>JAESFZ010000001.1_pt1 | contig 2996917 bp, 2746 predicted proteins | sample 9269561 | NCBI WGS metagenome assembly JAESFZ01 (sample SAMN14515552, study PRJNA621657) | algae metagenome | isolation source: Tildeniella nuda ZEHNDER 1965/U140 and co-occurring heterotrophs from wet... | place: Switzerland: Stansstaad, Zurih | collected 1965-01-01 | reverse complement strand
CCATTAAATCCATACCTATAGCTGCTTCCGGAGCTGAAAGCTCGTCCGGGCATTGCCATCCCGAAGGGATAGTAATCCCCGGACGTTACAATATCTGCTGAATAATAGCTCACCGTTGTGCCGTTACTGCTGTACTGGATCTTTTTGTCCGCCACTGTTACCAGCACATTGCCCAGGTGGTTGCTCAGCTCATAGATCTTTTCATTCCGGGTAAACACACTGATCATGGCGGATCCATAACCCGCAGCCAGTGTCACTGTTTGGGTAGCCACGGTTAGTTGGGTGACCATCCCCGCCCGGCTACTGCCATAAATATGGTTTTCCAGTTGTACAATAGCGCCGACCGCAGGTTTCTCATATACACTCATCACGTTGCCGGAAGCATCCCGCACATAAATGGTCGTTTTCCCATTCGCTGTCTTCGTGATCCGGTTACCCGCCGCATCATAGGTATAACTGATCGTATTACCCCCTTTCACGATACTGCTGATCTTCCCATATACCGTCCAGTTAATAGCAGTAATACCTTCTGCCACATCTGTCTTCAGGTTACCAATAGCATCATAAGTATAATTGCTGGCATTGGCCTGGTGATCGATATCTTCTGTATAATTACCGGCAATGATATTGTCCGTCACCTGTTTCAGCTGGTTATTAGTACCATAATAGTTATAGACCAGGTCATCCATTTCCAGCGGTTTATTAGCAGTGGGGGCTCCCTTCCGGTTATAAGTAAGGATATTTCCGTTGGGATCATAACTGACCGCTTCCGCATAATCCGTTATAGAAATGGGTACCCACTGGTTGGCTGCACTCAACCCCTTGTACGCATTCATACTTACGATCCGGTTAAGCTGGTCATACCGGTAATTGTAAAATAGAGGCAGGGCATTGGTGCTTGCAACAGGTCCTTTCAGCAAACCTGCATTATTCACACTCATGGCTGCTATATTGCCATTGTACAGCGATTTGAAGGCTCCGTTATTAGGTCTGGCAAAAAGGATAGTATTATCAATAGGTTTATAATCCGTTTCTGCAGCACCGTCATCAAAATAATGCAGGCCAAACCCGTACACATCCCTTGCCACCACGCTGTTGGCACCGGCAGCAAGCCCATCCTGTCCTATATCATAGGTACCGTCACTAACCGTGGTTCCGTTTACCCCCTTTAACCAGCCTTGTATATTATATGCATAATCCATACCCTGCACCCGCAATTGCCCGACTTCTGTTCTGGCCAATGGTCCGTGTTTATAATAACCATACGCTGCATCCCTTTCCCAAACCAGTTTATCCCGGCTCGTCTCAGCACTAATGAGCCGGTTCTCCGCATCATAATTATACCGGTGATAGAAGGCATCCGGTTTGTCCGGTTGATAGCTCACCATATTCACTTTCCCGCTGACCAGGTCATATTTATAGGTCAGCATCTTAAACCGGTTATTAGTCCCATCCATTTCTGCCACCCCTTTATAATCCTGCAACAGGGTGTCCACGTTTCCGTGGATATCATAGGTAAAAAAGCTGGCACTGTACTGCATGGCATCCGTAGCCAGGTTTTTGGTAGCAGTATAACTAACCCGGTTCCGCAGGTTCTGTTGTTGCAGCAAGGGACTTAATCCCGGGCCATAAGGCAAATCATATACGGTATAAGTGATTTGCTCACGAATACCGCCTGTATTGAGTATCCAGTTGTTAAGTGCTGTGTTATCCTGGCTGATCGTTTGGGTCATGGCTGTACCCTGTGGTTTTTGTCCTACTTCGGTGATCCGGCCAAGATTATCATATAAAGTATAACTGTATTTGCCATCTATAGCTTGTTGAGCATTCCGGCTTACCACCAACCGGCCCAGCCTGTCGTACCAGAAATTAGAGGTATTGGCATCCGGTGAGTTTTGGGCAACCACACCACCCAAACTGTTATAGCGGTATTGTGTTACAAACTGGTGCGGTCTTGGGTTAAACACCCCATTGGCCCTGTCTGCTTTTACCTGGTTGGTATAGGTGCTGCTGAAATCAGGTCTTACCCCTTTGGGCGGCACCGTCTTCACCAAGCTGCCTGCCATATCATAATAATATAAAGTATAGTGATACTCTTTGTTGGAATAGTTCACGGTGAATTGCTCTATGTTCCGGGCCGCCATACATTTTGCCCGGTATAGTTCTTCAAAATTGGCCAGCAGGTATTCTACACGTTGCTGGTAAATTGTTTGCCCCAGTGCCGCTGCCATATTATAGATACGCTGGCAGGGAGGATTATTGACAAATACACCACCTGTATCGGTTAATAATTTGGTAGTACCACAAATAACATTCTGGGTGGCACCACCGTTGCTGGCATAATTCGCCAGGTTGCAGGCCGGTGTTGCCATAGCCGCAGCTTTGGCATAATCAGCCCAGTTATAACTGAAGCCGGTACGGTAATTAATAAACCGGCTGTACAGGTTGTTCTTATTGATCTCATCATCTGTAAGATTCGTACCCGTAAAAATCGGGCCTGCATTGTAGGGCGAATTGAACTGCGTTTTGAATTCACCGGTTAAAGCACTCAGGTCTGCACAGGACAGGCAACGGTTAGTGGCCACAAACCCACACTTCAGGAATTCCGGCAATGGCTGCGGAATAACTAATGGATATACTGTTACGGTAGTGGTATAAATAGTATTGCAGGTATAAACCGGGCACTGCACATAACAAGTACCTCCCGGGGGAATCTTGGCCACAGATCCATCCGTATTTTTTACCAATGTATCAACAGGTACTTTACTAACCGATATTAATTTATCATCAATCCCACTTGGAACCGGGGCCTCTTTGATAACAGCACCTGCCGGTACAGCAGACCTGTCCACCCAGCAGAGCGGAGGCGTGGTGCCACAAGTATAAGGAATAGAATAGTAAGAGGAGATATAACATTCCGTGGTAGACGTAGTTCTTACCAGCGAATCACATTTCCCAAATGAATTATACAAGGCCAGGGTTAATGTATCGCTGTATTTGTTCAGTAAGTATTGGTTGAAAGATGTGAAGGACGCCGGGTTATAACCGGCAGCGGAAGCCTCTGACTTCAGTTGTGTCATCCTGTTGCAGGTACAGGTATCGATCAGGGTTATTACATCTTTGGTAAGTTTCGGCCCCTTGCCATAAGGTTTTGGAAATTCTATGGTATATGGATTACAGAAATAATCCCTGCTGATACCATACTGCGTCAGCACCGTATTAATAACTTCTTCAAAGCTTCTTGGTGAGCCGTCATTAGGTGTAGTGGGTGCTACCGTAGAAGAACCATAAGGGTTGGCCGCATTACTTCCTTTGATACAAACAGTGACCATACCAGAAGTGATCTGGTTCAGTATCTGGTCTTTTTGTGCATGATTGGCAATGGCAGCGCATTGAAGCAGGGCTTGTTTCCATTGATTAATATAACCGTTACAACGGCCGTTGTATCCCTGGTTAACACTATCCTGTGGAATGGTGGGGGGCAGGTTAGGGTTAGAACCGGGTGATGGGAACCATGTCCATCCGTTCTGTGTTCCTTCCTGGGTGATGGTGGAAAACCTGAGCTTATATCCCTGGCTGATCAGGGTGGCATCATCTGCCAGTGGTTGCATAGCTACGATATAATCATTCACTTTCCTGTCCCGTTCAGCCGCATACAGTCCCTTAAACACCTTCCACATCTGGTCCTGGTCTGCAGTAGTAGTAACATCTGCAAAAGGAGGCACTTTTACACCCCCATTATTATAACAGCTCCATTGTGCGTTTTGATCCATGATCGTCTTACACTTCACATCCCCGCGGGCAATTTGCCACATGCTTAACCCCTGCTTATAATTAGAAGTGACCCAGGTAACCATACTGTCACGATAAGTACTGGTCGGGGCTATACTGAAGAAGGGATCATTATAAGGAGTAGCGGTAGTATTACCGGTAGTAATAATATACCCGTTGGCGTTAGCCTGTGCATAGCTTGAAATGCTGCTGAAAGTACTGATCCAGTTATAACTGTTGGTAAGATTGGCTTCGGCAAATGTTAACCTGTTGTACTCCGGGTGATGAGGTAACATCGCATTCGCCCAGCTATAGGTAAACAACTCAGAATACTGATCTGCTGTGGTACTGTTCAGCAATGCATATGGATCAGGAGCTCCTGATGGATGAATAGTTTCATCTCTTAAATTAAAGGCATTATAATAATAATTAAGTTGCTGGCTCGTATTCCACGGTTTTTTATAAAAGGGCTGAGTGGATGCATTGACCGTGGAGAAAATATCATATTTATTATACATGGATGTTCCCGTAGAAACCCTTCTGGCATACTGCCCGCTGTCCGGCATCATATCCGATAACATCAGCTGGCGTTTCAAGGCTAGTAATTGTGATACATTACTGCAAAGGCGGTTACAATTCTGGTACTCTGCAGCATAAGCCGTTCTGATCTCGTTTTCGATAGCATAAGATGCAGTCACTGCAGGATTGAGCCCGATTGATGTAAGATAGGTGGCTCTGAAACTTACTGAATCACCCAATGCTGTCAGGCAGGATTGACAGGTGGGAGGTGGAGTATTAGTACCACAACCTGATACACTCAGCATCACACTGTAAACAGAATCTATGATCTGCTGCTCCGTTTTACATAATGCCTTGGTCAGGTACAGGTCTTTATAGCTTTGTACAGAAGATTCACTGATTGTTAATGTTTTCCTGACAGAATAGGATCCCGGCGGTAACGTAAGCGTAAACTGGATATTATTAGATACAGCACCCGTTGTATCATTTTGAAACGCAGGAATGGCGGTATTGCAATTATCATCCGGCGACAGGCTGATATTATTGAATTTTTTTACAATGGGCGGCATATCACCGGATTCATCAGTTACAGATATCACCAGGTTATACATACAATCATAACAAATAGGTGTACTGCTGCAGGAAGAAAGCTGGAGTATTTCAGGGTTCAGCTGGTACTGGAAATTATAAACTGTTGTTGCAGGCACCAGTAAAGTATTGATGGACTCAATGCCATTCCCCTTGATAATATTGGAATTATTATTGAGCAGGTTACGGGTAATGGTAGAACCTGCCTGGTTAGGATAATGAGTGGCATTATTGATATTCAGGGCCACCAGGTTAGTAGGTGCATCCCCCGCCAGTGCCGTGGCGATGGTACGGCCATGCATATCTGTATAACTCACACTCATCTGCCCGTTGGCATCTTTCACCATGTTTTTGAAATAGTGGGTATAGTTACCTACCTCTGTTCCAAATAAACCATCCAGCTCTTCCTGTGAAGGGGAACCATAATAATATTTGGTCTCCCGGCCACTCCCCATCTTCATGGCACTGCCAACACCACTCTGTGACATGAGCCGCCCGGTGCCGTCTGGAGTATAGCGGGTAACAGTATATGGATAGCCTTCTGCATCGGGAATATTCTTATTGATCCCTGTTGCATGTTCCGGGTTAACAATGCTGTAATACCGGGAGGCCCCGGTACTCGTTAGCATAGAAGGTGTGATGCTGCTGGTGGAAGCAATAGGTTGCAGGTCAAAAAATTTAGCCGGGTCATCATTCATGGTCTGGTCTGCTTCTGCTGGTGATGGCCTGCTGAATAAGTTTAGTCCCTTGGTAAAAGTGATGACAGTATTAAGGGAGGGCGTTGGCAAAATTTGAATGGCCGGGCGCCCCTGCTCATCATAAAATGTTTCAGCAGAAACAATTGTATTATTTACATTCTCCTTGGTCACCGTTTGCCGGCTTCGCAATGAACCATCATAATACTCCATCACTGTTTTCATTTTCCCTTCTTCAGCAAAACTTGTCCTCACCTGCCAGTTCAGGTTATTATCATGGCCACTAAAATTATGCGACAGCACAGTTGACCAGGGTCCGTCAATTCTGTTCCCTGTATTTTTAAAACTAACTGCCCTTACCCTGTAGTAAACCTTACCCACACCATCATAATACAGGGGAATATTAAAACTGTTCTTGGATATGGGCAAGTCGATCCGGGTGGCATTATTCCTGAACAAAAGATCGTAATTCAATACACCATTCACATAATAAGTTGTAGCCACCTCATCTTCCAGCCAGGTCCATTCCAGTTGCGTACCATTATTACCTGCATTCGCTGGCCATGACCAGTTTACAAACAGGGCATCCGGTACACTTCCTGCTGAAGTAAAAGTCAGGGGAAGTATATTACTCCCAAGATCAGGGTAGCGGGTAATCCGCATTTCATTTTGTAAGGACAATACTTCACGGGTATCCAGGCTGCCCACCACCGGGGCCGTGATACTTAAAATGGTGATCTTTACATACGGAGCTCCTTCAAAACTGAAATAATTCTTCGCATTATACTTCGCTCCTTCATTTTTATTATAATCTACAGTAAAGGTTTGGGTATACTGATTAAAGGAGGAAGAAGATGTACCATAATCTATTCGCACCTGCACGGAAGCTGTAAAATTAGACGATATATATAAAGGCGTTTCCTCAATAACACTGAAGGTTATGATATTGCGTATCTTATCGGCTGGCAGAGTGCTGAATGAATGGGTAGCTGTATTATTAACAAACAATGGTTGTGAGTTGGCAGTGGCTACTGTTCCTGTCAGTCTCGAATAATAAACCGACTCGATACCCTCATCGCCGGCAGCTGCTGCCGGATTCCCGAGAAATGACAGTACTAAGAAAATTCCACATAAGCATCCCTTACCGGCTAAAGAAAATAGCAGCCTGTGTTTATTAGCGGGTTGAACTGCAATTTTTTTTGTCATTTTTTTCATAAGCATAAGCTCATAGTTTAATGGGCTGTTCTGATTATTCTATTGTTCCTGTGAAAGCATATAGTGTTCAAACTTCACAACGGGTATAAAATTCCCTTCGCCGTTTTTCATAATCCTGTCATGGATCGTAACCGGTATTGTGGCTACTGCGGTTTGCTCAATCTTATTATATGTGAATTTTGTTACGAGTTCTTTGATTAGGAAATAGCTGTTCTCCAGCAACAATAACTTCCCTTCAAATTCCTCCTGCGTTTTAAACGAATAATACTGCACTGAATCAAGCAAAACCAGGTTACGCTTGGTGGTCAGGACCTGTCGTGGTTGTTTTTCTTTACTATCGTACTGTAATTCGATGGTTTCCTTGGGTAACGAAGTTCCGTACAAAGGCATCCGGCTCTCCAGCAAAATGAGCCCGGTTCCTTTTGATAACGGGCTAGCTGTAGCTTTATATTTTGCTCCCAGGTTTTTAATAGATGAATCCGGCAAAGGTGCCCCAAGGATACTTTTCATTTTTTCAAGTACTGGTGAAGCATTGATATAGAGAATCATCTGTTTTAACTTATTACTTACCAGCAGTGCCATGGAATCATTGACCACCTGTTCAAATTCACCAAACCGGACATACGATTGTTTTTCCTGCAGGTAAAATTCACCCTGTACATGAAGCGTATCATTCTCTCCGGTCACAAAATTGCTATTGGTCTCCATCTCGAGGTTAACGTATAACGGTATTTGTTTATACCGGTTGCTGATGCTGATAAACTCTTTTAAAATTGCAAGAGAATCTTTCTTCTGTGCAAACAGGAAAACAGGCAGGTTGCTCGTCATAAAAACAGCAAGTACTAGATATAGTCTCATTTTTATCGTATTCATCGGGGTAACTATTGAATGTTTCTGATATTTTTTTGCTTGGCACTCCTGCTTTCCGTTACCGTCTTCACCCCCTCTTTGGTTTCAATCTTTGTCCTGATCAGGGTACCCTCTTCGTCGTATTCATAATAGCTGGCATAGTTATTTGCATCTAACTCTGCCTTCAGGCGTAGATTCACCGGGTCATACACATAACTTTTCATATTCGAGTTAAAAGGATGTATTCTTATATCATCAAAATATATGGGCTGACCAGTATTGTTATCAAGCCGGAGTGTCATTTGAGTGGCATCGGCGGGTGCCGTAAAATATCCCTCGTATCGCTGCCAGCCTTCTATAACAGGACCTGATGGGCTGATCGTTACATTCTGAGCCCCCCCATTATTGAATGATATATTGGCCTGGTTGGAATTAGAACAGCTTCCGTTGGCACTGCAGTTATCTTTTACCCAGGCGCTAAATACCATCTTCTTATTAACCGGAACAGAGAACGTGGGGTTTTGCATTGTCGTGGTAGCAGCAATGGGTTTTGTATACGTACAGGTGGTAAAGGGCGAGTAATTCTTATAAAAAATCACCGCATCAGATAAAGACACCGGCCAGCGGGCTTCTGTAAAGTTGAACCGGTCTTCCGGGAAAAATTGTTGCCCACTTCCCCCGTAATTACAACTGGGATAACCCGGATTGCCACAGGTATAGGAATAACTCGCAAAGAAGGTCAGGTATAATTTATAGACCCCTTTGGGCAAACACATTTTGATCAGTTTTTGTTTGCCGCTTGATGATACCGAATTGCCAACTACTTCATAAGGAAAACCCGTTCCATTAATATCCGTAATATAGATAGAAGAAATATCCGGGTGGCTCATTGGCGTGTTGGGGTAAACATTTTGTACCCAGGCATTTGTTGAAAGAGCAGAGAATATATATGTACCTGTTCGTTTTATTTCAAAATATTGTTCAGTATTGGTATAATAACTATAATAAACAGATGAACTCTGCGTGGTCCTGTAGGGCAACAGGTTCCAGAATAACCCGCCTGTAATTGAACTGCTGGAAGTGGTACCGGAAGGCCAGAAAATTGTAGCAGCAGAAGGAGAAGAATATGTGATATTACCTCCATAGGCCCCGGTCAGGGATTCAACATTACCACTTCCTCCTGTTGTTATCGAATAACTGCCATCGTCATACTCCCCAATCGGGAAATTTATGGAAGCAGAAGCATTACTGTTCACCTGTAGCATTTTACTACCACTGTGTGCGCTAATTCCCGTTACTTGTGTTTCAGCAAACTGGCTGTTAGATAAACCGCTCCAGTCTGTATGTTTTTTTGCACACAAATTAGACGCAGCTGCATTCAGTGTCTCATCATAAGTAACATCTTCAAATCCTTCATAAAACATTTCAAAATTGCGGCTGTTACTGGCAATGGCCACCGGGGTGGTCTTATTAAAACCATACTGAGCCGAAGTATAAATACCTAACGCATCCTTTGTTTCTAACTCCAATCCCTTGCTGTTATACCGGGTGGCTTGTGTATTCCAAACCCATTTGGTACTGGCAACATCGGGTACAAGATTATTAGAGGCATTAAAATTCCAATAAGTAAAAAACCCGCTGAGGAACCCGTTTTGCGGAAGGTTGGTTGCAGCAGTTGGGTTAGTTTCGGCCCGGTCTCCATAAAATACCATGTTCCGGTAGCCACGGAAAGTACCCAATAACCCTTTCCGGTAAGGATTGATATTTTTTTCAAGATAACCTGTGCAATTAACAACTTCTACCAGGCCGGTACAATCATCTTTCCCAAAGAAAACATCATCGATTGCAAAATCATTACCGGTGGAAGTGGTACTTAAAGTTTTAAGGGTCAGGGTAGCACTGGTATTACTTCCAGAATTCCAGGTTCTGATAAATTGGTACCAGGTACAGGTTGTAGAAGTTAGTTGCAGGTTCTGCCCGATCATTTCACTATTCACATTCATCTGCAGGTAAGCAGGATTGGAGGGGTAAACTGTACTTGCCCATAACCTGAATACATAATTCGTATTCGGTTCAACCGTTATGGTTTGTTGCCATACAGTGGTATGTTGGGTAAGAGACCCATTCACAACCATCATATTACCCGTTCCTGATGTGTGGTCAGGACAGGTAGTAAAATCCAGGTTCCAGTTATGCGGGTTATTGATCACATGATACTTACCCTCATTACCTCCCTGGTGTTGTGTGGGATAATAGGTATAACCACTGGTAAACCCTGTATTACCCAGTGAAAAATCGCCATTCGTAACAAGGTTGGTTCCACCACTGGGAGTTGTTAACGCATACTTATAAAAAACATCATTATCGGTTTGCCATTTCTCTTTGTATTCTACAGCGGAAGCATTAATTACTTTGCTATTAGTAGTATATACCAGTTTATGAGTGACTGGATCAACCGGATTGGTCATTAAAGTAACGGAAGCAACAGGAGCTCCAACAACATTTCGTTTACCACTCCGTATGATCCTGAATTTTACTCCTGTTCGGCTGTAAAGCTTTCCTTTCTTATCTATAAAAACATAATCAGGGTTGGTATTCGTTAACGAACCGGTATTCTTATTCAGGTCCAACACCCATACGATCCTGTCAGCAGGAGAGGATACAGTAGCAGGGTCACAACCCGCAGATGAGCCCACGTCCATGATAAATAACTCGTCGCCACTTTCAAAGATGCCCGCAGGAACATTACCACTCACTATTCTACCATCATTGAAGCTCACATTTGAATACACAGCATCAATATTCTTATAAGCAAGCCCCATACCGCTATAAGCCCAGTAAGCCGGGTAGCTAACAGAGTAGATGGGTTTATCAAACTCATTATTCGTTCTGTTCACGATCACACTCCCGGTTTCTGCATCATACACCAGGTTCTTGGTAGATACCTGGCTTCCTTTATCAATCACCACCACACTGTCTAACACTCCATGATAACTGATCAGCTTGGTAGTTGTTACTGCCCGGTAGGTATTTTCACTGTTCCCGGCCACGGGCCATATAAAGGGCAGCCAAATCGGCAATAACACGGGAAACAGGTCCACCTGTGCCTGTACTTCCAGGCTACTGCCTTTTACAGAAAATTCACGGGTATCCGTCATCAGCTCAATATCAATACCCATATTCCCTTGCTTCACTTCGCCACCCAATGACTGGTGGGCAAAATCAAATTTCTCGTTGAGCCCGTTAGCACCTGTATTCCTGTAAAAATTCTGCGTGAAATTGATACGGGTCATAGAATCATTCTCCGGGTAAGAGGACTGTGATTTTATCTTACCATGCATATCATTAGTCGCTACTATAAATCCTTGTGATAAAGCCCGGCTGTCAAAAGCATACTTATAGAAAAATGCCAGCAGCGAAGACCGGTGATCCTGTTTATCAGAACCAGGATCAATGGATGTATGGTTGTAGTAAACAGGAAAATCCTTCGCCGTATAAAACTCCGTCACCTGTTTACCAATACCTGACCTTGATTTTTTAGAAGGATCCGGATTCTTCTTAATAGAACGAACCGTTACCTTGCTATAACCCACAACAGGTGATGGGAAAAAAGCATCCAGTACCGGCATCTCAATAGCACCGTATGAAGTAGGGCCTAACGGCAGTTTATTCGCAACCTGTACGATTGTTTGAAATGGATTCTCTTCACCGCCAATAGAAGGTTCATAAGAGGCGACACCACTGCTGATGATTCGTTCAACACCATTAAAAACTTCCTTAGTCGTATAATCATATTCCTGGCCGTAAACGGAAGTGTACAACTGGTTTTGATTCATCTCTTTCCAGTTATCTTTCAGCACCACTGATTTCACCCTGCTCCCACCACCATATTTAAACCCGTCCGGATCATTCAACCGCACAAAAGATTTATTTACTAATGCAGTCTTTGCTTTAGGGACTTCTGTTAAAGTTCCCTGGCGCAATACCGTTACAGGATCTTTCAACTGGCTGCCCAGATTGACAAACATATCCAGCAAAACACCAAAAGCATCGAGTAACGATCCGCCCGACATATCTGCCCCCTTGAATGCCTGCCCCGGCAACTGCTCTCTTAAATACTCAATCGCCGTTAACGACAAAGGCCCTATTTCATTATTAACTTTATTCAGCCTTACCCAGATAATAGAAGAATTATAAACCCCATAATCGGCAACGGTGGCGTATGAAGGAATATATTCTTCTATTCCTTTTGGCATCATAACCGCAAGTTTAAACGCCAGCTGGCTTTGACCTTTCAGGTATTTATTATATACATCAGCAGGCGTGCTGCAGGGCGAAGGCACTTTGATAAATACATAGTCATTCTCCGTAATAGCCCCGCCCCCCTGGTTTTGATAAAGCGTACTCATTATAGTACCGGAAGTGTTCCCAAATCCGGCTATTTCCATCATCGCACTGGCCCGCTTGTTTTGGACATAGGCATAATCATCGCTTTCATAAGTAACTTCTATCTGCCCGCCCGATGGTAATAGTACTTTTTTAAGTGCCCATGCCGATGCATTTTGATCAATAGGATGGTTACTCTTATCCTGGAGAGAATAAGGATACAAACTGTTGCGCATTCCTGAGGGGTTCGCTGTATCAGGTTTATAAGTGCCCCAACGATCAGCCGAGCTGAAAGCATACACAGGATTATCACCCGTTGAAGCACCATAAGAAAATGCATATTTGTTTTTGTTGGCACGGGCCTGCCCGTTATACGTAAACCAGATGCTGTCCAGTGTAAGCTTGCCACTGCCCGACAGGTTATCAGGTGTCCCCTGGCATAATGTATAGCTGTAGCCAAAGTTGACGGTCTTTATTGGTTTTGCATTCACAAGTCCGTTCTTCTTCAGGTCTGCTTTACTGTACAGGTCAATTTTTTTGAGTCGTTTGGAGGAATTATCAGCAGCATTCACCCCGTTATATTCTGTAGTCGCTCCCTTTCCATCGGTCCTGTCCTCCAGTGTAAAAAATGCAATCATGGTTTTTGATTCGATTGACTGCAGGTACCATGACTCCCGTTCACCATAGGATACAATTCCTTTATCATCTTTGGTCTCTGATCTGTTGCCCTGGTTAAAATTGGCCAGGAAACCTGAACTCAGCGGCGTTCTCCATTTATGATTAGCCCATTGACCTCCTTGTTTGATCCGGGTATAATTAAATTTTACAGCACCACCCAGGTCATCCTCTGTAATCCCATCTCCATTTACATCCACATAGTCCGGCGACAATAAACCACTCAGTAAATAAGAATGTGCAAATGCAGGAGTTTGTGTTATCTGAACAAACCCGTCCTTGCTGGCCCCATCCTGTACTTGCGGGGAATTTGCCGTGGCTTCCTGTTGTGAAAACGTAACAAGGTCTTTTGAGGTTTCTGTACTGGCTGCTACAGTAAAACTCAGGTCTTTTTGAACAACATTATAAACAGGAATACCATACACATATCGCTTGCCATCCGCTTCAGTAACATTCACCTGCGAGATATGATGTTTCTTCCGGTATTCACTGACCCGGCTGATACTATCGTATTTCAGTTTATAATTCGCATCTAAAAAAGTAGTGGCATCATAACTCTTGATCATCGTATCCAGCCCTGCCTTTGATGCTTCTTCTGCGGTCAGGAAACTCACCACCTGTGTTCTTTTCTTCCGGTCAGTAGTACCCGTACTTTTCTGAATACTTGTTTCACCAATAAATGATCCCGAAGATGTAAACCGTTCTAAAACCGGTTCGATGGTGGGGAAGGTTCCTGTTCCACCCAGTTTAAACCGGACCATATCTGTACCTCCGATACTGTCAAACTGGTTAGGGTTTAAAACACTCGACTCACCGGGACTTCTCAGGTACACATTTTCTTTATCCCCCGCAGCGCTGGAAAAACCAGTGACGTTGCGAAGCTTATTACCATTTGTCCACTCCCCAATAGTAGATGGCGTTTTTACAATATTGACATTAGCACCATAATGACCGGGAATACCGATATCACCACCAATACTCAGGCTTTTATCTTTGGAGCCGGTAAAATTATCCCTTACATAACCCATATCATTTCGGTAAGCCCTGATACTGCCCCCTGTTCCCTCCCCCTGTATGGAAAAAACATCGTAAGAATATTGAGGCGCTGAAATAATGGGTGTTTTAGCAGTTACTTCATTATCATTGAACCGGGTAAAATCCATAACAGCAGCCCTGTTATTCACCGCATTTTGATAATACAAATAACCCACCATCGGTTTTCTTTGCAGCGTATCATACTTCGTAATTTCAGCTTTCTGGGAATACACTTCTATCTCCCCCGATCCGTACACTCCAAAAATGCCGCCACCTACCTGGAAATGACCGGCCCAGGCTTCATTGGTGACCACGGCCCGCATAGAAGGAATATAACTGGGCTTGGCAAAGCTGATGGAAGAAGATAACCGAAAACTATTTGTAGACGAGTAGGACTTTTTGGTATATCCCATATATGACCCGTCATTATCAAAGTAAACTTTATAAACATCCTGGCTCCTGTTAAAACTGATTTGATCTGTTATTTGCAAAGCCTTGATCCCATTCCTTGAATTATAACTCGTGGATAAAGACAACCCGTTTGAAATACTCTTGTTTCTGGCAAAATAAGATCCGGTTAATGAAACACTGGGTGATAAGGTTAACCCGTATCGTGAACTCAGGTTTGCTCCCACAGATGCTCCTATTTTAAGTTGAAGAGAAGTATCTGCACTTTTTTCAGAAAGTACTTTGGCAGGAAGCTTTACAGCTGCTCCTCCCTTGATACCAAAATCAACAGCCGGCCCTAAATAATTATTGTAAGATATCCCCAGGCTGGCTCCCACAGAAACCGAAAGCCAGTCCGGCATTTCCTTGATGCCCGCTATCTCTAAATCTCCGGCTACATTAAAACCCCAGGTTTTATTGGGTTTCATCCGTTGTATTTGTGTCAATGTATCTTCACCGTTGAAATCATCGGGAACTCCCCGCATATTCCGGTTCACATTCCCGGGGTTAATATTCCAGCCCAATCCAACCCAACTGGCTTCCTGTTCCATTCCTATATTACCATCATAAAAAATATTGACCGGGTAGCCACCCACATCCAGCAACGGAATATTATAACTGAAATCACCGGTAAATAGATTCACCATATTATCTGTACCGGCTGGTTTGAAAGAAGACATCTCGGGCTGACTGGGCCCGTCAATATCCACCTTATCAAGGGTAATGATTTTTTCTTTTTGGGCAGGTTCCGTTTTTATAACCGGTGAAGCGCTATTTTTTTCTGTTCCCGGGCGAATTCCGGAAGCCTCCGTAGAAACTGAATAACCGGTGGAACGGTAATTTCGTACAGCATTCCCCGTAACTATGCCATTCCCGCTTGCAGAAGAAGGAATAACAATACTCAGGTAAAAAATAAATATAAAAACATAAGCTACTTGCTTCCGGTACCTGGATGCTAACAATTGGATCATAGGTGAGCAGTTGAATGAGTTTGATTATTTGATACTGAATCGTGTAGTGTATTTGTTTTTTTGCATATCCGTAATTTCCACCTGGTATGTTTTACCAGACTCAAACTGATGGTTCAGTTGAAGCCGAAGGAAATTATCCCCATAAAGGATTTTTTGTTTTACCACCTGCACCTTCTGCCCGTCAACTGTAAAAATTTTTACCGCTGCTTCATGCTCTTTATCAAAAGAATAATATTTGATAAGTAACTCCTTCTCCTCAACAATTCCGGTTCCGGGATTATCATTACTGTTTTTCAATAATAAATAACTGCTGCCTGCAGTACCAGGATCTGTTACCACCGGTTTCTCGATCACAAAAGACCATACTTCTGTTTGAGCTGCGTAGTTGAATCCGTTTCTTGCAGTAACCCGCCACGCATATGGCTGACCTGTCTTTAAGACTGAAAAAGAAGAGGGAAGTATTTCAAAGGGCCTTGCCAGGTTATGATTCGCATAAACAGGTGTGTTGTATAAGACGGCTTCTGTGGGTGACTGACCGGGCATTATTTCCGTTACAACCAGTTCATAATTCAAATCACTGAACATTTCCGTAGGTGCTGGTGGCAACCAGGAAAACTGCGGGTAATTGGTTTGTAATATGGCCCTGTCAAAAGGGGTATTCAAAAGAGGTGGTGACAATGGATTGACAGAGATCCGGACACATTCATCCCCCAAAGGTTCCTGTCCTTTCAGCGTTTTTTTAATTACCCTGTAACAGGCTACATAAGAACCAAGAGGTATATAATTTCCATTCAGCTCAGATGACAGAAAATTATACTGCACCGGCTGTACATCTTTAATATTAAAAACTTTTACCCCTTTACTTAAAACAAAAGTCCGGCTCCCGGCGGATAATACAGTTTGCCCGGTCACCGCATCCTGCAGGTCAAGTGAAATAGTTGCTTCATTGACTTCCGCAACATTATTAACAACTACGAGATTCCAAAGCTGGTCCTTCTGGACCATGCCCCCTGCCGGTAATTGTACATTAACAACAACCTGTGCTTTTGCAATAATTGGCAAAAAAGCCAGGGTAATAGCAATAATTTTTTTCCTCATATCAGAAATATTTAATCCATGACACTCTGCCAACTTCCACCGGAAAAAGTGTTTGTTGTATCGTTGGCAAAAATGATTTTTCATATTGTAACTGTAATATGCCAAGTCGCTTTATCTCCGCCATCAGTTGAACACCACCACCCCAGTATTCTCCCCCGCCATTTATCTTATTGTATTTTAATCCGGCCCCGATCCTGAATACCCTTTCTGCAGAATACTCAACATTGTTCTCAATACTGTAAAATTTTAATTCCTGCTGATCAGTATAAATAAAACTTCCTTGAAGTTGTATGTTTTTTAATACCACTGAATGCGAGGCCACATAGTTGATCCCGCTATAGTTGATAAACCCGGAGTCGGTTCCCTTATTAGAATACGAATTATATATTGCCGATGACACCATTCGTACTCCAAAAAGTTTATACGTATGAATCACTGTACCATTCAGGATATAATAAACATTTTCCCTTACCCGGTCCCTGTCGATAATATACAGTTGAGACCCCGGGTAATATCCTGCACTCACCGATGGCCATTTAGGTATACGTACCTGTACCTGTGCACTTTTAAAGACAGTACTTGTTTTAAAAGTTTTCTCCGTCAAAGGATTGACAAAATCATTCCGGCGTAATGCCATATGGATAGTGATCTTATCTTTGGCAAATGCCTGTTCGGCCTTCAGCATCCAGGCTGTTTGATCCGTATTATAACTGAACAGGCTGAAAGATTGAAAATGCTCTCCCGTTTTTCTGAAAAATCCCTTTAGTGTGGTTTTCGTCTCCGGGATCCTTGTTTGTCCTTTTATACTTACCCCCAGGTTGGACTTATCGGAAAACCGGAAAAGACTTTCTAATCCTTTATTATCAGTATACCGCCCCGTAACAGGTACGGTCGTTTTCGCCATCTCCATAGTTATACCCGTCCATTCATCTTTTTTTACAATCGCTTCAAAAGAATATCCTGTAACCGGGAAATGACTACGTATGGTATCCGATAATACACCCCCGTAATTCGACTTGCGCCCGGTAAACAAAGAAAAAATAATCGCTTTCTTATCCTTATCCCCCCAACCAAATCTTCCTATAAAAAGATGCTGGTTGGAAGACCTTGCATTCTTACCAAAAAAATCACGGAACCCATAATCAATTTTACCGGCAGCAAGCGCTGCATAAATCCTGGGATTATATTCTGCATTCACTCCCGTCAGGGAAACATTGCTAACGGTTAATTCGGAATAATTTAAAACCGAACGCCCTACACCAGCAGTTTTAAGATCTGCCAGTAGCTTTCCGAACCCCCTTTTTTTCTCCCCGGCTCCATTTTCCTCGGCCAGTCGGTTCAATTCCTGCACAGTAGTAGCCTTATACAACTTCTTCCTGATGACTGCTGCAGAACGGGCAATATCATTTTTTACACTATCGATAAAAGTCGTAAGCCTCGTTATACTATTTGCTAGCGAATCAAGCTCCCTTTTCGCCTTAACAGTTATCGCCCCCGTACCGGCCCCCTGTATATCCTTCTCTGAAAAATCGGAATACTTGGAGTTAACAGTTTGTCTGAAATATTCCTTTTCTCTTTCTTCAATCAGTCGCTGCGATAAACCATCACTGTTCAATTTATCTTTAACTGCTTCATACTTATTAAGCAATTTCTCCAGCGCCTTTTCCGCAATGTCAAGATCGGGTCTTCGTTGTATTGCTGATAATACTTTATTTCCGATCTGTTGCCTGAGCAGATTTTCATACTCTTTGCTGTCAAACCGTAATCCTCCGTCAACAAAATTTCTGAAAAAGGGTGAATTACTTTCTCTGACAAGAAAATTAAGATGTACCGGGTACCCATTTTTTAAAATAACATGGAGAGAAGCCCGCAGGCTATGCTGACGGAAATCTTTTTGATAATAAGGAGTGTCAGCAAAGGATCTGTATAAAAAATCATATTGCACACTCCCGTGTATGCTGATGAATCTTGGTGCCGGAATTTTGCCCGCAACAGGAACAGCTGGCTCCCTGCCAGTATAAATTTTAACCTGTAAGGGTTTGCAGATGCCACTGTAGATCCATGTGGTGTCATTTCTCTTATAAGTTCTTGGATTAATATCAGCTACCCTGTTCTGATGAACAGAAGAAGCAGTGTCAGCACGGGCTGGTGATTGTGCAACCAGTCCTGCATGATAAAATAATGCAGCTATACAACATATATGCCTGCTGGCAAGTCGCATAAGCAATTAATTTGTTTAATTCTTGTTTAGAAATAAACCTGTCATATCATTTAGGCATAGAAATATTTTCTACCTGCATCCTACTACCCTGCAGGAGGTAAAATCAAATCATAGAAGACAAAAAGTATCACACTGGATCTTTCAATCTCACTCAGAATAAATAAATGGTTCTAAAATTTGCTACTAAAATCAGGAGAGGTGGCTCAATTCGGGGTTTTCACCAACGGATATACAAGTATAATAATAATATTAAATCAATAAAATAAATTATCTGTTATTAAGTGTTTTTGCTTACTGAAATTATTATCATGTTAACTGAATATAGCCATTGTATTATTTAATTAATAATTCCGTTCAGCGCTAAGAAAATAAAATTCCACGTAACAGGAAATACAAAAAAATATTTAGCCGAATATATCTTTTATTAGCAACTAAATACTTGTATAAAATTTATTCATTAGCCTGGTAATTCATTCCGGTATCTGCCTGAATAAACTTTTTTATTCCTTTCCGGTACCAACGGCACTCACTTTTCACTTTCGATTTTCCACCTTCTATTCTCCATTCATCTCCCCGCTTACTCCATAGTTAAAGCATACCAAAGGCATGGATACTGTATGAAGAATGTATGAAATCACATTATGTTAAGTAGTTCATCCCGCCAGCCCTGTTCCCTTTCATAATTCAGCACTTTAAGTGCAAACCAGGGAAACCGTTGTTTACCCCTCAAAACTTTAGCTGGATAAGAAATACGGCCACCCCTGCAGCAAAACCAATAAGCGCCAGCCAGCTTATTTTTTTCAGGTACCAGACAAAATCAATGTTTTGAATACCCATCACCGCTACCCCTGCGGCCGACCCTATGATGATAGCACTGCCGCCTGTTCCGGTTGTCAATGCTAAAAATTCCCAAAAAGGATGATCTGTGGGATAAGCGGATAAGTCATACATACCCTGGGATGCGGCCACCAGGGGAACATTATCAACAATGGCAGATATCAGCCCCAGCGTTATACCGATTAAATAATCGTTTTGGAAGGTATTATTTAATACCAGCGCCAGTTCTTTTAACACACCGATTGATTGCAGGGCAGATACAGCTAATAATATCCCGAGAAAAAATAAAATACTCGGGCTGTCTACCTTTTGCAATGCCCTCGCTACGGTGAATTTTTCTGCAAGCTCCGGCTCCTTGCTCTTATGCATAACGGTGGTAATCACCCACATCAGCCCTAACGCAAGTAGCATTCCCATAAAGGGAGGCAAGTGGGTGATTGTTTTAAATATGGGAACAAAAATCAGGAAGCCAACCCCTGCTGCTAGGATGATTTGCCCGTCCTTCTTTTCCTTAACCGACCTGGCCGAATGAAGAGGAACACTAAAAGTGGAACGCTTAAAGCGGTAACCGATAAGTAAAGCAGGTAAAAGACAAACCGCCATGCTGGGCAAGATCAGTTGCTTAATAATATTCAATGCCGTAATCTGTCCGCCTATCCACAGCATGGTAGTGGTTACATCTCCCAGTGGCGACCAGGCACCGCCGGCATTCGCCGCAATCACTATCATTCCGCAAAACCAGAGCTTGTCTTCCTTATCGGTTAACAGCTTTGAAACCAATGAAGCCATTACGATAGCCGTGGTCAGGTTATCTAACAAAGCGGAAAGAAAAAAAGTAATGATGGCAATGGTATATAGTAGTTTTCTTTTGCTGGTGGTTCTGATCTTTTGGGTAACTATATCAAACCCATTATGGGTATCTATGATCTCCACAATCGTCATAGCACCGAGTAAAAAGAACAATATGGAAGCTATCTCGGCCAGGTGATGAAGCAGTTCTTCTGATACCGCTTCCGGGGAAGCGGCCTGTACCATATAGATGGTCCAGCAAAGCACACCGGTTATCAGCGCAGAGGCGGCTTTGTTTAAACGAAGCGGATGTTCAAAAGCAATAGCGGTATATCCCAAAATAAAAACAGTAATAATTAATGCGGTAACCATGGTCTTAATTAATTTGAACAGACTGATTGATCAGCTTTATATGACTTAAAAAAGCATCCTGCTCTTTTGGTGAAATTATTATTCTACGGGTTTTACAATATACTATTTCCAGCCTGTCCAGTGACAGAGCTGGTGAACTTAAAGCATTTCTTGTTCTTGAAATACAATTTATTTCACCAATATCAACCGATGTTTTTATAATGATGCCGGCTTTTATAATTAATGTATTACCCGTAATCGTGTAATGAGTATTAAGGTACAGGTGAGCAAAAAATAATGCAATAAGAGCTGTTATTATTATTCCGGGCCAATCCTGGTTTATAATAGAAAAATAAAGTCCAAGTCCAAGTAAAATGATTACAGGAATTAAAAGATTGTACCCGCTTTTTGACTTATATATTGCCATACCCAGTTTATTTCTCCGGTTTCTTATCTAGGTAATGAATTATCAAAACTATTTGTTTATCAGCACCTGAAGATCCGATACAAGATAATTTTTCTTTCAGGCAATTTTCTCTTTATTGACTTACCCCCTGCCAGATTTGCGATCCATATGGCCGGGTAAAACTGCTGCTACCTGTTTCCTGGTTTTATAGCAACCGGCCATTCATCCCGCAAAAACCTCAATTCACCACTTTGAGGTATAAAACAGGAAAAAAAATCTCCCTACATTTGTCCCTCGTCAATTTTACGAATATGAAGATCTGCTAAGGTTCGCCCCCATTGTAAATAAGAACCTGAATTTTACGGACATAAGCAACTTTCCTGTTGCAATACTGCTTTTCCCTGTTTGTCAGTGGCAGGCAGTCACTAGTATTTTCATTGACCATTTTAATTATTACCAACCATGTCGCAAACGACTACTACCAATAGGTTATCCTATTTCTTTACCCTCGTCAAACAATCCCTCCGGGGCGACGAACACGATTATACCAAGGGCAGCATCCGCTCCGCCATTGTATTACTGGCTATTCCCATGATACTGGAACTAAGCCTTGAATCGGTGTTTGCTGTGGTGGATATGTATTTTGTCAGCCATTTACCCAACAGTAAAAATGCTATTGCCACCGTCGGACTCACAGAATCTGTGATTTCATTGATCTATACTATAGCTATTGGGCTCAGTGTGGCGGCAACCGCCGTGGTGGCCCGCCGTATTGGAGAAAAGAATCCTGACGGGGCCGCCCATGCAGGAGCCCAGGCAATTGTTATTTCCATATTCGTGGCCCTTATTCTCGGCATTGCAGGCGTAGTTTTCGCTGCTGATATTTTAAAGATCATGGGAGCTGCCCCTGAAGTGGTGAAAGAAGGAACCATTTTTACCCGTATCATGATGGCGGGTTCTTTAGTGATCATTTTATTATTCCTTATCAATGGAATTTTCAGGGGTGCTGGTGATGCCGCTATGGCCATGTGGAGTTTATGGATCGCCAGTGGTATTAATATTATTTTATGCCCTCTCCTAATCTATGGATACGGACCTTTCCCTGAACTGGGATTAAAAGGCGCTGCTATTGCCACCACCATCGGCCGGGGTGCCGGGGTGCTCTATCAATGTTATCACTTATTCGGCGCCAAAAAGACCATCAAATTAAAACGATCTCATTTCAACTGGGATCTTCCGGTGGTAAAAACATTATTCAATGTGGCATGGCCCGCTACTTTCCAGTTCTTTATTCAAAGCGGAAGCTGGATCGTTCTTGCCTGGTTGGTATCACATACCGGCAGCACCGAAGCATCTGCCGGCTACCAGGTGGCCATCAGGAATGTGGTTTTCTTTATTTTACCGGCCTGGGGATTAAGTAATGCCGCCGCCACCCTGGTAGGGCAGAATCTCGGTGCACAACAACCAGAAAGAGCAGAAAAAAGTGTGATGCTGACAGCTCGGTACAATGCGATTTTTATGGCAGGGGTTATGCTTTTATTCCTTCTGTTCGCCTCCCCGATCATCAGCATTTTTACCAAAGAACCCGAAGTACACCGCTATGGCACCAGTGCCCTGCAGATCATTGGCGCCGGGTATATTTTTTATGGCATCGGCATGGTAATGATACAGGCGCTGAACGGTGCAGGTGATACCAAAACACCCACCTGGATCAATATTTTTGGTTTCTGGTTGTTCCAGATACCACTCGCCTGGTTACTAGCCAAAGAGTTTGGTATGGGGCCCACCGGTGCTTTTATTGCAATCCCTGCTGCCGAAACACTGCTTGCATTAGCCGCCTGGTATTTTTTCAAAGCCGGTAAATGGAAGTTGGTGAAATTGTAATAAAGAATACAGGAGAACAATATAAATAAGACCGGTCAGCAGATCGGCCTTATTTATTTAATTTAGTAGTTGTATATAATTACTATATGAGCGACACCATCAGCCAGAACCGGATCCGGCAGATCTTCTTTATTGTCATCCTGCTTTTACTCGGTTTGTTATTATTTCTGGAACTCTATTCCTTCTTACCAGCCGTACTGGGTGCAATGACTTTATATATATTAATGCACCGCTGGATGTTCTTCCTCACTGAAAAAAAGAAATGGCGTAAAGGATGGACCGCCGCTCTACTGATGCTGCTTTCTTTTATTGTGATCCTGCTGCCCGTCGGCTTACTGGCCAATATGCTTTCTTCCAAAGTCACTTATGCCGTGCAGCATTCATCCGAACTGGTGGCCGCCCTCAAAAAACTCGTGGCCAGTCTTGAACAACAGTTTGACATTACGATCACCAGCGAAGAAAATATCAATAAACTCGGTAGTGCTATCACGCAAAGCCTTCCCCGTATCCTGGGCGCTACCTTTAATACGGTGACCACTATCTTCTTCATGTACTTCATTCTTTATTTTATGCTGGTGAACGGCCGTTACATGGAAGATACCCTCTATGAATACATTCCACTGAAAGACGAAAACGTAGATAAGGTAAGTAAAGAAGTCAATAAAATGGTGGTATCAAATGCTCTCGGTATCCCGTTGATCGCTTTTGCCCAGGGCCTGGTGGGCCTGGTAGGTTATCTCATTATCGGTGTGAAAGAACCTTTTTTCTGGTTTGGTGTCACCTGCATTGCAGGTATGTTGCCGGTGGTGGGGGCGGCCTTAGCCTATGTACCCCTTGCCATTATCTTTTTTGCCGGTGAAGAAACGGGCCGTGGTATTGCTATGCTGATCTTTGGATTTGGTATTATTGGGACTGTTGATAATTTGCTTCGTTTTACCTTATTGCGCAAACTGGGTGATGTACATCCATTAACAACTGTCTTTGGTGTTATTATCGGTCTCAACCTCTTTGGTTTTATTGGCCTGATATTTGGCCCCCTGCTCATCTCCTTATTTATTCTATTATTAAAGATCTATTCAAGCGAGTTTATCAGCAAGCAAAGAGATATCAATAAGATCATGGAGAATTAAGGGGAAACAGCTTGTAGTTATATGTTTACAAAAGAATAGTGTGTTAGTAGTTTTACCGGTATGATACGACCGGTTGTTTGCGAATAAATACGCAAACAACTACAAAACAGTGCTTTATTACTTGTATTTCTTAATACCGGATAATATTTTTGTTGCATGTACCGTTAATGATTGCGTAATCCGATACCCTTGAAAAAACTAGTAGCATCCATACCTGTTATCTTTTTGTTCCTGACATTGTCATCTTTCGCAGATATACAACGTATCGGCAATGCATCAGTGAATCTGCAGCATACTTACCTCTTATCAGCCACTGAAAATACAGCAACTGTTTTATACCAGTCATTAGAGCTGGAACTAAAAGGTTTATCTAGAGAAGCATTTGAGTATGCCTGGAAAGGTTATCAGAAACTAATAGAAAATAAACAGTTAACTAATACAGCGTACCTGACCATTTGTGATTTCAGCCAGTCTTCTAAACAAAAAAGATTATACCTCATCGATATCAATAATGAAACAGTGGTAATGAATACCTGGGTGGCACATGGCCGCAATTCAGGCTTGGATTATGCTACTAAATTTTCCAATACCCCGGAATCCCTGCAAAGCAGTCTCGGTTTTTATGTAACCAGGCATACCTATACAGGAGAACATGGTTTATCCTTAAAGGTGCAGGGCCTGGAACCCGGCTTTAATGATAAAGCGTTTCAACGGGCCATCGTGATCCATGGTGCTGATTATATCGGTGCCCGGAGAATGAACAACAGTTCATTCATGGGTCGCAGCTATGGGTGCCCGGCTGTTCCAAAGGAAGAAAGTGCAACATTGATCAATACGATAAAAAATGGCACCTGCCTTTTTATCTATCACCCTTCAAAAAAATACCTGGATAACTCAAAAATATTAAACGACTGATTGGACACAACAACAAGGATGGATGATAACAAAAAGCTCAACTCACCCTATGGTTGGGCTTTTTTGTTTACAATAATTTGCCAATACTTTCTTCCAGCAACATATATCCCATCCAGCTCATGATCAGCACAACGATCCAGCCGGTGATCTGCATCCATAACGGATGCTGATACGTTGTAAATAGTTTTTTCCTGCTCACCGCTATCAGCATGATGGCTAAAGCAACCGGCAATATCAAACCGTTCAAGGCCCCTGCTGTTACCAGAATATAACCAGGCGCCTGTTTCAACAGGAGAAAAATAATTGTGGAGATAAGAATAAAAAGGGTGACCAGCCAGCGTTGATTGTTGGCAAGAACAGGAGAAAATGTTTTCAGGAAAGAAATGGATGTATACGAAGCCCCGATCACTGAAGTGATAGCAGCTGCCCACATCACGATCCCGAAAAATGTATAGCCTATTGTACCGGAAGCATGCTGAAACACGGAAGCAGCAGGGTTTTTTTCACCTAATACAGCCCCGTTCCAGACAACACCCAATGCAGCAAGAAACAATACATACCGCATGATCGAAGTAATGATGATCCCTGTTATGGCACTCCTGTTCACCTGCGGAATAGCGGCAACTCCTTTTACATTTGCATCCAGCAAACGATGAGCACCTGCAAAACTGATATAACCACCCACCGTTCCGCCCACCAGGGCCACGATCATTTTGATATTGATCTTTTCGGGCCATAACGTATGTAATAATGCCTTAGATACCGGTGGATGGGAAGCAAAAGCAACATAGACCGTTAACACGATCATCGCAATACCAGCGATCTTTACAAACCAGTCAATAGCTTTACCGGCATCTTTTATCCAGAATATAAACAACGCTATAACACAGCTGATAACAGCTCCCCATTTTGTATCAAGTCCAGTTACTACTTCAAACCCTAAACCGCAGCCCGCTATATTACCAATATTAAAAGCCAGGCCGCCAAAAGCAACTAGGAAAGCCAACACATAGCCAAGCCCGGGTAACAATTGATTGGAAAGATCCTGTGCCCTTCTTTCACCCACCGTGATGATGCGCCAGATATTTAACTGTACACCTATATCAAGTAATACAGAAATAAGAATGACAAAACCAAAACTCGTTAGCAGCTGGCTGGTGAATAAACTGGTATTATTCAAAAAACCGGGGCCAATAGCAGAAGTTGCCATCAGGAATGCAGCACCCAGGATGGCAGAATTTTTTTTCATTCACTTTGTGTAAGAATATGGTGAATGGCTTTAGCAAACTCAAGGGAAAATTTCCCATCACCGTGAATACAGATCGTTTCTGTTGTTATGGGTATCTTCTTTCCGGATACTGAAGTAACAGTTCCTTCATTTACCATTTGTAAAACCTGTGCGGTCATTTGATCCATATCAGTTATCAATGCATTACCGGCTGTCCGGGGAGTAAGCAATCCATTATCCTGGTAGGTACGATCAGCAAATACTTCACTGGCAGTTTGTAAACCCAGTTTCTTTGCTTCACTGATTGAATGGCTACCGCTCAGGCCAACCAGGACCAGGTTACTATTGTAATTCTTAACCGCTTTTGCAATGGCATGTGCCGTGTCAGCATTTTTGGCAGAGAGATTATACAATGCCCCATGCGGTTTAACATGCCGCAGTAGTGTCTCAAAAGATGAAAGCAGTTCATCAATAATGATCAGCTGCTGGATGACCAGTTCATAAATTTCATCAGGAGCTAATTGTAGTTCTGTCCGGCCAAAATTGGCCCTGTCTAAGAATGAAGGATGAGCGCCGATAGCCACCTTGTTCGTTATGCAATATTCAATTGTTGCCCACATCGTATCCGTATCGCCCGCATGATACCCACAGGCAATATTAGCCGATGTAATGAAGGGTATGATTTCTTTGTCATTACCCATTCCTTCGCCCAGGTCACAATTGATATCAATACGCATGCAGTAATTGTTCCAATTTAAATTGACAGGCATTTTGCAGTTGCAATAAATGTTGTTCCTGTTGTAACAATAACGCTTCAGCCGTTGCAATACTGGTAACCCTGAAACGAATAGCTTCCCCGGGCTTTAGTTGTGCCAGCCGGGAATGACAGGCTGTGATCACATGTGCCACTCTCGGGTAACCACCGGCTGTCTGGTGATCCGCCATCAATACGATCAGCTGTCCATCAGGTAATAATTGCACCGTACCAAAATTGACCGGCGAGGAAATGACCTCTTCCTGCACCACACTTAACAACGGATCACTTTGTAACCGGTAACCCATTCGGTCAGACTGGGTGGTGATGTAAAAAGGATGCTGCAGAAATTTTTCTTTTGAAATATCCGTCAGCCTGTTCCATTCATTTCCCGGCAGGATCAACATATCTTTCTCCATCCATTCTCTCCAGTTATCATCTGCCTTCCATGGTAACACCTGGAATTCTTTCTGGCCGATCAACGGACAAAGATCCTTCGTTGATTTCAACAAAATCTCATCATCTTTTTGCAAGGCCCTTCCATGGTATCCCCCCACAGCAGCCTTGAGATGAGTACTGTAACTATTCAGCCATTGCTGAATAGCCAGTCCTCCATGCACAGCCAGGTAAGCCCTGGCCCCGTCTTTTATGCCGTGAAATTGCAGTATGCTAAACTTGCTTAATAAAATAGGTTGATTCACGGGAACCTCTTCTCCGTTTACACTGGCGATAAAATCAGCACCACTGACAGCGATCAGTGCTGGCAGTTCAAAGAAAAAGGCAGCAGCCGGAAAATGTAATTCGATCACCGCTTCCTGCTGATCATTACCGACCAGGATATTGGCTACCCTTGCGGCAAAGGTATCCATGGCTCCGCCCGGGTTGATACCAAGATCCTGCCCGCCATAGCAGCCGGTATCCTGTACCGTATCCAATATACCTGCCTTAATAATTCGCAAATTCATTTTTAGAAATTGAAATGAATTGTACCTGATCCCCTGCTTTGAATAAAGCAGGTTCTTCTCTTTTAGCATCAAACAATTTCAACGGTGTTCTGCCAATGATCTGCCAACCGCCCGGTGATGCTAATGGATAAATGCCGGTTTGTCTTCCGGCAATACCCACACTGCCTGCCGCTACATTCACGGGCTGTGGTTTTCTTGCTATCGAAATTTTTTCATCTACCTGGCCCATATAACCAAACCCTGGTAGGAACCCCAGCATATATACACGATAAGTGGTGGCAGTATGCAGTTGAATTATTTCCTCTACACTTATATTTTTCGTTGCTGACAGGGCCCTTATATCCGGTGCGAATTCATGGTCATAACATACCGGTATGCTCAAAAGCCTCTCAGATGATTCATTGTTGATCACAGGTTGTGCCAGTAGCTGATCTACCTGCTTCTTCACCCAGTCGTATACAGTAGTTTCTATTGCCCGTTTCTTCACTACTTCCGGGGGATGATAATAAACAGCCAGTGAACTATACGCCGGAACCACTTCAATGATACCTGGCAAATTTGCATTTTTCAATTGTGCAAACCTCTCCATCACTTCTTTGTTGATATGTTCATCAACAAGGTTCCCGTAATCGATTACCAGTGCGGTGTCGCCAAGCGGAAAAATACGGTATGCAGGAATTACGTAGTTCATACATTAACGATTTGAAGATACCAACTTAACTTTACTCCCTGATGCCGGGATTAAACAGAAATGACACATTAAACCTTTTATCCAAACTCACCGCCCGCCGGGCCTGGAATGGAGTGAAAGTGCTGAGCAGTTATTATATCAGCAAATGGACCAAAAGACCTTTACAATGGGGCTTTCCCGTTTCCATCTCCTTTGAGCCGACCACATCCTGCAATCTACGCTGCCCGGAATGCCCCAGCGGGTTAAGAGCTTTTACCCGGCCCACCGGTATGCTTAAAAGAGATTTTTTCAGTGAAACCATTGATCAGTTGCACAAAGAGCTGTTGTACCTCGTATTTTATTTCCAGGGGGAGCCTTACCTGAACCCTGATTTTCTCGATATGGTGCAATATGCCTCCCAAAAAAAGATCTATACTGCCACTTCCACGAATGCACATTACCTCAACGATGCCAATGCAAAAAGGACGATCGAAAGTGGGTTGGACCGGTTGATCATCTCCATTGATGGCACCACCCAGGATGTATATGAGCAATACCGGGTAGGGGGACAACTAAAAAAAGTGATTGAAGGAGCTAAGAATATTGTGAAGTGGAAAAAACAAATGAACAGTAAGAAACCTTTTGTTGTTTTCCAGTTTTTAGTGGTGAAACCGAATGAGCACCAAATCGAGGATGTAAAAAAACTGGCCGCTGAAGTAGGGGTGGATGACGTATGGTTCAAAACAGCACAGGTCTACGATTATGAAAAGGATCCGAACCAGCTGATCCCCACCATTGATAAATTCAGCCGGTACCGGAAAACAGAAACAGGATATAAGTTCAAAGGAAAATTAGCCAACCATTGCTGGCGGCTCTGGCATGATCCTGTTATTACCTGGGATGGATTGGTGGCCCCCTGTTGTTTTGATAAAGACGCACAGCACCGTCTGGGTGATCTGAAACAAAAGTCCTTCAGGGAGATCTGGAAAAACGGTGAATACACAAAATTCAGAACAGCCTTATTAAAAGGAAGAAAGAACATCGATATATGCGCCAACTGCTCCGAGGGAACAAAAGTATGGAGCAATGACTGATCATTAAATTGTACGCTTATGCAAATGCCATCCTCTGTTTCAACCCGTCTGCAATACCAGCATAAATCATTAGTGGATATTATTGACGGACTCACCGATGAGCAGATCAGGAGACATATTGTAGCCGGTAAATGGTCGATCTTTGAAACGATCGTACATCTCCAGACCTATCAGCATATTTTCATTCAACGGGTGAAGGAGATATTGGAAAAAGATATTCCTTCTTTTGAGCGGTATTCCGCCGATGGCGATCCGTTATTCCTGGATAATTGTCATAAATCTTCCCGGGAAATCATGCAAGACCTTTTAACGACCCGGAAGGAAATGGCCGCCGAAATTCTTTCTTTTAAAGAAGCCGATCTTGACAAAAAAGGAATTCATCCTGCATTTGGGGAAATGAACCTGGTGCAATGGTTGAATTTTTTCCTGTTGCATGAGGCGCACCACCTCTTTGCCATGTTCAAGCTGGCAGCAGCACTAAAGAAAGAAAGGGGTCATTACTGATCACCAGCTTTTCATTTCATCATAGATCAAGGTGTAAAAGGAGGCAAATCCTTCGAAGAAACTTCTGATTGATTCGGTTACTACTCGCATGGGGGAAGGTTTCAGGTTAATGGTTGACGATACAAAGCTTCTTTTTTTTACAATACATACCAATACCACAAAGAGGGGATTCCCCGCCCGGATGCTGCCCGCCTTTTGTTAAGAAATGGTGAATTGAACCCGTTCAGTAAAATTAAATTTGGAACAATCAATGTTGCAACATTAACTTTGTACCTGAATTCATTCAAACACTAAAACTTTATACAATGTCTGATTTAAGAACACAGGTTGACCAGCTCAACCAGATGGTACTGGAAGGAAAGATCCTTGACGCTTTTGAAAAATTCTATGATGACACTGTGGTCATGCAGGACAATGACTACCCCGCCCGTGTAGGAAAAGATGTAAACCGCCAGCATGAAGAGGCTTTTGTGGGTGGCCTTACAGAATTCAGGGGTGCCAAGATCCTCAACACCCTGGTAAGCGATGACCTGGCTGTAACAGAATGGTGGTTCGATTATACACACAAGGATTATGGCGTTCGCACCTACCGTCAGCTGGCTGTTCAGCGCTGGAAAAACGGGAAGATCGTTGAAGAGAAGTTCTATTATAACAGTTAAGAACGCTGAGTTCTCAGTTCATCCAGAAAGTTTTGGGCCGGGCACGCAGCTTAGCCCGAAACTTTTTACTTTTACCACACACGACGAAGCTTTTAAACGTAAGCATTTTTTAGTATGAATAGCAGTAACGTCGTCCAAGTAAATTCATTCCATATGGGTATTGATAAGGATATACAGCAGGCCAAATTCAGGAATGTGTACCAAAAGGCTGGCATCAACCTCATTTACACATTGGGCTGGATGAAGGATAAAACAAAGTGCATTTTTGACGAGGAAGATATCACTTCCCAGCAGTTCAATATTCTTCGCATACTGAGAGGCAGCTTTCCGCAACCACTATCCACCTTGCAAATTAGAGAGCGGATGCTGGAGAAAATGAGTGATACCAGCCGCATTGTTGACCGGCTGATTGCTAAAGGTCTTGTTAAAAAAATAACCTGTAAAGCTGACCGTCGCCTCGTGGATGTTATCATTACTGACAAAGGAAAGAAGCTCCTGGAGCGGCTGGATGCCAAACAGGATGAGATAGATGGTGTATTACGCAACCTCACTGAAAAAGAAGCCACCACACTTAGCGACCTGCTTGATAAGATACGTAACAGCGAATGATGTACTTTTACGGTTAACTGTTCGTCTTACTGATTGTAAGTCTATTATCATTTATCCGAAACTGAAAACATGGTACGTTCTGTTGTATTACTTTTTATTTCCTTTTTTACATTTTTATTGTCGAATGCCCAGCCAAAGTATGAATTCCGGGCTGTCTGGATCGCCACTGTTGATAACATCGACTGGCCTTCGTATGGAAACACCAATACTGAAAGCCAGAAAGCAGAATTCATCCGCATCCTGGATATGCACCAGCGTAATGGCATGAATGCAGTAGTGGTGCAGGTGCGCCCTTCGGGGGATGCTTTTTATCCTTCTCAATATGAACCCTGGAGCCAGTGGCTCACCGGCACACAAGGCAAACCTCCCTCGCCTTATTATGATCCGCTGCAGTTCATGATCGAAGAAGCGCATAAAAGGGGGATGGAATTTCATGCCTGGTGTAATCCTTACCGGGCTGTCTTTAATATCCGCTCTTCTTCCATTACCGCTAATCATATCTCAAGGATTCACCCGGAATGGTTCCTTACTTATGGTGATAAAAAATATTTTGATCCGGCTAATAAAGCAGCGCAGGACTTTGTGGTAGATGTGATCCGTGATATCGTAAAGCGATACGATGTGGATGCCATTCACATGGACGACTATTTCTATCCTTATCGTATTCCGGGAAAAGAATTTCCGGATGCTGCTTCTTATGCACGATCCGGCAGTAGATTAAATAAGGATGACTGGAGAAGAAGCAATGTTGATTCGATCATCCGCAAACTGAGTAACGTTATTAAAGAAGAAAACAAATTATGCCGCTTCGGTATCTCCCCTTTCAGTGTCTGGAGAAATAAAGACAAAGACCCGGTGAGAGGAAGCGACAGCCGGGCCGGTCAAACCAACTATGATGATTTGTACGCCGATATTTTGTTATGGCTGGAAAAGGGCTGGATCGATTATGTAACACCGCAATTATATTTAGAGATCGGTCATGACAAGATTGCTTATGAAAAACTATTGGACTGGTGGAGCCGTAATAGCTTTGGCCGGCATATCTATATTGGTCATGGCCTGTACCGGGTGGAAGAAAAAGCTGCCGCCTGGAAAAATACAAATGAGCTGCCCAACCAGATAAAGCTGTTGCGCCGCTATCCAAATGTGCAGGGAAGTGTTTATTTCAGCAGCCGTTCCTTTAACCGCAATCCGAATGGATGGAATGACAGTTTGCAGAACAATTACTATAGATATCCGGCATTGCTCCCACCTATGCGCTGGGTCGATAATGAAAAACCCTGGGCCCCGATCGTTGAAAAAAAGATCACCAATAATATCATTGAATTCAATGTGAAACCGGATCCCCGCAACCTGGTTACTATCAAATATTATGTAGTTTACAAATATGCGGTTGATTCACATACGGAAACCTTTGGCAATATCCCTCAATACATGAACCGGGTAGTCGTAAAACCGGAAGGATTCAACCTCACTGATACACTTGCTTCCAGCCAGTTCTCCTACCGGTATGTGATCACTGCGGTTGGTAAGAATAATAATGAAAGTGAGATGAGTGAGATCGCCATTGTAGTACAACCGGATGGTAAATGGCAGTTTTATAAACCCTGATGTTGTTCCCGTCCTGTTTTTTACCTTTGTAAAGCAATTCCCTGCATTGCTTTTATTTTTCATTTTTAATTGAATTATATGCCCGGTTACGAACTCTGGAGTGATAAAGAAAGAAAAGAAGTAAACGACGTACTGGAAACAGGTATCCTGATGCGCTACGGTTTTGACGGACCCCGGAAAGGTATCTGGAAATCCAAAGAACTGGAAGCCGCTATCAGTGAAACATTCGGCTGCAAATATGCCCAGCTGACTTCCAGCGGCACTTCGGCTTTGACCACCGCGATGAGTGCCCTGGGTATTGGTTATGGTGATGAAGTCATCACTCCCTCTTTCACTTTTGTAGCAAGCTTTGAGGCCGTATTAAGTGTTGGCGCTGTTCCTGTTTTAGTGGACGTGGATGAAACACTGACATTAAACCCGGATGCTGTCAGGAAAGCCATCACCTCTAAAACAAAAGCGATTATGCCCGTACATATGTGCGGCAGCATGGCTGACCTGGATGCTTTGCTGGCTATCTGCAAAGAACATAACCTGATCCTGCTCGAAGATGCCTGCCAGAGTATTGGTGGCACCTACAAAGGAAAACATTTAGGCAGCATCGGCCATGCCGGCACTTTTAGTTTTGATTTTGTAAAAACAATGACTTGTGCAGAAGGAGGTGTGGTGATGACCAATAGTGAAGATGTATATATAAAATCTGATGGCTATACGGATCACGGGCATGATCACAAAGGAGTCGATCGCGGAGCCGACCTGCATCCCTTTATTGGCTATAATTACCGCATCTCCGAATTGCATGCTGCCGTTGGATTAGCACAGATAAAAAGATTGCCTGAATTCTTAGCCCTGCAAAAAAAGAATCACACCCAGCTGATCAATATACTCAAACAGGTTCCGGAAATAACTTTCCGCCGTATTCCCGATCCCGCTGGTGACAGTTGCAGTTTTATCAGCTGGTTCCTGCCCACCGAAGAAATCACAAAAGCAGTAGTAGCGGAATTAAAAGCACAGGGCATACTTGCAGGTAATTTTTACTGGTTCGATAATAACTGGCATTATATCCGTAAATGGGATCACCTGAAAAACTCGGTAACACTGAATGCCCTGCACCCGGAAATGAAAGCCAAAGTAATGGAACAGGCGAATAAAGATTTTGCAGTGAGCGATGCTATACTCAGCCGCTGCATTTCTACTTCCATCAGTTTATTATGGACCGAAGCGCAGATTAGTGAAAAAGGGGAAAAGATCGTTGACGCAGTAAAGAAAGTACTTAGCAACGCAGCCGTTAGCTTATAACAAATTGAATATGGACCCGAACCAGCATATCATTGAACAAACAAAGAAATGGGTTCGGGATGTGGTGATCGGTTGCAACTTCTGCCCCTTTGCTTCCAAAGTTGTTAAGGAGAACCGGTTGCATTATGCTGTTGAGACTGCTGCTGACCTCGCCGTTTGCCTGGAAACTTTATTAAACGAATGTATCCGGCTGGATAATGATGAGGCCATTGAAACCACCCTGATCATTTTCCCCAACAGCTTTGGATCATTTGAAGATTACCTGGACCTGGTTGAGCTCGGGGAGAAATTATTAGCTCAAAATGAATACGAAGGTGTTTACCAATTAGCCAGCTTTCATCCGCTTTATCGTTTTACTGATGCCCCCGGTGATGATCCTGCCAATTATACCAATCGTTCTGTTTACCCGATGCTGCACCTGTTAAGAGAGGAAAGTATTGAAGAAGCCATTGCCAACTTTCCCGATCCTGACAGCATTCCTGAACGCAATATCAATTTTGCCCGCCAAAAAGGGTTAGCAGCTATGAAATTATTACGGGATAGTTGTTTTTAAATTTCAGAGGTCATTCTAACACATGATTAATGCCCTTGCCTGCAGCATAAGATTTATCTTTAGGGCATGACAAAACTTTTCAAAGAGTTTTTTAATAGTGAAAAAAGTTCGGGCATCATCCTGATCCTATCTACTGTTTTAAGTCTTTGCCTGGCCAATATTTTCATTGGTCAATCCTATATCGACCTCTGGCACCATAAAGCCGGTTTCTCTATCAGCAATTTTGAGCTAAACCTGAGTATCGAACATTGGATCAATGATGGCCTGATGACGATCTTTTTCCTGATGGTCGGGCTGGAAATAGAAAGAGAATTATACGCCGGTGAGTTATCAAGTATAAAAAATGCTTCATTACCTGTTGTTGCTGCCATTGGCGGCATGGCCATTCCTGCACTATTTCATTTTCTGTTTAATGCAGGCACTCCCACCCAAAGCGGCTTTGGTATCCCGATGGCCACAGACATTGCATTTGCATTGGGCGTATTATCATTAGCTGGCAAAAGAGTGCCCCTGGCCTTAAAGATATTCCTGACTGCATTGGCCATCATTGATGACCTGGGTGCTATCCTGATCATTGCAATTTTTTATACCAATGACCTGCAAACTACTTATCTCTTCATTGCCTTAGGCATATTTGGAATATTGCTGTTCCTAAACCGTCTTCGTATTTATCAATTAGTATGGTATCTCCTTGGTGGAATAGTGATGTGGTACTGCATGCTCCAATCGGGTGTGCATGCCACCATATCCGGCGTATTACTTGCTTTTGCTGTTCCTTTTGGAGATGGTAAAGAAAATTCTATTTCATACAAGTTGCAGCATTTCCTGCATTACCCGGTTGCTTTCATCATTGTACCTTTATTTGCGTTTGCCAATACCGGTATCATCATCAGCGGAAGTATCAATGAGATACTAATAAATAATAACAGCCTTGGTATCATGGCGGGTTTAATACTGGGGAAACCGGTCGGGGTATTGCTATTATGCTTCCTGGCTGTTAAACTCCGGATCGGAAAATTACCCGATGGTGTGAACTGGCTGCAACTGGCCGGTGCCGGTGTATTAGCCGGGATCGGTTTCACTATGTCTATCTTCATTGCCTTATTGGCCATTAATGATAACAGCATTATCCAGCATTCCAAAATAGCAATTTTGGTTTCATCATTCATTGCAGGGGTGGCAGGATTTATTCTCATTAAGAGAGCAACGGCTTCCTCACCGCTCGTGGAAGAACATACAGAAGAATAGCGGCTATTGAGGCTTTAAAGCATTTGGCTTTTGCTCCAGGTAGTTGACATAGTCCAAGGATCCGAGACGGAAACGTAAAGGAACAGAGGTCAGCTTTTCCAGCTTCAACTCTTTCTGACAAAAGAATCCCAGGCTATTACTATAAAAAGATGCAGGAACTGGATTCAATAAAAAATATCCTTCTGCTTTTTTGGAAACACTATCTTTTTGCAGCCTTCGCAAATACTCCTTTTGCATAGCAGAACGTGTCCAGCAGCTAGGTGCTAGTTCAGGGCAAAATTTAGTAAGCCTATTTTTTTTCAGGCTATCAGAAAGCGTTATTCGCTGCCCGGAAATATTTCCCCAAAACCCCAAAACAAACACAACAAGAAAATAACAAATCCGTTCCCGCATCCTTCGTTGATTTGTACGTAATTTACGGCCTGATTTTTGATAATTGGCCGGATTTTTGAAAAACAGCGGCCAGCCACAAATAACACCCGGAGGATATGGCCTTAAGCCAGAGTTTACAACAAAAAATGCTGCAGAAGCTGTCACCACAGCAGATTCAACTCATGAAGCTGCTGCAGGTGCCTACGGCCAACCTGGAAACCCGCATCAAAGAGGAACTGGAGGAAAACCCGGCCCTGGAGCTGGATGATGAGAGTCATGATGAAAATGCAGATGAACTGAAAGATGAATTTTCGGAGCCCGGCGAGGAAGAATATGAAGACAAAGACGGAAGCGAGGATGAGTATGACAATATTGACGTCAGCGAATATGTGTCGGAAGGAGATGATGATGTGGCTGATTACAAGCTCCGGGATGATAATTACCCTGAGGAAGACGATAAGAAGCAACTCCCTTTTAAAACAGAGACGAGTTTTTATGAACTGCTGCTGGACCAACTGGGCCTGCTGAAACTGGATGAAAAGGAACAAAAGATCGCAGAACAAATAGTAGGCAGTATTGATGAAGATGGTTACCTGCGCAGGGAAACGACAGCTATTGTAGATGACCTGGCTTTTCGCCAGAATATCAGTGCCACCGAGGAAGAAGTGGAAGCTGTCATCAAAATGATACAGCGCTTCGACCCCCCCGGCGTGGCTGCAAGAGACCTGCAGGAATGCCTGCTCCTCCAATTACAACGTTTAAAAGATGAAGGCAAACAGGTGGATACAGCTATCAAAGCTATTTCCCGCTACTTCGATGAATTTACCAAAAAGCATTACGAGAAAATTCAGCGTGGCCTCGGTTTGGATGAAGACCAGCTGAAAGAGGTGATGCAGCAGATCATCCGGCTGAATCCCAAGCCCGGTGGCAATTTGGGAGAGATGAGCAAGGCGGAGAGTTATGTAGTGCCCGACTTTTTCATATTCAATAATGCCGGCAAACTGGAGCTGACGCTAAACAGCCGGAATGCACCGGAACTGCGTATCAGTGAGGGCTACCGGGATATGCTGAAAGAATATGACCGGGGTGCCAAGAAAGATAAACGTCAGAAAGAAGCTGTTCTCTTCATCAAGCAAAAGATAGATGCTGCCAAATGGTTCATTGATGCCATCAAACAACGGCAGCACACGTTGTTGAGTACGATGAATGCCATCATGGAGCACCAGTACGAGTTCTTTTTGACGGGTGATGAAACGAACCTCCGCCCGATGATCTTAAAAGATATTGCTGAAAAAACCAATCTCGATATTTCTACCGTGAGCCGGGTGGCCAACAGTAAGTTTGTGCAAACAGAATTTGGAACCTACCGTCTTAAATTTTTCTTCAGTGAATCACTCACCACTGATAGTGGTGAGGAAGTATCTACCCGGGAAGTAAAAAAGATCCTCAGCAACCTGATAGAAGGTGAAAGCAAGAAAAGACCACTGAGCGATGAACGCCTGACAGAACTCTTACAGGAAAAAGGCTACAATATTGCCCGCCGTACCGTGGCTAAATACAGGGAGCAACTCAATATTCCTGTGGCAAGGCTGCGTAAAGAGCTTTAACAAATAATAATCACCTTCTCCTAATTTATATTTTCCCAAATACCGCTCTGAGGGTATTGCAGTTATTCCTACTTTTTTGTTTCTATGCATTATAAAACATTGCAGCAAATTAGTATTTTACGCAGCTAAATATTCCCCCACCCATTCCTATGGTATTCGCAAGCCTGGTTTTTCTCTTCCTTTTCCTGCCGCTATGCCTTATGCTGTATTACAGCAGCAAAAATCCAAAATGGCGAAACTGGGTGCTTATCATTTTTTCACTCGCCTTTTATGGCTGGGGTGAGCCCAGGTGGATTTTTTTGCTAATCCTTTCGTCCTTTATAGACTGGGGCAATTCTATTTTTATTGATAAACACCGGGGTACCAAATGGGCAAAGATCGGGGTAACATTTACAGTCTGCTTTAACCTCGCCTTGCTGGCTCTTTTTAAATATGATAAATTTTTGGTGGACCAGCTAAATGCAGTTTTGGGGACTTCTTTTACTGCCACCGGGTATGCACTGCCACTGGGTATTTCTTTCTATACCTTTCATACTATTTCTTACGTGGTGGATGTGTATCGCGGAGATATAAAAGCGCAACGGAATTTTCCTGATTTTTTAATGTATGTATCCCTCTTCTCCTCCTTAGTAGCCGGGCCCATTATCCGTTATGCCCATGTAGAAAAAGAGATTTACGGAAGAAAAGAGAATCTTACTGATTTCAGTTTAGGTGTATCCCGTTTTTGTATCGGTCTGTTTAAAAAAGTGGTCATCGCCAATGTAGCGGCGGAGCTGGTGCGAAAATATATGGGTGATAACCAGCACCCTTTAAGCATGTTAGAACTGGCTAATCTTTCCAGCCTTGAAGCCTGGGTAGGTCTTGTCATGTTTGCGATCCAGATCTACTTTGATTTCTCCGGTTATTCTGATATGGCCATCGGGCTGGGCAGGATGTTTGGTTTTCATTTCCGGGAGAACTTTGATTATCCTTATATCTCCAGGTCAATTGGTGAATTCTGGCGACGCTGGCATATATCGCTGGGCAGTATTTTCAGGGACTATGTGTATATCCCTTTAGGCGGGAATAAAAAGAGGGTCTATCTCAACTTATTTATCGTCTGGTTCCTTACCGGTATGTGGCATGGTCCCAGCTGGAATTTCATTTTCTGGGGCTTATACTTCTTTCTATTCATTTCACTGGAAAGGGCATTCCTGTTAAAAGCATTGGAAAAATTACCGGCATTCTTTTCGCATGTTTATGCATTAGCGGTTATTATTCCCGGATGGGTGATCTTTTATTTCACAGATACCAAAATACTGATCGCCTATGTAGGGAAATTATTTTCATTCAGAGCGGGGCCTAATGGTAATATGGAAGTGATGAATACACTTACAGAGCACCTGTTCTGGTTACTGCTGGCGATCGTTCTTTGCATGCCGGTTTACCATTCCGTAAAAAAATGGGTGGAGAAAAAAACCAACCGTATTACCTGTTATGATACCGTCACGATTGGATTTAATATGGTATTATTAATCGTTTGTGTGGCCCAGCTGGTGGGCAAAAGTTATAACCCGTTTATCTATTTCAGGTTTTGAGCAATAAACAATATGAAGTCAGGATATGAGCGAAGCTGTAAATAAAAGAATTCACCGGGTCAATGTCATCATTTTCTGCGCAGTGTTAGTGCTGGGCGGGGTTGCTTTATTGGCCATGAAAAAAGGGACGGTATCTGAAATGGAGAACAGGAAACTGGCCGGCTTTCCTGTTTATTCAGACAGTGCCTTGTGGAGTGGTGATTATTTCAGGAAAATAGATGAGTATTATTCGGATAATTTTCCCTTCCGGGATAAATGGATCAGTTTCTCGGGTTCTTTCAGGAATATATTCGGGTATGAATCCAGTGACATTACTATTTATAATCCTGCTAATAATGCTGAAGCCAACGAGAACCCGGGTGATACAACAAAAAAAGTAAACAATGGTCCTCTGCCTGATGATGGTGCCACCGGGGAAGTGAAAAAAAGGGTCTTTGTTTTCAAGAACCGTGCTTTTGAAATGTTTGGTGGTGGCGAAGCGATGGATAAATCGTATGCGAATGTGATCAACTCGTATAACCGGTTAAACTTACCAGGCCTGCAGGTATATAACCTGGTCATTCCCGTGGCACTGGAATTTGAACTTACGGAGAAATATAAAAAATTACAAAAACCGAATCGTCCTGCTATTGAAAATATATATAATCACCTTGATTCGAATATCAAAAAAGTTTGGGCTATTGATGAACTAAGGAAGCACCGGGAAGAATATATTTATTTCAATACCGATCACCACTGGACAAGCCTTGGCGCCTATTATGCTTATCGTGCCTTTTGTGAAACAGCGGGTATGACTGCTGTTTCGCTGGACACTGTTCCTTCCAAAGTAAAGCAAACATTCCTCGGTTCATTGTACCGGCTAACAAGAGATCCGAAACTAAAAAGCAATCCTGATTCTGTCCGGTACTATAAATTCAGGGATTCTGTGAACTTTTATATCGGCAACACGGCTAAACTAGGCGTATGGACCAAATCAAAAATGTATGGGGAAGGTGCCAGTGGGTCCAATAGCTATTCCGTATTCCTGCAGGGAGATCTCCCGCTTGTGAAAATGGAAACACAGTACAAGAATGGCAGAAAGATCCTGATAATAAAAGAATCATATGGAAATGCCTTTGCGCCTTTCCTCATCAATAACTTTGAAAAAGTAGTGGTGGTGGATCAGCGGTATTATACCGGCAACCTGGTGGAATTATTAAAATATGAGGGCATCACCGACCTGTTATTCATCAATAACATTTTTGCAGCACATACTCCCTTTCACATTGACAAGATCAAAGGATTGAAAAAATAGATCAGAGTTCAAGATTCTTTCTTACCCAGGCCACTTTGGGTCTTAGTTCATTATTGTATTTATCCCCGGTGGCATATTTCACATGCTTCAGGAAGTCATAGTAGGTTCCTTTGGGGTGTTTGGCTCTCCATTTCGGGTATCGCTTATCCTGCCATTTTTTATAATAAGCGATGCAGGCAGAATCAGAAGTGAATTTCAGGCATTTATTTCCTTTAATATAAAAACCAAATAGGTTGTGATAGCGCAAGCAGCAATTCTTACAACTGAGCCAGCCTGTTTCCTGGATACTTTGGGCAATCACAAAATCAGCTTCCTGGATGCCTGCCGCTTTAATGGCATTGTATAAGGCCTGAATTTTGGGTTTATTGGATTTTTGAGAAAATCCTTGCTGAAGGCAGAGTAAAAGAAGAAAAGCCAGTAATAGTTTCTTCATGCAGTTCATTTTTGATAAGCAATGGGTTGGTTCGTTTTCTAAGGAAAGATTTTAAGCTCGCTAAATATACAAAAACCGCACCCTTTTTAGAGATTCCTTTACTTTGCATAAATCAACACACAGATATGAGCACAAGGTTAGTCGTGGATGGTCAGAACCAGTTGCTGGAAACAAGGGAACCCGGTTTTCCTGAACAACCGGTGCCTGTACGTATAGGTGCAACTATCATTTCTTATATTTTTCATCCATTATTCATACCTGTATATATTGCCTGGTTCCTGGTAACTATTCAACCCCATCTTTTTGCCAGCTTTACACCTGCGGAAAAGATCATTACTGTATTCCGGTTCTTTATCATGTACAGTTTTTTCCCGCTGGTCACAATATTACTGGCGAAAGCTCTAGGTTTTTTACAAAGTATTTACCTGAGAACACAGAAGGAAAGGGTCATTCCTTATATCGCCTGTGGTATCTATTATTGGTGGATGTGGAATGTGTTACGTAACCAGCCTGAATTTTCCAGGGAGATTGTAATGCTTTCAATGGCAATATGGATCGCTGCCAGTATTGGATTGTTAGCTAATATCACCATGAAAGTAAGTATGCATGCTATTTCCATGGGAGTAATGGTCGCTTTTATCATGCTGCTCGGTTTGTCTCACCCTGATGGGTATGGTATGTATATTTCAGTTGCACTCATTTTGACCGGTCTTGTTTGCACAGCTCGGTTTGTTGTTTCTGATCATTCCCAAAAAGAGGTTTATACCGGCCTGCTGGTGGGGATCGTGTCACAACTCATCGCTAATTGGGTGTCCTGAGAAAAAAAATCCAAAAAATATTAGTTTTTATTTGCTAAATGATTTAGTTTCGTTCTCCCGTCAAAATTTTGGGGCGGGCCACCTGTAAAACCTAATTTTGGCAATGGCTAAATCAGAAAAAACTACCGATATGTCAACGAACAACGAAAAAATGAAAGCGTTAAAGCTTACCATGGACAAGATCGAAAAGGATTTTGGTAAAGGAAGTGTGATGCTGATGAATGAGAAATCCGGCGATGTACAGGAAGTCATTTCAACCGGCTCTATAGGGCTTGATGTGGCACTTGGTATTGGCGGACTGCCAAAAGGAAGAGTCATTGAGATCTACGGGCCTGAATCGTCTGGTAAAACAACTGTAGCCACCCATGTTATTGCCGAAGCACAGAAGAAAGGTGGTATGTGTGCAATCATTGATGCGGAGCATGCTTTCGACAGCAGCTATGCGCAGAAACTTGGTGTTGATGTTGACAATCTTTTGATATCGCAGCCTGATTATGGTGAACAGGCACTGGAAATAGCCGACCGCCTGATCCTCTCTGGTGCCCTGGATGTGGTGGTGATTGACTCGGTGGCTGCCCTTGTTCCCAAAGGTGAGCTGGAAGGTGAAATGGGAGACAGCAAAATGGGCTTGCATGCCAGGTTAATGAGCCAGGCTCTGCGAAAACTAACGGCAACTATTTCCAAAACAAATACGATCTGCATATTCATTAACCAGCTGAGAGAAAAGATTGGTGTCATGTTTGGTAACCCCGAAGTGACTACCGGTGGTAATGCGCTGAAATTTTATGCTTCTGTCCGGTTAGATATCCGTCGTTCCACCCAGATCAAGGATGGCGATGAGGCAATTGGTAACAGGGTAAAAGTGAAAGTGGTTAAAAATAAAGTGGCCCCGCCTTTTAGGGCTGCTGAGTTTGATATCATTTTCGGGGAAGGTATTTCCAAGAATGGAGAGATCATTGATATGGGAACCGAATTGGGAATCGTTCAAAAAAGCGGAAGCTGGTACAGCTATAATAATGATAAGCTGGGCCAGGGTCGTGATGCCGTGAAGCAACTACTGGTGGATAATCCCGAGCTGGCCAAAGAAATTGAAGGGAAGATCAGGGAAAAGATCAAAGAAATGCAAACTGCTTAATAATCATTTTATTTGTTGCTTTACAATGGGTTAGTAAGTAACAACGTCCCGCCTCCGGCGGGACGTTTCATTTTCTTCACAAATATTTCACTGTAAAATATTAAATCAATGTTTAAACATTGTATATTTGTGCTGCGCTTCTGAACCAACTAAAAGAAGATTGGTTTTACCACATACTATATGTCAACTCAAACAAACAAAAAGAGCCCCTTGCTGAAAAGAATACTACTCGGAGGTTTAGCCCTTGTCCTTGTAGGAGCAGGTATCTATTGGTATATCGCCACTGATACTTTCTCTGATACCAAAGACAGGAAACCGGCTTTTACCGTGGAGGTTATTGATTTCATCCGTGAATTTCAGCAAAATGATAGTCTTGCCAACTTAAAATATCGTGAAAAAATTATAACTGTTAATGGTATGGTTTCTGATTTAGAATCACCCGATACAGCAACTGTTAATGTGAAAATGATAGATACCACTTCCGGCAATTTCGCAATTTTCGCTTTCCAGGACCAGCACGTTGAAGAGGCCAAAAGCCTTAAGATCGGCGACAAAGTATCCATTAAGGGAAGTTGTAGCGGTGGAAGTCTTGATGGAATTCTTGAAGTAATAAAGATTGATTTTAAAAGAAGTGCTTTAAACAAATAATAAAACAACTTATCACCCCAAAAAATAACCAAATGAAAAAAACAATTCTATTTCTTTCTTTCGTGACCCTTACCGGCAGCCTGTTCGCACAGAAAAAAACAACTACATCCGCAACTGTAAATTTTGATGCCAGTACTGCTATTGATGCATTACCAAAAGCTGAAAATAAGACAGTGACAGCTGCAGTTGATACTAAAGGCGGAACTGTTGCTTTTGAAGCTACAGTTAAGAACTTTGCATTCTCCAACCCAATGATACAAGACCATTTTAATGGTGACAAATGGCTGAACTCCGATGCCTTTCCTAAATTCACATTCAAAGGAAAGATCGCTGACCTTTCTAAAGTAAATTTTGCTAAAGATGGTTCTTACACAGTACAGGTTACCGGTGACCTTACTATAAAAGATGTAACAAAACCTGTTAGTACCGAAGCTACTATTGTGGTAACCGGCGGAACATTAAGCACAACAGCAGCTTTTTCTATTAAGCTGGCTGATTACGGGATCACCGGTGTTCCTATCGATGCTGGTAAGGTTGCCAAAGAGCCTAAGATCACTGTATCAGCAGAACTAAAGTAATAGTTTAGTTTATATAAAATAAAGAGCCTTACCTCCCTGTGAGGCTTTTTTATTTTGCTATACCTTCGGATCATGAGTATAAGAAAACTGGAAAGCCGGAAAAAAATTGCCTTAGTAGCCCATGATAATAAGAAGGATGACCTGATTGATTGGGCAATCTATAATAAAAAAGTCCTGAACAAGCATCGCTTGTTTGCCACCGGTACTACGGGTATGTTATTGGAAAATGCACTCAATCAATCAGTAACCAAATTTCTGAGTGGTCCACTGGGAGGAGACCAGCAGATAGGTGCCCAGATCGCCGAAGGGAATATTGATGTGCTTATTTTTTTCTGGGATCCGATGGAAGCCCAGCCGCATGACCCGGATGTGAAAGCATTATTACGTCTTGCTGCTACTTATAATATCCCTGTCGCCTGTAACAGGGCTACGGCTGATTTTATGTTTACTTCCCCGTTGATGCATGAAGACTATGCTGCTATACTACCCGATTATTCGGCATATTCAAACAGGAAATTGAAAAAATAATTTACTCCCCCAGTATCTTTTCTATATGTACTAGTTTACCATTTACATCAAATCCTTCTATTATTACCCTGAACTTCGTACTTACATCGCTATTGTAAAATTTGATATTGACTGTTTTGGTTTCTGAATCAGTATAAATATCCGGGTTCCAGTAAAGTGTTCTCCGCCGGTCAGTTAATTGTGAATTATTCTCATTATTGGAATAGTCGGGATTATAAAACTCTTTTACAATTGAATATCCAGTGCTGGTAAAATATTCCAGCTTATCCGCTTGCTGGTTATTGTCTTTTTTCTTTGTATAAACAGCAATAGCCCCGCCAGGTGAACCGCTGCCTACGCCAACAAAACCAGCCTCGTAATATTTCACCAGCGCAATTTCATCAACTCTCAATGTTCTCAGCTGGCTTGCATCAACCGGTGCCTCATCAATGAAAACTCCGACTGCCCATTTTTGCCCTGTTCCGAGACTAAAATTCTTCCTGCTTACAAACTTGTTTCCTTGTAACTCCACATGTGTAATGCTATTCCGGATCCAATCCATAACATTTAAGGATTTGTCGTTCGCAGGTAGATTAATATTATCAAGGTTTATTTTTCCAGGTGCCCTGAAAACCCCGGTCGTGTATTTTTCATTTACCACATCAAAAGGCTTCTTCGCTGTTTTAGACTCAACTGTAACATTGGCAAGTTCCTTAATTTTTTCCCTATTTTTCATCCACTCATACTGCTCTTTTACTGCTTTACTTAAATTGTCAGGATAAAAATGAAAAAGCGCTGGATCATCAGATAAAGAAATCTCCCGGGTGATCGTATCAATATGAATTTTTACCGGTTTTAGTTTTCCTTGCGGATTAGAATACACATAAAAGAAATTGGCTTTACCATTAAAGGATGCCGAATCAATTACAAACCTGCCATCCTGTGCCACTGGTACTTCATAACTCTGGGAAGTAGAGTCCTCATTTTCCTGGTAAATATTCAATTTGCCCCCTGTTGCATGTTGTTTATCCTGTTCGTCATTTACAACCCCGGCAACTGACAGCAAGTATGGTTCGTTTGCTTTTTTTACTTTCAAATTTCCAGTCAGTAATTCTTTCCAATTGAATCGCACCCAGCCATGTGTCAGCATCAGGTTATCCATAGCAAGTGCCGCTGTATCGCCGGTTGTTTCAAAATACCATGCGGGGTTATGAATATATCCCTTCAAATCGCCGGATAATAAAAACGCTGACCAGATATTTTCTTTGTCTCCGCTGCCGCCTGAAGATGCATCAGTGACGGCAACGGAAAGGCTTCTTTGTATAGAGGCGGGGAAATCAATATCAAAAGAATTCATTGCTCTCTTAGCACTGTCATGCTTTACTGTATTGATATTTCCCGCAGATATATACTCCCTGTTATTAACAAAAGAAAGACGTTCAGCTAAAGGAATTCCGTCTTTATTGAAGACCGTAAAATGAAGTATGCCTGACGGCAGGCTATCTGTTAATATATGTCCTTTTACTGACATATAATTGTCAAACTCAATGTCGGTTTCATTAACGACCTGGTTATTCATTACGCCGACCAATGTAATATTCTCAAAATCTGATTTGTCTTTTACACTTCTTGATACTGTAAAAGCTATACCACCCGGTTCGTCCTGGATTTTTAAGTTGATCCCCGAACTTATCACTTCTGGCAAGTTAAAAGAATGAATATTACCATTGTAATCTATTTCTGCTTTGTATTTTTTTGAAAGCTGAGGTTTGAACTGAACCCGGCCTATACCATCATGATATGATTTAAAAGAAGCTATTGTTGTTCCTTCTTCATTCCGGATCACCCCGTTAACTTCAACAGGATTGCCTCCCGCATCCGTTGCTTTAAAGGCTACAACGGTCAGCAAGCCGTCCACAAGATTTCCGCTTTCCGGGAAGAACTGTACTTTAATATTCTGCGGAGTTGGAGTGATTTTCCTTCCAGCAAAGGGGTTATATATGTAAATATTCTTCCGGTAAATAAAATCACTCCCATACGTCAGCATACCGGCAGTGGTTGCAATAAAATAGTAATTACCCTGTGGCAGGGAGTCAGGCAAATCAATATTTCCTTTTGCCGCTGCTCCCGTTACCGGGTATTTCTTTTCAGCAATTGTATGGCCTTTATCATCAACCAAACGGATATAGAAATTCGAACTTATTCCGCTTGGCAAACCATTACTCGAAAAATAGGCTTTAAACCACATGGTCTCCCCGGCGATATAATTTTCCTTATCATAGTGAATAAATATCTTTTCAGCAGGAAACTGTGCAGCTAATACCGCAAGCACCGAATCTCTTTTTTGAGCAATCCCCTTTATCCCGGTACTACAGAAAAGCAACAGCAAAAGGATTAGCCTAGTATTTCTCATGTCTGGCTGTTTATTGTAAATATAAATTGTTACCCGGGCAAGTTACTATATCAAAATGATGACCGGTATGAGTTTAGTTATCTTGATCTGGTCCCGTTTTTCCTCCTACCCCTTCACTAAATAGGCTTCATTCGCTTTAACTTTGACTAATGTCTTTTAAACTCTATGCTCCATTTCCCCCGGCCGGCGATCAGCCAGGCGCTATTCACCAGTTGACAGAAGGTGTGATGCAAGGTGAAAAATACCAGACACTGCTGGGTGTAACAGGTAGTGGTAAGACTTTTACTATTGCCAATGTCATCCAGAATACCCAACGGCCCACATTAGTCCTGACACATAATAAAACGCTGGTAGCTCAGTTATATGGTGAATTCCGGCAGTTCTTTCCTGAAAATGCGGTTGAGTATTTTGTATCCTACTATGATTATTACCAGCCGGAAGCCTATATGCCGGTTAGTGATGTATATATTGAAAAAGATCTCAGTATTAATGATGAGCTGGATAAATTAAGGTTAAGAGCCACTTCCAGTTTACTAAGTGGTCGCAGGGATATCATTGTGGTCGCTTCTGTCAGTTGTATATATGGTATGGGAAATCCGACCGATTATGAAAACGGGATCATCCGCATTAATAAAGGTCAGCAAATTTCAAGACAGGGCTTCCTGCACTCATTGGTCAATTCACTTTATAACCGGACAACGCTGGAATTTAACCGGGGAACTTTCCGGGTAAAAGGAGATACCGTTGATATCAACCTTCCTTATGTTGATTATGGATACAGGATTACCTTCTTTGGGGATGAGATCGAAGAAATTGAAAGTATAGAAGTCATTACGGGGAAAAGAATCGGGAAAATGGAAAATGCCGCCATTTTTCCGGCTAACTTGTATGTAGCTCCCAAGGACATCATGCAGCAGGTGATCTATGAGATACAGGATGAAATGACAGCACAGGTAGAATATTTTAAGAATACCGGTAAATTTATCGAAGCACAACGGCTGAAAGAAAGAGTGGAATATGACCTTGAAATGATCAAAGAACTGGGTTATTGCAGCGGTATTGAAAACTACTCCCGGTTTTTTGACCGCAGAAGACCAGGTACCCGACCATTCTGTTTACTGGACTACTTTCCTAAAGATTTCCTGATGGTCATCGATGAAAGCCACCAGACCATTCCCCAGGTAAGTGGGATGTATGGTGGTGACAGGAGCCGGAAATTGATACTTGTTGACTATGGCTTCCGTTTACCCTCTGCCTTAGATAATCGTCCGCTTAATTTTCATGAATTTGATTCCTTATTAAACCAAACCATTTTTGTTTCTGCTACGCCGGATGATTTTGAGCTAGAAAAAACCGGCGGGGTGGTCGTGGAGCAGGTCGTTCGTCCAACAGGGCTGCTTGATCCTCCTATACAGATCCGGCCCAGTGTAAACCAGATCGATGATTTGCTGGATGAGATTGATAAAACTGTGAAGAAAGGTGACAGGGTGCTGGTCACTACTTTGACAAAGAGGATGGCTGAAGAGATGGACAAATACCTTCACCGTATTAATATCAAATCAAAATATATCCATAGCGAGGTAGATACATTGGAACGGGTGGAAATTCTCCGGGAATTAAGACTAGGTACTATTGACGTATTGGTAGGAGTAAACCTGTTGCGGGAAGGATTGGACCTACCGGAAGTTTCATTAGTAGCCATATTGGACGCAGATAAAGAAGGTTTTTTGCGGAATGAAAAATCGCTGACACAGACTGCAGGCCGGGCAGCCAGGAATGTGGATGGCTTTGTTATTTTCTATGCAGATAAGATGACGGATAGTATGCAGAAAACAATAGATGAAACAAACCGTCGGCGTGAAAAGCAGGTCGCTTATAATATAGAACACAATATCACCCCCAGAACCGTAAAGAAAAGTAAGGAGCAGGTATTTGCACAAACTTCGGTATTGGATATAAAAGGGTATGACCCCGCCAATCCTTATGCTATTGCACCCGATGAAGACCTTGTTACCATTGCAGCTGAAGAGCAAACAGAGTATAAAACAATACCACAGGCAGAAAAAGCTATTCAAAAAATTAAAAAGGAAATGGAAAAAGCTGCACGGGATCTTGACTTTATGGAAGCAGCCCGCCTTCGTGATGAGATGTTTTCCCTGCAGAAAAAACTGGAAGAGATGAAAAAATAACGACTCGTAGTTTTACGAAAGGCCTTAAAGTAATTCTTCTCTATTTTAACAAATACCATCATCCAATTCTTGCACATCGTATTACGGGGGTCTATCTTAGCCGTAGAGAAACCGAATAATCCAATAATTGTAAAAACCGAATAAATCCAATATTTATGAAAAGACGTGTCCGCAAAATCGTAAACTTTTTTGCCTTCAACCTCCTGTTCTTCGCTTTATACCTGAATTTCATTCACAAAGATAAAGTGGCCGTATCTGACCCTGGAGCTCAACGTAATGTTGCTGCTTTCAGTGGTACTGTACTGGTGGAAAATCCTTCAGAATACCTGAATAAGAATACCATTTCAGCACAGCCTGCTATCAAGAATGAGGAAGACAACACGGTGAATTAAGTTTTTTTCTCTACATAAGTCTCTTAAGCAAAGCAGTTAGTTTATACAATACACCCCGCCGTTCCCGGCGGGGTATTTGTGCTTTGTACCCGTCATAGCTGCTGAAAACATTAACTTAGCAGCATGGCAAAAAAAGTTTTCCTCCTCGACGCTTTTGCGCTGGTGTTTCGTGCATATTATGCATTAATAAGAAACCCCCGCCTTACTTCAAAAGGCAAAAACACCAACGCCCAGTTTGGTTTTACCAATGCACTGGTGGACCTGATCAAAAATCAAAATCCTTCCCATATGGCGGTTTGCTTTGACACCGCCGCCCCTACCGAACGTCATACGGATTTTGAAGATTACAAGGCCAACCGGCAGGAAGCTCCCGAAGATATACTGGCTGCCATCCCTGATATAAAAGCTATCATCCGCGGGTTTAATATCCCGGTAGTTGAACTGGATGGTTATGAAGCGGATGATGTGGTGGGAACCCTGAGTAAGCAAGCCGAAAAAGCAGGTTACGAAGTATATATGGTTACGCCAGATAAAGACTATGGCCAATTGGTATCTGAAAAAATAAAAATATACAAACCCGGCTACCAGGGTGGTGATGCAGAAATACTGGGACCCGAAGAAGTATGTGCAAAATGGAATATCAAAGAAGTATCGCAGGTCATAGATATTCTTGGGTTGATGGGTGATGCGGTAGATAATATCCCAGGTATTCCGGGTGTGGGTGAAAAGACCGCAGCAAAATTATTAGCAGAATATGGCACCCTGGAAAACGCTTTAGCCAATGCAGATAATATTAAAGGCGCCCTAGGTGAAAAAGTCCGAAAAGGAAAAGAGTCAGCGATCTTATCCAAGAAATTAGCCACCATTATTACTAACGTACCGGTGGAGTTTCACGAAGAAGATTTTAAACTGAAAGACTGGGATAAAGAAAAATTAAAAGAAGTGTTCGGTGAACTTGAATTCAAAACATTGGGTAAGCGATTACTGGGTGATGATTTTTCTTTATCAACTCCCTCAAAGGGTGTGGTAGATAAAGAAATACCCCAGGGTGTACAAACCGACTTGTTTGGCAACATAGTAGAACCGGTTAAAAGTGAAAATAAAAATCAACCTATTACTGATGAGGGCGATGATACAAGAGATGGATTAACGGTTGATAAAAACATTACTAATACGCCGCATAAATATGAAGCGGTCGAAGGTGATTCGGCCATAAAAAAATTAGTAGCTGAATTAAAGAAGCACACCGAGATCTGCTTTGATACGGAAACCACGGGAATTGATGCTAACGATGCAGAACTGGTTGGACTCAGTTTCTCAGTGGCGCCGGGTGAAGGTTATTATGTGCCCTGCCCTGCTGACCAGGAGCAAACAAAAGCTATACTGGCTCATTTTTCCCCACTCTTTGCAGATAAGAAAAAAATATGGATCGGGCAGAATACCAAGTATGACCTGTTGCTGTTAAAATGGTATGGAATAGAAATAGCCGGTGATCTTTTCGATACGATGCTTGCACATTATGTGATTGAACCTGACGGTAAAAGAAGTATGGACCTGCTGAGTGCCAAATATCTGGGGTATGAGCCGGTGCATATTGAAGAACTGATCGGCAAAAAAGGTAAGACCCAGGGTAATATGCGGGATGTTGAATTGGAAAAGATCAAAGAATATGCTGCAGAAGATGCTGACATTACTCTGCAGTTGAAAAATGTATTTACTCCACTCCTTAAAAAAAGAGAAGTGGAGAAAGTTTTCAACGAAGTAGAGAATCCATTGGTGAAAGTATTAGTGGATATGGAATATGAAGGGATCAAAGTGGATGTTGATTTCCTGGGTGATTACTCAAAAGAGCTGGAAAAGGATGCAAAAAAAGCCGAAGAGAGTGTATATAAACAGGCTGGTGTTCGTTTTAACCTAGCTTCTCCAAAACAACTCGGCGAAGTATTGTTTGATAAACTAAAACTGGACCCTTCTGCCAAGAAAACAAAAACCGGGCAATACCAGACCGGCGAGGATGTATTATTGAAACTTGCAGTTAAAGGTCACCAGATCGTAGATGATATTTTAGCATTTCGTGAACTGACCAAGCTGAAATCAACCTATGTTGATTCATTACCGGAGCTGATCAATAAAAAAACAGGAAGAGTCCATACTACTTACGGCCAGGCTGTGGCCGTCACCGGCAGGCTGGCCAGTAATAATCCCAACCTGCAGAATATACCGGTAAGAACGGACAGGGGCAGGGAGATCAGGAAAGCTTTTATTCCAAGGGACAGTAAACATATTTTATTATCGGCTGACTATTCTCAAATTGAATTGAGAATTGTGGCCGCTATCAGTGGTGATACAAACATGTGCGAAGCCTTCCGTAAAGGAACAGATATTCATACTGCTACTGCGGCACGGGTGTATAATATCCCGGAGTCAGAAGTGACGAAAGAAATGCGCTATAAAGCCAAGAGTGTAAATTTCGGTATCATTTACGGGCAGGGAGCTTTTGGCCTGGCTGATAACCTTGGTATATCAAGAACAGAAGCTAAAGAGATCATTGATAATTATAAAAAGGAATTTCCCGGCATTCAAAAGTATATGGATGATACGATCAATTTTGCCCGCGAGCATGGATATGTGCAAACACTAATGGGAAGAAAGCGCTGGTTAAAGGATATCAATTCAGCCAATTTTACGGTTCGTGGTTTTGCGGAACGAAATGCCATCAACTCACCTATCCAGGGCACTGCGGCTGATATGATCAAATTAGCTATGCAAAAAGTGCATGCTGCCATGAAAAAAGAACAAATGCAAAGCCGGATGATCTTACAGGTGCACGATGAATTGGTTTTTGATGCGTTGAAATCAGAAGCAAAAGAATTAAAACCACTGATCATTGAGCATATGCAGATCGCATTGCCCTTGCCGTATGATGTTCCGGTTATTGCAGAATGCGGGCAGGGAGATAACTGGCTCGAAGCACATTAATCTTCAAACATGAATTGGTCGCTTTATTTTAAGGATGTACAAATAATCGGCAGCCGCTATTTACTAATTGCCAGTATTGCCTTTCTCCTTTGGTATGTGGTGCTCCGGAAATTGATCAGCGCAAAAAAATCCAGCAGCGGTTTCCAAAGCTCACTGATTATATAAGAGAGATCGGGTTCTCCATTGCCACTATATTCATCATGGCCTTTATCCCAGCAATCGTTCTTGGCAGCCCGGAATTATCAAAACATACAAAATTCTATACTGATATTGATCAGCAGGGAAAACTATATTTTTTTCTTGCTTTCCCGGTAATGGCCTTCCTGCATGACACCTATTTTTACTGGATGCACCGGTTGATGCATCACCCCCGGGTATTTAAATGGGTTCATCTTATTCATCATAAATCTGTTAATCCCAGCCCTTTTGCTGCTTATGCTTTTCATCCGCTGGAAGCAATCGTGGAAGCGGGGATATTCCTTGTTTTTGTATTTACTATTCCTGTTCACCTCTTTCATCTGTTGTTCTTCTTTTTATTTATGATCATCTATAATGTGTATGGTCACCTGGGCTGGGAGCTTTATCCAAAGGGCTTCAGTAAACACTGGTTGGGAAAATGGATCAACACCTCTGTGAACCACAACCAGCACCACCAGTATTTTAAGGGTAACTACGGGCTATACTTCCTGTTCTGGGACCGGCTAATGGGTACAATCCGGAAAGACTATGATGAAAAGTTTGATGAAGTGAAGAGCAGGTGATCATTATCCGGCGGTAATATTACCAAAGTCATAAATTTTACTTTTGGTATCTTCTTAAGTTTGCACTCTTATGCAGCCTGTAATCTATTATTGTTATGACGCCTATTGTGGCTGGTGCTATGGTTTTAGCCCCGTGATCAAACGAATAGCGGAAGAATATAAAGACAAAATATCATTTGAAGTATTGTCAGGAGGAATGATTCCCTCAGATAATCCCCGTCCTATTGCTGCTACTGCCCGCTATATCAGTGAGGCTTATCAACGGGTGGAAGAAATAACAGGTATCAAATTCGGGCCTGACTATCTCTGGCACATTTTCAATCCGGGTGAAAGTGACTGGTTTCCGCACTCAGAAAAAGCTGCCATTGCCATGTGTATCTTCAAAGAGTTTTTACCGGATCAACAGGTAGCATTTGCTGCTGATCTTCAATATAGCTTGCATTTTGAAGGCCGTGACCTGACCGACAATGAAGCATTCCGGCATTTACTTGAAAAATATTCTATCCCTGAAGAAGAGTTTTATAGCAAACTGAACAGTGAAGCCTATAGAGAAAAAGCCTTGTATGAATTTGCTTTATGCAAGCAACTCCAGGCAACAAGCTTTCCGCAGGTACTGATGCAGGTAGCTGAACAAAAATTCTATTTGCTTGCCAAAGGTTACACCGATCATGAAACATTAAATAAACGGGTACAGTCCGTATTAACAGAAATAAACAATTTATGATACTTACGATCACACTAAATCCCTGTATAGATAAAAGTTCGAGAGTAGAGAAATTCAAACCCGAAAGTAAATTGCGTTGTACTGAAGTTGTCAATGAACCCGGGGGTGGTGGTATTAATGTAAGCAAAGCCTTGCAAAAATTAGAAACTCCCTCTGTGGCTTTATTTCCGGCCGGAGGTCATAACGGAAACATGCTGTGTTCCTTATTAAAAGAGGAAAATATATTATTCCACGCAGTAGATACTAAGCTCGAAACAAGGGAAAACTGGATCGTCTTGGAAACTTCAACCAATAATCAATATCGTTTTACATTTCCTGGTAAGGAAGTATTGGAAGAAACAATTAAATCACTGGTTGACCAGATCCGTTCGTTTGCACCAACTTATGTAGTTGCCAGTGGCAGCTTACCCCCGGGCCTGCCTGATTATTTCTATGGTCTGATCGTTAAAAACGCCGCCGCCGTCGGTGCTAAATGTATTGTGGATACCAGTGGCCCTGCTTTGCAAGCATTGAAAGGCAAACATGCTTATATGATCAAACCCAATATCGGGGAGTTATGCAAAATGCTGAATGTGGAGTGGCTGGATAAAGAGGAAGTGCCCGATGCGGCTCAACAGGCGATCAGAGATGGTTTCGCAGAAATAATTGTTGTTTCAATGGGACATCTTGGCGCCTGGATGGTAAGCGAGGATAAAAGATATTTTGTAGACGCACCACCAGTTGAAAAGAAAAGTACAGTTGGTGCCGGCGACAGCATGGTGGCTGGTATTACCTATTCTTTACAAAAAGGAAAAACATTAAGGGAGGCTATTCGCTTTGGCGTGGCTTGTGGTAGTGCTGCAACCATGAACGATGGCACACAACTTTTTAATAAAACTGATGCAGAAAGATTATATGCAGCCATCAATGATTAAGAAATGAAAAAAGATATTACAAGCAGGGAAGACCTGTTAATACTGGTAACCCTCTTTTACGAAAAACTGTTAGCAGACGATTCTATTAGTTACATCTTTACAGATGTGGCTAAGATTGATCTTTCTCATCACTTACCCGTCCTGGTTGATTTCTGGGATTCCGTCTTATTCCAATCAGACACCTATCATAAAAATGCCATGCAGCCTCATATGACCTTGCACCGGCAGTCGCCATTACAAAAGCATCATTTTGAAACCTGGCTTCGCTACTTCAAGGAATCTGTTGATGAACTATTTGAAGGAGAAACAGCATTCCTTGCCAAAGAAAGAGCAATGAGTATTGCCACCGTTATGCAGATAAAGACCACCCAGCTTTCCTGATCATCTCTTTCGTCCCCAAAAATTCCGGTTTCATCCAAATATTCTACATCCCATTTCCGGGTAATTTGTATCTTATCCTTCCCAAATCAATTATTATGAAACGAATTACCTTATTATGCTGCGCAACAGCTTTCCTGGTCTTTGCCTGCAACAATGAAAAAAAAGCAGATGAAGCCAAAACTGAACCCACTGCAAACACTGAAACAGCATCAACAAGCCCTACCGGCCCACCTGATTCAGCCGCACAAGCGGAAATGATGAAAGCCTGGGCGGATTTTGCCACACCCGGACCAGAACATGCATGGATGGCAAAACAAGCCGGTACATGGGTAGCCGATTCGGTTTTGCAATGGATGGATCCTTCTCAGCCACCTACGGTATCAAAAGCTACAGATGTAGTAACCATGGCGATAAATGGTCTTTACCAGATGACGGATTTTTCAAGCACCATGATGGGGCAACCCATGCAGGGACATGGTATAATGGGGTTTGATAAAATGAAAAAGAAATTTGTTCTTTCCTGGATCGACAATATGGGTTCTGGTATTGTACGCATGGAAGGCAGTTATGATGAAGCTACCAAAACGTTGAGCATGGCAGGAAAACAATCAGATCCCGGCATGAAAGCAGAAACTGATATCCGCCAGGAATTAAAATTTCATGATGATAACAGCTATACAATGTCCATGTATGGCACAGGTCATGATGGGAAGGAAGCTAAATTCATGGAAGGAACCTTCAAAAGAAAGAAATAAAGAATCGTTCTAATAAGAAACCCCGGCTAATCCGGGGTTTTCTTTTATTAATCCTTTTTCGTTTTCTCCATCGGCAGTTTTTCATCCCTGCTCCACTCCTGCATACTGCCATCATATACTTTCATCCTATAACCCAGGCTGCGCCCAACCAGGTAGTCCACACAGGCAGTTTGCCCGATAAAACAATAGACTACCACTTCCTTATTTTTATCGGGCACCACGGTGGTGAAATTCTTTTCCACTATAGAAATCGGTTTGATGCTGTTAGTGGAATCTACCATATCCGGGAAAGGAATGTTTTTTGCACCAGTGATATGACCATCTCTCGGGTTGCCGGTTGGGTCACCATCATACCAGCGTTTAGCCCTTGCATCTACCACTTCAGATGATTTTGTATTCAGCGCATTCAGTACATAGTCTTTATCCACCAGTGTACCTGTTGCAATGGCCACATAATTCCCCATTTTGAATTGTGACGGCTTACTGGTAACAGGATACCCGGCTTTCTTCCAGGCTTCAATGCCACCGTTTAAAAATGAAACCTTTCCTTTCAGGCCAAAATGCTCCAGTGTCATAAACATCCTGGCAGCAATTGTGACATCGCTTCCCCGGTGGCAAATAACAATCCTGGAATTTTTATTAATCCCCAGCTCCTGCAACACTTTTGTTGCCGTTTTTTCATCCGGCGCATACATACTTCCTTCTGGTTTATCAAATGCCAGCCAGTCGGGCCATAGAAAACGGGAGCCTTTTATATGTTCCTTATCATAATCTGCTTTTATCACAAAGCCGGTATAGAGAATTACCAGGTTGGGGTCTTCCAGGTTTTCATTCAGCCATTGCGGGGAAACGATAACAGGTTCTTGTGCTTTTGAATTTAAAAATGTAAAAGTCAAAAGAAGAAATAGGAAATGCTTTTTCATCGAAAAAATTTTACTCTTCTAAAAGGTACGGAGAAACATTACCGGGGTATTAGCTATTATGACAAGCGGCTTAGATTTATTGATGAAAAGTGGCAGGGCTACCTTACTACGCTAATAACTATTTTCCCCTTAAAATTTCCTTCCCCGAAATAACGAAAAGCATCAGCTGTTTCTTCCAGTGGAAATACCTTGTCAATGATTGGAGTAATTTTATTTTCCTCAAATAACAGGCTTAGTTCATTCAACCCTTCCTGGCTCACCCTATAGCCCATTATGCCCAGTTTTTTATTTCGGAATGCCGAAAACAGGGGTTGTAACAACATCATCTGGAACAGTAAGCCGCCCATAGATCCGCCAATCATTGCAAATGCGCCTCCGGGTTTTAATGCCCGCTTATAATCAGCGGCACTATTGTGTGCAATAACATCCAGGATATAGTCATACTGCTTTCCTGTTTGGGTATAATCTGCATCCCGGTAGTCTAGCAACTCGTCTGCACCCAAAGAACGAAGCATATCAAACTTTTCTTTCTTATCTACACAGGTTATATGAGCACCGATTGATTTAGCATACTGCAATGCAATAGGTCCTACACCTCCACCTGCCCCATTGATTAACAAATACTGGCCCTGCTGTAAAGGCTTTTTGTAACGAAGCCCTTGTAATGCGAGCAAACCTGCTTGCGGTAAAGCAGCGGCCTGCTCAAAACTCATACTGGCTGGTTTTTTTACCAGCAACTTTTGGGGTACGGCTGCATATTCAGCAAAGCCACCAAAACCTCTACCTGCAATATCACCAAATACTTCATCGCCGGTTTTAAAGTCAGTTACCCTGCTGCCAACAGCTTCAATTACTCCGGCAACATCGGCACCCAGTATTTTATTCTTTGGCTTAAACAATCCGCCAATCAGCCGAACCAGGAATGGTTTCCCCTTCAGCAAATCCCAATCCCAGGAGTTGATTGAAGAGGCATAAACTTTTAGCAGTACTTCATTTTCTTTAATTGCTGGTTTGTCAACCTCTTTGAGTTGAAAATTATCCGGAGTTCCGTATTCGGTGTAAACGATGGCTTTCACACAGCTAAGATAAGGAGACAAGCCATGTGAATAGTGAAACAGGAAGATGAATAGTGCGGCACAACAAAGTAAGATAGTAGCAGTTCAGTTGGTTACATAATTATTTTTTCTTCCGGCTGTCTTTCAGGTTGGTTTCATACATTTCAATCCAGCTTTCGACCGTTATTTTAGATGCCAATTCTCCAATTAAATCAAACGGGATATCTTCCGGCTTTTTATACCGGATACAGCTTTTACCCATATCCAATTTCTTGGGCGAGGCTTTAGCATGTGCCTCCTGGAACCATTTCAACAGTTTAGGATCCGCATAGATCCCCATGTGATACAGGTTAATGGAGTTTTTCTGCGAAGCAAGTCCCATGAAAGGCAGCGGATCCTTAGGGTTGCAATGATAACCCGCCGGATAAATAGTGTGTGGCACACTCCATCCCATCATGCCATACCCCATTCCTTCCTTAAAGCCTTTGGGTAAATTTTTTTTAATTACTGAACGAAGTTTTGCAATGGCTTTCTGCCTGTCCGCCGGTAATTCAGCCAGGTAAGTATCTACGGTTGCCGCTTTCGATTGCATACCAAAAAAATTTTAGAAGCTTAAAATACGAAAAAACTCCGTCCACGGCCCTATCTCTTCTTTGTATTGCTTGGCCATCACCCGTGTTATCTGCGCAATATGGGTAAGATCATGTACCACCCAGGTGGCCAGCAGATTTTTTAATGTCACTTCTTTCAATGCAGGATGCAGGCCTTTCCGTTCCATGTCTTTACTGGATAAGCCCAGTGATCTGAGCCATATCATATTTTGTACCCGTAATTTTTCAAACTCATCCAATAGATGCTCCAGCGTTTTGCCTTTGCTGTTTTCATTTTGGGCAAAGCGATCATATGCATCAAAAGCAATTGTGGTTCCTGTTTCCAGTATTCGTTTTATCCGGGGTACCCAATCTGTTTTTTCGCCATGAATAAGATGACCAACCACGTCATAAGGAGAAAATGTATCAGGACCTTCATTACACATTGTCCAGTCCGGGCTGATTTCTGAAAGCAATGATCTGAGAACGACAGGAGTTCTCTCTAGTATTTCACAGGCCTTTTCGACGCTATAGTTCATTTTCAGGAATTAAGTACTTGCTGAAGATTTTCATTTTTATTCCGCAGATCAATACCTCCTTCATACAATGATTTCATATTAGCCAGGTAAAAGGTCCAGCCTGTTTTGCAGCCCACATGCCACGTAAGTCTTCCGCTTTCATCATCCGGGATATTCTCTTGTACCAATTCCACGATATTCTCTTCGTTTTCCTTATAAATTCTGACAGAACAATTGCCTGCTTTTCCAAAACTGAATTGAATAAAATCCTGCCCGTTGCAATCGAGGATAGCACCATACTCAGTTGTATCATCAGACCATCCATGCCAACGCCAGGTATAACTGTCTCCTTTAGCAACCTGCTCTTTGTTTCCTCTTACAATACCATCCGTTGTTTTATACTCAGATAATCGCAGGAACCAATATTCCATTCCTGAACGGGTAGCCCATGCATCATAGAGCTCCTTTTCTGCAGCATTGATATTGATGCGGATGATGAAACGGCTCCAATCTGTGGTAGTTACCATAATGTTCCTTTTTATTGAGGAATACTGTGCAGCCCGATACGATTCCCTTCTGTGTCAATGATCACCGCCATATTTCCATACTCCGGGGATATCTCTGTTTTAGGCATCATGATCTTGCCCCCAGCTGCTTCCACTTTATCCAGTATATTTTGTACATCTGGATTCCCATTCAGGTAGATCAGCGGGCCATCTGTTGCTGAAGGCTTGTGAAAACCACCACTATCCACCAATGCACCCCCTACTCCCATCATATCATCAATGGGAAACATTCGCATTTTAATATCGGGCAGGTCAAGCGGGTTAAGCTTAATTCCAAATATGGTTTCGTAAAAAGTAGTGGCCCTGTTAAGATCTGTTGTACCAATCTCGAACCAGCTGATCGCATTTTTCATACTGTTCATTTTAAATTTATAACGGAGTTTTTGTTTCTTTTAGACCCTTGCTTTGCAGGTATTCCAGTAATTCCCTAGCATCATCTCCTCCTCGTTGTGCATGGTGCAGTAAGGTTAATCCATGTGGTCCCCTTGCTGAAAGGTATTCCGGGAATAGTTCCAGGTAGGGTTTTACCACCTGGGTTTTACCAAGCATGGTGAGCACAAACATATTTGCCCGGGCACCCAGCCTGATCAGGTAATTAGCAATCTCTTTATTTCCCACATGCCCTGCTCCCTCTAATGCAGTTTCAAAATCTCCGCCGCCCAGGTCCCATGTTGCATATAGCAAAGTGGGAAATTCTGCTAACATCGATTTTACTTTCTCCAGGTTATTGTGCCCGGCACCTACAAATTCTTTTACTTTTTCAGCAGGGAGTGGGTCTGCCTTTGAAGCTATTGTTAGCTGCTGTGCCGGCAGCCAGCCAGGGACAGTAATGATACCAACTGTACTTAAGGCAGCTTTTGCAAGAAAGTTTTTTCGGTTCATCATTTTTTCTTTTAAGTTCCGAAAAACTAAGGACAGATATCCGCCGTCTGTCATATTACCTAAACTATTTTACTGATTCGCCGGCTTTTTCCGCCTGTACTCCAGGTCGTATTCAGTAACCCAACTCATTCCGTTATCCTTTGATATTTCACCCAATTGCCTGACTTTATTCCTATCAAGATCAAAAAATGTTAGCCGGCGAATAGCCAGGGTGTCCCTGGAAAAGGGAAAGGGTTTTGTTAGTAAAATGATCTTCTTGTTATCGAATTTCCCCTCCAGGTATTCGGTGCTCCCGCCTGTATTATCCACCCAGGTCTGTTGCCATTGTTTAGTAACGGCGTTATAGGTATTAAAGCTCTTCCCGGCATAACGTAAACCACGATTAACCGAGGCACTGGTCCATTCTTCCAGTATAATGCAACTATCAAGCACCAGGCTTATCTTGCTATCACCTGCTTTTTGCCCATTCTTTCCAAACGCCTCCCATTCACCTATCCAGAAATCAAACTGCCGGTAAACGGGGTTACTGCAGGGAAGTTGCTGCGCAGCCGTCGTTTTTACAAAACAGAAGAACGCACTTAGTAGAATAAAATTTTTCATACTTTTTTACATAAAGACCGCTACACAGTGGATGTTGCTGGTTCATTTATCCCTGATTATCGCCATACACCAATAATTGCCCCCATAAGTGTTAACGCAACTAACAGGTACCCTCCATTAATGAATATATACCTCGCTGACTTATGTTCAAATAACCCAACAATAGCGATACCACAAAATGGCCAGATACCGGAAAGAAACCCGGCAATAGCTCCCCAGGTAATATCGGTTTTTTGAGCACAGTTCCCTGTACATTCGGCTGGTGTATCTGCGAGATACATGGCCAGGTTAACTGCCATCAGCAGTGACAAAATAAAAGCGATCCCATAGATTTTTGTGGCATTGCCCTTTTTTACATCTTCTACCGTCATCCTGTTCTCACTCATCCAGGCATTACCAAATAAAGCGGGTGAATACCAAACTCCACCCAAAACAAATGCTGAAATGCCTGCCACTAATACAGCCAACCAGTTAATTGAAGACATGTCCATAATAATTGCTTTAGTTTATAACAGATGTTGTGATTCTAAACTAATTTCTAAACTTTACAGCACAAACTAAAGGCGAACCAAGCCGAAAAAAATGCCGATAAAGGTCAGCAGTATAGCGACAAAGCTTTTCAGCCAGCGGGAAAAGATAAATGATCTGGGTATCAGGGTCATCCTGGTTCCATTCTTTGGCATTGCCATTCCACTGATCACCCGTATGGTGCCACACAAAGAATTTACCAACTGGGAGATAAAATTTTCTTATCTCTACACTATCCTGATAGCGTTTGTGATCTATGAAGGATCAAGGTTTTTACACTTCACACTGCGTACTTACTTTGACTGGTTTAATAAGCCGGTAAAAAAGATCATTGCCCTTGTTATTACAATACCTTTTTATTGTGTGCCTGTCAGTATACTGATGCTGGTGGGCTGGTATCATTTGTTCATGAATGGCATCGTTGACTGGAAAATCGTAAAATTCACTTCGCTGATTATTTTAATTGCTGTTTTCTTCCTGGTAAATCTTTATGAAACCGTTTTCCTGATCAGGGATTTAGCGAATGACCGGGTAACACAGGAACAACTGGAAAGAGCAAAAGCAGAAGTAGAGCTGGAGGCACTTAAAAACCAGATTGACCCTCATTTTATTTTCAATTCACTGAATACACTCAGCCATTTGATTGATGATAAGCCTGAAAAGGCCCGGCTCTTTAATGATAACCTTGCAGATGTTTACCGTTATATTTTACAAAACAAAGCCAGGGATTTAGTGCTGCTAAGAGAAGAAGTCAATTTCCTGGAAAGTTATTTCCTATTATTAAAAATTCGCTTTGAAAATGCTGTTCAAATGGACATAACAATACCTGAAGAGGTAATGGACCAATACCTGGTGCCTCCCATTTCCCTGCAGATCCTGGCTGAAAATGCGATTAAACACAATGAATTTTCGGAAGCTATCCCATTAGTTTTTAAGATTGAAATAAAAAATGAAGGCCTGGTAATACATAACCCGGTACGGAAAAAAACACAGCGAAGAGCTTCTTCCAAAATCGGGTTACAAAACCTGAAAGAAAGATATAAGCTGATCACCAACCAGGAAATTACTATTAAAGAAGAAGAAAAAGATTTTACCGTAATACTTCCTGTTTTAAAAATTACATAATATGCGAGCTGTTATTATTGAAGATGAAAAACCGGCGGCTGAAAAACTGATCAAAGCCATACAAAAAATGCAATCGGCTATAGAGATTGCAGCGGTACTAAACAGCATTAAAACATCTGTAGACTGGCTACAACAAAATCCGATGCCGGATCTTTTGTTTATGGACATAGAACTAAGCGATGGTCTTTCATTCAAAATATTTGAAAAAGTCAATATCAGCAGCCCGGTTATTTTCTGCACCGCTTTTGACGAATACTGGCAGGAGGCCTTTGAACACAACAGTATTGATTATTTATTAAAACCCGTTAAGCAGGATAAACTGGAAACCGCTTTAAATAAATATGATAAACTAAAACAGCATTTTGCCTCCAGCTTTCAACACCTGATGCAATGGCAGCAGCAACCTGCCGGAACTGGTTACAAGAAAAGATTCCTGGTGAAAAGGGGGCTTGATTATATAACAGTTAGAACAGAGGATATTGCTTATTTCTATGCCACTCACAAACTGGTTTGTATGGTGGATAATAAAAACCAGAAATTTATATTAGATCAATCACTGGCAGATATAGAAAAACAATTGGATCCTTCACAATTTTACCGGGTAAACAGGAAATATCTGGTACATCTTACCGCCATCAAGAAGATCAAAACCTATCCAAAGAGCAAACTACAACTGGAAATAGAGCCGGTTGTTAATGAAGAAGTAATCGTAAGCCAGGAAAATGTAGCAGCTTTCAAAGAGTGGATGGGTAGTTGAACTATGCAGGAGTTAATGATGCAATCTTACATAAGTTCCACACGAGGAGTTCGTCCTATTTCAATGTGCAGAAAAAGAATAATTCCCGGTCGCTTGTGTAATTTTTTTGCCGGCATCATCCCATAGGCAAATACTTGCTTATGCAACAGCAAATGCTGCGCCTTGATCCCCGTTATTTCCAGGTTATTTTCCAGGTTATTTTTTTAAGCTATGGAATATTGATCCTTGGCTGGGAAGCTGATTGGCAACACATTAGTATCAGTATTGCCGGCTGCTTATTGTTTCAGTATGCAGCTGACTCTATAAAAGCAAAAAGACCGTTGAAGCCCCATGAATTTGACCGCTGGGGCTTCAGTGTTTTGATCAGTGCCATGAGTTTGTGTCTTTTATTAAAGACCAATAGCTGGCAGATCAGTTTGCTCGCTGCCTTTTTAACCGTTATCTCTAAATATATCTTCCGCTGGAATCAAAAACATATTTTCAATCCTTCTGCTTTCGGCATAGTGGCCTGTTTATTTTTTACTAATGATGCCTGGCTGAGCCCGGGGCAATGGGGCAGTGATACCGTTATTTTCTTTACCGTTATCACTTTGGGAACGATCGTCGTAACAAGAGTACAGAAACTGGATATCTCTTTGGCCTTTCTCTTCACTTTTACAGGCCTTTTATACTGGAGGCAGGTGTATGTACTGGGTTGGCCCCTGGATCATTTTATTCATTCTGTAAGTACAGGCAGTCTTTTGTTGTTCACGTTCTTTATGATCAGCGATCCGAGGACATCGCCCAATCATCCACTGGCAAGAATACTGTGGGCAGTTTTGATAGCAATTATTGCCTTTTACCTCGCTGCTTTTAAATGGAAATACAATACTCTCATTTGGGTATTAGTAGCAACAGCACCACTGGTTCCTATATTGGATAAAATTTTCAAAGCGAAAAACTTTACCTGGTCCCCCGCTATGCTATCGTTCTCGTTCATTTTAAAACTAAAACATATAGTCATGAAGCCAATTTTGAAAAAAGGAGCTGCGGTGATCATCCTCACCGCCATGATCGGGCATGAAGCCGCTGCATTCTGCGGCTTCTATGTCAGCAAAGCAGATGGAACGCTGAAGAACAAAACATCACAGGTCATCCTGGTGAGGGATGGCAACAGGAATGTGATCACCATGTACAATGATTTTAAAGGTAACCTGAAAGACTTTGCCATGGTCGTGCCTGTGCCGGTGGTATTGCAGAAAAAAGATATCAAGGTGGTAGACCAGGCCATTTTTAATACCCTGAATGAATATAGCAAACCAAGACTGGTTGAATATTATGACCAGAACCCCTGTAATCGCTATATGGAAGACAAATTAAGTGGAAGTGTGCCTGGCCTTCAGCTAAATGAAGTCGTCGTAACGGGTTATGGTGCTGCCAAGCGAAAAGACCTTGGTGTAAGGGTGGAAGCCAAATACCTTGTTGGTGAATATGATATTCTTATCCTGAGTGCTAAAGAAAGTTCAGGGTTAAAGACCTGGCTGGATGAAAATGGTTATAAAATACCTGCCGGTGCTGATGAGGTACTGGAGCCTTATATCAAAAGCAACCTGAAATTTTTTGTGGTAAAAGTGAATGAGGAGGAAAAGAAAAAGTTACCGGGTAATTTTCTTCGCCCCTTACAGATCAGTTTTTCATCTCCCAAGTTCATGTTACCCATCCGGTTGGGAATGGCCAATGCCGATGGTGATCAGGATATGATCGTGTATGCTTTCACTAAAAAAGGAAGAATAGAAACAACCAACTACAGGACGCTTTCATTACCCACTTCCAAGAATGTGCCCCTGTTTGTAAAAAATAATTTCGGAAATTTCTATGCTAACCTTTTCCAGCATCAATGGAGCAAAGAAGGAAAAGCACTGGCTATGCTGGAATATGCCTGGGATGTGAGCCCGAAAAATTATGTGAAGTGCGATCCCTGTGTGGCTACTGCACCTTCAACACAAGACCTGGTACAGGCAGGAGTATGGTGGATCAACCGTGACTGGAATGATTACAGCGATGTGGATGATGACGAAGATCTTGATTACTCAGATAATGTTTATTTTACCCGTTTGCATGTACGGTACAACCGGGATAAGTTTCCGCAGGACCTGGTATTCCAGGTTACGCCCAACACAGAAAACTACCAGGCGAGGTATATTGTTACACATCCAGCTACCGGTGACTTTAGTTGTGATGCTGGTAAAAAATACCTGAAGGACCTGAAGCAACGCCGCTCCGATGAAATGGAAATGCTGGCCTATTTAACCGGTAAAACCTATAAGGATTGGGATGTGGTGCTAAATGAGGAAGAAGAAAAATTTATTCCTGCAGAAGCTGGTTATGCATCAGTAGCAGAAACGATTACTGATCAGCCCAAAAGAAATAATACACTATTGTTTGCTACGATTGGTGTAATGGGTGTAGTGTCATTGATCGGGTTCAGGCAACGAAGCTGAGAGTAAGAATATGTACTGTGAAAATCCGTACACAAAAGAGAAGCCCCGGTTTTATCAAACCGGGGCTTATAATTACCATTAACCCTAAAACGCTTTTAGTTACGGCCTCCGCCACCCGGGCCACGCCTTGGATTCATAGCAGGCTCAATATCATTTTTCCAGATGGTGAACTTGTCATCACCTAATAATACTTTTAACTCTTTATCTCTTCCATCAATGATAGGTTGCATCCTGTCACGCATTACCTGCATATCGGGGCGTTCGCCACCACTCATCAATTCTTGTCTTATGGCATCCTGCTTGCGGTAAAAATTTGCAAACACGGTATCTATCTGGGCCTGCTTGGCTGCATCAAAATGAAAAGCACTATCCAATTTTTGGTGAACTATCGCCACTCTCTCCTCCACAGTACGGCGGAAACCACCACCCGGTTGTGCATTAACGCTAATGAATCCTGTCATGATAAAAGCCAGGAACAAAACTTGTTTTTTCATGTTGTTATTTGTGTTTTGTATGATTAAACGATGTGAAAATTATTCTAGTCTTTTTTGGGTTCGGCAGCGGGTTCACCTCTTTTCATTTGCTTTCCCATTTTTCTGAATAGCCGGAAAACAGCCGAATCGTACTTTACGGCCTGCGCCTGGTCCTTACACAAGGCCCTTACGTTTTTAAAATGATTGAATGTCTGCAGATCCAGTGCTTTTTGTTTTTGTGCAATTACATCAGCCACACTGTTCACAAGAGAGTCACTGATCCCCGGGTTCGTCATCAACCGGAACAAGCTATCTTTCGCTTTCCGCATTTCGTCGAACATGGGTTTTACTGTTTTCTCCTGCAAATCTTTCAGTTGTTTATATTGTGCGATCTGCTCATCTGTAAACCCGGCTTCTTTCTGCAGCATCTCTATCACCATACCAGCCCTTTTTTCCTGGGTGAAACGGTTTCGCTCAACTGGTTTCTTAAACCATAAGAAATAAGCCAGTACCGCAATATTCGTCAGCAATAAAACTGCGATGATGAAGATGAGATTTTTATTCCTGGATATGGTGCTCATGGACGGTCGATGTTTTCGTAATCAAAACTGCTGTTAGTAGCCAGCACATATTCATTATCTGTTACCAGTTGCTCTGTTTGGTCAGCTACAAAACCTAAATTGCTAGTTGTTGTGTCCTGGCGCAACACCATAAAGGCATTAACCAGCAGGATAACAAAAAGGCCCGCAATAACAACAACCGGCCGGGAAATGAATGAACCCATGGTTTCCCATACTGTTTTTTCATTGTGTTGCAGGCGACCTGTCAACCGGGTATAGAAGAATGGCTGCGGTTCGGCCCGCTGAATGCCATCAAGACTTTCGAGGGTTTCCTGCACTTTTCTGTCAATGTCGGGTCTCATTTTCATATTCGTTTAGTTTGACGTTGGCTGGTCTCTAAAACCTGTGCCTATTCTTTGCCTTTATAATAATCTTCCAGCTTCTTCTTCAGGTTGGTTTTAGCCCGGTGCATCAGCGATTCCACCGAAGACACCGTAGTCTCCATTACCTCCGCAACTTCCTGATAACTAAGGCCATCTACCTTATGAAGGGTGAAGGCGATCCGCTGGTTCTCGGGCAGCTCTGCGATAGTTTTAAACAATGTAGCTGCTTTTTCCTTTTTATCCAATACCACCCCGGGATGATTAAAATCAGGTGGATTGACCACAACCTCGCTGTCTTCCCCAAAAAGGCTCCGGACAAATCCGAACCGCTTCTTGCGTTTCTTCCTCCGTTCATGATCCAGCGCCTTGGCAATTGTGATCCGGTATAACCAGGTAGAAAACTTGGACTCTCCTTTAAAAGAACCAACCGACTGGTACACCTGTACAAAGGTTTCCTGCGCTATATCTTCCGCATCTTCGGCATTTTGTACAATACCCAACGCCGTGTTGTAGACCATGTTTTGCCAGGTCTCAACAATAGTTTTAAAAGCGGATTCATCTCCCTGCTTCAGTTGTTCAACTAATATCCTTTCATCCAAGCGTTGCGTTTTTAGCAGGGAACGATATTACGCAAATTTTTTATTGAACAGGTTGGCTTTGGTAATAATATTGCTCTTGATTAAAACATGGGCATACGATCTCTTCTATCCTGGTTATTGGAAGCCTTAGCTTTACCAAAATTCTTTAAACTATAGGTGAAGGTCATCATGAAGTATTGTTTCAGCACCAGGTTTTGTACATCCTGCACATAAGAATCACCCACTGTTCTCGTGATACTCTGGTTTTGTTTCAGCAAATCAAATACAGTCAGCTTCAATTCTCCTCTTCTGTCTTTCAGGAATTTTTTACCAACCCCTGCATTCCATAACCAGAAACTCTGGTTAAATCCTTCTGATAAGCCACTATAGGTCTGGTTACTGATATCATTTTGCAGGAACCAGCCGGATTTGGACAGCAGGTTTACCTGCACACCTGCCGATTGGGTAATATAATTCTGGTTCAGCTGCGGTTGCACTGTATTTTTTACTGTATTAAAATTCGCATTGTACGACACATTGAAATCAATCCGTTCGCTGATATTACTTGCAATAACAATTCCGGTGCTGTAGGTATAGGTGTTAGAGACTGTGCTTACATTATTTACGAGGCCGGGCACTTTACTGTAGGTAAACCCGGCATTCAGGTTCACATTTGATTTAATGAATTTAATGGGCTGACCATAGGTAAAGAAAGAACGGAAACTCCAGTAACCATCAAGGTTCACCGGTTTAGTGATCTGCGATCCTTTGTACAAGACAATGCCGGGTGCCAGCAACGAATCTGTTGCAGCCGTGTAGGTGGCATTCGCCACATAGTCATTAGCTCTCTGTACAAATACGTTGGCAAAAAAACTTTGCCCCTTTTGGGTGTTGGTATACGTGTAACGGCCCGATAATATATGAGTGTACTGCTGGTCCAGTTTCGGGTTACCAGTGCTCATTCGTAACTGGTTGCTGTTATCGATCACATTCTGTAATTGATTGACCGATGGGGCGTTTACAGAGCCACGGTAGAACAAGCGGATATTACTGCGGGCTGATAATTTCCTGCGAAACTGGATATTGGACAGGATATTAGAAAAACTCCTGTCTACGGCTGCGATCTCCGGGAATACCTGGTTACTTTTCAGGGATGAATTTTGATAACTCACACCAACAGAAAATTGATTATCCCTGTCGCCGATGCGGTAAGTGATACCCCCGTTCTGTGTATTATACGTATTATCGAATTTATTAGACAGTGTAGTATCGAATATGGAATATTTACCGCCCACTTCATCAAACTGGTAGGTTACTTTATCTGCTTTATTCGTAGTAAAAGATGGATTGAAGTTGAATTGTAACTGTCCTTTTTTACCAACCGGTTCCGTATAAACAATATTGGTGGAAATCGTCCGGCCACTGGTCTGATTATCGGAGTATTGCTGCAGCGAGTCGTTCACATTATTGCTGTTATAGTACCTGTTAACTGACTCAACATAGGTTTCACCCGATCTTTCATTAAAACTGGTATTCAGGTTCAGTGAGATCGTTCTTCCTCTTTTTGCAAAAGCATGCCGATACAAAATATTATTATTGAAATTATATCCTGAATTCAGTGTATTCGTCCTGCTGTTTGATTCACTTTGAAGGCCTGTCAGCAGGTCGTAATAACTTGCACTGCTGATCGTACTCCGGTTATCATTTTTCTGGAAACTGATATTGGGTGTTATGATGATCGTATTCGAAGAATCGATCTTGTACTCCATCCGGAAATTGATCCGGTGATTATAGTTACTGACCTTAGTAAGGGAAGTATCATCAAGGAAAAGGGTTGAGTCTGCCTTGACAAATGATTGTGTACCGGAGAACCGGTTATTATCGGTATTGCTGTTGTTAAAGAAATAACTTCCGCTTACATCAATCTTTGAACCCCATTTATCCGAATAGTTGATACCGATCGCATTGGTCTTACTGATTCCGCTTTGCTGACCTACTACGAAATTATCACTGCCGCCTCCAAAATTACCACCACCCCGGTTACCGCCCCCACCCCGGTTACCGCCACCCTGGTTGCCACGATTACCTCCGCTACTGCTGCTTGTAAGCCCCAACAAATCCTGTGACCCGAAATTTTGCTGGTTAATATTATTGGTTAACCCTACTAAAGAAATCCTGCGGTTATTTTTAAAGAAACTCATATTTCCCCCTGCCTGGTATCGGCTATCAGTTCCCACGCCGGCATATACACGGCCAAATTGCCCGTTACGCATACCTGATTTGGTAACAATGTTAAGTGCCCTTTGCGAGTTGCCATCATCCACCCCGGTGAGTTGTGCCTGGTCACTCAACCTGTCAAACACCTGTATCTTATCCACCACTTCAGAGGGAAGATTTCTTAAAGCAGCCGAAGCATCATCACCAAAAAAATCACGGCCATCAATCGTCACTTTTCGCACCTGTTCGCCTTGTGCGGTGACTGTTCCATCTTTATCCACGGTAATACCCGGCATTTTCTTTACCAGGTCTTCCACTGTTGCATCCGGGTTCACCTTGAACTGGTTCGCATTATATTGCGTGGTATCTCCTTTTTGTTGTGCAGGTGGCACTTTTGATATGACAGTTACACCGCCGATCTCCCGGGTTGACTTGGGAACAAACAAAGAACCGAGGTCAATATTGGGAATTGAATCGGTAACATCTGCGAATTGTTTGAAATTCTCGTAGCCAATAAAACTTATTTGTAAAGTATAAGAACCTGTAGCTACATTACTAAAAAGAAAGTCGCCTTTGCTGTCTGAAATCACATTATAACGATTCATGGAATCTTTAACAGACCGCAGTTGAAGTGTGGCCCCGGCCAGGGGCTTATTATCAATAAGGTCCAACAATTTTCCTTTAATACTTTGAGCCTTAACTATTACCGAGAACACTACAAGCACCAACAGGAGCAGAATTTTCCGCATAAGATTTATAATTACAGTTATTGGACGTCTATAAGTAAGCAAACCTTCGTAACCGCCGCAGTTGACGGGAATAACGACATTTTAGAGAGAAGGTTTACTATAATGGCCTCATTTCCCGGAACTAAAGTATCTTGCAGCTCCTTAATAATTATTTAAACGTATATGGAGTACAGTAAACTTGTTGCCGTTACCGGGTTGCCCGGTTTGTTTGAGCTGATCAATAGTAAAAATGACGGGGCCATCGTTCGCTCCCTGGAAGATCAAAGCACCCGTTTTGTGTCAAATCGTATTCACCAGTTCTCGCAACTGGAAAGCATAGAGGTGTATACCGTTCGTGATAACGTGAACCTGGTAGATGTTTTTAATGCGATGGATAAAGCTGGCATTGCCTTACCGGATGATAAAGATGCAGCAGCTGTAAAAAAATATTTCGAGAAAGCATTTCCTGATATGGATTTCGAAAGAGTCTATAACAGCGATATGAAGAAAATGGTGAAGTGGTTCGCTGTTTTGAAAAAGAATAATATCGAGATCAAACTGACAGAGTTCTCCGAAGAAGAGGTGGAGGAAGTGAAAGAAGAAGTAGTTGTAACAGAAGAAAAAAAGCCGGCCAAGAAAGCAGCGAAGAAAAAAGAAGTAACGGAAGAGGTTGCTGAAGAAAAACCAGCCAAAAAGAAGGCTGCTAAAGCTGATGCAGAAGAGGCCCCCAAGAAAAAAGCAGCTCCTAAAAAGAAATAAGCAAACTTATTTTAATAACCAAGCTACCGGCTCCGGGCATTTGCCCGTGTTTGTAGCTTGTTCTTTTTATTATCATGATCATGAATACTGCCGCAGTGATACAAAAATTACCCCGTCATTTTTTACCAGCTGATTTTGTGGTAAAAGATTGGACTACCCTGGAACCCTACTTTAAAAATCTCGATGAACGGGTTATCAGTTCTTCAGCTGGCCTGGAACAATGGTTGAAGGATGCCAGCGAGCTGGAAGCAGTGATCAGCGAGGATGCCTGCTGGAGACAGATCCGCATGACCTGCGATACAGAAAATAAAGAACTCGAGGAAGCCTTCACGTTCTTTATGATGGAGATACAGCCAAAGGTCCAGCCCTGGTCAGATAAACTGAATAAAAAACTACTGGATTGCCCTTTTACCAAAGAACTCGATCAGCAAAAATATTTTACCTATCTGCGGAATGTAAAAAAGAATATTGACCTGTTCCGGGAAGCCAATATCCCTATCCAGGCCGATCTGAATGTGATGCAACAGCAGTTTGGTGTGATCGCCGGGAAAATGACCGTGCAGGTCAATGACCAGGAATATACCCTGCAACAAGCTGCTAAGTTTTTAGAAGACCCTAACAGGGAATTGAGAGAGGAAGTGTACCGTAAGATCAACGACCGGAGATTAGAAGACAAAAAGCCGTTAAATGATCTGTATACTAACCTGCTGAAGAAACGCCACCAGGTGGCATTGAATACTGGCTTTACCAATTACCGTGATTTTCGTTTTGCTGAACTGGGCCGCTTTGATTACAACAAAGAAGATTGTTTCCATTTTCATGAAGCCGTTAAACTGCATGTGATGCCGCTGGTGAACCAGATCTATGAAGCAAAAAAGAAAAAACTGGGTCTTGATAGCCTGCGTCCATGGGATGTAGAAGCAGAACCAGCCGGTATACAACCACTCCGCCCTTTTAAAACAGGCGAAGAACTCACCGAAAAAACGATTGCCTGCTTTACCAAACTGCGTCCCTTTTTTGCTGAGTGTTTGCAACAAATGAAAGCTATGGGTCACCTGGACCTTGAAAGCAGGAAAGGAAAAGCACCGGGTGGATACAATTGTCCTTTAGCTGAAAGCGGGGCTCCTTTCATATTTATGAATGCAGCCGGGCAGCTTGATGATGTGACGACCATGGTACACGAAGGTGGCCATGCTATTCATTCTTTTTTATCGCATGATCTTGAACTGAATGGCTTCAAAGAATACCCTACCGAAATAGCAGAAGTGGCCAGTATGAGTATGGAGCTGTTCAGCATGGACCACTGGGAAGTATTTTTTGACAGTGAGGAAGAATTGTTAAGAGCCAAAGAACAACAATTAGAAAGGGTGATCACCATTTTTCCCTGGATCGCTACGATTGATAAATTTCAGCATTGGGTATTTGAAAACCCCGGGCATACAGAAGAAGAAAGAGCTGCAAAGTGGTTAACTATACTGGATGAATTTTCTTCACCCGTCATTGACTTTTCAGGGCTGGAAGAATATCGCCGTTATGGCTGGCAACGGCAACTGCATTTGTTTGAAGTACCCTTTTATTACATTGAATATGGCATAGCACAACTGGGAGCCATCGGTCTCTGGATGCAGTATAAGAAAAACCCGGATGCAGCTGTGGAGAATTATATCAACGCATTGGACCTGGGCGGCACCCGGACACTGCCAGAATTATTCCAGGCTGCCGGCCTTCGTTTTGACTTTTCTCCGGCACATATCAATGAATTAATGCGGTTTGTACAGCAGGAAATGCTTGCTTTAGCAAAATCTTAGTGAAAATACCCAGAAAGTGGTACGGTTGAAATTTCAGAAATTGAAAACGAGACACTATTTTTGATTCAGCAAATGAGATACTAACAACCGAATTATAAAATAGCTACTAATCAGAGCCTTAACCTTAAGTCCCGCTGTTTCTACACCGGGGCTTATTTTTTACACGAAGGTCTATTTACAATTCTTACAAATTCCTTCCGCCACTACTTCTATATGCGTCGACGTATATCCCTTGGGCAATTTCAATTCAGGAGTAACCACATCATCCAGGCAGTAAGTGATATTACATTTGGTACATACAAAATGAACATGATGATCATGGTGGTGGCCTTCTTTACAATCATCTTTACATAATGCGTAACGAATAGAATTATCAGCTGTAGGTATCGTATGAATGATCCCTTTCTCAACGAATGTCTGCAGTGTTCTGTAAACGGTAACACGGTCAAATTTCTCACCAGCTCTTTTTTCAATATCACCATGAGCCAGGGCACCGGGTTGCTCCAGGAAAAGACCCAGTATCTTTTCCCGGCTACCGGTGATACTGAGGCTATTGTTTTTCAATATTTCTTTTACATCTTTTCCCATAAAAAGTTTTTTACTTTTTAAGTTGTCTTCTAATTTGTCTTATCAGGGCCTCCACTTCACTATCCTTCAGGCCATCATATATTTTTTTCACTTTTCCTTGCTTATTAACCAATGCCCAGAATTGCGTATGTAAAAAATCATCCGCAACCGTCTTGAGGTTATTCACCGGGTCATCAATGGTGTAACTAACCCTGGCCATATTATATAAACTGTCTTTCCGGCCTGTCAGGAAGATCCATTGATCGGTGTTCACCTTCATCGAATCCGCATATTTTTTTAAGACAGGCACAGAATCCACTTCAGGCATGCAGGTATGGGAAAGGATCAGGAAATCTTTTTCGTCCTTGAATGCATCATACACTTTCCGCATATTGCTGTTCATCTTCGGACAGATACCTTTGCAGGTGGTAAAAAAATACTCTGCCACATACACCTTTCCTTCCACATCTTTATTGGTCACCATCTTGCCATCCTGGTTCAAAAAAGCGAAAGGCATTACATCGGAAATGGTATCATTCCGGCTGATCCACGGACTAATCACCAGGTAAAAAATAATGATCAATCCCACAAAAAACGCTGTATAAAGGCCCTGCTTTTTAGTCATAACAATAGAATAAGTTGCAAAGTTAACAAGCCTTCAATGATTTTACCGGTTTCAAAAAGACTTGATCAAAGATTTTGCAACTATGTTGCTTTTTGTTATTTTTGCCCTCTTCATGAAACTAAAGATCAACTGGGATGCCTTGGGTATTGGAGCCTCGCTGGCTTGTGCCATTCACTGTGCCTTATTGCCCCTTTTCATGACGAGTCTTCCTTTATTTGGTTTCAATATCATTGACAATTTTGTCTTTGAAGCCGGGATGATCACCCTTGCTTTCCTCATCGGTACCTATGCTCTCTTTCATGGTTTCCGGAAACATCATCATAGCTGGTTACCCTTTTCATTATTCATCGCCGGTTTTGCCTGCCTGGTACTGAAGCAGTTTTTTATCCACTATGCCACCTGGTTACTGATCCCGGCTGTAGTTTTTATTGTTGCCGCCCACGTTATCAATTATCGCTCCTGCCGCATTCATGATCATGCACATGCGGATGATTGCAATCACTGATCCTTTTCTTTTATTAACTTGGTCATTAAATTGATCGTATGAAATCAACTCTTCTTTTCATCCTGCTGGCCTTTGCGTTTGTAAGTACTGCGCAATCCAAAGATGAAAAGACAATACGGAATTTATTGGCTGAACAAACAGCTGCCTGGAACCGCGGCGATATTGAAAGTTTTATGAAAGGTTATTGGGAGAATGACTCATTAATGTTTATTGGTAAAAGCGGCGTCACGTATGGCTGGACCAATACACTGAATAACTATAAAAAAGGGTATCCTGATACAGCCGCAATGGGAAAACTCACTTTCACCCTGATCAAGCTGGAAAAAATTTCCCGGAAATACTTCCAGGTAGTAGGTAAATGGTTTTTAAAAAGAAGTATTGGTGATGTGGGTGGTCATTATACATTATTACTCCGCAAAATAAATCGTAAATGGGTGATCGTAGCCGATCACAGCAGTTAACCAGCTTGCTGCAATTCTCTTTGCTGTAGTTTCTCAAAAACAAAATGGGATATTACCAATCCTATCGAAGAGAAAATGATATCATTATAGTCAAACGTTCTTCCAAAAAAAGGTATCCGCTGCAGGTACTCATTCACGATCAGCATCCCGAATCCCATCAGGCAAACCAGCCGCAGATCGTACGATGATTGTATCCTGAATATTCTAGCTACTAAAAAATTTCTTCCACTGAAGAACCAGTAAGCTCCAAAAGGAATCAGGAATGACCCCAGCAGGTTAGGGGCAATACCAAGGAAAAACTTCCCTTCATCCCACAGATGCAGGGGACGGATGAGAAACTTAATTGTCCAAATGATCAAAGCGCCAACGATTACAAAGGTCCGGCTGGTTTGTTTCAGGTACATGCTGATTGATAATAAGTTCCTAAAATACAGATTTTTGCCATTGACATTATCCGTACTGAAAGGTATTTTATGTTCTACGAAACAGGAAGTTAAAAGTTACTTATTCCAGGTGCGATAGAGATAAACCACAAGCCAGGCAAAACTGCCTGTTAAAACAATGTAGAAAATAATAGTGTAGATAACGGGGTTTCCATTACTAAAAGCCAGTCCGAAATACAAGCCACTTGTAGCCATGATCATCAGCCACAAAAGGGTTATTGAGATGGAGTTCATGATCTTCTTAAAAAAACTTTTGATTTCCGGGTCCCAGCCTTGTTCCATTCGGTCAGTTTTAGTAAAAAACAAGTTACAGTAATTCAACAAGGCCGCCGGGGTAAAGTTCTATTTGATCAGCAGATTTCTAAACTCCACCGAGTCTCCGCTAAAAACATTGAAGTCAACCTTGGAAGTAATACCATTTACATTGCCTGCATCATTGTGCTGCCAGAAAGCCCAGCCCCGGTTGATGCGGGGTTGCTGTTCCTGGTAATAGTGTGCGACCCATAACGGGTAACTGTCAAAATCACTACCGAGATTTCGCTTGTAAAAATCCACGTTGGTATAAATGACGGGCTTAACGCCATAATAATTTTCTACTACGGTCAACCATTCGATCAATTCCTTTTTGAGCTGTGCAGGAGACGTTCCATTGAGTTGCTCAATATCCAGTACCGGAGGCAGGTCGCCGGGTTCCAGCTCCACTTTATCAATAAAATTCTCCGCCTGCAGCTTTCCATCTTTAGAAGGAATAAAAAAATGATAGGCTCCCCGTATAATATCATTGGCCCTTGCCTTTTTCCAATTCCTTCTGAATTGCGGGTCAGTATTTCCAATCCCTTCGGTTGCTTTGATGAAAGCAAAGCCCAGTTGAATATCCTTCACTTTCATTGCCTTTACCTCTTCCCAGGCAATCATGTGCTGGTAACGGGAAACGTCAATGCCATGAATGGCATAAGTGGTAGGAATAGCGATCCCGAATTCAGGATAGCGGGTAAATTTTGCTTTACGATAGCTCAGCCATTGGAAAAACATCCAGGACCCTGCCGCCATACCACATAAAACGAGCAGGACCAATATGAACCGGGTAAGTTTCTTCTTCTGGCGGGCAGTCATGAAGGGGGCTTGCAGCTATTTTTATTATTGGCAACAAATATAAACCGCTGCAAACTGGAAAACTGTTAATTCATAATAATTAAAGTTTGCTATTTTATTCGATCACATCCTGTAATAGCAAGGCCGTGCAGGCATTGGCTAATAAAAAACGTTCTTCGGCAGTAGTCTTTCCTAAAAAAACCATTCCCTTATTGATAAATGAAACAGCCGCGACGGATCTCCCCTGCGCATCCCGGAATTCAAAACCAATAGAACCCGCCAGAATGTTACCCGGTTTCCCTTTTATTTCCATTTTTGTTACCGGAACAATTGAATAATACTCCGTCCTGCTTTTGGCGAGGTAGCCAATATATTCTTTAGGCCTTGCTTGTGAAAGCTGGTTATCGATCACCATTTCCCAGGGGCGGGTATCTTTACCTGATGTGAATATTTGTACATAATAATTACTGGAAGAAGCGCTTCCTATACCCAGGATATCTAAACCGATATTCAACAGGCTGTTGGGGTTTTTGCCGATCTCCAGTGTTTTGGCATTGAATCTTGAAACGCAATATACTTCTGATAGGTTCTTACTATCTGCCAGGTTAAAACGGATGGTTTGCTTCCGGTTGATGTATTCGGTAGAAATGATATTGACCCATTCCTGTTGTGCCGTTCCTCCATAACCAATTCCATTACGATATGAATTGCCTTTTGTCCAGGAACGTTTGATCTGTGTGGTGGCATATTCGCCAAAACTCATTTTTTGTTTGATGCGGGTCCCGTCTTTTCCTTTGACGATATATTCATCATGGTTGGTTTTCAGCTCATCACTAACAACCATTTTACCCGGTGTACAACTACTGACCAAAATTGTTACGGTCATAACGAGGCAGAAGAATCTTTTCATAAACTGTTTTTACTAAAGACAACAAAGATGTGGCTTGATCCTGTTAAGATTTATTAACAATGCTGTCATTCATCATATTGCTGACATGAACTGTATAAAACCGGCGACAAAACGACCAACCGGATCAATTGGGTGACCAACTATTTTTATCTGCGGGCTGGATTTGTCTGCCCTGTCTAAACTGTAGTTTATCCAAAACCGAAATTTCTCTTTCTGCTGCATACTAGTTTTAGCACAGACAATTTAATAACAGCTAAACTTTTAACTATGAAGCAGTATTTCAAAACTATGATGGCAGCCGCAGTGCTGAGTTTTATCACAATTTCGGCTTTTGCCCAGGAAGAACAGCCCATTACCCCCAAATGGGTGTCTGAGAAAGGCTATTGGGTCATCGAAAGTAATATCAAAGACCCGCTCAATCATCTTATCCGGTTTTATAATAACGACAATGTATTACTATACAAAGAAACCGTTACCGGCGTTAAACTGAATCCTGAAAAAAGAGCAGTCAGGATGAAGCTCAAAAAAGTGCTGGAAGCATCTGTTGTTGCCTGGGAGCAGAAAAAAGTAGCGGAAGAGAATAAAAATTACGTTGCAGCTATCCTGAAATAAGCATAAGGATCAGTTTTCAAAGCAACCCTGCAGCAATTTGGCTGCGGGGTTCTTTCGCTAAAAACCGTTTGTCGCCTAAAAATGACCGTATGACGATATTACAAAAACACAGGATACAAAAGGAGCCGGGGCTTCGTAATTTTATAACTGTTCACATGCAGCAGTATCCCTTCATATTCTCCGATGAAAGAAAATATCGTATCAGGCGCCATCTTTATTTCTGGTTGTTCTGGTGGGGTTTTTTCAGTTTACTGTATGCGTACACTGCCGGAATGAACCTATTGCCCGATCATCGCCGCATACCTGTTTCTGCTGTGAATTCCATTTTTTTTATGATCCCGCATATGTTTTTATCGTATTCACTGATGTATTTTGTGATACCGGCATTCATACTTAAAGGAAAATACAAATCCGGTGCTGCAATTGTACTGTTACTGTTTTTTATGACGGCCTGCTTATCTGCATTTGTAGGAATGTCTGTACTTCCGGCGATCCGAAAATTTCTGTTTTCTTATAATACATTGCACCCTGACAATCTTTCATTTTTTCTTTCGTTGCTCGGAGGGCTGCGTGGGGCTATCACCATCGGAGGGCTGGCTTCCTCCATCAAATTAATGAAGTACTTGTATTTAAAAGAACAGCGTAATCTGCAATTACAGAAAGAGAATGCAGAGTCCCAGTTACAATTACTCAAAGCCCAGGTGCACCCGCATTTTTTGTTCAACACGCTTAATAATATTTACTCGTACATTCAGAACACCTCCCCGGTGGCCGCTAAAATGGTAACAGGGTTATCAGACCTGCTCCGGTTTATGCTCTACGAATGTAACCAGCCACTGGTTCCTTTGGCTAAAGAGTTAAAAATGATACAGGATTATATTAGCCTGGAAAAGATACGGTATGGTAACAGGCTGGAATTGCATCTTGATCTGCCTGAAGACACAAAGGATATTCATATCGCACCATTACTGCTGCTACCTTTAGTTGAAAATTGTTTTAAACATGGTACCAGTAATATGTTGGAGCAACCCTGGATCAATTTACAGGTTAGCCTCCGGGGAACACAGATGCAGATGAAACTGATGAACGGAAAAACAAATCAGGCATCAACAGAAACAACCAGTATGGGGATTGGGATAAAAAATGTAGAAAAAAGGCTGGCATTGTTATATCCCGGCAAACATAAATTGAATATCCTGAATGAAGAAGATGTCTTTATCATTAACCTGAAAGTAGAGCTGGAGTATCAAAAAAGTATCTCCACTATAAATACAAAAAAACAGGAAGTGGCCCATGCCTGATACAAAGATCATAAAATGCCTGGTAGTTGATGATGAGCCGCCTGCAAGGGAGATCATCCGGCGCTACATTGAAGAAATGCCCACCCTGGAGCTGGTGGCAGAATGCGCCAATGCCATCCAGGCTTTTACTGTTTTACAACAGCAACCCGTTGATCTTATGTTTTTAGATATCCGGATGCCACAGTTAAACGGGAATGATTTTTTGAAAACACTAAAAAATCCGCCGAAAGTAATTTTCACAACCGCCTATACTGAATATGCGTTAGAGGGTTATGAATTGGATGTGGTGGATTACCTGATGAAGCCTATCCCTTTTGACCGTTTTCTAAAAGCAGTGAATAAAGCATTTCAACATACAGCTGCAAAACAGGAAGGGTCACAGGTAAATGAAGACAAAAAATCCGAATCCTTTGTGTATTTCCGGGCCGACAGGAAGATGGTGAAAGTAATGCTGCAGGATATTCTTTATATCGAAAGTATGAAGGACTATATAAAAGTAATGACAACCACAGGTGTCATCATCACCAAACAATCCATTAGCTCGGTGGAAGCTATGTTACCGGAAAAAGATTTTGTAAGGGTACACCGCTCGTACATCGTTTCCCTGCATAAAATAAAAACCTTCACTTCCGAGCTCATTGAAATAGAGAAAGCTGAGATCCCGATTGGGAAATTATACCGGAATGGAGTACTGAAAATACTTGGATAATATTATTCCAATATCCGCAGCTTCGCATAATTCAGCATGATCTTCTTCTCCCCGTTATGCTCAAATTTTACCGTGGCGATTGGGTTATGTGCTGCCCCCTCCATCTTTAACACTTCTCCAAAGCCAAATTTCTGGTGTTCCACCTTTTGCCCTGCCTGCAGAGCAGAAGTATCGCTGGCAACAAAATCAGCAGAAGGTTTATGTTCGACTACTTTGGCATAGGTTGTTTTAGGTGGCAGATAAGATGGGGTTTCTTTTTTAGCCGTCGGCCTTTCATTGAAATAAGTTCCGGATTGTTTGCTTACGGCTCCCGATTCTCCATCATCTGTCCCTTTCATACGGTTAAAGGCCGAACCTTTACTCCAGTTACTCCCTCCCTGGTTCTTGGATCCACCGCCGGCAAAACTACGGTCCAGCTGATCCTGCGGCAACTCTTCAATAAAGCGGCTGGCTTCATTCTGTATCAGGGACCCAAAACGATATCTTGTATTGGCATAGGTCAGCCACAAACGGCTCTTGGCCCTTGTAATGGCAACGTAGAATAATCTTCTTTCTTCTTCCAGTTCTTCTCTTGTATTAATACTCATACCACTGGGAAAAAGCATTTCTTCCAGTCCGGCAACAAACACACATTCAAACTCCAACCCTTTAGCAGCATGCACTGTCATCAGTTTTACTACATCTGCATTGGGATCTTTCTCATCCGCATCTGTGAGCAAAGTGATCTGTTGCAAATAGGCAGCTAAACTCTTGTCCCCCACTTCACCATCTTCTTCGTTCATAGGTGTCTCGATCCATTCTTTAATAGAGTTAAGCAACTCCTGTATATTTTCATACCGGGCAACACCTTCCGTCGATTTATCGTTGAACAGCTCTTTTACAATGTTGGTTTGCTTACCTACATGAAAAGCCAGTTCATAAGCATTGTTCTTCTCCAGCATGCTTTGAAAACTGCGGATCATCAATACAAAATTCTCGATCGCTTCAAGGGTACCCGCCCTGAAGCCTGCCTGCTGCGCCTGTTCCAATGCCGCCCACATCGGGATATTATTCGTGTTGGCATACAGTACCAGCTTATCAATGGTTGTTTTACCAATTCCCCTTGCCGGGAAATTGATGATCCGCTTTAATGCTTCCTCATCATTGGGGTTGACCACCATCCGGAGGTAACCGATAAAATCCTTGATCTCTTTGCGCTGGTAGAAACTGATACCACCATAAATAATATAGGCAATACCCATGCGGCGCAGGCTTTCCTCAAAAGCCCGGCTTTGTGCATTCGTGCGGTACAGGATAGCAAATTCCTTGTTGGAATAATGATTCCGGAGTTTTTGTTCCTGAATAGAATCGGCAACAAATTTCCCTTCTTCATTATCCGTCATGGTACGGATGAGTTTGATCTTTTCACCGGTACTGTTATCTGTCCACAGTGATTTTGGTATCTGCCCTTTATTATTCTTAATTATTTCGTTGGCAACATTCAGGATGGTTTGTGTGCTGCGGTAATTTTGTTCCAGTTTGATGACAGCCACATCATCATAATCTTTTTGAAATTGCAAAATGTTCTGGATGGTGGCACCACGAAAACTATAAATACTCTGTGCATCATCACCCACCACGCAGATATTCTCATGCTGGGCAGCCAGTAATTTCATGATCTCGTACTGGGCCGGGTTGGTATCCTGGTACTCATCGATCAGGATATAGCGGAACTTGGATTGATAGTTCAGTAATGCTTCCGGGTGTTCTTTCAATAAACGATACATCTGGTAAAGCAAGTCATCAAAATCCATGGCCCCGTTCTTGAAACAACGCTTATAATAAGCATCATAAATAGTGGCAATAGCAGGACGGTTGGCCCGCATATCTTCCTGCTGGATATGATAATCATTTCTGTATTCATCAGGGCCAACCAGTGCATTCTTTGCTGATGAGATCCTGTTGTAAACAGTATTGGGTTTGTAATGTTTATCATCCAGGTCCAGCTCATTGATCACTGTTTTCACCACACTCTTGGCATCGTCCGTATCATAGATAGTAAAACTGTTGGGGTAGCCGAGGCGATGTGCTTCTTTTCGCAATATCCTGGCAAACACACTGTGAAAAGTCCCGATATACAGGTTTCTTGCTTCGCTGTTGCCAAGTATATGCTCAATTCTTTCCTTCATTTCCTTAGCCGCCTTATTGGTAAAGGTCAGCGCCAGTATCCGGAATGCATCCACGCCCAGCCCCATCAGGTGGGCAATACGGGTGGTGAGCACTTTTGTTTTCCCGCTACCCGCACCTGCCACGATCATCAACGGCCCTTCTGTATGTAATACGGCCTCTTTCTGCCGTTCGTTCAATCCACTTAGATAATCTCTCATATTAATATTTTAACCCTGCGGCAACGCAAGGGTTACGCATGCTGCGAAATTACAGTTTGTGAAGATGATAATTTTTTGAAGTTGAAGCTTACCGGAAGTTTTTATACACAGGTAAAGGGGGAAATTATTTTTTTCGTTTGCTCTCCATGTATTTTTCATGGATCACCTTACTCATGGATTTATTATAGACTTTACTTTCCAGCCAGGAAATAATATCCAGGTAAGCAAAAGCTCTTGTTTCAAAGCGGTTCTTCTCCAGGTGTTTGATCTTACCGAGGAATTTTTCCAGTTCCGGTTTTATTTCCCTGTTAGATACGGCCAGTGACTTACGGAAGAACTTAAAGATCTCCTGCTCCACCACCGTCAGGTTTTCCATTTTTGCAAAGAAGCGGTACACTGAACGGCTTAATGGTTCCATCAGCTCCATATTACCCAGTTCATAATGCGCCAACAGGTGTTGCAGGCGGGCATAACATTGCAGGTCAGTACGAAGATTGCCTGTTTCATTGATGATCCCCTGCAGGTAATCGATACAGGTACTGTAATCACCACTGCCGAAATAGAGTGTGGCAATTTTATAATTCATGACCATGATACGGTGAGGATCAAGGAACAGATCATATTCTTCCAGTTTTTCCTCAATATCCGGTACGATCTTCAGCCCTTCTTTGAAAGTACCCATCATAAAATGCTGGTTGATCTTTCCGGTATTGATATATACAAAGGCCTGCGTACGAAAGTTATCATGATCCTGCACACGGCTCGTTTGTGCAAACTGCTCAAATTTTTTAAGCGTTTTATCAAACTCCCGGTAATTACGCAGGTCAAAATGTGCATTCAGTAAGTAATGAAGGCCTTTGATATAATGGCTTGTTTCCACTCTTATCATCAGTGGATTGGCATCAAACAGGTCAATCCATTTTTGTGCATAGCGATAATATTGTAAAAAATCCTGGCGGATAAATGCATACCAGCAATAGCTCTGGTATAGATACATCTTTTCATAGAACCCTGTTGCCAGGTGTGCATCAGCAGGTAAATGTTCCTGCATGAATTTTTTTACCCCCACTTCATCCTTTTTATTTCTTGCATGGCCATGTTGTGTGAACCAGCTGAATAATAACAGGGAGAGATTGCTCAACCTGGAGACCACATCAATATGCCGGCTTACATCATTAGCTTCAATGGCTAATTGTTCCACCCGGTCGTGCATACTGCGGGTAATATGCAATCCTTCAATTCTCTTTTCCAATGATATCACCTGCGTGAGAAAGATATATTTCTGATTGTTCTTTGCAATTTCCTTTACCCTGTCAAGGATACGCAGGCTTTGCATGAACAGCCCCTTTTTATACAGGATATGTGCATAGTCAAATTGCTCATTTAACTGCAGGTCCAGGCTATCGGCACTTTTTAACAGGCGGAGGCTGGCCAATATCTCTTTATATAAATGGCTTTTTAAATTCGCCAGCTGCGGCTTCTGAATACCGGATAGTTTTTTAAATAACGATTTTTCATCATATTCCTTCAACTTGTCTAAAGCATCGAAAAGTTTGACGATTTTAAGGTCTTCCCGGGCCGAACTGCGGGTGATATAGAGCTTGAAATGGCGTTTTTCTGCCTTTTCCAATGATTTTACTAACTGAAATAATATATCCGTGGGACGGTTGGGCATCATTGCAAATTTATCCTGAAATACAGTACCAGTAAGGGTTTTTAAAAAAAATACCGGTTTTAGACATCATGAAACCCGTCTCATCTTGGCTTGAATAGGCTGTTTACAGCCCTTAATTTTGTTGTACAAAGCTGAAGGGCTTCATAAAGCAAGGCAATCGTTAGAAGAAAATAGCAAGTCGTCAGAGGTCCAAAAGCAGCAAAAGAGATACTACTTTATTAAGATTTTCATATGGCAAGCAATCGTTAGAGGTCAGTCCGTTTCTACGGAAGGGCCTTTTTTCTTTTAAAGGCATGCTAAAGTAAGATTTTATTAACACCTGCAAAACATATTAGCAGGTTTTTTTGTTTTCTCTACTCTTTCTGCTCATTTGATGGATAGCTTCAATTTCGGGAATACATTCGGCAAAAACTGATTATTTATCTTCACGCCAAAACAATCCCATGGCTATCCGCATCTTCATCACCGGCGGCACTTTTGACAAAGAATACAATGAAATTACTGGTCAGCTTTATTTCAATGACACCCATATGCACGACCTGCTGGAAATGGGACGCAGTAAAGTTCCGGTAGAGATCAGGACGCTGATGATGATCGACAGCCTGGAAATGACTGATGAGGACCGTGAGCTGATCGCTTACCAATGCAATCAGTGTGACGAAGAAAAGATCGTTATCACCCATGGCACGGATACAATGGCGATGACAGCAAAATTATTAGCAGAAAAAGTAAAAGATAAAACGATCATACTGACAGGGGCGATGATACCTATTAAATTCGGAAGCTCGGATGGCTTATTTAACCTGGGCAGTGCATTGGCTTTTGCACAAACATTATCTCCGGGGGTATATGTAGCCATGAATGGCCGTTATTTTAATTGGGATAATGTGCGGAAGAACAAACAAACTGGCATGTTTGAAGAGATAAAATGATCCGTAAAACAACTATACAAGAAAAGGCGGTACAAATTGTACCGCCTTTCTTATTAACCATTAAAACTATACCACTATTTTTTCAGGCTCAGGCTTCTGTTAATAGTAAAGCCAAAGGCGAGGTTATGAAAATCAAGTTTACTGCTGTTCCGTGCCAGCTGATCGATATTAGAAGAATTCGTTGTGTTGCCGATATAGAACTGGAACAGGTGACCACCGGTATTGAATTCCATACCTACAGACAGCAGGTCGGGTTTGTAATTAACGATATTACCGTTTTTATCCAGCAGGTTCTCATACATATTGAACTGGCGGGCATACTCGAAAGTAATGTTCTTGTTAGCAGTCAGTTTGTATTTTCCGCCCAGGCCCATAGAAAAAACCGAATTACTATTGTTGATGCCATAAGGAACCACGTTAAAGTAGACCAGTGTTGGCATTAACTGCAGGGAAAATTTATCAGAGAACTTACGGGCCACCAATAACTGGTGCATGAAAGAATACTTATTCCATCCGAGAGAAACTGAAGCATCTTTGGCAGCATTTACGTTGAACATGGAATACCAGCCTACTGATACAGGAATATTTTTAGCTCCTGTTTGCTGGCGCAAAATTTTAAACTTGGCCCAACCTTCATAACGTGACCTGCCGGCAGCAGCCAGTCCCAGGTTCATGAAAGAAGTGGGAGAGTAATCAAATGACAGGTATGTATACGCAAGGCCGGAGTTTAAACCCAGTAAACCAGCCATATTATCCTGGGTGGAACCGCCTTCGGGCCACAAGGGACTAAAATGGTGAGATATTAAGAACTGGAGGCTTCCTTTACTTACGATCTCCGTACTCTGCATATTAATGATCCGGGTAGAGTTGAAAGTGGCCCGGGTAAATTTTTGTTTAGGAGCTTCTGTAGCTTCAGGAGTATCCTGTGCAGTGGTAGTTGCCCAGCAACCCAATCCTAAAACGAGAAGCGAAAATATTTTTTTCATAAAACCTGTTTTATTTTTAAAACAATCTTTTTCTTAATGATAATAATTACTGGGGTTGTCCCTGGTTGATCCACTCTTTAAATTTATTAATGGTGCAAGTGGTAAGACTTAATGCGCCACCGGGGTGTCCCTGGCTGCCGCCACTGTTCATAATAGTTGTAAGAACAGTTTTTTCGGCTACCATTTTATTATAATCCAATGCAACTGCGATACCACCATGGCAGGTAGATCCTTTACAGCTGGTATTATAGATTGGTAAAATATCTACTGTATAACGCAGGTTACCACTTACAGTACAACCAGCACCATCATCATAAGGATCTCCCTGGTCAATCCATTGCTTAATAATATTCTTTTCATTCGGAGCAAAATCAATAGCACCTCCACCGGGGTGTGTACCACCTTCCACCCATGCTTTGAATACAGAGACACGGGATAAAATCGCATCATAAAAAACGGTATCAAAATGAGAGAACTGTACTGCCCTTGTGGCTATACCATTATTATGACAACCGCAGGGTCCTGCTGTGATGATAGGAGCTACCTCACTTCTGAAGGATACCCTTGGTAAAGCAATAATATCTTCTTTATTCTGGTAACAGGATGACAGCGCATAAACGATCATCGTGGTCATCATTGCTGTTATTAATATTTTTGTTTTCATAAACCTGTAGTTTTTGTAATGATTGATTGGGTTAGCGTCTGATGATGTTTCCTGTTTTCCTGTATTTGAAAATACCGGCATTGCTGATACCATATTTCCATACATCCGGTACATTAGGATCAGCAAAGTACCAGGCTTTGATCAGCGCCACTTCATGCGGTTTCAGTCCACCATCGCCATACGCCATATCACCCTGGTGACTGGTGGCAAAAACTCCTGTGAAAGGAACAGCCAGTAAAAGGGTGGAATCAACTCTTGACACCATGGAACTGTTACCGAGCAACGGGTTACCTCTTACATAATATTGGGTAAGCGTTACCGGATCTGTATATACCACACTGGAGACACTTCTTACGCTTTTTGGATACATAATATCCATCAGGATATCATCATAGCTTTGTAATGGGCCTCTTGTACTTTGTGAAGAACGGGGGGTTGTTAATATCTTCCAGGGCCTGAAACTGGCATTGGCCAGTGTATCAGCATAGAACTTTTTTACACTGTCTTTATAAGAACCCCACACCTGGTTTAATAATGTTTTATTAGAAACCTGGCAATACAGGGTAACGGCACCTGTAAGGGGATTGATATACGTAAAGGTTGTTGTATCGGCCGTAGTTAACGGGCCAAGTAGTCCTTTTCTTGCCCATCCGCCGGTAGCAGTGGCCTGGTTATGGCAATTGGCAGATCCGCAACCATCTGCAATAAGCCTGATAGCTGCTGGCCTGAAATCAGCAAGGTTAGGTCTTTCTTTAGCACCATTTAGTATCCAGTTATAAATAAGGCCTTTGTCTGATGTATTCAATTCATGGTTAGAAGCAACAGGAGGCATTGCCTTGTCAAAATCATTCGTGGTAATGAACTCCCACAATTTACTTGCCTGGGGATTACCCGGAGTCACATACTTCATGATCTCGGCGTAGGTATCAAACTTGGGGGCAATAGGGCCACCATGGCAGTTAGATGTACCACAATATTCATGGATCACTGTTTTAACACCCCGGTATTTGATAATGTCATTTACGTCGGGAGTAACATCTGAAGGAGTAACGGTGTTGCTTTCATAAAACGAAGCATAGACAGTGGAGTCAGCAGAACCTGTAAAAGACCTGTCAAGACCTTTTACAATATCTCCTGATTTCGTACACTGGAAAACGGTAGTTGCGAGAAACACACCACAAACAAAGAGAACCACCGTTTGAATTGCTGAAACCTTTTTCATAAAAAGCTAGTTTAACTTATTGAAATGTTGATGCTGAAAAAACTCATCGTTAAAATGCAATGTCAAAACTATCCCGGCGCAGTTGACAGTCTCATGACAAGAGACTGTTTGAAATATGACTTTAGTCACACAAAGAACTAATGCTAATCAAGATCAATGCATTTGTGACATATCTCACTTAGAATCTTGACTCCTGTCATGAGAATGTCAACGACTCATAAATAAGTTGCATTGTCTTTTACATTATCTAAATACAAACCGGTTATATATGGGAAACAATAAGAAACCAGCTAACAAATCCCGCCGGGACTTTTTATCCCTGTTCATCTCAGCTGATAAAAAAACAGTCCCTGCCGAAATGGTGAAAATGCTGACAGCAGATGGCAAACTGGTGGAAGTGGATAAAACTGTTCTGGACGAACTCACTAAAAAACAGAAGGCTACAAATCAACAAATTTTTGACTGGATGAAAAATCCATCTAAAGAAAACAGCTGATACCTAATGCTCCTTATTAATAATAAGCACCATGAAACAAGAAGAAATAAATGACAAAGGCCGCCGGGATTTTATCAAAACTGCGGCTATTGCAACAGTAGCGGCCACCGCCTGTGGCAGCCTGGCTTGTTCCTGCTCTTCCAAAAAGGCCACTACCGGGGATAAGGTAAAACTTTTATCACCCAATGGAGAGATCGTTGAGATCGACTCTGCTTACCTGAAACATGAGGAACATATGGCCATTGTTTCCAAACTGGAAGCCAGGGAAGGGATTGCCGGTAAAAAATTTGTGATGGTGGTGGACCTTGCCAGTTGCAAAAATGCAAGAAGCTGCGTCAGTGCCTGTCAGAAATGGCACTATCGTCCGAAAGAAACCGAATGGCTGACTGTAAAACTTTTACAGGACAGTGAAAAGGCTGCTCCTTACTGGTTCCCCAAACAATGTTTCCATTGTGATAACCCTCCTTGCGTAAAGGTTTGTCCTGTTGACGCTACTTTCAAAAGACAGGATGGTCTTGTATTGATAGATAATGAACGTTGTATTGGCTGTAAATTCTGTATGGCAGCCTGTCCCTACTCTACCCGTGTATTTAACTGGGATGAACCCGACCAGCCCTTTGATATAAGAAGTTTGACTTCTAACCCTGAAACAGGCATCCCTGCTAAAGTGGGTACAGTGGAGAAATGCGATTTCTGCCCTGATCGTGCCCGGGAAGGCCTGCTCCCTCCTTGCGTGGAAGCTTGTCCTAATGGCGTATTCTATTTTGGAGATGAAAATGAAGATACGGTCAGCAATGGTCTTGAAACAGTCAGCTTCAGCCAATTGATAAAAGACAGGGCAGCTTACCGCTACCAGGAAGAGCTTGGTACCAAACCTAGGGTCTATTACCTGCCACCAAAAGACAGGGCATTCCCAGTGGAAAAAGGATACCAGGACGCTGATTCAGCCATTAAGGAAAGATTTAAAGATTACAAGGATCTGCTTGAAGCAAAGGAATAAGAAAACCCATTCCTCAACTTTCTCAATGAATAATTAATTATGGAACTCAATACATATCAACAGGAAGCTTTCGATTATCAACGTAAGAATATCGAAACATATGGCAAAAGGGCATGGGGCTGGACCGTCTTTTATGTCCTGTGCATCCTGGCAGGGTTGTATGCCCTGTACCTGCAGATTGCCAAAGGGCATGGTGTAACCGGAATGAGAGACAATGTGGTTTGGGGTCTGTTCATCGTGAACTTTATCTTCTTTATCGGGCTCAGTTATGCAGGCGCCATCATCGCCGGCATACTCCACTTGTCTAAAGTGACCTGGGGTAAACCCATTATAAGGCTTGCGCAGTTCATGACACTGATCTCTGTGATCGTGGGACCTATTTTTATTTTGCTCTGTGTGGGCCGATTCGACAGGATGCACCACCTGTTCATTTATCCAAGAATTCAATCCCCGCTTACCTGGGATGTGATGGCCGTTGTTACTTTTTTTGCAGGTAGTGTCCTCTTTCTTTACCTCGCACTCATTAAAGATTTCTCTGTATACCGTGATGCCAAACTGAATATCCCCAAATGGAAACAAAAATTATATAAGATACTGGCATTAGGCTACCGTGGTGCTGCCAGCCAGAAAAGACATTTATTGATCTCTCAAAACCTGATGGCGATCATTATGATCCCGCTGTCTATCGTTGTAGCCTCTATCCTTTCCTGGATCTTTGGTATGACATTGAGACCAGGCTGGCACAGTACTATCTTCGGACCCTACTTTGTTTTGGGAGCTGTCTACTCCGGTTGTGGTTTGCTGATCGTGGCCATGTGGTTTTACAGGAAAATGTATAAACTGGATTATTACTTTACTGACCGGCATTTTAAATACCTCGGGTATATCATGCTGGTACTGGCGGCCGGTTATGGTTACTTTACCTTCTCAGAATATTTTACCGATTGGTTTGGTTCAGAAAAATGGGACAGCGAACTGATCCATAAATTATTCAGCCCTGCCGAATATGGCTGGTGGACATTCTTTGCCAATTTCGCCGGTATTATATTACCGATTGCTATTGTGGCTATTCCTGCCACCCGCAAACCGGGGCCCATTACTTTAGTAGCTTTCATTATGGTCATAGCTATGTGGGTAAAACGTTACCTCATCATTGTCCCTACACTGGAAACAACTTTATTACCGATGCAAGATACAAGAGCAGAATATGTAAAATATGCCGCCACCTGGCCCGAATGGGCATTGACCATTGCAGGTATTGCTACTTTCCTGTTATTCTTTACCGTGATGTCAAAATTTGTAACGGTTGTACCGGTTTCGGGTTTAGAAGATACACATACACAGCATGAACAACACCAGTTACAACACGAACATCATTAAGCAACAAATCAGCAAAGTACAACCTGCCAAAAAAGATATTATATGAAACAAGCAATAATTAAAATAGCCAGCCCGGGGTTCACCAGGCAACTGTTATTATTTGCAGGAGTCATTTTGTGTTTACTGTCTGCCGCCCCTGCTGTTGCGCAAGCTGACAGTACTGCGCAACAACCAGCAGCAGAAGCACCTGCTGCAGCTGAAGAAGAACTGATATCTCCCTCCGTTGAATTAGTCAGTATTCAGAAAGCCGATAAATCAGTTGATCTTAAGATAGCCGTTAAGGCAAAGATTGAAAAAAAGATGCGGAAAATGTATGGCCTTAAGGTCAATGTTTTCCAGGTTACTGATTCTGCAGAACAGGAACTAGGCTCTGTTATTACTGACAGAAATGGCCTGGCTGTTTTTACTATAAAACCGGAACAGGTGACTACAAATGCAGAAGGAATGCTTCATTTTAAAGCGGTATTGGGTCCTGTTAAAAAAATGGAAAGCACAGAAGGAGAGGTAACTGTGAAAAGAGCATTACTGACCATCACCCCGGTAAAAGAAGATTCTCTGTATTCTGTGCAGGTAAAACTGGTTGATCTTGCTACCGGTGAAGAAACACCCGTGCCGCAAGCAGTGTTGGGTATATTTGTTAAGCGTTCTTTCAATCCACTGAAAATCGGTGAAATAACCACTGATGAGAGTGGTGAGGGCAGTGCAGAAATAGCTAATACCCTGCCCGGTGATGCAAAAGGAAATATTACCCTGCTGGCCCGGCTGGATGAGAATGAAACGTACGGTAACCTGGAAGCAGCTGTTGTTCAGCAATGGGGAGTCCCTGTATCAGATAAGATCGAAGATCAGCCAAGAGCCTTATGGAGCTCACATCCTCCATTGTGGATGTTGATCACTTTTATTATCTTAATGCTGGCGGTGTGGGGTCACTATATCGTTATTGTGTATGAGTTGTTCCGTTTAAGAAAAGAACAGCCGCATGCAACCAACTCATAGTATAAATCTATCTATTTAATAAGCAAAATCAATGAAAATGAAAAAGAATGTAATTGTTATGATAGCTGGTCTTTTTGCTATCGGTTTACTGGCCTTTGTGCCCAAAAACAACACACAGGACCCATGGCCTGTTCCTGATGCGGCCAAAAACAAAGCCAACCCGTTGAAAGGAAATGCAGAATCTGTTGCAGATGGTAAAGCTCTTTATGGACAGCATTGTAAATCCTGCCATGGCACAAAAGGTAAAGGTGATGGTCCTAAAGCTTCCCAGTTAGATACGGATTGCGGAGATTTTACAAAAGCCTCCTTCCAGTCACAAACCGATGGAGCTCTTTTCTATAAGACATTTGAAGGACGTAAGGATATGCCTGCCTATAAAAAGAAAATTCCTGATGCAAATGACATCTGGGCAATCGTAAATTATATGAGAACATTGAAATAAGTAATTGATTCAGCCACTCAAACCACTCCCCGGAGTGGTTTTTTATTATCCCTGTACCTGCTGCTAACCGTACATATAGTTTAGTATGCCGCTAACGGTCATAGCTACTACATTTATACCGGGCTATTATTTATGCAGCATATTGAATTTTTTCATACCGACCACTTCGAAAAAAATTATCACCGGGTATCGCCGCCTGCTGCGCTGAACCACTTCATTGATTTTTTTTGGGAAACCAAATTCGATCCGTTGTGGAAAGAATACCCAAAAGGTTTCTCCGATGCACAGTTTCCAAACATTGGCTACACGTACATCATCAACCTCGGCACCCCGTTTATCATGCAGGTGGCTGACAAAAAATTCAGCATGAAGACCGATTGTTTTTTACCCCGGTATAACGCCATTGAATGTTTTCATAAACCGGGCAATCATTTATTCGGTATTAAGTTCCGTGTTTCACCAGTGCTCTATGAAAAGAGGATCAATTTTTCAGAATATAAGGGTTATATTTTCCCTCTCAGTTATTTACTGGACCAGTTCATCATTAATAAGATCAAAAAAGCTGGTTCTTTTCCTGAAAGAATGACTATTGTATCGGATTATTTTACCAGCTTGTTGCATAAACACGAAGGCTCTTTACAACAGGTCAATATTGTTAGTACCATTATGGAGCGTTGTATTCGGCAAAACGACTTCACCGTTTCATTAGAAAAATTAGCAGCCCGGTATAAAATATCAGTCCGTACTCTGCAACGTTATTTTGAGACCTGCACAGGTATCAGTAGTAAGCAGGCTTTGCAGGTGATGCGGATCCGTAAAGCCACAGCTCATCTCGCCGGTTCGCCCGGTGATTTCCATTATTCTTTATACAACTATTACGACCATAGTCATTTTTATAAACACCTGAAACAGTTCCTGCAAAAAAATACGCTGAAGAGCCTGCAGCCCCACCTGGAATTATTGAAAACTTTGCACCGCTGAATTGTTTCCTTCGGACCAGGTTTCTCCCGAACAAGATCCCTGTAATAGCTGTTCAGGAAATGTCCTATTTTAGACGTCTATGCTGCAGGATAATATCTTACTCGTCATTTCCTTGTTTTTCGGTATCGCTTTTCTCGTGATGCTGAGTGAAAAGCTAAAGATCTCTTACCCGATACTATTGGTCATCAGCGGCTTGCTGATCAGCTTAGTACCGGGTATCCCGTCTATCAGTTTACATCCTGATCTTGTTTTCCTCATTTTTTTGCCGCCATTGCTGTATGCAGCAGCCTGGAATACTTCCTGGAGTGATTTCTGGAAGATGAAACGGCCTATCAGCCTGCTGGCTTTCGGGCTGGTGATCTTTACTTCAGCTGCAGTAGCATTTGTATCCAATGCGATCATTCCTGATTTTCCATTAGCCTACGGGTTTTTATTAGGCGGTATCATTTCACCCCCGGATGCCGTTGCCGCCACCTCTGTATTACAGGGATTAAAAGTGCCCAAGCGGGTGGTCACTATTTTAGAAGGAGAAAGCCTGGTGAATGATGCATCCAGTTTGATCGTATTCCGTTTTGCGCTGGCAGCCATCATCACCGGCCAGTTCCATTTGGGAGAAGCAGCGCAGAATTTTGCTCTCGTGGTATTCATGGGTATTGCCATTGGTGTGGCTATTGCGTATATCGTTTATCTTATTCATCGTTTCTTTCCTACCACGGCCAGCATTGATGCGGCTATTACACTCATCACTCCCTATATCATGTATGTAGCCGCTGAACATTTTCATTTCTCCGGTGTCTTATCCGTTGTAAGCGGGGGTCTGTTTCTTTCTTTCCGTTCCAATGAAATGTTCACGTATGAATCCCGCTTATCCATTAACGGGCTTTGGGACACCCTGGTATTCCTGCTGAATGGATTTGTATTTATCCTGATTGGTCTGCAACTGCCGGTCATTGTGGATGGCTTGGGTAACTATTCTACCGGCGAAGCTATTCTGTATGCCGTCATTATCAGCCTGCTCACCATTGTCATCCGCATTATCTGGGTGTTTCCCGGAGCTTATATTCCAAGATGGTTATTTAAAAGTATCCGTACCAACGAAGGACCCCTCAACTGGAAAACAGTTTTCTTAGTAGCCTGGAGTGGTATGCGGGGTGTTGTTTCCCTTGCTTCTGCACTGGCGGTGCCATTGACCTTATCGGGTAACGAAGCGTTTCCGCACCGTAACCTGATTCTCTTTATTACATTTATCGTAATACTGTTTACGCTGGTATTGCAGGGATTGAGCCTGAAGCCTTTGATCCGCATTTTAAAGATCGAAGTGAATGAAAAAGAATCTGAAAAATTACAGGCATTGGCATTACGGATCCGGCTGGCCGAATCAGTGCTTTCTTATTTAGATACCAATTACCCGGAAGAGACACAAAATCATGACACCTATAAACGGGTGCGGGACCGCTACGAAAGAATGATAGAGATCACCAAACGAAAGCTCGAAACAGATGCAGCAGAAGATGAAGAAGCCTCTTTTTTACCTCATTACCGGCAAATGCTGTTAGAGCTGGTCCATATCAGGCGTAGAGAATTGAATTATGTCCGCCACAAGGGTGAATACAGTGAAGAGCTCATACGTGACCGTGAATGGGAACTTGACCTGGAAGAAGCAAGATTGAATGGATAACACAAATAATAAAACGTCATCACTACACAGCGATGACGTTTTATTTATTCCCTACTATTATAATTTATCCGCCGTTACTGTTTGGTTCCAGCAGTTTGAAGAACTGGTCAAGCTGCGGCAGGATCACAATTCTTGTTCTGCGGTTGGCGGCTTTGCCTTCTTTCGTACTGTTATCAGCAACTGGTTTATATTCACCACGACCAGCTGCGGCCATCTTAGCCGGATCAAGTCCATATTGCTTTTGCAGCATTTTTACAATAGTGGTTGCCCTTTTTACACTCAGGTCCCAGTTATCTGCTAATACACCTCCGCCAACATACGGTACATTATCGGTATGACCTTCAACCATAAATTCAATATCAGGCTGGTTCTTTAATACCGCTGCTACTTTTCCTAATACCGTTTTTGCCTGGCTGGTTACTTCATATTTACCGCTTTTGAAAAGCAGCTTGTCAGAAATATCAATATACACCACTCCTTTATCTACTTTGATATTGATATCCTCATCATCCATATTGCCAACAGCTCCTTTCAGGTTCATCACCAATGCCATATTCAATGAATCTTTATGCGCCATTTGCTGCTGCAGCGTTTGTATATAAGCATCTTTAGCCCCGATATTCTCCATGGATTTCCTGATACTTTCCGCCTGTGAAGTGGATATCACGGAAAGATCTTCAAGCTGCTTCAGCGCAGATGTATTATTCGCTTTCAGGAAATCAATTTGCTTGTTCAGGTCGCTGATCTTGTTATTAAGGCTCGCATTATCGCCTTCCAATGTTGCTTTTTGCCGGCCCAGTTCTGCTTTCACATCATTACAATTGTTCAGGTCGCCCTGCAACTGCGTTTGCTTGGATTGCAGGGTTTGTATTTCTGCCTGTGCAGTTTTGAATTTCTTACTACTAACACAGGAGAATAATAAAAGGGAGGAAGCCGCAGCTACCAATACCAGGTTTAATTTCATACAACTTACTTTAAGTGAAAGAATGGTTTTAGTAAATTAAGTTTTACTGCCTTAACAGGGATCAAAGGTAAAAGCCCGGATAATTTTATTGGCTGGCGATTTGTTAATTATTTTACCCAAAAAATCATGCTGTCTCCTCCACTACAGATTAGTTTTTAATTAAAATCGGCCAGCTTCCCGGCAATTCTTATTTTTAATCCATGGCAACAAATCGTAAAGCGGCGATCGGGTTTATTTTTATTACCCTGTTGGTGGATGTGATGGGATGGGGATTGATCATCCCGGTAATGCCCAAGCTGATCGCAGAGCTGAAACAGATTTCTATTAATGAAGCCAGTGCTTATGGTGGTTTACTGCTTTCTTCTTTTGCCATCACCCAGTTCTTATTTGCGCCGGTCATCGGTAACCTGAGTGATAAATATGGACGAAGACCTGTACTCCTGTTTTCATTATTGGGTTTTGGTATTGACTATATCATATTAGCCTTAGCTCCCAACTACGGATGGTTATTCGTGGGGCGGGTGATTGCCGGTATCACAGGTGCCAGTTTTACGACCGCTGCTGCTTATATTGCTGATATCAGTACGGCTGAAACAAGAACCAAAAACTTTGGAATGATCGGTGCTGCATTCGGGCTTGGTTTTGTCATTGGTCCCGCTTTGGGCGGGCTGCTGGCTGGTTTAGGTACCCGGGCTCCCTTCTATGCCGCCGCTGCTTTATGTTTGCTCAATACACTATATGGCTATTTCGTTTTACCCGAATCATTGCCCAAAGAAAACCGCCGGGCTTTTGAATGGAAGAAAGCAAACCCTTTTGGTTCCCTGCAATTTTTACGGCATACCCCCGGCATTGGTAAAATGGCATTATGTTTTTTCCTGATCTACCTCGCCTCACAGGCAGTGCAGGGCAACTGGAGCTTCTTCACCATTCATCGCTTTGGCTGGAAAGAAAGTATGGTAGGCATTTCGCTGGCTGTTGTTGGCGTATTAGTGGGTGCTGTCCAGGCAGGATTGACAAGGGTGATCAACCCAAAGATTGGTAACACCAATAGTATTTATGCCGGGTTACTATTGTATACACTCGGCCTGCTCTTATTTGCATTTGCTTCGCAAACCTGGATGATGTTTGCCTTCCTTATTCCTTATTGTTTGGGTGGTATCGCTAACCCTTCCCTGCAGGCTACGATTGCCACGTATGTGGCTCCGAACCAGCAGGGGCAGTTACAGGGAGCCCTGACCAGCCTGATGAGCCTTAGCACTATCATCGGGCCGCTGATCATGAATAATCTCTTCACTTATTTCACCAGTAATAAGGCCCCGTTTTATTTCCCCGGCGTGTCATTTCTCCTCGGTGCACTGTTTATGCTGACCAGTGCTGTTATCGCCTTTCTTATTTTACAAACTAAAAAAGAACCCGTTGCAGCAGCAAGCTGAATTGTCAGCCCGGCGTCAGCTGATCCCAGTTTTACTAATTAAAATCATACATACGGGTGACGGTAAGCAGCACTTTGGATAAAGGAATTTTTCACTTTTACAGTACTGAAATGATCGTTCAATAATTCAGTTCTAACGGTTGCCCGCCTTTTTTGTACATTCCTTTTCTATTTAAAGAATTATTTTATGTTACAACAATCCAACTTTTTTGCAGTGGAAGCTGCACCCGCACGGGCAGAACTCGAAACATGGGTTAAACAAATTGCCTCCTTATGTGAAGCTGATTCCGTTCACTGGTGTGATGGCTCTCAACAGGAATATGATGCTCTTTGCCAGTTACTGGTAAAGAAAGGAACCTTTATCGCATTGAACCCGGAAAAACGTCCGAACAGTTTTGCCTGCTTTAGTGATCCAAGTGATGTGGCCAGGGTAGAAGATAAGACCTTTATCTGCAGCCGCCGTAAAGAGGACTCCGGCCCCACCAACAACTGGATGGCCCCGGACGATATGAAAAAGAAACTCCACGTTCTGCTGACCGGCAGCATGAAAGGCCGCATATTATATGTGATACCTTTTTGTATGGGACCTTTAGGTTCCCCGTTTGCCCGTTATGGGGTACAGATCACCGATTCTGAATATGTAGTGGTGAATATGCGCATCATGACCCGTATGGGACAAGATGTGTTGCCTTACCTGCACAAAAAGAGTTACGTAAAATGTTTGCATACGGTGGGTGCGCCTTTACAAGGCAGCCAAAAGGACAGCAGCTGGCCGTGTAACCCGGATGTAAAATATATTTCTCATTTCCCCGAAGAAAGACTCATTATTTCTTACGGTAGCGGGTATGGTGGTAATGCACTGATGGGTAAAAAATGTTTTGCGCTTCGTATTGCATCCGTGATGGGAAGAGAAGAGAACTGGCTGGCCGAACACATGCTGATCATGGGTGTTGAATCTCCTGATAAAAAGAAAACCTATGTAGCTGCTGCTTTCCCGAGTGCCTGTGGTAAAACCAATTTTGCGATGCTCATTCCACCAAAAGAATTTGATGGCTGGAAAGTAACTACGGTGGGTGATGATATTGCCTGGATACATAAAGGCGATGATGGTAGTTTGTATGCTATCAACCCTGAAGCGGGCTATTTCGGTGTTGCTCCCGGTACTAACTATAAGACCAACCCGAATGCTATGGAAAGCATAAAAGCCAATACCATTTTTACCAACGTGGCTATTACGCCTGATAAAGATGTTTGGTGGGAAGGGCTGACCAAAGAAATTCCGGAAGGATTGACTGACTGGCATGGTAAACCCTGGGATCCCAACAGTGGTAAACCCGCTGCACACCCTAACTCAAGATTTACAGCACCGGCTTATCAAAACCCAGCTATTGATAGCGATTGGGATAATCCGAACGGTGTACATATAGAAGGGTTTATTTTCGGTGGAAGAAGAAGTACCGGTGTACCATTAGTATATCAATCTTTCAACTGGAACTTTGGCGTGTACCTGGCCACCACCATGGGAAGTGAAATGACCGCTGCCGCCTTTGGTGAAATTGGTAAAGTACGCCGTGACCCGTTTGCGATGTTACCATTCATGGGTTATCATATTGGTGATTATGTGAACCATTGGTTACAGTTTGGCCGTGATCTTCCGAATGCGCCAAGAATATTTGGTGTGAACTGGTTTCGCAAAGACGAGAACGGGCAATTCATCTGGCCGGGCTTTGGAGAAAATATTCGTCCGTTAAAATGGATCGTAGAACGTATCCGCGGTAATGCATCCTCTGTTGAAAGCCCTATCGGCTGGATGCCACGGTATGAAGATATAGACTGGACCGGGCTGGAAAGTTTCACTAAAGAAGAGTTTGCAAAGATCATGACTGTTGATCGTGAACCCGGCAAGCAGGAATTGTTATCACACGAAGAATTATTCGAACGTATGTATGATAAACTGCCTAAAGAGTTTTTCTTTATGCGTGAACTGTTGTTGTCTGCTTTATGGCGTTCCCCCGAGCATTGGGGATTACAGCCCGAACAGCACTAGCCTCTACTGATTGCCTGCTAAATTGAAAAGCAGTAAATAGGCAGCAGGATAATACCTGTTGCCTGTTTACTGCTTACAGCGTACATTTAATTAATACTATTTATCATGGACTGGTTCTATGATCTGTTTACGAAAACCTCGATCGCTCAATCTGTCATCATTTACGGAATCGTAATTGCTGTGGGTATCTGGATGGGTCGTATCAAGATCGCTGGTATCTCATTAGGTATCACCTGGGTTTTATTCGCCGGCTTATTTTTATCCTATACAGGTTTGGAAATTGATAAAGGCACCGAACATTTCATCAAAGAGTTCGGCCTTATTTTATTTGTATACTCCATCGGTCTGCAGGTGGGGCCGGGTTTCTGGGCTTCCTTAAAAAAGAATGCTATTGCCAATAACTTTCTTGCTTTTGCTATTGTATTCACCGGTGTTATCATTACAGTAATACTGTATTATTTCAGCGGCAACCATATTTCAGTAATGACCGGGGTGATGAGTGGTGCTGTAACGAATACTCCTGGTCTCGGTGCGGCACAGGCTGCCGTCGCAGACCTGAATGTGACCGGTACGGATAAATCTCTGATCACTTTAGCCTATGCTGTAACGTATCCGCTGGGTGTGTTTGGTATCATTGGTGCTTTATTGATTCTGAAGAAATTCTTTGGTGTTAATATAGAAGAAGAACAGGAGCGTCACCGCAAACTGAATGTGCTGCGGGCCAATCGTCCCGTATCGGTTCACCTGCAATTGGAAAATAAACAACTCGTAGGGCAACCCTTGCGGAAATTGTTTACCATGCTGAAAGAACGGCTGGTCGTTTCAAGAATGTTTCATAATGGAGAAGTCATTACACCAACACCTGATCTTATACTGGCAGAGAATGATGTGCTACTCGTTGTAGCATCCAAACAAGTAATCGAACAAGTAAAATTACTGATTGGCCCCGCCAGTACCATGAATCTGAAAACGGTAAAAGACAGTGACCTGATCACCAGGCATATCGTGGTTACCCGGACAGCCGTTACGCATAAACGTCTCGGAGATATCCCGGAATTGCACCAGCATGATTTTACATTGACAAGATTAAGCCGGGCCGGTATTGAAATGGTACCGCATGGTGATATCTTTCTTCAACTTGGTGATACCATCAAAGTAGTGGGAACAGAGGAAGGTGTGCAACATGTTACCACCGCCGTTGGTAATTCATTAAAGAAATTAGAAGTCCCTGATCTCGCACCCATCTTCATGGGTATTGTCCTGGGTGTTGTTCTCGGAAGCATTCCTTTCCACTTTCCCAATATGCCGGTGGCCGTAAAAATTGGTATGGCGGGCGGCCCCCTGATCATTGCTTTAACATTAAGCCGCTTTGGTAATTTATTTTACCTGAATAATTATACAACAAACAGTGCCAACTTAATGATCCGGGAACTTGGCATCAGTTTATTCCTGGCCAGTGTGGGGTTGAGCAGCGGTAAAAATTTATCAGTTGCCTTTGCAGATGGCCGCGGCTGGGTCTGGATGGGTATGGGTGTTATCATCACCGTGGTGCCGTTGCTGATCGTTGGATATATCGCTTACAAATATTTCCGTAAAACCTATTTTGAGATTTGCGGTTTGCTCGCCGGTGCTTCAACTGATCCGCCTGCATTGGCTTTCGCCACCAAGCTGGCGGGTAATGATATTCCTTCTGTTACTTATGCCACCGTGTACCCGCTGACCATGATCCTTCGTATCGTGGCGGCCCAGTTGCTGATATTATTGCTGGCTTCGTAGCTTATTTAGCAGCTTGTTTTAACGCTTCCACTGTTTTTTTATCATTACCGATAAAGATCTTATCGTTAATAATGGTAACAGGACGTTTCAGGAAAGTATATTCATCGAGAATGAACTGGCGGTAGTCTTTCTCCGTCAGTTTCTTGTCTTTTAAACCGAGTTCTTTATACTTCATGGCCCGGCGGCTGAACAACGATTCATAGCTGCCAGCCATTTTTTTCATTTCCTCCAGCTGGGTTGCTGTGATCTTTTCAAACTTGATATCCTGCATAACAAAGCCATTCTTCTCCACTCCGGTTTCCTTGATAATGGCCTGGCAGGTGGTGCAGTTACCGAGGTGATACATTTTCCTCATATCCTTATTACGCAAATTGAGGCTGGTTAGTTCATTACGCTGTAAAATGGCGTACTTTGTGCCACTTTAAAGAGAAAATTATGGGCAAAGATGAGGTTTTCAAAGGCGAAATAGAAAAAGCCAGTGATTTTAAATTTGGTGCCAACGTAGCCAAAGTATTTGATGATATGGTGAACCGCTCGGTTCCTTTTTACGGCGAAATTCAACGGATGATGGCTGAACTGGCTGCTGATCATGCAGCCGAAGGCAGTTTTGTATACGACCTCGGCTGTTCCACCGGCACTACCATGATCGGTATGGACACGATGGTGGACCAGAATATCCGTTTCATCGGCGTGGATGATTCACAGGAAATGCTGGATAAATGCAAATCCAAATTGATGGAGTTGGGTTTCACCCGCCATTATGAACTGCGCTGTGCCGACCTGGGACAGGGAGTAAAAGTTGAAAACGCTTCGGTGGTGGTGCTTTGTCTCACCTTGCAATTTGTACGTCCGATCTACAGGGAGCGATTACTGAAAAATATTTATGATGGTCTGAATCCCGGTGGTGTACTGATACTCGTAGAAAAGATATTAGCGGAAGAAAGTAATTTCAACCGTGATTTTATCGACTACTATTATAATTATAAACGCCGCAATAATTACAGTGAAATGGAGATCTCTCAAAAAAGAGAAGCCCTGGAAAATGTGCTGGTTCCTTATAAACTAAGCGAAAATATTACCCTGCTCCGTGATCATGGATTTGCACATTGCGAGGTGTTCTTCAAGTGGTATAATTTCGCCGGGATCATTGCAACAAAAAAATAAATCGCTTTCTCTTTTTTTTCCCTGGGCGAAAAAAAATTCTTCTATGGTAGCTATCGGAAATTTCTTTTTCAAGTACCGTAACTGGATCTTTATCCTTTTTTACGGAGCATTATTCATTCCTTCCTGGCCATTGTTCTCCAAAGAGCAGTTCGGCAATCATTATTACATATGGCCGGTTGCCATTGGTTTGTTTATTACCTGTCTCGGTCAGCTGACCCGCGGGCTGACCATCGGTCTTGCTTATATCGTTCGGGGTGGTAAAGAAGGTAAGCCCTATGCAGAAGGATTGGTTACAGAAGGCATCTTCACACATTGCCGTAATCCTTTGTATGTGGGAAATATTTTAATGCTGCTGGGTGTGGGGATCCTCGCCAACTCTTTATTTTATACGGCCATCATGATCCCGGTCTTCTTATTTATTTACCAGGCCATCGTATTGGCCGAAGAAAATTTTCTCAGGGGAAAATTCGGGGCGGGCTTTGATGAATACTGTAAAAAAGTGAACCGCTGGATTCCGAATCTCAGCGGCATCGGTAAGACATTTGCGAGTATGGAGTTCAACTGGAAAAGATGGATACTGAAAGAACATACCACGCAATTCATCTGGCTCATCGGTATCACCCTTTTATTATTACTCAATTATCCCGAACTCACGGGCCACGACGAACAACAAAGAAATATCCTCGGCGCTATCATTCTCGGGGTTCTTCTGCTGATCTATATTCTTATCCGCTATTTGAAAAAGACAGGAAAGTTTAAAGAATAACGCCCCCGAATTTTTGTTGTCTTCAAAGGAGCTTCCTCTTTATATTACTTATCCCCTTTCGTGGAATTCGTGCCATTCGTGGCAAAATCTGTGTACATCTGTGTTAATCTGTGGCTGACCCTGCCTCAAACCCCCTCTTTCCCGCCTTCGTAAACAAGCCTGCCCATTTCTTGTTATTTTTGTGTATCAAATTCTGAGCTATGATCAAAACAGGCAATCCTATCATCAGCATCTATACCGAGATGACCCCCAACCCGGAGACCATGAAGTTTGTGGCTAACAAGCTGTTATATCCCGGAAAAAGCATTGATTTCCCCGATGCGGAGAGTGCAAAACCTTCCCCTTTGGCAACTGAGTTGTTTGGTTTTCCTTTTATCAAAGCAGTATTCGTAGCCAGCAATTTTGTGACCCTGACCAAGACCGGCGAAACCGACTGGCAGGATGTGATCCCCTCTATCCGCCAATTTTTAAAAGATTACCTGGAAGAGGGAAAACAAGTGGTGAATGAAGAAGAACTGGCTACTGTAAAACAATCCAGCAGCAACGAAGTGGCCGCCGATGATGATGATGTGGTAAAACGTATCAAAGAATTGCTCGATAACTATGTTCGTCCTGCTGTTGAAATGGATGGCGGTGCTATACAATTCAAAAGTTATGAAGCCGGTACGGTTAGCTTAGCGATGCAGGGAAGCTGTAGTGGTTGTCCCTCTTCCATGATCACATTGAAAGCCGGTATTGAAGGCATGATGAAGCGGATGATCCCTGAAGTGAAAGAAGTAGTGGCTGAAGCAGAATAACCCCCTTTGCAAAAATTTTTATGAAGCAGCTTAACAGCTGCTTTTTTGTTGGCTACGGATCAATACAGATGTACACAGATTAAATCCGTAAGCTGCTGGTCTTTTTAAAGTCTTTCAAAGATAGAAAACCGAAAATGTGTACAAAAAATCTGAGTTAATCCGTGTAATCTGTGGCTAACACTGTTTGGAAGATTTCCTCCAGGTCACATTCCTTACTTTTAAATAATCCAGCACAAAATCAAAGCAGTCTTTGCGATGCCCGATCAGTTCCGGTGGAAACACACCTTTTTCTGTGAATAGTTTATCCGTAATGAGATGAACAGCAGCCGTACAGGTATAACCTGTTGTCCGGGCCATCGAAGAAGTTTTAGTCACGGGGTCATAACGATCCAGCAAGTCATACGTGATGGTTTCATTCTCGCCAATCACAATCACTTTCATCACGGTGAATTCTTCTTCCTCCGGGCCCAGTTTCCATTCATTCACTAATAACTTCGAGGTGAAATCAAGGGGTGAAACAGCAATATCATTTATATGCAACGGCGTCATATCAAAAAAGCCGGCTTGTTGTAAGGCTATGATGAGATCAATGTGCCCGGGATAACGAAGTGTTTTTTCTTTCATCTCCGGGATATGGTTCATCGTAAAGATCAGTGACCGAAGTCCGTCGGTATTAAATGCTTCCAGTTCTCCCACTTCAGCAAACTGCATCATCTCTCGTTCACTTAAGGCGGGTTTGGTAACGATCTTTCCTTGCTCCACTAACCTCGCCGGGCGGATATACTCCTGTATCACATCCACGGGCGAGAAAGGTGCTTTGTACTGGAACGGTGGCTTTCTTTCTTTAGGCAGTCCTCCTACATAACATTCAAAGGCTTTTACTTTCATTGCCGCATTGTAACGGCCCAGGATGAAGTTGCTCATCCCCGGTGCCACACCACAATCGGTAATAACAGTAACTTCTTTTTCTTTAGCCAAAGCATCCAGTTGCAACACATCTTCGGGAAAGAAAGAAATATCCACCACATTTTTTCCCGCATTGATGACCGCTTCCAGTGTTTGATACCCCATAAAGCCAGGCATGGCTGTTACCACCAGGTCAAAAGGTTGTAACAGGTCAGTATAATTTTTATAATCAGCAAGATCAGCACCCGCCGTATGAATCGCCGGGTTGCGGCGGCCCAGTTCTTCCAGGTTGGCCGCACTGAGATCAAAAGAAGTAACGGAGAAATCAGCAGCAAGGTCCAAAGCAATAGCTCTTCCCACCATTCCGGCTCCTAAAACAGCAATCGTCATACAATTCAATTTAGTCTGCAAATTTACTGAGAACCGGCTTCATCGGGGCAGGGAAAACTCCTGTAGCATAAAAAAACAAAACCCTCTTTAGAAAAAGAAGGTTGTCCTGTTATGCTTATGCACATGTAAATAATTATTTATACCGGTAAGCGATATTCTTCGTCTGCGTTGGCTTTCCCGGAATGATTTCAGTCAGTACCGCCGACAGGGGCAGCTCTTTATTATTATATACATAGTTATACTCCTTCGTTCGCTCGGGCTGGTTATTCCTGTCAAACGCTTCTTCTTTACTGACATTGTTCGGCGAGGGAATAATCAATATCATCCACAGAAATTCCTTTGCTGCATAAAGCGGGTTGGTTTTGTTATCAAATACAAACTGGGTAGTTCCGTCTGGACTTAGTCCATCAGAAGATAAGGGATCTGCTGAAAATAATTGTGTGCGGCGGATGTTCCCGGCAGCATCATACATAAAACTGCTTTTGAAGAACGGCGTCGCCTGGTTCCCGGAAACAAAAAACACGGTTACGGATTTCAGGAAACCATTCAGGTATTCGTAATCTGTATAACCCAGCGCATCATTTTGTAAGGTTCGTATTTGCACCCGGGTGAGTTTTCCATCAGTATAAACAGGTGTGAACTTCACACCTGCATCGTTAATGATCTCGCTTATTCTCTTATCCGCAGCATAGCTGACCGTATACCTTGTTGTATCATCCGGCGATAGTTGGTTGGCAACAGCCGCTTTTTTAATGCTGCCATCAATGTTATATTCAAAACTGGTAAACCCATCGTCACCGGACCTGCTTTCGAATCTTATTACAGCAGTTGGCGGAGGGCCGTTGTAGGAATATTCTTTTTTACAGGCTGTCAGCAGCATAGCCACTGCCAAAATAAACAGCACTGCCGCTCTCGTTTGTTTCATACATAAGGTTTAAAAATTGAATCGTAAATATCCGTTGAAGAACAGATTACAATTATCCCGCAATGACGTGAAAATAAAATAATACCCGCCCGCATGATTTTAAGAACAGTTCCGACTAAACAGGAGAAAGGCTTCTATATTTGATGATCACTGAACCATAAGAAGGTTAATGCTGCAATTCCGGGACGATCCTGCCGCTTACAGGGCTTTTATTCTCGAGCACCAGGACAGGGTGTTCAACCTGGTATTGAATAAAGTGCAGCAATGGGAAGATGCGGAAGAAATAACACAGGATGTATTTATTGATGTATTCCGTAAACCGGAGGCATTCCGGGGAGAAGCAGCTGTCAGCACCTGGCTTTTCCGAATAGCTGTCAATAAATGTATTGATCACCTGCGCAGGAAGAACAGCCGGGGAAGAAACCTGTTCACCCGTTTGTTTTCATCATTGCCGGAAAAACAAGAGCCTGCCGATTTTATACATCCCGGTGTATTAAGTGAAAACCAGGAACAAGCCGCTTTCCTGTTTAAAGCACTGAAACAATTACCGGAAAAACAACACACGGCCTGGGTTTTGAGTGAAATGGACAGCAGGACGAATAAAGAGATCAGCGAGATCATGGATCTCACTGTCTCCTCTGTTGAATCATTATTATTCAGGGCCAGGCAAAATATAAGAAAAATACTATCCGGTATGTATCCCGGAGAAAATTAAAATGTATGAATAAAGAAAAATGGATTGATGATATTGTAAAAATGGCCGAAGCGGTGCAGCCGGTTAGTTCCAATCCCTGGATGGCTACCCGCATTGAAGCCCGGTTACAGGAACCTGTAACCATCAATAAAGTATCCCTTCAATGGTTGATGGCTTCTGCTGCTCTCATGATCTTTTTAGTGGTAGTGAATATTACCCTGTTGCGTAAGAATATGGCAGAACAACCTGCTGCATCAGCTGCGGTGCAATCGGTCATCAACGAATATGGCTGGAGCAATAATGATCCTTATTCTGCTAATTTTTCAAAACAGTAACCATGAACAAGCTACGTTTTCTCTGGGCCACCATTATCTTACTGCTACTCCTGAATCTCGGTACACTGGCCTGGTTATTTTATTCGCATAATAAACAGGAAGGAAGAAGACCTAAGGGTGGAGCAGCTGATTTTATTGTGGAACAACTGCAACTGGATCAGCAACAACAGGAACAGTTTTTTGAATTGCGTAAGCAACACCGTGCTACTATCCGTCAGGCACAGGAGGAAGACAAAAATTTACACGATACTTATTTTGGTTTACTGAAAACAGATAACCCGGATAAGAAACTGGTTGATTCTGTAGCGGTATTATTGGCAGTACAAAGAAGTCGTATGGAAACAGCCACCTTTGATCATTTTGCGCAACTGCGAAAAATTTGCCGGGATGGAAAACAGAAACAATTATTTGATGAAACCATTGATGAGATTGCCCGAAATATAACGGCTCCCCGGGGACCAATGCCAACCGGCGGAAGACCACCCCATGATGGTCCGCCACCAGGTCCCGGAAAAGACGATTGATCAGGATATAGTTTCCTGTTTTTATACCGGTTAAATGCAAACAGTTTTAAACCATACCCCTTAACTGCCTTCGAAGGCAACACCACTAAAACGACCACCATATGTCCCGTAAGCGAATGTTATTAATGATCCCCACCCTTTTTGTTGTTGTAAGCACAGCCAGTTTTAATTCCTGTACAAAGAATGATACGGCATCTCCAGCTCCCGCTGATCCGTTAGCGGCACTCAATCTCCCGGCAGCCGTATTTAATTATGCCGTGCAGCCTTTGCCTGCTTTTTTTGGCGCTCCTGTTGTCAATAACCAGGATAATAATCCTGCCACCAACCCGGTCACCGATTGGGGTGCCACACTGGGCCGTGTTTTATTTTATGATAAAATACTTTCTATCAATAATACAGTTGCCTGTGCCAGTTGTCATATACAAGCATTGGGTTTCTCGGATACGGCCCGGCTAAGCAAAGGCTTTAATGGCGGGCTAACCGGCCGCAACTCGATGTCACTGATCAATGCCCGGTATTATGCCAACGGAAGATTCTTCTGGGATGAAAGAGCTGCTACACTGGAAATACAAACATTAACCCCCGTGCAGGACCATGTGGAAATGGGCATGAACCTGGATACATTGGTCAATCGCTTAAAAACAAAAGCATATTACCCGGTATTATTTGAAAAAGCATTTGGTTCATCTGCTATCAGCAGTGATAAGATTGCGGCAGCGTTAGCGCAGTTTGTCCGTTCGATTATTTCGTATCGTTCCAAATTTGATGCAGGCCGTACTCAAATAACGCCGCCGCAAAACCCGGTACAAACACCTTATCCTAATTTCACCGCTGAAGAAAATCTTGGTAAACAGTTATTCTTCGGACCACTCACCTCCTGTGCCACCTGTCATACAGCAGAAACATTCACCGCTCCCGGTGATCGTAACAATGGCCTTGATAATCCTGCTGTTGATCTGGGGGTGGGGGGTGTAGTCAACAACCCGGCCCGGGCTGGTAATTTCAAATCACACAGCTTAAAGAGTATTGCACTCACGGCACCCTATATGCATGATGGCCGTTTTAAAACCCTGGAAGAAGTGGTGGAACATTATAACGCAGGAGTAAAACCCAATCCCAACCTGGCCCCACAACTCCGTAATCCTGACGGTACACCAAAACGGTTAAACCTCACGGTGGCAGAAAAAGCAGCATTGGTAGCTTTTTTAAAAACATTGACTGACAATGCACTCAGTACAGATGAAAAATTCAGCAATCCATTCAAATAAGTTAGCCACAGAGTTAGACCTGCCTGCCGGCAGGTTTTTTATTGCCACGGATTACACGAATGAACACAAATCAGTTTCACTGATCAGTTACTCTCCTTTTGATTTCAGTAGTATTTTACTTGATGATGCAATAGAAAAATCAGTACCACTCGGGATTAAATGAAAAGATTTTCCTGCTTGCCGGTATACGCTGATTCTTACTCCCGGAAAATTTTTAGTTTTACAAAAAACCTTTTGTGAAATTCATTACAGCTATTTTTCCAGTATTACTCTTCTTCAATTCAGTTGCACAAAAAACAGAAGCTTATTACGATTTTAACTGGAAACCCTGCCAGCCAACCGAAGCCCGGTTTTACAGTACCCTGGAAAAAACTGACAGTGGCTGGTTGCGCCATGATTATTTTATCGGCAACCAGCAATTGCAGATGAAAGCCCTGTATAAAGACAAGGACTGCAAAATAAAAAATGGATATGCTACCTGGTACTTTGCCAACGGCAATGTTTCCATGACTGGAAGAATCATAAATGATAAACAGGAAGGCGTTTGTTTATCGTTTCACTCCAATGGTATGATTGCCGATTCAGCCAGTTTTCATCTCGGCAGGCCCGTAGGAGCAAGAATGAAATGGCATCGCAATGGCTATCCTTCCGATTCTATTGATCATGTTAATGACAGCACAGATGTACAGGTCAGCTGGTTTGATGACGGTGCACCGGCTGCAGCCGGTTATTGGGTAAACGGGAAAAAGAATGGTAAATGGAAATACTTTCACCGCAACGGAAATGTTGCCAGCATCGTGGTCTATGATAAGGATAAAGAGATAACGCAGGAATATTTTAAAGAAGACGGCAGCCCGGAAAAAAATATTAAAGCTGCAAATACCGAAGCCCGTTTTGCCAAAGGTGGTGATGAAGGCTGGTTAAAGTATTTGTACAAGAACTTATATTGGCCCAGGGATCTTAAGTTTGGTTCCGGCTCCACGGCAACCGTTGGAATTAGTTTTGTTGTTAACGAAGAAGGAAAAGTAGAGGACGTGATGGTGTCCACACCTTTTCACCCGGAATTTGATAAGATCGCTGTCAGGATCATTACGGAAAGCCCCAAATGGCAGCCTGCTGTGGACCACAACCGGAAAATAAAAGCTTACCGTCTCCAGCCCGTTACATTTACACAGGAAGAATAAGAAAGCCACGAATCACAACGATCACACTACTGAAAAATCTTTCATTCGTGCAATTCGTGTCATTCGTGGCCCATATAGTTGTGGTAAAATGCTTACCCCATCACTTCCACACTCCGCTGCACAAAAGCTGTCAGGTCTGCACCTTTCAGTAATCCCTGCGCCAGCATCGCTAAATCAAAAGTTTGTTTCGCCATGGCTGTTTGTTGTGCTTCATCAGCAGCTAAGATCCTGCTCACGATCTTGTGGTTTGCATTCACCGCCACTTTATAATTATCCGGCATCGCCCCGTAAAAATTCATACCGCCACCCATCCGGCTCATATCCTTCATCCGGCGCATCCATTCTTCCATGGTAATGGTCACCGGCATCGCATCAGCCGGCAGGCTCTCCACTTCCACTTTCATAGCAGGATTATTGATCGCTTTATCAAAAATCGCTTTCAGCTTTGTGGTCTCTTCTTCGGTGAGGGTATGTTTAGCCGTATCTTCTTTCACGATCAGTTTATCAATTACATCGGCATCCACTCTTTTCAGGGAGGTTTTCTCAAGCTTGCTTTCTAAGTGATGAATAAAATGCGTATCAATCGCCGTATTCATCAGCAGCACATCATAGTCTTTTTTCTTCGCTTCCTGGATATAGCTATCCTGTCTTTCTGCATCGGCTGTGTAGAGATAGACCAGCTGGCCATCTTTGTCTGTTTGAAAATCTTTGGTCTTAATACTGTATTCTTCCAGGGTGTATTTTTCCTTGGCTGTGTTTTCTAATAACAGGAACTCTTTGGCCTTCTCATAGAATTTCTCATCCGAGATCGCCCCGTACTTTACAAAAATGCCGATATCACTCCATTTCTCTTCGTAAGACTTGCGGTCTTTCTTAAAGAGCTCACTTAATTTATCCGCCACTTTGCGGGAAATATAACTGTTGATCTTTTTCACATTACTGTCGGCCTGCAGGAAAGAACGGCTTACATTCAGCGGGATATCCGGTGAATCGATCACCCCATGCAACAGCAATAAAAACTCCGGCACAATATCTTTCACTTCATCAGTAATAAATACCTGGCGGCTGAACAGTTTGATCTTGTTTTTCTGTACTTCAAAATCATTTTTCAGTTTGGGGAAATACAAAACACCCGTCAGGTTGAAAGGATAATCCACATTCAGGTGGATCCAGAACAACGGCTCATCAGAGAAAGGATACAATTCCCGGTAGAAATCCAAATAGTCTTCATCTTTTAATTCAGAAGGAGCTTTTGTCCAGATAGGATTGGTATTGTTGATGATATTATCCACTTCCACCGAGGTATATTTCGGTTTCCCTTCTTCATCCTCACCATCCGGAATTCTTTCTGTTTTAGTACCAAACTGTACCGGCACCGGTAAAAATTTCGCATACTTGTTCAGGATATCGCTGATGCGGTGTTCTTCTAAAAATTCTTCAGAGTCAGCGTTCAGGTACAGGATCACATCGGTTCCTCTTTCTGTTCTGCTGCCTTCGGTAATTTCAAAGGAGGTACTGCCATCGCAGGTCCAGCGGGCCGGTTCAGCCCCATCCTGGTAAGAAAGGGTTTGTATCTCCACTTTCTCCGCCACCATAAACGCTGAATAGAAACCTAAACCAAAACGGCCGATGATCTCGTTCGCATCTTTGGCTTCCTTGAATTTTTCCATGAACTCCGTAGCGCCGGAGAACGCCACCTGGTTGATATATTTCTTGATCTCTTCGGCTGTCATCCCGATACCATTATCAGAAATGGTCAGGGTTTTGGCAGCCGCATCCACGGCTACTTTCACTTTCAGCTCACCCAGGTCCTTGTTGTAGTGGCCCAGTGTGGCGAGCCGTTTCATCTTCTGGCTGGCATCCACGGCATTACTCACCAGTTCCCGCAGGAAGATTTCATGATCGGAATACAAAAATTTCTTGATGATCGGGAAAATGTTCTCGGTATTAATGGAAATGGTTCCTTTCTCTTGTACCATGATAAATGATTTATTGGACGGTCAAACGATTTGTTGCGGGTTGCAAGATAGCAACAGCTGTTCCAACCGGAGGAAATTTGCCAGATTGACAGGGGAATTATTTATTTCCGGCCAGCAGATCAAACAGCTGCTGGTTAATATAAAAATTATCTCTCCCAATTTTTTGCTTTCGCAGCAGTTGAAGATGTTCTAATTCCCGCAGGTAGCGAATGGCTGTACTCCTGCTTACATCCAGCTCCTTTTCAATATAGTCAATCTTCGTATAAGGGTATTTGAAGAGGTTATTCAAAAGATCCTGGCTATATATTTTGGGAAGGTTTGTACGAATGGCTTGCTTGTATTCCATCATCAGTTTCTTGATATGGCTGATGAGTACAATACTTTCACTGGCTGTTTGTTCCACTCCGTCCAGCATATATAATATCCACTCTTCCCAGTCTCCGGTTTCTCTTACTTTTTGCAGAAGCCTGTAATAATCTCTTTTATGTCTTATTATATACCGGCTCAGGTATAACACAGGAAGCTCCAGTAGTTTTTTTTGTATCAGAAAAAGAATATTCATGATTCGGCCTGTTCTGCCATTACCATCATAGAAAGGATGAATACTCTCAAACTGGTGATGAGCAATGGCCATTTTTATTAACGGGTCGGCATCCATCAGGCTGTCATCGTTAATAAAAAGTTCAAGGTTTTGCATTAATGAAACAATCGTGTTATGATCCTGTGGGGGGGTATAAACAACTTCCCCGGTAGTATCATTCAGTAATTTAGTGCCCGGTAATTTTCTGAACCCTGCACTGTTTCCTTCTATCTGCTCCTGTATCTGTAAAATTATACTGGTCGTAAGCAGTCCTTTTTTCTTCACTAATTGAAACCCTGTTTTTAATGCTTTTGCGTAACGAAGCACTTCCTTGGCAGCCGGGGAGGCAAACTGGCTGGTAAATAAATTACTTTGATAGACTTCTGCAAAAGTGCTGATAATGTTTTCTACAGCAGAGCTCTCCCTCGCTTCTCTCAGTGTGAGAGTTTCTGTTAAGATATTCTGATTGGGAATACTGGTAATGACCCCTTTTAATTCAGCCAGGGCCTTATGGGCTAAGGCTGTTTTACGCATTACAGCCTTTGTTTCCACATCTTGCCGGAGTGGCAATAACCCTACGATTGATGACCCGGTTTGACTCATATTTTACTAATATAAGTCAAAAATCGGCTTTTTTGACTTATGTTATCTAACTATGCGCCTTTAATCCTTTATAGGTTGGCCAGGTATCCCGGCTAAGGTCTATTATTCAGCTCCTTATAAAGAATACCGGTCAGGCCATTAGCCGGGGCATCATCACTCAGTTCCCAGAACATGATGCCGCCAAGCCCTTTGCGGCGGATAAACCTTGCTTTCTCCCGGATGGACCGCGGATCATCAAAAGTGGCGAACAGTTTTTTGGCTTTGTTATACCGGTAAGGAGCTTTGGCTTTTTTATCCCAGTAATACCTGTAGCCCGAACTATCGCTGAAGAATGCCGGGAAATTTTTATAAAAAACACCTTGCTTGAATTGCCCGCCCTGGTATAACCCATGGTTGACCGCCTCCACCTTTTCCCAAACCCTTGCATAATAAGCCGCACCGATGATCAGTTGCCGGGCAGGTATCTTTTTAGCCAATAACCAGTTCACCGCTTTGCTGGTTGATTCCTGGCCGGGACGATAATCAGCCAACGGCGTATGGTGCCCGGTCACCGTGCTGTAGCCACCCACGAGATCATAGGTCATCAGGTTCACAAAATCCACCTGCGGCATCACTTCCTCCCAGTCGATGGATTGCTCCAGGTACTTTACAAAACCACCGGCAGCAAAACTGAGAATATAGTCAGTACCCATTTCCTTGCGCAGTTCTTTTACCAGCAACGTAAAATTTGTTTTGTCTTTCGTTGCATATGCATGACCGGGGTAGCCTTCAATGGCCGGGTATTCCCAATCCAGGTCCAGCCCGTCAATATGGTATTGTTTGAACAAGGCCACTGTTGTTTTTGCAAACACCGACCGGTGTTCTGCTGAACTAAACAACTCCGAACAGGGAGCACAACCACCCCATCCGCCAATAGACACCATGATCTTCAGCTGCGGGTATTCTTTCTTCAACGCCACCAGTTGCTCCAGTGATCGCCGCTGCGCTTCGTTATGAAAAGTGAGTGTATCGTTTTGCAGTTTTAAAAAACTATAAATGATATGGGTGAGTTTACCCACGGGGTATTGCCGGATCGTTTCGCCGTTGCCGGTATAGTAAGCAATTATTTTATACCTGTTGTTATCCTGTCCTGCCAAATGAAGACAGCAGCACATAACAATAGCGATCGCAAAAGATTTCATGCGGCTGAAGGTAGGAAACTTGTTTATACAAGGGTCGTCCGTCTACTCATTCCCCCGGATGATACACTCTCTCTGCCTTTCGCAATACCTCCGCTTTATCCAGCGTCATCGGTTTGGTACGTTGCTGCTGGTACAGATCCAGCTGGTCTTTATAGTGAGGAGAAGAAGGATGCATGGAAGCACCGAATGTATTCACCGATTCAATAATGGGCAGGCCGCCAGTTTTAGGATAGCGGACAAAACAGATATACGCATCTCCCGAATTCACTTTCCGCATACCATTCTTATACGGCTCGGTATAAATGGCCGTCAGCACATCGGGCAACCCCCAGGCGGGACGAACCTCGTTACCCCTGACTAATTTTTGAATATCGCCCAATACCAAACCCGTTTTTCCAAAATGCTTTACCATATAATCCTGCACATACTGGTAGGTTTCGATGGCTTCTGCTTTCGTAAGTTGTCTTGCAGGCTGTCCGCCCAATTTTTGTTTTACATATTCATACACGAGTAAGAACTCGGCGGCGCCTTTACTATCTGCTGTGGCTTTTTTATCCCATGCCTGCAAAGCCGTGATCACTTCTTTCAAAGCCGGGTAGTCGGTAGCCGGTAGGTTCATCATACTGTCAATACCATAGAGATATTGCAATTGCTTCGGCAACTGCTGGTCAAATTTGATCCGTTTGAAATAATTGTACTCCACTTTATCACCGTTGATCAGTTCCGTCACCCGCTGACTGCGGTTATTATGATACAGTTCATAACCATCTGCCTTATCAAATTTGTTAGCCGCCAGGTTATACCGGCTATCCGTAGCTAAAAAAGGAGAATGATTGGTATTGAATAAATAACCCGATGCAGGATTGGTATACTGTGGTAATTCATTCACGGTTTTAAACTCCGTCCATAACGTAGCAGCACTGTTACCCGGCACCGTACCCTTCCAGTTGTATTGCGGGTCGGGGTTTCGTCTTGGCATTTTTCCATTGCTGATATAAAAGATGGTATCATACCTGTCCGCATACATGATATTGAACATCGGCAGGCTGGTCATGCTAAGTGCTTTGTAAAACTCCGTAAAATTCTTCGCCTTGTTCATCCGGTACCATTGTTCCAGTGCTTTTATATCCATCGTGGCGGGAACACGGATCGCAAACACACCCTTCTTGGTTTTCAGCGTGGCACCGTATTTACTCCAGTATATTTTTTTGCCCACCGTCACCGGTATGCCCTTCACTTTCAGTTTGGCTTTATCTTCTTCCAACCGCATCCATTGCCCGTCGAATTTATATTCATTACTGTTGGCCGGGTTCATCTCCAGTTGAAACACATCCACTTTATCCTGGTAGTTCACCGTATGTGCCCAGCCTAAGTTTTCATTGGTGCCATGAAAGATGAGGCAGCCGCCGGGAAACAAGCCTCCCATCATATTCCAGCCTTCTTCACTTTGCAGGTGGGCTTCGTAAAAAGCAACGGGACCTTCCTGCGGCTGGTGGGCATTGATGGCTAAAAAAGTTTCACCATTGGCAGTCTTTGCTGAGTTCATCGCAAATGCATTCGATCCCTGCGGGTTGAAACCCGGTATCGTGGCCACTTTACCGCCGAGGATCTGCGGCAGCACCGCATCAACCCCGCAAAACAAGCTGACGGAAAATACCACCGCCGTCATATATTCTTTGGTAGTGAAGGGAAATGCTTTTTTATACTTCACTTCCTGTGGGTGTTGGCTGGCATAGGCATTCAATCCCTGCACATAGCCATTGATAAGCGCAAGGAAATCCGGGCTCAGGGTATTCCATTGTTCCTCCACCGTTTGGCGGATGCGTAAGAGTTTGATGACATAATCCGCTTCGGCACCTTTGCGGCCGAGGCCGGTGCCCAGCAGTGCCTTGCCCGAGAGCACCACCAGTTGCAGGGTTTCAAAATCATCTTCGGCATGGGCCCAGGCCAGGCCATAAGCCACTTCCGCATCAGTGGGGGCGAAGATATGCGGCACGCCAAAACTGTCTCGGGCAATGCTCACCTGTTGCGGGTTCACCTGTGCCCGGGTGTTCACGGCCAGCAGCAATAAGAAAATAAGTATCCGGTTCATACCCGGAAAATAGAGAAAAATTGCGGGGAAGGGAGGTTTTGTTATACCAGCTGTAGTGTTGCTATCATCGGTTGTTGCGTCGCACTCTTCAGGGTTCGGTTCGCTGCTCAGCTTAATTGGTTTAATTATTTTTCCATTTCACAAACTCAGCAGGAAGAAGATCAACAATTTCATTTCCATTCATCGAGTTCAGATCATAGGTCATCTGATATTGCCTGATAATTCTGACCAGCCTTCTTGCAGAGCCAGCCCCTTTTCCTGCCGCACCCCTTTTCAAATTGCCGGATGAACCATCCCAATACATCAGATTAGCGGCATCAAGGATTCCTTTATTTAATGCGATTTCCTGATAAGCTCCAAATTGTTCGGTAATCTCACCTCTTTTCTGAAATGTGCCGATGAGGAATATTTTAGAAGAGTCTCCCAGTTCGGAATAGAGCCTGCATGGATAAGCAAGCAAATGACGATAGTATTTTGTATAATTCTTCGGGTCTTTCAGAATATAAAAAGCAGATTCATTGATTTTTCTTTTCCCGTTACCATCAGGAGGACAGATATTATTAAAATATAAAGCAGAAAGCCACGACCATAATCCTTTATCAAAATAAAGATGTTTGTTCGCTTTAAGGTTCAGCTGTGCAACCAAGTATGGAACTAATTCATTTTTATTTTTAAACTCGACTCTTTCTGTATTTATTATTGGTTCACAGATTTCTGAATATTGCTCATCATACAACAGGGTTTCGGGTATTTCTTTCATATTACCGCTTCTGATCTCAGCAATTACCCTTTCAAACTCGTTGAGTCCTTCTTCATTGAATATCCGTATAGAAACCTGATTGCTCATTGTCCTGTGAATTTTTCAAATAATTGCATTTTTTTACAATACTCATTTACACAGTCATCTATCCATGCTTCCTGCTCCGGTGTTATCGTTCCGTTTTCAGTATCGCTGTCCGGCAGGTTTTTAATCCCCAGAACTGAATGAATGAATTTTAGCCAGTCGCTTATCCATGAATCTTCCCCGGCATCAAAATCTTCATATTCCAAAAGTTTTTTCAAAACGCCACGAAATGCAGCAGGATAAACAAGGCAAATAAATTTTGGGTCGTTTCTTGCAATTTCAAAAATATCCGGAATGTTTTTATTTATTTCTAATATCGGCCTTCCGTCGTCGCTTGAATCAAAACTCAGTTTCCAGAACTGGTTTTTTAAATCAGTGGGATTTACCGGCAGCAATGGTATTCTGTCATTCGGAACTCCATCCGTACTTACTGCTATACCTTTTGCTTTTCCAAGTAGGAGGCCAACCTTACCCGACTCATCCACTACAGCAATATCAAAGTAAGCCAGTTCTGTTTCAGGCAGCTCATTCAGTCTTGTATTTTCCGGTTCTTTAAAATGTGCAACAGTGCCGAAAGGGAACCGCTGATAAACACCTTTGTAATTTGCTTCGATGTAAATCTTCGCATCAGGTGAGAGGTCCAGACCCTCAAGGTTCACTTTTGCCCGGAAGTATTTTCCTTCCCTGTCTTTCAATAATGAAATATCAACCCGGCTCCGGGAAATTTTCACTCGTCCTGTATAATTAAACCTGCGGATCATTTATTGCAGTTTTAAAAACAAATCTCTCCGTTCGTCAAACCCGGTGAGCTTTATTTCAAAATGTGATTTGTCTTCTATATCAAATTCCAGTTCGTTCTTTTCTTTTTTGGTGAAATAAACCCCCGATGATTCAATCATAATCGGTGATTTTGCCACATCAAAGTCCAGTTCCTGATAACTTTTGATCGGATTGCCTCTTGGTACATCATACCCGAGTTTCAGTCTGATGGTTTCAGGAAATTCCTCTGCTGCCGGATTTTTTACAATCTTCAGACCGGATACGATCTTCTCAACAGTAAAAGGCCGTTTCTTTCCTTTTAAACCGGGGATTTCCGGTACTTCAGAATCATCATCACCCTTATCATCATGTCCTTCCAGATCTTTTGGTTTTCTTTCTTCCGGTTTTTGCGTTTCAACCGGAATAGAAAAGAAATCAATCAGCAGGTCTTTCTGAATACCTTCTATCGGCCTTTGCAGCTGGTCATATATTTTCTTCAATGTGGCTTTTACAAAAACAAGGGCTTCCTTTCCATCTGCATACTTGCCTTTGAAGTTTCTTGAATCCGGCTGCCATTCGGTATGCGCCGGATTCTCGGAATCACCAAGCATTCTGGCCAGATCTGTATCATGAATAATGACCACTCCACGGACCAGACCTTTATCCAATGAAGTAATGCCGGAAATAGTAATGCCATCCCTTACAAAAAGATTCTCCGGTTTGGTGAGTGAAGTGTCTTTTTCAAGGAAAGCATTAAACCAGCAGGTTTTGGCAGTTCCGTTTAGCGGATGATATTTCAGCGGCACTTTGAAAGCCACCCGTTCATTTCTTTCAAACTTATCCCGGAACAAACTCAATCCTTCTTCATCAGCAAACATGCTTTTGTTCCAGCGGGGTTTTAGTTTCAAGTCCAGTTCTTTAAGTGTGAAAAAATCCTCGTCCCCTAATTTAAATGTCCATTGGGCAAAATCAAAAAGTTTTAGAAGACTTTCTCTACCCCTTATTTTTCTATCTTCTCCATTATAAAGGTTTGCAAAGTTTATTTTCTCAATTGAATCATTGATGGTGTTTTTGCTTAATAAAATCATTTCGTCCTCATAAGCCACTTCCACCTCAAGCCTCCCTTCAAGAATGGGATAGAAGTATTGTTCAATTACAGAATAGGCCAGGTGGTCGATAGTGATTTCTTCAGAACAAAAAGGGATAATCAGTGATAATCCGGATTGCTGCTTTCTTTCAATTTTGAACAAAGATTCAAAATCTGAAATGCTTTTTGGATTTTCAATAGGCAAGGCAAAATAATTTTGATCTATATAGTTACCATATACACCATAAGGCCGATAGCCGTTTTCTTTACGCATATCATCATTCCGGTTATGAATGCGAAGAATACTTTGTCCCATCAGCATTTTTCGCTGATCACTTTTTCGTACAGTAAGGCCCCAGAAAGTACTTATCCTGCTGGAAGCAGGAAATACAGTTTTCCCCAGCCCCCATCTGCCGAGACTGTCACCGCCCTTGCCAGATCGTCCGACGTTTCGCCAGAAATAAGAAAAGTTATGTGGTAAATTATCGTTGTTATTTTCAACATATCCTTCTTCAGGATCTCCCTCGAGACCTTTTGTGTTGAAATCTTCAAATACAAAATAATTCATCTTTTCGGTAAAGGATGGCAGTGCTGCCATCGGCGGATTCTGTGCTTTGAGATGGGGGATAAGCATATCAATCAAAGGCAGGTAGTCATCTTTGGGCAAAGCATACTTATTACCTGAAAGAAATATTCTTACCCGTACCGTCTCAGTTTGTTCCTCCCTGTTTCTTTCATCCAGTGCATTCTGAATACCCTCTCTTACCACAGCAGTAGAAATATTATCTATATCCCTTGTGGTAAAGAATTCTCCCTGGATGGGGTCGACATCCATATCATCCCGGGAATTGGGTTTGAAACGCCATTCGATCATAAAAAAATTACTTGGTTTGCTTTTTTTGCACTAGCCTAATGAAATCCGCTAATGTTAAAATATTTTTTTGTTGTGCTATAGAATATGTTTCGAAAATTCCTTTAGGGATTACAAGCTGCAAATTTTCAGAAAGCATTTCGTCTGTCTGATTTTTGCTAATAGATGGTTCTAGTGTAATTAGATGTTTTTGCTTTATTCTTGATGCCTCAGAAAGTACTTGTCTCCATCGGTCTTTTGCAGTTGTCTTTACTCCTAGTAGTGTTAGCAAAAAAGTATCAAACGAAGTATTATGATAATCAGTAATACTTGGAAATATAAAATCAGGTTTTTTATTCAATTCTGTTGCCTTTCCTTTTGAATAATTAATTTTATGTGAATCAAATATTTTTGATAAGTGGTTCTCAAAGGCAAAACCGGCCCTGGATTTTCTCCTGTTCTGAACGCTTAATGAAAATTGAATAAAGTCGTCTACGTCTGCCCCTTTTTTACCAAATCCCTTTTGGAGTTTTTCTTCCACTATATGCTTTTCCAATGTTTTGAACAGTATTTCCTCTCTTTCCATCCATGCAAGAAGCGTTTCATCGGGTGATCCGAGAGGATCAGATTGCATTAAAGTCGACCTTGTAAAATCAGAAAAGTCATTTGTTGTTGGAAATTTCTTACCAAATTTTTTCAAGATTAAATCTAGGTAATCTTCTTTCTCCTCAGGCTCGAAACCCAGTGAAGTCATTATATACTTACCCGCAAAGCCTAAATCTTCATTTTTATCTGAAAGGTCTTTAACAATAAACTTGTTTACGACTTCTGTCAATCCAAAAAGCCATAGTAGTTGCTTTTCTGAAGTTGAGTTAGCAGGAGCAATAATTACAGCTAAAGACTTTTTTCCTGTCCTTGCAATAATAACCAAATCCCCAACGGCTGAATTTTGAATTACATCATTAGACGTATAATATAACCTGTATTCAGTTCTTGTGGCATGCTTTTCTCTTGCATCATACCAAGTTAAGCCTCCATCTGCTTCAATAATCTTATCTTGCTCATCCGCTAATAAAATAAACTTCCCTTTAAAATTGAATTTCTCTGTCCCAAAGACTTCCTTCATTTCAACAATTCCATTAAACTCATGCTGATTTGATGTAGGCTTTATTTCAACTTGGCTTAACCGCTTTGCAGCAATTCCAGAAAAGTATTTTGAAAGGCTATTAGACATATACTTATTTTCTAAGTTCTAGAACCTTTACTATCTCTTTTCCCACAGCTTGTATTAATGGCATAACCACAGAATTTCCAAACTGCTTATACGCCTGGTTCATTGAAACTTTATCAATAATAAAATTATCAGGATACCCCTGAAGCCTTGCAGCTTCTCTTATTGTAAGTCTGCGAGGAGTATTATTTATCTGAGGAATTAATATTTCAGCTCCATCTTTATAATACCTTGCACTCATTGTTCTGCTGATTCCATTTAAATCTGTAAGACCAAAACCAAAACCATTTCCTTTTGCTTTATGCTTTTTTGCATAATCCTGTAAGTAATTCCATAGATGATTTGAGAGGGTATACTTTGGATCTGGTTTTTTTTCCAAAATGTTTTTTAAACTATGCTTTTCATCAGGCATTTCAACTTTTGAAAAATCAAACTGAATATTCTTACCAAAATGTTTTTTATCAAAGCCTACCATAATTGTTCTTTCCCGATGCTGAGGAACAAAATGCTTTCCATCCAAAACCTTATGATCAAAAGAATAATCCAAGGCTTCTAAATGGCTTTTAATAACTTTAAATGTCTGTCCTTTATCATGAGAAACCAAGTTCTTTACATTTTCCAAAAAATAAGCTCTTGGCCTATGTGTTTGAATAATTTCCTCAATGTGAAAAAATAAATTGCCTTGCTTAACATCATCGAATCCATGTTTTCTGCCAAGACTATTTTTTTTTGTAACTCCTGCTATAGAAAATGGCTGGCACGGAAATCCCCCGCATAGCAAATCAAATTTTTTGGGAATACAATCTTTTATTTCCTGTTTTGTTATATCGCCAAATGGGATATCTCCATAGTTTGCCCTATATGTTTGCTGTGCATATTTATCCCACTCTGAACTAAACACACATTTACCTCCAAGATTTTGCAGCGCCATTCTAAAACCACCAATGCCAGCAAACAAATCAATAAAAGTGAAATCGCCTTTGTCTGGTCCAGGAAAAGGAACATTTGCTTTGATTTCAAAAAGATATCTATGAATTGCATCCTCTAATTTCATATCACTGAAGCCGTTCATATTATGAATATGCTCCTTGAAATAAGACTTTGCTGTTTTTTTATATTCCGCTTTTAACTCTTCATAGTGAGTTAAAAGGGTTTCCTCAATAGAATGCCCTTTGAATTGCTTTTTCTTTTCTCCTTTTGCTTTATATTCTTTTATTTTAACCTTTGTCCCAATCATACTTTTTTCTTTTTTCCGTTTGTAAACAGGTCTGTGTTAAAAAAATCCTTGAAACTTGTTTCCAATCCGTTGCAGATTATTTTCGAGAGTGTATCCACAGACACATTTCTTTTCCCATTCTCAACATGATTCATAAATGTTCTGTCAACCTCCGCCTTCCATGCAACAGCTTCTTGCGTTAGATTTTTTTCGGTGCGTAGTTCTTTTATACGCAATCCGATTCTGGCTTTCATATCCATAAGCAATAGTATTTTATGTGACTTAAAGTATATTGGCCTTTAAGTCACTATTGATAAGTAAGGAAAGAGATCAGGAGAGTTGATTCAGTAAAGAGGAGAGAGTCTTTTCAATACTGGCAGGCTTTAGCCGGCATTCCCAAATGGTAATAATTTTCCAGCCGTCTTTCTTTAATGCTTTTACAGATTTTGCATCATTGGCTTTATTAGTATTGATCTTCTGTAACCACCAGGCTGTTCTGGTTTGCGGTATTTTAAAATATTTACAGTTGGCATGCCCATGCCAGAAACAGCCATGAATAAAGATGATGGTTTTGTATCTGGGCAATACGATATCCGGTTTGCCGGGGAGTGTTTTATCATGGAGTTTGTACCGAAAGCCTCTGGCATGTAAGAATTTTCGTACCAGCAGTTCCGGTTTGGTATTGCCGCTTTTTATCTGCGACATATTGTAACTGCGGGTTTGCTTATTATGCACATCAGCCATACGGATAAAGGTAAAATGTTTTATCCATGCCAATTATGTCATTCGTTTATGCCGCTGCAACCTTGTTGTTCTTTACCAAGGCAATCAGCAGCAGGATAAACCCGGCCAGCATGCAACTGCCCCGCAGCCAGCTCCATTGCTGCCAGCGTTGGCCCCGCTGCAACCATTCCTCCGCACTCACACTGCTGTTGTCCGCACTTTTGGCAAAGGCCAGCAGCTCCGGCACAAAATAAACCGCCGTGGCCACCAGCACCAGCACATAGATAATAAACGCTGCTATTATAAAAGGGCGGCGGGTTCTTGCCTTCAGGTGCAGCAGCAATGCGGCCAGCACCGCCACGATCGTTACCGGGTGCACCCGCATCCAGAAATTTTCATCCTGTAGCCCGAAAGTACCTGTTACCAGTTGTGTTGATTCTGGCAGGTGAGCAAGATAGGGCGGAAAGAAAACAAGATGGGTGTACACAATGCCGCCCAGCAGGATGCCCCAGCAGCTGATGGCAATGCATAAAGAGATTAGCCTGGCTTGTTGCATGATTCGTTGGTTAATGATGACGATGATTTGATTTTTTTATTTCGGTATATAACTGATCGCTTTCTCCCAGTTGGTGATCCAGCCGCTCTTCACCTTGCCCTGTGCATTGAAACCGGCATTCATGGCAAAATCATAACTGAAATCCACACCTACCATGCCGCTGGCCAGGTCGCCACTGGCACTGCCCCGCATACCGAGATCAGCAAAATCATTGTTATTATCAAACACGATATAGAACTGCTGCTTGATGGAACCGGAGGCCAGCTTTTTAAAACTGCCCTTGATACCGGCACCCACATATAACGTGGAAGTGCCTGTTTTGAATTTCTTTTCCATACCCACCTGTATCAGTTTATAGACATCGGCTTCAACATTAAAGCCATTGCAATCGGCTTTCAGCTTGGCCACTTTCAGCGATACATCCACCTTCAGCCAGGAAGGACATTGCAGGTCCACGTTGCGGGCCGATTCCAGTTCCGCCGCAGCTTCTTCTATGCTTATGTTATTATCAAAACAGGTCATATACGGCTCCTTGATCAGCAGGGCCCCAATGGCACCATGCAGCCAGGCAAAATAATTCCCCACCGAACGGTACACCATCAGCTTGTTGGACAGGCTGGGGTCCAACTGCACGATGCTGATCATGCCATTGATATATTGTTTGTAATTCGATTGCGCTTCCTTCACCTTGCTCATCACATAGCTGTTATACTTGTTCATCAGGTCATCAATGGGCGGTGTCTTCAGGGTGCAGCAGAGTTTATGATAGGCTTCCGGGCTCATCCCCGCTGCATCCGGGCACACAATGTTCTTGTCCTTTTCCATATACTGGTAATGCAGTTGCTCCAGGTGCGGCAGGTCATCTTCGGTGATATAGGCCAGCAGCGGAATATACTGGTCGCCGAGATCGCTCAGCAGTTCATTCACCAGGTCATGATACATGCCGGGATATTTTTTGCCCTCTTCTTTCATCTGCTCTTCCGTGGGCTGGCCGGCATTCATCCAGAACAGCATCTCTTCGTTGATCGCTTCAAACAGGGGCTGGTGCTCCTGTCTCCATTTGGCTGTCAGCAGTGAACTCGCCGGCGGATCGGGAATCTTGAATTTATCCAAATGGATCTCCGAAAAGAAATCCCGGTTATCCACCCCATCCATCTGTTGTTTCTGTTTGCGCAGTTTGGCTAAATTGATCTTATCACGATGACCCGATTTTACCAATTGTGCCAGGGATGATTTACGTTGTCCCACCTGCATTTCTTTCTCAAAATGTTTCAGTGCATTGGTCATATCATTCCCGAACAAATAGATCATCGCCATCGAACGGTTGGCTTCGGGGTTCAGGTCATCTAATTTCAAACAACGTTCTAAGAATTGTTTGGACTTCACGAGATCACCTAAACCTAACCAGGCTTGTCCCATATTATTGAGCAGTGTGGCACTCTCCGGGTGGGCTTCCATACAATGCTGTAAAATAGGAATGGCCTGGTGCTCCATTCCGGTCATATTCAGTAAGGCAGCGAGGTTATTCAACCCTACTGCATCAGCAGGATCTTTGGTCACGGCTTTCATGCCGAGTAATAAAGCGGCTTCGGGTTTACTGTCATACCAGCCGCCGGTGCTGGCCGACTGTATTTCTTTCACGGATTTATTAGCAGCAAATTCTTCCACCGATTGCACAGTTTGTGGCGGCACAGCTTTCTTGAGTGCCAGTTCCATCTTCGATACATTCTGTAACAGTTGCTGTCTTGTGGGTGGTGTTACCGGTATGGCGGAAATTCGTTTCAGGTCTAATACCGGTGGTTTGATCTGCGTGGTCGGCAATATCGTTTCATCAATGGTAAGATTGAGGGCATCGGCTTTTTGTTTCAGTTGTCCTTCGGCCTGCTGCAGCATTTTCTTTTTGAACGCTTCCTGTTCGGAAGCCGGTAAGGCCGCAAAGCGTTTCATATCCTCCATGCTCCACTTGGTGGGGTCGGCAGGCAGCTCTTTGGGTTTGGTTTGTGAAAAACCGGTAATACTGATCAGTACACAACTGATCACAAGTATGAATTTTTGCATAGTGGTTTAATTAGGCCCTGCAAGATGTTCCGGTTTAGGCAAACCACTAAGCAGGGAAGGTATTAACTGGGGATTGTGCGGGATGAAATGGGATTCTGCGTTTTGGTAAATATCATATCAGCTAAGCCGCTCATCCTTTACCTTCGCGGCATGAAACGTACTCTATGCAGATGGTTCGCCATCCTTTTCATAAGCACATTAGTATCCTGCGATAAAAGTAATGATGGTGGCACGGCACCCACACCGCCTGCACCGCCCACTCCTCCAACACCACCCATTGTTGTTACTGGTGATAATGAACCCCTGCTGCCCGGTAACCCGACACTGGCCACCACCTCTGTGAGTTTCCCGGAGAATTATTATAAAGACAATGGTTATTATAAAACAGCGTACAGCAAAAGCCGCGGCATCCCTGTATGGGTGGCCTGGCATTTACAAAGCGATGATATAGGTGGCACACCGAGGCAGGATGATTTTAGAGGTGATGCAGGATTACCAGCCGGCTGGTACCAGGTGCAAACCTCCGATTATACCGGCAGTGGTTTTGACCGCGGGCATAACTGCCCTTCGGGTGACCGCACATCTTCCATCGCCGCTAATTCTTCTACCTTCCTGATGACAAATATTATTCCGCAGGCCGCCAACTTCAACCAGGGACCCTGGGAAGGATTGGAAACCTATACAAGAAATACGCTGGTGGGCACCAACAACGAAGCGTTTGTGGTGATGGGCAATATGGGGACCGGTGGTTATAACGCAGCTGGTCTCGTTAACAGCTTAGCCAATGGCAATGTAACCGTACCGGCCAAAGTATGGAAAGTGATCTTACTTATTCCGAAAGGAACCGGTGACCTGGCCAGGATAAGAAGTACCGCTACCATCCTTGCCGTGAATATGCCGAACAATAACAGTTTATACAATACAACCAGCACCGGTAAGAATGCCTGGCGTAATTATATAACTACCGTGAATGCTTTAGAGACCGAAGCCAATGCGGCAGGTATTCCGCTTAATTTATTTAACGGGCTGGCAGATAGTGTGAAGACGGTTTTGAAAACGAAACTGTACCAGTAAGATCAAATCATTGTTCTGAAAGCTGTTTCACATTCGCTAACGCCTTCGGCCAAATCTGTGCAAACATCTCTTTGTACTCCTCCGTAATATCCATATCAATCGTCAGCTCTGTCTGATCGTTGATCTTTTTCAGTGTATAGTTCTCATGTGCACCGGCCCATACTTTCACCCGGTCACTCGTGGTATCTTCCACGCCATCCTTTACTTCCCCCAAATGTTCAATAGACATATATTCATTCGGCCGGTTCACCGCAATGCGGCTGACCATGCCCATCCCTTTTCCATCGAGGAACAATACTTTACTTCCCTGTTTCCAGTCCGTTACTGCATAAGACCCTTCCATAAAAGCAGTTGTCCATTTACGATAAGTGGCATCGGTCCACAATATGTTCCATACTTTTTCGGGTGTAGCGTTAATACTGGTACTGAAGACAAGCTTTTCCATAATGATTAATTAAGTTGGTTGATGATCGTTGGCATATCAAAGATGTACAATAGTGACGACATGCAACGGGTGGTAAAACGACAATCGTGGGGCTGATTGCGGCAGCGGCAATAAAAAAGCAGCAGTACATACTGCTGCTTCTCTTGTTAACAGATCATCTCACAAAGAGGCTTCTGCTTTTTCTTTTTTCCGGTCCATCATTTTTTCGATCAGGTCCGGTACTTTTTCAAACGCCGCACTGAGTCCCTTGCTGGTGCGGGTTGGAATAAAGGAGATCTCTTCATCGTGAGTTACCAGGAAACCGATTGGCTCCACACCCATGCCACCACCTGCCCCACCACCAATACCTTCACCACTGGCTTTGTTGGGTTGGCCGCCTTTCCCCTCACCACCACCATACCCGAGACCCATACCAAACTTGATCACCGGCACACAGGTAAACTGTCCCAGTTGGAAAGAAGCCCCTACTACGGTCTCTGTCTTTGCTTCGCTTTTAAAGAAGTCAGTAAGTTCTTTTACTGTTGCTTCGAGGTTGAATGCCATAGTACATTTTTTTAAAGGTTAAAAAATCATTCACCGCAGGTACGCATACAATAGTTGCCAGGGACGGTTGCGGATACGGATATACCCATAATTCTCACCGGTAAAATTGATCTGTACATGCCCGTAGCAACGGGGTAAAAAATTTACGGGATACAACTGTGCATTCAATACATGATCACCGGTATCAATCGCCAGCTGCCATTGCTCCACCCGGAATGTGGCCAGCACCCTTCGCATCTTTTGCAGCATCCTGCTGAAAGACCTTTTGGCAGCGGGTGTATGATTTCGTTTTTTCTTTTTTGCTGTTGCTTTCTTTGCAACAGGTAGCTGCATACTCTTCCTGAAAAAAAAGACCCGTATATCTAATTGCCATTCTTTTTCAAAATAAAGCCTGGCGTGGCCGATACCTCTCCATCGGAACAGGAGGTACGGCACTCTTGTATCTGCTTCGATCATGAACGGAGCCAGTAACAACAGCAGCACCCCGCATATCAATATCAGCAATATGATCAGCACGGCTGTCATTAACCAAAGTTGCATTACTGCTGACAGCGAAAACAATGACCGTCCTCATATCAACCATAAATCATTACTATAAAAACTCCCGGTACTTGCTTACCGGGAGTTGCTGTCCTGCAGAAAACCAGTGATGAACACTGTTGCTGTACATCAGAACCGGATTCCCACACCAGCCGTGATATCCAGTACAGCGATTTTCTGTTCGATCTCCTGGCTGGGAAATTCAGCGATATCTGCATACACATACTTGAATGTTGGTTTCAGGTACAGGTAATCAACACCGGTATATACAAAGAATTTTTTCCCGGTATTGTAGCGCAGGTTCAGTCCGCCTTGCAGGACAGGCGTAACACTCCAGTCTTCTTTGGCCATCACCATTCCTTCATAAGTGATCTCTGGTGAATTGGCATTGGCAATACCACCCATCACCCGCAGGTCAGTGAAAAGCTTTGGTGCCAGTTCAAAACTGAGCATAGGTCCGGCACTGATACCATAAAATTGCCAGTGGTCAAGATGAAGGGTAACATCAGGGCCTTCTTCTACGGCCAACGATATTGTTTTTTGGGTATTGTTCCGGTTGTAAAAAACAGCACCCGTTACACCCAGGGTTTGTTGAAACTGGTACGCATAGTTAAGGTTAAGGGTCAATCCTGTTTTGGCAAATCCTGCATGTTCATTATCGAAATTTGTACTGCTGAAATCGCCAACAGGAAAAGAAGGACCCGCATGGAAAGTGAGCAAGGATCTCATCTCCTTTTTAGCCACACTTCCCTGGGCTCCGGCAGCACCACCCAACAGCAATGCTGCGAACAGAAAGAGAAGCTTTTTCATAACACTGTATTTAAAAATGATCTTTTCTCAACATTACCTGTTCCGCTTTGTTAAGTTACAATGCGTACTTAGCCGTTATCAATGATAATTCACGGCAGGGAACTTGATATTATAAAAGAGTCGTTACTCTTTTATAAGGGGCTCATAATTTAATAACTCCTGCTGCGGGTTTATTCATTTATATTTACAATTACCAACAAAAGAAAACTACTACTATGCCATCTGTAAAATCATATGCAGCACAAAGTGCAGAAACACCATTAGCTCCTTATACCATTGTACGAAGAGATCCGAAACCCCATGATGTGCAGATACAAATATTATACTGTGGTGTTTGCCATAGTGACCTGCACACGGCCCGCGGTGAATGGGGCGGCACGGTTTATCCTTGTGTACCCGGTCATGAGATCGTGGGTAAAGTAACCGCAGTGGGCAGTCATGTCAAAAAATTCAAAGTCGGTGATCTTGCCGGTGTGGGTTGCCTGGTGGACAGTTGTCGTGAATGTGATAATTGTAAAGAAGGGCTGGAGCAGTATTGCAGCAATGGCATGGTGGGTACTTACAACGGCCAGGAAAAAGACGGCAGCGGTAATACCTATGGTGGTTACAGTAAATCTATTGTAACACATGAAGATTTTGTGTTGCGCATTTCCGATAAATTACCATTAGAAGCCGTAGCTCCCTTGCTTTGTGCCGGTATCACCACGTACTCACCGTTGCGCCACTGGAAAGTAGGCAAAGGAACAAGAGTGGGTGTACTGGGCCTCGGTGGTTTAGGTCATATGGGTGTGAAATTAGCTGCTGCGATGGGTGCTGAAGTAACCATGCTCAGTCATTCCCCTTCCAAAGAGAAAGATGCAAAACGCCTGGGTGCCCACAAATTTGTACTGACTACTGATGCGGCACAAACAAAAGCTGTAACCGGTTATTTTGATTTTATCCTGGATACCGTTTCGGCCGATCATGATTATAATTTTTACCTCGGCCTGCTGCGTACCAATGGCACGATGGTTTGCGTGGGAGCACCGCCTTCACCCGCTACTATTCCTGCTTTCAATATCATCTTTGGCCGCAAGAGCTTTGCCGGCTCACTGATCGGTGGTATACCTGAAACACAGGAGATGCTCGACTTCTGTGCCGAACATAATATTGTAAGCGATGTGGAAGTAATTGCTATCCGTGATATCAACGAAGCCTACGAAAGAATGCTGAAAGGGGATGTGCGGTACCGCTTCGTGATTGATATGGCAACTTTATAAGTAGTCCGGTATAAATATAAATAATGTAAAGACCGTTTCTTAAATGAAGCGGTCTTTTTTATGGAGCTATTCCTGCAATGATGCGAAGCGGACCGCCGCTTCCTTTCCCGATCTTCATCGGTAAGGCCACTACGTAAATTCCTTTAGCAGGCAGCTGGTCAAGATTCGCCACATTTTCAAAACCGGGCCGGTTGGCACCCAGCAATACCTGGTGTGTTTTAAAATCTTTGGACTGACCGTAATCAAGACTTGGTGTATCAAGACCCACTGCTTTAACGGCTCGCTTATCCAACAGCCATTGGGCAGTTACCGGGTCGATACCGGGAAAATGTAATTCAGGTATTGCTTCAGCCCCTGTTTTGGGAGAACCAAAATACTTTTCCCGGTTGGGATAAAATTTTCCGTAGCCCGTTTTAAATAATACTATGGTATTAGAAGGGATCGTTCCGTTTTCCTTTTCCCAGTTTTCAATATCTGTAATGCTGATCAGATAATCCCGGTTGGCTAATGCATTTTTGGAAACATCAATTACCACTGCATTACCAGTTAAGCTGGTCAATGGCAATTCATCAACCGTCAGTTTTTGTTCGGCAAAATGAATCGGTGCATCAAGGTGGGTGCCTCCATGTTCAGGTGTGCAGATTGAATAGGAAGAATAATAAAAACCAAGCGCCGTTTTACCTTCTGCATCAGTACTGTGTTCAAAACCTTTTGCATTATTGGGCCAGTATAAAGTACTGCTGTCATAGGTGTACGTAAGATCAATCCATTTTATGTCCGGGAAAGTAGCAGCAGGTTGCCTGCTGGTGCAGGCAGCAAACAAAAGCAGTATGAGTACTACTAATTTATTCATATAAAAAATTTGAACGGTAATGGGTACCAAAAGTTACTGATTTACCGGGTATTTACAGTTCGCCTTTATTGATAAACCGGTAACCCACCCCTGATTCGGTCAGTATATATTCCGGCCGGTTCGGGTCCGCTTCGATCTTCTTGCGCAACTGGGCAATGAATACCCGCAGGTATTGCGACTGGCTGATAAACCCCGGTCCCCAGATGGCACGAAGCAAATATTGATGCGTAAGCACTTTGCCTTCATTCCGGGCCAGTAAGGCCAGCAAACTGTATTCGGTCAGCGTCAGTTTCACCAGTTCATTATTTTTCTTCACCGTTCTTGCCGTCAGATCAATTTCCAAACCGGGACTGCTGATAATATGATCACCATCTTCTGCTGCAACACTGCGCAATGCCGAACGGATACGGGCCAGTAACTCACCCGTGCGAAAAGGCTTACGTAAATAATCATTGGCACCATTATCCAATGCCATGATAATATCTTCTTCGTCTTGCTGCACCGACAAAATGATCACCGGGTTCGTGTACCACTGCCGTAATGATTTCAATACTTCATGACCACTCTTATCCGGCAAACCAAGATCCAGCAGGACCAGGTCGGGAGGATGATTCGCTGCCATGATCAATCCGTCTTTGGCCGTGGAAGCAGTTGTCACGGCATACTGGTGACTATGCAAGGTGATCTCCAGCAGCTTTCGCATCTGCGCTTCATCATCTATCACCAGTATCTCTGCTTTGTTCATGGCTGCATTTTAATTTCGGATGTTTCCACCGGTATACGGATCGTGAACCTGGCACCACCGCCAGTTGCGGCTGTTAATTCCACAGATCCTCCCATGGCTTCGGTAAATCCTTTTACAATGGAAAGACCAAGGCCCGTTCCGCTTTTGTTCGTGTCCTTTAAACGATAGAACTTCCGGAATACATACGGCAGCTCTTCTTCCGGGAAACCGGGACCATTATCTTCCACCACCAGCTCCAGCAGGTCGGCATGACAGGCAGCCATTACTTCTATTTTATTTTCAGCTTCCGTGTACCGCACTGCATTCATCAATAAATTATACAGCACGGTTTCCAGCATCGCTTTATCCAGTTTGCACAAAGGCAGTTGCGGGTTGATCCCGATCGTTATTTTCTGCAGGGGTTTGTTCTCTTCTAACCGCCTCACCACTTCATATACCGTTTCCTCAATATCACACCAGTCTTTGCGGGGTTTTAAAAAACCCGATTCAATTCTCGACATATTCAGCAAATTTTCCACCTGCTGGTTCAACCGGAAAGAAGCCTTGGCAATTTCACCCACCAGTTGTCTTTTCGTTTCTTCCGCCAGGTTTTCATCCGCAAGTAAATTATCGGTGGCACCGATGATCGCCGCTATCGGCGTTTTTAATTCATGCGATAAAGAATTGAGAAATGTATTGTACAATTTCACCGCCTTTGCCTTTTCTTCCCGCAGGCGGGCCAGTTTTTCCACCTGCCGTATCTTATAGGTCAGTACTGCATTTACCATCGCAATAATAAAATACATGATCAGCAGGATCGCATCTTCGGTTGAATCCACATGGATGGTAAAATGTGGCGGTATAAAAAAGAAGTCCCAGATAAACGCCGACAGTGCTGCTGCCAGCAACACCGGGAAGATCTCAAACGAAATAGCAATGATGGAAACGGTTACTAATAAAATAAAAGCTACTACCCGGTAGCCAACATAAGGCGTCAGTGCATAACAAACCAATGCCACGCTGAGCACCAGCAATACGCTGTAGGCATATTGCTTGCGTTGATCCATTTTATGCGGGGCTTGTCTTGGCATGTGCTATTGTACAAAAGTAGAGTGCCGGGCCTAGAGCCGGTCGTTTTATTTCCGCATAAAGATTTTATAAAGATTTCGTACCCGGAGGGCCGTTTTCTTCAAAAGCCCGCAACAGCCTTTTAGTTTTGTTCCTTCAACATTGCATCAACTTCATGTCACTTTCGCTGAAAAAAGCAACACCTGCCGGTTTGCTGATCGCCCTGGGAATTATTTTTGGAGACATTGGTACTTCACCCCTCTATGTACTCAATGCCATCACCAACGGTAAAGTCATTACAGAAGACCTGATCATCGGTGTGCTGTCCTGCATCATCTGGACACTGACCTTACAAACCACGATCAAGTATGTGATCCTTACGCTTCGTGCCGATAACCGGGGTGAAGGGGGGATCTTTTCGTTGTTTGCCCTGGTAAGAAGAAGAAAAAAATGGCTGGTATTGCCGGCCATGGCGGGTGGTGCTGCCCTGCTGGCAGATGGAATGATTACCCCGCCGATCTCCGTTACCTCCGCTATTGAGGGGTTGAAACAAGTACCTGCTTTATCGCATATCAGCCAGTGGACGGTTGTTTATATTGTGATTGGCATCATCACCGTTTTGTTTTTTTTACAGCAGTTTGGTACCGCATTGATCGGCCGGTTCTTCGGGCCGGTGATGCTGGTCTGGTTTCTTATGCTGGCTTCGCTGGGAACAATACAGTTGTTCAATGAGCTGTCTGTATTAAAAGCTTTCAATCCTTATTATGCATTCAACCTGCTGAGTACGTATCCCAATGGTTTTTATATACTCGGCGGTGTTTTTCTCTGCACCACCGGGGCAGAAGCCCTGTACTCCGACCTCGGCCACTGCGGCAAATGGAATATCCGTTATTCCTGGATCATGGTTAAGACCTGCCTTATCCTGAACTATCTCGGGCAGGGTGCCTGGTTATTGCACCTGCACAACGGGGATATGATCACGGCTGAAATGATCGAAAAAGGTTTCAATCCTTTTTATGGTATCATGCCCGGCTGGTTCATGTATTTCGGGATCAGCATTGCCACCGCTGCCACCATCATTGCCAGCCAGGCCCTGATCTCCGGTTCCTTTACGTTGGCCAGTGAAGCAATGCGGCTGAATTTATGGCCCAAGATGAAGATTGTTTATCCTACAGAAACAAGGGGCCAGCTATATGTACCTGCTGTGAACCTTCTTTTATTCGCCGGTTGTATTGGTATTGTATTATACTTTCAAAAAGCATCGAATATGGAAGCGGCCTACGGACTTGCTATTACGGCTACCATGATCGCCACATCCATCTTGTTTGCCAACTTCCTGGTATTACACCGGGCCAAATCTGCATTGGTCTATCTCTACCTCATCGTTTACCTGACCATCGAGTTTGGTTTTTTCTATGCGAACCTCGATAAGTTTCCGCATGGTGGTTATGTGACATTGATTGTGGGTGGTTTATTATTCATCGTCATGTACACCTGGTACCGGGCCCGCAAGATCAAGAACCGTTATGTGGAGTTTGTACGGCTGGAAGAATATATTCCCCGCATACAGGAACTGAGCAATGATAAATCGGTTTCTAAATATGCCACCCACCTGGTGTACCTCACCAGTGCTGACAATCCCAAGGAGATCGAACACAAAGTGATCTATTCGATACTGAACCGCAAACCAAAAAGAGCAGATATCTACTGGCTGATCCATGTGGATACGGTGGATGATCCCTACACCACCGAATATAAAGTAAGCCATATCATCCCCAATGATATCATCCGGGTGGATTTCAGTTTGGGTTTCCGGGTGCAGCCCCGCATCAATTTACTATTCCGCAAAGTAGTGGAAGACCTGGTAGCGAATAAAGAAGTGAATGTGCGCAGCCGCTATGAAAGCCTGGAGAAGAATAATGTGACCGGTGATTTCTCTTTTGTGGTGATGGAAAAATACCTGAGCCAGGATAATGAGCTGCCTTTCTTTGAACGGCTGGTGATGAAGATCTATTTCTGGCTGAAAGAGATCAGCCTTTCCGAAGAGAAAGGATTTGGCCTGGATACCAGCAACGTGGTGGTGGAGAAATTTCCGCTGATCGTTTCGCCGGTAACTGCTTTACGGTTAAAACGGGTACATGATTAATGCCGGATCATAAAAATAATATAGCCGCTGTGCTATTGGTAATCGCAGCCTGGTTCTTTGCCTTAGCGATGGCTTACCTTGCTTATTGTAAGATCAGGTTGTTATTTCACTAGTATCATTTTGCAGACAATGGCTCCACGAACTGGCTGAACTTATATTTCTCCGATTTGCTGTTGAAAGTATCAATGATCGCTTCTTCCAAACTGATATCCAGCAGGGAGGCCAGCAGGTCTAAATAAATAGCGATGCCGCCGATCTCTTCCTTCAGCATTTCTTTATTAATGTCTTTAGCGGTGTAAGAGCTGCCACCGTCAATACCGCCTCTTTCCACCCGCTGCATTTTTTTGATCATGTTGCACAGTTCACCCACTTCACCGGCGAGTGCAGTTGTCCAGTAGGTGAGAGGCTGGTTGTCGTAACATTTGAATCCTTCGGTAGCCCGTTGCACATTCAATGGCCGGAAAGAAGCAAGGTCCAGTTTCATGGTTATTATTTTGATCGGTTATTTATTGCTCTGTTGTTGCTCCAGTTGTAAAAATTCATTGTATAATTTTCTTGTTATAGCACCGGGTTTCCCATCGCCAATGCTGTGACCATCGATGACTAACACCGGCATTATTTTTTTGGTGGTACTTGTCAAAAAAACTTCGGCGGCCTGTAAAAGCTCTTCGGTGCTGATATCTCTTTCTTCCACGTTCATCTGTTTGGCAGCTATTGATAATACCTGTTTTCGGGTGATGCCCCGCAACATATGGCGGGAAGGCGTAAGTAACCGCTGGTCTTTGGTAACAATAAAAACATTCGACCGGGGAAACTCCGTAATGATGCCCTTGTGATGATACAATACATCATTCACTTTTTTTTCTTTCAGCAGGGGTTGCAGCCAGACCGCCATCATGTAGTTAATAGTTTTGACAGAAGGCAATTCCCGCTGGTGCTCATAGGTCATTGCCGTTACCCCGTTTTCAAAATCAGCAAGGTTTGCTGTTTTGACCGCATTGCAGGTAATGATAAGATTGGGGGAGGCCGGCTGGTATCCATCCGCCGAATAACCGCCCGTTAACAGGATGCGGATACCAGCTTCATCCAGTAAGCTTCGTTCAATTAATTCATGAATGATGCCAGTCAGTTCTTCTTTATGATACCTTGCGGCCAGGTGCATCGCTGCTGCTGATGTATAAAAACGATCCAGGTGATCCGTTAAGAAAAGCGGCCGCCAGTTTTTTGTTCTGCAAAAATCAAAAACGGCATAGCCCCTCTGCATCGAGAGATCCGATACATGCAGGAGTGCATTTTCATTCGCCACAAAATGATCATTGAAAAAAACAGCCATGCTATAAAGGTACAGTTTACAGCAATGCAGCAACCTGTTCCGGGCTGATGCGAATCGGGTCAGGAACCTGGAAATGCGTTATTACTTTTTCTTCCAGTCCTCCCCGCACCACCAGTAAAATATTATCGCGGCGTTGTTGCAGCACCTCTTTTAATATATCATGAAAGCCACTTCCTCTCAGTTCCAGCGGGCCGATCTCATCAATAACCAGCCAGCCCTCCTTATGCACGGCTTCTTTAATAATCGTAGCAGCCCTGTCAAAATGTTCTGCACTAAAAACATGCTTACCCACCACCAGTACGGATTCATCTCCTTCTTTGGCTTCCATCCGGAACAGGTGACGGGATGCAATATTCATGAATACTCTTTTTTCATTGGCAACGGGAGTAAGAATTCCGTGCACATCATTCCTCCCGGTTGACCAGTTGACCAGGGCTGTTGTTTTACCGGTTTGTACGGGTCCGCTCAATACGACAATCTTTTTTCCCGGCACGGGATCCAGTGCATTCACCAATATTATTTTGATGACCGCTTTGAACCGTTTCCATCCCCGGTATTGCAGGGTCCAGTTCCAGCCTTGCAGCACCAGTTGTTGTGTCACAGGTAACAGTTCCAGCACCTGGTTTACTTCTGCCTGTGCCTGGGTTTGTTTTTGCTGCAACCAGTGTTGTAATATTTTTTTTAGCAACGGCCCGATGATAAAATACCAGCCGAGTACAATGATGAATGAACGTAATAATATCTTTAAAGAGATATGTGCCGGTAATAACGGGGTCCCTATTTTATAATAAGACTGTATGTATAGCCCAAGTAATAACAACCAGGCAATAAACACTCCTTTTTTCCAGCGTTGCTTTTTTTTTGCAGCCGTTGTTACGATACTGCGGGCTGTTTCGGGAACAGGCAGACGGTATATTTTCTCCCTGCTCCATTTGCTGATCAGGCCGGGAAGTAAAGAGGCCCACCAGCCGGCAATGATACCCGCTGTTACATGCAGCAGCACATATCCTCCTCCAATCAATAAGCTATAATTGGCCGCTACTTTTTGTTTCGTCAGCCCATTGATAAAATTATTGATCACTTTCCACAGGTCGTTGCCGTAGATAATCGTGAGCACCGCGATTCGTTGTAAGCCGGATTCTAACAGGGCAAGTACAGCAAAAACCAAACAGGAAAGACGGAAGTGTTTCTTATTGCGGAGCAGCAATTCTCCCAACAGGCCCTGGAAGAAGACAGCAATATAAGCCGTGGGTGGAGCCTGCGGGCTGAGCATCATTTTGAATATCGCCACAATAACCGTTGCTTTCAGTATGGCCCCTCTTGCGGGTGCATACCAGGCAATGAGACAGATACAAATAACCGCTGCACTGCCCACCACAAGACCTGATACCGGTATCTTAAATCCATGAATGATGCCTCCCAGCATCGCTTCACTCAGTACCCATAAAGCAATTAACCGGTAATAAGTGAGTGAGTTGGATATGTCGCTGCCCCGGTTCATGCTATCAATTATACTAACTTTATACCGGTCGTAAAATTTAATCTTCGCACCAGTCTTTTGTAGGTAGAATTTTACGTCCCAGGCATTAATGATAAAAGGTTTGCAAGCCCCTTATCTATTCAGTAACTTACAGGTCCTAAATTCGCTGCCATGATCATCGTCTATATAGCCGTCGGAATTATCCTGGCCATCTTTCTCCTGGCCGCCCTGATGCCCAAAACTTACCAGGTTGAAAAAAACATCATCATCAATAAACCGGTTGGAGCTGTGATGGACCGGGTGGGTGACCTCAATTTTTACAGCCAGTGGAATCCCTGGCAACAATCAGATCCATCGGTGAAGAACACAATTACCGGTGAACCTAAAACAGCTGGTCACAAATATGCCTGGGAAGGAAAGAAAGTGGGTGTGGGCAGTTTAACCCTGCAGGGCATGGACAATAAGCATATTCATTTTGAACTTGAATTCTTCAAACCCTGGAAAAGTAAGGCCAAAGACAACTGGTTGTTTGAACCCTGGGGAGATAATGGGACCAAGATCACCTGGCAAAACAGCGGCGGCCTTCCCTGGCCGGTAGCCCGTTTGATGGGACCGGTGATCAATAAAAATCTCTCTCACCAGTTTGAGACGGGGTTGAGTAATTTGAAGAAGATGTGTGAAGAGGGTTGATCAGTTAACTGGTTAATTAGTTAATAGATTAATAGGTTTATTGGTTGACCGGAAGTTGATTAAAGATGTTTCAACTCTTTCACCGTTTTTTCATTGGTTACATTTCCTGTGTTCAGTGTGGTGGCCGGTTCAAACAGCATGATCTCCACTTCTTCATTGGCTACCGGCTTGTGCTCCACTCCACGGGGCATAATAATGAACTCACCTTCATGGATCGTAACGATCTTATCCCGCATATGCATATCAAAATTTCCTTTCACCACGAAAAATAATTCATCCTCATGATCATGATGATGCCAGACAAATTCTCCTTTGAACTTGACGAGCTTTACCTGCTGTCCATTTAACTCACCCACCACTTTAGGACTGAAGTGATCATTGAACAGAGAAAATTTTTCAGCAAGATTAATTTTATCCATCGCCTTTTATTGAATTGTAATTTGATCCGCTGCCTGTTTTGCTTTTTTTCTTAACACATTCATATCTGTACCAGGTACATCATATACCAACGCCACAGCCATTCTGCGGTAAGGCCTTGTAGTAGGCTTACCAAATATCCTGATATCGGTCTTGGTTTGTTCCATCGCTTTCTCCACACCGGTTATCGTAAACTGTTCGGCTGATTTGTTGGCCAGTACCACTGCACTGGCCCCGGCTCTTTCTAATTTTATTTCCGGTATGGGTAATCCTAAGATGGCCCTTGCATGTAATTCAAACTCAGATAAGTTTTGGGTACCCGCTAATGTTACCATACCCGTATCATGTGGTCTCGGACTTAATTCAGAAAAATAAACGCCTTTATCCGTTAAGAAAAATTCAACACCCCATAAACATGTACCGGTCAATGCGGCGGTTACTTTCTCCGCCATAAGACAGGCATCAGTATAATCTTTTTCACTGATCGCCACGGGTTGCCAGCTTTCCTGGTAATCGCCTCGTTCCTGCCTGTGACCAATGGGCGGACAAAATAATGTCTTCCCGTTCTTTTGTGTTACAGTTAGCAAAGTGATCTCGGTATGAAATGCAATGAATTCTTCAATGATCACTTCTTTGATATCACCTCTTGAGTTATTAATGGCATATTCCCATACTGTTTGCTCGTCTTCTTCTTTTTTCAACACCGATTGTCCTTTCCCGGAAGATGACATCAATGGTTTTACCACGCAGGGTAAACCAATTTCTTTTACTGCAGCCGTGAATTCATCAAAGCTGGTAGCGTAAAAATATTTTGCGGTACGCAAGCCCAATTCCTTGCTGGCCAGGTCACGGATCAGTTTCCGGTTCATGGTAAAATTGGCGGCTTTGGCACTGGGCACTACCTGTATCTTTTGTTTTTCATAATCATAAAAACGTTCGGTGCGGATGGCTTCAATTTCAGGTACAATCAGATCCGGCTGATGTTTAGCCACAACTGCATCCAGTTGTTCGCCATTCAGCATATCGACCACTTCAAAACCATCTGCCACCTGCATAGCTGGTGCGCCGGGGTAACTATCCACGGCAATCACTGTTTGTCCCAGTCTTTTTAAAGCGATCACTAATTCTTTCCCAAGTTCGCCGCTGCCCAGCAGGAGTAGTTTTTTATGCATATAAAAAGTATGATCAGCTTAACTTATAAATTTCCATGATGGAAGCGAGAATTGTGGGGAAATCAATCTTCAGATCGATCAGTCTCCCGGAACGAATATCAAAAACCCAACCATGCACAAGCAGTCCCCGCTCTTTATGGGCTTGCTGCACGGCAGCGGTCTTAATCAGGTTAATACATTGCTCCTGCACATTTAATTCGATCAGCCGGTTATATCTTTCGTCTTCGTTACTGATAGCATTCAGCTCTTCCTTGTGCAACCTGTACACATCCCGGATATTGCGTAACCAGGGGTTCAGAATACCCAGGTCACTGGGCTGCATGGCCGCTTTCACGCCACCGCAATAATAATGACCACAGACAACGATATGATTCACTTTTAAATGCCGTACAGCATAATTGAGTACTGACATCACATTCAAATCAACACTGTTAACAAGGTTGGCAATATTCCGGTGAACAAAAACCTCACCAGGCTGCACCCCCATGATATCTTCGGCGGTTACCCGGCTGTCGGAGCAACCGATATATAAAAATTCAGGCGCCTGTCCCTTCGCCAGTTCATTGAAATAATCTTTATTGGCCGCCAGTTTTTCCTGGATCCATTTTTCGTTATTGACAAAGACCTGTTCAATATGCATGGTTGTATGATTTTATCAGAGTAAAATATTATTTTCTGGCTTTAGAGGAGCTGGAATAGTTGTCTCATTATACATTTCCCGGAGGTCAATTTCAATGGCCCTGCTCATGGCAGTAATGGGTACATCATTTGCACTTCCTTCAAAAGGACTCTCTGTTGATTCACCTATCCGTTCCATCGTGGTAAATATCCAGGCAGAAAGTGCACTGAAGGGAACTGATAACCAGATCCAGTTACCCCCCATTTTTTCAAACTCCTGCAACATACCCAGGGGCAGCAGGATAATAAAGATCTTGATGAAGTAAAGGTTCAGGGTGGCAAATTGTCTCGGGTAAGGAAAGTTTTTTATCCGTTCGGATACTCCCTGCTGGTTATAAAATTCCAGTAACAGTTTCTCCAGTTCCATATGCCTGAAATCTTCGATCAGGCCTTTATCAAGTAATTCTTTGAGTTGGGCTGACTGCAGGGCAATGATCTGAGCTGCTTTATTGGATTTAGGCATGATCTGCTTAATATCTTCCGGCGGCATGTATTTATGCAATTCGGTTTCCATTGTACCATTGTGTTCTTCTACACGAAACCACCTGTTCCTGTATTCCTGGTTATGCTTTTTATTGATGGCTTCCCAAACCCTGCTTTCACGGAGCTGAAACCTTAAAGCAGTAAGCCAGGCAAAATGCCGGTGGATCAGTTGTAGCCGGATCGTTTCTAATTCTTTTTCTGACAATGGTTGTATAGCATGTTTATTAGAAATATAATCCCTGACCATAATGCCCCAACTACGGCTTGCATTCACAATGGCTCCCCACGCTTTCCGGGCTTCCCACATCCGTTCATAGGAAGCATTGTTCTTGAACCCTACCATAAAAGCCACCGCAGTACCCAACAAGGCAATCGGCAGCCAGGGAATCGACAGGAATTTCAAGTCTAACACGGCATAACAAAAAGTGGGAATAAAAGCAATGAATAACAGGAAGAGGATATCTTTCCGGGTCCAGAAAAGCACTTCTCTTATTGTGAATTTTTTTCCGGCGTGCATGAAGCAATTATAATTTATCCAAATCTAATTAAAAACAAGTTCAATTTTTAGGCAGCGTACCGGTTTTAAAATTATATGCAAGACCAAAGCTGAGCAGCTTATCATCCTGCCTGATACCTGCCACCACCACGTTCTCATGTGTATAAGAATAAAGGGCATTAAGTGATAATCCTTTCCACACCGGTACATCTATGCCGATATCAAATTGTGTGCGGTAATTATTTTTATTACCAAGGTCGGGTTGCCAATAAGCATCGTAATAGAAACGCAGTTTTTTTTGCAACAGGTAATGCCAGCCGGCTATAAACAAAGTGCCTCTCCAGTTATTAATTTTATTATTCCCATTATAACTGCTGTAATTAAAGAACATTCCTTCAAAACGGGTGCTTTCCCTGACCACACTGGCAGCTACTTTGATTACATGAAATGGTTGGTGGAGTGCCTGTACAGTCAAACCTGCGCCACCGAATAGTCGTCGCTGAATTTTACGGCGATAGTTCCCGGATATATAAACAATCCCAAAAGGATACACCCTTCGTCGCGGTTGATAATAGAAATAGTTCCGGCTGAAAAGATCATTATCTGCTTTCTTGTTTCCCAATGCCTGGTATAAACTGCTGTTTTGGGTTTTAAATACCCAGGCAGGTGCCGGGGAAAAACTCATATCAAGCCTGCTTCGGACTGTGAGAATATTCACATTTCCCTGCTGGTAATTGCCTGTAAGGCCTGCACGCAACTGCAATTTTACAGTATCGCTTTCATTGAGCTGGGCCTTTATGTTAGCCCAGCTCAATAAAGCAAAAATGAAAAGAATATTTTGCCGCGTCATTCTATTTTATACCCGTCAGTATATTTACAAAATCCGCCGGCTGAACCACGAAGGGCAGGTGTGAAGTATTCATAGTATAGGTTTGTTTGAATGTACCATTCGTTTTGACCATTAGTTTTTGAAGCTCATACCCCACGGCCAGGTCATTGCTCGTGTGGATATAATACTTGGCTACTTTACCAAACCTAGCAGGTGTAAGCACCAGTTTTTCCATCATGGGTTTTACGGGTTCTTGTTTATGGTATTTTACCAGTGCCTCTTTCATATAGGATGGACAATCATCACAAATAGCAACCGGTATCTCTTCCTTTTTTAAAGTCGCTGCTGTTTTGTCGTCATTCAGTTGAAAAGCCGGGCCAACTTTACTTTGTACATCTTTATACGAGAGCTCCAGCATGGATTGCCCGTTAGCGGGAACATAGGCGCTTACATAAACCAGTTTGTCAATTTTGGCAGGAATATTTTCCGCCACTTGCGAAATAACAATGCCCGCCATACTATGCCCGACCAATATTACTTTGCCGGGTTGTGCATTCACCGCATCAGTAACCGTTTTTACATAATCCTTCAGCGACACTTTGTTTGCTGCCCTAAGGTCTATACCATGTGCTGGCAGGTTCACCACAACTACATTGGCTTTCTTTGCCAGTTCATTCCGCACAAAGCCCCAGGCGCTTTCATCTGCAAAAGCGCCATGTACCAACACATAAACAGGGTACCGTTTCCTGTCTTCTTCCAATGCTTTAACGACCAGTTCTGCTGCTGCTGCTCCGCTGTTTTGCTGCTGGCCTGTAATTAAATTACCGTCTCTAACAGCAAAGGCAGAAAACGGGCTACCGGTTTCAAAGCGGCTATTGGGCATTTTCCTGGCTTCCTCTTCAATACGAAAGGGTTGAATTTTTTGCCCCACATAATTATCTGCATATTGTTCTTCGCTGCTGGCAAAACCTGTCCATCTTTTTCCTTCTACTAAAAACTTACCGTTGGGTAATTTGGTTTGTAATAAAATACAAGTACCATGGCAAATGGCAGCCGCCGGTTTCCCTGTTAAATAAAAGCGGCTAAAAAATGTTTGAAGTTCTTTGTTATCCATAAATGCATACATCGGCCCTTGTCCGCCACAAACAAAAATGGCTTTATAATCATCAGGGTTGACTGTTGAAAGCTTAAGCGTATTTTTAGTCAGTGCCATTTTGGATTCATCTTTTTTAAATCCCAGGGAGATATAATCGAATGCTGCATACTTACTGGCGTCCTCGGGGTCACTGAATCCGTCAAATTTAATTTCACCACCGTCAGGGCTGGCAATATCTACTGTATATCCCGCTTCGGAAAAGATCCAGTAAGGATGTGTTAATTCGGCATACCACACACCAATCGGCCAGCCGGTTTGTTTACTGACCGAGGGGTTCGAAGCAATCATCAGGACTTTACCATTATTACCGGCATTATGCTGCGCAACAACCAGGAAAGCCAGCAACAACAAGAGAAAGGAGAGCAAAGATTTTTTCATACTTATTTTTTTGAATACCAAATTTCTGAGGATACATAGCTTAAGCCATGTACAGAACAGAAGAGGTTGTAACGAACTTTTTGGTTCGTAAACTGTAATTTTAAGGTATGCCTGATGTTTTTATTGATAACCAGCGTTTCTATAACCCCGTTGATTTTGTATTACAGCAAATCGGGGGCACCTGGAAGGCTCCTGTACTATGGCGATTAAGATCAAAGACCCTGCGCTATTCTGAACTGGAAAAAGATATTCCGCATATCAGCCAGAAAATGCTGACCAAAACACTCAGGGAACTGGAGAAAAACAATATCATAGAAAAAAAAGTGTACGCCAAAGTTCCGCCACACACCGAATACAGTCTCACCGGCAAGGGAAAGAAAATCATTCACCTGATCGAATCTATCCGCAATACAGGTCTTGAACTGATGAAAGAAGAAGGAATTGATTATGATGCCATGATTAAAGAAGAGCAAAAAAATGTGCTTAAGAAATAAAGTATACCTGTTTATTGTTGGGCTTACCGTACTCCTATGCAGTTGCGCTGTCAGTAACAATCCCCTGCGTAAAGAAATAAAAGGGCTGCAAAAAGGAACAATTAAAGATGATACCAGCTATGTCTATGCTTTGCCATATGAAGCCGGCACAAAACATCGTATCATACAAGGCTATTTCGGTCCGTTCTCGCATAAAGAAAGAGCAGCACTGGATTTTAAAATGAAAAGAGGAACAAAAATTCTTGCTGCAAGGGAAGGAGTGGTGGTGAGAGTGAAAGAAGACGGTGACCGGGGAGGATGGAATAAAAAATACAGGCTATATGGTAATAATATTGTGATACAGCATCCCGACGGTTCCAGGTCAGGTTACTGGCATTTACAATTCAATGGTGCGCTGGTCAGTGTGGGTGATACCGTACAAAAAGGACAGGCGATCGCATTGAGTGGTAAAACAGGTTATACCGCCACACCCCATTTACATTTTTTAGTTTGGCGTTCATCCGGCGGGCAATGGCAACAGGTTGCCACCCGTTTTCAAACCTCCAATGGAATAAAATACCTGAGAGGCTGGAAGAAATACCAAAGCCCTGCGGAATAGTTTTATCTTTCGCTTTCAATTATTGTTTTGTCTTTACACGAGATATACCAGCAATTCATCGCCAATGTGCAGCAGACCAAATGGCCCGAATGGATCAGCACCATTGCACAGGTAGCCAGTGTCTGGTATGCCAAGAAGAATAATGTACTGGTTTATCCCACCGGCATCATTGGTGTCTTGCTGGCATCGTATGTGTACTTCTTCATGGTTGATCCCCCATTGTATGCTGATGCTTCGTTGAATATTTATTATTTCGCCATGAGTGTATATGGCTGGTACAATTGGGTGCAGAAAAAGGATGATGCCCATTACACATATCCTATCAGCTGGTGCAGCCGCAAGGAACTGGGTGTGGGTATTGGTCTTTTTATTTTTTTCTGGATCGTTATTTATATCGTCTTGTCAAAATTCACTGACAGCAATACTCCCTTCCTTGATTCCCTCGTTTCTTCCTCTGCTATCACTTCCATGTGGTGGATGGCGAAGCGTAAAATTGAGAACTGGCTGGCCTGGATCTTTTCCAATATCATTGCCATCCCGCTTAATTTTTATAAAGGCCTTATGTTATTCACCCTGATGTATGTATTGTTCCTGGCACTGGCCTGGGCAGGTTATAAGGAATGGAAAAAAAAGATGGCTGCCGGTTAAAGCAACCATCCTGTTGATTCATCAATCGGTTCTTTAGCTCACTTTGATCTCCTGGCTGGTTGTTTCTTTACCAGCAATGATGGGCAAGGAAACCTGTAACACCCCATCCACGTACTTCGCACCGATCTTAGTTGTATCAATGCTGTCATCCAGCGTAAAGGTTCTTACAAAACCACCCCGGCTGTATTCCCGCATCACCCAGTCAAATTTCGGGAACCCTTCCGGCGGCCGGTAGGTAACGGTTAATTCGTTGCCTTTTACACCGAGGCTGAAGTTCTCTTTGATCCGGCCCGGGGCGAAGACCAGCATTTCAAAACTGGTGTCGGTCTTGTACATATTGACTGCAGCTCTTTGCATAGAACGGATGAACAGGTGGCTGCCCCTGTTTCCGGTTTGATTGCCTTTTGCGGCACATGACTGATTGTAGTGCATGTTTCTTGATTTAATGTGAAAAAATAAATATCATTACAATAACAGCTGAGGAGGTTCAAATGTTTATTCAGCAGCTGGCGCACTAAAACCAGGACTTCATGCTTAAAAAAGTTGTTATCATCGGGCCGGAAAGTACAGGCAAGAGTACACTGTGTGAACAGCTGGCCCAACACTATGAAACCACCTGGTGCCCCGAATTTGCCCGGGAATACCTGCTGACCAATGGTATCAATTATGAATATGATGACCTGCTGACCATTGCCAAAGGGCAACTGGCTTTAGAAGATGAATACACCCAGGCGCTGGAAAGAAATTCCTTACCGATGCTGGAAGATGGCGGTCATCTTCCTTTATTCATCGACACCGATATGTATGTGATGAAAGTGTGGTCTGAATTTGTCTTCAATAAATGTCACCGCTATATATTGGACCAGATCGGGGAGAGGGAATATGATCTTTACCTGCTTTGCAATATTGACCTGCCCTGGGTGGAAGATGAACTGCGGGAATATCCCGATCCCCATACCCGAAAAAAATTATACCAGATCTATAAAGATATTATGCTGAACCAGCCTGTGCCCTGGGCGGAGATCAGTGGTGATTATGAACAACGGCTGGCCAAAGCAATTGCCGCTGTTGATCAGCTGCTCTGATATTTGTTACTATTTTCGCAGTAACAATGAATACTTCTTTTTTACAAAAACATCACCGTCTTCTTTTTTATGCATGCTGGCTGCTACTGGGCTTGCTACAGGCTGGTCTTACTGAATTACTGGACGATGAAGCTTATTATTGGGTGTATGGTCAATACCTGGACTGGGGCTATTATGATCATCCGCCGATGATCGGTTTACTGATCAAAATGGGCTATGCCATTTTCCCGAATGAGCTCGGCGTCCGATTATATCCTTTATTACTGAACCTTCTTTCCCTTGTCATCATTGAAAAATTGATCGACAAAAAGAACCCGTTCCTCTTTTATACCATTGCTTTATCTATTGCCGTATTACAACTGATCGGGTTTGTAGCCGTACCAGATATTCCGTTAATATTCTTTACTGCGGTATTCTTTCTCTGTTATAAAAAATTCACTACGGCTGCATCTATTAAAAATACATTACTGCTGGGCCTGGCTATTGCTTTGCTGCTCTACAGTAAATACCATGCAGTACTGATCGTTTTCTTTTCCCTGCTGGCCAACTGGAAAATGTTTACAAAATACCAGACCTATGTGGCGGGAATCATCGCCCTTTTATTGTTTGCTCCGCATCTCTGGTGGCAATACCAGCACGACTGGGTCAGCTTCCGGTATCATTTGTTTGAAAGCAATGTCAATCCCTATAAATTTTCACATACAGGTGATTATATCATCGGGCAATTGTTGTTGCCGGGGCCCATTGCAGGGTTCATTCTTTTGCCCGCTGCTTTTTTATACAAGGCAACGAATCAAACCGAAAGAGCTTTGCGGTTTACTATGATCGGTATTTATGCTTTTTTCCTGCTGAGTTCGTTCCGGGGAAAAGTGGAAGCCAACTGGACATCGCCGGCATTGGTCCCGCTTATTATACTGGCCCATAATTATATTGCTGAAAGAATAAAATGGCAGACACTTTTGTATAAGTTATTGCCAATTACATTATTGCTCACTTTATTTGGCCGAATTGCCATGATCCGGGATATTCTCCCGCTAAAAGCCGTGAAAGAAAGGTATCATTCCTGGAAAGCATGGCCGGCTGAAATGAAAGAAAGAACAAAAGGATTACCCATCGTATTCAGCAATTCTTATCAACGGGCTTCCAAGTACTGGTTCTATTCCGGGCAACCGACCTATTCGCTGAATCATTATATCGCCGGGGGGAGAAACAATTATAATTTCTGGCCATTAGAGAATGCTGTGCTGGGTAAGCCGGTTTATTTCCTGGATAAATACCAGCTCTGGCGTTTCCCTGATTCACTGAAGACACCTGTTGGTTATGTAGGTTATAAATATGATCCGGACTTTGTTTCGTTTGCAAAGATCCTTGTTGATGTGGTTCCTAAAAAAATAACTATCAAAGAAGGAGATGAATTTACAATCCAATGCCGTTTCACAGTACCGGAGCAGTATGCATCATTCATAAAAGATCATACAACTCCGCTGAATGATACCACCCGGATCGGTGTATTTGGGAAAAAGGGCTGGGTAAAAGATGTGTTCACTTTACTGACCGTTTCCCAAATGATTAAGGAGAAAGAAACAAGCCTGACCATCAATCCCGGTTTGCAAAAAGGAAAATACTATTTACGTTTTGCTATCAATGCTGGTGCCTATGGTCCCACGCATAACAGTGCAAAGATTGAATTATTGGTAGAATAATTTATTTCTTGTTGCCTGGCGGTGAAGTATCAATCACTTCCTGTATATCCGGGTCGCTTTGCAGGTTATTCATTTGTTGAACGATGGTACGGGACCTTGCAGCGACATACCCGGAAGCCGGTTTTACTTTATACCTTTTCGGGCTGGGTAAACAGGCAGCGATCATAGCCGCTTCCTGTCTTGATAAATTTTTTGCCGGCTTATTGAAATAAGATTGTGCTGCCGCTTCAATACCAAATACACCGTCACCCATCTCTGCCACATTCAAATACATTTCCAGTATACGTTCTTTACTCCAGCAGAGTTCGATCATAAAGGTGAAATAGGTTTCCAGCCCTTTGCGCACCCAGCTTCTTCCCTGCCAGAGAAACACATTTTTCGCCACCTGCTGGCTGATGGTGCTGCCGCCACGGATACGACCCGGCTTTCTTTCATTATACGCCATCGCTTTTTTAATACTCTTCCAGTCAAAGCCATCATGATCGGGGAATGACTGGTCCTCCGAAGCGATAACGGCCAGTTTTGCATTCGGCGAAATAGCGCTGCGGTCCACATAATCTCTTTTCAATCCATGGCCGCTTACCCAACTTACTAATTGCGTCATGGTAATGGGCGGATCGATCCAGCGCAAGAGAATAATATATACAAACTGGAGAATGAATAGCCAGAACAGCACTTTTTTAGTGATGCGCCATACTTTTTTCCAGGGAGAGTTAGTGGAGCTTGTTGCCATTGATGCGCAATATACTATCTAAAAGAATTATTTATTGCGCCGGGTAAAATAACAGTCCGGCAATGAGGGCTATACCAAAACCGATCAGGATAATACCATTGATGCGGTTGATGATATGAATATTATGCGGTGTCAGCCGGTTGCGGATCTTACCGGCGAGTAATACTTTAAGAACATCCGACAACAATACAAATAACAAGCAGGTAACAAAGATGATGATCCGCTGATTCACACTATGAGTGATCACGGCTGTGGAGGTGGTGATCCAGAAAATAAAAATACCGGGGTTCAGGGTATTCATAAAATAGCCTGACAGGAATATTTTGGCATAATCTCTTTTCCTGAATTTGATGATCAGGGCCCTTCCTTCTTCATTCACTTTCACTTTTTTGAAAAAAAGAAAATAGACCCCCATGGTGATCAGGAAGACACAGCCTGCAATACCGATCTGTAGTCTGTACTCTTTAATCTGGTTAAAGAGTTCTGTAAATATATTACTGACCAGCACCAGGGTGATATCACTGGCGGATACACCGATGATAAAAGAAAACCCTCCCTTATGCCCGTTGTTCAGGCTTTGCTTGATAATAGAAAAAAGAACAGGACCTACTGCGATGGTGAGCAGTAAACCAAATCCGAGTCCTTTTAAAATAGCTTCAATCATACAATGTGTTCAAAGCTAAAATAAAAAACCCCTTTCGGGAAATGAAAGAGGTTTAAACTACCTTATTATTTATTTAAATCACCCCGGTCTTTAAAAAACGGTTCCATTCGTCCAGCATTTTTCCTTTCATCACCCGGGGGAATTTATGCTGGCTGCCCAGCTTCCCTTTCAGTGCCATGAACTGTAAAAATTTTTCTTCGGGCAATACTTCCAGGAACACTTCTTTCAACGCACTGTCCCTTTCCGTAGCATAATCATCATTCAATGCCCGGAGATGCTGATCGATCTTCTTCCCCAACTCAGCCGCATCCACTTTATCATCCGTGGCCACGTACCATTTATGGGCAAAAAAACCTTCATGCGGAAAACCAACCACCGTATATTCAGGAATACTTACATTCAATTCTTCACTCACCAGTTCAATAGCTTTATTCATATTCTCCACACTCAGGTGTTCACCCACCAGGCTCAGGAAATGCTTGGTGCGGCCCGTGATCACCACTTCACTTTTTTCCAGGTCCACAAACTTGATGGTATCACCGATCAGGTAACGCCAGGCACCGGAGTTAGTGCTCATCAGCAGGGCATATTCTTTTCCTTCCTCTACTTCATGGATCATTAAGGCATGCGGGTTCTCGATCATCTTACCGTCACTATCAAAATTCTTATCATCAAAAGGGACAAACTCAAAGAAGATATTATTATTCAGGATCAGCTGCATGCCTTTTGCATGTTCCCTTGTTTTATATCCAATAAACCCTTCGCTGGACAAATAATTCTCAATGTATACGATGGGCTTGCCCAGTAATTTTTCAAACCCTTTCTTATACGGTTCAAAAGCAACTCCACCGTGTACAAAGAAGCTGAAGTTGGGCCATATCTCGTGAATATTTTTTACTTTATAATGTTCAATCACCATTTCCATACACATCTGGCACCAGGCAGGCACCCCAACGATATAACCGATATCCCATTCTTTGGCATGTTCCACGATCTCGTGCAATTTCTGGTTCCAATCGGACATGGCGGCAATGCGGCCGCCGGGTTTATAAAAACTCTGGAACCAGAACGGTCTTTTCTTGGCCAGGATACCACTCAGATCGCCGGCAAACCATCCTGCTCTTCCTTTTTTTAAATCCGTGGCACCACCAATCATTAAAAAGCCTTTGGTCATGGCTTTTTTATTAGCCTCTTCATAATTCAGCAGGCTTAGCAACTGGCGAAGATAATTTACCGTGTTACTGCGCAGCATGTCTTTGGTAACCGGTATGTATTTACTTGCTGCTTCTGATGTGCCGGAACTTAATGCATAATATTTAATCTTACCCGGCCAGGTTACATCAGGTACACCATCTAATGTTTTTTGCCACCATTCTTCATAGATCTTATTATAATCGTGAACAGGAACCAACTCCTGGAAACTTTTACCGGGATGACGGCTTAGCAAAGCGTCATCAAAATGATACTGCTGACCGAATTCGGTGAACCTTGCTTTCTTCAGTAATTTTTTCAATACCCGTATCTGCTGCCGGCGGGGATCATTGGGCGGGAGGCGAAGAGCAGCAGCGATGGCTTTGGGTAGTTTTATATCAATGATGGACGCCATTAATTATCACAATAGCTTTAAAGTTACACAATGTTTCAGCGCAAAGGTCTGCGAATATAGGGGCAAATCGCTTCATCCGCCCAAATGGCGATACCGTCTCCACAATAATTTCAGGTCATATATGGGTTCATAGTCGCGGGCATACCAGTAATCCAGCTTATACAGGCTTTCGTCGGGTAATTGCTGGGGTTGTACTGCAGGAAATCCATTACAGGTCATTACTGCTTTTCGGAGTGCCGGCAGCTTTTGTTCATTTTTAATATATCCCACCCAGGTTTTCCGGGCCGTGAGAACTGCCAAACAGTTTGCAAAAAAGGAAACCGGTTTTTTTACCAATAACAAATGCCCCGGGAAACTGGCTAATGATAAAAAGGAGATGATGATATCTGCTAATCTTTTTATTCTCCGGTTGTCGGGTTCAGCCAGCTTAAATCCATTTTCAGTGGACAAGGCTTCCCCGGATGTATCTTTTGATTCACTGCCAACAATACTCCGGCTACCGGCTGCATGAAATTTTATTTTCAGGAAGCCCGGCAATGTTTTTACGATCGCAATGCTGCTGGCATAGGATAATTGTCCCTGGCAAAAAATGATCTCCCGGAAGGGAATAACGGATAACAATTTATTCAGTTCATTCACCTGGCCGATCGCACCCTCTTTATTATCATCAACAGCGATACGGCCCAGTATTCTTTCCTGTAAGCCGGCTTCTTTCATTAGTTGAACAGCCTGCAAATATTCTTCCGGGGAACCTGCGATCACTGTAGTGGCATGTTCTTCTTTTTCTTTATTACTCGTCAGCACTTTTGTTTGTATCAGCACCCACCTTAAACTACTGATCAGCAAAAAGGCCAGCATGGCACCAAATAAAATGATGCCTCTTGAAAACCGGTATTGTTCCGGTAATAATGCATAAGCGGCCAGCAATACAATCGTGGCCATGACTGTTGAACGAACCAGGCCTGTCCATTTATACCAGCGGTCATACAGTCCTGCATAATACGCAGTGATCAGGTAAAACACTGTGTAGGCAGGGAAGGCAATCCATAGTAAACGGTTCTCGTATTCAATATCTGTTCTTACATACTGGTTCCAAATATTTTTCATGAGCCAGAAAGAAAGCAATATCAGGCCTGCATCTATTAATGGGAGACCAATACGGCGTACAAACTGGCCCAGCGCCGATAAGGCTGCTCTTACCCAAATAGCAAGATGAATCAAAAAATGAAAGATACCGGCCCTGCTGCCGCCATAATGTTTGCGGACAAAAATGCTCATGGCATTATAGAACATACGGACATAATTCATCGTTCCCTTCCGGGTACTTTCTCCCTTGAAGTGGATGATATGACTGCCGGCAAAATAGTAATTGGTATAGCCGGCTTTTTGTATGCGGTAGCTCAGGTCCACATCTTCACCATACATAAAGAAGGTTTCATCAAACCCTCCCACTTTATTCAATACTTCTTTCGGGATCATCATAAATGCTCCCGCCAGTACATCCACTTCATGATCTTCGTTCTCATTCAAATGACCCAAATGGTATTTTGAAAACGTTTTAGAAGAAGGAAACAGGGTGGCCAAACCAAAGAGCTTGAATAAAGAAGTCATCGGTGAAGGAAAAGCCCGTTTGGATTCTTTGAGAAATCGTCCTTTTCCATCCAGCATTTTAATGCCGAGTGCCCCGGCCTGCGGGTGGGTTTCAAAAAAACGGATGCAGGAACGGAAACAATCCTCCGGCACGATCGTATCCGGGTTCAGGAATACTATATACTGACCTGTTGCCTGTTGCAAACCGAGATTACAGGCTTTGGCAAAACCCAAATTCTCCGCACTGGCAATAAAATGAACACCCGGAAATTGTGGTTGCAGGTAAGTGAGGCTGTCATCCGGGGAATTATTATCCACCACGATCAGTTCCGCTTCCATTCCCGTCACTGCTTTTTGTACCGAACACAGGCATTGTTCCAGGAAAAACCGGACATTATAATTGACTATGATGATGGATAACTGCATGCTTAACAGCCCCAAATCTAAATTCTAAAATCTGCAATCTAAAATCAGAGTTATCTTTGCCCATGCTCAAGACAACACTTATGGAGGCTGCCAAAGCTGGCGCCGCAGAGATACAGCGATTTTTTAACAGCGAATTCAAGATCAGTAATAAAGAAGGTGTCAATAACCTGGTGACCGAAGCCGACCATGCATCCGAAAAAGCGATCATGGATATTATTAAATCTAAATTTCCCGATCACCAGATACTGGCCGAAGAAACCGGCGAGATCATCCAGGATTCCAATTATAAATGGATCATTGACCCGATTGATGGTACCGTAAATTTTGCACATGGTATTCCGCTCAACTGTGTTTCGATTGGTATCGAACATGAAGGCGAGATCATACTAGGTTGTGTTTATAACCCTCATTTGAATGAACTCTTTTTTGCTGAAAAAGGAAAAGGTGCTTTCTTGAATGATAAAGCGATCCGGGTGAGTGAAGAAACACAGGCAATCAAAGCCTGCCTGGTGACCGGTTTTCCTTATACCTATATTAATATGCCGAATGGTCCGCTGGAAATATTTGAACGTTTTATCCGCAAGGGTGTGCCGGTGCGTCGCTTAGGTTCCGCTGCAATCGATCTTTGCTGGGTGGCTGCCGGTCGTTTTGATGGATTTTATGAACATAAATTAGAAGCCTGGGATAGTGCAGCCGGTTATTTGATCGTGGAAGAAGCAGGAGGAAAAGTAACGGACTTTACCGGCAGTAAGTTCTCAATCTATCAACACCGGATCTTAGCGACGAATGGAAAGATACATGACGAGATGCTGAAGGTGATTAATGGAGGAGAACTGTAGAAAGTTAGAAACAGAATTTATAAAACAGAATACGGTAAATGGAAAACAGAACAGAAATATCTTCTCTTGGCGAATTTGGTCTCATCGACCACCTGACCAAAAATATTGAATTGCAAAATGCTTCTTCGGTATTGGGCGTAGGCGATGATGCAGCCGTGATCGATCATTTTGGTAAACAAACTGTGGTCACCACTGACTTGTTAGTAGAAGGTGTTCACTTCGACCTGATGTACACACCACTGAAACACCTGGGGTATAAGAGTGTGATCGTGAACCTGAGTGATATCTATGCCATGAATGCCATCCCCACACAAATTGTCATCAGCCTGGGCATCAGCAACCGGTTTAGCCTGGAAGCGATGGATGAATTTTATGAAGGTGTTTATGCAGCTTGTACCAAATATGGCGTTGACCTGGTGGGTGGCGATACCACTTCTTCACAGAAAGGGTTTATTATTTCCGTAACGGCCATTGGTGAAGTGGCGCCAGATAAGTTTGTCAAAAGAAGTACGGCACAGAAAGGCGACCTGCTTTGTGTAAGTGGTGACCTCGGTGCTGCTTATGTAGGTTTATTATTCCTGGAAAGAGAAAAGAAGATCTATATGGAAAGCCCGGGTGTGCAGCCCGACCTGGAAGGTGAATCCTTTGTGATCGGCAAATTACTGAAGCCGGAAGCCCGGAAAGATATCATTGAATTTTTAGCCAGTTCGGAGATCACACCGACAGCGATGATGGACATCAGTGATGGATTGAGTTCAGAAGTATTACATATCTGCAAACAAAGTAATTTGGGTTGTGTGTTGTATGAAGACAAGATACCGGTGAATGAGCAAATGAAACAGGCAGCATTCAAATTTGAAATAGATCCGACCGCCTGTGCCCTCAGTGGCGGGGAAGATTATGAATTAGTTTTTACCATTCCTCAATCGGAATACGATAAATTGGTATTAAATGAGGAAATTAGTGTGGTGGGCTATATGACAGAACCCGAACAGGGTGCCCATATCATCACCAAAGGTGGCAGTAAACATACTCTCACCGCACAGGGATGGAATCACCTGAAATAAAACCGGGTCTACTAAGAAGTTGGCATATGAGGAAATTGTGGTTGTTCATTATCGTGGTGCTATTGGTTAGCTGCAGTGCCGGCAAGCATTCCTACTCTCCAAATAAAAAATATTCGCTGCAACAGGTGGAAAGAGATTATACGTTGTACCGGGAGATATTGGAAGAACATCATCCCAGCTTGTACTGGTATACTTCCAAAGACAGCATGGATCATTATTTTGAAGAAGGTAAAAAGCAGCTGAAAGATTCCATGACCGAGATCCAGTTCCGGAAGATCCTGAACTATGTAACGGCAAAGATCAATTGCGGGCATACCACCGTCCGTTCTTCCAAAGGATTTATAAAATACAATGATACCCTGAGGCCGGGGAAAATATTTCCACTCAGTTTAAAACTCTGGCAGGATACAATGGTGGTGGCCGCCAATCTCAACCGCCGTGATTCTGTTTTAAAAAGAGGAACTCCCATTACAAAGATCAATGGCCGTAGCGGCAACGAGATCGTTGATACCTTATTCAATTATTTATCAACCGACGGTTATAACCGGACACATAAATACCAAACCCTAAGCAACCGGGGTTTCTTTGGTTCTTTATATACATCATTGTTTGGTCTGTCAGAAAGATATACGGTGGAATATGCTGACAGCAGCGGCCAGTTGAAAACCATTACCATCCCGGTTTATAACCCGGCTGCTGATACATTCAACCGGGCTGCTATCCGTCGTTTGGCCAGTTTACCAAGACCAAGCCGCGAAGAAAGAAGACAGAATCAAATGGCGGCCGTTCGTCTATTACAAATTGATACGGTCAATCATTCTGCCATGATGAACCTGGCTTCCTTTGGTAAAGGATTTGGGTTAAAAAAATTCTTCCGGCAATCTTTTCGTACCCTGAAGCAACAGAAGATCACTCATCTTATCATTGATGTGCGCAGCAATGGTGGAGGCAGCGTTACCAATTCCACCAAGATCACCCGGTATATAGCGGATCATCGTTTTAAAGTGGCGGACACTTTATTTGCGATCAGTAAAAAAGGAAAGCACAGCCGCTATATGGAGAATCATTTCTGGAACCGCTTGTTCATTACCTTGTTCACCCGGAAGAAAAGAGATGGTAATTATCATTTCGGTTATTTTGAACGGCATTATTTCAAACCCAAGCAAACCAATCATTACGACGGTAAAGTTTATATTCTCACCGGCGGTAATTCTTTTTCTGCCACTACTTTATTTTCTTCCGCCCTGATCAAACAGGATAATGTAACGGTGGTAGGCGAAGAAACCGGTGGTGGTGCTTATGGTAATTCTGCCTGGCTGATACCCGATGTAACGCTCCCTGAAACAGGTCTTCGTTTTCGTTTGCCGCTGTTCCGGTTGGTGATCGATAAGAATACACCCAAAGATGGTAAAGGTGTGCAGCCCGAAGTGCTTTCACTACCGACCGTGGAAGCCATCAAAAGAAATGCGGATTATAAACTGGAGAAAGCGCTGGATCTGATCAAAAAAGATAAGGCACAAGCTCAAACCCCTCCCAACTACCCCTGAAGGGGAGGAGCAGTACCCGAAAGTTTGGATAGTTATTCTTCCTCATCATTCATGATCATAAATGCATCGGCGTCTTTCCAGAAAGGGAATTTTTCCCGCACCGAATCAAGATGTGTTTTTTCCAGGGTGATGGTATAAATATCTTCTTCATCTTTTTTTGTGTAGAGCACTTCGCCAAGCGGATCAATGATCATGCTTTCGCCGCTGTAATGAATTTTATTTCCATCGTCACCCACCCGGTTAGCTCCCACCACATAAGATTGATTTTCGATAGCCCTTGCCTGTAATAAGGTTTTCCAGGCCTGTATCCTTCGTTCCGGCCAATTGGCCACATAGATCAGTACATCATATTCTACCTCACCCCCCCGACCCCTCTCCTGAAGGCGAGGGGGAGACTGTCTTGCCCAGACCGGGAACCGCAGATCATAACAAACCAGCAAGTTGATCTTCCAGCCTTTTACCGAAGCGATCAGTCGTTTACTGCCTGCGGTATAATGATCATCTTCACCAGCATAGGCAAAGCGGTGCCGTTTATCATACACACCGTATTGCCCGTTGGGCAGCATCCAGATAAGACGATTGTAATAGTTGAACTGGCCATCAGCCGCTTCTTCTTTAATGATCACACTCCCGGTTAGTATCACTTTCTTTTGTGCGGCGATCCGTTTCATCCACTGCACGGTTTCACCCTCCATGGTTTCCGCCAGTTCTTCCGGCCGCATACTGAAACCGGTACTGAACATCTCCGGCAGCACCACGAGTTCTGTTTTTTCTGTAATACCCATGATCTTTTCTTCCAACATCTGCAGGTTGGCTGGTTTATCTTCCCAGTGAAGATGGGTTTGAATAACAGAGATGGTAAGGGTTGACATGTTGTAAAATTAGTTGGATTTGCGAAACTCCATCCGGTTAACTATGATCTTGCATAAACTCATTTAAGATATTGACAATCAAAGCGACAATTTTTTGATCCTGCCAAAGAGAACAGTTCGTAGTTTCGCTAATACACACGTTAGCGGTAATTTTATGAGACCCTTCATTATAATAATCTCAGTTTTTATTTCGACACTTTCATTTTCACAGGTGACAACATCTGTGGAGACAGTAATTGTGGACAGCGGCAAGTATGAATTTAAACTGCAAGCAAAAAAGGACACAGCAGACTATTCCAAAGCATACAGAATTTTGACAATTCAGGTTAAACTAAATCCGAAAAATGCAGAGTTCAGATATTTTCTAGGTTATACCATAGACAGACTTAACGCAGACGATGGTAAAGGAATGTTTCAGCTTAAAAAAGAAATGACCATTAAAGCCAGTGAACAGTTTGAAGAAGTTAATAGACTTGAACCAGTGTACAAAGGAGAACTTTTTATTTTAGACCCGTATGCTAAACTCACTTCAATATGGGGAAGCTTAGCAGAAGCATATTTAAATCGAAAACTCATTGATTCTGCGAAGTGGGCTTTTTCAGAGGGGAAGAAAAGAGGAGGTTTTATAGAGCCGATTTTAGAATTTAACAGACAGCTTTTAAATAGTTGCGACAGTAATGCAATTCTTGTTACTTATGGCGACAACATTACAATTCCAATTTGGTACTTACAGACAATTGAAAATTATCGGACTGACATTACAGTAGTTGATGCAAATCTGATAAACACAATTTGGTATCCAAAATATTTAAAGGCGGAGAGAAATCTAAAAATAAGTTTCTCTGACGCTGTGATTGACACCATCGAATATAAACAATGGCAATCACAACAAGTAACGGTTTCCAACCCATTTGACACAACACAAAAATTTAGTTGGGAATTACAGCCAACGTACATGGACAATTACATACTTAAAGGTGACAGAATTTTATTAGACATATTTGAGCAAAACTTTTATACCCGACCCATTTATTTCAACAATAATTCTGACTCATCTTATAATCTTTTTCTTTCGCCATATTTAGTAGACGAAGGGCTAGTTAACCGAGTAACACCAAGTATTTTTGATTATCGTACTGACATTGTTAAGGTTTCAAAGAACCTTTACACCTACAATATTGACAAAGTTCAAAAAGAAGATATAGCTAAATCGAGAGACGCAGCGATAGTTCTAAATGGTTTTCGGTGGGCTTACTTCAACAACGTATATCATTTAGTGACACAAGCAAATTATGAAAAGGCGAAGGAATTAATCAAGCTAATGGGCGACAAGTTTAATACTGAAAAGTTACCGTTCACATCAGTTGAAGTTGAAAAATATTTTGCAGACTTTTTTCAGCAGGTGGACAAAAACTACCGCTAACAAAAGTATTTGCAAAAGCAGGGCTTGAAAATGTAACATCAGCTATGTGCAGGCATCAGCAGCGGTTCGGGCTCGACGTTCAATTTTCAGCTTTAGTTCTTAACTTCAACAACATATTTTCAAATGGGCATTTGTACCGGGCTGGACAAATAATGAATTCCCTGCCTTCGCAAATACTCGAACGTTGGCAGCAATGCAGATTCAAACGGCAATGAATGAACAAGTGAAACATATTATCGCATCACTTTTAACAGAGGCTGAGATAATGACGGAAGAAGAAATTGCCGCAAGTGTTTCTCAATTTCCTTTTTCCTTTCCCGCCTCCTATATAGACGTCATAAGATTTATAAACGGATATGACGGCGGAATTGGTATAGACTCTTGGATTTACCTGTTCCCTGTAAAAGAATTGGCAGAAGTAAACAATGACTATAGACTTTTGATGGAAGATATTCCCGATTATTTCTTGATAGGCAAGGATGCGGCGGACACTGGGTATGCATTTCATAAGGCTCAAGGAACATTTCATTCATTTGGATTACTTTCAAACTTCGAAACGGATTCCATTGATTTTATGGGACACGACTTTTATGAATTTCTTGAAACTTTATATAATTATAGGTTCAATACCCAGCAACCTTGATGTACTGCTGCCAACATGGGGCTTGGCGTTATGGCGGCTTTACGAATATATTTCCCCCTTTGTAACTTCGGGCAGCAGTATTTCCGGGCCGGACAATATACAATTTCCCGCCATCGGCAATAAATGTCTGTTAGTATTCATTCAAAAATTATACATGAGAAATTTGATAACCCTGTATTTTTTGTGTGTGCCGGTTTTCTCAGTCAATGGGCAAGATTCGTACTACGACCATATTGCAGTTGGGGAATACAGCGTTCGCTACAGCGATACTGTTATTTATGATCCTTCGATTCACTATGAACAATATGGATATTCCGGGCCTGCGCCTTTATTTGTTCAAATATGGTTTCCGTCAAGTAAAGGGACGGCAGAGAAAAGACTGACTTATGGCCAATATAAACTCCATACTGTTCCCGCCGGGTTGTCCGGGGTGTATGAAAAACTCACCTCGCAAATGGATGAAATCTTTATCCGGGACGGAATAGAATCCAATATGGTGAATGACGAACCGATTGATTACGGCCATCTTACAACCCGTCAAGTTCTTGAGAAAATAAATCGTTCAGCCACCATAAGTCATCGCTCAGCTATTGATGCTAAACTTGATTATCCTGTAATCGTTTACCACCACGGGTCGCAGGGGCTATCTTCCGAAAATACTGTGATGGCAGAGTATTTTGCATCACATGGCTATGTTTTTATTGCCGCTAATTTTCATTTGCCCTACGAGAATACTATTTACGGATTATTACCCTATCATCTCGAAAAAGAAAATAAGCATAACCAGAGCAGTGCAAAAGCCCTTATCAACTTTGCTACGTCCATAGCTGACGGGGATAAGTTGTTTTTTATCGGGCACAGTTGGGGAGCCCAGGAAGGCTGGTGCTTCCTGGATGATTCAGCTTGGGCGGATGCATTTGTTTCGATGGAAACCACCATTGAATTTAAAAAAGATACGGCGAGAATAAAAGAGTTATGGCCCTATGTATGGGATGCCATAAAAGTGAAGAGACATACATTTTCTATTCCTGTTCTGTTATTTGCAGCCGAGGATGATGATACCAACTTTGATTTTTTTAAAGGCCTTAGTTCAGCCCCCATGATTTTTGCTTCCTATAAAGAACCTTTTGCTCACAACAGTTATACTTCCCTGTCGATGATGCGCTACTTTTTGAGGGGAGATATTAATCAGCCCGACTCAGCGATGCTATTAGATCAGATAAAGGGATATGCCCGGCACCTCAACATGATACATGCATTTTTCAAAGCTTTACTGAAAAATGAAAAATTAAATTTGTCTCCGTTCAGCAACTATTTCAAATTTGAATAAAATAAATACTAACAACAGCTTCCTGCAATAAATATTTCCCGGCTCCCGGTGTTGTTGTAACTTACTGTTCGTCGGTTACATGGAAACCAGGTTTTACATACCACATCCCCTTCTGCAGGATCTTGTGCAATGCATTATGATCGTGCATGCCAAAATTGATGCGGCTGCACCAGCGGTGGTCTGTCCTTATCCGCCCACACCGCAAAACTCTCTGTTCTTTTATATTAATGACCGCATTAAAGTGCAGCCCGAAGGAACGGCTGTTTTTACGGAGCAACCAAGAAGTGTGCTGGTAGGACCGCAGCTCAACCGGGTTACCATTGATGTGAACAGGGATCATAAGGCAGTGCGGGTGGGGTTTCACCCCGGTGGCCTGCACCGGTTACTCGGTTTTTCAATGGCAGGCATGATTGATGCCAGTTATGATGCCGCCGATGTGTTTGGCAAAGAGATGAAGGAGCTGGATGAAAAACTGCAGGAAGCCAGCCATTTTGATACTATAAAAGATATCGTGGAGCAGTTCCTGTTACAAAAGGCTGGCCGGTTAAAGGATATTCTCCCTTTTGATAAAGCCATGCTGGAATTGCTGCGCTCAGGAGGTACTATGCCCGTTGAAAAAATAGCTTCCCTGGCCTGCTTAAGCCTGCGCCAGTTTGAAAGGGTGAGTAAGGAACGCATCGGGTTGCCGCCAAAACTATTTGCCAGGATCGTCCGTTTCTCAAAAGCCTACCGGTTGCGTGAAAATTTTACCGGCATGAGCTGGACACAGATTGCTTATGAATGTAATTATTTCGACCAGATGCACCTGATCCGTGACTTTAAACAATTTACCGGTGTTTCTCCCCGCCTGATTGAAAAAGACCTGGAAGGTTCGCCTATCCGCCTGCAGGCCACGCTGCGTTTATAATGTCGTTTTTTTACTATTTACCCGGTCAGCAGTGAACGAGTTTTACAGTTAAATCAACCAGTATGCAAAAAACTGTTCTGCTCTCCGTCATGTTTCTTTGTTCATTGACTGTAGTAACTACTGCACAAAACTTTGATAAACTGTCGGCACTGGAACAAACAAGCTTCAATGTGTACTATAGCAACGGGCACCAGCAACGGGCTACTGCTATCAGCAAGCGAGTAGAAAAAGCTATCCGCTTTCAGCAGCAGCTGGTGAACTTTAAGCCAACCATAACCTTGTTGGTATTATCTGCTGCCGACTGGAGCAGCTATACAACTTTTCCTGTTTATGGAATGCCGCATTACAATGATGCACAAACACTTATTGTGGCAGCCGAAGACAATCCCTTCTGGAAAAGCTTTATACCACCGATGGAACAGTTACCCGACGGGTTGCGTACACAAATTGAAACGGTGTACCGTAACAGCATCGGCGATATCAGTATGGAAGGGTTTTTTGATCTGCTGGCCTTACATGAATTGGGTCATGCTTTTCACCTGCAGGGCGGGCTTGAAATACAACGCAAATGGATGGGCGAATTATTCTGCAATATTTTACTGCACACTTATATTGCTGAAGAAGAACCGGAACAATTACCGGCCCTCACCCTTTTTCCCCGCATGGTGATCACTGCAGGCACCAAAGGATTTACCTATACAAGCCTGAAGGATCTGGAAGAGCATTATGAGGAAATCGGGAAGATGCATGCCAAGAATTATGGCTGGTACCAATGTCGCTGGCATGCGGCCGCCGGCGACATGTATGATGCTGCCGGAAAAGAACTGGTTCCAACACTCTGGAAGGCATTTAAACAACAACGGGAAAAATTAAATGATACCGACCTGCTCCACTTCCTGGATACATCCGTTCATACAAGCGTTGCGGATATGATCCGCAACTGGGATAAAGCAATCGTGCAGTAATATCCGAACTATATCAGCAGCAATAACCTGGTTCAAAACAGTTCGTATATTCGGTACCAGTCAATAAACCATGAACTATTTTGATCCAAAGACAGCGGCAGAACGTTATTCAAAAGGACGACCCGATTTCCACCACAACACGATCAGGCATATCAAAGAGTATTTGCAGCTTGATAAAAAACTTGATGCCGCATTAGATATTGCCTGTGGCACCGGGCTTTCCACCAAAGCTCTTTTAGAAATTGCCACCACTGTTTACGGAACAGATATTTCGCAGGAGATGCAACTCCTTTCCACGAATATCCTGAACTGGATCAAGTACCAGAATGAGAACAGGCGATTGGTGAAAGAAAATTTTAACCTCCATGAAATGGTGGGCCAGGTGCTGGGTATTTTACAATCGCTGGCCCGGCAGAAAAAGCTGCTGATCGAAAACCGGGTGGATGAAAGCACCGAGATACAGCAATACTATGAACCGCTGAAGATCCTTGTCTATAACCTGCTTACTAATGCGATTCATTTTACCGAGAAAGGAACCATCACGGTATCGGCCGAGAAAACGAATGGCAATATAACAGTCAGTGTAAAAGATGAAGGTATTGGTATGACGCCGGAACAGATACAGCGGCTGATGGCCGATGAAGTGGTGATCACTGCTGCCAATGTAGATAATAAAAAAGGCCCCGGCCTCGGGTATCTTATTATCAAAGACCTGCTGAAGACCATGGGCGCCTCCTTGCATATTGAAAGCAAGCGGGGAGAAGGTGCCACCGTGTCTATAAAAATGCCGGGATAATACAGGCAGGTGGAAAATACTTATTAATTTTAGAGATAGCTGGTACAAATTTGTACTGATAATCAATATAAAACTGTACCAGCGGTTACGCCAATTTACGAGTTACCTGCCATTTTAGTGCGACAGTTCACTAATTACGCAATAGACAATAAAACCAAACAAATAATCCTAAAAACAATAAATATTCAATTAAATTTGCCAATAATTTTAGTATGACAGAGATGCATCCATTTGAAAGGGCTTTATCAGTATCAACAGAAGACATAGAACTTGAATTAAGAGGTATTACCGAAATTACATGGGCTGATTTTTGGCTTAACCCAAGAAAATTGAGGGGTAGCGACTTTTTAATGCGTTGGTCGCAGGGTGTTTGGAGTGAAAAACGTTTGATTGACGCAACTAACAAAACAAATCTATTTTATGCTATTCCATACGGACCAAGCGGAACAGCCCCAACAAACGATGTAAGAGCATTTGAATTATACTTTGAACGCTTAGAAGCGGCAGGACTGGGACATATCAAACGTCCAGACCTTTTAGTGTTCAAAATTGCAGATAAAACATTCGTTGATAAATTTATTGAAAGCATTGGTGGTGAAGAGGAACTTCCCTTTATAACAGAAGACAAACTTCAACCACTTGTTCAAAAGGCAATCATTGCAGTTGAGTGTGAAAATTCTTTATGGGTTGCAGAGAAAATGCCTGCATATAATCTTCCCATGAAGCCACAAAAAAGATTAGGCGGGAAATTAGGACTTCCAAAAGTTGCTGTTCTGCCTACAGTAATTATTAAAGAAGAAGACCGTCTTCCTCTAAGCAAGTGGCAAGAACAAAATAAAATTCCAATTCATGTTTGGCATGTATTCTTTGACAGGGCTTATGGACTTTCGTTCGATGAAGCACAAAGATTAGTTACAGACGGTTTGATTTTACCAACCGAACAAGTATTTCAAGCACCTGGTGGTGCTACCACTAAAAAATCTATTTACAAATACTATTATCACTATGCTTACCCTCTTGGTGTTGCAAGCGAAAGACCGCAACTAATTCCAGCTTTTATTGAGGATAAAAATGGACATATTTTACCTTATGTAAAATTTGAAGGAGGATCTTTAAATATAGCAGACGAAGCAATTAACGTTTTAAATAAATTCTGATGGGAAAGATAAAATTGCATCAGAAACTACCAACAGAATGGAACGAAAGAGAAATCCTACGTGACAAAGGACAGTTTTGGACACCAAGTTGGGTTGCCGAAGCAATGGTAGCTTATGTTGCAGACAATACTGATTTAGTTTTCGACCCTGCAACTGGTAGAGGTGCATTTTATGAAGCGTTGCTAAAACTAAACAAGCAAAACATTTCTTTTTTTGGAACTGACATAGACCCTGAAGTATTATCAGATGAAATCTATAACAAAGAAAAATGCTTTGTAGAAAAAAGAGATTTCATAAAAGACCCACCCAAAAGAAAGTTCAAAGCAATTGTTGCCAATCCACCATATATACGACATCACAGAATTGACGAAGAAACAAAGTTGTTGCTTAAACAACTTTCGATATCAATAACAGGTGGCACTATTGATGGCAGAGCAGGTTATCACATATACTTTCTCATTCAAGCACTAAACCTTGTTGAGAAAGATGGTAAACTTGCTTTTATTATGCCTGCTGACACTTGCGAAGGGAAGTTTGCAAAGAATTTATGGAAATGGATTTCGGAAAAATTTTGCATTGAAGGTGTAATTACATTTGATGAAAAGGCTACGCCTTTTCCAAATGTAGATACCAACGCTATTATTTTCCTAATTAAAAATTCTAAACCACAAAAGACATTGCAATGGGTGAAAGCTAATGAGGCATATTCTTCTGACCTTTTAGACTTCATCTCCTCTGACTTCAAGAAAAAGAAATACAGTACTTTAGAAATAACCAGTCGTCAACTAAAAGAAGGTATTGCAACAGGTTTTTCAAGACCAGAACAAAATCATAATGGTTTCAAATTTCATTTAAACGACTTTGCAAATGTTATGAGAGGCATTGCGACAGGCTCAAATGAATTTTTCTTTTTGACAGCACAACAAGTTAAAGAGATTGGTATTCCAAAAGAGTTTTTAAAGAGAGCAGTTGGTAGAACGAAAGATGCAACAGAAAGTGTTTTGACATTGAAAGATATTGAGGAATTAGAGAAAGAAAATCGCCCCACTTATTTACTTTCTATAAACGGACACGATAAATTCCCTAAAGCAATTTCCAATTACTTAAAAATTGGAGAAGAGTTGGGATTACCAAGTCGTTCACTTATTCAACAACGCAAACCGTGGTATAAAATGGAGAAACGACAAGTTCCACCATTACTGTTTGCTTATCTTGGTAGACGTAACACTCGGTTTATTAAAAATGATGCAGGCGTATTGCCATTAACGGGATTTCTCTGTGTTTATCCCATTTATGACGACAAAGAATACATAAACAATCTTTGGCAAGCATTAAATCATCCTGACACTTTAGAAAATCTAAAACTTGTAGGCAAAAGCTATGGTTCAGGTGCGATTAAAGTTGAGCCTGGCAATTTAAACAAACTTCCAATTCCAGAACACATAGTTAGTCAGTTTAATCTTAAGCGACCATACAAAACCGCTGACGGACAACTTGAAATTTTTAGGGAACCAAAAGTAGAGTATAAAACGACAAAGAAAAAAACGGCAGGTAACAAGGGGTTTGGCGTTATTGGGGCATGACCTTTTAACTTCAACTTCAGCAACATGGCATCTTTTGTTCAGGCTGGACAAACATCGGTGAGCATTTGTTCTTATCTTATACATCAGCAACGCATCAGCAGCGGTTCCAGGCGGACGATTTTCAAATCCCCCAACAACGCCAAGCCCTGCTCGTTGCCTGCTATGTTCGGGCAGACCTTAAAACGAATTTTCATTTTGACAATGCGATATATCTTATTTGCTTTTATATTAACTGCGACTGGTTGTTCAGGACAACAAACCGCTAACCAACAAACAAAGATTGACACTGCTAAACTTTTCAATCTAAAGGGTCATCCTGATAATTCAGGTGCCAGTGATATGAATATGTTTAAACGGTCTATTGCAATTGTACAACAGGGCTACGCCATGATATTGAATGACAAGGAAACAAATGTTGAAGCCCTGACCGAAGTTGAAAAACTAATAGTTTCAAATAAAGAAGAAATCAAAAACGACTTGTTTTATGTGCTAATGGATAGCACTACTGACTTTAAAAGAACATTAGCAGTTATTGATATCCTAACTAAAAACCAGATAACAAATTATAAGGTGATTAATATTCAGAAATATTTCACTCCTCCTGAACCGGTGACTATTCAAACACCAACTTCGGTTATATCCACTTACGACGAAAATGATTCAACCTATTTTTCGATAACAATTCTCGACAAGGGTATTGATGTCAGACTCTTTGGACAAGAGACAAAACTTAAAACAACAAACGACCTTGACACTTTTGTCGCTGCACATAAACAGGATATTAAGAAGATAATTATTATCACAACAAGAGAAGTTCCCGACAATAAATTCAAACCGGTGCTTGAAGTGCTAAAGAAACATGAATTCTATAAATATAATTTAGTTACAAAATAAGACCGGTGACGAAACACAGCAGGCAACATTCGGTTTGCTACTATGCTGGCTGACGAATAAAGCCGGGCTGCAGAATATATTTTCATCTTCAGTATCTTTACTCAGCAGCGGTTGCGGCTGACGTAACACGGAATAACAGCACAGCAGCAAGCCGCCCACGTTCCTCAACAACCCCCAAGTGGAAAATCGTCCATCCTTCTGCGTTCATCCTCCATTTTTTACGGTTTGATGCCGGGGCATCTTTGCATTGTCAATAACGACAGCAAACATTAAAAATAAAACAATGAAAAAATTCACAGTTCCCACAAGAGATGAAGTGGCGCCGGCTAATCAAACCATTTTCGATAACCTGAACAAAGCTTTGGGTTTTGTACCGAATCTTTATGCTACTATCGCCTATTCTGAGAACGGCCTGGGCCGTTACCTGGCGTATCAAAATGCCAAAACCTCGTTAAGTAACAAAGAAAAAGAAGCCATAAACTTAGTGGTAAGCGAAGTAAACAAATGTGTTTACTGCAAAAGTGCCCACACGGTAATTGGTAAAATGAATGGCTTTACGGAGGGCCAGTTATTAGATATCCGCCGTGAAAATGCTGATAACCCCAAATTGAATGCCCTGGTGAAATTAGCAGCCAGCATCACCCGCAACCGTGGTAATGCCGATGCGGCATTGGTGGATGATTTCTATGCCCAGGGTTATACTAATGAAAACCTGGTTGATCTGATCCTGCAAGTGAGCGATAAAACCGCTATGAACTATTTGCACAATCTCACACAAGTTCCGGTTGATTTTCCTTTGGCACCTTCCCTCGAAGCTGTGCTGAATTAAGGTCCTGGAACTACTTTCTGTTTTCTAAAAGCCGGGAAGTATTCCGGCTTTTGTTTTTCCTGAAACCCTCTGGCTGGAAAATTGTCCATCCCCTTGCGTCCATCCTCCATTTTATAAGGCCTTATTCCGTCGCACCTTTGTGCTGTAAAAAAACAAGCATCATGGCAAACGCAATACAACAGAAAGGTTTAGTGAAATCAGATTACAGGAATTACCTGGAAAAAGGCATCCGCTATCATCAATATAAACAAGAAATGGCAGCAGACCTGGCATTGAATAATGACCTGAAGATCAGGGAATACATCAACCTCAACCAACGCCGGATGCACCGGGTGGAAAAAACGTACACTCCTTCTGTTGAAATAATTACACAGGTTAAAAGCTTAAAGCATAGGGTATACTGGTTAGTACTTACGGAGCACTGGTGTGGAGATGCCTCTCAGTCATTGCCGGTTTTAAACAGGCTTGCACAATTGAGTGAGGGAAAGATTGAGATGAAATTAGTGTACCGTGACCAGGAAGATGCGCTGATGAAAGTGTACCTCACTAATGGAACAAGGTCAATTCCAAAATTGATCCAGTTGGATGAGCATTTGAATGTAACCGGTATTTGGGGGCCCAGACCGAATCCTGCACAAAAATTAGTAAAGGAATTAAAAGCCAACCCTGCAACTGCCTCCACTTATGCTAATGACCTGCATTTGTGGTATGCAAAAGACAAACAGCAACACCTGGAAAAAGAAATAGCACTACTACTATTCAGGACCAATTTATTTTGTCCTGATTGTTTATCATAAAATAAATCAAAAACTCATGGAACAGCGTCACCCCCTCCCGCCATTTACCGAAGAAACTGCCAAACAAAAAATTCAAATGGCAGAAGATGCCTGGAACAGTAAAGACCCGGTAAGGGTTTCAAAAGCATATACAGTGGATAGTGAATGGAGAAACAGGAATGTATTTCTGCATGGCAGAGATGAGATAGTACAATTCCTAACCGGTAAATGGGAACGGGAATTGAACTACCAACTCAAAAAGGAATACTGGGCACATAGTGGTAACAGAATTGCAGTTCGCTTTGAATATGAATACCAGGATGCAGCCGGTCAATGGTTCCGTGCGTATGGAAATGAAAACTGGGAGTTTGATGAAAATGGTTATATGGCGAAACGGTATGCCAGCATCAATGATTTGGAGATTGAAGAAAGAGACAGGAAGTTTAAATAGTAAAATATTTTTTATGAAAAATGATTTGATAAAAGAAACCAATGAAGCAACAACGGAAGAAGTTGTTATTCCCGATGAATGTGGGGATACGATGTGGGATGCAGTGCTGCAACAGGAAGTAAAAACATGTGGTGCAAAAACTGCTTCTAAAAATGCTGCATCTCTGCTCAATAGAATTGATGCAGTACAAGTGAGTGACACAACAAAAGCAAAATAGCTATTCAAAAGCCTGGTCAATAAAAATATTTATGATGGCAAAAAATTTTGCAGCTTTAGCATTTACTGATGCAGTGAAAGCGATGCAGGAAAAACTCGGCAGCCGTGCAAGTTATGCAAGGATGGAAAGGGATACATATGTGGATGGGCTCACAGAAAATGAAATTGATTTTATATCTCAGCGGGACAGTTTTTATATGGCCAGTATCGGGGAAAATAATTTTCCCTACATACAGCACCGGGGCGGACCAAAAGGTTTTGTGAAAGTGCTGGATGCAAAACGAATTGGTTTCTTAGATTTTCGTGGCAACATGCAATATATTTCTGTGGGCAATATTGCCACTAATAATAATGTGGCATTGATAATGGTGGATTATCCTGCAAAGGCAAGATTGAAAATTTTGGCTACCGCTGAAATGGTGGAATTGAAAGAGGACCCCGCGTTGTATGATTTGCTTGATTTAAGTGAATATAAATTTAAACCGGAAAGGATGATGCTGTTTCATATAGAAGCATACGACTGGAATTGTCCGCAACATATAACAGCACGATATACGATTGAGGATATTGAAGAGGCTTTTAACAGTCAAAAGGAACATATTACTAAATTGCAGGGAGAAATAACTGAGTTGAAGCAAAAATTAAGACAAGCATGACGAAGGAGTTAAAAAGGGTGGTCATTACAGGTATGGGTGCCATTACCCCCCTGGGAAATTCAGTAGAAGTATTCTGGAAAAATATAGTGGCTGGTAAAAGCGGGGTGGATGTTATTACAAAATTTGATACCCGTTTATTTAAAACAAAGTTTGCAGCAGAAGTTAAAGGCTTTACACCTGCCGCTTATTTTGAAAAGAACGAAGCCAGGAAATATGACCTGTTTACCCAGTATGCTGTAGCTGCTGCAGAGGAAGCGATAAAAGATGCCGGTTTAAATTTTGATGTGCTTAATAAAAACAAGATTGGTGTTATCTGGGGCTCAGGTAATGGTGGTATCTTAACTTTTCAGGACCAGTTGGAAGATTTTTTTAAGGGAAATAAGACCCCGAGATTCAATCCGTATTTTATTCCAAAAATAATTGCTGATATTCCTTCCGGGGTAATTTCTATCCGGCATGGTTTAAGGGGCTTGAATTTTTCCACCATCTCTGCCTGCGCATCTTCCACCACGGCTATCATTGATGCGTTTACTTATATACGATTGGGCAAAGCGGATATTGTAATTGCCGGTGGTTCAGAAGCCGCTATTAACGAAAGCGGGGTGGGTGGTTTTAATGCTTCAAAAGCTTTATCAACGCATAATGAAAATCCCCAGGCAGCATCCAGGCCTTTTGATGTAAAGCGGGATGGTTTTGTTATGGGGGAAGGTGCCGGTGCATTGATTCTGGAAAGTTTGGAAAGTGCATTAGCCAGGGGTGCAGCCATTATTGCAGAAGTGGCGGGCGGTGGAATGGCTGCCGATGCGTATCATTTAACCGGGACACACCCGGATGGTGAAGGCGCATACCTGGGAATGATGGATGCGCTGGAAGATGCCGGGATTGTGGCTGATCAGGTTGATTATGTAAATGCCCATGCCACGTCCACGCCTTTGGGTGATGAAAGTGAATTGAAAGCCATTGCAAGGGTTTTTGGTGAACGGAAAGATTTAAACGTCAGCGGGACCAAATCAATGACAGGTCATTTGCTGGGTGCAGCTGGTGCAATAGAGGCCATTATTACCATCAAAGCATTGCAGCAAAATATTGTTCCGCCAACCATCAACACAGATGAAGTGGAGCCGGAATGGGCGGGTAAATTCAATCTTACCTTAGGTACGGCACAACAAAAAGAAATTACTTATGCTATGAGCAATACGTTTGGTTTTGGCGGGCATATTGCTACGGCTTTATTTAAAAAATTTAAACTATAGAAACTGGTTTTTGCGCCAGCTGAACCTGGTGTTAAAAAATATATAGTATATAACAATTCCCGAATGATCAATCAATCCGCATTCACCCTGGTAAATCCGCAAAATGGCAACCTCGCCTTCAAATTTTTTGTATTTGAAGACAATAGTCATTTTGACCATATTCAACGCAACAATTATTTTTCATTGATCTGGGTAAAAGAAGGGAATGGAAAAGTAAAAGCAGATTTTGCTGAATATGATTTTGAGGTAAACACTTTATTTGCGTTCTCGCCTTATCAGCCCTATATGTTTACTCCGGGTAAGCCCCTATCCGGTATTGCCATTAATTTTCACCCGGAATTTTTTTGCATTTATAAACATCATAAAGAAGTTTCCTGCAACGGGGTGCTTTATAATAACATTTACAGCCCGCCTTTTGTAAGGGTAGACAACACTTCGGCCGCTACTTTAGACATGCTATGCCAACAGATAAAAATCGAAATGCAAAACCCCGACCTGGCACAGTATGAATTATTGGTTTCCTATTTAAAAATTTTTTTAATAACAGCAGCGAGATTAAAAACACAACAGCAGCCCGAAACCATGGCCGAATTAAAGGACCAGAAAGAGCCGTTTATTTTACAGAAGCTAAAGGATGCCATTGAAGAAAACTTTAAAACCCGGCATTCGCCTGCTGATTATGCAGCGCTGCTTTTCATTACGCCCAAGGCCCTGGCCAAAATCACCAAGAACCACTTTCATAAAACCCTCAGCAGCCTTATTAATGAACGTATCATCATTGAAGCCAAACGGGAACTTTATCTTACCAATAAAACAATTAAAGAAATAGCTTACGAATTGGGTTATGAAGACGAGTATTATTTTAGCCGCTTTTTTAAGGTAAATGCTGAAGTCTCGCCGCAGATGTACCGAGATACTGTAGGATATGCAAAGGCAATGGCCTGAGAATCGAAATACTAATGCCGCTGGTAATTATCTGGAGTCGGGCTTTTATGCCGTTGATGGTGTTTCTCACCAACAACGCAATTATAGATTGGTCCAATATTGAGTACATAATCTGTACAGCCAATTCTGTATAAAACATAATGCATTCAAACAGCTAATCGTTTCCCTTTTCCACCGCCTCCCTCACCAGCTCTATCTCAAAGCCCTTGTTCAGTAAATAATCCATGGTTTTCTTTTTCCGCACCAGGTATTGGTCGCTTTTGAGGGAAGCATATTTTTCGTCGGCCAGTTTTTTTAATATCGCCCGGTATTCTTCTTCGTCAATCTGTTGCAATGCTTTTTTGATACAGTACTCACTTACTTTCTTTCCTTTCAGTTCATATTTGATCCTGACCCGGCCCCAGTGTTTCATCCGCCATTTGCCACCGGCAAAAGCAATGGCAAACCGTTCCTCGTTCAGGTAATTTTCTTCAATCAATGTGGCGATAATCTCATCATGATCGGTTTTCCATACACCAAGGTCGTAGAGTTTTTGCTGCACTTCGCTGTGGCAGCGTTCCTGGTAGCCGCAGTAATGTTTTAGTTTTTGCAGGGCTTGTTCCTTGGTCAGGTGTTTTTTGTACAGCATCGGCACAAAACTAAATAAATAGCCGCTTTGGTTTATACCTGTGTCTTCAGTGTATCTTTTAACCCGCTGGTTGCTTTTTCCACCACTTTATAGACCAGTTTCACCGGAACGGTTTTACCCCGGATAACAGTAGTGCCATAGCCCACATAAATTTTTTCCCCCACCAGTTGCAGGTTATTCCGGTTACGGATATTGCTGCGGGAAGTGCTGATGCCTGCTTTTTGTGCCGGGGCTGTTGTTATTTCAGCTTTGTCATTCACCACAATCTCATCTTTTGTAGTGTTTGTTATATCGGTTTCATAAACACCATCACCATCCAGGTCCGCTTCTGCTGAAATACTGCGTAAGGACTGGCTGTTTTGTGATGCCGTGATCTTTACGTCTCCTTTTCTTTCATCATCACCGGGATCAGGTGCAATGACACTGCCCGATTTGTTGGAACGGGACGAATTATGATCCTGTGCTTTGTTGCCACCACCATTACCATTGCCCGGATCGGGAGCTGCAATGTTTGCTGTTTTATTAGACCGGGTTGAATTATGGTCCTGCGCCTTCATATTACTATTATTCGGATCGGGTGCAATGACACTGCCTGTTTTATTGGAACGGGATGAGTTATGATCTTGTGCTTTTCCGGCAGATACCCATAACTGGCTCTCAATAACGACCTGTTGCTCTACTGTAAATGTATAATCACCCGGTTCCAGGTCCGTAAATTCAAACTCGCCATTTTCATTGGTCTGACGTGTAAGCAAATTGCCACCAGGATTCTTTCCTCCTTTAATCGTCAATCCGCCAATCGGATTACCTGGCCGCAACGCAGGACCTCCGGGAACAATTGGTGGGGCAACAGTCATATAAGTTATCCCGTTTTCATCGAAACCAACCGGGGTCAGTCGTACTTCACTGATATTGGAACGGGGGCTCCATATTTCTTCATCTGCATCTCCCGCTGCCACCCGGTCATTGGACTGGTTGGATTTTGTTTTCGTTTTTATAAGAGCTGCCACTCCATCATCATCCGTATCACCGGTGTTGATATCATATTGCTTTACACCAGCATGCTGAATGATCTTTGTAACAGCAGCTGTTTCTTCTTTGGTTCCGTTCTCATACTGGCTGGTCATTGTTGTTTTATTATCAGCATCTATACTGATCGTATATTCCTTAACCAGGCCCGGCGCCCCAGCTATACCTTGTTTTTTCTCCGGGTCCCAGCCCCGCACAGTTACTTTTTTTACGGTTCCGGCAGTACTTATTCTTGCATCAGCCGTTACATCTTTCACGGTACCATCGTTCATCGTGGCCAGTACTTTGGTTGATTCAGCCACTCCATCGCCATCGGTATCTGCTTCAATGATCGTCAGCGATCTCCGGATATTAGAACGGGAAGTGCTGATACCTGCTTTTTGTGTCATGGGTTCTTCTTCATTGCTGCTGTTGATCAGTAGTTGCATGGATGCATCCGATATTGTAACCTGTCCCAGCAGGTCGGTGCTTTTCGCAGCATAATAGTCATATCCTTTTTTACTGAGAAAGCTGCCGCTGACGGCGAGTATATAATCACCATCGGGTACATTGGCAAAAAAGAAATCACCACAGCTTCCGGTTTTTGTTTTAGCGATCAGCGCACCACTCTGCGGTTCCAGCAATGATATGGTAATGCCTTCAACCGTATTACAATCATTACCTGTTGCTCCGCTGTTTCCTTTATGTAATGGGTTTTCTCCTTTTGTACCCTTGTCCTGGTACAGCGGGTTGTTTTGTACACTGGATAATTTTGCCGTAGCAATACAGGTTTCACAAGTGCCGCCTTCATTATCGGCAAATACCGGTTCATACTGGCGGCGGCCTGTAGACATGCCGCTAGCTTTTTCTCTTTTACCGGATGCTTGTCCGCTGCCGTGTTCTCTTGCATAAAACCCTGTAGCAATACCGGAGTTATTATTGATGATGACCATTCCGGTGGCTGCATAGGATGCTGCTGCTGCACCACCTCCGCCACCACCTGCCATGGTTTTATTCGTTACAATTCCTGTTGATGCCGGTGATGTCCAGATCAGTTTGCCGGAGATAATATTCCTGCCGGCTCCCTGTGCAAGGGCACTGCCTGCTGCATGCAAGCCCTGGTTTACTTTTTCTCCGAACGTGGCACCTTGTGTTTGTTTGGGAACCGTTACATTCATAGAGATGCGGTTCGGCATTCCACCGTCTATTTTCATCCGGCTATTATAATTGGCGGCATCATCCGGGCAGGAGAAGGTCATTTCTTCGGTGGTTCCATCAGGATTAATAGTGCGTTGTGTTACAGGTCCGCAGCCGGCATTATTCGATTCTTCGCTTGTAATATTTCCGTACACAGGTTGTCCCGGCTGGTAGGTTCTTCTCCCGGTGGCAAGGCCGCTTCCTCTTTGTCTTTTTCCCGAAGCCATTCCACTACCTGCGTCTCTTGTTCTTTTACCGCTTGCCTGCCCGCTGCTGTGATCTCTTGGTGAGAGAATATTATACCGGACGGTGATACCGGTAACAATATCACTGATAGTACGGGATAACTTCAGTGGTTCCGCACCACGACGTATATCATAATTGTTCACTTCTGATTTTGTACTGAGGTAATCAGCACCAATTCCAAAAGACCAGACCTCTGATCTTGTTTTGTACTGAATGCCCAGGCCGGTTAAAAAACCGGGATAGATACTTTTGCTGGTAGCTTCATTCCTGTACAGCGGCCGTTGTGCTCCTTTCTGTTGCAGGCTTACCAGGCCGCTGTTATTGATGAACAGGCCGCCTTTTGCATGGGCAAACAATTCAACTGTTTTACCAACCCGTACGGATGGGCCCAGCAGCAAATACATGTTCTGCTGTTTTGTCTTATTAATGATCAGTTCATCGGGAGAGAAGGGAAATGTTTTTAAGAATGTATTGATCGTGGCATTATCGGCAGAAGAGGAGCCAAACCCTGAAAGAAAGCCAATACTGGCTTTGCCAAAAAAATAATCGGCTCCAAACCGGAAACCGGTGCCGCTGCCCCTGAACAATAATGAATCAGTGCCGTTGTTGCTGGCTGTGGAATAAACAGGCGCAAAAGAAAGACTTAGCCCGTTACCGGACCTGGACGAATTTTGATTAAACGTTTTGGTTGTTTGCGCAGATACAGTCGAAACGATCACTGAAAATAATAGGCATACAGGTATCCCTGCTGGAGAGCTTTTCATGTGGCTTGGCTTTTAGTGATCAGAAAAATACAATTAATATTTTCCATATCCTATAGCTTCAGGCCAATTATATTTATTGTCTTATGGTCATTATTCTTCCAGCCTGTCCGTACAACTGTATTCCTTTTTTAAAAAATCATCATACTGGTCGGCCTGCTGAAACAAGGTGCGGAAAGTGGCAACACCATTCTCTTTATTTATATCCTGGTCATATAGTATGCAGCTGAGTACTATATTCTGTTTGACGCAACTAAGCGTTAATCCATGCAGTCGATAGTTTTCCTGTAATAGATATTGATACAGCGGTTTGATCTTTGTGCTATCAGCCGGCATCTGGCACAGATACGCATCAGCAGCAATAAAAAAATTCTCCGGGTTATACACGATCCTGATCTTCGCTGATCCTTCTTTCACACTCCAGTTATTCGCTCCTTCCCTTGCCAGTCGTACATCTTTACCCAGTTCTTTTAAGATCGCTTCAATTGTTTTAGCTGTACCGACAGGTTCCACTTCTTTCTCCGGTATTTCCGGCAGCTTTACTTCGGTACCACAACTCGGGCAATATTTTCCTGCATCAATATTGGCAGCCGTAACAAGATAACCGCAACTAAAACAACGGGTGGACGCCTGTCCCCTGCTTGGCTGGTACATCTGCAGGGCTTCCCGCAGGTAGAGCACCGGTAGGGCAAATCCTAAATTATCACCGCCCCTGATGATAAATGAATTGACACCGATCACTTCTCCTTTATTATTCACCAGTGGTCCTCCGCTGTTGCCCGGGTTGATAGCGGCATCAATTTGTATGAACTTCAATCCGTCACGGATGCGGTCCACTTTGGAGATCACTCCCTGGGTAGCGGTATAGTTCAATCCATAGGGATGACCAATAGCCAGCACCGCGTCTCCATCTTTCATTTCTTCATACTGTCCCAATCTTATTTCGGGTAATTCAATTCCTTTGGGTGCTTCTAAAAAAGCAAGATCATGTTTACGATCTGTATACCATACTCTTGCTAATGCTTTATCAAACACTTTACCTGCTATTGTTACTTCTGCATTCTCCGCCACTACATGATCATTGGTGATGATGAGATCAAATTCCTTCAGGTAAAAACCGGTACCGGTGCCGCCGTTCGTAGCAATCTGGATAATTGCTTTCTGGTATTGCTCTATTATTTGCTGGGGGTCCATATCTTTTCAATTTTTTGATGGCCACGAATAGCTCCTGCCTGTTTAATAAGATTGCCGGATGCTTAAGCCTCCATATTTAAAAATTCCAGTTCTGTTGTAAATGTGTGATCGAAGTTGACGAGGTTATCAAACCGCAGGTTCTCTGTTTTGAAATCCATGTTCGGGTATTTTTGTTTCCAGCGGCTTTGTATCTCTTTTACTTTTTCAATGATAGCATCGGAACGAAATTCATTCGTTGCGGTATTATAGTACGCATTACTGAAGCCTAATGCAGCAAAATAGTCAGCATAGTTCACCATCATGAATAAATGAAATAACTCTGTTACTGCCCTTGGCATACTGTAGGAGTATTGACAATAGGCAATACCGTATTCGCAAACCTGGGTGGCAATAAAGGGGTAGTTGTTATCCCGGTACCAAATCATGTTGGCATTAGTGGCATGAATGGAATCGGAAACCATTTTGTAAGGCTGCGGTGCCACAATGGAAAATGTATACCGGGAACGAAACAGGTAGCTCATGACTTCTTCCTTTGGCCGGGCCTGTATTTTTTTCAGCTCTTCTATCATATCCCTGCTTTTATCAACCGGTGGTCTTTCGTCTTTCTTAAAATAAATACCTACGATCTTCTCCAGGTCATTCAGCAGTTTTCCTTCCGGTGTCACCAGGTAATCAATCCGGTACAGCAGCGCCAGCAACATATAGGCAATACCGCCGGAGAATTTTTCGGGATCCACCGATGCCACCGTCTCCAGTGTTTGTTGTATCCATTTTTGCAGGTACGCATATTTCACTTCCTTCTCGGAAACCTGAAGGGGGCCGATATGTTCACTGTCGATGTTTTCCAGCATGCTGAAATCCTGCAACAGCAGGTCGTCCTGCTTATCGGCTTTGGTCGCCAGTTCTTTTAACCCATAGTACAATTTGCTGGGATTGGCCGCTTCCATATCCGCATCGAACCGCATGCACAGCCTGTCATTGTCCATGGCAAACCGGCTGTAGTATAAGGTAAAATTCATTTCCAACAAGCGGCGCATCACCGGCACCGAAGCCTGCGGCATCCGGGCCAGGGTCACTTCGGCTTTCACCTGCTCCTTATTGAATGTGCCTCTTACAATTTTAGATCCCTGGTACACCTGGAACCTTCCTTCAGCACCATTGCGTTCATACACTACATTCTGCACGGCATCATCCCGCAGGTACTCAAAAAAAGCATCAAAGCTTTCGGGGTATTTTTTTTCTTTGAACAGGTTATCGGCATCCGTCCAGCGGCTTACTTTGGCGGGCAGTTTATTATTATCCGAGTAGCGGCCAAAATGGGTATCCGGTTCTGCGGCGGGTTCCGCTTTCTTTTTTCCCCAGCCAAATAGTTTTTCCAGCATGTCATGGTTTTTTGAGAAATAGCAAGATACTAAAGATGGGACAAGCCACATAAGACTGCCTGTTTTTATACCGGTCAACAAGTAATCCACGGCCCTGTTTAATGTGTTGAGGGTAAAGCAAAAATCAGTAGTTTCGCCCCAAACCAATTACAGATGAAGTTTATTGTATCCTCCTCCTCCTTACTGAAACAATTGCAGCATATCTCCGGAGTTATCAATGCTAATACTGTGTTGCCGATCCTCGAAGATTTCCTGTTTGAAGTTGAAAAAAATAAACTGACCGTGGTGGCCACCGACCTGGAGACCGTGATGCGGGTACAATTAGATATTGAAGCAAAAGACAGTGGTAAGGTTTGTATCCCGGCCAAGATCCTGATGGACTCCCTGAAGAATATTGCGGACCAGCCGCTGACCTTTACGATCGACAAGAATTTCGGCATCGAGATCACCAGCGATAATGGTAAGTATAAAGTTATGGGAGAGAACCCGGATAATTTCCCGAAAGAACCGGCTGCGGATGATACCACTTCTTTTACCATGACAGCATCTGCCCTGGTAACCGCTATTAATAAAACATTATTCGCTACAAGCAATGATGATCTTCGTCCTGCTATGACAGGTGTGTTTTTTGAACTGGATAAAAAAGGGTTGCAGTGCGTGGCTACTGATGCCCACCGCCTGGTCCGGTATAAAAGAACAGAAGTAAAATGCCCGAAGAATGATTCGTTCATTGTTCCCCGCAAACCACTGAACTTATTGAAAGCAGCAATTCCTGCTAATGAAGATGAGATCACCTTAAGCTATAACGGTAACCATCTTTTTGTAAAACACGGTACCACGCAAATGAGCTGCCGCCTGATCGATGCCCGTTTTCCTGATTATAAAGTGGTGATCCCTGCCGATAATCCTTACCGGCTTACGGTGAATAAAAACGATTTCCAAAGCGCATTGCGCCGGGTAAGTGTATTCAGTAATAAGAGCACCAACCAGGTGGCCCTGAGTATCAGTGGCAGCGAATTGCAACTGGCAGCCCAGGATGTGGACTTCAGCTTTGAAGGAAATGAAAGAATGAAATGCCAGTACAATGGTGAAGACCTGATGATCGCCTTCAACGCCAAGTTCCTGATCGAAATGCTGAATGCCGCTGACAGTGATGATGTGAATGTGGAATTATCAACCCCCACCAAGGCCGGCTTGATCAAACCCACCGAAAGTGACGAGAATGAAGAACTGCTGATGCTGGTAATGCCGCTGATGCTGAATCAATAATCGGTTCATCAATTATATAATTTCAGAAAGCTCACTTTAACAGTGGGCTTTTTTATGTACTTTATATTTTTTTTTAAATTTTGTCATGGAATTCATCCCGGTATTTACCTACAACGATTATGTTTCTGCACATATAGCAATGGGGCGGCTCGAGGAAGACGGTATTGACTGCTGGCTCAAAGACGAGAACACCGTTACGATTAATGCTGCATGGACACAGGCCGTTGGTGGTATTAAATTAATGGTAGCGGAAGATCATGTTGCCAAAGCTGTTGACATATTAAAAGAAATTGACCGGCAACATAAAGCAACGATTACTTGCCCCAAATGCGGTTCACACAATATTGAGCTAGTAAGCACACCTCGCAAAGCCTCTAACTGGGTCATGGTTATCTTTGGTTTCCTGTTCACCAGCTACGCCATGCCGGTTGATATGGCTAATCACTGTTTTGATTGCGGCCATGAATTTCCAGAAGCAAAAGCGGAAGAAGTTGTTGATAAGGATCAGCTCGACAATTAACGGCATTTTCTATATTACTTCGTAACTTTTCATTCATATTTATCTGCCATGTGGTATAATATCTTACACTATTTCCAAACCCTGGAAAACCGGCCTCTCGAACGTATGGCATTTTTGGTGGGGGGCCTGCTTATCTTCTGGATCATTGAAGGTGCCATTCCTTTACTGCCGATGCGCTATAAGAAAACCAAATTGCGGCATGCCGGTGTCAATTTTGTTTTTACGGTGATCCATTTGATCATTCACACCTTCCTGGCCATTTTTATTGTGCTGTTGTCCGACTGGTGCATGAACCAGCAGTTTGGTTTGGTGTACTGGCTAGGGGCTGGTGTGGGGCTAACTTTGTTCATTGGTGTAATGGCACTTGATTTCAGCAGCTGGTTAGTGCATGTCATCATGCATAAAAATAAGTTCCTCTGGCGTTTTCATTTGATCCACCACAGCGATACCAACGTGGATGTAAGCACGGGGCTTCGTCATCATCCCGGTGATAGTTTACTCCGCGGTATCTTTTTTATGCTGCTCATTTTTATTTCCGGTGCCCCGATGTATGCAGTAATGCTGTACCAGACACTGGTGGTACTGACCACCGCTTTTACACATGCCAACATGCGTTTACCTAAAAAGCTTGACAACCTGCTGAGCTATGCGCTTATCTCACCTAATATGCACAAAGTGCATCATCACTGGAAACAACCGTATACAGACAGTAATTATGGTGCCGTGTTTTCCATCTGGGATCGTTTTCTCGGTACTTTCAGCAAGCTGGATGTTGACCAGATCAAATATGGGCTTGACCGCCATTACCCCGCCGATAAAGATGAGGATATCTTATTATTACTCAGGAAACCTTTCGGAAAGTTAGATTCCTGATATTTACATCCATTAACTTTTCATATGAAAAAAATCATCCTGCTGGCGATGCTCTTTACATCGCTGGGTGCTGTTGCACAAAACAATTTGTATGTCGCTGCCCGTTCGGGATTAAGTATGCGGGATAAACCCGATGCCAAAGCAACTGTGATCGGTAAGATCCCTTATGGTACTAAGATCTCTGTTAACTACCCGGAGGAGATCGTCAACATTACTACCGAAGGAATCATTGGTGCCTGGGCCAAAACAACTTTCAATGGTAAAACCGGGTACGTCGTGAACTCTTATCTTTTCCCGGTGACTCCACCCAAAGCTACCATTAAGACCATGAAAGAATACCTGGCGCAGCTTTCTCCTGTATTTGGTGCAAAGCTGGTGGTGAAATCCGGTAAGATGGATAATATCGAAGAGGGCGGCTGGGAAATTCAGAAACAATTATATAAAAATGGAGCCGAGTGGCATGAACATTTGGGTTATGAATATGGTTCATCCGCTTATTTCATTCCCGGTTTTACTTTGACCCAGGGATTTTTATTAGTACGGCTGATCCCGGAGTTCAAAGCTATTTTCAATGACAAAGATGAATTCCCCACAGAAAATAAAACGATGAAGAAGGGCGAAGTGGAATATGATATCAAAGTAGAAAAAGAAATGCTGGGCGATAATCCCTGGTATAAAAAAATAAAACTGGAATACGCTGATGGAGCCGTTGTTTTCTTTGAAATGTACCAAATAGATAACCAGCTGGTGATTTTTACCGGGTCGGGGGTGTAGTTTTGCAGCATGAGAAAGATCGCTATGATACCGGCCCGTTATGCAGCCACCCGTTTTCCTGCTAAACTCATGCAGGTGCTGGGTGATAAAACAGTTATCCGTCATACCTATGATGCCACGATGGCAACCGGCTTATTTGATGAAGTGGTGGTGGTCACCGACAGCGATATCATTTTTACAGAGATCACGGCGGCAGGCGGTAAAGCGGTGATGAGTAAGCATGAACACGAAAGTGGCAGCGACCGTATTGCCGAAGCGGCAGCAGATATGGATGTTGATATTATTGTGAACGTACAGGGCGATACCCCTTTTGTAAAAAGAGAACCCTTAGAAAAACTGTTACAGCAATTCAACGACCCTTCCGTACAAGTAGCATCCATGATGCAGGTGCTCACCCAACAAGAAGAGATTGATGATCCCAACTTTGTAAAAGTAGCGGTTGATAAGAATATGAATTCCTTATTCTTCAGCCGCTCGGTAATTCCTTACCCAAGAGATAAAAATGCCCCTGTAACTTTTTATGAACATATCGGTGTCTATGCATTCCGCAAAAAAGCCCTGATGAGTTTTACCCAATGGCCCATGACGCCATTAGAAGCCGCTGAAAAAATAGAATGTCTGCGCTATCTTGAAAACGGTATTCCGCTCCGCATGATCGTGGTGGATTATATGGGTGTGGAAATTGATACCCCGGAAGATTTGGAGAGAGCAGCTGGCCTGTTATAGTTTTGAAATTTCATCAATTACGGTTCCCATTTTTTCCCTGACCTCATTTAATTCGGGCATCCATTTTTCCTGCTCACCCGTATCAATCATTTTAATCAGCAGGTTCAGCTCCTCTTTGCGTAAGCCAATATATTCAATCAGCTTGGCTGTCCTGGCATGCATTTCTTCGGGAATATCATAGCTTTTTGTTTTAGTAAGCATTGTTTCTGCCTGCTCCCACTGTGGCATAGCGGTTTCCTGTATTTGCTTTTTAAATTCCTCGTCGGTCATTTCCCTGTTATCAAAAACAGATACAGCTTTCTTTTCCAGTTCTGCAAACTCATTGAGCCGGTCATTAAATTTTTCACTGTCTTTATACGATGCTCCTTTTATTTCCGTCATAGCTGCATTTCGTTCCGCTGCTGGTGCCTGGTGATTTTGCAGGTAAAGAACAGCGGCGGTAATCGTAAGTATTGCCACTGCGGGTAATGCCCAGGTCACCTTCCTTTCATTTTTCTCTTGTTTAAGGGCAACAGAATAAATAAACCCGATAACAAAACCACTGACCAATCCACCAATATGTGCAGCATTATCAATACCGCCTTTCATTCCGTAAACCAGGTTATAGATAACAAAAACTGCAATACCGGGTAATAAACCCTTGCGAATCACATCAGGTATGAGTTTTGTCAGCAACAGGGCAATGAATAAGCCATACATACCAAATATAGCTCCTGATGCACCAGCACTATTCGCTCCTTCACTATGCCACCAAAGACTGGCGAGGCTGGCTAAAATTCCCGTAGCTAAATAGGCGGTTATAAATTTTAATTTTCCGATCATGGGCTCGAGGTAAACACTGATCGAATACAAGGCATACATGTTCATCAGGATATGAATAAGACCAAAGTGAATGAAAATATTTGTAACCAATCTCCAGCTATCACCACTCAGCGTAAGCGGCGAATAGTTACTTCCCCATTTTGCATGTATTCTTCCGTCCGGTTCAAATAAACCAGCCCCATCCATAGCCATCAATATAAATACAATTACATTGATCGCAATAATCGCATAGGTCACATAAAGATTTCCGGTTGACAGGTTCATGGCTTTATCCACTTCTTCCGCTTGTTTCACTTCCTGCTCTGCAGCGATGATCGTAGCTTCTTTGAGTTGCGCAATTGCCGCCGTCCACTCTGAAGTTTCTTGCCCGGCAGTTCTTGCTTTTAACGTTTCGAAGGCTGCCATAAAATTGGCAACATCTTTCTTAGTCTTTCCCATCATGTCAAATGACTCATTATGCACCATCTTACTGGTTACCGTCAGCAGACCCTCTTCGGTTTTAATCGTTATCTCATTATCATTCCTGTTCCAGCTGCGGGGCGTATACCCTAATAAGATATTGTCTCCCGCATATTTTATGGTCCAGCCTAACTCTTTCAGCGTACCATAAGCGAGGGCTTGTAATGCAGCCGCAGCATATCCTGCAGCATTGATGGTTTGTTCGTTTTGGGGCATCCTGTTCTTATTTTTTTCTAAGATGGTATATTTTTCCCAGATTGTATAAAATACTGAAATACCGGGTCTCCCCATACCCTGGACAAATAGCAGGTTTTCTTGTTTGTTTTATTAACTAACCCTATCCGCCTGTCGTCTCGGCTTACTTATTACTTATTAATTTCACTGTTCCTTTATTGAAAAGCGGTATCAAACGACTCGTTCTATAACTTTGCATTCTTAGCGCCTATTTCTTTGAGTCCTTTGTGGTAAAATAAAAATTATGAAATTCAGGAATTTTAAAATGATCGGCTTTGTGGTCTATGGCCGCGGAAGTTTTAACCAGTTAGATGAGATCATTGCCCCGCACCGCCAGGATGGCAAACCCATGGTATTCTTAGTAGATCATTTCTTCGATGGTAAACCATTGGTCGACCGTATACCGGTAAGAGAAAATGACAAAGTGATATTCGTGGATGTGACCTACGAACCCAAAACCACCTATGTAGATAAGCTGGCGCAGCAACTGAAAGAAGAATTTGGTGCCGTGAGCGGGGTGATTGGTATCGGCGGCGGCAGCACGATGGACCTGGCCAAAGCCGTTTCTTTAATGATGAACAATCCCGGCTCTTCGGCTGATTACCAGGGCTGGGACCTGGTGAAATTCCCGGGTGTATATAAAGTGGGCATTCCCACCCTCAGCGGTACGGGTGCTGAAGTATCAAGAACAACCGTATTAACCGGCCCGACAAAAAAGTTGGGAATGAATTCTGATTTCACACCCTTCGACCAGATCGTTCTTGACCCGGAGCTGACGGCTAACGCACCGGCCAACCAGCGTTTCTATACCGGCATGGATTGCTATATCCATTGCATTGAAAGTTTGGAAGGAACTTATTTAAACGAGTTCAGTAAGAGCTATGGTGAAAAAGCATTGCAATTATGCCAGAAAGTATTTGTAGATAAAGCACACTGGGATGAAGAATGTGATGATATGCTGATGATGGCTTCTTATGCAGGCGGTATGAGCATTGCGTATTCGCAGGTGGGAGTGGCACATGCGGTCAGCTATGGACTTAGTTATTTACTCGGCACCAAACATGGTATTGGTAACTGTATCGTGATGAACCACCTGGAAGAGTATTATCCCGCCGGGGTAAAAGAATTCAAATACATGGTGGAGAAGAATAAGATCGAGATACCGGTTGGTATCTGCAAGGGATTAAGTGATGATGACTTTGAAAAGATGATCAATGTGAGCATGGGCATGAAACCTTTATGGGAAAATGCGTTGGGAAAGGATTGGGAAAAAATCATGACTAGAGAAAAGCTGAGAGCCTTATACGAAAAACTATAATCCATGCGGGGCGAAACCAACCTTCAGCAATTACTGCGAACCATGAAACCGGCATTGAATGAAGGGGAGTTTATTTTTTACTCCTTACCCGATCTTTCCGTCATCAATATCAACGATATCATCTTTTCCTTCAAAGAAAAAGAAGGTTTTACGGTGATCCTGGAAAAATCACTGGCAGACAAATTGAATATCCCTTATTCCTTCGTCGCCGCCTGGATCACTTTAACCGTTCATTCATCCTTAGAAGCCGTCGGGCTGACGGCTGCCTTTTCCAAAGCCTTAGCCGAAGAACAGATCAGTTGCAATATAGTCGCCGGTTTTTATCATGATCATATTTTTGTGGCAAAGCAGGATGCGGAAAAGGCGATGCAGGCACTGGGAAAACTTTCAACATAAAATAAAAATGGCAAAGCGGTTTCGCTTATTTTATGAACAGCTTGCTTTAAATCCCCGGAAGCTTTTCCTGGTGGACAGTGCCGGGGCCCTTCTTACGGCATTCCTGACCGGAGTTATCCTCGGTATGTTCCGGGATTTCTTCGGGATGCCGAAAAGGGTCCTTATTATTTTATCGCTTACCGCCCTGTTATTTGCTGTTTATTCCCTGAGTTGTTATTTTTTTTCCGGCCGGCACTGGCGGATTTGCCTTCGAGTCATTGCCATTGCCAACCTGCTCTATTGCTGTGCCACTGCAGGGCTTGTCATCTTCTTTTATTCCAGCCTCTCTATTTTTGGGGTGCTGTATTTTGTTGGCGAAATTCTGCTGGTGGGTATCTTAGTTAGTATAGAATGGAGATCCGCTTTGCCTCGTTTGGCAGAAAAGCATCGCCAATAAAAAAAATGTAGTTGTACATTTAAAAGAGCCTGATACGATAGAACATTATTCACTACAAATTACCGGACATGAATTTATCCCAACAAACTGCCAAACATTTCCGCGAGGTTTTTGCGGGTGGCAACTGGACGTCGGTCAATCTTAAAGAAACACTGACGGGTATTGACTGGCAGCAGGCTACCACAACTGTTCATTCTTTGAATACCATTGCTGCCCTGGTTTACCATATTCATTATTATGTGCAGGCGGTGCTGAAAGTATTGCATGGCAACCCGCTGAAAGCAAGTGATAAATTCAGTTTTGATGTTCCTGCCATTCATAACCAGGAAGACTGGGACCAATTAGTAGCCACCACACTGTCCGATGCTGAACAGTTTGCTGTGTTGGTGGAACAATTACCCGAAAGCCGGTTTAAAGAAGTCTTCGTGGATGAAAAATACGGCAGCTATCACCGGAATATGTATGGCATTATTGAACACACCCATTATCACCTGGGACAGATTGTACTGATCAAAAAGATCCTGCAGCAAGGTCAATAAGCCGGGTTAAAATACCCTTGTCCCGGTATTGCTCCCCGCTGTAAACGGGCTACCTTACTGCAAAACTTACAACATGAAATTATTGTTATTCGCCTGTGCCGTGACACTGCTTGGTTTTACGGCCTGCAACAATGAACCTAAAACAACTGAAGCTTCCTCTTTCAGCCTTGATTCTGTAAAAGCACAGATCGCTGCCAGTAATGCGGTCTATGGTGATTGTTTCGCTAAAAACGATTCCGTCACATTTGTCGGTTGCTATACCAGTGATGCCTGCATCAACCCGGCCGGTGTGCCAAAGATCTGTGGCAGTGCCGGTATCAATGCCTTTTTTGGCGGTGCCGTGAAAATGGGTATTAAGAAGATCGTTCTTACTACTGCCGAAGTGATGGGTGGCAAAGACGGCGTGATCGAAACCGGCAGCTATGACCTGCAGGGCGATGGCGGCGTTTCATATGAGAAAGGAAAATTCATCGTGATGTGGAAAGAAGAGGGCGGTAAATGGAAAATGCACCGGGATATCTGGAACAGTGATGCACCGGCACCGGCTCCCGCTAAATAAACTTTTGCTGTCAAAAAATGAAAGAGGTTTTGTTCATAACAGGGCCTCTTATTTTTGTGTGCTCTTCTTCCATTTCTTTGCTAACTTTCCTTCACGATGAATGTAAAGCTTCGCCCCGAAAAATATTTAAAGTACCTCTACCTGCCCAACCTGTTTGGCACCCAGCGGACCAAAGAGATCTTACTGGTTAATCCTACTACGGTACACCTGCGGCAGGATGCGGAAGAGGTGTCCGTATTTGTATACGACTATGATGCCGATATCGTAGAAGAAAAGAAACTCCGGAAAGTGGCGGATGCTTTTTCTTATAAACACTCCAAACGCATCAGCTGGGTGAATATTGACGGGCTTCGGAAGGAAGATGTGGAAGCGATCTGCGAACATTATACCATCCACCCGCTGATCATTGAAGATATTCTCAGCATGGACCAGCGTCCCAAAATGGATGAAGTGGAAGGTGTGATGTATTGCCTGCTCAACATGCTCTACTTTAACGACCAGAAAAAAACAGTAGAGACAGAACAGGTGAGTATTGTGTTGGGAAAAGATTTTGTGATCAGCTTCCAGGAAGATGCCAGCCGCGATGCTTTTGATCCCATCCGTACCAAGTTGCGGATCACCAAGAGCCAGATACGGCAACGCACGGCTGATTATTTACTATATGCCATGATCGACCTGATCGTTGATAATTATTTTCTCGTGATGGAGCGGCTCGGGGAACAGATCGAAGAGCTGGAAGAAGAAGTAGTGAGAAAAAGCAATACCCGGTCACTGGCACATATCAACCAGTTGAGAAAAGAGCTGATCGTATTAAAAAGAAATATTGTCCCGGTTCGTGACCTGGTCGCCAGTATCATCCGCAGCGAAAGCGAATTACTGGATGACCGCACCACCAAGTATTTTAAAGATGTGTACGATCATATCGTACAGGCGTTTGACCTGAGTGAGAACTACCGTGATGTGATGATGAGTATGCAGGACCTGTATGTCAGTAATGTAAATCTTCGTCTTAATGAAGTGATGAAGGTAATGACCATCGTTACCTGTTTGCTGGCTCCAGCTACAGTGATCGGTGGTATTTTCGGAATGAATTTCGATATCATTCCTTATGCCCATCACCAGTGGGGGTTTTATTTTGCCATTGCGGTGATGTTTATTGTGCCGGTTATCATGCTGTATATTTTTAAGAAAAGGGGTTGGTTTTGATTTTACATTCTCTCACCACCAATAATCTGTTATGAGTGATTTTATAAGCGACCAGCTGGATGGTATTGTTTCCCTGTTTGAAAAAGAAGAAGAAAGAAAGATACCCTGGCTGAACCATGCCATCCAGGTAGCCAGTAATATTTTATTTGTGATCGCCTGTGTGATCCTGTTATGGAAAGGTTGCGTGTATCTATTCGATTCGTATTTTCCGCCCGATACCTATGATCCTGTCAGCGGTGCTATGCGCAGCAGTGTGAGTAAAGCCATTAAAACTCCCGGTGCGATCATCTTAATTGTAGGGCTCTTTCTTTTCGTGACCCGTATCATCGTGGCGCTGAAAGTATATATCAAACCCTTCCAGTTATTAAGTGTGCTGGGCCTGGTGATACTCGGTATCAAACTCTGGAATATTTTCTTTGAGAACAATTACAGCAGCTACAGTGAATTCCTGAAAAACTTTGCACAGGATATTTTTAAATAGCGGTTATCTCTTTTTGTAAACCGGAACGGTGCTGCAGGGTTCTCCGTACATGATACTTTTAACAACGGGGCGGAGTAATTTGGTGATCTCCATGTACACAAAATCTTCAATGGGTGTTTCGCCACATCCTTTTATCACCACCCGTTGATCAGTGAACTCGTTTACATTTATTGCAGCAAGATTTTTGAGAAAGAGTTGTTTGTGCAATTCTTTCTCATCACCCATCACTATTTCTTTGGCAATTGGTTGCAGGTAAGCCGCCAGCAGCATATAGGCCCACACCGGAATAATGGCATCAGCACTGCAGAACAACGCCACATTCTTATCCTGGTAAATGGACCAGTCGAGGTTTTTCAATGCTTCCCGGAAATCTTTTTCTTTCAGGATCATGCCCATGAACAAATGGTCCTTCATATCAAACACAGCAGTGGCTGCCCCGGGATAATACTTTTCCAGGTCCAGGGTGATCAGTCCGCTTTCCGCTACTTTATTGACAAAGGGTTCACTCATGCTTCTAAAATCAGTATGTAAAACTAACAAATCCGCACGGCTCTTGTTTACGGGGGCAGGAAAAACAAAAACCCGTTCCTTTTAACGGAACGGGCCTTGCAGTTGGTATCGGTAAAAATCGTCGTGTTAGAAATGTTTGGTCCGGTTATCACTAATGCTGGCTGCTTCACGAAGAGCCATTAACGGTGAATTACCTCTTTGTTTAGACATTTCATATTGTTGTTTTCTTTGTTCGGCCACGTTCGCATCGGCGATCGCAGTCGCAGTAACATTATCCACTCTTACGATATACACACCGGCTGTTCCTTCAATCGGCTCGGTAATTACTTTACCGCGGGTGGCCGGGTTAAATGCAGCACCCAATACTTTGGGTTCAAATCCAATGGTACTTTGTCCACCGCCAAAACGAAGGCTGTCGGCCACTTCTACCTGTTTCGCCAGCTTGGTAGCTACTGCTTCCAGGGTGGTCACAGGTCCGACCTTTGTTTTGATTAGTTCTGCTTTTTTATGATTTCGCAGCAATGGCTCCACCATCGCTCTTGCTTTACCTACGGATTGTGTTCCTTTTTCCTGTACTTCCGTTACAACAGCCACAACATAGCTTTCTCCCACTCTTTCGGGTTGCAGCACTTCACCACGTTTGGCTTCATAGATCTTTCTTACAAAATCCCTGGAGAAACCAAGACCGCTTACTTCATACGCTGTCGGGCGGATATCTAAACCAATTCCTTTGTTATAGCCTTTGGTTTTCCATTCTTTATCAAAGGTTTCATTGAATGATTTTTCATCCCTTGCTTTACCTGCAAAATTACCGGCATTGTTACGGGCCTCATTGATCGTTTCCTGGCTGGAAACGATCGGCTTGCTCAGGTAAGCGATCTTATAGCCTGTAGCAGATCCTTTTTGCGATAACACTTCTATATAATGATAGCCAAATTCTGTTTTTACAACTCCTTTTGAACCCGGAGCATTGGTGAAACTATAATCATTGAAGGGTGCCACCATCTGGCCGCTTCCTATTTCATATACACCGCCTTTATCTTTACTGCCGGGATCTTCTGATAATTTTGCACAAACAGAATCAAATGGCTGGCCACTGTTGATCAGCAGTTTCACACTGTCGATCAGTTTTAGTGCAGTAGCATCGTCTCTTACCATTTGTGATTGCCTGGTTTGCGGATCGATCTGCATGGTAGCAATAAGGATATGACGAACTTTTGCAGAATCTGGCATTTGTTTTACACCCAGCAGTTTCGCAATGGTAAAAGAGCCGCCATCCAGGTAAGGTCCGTAAATCGTTCCAACCGGTGTCCTGAAAATAGAATCTTTCTGTGCTATCTGTATTGTTTTACCATTGATATACCCGTTGTAAAAATTCTGTGCACCTTCTGCTGCCAGGAATCTTTCCATTTCATCATCTTTAGCTGCTGCCATAGACGGTGCGATCGCTTTGAGTTTTTCAATGGTCTCTGTAGTATCTTTTCCATTGGGTGATGCGCTGAAAGCGAGGTAAGCAATGCTGCGGGATTCTTCCTGTTTGAAATCTTCTTTGTGCTTGCTGATATAATCGGCCACTTCTTTATCGCTGATCTTTACACTGCTGTCAGCAATTTCAGTGTAGGGCACCCGAACAAAAGAGATACGTCCCAACTGGCTGTTATCTGCATTTTGTTTTTCCAGTAACCATTTAGGGAAATTGGTACTGTTGGTGAACAGGGAATTATATTTTTCTTCCAGTCTTACCTGCTTCATATAATTCAGCAGCTGGTTCAATTGTTCTTTTCTGGCAGCGTCTCTTCCTTTTTGGATCTCGCTGATGGTTTGTTGCACCTGTGCCACATTGTACTGGCCATCCTGTCCGCCTAAATATTGTTTGGCTACCGGGGAAGGGTTAGGACCATATAACATATCGCCCATTTCTTTTTTACCTACTTCAATACCCAGTTTATCCAGCTCCTGTTTCAGTAAGATCCTGTTCACTTCCTGTGCCCAGGCACTTTCCATCGCCTGCTGGCGGGTAGCTTCACCAGAAGGATAACCCTGCTGCTGCATATTCTGCTCATTCTGGTTGATCAGGGTCTGAAACTCTTGTATCCCGATCTTTTCACCATTCACCTTTCCTACTGTAGTGGAAGGGCTGCCACCAAACAGGTTGCTTCTGCCGGTAAGGGCATCCATGGCGATAAATCCGAGTAATGCAAGGGCTATGATAACCACCGAAATCACCGCACCTCTGTCCCTGATAGATTGAATAATTGACATACTATTATTATAATAAACTGTTTATGAAAGGACGGCAAAAATAGGGCTTTTGCCAATATGAACAAATTGTGGAAAACCGCCCAAAGCCACCATTTTTCAGGGCTTTAGACGGTTTTCGAACCCCGTTTCCGGGCTATTTTTTGGCTTTGGGGTGAACCAGTTTCATTTCCTTCACCAGGTGGCCGGCCCCGGCGTATTTATCCACCACAAAAAGCACATAGCGGATGTCCACCATGATATTGCGGCAAATAGAAGGATCATAATTAATATCACTCATCGTGCCTTCCCAAACCCGGTCGAAGTTCAGGCCGATCAAATTACCGTATGCATCCAGGGCGGGGCTGCCGGAATTACCACCCGTGGTATGGTTCATGGCGATAAAACAAACCGGCATCTTGCCTTTGCTGCCGTATGGACCAAAATCTTTGTTGGCATATAATGTCCTGAGTTTTTCCGGCACATCAAATTCGTAGTCGCCCGGTTTGTATTTATCCATCACCCCGTCGAGGTAGGTATAGAAATCATATTTCACCGCATCCCGGGCATTGTAGCCTTTTACATTACCATAAGTAACCCGCAGCGTACTGTTGGCATCGGGATAGAATTTTCTTTCCTTCATCACTTCCATCTGCGCCTGCATATAAGTTCTTTGCAGTTTGTTGATACGGGCCTGCACTTCATTCACCGGGCCCTGCACCTGTGTTTGATAGGTCTTTAATATATTATTATAGAGTTTTAGTAATAACCGTTCTTTCAGATCGGCTGTTACCGTGGCAGCCGACTTATCTAACAATTTCATCAATTCACTGGTCGTGTATAATTCCTTTTGGCCATACAGTTGGGTGGCGAGTTTTTTATAGCTTCCTTCGTTGGCGGCCAGCGATTCTTTGAACAAAGGGGAAACATATTTTTCTTCCTGGTCTTTTACATACATCTCCATCAGCACTTCAAACAATTGCTGGTCCACGACGGGACTAAATTCTCCCAACAGGTCGGTCAGTATATTTTTTACCGTGGGCAGCCGTTGTGCAAATCCTTTTTCCCCGTCTTTTTCATAAGCGGTGATCAAACTGTTGAGCTGGGCCGCAATGGTCAATAATTCCACCCTTCCTGTTATCTCGGTATAATAATCCCTGGCAAAACCCGGTGAACGCATATCGGCATACGCTGTTTCCAGTTCTGGTAACAGGTTTCCATAATTAGTTTTCCATTGCGGATTCGCATTCACTCTTTTCTGGAATTCGGTTTCATACAATTTCTTCTTACCAACACCATCGGTTCTTGTTAATCCCAATACTTCGCCCTGCCATTTTTTATACGCATTCTGCACACTGGCATATTTAGCCGCATACATGATCTTCACCTGTTCGTCTTTCCGCATAAAATTATCCATCACCGATAAAGCTTTATCACGGATGGCGATCTTGGCCGGGTCATTCACTTTCATAATTTGATCTACTGCGGATGAATGCAGGTATTGCGTAGTGCGGCCGGGAAAACCAAAGACCATCGTAAAGTCGCCTTCATTTACCCCATCTAAAGAAATAGATAATGCTTTCTTTGGCACATAGGGCACATTGTCTGGTGAATAATCTGCCGGTTTATTATCCTTGCCGGCATAGATGCGGAACATGGAAAAATCTCCCGTATGGCGGGGCCACATCCAGTTGTCTGTATCTTTTCCAAAATTGCCGATACTGGAAGGTGGTGCTCCCACGAGGCGAACATCGTTGTACCGCTCGGTGATGAACATATAATACTGGTTGCCTTCAAAGAAGGCCCGGATAAAACCATCCTGGTAGGCTTCTTTCTTTACGGTTTTAGCAACAGCCGCCATATTCTTATCAATAGTGGATTGCCGTTCACTTTCGGTCATCGTACCGGTTACATCCTTTAATATATCTTTCGTGACATCTTCTATCCGTACAATAAACGTGACAAAGAGTTTAGGGTTGGGAATCTCTTCGCCGTAGTTCTTTGCCCAAAAACCATCTCTTATATAATTATGGTCCAGCGTGGAGTGATTCTGGATCGCATCAAAGCCGCAATGGTGGTTGGTTAATACGAGCCCTTTAGAAGAGATCACTTCGCCGGTGCAGAAACCACCAAAGCTCACGATGGCATCTTTCAGGCTGCCGCTGTTAATATTATAGATGTCTTTGGCGCTGATCTTCATACCCAGGCTTTTCATCTGTTTTTCATTCATCTTTTCCAGCAGCAGCGGGAGCCACATACCTTCATCAGCCCGGGCCAGCGATACAATCAATACAAAAAACGAAACCAATAGGAGTTTGAGGTACTTCATACAGCAAATTTTGAGGCCTCAAAATTAGTCCTTTATTGATTAAAGCCTTTTCCGCCGGTATATTTATACAATTGGGGTAGTTATGTTCTTTATTTAGTATACCAATTCTTTTCAATGGCCGGAATCAGCGGTTATTTCTCCCCACTGACCTGTGCATGGAGAAAAATAAATGTGCATAACCCGCTGTGAAACGTGGATAGCGGAGTGCATCATTGGAAACGAAAAGAGGAAAGCCGTACAAGCACCATGAAAGATGTAGGAATTTAACGAGTTGTTCCACCAGTATCCACAGCCGGAAATTTTTTTAACGTTGTTTTCTTTTGCACGTTGGTTATAAACAAGCTTGTGGATAGTATAGCTGAAATGCAGTAGTGACGCTAAACCTTTATGTGGATTTCCCTGTTAATAATGTGTATAAACCAGGTTTAGTAATTTTACAAAGCGGGAAGCAAAACAGTTATCCACGAATCCACAGCTGTAATAATAATACTCTTTTTTTATAAAAATATAGTATTACTATTATTGTATTAACGGGGATGGAGAAAAAACTTTGTTTTGAAAAATTGGAATTCGTGGTGGAATATTGCTGCCTGATCAACCGCAACGAAAAAAAACAAACATGAACACTTCACTCGCCGATGCCAAAGCCAACGTTGAAAAAAAAGGATTCCTGGACATTGACCTCGATCCCACGATGGACCTCTTTGCCGCTATCGAACGGTTGAAGAAAGAAAAAAATGCCGTAGTGCTGGCGCACTACTACCAGGAACCGGATATCCAGGATGTGGCGGATTATATCGGCGACAGCCTGGGGTTGGCACAACAGGCCGAGAAGACCCAGGCGGATATGATCGTTTTTGCCGGGGTGCATTTCATGGCGGAAACAGCCAAGATTTTAAACCCAACGAAGAAAGTAGTGATACCGGACCTGAAAGCAGGTTGTTCACTGAGCGACAGTTGTCCTCCCCCGCTATTTAAAAAATTCAAAGAGCAGCATCCCGATCATGTGGTGGTGAGTTATATCAACTGCAGCGCCGGTATCAAAGCACTGAGTGATGTGATCGTAACCAGCAGCAATGCCCGGATCATTGTAGAAAGTTTTCCCAAAGACCAGAAGATCATCTTTGCGCCGGATAAAAACTTAGGAGCTTATATCAACAAAGTAACGGGAAGGGATATGTTGTTATGGAATGGTGCCTGCATGGTGCATGAAATATTTAGCTTAGAGAAGATCACCAAACTGAAAATAAGACACCCGCAGGCCAAACTGATCGCTCATCCCGAATGTGAAGATCCTATTCTGCGCATGGCAGACTATATTGGTTCCACTACGGGCTTATTGAAATATACGCAAACAGATGCCTCACAGGAATATATCGTGGCCACCGAGACCGGTATCCTGCACCAGATGATGAAAGCATCACCGGGTAAAACATTTATTCCCGCACCCCCTGATAATAATTGCGCCTGCAATGACTGTCCGCATATGAAGCTGAACTCGCTGGAGAAACTCTATCTCTGCATGGAGTATGAAACACCGGAGATCAATATGGAAGAAACACTGCGCCTGGCAGCTAAGCAACCGATTGACAGGATGCTGGAGATCTCTGCGAAAGCTGGATTGTAATGATCCCCTACAGCAAGAAAAACCCTTAGTAAAGAAGAAAGAATACCGATGATATTTTATTGGGGAATAGTATTATTTTGGTAAAAATTCTTTCAATATGATCATTTACGGCAGTAAGGGTAAAGAAATAGCCAAAGAATTACAGATCGAAAAATGTGCTAATTGTGGTCAGCTTAGTTCGGTGGAACTTCATGTATATCGCCGCTATGCCCATGTTTTCTGGATACCTTTTTTCCCGTTGCGGAAAGTTGGTTACAGCCAGTGCACCCATTGCAAACAGGTGCTGGAAGAAAAGCAAATGCCGGAACCATTGCGCCAGGCCTATGATAATCTTGAAAAGCAGTCTAAAACACCGGTGTGGATGTTCTCGGGATTAGCACTCGTAGCAGTGTTGATCAGTATTGGTGTTATCAGTGCTAAACAACAGGATGCAAGAAATGCCAAATGGATACTGGACCCCAGGAAGGGGGATGTGTATGAAGTAAGAAACAATTTTAACAGCTACACATTATATAAAGTAGAGGAAGTGGTTAAGGATACAGTATATGTACAGTTCAGTATGTATGAGACCAATAAGTCATCCGGGTTGCGGGATCTGAAGAGTAAAGAATATTCCCTGGAAGCAATGCCTTTTTCTAAGCAGGAACTAAAAACGCTGCTGGATAAAGGTGAGATCATGGATATTGAACGGTAACACTCTTAATGTTTGAATGATAAATGCTTCAGAAAGGAAGAAGTTCGTAGGGCCTCCTTATAATAAGCTGCTTCCTGATCAATCCTTTTTTCAGGGTTTTATAACTGATTCGCTTACCGGAAACGGGTAACCGAAATGCAAGAGTGCCCCGGTGAATACAGGTAGTTAGTTTTACCGGCTCCGCAGCAAGCAGCCACACATTTCTGATATCTTCTACGCCCAGTTGCAGGGCAGGATGAATATATTTAACCTGTATTTCTTCGTACATCAGGCGATAATTTTATTAAATTTATAAAAAATAGCTGGTACAGATTTGTACTGATAATCAATATAAAACTGTACCAGCAGTTACGCCAATTTACGAGTAATGTGCAAGCGGTCTGACCGTTTCCAAATGGACGACATCGCTAACACCAAAATTACGTTTTCAATTTGTTTTAATTCGCCAACGCTTCTTTGCTGACACACATTTTAGCACATTTGCAGGCTCACAAAGCTGGACACAGACCAAACCTGCAAAAGAGCTAAAATCTTGCAGACGCTTCTTAGAGAGACTTAGAATATGGTAACGACTTAATGTAATTTTCCATCCAATCCCAATCAGGTTTACTATTTTTTGATGGGAGCTTAATTTTAAACCCTTGAAGCCTTTCTTTCTTGCCAGTCATGCCATACGAAAACCTAAACTTCTCTAATTGTAAAACACTAATTAAGAACATGGCTCTATAAACATTTAATGTTTCATCTTTTAGATAAATAGCGTTACAATTGTCGGAAATCCATGCCTCATGCGGTTGATAAAATACTTCGCCAATAGAACCATAACAAGCAAACGACAGACAATTTTTATCTGTAAAGCCATTGCCAATATAATTATTAATGCCATTATTCAAAGAAGAAGAACTAACATAAGGCATTAGACCATCAACTTGGTCTTTTTCAGTTAGTCTCTTACCTTTTTTTATCTTAAATACAGATGTTTTACCGTTTTCATAACTAAAATATTGCCATTTACTTGTATCCAATAAAAACTTTTGAGTAGTTACAGGAGCATGGTCTATTTTAATTTCTTTTTTTGAATTGACAAGATTGAAAGCAAGATACTTCTTGATATTCTCAATAAATGGTTCGTCATTCAAAATAGAATAATCAGTTTCCATATATGCTTCAGCACACCATTCATCAGAACCAGTTAAAACCTTATTAACACTTAACCCAGCTTGGTTTTTCTTGTTAATGTAGTATGACAACCATTGTTCTTTTATCGTTGACCATGTTCCATAATAATCTATTCTACCTCTTGTCTTATGTTTTATGTAACCATCATCTTTGAAATACCCCAAAAATGTCTCTTTGTTTTTAGGGTGTTGTTTATGGGCAGTAAATACCATAATACATGACACAACATTTGCATCAGAATTAATAAAGAGTTGGTCTGGCATTGACAAAACAGCTTCTAATGTGTGCTTTTCTAACAATTTCTTTTTAAGTTCTTGAACTTTACTATTCTTAGTTGCCACAGCACAACTCATGGGAACAATTGCAACACATCTTGCACCATCAACTAAACATTCAAGATTATTTAAAACGTATTCAAGTTCTTCTGTGTCTTTTTTCTTGTCAGCTTTGTATGGAGGGTTTAGAAAACCAACGGTGGGCTTTCTTTTCTTTATGTTTTCAATAATATTATCATCAAAACAACTTCCAGATAAAATATTTGTCTTTCCGTCTTGATGGATATACATATTTGAAACAGCAAGGGCAAAAATCTTAGCCTGATACTCAACACCAACTAATTGATTTGCCTTAATTTTTTTAATTGTCGCTGTGTCGTTTTTGGCATCAATAATCATTCGTTTCATCGCACTAATCAAAAATCCGCCTGTGCCAGTACAATTATCATATACAACGCTGTTTTTATTAACGTCTGCTAAATCGGCAAATAATTCAGTAATATGCAAAGGAGTTAAAACAATGCCTAACCCTTTATCACTATTTGCATATCTCAAAAATTCAACATAAAGCTGACTTAAAACATCAAAATATTCATGTGTTCTTATGAAAGAGTTTATATTCTTATCAATGCTGTCAATGAAGTCTTTCAAAACCCCCTCTTTAGTTGAAAGTGAGGTATCAGTCCTAATAAATGCAAACTGAACTTTTAAATTGTCAAGTTTGTCTTCTTGAATTTTTGCATTTTTTAACTGATTAATTACAGTATCTACTAATAGATTGGCTAAATCTCTCGGTGCGTTTATATTTTTATTCTGCTTTTCTTCATCGCTATCATCTTTATTTGAAGCACCGATAAGTGGATAAGCAACTTTGAAAGCCTTGTTATCAAGGGCAATTAATATGCTACTGATTAATAAACTTCTTTTATCTTCTTCAATTTTATGGTGCTGCAAAGTTTCATTAAGCTCCTTTGTAAACTCCAATAACTTGAAGTAGTCTTGCCTGAATTTTTCAGGACTTTTTGTGTAGCCATCAATGTAACTATCAACACTTAACAGTTTATCATCAAAAATAGATGTTACATTTTTTTCACCTTTTAACTGTAGAAAATGAGAAACATTTAATTTACTCTTAGTTTCACCACTGACAGCAATTGAAATTACATCATACGCCTTTGACAAAAATGAACTATACAACAATACACCATCTACAGCATAGTCTGCATACTTATCTCTATTGGGACTTTCATGTTTTGCTGTTGATGACTTACATTCAACAATAATAATAAGTTCAGGGTAATTTTTAAAAGTAATGATATATTCAGGAAACCCTTTACCACCACCTTTTTTTGACGCAGCTTTAAATAATTTGTCGATAGCTGGCGTGTCAGACTTTTGTAACTCAATGAAGATTTGATCTTCAAATTGTTTGAAGTGATTATAGACGATTAATTCGGTTTTTCTTTCGTTTGCCATAAAAAAAGTTGCAAAAGTAATGGTTGTACTAAAATTGTTGGCAATATAGCAAATCCCACTCAAAGCACCACACATTTGCAAGGGCGACACATACCCATGACACAGGAGCAAACCCTTGCAAAAGAGTGGTGCTTGCAGACGCTTCCAAAACCCCTCGACACAATTAAAACCATTTCGTTAGACAAATCCGCCAGCACATTACATGGGGTTTGGCAATATGGTGGCTGGACGTTGGTAGCTTCGGCATTTTATCGCTGTCAGCATCGGTTCCAGCTTGTCGTTTTCTATTTAGCTTTTTTTTCATATTTTCAACTTTAGTTTTTTAATTTAGCATCAGTTCCGGGCTTGACGTTATAAAATTCCACCACATCGCCAAGCCCTGACCGTTGGCAGAAATTATGAACGACCGCAAACTCAAATATATCTTCGGACTTACCTCGTTACTTCTGTTTGTTGGACTGCTTTATAAAATCATCAAATTGCCCGGTGGACTAATTCTTCCCGGGTACTTTATGGGAGGAATGCTCCTAATTGGTGTTTTAATTGGCTGCCTGATAATTACGGCAATCGCAAGACTGATTTTTAAACGCAACTCCTTTCTGACACTATTCTCAATTGTTACGACAATTGCCTTTCTTGGTTCGCACTATTATCTATATTCTCCGACCCTTAAAATAGTTGTTCCTAAAGGTTACATCGGAGAAGTTAATCTCGTTCTATCCAACGTCGACAAAAATATTTTGACACTTGACAGCAACGGAATTGGGTACATCAATAAGTGGACATTTGACAAAACATACACGCCACCTTTCGTTGTTGACAACGAAGGCAAGAGTTTGAATGACCAATGTGTTGGCTTTAATCCGTCGACCTTTTGGGGTAAAGGGTATCATACATCAACCCGACACCCCGAAAAAATTCATACTCTGTCCTTTGAAATAGTTCCTAAGGATAAAGCCGGACAAAAGCAATATTACAGTAAGGTTGGATTTACGGAGTTGGTAGACACAACTAAACTGTTGTCAGCGAAATAACTTCTGCCAACAATCGGTTTGCTGCTATGCTGGCTTACCCAACGCATCATCAACTTTTTGTTTCGCTTATCAGCAGCAGTTTCGGCTGACCGAATGCTGTTGAGCAACAGAATAAATTTTGTACTTTGGTTTTTTAATCGGCTTCAGTTGCCAAGCTGACGTAACACAGAATACCAGCACAGCAGCAAGCCGTCAACGTTAGCAAATACAACAAGCGATACTCTTGTTTCGAAAACACTTATCCATACTACCCCTTTTATGTGTTGTTTTCCTTAGTGAGGCGCAGCAACCAGGAGCGTTTGATATTCGCCGGGGAATGGCCCCCTTCTTTTTAGGCACCACCCGGGCACAGCAGGACAGCAGCTTCCGGCTGACAGAAGCAGGAAAACTGGAGTATAAGGGCAGAACAGAAATCAATTACCAGTACCAGGGAGCTATTAACCATCCTTACCTGTTGGGAGGCGTTCACTTTAAAATGGTTGCGCTTACCTATGTGTCCGATACACTTATAAGTATTATGCTCAGTAGTCTTTACCTGCCCAGGTTTTACCCGGACTATAGCAAAAGAGCAAAACGGGAATTTCGCCAGCTTTGTACATTTTTAAAAGAGCAATGGAAAAGCCCGGGCCAGAAAAAGAGATTCTTACAGTCACCGGATAACCGGATCATCTCCGATGGATGGCAATGGAATGCCGAGGGAAAAACCATGAAAGTAGCATTGTACGAGGATAAAAGTAAAGCTCACCGGGCTTATGATATCTCGGTTACCTTAGAACTATCCGGGGTGAATGAATAAAGACCGGCCTTTAGTAGTAAGGCTATTTGAAATCCATTAAAACCAGTAGTTAAGACAATGACCTATAAATATACGCCTGTAAATATCCTGAGTTTATTTCTTTTCGGAGTTGCAATGTATGCAATACTAAATTCAAAAGATCCAGGCGAAATTATGGGGGCAGGATATATATTCATGGCTATAATTGTTGGGATGCTCATTGATTTCACTCTCCAGGTATTTATTAAAAAGTATAAAACTATAGTCATCGTTGAAATGATTTTAATAATACTGTTAGTGATTATTAATTCAATGCCCTAACTACCAGTAGCTAACATGAAAGGTGGAAAAACTAAGCCATATCATATCTTTTATGCAGGAAACCAGCCCTAAAAGCAATACCTTGCTAACCCGGCCAATAAAATAATCTAAGCCGGGTGTGGTGGCACCGGTTGATTTGTCCCCACAAAGAAAGAAGGCATGAAGATCTATGTGAAAAATATGGCCTGTGAAAGCTGCAAGCTGGTGGTGAAAGAAGCCCTGGAAGAACTGGATATCTCCCCGGTGAAAGTGGAATTGGGGGAAATAGAAACAAAAGAAGCCTTATCGGCGGAGGAAAAGAAACAACTGAACCGGAAGATCAAAAAGGCCGGGCTGGAGTTGTTAGAAAAGAGGCAGGGAATTTTAATTGAAAAGATCCGGAAGGCGGCAATTGATTATGTGTATCACTCGGACGAAAAGCCGACGATGAAGTTCTCTGCTTTGTTAAGCAAAGAACTAAATCTTAATTATACCTACCTGGCTAATTTCTTTTCAGAGGTGGAGGCCAGCACCATTGAACAATTTATCATTGCCTTAAAAATTGAGCGGATAAAGGAACTGATCATTTTTGGAGAGGATACCTTTTCAGAAATTGCACATAAACTGCATTACAGCAGTGTTGCCCATTTATCAACGCAGTTTAAAAAGGCAACCGGGTTAACACCTTCCCATTTCAAGGCGTTGAAGGAGAAGAGAAGAATTACTATTCAGGATATTTGATCTTCTTTGGTAAACGAATAAATCAAAGCTGAAACAGGTTAAATGAGTGAAGCAGATTTACCGAATGAGTTTAACGGAAGACTTTCTCAATTAGCAAAGCTGATGAAGTCCTGGGATTTAATCAAAGGAAATTCCATCGGCGGGGCTGATATGCTGGCAGGAAAAGTTTTGAGCAAACTTTACGAAGGACAAGCAGCAATAGCAATCAAACGTATCATTGAAAGTGAATTGTGTGTAACCTATGGTTTGTATAATACAGAATTTGATTCCGGCAAACTAACAAGAGAAGTAATGAACTGGTGGAATGAATGATAAAGAAATAGGCCTGGAGTCTTACCTAATCTTATAAATATACCAATCCTCGTTCTGGTTATGTTTGGGGTTCAGCCAGTGGGCCAGGTTGTCCACGAAACTGGTTTGAATGGTTGTTTCTGCCGCCAGCGAAGGGAAAATAGTTTTTAACCGGTTCACCCTTTCATCGAGTTGCTGGTTACCGGCCATGATAATATAATTGGGAGCCGGCTTATCGCCTTTCGCTATTTCTTCCTGTAGTTTACTGAGGTCGCCATCCGCTGCCAGCACATAGGTGTCAAGATGTTTGCCGAGATAAAATAAAGGAGGCCGCTGCAGGGATACATCCCCTTCCATAATAAGATTGCTGACATCGCCTTTTTTCCGCAGGTAAATCATGGATTCAATTCTTGACCGCTTGGAATAGGTAAAACTTAATACCAGCAGGCCCACCGTATTGAACAAAAGGAACCAAACCAGGAACACGGTGGTTGTTTTCTTCAGCCAGGGCTTCCAGTCATTCTGGTTGATATAATCCCGGAAACCTATAATGCCCAGCATAATGAAATAAGGAATGAAAGGAAGAATAAAACGTTCCTGTTTATTGCTGTAATAGGAATGAAAGGCGAAGAAGAGCAGCGTAGCAATACAGAGAATTTTCACATGGAAAGACATCCGTAACGAATAGAGATAACCAAACGCTAATAAAAAGAACGGGAAACCCCAGACCACACCGGCCACCGTTCCGATATACTGGTACCAGGGACCTTGTGGCTGTATGCCGATATTCACCGGGTCGGAATTGAAACGGAAATATTCTTTGATGGAAGCAATGGGATCGCCGTAATAAATCAAATCGAACAAACCCTGTGTGAGCATATAGGTAATGCCAAATGCCGCTGCAAACAAGATCGCTTTCTTGAAATATTGTTTATGAAAGAGCCAGCACAGGCCAATACCCAGCGGAATAAAGATAACCTGCAGCCGGATGGAAAAAGAAATCGCAAAGAAGAGTGCCGCCAAAAAGATGGAACGGGTGGTTGCTTTCGGATCAGCGATATAATAACTGCCCATTAGTAAAAAAGGAATACAAAAAAACTCCCGCAGGTTACGGACCGACATAAATGGGAAGATCCAGAACAAAGCCATCGCCAGGCCCACGAGTATGGCCGTATCTTTCTGTGACGTGAGCCGGAGTGTTAACGCATAGGCATAATAAATACTGAGTAAGGAAACTAGTGCATGTACCAGCCGCACCACGAACATCATATCTTCCGGTTGATGAATACCCACGGCGTGACAGGCTTCAAATAAAAGATACATCAAGCCAGGATAGATGAGGCTGAACACATGCACATCGCTGCCGGTCCATAAAAAGGAGATACCGTCTTTCCATTTAAAGACCAGTTCGGGCATTTCAAAATGATCATCATGAAAAGCATAGCCCGGTGAAAAGAAAACAGCAACCAGGCGGATGAGCAAGCCGATCCCTATCACCTGGGTGATCGTGAGCCGGCGGGAAATATTTTTAAGCAATGTTATCATTATTCAGCAGCAGCTTTATTTTTCTTACCGGTGATCTCCACGATCATCATGGAAGAACATTCTTTATCCCGGGTGGCCGGGTTCACAAATTTCAGGCTCAGCTTGGTGATCCGGAAATGCGTGGCGGAATAGACCTGCCCGGTTTCATAGCCTTCTTCTTTCAGTTTTTCCAATGGTCCGGGTTCTGTCAGCAACCAAACTTTTTTTCCACTTTGCAACAAGGAATCATCAAAGCGTTTGAATTGCGAGGAGGAATAGAAAACATAAGAAGCACTGTAACTATTGGGCAATACATATACATCAGCAGGATCAACCTTGCCTTTGGTGATGGTGGCCAATGATTCACCTGCCTGGTATTTTAATAATTGCGGGTAGAAATTGCTATTCAGTAAAAAGAAGACCAGCGCCATCGTGGCCACGGAAAGGCTGACTGCTTTTTGTAAACGATCCAGTAGGGTGGTTTTGATACAATAAAAGACTGCGGCGAGCAATAAGATCAGTACCGCAGCGATCCACCAGGATTTTAATGGGAAGGCCCATATATTGATGACGGCGCTTAACAGCAATAACAAAATGGCAACGGTCAACTGAATGGTAAAAATTATTTTGACCCAGCGGGGATTGGTTGTTTTGGCAAGAATAAATACCGATGTGATAACAGCCGCTAACGGGAAAATGATATTGATATAATGCGGCAGTTTGAATCCCGACAGTGAAACAACCAATGCCACGACGATAAAAGCCCCGGTGCTGGCCCATTCCTGTTTGCGTTGCAGGAAATCTTTGATCCTTCCCGCCATTGCGATATAGGTCAATATGCTCCAGGGAGCGAAAGCCCACAAAAAGGAATGCAGGAAAAAGAAATAATCATTTTTGGCATCGCCACCCATGCCGCCGCTGAATCTTTCGACACTCTGGTTGAATAAGATAAATGTAACACCGTTGATATGATCCTTGCCCCTTACTATTTTCTCCGGGTGCAGGTTGTATTGCAGGTAATAACTATATACCACCGGTGAAATGAACAAACCAAAGAGCACTAACAGAACCAACCACTTCCAATTCAGGAACAGGCTCCATTCTTTGCGGTAGAGGATATAAAAGAAAGCGGCTACAGCCGGAACAAAGACCGCAATATGTCCCTTGGTGGAAAAACCAATGGCCAGGCCTAATGCGGCGCCAGTTATGTTCAATAATTTTTTATGTTGAATAAACTCCAGCAGCTGCCAGCAGGACAAGGCAATCGCTGCACCAAGTATGCCATCCATGCGGACATCATTGTTGGCCAGCAGGTAAGCAAAAGCGGCTGCTATAACAAGAGCGGCGAGTTTACCCACTTCGTTATTATATAATGATCTTCCGAGACGATAGGTGGAATAAGTGCCAAGTATCGTAAAAAGCAGCGTAGGAAATTTATAGGCAAAAGAAGTCACACCAAAGATCTTATAACTGGCGGCGCAAAGCCAGAATAGCAAATGCGGTTTATCTAAGTAATCGCCTGACTGGTCAATAAGACTTACATAATCACCGGTCAGGTGCATGCGCAGGGCAATGCTGGCATGGTGCGCCGAATCATTATCCAGCAACGGCACAAAGAGGCCGGGAATACAGGCAATAGCCAGTAAAACAAAAAGCAGTTTATAGATACCGGCTGGTAAGAAAGGACTGTTCAAACGGAAAGAGTTTGCGCAAAGTAAGTTTGTTTTTGGCTTACAGCGAAACCAGTAATTCTTTTACCTTATCCCGGATAAAATCCCGCACTTTATTGAATTCTCCCGGCTCCAAATGTTTGGGATCAGGGATCTGCCAGTCAATGAATTGTTTGGCAGGCATCCAGGGGCAGGCATCACCACAACCCATCGTGACCACGGCATCAAAAGGAGCAAAAGCTTTTACTTCCTCCAAACTTTTACTGTCATGGGTGCTGAGATCATAACCCAATTCTTTCATAGCGGCAATAGCTTTGGGGTTCACGATACCCGAAGGTTTGGAACCGGCGCTATAAGCTTCTACATTTTCGTCGCCGAGCATATTGGCGAAGGCCTGGCTCATCTGCGAACGGTTACTGTTCTCGATACAAACAAAAAGCAATTTCTTTTTCATGCGTTGCTGGGTTTGAATTTTTTTTGTTGTGCTAAAGCAAAACGGACCAATAATATTAATACCGGCACTTCGATCAACGGCCCGATCACAGCTGCAAATGCTGCGGGTGAATTGATACCGAAAACAGAAATAGCGACGGCAATTCCCAGTTCAAAATTGTTACCGGCAGCTGTAAAAGCCAGCGATGTGGATTTGGAATAATCAGCACCGGCTTTTTTAGAAAGATAGAAGGCCGAAAAGAACATGATGGCAAAATAGATAGTCAGCGGTATGGCGATCAGCAACACATCACCGGGGATCTGAACGATCAGGTTGCCCTTGAGGCTGAACATAACAACGATTGTAAATAACAGGGCTATCAACGTAATAGGACTGATAGCAGGAAGGTATTTTTGAGTGAACCAGTTTTCTCCCTTCCATTTGATGAGCAGGTATCTCGAGATCATCCCGGCTAGAAAAGGAATACCGAGATAGATAAATACACTTTGCGCCACTTCGCCGATGGTGATATTGACCTCATATCCTTTTAATCCCAACAAAGTCGGAAGTTTGGTAATAAATATCCAGGCATAAAAACTGTAGAATACCACCTGGAAGATACTGTTGAAGGCTACCAGGCCAGCGGCATAGAGCCTGTCACCACCGGCCAGGTCATTCCAGACGATCACCATCGCAATGCAACGGGCAATACCGATGAGGATCAACCCGGTCATATAGCCGGGTTCATCCCGGAGAAAAATAACCGCTAAGGCAAACATCAGCACGGGACCCACGATCCAGTTTTGTATTAACGAGAGCAGCAATATTTTTTTATTGGCAAATACTTTGGGCAGTTCTTCATACTTCACTTTGGCCAGCGGCGGATACATCATCAATATTAAACCTATCGCAATAGGAATATTGGTGCTGCCGGATTGAAAGGAATTGATAAACGATTCAGCTGATGGAATAAAATAACCAATAGCCACTCCAATACCCATAGCCAGGAAGATCCATAGCGTAAGGTAATTGTCGAGAAAGGATAGTTTTTTTTGCATACTGTTCAGTTAGTTTAGAAGAGAGGAGGGACCATTCCCTCCTCTGCAAATTTTAGCAGCAACCGCCGCCGCTTCCGCAGCAAAGACTGCCTGTTTCGCAACAGCCGGGATCTTTCTGCAATTGAATGTTTGTGTTCATGGCTATACTATTTATGGTTAAAAAATACTTTAGCAACAACCACTGCCGGGTTCACAACAGTTACGGTCATCCTTAGCCGGCTTTTCTGCATATACGGTGATACTGCTGATCCTTGTTTCTCCTTTTTTGTATTCGGCCAGTTCTTCGATGCTTAAATACTCGGCGAGGATCGAATCAGGAATTACAATGGTCTTGTCTTTTTGCAGGGTGATATTTTTGAAACCCGCCTCTTCAATAATGCCGAGGTACTCGCTTTTTTGAATAGCACCGGATACACATCCGGCATAGAGTTCGGCCACTTCTTTCCATTTGGCCGGTAATTCACCTTCCAGCACAATATCAGAGATGGAGAAATGCCCGCCGGGTTTTAATACCCGGTAGATCTCGCTGAATACTTTGTGTTTATTGGGAACCAGGTTCAGCACACAATTGCTGACGATCACATCGGCTTTGTTGGAAGTAACGGGCATATCTTCAATATCGCCCTGGCGGAATTCCACGTTGTTAAATCCTAATTTCTCCGCATTTTCTCTTGCACGGGCAATCATGGCATCGGTAAAATCAATACCGATGATCTTTCCTTTATCGCCGGCCAGTTTGCGGGCTACAAAAGCATCATTACCGGCACCGCTGCCGAGATCAATCACCGTATTGCCTTCTTTGATCTTTGCAAATTCTGTCGGCAATCCGCAGCCCAGGCCCAGGTCGGCATCGGGGTTATAGCCTTCCAGTTTTGTGTAATCGTCGGCCATGATGTTATACACATCATCTCCGCAACAGGCCGAGGTGGCCCCGCAGCAGGAAGCTGCATTCAGGTCTTTGGACTGCTTTGCGATCTCACTATACTTTTCTTTGACTAATTCTTTTAATTGAGCATCATTATTCATGGCTTCTGTTTTAAATTGTTTAGTTGATATTATCAGTCAATACTCTTTTCATATAGGTAGAGGAAGATGGACAAAGCTGGGAGAACTCAGTCGTTGATTTAATGGAAGCGGGAGCTTCTTCCCGGGTAAGGACAACAAAACCTCTTGCTGTAAAATAGTTTTTGGCTGTCGTGGTCAGTAAATGCAGGTTAGTGATTCCCGACTGAAGGCTGTAGTCGATAAGCCGGTCGAATAAACTGCTGCCAATCTTTTGATCCCTGTATGATTCATCCACTGCGAAAGATCGTAGCAACCCATCTGTTTCAAACTGCTCAACTGCTATGCTGCCAATCACCCGGTTGTTGTCATCCGTGGCAATAAAAAAATTAACCGGGATATCCGTAATATCTGAAGCAGGGAGTTTGTTTTTTGTGAGCAAGTCGGCGATCACCGGTAGTTCTGCTTTATCAGCCATACGATATGTTATGTTCATACGCTGGTTATTTAAAAAATTTACTTAGCAACAGGCTTTTTCGTTTTTCACTTTCAGGTTATTGAACAGGGAAGTAAACTCGCTATTGAATTTTTCAAAGGCTTTCCAGTTGATGCAATAACAGCTTCGTGGACCGTCAACTGTTCCGTTGATGAGCCCGGCGTTCTTCAGTTCTTTCAAATGTTGTGATACGGTGGATTGCGCCAACGGCAATATATCCACGATCTCACCGCAGATACATTCATTGCGCTGCGCCAGCACTTTCAAGATAGCGATACGGGCAGGGTGACTCATGGCCTTGGCAAAATTCGCCAGGTCCTGTTCTTTCTGTGAAAATTCTTCTTTCTTGTGGAATGCCATTTTGTTAATCTTATATCGCAAATATACGATTAAATAATCCGGACGAGCAAAAAAAAGTTTATGAATTAGCAAAAAGCTCTTATCAACGGCTCTTTTTGACCAGTGAAATGATCACGCCACTGGTAATGATGCAGAGGATACCGGTCAGTGACATCCAGTCGGGGAAATCATCGCCCAGGGCCATGCCAATAAAGACGGAGAAGACGATATTGGCATAACCAATCGCTGAAACCATCCCTGCTTTATCAGCACCATAGGCTTTGGTCACGAAGTATTGGCCAAACAAAGCGGCGAGACCCAACCATAATACATAGAACCATTCAAGACCGGTTGGCCATTTCCAGCGGATAAAGAAAACATCATCAGCGGGTACATGGAAAAGATAACCGCATCCCATAAAAATTAGGGGCACCAATACACCCGTGCCGATAAATGCGAGAACAATTATTCGGGTATCATAATAACCAGCCAGCCGGTTGACCGTGATATAAGCTAAGGCAGAAGTAATGCCCGATAGTAAACCCGCCACATGATAGTACCAGGGAAAATGAATGGCTGGTTTATAGATGAGTAACATACCGAGAAAGCCCAGCACCACCGCCAGTAATACAACCCGTCCATGGTATTCCCGGAACAATAAAAAAGAAAAGACGGCAATGAATAAGGCAGAAGTAAGATTGTATGTCATCGCTGTTCCCAGCGGCAAATGAAGGATACAATACAATAAAGTGTACAAAGCTGTTGTACCCATCATGCCGCGGAAGATAAGTAAGTGAAACTTTCCGCCTTTGTTAACCGGTGGCCGCATCATAAACCCGGCTATTAATACAAGCAGTCCCACCATGTTTCTCCAGAATACCAGCTGGCCGGCACCAAAACTTCCTTTCAATAATTTAGCAGCGCCGCCCATTAATGAAAAACCCAACGCTGCGAAGAGCATATAGATGATTCCTTTATAGCGGGGTTCAATAGACACTTAGTTTATATAAAATCTGTATAGGAGAGAAATAGATGAGCCTGTCAATGTGTTGGTTGGTACATCAAGAACTTCTGAAATAAGGCTTACCTGTAAAATCAACTTACCAAATTTTCCTGTAGCGGCAATATTAAACCCACCAACTAAAAAGCCACTATTAGCCGCAAAGCTGAAAACCGACCTGGTGGAGGTCACCGGGTCAATAGATACAGCCTCCATCTTTTTCTTCAAAACAATATTATATCCTACTTCTGGTCCAATAGAAAAGGACACTTTTTGCAACGGGTTAAAAGTGTATTCAAAACCGATAGTTGGTTCTAGGGTTAGAAAATTTCCCTTGACGGTAGTATTGTTTAATGGCCCTTGATTTTCTTTACTAAGGATGTTTCGGTAAGCTATATTAATTCCTCCTCTTGATTGAAAGCGACCATATGATCTGTTGGAAAAGACGGTGATTCCAATCCCGCCCCTGAACCCGAGGGTATTCTTAAAGCTGGTTTCCCAGGCTCTGCTTGGGGAATTAAAATGAAGTAGCGAAAGCCCGGCAGATAAATCTGTTCTCGATCGATTTTTTGTTGATTTTATTTTAGCCCCTGATCCGCCATTTATTTTTTCAAAAAATGCTACAAGATCTTTTTGCTTGTAGTCAAGCTTCTCAAGCATTCTTGCTAATGAACCATTATCATTTTCCGGGATATAAGTAGTCAGCAAATTCTTATATTGCTCATCCCGGTATAGAACACCGTCTGTTAACCTTACCCGGAATATAAGCTCCCGGGGGTTGTCCTCTTTTTCACGTATAAAGAAGTAAGGTCTGTCCCCGGTATTCAATTCATATAATTGTTTCTCTCCGGTATAAATAAGTCTTAACCATACGGTATCAGTTATAAGGGCATCACCAAAATTCTTTTTAGCAGTAGCCAATTCAGCCGGACTATTATGAAAGGAAACAATATAACGATGGTAAACATCCTCCCCTTCTACACCAAAACCCGGCAGGTCGGCAATTTTATAGACTTGGGTATTCTCTTTTTCCCGGAACGTAACCGTTTTGGGATTGTAATCCCAGTTTCCGTAATCAATCTCACCCCTTAAGCTGTCCCGGGAATTCAGGACCACGTATCCCGGTTTAAAATTCTTCTGTCCGTGACAGAAAGAAAAAAAGAAAAAGCAAAAACAAAAAACGAAAGTCGATTTCATCAGATCTGGTTTTATATTATTTAAATAAGGCTAATTTTTCAACGGCGGCCTCCAGCGTTTCTTTATTCTTCGAAAAACAGAAGCGCAGAACTTTATCATCTTTCCCATTTTGATAAAAGGCCGAGACCGGGATCGTGGCTACACCGGCTTCTTTGGTGAGGCGGATGGCAAAGTCTTTATCTGCTTCCTCGCTGATCTGTTCATACGTGCCGCAGATAAAATAACTGCCATAGGAATCTTTCAACGAAATTTTCGTTGACTGCATCAGCTGTTTGAAATAGTCTCTTTTTTCCTGTATAAAAGACGACAGCGACAGGTAAGCGTCTTTATTCTTAAGAAATTTGGCTAATGCCACCTGTGAAGGGGTAAAGCAACTGAAGCAATTATACTGGTGTACTTTCCTGAATTCTTTGGTCAGCTCTGCCGGTGCAATGCAATAACCCAGCTTCCAGCCGGTACAGTTATAAGTTTTACCAAAGGAAAAACAGACAAAACTCCGTTGCAACAGGTCGGGATAGCGCAGCATACTCTGGTGCGGGATATGATCAAAGATCAGGTGTTCATATACTTCATCGCTGATGATGAAAATATTGGTACCCTCGGTGATCTTTCTCAGCTCCTGAATATCGTTTTCACTGATCACACTACCTGTAGGGTTGTGTGGTGAATTAATGATGATTGCTTTGGTTTTTGGCGTCACTGCCTTTTTCACGGCTTGCCAGTCAATATGATAACCGGGATAAACCAGGTCAACTGTTACCGCTTTTGCCCCGTTGATCTCGATATTGGGAATATAGCTATCGTAGGCCGGTTCAAAAACAATCACTTCATCTCCGGGTTGCAGGATAGCAGTAAGCGAGGAATAGATGGCATAAGTTCCCCCGGGTGTGATGGTGATCTCTGTATCCGGGTTGATGTTTGCAGCATATAAAAACTCCGCTTTTTCAGCGATCGCTTCCCGCAATGGCATCCAGCCCGGCATCGGCGCATACTGGTTGAAATTATTTAGCATGGCTTCGTTCACCAGCCCGGTCAGTTCGTGGCTCATCGGGAAATCAGGGAAACCCTGGCCCAGGTTCACGGCTTTGTATTCATTCGCTAATGCACTCATCACGGTAAAAATGGTGGTGCCGACATTGGGGAGTTTGGATTGGAGCTGCAAGGGAGCAATTTGAAAATGAGATAATGTGCAAATTAGTAAATGAAACTAAGAGGAGGATCAGTTTTTCTTTTTACCAACCACCAGTTCATACGAATGATCGATCCACTCTTTGAGTTGTTTGGTGGAAACCGAACCATCCACCACAATCGTATTCCAGTGTTTCTTATTCATATGATAACCGGGTAATACGCAGGAAAACTCTTCCCGCAGTTCAAGAGCTTTATCCGGGTCACATTTTACATTGAAGCGCAGCTCTGCTTCATCCAGTCCTGTTAACAGGAATACTTTATTGTTGACTTTAAACACTAATGTATCTGGTCCGAAGGGAAGTGTTTCTTCCACTCCCGGTTTGGATAAGCAATACTCCCGTAAACTTTCAATATTCATATTATGCAATAATGGCGGTGGCTTCTATCTCAATCAGGTAGTCCGGATCTATTAATCCTTTTACTTCGATCATACTGGTACAGGGTTTCACCTGGCCGAAGAATTCACCATGTGCTTTTCCATATTCTTCCCAACGGGCAATATCAGTAACAAACATTCTTGTCCTGACCACATCCTGCAGCGACGCCCCGGCTCTTTTCAACACAGCTTCTATTTTTTCGATGATATACTTTGTTTGTGCATACGCATCCTCTTTCCCCACCAGGTTACTGTTATCATCAACGGCCACAGTTCCGGTGACTTCAATGGTATTACCGATTTTCACCGCCCGACTGTAACCGACAATATCTTCCCATTTGGCACCTGATGAATAATTGGTTCTTTGCATATAATTTATTTCTCCTGTTATGATAAAGGAATAAGGCAAGGAACAACTTTCGTGGAAACCCCTTTGTTCTTTTTCTCTTAGTCCCTCTTAGCTCTTAATTTCTATATTTTCATTTTTGATCAGCGGCTCACCCTGCATTCTTAAAAAGATCTGTACCACCGTGATCACATCTTTCTGGCAATAGGTCACAATTCGTTCTGTATTCTTTTCTTTCCAGTACACTTCCCAGACCATGCTGCCATCAATATCATCCTTGGGGGTGGCAATACCAAGAGCATGTGCCAGCAGGTTCAGCGATGTATAACTTTTGAAATCGCCGAACTTCCAGAGTTCCATAGTATCCAGATGGCTGACTTCCCAGGGTTTTTTACCGCTGGCATTGAGTATACCGGGAATTGGAAGCCCGTTGATGATCAGCCGGCGGCATAAATAAGGAAAGTCAAATTCTTTCCCGTTATGGGCGCATAAAAATTTTTGTTCCCCCGCGGACCATTTCTTCAGCATCTCGGAGAACTCGTGTAATACTATTTTTTCATTATCACCCGCAAATGATTTGAGAACGATCTTTTTCTGGTCGCCGGTCCCTTGCAACACACCACAGCTGATACAAATGATCTTACCAAATTCTGCATAGATGCCAGCCCTTGGATAAATACTTTCCGTGGTTTCATCTTCCCGGTTGCGGAGCAAGGCTTCTGCTTTTTTGGTCCAGAGATCTTTCCAGTCGTTGGGCACCAATTCAAAAGATGGGTGCTGCGGCACGGTTTCAATATCGAGGAAGAGAATGTTGTGGAGAGGATAAGGGGTCATAAAAAGAATTGTAACTAAAATTAAAAAATCCCCGGCATAATTACCGGGGATTTCTAATTATAAGAATTTATCTCCCTTATTTCGTTTCACCTCTGCCACATATTCCTTGATCTCCTGTTCCTGGTCTTTCTTGCAGATCAACAATACATCTTTGGTATCAACAATGATATAATCGTGCAATCCCTGCAACAGCACTAATTTGTTATCGGGAACATGCACCATGCAGTTATTGGCATCCACCACCATCACACTGTTGCCCGAAACGGCGTTCCCGAAATAATCTTTCTCCATATTATCCCAGGCGCTGTTCCAGGTGCCAAGGTCGCTCCAGGAAAAAGAGGCTGGAATCACATATACATTATCTGCTTTTTCCATGATACCAAAGTCAATGGAGATATTGGTACACTGGGGATAGATCTGTTCAATGGCTTCTGTTTCCTCCGGGGTGTTGAATTTATCTTTCTCTGCAGCAAACACTTCATACATTTCCGGGAGATGCTTTTCAAAAGCTGTAATGATATTACTTACTTTCCAGGTAAAGATGCCGGCATTCCATAAAAAATCGCCACTGGCAATAAAAGCCTTTGCCAGCTCTTCATTGGGTTTCTCGGTAAAAGTTTTTACTTTATGAATATCCGGGGCTGCTTCAATGGTATCATGCTGTATATAACCATATCCGGTGTTAGGATAAGTGGGTTTTATACCAATTGTAACAAAGGCATTAATATGATCCACGAAATGGAGGGCCTTGGTAGCTGTTTTGATGAACTCGTCTGTATCCAGGATTAAGTTGTCAGAAGGTGCGGCGATCATGACCGCTTTTGGATCCTTCTTCATTAACTTAAATGCTATATAGGCAATACAGGGAGCTGTGTTTTTCCGGGAAGGCTCACTGATTATATTTTCTGTATGTATATGTGGTAATTGTTTTTTGACAAGCTCCACATAATCCTGCGAGGTAACGATGTAGATATTTTCTTTCGGCACAAACTTACTGTAGCGTTCATAGGTCTGCTGGATCAGTGTTTTTCCCACATTCAGGATGTCGAGAAACTGCTTGGGATAGTTCGTGCGGCTCATTGGCCAGAACCGGCTGCCGATGCCGCCCGCCATAATTGCTACGTAGTGATGTTTGTTCATTAATGGTTCCTCGTTTTCGAAATGAAGGGCAAAGCTATTTATTTTTTAAGATCAGGCTGTCGTTAATATATAGAAGCTGGCAATCTTCATTTTTAATAAAGGAAGAATAGGTGTCCGGAACAGCGTAATCGGGAATAAGTCCCCGCCCGGTTTTACGTTCATTATAGGAATAGATCATCTTTGCATAAGGGAAATTAAAGCGGATACCGGAAGCGGGCAACTGGTACTCGAGCATTCTGAAGCCATTTCCAGAATAACCACCCCCGCAGGTCTCTGTGCCAATGACCATGACTGTGCCGTTATTTTTTGTCAGCAAAATGAAATAGGAAGCCGCAGAAGCCACTTTGTGATTGGTAATAATATAAGTACTGCCTGTAAACCTGAGCGGATCGGGTTCCCATATATCTATCAATGAGTCGGGTATATAATATCCATAAGGGGACCTGGCAAGAAATTCTTTTTTTAGCCGGGTGTTTATTTTTCCTATATCTCCAAAGTCTGTTGCCACTGACAAATAATCCTCATATGAGATCTTTCCCACCCGGGAGAAAACCTTTTTATACTCCGGGAATGGATTTTTAGCAAGGTACGAATGCAGCAGGAAGCAATTATAAAGGTCGCCGCCCGTATTCTCCCGCAGGTCAATAATAAGATGACGGATCTCTTTCTTTTTAGAGAGCAACTCAAAAGAATTCTTCAAAAAATTCTCAAATGCTGTCTGCTGGTTAGAAGAGCCCATTTCAAAATCTGTTAACCGTAACAATGCATAGCCGGTCTCATCATTAATGGAAAAGGAATAGGTAACATCGGTGGCATCGTAATAGTAACTGCTGTTTTTCCTTGTAGTCAGTTCGTCCAATGTAACCGGGTCGAAGAACTGCGTTTCAATTTTACCGCTGGTATCTTTCAGTAGCAACTCAAATTTTCTCGACACGCCAAAATGTACATAATAATCAAAACCAAAATCACCGGCCGTTGCATACCGTTGTGTTTCCCGGTGAAAACCTTCTACCGGGTTGTAGCACATCAGCGAATCCAGTATCCGGCTGGTTGGAATACCATTAACAGACAGGATTTTTGTTCCGTGCGGTAATTCGTCGTCAGAATTAATATAGAGCCCGTTATCCAGCAGTATTGCAGGAAAAGGGAAGAATAATTTCCTGTTGTACAATGTATCGGTTATAGCAGTTGGTAACGAGGTATAGGTATGCGAGCAACCCGTTTCGTTTACAAGGAAGGCCATTTTTTTATACAGCTCTCTTAGTGATAGTTTCTTGTCAATTGTTTTATAGACACTGTCAAAAAGAAAATTCTTTCTGTCGGTGGTTATATATTCCGTTAAGGCAGGATGTGCATCTTCCAGGATATCCCGAAAAAGGCGAAAATCACTTTGGGCTGCAACAAGGTCCGTTTCAGCCATTAAGGGGTCAGCCAATTTTTTTTGTTGGCAGGAACAAAAACAGAAAAGGATAATAAAGGCAGAAAAACGGAGCATAAGATTAAAGAAGGCCTTCCCGGACGAGGTCATGCAAATGTATGATGCCAGCATATTTTCCGTTCTCGGTAACCGCCAGTTGTGTGATCTCTTTTTTCCGCAGCAGGTCCAGTGCATCCACCGCCATTTCATCGGGCCCGATAGTGATCGGGTTTTTTGTCATGATATCACCCGCCGTTATTTTGTCGATCTGTACACTCTTTTCCAGCATCCGTCGCAGGTCGCCATCGGTAATAATGCCAAGTAAATGATTATCTGTATCCACCACAGCTGTAATTCCGAGTCTCTTCTCGGTCATCTCCACGATCACCTCTTTTAATGAATCACCTGCTACTACTTTTGGTTTTTCGTTGTTCACGAAAAGGTCATGTACCCGCAGGTATAATTTTTTTCCCAACGAGCCACCGGGGTGAAACTTGGCAAAATCATCGGATTGAAAACCGTGCAGTTCCATCAGGCAAACCGCCAGCGCATCCCCCATCACCAATTGTGCAGTGGTGCTGGAAGTGGGTGCGAGGTTATTAGGACAGGCTTCCTGTTCAACAGTGGTATTTAAAATGATATCAGAGAGTTTGGCTAAAGAAGACTCTATGTTGCCTACTATACTGATCAGTATGTTCCCAAAATTCCGGATCAGGGGGACCAGCACTTTTATCTCGGGACTTTCCCCGCTTTTACTGATAATAATGACCACATCCTGTTCCTGCACCATGCCCAGGTCGCCATGAATGGCATCGGCCGCATGCATAAAAACAGAAGGAGTGCCGGTGGAGTTGAATGTGGCAACGATCTTCTGGGCGATGACGGCGCTTTTACCTATTCCACTGATAACCACCCTTCCTTTACAACCGGCAATAGCGGCAACAGCTTTTTCAAAATCATCATTAACGAAGGCCGAGAGTCCTGCAATGGACTGGGCTTCCAGCCGGATGGTGTTTAAAGCGATCTTTTTGATGTCAATTGCCATAAGAAGGGGCAAAATTAGAGGATTTGCCATGAACCGACCTGCCTTTATGCGACCGTTGGCACCGAATTTTAACGGAATTGACCCGGCCAAACAGGTAATCAAGTCGTAACTTCGCCGTCCTCTAAAAAAGGGGCCTGTGTAGCCTGTCAGGAAGTCCTGCCACCCCTGCCCCGCTGATTAGAAAGAGAAAACACTTATTAACCCGATAATTGTTTCCGGGCTGGTCTTAAAAATGATCGCCGGAGGAAATAAGATCGGTCAAAAATGAGTAACTTAATAAATCTGCACTTTTATTGAAAAGTGCGATGGAAATCTAAGAGTAATGGCAACAACAAAAAAAGCCGCTGCAACAAAAACGGCAAAGAGTAAGAGCAAAGAAGCAGCCCCTGCAAAAAAGAAATTTGATCTTCATAAAGCACTGCAGGAACATTTTGGATTCGATAAGTTCAAAGGCACCCAGGAAAAAGTGATCGAATCATTAATGGCCGGTCATGATACGTTTGTGATCATGCCGACAGGTGGTGGTAAAAGCCTTTGTTACCAATTACCAGCCCTGGTAAGTGAAGGAGTAGCGATCATTGTTTCTCCACTGATTGCCCTGATGAAAAACCAGGTGGACCTGGTCCGTGGTTACAGCAGTAATGATGAAGTGGCGCATTTCCTGAATTCCACCCTGAATAAAAAAGAAATCAAGGAAGTGCACGATGACCTGCTCTCCGGCAAAACGAAAATGTTATATGTAGCCCCGGAAACACTGACCAAGCAGGAGAACCTGGAATTCTTCTCGGATCTGAAGATATCGTTCTTCGCAGTAGACGAAGCACACTGTATCTCGGAATGGGGACATGATTTTCGTCCCGAATACCGCAGGCTTCGGGAGATGATGATCCAGATAAACCCGGATATACCGGTGATCGCTTTAACGGCAACGGCCACACCAAAAGTGCAAAGCGATATTGTAAAGAACCTTGATCTGAAAGATCCCAAGATATTTATCTCTTCTTTTAACAGGGCCAACCTGTATTACGAGATACTGCCCAAGATCAAAAAATCACAGACCGACGAAAGTATTGTCCGCTTCATCAAAAGCATGAAGAAAAAAAGCGGCATTATTTATACCCTCAACAGGAAGACCACCGAAGAGTTGGCTGATATCTTAAATGCCAATGGTATCAAAGCGGTTGCTTATCACGCCGGGCTGGACAGCAAACTGAGAGCAGAGCGGCAGGACCAGTTCCTGGGCGAAGATGTGCAGGTGATCTGTGCCACCATCGCCTTCGGAATGGGTATTGACAAGCCGGATATCCGGTTCGTTATTCACTATAATATCCCTAAGTCCATTGAGAATTATTACCAGGAAACCGGTCGTGCAGGCCGTGATGGTTTGGAAGGGAAATGTGTGTTGTATTATTCGCATAAGGATGTCAGCAAACTGGAACACCTGATGCGGGATAAACCACTCAGCGAAAGAGAAGTGGGGGCACAATTGATCGGCGAAACGGTTGCGTATGCGGAAAGCGGTGTTTGCCGTCGCAAAGTATTGATGAGTTATTTCGGGGAAGAATATGAAAAAGAGAACTGCGGCGAATGTGATAACTGTAAGCACCCGAAAGAAAAAGTAGAAGCCAAAGAGGAAGCCACCATTGCATTGAAAGCTATTAAAGCACTGGATGAACGCTTTGCCACTGAATACGTGGTGCAGATCCTGATCGGCAGACTGACACCGCAGATACAAATGTTCCGCCATGATGGGTTAGACATATTCGCCAGTGGGAATGATAAGGATTCTTTGTTCTGGAACTCCCTGATCCGCCAGCTTATACTGGAAGGGATGCTGGTAAAAGATATTGAAGAGTACGGCGTACTGAAATTTACGAAGAAAGCAGAGGCATTCCTGAAGAAACCAAAATCATTCAAGGTGATCCTGAATCATCTCTACGATGATGCCAACGCTGATGATGAAGAGGGTAATGCAGAAGCTTCTGTTGGTTCAGCCACTGATGAGAAGTTATTTGAGATGCTGAAAGAATTGCGCCAGAAAGAAGCGAAGAAAAAGAACCTGCCGCCGTTTGTGATCTTCCTTGAAACTTCTCTACAGGATATGGCCACGATGTATCCAACTACTATCACCGACCTGGAAAAATGCCAGGGGGTAAGTAAGGGGAAAGCCATGCGGTATGGAAAGCCGTTTGTAGAAATGATCGCTCAATATGTGGCTGATAATAATATTGAAAAGCCGGATGATTTTGTGATGAAGAGTGTGGTGAATAAGAGCGGCAACAAAGTTTATATTATCCAGAATACCGATAAAAAAGTGTCGCTGGAAACGATCGCCAAAAACAAGGGCTGGAGGTTAGATGAAATGCTGGAAGAAATGGAAACCATTGCGGCCAGCGGTACCAAGCTGAACCTGGATTATGCCATTGATGAGATGCTGGATGAGGATGAGCAGGACGAGATCATTGATTATTTTAAAAGCTGCGATACTTCTTCGCTGCAGGTGGCCCAGGAGGAGTTATCCGACCATAATTTCAACTGGGAGCAGCTCAAGATCATGCGGATCAAGTTCCTGAGTGAATATGGCATGTAGTTCTAAACTTTATTGGCTGTAATTGTGGATTTTTTGTGAATTCCCTCTATATTTGCAGCCCCGAAGCACAAAAGCGAGGATAGGCTTCCACTTACCAAGTTGATGTGTTTCAGGAACGGTGCGGTAGCTCAGTCGGTAGAGCAAAGGACTGAAAATCCTTGTGTCGGCGGTTCGATCCCGCCCCACACCACAGTGAAGCAGAAAAGCCCAAACGAAATCTCGTTTGGGCTTTTTGTTTTCCGGGCTTTTTCGCTTCACTGTGCCCCGAAGCGACCGACCTGATAGAAAATGCCAAAGGTAATTTTCTATGGGAAGTCTGCTACGGGGCTCTCTACACAATGGGACCAATTATTAACCAACTGCATAACTACTATCAACTTAGTTGCGTCGCACTCTTCATCGTTTTGTGCACTACTCAGTATTTGCAAAGAGTATAACTTTATTTGAAGTGATTTTAACCGGCAAGCATGAATATTCCTCTGCCATATTGTGTTTATATTCTCTTCAGCGATAGATACAATAGTCATAATTTTGATCCATGGTGAATTCAAAACTGCTCTTTTCAAAAGAGTTTATTGGAGTTTTATTTATGACACTTATTATCATCTTTTCTTGTAAAAAAGAGGATAATAAGATTAGCAATTTCAATACTCTGATTAAAATTGATTCCTTCTATGCGTTCGGAGTTAATCCTGATGATGCAAGATGCCCTTTGACTGAGAACTCTTTTGCTGGAGTTGGTATAATACGTTTTGAATATGATCAGCGAAACAGGATCTCAAAAATGACCAAAAGAATAGATGGCAGACCCGATCCATTTTGTACTTATATATTTAGCTACAATGATTCAGATCAGCCAATTAGTGTTATATCATCAAGTGCCGATTTGTCAACTATGGTGCACGATTCCATTGTTTTCACGTATCCTGCTTTGGGAGTTATCGAGGCAATAAATTATGTTAAAATAAACACTGGAGGCTTAGTCTATCCTATCTATACAGTTTCTTTAACCGAGTCTCCAAATGAAATTATACTTATTGCTACATCAAAAGATTTTAGCAATCCTGCTACTACCAGATTTAAAGCAGTGATGAAGCGTAATGGTGAAGGAGACATCACCTCTGCTGTCTATTATAATAAGGGTACAGTTGATACATTTTCTGTATTGCAAAATGAGTATTATACAACGCTGAATAATCCGTTTTATTCAATTTATGAAAGGGTGAAATTTCCCTGGTTTTATCTTATTCGTTTCGGTGGTTTATCAAGCGGGTGGCATATCATGGACTTAACCCAGGTGTTTTCAAAACACTCCATTCGCCAATCAAAGCATCGGTATTTTAACGGGTGTTTGGGTGGGGGAACGCCAACCGAAATTGTCAGGGACTATTTTTTCCCACTCGACTCTACATATCGCCCCATCGGGAATAAAGTAACCCAGATGGTCCATCAAAATCGTTTTATGACATTAACGGGCTTTATTAACCATATAAATTTTATTACATATAAATAGGTTTTATTTGTATTAAAATGAAAGGTTGTAGTTGATAATGAATTTCTTTACTTGGTTCCTTTTCTTCAAGAACCAGGCGCCAATTGAGAGAAAAAGCCTGGTGGAGTTTAAAACTATCGTTTTTTTTATTTTACTTTCTCCCCCTAATCTTCCTGAAGTATGGGCAAAAGAAATGTTCTTTTTTTCTTCCTGTTATGTTGCAGCCTGTCCGCTTTTTCCCAACATTCTTTATACAAGGATCCATCACAGCCAATTGAAAAAAGGGTACATGACTTGATCAGCCGGATGACGCCGGAAGAAAAATTCTGGCAACTGTTCATGATCCCCGGTGACCTGGATCATGTGAATGCAGCACAGTATAAGAACGGGCTTTTTGGTTTCCAGGTAAGTGCTGCTGCTAAAGGAGACGCAGGAGGACAATTACTGAACTATGGTACGAATGAAACTGCTGTTGCACTGGCCAAAAAAATCAATGCCATTCAGCAATACTTTATAGAGCAAACAAGGCTGGGCGTTCCTATCATTCCCTTTGATGAAGCTTTGCATGGTTTGGTAAGAGAGGGTGCTACTGTTTTTCCGCAGGCTATTGCTTTGGCCGCCACCTGGGATACAACACTGATGAGTAAAGTCGCTAATGTGATTGCAAATGAAGCCAAACAGCGGGGGATCCGGCAAATACTTTCGCCCGTTGTCAATATTGCCGCTGATGTCCGCTGGGGCAGAACAGAAGAAACCTACGGAGAAGACCCGTTTCTCAGTTCGGCGATGGGGGTGGCATTTGTCGGTGCTTTTGAAAAGAAAGGTATCATCACTACGCCGAAGCATTTTATTGCCAATGTGGGTGATGGTGGCCGGGATAGTTATCCGGTTCATATCAATGAAAGACTGCTGGAAGAAATATATTTCGCTCCTTTCAAAGCCTGTTTTGAAAAAGGTGGTTCCCGTTCCGTAATGACATCCTATAATTCATTGGACGGAATTGCCTGTTCGGCAAACAGCTGGTTATTACAGGAGAAATTAAAAAAGCAGTGGGGCTTCAACGGGTTTGTGATCTCTGATGCTAATGCTGTTGGTGGTGAAGTAGTGTTGCACAACACCGCAAAAGATTATCCTGCCAGTGGGCAGCATGCTGTCAGTAATGGGCTGGATGTAATTTTTCAAACGGAGTACAGGCATCATCAGTTGTTCCTCCCGCCATTTTTGGATGGGACTATTGACAGCAACAGGATCAACGATGCGGTGGCAAGAGTATTGGAAGCAAAATTTGAGCTGGGCCTGTTTGAAAATCCTTATGTACCTGTAGAGTCAAATTTATCAGCACAAGAACATAAGCAGGTAGCTAAACAAGCAGCTCTTGAATCTATCGTTTTATTAAAGAATGCGAAGAATGTATTGCCGCTGAAAAAAAATATCCGCTCTATTGCTGTGATCGGAGTTGATGCCACTGAAGCAAGACTGGGTGGTTACAGCGGTCCGGGTAACGGCAAGGTCAGTATACTGGAAGGAATCAAACGGAAAGCAGGCAGCAATACGAAAATCATCTATGCTCCTGGTTGCGGCCGTACTACGAATGAATATGTTGTTATCTCATCAAAACAATTACATTATAACGGGAGCGAAGGATTACAGGCAGAATATTTTACTAATGTAACGTTAGGCGGGGAACCGGTTGTAAAGCGAATAGATAAATCCATAGACTTTCACTGGACCTTATACGCTCCCGATCCCTTACTGAAAGCAGATTTTTATTCCGTTCGCTGGACAGGACAACTGGCAGCAGCAGCAACTGGTAAGTTTAAGATCGGGCTGGAAGGCAATGATGGTTTTAGGTTATACATCAACAACAAACTAATTATTGATAACTGGCATAAACAAAGCTACCGGACATCGGTAACTGATTATTCTTTTGAAAAAGGAAAGAGCTATGATATTCGAATAGAGTTTTTTGAACCCGTTGGTAATGCCACCATCAAACTGGTATGGAATGCTGGAGTAGTGAATGACTCGAAAAAGAAAATCCAGGAAGCCGTAACAACTGCCAGGCAATCTGATATTGCTATTGTTACTGTCGGAATAAATGAAGGCGAGTTCCAGGACAGGGCTATGCTTTCTTTACCCGGTCACCAGGAAGACCTGATCACCGCTGTTGCTGCAACCGGCAAACCAGTAGTTGTTTTGTTAGTGGGTGGCAGTGCCGTTACCATGAACAAGTGGATCGATAAAGTTTCAGCCATTGTGGATGTATGGTATCCCGGTGAAGAAGGTGGCCATGCTGTGGCAGCTGTATTGTTTGGTGATTATAACCCTGCCGGTAGATTACCTGTTACGTTTCCGGTGCATGAAGCGCAATTACCCCTTGTCTATAACCATAAACCAACGGGTCGTGGTGATGATTATAATAATTTATCCGGCCAGCCGCTTTTTCCTTTTGGGTTTGGATTGAGTTATACAACATTTGAATACCGTGATATCAAGCTGAGCAAGAATACCATCAGCAGCAAGGATTCCGCAACTGTATCTTTTACGCTTCAAAATACCGGGACAAGAGACGGCGATGAAGTGGTGCAATTGTATATCCGTGATATGCTTTCCTCCGTTGCAAGACCGGTTATGGAATTAAAAGGCTTTCAGCGGGTTCATCTGAAAGCAGGAGAATCAAAAACTATTTCCTTTACGATCAACCCGGAAATGCTTTCGATACTGGATAGTCAATTGAATAAAGTGGTGGAGCCGGGGGAATTCAGGATTATGGTTGGGTGTTCAGCAAGAGATACCAGGTTAAAAGAAACACTGACGGTAATAAAATAATATTATTCTGCATACGCAACAGCTATCTCCGCCCCCACTTTTGCGTTATGTTTGATCAAAGCAATATTGGCTTCCAGGCTTTCACCGTTGGTATGATCAGCAATGTATTTTAATAAGAAGGGTGTTACTTCTTTGCCCGTTATTTTTTGTGCTGCGGCTGCATCCAAGGCCTGCTGTATATGGACTTCCATTTCATCTGCTGCAATTTCCTGTTCTGCCGGAACCGGGTTAGCGATCAGCACCGATCCTTCCAGGCCCAATTGCCATTTGGTGGATAAAAGCTGGGCGATCTCTTTCGGAGAATTCAAGGTGAGCGGTGACCTGAAACCACTTTTACGGGAATAAAAACTCGGAAACTCCTCTTGTCCATATGTAACAACGGGAATTCCTTTTGTTTCCAGGTATTCTAATGTTAACCCGATATCTAGAATTGATTTTACACCGGCAGATACAACAGCGACTGAGGTTTGTGCCATCTCCGTAAGGTCGGCCGATATATCCATACTATTTTCTGCACCGCGGTGTACTCCACCGATGCCACCGGTAACAAAAATTTTAATACCCGCCATCGCAGCGATCCGCATCGTGCCCGCAACAGTGGTGGCACCATATAACTGCTGGCTGATCACATAGGGCATATCCCGCAGGCTCACTTTCCATACACGATTTGCTTTGCCGAAATATTCCAACTCTTCTTTGCTTAAACCCACATGGCATTGCCCGTTAAAGATGGCAATTGTAGCCGGAACAGCTCCGTTGGCTTTCACCACTTCTTCCACCACCAAGGCCGTTTCCACGTTTTTGGGATAAGGCATACCGTGTGATATAATGGTTGATTCCAGGGCAACAACTGCTTTTCCTGCCTGCAATGCTTCTTGTACTTCAGGATGTATGGTGAGGAATTGATGCATTAATCAGGATAGTATTTGGGTACAAGGCTTAATAATTTTTGCTGGTCCAGATGAGTGGCGATAGCGCCGTTCACCTGTAAGATCTCTGCAGATAAAGTATGCGCCAGCTTCAGACAACCCAAGTCGTCTTTACCTAAATGTTTCGCCAGTAAATAACCTGACAGCGAACCATCACCGGCACCGGTGCAGTCCACTACTTCAATCTCCGGTGCATGCAGGGTGATCGCTTTCTCTTTGTTATATAAGGCAGAACCATGTTTGCCATTATGCAGCCAGATATTTTGTACTCCTTTCTCTAATAGTTCTTCCACCTGCAACTGTGTAAGGAATGATTTTTCCGAACAAAGTACGGGCAGTTCATCTTCATTAGGTGTGATCATGTACAGGCCTGTTAAATTTACCCCTTTGTATTTTTTGGCCGGAGGTACTGAAACGGGTTCCAGGATAAAGGGAATATTCGTTTCGGCACTAAAGGCTAATAACCATTCAGCGGTGTCTACGCTGATATTGGCATCGGCGAGTAAGAAGGAAGCGGTATTCAGTAATTCTCTGTGTTGTTCCAGATGTTCGGGAGTGATGAGCTGGTTAGCTGCATTGGTCAGGAAGGCAGAAAACAAAGAACCATCGACATTCAGAATCCCGGTGTACTTACCGGAAAGTCCCTTGCGGGTGATGGAGGCATCCAGTTTAACGCCTGCATCACTGCACACTTTTTTTAACCAGTCGCCATCACTATCATTTCCAAATACACTGATCAGTTGAACGGGTACACCGAGCAAGGCCAGCTGGTGAGCAATATTGCGGCTGACGCCTCCGGCGGTTTTGGTGACCACAGCATCATTGGTGGTGGCCAGCAACATCTCGCTGCTGGCATGGAACAGCTCATCCACTAAGGAGGCGCCGATACAGATAACAGGGTTTGACATGCTGCAAATGTAGTGGCAATAACTAATCTTCTTTACGACGTACTACCAGGTACCAATCATTTTCTAGGGGCAGGTAGCCATAGTCATAACAATAAAAATAGGTCTTACCGGTTTTGGTGGTATAAAGATGGGTGAGGTATTTGAATTGAAATCCCAGGCGTTGCAGTTTGTCTTTATTCGCCTTGGCGGTTTCTTCTCCTTCGGGCAATATGCTTTCTAGTATTTTCCGATTCTTCAGCAAGGTATTATTGATATTCCGGACATAAGTGCTGTGACTTCCCTTGGCTTTTTGCTGATTATTGTAATTATTCCGGCAGTTATCGTCGCAGAATTTCTTGTCAACACGGCCTTTTAGGGTTCGCCCACAGGCGAGGCAGTTTTTGGTTTCAGATACAGTCATAGCAAAGGTTTCAGGGAATTAAGATAGTCTTTTTTATCCGTGTGCAAACGTTTTTACACGTTTAGCTTCGGGAGTAAACGGGTAAAAACCGGCTATCGCTTTCCGGCACTATCATCTTTGTGTTGTCAATCGGCAATGACGTCACCGGCTGACTGAGATAACAAAATTCAAAACCGCTTCCGTCAAAAAATAACCGGGAGCACAAATTTTAAAACTATGTACGCTTTAAAAAACAAAGTACAACTGATCGGCAACCTGGGTAATGCACCTGAAGTAAAAACTTTAGAAAGTGGAAAGAAGATGGCCCGTTTTTCCGTAGCCACGAGTGAAAGCTACCGCAATGCCAAAGGCGAGAAAGTAACAGAAACGCAGTGGCATAACCTGGTAGCCTGGGGTAAAGTGGCCGAGATCGTTGAAAAATACCTGACCAAGGGAAAAGAAGTCGCCATTGAAGGTAAGCTGATCAGCCGCAGCTATAATGACAAAGACGGCAATAAAAAATACATCACCGAAGTGCAGGTGAGTGAATTGCTGATGCTCGGCGTAAAAGCCACAGAAGCATAAAAAGTGGCCACGAGTGGCACGAATATCACGAATGATTTCGGTTTGATATTCGTGCCATTTTTTATTGAAGCCTTTTAAATATTCAAGCATGACCATTTTATACAAAGAGGAAGTTTATGCAATTGCAGGCACATGTATGGATGTCTGCAATAATCTTGGGTATGGTTTTCTGGAAGTTGTATATAAAGATGCTATGGAAATTGAATTCAGGGAAAGACAAATGACGTATTCCAGGGAAAACCCATTTCCGATTCTTTATAAAGGGTTCAGCTAAAAACGAATCTTTTATGCCGATTACTTCTTGTTCAATAAAATAATTATTGAAGTGAAGGCCAACGCAGACGGGATTTCTGAAGAAGCAATTGCACAAACGCTAAACTATCTCAAAGCTTCAGGGAACCGGGTCGGGTTAATTATTAATTTCGGAAAAAGAAGATTGGAATACAAAAGAGTTATTTTCTGATTTGGTCAATTGTATTTTATTCGTGGTATTTGTGTAATTCGTGGCAAAAAACTTAATTGTGGCATCTTTCTCTCCCGATATATCCAATAAAATGTTCGGCATTGCCGTGCAACTGGTGAACCAGAGTTCCCGGAGTATCTTCTTGACCGGGAAAGCCGGAACAGGCAAAACAACTTTTCTGAAATACATCCGGGAGAACTGCCCTAAGCAAATGGCCGTGGTGGCCCCAACCGGTGTTGCTGCTATCAATGCCGGTGGTGTTACGATACATTCTTTATTTCAACTGCCCATCTCCCCGTTTATACCAGAAGCAAAAGGATTTTCTAAAAGCGAAGAAACCGTCAACCGGCACAGCCTTATCAGCCGCTTACGAATGAATAGCGATAAAAAGAAGGTCTTGCAGGAACTGGAGCTGCTGATCATTGATGAGATCAGCATGGTCCGTTGTGATACCCTGGATGCAGTGGATATTGTGTTGCGGCATGTGAGAAACCGGTATCAGGAACCATTCGGTGGCGTACAGGTATTATTTATCGGTGATATGTTCCAGTTACCCCCGGTTATCAAAGAACAGGAATGGAACCTGTTGACTGAGTATTATACGGGCCCCTATTTTTTCGACAGCCTGGTGATTCAGCAGGAGCAGCCAGTCTATATTGAGTTTGATAAGATCTACCGGCAGAGTGAAGAACGTTTTATCCGGTTGCTGAACCAGGTGCGTAATAATAACTTGGATGAGGACGGAATGAAAATCTTGGAAAGCCGCTTTAATCCAGCCTTCAGGAGAACAAAGGAGGATGGATTTGTTATTCTAACCACTCATAATGAAATAGCCCGGCAGACCAATGCAGAAAAGCTACAAGGATTAACCGGGAAACTATATTCCTTTAAAGCCGACATAGATGATGACTTCCCGGCGAATGTCTACCCGGCGGATGAGCTGTTGCAACTCAAGGTAGGCGCACAGGTTATGTTCATTAAAAACGACCTGGATAAAAGCAAGCGGTACTTTAATGGGAAAATTGGTACGGTTACCAAACTGGAAGAAGAGAAGATCATTGTACAATGTGCTGATGAGCCCAACGAGATAGAGGTAAAAAAAGATAAATGGGAGAATATCCGCTACGACCTGAATAAAACAACCCGGCAGTTAGAAGAAAAACTATTGGGGGCCTTTTCCCAATACCCGTTGCGGCTGGCATGGGCCATCACCATTCATAAAAGCCAGGGGTTAACTTTTGAGAAAGCTATCATTGATGCTGGTAAATCTTTTGCCGCCGGGCAAGTATATGTGGCGCTGAGCCGCTGCACCAGTTTGGATGGAATGGTATTACAAAGCCGGATCAATACCGACAGCTTACGGACGGATCAGCGTATTGTCAACTTTTCAAGAACAGCTGCTTCTGTAAGTAAGCTGGAAGAAGAATTGATTGCCGCTCAAAAGCAGTACTGGCAAAAGATACTGCTTTCCTTGTTTGATTTCAGGAATGTAGTAGCCAACAGTAAGGAACTAATGAGTTACATAACAGAACATGCATCCTCTTTCAATCCGGAAGTATTGCCGTGGGTAGGAGTTATTAATGGGCAACTTATTTCCCAGCAAGAAGTGGCCGAACGGTTTCAGCAACAACTGCAACAGTTATTTACCCTGAATGTGGAAACCCGGTTGCAGGAAAGGATCAAAGCAGCAGCCGAACATTTTTATAAGGAAACGGAATCTTTGATCGGAAAATTGCAGGGATCACCAGCAGTGACCGATAGCCGTCTTCATGCAAAAGAATATAATGACCTGCTGAAAGAGATCATTATACATCTGGCGGCAAAGAAATACATACTGGAGGAGGGCGGCATTTCGGGTATTGAAGCCTATCATACAAGAAAGAAGAGCTTTATAGCTCCCGCTATTTCCATAAATGCCTATGCCGGCGCATCCCATCAACAGGTAACAGATATTCCCCACCCCATTCTTTACCAGCAATTGAGAAAGAAAAGAGATGCGATTTGTGAACGAAAAGGGTCACCCATATATATGGTGGCCGGTTCCCAGACGCTGGTGGAAATGTGTACCTACCTGCCCCAGACAGCAAAAGAATTAGAACAGATAACGGGCTTTGGTCCGGCTAAGATCAAATCCTACGGACCTGATTTCCTGGATATCATTGCAGCGTATTGTGAAGAGCATGGGCTGGAATCACGGATTGATGAAAGAACTGTAAAAAAAGTAAAGAAGGAAAAGAAAGAGAAAAGGAGCAATACGAAAGAAGAAACCTATCATTTATTCCGGGAGGGAAACCGCATTACTGAAATAGCAAAGCAGAGAAACCTTACCCCGCAGACAATCGAAGGTCATCTTGCATTTTATGTAACACAGGGGGAAATAAGGATCGAAGAGTTATTACCACAGGAAAAGATTAGACTGATGGAACCACTTACCAAAGAGTTTACCGGCGGATCCATTACAGCAATAAAAGAACAATTTGGTGATGAAGTTAGTTTTGGAGAAATCAGGTGGATGCTGGCCTGGCAGGAATACCTGAAGCAGCAGAATGGTTAACGGATAATGGTGATGATTCCCTTTTTCCTTTCCGGCGATTGGCCCCTGAGTGTTACTTCTGCATACCAAACCAGGCTACCGGTCTCCAGTTTAGATCCTTTATATGTTCCATCCCATTTTTGAAAAGGATTGGATGTTTGAAACACCAGCTCCCCCCAGCGGTTATAGATGGTTAGTTTATAATTGATAATGGCACCAACGCCCCCGATTACCCCAAAGTCATCATTGCGGCCATCATTATTCGGCGTAAAGGCCGATGGAAAATAGATGCCGGTACATGTATTGTCTAATGGAATAAGTACAGTTGCTGTAGCAGGACAGGCGTTTGTTTGATTGACAATCACATCGTAAGTTCCAGATGATACATTCGTAATGACGGCCCCTGTTTGAACGGGTGTTGAATTCCAGCTATAGGTATATGGCCCGGGACTTCCCGTTACAGCAACTGATGCTGAGCCCCCGGAATTCGTTTGGCAATCCGCTTCTTTTATAAGGGATGTTGTTAATCCCAGGATGGTTATATCTTTTGAAATGGTGGATGAAACATTCCCGGGACCAGCTACGGTTAGGGAAACAGTATATACCCCGGGACCCAAAAAGGTATGCGACGGATTTTCTGATGCAGATGTGTTATTCGTTCCGGAAGCTATGTCTCCAAAACTCCAGTTGAATGAATCAGGACACAAGGCTGATATATTGGTAAAGTTTACAGTATTGCCATTCGTACAGGAATGTGTAAAAGCAGCATTATTGGGAGGAGCTTCGCCGATAAGGATATCATCAACAGCAAAACCATCATAATCATTACAGATAGTACCGGCTCCAAATAAGAACCGGAAAATAACAGAAGATTCTCCCGCTAACTGTATCATACTGTGAGTAGCGGTTACCCAGCCATTGCTGCCATTACCAGCCCGGCAACTTCCCGAAGCCGGTTGAATATTACCGGACCAACCATCCCTTGTATTGGTAAGCGGAGATAAGTAAGTTATGGGTGCAAAGTTGAACCAATTGGTATTTAAACAGTTTGCGGCTTCATTGGCCGACCCCAATGTTATCCATGTTGCCCCGTCATCAATGGAATATTGAAAAGAAGCCCCATCAAATTGTCGTTCCATTTCCCAAAAAATCTTCATGGATAAGTAAGGGAAACGCAGGTTGGTAAAATTAAAACAAGGGCTTTGCAACCAGGAAGCTTCTCCATTGGTATAAGAACTACCTGTTAAACCACCAACGATCCAGCAACGGCTTCCCGAACCAGCAGTTTGTATCACCGGCTTTGATGGCGTGCCCCACGCCCAGTCAGAACCCGTTCCTCCCGAAAACCAGCCTCCATCACTCGTTTCAAATCCTTCTTGATAGGGAAAGCTGTTAATTGGTGTGACACATTGTGCAATAACGGGACGGTTTCCCCATATAAGGAACGATGATAATAATAATGATCGTATGAATAAGGAATAAGGTCCCGGCATTACCAATGCTTATTTATAAAACAAGCAGCAAAAGTACTAGGAAAGGTCATTAGATATGTATAGAGTAGGGCTATAGATTAATGAACTTCTTATTGGTGATGTTGAACCAACGATCAATGTTATTAAGCTATCATCGTTAATTATTCACATTTACGTTCAATAAACTTGTTACATAAAAGTTTATATATATCTTTCAATAACGAATAAATCATGGCAATACTTACTACCCCCGATTATCGCATTATCAGCAATCATGGCATTGCTGAAATGAGACAAAAAGTATCCAACGAACAAAATGCATTATTTGCACTTCAATCATTTCAGCCTGGCGAAGTGATTGCTGAGTTCTGGGCCGGGACCATTGCTGCGGAACCCACCTATCTGACGGTGCAGGTAGATATAGGTAAGCATATCACCCTGCAACCCGAGTTTCTTCAATATATCAATCATAGCTGTAATCCGAATGTTTTCTTTGATACCACGCTGATGCAACTGGTGGCCTTGAGAGAACTTAAGTTTGGTGATGAAATGACTTTTTTTTATCCCTCTACCGAGTGGAAGATGACACAATCCTTCAATTGTTATTGCGGCAGTTCCAATTGCCTGGGTGATATAAGAGGAGCTTCTTATTTATCAGATGATGTAACGAAGCAATACCGCTTTACCGATTTTATTCAACAACAACTGGCAAAACGGGCAGCCAGGAAAGTAGCCTGATTGTATGAAAATACCTGAAGCCTCCCGGTTACTGAAGCCGTATGTTATTTGGGTGCTGGCTCCGCATCTTGAATCTGAAGACCCTAATCTCAAATATTACTACGATTTCACACAAAGCATTGCCGAATACACGAAAGTATTTGAACAGCTGAAGGCTGAATGGAAATGGCAACCAGTTACCATTAATAACTATAAGGAAATCATCCGCTCTATTGCTGAAAGCAAAAATGGGAAGACACCATTAATCCTCAATCTATGCGATGGCGATGAGGTAAATGGGACCCCTGGTGTTTCGGTGATCCATGAAATTGAAAAGTATGGGTTGATCTATACAGGCTCGGATGCTCATTTTTATACTATCACTACTTCCAAGATCCCGATGAAGAAGGCTTTTGATAAGGCTGGCGTATCCTCGGCTAACTGGAGGGTGATCACTGATAAAAAGGGTTCTACAAAAGGAATTGCTAAGAGAGTGGGAACACCCATCATCATTAAACCGGCGGTTTCCGGCGGCAGTATGGGTGTATCTGTAAAAAACGTGGTTCATACGGAAGAAGAGTTGGCAGAACGGGTGGAAGAAATAAAGAAGGGGTATCGGGGATGGAACTTACTGGCGGATGGTCTTTTTGTCGAACAATTTATTACCGGCCCTGAATACACCACATTTATAACAGGATCAGCTGACGATATGGGTCACTGTATCGTGTACGAACCGGTAAAAAGGATCTTTCACGAATCATTGCCCGAATCAGAAAAATTTCTCTCATTTGACCGGCTGTGGGAGATCTATGAAGACGAAACCCCGATGCCGGAGAACGGCAACTTCTATGAATACGGCCCGGCTGAACCCGAGCTTATCCCTGCATTAAAGCAACTAAGCCTGGATGCTTATAAAGCCTGCGGCGGAAAGGGATATACCCGGATCGATATCCGGCAAGATGCCGCTACCGGTAAATTATATATGCTGGAAGCCAATGCACAATGCGGACTGAGCGAGGATGAAAATTACACTTCTATCGGCGCCATTTTAAAAGTGTCTGATGTAAGTTTTACTGAAGTGATCGCTGAAATACTAAAGGATGCCCTGAGAAGAAGTATGGTCCTTGTAGCTGCTACTAAAAAGACACCTGGCAGGAAAGCCGGAACAAAGAAGACCGTCACGGTCAAATAAGTTTTTACAATCCCGTTTCAGGCAGCTGATGTTTATATAGTTCTACTTATTACCTTAGCAATTCATGAGAGTATGTGTACTGCAGCCCGATTATTCAACCACCGGAGTTGATTATAAAAACTATGATCCTCCCCGTGATCTTGCATCCCTGATACCGGAAGCAGAAGTGCATACTGTTTTCCTCAATAAGCTTACTACTTACAAACAACTTAAAGAATTAGGAAAACAAGGCTATGATATTTTTGTGAACCTCTGTGAGGGATACCTGGAATGGGAAGTGCCCAGTATCGATGTAATCTATACGATGGAGTTATTAGACCTGCCTTTTACGGGTCCCACCACGAAATTGTATGATCCCCCCAAGGAGCTGATGAAATACCTGGCTTACTGCGAAGGAGTGAAAACGCCAGGCTATGTTATCATTCAGGAACTAAAGGATGTGGATGAAGCGGTGATGCATTTGAAGTTCCCTCTTTTTGTTAAACCGGCAAAGGCTGGTGATAGCCTTGGTGTGGATGAACATTCGCTGGTGCATAACAAAATCGAATTACAACAAAAATGTATCAGCATACTCGATGAATATGGGCCGCTGCTGGTGGAAGAATATATCCCCGGAAGGGAGTTTACGGTCTTGGTTGCCGCAAATACAGATGAACACAGTTGTACGGTTTTCCGGCCGGTGGAATATCTTTTTCCTGCTGGTCGTGAATTCAAGACCTATGCTCTTAAGACATCCGAGCTCCATCCCGACTGCAATGTTCCCTGTATGGAAGAGGTGTTGGATAAGAAACTACGACAAGCAACGGAAAGAATATTTAAGGGTTTCAATGGGGTCGGGTATGCCCGTCTCGATTTCAGGGTAAATGATATAGGGGAGATTTTTTTCCTGGAGATCAATTTTACCTGCTCTGTTTTTTATAAGGATGGGTATGAAGGATCGGCTGATTTCATTTTGAAGTTTGATGGGATTGGCCAGGCTGGATTTCTGCGCCACATGATCGAAGAGGGTATTGCCCGGCACAGGCGCAGGAAGAAGCCTTTTGTCATGAAGGGTAACTCAATTGCCGGATATGGTATTTATGCAAGTCGTGATATTAAGGAAGGAGAGATCATTTTTAAAGGTGAGGGTAGGGCCCAACGAATCATAACTAAGCGATTTGTGGAAAAAAATTGGAATGAGGAGGAAAAACTCCATTTCAGGCGATATGCTTATCCGGTTAGTGAAGAACTCTTTATCTTATGGGATGATGATCCTTCTGAATGGGCACCACAAAACCATTGCTGCGATGCTAATACTTTTTTTGATGGATTGAATGTTTCAGCTCTTAGGAATATTGCAAAAGGGCAGGAATTGACATTGGATTATGCTGATTTCCTGGATGAAAATATGGAACCATTCGATTGCAAGTGCGGCGCATCTTCCTGCCGGGGCCTCATTGCGGGACCTGTTGGAAACTCCCTGAATGCAAGAGAAATGAACATGCAAAATGCTGAGATTTCAATAAACCACCAGTAAGGCTATGATCATCTTCCCATGAACACCATCAGTATCTGTACATCACTCGGATTAATACCTGATATCCGGCTGGCTTGTCCCAAGGTTCTGGGCTTTATGCGGGTGAGTTTTTCCCTTGCTTCATTGCCTAAGGATACAATTTTTTTATAATCAAATGTCTCAGGTATTTCTAATTCTTCCAGCTGGCTCATCCGCTTCACTAACTCTTTCTCTTTTTCTATATAGACTTCATATTTCACCTGGATGGAGGCTTGCTCTAAAGAGTCTGCAGAATAATCTGTAAGCAGGGTATCTAATTCCGGAACTGCTTCAGTTAGTTGATGTAACTCGACATCCGGACGCAGCAGGGCTTTTTGTATTTTCTGCTTCTCAGAAATGACAGACGAGTTAATACTCTCAAAAAAGGGATTGATCTGTTCAGGGGTTACTGAAAAATCTTTGAGTATGTTCTTTATCTTTTCAACTGAGTTCTTTTTTTCAATAACAGCATCCATTCTTTCTTGAGAGGCAAGCCCCAGGCGATAACTCAATTCTGTGAGGCGGAGATCTGCATTGTCTTGGCGTAACAGGGTTCTGAATTCAGCCCTGGAGGTGAACATGCGATAAGGCTCCTGTGTTCCTTTACTAATAAGATCGTCAATCAGCACTCCTATATAGGCTTCACTTCTTTTGAGTACGACTTCCTCTTTGTGCGTACTTTTCTGGTGTGCATTGATACCTGCCATTAATCCCTGGCAGGCTGCTTCTTCGTAACCAGTAGTGCCATTGATCTGCCCTGCAAAGAATAGATTTTCGATAAGTTTTGTTTCCAGCGAATATTTTAATTGTGTTGGCGGGAAATAGTCATATTCGATTGCATATCCTGGTCGGAATATTTTGACCTTTTCAAAACCCACTATATTACGAAGAGCTTCGTATTGTACTTCTTCTGGTAAGGAGGTCGAAAAGCCGTTCACATATATTTCAACTGTATTCCACCCCTCCGGTTCAATGAAAAGTTGGTGTCTTTCTCTCTCTGCGAAGCGATTTATCTTGTCTTCGATACTCGGGCAGTATCTCGGACCAACCCCATCAATCCGGCCGGCAAACATGGGGCTCCGGTCAAAACCCGTCTTTAATATATCGTGTACTGTTTGATTGGTATAAGTGATCCAGCAGCTTCTTTGTTTTGTTGGTTTCTCTGTTTTGAGGTAAGAAAAGCCAACTACTTCCGTATCGCCTGGTTGTTCTTCCATTTTGGAATAATCCAGGCTTCTGCCGTCTATCCTGGGTGGTGTGCCCGTTTTAAGTCGATCACTTTCAAAACCTAGAGAAACCAACTGCTCTGTTATTCCCGTTGCAGCTTTCTCGGCCATCCTTCCTCCGCCAAAATTTTTTTCCCCGATGTGAACGATGCCGTTCAGGAAAGTGCCATTGGTTAAAACCACGGATTTTGCTTTTATCTCATGACCAAGACCCGTTACCACACCAAATACCCTACCCTCCTTTACCAGCAGACTTTTTACCATATCCTGGTAAAAATCAAGATTGGGTGTATTCTCCAGCATCTCTCTCCATTTGAGATGAAAGAGCATCCGGTCGCTTTGTGCCCTTGGACTCCACATGGCCGGTCCCTTAGACCTGTTCAGCATTCTGAATTGAATCATTGAAAGATCGGTGACAATGCCTGAGTAGCCACCCATCGCATCTATTTCTCTCACAATCTGCCCTTTAGCAATACCACCCATGGCAGGGTTGCAGCTCATCTGGGCAATGGTCTGCATGTTCATGGTTACCAAAAGTGTTTTGGAACCAAGATTCGCTGCTGCTGCGGCTGCCTCACAACCGGCATGGCCTGCCCCAACTACTATTACATCATATTCTTGAAACATAAATAGGAAGGTAAAGGTACAAATGAAAGGGTAGTAAGTAGGAGATATATCCTCTTAAAATGGTAACGTTTCACATGAAACGTCAAAAGAAAAATATCAATGTTTCATGTGAAACGTTTGATAAAGATGAAGATATTTGTCTTCAAGCCTTCTCATTTCTTGAATCTGTGTTTTATTCTTATCACAATACCCACACAAATGAAGTGCCCCATGAAATATTACCCTATGAAGCTCAGACCGGAATGAAACACCAAGATGTTTGGCATTGTCCTTCACCCGGTCAGCACTAATATAGATCTCACCAACAATGGATGCAGAGGTGCCAGAAAGATCAAATGTGATGATATCGGTATAATAATCATGTTTCAGGTAGTCTCGGTTAACCTGTAGAAGCTTTTTGTCGGAACAAAAGATGTAATTCAGGGAGAGCAGTTTTTTTCCTTCTTTACGAAAGAGTTGTTCAATGAAATGCTTCAACTCTCCCCTGTTGGTAAGTGTTACTTTAACGGTATCAAAAAAGAAGCAAACTTTTGATTGTGAAGGAGAAATCATATTTTCAAAATTCGTAAACAAAGCATTAAATACAATGGTAGTTTTGCAATAAGACTTGAAAATGGAAAAAAAACTTTCGGAACTCGAACCGGGCCAGGGGGGTATTATTCAAAAATTTATCAATGATGACCTGTTCCTGAAATTAATGGAAATGGGATGTTTGCCTGGTGAGCGAATTACATTGGAACAGGTGGCCCCACTGGGTGATCCGATATCTGTTAACATAGCCGGCTACTCCCTCAGTTTGCGTCGCAACGAGGCGGAAAATATCGTAGTTGATGTAATTAATTGATTATCAATATTTTAAATGAAAATCGGGCTCTATTTTGGTTCTTTTAATCCTGTCCACACCGGCCATCTCATTATTGCTAACCATATTTTAAATGAAACAGAACTGGAGAAAGTATGGTTCGTTGTTTCCCCTCAAAATCCTTTTAAACCAGCCAATGGGTTACTGAATGAATATGACCGCCTGCACCTGGTGAGAACTGCGGTGGAGGATGATAACAGGATGAAAGCGTCAGATATTGAATTCGGCCTTCCCAAACCATCCTACACAGTTGATACCCTGGCCTACCTGGGCGAGAAATACCCGGAACATGAATTCTCTATCATCATGGGCAGTGATAGTTTTCAAAACCTGCACAAATGGAAAAACTATGAAGTGATCATTAAAAGATGTCCTGTCTATGTTTATATGCGACCCGGTTTTGAAATAGTAAATACGATTAATGCAGATTTAAAAATAGTTAATGCTCCGCTATTACAAATTTCTGCCACACAAATAAGAACATTGATCAAAGAAGGAAAATCCATCCGGTATATGGTTACACAAAAAGTGCAGGATGAAATTGAAAGAGGAGGCTATTATAAAAAATAACCGAGTAGTAAACAAGCCAGCACAATCAGGGGAGAAGCGATTCGGGTAAAATTCAATAAGACAAAGGTCCCGAGGATAACAATTACATTCATCACACTTACTGTCTTTGCTTCAATCAGCGAAATATCTTTCATGATATAAAAAGTGGAAGCGATCATGATACCCACCACTACAGCATTGATCCCTTCGAGGGAACGGTAAACAGCAGCATATTTTTTCAAATTATTCCAGATTGGAAAAAAGAATAAGACCAGCAGGGCACTCGGTAAAAAAATACCAACTGTACCAATAAGACATCCGAGTAATTGCATCATATTTCGTTCTTCGGGTGTACTTCCCATATCCTTTAAGGCCATACCTCCTGCAAAGGAAGCAATCGAAAAAACAGGCCCCGGTAATGCTCTTACAATTCCCATCCCGGTATACATTTCTTCCTTATCTATCTGCACCACATTGTTGTCCTTCTCTTTTATCGCTTCAGGGCGAACACTAAATTGTTCATACATCAGCGGCATCAATACCTGGCCACCACCAAACACCAGGCTGCCCATACGATAAGTGTTCTCAAAAAGATTAATCGGCTTCCGGTCGGGCCAGTCATATTTTCGGGCGGTATCACTAAGTATACCGGCAAGAATAAAAATGATTCCGAATAACCAAAAATTCCACCACCGGATCTTTTTGGGTTTTTCTTCCAACTGGGGAATACGTTTCCGACTGATATTAGTGGCCACACCTCCCAACACAATCAGCAGTGGGAATATCCAGGGCTGTTTAAATAAAAGATAAGTGGCGATAGTTCCTGCAATCATAATGACCCAGGTAATTGTATTCCTGATGGCCAGTGGAAAAGCTACAACAGCTGCATAAACAAGGAACCCGGCAGCCATGGGTGCAATGAATTTGAAAATATCAGTATCCAGCGCCTTCTTATCGATATAATGCAGCAAAAAAGATAAAGCCCCCATTAATATACTCGCTGGTAATATCCAGATGATCAGCGTAAGCACCGCTAATGGAACACCTCCTCTTTTATAACCGATCAACGTGAGTGTTTGTGTGGAAGAAGCTCCCGGCAGCAACTGGCAAAAAGCATTGTACTCCATTAATTCCTTTTCAGTCACATAGGGATGCTGGTGGACAAATGTTTTCAGCATCATCGCTATATGTGCCTGCGGTCCGCCAAAAGCAGTCAGGCTGTGAAAGAATACGGCCCGCAGAAATGAATAGTGGCGAAGCAGCATGGTGGTTAAATATAAAAAAAATCAGCAAAGCAGCAGATGATAACCCAATTAAAACTCAATTACAGTAAATTCATGAAAAATATATTCATGTTCAGATCCTACATAATAGCCGGATTGCTGATAATACCTGTGTCAATCTTTGCCCAAACAGAAAGTGTAAAGCTAAAGGAGAAAGTAGCAACAGCGGCTGATAAAATAGAACCGCAATGTATTGCCTGGAGAAAACAGCTGCACCAGTTTCCCGAACTGGGCAACCGGGAGACCAACACTGCAAAATTGGTAGCCGCTCATTTGCGCAAACTGGGTATTGAAGTAACTGAAGGCGTTGCCAAAACTGGGGTCGTAGGGATATTAAAAGGAGCAAAGCCGGGTCCCTGCATTGCTTTGCGGGCAGATATGGATGCTTTGCCTATTATTGAAAAGGTAAATGTTCCTTTTGCGTCCAAAGTAAAATCTGTTTATAATGGACAGGAGGTCGGGGTGATGCATGCCTGCGGGCACGATACCCATGTGGCGATGCTCATGAGTGCGGCAGAAATTTTATCCGGCATGAAGAACGACCTGAAAGGAACGATCAAATTCATCTTTCAACCGGCTGAAGAGGGTCCGCCTGAAGGAGAAGAAGGTGGTGCCAACCTGATGGTAAAAGAAGGAGTGATGGACAACCCTAAAGTGGATGTGGTATTTGGATTGCATATTGAATCCAATATTGAAGCGGGACAAATACAATATAAACCAGGAGCCTTTATGGCATCTTCCGACTGGTTTAGCATAAAAGTGAAAGGTAAAGGCAGTCACGGCTCCCAACCTTGGTTGGGTGTTGATCCGATTGCCATTGCTGCACAGATCATTGAAGGATTGCAAACTATTGTAAGCCGCCAGTCTGAGCTGACCAAAGCACCCGTGGTGATAACCGTGGGTAAGATACAAGGCGGCGTAAGAAACAATATCATCCCGGAAGAATGTGTACTCGATGGAACCATCCGTACGCTGGATAATGCTATGCAGCAGGAAGTACACCAACGCATCAGGCATACTGCTGAGAAAATTGCAGAAGCGGGTGGTGCCAAAGCCGAAGTGAGTATTGACACAAAAACACTGGTTACGTATAATACACCGGAGCTTGTAAAAAAGATGATCGCCTCCCTGCAATCAGCAGCGGGAATTAATAATGTGACAGAAAGAGAATGGGTGACGGGGGCAGAAGATTTTTCTTACTACGGCACCAAATCACCATCTTTCTTTTTCTATCTCGGCGGTATGCCCAAAGGGAATGATCCTAAAAAAGCACCGCCCCATCATACCGCTGATTTTTTTGTGGATGATGCAGGAATGAAAACAGGGGTCAAGGCTTTTTGTCACCTGGTGATTGATTATATGAATATGAAATAAAAGTTGCTGATCAATAAATTTAAAGTTGAAAACTCAACAACAATGAAGGTTATTATGAGACTATGTTTCTCCCTGTTCATCTGTAGCTTGTCGTTTTTTGCGTCAGCCCAAAAGATAGACAAGAAATTGCAGGTTAAAATCCAGGAAGCCATTACCGGTTTCAATGGTGATATTGGTATCTATATAAAAAATCTGCGGACAGGAAAGATTGTTGCAATCAATGCAGATACCGTTTTTCCGACAGCCAGTATTGTGAAAGTGCCGATACTGACGGGCATCATGAATAAACTGCAAAAAGCTGAACTGAGTTATGATTCTGTATTTGAGTATAAGGATTCGTTACTGTATGCCGGCTCCGATATTTTAGGTTCTTTTAAAACTGGCGAAAAAATTGCCTTGAAAAAGATCATCATGCTGATGATGACCACCAGCGATAATACGGCCAGTTTGTGGCTGCAAAGTATTGCCGGTACCGGTACCAAGATCAATGAACTGTTGGATAGTCTTGGTTTTAAAAGTACCCGGGTAAATTCAAGAACAACAGGTAGAGAAAATAACCGAACCCAATATGGCTGGGGACAAACATCTCCTTTTGAAATGGGAACCCTCTATGAAAAGATCTACCGCAGCCAGGTATTCCCTCCGGCGATCAGTGACAGGATGCTGCGCTGCATGGGCCGCAACTTCTGGGATGAGGACGAAGCTATTTCTCAAATCCCTCCTTATATTGAAGTATTCAGTAAAAATGGCTGTGTGAATGCTGTGAGAAGTGAAGCTTTGCTGGTGAACGCACCAAATAACCCTTACATCTTTTGCATCTTCACCAAGAACAATAAGGATATCAGCTGGACACACCAGAATGAGGCATGGACACTGGCCCGGAAGTTATCAGCGCTGTTATGGGATTATTTTGAACCGAAAGATAAATGGATGGCCCAGGAATGATCATTTAAAAATGGTATAAGCGATCCAGCTCATCAGGTAGGCGAGCCCTGTCATATATACTAATTGAATGACCGGCCATTTCCAGCTTCTTGTTTCCCTTTTCACTACGGCCAGTGTGCTCATACACTGCATGGCAAAAACATAAAAGATCATCAGGGATAAACCAGTTGCCAGGTTAAAGACAGGAGTGCCATCAGGGCGAACAGCTCCTCTCATTTTTTCTTTCAACAGTAATTCGTTATCTGCATCACCCACACTGTATAAAGTTGCCATCGTACCGACAAAAACTTCCCTGGCAGCAAATGAAGTGATCAGGGCAATACCAATTTTCCAGTCATAGCCCAATGGCTCGATCACCGGTTCAATGGATTTACCTAAAATACCCGCATAGGATTTTTCCAGCTTTGCTGTCTGGTAATTCCTGGCCGCTGCTTCCATATCGGCACCGGGTTGTGCAATAGCCATCTCATGCTCCTGTTTCAGTTCCTGCATGGTATTTCCGGGTCCGAAGGAACTGAGTGCCCAGAGAATAAGGCTGATCACCATAATGATCTTTCCCGCATCAAATACAAATATCCTTGCCTTGCTGATCATGGTCCTTACCGCATTGCTCCAGCGGGGCGAACGATAAGTGGGCAATTCAAGTATGAAAAAACTTCTTTCATTGATATGGATAAACCATTTGGCGATATAAGAAACGATCAATGCTATCACCAGGCCCAGCAGGTACAACCCCATCATCACCAATCCCTGCACACTCAAAAAGCCCAGCAGGTAAGTTTTGGGAATGACCAACCCGATCAGGATAGCATAAACGGGTAACCTTGCCGAACAACTCATCAATGGTGTGATGAGGATTGTCAGTAATCGTTCCTTCCGGTTCTCAATATTCCTTGCACTCATGATAGCCGGCACGGCACAAGCAAAACCGCTGATCATCGGCATTACACTTTTTCCATTGAGACCAACGACCCGCATCAAACGATCAGACAGGAAACTGATCCTCGCCATATAGCCTGAATCTTCTAACAAGGTAATCAGCCCGAAGAGTATCATGATCTGCGGCACAAACACCAAAATGCCGCTTAGCCCTGCCAGCACACCATTTAATAATAAGTCGGTCCAGCGGTTATCTGGTAATGAAGAAGACAAAGCCTGGCTTAGTTTGGCAAAACCCATATCGATCCAGTCCATCGGGAACTGTGCCAGTAGAAAAACACTCTGGAATAATAAGAACAATACCCCGAGAAGGATCAGGTAACCCCAGCGGCGGTGCAGTAATACATTATCCAGTTTTTCGGTAAACAGTTTTTTCTGTAGAGGATCGGGTTCGGAAACCGCCTGCTGCATGATCTGTTTGATGCGGGCATAACGCTGCAAAATCTCTTCCGCCTGCGTCTTGGTCGGGTTGAAATGATGCTTCCGTTCAATATGCTCTATTTTATCCTGTGTAGCCACATCGAGTTCGAATGACTCATGATTGATCAGGTAGTGGATCGCAGTATAGTCACTCAGTTCGGGAATTTCTTTTTTTATATCCTCAATAGGCGCAGGCGCCAGTGCTTTATTATCTATAAAATCACGGGCAGGAGATTGATACTGCTGCTGGTTAGTGAGTTCAATGACCTTTTTTAGTTGAGCCAGCCCTTTTTGTTTCCGCGGATTTACTGCCACCACGGGCACGCCAAGTTCTCTTTCAAGTGCAACGAGATCAATGAGGATTCCTTTCTTTTTTGCCAGATCCATCATGGTGAGCACTACCACCACCGGCAGCTTCAGGTCAATGATCTGGGTACAGAACAGCAGGTTACGTTTCAGGTTGCTGGCATCAGCTACCGCCACGATCACATCGGCTTTGATCTCCTTGTCCTGGTTCAGTAATACTTTATAGCTCACCCACTCATCCAGCCTGCGGGGATAAAGACTGTAAGAACCGGGTAAGTCGATCACTTCAGCGGTGATCGTATCTGAAATGGGCGTAATCCCGGTCTTTTTATCCACAGTAACGCCGGGGAAATTGCCCACCTGCTGGTGCATACCGGTCAGGTAATTGAACAAGGATGTTTTTCCGCTGTTAGGATTTCCAACCAATGCTATATGGAGTGTCTCTTTTTTCACCTTCAGGTATAGTTGGCAAAAATAAATTGGCTTACTCAAACCACCTTACGAAATACGATGTTTGGACCCTGCAATGCGGAACTTTTGACCAGCAGATAAGATACGGTCATTTTATTATCAAATCCTGTTACCGAACCCCTGAAATCTCTTTCCCCTGCAATACCTTTGCGGCTGTCATCAACCCATACTGTTATGCGTTTCACTTCCTTTGCCACCCTTGTTCTTTCGTTATTAATAGTTGCTTGTTCATCCCAGCAAAAAGTTGGTAAAACAAACACGCAGGTCATCACTAACCTGAAAGCCCATGTGCAATACCTGGCCGATGATAAACTGGAAGGAAGAAGAACCGGTTCAGAAGGCGAAAAAATGGCGATGCAATATATCAGCAGCCAGTTCAGCAGTGTAGGTCTTGCTGCCAAAGGAACAGATGGTTATTACCAGCCCTTTGATGTGAACGACGGTAAACAAATCAACTCCGGCACTTTCTTTACTATTAATGGCAATGAATTGAACGCAGGAAAGGATTTTTTCCCTTTCCCGTACAGCAGCAGCCAGAAAATAGAAGCATTGCCTTCTATCGCTATCCAGGAAATTGAAATGCCCTGGTTCTTTGATTTGAAAGATGTGCTGGAAGAAAATAAGAATAACCCGCATTTTGACCTGAACGATTATATCTATAATAATGCTAAAAAAGCAAAGGAACGTGGTGCTTCAGCGGTGATCTTATACAACAGCACAGCGACAGATGATAAATTACAATTCAATGCGAAGGATAAATCCGCACCATTGACCATTCCTGTTTTTTATATTCATAAAGAAACAGCACAGAAATATTTTAAAGATCCCGCTGCCGCACTTACGATCAAATTCAAAGCAGATATCGGGGAAAAGAAAAGAGTGGGACATAATGTGGTGGGATATATAGATAACGGGGCAGCCACAACAGTTGTGCTGGGAGCTCACTTTGATCATCTTGGTTATGGAGAAGATGGCAATTCTAGGAATACTACGGCAGACCACGCCATACATAACGGCGCTGATGATAATGCCAGCGGTACCGCAGCATTAATAGAATTGGCAAGAATATTAAAACAATCCAAAGCAAAGAACAATAACTATCTCTTTATTGCTTTTTCTGGTGAAGAACTGGGGTTGTTTGGTTCTAAATACTATGTTGAAAACCCCACTATTGACCTGAAGAAAGTGGATTACATGATCAACATGGATATGGTGGGACGTTTGAATGACAGCACCAAAGTGCTGACGCTTGGCGGAATAGGCACTTCACCCACCTGGGGCGAAGCCATCAAAACAACCAATAGTCAAAACTTTATCTTCAAATACGACAGCAGCGGCACCGGTCCCAGTGATCATACTTCTTTTTACCGGAAAGATATTCCTGTATTGTTTTATTTCACGGGCCTGCATACCGATTACCACAAACCATCGGATGATGCCGACAAGATCAACTATGACGGGCAATGGAAGATCATCCAGCATGTGAACAGTGTAATTGAATCACTGAATGATAAAGGCAGGCTGGTTTTTACCAAAACAAGAGAGACGCAAACCAGCACCAATGCTTCTTTCCGGGTCACAATGGGCATCATGCCTGATTATACGTTTGCCGGAACGGGTGTGAGGGCTGACGGCGTTACCGAAGGAAGACCCGGTGCCAAAGCTGGTCTCAAGACAGGCGATATTATCCTGCAATTAGGAGAATACAATATTACCAGCATGGAAAGCTATATGCAGACCCTGGGTAAGTTCAAAAAAGGCGACAAGACCAAAGTGAAGTATAAAAGAGGAAATGAAGTGCTGGAAGGAACTGTGGAATTCTGATCGTAAATTGAAAGCAGGAATGAACGGTTATGGCAGAAAGAAGCGCCAAATTATCGCTGAATACACAAGACCTTACCAACGAGTTTTTTGATGAAACGAGGTTGCTGGGGATCATGTCACCCGTGAAGGATTACCAGTTTTGCTGGCACCTCAACAGTATGATGGGGATGGATTTCCGGGTGAACCATGAAATTGAGATCCAGCTTACCAAAAAGAGGAGAAATTATTTTTTTGCGGTCTACGAGTTTTGTGAACCGACAGGCTCTTTATCGCACTATGTATATAATAACCAGTTTGAAGGAGAATACCTGTTGCCCGAATTCAAACACCTTGATTTTTTATGGCTGATGAAAGGCGACCTGGTTACCGATGAGATGTTGCAGCAAACGATCAATTCTATCCGTTCCATCAATGGCGTACAACTGGTGCTGGAACTGACCAATGAGAAGATAAAGAACAAAGAACACCTGGTTTTTTAATTTGTAAATTCATCAGCATGTGGAAGGAAACGGATAATAAACTCTACCGGAAATTTCAGTTCAAAAATTTCAGTGAAGCCTTTGCTTTCATGACGAGAGTGGCGATCGAAGCCGAGAAAATGGATCATCATCCTTTATGGACCAATGTTTATAATACCGTGGAAATCTGGCTAAGTACCCACGATGCCGGTGATATCATAACAGGTAAGGATCATAAACTGGCAGCACAAATTGACGCACTGTTACCTAAGTAAGCTGCCATGCCATTAGCTTCTACGATATTAATGGTTCGCCCGGCAGCCTTTGGCTTTAATATTGAAACAGCAAGGAATAATTATTTTCAAACGAATCCCGGGATCAGTGAAGACGAGTTGCAGCAAACAGCACTGGCAGAGTTTGACAATATGGTGCAAACGCTGCGCAATCATTCTATCCATGTAATAGTTATAGAGGATACGAAAGAACCCGCAAAGCCTGATGCGGTCTTTCCCAACAACTGGCTCAGCACAACCCCCGAAGGTTTGGTAATTGTATTCCCGATGTATGCATCGAACAGGAGGGCGGAGAAAAGAGATGATATACTGGAACAGCTGGCAAAAGAATTTGTGGTAAAAGATGTGCAGGACTGGAGCGAATACGAAGTGGAAGGCCGGTTTTTAGAAGGCACCGGCAGTATGGTGATTGATCATGATGAGAAAATGATCTTCGCTTGCATCTCTGAACGAACCAGTATGCCGTTGCTGGAAAAATTTGCCAGCGCCAATCACTACCAGGCGATTGTTTTTTTAGCGACAGATAAAAATGGAAACCCTGTTTATCATACCAACGTGGTGATGGCGGTGGGGGAAGGTTTTTGTGTATTGTGCGAAGAAGCAATTGAAGAAGAATGGGAACTGATCGCAGTGCGGCAGCTATTGGAATCAACGGGGCATGCTATTATCCCGATAACGAGGGGCCAGATGTATGCTTTTGCAGGCAATATGCTGGAAGTGAAAAACAGTAACGGAGAAAATATACTGGTGATGAGCCAGACCGCCTTCAATTCACTGCGTAAAGAGCAGAAGGCCATGCTGGAAGCCTATGCTAAGTTATTACCTGTTGCTGTGCCGACTATTGAAGCTGTGGAAGGCGGCAGTGTACGCTGTATGATGGCAGAGATTTTTTTAACCAAAAAATAAAAGCCAATTAACGGTTACCCCCTCAACTTAAATTCTCTCAGCACGGTCCATTCTTTCCCTTCTTCCTGTTCGATGAGGCTGATGGCGTTAAATTTAATTGTACACGGAAATCGATAGGCTTTGATCTGGTTAAAAATCGTATCTGTACAGCTTGAATTTCTGGGATGCATGAGGGTAATATGCGGCTCATGTAACCTCGGTGGCTCAGCCAGTCCCGCTAAAACAGCCTTTCTTAATTGATGAAATGGTTTATTAGTTCCAATTCCTGGTAGCAAAATGCCTTTTCCTGTTGAGAAACGCACCACTTCTCCAAAATCAATGGAAACGACAGGCTCATTGAATGATTCAAGATTCTTTAATACTTTTTCAAAAGGCACAATCTCATCTTCCCTGCATAACGTGACATGTGCTTTTATCAATGCTGCCTGTTCGGGGTTAAATTGGTTACGGACGGCTTCAATGATCAACGTATCCTTTTCATCAGCAAAAAGAGTAAGTTGTTGTCGTTTTTTACTCACAAAGTCTACTTGTATAATTCTGTTATTAATTGATTACCGCTGTTTCAGCAACTCCAAATGATGTTCATTATGATACACCGTAAAGAACAGCATTTCCCGCAGGGTCAGTTTTCCCAGTAAGGGATGCGGTAAAATATATTGATCCAGGGCATCTTCGCTTTGCCGTTCGATCTTGCGAAAGAGCTTTTCTTTTTGCCGGGTATACTTTGAGATCAGCGTTTCTTTTTGTTCAAACAATATCACTGGTGGAATAAAGCGACCGCTGGCACGGCCACCAGCGGCGAGTTTTGCTTTGTACTTGGCCACCACTTCCTCATAAATACGGGAAGGACGATTGGCTTTGCCAAATAATAAACGAAGCAAGAACTTTGGTAAACTATAGGCAGGTTGCAGTGGTTGTATCGCTTTGATCAGGTGATCCAGGTTTTGCCCGGCACTCCATTTATCGTTGGGAGTTGCTTCAAAAGATGGCTTATCCAGCCTCATTATAAAATCATTGAAGGCTGTTATTTTTTCATCGAGAGCACTGATGATCTCCTGTTTGTTATGGATAGGCATTATTAAAGTTAACTTTCTTTGCCGAAGTCTTTTTCAAAACAAACACTGTTTTCCACACCTGCATATTTCCCAAAATTGGGAATAATTTTATACTGGTTCCTCTGGTACATCGCAATGGCTTCTGGTTGGTTCTTACCTGTTTCAAGAATACATTTTTTATAACCTAATTCCCGGCACCAGTTTTCCAGCTCAGATAACACACCCGAAGCAATACCTTTTCTCCGGTGTTGCAGCGGGACGAACATCCGCTTTACTTCCATTATATCTTCTGTATAAGCCCGCAGGGCGCCACAACCCACGGCTTCATTATTCTCCCAGGCAACGATCACATGTTTGATATGATCTGTCTTGTTTAGTTGTGCATAGAATGCATGTTCTTCGCCATCCCTTATTTGCAATTCAATATCCAGGGCTTTTACCAGTTCCTGGAAGTCGGGATCATTGGAGTTTGTTCTTGAGGTGCTGATCATTTTTAATCGGGTCTGTCAATTAATATTTATCCTGCGATTGATTTTATATAAACAGTTTTCTCTCCCGCTACCACCATCTTTCCAATAGGCTCCGTAAAATCAATCAATCCATTTTTAGCCAGTAACGCTTTTACTTCTTCCAACGCCTTTTCTTGTACAGCGATCAGCAGGCCGCCATTGGTTTGAGGGTCGGGCAGGAGTTTAAAAGCTTCTGCCACATTCACTCCTTTTTCAAATTTTACTTTGTCTCCATAACTGCTCCAGTTGCGGGTGGTACCATCAGGGAATATGCCCTGGGCGATACAACCCTTCACGCCGGGTATAGCAGGGATTTTTTCATAAAAGATCTCCGCACTCAGGCCACTGCCTTCTGCCATTTCTATCAGGTGACCCAGCAAACCAAAACCGGTTACATCGGTCATGGCATGAACGCCTTTTATTTTTCCGAGGTCTTTACCCAGTTTGTTCAATGTGGTCATCTGTTTTACGATCACGGGCAATATCTCTTCTTTCAGCAATCCTCTTTTTTGTGCTGTGGATAAAATGCCAACACCCAATGGCTTGGTGAGGAATAAATGATCTCCTTCCTGTGCGGTATTATTTTGTTTCAGGTTTTCAATCGGAACAATGCCCGTTACCGCCAAACCAAAAATAGGTTCAGGTGAATCAATACTATGCCCGCCTGCTAAAGGAATACCGGCTTCTGCACAAATGGTACGGCCGCCTTCTACCACCCGTTGTGCCACTTCGGGAGACAATTTATTCACCGGCCAGCCGAGAATAGCGATTGCCATCAGGGGCTTTCCACCCATGGCATATACATCACTGATCGAATTGGCCGCAGCTATTCTTCCAAAATCAAACGCATCATCCACGATCGGCATAAAGAAATCGGTGGTGGAGATCAGCGCCATTCCATTACCCAGGTCATATGCCGCTGCATCATCTTTACTGTGATTGCCGACCAGCAGGTTCTTATTATCGGGCATGGCCACATTACTTTTCAGTATTTCATCCAAAACTTTTGGGGCGATCTTGCAACCACAACCTGCACCATGCGAGAATTGTGTGAGTTTTATAACGGGGGTATCTGTTTGTGTTATCATAAGTAAAATTCAGCCTGCAAGTTAAAGGCATTATTTCAGGGACTCAAATATCCTGTCCACCGCAGGCTTTCGGATGCTGAAATGGTTGGCATTCCCGATCTCATCTTTTTTGATAGTAAAGCCGGTGTACTTTCTGTCTGTGGTGGTTTTAAAAAAAGCCCTCGAGGAATAGAGAACCTTGTTTAAAAATTCAAGTCCGCCAACATAGATCGTTACATTGGCTTTTAATACTTTCGACTTTTTGAAATAGGCTTCTTCGATCTTGTCCAGTTCATAATAGTTGGCCCAGATAGAAGGGCTGATCGCAAAATGCCTGTCGAACAGTTTATCATCTTTGAATAAGGTATATAAACAAAACAAACCCCCAAAGGAATGACCGATGAACACCCGGTCTTTTTTATTGCTGTATTTCTTTTCGATCCTCGGGATCAGCTCCTTTTGCAGGAAGAGATAGAATTTGTCTGCCTTGCCAAAATTGGTCTCCACATTTTTAGAAATATCGGAAGGAATTAAGTCCCGGGGGCGTTTATCATGCCAGTCGCCAATATGGGAAATGGCGATGATGACACAGTTTGAAGGAATGGTCGCTTTCCAGCTATCGCTTTTACCCAGGATATAATCACCGATACCGATGGAGCCATCAGTGATGTATACATGACGATATTTATTTTTATCAGAATAGCCGGAGGGTTTTCTTACTGTGATAACATAAGAGTCTTTGACATGGCCGGAATAAACGGTGTCCACTTCTGTTACCTGTGAAAAGCCGTTACCGGCAATAAGCGTTGCAAGTAATAAAAGAAGAAATGATCGAATCATTCTTCAATTTACTTTTTTCTCCGGAATGTGATCGCCGCATTCTTGTTTAGATCAGCGCTGAAACGAACCTGGTATCTTTCTTCGCCATCATACACCATCAGCAGGCCGGTATTGGGCGGATATTTACCGAGGTTCTCTGCATAGAGTACCAGTGTCATTTCTTCCTGGCCGGGAGCGATATAGATCGTTTTTTTGATGGAAGTTGTTTTCAAACCCTGTTTGGCCCAGAATATTTCACCGTTCAGCAACACACTTACTGTATCACCATCCACCTCACCATTATCATACAGGGCGATCACCAAACTATCATTCATGAAACTGATCGTTTGGGGAGCTTCGGTTTTTCTTTCTGCAATAAAGGTTGCCGCACCGGCATGATCAGCGACCGGTTTTTTAGTCTCGGCAGTAACAAGTACCGGTTGTGCCGGAGTGGCAACGGTAGCTGGAATAACGGTCTCTTCTTTTTTCTCAACAACTGGTGGCGTCGAAACAACAGGAGCCACTTTCTTTTCTTCCGGTTTTGCTATTGTTTTCTCAGGAACAACAGTTGCAGGTACCGTTCTTTTTGCCACATCTGCCTGGTTATTGGTGGAACTGCTTGCTGGCTGTTCAATAGTTTTTTGTGCTTCTATTTTTGCAATTGCAACGGGTTGTTGCAGCTCTGTTTTTTTAGGAACTGGAGCTGTAGTTGTAGTTTTTACCGCAGGTTGCTCCGGTTGTTTGCTGTTGGCAAACGGATCACTGATTGCAGGCTGCGTTTTAGTTTCAGCGGCAACCGTTGTTTTTGTTTCTTCTGCTATGGGAGCTTTTTCTTCAATAACCGGTTTCGTTGTTTTTACAATTGCTTTTTCAACATCAGTTGGTTTCTTTTCGGCTGCAACGATCTCCGGTTTTGTTACAGGATTTTTTTCAACAGGGGGCGCAACAGGTTTATTTGCTGTTTTAGTCACTACCGGAGTTTCTTTTGCAGGTACTGGATTTTTAACCGGAAGCGCTGATTTGGCAATAGCTTCTTTTTCGGCAGCCTTCTTTTTTGCTTCTGCATAAAAAGGCATTTCATTATCAAGTTTCAGCTCTTCGAGGTGCGGGAAGAGCTTGGAAACTTCATAATCCTTTTCTTCTTTCAATGCTACTTTACCGGAGATGGTATAATATTTTTTGGTCTTTGTTGTTTTCCAGTCACCGGATAAATACCAGGTGCTGTCGGATTCATTTCTGCGGAAGGTGCTGATCACTTTTACTTTCTTCTCCGGTTTTTTAGGAAAATTGTGGGAGATCACATAATCATCTTTCACTTCGCATATATCCCCTTCAATTGTTCCTCTTACCCTTTTGATGATATAGTACAGGGTATCATTGACAAAAAAAGTGCTGCGGGAATAGCCCATTACTTTCCCCTTGTATTCAGACAAAGCAATTTCAAAAGATTCGTCTTTACGGACCGTAGTACTGTCATTGCTCAGGGTACCCATCCATAGCCCGGATAATTGTTGTGCAAAAAAGGTAAGCGGAAAAAATACCAGCAGCTGGACCAGGATCAGTTTAAGGCTTTTCATATTGATGTTGTAGTGCTGCCAGCAACAGGCCGGCATTGTCAGCGGAAACGGTTTTACAATCTATCGTATGTAATAACGTTTCCAGCCCTTCCCGATTGTGTAACCCCTTGAAATAAAACTTGTCGTAATATTTCAGCAAAATGCGGAAACTTTCGGGGGTATTACCCTCTTCCAGCAACTGGATGGCAGTTTTAGCGTTCAGGCCACCCAGTTTCTCTTTGATACGGCCGATGGCTTCAATGAGTTTTTGCTGATCCAGCTGCCCGTATTCCTCCGTGATATGTTTTAAACGTTCTTCAAACGGAATATCAAGAAAATAAACAGGTGATTGACGCATGGTTTTCCAGAGTTCATGCGGAATATTGACCAGGCCGATGCGCTGCGATTCGTCTTCGAGCCATATGCCCCCCAACCCCCTAAAGGGGGCTTTGGATGTTGCAGGCTCGTAGCTCATAGCTCGTAGCTCACAGCCTAACCTGTTCTCAAACATTTCCTGCGTGGGTTGTTTCGGCATCCCGATATTGCCAAAAGCAGATCCCTTGTGGTTCGCTAATCCTTCGAGATCAATAACAGCAGCTCCTTTTTCCTGTAATGCTTTTAAAGTTTCTGTTTTTCCCGACCCGGTATAGCCGCCAATGATATTGAAGTGAAAGGATTGTTTGAATGTATCCAGTATATAATTCCGGAAGCTTTTATAACCACCGGCCAGAGTGTACACTTTAAATCCATACATATCCAATAACCAGGAAACAGCGCCGCTGCGCATGCCGCCCCGCCAGCAGTAAATAAGCAGGATTTTGGAATTGGGAATTTGTACCTGTTTCCCGGAGTGTTCCTCCTCAATTCCCAATACCTTTTTACTAATTCCCTCCGCCTCCTCCACCATCTTCCGCATCTTGGGTCCGAAATAATCCAAACCAACCTTAATTGCTTTTTCCCGGCTTTGCTGTTTATAAGTGGTGCCTACTACTTTTCTTTCTTCATCGCTGAACAAAGGCATGGAATAAGCACCGGGAATATGTGCATGATTATATTCGCCCGGTGAACGGACATCAATAACAGGATGTTCTTTCGCCAGTGCCAGGAATTTTTCAATATGTATTCTTTCAACAGCCATCTGATTAATTAACCAATGGAAAATTAGTTAATTTGAAAATGAATAAAAAAGCCACCAGTACTGGTGGCTTATATTTCTTTCTCCCCTTCAGGGGTTGGGGGTATTATTAGCGATTCATACTTGCCAGGAACTCTTCATTGTTCTTTGTTCCTTTCATCCGGTTCTGCAATTCCCGCATGGCCTCTTCTGCATTCATGTCGGTTAGATAAACACGGAGCAGGTTCATTCGTTGCAGCACATCCCTGTCGAGTAACAAGTCATCACGACGGGTAGAAGAAGCAACAAGATCAATAGCAGGATAGATACGTTTATTAGCCAGGCGACGGTCCAGTTGTAATTCCATATTACCGGTTCCTTTGAATTCTTCAAAGATCACCTCGTCCATTTTACTGCCGGTATCCACCAGTGCAGTCGCAATAATGGTGAGTGAACCACCATCTTCTATTTTACGGGCAGCACCAAAGAACTGTTTGGGTTTCTGCATCGCATTCGCTTCCACACCACCGGATAATACTTTACCACTGGATGGGGCTACCGTATTGTGTGCACGGGCCAAACGGGTGATCGAATCTAACAGGATCACCACATCATGTCCGCATTCTACTAATCGTTTTGCTTTTTGTAAGGCTATCGTAGATACTTTAACGTGTTTCTCTGCCGGTTCATCAAAGGTGGAGGCGATCACTTCTCCTTTGATACTGCGTTCCATATCTGTCACCTCTTCCGGACGCTCATCCACCAGCACCACCATCAGGTAACATTCGGGATGGTTGGCCGCAATAGCATTGGCCACTGCTTTCAGCAACATCGTCTTACCGGTCTTGGGTTGTGCCACGATCAATCCCCTTTGTCCTTTACCAATGGGAGTAAACAGGTCCATGATGCGGGTGGAATAATCGGAAGGCTGTGTGAACAGGTTTAGTTTTTCATACGGGAACAAGGGTGTGAGGTAATCAAAAGGTACCCGGTCACGAACTTCTTCCGGGCTCTTGTTATTGATCGTATCCACTTTCAGTAAAGCGAAATATTTTTCACCTTCTTTCGGGGGACGCACCGCACCATGTACGGTATCACCTGTTTTTAATCCAAACAATTTTATCTGGGAAGGGGAAACATATACATCATCCGGTGATGATAAATAGTTGTAATCAGAAGAACGGAGGAAACCATAGCCATCAGGCATCATTTCCAGTACGCCTTCACCCAGTATCACGCCATCAAACTCAATATTGAATTGTTGGTCCCTGCGCTGGGGATATACTTTATTCGGAAGATTACCGCCGGAAGGATTTTCTGCAGATTGTTGTTCCGGTTCACTAACCATTACCGGTGGCGGCGCTTCAGATTGAGTCGGTTGTTGTTCTGCCTGTTGATTATTTTGGTCGCCTTCGGGCTCCCTGTCCTCGTGTTTCTTGGCACGGGCTTTCTTGATCGGGGGAGCTTTGTCTTCTTTTTTTACAGGCATATTGGGTTTTTTAACGATCACTTTCTCTTCCTCGCCACTTTCTACTTCAGCCTCTTCGCTGCCGGTGCTGGTACTGGTCTTGATGATGCGTTTCCGCTTGCCATCATTGCTGGCAGTGGCACCTTTGGAACCGGCAATGGCCTGGCTGTCAAGGATCTTGTAGACGAGACCTTGTTTATCTAATTTTTTAGCGTTGGGAATTTTTAACTGCTCGGCTATGTCCAGCAGTTCAGGAACGAGCATATCGTTCAGTTGCAGAATGTCATACATATAATAATCTTGAGGTTAGTCACGACGCAGGGTCACCAGACTTGAAAACAGAAAAAAGTTTGAATTTATGTTGAATGAAATCGGCAGGTAAATGATATATCAGAGCCTTGGGAGAACTATACTTATCGGCCTCTTTCTGCTGCAATAATACGGCTAAATCGGGAAAATCAAAAATTTTTGGGCTAAGAGGTTTTGGAGGTTTACGGCTGCACAGCACTGATTTTACAGTCGTTGCGGGTTTCGGGTGGATCGGAAAGGGTGGGTTGGGGATTGCTTTATAGCTTTTTTCTTTCTGAGAAGTGAATCAATTTACCCCCTACTAATTGCGGCGTTTGACTATTGTCCTTTCTGATTTTAAAAGTAAAATGGAGTTTTGTTGTAAATAGTTACTGTAGGTGTAAATACGGATATTTTATTATTAAGCGAATTAATAACTTTAATTAATAATGGCTATGTACAAAATAGAAATAGACCAATCAGCTGAAAAAGAACTTGCAGCTTTGCCAAAAGAAACCCTCCGCAAAGTTGTCAGGGTGATTAATGGCCTGGAAAAAGAACCACGGCCATCCGGGGTCAAAAAACTAAAGGCCTCAGATGAGAACTTATACAGAATCAGAAGCGGAGATTACAGGATTGTATATGCTATTGCAGAAGAAATTAAAATTGTAAATATCAGGCGTATCAGGCACCGGAAAGATGTGTACCGTAATTTATAATTTACCCTTTTTCTTAAGCGATTTTTTTACGTTATCCCACGACTTTTTCGGCTCAGTTTTCCGGCTTTCTGCCACCAGGACATCAATTAAATCTTCAAAATCAGCAGGGTTTTTCGCCACTTCCTTTATATCCACCTGGAGGATCTTCCTTTTTTTCTTTTCGTCGGTTAAAATAGTTACTCCTTTCATCTGTGTCTGTTTCAACAAATCTACAAAATTTGTAGTAGACCCATTTTATGGAGTTGGTGGTTTTTGGATAGTCTTATACCGGCGCTGTATTTCATGTCCTATCTTTGCCGACCTAAAATTCAGGTATGTTCAACAAACGAATCAAGATCAAAGAGCTGCTTGCGCAGGAGCCAACAGGACAAGAAGTAACCGTGATGGGTTGGGTGCGAACCTTCCGTAACAACCAGTTTATCGCCCTGAATGATGGCAGCACCAATAATAACTTACAGGTAGTAGCCGAGCTGGGCAGGTTTAATGAAGAACTGCTGAAAAGAGTCACTACTTCAGCATCGTTGAAAGTAACCGGTAAAGCGGTGCCTTCTTTAGGAAAAGGACAAAAAATGGACCTGCAGGCCACCAGCATCGAAATACTCGGCGACAGTGATGCAGAAGTATATCCCTTGCAGCCCAAGAAACACAGTCTTGAGTTTTTGAGAGAGAAAGCACATTTGCGTTTTCGTACCAATACATTTGGTTCCGTATTCCGGGTCCGTCATGCACTTGCATTTGCAGTACATAAATTTTATAATGATAAAGGCTTTGTGTATATGCACACCCCCATCATCACCGCCAGTGATGCAGAAGGTGCGGGTGAAATGTTTAGGGTTACCACCTTACCCATTGACGGCACAGCTCCAAAGAACGAAGACGGTTCGATCAATTTCAAAGAAGATTTTTTTGGCCGCAGCACCAATCTTACGGTAAGCGGGCAATTAGAAGGCGAACTGGGTGCTACTGCTTTTGGCGAGATCTATACATTCGGTCCCACGTTCCGGGCAGAGAACAGTAACACGGCAAGGCACCTTGCTGAATTCTGGATGATAGAACCCGAAATGGCTTTCTGTGATTTAGAAGATAATATGAACCTTGCCGAAGAGTTCATCAAGTACCTGATCAGCTATGTGATGCAAAACAATAAGGAAGACCTTGAATTCCTTGCGCAGCGGTTGGCAGAAGAAGAAAAACAATTACCCCAGGACAAACGCAGTGAAATGGGATTGATCGAAAAACTGGAATTTGTATTGAATAACGATTTCCAGCGTCTCACTTATACTGAAGCTATCGACATCCTAAGAGAGAGCAATCACAATAAGAAAAAGAAATTTCAATATGAGATCACCGGCTGGGGAATGGACCTGCAAAGTGAACATGAACGCTACCTGGTGGAAAAGCATTTTAAAAAACCGGTTATCCTGATCAACTATCCTGAGCAAATCAAAGCCTTTTACATGCGGATGAATGATGATGGGAAAACGGTGGCCGCTATGGATATATTAGCGCCGGGTATTGGTGAGATAGTGGGCGGTTCACAACGGGAAGAGCGAATGGATAAACTGCTTGCCAGGATGGAAAAAATGCATGTACCGGCTGAAGAATTGTGGTGGTACCTGGATACAAGACGATTTGGTTCTGTGCCACATGCGGGTTTTGGATTAGGTTTTGAAAGAATGGTGCAGTTTGTAACCGGAATGACAAATATCCGCGACGTAATTGCTTTCCCGAGAACACCGGGTAGTGCAGAGTTTTAAATGAAGAGATAATACTTGGGCAACTTTAGTAAAGAAAAAGAGGTCAAAGGAAATTTTCCTTTGACCTCTTTTCATGTTATTGTACACAGAATGAAGGCGGCTAAGAAGTAAAAGGAGAGCTGACGGTTAGAGATTCTCCTTTACGATTTGAACTCTTAGCTCTCGTGTACACACATCACAGGGACATGGGAGTGATAGATCAATTGCTTGGTTGAGCTTGTTTTAAAGATGCCCTGTAATAATTTGTGTTTCTTCGGTATCGTAATAATAAGATCCAGGTTATTCTTTTCTGCGAAATCATTTAGCCCGTCCTCAATATCTTCATGCTGGATGAAATCATATTTCGGATGCAGGTCTTCCAGCATTGTGTGCAGCAATAAAGATTGCTCGGGTGTTTCGGGTTTAAAGTGTTTGTCTTTATGGTCTACGTTCAGTACATGCAGTTCAGCACTGAATTCTTTAACGATCATTTTGATAGCAGGAGCAGGCGTTTCTTTCACCACATCCCTGAAGTCACAGGCAAAACCGATCTTGCGGATACCGTTCCCATATTCTTTACCAGGAGGAACTGCAATCACCGGGTAAGCAAGATGACGGATAGCAGAAAGGGTGGTGCTGCCAAAGATCACTCTTTCCAAACCGGATGAACCGCGGCTGCCCATAATAATCGCAAACGGCTGCAGGTGATTGCAAAGATCTTCGAGTTCATCCATCACATCTCCCAGACGTGTCTCACTATAAATTTTCACGTTACCCGAAGTCACATGCTCAGCCGCAGCTTTCACTTCTTTCATTTTCGCCTCGGCTTCATGTTTCAACTCTTCTACTGATACCAACAGTACCGGAACGTCCGACATACTGACCGGCACATTATACACATGAAACAGCATCACACTGGCGTTGATGGCTTTAGCCATATCCAATCCATAATTCATGGCATTGGTCGCTGCCGGGGAAAAATCGGTTGGAATGATTATCGTTTTCATGATTGTAAGTTGTATGTAAAGTTATACCGGATCTGAAGGGAAGTACCATGATTCGGGTCAGATGCCCGGATGATTTCGTTATGGAATAAAGGTTACCCATGTATCTAATTGTAAACCTTGCTTATGGCTGCTATTGATACCAACAACACTCCTGTATCAGCAAAGAACAGGCCGGGAGTACCCGGGGTAAAAAAACATTCCCTGCGCACAGATATGACGCCGATGGTGGACCTGGGCTTTCTGCTCATTACCTTTTTTGTTTTTACAGCCGAGTTGAGGAAACCTGTTGTTACCAAATTGGTGATGCCGACGGAAGGAGGGGAAACAACACTTGGCGAATCGGATGCATTAACCGTGTTACTGGGAAAGAACGAAGCGGTTTACTATTATCATGGCGATCCGGGTAAAGCGTTTGCCGAAGGAAAGGTCTATAAAACCAGTTTTGCAGTTGATAAAGGAATAGGGAATATCATCCGGGATAAGCAAAAGCAACTGGCAGCTAATCCAGCCAGCAGGGAAGGGAAAGACGGGCTGATGCTGCTGATCAAACCGGGAGAGCATGCATCTTATCAGAATGTCATAGATATGCTGGACGAAGCCATGATCAATAATGTAAAAAAATACGCCTTGCTGAAACAGGAAAAAGAAGAAATTGATTATGTAAACAAGCAGGAGTGATCACTGCTTCCAGAAAAGAGCAATTCGTTGTTTGATATTCTCCCTCATGTTGAGATAAAATAAATTGATATCACCCGGATGGTAATTTTTAGAGAAATATAAAAAGCTGCCGGGAAACCTGGGTCTTTTAACAAACAGCAGACCATTGCTGATCTGTGCGTCAGTTGTGTATTTATATATTTTATTGAATTTGGTGAGCACACTGCCTTTATTCAATTTCCTGGTGGCATAGCTGCTGTCTGTTGTCCATGTCAGCGGGTTGGTGGCATAGGAACTTCCATTCTCTTCCCGGAGATAAGAAGGAATATACCCTTTCTTCAGCGTACGCCAGCTGCAGATACAACCCGTTTGTAAAGAATCGCTGCACATTTTTAAAGCAGTAAAATATTCTTTCGGAACAGGCCACCCAATGATATAAGCTACAACCAGTTTATTTTTCAACGGGCTGTTATCAAAAAACTCTTTCAATAATTTTTCTGCTAAAAAACTTCCCTGGCTGTGTGCGGCAATAATGATGGGTCTTCCGTTATTCCAGTAATTTAAATAATGCGTAAAGGCGGCTTTGATATCTGCATACGCAATAGCAAAGGCATCCTGTCTTACTGTTTCATCTGTGCTAAAAAAATTTCCGATATGTGCCTGCCGGTATCTAGGTGCAAAAACCCGGCACTGTTGGTTAAATACACTGGCCTGGTATAAAATGGTGGAATAGTCTGTCTTTGCATTGATATAACTGTCATCAATGGCGGCATTCTGTTTCTTATTCTTCGACTTTGTGGTGTAGGTGGTGGGATGCAAAAAGAATACATCCACCATGGAATCCCGCACTTCATTGCGCAGGGGTTTCGGAACACTATCCGAAGGGTCCCATTTCCAGGGATGTGCTGCCCAGTAGTCCAGACTATCATAGACCGGCCGACCGCTTTCGCTTTTAAAAGTATAGCGACCTTGTAAAGCTTTGTATTTATTGCAAGAAATCAGGAAAATGACCAAAATGAGGGTAAAAACAGGTGAAAAATGGCGCATAAAGCAAAATAACTCAATTACAGCAAAATCTGCTTTTCATCCTTCCTAGAAACCGTTTGTAAAATGGGGGCCCAAGAAATTTACTACCAGCAAATAGCTGTAAAATCAATACAGTAAAGGGTTTCCGGGAAATTGAGGGGGCTCGTTAAGGGCAGTTACCTAAAAAAATACAGTACTTTGTGTTGCATAGTACCAAATATCACCCTATCTTTGGTTCAGAAAGATAAAACGATGAGGAATCCGGTAATCATAACAGTAATTTTTGTAGCGGCTTTGCTGGCGGGTTGTGTTGCAACAAAAACGAATACTAAGATCGCTACTAAAAAATTACCAGTTGACAGGGTTTTATATGATTCAGTTCTTTATATGGACAGCGTTTTGTTCAATGCCTTTAATACCTGCCAGCTGGAAAAGTTCAATCTTTTTTTTGCAACCGACCTTGAGTTCTATCATGATAAAGGTGGTTTGACCAATTATGCCCACACGGTTGATTTTATGAAAACCACTTGTGAGCGGACCTGGAAAGTGAGGAGAGAGCTGGTAGCAGACAGTTCTGAAGTTTACCCGATCAACAATTACGGTGCCGTGCAGATCGGGTCACACCGGTTCTATAATACAGAGAAAGGACCAGAAGTATTGGGAGGCACATTTAAGTTCATTCACCTCTGGAAAATAAAGAATGGGCAATGGGAGATCACCCGGATCATCAGTTATGATCACTGAGAGAACGGTAAAAAGCGGAGTCATTAAAAACTACAAATCCAGGAAGTATGAATATTGAAAACACACAGAGCCAGATGCGGAAAGGGATACTGGAGTTTTGCATTCTTTCCATCATTCGCCGGGGCGAAGCCTATCCCAGTGATATTGTGGAAGAGATGCGGGCTGCTAACCTGCAGATACTGGAAGGCACCCTGTACCCCTTACTCACCCGCCTGAAGAATGCAAGCATGCTGACGTACCGGTGGGTGGAAAGTAATTCAGGCCCGCCCCGCAAATATTTTTCCCTGACAGAAAAGGGAGATGATTTTTACAAAGAGCTGGAGCAAACATGGAACGAATTATCCAACGCCGTGAATGCACTGGCCCGGAAAGATGGCCAACCGCTTAACCAATAACAACCTCAACCAAACTTTTATACAATGAAAAAGATCATTAACATAAACCTCAGCGGCCGGGTGATACCGATCGAAGATTCGGCTTACGAAAAATTGCAGGCCTATATAGAGAGTTTACGCCGCTATTTTGCCAAAGAAGAGAGCCGTGATGAGATCATTAATGATATTGAGAGCCGTATTGCAGAACTGATGAGCGAAAGAGTCCGCAAAGGGGCGGACAGCATCACGGATGCTGATGTGGATGATATTGCCACTTCCATGGGAAGACCCGAAGATTTTGATGCGGAAGAAACCATGGATGCGGGTGCAGGGGGGGCAAAGACCTCCGCTTCTTCTTCATCGACTTCTTCCTCATCACAGCAAAGCCAGCAACAGCAACAATTCAGTGGTGGCTATTCTGAAAAAACAAAAACTTCAAGAGGTCGTTTGTACCGTGATACCAGTGATAAATTCATCGGTGGTGTTTGTAGCGGTATTGCTGCCTACCTGAATGTGGATCCTGCTATTGTTAGAATTTTGTTTGCGATCGTAACCTTTGGTGGTTTTGGTATCGGTTTCCTGGCCTATATCTTAATGTGGATGATCCTGCCGGCAAAAGATATTGAACCCTACGGAGGCAAAAGATTGTTTCGTAATCCCGATGACAAAGTAATCGGTGGTGTGGCCGGTGGTTTAGCGGCTTATTTCGACAGGAGTGTATCAACGATCAGGTTGATTTTTGCAGCACCATTCATATTAAGCATACTCTTTGGTATGCTGCGTGGATTTAGTTACGGGTATGATTTCGATTTCTTCCCCAACATTGTTTCCGGCTCCCTGAGCGGAACCTTCTTCCTGGCTTATGTGATATTATGGATGGTATTGCCGGAGGCAAGAAGCCCCTACGAAAAAATGGAAATGCGGGGAGAGAAAGTAGATGTAAACAGTATCCGTCAAAATGTGAAAGAAGGAGTTGATAATATGAAGGACCGGATGAAAGGATGGAGTGAAGAAGTAAAAGCATCTGCACAGAATTTCAGTGATAAAGCCAAAGAGTTCGGCAATACAAGAGGAAAAGAATTTACCCGTGAATTCAATGAAACAGCAAGAAGAACGGGCGGTGGTATTGGACATGCCATTGGTGTGGTGTTCAAAGCCTTCTTCCTATTCATTTTTGGAACCATTGCTTTTGCTTTGTTTGTGGCCCTCATCGGTTTCATCTTTGGTGGTGTGGCCTGGTGGCCGGTCAATAATTTCTTATGGACCAGTAAATGGCAGCAGATCTATGCATGGGGTACGCTGATATTTTTCTTTGCCGTACCGCTGATCGCTTTTATTACCTGGGTAATACGCCGCATTGTTCGGGTACGTTCGCGGAGCAGTTATCTCGGCTGGACGTTTGGTTTCCTGTGGACAGTGGGTTGGGTATCGGCAATATTGCTTGTGGCAAGCATTACTAAAGATTTCAGGCAGGAGAGTGAGATCCCTGAAGTGGCGGAGATAGCACAACCGGTGAATGGCAGAATGATCGTGGCAGTTTCTCAACCTGAACTTAAGTACAATGGAAATTTCAGCTGGATGAATGATGAAGGAATGGGTTGGAACCTGAGCGAGGATACCATGAAACTTTCCTTTGTAAAGATAAGGGTGAGCAAAAGTGAAGATGCACAATACCATGTGCTGGTGGTAAGAAAAAGTAATGGCAGAACCGAACAGGAAGCCAGGGCACGGGCAGAAAAAATAAACTACAAAGTGTTTTCAAAGGATAGTATCCTGGACCTTGCCAGTGGTTATGCGATCGACAAGAACAGCAAATTCAGGTGGCAGCATGTGGAGATCGAGATCCAGGTGCCTGTCGGCAAGCGGATCAATTTTGATGAATCGGTTACCGATAAACTGAATATGGTCAGTTTCCGCATTAACAGAAAATATAAACGTAATGGAATAACCATTACGGATTATGAAGATCATGACTCCTTCTATTTTGATACGAACAAAGATTATATCATGGATGCTGATGGCAACCTGAAGGACATGGGTGGTAAAAAAGTAAATGATGTGAACTACAGGTATGATGACAAGACAGCTGATTCGCTGGAACTGGAAGAACAATTGAAAGAAGAAAAAAGGTTAAGGGAAGAAAGTGACAAGCGGATCAAAGACCTGGAAGAAAAACAAAAACAAAACAAACCCGTCACGCATAAAATGGAAACGATGGATGATGAAATGGACGGTACTGCTACCGGCTCCTCTTCGCCCTCTCCTGTTTTATCATTGCTCAACTGGTTTTAACTCGGTTGAAGTTGGACCCGGCAAACCGGGAATGCCCTGCCTGTTTATACAGCGGGGCTTTTTTGTTTGTTTTACCCTCTTAGCTTTTTGCTCTACATTTGCGGACCCTTCGTGAGGTCGACGGGATTATAAAACGAATTGCAATGAAGAATACTCCTTTTACTGATAAACATATTGCCCTTGGTGCTAAAATGGCGGAATTTGCCGGTTATAATATGCCGATCTCTTATTCCGGCATCAATGACGAACATGCGGCGGTAAGAAAGAATGCCGGCATCTTTGATGTGAGCCATATGGGGGAATTCATTATAAAAGGAGAACATGCATTAGATCTTATTCAAAGAACAACCAGTAATGATGCTTCTAAACTGAAAGCCGGGCAAGCCCAATACAGTTGCCTGCCCAATGAGAACGGCGGTATTGTTGACGACTTGCTTGTGTATTGCGTGGAAGAGAACAAAGTGTATATGCTGGTGGTGAATGCTTCCAATATTGAAAAAGACTGGAACTGGATCAGTAAACACAATACCAATAATGCAGAGATGCATAATATTTCTGAAAAAACTTGTTTGTTAGCAATACAGGGACCGAATGCAACGAAAATCCTGCAGCCGTTGACAGAGATGGATATTCTTAATTTGAAATATTACACATTCACGAAGGGAAAATTTGCCGGCGTGGAAAATGTACTGATCAGTGCTACGGGTTATACCGGGGCCGGCGGGGTGGAGATCTATTTTGAAGATAAGGACGGCGCTGCGGATAAAATATGGAATGCCATTTTTGAAGTGGGTGGTCCACAAGGATTAAAACCGGTGGGTCTTGGTGCAAGAGATACACTGCGGTTGGAAATGGGCTTCTGTTTATACGGTAACGATATTGATGATACCACTTCACCCATGGAAGCTGGCCTGGGCTGGATCACTAAATTCACTAAAGAGTTTACATCGAAAGAAATATTTGCCAAACAAAAAGCCGAAGGCGTACAAAAGAAACTGGTAGGTTTTGAAATGATCGAGAAAGGAATTCCCCGTCATGGGTATGAAATAAAAGATTTCTCCGGGGCCACAATCGGGCATGTAACATCGGGTACACAGGCACCCAGTTTGGGTAAAGCCATTGGTATGGGCTATGTGACCCCGGCTTTTGCAGCCATTGATGCGCCCATTTATATTAAAGTACGGGATAAACTACTGCAGGCTAAAGTGGCGAAGATCCCCTTTGCATAGATTGTTATGGTCAGATTTTTGCAGGAACAAGTATAAGATTGTATTTTAACCGGAGGGTTATACTTCGTATTTCAAACATCGTACTTGTTCAATATGCCAACTATCCACCTGACCACTTTTATCGCAGCACCTGCTGATATTGTATTTGACCTCAGCCGTCATATCGGTTTACATGCCGAGTCCATGTCAAAACATAAAGAAGAAGCGGTGGCGGGTATCCGCTTCGGGTTAATTGAAAAAGATGAGACAGTTACCTGGCGGGCAAGGCATTTATTCAAGAACCGGCTGCTGCGGGCAAAGATTACCGAGATGAAAAAGCCGGAAATGTTTACCGATGAACAGGCCGAAGGTGATTTTAAAATGATGAAACATGAACATCATTTCAAGCCCTGTGATAATGGAACTATTATGATCGACCTGCTGCATTTTGAAAGTCCCTATGGGTCAATAGGACGCTTCTTCAACGCTGTTTATCTTACTAATTATATGCGCCGTTTAATTGAACACCGTAACCAGGTCATCAAAGACTATGCAGAGACCGGTAAATGGAAGAAGCTGTTGCAGAAATAGCGCAACTGACCGTTAGCAAATGTTCTCTTATTTTTGCAGCACTATATGAGCAACAAACCAACCCTCAATACTTCTCTCTCCCCTGCCCTGCTTCATTTATATGATCTCAGTAACAGCGTGGTGGTGATCATTGATGTATTCCGTGCCACGTCCACCATTGCTTCTGCATTATACAACGGGGCCAAATGTGTGATACCGGTTGATTCGGTCCCCAAAGCCATTGAGATCAGTAAGAGTATTGGCGGTATTGCAGCCGGTGAAAGAGATGGTATGATAGCAGAAGGACTGCAGCATGGCAACTCGCCATTAGAATATGGCCGTGAGTTTATTGAGAACCAAACATTGGTATTGACCACTACTAATGGCACCCGCTTATTACAAATGGCATTGGACAAAGGAGCGGATACGATCATCTCTGGTTCTTTTCCTAATCTTTCTGCTGTATGCGATTATCTCACTACAGAAAAAAAGAACGTGGTATTAGGTTGTGCCGGCTGGAAAGATCGTTTCAATTTGGAAGACACTTTGTTTGCCGGAGCAGTGATCAGCCGGTTGAAAAAAGATTTTACGATCCATTGTGATAGTTCACTGATGGCGGAATCCATGTATAGTAAGCATAAAAATAACTTAGCCGGTTTTGCACCGAAGCTTACACATTATCATCGTCTCGTGGAAAGATTTGGTTTGATCGAAGACATCAAATTTTGTTTGACAGCAGACCTGGCAAATGTATTGCCGTTATACAAAGAAGGGAAGCTGACGACGAAATAAAATCTACTAAGATACTTTATTTTTTTTGCACCCTCCTGCTCAAAAAATTATTTTTTATTTCTCCCATTTTACATGGAAATCCGCCCCGTATTCCTTTAGATTTGCCGATTAACCTTTTTTGGAATACCGGGTTTATGGCTTCGTGATTCCTGTAATAAAATCGAATTTGCTTTGGCCTTACCGCACCTTATCAAATATGTGTACACCCATGGAACTGATGAAGTGATCCGCCGCGGCAAAAAGATTCATGCCATTGGTTTTTGTGAACTGGTGGAATATGATGATCTTTTTGGTTCTGCGATCTTCCGGGTGAAAGATGATATCTATTCTACTTTTTACAAAGTCTATATTCAGAAATTCAAAGACCCTAAGGGTGTTTCATTGCGCTGTACCTGCCCGTATAACCTCGGTGATATCTGCCGCCATGAAGCGGCTTCTCTTTTTCAATTACAGGAACTCATTGACCGGGGACATTTACAAACCGGCGAAGTAAAATACGATCAGCGGCACACCGTTGCCAAGATGAAAACGATTGATCTGAAAACCCTGCGTTTACTTTCTTCCCAGGAAACAATACAGGAAGCCGAAACCTATTTAAGAACACAGAAGGCTAAGATTGATTTTGCAGAAAATGAAACGGTGAAAGCGACAGTAAAACTGAATGGCCAGGAATACAAAGTGATCATCCGCAAGAATGAAGAAAGAAATTTTGATACCAGTTGCGACTATGAGGACCCGGAGCATCCCTTATGTTTGCCTAAGATCATTGTGCTGGTGCAATTATTAAATTCTTATGGCGCTAATTACTTCGACAGCATCCGTAACTGGGATAAAGAAAAAAATAAATTATTAGAAGCCTACGGGTATTCATTGAGTGATGACCTAAAAGGAAAATTTGAATTTGCTTATAAAGAAGGAAAACCCTTTTTACGGGTATTAGATACAAGTATCAAAAGAGTGGCTCCCGCAGCCCAGCCCAGCCGCCCTGTTTTATTACCCATTAAAGAAAGACAAACAGAGGAAGAACCCGAGCCGGAGTTTGTTCAGGCAGAAGTGGTGAAACCCACACAACGTTTGGGAATTGTTTTCAATTTCAATAAGAAAAACTATCCTCAGTTCACGGTGGATGTGGTGATCGGTGAAGGCAATGATGAAGGAACTGCTTTTGCCGGTAAGGTGGAGAAACTGGATATCAGCCGCTACGTGGAAACAGATAAACTCGCTGATACCGATAAGGAATTGCTCACCATGCTGCGTAAGCTGCAGGAAACAGAGATCAATAAATATATCAGCCGTAATTCCCCTTTCTCGGGTATCTGGGAAAATATCATTCACCAGGAAGAAGATGACCTCCCGGGTGAGACCAAAGAACTGATGGCGGAATACCTGTTGCCCAAACTGAAGAAATTATTTACGGAAGCTGCCGGTAATGCACTGGTGTTTCTGTTGCCGGATAAGAAACCCTTCAAGACTGGTAACCTTGGAACAGTACAACTGGCTGCGGAAGAAGCCCGGCCGCATTTCATCATCAAAAAGAATTCGCATTATACCATTCACTGCCGGGTGAACCTGGGCAGTATGGAATATGACCTGGGAGAAAATGAAAGCCCCAGCCCTCTTTTCTTCTTATACAATGAACAGATCCATCTCTGGAAGAATAATGAAGTGATCCATTTGGTGGAGCAGTTTTTACCCAAGGGTAAAATGGAAGTGAAAGAAGAAGACTGGAGTAAGACCCTGCAGCAATTTGTTTTGCCCTTAGCAAAGGAACATAAAGTTGATTTTGATAAATCTCTGGTACAGGAAATAAAAGATGGTGACCCGGAAGTGAAACTGTTTTTGGTAGAGAAAGGGGATTATCTCGTTTTTCAACCCTCTTATTCCTATAAAGGATTTGAAACCAGGACAAGGGACCGTGATGAGATTGTGGTGCCGCAGGGCGACCGGGTGCTGATCGTTCACCGCAACCGGGAGAAAGAAAACGAATTTGTACAGCAGTTACAAAACCTGCATTCCAATTTTATTTTTAATGAAGAGAACGGATCACTGGCATTAAAGGGAACAGATGTATTGAAGAATAACTGGTTCTTCCTGTTCGTGGATGCTATGAAGGAGATGAAGACACCGGTCTTTGGGTTTGAAGCCTTAAAGAATTTTCGTTTCAATACCGCCAAGCCGCAAACAAAGATCTTTATCAGCAGCAATACCGACTGGTTTGATGCCAAAGTGGATATTGTGTTTGGTGACCAGAAAGTAACGGTGGCTGAAGTAAAAAGAGCATTGGCGAATAAACAACAGTTCGTTCAACTAAGTGATGGTACATTAGGCATTCTGCCGGAAGAGTGGATCAAAAAATACTCACTGCTGTTCCGGGTGGGTGAAGGCAAGAATAATTCACTCAAGCTATCCCGCTACCACCTCAGTGTGGTGGATGAATTATATGAACAACGGGATGAGGAAGAACTCTCCGTGCAATTGGAAGAAAAATATGAGAAACTGAGAGAGTTCAATACCATTAAAGAAATTGAACCACCGTATCATTTGAAAATGATACTCCGCCCCTACCAGGTGGCCGGTTATCAATGGCTGAATTACCTGAAAGATATTAACTGGGGTGGCATCCTGGCCGATGATATGGGTTTGGGTAAAACTGTACAGGCCCTCTCCTTCATGGATCATTATAAATCGGAAAAAGGTAACCTGAAAGCATTAGTGGTTTGCCCGACAACGCTTATTTATAACTGGGAGAACGAGATCAAAAAATTTACACCAAAGCTGACATACCGTATTCATCACGGTGGCCAACGTACAAGAGTGAGAGAAGAATTAATTGATCATGATGTAACGATCACTACATACGGAACTTTGCGAAGTGATATCAAACTATTGCTGAGTGTGGAATTTGATTATGTGATACTGGATGAAAGCCAGGCCATCAAGAACCCGGCGAGTAAAGTGACCAAAGCTGCAGGATTGCTCAACGCCAAGCATCGTTTGTGTATGAGTGGTACGCCGTTGCAGAATAACACCTTTGATGTGTTTGCACAAATGAATTTCCTGAACCCCGGTATGCTGGGTACGATGGAATTCTTCCGCCAGGAATTTGCGATTCCCATTGATAAGTTTGGCGAACAGGATCGCAAAGAGCATTTGAAAAAAATATTATACCCGTTCATCTTACGAAGGACCAAGGAACAGGTGGCGAAAGACCTGCCGGAAAAACAGGAGATGATCCTGTGGTGCGAGATGGAAGATGAGCAACGCAAAATTTATGATGCCTACCGGAATGATTTCCGGGATAAGATATTAGGGACGATACAGGAGCAGGGTATCCAGAAATCACAGCTTACGATCCTGCAGGGATTGATGAAACTACGGCAGATCTGTGATTCACCGGCGATACTGAATGAACAAGAGAAATTTGAGAACCATTCCATCAAACTCGATGAACTGGCCAGGGAGATCGTGGAGAATATCGGTGATCATAAAGCCCTGGTGTTTTCGCAATTCCTCGGCATGCTGGCATTGATAAGAGCCAAACTCGAAGAGCTCGGTATCAAGTATGAATATTTTGATGGCAGCACGGCGGCACCTGACCGGGAGAAAGCCATACAAAGTTTCCAGAAGGATGATGAAGTGCGGGTATTTTTAATCTCTCTCAAAGCCGGTGGTGTGGGTCTTAACCTGACAGCGGCAGACTATGTATATATTGTTGATCCCTGGTGGAACCCGGCCGTGGAGCAACAGGCCATTGACCGTACCCACCGTATCGGGCAAACCAAAAATATCTTCGCCTACCGCATGATCTGTAAAGACACCATTGAAGACAAGATCATCCAGTTGCAGGAAAAGAAACGGGCCTTAGCCAAAGACATTATCTCTGATGATACTTCGTTTGTGAAAGCATTGACGAGGGAAGATGTGGAGTATTTGTTTAGTTAAGCAGTTCATCGGCTCTCCCTGCCCGTTCGTCCATTTTTCCAGCATTATTATAGCCCCGGCGAAGGTTAATTGACACTCTTACGTCTAACTTCGTACACATTGTAACCGTTTATGAAGAAAATACTGACGCTGGTCGTCCTGACCTTATCCTTGTTCACCATTGCACAAGCTCAAAAAACTGATGGTATCATTAAAGGTAAACTGACCGATACCGCTGCTAAACAGCCGATTGTGGATGCTACCATCTCGGTGATCAATACCAAAGATTCCTCGCTGGTCACGTTTACCCTGAGTAATAAGCAGGGGGTTTTTGAGATCAAAGGACTGGCGGATGGCGAGTACCAATTAGTCTTCTCCCACCAGGCCTATCAGCCGTTTAAGAAACTGGTGACCGTAACAGCCGATAAAAAGACAGTGGATTTCGGTGATATCGCCGTGGCCAAGGATTTTAAATCCCTCGGCGAAGTGGTGGTCACTAACACGGTTCCGATCACAGTGAAAGGAGATACAGTACAGTTCAATGCAGAAGCGTTTAGAACAAAACCCAACGCTACTGCAGAAGACCTGTTGAAAAAACTACCCGGCGTGGAAGTGGATAAAGAAGGAAATGTAAAAGCACAGGGTGAACAGATACAAAAAGTGTATGTGGATGGTAAAGAGTTTTTCGGTACAGACCCCAAGCTGGCCACGAAGAACTTAACAGCTGATATGATCGAAAGTGTGCAGGTCTTTGATGATATGAGCGACCAGGCCAAGTTTACCAAGATCGATGATGGCAGCCGCAGCAAGACCTTAAACATTAAACTGAAGAAAGATCGCAACAAAGGCTATTTCGCCAGGGCCCTGGCTTCTTATGGTGATAATGGCCGCTATGAAACCAATCTTAGTTTCAACAAATTCAAAGGCAATCAACGCTTCTCTGTTTTATTCAATGCCAATAATATCAATAAGCAGGGATTCTCTTTTTCTGATATCATCAGTTCAATGGGCGGCTTTAGCGGTTTTGGTGGCGGTGGAGGCAGTGGCGGCGGAATGGGCGGCATGCAGGTAACTTCTACCCGTGGTGGTGGCGGAGGTTTTGGTGGCTTCGGTGGCGGCGGCAGCACCGGCCTGATCCGTTCCTTGTCAACCGGTCTTAACTATACCGACCAGTGGGGCAGCAAGATCAAAGTAACAGGCAGCTATTTCTTATCCAACAGCAATACCGATCAGCAGCAAAGTGTATTTCGTCGCACCACCTTCGTTGATTCAGTGGCCTCCTTAAGCAAAGAGTCTTCTTCCAATAATAAAAATACCAACCATCGTTTCAACCTGCGGTTTGAATACCAGATCGATTCGATGAACTCTATTTTATATACACCGACACTCACCTTACAACATTCGGAGAGCTACAGCCAGGATACTTCGTTTAATACCACCACCATCCCGGCAGACGAATACCTTGCTGTTACCGGCAGAACGAATAACAGTAACAAAAGGGATGGATTCAACTGGGGAAACAACCTGTTGTTCCGTCATAAATTTAGTAAGATAGGCCGTACCGTAACACTGGGCTGGAACGGAACGATCGGTAACAGTGAAAGTGATGGCTTCACTTTATCCAGGAATATATTCTATCAACCGGATGGATTGCCTTACCGGGTCATTCAGCAAAATCAGCAGAACCAGCAAAAGACAACGACCAATAATAACGTATTCAGCACTTCTTATACAGAACCATTTGGTCTGAACAAATTACTGGAACTGAACTATGCTTACACACATAACTTCAGTACGTCTAACAGGAAGACCTATAACTATAATTCTATAACTGATAAATATGATAATCCCAACCTGGCACAGACCAATGATTTTGAAAATACATTCCTGGCACATCGCTTTGGTATGAACTTCCGGGTGCAGGAGAAAAAATACAATTACCAGTTTGGGATCGGTGTTCAAAACTCCACCTTAGAAAGTAACAGCTACCAGGCATCGTTGGGTAAGGATTCTGTTACAAAACAAACGTATACCAATTTCTTCCCTACGGCGAATTTCAACTATACGCCAACCCGTGGAAAGAATCTTCGTATATCTTATAATGGAAGAACGAACCAGCCAAGTATTACCCAGTTGCAGAATGTTCCCAACGTAACAGATACGTTAAGCCAGGTCATTGGAAATCCGGCACTGGATCAGGAGTTCACCCACAACTTCAATTTGAATTATAATACATTCAATATCCTGACCTTCCGGTTCATAGCAGCGAACCTGAGTTTTACCACCACCCGCAATAAGATCGTAAATGATATCACGGTAAGAGGCCCGGTCCAGATAACAAGCTATGCGAATATAAATGGGTATTACAGGGCCAGCTCATTCCTTACATTAGGATTGCCGTTCAAGAATCCTAAACTGAAAGGGTCCAGCCTGAACTTCACCAACAGTATGAACTATACCCATGATGTTGGCCTGGTAAAAAAACTCAAGAATATTGGTAAAACAATCTCTGTTAACCAAGGAGCCGGCATCAATATCAATAAAGAGAAAATTGATTTTGGTGTAAAATTGAATATCGCTTACACCGACGTAAAGTATTCAGTGAATACAACTCTGAATGAGGATTATTTCACCCAAACCTATTCCGGGGATATCTCTTATACCTTTAAAGGCAATTTTGTTATTTCTACTGATTTTGATTACCTGATCAATACCGGTCGTGCAGAAGGATTCAATCAAAGTATTCCATTGTGGAATGCCAGCATGAGCAAACAGGTATTTAAAAAGAAAAACGGCGAGATCAAAATCTCCGTGAATGATATCCTGAACCAGAACCAGAGCATCACCCGTTCCACAGGTGATAATTATATACAGGATACGAGAAGTATGGTGCTGAAACGTTACTTTATGGTCAGCCTGTTATTCAACCTGAACAAGATGGGAGGTAAAGGAATGCAGCAGGGGATGCCGCCCATGCCACCGGGTATGCAGCGGAACATGCGGGATATGCGGATCAACTAATTAAAAAACCCTGGCCAGTCGGTCAGGGTTTTTAATATAATGGGGGTTAGTAAGAGACGGTCTTATTTTCTTCTTGCATAAGTACCTGCCGCCGGAGATGAACCGGAGATAAATACACACAATACAGACTTCATTAAACGGAGAAAATTGAAAGAAGGTTTGTAATACTGGTGGTAGATCTTTGCTTCTTCACGGGCATGAACGATATTCCTGTTTTTCATATTGATTGGTTTTAGAAAGGGTTAACGAAAAAATGAATGTATAAAGTACGTATTAAAACTAAGATTTTATAATATTGGGCTTTGTTACTAACCCGTTAAATCCATACAGATGAAAAAATCAGTAAAAGTACTTGTGATTATTACGATGACCCTTTTCTTCGGGAATGCTGCACAATCCCAGCTAAAACTTCCGGTTACCAATGGTATTGCACCTGATATAAAGAAGGTGATACAGGATTATCCCAATCATTTCAGCAACCTGCAGGGGGAGCTGATCATTCAGCAGGCACAGTCAACCGACTATGAATGTAACTTTAAAGTGAATGGTGCAGAGCAGGCCAGCATCACACAATATACATCCACCAAAAAGATCATCAGCAGCTGGCAGGCACTGATGCTGACCACGGATGATTTTGAAGAAGCGAAGAAAAAATTCAAATCACTTTTCAGCCAGCTCAATAACCTGACGGTGAAAATGGAGAACACGAATACTTATCACCTGAAAGGAAAATATGAAGCCCCGGCGGAAGAAAAGAAATTCACCAGTGTGATCTTTTCTTTTGAGAGCGGCAGCGGGGAAATAAAGAAACTCAAAGTAGAGATCGTAATGCTCTACGAACCCATGGAATGGAAAGTGAAAGTGCTGGTCTATGATAAGGAACGGGAAGATGACGAAAGAGGGCCCACAAGGGATTAAGTTGATTCGTTGATAAGTTAACCAGGTGGCCGGGAGGCTGAATGCCAACAAACCTGTTAACTAGTTAACCACTCAACTGGTTAACCGAAACATTAACCTTCATTAACATTAAAGCAATCCAAATTAACCGCCTTACCGGTTGGGTAAGAATATTTTCGTAGCTGTAAATCAAAACAGTTATGAAGAAGCTTTACTTTTTGTTAGTGCTGGTGTTGGCAGCGATCACCGTATCTGCTCAAAAGAACGGAAGCGTTAAGGGAATCGCTTTTGATACCATCGCTAAACAACCGGTTGGCTCTGCCACCATTTCGCTGCTGGACCGCAAAGATTCTTCGCTGGTCAGTTTTACCCTGACAGATAATGCCGGCCATTTTGAGCTGAAAGGAATTCCTAACGGGGATTACCGGCTCATGATCACCCATGTAAACTATCATAACAGTAATACCCTCTTTACCATTAATGATAACAATAAGAACAAGGACCTCGGCAGCATCACGATGAATGATGTGGCCAAAGTACTTGGTGAAGTGGTCATCAGTAATGAAGCACCACCGGTAACCTTAGTGGGTGATACGGTACAATACAATGCCGGTTCATTTAAAACACAGCCCAATGCCAGCGTGGAGCAGTTATTAAAAAAACTGCCCGGTGTGAAAGTGGAAAAAGACGGAACGATCAAGGCACAGGGAGAAAAAGTGAACCGGGTGCTAGTGGATGGTAAAGAATTCTTTGGCAATGATCCCAAGATCGCCACAAGAAATTTACCGGCTGACGCAGTAGATAAAGTGCAGGTTTATGACAGGCAAAGTGACCAGGCACAGTTGACCGGTTTCGAGGATGGCAATTATGAAAAAACGATCAACCTGAAACTGAAGAAGGATAAAAAGAAAGGCGTGTTTGGAAAAGTGATGGCCGGTGCCGGCGATAAAGAACGCTATGAGGGCCGCTTCAATGTGAACTCCTTCAAAGGAGCGAGGCAGTTGTCGGCGATTGGTTTGGGCAATAATACCAATGCCGAAGGCTTCTCTTTTATGGATATGCTCAACTTCAGCGGGGCGCTGAGCCAGATGCGGCAGAGTGGTGGCGGCAATTTGAATATCAATGTCTCGGCTGATGAAGCGGCGGCACTGGGATTGGGTGGAGCTGGCAATGCAGGTATCAAAACTGTGTTTGGTGGTGGTGTGAATTATAATAATATCATTGGAACGAAACATGATTTCCAGAGCAACTACTTCTACAACCGGTTTAACCCGAATGTAAAAAGCAGGATCTTCCGGCAGAATAATTTTGGTGGCGCTACCAACTTTTATAATGAGAATTCCAATTCCGATAACCTGAACAATTCGCATAGGTTCAACCTCAATAACCTTTGGCAGATCGACTCTATGCATTCCCTGCGGATCAACCCCACTTTTGGTTTTCAAAATACAAGGAACCGGTCACAGCGGAATTATACCACCACGGATGCTGATGGTAATCCGATCAATGAAGGTTTCAGTAACAGTAACTCCGAAAGCGAAGGTTATAATTTCAGGAACGACCTGACCTTCCGCAAAAAATTTGCCCGTAAGGGGAGAACCTTGTCGCTGAGTTTGCAAAACAGTTTCAATGAAAGCAAGGGTACGGGAAGTTTGAATTCCATTATCAATTATTATAATGCAGGCATCATTAACAGGAGAGACACCCTGGACCAGCGCAGTGAAACCAAAAGTGACCTGAAGGGGTATATGGCAAGAGCGGTATACACCGAACCACTCTGGAAAAAAACCTTGCTGGAACTCAGTGTGAGCAATAATAAGAATACCAGTACATCCCGGAAAACAACCTACGATTATAATAACAGCAATAGTAAATACGATGAGTTGAACGAAAACCTGAGTAATGATTTTGAGAATACTTATGGGTATACAACAGCCGGTATCCGAATGCGCAAGCAGGCGAGAAAATATAATTACTCACTGGGTCTTACCTGGCAGCAGGCCGAACTGAAAGGAAAGATCATCAGTGGTGTAAAAGATTCACTGATCAGCAAGGATTTTACCAACCTGTTGCCCAATGCCAGTTTCAAATACAATTTCACCCGGTTCAAAAATTTCTCGCTGAACTATTCGGCTTCTACCAATCAACCGAATATGTCGCAATTGCAACCAGTGCCGGATAACACCAACCCATTGTATATACGGGAAGGTAACCCCGACCTGAAGCAGGAATACAGTCATACTTTCCGTGGTAACCTGAACCTGCTGAGCCCGTACAAGAACAAGAACTTCTTTATGTTCTTTACGGCGATGCTGACACAGAATAAGATTGTCAGCTATGATACCCTTGATCTTTCTACGGGTATCCGCCGTTCCAAACCCGTGAACGTCGATGGAGTGTATAACCTGAATGCAAATATCAATTACAGCTTCCCGCTGAAGTTTATGAAAGCCTCGCTGGAATTGGGCAACCGGCTGCGCTATAATAAAGGCAAACAGTTTTTCAACACGGTAACCAACGAGATCAAAACCTTTTCCTGGGGACCAGAATTGCGGTTAGATATTAACCCCACCGATAAACTGAATTTAGGAGTAGCTGCCAATTTTGATTATAATGATGCAAAATATTCGGCACAGCCCACGCAGAACAATAATTATGTGTCGCAGGAATATAATGTATCAGCCGACTGGCAGTTGCCCAAAGGATTCTTTTTTGCAACGGAATTCAATTATACCATCAACAACCAGTTGTCTTCCGGTTTCAATGCGAAGATCCCGATCTGGAATGCGAGCATCAGCAAGCAGTTCCTGAAATACAACCGGGGAGAAATCAAATTCGCTGCCACCGACCTGCTGAACCGGAATATCAGTATCAGCCGGACCAGCAACCAGCTCTTCATTGAAGACAAAGAAGTGAATACGCTTCGACGGTTCTTCCTGCTGAGTTTCACCTACAGCTTAAGCAAGAGTGGATTGAATAATGGCGGTGGTGGAGTAAGAGTGATAACGAGATAGAGCTTTTATTTTTTATCCTGGCATCTGAAAGGTAGCTGTTCAATGAAAATGAACAGCTATTTTTTTGATCAGAACAGTTGATATAATTCTGTTACTGCATTGATTCATCACGGTTTATAAGAACAGTCGTCAGTCCTTTCGCATGATCTTGGGCTTCTTCAACCTGCTGTTAGCAGCTTGTCCGTTTCTGACATCATCCTGTCTGCAATGATGGTTTTAACCGGTTCATCTTTGTGTTCAATTAATTATCACTTATTTAAAAATCAAACCTCTTTAACATGAAAAAGATCTTATTCATCATTGCCATTGCGATATCAATGATCACTACGGCACAGGTCAACAGCGTTTCCTTGCAGGCCAGCGGTTTAACCTGCAGTATGTGCAGTAATGCCATCAACAAAGCATTGCGAACACTCGATTTTGTCCTTGATGTGGACGCTGATATCAAGACCTATACATTTAAAATATCGTTTAAACCCAACAGCGTAATAGATTTTGATAAGATCAGGAAGAAAGTGGTGGATGCCGGGTTTACGGTGTATGCGTTTATTGCTGATATCTATTTTAATAATGTCCAGGTCAGGAAAGAATTGCCGGTGATCGTCCAGGATAAAAAACTGCTTTTTATAAATGCAGGGGACCAGGTATTGAGCGGAAACAAACAGGTGAAAATATTGGACAAAGGTTTCGTTTCTCCCAAAGAGTATAAAAAGAATGAGTTTCCGGATTTGGCTTTGGGGACATTCCATGTCAGCTTATAATCATTGCTCACCAACTTCAAAACCTAACAACATGAGAAAGCTGTTCATCATATTGTTCTTTAATATTTCCCTATCCGGGGAGGCGCAGGAATTATTCTCCATGACAGAACCGGCCAGCAATATTGCTTCCCGCAGCATATCCCTAAGGGTTGATAACCTGTTAATGGATGAAATTGGTTCTTCAAAGATCAACTATCATCTTATCCCGGAGATAGCAGTTGGGCTGTCACAGAAATTGATGGTACGGGCAAGTACGTTTTTCAGTAACCGTAACGAGCAATTTAAAAACGAAGGTGGCAGCATTTATGCCAAGTACCGCTTTTTGAGCAGGGATGCCATGCAAAAACATTTCCGAATGGCCATCTTTGGAACAGTAAGCTATAACAACAGTGATATTCACCAGGAGGAAATTAGTATGAATGGGCATAACACCGGGGTTGAAATTGGTATCGTGGCTACCCAATTACTGCAAAAGGTTGCTTTATCGTCAACCGTTTCCATTGTAAAGGCAACAGACAACGGCGCAAGCAATAAATTTATTTATGGGCTGGATAACAGCAGGGCTGTTAATTATACTTTTTCCGTGGGAAAACTAATGCTACCCCAAGCATACAGGGATTACCGGCAAACCAATATCAACCTGATGGCAGAAGTTATGAGCCAGGTGAATACCGGCTCGGGGAAATATTATTTGGATATCGCTTCCATTGTGCAGGTTATTGTGAACAGCCAAAGCAAGATTGATATCGGGTATAGAAAAGAGCTCGGCGGTAATTTGCTGCGCACGGCACCGAATGGTTTTTTTATACGGGTAGAACATAACCTCTTTAATATCTTTTAAGCATGGAAAAAAATGTTGCCATACTCATGGCTGACCTGTCGGGCTATACCGCTCTTACAGAAACGCATGGTTCTGTTTCTGCTGCCGACCTGATCGACAAGTATATTCATATCGCTCAAAACTGCCTGGTAGGGGATAGTAAATTGCACCAGCGTACGGGAGATGAAATTATGTTTATCTCCGATTCACCTGATCATTTGCTGGCAACGGCACTTAAGTTAGAAGCTGCTACGGCGAGTGAAGAAAATTTTCTCCAGGTGCATGGAGGTCTTCATTTCGGCAAAGTGTTGAGGCGATCAGATAGTTATTTTGGATCTGCCATCAACCTTGTATCCCGGATCGCTGCCAAAGCAGCTGCAGGCACCTTTTGGTGTTCTGATGAATTTGTACAGTCAATCACAGACCAACCGGCCTGTACCTTTACATCGAAAGGAAATTATCATTTCAAAAATATAAATAACGAAACAGAGGTGTTTGAAGTAAGCAGCAAAACCAAGCAGCCGAATTATATTGATCCCGTTTGCCGCATGCTGATACTCGACACGCAAAAAGCGACCCCGCATCCCACAGAAAACGAACTTTATTTTTGTTCCGGGCAATGTCTCAGGTTATACCTGGGAAGCCACTGATCTCTTATTTAGCTTCACATTTAAAAACAAAACCATGATACCTGCACTAATTGGAATTACTTCAGGACTCTTCATTATATTCCTGTTTATTGTATTGAAATTTCCCGGCAAAAACATTCTTTACGGACTCATCTTGTCGGGTATCGGGTTCATCTATGTTGGGTTTACCTGGACGGACCTGTCCGCCCTCATCATCACTGCGATCCAGGCCATTTTCTTTTTATTTTTAGCTTATTATGGTATTGTAAAGAGTGTTTATATTCTTGCTGCAGGCTATTTTTTGCATGGAAGCTGGGATATTATTTACCACCTGCTGGCAACACCCGGGTTAATTCCACCGAAGTATGATTTATTTTGCCTGTCCATAGATTTCACGATTGGCTTTTATATACTGGCCTTTAAGAAACAGTTCAGTCTAAAACAAAACCACCTGCTAAAATAATTGTATGTCATTAACAACGCTGCTGGTTAAGAATATGGTTTGCAACCGCTGCATACTGGCGGTGAAAGATATTTTACAACATGAAATGATCCCGTTTCAAAAAGTAAGCTTCGGGGAGATCCATTTTGCAGAAGAGCCGTCGCAGCAACAGAAAGAACAGCTTACAAAAAGGCTGACGGCAATCGGGTTTGAAATTATTGATAACCATACAGGAGGTCTTATCGAAAAGATAAAGAACCTCGTTATCAAACGGGCCCGCAATGAAGTGAGTGAACAGGAAAGAAAAACAAAACTCTCCCATTATCTTTCCGGCAAGGTTAATCATGAATACACCTACCTGAGCAGCCTTTTTTCCTCGGTGGAAGGGAGAACGATTGAGAATTATTTTATTGAACAGCGGATTGAAAAAGCCAAAGAGTTGCTGGTATATGGCCAGCTGACCTTATCCCAGATTGCCTTTGATCTTGAATACAGCAGTGTGGCCCATCTCTCTAACCAGTTTAAAAAGATCACCGGGTTAACGCCTACTCATTTTAAAAAGATAGGCATGGACAAACGAAAGTCACTCGATACGATCTGAACCCAAAATTGTACAACGCATACCCAACGTGCTGTAACAACCCTCCCTCCATCACCCGCTATTTTTACAGTATCAAATAACAATAAAAAAATTAGTTATGAAATCAACAACAACAAGCCAGGCCGCTCAAAATGCAGCAAACGTAAAATGTGGTAACGAAAATTGTACCTGTGAGAACTGTAATTGTGGTTCAGCATGTACCTGTGCCAATTGTAAGTAATTGCTGCCTGCTGAAACTCCCTGAAGCCGCTCCCCCGGAGCGGCTTTTTCTGTCCGTAACTGACGGTATATTGTCCGTCCCCGCCCTGCGGTTCTGCTTACCTTTATTGAAGCAAAAAAGCAAACTATGCGAAAGGTCGTTTTTATCATTCCCCCCACTGTTGAACTGCTGGACCTGGCCGGCCCGGTGCAGGTTTTTACCGAGGCTAAATTTTATGGGTTTGAAATAGATATTGAATTTTATCATTTCCGGGAGTCGCCGGTAAGTACGGCCGGTTTGGGATTTGAAAAAACAAAGCATTACAAAGAAGCAGTGTTAAAGGAAGGTGATTTTGTTTTTGTACCGGGTATGGATTATGAATATGTCAGCAGCTTTTCTTTTAAGGCAGAAAAAGAATTTTTCAGTTGGCTCAAAGAATGTTCAGATCAAAAGATCACTGTAGGGTCCATTTGTAACGGGGCTTTTTCGCTGGGCTATGCCGGCCTGTTGAAAGATACCGAGTGCACAACACACTGGAGAAGGGTAAAGGACCTGCAGCAATTATTTCCGCAGGCAAGAGTGGTATCGGATATTTTATTTATCAAGAGTAATAATATCTATACAAGTGCAGGCATCAGTGCCGGTATTGACCTGGCGCTGGCCATACTGGAAGACCTGAAAGGCCCTTTGTTTACGCACAAGGTGGCAAGAGGCCTTGTTGTGTATCACCGGAGGAGCGGTTCCCATAAACAACAAAGCATCTACCTCGATTACAGGAATCATATCAACCCGCAGGTGCATGAAGTACAGGATTACCTGATCGATAACCTGTCTAAAGAAAATGATATTGAATCACTGGCTTCGCTGGTGGGGATGAGCCCCCGGAACCTTAGCCGGGTGTTTAAAGAAAAGACGGGTTCAACGATCCTGGAATACCTGACCCTGCTGCGGAAAGAATATGCCAGCACCATGCTGAATAATCCTGAATACACGATTGAGTATATAGCGTCCCGCTGTGGTTTTAAAACGGCGAGGCAGTTGCAAAGAATATTAAAAAAGTAAAAGGTCCCGGAAACAACTCATGTAAGAAGCTGAAGCTATTATTGCGGTCTACAGGGTTGGTAGTGAGATAATAAACTATTTTGAAGACCTGGATAAGTAGAAGGAACAGACCCCATCTGTACTGTTGATATTCATATTTTGTGTATTACCTTCTTCGTTTTGAAAGAAAACATAGCTAGAATCGGGTAGTACTTTATTTATATCAAGCCCATAATAAGTAAGTGTCAGAAGATTCTTGCTGAGCTTCCAGTTGAAAAGCTGTTTTACAGGCGATCCATCATTTTTAAGTGAAATGCTACCGGTTCGGTCTGTATTAAATAAAATGCCCTTGCATACATTGGTTTGAATAACCGTTTCGCCTGATAAATAGGCACACATGCTCCAGCCTCCACAAATTTCCTTTTCTTCAGCACTAAGACCTTCTTGTTTGGTATTTTGTTTACAACTGAATATTATAAATCCTAAAATTGTTATAAGAATATATTTCATAACAATGTCTTATGGTTAAGGATGAAGCTTTGTTATTCCAAATCCAATCAGACCAAAAAGTATTGCAAGTAGTGACATCAATATTGCCGTTTTAGTATCTGCTTTTTTAAGGCTTTCTTCTGTGCTGATCCCAGTGTTTGCTTTGAGTAAAATTGATAGTTTAAGACCTGCGGTTCCATCGAACAGCCCGAGTAAACCATTAACTACAAGACAAACCTTTAGCCCATGTTCTTTAGAAATAAAGTATCCAATTGTAATATAAATTACTAGCGATATTATAGCAAGGTAAGTGTATTTGAAATTTAGTTTCCTTGAGGCAATGGCACCGGCGGTAGAAATTAATGTAATTAATGAAATTCCGATGGCTAAATAGATTAATACATTTGTATTATTCATGTATAACCGGTTTAATAATATTTAAGCGAAGAAAACTTGTAATCAATACGTCCTCTTCAACTCCGGGTTGGTCAGTATCACATAATCTCCCAATGGGGTAAAAGCTGCCCAGTCGGGATTGGCAAAACTTTTATCGGAGAAACAACTGATGTTCAGTATCCGCAGCTTTTTATTCCGTTGTTGCAGCTGTGCGGCCGTACCGAGTTTTTCATCACTGTGAAATTTACCTACACAATGGAATACCTTTTGGTGTTTGTTCTTTTTCAGGTAAGCATAGATGCTGTAACTCATTCCGGCATCCCACAAACTCTGACTATGGTAAATATTGGAACTGCCGGAGCCGGGACTTCCTTTCATGATCTCCTGGAATTTTTCCCGGTAGCGGCCGCTTAAAGTATCGTAAGGTAACGGCGGCAATAATTTTTTACCGTCTTTACTTAAACTATCTAATGATCGCATGCCTTTGCGACTTACCATTGTTACATAACGTCGGGGTGGGTTAGCAGCAATCACAGCCACTTTGTTTTGTTTCGCATATTCGATCATCGGGCGGTAATCTTTATAATTACTCCAGAGGCGCACATCTTTGGCAAACCGGTTTTCATCTATCTTTCCTTCCAGGTACTCATTCAATACTAATTGCCCGTCGGTCTCAAACATCTCTAAACTCAGGGCCAGCTGGTTTCCATAAGTGGTATGCAGGGCCCGGAATATTTTATTTTCTAAGTAATGCCCGGCACTGTCATTATGTTCTTCTCCAAAAAATAACACATCGGCATTGGCCATATCGGCCACGATCTTGTCAATCGTAATCACTTGTTGGATCCTTGTATCGTATATCTTATACTGAACCGCCATACTGTTCTGGGCGGTAACGGAAAGACCAAAGAGGCAGGTAATAACCAAGCTTAACCATTTCATAGCGGTAATAATTTGGATGAAAGTATCACTTGTTTTTTTATTCCAGCTCAGATTGTCAATAATTCAAAGCTGAAACGACTGCCTTTACCAAAATCAGAGTCTACCATCACCCTTCCACCCTGGACTTCGATAAATTCTTTGCAGATGGCCAAACCAAGACCAGTGCCTTCTTTGGAGCCGGGTACCCGGAAATAGCGGTCAAATATTTTATCCTTGTATTGCGGATCAATGCCTTTTCCAAAATCCTGTACGCTGAACAAAATACGGCTCTCTTTTTGTTCAATTGTCAATAAGATGTCGGTATTAGTGGCGGAATAACGGATCGCATTGGTGAGAAAATTATTCAGCACCCAGGTAGTTTTATCAGCATCAGCTTTAATAGCAGGAAGATTTTCCGGGAGAGCGGTTTTGATGCTGATGTTTTTTTCTTTCGCCACATTCTGGACAGATTCAATGGCTTTGTTAACTAATACAACCGGTTGAACGGCCTGCAGGTTCAGTTGTATCTTACCACTTTCCACCTGCGACATATCAAGCAATTCACTCAGTATCCGCAGCAGGCGTTTGTTATCATCTTTCAGGTTTTGCACCAGTTCTTTTTGCTCGGGGGTTAAGGTGCCCACCCGTTCATCTTCCAGTAATTTTAAACTGAAATCGGAAGATGCCAGTGGTGTTTTCAATTCATGAGAAACGGTGGCAATAAAATTGGTCTTGGCCACATCCAGTTCTTTGAAGGGAGTGATGTTTTTTAAAACGATCACCTGACCGGCCTTCTGGTTCTCATGGCTCAGTTCAATGATCTCCTTGGTAAAATAATTCTCTTTGCCTTCCACCACGATCTTAAAAGGAATATTGTTCTGTTCATTAATAAGAAAACGAAACAGGTCGTTTCTTTTTTTCACATCCTCCTGCGGCAGCCCGATAATATCGGCATTCGCAAGATGGAGCAGCTGCAGGGCCTGCTGGTTGGCAAATAACACGATGCCTTTATTATCAATACCAATACTGGCATCTTTGAGTGAATTGATCACTGTTTCGGCCCGCTGTTTTTCAAACAGGATCCTGGAAAGATTGCTGTGCTCATATTCGTCCAACCGTTCCGCCATCGTATTGAAAGCGTTGGCCAGTTCTCCAAATTCATCTTTCCGGTTGAGGTGGATGCGCTGGCTGTAATTCTTATCAGCGATCGCTTTAATACCTTCGGTGAGTGAGGCCACCGGTGATGCTACAAGTGCCGGAAAGTTGAACAGGAAAGTAAAACCGATCAGCAGGCAAATGGTGAGGCAGAAGGTAATGACCGTTTTGGCACTTTGCGCAGAAGCCTGTGCGGCCTGGTTCTTTTTATCAATAGCAGCCAGGTTAACCTGCATGATGCTGCTGATATCTTTGCGGATCAGGAAGCGGAGAGAATCGGCGGAGGCTTTTTGTTTGATCCCTTCAAAATTCTTTCGCAGTGATTCGGTCAGTTCTTTTTCACCCGGCTCGGTTATATTCTTTTCCTGCAACTGCAGGTGCTGTTCAAAATTGACATAGCCTTTACTACTATCCTTACCACTCAATGCATCCATCTCGTTGAGCATGTCTCTTGAATAGTTCAGCGTTTCGTAATTATCTTTTATGATATCACCGGCTTCTTCGGTGATGCGGTTGAAGTAATAAAAACTAACGGCTCCCACCAGGATCAGCAGGGCGAAGAGGAAGATGCCGCCGAGGGCGACTTTTGTTTTTAGTTTAATTGCCATTGTTGTACCGCCTGCGGCGGGTTAGTTTAGCCACGGATTACACGAATTTGCTGTCGCTAATTTCAATCGTCTCGCATTACTGCACCTTTTGATCACAAGAAACTATCTTGTATTTATTCGTGTGCATTTGTGTGATTCGTGGCCATATAAAACTATTTGTAGTTATGACAGTATGATCAGGTCAACATCGTTTTTCGAAAGTGTTTTCAGCAGCTGGTTGAAAATATTGGTACGGAGAATAACCTGGAACAAATTTAGGTGAGGTTTGCCGATACACACCGTGGTGATCTGCTTTTCTTCCACGATCTCCATAATTACTTTGGCTACATGATTGTCTTTTACCTGTAGTACCTCTGCTCCCAGTTCCGTGGCATTCTTAAAATTATTGATCAGGTGTCGCTGGGCCGCCAGCGGGATCTTGTCAGATGATTCTTTTGGCGTCTGCACATACAATACATACCACTTGCTGTTATAGTAAGAAGCTAACCGTGCCGTTTTTCGGATAATGTTCTGCGCTATTTCATGATTGGAGGAGATACAGGCCAGGAAATGTTCATGCCGCCAGGGCCTGTCTTTGGCCATGACCTCATGATCCACTTTCCGTTCCACCTGCCCGGCCACTTCTTTCAGCGCCAGCTCCCGCAACTGTAAAATTTTCTCTGACTGGAAAAAATTGGTCAGTGCCTGCTGCACTTTACTGTGATCATATATCTTTCCTTCTTTGAGACGGGTAATGAGTTCATCTGCCGTGAGGTCAATATTCACCACTTCATCTGCCAGTTGTAATATTTTGTCAGGTATCCGTTCCTTTACTTCCACACCGGTGATCTCTTTTACATCTTCGTTGATACTTTCAATATGCTGGATATTGACGGCGGAGATCACATTGATACCTGCATCAATGATATCCAGCACATCCTGCCAGCGTTTTTCATTCTTGCTGCCGGGAATATTGGTATGCGCCAGTTCATCCACGATCACCACTTCGGGATAGAGTAAAAGAATAGCCTGCACATCCAGCTCCTCTAGTTCCTTGCCTTTATAAAAAACTTTTCTCCGCGGAATCACCGGTAAACCTTCCACCAGAGCTTCGGTTTCTTTCCGTCCATGTGTTTCTATATAACCGATCTTAACGTTCACGCCATTGCGCAGCAAGGTATGGGCTTCCTGCAGCATACGATAACTTTTGCCCACACCGGCACTCATGCCAATATAGATCTTCAGCTTGCCTTTTCGCTCCTGCTGAATTTTTTCTAACCAACTATTTGGTTCCTGGTCGGGCATATCAAAATGCTACAGCTATGGATGAAGTAATAAAAGTATTTGTTGCGGTGAATCCTGTTCCTTTTGTAAATATTTTATCCTTACTGTTCAGGCTCCTTGCTTCCAGCCGCACCAATACATTTTTTGCAGGTGCATGATCAATATTCAGCGAGAAACCGGTTGTCTTAAAACCATTGGGCGTACCCGTGGTAATGATCACCCCGTTTGCATCACTGTAATATTCTGCCCGGGCAGCAATGCTCCATGTATCAGAGATGCTGTATTTTATTATACCAACCGGGCTGTACCAGGTATTGCTGCCATTTCCGGAAACGGTTTTTTCTTCGGTACCAATATCAACACCCAGTGTCAGTCCAACTTTATTGCTGAGTGTAAAAATGCCATAGAGGTTATGGAAGAACCTTGACAGCCGGGCACTATCCGGTTTATCGGTGCCGATGAATGTACTGTAATTCAGCAACACCTTTTCGGAAGGTTTGAACTGTACCTGTGTACCCCAGCTCATCAGTGAATTGCCATCCACTCTTTTGATCCGTTGCCAGCCGTTCAATGCCATGCCGCTGACTAACCATTTACCATCATCGGTGGTATAGGTAAGTTTGGCCCCGGCTTCATAGTACGGTGAGTTATCAGCCAGCATACTTCTTGTCAGTGACCAGCAATCTTTGCTTACTGCACTTTCAAAACCAATATGCGAAGCAAAGATCCCGGCATCCAGCCAGAGATTTTTCTTTTTACTCAGCTTCACGCCTGCATTAGCCTCATACGCATTTTTTAATACACCCGGCTCGGCGGCATAGTTGGCATTCATATAAGTACCGGCGGCTAATGCAAGATTGGCTCTTACTCTTTCAGCCGTATAGTTTGCTTTTACAAAACCGAGATTCAGGTTAAATTCATTATGCCGGTTATGACTGTAAACAAAACCGGGCCGGTTATTATCTGCCGGTTTATTAAAATCATATTGGTAATAGGCCTCCACGTAACCACTGACGGTCAGTGAGCCGGTTGTGTCCTGGCCTGTTAATTGTGCACTGATCAATAAAGCTGCTCCAAACAAAATCTTTTTCATCTTTTATAGTTTACAGGTCGTTTATTTTAAGTTATCTAAGGCAATATTTACTTTCAGTACGTTCACTACGGAAGGACCCAATACATTTTTTTCAACCTGCTGGTCCACCAAAGTTCTTACTTTATCTTCTGCTAATCCTCTTACTGCGGCAATACGTTTTACCTGTACATAAGCAGCAGCCGGTGAAATATGCGGATCCAAACCACTGCCACTGGCGGTTACAAGATCAGCCGGAATTTCTTCTTTCTTTATTCCGGGGTTATGTACCAGGAAACTGTCGATCCTGTCCTGTACGATTTGTAAGTAACCAGGATTAGACGGCCCTTTGTTACTACCGGCAGAACCGGCTGCATTATAATCAACCGCAGAAGGACGGCCCTGGAAGTATTTATCGTCTGTAAACTTTTGTCCAACTTTTTCGTAGCCCACCACTTTACCATTTACCGAAACAGTTTCACCTTTTCCACCACCGGGTGTGGCTTTACCAATACCTGCAATCAGCAGGGGATACAGTACTGCACACAGGATGATCATTACAAGTGTGAGCTTTAGTGATATTAAAAGATTTTTTTTCATTTTTTCTATTTTAACCGGTTACATAAATAAGTCTAACAACAGATCGATCAGTTTGATCCCGATAAAAGGAACAATGACGCCGCCCAATCCATAGATCAATAAATTTCTTCTCAGCAGAGCAGAAGCACCGATCGGTTTATACGCCACCCCTTTCAGTGCCAGTGGTATCAGCACCGGGATAATGATCGCATTAAAGATCACCGCCGACAGGATAGCTGATTCCGGGCTTTTCAATCCCATAATATTCAACGATTGCAACGCCGGGATGGACGCAATGAACAGTGCCGGAACGATCGCAAAATACTTGGCCACATCATTCGCTATGGAAAACGTAGTAAGTGTTCCCCTGGTTATCAATAATTGTTTTCCTATTTCCACCACTTCGATCAGTTTGGTGGGATCATTATCCAGGTCCACCATATTACCGGCTTCTTTAGCAGCCTGGGTACCGCTATTCATAGCAACACCCACATCTGCCTGTGCTAAAGCCGGTGCATCGTTGGTACCATCACCCATCATGGCTACTAATTTCCCGCTTTGTTGTTCCTGGCGGATATAGTTCATTTTATCTTCTGGTTTGGCTTCAGCAATAAAATCATCCACGCCGGCCACGGTGGCAATATATTTTGCGGTTAATGGATTATCACCGGTCACCATCACGGTCTTCACACCCATTTTCCGTAAACGTTCAAAACGTTCCTGGATACCGGGTTTGATGATATCCTGTAATTCGATCACTCCTTTTATGACGTGGTTCACCGCAACCACCAGTGGCGTACCACCATTGGAAGAAATGGTTTTTACTTTCTCCACTGTTTCAGCAGGAACGGTATGACCGGCTTTGGCCGCCATATCACGGATAGCATCAAAAGCACCTTTGCGGATAGTGAGCCCATCAGCTGTATTCACACCACTGCTTCTTGTTTCTGCGGTGAATTTGATAAAGGTCATCCCGGTTTCTTTTTTGGCCTGCACTTCTTTTTGTGCAGCCAGCTCAATAATGGATTTTCCTTCGGGAGTATCATCCGCCAGTGAACTCAATGTGCTGAACTCTATGAATGCTGTTTCTCCCACTCCATCCGCCGGGTAAAAATTGGTGGCCTTGCGGTTACCAATGGTAATGGTTCCTGTTTTGTCCAGTAACAATACATCCACATCACCGGCTGTTTCCACGGCTTTACCACTTTTTGCAATCACATTGGCCCGCAACGCCCTGTCCATACCGGCAATACCGATAGCAGATAATAAACCGCCGATGGTGGTGGGTATCAGGCAAACAAACAACGAAATGAAGGCCGCAATAGTGATCGGTGTATTGGCATAATCAGCAAAAGGTTTCAGCGTTACACACACAATAATAAAAATGAGTGTGAAGGCCGCCAGTAAAATTGTTAACGCAATCTCGTTAGGTGTTTTTTGCCTGGATGCACCTTCCACTAAGGCGATCATCTTGTCTAAGAATGATTCACCGGGTTCGGTGGTCACTTTTACTTTGATACGATCACTCAGTACTTTTGTACCACCGGTCACCGATGATTTATCACCACCAGCTTCCCGGATGACGGGAGCTGATTCACCGGTAATAGCCGATTCATCAATCGTGGCTAATCCTTCAATGATCTCGCCATCCATTGGTATCACATCACCAGCCTCGCATAAAAAGATATCTCCTTTGCTCAATTGGGAAGAAGGAACCAGTTTTATTTCATTGAGTGAGATCTCACCCACGAGTAATACTTTTTTTGCCGGTGTGTCTTCCCTGGTCTTCCGTAAACTTTGTGCCTGTGCCTTACCTCTTGCTTCCGCCAGGGCTTCCGCAAAGTTGGCAAAGAGCACCGTAATAAGCAGGATGCTGAAGATGGTAATATTGTACCATAATGCTCCCTGTGAAGGATCACCGGTGGCGAGCTGGTAAATAGAAACAGCCAGCATCACGGCCGTACCGATCTCCACGGTAAACATCACCGGGTTTTTGATCATCAGTGCAGGATTAAGCTTTACAAAAGACTGTTTCACTGCAGTGCCGATCAGTTCGGGGTCAAATAATTGTATTGAACGTTTATTGGTTGACATGTTATTTCAATTAATACAGTGAAAAATATTCGGCTAATGGTCCCAGTGCCAGTGCCGGTAAATAAGATAAAGCCGTAAGAATGATGATCACCGCCAGGGTCATTACACCGAAGGTGCCGGAATCTGTTCTCAGTGTGCCGGGTGATTCAGGAATGAATTTCTTATTCGCCAGCAAACCAATGATAGCAACCGGTGCAATGATGGGCAGGAACCTTCCTAAGAGTAATACAATACCTGTTGTTACATTCCAGAAGATATTATTATCACCCAGTCCTTCAAAACCGCTACCGTTATTGGCATTGGCCGAAGTGAATTCATACAACATCTCGGAGAAACCATGATAAGACGGGTTGTTCAGCCAGTTTCCCGGTTTCACCTGCCAGGCAATGTCGGGATGATGGGCCACCATATAAGCCGCTAATGCTGTAAAACCTTTTATCAGGAATGCAGACAATAAGGTGACCAGTGCTGCGATCTTCACTTCTCTTGCTTCTACTTTATGTCCCATGAATTCCGGTGTACGTCCCACCATCAGTCCGGAAATAAAAACAGCAATGATGATAAAGATGAAATAGTTGAGCAGGCCCACACCCACACCACCATAGAAGGCATTGATCATCATATCAAGAATTACCACGCCGCCGGAGATAGGTGTTAAACTATCATGCATCCCATTGACCGATCCGTTGGACGTAGAAGTGGTTGCCACACTCCAGAAAGCAGTAGCTGCTGCACCCAATCTTACTTCTTTACCTTCCATGCTCCCGGCTGTTTGTGCAATGCCGAGCTGGTCAATAGCCGGGTTGCCCCTGGTTTCAAAATAGATATTGATGGCGCAGAAGAGAACGAACAAAAAACTCATCACGCCAAAGATGACTTTAGCCAGTTTTCTTTTGTTGATATAAAAGCCCAACGCAAATACCAGTGCAATAGGGATGAGTAAGATCGAAATAGTTTCCACGGCATTGGTCAGGTAATTGGGATTCTCCAGCGGATGTGCTGAGTTCACACCAAACCAGCCACCGCCATTGGTGCCGAGTTGTTTGATAGCGATCATACCGGCAGCGGGACCTCTTGATACCTGCACACTATCACCCTGCAGGGTAACAATGTTGTCCTTCCCGTCATAACTGGTGGGAGTGCCGTTGAAGGCCAATATCACTGCAACGATAATAGATAAAGGCAATAAGATCCGGGTAACACTTTTTACCAGGTAGTTCCAGAAATTACCGAGGTTATTGGTAGTCTTTTCTTTTAACCCGTTAAAGAGAGCCATCATCGCAGCCATACCAGTGGCCGCACTGACGAATTGTAAGAAAGTGATCACAAATAACTGGGTAAAATAGGTCAGGCCTGATTCACCGGAATAGTGCTGCAGGTTACAGTTCACTAAAAAACTGATGGCTGTATTAAACGCCAGGTCCGGTGTTTGCCCGGGATTACCATCGGGATTCAGCGGCAGTTTATCCTGGAAAATAAGCAGGAACATACCATAGACCAGCCATAGCATATTAATGGTCAGCATAGCTTTCAGGAATTGCTTCCAGTTCATGCTTTCATTTGGATTGATGCCGCTGATGCGGAAAATGAATTTTTCGATTGGGTTCATGAAACCGGTGATCGTCTTTTCACCGGCAAATACGTTGGCAATATATTTTCCCAGAGGGTAGGCAAGGATAACCGTGAGGGTAAATAGGATTACTACGCCAGAAATTTCTCCGTTCATGTGTTCAGAATTTTTCAGGTTTGATCAATACGTAAACGAGGTACACGAATACGATAGCGGACAGAATAAATAATACGGTCATCATAAAAAAGATTTTCAATTTGTCAGGCTGAGTACAACGAAGCCTAAATTTTTTCGAACCAGTCGATGGATTTAAAAAAGAGCCCAAAGCAAATCAGCCCGGCCAGTAAAAGAATAATTGTTATCATGTGATTGTGTTTTATCAGAGAAACGATCTTATTTTCAGCAAAACCAGGCCGGCGACAACAAGGGCGGCCAGCCATACCAGGATGATCAGCGCCACTTCTTTTATCTTTTCCAGTTTTTCTTTCACCTGTTATCGTATATAAAGTTTACATCCACGCAGCAGCGGGTTCCCGTCATTTCTGTACTGATCGGGAAGATGATTTTGTTTGCCGGTTGGCTGATTCTGCCAACTCATTAATGCAACGACCTGCTGATAAGCGCCACAATCAGCGTCCCGAAATAAATAACAGGGATGATGATATGCAGCTTTAATCGTTTGCCAAGTCCCTGTAAAGGATCCTTTTTCATGTTATAGTGTTTTGACAGGATAAGCCAAATGCAATGCCTTTTTGGAGAATAAGGAATTGGAAAGGGCTGAAAGACAGAAGCAGCAAGGGGTTGGGAGGAATTAGGGATTAGGAATAGTTTTTTTCCAACTAAAAAACCCTTCCAAAATGGAAGGGTGGGTTTTCAAAATGAAAAGCTTTTAGTGCAGACCGTATTCCTCGATCTTCCGGTACAACGTGGTGAGACCGATACCCAGCAGTTTTGCGGCTTCCGTTTTATTACCGGCTGTATGCTGCAATACTTTGCGGATATGCTGTTTCTCCACTTCGGCCAGTTCAAAGGATGCTGTTTTATGATCAGCAGGATGCTGCATTGTAAACGGCAACGTGGCAGTAGTAAGTTCATTACTGTTTTCAAGGATCACACTTCGCTCGATCACATTCTTCAGCTCCCGGATATTGCCGGGCCAGCCGTATTGCTGCAGGGCAGTTATATATTCTTTTTGTAAAACAGGAATGGCTTTATTCGTTTTGCCCGCAAAGATGATAGCGAAGTGCAAGGCAAGTGAAGGAATATCTTTTATTCGTTCCCGTAACGCCGGTAACGTAACCTGGAAAACCGCCAGCCGGTAAAAAAGATCCGACCGGAAATGACCGGCTTCAATTTCTGTTGGCAGGTTGCGGTTGGTAGCCGCAATGATGCGGACATTCACTTTGATGGTTTTGGTATCTCCCACTTTGATGAACTCACCGGCCTCCAGCACCCGTAAAAATTTGGCCTGGAGTTCAGCCGGCATCTCGCCGATCTCATCCAAAAAGAGAGTGCCGCCATTGGCTTCTTCAAACAATCCTTTTTTATCTTTTACTGCCCCGGTAAAGGCCCCGGCTTTATGACCAAACAATTCACTTTCCAGTAATTCTTTGCTGAACGCACTGCAGTTTACTGCCACAAAGGTTTTGTTGCGGCGGTCGCTGTTGTGATGGATGGCCTGTGCAAATACTTCTTTGCCGGTGCCGGTCTCGCCGAGTAACAACACGGTGGCATCGGTGGCCGCCACTTTCCGGGCTAGTGCAATGGCTTCCTGTATAGGAGCTGATTCGCCTATGATACTATCGAATGAATATTGTTTAGCCACCCGTTGCTGCAACTGTTCCAGTTTGCGCTGCAGTTGCACTTTCTCCATGGCCCGGTGCAGCAACGGAATGATCTTGTCATTATCATCGCCTTTCATGATATAATCAAAAGCACCGTTGCGCATGGCCTGCACGCCATCGGGCACATTGCCATAGGCGGTGAGTAATATCACTTCGGTGGCGGGATGCAGGGACTTGATCTGTTTCACCAGGTCCACGCCGTTGCTGTCGGGGAGTTTTACATCGCAGAGCACCACCTCAAAATCCTGGCTGGCTAATTTTTTAAGGGCGGCCTGGCCGGTGGCGGCTTCCTGCACATCAAAACCTTCCAGGCGGATGATGCGTTGCAGCAACTGCCTTAGTTTTTCTTCATCGTCTATGAGTAAAACGGAATTCATGCGCCATCAAAGCTATGGAAAAACGGGGATGGAGTTTTCTTTGTTGCGGGTATGTTTCTTTAGCTCACAGGCTAGCCATATGATTCCAGTTATTCATCCTTCTGTTTTTTCTTGCTGCGCTTTTCCTGGTCCTTATTTATTTTATCCATAGTGTTCATCGGGATCACTGTTAACCGGTCCGTTTCACAATTCCAGATGTTCAGGTAGTTCTTTGAAACCACGTTATGGGTCTTCCAGTTGGCAAACTTTTCATACAGCATTAATGTGCAAATATCTGTTGCTGTAATAAAGTCTCCAGTCTCCGGCAGGTGACTATGCATTGCACCTATTGTTTGTTTATCTGCTTCCTCCTTACCACCATAATAGACAGGAATAATATTCTTGTGCAGCGCTTTTTTGATCAGCAGCTTGTTGTCTTTGTCAAAAGTTAATAAATAATCATTACCAAAAATGACCACCCCGCTTTGCTGGGGCCCTGTAAGAACAAATACTTTTTTCTCCTCCCCATTAATTAAAGGGATCAGGTTTAGGTTGGTGTTTTTGTATGTTTTGAAAAGGGTATCTGTATTTATTTCTGCCAGTGCCAGTTTCCTGATCTCGTACAAATCATTTTCGGTACCGGAGAAATCCCTTTCTGTTAAACTTACGATGGCTGTTTTGGTGTTATAGGTACTATCAAACGAAATTGTACCGATTACTTTGGGCTTTTCTGCACGGGAGAAGAAAACACATTTTGCAACGCTGTTATCAGTATAGGAAAAATAACCACTAATATTTTCTTTGTTTTTATATGCTTCTAAAAACAGGTCTGTTCCGTACCAGGAAGCCATTTCTGATTTATACAGCATTTTCCCTTCTGCAACGATGGGTTGTGCCTCTTCAGTTGGATTATTTTGCCCAAACCCACTCAATCGAAGTAAGGCTAAAATAAATGTCAACGCTTTGTTCATTTTGTTGCCTGGTTTTATGGTTAAAGCTACTGTCTGCTATGACTCTAAGAAAATCGTTTAATTATTACACAGCTCCTGTTGGCTGCAGATATTTGCTGTCAAGCTTAAGTGATATTTTTTTGAGAATTTTAAATGTTAGAATTTGATCCGGTAAACTAACTGTAAGATCTGAAGGTTTATCAATTAGACGCCGGCCATCAGATTGCGAAATTCTCTCAATGTCGGTAGCTTTTAGCTCAATTTTCTTTTTCTGCATCAGCTCTGAAAAGTATTCAATACTAACGGTTTCGGAGTCTTCTACAAGGCGTAAGAAATATTTCACATCGGAAAAGGGAATACGCAACAGAGTTCCACAAACAAACGCCACGGAAAATTCGGCAATGGGTTGGCTAAAAAAGGAGCATCCAAACCAAAGAATTATTATGGTTACCAGCGGATGTCCTAATGTCACGAGCAAGACTTTAAGTTTTACTGAAACGCTGAGTTTTTCCACTAAGAAAAAAAATAATGTACCCATTGATGGATATATTATCAGTACAATTAAAATCGCATAGAGTATATGCATATGTATCTTTCTTAGACAGGTTCTTTGATGATTACTGCCAACATTCGAATCTTTTTGCAGTAGCTGTATTACCCAACCATCTGCCCGGTCCTAAATTTAGAATTTAAAGCCGAAGTCTAAAAGGACTGACCTATCATTTGGTTTTTGCAGCATTAAAATCAATCCGTCTCACCTCACTGACCTGTATAATGGGCTGGATATTGGTATAGTTCTTTATGTCATTGACTACAGCATCCCTGTTTTGTGCTATCGCCTTATTATATTCTGCGATATTCTTTACATAAAAATAACCAACAGCCAGGTAAGGAACCGGGTCAGTTGGCGTTCGGCCGGCGATGCCCTTATCAATTTCATAGAATTTAGGTTGCTACCCAGCAACCCCGCTACCATCGGCATGTGTTTTTTTTCATAGTAGTCCATGTCAAAGGTTTTGCCTTCTCCGTTCGGGTACAGAATGGCGACCTTAAATAATTCATTGCCCGGTGTGGATGAATGTATCAGCTGACTGGTTTTACAACCGGTGAAACCCAAAAGGGCGAAGATCAGCAGGAGGTAATGAAGTTTAGTTGCCATATAGTTTGTTTGTTGCTGAGAAACCTGCCGGTCGCAGGCACCAGTCACAGCGCCATTATTTGATCATCATCAGCGATCCCATCATTACGATCCCTTCCAGTAAATTGCCAATACGAATATTCTCATTTTCTGCATGCTGGTTATTATCATGGTTGGCTACGGGAATGGTAACAGTTTTCGCCTTTAAATATTTTTCAAATATAAAAAGTGGCAAAGTACCACCCATCGTCGGCTGCAGCACTACCTGGTCCCGGGCTGCCATCTTAACTGCTGCAACCACTTTTTGTATAATGGGCAGATCCATGGATGTCCGTTGTGCATTTACACCATCATTTACGGTTACCACTTTGATGATCTTTGCATTTTTCTCTCTTTCTTCATCCGTTGGCTCACTACTGGTTATATAATAACCTGCTGCTTTAATATGATCGATCACTTTTTGTTGCTGCCGCTTCCAGTCATTGCCCAATACCAGTCTCAGATCAAGAACAGCCGTTGCATACGTGGGTATTTGATTGGAAGCCATCTTGCCCACATTACCGCTTTGCATGCCATTAATATTTAAGGAAGGCTGGTTGATCGCTTCGCTTAATGATAGGCCCTGCATATCCGTAGTACTGATCCCCAGCTCTCTTTTCATTTGTTCATCAACGGAGGGGACATCACCTAACGATTTTTTTTCAGAAGGAGATAAGGGGGTTACATCGTCATAAAACCCTTTTATGGTCACCCTCCCGTTCTCATCCTTCATAGAGGATAACAATTTTGCCAGCATCATGGCCGGGTTAGGGGCCCAGTTCCCGTAGTGACCGCTATGCAACGGTCTTTTGGAGGCATACACGGTAAGTTCAAGATTGACGTCACCACGAACGCCAAATACAATTTGCTTTTTGCCTGACTGGTGAACAGGTCCGTCACAAATGATCCAGAGGTCTGACTGGAGTAAGGATTGGTGCTTTTCCAGTATTTCATGAAGATGCGGGGACCCGGCTTCTTCTTCTCCTTCAAAGAAAAATTTAAGATTATAGTTGGGGGTAAGTCCGCCTTTTTTTATAGCATCATACGCATTGATAATGGCACTGATGCCTGCCTTGTCATCAGCAGCTCCGCGGGCATAGATCCTCCAGTCATTTTGATAACTGCCGTCTGCGGGAAAAGGAATAGCAGTGCCACCTTTATTGATGGCAGCAGAAAATAATGTTGGCTGAAACGGAACAAGTCCTTTTGCCCATTGTGCCGGGTTAACAGGCTGCCCGTCATAATGGGCATAAAAAATAAGGGTTTGTGTGGCACCGGTAACAGTTACTTCGCCATATACTGCCGGTGGTACGCCGGCCGTGGTTGCCTTTAAAAGCTGCACTTTTTGAATACCCCTTTTGGTCATCATGTCCATAATGAACTCCGCATTCTTTTGCTGACCGGCAGGGTCAGCAGCCACATTGGGCAAATAGAGAAATTCGGAGAACTCTTTGATGATGCTGCCGGTATTTTCAGCGCCGTATTTTTTGATGGCCTGGACTTCTGCCGGTTGTGCTGAAACGGCTTCATCCAGCAAAAAACTTACAAGAAAAAAGAAGAAATATTTTTTCATACAATACAATTAATGCTGCTGTTAATAAGGACGATGAAAGATATTGTTGATGGCATGATGCACAACAAACAGGGCTTTCTGCTGTGCCGATACCTGGCAGGTTCTGTATTCCTTAAACCCGAACTGTTGCTGCATAAAGTTAATAAAGCCGGGAATATATTCTATAAAGGGTTTACGGCTGCGGCATAGTTCAGCTTGTGTCAGTTAAAAATCATTTTGCAATCCTTTTTTCACTACAAATTTTCTAAAGTAAATAGTGTTGGATACATCTTTTAATTTATTGGCAGCTTCCTGTTGTAATTCTTCGGCGGTATATTGGGTCACATAGCAATGTAAAGCTTCTATGGCTTTCTGTTCATCTTCCGGGGTAAAGCTGATTTTTACATTAACATATCGTTCGTCTATATAACCACCGGGGTCCACTGATTCCATCCCTTTTTTCCAGGCAAAATGATACAGCGGGTATTTTTCCACCCAGCCTTCCGCCAGCAGCAATTCTGTTACGGAAGCACCGACTACTATATGTTCCGAATGATGCGTATCCCCATCAGGGCCGGCTGTAATGATGATATCAGGGTTGATGGAAGGTATTCTTACTTTTAAGGAGTCCAGGAACCGCTGGTGTTCTTTAAAATACCTTCCGGTTCCGATTTTGGTATCCAGTCGTTCGATGCCCAGGAATACCGGCGGCTCTGTGCCCAGTGTTTTACAGCCGCAGGCGGACTCTGCCCTTCGCAGTCTGCCCAATGAATCCCCGGCAGGAATGGTAGTGACCCTGGTCCCGTCTTTACCGTCTGTGGCAATGATGACAAAGACCTTATTTCCCAGTCGTGCATATTTGTGCAGCACTTCGCTGATCGCTGTTTCATCATCAGGATGTGCCCCGACAAACAGAATAACTTTTTTCTTTGCGGAGCCCTGTGCGGCACCAACAGAAAAGGAAAGCAGCAGCAGTGGTAAAAATAGTTTTGTGATCATGCTGTATTTAATTAATTGCATTCGGTGAAAGGGCCTGTGCAGCCATCCCTAAATTTATGAATGAAATACCGAAGTTTTAAAAAAGTGGACTATAGTCCGGTTGTTGGTGAGAAACACCAACAATGGCATAAATTAATACCACCCAATATTTTCCCTTGTAGTGTCGATAGGAGCCTTAGTTGGTTCCATTTCTATATCAATCTGACCTTTAAAAAGTTGTTCAGCTTTCGGTTTAATTATTTCTCTGAGTCTTGCATACGCAGGATATGGGTGTTTCCAAATCTCTTTTATAACTTCATTGATTATTGTTTCCTTGTCTGGCATACAGGGATACTTCGGTAAGTTAGTGAGCATGGTGTCCAATAGTTTTGCACTCCTGTCATTTTGTTGTACGACCAAAGCCTGGATGAAATCTTCCGGGGCTGCCCTGTCAGCATTAAAACCGGAAAACCCATGAGGCCTGTTTCCGGAGAACCTGTAGAACTGTCTGCGATGATATGATTGCAAAACATCCAGGTAGGCCGTATCAGGGTATTCTTTCATCAACTGGAAAGAAATATCGCTTAATTCCCAGGCATGCTCAGCCAATTTGTGCTTGATTGATCGTATGTCTTCTTTTTTCTTGAATTTGGCAAGACCGTAGAGTGCATATTCAATGTCACCGAAGTCTAATTCAAAACCCTCATAAGGATCTATACGCCGGGGACGGGTTGCCATATCTTTAATATAGGGGTAGTATTTTTCCAGGGGCTCCAGCGGGAAAAGAATTGTATAAGCAGACCGTAGATAGTTGTGTTTGGTCAGTACCCGTTCAATCGTTTCATTTCTTGCCCGGAATGTTTCCCAACGGGTTCGTTCTATCAGGTAGTCTGATACCGTTTGAAACCCAATTCCAAACTCTCCGTTGTCAACAGCGACAATTGCTGTATCATCGAGATGGTTCATCACGACATCAAAATAACTAAATGAGCTTCTGTCCAGCATTTCCTTAAGTGCTGTTGCCCTTAAAACCGGGTTTTCTGATTTGCCCAGGCGTATTAATTCGTCATCAGTAATACTTTCCAGTTGTGAATTGTCGTGGTGCGTAACAATTCCTTTTGATACAATGGTAAAGAGGAATGGCCGAAGAGATTTCCGAAAATCCTTTATGGCATACGTATTGGCTTGTTCGTTTTTACAGGAAAGAAAACAAACAAGTAAAGTGGGAAGCAGGAGCTGTTTTAGTCTGATCATAAGGAGTCAATAGTGAGATACATTGAACTGTGAGTTTCCACAAATCTCTCCAACTATCTCTAAATTTTAAACAAACTTTCTCCTTATCGTTATTAACCTGTAGTTCGTTTGTTGTTGAGAAACACCAACAACGACGTAAAGTTGGCTTTTACACAGTTTATGTTAGGCGCATGTGATTCTGTGTCTGCACTAAGAAGTTTTTAAATAATCATTTTTCTATTTTGAATTTGACGCTGCTATTCCTAAAACCAAAAGTCCTAACCCTAATGCCAACCAGCCACTATTTGAGGATGTGTTTGAAGTTGACAATTGATTTTGTGGTAGTCTATCAATAATTTTATGTTGCATAGATTTTGGAACTCCAATCGCAAAAGGAATTGTCAAGTTACCAGTTTTGTATGCAATAGAAGGAATTTGAAAATTTCCTTGAGGTTGTAACACTTGCGGAACGTAGTTTAAAACAGTATTGATGGATGCTTGGCTATATTTTTTGTCGGCTTTAATTCTTGTTCCAATATTGAGCAAAGCATTTGTAAACATACCGCCAGTTGAACTGTCATAAGAGTATTTGCCTCTTTGTGTCCCATGAACAATTAGTTTTCCAAATGACGAAATTTTGATATAGTTATCAAATAACTGACGAACTGGTGAGCCAGTGAAATATTGCCATTCAGGTTCATAGTCAGGTAGTCCAGAAATTGCCGGTCTTACTTCGTTTCTACAAGCATCTATTAATACCAATTGCCTGCAACTATCATTTAATAAATGCTTGTCTGAAATATAATAGTCTTTTAAACAAATCATTCTTGCATTCGTGTCCCCATCAGTATAACCATGCCCCGAAAAGTAAACAACTACATAGTCTGCTACTGCTTTTTCAATTGCTTTCTTAACTTCTGAATATGAAGGATTATAAAGTGGTTCTATTTCGTCTTCATACCAAACTCCACCTTTTTCAGATTGAAGATACCTTGAAACATTTTCCAAATCCTGTTTAACACCACTTAGAAAACTGTTGCCGCTCCCAGGGCAACCAATTAATACGGCTTTCCTCGTTGGATACTGATTATAACTATTCATTTCATTTCTTTTTTTGAAATTAATTTATTTAACTCACTTGGTCAAAATTCTTTGCCAACAATGTTGAATATTTGAGAGGTGTCGCTTTCGCATTACACCTAACGAGAAGGGCTTTATGCAAGGTGGGAATTAGTATTTAGTATGCTGGAACTAAAGCTTGGATTTGCAATTAGCTGATATTACAAGGTCGAGCTCAACTTGCATAAAACCCAATGTTAGCTGCATACCCTTCAATTGGGTTTTATCATTTTCGCTTGTCTTGGTACGTAAAACTCTTCGACATTCTTAATGTGTGTTATCGGAATTTCTTTGTCAACCCCAAAAGTAGTTCTAAGAAATGAACCATCATTGAAAGGATCTTGATAAAATATTTCCTTTAGGCAGCCTGATTTGATTGTGTTCATAATTCTTTCATCGGTTTCAATATTGTCATTAGGGAATGAATAACCAATAATTACTAAAAAGTCAGTATTCTCTATGATTTTGTTTGCATACAAAAATCTGTTCCTTATTGCATTTGTCATATTGTTGGGATTTTCAAATGCAAAGCTTAACAATGGTGTTTTATATTCTTTATCAATATGATAGCTTTCAAATAACTTGTTTATGTCAGTGAGGCTTCCATTTAAATAATAGTTTAAAATATGTGCAGTTTGTACATAAAAGTAAAATCCAGCAATTCCGTTTAAGTGAATTAGGGAATAAATGCTTTTTTCTTTCTCATAATTAACATGAAATTCATTTCCCAATGACGGATAATAGTCGATAAGAGGAGGAGAGTGTCTAGAGACAGTATGTGAGTAATTGAATTCTTCTTTCCAAAAATTTTCGGCAGCCAATTGTAATTGAAAATCATAATTCCAATTCAATATCTTGATGTTATCTGGAAATAGTTTTCTTTTATCTAGTACTTTTATAATGAATTGCAAATATCTTGGATCTACTTTTCTCTCTAAAAATTGTTCTATTGTGAAATATAATGATAATGTTGTTTTCACTCTTAATAAAGAACTGTAATCATTTTTTATTTGGCAGAGCTTAGCAAATGTATCTGGTGTTCCATGTTGGTCTCCTTTTTCAGCTAACCATTTTAAATCCTCGACAAAATTTGCTCCATTAGGAAACGGTGAGCCACTGGAAATTCTCAGGGTTAATTTATCGGCCATTTGACGAAGCGAATTTGTATAACCAGGAGAAATGTCAGTTGGTCTTACGGTTGGTAATGCTTTTGCACTTGCACCAGCACCTAAGAAGTATGTGATTTTGTACTTTTCTTCCTCCATTGTTTCGTGTAGATAAAATTGAAAGGTTGGTAAGTGGGTATAAAAGAAGCAGTCTAATCTCTGTCACCAGTCGCCATTTTCTTTTAAATATTCTATGCCATTGAATGCTGCAATTTTTGCACTTTCCAAAGTATCAAATGATTTTTTGCCAAATGTCTCGCCAATTTTTACTTTGTATTTCTTAGTTTTTTTGTCACGATAAATAAGCATGTGATGTTCAGCGATGTTTAAAAAATAATTACCATTCTTGCTAATCTTCCATTCTTTTTTAGCCCAGTTTATACGCCGATTTGCCCTATTTCTAAGCTCTCTTTCTCTTAATTCTGGATTTACATAATCACCGGTCATTTTAGAAGCACATTGACACCCTACTCTAAAATCTTCTTCAATTTCTGGATGTGATACTATATGTACAAAACGAATTTGTTCTTTACCACACATCATACAAGTCTCATAATTGGTTTCCCATTCGTCTTGTCCATCTTCACGAACATCGAAAACGTCTTCGAGTGTCCAACCTCTATGGGGTATGCCTTGTTGGTTCCAATAATTGGACATGATAGCTTAAAATATTACGTACTTATATTGTTGTTCGAATTGAGTGCAATGAATGCTTTCTATTAAGTGAAGTTTTTTGTCAGGCCAATTTTGCTTAATGAATTCATCAACTACAGTATGACAAATTTGTTGTCCACCCTCTTGACTGTTTGCAGTCCTTGCTCTATGTTGTTCTTCAATAAAGCATTTTATTACAACTTGTTCGTTAAGATTTGGGTCAACATTTGGAGGTAGTACTTGCTTCATAAACTTAAAAGGTGATTGTATATCTTCTTTGCATTCACCAAAAGCATCATGTGTTGAAACATTAACTATGATTGTATTGTTTTGGATTGTGTATTCAATTTCCTTTGTCATGGTTTATTGTTTAAATGTTAATGGTCGTTCGGGTTGCAGCTAACTCGTAAATTGGCGTCACAGCTGGTAGAGTTTCATATTGCTTATCAGTATTTGTACCAGCTATCTCTAAATTTAATAAGTCTTTTTCAGCCACCGAAATTCCTGTACAATGTCCCAACCATTTATTCAACAGGCTAATACATAAAAACCCTTAGTGTCCCGTTTCATCGTTTGCCCGGCATTGGCCGCATTATATTTTGGCCCGCCGCTGGTGGTTTGTAATTATTTTATTTACTTAGAGTGGGTTCTTAACCACCTTATTGATGAAAAAGATCATTTACCTGTCCTGCCTTCTATGCAGTTCTGTTTTTTCGCCAGCCCAGCTCCCGCCCCTGCAGGAAAAAGCCATGGTTGTAAAACGGATGATCGAACTGAACCACCTGGCTCCCCGCCCGGTGAATGATAGTTTTTCAGTAGCTCTTTTTAATGCGTTATTAAAGAAAGCCGATCAGCGGGGTTTGTTCTTTACAGATGCGGAGTATAAACTTTTATTAGTGCGTAGCAGCAAACTGGATGATGAACTGGAAGGAAGAGGCTTTGCTTTTTACCCGTTGTTTGAGTCCCTGTATAAAAAAGGATTGCTCCGGGCCGATTCCATCATTAAAAAACAATTGCAAAAGCCTTTTGATTTTCTGGCCAATGAAACCATCACCAGTGCACCGGGAACTAAAGTGATGTATGCGGCGGATGTACCCGCACTGGCCAACCGCTGGGGCCGCTATTTAAAAATGAGGGCCCTTGAACAATTGTATGCTATTGCTGCAACCGATACCACCGGTAAGACCACACTGAAAATGGCGGTCACTGCTTCGGAAGCAACCGTCCGGGAAAATATTAAACTGGCGGAGGGAAAGAATATTAAAAAAATACTGGACTACCCGGCCGGCTTTGCTGCTTTTACAGCCGAACTCTACCTCAATGCGATTGCCACCGGCTTTGATCCGCATACAAATTATTTTTCGCCAACCGGCAAAGAAGCATTCCGGGAAGCACTGAGTACGGAAGCTCTTTCCTTCGGGCTTTCCTTATCGGAGAATGAAAAAGGTGAGATCATTATTGAGCAACTGGCTCCCGGTGGCCCGGCCTGGAAATCGGGCGACATGAATAAGGGAGACCAGCTCATCAGTTTATTATGGGAAGGAAAGGAACTGGTGGAACTGGCCGGGCTTTCGCTGGAAGATGTATATGATATACTGGACCAGCCGAATAATGGCAGGCTGGTTTTTAAATTCCGCAAAGCAGACGGAACGATGAAGACTGTGTTGCTGCGCAAAGAAAAAATTGAGAACGAAGAGAATATTGTAAAAGGCTTTGTATTAAAAGGCGAAAAAAAGATCGGCTATATTTTATTACCGGCTTTTTATACCGAATGGGAAAATGAAACCGGTTCCAGTTGCGCCAATGATGTGGCCAAGGAAATTGTGAAACTGAAAAAAGAAAATATTGACGGGCTGATCCTGGATGTGCGGTACAACGGTGGCGGTTCCCTCGCAGAAGCCATGGAAATGATGGGCATTTTTATTGATGAAGGTCCGCTGACCGGCGTGAAAGAAAAACAGGGCAAACTGGTTTACCTGAAAGACCCGAACAGGGGAACGATCTACAGCGGCCCGATGGCATTAATGATCAACGGGCAAAGTGCTTCTGCTTCTGAATTGCTGGCTGCTACGTTGCAGGATTATAACCGGGCGGTGATCATTGGCAGTCCTTCTTACGGCAAGGCCACCATGCAGCAGCTATTTGCGCTGGATACATTTTCTAAAAAGCCATCTTCGGGAAGAAGTGAAAAGGATATGATCAAGATCAGCAATGGGAAACTTTATCGCTTAACGGGTGAGACCGCACAACTGAATGGCGTGAGCCCGGACATTGTATTGCCCGATGCTTTTGACGGGATGGATTACCGGGAAAAATTTTCTCCCACCGCATTGCCGGCGGATGCCGTGGCCAAAAACAATTATTATAAACCGCTGCCTGCTTTACCGGTGGCCGCACTGGCGGGCCAGAGCCGGGAACGGGTGAGTAAAGGAAAAGAGTTCAGCGATATTCAAAAGATCACGGAAGAAATAAGATCCCGCAGCAGTAAAACTATAACGATCCCTTTGAAGGCAGAAGCTTTTGAACAATGGACCCGGCTGCGGGAGCTGGAACTGGAGCGGGTACAGGGATCGGCGGAAAGAATGACGGCGAAATTTACGGTTGATAATCACTCCCTGGATAAGGCCCTGCTGATGAATAATGAATATGCAAGGGAGATCAACAAGAACTGGATGCGGGATATTGGGGAGGATATTTATATTGAAGAAGCGTTCCTGGTTTTATGTGATTTAATAAATTTACAAAAGCCAAAAAACTAGTTTGATCGTTGTAACCGTATTTTACCACTGCTAATAAACAAGCTATGAAAATTTGTATGCGTCCTGTCTTTTTAGTTTTCCTGTTGTTTACAGGTATGATTGTTTCCACGAATGCTGTTGCGCAGCCCTTTGAAAATGCGGCACAGTATATTGAGTATATCAGCAAGGCTAACCATGCCCTGACGCAAAAATATTTGTTTTACCTGAGCGGTATGTCGCATGGCAAAAGTGCCCGGAAGGTGGAGAAAAGAAGACAGGAAGTATTGCAGGCCATCAGTGATACCCGGTATCAAATTATGGGTATGCACCCGTACAAGGGGGACAGGACGTTGCGAGATACCACGGTGGCCTACCTGAAAATACTGAACAGTGTCTTTAATGAAGACTATGGTAAGATCGTGAACATGGAAGAGATCGCTGAACAAAGTTATGATGCGATGGAAGCTTATATGCTGGCCCAGGAGAAAGCGAATGAACGTTTGCAACAAGCTTCGGCCAAACAGAACCAGATACAAAAACAGTTTGCGGCAAAAAATAATGTAACGATCATTGATAGCGAATCTGAAACCGAGGCTAAAATGAAACTGGTCTCTTCCGTCATGAAGCATCATGATGAAGTGTACCTTATTTTCTTTAAATGTTATAAGCAGGAGATGTACCTGATGGATGCGATCAACCAGAAAAAAATAAACAGCATTGAACAAAATATCAACTCCCTCCAAAATTTTGCGGAGCAGGGATTAGAAAAATTAAAGGCAATGGATGGGTATAATAACGATGCCTCCCTCATCATTGCCTGCCGGGCTATGCTGAATTTTTACAAAGACGAAGCCACTAAAGGATCAGCGATGACGGATTTCTTTTTGAAAGAAGAGAATTTTGCGAAGATCAAAAAGCAGTTTGATGCAACACCTTCTTCCCGGCGCACCCAAAAAGATATTGACCAGTATAATAATGGGGTGAAGGACATGAACGACGCAGCAAATGCCTTCAATGCCACCAACAATGAACTGAATAAGCAACGCACCAGGGGGCTGAATGACTGGAACAAAGCGGTAAAATCTTATATGGATACCTATATGCCTACGCAGCAGCGATAAAGCATGAGCATGATAAAAAATGAAAGCCCTTTACAAAAAAGTAAAGGGCTTTCTTATGATAAAGTTTAAAGGGTTAATTGCCAAACCGCATCACTCTTCCCGGTCCGCCGCCGTTCTGCTGCATATCACTCATCATTTTATCTCTTTCTTTATTGAACTCAGCAGCGGTATACCGTTTTTTACCTGTTGGTTCTTTAATGGAAGCAATATCTGCTTTGGGGTCAATGGATAATGCTTTAAAAGTTTGCTGGCCTTTATTGATATCTACTTCCAGGATCAAACCAGGCAATTGTCCCTGGTATTCGGCCGGTCCGGCGGCCACCGGAATAGCGCTGGTGATCCAGGCCACTACCAATACGGTATCGTTGATCTCTTTGCGTTCCATTTTACCATTGTCCATATTCATCTGCATCCGTTTCCTGGTCTGTGTGGCTTCAGCCTTCATACAGGTATGACCAAGGATGGTTTTTGTTTCGCCGGTCATTTTCCATTTCATCGGGCGGGTGCTGTCGTCAATGATAAAGACCTTGTCAAACAATTCTCTTTTTTCCACTTTGATGCCTTTGTCAAAATTGGTATAGACCACATCGCTGGAACCGGCGGAAAAAGTGCGGATCTGCAAACCACCATCGGCACTGGTAAAATTGCCGTCATCTTCATTTTCCTGTTCGGCCTGGCGCCAGAGGGATTGGTTGTTACCGAAGGTCAGTTCAAATTTATCCGTTCTTGTTTTCGGGATCATGCGTTCCATTTCTTCATTCATGCCGCTAAAACTGATCTGTACCTGCACGGTTCTTTCGTAGATCACTTTTCCTTCTTTTTGTTGTGCAGTGGCGGCCATAACTGAAAAAAGGGCACAACCGAGAATAACTATCTTTTTCATTGTTGTTGATTTTGCACCAAAACTAAAAGGCCGGAAAGGGAAAGCAGGTTAACCCACCTTTCATTAAGGTTAATAAAGGTTAACGGCACTAAAAAGGCCTGTGGCAAAGCAGTACATTTGTGATCACATCATGAAAAAGATAAGAGGTTCGGCCATATTAATGATGATCGCCATTCTCGGCATCTGCGGCTTCCAGGGCTACTGGCTGAAGAATAATTATGACCGGGAGAAACAGAACCTCGATATTAAAACAGCTGCCGCCTTCCGGCAAACCATTTTGCAACTGCAGGCAGGCAAGCTGAAATTAGAAACGATCAGTCTGAGCTTTGATACCACGAGAATGGCAGGGGTAACGATCTCCAATTCAAAAAGCAGTACCCGGCGTATCAGCAGGCCGGCTTCTCCTTCGGAGCCAGCTATCTCCCTGCTGAACCTGATACAGGAAAAATTAAAAGATTCATTGCGAAGGGATACCGGCATGATCATGCTGATGCGGGGGAATAATGATTCACTGGTACGCAGGATGATCAAAGACAGCAGCGGGAGGATACGGACAGTGATCCACTCGGTGGGTATCGGTCAGCGGATTGATTCCCTCATCCCTAACCCGGAAGCGATACGAAGCATTCGTGTTGATAAAAGCAATCCTTCAACGGCTGGTAATGTAACGATCACTTACAGCAGCGAGACAAGAAAGAAACCGGCTGATTCTATTACTACGTTTAAAGGAAAACATGGGGAAGGTTATTTTATTGAAAAAGAAGTAAGGGATATACCGGTGCCACCAGCAGTACTTGTTGATGATCCGGGTGAAAAAGGTCCCGGCCAAAAATCAGTCTTTCGTTTTTTATATGATGTGGATTCCCTGTCGCAGAAAGATTCGGTGACCCTGGAAGAAATTGATTCGGCTTTTTCCAAAAGACTGAAAGAAGATAAGATTACTGTTGGTTTTGCGGTGAGCCGGTTGGACAGTGTGCAATCCATTCCCGCCAATGCGGTGACGCTTGGTTTTTCAAAGCCCACGCATTTTACCTATGCCTTGCAGGATACCTGGACTTATATGCTGGGCCAGTTAAAACTGCCGATATTATTTTCGTTGCTGCTGGTGGGTATCACCATTGCTTCTTTTGTATTGCTCTACCGCAATATGATGCAACAAAAAAGACTGGCCGACCTGAAGAATGAATTCATCAGCAATATCACCCATGAATTAAAAACACCGATCGCTACCGTGGGAGTGGCTATTGAAGCGCTGAAGAGTTTCAATGCCATTGATGATCCCCGGCGCACCAAAGAATACTTAGATATTTCACAGAATGAATTGCAAAGGCTGAACCTGCTGGTGGATAAAGTGCTGAAACTATCGATGTTTGAAAAGAAAGAGATCGAACTGAAATACGAAGTACTGAACCTGGCCGATGTGGTGGACGAAGTAGTGGCTTCGATGCGGTTGCAAACAGAAAAGTACCGGGCAACAGTAACGGTGAATACGGAAGGTGATTGTACTTTGCAGGCCGACCGATTGCATCTGCTGAGCGTGGTGTTCAATTTACTGGACAATGCACTGAAGTATGGCAAGGAAAATCCTGCCGTGCAGATCAGCCTGGAAGAAAAGGAGAACAGTATTGAACTGAAAGTGGCGGATAATGGTATCGGTATCCCTGCTGAATATAAAGACAAAGTGTTTGATAAATTCTTCCGCATTCCCCATGGTGATACGCATGATGCCAAAGGATACGGCCTAGGGCTAAGCTATGTGGCGCATGTGGTAAAGAAACACAAGGGAACCATTACCGTGGAAAGCGGAACCGGTAGCGGGGCAACATTTATTATCAACTTACCTAAGCAACAACGATGAGTACAACAAAGGTCCTCTACGTGGAGGATGAACTTTTTTTGGGAAAGATCGTGCGGGAAAGCTTAGAAAGCCGCGGCTTTGCCGTAACGATGGAAAGCGATGGTGCCAAAGTGCTGGAGCTGTTTAAACAATCCAACCCTGATATCTGTGTGCTGGATGTGATGCTGCCAAACAAAGATGGTTTTACGATTGCTGATGAGATAAGAGAACTCAATGAAACCGTGCCGATCATTTTCCTGACGGCAAAGACACAGACCGAAGATGTGGTCAAAGGATTTTCACTGGGCGGGAATGACTATGTCCGCAAGCCCTTCAGCATGGAAGAGCTGATCGTCCGCATACAAAGTTTGTTGCGGAACAAAGCAGAAGGAACCACCAAACTGACCGGTGATACGGTTTCCTTCGGGAAATATACTTTCCAGCTCAACCGCCAGGTGCTGGCCAATGGCAAAGAAGAAAGAAAACTCTCTTACCGGGAAAGTGAATTGCTGAAATTATTATACGAGAACCGTTCCACCGTCATTGACCGCAAAGACATCCTGAATTTATTATGGGGCAACGATTCTTTCTTTAACAGCCGCAACCTGGATGTGTATATCACCAAGCTCCGCAGCTATTTAAAAGATGATCCTTCTTTAGAGATCATTACCATCAAGGGAATTGGTTACCGGTTTGTCACGGTATAATATCAGTTGACCGATACGGTCTTCGCCGCTGCATTATTCTGTAATAAAATAAAACGGGAATGATTGTTCAGCGGAATAATCCTTCTTATCTCTCCCTGCACCGGCAAACCGGATGGCAGCACCGCTTTAAAATTGCCTTTGCCATCACCCTTTAAGAAAATGGATGCCATCGCATCATAATTACCCGTGCCGATATCGGGATCGGAACTGTTACCGGCGGCGATAATATCTTTATGACCGTCCTTATCCATGTCTGCAATAACGATATCATTGATAATGGAAAGCTGGGCCATTTCCGGGAAGGCCACAAAATTAAATTTGTTATTGCCTTCATTGATAAAAACACCGGATTCAAAACAATTGGCCGTGTAGATATCCATCCCTTTTTGCTGTTCTGCTGAAAAAATATCATCGAGTGTTTTACCGGCATAGTAACGGTAGCGGATGAATTTTTTCCGCATAAAAGGCATCTGGTCGATCAGCTGGTCCCGGTGATACATAGGATAACATTTACCATGTATATAATAACCGAGTATAGCATCATAACTGCCATTGCCATCAAAGTCTTTGGCATACACTTTACAAGGCTCTTCCAGGGAGGCGGTGATCTTTGAATTCAGTCCCCGGTTACCGGCAATGATATCAAGGTCACCATCGTTATCAATATCATCCAGCACAACGGTATTCCACCAGCCGTTGATGTCACCCATTGCAATGGTTTTGCTTTTTCCCGAAATATCTTTTATAGTGACACTGCTTTCTTTTTTTACAAGTTTACCTTCCTTCATTTCAAAAATCATTACGGGCATCCATTCACCGGCAATGACCAGTTCATCCATACTATTTTGATCGGTATCTGCCCAGCCTGCATAGTTCACAATACCGGTTGCAGCAAGACCGGGAGCAACAACAGCCGTTACATCCGTGAAAACGCCTTTGTTGTTTTGCAGCAGTATATTCTTATCATGCTGCGGAAATTTCCCGGGCATCACCCCGCCGCCGATGAAAAGGTCGGGATCACCATCTCTATCATAATCAACGGTCAGTACAAAAGAACCATTGGTATTCTCTTTGGGCAATCCAGTAAGTGAACGGGTAAAATTTCCTTTGCCATCATTGAGATATAGCCGGTCCTGGTATAAAGTATTGCCCGCAGCGAACTCAGCACCGCCGCTTACTACGTAGAGGTCATTGTCCTTGTCACCATCTGCATCAAAGAACACAGCAGCCGCATCTTCAGCAGCTTTGTCTTTGGTAAATGCAGGGATTTGTTTTTTCAAAAAATTACCATTGCTGCTTTGTAACAATAAGGTGCCTTCTGAACCGGCAGCACCACCGATATAAAGATCTTCCAGCCCGTCGCTGTTCACATCTGCTTTGGCATAATAGGGCCCCTTGCGGCTGCATTTGTAAGGGATCAGCGGTTCTCTTTTAAAATCGATGAAATCATTTTCTTTATGCGTATAGCTGAATGCTGCGGGGTCACTGGTTTGTGTAAAGGCTGTATTGAGTTTAACACCTTCCTGCTGAACAGGCCCGGCATCTTCTTCATACAACGTAAGCACCTGGTTCGTGGGGATATATTCAAGAATGATCTGTTTGCCCGAAGGAAAAATGATTTCCGCTTTGAAAACAACGGAATCTTTGCCAGTCCCGAAATGTACATAGTGCTCCACACTCGACATATAACCCCGCTGCGGATCAAAACGCTGTAGCTGTATGTTGCCGTTTTTATCAAAGAGTTTTACCGTTGTACCGTACAACTCCTGTTGTGTTGTTTTATTTTTTAATAAACGGAACCGCAGGTAATGATTGGTCGTCAGTTCATTGCTGTTGTTCCGCAATAAGAAGGCTTCATCCGCAATATTGTTGACAATAAGATCAAGGTCGCCGTCATTATCCAGGTCAGCATAAGCAGCACCGTTGGAAAAAGAAGCCGGTGCATCGCTCCATTTGTCAGAAAAGTTATCCAGTTTTAAACTGCCGTTATTGCGATAGAAATAATTCTTCACCTTCACCTGCGGTATCTTTTCAAACCATTCATGCAGGCTCATGGATTTTCCCTGCGCAAAAACATTTTTGATTGAATCCAGAACAAACTCTTTGTAGTCCCAGTCGGATACATCCCGGAACATCCCGTTGGTAATATAGAAGTCTTTCCAGCCGTCATTATCCAGGTCAGCAATGAGGGGAGCCCAGGTCCAGTCCGTCTCCGCGATATCGGCATAATAAGCAATATCACTGTAGGAGCCATTGCCGTTATTCAGTTGCAGCACATTATGGGTGTACTGGTAATACATACCGAATTTCAGCATCAGCTGGAATTTATCATAGTTCAAATGCCCGACGAATAATTGTTTTTGCCGTACCGGTTCTTCAATGGCCATGTCCGCCACAAAAAGATCTTCCAGCCCGTCGTTGTTGATATCACTCATATCAGCACCCATGGAAGAAAGGGAGATATGCGGAAAATAAACGGTTAACTTTTCACTGAACGTCCCGTTCCGGTTATTGATATAGAGATAATCTGGTTTTTTAAAATCATTCGCTACATAGATATCCGGCCAGCCATCCTGGTTAAAGTCAGCCATTGTTGCACTCAGTCCAAAGGCATAGGTGGAGATACCGGCTTTTTTACTGATGTCTTTGAATGTACCATTTTGGTTTTCATACAAACGGTGACTAACATACATCCGGCTGGTATCATCGATCATGACCATTCTCCCATTTTCCATTTTTGCATTCACGAGCATGGCAGAAACAAACTCGCCGGGCTGGTTAATGAGAAAAGCGTCCATATCACCATCTTTGTCATAATCCAGGAAATATGTTTGCGTGGTATGGCTGCCATCTGCTAGTCCCATTTCACGGGCCTTATTGGTGAAAGTGCCGTCGTGGTTATTGATATAAATAATTTTTTCCCGGTAGTTGGGATCAAAGGGGCCGGACTTGGAAGCCACGAGATCAAGCCAGCCGTCATTGTTTATATCGATCATGTTCACGCCGGTCTTGAGACCCAACTCACCCCCGATGCCGGCAGTTTCAGAAATGTCTTTGAATTTAAAATTGCCGAGGTTGAGATAAAGTTTGTTGAAACCGGTAGTGCTAGAAAAATAAATATCCTGCAGGCCGTCATTATTGATATCTCCTACCGCTACGCCATTGCCGATATAGAGGTATTCATACTTATAATAATAAAGATTGGCATCTTCGATGATATCATTCCGGAATGTAACCCCGCTGTAGGAAGAAGGTACAACGCTGAATAGTTTTTTTGCCGCTTGTTCCTGTGCCAGCACAACAACGGCAGAAAATAAAAAAGCAATAGTGTATAACTGTCTCCGCATACTGTTTATTTAGCTGGCGGCATCGTTTGGCCACAGGTTTTTACCACATGATTCCCGATCAGTCTTCCCTGTGTGATGCTGATACGGGCAGTTTCAGGATAATGAATACCTCCATAGACACGGCTCCAGGCCGATTCTTCTGCGGCGGCATAGAAGGATTTAAAAGTCCGTGGTTTTATATTGAATGGTATTTCTGTGTTATCAGTAAATGCATAGTTGGCACCCAATAATTTGGTCAGTACGGCGGCAGCGGCATTGGAGATCACGGCATGACCACTGGTAAATTCAGGAAAGGGGGGCGTTTGTATCAGGGGCACCCATTTCTCATCAATATGGTTATTGATCACTGTTACCGGCCGGATCAGGTCGGTCTTAAATTTTTCATGCCAGCAACTGATGAAGGCATCAAAGAGTGCAATGGAAGTAAGTGCATAGGCCTGTGCTGCTTTTACTAACGGAATATTTTTTTCCATACAGGCCTGCCGGGTGATCATGATCCAGTGGCCGCCGGGAGATACTTTGTGTATGTAATAGGTAAGATGTCCTTCTTCCACCGACACATTCGGGTTATCATCCCAGTACCAGGCAATTGCTTTTTTCGCACTATCTAATGTGTTGACGATCGTATAGACTTCCAGTACATTCTTATAAAAAACAGATTGTTTGGATAAACTGAACACTAATTTTTTGGAAGGAGCAAATTGTGCTGCGGTCTTCATGGTCATGGGCCGGATGGTTCCCCAATGCGGTTCCAGGGCCTGTGCAAAATCAACCGGGGTAGGTTGCCAGGTACCGTGTTTGCTGGAAGCCACATAACGCATCAGTCCTCTTGATTCGAGGTAATGATCCTTGCGTATCCATTTGATGATCGTATCGGCCACCTGTTTTCCGTAGCGGGCAGAATTGTTAAAGAGATTGGTATCCATGATGGTTTTCATGGAATCTGAAAAACTGTTGCGCCAGTCTTCCAGTTTATATTCAGAACCGACCAGGCTTTGTGCCACATAGGAAAAAGAAATGCTGGCGGCGATATAGTGATCCGTTTTTTGATCCGGTGCGGGCAGGGGTTTGAGTCCATTCAGTTTTCCGGCCAGGGAAGGAAAGGAAGGCTCTTCCTGGCGGATACATTCATAAAAAGCAATATTGGGATACGTATAGATGCGGCAGGCCACCGGTGGGGTGAACAGATCATCCATCACGGTATTAATGAGCAGGCTGTTCAGTTCATGTAATGTCTTTTCCCTTGATTGGGAAGATGCAGGTATAGCAGTAATACTTAAAATGCAGGCAATAACTATCCTGCAGCGTTTTAGCAGACAAAGCATGGTTGGTAAAGAATTCTGTTTTTAAATTTACGGTTTATTGTCCAATTGAGTGAGTCCGGGCGGAGTAAAAGAAAGGCAACGTATATCTTTGTTCACCTGACAAGTAAACTATACCCGTGATCTGTACAGCGAAACAAATTTTTACAGGTGAGCAATGGCTGAATAATCATGCTGTTGTTATTGATAAGGGGTTGATACAGGAGATCATTCCCCTGTCAGCGGTGGATGCTAACGAAGCAGTTCAGCATTTTGATAACTGCATTATTACACCGGCCTTTATAGACCTTCAGATCTATGGCGCCTATGGTAAACTGCTATCCGTTTTTCCTGAAGCCGATGCATTATATAAACTGAATGACTATTGCAACAAAGGGGGTGCTGTGTATTGCCTGCCAACAGTAGCAACAAATACCCGGGAAGTTTTTATCAATGCCATTGATGCGGTGAAAGCTTATTGGAAAGAAGGAGGTAAAGGGGTGCTGGGTTTGCATTTGGAAGGTCCCTGGATCAACCCGCTGAAAAGAGGAGCCCATATTGAAGCACTGATCCACTCTCCCACTCTTGCTGAAGTACAAGAATTACTGGACTATGGTAAAGGTGTTATCAAAATGATCACCCTTGCACCGGAAGTTTGCAGCAAAGCAATCACTGATTGTATTCTTTCGTACGGTATCATCATTTCTGCAGGGCATAGCAATGCCACCTACAACCAGGCCAAAGAGGGTTTTGCCAACGGCATTACAACGGTCACTCATTTATTCAATGCCATGAGCCCTTTGCAGCACCGGGAGCCGGGACTGGCGGGTGCGGTGATGGATGATGACAAAATATTTTCCAGCATCATTCCCGATGGCTTTCATGTGGACTTTGCAGCCATCCGTATCGCTAAACAGGTGATGAAAGAAAGATTATTTGTGATCACCGATGCGGTAACCAATACCACAGAAGGATATTACAAACATGCCATGAGCGGTGACAAATATGAAGCCGCCGGAATTTTGAGCGGATCGGCATTAACGATGGCAAAAGCAGTAAAGAATCTTGTTGATAATAATGTTACCAGCCTGGAAGAAGCATTACGGATGTGCAGTTTATACCCGGCACAGGTGATGGGTATGAATAAACAGTTGGGAAAAATTGAAAAAGGATATGAAGCTTCCCTGGTGATCCTCAATGAGCAACTGGAACTGGTTAAACTGGTCAGCTGATGCAACCCGTACAAAAGCAAACCGCCTTATTAATCTTTATGTTGCTTTTGCAAAGCTTTGTTGCCCACTCACAATCTTCAAGGACACAATACCCGCCGGGTTTATCCAATTCTTATACGGGAGTAAATATCGGCGCTATCAATTATGCTTTTTCCAATGCACAGCTGGAACCCGGCTTTACTGCGCAGTCTGTAAAAGTGCCGCATACGGCAGTACGAATTATTTTACTGGGTCACCAGTTCAACAAATATCTTTCTGCACAGATCAGTTATATGCGCCCCGTTGGCTGGGTGGAATATAAAAAGATCAATACCGACCAGTCCGATCACACGGTGTGGATGAACGTGGCGGGATTGACACTCGCTTCACAGCTTCCTTTACATAAAAAAATTTCCCTTTTTGGAGAAGCGGGTCTGGGTATCATCACCAGGAAAGGCTTCCGTATTAATAATGTACCGGTGATAAAGAATGCGAATTACGCAACGGTAATGGCCGGTGCTGCTTTACAATATCATCTAAATAGAAAATGGGATCTGCAGATCAGTTCCGCATGGTCGCCTGCCAATCAAAAAGTAAAACAACCAGCTACTACTTTTCTTGCTGCCGGTTTTCATTATCATATGCGACCCCTTCCAAAAGAAACAGTGGAAAGGAATGCTAACAGCGGTTATAGTTTTCCCAAACAATTCATCCTGGCGGGTTATACCACGAATGCATTAGGTTATGGCGTAAATGATTTTGCTTCGAAAGGAGCCATTCCTTTTTTCTGGGGTGGTGAAGTACATATTCAACAGGGATTTACGCTGAGCTACCAGCGGAATATCTTCCATACCCGAAAAGTCTTTGCGTTTGACTGGGCAGCGGGTATTTCCTTTTGGAAAAGCAGGGATAAGGCAGACAGGTTTATGACGGTTTCGTTGTCACCGGTTTTCCGGTTCACTGCTGTCCGCAGTAAACCGCTTGATCTTTTTGTTGAATACTCCGTGGCGGGCCCCACCTGGATCTCTAAAAAGATCATTGATGATAAAGCCACCGGCCAGCATTTTACTTTCTATGACTTTATGGGCATGGGAGTGTTCACCGGTAAAAACAGGCGGCTGAATGCCAATATCCGGATCGCCCATTATTCCAATGGCAATATTTACCCGCAAAATGACGGGCTGAAGATCCCGCTGACCTTCCAGCTGGGCTATGTTTTCTGAGGATTAGTTGCTGGTACTGGAAATTTTTCCAACCTTTAAAGAGCAACCAACAATTTCTCCACCTAAACGAGCCAACGAACATGAAAAAGATTCTTGTCGTGGCAGCCATGTTATTGATAACAGCAGCTGCCACCTATCTTGCTTCCTGCAACAACAATTCGTCCACTACCACTGCTGAAGACAAAGTAAAAGATTCCATCGCCAAAGTCGTTGAACGGGGATCCTACCTGGCCAATCATGTGGCGGCCTGTATTCACTGCCATAGCAAAAGAGATTTCACCAAATATGCGGGCCCGAATACCCCCGGTTCTGAAGGCGGTGGCGGTGATGTGTTTGATCACAATATTCTCGATGCTATTCCCGGAACACTCTATGGCAAGAACATTACACCCGACCCGGAAACGGGGATCGGCAGCTGGACAGATGAGCAAATAATGAGGGCCATCACACAAGGTATCAGTAAGAATGGTGATACGCTTTTCCCGCTGATGCCTTATGCCAATTTCAACCGGATGGCGAAAGATGACCTGTTAAGTATTGTTGCCTATTTAAGAACACTGAAGCCCATCAAAAACAAAGTACCCGATCGCCAGTTGATGATACCGATCAGTATGGCTTACCCGGCTCCATTCTTACAACCATCAATAGATGGCAATACCCGCCCGGCAGAAACAGACCTGGTGAAATATGGCGAATACATTACTACGATGGCGGATTGCGGCACCTGCCACACAGCATTTGTAAAAGGACAACCGGATATGAGCAAAGCTTTTGGTGGTGGTAATACCTTTCATATTGGCGATACCAGGGTAACATCGGCCAATATCACTCCCGATTCCACCGGTATCGGTGCATGGACCGAAGATATGTTCCTGAAAAAATTCACGATGTACCGGGAAGAAAAAGCCCATAACTATAACCCCGGGAATAAGAACAACGTGATGCCGCTGGTCTCTTATGCAGGTATGACAGACGGCGACCTGAAAGCGATCTATGCGTACCTGCGGACGCTGAAACCGGTGAGTAATAAAGTGGAGAAATATCCGCAGTAAACTAAGAGATTGAACGAGTGAAAAGAGAGAAAGAGTAAAGTACATCGGGTTGTTTCTTCAACAACGGTCAATAAAAAAATATGCAAGGAGATAAAGGGAGTTGTTTTTGTATTCCTCTTTATCTCCTTTACTCTTTTGAACTCTTAGTATCCTCTTTGTCGAAATACACATCTTTAAACAGTAACATCTTCCAGAGTTTTCGTTCGTTCTCTCTCGGGAAACCACAACGTTCTGCAAATTCATTCGTGTCCTTATACGTACCGAATAGCTTATCCCACAACGGCAGGTCGGAGAAATTGTATTTATGAACACCCAGCTGGTGGTGAATGGAATGCAGTTCCGGTGTTTGCAGGATATATTTCATCCACCGCGGTGACCTGATATTGGAATGATAATAATACTCCCCGGTGGCGGCAAAGAAGTTGAGCCAGAAAGCCCCTTCCAGTGACGAACCCAGTACCGGGTACATCAGCAACGCAATTAAAAATGAATCGGCCAGTATTTCCACGGGATGTTTGTAAAAAGAAGTGAGGGTCTCAATTCTTGAGGGTGAATGATGCACCTGGTGAAAAATGACCCAGAAACCATTGGCATGCCGGATGCGGTGCCACCAGTAAAAAAAGAAAGTGCTGATGAGCCAGCCGATAAAACCTTCCAGTACGGGCTGCTGCAAATTGGATAATTGGAACAGCGAAGACCCGCTGAGCCAGTTGAACCAGAGATGATTGGTGCCAAACGTGATACCGATCTGGAAAGCATTCACCAGCAACACCCGGAAATACCAGCCCTTGCTGTTGGGCAGCTCCCGGCCGGGCACCACCCGTTCCCACACTAAAAAGATAATGGTTACAATAACGGTGCAGATCGTGGGCATCCATAAACTCATGGTGGTGGCTTTAGTAAGGGCTAAAGTAACAGAAGAATTGGAACGGGAGAATACCGGGAGCAGGGTAGTTGAACAACGGGTTATTGCAGGATCTTATGCAATATAATTTTGATAGCCAAAGTGGAGTCGGGTGACACGTTGGGCGGGTAGAATTTTCTTTTCACCAATGCCGGCGGCGCAATTAATCTCCGCACTTCACCCACCTGCATTCCTCGTAAGCCTTCATCCACGCCATCGGTTGCCTGGTGCCCGCCGATCAATACTTTGACAGGGGTGGTTGCGTTTTCATTGGAATACAGCACCGTCCCGTCGAGGTAAGACGTGGTTTCAAAGATCAATACCTCTTGTCCTTCTTTGGCTGTTGACCCGCTGCCCTTTTGCAGAATTCTGTATTTAAGCCCGGAAGCCGTTGTTACATACCCGTCAGCTGCTTGAGTTGTTTTCTGTTGGTTGCTGCAACTTAGGATCATGAAGGAAGCTAACAAAGGATAAAAAAATTTCACGGCTAATGATTAAATGATAAGTATTATGTTTAAAAATAATCGGCTACATTATTTATACACTTCATGTTAGCAGCTTACCGTCTGTTTCGTTAATGCTGATACGACTTTAGGATAATCAATAAGATGTCGTGCAAAGAAGGAGTAATAATATTATTGATTGTACAATTTAGTGTCCCGCTTTCACATGAGAGTTCAAAACCCGGATTTTTTGTGTCTCCGGTATATTCTTTGTCTAAAACTATTTTATTTTTAGTTAAGTCATAAACCTGAACTCTTGCTGTTGTAAAAGTATTTCCATCTTTTTTAAATGTATGTAGTGTCACCGGGTTAACTACCCATTGCACATTATGCTTCTTGGCTACTGTATTAAGCTGTTCGATTGTCCCATCAGATTTGTCGTGGCTTGGAAGTACAATACAATTTTCTGTCTGCCCGAAAACCATGTAGGTCAACATACCATAAAGGGAAAGAGTAAAGGAAGATGCAAAATCCATCTGCTTTCTGAAGTGGAACTCTGCAATGTCCATAATCTTAATATTTTTTTCATTTTTACCTAAGCTATCCAAAATATATTTCTCCTCTTGTGAGGTATACTCAACTCGATATGTGAAATCTTTAATTTCGTCAAACAGGGTTGTGTCATATTGAGTCTGATAAGGGTCGAGTACAACAATTGTCGGCGTATATTTTTTTTGTCCGAATGTTACGAGGCCAGCGAGTAAAAGAAAGGTAAGTAAGAAGTAACGCATTTTGAAATTTTAGGATTGGCTTGCTACTAACGGCCAGGGCTTTCTGCTGTGCTGATATTCTGTGTTACTTCAGCCCCGAACTGTCGCTGAGTAAAATCCATGAAGATGATATTATATTCTTCAGCCAGCATAGCAGAAAACCCAATGTTGGGTGCTTTTCATAGTTTAAAAGTATCAACCGCCTTCTTAAATGGCTCGATGTATTTTTCAAAGTTTGTTGGGTCACCGGCATATGAAATTGCATATATACTTCCTTTGTTATAGCAGTAATAAATCAGCGACCTGATTCCAAAAGGTTTTGTCTTTGTTTGAATCCATTTGTAGAAAATTCCATTCTTGTTGTAATTACCTTCCTGAATTATTTCTCGGTCTTCGTCCGGTGAGTCAAATGGTCGACAGTAGCTTTTATAATACTTTTCAAGTGTTGTATTTTCATAAGAGGTAATACTCACATGAAAAGATGGGATTATTCCACCTTCGCTTATACCCGAAAGTCTTACGGACAATCCATTATTCTGATCTCCTAATCTTGGCTCAACAATCCAACCAGTTGGAATACTAATTGAAAAGTGATTTGCTGTATCGAGATACACATTGGAATCTTGACTATATAAACAAGTGCTTGCGAGGGTCAAGGCTATGATGAAAAAATACTTCATAAATTAAGTAAATCACTAACAAGTAACGCTGATGAACGGAATAGCACCCAACACATAAATATACGCCACTGCTGACATAAATTTCCATTGGTTACCAGAGTTCAATTATGCCACCGCCTCTTCCTCCCGCTTCCACTCCTTATCCATATAAAAAGTACCAAAGGGAATAATGGAAGAGATAAAAACTTTAAAGCCCCAGGTAATGGATTTATGGTATTTGTCTTTTACCATATAGGCGGCAACGGCCAGTGCAACAAACAATACCCCGTGCAGGCTGCCGATAATAGTTACCGCTTTGGGCATATCGGCAAAATATTTCAGCGGCATGGCGATCAGTAACAACACTAAAAAGGAGATACCTTCTGCAAAAGCAATCTTACGGAACCAGCTGTATGTTTTTTTCATAGATAGCAACCCTTAAAGGGGTTTACACCCAACCCTGTTCAGCGGTTGAGCCTGTTTGTTTAATTAATAGTATTGAGCAGTCAGTAAAAAGGAAATTGTTGTCAACGCTGCTATAAAAAGAACTTAATAAATATACAAGGATCTGCGACCTGAGTTCCCCTTTAGGGAGACAGGGGGCTAATAATTGATCACTTGTTCTTCAATGGTTTCCGGAATTTCTCTCCATTCGTATTGCTGGTTGCGCAATTGGGGTTCAAAACCGGCTTCCCGGATGGCATCCTGTATGGTTTTATAGGTGAAACGATGCGGGGCACCGGCGGCACTCACCACATTCTCTTCGATCATGATAGAACCAAAATCATTGGCACCGGCATGTAAACAGATAGAAGCAGTTTGTTTACCTACCGTTAACCAGCTGGCCTGTATGTTCTTTACATTGGGCAGCATAATGCGACTCAATGCGATCATCCGGATATATTCATCCGCCGTGGTGAGATTATGTACACCGCGGATCTTCGCTAATAAAGTGTCCACATCCTGGAAGGTCCAGGGAATAAAAGCGAGAAAACCTTTGGCATCGGCTGGTTTACGGCTTTGCACTTCTCTTATTTTCACCAAATGTTCAAAACGTTCTTCGATCGTTTCCACATGACCGAACATCATGGTGGCAGAGGTGGTGATATTAAGTTTATGAGCTTCATGCATAATGTCGAGCCATTGCTGTGCACCACATTTGCCTTTGCTGATCAAACGGCGCACCCTGTCTATCAGTATCTCTGCACCGGCACCGGGCAATGAATCCATACCGGCTTCTTTCAGTGCTTTCAACACTTCATGGTGGGTTGATTTTTCCAGCTTGGTAATATGCGCCACTTCGGGTGGCCCGAGTGTATGCAGTTTGATTGTCGGGAACTCCTGTTTGATCTGCCGGAAAGTATCTACATAGAACTGCAGGCCGAGATCAGGATGGTGCCCGCCCTGTAACAGTAACTGGTCGCCACCATATTTTAAGGTCTCAGTGATCTTTTGCCGGTAGGTTGGCATATCGGTGATATAGGCTTCAGCATGACCGGGTATGCGATAGAAATTGCAAAACTTGCAGTTGGCGATACAAACATTGGTGGTGTTCACGTTGCGGTCGATCTGCCAGGTCACTTTACCATGCGGCACTTGTTTTTTGCGGAGTTCATCGGCAATAAACATCAGGTCCGCCAGCGGGGCATGCTGGTAGAGGTACACTCCTTCTTCTACGGAAAGGGCACCGAAAGCCGAAGCTTTATCATAGAGATCGTTTAGCTGCATAAATTGTATTTCATTTAAATCCCGCTTAGTGGTCTTTGTGGCTATGCGGGATGAACAAGTCCGGAAAGCGCAAAGTTACACCTGAATAACAGAAAACAGGCTGAACGGTTTTGCTCCGGTCACTCCTTCAACTAAATTTACCGGTGGGCAGGTATGAATGGCAAGCGGCTTTGCATCATTTTACTCTTGTTTACTGTCCTGAATAAGAACGATTGCCGACCAAAAACCTTCACATGAAAAAAATAGTATCCCTGCTGTCCCTGTTCCTGTTGTTTTTGCAACAGCAGGGTATTGCCCAGGAAGAATTCATAGAACCACCTTCCCGGTTTCTTACCCGTGTTCCCTTTACCCAGCTTACCGGTGGTATCGTGATCCTGCAGGCCAAACTGAATAATTTCCCGGACACACTGAATTTTGTACTCGATACAGGCAGCAGTGGTATTTCCTTAGACTCAACTACAGCGGATTACCTGAAACTGAGTCCGCTGGCAACAGACCGTACGATCCGGGGCATTGCCGGCATCCGGAATGTGCCCTTCTTATTTAACCAATCCCTCCGTCTTCCTAACCTGAAAGTGGACAGTCTTGATTTTCATGTCAACGATTATTCCATCCTTACAGCAGTGTACGGTGAACAGATCGATGGTATCATTGGCTATTCCCTGTTGAGCCGCTATATCGTAAAGATCAATTATGACAGTATGTTCATTGATATCTGCAGCCGGGGTACTATCCGGTATCCCAAAGGCGGGTTCATGCTTAAACCATCTATCGGCAGCCTGCCTATTCAGCAACTGCGGGTAAAAGATGCGGCTACGATCAATACCCGTTTTTTATATGATATCGGTGCCGGTGTGTGCATGATGTTGTCCACCGAATTTGTTGCCGACAGTGCTTTGTTGAATAAAAAAAGAAAATTGTTGTCCAAGGAAGGAGAAGGGGTGGGTGGCAAGATCGATATGTTTGTAACAGTGATCAAAGAAGTTAAGCTGGGGCCTTACCGGTTCCGTTCGGTACCTACCTATATTTTTGATGATGTGTACAATGTAACATCCTATCCTTATCTCGGCGGTTTGATCGGGAATGATATCCTGCGCAGGTTCAATACGATCCTGAATTATGAGAAAAAAGATTTTTACCTGGTGCCAAATACGCATTTCAACGACCCGTTTGATTATTCCTATTCTGGTATTGAACTTTATTATGTGCAGGGGAATATTATTGTGGGGGATGTGGCGAAGAACTCACCGGCTGAAGCAGCGGGTTTAAAAGAGAATGATGTGGTGATCGCTGTCAATAATAATTTTTCGCAGAACCTGAACCAATACAAGATCGCCCTGCAGGCACCAAACGAAAAGATCAAAATGATCGTCCGGAGAGACCTGGCCCTGAAAGAGATCATTTTTAAGGTCAGGAGCATCCGGTAGCCAACTTGCTTTTTCCTGTTTATAGCCAGAAGCCCATTTTTCGATAATTTTACCCCTTCGCCGGGGGGCGACCAACTTTTACTTTCAACGACTGTTATATCAATTATGATTCAATTTGAAAAGTTCACATTGGCCAACGGGCTGCGGGTCATCGTTCACCAGGACCTCTCCACTCCTATGGCGGTTATGAATATCCTGTATGATGTGGGAGCCAGGGATGAGGACCCGGAGAGAACAGGTTTTGCCCATTTGTTTGAACACCTGATGTTTGGCGGCTCGGTCAATATTCCTGATTATGATGAGCCATTGCAAATGGCCGGCGGGGAGAATAATGCGTATACGACCAACGACCTGACCAATTATTACATTCAGTTACCGGCAGAAAATTTAGAAACAGCTTTCTGGCTGGAAAGTGACCGGATGTTATCACTGGCTTTTGGAGAGAAAAGTTTAGAAACGCAGCGTAAAGTGGTCTGCGAGGAATTCAAAGAACATTATCTCACCAAACCTTATGGTGATGTATGGCATAAGATGCGGGAACTGGCCTATAAGAAACACCCGTACAGGTGGATGACGATCGGTAAAGAATTATCGCATATTGAAAATGCAAAACTGGACGATGTAAAAAATTTCTTTTTCAAACATTACCGTCCTGTCAACGCCATTATGGTTGTAGCCGGGAATGTGACCACAGAAAGAGTAAAGGAGCTGGCGGAAAAATGGTTTGGCGATATTCCTGCCGGTGAAAAATATAAACGCAACCTGCCGCAGGAAGCCCCGCAAAGCGAAGAAAGAAAGATAACAATCAAGGCTAATGTGCCGCTGGATGCCTTGTACAAAACATGGCATATCTACCCGCGGTTGGACCGTAGATATTATGTAACCGACCTGCTCGCTGATATCCTGAGTGGTGGCGGTTCATCCAGGTTATACCAGTCGCTGGTAAAGGAAAAGCAATTGTTCAGCAATATTGAATGTTATCATTTTGGCAGCAGCGATAATGGATTGCTGGCCATTGATGGCAAACTGGTAAAAGGAGTGAAGATAGAAGAGGCAGAGAAAGCGGTGGAAGCCGAATTAGATAAAATGAAAAATGAACTGGTGCCCGAAGCGGAATTGCAGAAAGTAAAAAATAAAACAGAAAGCCTCACTGCTTTTGAAGATATGAGTGTAATGAGCCGGGCCGAAAGCCTTGCCTATTATGAATTGCTGGGAGATGCAGCCTGGATGAATTTTGAACTGGAAAAATATGGCACGGTAACCACCGAAGATATTTTACAGGAAAGCAGGAATATTTTCCGGAAAGAGAACAGTAACACTATTTATTACCTGTCGGATAACTGATACAAGCACTGATGAAAGGAACAACGACCCTGTTAGAAAGGAAAAAAGCCCCTGCTATTGTTGATGCAGTTAATTTCCATTTGCAATTAAAAGCCGCTGATAAGTTCACCCTGCGCAACGGAGTGGAAGTATATGCCGTGAATGCAGGTGCGGAAGAAGTGCTCTCGCTGGAATGGGTCTTCTTTGCCGGGAACTGGCAGGAAGAACAAAACCTGGTGGCCGCTTCTGCTAATTTTTTGCTGCGCAATGGTACATCCAAAAGATCGGCTTTCCAGATCAATGAACATTTTGAATACTATGGTTCTTACCTGAACCGGGCCTGTTACAATGAAACAGCTACGATCACTTTACATTGTTTGAATAAACACATCCATGAACTGCTGCCGGTGGTGAAAGAACTGATCATTGATTCCATCATGCCTGAAGAAGAACTGGCGATCTATAAACAGAATATGAAGCAGCGGCTGAAAGTGAGCCTTAAGAAAAGTGATTTTGTGGCCAGCCGCCTGATCGATGTTTATTTGTATGGCGAACAACACCCGTATGGCAAATACAGCAAAGCAGAAGATTTTGATATCCTGCAACGGGAACAGCTGCTGAAGTTTTACGATGAATATTACCGCAATGGTAAACTGATCTTATTCGCCGCAGGAAAACTTCCGGCGAATCTTGAAACATTACTGAATGAACATTTTGGCGACCTGCCGAATAAACCGGTTATCTTAAAAGAAATAAAACCCGCCACAACTGCGGAAAAAAAATTCAGGATCACGAATGACCCGGAAGGCGTGCAGGGATCTATACGGATAGCAAGGCCGTTCCCCAACCGGCATCACCCGGATTTTATAAAAGTACAGGTGCTGAATGCCCTGTTAGGTGGTTTCTTTGGATCAAGACTAATGAGTAATATCCGGGAGGATAAAGGCTATACCTACGGCATACATAGTTATCTTCAAAACCATATTCATGATTCTGCCTGGATGATCAGTACAGAAGCCGGTAAAGATGTTTGCGAAGCCACTATTGCTGAAGTGTATAAAGAAATGAAAGGCCTGCGGGAAGAACTGGTGGAGGAAGACGAATTACTGCTCGTCCGGAACTATATGATGGGCGGAATACTCGGAGACCTGGATGGTCCTTTTCAAATTATTGCCCGGTGGAAGAACATTGTATTGAACGGGCTGGATGAACAATATTTCTACAATTCGATTAATACGATCAAGACCATACCAGCGGAAGAGATCAGGTCGTTGGCACAGCAATACCTGAACCCGGATGATTTTTATGAGCTGGTGGTGATATAAAGTAAAGAAGGAGAAAAAATGGATCCTCTTTTATCTCCTTTCCCTACATGCGATCTTTTATTGAATGATCATATTGAATCGCTTCGCCTGTTCTTTGATGATCTTCTCCACCTGAGTTTCTAAAGTGGCTGTATTAGTATTTCCGGCTGCCCTGGCTCTTTCAGCAGCGATATAAGCATCTCTTTTTATACTGACTTCACCCAGCTGTTTCTGTATCAGGCTTCTTTCGTTATTCTTGGCTTTTACGATCTGCTGTAATTCTGCACGGCTTTTATTCTTCAAACTATCGGGCAAGGTTTTCAGGTCCACTTTAGCAACAAATGAGCTGTCAGCAGCCACTGCATCCAGCAAATCCCAACTCGAGTTATTGTAGAGGTACTTATTTCCTTTTACAGCTGCTCTTTTTGCCATCGCCGCTTTGTTCAATTGATAATTAGACTGATCCATTTCCGCCTGCCTGGCCACATTGGAGGCACCGGCAGATCCATAGCCAATATAAGTACCATTAAGTTTATAGTTCAATACATACAATGTACTGTCATACGGGGTAACAATATCATCCAGGGCTGCATTAGGATCAATATTGGTAAAACTGCCACTGCCGCATTCGCCGCCAAGATTCCAGTGTTCACGGACGCCCTGCATTTTATCACCACAATAAATCGTGTTTACGATCACTCCTTTTTTCCGGGCTTCTTCGCAGGCTTTGGTATAAGTGATACCACCTTGTAAGAAATCTTCATTACCGGAAATAAAAATTACTTTATAACTGGCAGAAGAGGCATCCCATTTTAAATCGTTAAGGGATGTATAGATCACTTGCCCGCAGTATTCCTGTCCGCCATTCGTGGTTAGTTTAAAGAGATCCTGTGATAATTTATCAAGATCAGAAGTAAATGCTGATACCTGTTTTACATATCCGTCTTTTATGGAGTTATTATCACGGCCATATTCATATAAAGCGATTTCGATCTGCGGTACTTCTTCATTACACTTTGCTTTTCCCATTACCGTCACCATGTTCCAGAGCTGGGCCTTTGCCTGTTCTATGAGGCCATCCATACTATTACTCACATCAAGCAAAATAGCAGCCTGGATCTTCGGTGTTGTTTTATGAATTACCGGTTCTGTAGCTGATGAAGTAGTTTGATGGGGAGTAAGGGTGGTATCAAGGGCCGCTAATCCGAGGAAGATGGAAAACACGGCAACAGAGGGTTTCAGCAACGTATGCATAAGTAGTATTTTAGTCCAAGATGCCGATAGCCGGATAATTTCACAACAGGTCAAGGGCTTTTTGTCATTGCTTTAACAGGTGGCCAGGCCTGGTTTTACAATTTGTTCATACCCTATTGCCCGGTCTTAGGTTCTGGTTTCTTGTTCCTTGTGCCTTTTTTAATAGGTTTGCACTATGATTTTCGACAGAAAAGACATTGCTAACGATCAGCTTGTACATATTTACAGAAACCTGCTCTGGCCGCGCATGATCGAAGAAAAAATGCTGGTGCTGCTCCGGCAGGGTAAGATCTCTAAGTGGTTTAGTGGTATCGGGCAGGAAGCGATCTCGGTCGGCGCCACCCTGGCCCTGCTGGAAGATGAATGGATCATGCCGTTGCACCGCAACCTCGGGGTGTTCACCAGCCGTAATATGCCCTTGAATAAACTCTTTATGCAATGGCAGGGTGCGCAGGAAGGATACAGCAAGGGAAGAGAAAGAAGTTTTCACTTTGGCAATAAAGAACATCATATCTGCGGGATGATCTCGCACCTGGGTCCGCAACTGGCGATAGCCGATGGCGTGGCATTGGCATATAAATTAAGAAAAGAGAAAAAAGTATCCTTAGCATTTAGTGGTGATGGCGGTACCAGTGAAGGTGATTTTCATGAAGCATTAAACACGGCTGCTGTCTGGGACCTGCCCGTGATTTTTGTTATCGAGAATAATGGCTATGGTTTAAGTACGCCGGTGAATGAACAATACCGCTGCATCAGCCTGGTGGATAAAGCCAAAGGCTATGGCATGGAAGGGGTGCAGATAGATGGTAACAATGTGTTGTCTGTTTATGATACGATAAAAGGTGTAAGAGAGTATTGTATCAAAAACCAGAAACCCTATTTGATAGAATGCCTCACGTTCCGGATGCGTGGACATGAAGAAGCCAGTGGTACCAAGTATGTGCCGCAGGATCTCTTCAAGCTATGGGAAATGAAAGACCCGATCAAAAATTATGAAGCTTTCCTGCTGAAAGAAAATGTGCTGACCACCGGGCAACTGGAAGGAATTAAAGAAGAATTCAAAGAAAAAATAGATAGTGAACTGGCAGTTGGTTTTGCAGCAAGGCCGGTGCAGGTGAATACGGAAGAGGAGTTGCAAGATGTATATGCAGAAAGGACAACGGACGATGGACGACTGACCACAGCAAGGGTCATTGAAAATTCGCAACTCAATAGTGACCCGGGCCTCCTAGCTAAAGAAGCCCGGCTGATCGATGCGATCAAAGAAGGACTTCATCAATCCATGCAACAACATGCTAATCTCATTCTGATGGGACAGGATATTGCTGAATATGGAGGAGCATTTAAGATCACCGAAGGGTTTGTCAGTGAATTTGGGAAAGAAAGAGTGAGAAATACACCACTTTGTGAAAGTGCGATCGTTGGCACTGCATTGGGATTATCGCTGGAAGGATATAAGAGCATGATGGAAATGCAGTTTGCTGATTTTGTCACGGTAGGTTTCAACCAGATCATCAATAACCTGGCTAAGATCCATTACCGCTGGGGACAAAATGCGGATGTGGTGATCCGGATGCCAACAGGTGGAGGTGTCGGTGCCGGTCCTTTTCACAGCCAGAGCAATGAAGCCTGGTTTGTAAAAACGCCGGGATTAAAAGTTGTATACCCTTCAACACCAATAGATGCAAAGGGGTTGCTGATCGCTGCGATCAATGACCCGAACCCGGTCTTATTCTTTGAACACAAAGCCCTGTACCGTTCGGTAAGCGGGCAAGTGCCAACCGACTATTATGAAATAGAAATCGGCAAAGCAAGACATGTAAGAGAAGGCGATGAGATTTCGATCATCACTTATGGCAGCGGGGTGCATTGGGCCGAGGATTATGCAGCAGAACACCCGGAAATTTCTATCGATATCATGGACCTGCGAACGCTGTTACCACTGGATTACTTCGCCATTCGTGAAGCCGTGCAACGTACCGGCCGTGTATTATTGTTGCATGAAGACACACTCACGGGCGGCCTAGGCGGCGAGATTGCAGCCTGGATCGCAGAAAATTGTTTTCACTTGTTAGATGCACCGGTGATGCGTTGCGCATCATTGGATACACCGATTCCTTTTAATATCGAGCTGGAAAATAATTTTATGGCGAAGTCGAGATTGCATGAATCAATACAAAAACTGATCGGTTATTAATATTTTCGTTATTCCGGAAAATTTCCTGGCCTGTTACAGTCATTGTAACAGGCTTTTCTTTTGGCGGTATAATTAAATAGTTTATCTTAAAATATCTTTCCGCTCCCTCTGTAAGGTTTTCACCGCCCTGATTTATTACCAACCAAAACGAAACCAACATGTCATCCAATCCTGAGACGGTGTCTGCTGCGCCTGTATTGCAAAACGAACGCATCACTATTATTGATTCACTGCGGGGCATGGCACTACTGGGCATCCTGCTGATGAATATTCCGTATATGGGATTGCCGGAACCTTCTTTTGATCACCTGGCGCTGAATAATGAACTGGGCACCATTAACCAGAAGGTTTGGTTCTTTGTCAACTGGATACCGGAGGGAACACAGCGGGCTATTTTCTCCATGTTATTTGGGGCTGGTATCATTTTGTTTGTAACCCGGCTGGAGAAAAGAACAACCGGTATGTGGCCGGCTGAATATTTTCTGCGCCGCCAGTTATGGTTGCTGGTCTTTGGATTGTTCAATGCCTTCGTATTGTTGTGGCCCGGCGATATTTTATTCCAGTATGCTATTATTGGTATTGTGGCTTTTGCATTTCGCAGGCTTTCAGTCAAAGGGTTGTTGATTGCGGCCGGTGTTTGTTTACTCCTGATGACAGCAAGAGAGAACAGGGATCTCTACCAGCAAAAAGGAAAAATTCAGAAAGGGGAACTGGTAGCAAAGATCGATACCACGAAAGTGAAATTGACTGATAAGCAGCAAGAACAACTGGGAGCAATGACCTCGATGAAGGAAAGATCAGATACTGCAGGCTTGCGGAAAGAAATGAAGAAAAACATACAAAAGGCAACCGGCAGTTATGGTGAATTGTATGAGTATATCAGTAATGTGAGTGCCATGCTGGAGTTTAATTATACGTATTACGGCATCTGGGATGTATTGTTATTCATGTTGATCGGTATGGCCTTTTATAAATCGGGTATATTAACCGGTGCTGCACCGGCAAAAGTCTATTGGGCCTTGTTCATACTGGGAATGGGGGCCGGGCTTACACTTACCTGGTTCAAGCTGCAATTCATGCTGCATCACCAGTTTAACCAGTTCCAGATTACAAAATTCAAATCATTTGAATATTACGAGATCGCCAGGACATTGCGTTCGCTGGGTTTATTTGGACTCATCATGTTGCTCTATAAGTCAGGATGGTTTAAATGGTTGTTTGCGTTAGTAAGACCGGTAGGACAAATGGCTTTTACCAATTACCTGATGCAATCGTTCATGTGTGGAATGTTTTTCTTTGGAATAGGATTTGGTATGCTGGGTAAACTGCAACGGTACGAGATCTATTATGTAGTAGGAGCTGTGTGGGTCATTGAAATAATATGGAGCCATGTCTGGTTGCGGTACTTCCGCTTTGGTCCGCTGGAATGGTGCTGGAGAAGTTTAACCTATTGGAAAAAACAACCGCTCCGGAAAAATAAAACAGAAACAGATACCATGGGAATGGGGTAGCCATCTTCAGTAATAAAATATTGTACATGACAAAAGAGGCCGCAACTGATTTAACAGCACCGGTGAGCCAGCAGGACAGGATCGTTATCCTCGACAGCCTGAGAGGTTTTGCCATCCTCGGGATATTATTAATGAATATGCCTGCTTTTGCTTTACCACCACCGGTGCAGCATGATCCTTTTTTATTGAATGAATGGGGAACAGTTGATTTCAAAGCATGGGCTATTGTGCAATGGTTTCCGGAAGGCACACAACGGGCTATTTTTTCCATGCTGTTTGGTGCCGGCATATTACTTTTTATTGGCGGGAAGGAAAAACGGCTGGATGGAATGATGCCGGCCGATTATTTTTTCCGTCGCCAGCTCTGGCTGATTGCTTTTTCCCTGTTTGATGTTTTTGTGCTGCTCTGGTCCGGTGATATCTTACTGGATTATGCCTGCCTCGGTATGATCATGTTTGCATTCCGTAACCTGCCGGCTAAAAAACTACTGATCGGGGCAACCTTTTGTTTCTTTTTTATGCTGGCCCGGGAAAACCGGGACCTCTACCACGATAAAGAAACGATTCATCTTGGTGAAAAGATTGCTGCTATGGATACGACGAAAACCAAACTGACGCTTATTCAAAAAGAACAGCTGGGAGCGATGCAGGATTTTAAAGACAGGAATACGGCAGCTAGCAAGCTGAAGCGGATGCAAAAAAATATAGAGAAGAATACCGGGAGCTATATAGACCTGTATGAATACCGTACGGGTCGGTATCTTGATGACCTGGTACAATATCTCTACTTTGGTATCTGGGATGTAATGCTGTTTATGTTTATCGGGATGGCTTTTTTAAAAATGGGCATATTAACCGGGAAGGCACCTGTAAAAACTTACCTGTGGATGACCATTGTGGGGTTGGGTGTGGGGCTAACAGTATCCTGGTTCCGAATACAGGAATTGCTGGAAGCTAACTTCAACAGGTTTGACTATACAAAACAGGTTTGGTTCTCGTCCTATGAATTATCCCGGACCTTCCGGTCCATTGGTATCCTGGGTTTGATCATGCTGTTGTATAAATCTGGTTTGTTTAAGTGGTTATTTGCATTGCTCCGGCCGGTGGGACAAATGGCGTTTACTAACTACCTGGTGCAGTCATTGCTATGCGGGCTTTTTTTCTATGGAGTAGGTTTGGGTAAGTACGGCCAGTTGCAGCGGCATGAAATATATTATGTAGTGGCAGGAGTATGGACCCTGCAAATCCTGTACAGCCATGCCTGGCTCCGCTATTTCCGCTTCGGTCCAATGGAATGGGCCTGGAGAAGTTTGACCTATTGGAAAAAGCAACCGCTTAAAAAAGAAAAATCGGGCGATAGCACCATAAGAATGATTTAAATTAGTAAGAGTAATGTGACCGCTGTTATAAATATCTTTTCACTTTAAAACTGCATTTATGAAAAAGGCCCTGGTAGTCCTTAGTATTTTGTTTTTTGCATACAACAGCTCCGCTCAAACAAACTGGAGTCCCGAACAATGTTTGAAAATAAAAAATATAACAGCTGCCCGTGTATCACCTGATGCAACTAAGCTGCTATACACTGTTCGGGAAGCAGTGATGACGGATGACCGGAGTGAATATATAAACCAGGTATGGCTTTGCAATGCAGATGGCAGCAATGCGGTTCAGTTAACCAAGGGCGATAAAAATTCTTCCAACCCTAAATGGAGCCCCGATGGCAAGTTGATCGCCTTTACTTCATCCCGGGATGGAAAAAACAATTTATACATCTTACCGGTGGGTGGCGGAGAGGCAGAAAAAATTACTGATGTAAAATCAGCAGTGGGTGAGTATGAGTGGCGTCACGACTGTAGTGCTATCGCTTTTGTAATGATCGACCCGGCAGAAAGTAAAGAGGAAAAAGATAAAAAGGCAAAGAACGATTGGTATTATATGGACGAAGAAATAAAACAGAACAGGTTATATGTTCTATGGTTGAATCAGAAAGATACGGCTGGAAAATATGTACAAAAGAAACTAACCAAAGAGAATTATAATGTGAATGCTTTCGACTGGAGTGCTGACGGGAAAAGCATTGCCTACAGTCACGGAAAATCCCCGGAGGTCAATGATAACATATACAGCGATATCTCATTGATAGAAGTGGAGAGTGGAACGATAAAACCAATAGCCGCTACGGGTGCCGGAGAAACAAATCCTTTGTTCAGCCCGGATGGGAAATTGATTGCTTATTACTGTACCACTAACCCTGTTGACTGGTCGGGTGCACGACATGCAAAGATCTATTCACTGACGGATGGGAAAAGCTGGCGGCTGAAAGCCACACCGGATGAGAATGGAGGTATTGGTGCTAATGGCATCTTTGGCTGGACAGCCGACGGTAAAAATGTATTATGGGCAGAAGCCAATAAAACATTAAACAGCGTTTACCTGTTGAGTGCAGATGGAAAATCAATTACGGAATGGACAAAGGGTTCAAAAGACCTGTTAGGTAGTGTTTCCATTAATTCAACCGGAAGCCATATGGCTTTTACATTACAGAATACAGCAAAACTGCCCGAAGTCTATATAAGTCCGATGACTGCCTTTTCTCCTGTAAAAGTCACAGATATCAATGCGGTCTGGGCCAGCAAACCATTGCCCAAAACTGAACTGGTAAAATGGAAAGGGCCGGATGGAAGGGAAATTGAAGGACTGCTTACGTACCCTGTCAATTATAAGCCGGGACAAAAAGTGCCTTTTATATTAAATGTACATGGAGGACCGGCGGGTGTGTTTTCACAAACCTGTATTGCAGTAAACCAGGGTACTTATCCCATTGCTGCTTTTGCAGAAGCAGGGTATGCAGTGTTGCGGCCTAACCCCAGAGGTTCGTCCGGCTATGGTACTGAATTCAGAACGGCTAACCGGGAAGACTGGGGCGGAAAAGATTACCTGGACCTGATGGCGGGTGTTGATCTTGTAATTAAAATGGGAGTAGCAGATGAAAACAGGATGGGAGTAATGGGCTGGAGCTATGGCGGGTTTATGAGCAGCTGGATCGTTGGGCATACCGATCGTTTTAAAGTAGCTTCTATTGGTGCGCCGGTGGTTGACCTGGCTCATCAGAATCTTACGGATGATATAGAAGGGTTCTTACCATCTTATTTCAAATCCAACCCCTGGGATGACTGGAGTAAGTATGATGCACATTCCCCGTTACGGTTTATACAAAATGTAAAAACACCCGTAATGCTGCAACACGGTGAAGCCGATCTGCGGGTCCCTTTCAGCAACTCGGTGATGTTTTATAATGCCCTGCGCCGCCGAAATGTACCGGTTCGTTTACTGGCCCTGCCAAGACAACCGCATGGCCCTCAGGAACCCAGAATGATATTAAAAACCATGCAGACCAACCTGGAATGGTTTGACAGCTACATCGGGGAGAAGAAAGGATTTTAATGATAACAGTAATAATACAGATTTAACACATGAAATATTTCCTGCTTTCTTTTTTAGTAAGCTCATTATTTTTTTCGTGCCAACAAACCAAACAGGCAGAAAAGATGGGCGCCGTTCAGTATGATAGTGCCTACCAACCGGCTGTATTTACCGATGTGGCCCGGATAGAGAAGATCAAAAAATATTTACCGGTCATTGACAGCCTTTATAAAAATCATGCACGGGAAAATCATTTTCCCGGTATTGCTTTTGGTATCGTGGTAGATGGCCAGCTGATCTATAAGAATGCGTATGGGTATACTGATATTGACAAGAAAGTAGCAGCCAGTACTTCTTCTTTATTCCGTATTGCTTCCATGAGCAAGAGTTTTACTGCCATGGCGATTTTAAAATTAAGGGATGAAGGAAGACTGGACCTGGATGACCCGGCATATTTCTATATTCCTGAATTAAAGAACGTGAAATATCCGACAGCCGACGCTCCGCATATCACTATCCGTCACCTGCTGACACATGGGGCCGGTTTCCCGGAAGATAATCCCTGGGGCGACCGGCAACTGGCGGATAACGATAAAGAACTGATGGAATTTATTGGCAAACAAATTACTTTTTCTAACCCACCGGGTATTGCCTTTGAATACAGTAATCTCGGTTTTGCTTTACTGGGGAAAATTATTACTAATGTTTCCGGTCAACGTTACCAGGATTATATCAAAGAAAATATCTGGCAACCGCTGGGGATGAAGAATGCAGAATGGGAATATGGCAATGTGCCGGCTGATAAACTGGCACATGGGTATCGCTGGCTGAATGAGAACTGGGTGGAAGAAGAATTATTGCATGATACACCTGATGGCAGCTGGGGAGCCATGGGAAGTATGATCAGTTCTATTGATGAATTCGCCAATTATATGGCGTTTCATTTATCTGCCTGGCCTCCGAATAATACAAGTGATAAGGGCCCGGTAAAAAGAAGTTCCGTAAGAGAAATGCATCATCCGTGGCGGTTCAACGGATTGAATACAAACTATACATTTCCGGATGGAAGAAACTGTGCTATTGCAACAGCGTATAATTATGGATTGGGCTGGATGCGGGATTGCGACAGCCGTGTGTATATCAGTCACAGTGGTGGATTACCCGGCTTTGGCAGTCAATGGCGTATCATGCCCGATTATGGAATTGGTGTGGTAGCATTTGCTAACAGGACCTATGCACCATTCGGAGCTGTGAATTTAAGGGTGTTGGATACGCTGATAAAACTGGCGGAACTGCAACCAAGAGAATTACCAGCTTCAAAAATATTAGAGCAACGAAAGAATGAACTCGTTAAAATATTACCTGATTGGGATAAAGGAAAACAGAGCGGCATCTTCGCAGAAAATTTCTTCCCGGATTATCCTATTGATACATTAAAAAAATATGCGACCGACCTCTTGAGCAAAACCGGAAAAATCGTTTCTGTCAGTACGGTGAAACCTGAGAACCAGTTACGGGGTTCGTTTATTATCAAAGGTGAAAAAACCTCCATTGAGATCTATTTCACCTTATCACCCGAAAACCCGCCACTGATACAGGAATATCATATCAGGGAACTGCCGAAGGAAGAAAAATAATCTATTCGGTTAATCAATGATCGCCTGATAGGTCAGTGCCCTGAATTTTTCGACTACTTCTCCTTTAGTACTATTTTGCAACTGACGGTAGAACAGCATTACTATTTTTTCTTTGGGGTCCACCCAGTAAGAAGTAGCAAAAGCGCCGCCCCAACTGAAGGTACCGGCTTGTGCAGGTGTCCTGGCACTACCACGTTCCGTAACAACTTGAAAACCGAGACCAAATTTATCATCACCTCTTGCCAGGTCGCCGATCTGGTTCATTGTCATCATCCGGACACTGTTACGGCTTAAAATTCTTTTACCGTTGTATTGCCCTTCATTCAATAACATTTGTAAGAACACCGCATAATCATAAATAGAGGAGGACAAACCGGCACCCCCGGAATAATAACTAAATGCTGTAAGCGGGTAATCGGCAGTGATCGTTTTTCCATTGAGCATATCTGCTTTTGCTTTTACCAGTTTGCCGGTTGAATCTTCCCGGTAAAGATTCACCAGCCGGCTGGCTTTTTCAGCAGGAATATGAAAATAAGTATCCTTCATGCCCAATGGTTCAAAGATGCGGGTCTTGAAAAAATCATTCAAAGTCATACCAGAGATAATTTCTACCAAGCAACCCAATAGGTCGGTATTTAACCCGTAGGTCCATTTTTCACCGGGCTGGTGCATTAGCGGCAGCTTACCCAACCGGGTCATTGCATCCAGCAGTTTATCGTCCTGTACACCAATACCGGCAGTAAGGTTACTTTTTGCATAAATGGCATTGGCTTCTTTGGAACCAATTTGTGCATAGCCCAGGCCGGATGTATGCGTTAATAACTGGCGGATCGTGATATCACTTTTAGCCGGCACTGTTGTATAGGTTGTATCGGCAGGATTGAATTTATCCAGCACCTGTTGTTTCCTGAAAGCAGGGATATACTTAGAAACAGGATCATCCAGTAATAACTTCCCTTCTTCAAAAAGGATCATGATGGCCACACTGGTGATGGCTTTGGTTTGCGAAGCAATGCGGAAGATAAGTTCTTTCTGCATGGGCGACTTAGTATCCAGGTCATTATAACCAACCGCTTTATAATAAGCGATCTTGCCATTACGGATGATCAGGGCAGCGCCGCCATTCATCCAGCCTTTGTTCACCCATTCATTCATTTCACGGTCCAGCCGTTTCAGCCGTTCGGAGGAGAAACCGGCCGCTTCAGGTTTGGGAACGGTAACAATTTGCTGGGCAAGAGCAAGGGAGCATTGAACTAATACAACCAGGAGAAGAAAAGCATATTTACGCATACAGGAAGTTTAAGTGCTTTAAAGTTACTGGTCGTAATCAACACCCGCAAAAAAAGCAACCCGGAGGTTGCTTCTATGATCGTTTCCAGGGGATGTTATCAGTTCTTTTTACAAGTGAATTTTACCCAGAGTTTATGTGTATCATCTGCCCGGGCAAAATTGCTGAACGGAATTACAAGGTTCAGCAGGTTCATGTTTTGATTGGTGTTTGCAAGATCCGTAATGGCTTCAATAGTTTCAGTACGGCTGGCCCGGTAATCCAGGATATAAGTGGTTCGCAGTTCCTCGCTCATTTTTAAGGCATCGAATGAAGACAGATCGCTGTCTTTGTGACGGGTTCCGATAAAGGTTTTTACAACCAGCATCAGCTTTTTCTCTTTTAACAGTATTTCCGGGATATTATAAGTGACTTTTCCCATTTGGCTATTAGCCGATGCGTTGCGGTCATCCTGGTAATAACTTAATCCCGCTGTAGGGGGACCCTGGAAATTAGTTTGGTTGTACACAAGTTCCGACATGTTATTATACGAACGCAACCTTGTTTTCATTTCATTATTTTCATCCAGCTCCCAGAGTTCGGTGCTTACCTGTCCAAACACTCTTCTGCAATCACCATTATCAATCCGGTTGCGGGTAGCTTCGGAAACGGCGATATAATTCAGTACCACATCAAACAGTACTTTTTTACCGGTTGCAGTTGAATTATTGGTGCCAACAGTTTCAAACTGCCATTCCGTATCGGGTTGTCCCTGGTCGGCCCATTGAATCAGCTTTGAATTATTGTTAACCCCGCCGCCTTCCACGGCAGCAAGAAGGCCGGAGTTTTTATTTTTTAGTTTAAAGCCGGTTGCCGTTTTTTCAAGTTTCCAGTACAGGTCTTCATTGTTGATAGGTGTTACATTCATGGGCCTGGGGACCATTTCGTTTTTCTGGCAAATAAATCCGTATTGTTCTTTACTCCGGTTGAGTACACCCAGGAATTTATTTGTTTCAAGATTTTGGAACTTAAAATAGCCACCTGCTACAGCAATCGCTTTCCATTTCATACGGGCATCCTCACCAAGGGTAAATAAAACGATCTGTGCATTAAACTCCTGCCCTCCCGCCGGGAGATTCATTGGTTTAGCATATTTACCGCTTTTTACGTTTTTGATCCGTACGATTTCGCCATCTTTCAATTGGGCATGGGCCGTCATGGCTGAAAAAAGGCACACTAAAAAGGTGCTGATATAAAGGCTGCTTCGTTTCATAGCTGACAAGTTTAAATTTGAGCAATAAAAGTAGCTATTGCCTGTAAGTCTTGCAATTACACATTTGTGTAATAATGAAATAAGCAGGTATAATTTACAATTGATCTTTTAACGGCGGTGTAAAAGGCCACTTACAATTCTTTATGGAGCAATGCCTTACCAGCCCGGATACCCAGGTGTTTTTCATTCTCAACAGTAAGGACACCGTTGACGATCACGAAATGGAAACCGGCCGAATAAGCATGCGGCTTTTCAAAAGTGGAAACGTCCCTTACTTCTTTTTCATCGAAGATGATAATATCTGCTGCCATTCCTTCTTTCAGTAAGCCACGGTCTTTGAGTTGAAATTTTTGTGCCGGTAAAGAGGTCATCCGGCGGATGGCTTCTTCTAAAGAGATCACTTTTTCTTCCCGTACATATTTTGCCAGCACCCTTGCGTTCGTTCCATATCCTCTTGGGTGCGGCATGCCGGCATTCAACACCCTGATAGTGGCATCACTGGCAAACATATTGAAGGGGTACTGCATAATGCGTTTCACATCTTCTTCGCCCATACCATGAAAAACGGCACTGGCACCGCCATTCATCATGATATCCATGACGGTTTCTGCTTCCAACTTTGCCTTGTGTTTTTTTCCTTTCAGCAGGTTGATCTGTTCAATGCTTTTGCCGTTATAAGTTGTATCAGGGCCATAGAAAGCAACCACGGCGTAACTGAGGTGCTTTAATTTTCTTTTTTTCAGCCTTGCTAAAATATGAGTAGTAACCTGTTTTCTTATTTCCGGCCGTTGTAATCTTGCTTTGATGGAATCCTGTCCATCGGCCAATACCTCATCCGGCAGCAGTGTACTGATCGAAGTACTGCTGGCAGTATAGGGATACTGATCAATGGTTACTTCCAGTCCTTCTTCTCTTGCTTTTTTGATCAGGGCCACGGTTTCTTTGCTTCTGCCCCAGTTATGCTGACCGCTTAATTTGAAATGAGAGATTTCAACGGGTATGTTGGCTTCTCTCCCGATCGTAAGTGCTTCTTCAATGGCATAGGTCACACTATCGCCTTCATCCCGCATATGCGTGGCGTAAACGCCATCATATTTAGCCGCTACTTTTGCGAGAGCAACGATCTCCGGTGTTTTGGTATAAGTGCCGGGTATATAGATCAGCCCGGTGGATAAACCAACGGCCCCGTCTTTCATGGCTTTGTCCACCAGTGTTTCCATTTGTTGCAATTCCGCAGCGCTGGCATCCCGGTTGGCCCGGCCCATTACTGCTTTCCGGATATCGTTGTGACCAACAAGGGTGGCTACATTGATGGATAACTTTAATGAATCAACCCAGCGAAGATACTTGCCGATATCCACGTTAGAAGAACCACAGTTGCCGGTAATGCAGGTGGTCACGCCATCGAGGATAAAGTTGGTGGCATTGGGTTCCTTTATCTCATCTCCTTCCAGGTGCGTATGCACATCAATAAAACCCGGGGCTACGATCAGCCCTTTGGCATCAATGATCTTTTTAGCAGGAGGATTGACGTCTCTTCCTATCTTCAGGATCTTCCCGTCTTTCACCGCAATATTTCCATAGTACCAGTTATTGCCGGTACCATCAATGATCTTACCATTTTTGATCAGTATATCGCAATCCTGCGCCAGGGAGGCTGCAGGTATAAATAAAAGAATGAGTAACCACTTCATGGATACAAGTTACAGAAACTGCAGGAAGTTTAGCAGGCTTTAACGAATGATAAAAATTACAAATAACTCAGCCACCATTTTTCTTTATGAGTGGTTTTATACCGGTCATACCATTTGCATAGCGGATACAGGGCAATAACGACAGCTATCCAAACGATATATACAATACCAAGGCTATACCCTTCACCGGGTACAGCAAATTTAAAAGGAAGACCGGGCACTCCCTTTACTCCTTCTGCTATGCTATGCCCCCGCTGCAGGTATAGAATAATAGTGATGATATGCAACAGGTAAAAATGCAGGATATAATAAAAGAAGGGAACCCTGCCATATACCGAAATGATCTTTGATATCCTGCCGCTGGTGTTTTTCAACAACGCCATAAACAGCAGTGCAACTCCAATAGTCACAGCGAGGAATAGTAAAGAAGGCGGGTATTTGGTAACATTCATAAATGACAAAAAAGTAAAGAGATTATTCTTCTGCTGGCTCCATGGAGAAGGATCTCCGTATATATTTATCGCCCTTACTGCAATAAAGAAAATCAGCAGGCCAACACCTGTCCACAACACTATTTTATTCCTGCGGGGCGGATGGATAGTCGTGAAAATCTTTCCGAAGCAATAACCGAGCATCATTAATCCTGCCCAGGGAAGAAAGGGATAGAAGATGCCCAAAAAATGGCCGCCACTGAGGGGAACAACAGTTGGCAGGTGTAAAAAATTCCAGAACAGGGATACATTTCCCTGCCGTTCCGCTTCTGCAAAATCCAAACTGTTATGCCCGAGCACAATCAGTAACCCAATGCTGAGTATCACTTTAAACGGCAGCCAGATCACCAGGCCAAGAATCATCATACTGATACCGATAGACCAGATTGTTTGTAATACAAAAAATCCAAAATGAATATCGGCTGTTATGCCGAATGTGATGACCGTTATTTCCAGGAGGATAAGCCAGAGCCCACGGGTAATTAAAAAGCCACTGAGTTCTTTGGTTGTTTTACGGCCATGCTGCAGCCATGCTGATACGCCGGATAGGAAAACAAAAGTGGGAGCACATAAATGGGTGATCCAGCGGGTAAAGTATAAGAAGGGAGTGGTGCTGGTAAGGTTGAGCGGATCACCCGTGAAAGCTTCCTGGTGAAAAAAATCACGGGTATGGTCCAGGGCCATAATGATCATCACTATTCCGCGAAGCAGGTCAATGGATTCAATTCGTTTTGAGGTGAGTGTTGCAGTTGGTTGCATAAAGGAATTTTTAGTTGAACGGTACTCATTTATTTTTTTCCAGCTCTTCAATTGTTTTCTTCGCTGCTGCCAGTCGAATAGCTTTATTTTTTTCCACTAATTTATGTGTAGCCCATTTTTCTAACTTATGATGCAATGGCACAAGTAAAGCTGCAATACAAACCAAAGCCAGCAACATCAATACCGGTGAATGATGGGTGATCCGTTCTAAAAAAGGGTGAAGCAATAAGTTTAAAAACTCAAACACCAATAATAGGGCAACTACACCGAGAAACTGGATGAGTTTTGTGTTGGTGATATGGCGGCGACTAAGAGCTAAAAACAAAATAATGAAGGTGAGGATACCTAGTGCTATTAAGGCATATTGAATATTTTGCTTTCGTTGTTGTTCTTCTTTTATTTTTTCTGCTGCTACTTCCTGTTGCCGCAAATCTTCTTCAAAGGTCATTAACAATATTTGCTGATTGGTTTTGCTGCTGGTTAACGAATCGTTGGCTGTTTTTAAAATCTTTGCATATTTTAATGTGCTGTCGCAATTTGTTTTTTCATAGATATCAGCTAATAATTTTGCCGGTTTACTGCTCAGGTAAAAGAAAGAAGTATTGCTCACCGCTGCAATGGCTTTCTTTGCATAGAAGACACAGGAGTCGGTTTGATTAAATCGCTGATAATGCTCTGCCAAACCATTATATAGCAAATTGAGATACCTGATATTTGAAGAACTTTGATTTTTATTAATAGCCGTATTAAAATAACTAACAGCAAGCTGGGCGTTACCTAGTTTGCTATGTACACCCCCAAGGTTTGTAAAAAGATAGCCACTATTATTGTCAATGATTTTTAGCCGCACAAAAATTTCATAAGCTCTTTGTGAATACATCAGTGATGAATCTAAGCTATTGGTAGCAAGATATACGGCGCCCAGGTTTGAAGGGGCCCAGGCTTTTATTTTTTCATTGTGTCCTTTATCAGCATGTGCTGCTGAAGACAGGTAAATGCTTTTGGCCTTATCATATTCCTCCCTGTCTCTGTAAATATGTGCTGTTTGATTTTCTGCAAAAGCCAATAAAGACAGGTTATTGGTTTTTTCTGCAGTAACAATAGCTTTATGGTGATAATCCAGGGCTTTAATGCTGTTTCCCAGCAACCGGTAACCCTGCCCTAAAAAGGAGTAAGCAACCGTTTTTTCAATGTTACTGCTTTCATCTTTGGATTGATTCAATATTTTCAGGCCTGTTTGAATACACCATTCGGGGTTATTATTAATTTCAGTACCGATCAGGCTGATGAGTAAATCAAATCTTTTATCACCATCTTTTTCCACGGCCACTTTTTGGAGTATGGAATCTACATTGACCCCTTGTGCAAATACAGTTTGCATACTTACAACAAAACAAAACAGGGCTATTATTTTTTTCATGCTCAATTATTTTTTTAGCGGCGGCTAAGCTAATCGCTTTATTCTTCTCCAATAATTTATGTATGGCCAATTTTTCATGAATGATAACACTGCGACAATCTATACAAAAATTAATCCCTGGGCGGATATATCCCGGTTAAGCATATGACATACCTGGGCCCATTCAATTTTTTTTCTGCTTCCGTTAAATTGGGTAAACCAAAAGTTGTATATCCGTTGCCACCATATTTAGCCATTAATATTGAAAACAGCGCTTGAAACTCATTTATTCGTAATAAAGACCCATCGCAAAATGCACAGCCATCCGGAGGAGTATCATGGATACTTAAAAAAATTGTACCTACAATTAACTCCGGGGCATAATTATTTTTGCTTATTGCTATTTGATACCTTACACCGTTTAATTCTTTTTCTTGTTCCAGCAAATCAGGCAATGCAAAATTTTCCTTTGTATTGGCATCTCCTCCGTATTTATTACCAATAACATCATATAATTCGGGGAAATCTGCAGCAGGTAATAATTTTCCGTCGCAATATGACCAGCCTTTAATATCATAACTTCCGGCAAAAAGGCAAATTGCGCCAACGTATGGTACTGTCATAAGATTTAAGTTTTAATATAATTTGTGTTTTTATTTCTATTTTAATACTTCATAGATTCAACTGCAATTATTTATTCCTATTCAATGCCTTTGCAACTCGATCTTGTAATTAGTATATCCATACTACATCCTATACAATTTTGTTTGCGCAAAGGCTGTAAGAAGGTAATGGATAATGCAGGTAGTAATTGCTTTGTGCTGATAGGATTATTTTATCCGGTTATATTTCTTCAATACTTCCATCACCAGATTATGCGGTAGACCATAAGCCTTGTTACCATTTATTCCTTCCATCGTTTCTGCTGCCACCATCGCATTAATAATAGCTTCTTCCACCGCCTGTACTGTCCCGTTAAATAAGGGGTTAATCATATCATTCGGCAGCTCATCCAGCCTGGAGAATTCTTCCCGTTGAAATGCAGATGGATTGGCAGTAGAGAAGGCAATAAAAATATCGCCGGAGCCATTTTCTCCCTTTCCGCCAACTTTGCCAACACCCAAAGCAATTCTTGCAGCAATTCTTTTTAACTGGTGTGGTAATAATGGAGCATCTGTTGCCAGTACCACAATGATAGAACCATCTCCCTGCTGATAAGACGGCGGTGCTTTGAATTCATAATTCATCGTGTCTTTCAGTTCTCTGCCAACGGGCACACCAGCAATGGCAAAATTGCTTTTACCACCAAAGTTTGATTGTACCAATACACCAAGAGTATAAGTAGAGTCTTTAATTTTTATAACTCTCGATGCTGTGCCTGTGCCACCTTTAAATCCAAGGCACATCATACCGGTACCGCCACCTACATTGCCTTCTTTCAGCAAACCACTTTTTGCACTGTCCAATGCTTCCCAGGCATTTTCTTCTTTTACATGAAAACCATAAATATCATTTAAAAAGCCATCGTAAGTTTCTGCCACAACTGGATAAGTGTACCAGAAATCTTCTTTGTACCACCCTGTTTTTACAAACCATTTCAGCACCGCATCCCTTACCACACCCACACTGTTGGTATTGGTAATCATAATGGGGCCTTCTAAAAAGCCAGACTCAGTAATCCAGGTGGTACCCGTCATTTCTCCATTACCATTGAGTGCATACCAGTTGGCATAAACAGGATTATTATTTCTGCCTCTCGGCAATATAGCGGTAACGCCAGTACGCACCGGGCCTTTACCTCTTATATTTTTTCCGTTGCCAGAGATGATAGTGCTATAACCAACTTCCACTCCTTTTACATCAGTGATAGCATTAAATTTTCCGGGTATGCCATCAAAAGGAATTCTGATATCTCTTGCACGGGGTTTTTGGGCATACAGGTACATTTGAACAAGCAGGAACAAAACGATAACGATGATTTTTTTCATTGTATACTTTTTAACTCGGTTTAATAAGTGTTGAATGCAGGTGTTTTACCTTCCACTGTTTTCTTTCTCTGACTAAAACTACTTTTTCCAGCCATTGCACAGTTGTTTGTTTGCCATCTTTAAATAGTAATGATTGCAAACGGTAAGTAACCCATGCTGTAGTTTTATTTACAGTAGTTTTAATGAACTCAAAATTATTGGTACGTTTAAAATCGGCTGACTGGTTCCCTGTAATAGCTCTCAGGATAAGTGTGTCTATATTCCATACATGGCCATATTCGTATAAGGTGATATCTGCTGTACTATAAGCTTTTAAGCTGACCGAATCACGGTTGGATAAAGCATCAAATAGTTTTACAACGGTTTGCTGTACGGCAAGCTGCTTATTGGTTGTGGGTTGCTGTGCCAGTAACAATGTTAAACATAAAATCGCCGGGAGAAGGAGTGATAGTTTTTTCATAAATTATTTTAGTTCATGCAGCTTGTTTTTTATCCTTTATCAACCAATACATATTGAATAAAAGCAGTGGAACCAGCCACACAAATATGTCTGAAGTTAGAAATGCTGTTGATTCAGTTGGAAATAAATAATAGAATATGTTCATGGCGTAAGCATCAATTACTCTAATCGTAACAAAATAGGCAGCGCAAATAAAACTGCTTATCATCATTCGCTGATGCAGCACTATTTTTCTTTGCTTGATAAAATAATAGGCAAGTAGGATAAACAACAGCCATAAACTGGTTACTATAAATTGTGAAAGTTTGCAGGGAATACACCAGTTTCTTGGTATCATAACAAACAATGCAGTAATACAAAGCAGGGATGAAAGGATATAGAGCTTGCCCGTTTTGCGGTGAAATGAAATGTAGTTGTTGCGTATAAAAGGAGTGAATTGCAATATGGCCGTGAAATAGACAACGATGCCGGAGAAAATATGCAAAGCAAAAACGCTGTTATCAAAAACCGTGTTAGTTCCCCAATGTTTCAATGTATCATCAGTGAGATATTTGTACTTCGGAATCAGTTTATATAAAAAGAAACCGAAGAAAGCGATCCAAAAAAGAAGTATAAAAATTCTCTTTACCATTTATTAAAATTTAGAATAGCTTACTTTCTATCCACCGGTTGATTTTCGTTTCCAAAATAATAAGAGGAAGACAGCCATCTTTCAACACTTCGTTATGGAATTCTTTAATGTCGAACATGTTCACCAGCTTCTTCTTTGCCATTTCACGCAGTTCAAATATTTTTAACTCACCTATCTTATAACTTACGGCCTGTCCTGCTGTTACCATATAACGTTCTATCCGCTGTTCCGCCTCAGCAGATGATACGGGTTGGTTCTCCAGCACATAAGCTATAGCTTTTTCACGGCTCCATCCTTTGTAGTGGATTCCTGCATCTACAACTAACCGAACAGCCCTTTCAATTTCACCATTTAACCTGCCCAAATATTGATAAGGGTCTGTGTACATCCCTAATTCCTTGCCTAAACTTTCGGCATACAATGCCCAGCCTTCACCAAAAGCACTTGTGAAATAAGTTTTTCTAAATTCCGGAATATCAGCTTCCTGTTGAATAGCCACCTGGTAGTGATGCCCCGGAATAGCTTCATGTATAAACAGATCTTCCATCGCAAAATAATTGTATGTAGCCGGGTCACGGATTACTTCATAAAAAATGCCCGGCTTTTTTCCATCCCTTGATGGCTGTATATATTGAGCATTCGCACCAGCGGCCCGGAACTTTTCAGTAGCCCGTACCTCAAACTTGGCTTTAGGTGTTAAATTGAAAAGTAAATTCAGCTGAGGCGACATTTTATCCAAAAAACTTCTAAATCTATCCAACACTTCCTCTTCTGTTTTGAAGGGAAAAAATTTGGAATTGGTTTTTACATATTCAAAAAATGATTTCAAATCACCTTCAAAGCCAACCAGTGTTTTTACAGAATCCATTTCTTTGCGAATACGGGCAACTTCACTAAGCCCTAGAGTGAAAATTTGTTCGGCAGTAATGTTTGTGGTTGTATAAAACTTTAACCACAACTCATATTCTTTCTTGCCCTTATCATTATCTAATAAGCCTGATGTTGTTCTGGCTTTTGGAATATACCCGGTAACGATATAATCATGCAATTTTTTATACGATGGTTTGATAATAGTTTCAATAGCATCCGTATAATCTTTCTTTAATTGAACAGCAGCAACACGATCTAAGTTGGATGGTATTTTTAGTAAAGGTTTATAAAAAACATTCGCCTCTACAGCACCTTCAAATAATGGCTTTAATTGTGCTGGCACTTTTTGCATTGCAGCCCTTGGGTTTGTATTATTTTGGGAAACTCCCTTTTTCATATTAGCAATGGCCTGGTCGACCCATACTTGAAAATCTTTCATGCGGCTGATAAAATTCCTGTAATCTTTTTCAGTATTGAAAGGAACAAAACCAGCTCCCGAACCCAATGTTGCAAACCGTGTTGAAAAACTAAATACGAATTGATCAACAGGTCTGTAAAACCCCAAAGAATTATTTAGTCGTTCTTTTTCTGATTTTAATTTGTAGGTAAGTACGTCAATACTTAATAACTCAGATGCTGTTAGACCTGTTTTGTTGATGGCAGCTAATTGACTAAGGTATTTTTGATTAAGGCCTTTCGCTTTTTTTATATAATCTTCGCTGATGGTAATTTCAATCTGATCATTATAATCATTAATACCTGCTTCCGTAGCCTGCAATGGATTTAGTGCATAATATTCTTTTGAATATTGTTCGAGCAGTGACTCCAATTGAATTGGTTGGTTTATCTTTTGTGCCAAAAGCTGAAAAGAAGAAAGATTTAGTAGTGCTATAAACAGGAAGGTTGTTTGTTTGATTTTCATTTAAAACCTTTTTGTTGATAAAAAATAGAAAAATTCTTATTGGAACAGTTATTTATGATGGTGCTTGTTTTTTTTATAATGCTCATTTAAAAGGTCAACCCCAAAATCACCATTGAAATCACGCCAAACTATATGTATATGATTGGCATTGTGAGTTGTATTATCAAATTCAATTAAAAAAGTCTTCCCTTGTATTCTGTAGTAATGGGGTACTCCCTTTAGTAAGCCTCCTGCCCAACCAAATTGTATTTGATTAAAATCTTCGGATACAATTCGTTTCATTCTCATTTCAGCAATGTTAGCTGGCATGGAAGCAAGATGGCTAACGATTAATTTGTTTAAAATATTTTTCTGTTGAGCTGTCAGGTCTTTGGCTAGTATTCCGACTGGTGTAAGTGGCCCAACTTGAATTGCGTTTGTAGTTACGATGTCGTTAAATGCTTTTGATTGAAAAATGGCTTTTACCTTTTGCTCATTAGTAAGCATATTGATTAATTCAAAGCCAATATCTTCTTCGTCTTTTATTATACGCCTTCCCTTATTTTGTCCGGCTTTTATTTCTGCAGGGTAAACGCCAAAAAAAATGGGTGTTAATGCTAATTGATTATTTACAATTGTAAAATTAAGAGCAATATGATGCCCGCTAAATTTCCACCCCCAAACACTGTCCTTTGCCGGCGTCCCATAAAATGCGATGTAATGATTTTCAGGTATCCGATGTATCATGTCAGGCTCTAATTCTTTCAAATAATACTCATTATTCATAATATCCTGTGTTCTTATAAAACCTTTATCACTTAAAAAACTTTTAAGTAGGGTATAAACATTGCTCTTTTGTAGGCTATCCAGGTCTTTTAAACAAACACCTTTTCTTGGAATTAAACTGGCGGGAAGATAGTTCCAATCGTATCTGGACATATCATCAAAAAGAAAAATTGCTTTTGCTCTTTGTGTGCTATCTAAAGAATTTACAACTCTCAATGCAGTTGAAAAGTCCGCAGTATTCTCCTGTGCTGTCAATGATAATGGAACGAAAAGCTGCAAAGAAAATACATTCATCAAAATAATAAATACCAGAGCTGTTTTTTTATTTTTCATTTTAAGAAGTTTCAGTTATTTTTTAAACTTCCCATACACCGCCTGTCCCGGAAAAATATTGGTGACCGTTTCTCCATTCTTTAAAATAAAACTGCCATTTACCATTACATATTCAATACCAGCAGAAAACTCCAGCCCTTTTTCAAATGTGGCTTTATCAATAATGGTAGTGGGATTAAAAATGGTTATGTCAGCATCAGCACCCACCTGTATCCTTCCTTTAAAACGCATCATGGGGGCAATGTTTTCCAAACGCTTTGCAGGCAGGAGTGTCATTTTTTCAATAGCGGTGTTTAAGTCAATCACTTTTTCTTCTCTTACATATTTGCCTAATACTCTTGAAAAAGTGCCGGCAGTACGGGGATGAGCCAGTTTGGCATAAGTCATTCCATCGGATGCAATCATAACACCCGGAGCTGCTATGCCTGTTTTGATCCATTCGGGCTTCATGACATGAAGAATAACAACGCCGCCGGTTTTACGATAGGCATCAAATGTTTCTTTCGTAAGGCGTTCGCCTGTTGCCACCCATTGTAAATCGGCGTAGCTTATTCCTAGTCTTTGCTGCCAGCCTTCGTCAAACATGGCGCTTTGCAACCCGGTGGAACCAGCCGTGTAGGGGTACAATTCAGTGCTGATGTCAAACCCTTTTTTGGCAGCTGCGTTCACCATCTCCAGCGACAGCCCAATATTTCCCAGCGACATGCTGTTGATATGGACAATGTGCAGCGGCGCACCGGTAAGCATGGCATCAGTAATAGCTTCCTGTATAGAAATTATATCGGGCTGCCTTACATGCGAAAAAACGAGGGCTTGCATCTCACCAGCCAGTTTATACACCTGGAATAGTTCATTGGGATTTGTTTTAGGCAAATAACCAATAGGTGCTCCAATACCAATGCCACCTTCCGCCAGCGAAGCTTTAATGTTTGCCAGTGTTTGATTCATTTCATCAGGAGAAATAGCTTCATTAGCAGCCCGCAAAATAGTGTTAGTCATTACCCCAATGTTTGCTTCTCCTTTTAATGTAACCTGCAGTAAACTATCTACAGCGGGTTGGTATTTACCTAATGCTTTAAACCTTTCAAAAGGCCAGTTTACACTGGCGCCGTAATTTATTAACGCCTTTCCCTTTCTGGATGCATACCATTTACCCAAATGCTCAACACCCCATTCCAGTTCCAGGGCAGTTGTTACACCATCATGCAACTGATATTCCTGTTCTACATTGCTGCGGCCGTGTATATGTAAGTCGATAAAACCGGGTGCAACTACCAGTCCACTTACATTGATGGTTTCTTTTCCTTTTAATGGCTCGGATGAAATTTGCGCAATGCGGTTATTGATAATGCCAACATTTCGGATGGCATCCAGTTTTGTTTCCGGGTCAATCACCCTTCCTCCGGACAATACAATATCATACAGAATGGTTGATTGTGCTGTTCCTGTTATGTAAAAACAAATCATTACTGCAAACAAAACAGTAGTTGTCTTGAATAATTTACTTAACATATTTTATTTTTTGCCACCGGGTTTTAAACCCGGTGAGGTGGTGAATACTATTTTATTTCGAACAATACCATATTGATTGGGGCATCTGCCTTTGCAGAAAAAGAAAATACGGTACCAGGTTTTATATACAAATATTGTCCCGCCTTCAATAGAGAAAGTTCTTTGCCTTTTTTGTTGTGAATAGTTACTTCACTGCCTGCTACCAATTCTGCAATCATTGGTCCACGGCCATTAATCATTTGATTATTGAATGCTCCTGCTGTTAACCGGTAAGCAAATACTTTTTCATTTTCAAATAAAAGGGTAAAAGGGAGTGGTTGTAGTTTCATATTAGGCTTGTAAGATGAAAGCAGCTCGACATCGGTTACATGAAAGGGAACTGTATCACAATTACTCACCCGGTGTACCAGTGTATCGTTAACAAATGACCTGTACCAGGCATAGCCTTCTGTATTTTTAGCAGTTACCCATTCCCTGCCTTTTATTTGTGAGCATACAACTGTAGTTGTAAAATGAAGAAATACCGAAGGTGTCGAATGAATATGAAATAAACTTGTATCTCCCGGCTGTATGTTTACATCCAGCAGCCGGATATATTTATTTTCAAAAGCATTCTTGTGCCTCGGTTCTTTGCTTACCTGTACCTGGGCTGCAAGCACAAATGAATAACACAGGATGAATATTAAGAAACTGGTTTTTTTATTTTTCATTTTATTTCTTTATAAATAACTAAGCCACCATTTTTCTCTATGCGCCGATTTGTACCTGTCATACCTTTTACATAACGGGTATAATCCAATAACAACTACCGCCCAGACAAGGTAAACGATGCTCAATGAAAAGCCGTATCCTTTTAGCCCCTCTGCAAACCACAGGGGCTGTTTTAATATCCATACACTCCAGCCATAATCTGTAAACAAGCCCGCAGCGGCCATGGCTAATAAATGAATCAGGAAAATATGCAGTACGTAATAGAACATGGGTACCCGGCCATAAACGGAAACAACCTTCGACGCCGTATTATTTATTTTTTCTGCGAAGGCCAAAAAGAGAACAGATGGCCCCAGTGTCATTAAAATATATAATAAGGATGGAGGGTATTTCTGGGCTTTGATAAATGAAAGAAAAGAATAAAAAGCAGATGATTGCCGGCTCCATGGGAAAGGATCGCCATACAGGTTAATGAACCGGAATAAAACGAATAAAGTAATAGCGGATCCCCCGATGATTACTAAAATCTTTTTTCTTCTCTCACTGCTGTACGCAGAAGTATATAATGTTCCAAAGCAATAGCCCAGTGCCATTACACCAATCCATGGAAGAACAGGATAGCCCACCAGGAAATTTTTCTCCTGCCAGCTGAAGAAATTCTGATCGTGCAACAATGCCCAGCCAAACGCCTGTAAACTATTTCCGGGTAGATGAAAATTATCAAGCAGGTTATGACCGGCAACCAGCAGAACAGCAATCACCAGGATTAACTTAAAGGGTAAATGAATTAACCCGGCCAGCAGTATCATGCTTAATCCCAAAGCCCAGATAACAATGAAATAAATATTGGTAAACGTTATATCAAAATTCCACCCGAAATTTATAACTGTCAACTCCAGTAACACAAGCCAGATACCACGTTTTAAAAGAAAGTAGGATAACTCTTTTTTTGATTTTTTTTGTCCCACCAGAAAAGCGGAAGTGCCGGCCAGGAACATAAATACCGGTGCACAAAAATGTGTTATCCATCTTGTAAAAAATAACGCAGCGTTTGTTTTTTCCAGGTCAAGCGGGTTAAACAAAAAGGCACCTGTATGAAAATAATCCCGCACATGATCCAGTGCCATGATGATCATTACGATTCCCCGGAGGAGGTCAATGGATGTAATTCTTTTTTGATTTTGTAACAATGCTTGTTGCATGGTAATAGTTTATTCCAGGTGATATTCTTTTTTAAGTTCGCTTATCAGTTCGTTTGCCAGTTCCTTAGCCGGTACCAGCCGGGTATCAATACTGAAGCGGAGGTTTCTTTGCTGTACGATGGCCATATTCAGCATCTCTCTTATTTTCTCTCTTTTTTTTTCCAGCGATTCTACGTTGGCAGTTAAAAGATTTTCTCTTGTGTTAACTGGTATTGAGTCAAAGGATGTCAACCTGTACGTTGACAGATCATGATGAAATGCCGGGTCAATGATTTGGTTGATTAAGTTCAATAACATATTTCCTCTTGTCATGTGATTGATATATTCTCCTTCTGTTTCATTTACTACTGCTTCATATTTCATTATTTTTTCCAGAAGCTGATAGTTTTTAAAATAACGAAGGCTGCCCGAATTTTTAATTTGTTCAAAGGTGGAGCGGTTCCAGGAAATGGGACCAGTCCAATAAATAAAACGGGTATAAAAGGAAAATTCAGTTGCATTACGGCCTTCCAGGTTTTTCTTGCTGCCTTCCAGTAAACTGTCTGTAAGCACAATATACTTTTCAGAAGTTTTTTGATGAATATTCAAAGACGATATATCGCTTTGCAAATCTTTTACCAATGACTTTGCAAAATCATGAGCCCGGTGCTGTTCTATTTTATGTTCCCTTATGTTCTCTGCCATAAACCCACAGAACACAGCGAGAAACAACATGAGAAACTCCCAGAAATAATGGGTCCATTTTTTTCTTGCGGTATGTGAATGGTGGTGTACTTCCATTTATTACTATTTTGAATTACGAATGTTAAATTTTAAATGATGGAGTGTCAATTCAAAATTTGTCATGGTTTTTATTTAAGGTGATACTCTTTTTTTAATAACAGCATCAGTTTTTCAGCATTGTTTAATGCTATGGTCAACCTTTCGACCAGTCTTTTAATATTAAAAGACCTCACCTGGCAAAAACTTGCATATTGTATAAAATCTTCTTTTTTCTTGGATAATAACGGAAACGATTTTTGTTTAAACGAATCTACTTTGCTGCTGCTGACAGTAAGGTTCATTATTTCATCCATGTACCATGAATCAAATATCTGGTTCCTTGCTTTAAGCACTTCATTGAGTGTTGTTAACTGAGCATCACCGCTATTATTAATATCTCTCGTTGCCTGCTCATAAGCAGCGATATTATATACCACATTTTGCTTTTTGAAGTAACGAAGGCCGCCTGAACTTACTAATTGCTGTAACGTAGCGTTCTGAAGTGACATGGCTATATTTCTAGTGCCAAACCTTCCATAATAATACCATGTGCCGGATGGAATATCGTCAATGGCCTTTGTATGTACCAGGTACCGGAAACTATCAACTTTCGGTATAACAAAATTAGTTTCCCGTATCAAACCATTCAATATAGCCGTATCGGCTTTCAGGTCTTCGTATAATGTTTTGGAATATTGCTTCTCCCTGTCCTTTTCAATTTTATGTTCTAATTGATACTCTGCTAAGAATCCGCAGAACACGGCAAGAAACAGCATAAGGAACTCCCAGAAATAGTGTGTCCATTTTTTACGGGCGGTATGTGCATGGTGGTGTACTTCCATAAATTTATTTTTTTAATCAAACCTGTATTCTTTTTTAATCATTTCAATAAGTCCCTTTGCCCGATTTTGAAGGGCAATAGCATTACGGATATAAAACTTAATGGTAGTGGAATAATAATGATAGTTCAGCGATACAGTGTTTATATCCTTTACATCAGCAGAAAGCAATGATGGCTTTACCAAAGGTTTGCTGATAGTTGTTCTTTGTCCACCCACCCCACTATTACTGATAATCTTTATACCCATTGTCATTTGCTGAAATACGTAGCCATCAAAGAGCCTTGTATTTCCTTTGTGAACTTCATCCATCTTCAGGCGCAGCAGATCTATTTGATTAGACAACCACTGAAAAGACGCATAATAAGAGCCGATACTATCCAGCAATTCTTTGTTTTTTATATAACGAAGCAATCCTGCAGTCTTAAGCTGATCAAAAGACTTGGAGTTTGTATAATAATACCCAAGATTGGCAGTAACAATTCTGGCAGCAAAATAAATATCAGTGGTATTTGTAATATCCGAGTGTAACAACTCCACCAGTGAGTCGGCCATCTTTGCTCCATAACTGTTGCGGTCTGTTACCGAATCAAAAAGACTGATATCCGATTGCAGGTCGGATAACATAGAGTTTAACTGTGTTTTCACTTCTTTTTTGTGAAGAATGGTTTCCCGGGTGTTTTCTGCATAAAAACCCAATGAAACAGCGAGGAACAGCATTAAAAATTCCCAGAAATAATGAGTCCATTTTTTCCGGGCAGTGTGGGTGTGGGCATGTACTTCCATTGTTTAGTCTTTTATATGATATTCTTTTTTTAGAACTGCAATAATCTTGGTTGCTTTTTCATGCAATAGTATAAGCCTTGTATAAAGAATTCTGTTACTCCCTTTTAATTGATGAATACGATAAGCTAGATCCTGGTGCAACGAGGCATCATAAGAACGTAGCGGGGGATTACCGGCAGGCCTATGAATAATATTTTCATCGTCCAGCATTTTATCAAAAACATAAGGATTAAAAATTTGTACCATTACTGGGTCAACATCTCTTCGTTCATCCCGTTCATCTGCAATATTGCTAAGAATTGTTTCGACCAGTTTCTGATAACTGATGATGCTGTCCGCTGCTTTTTCATTCCGGATAAGCCTTAACGAACCCGAATTTTTTAATTGAGTAATAGTTCTGTCGCTTGTTTGAAAACGCTGGGTTCGTATTAGAAGCCTTCCCAGGTAATACATCGTACTTTCATTGCCTTTTATAGTTTGTGTTTCCAAAAAGTTCATCATTGAATCCAGCTGTTCTTTTCTTCTTTTTTGATAGTTAAGATTCCGGTTCATAGAAGCTGTATCCATTTTCAAATCTTCTATGTATGATTTTATGAATTGTTTTTCCCGGTCTCTTTCAATCTTATGTTCCAACTGGTACTCTGCCAGAAACCCGCAGAACACTGCGAGGAACAACATTAAAAACTCCCAGAAATAGTGGGTCCATTTTTTCCGGGCTGTATGTGCATGGTGGTGTACTTCCATACGGGTATATTTAAGAGGTGCTTAAAAATTATTTATTTCTGAAATAATGATCTGATAAGGTCCTGACGATGGCTGCCGGATTGGCCTCATCTGTATTCGTCATTATAATAATGGATAAACCATCATTTACAAAACGGGTATAATAAGAACGAAAACCAGTATTGGCACCTCCGTGCATAACTATTTTACGGCCATTTAACTCATCAATCATCCATCCAAAGCCATAGTATCCCTTAGATTCAGGTTTATCGGATGTTTTTATAAACGGCTGCCATAACAAGTCCCAGTTTTCTTTTTTCAGGATGCTATTTTTTTCTCGCAGCACTTTATCCCATAATATCATGTCGGTGCTGGTGGAAAGAAAACCACCGCTGGGCCGCACGGCATACATGGCATCTGCATTTACGAGCACCCCGTTTTTATGCATATAACCACTGGCCCGGTTGGGTATAATGAGATAAAAATCTGTCATACCGCTGTTTTTCATGCCGGCAGGGATAAATAGTTTTTCCCGTATATAATCCTGCCAGGGCATACCGCTTACCTGTGTGATGATTTGCGCCAGCATATAATAAGCAAGATTGCAGTATTGGTATTTCTCACCGGTTTTAAAATCCAGCGGCAACGAATATGCCGCTTTAATAATTTCAAGATCGCTTATCATTTTATTATTATCATAAGCCGGGCTTTCTCTTTTCAAGCCTGAAGTATGCGACATTAAGTGCTTGACCAGGATCGGTCTCCAGGTTTCCGGCGCATCGGGAAAAAATGTATGGACAGAGTCTTCAATGCTTAGTTTTCCTTCTTCCTGTAATTTCAGGATGGCAGTAGTAAAAAACTGTTTGCTTACTGAGCCAAGCCGGATAACGGTCTCAGCAGTTACGGGTACATTGTGCTCCACGTTGGCTAAACCATATCCCTTATTTACGATTGGCTTGCCGTTTTTCACAACTGCAAGAGAAAGACCGGTAATTTTTTGATCCTTCATCATTTTCTGTACGATAATATCAGTACTGTCCGCTTGCCCGTAAGCAAATACACGGATAAAGAGCAGCAGGATGATCCATTTACTTTTCATAAAGCTGTTTTAAAATGTATTAACAGGTAATTGAATAACGATGCAGCCTGCAATCAGAAACAGTATGAAAAACTCCCGGAAGCAACAGGTCCATTTTTTTCGGGAGTTTTTAGCATGGTGCTTTACTTCCATGTTGGTGGTTTATGGGTTTGTAATAAAGCAGGTGTTCATAGGGGAATAGCAGGCAGTAAAAGATAAGATATTTATTATCGTGAATTCACCTGATTAATATTATTTTATCCTCGTAAGGATAAAACGGGGAAGGAGTGAGTTAACTCACTCCCCCCGCAGGTATAATGGAAAAGAACGGAGACTGGTTGCAGCCTGATTATATCCTGAATAGTTTTACTTCGAGCTTAAATCCTTTCGTAAAAAGAGTAACTCACTCCAGCTTTCCTGGACATACTCTGCCACATCTTTCAGGTATTGGTCATAAGAACCCTCGCCGTTTACAGCTTCATAGGTTTCTTTAAAAGGCTTACGAAATCCCGCAGCTCTTTCTTTTAAACCCTGCTTGTACCTTGTAACTAAAGTGTATTGTGCCGGACCGGAAGAACTGGCGGTATAAACCGCAACAGTAACCCCTGCGGCAATCCAGTTTTTTTTCAGCTTCTTTATAATCTTCACCACCTCATCCGATTGCCCAACTTTTGGATACACATGGGTAATATTGATTTTATCAGAAAAATCGCCCAGCGCCACGGTACTTAATGAATCCTGGTAAACAGAGTAGCCAGCCGACTGCCTGTCTGTTAAATAAATAGCTACATTTTTATTCCAGTCAGCCTGATGTTCGGGGCTAATATTTCCTCTCGCATCTTCAGATTCCCAGCTTTTAGGGCCTTCGGTAATATGATAGCCACCAAAATCCGGCCCCGTTTGGATTTCAAACACCCTCCAATGGGCATCACCGCTGTGATATTTTTGGGCATGTGCCGCCAATGCTTTTTCAAATTCCATTACTTTATCCATTTTTGGGAATACCCGGTGGGTGGAAACCACATTCTTCGTTTGGCCAATGCCGCAGAAGGGTGCCAGCATAATAAAGAGCAGGAATGTGCTGAGCTTTGCATTAAATCTGTGTCTCATGTTAGAATTTTTTTGGTGAATGATGGTAGTGATTGCGGTTGCAATCCTTTACAAAGCTCACTTCAAATGAAAAATTTTGTGAGTACAAACCAACCATTAAGATTTACGTTTTCAGCAATTGATAGGACAAACTGTGCAGCGACAGGATAAATTCATCATTTTCAACATGGCTGGTTTTTTTGTTTTAATCTTTTTAGCGATAAAAGGTTGTTACGGTTAACTTTATAGCAACGTGTCCACCACCATTAACTATATTAAACTACTGCTTACCAGTACTCTTTTCGGCATAGCCGTGGCTGCTCCTGGTCAAAAAGAGAAGGATTACGAAAGTATTTCCATCGCACAGGGCTTGTCCCAGGGCATGGTATATGATATTTTGCAGGATAAAGAAGGGTTTATTTGGGTGGGCACAAAAGATGGGCTTAACCGATACGATGGGTATACTTTTAAAGTATTTACCAACGACCCCTCTAATAATAAGAGCTTGAGCAGTAATAGCATTAATAAGCTTTTTGAAGACAGTAAAGGGAGAATTTGGGTGGGTACAGAAAATGAAGGACTGAACGTTTACGATAAGAAAAGCGGTAATTTTTTACGAATCAAACATAGTACTGCAAATACCACTGGACTTTCGGGTAATGTTATAAAATTCATGGAAGAAACGCCGGACGGCAGAATGCTGGTAGCTGCTGATGATGGTAAATTGAATATTATCACACTGAAGGATAATTTTTTTGAAAAAGATGTAGTTCCGGTTATTACTACGGTAGCAATGCCAAACAATACCAATGTGTATGGAATTGGTAATGATAAAAATGCAACTACCTGGATTGGTGGTATGGATGGTACAGTGTACAAATTTGATGCAACAAAAAACAGTTTTACATTAGTGCCCAATGCCCAATTATTAAACAACGGGTATTTAGCTAACGGGGAAGATATTTTAATTAATAGCAACCTTTACTTATATAGCGGAAAGGAAATAACACCTTTATTTGACACCCATAAAAATCCGGAAGGCAATATTTTATTCAGACCTAATAATACGCTGTGGGATAAGCACCACCGGGAAACATCTTTTTATGATGTAAGTGCCTGGGGAACTGATAAAAGAATTCAATGGGGTTTAAAACTACCTGAAAAAAGAATCATCTACCCGTTTATATTTGACAAGTCTGGTTTAATATGGTGTGGTACTGTAGGCTATGGATTAAGAAAGTATAATGTAGATAATGATAGATTTAATACCCAGCTCTATGGGTATAGCACTTATAACATACTGCCTAACACAGATGACGATTTTTTTATAGGAGATGTTGGGTATAGGTGGAAACGAAGTAAAAATAAAGTAGTTGAAGAAAATGCTTTTGCCAGCCTGCCACAGGTAACACAAATAGATAATCTTTTAATTGCAAAAACCGGTGACTATTGGTTGAAAAGCGATGATAAAGGGTATTTTAAATACAACCCTGTTACTAAAAAATTAACACCCTATCCAAACATCAATAATTACAAAGGAATGGGTTCCAAACAACCCATGATAGAGGATAGTAAAAATCAAATTTGGTTCACTGGCTTAGGTGGTAATATAACGTTGCTGAATACTGTTACTGAAAAAGTAACAACGATAAATATTAATACCGATGCTCCTAAAAAATTATCAGAATTTGCCATAGCTACAGCATTGTATGAAGATAAAAATGGAACATATTGGATCGGTACGGTAGATGGTTTTGCTAAGGTACAGTTAGCCAAAACACCGGATGCCGGAATACAAACCAACTGGTACTATACAACTGGTAATTCAAATTCGCTTAACTATAATCATGTGTCTTGCTTTTTAGACGACCCGGCTAATTCCAATTATTTATGGGTAGGTACGAAAGGAGGAGGACTAAACCGGTTGGAGAAATCTACCGGCAATTTTTTTCATCTTACCGTAAAGAATGGGTTGCCTGATAATGTGGTGTATGGCTTATTAACGGATGATGCCGGCAATATTTGGGGTAGTACGAACAAAGGAATTTTTTGTTTATCCAATTCCAAAAATGGCAATAAAGAAAGCTGGACTTTCAGAAACTTTACCAAAGAAGATGGTTTGCAGGATGATGAATTTAATACCAATGCCTATAAAAAAATGCCCAATGGTAACCTGGCATTTGGCGGTGTAAATGGGTTAAATATTTTTGATCCCAAAGAAATTCTGGCAAAGAATTTTAAGCCGCAGGTTTTTATTACAAATATTTTGGTAGGCAATTTGCCGGTGCTGCCCAACGATGAAACAGGTGTTTTAAAAAATTCAATTGAGCAAACACCATCCATTACACTAAACCACTTACAGGATATTTTAACATTGGAATTCTCGTCACTCGACTTTACAGCACCTGGTCAGAATAAATATCGTTACCAGTTAGTAGGTATTGATAAAGATTGGGTGGAGAGTGGTACAAGACGTACAGCCACTTATTTACACTTACCATCGGGCAGTTATGTTTTTAAAGTGCAGGGCAGCAATAGCCAGGGCGTATGGAGTGACAAAATAGCGGAGTTAAACATTATTGTAAAGCCGCCCTGGTGGCGTACCTGGTGGGCTTATCTTACTTATTTACTGTTGATAGGAATTGGTGTAAGAACATACTTTACATTTAGAATAAACAAAGCAAAACTGCAATCCCAATTGCATTACGAACAACAGGAAGCAAAGCGGGTAAAAGAATTAGACACGGTTAAAACACAACTGTATGCCAACATCACCCATGAATTCAGAACACCTCTTACCGTCATTTTGGGCATGGCCAACCAGGTTAAAAATGACCCGGAAAAGCACCTGCACACAGGTGTAGATATGATCGTAAGAAATGGGCAAAACTTACTGAACCTGGTCAATGAGATGCTTGATTTGTCGAAACTGGAAGACGGCAAAATGACGCTTAACCTGATAACTGGGGATATTGTTGCATTCCTGCGATACATCGTGGAGTCGTTTCAGTCATTAGCCGCCAGCCAGCAAAAGCAGTTTCATTTTTTAGCAGATACCGACGAAATAATAGTAGCATTTGATGCGGAGAAAATAAGACAGATCATTACCAACTTATTTTCTAATGCTTTAAAATTCACCCCAGCATCGGGGAATGTATATGTAAGTATTTCACAGCAGGCCGCCGGCAACAACGATCAGACAATGTTGGTGTTAAAAGTAAAAGATACCGGTATTGGCATACCCGAAAACCAGGTGCCACATATATTTGACCGTTTTTATCAATTAGACAATAGCCATACCCGTAAGGCAGAAGGAACCGGCATCGGGCTTTCACTTACCCGGGAACTGGTCAAGTTAATGAATGGAACCATTGCTGTAAAAAGTCCGCCGGTGGGGGCAACCAAAGGAACGGAGTTTATTATTACTATCCCCTTAACCAAAGTCAACCCGGCAGATGCTGAAAGCCTTGTACTGCCCGCATACAAAGAAAAAAGTATGGCAGCAATGACAGAGGAAAAATCAATGACCCGTTTCATTCATCCTGAAAATGCGGGTAGTGCCAATCCGTTAATTTTATTGGTGGAAGATAATGCCGATGTAGTAGCCTACACCGCAAGCTGTTTGCAGGAGTATAAATTAGCGGTCGGCAAAGATGGAAGGGAAGGCTTTGAAATTGCCGTCGATATCATTCCCGATTTGATCATTACCGATGTAATGATGCCTTTTGAAGATGGTTTTGAAATGTGCCGTAAGCTACGGCAGGACGAACGGACAAGCCATATTCCTGTAATAATGCTTACTGCTAAAGCGGATATGCAAAGCAAACTGGAAGGATTGGAAAAGGGAGCGGATGTATACCTGGAAAAGCCTTTTCATAAAGAAGAACTTTTGCTGCGGATAAGAAAATTATTGGAACTCCGGAAGGGTTTGCAGCAATATTACAGCAGGCAGATCGGTATAACGGATAGCAGCGGGGTTTTGGCGAAGCAGGAGGTTGAGCAGGTTACAGAAGAAAAAAAGGAACATGCATTTGTAAAAAAAGTTAGGGAAATCGTAGAGGCGAATTTTACCAATTATGAATTTTCGGTAGAGCAATTGTGTAAACAGGTTTTTATGAGTCACTCACAACTGCACCGTAAACTGGAAGCCCTTACCGGCTGCTCACCCAATAAATTTATCCGTATAGTTCGTTTAAATAAAGCAAAAGAATTATTAGCCAATCCGTCGTTAAGCATTGCAGCTATTGCATTGGATTGCGGTTATAACGACCCCGGGTATTTTGCACGGATATTTAAGCAGGAGTATGGCATAACGCCGCAGGAATGGCGGAATAGTAAATCAGGTTACTAATATACACCTGCTATAACTTTTGTCGGTTTACATATCCGTAGCAGATTACCGCTGAGTAGTTTCCTGTTATACTTCTTTTTTCATAGGCTGCCACTTTTTATACGTAGCACTTCGCCATAGCCATTCCACAGGTCCATAATTGAAATACTTCAGCCAGAGCGTACTCAGGATGATTTGGAGGATGAAGATGATGATCCCCAACAACGTATAATAAACCGGGCCGACCTTTCCCATATAACCCAGCCCCGCACCAAGGAAAACAAAATTGCCGATCACTGAGTGCATAATATAGTTGCTGAAGGCCATCTTACCCACCGGTGCCAGCACCATTAATATTTTTTTCCCGGCATGGGTTTGAAAGCTTACCATAAACAAACCCACATACGCAAGGGCCAGCGGTACTACACCAATGGCATAGAATATAGTCTGGTAAAGGCCTCTTATTCCCAGGTTCCAGTAATCGCCCATATAATAGGTCATGTAACGGGCCAGGTAAAAATTGGCCGGTAAACCAAGCAGCAACCCGGCGCCAATGATTATATATACTGTCTTTTTATGCTGCCCGAAATTTTTATAAAAACCGGACCGCCCCAGCACATAACCGATCAGGAACATGCCCAGCACCTTCGGCACCCGGCTCACAAATAATAAATAGCCATACCGGTAAAAGAAACCGGAAATATTGCCTTTCAGTATCTCCCACCAACCGGCATTTTTTACCAGAGCGAAATAATCAGCCTCTGATTTTATTCCCAGTAATTGAGTATCCAGCCGTTGCCCGGTATTATAGAAAAAACTGGCCGGTTCATTCAGCCATTGCCAGTGTGATTTGGCAGCATATAACAGGATGGGGGAAAGTATCAGTACCGCTCCAGTTATTAATAATGTTTTATTGGTAAATCTTCGCAGGGGTAATAGGATAAAACCCAGCAACGCATAAAAGAAAACAATATCGCCGGACCAGATCAGTAAATGAACAGCACCCAGTAACAGCATAAAGAGCAGGCGCCTTACTACAACAGGGCTGGTATTACCGCCCTTTTCTTCTGCTCTTTTGAATTGCAGGGCAATACCCCAGCCAAACAGCAGGCTGAAGATGGAATAGAATTTTCCTTCAATGAACAGGTGGTGCAGGAAGCCCATTTTATGATCCAGCCCGGGCAACAGGTAAGGGCCCGTGGCTTGTGCTTCTTCCCGGTACCCGCTAAATCCGTTCAGGTTGGCGATAAAGATGCCGAGGATAGCGAATCCCCGCAGGGCATCCATCAGGTTGATCCGTTCAGTTGCCTGGACGGGTGCTAAAGCTTGCATGTCGTTGGTTTTGGTGGTAAAGAGGTGGCCTGAACGGGAACAGAAGGCTTCTAAATATAGTGATACTGAGGCGGCAGAGCAAAAAACCCGGCAGAAAATCATAAAGATTGGTGAGTAAAGTCACCGTGGGCAGCAATAGCGGCTATTAGTTTTACAATTATTATGAGCAAGTGGAAGAGAATGGTCCTGGTTTGTGTTACCTGTATAGCGATGGTAGCTGGGATCGTGTGGCTGGTAAAATGGTTAGATAAACGATAAACCCAACATATGAAACAAAACATGGGCGGAGCGGACCGCATAATCCGCATCTTACTGGCAGCTGTATTGGGCTACCTCTATTTTAGTGGCACCGTAACCGGTACACTCGGATTAGTATTAGTGGTATTGGGCGGGGTGTTCCTGCTGACCAGCTTTGTGGGTTTCTGCCCCTTGTACACTTTAGTAGGATTGAATACCTGTCCCCGGAAAGAGGGACCTAAATAAGAACTTATTCTGCCATCTCTATGGCAGATGTCGTTGGTTGGTGATAAAACAAAAGCGGGACTATGGTTATAGCCCCGCTTTCTTGTTGTTGATCGTTACTATGGCGAACAATAACTATAATTAAAAAGCCTGTAATTTCTTTACCACCTCTTTATGTTGCCGCAGCATTTTCAGGCCTTCCCGCCAGGGCATATGCGGAACACCACGCTGATGATTTTTAATACTGATCTCCCATAACAACCGGTAATGACGGAGTATTTCTTTCCAGGCAAAAAAAATGGAATGAGCAGGATCATAAATATGGGTGGGTTCACTGCCCGCACCATTCAATTCGATGATGCAAAAATTCTTTCCCTGTTTCAGTTCTTCGATTGTATTATACTTTATATCCAGCCGGCCATAATAAAACTCCGGCACCTGCCTGCACAACTGATCAATGAAGGTTACCAGCTGCGCATCGGCATGGGCAGAGCTGTCGGTAAATTTAGCTCCTCTTGCATGATTGCCATAAGGCACAAGATCTTTGATCTCTCCACGGCCTGGTATCTCAGCTAGGCCCCGTCCATATAGTTTTCGCAGTGCCGGAATTTGAAACTGGTAGCGGGGATCTTTATGGAGCAATTCTTCAATGGAACTGTTTCCATTGCCGGTGATGCTGAGCAATTCTTTGTGTACAATACCGGAGATGCAGCCGCTGTGTTTACCTGGTAGCCGGTAATAAAAAACACCCATTTCATTAGGTAAACTGATATACTCCTGAATCAAAAAATCCAGTTGAATCTTTCTTAAATAAGTGCTGAGATCTTGCTCATTCTCCAGTCGGGAAACAGCCAGTCCTTTCATGCCGATATCCGGTTTGGCAATACAGGGAAAACCAATACCAGCCTCTTTCATTTTATCCAGTATATATCTACTGTCGCTGTGCTGCGGGAACAATAACGTTTTTGGAATGGCATACGCAGGGATGCTGTCATATATCTCTTTTTTTGACTCCAGCAAAAAACCTGCATTCTTTATACGAGGATTGGCAGGTAAAAAGAAGAACCAGGTTCTTGCTTTAGCTGCATAATAGAGCCAGGCAAAATACATGGGAAAGTACACGATGCCAAAGGGCCAATATTCCCAATGTGTCAGCTTATGCAGCAAGAGTTTAAACTTACTCACGGATCGTTCTTCTTTTTTGTAGTTGAATTATCTGTTCCTGTTGCTCCCTGCTGATCAGGTCCTGGTGTATTAAAAATAGTTGATCTTCCTTTATAACAGCTTGTGTTATACTTTGGGTTTGTATGCCGTTATCCCGGTTGATGATAAACCCATTTTGATCATCACCATGGTTATCACTATGAAAATTACGGATAAGCCCTCCATTCAGCAGCGGATGAGTTGCTGTAAAGTTCCGGAAGAGCTCCTCTCGTTTGTTCATTGCTGCTGCATCATACAACGTGGCAGATGACCAGATATGATTCTTATCCGTCGCTAACTCCTTGCTGAATTTCCGGCTACTGTCCCATCGAAATTCAAATAACCGGTCATTGCTGAACAAAATGATAGTAAAAGGTTCGATGCGGGTAAGATCATACTGTTCAAAGAATTCATGCACCGACTCTTCAGCAACCATCTCCAGCAATAATAGTCCACGGCTTTTTCGATACGGATAAACTGGTATGTGTTTTTCAAAAGCACCGTTGAGTAATATAGCAATTGTACCCCTTTGTGTAACGGCAAACCAGGTGCCACCGGCATGCGGGTCCCGGGGAAAGGTTATATTCTCTCCTTTCCGGGTAATGCTTTGCGGCATGGCCGCAGCAGGCCGTAATTTATTTTCATCCCTGTTGGATGTAAAATATTTATCCCTCCCCTGTACGATATAACTTACTGTGCACATTGTTTCCGGTATTGAATAGTGGAGGGAGCCACACCAAATTGTGCTGAAACGGAATGGATCTGCAGGCTCAGCAATCCTACTTTGATCAGGGCCTGGTGGTGGATACAATGCTCCAGGTTATAATATACCTCCCGGAAATAGTTGGACATAATGAGCAGGGGCGACCCCTGCAGCTCATATTGTATGGCTATCTCCTTATCGGGTTGTTCCAGTTTCGAACTGATATATTGTAACGCATCAACTGCAGCCTCACGATTGGTTTCAAGCAGGAGATCTCTTTTACGGGCATCATAATTTACCATTCCTGTGTCATACCCATTGAGCAGGCATTGATACAGTTCAATGATATGCCGGCTATGCTGGCCAATGCTGGCCCCGCTGAGCGATTCCACCGGGTAGAGATAAGCGTTATTGCCCGGCAGGTTTCGCAACACATTTATTAATTCACCGAGAGTATTTCTTGTGATGCTGAACATAAGATCAGAATTTTAATTGTAATAGCCGGGGAATATCTTTCCTGTGCAGCAACACCAGTACAACACAAGCGATAAAAACAATAACAGCATAGCTGAATAGAAGAGCGTCGCCGCCAAAATTGATTCCCAGTTTGGTGAGGTGAAAAAAGATAGCACCACTCATCAGTCCGGCTCCGAGTAACGCACCAGCTAAAGTGGTACGGGGTATCAATAACAGAATACTGGCAACCAGTTCTAGTACACCGGTACCAATACGTCCCCAGGGTTCCATTCCCAGCGCTGTAAATAACTGCACCGATTCTTCCTGTGCCGTGAATTTAAAATAAAGGGTTTGCAGCATAATGACGGCTGCAACGAGGCGGAGCACCCAAGTAATGATATTTACTTTGTTCATGATGTGGAGTTGAATAATTTATTATTTGTCTTTAATCAGTGGCCAGTTTGCATCAGCTTTGCTGATATAACCAGCCTGGTCCTTATCCCAGCTGGCTTTTACTTTCAGGTTGTAATTGAAGTATAGTTTACCATTCACAATGGCCCATGCATCAGGCTGTGTAGGTGCTTTATAGCCGCCGGCAGTACCATACGCACAGTAACCACCATATTGCGGTGCATATTTTTCCGGGTTTTGCCGGAACAGTTCCAGGTTAGCGGGGGAAGAAAACAACCAGCTGCTGTTGCTCCACTGCAACGATAAACTGTCATGACCCTGAATGGGTTTCCCCTCAGTATAATAAGCAACTACATCATACCCGCGGATTGCTTTTCCTTCAGTTTGGAAGATGGCTGGTTGCTGACCATATGCAGCCAGTCCGGTAATAATAAATGTAAAGACAGCCAGTAGTATTTTTTGCATTTGTTATGCTGTTTATTAGTTAATGAAATATATTTTTCCAGTTACTATCCGCTTTTGCTTTCAGGTTGTTCTCATCCTTGTTCCAGCTTTTGAGTGTGTTATTGAAAAATGAATTGTAAAAGAGGTAGAGCTTTCCATTGATGATCTTAAAGGTTTCAGGATCTACCTCTACTTTTTCACCCTTGGCTCCCATGGCATAAGCACACCAGCCACCATATTGCGGTTCATAAGCGGTATAATTTTTTTTGAAAAGCTCTTTATTCTCCGCAGTGGAGAAATAATACGTAACACCATCGGCCAGTACAGCCATTTCTTTTTTACCCTTTACGGCTTTTCCGAGGGTAAAATAACTGACAGGGTCATATCCCTGGATGGCAACTTTATTTTTTTCAAGATTAAATTGTTGGCTGCGCAATGCTGCGGCCTGTGAAAATGCAGTTGCCTGAATGGTGATCATTAACAGAATGGCTGTCAGAAGCTTTATCATGTTTTTTTAGTTTATAGACGTATACCTGTTTAAATCCTTACACAGTTTTTTAAAACCCAAAAAGATAATTGACACCGATGGTCAGCGACCGGGTGAGTCCGTCGGGGCGGATATCCCTTACAATAACTGGTGTGGCCACAGAGAAACCAATGGCCCTTGCAGCGGAGAGCTTGTATTGGGCCTGCAGGTTCAGGTTAAGCGTAAGACCAGATGAACCTCTGAGATCCTGCCGCTGCCCGAAAATATTTTCAAAACTGTCTTCCCCCAGATGATAAATGGCCAGTGCATTGGGCCTGAACAACCATTTTTTATTGGTACTGTTCAGGATATAACCCAGCCGCAACAAGGCATCGGGTTTCCGCTTGAAATTATTCGTGGTTTCAAAACGGGTATCAGCAGCATATTCTTTGATGAATGTATTTTTATTACTGTTGATCACCGGAAGTTGAAAAGCCGCATTGATATCAATTTTCTGGTTTAGTACCCAGGCAGTACCGAGCAACAGGTCATAGGTTCCCAGGCTGGTTTGATAAGCCATCGGCAATGGCTGCCCTTTTATTTTATCATTGGCACTGGTCATGGGAATTTTGATACCGGCTAAAAGATTTATTTCTTTTTTGTTGTGACGGGGCAGGGCATAATTGACCGTGGAATACCAGTCGCCGGCATTAAAAATATTTCCCAGCGAACCGGTGATATAAGAAGCAGTCACTTTCGTATCCCAGGAAAGCCGGCGGCCCAATTTCCGGCTGTATAATATGGAAGGAGTCAGCAATTTGGTATTTCCATCACCAAGACCGAATGTAATATCGGTGGTAATACTATTGCGTAATGATCGATCTCCTTTTGTTGTTTGTTGCTGGTGATACTGCAGGGTGCAGAAACCGGCATCGCTGCATCCCTGGGCTGTGATTTTGCTGACCAGTAACAATAATAAGCCGCTTAACAGGAGTTGTTGTTTCATTGTTTATGGTTTTAGTTCTGCAATACCAAAAAGATGGTTGAATTGCTGACAGTGGATCAATGCATATTTATATACGGTAAAATCCGGCTGAGCGGGTATGGTATACAATTGTTGCCCTGTTGTGGATTGCAAGGCTCCCAGGTTAATGAAATTAGCAGGCGGGTATTCCTTACTCAGGTACACTTTCAGATCCGGGCCATTGCTGACACGAAAACTGTCTAAAGCCAGTTGGTACTGTCCATTTGTAAGGTACACTCTTGCAGATCCGGCTATCGTAATACCGGCAGTGGGCTGAAAGACTCCCTGGTATTTTAATACAGCGCTGGTAGCAGGCACTTCATTCAGCGGCATGCTGGTTGTGTTTTGTTTGGTACAGGATAAAAACAGCAATGCAAACAAATAAGAGGAAAAAAGAAGCAGCCTGGAATACAAAACAGGGAAAGTCGTTATACTCATACGAGGTAGGTTTGATGATAACGATATAGTCGTGCAGGCTGATAGAACCTTACAGGAACTATGTTAAGAAAATGAAAAGGAAAACAGTTCAGTTGGCGGCATCCAATTCCTGTTGAATCTTTTTCCGGGCTTCTTCCGGTAAAGAATGAACAGGCTGGTCATGCAACATCTCATCGTAATGATGTAAGGAGTGATCGATAAAATCGGATTGTTTGACAAATCGTTTGCAGGGATCACAAAAAAGCAGGTGAATAAATAGACTGGCCCTTTCAGTGATAGAAAGCTTTCGTTCCTTCTTTTTAAGGATGAACAGTGTTGCCTGCTTACAGTTATAAATACTATTTCTGACCGATACAAAAGCCATATGTTCTGTTATTAAGCACCAAACCAGTTTTTTTCAAGGCAGCTGCGCATCAGCAGTTTGGCCCGGTGGATGATGACCCAGTAATTGGACGAAGAAATATTGAATTCCTTACAAATTTCATCCGCATTTTCCTGGTCAACAAACCGGGCCAGGAAAACGGGTACCAGTTTAGGAGGCATTTTTTGAATACAATATTGGAGGATTTGGTAGAATTCACGTTTGTTCACGGGGTTGTCAGCATTCTCCGTATGCCATTCTTTGGGCGCTGTTGCTGAGGTCCAGTGCCCGGCGGGGTCGCCGGTAGTAAAAAAAGAGTTGTGAAAACTTTCTTCGGTATCTGCCAGGTAATCACCGGTGTTTTTCAGCACATCTTTTTTCCGGTAATGATCAACGATCTTATTTTTCAGGATAGTGGCCAGCCATGTTTTTTCTGAACTGTTCCCTTTAAAACTTTCCCGGGCTTTAAAAGCAGAAAGAAAAGTATCCTGTACCAGGTCTTCGGCTATTTCCTTATTCCCGGTATTCAGCAGGGCCAGGGAATACAGGTAATCACCATATAGACCGATCCAGTCAGCAGGTTGAAGAGTATTGCTCATTGGGGGTAGTAATAAAATAGTTGCCGGCCTAAAACTACGGAACTTGTGTTTTACAGGATTTAATCCAGCTTGTAAATATATTCTTCTGTTTCTGCCTGCCGGGCATTGGCAAAACCTTTGTCCGTACCAATTTTTATAAATCGACAGTTGGTCAATACTTTTTGTGAGCCAATATTATCAAAAGCCACTCTTCCATAAATGGGTCTGGTGGTTTCATTGTTCAGAAACTCAGTTAGTGCTTTGCTGCCAATGCCTTTACCCCAAAATTGTTTGTCGATCCAATAAGTAATTTCTGCCCGGCCTTCCATTTCAAATTTGGAGATGCTGCCGGCAATAATCTCACCCACCAGTATGGTCTGCATGTTGATAGCCGGGTCGTTCACCAGTTTGCTGTATTTCTGCAGGTAGGCAGCTTTGTCGGTAGGGTCTTTTGCGGTGAAAGCAGCTAAATAATTAGCCTCCTCATCCAGCTGGAACAGGAAGAAGCATTCCAAATCAGGTAGGACGGTCTTTCGCAAGGTGATTTCAGGATACGGTATCATTTCTCTGCGGTATTTTTTTCTGTATTTGCCATAAATGCCCAAAAGGATCTTTGAACATTCCCTGCCGGTAACCATACTCGTAATCCGTTGCGGGATTAATTTCTGTTGCACCTGCCCGGATAGCCTGTTGCATTACCTCTTCCACATCAGGAACAAACAAGCCGATCACTGCAGTCACCCCTTTCGCATGGATTGGTTCAAGGGCCCCACGCATGGTCTCATGTACATGAAAAATGGCGCCGTTGATTTCTAATTCAGCAACATGAATACTGCCGTCATCATTCCGGAAACAAAAATGCTCAACAGCCCCGAAGTTTATATAAAAATCAATAGCAAATGTCCCGTTAGGAATATGCAGTTCGGGTGCGAAATGTGTTGTGTTATCTGTGTTTGTCATTATGATTGGATGTATTCCCGTAATTCTCTGTAGCCAGATATGGCAGGTAACGTCCGGGTATTTGTGTTTGTAGCGGTATTCAAAAAACGCAAAGCCCCGAACCGCAGCCGGATAGAATTAATAATGCTGAAGATAATTACAAAAGCTGAATTGTAAAAGTCAAGCACTGTCGCTGCTGGTAGCGAACAAAACAAACATATACGTGTATGTATTTCATAATTTATTTACTCAGCAACCGTCTTTGCGGGGGACACGTTTATAAATTATTTTACTATCCCGTTCTACATAGTCACCAGATACTATCGGATATGCATACTTGGGCGCATGCGATACGTTACGGCTTCTTATAATTATTTTGTCGTTGACTTTCAGGCTCTGCAATTGCTCCAATTGAGACTTTTCCGGCGCAAAGTTGAGAATATAATCGTCACCATAAATTCTGACCATCACTCCAAAACCTAATCGTGAGCCTGGCGGAAGCGAAAGAGCCGTTACAACAGCCTCCATATTGGTCGAATCTGTAAGGTGCTTCCTTATTTTAGCTTCAGCGGCATACACTTTTTTACCTGCGGGAGACGCTTCCCATTCTTTGAACTTTATACCATCTGGGGTAGCCTCCCATTGTTTCATGGCAGTTTCCCTTTCAGCAGCAGCAAGTGGCTTGGTGGTTGATTCTTTAGACGTTTCATTTTTGATTTCACGATTAGCAAATAGGAGTCCGCTTACCACAACCAGCACTACGATCAGCGCATACATAAGTTTTTTCATTCTTTTTGCAGGTTTAATTAACATAGATCTGTCTCCTGGTGAATAAGGTCCGTTTAAGGTATTACTTTTATTTTGCTTCTGCTGCCAGGTCTGCTTGTCAATGCTTCAGCATCCTCCCGCACTGGGTATAGCATAAATCACATTACCTGAACCATATAAATGGAAGACCTTTCCTTCTATGGAAGGAAGAACCAGTTTCCATGTTTTACCGTTATCTGCTGATCCGAAAATGCCTTTCGGATGACCACAGTAGAAGTATTCACCCACCTGGATAATGGAAGTTATAAAGGCTTGCTCCGGAAGCTCGGTACCAACAGCATACTGAACTGAGCCAAAACTTCCCGGTACCGAAAAGCTGGCATTAAAGGGCCGCCCTCTTGAGTCCTTAACGTCTTGCGTCTGAAGACCGTCATCAATGGCCTGCCAGGTTTTACCACCGTCGTACGAGGTACGAATCCTCCTGGTATTCGACTGTGTATTGAATGTAATAGCAGCGAATCCACCATTGATGGGTGCTATATTGATGCCGACACCGCCCTCGCTGAGTACCGTCTCCCAGGTTTCGCCATCATCGGCCGATCTTATGATTCCATTAATCGTGTTCGCCATCAGTATACCGTTTGACGCTGCCAGTTTCCATACCCCACGGGTAACTTCTTTCCAGTTTTTCCCCTTGTCAGTGGATCTGAAAAGGCCGCGGCCGCGGTCGCAAACGATGAACACAGTGCCTCCGGCAGTTTCAAAAACGTCGATGATCCCTTTCAGCTGAAAATTCTCATATACAGGCGACCATTCATCCGATCCGTTTATTTTTTGCCTGAACTGGCCCTGGTGGTAATCGTATGCAAACATCCCGGACTTACCCGGGGCAATGTTACTATGGTCGTCAGGGAAGATCTCTTTCTCCCAAAAAGGCACCTTGTTGTTGGGGTTATTGTGATAGATATAGTTACCGCTGCGTAAATAGAACCCACGATCATTTACAAAGAAACTACCCTCCAGCTTGTCCCCGGGCAGTCCTTCGCTGATGTCCTGCCAGGTTTGTCCGCCATCCGCAGATTTAAAAACCATGTTTGCAGCTCCAGCCTTATCTCTTTTTTGTTTTTGCTGACTACCCGGTAGCGGAGATGGCTGTGGTGACTCCGAGGCCTGTTTACAGGAAAGGAATGGAAAAAGGAACAATACAGCAAGGTTGCAGATGATCTTCATGACATTGATTGATGGGGTGAAACAATAAAGTAAATATATTCTGCGTCAACTACCGGCAGGCTTTTTACCAGTAAAGAGTTGTAAAAGATGCGTAAAAGCTTGTAAAACCCCCGGAAACCTGGGTTTAATGGATAATTTTGCTGCCATGAAGCCATTTATTCTGTTCGGATCTTCCATGCTGGTAGTTGTTATTTTGATTGCTGCTGTTGCATTTAGCAGTAAAAAGAATGAGATCCCGGAGAAGCATGTAGAGGTTGTACTAAGGGATATAGGGCACCAGTTGTTGCTTTCCGCCAACGATGCTGAGTCCCGGGTGCTGCCGGTTAAGAAATTAAATTCAACTACCTACCAGGTTTCCTTTCAGAAGAATGTTGGTTTTATTTCCGATACACTCATCAATATAGTGCAGCGAACCTTTCAAAAAAATGTGCTGGCCAGGGAGTATATCGTGAATTTGAGGAATTGTGAACAAAAGGAAACCGTCCTGGCATTTGAAATAAATGGTAAAACAGGCGATTTAACACCCTGCAGGGGTCGTAAGCTGGAGATGGGTTGTTATGTTATTGAATTTGATCTCTTGAAGGAAACTACCTTTAATTTCCTTTGGTTGCTGCTGTTGCTTATTCCTTTGGGGTTGGCCGGCTTTTATATGAAAGAGAAATTTCGGAAAAAAGAAGCGTCAGCAGCCGTCTTCGATACGACTGAGTATATACAAGTAGGGAGTTTTCAATTTTATACAGAGAATAATATGCTTAAAAGCGGGCATACAACGATTACTCTTTCGGAAAAAGAAACAAAAGCGCTGAAAATATTTGCAGACAACATCAACCAGGTGGTGGAAAGGGAAAAACTGATGAAAGAGATCTGGGAAGAGGAAGGTATCGTGGTGATCAGCAGGAATGTGGATGTACTGGTGTCTAAATTGCGCAAGAAATTAAGTGCTGATAACTCCTGTAAATTTATAAACGTACACGGCAGGGGTTACAAATTCATTATTGAGCAGCAGCCGGTTTAAAACCCGGTAAAGTGTAAAATGAAATTATCAGATCAGTATTACAATATGCCCGGCCGGCTGACCTAGATCAAAAATATCCAATTTACCATTATAGGCATATCTTCGTTTACTTATGTTATGGTTGTACAGTTGCCGCTGCTGAAAGGGCAACAAGGAAAAACGGGAAGACAATACCCTGCAGCCATAAGTAAATAATTTCACTAACCTTAAATTTAATTGTATGCCGAAAAAGACAGCTGAACCCAGGAAGAATAAACCCACTAAAAAGAAAAGCTCAGCACAAAAGAAAGCGAATCCAAAGAAAAAACTTCGCTAAGATCAAAACGCAGAAAGCCCGGTTCACAGCCGGGCTTCTTATATAAAGTAACTCACAAATAGTGGGGAACATCGCATTTCTTTCTGTAATTCTTCCGCGAGCTGGGAATATATGCTGTCGCTCATCTGTGTTTGATCAGTCCGATATGTAGCTGATAGTAGCACTAAAATGGGGGTTTATTCCTCGCCCCCAGCTGACGCAAAACTGAATGTTAACAGCTAAATATTTTTTGTTAAGCTGCTGCATAAAAAGAATAACGCTGAATCAATTCGTCGGACCCGCCTGCAAGAGTTACTTCTAAGTCATTGTTGTTTGCTAACTGAAGAAGTCTGGAACATATTTGTTCTACCGTGTCGCCCAACGCCTCCAAATTTATCACCGTCAAATTAGCCTGTGTTCTATTTGCAATGACTCCGTCCCATTGTGTCTGCGAAAGTCTGACTAAAGGATGGACTGGACTTTGAATAACCGTGAAATGATGAGTGTACGATGGTCTATTACCATTAATGTTATATAAACTATAGTCATGAGCAAAAGCATTTCTTAAAGCATAAATCGCATCTACTTCTGCATGTGGAATATGAGTAGCGAAATATTTTAAGGCCTTACTTATTGAATTTTCGTTGTTTATTGCTGCCGCTGCTCTTGGCTTAAAACATTTGCCAATTTGGTCTAACAGAGAAAGATATCCAATTGCTCCTAACCAACTTCCATGATTACCACAACTGTCATCAGTTAGCTTTTGTCCATTGTCTTGGTTCCTTTTTGTAAATTTTCTGGCATCACGAAGTGCTGCAACAAATCCTGAAAAGTAGGTTATGTTTTGTCCTTGAGAAATATTTGTTAGATGAGCAAGGATGGCCTGTTGTTCTGGCATTATATTACTACTCATAGCTGAAGGTTTATTTGGCTGCTGGTCTTCTTATTATTTTGAAAGGTCTGATATTGCAGCTTTCAAGACCTGCCAAGATATTTTAGCCGTATCTATATCTGGGTCAAATTTGTTTGCCATTTGTTGATATGGGTGAATGTAGTTTCTAAAACCTCTTAGCGAATGACTGTATTTTTTTACATCTAAGCCTAATAGCCCAATATTATGAGCAACGTCTATGAAATTGCTAAGACTCCATTCGTTGAAAGGTAACACCTTGCCACTGTCTTTATTTTTCGGACTACATATGCTTTCATTAAACTCTTTCATTTTAGTAGAGGCAACTCCTAAAAGTATTCCCTCAAGTACGCTTCCACACATTATAATTGCTGATAGCGAAGCACCACCTTTTATATTTTTAATTATTTCAGATATTCGTTGCTCAATAATTTCGCTTACGACACCGTCAATATTTAGTCTTTTGATAGATACATTAGAAAACTCTTTAGCTAAAAAATCGTCAATAGCGTCTATTGGTGTATTGCTATTTTCTGATTTTCTGCCTAGAAGCCGGTTTGCAATATTTATGGCACTATTATAAAGTTCATTCTCTGAAGGCTCGATTTTAATGTTGTTTATTAATTTTTCAGTCTTCCAGAAATCCAAAAGCTCTAAAAGTAATTTGCCGACAGTAGTATTACCTTCAATGTCCCAAAATGCACGAAGTCTATTTGCTTTAGAGTCACCGTACGAACTATACTTAGGAGAGTAGATGTCTAGCTTTAGAAGGTTAAAAATAAATTGTTGCAACTTGGAATTTGAAAAACTAAGAACATAGCCGCCGCCCATAGAAAATTGTTTTTCTAGGATTAACTTGTCCGTCTGTCGAAGTTCTGCCATTTTCAAACTAGTTAGAGAATTAGGGACTTGCTTTAGCCTTGCAGCCAACAGAGTAGGTATTGCCGATGGTGGGGAATTTTATATTCGTCCGCCCGGAACTGCTACCTGGCTTTTTGATAAAGTTAAATATTAAGTGCTAAAGCTGGGCTTTATTCGTCGAGCCCCGAGCAGCAGCACAATAGAATTACCGCTTTTGATTATTTCAATGTCCAGCCCCAGTATTGACAATACCAATGTTAGCGGTAGTGCTACTACTGATGTACTTTTCCAATATAATCAAACCATTGAAAATCATTTTGGTCTTTCCCTAAATCTGTTGCCAGTTTAAAACTGTCAATTGGTTGATTAACTCCATTTATTCTTTCAAATTTAAACATTGCGACCTTTTCGAGTTTTAGATATTTGTCAACAAGTTCTGGAAGTAATGCTACGTTTTGTCCTTTGAAATCGGTTCTGACGCTTGGATAAGCAACTCCTTTAACATCTGAGTTGTCCCACACATAGTTTGAGTATGCAGCTGAAATTTTGTAGTTATCAGGAATGCCCTTGCAATCATCTCTTGAAAATTCATTACTAAAGAATTTCCCTTGTTCTATATAGTGTTCTTTAAGTTTAAAATTCTGTATGGCCTCGGTTTGCGCTTTGAGTGAGGCTTGTGCATATTCACTTTCTTTCAAAGCTTCGTCACTAAATATCATTTCCATTACAGGAATATCCTCCAAAATAATCCATCTACCAGAGGTAAATATTTCAGTGAAATTATCTGCTACAGGTTTGCATGAAAAAAAATCTGTGGTTTCCAAATATGCAGTGCCTCTCGGATATTCAATTTTAGGTGTCGGAATTGCACCATAAAAAATACCTTGTTTAGGAAAGTTCGCTCTTCCAAATCCAACATACTTTTCAAGGGTGTCTGGGTCTGTGATATAATTTATCTGGTCTTTTCTTGTAAAAGTTTCTCCATTTTTATTAATCCGAACTCGGTCAATATAATACCCTTTACGAAGACGAGCGACTGGTACAAATTTATCCCTTAGGTCAGAAATGCTTTTCTTAAGTAAATCAAAGTCGACATGCTCAAGATTGTCTCGTATTTGCGAAAGATAATTTAAACTTGGATTGTCCATAAGCATTACCGCTAACACGTAAATTTATGTCACACCCGGCTCCCTTTCAAGAAAAATCACCTTTGATTTTCAAATGGTTGGTCTTCGCCATTTCAACCTGCCTGTCGGCAGACAGGTTGTTATTGTCACAATCCACCATTCGCCATCTCTCTTCGCCATTTCAATTGTTTTTGAGTTGCGGTCATCTCCTCACTCTTCCTTCCCACCCTTCTCTCCCACAAACCAATGCTCTTTGTTTTTAAACAATACATTGAAGGTGGTGAGGGAGCCATAGCAACGGGTGATATATTGCTGAAGGTTTACTTTTTCTTCATCACTGAGTTTTTTGTGGCTGTTGATATTTTGCTCCAGCACCCGCAGCCGGTCCCGCAACATCACGATCTTGTGAAAGAAATCATCAATAGGAATTTCTTTTGGCTTCAGGCTTTTATCGGCAGGTTGTATCAGTAAAATACCATTGAGCCATTTTTCGCCGAGCGGTACCGTTTCAGAAAGCCCGCCCCAGAGCCGCAGTATCTTCAGTAATGATCTTTCTACTTCTGAATGAGTTTCTATTTCCGCCGTTACATGCTCGGCGATGATCTCATCTAATTGTGTATCGGTCTTGTCAATTTCTTTGATGCCGTGGTTGATAAAAGAAATAAGATACGTGGCATATTTAATACCCACGATGACGCCGGGGCCGTATAAGGTGTGTTGCAACCGGGTGCCGATGCCAAGAGTTGTTTGTTCCATGTCTATTTTACTTTTATAAATTCATAAGGGGTGAACTCTACAAAATCTGCCACTTTCATGGTTACTGATTTCACTTTCCCGTTTTCAATGGTGAAAGGCCATACTTTGCGGCCATACAAAGGATCATTGAAGCTGGCAAAGAAACGGCTGCCGCCCAGGGCTTCCAGGTCTGCATAACGGCCTTTATGATGTTCAAAACTGGCTTTCAGTTTTCCATTCTCCAGCGCAATGATCATGTTGCCGTAGACAGCATGTACATACGTTCCTGCAAAAGCGGATAAGGGCAGGTCTGTTTTCGGGTTGCTGCTGATCGTATCTTTTTTCAGGGCCAGCTGCTTCATCATTTCTTTTTCATTGTTGCGGTGCCCCTGCAGGTACACCTGGCTGTAGTTGCGGTAAGGAAGTTCAAAATAAGCATCCATGATCTCCCATTTCAAGGCTTCATAAAAATTATTGGCATCGGTATTCGTTAACACGATGATGCCTAATTTTTCTTCAGGTATCAATGTTACACTGGTTACAAAACCATTCACACCCCCGGTATGCGATACGATCTTTCTGCCGGCATATTCTTCGAGAAACCAGCCCAGCCCGTATAAATTGAAATGGCCTTTATTGAAAATTGTTCCGCCATTGCCGAGTATAGAATGCGGCAACCAGGTTTGTGCAATAGCTGCAGCAGGTATCACTTGTTTACCATCATACTTTCCTTTATCTAACTGTGCCATCACCCAATGGCTCAGGTCGTTTGCAGAAGAGGAAATACTTCCCGCAGGTGCCAGGTTATCGATATTGCCATAGGGTATCTTTTTCAGTTCGCCCAGCACAACGGTATGTGCCAAAGCCCTGTTAGAAGAAGAAGTGATTTCTTTGGACAAGGCCAGTGTATGGTTCATACCGAGGGGCTGAAATATTTTTTCCGTTACAAAGGCAGCCCATGTTTTACCGGTTACTTTGGGAATGATCTCTCCGGCAGTCATGAAAGCAGAATTGGTATAACCCCATTTACTGCGAAAACCATAGAGCGGTTTTAATTTTCCCATCTTCTCTCTTACTTCCGCCACGGTAAGATCAGAATCGAAATACATAAAATCACCCTGGAAGGTTTCAAAACCCAGGCGGTGACAAAGCAGGTCTCTTATATTCGTTTCTTTGGCCACCCAGGGATCGTACAGTGTAAAATCAGGTAACCATTTTTGTACTTTATCATCCAGTGATACTTGTTTCTCTGCATCCAGTATGGCAAGGGCCGTACCGGTAAACGCTTTGCTGTTGCTGCCGATCATGAACAATGTATGCTCATCTACTTTGTCAGCAGTGCCGGTTTCTTTTACACCGTATCCTTTCATCAACACTACTTTACCATCTTTTACCACGCAAACTGATACGCCGGGGATCTGCCATTCTTTTAAGGCGGTGTTGATATAGTTATCAAGACTATCTTTTACAAAGGATGGCTGTGCCTGTACAGTAACCACCAGCAATAAGACAACAGCGATTAGAGCAGTAGTACGTTTCATGATTTATTTTTTAAAGATGCTTCAATAGCTTTTTTCTTCATGGGATTAAATAATACACGAAGAATGAGGGGGATCAGCGGCGGTATCCAGAAAGCGATCTTCGGTGCATATAAATAAACAAAAGAGAAGATGATAAAGATGATGGGGACGGCCAGGGCCCGGCTGGAAAAAAAACGGGCCATGGGCCGGGTAAGATTTTCTGTCAGGTTCTTTTCCGGTTTGGAAATATACCGCCACATAAAAAAATTAATAAAACCCAGCGCAGCGATATTGGCGGTATAGAAGACGACAGGTGTCATTGTTTTGGACCTTACATACTCACTGTAAAAGCCGGTGCTGAAGGGCATCAGCGCCACAGCCAGTAAGAAGAATATATTTAACCAGATGAGCCGGTCGTTGAAGTTGACCACATAGCCAAACATGCGGTGATGAACCACCCAGTACTGGCCGATGAGTAAAAAACTGATCAAAAAGCCGATGAATTTTGGGATCAGTTGAGCCAGTTTATGGAGTAAGGCCTTATCAGTTACCTCTCCTTCATGTATCTCCGGGATCTTTATTTCAATGACCAGTAACGTGATGGCAATCGCAAACACCGCATCACTGAACAGGATCATTCTTTCCAACTGGAACTCTTTGCGCAGTTCGTTGTGCAACTGGTTACTCATAAGCAATATAAAATGGAACAGAAAATTACCGTTCTTTTTTTGTTTACCGGACGGAATTGTATGAAGTTATTCCTCCAGCTCTTCCGGCCGCAGGAACTGCAGGGGTGGCAAGCCTCTTTTGAAACGGGCATGTGCCGTTTTAATGTATTGCTGGAAATCATAATCGCCCGTGGACATGGTGAATTCATAAGAAGGACGGAAGACCAGCATAAAACTATCCAGTTCCGCACCATCCAGCATGGTTAACCGGCGCACCAGTGCTTTATTGAAACGGTGGGTGACTGATTTTTCTCTTTCCTGTTCCAGCAATCGTTTCTGGAAGGAGAGCATACTGCGGTTGCGTTTGAAACGAAAAGCATTGATGATCTCATTCAGATCGAACCCGGCTCCCACTCCATATTGTGGTGTAACGGTTTTGAGTCCCGGTTTTTTGTAGTTGAAAATTTTAGCATAGTCAAGCCGGTTCTGGGCCGAATCCTGTTTATAATTCCGTGGCCGGATCTTCACTTCTTTTAAGACCGTTACATTTACCTTCAGTGAAATATCAAACCCAAAGGGATTGGCGATCTTCAATACGGGAAACTTAACAGTGGGTTTGCCGAGGTAACTGAACCAGATGGAATCTTTTTCCGCCACTTCTATTTCATATACTCCTTCAGCATTGGTCACGGTCCCTTTACCAGCCGTGGTTAATACCGATACTAACTCAAGGGGATAGTTGCGGGTGCTGTCATATACGGTTCCTTTGATCTTATATTGTGCGGATGCAGACTGCGAAGCCAGCAAAACAATAAACAGGAATGGTATAATTATGCGATAGCGGTGCAACAGGTTTATATTGGTTGGCAAGTAACGAAAGAAAATGCAAAAGCTAATCTAAAATGGGCCATTGCTGTCAATTAACCGTTCAATGATCCTTGGATAATGCTCATGCTCCAGTTTATGGATACGCTGTGCCAGCGATTCAGCGGTTTCATGTTGCAGTAAAGGGCATTTGGCCTGGAATATGACCTGGCCATGATCGTAGATCTCATCCACGTAATGAATACTGATGCCGCTTTCCTTTTCTTTATTATCAATCACCGCCTGGTGAACATGGAGGCCATACATGCCTTTGCCCCCATAGCCGGGTAATAGAGCAGGATGTATATTAATAATGCGGTGGGGAAATGCTTTGATCAGTGCGGCAGGTATCTTCCAGAGAAAACCGGCCAAAACAATCAAATCAATTTCTTTTTCTTTCAATTCCTCCGCATACCCGTTACCGCTGCTGAACTTTTCTTTTTCTATTAATAATACAGGGATATGTTCTTCAGCAGCTATAGCAAGCACAGCAGCTCCCGGTTTATTACAAACGATCAGCGTTACCCTTGCTTTTTTGGAATAACGGAAATGCTCGATGATCTTTTGCGCATTGGAACCTGCACCCGAAGCGAAAATGGCGATGCGGCAGGGGTCTGAAGTTTGAGCTTTTGGGTTTAGGGTTATTCCCGGCTCTTGACTTCCGGCTTCCGACTTCTTATTTCCGACTTCTGACTTCCGGCTTCCCGTCAACCCCATCCGCCTCCCGATCTTCTTCAGGTAATTGGAAAAAAAGCGGAACTGGCCAAACGGAATGCTTACAAGCAGAACTGCCAGCGGCCATAATAAGGTGACCAGTATAATATACATGGTGATGCGCAGCCAGCCTTCTTCGATCCCCATCATCAGTAATAATTTCCGGCCTGCATAACCGGTAAGGCTGCCACCAATAGCAAACGTGCAAAGGATGAGGGCCAGCTGAAGGCCATTGACCTTCCATTTTTGTTGTAAGCGATCAAACATGATTAATAAAAGTGGCGGCTTTAAAACAGGTTGCTTATTTAAGCGCTGCAAAAGTCAGGAAAAAACCTCCATAAAACAGCTCAATTTTCACATCTGTTGAACATTCTTGAAAGGTTGACTGATTTATGACAAACAAATTTACCGGCTGCTGGAAAACCCTTGTAAATCCCCTGAAATGCAGGCTGGTAGCGGGTTAAAAAAAATTTTCAGCTGTTGTCGTTTTGTTAAGTTCCTGACTTATTTTTGCGGCTGGTTAGAGCTTTTTATCCACATTTTTCAGATTAATTGAGTCTATGATTCTTTGTAAACCAATCGGCCAGAGACTGACTGTACTATTTCTATCCCTTTTTGTTTCCCTACTTAATGTTTCGGCCCAGGACGCAGCAGCAGGTAAGACCTTATTCATGAGTAAGTGTGCCGCCTGTCATAACGTTTTTAAAGATGGAACTGGTCCCGCATTGATGGGCCTGGAAGAAAGGCATAAATGGGTTGACCATAATGAATTGCTGAAATGGATCAATAATCCTGCAGCATATATGGCAGGAGATACTTATACACAGGGACTAAAGGCGAAATATGGTTCTATGATGACCGCCTTCGGTGATATTACATTGAAGGATGTTAGTGATGTAGTTGCCTATATTAATACTGAAGTAGCTAATAAAGCAAAAGGGCCTGTTGTAACCCCCGGAGAAACGACTGATTCTTCTAACCAAAACGCCGTCATCTTTGGTGTTATCTCCCTGATCCTGGCTATCATTGCCCTGATCCTGATGCAGGTGAACAGCAACCTGAAAAAAATGTCGGATGATGTGGAAGGTATCCTGCGCCCCGAGCCGGTTCCTTTCTACCGCAATAAAGTATATATCGCTATGGCTGCCATCGTTTTCTTTGTCGTTGGCGGTTTCTTTGTCACTAAAGGAGCAATTGGTCTCGGACGCCAGACCAACTACCAGCCCGAACAACCTATCTATTATTCACATAAAGTGCATGCCGGTATCAACCAGATCAACTGTCTGTATTGCCACGGTAGTGCAATGGAAAGCAAACATGCTGCTATTCCCTCTGTGAATGTGTGTATGAACTGCCACAAAGCCATCAATACCTACGAGAAAGGACCAAAACTCTATACCGAAGATGGTAAGGAAATAGATGGTACCGCAGAAATTCAGAAACTATATCAATATGCAGGCTTTGATCCTGCCAATGCGGCCAAATGGGATCCTTCTATGGCCAAGCCCATTCAATGGATCAAGATCCACAACCTGCCTGATCATGTTTACTTCAATCACTCCCAACACGTAAAAGCCGGTAATGTACAATGCCAGAGCTGCCATGGTGAGATCACTGCTATGGACGAAGTGAAACAGGTGAACGAACTGAGCATGGGCTGGTGCGTGAATTGTCACCGTCAGACCAAGGTGAATTTTAACTACAGCGACAGCACCGGTAACCAGTTCTATAGCATTTACGAAAAATTCCATAACGATATCAAATCTGGCAAAATGGATAGTGTGACGGTGAAAGATATCGGCGGACTGGAATGCCAGAAATGTCACTATTAAGAGGAGCAAATTTGTCCATCGTGGACAGACCAGGTTTTCAGATTGATTAATTTTCAAATTGACTATAATGAGCCAAAAAAAGTACTGGCAGAGTTTCGGAGAGGTGAATGACCAGGAGAACTTTCAGAAGCAACAACAGGATGAGTTCAAAGAAGAACTCCCTTTTGAAGGTTTTGACGACAAAGGATTAATTGATGCCAAAGCTCCCCGCAGGGATTTCTTAAAGTATCTCGGATTTAGTACCGCTGCTGCTACCTTAGCCGCCAGCTGTAAGATCCCTGTAAAGAAAGCGATTCCTTTTGCCAACAGGCCGGAGAATATCGTTCCGGGTGTGGCTAAATATTATGCTACTACTTATGTGCAGGATGGTGATGTGATCCCGGTAGTAGCCAAAGTAAGAGACGGCCGCCCGATCAAGATAGAAGGCAACGAACTGGCGTTTACCAAAGCCGGTACTTCTGCCCGTGCACAAGCTTCCGTGCTGGACCTGTATGATACACACCGGCTTCGTTTCCCGCAGCGCAAAGTGGGCGATAAATTTGAAGAAACTACCTACGATTTTGTTGATAAGACAATTAGTGAAGGACTGGCTGCAGGTGGAAACATCGTACTGCTGACCACCACCGTTAACTCTCCTTCTACTTTACAGATCATTACTGAATTTTTAGCCAAATATCCCGGCAGCAAACATGTGCAGGCTGACGCTGTTTCTTACAGCGGTATGCTGTTAGCCAATGAGGCCAGTGGATTTGGCAGAAAAATACCGACCTATCATTTTGATGCGGCGAAAGTGATTGTGAGTTTGGGTGCTGATTTCCTCGGAACCTGGCTCAGCCCGGTTGAATTTGCCAAAGGTTATTCTGCCGGTCGCAAGATCGACGAGAAGAATCCTTCCATGAGCAAACACTACCAGTTTGAAGGTTACTTAAGTACCACTGGTGCCAATGCCGATGAAAGATTTACGCACAGGCCTTCTGAAACAGGCGCAGTAGCACTTGCTTTATTAGCCGCATTGGATGGTGCTGTTACAGCACCTGCTCTTGAAGATGCAAAACTGAAAGCCGGTATTGCTAAAGTAGCAGCCGACCTGAAAGCACATGCCGGTGAAGCATTGGTGGTGGCGGGCAGCAATGATGTTAATGTCCAGGTCATCGTGAATGCGATCAATAATGCGATCGGTGCATATGGTAAAACGATTGACTGGAGCACACCGGTGAATTACCGCCAGGGTATCGATAAAGATCTTACTGACCTGGTGGCACAGATGGAAGCCGGACAAGTGGGTACACTGATGATCTATGGCGCTAATCCTGCTTATACTTATCACGATGCGGCTAAATTTACAGCTGCACTGAAAAAAGTAAAGACATCTATTTCTTTCAGCGAAAGAATGGATGAGACCACCAAACTTTGTGGTTATGTGATCCCTACTCATCATTACTTAGAAAGCTGGGGTGATGCAGAAGCAAAAACAGGCTACACCAGTTTCATTCAGCCGACTATCTATCCTTTATTCAAGACCCGCCCTTACCAGACATCTTTGTTGAAATGGGCTGGCAACAATACCGACTACGCTGTTTATTTTAAAAATTACTGGACCACTAAATTGGGCAGCCTTGAAGCTTTTGATAAAGCCTTGCAGGATGGTGTGATGGAAGCTGTTCCGCCTGCTCCTGTTGCCGGTGCATATAGTGGAGCCGCAGTAGCTGCTGCCAGTGCTGCTATCAATGCTGCTAAAAAAATAAGTGGTGATGAGATCGTGCTGTACCAGAAAGTTTCTATCGGTACAGGAACCGGTGCCACCAACCCCTGGTTACAGGAATTACCGGATACCATTTCAAAAGCTACCTGGGATAACTATGCCATGATCTCCCTCGCCAAAGCGAACGAGCTGGGTATTAAACTCGATGTGGATTACGAATATTACCCGCAAAAGCCGGTTATAAAGATCAGTGTGGCAGGAAAAGGCGAAGTGGAATTACCAATCCTGGTTATTCCGGGTATGAATGCAAAGACCATTGCCGTGGCAGTTGGTTATGGTCGTCATGAAGAATTGGGTAAAACAGCCTTTGGTGCTGGTCAGAATGTGTACCAATTTGCTTCCTTTGATGGTAATAATGTTAACTACAGCAATGCAGTAACCATTGCCAGTGCGGGCCGCAAACAAAAAATTGCACAAACACAAATACACAATAGTTACGAGGATCGTGTGGAAGTGGTAAGAGAAACAACACTGGGAGCTTTTAAAAAGAACCCGAATGTGGTGACTGACTACCGCAATGATCTGAAAGAAAAATATGCAAAGACCTCGGGTGACTACCGGAAGGAAGCAACACTGTATGGTGTGCATGACCAGCCGGGCCTGAAGTGGGGAATGAATATCGACATGAACGCCTGTTATGGTTGTGGCGCCTGCGTGGTGGCCTGTCATGCAGAGAATAACGTTCCTGTGGTGGGTAAAAGTGAAGTACTGCGTTACCATGATATGCACTGGCTGCGTATCGACCGCTACTTTGTATCTGGCGAAAACCCGGATGACCTGAAAGGGGTGGTGTTCCAGCCGATGATGTGCCAGCACTGCGATAATGCTCCATGTGAGAACGTTTGCCCGGTAGCTGCCACCAACCACAGTGCAGAAGGTTTGAACCAGATGACCTATAACCGTTGTATCGGTACAAGGTATTGCGCTAATAACTGTCCTTTCAAAGTGCGTCGTTTCAACTGGTCTGATTATACTGGTGCTGACAGCTTTACTGATAACCAGGACCAGCAACTGGTGGGTAAATTAGATCCGGTTGTATTCCAGATGAATGATGACCTGACAAGAATGGTACTGAATCCTGATGTAACTGTTCGCTCAAGAGGTGTGATCGAAAAATGTTCTTTCTGCGTGCAGAAATTACAGGCTGCTAAACTGGATGCGAAAAAAGATAACCGTCCGCTGAAGGATGGCGAAGCAAAAACAGCTTGTCAAATGGCTTGTTCTGCTGATGCGATTGTATTCGGTAACGTACATGATAAAGAAAGCCAGATCAGCAAAGTGAGAGCAGAAAATACACAGCGCAGTTTCTATGTACTGGAGCAGTTACACGTATTGCCGAATGTAAGCTACCTCACCAAGGTTAGAAATACCGATGAAGAAGCAGCTAACTGGGGCGGACATGGTGAACATGCAGCAGCGGCAACACATGATGCAGCTATTCCTGCCGGCGAAGGCAAGAAAGAGGAAGCTGCACATTGATTATTTGAAAGAACTGAAAGTTGACTAAACAATAAAAGCTTGCATCTGCCAACTGGCAAATAAAAGCTCAAAGCTCAAGAATATGGCATTACTCAGATACGAATCACAGGTAAGACCACCGCTGGTAGATGGTAATAAAGATTATCACCAGGTAACAGAAGATATTTGCCGCCCGGTTGAAGCAAAACCTTCCAGGCTTTGGTGGATGGGATTTTTGATCTCTGTCGCACTGCTGATCTTTGGTATTGTATCCGTAACCATGGAGGTTATATATGGTACCGGCCAGTGGAACCTGAATAAAACGATCGGATGGGGTTGGGATATCACCAACTTCGTATGGTGGGTGGGTATCGGTCACGCCGGAACCCTGATCTCTGCGATCTTATTATTGTTCCGCCAGGGATGGAGAACGGGTGTGAACCGGGCAGCAGAAGCGATGACCATCTTTGCGGTAATGTGTGCAGGCCAGTTCCCGATCTGGCACATGGGTCGTGTGTGGAATGCGTTCTTTGTTCTTCCTTATGCGAATACAAGAGGTCCTTTGTGGGTGAACTTTAACTCACCCTTGCTCTGGGACGTATTTGCGATCTCAACATACTTTACCGTTTCTCTTTTATTCTGGTATTCTGGTTTGCTTCCTGATCTTGCAACATTGCGTGACAGGGCAAAAGAAAAATGGAGAAAAGCTTTTTATGGTGTTGCCGCTTTCGGATGGACCGGTTCCACCAAGCACTGGCAGCGTCATGAAGCCTTATCACTGGTGTTAGCTGGTTTGAGTACACCACTTGTATTATCAGTGCACACGATTGTATCCTTCGACTTCGCTACCTCGGTTGTTCCGGGCTGGCATACCACGATCTTCCCGCCTTACTTCGTAGCGGGTGCGATCTTCTCTGGTTTTGCGATGGTGCAAACGCTGTTGCTGGTAACAAGAAAAGTATTGGCACTTGAAGATTATATTACGCTGGAGCATATTGAAGTGATGAATAAGGTAATTGTGCTCACGGGTTCTATCGTGGGTATTGCTTACCTCACCGAGTTGTTCATGGCCTGGTATTCACATGTGGACTACGAGTGGTTTGCGTTCAAAGAAAACCGTTTGAGCCTGAGCAGCCCCTATGGCTGGAGCTACTGGCTGATGATGGGATGTAACGTATTATCGCCACAGATCTTCTGGTTCCGCAAAATGAGAAGGAACCTGCTGGTTACTTTCTTCATGTCCATACTGGTGAATATCGGTATGTGGTTCGAACGTTTTGTGATCATCGTTACTTCGGTATACCGTGACTACCTGCCGAGTGCATGGAGTACTTATTATACACCTACTATCTGGGAAGTTGGTTTCTATATGGGAACATTCGGGTTGTTCTTTACCTGTTATTTCCTGTTCTCTAAATTCTTCCCGGTAATTGCACTGGCAGAGATCAAGCATATCCTTAAAAGAAGCGGGGAGAACTATAAAGAGAAAATGGATGAAGTGGAAGGAGAGACAACGGATGAGTTTGGGAATAAACACGGACACGATCACGGAGCATAAGGAGAAAGAAGCTACAAGTCGTGAGCTTTGAGCTGCGAGCTTGTAGAAATAAAATAAAATGTTTTGAGTTACGGGCTCGCTGCTCGCAGCTAATAGCTAAAAGCTAAAATAATGGCAGTTAAAAAATTTGTAGTTGGAAATTTTGACGATGAAGCGGTGCTTTTTCCGGCAGTGAAAAAAGTACGCCGGGCCGGGTATAAGATCCATGATGTATTCACGCCGTTCCCGATCCATGGTTTAGATCATGCGATGGGTTTGCGTGATACCAGCCTGCATACTGCTGGATTCATCTATGGTATTACCGGGACAACCACGGCCGTAAGTTTCATCACCTGGGCACTGACCGTTGACTGGCAGCTGAACTTTGGTGGTAAACCTTTCTTCTCCCTGCCTGCGTGGATTCCTATCACGTTTGAGCTGACGGTTTTGTTTGCTGCCGTGGGAATGGTACTTACATTTTGCTATCTCTGTCAACTGGCTCCTTTTGTAAAGAAAGACCACTTCAACCCCCGTTCAACAGACGATACGTTTGTGATGGCACTGGAGTGCACGGAGAAAACCAACGAAGCAGAAGCACTCAGCTTTTTACAAAGTTTAGGAGCGAAAGATGTAAAAGTTGATTATAAAGAAACCGGCTGGTGGCTGGGTCGTTATGACAAAGACACTAAGCGTTTCGAGAAAAAAGCAGAAGCAGTTCATTAATTATTAATAAACAGTGATGAGAAAATTTTTGATCATAACAGGATGTGCAGCGATGGTGGTGGCCGCAGTAAGTTGCAGCAATGTCCGCCGCGAGGAAGGACGGGCCTATATGCCCGACATGTCCTACAGCCGTGCTTACGAAACCTATGCTTCCACTGAGGCATTGGATAAAGCCGGTGTTTTTTACAATGCAAGGCCTGTGGAAGGAACAATGGCAAGAGGCGATATGGCGGGTTACCCGTATAAGAATGATTCAGCCGGTTATGCGATGTCTGTGAATGTAAAAAGTCCGCTTGATCCTGCTACTGTGGATATGAAGGAAGCGGAACGTTTATACCTGGTGAATTGTGGTATTTGCCACGGCACCAAACTGGATGGTAATGGTCCTTTGTGGAAAGGCGGCGATGGCCCTTTTCCTAACGCACCGAGGAACCTGCTGACCGATCCTGTAGTGGCGAATATGGCGGAAGGAACAATGTTCCATTCTTTAACCTATGGCAGGAATACGATGGGAAGCTATGCTTCACAACTGAATACGAAGCAGCGCTGGGAGGTGATAGCCTATGTAAAAATGAAACAAGCACAGGGAAAAACAACTGTTGCCACACCAGCCGCTGCTGATAGTACGAAAGCAACAACAACGACTGGAAAATAACTGAACCTGTTTTTGACGAAACTATAAATGTAAACTGATGTCTATCCGGGAAAATTTTGTAGTACCAAAGCGATACAATACGATAGCAATCTCTCTGATGGTAGTGGGAATTCTTGCCATCGTTGGTTTGTATGTAACCAGTGGATCTAAGGAAAGTGAACATGAGCAGGCCCGTTTCTGGGCATCGCTGCTGCAAAACAGCGTTTACTTCTTACTGGTGGTAAATGCGAGTATGTTTTTTATCTGCGCCACTACGCTGGCTTGGGGAGGCTGGCAAATGGCTTTTCGCCGGGTGACAGAAGCAATATCCGCCGTGGTGCCTGTATTAGGTGTTATCTGTGGAGCTATTTTACTTGCAGTTGTATTTGGTGGTCAGCATGCTATTTATCATTGGTCAGATGCGCATCATGTGGAAGGAGATCCAACCTTGCTGCATAAAAAAGGATTCCTGAACCCAGTTTTTTTCTCGGTCGTAACCGTACTTACCATTTTATTATGGTCTGTATTGGGCTGGAAAATGCGACAACTTTCCCGCAGTTTGGATAACAATCCGCTGCCTACTGTAGAAGAAAGAAAGAAATATATCTGGAAAAATACCGTTTGGGCAGCTGTTTATATTGTCGTGTTTTCTCTAACAGTGATGTCATCTTTGCCGTGGTTATGGCTGATGAGCATCGATGCACACTGGTATTCCACCATGTACAGCTGGTACACATTCGCCAGTACATTCGTTGCGGGTGTGGCCCTGATCGCTTTGTTCGTGGTATTCCTGAAAAACAATGGTTACCTCGAGTACACCAACAATGAACACCTGCATGATATTGGTAAATTCATGTTCGCTTTCTCTGTATTCTGGACCTATCTCTGGTTCTCCCAGTTCATGCTGATCTGGTATGCGAACATTCCCGAGGAAACCGTGTATTTCAAACCAAGAGCAGAAGGAGCCTATAGCGGAATTTTCTGGCTCATGTTCTTAATCAATTTCCTTGCTCCGTTGTTATTACTAATGACAAGAGGTGCAAAAAGGAACTATGGAACGATTACTTTCATGGCATTGCTGATCATTTTTGGTCACTGGCTGGATTTCTACCAGATGGTATTCCCCAGCCCGATGACAGATGAGAAAGGTGTTACACATGTACCCATGATCCTGTATGATTTTGGGGTGGCACTGGGATTTGTAGGCCTGATCATGTTTTCCGTAGGAAGAGCTTTAACCAAAGCTCCGCTGCTGGCAAAGAATCATCCTTTTATCAAAGAAAGTCTGATACACCATACATAATTACTGAACATTCTTAACCGCTTGAATAGTTAACCAGGAAGAAAAAATTTGAATTATAGTTTATGCAAACAACTTTCATTGTAGCGATACTGGTACTCGGTTTTCTGGTCACGTTCCAGATTGCCAAGGCCAGCGAATATGTAGCCATTCTGAGGGGTGAGGAAAGATCCCGTAAACAAACCAATAAGATCAACGGCTTCCTGCTGCTGGTATTCCTGATTGCGGGACTGATCGGTGTTTATTATTGCAATGAACAATTGAAAGGAAAGATCCTGGGTGCACCGGCTTCTGATCATGGTGTGTTGGTTGACAGGATGCTTTATATCACATTAGCCCTTACGTTTATTGTATTTGTAATTACCCAGGTGGCCCTGTTCTGGTTTTCTTATAAATACCAGGAGTCTGATACCAGGAAAGCGTACTATTACCCGCACAATAACAAACTGGAAGTGATCTGGACCGTTATCCCGGCTATTACATTAACTGTACTGGTTGGTTTCGGTATCTTCTATTGGTTCAAAATAACCGGCGAAGCCCCCAAAGATGCGATGCAGGTGGAAGTAGTGGGCAGCCAGTTCAAATGGGAGTTCCGCTATCCGGGTGCAGATAAAGTGCTGGGTAAAAAATATTTTAAAGAGATCAATGATGCGAAAAATAATCCTTTAGGTCAGTTATGGGATGATCCTGCTAACCATGATGATATTTATGTAAGTGGTGAACCGATGCACCTGGTGGTGAATAAACCGGTAAAGCTGGTAATCGGTGCCAAAGATGTAATTCATGATGTGGGCCTGGCGCATTTCCGTATGAAAATGGATGCTGTTCCCGGCACACCCACCACGATGTGGTTCACACCTACCAAGACCACAGCCGATATGAAAAAGGAAACCAAGAACCCTGATTTTGTATATGAAATTTCCTGCGACCAGATGTGCGGTAAAGGTCACTGGAGCATGAGAGGCGAGATCATCGTGGAAACACAGGAAGAATTTGATGCCTGGCTGGCGAAGAAAGATCCGCAGTATGCAAAGATCACCCCGGCTAAAAAAGTGGAACCGGCTAAAGATTCAACAACAGCTCCGGCTGTCCTGAAAGATTCGGTAATTGCACAGGTAATAAAATAATTAATAGAAACGCAGCCCTTAAAACTGCGGTAAACGATACGATTATGAGTGAAGCATTGTCTGTACATCCTGAAATTGTTACAACACATGATGTTCATCATGATGAACATGGTGGCGGTCATCATAAAGAGACCTTCATCAGCAAGTACATCTTTAGTATGGACCATAAGACCATTGGTAAGCAGTTCCTGATTACCGGTATCATCTGGGCCATCGTGGGTGGATTGTTCTCGGTGTTATTCCGTTTACAATTAGGTTACCCGGGTCAGTCTTTTCCGATACTGGAAACCTTCTTTGGTCATTGGGCAAAAGGCGGCCAGATACAACCTGAATTTTATTATGCCCTGGTTACCATGCACGGAACCGTATTGGTGTTCTTTGTACTGACCGCTGGTTTGAGTGGTACATTCGCTAACATTCTTATTCCGTTACAGATCGGTGCCAGGGATATGGCGTCCCCCATGCTGAACATGTTGTCTTACTGGTTCTTCTTCCTCGCCAGTGTGATCATGATGTCTTCTTTATTCATTCAAACCGGGCCTGCTTCCGGTGGTTGGACGATCTACCCGCCATTGAGTGCATTAGGCCAGGCTTCGGATGGTTCTAAACTGGGTATGGACCTGTGGCTGGTGAGTATGGCGATGTTCATCGTGTCTTCATTGCTCGGGGGTCTTAACTATATCTCTACTATCCTGAACATGCGTACTAAGGGTATGAGCATGACAAGAATGCCGCTGACCATCTGGGCTATGTTCTTTACAGCTGTATTAGGCGTATTGTCTTTCCCTGTATTATTATCCGGTGCGATCTTATTATTATTTGACCGTAACCTTGGTACCAGCTTCTTCCTGAGTGATATCGTGGTGAATGGTGAAGTATTACCCAATGAAGGTGGTAGCGCCATCCTGTTCCAGCACTTGTTCTGGTTCCTGGGTCACCCTGAAGTATATATCATCCTGTTACCTGCCATGGGTATGGTATCAGAGATCATGTCAGTGAATTCACGCAAACCGATCTTCGGTTATATGGCGATGCTCGGTTCTTTATTTGCGATCGCTATTCTCGCCTTCCTGGTTTGGGCACACCATATGTTTGTAACCGGGTTGAATCCATTCCTCGGTTCCATCTTCGTGTTACTGACGCTATTGATCGCCGTGCCTTCAGCTATCAAAGTATTCAACTGGCTCACCACATTATGGAGAGGTAATATCCGCTTCACGCCGGCGATGTTGTTTGCAATCGGGTTTGTGAGCTTATTCATATCCGGTGGTTTAACAGGTATATTCCTGGGTAACTCAACCATCGATATTCACCTGCATGACACGATGTTCGTGGTAGCTCACTTCCATATCGTAATGGGTGTGGCTTCTTTCTTCGGCATGTTTGCCGGTGTGTATCACTGGTTCCCGAAAATGTTTGGCCGCTACCTGAATAATACATTAGGCTATATCCACTTCTGGGTAACCATGGTGGGTGCTTATTTGATCTTCTGGCCCATGCACTACGAAGGGTTGGCGGGTATGCCACGGCGTTATCTTGATAAGAGTGGCTGGGTTTCCTTCAACCAGTTTGGCGACCTTGATAAAATGATCACCGTAGTTTCTATCATTGTATTTGCTGTTCAGCTGATGTTTGTGTTCAATTTCTTCTATTCTATTTTCAAAGGAAGAAAAGTGACTACACAGAATCCATGGGGTGCTAACACCCTCGAATGGACAACGCCGATCCGTCCGGGTCATGGAAACTGGGTGGGAGAGATTCCTGAAGTACACAGGTGGCCGTATGATTACGGTAAAGACGGAAGAGATTTCATTCCGCAAACAGAACCGATTGGTGCAAATGAAAGTAAGCACTAACGGGAAGTGATTAAGCAGGTATTGTGAGAGGGAAGTTGTTCTTTAATATTATAAGCGAAAGATGAAGAAGGTAAAAGACTATTTACAGTTAATCAAACTTTCGCTGAGTATAATGGTGGTGTTCAGCAGTGTGATCAGTTACCTGTTGGCGCCGAAAGTAGTGGAGTATGATTGGGTGATGATCGTTTTGCTCTTTGCAGGTGGGATGCTGGTAACAGGTAGCGCCAATGCCATCAACCAGGTAGTTGAAAAAGATACCGATGCACAAATGAAGCGGACATCCACCAGGCCGGTAGCGGCAGGAAGGATGAGTGCGACAGAAGGCTGGGTCTTCGCTATAATAACCGGTGCGCTGGGTGTTTTTATTCTTGGTTATTATTTCAACTGGTTGTCGGCAGGTTTGGCAGCATTTAGTTTGTTCCTGTATGCTTTTATCTATACGCCATTGAAGAAAGTCAATTCAATTGCGGTATTGATGGGAGCTGTTCCCGGAGCATTGCCTTGTTTGATCGGCTGGACAGCGGGAGATGATCAGTTGTCAACCGGTGGCTGGATCTTGTTTGCCTTCCAGTTTTTCTGGCAGTTCCCCCATTTCTGGGCGATTGCCTGGGTGGCACACCGGGATTATTCATCCGTGGGATTTAAATTATTACCTGCTGATGAAGGCCCGACAAAGTTCACGGCGCTGCAGACGATCATGTACTCCCTGTTGTTGTTCCCGGTCACGGTGTTGCCTTATTTTACAGGCATGAGCACCTACGATGGAATAACCGGGATAATAAGTTTGATCCTGATATTGCTGGCGAATTTTTTTATGCTCTGGCGCTGTATCAGTTTATACAGAAAGATGGATGTGAGCTCAGCAAGAAAAGTGATGTTTGGAAGTTATATGTATTTGCCGGTGGTATTGCTGGCCTTATTAATGAGTAAAGCTTGATAACAATAAAAGTGAGATGGATATAGTGACAGATCAACAACGAAAAAAACTTCATCCGCACAAGTTCACCTTGTGGGTTGCTATCGCAAGCATCCTGATGATGTTTGCAGGCCTGACCAGTGCTTTTATCGTAAAAAGCAACCAGGCCAACTGGCAGGGGGTGGAGGAAATGCCGAAGTTCTTTTGGTATTCAACCGTGGCGATCCTGCTGAGCAGCCTGGCCATTCAAATGGCACTACGGGCTTTTCGGCAACGGGAGATGGGCAAGTACAGGTCGCTGATTGCAACGACGCTGGTACTCGGAGTTCTTTTTATCGTGTTTCAGTGGTTAGGGTTTGGAGAGTTGTGGGACCAGCAAATCACTTTTAAGGGAGCAGGGGGCGGACAATTCCTCTATGTGATCTTTGGTTTGCATGCTTTGCATGTGCTGGGTGGTATTGTTGCTTTGATTGTGATGTTCATCAAAGCGTTCTTTGGAAAAACGAAAACATATAGTTCAGTACCGGTGGAGGTAGCAGCAACATACTGGCATTTTGTAGATGGATTATGGATCTACCTGCTGGTATTCTTCCTCATCATCGGTTAATTATAGCGTATAAAGAAATTAATAAAGACAACTAACATGGCGACAACAGCAAATGTGCATCAGACGAAATGGTGGAGTGGCGGTAAAAGCCCCTTCAACATGGAGTATGGTAAATTGATGATGTGGTATTTTTTGATGAGTGATGCGTTCACCTTTGGTGCATTCCTGATCTCTTATGGTTCTATCCGTTTCAGCCAGAACTTCTGGCCGGATCCGAACGTGGTCTTTAATGCATTTCCCGGAGCCGGTCATGCTAACCTGCCGCTGGCTTTTGTGAGTGTGATGACCTTTATTCTCATCATCAGCTCTGTTACCATGGTGCTGGCTGTACACGCCGGGCATAAAGGAGATAAACAAGCTGTTGTGAAATGGCTGGCCTGGACGATTGTAGGTGGCCTGGCCTTCTTAAGCTGCCAGGCTTGGGAATGGCATCACCTGATCACAGGCGAACATGCTACCCTGATTGACGGGCAAATCAAAATGGTGGGACAAACAACAACAGTCAATCCATGGGGTGATCTTGCCTCTGCCTCTGCCGTAGCTGATGCCCTGAAGAATACATCACATGAAACATTGGTGCAGTTAGTAAGCTCTCATGATCATTCTGTATCCCATGAGCAACTGGCGGGCATGTCGCAGGAAAAGCTGATAAGCATGGTTAATGCAGCGGATTTGCATATCCGTGAAAACGGACCTGTGGCTTTCGGCGGTTATTTCTATGGTATCACCGGTTTCCACGGTTTCCACGTATTCTCCGGTGTGGTGATCAATATAATCATGCTGATCATGACACAAAAAGATGTGTTCCAGAAAAGAGGCCATTACCTGATGATCGAAAAGGCCGGGTTGTACTGGCACTTTGTAGACCTGGTTTGGGTATTCGTATTCCTTTGTTTTTATCTTATTTAATTAATTTTTGAAGCTATTTAGATTATGAGTACTCATTTTGATCCAACAAAACATATTTCTTCTTCAGCGGCCTACCCTGAAGTAAGTTTTCATCATCATGATACAGATGATGCTGCCTTTAAAAAGAAGGTGCGTAAGACAACGATCCTGTTATCGGTGATCACGATCATTGAGCTGGCTATCGGCCTGGCAATATATACGATTCACAAAGGGGAGAACCCGAATGCATTGCTGGTGCTGATGTTCAAAGGGGCTGTTTGTATCCTCACCTTAGCGAAAGCATATTATATCGTATCTGTTTTCATGCACCTAGGTGATGAGATCCGGAACATGATCATGACCATCGTGGTGCCGCTGATGTTGTTTATCTGGTTTATTATTGCCTTTGTTGCAGACGGCAACTCTTACAAGAACCTCCGTAATAAATACGACAAACATTTCCAGGAGTCAACCATGCCGGCTGACCATCATAAGAAAGCGGAAGAGCCAAAACCAGCCGATGCCGGGGGCAAGCAATAGAAGATAAGAACAGAAATTTTTACCAAAACCATTGTCTTAGCTGAACCGTTATTAGCAGGACAATGGTTTTTGATTTTATACTTTGCTGACAACAGCAGGTATATATCTTTCATCAGAAAAATGAACCCGTGAACAAGAATGCATTATATGCTATCCTGATTGCCCTGCTGCTTCCCCTGCTGGGCTATTTTATTGTAAAGAGTTATAGTGAGTCCAACGTATTGATGCCCCGGCATTACCTCCCGGATTCTACCATCACCCGAACGGAGAAAGGTAAAATTTACAACGATACCCTGTGGCATACTTTAGCTGATTTTAAGTTAACCAACCAATTGGGTCAAACGATCACCTGGGATAGCCTGAAAGGTAAAATAGTAGTGGCTGATTTCTTCTTTACGCACTGCCCTACTATCTGCCCGCCCATGACACGTAATATGCGCAGATTGCAGCAGTCTATTCATAATGGCAAAAGGGTCGGCGATAAAACCAACGACCTGGTACATTTTATTTCTTTCAGTATTGACCCGGAACGGGATTCGGTGGAGCGGTTAAAATACTGGGCTGACCGTTTTCAAATAGACCCGGAAAAATGGTGGTTGCTGACCGGGGATAAGAAGATGATCTACGACCTGGCATTGAATGAAATTAAGGTTGGCGTGGAAGATGGAGGTATCATTGACACCAACTTTGTGCATAGCGATAAATTTATACTGATTGACAGTATGCGCCATGTAAGAGGATACTATGACGGACTTGACTCTGCCTCCCTGTCCGATCTTTCCCGTAACCTCGTAATGCTGACGATGGAAAAGAATCCCGGGAGAAAAAGTTTCTTTGCGGGTAAACTTCAGCTGATGGCAGTTGTTTTCCTGGTAGCCATTGCCTTAGTCGGTTTTTTATTTTATTTATTGAGAAAAAAGAATACGGATGTTACAAGCAGCCTGGAAAAAAAATGATCGTAAAGCAAGGTTACTCATCTTTACCTTTTCAGCAATCGTTTTTATAGCGGTCGTGGCATTGGGGCGAATTACCCTGGAAGCCAACCTTGGCTTTGATGTGCACCTGTTTGCCACGATCAATGCAGTTATCAACTCTTGTGTGGCCGTTTTATTAGTAGCCGCACTGGTTGCTGTTAAGAGCAAGAAGTATGAGCTCCATAAGAAGATGATGCTGTCGGCGATGGTACTTTCTATTCTATTCCTGGTAAGCTATATCTGTCACCACCTATTTGCCGGGGAAACCAAATTTGGCGAAGAAGGAACTATGAAGACGATCTACTACATTATTCTCTTCACCCATATTCCGCTGGCCGGATTGATTCTTCCTTTTATATTATTTACGGCTTACAGGGCTATGACCGGTGAATGGCCGGCGCATAAACGATTAGCCAGAATCACATGGCCGATCTGGTTTTATGTAGCGGTGACAGGGGTGGTTGTTTACCTGATGATCAGTCCGTATTACAATTAAACGGGTACAAAGTAAATCTCCGGATGAAATGAGAATACTGTTTGAGGTGGAGATGTGAGCATACTTATATCTTATCTCTCCAATTGTCTTCCTCCTCCCTCAGTAATTGAGCTTTCAGCTTGAGCCGCTTTGGTATTTGCTCCACATACATAATGACCACCACCACCACATGATACATCAGCAGTAATACAACTACTAAAGAAAATAGGGCATGTCTCATCAGGATCACTTGTGCAATAAAAGCAAATGCCGTACTGATGATGAGTAACAACGGAGCGATATGTTTTTGCAGCGCCAGCAGGAAAAAACTAAGGGCGGCAAAAAAATAAATGCACAGCATCACAAAAGTAAGCCAGTGGGTCCGGGTGATCATCATATGCTGGATAAGGCAAGTCAGTGACAGAAGTATGCCGAAAGCCCCTCCATAACTGCAAATATCTTTTTGCCGGTTGGTGAGTGTATCAAAAGGGGTTGGTGTGGCCATTGTGGTACGAAAATAATAAGCCTCACCTGGTTGTCATAATCAGAAGCCCAGTTCTTCAGCAGGATTCCAGAATTTTTTATCAAAATCAACGACGGTATCATTTTTTACGGTGATGCCTTCTTTCTTTAAGAGATTTTCCATGGCATTTGGTGTTTTGAAGTGATTTTTGCCGCTAAGCATACCATTCCTATTCACCACCCGGTGCGCAGGCACTTTTGGTTTCACCTTACCGGCGCCGTTCATTGCCCAACCCACCATCCTTGCAGAAAGCTTGGTACCCAAACAAGCTGCAATCGCTCCATAAGAAGTCACTCTTCCTTTGGGGATTTGCCGGGCTACTTCATAGACCAGTTCAAAAAAACTTTCCTCTCTTTTGCCGGAAGGTTTTACCGATTTCAGTTTTGCAGATGATTTCTTTTTTGCCGGCATGCAATAAAATAAAGTTTGTGCGGAGTTTAGGAATCTTTCTTTACCGGGGAACTTTGTTCTTCGCTATTGTCAGATTCAGGAACGCTGATATGATCAAACGGGCAGTGTTTGCAGGCATTGCCGCAGCAATAACCTCTTTCCAGGTGATACTTTTCTGTGAGTACCACGTATCCATCTTCATTGATGTAGTAATGTACGCCTTCAATCAGTGACTCCATGTTGCTCAATAATTTTTTTAAGTTCTGTGTCTTTTTCGATCCCGGGTAAAATTCCGGGCAAGGAAAAGCACAGGTAATGAATACGGTTACTGCCGGCAATATCCAGGGACTCGTAATGGGTTTTAATACTCAGTTCCTCCGACACTTTTTCCTGCTGGTAAACATGATCAAAATCGGTGTGTAATATACAACCATATAACCCGATCACTGTTTTGGTAAACCGGTACAGGTCCGGGCTATCGGTCTTCAAATGTACTAAACCACCGGGAACAAGGAATTGTTGATACAAACGAAGGAATTTAGGATGCGTAAGTCTTTTTTTGGCCTTTGATAAACGCAACTGTGGGTCCGGAAAGGTGATCCAGATCTCTTCCACTTCATCTTTGGCAAAATAAGTGGCCACCAGGTCGATCTGGGTACGGACAAAGGCGATATTGTTTAAATTTTCTTTCAGTGCCTTTTTAGCACCTACCCAGATACGGTTTCCTTTCAGGTCAATACCAATGAAATTGCGGGAGGGATACATCCGCCCAAGTCCTACTGCATACTCTCCTTTGCCACAGGCCAGTTCCAGGGTCAGTGAATGCTCATTCTTAAAAAACGCCTTCCATTTACCAGCCATATCCTGCGGAAACTGCAGCACATTCGGAAAGCTGGTCAGTTCTGCAAATCGTACTAATTTTTTTTGTCCCATGCGCCTGCAAAGATAGGTGCAGAATGAAAAATGCCCTGTCAGGATCAACAGGGCATTTAATAATGTGGTAACAGGCCATCAGAACTTAACCAATATCCCTAATCCTACTAACGATTTCACCTGCAGGGCAGCAGACCGTTGGTTGGGCCCGAATAATCGTACATCGTCATCATAGATCAGGTCAACACCCCAGGTGGCGGATAATGCTTTGGACAATTTTACATTCAGCACATTTGACATAAACAGGTCCACATTCTGTGGTTTGCTCCGGTAATTAGAAAAAAGATCAAGTCTTCCTTTATAGGTAATGTTCTTGCTGATCTCCTTCATATACCCGATAGTAGCAAAGGCCCCCACTTCTAATTTACTGCTTTTACCGGGTTCAACGCCATACAGGCCTTTATTGGAAAGGGCCGTATCTCTTACGATCACCCAGCGGGCAGTAGCCGGAGATACAAAGATGGAAAGATCTTTTACTGGTTTATAATCAAGACCCGGGCTTACTAATATATAACCCGGTGCCATAAAAGTGGAAGCATAGGTCTTTACATTATTGGGGAAGGTATAGCCTTTAAAGAATTGTGACCGCAGGTTAAACAGGCCGGATACATTGAGTTTGGGATTTAATGCATAGCCATATTTGGATAAGAAATCAAAGCGGTCATCATTCTTACGGCTGCCGAGACTCGTGGTGTTCACATAACCCAGGTTGAAATCAAAGGTATTATCCCAGCTGTGTTTATCGTTCTTATAAAAAGCAAACAAACTAAGCAGTGAATTAACGGATAAAGAAAAATTATCACCCCCTGCAGCCCAGTTACTCAGTGAGCCCTGTGATACATTGAGGCTATACAATCCTCCTTTCTTCCATCTTTTGTTACTGGTATCAGCCGGGTCTTTCTTTACTGATTTGGCAGATTCTGTTTTCAAACTTTTCACGGTTTCATCCTGGGCGTTGGATAACAGGCTTAAACTTAATGCTGCTATCAGCATCATCTTTTTCCTCATACGAATTTATTTTGGTGTTAATGATAAGTGCTGTGTAATTAATAATCAAAACTTACGCCGTTCCTGATCCGGGAGAGTAATTGATTGTAACAATTATCAATTAATCGTTGTGCCAGTTCATTGCGGGAAGGCGGGTTGATATTACTGCTGTTATTGATCAGGTTCCAGTCCGATTGTTCAAGGGCTCTTTTATCGCCGGTATAGCGGGCCGATTCATCTTTCCAGGTATTGTTATCCGGGAAACGGTCAAATAAGATATTGCGGTTGGATGCCCAGTCATATATCCTGCATTCCAGCGAGGCACGGCTTTGTAATACCCGGCGGGTGACATACACAGTGGCTTTTACCGTTTCATAAATAGGCTGTGGTGGAATGGTTTTGGTTTGCCCCACTTCTATTTGTTTGCTGCGGTCAATAGAATACCGGTCATTGAATAACTGACCAATATAAAGATCAGTAAAGGTCAGGTTCACGATCCGGTCGGGACGTATATTTAATCTCCGGGCTTCATCTTCGGAGTAAAATTTTACATCCCGGTAAGAAGAATTGTTGAGATCCCTGGTGATCTTGTATTGCAGGTAATCGTTATTAAAACCCCAGTAGTTCCAGCCATAATTATCATAATTCACCTGGTTCACAACTACTTTGATCGTGGCCAGCAATTGTGATTGCTGCATCATTTCCCGTACATCTTTATAATTGGGATAAGCAGTATTAGCTTTTACAAACATATCATAAGCCTTTCGGGCATAGGGACGGTTATTGTAAGTAAGGTATTGCTGTCCCTGGTTATAATATTCCTCAGCTGCTTTTTGTTTGGCTTCCTGGATCTTTACAGTAGGGTCCCAGGGATTGGGAATGATCTTGCAGATCACCGGGCTTCCTTTGATCTCGCTGTATAATTGCTGTGCCACCAGCAATTGTTTGGAGATCTCGATCCAGCGGTCCCCTTCATTCATGTTATTGAAAGTATTACTATTGATATTCTTACGAACCTCTGCCGCCTGTTCATATGCTTCCGGCAGTTGTTTGGCGGCGTCTGCATCATTTGGATTTTTCTTTAACCGTTCAATAAGATCAAAGACCAGTTTATCATCGGGTGTATAGCGTTTCTCAATTTGTTTGGTGGGTGAACAGGCCGTTAATACAAGACCAAAGAGCAGGAGTTGTAAAATATGCTTCATAAACAAGGTTTGGTTGAACACCCCGCAAAGATATTAAAACAAAAAGCCTCCCCACGTTCGTGGAAAGGCTAAAATCACATGAGAAAAATGAGCTGTAGGGGGAGGGATCGAACCTCCACGAGGCAGTTAGTTGTAGCACAAAGTTCAGTGGTCGACCCTGGTCGCTCCTGCATTGCTGCAAAAGCGGCTCTATGCTATATTTATCCTGTTATCCTCACCCCCGAGACAAGAGGGCATGTCTGCCAAAAATTTCATCACCCCACAGTATGTTTGCTTTTCGAAGAGCTTGATAGATCAAAAATAAAGAAACAACCCATTTGATTCCAAATTTTCTAATAATTATTTTAAAACTATAGAAAATATTCAATTAAATGTGTAATATTATGGATAAAATCAAAAATCAGTACTAAAAATGGCAGGCAAATTAAATCTTGATAAACTGGACCTGGAGATCATTCACCACATGATGGAGAACGCTGAGATCTCGTATGCAGATCTTGGCAAGAAACTGTTTGTATCCGGCGGCACTATCCATGTACGTATCAAAAAACTACAGGAGGCCGGCGTGGTCAAAGGTACAAGATTGAATGCAGATATCCGGAAACTGGGCTATGATGTGATCGCTTTCATTGGTATCTACCTGAAAGAAAGTTCACTGTATGATTCAGTAGCGAAAGAGCTGCAAAAAATGCCGGAGATCGTCCGCTTGAATTATACCACCGGGAATTACAGCATGTTTGCTGAAATTGTCTGTAAGGATATCAACCAGCTTCGTTCGGTGCTGCATGACCAGTTGCAAAAGATTAAAGGGATTGAAAGGACCGAGACATTCATTTCGTTGGAAGAAAGCTTTAGCAGAAACGTAAAAGTGATGTAACCTGCCAATAACAGATGCAAAAAACGCCCCGACAGTTTTACGCTTCGCTTGGTTTGCTGATCATCCTGAACCTGGTCATTAAACCAATCTGGATATTTGCCATTGACCGGCAGGTACAAAATGTGGTGGGTACGGTTGCATATGGAAGCTATTTTTCTCTTGTCAACCTTTCTATTGTTTTTAGTTTCTTATTGGACTGGGGCTTTACCAGTTTTTATAACCGCCAGCTGGCAGCCAAAGAAGAAACCATGATCAATACCACCGGGTATTTCCTGCTGGTAAAATTCCTCTTCTCTCTTTTCTATGTGCTGATTGTTTTGCTGGTGGCCTTTAGTAGTGGTATTGACAGGTGGGATATCGTGATCCCGGTGATACTGATACAGGTATTTACTTCCTTCTTTCTTTTTTTTCGTGCCATCATTACCGCCAGGCAATGGTTTAACACCGATGCCGTTTTATCTGTATTGGATAAATCCTTAATGATCGTTATCTGCGGGGTCTTTCTTTTTTTCCCGGCAGTGGCAGGTGGAATGAACATCAATAAATTTTTGTGGACACAGACAGGTTCCCTGGCCTTCTCCGTGCTGGTGATTGTTTTAATATTGGTGAAACAAGAAGTAAAATTTTTATTCAGGGGATCATTTTCATTTCCTAAAGTATTTCGTTCAGCATTTCCTTATGCACTTATTGTCTTATTAATGGGCATTCATTTCAGGCTGGATGGTTTTTTATTAGAACGAATACACCCGGCCGGAGCTGAACAGGCAGGTAATTATGCGGCAGCCTACCGGCTGCTGGATGCAGCCAATATGATCGGTTATTTGTTTGCCTCTTTTCTCTTGCCCTTTATCGCAAAACAATGGAGTGAAAGGAAAGATATTACCTATGTAATTCTTACTATCCGTCATGTATTAATTGCCTTTTCTTTAGGGGTATCGGTGCTGGCGATTTTTATGGCACCATGGATACAATCATTGTTATATTCCGGGAACAGTAATACGACTACAGTTATTCAGTACTGTATCCCGGCATTGATCGGTTATTCGCTGGTTGCCATTTATGGAACAGTGCTGACGGCTACCGGTTATATCCGGCATTTTTGTATGATCACTTTTATTGCCATGCTGATCAATATAGTACTCAACCTCCTGCTGATTCCTTCCTGGGGAGCTAAAGGTTGTTGTATCGCTGCATTGCTGAGCCAGGGCTTTTGCGGGGTGGCCACGCTGCTGGTGGTAAAGAAAAAGTTGGATATCCCTATTGATTACAGGTCCTTGCTGATCTATATTATGATTGCATCATTATTGGCTGGGCTTTTTTACTATGGCAACCAGTCAGGTTTCAATGTTGTACTGCTTATTTCAGCAGCCGTGATCATTACTTTTTTATCCCTACTGCTTACTAAATTATTAAAGCCTGCAGAATGGCTGAGTTTCCTGAATAAATCCAATCTTTGACAAATAAACAGATGTACATGCCAGATTTATTATATCTCGTTACTAAATGGTGGAAGCAGATATGTCTCGTGGTTTTCTTTGCCTTGCTGACTGTTGGCCTGATCGTTTTCCTGCAACCCCGGAAATATTTATCAACGGCCACCGCTTTGCCGGTAAGCACTGTTTCTACTGATAAGGCCCGGATCTTTAATGAGAATATTGAAGGTCTCTATTCCGCTTTGGGAAATTCGGATGACCTCGATATGATCATCGGTACTGCACAATTGGATACGGTGTACCTGGCCATGACAGACCAGTTTAACCTTATCAAACATTATAGGGTGAAAGGAGTTGACTCAACGAGAAGGTCGAGAACGGCGATCTTACTAAGAAAAAGATCACAGGTGATCAAAAGTGAGTATGGTGAGTTAAAGATCAAAGTATGGGATACGGATAAGCAGCTGGCTGCCGTAATGGCGAATACATTACTGGACAGGTTACAAACCCTGCACCAGCGGTTGAAAAGCGAAAGTAATATGGCAACCTTATCTGGTCTTGAAAAAGGACAATATAAGATACAGGCTGTACTGGATAGTATTGGAAACCTGTTGCGTAACAGGCCGGCCGATGCTCCCGGTCGTGAAATACTGGTAGCAAGACAAACTGCGCTGACAGGTCAATTGACACAATACGAAAAGCTGATCGGGGAATACCAACTGATGGTTGATTCCAAACCACCCGCCTTATTGATTGTTGAAAGAGCAAGACCTGCTATTAAAGCGGATAAACCAAGAAGGCTGGAGATCATGGCGGTTACAGCTTTCTTATCAGTTTTGTTTGGTTTATTTACGGCAATAGTACTGGAAAGAAGGCAAGCAAAAAGAAAGTGAACGGCCGCATCAATAATACCACTATCAACTTTGCCTTACTGGGAGGGCTGTTTATTGCTTTTCTTGTTGCGGCGGTGTTGACGGAATGGTATTTCCTGGCAGCGATACCTTTTGTTGCTGTGTTGTTATATAATGGCTGGACGAATAGTCATCTTGTTTTCTTCCTTCTCCTGCTTTCCCTGCCTTTTTCTTTTGAATATAATTTCACGCCGTCCTTTGGATCCGATATTCCTGATGAAGGGTTAATGCTATTTGTTTCTTTATTGTTTGCCGGGTATTGGGTGTATGATCCGGCTTCCCTGAAGTTAAAAACGATGCAGCACCCGCTGCTGATTTTACTCGTAGCCCATCTCGGGTGGATACTGATAGCTACTTTATTCTCCTCTGATCTCACCTTGTCCATAAAATTCTTCCTGGCTAAAGGCTGGTATATGGGGGCATTTGTACTAGCCCCGTTAATTGTATTCAGGGAGAAAAAATATATTAAAACTGCTGCTATTATTTTTGCTGCCTCCATGCTGGTTGTAGCAGTTATTGCAATGGTCAATCACCTGGAGTATGATTTTAGTTTTGCTGCGGTCAGCGATGCGGTGGCGCCTTTCTTTCGTAATCATGTGAATTATTCGGCCATGCTGGTTTGTGCCTTGCCTGTCTTTGTGGCCATTCACCAGCTAAGTGCCAGCAAAAGCATAAAAGCAATTATAAAGACATCCATCATCCTGTTACTTGTCGCACTTTTTTTATCCTATGCAAGAGGTGCCTGGCTGGCACTGCTGATGGGAGGCTTTGCCTATTGGCTGATCAAAAAACGTTCCTTGCTGACTCTTTATATAGTGGGTATCCTGATCACAGTTTTCGCTATATTCTGGCTCAAGAGCAGCGACCGGTATCTTGAATTTGCACATGATCATGATACCACAGTCTTTCATGAAGATTTCAGGGAACACCTTGTTGCAACGTATAAGCTGAAAGATGTTTCTTCTGCGGAACGATTTTATCGCTGGGTGGCAGCCGTGCGAATGATAAAATACGAATGGTTGACCGGTTACGGGCCGAATACATTTTATGATAATTACCGGCCGTTCACCATACCGGCCTATAAAACATGGGTGAGTAATAATAAAGAGCACTCTACCGTACACAATTATTTTTTATTGCTGGCAGTGGAACAGGGTATTCCGGGGCTTGTTTTGTTCCTGTTGTTATTGGGAGCGATGTTGTATTATGCACAGCACCTGTATCACCGGGTGGAAGATATTTTTTATAAAACAGTTGCTATGATGACCGGTGTCATCATCATTATGATCGTGACTGTGAATATGCTGAGTGACCTGATAGAAACAGATAAGATCGGTAGCTTGTTTTTCCTTTGCTTATCAATATTGGTGATGACAGATATCAATACAAGAAGATCATCACAGGCGCCCCCGGACGTTCAGCGCATCTCTTAAACCATTCCCGAGTAAATTGAAGGCGAGTACTAATAGCATGATCGCAAAGCCAGGTGCTAAAGCCAGCATGGGATTTTGCGTAATGATAAAATTATAATTCTCTTTGATCATCAGCCCCCAGCTGGGTTGCGGAGGTTGCACTCCTACTCCCAGGAAACTTAACCCGGCTTCAATCACAATGGCAGATGCAAAATTGGAAGCCGCGATCACCATCACGGGCCCCATGATATTGGGCCAGATATGACGAACGATGGTCCGGGCATTCGAAAACCCCAATGCCCTGGTGGCTTCCACGTATTCTAATTCACGAACGGCTAACACCTGCCCTCTTACCAATCTTGCCACACTCACCCACATCGTTAATCCAACCGCAACAAAGACCTGCCAGAAACCTTTGCCCAATGCCAAAGTGATCGCAAACACAAGGAGTAGTGTGGGGATACTCCAGATTACATTGATGAACCACATAATGATATCGTCTGTTCTGCCACGGAAATAACCAGCCAATGAACCAAGCAGCAAACCAATACTCAATGAGATGATAACAGTGATCAACCCAACACTAAGACTTACCCGGGTACCAACTACGAGGCGGCTTAAAATATCCCGGCCAAAATTATCAGTACCCAGCAGGAATTTTTTTGTCGCTACCGGGTCCTTATCTACTTGCGAAAGATGATACGATTGTCTTTCAGTAACTCCTTCATCAATAAATTTCTGCACGATAATACTGTCGCCTTTTTGTTCATGTGCGGTTATCGGGGCATAATAATACACATCTTCTTTACCGTTCAGCAGTTGTTTAAAAAAGGAAGGGGTTATCACCTCTTTTTCTTTCCTGATCTTCAGAAAATCTTGCTTAAAACCGGGTTTCTCCCCATCAATTTCCACAATGATACGGTTAGCATTAGGTGAGGGGTCAGGTGAAATGAAGTAAGCAAATACGGCGATCAATACAGCCATAATGATCACGATCAGTCCAAAGACAGCACCTTTGTTTTTCTTCAGTCGCTTCCAGGCAGCTTGTTGAAATGATAGTGATCCTGTGCTCATTAAAATTGAAGATAAATTAAAACGGTAAACTTCTTCTGGTCTTTAGCTGACTTTCCTGCCTTTCCATTCGTAGTTGCCCATTTGCCCGAAAAAACCAGAAACAATAGTATAAAGAATATGGAGGGGCTGAAAGAAGAAAAAGAATTGCAGGGTCCATCGTTTATCAAAGAAACCGGCAACTGAACTGAACAAGGGGAATTCGGCAACAGTTTTATAAACCCATAAAATAAGCAGCAATAACCAGTAATAGCTGTTCCAGAAACCGGCGATTGCTGTAACAAGGAAAGACAGGTTGAAAAGATAGACAAGCAGCAGCACAGGGAAAATCCGTTTATCATTATACTTAGCAGCTTTGCTGGCCCAGCGGATACGCTGGTTAAAAAAAGCCGGCCATGTTTTCATGGGAGCAGTGGATACAATCACTTCTTTTGATTTCAGGTATTGTACACGGCCGGGAAATTGTGTCGTGATTTTATGCATCAGCAGCATATCATCGCCCGAGGCAATAGTATCAATACCGGCAAATCCATTCACTGCTACAAAGGCGTCCTTCTCGTAAGACAGGTTGGCACCATTACACATGGAAAGCTGGTTGTTATGAACCACAGCACCTGTTATACCCTGCAGCACCATAAAATCCATGGCCTGGAAAACCTGCAGTACTGACGAATTAAAGTTTATCGCTACCGGTGCGGCAATAAAAATTGCATTGGTTTCTTCTTTAAACGCAGCGATGGTCTCCAGCCATGTTGGTGGAGGCACACAATCGGCATCGGTGGTAACGATCAGCTCACCACTGGCAGCGGCAATCCCGGTTTCAATGGCTTTCTTTTTATAGGAGTTGATATTGTCGGCGGTAAGTTGCAGCAGTTTTACGGCAGGATATTGTTTTACTATAGCCGCCGTGTTATCGGTGGAATGATCATCTATAACGATCACTTCGAACTGCGAAGAAGGGTAGCTTTGTTTTTCCAAAGCCTGTAGTAATGCTGCTATATTTTCTTCTTCGTTCCTTGCCGGTATGATAACAGATATTTTCGTTTGTGGTTGTAAAGTACCAGGAACATAAACAGGAACAGAACGCCAGCTATGCCAGTAGTAAATGACAAGAAGGCCGTAGCACAAAGCGATTCCTATGATGATATAAGTAAAAATCATGCAACCCGGCAAAACTAATCATTGCTGCTTAGTACAGCAAAGCTTGTATGATCTCTTCGCCGTGTTTTTCATGTAATACCTGGTGGCCGGAGTTGATCACAGTAAGCGTACAGTGTTCTTCAATACCTTTTTTGAATTTTTCACCCACCGACGATAAAATGATCCGGTCATGTTTGCCATAAACAAGGCGTACGGACGTTTTGTTCTCCCTGATGTAATGTTTGATCACCGGAAGAGAAGGTTTTATTTTTCGTAATGTGGTCCAGCGGCTGTACAATAACCGCCTCACTTCAGGATCGCCGATATAGAAATTCACGAATTTGAAAATACTACTGTTTACTAATTTTAGTTTATTCATCAGCCTGAGCAGGCCAAAGAACCAGCCAGGCTTTTTCATGGTGAAAGCAAAGAATTTATTACCGGCTTTAGTTTGCGTGGCCAACCAATACCATGAATTTACTTTTAACCCATCCGGTGCCATTAGTACTAATTTGTGTATTTGAGCAGGCATGGATTGAAACAACTGCAAAGCCACCCGGCCACCGAGGCTAAAACCCATCAGTATTATTCTCTGACCTGAGGTGACGGAAGATCGTTCTAATATCAATTGGGTGATCTCTTTCAGATCTTCCGGTGAAAAAATAAGCCCTTCATTCCATACTGTTTTTCCATGAAAAGGAAGATCGAATGCGATTAAAGTGTATTGCTCCGGTGGTAGGAGTTTAGCAAGAAATGCAAAGTAATCCGCCGTTTCACCATAGCCATGAAAACAAAGGATGACAGTATTGCCAGAGCCAGCCTTCAAAAAATGAAGCTGCGAGGATTTATATGTCAGATATAATGATTGCACTGGTGGAAAATAGATAAAAAAGCCGGTATGAAAGGAATCATACCGGCGGTAAGTTTATCAAGTAGAGAAAATGTTATTTAAAAAAGGCCTGTACAGAATAGTTGTTTTCAGCATCTCTAACCCTTAAAAAATATTGCCCGGCAGCAAGATGGGCTACCGGTAAACTAAACTGGTTAAACGAACTGCTTACTATTTGTTTCCGTTGCAATAGAACAATACCTGCGGTGTTGATCAGTTCTACCAGCACCTGCTGTTCTTTTTGGCTGTTGATCTGCACGACCAGGTTCAATAAGGAGTTATCAATATAGAGTCTGCGGATATCAAAGCTCTTCGGTTTATACAACACACTTACCGTGGAAGAATAAGACTCCTTATTCGGTTCAGTCATTTTCAACCGGTACTGGTTTTGACCCGGCAGGGGATTTTGATCTGTCCAATTATAATTCGTTGCCTGGCCGGTTCCGTTAGCAGACCTCGTATAAACAGGTTGAAAGTTGGTACCGTTTCCTCCTTTTCTCTGTAATTCATACGTGGTGCCGGGTTCTTCCAGTTCGGAGCGCCATGTCAATAGCACAGTATTATTCACCAATTGTGATTTGAAATCAAGCAACCTGAGTGGAAGTGGAATATTTAAAGCAAAAATATTCCTGTCCCGGGTGCGTATAAAAACATAATTATGTCCCAGGTCATTAATATGGATACCATCGCCCACACTAACTTCTGGTTTGATATTGTTGAGTCCATCAGTCGTAACTAAGTCGGTCCAGAAATCAATGGAGTGAAGGGCAAAATTATTTTTTACTGAATCTGCTAATGTTTTCAATGAATCTTTCAACGCCGTGGAAAGACTTCTGGGCTGGCTGGTAGTGATATAACAGGGAACATTCGCAGCAGTGATAGCCTGGTACATCAGCCTGAAATTATCCATGCACTCTTTTTTGGTATAACCATTGGCAATATCATTGGTAGGGAGGTTGATGATGATAACATCGGGAGAAAAGCTCAACGCCCTGGTAACATTAGAATTGGGATCTGGTGCAGGCCGCCCGGGAATAGGACTGACGAAACCGGTAGGCATCTGGTGATACGTGGTTTGCCCGCTGAAGGCAATACTGGTGACAGTTGTATCCAACCCATCACTATTATTTTTTCGGAAATGAGATTGCAGGCGGCCGACCCATGAAGTGGAAGGCGAGCTTGAACCCTGGCCAGCAGCTGTTGATGATCCCATGACCACTACTTTCTTCTGTGCTGACAGGGATTGTAAAAGCCACAGGCTATTCACCAGCATAAGCAGGTAAAAGAGAATCTTTTTCATTATAGCAGTTTTTGGCAGCTTCAGGGGTGGACGGATACCAAAAGGGATTGGCAGGGGATTAAATAGGAGTGGGAACTAAAGATAGGAAAATATGCTTTTCATCTCAATGATATAAAGCAGGAAAAACAGGCAAATATTTTAAGTAAGGAATTTTGGAATCAGGGAAATTTCCCTATATTTGAATAGTTGCACAAACAACTATATGCCAAACAACCAATTTAAGAAAGGAGAACTCTACAGCTTTGTCACCGGCAAAGCCTCTACCGCCATTGCCCGCCGCTTGCAGAAGAAATTCAATACAGCCGGGCTAAACCTGACCATTGAACAATGGAGTGTGTTGTATCATTTATGGAAACAGGAAGGGATTAGCCAGCAGGAGTTATGTAATGCCACGTTTCGGGATAAGCCCAGCATAACACGCCTGGTGGATAATCTTGAAAAACAAAACCTGGTGAAAAGGGTTCCCTCAGAAACCGACAGAAGGATTAACCTCATCTACCTGACCAAACAATCACAAAAACTACAGGAAGAATCTATGGCCCTGGCAGAAGAGACTTTAAATGAAGCTTTGGAAACGGTGCCGGCCGATAAGATTGATGTGTGTAAAGAAGTATTGCAGATCGTGTATGATAACCTGAAATAAAAACCTTTAAAACTTTTATACCATGAGTGCTGCCGCAGAAACAAAAACCGTTTTAAAAGGCGGGGAATGGCTGGTGAAGGAATCATCGCCGTTTGAAACGTTTACTCCCGAAAATTTTGTGGAGGAACAACTGATGATCCGGGATATGTGCGACCAGTTCCTGGATGCGGAAGTTTATCCCATTCTTGACAGGATCGATAACCTGGAGCCCGGGTTAATGAAATCATTACTCACTAAAGCAGGTGAGCAGGGATTATTATCCGTATCCTTTCCTGAGGAGTTTGGAGGGTTGGGCAAAGATTTTATCACGGCAACGCTGGTCAATGAATACCTGGGTGCGGGTCATTCCTTCTCTGTTGCTATTGCCGCACACACAGGGATCGGCACATTACCGATTTTATATTTTGGTACGCCAGAACAAAAACAAAAATATATACCCAAGCTGATCACCGGGGAATGGGCTGGTGCTTATGGATTGACAGAACCCAACAGCGGCAGCGATGCATTGGGTGCCAAAACAACTGCGAAGCTGAGTGAGGATGGCAAACATTATATATTGAACGGGCAAAAGTGCTGGATCACCAATGGTGGTTTTGCGCAGGTATATACGGTCTTTGCAAAGGTAGATGGAGATAAATTCACCGGCTTTATTGTTGAAAGAGGAACAGAAGGTTTTACACAGGGTCCTGAAGAACATAAGATGGGTATCAAAGGCTCTTCCACGGTGCAGTTATATTTCCAGGACTGCAAAGTACCGGTAGAAAACTTATTGGGCGAAGTAGGTAAAGGGCACAAGATCGCTTTCAATATCCTCAACATTGGACGTTTGAAATTATGTGCAGCAGCCATCGGTGGTGCAAGACGTTCCTTGAGTGGCACCGTTGAGTATGCCAAAACCAGGGAGCAATTTAAACAGCCCATCTCTAATTTCGGTGCGATCAAACATAAGCTGGCGGAAATGGCAATCAGGGTATTTGTTGGTGAATCAGCCTTATACCGTACTGCCAAATGGGTGGATGATAAAGAGCATGAATTGCTCGCTGCAGGAAAACCTTTTAATGAAGCGTTGCTGGGTGCTGCAGAAGAGTATGCTATCGAATGTGCGATCCTGAAAGTATATGGCAGCGAGGTACTGGATTATGTGGTGGACGAAGGTGTGCAGGTACATGGAGGAAATGGTTTCAGTGCCGAGTATAATATTTCAAGAGCTTACCGTGACAGCCGCATCAACCGGATCTACGAAGGAACAAATGAGATCAACCGCCTGCTGACATTAGATATGACCTTGAAAAGAGCAATGGGGGGGAGGTTGGACCTGATGGGGCCTGCTATGTCGGTTCAGAAAGAACTGATGAGCATTCCCGATTTTGGTGCCGAAGATGAAACAGCGTTTGCTAAAGAAAGAAAGCTGGTCGCAAACCTGAAAAAAGCCATCCTGATGGCGGCTGGTGCTGCCGTACAAAAACTAATGATGAAGATCGAGAATGAACAGGAAGTGCTGATGAACCTGGCTGATATGGCTATTGAAACCTATAATGCAGAAAGTGTATTGCTGAGAGTGATGAAAATGGTGGATCAAAAAGGAGAAGCCGCCTGCCAGCTTTATATAGACATCATGCGAACTTACCTGTATGATGCCGCCGACCGGATCAATAAATCAGGAAAAGATGCAATCAATTCTTTTGCAGAAGGTGATGAACAAAGGATGATACTAATGGGATTGAAACGGTTTACCAAAGCAGAACCCTTCAATTCAAAGGATGCGAGAAGAAGAATCGCCGATAAAATGATCAGTGAAGGGAAATATTGTTTTTAATTCCATTGCTCGCTGTCAAAATCAAGAACGGCTGTCCTTAACGGGGTAGCCGTTTTTTCTTCCCCGTATATTTCTGACAACTCCCGGCGCACTACTTTCAGTTCTGAAAGTTTTTTAACCCTCTTGCTTTCAAGATAGATACCTACACTCATCAAAATGGAAGCAAGGATGGTGGCTATAAAATAGACAAGGAATGTATTTTCTACGTCCTGGCTTCTGAGCACATAATGGATCAGGTATATAATACTGAAGCATCCATATACAAATAATAAGGAAGCACTGATCAGGGCCCTGCCGGTTGCTTTTTGCTGGGTAACGGTTATTTTAACCTGGTGCACAAAGAAAACAACTGAAAAACCGAGTATGGCTAGAAGACCGGGTGCCATAGCAATCGTAACAGTAGTAAAATTCAAACCCCATACCGAAACAAGAAGAATATCAAAAACGATTAATCCGCCAATCAGCCAGTGCATGCGTTTTGTATTTTCCACTGACCGGCTGAAATAGGTAAGGAATAACAACATTAGTGGCGCATCCAGCAGGTTATTGATAAGACCGGTATATAAGACAATATTCTTGTTGACATGAACATACCCTTCCGTCAGAAAGTTATAAGCAACGGCAATAATATAATAAGCTAATAAGGCAGGGAAAGTTCTGTATCCGGCAAGCCGGAAGGCAATGATGAATAAAACAGGTAAAGAAAGGGCGACGGTCGACATCAAACCCATCGTTTCATTCCAGCTCATACGATATTGGTTTTTTCAAGGGACAGGGTCAGCAAAAATTCTAATGCGTTTTTTTGCGTCTGTAATATTAACGAGAAATAATGGCCTATAGTGCTTATCAATAAGGGTTTATGCTAAAATTCAGTAAAACCATGCTGGCTGCCAGTAATTCTACGGAAACCGCAGTAAAGGGTTTTTGGAAAGTATTGCTGTTAACTTACGATTTCCCGTTTATCATTGCTCCGGGAAGGGTTCGCCGCGGTGACAGGTGCGGCAGGTGACAACATTTAAATATTCGGGTCTTTCTTCTTTATTAAAGTAGAAATGAGTCTTATTGATCTCGATCGTCATCCGCATCATTTTCCGGGCATTCTCTTTCATCGGTTCTTTATCGGTTGCATAATCCATTTCAGTACCCGGAAAAACCACGGAGGTTACATGGCAGAACTTACAATTCACCCCCAGTGCTTTGTTATAGCTCTCCATGATACTGTCTAATTTTTGCTCACTGATATCCTGGGGCAGTACCTGCAGATTCTTGAATTTACCGGCAGGTGGGCGGGTAAAGGCCGCTGCTGTTCCTACAAATACGACGAGAAGGATAATTATTGGCAGTTTTGACATGGATCGCATTAGTTGATTCTTTTGATGATACAATGACGCTACGCAAGCTTTTATCGTGGCAAAATAAACCAGAAATCTCAAGGAAGACTAAATGTAATAACTGGCAGGTTTTCCTGTATAAGGAAATGACGAAAGGGCTGGTTTCCTACTTTTGTGGACTAAAATTGATGATATGAGTACACTGGTCAGCGAATTCAACGATTACCGCACCCGGATGAACGAGGTCATTCTCAGTAAAGACAACCTGGTGATCAAACGCCTCTGGAACTTAGACACTAATACCTATGCGGAAGGCGCCCTTGACACAAAGACCAAAGAAATGCTGGGCCTGGTGGCCAGCATGGTGCTGCGTTGTGATGACTGTATCAAGTACCACCTGGGGAAATCGCATGAGCTGGGGGTGACCACCGAGCAGATGTATGAAATATTTGCCGTGGCCAATATAGTAGGAGGCACTATCGTTATCCCGCATACCCGCCGGGCTGCCGAATACTGGGAAGAGCTGGTGGGTACTAAATAAGAGCTGATACAGGTTTCCGGGACAACTGTTTTTAATCACTTGCCCGGTGTCGCATATTCTTTAAATTTGTCGGAAGCATTTTATACTATGAGTGAAACAACGACCGCCCCTGTTTTAACCGCTAAAGACTTTGCCACCGACCAGGAAGTACGCTGGTGCCCCGGTTGTGGCGACTATTCGATCCTTGCACAGGTGCAGAAAGTGATGCCAACACTGGGCATTCCCAAAGAGAATATTGTGATCGTATCGGGTATTGGTTGCAGCAGCCGTTTCCCGTATTATATGAATACCTATGGTATGCACTCCATTCACGGCCGTGCTACCGCGATCGCTTCCGGTTTAAAAGCCAGCCGCCCTGAACTGAGTGTGTGGATCGTGACAGGTGATGGTGATAGCTTAAGTATCGGTGGTAACCATACCATCCATTTACTCCGCCGGAATTTTGATGTCAATATTTTATTGTTCAATAACCAGATCTATGGACTGACCAAGGGTCAATATTCTCCTACCTCGGAAGAGAAGAAGATTACCAAGTCAACCCCGATGGGAAGTATTGATCACCCGTTCAACCCTGCTGCACTGGCCCTGGGTGCTGATGCCACATTTGTGGCGAGAACCATGGACCGTGACCCTAAGCATTTACAGGCAATGCTGATAAGAACACAGCAACATAAAGGCGCTTCTTTCCTGGAGATCTACCAGAACTGCAACATCTTTAATGATGGAGCTTTCGAGATATTCACCGAGAAAGGAACAAAGGCACAGGAAACATTATTCCTGGAGCAGGGCAGACCATTGGTATTTGGTGCTGCTGCTGATAAAGGAATTAAATTAGATGGTTTCCGTCCTGTCGTGATTAATTTTAGTGATGGATACAGTGCGGATGATTGCTGGGTGCATGATGAAAATGATATTTACAAAGCACAGATACTGACCCGCATTTTTGATGATCCTAAATCAGATGGTCATTTACCAAGACCATTCGGTGTTTTCTATCAATCCAACCGGCCCTGTTATGAAGATGTGATGCAGCAGCAATTGGATGAAGCAGCTTCCCGGAAACCAGCTGACCTGGATAAGCTACTGAAGGGAAATGAAGTGTGGACGATTCAGTAATACCAAATCGGTTTTTAATGAAGAACAAGTATTATCATCCTCTTCATGTTTCCTTAACCCACAGTCGCATTACTTGCTTTTACAAGCCTAACGCAAAGCTTAAAGCGCATAAATCAGTTATTAAAATACTTTTGAAAAATTGTATTGAAGCTTTTGTATTCGGCCTAAAAGAGCAAGATGAATTGTATATACAGAATTCAAATATTCTAATAAATGATCGAGGAAAATTTAGATTCGATTTATCTAAAGACTGCGTGAAGGGGCATGAATATTTATGGAACGCAACAGGATGGAAAAGAGGATCAATTGTAATTGTGCTAAAAAGAGATGCTGTCAATTTTAAAGCACTCTTTAAAGATTGCTATCGTCCAGGCCTTTCTGAAACTCCAAATAGTGGAAATACTCCTGCTGCTACAAAAAAGTGCAGGGAAGAATCAAAGATGGGGAATATTGGAATCTGTCTTTCTGCATCAAATGGTATGGAATGGATGAACATTTATGCAGAGAAAATATTGACAAATAAATTGTTTAAACAAGCAGAAAAGTATTGCAAGGAAACAGACTACTGGAGAAAAGAAATGGCTCGATTGGGTATAGATGACTAGGTTGACTGTTCAAGTATTCTCTCCGCATTTTCAAACACTTTCTTTTTCTTTCTTTCATACCACCATTGCGGTACGGTCTTTTTCATCATTGTGTCAATACTGCGCATACCAAATAAATTCCAGGCACCTTTCAGTTTACCACTGATAGAAGGTTGCAGGGCCCGTAGGCTCATGGCAAAACCACTGTCTAAGTATTCCATATGATGCCAGTACCCGGCGGGCATAAATAAAGTATCACCGGGTTCTAAAATAAAATCATAACCCTCTGCCAGTTTCAAAGCCGGGAATTTTTCAAAATCCAGTTTGCCTTCCTGGTAATAGTTGGAAAAATCAGCCATGCTCAGTACTTCAAAAGGTTTGCGGTAGAGTTTGTGCTGTTCTTTAAAGGGGAACATGAGTACTCTTTTGCGGCCGCCAAACTGTGTATGTAAGATATGGGAGAGATCAATGTCAAAATGCATATGGGTGATACTGCTGGCACCACCGGTAAACAGCATCGGGTATTTTTTTACAAAACCCTTCATCAGGTGTTCGGGCCAGGTAAAATCTTTGGTTAGTTCCGGTGCATGATCAAAAATATTGAACAGGAAGATGCGCCAGCCGGCCGGGCCTTTGCTGATCATATCAATATATTCACCAAAGGTCTTGTAATCATCCGCTTTGTTGATCGGTGTGTAAGCGTCGCTTTTTACATTATTGTATAAAGGAACTTTCTGATCACCTACCAATTGTTTAAAGTAATCCCAGTTCCATTTGGTATAAGCCGGCCATTCTTTCGCCAGGTTTTTGATAATAACGGGTAGGGCCGGTTCATAATATTCCTTCCGGAATACTTCGGGTTCGATGGAATCAACTTTAGCAACTGGTTTTAATTGCATACGGGCAAACTTAATAAGTGACCAAATTACAAATTGTCGTGCAAATGGCGATAATCAATAAATGTATTGATAAAAGCCTGTATTTTTAGAAAGACTGATCACTATGTTACTGCATATTCATCCCAAAGACCCCCAGCCCCGCCTGGTCAAACAGGTGGTGGAAAGCCTGCAAAAAGGCGGGATCATTATTTACCCAACCGATACTATTTATGGATTGGGTTGTGATATCTTTCAACCCAAAGCCATTGAACGGATTGCCCGGATCAAAAAAATAGAACCACAAAAAGCCCAGTTATCATTTGTTTGTTCGGACCTCAGCCACCTGAGTGAATATGCCAAGCAAATTCAAACATCTACCTACCGCTTATTAAAAGAATACCTGCCGGGTCCCTATACCTTCATTCTCCCGGCGAGTAAGCTGGTGCCAAAAATTTTGCAGAGCAAAAAAGATACGATCGGCTTACGTATTCCCGATAATGCAATTGCCATGGCGATCGTGAAAGAACTGGGGCGGCCTATCCTGAGTGCTTCTTTACCGGGAGAGATGGTGGAAGATTATACCGATCCCGAAGTGATGTATGAGAATTTCAACAAGCTGGTTGATTTTGTTATTGACGGCGGTCCCGGTGGAACCATGCCGTCCACGATTATTGACTGCACCGGTGATGAACCGGTGGTTACAAGAGAAGGGTTGGGGAAATGGGAAGAGTAAGGGGCAAAAATAAAAGCACCACTTTTTTCAAGTGATGCTTTCCCAACTCAAACACAAATTCCTGCTATATGATGGATTACTGGTTGTATTATATCACCCGGTGACGCCTGTTATGTTTATAGCGAAAGGTTTGCTTACGGTTATGCGCTTTCATTGTATGGATCTTCCTTCTTTCATGTGCTGTGATCACACCATCCCGGCGGGCCATGCGTTGTGTATGTTTTATACGCACCTGGTCTTTTCTCAGTTCAAACGCTTCGGGTCTTGTCAGTTCGTGACTGCGGACTCCCTGGTTAATACGATGACGCTGGATGCGGTTACCTGCAATTTGTGCAGATGCGGTGGTGCCAATCAATAGCATGATAACGGCAAAAGCTAAGATCTTTTTCATGGGGCTTGTTTTAATTGTTATTCAAAAATGTTGTGCTCCTATGACGGAGACGGATATTAAGCGTTTAATCCGCTTAGAAAACTTTAACAATTAAAACAATTCTTTTTGAGCAGGAAGAAGGCGAAAACTTTTCCGGTGAAAGCGGCATAAGCCATGTTCTTCAATGGCTTTGCGGTGAACAGCCGTGCCGTAACCTTTATTCTTGTTCCAGCCATATTGCGGGAATTCCGCATGAATACGATACATGTATTCATCCCGGTAGGTCTTGGCTAAAATACTGGCGGCTGCAATGGAAGCAAAACGCCCGTCGCCTTTTACAAAACATTGGTGCGGTATTTTTTGATACGGGATAAAACGGTTGCCATCAATTAAAAGTAAACCGGGTCTTTTATTGAGTTGATCAACGGCCAGGTGCATGGCTTTGAAAGAAGCTTTCAAAATATTGACCTGGTCGATCTCTTCATTATCAACAGCAGCTACAGCAAAAGCAATAGCTTCTTTTTCAATAACTGGCCGCAGTTCATCCCGTTGTTTTTCGGAAAGCTGTTTGGAATCATTCAGTAATGGGTGAAAAAAATCGGCGGGTAAAATAACCGCCGCTGCATACACCGGCCCGGCGTAACAACCCCGGCCGGCCTCATCACACCCGGCTTCTAATAACTTTTCCTGGTAAAAGGGTTGAAGCATCCACCGCAATTTCATCAATAATACGGAACAAAAATTATTTTGACCCCTGTTCCACTCCTAACTTTGCAGCCGCTATGGCGAATGAACTATCACAGCGTTCTTCCAAACCAATCGCCACCTGGCTGCTGGTGGGTGTGGGCATGATCATTATCCAGGTCTTACTGGGAGGTATCACCCGGCTGACCGGTTCGGGTTTATCCATTACGGAATGGAACGTGGTGACCGGCACCCTGCCACCCCTGAATGAACAGCAATGGCTGGTTGAATTTGATAAGTACAAACAAACGCCGCAATTCAGCCTGCTCAATTTTGATTTTACCTTACAAGATTTCAAATTCATTTTCTTCTGGGAATGGTTCCATCGTTTCTGGGCCCGGTTAATAGGTGTTATATTCGCTGTCCCCTTTATTATTTTCTTGCTGCAAAAGCGGTTCAGGCCATCCATGGTGAAACCGATGCTGATTCTGTTTTTACTGGGTGCTTTGCAAGGAGCTATTGGCTGGATCATGGTGGCCAGCGGACTGACCGGTGATGCCATTTATGTAAAGCCCACCAAGCTGGCCCTGCATTTTATTTTTGCGTTGGGCTTGTTGTGTTATGCATTTTGGTTTGCGCTGGAATTACTGGTGCCGAAAGAAAAATTAATTGTCAATAGTTCGATTCGCAAATGGAGCTGGTGGATCATTGCTGTACTTGGCGTGCAATTGATCTATGGTGCATTCATGGCCGGGCATAAAGCGGCAACAGCTGCACCCACCTGGCCTGATATCAATGGAAGCATCATTCCTCCGGATATGATGGGCCATAATGAAGGCTTGCTGAATCTCGTGGACAATAAGATCACCATTCATTTTATCCACCGGGGCCTGGCTTACTTATTATTAGTATTGATCATCCTATTATCCGTTAAGTTATACAAGACAGCAGGTTCTTCCCCGCTGCGCAAAACGTGGTGGCTGCCGGCATTGCTTGTAACGGTACAAGTGGTGCTGGGTATTTTATCGGTACTATTTAGCCTGCAGATCATTCCCAACCAGTGGGGTGCTTTTGAATGGATGGCGCAGCTCCACCAGTTAGTGGCCATGTTCCTTTTACTTTCTTTATGCTGGGTTGTTTACCTCGTTCGTGGTAAAAGCTCTTATTAACGCCATTTTATAGTCCCGCCTGTTTGAACCGCCAGCTAATAATCTGTACTTTTAAGTTATAACCATGTAATAACCATGAAGACCTGGCTGCGGGGTTTCTATTATTCCTTTCCTGTGCAATTGTTATTTCTTCATTTCAGGAAATACCAGGTGCTGTTATTGTTTTGGTTCATCCTGTTCAGTACCATCAACGGTACGTTCATGAAAACCTTTGGTGCAGATTCCTTATACCTGGCGCCGGAGTATTTGGGAAATGTGAATGCGATCAGTTCCGCCATTGTGGGTATTTCAGTGGGTATGTTCATTATGAGCTGGAATATTGCCACCTTCGTTTTGTTTAGTAAACATTTCCGGTTCCTCGCTGCCACTACCAATCCTTTTTTAAAGTACTGTATCAACAATGCAGTGATCCCGCTGCTTTTTTTATTCTTTTATTTTTTCAAAGCCTACGAGTTCGATCATTTTAAAGAACTGATACCGGCCGCTGAAATACTTTTCCTTGTCGGTGGGTTTTTAAGCGGACTCATCTTTATACTGGCAGCCTCGTTTATTTATTTCTTCCGGGCTGACCGTTCCATCCTGCGAAGAATGATGCCCGTGATCAGCAACCCGAGTTCTTATATCACCCATCTTTCGCCAATCAAAGAAATACACCATGGTGGTCCGCTGATCAACGTGGAATGGTATTTTGAATCACCCTTACGTTTGCGGCATACAAGAGATGTATCGCATTATACGCAAGCCTATGTGGATTCTATTTTCAAACGGCATCACTTTGCAGCGATCATTTCAGTATTCATTGCCTTCCTGTTTTTGATCGGTATCGGTTTTTTCCTCGAGCAACCTTTTTTCCAGATACCGGCAGCGGCCAGCATTACTATTTTCTTTTCTATTTTAATTGGAGTGGCCGGTGCTTTTTCTTATTTCCTGCAAAGCTGGAGTATTCCTTACCTCGTGGGGCTGATACTGCTGCTGAATGTATTTTATAAACTGGATTGGATCGATCCAAGGAATAAAGCCTATGGATTGAACTATACCAATAAAAAGGAAAGACCGGCTTATACAAGAGAGACCTTGCTGGAAATGAGTTCGGCGGCCAACGTGGAAGCCGATAAAAAGAATATGATCGACATCCTGGAGAACTGGAAGAAAAAACAGGACAGTGATAAGCCGGTGCTGGTACTCATTAATACCAGTGGTGGTGGTCACCGCAGTGCTACCTTCACGATGAGTGTGCTGCAGCATCTCGACAGTATCACGAACGGAACGATCATGAAAAGAGCCTTCCTGGTCTCCGGCGCATCGGGTGGCATGATCGGCGCTACGTATTTCCGGGAATTATACCTGCGGCAGCAACAGGGAAAAAATGTAAGGGTACGGGATAAAAAATACGTGGATGATATCAGCGGTGACCTGCTCAACCCGTTGTTCTCTTCTTTTGTGGCGAGAGACCTGATCGCACCGGCACAAAAATTCAAAGCAGGTAATCATGAATATGTAAAGGACCGCGGCTATGCCTTTGAAGAAAAACTGAACCAGAATACAAGAGGCTTTCTAAATAAACAATTGAAAGAGTATGCGGCGGATGAAAAAGCGGCAAATATCCCGCTGATGTTTTTTAATTCGGTGGTGACAAGAGACAGCCGCAAGATGATCATCAGCACACAGCCTGTTCGCTTTATGATGCAGGGCTGGCAGGACAGTACCCGCATGCCATCCATGGATCCTGATGCAATTGACTTTGCTTCTTTTTTTGCAAAACAAGATCCCTATGAGTTAAGAATGTTAACCGCTTTGCGGATGAACGCCACTTTCCCGGTCGTGCTGCCCAATGTATGGTTGCCTTCTGACCCGGTTATTGATGTGATGGATGCAGGATTAAGAGATAACTACGGGCAGGAAACTTCAATTCGTTTCATGGAGGCCTTTGATGAGTGGATCAAAGCCAATACCAGTGCCGTGCTGATCTTACAGATTAGAGACCGGGGTGCCGGTGCCTGGGAATATCCCTATTTATCGGATGATATCAGCGATCATGCCACCAAACCTTTTTTACTATTGCAGCATAACTGGTTTAAGATGATGGAATTTTTCCAGAATGATATGCTGAGTTATTATGCCGATCACGAAGGAAGGAATGTACACAAGATCACTTTTCAGTATGCAGGCGGGAATGAAGAGAAAAAAGCCGCCTTGAATTTTCACCTCACCAAACGGGAAGCCAAGGATATCATGGCATCTGTATTTTCCCCTTATAACACGGAGAGCTCTCAGAAATTATTAGCACTGCTGAACGTGAAACCGGTGGCGGACAGCATCAGGGTTGAATAAGCCGGAAACATTTTTTCAGGATAGTGGCAGTGATGATCAGTGGCGTTTCTGCCGGGTCACCATCAATATGAAGCGGTGCTTCATTGGTATTTTCAATGACGATCTTTTCTGTTTGAAAATAGATCACCGGCTGGTTCAGTGAACTCTCCACCGTATTCAGTTTGCCAGACAGTATTTGCCGTAGTAAATTAAATAACAATAAAGGCTTGGCTGTTTTTTTGGCGATCACAATATCCAGTAACCCGTCAGCTAATAAAGCCTTGGGTGCAATGGTGAAATTATTGCCGAACTGGTTGCTGTTGGCGATGCTGATAAAATAGGCTTCGGTGGAAAATTGCATCCCGTTGCTGTCAATGGTAAAATGATGCGGGGTGGCACTAAAAAAATTCTTACTCACTAAGGAAGCATAGGTCTTTAAACCCCGTTTCGGTTGCTCTGCAAATTCATGGGCCACTTTGGCATCAAAGCCAATGCCGCTGAGCATACAGGCAAACTGGTCATTGATCATAAACCCGTCAATCGCAGAAGCAGTGCCATTGAAAATTACAGCTAAAGCTTTCTCAGGTTGTTTGGGGATCTTAGCGGCAAGTGCTAATCCATTCCCCGAGCCGCAGGGAATGATACCAAAGTTCACATTGGCTTTCATCAAACTGTTTACTACCTGGCTCACCGTGCCATCACCACCGGCAATCACCACATCGGTTATCTGTTCTTCTTCAATAATGGGTATGAGAAAGGAATAATCACCACTGGCCACCGAAGGAAAGACCTGGAAAGGGATACCCTTTGCTTTGGTTTGCTGCTCCACAAAAGCCTGCAGATCCTTTTTGGTCCGGGTTCCGGAAATAGGATTGATGATGTAAATGATTTTCCGCATGGGTTACTGAAGCCGCAAGGTACATAAATGTACTCGTCGGATACGCACTGCCAGCTTGGGGTCACGGGGACTGATCGTGGTATAGATAACGATCTTCTTTTTGCCTTTGAATAATGCACGGAGTTTACTGATGGGTATCTTAACCATACTGCTGCTGTCGGTTACCAGCAGTTCATTATCATCTTCATCATTGAAACGGAAGGCACGGTACCAGGTATCTGCATCGGTTTCTGTAAAACGGATCTCCAGTTGGCCGTTCTTTTTCCATTCAGCGGCGGTGATCTTTTTTACATTCTTCACTTCATCTTCATTCGCAGTCGCCAGTACCAGTTTATTATTCAGCTTTATTTTCCAGCTGCCTGTTTGAGCCTGCATACTGATAGCAGCCATGAGTAATACAATTATGGAGATGATCTTTTTCATATTCCTTGTTATGATGTCAGCTACAGGATGAAGGTTGTCTGCTGATTACACAAGTTACCATCTTAATAAAGCACTGGCCCAGGTAAATCCGCTGCCGAAAGCGGCCAGGCAAACCAGGTCACCGTCTTTGATCTTTCCTTTTTCCCAGGCTTCGCATAAAGCAATGGGAACAGAAGCGGCGGTAGTGTTACCGTATTGCTGGATATTATTATAGACCTGCTCCTCTTTCAGTTGCAGTTTCTGCTGCACAAACTGGGCGATCCGCAGGTTGGCCTGGTGCGGGATCAGCAGGTTGAGATCAGAAGTTTGAAGACCATTGGCGGTTAGTGATTCTATAATTACTTCCGGGAATTTCACAATGGCTTTTTTAAATACGGCCGGGCCATCCATATTCGGGAACACCTGTGCTTTATCCAGCATTTTATGACTGAAGAACATTTGCCCGATCACGGCTTCATCAAAGTCGGCATATTGTTCGGCCTTCCAGTGGTTGGCATGGGTACCGGGATTATACATGGCGAGGATCTCGGCACTTTCTCCATCACTGTGTAAATGTGTTGAGAGGATACCTTGTTGATCATTGGTGCTGGGTTGCAATACCACGGCACCGGCACCATCGCCAAAGATCACCGACACATTCCGGCCGCGGGTACTGAAGTCGAGACCAAAGGAATGTTTCTCCGCTCCCACCACTAAAATATTTTTATACATCCCCGTTTTGATGAACTGGTCGGCCACGCTGAGGGCATACACAAAACCGCTGCATTGATTGCGTACATCCAGGGCACCGATCTCTTTCATGTGCATAGCCCGTTGCAGCAGCACACCACAACCGGGAAAATAATAATCGGGCGACAAGGTGGCGAAGACGATAAAGTCAATATCCTGCGGGGTCAGCCCGGCTCTTTCAATCGCAATTTTGGCTGCTTCCACTCCCATCGTGGTGGTGGTTTCTTCGGTGCGGTGGGCATAGCGGCGTTCTTTGATACCGGTCCGTTCCTGTATCCATTCATCGCTGGTATCCATATATTGCAGGAGGTCGTTATTAGTAACCACGTTGGCCGGCAGGTATTTACCGATCCCGGCGATCTTCGATTGAAACATAGCAAGCGTTTGAGCAAGGAAGATAGGAAATACAGGGGAAATGAAACGGTTGTGTTTTGTAATGGTTGCAGGAAGGCCTTACTTTTCTTTGTCTTGAAACAAAGAAAAGTAACAAAAGAAAATTCAAGGTAAAACGAATGCCTCCGGCCGTTTTACCGCCCACGCACCTTTGGCGGGACGGGAAACGGAAATATAGTTTGCATTCGTATTGTGAGGGGCAAGGTGGAGGATGCAAAGGCGTGTTTTGCGGCAACTCCAATTGCGCTGTGTTCCGTCTTGCAATTATTATAGGTGGTAGTGGTTGCTGGCAGGACGGAACAAGGCGCTGACGAAGTCATTTAGTTTGGGGTTTGCATTTCGATTAGGGTAAACTAAGTAACGGAGTCTTGTCATGCCGAGGCACGAGGCATCTGGATATTGTGTTTTCCTTCTTTACTTTTTTTCTTGACAAAAAAAGTAACAAAAAAGTCAAGGCAAACGCTAATGCTCCGCAGCTTTGCCAGGCAACGCACCTATGTTGTGACAGGAAGCGGAAATATAGTTTGCATTCGTATTGTGAGGGGCAAGGTGGTAGATGTAAAGGGGTGGTTTGCCACAACTCCGATTGCGCTGTGTTCCGTTTTGCAGTTATTATAGTTGGTAGTGGTTGCTGGCAGGACGGAACAAGGCGCTGGAAAAATCATTTCAACCGCTGTTGCTTTGCACTCTTATTTTATTTCCCCGGGTACTTTGCTTTATAGTGCTTCACGGAGCCGGCCACTAATTTTTTTAATACGGGCACCTGGATGTCTTCGAGCTTTTTGATATACACACAAGCTTTGGCAGCTTTGTGTTTGCCGAAGGTTTTCAGCAGTTCTTCTTTACCGGTAAAGTTGGCAATGTATAAAGCGAATTCATTTTTGCGGGGCGAGAAACCCACCATCGGTGCATCACCTTCGTGGCCGCTGTCGTACACATAATGATAAGTCCCGAAACCAATAATGGCCGGTCCCCACATTTTGGCCGGGAAACCGGTTTGTTGTTCCATGATGTCGATAATGCCGAGACAATCGGCCTGTCTTGCTTTATCAACTTTTTTTACAAACGCAGCCACACTGTTGCCGGTTTCCGTGGTTTTGGGTTTTGCTTTCGCCATATGGTTGGTTGAATGGTGTAAAAGGACTTGTATCTAAGTTATGATTTTACAGCAAAAGCAAAAAGGCCGGCACTGATCTTATTTGTTTTGTTTGAATATACCGGCACCAAAAAAATGTTCCAGCAGCAGGATGCTGATGACACCGAGTGTATAAGCCAGCAGGTCCAGCCACTCGAAGCCATAGCCGATAACTGTTTTGGCCATCGTGTTACCGGCCAGCCCCAGCCGGTCAACGAGATGAAAATATTGCAGCAGTTCGATCAGGTAAGCGAAGAGTAAAACAGCCAGGGCAATTTTTAGCGGCGAAGCGTTGATAAAAGTCCGTACCGCACAATAGAGCAGCATCACCACGAGGTAATCTCCAACATAAGGACGGACGAAATTATCATGCACATATAAGGCGATCAATACTTCCATCACGAACAAGACAAGAGTGAAACCGAAGAACCGGGAGTTGAAGCGGAGCATAGTAGTATTTTAACGGAAGCGCAACAGCATCCGGTGATTGGGATTGGAATGAGTTTTTGAAATGCTGAAGTCATGACTGCCGGTGATCACAAACCCGGCCTGCTGGTAAAACTCCAGGGCCCGTTTGTTTTCTTTCCACACATAGAGCCAGGCACCTGCCTGCTTATTTTCTTTCATGAGTTGCACATTGAAAGCAAACAAAGCAGCACCGAGTTGCAGGTTGTAAAATTCTTTTAATAAATACAGCCGTTCCAGTTTGCTGATATGTTGGTCCGGGCTATCGGGGTACGGTGTATTGAAGATGATTTTTGAATAACCGGCCGGCTGATCCTGGTAATACAGCAGGTGATAAATATTTTTTGGGTCCTGCAATTCCTGTTGCAACACAGCAGTATTATATTTCTCCGCCACGTAAGCCTGTATATCGGCAGCCGGCGCACTGTGTCCATGCGATTCGATAAAGGAAGCGGCAGCGATACCCGACAGCAGCATGGCATCTTCTTCTGTTGCTTTGCGGATGGAGATAAGATCTTTTCTTTCCAGCCGCCAGAAAATGTCATCGCTTGTTTGATGGCTGATGCGGAAATGATTTCGTTGCAGCACTTTTTGCGAAGCGGTATTACCCGGATCGGTGGCTGCGAGTACGGCCTTTATATTTTTTTGTGTAAAGGCCCAGCGGACCAGCCCGGCCACCGCTTCGGTCATCAATCCTTTGCCCTGGTAAGCGGGGTAAGTGCCATAGCCAATTTCCACTTCACCATTTGTACCGGGCGGGCCTTTGAAACAAATATCGGCCACGATGGTTTTGCCGGCGTTATCAATAACGATCCAGAAGGTATGGAACAAAAAGGGCTCACCTGCTTTTGTAACAGCCGGGATGATGGTTTCGGCGATCTTCTTTTTTAACCGTTCGGGTAGCTGCCGGCTGCCGGGCAGCAGTTGCAACTGCTGTTCCAGTTGCTGATCTTCTTGTATGTATAATGCAAGTTCTGCGGCAGTGAGTGGTTGCAGTGTTAATCTTGTTGTGGCAAGGTGCATGTTGATGGGCAGGTGTTGTAATTGCGTTGAAGGTAATAACAAAGGCGAAATAGTAAAGCTTCGAAAGGGCAAGTTTGGAAGAGCCAGGTATCTCTAAGACTACTTATGTTCTTGCCACTTCACCTTGGCTTTCCCTTCAATAATCATAACTAATCCCCATAACTGAGGGCTTCTGAAACCGTCTGTCTCTTTCGACTGTTGAATTTTTGCTATGTACTCTATTACTTTTTGTTGGACGTCTGATTTTATTTCATTCTCTAAAGATGGGGGCAACAATTCGGTTCTGAAGCCACTTTGGTAAATAGTGAAAAACCAATACGAATCATTTTGATAACCCGAAATGGAAACACCCCTGAAACTGCTTTGTATGTAAGTGTCTGCTTTAAAATGTCCGGCTTCTGTAATGTGACCTGTAGAGATGGTGGTGAACTTGAAATCTCCTTTGGCCTCCATTTCCTTTATTTCCTTTACTGTGAGTAAAAACCTAAAACCTTTTGGAAGTCTTTTCAATTCATATCTGCTCATAATTCATAGGTCTTATAAGGTTGAAGTTGTTGCGCCTAACGGGCAGGGTTTTATGCAGGCTGGGAATTAGAATTCCGTTTGCCCGGAACCGCTGCTTGGCTTTTGATAAAGTTAAATACTAATAATAAAGCTACAAAGCTGTGAAGTAGTGAAGCCGCAGAGCTGGGTTAGCGTTTTGCGACCAGCATTTGTCACTTTCTTTGTCTTGAAACAAAGAAAGTAACCAAAGAAAATTCAAGGCAAACGCTATTGCTCCGCAGCTTTGCCGGGCCAACGCACCTATGGTGTGAGGGACAGCGGAAGTATAATATGCATTGGTGTGGTGAGCAGCAAGGTGGTGGATGCGGAGGCGTGGTATGCGGGGCCCTCGATGGCGCTGTGTTTCGTCTTGTATTTCTGAAAGTAGTTAGCCTTTTGGGGTGGGACGAAACAAGGCGCTGCTGGTTTATCGCCAAAGGCGAAATTTTAGATTGACGGCTTTTAGCAAAGCCGATGGTTAGAGACAGTCTAACCACAACAACCCTGTAATTTACTTTTTTCTGATAGACATTGAACACTCAGGGCATCGGGGGGAGGCTGGAGGCCCCGAAGAGGTGGATGATGGTTTCTGCGATCTTCTTTTTTAACCGTTCGGGTACCTGCCGGCTGCCGGGCAGCAACTGCAACTGCTGCTCCAGTTGCTGGTTGTCCTGTATATAGAGGGCCAGCTCTTTGGCAGTGAGTAGTTGCAGTGTTAATCTTGTGGTGGCAAGGTGCAAAATATAATTACTTATCTATTTAAACCAGATATTCTTTTTATTGTACTAATAAATTTTAGGGCTTCATTTTTTTGATTCGAAGTAAAACAGCCAAAACCAGATTCTGATGCAACAAAAATACTATCTCTATCCACATAGTAGCCGCTAATTAGAATTGTATTCGAATCGAGGTACTGAATGCTTAGAGCTACATTATTAGATTTATCAATTATTTCTAGGCTTTTATCGGTTTCTGTATAATTAATTAAATTGTCATTTGGGATCAGCCATTCATCGTAATTAATTATTGCAATTACTTCATTCTTATTTATATCAGTCAGAGTGGTTTCAATAAACAGCCTGTTATTTAAGATTTTAAATTTTATATCAAAGGCAGGTTTATCATTACACCCAATTATGTTTCCTTTGTATTTGGTGTCTGGGCTAAACCAGGATGCGGGCCATGAATAAGTCATTCCACCCTCACCACCGAATATTAACTTAATAGGCGCATCATTTCGAATAATATCAGGCGGGATAAAAATTCCACGTAAAAATTTTTTCTCCTCCCATTTTTGCTTTTGAGTTTTGAACTCATCTCTGATCTGTGGGATAAAAAAATAGACTGTTATAAAAGTCACTAAAACACCAAGCAAACTATACAGAAAAATTATTCCTTTTTTTGTTTTTCTTAATACACCCTCTTCGCTTTTATTATCGTTCATTACCTCAGGCTTCTTTTTAGCCGAGACCCTATTACTCTTGGAACCTTTAGTTCTTTTTTTCCTATTATTTGACACTTAAAATGACTTGTATTTAAATTTAGGAAAGTATATTGTATTTGTAAATACTTTTTTACGCCGTTGCTGGTGAGAAAAATCTGAAACACAAACTGTAGAGCCAATTCAATCTTCTTTATTTACTTTTTGGCATTGCCCCAATCCTTCGGCTCTGTTCAGAAGAATCTCTTCTTTTTCTCTTGATAGAAAAAGAAGCAAAAAGATCAAGGACAAAAGATGGACGGAGCCCTTTTGTCCGGCCCACGCACCTTTGGTGTGACGGGCAGTAAGGTGGTGGATGCGGAGGCGTGGTATGAGGGGACTATGGAGGCGCTATGTTTCGTCTTGTATTTCTGAAAGTAGTTAGCCGTTTTGTGTGGGACGAAACAAGGCGCTGCTGGTTTATTGCCAAAGGCAAAATAGTAAAGCTGCGAAACTGCAAGTTTCGCAGAGCTGGGTTCCTTCAAATTTGTGGCACCGCCTCTCCTTCTCCTAAATAATTTGATTTACCTTAGTCCTTATGTCTGCGAAGGTTAAGGATGCGATACTGATCAACGGGGTAAAATATTTTTTCTATGGTAGCCCAATGTTCGATTATTGGGAGAAAAACAATAACAAACCGCGGCTTATGAGTTTTAATACCGTTCTGCAACGAGGGTTTTACGCAGGCTGGGAAATTATTGGAAATAGACTTTTCTTAGTAAGTTTCTATGGCGAACATTATAGTATTCGTCCCGAAGGTGGTTTTGTTAGAGAAAGGGATTATTCACTAAATGATTTGTTCCCGGGACAAGAAAAGGTATTTGCTGATTGGTATACGGGTGAATTTCAAATACCCATTGGGAAGCAGATTGATTATTCTTATAATTTTATAGGAGGAATTTTCGAAACTTCAACAACCCTTGTTTTTAAAAACGGCATTATGAAAGAATATGGCTTATTCAGTTTGAAATAATATAAAAGCTAGGAGCTGGTTTTATGTTTCACTATTTAATTGATTATGCAAACTTGAATTTGCTTTTAGATAAATAGGTTTCACCAGATCTTACACTTCCTAGCTTTTGATAAAGATAACCTAAAAATTATATGATTATAGACTCATCTGATAAACTTCAAAAGATCGGTTTCAGGGGATTTTATACTATAGCCGACTTAACTAATAAATTGGATTATGTACCTAATAATAAGGGAGTATTTGTGGTACTAAATTTATACAAGACCAAAGGCGAATTTCTTGAAAAGGGAACGGGTGCAGTTTTCAAAGGAAGAAACCCCAATGCTGAAATAAAGAAACTACAATTAAGATGGCGTGAGGATGCAATTGTTTTATGTATTTCGCAAGCTGGTAGTGATTTTGAAGCGACTACGTTGAGAAGGCAAATAAAACGTTTTATTATGTTTGGAAACGGCCAGCCAACTGGTAGTTTTTTCTGCGGTCGCTATATTTGGCAAATTAGTAATGCCAAAGAGTTAGTCATAGCATGGATTGTTCTTCCAGATGAAAGAAAATGTAGCGAGCTTTGTTTTAAGCTAAAAAATGAATTTGTGATTATGTACAGACAAACTCCTTTTGCATCCTCTGACAGAGGATTTTACTTTTTGCCAGATGGGGGAAATGCTTCCAGATTTAGAGCCTTGTAAAAAAGAAAAGGAAGTCAAAAATGACCTCTCTAGGCCCCGGTTCGTGTCTCACGAACCGGAATAAGAATGATTTAATGTCTCCAACCGTTTCAATACTGGCACTAATCAAATATGACGAAAGCCTGCCGCCCTTCCGGTAAAGGATATGGCTTCCGATGTGGGTAGAGTAGCGAATCTACAGCCGGGACCATTACATCTTAATATCCACCACCGTTTTTTCCTTTCGGCTTTTTTCGGCGGCAAAGCCCATCACATGGCTTTCGATTGAAGCATCAATGGTGGAAGTGAGCAGGGCGGGGTTTTGCTGGGAGACGGCCTGCACCCAATCGGCCACGAGGCGCCAGTCACCACCACCATGGGTATCGCTGTTTTGTTTCCACTCGGTTACTTTGCCCGTGCGGAAATCGGTATGGGTGAAGGCAGACATATCACCCACAATATCGCCCATGCTGCCCATGACCCTGGTCCGGCGGCCCTCATAACTGGTAAAGGCTTCCATGGAGAAGGAAGCCGTGACATTATTGTCGAATAAGATATTGGTGGTATAATGATCGGGCTGGTCGTTATCCATGCGATAGACACAGCGGCCATAGTTGCTGGTCTTTAAATAGTTCATGATGGCATCGCCCTGCTGGGCTTTGTCTTCCGGCAGGTCGAAATGATGCAGCCAGGTACGTTTTTCAAAATAGATGCGTTTGGCAGAATAAGGACATTGCCCTTCGATGGCGCAACCCTCCACGCAGCGGTCGGTGCTGCCGGCCGGTGCATTTTCTTTGCGGAACCATTTGAGGTCGCCAAAAGCCTGTATGCTTTGGCAATTTTTATCGAGCATCCATTTTAAGATATCGAGATCGTGGCAGGACTTGGCCAGGATGATCGGCGTGGTTTGTTTACTGTTGTGCCAGTTGCCCCGCACATAGGAATGGCTCATGTGCACATGCATGATGGGCTCAAAATGTTGGATGCTGATGACCTCGCCAATGGAACCATTGTGCATGAGTTCTTTGAGCTTTACAAAGTACGGCGCATAGCGGAGCACATGGCAAACGGCTACAATGCGGCCGTTCTTTTTGGCCAGGGCCAGGATATCCCGGCATTCCTGCTCGCTGGGAGAAATGGGTTTTTCCAATAACACATCATAGCCCATTTTTAAAGCGGCCATGCAGGGACCATAGTGCAGGTTATCCGGCGTGGAAATGATGACGGCATCGGCAAACTTGGGACGCTTGAATACATCTTCCCAGGTATTGAAACGATTACTCTCTTCTATCTTATGTTTTTTGGTGTAGCGTTCATTGCGGATGGCAATGGGTTCGGCCACGCCAACAATATCTAACTGGTCGGGATACTTCACGGCATAGTTGCCATAGACATTGCCTCTTGATCCGGCACCGAGTGTGATAGCCGTAACCGCTTTGGTGGGTTTGCGGTGCAAAGGGTTATCAGGTAAAATAATTTTTTCGCCTTTTTCATTCGTAGCCCAGGAAGAAAGCGGCAGGGCAGTTGCGGAGAGGCCTAAGAATTTTAAAACATCGCGGCGGGAAAATTGATTGGACATGCGGATCATTTTTTAAATAAGCAGGATGATAATCATGTGAAAGGTACAAACTTTTAACGCCTGTAATTTGATATATTCGAAAAATAATACCTGCTGTATGAGTAACAGTTCTTCTCCCCGTTTTTTAGCACTGGATGTATTGCGGGGCATGACGGTTTGTTTTATGATCATCGTGAATACACCGGGCAATGGTGCTACTACCTGGGCGGCTTTGCAACATGCATCCTGGCATGGCTTCACGCCGACCGATTTGGTTTTCCCGACATTTATGTTTGTAGTAGGAAATGCTTTGAGCTTTGTGAGCAAGAAATGGGAAGGGCTTAGCGATGCACAGGTAGGGTGGATCATTGGCAAAAGAACCTTTATTATCTTTTTATTGGGCTTCCTGATGTACTGGTTCCCTTTTGTGCACTGGAATGAACAGGGCGGACTGGAAGCAAATCCATTTGCCAGCACAAGAGTGATGGGAGTGCTGCAACGCATTGCACTGGGTTATTTTTTTGCAGCACTGATGGTAAGGTATCTGAAACTGTCAACGATTATCCGGCTCTCGGTTGTTTTTTTGTTAGCGTACTGGTTGATCCTTTTAGTATTCAGCGGCAGTACTGATCCCTATGATATGCTGACGAATGCGGGCAACCGTTTTGATACATGGTTATTGGGAGAAGATCATTTGTACCATGGCGAAGGCGTGGCTTTTGATCCCGAAGGTGTGCTGAGCACTTTACCGGCTATTGCGAATGTAACCTTTGGCTATGCGGCCGGTAAATGGATACAGGAAAAAGGCAAGAGCTATGAAGGGCTGGCGAAATTATTATTGATGGGGACGGTGCTGATCGCCCTGGCTTTATTATGGAATACCAGTTTCCCGATCAATAAAAAATTATGGACCGGCAGTTTCGTATTGCTGACCGTGGGCATTGATTGTGTGCTGATCGCTGCGTTGCTGTATGTGATTGATTTTTTACAGGTCCGCAAATGGACTTATTTCTTTGAAGTGTTTGGAAAGAATCCTTTGTTCATTTACCTGCTCTCCGAAATTGCAGCGATCTTATTATGGTTTATCCCGGTGGGTGCCGACAGGCAGCCTTTGTATTCCTGGTTATACGATACGGTGTTTGTACATGCGGGAGCTTATTTGGGTTCCTTCCTCTTTGCTATCACGGTGATGCTGTTTTGCTGGCTGGTCGGTTATATCCTGGACAAACGAAAAATATATGTACGGGTCTGATCACTGCTGCACCGGGACTAATTTTAAAATCTCTGTAGCAAACTTGCCGGCTTCCTGCTCCACGGTTTGCAGATCTTTTGATTTGACATAGGAACCGATGACATGATCACCGGCATTGGGAATGGGAACCATTCTCTTCTGATCGGCTGTAGTGCCGAGCTGGGCAAACATTCTTTTCATAGCCGATACTTTTACCACGGGGTCCTGGTGATCCTCATCTTTAAAATAATATAAAACGAGGGTGGGTTGCTTCACCCGGCTGAAGGTGGATTCTTTCATGGTGGTTTCTAGCAGTTCTTCTAACTGCACGGCTGATTCCATGCGATAGACAGGGTCCCAGTATTTGGCATAGAGAGCCGTGGTATCTTTTGCATGCATGTATTTTCCTTGTACGAGACGGGCAATCTGCAAACCCCAGTGATTATTGAGCAACCAGGCATTGGCATCATTGATGGCAATATTGGGTGATAATAAAATGAGCCCGGCGATCTCGGGGTATTCTGCAGCGAGTTTTAAGGCCAGTGTACCGCCGGTGGAGGTAGCCATGATGATCACTTTCTTCCCGATCTGTTTACCGATGGCATAGGCTTCTTTGGCGGAGTTCCATAAACGTTCTGCGGTTACAGTGAGCAAGGCTTCGGAAGTATCCAGTCCATGATCAGCAAGGCGGTTGAGGAATAAATTGCAGCCGAATTGTTTGGCGAAATTGATATGCACCGGGTCGCCTTCTTCCTGGCTGGCGGAAAAACCATGGATATAGACGACGGCATAATCAGTGATTGCTTTGCTGGAATCATTGTGCCAGATGATCCTTGCTTCGTTATCCGGTTTTAATTGGTGTGTGGCTTCTTCATTACGGATATATTGTTCCAGCAAAGCCGGTTCAGTTGGAAGTGCCGGCAGGGCATTGGTATAGTTAGGAGAACCGGGTTTGGGGCCGAGGAAATACACAACGATAAGAAGGAGGAGCAGGATACCCAGCCATTTCAGGAATTTCATGGTAGTTGGTTTGTATAAAGCTAAAAAGATTCTGGTAAACCTGTGTTATTAAATGATGAAGGCTGTTCATGTCATCTGAACAGCCTTCAATAACAGATAACTTTTACTATTATGGTATTTTTAGTTTAGTCACTTTACCAGCCTCAATGGAAAAGCTGCGCTTGTGGGCGGTGCTATTCGAATATATATGCAAGCCATATGCTCCCTCTTTAAGACCTTTCTCATTGATCAATCCTGTGAATGAACGACCTGAACGTATGGGAATAGCATATTCGTAATTAAGAAAAAGCAGGAATTGTTCTCCGTTAAAAATGGCGTACTCCCACGAAACCTGATAAGGAGTAGGGATTGTAATTTCTAAATTCCCGGTGTCTTTTGATAAACCTTCTTTTCTGCATCCGGAAAGGAAGAAAAAAAGAATTACAACTATTATGTATTTCATGACGGATTTATTTTAGAACAATAAATTTACTACTTATTACCCCCGATTCTGTTGAAATAATTATTGTGTAAAAACCATTTTTCAGATTGGCAATATCTATTTCTAAAAGTCTATTATTTTTCGATTTGTAAGGCATATTCAAAACCTTGCCGGAAATATCAATTATTTGAATTTGCCTGACCACTTCATCAGTATTTAATTTCACAGATAAAAGGTTGGTTGCCGGGTTTGGGTAAATTTGAGGAGCCTTGGTTAAGTCATTGCTTTCGTTTGTGGAAACATTTTTAGACCGCTGGGAAAAAATATTTCCTGTATAACAATTTCCGGGATATATGTAATTGACTATGTTAGGCTGTGGATAGCATGCCAATGATGTGTTTCCCCAATCAACTGTAGCCAGAAATACACTTCCGTATGTAGCCATAAATTTAGGGTTCAGGGTTACACTAGATCCGGCTCTAAATGTGACTAAAGGCTCCTGAGATGAAACCGTTACATAGTTATTTGAGGAGGTTGAGATTATGTGATTCCTCCTGACTTCTTCTGGTTGTGAAAAATTGGCTGAGTTAAATTCGCCAATTATGAAGTCCTGAACTGATGGCGTAACATTACCGTTACCGGGGTTTGGAATTGCAGATATATTTGGCGGTATGGTATAATTTGAAAATGGAGGTATAGCATTTAAATCAGTAGAAATATTAGGTGGAATATAAAATATAAGCGGCCCTCTCTTATCTACCTCATAGTCTTTAATGAAATAGACAGCTTCCCCTACACCATCAGCTCTTTTTAAGGTTGCACGAAGTCGTAAAAACATTTTCATTACCGGAACATGAATATTCATTGATGCATTGGAAATGCATTGAATCGGATAGAATGGTGTTTGGATAATATGATATGTTTCATAGTCAGAATCATAATGTGTTATTTCAAGCCTGTTTGCTTCTATATCAGCCCTCATGTGATTAAAGAAGGTGTAATTCCCTCTTCTTGGGTAATTTTCTAAAGGGTCTATCCAAACAGTAAAGTTTGGATCTGGGTTACTACTAACAGGTTGATTGACTTTCGCCATCAGGGCACCTTCTACAGATAGTACTGTCATTCCTGCACCTGCATTTACTTCGACTTCAATGTTTTCATGTATTCTGTAAGCTGAGTATTTTATTGTTTTAGGAACACTTTTAGGATTGTATGATTGAGGCATGAGGGCTCTTCTGTCGTAAGTTATACTGTCAACTGTCGGCGTCTTTTTAAGATTAAAGACTCCTAGCGGACAAGTATAGTATGTCGCATTATTTGAATTTGTTGGAGGAGTGGAAGTTCCGGGAATTTTTAGTACAATATTTTGAACAACAACTTGAGCTGAAATAGACCCTTTTAACTTAAAATTATACGAGGTATACGCTGGACTTGAAGAAGAGTTCTCTCCCCCCCTTAAAAATCCTACCATGGTACCAGCAAATTTTAAAATATTTCCAGCAAGTCCCAGAAAATTTGTTGCCCGGTTTAATTGTTTAGCGAAATCTGAGCTATCTGCAGTTATTTGTGATACAAATTTTGCGAACTTGCCAAATTTTTGCAAAACACTTTTAGCTTCTATTGATGTATTAGGATAAAGTGTATTGGCGATCTTCGTGGAATTATCTTTTACTCCATTTAGAAATGTAGAAAATGATTTTGAAAGTGAAAGTAATTTTTCACCCGTCGCAGTAAAGTTGAATGTGTTACCATTTGTAGAAATATTTTTTGGCTTAAATGCAGCATCTTTTACAGGAGCACCTCCACAAGGCGGTGTTGTACAACTTGAACCCTCAATATCGGCTTCAAGGGTACTGGTTGTTACACCATATAATTTTATTTCGAAAGACCCGTTGGCAAAAACTGTTTCAGCGATATGATCATCCAGCATCATATAGAATTCTGATACTGCCCATTGATTAGTTCCGACTGATTCGTTTAGGGACATAATAATTTCATCATTCGATGTGCCAACCTGATTTGCCAGGTATTTATCTGGTGCATACATTATATCGCTGGCGGAAGAAAGAGTGGCAGGCCTATGGTCATAGACACTTTTAATAGTCATCAAAAGCTGCGAATAATTAGATGATCCTAGGTAAACATACACCCTCATAATCCCTGTATACTTGTTATAGAGAATGAAGTATGGATTAGTAATATCAGATTGACATCCAAATTTTCTTTGTAATAATTCCCATCCCTTTTGTCTTATAAAATCATAATTGTCTGATATTATTTTAAGCTTTCCAGTGCCAGGATTTACGAAAGGGGAACCCATTCTTGTAAGAAAACCAGTAGGCGATGTTCTAGCATACCAATTGCGACAGTAATTGGAGTTGGTTGGATCATTTAATTCCCAATCCCAGTTTGAGTTCCCATTACCATCGCCATAGACCCCGCAAACATTGGTATTATTTAAATCTGTTTCGTTAGGGCAAACTTGCGAATTAACACCCTTATACAAGACTAGCATAAAGAATAATGCTATAATTATTTTATATCTCATAGCTATTAGGTTAAATGGTCGAATTGATTTAGTTCTTTAGCGTTTCAATTTCCCTTTTTAGGTTTTCTATTTCTTTTACCAGGCTTTGTAGTATCTCCTTGTTAATAGTAGAAGGATCTTCCTTTTTTAATACTTGCGCAGGGGTTGTTAATTGATTTACCTTTTCAGCTAAAGCCTGATTTTCTTTATTGATCTGAATAATATATAGCGTTAATTCTTCTATTTTTTCTAATAGTTTCGAAGTCATCTTGCCAAGATCAACACCATTGGCAATCGCTTCGGGAGTGCTTGGAATACCGGGAAGGTGATTGTTTTTTCGAATAAAAGAATCTAATTCAGGAAGGGTCTTTAGTTTATAGTTTTTATGGAAAACATAGTCTGCCCAATCAGTAGTTGTTTTAATAGCAACTTTCACTTTTTCTGTCAGAATACCTCTTTCTACATATAGTTTATAATCTCCGGGTGAAGTTGTGCCGTCATTACCCCATGATGAAGGTGTTCCTATTATTAACTTACCCTCTTTAGTTAATACCATTTGATCGGTCCATGTAGCAGTAGTTGGATTATAATTTGCAAATCTCACGCCATGCCCCGATGTTCCACTGGAAACTAAATCAATAGCACCGGATTTATAAGAGTATGTATTATCCTTATTCCACAGATATATAAAGGCGCCATCAGTTGCAGATGTGTTTGCGTGAATTGCAAATTGTCCTGTATTGTTAGAACTTACATTGCCATTTAGAAAAACAGAATTCCCGCTGTTCGTTAAGGCAATTCCGTTCCCATTTACTGTTAGTTTTGCCAAAGGGGTAGAAGTGCCAATGCCGACGTTTCCGGTGTTAGAGTTAAAAATATCATTTCCCGTTGTTGACCATTGTGAAAATGCGGTCATACAATTAGATACAAGAAAAAGAAAAAGGATTATTTTTTTCATAATATACTTTTTTTGATTAAAAAATCTTTACTGTATATTATGAAAAGGACTTGAATAATCTCGGACAGCTAAATTAAATTGAAATTAAATAGGGGTTTGTGATTAGTTGTTTATAGGCAATAAAACCTATTGAAAACTTAAGGTTTACTAATTATTACCCCACCTCCAATATCAGGGATTGGAATGAATGAAATTTTTTCCTCAGTACAAAATCGCCTGATGGCTTCTTTTGCTCCTTTGTAAAGGCTGTTATTATAATCATCAACAATAATATAACCTCCAGGTAGGAGCCTGGGATAAAAGAATTTCAAACCCTGGTAAATTGGCTCATACAGGTCTGCATCAATGCTGACAAAACAAAAACTCATTTCTTCAAGTCCGGAAGATGAGTCGGGGAAAGTTCCTTTTTTTATCACACACTGCTGTTTATACTGCATTTTACTTAAGACCATTTCAATGCTTGTATCCGAAAAATCCTGTTCAGTGTTTTTGAAACCAAGCTCTTTTTCCCTGGAAATATCTTTTCCGTCAAAACCTTCGAATGTATCAAATAAATAGAATTGCTTATCCGGAAAGGCCTGGTTAATATATTTGGCGAATCCCCCTTTATATACACCGAGTTCCGCAATAGCACCGCCTATATTCCTTTCATGTATCTCTTTGGCAAATAACTCCAATAACCCAACTTTTACATAATCAAGATGAGCTGTATTAAACAAGGGCTCCCGATCAATATAGCACAATGACCTTATAAGATGAAACTTTTTCTTAGCCAGCAGGCGGGAAACAAACGAATAAATTTTTTTCATGTTTTGTTTTATAGATGAAGCGATTGCACTATTTTTTCCGGAATAGTTTTACCGTACGGGTAACCCCCCAAACATCTTTTTCGTCAAAGCTGCCCACTAATTCAAAACGGGTATCATCGAGGAGTTGCTGCAGTTCCACTCTTCCTTCCACCCGGGCAAACCAATCATCCCAGACCAGGAAACATTTGTCCGGGAATTCATTTTTTTCAAAAGCCCCGAGAAAACGTTTGTGTTTGCTCTCGTCAAAATAATTGATGTCGAGCACTACACTATTCCAGCAGGCTTCAAAATAGAAAACATAGTTTTTATAATCGGGATAGTTCTTTTTGATATGGTCCGCCATCTTTACTTCGGCAGCCTGGTCGGCTTTTAACGAGAAATCCCGTTTCCAGTGAAAAGAATATTTGGTACCGATGAAGGGGAATATGATCACGGAAGCGAGGATGATATAGCGCAGGGTGGTAGAACGGATGATATCGGTTATCGTATTCAATCCCCGGAGGCTTATCAATGCAATCAATGGCAGCACACCCACCAGCACCCTTATCAATCCCATGGAATTAAAAATACCCAAGGCCCAGAAAGCAGAGTGGCCGATGAAAACAGCCAGTGCACAACCATAGACAAGGAATAGTTCTTCATCCGTGGTTATCTTTTTATCCCTGAAAAAATAACGGCCGCAAAACAGGAAGATACCATAAAGCAAACCAATACCGGCAAGGATCAACAAGGGGATACCCACCACGATGGGCATTGATTTGATAAAATGTGTCCACTCACCCTTGCCATAAGCACTGCTGAGTGTGGCATAGGACAATGTTTTAAAGATCCAGAGGGGATTTTTGTACAATGATAACCCGGCGATGGAATAAATCAATTGCCCGGTGATCAGCAAGGGAATAAAACGATAATATTTTTTTACCAGCAGGTAAATAAGCAGTACAGATAAAATGATCAGCCCTTCGCTGCGCACCAGGGGAAGAAAAGATAACCAGAGCAATGAAATAGTTTTCTTTCCCTGCAGTAAACCATAAATACCGGTGATCAGCCAAAAAGCAAAGAGAGGTTCCGTGAGGCCTGATAAGGTGATGATCATTAACAAGGGCGCAAAAGCTGCCAGCAGGGGAACCATCCAGGCATTGGCAATATGTAATCGTTTGGCTGTTTTATACGTAAGCCATAAGGAGCAGGTAATTAATACAAGATTGAAGAATTTAATCGCATTAAAACCGAACTGTGCCACTGGTGCTGTTACTAATACATACACCGGCTTGGCCCACTGGTTTAAAAAATGAGCCGGATATTGAAAAGCATCTCTTGCATACAGAAAGTGCATTACACTATCCCCTTCATCGGAAGTACCTGATGCGGTGAAGATCAGGATCACACCCGCAATAAAAAACAACAGGATGGTAGCGATAGCCGGGTTCAGTTGGAAGGATGATAATTTTTCTTTGGTATCAAAAAGATTATAGCGGAGAATTGTATAAAGTGATTTTAACCCGTTCCACCACTTATTGCCGGTATCGTTTTGTTTGCCTGTACCCGCCACCGGTGTTTCATACACCCGGATGCCGGGAATAGCGGCTAGCCTGGCAGTTAGTTCCTGTTCCCAGCCCTGCCCGTTTTCTTCGAGGGTGATTGATTTAATTATACCAGCTCTGAAAAGTTTGTATCCATTGGTGCTATCGCTCAACGAGAGGTTGCTGAACATAGCGGACACTACATTCAACAGTTTATTACCTGTTTGCTGCCAGAAGTTGGGAATGCGTTGCAAACCGGTCCACCGGTAACGGTTGCCATAGACCACATCGGCTTTGTTGTCTACAATGGGTTGCAGTAATGCAGGATAATAGCCATTGTCAAAATCGGGTCCGGGTTCCTGGATAAGAATGAAGTCACCGGTTGCGGCTTCAATCCCTTTCTGCACGGCTTTTCCTTGCCCACTATTTTTTCCCAACCGGATATATTGAACAGTATGGATGGGATATAACTGACTGAACCGGGAGATCGTTTCCCCGGTATCCGTTGCAGGTTCTTCTTCCACTACGATAACCTGTATAGCAATACCCGGCAGATCAGCCGTCAATATCTTCTCCAATAAAGCTGTAATGGTTTGGCCTTCATGGCTTAGGGGAAGCACTACAGATAATTGATACTGTGACATTTCGTAAAAATAATATAATGTTCCTTTCGTTTGCTGCCCCCGCTGAATTAGCGTACCTTTGCCGCCCGGAAAAGTTGGCAAGTTGACTAGTTAAAAAGTTGATAAGGAGAGCCCTTCATATTCAGTCATTTAACTTGTATTATATGTCATACCAGAACTTTGAAGAACTTGAAGTTTGGAAAAAGGCGAGAGAGCTGAAAAACGAGATGGCTCAATTGGTCAAAACCTTTCCGGCAGAAGAGAAATTCAGGCTGGTTGATCAGTTGATACGAAGTTCCCGGTCCGTCAATACACAGCTTGCAGAAGGGCATGGAAGAAGAACCTGGCCGGACAGATTACGATTCTGTGTGATTGCAAGAGGATCTTTAAGCGAAACACTGAACCACCTGATTGATGCTTTTGATGAGCAGTATATTAACGAAGAAAAACTAAACTATTTCAGAAATAAAATAGCAGAAGTTGAAAAATTGCTAAACGGGTATATCAGCTATTTGGAGAAAAAATCAAAGGAGTTGTAGCCCTGTAAACTTATCAACCTTTCAACCTGTGAACTCAGCAATTATGGAAATAAGAAACATAGCAATTATTGCACACGTTGACCACGGTAAAACTACACTGGTTGACAAGATATTACACACAACAAAAGTATTCCGGGAAAACCAGGAAACTGGTGACCTGATCATGGACAGCAACGACCTCGAAAGAGAACGTGGTATCACCATTTTCAGTAAGAACGCTGCGGTGATCTATAAAGATGTTAAGATCAATGTGATTGATACACCGGGTCACGCCGACTTTGGTGGTGAAGTGGAAAGGGTATTGAAAATGGCTGATGGTGTTTGCCTGCTGGTGGATGCTTTTGAAGGCCCGATGCCCCAGACCCGTTTTGTGTTGCAAAAAGCTTTACAACTGAACCTGAAACCCATCGTGATCATCAACAAGGTGGACAAACCCAATTGCCGTCCTGATGAAGTACATGATGCCGTGTTTGAATTGTTCTTCAACCTTGATGCGACAGAGGAGCAATTGAATTTCCCGACTTTCTACGGAAGTGGTAAGAACGGCTGGTTCAATGATTCATTAGAGCAGATCGATAATATCAACCCGTTACTGGATGGTATCATTAAATATGTGCCGCCACCCAAAGTGAATGAAGGACCGGTGCAGATGCAGATCACTTCCCTGGATTATTCTTCTTTCCTGGGCCGTATTGCCGTAGGAAAAGTAAGCCGTGGTGTGTTGAAAGATGGTCAGAACGTGGTGTTGATGCAGGCCGATGGCAGCATCAAAAAAACAAAAGTGAAAGAGCTGTATGTGTTTGAAGGAATGGGTAAGAAAAAAGTAACTGAAGTAATAGCCGGTGATCTTTGCGCCGTGGTCGGTATCGAAGATTTTAATATCGGTGATACGATCGCTGATGCAGAAACACCTGAAGCATTACCGGTGATCAGCGTGGATGAACCTACCATGAACATGTTGTTCTCCGTGAACAACTCACCGTTCTTTGGTAAGGATGGAAAATTTGTTACGTCCCGTCACCTGCGTGACCGCCTGATGAAGGAAACAGAAAAGAACTTAGCCCTGAAAGTGGAAGACAGTGAAGAAGGTGATAGCCTGATGGTCTATGGACGTGGTATCCTGCACTTAGGTATATTGATCGAAACCATGCGCCGCGAAGGATACGAGTTAACAGTAGGTCAGCCACAGGTGATCGTGAAAGAGATCAACGGGAAAAAATGTGAGCCGTATGAAACACTGGTGGTGGATGTGCCGCAGGAATTTGCTTCTAAAGTGATTGACCTGGTGAGCCGCCGTAAAGGGGAGATGCTGATCATGGAAACCAAGGGAGAAATGCAGCATTTGGAATTTGATATTCCTTCAAGAGGTTTGATCGGTTTGCGTACACAAATGCTGACCGCTACGACCGGTGAAGCCGTGATGGCCCATCGTTTCAGTGAATACAAACCCTGGAAAGGACCGATACCCGGAAGAAACAACGGTGTATTGCTTTCTAAGAACACGGATAAGACAACAGGTTATTCCATTGATAAATTACAGGACCGGGGAACTTTCTTCGTGGATCCGGGTGAAGATGTCTATGCAGGACAGATCATTGCAGAGAATATCAAACCGGGCGACCTCGTGGTGAATGCCACCGAAGGAAAGAAACTGACCAACCACCGGGCCAGCGGCAGTGATGATGCCACCCGTATTGCTCCCAAAACACAGATGACACTGGAAGAGTGTATGGAATATATCCAGCAGGATGAGTGTATTGAAGTAACTCCCAACTTTATCCGGATGCGGAAAGTGATCCTGAACGAGGATGAGCGTAAGAAAGTGCAGAAGAAAATGGAGACAGAAGCTGTTTAACCAGCCGATTAATTTTTTTATAGCATGCCGCCTTTCCGGGCGGCATTTTTTATTCCTGCTATACCCCACTGCTGTGGCAGTAATATACCTGCCATTGGGTATTTACCGGCAACGGGGATGAATCTACCTTCATACAAACTTAAATTATGTTTAGCCGGATCCTTTTCGTTTTCCTGGTCAGTATGATCTCCTCTGTTGCTGTTGCCCAGTGCCTGAGTGGTGATTGCAAAGATGGCTTTGGTAAATACAAGTATAAGAATGAGGATGTATATGAAGGGTATTTTAAGAATAGCTATTGTCATGGTAAGGGAAAGATGTATTACTCCAATGGCGATTTCTATGATGGTGACTGGTTGAATGGCAGCTGGAATGGAAAAGCAAAATATAACTGGAAAGATGGACGCAAATATGAAGGCGACACCAAAGATGGTTATTTTGAAGGCTATGGTGTTTTCTATTCTACCGACAGCAGCCGGTATGAAGGGTACTGGAAAGTAGGTAAGTATGACGGGCAGGGTAAATACTATTTTAAGAACGGACGGTTCTATGAAGGAAGCTGGGTAAAAGGAACCAAAACCGGGAAAGGAAAATTTACCTGGCCCGAATCCGGGACTTATGATGGTTACTGGAAGGAAGATAAGTTTGATGGTTTTGGCAAGAGAGTATTTAAAGACAGTAGTATGTACGAGGGAGACTGGGTGGCCGATAAACAACATGGTAAAGGAAAGTACATCTATAATAACGGCGATATCTACGAAGGCACTTTTAAAGAAGGGGTAAGAAGCGGCACCGGGAAATATATTGTCAAAAAAGATGGCCAGACCTATGAAGGTGAATATGCAGAAGGACAGGCAGATGGAAAAGGCAAATTGCTGTTAGGCAATAAAGACAGGTATGAAGGTGATTTCAAAAAAGGTTTAGCAGAAGGATATGGAATTGGTGTTTATGCGGATGGAAAAAAATACGAAGGCCAGTGGATAAATGGCAAATGGGAAGGTAATGGGAAGTGTACCTGGAAAGATAGCTCAACATATGAAGGACAATGGGTAAATGGAAAAGCAACCGGAACCGGTACTAAAATTTACAAAGGGGGAGATAAATATACGGGTGAATGGAAAGATGATAAAATTCAGGGCGAGGGCACTTATACCTGGAAGAACGGGGATGTATATACCGGCAGTTTTAAAACTGACTTGATGTCGGGTAAAGGAAAGAAGATATATAAAGACGGGTCTGTGTATGAAGGGGAATGGTCCAATGGTACCTATAATGGAACCGGTGTATTGAGCTGGCCGAATAAAAATAAATATGAGGGAAAATTTGTTGCCGGCATTCCATCAGGCAATGGAAAATTTTACCGTAACGATAAATTGTTTTTTGAAGGCTATTTTGACGGCACTTCCACTTATTCCACTGCAAAGAACTGGATACTGAAAGACGGTACGTATGCCCGCCGCACCACATTCTCCGATGGATCTTTCTTCGAGATCTGGTATCCTGATAACACGGTATTCTTCGGGGCTATTAAAGAGATCGGGTATTATGGCAGTATTGCGGAAATACAACCCAACGAAGGGTTCCTGTTAAACCCATCGGGTAAGATATTGGTTGGTAAATATGAAAATAAAACGATCAAATCACCAACGTACACCTACACTATCAAAATGAGTGAAGCGGTTCCTGATTATGTAAGGGGCCGGGCCTTGTTTGCGTATAAAAAAAATGCAGATGCACTGGTTGCGTTCAGTAAAGCCATTGCCCAGAATATAAAAGAAGACAGTGTGTATTTGTACCGCGGAGCGGCTTATACCAACCTGGCCAAATATGATTCTGCGCTGGCGGATATGAATCAATTACTGAAGAAGCAACCCAAAAGTAAAGATGGGTTAACATGGCGGGCAAAAATATATACCAGCAAAAAAGATACGGCAGCAGCGATGGCTGATTATGATACCTACCTGAAGCATTATCCGAAAGACACGGCCGGTTACTGGCAACGGGCCATCCTGCATCATAATAAAAGGGACTATACCAAAGCGATCGCGGATTACAGCAAAGTGCTGGAATTTGCCAAAGGCGCTAATGATAATGTGTATTATTACCGCGGTGTTTGCTATGAACTGCTGGAAAAGAAAACAGAAGCCTGTGCTGATTTTGAAAAGGCCAAAAAAGCGGGTAATAAGAGTGCGGATGCCAGGATCAAAAAATTATGCGGAACACCCCCTTCCGGCACCTGATTTTTTGAACCAAACCCGTCGATTTTCGTTGTATTTTTGCAACTCAATCACGGTGTATGATAAAGCGGGTATTGATCATGGGATGTATAGTTACTTTCCTGTTGCTGAACAGCAGGGAAACTCCTGCGCAATGCTCCGTTTGCACCAAAACCGCCCAGCAACTGGGTGAGCAGCCTGCCAAGGGGATGAACTCCGGTATTTTGTACCTCGCTTTTGCTCCCTTTGCTATTGTAGGTTATATCGGCTACCGCTGGTGGAAGAATAATAAGGCCGCATGACCTATTTGGGCCTCCAGGTTTTATCCCTTTTCTTTTTTTGGGGACCCCAATAACCCGGATAATTAGTAGAGGCTGATTCACTACCAAAATTTGAGTGAAGCCCTAAAGCCACAAGACTAAAGAATGTATGATCAAGATCATTATTCAATAATAATCTCATGTTGCACCCAACAAAATCAGAACTGTTGGTGATATAAAGCCCTACCTGCTCTGTTTCATTATAGATAGAGAATGTCGTACCTATATGACGAACAGTTGAATACCGATTATTATTATAAGTGAAATAACAAGTATTATAAAAAAATGAACTCCCATTTTTGACCAATACCCAAAAAGGATGTTCCCCATAAGATTGAATCATGAAAGAAGGCCTAAATTGCAGATTTCGTTCGTAAAAATTATATCCCTCTGCCACTTTGCATCCTGACCGGTCAAATAATTCTTTGGATTTCGTTTTTTTATTAAAGGAAGCGGTGAATTGCCAGTCGTAATCCGTTACTACAAAATACTGGTTAGGATCATTTATATTTCGTTTAAAGTCGATTTGCATTCAATAACTGAAATATTTTAAGAAGATACTATCCTTTGATAGGATCATCACGATTGCCAAAGCTATAAAAAAAGATGGATAGCTTTTTTTCATTGCTTAACTTGAGCAGACAAAACCAACTGCTCATGCGTAAGCTGTTCCTATTATTACTGTTGCTACCACTTTGTGCCTTCGCACAGAAGTTACCCACCATTGAAGAAAAAACAAAAGACCTGAAGAAGTATGAAGGCTTCCTGCCTTTTTACTGGGATGAGAATGCCGGTAAGATCTGGCTGGAGATCAGTAAAACGGATACCGAGTTATTGTATGTTACTTCTTTACCGGCCGGTTTGGGTTCTAACGATATTGGTCTTGACCGGGGTTTATTGGGTGCAGAACGCATCGTGAAGTTTTCAAAAGTGGGCAGGAAGATCTTACTCATTCAACCGAATTATAATTACCGGGCCGTCACTACTGATGCAGCCGAAAGAAGAGCTGTGGAGCAATCTTTTGCGCAATCCACTTTATGGGGCTTTACCGTGGAAGCCGAAACAGGTGATCATTACCTGGTGGATGCTACTGATTTTTTACTAAGAGATGCGATGCAGGTGGCCAACCGTATCCGCGGCAGCCAGCAGGGAAATTATAGCATTGATAAGAATAGGTCGGCTGTTTATTTACCCCGCACCAAAAATTTTCCGCAGAACACTGAATTGGAAGCGACAGTTACATTTGTAAATAGTGATGGTAATACCGGGAATTATGTGAATACAGTCGCACCATCCCCGGAAGCACTCACGTTACGCCTGCATCATTCCTTTGTACAATTGCCCGATGCCGGTTATATGCCAAGAACATTTGATCCGCGGAGCAGTTATATCCCCATTTCCTTTTTTGATTACAGTTCACCTGTTTCAACGCCTATTGAAAAATATTTTATTGTACGGCACCGCTTGAAGAAAAAAGATCCTTCCGCGGCTATGAGTGAACCGGTGAAGCCCATTATCTATTATGTAGATAACGGTACACCGGAGCCGATCCGCAGTGCATTGCTCGAAGGTGCCGGCTGGTGGAACCAGGCTTTTGAAGCAGCAGGATATAAAAATGCGTTCCAGGTAAAACTATTACCCGAAGATGCTGACCCTATGGATGTTCGTTATAATGTGATCAACTGGGTGCATCGTTCTACAAGAGGATGGAGCTATGGTGCTTCGGTGACGGATCCGAGAACCGGTGAGATCATCAAAGGCCATGTCACATTGGGCTCATTACGGGTGCGGCAGGATTATTTAATCGCTACCGGTTTATTAGCGCCATTTGAAAACGGTACTCCCGTGGATGATAAGATGCTGAAGATGGCATTGGAAAGATTAAAACAATTATCGGCACATGAAGTGGGGCATACCATCGGGCTGATGCATAACTATGCAGCCAGTGTTAGTAACCGGGCCAGTGTGATGGATTACCCGCATCCGTTAGCCAAACTGAATGCAGCAGGACAAATTGATCTCAGTGATGCCTATGATAATAAGATCGGTGAATGGGATAAGGTATCGATTACCTGGGGTTACCAGGATTTTCCATCGGGTACTAATGAAACAGCTGCCTTAAATAAAATATTGACGGATGCTTCCAAAAAAGGATTGCAGTTTATTTCCGACCAGGATGCAAGAGCGGCAGGTGGTTTGCACCCGCAGGCGCATTTATGGGATAATGGCAGCGATGCGGTGACAGAATTAAAAGAAGTGATGAAAGTAAGAGCAAAAGCGTTAGCACAATTTGGAGAAAAGAATATTCGCCCCGGTATGCCGATGGCGATGCTGGAAGATGTACTGGTGCCGGTTTATTTTTATCACCGGTATCAAATTGAAGCGGTGACGAAATTGGTGGGAGGTATGGAATATAACTATGCATTGCGGGGTGACGGACAGATCGTAACAAAAGCATTATCAAAAGAAGAGCAGTTGAAAGCATTGAATGCTGTGATTGATTGCCTGGAACCAAAATTCCTGGAACTGCCGGATCATATTTCAAAACTGGTACCGCCCCGCCCGGCTGGTTATGATTTTACCAGGGAATTATTCAAGAAAAGAACAGGTCTCGCATTCGATGCCTTATCTCCTGCAGAAACAGCTGCTGATCTTCCCTTATCTTTTTTATTCAACCCGCAACGGCTGAGCCGTATGGCGATCTACGAAGTGCAGAATAAGGGATTGGGTGTGGCGGAGATGATCAATACACTGCTTAATAAAACCTGGAAAGCACCCGGGCTTACCGGTATGCAGCGGTTGATACAACTGCAAACACAACAGGTATTGCTCACTTATTTATTAGCAGCCAGCATCAATGATAATAATTCATTTGCGGTGAAAGGAACCTTGCAAAAAGCCTTGAAAGACCTGAAAGCTTTTATAGAAGCACAAAGCAAAACGACGATTGACGAAGTCTATAAAGGTCATTTGCTGCTGGCATTGGAACGAATGAATAAGCCGGAGAATGCAAAGCCCACGATCCATAAAGAGATACCACCGGGTGCACCGATCGGTTGTGACTGGGAGGATTAATGGATCAGCAGTTTTTTTACAGTGTTATTCACCCGTAACAGGTAAATCCCTTTTGCTAAAGCCGGAAGAGGGAATTGTATTGAAGGCCCGCTGATCGTTTTTTGCAGGATGATCCTTCCGTTCATATCAGCCAGGAATAATGTTGCCGGACCTTGTGCATGATAAGTAATAGTGATCTTATCAACAGCAGGATTCGGATAAACAGCAAATACTGAATTGTCATCGTGGAATTGTATCAACCGGATGGGTGAATAAGAAGCAGAACGGTTTTTCTCTGTAATTTTTAACCGGTAAAAATTATCTCCTGCTGTTGGTGAGTGATCGGTAGTGCTGTAAATATCTTGCCCGTCTGTAGCAGCAACAGTCGCTATTAACTGCCATTGACCTGCTGTATTTTTTCTTTCGATTTCATAATAGTCCACCAGCTCAGCATTTAGCATGCGCCAGTTCAGTACAATATTTTTATTATTAACTTTTGCTGTAAACGATACCAGTTTGGCAGGAAGAATCACCCCACAATAACTGGCAAAGGAACTGGCGATACGGTAACTGTAATTGGTGAAACTCAAACCATCTGTTCCTGCCACACCCGGTTGTGCAGCCGCACAGGTAGCCGATACCCTGTTGATCTCGGGGCCTCCTGCGCCTGCCGTCATGGTAATAGTACCAGCCGGTGCAGCTGCTGTAAAATAAACAGCACCGCCACTGCCACCACCGCCACCTCCAAAACATTTGTTATTCGTCACATCATCATCAGAAGTACCGCCGACACCACCATTCGATTGAATGGTTACAGGATCGAGATATGTATTTACATCCATGATAATAGTACCACCGGCACCACCACCACCAGCGCCATCGCCTACGGAGTTGCCCCCTCTTCCACCATTCGCAGCTATTTTATAACCATTACTGATGAGTGTATCTGCATGAATGAAAATGATACCACCACCATTACCACCACCACTTGGCGAATAACCACCATTGTTATGACCGGCACCACCACCGCCGCCGGAAAAGATCTTAGTACCGTTCCAGTTACTCAATGCTTTACCTGCCATACCCCTGAACGTGGCTAAGCAACCGGTTGAACTGGAATTCCCACCACCGAGTCCACCTGCTGTAAGATTAGCACCACCACCACCACTGTTGTTATGGTTATTGCCACCACCACCACCATTCGCCGGTGCACCACGGCCCCCGCTTTGCGAAGCGATCACATCAGCCACCGCTTCGCCTTTATATGCACCATTATGAGTAGGTGTTGTAGCCGCATTATAATAATAGGCAGAATGTAAATTGGTACAGGAGCCACCTGTTTGCACATAGAGCCCGCCGCGGAAACCACTGGAATCGGCATCTACCGGCGCATTCAATACTAAGGTATCCACCACATCCAGTACGATCACGCCTCCGGTACCGGTGGTATTGTCCCAGGGTTTTGCTTTGAGTGTATCTGTTACCGTTGCATTTTCATATTGGGCCACGGTGATCAACTGCACTTTTCCTATGGAAGCAGTATAACTGTTAAGCAGGTTATAGGTGAAGAAGACAGAATCGCCATTGATATAACAGATATAGTTGAATTCATAATTTCCTGCATTGGCCAGGCTGCTGGTATCACCAAACGCTGCCGTATTGGGTGTGTTGATAGCTGCGCCTTTCATCTGGATGATCATCACTTTAGTGGTGAGACTGAGCCCGGCGGTACTGCTGACCCTGACACAGGCTTTAACGGGAATGGTTTCGATAACACTGTAATAAGAATTTACCACACCGCTGATAGTAGTAACCTGTGCCTGTATTGAAATAATAAAAAACAGAAGCGCCAGCCACAGTGATGCAGCTTTGCAGAACGACTGGTGTATGAAGCGGTTTCTCATAATGCGATTCGCAGCGCACTGAAAAATAGAAAAATTATCCGGTTAATTATAGGGGAATACCACCAAAAATGCCCAGTAATTACCTGCAATTGCAACGTAAAATTCGTAACCCAAAAATGGCTTCGGGGGTTATTTATCAGCGATAAAGCGGTAGAGGTTGAAATTGCCTTTGGGATAGATCAGTTCGATCTCCTTTTTCAATACCAGCTTGTCAACTCCCTTCATTCTTTTTTGTTCGATCAGGTAAAAGGCCCTTTCAGCCAGCAGCCAGAATTTTTTATCGGTCAGGTGTGCTTTCTGGAGTTGATTTAAAATGATCGCCGATAATTCTTCAATACCTGTTTTTTGAGAGGCCACTGTTTTTACCACCGGTACTTCATGATAATGTTTACTGAATGCAGGCGCCAGCATCAGCCGCAGGTTTCGTACAAACATATCAGCATCGGGGCGGTCCGCTTTATTCACCACAAACACATCAGCGATCTCCATCAAACCTGCTTTCATGGTTTGTACTTCATCACCCGCTTCAGGAACCACCACCACCACGGTTACATCGGCAAGACCGGCGATCTCAATTTCACTTTGTCCCACGCCAACTGTTTCAATAATGATATGATCAAAAGGAAAAGCCTTCATCAGGTCACTGATCTCAATGATCTTGGGGTGCAGACCACCCATAGAGCCCCTGGTGGCTAATGAGCGGATAAAAACATTGGGATTGGTGTACCAGTCGCTCATCCGGATCCGGTCGCCAAGTACAGCTCCCAAATTAAAAGGTGAAGAAGGGTCAACACATAACACACCTACTTTTTTACCACTGCTTACTAATGCGCCCATCATCGCATCCACCAATGTGCTTTTACCGGCACCGGGAGGCCCGGTGATACCAATGATCTTCGTGGAAGAAGCAGGTAATGACTGTAGTATGTGCTCATAACCCGGATGTTCGTTTTCCACCAGCGAAATACTTCTCGCCAGTGATTTGATATCACCCTGCTGAACCTGTTGTAATAATTCGGGCCACATGAAATGAACGGGATGTTGTACGTTTACAAAAGTATGCTGAACAAGTTACAGAATGAATGGAGAAGCCCGTTGATTTTTCTTCTTTTTATAACGATGACGGGGGCCTTGTTTTTTTCCCGTGCTGTTTTATCACTCAGCATGATTGCTTTTGTTGCCGTTTCTTTTTTTCATCCCGGTATAAAAAAACAGGTTCGTAATTTTTTCTCCACACCCATATTATGGGGCATGAGTCTTTTATTTATACTGCCGCTGGTATCGGGATTATGGAGCGAGGATCAACAACAATGGCTGGATATTCTCCGGATCAAATTGCCCTTACTTGTTTTACCACTGGCTTTTGCGGCTCCTTTTTCCCTTTCCAAAAAACAATGGGATTGGGTAGTTCATTTTTTTATTGTTGTTGTGTTTGTTGCTACTTGCTGGAGCATGTTCCATTATGTCAGCGATATGGACAGTATTAATGCCAGTTACCTGGAAGCAAAGACCCTGCTGACGCCATTAGAGAATGATCATGTCCGTTTCAGCTGGCTGGTGGCAGTGGCTTTATTGCTGTCAGGTTATTCAGCCTGGCAAAAAAGAAAAGATACCGGGATGGAGAAATGGTTGCTGGCCATAGCAATGGCATGGTTTATCATTTTCTTACACCTGCTGGCGGCGAGAACTGGAGTATTCTCTTTTTATATCATGCTGGCTGGTTTGTTTTTTTGGTTCATGCTCAAAAAAGCAAAACCAGTACCGGCCATACTGGCTCTTGTTGTTTTAGTTTCACTACCATTAGCAGCTTATTTCCTGTTGCCTTCTTTCCAGAACCGGGTGAATTATTTCCGGTATGATCTTTCTTATTTTAAAAAAGACCAGTACCTGCCCGGCTCTAACGATGGTGTACGGGTCATTTCTATTAAAGCTGGTTGGACACTGACCAATGAAAACCCGTTAACCGGTGTTGGGTTTGGTGATATTGAAGCGAAGATCAAAGAGCAGTATGCCAAACAATACCCGGCCATGCTGGAAACGGATAAGATATTACCCGGCAGTGAATGGATGATCTATGGTGCGGGTACCGGCTGGCCGGGGCTGTTATTATTTTCACTGGTCATGCTGATCCCTTTTTTTACAACGGTAAAAGAAACATTTCCCTGGTTCTTGCTGAATGCCACCGCAGCTTTCAGTTTTTTGTTTGACATTGGCCTGGAAGTACAGTTCGGTGTTTTTATCTATGCCTTTATCATATTGCTGAACTGGAAACGGGGTATCGCTGAAAAGATGTAATCTTTGCAAAACTATGCAGCCACTTTCTGTTGTTATTATTTGTAAAAATGAAGCCGCTATCATTGGCCGGACCCTGCAAAGCCTGCAGGGGTTGACCGATGATATCGTCGTGTATGATAACGGCAGTACCGATGGTACACAATCAATCCTACAACAATTCAACGTTCAGTTGCATGAAGGAGCCTGGGAAGGGTTTGGTAAAACAAAAGGGAAGGCCACGCAGCTGGCCAAATATGACTGGATATTGAACCTGGATGCAGATGAAGCAATTGATGAAGAACTGAAAAAATCTTTACAGCAGTTCGATACTGTTGATGAAAAAACGGTGTTTGATCTGCGTTTCAAAAATTATCTCGGCGCCAAGCATTTAAAGTACGGGGAGTGGGGTGGTGATCATCATATCCGTATCTATAACCGGAAATGGGTGCAATGGGATGAAGCACCGGTACATGAGAACCTGCTGCTGCCTGCTGACGCATCGGTCAAACGATTAAAAGGATTTGTATTGCACCAGACCATGAAGGATATGGAAGAATACAGCCGGAAGATGCTGCATTACGCCATGTTGAATGCAGATAAATACAAACGGCAGGGTAAAAAAGCCAGTTGGTTCAAACTTAGGCTGTCACCGGCATTTACATTTTTCAATTATTATATACTAAAAAGAGGCTTCCTCGATGGTCATGCCGGGTATATCTGTGCAAAAATGACGGCCTGGTACACTTTTTTAAAATATGCACGGCTCAGGGAGATAACTCAAACAGGACAGGGCGGGTTACAGTAAATTCCTGAAATTCGTAGTTCTAAAATCTGAATTCCTACTTATCATGACGAATTTTATTCCCATATTCCCACTTGAAGTGGTTGTATACCCGGGTGAACACCTGAACCTGCACATCTTTGAACCCCGGTATAAGCAGCTGATCAAAGAATGCCATGACCAAAACAAATCATTTGGCATCCCGACAGTGATAGATAATAAATTACAGGAATTCGGTTCGCTGGTACAGATCACTGAAATATCCAAGATCCATGACAACGGGGAAATGGATATTAAAACAAAGGGCGATAAAGTATTTCGTATCCTGGAGCTGATAAAAGATATACCGGAGAAACTGTACAGCGGTGCTATTGTGAACTACCCGGACAATTATGAAATAGGTGTGCCGGAACTGATGCGCAAAGTGATGAAAAGCATTCATGACCTGCACGAAGTGCTGAAAGTAAGCAAGGATTTTAAAAAGCCGGATGAATTACTCACCAGTTATGAAGTGGCGCATCATATCGGGCTTTCGCTGGAGGAAGAGTATGAATTATTAATGCTGACCGATGAGCGGCAGCGGCAGGAATATTTGAAACGGCACCTGAATAAAGTATTGCCTATGCTCACCGAGATGGAGCATTTAAAAGAAAAGATCAAACTGAACGGGCATTTTAAAAACCTGGGCGGGTTTGATATTCAATCCTGATCAACCTTGAAACTATTTGCATGTCAATAACACTTTGCTTCGATTTCGGTAATACAAGAAAAAAAGTAGCGGTCTTCAAAAAAAAGCAGATCGAAACCGTACTGGTGCTGGAAGAGGATTCAACAGCTGCGATCAGCGAACTGATCGGGAAATATAAACCCACGAAATCTATTTTATCCTCTGTTATTGATCATAATGTGGCCATTGAAGAAGTGCTGGCGGCAGCCACTCAATTTCACAAGCTCAGTCACCTGACCAAAGTGGCGTTTACCACCCCGGTGGGTAAACCGGAAAGCATTGGTGCTGACCGGCTGGCACTCTGTGCGGCTGCGGTGAAGTATTATCCGACCAAAAATAACCTGGTCATTGGAATGGGTTCCTGCGTTACGTACAACTTCATCAATAAATACCATGAGTTCGTCGGCGGGGCAATATCACCGGGATTGGAAATGCGGCTGAAAGCCATGCACCAGTTCACCGCCAAGCTGCCATTGGTAAAGGCCGATAGCAATGTTCCCTTGATTGGATATGATACTACCACCAACCTGCTCAGCGGTGCTGTGTTAGGATTGGCCCGGGAAATGGATGGTTTCATCGATGATTACCGCCAAAAGTTCAGGAACTTTAACGTGCTGTTAACCGGGGGGGATTTAGTGCATTTGGCTTCACACCTGAAAAACAAGATATTTGCAGACCCTGATCTAATCTTTAAGGGTCTATATGCAATTAGCGAAGTCAACAACCCCTAAGAAAATCAATGGATTATACCTTAAACCAGCTGCTTTAAGCGTTATTCTCGTTGCTTTCTTTTCTGTCTTTTCCGGCACTATAACCATGGCGCAGGACAATTCGCCCTATACCCGTTATGGTATTGGCGACCTTGTTCCCTCCACCAATATCAATACAAGAGGAATGGGAGGAATTTCCGCCGCTTATATCGATAATTACGGTCTGTCTATCAATTTCAATAACCCGGCATCGTATTCTCATTTCATTGCCGCTAAAGAAGCCAAGTCCAACAAAGTGACTTCGGGCCGTGCTATCCTGGATATCGGAATGAACTTCGAAAGCCGTACCCTGAGGGAGCAAAACAATCCCACCAAGTTTGTAGCGAGTAATGCCCTGTTCTCTCATGTGCAGGTAGGTGTACCGCTAAAAAAGAACTGGGGTATGAGTTTTGGCCTTCGCCCGGTTTCAAGGATCAGTTATAAGATAGCACAACGGGAAAGATTATTTGATCCCGGAACTGGTCAGCCGATCGACAGTGCTTATACAGAATATACCGGTGATGGCGGTTCCTATCTTGCTTCATTTGGTACCGGCTTTAAAATATTCAATAAACAAACAGCTAGGGGAGAAGATAAACAAAGCCTGAGTATTGGTTTCAACGCCGGTTACTTATTTGGTAAAAAAGATTACAGTACCCGCCGCACCCTGCTCAATGATACGGTTGAATATTACCGGGGAAATTTTGAAAACAGGACCACTTTCGGCAACCTGTATTTCAATGCAGGCCTGGTCTACAGGAAGATGCTCAACGAAACAAAAAGACAATTTTTGACCATTGGTGCTTATGGCAACTGGGGGCAGAAACTGAATGGCAAACAGGATATCATCAGGCAAACCTATTTTGTAGATGCCACACAAGGCAACCTGCAGTTAGACAGTGTATCCATCAAATCAGATATTAAAGGAACGATTGACTACCCGGCTTCTTATACCATTGGATTTACGTATGAGAAAGAAGCACAACCAAAAGAAGCGGGTTGGCTGATCGGGGTTGATTTCAGCCAGCAAAACTGGGCTGACTACCGTTTTTATGGCCAGACTGATGCAGTGGCCAATAAATGGGAGCTGAGAGTGGGAACGCAATTGCGTCCGGTTCCTAAAAGAAATTATTTCAGCAATGTGGCATACCGGGCTGGTTTCTTTATTGGTCCTGACTATATTAAAGTGGATAAAAAACTGCCGGTGTTTGGAGCTACTTTAGGTTTGGGCTTACCATTGGCACAAAGCCGCCAGGCACCGGGACAGGCCACGGTCATTAATATGGCATTTGAGTTTATCAAGAGAGGTAATAATGATAACCTGCTGAAAGAAAATTTATTCCGGTTCTCTCTAGGTTTCTCACTCAGTGATGTTTGGTTCGTTAAGCGTAAATATGACTAAGTTTTTTTCACTACATACAAGATTTTTAGCAGCAGCTCTTCTTATGAGCTGCTGTTTGCTTTGGAGTTGTGAGAATGATGAAAAAACGATCAAAGCCTGGAGTGAGAATAAAGTAATGGTAGAAGAAGCGAAGCAAATAGAGAGCTACCTGAGCCAGGATGGTATCATTAAGGCAAAACTGACCTCACCACTGATGTTAAGAGTGATGTCGGATACCATCTACCTTGAATTTCCTAACTCATTACACTGCGATTTTTATAATGACAGTACCGAAAAGGAAACCTGGTTAGACAGTAAGTATGGAAAATATTTTGAGAACCAGAATAAAGTGTACTTAAGAGACAGCGTAGTAGTGATCACGGTGAAAGGAGATACACTAAAAGCCCCTGATCTCTGGTGGGACCAGAACCTGCAGATCTTTTATACGGACAAGTATGCCACTTATCACGGACTTAATAAAAATATCTACGGAGGCAAGGGCCTTGTCGCCACACAAGACCTGAACAGCATTACGTTCAAAGAGCCAACAGGCACTGTCAAAGTTTCGGAAGCAGGGTTTCCTCAATAATTATTTTTTAGCAAGATGTCTTTCGGGTTGCGTTGTTTCTTCAACGTACCCTGGTAAGGTTTGTATTTTAATGAGAAAAGCTTCCTCTCCGTTAAGAGCAGGAAGCTTTTCAATGTGTTGAGCGTAACAGGTGTTTTAGTTGTTGGGTTCCATAGTTGTTAGCTCAGGTTTTTCGATTGGATATCAGGATTCAGAAACGGGACGCTGTTGGTTATGGTGAAGCTGTTATTCAACTTCGGTTCAAAACTAAGGTTCACGATCAGTATAGCATAGAGCAGATTTGCTGAATTGGTCCATTGCTGAAAATACAAGCAGTTTCGTAGCTGTACGAAATGCCCACCGTATAAAACGGGATAATCTTTATCTTCAGTACTTAATAATCAAGCATGTCGTTCAAAAACAAAACTGTATTTATCACCGGCGCCAGCAGGGGCATCGGGAAAGCGATTGGGCTTAAACTGGCAAAAGATGGGGCCAATGTGGTGGTGGTAGCCAAGTCAACAGAAGAAAATGCGAAGCTGGGAGGCACTATTTATTCGGCTGCCGAAGAAATGGAAAAGGCAGGCGGCAAAGGATTGGCCGTGCAATGCGATATCCGCTTTGAAGACCAGGTGCAGGCGGCTGTTGATAAAGCGGTAGCCACATTTGGCGGTATTGATATACTGGTCAATAATGCATCGGCTATTTCATTAACGCCTACGGAGCAAACTGATCCCAAGCGATTCGACCTCATGTATGATATCAATGTACGGGGAACATTTTTTGTTACCAAAGCCTGTATCCCGCATTTGAAAAAATCAACGAATGCACATATACTCACGTTGTCGCCCCCGGTGAACTTAAAACCAAAATGGCTGGCGGGTCATATCGCCTATACTCTCACCAAGTTTAATATGAGTATGATGACGATGGGCTGGGCGGCTGAACTGAAGCAGTACAATATTGCGGCCAATGCACTCTGGCCCAGAACAACCATTGATACAGCGGCGGTACGCAATTTACTGGGTGGTGAAGTGCTGGCCAAGATGAGCCGTACACCGGATATCCTTGCCGATGCGGCGTATTATATTTTCAATAAACCCGCTGCGCAATGCACCGGTAATTGTTTTATTGATGAACAGGTTTTTGCCACAGAAGGTATTACCGATCTCAGTCATTACTCCGTGGTGCCGGGAGCTAATTTGTACACTGATCTTTTTGTTGACTAAATAAAAAAATCCCGGAACAGCTCCGGGATTTTTTATGCAGCTTCTTTTCTTATTCTTTTGTTTTTGTCTCTTCTGTTTTTTCCGGTCTCATCTGCGGGAAGAGTAATACATCCTGTATCGAAGGCTGGTTGGTGAGCAACATGCACAACCTGTCAATACCAAAACCAATGCCTGCTGTAGGCGGCATACCGTATTCCAGGGCCCGGAGAAAATCATGGTCAATGAACATGGCTTCATCATCACCTCTTTCCATCAGTTTCACCTGTTCTTCAAAACGATCCCGCTGATCCAGCGGGTCATTTAATTCACTGTACGCATTAGCGATCTCTTTCCCGTTGATCATTAATTCAAATCGTTCCACTAATCCCTGTTTGCTGCGATGCCGTTTCGTCAACGGGCTCATCTCCACCGGGTAATCAATAATGAAGGTGGGCTGCACATAGTTCTTTTCGCATTTCTCGCCAAAGATCGCATCGATCAGTTTGGCCCGGCCCATGGACTTATCGGTTTCAATCCGTAGTTGTTTACATACACTCAGCAAGTGTTCTTCACTCATATTACTTACATCAAAACCGGTATGTTCTTTTATCGCCTCGTAAATACTGATACGTTTGAATGGCGCTTTGAAAGAAATGGTATTGCTGCCAACAGGAACATCTGTTGAACCGCACACATCAACCGCGGCTTTCTCCAACAATTGCTCCGTGGTTTCCATCATCCACAGGTAATCTTTATAAGCGGTATAGAATTCAAGAATGGTGAATTCAGGATTATGGGTCCTGTCCATTCCTTCATTACGGAAATTGCGGCTGAATTCATAGACCCAGTCAAAACCACCCACGATCAGTCTCTTTAAATAGAGTTCGTTGGCAATACGCAGGTACAACGGAATATCCAATGCATTATGGTGGGTGGTGAAGGGTCTTGCTGCGGCACCACCGGGAATACTTTGTAACACTGGTGTATCTACTTCCAGAGCACCTCTTTCGTTCAGGAACTGGCGGATAGAATTTACCAGTTTTGTTCTTTTGGTAAATACTTCTTTTACCGCAGGGTTAATGATCAGATCGGCATAACGCTGGCGATAACGGAATTCCGGGTCGGTCACAGCATCAAAGGTTTCACCATCAGCTTCTTTAACGATGGGTAAAGGACGGAGTGATTTACTCAGTACTGTCAGTTCTTTTACATGCACTGAAGTTTCTCCGGTCTTGGTAATAAAAGCATAGCCTTTGATACCAACGATATCCCCGATATCAATGAGTTTTTTCCAGACAATATCATAGAGGCTTTTATCTTCCCCGGGACAAATATCATCGCGGCGGATATATAACTGGATACGACCCTGTGCATCCTGAATCACAGCAAAATTTGCTTTGCCCATATCCCGCACACTCATGATGCGGCCGGCCAGGCACACATCAGCAAACTGTTCCTTTGTCTCTTCTTTATAATTTTCTTTTATATAAACTGAATTACTGTTAACGGGGAACAAAGGAGCCGGGTAGGGGTCAATGCCCATCATGATCATTTCCGCCAGTTTTTCCCTGCGCAGTTGTTCCTGTTCTGATAAGTGTTGTGTACTCATGAATAGTAATAGTGATTTGCGGGGGCAAAGGTACTGGTTAAGCCCCAGCAGACCAACTGGCAGTAACAGCAGCTTTTCGCTCAAAAAAGTAAGAACACGGGTCAAAAGACTGGAAATTTCCGCTGCAACAAACGAAATCCCTTAAAGTATCGTCAAACCATAGCCGGTTGTTTGCAGAAACAGAAGCGGGCAGTTAATTTGGCTCATTATTTTAAAACAGATTCGTATGAAGAAAACGCACCTACTGGGATTATTATTGATGACGGCCTTACCGATGGCTTCTTTTTCGCAGATCAATCTTTCTAAGTTAATCCCGAAGAAAAATGCCACTGGCGTTTCGCAGGACGAGGCCGGGATGGGCATTAAAGAAGCACTCACACAGGGTGTGACCACCGCCGTATTGAACCTGAATAAGACCGATGGTTTTTTTGGCAGTGAGTTCTATAAAATGTTTTTACCTCCTGATGCAGTGAAAATAGAAACCACGCTACGTAAAGCCGGTATGGGTGCCCAGGTGGATAAAGCGATACTCGCCATCAACCGTGGGGCTGAGGATGCCGTAGCTTTCGCCAAGCCGATCTTTGTGGAGGCGATCAAAGAAATGACGATCACTGATGCACTCAATATCCTGAAGGGGAATAAAGATGCAGCCACCCAATACTTCAAACAAAAGACAACGGCCAAGCTGATCGCCGCTTTTACCCCTTCTGTTCAAAGCTCATTGGAGAAAACGGAGGCGACCAAGTATTATGGAGATATCGTAACCACCTATAACAAGTTTCCTACCACCTTCAAGAAGATCAATCCAGATCTGACTTCCTTTGTAGTAGGCAAAGCGGTGGATGCGTTGTTTGACCAGGTGGCCAAAGAAGAAGCCAATATCAGGGCGAATCCACTGGCCAGAACAAGTGACCTGCTGAAAAAAGTATTTGGCGGAAAATAAATGGATCCTTTCAATCTGCCTGAAGGAAATGGAAATAATAAAGCCCCGTAACCGGGGCTTTATTAGTATAATGAAGAACTTACTTATTTATTATTGAACAGGAAACCGATCTGGATGCCAAAGCAGGCATTCCTCATTTTTTTGTCACCAATCACTTCACCAGTTACCAGGTTCCTGATACCCTGGTTGTAATAAGCCTGGGCAAAAAAGCCACCGGGTAACCGGTATCCCAGTACTGCATTAGCGCCATAATCAATACCCCTGAAATCGGCTGCTGCTGTTTCTCCGAAAATGATATCAGTAGAGGTTTTCTTTTCTGTCTTTTTATTCTTAGTTACTCTTTTAGAAGGAACATTGAAAGAAAGGGTTGGTCCGAGTCCTACAAAAAAACCGCCGTCTTTACCATTTGTGCTGTAAAGAAAATTAAAGGGAATTTCAACATAACGCAGTGCATTGATCACTTTTACGTTGGCATCTTCTTTCAGCAGGTTTCCTTTTTGCACATAGTTAAGGGAAGGCTGGAAGCTGAATTTTCCACCCAGCGGGGTGTTCACCAGTAAACCGACTGTATAACCGGTTTTGACATTATGGTTCATTTGGTTTTGATTACCCATGATATCACTGATCGTGAATCCTCCTGTAAGACCTACTCTTGAAGATTGAGAAAATCCTGCGATATGCAGGGTAAAAAGAAATACAACCAAAATAGAAAACGTCTTTTTCATAACACAGCAGTTTTGTATGTACCTACTCGTTTCGCTTTTCGGTAAAGGCGCCCTACTCTTTTTAACGGGATTTCGGGAATGTCCCTGATTTGATCACAGGCTATAATGCGATAAAATTAGCAGAAACCTGATGTAAAAAAAATCATTTTTTATAGCGGGGCAAAGGTACTGTTTATGACCAAAAAACAAAGACCGGCCGGCTTAGTGCTAACAAAATGATCATACAGCGTTCCTAAATCCTGTTTATCCCCTCTTTCTTTCTAAAACTGGTGATTTACAGGGTTCAAACCCCGGCCAGTAAGACCTGCCAGGCTTCCTGAACCTGCCCGTTGGCGAGCAATTTTTTGGCATACAACTGCAGCTCTTTCTCCATTTCATCCGGGTTGATGCTGTAGTACTGGATGATCTGTTTCAGGTGCGGGTCATCAAACGAAGGCTCTATCACCGGCAGGTCATGCACATTGGCCAGCTGCCCCAGGTCATTCCCGGAAAGGATCGTGCTGTTCCGGATATGCACCGGCAGGGCATCCACGCCGATACCCAGTTGTGTATTGGGCTTGGCCACCTGGAAAAGATTGGCTTCATTCACCACGCAGTACCAGTCGCCACCCAGCCGGGCCACATGGTTGATCTTGCGCTGGTCCAGTTTCTTGTTTTCATCCAGCAGTTCCTCGGCAATATGCATCCGCAGTACTTCGCAGATCACTAAGTTACCAGCCCCGCCTTCTGTACCCAGTGGTTTCACTTCAGTGACCCGGCATTCCATCTTCACTTTACTTTCTTTTACCATGGGTGGCTTCACCAGCGTAGCAGGTTCTTCGGTGAAACCGGCTTTGATAAACTCATTGGTTCCCCTGGGGAACTCGCAACTGGCCAGCGACATTTGCTGCACCATATCATAGGTCACAATATTGATCACGACTTCGGGCACTTCGAGCACATTTTCCAACGTATGCTTGCTGGTGTTATCCCTGACCCGGCGGGAAGGTGAGAAAACCACGATGGGCGGATTGGAGGAAAACAGGTTGAAAAAACTAAAGGGACTCAGGTTCACATTCCCGGCCTTATCAATGGTTGAGGCAAAACAAATGGGCCGCGGGGCAATCACATGCTGCAGGTAATATTGTTTTTCAGCAGGTTTCAGCTTTTCCAGGTCAATGATCATATTGAAGAAGTTTGGACCGGGCAAATATCCGTAAAAAGCAGGCGGTAACGGGCTGCCGTTCAGCTATTCTGTGCACCAGTTACCATGAATTTGAAAAAAAATGTAACAGAATCCCGTTTCCTTCGTTCTACGAAATATTTCGTCTAATTAATTGTTCAACTAACAAAACCAACCAGTCATGAAGAAACTTGTTTTGCCGGCTTTGCTGGCTCTTGTCATCAGCGGATCTACCCTGCAGGCGCAGGATCATGGAAAAGAAAAGACCCGGATCGAAGGCAGCGGGAATGTGATCACCAAAGATGTGGCGGTAAAGTCCTTTGACGAACTGAAGGTCAGCGGGGCTTTCAGTGTGTTGTTATCCCAGGGCAGCAGTGAAGGAGTGAAAATTGAGGCCGAAGACAACCTGCAGGAATTGTTTGAAGTAAAGAACGAAGGATCAAAGCTGCTGATCAGTATGAAGAAAGATGTGAACATCAACAGTAAGAAGAAAATGAAAGTGTATATCAGTTTCAAAACACTGAAGACGATGGAACTGAAGACCGTGGGGAATGTTTCGTCGGAGCAAACACTCAGCTTTGATAAACTGGAACTGGATAATAAGAGTGTGGGCAATGTGGACCTGAAGCTCTCGGCACAGCACTTAGACATTGATAACAAAAGTGTGGGCAATATCAAACTGCAGGGCAAGGCCGATAATGTGGTGATCAAAAATAACAGTGTGGGCAGTATTGAAGCCGCTGGTTTCCTGGTGCAGAAAATGGAAATTGATAACCACGGGGTGGGTTCTGCCGAAGTGAATGCGGAAAAAGAACTGAAAGTAAAAGACAATATGCTGGGCAAAGTGGTGAATAAGGGAGCGGCCACGGCCCGGAGAATGAATAATGTCAGGATCTGACGCTGAACAAAAAGGTCGCCTGGCTACAGTATTTACTGAACATTCTCATGTGCATGTAGACGTTCAAGCTGAATTGACTGCCGGGTGGCCTTTTTGTTATGGTTTAGTATGAAACAGTATTGGAAAACTTGTACAATTAATTCGCCGAACTCCTGTATTCATTGGGAGACTGCCCAACCCGTTGCTTAAATAAGCGGGTAAAATGCTGAGGATATTTAAATCCTAATTCATACGCAATTTGATTAATGGATTTACCATGATCAAATATTTTTTCTTTTGCCACGTCAATCACTTTTGATTGAATATACTCTTGTGCTGTTTTTCCTGTCTCCTTTTTAATAAGATCACCAAAATACCCTGCTGATAAATTTAATTCATTGGCACAATACGCTACAGACGGGAAGCCCTCTGTTTGCGGTTTATCCGCCTGGTAATATTCATTCAGCAAGGTTTCAAACCGTTCTAAAATTCCCTTATGTGGTTTATCACGGGTAATGAACTGGCGGTCATAAAAACGAAGGCAATAGTTAAGGAACAGTTCAATATTATCGGCAATGAGTTTTTTACTGTGCTTGTCAATGGCATGATCCAGTTCATATTCAATCTTTGAAAAGCAATCCAGCACAATTTTTCTTTCCCTTTCAGACAAATGAAGTGCCTCGTTCGACTGGTAACCAAAAAAACTATAGTCCTTGATATGACGTCCCAGGGAAGTGCCATGTATAAGATCAGCATGAAATACTAATGCATAACCTTTTGGCTGGTAAGTTTCTCCATTGCTGTTCATACCTGCCACCTGTCCGGGTGCCAGGAACACCAATGTGCCTTCCTGGTAATCGTAGGTATGCCGGCCGTACACCAAATCACCGCATTTCACATCTTTTAAGAAAATGGTATAAAAACCGAAATACATCCGGGAGCCTTGCCGTGGAGCTGCTTTTGATAAATCAACCACACTCACCAGCGGGTGCCGTGTTTCATTGTTATTAAAGACATTGTAATCATTGATGGTTTCAAACCTTCGCATGTTATCCATACCAGTATTGTTTTACCTGTTTCAAAACTACTGCTTTATTGAGCTTTTCAGTACTTAGGGCATCCGCATCAGCAATATTGGTAGATTAATCCGTAATCTGTATACTAGTCAGCCGGTAAAATACCAGCACCTTTGTACTGTAAAGAAGGAGCTGCATTTTAAATCAACCTAAAGGAACAAATAGTTCCAATCGTAAACTTGTAAACAACCTTTATATGAAAGTATTAATTTCGGGGCTTTGCCTCTTTATAATGAGCGTACAATGGTGCAACGCACAACAACACAATACAACTACAGAACAACAAATTAGCCAGCTTTCAAAAACGAAATGGCTTTGGATGGCAGACAAGAATACAGATTCTCTAAATGTACTCTTCGATGAAAAATCAATGTTTGTCCACATGGGTGGAAGCTGGGGCAAAGCCCAGGAATTAAAAGTGATTAAGGAAGGTACGATCTGGTATAAAAAAGCAGAAGTGTACTCTGTGATTGTGAACATCATTGGTAATACGGTCATCCTGTTAAATGAAATTGACTTAGTGGCTGTAGTCGGTGGAAATGAAGTGGTGAATCCGTTTATGGTAACTGAAGTATATGTTAAAGAGGACGGTAAATGGAAGATGGGATCACTCACATTTTCAAAGCTGATGAGGCCGGTAAAGTTGGCCACTCCTTCTGCTAATAATTAATCTCACAGACACTAAACTATTTTTATGAAACGTCGTAACCTTTTAAAATCCGGGTTAGCATTAGCGGGAGCTTCCATGTTTGCTTCCTATACCAAGGCGGAGCAGTTCTTGAATAGAAACAGGAGGAATGAATCGCCAGAACTAAGTACTTCTTTCGGACGCCGTAAACTTGGAACACTAGAAGTTTCCAGCATTGGTTTGGGTGTGCAGAACATGTGGCGAACCTATCAAACAACAATACCTTCTCGACCCGAAATGCTCAATATCATCCGTGCCGCTTTTGACCGTGGAGTAACGCTGTTCGATACAGCAGAAGCCTACGGTCCTTTTGAAAGTGAGCGGATATTGGGTGAAGCTGTTGCTTCATTCAGGAACAAAATTGTCATTGAAACGAAGTTCGGCTGGAACGTAGACCAAAAAACCGGGAAGCGTTTGCCGGGCCTGAACAGCCGGCCTGAACATATCAAAGAAGTGGTGGAAGGAATGCTGAACCGCCTGCGCACCGACCGTATTGATCTGTTGTATCAGCATCGGGTAGATCCGAATGTTCCGATCGAAGATGTGGTAGGTGCCATTAAAGACCTTATTAAAGAAGGAAAGGTCTTGCATTACGGATTGTCTGAACCTGGTGTACAAACAATAAGAAGAGCACATGCCATTCATCCTGTAACGGCTATTCAAAACGAATATTCTTTGCTTTGGCGTGGACCGGAAAAGACAATCATTCCACTCTGTAAGGAACTTGGGATTGGTTTCGTTTGCTGGAGCCCGTTGGGTGTTGGTTTTCTTACCGGGGCTCTAGATGCAAATACGAGGTTTGCTCAAGGCGACATTCGTGCTGTAGAGTCCAGGTTTTCACCAGAGAATCTACCCAGTAACCTAACCTTGATGGATTTGGTAAAAAATTGGTCGGCACGCAAACAAGCTACTTCCGCCCAACTATCGCTGGCCTGGTTACTGGCGCAGCAACCATGGATCGTACCTATTCCGGGCACAACACAAATGGCGCATATGCTGGAGAATATTGGTGCGGATACTATTCGTTTTACAGCTGATGAACTCAATGAATTCAATACAGCACTGCAAAAGATTGAAATCAAAGGAGAACGCCTGCCAAAAATGGTACTTGATTTTTCTGATGTGGAAGCTCCGCTTAAAAAATAAAATCTACTTAACATGAAGAAAATGGCATTGTCTGTCGTAGTAATGATGTTGTATTCAATAGTATCAGCACAACATAGCCTGGAAAAATTATGGGAAACAGACTCTGTGACACTGCGGAATCCGGAATCCGTACTCTACGACTCAATATCCAATTCGCTTTATGTATCCAGCATGAATGCAGGAACAATTGTTCGCATTGGTACGGATGGAAAAGTGATCAGGAATGATTGGGTCACAGGGCTTATATCCAATAAAGGTTCTGCTTTATTCGGTAGTTTACTTTATATAGCAGAAACGGCAGCAGTTGCGGTAGTTGATGTTAGTAAGGCTTCTGTTATAAAACGCATACAGGTAGAAGGCGCTATAATGCTGAATGATGTGGCAGTGGATTCCAAAGGAATTATTTATGTTACTGATACAAGAGCCGGGAAAGTCTATAGAGTTGAAGAAGATAAAGCTGTGATGTATCTCGAAAATATGCCTGGTGCAAATGGTCTTTTAACAGTAAATACGGATTTATATGTGCTTACATCTGCAAGTGTTGCGAAAGTAGATGCCAGAAAAGTAGTCACCAAAATTGCGGATGGCTTCGAAAGCGGACTCGACGGTATTGTAATGGTGGCTGAAAACGAATTTATCATTAGCAATTACAAGGGAATATTATACTACGTAAAAGCCGATGGAACAAAACAGCTTTTGTTAGATACCCGTGCAAATCAAATAATGGCTAATGATATAAGCTATGACAGCAAAACAAAAACGCTTTATGTCCCATCCTTTGGGACCAATCGTATCATTGCGTATAAAGTAAAATAGTTGAAATGATCAGGCTGGGTAAAATATTTGGCTGACGGAATGCTGTCAACCCTTCTTCAATTTCAAAATACTCCAGTCCGTTTCTTCGGCAATAATGGTATTGGAAAGTTTGCCCAATCCGTCAATTTCCATTTCCACCACATCATTGGGTTGCAGCCATTGCTCCGTATAATTGGGGTCGTTGAGTTTGCCAGTGCCATTGAGTTCTAAAAAGCAACCGGTGCCCACCGTGCCGCTGCCGATCACATCACCGGGATACAGGTCAACACCATAAGAAGCCCGTTCAATAATTTCGGCAAAGGTCCAGTCCATATCACCTACATTACCATCGCTCACCTGTTTGCCGTTTACCCAACACTGCATCCGCAGGTTCCAGCTTTTGCCGGTATGATTTTCCTTCGGTGGAATTTCAAAGGACTGTAATTCATCCAGCGTTACCAGCCAGGGGCCGATGACCGTGGAAAAATCTTTACCCTTGGCCGGCCCAAGGTTGAGCAGCATTTCTTCCATCTGCAAACGTCTTGCACTTATATCATTCATGATCATCAGGCCACCGATATACTCATCCGCATGTTCAGCTTTGATATTGCGGCCATGCTTGCAGATTACGGTGGCTGCTTCCAGTTCAAAATCCAGTTTTTCAAAATGGTCGGGCATGCAATGGATATTGCCCGGTCCCTGTATGCTGTGGTGATTGGTGAAATAAAAGATCGGGTACTGGTCAAATTCCGGGATCATTTCCACTTTGCGGTTTCTTCTTGCTGCGGCCACATGCTGCCGGAAGGCATAGCCATCGCGGCAGGAAGAAGGAAAGGGAACCGGGGCGATCAGTTCCACCTGGCTGAGCGGAATGGCCCGGTTACTGGTCCTGGTTCCTTCTTTCAGTAAGATCTCACCGGCCTGGGCAACAGGATAAGCATCTTCCCAGTAGGTTAAAAACATATTCATACTGTTGGGTAGATCAGGATGCAATACTTCCATGTCATAGACCATATCATGGATCAGTACGGCCAGCTGTTCATGACCTTCTTTGCGATAAGAAACCAATTTCATATAACGGGAGTTAAGTGCTGCTAAGTTAACGAGCTTGGTTGTAACTTAAGGCCATGAAAAAATGGTTATTCATTTTATTGCTGCCTGTTCTTTCTTTTAGTAACAAAGAGGAACCACAAAGCTGGATACGCATCAACCAACTGGGCTATACACCGGGCGGGGTAAAAGTGGCGGTTTGGTGCAGCAAGGACGAAAAGGGAATCAGTAATTGGGAATTGGTGGATGCTGCTTCAAAGAAAACGGTGTTTACCGCTAAAGCGGGGAAAGCATTTGGGGAATATGGTCCGTTCCAACAAACCTACCGCCTGAATTTCTCTTCGTATAAAAAGCCGGGCCGTTATTACCTGCAGGCGGGCGGAGCTGTTTCTCCTGAATTTGAGATCGGCTATGATGTATATAAAGGAGCGGCTGATTTTTGTTTGCGCTATATGCGGCAGCAACGCACCGGTTTCAATCCTTATTTAAAAGATAGTTGCCATACACATGATGGATATGTGTTGTATGGAGAAAAAGCAGGTATCAAAGACAGCACCCGTATTGATGTGGTGGGTGGTTGGCATGATGCATCGGATTATTTGCAATACAGCACCACGTCTGCCAATGCCACTTATCATTTACTGATGGCCTACCGTGATTTCCCAACTGTGTTTACGGATGAAAAGCAAGCAAACGGACTCGATGGCAAAAACGGTATGGCCGATGTGCTGGATGAAGCGAAGTGGGGGCTGGACTGGTTATTGAAAATGCACCCGAGGGATGACTGGATGTTCAACCAGATCGCTGATGACCGGGACCATATGGGGATGCGGATGCCCAAACAGGATACTTTTTACGGAAGAGGATTTGAAAGGCCGGTTTATTTTGTAAGCGGTGAACCGCAGCAGCGGGGAAAGTTTATGAATGCCACGACGGGAACGAGTTCGACGGCGGGGAAGTTTGCCAGTGCGTTTGCGTTGGGATCACAAACATTTGAACAAACAAATTCTGACTATAGTAATCTGCTGTTACAAAAAACTTTTTCTGCATATGCCTTTGCAAACAAAATTCCCGGAGTGACCCAGACTGCATCTGTAAGATCGCCATATATATATGCTGAGGACAATTGGGTTGATGATATGGAACTTGGTAATGCATATGTGCTTTCGAAAGATAAGATACCTGCACACAAAGAAGTAATTCAGGAAACTTTGATGGGTTATGCAAATGCTGAACCGATTACCCCCTGGCTCGGTTCTGACACGGCTAAACATTACCAATGGTATCCTTTTATTAACCTTGGTCATTATGAATTAGCCAAACAATTAAAAGGAAAACAAAGAGATACTATCATTGGCTATTATAAAGAAGGTATCCAAAGAGTCTGGAACAAAGCAAAGGCAAATGTCTTCTACCGCGGTATTCCCTTTATCTGGTGTAGCAATAACCTCACCACTTCATTTGCTATTCAATGTTATTGGTACAAGGAGTTAACGGGTGACAAACAATTTGATGAACTGGAACAGGCGAATTTTGATTGGTTGTTTGGTTGCAATCCCTGGGGAACAAGCATGGTATATGGTTTACCAGTCTGGGGTGATACGCCGGTTGATCCGCATTCTGCTTTTACCCATATCAAGAACTACCCAATTGATGGCGGCCTGGTGGATGGCCCGGTCTATGGAAGTATCTACAAAGGGCTGATCGGTATTCAACTAAAAGATGCAGATGAGTATGCAGCTTTCCAGAGCGGACTGGCCGTGTACCATGATGATTATGGTGATTACAGTACCAATGAACCCACGATGGATGGAACAGCATCACTGATCTATTTGCTGGCAGCGAAGGAGAATGCCTCCCGCCCCTCTGCAGGAGGAACTTTGAGAACCCCAAAGAATAAACTGTCCTATAATTTGGGGGCGGTAACAAGAGCTGATTCTGCCAATAAAAAAATCGCATTGGTATTTACCGGGCATGAATTTGCAGACGGAGGTGATTTTATTGCCAGGACCTTGCAACAGGAAAAAATAAAAGGCTCTTTCTTTTTTACCGGCGATTTTTTCCGTAACCCTGCTTTTACAAAACTGATCGTTGAGTTGAAAAAACAAGGCAACTATATCGCCCCGCATTCGGATAAACATTTATTGTATTGCGACTGGACCAAACGGGACAGTTTATTGGTGACGAAAGAACAATTCAAAAAAGACCTGCAGCAAAATTATCGTATGATGAGCCGCTTCGGTATTCGTGAAGAACAGGCCCGTTATTTTTTGCCCCCTTATGAATGGTATAACGACAGTATTGCGGCATGGACCCAACAAATGGGTTTTCAGCTGATCAATTTCACCCCCGGCACCCGCAGCACCGCTGACTATACCACACCGGAAATGAAGAATTACCGCAGCAGTGATGAGATATGGGCTTCTGTTATCAATGCAGAGCAAACAAGACCGGCCGGGTTGAATGGTTTTATATTATTAATACACACCGGAACGGATCCAAAAAGGACCGATAAGTTCTATAAACGCTTACCGGAACTGATACAATATTGCAAGGCCAGGGGCTACCAGTTTCAACGGGTGGATGAGTTGTTAAAGGCTGACTAAAATCAGGTCATTCAGCAGGTAAAAACCTTGTTTAACGTGGGTTGTACAAGCATCCCCTTCCTTATCTTTGCGGCATGGAATTCGAAAAAATTCATAACAAGGGGCAGGTTCGTTTATTCAAGAACGATTTCCTGGAGGCACTGACGAAAGCTCACCCACTGGTGATCTGGGGTATGTATATTCCGATCCTCAGTTATATCATTTACCTGGCTGCCACTAAATATGATTACAGTACCAAAACGATCCTGCTGATTTTCTTTGCAGGTATGCTTTTCTGGACCCTGTTTGAATATATAGCCCACCGTTTTATTTTCCACTGGGTGCCCAAGACACCCCGTGCAACCAAATTCGTTTATACCCTGCATGGCAATCACCATCATTATCCCAGGGATAAACAACGGTTATTCATGCCACCGGTTCCGAGCCTGATCATTTCCACTACGTTGTTTAGTTTGATGTACCTGATCATGGGCACTTATGCCCTGATGTTCTTTCCCGGTTTCTTATTAGGCTACCTGATGTATGGAACGATGCACTATGCTATCCATGCCTGGAATCCTCCTTTCAAATGGATGAAACCGTTGTGGAGAAATCATCACCTGCATCATTATAAGAATGAACATAATGGGTATGGTGTAAGTTCTACTATCTGGGATCATGTGTTTGGTACCATGTTCGACCTGAAAAAAGAAAAAGAAGATAAGGAGAAGGTGAAAGAACTGATGTTTGAGAAAAAGGGTTCCAACCAGTAAAGAGGGCTTACCATTTTTCTTCCTCACTGATATCATTGTCCCGCTGGCGAAATTCCCGGCGGGATTTGTTTTTCTGGATCTGCCGCTCAATGACCAGGCCGGCAATCAGTTCCGCTGCATGCTCCCCGTTTTGCTGGTCAAGTAGTTGTTTCATTTTTGCTTCGTTGATATCAATCCGGTACAGGTAAAATACCAGTTTCTCAAAATCATGATTGATAAGATGATTGATATGAGCTGTCAATTTTTCCCGTAACTCTTCGAGGGAAAGTTGTTCCGGCAGGGCTATCTCCAGCGAACTGTTTATACCATCAATCAATTCATTATGCATCAGATCAGAATTTTTCAATGACACCCAATCCAAACAAGGCAAAATCATATTTCACCGGATCATGTTGATCAAGAGTACGAAGATAAGTTGTTAATTCAACCGCTGCCTGCCAGTCAGTTTGTTGGCGGCTGAGTATATTGAAATGACGGGCCACCCTGGCCACATGCACATCCAAAGGACAGATCAGTTCCGAAGGAGATATTTTTTTCCATATACCAAAGTCAACGCCGTTGTTATCCTGTCTCACCATCCAGCGCAGGAACATGTTCAGGCGTTTGCAGGAGGAGTTTCTTTCTGGTGTGGCAATATGTTTTTTAGTACGGGCTGGTACATGTTCCAGAGAAAAAAAATAGTGATGAAAACCGGTTAACATAGCCGCTGCTGTTGTCCCATGCATGGTAAATGCTGTTTCCAGGCTTTTGTGGCTGGAGTAATGATATTTAAATAACTCAATAAAATAGAGCAGGTCAGTTGCATTGAAGGTCCGGTGTTTAAAGCCTACCAGTTTTTGCAGGTCTTTATTGCCGGCATTCAAACAAAAATCATAAGGCTGCATTTCCATCAGTTGCAACAGCTCTTTTGATTTCTGAATGATGGTGGTGCGGTTGCCCCATGCGAATATCGCCGCGAAGAAGCCGGCTATTTCTATATCCTGTTTTTTAGTGAACAGGTGAGGTATACAAACGGGGTCAGCTGCAATAAAAGAAGGTTGATTATACTGATCAACCTTCTTATTTAAAAAATCAGCTAAGGAATTTTTGTCGAGCATGCATAGTCATCACACAGGTTTTCGTCCCTGGATGATCCGCAGCAAAATTGCGATAATTGCAATTACCAGCAACACATGAATGAGTCCGCCAAGGGAAAATATAAAGAACCCGAGTAACCAGCCAATGATCAGTATGACCGCAATAAGGTAAAGCATAACAATAGATTTAGGAATGATCTGATGCACAGTTCCCGTTGCCTGCAAACTCAGTTAATCTAAGATTATGCCATAAGTGGCATACGATAATAAGAATGCGGGCCAGTAACCCGCATCTAATTTTATTTTAATGTTGTATTAATCCGGAGAAAGTAGTGGTTATTGTAATAGCTTCTTCATGATGCTGATTCCCAAGCCGTCACTGATGGCATTTTTATTGAACTGGTTAATAACAACGAGTACTGCTTTGTTTTCTCCTTTCAAAAAGGCACAGAAAGTGGAGAAGCCATAAGTGCCACCATTATGCCAGTAGATAACAGGTTTGTCTTTTTGCTCCAGCATATGCCAGCCTCTTCCAACTTTTATTGCCGGGTTAACAGCTACGGTTGGTTCCAGCAGTTTATTGATAATTTCTTTTGACTGATCGCTTGGCGGCGAAGACATGGATTGCAAATAAGTCAGCATTTCACTGCCCGAACATTTCAGCCCACCGGCAGGGGCCAGTATATTCATGTTCCAGTAATCCGATTTGATATTTTCAAAATAGCCCTGGCTTTGATTTTCCGTTTTGCCAATCGCTTTATCCGGGGTTACCATTTTGAACGGCAGAAAAATATACTGGTCCAGCAATGCTGCATAGGTTTTCCCGGAAATTCTTTCAGCCAGAACCCCGGCAAGTCCTGCACCGAGGTTGGAATAGTTACTTTTACCATCTGGTTTTGGAGTGCATGTTTTTAAGTACGTGAAAAGATCGGCCGAAGTATAATTATCATAAGGAGCCATACTCATGGAAGCAAGGTCCATGTTTTCCGGTAACCTTGGTAAACCCGAAGTATGATTGAGCAGGCTGAGAAAATGGATGTTTTCAAAAGCCTTATTTTGTTGCACTGAATCCGGCAGGTAGGGAAGTATGGAACTACTGTCGCTGATACCTTTTTCCTTTAATACAGCCTCCACAACATAGGCGGTGAATGTCTTTGTGATACTGCCAATCTCAAACATGGTGGCAGAGTCAAAAGCCAGTTTTTTATCTGGATCGGCAAAACCAAAATTGTAATACTGTCTTTCGTCTTTATCTAACAGAGCAATAAAAATGCCCGGTAGTTTTTCTTTTTTGAATAAGCTGTCAGTTTTTTTTGTAATAAAACCAGGAAGGCTGTTATTTGTTTGATCTCCCTGGGCATTGCAGGAGGTTAACAACATAATAAAGGCAATACATCTAAAAAGAAAATTGAGCAGTTTCATTTTAGCCGATCGCTTTTTCAAGGTCTTCGATAAGATCCTCTGCATCTTCAATACCAATACTCAACCGGATCAGGGAGTCTGTTAACCCATTCTTTAACCGTTCTTCTCTTGGAATGGAAGCATGGGTCATGGAGGCCGGGTGATTGATCAGTGATTCAACACCGCCCAGGCTTTCAGCTAATGAGAATAAATGCGTGGAAGAAAGTACCCTTGTTGCATTCTCCATACTGTCATCTTTTAATGTAAAGCTCAGCATACCCCCAAAATCCCGCATTTGTTTTTTCGCTACGGTATAACCGGGACTGTCTTCAAAGCCGGGCCAATATACTTTGGCTACTTTCGGATGATTGCGCAGCCAGTTGGCGATGATCTTTCCATTTTCACAGTGCTGTTTCATGCGTACATGTAAGGTCTTGATGCCTCTTAATACCAGGAAACAATCCATCGGCCCGGGAACAGCGCCACAACTTTTCTGGATGAAATACAGTTTCTCTCTCAGTTCAGCACTATTCATCATTAATGCACCCTGAATCACATCACTATGCCCGCCGAGGTATTTTGTAACGGAATGCATCACGATGTCAGCACCCAGGTCAAGCGGGTTTTGTAAATAAGGGGAAGCAAATGTATTATCAACGGCCAGTAATATATTCTTTGGTTTTGTGATAGCTGCCACGGTTTCAATATCCGTGATATTCATCAAAGGGTTAGTGGGGGTTTCCAGCCAGACCAGTTTGGTTTTATTCGTTACCGCTGCTGCAACATTAGCAGGGTTCGTGGTGTCAACATATAAGAACCGGATACCGAATTTTTCAAATACTTTGGTAAAAAGACGGTAAGTACCCCCATACATATCATTGGCGCAGATCACTTCATCACCGGGTTCTAATAACTTAATGACTGCATCGGTAGCTGCCACACCGCTGCTGAATGCCAGGCCAAATTGTCCATTCTCAATGACCGCAAAAGCTTCTTCTAATGCCTTGCGGGTGGGATTTTGTGAACGGGCATATTCAAATCCTTTGTTCTTTCCGGGTGCTTCCTGCACATAAGTGGAGGTTTGATAGATGGGGGTCATAATGGCACCGGTGGAAGGATCAGGTGTGGCACCTGCATGGATCATTTTCGTAGCAATCTTCATAATTAAAATTATTGTGGTTGCAAAGATGTGAAATATCGGTCAAATGCGGGTTTATTTACCATTCATCCGTGGTTAAGGTTATTTAACATTACCCGCTGCTGGTAGGAACCGGGAATAATATCATGTTTAGCACGGGTAAAACTATTTTTCAAACAGGCTTTACCCGGTTTCAGTTTGTTTTATGATTTCGTACATATTCCCATAGCATAAACTTCATTTACCAATAATAGAGAATCGCTTGCCTTCCGCTGTGGATGCGAATAGCTTTGTGTGGTCATTGATCTTTAACCTTAAAAGTATAACCATGAAAAAATTAATTTATCTCGCTGTGATGCTGATCAGTATTTCAGCTGCTGCAATCACTCCTCCCGAAATAAGTGAAAAAGTATTGAAAGCCTTTAAAGAAACATTTGCCAATGCCGAAGAAGTGACCTGGAAAGAAATGGATAACAGTTGCCAGGCTAATTTCAAAGTAAGTGAAGTGCAGGTAAGGGCGGTGTATGATAATGAGGGCAACCTGCTGGAGACGGTGCGTTATTACGGTGAAAAAAACCTGCCCCCGAATATCCTGGCACGAATGAAAAAGAAATATGCCGGTAAAGAAATCTTTGGGGTCACAGAGATCTCTTCGGATTCTGAAATTTCTTATCATGTTACGCTAAAAGATGACAAAAACTGGTACACCATCAAAGCCGATCCTTATGGCAATACCCAGCAGGTAGATAAATTCAAACGAGCCGATAAGGATTAAAAATTTGCAGTGGTACATATTAGCTATGAGTACTCATTCCGTTCTCCCGCACTGCCGGTGAGGCGGAATGACTCATTTAGGGAGGTTATAGAAATGCCGCAGCACTCAGGTATCTCCAGTCGTAGTTATCAGCAGCAGTACTGCCTAAAGGAAGAATTGATTTAGTCAATACGCCGGGCTTTAATATCTTTTCATTGACCATTTTCTTTTTTGCTTCGTGTATAAGTTCCTGCACTTTTTTATCCTGCATCCACTGTTGCTGCGGGGGCTCAAATCCCACTTTGTCTTTCCGCCAGGCAATAGAAGCCGGCAGTTTTTCGTTCATCGATGTTCTCAGCAACCACTTGGTCCAGCCCTGCCTGATCTTAAAATGGGAGGGAAGCGAGAAAACAAACTCAACCAATTCATGATCCAGGAAAGGAAGGCGCACTTCGCAACCATGTGCCATGGCATTCCGGTCGGCATACCTCAATAATTCTTCCAGGCCATGCATACAGGTATTGAAATACAAAGCACCATTCAAATTGAAATGCGATGGCGTGCTGTAATAGGCTTCTTTGCTTTGCAGTTTGATGAAATCACGGTTAAGATCTTCCTGTCTTAATGCTTTCAGCAGGTATTGCCGTTCCAGGATCACAGAGGCAAAATCAGGAAACAAAGCAGCCATGATATTCTTCGCCGTAAATGATTCCTGTACACCAATTTTTTTTGCGGCTTTTATCTCGCCGCTGCTGACCAGTTTTCGTTTGACAAATAATTCCTGCCAGTACCATTTATAGTATTTGGAGTAACCGGCGAGTATCTCATCGGCACCCTGCCCATCCAGTAAAACGTTGGTATGGTTTTGTTTTGCCAGTTCATATACTTTGAATTGTGGAAATACACTGGCTGAGCCAAATGGTTCTTCCTGGTGATAACATAGTTTGCCCCAGTTTTTCAAAAGATCATCTGCTGTGACGGCAGTTGTGAATTGCTCCAGGTGAAAACTATCAGCTACTTCTTTTGAGAACACTGACTCGTCTTTTTCAAAGCCCGGGAAAATAGCCGTAAAAGCTTGTGGCAGGAAATGATCTGCCCCTAGCCCTGCAGCAATGGCAGCAACGGAAGAGCTATCAAGTCCCCCGCTTAAGGATGTTCCGATTGGTACATCGCTACGTAATCTTTTACGGACAGATTCAGTAAAGAGGAAATTGAATTTTTCAATCGCTTCTGCATCCGTTATTTTTTTATTAATAGCGGCGATATCAATATCCCAGTATTTTTCAACGGACAATTCTTTACTGGCAGTGTTGAAGTAAAGCAGGGAGGCGGGAGGAAGCTTATTGATAGTGGCATAAAACGTTTCTTCTGGTCGTTCAGGATTATCAACATAGCCGATTGTAAGAAAATTAAAAAGTAATTGGAGGTTAGCCTGCTTTTCAATACCGGCAGCCCAGATCGCTTTCATTTCTGAAGCAAAAATGAAATGCTGGCCATCAAAAAAATAGTAAAAAGGTTTTTCTCCAAACCGGTCACGGGCGGCAAATAATTCCTTTAGTTCCTCATCCCAGATCGCAAAGGCAAACATGCCATTAAAATGATCCACACATTCATCTTCCCAGTGATCATAGGCTGCAAGAATAACTTCTGTATCGGATTGAGTTCTGAATGAATAGCCTTTCTTTCCGAGTTCTTCCCGGAGTTCTTGATAATTATAAATTTCCCCGTTATGAATGATCGTGTAACGGTTCCTGAAATGCATGGGTTGTGAAGCGGCATCACTTAAATCCAGGATGGAAAGCCGACGATGGCCTAATAAGACTTCTCCGTCCGGGTTTCTCCAATAACCGAAACCATCCGGCCCGCGGTGGGACAGAGCATCAGACATACTGACCAATTGTTCCTGGTTAAAACGGGAGCTACCTGTTTGTATGATTCCGGCTATACCGCACATACTGTAAATATCTGAATAATGTGCAGTATTGTAAGAGGAAACCTCGGATTAAAAACTGAATGGAAGTCTTATCTCTGTATCATCCCAGGCCATGAGTAAGTCGGCACCAGCATCAGTCTTTTCAAACAGCATCGTAAAATACTCTACCCGCTGGATTGTTTTTATGGCAGCCACATCAATACGGGCCACATCTTTTGAAGCATCCTGTTTAAGTCCCCAGCAATCAATATTTGAATTTAAAACGATCGTCCATCTATCAATTTGCGGGATACAATACAATATATAGCGACCTGCGGGTATCTTTTTATCACTAATAGTGGCGGCTTTGAACAGTTGAAGTTCAGTCGCTTCATTGGCGCCCAAACGCCAGGGCTCTCCATATTTCAAAACGGCTTCAAAGAGTTTTCTGCCTTGCAAGTGCGGCCTGCTGTAAATAACCCTCGCTAATGGTAACGGGTCAGCCTGTCCCACCATTTTCAGTTTTGGATAATCAACCGGGAAATAACACATATCCATGGGAGAAACATCCACGGCTACGTATGAATTCAGGGACGTTGCAGGGTTTGTTTTAGGCAATGTATCTGTACCGGCAGTTGATGATGATTTTGTTTTTGTTGGTTCCTTTTTCTCTTCCGAATTGCAGGCAACAAAGGATACTATTAAAAGGGAGCCACAAAGAAGTGAGGAGATCATTTTCATAATAAGCGTTTAAAGAGTAACCGGTAATGCAACTTTAATCGTATCCCAGGCTATCACCAGGTTCATCCCGGTTGTTGATTTTTCAAAGGTCATCGCCATTGATTCAACGACTTCCTGCATTTTTTGTACCGGCAGATCTACACGTACGATATCTTTTTTCATATCATACTTGAACTGGCCCCAGGTATCGGTTTCTTTATTGATGATAATGGTCCAGCTGGTTTCATTAATAATGGCATACAGGGTGTAGCGGCCTTTATTGATCTTTTTCCCCCCAACCTTTACAGGTTTAAAAAACTCGATCTCGGTGGCTTCATTGGCGCCCAGCCTCCATACTTTTCCATATTCCACCAATCCGCCAAAAATAGTCCTTCCTTCTTTTTTGGGCCGGCTGTATATAACTCTTGCAGCCAGCGGTTCGGTAGCTTTATCCTGTATTTTCAACACCGGGTAATTAGCAGGGTAATAGCTGATATCCACCGGGGATTTATCAACAGGCGGCAGGCTGCTTTGTTGTGCCAGCAAAGCTATAAATGATAACTGGAGAAGGGTAATAAGACAGAGAATTTTTTTCATCGTGCTGTTCTTTTTCATATACGATCATGGAATAAGATAGTTACAAAAATAGCTGATTTGTGGATTGTGCAGTTTCCGTTTATGGATTCATTCCTGTTCACTTACCAGCAAGTCGAACTGCTGGCGGGCGAAAGGTTGAAGATCTGCCCAGAATTGACGATAGCAGCCCGATAAAAGTTGGTAGTGCTCCTCAAACAAACGGAAGGCCGTATCACTTTCAGTAAGGTAGGCTGCGCGGCGGACCACACCACCAAGGCTTTTTTCGATACCCCATTTTTCCTGGTAATTGAAAAGCCAGTTTTGTTCCTTCATATAGGGGAACATCCGGCTAAATGGGTCGGGGAACCAATGGGTGTACTCATCAAGCATGGTATATACCTGTGCTGAAAAATTCAGCAATGAACTGCCTGGAAATTCCCGGTCATCTGTAGCAAGAAAATGATCATAGACCACATCCACGAAGGCGCCACTGTATAAACGGTAGTGAGGCCGGAATACTTCCTTGGCTTTTTTAGTGGCCGGGTGATCGTCTGTAAATGTATCAATGGCCCGGTGCAGGATAATGCCTTTTTGAATACCTGCCGGGTAACCAAATTTCTTTTTTCCTTTCACATAATCGCTGATCATATTACCGACCAATATCTCAGGATGATTAAAAGAAAGATATGCATGGGCCAGGTAGTTCAATCTATTTATTTTGATGAACGATCAATAAAGCTGGTTATTGCGCTGATCAAAGTAACAGGTAAAGGTAATTTCGGATCAGAATAAGCCTTGATATTTTCTTCTCTTTTATCAGAAAGAACTTCTTTCAGTACATGATTGATATTGGGAAGAATAACAAGTGTTGCTTTTTTATTGCGTTGGGCCAACAATTGCGCATCCGGTTCTTTCACCTGCAGATCCTTTGTCCCTTGCAGGATCAGTACAGGTATTTTTAACCCACTCACTATCTTCTGCGGATCAATAGCCAGCCATGACCGCATATAGGGCTGAACGGAAGGCCTCAGCAGTGACATCAATGACGGATCTGTTTTAGAGACAGTGAAACCTTTTTCAAGTGAATCTAGGGCTATTGCAAATTGTTGGTTTAATTCCGGGGTCAGCTGGGCGGAAAGTTGTTCTTTCAGGATATCACCTGCTTTGCGGCCGGCACCCGCCATGCTGATAAAGCCACGGGCCTTCACCTGCCCGGCAGCGATCATACCCACCAGCGAACCTTCACTGTGCCCGGCTATATAAATATTTGTATAGCCCTGTTGTTTGATCCAGTCATACAAGGCAGCTGCATCGGACGTCATATCCGGGAAGGTTGTATTTTCTTCTCCAAAACCTGCGGACATTTTACTTTTCCCGATGCCTCTTTTATCATATCGTAAGACTGCCATACCATGATTAACTAAACTATCTGCTAATTGGAGCAGGCTGTTGTTTTTGCCGGGAAGTAATGGGCTGTTACCATCTCTGTCTGTTGGCCCGGACCCTGCAATGATGAGCACTGCATTTTTCTTATCATCCTGCAAGGGTTGAAAAAATGTTCCGGAGAGTGTTACATCTTTTAACGGGAGGCTTACTTCACGGGTATTATATGAAAGTGTAACAGGTAAGACAGCGTTTGCAGTTGTTGTTTTGTTTTCTTTTTTCTTTACAAGGGTCAGGGCAATATCCCCTCCCTGGGTAAAAGTTCCGTCAATGGTGGAATCATTCAGCCATTTGCCTGTATAACTTGCCCGCAGGCTGGTCATTTCAATAGTAATAGTTGGCCCGGCTACAGTAGTAGCATCGCATTGCAAACCGTAGGCCGACTGATCAGGGCTATCCGCGGTGGAAATGAATCCACCCTTTCCATCTTCTTTAATATGAAAAATGATCCTGAGTTCAATACCGACATTTAGCTTTCCTTCCCAGCTTCCAGTAAAATTGGTTAGGGATTGAGTAAAAGAGCTATTAATGACAGGTAGCAAGACGACAAGGAAGAGAAATTTTTTCATGTATTATTATTTAGCAGGACCGGATAGTTGTTTTTTATACAAGCGATAAGAGTACACAATCGGAATAATAGTGATCAGTGCAGCAACAGACAACAAGAAAATGAGTTGCACCGTAGCAGGTAATACGAAACCTGCCAGTACAATCAGTAAGCCACCTGCAAACCAGAGCTTTCCACCCAGCAAGTGTGTTTGTTTCCAGTTGTCTTCGTTTTCTAATGTCCAGGGTAAACGCAGACCTGCAAAATAGTTGGGTTTGATATTATACATATAATTCCCGATGATCACAAAGAGCAGCCCGACAGCAATGACAACAAATTGCATGTTGAATTTATCAGCAGGATGAAGGCTGCTGTAAATAATGAAACAGGCCAGTGCGGACATAAAAATGCTGATCGCAAAAGCCAGCTTTCTCATCCGCGGCAGATTTTCTGCGGTGTATTTTTTCTTGGGATCGATCTTATTAATATTGACCAGGAGAAAATAAACACCAATATTGATACCAATGAGTACTCCCATCACGGCAAGCATTTCGGATTTACTGCCGTAGCGGTCCACCTCGCCACTGATATTATAATGCATGGGAACTTTCTCCGGTAATTTGTTCCAGGCAAAAGCCAGGTAAGCTGCAGGAGCAACCAGGATCGGCCAGATGAGATATTTGATAGTTGTATTCATAACTATTTCTTTTTCGGTTTGAATTGCATGAACCATTTCAGAATTTCATCCACCACGGTGGTATTAAGCGAGTAATAGACATACTGGCCTTCTTTCTCTGAGGTTACCAGGTTGGCCTGTTTCAGCAGGTCAAGATGATGAGAAATACTGGGTCCTGAGATATTGAATTGCTCAACAATTTCCCCGGCGGTCATATCTCTTTCCTGCAGCAATTGCAGGATCTCACGGCGGGTAGGGTCATTCAGGGCTTTGAAAACACTATTCATTACTCAATTGGTTCATTATATATTTAGACAAATATCTAAATATTAAAACACATCACCAAATCCGGGAAGGACAAAAGAGCCCTTTCAGGTACAGGCGGTTGTATTAAAGTGATGGTTGGTTAATGAATGCTCACGCCTGTTAACCTGGTTTAACAACAGCCTCCATTAATCACAATTGGCTTGTGGCCGCCTGTAACAAGACCTAGTTTTGTTGCGTCATAAATAACAGACAACAATTTTTAAATAAAAACTTTATAAAATAGTTCAATCATGAAAAAGATTATCCTGATGCTGGCAATAACCATAAGCACACTGAGTGCTTTTGCCGGTGAAGAAGTAAACCCAAGGGTACTTGCTTCGTTTAAAAGTGAATTTGCTTCGGCTAAAGAAGTTGCATGGACAGTAACGGCTGATTATTTCAAGGCTGAATTCACCTTTAACGGGCAGTATGTAAATGCATTTTATAATACAGATGGTGAACTGATGGGACTTACCCGGAATATCACTTCACTGGAATTGCCCATGAACCTGCAGGCCAGCCTGAAAAAATCATATGAGGATTTCTGGATCAGCGACCTGTTTGAAATAACCAGGAGCAATAACACCGGTTATTATATCACCCTTGAAAATGCAGATACAAAAATTGTTTTGAAAGCAACAGCAGGCGAAGACTGGAGTGTATATAAAAAAGTAAAGAAAGTATAGGCAGTTAGTTTTGGTGTGTGGTAAAACAAGCCCTGGACCCTGAGTAAAATCAACGGTGACCGGGGTTTTGTTCTTTATAAGAAAACCTATTTGTTATACTCTTTAACATTCGTATCCGCTGGTACATTTTAGCTTGTATACTCTTGTAACCCGGAATAGTTTTGATACGTCATAGAAAGAAATCATTAATCATTTAAACCTTATAGTATGAAAAGAATTATTTTATCAATGGCAGTAATGCTGACCCTTGGCACCACAGCAGTGTTTGCGGGTTCAGAAGGCAACAAAAAAGCACAACAGGTTTTCCAGGAAGAATTCAAAGGCGCTGAACAGGTGAAGTGGACGGAAGTGAACGAATTCAGCAAAGTGAACTTTGTACTGGCCGGGCACCGTACCGAAGCCTGGTTCAGTGCTGATGGCGAGCTGGTGGGTACTGTTCGGGATATTTTTTACAACCAGCTTCCGTTTGTGGTGTTGCGTTCATTGGATAAGAAGTTCCCGGATGCCACAGTGATCGATCTGCGGGAAACCACCGGCCAGAAAGGAACCCGGTATAACCTGACCATGGAAAATGCAGGAAAGAAATATAAAGTATCAGTTGCTGCTGATGGTGATATCGTGGAACTGAAGAGAGTGAAGAAATAAGTACGGAAACATCAGCACATGAAGAATGGCCCTGCCCGGTAAAACGTGGTGGGGCTTTTTACTGAAACCATTAATTTTGCGGCTCATCCCGCATTGTCTCACCGTATTGTGATCTGAAGGCGGTTTTACAAAAACAATTGTAAAATGAACAAAGGTCCTGTCTCTCAATTTATCCAGCATCATTACCGCCACTTTAATGCAGCGGCATTGGTAGATGCTGCCAAAGGTTATGAAACCCATTTACTGGAAGGTGGTAAAATGATGGTTACGCTGGCCGGCGCTATGAGTACCGGTGAACTTGGAATTTCATTTGCAGAAATGATCCGCCAGGGTAAAGTGGATATCATCAGTTGCACCGGTGCCAACCTGGAAGAAGATGTGATGAACCTGGTAGCACATTCTCATTATAAAAGAATCCCCAATTACCGTGACCTGACGCCCCAGGAAGAATGGGATCTTTTGGAAAATCATTATAACCGGGTTACGGATACCTGTATCCCGGAAGAAGAAGCATTCCGTCGTTTGCAAAAACACCTGGTGAAGCAATGGAAGGATGCGGAAGCCAAAGGCGAACGCTATTTCCCGCATGAGTTTTTATATAAAGTGGTATTGAGCGGTGAGCTGAAACAATATTATGAGATCGATCCGAAGGACAGCTGGATCGTGGCTGCTGCAGAAAAAAATATCCCGATCGTGGTGCCGGGTTGGGAAGACAGTACCACCGGTAACATCTTTGCAAGCTACGTGGTAAAAGGAGAATTGAAAGCAAGCACCGTAAAAAGCGGAATTGAATATATGGTGTGGCTGACGGAATGGTATCGCAATAATTCTTCCGGTAAAGGAGTAGGTTTTTTCCAGATCGGTGGTGGTATCGCCGGTGATTTCCCCATCTGCGTGGTGCCGATGATGTACCAGGATTTGGAATGGCATGATGTGCCTTTCTGGAGTTATTTCTGCCAGATCAGTGATTCAACAACCTCCTATGGTTCTTATTCTGGTGCTGTACCGAATGAAAAGATCACCTGGGGTAAACTGGATGTGAACACACCCAAATTCATTGTGGAAAGTGATGCGACCATTGTGGCACCGCTGATCTTTGCGTGGGTGTTGGGTTGGTAATAGAACAAACTGTAATAAAGAAGGCCCGGTTAATTATTTAACCGGGCCTTCTTATTTTCTTTTGAGGGTTTATCAAAGATTTAATTCCTTTTTTATTCGTTGTGCTTCCCGGGCATTCTGAAACCCGGCAAAAAGCAAGTACACAGCAATCGCTTTGATAAGCCAGCCACTTATAGCAGCCTGTCCGCCTGTGGCGATGATCGTATACGTCCAGGCGCCAACAAGTATCAGGGCGCCGATGATCATTGCCAGCATGGGCTCTTTTAAGGCAAGAAAAGCAAGGCCAACAAAAACGAGAGGAATCACCGCAATGATCAAAAGTGTTTGCGTGTTGACTGCATCAAGCACAAGGAGGGCTAAGAAATCGCTGGCAAAGATGAGTACTGCTAATGTAAACAGCTTATTCCTTGTTTTCTTTTTTTCAAGTTCCATGATCTCTTTCTGGGTATCACTGTAACCGTCATAAATACCCGATACAATATTTTCTTCCTGTTGAGGCCCGTTCATAACGATTAATTTTATGATAATGAAAATAAATAAAAAAGCGTTCCGGTTTTGGAACGCTTAATAATCATTTCATTTTTAGGTCTTCGTGTTATCCCCTTTAGGGGTGGTGGTATCAAAAACCCCTTGGCTTTTCGAGCGGAATATCTCTTTTCAGCATATCATTACGATTGGCCATTTCCCAGGCTGTATAGAAAACCAGCTGGGCTCTTTTCACCATCAGGTCATAATTGATCTTATCAGGTGTATCAGTGGGTTTGTGGTAGTCTGCACCCAGCATACCGTCATAATAGAAAATAATCGGCACACCCTTTTGTGCAAAATTGTAATGATCGCTGCGGAAATAAATACGGTTCGGATCTTTCGGGTCGTTGTATTTATAATCCAGCTCCATTTTTGTATACAGCTTATTGGCAGCTTCGCTGATCACTTTCAGGTCGCTGCTGATCTTATCGTCTCCCACTACATAAATATAATTTGTTGAATCACCCTGCTTGCGGCTGGCATCTGTTCTCCCGATCATATCAATATTCAGGTCAACAGTTGTTTTTTCCAACGGGAATATAGGATGATTACCATAATAACCGGAACCCCACAATCCCTTTTCCTCACCACTCACGGTCATAAATACCATGGTGCGCCGTGGGCCTTTACCCGCCTGTTTGGCTTTGGCAAAGGCTTCAGCCATTTCAAGCACACCGGTGGTGCCGGAGCCATCATCATCTGCACCATAATAAATAACAGTATCCCTTTTGCCCAAATGATCATAGTGGCCGGTGATGAAAACGTATTCATCTTTCAGGTCAGAGCCTTCCACGATGCCGATCACATTTGAAGCGTACGCAGTTTTAGAAGTTTTGGCATATTCCATATCCACTTCGGCGGTATATGTTTTGGCGGCCAGTGAACCGGCTTTCATTTTATCCAGCAGGTTTTTACCATCTTCTCCCATGATCTTTGCCGCTGCATCTGCGGAGATCGTAAACGTAAAAGGAGTTTGTGAAGCCTTGTAGCCATTCATGCTCCAGTTGCTGTTTGTATTTAATGTTCTCCGGGGGAAATTATTATATACGATCAGTAACCCGGCAGCACCTTTACTAATAGCAGCATTCATTTTACCAAAACTGCTGGCTGGCGAGGCAAAGCCCTGTTGAGAAGGTTTATAATCAGCAGGTGTGCCATCAATGATCAACACCAGCTTGCCTGCTACTTTCAGGTCTTTATAATCATCACGTTTATCACCATCGCTGATACCGTAACCCGCAAATACCACTTCTGAAAAACGCATAGCCGCTGCATAGTTATTGGTCTGCGGCTGGTAGTCTTTGTTGAGCTCTAGTGCTGTGCCGTTTATTTTTAGCGAAGCTCCTGTCATAGAATCCCTGAATAATGGGTATTGCTGCCGGTAGCTGTCTTTGTTGCCGGGTAATAAACCCATAGCCTTAAACTGGCTTTCAATATAAGCGGCTGCTTTGTCCAGGCCGATTGAAGGTGTTTCTCTTCCTTCCATTTCTTTACTGGCAATAATATAAAGATGTTTCTTCATGTCCTCTGCTGTAATGGTCTTAGCCATTTTTTCAGCAGTCTTATCTTTTTTCTGGGCTATGGCCAGCAAGGGGCTGCATAGCAGCAGCAGGGCAAACAAATTTCTTATCATGTGATTGATGTTGGTAAAGGATAAAAATAAATGCTTTATCCTAACAGGCAAGAAAAAAAGGATGACTGGTGCTGATCAGGCACAGGCAATCTTGTTGACCCTGGTGGCATGGCGACCACCTTCAAATTCGGTGGTCATAAACAGGGCTACCATTTTTTCTGCATCACCTTCTCTTACAAAACGGGCAGGTATGCATATGATGTTGGCGTCATTATGTTGTCGTACTACTTTGGCAATTTCTTCGCCCCAACAAAGAGCCGCCCTGATTCCCTGGTGTTTGTTAGCTGTGATAGCCACACCATTGGCCGTACCGCAGAGTAAGATACCAAAGGCATATTCCCCACTTTCAACAGCACTGGCAACCGGGTGGGCAAAATCAGGGTAATCAACAGAGTCTTTACTATGCGTACCAAAATCTTTAAAAGCCAGGCCTTTTCCTTCCAAAAAAGAGATCAGGTCTTCTTTATATTCATAACCGGCATGATCACTTCCGATAGCAATGGGTTTACGAAGGTCAAAGGGAGAATGCATAAAAATGAAATTAGAAATGAGACAAATAATCTATTTGCAAATCTAAATGGATTATTTCAAATTAACGGGGTGGGGGATTAACTCCACTCTGCTTTTTCTTTTTCCTGGCTTTTATTGATGCGGGAGGCCACAATGATGCTGGCTTCAAAAAGAAGGTATAAAGGGATGGTTACAATAGTAAGGCTGAATGGATCAGTGGATGGTGTGATGATGGCAGCTGCGATCACAATGATCACAAAAGCATGGCGGCGGTATTTGCGCAGGAATTTGGCTGTTAATATGCCGATCCTTGCAAGTACCATCACCAGTAAAGGCATTTGGAATAATACTCCAATGCCGACAGTGGTATAGATGAGATTCTCCAAATAATCCGAGAAAGAAGGCATAATGACGATCTGGGAACTCAGTTTGAAATTGAAATAGAAATTGACCATGAAAGGGGTGAGGATGAAATAACCAAAAGCAACACCGGTAAAAAACAGTAAAGACACCCAGATAATAATACCTCTTGTCTTTTTAAGTTCTTTCGGTGATAAAGCCGGTTTAACAAATTTCCAGAACTCCCAGAAAATATAGGGGAAGGCAATAATGAAACCGCCAATAAAGCCCAGCGTGAAATACGAAATGAACTGTCCTGTCATTGTATTTTCCAGGAACGATGCATTTACAGGGGGAAAGCAAAGCGTATCTCCAATATTAATTTTATGACCAAGGCTGCAAAGCCATTTGGAAGAAATAAAATCAGCCCGGGTAGGAGCCATCAGCACATCTTCCACAATCTGGTTAGCATAGATCAGCACCACCACAGCTCCAACGACCACCGCAATGACAGACCGGATGAGGTGCCAGCGCAACTGTTCCAGGTGGTCAATGAATGTCATCTCACCCGCCTGTTCCTTTTCCCTTTTCCTAAAAAAATCCATTAAAGCCATGCTGTGTAAATAGAGTGCCGCAAAGATAAGCGGCTGCTGTGAATAGTAAATAGTAAGTTCCCGGCCGGTTATTTCAGTTTTTTCATTTTTACCATTTCGATCCGGGTATCGCTAACACTGATCACATCAAATTCGTAATCATCAATAATAATACGTTCTTTTTGCCTAGGTATCGTTTCGTGGTAATTAATAATAAAACCGGAAAGTGTTTCCGAATCATCACCCGGGAACTCAAAGCCATATTTCCCTTCCAGGTAATCCAGCTCCAGCCGGCCTGAGAAAATAAACTCATTTTCGGCGATCTGTTTTTCTACAAACTCTTCCGTATCATATTCGTCTTCGATTTCGCCAAACAATTCCTCCAGCACATCTTCCATGGTGATGATGCCGGCAGTGCCTCCAAATTCATCCACTACCCAGGCAATGCTTTTTCTTTCCCGGCTGAATTTGCCAATCAAGTCAGTAGCACTCATACTTTCGGGTACAGCAGGTATCGGATGAAGCACTGATTTTATATCCGAAGGGTGTTTAAAAAGATCTAACTGGTGAATATAGCCAATGATATGGTCAATATTATTTTCATACACTACCAGTTTACTCAGTTTTGTTTCGATGAATTTATGCTTTACAGCTTCAATGGTTGACAGGCTGCTGACCCCGATGATCTCTTTGCGGGGCACCAGGCATTGGCGGATTTTTATCTTCGGCAGTTCCTGCGCATTTTCCATGAGCTGGGTATTGCGTTCCTGCTTTTCTTCATCAATAGAATGCTGGAAAAGATTTTTCAGGTCGCTGCGTTTGAAGGGTTCTTTGTCTTTATCCACTCTTACATTCAGCACATACCGCAGCAGCCATTCGGCCAGGTTGATCAACCCTTCTGCTACGGGGTAAAACATCTGGTAAAAAAAATCTGTTACGTAAGCCATCCGGCTCAGTAATGTATTGCTGCGGGCCCTGAAAATGGCACGGGGAATGAACTCGGCAAAAATGAGCACTGCAAAAGTGGCAATAGCGATCTCTACAATGATATGAACGAAATCAGAGCCGACATGCAGGTAGTTCCAGATGGGTTTCATCACGGTACTGATCTGAAGACCTAAAAAAACCAGGAAAATATTGAAGCCAATCAACGTGGTGCCGAGAAAATTAGCTGGTGAATCCACGAATTTTCCCAGTAACTGCCCGGTAGTGCCGCCTTGTTTTTTCTTTAATTCAATGGTCAGCCGGTTGGCACTGTAAAAAGCCATTTCAATACCGGCAAAAAAGCCCATCAGCAACAGGGTCAGCGCAAAGAAGAGTATCGTCTTCCAGTCTATCATGGGGTAAAGATAGAAAAGGAAAAGGTATTGAAGGATATAGTGCTGTTAAGGCAGGGCATACAGGTAAATCAGCTCTTCAGGAAGTCCCTGACCGCTTTTTCGGCGGCTAAACAGGCTGTTTCCAATTTATCGTTCAGGATGATCTTGTCGAAATTATGTTTGAACGAAAGTTCGTAAGAGGCTTTATTGATCCTTGCCTGGAGGGATTCAGGTGTTTCAGTTCCCCTTTTCTCCAACCTTTTCTTCAACTCCTCAATAGAAGGGGGTTCAATAAAAAGCGAAAGCGAAGTGCCGGGAAATTGCTGTTGTACATGAATACCACCCTGCACATCCACGTCCAATAAAGGTGATTTGCCTTCACTCCAAATTCTTTCTAATTCTGCTTTTAGTGTGCCATAGTATTTTCCTTCATAGACCATTTCCCATTCCACAAATTCATTGTTTTCTATCCGTTGCCGGAATTCGCTGACAGAAATGAAATAATAATCAACGGCATTCTTTTCATTATTTCGGGGCTGGCGGGTGGCGGCAGAAATAGAAAAAGCCAGTTCGCCGGATAAACTATTTAATAAATGACGGGTGATGGATGTTTTGCCTGCGCCGGAAGGAGCAGCAATAATGATGACCTTGTTTTTGCGGGATACCATGTGCAAAGAAAAGGAGAAAATACTAACGTTTAATAATTGTACTGCAGTGTATTATTTTAAATGCAAAAGAATGTCTGCTATTTTTTCCAATTTGGAAAAACGGGGATGTTCAATCGTATGCTCTATATGCTCATGTGCCCAGGTGGTATGATACGGAATATGGCAGGCATAACCCCCAATAGCCAGCACGGGTAGGATATCAGATTTAAGGGAATTACCGATCATAATGAACTGGCTGGCCTCTATGTCGAGATGTTTGATCAGTTTCTGGTAATCTTTCTCATGTTTTTCACTCATGATCTCGATGTGGTGAAAATAGTGTTCGAGACCAGATCTTTTTAATTTTCGTTCCTGGTCCAGCAGGTCACCTTTCGTTGCTACTACTAACCGGTATTTATCTTTTAGTGCCTTTAAAGTGTCTTCCACGCCATCGAGTAATTCAATTGGCTTTTCCAGCAATTCTTTACCATATGTAATTGCTTTTTCAATGATTTCCGGGTTGATATCCCTGCCACCAATACGCAAAGCTGTTTCCACCATACTCAGCATAAAACCCTTGATGCCGTAACCATATAAAGCAAGATTATCGATCTCGGTTTTAAACAATTCTTTGGCGGTTGTGTGCTGGGGCAAATAATCTTCCAGCAGGGCGCAGAATTTTTTTTCTGTTTCCTGGAAATAGGGTTCATTCACCCATAAGGTATCATCGGCATCAAATGCAATTACTTTAATGTCCATAAACTATCCTTCTATTCTTTTTATATCGGCACCTAATTTTATTAGTCGTCCGTCAATATCCTGGTAGCCGCGGTCTATCTGTTCAATATTTTGAATGATACTTTTTCCCTCTGCACTGAGTGCGGCGATCAATAATGACACACCGGCACGGATATCCGGCGAACTCATGGTGATGCCCCGGAGTGCCTGTTCTCTTTCTAACCCGATCACGACAGCCCGGTGAGGATCACAGAGTACGATCCTGGCGCCCATATCAATGAGTTTATCGACAAAGAACAAACGACTTTCAAACATTTTCTGGTGGATGAGTACAGATCCCCTGGCCTGTATTGCTGTTACCAAAACAATACTCAGGAGGTCGGGTGTAAATCCCGGCCAGGGATGATCATAGATCGTCAGTACAGAACCATCCAGGAATGTTTGTATCTCATATATTTCCTGGGAAGGGATATGAATATCATCACCACTAAAATTCATTTTAATGCCGAGCTGCTGAAATTTTTCCGGAATGATACCCAGGTGTTCGATTCCTGCATTCTTAATAGTAATATCACTTTGCGTCATAGCTGCAAGACCAATAAAAGAACCCACTTCGATCATATCTGGCAGCATACGGTGTTCGGTGCCACCGAGATAACTCACCCCTTCAATAGTCAGCATATTACTTCCAGTACCGCTGATCTTTGCGCCCATCCGGTTCAGCATGCTGCATAGTTGCTGGATATAGGGTTCGCAGGCAGCGTTATAAATAGTAGTGGTGCCATTTGCCATGGCTGCTGCCATCACAATATTGGCCGTACCTGTAACAGACGGTTCGTCTAACAACAGGTTAGCCCCTTTCAGGTTGGGAGCTTCCAGGTGAAAGAAACCATCTTCAGCATGATAGTTAAAAGAAGCACCTAGCTTTTCAAATCCTATGATGTGAGTATCTAATCTTCTCCGGCCAATTTTATCACCACCGGGTTTAGGGATAAATGCTTTTCGGAATCTGGATAACATCGGACCCGCCAGCATAACAGATCCACGCAATCTTCCGCTTTTCTTTTTATAGGTCTCGCTGTGCAGGTAATCGATGTTTACATTGTCTGCCTGGAAGATACAGGTATCCCGCTGCGGTCGTTCTATCTTCACTTCCATATCACCCAATAGTTCTATCAGGAGATTGACGTCAAGTATGTCAGGAATATTGGTGACAGTAATTTTTTCAGGTGTAAGTAATACGGCACTAATGATCTGCAGGGCCTCATTTTTTGCACCTTGCGGAATGATCTCACCCCGTAATTTTTTGCCACCTCTTACTTCAAAGGAATGCATCTTTTTGAATTGATTGGTTGATACCTTTAAATATTGGAACAGGTAGGTGCAAGGTAAATTTTTACAGGGACAGAGGGATGAATTAAAAAGGAAAAGGTTGAGCAGAATTACCTGTCAACCTTTAATCTATAATTTTTACAATTACATATTTAATATCTCTTCTTCTTGAAATTGCCACCACCACCTCCGCGGTTATCACGGCCATCATTGCGGCGTTGGCCACCGCCGCCATTACCCCCGCCACGTTGCTGAAATTTACCTCTTGGTTTACCATAACCACCACGGTCCCGGTTTTCCTGTTGCGGACGGAAAGCTTTTACAAATGGGGTATTTGTAAAAGTAAGCTGGCCATTGGTAATGCTGCTGAGTTCACTTTGAATAGCATCATCGTGAACGATCTCTTTATGCCAGTTATTATAAGCCAGCTTCATGTAGTAGGCTACCGCATTGGCGAATCCTAATTTCTTCTCGGGGTTCTCTTCTTTCAGTGCTTTATTAATGATCACTTCCAGGTTTTTACCCAGGTGTGAGAATTTCGGATGACGTTTTGGGTAAGGAAGCGGGTCTGGTTTTGCCTTCAGTGTTTCCCGGGTTGGGATCGGGTAAGGCGACTTAACATCTAACTTAAAATCGGCGATCAGGAAAAGGTGATCCCAGAGCTTATGGCGAAAATCTTCCACATTCTTAAGATGGGGGTTCAGGAAGCCCATCAGCTCAATAACTGAGTACGCCTGGCGCTGGCGTCTTTCCGGGTCTTCAATGGTCAGCACATGTTCGATCATTTTCTGAACATGCCGGCCATATTCTCTCATTGTGAGGTGATTCCTGGTGGTATTATATTCCATGTAAATAAATTGGTCAGCAACAAATGTATGAAATGCAGGCGGAAGAAAGAAACCGGAGGTCTGCTGGGCAGAGCTCCGGTCAAAGTCTTTCAAAATATTGGGAAATCAGAAAAATATATAGGTGGGGAGGTTAAAAGAAAGGGGCCCCGAACCAAGGCCCCTTTTACAAGCCACCATCCTCTTCCACCTAAGAGGTCATTTAATGAAAAGTTGATTGACACTGGACAACTGGCTCGCTACATTGGTTAGCCGAACCCAGTAGAAACCCTTATGTAGGGTAGCTACCTGTTGATATGAGTTACCTGCCACTTCAATTTCTTTATTGACAACAGTCTGACCCAGTGCGTTGTTTATAAGAACTACATATTTTCCGGCTGTAATATTATCAAATTTGATACCAACAATACCTGTGGATGGGTTTGGATAGATATTAAATTTAACCGGGGAATTATTTTCTGCATCTACATATTTAATATCGGTAAAATACGAACGGCCATCCTCACCAACCTGCCTGATGCGGAAGAAATAACGGCCGGTTGTAGTCATTTCATATAAATAAGAATAAGCACTATTGCCATTGGTATTTCTCTGCACATTATCAACTGGCTGGAAGTTAAAGCCATCACGGCTCATTTGTACTTCATAATGATAGCCGGCACCGTTTTGATTGTTATCATATCCAAACCATTTCAGTGCTGCTTTTTTATCATCTGCTTTGTTAACTGAAAACCTGTAAATATTCAGGGGTAAAAGATAACCCGGGCATGTACAGTATTCAAAGTGAAAATTCACAAGCGCTGATGTTAATACAAGCGTACTGCTGCTGCCTCCTGATATGGAAGCACTGGTTGATACACTTATATCATAGTTATACGTAACACTGTCCGTACCATAAAATTGAATGATGGTTGCTGAATCACTTACAGTACGGCACAATACTTCATTTAAAATGGTATCATTGGCCATCGAATAAAAATCGGTACCTGCTCCTGGTGTACCATCATAGGCAGTCAGGATATTTCCCGGAGGGCCATATGAAAGACTGGCACTGTTAGATAAAGGAGTTGATATGCCCGGACCTGTGATCTGGTCGGTTCTTATATAGTTAAATGTCGCTGTTTGCGGAGAAGCTGCATAATTTTGCATCGCCAGTGTATCAATAATACCGGTTATGGTAACACAAAGCCGTACACAGGTCACCATTCCACCCTGGGGATTAAATTGAGGAAATTTCACCGGGATGGAAGTAACGCCTGTTGGAAATTTAATAGTAGTGTCGTAGGCAGTTGAGCCCGGAGGAAAACCAATCGGGCATTGCGCATCCGATCTGTTAGTATTTACCAGCAACAAGATGATAAGCAGAAGAAAAGATGTGAAAGTTTTTGTATAGATATGTTTCATAGGGTATGTTTTGGTATCACACGGGTATCGGTTTGAAGGATAAAAGTAGTCAAGTGGGTATTGGTTAACAATTGTATAACTGCCCTATTTTAAAACCGGTATTTAATGAATATCCACAGTGATTGTTCCTGTAAGTTTCAACATTCCAACATGGGTAAACTTTGTATATAGTGATAGTAGAATAAAAAGATAAAATACCTGCATGCTGTTTTTTCGACAGTCGTTACACAGGTTTTTTACTAAGGAAATCCACAATCAGCCAGTAACTTTGCGTTCAATCATGCGAATTGCGGTAAATACAAGGTTTTTGCTGGATGACTATCTCGAGGGATTTGGCTATTTTTTATACGAAACGATCCGGAGAATTGTTGCCGATAACCCACAACATGAGTTTATTTTCATTTTCGACCGGCCATATAACCGGCGTTTCGTCTTTGCAGATAATGTAAAAGCCGTGGTGACAGGTCCTCCCGCCCGTCACCCCCTGCTATGGAAATTGTGGTATGATATAAAAGTGCCGGCCCTCTTAAGAAAGCACAAAGCAGATGTTTTTGTGTCCTGCGATGGCTTTTGTTCTTTGTCAACAAAAGTTCCGCAGTGCCTGGTACTCCACGACCTTTCTTTTTTACATTACCCTGCTTTTATAAAAAAATCACACCTGTTATTTTGTAAAAGGTATACAGCAAAATTTTTAGAGAAAGCGAAGTCGGTGGCTACTGTTTCCTTCTTTTCCAGGAATGATATTCTTGCACAATACCCGGTCAATAAGGATAAGATAGATGTAGTATACAGTGCCGCTAAAGAAATTTTTCAGCCTGTAAACAGGGAAGTAAAAGAGCAGGTAAAAGAGAAATATACTGACGGGAAAGACTATTTTTTATATACAGGAGCCATACATCCCCGTAAGAACCTGATGAACCTGCTGAAGGCTTTTTCTGTGTTCAAGAAAAAACAAAAAAGTAACCTGAAGCTGGTACTGGCAGGAAGGCTGGCCTGGAAGTTTGATTCTTTTGTTGAGGCATTGAAGACATACAAATACAAGGATGATGTGTTGCTGACGGGCTATTTGCCGGAAGAAGAATTAGTAAAATTGACCGCCTCTGCTTATGCCATGGTGTATCCCTCTTTGTGGGAAGGTTTTGGGGTGCCTGTAGTAGAAGCAATGCGTTGTGAAGTACCGGTGATCACATCTTCCAATTCATCTATGCAGGAAATAGCAAGAGATGCTGCTTTATATGCCGATCCGGCCAATTATAACTCAATAGCTGACCAAATGTTGTTGCTCTACAAAGACGAAAGCGTAAGAGCTGAACTAATTATAAAAGGAAAAATGGTTGAGCAGGAGTATACATGGGCAAGGACGGCAGACCTGTTATGGCAATCCATATTGAAAGCTGTCAGCTGATTTCATTTACCTTTGCCTTCTTTTAATAACAAAATATGAGTAAATCAACGATCACAATCGGGGTGAATATGGATGCAAGCCGGTTACCGGAATCTATTGAATGGTCCGCATCAGACACTACCGTGGAAAATGCCCAAAAAGCAAAAGCATTCATGCTTTCTTTTTGGGATAGTGCGGAAAAAACAGCTTTACGTATTGACCTCTGGACAAAAGACATGATGGTGGATGAGATGGCGGATTTCTTTTACCAGACCATGATGACAATGGCCGATACCTACGGAAGGGCCACCAATCACCCGGAGGCGGTGGACGATATGAAAAAATTCGCTAAAGAATTCTATCATAAATGCAGGGAAAAGCAAATGAAGGAAAATAAAGCGTAAGAAAATTTTAAAATAATACTATGAGTCTCGAGCAAAAAATAATGACAGAACTAAAGGCAGCAATGCTGGCTAAGAATGAAGCTGCATTAAGAAGCCTTCGTGCTGTAAAAGCAGCTATCTTATTAGCTAAAACTTCGGAAGGTGCCAGTGGCGAATTAACGGAAGATGATGAAATTAAATTATTGCAGAAACTGGTGAAACAACGAAAAGATTCATTAGAGATCTTTCAGCAGCAGAACAGGATAGACCTGGCACAAAAAGAACAGGAAGAGATCGCTGTGATCGAAAAGTTTTTGCCGGCACAATTAACTGCAGAAGAAATCAAAGCAGAATTAGCCAAGATCATTGCTGCAACCGGGGCTTCTTCACCAGCAGATATGGGCAAAGTGATGGGCGCAGCCACCAAACAACTGGCTGGAAAGGCAGACGGGAAAACGATCTCCACCCTCGTAAAGGAGTTGTTAAACAAATAAAACAACAAGCAGTTTTAAAATTTGCTCAACGATAATTACGTTAGGGAATTAATCATCATTTTGTCATTATGATCCTTGATATTGTTTTTGCTATAGTCATCATTCTTGCTGTTATCAGGGGTTACCAGCGGGGATTGATTATCGGTATCTTTTCATTTGTAGCAATTATCGTTGGATTGGCAGCTGCTATCAAGTTATCCGCTGTTGCAGCCGGTTATATAGGGTCTGCTGTAAAAATTTCCAACCAGTGGCTTCCTGTTGTTTCCTTTATTGTTGTCTTCCTGATCGTGGTATTGCTTATTCGTTGGGGAGCCAATGCTATTGAAAGTACAGTGGAAGTGGTGATGCTGGGGTGGTTGAATAAGCTGGGAGGTATCCTGCTTTATATAGCTATTTATACCATCGTGTTTAGTGTGGTGCTTTTTTATGCAGAGCAGGTAAAGCTTATACAACCCGGGACCATTCAGCAATCAGTAACTTATTCATATATTCAGCCATGGGGTCCAAAAGCTATTGATAGTTTTGGCCGTATCATACCAGTTTTTAAAGATATGTTTACAGAGCTTGAAAGTTTCTTCGGTGCTGTTTCAAAAGACATTCCCCCCAGGTAATTTCTGAATATTTGAACACCCCCGAAACTCTTACCCGGCCAACCAAACGATACATAAGTGAGCCCAAAGGGCAAAAAGCCTGCAAAAGCAAAACAACTTTTTAAAACAAGCCTGTTGCGCCTATATTTGCGGCAACCTCATCCTTTTATACAGCAAACTGAGCGTTTTTGCGCCAAAACGATTATTTTAGTCCCTGAATTTGGGGATAGCACGAACCGAATTGACTGCCCATGGAATACGAGATCAAACAACAGGATAAGTTCAGATTTATTGAAGAAGGCAACGGGGAGCCGTTGGTGCTTTTGCATGGCCTGTTTGGAGCACTAAGCAATTTCAGGACCCTTATTGAATATTTTAAGCAACATAATAAAGTAATAGTGCCAATGCTCCCGCTGCTGGAGATGGACATATTACATACATCTGTTGGCGGATTGGCCAAGTTTGTCCATAAATTCCTGGATGCAAGAGCACTTGATAAAGTGCATTTAATGGGTAACTCCCTGGGCGGACATGTAGCCCTGGTGCATACATTAAAGCACCCGGAAAGGATAAAATCCCTGATTCTTACCGGCAGCTCCGGTCTTTTTGAAAATGGTATGGGTGATAGTTATCCCAAAAGAGGGGACTATGAATATATTAAGAAAAAGACAGAACTGACCTTCTACGATCCCAATACTGCCACCAAAGAGCTTGTTGATGAGGTTTATAGCATAACCAACAACCGTCTGAAGGCCATTAAGATCATTGCCCTGGCAAAAAGTGCTATCCGAAATAATTTAGGAGAAGAACTCAATCAAATCAAACAGCCTACGTTATTAGTATGGGGGAATAATGATACGATCACCCCGCCATTTGTAGCCCGGGAGTTCAATAAACTGATCCCGAACAGTGAGCTTCATTTTATTGATAAATGCGGGCATGCACCGATGATGGAAGTACCGGATGAATTCAATGCGATACTTCACAAATTTTTGAAAAAGCTCAACGAGCCTGCAACAGTTGGGTAATCGTTGTGGTCTTATGAAAAACAAAGCCGCTATCCATGTTAACCAGGGAATTACCATCTCAAACATTGCCCTGTCTGCATCTTGAGGACAAGGTGTACCAGGCGCTACAGCTCATGAATGATAATCATGTGACGCACCTGCCCATTGTGGAAGGGGATAAATATGTTGGTATCATCAGCGAAGATGATCTGCTCCAGGCTGAAAATGATAACTCCGAGTTAAACACACTGCAGCAATCATTTGCCAGTACTTCAGTTAAAGAAGATGAACATTTTTTAAAAGCAGTGCAGCTTGCTGCTGAAAATGGATTAAGTGTGGTTCCGGTGGTGAATACTGAAAATGATCTGGTAGCCACCATCGCTTATTCAGATCTTTTGAAACACGCCTCCGAATTCATGAGCCTGAATGAACCCGGCGGCCTGATCGTACTGGAAATGGAAAGCAACCAGTATTCTTTCAATGAGATCAGTAAGCTGGTGGAAACGAATGATGCCCAAATAACCCAGCTCAATACCTCTAATGACCCTGAAACAGGCCTAATGCAAGTAACAATACGCATCAATAAACCTGAGGTTTCAGATATTGTAGCTACGTTTCAGCGATACGATTATACCATCAAACACTACTTCGGCGAGGAACTATATGTCAATGAATTGCGCAGCAATTACGACAACCTGATGAACTATCTGAAGATATAAACGGTTTTTCCCTGTAATATGCTGAAACTCTTGCGAAAACCAGCTAACTTTAGTTGTTTACGATGAACGCTGCCAATGCCGCAGACTTATAAATATTATACCTGGTTAGTACTCTTGCTGATGGCTGGCAATTACCTGTTTGCCCAGGAAGTAATGGTTGAAAAAGGCCCGGCGATCAGTCCTGATTCAACTCTTCAAAACCAGGCTTCCAAAAACGTACAGGAGAATGTTTCTTTCACTATCCGCAACATTATCATCACCGGCAATAAGAAAACAAGAGCCAGTATTATTCTTCGTGAAATACCCCTCCGGTCTGGCGAGGAATATTCCTTACAGGACCTGGTCAAAAAATTTGAAGATGCCCGTCGCCAACTGATGAATACTGCTCTTTTTATTGATGTGGTGGTTGCTTTAGCAAAGTCGGACGGCTATATGGTGGATGTGGCGGTGGATGTCAGGGAACGCTGGTATATTTTTCCTGTCCCTTATTTTAAACCTGTTGACAGGAACCTGAACCAATGGCTTTTTGAAAAAGGAGCGAGCCTCAGCCGGTTAAATTACGGGTTGAAAATTTTGCATAATAATGCCACGGGAAGGAATGATAAATTCAGGCTGTGGCTGGTAGGAGGGTACACAAAACAATTTTCCTTCAGCTATGACCGGCTCTATATTGATAAGAAAATGAAATGGGGGCTTAGCACAGCATTCGCTCTTGGTAAGAACCGGGAGATGAATTATAATACCGTTGCTGATAAACAGGTTTTTATTAAAGACGAAAACAATTACCTGCGGAGCTTTGTATCAGCGAATGCGGAGCTTACCTACAGGAGGGCCATCAAGACAAGACACCGGTTTGGTATCGGCTATACGATGGAGAATGTAAAGGATACCATAGTAAAACTGAATCCTGATTATTTTCAATCCGGCCGTAACCGTATCCAGTTCCCGGAGATATATTACCGGATGAGCTATTATGACCTTGATTATATCCCTTACCCCACGAAAGGTTATGCTGCGGAAGTATCGATGGGAAAGAGAGGATTTAATAAAAGCATTAATGTCTGGTACCTCTCAGTAAAAGGTGCAGGCAGCTGGCATACCGGTAAGAAATCATTTATCAATGTAATTGCCTACGGAAATATAAAAGCACCATTCAAGCAACCTTATTTTATGCAACGCTTCCTGGGTTATGGAGATGCTTTTATGCAGGGGTATGAATATTATGTTGTTGATGGTGTTGCCGGCGGGTTCATAAAAACCACGTATACCCGGGAATTCTTACATTTCAGTGTACCCACTCCGGGCAAAAACAGGCAGATGCCCGAACGGCTGCCATTTCGTTTCTTTGCAAAAGTATTTGCCAATGCAGGGTATGTACATAATCCATTACCAGGATTTAATTCTTTATCCAACAAAATGCTTTTTTCGGGTGGTATAGGACTTGATATTTTAACTTCCTATGATTTTACCCTGAAGCTGGAGTGGACCTTTAACCAGTTAGGTGAGAACGGAGTATTTTTACATCGCAAGACTATTTTTTAAAATGAAGGCAGCTATTTACAGCAGGATTCTGGAAGATGATCAGCAGGAAGATGTTCAGTTGTTTTTTGATGAACTCCGGCGGCAAAAAATCACCCCTGTTGTTTTTCATTCTTATTTTGAACAGGTAAAAGGAAGGATCAGCCTCGGGGAAGATACACAGACCTTCACCCTTTCAGAACAATTGACCGAAGATATTGAGTTCATCATTAGCCTTGGAGGAGATGGGACATTGCTTGATACCATAACACTGGTTAGAGATAAGCCCGTTTTTATCATGGGCATCAATTTTGGCCGGTTGGGTTTCCTGGCCAGTATTGGCCGTGAGGCGGTCTCAACAGCAGTAAAAGCAATTGCCAACCGGACTTACGTGGTAGATAAACGAACCATGATCCATGTGGATGCGGATCTTCCTCTATTCGGTAATGTACCCTACGCATTGAATGAATTTTCTATTCATAAAAGGGACACGGCTTCAATGATAAAAATTCATACCTACCTGAATGGTGAATTTTTAAATACTTATTGGGCTGATGGCCTGATCGTGGCAACACCTACGGGCTCCACCGGCTATTCATTAAGTTGTGGCGGCCCTATTGTTTTCCCTGAATCGGGCAGTTTTGTCATTACGCCTGTAGCACCTCACAACCTCAACGTAAGACCATTGATTGTTCCTGATGATAACGTCATTTCATTTGAAGTGGAAAGCCGTTCAGAGAATATTATCTGTGCGCTGGATTCCCGCCGGGAGATCGTTGGAAAGTATGTACAGCTGGCTGTCCGGAAGGAGGAATTCCCCATAAAACTGCTTCGTCTCAGCGAAAATAATTTTTTGCAAACCCTTCACAATAAACTTACCTGGGGTCTCGACAAACGCAATTAAAGTGCAGGGCGAATGAAAGAAAATAGCTATTTTTCCGTTCTATTTTATCCCGAACCATATTTGAGGTATATGAAAAAGTTATTGGCCATTGTGTTTTTTGTTGCCCTTTTCACCGGGGGTATATCTGCTGACCTGAATGCTCAATCACAATATGCCGTGAGGCAGGAAGGTGAGTTTGGTGTTGGTCTCGGGGCTGGTCATTATTTTGGGGATTTGAATACAAGAGCCTGGCTGAACAGGTCAAAAATGGCCGCCAGTGTTTTCTTTCGCAAAAATTTTGGTAACTATATTGCTGCACGCATCGGTGTGAGTTATGCAAGACTGGGCTATTCGGATATTTATAATACCCACAATGAATACATGTATCGCCGCAACCTGAGTTTCAACAGCAATGTATGGGAGCTGGCTTTGCAGGGTGATTTTAATTTCTTTCGCTTTATGCCTGGTGAACCCGGTTTCAATTTCACTCCTTATGTAACATTGGGTGCGGGTATATTCAGTTATGATCCCTACACCTACCTGAGAGGGGAGAAGATATTTTTAAGGCCACTGGGTACAGAGGGGCAAGGTAACGCCGCTTACCCCGAACGTAAACAATATAGTTCCATGGGGATCAGCCTGCCCATTGGTGTAGGCATTAAATATTCACTCAACGAAAGAATGAATATCGGGTTTGAAATATTGCACCGCCTGACCAACACGGATTACCTGGATGATGTAAGCACCACTTACGTGGATGCGGCTATCTTCCCAACCAATCCTGATGGCAGCCCCTCCAGTGCTGCTTTATTGCATGACAGGTCTTATGAATTAGGCGAGCCTATCGGTCTTCCCGGCAGGCAAAGAGGTAACAGCAGGCAAAAAGACCAATTTGTGACAGCCATGTTCTTCGTTACATTCAACCTGCAGTCATATAAATGCCCTACTTCTAATTAAAAAAAAGGATTAGCTGGTAAATAACCAGGAATTGCCCCTTACTGGTCCAAAAAAGGCTATTTATTTAAAGATAATTTAGACCCGGCGCAGGATTGCACCGGGCCTTGTTTTTTGTACCTTCGTGCCCCTTAAGGAATAAGTATTTATGTCCCAGCTTTTGGAAAAAATAAACAAAGAACATTTACCCCGTCATATCGCCATCATTATGGACGGTAATGGCCGGTGGGCAAAGGAGCAGGGACAGGACCGGCTATATGGTCATTTCCATGGAGTAGAGAGTGTACGAAACATCGTGGAAGGATGTGCAGAACTGAAAATCGAATACCTGACTCTTTATGCTTTTTCAACGGAAAACTGGGACCGACCTGAATACGAAGTGATAGGCCTGATGGAATTGCTGGTGAGCACTATCCGCAAAGAAGTGGAAAGCCTGCATAAGAACAACATCCGGCTGCATGTGATCGGCGACATGAATATGCTGCCGGAATATGCCCGCCAGGAATTGAATGAAGCGCTGGATTTTACTAAAGATAATACCGGGCTGAATCTAATTATGGCATTGAGTTATAGCGGCCGCTGGGAGCTGTTGAATGCGGTAAAAAATATTGCACACGAAGTAAAAAAGGGCAAGCTCACCGTGGAGGAAATTGACCAGGATACCCTGCAACGTTACCTCTGTACCAGCGGTTTCCCTGACCCGGAACTGATGATCAGGACCAGTGGTGAATACCGGATCAGTAATTTCCTGTTGTATCAACTGGCTTATGCCGAATTGTATTTTACCAATGTACGCTGGCCCGATTTCCGGAAAGAAAACTTATACGAGGCAATTTTGGATTTTCAGAACCGGGAACGAAGGTTTGGAAAAACGAGTGAACAAGTGATTAGTGGGTAATTGAAAAGGGTAGTGGGCCAAACTTTCTGTAACTGGTAAGCCGTTCTCCCCCTTCTTTAACAAACACTTTCGATATTTACCGTTAATTTGCCAGCAAAAGAAAGGACTGATAGACTCTAAATAACAGATAATAAGTTAATTACGTATATACCATACCCACAAGGAAAATTTTCTGACTGACTTTGAATAATCAACCATGCAACGATTTTTATCCAGGATCACTGTTTTATTGATAACTGCTTTAGTTTCCGTTCACCAGGTTCAGGCACAGGAGCCTACCTCTGTTGACCCCAAACTCCTGGAGTGGGAAACGGCCAGGATTCCTAAAGAATATACTATTGCTGAAATCAATATTACTGGTATCCGGTACCTGGATACTGCCATTGTAGCTTCAATATCAGGTTTGCAGGTGGGTGATAAATTCATGCACCCCGGCAATGATATTTTTGCAAAAGCTATAGCTAACCTCTGGAGGCAAAAATTATTTTCTAATGTTCAGATCTTCATTACAAAGATTGTTGATGATAAAGTGAGTATTGAGATCAGCGTACAGGAACGGCCCAAGCTGGGTAATTTCAAATTTGTTGGAGTCAAAAAATCAGACCAGGAAGAATTGCAGGGGAAGATGGGGCTTGCCAAGCAAACTATTATTACGGAAAATATGCGCCGTAATATTATTGAAGTAGCCACCAAATATTTTAGAGAAAAAGGTTACCAGAATGTTTCTGTACGAATTGAAGAGCAAAATGATCCGGCCTTTGTGAATTCTAATGCACTCACTATCTACATTGATAAAGGGGATAAGATCAAGATCGAGAATATCAATTTCTTTGGCAACAATCATATTGATGCGCTGAAGTTGAAAAAGCAACTGAAGGGCACAAAGGAAAAGAGCAGGTTCACTTTATATGCTCAAAAAGATACCAGCCGGTTCGGAACAAAAGAAAGCTACAAATTCAGCCAGTACACAAAGGACTGGGGTTTTCTGTCGATCAGCAAGACCAAAAAATTAGTAGATCCTTATTTCCGGTTCAAATTATTTACCGGCGCCAAGTTTGACCCGAAAAAGTTTGAAGAGGACCGGGAGAAATTACTGGACTATTATAATGCCCAGGGATATCGTGATGCACAAATAGCCGATACTGCTATTTATACCGGGAAAAGCGGAAACCTGAATATTGATATTAAGATTGAAGAAGGAAGACAATACTATTTTGGAAATATTACCTGGAAAGGGAATTCCAAGTACAGTGATTCTATCCTGAACCTGGTCTTGGGTATCAATAAAGGAGATATTTATAATATTGACATTCTTAATAAACGACTCGGAAAGCAATTAACACAGGAAGGTGGTGATATCAGCGGACTTTACATGGATGATGGATACCTGTTCTTCCAGGTGGAACCCGTGGAAACAGCAGTTTATAATGACACTATCGATCATGAGATCAGGATCAAAGAAGGTCCGCAGGCAAGGATCAAGAATGTGACCATTGCCGGTAATGAAAAAACAAAAGACTATGTTATTCGTCGTGAGCTGAGAACCATCCCGGGTGAATTGTTCAGCCGATCCGACCTGATCCGTTCGCAACGGGAATTGGCTAACCTGAACTTCTTTAACCAGGAAACCATAAACCCTGGTGTTGTGCCGAATGCTGATGATGGAACTGTTGATATCAACTGGAAGCTGGAAGAAAAATCTTCCGACCAGTTGGAACTATCGGCCGGATGGGGTGGTGGTGTTGGATTAACGGGAACACTGGGTGTTACATTCAACAACTTCTCGATTAAAAATATTCTGAAAAAATCTGCCTGGGATCCATTACCAACGGGTGACGGACAAAAATTGAGCCTTAGGGTACAGTCAAACGGAAGAGCCTATCGTTCTTACAGTTTCTCCTTTACTGAACCCTGGTTAGGCGGCAAGAAAAGAAATTCATTGACAGTTGGTATCAACAGCAGTAAATTTTCAAACGCCTTTGACCCCTACACGGGCCAGATCGACCGGGCCAGGTCAGATACCAATTATTTAAAAACAACGGGGCTTACACTTTCATTGGGCAAGCAGCTAAAATGGCCGGATGATTTTTTCAGTCTTGTATTCTCCCTGAATTTTACCCAGTATAAACTAGCTAACTATCCCGTATTCCAGGGGTTGAGTGACGGAACGTCGAACAATATCAGTATGAAGATCGCTTTACAGCGTTCTTCTGTATTCAACCCGATCTTCCCAACCAGCGGATCGAACCTGATGGCCAGTGTTCAGTTCACACCTCCTTATTCTTTATTCAATAAGAATTTATCAAAATCGGCTAATCCCTACAAAACACCAGAATATCATAAATGGCGTTTTAATGCAGAATGGTTCGTGCCCATCGGTAAACCATTGGGTGCAGAAAAGAACCGCCAGTTTGTGCTGAAGATGGCTGCTAAATATGGATTCATGGGCCGCTATAGTAACGACCTCGAATATTCGCCATTTGAACGTTTCCAGGTGGGTGATGCAGGTCTGACCAATAATTTCGGTTTGTTAGGTTATGATATCATTGCTCATCGTGGTTATCCGGTTTACCAGTCATCTGATCCTACCGTGAACCCTGATCAGCAAAGTGCACAGAACTTCTTTACCATTTTTAATAAATACCAGCTGGAGATGCGTTTCCCGCTGGTGACCAACCCAAGCAGTACTATCTATGCGTTGACTTTCTTTGAAGCAGCCAACGGATGGTATAATTACAAGGACTATAATCCATTCCGTCTCCGCCGCAGCGTGGGGGTTGGTATGCGTTTCTTCCTGCCGATGTTTGGTTTGCTTGGATTTGACTATGGAGTTGGTCTTGACCGTATACAACCGGGTCAGAGTGGCCTGAAAGGAGCATCCCGTTTCACCTTCATGTTGGGCTTTGAACCGGAATAAAATGGAAACAGTATTTTCAATCCCTGAAAATTTAGCAATATGAAAAAGATATTATCTCTTGCACTTGGTCTTATCCTTTTTGCAGGAACAGCAATGGCACAGAAATATGCCATCATTGATACCCGCTATATCTTAGATAAAATGCCGGACTATAAACAAGCTCAAAAACAGCTGGATGATGTAGCGGCGGAGTGGCAGAAAGATATTGACGGGAAACAAGCAGAGCTGGACAAAATGTATAAGGATTTTGAAGCTGAGCAGGTGATGCTGAGTGATGAGTTAAAGAAAAAGCGGGAAGACCAGCTTTTTATGAAGGAAAAAGAGCTCAGGGACCTGCAACGTAAACGCTTTGGTTTTGAAGGAGATCTCTTCAAGAAAAGGCAGGAGCTCATCAAACCCGTACAGGACAAGGTTTACAACGCCGTGCAGAAAATGGCTACCCTGCGGGGCTATGATTTTGTGCTGGATAAAAGTGAGGGAATTACCATTATATTTGCCGACCCTAAACTGGACAAGAGCGAAGATGTGCTGAAAGAACTGGGGGTTAAGTAAAGGCGAATTGTTAAAAAATCACAAAAGGCAACCAAACGTTTTTGAACTGAATCATTAATAAGTAAAAATTAAACTCACCAGGTGTGGTGAGTAATTGAAAAGTCAAAAAAAACACTCATGAAAAAATTGAAATTAGTAGCGGTGGCAATGGTACTGTTGATAGCAGGAACGGCGTCTGCACAAACCAAGATCGGTTATATCCGTATCGATGATATCGTAGGCCTGATGCCTGAATTAGCCCAGACAAAAGTAAATATGGATACAGTGGGTCAGAAATATGTGCAGGATTCTATCCTTCCCCGTTTGAACTATGTGCAGTCTGAATACCAGCGCAAACTGCAGGAGTATGCAGATACTACCAAGCCAAAGGGTGTAAAAGAGGAAATTCTGAAAGATCTACAGGCCTATAAAGAAGAGCTGGATGCTGCTGAAGGCCTGATCCAGCAGGTACAACAATACAAGCAACAGGAATACCTGAAGCCCTACTATGCAAAAGCAAAAAAAGCAATTGATGCAGTTGCCAAAAAGAAGGGATATACACATGTTGTTTCTACCGAAGTTTTCCTTGTAGCTCCTGAAACAGATGATATGTCATTAGCCGTGTTGGCAGAACTGGGCATTAAATTGCCTAATCAGCCGGCAGCAGGTGGAGCCAAGCCAGCAGGAACAAAACCAGCCGGTAACTAAGCAACCGCTTTCAAAATAGTGTAGCCCTGTTTCATCTTGTATGAAACAGGGCTTTTTAATAGGCCGTAGTGCCTATTTTTGTTCTATGCAAAAAGGAGGTCCCATTGGTGTGTTTGATTCCGGGTATGGCGGGTTGACGGTGTTGAAAGAGATCATCAGCAAGCTGCCGCAATACGATTATCTCTATCTTGGAGATAATGCCCGTGCGCCGTATGGTAACCGCTCCTTTGATACAGTCTATCATTATACCCTGCAAGCTGTGCAATGGTTTTTCGAACAGGGTTGTTCATTAGTGATCCTGGCCTGTAATACCGCTTCTGCGAAAGCACTGCGGACTATTCAGCAAAATGACCTTCCCCGCATAGCTCCGGGCAAGAGAGTATTAGGAGTGATAAGACCCACGGCAGAAGTGATCGGTACTTACTCTGAAACAAAGAATGTGGGGATACTGGCCACGAACGGAACGGTGGCTTCTGATTCTTACCCCATCGAAATAGCAAAATTCTACCCGGATATCAACGTGTACCAGGAAGCATGCCCGATGTGGGTGCCATTGGTGGAGAACAATGAACACCTTAGTAATGGTGCAGAATACTTTGTAAAGAAAAACCTGCAGAACATTTTTGAAAAGGGTGAGACGATCGATGTTCTCTTACTCGCCTGCACCCATTACCCCTTGTTGAAAGAGAAGATAGAGGAATATCTCCCGGTAGGTGTTAAGCTGCTTTCCCAAGGGGAGATCGTTGCTGAAAGCCTTGCCGATTACCTGCAAAGGCACCCGGAACTGGAATCATTATGCAGTAAAAGCGGCACCCGGCAATTCTTTACTACGGACTCCGTAGAAGATTTCGATAACCACGCCGCTATCTTTTTTGGCGAACCGGTAGAGTCGAAACATGCCGTGGTGGAAACTCCAACCAACTGACGATCAGGGAACAGGAAGATGAACGGGGCGCCGCAAGAAAGCCCAACCAGGGCGAAAAAACCGGCTTACAAATATTATCTGCCCCAGCTCCTGAGTTCTGCCTGTCAACCCTTACCTTTGCCGTCCTTTCATCCCGCCTGGGGAGAGACGGGTTGTGGTGACCCTTTTTACCAGGCGAAATTGAAACCTGGGCCGTTCTCCCGGTCCGCATTTCAAAACATGAAAAAGAGAAATAATTAATTATGAAACGTACATTTCAACCTCATCGTAAGCGTCGTAAATCAGTACATGGTTTTCGTAAGCGTATGGCAACTGCCAATGGCCGTAAAGTACTGGCAAGCCGCCGTGCAAAAGGTCGTAAGAAGCTGACGGTTTCTGATGAAAGAAAGCTGAAGTAAAAAACACCGCCGTTTTATAAACGGGGGTTTCAATAATTTTATAGCTCTGGTAGTACCGGAGCTTTTTTATTTGCGACAATTTTGGCCAAACAATTTACTTTAGGAAAAGACGAGCGGTTGAAAAGCCGGAAAGCGATCGACCAGTTGTTCAAAGAAGGACAACGCTTCAGTGTGCTGCCCTTTCGTGTCTGCTACCAGTTTACTCCTGCGGAATTAAAATTTGGTATCACCGTATCTACAAAGAATTTTAAAAAAGCAGCAGACCGCAACCGGGTAAAGCGGCTGACCCGTGAAGCCTGGCGTTTGCAGAAAAATGAACTGCAGCAAGTACTACTGGAAAAAAATAAAGGCCTGGATGTATTCCTGATCTATACAGCTAAAGAATTGCCGGACTATTCATTGATTGAGGGGAAAGTTAATATTGTTCTGAAGAAATTTTTAAAACTGGTGAATGAAACTCCTCCTGCAAATTCTTAGTCTTCCTTTTATCGCCCTGATAAAGATATACCAGCTGGTCATTTCTCCCTGGCTGGGACCGAAATGCCGCTATACACCCACCTGTTCACATTATGCAACAGAAGCATTAAAAAAGCATGGTGTATTTAAAGGGTTATGGCTCGCTATTAAAAGGATATCCCGGTGCCATCCCTGGGGAGGCAGTGGTTACGATCCTGTTCCCTGATCCTTTCTCACCTCTGCAATGAAACACTGGTATACTGCATTCCGGATATGAATAAATTCGATCAACGGGTCTGCAAATAATTCCCCGATCATCTTTTCTGCATCCTTGTTGTCTTTTATAAAACGGGCTAATATCATTCTTCTCTCCCCGTTATAACAACGTAGCACAAGACGGATAGGTAATCTTCCATTTTTTACTTCTGGAGGAAAGATGCTGCTATCCCGGTAAGTGCTGCAATCTTTATGTATATATACTGGTCCTACTTCATTATACGGATTTGCAGCATTAACAGGAGCATAGGAAAAGAGCAGCCTTTTCTCACCGGGCTGAAATTGTTTTAAGCAGCAGCGGCAGGGGCCGTACCCTGTTTCACCCGCTATGCTTTCTTCAACAGGATGACCAAAATCGTCCTGCATGGAAATTCTTATTGTATCAATGTATTTTTTGGGGATTGCCTGGTAAGTAACATTCATCTTTTAATTATTTCCTGCAAAATGATGAAACGAAGAAACAAGAACAACCCGGTTCTTGCTGAATTGATCAGCTGGCTTCTCCTAATAGCTGGCTCTGTTCCCAGCCAATAATGGAGGTTTTGCGGGCACTGCCCCAATGATATTCCCCAATGATCCCGGTAGATTTTATGACGCGGTGACAAGGGATAAGATAGGCAACCGGGTTATCGCCAATAGCGGTACCAACAGCACGAAAGGCTTTCGGTTTGCTGATAGCATGAGCAATGGAAGCATAAGTGCTTAATTCTCCCGAGGGAATTTTCAGTAAAGCTTCCCAAACTTTCAATTGAAAGGGTGAGCCTTTTAAATGGAGTTTTATCCTGGAAAGATTGGTCCAGTCCTGCTGAAAGAATTGTAATACTGGCTGATGATGTTCATTCTTTTTTTCTTTCAGTATAGCATTAGGCCAATAAGTAGATAGCTTTTCTACAGCAACTTCCCTGTCTTCAATAAAATCAATTTTGCATATTCCTTTTTGTGTAGCAGCAATAATGATATCGCCAAATGCAGTAGCGGAGAAAATATAACTGATCTCTAAATTTTCACCGCCATTCTTAAATTCACCGGGTGTCATGGCCTCAACAGCTACGAACAGGTCATGCAGGCGGCTGGTGCCGGATAAGCCTGCTTCAAAACTTACATCAGACAATGTTTTGTTCTTTAACAATAGCTCTCTTGCATGTTCCGCACTGATATACTGTAAAAATTTTTTCGGGGAAACTCCCGCCCACTCTTTGAACAATCGCTGAAAATGAAAAGGGCTGAGGTGAATATGTGCAGCAATAGCATCCAGTGAGGGTTGCTCCTTACTGTTGGCCCTGATAAATTCAATGGCGGCTGCTATACGCTGGTAGTCGTTCATATACACACAAAACTAAGCTGCAAAGAATCCTTATTCAACCCGATTCTTGCGGAAATAAAAAACCGCCCTGTTTGGCAGGGCGGTTTTCAGTATCGTGTATTTAATTATGCTTTTGCAAAGCGTTCTGCTACTTTATCCCAGTTTACCACATTCCAGAAAGCAGCCAGGTAATCAGCCCTTTTGTTCTGGTATTTCAGGTAGTAAGCATGCTCCCATACATCCACACCTAAAATTGGAGTACCTTTTACTTCTGCCACATCCATCAACGGGTTATCCTGGTTAGGCGTAGAGGAAACTTCCAGTTTACCATCTTTTACCAGTAACCAGGCCCAGCCACTGCCGAAGCGAGTCATACCGGCGTTGGCAAATTTTTCTTTGAAAGCATCAAAAGAACCAAAGGAGCTGTTGATAGCATCCGCCAGTTTACCGGATGGAGTACCACCTGCATTCGCAGCCAAACTTTCCCAGAAGAAAGTATGGTTCCAGTGGCCTCCGCCATTATTGCGGACGGCTGGTGAAATAGATCCTGCAACAGCTACCAGTTCCTCCAGCGATTTATTTTCATTGGGTGTACCAGCTACTGCTTTATTGAGATTATCAACATAGGCCTGGTGGTGTTTGCCATGATGTATCTGCATGGTCAGGGTGTCGATATGCGGTTCCAGTGCATCGTGTGCATAAGGAAGAGGTGCTAATGTAAATGCCATAGTTTATTTTTTAAAGAGTGATAATATTGTTTAATGGATAACAAAAGTAAGAAGATGTGGTTGAACGGGCCGGAATGAATATCGAATTGTTTCCTATTTCGAAAACCAGCTTATCGTTTGTCTTTAAAAAAATCCTTCATCAGTTGGGCACAATCATCCTTCAAAACACCCTTGATGAGTTCTGCTTTCGGGTGAAAAGGCCAGTTGCTACCCGCTGTTTTTTTGTACCCGTTCTTTTCATCATCTGCTCCATATACGATCTTACCAACCTTGCTCCAGTAAATGGCACCAGCACACATGAAACATGGCTCCAGGGTAATATATAAAGTGGCGTCCGGCAGGTATTTGCTGCCTAATAAATTAAAAGCAGAAGTTAAGGCGATCATTTCGGCATGGGCAGTGGGGTCGTTCAGCCGCTCGGTCATATTATGTCCCCGGGCAATTATTTTTTCATTCATCACCACCACGGCACCCACGGGTATTTCACCATCTTCAAAAGCTTTTTTAGCTTCTTTCAGGGCCTGCATCATGAAATACTCATCGGTCATACTGCTCGGGGTTTTGCCTAACTTTCCATAAAATTAGAACTAATGGACCATATCAGCCACCTGGAAAAAATGCGGCAGTATTTTGATTCAGGCATTACAAAATCATATGCGTTCAGAAAGGAGCAATTACAGAAATTGAAACAGTCGATCCTGTCACATGAACAGGATCTGTACGATGCATTATATGCCGATCTGAAAAAAAGTCCCGAGGAAACCTGGGTGACAGAAACAGGGATGGTTATTTCCGAACTCAGTGCAGCAATAAAGGACCTTAAAAGCTGGATGGAACCGGAAAAGGTAGCCACCAACTTACTCAATCTTCCCTCCGGCAGTAAAGTGCTGAAAGAGCCTTTAGGCCTGGTGCTGATCATCGGTCCCTGGAATTACCCCTTTCAATTACTCATCAATCCACTCATCGGTGCTATTGCAGCAGGCAATTGTGTGGTCTTAAAACCCAGTGAATTTGCAGTAGCAACTGAAATGATCATGAAAAAGATCATCGAAGCTGTTTTCCCGCCGGAATATATCTGTTATGTACCTGGCGATGGTGCTGTTGTTGTGCCAGCCATGATGAATAATTTTTCGTTTGATCATGTTTTTTATACAGGCAGTACTGCCGTGGGAAAGATCATTTATAAAATGGCAGCGGAGCGTTTAGTACCCGTTACCTTAGAATTGGGAGGTAAAAGCCCTTGTGTAGTGGAAGAAGATGCGAATATCAACGTAGCTGCCCGGAGGATTGCCGTCACTAAGTTCTCTAATGTTGGTCAAATGTGTGTGGCACCCGATTATGTGCTGGTACATGCGTCAAAAAAGGAAGCCTTGATGGCGGCATTGAAAAAAAGTATTCAGCAATTCTTTGGTGATAAACCGGAAGACAGCTATAGCTATGGGAAGATCATCAATGAGAAACAATTCAACCGTGTTATAGGATATCTGCAACAGGGCACTATTGAATATGGCGGACGATCCGATAAGAGTAAACTGTTTATAGAACCAACTATTTTGACCAATATACCAGCTGGCGCAGCGGTGATGAATGATGAAATTTTTGGTCCCGTTCTTCCGGTTATCAGCTTTACTACAAAAGAAGAAGCGATGCAAATCATCCGGCGGCATCCCAATCCGCTGGCTTTTTATGTTTTCACATCTTCGGGCACCCGGGAAAATGATTGGCTCAATAGTGTGGCTTTTGGCGGTGGTTGTGTCAACAATGCCAGCTGGCATCTTACGAATCATCATTTACCCTTTGGCGGGCGGGGTTTCAGCGGCAGCGGAAATTACCACGGGAAATATTCCTTTGAAACATTCAGTCATAAAAAAGCGGTTATGAAAACCCCTACCTGGTTTGACCCGGCTATCAAATACCCGCCATTCAAAGGCAAACTGAAATTATTCAAATGGGTGATACGATAAATTATTGATCATGGCAGCTAATTCATGGATGCGAAAACTAAAGAAGCTATTGATTGTTCTGTTTATGTTCATCATAGCTTTTGCGGGCTATGTGGAGATCGTAAATTATAATTCTAAAAACATGACCTACCGTCAGAAAGTGCTGAAAGCCGTGTACCCGGTTCTTATGTGGTTTACAAAATTAACAGGAACAAAAAGCAAGCAATTGGAAAATAAAGACAAAGAGCCGCCTGTATCCTTTTACAGTTTAAAAGCCATTGCCAATAATGGCGATACAATCAGTTTTGACAGTTACCGGGGTAAGAAAATCCTAATCGTGAATACCGCCAGTAATTGTGGTTATACCAACCAGTACGAGGACCTGCAAAAATTATCAGAGCAATTCGGCAGTAAACTCGTGGTGGTTGGTTTTCCGGCCAATGATTTTAAAGAACAGGAAAAAGGAACGGATGAGGAGATCGCCCAGTTTTGCAAAGTGAATTTTGGTGTCAGCTTCCCGTTGATGAAAAAGAGTGTGGTGATACAATCAGCAGGACAGAATCCCGTCTACCAGTGGCTTACTGATCCGGCAAAGAATGGCTGGAACAACCAGTATCCCACCTGGAATTTCTCCAAATACCTGGTCAATGAAAAAGGTATGCTGGTCAATTATTTTGACCCATCTGTTTCTCCACTGGCAAAAGAAGTGACGGAAGCTATTGATAAATGATTCTTCTTTCACGAAGGTCAAATAAATACAGCCATATATTGATTAACTTACGGTAAACATTGCCTGCCATGTTTACCAAAACAGATATCGAGAAATATTTTATGGCCGAAAAGCAGGAAAGCTTTTTATTCCTGCTGATCGGTATAGCTGGTATAGTTGCGGCTATTATCTTTTTTTTCTTCCTGAAAACTAATTTCTATAAAGGAGCGGCTGTTCCCCTGTTACTGGTGGGTCTGCTGCTGGGTATTGTTGGATTTACAATATATAAACGCAGCGATAGTGACCGTAAGCGTAATGTATATGCTTACAATATGAATCCCGCTGAACTAAAGGATAAGGAAATCCCCCGGATGAAAACGGTGATGAAGAATTTTGTGATCTACCGCTGGGTGGAAATAGTTCTCTTGCTCGTCGGCATTGGCCTCTATATTTATTTTATCCGTGACTTCAAGCATGATTTCTGGAGAGGCTTTGGGTTAGCACTCGCAGTAATGGCACTGACCGCCTTAGTAGCAGATTTCTTTGCCGAAAGAAGAGGAGCTGCTTACACGAAAGGATTGGAATCTTTCATTTCAAAAAATAATTAGTTATGATGTACAATGATATCATCGGCACCCTGGGTGTTGGTCTCATCCTGCTGGCTTATTTTCTCAATATCACCAAGCTCATTCAGCACGATGATAAGTTATATTTTGTAATGAATATTATCGGTGCTGCATTAGCTTGTTATGCTTCCTTACTGATCAGCTACTGGCCGTTTGTGATCCTGGAAGGAACATGGGTATTAGTATCCCTGTACGGGCTGATGAAGAATATGAAAATAAGAATGACTTAATTGACCGGGCAATTCTCGTGGTAATTGATCAGTTCGATCGGGGTCTTTTGCATTTCGAAACCGGCATAGGTAACAGCGATCTCATTCAGCACTTCGTTGATCTCGGCTTCTGTTTTCAGGGTGACAAGGCGGTTACGAAATTCCTTAATGTTTGGTAAGCCTTTTAGATAATTGGCATAATGACGACGCATCTCATTGATGCCGACAATGGGCCCTTTCCACTCCACACTTTTTTGTAAATGTTTGCGGCAAACAAAAATTCGGTCATCAATAGAGGGTGCTGCTAAATGCTCACCGGTTTGTAAAAAATGCTTGATCTCATTAAAGATCCAGGGATAACCGATAGCAGCACGTCCGATCATGATACCGTCCACACCATACCGGTTCTTATATTCCAGTGCTTTCTCCGGTGAATCAATATCGCCATTGCCAAAGATGGGAATGCTGATACGGGGATTGTTCTTCACTTTGCCGATCAGTGTCCAGTCTGCCTCTCCTTTATACATCTGTGTGCGGGTGCGGCCATGAATCGCTAAAGCCTGGATGCCCACATCCTGCAACCGTTCAGCCACTTCTTCAATATTCTTTGTGTTATCATCCCAACCCAGTCTTGTTTTAACGGTAACAGGTAACGAGGTTGCTTTCACAACAGCAGAAGTTAACCGCACCATCAGGTCAATATCTTTTAAGACACCTGCACCTGCACCTTTTAATGCAACTTTTTTTACCGGGCAACCAAAATTTATATCCAACAGGTCGGGGTTAGTGACTTCCACAATTTTAGCGGCCATGGCAAGACTTTCTTCATCACCGCCAAATATCTGGATGCCGACAGGCCGTTCATAATCGAAAATGTCCAGCTTCTTACGGCTCTTGATAGCGTCACGGATCAGTCCTTCGGAAGAAATGAATTCCGTGTACATCAGGTCGGCACCATTATCCTTACAAACGGCCCGGAATGGCGGATCGCTTACATCCTCCATGGGGGCGAGGAGCAAGGGGAAATCAGGGAGTTCTATGTTACCGATCTTTACCATTACCTGGGTTTGTTGCTGACGCTTACCCGTTATAAACTAACGGGTTAAATAAATATGGGTCTTCTGCCAGCGGACTGCTATTTTTGAACCTGCAAATTTACGGTTTAATCGCTGAAATCTATGTACGACAGTCAATCCAAGGGTATTTCCTATACAGCCGGCTTTTTTATGCTGATTGCGTTTGCCGTTGCAGGTATTATCTTATCAGGCCTTGTCAGTATTCCAATATGGTCGGCTATGACAGGCAAACCGATCACGGCCTTCCAGGAAGGACAGTTTGCGCCGGAAGACAGTAATGCCATGAAAGTGGTACAGGTATTATCAACGCTCATCGGTTTTTTATTACCCGCCATCGCCACCGCTTTTATGCTGAACAGGAAGCCCTTCAGGCTGATGGGTTTTTCTCCGCAGGTAAGGCCGAACCAGGTGGGGTTGGTGGTGATGATCATTTTCACAGCGCTGTTCGTTTCTTTTGCGATCTCTTACCTGAATAAAGAAATTCCTTTACCTGCTGAGTGGAAATTGAAGGCTGATAAATGGGAAGCTGATTATAACCAACAGGTAACTGCTATTATCAGCCTGAAGACCATGAGTGATTATATTCTGGCGCTGATCATCATGGCGTTCTTACCTGCCTTATGTGAAGAAGCATTATTCCGCGGTGGCTTCCAAAATTTCCTGACCCGTTCAGGGATGAAACCCTGGGCTGCTATATTAATTGTAAGCATCATCTTCAGCGCAGTGCATTTTTCTTTTTATGGTTTCCTGCCCCGTGTATTTTTAGGGGCCGTGCTGGGACTGATCTATTATTATTCCGGGAAATTATGGCTGAGTATCCTGGCCCATTTCATCAATAATGCGCTGGCGATAACTATGATCTATTCCATGCTGAAAGAAGGGAAATCGATCAAAGAAGCCATGATGGAAGATAGCAGTGGCAGCTGGTGGGGTATCTTATTATTGCCAGCATTGATCGGGCTCTTTATGTATTTCAAAAAAATAACAGCTTCGGATAAAGAAGCTTATCATAACCAATAACGCATTTCATGGCATTCAACTGGCCTGTATTCAGAACAAGAGCATTGACAGCTATCGTATTTGCGGCGGTAATGTTAGCGGGTTTGTTATGGAACCATTGGAGTTTCCTGGTGTTGTTTTCCATTATTCATTTTGGATGCTGGTGGGAATATTTTAAACTGGCGGAGAAAATTCATAACACGAAATTTCATCCTTATACCAAATTAGGGGTCATGGTATTTGGGTATCATTTTATGCTGTTGATGTGCGGGCCAGCGTATATAATAAGCGGATTTGGCCTAAGTGAAAATATGGCAATGCCTGTTTCTGCAGCGGGACTTATATTGATCCTGTTGGGTATTTTCTCACAAAAGAGAATTCATCTCCGGGCATTAGGGATGGCTGCGCTTGGTTTATTGTATATATCATTGAGCTGGGGGTTGATGATGGATCTATATCAATGGACGATGGATATACACCTGCATGACACCATGTATGTAATAAGTGGAGGAATAATTCCTGTAATCATCATAGCCAGTATCTGGATCAATGATACAATGGCTTATATAGTCGGATCAATGATCGGGAAAACCCCATTGTCAAAAGTATCACCCAAAAAAACATGGGAAGGCACCATCGGCGGAGTTGTATTATGTGTTGCGGTTGCTGTATTCGTATTGCCGGGTTTGATATTCGGTGCATTTGATCTTACATCCGGATTGTTATTTGCCCCGATTGCTTTGATAACCGCTATTACCGGCACTGTCGGAGATCTCCTCGAATCCAAGTTGAAACGTATGGCTGATGTAAAAGACAGTGGCTCCCTGATGCCGGGTCACGGTGGTTTTTTGGATCGTTTCGATTCATTGTTAATTGCAGTCCCTTTTGTTTGGCTGTTGCTCAATATTATAATACGAATTTATTACCAGGCACCTCCGCCTTCTTTCCAATAACCATTTCCTATATTTGCTCTTCAACTGGTTAGTATGACAATTCATAAGGAAGGTTACAAGATCATAGCCATCAGTACCATACTTTTTGGTATCATTAATATTCTCTCCTTCTATTTTTTAAGTTTCAGCCTGCCTGTGATCAGCTGGCTGCTCTTTATTGCCACACTAGGCCTGCTGATCTTTGTAATCTCGTTCTTCCGCATTCCCAAAAGAGTACTGACCATCCAGGAAAACGCCATTGTTGCCCCGGCCGATGGTAAAGTGGTGGTGATAGAAGAAGTACAAGCCGATGAATACTTTACTGACCGCCGCATACAGGTCTCTATTTTTATGAGTCCGCTGAATGTGCATGTGAACCGCAACCCCGTGAGCGGGGAAGTCGTGTACAGCCAGTATCATAAAGGGAAATATTTAGTGGCCTGGCATCCTAAATCTTCTACCGAGAATGAACGTCATTCTGTGGTGTATAGAAAAAACGGTAAAGAAATTTTAGTGAAGCAGATAGCCGGTGCGCTGGCCAAAAGGATCATCAACTATTTACAGGCCGGGCAAAAGGTGGAACAAACAGGGGAAATGGGTTTTATCCGTTTTGGCTCAAGAGTGGACTTATTGTTACCATTGGATGCAAAAGTGCATGTGAAGATCGGTGATAAGCCACAGGGTGGGGTAACGGTAATTGCGAGCTGGTGAAGAAATGCCCTATCCCGACCTTTCCTTGAAGTGAAAGGCCATCCTGGCACAACAAAGGCTTATTGTAAATTCTTTAATTAGCTGATACCAGTTTAAAAGAAACTGGTTTTCTTTTTTAAAAAATAGTTTCCAGTTCCTTAAGGGAGTAAACGGTGTAAGTGGGAAACACGCCTTCTTTTACAGGCGCCACTTCGTTGGTCAGATGATTGACATGTACCTGGTCGATGCCGGCATTGACAGCACCTAAGATATCTACATCAATCGTATCGCCGATCATGATACTTTCCTGCGGGGCGGCCCCTGTTTTTTGAAATGCATAGTCAAATATCTCCTTGTGAGGTTTCAGGCTGTTACTGCCTTCAGAAGTGATGACTTCGCCAAAATAACCCGCCAGGCCTGAGTTCTGTAATTTACTATGCTGTGTTTTTTCAAACCCGTTGGTAATCATGTGCAGCTGGTAGTTTTTTTCTTTGAGATAATTGAGGATCTCAATGGCATAAGGGAATAATAACTTACGTGTGGGTAAAAGATCTAAAAAACGGACTCCCATTTCACGGGCCAATTGTTCATCCGCAATTTTGAATTCCAGCAAGGTCAGCCACATTCTTTTCCAGCGCAGTTCATCCACTTTTACAAATCCTTTCCGGTAGCGGTCCCATAATTTATCATTCTGTACCAGGTAGTTTTTATGAAAAAGATCGAAATCATGCACTCCTCTTGACTGCAAGTCCATTGAATCATATAATTCCTGCAAGGTCAGCCTGCTGTTGGCTTCAAAATCCCATAAGGTGTGATCCAGGTCGAAGAAAAGATGTTGATACTTCATATCTGCAAAATACGAACAGTGCATTAAGAAGTACTGCTAAACGGGAAAAAAGTTCGTACTTCGCATATCTAATTTTAATTGCATGAATGTCGTTATCACCGGGGCTTCAAAAGGAATTGGCAGGGCCATTGCAGAAATATTTGCTGCTAATGGTCATGATCTTTTTTTATGCTCAAGGGGAGAAGTGGCTTTGTATAAAACAGTAGAAGAGTTGATGACGAAGTACCCGGCAGTTACGATCAAAGCAAAACCAGTTGATCTGGGAATAAAAGAAGAGGCACAGGCATTTGGTAACTGGTGCCTTTCGGCGGCTGTTCCTGATATATTGATCAATAATGCGGGATTATTTGAACCCGGTAGTGTCAATAATGAACCGGATGGTTTACTGGAAAGCCAATTGAGGGTGAATCTTTATAGTGCGTATCATCTTACCAGGACCGTTTTACCTGCAATGATAAAACGGAAGGCCGGCCATATTTTCAATATGTGTTCCATAGCTTCTTTGCATGCCTACAAAAATGGAGGAGCTTACAGTATCAGTAAGTATGCTATGCACGGATTTACCAAAAACCTGCGGGAAGAAATGAAGGAATACCATATCAAAGTAACAGGGGTCTTTCCCGGTGCTGTGATGAGTGATTCCTGGGGCGACTATGACAACTCTTCCAAAAGGATCATGGAGGCTTCAGATATTGCGCAACTGGTTTATGCAGCTTCCCAATTATCACCACAGGCCTGCGTGGAAGATATTGTGGTCCGCCCTCAACTGGGCGACCTGTAACCAGCCTGTCAGTCTAACAGCCCATTGATAGCGGCTGCTTTCCTTTGGTAAATTTTCAACAAAGCTTCACAAAGCCTGTTCTATATTAGTGGTGATTATATGAAACAGGCTTTTGTTATATCCTTTCTTTTACTGGCATTCTTTTTTTCTCCAGCACAGGTTACATTCAAAACCATTGTGACGCAGGAAGCTGTTGCTTCTGGTGTGTCATTCCGGGTGCAATATATAATCGAAGGCGCAGAAAAAGCAGGTCCCGTTTCAGTACCACCATTCAAAGGGTTCCGGCTGGTGAACGGACCTGAAGTATATAATGGTCATACCGGCTATCAAACGAATGCAAAGACCTTGCATAATACAATCTATACATTAGAGGCCATTAAACCGGGGCGGTATATTATTCCGGGTGCTATAGCTACTATCAATGGGAAGGCATGGCGCAGTAATGATGCAACAGTAACAGTGATCAGTACTGAAGAGGCAGCAGCTCAACAGCAACAAAACGGACAGGCAGAAGAAAATGCCGCTTACCTGGCACCCGGTGAAGATGCATATAAAAAGATCAACCAGAATTTATTTGTAAAAGTGCTGGTGAATAAAAGATCTTGTTACACCGGGGAGCCTGTGGTGGCCACCTTCAAATTATACTCCCGCTTACAATCTAAATCTGATATTGTAAAAAACCCTGGTTTTTACGGATTCACCGTGCAGGATATGATCAGTCTCTCTGATAAAGTAATGACAGTGGAGCAACTGAACGGGAAACTCTTTGATGTGCATACTATCCGGCAGGTACAATTATACCCGTTGCAGGCAGGCCAGTTTACTATTGACCCGATGGAGATCAGGAACAGCGTGGAGTTTTCCCGCAGTGCAGTAAACCGGAAAACAGAGCAACAGGTAACGGAAGGAGTGTCCGGTAACGATGACCGTGTAAACGGGGCAGGTACTGTCACTTTTGAAACCAATATCAACACTGAGCCTGTAACGATCCATGTAAAACCATCTCCTGTTCCGGCAAAGCCAGTTGATTTTAACGGGGCAACCGGAAAATTCAGTATCAGCGCATCAGTAGAAAAGAATGAGCTGGCAAAAAATGAAGAAGGATACCTTGTGATTACCATAAAGGGGAAAGGCAACTTCCCCCAGTTATCTGCCCCTGTTATCGAATGGCCGGCAGGAATTGAGGGATTTGAACCGGCTGTTTCGGAATCAACTGATAAAAGCACAGTTCCTTTAGAAGGAACTAAAACATTCAGGTATTCATTTGTTTCCTCAAAACCTGGAAATTATACGCTGCCGGCTGTAAAACTATCTTTTTTTGATCCTGATACCAACAGGTATAAAACAATAGCTGCAACTCCTGCTTCTTTATTAATAAGTACAGAAGATAGAGCAAAGACGATACCTGTGGCAGAAGAAAAAGAGTCAATCGCAGCGGTTAATAAGCGGGCCAGCCTGGTAGCAGCCGGTATTGTTGTCGCTTTCTTATTAATTGTTTTGATATACTGGTTAATTCAGAAGAAGCCGAAGAAAATTATTACTGAAGAAAAACCTGCTGTTATATACCCATCGGTGGATGAAGTGCTGCAACCGGCTTACCTGCTGATTCCTGCAGAGGATAAAGATTTTTATGCGGTAGTGCAGCAGGCTATCTGGAAATATATCTCACCGCGGCTCAACCTGAGTGGGAGTGAAATGAATAAGCAGGCTCTGTCGCAAAGGATGGCGGAAAAGAACTATTCTCCGGTGGCGTTATTGCAGGTGCTGGAACATTGTGAAGCAGGTATGTTCACCAACGCCTCGCTGGAAGAAAACAAGGAAGCTTTACTGGAAAAAGTGAAAACTGTATTGGGAGAAATCAGGGATTGATCACTCTGCATATTTATAACCCACACCTCTCACGGAGTGAAAATATTTGGGGTTACGGCTGTCATCTTCAAAATACTTACGGAAGTTCAGTATGAAATTATCGATGGTCCGGGTGGTTGGATACACATTATAACCCCAAACAGCCTGTAATATCTTTTCTCTCGGCACCACTTCATTTTTATTCTCGATCAGGAGTTTCAGGAGCATGGTCTCTTTTTTACTCAGCTGAATTTTTTGCCCGTTTTTACTGGTGGCTTCCTGGGCTTTAAAGTCGATGATATTATCTCCAAACGTGTAACTGTTGCCAATAGTGGTCTTATCCTGGAGTTTCTTATTCTTGTTGATGAGTTTATTCACCCGGAGGAGTAGTTCTTCCAGGTTAAAGGGTTTGGTAAGATAGTCATCTGCACCTTTCTTTAATCCTAATACCCGGTCGGCGCTGCTGTTCTTGGCACTCAGTATCAGGATGGGAACTTCATTATTACTGATGCGGACAGTTTCTGTAACGTTAATGCCATCCATTTCGGGCAGCATCACATCCAGTATGATAAGATCGAAATATTCTCCCTGTATGGCTTTTATCGCTGCCACTCCGTCGAAGGCAGAGGTAACATCATAACCCTCCAGCTCTAAATTAAGCTTAAGAGCTTCATGAAGATTCTCTTCATCTTCTACTAACAAAATGGATGGTTTCTTTTCTTCGCTCATGATCTGAAAGTGACGGCAAAGTTACAGCCGGCCGGAATATTGTTTGTCACCGAAATGTCGGCATTGTGATCTTTTGCAATGATACTGCAAAGGTACAGGCCTAAACCGGTACCCTGCGTTTTCCGGGTGGTTTCATTACCCACCCGGTAAAACTTACTGAATATTTTCTTTCGCTCTTCTTCTGCAATACCTGGCCCTTCATCCATTATTTGCAGTGTGATGGAGCCATTTGCTTTTTTTAGTGCGGCAGCGATTGGCTTCTCTTTCGGGGAATACTTGATCGCATTCTCCAGCAGGTTATTCACCAATAATTGCAGCAATAACGGATCGCCCTTTACATCCACATCGGGCTCTATGCTATCATTGAAGACTCTTTCCGGGAAGCGGCTCCTGAAATCATTCAGGCAATCTTTTAACAGGTCAGAAAGGTCCAGCTCGTCTTTGGTATTCTTATAGCCCCCGCCTTCCAGTTGGGAGGAAATAAGAATATTATTAGTCAGGGAAGTGAGCCTCGTGGTTTCCTGCAGCGTCATCCGGATGAGTTTTTTTTGCTTTTCCGGTTCCAGGGAATACTTCTGCATGGTCTCCAGGTTGAGCCTGGCTACGGAGATAGGTGTTTTTAATTCATGCGTCACCGCCATCATGAAATTTTGCTGCTGCAACTGTAAAAGGAACTGCCGTCTCACAGCCCGGTACACAAACGCAGCACCGATCAGGATCAGTATCAGGAAGGTGATACCTTCTGCCACATATTTTGCGGTATTCCTCTTTGTTTCTTTTTCTATCGCCGTTACTTTTTCAGACAGCTGGAGGATGGTCAGCCTGTCTTGCTGGGCATTGATGGTAGCATAACGTTGTTCAGCCAGTGTCTGATTTTGTCTTTCCAGCGAAATGAACCACCAGATGAGTGCTGCCACGATATAAAGCAAAAGCATCCAGTAAATGAAAGTGATTCTTTTTAACCGTTTGCTGCTGGAATCAGGCATAGTTGATTATTGTTGCTTTTCAATACGGAGCCCGGCATTCATTACATTGTCCAGCGGGTCTTCCCGCATGATCTGTTCCAACGTGAATGTGTAAGTGCCGGCTTTTAAGGTTTGGGGTTCTCCCAGCTTGATGCGGTGTTCATAAATATCATCCATTCCTGTTCCGTTCCAGCCCTTTTCGTTGGTGGCCAGTTGCAGGTCACGCCGGATCCTGACCGAAGTATCTTGTCCCGGTAATTTAGCCGACAGGTTTACATAGATATTATTGAAGCTGTATTTTTCATTGTGGCGTAAGACCAGGAATAGCTGGTAGTTGGCAGTGGTATCTTTTATAGTAAAATCGAAGCTGGGTTTAAAACTACTGCTCCATTTGTGCCCTGGCATGACAACTGTTTTTTCGTAAAGGTCAATAGTGGTGCAGGAAGAAGCTAAGAGCAGCGAGCTGATAGCCATCAGCAGATAAACCCTGTTGTTTGTTATACTACGCAAACGATTTTTTTTCAAAAGTAATTAAGAAGGAAATAATTCTCAAACCCGCAGGCGGTTAATTACGGGCTTCCTTACAACACATTCAGCACTTGTTCCTTTGCTTTTTCCAGTTCATCTTTCATCAGCACCACACATTTCTGGATGGTGGAATCATAGGCTTTAGAACCGGTGGTATTGATCTCCCGGCCGATCTCCTGCAGGATAAAAGATAATTTCTTTCCTTTTGATTCCTCCGCTTCTGCCAGCAATGATTTAAAGTAATCGCAATGATTCCGGAGGCGCACCTGTTCTTCGCTGATGTCGATCTTTTCTATATAATAGATCAATTCCTGCTCCAGGCGGTTGCCATCATAATTCTCTTTCCCCACGTTTTCTTCCAGCAGTTTGGTAATACCATCCCGGATCCGAACCTGGCGGAGTGGTTCCAGTTTGATCACTTCTTCCTGCTGTTTCAGTATATTATTGATACGGTTCAACAGGTCTTCCTCTAATGACCGGCCTTCATCCAGGCGATGCAGGTTCAGGTCATCAATAGCGGCATGTAAGACGTTTTGAAAATCTTCCCAGTCTTTATCTACTAATTTCTCGCTGCTGGGGGTGATGACTTCCGGCAGCTTCACCAGGGTACTCAGGATATGTGAAGGGTCCAGGTTCAAAGTAGCCGATAATTCAGCCAGGGGTTTATAATAAGCTTTGGCCAGGTCGGTATTGATCGTAACTGGTTTGGCGTCGCCTGTATCTTTTAAACTGATATTGCAATCAACGCTGCCCCGGTTCAGTTTTTCGGAGAGCAGGCGGCGGATATCAAATTCAAAGGGCTTTAAAATGCTGGGCAATCGTAACGATAGTTCAAATTGTTTTCCATTGAGTGACTTGATATCAACCAGGAACGTTTTATCACCCACCGTTTTTTCGGCTCTTCCAAAACCGGTCATTGACTTCAGCATGAATATCATTTTTAATTGCAGTAAAGGTATCTTAATTATTGAATAGGGTAAATATTGTTATCAGGCCATACTTGTACTGATATTCTTAGTGGGATAGAGTAAAAGGCGAAGTTGAAACAAGGAGAAATTTAAAACAAGCTTCAATAAAAAATCCCCCCGGAGTACCAGAGGGATCATTTATATAGATGGGTTAGTAAGTACGGGAAATAAATTTCCCGACACAATATTAAAAAGAATTTTGAGTAACCAAAAAAAATTTCCAAAATATTTTATTCACATTTTAAATATGACTGTGGATAAGGGAGGCTGCAAACTGGTTAGTATTTGTTGCAAATGAAAGTAAATGACAGCGATCATTCCTTTTCATTTTGTTTTTTGTTTTTTAGTGAATGCTTACAACCATTGAACAGCAAGGGTTTCATAAGATCTCATCTTTATATAGTGATTGATGATATGAATGCATATTGATACAATAAGTAAAAATTTAAATGATAAATATTGTTTCAAATGGTACTTCCGGGGACTAAAATATTTTTTCCGGTAAAAGCTGTAAAAAGCCCTGGAATGGACAAAACACGACATTTTTAATAGCAGAACAGCAAATGATCACTTATTACCTTTGCCCAAATTCAAGCATATGCGATTTGACAAACCTGTTCCGCTAACTACCATTGCTGCATTGATCAATGCAGAACTTGCCGGTAATACAACTGCAGCTGCAACGGGTATTAATGAGATACATAAAGTAGAAGAAGGAGATCTTGTGTTTGTGGATCATCCCAAGTACTATGATAAATGTATTCATTCAGCGGCCAGTTTTATCATTATCAATAAAAAAACGGATTTCCCCGAAGGGAAAGCTCTACTGATCGTGGACGAACCTTTTGAAGCCTATCAAAAGATCGTTCAGCATTTCCGGCCCTTTGTTCCATCTATGAAACTGACCAGCGATTCGTCAACGGTTGGAGAAGGCACCGTGATCTTCCCCAATGCGTATATAGGAAACCATGTCAGCATTGGAAAGAATTGTATTATTCATCCCGGGGTGACCATACTTGACCATTGCATTATTGGAGATGATGTGGTGATACAGGCGGCCACCGTGATCGGCAGCGATGCCTTTTACTATAATAAGAAGACCAACCGGGAAATCCATTATAAAAAGATGCTGAGTTGCGGCCGGGTTGTTATTGAGAAAGGAGTGGAGATAGGGGCAGGATGTACCATTGATCGTGGTGTAAGCGGTGATACCATTATTGGTGCGGGTACCAAGATGGATAATATGGTGCATATCGGGCATGATACCGTGATTGGTAAGAATTGCCTCTTTGCTGCACAGGTGGGTATTGCCGGTGCCACTACTATTGAAGACAATGTGATCCTTTGGGGGCAGGTAGGGGTTAGTAAAACACTGACGATCGGGAAGGATGCAGTGGTGTATGCACAAAGTGGTGTCAAGGATTCTATTCCCGGTGGTAAAGTTTACTTTGGCTCACCGGTGGAGGATGCCCGGGAGAAAATGAAAGAGTTTGTCTGGATCAAAAGAATACCCGTATTGTGGGAAAAAGTAATGGGTAAAAAATAATTATCGCTCCGGCAAATAATCATAGGGCAGCAGGTCCGCTATATTCTTCCAGCTCCAGTAGCCCTGGTTGATCCAGTCTTTTTGATCATAGTAATATCCGTTTTCTTTAATAGCTATTCCGTCCGACATATCAATATATGATATCTGAACTGCTACGTTTTTGGGCAACTTAAACTTTTTGATATACTCCGGCTCCGGCTTTTTCTTTGTATAAGTAACACTGATTTTACGGGGATAATAGAACTCAACCTGCATTGTCGCATGGGCACTGTCTAAAATTACTTTCGGAACAGGTAAACTGTCTGGTGCTTCCGGGCTGGTCATTACCGTTATTTCAGGATATAGTATTACTTCGCTGTAAACAGATGTATCATACACATTTTTGACCCTGTTGAATTTTGTATGATCGGTTTCATCCAGCATGTCTATATTCCAACCGTCTTCGATCAATGTGCTGTCATAATAACTTCTCATAAACTGGAGTTTGGAACCGTAGTAGGCCTTCATCCTGTTGGAGCTCCATACCCTCCGCAAACTATCTGTCCCTTCCATTTCACTGTACAGGCAATAACCCCGGTAGGAATTGATATCTGTGTTATAGAAGTAAACAAAGGAGTCCAATTGGTAGCGAAGATTATAGCCAAGGGCTTTATTAGCGATTTGCAGGGGCTCAGTGGCAAGTACCCGCAGCTTATTACTTTTTTTAAGGAAATAAAATTTCAATACTTCCGGGTTTTGAAGCACACATTGGGCAGCGTTAGGGGTGGAGCCGACAAAATTCTCTAAAAAGAAGCTGCCGTATTTCTCCCAGCCGTCTTTTACTTCGTTACTGCTCTTGATCACCACTTCGCCGAGACTTTTATCTTCTTTGATCATCAGTATTTCAAACTTGGTCACATCACCGGTAATGCGGATCGTTTGTGTTTGATAACCTGTATAAGTGAAGATCAGGTCATACCCACCTGATTTTAATTGCAGCGAGAATTCACCCTGTTTGTTAGTGGCTGTTCCCAATGTGGTGTTCTGGCAAAAGACCGATGCTGAGCCCAGCGGTTCACGGGTGGTTAAATCCAGCACCGTTCCATAAACAGTGAATTGAGCAGAACTGATAAAAGAGAAGCTGGTGAATAAGGCCAGTAATAAGAAACGAAGTTTTTGCATAGATAAAAGATTGCGGATTAAAGATACATTCCGTACTGCTATCGTTGCATGGCATTTACTGTGCCAAGGTATTTTTTACAGGCTCTTTTAATACTTTCTTCCAGTGGGGTAAAGGAAAAACCCGGTAAAGCCTTCAGTATTTTATCGTTGGCAAAATAAGTTTTGCTCTGTGCCACTCTTGCACTCTCTTTGGTCAGCAATGGTTTTTTGCCGGTAAAAAATGATTTGATCTTTTCCAGCCGCCAGGCAATGGCAATTAAAAAAGGCGTGGTGGCACGGGATGGCCTTTTCTTCGCGAAATGATCAGCCATGGTATTCATCAGTTGCTGAAAAGGCCAGGTATCGCCGTTGACGATGTATCGTTGTTCGGTGATGTTTGATTCCATTAACAATACCGCAGCTTTGGCCACATCTTCCACATCCACAAAACCATTGATGCCCGGGCTGTACCATTTGAATTCTTCATATACATTTTTAAAGATCGCACAACTGCTGCTGTGCCAGTCGCCATAACCCAATATGGTGCTTGGATTCAAAATAACAGCATCCAATCCTTCTGCCATCCCTCTCCATACTTCTAACTCACCTTTATATTTACTCTTTGCGTAGTGTGTGTTTACCTTACTTTCTTCCCATTTCTTTTCTTCATTCACTTGCCCGCCGCCGGCTGTTCTTCCTAATGCTGCCACCGAACTGATATGAACCAACCGCTTTACCTGTTGTTCCAGCGCCATATTGACCACGTTGGCTGTACCCTCCACGTTTACCTGGTACATATCCTTGCGGTCTTTTTTTGCAAACGAAACAATTGCTGCGGAATGAATAATGGTATCAATTCCTTCCATGGCTTCTTCCAGCGAAACCACATCCAGGATATCACCTTCCACCCATTCTACTTTATCTAATATCTCCTTACTGATCCAGCCCGGGAGTTTATTACCCCGGTGGATAGCCCTCACACTATATCCTTTTTCCACCAATGCTTTGATGATATAAGAACCGAGGAAACCAGTGCCACCTGTAACCAGGATGCCCCTTGCCCGCCCGGAGGGAGAACTTAGTGTTGCACTGCCTGGTTTAATCTCATGCTGCATGGAAGTAAAAATGTTTATCAGCGTCTCTTAATGAATCATCTTTTTATTAATACTCGTAATATCCGGTTCCTGTTTTTCTTCCCAGGTCACCAGCATCAACCTTTTCTTGTTGGAGATATGAAGGTTTTAGTCTTTCCGGGTTACCCAATTGTTCATACACCGAACAGCTGACCGCATAGTTGATATCATTACCAATGAGGTCCATTAATTTGAAAGGACCCATTTTAAAGCCGGTGGCTTCCAGTAGTATATCTATTTGTGTATAGTCAGCGATACCTTCTTCTGCGAGCCGTAACGATTCAATATAATAAGGCCTGGCTACCCTGTTTACAATAAAACCCGGAGAATCTTTGCAAAGCACCGGAACCTTCCCCATTTCTTTGGCGAGGGCAATGATGGTCTGTGTAGTTTGTTCATTCGTGAATCGTGTGTTGACCACTTCCACCAGTTTCATCAGCGGGGCGGGGTTAAAGAAGTGCATACCAATAACCCGTTCCGGGCTCATCACTTTTTCAGCAATGCCGGTAATGGACAAGGAAGAAGTATTGCTGGCAAAAATGCATTCGCTATGGTTCAGCTCTGCCAGCTGGTTGAACAAGCCTATCTTAATAGCAGGCTTTTCCACAATGGCTTCTATGAATACATCAGCGAGACAGGTTTGTATATCACTGGTGTAAACTATTCGTTGCTGCACTTTTTCTTTATCTGCTGCACTGATCTTGTTTTTGTCAACTAATACCTGCAGGTTTTTTTCAATGCTGCTTTTTGCTTTTTCCAGGACAGCTTCATTCAATTCATACAGGATGGTATGAAAACCTGCCTGTGCCGAAACCTGTGCAATACCACTGCCCATGGTACCGGCACCGCAAACACAAATAGAATGAGTGGTCATAGCTGTAAAGGTAAACAGGTAAATTTCTTTTTTGCGAAGTCAATTTAATTATCTTTAAAATCAATCTTACCTGGTATGCATCGTTGTTTATTGGTTGTATTTTCTTTTGTATTGTTCAGCTCAGTTGCAAAGGCCCAATCGCCCTATGCATTATGGGAACAGGCGGTAAACTGGGATGGCATCACCCATTGGTCAAGGTATATGATCAGCCTGCCTGCTTACCAGGGTCCTAACTCTTTACCGGTTCCACGAATTGGCAATGGCAGCCCTGATAGTGTTTTCTCCATTACAGCAACCGGCAACCTGCATTTCTCCAAAGGTGATAATACACAAAACCTGGCCTTGTATGCTAATTACCCGTTGGTAAAGGATGTTATTTCATTTGACCTGATGTGGGTGCCCTATGAAAGATATACGATCAGCCAGGCCATTAAAACGAAGCGGCATGTGTTTGCCCAATTTTATGATGACCATGAAGCAACCGGGGAAGTACACCTGAATACGAATATCCGCCTGTTAAAAAAATGGAGGAAGCACATTGAGCTGGTTTTAAGAATCGGGTACCGCTTTCCCAGCGGTTCCGGTTTTGGTGTTGCCCGCTTTACGGATGGCCCGGGTTATTATTTTGATGTTTCGTTTGGGAAGCCTTTCAAAAACTCTTCGTTCAAATGGATTGGCATGGCGGGTTTTTTAACCTGGCAGATAGAATCAGATAAACATAACCAGGATGATGCCTTTTTATTTGGCAGCGGCCTGGAATGGAATAAAAATAACTGGCGGCTGCAAACTTATATCGCCGGTTACCTGGGCTATCTTGAAGGGAGTGGAGATAAACCCATTGTATTCAGAACTACATTGGAACGAAAATTAAAAAGAAACAGCCTCTTACTGGGTTTTCAGCAAGGCATCAAAGACTTTAACTATACCAGCGTGGAAGCTGGATTTAAATATGTGATCGGGAAATAAATTTTCTAACACTTAATTAATTTTATGGACACGAACCAACCAACTGACCCAACTACTCAACAACCTGTACCGGCGCCGGGCCTCTTTGGTACAAAAATTCCTTCTGTGGCCGCTTTTGTGGTGGGCATATTATTATTCTTTATGCCGTTTATCGATATCAAGTGCAATGATGCTTCGCTACAAAAGGTAAATGGAGCCGAATTGGCCACCGGTTTCCATGTTAAAGGGCCGGGAGGTGATAATTCACTGCTGAATAGTTTTGATGAAGGATTTGGAAATGAAAAACAAAAAGCAAACAACAAGCCCGAAAAGAAAGACCCGAATATGTTTGCCCTGGCGGCATTGCTATTCGGAGCCGCCGGTTTATTATTATCGTTGCTGAACAATCGTAAGGCAGGTGGTGTCGGGGCTTTACTAACCGGAACAGTTGCCGGGCTTGCCTTAATCGGGTTGATGATTGACATTAAAGATGATCTCGGGAAGGAATCCATGGGTAAAGACCCTAATATCTCCATCAGTGTGGAATTTACAGCATGGTTCTATTTGACCGTGGTATTGTTTCTGCTCGCTGCTTTCTTTGGTTATAAACGGATGAAGGAAGGAAAATAAACTAGTATTTCAAAAATAACGCCGGTCAACTGACCGGCGTTATTTTAATATGCTGTTATAAACTATATCGCACTGGTAAATTGTTTCAAAAACCGCACATCATTCTCGCTAAACAAACGGATATCATTGATACCGTATTTCAGCATTGCCGGTCTTTCAATACCCATACCAAAGGCAAAGCCGGAATATTTATTCGGATCAATGCCGCAATTGGTTAATACATTCGGATGCACCATGCCGCAACCCAATATTTCCACCCAGCCGGTCTTTTTGCAAATATTACAACCGCTGCCGCCGCAGATAAAACAACTTACATCCATCTCTGCACTCGGCTCAGTAAAGGGGAAATAAGAAGGACGGAAACGAACTTTTACATCCTTGCCATACATTTCTTTTACAAAAAAATACAATGTCTGTTTCAGATCGGCGAAGGAAACATTTTCATCAATATATAAACCTTCCACCTGGTGAAAAAAACAATGGCTTCTTGCACTGATGGTCTCATTGCGATATACACGGCCCGGCATCAGCATCCTGATCGGCAGGTTCCCTTTTTCCATTTCCCGTATCTGCACACTGCTGGTATGCGTACGCAATACCCAATCCGGATTTTGCTGGATATAAAACGTATCCTGCATATCACGGGCAGGGTGATGAGCTGGTAAATTCAGGGCACCGAAATTATGCCAGTCATCTTCGATCTCCGGTCCTTCGGCGACTGCAAAACCTAATCGCTGAAAAATAGAAACGATCTTGTTGCGCATCAGGGTGATCGGGTGACGGGAGCCAATCGGCATCACATCACCGGGTAAAGAAAGATCAATAGATGCCGCTGCAGCGGACTGCCCGTTAGCGGATGCTTCTTTCAGCAGTTCAAACTTAGCTTCGGTGTATTGTTTGAATTCATTCAGTAACTGGCCGGCTTCTTTTTTCTTTTCAGGAGCTACATTTTTCATCTCGCCCATGATCTCTTTCACGATGCCTTTGGTGCCCAGCCATTTGATACGGAATTCTTCCAGGGCTTTGGCATCGGCTGCCGCAGCATTGTCAATTTCACTTTTATACGCTTCGATCTTGTTCAGCAATTGTTCCATGCTGCAAAGATAGGCTAAGAGCTCAAAAGAGGAAAAAGAGGGCGGTGCAGCCCTTAAAAAAGCAGGAAGAAAAAGAGAGCACAGAATAGGTAAAATCTGTCCCGTGTTTTATTTTTAAGTATGCTTATTGACGAGTTAACCGAAATAGTTGTTGACTGCTGTATCAAAATCCACTCGAAGATTGGCCCGGGTTGTTTTGAGAAAGTGTACGAGGAAATATTATATTACGAGTTGACAAAAAAGGGATTAAATGTTAAAAGACAGCTCCTTCTGCCCATTAACTATGAAGAGCTCCACATTGAAAAGGCCTATAAACTGGACTTACTGGTTGAAGACAGGTTGGTCCTGGAATTAAAAACATTATATCCATTGCCTTCTGTCTCTTTTGATCAGGTTCGTACCCATCTTTCGCTTTTAAACCTGAAACATGGGATGTTACTTAATTTCAAGGTTTCCCTGATGAAGGATGGCATTCACAGGGTTTTCAATAACCAGGGCAGAGAATCCTAGGTTAATACCTATATGGACAGGAAGATATTTTCTGACAACTCTTTCTCTCCTTTTCTCTTTTACCTCTTAGATTTGCATTCATGTCAGACCACCTCAATATTTCCGATTTTTTAGACCCGCTTAATACCAGTGCCATCTCGCAGGATGAAGGCTATAAAGATGGCCAGTTGGGAAAGATCATTGCCGTGTACGAAGAGGAGTTTCCCGACCTCGATGAAGTGCAGTTGGTGATCGTGGGTTGCGGCGAACAAAGAGGCAGCGGGCTGATACATGGCCACAGCAATGCACCCGATGTGATCCGCCGGCATTTCTATAATTTATTTTACTGGCATACGGATATCAAAGTGGCCGATATTGGTAATATCAAAGCCGGGTCGTTGTTTACAGATTCTTATGCAGCCCTGAAAACAGTGACCGCCGAATTAATGAATGACAGGAAAACTGTCATTATCCTGGGCGGCTCGCATGACCTGACCTTATCACAGTACCACGCCTACGACAACAATAAAAAGTCCATCGAAGCCAGTTGCGTGGATGCACTCATTGATCTGAATATCGATTCCCCTTTCCGGCATGAGAATTTCCTGATGGAAATGCTGACCGGCGAGCCCAATTATATCCGTCATTATAATCATATCGGTTTCCAGAGTTATTTTGTTCATCCCCGGATGCTGGAAACAATGGATAAACTCCGCTTTGATTGTTACCGGGTGGGACATGTGAAAGAAAGTATTGATGAAATGGAGCCGGTGATCCGCAACAGTAATCTTTTCTCTTTTGATATATCGGCTATTGCCAGTGCGTATGCGCCGGCCAATTCCATTTCACCCAATGGGTTTAATGGGGAAGAAGCCTGCGTCTTGCTGCGCTATGCCGGTATGAGCCCGAATGTCAACAGCATTGGTATCTATGGATACAATGTGCAGCATGATAAGGATGAACTGACGGCCAAACAGATCAGCCATATGCTCTGGTATATCCTGGATGGGCGCAGCCGCGGCAGACGAGAAGCTTCACTGGATGAAAAAGATTCATTCAACGAATACCATATGGCTTTTGCCGAAGTGGAAACGGTGTTTTTACAAAGCAAGAAAACAGGCCGCTGGTGGATGCAGCTGCCCGATAAAAAATTCATTGCCTGCAGTTATAAAGATTACTTACTCGCCAGCAGCAACGAGATTCCCGAAAGATGGTTAAGGGCACAGGAGAGGAGTTAGCCCCTGTCCCCTAAAGGGGAACTTAGACAGTAAATTCTTCTTTCTCCCGCATATTTTTAAAGTAGTTAGTTCTATTTTATCAACTGCATCGCACTCTTCACCGTTCGGTAACTATGCATTACCTTAGATTGTTCGTATAAAGAAACTTTTAATTCTCCCCTTTAGGGGCATCAGGAAACTTCAACAATAAAACTATGACTGGGGGCATTAAAACCGGTATCTGTTCTTATGGCATGAGCGGTAAATTATTTCATGCACCGTTTATCCAGGCACACCCGGGCTATGAACTGGTGGCTATCGTGGAAAGGCATAACCAGGATTCAAAAGAAAGATACCCGGATGCTAAATTGTATCGTTCCGTTGAGGAACTGTGTGCAGATAAAGAACTACAGCTGATCGTGGTGAATACACCCACCTACCTTCATTATGAACAGGCAAAAATGGTGCTGGAAGCAGGAAAGAATATGGTGATCGAAAAACCATTTGCAGTAACGACAAAAGAAGCAGAAGAATTAACGGCCCTGGCAGAAAAGAATAAGCTATTCATCAGTGTGTACCAGAACCGCCGTTATGATGGTGATTTCAGGGCGGTGAAAGAAGTGTTGCAACAAGGATGGCTTGGTGAAATAAGAGAAGCGGAGATACGGTATGATCGTTACCGTCCTTCTTATGGCGGCAAACCACATAAAGAAGGTGATATGCGGGGGGCTGGTATCATATATGATCTCAGTCCGCACCTGGTGGACCAGGCGATCCAGTTATTCGGATTCCCCAAAGCAATATTTGCCGACCTGGTCAAAATGCGGGATGATGTGGCCGTGCCTGATTATTTTGAATTGTTATTTTATTATGACCGTTCAAGGGTGCGGTTAAAAGCCACCTGTATTGCCCGTGAATCAACCTATGCCTATACCATACATGGCATGAAAGGAAGTTTCCTGCAACAACGTTCTGATATGCAGGAACAGCAATTGCAAGCTGGGACCAAACCTTCCCTCGAAAGCTGGTGTCCGGCACCGGCTGCGCCAGATGGCTTATTGCATACCGAAATAAACGGGGAAGTAATCCGGAAGGAAACGATGTCAACGCCCGGTAATTATATGGGCTATTATGATGATGTATTTAAAGCACTCACCGGCCAGGGTCCCAACCCGGTTCCGCCGGCTGATGGAATCAACAATATGCGGATCATTGATGCGGCACTGGAAAGCATGGCTTCCAAAAAAATCATTCAATTGTAACTGATACGCTATGACCGGATTAAAACGATATGCCACATACCTCGTATTGCTTACTTCGTACCTGTTCAGTTCCTGCGGGGTGGAACAACAACTTTCCCGGTCAGCAAAAGAAACCGTTCTTCAGCAGCCGGCTTTCAAAGCTGCCCATGCTGGTATCAGCATTTACGAACCGGCAACCGGTAAATACTGGTTCAATTACCAGGGCGATAAATATTTTGTACCGGCCAGTAATACTAAAATACCCACCTGTTATGCTGCGATGAAATATTTGGGAGATAGTTTGGTGGGGTTGAAATATGATATTCAATTATGGGAAAACGACAACCACACAGGATATGATACACTCATAAGATTTGAGCCAAGTGGTGATCCGACTTTCCTTCACCCGGATTTTAAATTTCAACCAGTCTTTGATACACTGAGAAATAAGAGCTATAAGTTAAATCTATATGCTCCACTTTATTATTGGAGATATTTTGGTAGTGGGTGGTCATGGAGCGACGCACAAGAAAGTTACATGCCCCCAAGATCTTTTTTTCCTGTTTATGGTAACGTAATCAGGTTCAGACTGAATTTGGGCAGTATTTCTGTTTGGCCTTCATTTCTGCGAAAGAATGTATATGTAACAAGAAATAAGAACTGGAATGTCATAGGTAGACTCGATACAGAAAACATTTTTTACATCGATAGTACTGATTTATTAAACTATAATAAAGAAATTCCTTTCTTTCCAAGGGAAGATTATATTAAATCTCTTTTAGAGGATACCTTAAAGAAAGAAATTAGCTATGGATATAAACCCTTTTTTGAAAAGGCATACAGGGCTCAAAGAATAAATAACCCTTTATTAATCCACTCCCAACCCACCGACTCCCTGCTCAAACCCATGATGCACCGCAGCGATAATTTTTTTGCGGAGCAAAGCTTATTAATGGTGAGCAATGAACTGCTGGGGGTGATGAATGATGAAAGGATCATTGATACGTTGTTAAAAACCGATTTCAAGGATCTGCCGCAAAAACCCCGCTGGGCCGATGGCTCCGGGCTGAGCCGCTATAATTTATTCACCCCGCAGGCTATGGTAGCCATCCTGACTAAGATGAAGAATGAATTTGGCATGGAGCGAATCAAAGTCATTTTCCCAACCGGGGGAGAAGGTACTATCAGCAGCTATTATAAACAGGATGCCGGGTTTATCTATGGAAAGACCGGTACTTTATCTGGTGTCGTAGCTTTCAGCGGATTTTTATATACGAAGAAAGGCAAGCTTCTTATTTTCTCCACCTTAATCAATAACCACCAGGGATCAGCAACGGACATCAGACGGGCTATTGAAAATTTCTTGCAAGGAGTACGTTCAAAATATTAAGGTTCTAAAGTCCCCTGCATAGGACAACCTCCAATATTTTTTGATATTTACCCAACCCTTTTGTTTTGCGGGTAGTATATCTTACCAATAATGCTGCCCAGGGGGCCCGTAACCTTAACCATAAAAACTTTCGTATGAAAAAACTAGTCCTTGCGGTTACACTTGCTTTTGTAGCTGTTCTGTCCTTTCAATGCCAGAAAGAGGCGGGCTTCATGGGCAATCAGTTCAATACAGGAGAAACTGTAACTGCCACTGTGCAGGGAAATATCCTGGATGAGAATGGTCAGCCTGCTGCCGGTGTCACCATCCGGGTAGGCACCAAGGCCACGATCACGGATGCCAAAGGGTTTTTCCGGATACTCAAAGCAACGCTGAATAAAAGTGCTGCGGTTGTAACAGCAGAGAGAACCGGGTATTTTAAATCCTACCGCAGTTTTGTAGCCACTACGGGGGCTAATAATATTTCTATTAAACTTATTAAGAAAACACTGGCCGGTACCATCGCAGCTACCGGTGGTGAAGTGGTGCTGGGTAACGGAGCCAAAGTTGCATTACCAGCGAATGCCGTGGTAAAAGCAGCAGGAGGGAGTTATACAGGTGCAGTAAATGTGTACACGGCCTATATTGATCCTACTGCAGCAGATATCCGGGAAACAGTTCCTGGTTCCTTTATGGCGGATGATAAAAATAATAAACGGGTCACCCTGGCTTCTTATGGTATGATGGCCGTAGAACTGGAATCAGCCGCTGGCGAAAAATTACAGATCGCTGCAGGCAGCACAGCCACACTCACCATGCCAATACCAGCATCTATACAATCCTCTGCACCTGCAACGATCAGCCTTTGGTACGTGGATGAACAAACAGGTATCTGGAAAGAAGAAGGCACAGCTGCTAAAAATGGAACTCAGTATGTGGGACAGGTAAAACATTTTTCTTTCTGGAATTGCGATGTGAGCATGCAGGCTGTTAATCTTTCAATGACGCTGAAAAATAATGAAGACGGCCCATTGGTGCATGTGCCCGTACGGCTGATCCGTACCGGTTCCGGTCTATTTTCACAATCTTATGGATATACTGATTCACTAGGACAGGTAAGTGGCATGGTGCCTGCGAACGAAGCTTTATTGTTGGAAGTACTTGATCCTTGTCATAACCCGATCTTTTCTCAAAACATCGGGCCGTTTTCCCAGAATACTAATCTCGGGGTGATCACGGTCACCAATACCGGTACATCATTAATAACGATCAAAGGGACACTGCTGAATTGCAGCGGATCACCTGTTACAAATGGATCAGCTATTGTTTCCATCGGTAACAGTGCCAGCTATGTGAATGTGAACAGCAGCGGCCAGTTTACTTTATCATTCACTACTTGTTCCTCCACACCTGCTACCTGCACAGTGACAGGTGTGGATAATGCCACACAACAACAGGGTACGGTTTCCAATATTGCGATCGTTTCGCCGGTCACCAATACAGGGAATATTGTTGCCTGCGGCACATCATCTGTACAATTCATTAATTACACACTGAATGGCACCAACTTTAGTATCACCAGTGCTGCCAGTGATTCATTATACATGTGGACGGCACAACAGGGAACCACACCGTTTACTACATCAGCAGGTGGATGGAATATCAGCAATAATGCCTCTATCAATTTTAGTTTCAGCGGCCCGCAGGCAGCCGGTGTTTACCCGGCCAGCCGTTTGTCAGTGAATAATTTCCAGGGCCCTTTCCTGGTGCAACCGTTCAATATAACTGTTACTAATTTTCCTTTAGCAGCGGGTGGTTTTTATGAAGGAAGCTTTGGCGGGCAATTCAGGGATTCGGCAGCCGGGTCACCTTTACAAACCATTAATGGAACCTTCAGGGTACGACGATAAAACTGCGGTGATACCGGGAGATTTTTACTGCCGGTATCACTGAACTTTCGAATTTTGATTTATTAAAGAACAGGAACTCACATATTCAATCATTGAAGGTTGTAAAAAAGGAGACCGGAAATCCCAGGAGCAGTTGTACCGCAGCTACTACAGGGCTATGATGACGCTTTGTCTCCGCTATACCAAAAACGAAGCTGATGCGATGGAAGTGCTGAATACAGGTTTTTACAAAGTGTACAAAAACATCAGCCGGTATGATGCGGGCAAAGCAGGCTTATACACATGGATCCGCACCATCATCATCAATAGTTGCCTGGATTTTATCAGATCAAAACAAGGGCAGCAAGTACGGGAAGAACCCGATCAGGCGGCAGTGGTGCACTTGCCGCCTGACGTATTTATAAAAATGTCTGCTGCGGATATTTTGCAATTGGTTCGGCAACTGCCACCGGCCACACAGGCAGTATTCAATTTGTATGTGATGGAAGGGTATAACCATAGAGAGATCGGGCAACTGATGGGCATCAGCGATGGAACCAGCAAATGGCACCTGGGTGAGGCAAGAAAAATATTGCAACAACTAATTAATAAACAGGAAAGCGGTTCATGAGTGAACGGTTACCATACGAAGAACAATTGTCACAGCAATGGGATGATCTTACCCTGCCCGATGAGAACCGGGCCTGGGAGGATATGAAACAGCGCCTGGAAGAAGAGGAAGATGATAAAACTGTCTTCTGGTGGCAACGCGGCTGTTTGCTTTGGGGTTTCCTGCTCTTAGGTTTACTGGGACTGGGCTGGTGGTTATTGCAGCCGCAACAATGGTTTAAAGGGAAGAAGGAAAAAGCAGAAACAACTGCTGCTATAAGTTCAGCAGAACATAACAAACAAACAATAAACAGGAATGACACGGCTCCTTTCCCCAATAGAAAGAAAAAAGAACAGCTTGTGGAAAGCAGCAACAATACAACCGGGCAAATAATTGCTGACAGCAGTCTTTCTGCTGTACCGGTACAACCGCAAGTCAAAAAAAAGGCGACTGGTTCATCAACAAGGAAAACGTTGACTGATGAAGCTGGAATGAATACGGAAATACAACAGCCTGCTGTAAAAAAGCGAAATGTGCCAGTAAAAACGAAAAATAATGTTAGCCGGGTAAAACAACAGAATGATCAACCGGCTAATATTCCCGGTCTGCCAACTAAAGATGTTACTGATAAACCCGCTGCTGAACCGGTAAAGGAAAATACAGTTGCTCTTACCAAGGAGCCGCCTGTTGATAAAACAGGAACGTCCAAAAAAGATTCACTGAAAAAAGAAGAAAAGCCAACAGATACACTGACTGTAAAAAATGCTGCGCCTAAAACGGATAGCGCCAAAAAGAAAGCTATTTTCTTTTCAGCAGGATTGGGGCTTCACCAGCAGCTTCCCGTGGCCGGTCAAAAACTGACACCGTATAATGCTTCCGGCAGGAAGGCCAGCCTGGCGGATTATATTCCTTCGATTTATTTCCGCATGACCAAAAAAGATAAATGGTTCCTGCAGGCTGAATTCAGGTATGGGGCACCGCAAACAACGAAGGGATTTATATATGACCAGCAGGTTGTAACCGATACATTTCCACAACAACCTGCTGTGACCACCACCACTTCATCAAAGTTGAAGAAGACATTTTATCACCAGCTGCCGTTAACATTCAACTATTATATACAACCGGGTTGGTCAATAGGAGCGGGGATCCAGGTTAATAAATTTAGCGCAGCCGTTTCAGAACGGGAAGTGAGAAGCAGGATCAGCGGAACGATCATTGATTCTGTGGTCAGCAAAGGATTGGTCAGTACAAAAGGAGATTCTATAACTGCATCCGCTTTTAAAAAAACTTACCTGTTGGGTGTTATTGAAACGCAATACCAGCATAAACGATTCTCTTTCGGTGCCCGCTATAGTTTTGGCCTGGAGCCGTACATCAAATTCAGTTTGCCCGGTAGTACAGCTCAACAGGAACGAAGTCATTCTGTGCAGGTATTCCTGCGCTATCAATTGTGGAAGTCAAAGGAAAAATAAAACCTATGGTAATCAGCAAAGTCTGTTTTATTTACTTGTTGCGCTTTTTGTATTGCTGATCGTTGTAACAGTAATGCTGTAAAACAGGAAAATTATTTACCAAACATTCTTTCCAACTGGTCCTGTTTAAATTCTAAATAAGTAGGTGTTCCGTCTGCGGTGATATTCGATTGTTCGCAGGAAAAAAGATCATGTACCAGCTGCCGCATTTCCCGTTCTGTTAACCGGACTCCTGTTTTGACAGATTGCTGCCGGGCTAAGGACCGGACTAATTTTTCCCGCTTGGAGAATTTTACTTCCGGGTTAAAATGTTTGTATTGTTCCAGTAATATATCGATCACATGTTTTTCATTACCGGGCTCCACATCAGCCGGTGTGCCCTGGATAACGAATGTATTTTTTCCGAACGGTTCGATAAGATAACCTAGTTGCTGCAGGTCGGGTAGCAGTTCCTGTAATAAAGCCGTATCAGCCGGTGCCAGTTCCAGTGTAGCAGGAAACATACTGCGCTGTGTGGCCACAGGTTTGTCCTTGCTCGCTGCTTTCAGCTGTTCATATAATACTCTTTCGTGTGCAGCCTGCTGGTGTATCAGTAAAAAACCATTACTGGAGGGGAGTGTGATATAGGTGTTGAGTAATTGGGTAAGTTCAGCTTCATTAGCAAATGCTGAATGCTGAGATATTGTTGATGAAGTAGTATGTTCAACAGCGGGCTCCCCATTTTCCACTTTCGGTATTCCACTTTCCGGCTGGTAAAAATCCTTCCAGTGTTTCAACTCATTCTTGTCTCCTTTCTCAATAAAATGGGCCTGGTTCTTTTGGGTAAAACCTTTGAAGATTGCACCTGCCGAGGCAGCTGTTTTTCTTTCTTCGGTAAAAGGTTGCTGGATAGAAGACAGTTGTTGTATAGATGCATCCAGTTCAAAATCTAGGGTGGGAGTAACACTGAACTGTGCCAGGGCATGTTTCACTGCAGCTTGTACAAAGGCATAAATGATCTTTTCATCTTCAAACTTGATCTCCTGTTTGGTCGGGTGCACATTCACATCCACCACGGCCGGGTCAAGATCAATGAACAATACATACATCGGGAAATTATCTGAAGGGATCATTTCCTGGTAGGCATTCATCACCGCATGATTCAGGTAAGCACTTTTGATAAAACGGTTATTGACAAAAAAATACTGGTCACCTCTTGTCTTCTTGGCCGTTTCCGGTTTGCCCACAAAGCCATAGATATTCATGTAATCGGTCTCTTCTTTCACCGTTACCAGTTTGGCATTATAGTTATTGCCGAGTAATTGAATGATCCGTTGTTTTAAACTACCGGCTTCTAAATGAAAAATTTGCTGACCATTACTGGTCAGCGTGAATAAGATTTCCGGAAAGGACATCGCCACCCGGGTAAATTCATCCACGATATGGCGCATCTCCGCTGCATTACTTTTTAAAAAATTTCTGCGGGCCGGCACATTGAAGAATAAATTCTTCATAGCAATGCTGGTGCCGGTGGGGGCAGCAACAGGTTCCTGTTTTTTAACGACGCTGTTCTCCACTTCAATATACACGCCGGTGGGGTCTTCGTCCCTTTTTGTTTTCAGTTCCACCTGCGCTACAGCCGCAATAGAAGCCAGTGCTTCACCGCGGAACCCCATGGTCTTTATATGAAAAAGATCTTCTATGTTTTTGATCTTGGAAGTAGCATGCCGTTCAAAACACATGCGGGCATCGGTCTCACTCATGCCGCTGCCATTATCAATCACCTGCAATAAGGATTTGCCGGCATCATTAATAATCAGTTTGATTTCCGTAGCTCCGGCATCGACCGCATTTTCCAGCAATTCCTTAACGGCGCTGGCCGGCCGCTGGATCACTTCTCCGGCGGCTATCTGGTTCGCAATATTATCGGGCAATAAAGCAATACGGTCAGGCACAAAGTCGGGTTTAGCCGCCAAAAATAACGATTTGCCTTTTAAGCAACTCTTGCAAGCCCATTAGCCCAAAAGGTTTATTTTTAAAGTTCTTTCCAACACGTATAATAACCGCTATATGTTACGATCTTTTAAAGTGATCTTTTTAGCCCTTTTATTTACTCCGGTCTTTGTAAAAGCACAGTATAAAAGCAAATTACCGGCACAGCAATGGGCCGACAGTGTATTCAATTCATTAACGGAGGACCAGCGCATTGCCCAGCTGATGGTGGTCAGGGCACATTCCAATTTGGGGCCTGACCATGTAGCCAAAGTGGTGAGTGATATTCAAAAGTATAATATCGGGGCTCTTTGTTTTTTCCAGGGTGGCCCGGTGAGACAGGCTAATCTTACCAACTATTACCAAAGTATAGCGCAAACACCTATTATGATGACGATTGACGGGGAATGGGGTTTAGGAATGCGGCTCGATAGCGTTACCAAATTTCCTTACCAGCTGACCATTGGTGCAGTGGAAGATGAGAACCTCGTGTACCGGATGGGGTTGGCGGTAGGAGAACAATGCAAACGGATCGGTGTGCATGTGAACTATGCGCCGGTGGTGGATATCAATAATAATCCTAATAATCCTGTAATTGGTTACCGTTCATTTGGTGAAAACAGGGATAAAGTATCTGCTTTTGGCATTGCGTATATGAAAGGTATGCAGGATGCCGGTATCATGGCCTGCGCTAAACACTTCCCTGGTCATGGTGATGTGGATGTGGATTCACATTATGATTTGCCGGTGATCAATAAGAGCAGGGCGCAGCTGGACTCTATGGAGCTTGTCCCTTTCCGGGCCATTTTTGATGCGGGTGTGGGTAGTGTGATGATTGCCCATTTATATATCCCCGCTATTGATAATACAGCTAATAAAGCAACATCTATTTCAAAAAATAATGTGACCGACTTGTTGAGAAAGGACATGGGTTATGAAGGGTTGACCTTTACCGATGCATTGGAGATGAAAGGTGTCGCTAAGTTTTTTCCCGGCGGAACAATAGCAGTGGAAGCACTGATTGCCGGAAATGATATGTTATGCCTGCCCTCCAGTGTAGAAGAAGCGATAACAGCAATTAAGAAAGCCATCGCTGAAAACAGGCTGACCTGGGAGGATATCAATGCGAAAGTGAAAAAAGTATTGTTATCAAAGTATAAACTTGGCATGAACCAGTCGCAGGTGGTTAGTCTTACTAACTTAACCGAAGACCTGAATGCCAAAACAGATGCGATAAGGAGTGAAGTGGCACAAAAATCAATCACCATTCTTTCTACTGCCGCTACTAAAGCTTCCCGCACTGATTATGCCAGCCTTCCTTTGGTAAAAGGTAAAAAGATCGCTTATGTGGGCATTGGCTCCAAAGAGCTGAACAGTTTTGGCAAAAGAATGAGAGATGAACTGGGAGCGGATGTTTTTCTTTTCTCGTATAAAGACAGTGCCGATAAAGCGGCAGAAATTCTGAAAGCCGTTCCCAAAGATGGTAAATATGATGCGGTCGTTGTGGGCATTCATGATTATAATAACCGCCCGGCTAATAACTATACTATCAGCCCGGCTGCAATCAATTTATACAAGCAGTTGAATTTTATTAAAACAGTGACTATTGTTTTTGGGAATGTATTGGCCACGCAAAATTTCTGCGACGCTTATACATTAGTAGCCGCTTACCAGGATGATAACATTTCACAGGAAGCAGCAGCGGATGTGGTAACCGGGAAAACAAAAGCAGTTGGTACCTTACCTGTCCGGGTTTGCAATTTTAAACAAGGTGATGGCATAGTGTATAAACCATCCGGTGAACCGGTTCATGTGTTCAGCAAATTAAACATAGTAGATTCCATTGTTGCCGATGCGATCAGCCAGAAAGCTTTTCCGGGGTGCGTGGTACTGGCTGCACATAATGGGGAGATCATTTATCACAAGGCATTCGGCAACTACGTCTATGAAAAGCCATCTCCAATGACCCTGGAGAGTATTTTCGATTTGGCTTCTGTTACCAAGATATCTGCTACAACAGTATCGGTAATGAAATTATATGAGCAGGGCAAACTGGAACTGGACAAAAAGCTGGGTGATTACCTGCCCTGGGTAAAAGGAACGGATAAAGCCAACCTGAGGATCGATGATATCTTATTGCACCAGGCAGGACTGGTTCCCTTTATTGCTTTTTATAAAGAAACCATTGACCCGGTAACGGGTGAGCCCAACCCTGCTATTTATTCGGATAAATCCAAACCCGGTTTTACGATCAGGGTGGCGGAGAATATCTATATGCGCAACGATTGGAATGATACCATCATCAGCCGTATTTTAAAAAGCCCGTTGAGTAAACATGGCCGGTATGTGTATAGTGATAATGATTTTATTTTTCTTGGGAAGATCGTGGAGCAATTGTCCGGGGTAACGCTGGATGAGTACGTACAAAAAACATTTTACCGCCCGATTGGTATGCAAACAACCGGCTTTAAACCAAGAAACAGGTTTGAGTTGAACCGAATTGTACCCACAGAAACAGAAAAACATTTCCGCCGGCAAACTACGCAGGGTGATGTGCACGATGAAGGGGCTTCGATGTTTGGTGGAGTGGCAGGTCATGCCGGTTTGTTCTCTGGTTCGTATGATCTGGCAATGCTGTACCAGATGTTACTGAACGGTGGTGAATTCAACGGGCAACGCTTCCTGAAAAAAGAAACGATTAATTTGTTTACAGCCTATCATAGTAAGGTCAGCCGCCGTGGTTATGGTTTTGATAAACCGGAAAAAGATAACCGGATCAGGAAAGACCCTTATCCTTCTTTGTTAGCCTCACCGCAAACTTTTGGTCATACCGGTTTCACCGGCACCTGTGTATGGGTGGACCCGAAAAATGACCTCGTCTATATTTTCTTATCCAACAGGGTATATCCTACAAGGGATAGCCCCAAGCTTTCTTCCTTACAGGTGAGGGGTAAGATCCAGGATGCGATCTACAGGGCCTTAGGTATTTAAGAGTATTATTTGTTTCAGATAAGTGCAATAAAAAAAACGGAGTTGATCGCTCCGTTTTTTTTATTGATTCATTATTTATTATCCGGCTTATTCGGTGGCCGGTTATCTCTTCTCGGTGGTCGGTTCTGTTGTTGCCCACCTTGCTGTCCTCCCTGCCGGTTAGGATTTTGACCCTGCTGCCGTTGCTGCGGACGTTGGCCTTGTTGCTGACCCCCCTGCTGTCCGCCGCCCTGTTGCCCTTTTTGCTGGTTGGGCCGGTTACCCTGGTTAGGGTTTTGTCCTTGTTGCCGTTGCTGGTTTCCAGCTTGCCGTTGTTGCGGTCGCTGTCCTTGTCCCTGTTGTCTTTGCTGCTGTTGCTGCTGGCGTTTTTTCTTATCTGCTTTTTCCAACGTACGCAGGCTGATCTGTCCCACCACATCCACAAATTCAGGTTCCACTTCTTTCGGTTTGTTGGTAGTTACATCTACAACTTCCAGTTCTTCCGGGATAATACCCTGCCTGTTCTGAGCTTTTATTTTGATAACCCCTTCAATGGTCAGTGGGTATTGTTTGTTGCTGTCAGGCAACGTGTACCACATCAGGTTCTTGAAAATATCTTTCTTGATCAGGAAAGCGTTTCCTTTTGCTACCTGTATCATATCGCAATTATCCGGGAAATGCTGCAGGGCATCGAGATAAGTATCCAGTTCATAGTTCAGGCAACACTTCAACCGTCCGCACTGGCCGCTGAGTTTTGTCTGGTTGATCGAAAGGTTCTGGTAACGGGCTGCTGCGGTATTCACCGATTTAAAATCAGTCAGCCAGCTGCTGCAGCATAATTCACGGCCGCAACTGCCAATGCCGCCCACTTTACCTGCTTCCTGCCGGGCACCGATCTGGCGCATTTCCACTTTTACTTTAAATTCCGACGCATATACTTTGATCAGTTCCCGGAAATCCACCCGGCCATCAGCAATATAAAAGAAGGTCGCTTTTCTTCCGTCAGCCTGCATTTCCACCTGGCTGATCTTCATATCCAGTTTCAGTTGCTTGGCAATAGCCCGGCTGCGGATCACGGCTTCTGGCTCCCGGGCCTTGTTCTGTTTCATCAGGTCAATATCACGGTCGGTAGCGGCACGTAATATTTTTTTCATCTCCGGGTTATCTTCCTTCACATTCCGTTTCTTCATTTGCAGGCGGACAATCTCACCGGTCAGTGAAACTTCTCCCACATCAAAACCACTCACGCCTTCCACGGCGATCAGGTCGCCTTTTTCAAATGGCTGTAAAGAAAGATTGCGGAAAAAATCTTTGCGGGTTCCTTTATTGAAACTAACCTCCACCACTTTGCAGCTGCTTTCCACATCTGCAATGGGCAGGTTGCGCAACCAGTCATGCGTATTCATGCGGTTACATCCGCCGGTACTGCACCCGCCGTTGCTCTTACATCCGTTCGGTTTATCTGTGCCACAATTACTGCAACCCATGTAATGATTTTATATTCTTAAAAATAAACAGGAAGAAGATGAACCCGGCTGCAGAATTACTATTAAGCTCTTGTTGCGTCGCACTCTTGTACGTTCAGTTCATTGTTCAGCAAAAAAAGCTTGCTGTTGAACAGGTTACAATATGCAGAAGTAAATGTTGACACAATAATAATAGATTCCGGAGCGGCCCTTCTCTTCCTTCTTTTTCGCTTACGTCTCCTGGCTCACTTTCTCAATTGGTCAAAAATACAATTTTATGGCTATTAAGTGCAGTCAACCTTTTACTGCCCGGGAGGCGGGTTATTGGAACACAATTTTGTCCTGTATAATGTGGTAGACCTTGATTGTCAGGGCATGGAACAGGATCTTGGCATTGGCATTCCGTTCAATATAATAAGAAGCCTTATCCAGCTCTTCAATCAAGGCCTCCTGCTGGGCAATATCGCTGATCTTCTTGTTCAGCTTTTCACAAAAATCCTTTTCTGCTGCAGACAGCTGCGTGGAATCGCCCATGATCCGGAACCGGATGGCTTCCTGCAGGATATGGTTGAAGTAACGAAGGAACTGTTTTTGCTTTTCCCGGCCCAGCCGGCTGATCTCTTCCACCCATTTGGTCTGGGCCACGGGGCCGGTACGTAAAATAGCATTCAACCAGTCTTTCAACAGGCTTTGCCAGTCTTCATCAGCATGCTGCACTAATTGTAAAGCTTCCCGGTAATTGCCCTCACTTACACCGGCTACCTGGCGGGCGGTGGCCGGTTCCGTTTTATTCCGGCTGACCAGAGCGGCTTCAATATCCGAAGTTTCCAGGGCAGGTATCTTCACCAGCTGGCAACGGCTGAGTATGGTTGGTAATATCAATGATTCATTTTCCGCTACCAGGATAAAAAGTGTGTTGGCCGGTGGCTCTTCGATCAGCTTGAGTAATTTATTGCCTTCATTACCTAAATATTCCGGCAGCCACATGATGAGGATCTTGTATTCACTTTCAAAACTCTTCAGGTTCAGCTTGCGGATGATATCATTACACTCATGTGCGGTGATATTACCCTGTTTGTTTTCAGCACCGATAAACTGTAGCCAGTCATATGCATTTCCATAGGGGTAACTTTTAATGAACTCTCTCCATTCAGTGATATAATCCGTGCTGATGGGGGGAGTGCCTGCTTTCTTCGTCACCACCGGGTAAGAAAAATGAATATCCGGGTGAACCAGTTGCTGTGCTTTCTGGCAGGAAGGGCAAGTGCCGCAGGGCTCTTTTGCCAGATCGGTAGTCTTGAGTCCGGAGTCTGGTTCTTCACCAAACAAAGATGGCCCGATAGCATGTTGTGATTTGCCATTCACTTTATCACAAACCAGGAACTGCGCAAAGGCCAATGCCAGTGGTAAAGCACCGCTTCCCTCCTTTCCCAAAAACAGTAGAGCATGACTCAGCCGGTTATGCTGCACCATTTCAGCCAGTTGCTGTTTGATGGGTTGTTGTCCTATGATCTGGGAAAATTGCATTGGAAAGCGAAAGTAAACTTTCTGCCCATAAAAAAAGCGACCCTTGAAAGAGGATCGCTTTACGAATTTTATTTGACCAATTAATTCAGCCATTTCAAAATCTCTTCACTCATCGGTGTTGTTCTCGGGCTGAAAGTGGCAATCAGTTCTCCTTTTTCATTGATCAGGAATTTTCCAAAGTTCCAGGTTACCGGGTCGGCAAAACCTTTGGCAGCAGCTTGCTCTTTTAAGTATTTATACAATGGATGTGTATCATCTCCTTTCACCGAAATTTTTTCTGCCATCGGGAAGGTCACGCCATAATTCTTGGTACAAAATTCTTTGATACCCTTATTGTCGAGGGGCTCCTGTCCGTTAAAATTGTTGGCTGGGAAACCGATGATCACCAGTTTGTCTTTGTATTGCTTATATAGTGTTTCTAATCCTTCATATTGTGGTGTGAGGCCGCATTTGGAAGCCGTGTTCACCACCATGATCTTCTTACCCTTGTATTTAGAAAGATCGATATCGGTACCGTCAATGCCGCCAACTTTAAAATCATAGATTGAACCACCGGTCAGTGTTAGGGCTATGATCAGTGACAGGAATAATGTTTTCATTGTATATAAGTTTTCGTTTATAGAGAAGAATAACAAAGTTAAGCTTGCCTGGTTGGCGAATCGGTTAAATTTTATCGCCGGTTGCCCTATTGTTTTTCAAAACAACCCAGGTCGGGTAAGCCGACAGGCCTTGTTTTCCCATCCAGATCAATAACTATACCCGCATTAACGCCTTTATTGATGGCGGGAGAGCCGGTTTTCAGCCTGAAATCATAATAATTCCGGGAACTGTTCACACTGTCAAAATCGGGAGGAATATTATTGACGATCTGTGTACTGGTCACATTGGCAGGAGCGGCTTGGACCTTCCATAAATTATGGTCAAAATTAACATTGAAGGGGGTGCTACCGTTTTTCAAAACCACCACTTCATCCTCTACGGTTCCGTTTTCGCCCCAGAAAATACAATTACGGAATACAGCATCCAGGTTAGAGTTGCCATTGTTTGAAAAATTCGTTACCGTCAGCACGGGATCTTTATGCTGTATGAAATTATTGGAATAAGTGACAACGGTGCAATGGGTGAACTGGTAATTACCACCACCCACAAGATAAACATTTTTGCCACAATTACTGACCAGGCAATTGGTTGCCCTGATACTAGAGTTGACAGCAATGATACCGGCGTCAAAAGCATTATCAACGATACATTCATTCATCGTCAGCTTGGGATTGGCATTGGTGGAAGGATTTTCAACACCGATAGATTGATACCCGTTTTTGATGATAGCATAGTTCAGCACATTATTGATACTACTGCCGAGAAAATAGATGCCGGGCCAGCTGGCCGGGTAGTCTTTATAAGGATCATCCATCCGGTCTCCCTGGAAAATAACACGATCTGCTGTATCTTTTAAACCATTTACCTGCAATGTACCTTCTACGATGATTGGTGCATCTGCATGTACATATATGCGACAGCCCTTGTTGATTGTAAGTGTCTGGTTGGTATCAACGTATAAATAGCCCAGTATCACATAAGGCAGGTCATTGTTCCATGTTTCATTGGTCAGCACTTGTTTATTGCGGAGGAAATGGGCGTTCTGTCCCCAGGCTTCTAATTGTACCAGCCTGTTTGTTCCATTATAACTGACCTGGATGCTGTCTCTTACAATGAAAGGAAGGTTAGCGGCATTTGGATTAATGTTCACTTGCGCAAAAACATAGAGACTGTCATTGGCTTCAATCTCAAGATTGGTTACCTCAGGTCCGGTAGCTCCGTCTACATTTATTTTATATGCTGAACTGTTACCACCCATCAGTTTCACTGAACTGATGCGCAGCTTCTGGTCATTCTCATTAACGATCTTGAAGGTTTTGGTAACAGAGCCTGTAGTCGCAAATACGGTATCATATTTCAAGGTATCGATGGTAATAGTGATCCTTGCATCCGGGGAAGTGATAAAGGATTCTTTCCGGCAAGACAGAACAAGCAGGCAACAGGATAACAGGAACAGGCTTACAATTTTCATTAGTATCAAAAATAGCCCAACAAATTGAGATTAACGAGCCGAGTAGCAAAGACAGGCTACACTAAGCTTTACATTTTCTGCTTTCAGTAATGCTGTACCACAGGATTCAAGAGTAGCACCGGTGGTGATCACATCATCTACTAAAAGAATATGTTTACCAGATATGGCAGCAGGATCTGTAAGCACAAATTTTCCTTCCATGTTCTTCCATCTTTCAATACGACCTTTTTTGGTTTGGGTTTCTGTATGTTCGGGTCTTGTGATTACCTTGTTTAAAATAGGTACAGGAAGCTGTGACTGGATACCTTCGCACAATAACATGGATTGGTTATAGCCACGTTTCTTTTCTTTGACCGGGAATAACGGTAATGGGATCATAGCATCAACAGGAAACCTGCCGGATATTTTCAGCAGATCACCCATGAGCTGCCCCAATTGTATGCCCAGTTCTTTATTGCCTTTATATTTTACTTGGTGTACCAGTTTCTGCACTAATGACTCTTTAGTAAAATAATAGCTGGCAGTTGCCTGTTCTAAAGGCAGGCGGCCATAGAATCTTTTTTCAATGGGATTGCCGGGGTGTTTTTCAAAATCGGTTTGGGGAATGGCTTCCATGCATTGCAGGCAGAGCATGGAATTTTTGCTAAGCAAATCACTACCGCATCCGTCACATACATGCGGAAAAAGCAAATGAAGAAAGGAATCTTTTATTTCACGAATGCTGACCATAAATTGGTTTATAAATCAGTTCGCTACTTCATGCCTTAAAATAAGTACTGGTAAACTTCTTCCACCCGGCCCATTGTTACTACCTCAATATTGAACTTCTGTTTAGCTAAGCCTTTCTGGTTGTATTTGGAAACAATGATCTTTTCGAACCCTAATTTTTCTGCCTCTGCTATGCGCTGCTCAATACGATTGACGGCTCTTATCTCACCACTCAATCCCACTTCCCCTGCAAAGCAAATATGTTGTGGCAATGGCACATCCTCGTAGGAAGATAATAAAGAACAAAGAACAGCGAGATCAATAGAAGGATCTTCTACTTTGATGCCACCGGCTATATTTAAGAAAACGTCTTTCATGCCAAAATGGAATCCACCTCTTTTTTCCAGAACTGCTAATAATAATTGTAAGCGACGCAGATCAAAGCCAGAAACCGTTCGCTGTGGTGTTCCGTAAACAGATTGGGTAACCAGTGCCTGCACTTCGATCAGTAATGGTCTTATTCCTTCAATAGTGGCAGCGATTGCAATACCACTCAGCTGATCTTCTTTTTGTGTGATGAGAATTTCACTGGGATTAGTTACGGCTCTCATACCAGTATCGGTCATTTCATAGATGCCCAGCTCAGCGGTGCTGCCAAAACGATTCTTTAGTGTACGCAGTATCCGGTAAGCATAATGACGGTCACCTTCAAACTGCAGTACTGTATCCACCATATGTTCCAGGATCTTTGGCCCGGCGATACTTCCATCCTTGGTAATATGACCGATCAGGAAAACAGGCGTATTTGTTTCCTTGGCAAATCGTTGAAATTCGGCCGTGCATTCCCGTATCTGTGATACGCTGCCGGGGGATGAATCAATAAACGGTGTATGTAAAGTTTGAACCGAATCAACAATAACAAGTTGTGGTTTCAGTTTTTTTATTTCCTGGAATATGATCTGTGTGGATGTTTCGGTTAGCAGGTAAAAATTTTCTCCATATGCAGCTGATGGGGTTTGTTTCAAACGATCAGCCCGCATTTTGATCTGTTGTTCACTTTCTTCACCACTGATATAAAGAACGGTGATATCTTTTATCCATAATCCATTTTGCAGGAACAGGGTTGATTTACCAATTCCTGGTTCACCGGCTACTAAAACAATACTTCCGGGAACAATGCCGCCTCCTAATACACGATTCAATTCTGTATCTGACGTAGCAATTCTTTTTTCTTCACTGCTTTTGATCTCCTGTAATGAAACGGTCCGGTTGGTTCTTTTTTCTTCGTTATAATCTTTCCAGCCATTATTGTTCTTGCTTGGTTCTTTTTGCACCAGTTCTTCAACAAATGTATTCCACTGTCCGCAGGATGGGCATTGACCTACCCATTTCACACTTTCATAACCGCATTGCTGACAAAAAAATGCTGACTTGGCCTTACTCATGTGTTAAAGGTAACTGATCAAAAAAAATTGGATGAAAAAGGTAAAGGATTTTGAAAGCAAACCCGGTAAAAAAGAAAAATAAACAGCAGAAAAAAATATATAGTGTGAAGGAAATTTATAAAATGAAAAAGGGTCAATCTTGACGACTGACCCTCTTACTTACTAACCCATTAAATTCTATTGCTAAGTTACAAATATGACCCACATTTCAAAATAAATTTTTGCTGCTGTTGATAACTTTAGGCTTTGAAAACCTCAAAAAAAGAGAATTGAATACTATAAAAAAAAAGAATCTAATTTGTTTATAATCATTGAGTTACGGGCATTCATTTATTGCCACCTGGCTGGCTTTTATTCCTTGTTTTAAGAGCTTCATTATTTAATTGAGTGACAAAAAGGCTGAAAAAAGAGTAGTAATCCAAATGGCTGAAGATTTGTTATAAAAGCGTAGGAAAATTTAAAAATTAATCAAAAAATGACACCCTCAATTATGATCGTTTCGCTGATATTTTTAGGTATCAGTATGTTGGTTTCGCTGGCGCTGAAAAGTAAGTTTAAGAAGTATAGCCAGGTCCCATTATCCAGTGGCCTGAGTGGTCGTGAAATTGCCGAAAAGATGCTCCGGGAAAGTGGTATTTATGACGTAAAAGTCACCTCCGTTGAGGGCTTTCTCAGTGACCACTATAACCCGGTGAATAAGACCGTAAACTTTAGTCCTGAGGTATATACTGGGACCAGTGTTTCAGCTGCGGCGGTAGCGGCCCATGAATGTGGCCACGCTGTTCAGCATGCAACTGCTTATAACTGGTTGATGTTGCGGAGTAAGCTGGTCCCGGCGGTACAGGTTAGCTCCTCGCTGGTAAATTGGGTATTATTGATCGGTGTGGTAATGGCCAGCTCCGGGAATACCACTCTTTTATTGATTGGTATCATTATTTTCGCCCTGACGGTTCTTTTTTCATTGGTTACTTTGCCGGTGGAATTTGATGCCAGCCGACGGGCATTAGCCTGGTTAAATACAACGAATGTGACTAATTCCCAGGAGTATCCAAAAGCTAAAGATGCCCTGAAATGGGCGGCTACCACCTATGTTGTGGCGGCTTTAGCAGCTGTCGTAACATTGATACAATATGTCATGTTATATCTTGGAGCAAAGGACAGGGAATAGTTAATATAATAATTAATATTTATTTAAAAGCCGTGCAGCACATTGCACGGCTTTTTTTGTCTTAACATTTTATTAATATTTTAGCAACGCACTAAAATTACATGCACATGAGAAAAACAGCAGGCCTGATGCTGACGGTATTCCTATTATCCGTTCAGATGATATGGGCTCAAAACAAAACAGTAATTGGAAAAATTACAGATGGTAAAGACGGGTCCCCGATACCCGGCGTTTCCGTAACTGTAAAAGGATCAAGAAGCGGAACTACTTCGGGTTCAGATGGAACCTTCTCTCTTTCAGTTCCTGAAAAAAGTAAGACCCTCATTATTTCTGCCCTGGGTTTTGAATCCCAGGAAATAACTATCACTGGATCTACAGTGGAAGTTTCACTAAAAGCAGGAGCCACACAAAGCCTTGATGAGGTAGTGGTGGTGGGCTATGGAGGAAAAATCAAAAAAGACTTAACTGGTAACATAGCCAGGATTAAAGGTGCTGAAGTTGCGAATACCCCCGTAACAAATTTTACCCAGGCTATCCAGGGAAGAGCGGCAGGTGTTTTTGTAGAAGCAAACAATGGTAAGGTGGGAGAAGGGGTAAAGGTAAGGATAAGGGGTGGAGGTTCACTAACTGCAGGTAATGATCCCTTATATGTTGTTGATGGAATTCCGATCAATACCGATGGCCTTTCCGGAAATGCTTTGGCAGATATTAATTTCAATGATATAGAAACATTCGACATATTGAAAGATGCATCTGCTGCTTCTATTTATGGCTCCCGGGCAGCGGGCGGAGTTGTTATTATTACAACCAAAAAAGGTCGTGCAGGGAAAACTAATCTGGGTGTGAATTTCCAATACGGAACTAATAAGCCGACAGGCTACAGGAAATTCCTGGATGCACGTCAGTATGTAGACCTTTTAAGAGAAGCTGCAATCAACAGTGATATTATTGAAGGGGTTGATCCATTAGATCCGGCGCAATATCCGGGTTCATGGCTTCAGTTTGCGGAGAACAGGCTTACCCGTTATTCAGGCTATTCAAATTGGAGGAACCTGGAAACGAATACCGACTGGCAAAAACTAGCCTTCAATGATAAAGCAACTACTAAAATGGTTGACATTACTGCATCAGGTGGTAATGATAAAACCCGTTTTTATATTAGTGGCGGGTTCAATGATGTGGATGGTATTTTGATCCTGAATAATTTTCAGCGGATCTCATCCCGGTTTAATTTAGAACATGATGCAAGTAATAAAGTAAAGATTGGACTCAATCTTGGTGTGTCCCGTACAGTTGGTAATAGGAACAACCTGGATAATGCTTTCCAGACTCCTATGCAGTTAGTGGCATTAGCACCCATTACTCCTGTTCGTGATCTGAATGGCGTATTGTATAATACACCCACTACTACCTATTACAATGGTTTGATTGAAACTGAAAATTCAACATACAAGTCAACTACGTTTAGAAACATAGGTAATGTGTTTCTGGCTTACAAGTTTACAAAAGACCTTGCATTCAGGACGGAGTTCGGTGCTGATATTCAGTCTCAGAACGATGTACTTTTCAGAGGGTTCAGAACATTGACTGGTCTTTCAACAAATGGCTATGGTCAATCTGATTGGTTCAGGAATTTTACCTACAATACTAATAACTATTTTACCTATACCAAAACACTTGCGGAGAAACATGATATTGATGCAACCCTTGGCATGTCTTACCAGAAGTTCACCCAGGATTTCTCAAGTGTATATGGAGAGGACTTCCCGGTTGAAGATTTGCAAACATTGGCCAGTGCAGGTCGTATAACTGGAGGAACAACAACGAAAACAGAGTCTGCTATCGTATCTTATTTTGGAAGAGCAAACTATAAGTTCAATAATAAATATTTGTTCTCTGCAAGTGTTCGTGCAGATGGATCTTCAAAATTTGGTAAGAATAACAGATATGGTATATTCCCGGCCGTTTCTGCGGGATGGATATTAAGCGAAGAGAGTTTTCTTTCTTCTTCAAAACTTATCAGCTTCCTGAAGATCAGGGGTAGTTACGGTATAAACGGAAATGACCAAATTGGTAATTTTAGCCAATTAGGCTTATTTGGCGCAGGTAAGTACAATAATCAATCAGGCCTTGTGCCCACTCAATTACCCAATCCTGATCTTGCCTGGGAAAAAAATAAGCAACTTGATATCGGTTTAGACTTCGGTTTGTGGGGTAACCGCATTAGTGGTGAAATTGATTACTATGTAAGAAATACCGAAGATCTCCTCTACAGCGTTCCTGTACCGGGTACTTCCGGTTTTACAACTCAGTTGGTTAACATTGGTTCGATGCAGAATAAAGGGATTGAATTTGTATTGAATTCAACTAATATTAAAAGCAGGGGCTTTACCTGGACATCAAGCTTTAATTTAGCAAAGAATGCTAATAAGATCACCAAGCTTGATGGTGATCAAACCATAATTCCGGGTAATGATGGCCGATACCTGAATTCACTTTTAGTTGGAGAGGCTATTGGGGTGTTCTATGGTCCTAAGTTTGCAGGTGCAGATCCTGCTAACGGGGATGCACTGTATTATCTTGCCGATGGAAAAACAACTACTAATGATTATAATGATGCAGCATCGTTTATAGTAGGGAATCCAAACCCGGATTGGATTGGTGGTTTAACGAATACTTTTAATTATAAAGGAATTGAACTATCTGTACTTTTCCAGGGTGTGTTTGGTAACCAGATACAAAATGGCGGTGGAGGTTTCATGTCAGCCAGTTTTGACTGGTTTGATAACCAGACAGCCGATCAGTTAGACAGGTGGCAGAACCCGGGCGATATTACCCAGGTACCTCAACTCAGGCTGGGTTACGGAAATGGTATCAATGCATCAAGCCGTTATGTAGAAAATGGAGGATACGTTCGATTGAAAAACGTAACACTTGCATATAATATCCCTTCATCAATTCTTAGCAAATTAAAAATCCGTTCAGCCAGAATTTATGCAACGGGAGTTAACCTGGCTACATTCACTGATTATACCGGATGGGATCCTGAAGTTAATACGGATTACCGTGCAGGTAACCGAAACCAGGGTAGCGACTTCTATGCTGCTCCCCAGATCAAGTCATTAACCTTTGGCATTAACCTCGGGTTTTAATCTTTAAAAATGAATAATATGAAACGTAACATAATTATTTTATCAATACTTTCTCTTTCTGTCGCATCCTGCGATAAAAAGATAGAGTTATTCCCCTACCAAAGTGTAGCCGAGGAAATTGCCCTTACCTCAGATGCTAACGTTAAAAAAGTGCTGAACGGCGCTTATGATGGAATTTCTGATGGTAATTTATATGGCGGAAATGTGCTGCTTTTCTCAGAACTGTTAGCCGCTAATGACGAAATAAGATGGGAAGGGACATTTAACCAGCCTGATGAGATCTGGCAAAAATCAATCATCACCACTAACAGCTTTGTTAGAGATACCTGGTTAGGTGCGTATGATGCTATTAACAGGGCAAATAATGTACTCAGTGCTATTAATATCGTTACCACAGCTGACCAGAACAGGGTAAAAGGGGAAGCGTTATTTATAAGAGCTTGTATGTATTTTGAACTGGTCAAGTTATATGCGAAACCCTACAGCGCCGGTAGTGTAACCACAAATCTTGGTGTTCCCCTGATATTAACTCCCACAAGGGGCATTGATGAGTCATCAAAAGTTCCAAGAAGTACAGTCGAACAAACATTTGCACAAATATTGGCGGATTTTAATGAAGCCGAGAGCTTGTTGCCTTCTGTAAATCCGGGATCAAATGCAACTACAAGAATGGTGTTTGCTACAAAAGCAGCTGCGGCGGCAATGTTGTCGAGAGTGCATTTACAAATGGAAAATTACCCGGGAGCCAGGGACGCAGCTAACAGGGCGATTACAGAAGCAACTTCTAATGGCAGAAGTTTAGCAACTACTTTCTCGGGTGCATTTAATAATTCGGTCAACTCCGCTGAATATCTTTTTGCGACACAGGTAAGTGCTCAGGATGGTGATAATAACATGCACCTGTACTGGTCAATACCAACATATGGCGGCCGTGATGGTGATGTATCAATACAACCCAGTCATCTCGCACTATATGATCCTTCGGATGCAAGGCGGGCCCTGTTTTATACTGGTGCCGGTGATGTGCGCAGTGGTAAATGGCAACAGCAATACAAGGTTCTGCCAATTATTCGTTTAGCTGAAATGTATCTTACCCGTGCCGAAGCAAACTTCAGGGCCGGTACTGCTGTTGGGGCGACACCATTAACTGATTACAATCGTACACACCAAAGAGCAGGACTGACTGCGGCAGTTGCGGTAACGCTGGCAGATATTCTTTTAGAAAGAAAGCTGGAACTGGCGCATGAAGGACATGCCATTGCTGATGTAAAAAGATTGAAACTCAGCGTAGACGGATTTGCATACAATGCTAACGAATTAGTATTCCCGATTCCTCAACGTGAAGTTGATGCAGCCGGTCTGATCCAGAATCCTGGTTATTGATCAACCCAGAAAAAACTATAACTATAGTATAAAAAAATCCCTCGTTTAAAACGAGGGATTTTTTTATAATTTGATTTCTTCGCCGTGCTGGTCAAAGAATTTGTATTCCGTCAGGTGGCAATTGGTATCCTGTATCAGTTTTGTTTTCTGGCCAAATTTCTTATTCCATTTCGCCATTCTGGTTGACCAGGGCCAGCCTTTGGTGAGATAGGCGTACATAATAGGATGCACCAATAGTGTCAGGCTTGCATTCTTATGCGTAATGAGATAGCTGAGATTTTTTTCAATCTCATCTTCCAGCAATAGCGTTGAAGAAATCTTGCCGGTTCCATTACAGCTTGGACAAAGTTCCTGGGTATTGATATTCATTTCCGGCTTCATCCGCTGGCGGGTGATCTGCATCAGCCCGAACTTGGAAATAGGAAGCACCGCATGCTTGGCCCTGTCAGGTGCCATAAACTCTTCCATCTTCTCCATCAGCTTCCGCTTGTTCTCCGGAAACTTCATATCAATAAAATCAATTACAATAATACCGCCCAGGTCACGAAGACGTAATTGCCTTGCTACTTCTTCAGCCGCTTCGAGGTTTGTTTCAAGTGCATTTTGTTCCTGGTTATTGCTTACACTTTTGTAGCCGCTGTTAATATCAATGACATGCAGGGCTTCTGTATGCTCAATGATGAGATAGGCCCCGCTGTTGAGGTTAACGGTTTTACCAAAAGAAGATTTAACCTGTTTGGTAATACCAAATGAATCAAAAATGGGCGACCCATTCTGGTAGAATGACACGATATCGGCTTTCTCCGGGGCAATACGCTGGATATAATTCTTTGTATCGGTGAAGATATTTTTATCATTCACGACGATCTTGTTGAAGTCTTCATTGAGCAAGTCACGCAAAATACTGGTAGCTTTTGTTTGCTCACTCAATATCTTGGCAGGAGCCACGGCGCCTTTCAGATTGGTTTGAATGCTCTTCCACATCTCCACGAGGGCAGAAAGATCTTCATGTAATTCTGCTGTATTCTTTCCTTCGGCAGCTGTACGGACGATCACTCCAAAATTTTTCGGTTTGATAGCCTCTACTATTTTCTGAAGTCTTTTTCTTTCTTCTGAAGAATGAATTTTACGGGATACCGCTACAATATCATTAAAAGGAGTAACCACAACAAACCTTCCAGGTAGTGACAGCTCACAACTTAGCCGGGGCCCTTTGGCAGCGATGGGTTCTTTTAATATCTGCACCAGGATATTAGGCTTACCGCCCAACACTTCATTGATCTTGCCGGTCTTAATGATCTCGGGCTCGATCGTGAATTTGCCAAAATCCAGTCCTCCCTGTTCACTCTTATCGTTCATACACATCGTAGTGAACTTCAACAGTGACTTGGCATAAGGACTCAGGTCGGTGTAGTGAAGAAAGGCATCCTTCTCAAATCCAACATCCACGAATGCGGCATTTAATCCCGGTATCAGTTTTTTTACTTTACCAAGATAAAGGTCGCCTACGGCAAAACGGGCATCGCTTTTCTCGCTATGCAGTTCTACCAGCTTCTTATCTTCCAGCAGGGCAATTTCAACACCCTGGGGAGCGACATTGATAATAAGTTCTTTGTTCATTACAGCTTACATAAATGAAAACACCTTCGATGCTGTAAACACCGGATTGCCAGGGACCGTACCGAATGCGGGAATAACCTGTAGTAGATTGTCTGAAGCAGATTGGTGGGGTGCAAACCTGTACGGCAAACAAACCGGTCAAACTGAATATACGCCCCATTTAACCGGGGCGTATATACGTTTCAGAAAAGAATTATTTATTTCTCTTCTTATGACGGTTCTTTCTCAGTCTTTTTTTACGCTTATGCGTCGCAATTTTATGACGCTTCCTTTTTTTACCACAAGGCATACTCAAATAATTTTTAATTCTTGTTTATAATAAGTTTCTCAACTTCTATTTCTTCAGTTCCTGAATTCTTTTCTCGATCTCTTTCCTGGCATCAGCACGGGTGATATATTTCAAACTTTCCCCGTACCAGCTGATGGCTTTGTCTTTCTTCCCGGTTCGTTCACAAACATCAGCCAGCATCAAAACGGTTTCCACATTGTCGGGCTGCAGGCGATGCACCGTTTCCAAACGGCTGATGGCTTTGTCATATTGCCCGGAATACAGGGAGCCTTTGGCTAACGTCATCTGGGCATATATATTGGTACTGTCCTTATCTGTTACTTCTTTGATCTTTGAAATACCGACCATCGGGGCGGCAGCTATATTTCCAAAGAGATAACAGGCACCCAGCCCAACTTTGGCTGAATCGTTATCAGGATTGATCTTCAAAGACCTTTCAAACAAATCTTTGGCCTGCAATGCTTTCCACTTTACCAATTCAGGGTCACGGTCCATTTGCAGGTTATCCAAAAATAAGTGGGCAGCAAAGGTGAGGGTTTTTTCCGAATTTTCCAATCTGGCGGCTTCGGCTTCGTACCAGGCATAAGGCTCAAAAATCCGGGCTGAATCGCCCCAAAAATGAGATAATTGGTGAAATACCTTTAATTGCTGATCTTTTACGTCACCTCTGGAGATAGAATTTTCCAATGTATTGAGCCGTACAACCTGCTCGGTATTCAACTGTTTCTTGGCCATTAACAGGATAGTATCAATAGTAATGCTGCTTTTAACAGGACCATGATCATGGCCGTCATCTTCACTATGCGCCTGGTTTTCAATTGCAGCTACCGGCTTTTTAGGAGGTATCGTAGGCCCGAACCTATAAATAGCCGCCACAATTACAACAGCTACGGCAACAGTGATCCATTGAGGTTTTTTCACAATAAAAATTTCAGTGGGCAAAGTTACCTCAAACCCCTGAACAAGCTTCAGTAATTAAAGGAGAATGTTTGAAAGGCGTGTAATATCTTATTCTGCATCATCACCAGGACCGGGATCTGGCTTAGGTTCTTTCAATTTCTTAACCTCGGCAACAAATTCTTTAGCAGGTTTGAACGCAGGGATATAATGCTCAGGAATATGTACGGCAATATTCTTTTTGATATTACGACCGATCTTGGCTGCTCTTTTCTTGGTAATAAAGCTGCCAAATCCGCGAATATAAATATTCTCACCCCCGGCCAGGGTGTCTTTTACTTCTTTAAACATGGTTTCAAGGGTTACCAGGACATCAACCTTGGGTATCCCTGTTTTTTCTGAAATCTGATTAACGAGATCGGCTTTTCTCATTGTTGCAGGTTTTTAATGGTTTTCGAATGCCAATTTATGATAAAATAATATGATTGTCAACAGGATAGGCAGTTTTTTTTAAAACAAAAGGCATAGGAATTTGAAAAATGAAGGATATTTAAAGCTTAAATAGCCAGGACTATTGAAAACAACCGACAAAATTGAACTGAAAAAAAGGTTTCCTGCCCTGCTGCTGAAATGGAACCGGGAGCAAAATGACCGGCAAATGCCCTGGAAAGGTGAAAAAGACCCCTACAAGATATGGTTGAGCGAGATCATACTGCAGCAAACCCGGGTAGAGCAGGGATGGAACTATTATAACAAGTTCATTAAAACCTTCCCGGATGTTCAGCAACTGGCAAAGGCTAAAGACGAAAAAATCTTTAAGTTGTGGGAAGGCTTGGGTTATTATACCCGTTGCCGTAACCTGATCGCTTCAGCCCGGTTTATTGCTAAAGAAAAGAAAGGGAAGTTCCCGGATAGCTATGAAGAAATAAAAGCATTAAAAGGCGTGGGACCCTATACGGCCGCTGCTATCAGCTCTTTTGCTTTTAATCTTCCCCATGCTGTTGTTGATGGCAATGTATTCAGGGTACTTGCCCGGGTATTCGGAATTGATAAACCAACGGATAGCACAGAGGGGAAAAAATATTTCACACAACTGGCAGAAGAACTGCTTTATAAAAAACAACCTGGCCTATATAACCAGGCCATTATGGATTTTGGTGCGGTGGTTTGTAAACCCGTTTCTCCTCTTTGTGCTACCTGTTGTTTCAAAAAAAACTGTACTGCTTTCCAGGATAACAAGGTGAATGAATTACCTGTTAAAGAGAAAAAAATAAAGATCCGCAAACGGTGGTTCTATTACCTGGTGCTTGACTATAATAACGAGATAGCTATCCGGCAACGGGCAGAAAAGGATATCTGGCAAGACCTGTATGAGTTTCCACTGATTGAATCCTCCATAGAACTGGATAAGAAATCCCTGTTGCAACAAATTGGAAAAAGAAAACTGTTCAATAGTAAAGACGCTGAATTGATTTCCATTTCTCCTTTATTTAAACAACAGTTATCTCATCAGCTAATAGCCGGGCAGTTCATTAAATTCAAACTAAAGAGAAAGTTTCCCGGGACCGGATCCTGGCAATGGATAACAAAGGATAAGATCGGGAAATATGCATTCCCCCAGTTTATTAACCAGTATCTTAAAGAAAAGACGGGCCGGCAAACTTTATTCTGATGTTAAATCAGCCGCCTCTCTCAATTTTTTGTTGGTAGCCCCTGAAAAAGAAATTAACTTTAAAGAGCATTGTTAGCCGCAGACGATTTCTTAATCTAAAGGAATAAATCTATGAGAGGCGTAAACCGAGTAATGCTCATTGGCAACCTGGGGAAAGATCCCGATGTTCAGTTCCTGGAAGGCAATATTGCCGTTGCTAAATTTCCCCTGGCCACAACCGAAACTTTTAAGGACCGTTCCGGTAAACTGGTCTCCCAAACAGAATGGCATACTGTTGTGTTATGGCGGGGCCTGGCCGAGCTGGCCCAGAAATACCTTCACAAAAGCAGCCTTGTTTATATTGAAGGACGGTTGAGAACCCGTAGTTGGGAGGATAAAGATGGTAACCGCAAATTTGCCACGGAAGTAGTAGGGGATAATCTTATCATGCTGGATAAAAGAGCCGATGGGGTCGGGGGAACCGGCCACGGAGATTCGGGTATGGAAGGAATGGGTGGGTCTGATATGCCTATGGGAGATCCTTCCGAAAGTCTACCATTCTGAAATAGAAAACTATAAAAGCATATTTTTGCGCAAGCAATCAGCAGGCAGGCCTTCCGACCTGCCTTTATGATTCATTCTCTAACCAAAATACCCGGCATTGGACAGTCATACAGACATCCATTTATTGAACGACCTGTTTTCTTTTACACTTTTAGCGGCTAATCCGCAGGGTAATATCATTCTTATCATTTTGCTGCTGGTCTTGGTCACTCTTGCTTTTGTGATTTCCGGCTCGGAAGTAGCTTTGTTTTCCCTGGGCAGCAAGGATATCAATATGCTGAAAACAAAACAGCATGCTGCGGCCAAAAAAATTACCGAGCTGCTGGAAGAACCGAAAGAGGTTTATGCATCTCTCCTGATAGCCGGGACATTTATCAATATCTGTATCATTGTTCTGTCTAATTACCTGGCTGACCAGTTTATCAATTTTGATAAAATTCCCCAGTGGCTTGAAATTCTCAGCAAAGCGTTGGTGATCGCATTTATATTGGTGTTCTTTGGAAGGCTGATGCCCAAAGTGGCTGCCACACAAAATAATCTCCGGTTTGCCTATGGCACTTCGTTTATTATTGAAGCCCTGCACCTGATGCTGCGCCGTATCAGCCGTTGGATCGTTTCATTAGCCGATGGAATAGGCAGAAGACTCGGTGCTAACCGGTCTGAAGCTATCAGTATCCAGGAGTTAGATGAGGCCATTGATATTAAAACTGATGAAGAAGCATCCCCGGCCGAAAAAAATATCATGAAAGGGATCGTGAAGTTTGGAAATATTTCGGTGAAACAGATCATGCGGAGCCGGCTTGATGTAAGTGGCATTGATTATAAAAGCGGATTTAAAGAGTTGATCAAAAAAGCGGAAGAGCTTCATTATTCAAGATTGCCGGTATATAAAGAAAGCCTGGATGAAATAGCCGGTATTATTAATACCAAAGACCTGTTACCTTTTTTAAACGAAGCCGAAAACTTTGACTGGCACCCGCTAATGCGCCAGCCCTTCTTTGTTCCGGAAGCAAAACTGATCGAAGACCTGTTGAAGGATTTTCAGCATAAACATATTCATTTTGCAGTAGTCGTGGATGAATTTGGCGGTACCAGTGGCATTGTCACAATGGAAGATGTACTGGAAGAAGTGATCGGTGAGATCAAGGACGAATTTGACGAGGAAGAAAGTGGCAACAGGAAACTGGATGATAATAACTACCTGTTTGAAGGAAAGACCATGGTCAATGATATGTGTAAACTGATGAAACTACCGATGGATACGTTTGACCAGGTAAGGGGCGAAAGCGAATCAGTTGGCGGATTGGTATTAGAGTTAACAGGAGAGTTTCCTGCTGCCAATACTGTTGTCAGTGCCGGTGATTTTGATTTTACAGTGCTGGAAACTGATAACAACCGCATCCGGCTGGTAAAAGTGACCATTAATCCTAAAGAAAAATGATGCGAACCTTAACTATGAAAAAGAAGTTTTTTATTATAGCTGCATTCTTTCTAGCTTCTTCTTTGTTAATGATATCCTGCAACAGCAATTATACCTATAAGAAAAAAGGTTATTTCAAAATTGATTTCCCGGAAAAGAAATACCAGCTGTTTGATAAACCTGGTTATCCCTATTCGTTTGAGTATCCTGTCTATGCCACAGTGATCAAAGATTCCAGTTTTTTTGGGGATGCTACTGAAAACCCCTGGTGGATCAATATTGATGTGCCGCAGTTGGGAGGCCGGATCTATATCAGTTATAAAGAAGTGGCAAAAAGCAACTTTGATTCTCTTGTGAATGATGCCTTTAAAATGGCTTATCGAAAACATACAGATATTTCAACAGGTATTAACGACAGTCTCGTACAAACAGCCAACGGCGTGGAGGGTATTTATTTTTCTTTAGCCGGTAATACAGCTACTGCCAACCAGTTTTTTCTAACCGACTCCACGACTCACTTCCTGAGAGGGGCTTTATATTTTGATGCGGCACCCAACGAGGATTCATTGGGTATCGTAAACGATTTTCTTAAAAAGGATCTTCTGCACCTGGTTAATACCTTGAAGTGGAAATAGAAGATGCCTGCTTTTATTCGAACAGGATTTCAGGAAAGCGATTTTCTTTGCTAATTTGAGACATAACCCAAACTAAATGAGCCGTAATATCAAAGTCAGCCTGCTTGGTGCTATTTTACTCCTTTCTTCCTGTATACCACTTTGCTCACAAGAAGCGGCTGCGGTTGATTCGCTGAAAAAGGCATATGATAGGGCAACTACTTCAGCGGAGAAAGTAACTCTGATGGACGAACTCAGCCGGGTGATGATGAATGTGAATCCAAAAGAAGCAGACGAATTGGGCAATAAACTGATCGCAATTGCTGAAGAATCAAGAGACCGAAAACTGATGTTCAAGGCTTATTTATCCAACGGAACCCGCTGCTCCTATTTTGCCAACCAAAAAGCCTATTCTCAAAAGGCAATCGATTTTTATAACAAGGCGCTGGACCTGGCCCGCCAAAACAGGATGGAAGAGGAAGTCGGTGCAGCACAAATGCATTTTTCTGCGTTATACCGCTTGATACCCGATAACGACAAAGCACTATCCTATGCCACACAGGCATTCTCGTTAGTTTCCACCCTTCGTAATGACAGCCTTAAAGCAGAAGCTCACAACATATATGGCCAGGCTTACCAGGCCAAAAATGAGAACATACTGGCATTGAGAAATTTTTTAAGCGCCTTGCGGATAGCAGAAGAAATTAAGAACCCTTCTCTCATCCGGAATTGTTATCAGTACCTCTCCGGTTTTTATACAGCTATTGAAGACTATGATAAGGCTATTGACTATATGACGTTGGCGTATAAAAAGCTGGAGGAGACTAAAGAAAAAAATGTACCCTACCAGAAAGTTATTTTTACGAATTACCTGGGCAATTTGTTTGCTTATAAAAAGAATTATGATATAGCCATCAGTTATTTTGAAAAATCGATCAGGATGGCTGATTCACTAAAATTCTCAACATTAAAAATACCGGGGTATGTAAGCCTTTTGAATCAATACCTCCGGATTGATGAGCCCCAAAAAGCATTGGATTACCTGAATTCTCCCCCGGGAGATAACCTGAAAAAATACTTGGGCAACTTTGGTATGGCCCCGGTGATTGACCAGGCTTACGGAGTAACGTATACAGAGTTGGGCCGGTTTGATTCAGCAAAAATGTACCTGGAGAAGGCACGGCCTATGTTTGAGAACAGTAGTAATGAAACTAATAAGGTCAACTTTTACGCACAGCTTGCGTCTTTTTATCGGAAATCAGGCGATAAAAAAAATGCAATTGACTATTACCTAAAAGTAAAAGCGATCAGCGAGAAAAATGGTTTACTGGAAAATGTGAGAAGATCAGCTCAATACCTCGATACATTATACCGGCAATCCGGGGATTTTGCGACAGCCGGTATATATAATGGAATCTATTACCAGTATAAAGACAGTATTGAGACATTGAAGAGAGAAAAAGAACTGACACAAGTGGAAGCAGCCGATGAACAACAAAGGCAGGAAAAAGCAGTGAAAGAAAAAGCAGAAAAAGACCGTCAACGGAATAACATCCAGTACCTCGCCATTACCATCGGTATCGTAGCTTCATTTATAGGCCTGGTAGTATTAGGGATGTTCAAAGTATCGGCCACCACCATCAAAATGATCGGGTTCTTCGCCTTCCTGATGTTCTTCGAGTTCATTTTCCTGATATTCAAAAAGAACATTTATTCTATCACTAACGGAGAGCCCTGGAAAGATCTGCTCTTCATGATTGGGCTCGCTGCATTATTATTGCCGCTCCATCACTGGCTGGAGCATAAAGTGATACACTATCTCACATCTCATAACCGGCTTACATCGGCAGGGCATCATATAAAAAGAAGACTTTTCAGGCGGACAAAAGAGGGAGAAGAATAATACAGGACTTACCTTTGCCGGAAATTGACCCGGTTTGATAGTTATTGATAAGATATTGATCAGCGAAGATGTCGTAGATAAAAAATTTGTCTGCGACCTTAGTAAATGTAAAGGTGGTTGCTGCGAGGATGGTGCAGCAGGTGCACCATTAAGTAAAGAAGAGTTGCAACTGGTAACAGACTTGTATGAAAAAGTGAAGCCTTACCTGACCAAAGATGCAATTGCAGAGATTGAGAAGAAGGGAAAGTATGTATATGACACAGAATTTGAATGGGTAACCCCGACGCTGGACAGTGATCATGAAATATGTGTATATGGCATCCGTGGCGAGAATGGTATTATCAAATGCGCTTTTGAACAGGCGTATAATGAAGGAGTAATCCCCTGGAAAAAACCGATCAGCTGCCACCTCTATCCCATTATTGCCAAAAAAGGCAAGCATGGTGACTATGAAAGAGTGAACTACGAACCAAGGGAAACAATGTGCAGCCCGGCCTGTGCGTTGGGTGAGAAGCTTAAAGTGCCGGTGTACCAGTTCCTCAAAGAACCAATCATCCGGATGTGGGGAGAAGATTTTTATAATGCACTCGATACAATTGCAAAAGGGGAGTGGGAAGAAATCGATTTTAAAGAATAAGTTGTCATCAATTATTTAACCCAGTTGTAGTGAAAGAAACAGCCGCCGATTTTATTGCCAAGAGCACTATCAGAGCTGCCGATAAAGAACACCGGCGCAAGATCAATTTTAATATTGGCAAATACAACGCAGTGGTGCCGCAAGGGAAAGAGCAATTCACCGATGTACATTTAGCCCGGGAAAGAGCCAAAAATATCAAGTGGCGGGCTATTGAAACATTAGACAAGCAGCTGGAAGATTTTGAACTGAACATCAGCAAGCGGGGGGCTAAAGTGATTTGGGCCGAAGATGCACAGCAGGCACTGGATGCCATTCAGAAAATATGTGAAGCAAAGAATTGCAAAACATTGGTGAAGAGTAAGAGTATGGTGACGGAAGAAATTTACCTGAATGATTTTTTAGAAAAGATTGGGGTGGAAAGTGTGGAGACTGACCTCGGCGAGTATATTCAACAATTGGATGGTGAGCCACCTTATCATATTGTTACACCGGCTATGCATAAAAGCAAAGAAGATGTGGCAAAACTCTTTGCAGAAAAATTAGGAACCGACCCCAAAGCAACGCCACAACAATTAACACTGACTGCCAGGAAGATATTAAGAGATAAATATGTGCAGGCAGAGATTGGTGTAACCGGGGCTAATTTTATTATTTCAGATATTGGCGGTATTGCCGTGACTGAGAATGAAGGAAATGCCAGGTTGAGTTGTGCGTTTCCTAAAACACATATTGTGATTGCAGGTATTGAGAAAGTGATACCTTCCCTGCATGACCTGGCTTTGTTCTGGCCGTTACTCTCTACGTTTGGAACAGGACAAAAAGTAACAGTTTATAATACCATCGTTACCGGCCCAAGGCAAGAAAACGAAACAGATGGCCCGGAGGAAATGTATGTGATACTACTGGATAACGGACGTACAAATATCCTGGCCAATGAAAAGCAACGGGAAAGTTTATACTGCATCCGGTGCGGTGCCTGCCTGAATGCCTGCCCCGTTTATAAAAATATCGGCGGCCATGCATATGGCGCTACATACAGTGGGCCTATCGGTTCGGTGATTACGCCACATCTCAAAGGGATGGAAGAGTGGAAACATCTCAGTCATGCTTCTTCTCTTTGTGGTAATTGCACAGAAGTGTGTGCAGTGAAGATCAATCTCCATGAATTACTGTTAGAAAACCGTCATGAAGCAGCACAGGAAGGCTATGCTCCTTTTGCTGAAAAAATGATCTGGAAAGGCTGGAAGATGGCGATGTTGCGCAGAAGCTGGATGAATATGGCGAATGGGAATATGAAAGCAAAACTGATCAATAAGGTAGCCAGCTCCTGGACCTCCCACCGGGGCAAACTGGATTTCCCAAAAAAATCCTTCAATCAGCAATGGAAAGAAAAATTTGGCAACAAGTGATCTAGTTGCAACCGATCATGAATAACCAGGTCAGCTATTATAATCGCTTCGGCAAACAGTTTGAACAAAGTATACTGGATTGCCCCGAGCCTGCACTATGGACGACTGATTATGCCAAAGAAGGCCGGGTGTACCAGGAAATGAAAATCCGTGTTGCGCAGCAACAAGCATTAATTACAGGCACTTTCGTAAAAGAAGAACCTGTACTGGATATTGGATGTGGTTTTGGCCGCCAGGCTTTTTTGTTGGCACAGCATGGTTTCAGCGTAACAGGAACAGATACCAGTGATGTATTTATTGAGATAGCTAAGAAATTGGTTGATAAATACGGGTACAAGGGCCGGTTTTATTGTGTCGATTTACTGAAAGGGGAAAGGCCAGGCGGGTCCTATAAACAACTTTTATTACTGGATGTGCTCGAACATATCAAGCCATTTCAAAGGAGAAAGTTCATCAAACAAATTTTCCAACTGGCGCCGCCGGGTGCAAAACTCATCATCTCTTTACCGCATGTCAAGAAACGGTTCAGTTCGCAGGTGAATAACAGGATCAGGAAGCAGATAACACAACATTTTACTTATTTTACCAACAGGGAAGAACATCCTTATCCCATACCGGTGAAGAACGATATTCTGAAATATATACAGGGCTTATTCAGTATTGAAAGCGAATTGATCACCACGGAAACAGATTATTATGTTTTAAGAAAAGTATAGGCTTGCTGGTTTACACTCCCCATATCAACAACAGGATCCGTTACAGTATGGATTTTACCGGTACCGAAATTACCGGTCAGCCGTTTGTCGTTACAGATGATATTGACGCCTTTACAAATTTTAGTGGCCCAAGGATCAATTACAGTAAGGAACCGGTTGCTACAAATGAATACTGGATAAAACCACACTCATTGTTAACCGAGAAAGGCATCCATACACAGTCCATTACCGTTTTTGAAACGAATGGAACAAAAGCATTTTTTAAAACAGGAGGTGATTTCCCATTTGATATATTCGCTGCCATTTTTTACCTGCTCAGCCGCTACGAAGAATATTTGCCGCACCGGAAAGATATGTATGGCCGGTACGCCCATGAAAATTCTTTGGCATCCAGGGAAAATTTCCTCGCTGTTCCACTGGTGAACCAATGGCTTTTTTCGTTTAAGGATTCGTTGCAAAATAAGTTTCCATCTTTACCTATCCGGGAACAGAAATTTTCATTTCTGCCCACTTATGATATTGATGAGGCCTTTTCTTATAAGTATAAAGGTTGGTTTAGAACAGCCGGTGCTGTATTCAAAGCTATGCTTAATGGAAACTGGGATAAAATAGCTGAACGAAGAAAGGTATTAAAAGGAGAAATGCAGGACCCTTATGATTCCTACGAATGGATGGACGCTTTGCATGAACAGCATCAACTGTATCCCCGGTATTTTTTCCTGGTGGCTCAGCAAACGGGCAAATATGATAAGAACATTTTGCCCGATGAAGCTGCGTTTAAGTCAATTGTAAGGCAGCATGCCGGTAAATATGATATTGGGATTCATCCTTCCTGGAAGAGTGGTGATAAGCCGGAATTGATCAAAGAGGAAATGGATCTATTGGAAGATATAATCGGTATTAAAATCATTTCATCCCGGCAACATTTCATAAGGCTGACATTACCCCAAACATTCCGTTACCTGGTTGAAGCCGGCATAAAAGAAGATTTTTCGATGGGCTATGGGAGTATCAATGGATTCAGGGCATCTGTCGCTTCGCCTTTTTACTGGTACGACCTCGAGAGAGAAGAGAACACTGAGTTGCTGCTCTATCCCTTCTGTTATATGGATGCCAATTCATTTTTTGAACAAAAATATTCTGCTCAGCAGGCACTCGAAGAAATGCGCCAGTATTATAAAGCTGTGAAAGAAGTGGATGGATTGCTGATCACACTCTGGCATAATACCTTTTTAGGGACAGATAGCTTATTCAAAGGCTGGAGAGAAACCTACGAGCAATTCATAAAAGAGGTAAGCACTTAAATTCCTTCCGCTTCGGGTTGCTCCGGAGCAGGAATCGCTTTGAAGGCTTTATTGACAAGATAAACCCCCAGTAAGGTTACCAGGCCACCGACAACAATAAAGATCGTCAGGTTTTCCCCGAACAATAAGGCGCCGAGCAAAACAGCGACCATCGGGTTGATATAGGCATAGATGGACGTTTGTTCAGTGGGCAAATGTTGCAAGGCATATAAATAGGCAATGAAAGCCAGTAATGATCCAAAGATGACGAGATAGGCAATAGCCACCCACGATTGCCAGGGAATAGCCGTCAACGCCACTGCCCTGCCAGTCGCTGATGAAAAAGAATACAAAACAATAGCACTGATGATCATTTGCAGGCCAAGACTGAAATAGGGATTAAAATTCAGGGCTTGTTTTTTTGTATACAAAGTGGCAAATGCCCAGGTCCAGGTGGCAATGACAGATAATAAAATACCCCAACGGAATTCTGGGTCTAAAAAATCATTCAGGTGGTCATAGAAAATAATGCAAACGCCACCGAAGCCCAGCAATAATCCAAGGATTGCTTTAACGGGAATTTTTTCTTTGGAAATAAATAATCCGATGATCACTATCCACAATGGGAAGATGGCCCCGATAATGGCGCCCAACCCTGCCGATATCTTAAATTGTAATGCAAGGGTGCTGAGTCCGTTACTCAGCATGAAATTCAGAAAACTCAAAACCAGTATGGGTATCCATTCTTTCCCTTTTGGTAATGGTGACCCTTTGATCAGGAAGAAACAGACATAGCATGTTCCTCCAATGAATTGACGAATCGCTGCCATCTGCAGGCCATCGGGGATATATTGAACTCCTTCCTTTGAAGCGATCCAGGTGGTACCCCAAAAGAAACAAACCAATGCCAGTGCAAAAATGGCTTTACTCCTGGTACCTTTTTTCCGGATGGTCAAAGGATTAAAGACTGATAGTTTCTTTAAAGAATCAGCAGAGGATTGAACAATGGTTTTATGAAAATCAAATATGTTCATTAATGTTTAAAATGACGCATACCGGTTATGATCATCGCCAGGTTATGATCTTTACAATATTCAATGGAATCATTATCTCTTATGGAACCTCCGGGCTGGATAAAACAGGTAATGCCTGCCTCATGTCCCAGTTTTACACAATCATCAAAGGGGAAGAAAGCATCACTGGCCATTACGGCACCATGCAGATCAAATTTAAATTGTTTGGCCTTGTCAATTGCCTGGGTAAGTGAATCAATACGACTTGTCTGTCCACAACCCTTGCCTACTAACTGTTTATTTTTTACCAAGGCAATGGCATTCGACTTTAAATGCTTGCAGACCAGGTTGGCAAAGAGCAGGTCCTGTTTTTCAGCTTCTGTCACCGTTCTTTTAACCGTGCCGGTCCATTCGCTGAAATTGCCTTCATCAATGCTTTGTGCTAAAATTCCGTTCAGTAAACACTTATACTGGACTTTTCCGGTTGGTTGTGCTTTTAACTGTAACAGGATCCTGTTTTTCTTTGATTTTAATACTGCCAGTGCTTCATCATCATAGGCTGGCGCAATCAATACTTCAAAGAATATTTCGTTGATGGCATCAGCTGTGGCTTTATCAATGGTACCATTACAAACTAATACACCACCGAATGCACTGGTTGGATCACCGGCTAATGCAGCATCCCAGCTTTCTTTTACAGAAGCTCTTTGCGCTATACCGCAAACATTGGTATGCTTGATAATGGCAAAAGTAGTATCGCTGAACTCTTTGATCAGTTGCAGAGCAGCGTCAACGTCCACAAGGTTATTATAGGAAAGTTCTTTTCCATTCAACTGGTTGAATAATTCATCCAGGTTGCCATAGAATACACCTGACTGATGCGGGTTCTCACCGTACCTCATTGTTTTTTGAGGTTTATTGAAGGGGGTTTCTATGGTGGTTTGGTGGAAATAGTTAGAGATAGCAGTATCATATGCTGTGCATACATCAAATGCTTTGATAGCATATGCTCTTCTTTGTTCAAGCGAAGTTTCCCCCTGTTGAGAAACCAGCAGCCCGGCAAATTCTTCATAATCTGCTTTCCTGGCAACTACAACAACGTCTTTAAAATTCTTGGCTGCACCACGGATCATAGAAGGTCCGCCGATATCTATTTTTTCAATGATGGCTTTTTCATCCGTAGTAGAAGCCACTGTTTCTTCAAACGGGTAAAGGTCAACGATCACCAGGTCAATTTCCGGAATATGATACTGTTTCATTTCCTGCACATGTGTCTGATCATCTCTCTTACCAAGAATACCGCCAAAAACGGAGGGATGTAATGTTTTTACCCTGCCTCCCAGTATAGAAGGGTAGCTGGTCAGGGTTTCAACCGCTATCACTTTTGCGCCAAGGCTTTCTATAAAAGTTTGTGTGCCGCCAGTGGAATAAATCGTGACACCGAGCTCAGACAATTGTTTGATAATGTTTTCCAGTCCGTCTTTGTAAAAAACAGAAATAAGAGCCGATTGAATCTTTTTATTCATAAAAATTTGAGTTGAAAGGCAGGCGGATCGCCAGGGAGCCGCAAAGGTAAGTTAACGGAGGTTCATCACAAAAGCCCCTTCTGTTGTTACGTTATGACAGGGAATACCCAGTGAGTCACAATCTTTTTTCCAAAGAGTTGCCTTCCAGGAAGAATTGGAGCCATCAATAACGACCTGCCCGACAACGAAGCTATTGAGTAGCCGGTTTATATAGAGTTTTGGGTTTTTCGAGATGACCAGCAGATCAACTGGCTGCTTTTCTTCAACCGGTTCATAGTTAATGCTGGTGTCAAGGAGCAGTATCTTTTTTGATCGATATTGAAATAGCTGTTCTTTCTTAATAAATGCAGCGATATTGCCCGCCGGGTTGATCCGGTATAAAATCCGGGATGGCTTGAGGTGAAAATTTCTTGCAAAATCATCGGCCAGTAATGAGCTGTCGCCATAAAAAAGGTATTTCCGGCCGCTGATGAAGTCAATAGCTTGTTTTTGGGGGACGTTATAAACAATGATCTTTTGCTGCTGTTCAGATACTATAAAAGACCAGGAACGGAGTGCTAAAAAGCCAAGTAGTGAAAGAAGGCCCCATCTCAATGCTTTACCTGATTGCTCCAGTAGCCAGTAACTTATGGCAGCCACTGCTGCAATCAGTAAAATGGCCTGTGGGATGCTGATTTGTAACCCATCCCAGAGGGAGAAACGGATCGCTTCGACTCTTTCAATATAAGAATTCATTGCCCAGATTAACCAGTGAAGAATTTTACCAACGAAAACTGCAGCAGCCGGAATAAAGGAGATAATACATAAAACAATTTCCCCGATCAGAATTAAACTGGATAAAGGGACCGCAACAAAATTTGTTAAGAGAAAGTAATTCGGAAATTGATGGAAATGATAAATACTGATGGGGACAGTGAGAATTTGTGCCGCCAGGGTTACTGCATTTAGCTTCCATAAAAAATCAATGGCTTTGTTCCGGAAGTAAAACCAGTTATAAATGGGCCGCATAAAAATGATGATGCTCAGTACAGCCGCATAGGATAATTGAAAGCCAACATCCCATAGCCAGTAGGGATTGATACAAAGCAGGATAAATGCAGAAAGAGAAAGAGTATTGAAAATGGAAGTACGTTTTGTATAGCCTTCACCTAAAACAATACAAGTAAACATTAGTGCGGATCGTAGTACGGAAGGTTGTGCGCCAGCCAGCAAACTGAATAGCCAAAGACCCGTAATGATTAGTAATGGCCGCAACCACCTGAGTTTTTTTCTTTTCTGAAGAGGTTGTAGCAGTTGAACCAATAACCAATAGATCAAACCCAGGTGCAGGCCGGAAATGGCAATCACATGCACCACGCCGGTATTGGTATAGGATTGTACAAGGGATTGGTCAAGGTCATCTTTATAACCGATCAACAGGGCTTCAGCTAATCCAAGTTCTTTATTGCCTTTAATATTGGTGCGGAGGATATTAATGACCCAACCCCGGGCCTGGAAAATAAACGCATGCAACCATTTTTCTTTTTTAGAACCTAGTATTTCAAATTCATCTTCTTCCAGGTAAACCTGGTGCGTAATACCCTGGAAGAGGGAATATCTTTTATAGTCGAAACCACCCGGGTTACCCGAGTTTTTAATTTCCTGCAACGGCTTTTTGAAGATGATCTGTGAACCATAGTTTAATTTCCGGAGTACACTGTCTTTCTTAAAATAGATAATGATCTTACCGCTTGCCAGCCGGGATGAATCATTATGGAACAGGTAAGCGACAGATGCATTAGCTTTTAAAGATTTTGTTTTTTCAACTAATGGCTCGTCCAGGGTAACCATGACCGGGTCACCTGGATGGTAGTGCCGGCCTAACCATTGCTGGTTATGCCGTATATCCTCATGCCAGGTAAGCAAGGCACCCAATGCCAGGAAAACAGAAAAAGCAGATATACCGTTAATGAATCCAAGCTGGTAACGATTGAAAAAGGAAAGAAAGAAAAAACTGCTGCTGACAAGGATACCGCTGATAAAAACTATCCACCAGGTGGAGAGATTAACCTGCAAATGCCATTGCATTATAATACCTGCCATCATTGCAAACAGCAGCCGGACGAAAGGAGCCTTTTTCCAGAAATAGACAGTAGCAACTGGCATTTTTAAAAGATAAGCAGTCCGGGCTGTTCAAAAAATACTACTTAGCGGGTATTGCGGCCAGCATCTTACCCACGTATGCTATCTGGCCAAGGTGGTATATGTCATGCTGCACAAGGCCGTTCAGCAGGAAACGGAAATTATAGTTCCGGTAATCCACTTTTTCTTCCAGGAATGCATCCTCTTTTTTCTTCAATTCTTTAATGATCGAAGCATGCAAAGACTTGAATTCTTTGATCCCTTTTTTCCAGCTATGTAATTTGGGGTCAATGATTCTCCAGTCCAGCTCTTCTGCGGCCGTGAGATCATAGCTGTCATCTTTTTGAATCCGCTTTAAAGTAAAGTTAGCCCAGGTGTTCATATGCCAGAGCAGTTCGGCAAGGGAATGCTCTGTGCTATTGGGCTTTATAAAGACCTTCTTCCTATCGGTTTCACCGAGTATTTCATACACGGAACGGCCAAACCAGGGCTGTCCGGATAAAATAGTTTCAAAACTGAGAATAACAGCGTTGATTTCTTTGTTCATGCTTGTTGATTGCTACTATCGGCAAAATTAATTAGGAGGTTAATCGACAGCTTGTATGTTTGCTGCAGCTTACCCGTTGTTTAACGGTTTCTCAATTATTATTTTTCCCGGTAAAAAATTAATATTCTCACGGTGTTTTTTAATTATTTACACGGTATTTTTATCTCATTCTTCTCTTTAAATATCTGTCAATCCATCTCTTATAAATAAGTTTAATTCGTAATTAATTGACAACGTAGTACTTATACGACAATTCCCAATTTCTCCCTCAATAGCTTTAGCCGGTCATTTTATACATAAAACAACTAAATAACTAAAGCTATGGTAAAGGCTCAAAAAAAATCTGTAAAAGCCGGTAAATTGGTAAACACAGAACATGTAAACAGGGTAATCAGGAATTACAAACAGGAACGCTGGGTGCATAACTCAAAACGCCTGGGTAAGGAAGATTCGCTAAGTGTCTGGTACAGCGTAGAGGAACTGGAAGAGTTCCTGGCGAAAGTAAAGGATCATGGGGGAGATGGTATCAAACTGTATTTCGGTGCTTATGACACAGAACATGCACCACAACCTTTGTATGAGGGAAGACAGACCGTGGTGTTTGTAGCTACAAAGGAAAAACAATCAGCAAAAGGGTTCATTAACAAGGATGTTTATATTAATGAAGGGGATGAGACTACAATACTTGCATATAATTCAGGTAAATTATGTCCCCCCATGTGTACAAATGACGATGGATTCGGGATTGGTATAACCATTATTGATAAGGGTGAAAACGGAATAATCGTTGCCTAACCTTTGAATATCACACACAATAAAGCCTCCTGAAAAGGAGGTTTTATTTTTTTAGGATTAATTGTTTTCATTATTTAGAGTATGGCATTTTTACCACTATATGTATATTTCATTGCTCTGAGCTTAGTTGTTAGTATTGTTGTATTTAATTCTTTTCATAAGGAAGATTCATATTTAAAAAACTTCCCTCCTTTTTTAGCTGCAACTTTAATTATAGAAACTTATGGATCTTACTTGTCTTATCATAATAAGAACAATGTGGACCTATATAATTTTTTTACTGTAATTGAGTTTTGTTTTTACCAAGTTCTTATTAGTATGATGATAAAAAGTAAGATGATGAGGAAAATGATTTGGTTTTCCTGGATTCTTTATGCGGCAATTGCTGCTATCAATATTATTTTTTTTCAGGGAAAGTATAGTTTTCATACTATTACTTATTCACTAGGATGTCTTATCATAGTTTCATATTGTGTGTATTATTTTTTTGAACTTTTTAGATTCCCAAAATCTGTAAAGCTAATTCAGGCACCTGCATTTTGGATATGTTCAAGCTTGTTGTTTTATTATTGCTGTAGTTTTCCTCTATTTGCTTTCGTTAATTATTGGGGAACAATAAAGTGGGTTGTTGATAGTTTTGATAGCATAGTTACTATTTTGAACATATTTTTATACTCTCTATTTACTATTGCCTTCTTATGCAGCAGAACCCGGAAATATACATTGTCATCATCATAGGCATTATACTGGGTTTGCTGCTGGTGGGCTTCATTGTTACTATTCTCTTTCTATACCAGCGCAGGCAGCAACGCCAGGAGCAGGAAATGGTACTGATGAAAGATAAATATGAGAAAGAAGCACTTCGTTCACAACTGGAGATACAGGAAAATACCTTTAAAACGATTGGCCAGGAATTGCATGATAATATCGGGCAAATGCTGTCTGTTGTTAAACTGTCTCTTTCTGTTGTACCCTTAGAAAAAGACCAGAAAGCCTATGAACTGGTAAAAAATTCACAGGAAGTGTTGAATAAGGCCATTATTGACCTTTCTAACCTCACCAAAAGTTTACATACAGAGCGAATTGTTGATGTCGGTCTGCCCGAATCCATCCGCTTTGAATTATATGCTATCCGGAAAGCAGGCCTTATTGAAGTACACTTTAACCAGGAAGGAGACGAAGAGCCATTCAACGAACAGAAATCAATTTTCCTGTTCCGGATGTTCCAGGAGATACTGAATAATATCCTTAAGCATGCAAAGGCTTCTGCAATAACGGTAATGATACGGTATCTCCCCGGCTCCTTCGAGCTGGAAATAAGTGATAACGGGATCGGGTTTGATCTTTCAGAAAAACAACAATCTTCTTCTTCCGTCAGCGGCGTAGGTTTACGAAGCCTTTTTAACAGGGCCCGGATCATTGATGCTGATATTTCTATTGACAGTAAACCCGGAACTGGTACGAATGTGCTGATAAAACTATCTTTGCCGCAAGAATCATGATCTATGGCAAAGAAAAACAAGAAGGTCAGCGTTGCAATTGCGGATGATCACAGCTTGCTGCGAAAAGCCCTGGCTAATCTTGTTAATACCTTTGATGTTTACTCAGTGGTTATCGAAGCGGATAACGGCAAAGACCTACGGACTAAGATCCTCAAAGAGGGCATTCCGGATATTGTTATGCTTGATGTGAATATGCCTGAGATGGATGGTTTTGAAACGACGCAATGGCTATACAAAAACTACCCGCAGGTTAAAATACTGGCTTTGTCCATGCTGAGTGATGAGCGGACTATCATTAAAATGTTCCGGTTAGGCGCAAAGGGATACCTGCTGAAAAATACAGACCCGGAGGAGTTAAAACAGGCCCTGGATTCCCTGATGGATAAGAATGTATATGTTTCAGAATATGTTTCAGGTAAGCTGATAAGCGGTCTCCACCACGATGCTGATCAGCCACTCAAAGAATTGTTGCTGAACGAAAAAGAAAGAGAATTTCTCCGGTGGACCTGTACGGAATTATCCTATAAGGAGATCGCCGAAAAAATGTTTATCAGCCCGAGAACGGCCGATGATTACAGGCAGGTATTGTTTAATAAACTAAAAGTACATAGCCGGGTGGGACTGGTGATGTATGCTATTAAGAATGGGATTGTTGAGATATAGAATTCATAGTAGTATATAATTGAAAAACCCGGCAACTGCCGGGTTTTTATTGATACATTATTTACTCAGGTACATACTCCTGTCTTTGTATAATTGCCTGAAGTAAGGATCCCGGAGGTCTTTTATAAAACGGATCGCTTCCCCGGTTGATTTCATTTCAGGCCCCAGCTCTTTATTAACGCCAGGGAATTTATTAAAGCTGAATACGGGTTCTTTGATGGCGTATCCTTTGAGTTTTTTCTCAAACGTGAAATCTTTAAGCTTGTTAACTCCCATCATCACTTTAGTGGCTATATTCAGGTAGGGTATCTGGTAGGCTTTGGCGATAAAAGGAGTAGTGCGGCTTGCCCTCGGGTTTGCCTCAATTACATATACTTTACCATCCTTAATAGCGAACTGGATATTGATCAGCCCTTTTATTTTTAATTCTCTTGCAATTTTTTCAGCATACTCTTCCATTGTCTGGATGATCAGTGGAGTGAGATTGAAGGCAGGTAATACTGCATTACTATCGCCGCTGTGAATACCTGCCGGTTCAATATGTTCCATTACACCCATCACATGAAAATCATCCCCATCAAATATGGCATCTATTTCGGCTTCCTGGCAACGATCCAGGAAATGGTCGATCAGAATTTTGTTGCCCGGAATATGTTTCAGCAAACTCACTACAGCTTTTTCCACCTCTTCATCATTGATAACGATCCGCATCCTTTGACCACCGAGCACATAGGAGGGCCTGACCAAAACAGGATAACCCACTTTGTTGGCTACTGAAATTGCTTCGTCCACATCGAAGGCGGTTCCATAATCGGGATAGGGGATGCCAAGATCTTTCAACCTGTCACTAAACCGGCCACGATCTTCGGCAATATCCATGCTGTCGAAAGAAGTTCCAATGATCTTTATTCCTTTCTGGTGAAGTTTTTCAGCCATTTTCAGCGCCGTCTGGCCACCGAGCTGTACAATGACACCTTCGGGCTTTTCATGTTCGATGATCTCCCATACATGCTCCCAGTAAACCGGCTCAAAATAGAGTTTGTCGGCCATATCAAAATCAGTACTCACTGTTTCGGGGTTGCAGTTGATCATAATGGATTCGTAACCCGCCTCTTTGATAGCTAATAATCCGTGGACACAGCAATAATCAAATTCAATACCCTGCCCGATACGATTAGGGCCGGAACCAAGTACAATGATCTTCTTTTTATCGGAGACTTTTGACTCATTTGAATTACCGGCTTCAAACGTAGAATAAAAATATGGCGTTTTAGCTTCAAACTCGGCACTGCAGGTGTCCACCATTTTGTAGACCCTGGTTATTCCTGCTTCTTTTCTTTTCTTATAAATATCTTCTTCATCGCCATGCTGTAAAATGCGGCTGATCTGCTCATCACTGAAACCATTTACTTTAGCTTCTGTTAATAATTCAATTGGCAAGTTATCCAGATCGTATTTGGCAATTTCTTTTTCAATGTTGACTATCTTTTGAATTTCGTAAAGAAACCAACGATCAATGCCATTGGTGGCCTTTGAAATGGAACTGACCGAAATGCCCGCCATAAGCGCATCTTTAATACGGAAGAGGCGGTCCCATTTTGGTGTTTTAATGTACTCCAGCAGTTCTTCCGCATGCATCAGGCTTTTGCCATAATAGCCAAGCCCTACAGCATTGTTCTCCAGACTCTGACAGGCTTTTTGAACAGCTTCTGTAAAACTTCTGCCAATGCCCATCACTTCACCCACACTTTTCATCTGGAAGCCAAGGGTGTCATTGGCACCTTTGAACTTATCAAAATTCCAGCGGGGTATTTTGACAATTACATAATCCAGCGCCGGTTCAAAATAGGCGGATGTTGTTTTTGTAATCTGGTTTTGTAATTCGTCCAGGTTATATCCAATGGCAAGTTTGGCTGCAATTTTTGCAATAGGATAGCCGGTGGCTTTGCTTGCCAGTGCAGATGAACGGCTTACCCGGGGGTTGATCTCAATGGCAATGATCTCTTCAGTGTCGGGATTTAATGCGAACTGAACATTGCAACCACCTGCAAAATTACCGAGGTCCCTCATCATGGTAACAGCTGTGTTCCGCATCAGTTGCATCGCTGTATCACTGAGTGTCATGGCTGGAGCTACTGTGATAGAATCGCCGGTATGAACACCCATCGGATCAAAATTCTCCACCGTACAAATGATACAAACATTATCAGCAGAGTCTCTGAGCAATTCCAGTTCAAACTCTTTCCATCCTAGTACTGCTTTTTCTACCAGCACTTCATGAATGGGACTTGCTGTCAGAGCCCGGCTCAATGCTTCGTCAAGCTCTTCTTTTTTAAACACCAAACCGCCACCAGTGCCACCAAGTGTGAAGGATGGACGAAGAACCAGGGGGAAACCTATTTCCTGTGCAAATTCCTTTCCTTCAAGAAATGAGTTAGCAATCTTGGCCTGAGCAACATTCACACCCAGTTGGATCATCCACTTGCGGAACTGTTCCCTGTCTTCTGCTTTATCAATGGCTTTGATATCAACGCCGATCAACCGCACCCCATATTTTTCCCAGATACCGAGGTCCTCGGCTTCTTTGGCCAGGTTGAGGGCTGTTTGCCCTCCCATGGTCGGCAGCACAGCATCGATCTGGTTTTCTTCTAATATTTCTTCAATACTTTCCACTGTCAGTGGCAGCAGGTAAACCCTGTCGGCCATCATCGGGTCGGTCATAATGGTGGCGGGGTTACTGTTAATAAGATACACTTTGATACCTTCTTCCCGAAGGCTGCGGGCAGCCTGGGTTCCGGAATAGTCAAATTCACAGGCTTGTCCAATAATAATAGGCCCTGAACCGATGATCAGGACCGACTTAATAGAGTTGTCTTTGGGCATTTTTTATGAGGAATTATATAGCGTTCGGGATGGAAAAACAAATTGCGCAAAAGTAAGGGAATGGAGGGGATTGGCGGGGCAAATTCCTAGTTTTTTTCAACCCATTTTCTCAGAATGGCTTCAACGGCTGGGGTCTTGGTATTTTGCGGTAAGACAATGCATAGAGGTCATCATAAATATTCTTTCCCTGCCCGCTGAGGCTTATGATCGTTTGCTTCAGTTCTTCCGGGGTAGAAAAGCCTCTTCGGCTGGGTGAAAAATTCTCGGTAATGGTTCTCATTGTCAGTGTATCCCTTTGCATGGAAAAATTAGCGAGGTAAAACACTTTTTGAGTTTTGACTTCCGGCGATTTTTTGCCCCTGGTGGTAACGAGAACAACAGATCCTTCCACATTCATGAACCGTTGGCCGTTCACATAAGAAATATAACCGGTGAAATAGGAAGTGTCAGGTAATATGATATCGCCTTTGGCAGCCTTTCCATAACGGGTGATAGCGTAAGTCGAATCGGAATTTTTAGTAATATCAAGGGCCTCGATACCAAAAAAATCGCTGCCATCTTTTACAATGCCATACCAATAACCCAGCAAGGTACTGTCAACCGGTTCCACTGGCCTTGCTTCCAGCGGCATTGCCGATTCGTAAGGACAGGCATAGAGTAAAATGCTGATGGGTATCAGCCAAAGCAGTTTTTTCAAAGCAGTTGGTGGTTAAAGGGAAAAAGATACGAAGATCAGCGTCAACTCGGGCAAACCGGTTGAGGGAATTGTAAAAATGGGAACAATTAGAGCTTAATCGTTGATCCTGATATTGATAATATAAGTGCCTGCTTCCCTGAATTCTATTTCTACATCCTCTGTTCCCATTTTGACTCTCATCCGGATGGGAAAACGAACGTCTTCAATAATTGATTCGGTTTTTTTAGTGTGGTTATCATTAACGTATAGCCGGCCATAAGCACCCGTCACGGCCTCCACCTCATCCACTTTTATTTTAGGCAATTCATCGCTGCTGACAGAACTGGCGCCGCCAGATGTATTCGTGATGAAAAAAGTGATCTTATTGTAAGGATCAGTCTTGTACTCCACTTCCACGTCCGTTACCATTTTGCTTTTATTAATGATGCGGTAAGGGTGCTCGTATTTACCTATGTAAACATCTTTTTTCCAATAACCTTGTACAATACTGTCGCCAGCATTCACTCTTTTATACAGCAATGTTCCTTGCCCGTCTTTCAGGCCTTTTGAAAAACTGCCCCTGAATTCATTGCCATTCTTCCATATATAAGTGCCATTACCATCCGGCAGACCCGATTTAAAATCTCCTTCGTAGCTATCTGTGCCGGTTGCCTTGCCTTTACCGCTGGCCTTCCCTTTTTTACATTCACCGGTATAAGTTCCTTTGAGTTCGGCTTTTTCAACAGCGCAATCCTGGGCTGATATAGTAGCAGAAAGCAAAAGTGCAGTGATAGGAGGGAGGATGGTTTTTATAATTTTCATTAAACAAGGATTAAATTGTTTTCAAAATTACCTGATATAAGAATAAAATAGAGAGGTATGTTGTTAATTTGTAACACATGATGAAAGATAGCCACCACTGTTTCAAAAAAATATGTTTTTTATTGCTGTTACTGGTACCCGGTATCCTTCAATCACAGTCTGTTACAAATACAGTTCAAAAAGGATATTTCAGGAACCCACTCGGTATCCCGATGGAGATCGTTGCCAATATGGGTGAACTCAGGGCCAACCACTGGCATATGGGTTTGGATATCCGGACTGATCAAAAAGAAAATCAACCCGTCCATGCGGCAGCGGATGGATATATTACGCATATTGGCATCAGGCCGCAAAGCTTCGGAAGATATATTGTTATCAATCATCCCAACGGCCTTTCTACCTTATATGCACACCTCAATGATTTTTTTCCTGCACTCGAAGAATATGTAACCAACAAACAATATCAACAGGAGACATGGGCTATTGAGGTGGATTTCGATCCGCAACAATTCCCCGTCAGCAAAGGACAGTTCATTGCTTACAGTGGCAATACCGGCGGCTCACAGGGACCGCATCTGCATTTTGAAATATTTGATACCAAAACAACCAAACGCCTCAATCCTTTACTTTTCGGTTTTCCGCTGCCGGATAATGTACCGCCTGACCTGGTTAAACTGGCCTTATATGACCGGAGCATTAGCGTATACGAACAAACACCCAAATTTTTTGCAGTAAAAAGAACAGACAGCGGTTATATTATTCCCAAAATGCCTTTGTTGAAAACCGGGTTACAAAAACTCAGTTTTGGAATGCAGGCCTATGATCGTATCAGTGGCTCTCCTAATGCCGACGGTATTTATTCGGCAGAATTGTTTGTTGATGAAAACTCCCAGGTACGTTTTGTAATTGACAGTATTGATTATGCAGCTACTGGTTATATGAATGCGCAGATCGATTATAAGTATCGTTCCAATGGCGGAGCTTTCCTCCAGCATTTATCAAGACTACCCGGTGATCGTGGCGGTATTTATCATCCTGCAGCCGGAGATGGTGTGATTGAATTAACAGATACGCTGCCGCATGCGATCCGTGTTGAAATAAAAGATGCTTATAAAAACGTTTCCCAACTTTCCTTTCTGTTGCAATATGATGACAGTCTTGCTAAAAGGAGTTTCAAGGAAATACTCCATCAACACTTTGCACCCAACCAGGTAAATGTGCTGGAGAAACCAGACTTTGAAGTGTATTTGCCCGAAGGATGTTTATATGATACCATACAACCTCTTTATTACAGGAGTAATACAAATTCCTTCTATGCTGTATCGGGACTGCACCAATTAAACGATGCTTCCCTGCCCCTGCATGATGATATTAAGATCCGTATCAAACCGGATAAGATAGTCCCTGCTGAACGAAGGGATAAAATAATCATACAACGAAATGGACGGGGTGTCTCTAACCGGAAAGCCGAATGGCAGGGGGAATGGCTGGCCGCCTCATTTGGTGATCTAGGAACCTTCCAGGCTTTTGCAGATATGCTGCCCCCAACGATCAATGAATTGGGAAAAGGGGATACGATTGATCTGAGTCCTGCAACAAGAATAATATTTTCTCCGTCTGATAATTTTGGGGTGAAAAGTTTCCGGGCCGAACTCGACAGCCAGTGGATTCGTTTTACGAACGATAAAAGCCGCAACTGGATCTATGTATTTGATGAACGCTGCCCTTATGGAATACACCATTTAAAAGTGACCGTAGAAGATATAGTGGGTAATATGATAACGAAGAACTGGTGGTTTAAAAAGTATCCTTATACACCGCCGAAGAAAAAAATACCTGCTAAAAAGAAGAAAAGCAGTAAAAAGAAAACAACTACCTCAAAGAAGAAAACAGCAGTAAAGAAAAAATAACAAGCTGTAATAATATCATTTTATGGTAACATTAAAAGAAGGTGATAAAGCCCCGGCTTTCTCCGGCGTGGATCAGAATGGCAACAAGGTTGCTTTGTCTGCTTACAAGGGGAAAAAACTGGTACTCTATTTTTACCCGGAAGATGATACACCCACCTGTACGATACAAGCCTGTAACCTGAGGGATAATTATAGTTTGCTGAAGAAAAATGGGTTTGAAGTGATCGGTGTGAGCCCGGATGATGCAAAAAAGCACAAAAAATTCGAAGCTAAGTTTGATCTGCCCTTTACTTTAATAGCGGATACCAGCCATTCCATTTTAGACAAATATGGTGTATGGGACCAGAAGCAGATGTTTGGTCACAAATATATGGGTGTACTTCGCACCACTTTTGTGATTGATGAAAAAGGGGTAATCCGCAAAATATTCCTGAGACCCAAAAACAAGGCTCACGCAGAAGAGATCATTGCGGCATACAAATAATTTTTTTCTTTCTCCCCACTTTCAGGGAGTAATCTCCCAATTCCGGCGATTGTTCAGGCAATACTCCAGGCCCATCTTTGCCCTGTTATTACAACAAACAAGTTCAATCAACAACCTTAACCTTTAAACTTATCCAGGATGAAAAAAATTAAACAATTAACAGCAATGCTGGCCTTGTCGTCAGTGATCATCGTTGGCTGTGATAAAGACGAAGAAGATGATTACAACAACCAGCCTGCTGTTCAGTCAACAATTGTAGCCGGTGCCGGCGACAGTACAGCGGTTGCCGGGAAAATAACAGAGTTCCGGCTGGTGCTGGGAGATCCACTCAATACAACTCCCAATCAAGTAGCTGGTCGCCGCGAGGTGAACTGGGATGGAGTACCGGTCAATTTTACCAACAATAATAATTTCCCGCTTGACTTTTTCGGTAAATCAGATGCGGCAGAACCCAATGGAAGAAAAAGGGGATTATTATATGCCAATAACGGTACACCCATCAGGATAGACAGTTCTGATTTTACAGAGATCGATCCTTCTTATGCCGGGCAGTTTGAACCCTTCAGCCGTAAACGATTAGTGATTGCAGCAGGAACAACTGTTTCCGAGATCTTATTTAAAGTTCCGGGCACTACCACCGATGCTTCCGTGAAAGGATTTGGTATTGTCTTCGTGGATGTGGATGATGCCAATTCAACCTTTATTGAATTCTTCAATGGCGCCAAGAGCCTGGGAAAATTCAAGGCTCCCGCTGCGGCAGGTTCAGGCAAGTTTTCTTTCCTTGGTGTTCATTTTCCTGCAGAAAAGATCACAAAGCTGAGGATCACCAGCGGGAATGCAGCATTAGCAGCAGGGGTAAAAGATATAACAGATGGTGGTACAAAAGACCTGGTGGTATATGATGATTTTCTGTATAGCGAACCGGTTGCCGTACAATAATTAGGTCGTAACAGTGGACGGTTTATATACCAAAAGCCCTGCGGTACTCTTACCGGGGGCTTTTCTTATCCCCGTATTCGGTGATAGAAAAACAAGTAACAGGAAGGAAATTTGCAGGTATCAATTAAACTTTATAACCATGAAAAAAATATTCCTTCTTTTAATGTTCGCTTCCATAGTTGCAGGCTGCGAGAAAAATGACGAACAAGATAATCCAGCAACAATTGTTATTTCTGCATCCGGGGACATATCAGCAAAGCTTAATGAGTTCAGAAATCTTTTAGGAGATGTGCTAAATACAACACCGGGCCAGGTCTCAGGCCGAAGGGAAATCAACTGGGATGGCGTGCCTGACCAGTATATCACTGAAAGAATCCCATCTGATTTTTTTAATCCAACTGCAGCTGGTTCACCGGCCTCATTGCAAAGAGGTTTTCAGTATTCGGGAGATGTGGATGCGAGAATCAGTACTAACCTGTTTGCTGACCGGGAAGCCAGTAATGCGGCAGAGTTTTCATCATTCAGTGGTGGTAAAACATTTTCTGCTGTCAGCAATAATTTGTGGAATGTCGATTTTGAGGTACCTGGCCAGGCGGTAGCAGCCAGTGTAAATGGATTTGGTGCCGTGTTCTCTGATGTGGACGACGCAAGTTCCACCACCATTGAGTATTTTTCCGGTAACCGCAGCCTGGGGGTATTCAAAGTGCCGGTACGATCGGTAGGCAGCAGTCATTCTTTCCTGGGTGTTTATTTTCCTACAGAAAAAATTACCAGGGTCAGGATCAGGCAAGGCGATGCTGTTGTTGCTAACGGGGTGAAAGATATTTCTTCAGGTGGTAGCAAGGACCTGGTGATCATGGATGATTTTTTATATAATGAACCTAAAGCGATTCAATAGTAATTACGGCGATTTACAGTTTGGTTTAAGTAGCCGTCCCGTCCTGCTGGCGGGGCGGTTTTGTTTGCCTGTAACTAATCCGCCGGGTCTTTCGTATTTTTTCAGTATGAACACCGGGATAAAAAAGATTGGGCTTACAGGAGCATTGTTGCTGCTGTTGTTGCTGGGGACGGCACAACAACCGGTTTTATATTTTAAGCAATTAAGCAGGGCCAACGGACTGTCTAATAATAAAGTCAATTGCATTTTACAGGACAAAAAGGGATTTATTTGGATCGGCACAGATGATGGTCTTAACCGCTACGATGGTAATAATTTCATCGTATTTAAAAATATTCCCGGTCAGTTATCTTCTGTATCAGGTAATACCATCACGGATCTGCATGAGGACAAGGAAGGGTTGATCTGGATAGCCACAGCAGACGGGGGTATTACACGTTATGATCATCGTTTGTCCCCTGATAAGCAGTTCCGCCAGTATAAACACCAGCCCGGCGATAAAAATAGTATTCCGGTTAATATAGTCAATGCAATGCAGGAAGACAGCAGGGGTGATCTCTGGCTGGCTACCAGCGGTAAAGGCGTACTCCGGTTCAATAAACAGCAGGAAGAATTTGTTCAGCCCAGGGGCATGGGTGTGTGGACGATCTATGATATGTGTTTTGACCAGCAGGGCATGATATGGGCGGGTCGTGAAGGCGGAAGTATTTTAAAAATTAATCCTGCTACTCTACAGGTACAAACCGATGAACGCTATGCTAATTTATATGTCTCGCTGCCGCATGTGGTAGTAACAAAGTTATTCAGGGACAGCAAACAACATATCTGGTTCGGATCGTGGGACAAAGCTGTTTACCGGCAGAATCCGGTTACTGGAGCAGAACAAAGCTTTAGTTACAGTAATAACGATCCCTTTTCATTTGGAAAAGATGAAGCTATTGCCTTTAGTGAAGACAAACAGGGCCGTATCTGGATTGGCGGTAAATATTCAGGACTCTACATATACGATCCCGGATCAGGAAAATTTTATAATTACAGGCACGATCCTGCAAGGGAAGGGACTCTCGGGGATAATAAGGTCAACTGTATTTTTATGGATCGCTCCGGAATTGTTTGGCTGGGTACCAATAATGGCATCAGTATTTATCATGCAGCGCAACAGCAGTTTGTGCAGGAATTTTTACCCCGGGAGAATGACAGGGCGGATAAGCCGCTTGTTATTTATGATTTTTGTAAAGAAGGAAATGGTGATCTCTGGATTGGTACCAACAAAGGCCTTTATATCCGTCAGCCAGATGGTAATTACCTGTATCGGAAAATAATGTTCAAAGGAACGGAACTCAGTATTACCAGGTTTTATAAAGAGCCCGGAGGTACGGCTTACATAGGTACAGATTATTCCTTGTTCCGGTATGATATACTTACGGACGGCATCAGTCTGCTTCCGAATACAGAGAAAGACCAGGTGATGTCGAAGATCATCGAGTCGAGAGTAGTTTCAGTTGTAAAAGACACATTAGATAGACACCCTGTATTGCTCACAGTTCCTTATGGCCACTTTTTTGCTTATTATGATTTTACGGAACAACGCTGGGTGTCCCGGAAGGACAGCACAAAGAAAATATTAAGCAGGTATAATATTACCGACAATCTTATCAGGAAGATCGTAAAAACAAAAGATGGGAACCTGTGGTTGGCAAATGCAAAAAATGGCCTTGTATTATTAAACAAACAAAAAGGTGGAAGCAGCACTTACCTAAATAACCCCGCTGTAGCCGGAAGTATCAGTAATAACAATGTATATGATATCAAAGAAGACAAGGTTGGGAACCTGTGGATCAGTACCTATGGTGGAGGGTTGAATTATTTTGACACACAGAAAAAGGAATTTCAGCATTTTAGTTCCGTCAATAACCTGCTGGAAGGACTTGAGCTGGATAAATACGGAAACGCCTGGAGTATCAACAATGGCGGGTTGCAAAAATTTGATCCCCGTACTAAAACATTTTCTTCCATTGAACTGCCCGATGTAGAAAAAACGGGCGGTGTCAGGGGATATATTTATAAAGATGATGAAGGGAAAATGTATGTGGCGGGTGATGGTTATTTTATTGCATTTAACCCGGAACGGATCGTTATTGAGAAAAAACAACCCGAAGTATTTTTAACAGATTTCAGCATTTTCAATAATTCTTATTCGCATTTGCTGATGCAAAATGAAATAGCATTGGGATACACACAGAATTTTTTCACTATTCATTTTGCTGCCCCTTTTTATGCAGCCTCAGCGCCGGTTCAGTATTCCTATATGCTGGAAGGAGTGGATAAGGATTGGGTTAATGCCGGTCCTTCCACCCAGGCGCCTTACACCAATCTCGGAGGTGGTGAATATACATTTAAGGTGAGAGCCACAGCAACACCGGGTAGCTGGAGTGACAAAATAACGACGATAAAGATCCGGATCATCCCCCCTTTCTGGAAACAATGGTGGTTCTTTTTGCTGGTAGCTGTATTGATTGCCGGGATGATCTATGCGGTATATCGTTACCGGATCAATGAATTATTGAAACGGCAGGCGATTCGTAATAAAATAGCACAGGACCTGCACGATAATGTGGGATCAACCCTCAGCAGCATTTCAGTCTATAGCCAAGTGGCTAAAATCTATAAAGAAAAAAACCGCCAGGAAGACCTGCAGAATACCCTGGAAAAGATCAGCAGCACTTCCGGGGAGATGATCTCAGAAATGAATGATATCGTGTGGGCCATCAACCCCAGAAACGATAATATGGATACCATACTGCAACGGATGGAATCTTATGCCAAGCCCTTGCTCAATGCACAGGGGATACAATATAAATTTGAGTATGATGCGAATCTGGTGTGGCAGAACCTGCAGATGGAAAGCAGGAAAAACTTTTACCTCATATTCAAAGAAGCGGTGAATAATGCAGTGAAATATTCTGCTTGCAAACACCTCTTCGTGAAAGTGGAAAAAAAACAGCATCATATTACGTTGACAGTCAAAGACGATGGGAAAGGGTTTGACCCTGCAGAAGCTGCTGTAAAGGCAAACAGCTCCATGTCCGGCAATGGCCTGCGAAATATGCAAATAAGGGCCAAAGAGATGAAAGGCAATGTTTTGATCAGCAGCAAACCCGGGGAAGGGACTACCATTGAGCTTAGATTTCCGGCAACATAGCTGGCTGTCACCGCTTTCGGGGATTGTGGCCGGGAAAAATTAGCAGAACTTTACAGAAATACTCAGCATGGGTTTACGCATCGCCATATTTGATGACAACAAAAACATCAGGGAAAGTATCAGTATGTTATTAAATACGGAACCTGATTTTACCCTGGTGGGATCATTCGGGCATGTATTGGATTGTGTAAGGGATGTAAGAGATTCAAAGCCGGATGTGGTGCTCATGGATATTGAAATGCCTGGTATGACTGGTATTGAAGCAGTGAAAGCAATAAAAAAAGAATTTCCGCAAGTGCAGATCCTGATGCAAACTGTGTTTGAAGATGACGACCGAGTGTTTGATTCGATCTGTGCCGGTGCTTCGGGATATATTCTAAAGAATTTCCTGAATACAAAGCTGGTGGATGCGATCCGGGAGTTGCAATATGGGGGTTCTCCCATGAGCCCGTCGGTGGCAAGAAAAGTCCTCAACAAAATGCAATCTGTTTCTTCGGTCATCATGCCGGAGGAAGCACCGGATTACCATCTTACCCCCCGGGAAAAAGAGGTACTGGGTTGCCTCGTCAATGGACAGAGTTATAAGATGATCGCTGCTGAGCTATTTATCAGTTATGAGACCGTTCGCAGCCATGTTAAAAAAATATATGAAAAACTGCATGTAGCTTCACTAACTGAAGTAGTGGCCAAAGCGATCAACCAACGGATTGTCTGATCGTGTTGCCGTTTTTCAGTAAACATCAAAAAACTAACAACTCCCCACTTTCGGTGATGCCCGTTTATATGGACGGTTGAGATGCTTTTAATGATGTGGTTTGATTTATACAGACGGCTCAATTGTTTTTCATTTAATAACGACATTCGCAAAAAAAATATGCGTAATATTTTTGGTTTTGCTATTTTATTGGTCTTTGTCCTTCACCTCTTTTTCGTGGAGAGTTCGGCACAAAAAACCGGGCCTGATACGATCAGGTTTGCAACTTATACGTATGCAACAAATAACCGTATCGATAATCTTCGCCCCTTAACCGATTACCTCAGCAAGACAACCGGACGCACAGTTATTGCAGTCAGCTATCCAACTGTTCAGCGTTTGATTGCAGCTATTGTTAACGACAGTGTGGATTTTGCGATGATGAACACTTCCGGTTACCTTGTGTTACAAAGAAAGAACCCGGGAATTATCCTGCCATTGGTAAACCTGGAAATAAGTAAGAATGCCATTACAAATTACGGCGGTTGCCTGGTTGCTTCCACGACATCGGGTATTACAACTATCGGCCAGTTAAATAAAGAAAACAGGAAACTTTCATTGGCTCTTGTCAGTAGTTCATCAACATCGGGCAACCTGGTACCAAGATTATTATTGAATAAAGAAGGCCTCAGGAATGCAGAAGAGAAATTCAATGTGTATTATGCAGGCACGCACCGTCAAGCTTTGCAGGAGGTATTGACGGGTAAAGCGAACCTGGCAGGTTGTGGTTGCGCAGAGATTGACAGTGCCAGGGCCAGAAATGAATTTGACGGGAAAGCAATAGTAGTGGCAGAATATAATAATACGCCACTGGGACCTGTTGTCTATAATAAAAAATTAAACAAGGACATTGTTACAGACATCAGGGATGAATTAATAAGAGTACATCAATACCGGAAAGCCGTATTTGAGAATTTTTGTGCTGGCTGGACTGAGTTTAAAATGGCATCCCGGTTTAAGCTGGTGAGAGATGCAGACTATGATACATTCAGAAAAATGTTTACAGACAATAAGGACTTGTGGAGGATGATCGAATAACTCTTTGTATTTAGCGCAATCTAATTGACAGTAGGGGCAATGCAATTTTTTATAACAGATACATTCACCTCAAAGCAATTCAGCGGAAACCCGGCTGCTGTTTGCATACTGGACCAGCCGTTAGATGATAGTATTCTTTTATCGGTGGCCGGGGAACTGAATTTGCCGGTAACCGCTTTTATTGAAACAACTACTGGTGAACCGGGGGCTAATTCAATCCGGTATTTTACCATAACAAAAGAAATTCCTGCCTGCGGCCATGCTACTTTAGCAGCGGCAGCAACGATAGCAGACTTACGTCCGTGTAGTAAGGAAATAGTATTTCGTACCATTGAGGGTGTTGTTATCAAAGCTATTACTGGGGATGGCATAGTTACCCTGGCTTACCCGGAATATCAATTAAAAGATTTTCCTGTTTATCCGCAGTTATTAGAAAGCCTTGGAATTAAAGGATATAAGACAGCAGGTTTTTGCAGTGAACTGGAAACTGTTTTCATTGAATTGGACAGCCCTGCTCTTATACGATCTGTGCAACCCGATTTCCAAAAAATGCTGGTGAGCAGCGATAGTATAAAAGAAATTGTAATAACGTCTGTGTCGGATAATAAGCAGTATGATTTCCTGTTGCGTTCTTTTTGCCCCTGGATCGGTATTAATGAAGACCCGGTAACGGGTTCGGTTCATTCCGTATTAGCTGGGTTTTGGAAACAAAAACTCAAAAAAGATAAACTGAAGGCCTACCAGGCTTCGGCCCGGGGTGGCGAAGTATATGTAAGTGCTGCGGATAATAAAGTATTTATTGCTGGTAATACAGTTAAGGTTCTCACAGGAGATATTTTTATTTAATAAGTTTTGAACCTGTTAAAAATTTTGTGCTAATAGAAACAGCATATAGTTTTATTGTAACACTTCTTTTCTTCTCATGCAGACAGCTGCAGTTTGCAAAATCACCGCTTCAGGGGATACACTCTACCTCTTTCGGCCATTGTCCACAGTCTTTCTGATCAGCAATTTTGCAACTCAATATTAAAACACATTTTATGAAAAGAGTGATGAAGAGTTTTGCAGTTGTTGCAGTGGTTTTTTGTTTGCTGCTGGCCTCCTGCTCAAGAAATAATGAAAACAGTTATGACTTTGAAAGCCTTCCTGCCACGGTTATCCTGGACTGGAACGAAGTTGCATTCAAAGCATTCGACGGACCCGTTTACCAGCATTCACTCATGGCTTCCAGGATCAATGCTATGACACATATTGCCATGCATGATGCTATTAATGCTGTGTATGCAAAATATGCAGTCTATGCATTTAACGGGAAAGATGAAACTGCTGACCCTGTTGCCGCTGCTGTTACTGCTGCCCATACCGTACTATTGCATGAAATTCCGGCCAGGAAAAGTTTTCTTGATTCCGCCCTTCAACAGTCTCTTTCTGCAATCACAGATAGCGAAGCAAAAACAAAAGGAATCGTTTTAGGTAAACAAGCAGGGCAGGCGATCATTGACAACCGGAATAATGATGGATCTGCAGGAGATCCGGTTGCAGCAATCCCTCCCTCTGATGTACCAGGTGTCTACCAGGCTGTTCCGCCTTTTGATTTTGTGTTTGCTCCCAATTGGCAAAATGTAAAATTATTTGCATTGCAATCTAAAAACCAGTTTCGGTCAGCACCTCAACCCGCATTGAATAGCCCTGAATATGCAGCAGGATTTAATGAAGTAAAAGAAATCGGGAAATTGAACAGCAGTACAAGGACAACCGAACAAACTTCTTATGCCAAATTTTGGTATGAATTTTCTGAAGCTGGCTGGAACAGGGTGGCCCGCACCATTGTGATGAATAAGAAAATGGGGTTATATGAAGCTGCAAGAATGTTGGCTCTTGTTGATATGGCATTAGCTGATGCATATATAGCTGGTTGGGACTCCAAATTTCATTACAATTTCTGGAGACCCTATACGGCGATCAGGGCGGCAGCAACAGATGGTAACGAATCAACGTCACCAGATGTGGCATGGGAACCTGCTGAACCGACTCCACCGGTACATGATTACCCCTCTACACATAGTGCTCTTGGTAATGCAGCTGCAAAAGTCATCGCCAGGATTGTGGGTGATAATACCCCATTTACGATGACTTCCTTTACAGCTGTGCCTGCCGGCTCTACAAGAAGTTTTAGCAGTTTGAGCCAGGCGGCGAATGAAAATGCCGACTCAAGAGTAATGGCTGGTATCCATTTCCGGTTTTCCTGTAATGCGGGACAGGCTTTAGGAGATAAGATTGGTAACTGGACGGTGGAGAATCACCTGAAACCCATAAAATAATTTTGAAAATTATCTATTCAATGAATGATATCCCCTATTTGGGGATATCGCTTTTTATACAGCTTCAGTTGTATTATTTTTCTCACCTGCTTTGGGTATATGATATAACAAATCCGGCGATTGTTCTCTGAACTCCCGGAGCTGATATTTGTGACTCAAAATTCACCGTGTATGAAAAGGATATTGAGTTGTGCAATCGTATATTTTACAGCAGTTATTAACCAGGTCTCAGCGCAAAGCCCGGAAGGAGTCAACCCGGATCATTTATCCGTGCTTTCCATTCGTTTTTCTCCCCCGGTTATTAAAAAGGTAGAGTTGCCGGGTGGTATACAATTGGAGTATGCCGAGCAAGGCAATACAGCCGGGACCCCGGTGATCTTTTTGCATGGATATACTGATTCCTGGCATTCTTTTGAAACAGTACTTTCTTATTTGCCGGATAATATTCATGCCTTTGTTCCTTCACAAAGGGGGCATGGTAATTCTTCGAAACTTGGAATCAGTTATCATCCGAAAAATTTTGCTGCAGATGTCGCTGCGTTTATGAAAGTGAAAGGTTTGGCTAAAGCTATTATTGTTGGTCACTCTATGGGTGGTATCATCGCCCAGCAATTCGCATTGGATTACCCGGAACTCGCAAAGGGCATTGTATTAATAGGCACGGATGCCTCATTTAAGGATAACCCGGGTTTGCCGGAGTTTACACAGGAAATACTGAAACTTTCAGATCCTGTTCCTTATGAATTTGCCAATGAATTTCAGAAAGGAACCTGCGCCAAACCTATTGATGCAGGTTATTATAAAATATTGGTAAATGAAAGCCTGAAAGTTCCTGCACATATATGGAAGGATGTTATGAATGGGATAATGGATGTTGATTACCGCAACCAGTTGTACAGGATCACCCAACCAGCATTGATTGTTTGGGGAGATAAGGATGGAATTTGTTCAAAAAACGACCAGGATATATTGATAAAAGGAATTAGTAATGGGAGATTGTTGGTTTACCAGGAAACAGGTCATGCCCTGCACTGGGAAGAACCGGAAAGATTTGCCACAGACCTGGTGGATTTTATTGTGGAAATAAGTACTCAAAAAAACGAAGAAAATAAATAATACTACATAACAGGTAAAGCTTATCGAATGAATGATCACAAAATAGTACTGAATGGGTTCAAGTTGGTATAAATTGTTTTTAAACCTGACAACAGGTTCCCTCTATTTATTGAAAGATATACCAGCTCCTGACTTTAATTATAAATACGATTCAACCATGTTATAATTTTTAAACTTTATTTTATGCCTGATCCTTTAGCGATTTTAACAGACCCGGTATCACTATACATTTTGGGAATGTACCTGTTGCTGATTCTTTGGGAAGCATTGTTCCCGGCCCGGAAATTGCCGCATATTCCTTACTGGCAGATCAAAGGTATTTTGTCTTTCTTTTTCTTTTTTTACCTGTCAACCTATTTACCGCTATTGTATGCTGCATGGTTGCCTTCTTCGCAACTACTAAATCTTGCTGAAATCAATGTAGTGGCAGGTGGTGGCATTGGTGTACTTGTTTATGAGTTTGGCATGTATGCCTGGCACAGGCTCATGCATCGTACTAATGTATTATGGAGGGTATTCCACCAGATGCATCACAGTGCTGAACGACTTGATACGTACGGTGCTTTTTATTTCAGCCCTTTTGATATGATTGGCTGGACGGTGCTGGGTACAGTTTGTTTTTCTTTTATTACTGGCCTGCCCGCACAATCCATCACGATCGTATTGCTGGTAACCAATTTCTTCAGCATTTTCCAGCATGCAAACATTAAAACACCAGCCTGGTTGGGTTATATCATCCAGCGGCCGGAGAGCCATGCAGTACATCATGCCAAAGGAGTACATGCTTATAACTATTCTGACTTGCCTTTATTTGATATGTTATTCGGTACATTCCGGAATCCTCCAGGATATGTGGAAGAAACCGGGTTTTATAAAGGAGCTTCTTCCAGGGTGAAAGATATGCTGCTCTTCCGGGAGGTTGACAAACCCTGAACAAATTCAAGGAGTGTTTCGTTGCCTGCTTTATTATAAAGCAGGCAACTTTTTTTACTGCTTTGCCGATTACTACAACATCTTAAACTGATTGTATGAAGAAAATAGTAGTAGTACACCTGTTGATGCTTATATCAACTGTGCTGGTAGCCCAGGATTCACTATTGAATATCGGGGATAATGCAGCTGCCGCAAAAACACCCGTAAAAATTTTCAATTCACAAAAAGCTATCAATGCTAATACCACCGAAGTGGTGGGCAAAGGCAAGATGGAATTTAAAGTGATGCATAATTTTGGAGACATTGGTGGTGATTTTGGTGGGTTGAAGAATTTCTTTGGGCTGGATAATGCGTCTGATATCAAGATCGCATTTGAAATTGGGTTGGGCAAACGATTAGATATCCTTTTTGCAAGGGCAAAAGGAGCCGGCCAGCAGCAAAAATTATGGGAGATGGGTATTAAGTACCAGTTATTACAACAACTAGAGAATGACCCCGCACATCCTTTATCCGTCGCTTTCTTTGCTAATGCGGTGATCGCTGCTAACAAAGCTTCTGCATTAGATAATCTTGATCATAGTTTCAGGGATATTTCAGACCGCACCAGTAATACGTTTCAACTGATCATCGCTAAAAAAATGGGAAATGTGAGTTTGCAACTGAATCCTACATTGGTAACAAGAGGCTATGCAATTTCTTATGATCAGAAATCCATTTTTGCATTGGGCGGTGCATTGAAAGTACCCGTAATGCGTAACCTGAACCTGGTGGTGGACTATTTTCATCCTTTCCGTTCACAGAGCAGCAAGGATTCATTCGCCGTACAGGGAACGCCGTTGAAATTTTTTGATCCGCTGGGTATCGGGTTCGAGATCGTTACACCGGGTCATGTCTTTCATTTAAACTTTACCAATGCCACCGAAACGTTGGAGAACAGGTACATACCAAGAACAGTGACCAGTTGGGGTAAAGGGCAGTTTCGCTGGGGTTTTACCATTGCAAGACAGTTTTCCCTGTGGCGCCCGAAAGAAAAATAGTTGTAACAGCAACAAAATCTTCAAAGAGCTTTCAACATGAAAGCTCTTTTATTTGATGATCCATTCAATATCTCCAAAACCGAATGCTTCTTCAATACTATGCTGAACGATCAACTGACCAGCGGGAGATACATTTTTAATAATTGCTTCAAAGACACGGCTATCTTTCTTTAGTCTAACAGGTTCCCCTTGTTTATAAAGTTGTGAATTGTAATTGTGGTAAATGCTGTCAAATCCCTTTTGGGTTAATTCACTAAAACGGCTGTACAGGCGTTCACATAATTCTTTCGCCAGCGCTACTACATCATAATTTTTCCCTGTGATCTGTTTTAGGGAAACCGGATTTTTCAGCTCTTCGGGAAAGGAGGTCTGGTTAATATTAATACCAATTCCAACAACCGCCCATTGCCACTGACCTGCTGCGGTTTTTTGCCTTTCATTTTCTGACAGCCCACTCTTTTTCACCGGTGAATAACTGCTGATCACCGATTCGATCAAAACACCCCCTGCCTTTCTGTCCTGCCAGTAAAGATCGTTGGGCCATTTAATTTTTGTATCCTCACCGGCATAATTGCTGAAGAAATCATGAACAGCCATCGCCACCGCAGCACTGAACTGAAATTGTTGCGACAGCTGTAACGGGTAGGGATTCAGTACCACACTCAGGATAATATTGGCATCTTTTTCAGCTTCCCAAACACGACCCCGTTGACCTTTTCCTGCCACCTGTTCATGGGCAAAATAAGCCTGCCCGTGCTGTACCGGGCCCTGCCTGTCCGGCAGTCGGGCTTCATGCAACCGGGCAAGGGCATAGTTATTGGTACTATCAACCGATTGGAGTTCAATAAATGGCATTCCGGAAGGCATAGATAAAGGCTGTTCTGGCAATTAATTGCTATTTTTGACAAAGTAAAATGCTTTCTTGTTGCCGGTTGCTATTTTTTAATAATAACAGCCTGTTGACGACAGCAAGTCGGCCAAAAACAGATATTAAATTAAAACACCTTCATTATTTGGAACAATTGGCATCACTGACCAACCGCAAAAAGAAAAGTGCAACCCGGTTAACGAAGAATTCAAAAATCATCAAAACCATTATTGCCGCTATACAGGAGAAGAAAGGGGAGAATATCATCTCGCTGGACCTCCGGAAGATCAATGAAGCGGTGGCTGATTTCTTTATCATCTGTGAGGCGGGTAACCAGCCGCAGGTAAGGGCTATTGCAGAGAATGTAGAGGCAAGGGTAAATAGTACCTGTGAGGAGAACCCCTACCATCATGAAGGGTATCATAACCTGCACTGGGTCCTGATCGATTATGTAAATGTGGTGGTGCATGTCATGCTGTCCGAAGACAGGAAATTTTACAAGCTGGAAGAGATGTGGAGTGATGCCGCCGCCGAGGAGCATGATGAATAATGTTAAATATTATACAAGCTGAACTTTTTCTATCAATAATTATTAATTAGCAGGGAGCACCCGGAAAATAAATATATGTCACAAGAACAACCGAACAGAAATACAAGACCAGGTAACCGTCCGCCAAGCGACGACCCGAACCAGCCCAAAAAGGGTCCGAAATTCAGTATTTACTGGGTGTATGCGATCATCATTGCGATGCTGATCGGTATGCAGGTTTTCAGCCCTTTTTCTTCAAGCATGAAAGAGATCTCCCAGGATCAATTTGGTGAGATGATGAAGCAGGGGGATGTTGAAAAATACCTGGTCGTCAGTAATAAGAATAAGGTACGGGTAACACTCAAACAATCCAGTCTTGCCAAATATGAAAAAGACCTGAAAGAAAACGGCGGTTATAGTAAAGAAGGCCCCCATATGGTCTTTAGTATTGTATCTGGTGATTCTTTCCAGGATGATATGCGGAAGTTTTACACGGATAACCCAACGGTAAAGAACGTAGGAAAAGCAGGCTCGGAGAGAGACATCTTTGGTGGTATACTTCAATTCTTATTACCCGTACTTCTTTTTGTAGGTCTCTGGATATTACTGATGCGAAAAATGGGTGGTGGCGCCGGTGGTTCTGGTGGCCCCGGTGGTATATTTAATATCGGTAAATCAAAAGCTACTTTATTTGATAAGGGCACAAGAGTGAATATCACATTTGCTGATGTGGCTGGCCTGGATGAAGCCAAAGTGGAAGTGATGGAGATCGTTGAGTTTTTAAAAAATCCTAAAAAATATACAGCCCTTGGTGGTAAAATACCCAAAGGTGCATTGCTGGTCGGCCCTCCCGGAACCGGTAAAACATTGCTGGCAAAAGCCATGGCAGGTGAAGCACAGGTTCCTTTCTTTAGCCTGAGCGGATCTGACTTCGTGGAAATGTTTGTGGGTGTGGGTGCCAGCCGGGTAAGAGATTTATTCAAACAGGCCAGAGAAAAAGCACCTTGTATCATCTTTATTGATGAGATCGATGCCATCGGCCGTGCAAGGGGTAAGAATGCGATGATGAGTAATGATGAAAGAGAAAGCACCCTGAACCAGATGTTGGTTGAAATGGATGGTTTCGGAACGGATACAGGTATTATTGTATTAGCCGCTACCAACCGTCCTGATGTACTGGATTCGGCATTGTTGCGTCCCGGTCGTTTCGACAGGCAGATATCCATTGACAAACCCGATCTGAAAGGAAGAGAAGATATTTTTAAAGTTCACCTGAAGCCGATCAAAATTTCAACCAAACTGGATATTCATAAACTGGCTGAACAAACACCTGGTTTTGCGGGAGCTGATATCGCCAACGTATGTAACGAAGCGGCATTAATTGCTGCCAGGAAAGGGAAAGATGCGGTGGAGATGGAAGATTTCCAGGACGCAGTGGACAGGGTGATTGGTGGATTGGAAAAGAAGAACAAGATCATTGCGCCGGCAGAAAAAAGGATCATCGCTTATCATGAAGCAGGTCATGCTATCTGCGGCTGGTACCTGGAACATGCCTATCCTTTGCTGAAAGTAACCATCGTTCCAAGAGGTACTGCTGCATTGGGCTATGCACAATATACCCCAAAAGAACAGTATTTATATAATACCGATCAACTCAGCGACCAGATATGTATGACATTGGGCGGAAGAGCCAGTGAAGATATTTTCTTTGGCAAAATCTCTACCGGTGCACAAAATGACCTGCAGCAAATTACCCGGATCGCTTATGCGATGGTGACCGTGTATGGTATGAATGATAAAGTGGGCAATGTGAGTTTTTATGATCCGCAGCAGGAAACCACCTTTACTAAACCCTATTCAGAAGAAACCTCCAAGATCATTGACCAGGAAGTAAGAAAACTGATCGATGATGCCTATATCCGTACCAAGCAATTGCTGACGGATAAAAAGGCAGAAGTGGAAAAACTGGCTGAAGCATTATTGGAAAGAGAGGTGTTGTTCCAGAGTGATGTGGAAGCCCTGATCGGTAAAAGGCCTTATGAAGAAAAGAAATCACTGGCTGAAGACAAAAAAGATGACCTGGATACGACCGATAACAGCGAAATATCTGCTGGTGTCCCACCGTATGACAGTGATATAACGAATAAATCGTTGCCATCATAAAAGGCATATGAGTACATCCACCTCCAAAGAGAATATTTTAAAGAAAATACGAAAGGCGTTGAGTCATCCAACGCCTCTTCCTTTTCCTGGCAGTGAAGGAAATACTTCCGTGTTTCATCCCTCACAACAGGAACTGGAAATTGAATTTGCTGAACAGTTCTCCAAACTACAGGGGCGGTTTGTTTTTTGTATCAACCAGCAGGAGCTGGCTTTTCAATTGAGCAGCCTTGTTAAAAAACAGGACTGGAACAAAGTGTTTTGCCTGGAAGATAAACTCATCGAACCATTTGCAGGTTCAATCAGTGACAGGATCGTAAAAACAGGCCTTGCTGCTTGTGATGTTTCCATCACCGGTTGTGAATGCCTGGTGGCAAGAACAGGTTCCATTGTGTTAAGTGCTGCACAACCCGGTGGAAGAACCACCAGTGTGTATGCACCGGTTCACATCTGCATTGCTTTTACCAAACAACTGGTCTATGACCTGAAAGATGGTATACAGTTGGTAAAAGATAAATACGGGAATAATCTCCCTTCGCTGATCAGTTTTGCCACCGGACCCAGCCGCACGGCCGATATTGAAAAAACATTAGTAGTGGGTGTGCACGGTCCCAAAGAGGTTTATTTATTCCTTGTCGAGTCCTGAAATTCCACTCTCCTTTAGTAATTTTAAGGTATGACAAATGCAAGGGTTTACCAGTTATTCGTGTATGGTTCATTACGCAGTGGTTTCCGCAGCACGGCTTATGAATATATCAGCCGCTTCTTTACGTTCATTGGCGAAGCAAAAGTGAGAGGCATTTTATATGACTTGGGTGAATACCCGGCTGCAGTTCCTTCCACGGAAGATAAATTCATCATCGGAGAACTATACTCCATTACTAATGAATCAGAATTTTCCTGGGCCATCGGCCAGTTGGATGATTATGAAGGAGTGACGGTAGAAGATGATGAAGAGAAACTTTACTACCGTGACCTCGCTGAAGTTTTAATAAATGATTCTACCACCAGTGCCTGGATGTATTGGTACAACGGGGATGTGAGTGGCCGACCACAAATTGAATCAGGGGATGTATTACAATATATCCGGGATAAGAAATAAGCTATTGCGTGCAACAACCAGCTCAAAAAAAGATATACTTCCTTTCCGATTTCCATCTCGGTGCTCCCGACCATGCTAAAAGCCTGGAACGGGAAAAAAGGCTGGTACAATTCCTCGATGAAATTAAAAATGATGCAGGTGAGATCTTTTTAGTGGGTGATATGTTCGATTTCTGGTATGAGTACAAAAAAGTAGTGCCCAAAGGATATGTTCGTTTATTAGGTAAGCTGGCTGAATTATCAGATGCAGGTGTTCAGCTGCATTTCTTTGTGGGTAATCATGACATGTGGATGAAGGAATATTTTCAGCAGGAACTGAATATGCCGGTTTATTATGAACCCAAAGAGTTTGAACGAAGCGGAAAGAAATTCCTGATTGGTCATGGAGATGGATTAGGTCCCGGTGATCATGGCTATAAAAGGTTGAAAAAGATATTTCGCAATCCTGCCTGCCAGTGGTTATTCGGTGTGTTACCGCCGGTGATTGGTGTTGGCCTGGCCAATTATCTCAGCCGCCGCAGCCGTGCCCAGACAGGAAGTGCTGAAGAAGTTTTTCTGGGTGAAGACAAGGAGTGGCTCATTATTTACTGCAAAGACGTACTGCAAAAAGAAAATTTCGATTTTTTTGTCTTTGGGCATAGACATTTGGCGATTGATTATCGTCTCTCCAAAGACAGCCGGTATATTAACCTCGGCGACTGGATCCGGTATTTTACCTATGCGGCCTTCGATGGAGAAAAAATGGAGCTGAAATCATATACCGGGCAGGAAAACAAGATCATCCGTAATTGATGAAAAGAGTATTGAATATATTGTTATTGGTTCTCATTGCTGCTGCTGTCCAGGGGCAGGCTGATACTTCATTCAAGCTGGTAAGAACGATTACGGGTGATATTGTCAGCTTTACCGTAGATAACCTGGATAATATTTATATACTCAACAGCCGTAACCAGGTTAAGAAACTCAACGCGAATGGAGATTCAGTAGCCATTTTCAACGATGTAAAAAGATTCGGGCAGGCCACTTTGATAGATGTTTCCAATCCGCTCAAAGTATTATTATTTTATAAAGACTTTGCCACGGTGGTGGTACTGGACCGTTTTTTAAACGTGGTCAATAGTATTGACCTCCGGAAACAAAATATCCTGCAGGCTAAAGCAATTGCCCAATCCTATGATAATAAAATATGGGTGTTTGATGAACTGGAGAGTAAGCTGAAGAAAGTGGAGGAGGACGGAAAAATATTATTGGAAACACCTGATTTCAGGCAGCTGTTTGGCCAGGCACCCAATCCCCAGAAAATATTTGACCAGGACCAGTATGTCTACCTCTATGATTCCACGCAATCCGTTTTTGTATTTGATTATTACGGTGCTTTAAAAAATAAGATACTCATCAGTGGCTGGCAGAATTTTAAAGTGGCTGGTAAATATATCTTTGGTTCCAACGGTGATATACTACACCGCTACGAGATCAGCAGTTTCCGGCTGGATGAATGGAAGATGCCGGAAGAGATCTATAAAAGCCGCTCCTTCAATTTCACATCGGCCCGGTTATATGCCCTTAAAAAAGACCGTATTGAAGTGTATTCTTTCCGCTGATTAAAACCCTGTTATAATTTTAGTTTCATCATTTCTGATTGGTAATTAACTACCACATTATTCAATAATTTTGCGGCATGAATGATTTTTTTGAAAAAATATGGTTGGATAACCCTGTAAAGAACTACTTCATCGTAGCCGGGGTGATCCTTTTTGTACTGATCCTGAAAAAATTCATCTCCCGTTATTTTGCCGGATTGCTGTTCAGCGTGGTACACAGCATCTGGAAAGATGTTGATAAGAAATCATTCATCAACCTGGTGGTGAAACCGCTTGGATTTTTCCTGCTTATACTGGTGTCTATTATTTCCCTGCATAAACTGAAATTTCCGGAAAGCTTCAATATAGAAGTGTATAAGTACACTATAAAAGATATCATCCATTGCCTGGGAACCATCATTCTGATCGTTTCCTTTATCAGGTTACTGTTACGGATGATCGATTTTATTGCGATGATACTGGAGAAGAGAGCTAACCTTACTCCCGATCTTTCTGATAACCAGCTGATCGTTTTCTTTAAGGATTTTTTTAAAGTGATCTTCGTCATCATCGGCACCATGATGGTGCTAAACTATGCCTTCAGTATGAATATCGGCAGCCTGCTCACGGGTTTGAGTATCGTGGGTGCAGCCATTGCATTAGCCTTGCGGGAAAGTATTGAAAACCTGATCGCCTCCTTTATTATTTTCTTTGACAAACCATTTACTACCGGCGACCTGGTGAAAGTGCAAACTGTAACAGGAGTGGTGGAGAAAATAGGTTTGCGCAGTACAAGAATAAGAACAGAGCAGAAAACATTTGTGACTGTACCTAATAAACAAATGGTGGATACCATTCTGGATAATCTTTCCTTGCGTACACAAAGGCGTGGGGATCTGAAACTGGAAGTGGGTTTAGAAACCTCTTCCCATAAACTGGAATTACTGATCGCAGGAATAAAGAGAATAACGGACCGGAGAGAGATCGAAGAAGCAAATGTGTTATTGTCAGAGATCGCTGCAAATGCTGTAGTGATAACAGCTGATTATTATACAGCACCTATTACCATCCGGGATTTTAATACAGTGAAACAGGAAGTGAACATGCAATCGATCAAACTGCTGGAAGAACTGAAAATTGAAATTGCGGGTGCCAGTACTGATATTAAGATCGTATCACAGCCGAAGCCATAATTGTTATTGAGTAAAGCCGGAGTTGATCACCTGTCCGAGTTCTTTATCCCATAAACCGGTTTTGCCATATTCAATCACTCTTCCCAATTCTTTCCCCTCTTTCATAACGATCAGCGTCGGCACATTTTTTACATTCAGGCTTTCACAAAGATTGCCGAGTGTTTTCTTGTCACGGTCGGTACCGATCAGCGTAATATGTTTGTTGGAAAAACCGGCTGCATCCGCCAGTGCAAAAAATTTAGGAATGATAAAGTGAGAATCCTCGCACCAGGTACCCATGACCACAATAACCTGGATGGAATCACCATGCTGCTTTAATGCAGCCAATGCAAGACTATGCGGCGTATATGCTTTTTGATTAGCAACATACCAGCTGGTAAAAGAGCTATCCGCTTCCAGTATTTCCCGGGAGATAATGCCTTTCAATGATTTTTCACCTGGCCGCTCCACCAGTACCTGGAACTGGTTCTGGGCAGATACTAGTGAACTGAACAACAAAGTCAGCAGGAATACAGGAATAATTTTCTTCATAGTTTCAGAATAAATAGAGTGACAAAAGTAAAAGGGTACGGTCAAATGATGAAAGGCGAAGCGTTAAAGTTGCAAACGGACGACAGACCATGGAACACAATTAACAACCGGTCGCTTAATACAGGCAAGATAATACGTTAGGGAAATTCCGTGGTCTGTGGACTATCCTCTATCACAAATTGGCTTTCAACTCCAGCAGAAAATCTTTGATTTTTTGCAAAGATTGTATCATGGCAAACTTCTCTTCTGCTTTTTTATTTTTCTTCAGGTAATCCTTGGCTCCTTCAATGGTGAACTTGCGGCGGCGCAGGAGGTCATAGATCATCACCAGGTTCTTAATATCCACCGGGCGGAAAAAACGGTCGCCTTTACGGTTCTTGCGGGGTTGTAAAATATCAAACTCGGTTTCCCAGTACCGGATGAGGGATTGATTTTCCCGGAACATTCTGGCCACATCTCCTATAGAGTAATATTGTTTCTGGAAAAGTATATCATCCGGAGGTATCTGGATCAGGTCGGCTCCGATCTCAATATCCTTTAATGATTTCCGGCCCCGGGTCGATTTCTTCTTTTCTTTTAATTTGACGATCACTTTTACACCTGCCTTTTCTTCTTCCGGTATTGCAATGGGCAAAGGTTCTTCTTTCGCAAGTGTGACAAGGGCTTCTTCCACTACTGGCGTCACTTCTTTCACCGGCTCTTCCGGAGCAGAAAAATCAAAGGTTATTTGTGTCAGTTGTTTCGCCATAATGGACGGGTAAAGATACGAAGCTCACCGGCGCTGGTAACATTCCGGTAACAGTGTGGAAAAATAGACGGGCAATAAACTTTCTTTAATCAAAGCTCTGGTTAGAAGCAGCGGCTTTCTTCAACAGCAAATCAAACTGTTCAGGTGTCAGGTCGTTATAAAAGAAATAGATCGGGTCAATCTTGTTGCCGTATTTGTGCACTTCATAATGACAGTGCGGCCCGGTTGATTTCCCGGTGCTGCCCACCCAGCCAATCACTTCACCCCGTTTCACAGCCTGTCCGTTCCTGGCCTTCACCCTCACCATATGACCGTATAATGTTTCATAACCATAGCCATGGTTAATGATCACATGGTTGCCATAGCCATTACCGGTGTTGCCCGCCGTGGAAACAGTTCCATCAGCAGTAGCATAAATAGGAGTTCCTTGTGGTGCGGCAAAGTCGAGCCCGGCATGCATCTTCATGGTTTTATAGACGGGGTCGATACGATAACCGAAACCGGAAGCCACCCGGTTGAGGTCTTTATTACTGACTGGCTGAATGGCAGGAGTATGTGAGAGCAGTTGCTCTTTATTCGCCACCAGCTTATCAATTTCATTGTAGGATTTCTGTTGGGTATTGATCCGGCTCACCAGGTTATCCAGGGTGGTTTGTATCGAAGCCACCAGTTCATTGTCCTTCATTCTTTCCACCGTGGCAATTTCTTTCTGGATAGCCTGCTCTTTGGCCCGGGCACTATCAGGAATCGGGTTGGCCTCGAAAATGGCCCGGTACACATTGTTATCCCTTTTTTCCAGTTCCTGCATCTGCTGTTGGATGGATCGCAGGTCCTGCTTCATATCATCGTACCGGTCCTTCAGGTTCTCGTTCTGCCGTTGTAATATTTTTTCTTTGGGGGAGCCCACAAACTGGAAAGCCACGTAGGAGATCAGGGCGGCGGTAACAAAAGCAGCAGCCACAAATCCAAATACACGCAACAACTTGACCCGCAGGGGAGTTTCCAGTTTTTCATACCGGAGTGTGTTGGTGTTATAGTAGTACTTGATCTTTTTCATAGCCTGCCGGCCAGCTAAGTTGGAATATTGAAATTGTGGTGCCTTGCAAGGGATGGAACCGGCCTTCTCATTGGGCTGACTACGTTTGAATCCGTACTTTTGCCAACCTTTACAAGGGAAACAAATATAGGCTCTTAATAAGCAAAAATCAACCCAACCCGGGCAACATTTATGATGACCAGCGCAGATATACGTAAGGCTTTTCTGGATTTTTTCCACTCCAAAGGGCACACGATTGTCCCTTCGGCCCCCATCGTGGTCAAAAACGACCCGACCCTCATGTTTACCAATGCCGGGATGAACCAGTTCAAAGATTATTTCCTGGGTAATAAAGTCCCGCCGTATGGCAGGGTGGCAGATACCCAAAAATGTTTACGGGTAAGCGGTAAGCATAACGACCTGGAAGAAGTAGGCGTGGATACCTACCATCATACCATGTTTGAAATGCTGGGCAACTGGAGTTTTGGTGATTATTTTAAGAATGAAGCCATCAGCTGGAGCTGGGAATTGCTTACTGGTGTTTATAAAATACCGGCTGACCGTCTATATGCTACAGTCTTTGAAGGTGACAAAAGAGAAGGCCTCCCGGCATCAACCATCGCCTTAGCAAAATGGAAAGAATATTTGCCGGATGAACATATTGTCTACGGCAATAAGAAAGATAATTTTTGGGAAATGGGAGATACCGGTCCCTGTGGTCCCTGCAGCGAGATACATGTGGACTGCCGTCCCGACGAAGAAAGAAAACAAACACCGGGGCACTTACTGGTGAACAAAGATCATCCTCAGGTAATAGAGATCTGGAATAATGTATTCATTCAATACAACCGGAAAAAAGACGGTACCCTGGAACCATTACCTGCCACCCATGTGGATACGGGTATGGGACTGGAACGATTAGTGAGAGTGTTGCAGGGTAAAACCTCCAACTATGATACGGATATATTCAGCGGCACTATTGCAGTAACAGAAAAGATCACCGGCAAGAAATATGATTACAGCGATACCAAAGAAGCAGTGGCGTTCCGGGTATTAGCTGACCATATCCGGGCAATTAGTTTTACAATAGCTGACGGGCAATTGCCTTCCAATACGGGTGCAGGATATGTGATCCGCCGGATATTAAGAAGGGCAGTACGGTATTATTACTCTTACCTCAATTATAAACAACCGTTACTGGCGCAACTGGTACCGGTATTAGCCAAACAATTTGAAACGGTATTCCCTGAGTTGCAACAGCAGGTAGATTTTGTGAGCAAAGTGGTGAAGGAAGAGGAAGATGCATTTTTGAGAACACTTGATAAAGGATTGAAAAGAGTTGATGACCTGATTGCACAAGGAAGTATTTCAGGAAAAGATTCCTTTGAATTATATGACACCTATGGGTTCCCGTTAGACCTGACACAGCTGATTGCAGCCGAAAATAAATTAACCGTCGATGAAGATGGGTTCAAAGCTGAAATGCAACAACAAAAAGACCGTTCCCGTGCAGCAGGCACAATAGATGCCGGAGACTGGGTCGTTCTTAAAGACGGCTCCAACAAATTCGTCGGTTACGATTCATTAGAAGCAAAGGCTTCTGTTTTAAAATACAGGAAAGTAAAAGCCAAGGGCAAAGAATTATACCAGCTTGTTCTGGATACGACTCCTTTCTATGCGGAAAGCGGCGGACAGGTAGGTGACAGGGGTCAATTAATTATAAGCAATGAGCAAGTATCCATTATTGATACCAAAAAAGATAATGACCTTATCATTCATTTTGCAGAAGCCATTCCTGCTGATCTGTCCGGGGAAGTGATTGCCAAAGTGGATCCAACAAAAAGAAAGCAGACCGAACTGCATCACTCTGCTACTCACTTGTTACATGCAGCGTTAAGAAAAGTATTAGGTAATCATGTGGCACAAAAAGGTTCTTTGGTCAACGAAGAGCACCTGCGGTTCGACTTTTCTCATTTTGCCAAAGTAACGGATGAAGAAATAGCCAACGTGGAAAAGCTGGTGAATGAAAAGATCAGGGCCAATATACCCGTAGTGATCAAGTCGATGCCAAAGGATGAAGCCATGAAGCTGGGTGCTATGGCGTTGTTCGGCGAAAAATATGGCGATGTGGTAAGAGTGGTGATCATGGATCCCAACTATTCTGTAGAGCTATGCGGCGGCACCCATGTGGGAGCTACCGGCGAACTCGGCCTGTTTAAACTCACCAGTGAATCAGCTGTTGCGGCCGGTGTCCGCCGGGTGGAAGCCGTTTGTGGTGCAGAAGCTATGCAGTATATCAACGAACAGGGTGCCGTGATCGCTTCGGTAAAAGAAATGCTGAAAAACCCGAAAGACCTGTTGAAAGCCGTGGAGAACCTGCAGGCAGAAAATGCAGAACTGAAAAAACACGTTGAATCAATGGAAGCCCGGCAGTTAGTGATCATCCGGAACGAGTTGTTGCAGAAAGATGAGATCATCAACAGTATCAATTTTATTGGCGATATCGTGGAAGTAAGTAATGCAGATGCACTCAAGAAATTATGTTTCGACCTGAAGAACCATCTCCGTGATCATGTGGCAGTGCTTTGCGCCAATATCGGCGGCAAACCTTTTGTGGCAGTTGGGATGTCAGAGACCGTAGCGGCTGCTAAAAACTTAGATGCAGGTAAGATCATCAAAGAGCATATTGCGCCGCTGATCAAAGGCGGTGGCGGCGGACAGAAAACATTAGCCACTGCCGGCGGCCAGGATAGCAGCCACCTGCAACAGGTAATTGAAAAAGTAAAATCGTTGCTGTAATGCTCAGAAGCGGGGATGGATTTCATCGTCCTCTTCCAGTTGCTTCTTTTTGATCTTCCGGGTGTCTTTGTAGATCTTAAAAGCAAAATAGAGGGCAGCGATGCAGATCAGTATACAAATGATGGCAAATATTTCAGGGCCCATTGAAGTTAGTTAGCGGTGGTATGGAATGGTGCTGTTCTGTTCAAAAATCCGCATTTTAAAATCCTGGCCAATACCACTTATAGGGTAGTGGAAACCACCAACGAATCCACGTAAAAACCACATACTCAAGTCATGACACTGGTTTTTGAAACGCAAAGATTGCTGTTCCGTCTTTTCAGGATGGAAGATGCGGCATTGATCTATACATTAAATCTTGACCCGGAAGTAACAAGGTTTACACATGATCCTATAAAAGATATTGAACAGGCAGCGGCAGTATTGGAAAAAACCATCTTACCTCAGTATGCATTGTACAACCATGGCCGATGGGCGGTGCATATCAAAGCAACCGGCGAGTTTATTGGCTGGTGCGGATTAAAATACAGGGCAGAACTAAATGAAATTGACCTGGGATACCGCTTTATGAGGCAATTTTGGGGAAAGGGATATGCCACCGAAGCAGCTGATGCCAGCATTCGGTATGGCTTTGAAAAGCTGAATCTTAACCGTATCGTGGGCCGGGCAGAGCTGGGCAATACTGGCTCCATCCGGGTTTTGGAGAAATGCGGAATGATTTTCCTTGGTAATGAAGAAGTGGACGGGTACCCGGTTCGCACCTATGAAGCTATTAACCCGTTTGTCCGCTGATCCGGCCTTTTAAAAACCGCCGGGCATTTAACATTTCCGAAACATTTCGTAATACAGAAAATCTCATTATATTTGATCTACGAAATTTGACGTAGATAATTTATTTAAAACAAAAATTATGATACAGGTTAGTAGAAAATTTTCTGTGCTTGCCCTTGCCGCAGCCATGGTTCTTCCTGCTTCACTGCTGGCGCAGCCGGAAGAGAAAGTGAAGGATAAAAAAGATGCCGAGCAGATCATCATTACCCGCAAAGGGGATAAAGATGAAAAAGTGGTGGTGGAGATCAATGGTGACAAGATCACGGTGAATGGTAAATCGCTGGATGAATTTAAAGATGCTGATGTAACCGTTCGTCGCAACAAGATCAAAGATGTTTGGGCTTTTGCTGATGGCATGAGTGGGTTCAACACCTTCCCGGCTCAGAGTGGTCTTAAAAGAAGAGTTAGTGTTGATTCCAACAGGGCCATGCTGGGTGTAACTACTGAAAAAACGGAGACCGGGGTAAGACTACAGGCGGTAACCAAAGGAAGTGGTGCCGAAAAAGCAGGACTCAAAGAAGGCGATGTGATCACAAAGATCGATGACACGAAGATTGAAGACCCGGATGACCTTACTGCCACTATCAGGAAACACAAACCGGGTGATAAAGTAACGATTGCTTATCTCCGTGATAAAAAAGAACAAAAAGTGACAGCTGAACTTGGTAAATGGAAAGGGACGACAAATATCTATACCACCGAAGGCTTTAATATGAATATGGACCTTGGTGACCTGGATTTTGAACACATCATGCCGAGAACACCGGTTGTTCCCCGTGTCATGCAGCCATTCGGTCAAAACTGGAGCTGGTCAGGCGGTAGTCCCAAACTGGGTTTATCTGTTCAGGATACTGAAGATGGGAAAGGTGTGAAAGTAATTGAAGTGGATGATGAAAGTAATGCTGAAAAAGCCGGGGTGAAAGAAGATGACGTAATACTGGAAGCAGATGGCAAAGCGGTGAATGGTGCTGATGAAATGGCAAAGGTCATCCGTGAAAGCAAGGAAAAAGGTTCCGTGATGCTGAAACTGCAAAGAGCCGGCAAAACACAGAATATTGAAGTGAAGATCCCCCGCAAACTGAAAACGGCAGATCTCTAATTACTATATATTGTGCTTGTAGTGCCCTCCCGCCCCAGGCGGGAGGGTTTCTTTTTTATAAGAACCCACCCCGCTGAATTGACCTATTTTTGCAGGGTTTAAAAAATGACAGACTACAGTAAATATGAAATAGTGGTGGGACTGGAAGTGCATGCCCAGTTACAAACCAATAGTAAACTTTTTTGTGGCGACAGTATTGCTTTTGGAGCAGAGCCGAACACCCATGTCAGCCCGATCACATTGGGCCATCCTGGCACTTTACCTAAAATGAACCGGAAGGCCATCGAGTATGCGGTTAAAATGGGATTGGCCTGTCATTGCGAGATCGAACGTTACAACTATTTTGCCCGTAAGAATTATTTCTATCCCGACCTGCCCAAAGGCTACCAGGTATCGCAGCACACCACACCGGTTTGTAAAGGAGGATACGTAACCATACATACTTCTGAAGGAGAAAGAAATATCCGGCTCAACCGCATCCACATGGAAGAAGATGCTGGTAAAAGTATTCATGATGCTGACCCTGAAAATACCTGCGTGGATTATAACCGGGCCGGAACTGCATTGATCGAGATCGTAACAGAACCGGATATTACTTCAGGGGAAGAAGCCTTTGCCTATGTCAGCGAGATCAGGAAACTGGTCCGTTACCTGGATATCTGTGATGGGAATATGGAAGAAGGCAGCCTGCGTTGTGATGCGAATATTTCAGTCCGGTTAAAAGGTGAAAGCAAACTGGGAACTAAAGTGGAAGTAAAGAATCTCAACTCGATCCGTAATGTAAAAAGGGCTATCGAGTTTGAAGCCAAACGGCTGATGGAGCTTGTTGATAAAGGAGAACCAGTTATCCAACAAACCAGGAGCTTTGATGCGAACAACGGCACCACTTTTGCCACAAGAGAAAAAGAGGATGCAGATGATTATCGTTATTTCCCTGAACCTGACCTGGCCCCCTTTCATTTACAGGAAGAATTTATTGAAAGAATGAGGCAGCAACTGCCGGTGCTGCATACAGAAAGAATTAAAAAGTACATTTCACAATACCAGTTGTCGGATTATGATGCTGCTGTGCTAACCGAAGAAAAAGCCTTTGCTGATTATTTTGAAAAGATCATTGCCTATACGACGAATTATAAAGGAGCTGCTAACTGGATGCTGGGCCCTGTGAAATCATGGTTGAATGAGAATAACAAGGAGATCAGCGATTTTCCTGTTATGTCGGAGAAGATTGCGGCTGTTATCCAACTAACGGACGAAGGAAAGCTGAGTTTCTCAGTCGCATCCACCAAATTATTTTCGTCTTTACTGAGGCAGCCATCAAAAGAGCCACTTGAAATTGCAGCCGAGGAAAACCTGGTACAACAATCGGATGTCTCTTCCATTGAACCGATTATTGACGGAGTTCTGGAAAAACTGGCCGATAAAGTGGCAGAGTATAAAAAAGGGAAGAAAGGATTGATCTCTCTTTTCGTTGGAGAAGTAATGAAGCAATCCAAGGGTAAAGCTGATCCTAAAGTGACCAACGAGTTGTTATTAAAAAAATTAAAATCATAATATGCGAATACCAGCGATACCGGTTATCATCGCCGGCTTATCAATTGGACTTATTTCTTCCTGCAAGAATAGCGGGCAAAAAGGAGAGTTTGAGATCAGCGGCACATTGACCAATAACAAAGCAAAGATGATCTACCTGGAAGAAGTGCCGGTGTCCACGATGCAGCGCAATGTGGTGGACTCCATGCTGATCGGTACTGACGGGAAGTATACCTTAAAAGCTGATCCTGCCGAGGCGGTGGTTTTCAACCTGCGGTTGGACCAGCAAAATTTCCCGATCGCTTCTGTCATCAACGATGCAAAGAAGATAAAATTGGATGTGAGCTTCAGTCCGCAGAATAATGAATTTGCAGACAAGTATGAAGTAACCGGTTCCACCGCCAGCCAGCAGCTGAAAGATTTTATGACCAGCTTCAACAAAGAGCTGCAAAAGATCTATGAGCTGAGCCGCAAAGGCGATAGCCTGCAACGGGGCAATGCACCTGATAGTATCATGATCCCGCTGGTGAATGAACACCAGCAGATCGCTGACCAGTTAAAATCATTATTTAAGGAGGCAGCTAAAAAATCATCCAACCCGGCACTGACCTTGTTTGAACTGGGTTATTACCAGACCACTGCCAACAATCCATCCTTTGGATTAACGGGAATTGGTAATGATGAACTCGTCAGTATCATTAGTGATGTAGCCGCAAAATTTCCTGATCACAAAGGAGTGGCGGAAGTGAAAAGGGGATTGGATCTACAAATGCAAAAAGCACAGGCGGCTGCCTGGGTGGGAAAACCGGCGGTTGATTTTGCATTGCCCGATGTAAATGGGAAAGAAGTAAAACTGAGTTCGTACAAGGGCAAATATGTGCTGGTTGATTTCTGGGCCAGCTGGTGCCAGCCCTGCCGCTTTGAAAATCCGAATGTGGTGAATGCCTACAATAAGTTTAAGGATAAAAATTTTACGATCCTGGGTGTCTCCTTAGATGAGAAAAAAGATGCCTGGCTTAAAGCTATCAAGGATGATAAACTGACCTGGACACATATCAGCGACCTGAAAGGCTGGGGAAGCACCGTCGTTCCCATCTATGGTTTTGGTGAAGTGGGTATTCCTTATAATTTCCTTGTTGATCCCGATGGAAAGATTATTGCAGAACGATTGAGGGGAGAGCAACTGGAAGCGAAGCTGGCGGAATTACTGAAATGATATTTTATTATGCGAAAATAAGAAGGCAGCTAATTTGCTGCCTTCTTATTTAACGTTAAAAATTTTCTCCTGGGTTGATAAGAAATATATTTGGATTTCCGGATGCCTGTAGCATACAGGCAGCATAACCATCCCAAAAATCTTTTTCCATTCCGGCTGGGAGCCCACTTGCAAAGGAAGATACACCTGTGTAAGATGTATAATAGTACTGGGATAGTTCACCCCAATTTATTGTTACACAATTTGAATAGGCGAGTTTTAGATGATACCCAGTCGTATTTGTTGAAAAATTACCCCCCAACGAAAATAGGGGGTTGCTGAACAACGATGCATGTGTGTCAATAGTTACAATTTGCCCACCACATTCATTCATGTACAATGGCTTTCCCCCATCCCATGCAAAACAGAATCCCCTGATAAATTCAGTAGGATCTCCGTATGGGGCGCTTAATGCAGCTTGATTATAAGCTGGATGTGCTGGTGTTATAATATATCCCGGAATCGCCTGCTGGGAATAAGATACCTGCTGGAAAATAAAAATTAATAATACTATAAAAGAGAGTTTTTTCATAATAAAATGGTTTAATAAATCAAGTTAAAAAACTACAATTGTATTTATTTATATCCGGATACTTATTTAGACAGAATAAGGGTTTCCCTATGCTTCCAATAGCTGACCAGTAGAAGTTTGATCAGACAAGGGTTGCGGTATTTAGAATGCTAGAATAGTGAGTTATAGTACCTGATTAATTGTTGAATATCTTTTATAGAACGGCAATTGAGCCTGTTCTTGTTAATAAAATCTTCAATTTCCTTACTTCTGTCATGTAATAGTGTAAGGAAGAATTCGTTTTTTTTCTCTACTTTTTTGTATTCATTATTCAGGAGTATAAAAAACTCATTTTCTTTTCTTTCAAAATGGCGGGTGGTGACAGCTTCTCCATATTTTTTTTCATCCCTGTAACTGACTGAAATTTTTTTCAGCAAGGAGGATTTGCCAGAATCCAGTACTTCATAAATGGAAACCTCGGGTTGATTTAGTACTCCGTTATTACTGATAAGAGTTATTGTCTTTACTGAATCCCTTGTGACAGGAAAACTTGTGAAACGGATACTTTTAACAGCTGTAGTGGCAATCATTTCTGTGCCATCATCTGCCAGGTATTGGAGTTGGTGGTCAATCAAATTGAATTTTACTCTTACATCCTTATATATCTTACCCGAAGAAACTGTGATATCTGCCCATATGTATTCATCATAATAATAAGGGCTGCCGTCTGCAACGTAGGTTGAACCCCAATGTAATGGCCTCCCATTAGCGTCCTTCAAGAAAGGAGTAGCTCCTTTATCTGTTCCTTCGCCGGTAAAGGAAGGGAAAGCCTGGCATATCCCGAAGGCCGGGATTAAAGAATAAAGTAGTATAATGACTAAGCGATAAATCATTGAAGCACTGTACTAATATATCTAAATATGAGAACAAATCAAATTTGATAAAAAAGAGCCATTCTTGTGAATGGCTCTTTTTTATCAAGGAACAAAATTATTAATTGTCTACACACAACTTATTCAGCAATAATTCGGTTGCTGATATTGGCCATATATAGTTTGTTGCAGTAGGTGCAACAGAAGATATCGTTGCCTTACCCGGAATAGGAAGCCCTAAGCGTAAAAGGTCAGGACTTCTCAGGCCTTCCCCAAGAAATTCAATTCTTCTTTCTTTGAGGATAGCATTAATGAGATCTGTTGCGGTAGCAAAACTGGCAACAGTGAAAGTAGTGGTCGCATCAGAACGATTACGAACAGCATTTAATAATGCTACTGCCTGTGGGTCTACTGTATTTGTACTCCTGGTTCTCGCTTCAGCTAAATTGAGTAAAACCTCAGAATAGCGGATTACAGGAACATAATCTGTAAAAGGTGTACCTGCTCCATATTTTTTATCCAGGTATAACTTGCCGGATACAGTAGCATTAAATGTTCTTCTTTTGTCTGTAGCCACCCATCCCGCATCTGCAACGATACCGGCTGTATTTAGTGAGTACTCACCATTACCTGCAGATTTTGAATAGTAATAACCAACCTGGTTTTGTGTTCCGGGTGTCTCATTGGCATTAAATGGCATAGAGAAAATAGACTCTGTTGTAGTATAGGGAGTCTTGAAAACGTTGGTTATGTCTGCCTGCAAAGAATGGTTAACGCCTGTTGCTGCAGAAAAAGGCGCTGTGGCATTAACGATCTTATTGGCCTCGGTAATCACTTCTGGATATTTTTGCATACTCAGGTATACCCTGGATTTGATGGCAATAGCCGTATTTCTATGCGCCCTGATTGTATTTGTTGCAGCGACGCCATAAGTGAGTGGTAAGTTAGTTTCTGCAAAATTCAAGTCATCTAAAACCTGTGTATAGGTTTGTGCAACGGTACTCCTGGCTAATTCATAATTTCCGGATCCAGTATTACCTGTAAGACGGATTGGCAAACCAAGTTTTGCACCATTGCCATCCCAGTAGGGGCGTGCATATAACTGCAATAAACTATAGTAGCACAAGGCCCTTACAAATCTTGCTTCAGCTATATAGTTATTTGATAAAGCAGTACCAACGACGGCAGTACCAGTACTTGCCATCCCATCAAGAAATACATTACAGAGGTTGATGGTAAAATAGGCCTGTGCCCACAGCCCTAAAACCTGTGCATTATTATTGTTTTGTGTTTCATTCCATAATTCCAATCCAGTAACACCATTGGTCAATTCATTAATGAACTCATCCGCCCTGATATCATTATAAATAACATAACGGCCACCATAAAACTGGCCGGAACGCATAGCCGAATATAAACTCCTCACTTGGTTCAGAACCCTGTCGGGGGTGCTGAACGCGGAGGCATTCGAAATACTGGTTGTTGGGTTGGGCGTCAATCTGGATCGCTGGCATGATGTTGCCATTAGTCCAACAAGAACCAATGAAAAAATTATTTTATGCTTCATTTTCTTTTAGTTTAAAGTAATTTAATTATAAACCAATGTTTAATCCAACGGTAATGGTGCGGCCATTACCTACCTGGTTTCTGTCCACTCCCTGGTTGGTAGTACCATTACCATTTGAAGAAACTTCGGGATCAGGGCCAGGATATTTAGTGATAACAGCAAGATTGGTTCCACTTACATATAAACGTACACTGTTAAACTTTGCCTTATCTAATAATGATTTTGGAATATTATAACTAAGCGTAGCGGTACGAAGTTTCAGGAAATCACCTTTGAAAACATTTACATCAAGAGGGAAGGAAGATCCATTGGAAATATTATCTCCAAATACCGGCCTTGGCATATCTGTTACATCTCCGGGTTTTTGCCAGCGACGCAGTACGTCTACTGAATTATTCCAGAAACGCTGATCTCTCATACCAGCGTAAGAACCAAAATATACATAGAAGCCAGTCTGAAATGTAAACAAAGTGTTTAATTCAAATCCTTTATAACGAAGAGTGTTTTCGAAACCTCCATAATTATCCGGAGATGACTGCCTGTAAATCTGTGCATCTTGCAAGCCTACTGCAGGAGCTATAGTGCCATCAGCATACTTATAACGTTGGGCAGCAGGAGCAGCGAAATCGAAAAATACTTGTTGGCCTGCTGCATTAACAAAAATCCGGCGTCCGGTAGCTGGATCAACTCCGGCAGTCCGCGTTACAAATATCATCCCAAGAGGATATCCGGGTTTAGTAATACTTACAGACTCACTGGTAGCAGCACCGGCGGGTGATGTCGTGATGATTTGCGTAAGACCCGGAGCTAATTGTGTTACATTATTTTTATTGTGAGAGATATTAAATGAAGTGGTCCATGTGAAATCCTTTTTGTTTACCGGAGTTGCGTTGATGGCAAACTCCAGTCCTTTGTTATACATGGAGCCAACATTCGTATTGATTGCATTTGGTAAACCGGCAGAAGGTGGTTGTTGTACCGCAAGAATTAAACCATCAATGTTGTTTTTATACCAGGTAACCTCAAATGTTACTTTGTCTTTCAGTATGCCAAAGTTGAGGCCTATATCAGTTTTCTTACTGGTTTCCCAGGTAAGGTTGGGGTTTCCGGCATTAGAAAAACCAAGTGTGGCACCGGTTCCATATACACCTGCAGAATAGGTTGATAAAGTTCCGAAATTACCAAGACCAGATATGTTACCTACTTTACCGTATGAACCTCTTAGTTTGAAGCTGCTGAAAATTTTATCAAGGTTTGCTGCTGTCCAGAAGTTCTCCTTGGCTACTTCCCATCCTGCTGATACTCCCCAGAAGGTACCATATTTATAATTTTCGCCTAATTGTGAGGCTCCATCTCTCCTGATATTTCCACTCAGGAAATATTTTGAACTGTAGTTATACTGTAAACGACCAAAACCAGATAACAGATAGTTCTCGCCAATTCCAAGACCGGCAGTCGTTGGGGGACCTGTAAACCCGCCCTGGAGATTGGTATAAAAGGGATCAGAAACGAGTGTTCTGCCAACGCCAAATCCTACGTTATCAGATTTTTGTTGCTCATTACCTCCTAACAAACTAAATGAATGTTTTCCAAACGTTTTATCAAACTGTATTGTATTGGTCCAAACCCATCTTTTGTTCTTTGAATAGGTGCTGGCAGCAGCGCCTCCAAAAGAATTAGCTACAAATCCTTCACCAGTTCTTCCGTCCGCAAACGTTTCGTTATCAGTCAGCAAATAATCAATACCGTACGAGGTTCTCAAGGTGATCCAATTAACGGGTTTCAGCTGAATATAGACATTACCTTGTAAGTGATTATTCTCGCTATACTGCCGGTTCATATCCAAACTTGGAACCGGGTTATAAAAACCAACTTGGGAAACTTTGTTGCCCATAACACCAATCAAGCCGTTAGCTGTATTGAAGTTGTAAGTGCCGTCATTGTTGTACGGAGCGACATTCGGTGAAAGAAGAACTGCTGCACGACCAATCCCGGCTGTAGCAAATGCTTCTCCGGGTAATGAACCGGAACTTACAGCTGCCAAATTTTGTTCGTTTGAAAAAGAGAGCTTACCACCAAATGAGAGATATTTTGTAGCCTTGTGATCTACATTGGCAAGCACATTAGCCCTTTTAAAATCATTTTTCCGGATCATACCTTCCTGTGAAGTATACCCAAATGAAAAATAATAGCTTGTCGCATCATTAGCACCAGATACATTAATATTATTGCTATGAGAAAATCCCTGGCGGTAAATATGATCGTACCACCTGGTATCAATCGGATTTCCATCTGGGCCCGGCGTCTGGTAAAATGAATTGGTAGTCGCATTATACGTACCTGCATTTACTAAAGCCTCATTTTTATAAGAAGTATACTGTGCAGAGTTTAATACTTCAGGAAGCCTGGTGGCAGTGGTCCAGCCTACCCAGCTATCATACGATACTCTTGCCCTTCCTGCTTTTCCTTTTTTAGTGGTAATGAAAACAACCCCATTAGCAGCACGGCTACCGTAAATAGCAGAGGCTGCAGCGTCTTTAGCGATATCGATACTTTCAATATCATTTGGATTAATACTTGCCAATGCATTACCAGCGGCACTTGTTCCACTTGCATCGCCAGTGAAAGTAGGGACCCCATCAACAACTATCAACGGGTAAGAGCTTAATGAAATTGAGTTAGTACCACGGATTCTGATAACTGGAGGGTTGTTAAGTACCCCGTTAGGAATTGTAACCTGCACGCCAGCGGCGCGGCCACCCAGTGCTTGTTCAAAACTTTGTACAGGTTTATTGCTTATGGCAGCTCCTTTTACTGTGGCAACGTTTCCAGTAACATCCTTTTTCTTTTGAGTACCATATCCCACCACCACTACTTCAGAAATGGTCTTGTCTTCCTGCGTCAAGGAAAAATCAAGGGAAGTTTGCGAGCCAATAGCCCGTTCCTGTGTCGTCATGTCAATGGCTGAAACGATCAGCGCTTTGGCATTGGAAGGAACAGTGAGTGAGAAAGTTCCATCAGCTTTGGTGGAGGTACCGGTTGTCGTACCTTTTACCAGGACTGATGCATTGGGAATCGGATTTCCCTTGTCGTCGGTCACCTTACCGGTGACTGTTTTTTGGGCCAACAACGATCCCGCAAATAGCAGGAAGGCTGTTAGTGTCAGTAACAGTTTTCTCATGTGCATGTAGTTTTTAAGTATAGAAATCAAAGCAATACCCTTGTCAGGGGCAGTGCCTCAAGTGATAAACCAGTCTTTAAAAATAATATGAAAATGCCGCCTATAACCTTATTTGTCCGTCTCTCAACTATACATGACAAATTGCTCAATTCTTATGCTGCACTAAAATAGGGAAATCCGCTTATTTTTTGCGTTTTTCTCCTATGCTTATCAACAGGGCAGGCAGCAAAACCAGGTTCGTGATGGTTGCGGTTACAAGGGTTAGTGATGTCAGCCAGCCCAGTGCCTGGGTGCCACCGAAGCCACTGAAACAGAAGATAATAAACCCGGCAATGAGTACCAGGGAGGTATAAATGATACTGATACCGGTACTATGAATGGTCTCAATAACTGTCTTTTTCAGGTTATGACCATGCCGGGGTAGTTCCTGTTTGTAGTTGACCAGGAAACGTATGGTCACATCAATGGCTATACCGAGAGCCACACTGAACACTAAAACAGTGGAGGGTTTGATCGCAATACCCGTCCAGCCCATGACCCCTGCCGTGATGATCAACGGGATAATATTCGGGACCAGCGAGCAAAACAGGATACGGAACGATTTGAACAGGTATAGCATACATAGGGCGATCAGTAAAAAAGCCCAGGCTATACTTTCTTTCAACCCATTGATGATATAAGTGCTGCCTTCCAGGAAAGTGACACTGGTACCGGTCAGCTGAACAGTGTATTTAGAAGTATCAAAAAGTTGATTGGCCCGCAGTTGGATACTGTCCAGGATCTCGGGTAAACGAACACTTCCCACATCGGCCATCGATACACTGATACGAACCTGCTGCTTGGTACTATCCATAAAGGTGGAGACCAGCTTTGTGAAGGAATTTCCACCCGAACTGTCTTTCTTGAAACTCAGGTAATCATTCAGCGCCGGCATGATGTTCTCATCCGGAACCGTATAACTTAAACTATCTCCTTCAAAAAAAGCCTGCTTGGCAAATTTCATTCCTTCCACAATGGAAAGAGGCCTTGCCATAGTAGGTTGTGCTGTGATATACTGTGATAAGGAATCAATATTGCGGAATGTTTTTATAGCATTGCGGCGTAAGCCATTTTTCTGGCGGGTATCCACAATGATCTCCAGCGGCATCACTCCTTTGAAATTGGTTTCAAAAAATTTCAGGTCGGTGTAGATCTTATCTGTTTTAGGAAGATCATCCACAATAAAACCGACACTTTTTAATTTGAAAATACCTGCTACGGAAAAAGCAATGATAACAATGGTGATGCCATAAATAAGTTTGCGGTGGTTAAGTGACCACCTTTCCAACCGGTCTAACCAGCGGTTCAATCTTGGGTTATCCAGGTACTTTGTATGTCTTGATTTGGGAGGTGGCAGGAAACTGAGTACAGCGGGAATCAGTATCAATGAAATAAAGAACAATAACATGATATTGATACCAGCCACCACGCCAAACTCTTTTAAGATCTGGCTGCGGGTGAGGGCAAATACGGCAAACCCAATAGCGGCCGCCAGGTTACAAAACAGGGTCACGATTCCCATTTTATCAACCATGGCAGTCAGCGCCTTTATCTTATCTCCTTTTTCGTTGTAAGCAGTATGAAACTTATTGAGGAAATAAATACAATTCGGAATGCCGATTACCACGATCAATGGCGGAATCAGGGCGGTTAATAACGTAATCTTATATCCGAATAACTGCATGGTGCCCACACTCCAAATCACACCGATCAGTACCACCACCAGCGATAACGTCATAGAGCTGACGGAACGGAAGAATAATAACAGGATCAATGCAGACAAAACCAGGGAGGCAATCAGGAAAATATTCATTTCTGCGGCAATGCGGGTGGCCAATTCCGTTCTGATCATGGGCAGGCCACTGAGATGAATTTCTATATTATTATCGGTTCCAAATTGTAATGCCTGCTTTTTGATCTCGTCTACTACAGCCACTCTTTTACTGCTGTTCATGATGTCCTTATTGATACGGACACCCATCAGCCAGGCTTTTGTTTCGGCATTGTATAAAAGCCCCCTGTAAAAAGGAAGATTCAGAAATACAGCTGCGCTGCTGTCAAGTTCAGCCTGTGTTAATTTTTTATCCCTGAAAATCGTATCGGCTTTCAGTTTTTCAGTAGCAGAATCTTTGACGAGGTTCACGGCTGATGTAACGGCTAATACATCCTCTACTGCGCTTACTTTCCTTAGATTTTTTTGCAGGCTGGCATAACTGTTAAACAGTTTTTCGTTGAATAATTGATCCGTCTGGATGCCGATAACCAGCAGGTTGCCGTCTTCACCAAATTTCTTCTTGAATTCCTGGTAGGTCTTGTATTTCGGATTATCAGTGGGAATAGCCCGGGAAAAATCATAACTCAGCTGCATTTTGCTGGCCTGGTAGCCCATAAAACCGGTGAGGGCCAGCAATATGATCAATAATGGAATGCGGTATTTGAGGATGAATTGTCCGAGTCGTAGCCACATAATAGGTACCTTATTAAATAAGTGTAGAAGCCGCAAAGAAACGGAAAAAAGCTTAACAGGCTATTAGCCTGATTTTGATACTTTTGAATAGTGAGATTCTTACTTCTTGTGATATCGCTGGCATCTGCACTGATCACCGCCGCACAGTCGCCCTTGCCTGCTATTGGTTTGTGGAGAGAGCATCTCCCTTATAACAGTGCTATTGACGTTACGGCATCAGCTGATAAGGTCTATTGCGCCACCCCTTACAGTTTGTTTGTAGTTAACAAGACCAGCAACGAAATTGAACGTCTCAGCAAAGTGACGGGATTGAATGAGACAGGTATCAGTACCATCCGGTACGATGGAGCCAATAACAAGCTGTTTATCGCTTACAGTAACAGCAATATTGATATTATTGACCGGAATGATATTATCAACGTTCCCGATATCAAAAGAGATAATGTCATCGGCGATAAAACGATCTATAATATATACCCCCTGGGTACAAATTATTTTCTTTCCACTGGTTTGGGGGTGATCGTTATTGATGGCGACCGGTATGAAGTAAAAGATTCCTGGTTCATTGGTAATAATGGCAACCAGGTGCGGACCAATGGCTTTACCAGCGACGGCACTTTTTATTATGCGGCCACCGAACAGGGATTAAAAAAAGTCACGATCAGCAATACCAATCATGCAAACTGGGCCAACTGGCAGCTGGTCAGCGGAACAAACGGTTTACCTGTGGGAGAATGCCGTAATGTATTTATACTGCAGAATAGGGTCATTGTTCAAAAAGGGGACTCCCTCTATGTACAAACGGGAACGACCTGGTCTTTGCTCTATGGCGATACATGGCCTGCCGTGAGCAGCAATCTTAGTGCGGATAAAATTTTAGTATGCCAGCGGCAAACAAGCGGGGCCAGCCGGGTCACTATATTAAATGCAGATGGATCGGTGGCAAGAACACTGGCGCAACCGGGTATTGTTTCTTTTCCGAGAAAAGCCATCATATATAACAATGAACCGTGGCTGGCAGACCAGTTTGGTGGCTTATCACATTTTACCGCTTCTGCATTCGAAAACTATAAACCCAATTCACCGGAGGCAACGGCCAGTGGAGAGATGATTGTTTACAATAACCAATTTTATGCAACAGCTGGTGAAGTAAATGAAGCATGGAACTACCAGTATAACGGGAATGGTATCTATGAGTTCAAAGAAGGCAGCTGGACAAATATCAACCGCTTTGTCTATCCGCAATTGGATTCCTTATTAGATTTTATAACCATTGCAGCCGATCCCCGTGACGAAACGATCTGGGCCGGTTCTTATGGCGGTGGGTTATTACACCTGAAACCAGGACCGGCTTTTGAGATATTCAAGCAAGGTTTTATTGGTGCCACGGTTGGTGATCCAACTAGTTACCGTGTGGCAGGGTTAGCTTTTGACCGGGAAAATAATTTATGGGTATCCAATTACGGATCAGTACAACCATTGAAGGTTAGAAAATCGGATGGTAACTGGCATGCATTTTCAGTTCCTTTTTTCCTGAATGAGAATTCGGCGGCGCAAATAGTGATTGACGATAATAATTATAAATGGATCGTTTCACCCAAAGGCAACGGCCTGCTATGTTATGACCAGGGCAATTCATTAGAAAATTCAGGTGATGACAGGTGGAGGATCTATCGGGCCGGAGCCGGCAGCGGTAACCTGCCCGGTAATGAAGTATTATGTGCTGCAAAAGATAAAAGTGGTTTTATCTGGGTGGGTACAACCGACGGTATCGGGGTGATACAATGCACACAGGATGTTTTCAGCTCCAATGCTTGCGAAGCGGTATTGCCAATTGTGCAACAGGGAAATTTTGCCAACTTTTTGTTCAAAGGCGAAGAAGTAAGGGATATTGCGGTGGATGGTGCCGACAGGAAATGGGTGGCTACAAAGAATGGTGCCTGGCTGATTGATGCTACCGGAGAAAAAGTTATTTACCAGTTTACCGAAGCAAATAGCGACTTACTGAGCAGTGATGTAAAAAAGATTACGATTGATGGTAAAACAGGGGAAGTCTATTTCGCCACTTTAAAAGGTATTTGTTCTTTCCGGAGTACTGCCACAGAAGGAAGTGAGGTAAATGCTGACGTGTTAGTTTTTCCTAATCCTGTTCCCCCGGGCTATACCGGTACTATTGCTATCCGGGGATTAATGAATAATGCGATTGTAAAGATCACCGAACTGGATGGACGATTAGTGTATCAAACAAGGGCCCTGGGCGGACAAGCCGTATGGGATGGAAGAAATTATAAAGGACAAAAAATTTCCAGCGGCACCTACCTGGTGCTGGTGAATGAAGACCCCAATTCATCTTTTGGAAAAGAAAAGACAGCCGCAAAGATCTTTTTTATTAATAAATAGCAGTGCCGGATAAGCTACATAAAACAAGGGGCATCGTATTGAGGACGGTGAAGTATGGAGAGACCAGTGTCATCGTTTCCATCTTTACAGAGTTGTTTGGGTTGCAATCATATTTGGTGAATGGGGTAAGGGCATCTACCAAAAAGGGAAGTGGTAAGGCTAATTTATTTCAACCTTCAGCTATTCTTGACCTTGTCATTTATCATAGTGAATTAAAACAACTGCAACGAATCAAGGAATTTAAATGGGGTTATATCTACCAGCATATTCTTTCAGATGTACGAAAAAATGCGGTGGCTTTGTTTATGGTAGAGTTGCTCAGCAAATGCCTGAAACAACCGGAAAATAATCCTGACCTGTTTCACTTCAGTGAAGATGCATTCAGGCACCTGGATGATGCCAGTGATGCGGAGACGGCCAACTTCCCCCTGTTTATAGCCCTGCACCTGCCGGTCTTCTTTGGTTTCCGGATGGATGACAACTATTCAGAACAAAACCAATACCTCGATCTGCAGGAAGGAAGTTTTACAAGTGTTCAGCCTACGCATCCGTATTTCCTGGATGATAAACAGGCTTATATCATTTCCCAATTACTGAAAGTGCAGCAGCCTGCTGAACTGGAAGACATTAAACTGAATCATGAATTCAGGCGCAATTTATTATTTGCACTGGAACGTTTCTATGCATTGCATATCGCAGAGTTTGGCACCATGAGGACGTTGCCGGTGTTAAGGGAGATACTGGGTTAAATATCAAATGTTACAATTAAGGGAGTATGATCACTTAAGTGGCTTCACTTTTTATGTGTTCCGATTTTTACATCAACCATTTTCTCTAGTAAACAGGCAGAGACAAAACAATAATCAATATGATAGGATTTGTCGGGGTGACGATACATGAACAAGGTATTCTTCTTCTCTTTTCCCTGTTGCTGCTTAAAAAAATGATGATAGCTACTGCGAATACTTCTCTTTTCTAATGAAGACACAACAGTGGAGTGGTTACCTTCACGTCTTGGTTTATCCCAGATCGTATTGCTGTTAAAATCTCCGGCTAATATTGTTGGCGGGTGATTTAATAATTCCTCATAATAGTTAAGTGCTTTCCATATCTGCCCTACATACTGGAAACCTTTATCCAGGGGATTGTTAGCCCAGATCGCAAAAAGAGTAAAATCCGTTTCTCCTCCGGTTACAGAAATGGGTATGACATGTTTGAAACCGGGCTCATGGATCGGGTGGATCTTTAGTTGATAATTATTGTAGGAAAAAACGCCTAAGCCCTTGTTCAAATTATCTCCAGACCAGATAACATCAGTCGGTAAATTACTCCCTTCACCAAATTTTAATTTATCGGGATGTTCGCATTCAGGAACAATAAGTATATCTGGTTTGTATTTTATGATATGATCCGCCTTCTTTCTGAAGGCCATATTGCAATTCCAGGTAATAATTTTCATACTAAGTTTGTTCTTTTATGAATTCAAAATCATAGAATGGATCTGGAATAGCCTTTTGTAAATTAATAAGTCAACAGGAAGCTCTTGACTTCTTTAACCCAGTCTTCCTTATGATCAATCAGGTAATTTTCATGGCCTGCTTTTGAAAAGGTAACCAGTTTTTTGGGCCCGTTGAGATTGTTGTAGATATTATCTGTTTCTTTTCGACTTACTTTTTCATCTTTTCCTCCATACATCAGTAAGGTGGGGATTGTTACCATCTTAGCATATTCAGTTGGTTTGTACGAAAAACCCCAGAAGCCATTTTGTACACCACCCCAGAAAACCAGCAACCCTGCCATCGGGAAAGCAGGTGCATTCATACTTCTGAATCTTACAGCAGTTGTTTCGTATAAGGAACCAAACGGGCACTCTATGATAATGCCAGACGGAGTAAGTGAATAATCATTTATTGATTTCAATACAGCGGCTGCTCCCATCGAAGTGCCAAATAGGAATATTCTTTTTTCCCCTTTGCTAACGAGGTAATCAAAACAGGTTTTAACTTCTTCGGCCTCTTTATAGCCAATGGTTGTTTGCCGCCCTTCTGAACCTCCGGATCCCATAAAGTCTACCAACAAAGTATTATAACCAAGGCGAATGAACTCTTCGGCTTTATCCAGCATAGAAGATTTTTCACCTGAATAACCATGAAAAATAATAACCGTCCCTATGGAACTGTCTGCGTTGATAAGCCAGCATTCAATTTCTTTATTGCTTTGCAGTTTTATAGTTTGAAAAACTCTTTCGGGTTGCCGGATATTCTCCGGTCTTGGGTTATTGACACCCAATAAAAGAGTTTTGATCTTTGCAGCAGTTGATAATTTTTTGGCATCGGCTGTTTTTTTTATGGCAGGGTCAGCAAAGTGGGTAAATTTATAAGCATGGAAATAAGCAACGATATTCATCAGGATAAAAACAACAACCAGCGACCATGCCAGCCGTTTAAAATTTTTCTTTCTATTACTGATAAACTTCATCAGATAATTCTTGTTGATGTTCCTGTATCAAGATTAAAATGTGTCAACCCCTCATTTCTGCCTTTGCTTAAACTTCCCAACTCATCCTCCCAGCCCAATGCCCTGGCACCATTATAAGTTGCCCATTGCAGCACCGTTTCCAGCGGTATATGCGGGAAATATTGTTGAATAGCGGCTATTTCATTCGCAATACTCAGTTGCCAGTTGCTACTGTAACTGTCGGTCCCAAGTACTATATGGCAATTATGTTTCATCAGCATATCAATCGGCGGCACCCTGTTCTCGATATATAAATTGGCATTGATGCAAAGGCAGTACACCAATTTTAAACCGTTAGCCGCTGCATAGTTATTGGCCCATACCATATCTTCCTCCGGCATATAACTGTTATGGATAAGAAAAATGGTTTGCCCGTTATTGAAATACGGCAATATGGAACGGATGCTACTCTTTCCCGTTACTGGAAACGGTGATTTATCAATCCCGAATATGTTGAACAGCTTCAGGTAATCGCCGGCACCGGTTTTATACAATTCATCTTCTGCCGGGTGCTCCTGGTTATGAATGGAAATGACCTGGCCTTTCGTGGCTTCATTAATAAGCTGAAAGGTTTTGGGTGAGATGCTGTAGGGAGCATGAGGAACTATGGAGGTTCTGTGTTTGCTATTTGATGTTTGGAGTTTTGCCTCAAGTTCTCCTGCAACGCTTTTATAGTGATTGAAATTTTCAACTGCTTTTTCATCGGTGAAACTGAGTACCTCCACGAAATTCTGCCAGCGGATCCTGCTTTTACTTTTTACAGCAGCCGTATCAGCGGTGTTGCCAATATCACCTACGGCCACAATCCCATTGTCGTACATTTCTTGTTCTCCTTTGATAATTGCTTCATCAATTATCTCCCGGGCAAAACCTCTTTTGGTGACTACGGAACATAAAAATTCGATCAGCCCGGTATGCGGAGGGATCACATCTTTTAAATGGCTGAGCTCAAGGTGGCAGTGGGCATTGATCAGTCCGGGTGTAAGAATACCCTCCAGGTACTGAATATTGTCTCCTGCTTCTGCTAAGGGAACGATATCCTGGATAGCTCCATCTTCTTTTGCTATTATAACCTTTCCATTGTCGAGGAAACGATGCCCGTCAAATAGCCGTTCTGCCCTGAATTTTAAATAAGCCATGCTATGATTTCTTTTAACTTTGCTGCCCTTAATGATCAGCAGCATTGCCGGACAATGAAGAGTGCGACGCAACAATAGTTGAGCAGTATTTCTTCAGCCGGGTATAAAAATAAAGCATTAGTATGTTAGACAGGCTGGAAGCCATAAAAGCAAGATTTGACCAGTTGGGAGTAGCTCTCACCAACCCTGAGATCGTGGGCAATAACAAACGGTTCGCAGAAACGAGCAAGGAGTACCGCAGTTTGGAAAAGATCGTCCTTGCCTATAACGATTACAGGAAAGTACTGGACGATGTGGAATTTTATAAGCAGGCCTTGAATGGTGATGATGAGGAAATGCGGGAACTGGCCAAAATGGAAACACCGGGGGTGGAAGAAAAGAAAGAACAACTGGAAGCCTATATCCGCCAGTTGCTGATACCGAAGGACCCCCAGGATGAAAAGAATGCAATACTGGAGATCCGGGCAGGAACAGGTGGTGATGAGGCGAGTCTTTTTGCAGGTAACCTGCTGCGGATGTATATGCGATATTGCGAAAGAAGAGGCTGGAAGACGGCTATTTTAAGTGAGAACGAGGGAGCAGTGGGTGGTTACAAGGAAGTGCAACTGGAAGTGACAGGTGACGATGTATATGGTACCATGAAATTTGAAAGTGGCGTACACCGGGTGCAACGGGTTCCAGATACAGAAGCCAGCGGCCGGGTGCATACTTCTGCTGCAACAGTGGCGGTGATGCCGGAAGCAGAGGAAGTGGATTTTGAGCTGAATCCCGCAGATGTGAAAATGGAGACAGCCCGGAGCGGTGGAGCTGGCGGGCAAAACGTAAATAAAGTAGAGACAAAAGTATTGCTGACGCATATCCCGACCGGGACCGTAGTGGTTTGCCAGACGGAACGGTCACAATTGGGCAACCGGGAAAAAGCAATGGGAATGCTCCGTACAAAACTATATGAAGAGCAGGTGAGGAAGCAGGAAGAAGAAATTGCCCGTCACCGGAAAAGTTTGGTAAGTACGGGTGACCGTAGTGCGAAGATCAGAACGTATAATTTTCCGCAGGGAAGGGTAACTGATCACCGCATCGGTCTGACACTGTATAACCTGGATGATGTGCTCAATGGAAATATCCAGGAGTTAATCGAGGCGTTGCAGTTTGCAGAGAACTCGGAAAAACTGACCAAACAGGGTTAAGTTTTCTTAAACAAAGCCACGGGGGCAACCCAATGCTTTTACCTTTATAAGAACCAAATACCAATTTTATGTTTGATCAATTATTAGACCTTGTCAAAAAACATGCAGGCGATGCTATCGTCAATAACCCTGCAATCCCTAATGAAAAGAATGAAGATGCCATTAATGAAACGTCGGGCTCTATAGCAAGTGGCTTGCAGGGAATGTTATCACAGGGTGGCATTAAAGATGTATTAAAAATGTTTGGCGGCCAGGGAGGGAACAGTGCGGTAAGCAACGGGATTTCCGGCGGCTTGATCCAGAACCTGATGGATAAATTCGGGCTTGATAAACAACAAGCTGGCAATGTGGCGGATAAAGTAGTGCCGGGTGTACTGGATGATATGGTGAAGAAAACCAATGATCCGGCTGATAAAAGTTTTGATATCCAGGGCATTTTTAACAGCCTGAGTGGTGGACAAACATCCGGGTTAAATATCCAGGGATTGCTGAGTAAAGTACAGGGCGGTAAGCTTGACCTGGACGGAGATGGTGACACTGATCTGCAAGATCTTATGTCGGTTGTAAAAGGAGCTGGCAGCGGCGGTGGATTGATGGATAAAGTGAAAGGATTATTTGGCGGATAAGCGGTTTATAAGAATGATATTGATAACGAGGCAGCCAAAAGCTGCCTTTCTTTTTATCGTCTTATAACTGGGAATAAATTTTGGTCTGATTTGTGCATAGTAGTGGGTGGTTGCATCATAGGTATACAACCAGTTCTTTGTCAGATTACTGTCAGTTAAGAAAGAGAAACGTAATTAGTTTAGTATTCAAATTACGAAGCGATTTTACGAACAGCTGTTAGAGGAGAAATACTTAGAAAGGACCTTTAAACTTTCATTAACAGCAAACATCATACTAATGGCAGTAAATTTGCGTTATAGATATCAAAGAAGATAATTTAAACTCATTATAAAGTCAGTCAATTTTCTCATAAGCAGTTAGTTTTGGTTGCGACCCCTGTTTCTACAGGGGTCTATTTTTTTATATACCTCTTACTGCTGTAGAGAAAGCCAATTACACAACCGACCCCGTCAGCAATAATATCTCCCACATCAAAAGAACGGTTAGGAATAAAATTTTTCTGAACAAACTCCATCGCTATTCCATAGACTAGCCAAAGGATGGCAAAGAGTATAAAAGCTTTCTTTAATTGTGCTGCAGTCGTGTAGATGCTGAGAGAAGCCCAGCACCATAATGCTACCATAACAGCGAATATGAAAGCATGTATCCATTTGTCCGGTGCTATATTATCGAACCATGTTTCTTTGGGTAAGGACGAACCGGGTAAAACGAGCAGGACTGTAGTAACAGCTGACCAGGCAAAGGCTGGTATAAAAGAAGGCTCGATCTTTTTCAAGAAGATTTTTTTGCAATGATAAACGAAGTTTCCCTGCAAAAGAATAAGGGCCCCAAAAGGGGCCCTCGTTTAACCAACTATAGAACCAAAACTACTATAGCCACATTGCACTAATAAATACGGTTTAGCGTAGTATCCAGATTTAAAAGAGGGGAATAAAAAACTACAGGTTACCTAAAACGATCATCTTGCCTTCAGGTGTGGGGTTGCCGCCTTTCTTTTCTAATGTGATAGCGAAAGCCTGCGCATTTTGTGTGTTCTTTGCTTTCAGTAGGAGCCGGTCCTGTTTAATGAAATGCTCATTGTCAATAACACCCAGGTCAATCGGCTGGCCATCCATAAGGGCCCATAACTGGTATTGTTTATCGGACGCTGGCACCGGTAAATTATTGATCAGGAGATAAGCGTCTTTAGAAGTAGTATCCCAGTAAACAGTGGCAAAAGCTCCCGGTACATCTGGCATCCCTTTCATAGCGGCCATTTTGATAGCCGGATTTTGGGTGATCATCTTCAGGTCTTTTTCCATATCACCCAGTTTGGCCACTGTTCCTTCATAGTCACGTTGCAACCGGCTGTTCTTATTTGTGAGTGAAATATTCCAGTAAATACTGCCGGCTAATAAAATAACACAGGCTGCTGCGGCATATTTCAGCCAGTTCAGGCTTCTTACAGGAACAGGTTCCTGCATGGTAACAACCTTGCCTTCTGTTTTTAGCTCATTAAAAATAGCCTGTTTCAGGGCTGAAGGCGGGGCAACGGCTCCTTCCAGGGCCTTTTTTTCCAGGGCCAGTTCAAAATTTGTCCTGGCCTGTAAGACTTCCGGGTGGCGGAGGCACATGTTTTCAAACTCAGTCATTTCTTCCGCAGAAGCAAGACCGAGCACATAGCTCTCGACTATTCCGGATGATATGTATTCTTGTACGTTCACGTCAGGCTTGTATCATTGTTCTCAATAGGGTTAGGGCACTTCTTATTCGTGTTTTTACTGTTCCTAAGGGTATGTTGAGTGATTTTGAAATTTCCTCGTGGGTAAAACCCTGGAAATAGGATAACTCAACCAATATCTTTTGTTCGTCTTTTAATGTATTGACCATTTTTCGTAATCCATAATCATCGGTCTGCATTTTAACCGAAGGGCTGATGGCGGTCACATCTTCCGGCATTGATATATTCTTCATACTATCCTGGTAGCCCTTGGATCTCACTTTATCTATTGCTGCATTCCGGGCCACATTCAGCATCCAGGTAAACAGGCGCCCTTTGGCGGCATCGTAAGTACCGATCTTTCTCCAGATATTGACAAAAACCTCTTGCAGCACATCACTTGCAATTTCTTTATCCGGAACGATCTGGTTAATAATCCCGAACAAAGCACCTGAATAATTATCATACAGGTAGCTGAAAGCCTGTTCGTTTTGCTCCTGCAGCAAAGCAACGAGCTCAACTTCGCTATATGTTGGTTTTAAATTCAATGGTTGGTTAAGATACAAAAAAAGCGAACTTATTTAACTAAGTCGCTTTTATATACGATGAATGTTTTTACCCGGATTTACCCTACCACTGCTTCATAACCGGCAGCATCTAACAAAGCATCGACATCTGCCGGGTTATTTACGGTCATCTTGATCATCCAGCCGGCATTATATGGATCATTATTCACCAGTTCGGGGGCACTGCCAAGGGCAGCGTTCAGTTCAGTAATTGTTCCGGCAACCGGCAGGTACAGGTCAGATACTGTCTTCACCGCTTCCACAGTTCCAAATACAGCACCGGCTTCCAGTGGCTTACCGATTGTTTCAACTTCCACATATACAATATCGCCAAGCTCTCTTTGTGCAAAATCGGTGATTCCGATGGTGGCTACATTGCCTTCCAGGCTGATCCATTCATGGTCTTTGGTGTAGCGGAGATTTGATGGAAAATTCATACTGAACGTTTTAGAGTTGCAAATATGAGCAAATCAGGCAGAGAAACGATAAATCAGCCCATTTTTTTTCGCAGTTCGCCGGAAATAAAATGCCGTTCATGACCTTATTCGCACCATTTGTCGGGAAGGGCTTTTACAATGGCATGACGCAGAGGTATCTTTGACCACCTTATCAAAAAAAGAGGAACATGTTATGAGAAAGCTATTTACTTTATTTTTCAGTTTTGCCCTATTAACCACTGCAACGCAGGCCCAGAAACTATCCGGCCTGGTAAAAGACCAGGAAGGAAAGGGGCTTGACAAATCTACTGTGTCATTATTAAGAGCTAAAGATTCATCCGTAATCAAACTGGCTGTTACAACCGATAACGGACGTTTTTCATTTTCCGCTGAGCCTGGTAAATACCTTGTTTCTGCCACCCATATTGGCTATCAGCCTGTTTATTCCAGTGTTTTTGAATTATCCGGTGCAGGGGAAACAACTGTACCAGATATGTCTTTGGTAAAAACGGCCAGCAGTTTGCAGAACGTGACAGTTACTTCCCAAAAACCAATGATAGAAGTAAGGGCTGATAAAACGATTCTGAATGTGGAAGGAACGATCAACGCAGTGGGTAATGACGCCCTGGAATTATTGCGCAGGAGCCCCAGTGTGATGGTGGATAAAGATGATAATATCAGCCTGGCCGGTAAAAATGGTGTGCAGGTATTTATTGATGGTAAACCTTCACCATTGTCCGGTTCTGATCTGTCTAACTATTTGAAGAGCCTTCAGTCTGCTCAGATCGAAGCAATTGAGATCATTACTAATCCATCTGCCAAATATGAAGCAGCCGGTAATGCAGGCATCATTAATATCAAACTAAAGAAAAATAAAAGCTTTGGTACCAATGGTTCGGTAAACCTCGGCTATGTGCAGGGAACCTATCCTAAGTATAATGGCGGATTGAACCTGAACAGCCGTACTAAAAAACTCAACATATTTGGTACTTATAATTATAATAATGCCAAATACCTGATGTCAATGAACATGAACAGGACACAATTTGATACCCTCTTCAAGCAGGAAAACAAAATGCGTTTTGAAAATAATACACATGGATTCAAAGCGGGGCTGGATTATTTTATCAATAACAAAAGCACCATTGGTGCAGTGGTGAATGGCAACCTGGCCAACAATGATTTCAATACGGCCGGCCCGATGTATTTTATTTACCAGCCAACAGGCCTCACGGATCGTATACTTAAAGCGACGAACAATAACGATATGAAAAGGGATAACCTGAATTCCAACATTAACTATCGTTATGCAGTAACAGGCGGCGCCGAGCTGAATATTGATGCAGACTATGGGTTCTTCAGGATCAGGTCTAACCAGTATCAACCAAATTTTTATTACCAGCCTGATGGCACTACCGAGATCAGCCGTACGATCTATAATATGATAGCTCCGACTGATATTGACCTGTTCTCTTTCAAAACAGATTACGAGCAGAACTATAAAGGCGGCAGACTGAGCCTGGGAGGTAAGATCGGTATTGTGAATACGGATAATGATTTTCAACGCTACGATGTATACAATTCAGGAAAAGTGCTGGATACATTAAAGAGCAACCGGTTTAAGTATAAAGAGAATATCAATGCGCTGTATGTGAACTATAACAAGCAGCTGAAAAAAGGAATGATGATCCAGGTGGGTGTGAGAGCTGAAAATACACACTCAAGAGGAACTTCTACCGGTTTCCAGAAAAAAAATAATGTGATGGTAACCTATGATTCCACTTTCAAAAGAGATTATACGGATCTGTTCCCGAGTGCAGCCATCACCTTCAATAAAAACCCGATGAAGCAGTGGACGATCTCATACAGTCGTCGCATTGACCGCCCGGCTTACCAGGATCTGAATCCATTCGAGTTCAAACTGAATGAGTATACTTATATGAAGGGTAATACTTTGCTGCGACCACAGTACACCAACAGTTTCGATGTAACCCATATTTATAAATACAGGTTAACAACAAAACTGACCTACAGTCATGTAAAAGATATTTTTGCCCAAATACCTGACACCATTGATAAGACAAAAGGTTTTATGACCAAGAAGAACCTGGCGAAGCAAGATGTGATCGCATTGAATATCAGTTACCCTTTCCAGTACAAATGGTATAGTTTCTTTGCTTCACTGAATGCCAACTACTCTAAATATGTCGCTGACTTCGGTGGTGGTGATCGTAAAGTAGATCAGTCTGTTTTCTCACTGACCTATTTTATGCAGAACAGCTTTAACCTTGGTAAAGGATGGACAGGAGAATTAAGTGCATTGTATATTTCACCATCAGTTTGGCAGGGACTCATACGATCTGAAGCAATGGGAACCGTAGATGTGGGAGTACAAAAGATCATATTCAAAGGAAAAGGAAATGTGAAAGTGGCAGTAAGCGATATTTTCCAGACGATGAAGTGGGGTGGATATACCGATTTCGCCGGAGCCTACAGTAGCTTTAACGGGCAAGGTGAGATGCCGCAATTCAAATTGAATTTCAGCTATCGCTTTGGTAACAGCCAGGTAAAAGCAGCCCGCCAGCGTAAATCAGCTATTGATGATGAGAAAAAAAGAGCGGAAGGTGGCGGACAACAGGGCGGTATCGGCGGGCAATAATTAAAATTAAGTTACCCGTATAAAAAAGTGCCGTTAACAGCGGCACTTTTTTATTTATCACCTGTTTTGTTTATACTTCTTTCGTTTTACCAGTTTGGCTTTGATGATCCTGGCGTCTTCCAACGGACGGTCCCTGTCTGCACCTTTACTGGTTGGCACTGCTGCAATTTTATCAACCACATCCAATCCTTTTACAACCATTCCGAATACAGTATAATTCTGATCAAGATGTGGTGTGCCGCCAATGGTTTTATATACTTCCCTGTGTTCAGCAGGCAATTTCCTTTTTAAGCGATAGGTCTCTGTTGAATCCAGTCCGGCATCGGTGAATTTTTTCCCCTGAACAATGTAAAACTGGCTGCCGCTACTTTCTTTTTCCGGGTTATTATCCCTGGCCGCAGCGATCACTCCTTTTTGGTGAAACAACGTTGTTCTGAATTCTGCCGGAATACGATAAGCAGGACCACCATTGCCTAACGGTATGCCTGCTTTAGCTCTTTTGCTATCGGGATCACCACCCTGGATCATAAAATTCTGGATAACCCGATGAAACAGCACACTGTCATAAAAACCGACTTTCACCAACTTTAAAAAATTATCCCGGTGCAAGGGAGTTGAATCAGAAAGCCTGATTACAATATTGCCATAATTGGTTTCAATCAGCACATCTCTTTTGCGGTCTTTTTTCTTTATCGTTGAATCTGTTTGTCCTGTCACTGCCAGAGAAAATAGTGTCCAGATAGTGTAAACGATAATCCTTTTCATATCAGAAGTCCTGGTTTTCAAAATACAGCAATACATGATCTTTCAGGAAGTTTTCCTGTTCAAAAGCATTCATGTCGGGCATCGCTTTTAATTGCTTGAAATGCGGCCAGCCATCTTCGTCAACACTGTCCATTTCATAGTAACCACTGGGCGATAATAATGTGCAGACCGCCACATGCATCAGGTCCTGTTTTTGTTCTTTGGTGATCTTTTCATTCATAAAACCGGTTTCCTGCATACCGATCAGGAAAAGAATGGCTTCCATATCCGGCTTTTTGCCAAAGCGTTCGGCCAGTTTTGCTTCCAGGTTCCACCAGCGTTGTTGCAGGTCGTCGTTTGCTATCATAGGCGCAAAGATAAGAGGAAGGGGCAAGGCACAAGCGATAAGGTAAGGGTGAAAAAGACCTGCCTGTAATGACAGTATCGGCTGTTATAATCTTTAATCCTTCTGCCCCGATTATGTTATTTTTGCGGCAAAATTCAAAACGATGTTGCAGTTACAGGTGCTTCGCCAAAACCCCGAAGCCGTAAAGGAACGACTGGCCGTAAAACACTTCGCTGACCTGTCATTGGTAGATACAATATTGTCGTTAGATGATCAGCGTAAAAAATTACAACTCGAGTTTGATAACAGCCAGGCGAAGGTGAACAGTACATCGAAGGAGATCGGCGCATTGATGGGTAAGGGGCAAAAAGAAGAAGCAGAAGCCAAAAAAGGGGAAGTGGCTGCATTGAAATCTTCTTTGCAACCCATTTCCGATAAATTAGGTGAAATAGAAAAGCAATTGCAGGATGAATTGGTAAAACTGCCTAACCTCCCATCTGATAAAGTGCCTGTTGGCAAAACGCCTGCTGATAACGTTATTGTAAGAGAAGCTGGTAGCAAACCCATTTTACCTGAGGGTGCTGTTCCGCATTGGGAGTTGATCAAAAAATATGACATTGTTGATTTTGAGACCGGTGCAAAGATCACCGGAAGTGGTTTCCCTTTGTTCAAAGGGAAAGGGGCGAAGTTGCAACGGGCATTGATCCAGTATTTTCTGGATTTTAATACGGCTGCTGGTTATACGGAATACTTACCACCTTTAATGGTGAATGCAGACACCGCTTACGGAACTGGGCAACTGCCGGATAAAGAAGGACAGATGTACCATATGCCTGCTGATGGATTCTATATGATCCCGACCTCTGAAGTGCCGGTGACAAATATTTACAGGAATGAAATTGTAAAAGAAGCTGATCTGCCTTTAAAGATGACCGCTTATTCTCCCTGTTTCAGAAGAGAAGCTGGAAGCTTTGGTGCTGATGTAAGAGGGTTGAACCGGGTACATCAATTTGATAAAGTGGAGATCGTTCAGTTGGTTCATCCTGCCACCAGTTATGAGGTACACCAGGATATGGTGAGTCATGTAGAAAAATTATTGCAAAGCCTCGAACTGCCGTATCGCATTTTAGCTCTTTGTGGCGGAGATATGAGTTTTACTTCTGCACTTACTTATGATTTTGAAGTGTATAGTGCAGCCCAGGAAAAATGGCTGGAGGTAAGTTCTGTTTCCAATTTTGAAGCCTATCAGACGAACAGGATGAAGATCCGTTTCAAAGATGCAAATGGTAAAATGCAATTAGTGCATTCGCTCAACGGTAGTTCGCTGGCGCTGCCACGTATCGTTGCCTGTTTATTAGAAAATAATCAAACGGCAGAAGGGATACAATTACCACCTGTACTTCATTCTTATTTTGGGGCAGGAGTATTGAATTAATAAATTATCAGGCGAGTAATAAAAAATGCCCCGTCACCGGGGCATTTTTATGTCATGTGAACGATTGGCTATTAAGGTTGAGCAAAGCTGTTGCGGGGTCCGCCAACGGCAAATGTTGCCAGCATTCTCGATTTCTGACCCAGGCTGAACATATACATACAGGCATCATCCGTATAATCCATATAATTCATGGTCATTTCAACTGGTGTGCCAGAGCAGGTGCTCAGGTGACCGGCTGCAGGGCAACCGTAGTTAGCCGTGTTATGTGTGGGTGTATCACCTACCTGGTCATTACCGCAGGTAGCATCACCCCAGATATGACGAAGGTTCATCCAGTGACCTACTTCGTGAGTGGCTGTTCTTCCTTTGTTGAAAGGAGCAGCGGCAGTACCAGTGCGACCGGTAGCATTGTCATCAAGGACAACGCCATCCGTAGAAGAAGCACCACCGGGGAATTGTGCATACCCTAAAATGCCTCCGCCCATATTGCAAACCCAGATATTGAGTTTGGTGGTAGGGCTAGTAGGGGCAATACCCTGTGCACTTTTTTTCATCGCATCATTTGTGCTCCAGCTTGTTTTGGTAGTTGATCTGCGGTTTACAGCATCTAATACAAAGCGAACACCAATATTGCCTGATTTAACGCTGTTGTAAGTAGAAGTGTTGTTATAATCAGCATTGGTAGCTGCAAAATCTTCATTCAGCACATCAATTTGTGATTGTAATTGTGCTAATGAAACATTTTGTGCTGCTGTTCTGTAGAGTACATTAAAGACAACAGGGATTTCAATAACACCATTTACCAGGCGGTAAGCAGCAGGATTCTCTACAACTCTTTTAGTGAAATCTTCAATGTCATTCATGCGTTGGCGCAATGCAGGATCTTGTCTCATTTGCTCCTGCAAAACATCATCTGCAGAACATTGTCTTTGTACCGGCGTTGTTGTTTCATCACTTGCCTGCACATCATCAGCTTTAGAAGCTGATTTGTTACAACCGGTTACTAATAAAAAACCGGCTGACAGAACCAGGAACAGTTTCTTCATAAATTTTGTTGGTTTAGTGTGTGGTAAAAAAAGTGAAAACTGAATTTATTATGATTTTTTATATTCTGAACATTTGTTAGTAAAATTTTATTGCAACAAAGTAGCTATTATGCCCAACTAAGTATTTTTTCTGGTAGAAACCCTTATTACTTTAAATTGTAAGTATGAAAATCCCATTTATAGCGGCCCTGGTTTCTGTTATTATTTTGTTGTCCTGCCAGAAAAAAGCAATACCGGTTATTACAGCAAGAAAAGTTGAACCGTCGGCACCTAAAACGGAGGCATTGTCTGCACCCGATTTGCTGACAGGCAAACAACTGTTTACGACCCGGTGCGGCCATTGTCATGGATTACCTGATCCTGTTCAATACACAGAGAAAAGATGGGAGACCATTATGGTCTTAATGGCACCCAAAGCAAAACTGTCGAAGCAGGAACAGGTACATGTAACCGCATGGGTGAAAGAGAATGCGGCTAAGTAGCTTCTTTCTTTTGTAGTTGTTTTATTTTCCTGTTCATAACATAAAACCAGGCGGGAGGAAATAATGATAAGATCATCATGCCGGGGTAACCCGTTGGCATTTGCGGAGCATCGTCATGATGACGTAAAACCTGGTACTTACGGCTGGCCATATAATGATGATCGGAATGACGGCTCAGTTCAAATAACATCAGGCGGCCAATAATGTGGTCACTGTTCCAGCTGTGAGCAGGCAGGGCCCGTTCATATTTTCCATCGGCCAGTTGTTTTCGTTGCAAGCCGTAATGCTCGATATAATTCACGGTCTCCAGTAATAGAATCCCGATCAGGGCGGCCGCCAGGAAGGATAAGGTAATAAGCCACCCGAATACAAATGCGATTGATGTAATAAACGTCAGTTGAATCAGGTGAAATTGTATCATTTCGTTCCGAATCGAAAAGACAGGTCTTCCTTTTTTCTTTTGTTCTTCATTGGCAATATGCCAGGCACTGAGGTAACTGAAAATGATAGTGCGGAAGTAAAATACATAGATCATTTCACCGTACCGGGCACTGCTGGGATCATCCGGTGTCGCCACTCTTTTATGATGCCCTTTATTATGCTCGGTAAAAAAGTGCATATAAAGCGACGTGAGTAAAAGTGCTTTTGCTAATCCTTGTTCAAATTGATTGACCCGGTGCCCCAGCTCATGCCCCACATTGATGCCAAAGGTTCCGCATAGCAGGCCCATCACCCAGATGCGGCCGGTTGTATCTGTTGCGGATAATTCATCCGTTTGCAGGGAACGAAGGAACATATACAGTGCGATATACTGCAATACAACGATCCCGTATAACAAAAAATCATATGTTTTATCGGCTTTAGCCAGCTCTTCCTCGGCGACACTCATGTTGGCAGCCGATGGCTTAATAAAAAGCTCTGCCAGGGGAATGACCAGCCAGGCATAGATCATCGGCATCCATATTTCCCAGCCAGTAATTGTAAACGACCGGAATGCGCCAATGTAAATGATTAGAGGGGACAGGTATTTAAAAGCCCTTATACTCATATTATTTCTAATAATGATCCAAATGTAAAAATATACTCTCTTTTTTATCGTTTTTGTAAAAAGACAGGTGCAGCCTTTTTAAACTTGCTACCTTCCTGTTAGTCTGAACTAAAATTTTGTTTGCATGTCGTTGTCTAACCAATTAAAGAACCAGCACCTGTTATGGCGTGCCGGTTTCGGTCCTGCCGTTGAACAATTGCCCGACCTTTCCAAATATACCCCCAAACAGTTTTACAAAGCCCTTGTGAAGGCTTCCGATAAAAAGCCGGAATATATTGACGTGGCGGATGATTACCTGAAAGGTTTATTAATGGGTATCGAGGAAGTGGGCCGCCAGCAAAAAAAGGAACTGGATCCTGAGCAACGGAAAATGGCCCAGCAAAAGAACAGGGAGGGTGTCCGCAACCTCAATATGTACTGGATGCATGAAATGGTGAATACTTCTTCACAATTACGGGAGAAGATGGCTTTCTTCTGGCACGGGCATTTTGCCTGCCGCAATCTCAATGTTTTTTTTCAGCAAGGGTTGTTAGATGTGATCCGCAGAAATGCACTGGGCAATTTTGGTACTATGCTGAAAGAAGTTTCCAAAACAGCGGCAATGCTGAATTTCTTAAACAACCAGCAGAACCGGAAAGATCACCCCAATGAAAATTTTGCCCGGGAGGTAATGGAATTATTTACCCTGGGCCGTGGTAATTATACAGAGAACGATATAAAAGAGGCTGCCCGGGCTTTTACCGGCTGGAGCAGCAATATCAAAGGAGAATTTGTTTTCCGGAAATTTCAGCACGATGCAGGCAGTAAAACGGTATTGGGAAGAACCGGGAATTTTGAAGGGGGAGATGTGCTGGATATTTTACTGGAAGAAAAACAAACGGCCCGTTACATTTCGCAAAAGATCTACAAGTTCTTTGTGAACGAAAAGCCCGATGCACAGAAGATCGAGTGGTTGGCCGATCGTTTTTATAAAAGTGATTACGATATAGCCAAACTGATGGAAGACATATTCACCAGTGACTGGTTTTATGAAGAAAAAAATATCGGTGCCCAGATAAAATCCCCGGTTGAGTTACTGGTAGGCATACAACGGATGCTGCCCATGAAACTGGAAAATGAAGAAGCGCTGATGTTATTGCAACGGGTATTAGGCCAGTTATTATTTTATCCGCCCAATGTGGCAGGATGGCCGGGTGGCAAAACATGGATCGACAGTTCCAGCCTGATGATGCGGATGCGGATACCCAAACTGATCAATGATGTGGATGAAATGAATGTGAGTCCTAAAGATGATGACGATAATATGATGGGTATGAAAGATGTCAATGCACAAGGCAAGAAGAAACCTGGCGCACAACAAGGTGGCGGTTATGCCGGGATGAGACGGCAGCAGATCAATGCGAATGTAGACTGGTCTTTATACCTGAAAGGGTTTGAAAGTGTGGAACGGGAAAAATTGACGGATGCCATGCTGGCTACCTTACTGCAAACAAAAAGCAGGGTAGGCAACGACCTGATCAAAAAATATGCAGATGAAACCGGCCGGGAAAGTTTCATTAAAACAGCTACGCTACAAATTATGAGTACACCGGAATATCAACTCTGTTAACACCTGCCCCTGAAGGTGGAACGCAGGTGCTGGTTGATAATAGAAATAAATAGATCTTAAAATATTTTTAAAAAAATAAACACATTCAGCTTTTAGGGCTGTGCGTGGTAAGCCTCCCTTTCAGGGGAGGTTTGGAGGGGCTTAATATGCTATTAAAACGAAAAGAATTTATCCAGGTTGGTTCCTTAGCTACAGCATCACTGATGCTGCCCAAATTCCTGAAGGCATTTGAAGGCCGTAATATGGTGCCCTTGGGTAATAAGGTAGTGGTGATATTGCAACTAAGCGGGGGAAATGACGGTTTGAACACCGTGATACCGGTGAGGAATGACCTGTATTATAAAGCAAGACCTAAGCTGGGTATAGCAAAGACCAAAGCTTTGTCATTAACTGATGAAGTGGGTTTGCATCCTGCATTAACTGGTTTCAAAGACTTGTTTGATGATGGTAGCTTAGCCATTATGAACAGTGTGGGGTATCCTAATCCTGATCGTTCCCATTTCAGGAGTATGGATATCTGGCATACGGCGAGCCAGAGTAACGAATACTGGACCAATGGCTGGGTGGGCCGCTACCTCGATGCGCAATGCAAGGGTTGTGATAAACCAACACAGGCCATTGAGATTGATGATGTGCTGAGTCTTGCACTGAAAGGAGAAGATATAAAAGGGATTGCGGTGAAAGACCCAAGACGTTTGTATGGCACAGCGAATGAAAAATTCTTCCGTGATATCATGAAGAACCATAAGGATGAAGCGGGAGAGCAGCCGGTTGATTATTTATACAAAACCATGGCAGAGACTTTGTCCAGTGCCGATTATATTTTTCAGCAAAGCAAATTGCACCCGAGCAATGCCGACTATCCGAAAACGGACCTGGGTAACAGTTTAAAAACGATCGCATCCCTGATCTATTCCGAGATCAACACCAAAGTGTATTATGTTTCGCTGGGCAGTTTTGATACGCATATCAACCAGGATGCTCAGCAGCAACGTTTGTTTACTGAAATGAATGAGGCGGTAAAGGCGTTTGTAAAAGACCTGAAACAGCAAAACCGTTTTGAAGATGTGATGTTGTTTACCTTCTCTGAATTTGGAAGAAGGGTGGAGCAGAATGCCAGTGCCGGTACCGATCATGGTACGGCTAATAATATGTTCCTGGTGAGTGGTGGCCTGAAACAAAAAGGCATCCTGAATCCATTACCCGATCTCAGCGACCTGAATGAAGGAGACCTGAAATACAAAGTAGATTTTAAGAATGTATATGCTACCGTGCTGAAGAAATGGCTGCAGGCAGATGACAAAAGTATCCTGGCCAAACAGTACGAATACATGAATTTCATATAACCGTTTTTGAATCCGTACACTGAAAGAAAATGCCCACTCATATGAGTGGGCATTTTGATATCCAATAATTTTTAAGTTATACTTTCTTTTTGCCGGTGGCGATTCGGTATAGTACGAATCCCATCACTGCAAAGAAGGCAACTCCCAGCCATTTATAACCTTCGCCACCAAATGAGCTGGCAATTCCGTGTTCTGCATTGACTTTTCCCAATTGTGTATTGACGCTGTCAATGGATGAAAGAATGGCAACCAGAACTCCAGCTAAAGCACCTCCTGCCACCAGGCCGGTAGCAAACAGGTTTCCTTTTCCGAGATCTTCCTCCTCCGGAGCAACTTGTATGTTTTGTTTTTTCTGCCTCCATTCAACAACACCTCTTATTGCACCACCAATGAAGATGGGTAAGGTTGTAGATAGCGGCAGGTAGATACCAATAGCAAAACTTAATGCTTTGATGCCGCACAACTCCATCACAACGGCAATGAATACACCTACTAATACAAACTGCCAGTCGAGATTAAAAGAAAGAATTCCTTTAATCAATGTTGCCATCAGTGTTCCCTGTGGTGCCGGGTATTTATCGGTACCGATAGCATGCTGTATACCCTGTGCGGCCATTTCAGCAGTAGGTTGATCAAGAATTTTTATCGTAGCTCCAATAGCTAATGAAGAAACGATAGCACCCACAAATAAAGCGATCTGTTGGTATTTTGGAGTGGCACCAACAAGATACCCTGTTTTCAGGTCTTGTGAAGTTGCACCTGCATTCGCTGCAGCGATACAGATCATGCCACCAACCACTAATGCCATCGGTTCATAAACATGGCCGGTCCACTGAACAGCAATAAATATCAGGCATGTTCCCATCAGCGTGGCAATCGTCATCCCGGAAATTGGATTATTAGAGGAACCGATCAAACCAACGATGCGTGATGATACTGTTACAAAGAAAGCACCGAAAATGATAACCAATAACCCGAGTAATAATTTACTTCCTATGTTGCTGCCGGGTATTAATGTATTTGGAAGTAATGCGATCACTAATAACAGTATCAGGCTTCCTATTCCTACCACTTTAATAGAAAGATCTCTTTCTGTACGGGGTACAACTGTGTTTGTATCAACCCCGCTTCCTTTTTTTAATGAACCGATACTTCCCCTGAAGGAAGAAATGATCGTTGGGATTGTTTTGATTAATGTGATAAAGCCCCCTGCTGCTACTGCACCGGCACCTATCTGGCGGATATAAGCCCTGTAAATGGCAGTTGACCAGTCAGCAAATCCCTGCGTCGCAGGATCCCAACCACCAGGACCACCGGAGGTATTAATATCTTTGAGGTAACCGAGTTTAGCCAATTGTGCAGCAATGATCGCACCATTATCATTTAATAAACTGGCCAGTAAGGGTGTAAAAACAAACCAGCTTAGTACACCACCCGCTACCAGGACACCAGCGATCTTTGGTCCGATGATATAACCAACACCCATATACTCGGGAGTGATCTCACCGCTGACCTTAGCTGATGGGAAAAAACGTTCTGTTTGTTTGGTCATAAAAGCAGGGGCTTCTGCTATCACATGAAAGATCTTTTGTAAGATGGCATAGGCAAATGCAAAACCTAAGCCCATAAAGGCTGTTTTGGCAAAATCACCTCCTTTTTCACCCGCCTTCAGAACGGAGGCGCATGCTGTTCCCTCGGGATAAGGTAATGTTTTATGTTCCTGTACGATCAATGAACGGCGCAGCGGGATCATCATCAAGGTTCCCAATACGCCACCGAAGATGGCTAATATGAGTATGGTGAAATAATTAAAGAAGTTAGCACTCCCCGATTCACTTAAAAATAAAAAACCCGGTAAGGTAAATACAACCCCGGCGGCTATACTTTCACCAGCAGAACCGGTTGTTTGTATAATATTATTCTCAAGGATCGTGGTCTTCAGGAATTTCCTGCCGAGTGTGATAGCCAGTACAGCAATAGGAATTGAAGCAGAAACAGTCAATCCTGCTTTTAGTGCTAAATAAACTGTGGAAGCGCCGAATATAATACCAAAGGCGGCGCCTGTTAGAATGGACTTGACGGTGAATTCTGCCATTTGCGTTTCAGGTGACACAAAGGGCTTGAAATTATTCTGATCTGCCATACAAATTATTTTGGTAAAGGGAAGATATGAAAAAAGCTATTAGCGGTTGGCCAATAGCTTTTTATTATACTTTAAAGCGAAAAATTATTTTACGCCTTTCTCCTTCATGATTCGGTTCAGCCATTTCAGCATGGCAAAACACATGATAGTGGCCACCATCAGTAAGCCGAAATTGAGCCAGAAGAAACCAGCTTTCTGATCATAATTATCCCACATCGTGGATAAGACTCCGGATAATTTATTACCAATGGAGGTAGCCAGGAACCATCCTCCCATCATTAACGAAGTGATGCGTACAGGACTCAGTTTAGATACTAATGATAATCCCATCGGGCTTAATAATAATTCCCCCACAGTAATAACACCATAACTGCAGACCAGCCACAGCACACTTGCTTTTTCACCACCATTGTTACTGGCATATACAGCGCCTACCATGACCAGCGCAGATAAAGCAGATATAAAAAGACCGAAGGCAATTTTGGTGGCTGTTGATGGTTCTTTATTTTTTCTCCGCATCCAGGTAAAGAAGGCAACAACCAGCGGGGTTAGCAAAATAACCCAGCCCGGGTTGATGGATTGACTCAAATTAGTGGCCCATAAACTAACGGCCTGTCCTTCTGACGGTTTTTGATCAGCAGGAACATTTTTGAAATAAACAGGATAATTTAATTCCTTCACTACTTTGCCATCCTCTTTCTGCAAGCGGAACTGTTCATCATATTTAGCTACTGAATCTTTTTGGTAGGCGATTGTTTGAGCAAAATTGAGTTTGCCGAATATTTTTTGTGTTCCGCCGGTTACTTCCCGGTTCGTATAACGGTCCGCCCAGGTGGTCAATGCCGATCCGTTTTGTTTAAAGACCGCCCAGAACATCACTACCACTGCGAAGATGGCAAGCAATGCTGCGATAGGTCGCTTTTCTTCTTTTTTTGCACTGAAATATAACGAAGAGTAAAAATAAATGACAGGTAAGCAGGCGAAAATAAAGGCATCCGTAGAATCTGATCCAACAAGGGTACCAGGGATCATCCAGCCCACAATACCTGCAATGACAGAGGGAACAAAAATCGTCAGCACGATCCTGGTCATTGACATATCATTCTCTGTAACTCCTTTTTTTATATCATACGCTTTGTAATGAGATGTTCCCGCCAGGAAAATACCCACACCGAGAAACATACCAATGCCTGCAGCTAAGAACGCAGCACCCCAACCGTAAGCAATATATAAAGCAGCGCCAAAGAAATTACAAATGAAAGCACCGATATTGATGCCCATGTAAAAGATATTATACCCATCATCTTTTTGCTGGACATATTGTGGTGTGGTATACACATTGCCAAGAAGGGTTGAGATATTAGGTTTGAAAAAGCCATTACCCAGGATGACAAGCGTCATCGATAAATAAAGCATGGGCAGATTATGTACCGACATCAGGCAATAGCCTACACCCATCATCAGCCCGCCCATCACTACAGATTTACGGTAACCGAGATACCGGTCGGCCAGTAAACCCCCAATAAACGGAGTAAGAAACACCAGTGCAATGAAAGTTCCGTACAAGTCTGCAGATTCGGCTTCCGTCATTGCATAACCCGTCTTTACATCTTTCAGATACAAGGTGAATATCCCGATCATCAAATAATACCCGAACCGTTCCCACATTTCGGAGAAAAATAAAAAGGGCAGTGCTTTAGGATGTTTCTTCCACATGGCTGAGTTATTTTAATAAGGAAAGATAGGAAAACTGTCGTTAGAGAAAAGAAAAGGCGCCCGCCAACTGGCGGACGCCTTTTGATAACAGCTGAAAAATTTATGCCGAACCTGTTTTGTCTTTTACGATCTGGTTCAGCGATTTGATCTTTGAATAAATTAATATGCCACCAATAAAGGCTGCAACAACCAGGATCAGGAAGAACATTTTCTTATCAGTAAAATCGTCCCAGAAACCTGTCATTACACCGGCCACTTTGCCACCAATTGAAGTAGAGAGGAACCATCCGCCCATCATCAATGCAGTAAGTCTTGCTGGAGCTAATTTGGAAACGAAGGAAAGCCCGATAGGACTTAAGAATATCTCACTGATCGTAAATACAAAGTAAGTACCCCATAGCCAGAGCGGAGACGCTTTATGTGTGTAGATAGAAGGTACCGACATAATAGCGAATATCATTACAAGAGCAGATAAGCCGGAAATGAACATGGCCATTCCGAATTTGGAAGCCGTAGTTGGTTCCTTACCTCTTTTTCTCAGGTAATCAAAGAATGGCACAAAGATGAGCGTCAGCAATACGATGAATAATGGGTTAATGGATTGAAATAGTTCGGTATTTGTGAGTTTCACATTCTGACCGCCGGGCCATTCTTCTTTTGGTACGTTATTGAAATAAGGATCGGGCCCCATAACCTGTACCACTTTTCCGCTATCATCTTTTACTTCAACAAAGTACTCGTTTACTTTATTGACTAATCTCGGCGTATCACTTACTTCTTGCAACGGGAATAATTTACCGGTGATCTTGGCGGTAGTTGGAGATGCAACCCTGTCTGTATGTTTTTCCGCCCATAGTGTAAGTCCTGTTGCGTTCTGGTTATAAATGGTCCAGAAGGCAATCGCAATCGCAAAAATGAATAACAGCGAGCCAATTCCTTTTTTGTCCTGTCCTTTTGCTTTTACCCATAGCGATATATAAAAAGCTATGATCGGCAGGCAGGCAAAAATGAACGCATCATTCGCCTGTGTTCCCATAACGGCTGTGCCAAACCATGTTTTCACATTCCAGCCAATGAAAGCAGCAATAATGGCGGGAAGGAAGACATAAGAAAATATTTTGGACAACGGCATGTCTTCGGGCTGTGCCGGTTTTTTTATATCTGCTTCTTTTATTTCTTTGTTCTTTAAAGAAGTGGAAAGAATGATCAAACCAATGATCAAACCCACTCCTGCGGCCGCAAACGCATAGCCCCAGCCATATGAATTTCTTAACCATGCGGCCACAAAATTGCAAACAAACGCCCCGATATTGATACCCATGTAAAAGATATTATACGCATTATCCTTTAATGGTTTCAGATCTGCACGATTATAAATATTACCTAATAACGTAGAGATATTCGGTTTGAAAAATCCATTACCAACAATAATAAGACCTAATGAGATGAACATGGCGGTGTCACCCGGAACAGCCAGGCCAATGTAACCCGCTGCCATGAGGGTACCTCCTAAAAAAATGGATTTGATATATCCCAGGTACCTGTCTGCGATCAGTCCCCCGATAAAAGGAGTTAAATAAACCAGCGCAATGAAACTACCCACAATATCGGCTCCTACTTTTTCATCAAATCCTTTGCCTCCCGTTTTGGTATCGATCGTGTATAACAATAAGATACCGACCATCAGGTAGTAGGCAAATCGTTCCCACATTTCTGTGAAGAATAGCACATAGAGAGCTTTGGGGTGCTTGCCGAGTTTTGCAGGTTGATTCATACAGTGTTTTTTAGTTTATAATCAGAGACTTGAATCGTTACTAACGGCCAAAATACAGAAAAATGACCACTCGATAATTTTCCCGGCCATCTTTTAAATAACGTACCGATATTCGCAGAGCTTTTTAACATCCGGCTATAAAACCAATTATGCGAATCCTTCTACTCGGCTCTGGTGGCAGGGAACATGCCCTCGCCTGGAAACTGAACCAAAGTGTATGGGCCAACCCCCTCTATATTGCTCCCGGTAATCCCGGTACCGCCCAATGCGGTATTAACGTGGCGCTTGATATCAATGATTTTGATGCCGTGGCTGCTTTTTGTATCAAAGAAAAGATCGAAATGGTTTTTGTGGGACCGGAAGAACCCCTGGTGAATGGCATCTATGATTATTTCAAAGGGCATGAGCAGTTAAAAGATATTTACTTTATTGGCCCTTCTAAAGAAGGCGCCAAACTGGAGGGTAGTAAGGCTTTTGCCAAAGAATTCATGACGCGGCATAATATCCCCACTGCTGCTTACAGGGAGTTCACCATTGATAATTACCAGGAAGGAGTTGATTACCTGCAGCAGCATAGTTTGCCTATTGTAATTAAAGCGGATGGATTGGCAGCGGGTAAAGGTGTGGCCATTTGCCAGAATCATGTGGAGGCCATTGCTGAGTTTGAACTGATGATTCAGCAATCCAAATTTGGAGAAGCCAGCAAGAAAGTGGTGGTGGAAGAGTTTTTGACGGGTATTGAACTCAGTGTGTTTGCAATTACAGATGGTAAAAACTACTTGATATTACCCGAAGCAAAAGACTATAAACGTATTGGTGAAGGTGATACCGGGTTAAATACGGGTGGTATGGGTGCGATCAGCCCCGTCCCATTTGCAACTCCCGGTTTTATGTATAAGGTGGAAGAAAGGGTGATCAAACCCACTATTAATGGCTTGTATAAAGAAGGTATTGAATATACCGGTTTTGTTTTCTTTGGACTCATCAGTGTAAATGGTGATCCCTATGTGATCGAATACAACTGCCGTATGGGCGACCCGGAAACAGAAGTGGTGATGGCAAGAATGGAAACCGATTTGGTGGGCTTGTGTATTGCTGCCACACAAAAGGAACTGGACCAGGTGGAAATAAAAACAGACCCGAGAGCAGCTGCAACCATTATGGCCGTGAGTGGCGGATACCCGCTGGGTTATGAAAAAGGTTTTGAAATAGCAGGACTGAATGAACAATTTGGAAAACAATCGTTGGTCTTTCATGCAGGAACTAAGGAAGAAAATGGGAAGATCGTTACCAATGGAGGCCGGGTATTATGTGTTACCTCGTTAGATAAGAACCTGGAAGAAGCCGTCAACATTTCACTCGATATATTAGATCATATCCATTACGAAGGGATTTATTACCGGACTGATATTGGCTATGAATTCAAACCGCCTGTTTCTTAATCTTATTCGCCGCTATCTTATTTAAATATTGCTTATGCCTTCCGAAGTTCATTATCATGACTACCTGCAATTAGACAAAATTCTGAATGCACAGTTCCCTGAAAGTGATAAGCTGCAATTACCGGCGCATGATGAAATGTTATTCATCGTTATTCACCAGGCGTATGAACTCTGGTTCAAACAACTGCATCATGAAGTGGATTCGGTGACTGCTATTATGAATAAGCCGGCACTAAATGATAATTCTCCCGAGCTGCAAACCGTTGTTCACCGGCTGAGCCGCTGTGTTACTATACTCAGAGTATTAGTGCACCAGATCGATATCATGGAGACGATGACTCCGATGGACTTTTTGGATTTCCGGGATATGCTGCGACCGGCTTCTGGTTTTCAAAGCTGGCAATTCAAAGAACTGGAAGCGAAACTGGGATTGAAATTTGAACACCGGCACGGCAAAGAATATTACACGGCACAATTACGACCCGAACAAGTTGACCTAATAAAAAAGGCAGAGGGTAGTAAGTCAGTACTTGACTTATTGAACAGCTGGCTGGAGCGAATGCCATTTTTGAAGGAAGGTGCGGATGATTCTTTCTGGAACGGCTATAAAACGAGTTATCAATCGAGCCTTGCAGAAGCCGAGAAAAATAATATCGGGGGATTTGATGACATATTCAGCAGTGAACAATGGGAGGGCCGTTCATTATCTCCGTCCGCCTGCCGGGCAGCCTTATTCATTATGCTGTACAGGGGTTACCCGTTGTTGCAATTGCCGTTTCAATTACTGAATGTATTACTGGAAATTGATGAACAACTGAGCAGCTGGCGTTACCGTCATATGAATATGGTACACCGGATGATCGGCACCCGCATTGGCACAGGCGGCAGCACAGGGAAAGATTACCTGAAAGCCGCTGCGGATAAACATTATATCTTCCGGGAAATAGCACAGCTCAACAGTTTCCTGATCGAAAGAAGAAAATTACCACTGCTCAGCCATGCAATGGAAATGCGACTGGGATTTGTCTCTGCTTAGTGATTCTTACATAAACCGGTCACCCCCTTCAATAATTTTATACGGAGCCGAAAAAAAACGCTCTATTACTCTATTAAAATCATCTTTATACATCAAAGGAGTTGAGTGGCCTGATGCTGGTAATATCCACAGGTAAGCTTTTGGGATATTTTTATAAATAAGCATCGTGTGTTCTTCTTTGATCACATCATGATCGCCACCGATGATGAGGGAAGGACATTTTATCTTTTGAAGATCACTTAATGGAATATGAGGTTGTTCACATAACAAACGATATAATTTAAAAGCTGTCTTTTCCTGTTCTGTCCTGGTGGTTTTAGCAGCAAGCTGTTTAAACGTTGGTATCACCATATCCCAGATCTGCTGCGGAACAGCGGTGGTATCGGGAACAAGATTAGCCCCGGTGGCGGCCAATTTTTTTACTTTCTCCGGATGGCGGATGGCCAATAATAACGCATTGATGCCTCCATCGCTCCAGCCAATTACGTAGGAGGAATCAACTTTTAATGCAGTCAGTAAAGCAGCATAGTCATCGGCCATCATTTCATAGGTGAGTGAATCGCCTTTATCAACCGATTTGCCGTGTGAGCGGCTGTCGGCAATGATCACTTTATATTTTTTAGCGAAATAAGGTATCTGGTAAATGAAATTATTAATAGAACCTCCGTTGCCATGAATAATAAGTAACGGCTCTCCTTCGCCATAGACCTCGCAATACATTTTAAAACCCCTTATATCATAGTATTTGCCGGCAACCTTATTATGCCCGTATGGATTATTAATACTGTCTTTTATATCTCTTTCATAATCGTTGGCTGCTTTCATCGCATCAACCTGGCAAAATGAAAGGCTTGTGACAAAAAGAGCAGTGACAGCAAGCAGTAAGTTTTTTCTCATGGAGGTTATTTGTACTAAAGTAAACAAAAGAAGTGATCAGTATGACACTGACCACTTCTTTGCTGATAGATAAAGGACCGATATATATTAGAAGGTGTAACGGATACCTAATCCACCCCAGCTGCCAACAAAACCGCGGTTGTCACCAAACTCAAAGGAAGGCTGCCAGTCAATGGACATGTTGATCGGCGCACCCCTGAACTTATAATCAAGACCTAATACACCATCAATACCGGCGAAAGCTCCATCGCCATATTTGCTGTTGTAGAAACCAATGTGAGCGCCAGGCCCGATATACCATTTCAAACCTTGTGCACCAGTGATATCACCATGTATTTCATATAAACCGGTGAAACGGGCACCACGATTCCAGAAATAACCGATCAGTTCACCTGCATTATTGCCGTTAAAAAAGTGTTTTAAAGAGATACCGCCGCCGTCCCAGACTTTTACACCCAGTGCGGTTTTGTAAGATGAACTGTTGGTACTGCGGCTTTGGGCTTGAGAAGCGATGACGATAAATAAGGCCGCTGCTAATACAATGACTTTTCTCATAACAATGAATTTTTTGTGGAAGAATTGTGTTCTTAGCCCCATTTTCCAGAACCGTGCCAAACTGTTAAGATTTGTCGGTGAAAATTATTAAGGGATTAAAGGAAGATTAATTTCTCCTGATCCTGAATAGAAAATAAATGATAACAATGATAGTAATAAGAGAAGTTGCTGCGAACGTATAAAAGCTTCCAAGCCCGGACCACAAGGCACCGGCTATAATACTGGAGAATAATGCACAGAAACTTTCAAACGAAGTATAAAAACCAATAGCAGTGGCGGTGTTGTCTTTGTGGGCCATATTGGTGATCCATGCTTTGATCACCCCTTCTGTGGCAGCAGCATACAAGCCATAGATAAAAAATAAGGCGAAGATTACCGGCACAGAAGGATTTAAAGCAAAACCTGCATATACAATGGCGAATAACAGCATACCAGATAATATTACATTCTTAAAGCCGGCTTTGTCAGCTAAAATTCCAAGCGGGTACGAGAACAGGGCATAAATAAGATTATAAAAAACATAAGCAGCCACACTGATGGTGACACCATTGAAAGTGATACCCATGATTATAATTTTCTCATCACCAATCGCTTCTTTGGCTTTTAGCAACAGGAAAAAATCAGAACTGTTAAAGAGGGCAAACAATAACAGCCCCACAACAACTTTCCGATATTCAGGCGAAGCGATTTTCCAATACCTGAAATACGAAAAAATATGCCCGTCACGAAAAGTGGAAACAGGTTGTTTCTTTTCTTTCAATAAAAAGATCAGCAGTACACTGATTATGCCGGGAATAAAAGCGAAGTAAAAAATCGTTGTGTACTGCCCCGGGTAAAAGAATAAAAACAATAAGGCTAATGCCGGGCCGATGGTGGCACCCACTGTATCCATGCTGCGGTGAAAACCAAATACCCTTCCTTTATTTTCAGGTGTTGTTTGTTGTGATAAGAGTGCATCTCTTGCAGCAGTTCGTATTCCTTTACCCAGCCGGTCTGATGTGCGGGCAATAAAAACCAGGAAGGGGCTGGTCAGCATCACCATGATGGGCTTCGAGATGGCGCTTAACAAATAACCCAGTTTTACAAAAGGCAACCGAAGACCTTTTTCATCACTTAATTTGCCAAAATAACCTTTACTGATGCCTGCAGTAAAATTGGCAATACCTTCCAGTATGCCGATGGATAATGCTGAAAAACCAATACTGTCTAAATAAACAGGGATAATGGGATAGAGTAATTCACTGGCGATATCAGCAAACAAACTGACGACGGAGAGGATCAAAACAGTTCTTGTGATGATACGCATGAAATGAAGGTAGAAGATTTTTTTGCTCTACTGATCGTTGTTAATGAAAACAGGAACAATAATTGCAAACAAACAGGGCTAAAAGAAATGATTTTTTAAAAATGAGAAACCCGGCACAACCAGTAAAACGAACCCAGGAAAACCAATTTTGTGACCGGACAGGTAAAACCACCCAACGCCAAAAAATCTTTGTGGGACAAGGGTTTCGGCTTTGTTAATTCAAATTATTTCCTCCAACTTTGCACACATCAATCCAATAATTAAGAATGGGACTTTTTAACTGGTTTACACAAGAAATAGCAATAGACCTGGGTACCGCTAATACCCTTATCATACATAACGACGAAGTGGTGGTGAATGAGCCGAGCATAGTTGCCCTGAACCGCAACAATCCCAAAGAGGTGCTGGCCGTAGGTAAGAGAGCCCTGATGATGCATGAGAAAACACATGAAAGCATCCGTACGGTTCGTCCGCTGAAAGACGGTGTGATCGCCGATTTCAACGCTGCCGAGCTGATGATCCGGGAGCTGATCAAGTTGGTTTATCCCAAGAAACCCCTGTTTCCCCCCAGCTGGAGAATGATGATTTGTATTCCCTCTTCTATCACGGAAGTAGAAAAAAGAGCGGTTAGGGATAGTGCCGAACAGGCTGGTGCCAAAGAAGTTTACTTACTGCACGAACCCATGGCAGCCGCACTGGGTATAGGTATCGACGTGGAGGAGCCGGTAGGAAATATGATCATTGATATTGGTGGTGGTACCACTGGTATTACCGTAATCGCCCTGGCGGGTATTGTTTGTGACCAGTCCATCCGGATTGCCGGTGATGAATTTACTGCTGATATTATGGAGGCCCTGCGCCGCTATCATAGCCTGCTGATTGGTGAAAGAACCGCTGAACAGATCAAGATCAATGTAGGTGCTGCCATGAAAGACCTGGATAACCCGCCGGATGACATCCCGGTGAATGGCCGTGACCTGGTAACAGGTATTCCTAAACAGATCATGGTGAGCTACCAGGAAATTGCCGAAGCACTGGACAAGAGCATTTTCAAAATCGAGGAAGCGATCCTGAAAGCACTGGAGCAAACCCCTCCTGAACTGGCCGCTGACATTTACCGCCGCGGCCTGTACCTGACCGGTGGTGGCGCTTTATTACGTGGATTGGACAAACGCCTGAGCCAGAAGATCAAATTACCGGTACATGTGGCAGATGATCCGCAGAAAAGTGTGGTAAGGGGAACAGGTATTGCGTTGAAACATTACGATCGGTATCCTTTTGTAATGCGTTAAACATATTGTAAGTACGAAGTAAGCTATACGAAGAGTAACCGTAATAACGTTACTGACCGATACTGCTGAACTCAAACCTGCTACTTTGCGCAACGTATTTCTATTTATCCGCCGCTATTTTACGTTCATTTGTTTTCTTGCATTGCAGGTGGCAGCCTTGTATTTATTGTTTACCTATAACAGGTTTCACCGGGCAAAAGGACTTGGTTTTGCCAATGAACTGACGGGGAAGATCAATTCCAGGTATAAAACAGTGGATGATTTCTTTCACCTGAAAGCCGAAAACCAGCGGTTGCATCAACTCAATGACTCGTTGCTGAACCTTTTACCCTCCAATTTTGAGAAGATAGATACAATTACCCGGTTTGTCAGGGATTCGATTCCTTATGATACACTGGGCCACTACAGGCAATACCTGTGGAGAGATGCAAGGGTGGTGTATAATACAGTAACGGCTGAGAAAAACTATATACAACTGAATAAGGGCTCTAACCATGGGATCCGGGATAATATGTCCGTCATTAATTCTGATGGCAGTGCGGTGGGAGTGGTGGTGAATGTAAGTCCCAACTTCAGCCAGGTGATGAGCCTGCTGCATGTGCAGAGTAAAAGAAGTGTGGTATTGAAAAAAAGTGGCAATATGGGAACGATCGAGTGGGATGGGAAGGACCCTCTTTTCCTGACCATGCGCAATATTCCCAAATCAGATTCGGTGCTGAAGGGAGATACGGTGCTCACCAGTGTCAATTCAAATTTCCCGCCCGGCTATATGGTAGGAACAATCGCCGAGATCGTGGCGGATAAAAGCACTAACTTCTATGTACTGAAACTAAAAACAGCAGCCAATTTTTTTAACCTGCAACAGGTACATATCATAGAGAACCTCTATTATGATGAGCAAGCCAGGCTGAGGGATGATACCAAAAAGAAGATCGATGATCCTAAAAATTATAACCGTTGAGTGACCTGATCAGAAATATTGTCCGTTTTGCCCTGTTCATTCTTGTACAGGTGTACCTGCTCAACCAGTTGCACCTGCACCAGTACATTATTCCCTATATATATTACCTGTTCATTCTCTGGTTACCGTTCTCCATTTCAAGGATCAACCTGCTGATCATTGGTTTTGTGACCGGGCTGACGCTGGATGCTTTCAGTATGCAGATCGGTGTGCATGCGGCGGCCTGTACCTTATTAGCCTATGTAAGACCTTTTGTAATTAATATACTTACGCCCAAAGACAGTTCGGAATTCAATTACCGGGAACCATCACCCCGGGCCATGGGCTGGACGCCTTACCTGGTCTATGCTTTAATACTTACGATCCTCCACCATTTTTATATGACCTTCCTGCAGTGGCTGCAGTTTGGCAATTTCCTCGATTTCGTTATTAAGGTCATTGCTACTACCGGCATCAGTATGTTACTCATCATTACGGTGGAGTTATTATTCCCCCGGAGAATGAAATTCAGAACGAATACGGCGTAGTTCATCGATGTAAAAAATCGTAAAACGAACGATGCGGAGAATGACGAAAACAGAAAATTCTCTTAAAACAAAATTTATTTCTTCAAATACTTGGAAACCGTGTTTTTGAAATCGTAATTTGTAGATTGTAATTATCACTTCCTCTTACCGGTCAATTTTTATCGCTACTTCTGTCTATGCCTGTGTTCAACCAATCGAGAAGCCGTATTATCCGACTCATTTTCCTTATTGCTTTTGTGGTGATCATAGCCCAGTTGTTTTACCTGCAGGTGGTGGAAGGTAAATACAGGCAACTGGCCATGGACAATGCGGTGTATCCAAAGATCATTTACCCGGAAAGAGGGATCATCTTTGATCGAAAAGGCAAAGCCATCCTGAATAATACGATCATTTATGACCTGATGGTCACACCCGCAGAGGTGAAAGGAATAGATACGCTGGATTTTTGCCGGATGCTGAGTATTGACACGGCGGATTTTAAAAAACGAATTTTAGAGGCAAAATTGAAGAACACTGCTGTTCGCCCTTCTGTCTTCAAAGGGTTACTGACTGCTGACCTGCAGGCAAAATTCGAAGAGAACAGCTGGAAATATCCAGGCTTTTACCTGGTGGAACGTCCTTTGCGTATCTACCCGTTCAATGCAGCAGCCCACATCCTCGGTTATATCAAAGAGGCTGATCCAAAGGATATTGAGCGATCCGGTAACTACTACCGGATGGGGGATTATATTGGTAAGAGCGGCCTTGAAGCCTACTATGAAAAAGTATTGATGGGTCAGCGGGGGGTGCAGCACCTGATCAAGGATAATAAAAATAGGCTGGTCGGAAATTATGAAAATGGCGCTTTTGATACGGCAGCTATAGCCGGGCGGGGATTGAGAACCTATATTGATATTGAATTACAGCAACTGGCCGAAAAACTGATGACGAATAAAGTGGGAGCGGTAGTGGCATTAGATCCAAAGACGGGTGGTATTCTCACCATGGTGTCTGGTCCCAATTTTAACCCTAATGATCTTACCGGCCCGGATGGCAGCAAGAATTTCAGCAGGATGACGCTTGATGTTACCGGTCCTATGCTGAACAGGGCTATCGGTGGTTTGTATGAACCGGGTTCTACGTTCAAACCAGTTGGTGCACTCGTTGCCCTGGATGAAGGAGTTATTACACCTTCCTATGGATATCCCTGTGGAGGTCGTTATACCTTGTGCGGTCATGGAAAACCCGCTTGTACTCACTCCGGGGGCGGCCACGCTGCCAATGTGCGTTTGTCCATTGCCAATTCGTGTAATTCTTACTATGCACATGTATACAGGTTAACCGTTGATAACCCCAAGTATGGTAATGTCAAACAAGGATACCTGAAATGGAGAGAATACCTCAATGCTTTCGGACTTGGGGTGAAATTGGGTGTTGACTTACCCGGCGAAAACAGGGGCAGCATACCGGATACCTCCGTATATAATAGAGAAAATAACGGCCACTGGACTTCTTGTACCAACCTTACGTTGGGTATCGGCCAGGATAAAATGCAGACGACAGCTTTGCAAATGGCCAATGCTATGTGTATCGTTGCTAATAAGGGGTATTACTATACACCTCATTTTGTAGAAAAAATTGATGGCGAGTCAGAAGCCGATACAGCCCTCATGAATAAATTCAGGTTCAAACATGAAGTATTGACAAAAATCCCGGACACAGCTTACAGGGCTGTAATTGAAGGAATGAATGATGTTGTGAAATTTGGTACAGCCCGGATCGCACAGATCCCCAATATAGATGTTTGTGCAAAAACGGGTACTGCAGAGAACTATACTATTCTTGACGGACAGCGGATCAAGCTCCCGAATAACTCTATGTTTGTTTGTTTTGCCCCGAAAGACAATCCAAAGATTGCAGTGGCTGTCTTCGTACAAAATGCAGGTTATGGTGCCACCTGGGGAGGTCCGATTGCCCGCATCATGATCGAAAAATACCTGAATGATACGCTGATGAAAAAAAGCGAAGCCGATGTGGACAGGATCTCAAAAGCCAACCTGATGCCGGCTTATTTTAAACGCCTGCAATACAAAGAGGATTCTGCGAGGGCTTATAAATGGTATAATGATTATAAAGACAGTACCCTGATCAAAAAATTCCTGCGATTGACAACAAGTATTAAACCAGTTGATAAAAAGCAACCTTTACCGGCAAAAGATATGACCAGGAGGGAAGTGCTGGCCCTGCTGCCGGATGAAAAACAATTTTACAGATCCGGAGAAAATAAACTCTCATGAACGACCGTAACCCCGCCATATCAAAAGGGATAGACTGGAGCATTGTATGGATATACCTTGCCCTGGTAGCCATCGGGCTTACGGCGATATTTGCTGCAACGTACAAAGAAGGAGATCCTATTTTTCAAAGTTTCCTGCGTTTTAAAACGGATTACAGCAAGCAGTTTTATTTTTTTGTTATATCCCTGCTGCTGGCTTTATTTCTGTTGCTGACTGATAGTAAATTCTTTACAGCCACGGCTAACCTGCTGTATGCATTTGGCATATTTACCCTGTTATTGGTATTTCCTTTTCACTCCGATATTAAAGGCACCCAGTCCATTATTAAATTAGGCGCATTCAATTTTCAGCCCGCAGAGTTTTGTAAGATCTTTGTTTGTCTCGCACTGGCAAAATACTTATCAAGGCCGGAAACTGATTTTTCTAAAACCAGGTCACAGTTAATTGCAGGAGGTATTGCGCTTTTCCCTGCAGTACTCGCTATTATGCAAAGTGAAACAGGGCTGGCTCTTGTTTATTTTTCTTTTTTTATTGTGATGTACCGGGAAGGCCTTCCCTCCGGGATACTGGTTATCGGATTCTCTGTCGCTGCTTTGATCGTGGCTACTCTTGTATTTGAAAAATTCACCCTAGCAGTTATATTGACCGTTATTGCTGCACTGGCCATTTATAGCATGCGGCGGCAGTTAAAACGAAACCGTTCCATTTTTTTAAGAGTTGCTTTTCTGTGGGCTATTTGTGTGGGGATCCAGTTATATGCAGTACCGTTTGTTTTCAAACATGTACTGAAGCTATACCAGGTAGAGCGGATTTACAGTACGGTGGGTAAAGAAGTGCCATCCGAATACATGGTGGCGCATCAAAAAGAATCAACTACTGAGGTTAAGAAAAAAGACACCGATTATAATGTCCGCCAGTCCAAGATCGCCATTGGCAGCGGCCAGTTATTTGGCAAGGGATTATTGAAAGCTACGCAAACCCGGTATGATTTTGTGCCGGAACAACGCACCGATTTCATCTTTTGTACCATCGGGGAGGGTTTTGGTTTTACCGGTAGTTTTATTTTACTGGCTATTTACCTGTTATTGCTATTCCGCATTGTCACCATTGCCGAACGGCAGCGAAGTGTTTTCAGCCGTTGCTATGCTTACGGGGTAGCTGCGGTTTTCTTTTTTCATATTGCTATCAATATTGCCATGACTGTGGGGCTTGCACCGGTAATTGGTATTCCGCTTCCATTTATCAGCTATGGAGGTACCTCTTTACTGACCTTTACTATTTTATTATTCATCCTGATCCGCCTCGATGCAGACCGGCAAATGGTCCTCCGGTAATTTCAACCACTACGATTGGGAAATTGAGTAATTGTGTTGCAACTTGCAGCTTTCCTTTATTAATTATGCGAATCATCCCCATATCAGAAGGTACGTTTACAATAGATCAGTCAAAAAAATTTATTCCCTTCGATGAGAAGGTGGATGACCTGAAGAGTCGTGGATCCGGCAGCCTGTTAGTAGAAGTGCAACCCTTTGTGGTCATTACTTCTAAAGACATATTGCTGTTGGACACCGGTTTGGGTTTTGAGAAGAACGGGACCTTGCAATTACACCAAAACATTATAGATGCCGGTATCAATCCATCGGAAGTGACGAAAGTATTGATGACGCATTTGCATAAAGATCATGCTGGCGCTGTTGGTATTGAGAGGGACGGATTGGGAGCAAGGTTATCTCTTCCCAACGCTATGTATTATGTGCAGCGGGAAGAACTGGCCTATGCTTTTGAAAAAGGAACTCCTTCCTATTTCCCGCATGAACTGGAATGTTTGCAAAACACTTCGCAGGTGGAGTTGCTTGATGGATACGGAACGATAGATGGCTATATTGATTACGCTATTACAGGTGCCCATTCCATGTATCACCAGGTATTCACTATCAAAGATGAGGGAGAGATAGTTTTCTTTGGCGGTGATGATGCACCACAATTACAACAGATGAAACATCGTTTTGCAGCCAAGTATGATTATGACGGGAAGAAAGCGATGGAGCTGCGGCAGCAATGGTGGGAGCAGGGAGAAAAAGAAAAATGGACGTTCTTGTTTTATCATGATGTGAAAAATCCCACCTGGAAATTTTCCTGAAACGCTGCTATTAGCTTAAGGGCTATAAACTAAAAGGCCCGCCCTGGATAGGGCCGGCCGTTGCTAACCTATGAAAAACACCAAGTTCAAAAATAGGGTAAAATATTTTACAACGGCATGGCCTTATTTCTGCCTCCTCCCTGCCGTCTTTCCTGCATTCTTTGCTTCAACTCCAACCTGACTTTGTCTTCAAAATCTCTTTGAGCATCAAAAACCCGGTTGGCTCTTTTTTCATCGAGTATTTGCCGAAACTCATCCCGGAAACGTACCCGGAGTTCTGCAATTTTCAATTGCATGACCGGCCTGTCAGCCTTGTTTTCACGGTGTGTCCTTCTTAATTCTAACAGGTAACGCAGAAAAACAGGTCTGAATTTTTCGGCTTCAGCCTTATTCATATTCAGCCGTTTCTGAATGTACTCATTCATTTTTTCCTGTAGTTTTCCAGCACCTTTTTCATCCGGCTCAGGATCATCCTGTGCAAAACCGGTAAACCCGGCCAGGATAAATAAACTCAATATGATCAAATACTTTTTCATGGCTTATTCCATTTCAAGGGGTTCGTTAATTATTTCTTCGGGATCACTCACCTCATCCAGGAAACTCTGTAATTCTGAAGCAGGAACGTCCTTTAATAATTCTTTTACCTCTTCTTTCGGCTCGTTATAGGCGACATCCTGGTTTGCTTCAGCATACTTTATAAATTCATCCAGCTCTTTATCGCTTGTTTTTTTAATCTCTTTGTTCAGTTTCTTTTCAAACTTAGCAAACGACTCAGGTGATTTATTATTTATCAATAAAATACTGGTTGTTGCAATCACCCCCACTAAAATAGCCGCTGCTGCGTATTTGAACCATTTCCTGCTGCTGAAAGAGACAACCTTAGCTCTTTGCTTTTCATCCGGTTTAGCAACCTCTATATTTTCAAAATAACCCTGCGGTACACTAAAGGGCATTTCTTTTTTTAACCCGCTGAGTAAAGGCGAAATACTTTCCAATTCTTCTTTTGCGGTTTGCTCTCCACCGGTTACGGCTTTCAGCATTCTTTCATCAATCCCGTTGAAATATCCCTGCGGAACGGTATAAGGCATTTGTTTATCCAACCTGCTCAGTAGTGGTGAAAGGTTGGCTGTTTCTTCTGCTGCAGAAAGACTGATCTCACGGATCAGCTGTATCGTGTTTTCAGGTAAGGCTTCAAAATAACCAACGGGTGCAGTGTAAGGTATTTGTTTCGACAAAGCACTAACGGCAGGAGACAACAAATGCAACTCTTCCGTAGCTGTTGTTGCTTCCATTGCTTTGATCCGGTTGAGCACCTGTGCTGCTAGCCCTTCAAAATACCCTTCCGGAACGGAATAGGCATTTTGAAAAGTTATATTGGCCAGGCTGCTTTCCAGTTCCCTCAATTCTTGCAATATGTTGTTATTCTGTGCCATTTTTACATTAATTCAGACGCAATCCGGCTTTCAAAGTTTAATGATTCCTGATATAATCCTCTATTTTTTTGACAGCATGATGGTAGCTGGCTTTCAGGGCTCCCTCACTGGTTTCGAGTACCCGGCTCATTTCCTCGTAAGGCATTTCTTCATAATACCGGAGACTGAATACAACTCTCTGTTTTTCAGGTAATTGCTGCATGGCTACCTGTAATTTCCACTCCAGTTTGTTAGCGTCAAAATGCTTATCGGCTTTTATCTTGTTGCTCAGGCCGCTTTCCACATCGCTCAGGCTGACTGAGCTTCTTTTTTTCTGTTGTTCCAGGTAAGTCAGGCATTCGTTGGTGGCAATCCTGTATAGCCAGGTGTAGAGCTGGCTGTCTTCCCTGAAATTTTCAAGGCCATTCCACACCCGGATCAGCACATTTTGTAACACGTCGTTGGCATCCTCATGTTCTACCACCATCCGGCGAATATGCCAGTAGAGTTTTTCCTGGTATTTACGGATGATGCTGGTGTAGGCTTTTTCCTTAGTCCCGGGATTACGGAATTGAACCAGTAATTCGCTATCGCTTATGGTAGTCAGGGACATGCTGTTGTTGGCTTTGGGTGGTTTTGAATATTGGAAATCATAATTGTTTAATAGAGAACTGTTATAAAAATAGAAAAGCAGGTTCAATTATGAAAAGAACCTGCCCTTGTATTTGGAACAATTTTTTAACCTTATTTCTTCCGGCTCATGGCTTTTTCAGCAGCTGCCACGATATCTGGAACGTCGAGACCATATTTCTTCAGCAATTCTTTGGGTGTTCCGCTTTCACCAAATGTATCTTTTGTACCCACATATTCGATTGGCACCGGAAAATTCTTGGCAGCACATTGAGCAATTGCATCGCCCAGCCCCCCAATAATATTATGTTCTTCGGCGGTAACAGCACATTTTGTTTTTTTCAAGGAGCTGATCACTGCTGCTTCATCCAATGGTTTGATCGTATGTATATTGATCACTTCCACGCTGATTCCCCTTTCTTCTAAAATCGCACCGGCCTGGATAGCATTCCATACTAAATGGCCACAGGCAAAAATGGAAACATCAGTTCCTTCGCTGAAGTATTGGGCCTTACCAATTTCAAAGGGTCTGTCAGAAGTGAAGATTGGCCAAACCGGTCTGCCGAAACGAAGGTAAACAGGGCCTTTATATTCAGCGATGGCTTCAGTAGCTGCTTTGGTCTGCGCATAATCACAGGGAACGATAACGGTCATGCCCGGCAACATTTTCATCAGGCCAATATCTTCCAGTATCTGGTGGGTGGCACCATCTTCTCCCAGTGTAACACCGGCATGAGAGGCGCAGATCTTTACATTCTTATCGCTGTAAGCAATCGACTGGCGGATCTGGTCATACACCCTGCCTGTAGAAAAGTTAGCAAAAGTGGTAGTGAAAGGAATTTTACCACCGATGGTCATACCGGCAGCAATGCCCATCATATTGGCTTCGGCAATACCACACTGTACAAAACGTTCAGGAAATTCTTTCATGAACTGTTGCAGTTTCAGCGAGCCGGCCAGGTCGGCCGTGAGTGCCACCACATTAGGATTTTTGCGGGCTGCTTCCACGATGCCATCACCAAAACCACTGCGGGTATCTTTATTTCCGGTTGATTGTATTTCTTTGAGCATGATTGAAAATTAGCTGCGCAAAAGTAAGGAACTAAGAGGGAAAGGAGTAAAAAGAGCTGTGGAGAATACAAAAGTTATTTGCTAGTAAAAAGTGGTAACAATTCAGGGGAAAATTCGACTCTTTTTCTCTTTTAACTCTTGTATTTCTCTTAGTCAATTGAGTTGTGCTGGTTGCCCGCTGAAAATAGTGTCGTCCGCTTTCAGCCGTTGCTCCCATTCCCAGGCGGTTCGCATCATATCCTCCAGCGAATATTGCGGATTCCAGCCAAGAAGCTGGCGGGCAAGGTCATTATTAGCATAGATGGCGATCACATCACCCGTTCTGCGGGGGCCGATCTCGTAATTTAGTTTAGTACCGCTTACTTTTTCAAAAGCATGGATAGCTTCCAGTACGGTTACCCCATTCCCGGAACCAAGATTAAATACTTCGCACAGGCCGGTATTTTTTTCTTCCTCCAGGTATTTGATCGATAACGTGTGAGCATGGGCGATATCGCTTACATGAATAAAATCACGGAGGCAGGAACCATCCCGGGTGTCATAATCATTGCCATACACCGTCATTTTATCCAGCTTGCCAATAGCGGTCTGTGTGATAGCAGGGACGAGATTTTGTGGTTTGCCGATGGGCATTTCACCGATCTTAATGGAAGGATGTGCCCCAACCGGGTTGAAATAGCGCAGCAGGATACAATGGGTACCGATACTTTTCGCAAATTCATTGATGATTTGCTCGCCCATTTGTTTTGTATAACCATAAGGCGATTCAGCAGGCTTAGGCGGTGTTTTTTCGGTTACCGGTATCTGGTCAGGATTGCCATAGACCGTGCAGGAAGAAGAGAAAACAAAGTAGGGTGTTTCAAACTCCTGCACACACTTTAGTAAGTTGATCAGGGAGGTCAGGTTATTTTCAAAATACAGTAAGGGCTTTTCCACCGATTCACCCACTGCTTTAAAGGCTGCAAAATGAATGACGCCCCGGATATCATTCTCGTGAAAAATGGCAAATGTGTCATCAAAATTGCAAAGATCAACTTTGTAATTCTTTATTTTTTTTCCCGTGATACTTTCAATACCGGTCAGCATGCCGGGATTGCTCCGGGAATTATTATCCACCGAAATAACATCATAACCATTTTTGATAAGGTCCACGATCGTATGCGAACCAATATAGCCGCATCCGCCTGTTACAAGTATTGTTGCCATAAATTAAAAATCCCGACAAAAGTCAGGATTTTTTAGCAAAGAAGCTGATATGATATTATAGGAAATAATGCGCAACATAATAAACAGCTGCTGCTAACAATCCACTGATGGGAATGGTCAGTATCCAGGCCCAGATCAGGTTGATCGTTACCCCCCATCTTACAGCAGATAATCTTTTAGTGGCACCTACACCCATGATGGCACCGGTGATCGTATGCGTGGTACTCACCGGGATCTTTAATGCCTCTGTTACAAATAATGTAATGGCTCCTGCTGTTTCGGCAGCCACACCTTCGAAAGGGGTAACTTTAGTGATCTTGGTACCCATGGTCTTTACGATCTTCCAGCCACCGCTCATCGTACCCAAGCCAATCGCAGCGTAACAGGCAATCGGCACCCAGTTAGGCATCTGGCTGAATTCTGTAATAGAACCTCCTGCAATCAATGCCGCAGTGATAATTCCCATTACTTTTTGCGCATCATTACCACCATGACCGATACTAAAAGCAGCAGAAGAGATCAACTGTAAACGCTTGAACCATTGATTGGCTTTATGCGCATTCAACTGGCTGAGGTAAAGAGAAAATACTGCCATAACTAAAAGTATAATTGCCAGCAGTATCCATTTAAAGTTCTTGGAATAAAATATTACCTGTGCGGTATATGATTCATAGTGTGTTTTTTTAGCCAGTATTTCCCTGTTGAATTCAAGGTTGGTTGCAAGGAAGGCGATTACGCCAATGATGATAATGACAGAGAATATTTTAGAGGTCCATCCCTTTTTGAAAGAACTTAAAAACCACAACGACATCACAAAAGCCATGATCATACCGATGACCGGGGCCAGGAAAATAAAACTGGCCGTCTTGATGATGATAGAAGAGTTGACCGCTCCGAAACCGCCTGCTGCAATGGCTGCACCTGCAAAACCACCAATCAATGTATGGGAAGAAGAAGAAGGAATACCCAGCCACCAGGTCAGCAGGTTCCAGGTGATAGCGGCAATAAGGCCTGAGAAAATAACCACCATCATTATCCCTTCCTTAGCACCAGGAGTTTCGATGACGCCGGATTTTACGGTTTTAGCTACCGTATCGGCCACACCATGATCTTTAAAAATAAAAAACGCAATGGAATTGAAAACAGCTGCCCATAATACGGCCTGGAAAGGGGTCAGTACTTTAGTGGAAACAACGGTGGCGATAGAATTGGCGGCATCGTGAAATCCATTGATATAATCAAAGATCAGGGCCAGCGCTATAATAACAATCAGGAAAGTAGTCATAAACTATTTTGAAAATGTGCTGAGTTGAAAATTTGAAAATGCGGCTTCCATGCGGCAAATCTTCAAACTGCCTTATGCGTACTTAATAATGATAGACTCAATTACATTACTGGCATCTTCACATTTATCGGTTACGATCTCCATCACCTGGTAGATCTCTCTTTTCTTGATCACTTCTTTGGCATCCGGTTCGGTAGCGAATAAACGTTCAATACTCATATCGAAAATGTCATCAGCCTGGTTCTCGATACTGTTGATCTTTACCAGGGCTTCGGTGATCTTGCGCATATTCTTCATATCCCGCAGTTCTGTTACGGCCAGTTTTACCTGGTGCACACTCTGCTCAATGAGTTCGGCAAATTTCTGCATCCCCATATCATTAGGATTCACCCGGTAGAAATTGATCTTTTTACCGGCGGCATAGATATAATCAGCGATATCATCCAGCGAAGTGGCGAGGTAATGAATATCTTCCCGGTCGAATGGAGTAATAAAGTTTCTGCCCAGTTCAGTAAAAACGCTGTGGGTCAGTTCATCATTAGCATGCTCCAGGTCTTCCAACTGGGCTATCAGGGCTGCACGTTTATCAAAATCAGGCTCTGCCACCACCTGCGACAGGATTTTACCCATTTTAGAGGCATTATCGGCCACCTGTTCAAAGAGTTCATAAAACACTTTGTTTTTGGGCATAAAGATCTTCAGAAAGGAGTTCATATTGTGTTGCTTTTGCTGGCTGCGAAATTACCGGGTTGCCTATATGCTTCACCCTACTGGGACAGAGTTAATAATTAATTAATATAGTGGTAACGATTCCTTAATGATGGAGTAACATAGATTTTATATTACCCAAAGTACCTTGCGCCGGTCTGTTAATCAGTATTAAAATAATATTACCAAATGGTAAAGTTTAGGTTATCAATTGTTTCCCTGCTTATTATGGGGTGCTTGTTTTCCTTCAAAAGCAATGCACAGCGTTATCTTTCCGATATAGATTCCTTATTCTTTATTAAGGATACCGTGCGGCCGATGGTAAAAAGATTTGAAAACCTGCGCATTACCGGCTACCTGCAACCACAATTCCAGGTGGCCCAGGAAAAAGGGGCTGCATCCTATAATGGAGGCAATTTTTCTACTTTCTCCAATAACAGGTTTATGCTCAGACGGGCCAGGGTCAGGATCGATTATTTCCTGGCTACGAAAGATAATTATCCCAAGGCCGTTTTTACTTTCCAGGTAGATGCGACGGAGAGGGCCGTTGGTTTGCGGGATGTGTTTGTAAAAGTGTATGAAACAAAGAAGCACCATTTTTCACTGACAGCAGGTATGTTTGCCCGGCCTTTTGGATTTGAAGTCAATCTTTCCTCCCAATTCCGGGAAGCACCCGAAAGGGGCCGCATGTCGCAGATACTAATGCCTTCTGAACGGGACCTGGGCGCAATGATCACTTATGACCCGCTGCCCAAAGCATCTAAGAATAAATTATTTAAGGTAGACGCCGGCCTTTTTAACGGGCAGGGCCTGTCCGGTACCACGGATTTTGACAGTCATAAAGATTTTATCAGCCGGGTAACCTTCAAGCCACAAAAACTTAAAAACTGGGAACTGAGCGGGGGGCTATCCTTATTATATGGCGGCTGGCGACAGGCCACTAAATATGTGTATGAAACAAAAGCCAATGCTGCGGGGGATAAATTATATATGGTTGACTCAGCCATATCCAATATTGGTAAAATAGCTCCCCGTCATTATTATGGAGCCGACCTGCAGGTAAAATTCAAACACGGATGGGGAGAGACGGAACTTAGAAATGAATACTGGAGAGGTTCACAACCGGGCACTGCCAGCACCAGCACCAACCCGGGTACATTACCGGATGCTCCCACTTATCAGCGGCAATTTGACGGCGGTTTCTTCTTTTTCCTACAGCACATTGTGAACCGGAAAAACCAGTTACTGATCAAATACGACTGGTATGACCCTAATACGAAGGTCGAGGAACTGGAAATCGGAAAGCCGGGCACCAATTTCAATGCTACCGATATACGATATACTACCTGGGGTATCGGGTTTTTAAGGGTGCTGAATGAAAATCTGCGGTTAGTGATCTATTACGATATTGTTAAGAACGAGACTTCCCAATTGACCGGCTACACAGCCGATAAAAAGGACAACGTACTTACATTCCGCTTTCATTATCGTTTTTAATGCCCGGCTTAACACTGGCATAACATTGCCATCATAATTGGTTAACACGGGAGTAACATACCGGTAATCTTACAAGCCGTCCTTTGCCCGCAAATAACTGATATGAATCTCCGGGTAAGACTGCTTCTCTCCGTTTTGTTTTTTGGTTGTATAAATTTTGTGCAGGCCCAGTCTGTAAAGCTTTTTGGAAAGGTTTTGAATGAAAAAAATGAACCGCTTGCAGGTGTAACCGTTAAGATCACAGGGAATGGTGGAACTACAACCGATGTGGAAGGCCGTTTTTCTTTAAATCTTAGTCCCGGCAAAAAATACGAGATAGAATTTACAGCCGTAGGATATAACTCCAAGCAAATAGCTGAAGTAGAAGTAAAAGCTAACCAGGCCAATGAATTGAACATTGTGCTGGAAATAAAAGCAACAACCGGTGAGGCGGTGGTGGTGAGTGCCAAATCAAATGCAAGAAGAGAGACAGTAAATTCGATAATTTCTTTTCAAAAGAATACGAACACCGTTGCTTCTGTGATTTCCGCAGAAAGCATCCGTCGTTCTCCGGACAGGAACACCGGCGAAGTACTCAAACGTACTCCCGGTGCCAGTATACAGGAAGGCAAATTCATCATCATCCGTGGCCTCGCTGATCGTTATAACCAGGCGATGCTAAATGGTATCTTATTAACAAGTACGGAGCCTGACCGCAAAACTTTTTCTTTTGACCTGATCCCTGCTTCGATGATCGACAACCTGGTGATCAACAAAGCATTTGTTCCGGAATATCCCGGTGAGTGGGCAGGTGGTTTGATACAGGTAAATACAAAAGATATTCCTTCAAAGAATTTCTTTAATATACAAATAGGCACCGGCTTTAACTCGCAGACTGTGGGTAAGAAATTCTATAAAGACCAATCGGGCAAAACGGACTGGTTAGGTTTTGATGATGGTACAAGGGCTTTGCCGGCTGGTTATACCCGTAAAGCCGCATTTGATACCTTATCCCCTGCGGCAAAAACAGCCATTGGCAGGCAAATGAGAAATGCCTGGGTGCCGGAAGAAACTTCGGTACCTGTAAATATTGCCTTGCAACTGAATGGTGGTTTCAGCGGTAAATTATTCGGTAAAACAATAGGTGGTACAATCGGGATCAGCTATAATAAGAATAACCGGTTTCTAAAACTTGTAAACAGGTCGAATTCATTATCAGGAAATGTATTCAGTACAAACTACGATTATGCTGACAGCCGCTATGTGCAGGATGTTTCCGTTGGCGCCTTGGGCAGCTTTACGATGCAGCTGAATCCATTAAATAAGATCTCTGTAAAATCAATTATCAACCTGAACTCTCCCAGTGCTGTAACACGCAGGAGTGGTATAGATTATAACAGGGATGAAGATATTACCGCTACAGAACTTTCTTTCAAACAGAATACTTTTTTTACTGTCCAGGTAGCAGGTGATCATAAAATTGCCAAGCCTCTTGCCTTTAAATGGTATGGTGCTTTTAATGTACTGGATGGTTATGTTCCTGATCAACGCCGGATCGCCTATACAAGACAAACAGGTACACAAACCCCTTACCGTCTTTTATTATCCAATACACTTTCACAGCAAAGCGGCAGCCGTATTTACCAGAGCCTGAGTGATTATATATATACCGCAGGAGGCGATCTTACATATACTTTCAACTGGCTGGGTCAAAAGCAATCATTGAAAGGCGGCTACATGCTGCAGATCAAAGACCGCTTGTATGATGCACAGCTTTTTGCCAATTACCTGCCTACAGATAATCCTGCGCTAACATTATTACCAGCCGACCAGGTTTTTGCCCCGGAGAATTTTGGAACGGGTACAGATAATAAGATTGCTTTTGATGCCATTAAAGGAAAAACATTCCGCTACTTAGCCAATACTATTTTGAATGCAGGGTTCCTGCAATTCGATAACCAGTTCACGAAGTCATTAAGGGTGGTATGGGGTGTAAGGGTTGAAAATTACGACCAGCTGGTGGGCAGTGTAAAAAAATGGGATCCACGCCATTCTTATACAAAGGTCACAGACTTTTTACCGGGCCTGAATGCAACGGTAAAGCTGAATACAAAAACCAATCTTCGTATTTCGGGTTCACAAACTGTCATCCGCCCTGAGTTAAGGGAACTTTCATTCCTGAACTTATATGATTTTGAATTGAATGCCTCTGTACAGGGTAATCCATCGCTGGAGAGAACCAAGATCACCAACCTTGATCTCCGCTATGAATTATATCCTAAAGCCGGTGAAGTAATAACAGCAGGAGTTTTCTACAAGTATTTCAAAAATCCAATAGAACAGCTCTTCAACGAAGGTATTGGAGGAGCCAGCACATTTAGTTTCCAGAATGCTGAAAAAGCTACTGCCTATGGTGTGGAACTGGAAATAAGAAAGAAACTTGATTTTACAAACGGGTTAAAGAATTTCACCTTCCAGGCCAATGCTTCCTATATCAAAAGTGAAGTAAAAGACCAGGGTTTTAATATCGACAGGCCTATGCAGGGTCAATCCCCTTATGTATTGAATCTTGGTTTATTATATGACCTGGAGAAAGCTGGCTTCAGCAGCACCTTATTATACAACCAGGTAGGTGAACGGATCTATCTCGTGGGTGACTTAACATCCGGTGCCGGATCTCCCGATATCTATGAAGCGCCAAGACCATTACTGGATTTCCAGATGAGTAAGAAATTATTAAAGAATAAGGCGGAGCTGAGACTTAGCATCGCAGACATTCTTAACTCCACCCAGTACTTCTACCAGAACGCCGGCGGCAAAAAGACTTTGCAAAAAGGATCGGATGCGTATCGTTTCACAAGACAACAGGGAACCACTTTCAGTGTAACATTTAATTATTCATTATAAACTTCTGACACTAAATTTTAAAAATAGAGAAATGAAAAAGTATATTTTTTTCCTGTCCGCCATTGCAGCTTTAGCGATCACCGGTTGCAGAAAGATCGAGACCGACGGTGAGATACAAGTAGTGGTAGTAAATGGACCTGGTGGTGGCTCTACCGGCCAGACCATTACCCTGCAGGGCCGTATCAATGCAGATACCATTTTACGTAAACAAAATACCTATATCCTGAAAGGATTGGTATATATGGTGGGTAATCATACCATGACCATCGAAGCAGGTACAACTATTAAAGGTTCTTTCAGCGGTTCCGATGTGGCGGCCCTGATCATTACCCGTGGTTCTAAAATAAATGCGATCGGTACAGCATCTGAGCCGATCATCTTCACCTCTGCAGCGCCTAATCCTCAATCAGGTGACTGGGGTGGTATTGTGATCTGTGGTAAAGCACCCATCAATACCAGTTTTAATGGAACAGCAGGATTATTCCAGGTAGAAGGTGGTATTGATAATGCGAATGGCGATGGTTTAGCTGGTTCCGGTGATGCTGCTGTACCAGCCCCTGTTGCTAATGACAACTCAGGAACACTGAGTTATGTTCGTATTGAATTTGCAGGGTATGCTTTCCAACCTGATAAAGAAGTAAACAGTCTTACAATGGCCGCAGTAGGCAGTGGTACTACCATCGATCATATTGAAGTTACTTATGCAAAGGATGATGCTTATGAGTGGTTTGGTGGTACGGTGAATTGCAAATACCTGATTGCCTATAAAACGCAGGATGATGATTTCGATACAGATAACGGGTACAGTGGGAAAGTCCAGTTTGGCCTCGTTATCCGTGATTCCCTGATTGCTGACATTTCTAACTCAGAGGCTTTTGAAAGTGATAATAACGCCAGCGGTACTACAGCAGGTCCTAAAACAACTGCTGTTTTCAGTAACATTACAGCAATTGGCCCAAGAGCTACTTTGTCAAATGTGGGCAGTTCACTTTTCAGGGGAGGTGCTCATATCCGGAGGAATACAGGGATATCTATTTTCAATACCATTTTTATGGGCTGGCCAAGAGGTGTGGAAGTGGATGCTACTACAGGTACATCCACTGCCCTCAATATTGAAGACAGTACCCTGAGGTTGAGAAATATCACGATAGCAGGATGCGCCACCAATACAAGGTTTTCTGGTACTGCCGGTGCTACCATCACTAACGATGCAGCTTTTACTGCCTGGTTTACCAATGCCTTCTATAATAATGATATTCTTACCAACGCATCTGATGCAAAACTGATCCAGCCTTATAACTACATTACTCCTGACCCTACTCCTTTTGCAGGTTCAAACGGGAACCAGAAAATATTAACTGGTGGTGGATTTACTGATGCTAAGTTCACAGGTGATACTTTCTTTGATAAGACTGTTACTTTCCGCGGCGGTGTAGCACCTGCAGGTGAGCTGGCCAGCTGGTGGAAAGGATGGACAAAATTTAACTATCAGTAAGATACTACTATCATATTGATCAGGAGAAAGCCGGTACAACAGTACCGGCTTTCTTTATTAATGCTAAAATAACTTTTCTCTAATGAGTAAGTAACACTGCCGAAGCATCTTTACAGCAGCTCTTATATTTACCCAATCGTCCCCGTCACATTTCCCATGTGTTAGTAATCGTTACCGGGAGCAGATTTCTCATGCAGTTGCCATACCGCGGCAGGACAGGCCCGGTATGGCTTTTTAATTTTATCGTGCTACCGAAATGATCAGCAGAGTATTTCTTCTGCCAGCAGGGTTTCCATCATCCTGCTCTCTGCCAGTGAAAAGATATGCTCCAGGCATTGGGGAATGGTGCGGCTGTAATCTTTAGCAGCAGGAGCGGGGGCCTGGATCCATTTATAAAATTGTTGTTTGAACTGCTGACCAGCAGAAGCCAGGCAGGTAACGCCTAACCGTTCCAGTGCGGCGGCATTGCATTGCTGTTCGTATTGCCCGCGGATGGGAATGGCCATGATCTTCTTACCGAGCTGTAAGGCTTCTGCCGGTGTTTCAAAACCGGCGCCGCAAATAATACCGCTACAGCTGATGAGACTTTTATTAAATAGTTCCTTATTCACCGGGATGAACAGAACGTTCTTCTCTTTATGTATTGTTGTTGTTTCCCGACTGAAGATCTCGAAACGGAATGCCGGTAATGCCTGTAATAATAGTTGTAACTGTGCCTCGCACCAGGAAGGGAGATAAACCGTGATATGGCCTTTGTCAACAGCTGTGGCATCAATGATGGATTGTTTGACCACCGCTCCAAATATATTTTCATCATAACTTTCAAAATGAAAGCCGGTATGATGAACCGCTTTTACATAATTCTTCAGCAACCATTCGCCGTGCAGGCTTTTCTTTGCCGGCCTGGGTGTGAGGTCAGATTGAAAACTGGCCTGGTGACCAAAATGGATGGAAGGAATTCTTTTCCTTGCACAGGCGATGCCGGTGATAAAATCAAAATCATTCAGTACCAGGTCATATTTTTCCACGGGCAGGTCCCTGATCTCTTCCCAGAGTTCCACCGGGCGAAGTTGTTTTACTGTATGCCAGTAATTCAATCCTCCCTTGCAGTTGTAATATAGGCTGATACCCTTGCTGCGGTATTTTATTGGTGCATCCAATGCCAGGTTGCTGTTATCGCCACTCAGGAAAATATCAACGCTGCCATAGCGCTGCAGGTGGGGCAGTAATTCCATCGCCCTGCTGATATGCCCGTTGCCGGTGGCCTGTACGGCATAGAATATTTTCATACTTGTATTGTTTAGGCGTGTAGGGAATGCAGGTAAAAATTGATTTCATTGCTCATTACATCCGGCTGTGTCTTTACCTGTTTAATATCAATTGTCTTCATTTTGTTTTCATCATAGTGGTAAATATGCCACTCCTTGTCATAATACTCCAGTGCCGTAAGGTGTTCTATCCAGTCGCCGGAATTGAGATAGGTTACTTTCCCCAGTGCAGTTTCTATGATCCTTTTTTTAGGCTGGTGAATATGACCACAAATCACATAGTCATATTTTTTTTCAATAGCCAGTTCGGCCACAAGAGTTTCAAATTCATCAATGCGGACAATGGACTCATTCACCCGTTGCATTATTCTTTTGGATAAAGAGATGCGTTCCCGTCCCATTAGTTTCATAGCCCGGTTGATCATCCTGTTAAATCCCAATAAAACAGCATAGCCGTTACTGCCCATCCGGGCCCAGAACCTTGCACTGCCTTTGGTGGTATTATCAAACGCATCACCATGAAAGATCCAGGTCATCTTTCCATCGATCTCGATCACTATTTTATCAGTGAGTTGAAGATTGCCGAGTTGCAGATCATTATAGCGGCGCAGGTTCTCATCGTGGTTGCCGGTAATGTAGATCACTCTTGTTCCGGAAGCCAGTAACTGGAAAATCTCTTTGACCACGGCCATATGTGGCGGCGGAAAATAATGTTTGCTGAATTGCCATACATCAATGATATCACCATTCAGTACCAGTAACCTTGGTGATATACTTTTTAGATAGGTCAGTACTTCAGCTGCCCGGCTTCCATAGGTGCCTAAATGCAGATCGGAGATCACAGCCACATCAACGGGTCTTTTTTGCATGAGTGCGGTTTGATAAAAATCCGTTTTTACTACTACCTGTATGTTTCCCGGTGGTTATCTGTATATGAGTAAAAGGTTAAGGAAATATGATGCTGCAACTGATTTTCAACTCAAACGATTGATTCGCTTAAAATAATAGTGACTTGTTACTTCAATATTATCATTTTAAAAAATGGTATTGTGTTCATCTTTCAATAACCATTCGTTCATCTGGCGGTAAGAGTTTCTTCATATTCAACCGGCAATTTCGCAACTCAATCGGATGGGTTACTAAAAACTAAAATCACTGGCTTATGTGTTTAAAAAAACTTTTTCAACTAAAATCTTATTTGCTTGCCGGTTTACTCCTGATGCTGTCCTATATCAGTATGGCGCAGTCATCCATTATCGGCAAAGTAGTATCTGCTGAAAACCAGCAACCGGTTTCCGGGGCTACCGTTATCGTGAAAGGAACAAAAATCCAAACCACAACGGATAATGCCGGAACTTTTAAAATCAATGCAGCAGAGAACGCCGTGCTGCAGATCAGTAATGTGGGTTTCATCCCCCAGGAAGTAAAAGCGGCTGATGCTGCTTCAATTATGTTACAAGTGGATTCAAAGAATCTTGATGAAGTCGTGGTGACGGCATTAGGTATCAAAAAAGAAAAAAAGAAACTGGGTTATTCCATCCAGGAAGTAAAGGGAGAAGACCTGACTGTAGCCAGAGAGACCAATGTAGTGAACCAACTGGCGGGTAAAGTAGCTGGTGTTACGGTCGTGGGAAGTCCCTCCGGCATCGGTGGTTCTGCCCGGGTGTCAATCCGTGGCGAACGATCAGTTGACCTGAATAAGAATCAACCACTTTATGTTATTGATGGAGTACCGGTAAGTAATTCTATAACTGGCGCATCAGGCCGGGGTAACCTCGAAGTGGATTTTGGAAATGGTGCCAGCTTTATCAACCCGGATGATATTGAAAGCCTGAGTGTATTGAAAGGACCTGCTGCTGCTGCACTCTATGGTTCAAGAGCAGCTAATGGAGTGATACTGATCAAAACTAAAAGTGGGAAAAAACAAAAAGGGATTGGTATTGAAGTGGGCAGCAATCTTACATTAGAGTCTGCTTTGAAATTACCCAAGTATCAAACCGTATACGGACAAGGAAATGGCAGTGGTGGAGCTTTCGCCTTTGTGAACGGTGGTGGCAGTGGTTTAGCAGATGGAACGGATGAAGGCTGGGGTCCTGCTTTTAACGGGCAATCTTATCCGCAATTCAACTCTCCCCGCACCCTGAACGGACAAGTAATTCCTTTTACCGGTGGTGATCTGAATGCACCTCCGGGATCCGTGATCACAGCCACTCCGTGGGTGGCAGATAAAGATAATCTGAAGAATTTCTTACAAACCGGGAGCACCTTCACCAATAATGTTGCATTGGTGGGTGGGAACAAAGATGGTGATTTCAGGCTGAGTTATACGAATCTTGATCAGAAAGGTATCGTACCGAATACTGATCTTACAAGAAATACCTTGTCGCTCTCTGGTGGCTATAATCTTACTAATAAATTATCTGCGAAGGCTTTTGTAAGTTATATCAAGAGTGAAAGTGATAACCGGCCTTCGATCAGTTATGGTACGGAAAGTATCATGTACTTGTTCAACTGCTGGTTACCTGCTTCGGTGAAAGTGAGTGATATGAAAAGATTATGGCAACCTGGCCTGGAAAACCAGAAACAATACAGCTGGAACTATAATTACCATGATAATCCTTACCTGACCGTAATGGAAAATACAAACGGCCAGTACTACGACCGTATCATTGGTAATATCATTTTGAAATATGATTTCACGAACTGGCTGAGCCTGCAGGTGCGTACTGCCACCGACTGGAGCAATGAACGCCGTGAATACCGCCGTGGGTTCAGTACACAACGTTTTCCTTTCGGGCAATACCGGGAAACGGATATTGTGAATGAAGAAAGAAATACCGATTTCCTGTTCACCCTGAACAAGAATATCAACAGTGATTTCAGCATCAACGGAACATTGGGTGGAAACCAGATGCGCCAGGTATCAAGATTCAAAGAAGAAGTAGCGGGGCAGTTGAATATACCGGGCATTTACAGTTTGAATAACTCAAGAATTGCACTGGTGGTTGAACAAAGCAATGTGGCCAAAAGGATCAATAGCCTGTATGGTTCTGCAGGTGTTTCCTGGAAAAACAAAATCTTCTTGGATATAACCGGTCGTAATGACTGGAGCAGTGCCTTAACATTGCCTGAAAATCTCAAAACATTTGGTACAGAAGATAATTCCTATTTCTATTCTTCTGTTGCTCTCAGTGGTATCATCAGCGATATGATCAAATTACCGTCTGTGATCAGTTTCCTGAAACTGAGAGCCAGTGTGGCACAGGTAGGTAATGATACTGATCCATTCGCCTTCACACAAACCTATAACCGCAGTGAACCTTTTGGTGCTGCACAGATCTATGGTGAAACCAGCAGCCTGGCGAACCTGAACCTGAAACCAGAGATCAGTTCTGCTTACGAATTTGGTACAGATATCCGTTTCTTCAGCAACAGGCTGGGTATTGATATTACGTATTACCAGAGTCGTACCAAGAACCAGATCCTGAATATTCCTTTGTCGAATACCAGCGGTTATAATACCCGTAAAATCAATGCCGGGTTAATTAAGAATAATGGTATTGAGATCATGCTGACCGGTTCTCCAATTAAAATGAAGAACCTGACCTGGGATGCTTTTATCAACTTCTCTGCTAACAGGAGTAAAGTACTTGAGTTAAGCGACGGCCTTACCAATTATGTAATGGCGAGTCGCCGGGTAAGTGTGGAGGCAAGGGTTGGTGAAAGAATGGGCGACCTGTATGGAATTGGTTTTGCAAGAGTGCAAAGTAATGATCCCACTGCTCCTTATTATGATGCATCGGGTCAGTACAGCGGCCAGATGGTATTTGGTGCCAATGGCCGCCCGATTGCCACTACTAACCGTATCAAACTGGGTAATTATAACCCTGACTGGCTAATGGGTATCGGCAACAGCTTTAATTATAAAGGTATCCGCCTCAGTTTCCTTTTTGATATCCGCCAGGGCGGTGAATTATATTCTGAAACACAAACCGTAGGTCGTGAGGGCGGTATTATTACAGAAACATTGGAAGGTCGTGCCGACGGATATGACCTGAGTAAAGAAGGTAATGGAGTGGTTGGACAAGGGGTTGTATTTTCTAATGGAACAAGCGGCACTATCAGTGCGAATACAAAAAAAGTAACGGCACGGGAATGGCATACCGCCTGGACCGGTGGCCGTAGTATTGCGGAAGGTGTGATGTATGATGCTTCTTTTGTGAAACTCCGTGAATTACAGATCGGTTATACAATTCCTGATAAAGTATTTGGTAAACTGCCCATCAGGGGAATGACCATTTCTTTAGTAGGACGTAATCTTTTCCTCTGGGATAATGTACCGCATATTGATCCGGAGACCATGTCTTACTCAGGCGGTACGGCTTTACCCGGCATTGAATACATGAGTTTGCCTTCCACCCGCAGTTACGGTGTCAACCTCAGTTTCAAATTATAATCAACGATCAAACTAAAAATTACAAACAATGAAACTGTTTAAACTAACAATACCGGTACTCGCAGTGATGGTGCTGATCGCTGCCTGTACCAAAGACTTTGCCGATACGAACACCAACAATAATAACCCTACCGATGTAACACCTGATCTTTTATTAAGTGGTGTTATTAAAAGTACCCTGGACCAGCAGGTGAACGAAGCCTGGGGTATTGGTAATATTGTGGTTCAGCACCATGCCAAGATCCAGTTTGTGAATGAAGACCGCTATGGATGGACCGAACAAAATGGTATCTGGAACAATGTATATGGTAACTACCGGAATCTCCAGAATATATTCACCGCTGTGGAAGGCAATGAAAGCAATCCTTATTATGGTGTAGGGCTGGTACTGAAATCATGGATGTTCTCTCTGGTTACAGATGCCTATGGTGATGCCCCTTATTCAGAAGCCGGTAAGGGTAAAGTAGGCGGTATTTATCAACCGGTTTATGATAAGCAGGAAGATATTTATACGGGTATTCTTGCTGATCTGAAAAAGGCCAATGAAGTATTAGCTACGGCCGGTACTACATTAAACGGCGATATCTTATATGGTGGTGGTGCAACAGGCGTGGCTAAATGGAGAAAATTAGCCAATTCACTTCGTTTGCGCTACCTGCTGCGTTTATCCAAAAAGAAAAATGTAAGTGCAGAGATGCAGGCCATAGTAAGTGACCCGGTCAACAATCCCATTTTTACCGGCAATGCAGATAATGCAGAACTCAAATACTTAGCAGCCGCTCCTAACCAGTGGCCGTTGTATGGAACCCGTGTTGGTTCATTTGATGAATTCAGGGTTAGTAAAACATTATCTGATCGTCTTACTGCATTAAGTGATCCGCGGTTAAAAGTTTTCGGCAGACCTACACAAGCTTCTGTGGCAGCAGGCACACCTGTTATACAAGGTGTACCAAACGGATTAAGTGATGTGGATGCCCTGGCTTATAATGGTGGTGTACAGGGCGTGTCAAGAGTGGGTTATACTTTTGCCTGTTTGGTTTGTAATGATAACGGGCAGGCCGCTCCTGTACCGGATGCGCCAAGGGCATTGTTAATGACGTATGCAGAATTGCAATTCATACTTGCCGAAGCCCGCCAGAAAGGATTTATTACAACCGGTGCGGCAGATACTTATTATAATAATGGCATCACGGCCAACTTTGCTTACTGGCAATCGGTAGTTCCTGCTGCTTACAATCTTAATGTGGCTATGCCTGCCGGTTATTTAGCACAAGCCGATGTTGCCTTAACAGGAACTGATAACGAAAAGCTGGCGAAGATCGCTTTACAAAAATGGGTATCTCTTTATTTCAATGGCCTCGAAGCCTGGTTTGACTGGAGAAGAACGGGTATGCCAGCGATTACTCCAGGCCCGGCCAACCTGAATAATAACAAAGTACCGGTACGATATATCTATCCTTTATCAGAACAATCATTGAACGGAACGAACAGGGCTGCTGCAGTACAAAGACAAGGAATTGATGATCTGAACACAAGACCCTGGATCGCACAATAGTCGTCTCTCAGCAGAGCAGTTTTCTCATATTTTGCAATCGTCATGCATTTAGTCCGGGGCGAAACTTTTCCAGGTTTCGCCCCTTTTTTAAACAGAACATGATGAACAGGAAAATGATATTGTTGATTTGTATTTCAGTGTGGCTGCAACAACTCAATGCGCAACCTGTTGAGACAGGAAAAACCTTACCCGCCTGGCAAAAAGGTTTTTTAGATATACATCATATCAATACCGGCCGGGGGAATGCAGCGTATTGTATTTTTCCCGATGGCACTACAATGCTGATTGATGCAGGGGAACTTTCTCCATTGGACGACAGAACGTTTACCAAACGCAATGCGGAGATAAGACCTGACTCCACAAAGAAGCCTTTTGAATGGATCGTACAATATATACAACAAGTCGCACCGTCTTTTAACAACCGTTCAATTGATTATGCACTGATCACTCATTTTCATGATGATCATTTTGGAGCCTGGTATCCAACCGCACCCCGTTCAGCATCCGGGACATTTTTATTGACGGGGATTACCGGTGTTGCAGACAGATTGCCTGTGAAAATATTGATTGACCGGGGCTATCCGGAGTATAACTATCCGTATGCTATCAAAAGATTGGCGCAGCAATACGGCGGTGGCGAAATTGAATTCGGGCATACCATGCAAAACTATTTTGCATTCATAGCTGAAAAGGAAAAGCAGGGAATGAAGCTGGCCTCTCTGAAAGCCGGTACCCGTAAACAAATTCATCTTCTTAAAGAACCGGTAGCCTATCCTTCATTTTTTGTGCAGAATGTAAAAGCGAATCAATGGATATGGAGGGGGAACGACAGTGCTGTGCAACAACATTTTCCTGCTATTGATAGCAATAACCGGAAAACATGGCCGGATGAAAATAGCTTAAGCCTTGCGCTGACCATTAACTATGGCCCTTTCACCTATTATACCGGCGGAGATAATCCCGGAACTATTTTTCCCGGTGATAATCCTTTGCGGGATGTGGAAACACCCATTGCCAAAGCAGTTGGTGGAGTGGATATTGCCACCATGGATCATCATGGTAACCGGGATGCGGTGAATGAATATATGGTGAAGACATTACAACCTGTAGTATGGATCGGGCAAAGCTGGTCCTCCGATCATCCCGGGCATGAGGTGTTGTTGCGTATCATGAATCAGCATATCGTACAGGGGCCAAGAGATCTGTTTGCCACTAATATGCTCGAAGCGAATCAACTGGTGATCGGCCCATTAGTTGACAGGGCTTATAAAAGCCAGCAGGGGCATATTGTAGTAAGAGTGCTGCCCGGCGGTACTACTTATTATATCATCATACTGGACGACAGTAAAACAACAATGCCGGTGAAAGCCGTGTTCGGTCCTTATACTTCCAAAGCCAATAAAAATAATTCTCACAGCAATAATTAACCAGTTATGAAAAAAATTATTAGTACGCTTTTCTACTTATTTATTCTTGTACCTGTATTTGCTCAACCGGGTAAATCGGAAAACATAGTCGTGGTAACCATGGATGGGCTCCGCTGGCAGGAAATATTTGCTGGTGCGGATAGTATGTTGACATATGATACTGCGGCGAAGTACAGCATCAAATATGTACAAAGAAATTTCTGGGCAGCTGATGCAACGGCAAGAAGAAAAAAACTCATGCCTTTTTTCTGGTCGGAGATTGCTTCCAAAGGAATCTTACTCGGTAACAGGAACTATGGCAATTATTTCAATAATGCCAATCCTTATTGGTTTTCCTATCCGGGATACAACGAAATTTTTACCGGTTATCCTGATACAGCCGTTAATTCAAACGATAAGATCCCCAACAAGAATGAAAATGTATTTGAATTCCTGAATAAACTCCCTGAGTTCAAGGGCAGAACAGCCGTCTTTGGTTCCTGGGATGTGTTTGCATCCATTTTTAATGAAGGCCGTTCAGGCTTATTGGTGAATGATGGTTTCAGGGATTTGAAAGGAAATCTTACCGAAAAACAAAAATTGTTCAACCGCCTGCAGCATGAAATGCCTGATCTGTTTCACGGCGGCGAAAGATTAGATGCCGCTACATTCAATATTGCTTTTGAGTACATGAAAGAGAATAAGCCGAAGTTGATCTTTTTCGGATTGGGTGATACCGATGAGTTTGCCCATGCAGGCCAATATGATTATTACCTGGATGCAGCACAGAAATCAGATGCATGGATCAGGCAGATATGGGAGTATATTCAATCAACTCCTGGCTATAAGGATAAAACAACGCTGATCATTACAACAGATCATGGAAGAGGATTGGCTGAAGGAAGTAACTGGCGGCATCACGGCAGTAAGATAGCAGAAGCAAGTGAAATGTGGATGGCAGCCATCGGTCCATCGGTAAAATCAACAGGGGAGAGTAAAGAAAAAGCACAGGCTTACCAGGGACAGATCGCAGCTACGATTGCAACTATGCTGGGTAAAGATTTTAAACCAGCTCACCCCGTATTGCCTGCATTAACACTGAATAAGTAAATAATATAACGATGGAAACGATCAGCATGAATAAACAAAGTGCAGAAGAAACAGCTTCACTGATCATCGGGCTGTATGCACAATATGGGAATGAAGATTATATCGGTGAACCGGTCTCCCAAATCGAACACATGTGCCAGGCTGCCCAATTAGCCGAAGCTGAGGGATATGATGAGCCGGTGATACTGGCCGCATTCTTCCATGATATTGGGCATCTTTGTGAACATATCATGCCCGTGAAGCAGATGGACGGCTATGGCGTGGTGGATCATGAAAAACTAGGAGCCGATTTTTTACGGGAAAAGGGATTTGCTGAAACCATTGCTTCGCTGGTGGAAAATCATGTGCAGGCCAAGCGGTACCTTACCTATCATTTCCCGGAATACTATGATCAGTTGTCAGCAGCGAGTAAACAAACGCTGGCTTTCCAGGGAGGACCCATGACACTGGAAGAAGCGATGGCGTTCGAAGCCGATCCTTTATTTGAACTTCATATCAAACTGAGAAGATGGGATGAGAAAGCCAAACTGGAGCAGCAGCCTTTACCCGTATTGGATAAATACAAAGAAATGATCATCCGTCAGCTGCTGGCACAGAATTAAGAGTTTGTTCATGCTGGCTTAACAGCACTGCTGTTGCTTCCGGCTACCTTTCCAAAAATCTTTTTATGTCTATACGACTCGCTGTTTTTGATATTGCCGGCACCACTGTGCGGGACGAAGGCTCTGTTGCCAATGCCTTCCGGAATGCGTTTGTAAAGAACGGGTATGCGATCAGCCTGGAAGATACCCATCCTTATATGGGTGTAAAAAAGATCATGGCGGTGCGGATGATGCTGGAAAAACTGGGCGAAGAGTTTACGGATGCCGACGTGGACGATATCCATACTGATTTTGTGAACGAGATGGTTGACTATTATGAGTATGATCCTTCCGTAAAACAATTTGCCGATACAGAAGATGTTTTCCTGCAGCTGAAGGAAATGGGAGTGCGGATCACCCTCAACACCGGTTTTCCCAAGATCATTGCCGATACGATCGTTAACCGGTTTCAATGGAAAGAAAAAAACCTGGTGGATGATTATATCGCCAGTGATGAAGTGGAAAATGGACGACCTGCTGCTTTGATGATTGAAGAGCTCATGCAAAGAGCCGGTATTGAAGACCCGATGGAAGTAATTAAAGTAGGTGATACGTTTGTGGATATTGAAGAAGGCAGAAATGCCGGTTGCAAATATATAGTAGCCGTTACTACCGGTTCGGGAACCAAAGAAGAATTAGAGGAATATGCACCCACGCATATTATCAGCAGCCTTTCTGAACTACCGGTAATACTGCAGTAATGAGCTCATCCTCCACTTCTGCTAAACGACCGGAATGGCTGGCAACGGTACTGGCGGCTGTTGCGGCATTTTGTGTTTACACTTCTATGTATGCATTTCGTAAACCCTTTACCGCTGCCGGTTTTGAACAAAATCAGTTATGGGGTATTGATTATAAGATATGGCTAGTGATCGCACAGACCATTGGCTATACGATCAGTAAATTTTTTGGTATCGGTTTTATCGGGGGACTAAATAATGAAAAAAGAGCTATCGCTATCATTAAACTGATCGCTGTGGCCTGGATCGCTTTATTATTCTTCGCCATTTTTCCCGCACCCTATAATATTATTTTTCTTTTGATCAACGGTTTGCCGCTGGGTGTTATCTATGGGTTGGTGTTCAGCTATCTTGAAGGAAGAAGAACTACTGAATTGCTGGGGGCTGTGCTGGCCACCAGTTTTATATTTGCTTCCGGCTTCACACAAAGTGTTGGCAAGTATTTGATGTTGTCATGGGGTATCAGTGAATGGTGGATGCCCTGGGTCACCGGTCTTCTGTTTTTTCCTCCGCTTGTTTTTTTTACCTGGCTGCTGGAAAGAACCCCGGCACCTGATTACCGGGATGTGAATGAAAGAACACAACGTTTGCCGATGACCAAAAAAGACCGGCGTGATTTTATCCGGTCCTTCATGCCCGGCCTGTTCATGCTGATTGCTGCTTATGTAATGCTGACGGTGATCCGTGATTACCGCAGCAACTTCGCTTCCAATATCTGGAACGAACTGGGTTATGGTAAGGATGCGGCTGTGTTTACGCAAAGCGAATTACCGGCTTCTTTATTGGTTCTGGTACTGATGAGCCTCCTGGTATTCATCCGGAAAAATATCTATGCCCTGCTGATCAATCATGTTATTATCATTACAGGATTCGGGGTGGCTATTGCAAGTACATTGTTGTATATGAACGAAGAATTATCCGCTTTCTGGTGGATGACACTGACGGGTGTGGGATTGTATATGGGCTATGTGCCTTTTAATTGTATGTTATTTGAAAGATTGATCGCCAGTTTCCGCTATGTGAGTAATGCAGGGTTTATCATTTATGTAGCCGATTCTTTCGGCTATCTCGGCAGTGATGCCATCTTACTGGTTAAAAATTTTATGCACCTGCAGGTTTCCTGGACGGACTTTTTTATCCGGATGGTGCTGGTGGTTTCCGTGGCAGGGATTATCCTGGTGGCATGTTCTGCCGTCTATTTTAAAAAGAAATACCAAAACTATTTTCCTGTTGTTGATCCAAAACTGAAGTATGGATAAAAAAGCAATTGTTATCGGGGCCGGTATCGTAGGTCTTGCCACGGCAAGGGCATTGGCGGTTCGTGGTTATAAAGTAACGGTGATTGAAAGAACACATAAAGCCGTCGGGGCTTCTATCCGGAATTTCGGAATGATCTGGCCGGTAGGCCAGCCGGATGGGGAACTCTATGAAAGAGCCATGCTTTCCAGAAGTATCTGGAAAGAGCTATGTGAGGAAGCAAAGATCTGGTATGATGAAGTGGGCTCTTTGCATATGGCCTATGCAGAAGATGAGTTAGCGGTGATGACGGAGTTTGCAGAACAAACTGCTGCTTCCCGGCAGTGCAGGATATTAACTGTGGATCAAACAGCTGCCAAATCAACTGCTGTTGTTACAACCGGTTTGCTGGGGGCCTTGTGGAGCCCTGATGAAATGATCGTGGATCCGAGAAAAGCTATTGAAGCTCTTCCATCCTGGCTGCAGGAAAAATATGAAGTTGAGTTTATATGGGGTAAGGCAGTAACAGATATTGCTTATCCTGCTGTTTATTCCGGTGCCGAAGAATGGGAGGCTGACCGAATCTTTGTTTGCAGTGGTGCAGATTTTGAAACCCTGTACCCGCAATTATTTGCTGCCGCCCCGTTGACAAAATGTAAACTGCAGATGATGCGGATGGGAGCACAGCCTGCCGGTGAAAGGATCGGGCCTTCTTTGTGCGGGGCATTATCCTTAACACACTATAAAGGATTTGCAGTGGCACCGTCACTGCAACAATTGAAGCAGCGTTTTGAAAAAGATTATGCGGAATATATGCAATGGGGCATCCATGTGATGGTATCACAAAACCAGGCCGGGGAATTAACGGTGGGTGATTCACATGAGTATGGTCCCACCCATGATCCTTTTGATAAACAATTCATCAACCGGCTGATCCTTGATTACCTGCAGCAATTTGCCCGGTTCAGTAATGAAACGGTCATTGAAACCTGGAATGGTGTTTATCCCAAACTCACGAATGGGGAACCGCATTTGATCCTGGAGCCGGAGGAAGGTGTTACCGTCATTAATGGCCTGGGTGGTGCGGGGATGACATTAAGTTTCGGGCTTTGCGAGCAATTGATAAGTAAGGAATAGTCTTTTCTTCTGCCCACATCTTCCCATTCCGGCGTAGGTGCACTCCCTGTAAACCGGCAGGATGCTGTAAATTTGATATAGCCTGTTAATTAATAACACTGGGTTCATGGCTGCCACAAAAGGTAAGCTATGAGACTCGGCTGCGAAAGATCATAGTAATATTGATCGATTAGTTAATAAATTTTTTATGAGAAAAATTGTAAATAGCTTAATTATTATATTGGTTGTTTTTATTTGTATGTTATTGGTTAGTAATTTTTATCCGATTAGTTTCCCAAGCGAAAGTATTAGCGATACTGGAGATCAGATATTATTTTTAATACTTAAAGTGTTATTTGTTATAAGCTTTCTGTCGGCGATTTTCCTTTTTTTCTATGGCATATTTGGATCGGCAAGGGTAAGAAAATTACTTAGGATAGTTTGTATGGGATTGCCGGTTTTGTATTATTTAGTATTAGTATATACAATTGGCGATTCTATTTGAGTCACTTCCCAAGACTTTTATGAGTTCTTCTTTGTCGCAGGTTCATCCAGTTTTCATGGGTATTCCATCTCAATCAAGGAAATAAAATTCTTGTAATAATTGATTCCTTTTATTCTTAAAATTTGATTTGGTGCGGCTAAACAAGAATTAGCAAAAGCCACTAAAGAATTAATCCTTCCTCCTGTCCAGCGTAAACCCGATCGTGGTGCCGATATCTTCTGTACTTCGTACATGGATGGTTTGTCCATGGGCTTCGATGATATGTTTGCAGATGGCCAGTCCCAGCCCGCTGCCGGTTACATCAATGCTGCGGCCTTCATCGGTACGGTAGAAGCGTTCAAAAATGCGGGGTAAGAATTTTTCGTTGATACCGATACCATCATCGCTCAGTTCTATTAAAATATGTTTACCGTCTGTATTGTACATGCTGGCCACAATGCTGCCACCGGTCTTGCCATATTTGATGGAGTTCTCGATCAGGTTGGTGACCACCTGTCTTATTTTTTCTTTATCTGCATGTACTGTTAATGGAGACTCGCAGCCTTTTTTTATGCTGAAGTGAATTTGTCTTGCTTCTGCCCGGATGGATAAACTTTCAAACGCTTCCCTTACCAATTCCTGGATCACAAAATTCTGTTTGTATAAAACCAGTTCTCCTCTTTCCAATCTTGATATCTCATCCAGGTCATTTAAAAGATTGGTTAGCCGTTCCACATTCTTCGCTGTTTTCTTCAGGAATTTTTTATTGACATCAGGATTTTCCAACGCACCTTGCAGCAGTGTATCCACATAACCCTGTATGGCAAATACCGGTGTTTTGAATTCATGCGATAGATTTTGTAAAAATTCTTTGCGGAACTGTTCGTTCTTGCGCAGCAATTCTATTTCCTGTTTGTTCTCTTCGGCCCAGGCTTCCACATCTTCCCGTACTTCATCAATACTTTTCTGCGGCAACACATATTTATAATAGGTCTCTTCTTTTTTAGTGGCCTTGGTCTGGTAAATGAATTTATAAATGAGCTTGATCTTGCGGTAAATGAAACGTTCCAGCATAAAGGAGATCAGGAAATAACTGCCCCCGAATATCACCACTACGCAGATCAGCCCGATCCACCAGCTTTTTTCAATATAACCAATGAGCAAACTGATAGGCACAGCCAGCACAAACGCTGTAAAGGCTGCCAACTGGCGGGGAGAAATGTTTTTAGCAGAAAACATAGTGCAAAGCTACGAGTTATGAGTTACGAGTAAAGTGCCTTGCCAGCTCGTGGCTCAAAGCTAAGAGCTCACAGCTCAAACTTATAGCCTACCCCTTTTACCGTAGTAATGCAATCAATCCCCAGTTTCTGGCGGATCTTGCGAATATGGACATCAATGGTGCGGTCGCCCACGATCACATCGTTGCCCCATACCTGGTTCAATATTTCATTGCGGAGAAAAACACGGCCTGGTTTTAATGCTAACAAGTAAAGCAGTTCAAATTCCTTTTTTGCCAACACGATATCATTACCATCTACCTGTATCATGAACCGTTCGGGATCGATGGTGAGATTATCAATGGTCAGCACTTTGGCTTCCGTTTTATTCAGCCGGCGGAACAGGGCATTCACCCGGCTCAGGAAAACTTTGGGGCTGATGGGTTTGCTCACATAATCATCGGCTCCTGTTTCCAGGCCTTTGATCTGTGTGCCCTCATCATTAACAGCAGTAAGAAATATGATCAGTGTTTCTTTAAAAGCGGGTTGGGCACGGAGCAACTGGCAAACTTCCACCCCGGTCTTTTTCGGCATCATCACATCCAGTACCACCAGGTCGGGCTGGGTGCGGCGGGCTTTTTCCAGGGCTTCATCGCCATCTTTAGCAGTCACCACCTCGTAACCTTCGTTGGAGAGGTTGTATTTCAGGATTTCAAGGATGTCCGGCTCATCATCTGCTATCAGCACCTTACGGGCTTTGGTATCCATGCAGCGAAATTTTGCGCAAACCTAACGGGAATTCAGCTCCCGGTGAAATCCGGGTCACTTGTTCACTCAGACTTAATGATAAGTTAATAAGCGCCGCTTTTGGTAAAATGACCCAGATACGGTTGCTTTCCTGCAACCACCGGAAACAGTTTGATAGTCATTCCGGTAAGTAATTATAACCGGCTGAGCCATGTCGGTTCTTGTTACTACATTTGTACTTCGATCCTTATGACAGCAATCACCAGATACCTTATCATTTTCGCCTGCCTGGCCGGTTTTCAAACCACCCGGGCACAGGGTGTATCCAGTTCCGATACCATCGTTATCCCCCCGAACTATAAAGCTGAATTCAGGCGGCAGATCAATCATGAAGCCATCGATGCCGAACAAAAGGCGATCATGGCGATGGATAATAAAGCTGACCAGTCATTCAATCCTACCGGAAACGAAGAGATTAATGTATTACTGACCAGGGCACTTTCCAAGAAGGTGGACCTGCTGCAATATTTATACGAAACGGACAAAGGTTTTGATCACCGGTTAAAAGTGAATTACCTGAAAGGATTAGAGAACCTGCTGAAAACCTTTCGCCAGAATTACCGGGGTAGCTCGGATAAAAAAGTAAACCCCGTTCTTTTGCCTGATATTATTGCCGCTTACCAGCAGGCAGTTGCCAATGACCGCAAAGGAGAAACAATTGAATATATAGTAAAGGGACTTTCTTTTGACGCAGGAACCGTATTGCTGGGAGCAAGCATTTTCGAAAAGAACCCCGGCTTTAACCGGTCGAAACAAACACTGGTATTGAAGTATTGTGTGCTGCACCCGGAAAAAACCTTTCAAACCCTGCGGGAAAACCCGGACCTGCCTTTTGCGGATAGTTTGATCAGGGTAGTGGCTAAAAAATATCCCCGCCAGTTATATGATTACTCGCAGGCCACTAACCGGCTGGGTAACCTGATCCGCAGTATCCAGGACGATGATTTTATCCGTGCCATTACAAGAATGTCGAGAAGCAAAAGCGGCCAGCAATATTTTCCTTTCCTGGATAATATCGTAAGTGGTAAAATGACCATTGAAGGTATTGATGCGGTCAAAGATGACTCCATCCAGTATTTCAGGTTACTGGTGAACACACAGATGGATTATGTGCAACGGGCTATTAATAAAGACACGGCATTTGAATTCAAAGCACTGACGGCAAAGCTGGAAACAAGGGCAAGAGATGTATTTGTGAATACGATCAACGGCTTACATGAGCAGGATGATGTTATCCGGTTTAAGATACTGCAACCGTTGAATGCACAGGAGTTGTATTACCTGGCCGTTCTTTCGGATGGATTGATCTATACCTCCAGTTTTGTGAATGGGGTGTATCCTTTGATGATGAAAAAAGTGAATAACCGCAGTGATTCCTTACTGATGCTGCTGAATTTTGATAAGTACAGGAAGTTCATCAAAATGTCGGCCGGCTATAATACCCTCAGCAATTTTCTCAGTTCTTTCCCCGATCCAGACGATGCAGGCAACCTGATGCGGGCCTTTGTAATGAACCTTGAAAAATCTGATGGGCTGGAAGATGGCGTGGATGTAGCTGATTCGTATGCCAGCATTGCAGAAACGGTAAAGCCATTGGCTAATGAAATGCTGGCCAATGTGCAGCGCAACTATCAAAGAAATGCAGCACAGAATAATAAAAGAGGAATGGCAATTTATAATATCCTCAATAAACTTTTTTTATCGGCTGATACACTCAACCAGGTTGATCTGACTAAAGAACTGGGAATACCGCCGGTGTATGAAGTGCCCTTCAAGTCGATGGTCAATGACAGCGGCCGTGTTATCATGCAGGTTTTCTTTTATGGCGATAAGGATGGCCAGGGTATTTTCAAAGGCTTTGTAGGTATGTTCAGCAATGCCAACTGGAAGATCACATCTACTGATAAATGGGTGGCAATCTCTTCAGCTAAAGGAAAACCGGTGACCATCTATGCCAATAAAGCATTACCGGAAGAAGGGGGAGAGGATGAAAAAGCACAGCGGGCATTGGGAGAATATCTGGAGAAGAATAAACTTTATCCCACGATCACCATTCACCGCGGGCATAGTTATTATGCGAACTCAACCATTGAGCAAATGTTCCCGACTTCCAAGATCGTTTTTATGGGGTCCTGTGGCGGTTACCACCTGATCCATGATGTATTGGAAAAAGCATCAGATGCACATATCATCGCTTCCAAACAAATTGGTAAAACAGCGGTGAACAAGCCTTTTTTCCAGTTGTTAACGGAGAAAATAAGGAACGGTAATAATATCGACTGGATACCTTTCTGGAAAGAACTGGAGAAGATGGTGAAAGTGGAAGGATTTGAAGATTATATCCCGCCGTATAAAAATCTCGGGGCTTTATTTATCAAAGCCTATAAAAAGGCAATGGGAGAGGAAGCCGAAAATCAATAAACGGCAAATCTTTCTGTTTGCTTCTGTCTAAATTTGCGGTTCTATTTAATTGTTTATCGTTGCCAGACTCCAAAAAACGTTTTTTTGATATTGCCCAGCTGAAACGGGTTTTTCGGTATGCGGCCCCCTATAAGAAGAAATTCTACTGGTCGGTGGTGCTGGCCATCCTGCTGGCACTCATCACGCCGTTACGTCCTTTACTTATTCAAAGGACGGTGAATGATTATATAGCGAACTCTGTCACTAGTATGGTGATTACAATTACCATCATCCAGGTGGGATTGATACTGGTGGAAACCTTATTTCGTTTTCTTTTTACGTTTACCACTGCCTGGCTGGGGCAATCCGTAGTAAGAGATATGCGGGTGGCCGTGTATAAAAAAATACTGGGATTAAATCTTTCTCAATTTGATAAGACTCCGATCGGCACTTTAACAACCCGAACGATCAATGATATCGAATCCATCAATGATATTTTTGCAGATGGCCTGGTACCGATACTGGCTGATATGCTTTCCATTGTTTGTGTGCTGACCTATATGTTCATCGCCGACTGGCAATTAACGCTGATCGCATTGATCCCTTTCCCTATCATCATTATTGCCACATATTATTTTAAAGAGAGCATCAATAAATCATTCTTTCGGGTACGAAATGCAGTGGCTCACCTGAATGCATTTGTGCAGGAGCATTTAACAGGCATGTCGGTGGTACAGGCCTTTGCATCCGAAGAAAGAGAGTACAAAAAATTCAATGCTATCAATAAGGAACACAGGAATGCGAATGTCAAAGCCATTTTTGCGTATTCGGTTTTCTTCCCGGTGGTGGAGATTGTGCTGGCATTGTCGATTGGTCTTATCGTATGGTGGACCTCCAAAGAAGCACTGCAATTACAGCAGAGCCAGCAGGGAACAGTCATCTCTTTTATTCTTTGTCTCAATTTATTGTTTCGTCCGTTGCGGGTGATCGCTGATAAATTCAATGTGTTGCAAATGGGCATCATTGCCAGTGAACGGGTTTTTAAAGTACTCGATAACGATGATTTTATTCCTGAATCACATGAAAGTGCTTATAAGCCGGCCGGGCAATTAAAAGGGAAGATTGATTTTGATAAAGTATGGTTTGCTTATACCCATGAGAATTATGTTTTGAAAGACGTAAGCTTTTCGGTGAAACCCGGAGAAACGGTGGCCATTGTGGGACATACGGGCAGTGGTAAGACCACCATCATCAGTTTACTGAACAGGTTGTACCATATCCAGAAAGGCACCATTCATATTGATGATGTCAATATTGATCAGTATGACCTGGATACATTACGAAAGAATGTGGGAGTGGTGTTGCAGGATGTTTTCCTGTTCTCCGGTTCGGTGATGGATAATATCACACTGCGGAACCCGGAGATAACAAGCCAAAAAGTGATCGAAGCAGCCCAACTGATCGATATGCATGATTTTATTATGCAGTTGCCGGGTGGCTACGGTTATAATGTAATGGAGAGAGGGGCGACATTATCATTAGGACAACGGCAGTTATTGTCATTTATCCGGGCTATGTTATACAATCCCTCCATTCTTATCCTGGATGAAGCCACCTCTTCGGTAGACACGGAAAGTGAAATGCTGATACAGCAGGCTATTGACAAGCTGATCAGGGGAAGAACTTCTATCGTGATAGCCCACCGCCTTTCCACGATCCGCAAAGCGGATAAGATCATAGTGCTGGATAAAGGGGAAGTAAAAGAAGCCGGCACCCACGAAGAGTTGCTGTTGAACGGGGGCTTTTATTCCCGTTTGCATGAAATGCAGTTTGAAAAACACCGCCCGGTTACAAAATAAAAAAACCACTCCTGGAAAGGAGCGGTTTTGAACACGAGATCAAATGCGCAAATAAAAGAGTTGCACTTTTTAAGCAAGGCTGGCAGAAATGAATGTTCCATCAGCCCGGAAAAAAGCCTTCCAGCGAACCGTTCCAACAAAGAATTTCACTTTCCACGTATTTCCGTCTTCGGCCTGCCATTCCATGCGGGTGGCAGTGGGGTAGCGGGCAGCAAAGGAAGCCTGGACAGCGGCCGGTAAGTTGGATGGAGGCGGAACAGGTGCATCATCAGCGCCGCGGCGACCGGCAATAGTGCTGTTGTCGGCATTGGGACTTACGGATGGTTTCTGGCAGGAAGCAAAAAGCAGGCAAGCAGCCAAAGCAGGGAGCAAAAGGGTGTTTTTCATGACTAAACTGTTTAAAATATTCAATAATGTTTACAGCAATAGGTCAACCCCAAAAATGCTTTTGTAACTGCTGGTCATTTTTTGCTTAATTCAAGGTTTTTCATGGTCACCCCCTTATCTTTGCGGCAAATTTCAGGATGGGTATGAGTCACAGGCTAATAAAATCCTTTACTGTAGCGGCTTTCAGCATATTTTTATCAATTATTTCCCTGCCATCTTTTGCAGGTGACGGAGGCCATGGTGAGGGTGATAAAGCGGAAAAATTTAATGCGTCAGAAGTCATCTTTGGCCACGTCCTGAACGGCCATGAATTTCACTTTTTTGGTGTTTCGGTTCCCCTGCCTGTTATCCTCTATTCTCCGCAAAAAGGCCTGAGCACTTTTATGTCCTCCAGTTTTCATCATGGAGAGGAGGCGCATGAGGGTTATGTGATCCTGACCAAGCATAACATGGAGAAATACGGCCTCGACCCTAAAAAATTTCATGAAGAAGATATCCTGGCAGTAGATGCCAATGGGAATATAGACCACTCTGTGAAAGTGTATGACTTTTCTTTGACCCGTAACGTGGTACAAATGCTCCTGGCACTGGTCATTTTTGTATGGATCATGCTTCGGATAGCGAAAAGATATAAAACCGGGGTGGGTGTTACTTCGGCACCCAAAGGTTCCCAGAGCCTCATTGAACCGGTGATCACTTTTGTCCGGGATGAAGTGGCAAAGCCCAACCTGGGTCATAAGGTAGATAAATATCTGCCGTACCTGTTAACGGTTTTCTTTTTCATTTTGATTAATAACATCTTTGGCCTGATCCCGGGATCGGCGAACGTAACCGGGAATATTGCTTTTACAGCAGTGTTAGGTATAATCTCCTTCGTGGTAATATTGGCCAGTTCTAACAGTCATTACTGGGGTCATATTTTCAATCCCCCGGGAGTGCCGCTCGGCGTAAAATTCATCCTGGTTCCTGTAGAGTTTTTAAGCGTATTTATCAAGCCCTTTGCTTTGATCATTCGTCTTTTTGCCAACATGGTGGCCGGGCATATTATCATTATCTGTCTTATATCACTCATATTCATTTTCGGTGAACTGAATACAGCAGCTGGTTGGGGAGCTTCCCCGTTAGCGATTGGCTTCACTGTATTTATTTACCTGATCGAAGTGCTGGTAGCATTTCTGCAGGCATTTATTTTCACCATGCTGACAGCAGTGTTTATCGGGCAGGCATTTGAAGGGGAGCATCATCATGATGAAGCAGCAACTGCTCATCATTAAACTGGTATTTTTTAACTATCAATATTTATAACATGGATTTATTTCTGTTAGAAGCTGTAGCGAATGCAGGTGGTGCTATTGGTGCAGGTTTGGCGGCTATCGGTGCTGGCCTTGGTATCGGTCAGATCGGTAAAGGCGCTGTTGAAGCGATTGCCCGTCAGCCAGAAGCGTCAAATGACATTCGTGGTAACATGATCCTGACTGCGGCCCTGGTTGAAGGAGCTGCCCTGTTTGCGATCATCGTTGGCTTCCTTGCAATGGTATTATAATTAATACCGGCAACAAAAAAATTACTGCATCCAATGCACAGGGCGGAGGATGCAGTATTTAAAAAACTGAAACAAGAAATTGATATAGACAATGAAACTTCTTACTCCCGAAATTGGTTTGCTCGTCTGGACCTTACTGGCTTTCCTGATCGTGTTTTTTATCCTGGCAAAATTTGCCTGGCCGGCTATTGTGAAAGGACTGCGTGAAAGAGAAAACAGTATTACCGAATCATTAGCTACTGCCGAAAGAGTGAAGGCGGAAATGGCCCAGTTGCAAAGTGAAAATGAAGCCCTGCTGGCCAAAGCCCGTGAAGAAAGATCTCAATTGCTGAAAGAAGCAAGAGAAACGAAAGACAGGATCATTAACGAAGCAAAAGAGCAGGCTAAAACAGAAGCGAATAAGATCGTAACCGAAGCCCAGATCGCTATCAACGCACAGAAAATGGCGGCGCTTACGGAAGTAAAGAACCAGGTGGGTAAACTGGTGATCGAAGTGAGTGAAAAAGTATTGAGAAGAGAACTAGGAAATAAAGATGCCCAGGAAGCTCATATCAAAGGCCTGGTTGACGAAGTAAAATTAAATTAAGAAAAGCTAGAGAATGCCTAATCCACGTTTAGCATCGAGATACGCCAAATCACTCATTGACCTCGCTATTGAAAGAGGCCAGTTGGAGAATGTATTTGCTGATATGCAATGGCTGAAGGCGGTCTGCAAAAGCAACCGTGATTTTGTGAACCTGCTGCGCAGCCCGGTGATCAAAGCGGATACAAAAAAGAAGATCGTTGACGCAGTAACTACCGGCCAAATCGGCGAACTAACCACTGCTTTTACGACATTGCTGATCACTAAGGGAAGGGAAAGCAACCTGCCTGAAATTATAACTGCGTTCATCACTGCTTATAACGAGCATAAGAATATTCATACCATACAACTGACCACTGCCCACCCGGTTAGTGATGCGATGAGAAATGCGATTGTGGAGCAGGTGAAGAAGACAGCCGGTTTCCAAAATATTGAACTTGAAGAAAAGGTAGATGCAGACCTGATTGGTGGTTTCGTATTGCAGGTAGGGGATAAATTGGTAGATGCCAGTGTGGCCTATGATCTTCGGGCTATTGCCAAGCAGTTTAAGAACAATGATTTCATTTATAAGCTCAGATAATTTTTAAAAAAGATAAACAGAAATATATGGCAGAGATTAAACCCGATGAGATAAGTGCGATACTGCGCCAGCAGTTGAGCAACTTCAACGCCGCTGCGGACCTGGAAGAAGTAGGTACCGTATTGCAGGTGGGTGATGGTATTGCCCGTGTTTACGGGTTGGGCAATGTTCGGTATGGTGAACTCGTTGAATTTGAAAACGGTGTTCGTGCCATCGCTTTGAACCTTGAGGAAGATAATGTGGGTGTGGTATTGATGGGTGAAAGCGGTGCCATTAAAGAAGGTGCAAAAGTGAAACGTACCGGCCAGATCGCTTCTATCAAAGTAGGAGAAGGTATGGTGGGACGTGTGGTGAATACCCTGGGTCAGCCGATAGATGGTAAGGGACCTATTACCGGCGAACTGTATGAAATGCCATTGGAGCGTAAAGCACCAGGGGTTATCTTCCGTGAACCGGTAAAGGAACCACTGCAAACCGGTATCAAAGCAATTGATGCGATGATCCCTATCGGTCGTGGTCAGCGGGAGCTGATCATCGGTGACCGTCAGACTGGTAAAACAGCTATCGCTGTGGATACCATCATCAACCAGAAAGAGTTTTTCAAAGCAGGTAAAACTGTTTATTGTATATATGTGGCGATCGGTCAGAAAGCTTCTACTATTGCCGGTGTAATGAAAACATTACAGGACAATGGTGCGATGGAATACACAACTATTGTTGCGGCTTCCGCATCTGATCCGGCTCCGTTACAATTCTACGCACCTTTTGCAGGCGCAGCGATCGGGGAGTTTTTCCGTGATACCGGACGTCCTGCACTGATCATCTATGACGATCTTTCTAAACAGGCAGTGGCTTACCGTGAGGTATCCTTGTTGTTGCGTCGTCCTCCGGGTCGTGAAGCTTACCCGGGTGATGTATTCTACCTGCATAGCCGTTTGCTGGAAAGAGCTGCGAAAGTGATCAGTGATGATGGGGTAGCAAAAAACATGAATGATGTACCGGACAGTATCCGCCACCTGATAAAAGGCGGAGGGTCATTAACTGCATTGCCAATTATTGAAACGCAGGCGGGTGACGTATCTGCCTATATCCCAACGAACGTAATTTCTATTACTGACGGACAGATATTCCTCGAAACAAACCTGTTCTTATCTGGTATCCGCCCGGCGATCAACGTAGGTATCTCTGTAAGCCGTGTGGGTGGTAATGCGCAGATCAAATCCATGAAAAAGGTAGCAGGTACACTGAAACTGGACCAGGCGTTATACCGTGAACTGGAAGCTTTCTCCAAATTTGGTGGTGACCTGGATGCTGCTACCAAGAACGTAATCGACAAAGGTGCCCGTAATGTGGAAGTGCTGAAGCAACCACAATACTCTCCTTTTGCGGTAGAGAAGCAGGTAGCGATCATTTACCTTGGTACCAACGGTTTGCTGAAAGATGTGGCCGTAAGAAGGGTAAAAGAATTTGAAGAACATTTCTTAATGGAGATGGAAAGTAAACTGCCTGAGGTAATGGCTGAGTTCAAAAAAGGTAATTTACCAGAAGACGGTATTAAGAAGATGGTGGAGTTGGCCAATGGATTGATTCCTTCTTATAAAGCTTAAGATTACTAATATAATACTTACAAAGGCGATCAACAGATCGCCTTTTTTTATGCTTGCCTGGCTTGTGGAAGAGTATTTTACTTACGTATAAAGCACTTGCTTCTTCCATGGTGCAGATATATTTTTTGCGTAGTATTTCATTTAAAAAAGGGTATTTACGTATTTTCCCAATAAAATTTTTTAAAATAAATCTTCAGTCAAATGATTGATAGTCATTAGGAATAGTATTTATCATGCGGAAAATACGGCAGTACATACGAAAAAACTCTCTAAAAACTTGCATCCGTAAAAACCACATAGTACTTTAGCAACAGAATTCGAAAATACCCTAAAGAAAACAACGTAATCCGATCATGAAACTAACCTCCACTAACAAGGGATTTTACCTCCCTGGATGTTTAGCCTCCACTACTTCGGTTTTCATTGCAATCTGATAAAGGGTTTTCAAGTAAGCAAGATCCAAACCTATAGCCGTACAACGAATCTTGAACCCTAAAACGAAACTGATGAAAACAATCGTAAACAAAGTAAAAAGAACAGCAAAGGCGGCTATCCTTTGTATGTTCACTATGCTGACAGCAGCAGCTTCAGCACAATCTGTGTCAGGAGCTAATGGACTTGCATTTAAAAACCCGGCTCTTGTCTCCGGCACCAATCTGCTGACAGGAGCTACTTACCGGTTTTCAAATGTGACTACTAATGTATATGCTTTGGTAAGAATTGATAGCCTTGTTAATGGAGCAGAAGTAAGACAGATTGACGATAATTCAGGAGGACTTGGTTATCTGGATGCTTTTCAGCCTGAAATAAGAATACCACAAGGTGCTGGTGAAAAATACGCAGTATTTACTATCAGTTTTTATAATGCTGTTACAAATAATATACAGTTTTTAGATTCAATCAGGGCAACAGCGGTTGATATAGATGGTAACCTGCAGGTAAAAGAATTAGTAGAGATAAATATGAACGGAGGTTCAGCTTCATTCATGGGCAGTGCTTTGGATATTTTAGTCAGCCAGTTATCAGCAACTAAGTTCAGGGCTGAAAATATTTTAGGAATTGAAAGAAGTGGTATTGATACATCGGGCTGGGGTAATATGATAACAGTTAAAAAGCCATCCGTATCTTCATTTACTATTAAGTATGGAGCAAGGACCATTGGTGCGGCTAATGGCACAAGGCAGTATAGTTTATATATGAAGGGATTCACCTATCCTAACCAGATTACTTTGCCTGTAAAACTGGAGTCATTTACTGCTATTCTCAATAATAACAGTAATAAAGTTGACCTGAGATGGGTTACATCATACGAGAAGAATGTGAGTCATTTCGTGGTGGAGAAAAGCACAGATGGAAAGAACTATGCTGATGCAGGAGTTGTGTTTGCCTACGGTAACTCCAGTGATATTATGAATTACACCTTTACCGACCAGGTAAGCAAACAAGAAAACATTATCTATTACAGGTTGCGTTCCGTAGATGCAGACGGAAAGTTTGATTACTCAGCCACCCGGATTATCCGTACTGCCAAACAAACCGAAAATACAGTCAGCATCCTCACCTATCCTAACCCTGTTACCAGCGAACTGCGGATTACTATACCCAACAGCTGGCAGGGGAAAAAGGTTACCTACGAATTGCTGAACGCCAATGCACAGGTTACTAAAAAAGCCGAGGCTGGCAGCGGTAGTCAGACAGAGACCATGAATGTTAGCAATGTAGCACCCGGTTTATATATAGTTAAAGTAAGCTGTGGAGCCGAAACAGCGACACAAAAGATAATTAAGAGATAAGTTAGTTTTTATTGGGGGTCATAGCCAGGTTCGAAAGGGCCTGGCTTTTTTATGTAATTATTTACAGGTATGCATATCAAAGAATAAAGAGCTGTGGAGAATGTTCGATTAAAAACTTAGTTGCTTTTATTTAATCGTAAAACTCCCAGTAAAAACTACAAATTTAATAGAAGAAAAACCGTAGATAATTTGCGTTACTCAAATACGTGTATTACCTTGTATTTGAATTCGGAAATACCCTACTGAAAGCAACGTAATCCGGCTATGGAACCATCCTCTCACATTTATGGAATTTAGTTCCATGAATTTTCTGCCGGTTTTCATTACAATCAGTTTAAAGGTTTTTTCGGTCAATCACACAATCCTCTGAAGGCCATATTGATTAATTCCGAACCCTAAAGAAAATGTAATGAAGACAATTGTACCCTTCAGCAATTATTTTTGCCGGCTTTATTTTTTTTGTGCAGCATTGTTGATAACATCTGTAAGTTTTGCCCAGGTTATCCCGGAACTCGAATTTAAGAACCCGGTACTGGAAAGTGGTGTTGCAGGTGCAGACGGAGCACAATACCGGTTTTCTAACGTGGCACCTGGTATGGATGCCATTATTGAGATCACCGGTCGTTCATCTGGCTTAGTTACATTAAGCAGCATTGATACATCAGGTCCCGGGCTTGGATATATAAAGGCCTTTCAGCCTGTGTTGGGAATTGAAGGAACTGCTCCCGCTAATACAACATGGTCCATGGATTTCAAGCTGACCTTTTGTAAAGCAGGCACCAGTATCCAGGTATCCATTGACCAGTTTTATGTAACAGGAATTGATATTGATGGGGATGGTGTTGCGTTATCTGAGTGGGCTAATATGAATAAGCTTTCTACCATTGACTCAGCATATATAAATAGTCTTACGTTTACCTGGCTGTCGGGCTGGGCTCAGAATAATGATTTTAAGATTGAAGGTATTGTTGCAAACGCACCCGGTATTGATACAAATGCCACTAATGTTATGGCTACATACAGGTATCATAATAAGGATCATATTAATTTCAGTATCGGTGCAAGAACGTATGCGCAAACTACCACAGCAGGGATGCGATTGAATTCGCTTTGGTTCAGGGAGTTTTTTAATCCTGCTTTGCCGGTGAAATTAATTTCCTTTACTTCTCTTCTCAGCAATAATAAAGTTGATCTGAAATGGGTTACTGCCACTGAAATTAATACCAGTCATTTTATAGTCGAAAAGAGCTATGACGGGATTGAATTTACGGAGGCCGGCCTTGTATTTGCCGAAGGCAATTCTACAGCACAAATAACTTATCAATTTACCGATGATTTGGCTGGTAATAAGCAGCCTATCATTTATTACCGTCTCCAAACTGTGGATTTAGATGGAAAGTTTGATTACTCAGCCACCCGGATTATCCGTACTGCCAAACAAACTGAAAATACAGTCAGCATCCTCACCTATCCTAACCCTGTTACCAGCGAACTGCGGATTACTATACCCAACAGCTGGCAGGGGAAAAAGGTTACCTACGAACTGCTGAACGCCAATGCACAGGTCACTAAAAAAACAGAAGCTGGAAGCGGAAGCCAAACAGAGGCTATGAATGTTAGCAGCTTAGCACCTGGTTTATATGTAGTTAAGGTGAGTTGCGGAACAGAAACAGCAACACAAAAGATAATTAAGAGATAAGCTAGTTTTTATTGGGGGTCATAGCCAGGTTCGGAAGGGCCTGGTTTTTTTGTGCTAAAATAATTTGGTTTATAAAATAAACTACTTTACGTTTGCTTTGAAAATTCAAAACCAACAACCATGAAACGAGTACGAAACATCCTTTTCTTAGTGTTTGCAGCGCTGCTTTCAGTGCTGGCTAATGGACAAACAACTGTGAAAGGAGTGGTGAAAGACAATAAGGGAAAGGCAATGCCCGGTATCAGTATCACATTAAAGGATACCTATGACGGGGCCACTACTGATTCCAGCGGAAAGTACTCCTTTAAAACAACCGAAAAAGGGGAGCAACTGATTGTAGCCAGTTCGATTGGCTACAAGTCATTTGAGCAAAAGATCATACTGGATGGAACCACCCAAACAATTGATATCTTTTTAAAAGAAGAAATAACAGAATTGAGGGCTGTTGTTTTAACCGCCGGAACCTTTGAAGCCAGCGATAGAAAAAGAGCAGCGGTGGTGCTTGACCCGATAGATATTGTTACAACGGCAAGTGCCAATGGTGATATTACGGGGGCATTAAAAACATTACCCGGTGCTCAACAGGTAGGCGAAAGTGAAGGCTTGTATGTCCGTGGTGGTACGGCAGCTGAAACAAAAACATTTATAGATGGAACATTAGTTAATAATTTCTTTTTTAGCAGTGTACCGAATATTGCCCAGTTTGGGAGATTCTCTCCCTTTATTTTCAAAGGAACTGTTTTTAGCACCGGTGGTTATTCAGCTTTATATGGTCAGGCTTTATCTTCTGCCTTAATATTGGAGTCCATTGATCTTCCTGATCAGTCTTCCGCTAATATCGGTCTCACAGTACTAAGTGGCAGCGTTGGTTACCAGCACCTGGCAAAGAATAAAAAATATTCCTGGGGTGGTAGTTATAGCTATACTAACCTGGGGTTGGCTTTTGCTGTCATCAAGCAAAGACAGGATTACCAGAAAGTACCGGCTTATCATAATGCTGATGCTAATTTCCGTATTAAAACATCCAAAACAGGCATGTTGAAATATTATGGTTACTTCAGTAATAACCGGCTGGCTTTTACAACCAATAGCATTGATTCATTGGGCTATAAAGACAGGTTTGCCCTGGGCAATACCAATGTTTATCATAACCTGGCATGGAGAGAAAATTTGGGCAGCAGGTGGAAATTAAATATGGGGGTGTCTTATACTAATAACAAAGATGATATCAGCAGTTCCATGCAGGATAATAATAAGAACGAAGTATTGCTGGGTGGACTGGAGTTTAAAAGATTCAACGTAGATGTAAAAGGAAACTATTTCAATGCCAAGTTTGTGCTGGAAAAGAGACTGAAAGGACTGAGTGCCCTTCGTTTTGGCAGCGAATATAATTACAGCAACGATAAGTCCATTTATACTGATTACAACGGGAATAAATACCCCGGATCTGTGAAGGAACATATCAATTCTGTATTTGCAGAAGCAGATATATATATCACCAATGATGTGGCAGCGAAGGCGGGTACCCGGTTTGAACATTCTGCGTTGCTGGATAAGACAAATATTGCTCCCCGGCTTTCGATAGCTTATAAACTGGGTAAAGGTTCACAGGCTTCACTGGCATATGGTATTTTTTACCAGAACCCGGAGAGAAGATATTTGCCTTCCACCAGCAGCCTGACTTTTATGAAGGCGACGCATTATATCGCCCAGTTTCAGAAAGTGGCTAACCAGCAATCTTTCCGTACAGAGTTATTTTATAAGAAATACGACAACCTGCTGAAGACGGCGCAAACTACCGGCCAGGAAACAGCGATCAATAACAACGGGTTTGGCGATGCCAAAGGAATTGAATTCTTCTGGAGAGATAAAAAGACGATCAAGAATTTCGATTACTGGATATCTTATTCTTACCTCGACACCAAGCGGGATTTCCTGAATTTTCCTTTTGCCATTACGCCCAACTTTGCTGCAAAGCACACAGCTTCGTTAGTAACTAAAAAGTTTGTACAAAAATGGAAAATGAACCTGAATGCCGCTTATAATTTCGCCAGCGGCCGTCCTTATTATAATATCGGGTTTGATGGTGCCAACTATAAGTTTAATGACAGGGGAACGATCCCTGACTATCATAACGTAAGTTTTTCGATCAATTACCTGCCTTTCATAGGTAAGAAAAATCCTAAAGCCTTTGCTGTATATGTGTTGCAGGTAAGTAATATTTTCAACATCAAACAGACATACGGGTACCAGTATTCTTATAACGGGTACAGGAAAGAAGCCATTGTGCCCACATCAAGAATGTTTGTATTCCTCGGTGCTTTTATCAGTTTTGGTGTTGACAGGAGCGATGAGGTAATTAATAACGGGTTATAAAAACAAAGTCTATGATACAGCAAACAACTCCCCAGGATAAAGATCCCAAACTCTGGGAAATCGCCCAGAAAAGGGCCAGTTTTAAAACAAACCTGATCACTTATCTTGTCGTCAATGCATTTCTTTGGATACTCTGGTATATTTCGGATGGCAAAGACTATAGTAAAGGCCTGCCCTGGCCTATTTGGCCAACCCTGGGTTGGGGTGTGGGTATCATGTTTCATTATTTTGGAGCCTACGTATATCCCGAGGCCAACTCTGCAGAAAGGGAGTATGAGAAATTAAAAAGTAAACAATAATATATCAACCATTAAAAACTGATCAATAATGAAAAAGACAATTTTCTTCCTGGTGGCCACTTTCCTGGTGGCAACAAGTTTTTCACAAAGTGAAAAGTATATAGCTGCGATGAAAAAAAATATTGCAGATATAGACAGTGCATTAATTAAGAATGATGCAGCCCGGCTGGTAGATATTGCAGCCAGCTTTGAACGTATCGGCGATGCTGAGAAAACCCAGTGGCTTCCTTTTTATTATGCGGCGTATTGCCAGATCACATTTTCTTTTATTAAAAATGATCCTGCCAGTAATGATGGTATAGCTGATAAAGCAGACCAGTTGCTGGCGAAGGCAGAGGCATTGGAAAAAAGTAATAGTGAGATCAGCCTGTTAAAAGCAATGAGTGCTTCTTTGCGGATGCTGGTCAACCCCATGGAACGCTGGATGGACCTGGGACCCAAGATCCAGAACTATAGCCAGGATGCTATGACACAAGATCCCACTAACCCCCGTCCTTACTGGTTCAGCGGTGTTTCATTAAAAAATACACCGGAACAATTTGGTGGTGGTTGCGGAACTGCCAAACCCCAATTAGATAAAGCCATGGAATTGTTTGGAACATTCAAGCCTGCCAGTGAACTGCACCCGAACTGGGGTAAACAGGTTTGTGAAAGAGATGCAGCAGGCTGTAAATAAGTTCTCGGTCAGTATATGCCGGGAGGTTGATTAAGCAGCTTCCCGGTATACCTGTTTATAATTAAAAAATACTACTATGGCTGAAGAGAAATTTTCGCCTGAGCAAAGCCTGCAGCTTATCCAATCCATGATAAGCAAGACCAAACAGAATATGTCTGATAACAGCATCTATTTTCTTATCTGGGGATGGCTCACCTTTATTGCTTTTATCGGGCAGTTTATATTGAAACATATTTTGCAATATGAAAAGCATTACATGGTCTGGCTGGTAGTGATCATCGGTATTATTTTTTCTATTTACCAGGGAAAGAAAGATGAGAAAAAAGTGCGGGCCAAAACCTGGGTTGGGGAGAATATGAGTCATTTATGGGCAGGAATGGCGATCAGTTTTTTTGTGCTATCGATGATCATAACAAGAATGGGGTGGGGTACCGTGGTCTATCCTTTTTTTATTATGCTATATGGCCTTGGCACATTTGTATCCGGTAATTTTCTCCGGTTCCGGCCGCTTATTATTGGTGGTATCATTGCCTGGATATTGGCAGTTGCTTCCACCTGGGTAAGTTATGACTACCAGATGCTTTTTGCTGCTGCAGCTATTCTGTTCAGTTATATTATTCCAGCCTATATGTTACGCCGGAGAGATAAAATCAACAACCAATAATTTTGCCATGAATCAACCCGAAAAACAACTCACTGAAAAGGAAAGCCTTGATCTCATTGCCAAAATGATCAGTAAGGCCAAAGATTCCTATCATGATACGGGTATCGGCGCAATAATGTGGGGTGCCCTAATTGCAATTTGTTCAATTGTGAAATTGTCAGAGATTCATTTTGGGTACCAACTTCCTTTTGATATTTACCTGCTCACGTTTATAGCCGTCATCCCCCAAATATTCATTACGATCAGGGAAAAAAAGGAAAGAAAAGTAAAATCATTTGATGACAGTTATATGGACTATATCTGGCTGGGATTTGGCATCTGTATTTTCCTGTTGATTTTTATCGTTAATTCAGTATTTCATGTTTGGGAGCCTGTTGCCATTGAATACAGGCAATTGACAGGGCATCGTTCGGCTTTCCAGTTCAGCGAATTCATATCGCCACTTTTTCTCTTGTTATATGGCCTGCCAACGTTTATTACCGGGGCAGCTTGTAAATTTAAACCGATGTTGTGGGGTGGTATCTTTTGCTGGGTATGTTGTATTACCGCCATTTTTACATCCATAAAAATTGACCTCTTATTAACAGCTGCATCAGCTATTATGGCCTGGCTCATACCGGGTATTTTAATGGAGAGAGAGTACAGGGTATATAAGAAAGAACAAGCGGCATCGCATGTTTAAGGAACTTGATCCGATATTACATTCACAACTCCGGTTGGCTGTCATTTCACTCCTCATCAGTGTGAAAGAGGCAGAGTTTACTTTCCTGCGGGAAAAAACAAATGCTACTGCCGGTAACCTGAGTGTGCAGATACAGAAACTGAAGGAAGCGGGTTATATTGATGTGGTCAAACAATTCAAGGATAATTACCCGCAAACGATCTGTAAGATCACTCCGCAAGGAATAACTGCTTTTGAAGAATATGTAAAGAACCTGCAATCTTATCTTGGCACTAATACATGAGCCATGCATTTCTATTCTCTATTTAAACTTGTACATATTTTTGCTGTTGTTATTTTCCTTGGTAATATCATCACGGGTTTATTCTGGATGAAAAAGGCCGATAAAACAAATGACCGGTCTGTTATCGCATTTGCCATGAAGACGATCATTCGCAGTGACCGGCTTTTTACTATTCCGGGAGTGATCATTATTACCATAGGTGGATTTGCCACAGCCATAGAAGGAGGTATTCCACTTTTACGAACAGGATGGATATTCTGGTCCATTGTTATGTTCAGCTTATCCGGTCTTGTCTTTAGCTGGAAGCTGGCCCCTTTACAAAAGCAAATTTTCAAACTTGCTAATGTATCTGCGGATGAACTGTTTGATAAGGCTCTTTACCAGTCTTGTCTTAAAAAGTGGGAGAACTGGGGGTTAGTTGCATTGATTACCCCTGTTGCCGCCATGATCATGATGGTGCTGAAAATACCTGTGTGGTCAGTCTTTTAACTACCTGGCATTTATAAACGAGGAAGCCCTTTAGACAAAGGGCTTCTTCTCTTTTTGGTACTCTTTAGTGTATGTATGAAAAATGTAAAGATGGTACCCCTCAAAAACTTTTTTTGTTCCGGTAGGGTTGCAATACCAGTTGCGGTTGTTTGCTTCCGGGTTTCAATATTTTTTCAACGGCTTTTTTAAGGCCTTTTAATTTCTCTTGTAATGTGTTTTTTATTTCAGCCATGTTCCATGTTATAAATTACCGGCACTATTAACAGATACAATTTCAGAATAACTGATTTTTTTATCCTTCCCGATCATTTTTATCCGGAACTGTAGCTTTTCTTTTCCAATTTTTTCGAAATACTGGTAATTGTCCTTTTCTGCTTTTTCAGAACCGAAAACCAGTGCCGTCAGGCTAAAAATTTTCCCATCCGCACTTTTCTCCACTTCAAAAAGGTTTGTTGATTCATTGGCGTCCACTTCCCAATCAAGGATAACTTTATCATTATTGATTGTTGCCTTGAAACTGGTAAGCTTTGCAGTTGAGGCAGCAGGATTTTCCTGTGCAACCAGAGTTTGTGTCAGCAAGCTGAATATTACGGCGATCAGTACGGTTAAAATTTGCTTCATTTCCAGGGTTTGAATGATGGTCTTCAAGTCCCACAGAAATATTGGATCAAAGGGTGCGGTTCGCAGGAATTGGGAGAATTTAATCCGGGGAAAGCTACTTACGATGCAGACCTGTCAATGAATAAAGTAAGAGGCAGGTACGGGTTTTTACGTAGTTTTCCGGGTAAAAATGTGGTTTTCCGAATCGTAAAACAAACATAGGCATGCGTTGTTACTTATGCAAGCGAATTGGAAAATATATTTTCCAAAAGGTTAAATCGTTCATTTACAGCGGAAACCTTCAATACATTTGCATACTAAGTTTTGACCATGTCTTCTATTATACAGGTAAAGGATTTAAACAAAGATTTCGGGGAAATAAAGGCCGTCAGTAATCTCAGTTTTTCAGTTCCTGCTGGACAAGTGTATGGTTTTTTGGGCCAAAATGGTGCCGGCAAATCAACCACAATCAGGATGCTGCTAACCCTGATCAAACCAAGTTCAGGTACTATCCAGATATTCGGAATGGAATTGCAGAAACACCGGAAAGAGATATTACGGAAAGTCGGGGCGATCATAGAACGCCCCGATCTATATAAATACCTGACTGCCCTGGAAAACCTTCGGATATTCGGGATCATGAGTGGTATTAAAATTTCAGAAAAGAAATTAATGGACCAGCTGGCTATGGTAGGACTGGCAGACAGGGCACATAGTAAGGTGAAAACTTATTCCCAGGGAATGAAACAACGGCTCGGTATTGCCACTGCACTGGTGCATGATCCGGAGCTGATCATTTTAGATGAACCCACGAATGGATTAGATCCGCAGGGCATTGCTGATATAAGGAACCTGATCTTGCATCTTAAAAAAGATCTTGGTAAAACACTGGTTGTCTCTTCGCATTTACTGAGCGAAGTGGAACTGATCGCTGACTCTATGATCATCATTGATAAAGGGAAAAAACTGGTGGAAGGGAAAGTGAATGACCTGTTTGATCCTTCAGAAACGGTGGTAGAAGTGAAAACGGTCAATGACGAGATCGCCTTGGAAAAGTTAAAAGTGTCCCAACTGGGCCAGTTTATTTTAAATAAAAGAAATGATGCCATATTGCTGAAACTACACCGGGAGCAGGTGCCTGTTGTGATGAAGGAAATGGTACAGATGGATATCGGTATACTTTCATTTCACTCCAAACATTCGCTGGAAGATTATTTTTTATCATTAACAACTGCCAATCAGCATGTGGAAACTGTTGCAAATTGAATTATTCAAGATATTTAAAAGACCAAGAACTTATATTGCCTTTGGGGCAATCGCAGCTGTGGTTTTCCTGATACAGGTTGCCTTAAAGTTTGATGGCAAGTCGTATATCGATCTGTTGATGAGTAACCTCAAGGATTCGTTCGATTTTAACGATGATTTTAAACTGGACCTGCTCAATGGGTATCTTATCTGTTTTGTCATTTTGAATACATTATTGATTCAAATGCCTTTACTGGTGGCATTGATATCCGGAGATTCCATAGCTGGAGAGGCAAATATGGGTACACTCCGTCTCTCCCTGACCAAACCTATCAGCCGTACGCAATATATGCTGGTGAAATTTTTAGCTTCGGTGATCTATACCGTTGCTCTGCTGATATGGATGGCAGTGCTGGCGTTATTTGGCAGTATGCTGATTTTCGGAACCAATGATATGGTGGTGCTCCGTTCGGAAGGGATTGAACAGATACAAAGTTTTGATGTGATGTGGAGGTATATCGCTGCATTTGGTTATGCAGCGGTGGCATTGACCACGGTGTCAGCCCTTTCATTCTTATTAAGTGTATTTGCGGAAAATTCTATTGGCCCGATCATTGCCACAATGAGTATTGTGATAGTGTTTACCATACTCTCTGAAATGAATATCCCGATTTATGACCAGACAGTAAAGCCTTATTTATTTACATCCCACATGGTGGCCTGGAAAGGTTTCTTTTATGTAAAGGCCGATGCAGAAGGGACAACTATCAACGGGAGTATCGAGAATCTGCCTGCAATTATGCGTAGTTTAAGTGTCCTTTTGATTTATATAGGCTTGTTTTTCGGTAGTGCTGTATGGGTGTTCAGGAAAAAAGACATTCTGACTTAAAATTAATTTGTATGATGGAAAAAATGTGTCGTTTGATCCCGGGTAAAGTAATACTTATGCTGACAGTCATTCCCTTTTTGACTGGCTATAGGCTCAAGACTTCTACCCCGGAAGAGGTTATTGCCAATGTGAGAGCTAAATTGGATAAAGTAAATGACTACGAGGCCAGCGGTAAAATGAAGACCAATGTGATTTTCATTAAGGCGCCGATCGCTAAAGTGAAAGTGTATTTTAAAAAACCGAATAAGTTACGGATCAATAACGAAAGTGGTATATCCTTCATTCCTAAAGGCTCTGTAAATATCAACCTGAGTAATATTTTCCTGAATGGAACGACCAGTTTCGATATTATTGATGTGGGCCATGAAGCCGGGACAAACCTGCGTATCATTAAACTGCTGCCGAAGGATGAGAATTCAGATGTGGTGTTGTCAACACTTTATATTGATGAGTCACAGTCGCTGATCAAAAAAGCAAAAACCACAACTAAAGACAATGGTACTTACGAGCTGGATATGACTTACGGGAAATATGCGGAGTATGGACTGGCGGATAAAGTGATCTTTAGTTTTAACACTAAGGATTATAAACTGCCCAAGGGTATCACATTTGACTATGATGATGGTTCTAAAAAGGAACAAGATCCTAATAAGCTGAAAAATAAAAAAGGTAAAGTAGAGATTGTTTACTCCAGCTATTCGATTAATAAAGGTGTATCAGATACGGTTTTCCAGTAACCGGTTTATCCTTCATCAATTCTTTCATCCACTGCATTGGCCAGGAAGGAAGGGGTCATTTTTTTCAACGGATTCTTACGGTTTTCCTCATACTCGCCTCTGCGATTGATAATATCAATACATTCAAATATGGCAGTAATGAAGGAGGATGCATCGGCTTTGTCTTTACCGGCTATATCAAAAGCCACACCATGATCTGGTGATGTTCGAACCGCAGGAAGGCCTGCAGTATAATTAACACCTTCTCCACTGGCTAATGTTTTAAAAGGAATAAGTCCCTGGTCATGATACATAGCCAGCACCGCATCAAATTTGTCAAAACTGCGACGGGCAAAAAATGCATCGGCACTGTAAGGGCCAATTACCAGCATATTACTATTCTTCGCTTCTTTGATTGCAGGGCGAATAATTGTTTCTTCTTCATTGCCGATCAGGCCTTCATCGCCGGCATGCGGGTTTAATCCTAATACCGCAATGCGGGGTTTATCAATTCCAAAATCTTTTTGGAGGCTTTGGTGAATAATATTCAGTTTGCTGACAATCTTTTCTTTGGTAATATGTTTTGCAATGTCGGCAACAGGAATATGCTCTGTCAGCAGGGCCACCCTGAAATTGCCAGCACAAAGCATCATGGCCACATCGTTACCTCCAAACATAGCTTTCAGATAAGGAGTATGGCCGGCGTAATTAAAATCAGCAGACTGTATATTTTTTTTATGAATAGGCGCTGTCACCAGGCCATCGATCTGTTTTTGTTTTAAAGCGGCTACTGCCGTTTGCAGGGAAAGCACGGCATATTTTCCTCCCGTTTCAGTTAACTGCCCGGGGTTGATTTCCACTTCTTCTTCCCAGCAGTTGAAGAGGTTGATCTGTTTATGATTCAGCCGGCTGAATTCTTTGGTGCTTTGGTAGCTAAAGTGAAGATCCGGCATCGATTTCTTATAGAAATTGATGGCTTTATTAGAAGCAAAAATAACCGGGGTGCATTGTTCCAATATGCGGTTGTCTGAAAATGTTTTAATGATCAGCTCAATGCCGATGCCATTCAGATCGCCGCAGGAAATGCCAATAACAGGTTTTTGCTGGTTCATGAGTTAAGAATTAGCTATAAAAATACAGAATTAATTACAGTAATCATTGCTGAAGTCATTACTGCGGGTAACGGCTTTTTAGAGTGTTATACCAACGGGCTTAATAGAGATTAAAACTGTGAGTATTGATTTTTTACAATTCCGGAGTAGCAAGATTGGTTATTAATTAACATCCGACTGTAAATGGGTTGTATTTTTTAACATGAGACAGATCATAAGTGTTAACCAGTAACAGCGTGTAGTGAAAGTAATGTAGTATAGTAAACCAGTTGGATTTAATACGCCGGACTTATACGGATATCATGGATTTTAAATACATACGCTGACTGTTATCATAGTTTCCTACTACATTTTTGATTTATTTAGACGTGATAAAAGAAGTTCGTATGCATACAGCCTGTTGATGATCGCAGGAATTCTGAGTGCTATTTGTATGACTTTTATAAATCCGGTAACCTTCTATGAAACTTATAACGACTATACAGAAAGGCGTATTTTTCTCTCTTGTCTTTAGCTCTCTTTCCTTTTTTTCCTTTGGGCAGACTACTATAATCTCTTACGGTAGTTCCTGGAAATACTGGGCTAATAACCTGGCTAATTATCCAACTGGTTGGCAGAACAGTGCCTTTGATGATTCCGCATGGCCTGCTGGTAATGGTGAGCTCGGCTATGGAGATGGTGATGAGACCACCTGTGTTCCTGCCGGTGGCGGTGGAACCCTTTGCTTGCCTTCGGGAAATAAGTATGCTACAACTTATTTCCGGAAAACCATTACTATCAGTAACCCCCTTTTGTTTACAAACTTTTCGTGTAATGTGGAACGGGATGACGGATATGTGGTTTATGTAAACGGAACAGAGGTGGGAAGGGATAACCTGCCGGCTTTTCCAGCTGCTATCAGTTATGGAACTTCCGCATCAGCTGCTATAGAGGATGGAGTTACCAGTTTTACTATCCCTAATACTGCCTTTGTTGCTGGTGATAATATGATCGCTGTTGAAATTCACCAGGCTTCTGTTTCCGGGACACCACCCACATCAACCAGTTCAGATATATCTTTTAACCTGCAGTTGACAGCTAATGACGCCTTTTCTGCAACGCTTGCAAGAGGGCCTTACCTGCAAATGGGCAGCCAGACCGCCATTACTGTACGCTGGAGAACTTCAACATCGCAAAACTCAAGAATAGAAATAGGTACCTCATTCGGGTCTTATCCCACTGTGATTTCTGATGCAGCAAACGTTACTGAACATATCGTAAGTGTTACGGGATTGAGTCCCGATACAAAATACTATTACCGCATTGGGAACAGTACCAATATGGGAGCCCCGGATGCGGATAAATTTTTTAAGACTGTTCCACCTGCCAGTACAACAGGAAAGATCAGGATCATTGCATTTGGTGATTGTGGCCGGGGCAATATTGCCTACCAGGATGAGAACCTTGCTAATTACAGAAGTTTCCTTGCCACCAATAGTATAGATGCTGCTGATGCATGGTTACTACTTGGTGATAATGCCTATAATTCAGGAACAGATGCTGAATACACAACAAACTTCTTTGATATTTATAGCGATAATCTTTTAAAAAATCATAAACTCTATCCTTCTCCGGGTAATCATGATTATGGAAACAATGCTGGAAATAAATCATCCCGTGCCATGCCATATTATAATTGTTTTACGGTGCCACAGGCAGGAGAGTGTGGCGGAGTAGCTTCTAACAAACCTAATTTTTATTCATTCGATATTGGTAATATCCATTTTCTTTCCCTTGATTCATGGGGAATCGAAACAGACCTTACACATATGGGTACCGGCGGTTCCACTATGTTAAAAACCTGGATCGATGCAGACCTTGCCGGCAATACACAGAAATGGACAGTGGCGTACTGGCACCATCCGCCTTATACAAAAGGAAGTCATGATTCTGATGCTGAATCTGAACTGGCGGCTATTCGGCAGAATTTTATTACCTACCTGGAATCAAGAGGTGTTGATATGATATTATGCGGCCATAGCCATGGATACGAGAGAGGATATATGTTGAAGAATTATACGGGTTCCTGGAGTTCTTTTAATGCAGGTACTCATGCTGTAAGCACATCAAGTGCAACTTATACAAGTAACAGCACTTGTCCATACGTTTATAATTCAACACCCCTGAATCACGGAACCGTCTATGTGGTATCCGGGTCTGCAGGTGCAAGCGGAGCTAATACGGCAAGCTTTGGGACCAATGCTATGCCATATGCGCTTAACGACGGAGGTGTTTTCTATTTTGAAACAGAGGATAACCGGTTAGATGCAAAAATGCTAAGAAGGGACGGAACCATATTTGACAGGTTTACGATCCTGAAGGATGTAAATAAGTCAGCTACTCAGAATATCATAACGGGCAATACAGCAGTACTTACAGCTTCCTGGCCCGGGAATTACAGCTGGAGTAATGCAGCAACAACCCGTTCTATCAATTTTACCCCGCTTGTTTCAGGCTCAACGAATTTTACTGTTACAGATGATTATGGATGTGTGACAGACCAGTTTACTGTAAATACAACAGGGCTATTGCCAGTTGACCTGCTGAGTTTTGATGTGCAGTTGAACCGTAATAAGAAAGTGGATATTCAATGGTCCACAGCAACGGAATCAGGAAATGATCATTTTAGCATAGAAAGATCGGCAAATGGCAATGATTATACTGTTCTTACCAGGATATCCGGTAGTGGCAATTCAACCAGTATTCAGCGATATTCATTTATAGATGATTCTCCGTTGCCCGGCATTTCATTTTACCGGTTATCTCAAAAAGATCAGAACGATAATACTGCTTATCTGGGGGTTAAAAAAATTATAAACAACTATACTGATGATTTTGAAGTTAGAACTCTTTCAGCAGTTAACAGCAGGTTGATAGTTGAGATCAGTACAAAAAAGCAGGCAAATTGTTATCTAAGGGTGCATGATATCGCTGGCCGGGAAAAGCTAAGGGAACGAATAAGTCTGACACCTGGTATAACAAGAAAAGAAATTACACTTACCGCGGGAACATACATATGGGAGGCGAGAGAAGAAAACGGAGCTATTCATTTTCAGAAAGTAGTAATGTATTAAAGAGAAACATATTTGACTATGATATTTTGAAACCCTGTCCGGTACATGAAAACGAACAACTATATTATAACCCTGTTTGCCGTATTGATCAGTTGTAGTACAACTGGCCAGGTATTGCGTGCCTTTAGCCCACGTTACAGTAATCCCTCTGTTAGAGGTAATATAGTTTTTGTTTCAAACAATAGTATTACCTCATCAGGAGTCAACACAACAGAGACTCCTCCAGGAGGTACTGCTGTTAATAATGGCAATGCAGGTGCGAATATCAATATAACAGGTACAACGCTTATACCATTTGGATCGGTATGGAAGTATTATTCCACAGGTGCTGCCCCTGCCGGTGCCTGGACAAGCCTTGGATATAATGATGCGGCCTGGTTATCTGGGGCAAGTGAATTAGGATATGGGGATGCTGATGAAGCAACCTGTATTCCTTCGGGTGGTGGCGGAACCTTATGTACACCCACAGGAAATAAATATATTACAAGTTATTTTCGGAAAACAATCAATATTCCCAATGCGTCTCTATACGGCACCTATCAATTTAATGTGGAAAGAGATGATGGATATGTGGTGTATGTGAATGGCACCGAAGTGGCAAGAAATAATATGCCCGCTGGCCCTGTTGTGTATGCAACAGCAGCTTCCTCTGCGATTGAAGATGCGGTGATCAGTTTTTCAATTGCCAATACTTTTTTTGTGAATGGTAATAATGATATTTCAGTGGAGATTCACCAGGCTAATGCTACCAGTTCGGACCTTTCTTTTAACCTTGAACTGACAGGGGCTGATCCTGCTATATTTAATTCTTCTTCTGCAGATCTATCATTGCCTTCCTGTACGCAGGTGCTTTTTGCTGGCTTATATTGGGGCGCTTCACAGGGTACTGACGGAACCAATACCAGCTGGATCACTAATGAAACCTCGGTAAAATTAAAAATACCAGGTTCGGCTATTTTCCAGAACCTCTCTTCAACCCAAACAGATTATCATAATAATACCTTGGTGCCGGGGCTGCCACACACCGGGTATCGATGTTTTATTGATGTCACCTCCTTGATCAATACATTAAATCCTAATGGTACGTATACAGTAGCTAACCTGGCAAGCCCTGCTGGTATTATAAATGCTTCGGGAGGATGGACGATTGTTATTGTGTATGCTGATCCTGCCACTATTGTAAGAAATCTCACCGTCTTTGATGGTTCTGCCATTATGAATGGAGGTGATCCTCCATTATATGTTCCGATAACCGGTTTTTTAACTCCTCCATCCGGCCCCGTTAGTTGTGAACTCGGTGCGGTAGTGTTTGATGGCGACAGGGTATCAACAGATGAATACTCTTTTAAACAGAATTCAAACCCCTTAGTAGGTGTTTATACAAGCCTGACTCCGAATGCCACTGCTAACCTGAATGATATGTGGAACAGTACGATCAGTTATAAAGGGACAGTGGTAACCACCAGGAACCCGGCGCATCAGAATACACTGGGTTATGATGCAGATATTTTAGTGGTGCCCAATGCGCTGAATGCAGTTCTTGGCAACAGCCAGAATTCTGCCAGTATTAGATTTAGTTCTCCCTCAGAAAACTATATGCTGCAGGTGGCTACTACTTCTATATCCCAGTATACTCCGTCATTTAATCTTTCTAAGACGTCAACCGATATTAACGGCGGATCCCTGCTGCCAGGTGAACAACTCCGTTATGATATTACCTACCAGAACGGGGGAAATGATATCAGCACAGGAACTATTATTTATGATAACATACCAACTGGTACAAGCTATAAGGCGAATAGTCTACAAATAGGAGGGATAGCAAAAACTGATGCAACAGGAGATGATGAGGCAGGGTACGATTTTGCGAATAATCGTGTTGTTTTCAGAATTGGAACTGGTGCAAACGGCACAACAGGTGGTGAAGTAAGCCCTGCCGCTTCCGGCACAGTAAGATTTGAAGTATATGTGGCTAACTCCTGTGATGTATTTGCCTGTAATAATACAATTAGTAACAGGGCATGGATCAGCTATGCCGGGAAATTATCACTGATAAACCTGGCCGACTCAAGTGGGGTAATGACAGCAGGATGTAATGTGCCCGGCCCCGTTACGAATACAGTGGCAGGAACTTGTTCTCCTTTAATTGATACCATACTTGTCAATAACTGCCCTTCAGTAACAGTCCTGTTACCGGTGATCAGATACGCCGGCTACCGGTTCTATACAGCCATGCCTTTTACAGCGGCTAATGAATATAATCCTGCTGTACCTGTTTCTTTAACCCGCCATTTTTATGCGTTTTATGACGGGCCTGGCTCCTGTGATGATACACTGGATATAAATGTATTTATTATAGCCTGCCCGGATATTGATGATGATGATGATGGCATTCCCGACTATGTAGAATTAGATAACCCGGTAGCTTTACAGGATGCAGATACAGATGGTATCCCTAACTGGAATGATAATAATTACCCTGGTTATATAGATAACAATGCAGATGGTTTCAATGACAATTTTGATCCCGGGGCGGATTCAGATGCAGACGGCATACCGAATTTTTATGATACAAATTTCCCGGGTTGGGTGGATAGTAACAGTGATGGCGTAAATGATACTATGGACAAAGACCTGGATGGTATTCCTAATAATCTTGACCTGGATAGCGATAACGATGGTATCCCGGATGTAGTGGAGAGTTTTGGCGTCGATGCCAACGGCGATGGGAGAATTGACAATTATACAGAAACGGATAATGATGGATTATCCCAAAATGTAGATGCCAATAATACCGGGGTTGCTGGTTCAGGAGTGGCACTGGGTGCTCTTGATACAGATGGAGATGGTATTGGTAATTATCTTGACCTGGATAGTGATAATGACGGCATCCCGGATGTGGCCGAAGTATATGGTACCGATACGGGTAATAATGGAAGAATTGACAATTATACAGATTCGGATGGCGATGGGTATGCTGATACAGTGGATGGAGATGTTGGCAATGATGGCACGGCAGAAAATGCAGGTTCTTCTTTACTCCGGACAAGTAATGATGGTAATAATGATGGCAGGGCTGACTCGTTTCCCTATAAGAATATCGATAGGGACAGTAAGCCTAATCCTTATGATCTTGATAGTGATGGCGATGGTTTAACAGATGTAAGAGAAGCGCAGTTTGCAGATGCAGATTTTAACGGTCGTATTGATGGTGTTTTGAATAGTGATGGATGGAATAGCGGTATAGCGTCCTCCGGTTCTTTATCACTTCCCAATACAGATGGCTCAGGAAGGTATAACCTGTATGATATTGATGCAGATGATGATGGTATTCCTGATAATGTGGAAGGTATGTCAACACCAGGATATTTATTACCGGCAGGCCTTGATAGTGATAATGATGGTATTGATAATACCTATGATAATTTTGCCAGTTTTGGTGGTAACGGAGTAGCCCCTTATGATAATGATGGAGATACTGTACCTGACTATCTCGACCTGGATACAGATAATGATGGAGTACCTGATATAATAGAGGGAAATGATTTTAATTTTAATGGATTTCCTGATGACAATGTATCCCTGACGGGTATGGATACAGATGATGACGGGTTGGATGACCGGTTTGATAACAATAATTTGAATGCTGAAGCAACATCCGCCTATATGGGTAATGGTGGTACCACTTCTGGTGATCCTACTCCCGGTTCGGTTACTACGGTGCAGCATACAGCCATCGCATCGGGTCTTGGCTGTCCTGTAGAAAGAGACTGGAGATGTATCTGGTATATACTGAGTTGTGATATCATCAGCTTTAAGGCCGTCTTACAAGATCAGCAGGTAGTAATGGATTGGGAAACCCTTTGCAGGCAATCAGTTGATCACTTTGTGATCGAAAGAAGTACTGATGGTTCCTCTTTCAATGATGTTATAAGGATATTGGGAAGGCCTGTAATCAACGAAACCGAATTGTATACTGCGAATGATAATATTCCGCTAATTCATACAGATAAGATCTATTACCGGCTACGAACAATACTGACCAGCGGTAAAGTAAGTAAAAGCAGTATCATCGTTATTCAGCCAGGCAAGAGTAGTATTATATCTATGCAAATAGCCCCTAACCCTGTCAAAGATCGTGTACAGCTACTCATCAGCAGCAATCAATCCTGTACAACTGGTATAACTATTTATGATGCCAGCGGTAAGAGTATTTATCAGCAAAGGGACAACATATTACCCGGCAGCACAATGATTCAGTTAAGCCTGCCATTGGATATTTCTAATGGTATATATTATCTTTCTTTGGATTGTGGTGGAAAACTGCTAACGAGTAAATTCGTTGTATTTAAGTAAGCGTAATATTTTTGGCATCAGGTAGTACACTGCTCACTTACCGGCAAGGTTTGATTTCCAATCGTAACAGATTTCCTGGAGACCGTATTTATTTTCCGGATAGGAACTATATAAGAACGGTGTATCCGGGAGAATTCTGTTTCGTCAAAAAGATCCTCAAAGTATTTCAGGTTATGAAGAATAAGTAAAGGGCTCGTAGCAGTTTTGAGATACACTTTTGTATAGTCTTTGTAACCTTCAAGGTAAAGGATATCGTCGTAGAAAAGTTTATGGAGTTTATGAGAGACGTTGATGAAAAAGTAATCTCTTTTTACCACGCCTTTATTGTTCTTCAGTTCGGTGTATTCCTTTACCCGGTTACAGGCAGCAATGAATTTTTCAAACGATACGGGTTTAAGTAAATAATCGATCGCTTTGAGTTCAAACCCATCAATTGCAAACTCACTGTAGGCAGTTGTAAAAATAACTTCCGGTTTATGTGCCAGGGAGCGAAAGAAATCAATACCCGAGATATCCGGCATTTTAATATCAAGGAACAGGAGATCGACCTGTTGAGATTCCAGCAAGGGCAAAGCCTGCAGGGGTTCTTCAAATCGTCCGGCAAGTTTTAAGTACGGCGTTTTGCGCACATGATCTTCCAGTAGCTGCAAAGCCAGCGGTTCATCATCGATGAGTAAGCAGTTAATCACTGTTTAAATTGATTTTGAGATTAACGATATGCAAATGATCGTTGTGGACGATATCGAGCCAATATTTACCAGGATACAATAAATCGAGTCTTCGTATAACATTCTTTAGTCCTAATCCACCGTTGGCAAAGCTATTTGTTTCCGTTACCGGATTACTGACCAGCAGTGTTAATGTTTTTTCAAAAATCTGCAGCTGTATTTTAACAACAGAAGGGTTAGTGTAGCTGATGCCGTGTTTAAAAGCATTTTCTACAAAAGTGATGAGAAGCAAAGGGGCAATCTGGTGAGCGGTCGCTTCACCCGTTACCTCATATTCAATTTTTACTTTCTGCGAAAGCCTTAGTTTTTGCAGATCAACATAGTTACTGAGATACTGAATATCTTTGGAAAGAGCTACTTTGTCCTCACCTGATTCATATAGCACATATCTTAGCAGGTCGGATAATTTCAGTATGGAATGTTCCGTATGTTCTGATTTGGCATGTGCCTGCGAATAAATTCCATTAAGTGTGTTAAACAGGAAATGCGGGTTGATCTGAGATTTCAGAAAATTTACTTCTGCATTCAGGTTCGCATTTTCCAATATTTTTTTCTCATTCTGACTTTTGACAAATGAGTGAGCCAGCCGTATGAATCCTCCCATCAATAACAATAAAGCAAACGAGCTGATCGTGTTATTAAGGCTCATGGCCCAGATACCTTTGGGAACACCAAACAAACCGAGTTCCCGCATAGGAAATCCAGGTATTGCCCTCGCAATGCTATCAGTTAGCGGAATGCCCGCAGCGTATGGCCGGGAACCGTAGATTGAATCAGTGCTGATCATTACATCATTAATCAACACCACTCTTCCATCACGGGTAACGGAGGTAATTGAATTTTGTTTTTCAGCCGGAGGTAAGGGCGCCTGGAAGAATTGAATAGGCCCGCCCGGTCTGTCAAAATAGCTAAACCTGACCGCCAGGTGCTGGGAGAAATACAGTAGAAATGCAAGAATTACCAGCCCGCTATAACTGAAATATTTTTTCTTTTCAAAAAAGGAGGGAATTAGCCAGTAGTAATGCAGGTAAAATAGGACGATCAATACCAGTTTGTCAAGAACTTCACGGGTTATGAACCGGTTGTCATTTACTCTAACGGGATACAGCATTACCGGCAGAAAGAAAAAAAAGCACCAGCCGGTAATATGTATAAGGATGATCAGCAGGATATGTATCCAACTGCTGGCTTTTTTAAAGCCAAACAATGTAAACAGGAAGCTGCTAATACTTTCCCTGCTCTCCATTTGCTGTGTCATTCATATTGAATAATTTTTGAAGCTCAAAAGTAGTTACCACCGGCGGCTTCCCTCTTTTCATTTTGTTAATTATCAGTGAAGCTGTTTTTTCAGCTTCTTCTTGACAGGGAAAGCCCTTGTTGCCACTGATAACAGGGATAGATTCCTGGTGAATGAATAACTTACCATCCACCAGGATATCGTATCCCCAACCACTGACAGCCTTAAAAACCCTGCTGTCAAACCTGTGTTGCTTTTTCTCTTTCGTAAAGTGAAGAAGAATTAAAATGGACAGGATTGCCGATACACTAAGTATGACTATATGCTGATATTTAGTGTTCATTAATTGTCATCATCATTTTGTTCTGCAGAAGGATCAAATTCATACATATTATCAAATGATAATGAACCGCTGCGCCCGGTCAGCAGGAAGCCACGGTTACTTAATGTAAATGCAGCAGCACCTACCCTTGCCGATCCTTCAAAAGCGGTTTTCTGTGTCCACAGGTCGGAGGAAGGATCGTACTGCCAGGTGGTGGAAATATAAGAACTGTTTTCCCCGGAGGTAATAAAGGCATAGTTGCCCATTACAAATGCCACCCCATTACTGCGCTGAATAGTATAGTCGTCGTCGTAGTCATCATCACTGACATTGGATATTTTTCTTTTCTCCGTCCAGGTATCAGCTGCTGCATCATATGCCCACAGATCATTGATGGAAGCACCATTGTTATTACCAGAGCAGATATAGGCTTTATCATTTATCACAAAACTCATGGCAGCAGACCGCTTACTGCCTCCTAGACTTGCTTTTTGTACCCATGTGTCAGTCCCCGGATCATATTGATAAAGATCCTTGAGATAGTTGCCATCAAACCCACAAGAAATATAGCCTTTGCTACCGGCAGTAAAGCTCACAGCATCATAGCGGCCACTACCCGCAAAATCTGCTTTTTGTGTCCATCTGTTGGTGGAAGGATCGTATTCCCAAAAATCATTCAGTTTGCTTACACCATCATAGCCGGTACCTACATACCCTTTTGCATTAATAGCAAAGCCAATAGCTGAATTCCGGGCTACACCTGGGAGATCTGCTTTTTGTGACCAGTATTGCCGGGCAAGGCTAAATTCCCAGCAATCTTTGAAACGGTCACGATCAGTAGTACCGGTGGTAAGGTATACATAATCACCAATCGTAAATGTCACAGCTTCGCTTCGGGCATTGCCATCGAAGTCAGAACTTTTTTCCAGTTCCCGATCAGGTCGTCATCACTATCGCTTGAAGAATCACAACCCTGGGAAATAATGGTTGAAGAAAGAACCATGATACTACCCAAGAGGTACGAGTATTTTTTTTGCATAACTGATTTTTGATAAAAGTAGCAGCAGCTGTATCAAACAGTATCCTAAAATAGACCAGCACCTATACTGAACCGATGAACGATGTGCTGAAATCTATTTAATAAAAAAGCAGCTTAACAGGGAAAACTATACCGGTTTTTAAGCTCATCCATGCAGAAGCTGGATTGGCCGATTTTAAAGACCGGTTAATATACTATAACAATTTAGCGGCCATAACCGGGAATAAATTGCGCCGGCTTATCAATATATTCTATATGCTGTCAATTCAACTCCAGAAAGTAGTACTGGTATTCCCTGTTTTTTTATTGCTTGTTCTGTCCTGTACCAAAAAAGAGATTGAGTTTGGGGAAGAGCCGGAGAATAGCTACACAAAACTTATTTATATTGATACTGTCGGGGTGCAGCTTTCCACCCTGGTAACTGATTCTTTTGCTACTAATGGTGTTACTTCTTTATTGTTAGGAAAATACAAAGACCCTTATCTTGGTATCATCAGCACCAGCCCCTTTTTTCAACTAAACCCGGTATCTGGGTCTGTTGATATTCCTTCCACAGCAGTTTTTGATTCATTGGTCTTTATCATACGGCTCAATAAATATTATTACGGAGATACCAGCCGTGTACAAACTATTACCGTGCATGAGTTGGCTCAGTCAATCAGTTATTCCTATAACGATAAATTATACAACAGCAGCTCCGTGGCAAGAAAGCCGGTACCTCTAGGTAGCCGGACGCTGAAAATCAGCCCGGCTACTACTGATTCTGTTGTTATACGGTTGAATGATGTGAAAGGAACAGAATTATTTGAAAAACTGAGACAGCGTTCCTCTGATGTAACCAATACAGATGAGTTTCTCAATTATTTCAAAGGAATAAATCTTTCTGTAGGTGATAACGATACCACAGCGGTATATGGCCTGAGCGGATCTGTATCCATGCTGATGCGGGTTGTATATCATCATACCACACCGGCAATTGAGAAGAAGTATGTTGACTTTACAATGAACCCTAACAGCTATACATTTAACCAGGTATTGGCTGACAGAACGGGCACAACCCTTCCTTCTTCGGGGTCCCGGTTGCAGGAAATCAGTTCCACTCAAACAGGAAATGTAGCTTTCACGCAATATGGCACAGGGCTTTTGTTGAAAATGACTTTTCCCTCCCTGCGGGATATTATCCGGAATGATGATATTGTAAAGCTGCTGAGGGCAGAACTCATCATCAGGCCTGCCTACCTCAGTTTTGACCGTTACCGGTATAAGCTTCCTTCCTCTCTATACCTTGCTCAAACCAATGGCTCGAATATTATCGGGGAAGTTATTTTGGATTCAACAGGTGCCAACCAGGTAATTGCTCCTTCCATTGATGCTATTTACGGCGAAAATTCTCATTACAGGTTCAATGTTACCGGCTATATCAATCAATTATTGGTGAATCCCGGCAGTGAAGATTATGGCTTTTTCCTGATGGAGGATAGGGGAAGTACTTCGATGCAGGTAAATAGAACGGTTATTAACGATGCTAACAGATCCAATTACAAAACCCAGCTTCTTCTTTCTGTATTAGTCATTAATCAATAAACTATGCAACAAGTTAATCCGGCTAAATTTCCTTTCCTGTTGCTGATACTGCTTAGCGGTTTGCAGGCAGGAGCTCAGACTATGAATAGCCCTTATTCTGTTTACGGTATCGGCGATATTGATTTCAAGTCCTATAACCGCACCAGTGGCATGGCAGGTACAGGGTTGGCCCTGAGTTCAAATAAGTATATCATTAATAACAATCCTGCATCCATTGCAGCACTGGAAAGAAGTTTTTTTATTGTAAATATATCCACGACGGGTAAATCGGCTACTTACCAGGGCGATCCTATAACAGCTATCAATAATAAAAACCAGGATTTCTGGATCAAGGGAGTATCGCTGGCTGCTAAGATCAATAAGTCATGGGCAAGTAATATTGGCTTTGGCCAATTTAGTAATGTGAATTACAAGTTTACCGGTGAACAGGCAATAGAAGGAACAACCCGGGTTTATACCACAGCGTATGAAGGCGATGGAGGGCTGAATGAGTTTTACTGGAATAATGCTGTTGCATTAAATAAGCACTTTTCTGTTGGGATAAAGTCATCTTTCATTACGGGTACTATTAACCAGTCAGAAACATTATATGAGCCTTCTTTACAAAGCACTATTATAACAAAGCAACAGGATTACTTCAACAATTTTCGTTTTCAATACGGAGTTTTATATACAGGCCGGCTCAGTAAAAAATGGGATCTGGCATTGGGGGCCCGTTATTCAGGGAAAACAAAATTAGCTGCGGAGCGGTCATTAACAGTGACACAGGATGATGAAGTGATTGTTGAGGATGAGTTTATTAAAAAGGACCGTTTTTTTTTGCCGGCTACCTATGCTGGAGGTATAGCATTTACGAAGAATAAGAAAACTACTTTTTCTGCCGATTATACCTATGAGGATTGGTCAGCACTTAATATCCGGGGAAATGGATGGAAATATAAAAGCGGCCAACGATTATCTGCCGGTGTTGAGTTCTCTAAACAGCTGCAATACTGGAATAAACCGGAAGAACAAAAATTTTATCAATTGGGCGCCGTCTTGAATAACTCTTATCTGCAGGTGAGAGGTGTACCTATAAGGGACTACGGTATCACTGCCGGGATGGGGGGGAGGCTGGGTAATAGTTTGCTTTATTCTTTGTCTGGGGAATTTGGCGTCCGGGGCAGTACGAACTCGGGCCTGATCAAAGAAAATTATTTCCAATTCACTCTTTCTCTTTCTTACCGCGACTTTTTATTCAGTAAAGGAAGAAAATATAATTAGTAAGTATGAAACTAAAGATGTTCTTAGCCGTGTTGATATTGATGAACGGTAAAAACCTGTTATATGGTCAGGTTGTTAAAAAATACCATTCTGTTTTATTGGGAATGGAATCCCTGCGTATCAAAGATGAGTCGGTTTTGCCGGTTTCGGTAACCGGAATGGGTAGCGGTATTGGTTATCGCTACAGAAAACAAACTTCAACCAGGAATTCTGTTTTTTCAATAGCGTGGACGAAAGCTTTATTTTCTTCAGCTGATAGCAGGCTACAACTAAATAAATTTTCTATAATGCTGTCGGATGGTTTTTTGATCAACAGAAAAGGAGCAGGCTTCTTTAAGGCGTATTGGGGATATAGCATTGATGCCAATCCTTCGTTCCTGAAACTTCGAGATAAGCAATTCGAAAAGTTTAGCTGGAATTCGGTGAATTCTTTGAACATTTACCAGGCCTATACCTATAAATGCAAAAGAAGCAGTTTTTCTTTTTCTTTTCATATTCCAGTGATTGGTTTTTCATCACGGCCAGATAATAACACAAAATACCCCACTGACTTCAACGGGGTTTTGTATAACAGTTATAGCAACTTATCGCTTACTTCATTGCATAACTATAAGGCAGTTAACCTGGATTTGAGCTATGGACACCGGATAAATGGTAAATGGAATTTTAACGCCGGATTGAATTACCGGTATAGCGATCTTGAAACAACACTGCCTGTACAACTGCAGTCTGCAGGTATACAGGCAGGTCTCTTATTCCAAATAGATTAGCTTATTTACCGATCAATTGCTGGGAAGTAATATTGGATAACTCAACCTTGTTTTCCTGTTTTTGTTCAGTGTCAAAATTAACATCCACCCGCAGGGCTTTCAGGCCAATTACTCCCTGCAATTCTTCCAGCTCCAGTTTTTCAACCGGACCAGGTTTGATGAGTTTCTGGTTTTGTAAAAACTCAATATACTCCATGTATTCACCGGCATCTTTTGCCTGGGAATACACAATGGCGATCTTGCCCGGCTGTGTCAGTCTTTCGTTCGTATCCTTGATCCGTACTTTATCAATTCTTTTCTTAATGATCTCGTACCGGATATTATACGCTCCATCCACATCAAATTTTCTTTCTTCCGTTCTGAAACTGATAGAAAGAGGGATACTGTGGGAAAGGATCAGCTGGGTGGTCTTTAAAGGATGGCTGAGTTCGGCTTCCAGTTTATGCGTAACTCTTGCCGCTTTAGCCAGCACTGTGAGTTGCCACATTTTCATATTCCGGAGATAGAGCTCATCAAATTTTTTCCTTGGTGTAATGGATTGTCCCATGTAAATATTGAACTCGACTCCATCGGTTACATATCTTTCAAAATAGTGCGGGTACACTTTCTGTGCAGAAACCTGCTCTTTATCGATCATCCGGGCCAGGGTATCATTGATCCTTGCAATGCTGTTCTCGTATTCCTTCCGGTGATGATAGATCATATTCAGTTGCGGATCCAGTGCCGCAAAATAATGTTCAATATCATTTTTCAAGGCCGGCAGGGTGCTGCGCAGGTGGTTAAAGATGGATACAACCTGGTTTTGCATAAATTCGTGAATGGTGATCTCCTCTTCAGATAATAAAACATCGGAGGCGGAAGCAATATATTTATCCAGTTTGAACTCGATTTCCTGTAACAACGGAAAGGGCATTTCAAGATGAGCTTTTCTTAATACCCGCTGTGCCATTTCTAATTGTTCGATCAGGTCTAATTGAATCGAATGTGATCTTTCAGTGGATGAATTACGGATATCAATAGCACCATACAATGGGTATACTTCAGGGAAGCTTATCCGTTCGATACGGGCATCTTCCTGGTGTTGCTGATTAACAATGAAATTCAACGCCACTTCGGTGAACTTCCATTCAACAGATGGCTGAACAGCAGTGAATTTATCCTTAATGACCCGGTCGATTTTATTATTCAGGTTCTCTGCCCCTTTTTCAAGGGCCAGCACAAACAACGGGATGACCGGTTCCAGTTTGGTAATATGAGCTGGTTTCAATGTACCCGGCTTTTCAGATACGATCTCCAGTATTCCCAGTAATTCATTATTCTGTTTGATCGGGCAAACGATGATGCTTCGGCCGCCCTGTGCATAATAGTATTCCAGGTAGTCCACCTCAGCCATCACAGTATCATTCAACTCTTCAAATAACACGGGCTGGTCATTATCCCTGAATAGCATTTTGCAGCAATCACTCACTTCATCTTTATCAGAATTTGTATAAAAATGTTTGAACAAAAGACTGTTGCTGTTATGAATCTCCGAGTAGATATAGTGACCATTAACTTTAAAAAAAGGAGTGATGCCAATCTTTACATCTTTGATACCGATCAGGCTCTGGATATATTCTTCCAGTTCCTGGTAAGACGAACTATCAGGATTCATATTCAGATCCAGCAGGCGGTTCTTCATTAATGAAATCACTTCCAGTCCGGTCACGTCGTTTACCCGCATTACCGAAATACCTTCAAATACAAATTGGTCCAGTGGAATTTCCTCCATCAGCTCGGTGATGGTCTTTAAGCGGTTGGTTCGCTGGCACATGATACTGTCTGGCATTTTGGGCATTTCACCCGCTGGCCTTACATCTATAAACCTGGCATCGATTCTCAATTCCATATATTTCGTAACACCTGTTACCGGGTCCGTAAAGGGATGAACGCTTCTTGTATTATCAGGACTGTTGTACCCTAAATATTTCTGCAGGATCATACCGTAGGCAAATTGCAGTTTCTCCTCGCTTAGTTGGGTCCCGGTTTTATTATCCGGGACATTGATCTCATTACTTCCGGGTTTTAATAAAATGGATTTGAAAAGAGGAGAGGTATATACAGTTGTAAATTTAAAGGGTAGCGCCACGCCGTATAAAAAATTCCTGGTAGTAGGTGGAAAAACAGCTGACAATAACTCTTCTATTAATTCTGAATGGGGTTCTAAAAGCGACAGGTCAGTGATCGGATTCAGCAGCTCAGGATGAGCTTCCACATCTTTCACCACTTTACCATATAGCTTCTTCATCCCAGGGTTACCTTCTGTAATGTTCTTTTTCAATGCCTCGACAAGAGGCCTGAAGGAGAGCTGGCTGTTGAAGACAGCTTCATTGATATGTATATTTCCGGTTTGCATATTATTCTCAGTTTCACTTTGATGGGTGTCCTCACTACTTTCACAGGTTACCGGATTGGTTTAATTAAGGTAAAAAGATACGCAAAACTAATAAATAAGGATTGGTTCTTACTACCCAATAGCGGTGAGAAGTGGCAGGCAGGCGGTGAAATGCGACAAACAAAGGGTGACCTGGATGGCAAACAATACAAAAATAAAAGCCAGTGATTTTTGTTGCTTGTTTTGAATAATATGGCAGGATTTGATTTATCGTCTTAATCTCCCCAGTGTAATTCCCAGTTTTACCTGTACAGTGAAATAAGCGTCATTGTTTTTGGGATTACCTCTTTGTGAACCAACCTGCGTGGTATGACTTCCATTTAATTCCCCTTGTCTGTCAAATAATTGTTGTGCAATAGCTGCCTGGTTAGCTGGAAGATAGCTGCTGAAAAGAGCAGGGTCCACATAATCTTTGCTAACATCATCCAGGTAATCTGTTTGAAGGATACGATGCAGCACTTCCACTCTTGCATTGAGGAATGAGTTTACTTCATACCGGATACCAATACCTACCGGGAAGTTGACCTGGCTGAGTTTGTAGGGTGTGCGATCACGGTATTCTGCAAAACCCTGTCCTTCTGTGCGAAGGGGCTGGAGAGAATATACCTGGCCATTAATTTCTGCCTGTGGATCAAAAGAAAAATAACCCACCCCTGCAACAAGATAAGGAGAGAAATAAGGAGCTTCATTTTCATCATAGTCCCTGAAAAACAACGGATGTATTTCTAACGCCAGTTGCACATCAGTGATCTTACTTTTAAAACTTAAGTTTCTTTCATAGCGGCCAAATGTTGAAGTGGCTACCGATCTTAAAGAACTGTCTGCAGCTTGTACAGACCCAAAAGTTCCTTCCAGCCGGACACCCACAGCATATTTGTACATAGCTAATGCATATACACTAAAACTGGGCTTTGCATTCTTCCAGTTAAGATCTTTGATAAAACTTTTTCCAATGCCTTTTTTACCACCCAGGTCAGTGAGGGAATTCATCAGTCCTGCCGAACCACCTATTTCAAAAGCAAGAGGGCTGTCGTAATATCTATCGTTATAATAATAGAACTGGGCTTTCAGTGAAGAAGCTGCAAAAGAAGATACCAATACCCACAGCACTACTGCTGATCTTTTCATCAGTCAACGATTTTAAAATGACAAAAAAATAGAAGGACTATGGATGGGTGAAGCGTTTCAAATAGGATGGGTAAGGGGAATTAAAAATATGGAATATTAGTAATACCAGGAGTTTGAAATGTGATCAATGTGGAAAAAACTATATTTTTTTAATATTGGCGGCATAAAAAAAGCCGGCTAAAGCCAGCTTTTAAAGAATTGGGAAACACTGTTATTGTACTTTCATAATACTGATCACTTTCTGAAGCGACTGATTCTGAAGGCGAAGGAAATAAACTCCGGAAGCAAAACCGTCATTATAAATATCGATATTATAGGTGCCCGCTGCATAATCCTGGTTGGTTAGTACTTTTACTACCCTGCCCAGCGCATCAATCTGCTGGATCATGGTATGTCCGCCCGTAGTAGAGAATTGGATAGTGGCACTGACAGAGTATGGGTTCGGCCACATTTTCAGGATCAGTTTATCAGAATTATTATTGGTATCATTTGGATCTTCTGGTAATCCACATGGGCCGCCCTGCACCAGTGGCAATGGTTGGTAATTTTGTAACAGGATCTGGTTCAAAGCAGGTTGCTTAACACAGAACCATTGTTCCAGCACCGAGGCGTATACACTTCTAAAATCATACTGGAAGGGAATATTGTTGACTACCTGTATATCGGCTGGGATATCGGGGCTGTTACCGAGTATTCCTTTTTTAGCATGGGTACCGAACATGATCAATGGAGCAGCGGCACCGTGGTCTGTTCCCAAGCTTGCATTGGATTTGATACGTCGACCAAATTCGGAGAAGGTCATTCCCATTACACGGTCATCAAGATCCATCAGTTCAAGATCCTGCTGGAATGCACTGATGCCCGCCGAAAGATCTTTCATCAGTTTTGCATGTTGACCGGTAGTGGTGTCACTGGCATTCACCTGTCTTTTATGCGTGTCAAATCCACCCATCGTCACGGTATAAACTCTTGTCTTCAATCCTCCTTTAATCAAACGGGCAACTATCTTCAGCTGATCGGCAAGACCATTTTCCGTTGGATAGGTTGCCATCGTTGCTGCTCTCCTGTAAGCAGCCCGGATAATATCTGAATAGATCTTTGTTTTTTCTGAAATGACACGAAGGAATTTTAATTCCTTATTAGCGGGAACTGAATTCAGCGGGTAATCGGAAAAAGGATTGGCGAACGTATAGATCTTTTCAGGATTTGTAATGGATAAACCCATTGAATAAATAGAGCCCTGGACAGTCAGCGTAGGTACATTACTGATCTGGATTGCTAACGGATCAGGCATTTCTGCATCTGGATAGGCATCCGGGTAGCCGGGATATTCTGATTCAAGATAGCGGCCCATCCATCCTGTTTTTACTCTTTCGTTCCTATTCCTTCTTGTATCACCACTATTCCATACATCTGTGTCCCTGAAATGAGAAAAGCTTGGGTTCTCATACCCTACCGATTGTACAATAGCAGCTTTGCCTTCATTATACATATTCTGTAGGGCAGTCATGGCAGGATGTAAACCTGATTTATCAGTACCATCTAACCGAAGTACCTGGCTTTGCGGGATAGCCACATTGGTCCTTGCATTATAATAGTTCCCATATACATCTAATGGTATCACCATGTTAAGCCCGTCATTACCACCTGCCAGTTGTATCAATACAAATACATGGTCTGTATCAGTGGCTGTTTGTTCCAGCAATCTGGCCAGGCTGCTGGTTTCCGCACCATGCGCTGTGAAGGAAAATCCATTCAATAAGGCGGGCATGGTAACTGCCACCGGTACTGTATTGCGCAAAAATTTTCTCCTGTTCATACTTTCTTTTTTACATAGGTTAATCAGGTACTGTTACTGTAATGACTTAGCAGAGATGATACTCTGGTAAATTCATCAGGAATTTGAACATTTCTCTTAATGAACTGTCGATAACTGTGTTATTATTGGTGTTCCAGGCATTGGTCCAGATGGTATCATCTGTTGTATTGTTCAGTAAGAAATTTCTTTTAACATATGCCTTTGAATTTGCTGATAAAGGATAACGGAGCAGTAATGCGGTGACATCACTGATCAACTGGTTCGGATCAGCCGGGTTAGAGGAGTAGTTAGCGAAAGCCCGTACATCAATGACGGAATCATTGACCAATGCATCTGTGAAATCAGCTCTCTTCGGTAAGGAATTACTGTTTACCCATAATTCATAGTGCATCGGCTCCTGGTAATAAGAAGGCCAGCCTGAAACATCCGGTGGCTGAAATAACCGCTGCTGCATATCCGCGGCATTCTGGTACAATGAATAGAACAAAGGATAACCGGTTGTATAATTGGTATAGGCAGGGAAACTAACATTGAACTCCCGCAGCGTACCTATGATCATGTCAAAAGGCGATTTGATATAGCAGGCCTGGTTGATCGTATCAAAGAAATGTTCGCTTTTAAAGAGTAAGGATAACGCCGGTTTGATATCATAACTATTGCTTTGTAATGCAGCAGCCATCGGGATGATAACATCTGCTTCGGTAGCATCATCTATATTATAATATACAAACCATTTGTACAACTTACGACAGATGAACCGGGCCGCTTCTGTGGTACCGAAAATCATATTCATCAGCGCATCCAGCTCTGCGTTGGGATCAGTGCTGCCTGCAATAGTCGTATTATTGTAAAATGCCGTAAATGTTTTGGCTCCCATATCATGAGCACTGGTATCAAGGAAAGAACTGAGCGGATCATTAAGAATACGCCATCCGGTCAATACCCTTGCAGCAGCAATCACATCGTCTTCGGTATATTGGGAATCATTGCCTTTGCCGATGGTAAATAATTCCTGTAACTCACGGGCAAAGTTTTCATCCGGGGCCTGCCTTGAATTTAAATAACCGTTCAGGTGCACCAGCATAGCCGGATCGATACAAACTTCCCGTGTAATATTTTTTACGTTGCCCAGCACATTACTCCGCAGTAGGTTATGATGCCGCCATAAGAATTGTGCATTGCCCACTTCCTCTTCCTGCACGGAAAAATGATGATGCCAGAACAGCACCATTTTTTCCTGTATACTCCTGTTTTGGTTAATAATGAGACCTGCCCACCATTTTTTAAGGCTGTCAATTCTTTTACCGTTGATCTGGGACCTTATCTCCGGGTTGCTGAGCATATTGGGATCGTTGACCCATGTTTGTCCGATAACAACTCCGAGGTCATCGTGTAATACACCATTATCATCTTCAATCAATCCGTAATCCCTTACTGGCGGGCTGGGGGTCACTATATTATTGAGGAGTTCATCCACAGCGGCACCGGGTGACAGCGTTAAAAAATAATCAATGTCTGCTTTCTTGGCGCCAAACATGGTCCGTTTCAGCAAATGCGTTACTTCATTAACTGTCCAGCTGCCTGTATAAGGAGCCAGCCCTGCAAATAGGGTGCGATGGGATTTGTTACTCCGGGCTCTTTTAAAGAATTCTCTTCTGTCCATAGGTATCAATTTTTGCTATAAATGAGATCAGCGGATCAGCACAAAGGTTCCTTTCTGCTGACGGGGTTTATTCTGCATGTCTTTATAGTCGATCAGGTAAATAAATACGCCGGATGGTTGTACTGCACCTTTGAAAGTGCCATTCCACAATTGGTACATATTGGTACTTCTGAATACCATCTCACCATTCCGGTTAAAGATTTGCATCTTGTACCCGTCGGGTACTTTACCAATAGGCCCATAAAAGTCATTTTTCCCATCGCCGTTAGGCGTAAAACCGGTCGGCACAAATACCATGGCGTCATTGAGCACCACTACGGTAAACTGGTCGGATACCTGGCAACCATTAGGTAAGTAATTGGTAGCTGTATAATGAGTCGTTGCCGTGGGTGATGCAACCGGGTCAGTGCAATTGGTACAACTTAATGAAGCATGAGCATCCCAAATGATATTTCCATTACCGTTAGCATGGAGGGTAACATTCTGGCCAACAAAAATGGTATCCGCTTTTCTCACACTGTCAAAAGGACCGCCTAAAAGAACAGGGCGGTAATCAACTATAGCAGAATCATAACCACAGGCATCAGGAAGGGTGTCTCTGAATGGAACAAAGCTGCTAAGGTTGCATACGGTGGAGTCAATCGTCAATACCTGCGGTATTTTTAGTTTAATAACTGCAAAGTCAGCATCACCCAGTGCATTAGTGAAATCACCATCGCCTGATTCGGAATCACCTGCGAGATAATATTCCTGCATGGCAGGGTTATGAACCATAAAACGCAAATGGTCATTATCACTGCCACCCCAGTTCTGCTGCCAGAGCACCTGGCCGGAAGGGCTGAGCTTAATGGTCCAGAAATCTCCTTCACCTAAAGGGTTGGCCACATCACCATCATTAGAATAAGTAATGCCTCCCACAATATAAGTGCTGTCACTATCGGTAATAATTGTTTTTGCATACTCAGCATCGGTTCCACCCAGCACTTTTTGCCAGTTCAGTTTTCCCCGCTGGTCCACGTTGAGGATCCAGTAATCCTGGCTGCCTCTTGCACCACTCACATCGCCATCTGTTGAAGTAGTATACCCCGCTAATGTAAGGGAGCCATCAGCTCCTTTCGTCATCGTATAGGCTACATCGTTTTGTGAGCCTCCATATATTTTACTGAATACTTTATTGCCATTGCCGTCTAAAGCCAGCAACCAAACGTCATAGTTCTTTTGATTGGGAGGAATATCGCCATCTACTGAGTTGGCAAAGCCTGCGAGGTAAGTAGTGCCGTTGATGATCTCAATATCAAACAACTCTTCATTCTTGGTGCCACCGTAACATTTACTCCATTGTACCACACCGGCTGTATTTATTTTCATGATCACACCATCCGTGTATCCACCCGTACCGTGGTTGCCACGGATATCTCCATCATTAGAAGAGGAAGAAGCGGCAATAAGATAACTGCCATCAGCAGTGATCTCAATATGATTACCAATATCAAGGCCGCTGCCACCATATCGTTTTTGCCATTCCAGTGCTCCTGTCGCAGATAATTTTAATAGCCAAATATCTTTGGTGCCGCCAAAGCCAGCCACCACACCGCCATCAGTTGAATTCGTTTCTCCCAGTACCATATAACCACCATCAGCAGTTTGCACCACATCTCTTGCACTTTCATAACCGGTGCCGCCAAAGGAACGTTCCCATTGGATAGTACCGCAGCGGTCGAGTTTGGTGATCCACAGATCCCAGTACTCCCGGTTAGGTTGCGGGCTGATATCACCGGATTTTGAATCTGTGTAACCGGCTGCAACAGTACCGCCATCATTGGTAATCTTTACTACATAAGGGATATCAACGCCAGGGCCACCATAGTGCTGTGCCCATTGACGGGGAGGTAATTGTGCCTCTGCTGCTGTATAGGTACACAGCGCAGTTATGAGGCAGAAGAGTTTTATCAATTGGTTGTTGAATCTCACAAGTTGGCGGTTTAACATAGTTGGTAAGGCCGCCTGTCAAGTGCAAGTATTATGCTAAACTTTAATTTTTAGGGATAAGTTTTCCCTATGAGGGGATGAAAAATTTCATGGGATTTTACTCAGCGTTTTTTCAGTGTGGGTAACACAATATTTGCACTGCTGTTGAAATAACGGCAGGCGGGTTGCAGTCCGCATTGTTCGCATTTGGGGTTGCGGGCCAGGCAGGTATAGCGGCCATGAAGTATCAGCCAGTGATGTGCTTTATGAATAAGCTCTTTTGGAAAATGCCTGATCAGTTCTTTTTCAACAGCCAATGGAGTCGAAGCTGTTTGTGGCGCCAAGCCGATTCGTTTACTTACCCGGAATACATGGGTATCAACGGCCATGTTGGGTTGATTATCGATCACCGAAGTAATTACGTTGGCTGTCTTTCTGCCAACACCGGGAAGTTGTATTAATTCCTCCACGGTCATTGGTATAGTGCCTGCAAATTCTGTGACTACTTTTTGCCCCATCCCGATCAGGTGTTTTGTTTTATTGTTGGGATATGAAATACTTTTTATCAAAGGGAAAAGATCATCAAAGGTTGCTTTGCTTAGTGCATGTACATCCGGGTATTTTTCAAAGATGGCAGGGGTGGTCATGTTCACCCGTTTATCGGTGCATTGTGCAGAGAGAATAACAGCTACTAATAATTCATAAGGATTATCATAGAGCAATTCTGTTTCTGCTTCAGGAGCATGCCGTTCAAAATAATCTATTACATACTGGTAGCGTTGCTGGCGGGTCATGCTGCAAATCTATGGCTAAGAGGGTAAATCGGTAAATATTGGTTTATTCTAAATGCGCTATCTGTTTCGGAACGTTTTCTCTTTTCCTCCTTTGAAAACATTGAGCACAAAAAAGCACTCCAACCGGAGTGCTTCAATTTTTTAATAGCTGCTGAAAATTACTTTACACGTTCGGCTGATCTTTCTCTTGCATAGCTTAGTACATTCAGTACCACTTCTGTGCGGGGTGAGGTAACAAGCTTGTCTAAACGTTGCATGGATGCTTTAAGAACGTTCAGCTTTTCCCGGAGTGTCCAGTCTTTTTTCAATGCTTCTTCTATGGCAGCGGTCTGTTTAAAAGAGGGTTCTTTATACAAATACAGTAAAAGATCCTCAGGAGTAAAATTTGTCATTGGGCAAACCATTAATGTCCTTAAAAATTGTGTCCAGTAAGTGATTATTTCGAAACGTCCGTGTAATAAACGGGGGTCGGTTTGCCTTATTGTGTAATGAATACTAATTATTTGCCGGTACGGGTTTTTCCGGTACGATGAACAGGTCCTCATTGTCCCGTTTCATCAGGTATTTTTCCCGGGCATATTTCTCCAGGGTGGCAGGATTATTCTTAAGTGCCTCTAATTCTTTACGTTCGGCGGCTATTTTCTCGGTATAATAGGCCTTGCTTTGTTTCAGTTCCCGCAACTCTTTGTTACGGGCCATCACGGTAAAAACATCGTTTTTGTCCAGGAAAAGCAGGATGACGGCAAAAGCCGCCAGGGCGATCAGGAATTTGCTTTTAAGCCAGGTGGGTATGTAAGTAAAAAACTTCATTATTCTTAATGGCTGAGGTCAGAAGCCAGAAGACTGAAAGAGAACATTCAGACTTCTGACCTCCGGCTTCAACTCTTCTTATTTGCCAAATTTAATCTTTCCTTTTGGATAAACAGCAGAGCTGCCCAGTAACTCTTCGATACGGATCAACTGGTTGTATTTGGCCATGCGGTCTGTACGGGAAGCAGAACCGGTTTTGATCTGGCCGCAATTCAATGCCACTGCCAGATCTGCGATGGTGGTGTCTTCTGTTTCTCCGCTGCGGTGACTCATGATGGTATTGTAGCCATTATGTTGTGCCAGTGTAACGGCATTGATCGTTTCAGTAACGGTACCGATCTGGTTTACTTTTACCAGCAATGCATTACCGATGCTTTTATCAATACCCTGTTGTAATCTTGTAACGTTAGTAACGAAAAGATCATCACCCACCAGCTGGCATTTATCACCTACTGCTTCAGTCAGCATTTTCCAACCAGCCCAGTCATCTTCAGCCATGCCATCTTCAATACTGCAGATAGGATATTTCTTCACCCAGCTTTCCCAGTATTTAGCCAGTTGCTCGCTGCTCATTTCTTTGCCACTGCTTTTATGAAAGACATATTTTTTCTTCTTGCTGTCCCAGAGTTCGCTGTTCGCAGCATCCATAGCGATCTTGACCTGCGTGCCTGCTTTATAACCGGCAGCTTCAATAGCGGTCAGTACAATTTCAATCGCCTCTTCATTGGATTGAATATTGGGTGCAAAACCACCTTCATCACCTACGTTGGTGCTGAATCCTTTTTTCTTTAATACGCTTTTCAATGAATGGAAAATTTCCACACCCCAGCGAAGGCCTTCACCGAAATTGGGAGCACCAATGGGCATTACCATAAATTCCTGGAAGTCGATCTTATTATCAGCATGGGCACCGCCATTCAGGATATTCATCATCGGGATGGGCAATGTCTTGGCATTGGTACCACCGATATAACGGTATAATGGTAACGAAGCTTCTTCAGCTGCTGCTTTGGCCACGGCCATACTAACAGCAAGAATGGCATTAGCACCCAGTTTACCTTTATTGGGAGTGCCATCTAATTGTATCATCATTTCATCGATACCGGTCTGGTCGGCCACATCATAACCCAACAGGGCAGGAGCAATTGATTTGTTGACGTTGCTGACAGCTTTCAACACACCTTTCCCAACATATTTTTTCTTATCATTATCGCGGAGTTCAACGGCTTCGTGAATACCGGTGCTGGCACCACTGGGTACCGCTGCACGGCCTAATGCACCTTCGTCGGTGATCACATCTACTTCCACGGTGGGGTTACCGCGGCTGTCTAAAATTTGCCTGGCAAAGATCTCGGAAATGTAACTCATACTCTTAAGTTGATTTTTGGTATTAATTATTTTATTTCTTTCTTTTTTTTAGTGTGTACAGCAGGCCGGTTCCGGCAATGATCCCAAACAGGAGATGGACGTATCCATCTTTTACCTGGAACTGCATTTTAGTTTGATTGATGCCGAATGCCGGACCGGTAATAAAGATTCTGATTAAGCCTCCTGTAATAAACGCAATTGAAACTATGGCTAAAATCCAAGGCCTGATTTTATTAAAGCTTTTTTCCTCTTTTTCTATTTCCTTATTCGGCTTCTTTCCCATTTGCATTTGTCAATGTCCTGAAAACATCCTCCAAACTCTGGTTTTCACTTTGCAAAGAAACGATGTTGAGATTATGCTGCAAAGACAACTCCATGATTTGTTTGCGCAACTGATCAGAATCATCCGTTGTTAACTGCCAGTTGTTCGCATCAAGCTTTGTTACCGTTTGGGCAGCCGGGAGATTGTTGAGTAATTGCTGATCCAAATCTTCCCTGAAACTGACCCTGATCAGGTTAGCCACCGAAGATGTTTTTCTCAGGTTGCTCAGCTTGTCATCCGCCACCAGGTTGCCTTTATTAATAATGATCACCCGGTCACAAATGGCTTCCACTTCCTGCAGGATATGCGAGGAGAACAACACCGTTTTATCCTTTCCCTGTTTTTTGATCACTTCCCGTATCTCAATGATCTGGTTGGGATCAAGTCCTGAAGTGGGTTCATCCAGTATCAATACCTCGGGATCATGTATCAGGGCGGCAGCCAGCCCCACCCGTTGTTTGTATCCTTTGGATAGTTGCCCGATCTTTTTTTTGCTTTCAACGGTCAACCCTGTCAGGGCAATCACTTCTTCGATTTTTGTTTTTGAATTGGTCACCTGGTGCACTTCTGCTATAAAGCCGAGGTATTCCCGCACATACATATCATAATACAAGGCATTCAGTTCCGGCAAGTAACCGATCTTCTTTTTTGTTTCTAATGGTTGTTCGGCCACATTGATACCACAGACCCAGGCTTCCCCACCAGTTTGCTGCAGGTAACCCGTAATGATCTTCATCGTGGTGGATTTACCGGCACCATTCGGTCCCAGGAAACCAACGATCTCGCCTTTTTCTACTTTGAAGGAAATACTATTCACAGCTTTTTGTTCGCCGTATTGCTTGAGAAGGTTTTTTACTTCGATGGACATAGATCACTTGCTGATGGGTTAATACCAATATTGCGAATTTAGGTTATTATTCAAACCATAGCTGCTGAGGGCAGTGTTACAGATCATCAAATTCATACAAAGGGTCTATATCTATACCGGCTTTCATTTCTACAATCGGCTTTATCAGGCCGTCATGCAAATCATATACCCATCCATGAAGGTCGGGTCGTTGCTCATTGGTCCATGCCCGTTGTATCAATGCTGTTTTTGCAAGGTTGAATACCTGTTCTTTTACATTCAGTTCTACCATCCGGTTCACCCGCTGCTCCTCGTCAGGAATACTTTCCAGTTCTTTCCGGTGAATACGATAAATGTCTTTGATATTCCGCAGCCACATATTCAGCACCTGGTTAAAATCTTCATTCGACATGGCGGCTTTGATGCCACCGCATCCATAGTGACCACAGACCACCACATGTTTTATTTTCAGGTGGTTAACGGCATAATCTACAACACTCATCAGGTTCACATCAGTATTGACCACCAGGTTTGCTACATTACGGTGAATGAATATCTCACCCGGCTCAGTCTGGGTGATCTGGTCTGGCGGCACCCGGCTGTCACTGCAACCGATCCATAGAAATTCAGGAGACTGTACATGCAGCAGCCGTTCAAAAAAACCGGGATCGTCTGCCAGTTTCTTAGCCGCCCAGTGCTTATTATCTTTGAGTAATACCTCGTAGGGTTTCATTTACTTATCATTTGGTGATCAAAAGTAGTTTTTAATAGTGCTAAATAAGCAAACAGGTGTTCGTTTTTTCCTGCAAATCAAAGGGTTAAAATCTTTAAATCAAGAAATGACAATAAAGTTCAACAAGTAACCGGGTTCACAGTTATTTTTACCCGAAACACCTTATACTGTCAGATGTTATTTTAGTGAAAAAGGCCAGGACAGGCAGGTAAGTGGTTTGGACAGCAGGGTATAATGTATTACTTTGCGACGCTTTTGAATAGTGAAGAACAAAAAGACATATAGTAGTTTTCAACTGGCTTCAGCCGTATGTATGATACTGGCATTGCTATGGCTTACCATTAGTGCTCCTTTTGTGTATGCTTGCCAGCAGGAAATTGCCAAACAGAATAAAACAGAACAAACTCAGTCCCCCCTGGCTGGTAATGAAGAAGAAACAGCCAATCCTTTTGGCAATAACACGGAAGAAAAGGCTCCCAGCAGCAGTAGTTCTTTCTCCGAAGAATACCTGCACGATCAGCATCATGATGCTCATTTCTTTCCACTGACATCGTCCTATCATAAATGCGAGAATACCAGCACTTATGTTGCCTATCATGGCGAATTGCTTGTTCCCCCTCCGAATGTTGGATAATTCCACTATCTATCCCAATCACATTTTTTGGGCCTGTTAAAGGCCTTATTGAACAATTACATTATTAACTAATGTCACTGCCATTCGTGGTGATAGTATAAAATATATAACTGATGAGAAAACATTCTAAAGAATACTTAGAAAATCTTACTCCCTACAAATGCTATGAAATTTTGGTGGAGGGAAACCAGCGTTTTGTTAATAACCTGAATTCTGATCATGATCATCTTGAAATGATCAATGAAACCCGGGAAGGACAATATCCTTTTGCAGTAATACTGAGTTGTATGGATTCCCGCACTGCTGTGGAATTGGTATTTGACCAGGGACTTGGTGACCTGTTCAGTATCCGCGTTGCCGGTAATGTTGTGAATAATGATATCATTGCCAGTATTGAATATGCGGTGAAGTATGTTGGATCAAAATTACTCGTAGTACTGGGTCACACAGAGTGTGGTGCCATCAAGAGCGCAAAAGCAGGGGTGAAAGACGGGCACATTACTGAATTACTGAACCGGATACAACCTTCTATCAGCAAAGCAATGCTGAAGAATGAAAAGGACCACCTGTTTCATGATAATGTAGCCTATGCTAACGTGGAAAATAGCCTGGAAGAAATTCTCACCCGCAGCGAAATAATAAAAGAAATGTTTGCAAAAGGCGAGATAGGCCTGGTGGGAGGTATGTATAATATTGAAAACGGCAAGGTTGATTTCTTTAAGAACCTGACCAAAATGAAAAAAGAGGATAAACAACTGAAAGCTGCAGCACTGTAAAAAAGCAAAACCTGAATTAATTTAAAATAAGAACTAAAGATGAAGTTAAGTACGAAGTATTTCAAAGCGGATATGTTATCTGGTATGGTCGTTTTCCTGGTAGCATTACCGCTTTGCCTGGGTATTGCAGTAGCCAGTGGTGCTCCTCCTTTTGCCGGTATTATCACCGGGGTGATCGGGGGAATTGTGGTGGGCTTATTAAGTAGCTCAAACGTAAGTGTATCAGGACCGGCTGCGGGCCTGATCGCCATTGTCGTAGCAGCTATCACAGACCTGGGGTACGAACCATTTTTAGTGGCAGTGGTCATTGCCGGGTTGATTCAATTGACACTTGGATTTGTGAAAGCCGGTAGTATCTCCAGTTATTTCCCAACCAGTGTGATCGAAGGGATGCTGGTGGCTATCGGTATCATTATCATTAAAAAAGAAATACCGCATGCTATCGGTTATGATAAAGAGCATGAGGGAGATTTTTTTTCCTATGAGTTACTGAGCGAGGATAAAGGTTTTTTCACAGAGATCATCCATGCCTTTAATTATGCACACCTGGGAGCTATTATGATCACCGTTATCTCAATAGGTATCATCGTGGCATTTAACAAAGTGCCTGCGTTGAAAAAAATCAAAGCCATTCCGGGTGCACTGGTGGTGGTGGTGGTGGGCATCATCCTGAATGAAATTTTCAAATCAACCGGCTCCACGCTAGCTATCGTAGGACAGGAACACATGGTTACTCTTCCTACCGCTTCCTCTTTCAGTGAGTTTTTTGGTCAGTTCTCCACGCCTGATTTTTCAGCTTTTTCTAATAGTAAAGTCTGGGTGGTGGGTGTTACTATTGCCATAGTTGCCAGTATTGAAACGCTATTATGCCTGGAAGCCGGCGATAAGATGGACTCCATGAAACGGTATTCCAGTGCCAACGTTGAATTAAAGGCGCAGGGAGTAGGAAATATCCTTTCTGGGTTGATCGGTGGTATACCCATGACATCGGTTATTGTAAGAACATCTGCCAATGTTAATTCAGGGGCAAAGACAAAATTATCAGCCATCGCCCATGGTGTTTTCCTGTTGCTGGCTGTAGTGAGCATTCCGTTCTTATTGAATAAGATACCCATGGCCTGCCTGGCTGCAATCCTCATCATGATCGGGTTGAAACTGGCAAGCCCGAAAGTATTTAAGCATATGTGGCGTACAGGGAAGCACCAGTTTATTCCTTTTATTGTGACGGTAGTTGCCGTGGTGCTGACAGACTTGCTGAAAGGTGTTGGTATTGGCCTGGCGGTAAGCATCTTCTTTATCCTCCGGGGCAATATGAAGCTGGCTTACTTCTTCAAGAAAGAAAAACATAAAGAAGGAGAGACCATTTATATTGACCTGGCACAGGAGGTTTCTTTTCTGAATAAAGCAGCGGTAAAACAAACACTGGCACATCTTCCACCAAACAGTAAAGTAGTGATTGATGCGGCTAATACGGTGTATATTGACTATGATGTACTGGAGCTGATCAGGGACTTTTTGAATTTCGGTTCAAAAGATAAGAACATCCTGGTAACCCTGCAGAACTTCAAACCGGCATATAAGATGGAGGACGCCATACATGTGCACTCTGGGAAAAACTAAACGACACTAATGCCAAATGAAACAGTAGCGATTGTAAACCCGGTGATCGGGCACGAGCATTTTGATGAAGAACATGTGTTACATGAACTAAAGCACTTCCTGCCTTCACAGCAGGCATTAAGGGATTTTATCCATCATAATTCCCTGCATGCTTTTCAGCATATGAAATTCTATGAAGGTGTTTTTAAAGCTTCACGGATCTTCGGTTTCCAGGTACACCTTCAGTTGTCAGAATACAGGGAGATGTATAAAACGGGAAGGATCAGGGAAGATATTCTGGATATGATCATCGCCGGGAAAAAGGGTAAGAACGCTGCCGGTACTTGGAAAGAAAACCTTATCTCCAAACCATATGATACGATCAATCACCCACGTATCGGCCAGCTGCGCAGCTACTGGAAGGATGTTTACCGGGTTGACCTCGATAATAAAGTTCATCCCCTGTTGTTTCGAATTCTTTGTAGTTTTCTGGACCAGGGTATTGCGATACAGCCCTTCCCGGTGGTGAATAAACCCTTCCTGGAAAGCATTAAAGAACTGGAACAAAACAGGCTGGTCAGTTTTTTTAAGACTAAAGCAGTAAGAAAGCAATTCCTCTCCGGTGATTATTCACTCAACGGTTTATTAAAAACCATAGTTGGAAAGGACGAATATTTCGAACAGTATTTATTCGACCAGCAGTTTGCGCATCATGGCTGGAGCGGTTTCGTGAGTGCTGTTGAAGATAATCCGCATACCCTCCTTGACAGGAAGCAGATCAGTTTAAAGGAACTGGTGGAGTTTGAATTGCTGCTTGAACTGGACGCATTGCAACATACATTGGGAAGCAATTGGCAACCGTTGGCTACTCATGTTTTGGTTCCGCCGGTTGATTTATTTGCCAATGTTCCGCAAACAGAATTTGCAGAAGTCATTGAGCTATGGCAGGATGCTTTTGAATGGAGTTATTATGATTCAGTGCTGAAAGGAATCTTACTTTCTAATGAAAAAAGGGAATCCAGGGAAAATCATACAGCTGCAAATGGAATATCAAAAGAGCAGCCTTCTTTGCAGGCGATCTTTTGTATTGACGAAAGAGAAGACTCCATCCGCAGGCATATCGAAGCTGTAGATAAGAAAGCCGTAACATTCGGGGCTCCCGGATTTTTTGGCGTCGAATTTTATTTCCAGCAACAGGGCGGAAAATTCTACGATAAACTTTGCCCTGCACCGGTGACACCAAAATTCCTGATCAAAGAATCTGGCGCAACAGCTGTAGCAAAAGAAGAACTGATCTATACTAAATACACCCATGGTATTTTATCCGGCTTTTTCCTCAGCATTGGTTTTGGATTCTGGGCCTTTGTAAAAAAAATGCAAATGCTGTTTCGTCCAAAAATGAGCCCGGCTATTTCCAATGCGTACGGGCATATGGACAAATTATCAGTATTGACCATTGAGAATACAGACCCTGCAGATGTGGAGAACGGGTTGCAGATCGGTTATACCATTGATGAAATGACAGCAAGGGCTGAAGGTTTTTTAAGAGGCATTGGGTTGGTGAAAAATTTTGCCCCGGTGGTCTATATCGTAGCCCATGGCAGCAGCAGTGCCAATAACCCGCATCATGGTGCCCATGATTGTGGTGCCTGCAGCGGAAGACCAGGTGCTACCAATGCCAGGGTACAGGCATTTATTTTAAATCACATAAAAGTAAGAGCGGCATTAGCAGCGAAGGGAATCAGTATTCCCGAATCAACACAATTTGTTGGTGCGATGCATGATACGGCTGCAGATGTAATGGCCTATTATGATGAAAAAGTATTGGCCGGAGAAAATACAAGACTGCATATCATCAATATTCAGCATTTTGAAACAGCACTCAACCTGAATGCCAAAGAGCGAAGCCGCCGGTTTGCTTCTATTAACACCAAACAGGAACTGGAACAGGTTCGCAAAGCGATTCATAGCCGCTCTGTTTCTTTGTTTGAACCCAGGCCAGAGTTGGGACATGGCACGAATACATTGGCTATTATCGGCCGCAGGCAGGTTACAAAAGGATTATTCCTGGATCGCCGTGCCTTCCTTAACAGTTATGATTATACTACGGACCCAGAGGGCACTATTCTTTCAGCCGTGATGCGTCCTATTGGTTTGGTTTGCGGAGGTATCAATCTTGAATATTATTTTTCAAGAGTGGATAATATCAAGATGGGAGCAGGTACCAAACTTCCGCATAATGTGATGGGTTTATTTGGAGTGGCCAACAGCAGCGATGGAGATCTTCGCCCCGGCCTTCCCTGGCAAATGATCGAAGTGCATGACCCGGTTCGTTTGCTGGTAATCGTTGAACATAGACCCGATATTGTATTAAAGGCTATTCAATCTTCACCGGAAGTGTTTGAATGGTATAATAATGAGTGGGTGCATATCGTGGCGCTTCATCCTGAAGAAAAACAGTTTTACTATTTCCGGAATGGAGCGTTTGCAAAATACGAACCGGTTACTAATGCCAGCGAGATAAAAACCATTCATAACATGGAACAATTTATTGAAGGGGCGAAAGAAATGGAAACGAATCATATTGTACATGCTACGGAAGAAAATTTACCGGTTTACCTGCTGGATTAAAAAAATACTAAATGGATCAACTGCTTTTCTTATTTATCGCTGTGCCGATGCTGTCTTTTTTTGCCACTCTTTTCTGGCAAAATAAGAATGAAAGACCGATCGGCAATATTGTGCGGTTTGCAAAAGTGTCCAATATACTGATCGCTGTCGTCTTTGCTACCTGGTGGATGATCAATGGCCTCACCCCCGTTAGTTATAAACTGGCCACGATTTACGAAACGGAGCATTTCGTATTTGCTATCCAATTGTATTACGACGAAATAACAGCAGTATTCAGCATCGTGGGGGCATTGTTATTCTTTTTAGTTGCCACTTTCAGTAAGTATTATATGCACCGTGATGGAGGGTACAAGCGATTTTTTAATACTATCTTATTGTTTTCTACGGCGTATAATTTTATTATTCTCTCCGGGAACTTTGAAACACTATTCATCGGCTGGGAGATAAAAGGCATCTGCTCTTTTCTTTTGATAGCTTTTTACCGTAACCGTTATTTACCGGTGAAAAATGCTTTCAAAGCAGTTTCTAATTACCGTATCAGCGACGTGGCATTAATGCTGGCCATGTGGATGATGCACCATCTTACGAACAGGAATATCACCTTTCCCGAACTGGGAATAGCAAAAGAGCTGGCTGTTGCATCAGGACAGGCGGGTATGGCCATCTTTATTGTTTGTATGCTGATTTTACCCGCTGTTATCAAATCAGCCCAGTTCCCATTCACCACCTGGCTGCCAAGAGCCATGGAAGGGCCTACTTCTTCATCTGCTATCTTTTATGGCTCACTCAGTGTACATATTGGTGTTTTCTTATTGCTCCGCACTCATCCTTTCTGGGAAGATATGGCATGGGCAAAAGCAGTTATTATTGTCATTGGAGCATTAACAGCCATTATTGCAACGATGATCGCCAGAGTGCAGCCAACCGTAAAAACGCAGATCGCTTATTCTTCGGCAGCGCAAATTGGTTTGATGTTCATCGAAGTGGCACTGGGTTTTCACTGGCTGGTGCTGATCCATTTTGCCGGTAATGCTTTTTTAAGAACTTACCAGTTACTGGTATCGCCTTCTGTCCTGAACTACCTGGTGCATCACCAGTTCTTTCACTATATAAAGCCTGAGCAAAAAGCGATCTCAAAGCTTAAAGCTGCCTTGTACATGCTCAGTATCAAAGAATGGAATTTAGATACTATCATGTTCGGGTATATATGGAGTCCTTTTAAATGGCTGGGAAAAAGAATGGAATTCTTCCAATCAGGTATTCTTATGGTTGTATTGGGAGTTGCAGGTATACTACTGGTTGCAGCAGGATACCGGAGCCCGGAATTTTTTCACTCACTGCAAAGTGTCTTGCCAATTGTACTGATCAGCATCGCCCTTGCTGTGATACTTTTTGCATTCTCTTTCCGGCGATCTGCCCTGAAAGCCTGGCAGTACTTGATGACCGGGCATATCTACATCATGGCTGCGGTAGTTTTCAATGCTGATCATATTAACCTTATTGAACTGGTTTATTATATTAGCGGGGTTTTAGTTGCTTTCCTGTTGGGTTATTATTGCCTGCAAAGAATAAGGGCCATTGATAATGATATTTCACTCAACCGGTTTCACGGCTATGTTTATGAACAGGAGACAACCGGCTTTTTGTTTTTATTGTCTGCCATGGGTATGCTGGGCTTTCCGATCACAGCTGCATTTGTAGGTATTGATGTATTGTTCACTTATGTACACAGCGGGCAGACTACCCTGATCATTCTCCTGGCTTTATGTTTTATATTTATTGAACTGGCTGCATTCCGGATTTTATTACGCATCTTCTTGGGGCCTCATAAGAAGCTGGATCACCCGGTGGCATTCAGGAGCTCCTGATTATTTTTTCTCCTCTTCCGAAAAATGTTCATTTAGTTTAACAGGACGAGCATTTTTACCGCCTACCTTCATCTGGATCACATCCACCAGGAAAGCAAAAGCCATTGCAAAATAAATATAGCCTTTGGGTATATGCACATCAAAGCCTTCTACCAGTAAAGTGAACCCGATCAATAAAAGAAAACTCAAAGCCAGTATTTTAAATGCCGGATGATTATTTACAAAATTACTGATAGGTGCTGCAGCCACCAGCATAATAGCTACCGTAACAATAACGGCTACATACATGATCCATACCTGGTCCACCAGTCCCACAGCCGTAATAATAGAGTCTACGGAGAATACAAGGTCGAGAAGAAGTATCTGCCCGATGATGGCCCGCAGCGTTGCTTTTTTCACCTTGCGTTCCTGGTCTTCATGCTCTCCTTCCATTTTGTGATAGATTTCTTTGGCACTTTTATAAATTAGAAAAAGTCCACCGGTTATCAGTATCAGGTCTTTGCCGCTGATGCTGGTATTAAAGACATTGAATAGTTCATTATCCAGCTTCATGATAACAGATATTGCAGCCAGTAAGGCCAGCCGCATAAACATCGCCAGCACGATTCCCCAGGTTCTTGCTTTTTTTTGCTGTTCCGGTGGCAATTTTCCCGCCAGTATCGAAATAAAAATAATATTATCTATCCCTAATACCACTTCCAGTGCGATCAGGGTAAGCAAAGAAATGATGATCTCGTAATCCATGCGGTGAGTTTTAGACCGGCTAAGGCCATGTTCAAGGTAACACAAAAATGATTCTCAGCCGGGCTGGTCAGTCAAAGTCGAACAAATTACCAAGGAAACCGCCTTTTCTCTTTTGCGGGTAATTTCTTTTTTGATACTCATCAGCGTCATCATACTCCTTTTTAGACCCTTTGTTTTCATTATAGGGTCTTGTCTGCTTAGTTTTCTCTGCTGACATTGATTTTTCTATGATCTTATCCAGTTCACCCCGGTCCAGCCACACTCCCCGGCAGTTGGGACAATAATCGATCTCTATGCCCTGTCTTTCAGACATAACTAATAAGGATTCGCAATTCGGACATTTCATAAAAAAGTGTTTTATGGTTTAAGTAATCAGTTACCTAAAATACCGGCAGCCCATTTAAGCGTATTTTCTGTTTTGAAATAATTGGCTTTTAATTCCTGTAATTTTTGTAATGCCTCCAGTGTTTTTGTTTCCCTGGCATTAACCAGGAATAAGGAGCTTTCTCCCGATTGAAAACGGATATCTTCACCTCTTTGCAAAGCCTGGTAATTCTTATACGCTTTTTCCTGCAAGAATACCTGGGTTCTCAGGGCCAGCAATTCATTATAATAGCTTCTGACCTTTGTCTCAATCTGCCATTGTTTCTGGTTGAATTGTAAACGGGTCTCTGCAATTTTTAGTTTAGCTTTTTTGAATTCACCTCTGCCTTCTGAGAGCCGGAGTGGTATTCCCAGGGAAAGGCCATACCGAAAATTATTTTCAAATAAAGGTGCACGGGTAGTTTTCAACAAATCATATCCCTTGCCCAGCTGGTTATAACTGAAGTTGACGGTTGGCAACAGCTCCTGTAGTTTTAATTTTTTTTCCACCTGCAATACATCCAGTTTGTAATCATAGATCAGCAATTCAGGATGGTTTTGCTTTGCGGCTTCCAGCAAGCCGGCTAGTTCAGGGAGAATGCCTTCCTGCAGATTGTTTGGACTACTGCTTTCATCAGGGATAATAGTAGCAGGCAGGTTATATGGAGTAGTATTTTCAGACCACAGGAACACCGATAATTCAAGGCCTGTATTTTGAAACTCCAGCCAGGCTTTCGTCTTTAGGACTTCAAAATTCTGTAACTGTGCAATAGCTTCAGTGGTATCAATGGCGGGCCTGTCACCAAGCCTGAAAGCTGTTTTAACAAATGCCACCCGTTGTTCATTCACGGCCACAGCTTCAGACAGTATTTTGTACTGCTGATAATATTGCACCCAGCTCCAGTAGGTATTCATGGCATCGAGCAGCAGGTTGTTCAATATGTTTCTTCTTTCTATAGTTGATGCATCCCGAAATATCTTCGCAGTTTGTAAAGCAGCCCGGCGTTTATCCATCAGTAAATTCTTAGCCAATGGTATGCTGATACCAATAAAATTGGTTTCACCTTTTGTGTCAACCGGGTCGGTACGGTTGCCGGAAAGAAATTCCGTACCTCCCGTGATTTCGATACCAAACCAGGTAGGTATTGTCAGTTCAGGACGGTTATAAAAATAATAGTCTGTGCCATCAAAGGTCTTCTGCGCTGATTCATTTTTAATGTAAGGATCAAATCCGCCCCTGGCAATAGTTATATCTGCCTTTGCTTTCTCCACAAAAATATCAGCCTGCTTTGCCACCGGGTGATATTTTTTCACGATCTCCAGCACCTGGTCAGCAGAAAGGGTTTTGCCGGGTATCGAATCCTGTCCTGAAGACAGTTTTGATAAAAAAAGTAAAAGTAATAACGTACTTATGGCCATGACGATCTTACTGCGCTGCTGGTTCCTGTTACGCAGCCATTGATAGGTCCTGTATTTTTTATAGGGTCTCATTTTGATTGTTTGTTAATAGCTGTTGATTGATAATAATCCGGGGGAAAGCCATTGATATTGCGCCAGAGTTCATACCACACCGGCACATCTTTTAACAAAGTGATCCCTTGTGCACCCGCACCGATCTTTAACTCTTTGGGCCATGGTTTATCAGCGGGGTCTTCTTTCACCAAGACCCGGAACTTCCCATTCACACTTACATTGCTTTCAACTGCCACGATCTCACCACCAAATGTGCCGGAGGAAGCATTGGGCCAGCCACTGAATACAATGGCCGGGAAACCATCAAAAAGGAAGCGTACTTTTTGTCCTTTCATTAATAAAGGAAGATCCAATGGTGCTATATACATCTCCACGGCATACTGTACTTTATCAGGTACGATCTCTGCGATCATGTCACCATCTTTTACAAATTCACCGATACCGGCTTTTTGTGCTTTCACTACCTGACCGCTTTGCGGTGCAATAATGAAATACATGCCATTGCGGATATTATAGCTGGCATAAATATTTTCCAATTTGGCTACATCGGCTTCTCCGCTGGCAATTTGGGTGAGTGACTGGAACTGGTCGCCCTGCGCCTTCGTTACTTTCTCAATATTCTCCTGTTGCAGGGCATTCATTTCTATCCGTGTGATCGTCAGGTCCTGTTTACTATTGGCGAGTTTATTCTCGGCACTGATCTTTTTCGCCAGTGCATTCTGAAATTGCTGGTTCCTTATCTCTAATTGAGTTAGTGACACCAGCCCACTGTCATACATCGCCTTTTGCCGTTCGTACTGTTTGTTAGCAATGGAATAGTCATTGTTAGCAGCAGCAGCATCTGCACTATCAGCCTGTACTTTCAGCCGTAACTGACCCAGTTTATTTATCAGTTGGTCTAATTTCAATTGCAAGCCGGTATTAATCGCCCCGATCTGCTGACCGGTAACCGCCACTTTGTTTTTGTAGTATTCAACCGACTGTTGTTTACCTGCTAACTGTTCTTTGGTGCGTTCTAATAAAGCAGGGTCGAGATAATCTGTTTTTACCTCGGTGAGCTGTACCAGTGTGTCGCCAGCTTGCACATAATCACCTTCTTTGATATACCATTTCATAACCCTGCCGCCAATGATAGTATTGACCTGTTGGGGTCGCTGGTCCTGGTATAAAGTAGTGACAGTTCCTTTTGCTCTTACATTCTGTGTCCAGGGCAGGAACAGGAAGATCATAAAAACCAGCATACAAAAGAAAAACCAGGACCGAACCCGGCTGTTTTTATCCTGCAGGTATATATGCGAATAAGATCGTATCGTGAAATTGCTCATGTTTGATGGTTTAATGGTTGTTAACAGTAGTGGTTACGCCATTATCGATGGTTATTATTTTGTCACATCTCCCTGCAAACCCGGGGTCATTACTAACCACCACGACAGTACTATTTTTGATTTCTCCCAACAGGCCAATGATGGAGTGACGATCACCATTTTCATTATTCATCCAGGGTTCTTCCAGCAACAGGAGGCGGGGTTTAGCGGCGAGAGCCCTCACCAATAAAATTTTATGAATTACATTTTTTGGTAAGCGTTTCCCGGTGGGGTCAAGTACTGTATCATAGCCGTTTTGGAGCGTAGCAATAAAACCAGTAAGCCCTGTTCTGGTTGCATAGTGAATTACTGATTCCAGGCTCACTGACGGATTGCCCAGCGTAATATTTTCCCATAGTGTGCCATGGAAAATATCCAGGTGGTTAAGCAATACCCCTGTTTGGGAACGAAGCGAAGGCAGATCGTAGTTACCTAACGGAACTTCATCCAAAAGTATAGCTCCTTTAAAATCAGTATAGGCACCTGCCATCAAACGCAGTAAGGTTGATTTTCCCGAACTGTCCTTTCCGCTGATACAAACTTTTTCACCACTTTTTATTTGCAGGTTTATATTTTGAAGAATATCTTTCTCATCGTTATAACTAAAACTTACATCTCTCATCTCTAAGGAAAGCCCTTTTTCAACCGCAGCTAATTGAATACTGCCATTGGGTTCAGTGGGTTTATCAGTGAGTTTGGCAATCTTTTCCACGGAAGTCAGTGTGTCATATACACTCCCGAGGTTCATGATCAGTTTTTCTACGGAGTTCAGCACCAGTAGTATCACGATCTCTGCCGCAATGAATTGGCCAATGTTCAGCTGCTGGTCGACCAGTAACATCGTTCCGACGATCAGCATAGCAGCCGTGATCACTGTTTTGAATAATACCAGCACATTGTATTGAAACAATAATATTTTAAAGTGGCTGTTGCGGGCATCCAGGTAGCCCATCACACTCTCATCAGTTTTTTTCAGGTGGAGATCATTGCTTTTTGTCAGCTTGATCGATTTGATCACCCGGGCCATTTCTTCCAGCCAGCCGGCCACCCGGTATTTGTACATGCTTTCATTTAAACTGGTTTGTAAACCCGAACTGCCTGTATATCGCAGAATGAGCCAGAGTAATAAAATGAGTATAAGACCAAACAGGATGAAAGCCGGGTGATAAAAGCTTAGTAATATTAATCCAAATAATATCTGGATACTGGCTGTCGGAATATCCAGTAATATTTTGGATAAACTTTTTTGCAGCACCGGTATATCAAAAAAACGATTGACCAGTTCCGGCAAATAAATACTATCTGTTTTTTTGAGATCCAGCCGGGGAATATGTTCAGCAAAGGCAAAGGCATAACGTACAAATAATTTTTGCTGGATTTTCTCAATGATCTTCATCTGGTTGACCTGCATCAATCCAGCAACGAGTACGCCGGTTACCACCAACCCGATCAGTATAACCAATGAAGCCCGCATGGAGGCGCCGAGTACAAAGCCGACAATAGCCTGTACGCCCAGCGGCAATGACAGTTGTATAAGGCCATTCAGAATGGCATAAAAATAAACAGCAGATATTTCTTTACGTTCCAGTTTTACCAGGTTTAATATCCTGGTAACCGGGCTTGTGGTCGAATGCATAACAGTGAATTATGAAAGTGAGCAATAGAAAATTACAGGTATGCAACTGCATACCATCAAAGGGAACCGGGAATCCCGGTTAACAAAAATTGGGAGGGGGTGTCGGCTTCTCCACGCAGGGAAAAGGAAGAATAGCTTCAGCTAAATGGAATGCGGTGACCAGTTTATTGGTAAAATTTGCCGAAAGAATGTCGTAGGCAGGATATTCTTTCTTTTCTTTGATCTCGTCGGCTGCCGCCGTTTTGTCGGTGTTTTTTTCTTCATCCACGTTGAAGATCAGGGCCTTGCTTTCGCTGAAAAAGGACTGCACAGCCGGTATGGTTTGTACCGCTGCAAAGAGAATCAATATGAAGAGTGCAATCTTTTTCATTCCGCTGCAAAATTATCAGCCTTAATAACATGGCCAAGCCCCGATTGTTTAAAGATTGTAAAATTTTTCCTATATAACCTATAACTCTTCTGAACTTTCCGGCAGGTGGTCATATTCCCCTTTAATGGCATACCAGCCAAAGATCATCAGGCCGATAGCAATGGGGGTGAAAATGCCGATAATGATGATCCAGATCACCGGGTTATTGATATCTTTTTTCCCGGCAGGGTCAATATGAACAATGGCCCGGTCCACGAGGAAATAAATAACGGCCGGGGCTACAATGAACCAGATGAAACCAAGGGCTCTTTTGAGGTTATTCATAACTATGCGTTTAATCTTCTACGTTTTCGTCAATCTTATTTCTCAGGTACACGGTGCCGATGAGCAGGCATAAAGCAGCTATACCGATCGGGTACCACAATCCCACCAACGGATCGGAGGGAAAGGAAGTGGTCAGTAGTAAACCAATAAAGGGCACTAACCCGCCAAAAACACCATTGCCGATATGATAAGGCAAGCTCATAGAAGTGTACCGGATCTTGGTCGGGAACATTTCAACTAAGAAAGCAGCGATGGGGCCGTAGACCATAGTTACATATAGTATTAGCAGGAACACAAGGCTTATGAATTTTACATACAAGCCTAATCCTAATCGTTTATTTAGTGGGGTTATTTGTGAATGGCCGGTTAGTTTCGTCTTGTCAGCATATAACGTATCCGAAGAAACCTGATCATACTCAACTCCTGCAAAAAAATAATCGAATTGTGTAGTAGTGACCACACTGTCTTTGCCATTGTTTATAAGGGAAACAGTTGTTTTATTAGGTCGGGGATTGCTTTTTTGGTTTTTTTCATACACTTTAGTGTCTTCGAGGAATGTATTGAATATCGGCCGGTAAGTCAAAATCGCTAAAAACATTCCCGCCATCATGATCCATTTTCTCCCGATCTTATCACTCAGCCATCCCCAGAATACAAAGAATGGTGTGGCAAAAGCAATAGCCCATAACATAATGGTGCGGCTTTGTTCAAATTCCAGTTTGCAGGAATTTTCTAAAAAACTCTGTGCATAGAACTGCCCTGTGTACCAGACAACACCCTGTCCCATCACTGCCCCAAACAAAGCCATCAGTACCATTTTAAAATTGGCTTTGTGCCGGAAACTTTCTTTTAAAGGGTTGGTTGACGTTTTTCCTTCTGATTTTAATTTGGAGAACAACGGCGACTCTGACATTTTTAGCCGGATATACACGGAAACGATCACCAACAAGATAGATATCCAGAACGGGTAACGCCAGCCGCCCCATTCTGCATTGAAGGAGTCGTCCGGCATATTCAGTTTTACCAGCATGATAACGCCCAGCGCAACAAATAATCCAAGCGTAGCCGTGGTTTGAATCCAGCTGGTATAAAAACCTCTTTTATGTGCAGGAGAATGTTCGGCCACATAAGTAGCAGCACCGCCATATTCACCACCGAGTGCCAAACCCTGTATCAGTCTTAATAACAATACCAGTAAAGGAGCTGCAATGCCAATGGATTTATAGCCCGGCACCAGCCCGATCAGGAAGGTGGAGCCCCCCATTAACACCAGTGTAAGCAGGAAAGTATATTTTCTGCCGATCAGGTCACCCAACCGGCCAAAGACCAATGCACCAAAAGGACGCACAATAAATCCTGCGGCGAATATGGCCAGGGTACTGAGCAGTGCGGCGGTGGCATTTCCTTCGGGAAAGAATTGGGTGGAGATGGTTTTGGCAAGCATTCCAAAGATGTAGAAATCGTACCACTCGATCATGGTACCTACAGAGGACGCAGCAATCACACTTCGTATGGTCGTTGGTTTCATCGTTAGTTATTAGTCATAAGATGTTCTGTGGGGTAAGATAGGCATTTATAAAAAATGATAAAACAATTTTACCGGGAACGTTGCCAGCAAAGTGAGCAGGGTTTAACAACAGTTCAGTAAATTTATATTTCAGTAATTACTCAAGCATCTAATTAAGATTGTTATGTCATATCCCTACCAGATACGCAGCATGGACCAGTACGAAATGGCTTATCGTGTAAGTGTAAACGAACCGGAAGAATTCTGGGGCTCCATCGCCGAACATTTTGCATGGAGAAAGAAATGGGACAAAGTGCTGGAATGGAATTTTAAAGAACCGAAAGTAGAATGGTTCAAAGGCGGCAAGTTGAATATCACCGAGAATTGTATTGACAGGCATCTTGCAGAAATGGGCGATAAACCTGCCATCATCTGGGAGCCGAATAACCCGGAGGAAAGAGTGAGGGTGGTTACCTATAACCGGTTGCATAAAAGAGTTTGCCAGTTTGCACAGGTATTAATTAATAACGGGGTAAAGAAAGGAGATCGTGTTTGTATCTATATGGGCATGGTGCCCGAACTGGCCTATGCCGTATTGGGCTGTGCCCGTATCGGCGCTATCCACAGTGTGATCTTTGGTGGTTTTTCTGCACAAAGCATTGCCGACAGGTTATATGATGCCAATGCAGAGTTTATTATTACCTGCGACGGGGCTTATCGTGGTGGTAAAGACATTCCCCTGAAAAGTGTAATCGATGATGCACTGATCGGTAACAGAACGGTGAAGAAAGTAATTGTTTACACAAGAACAAGAACTCCTGTCTCGATGCTCAAAGGAAGGGATGTATGGTGGGAAGACGAAATGGAACATGCCGAGCAACAAGTGGAGAAAGAAGGAAAAGTTTCCTTCCCGGCGGAAGAAATGGATGCAGAAGACCCGCTGTTCATATTATATACATCGGGGAGCACCGGCAAACCAAAAGGTGTGGTGCATAGTACAGCCGGTTATATGATCTGGGCCAATTACACTTTTGTCAATGTATTCCAATATAATCCCGGTGATATCCATTTCTGCACGGCCGATATTGGATGGATCACCGGTCATAGTTATATATTGTATGGCCCTTTGAGTGCCGGTGCCACTTCGGTTATGTTTGAAGGTATTCCCACCTGGCCGGATGCAGGACGTTTCTGGGATATTGTTGACCGCCACAAAGTGAATATTCTTTATACAGCACCTACGGCGATCCGCTCATTGATGGGTTTTGGGTTAGAGCCATTAAAGAATAAAGATCTTTCAACACTGAAAGTACTGGGAACAGTAGGCGAACCGATCAACGAAGAGGCATGGCATTGGTACGATGAAAATATTGGTAAGAAAAATTGCCCGATCGTGGATACCTGGTGGCAGACAGAAACCGGTGCATGCCTGATATCGAATTTAGCCGGTGTTACTCCCGCCAAACCATCCTGGGCCACTCTCCCTATGCCGGGCATACAACCTGTGCTAGTAGATGAAAATGGAAAAGAAGTAACAGAAAAAGATGAGAACGGGTTACTCAAAGGAAATCTTTGTATCAAAGCACCGTGGCCGGGTATTTTAAGAACTACCTATGGTGATCATGAACGTTGCCGGACCAATTATTTTGCTACCTACGACAATTTATATTTCACCGGTGATGGTGCTTTAAAAGATGCACAGGGTAATTACCGGATCACCGGTCGTGTGGATGATGTATTGAATGTAAGTGGTCATCGCCTGGGTACTGCTGAAGTGGAGAATGCTATTAATATGCATGCCGGTGTGGTGGAAAGTGCGGTGGTAGGTTACCCGCATGATGTGAAAGGGCAGGGTGTCTATGCCTTTGTGATCTATGAACACATGCACGGCGATGAGAATATGACCCGCCTGGATATTTTGCAAACCGTAACCCGCATCATTGGCCCGATTGCCAAGCCGGATAAAATTCAATTTGTCAGCGGCCTGCCCAAAACAAGAAGCGGTAAGATCATGCGCCGCATCTTGCGAAAAATTGCGGAAGGAGAAACATCAAATTTGGGTGATATAACGACCCTGCTTGATCCGGGAGTGGTAGAAGAAATAAAGAACGGGAAATTGTAAAAAAACTGAAGCAGCACGGACGGGCTGCTTCAATCGGTTTTTCTGAATTCGTTTAGCTGGTTAAAAGCCGCATTATTATCGCAAAAATCATACCTGCCAGCTACTTTTAACTTCCATAGCTCTATAAATGACATTTTTTTGATCAATTCGTAGAAGGTCTGCGTTTGAAAAACTATTTTTGACCGTACTCGGGTTTGATGAGTACCACTATCTTATGAATGAACCGGCCATAGTCAAACGAAAGCTACCAGCCATATTCCGATGGATTTTATGGGTATTACTCTTTCAGTTCATACTCATCAATATTATGGCGGCTTTATACGCCAATAAGCTGACCCGCTTTTACGAAGGGGTTCCTTTGAACAACTCTCATTCTTCCGGTAATGTTTTCTCTAAAACCTGGAAACTATTTACTGGTCCCAAGCAGGGTCGTTCCGTTATTACTGAACAACCCGCTTTCCCCTTTCAGACCGTTTCTTTAAAAGCCAGTTCGGGCTTAAATATTGAAGCCTGGTACAGTACCACTGATTCCATGGCTAAAGGAACTGTTCTTTTCTTTCATGGTATCACTTCCCAGAAATCGATCATGCTGGATGAGGCGGATGAATTCAGGTATTGGGGATACAACGTTATGCTGGTGGATTTCCGCGGGCATGGAAACAGCGAAGGCAATACCAGTACTATTGGTATGACGGAATCGGAAGAAGTGAAACTGGCCTATGATTTTGTATCGCAGAAGGGAGAAAAAAATATTTACCTCTACGGAGTTTCACTGGGAGCCGTGGCAGCCGCAAAAGCGGTTACTGAGTATAATCTGCATCCCAAAGCAGTGGTACTGGATATGCCATTTGCCTCCCTGCAATCGTATTTAAAGAATAAAGCGAGGAACCTGGGTTTCCCGGCACAGCCTTTTGCATTTCTTACTACCTTCTGGATCGGTATTGAAAGAGGGTATAATGGGTTCAACCACCAGACCAGCCACTATGTTAAAAAGATGGATTGTCCTGTTTTGATGGAATGGGGAGCCAATGATGCTTTTATATTGAGAGAAGAAGCGGAAAGCGTATACGGTTCTATTGGATCAACGCAAAAAAGAATGGTGATCTATGATGCTTCCGGTCATGAATCATTTGTACGTAAGGAGCCGTTGAAATGGAAAATTGAGATGCAAAAATTCTTTCAGCCATAACGGGTTTTATTTCCGGATGGTAACCCGGGTACCGGGTTGTGCATAGGCATACATTTCCATCACATCACCATTCTTCATCGATATGCAGCCCAGCGTCCAGTTTTTATAACGGTCCACCACGAAATCTTCATGGGGCCAGGTACCATGAATACCAATGGCACCACCAATTTTTGCATTGGCCGGTATCTCGCCTCTTTCTTTGCGTCGTTTGAATTTTTCCAGGCTCTCTGCATTGGGATAATCTAAGGCCAGGAAACGGCACCATTTATCGTGTACTTTTTTGTTGATGATCTTAAAACTACCTTCCGGTGTGTTCTTATCACCTTCCATTTTTTTATCCTCCAGTGAATTATTGCCAAATACAACGGGGAAAGTGGCATACCAGCCTTTTTCGTCATATACGCTCAGCTCATAATCCGATTTATCAATAATGATGGAAATACTTCCTACAGGCCCCGTTGTGGCATCAAAACGTTTATTGTTCAGGTGAGGAGCTTTCACGGTTTCTGCTGTATGATGAGAACTGGCTGTCAGCAAACCACTGCCCAGTGTCACTGCCGTGAGTACGAAAAAGGTCTTCATTGCTATTTGTGTTTTCAGTAAGGCCAGTTATAACCCGGAAGATAAAATAAATTTTCCACCGGCTTTATTCATGGCTGTTGAAATGCGATCCGTCCAATGCTTCAAACGCAATGCCACGAAGCTTTATTACTGGCTGTGGGTATGTTTTAACGGGGCATTTAGAATATTTCCGGAGGGATATAGCTGCGGCTTTTCCAGAATTGATGGTACTTACAACAATAAAAAAACGTTCTGTGCTTAGCAGAACGTTTTTCAAAGAAGTTATCAACATTTCTTACCAGTTACTAAACCGGAAGCCAAAGGTATAAGGCGTCATATCCAAACCTCTTTCATACATATTTTTAAAAGCATAGGAACCATAAAAACGAACCGGGCCCAGCGATAATTCACCCACATACGAGAGTTTCCAGCGGTTCAGTTCAAAATCATCTTTGGCTTTTTCTTTTCCTTCATCCGATGTTTTTGTTTTCTGGCGGGCACTGTACAGGTAGCCTGCACTGATACCGGCACTGAAACCAAAGCCTTTTTCCCTGCGGGGTGTGAAATTAAAGTTGATCATCATCGGTACGGTTAAATAATCAGCAGCCAGTTTATTCTTGGAATAGCTGCGGCCGGCTGTTACATCATAGTTCACCCGCACAGGATCAGGCACGGCAGGCGGAGTGGCGATATAGCGTACGGGTTGTTTGTAATGATAGTTGTTCAGTTCCAGGCCCAGGCCATATTTCAGGTTCACCACATGTTTTACGACGTTCAGTTTTTGCATGAAGAACCAGAAATTCACATTACGGGATTTGCCATCTTTCAGGTCGAACCATGTTTTATTACTGGCAACACTGCCACCGGCTGTATTCCCGGAGGCATAGCCCTGGGCAGCACTGCTGCCATAATTCGTATTATCAGTATAGTTGGAGAAACCAATATCCAGTATCCACCAGTTGGTGCTCAGGTTGGCAGGTTTATCTCTTTTCCTGTCGCGGATGCGGAGGGTATTGTCTTTTTCCACCCGGCGGTTCTTACCGTCCCGGTCGCGGATGATGACCATACCGCCGATACGGATGGTATCTGCTTTAGGTCCTTCTTGTTTGGCTGTGCTGTCCGTTTGGGCAAAACTTGTCAGGGTAGTGCATACGATCATGCACAGGGTAAAGATCCTCTTCATGTTCTTTCTTTTTGCAATGATATAAAATTATTTCAGTTTGATGGCCAGCCCGCCTACCAGCAGACGTTCTTCGTCGTCGGTGGCGCTGATATTGGTCCTTTTTTCAAAGGTCCGGGTTACTTTTCTTAAGAAACCGCGGAGCTTACCTTTTTTCCCGTTGTTGTTACTGGCAAACTCAGGCTCAGTAGGTGGTACTTCGGGATTGGCTGTTGCATCTGTCTTAGATATATACGTATCAGCAGGAGTTGTTGTTACAACCGAATTGTTAGCGTTTTGTTGTGGTGCTTCTTTAATATTATTGTAAGCAGTGTTGCCAGCATTGGCATCAACAGAATTATATGGCTTAGTATTTACATTCGGATTATACAGTGGCTGCGGCAGGTTATTTGTTGGCTTATCCTCTTTAATAACAGCGAACACTTCTTCTGTCTTGTTTTTAATAGCAGGTAAATTATCCTGCAGTTCTTTCCGTTCTTCCGGAACAACTATTTTAGTTTTTTGAGCGGCGCTTGCATTGTTATTGCCAGGATTTACCAGGTCAATAGTTGTTGAAGGAGTAGTATTATCAGCTAACGCTCCGTCTTTTGTTTGATTATTATTGATAGGTGCAGTAACAGCCGGTGTTTCGTTTGCCGCTTGTTTTGTTCCATCAGTAGAAGCAACAGTTCCTGTTCCTATTGTTTCGTTGCTGTTTTTAGTATTCAGCAATACAACAGCAGTGGTGCCGATACCGATAAATAAAACCGCAGCGGCTGCAATTCTCCACCAAACAATGGGGCGAACCTTTTCTTCTTTGCGGTACAGCGATTCTTTATCCGGGAATAGTATTGCTTCAGGCTGCAACTTCGTTTGCTGCAACAATTCTAATTCTTTTTGTACAGTGATATGCTGGCCGGCAAACGCTTCAACGGCTGTTCTTTGAGCAGGGGTTAATTCATTATCAATATAAGCGACCAGCCATTCTTCGTAGTTAGAGATAGTTATAAAGGAAGCATCGCCTGAAAAAAGCAATTCTTCTTTCTGGCTGAAAGTAACCTGTTCATCAGGAGTAAATTTAGTTTGCTGCAACAGTTCCAGTTCTTCCTGCAGGTCGGGGTGAAGTTGAGTAAACTCCTCCACGCTGCGGCGCTGTTCGCTGCTCAGCTCATTATCCAGGTACAGGATAAAATACTCTTCGTAATTATGACGGGTTATATTCATGATGTCTGCCTCGTACTTCTAAATAACATTTTCCAGTTTCACTAAATAGCTTTTCAATTGAACCCTTGCCCGGTGCAGGTACACTTTTACCTGGCTTTCGCTCAACCCGGTGATCCTGCCAATCTCTTCGTAGCTGTATCCTTCATAATCTTTCAGCAGCACCAGCGAACGTTGTGTTTCACTCAGGCGGGCCAGCGCTTCTTCCAGCACTTTCTTCAGGTTATTGGCCGGGCGGCTCTGCACCCTCGTTTCTTCGTCAAATTCCTCTTTCAGCTGTATACGCTTTACTTTCCGGATATGGTCGATCATCTGGTGGTAAGCCACGGTAAAGAGGTAAGACTTGCATTTAGCGGCATCCACTTCTTCCCGGTTACGCCACATTTTTTCAAAAGCCGTCTGCACCACATCCCTGGCATCCTCCTCATGGCGGAGGTTCTTCAGGATGAAGCGATAGACGTTGTCAGCGTAGGTGCTTACACATTCATTATATTCCCTTTCAGTCATAATACAGCCGGTATCCCCTTGTAAAAATAACTAATCAACCCGGGGTTTCAGGTTTTACGGTCAGTGAGGGTAAAATGTTACAGTAAAAGGAAAATTCAGGGCCGGAAGCCTTAATTCAGGTCGGTAGAACTGAAAAACTGGCCGGAAAGGCTTTCCCAAACCATGTTTTCACCTTTTTTGCTCTTTTGCTGGCAGCATTCATCCAGGGATTCTTTGCAGGGGGCTGTTGCTTTTGGAGCAGATTTTAAGGAACCAAATGCCAGGAAAGCCCCGGCGATGGCGACGGCCACTAGTGATATGCGGAGTGTATTCTTTCTCATGGTGTTGGTTTGTGAACGTTTGACGATACTTATTCTAAAAATGTTACAGCAAACTTATACCGGATTTAAACCGCTGGCAAGGCCAAATTGACCAGTAGTATCTTTTTGGCGATAGAATGCAGGAAACAGGGGGTGAAATGTTGGACGGTCCGGCGAAATGAGGCGGCCAAACGGGCCAATCTCTATATTTGCCCCCTAAACCGCTTGCAATGAACGAGAAATTTGTGACCCGTATCGCTAAGGAAGTAGAAGACATTAAAACCTCCGGCTTGTACAAAACCGAGAGGGTGATCACCAGCCCGCAGGGAGCTGAGATCACGGTAAACGGGAAGACCGTACTGAATTTTTGTGCCAATAACTACCTCGGCTTGTCCAGCCACCCCAAAGTGATCGAGGCAGCCCATAAGGCCATTGACACCCATGGTTATGGCATGAGCAGTGTCCGTTTTATCTGTGGTACCCAGGATATTCATAAAGAACTGGAACGAAAACTCTCTGCATTTCTCGGCACGGAGGATACCATTTTATACGCTGCTGCTTTTGATGCCAACGGCGGGGTGTTTGAACCCCTGTTTGGTGAAGAAGATGCTATCATTTCTGATGCGCTGAACCATGCTTCTATTATCGACGGGGTTCGGTTGTGCAAATCACAACGTTACCGCTATGAACATAACAATATGGCCGACCTGGAAATGAAGCTTGCTGAAACCCAGCATCTCCGCAGCCGTATCATTGTTACCGATGGTTCCTTCAGTATGGATGGAACCATTGCCCAATTAGACAAGATCGTTGAACTGGCAGATAAATATGATGCTGTGATCATGATCGACGAATGTCATTCCTCCGGTTTTTTGGGAAAAACAGGACGAGGTACTCATGAATACCGGGGCGTGATGGGCAAGATCGATATTATTACCGGCACCCTGGGTAAAGCATTGGGCGGTGCATCAGGTGGTTTTACTTCCGGCCGCAAAGAGATCATTGATATGTTGCGCCAGAAATCAAGACCCTATTTATTCAGTAATACACTGGCCCCTTCCATTACCGGTGCTTCTATTGCGGTGCTGGATATGTTGACGGAAACAACCGAACTGAGAGATAAGCTGGAGTTCAACACCAAATACTTCCGTAAAAAAATGACGGAAGCTGGATTTGATATCAAACCCGGTGATCACCCGATTGTTCCAATCATGTTATATGATGCAGTATTGGCGCAAAACTTTGCCGCTAAATTATTAGATGAAGGCATTTACGTAATTGGCTTCTTCTTCCCGGTAGTGGCGAAAGGACAGGCAAGGATCAGGGTGCAATTAAGTGCAGCCCATGAACAATCGCATTTGGATAAAGCAATTACAGCATTTGCGAAGATTGGTAAGGAATTGGGGGTGCTGAAATGATCGCTTAATAAAGTATTGATTCTTATTAAAACAATGGCTCGTAATTCTACGAGCCATTGTTGATTACAATCTATTATTAAATTTATTTTAAAAAAACTTGCCGGAAACTATGAATTACAATAACCCGGCATTATTTTCGTTTCCTACTTACTCTATGGCATAATTCTACCGAATCCCTACCTCTGAATTTCCTTAATTAATTTGTTGACCCAATTTTTAAACTTTTTTCATGAAGAAGTTCCTGCTTTATTTTTCTGTACTGGCGGTAGTAGTAATGTTATTGGCCTCCTGCGCAGCCACCAAAAGAGATTGCCAGGGTGTTAAACACTACAAACAAAAGGGCGGTTTTTATATGTAATCACCTTTTCGGAGATAATTGAGTCAATCCCGTTCATGCAAATGAAAAGGGATTTTTTATTTTTAGTAAAAGTTCATCCATGAAATCTTTCACGGTCTTATTTCTTCTTAGCTTTTTTTCACTATCTGGTTTTTCTCAATCGGATAATTTTCCTCAAGGCTGGCTGGGTAACTGGAAAGGTGAACTCAACTGGTACCAGGGTGCCAACCCGGTTCCTAAAAAAGTGAAGATGGAATTAAGGATACATCCTACTGACAGTAGCCATAAATTCAGCTGGCAGATCATTTACGGATCAGCAACGGAAGATAACCGCCCCTACACACTGATCGCTGTTGATACGGCCAAAGGTCATTGGGTGATTGATGAAAACAATGGTATAGTCTTAGACCAATATATGATCGCCGCAAAATTTTGTGGAGCCTTTACCGTACAAAACTCCACTATCATTAATAATTACTGGCTGGAAGAAGGCAAACTGCATATTGAATTTTATAATATCTCCGCCAAACCGGTTGCTACTACCGGCAAAGACACGAAAGAAAGTCCATCGGTGAATAGTTACCAGGTAAAAACTTACCAGAAAGCTATTTTAGAACGAAGCAAATGATGGCTAACTTTGCCGCAAATTGAAAACAGCGATGAGAGTTATTTTTTATGTTGCAGTACTGTTCTTTTTAGTACAATCCTGTACGCCTAATAATGTGAACCAGGATGAAAGCCTGAAGAAATATTTCGACGAGAATAAAACAGAAGGCTGTTTTGCCCTGATGGATAATGGCACCGGTAAGTTTACTGTCTATAACCTGGCCCGCTACCGCGACAGCAGTTTTTTGCCAGCTTCCACTTTCAAAATTGTGAACTCACTTATCGGTCTGCAAACAGGAAAGATCAGCAGCGATAGTATGGTCATTAAATGGGATGGTGTGACCCGTTCCTTCGACAGCTGGAATAAAGACCTGACCATGTATGATGCGTTCCGGGCATCTGCTGTTCCTTATTACCAGGAAGTGGCCCGGCGGATCGGTAAGGATACCATGCAGAACTACCTGAATGCACTGGGTTATGGAAAAAAATCCGATACCGATAAAGTGGTGATCACTTCAGCTATTGATACGTTCTGGTTAGATAATTCCATTAAAGTAACACCGGACCAGCAACTGGGCCTGGTGAAAAAATTATACTTCGATGAGCTGCCCGGCTTTTTTAAGACCAACCAGGAAACAGTGAAAAGGGCCATGCTGTTTGAGAATAATACCAACTACCGCCTGGGATATAAAACCGGCTGGGGTTTCTGGAATGAACAAACCGGCAAACATCTTGGCTGGGTCGTGGGCTGGATCGAGGAAAATAATCATCCTTACTTTTTTGTGCTGAACCTGGAGTCAAAGGATAAAAACTTTGATATGGTAACAGTACGAATGAAAATACTGAAGGATATCCTGAAGCAGCTGGGCTTTTTCGAGGGGAAAATGTAAACCCCTCTAAATCTCCCCTATACTTTGGCAGATTCATTAAAGAGATAAACTGTTTTAGCATAGATTTTGCCATTTAGCGATAATGAATTTTCAGTTTCAATATTATTACTATATCTGGTTGCTGGCAGCTGTTCTTGTTTTCCTGCTGCTTTTCCTGTTGCTGCTGCAATGGAAAAAGAAAGTAAGAACGAAAATGGGTGATGCAACACTGGTGGCTGTTCTTACCCAATCATTTTCACCGGTACTTTTTACTTCCAAATTCATTTTGTTGTCACTTGGATTTGTTGTTGGGGTTATTGCAGTTATGAACCCGAGGAAGCCCGGTGATGCGGATAGTGTGACCCGCAAAGGAATTGATGTGGTCGTGGCAATGGATGTGAGTAAGAGTATGCTCGCCGCTGACCTGGCACCCAACCGGCTGGAAAGAGCCAAACAGTTTGTCAATAAACTGATGAATGAAATGCCGGATGACCGTATTGCCCTGGTATTGTTTGCGGGCAAGGCGTATATTCAAATGCCATTAACAACGGATCATGGAGCTGCACAATTCTTTGTTTCCTCCGCAACGCCTGATGCCGTACCGCAGCAAGGAACACTGATAAGTGATGCACTCACGATGAGTGTAAACGCCTTCAATATAAAAGAAAGAAGGTTCAAGGCGATCGTACTCATCAGTGATGGGGAAGAGCATGATGCACAAGCCATAGCTACGGCAGAAAAGCTGGCGGAGCAGGGCGTACTGATCAATACAGTCGGAGTGGGTTCGCCGGAAGGATCAACGATCACCGATCCTGCCACCGGGCAAAATAAACTGGATGAAGCCGGCAATGTGGTGGTGTCTAAATTGAATGAAGAAGTACTGAAACAGGTAGCGGCTACAACCAACGGTGTGTATGTTCGCCTGCAAAGCAGTGATGATGCAGTGAAAGAGATCAAAGCACAGTTGGGGCAGATCGAACGGAAAGCATTCAGCGATATCTCACTGGTGAATTATAAAACATTGTTCATGTGGTTTGCGGGTGCTATGTTCTTATTATTACTGGTTGAGCATTTTATTCCCGAAACAAAGCGAATCAAAGCATGAGGTATTTGATAACGATAATTATACTGGGTGGAGTTCTTCAGCTGCCTGCACAGAAAGTAAATGAGCTCATAGTGGCAGGCAATGACCTTTACCGCCAGGGAAAATTTGAAGATGCAGAAAAAAAATTTACGGAAGCGGTGAAACTGCAGCCGGTTAATGTAACAGCTAAATTTAACCTGGCTGCTGTTATGTATAAGCTGGGCAAACCCGAGGATGCTAAGAAAATGTATACCGAGCTGGCAACACTCGAAAAAGATGCCGCCATAAGAAGTAAGGCCTGGTATAATAAAGGCGCCATTTTAAGCAAAGAAAAAAAGCTGGAAGAAAGTATTGATGCTTATAAAAGTGCTTTGAAATTAAACCCCGACGACCAGGAAGCCCGTGAAAATCTACAAAAAGCCCTTATTGAACTGAAAAAGAAAGAATCTCCCAAAAAGAAAGAAGAGGATAATAAGAAGAAAAAACAGGAGCAGCAGCAAAAACAGCAACAGCAACCAAAAATGAACCAAAAAGAGGCCGAGCAACGCCTGAAACTGCTGGAACAAAAAGAAAAAGAAGTGCAACAGCGTCTCCAGAAAGAGAAGGCCAAAAGTGGTGGCGGGCAGTCGAAAGACTGGTAATTCAGCCAATTCAGTAATGCGCTAATTCACAGTCGAATGTTCCGAACCTTGCATTCGTTTAGTTGTTTAAATTTGCACATTACCTGATTTTCATATTTCTTATTTCTCATGGAATTTTACAGCGAATCACTCACTCATTATAAACGTCTTGCTACCAAAGAAGTAAAGATCGGCGATCTCCTGCTCGGTAATTTCAACCCGATCCGGGTGCAGACAATGACCACAACAGATACGATGGATACAATTGCCACCGTGGAGCAAAGCATCCGCTGTATCGAAGCCGGTGCCGAACTGGTACGCATTACCGCCCCTTCCAAAAATGAAGCAGAGAACCTCCTCAACATAAAAAACGAATTGCATAGAAGGGGGTATACAACACCATTGGTTGCGGATATTCATTTTACGCCGAATGCGGCCGAGATCGCTGCGAGGATCGTGGAGAAAGTAAGAGTGAATCCCGGTAATTATGTGGACAAGAAAAAATTTGAACTGATCGAGTATACTGATGCGGATTATGCAGAAGAGATTGAACGGATCACAGAACGGTTTACCCCCCTGGTAAAAATTTGCAAGGAATATGGTACAGCCATGCGGATTGGTACCAATCACGGTTCACTGAGTGATCGTATCATGAGCCGTTATGGCGATACACCGATGGGTATGGTGGAAAGTGCGATGGAGTTTTTACGGATCGCCCGGCATGAAAGTTATCATAATATCATCCTGAGCATGAAGAGCAGCAACCCGCAGGTAATGGTACAGGCCTACCGGTTGCTGATCAAAACCATGTTTGATGAATTTGGAGAATGTTACCCCTTGCATTTAGGAGTTACAGAGGCAGGCGATGGGGAAGATGGAAGAATAAAATCGGCAATAGGTATTGGTTCATTACTGGAAGATGGTATCGGTGATACGATCCGTGTTTCACTAACAGAAGATCCTGAACTGGAGATCCCGGTTTGTAAAGACCTGGTGAAAAGATATGGGACAGGTGGTCGGACACCAGAGGTTAGAAAAGAAGAACCAGGGAAAATGACCCGGCTTCAGAACTCTGACATCAGACTTCCCTATGATCCGTTTAATTACCAGCGACGGGAAACTTTTGCAGTAGATAATATAGGGAGTAAGCATGTACCTGTTGTTGTTGCTGATCTGAGTAAAATTGAAAAGATAACTCCTGCTCATTTACAAAGCGTAGGCTATACGTATGATGCCGTAACCGATAAATGGAATATTGGTGATGCAGCAGCAGATTATATTTTTACCGGCCACCAGTTATTGGATTTCCCTTTGCCGGGCACCCTCAAAGTGATTGTTTTCCCCGCTGCATGGTCTGGAGCTGATAAGAAAAAGTACTACCCGATCTTCCAGGACAGCGGGTTTGCAGCCGCTGAAGAAAAAAGTGAGTATATCAATTTTGTAATGGTTGATTGTTTCAGTGATGAAACCGCTATTAACAATTATACATTTTTGGATAAGCTGGCTAATGATCCATCTGTGGTTATTTGCCTGAGCAGTACAAACCAGCATGCGATGCAATCAGTGCGGCGTATGTTTGTTGAATTGCAAAACAGGAATATCAAAAACCCGGTGGTATTGATAACAGACAGCAGCTGGCAAACCCCGGATGAACACCTGATCCATTTTGCTGCTGAAACAGGTGCATTACTTTTGGATGGTTTTGGAGATGGGATATGTTTGGGCTACAGCAGCAAGGCGCAGATGGAAAATGTAAAAGCAAAAGGCAGAACCTATCTGGAAGTAAAAGACATTTACCAGTTTACTAATAATACGGCTTTCTCCATCTTACAGGCCACCCGGACAAGGATCTCGAAAACAGAGTATATTAGTTGCCCGAGTTGCGGCCGCACTTTATTTGACCTACAGGAAACAACAGCAAAGATCCGGTCCCGCACCAACCACCTCAAAGGAGTGAAGATCGCTATCATGGGTTGTATTGTGAACGGTCCCGGTGAAATGGCCGATGCTGATTTTGGCTATGTAGGTAGCGGCCCCGGCAAGATCACTTTATATAAAGGAAAGGAAGTGGTCAAAAAAAATGTGAACAGTGATGTGGCGGTCGATGAACTGATCAGCCTTTTGAAAGAGAATGAAGCCTGGATAGAACCATAACTTGCTATATGAAGAAAATTAATTGGGTCATCCTTTTCCTGTTAGTGCTGACAGGAAATATTGCCGGTATGTATATGAACAGCCCCTGGCTAGAGAAAATCACTAAACCTTTATTAATGATCGTCATGATCATTTACTTTGTTTCTTCCGTCAATACAAATTCTTCTGCACTAAAAAAATGGATCATCGCTGCATTGGTTTTTTCCTGGCTGGGTGATGTATTGCTGATGTTTCAGCAGGAGCAACCCATTTTTTTCCTTTTAGGGTTATCAGCATTTTTAATAGCGCATATATTTTATATTATTTTCTTTCACCAGGTCCGGATAAACGAACAGGTGAAAAGCCGGTGGTGGTTGGTGGCCATCGTGGTTGTTTATTATGCAGTATTGGTGGCTGTTCTCTATCCGAAACTTGGAGACATGAAAGTGCCGGTGCCAGTCTATGGTATCGTTATCAGTTTTATGTTATTACTGGCTCTGCATATGTTGTATATTAAAAACAGTAAAGCCGGCCAGCTGATGATGGCCGGGGCTGTGTTATTTATTTTATCAGATTCTGTATTAGCCATAAATAAATTCTACCAGCCGTTTGAAGCAGCCGGGCTCGTTATTATGCTCACCTATGGAATGGCTCAACTACTGATCACCAAAGGGGCCATTGCCTATATTCATTCAAAATGAAATAAACAGGTTTTAGCGTAAGCTGTATCTTTGCTTGTCTAAAACCAATCCATTGAACAGGGTAGATCGTCTGCACGCCATACTGGTACACCTGCAAAGTAAAAAAAGAGTAACCGCACAAGAACTGGCCGATCGTTTTGATCTCAGCCTTCGTACGGTGTATCGTGATGTAAAAGCACTGGACGAAAGTGGTATCCCTATAATTGGCGAGGCCGGTATTGGTTATTCCATTATGGAGGGCTACCGTTTACCCCCGGTCATGTTCACACAAGAAGAAGCTTCTTCCTTATTATTAGGAGGAAAACTGGTGCAGCAGTTTACAGATGGTTCTGTTAAGAAGCACTTTGATACTGCTATGTTCAAGATCAAGGCAGTATTAAGGTCAACTGATAAGGACTATGTGGAGCAACTGGATGAGCGGATCGCTGTTCACACAGGTCCTGTGCCGGTAAATACTTCGGAACAGCTTTACCTTTCCACCATGCACCAGGCTATTGTCGATAAGAAGGTGATCCATCTCGAATATTTCTCTTCGTATAAAGAGGAAACAACACTCAGAGATGCCGAACCGATCGGTTTATTTTACTATGCCCAGGCCTGGCATTTTATCGGCTGGTGCCGGTTACGGAAAGATTACCGGGATTTCCGGCTGGACAGGATCCGGAAACTCATAATAAAAGAGGAGCAGTTTGATGATACTCCACATCCTTCGTTAAAAGAGTATATTCAGCAAATGACCGAGGAAAGAGAATTACAGGAAATCATTGTCAGCTTTGATAAAGAAGCGGCCCGCTATATGTTGTCTCAAAAATATTACCAGGGCTTCGTATCCCAGGAGGAAAAAGAAGGAAGGGTTCGTATGCGTTTTCTTACTTCTCACCCGGAGCCTTTTTGCCGCTGGCTCCTGATGTATACCAATTCAGCCCGGATTGAATCGCCGTCTTCACTGAAAGAAATAATGAAGAAACTACTCCGGGAGCTGACGGGGCATCACAAGTAATTTTTATAGCCTAAAACATCCTGACACAGGGCTGTCACTAACCGATAGTTTTTTTGTGTAACAAAACAGAAAAACTATGAATCAAAAGTCAATTCCAGCTATCCCGGTTATTTTCTTTACCACCCGGACCAGCCTGAAAGACATCCAGCAATTTGTGGGCAATGTGGCCGAACAACTCTATGCGGAAGCCGCCCGCCAGCATTTACTGCCAACAGGCCCTTTGCACTGGATCTATAATGGTGCAGATGGAAAACCGGATACCATTTTTACACTGGAGATCTGTTTACCGGTTAATAAAGAACCAGAAGAAGAATCAATTTTTCTTTTTAAGGAATTACCTCCTTTTCATTGTGTAAGTGTCTTGCATCATGGGGCATGGGATCATTTGTATGAAACCTATGACCGGGTGATCGGGGATATATACGCCAATGGCAAACAGATGACGGGTTTTTGCCGGGAGCAATATCTCTATATGGATTTTAATAATCCTGGTCATAACCTGACGGAAGTGCAAATTGGCATTAAGTAAATCATAGCTATATGAAAGCATTAATCCTGTCACTGCTGGCAACAGGTTTTCTGGCTGTGACCACCGAAAAACAATCAAAAAATAATAAACCTGGTAATATGAAAATGAATGCAGGCATTATAACACCCAAATTGAGTGAGACAAAAGAATTTTATACCGCTGTATTAGGCTTTACAGTAAAATTTGAGAACGAGTGGTTTGTTTTATTGCAAACTCCTGATGGAGAAGATATGATTAGTTTTTTACAACCTGGTCATCCTTCACAGCAACCCGTTTTCCAGTCCGGCTTTCCCGGAAAAGGTGTTTACCTGACCATTGAAGTGGAGGATGTGGATGAAGTATATGCCCAAATTAAAAAGAAAGTTATTCCCATTGAAGTGGAACTGCGTAATGAGGCCTGGGGCGACCGGCATTTTGCCATTATTGATCCGAATGGAATAGGGGTTGATATTGTAAAATATACAGCACCATAATGATTCCTTTCAACAGTTGCTTGCAGGGAAAAACTGATGCAGTACATTTGAGGGAATAAACAATGATATGCAGACAGATTTCCTGGTTATTGGTTCCGGTATTGCAGGCCTTACATATGCGTTAAAAGTAGCGCAGGAATTTCCGGATAAGAAAGTAGTGGTGATGACGAAAGCCACCGCTGACGAAACCAACACCAAGTATGCACAGGGTGGTATTGCTGTGGTGAATGACCTGGAAAATGACAGCTTTGAAAAGCATATTGAAGATACACTCATTGCCGGTGATGGCTTGTGTAATGAAAAAGTGGTGGAGATCGTCGTTAAAGAAGGGCCGGACAGGGTGAATGAGATCATTGAATGGGGTGCCAGATTCGACAAAGAAAAAGATGGTGATTATAAATTGGGAAAAGAAGGAGGGCACTCCGAATACCGTATCCTGCACCATAAGGATATAACGGGGAAGGAAATGGAAAGAGCCTTAATAGATGCGGTGGCTGCTCAAAAGAACATTGAATTCATCAAACATTGTTTTGTTATTGATATCATCACTCAGCACCATTTGGGTTACCTGATCACCAAGTCAACTCCCGATATTGAATGTTATGGTGTATATGTACTGAACCTGGAAACAAACCGGATTGAAAAGATATTAGCGAAAATTACATTACTGGCAACCGGTGGTAACGGACAGGTGTACCGAACCACTACCAACCCTTCTATTGCAACAGGTGATGGAGTAGCCATGGTCTATCGTGCCAAAGGCCGGATTGAAAATATGGAGTTCATACAGTTTCATCCTACTGCTTTATTTGAGCCCGGTTTAAAAGGACAGGCCTTCCTGATCACCGAAGCAGTGCGGGGCGATGGAGGCATTTTGCGGAATAAGAATGGAGAAGCGTTCATGGAAAAATATGATCCCAGGAAAGACCTTGCACCAAGGGATATCGTAGCAAGAGCGATAGATAGTGAAATGAAGAAAACCGGTACGGAGCATGTGTGGCTGGATTGCCGTCATTTCAGTAAGGAGAAATTCATTGAACACTTCCCCAATATTTATGAGAAGTGCCTATCCATTGGGATTGATATTGCGAAGCATATGATACCCGTGGCACCGGCGGCGCATTATAGTTGCGGGGGAATTAAAACAGATGAGTGGGGCCGGAGCTCGGTTAAGAATTTGTATGCCTGTGGAGAATGCTCCAGTACGGGCTTGCATGGTGCGAATCGGCTGGCCAGTAATTCGCTCCTGGAAGCCATGGTATTTGCCCACCGTTGTTTTATTGACGTGAAGGAAAAGGTAAGATCAGTAGAGATCAAAGAAAATATCCCGGACTGGAATGCCCGCGGTACCGCTGAACCAAAGGAAATGATCCTGATCACTCAAAGTTTGAAAGAGCTACAACTGGTGATGAGTGATTATGTTGGTATTGTTCGGAATGATGTGCGTCTTCAAAGAGCTATGCGCCGGCTGGACCTGTTGTGGGAAGAAACAGAACAATTATACCAAAGCACTTCGCTATCCACTCAGTTGATGGAGTTGCGTAATATGATCACGGTGGGATACCTGATCGTTAAGGGAGCTGCATTCCGTAAAGAAAGCCGTGGCCTTCATTACAACACCGATTACCCGGGTCAGAGCGAACTGGTACAGAATATAGTGTTGTAGTTGGTTATCTTTGTGCATTATGTATTATCTCATTTACGGGTTTTTGTACCTGGTTTCTTTATTGCCTTTAAGGGTGTTATATTTTTTTGGCGATGGTATTTATGGATTGGTATTTTATATCATTAAATACCGCCGTGATGTGGTGATGAACAACCTTAAAATTGCTTTTCCCGATAAGACAGCAAAAGAAAGGATGCGCATCGCTAAAGATTTTTACCACAATTTTATTGACACGTTTATTGAGACGATCAAATTTATTTCCATTTCTAAAAAGGAGATACAGCGCAGAAGTACGGGAGAGTTTGAGATCATCAATGCAATGATCGAGAAAGGGAGGAATGTGCATATCATGGCAGCCCACCAGTTTAACTGGGAGTTTACCAACCTGTTATATGCAATGAACCTGAAAACACCCTTTGTCGGCGTCTATATGCCTATTGCCAACAAAGCATTGGATAAGATATTTTTCAATTTCAGGAAGCAATTTGGTACCATCCTGATCTCTGCACCGGACTTTAAGAATAAAATGCACCAGGTTTTTTCCGGGCAACATGTGTTGGCACTGGCAGCAGACCAAAACCCCGGTAACCCCTCCAATGCCTATTGGGTCAATTTTATGGGCAAGCCGGCGCCCTTTGTAACAGGCCCCGCTAAAGGAGCTGTGAAGTATAATACGGCAGTAGTCTATGTGGGCTTTCAGAAAATTAAAAGGGGCTATTATCATTTTACGGCCACCCTGCTGGCCGAGAACGGGTCTGATTATACCCCGCAGCAGCTCACGGTCATGTATAAAAATGAAGTGGAGAAGATCATCCGCCGTGACCCGGCCAATTATTTATGGAGCCACCGCCGCTGGAAGTACGACTGGAAAGAAGAGTATGGACCTGTTTATTCATAAGAAAAGGGCTGATCCTACCCGGATCAGCCCTTTTGGTTGGCAGGTTTAATGGTTAACGGTTCGGTACTTCATAAAGATATTCCTGTTATCCCGGACTACCGGAGGGTAAATGACGGAAAGAAATACCGTGTTTTCCCCATTTCTTTCCGGTTACAAGACGCTTTTGGGAGAAGCTTGCAGGTGTGAGATTTGGGGAGTATTTTAAATTCTAATTACCATTTAAAAAAAATTCTATGCCTAAATCAATCAATTTTATTAAACCAGTATCTGATAAAGTAGAATTTCTTGGTGAAAGAATTAAAAATGACCATGCAAAGCAAATGATTCAGCTATTCAAGGCGAACTATTCAGGAAGTCCTTTTGTGTCATTTGCAGTTAAATTTGATAGTGCTGATGTAAAAGAATTTAATGCATTAATGCGGGAGACTGGTGCTGATGGATTTTCAATTTATTTTGCTATGTATCCTTTAAGCGGTGTACTTAATCCTGGTGGCAAGCAATATAATGGCCGACATACTATAGTAATTATTCCTTCAAAGGCGGGGGTGCCGGTAATAGATCCATATCAGCCAGTAATTAATCCGGGTCCCGTAGGAGGGAGTGATGCTTATAATCATGGTCAATTAGAACCATAGTCCCCATGTTCCCTTTACCATTTACTATATATGTAGAGATAATTGCATTTTGTATAAGTGTGGTTTTCTGGTCCAGGCTAAGGGGCTCAAAACTTCATTTGTTACCCTTTTATTTACTTTTTATCGTAATCATAGAGTTATTCGCAAGATATCTGATCCGGGAACTTGGGCATAAGAAGAATGGCTGGTTGTACAATATTTCAATCCCCTTAGAGTATATATTTTTTCTTTATCTTTTTTTTCTGCATTATACGAGTGTAAGGTTGAAAATGCTTGCAAAATATACTATCACACTATTCAGTTTATTTATAGTTGCCTTTTTATTAATAATCGCTAGTATTTACAGCTTTAATACAATTTTTTTAAAAGTGGGTAGTTTAATAATGATAATCTTCAGCACACTCTACTTTTATGACTTATTGATTTCTGACAGGCTGATTTCGCCTCTTAAGGAGCCTTTTTTTTGGATTTGTTCAGGACTGCTGATTTTTAATGTTGGAGAGTTCGCTTATATATCATTATCCGATACTTTGTTTCAGGACTGGATTAACTTCAGATCTCTTGTAAAGCAGATAAATGGGAGCCTGATTTATATCTTATACAGTACGATAATTATTGGTATAATAATGACGAAATGGGATCAAGAGGGGAAGATATAAATATTACAATAATATACTTAACAATGGGGTTTCTCCTGCTTGCCGGAGTTATTATTTTTTTCATTGTTATATATAGAACAAGATTAAACAGACACATAAAAGAAAAAATTCAGCAGCAGGTAAAATTTCAACAAGAACTTCTTCGCACCCAACTCGAAATCCAGGAGCAAACCCTCAAAACTATTTCCCAGGAAATTCATGATAATATCGGGCAGACCTTAAGCCTGGCCAAGCTGAACCTGGCTTTAGAAGACGAACAGCAAAATGGGAATAATATAAAAGTGGCATCTTCTCATCAATTGGTCAGTAAAGCTATCCAGGACTTGCGGGATCTTTCCCGGAGCCTGAATACAGATTATGTGGCGGAGATGGGATTGATCCGGTCCATTGAATACGAACTGGAAATGATCAGTAAGACAGGTGTGATAAAAACGAACTTGCAGGTGGAAGGGCAACAAAGAAAACTGGATAAGCAGAAGGAATTGATCCTTTTCCGCATTGTGCAGGAAAGTCTGAATAATATCATTAAGCATGCGGGTGCTGACAGGCTGAGTGTTACAGCCAATTACCAGCTGCAGGAACTACTGATCACTATAAATGATAATGGTAAAGGTGTTGATTTGACGCCACTGAATGAGAATGGCAATGCTGTCTTTGGCCTGGGTATCCGCAATATGGATAACAGGGCCAAGCTGATCGGGGCTGATTTCTCTATGGCCAGTATCCTGGGCAACGGAACGACTGTAAAAATTAAATTACCGGTTGAATAAATTAAATTCGGGTATGGTAAAAGTTGCTTTAGCAGATGATCATATTTTATTACGGAATGGCCTCGCCGGCCTGATCAATGGTTTTGACGGATATACGGTTTTGTTTGAAGCCAATAACGGGCAGGATCTGATGAATACACTTGATACGAATAATCTGCCCAACCTGGTATTACTGGATATCAATATGCCGGTAAAAGACGGATTTGAAACCGCTTTGTGGCTGAAACAAAATCACCCGGATATTAAAGTACTGGCTTTATCTATGTATGATAACGAAACTTCCATTATAAAAATGCTCCGTAATGGTGCTAAAGGCTATTTGCTGAAGGATACGGCACCCAAAGAATTTAAAACGGCCCTTGATGCGGTGATGAGTAAAGGGTTTTATTATTCAGAAATGGTAACCGGGAAATTGATCCATGCTGTCAATAATATGGATGAGCCGCAGCAACAGAAAAATTCCTTTAGTAAACTGAATGAAAAGGAAACAGAGTTTTTAAAATTAGCCTGTACGGAAATGACGTACAAAGAAATTGCTGACAAAATGTTCCTGAGCCCCAGAACCATTGATGGTTACCGGGATGCATTGTTTGAAAAACTGAATGTAAAGACCCGGGTAGGCCTGGTGATGTATGCGATCAAAACCGGGTTAGTACAGGTGCATTGAGATCAATTCAATACACTGGTTTCTTTCACGATCTCAGCTCTTTCCTGTTCCTTGATCTTTCCCCAGCCGCCCACAATATTGCGCAGGTTATGAATGCCCTGGCGTTTCAGCATAGAGGAGGCGATAACGCTCCTGTATCCAGCAGCACAATGCACATAAATATTCTGATCTTCTTCAAGGTTCACCATGCTGGCAGGATCGGTCATATCATTCAAAGGAATGTTCACCGCATTTTTTAAATGCCCGTCTGCATATTCTGCCGGTTTCCGTACATCCACTACAACCAGCCTGTCATCAAAAGGAATATCCATCATCAGTTCATCGGCCTCCACATCAATGATCAGGTCAATGAATTCATCTGCCTTTTTCCAGGCCTCAAAACTTCCATCCAGGTAACCTTGCACTTTGCTAAAACCCACTCTTGCCATCCTGATAATGGTTTCTTTTTCTTTACCTGGATCAGTGACCAATAAGATCGGCATGTCAAAAGGCAGCAGGCTGCCTGCCCATTCTGCAAACCTCCCTTCTAAGCCAATACTGATGGAGCCCGGGATAAATCCCAGCGTAAACTCATCAGCCCGGCGTGTATCCAGTATGATCGTATCATCCGTGATAAGTTTTTTAAACTCCTCAACTGATAAAGCTGTCATGCCATGTTTTAAAACCGCGTCAAGACTTTCATACCCTTCTTTATTAATCATAGCATTAATGGGAAAATATTGAGGAGGTGCTGTGATGCCATCGGTGACAGCTTCAATAAAAGCTTGTTTACTTTCTGCTTTCAAAGCATAGTTTGTTTGCTTCTCTTCACCCATTGTACTTTGCGTATTCGGCCCCAGGTTTTTGCCGCAAGAACTGCCGGGCCCGTGAGCAGGATACACAATCACATCATCAGCCAGCGGGAAAAGTTTTGCATGAATGCTATCGTATAACATAGCTGCCAGATCATTCATAGTGATCTCCTCTCCTTTTTGCGCCAGGTCGGGACGTCCAACATCACCAACAAATAAGGTATCACCGGTAAATATGCAGTGGTCTTTTCCCTGCTCATCTTTCAGCAGGTAGCAGGTGGATTCGAGGGTATGACCTGGAGTATGTAATACTTCAATAGAAAGATCGCCTATGCTGAACTTCTCCCCATCTTTAGCCACATGTACCGGGAATTTTGTATCCGTTCCCGGGCCATAAACAATAGGAGCACCGGTAGCTGTTGACAAATCAAGATGACCGCTTACAAAATCGGCATGAAAATGTGTTTCAAAAATATATTTAATGCTGGCTTTCCTGGAGTTGGCCAGTTGAAGGTATTCATCAATATCACGCAACGGGTCAATCACTGCTGCTTCGCCGTTACTTTCAATATAATAAGCTGCTTCACTCAGGCAGCCGGTATATAATTGCTGTATAAACATAAACTCGGATTGAATTGCAAAAATACTTTATAAAAAACAAAACGGGAACACAAAGGTTCCCGTTGACAATCAGTGATATGTTGATCAGTTCAGCAGTGAATCAATGAACTGGTTCATCTCTTCCAGCCTGTTGGCGTTCACGGAGTAATAAATGAATTTGCCCTCCCTGTCTGTATTTACAAAACCAGCTTTTCTAAGGATAGCGAGATGCTGGGAGGCTACAGATTGTTCAAGTCGTAGCTTCACATAGATCTCCGTTACCGTGATCTTTCCCTGCTCATCAATCAGTTTTAAAATCTGCTGTCGTAATTTATGATTAACAGCCCTTAAGATCAGAGCCGCTTTTTTTACATTAAGCAGGTCTACTTGTAAAGAGTTTCCGTTTTCGGTCGAAGCATTTAGTGTTAGCAAATAATTAGTCATAGCCGGTACCTGTTAAATTTAAGTAGCGAAATTAACTCCGCATGATTTGTTTTCCGTAATTAAAATGTTAATAAGACGGAATTTTATACCAACGGCTTGCGGGCAGGCGAATAAAAATCTTTTATATATAACGGCTCAGTGTAAGCAAGATCAGCAAATTGTTGTTTGCGGTAACTTAAATGTGCAAAAACAACGAGCTGTTCAGCTGTAACAACTGTATCAATGAAGGAAGCATTAGTATGCGAGAGAACTTGTTGCAGTTTTTTGCTCCCGCTTCCAGTAAAGATTAGTTTTTGATTAGTAAGAAGATGAGAAAAACTATTTTCATCTACTATCATTGCTGTGGGCTTCTCCAGTTCTGTCATCAATTTGTCATATACGGCTGAGTAAACTTCCATTCTACGTGCATCAATCAACGGGCAGATGAGATCCGTGGCTATGTTTTTTACAGAATTAGCAATCATCTCCAATGTGCCAGTAGTTATCAACGGAATATTCAGGGCATAGCAAAAACCCTTAGCCGCTGAAAGCCCAACTCTCAGGCCTGTATAAGACCCCGGTCCAATACTAACAGATATAGCTTGTAGCTGGTTTAAACGGATGCCATGCTTCAGCATCATCTCCCGGATACTGTTGTGCAGCCAGGAAGCATGATCTTTCTGATCTGTATTCATGGCCAATGCAATTATGTTCTCGTCATCTGACAAACAAACAGATGCGGTTTCCAGAGCAGTATCGATATGTAAGATCAGTGCCATTTAATGAATTGCTTCTTTTATCAGCCCCGGGGCCGGTTGGTAGCGGGGATGTTCTTTATTAAGTTCAGATAAAAGGGCCAGGATATTTTCCAGCCCGATCTTATCACCCCATTCAAAAGGGCCATAAGGATAATTAGTTCCTGTCTTCATAGCAATATCAATATCCTCTTTTGTACTTATTTCTTCTTCCAGCGAATAATATGCTTCGTTAATTATCGCTGAAACAACTCTTGCTGAAATGAACCCGGGTATATCAGGTACCCAGTTTGTTGTTTTGCCAAAGGAAGAGAAAATAGCTGCTGTTTTGTCTTTTATCATTTCATCTTTACCTGCGGCTTCAACATAAGGCCTCTTTAAAAATGTTACCCATGCATTGATGCGAATAAACTGCGAAGGTAATTCCTGTAACATACCCGTAACATAATTGATGATAACAGGTATAGAAGGCTTGTTGTTCAGTAAATGGATTCTTGCCGGTTCGTTGATAAATAAAAGATCAAAAAAAGCATCCGCATCAATGTGCTGGCTGAAATAAGCAGGGTCAGTAATCCACTCCACCTGCGCATTGGCGGGTAAACCCTGCTCCAGCAGCTCTTCTTTTAATACATCATTGGCCAGCACGACCAGCTTCATAGACTATTTTTTGCAAAGAAAGCGTATAAAGCTAAATTCGTTGTTCTGTTTTTTTAAAATACTACCATGAGCAAAACAATTATCACTACTACAGATGCCCCGGCACCCATCGGACCATATAACCAGGCGGTACAAACCGGGAACCTGCTTTTCATTTCCGGGCAGATATGTATCCATCCCCCAACAGGTGAAATGAAGAATAAAGACCTCCAGGAAGAAACCCACCAGGTGATGCATAACCTGAAAGCTATCCTGCAGCAAGCAGGGATGACTTTTAATAATGTAGTAAAGACCACGATCTTTCTTACTGATATGAAGCGGTTTGCTGAAGTAAATGAGATCTATGGGCAATACTTTGAAGGGGATTTCCCGGCCCGGGAAACAGTAGAAGTGTCGGCTTTACCCAAATTTGTGAACGTGGAGATCAGTATGGTAGCCGCAAAATAGGTTTCTTATGCGGCGCTTTCTCCGGTCTATATTGCTGAAACCTGTTTTATGGGCTTCAGCTAAATTTTCTTCCCGGCCGGAAAAACAAAAAATATTTGAATCCCTCAGTAAATTAATTGATCGCATTACGGCAAAGGAAGAAGATAAGGGCCCGGTTATTACTTTTGATATTAACGGGGGGCGATTTATAATTTTCTCCGATCATCATAAAGGTGCAAGGGACGGTGCTGATGATTTTGCAATGGCTGAACCCAATTACCTGGCAGCTCTTGATTATTATTTTGCAACCGGATATACGCTAATTAATCTTGGCGACAGTGAAGAGTTGTGGGAGAACAGCCTTGGTAAAGTGAAAAAATTCAATCAGCAAAATCTCGAAGCAGAAAAGAAATTTCTGCAGCAAAAACGATTCATCAAAATTTTTGGCAACCACGATCTGTACTGGGACAATGACCCGTTGGCCTGGTGGCAACTGAAAGCGATCTACGGTGAAAAATTGAAAGTGTATGAAGCGGCATTACTGAGCACTACGATCAATGGCCAGCCGCTGAATGTTTTTTGCACACATGGCCACCAGGGAGATGCACAGAGTGATGGTAACTGGTTCAGTAAATTCTTTGTGGCCAAAATATGGGCACCTTTCCAAGCCTACCTGCGAATCAATCCGAATACACCTGCCTATGATGGTGAAAAAAAATCACTGCATAACAGCATCATGTATGAATGGTCATCGTTGCAGAAGAATATGTTGCTGATCACCGGTCATACCCACCAGCCGGTGTTTGGCTCTCTCACCCTTTTGGAAAGATTATACAGACAATTTCAACAGGAGGGGGCAGCAGGTAATACAGGCAAACAAGCTGAAATAAAAATAGAGATCCGGAAAAGGGAGAAAGAGTTTGCTGCCGTTGCTATTGACTATATGACGATGAAACCCTCTTATTTTAATAGCGGCTGCTGTTGTTATAGTGATGGCGATATAACCGGTATTGAAATAGCGGATGGTTGTATCCGTCTTATCAAATGGACCTTACCGGGGCAGGTTTCCCACAGGGAAGTTTTAGAAGAAATTCCATTGACGGTATTGGCATCACAATTATAAAAACTACTTTACTTTTTTATAATAAAAATCCGATTTCCGGTAACTGCCTTTGTCCATACCTTCTATCCAGGCGTGTAGGTTGTCATTTTTAGGCAATTCATAGTTGATCTTTTGGGGGAAATCATGTTCCGGGTTATCAAAAACAAAAATATCTTTTTCAGTGCTGATCAATTTAAAAATTACCGGTAACAGGTCGTTCTGTCCTTGCACAACCGGGATATAAAATATATTACTTCCCTTTCTTACCAATTGCACTTCTTCTAATAACAGGGTGTCCATGCTATTGATAAGCCGGTAACTTTTCCCGGCTAACACACTGTCATTGATCTTCACCCAGCTTTCGTAAGTAATACCTCTTTTGGTTTGCATACTCCAGTTACCTTCTAAACTTTGCAGCTTTTTAAAATCAGCTGCTGCATCCTGTGCGAATGATTCTATTGAAACCGAAACAAGTAAACTGAAAAGGATCTTTTTCATATGCCGAAGCTAAAATAAAAAACCCTCTTTCGAAAGAGGGTTTTCACGAAGAATTAAAATGCTTTTTTCCAGCTGTTATTTTTGCGGTCCCAGTCAGGTAATTGGTTATCCGGGTCCAGTATTACTTCTTTGATCTCACTGGTTGTGGGAACAGTAAATGTCCACTCGGCACCCCGTTGCCATATTTCAACGGGCAGGTTGAGTTTATGTTCCTTGCCGTTGGCTTCTTTGATTAATATAGTAACAGGCATCGGTAATTTCTCCTTGTTTTCTATTGTTACCTGTGCGCCGTTAGCAGGCTTTTCATCTATATAATTAACAGCTTTTACAGACTGGTCAATTTTCCAGGTATTCAACACCCAGCCTCTCCAGAACCAGCCGAGGTCTTCACCACTTACATTTTCTATAGTATGAAAGAAATCCCAGGGGGTAGGATGTTTGAAAGCCCAGCGCCTGATGTATTCAGCAAACGCCATATCAAAACGTTCCGCACCTAACACCGTATTCCGTAACACATGCAGCATGAGGGAAGGCTTCATGTAAGCTGCGACACCAAGGTTTCCCTGCTGCACTACTTCGGGTACATTATAAAGGCCGTCCATTTCGGCACCGAAAACCCATTTTACGGAAAAATCAGAAGTAGGATCGTCAAAAAAACTTTGCTGTTCAAATTCTCCTTTATTGAATGCAGCTGTTGAGAAATCATTGATGAATGTATTGAAGCCCTCATCCATCCAGGCATATTTTCTTTCATTGCTGCCCACGATCATGGGGAACCAGGTATGTCCAAACTCATGATCAGTTACACCCCAAAGCCCTGCGCCTGCGGCTTCATGACTACAGAACACGATGCCCGGATATTCCATTCCACCTACGATACCTGCCACATTAGTGGCGGCAGAATAAGGGAATTCAAACCATTTATTAGAATAGTGTTCAATACTTGCCTTGGTAAATTCAGTAGATCGTTGCCAGCCATCTTTGGCTATACTTTCAACCGGGTACACACTGATCGCCATACATTTTTTCCCGCTGCGCAAATTGATCCTTGCTGCATCCTGTACAAACGCTTTGGAAGCTGCCCAGGCCACATCTCTTGTATTCTGGATGGCAAACCGCCAGGTAGTCAATGCTGTTTTAGGTCTTGATCTTTTATCGGTCACTTCTTTCGCACTGCGAATCATTACTGTCATATCACTGCCGGAGGCAGCTTCCCATCTTTTTAATTGTTCTTCTGTATAGCATTCTGCCGGATTCAATAATTCCCCCGAACCCACCACGATCATATCAGAAGGGGCAGTAATGTTGAAGCTGATATCGCCATATTCAAGATAAAACTCTCCTGCACCCGCATAAGGCAACGTATTCCATCCCTGGATATCATCATATACACACATACGGGGAAACCACTGTGCCACTTCATACACCCAGCCATTCTTTGTTTTTAATCTTCCCATCCGGTCAGTTCCGTATTCAGGTATGGTGAATGAATAGCTGATCTTTATTTTTATACTATCATTATTCTTCAATTGGTCTTTCAGCCAAACCTGCATTCTTGTATCAGTAGTGATGGTTTTATCCGGCGCATAGGTTACACCGGCTGTTTCCAGTTGCACACTGCTTATAACATATCCATCAGTGAAATTAGAGTTGGCCCAGCGGCCACCGGCTTCGGTAGTAGTTGCGGAACCACGGGAATCCTTTCTGTAAATGTTCTGATCTAACTGCAGCCAGACGAACCGCATATTATCCGGGCTGTTATTGGTATAGGTGATCACAACATCGCCGGTGACGGAATGTTTACCCGTGTCTATTTTACAATTGATGAGATACCCGGCTTTGTTTTGCCAGTACTTCGGACCCGGTTCACCACTGGCACTACGGAAATCGTTGCCGGGGTAAGGGTAAAACTGCGGATTAAATGCTTCTTTAGCATCATAGACGGATTGGGAGAAAGTGACCAATAGCATGCAAAGACCCGCAATCGTTAATGCTGATTTTTTCATGTACAAAGTTTAGATATAGAACTGTAAGTTAAAAGAAAAGGTTGCAGACAGGCTACCTCCAGCAAGGTATTTGGAAATCTTTAGGGAAAAAGTGACTCGGCGATGGCCACAGACTCGGGTTTGCCCACATCCACCCAGCGATCACCTGTATGATCATAACCAAGGATCACATGCTCTTTTCCTAATTCAAGATATACATCAATGAGTGAAAACTTGCCGGTGAAGGGCAGCATACTCAGCACATCGTATTCAAAAATGGCCACACAGCTATAGGCTCTTTGTACCAGGTCATTTTTGGGCAGGGCGATTCGTTTTTCACCCGTGTTATTATTGATCCATCCGCAGAGACGATCATCGTTATCAAAAAGAAGGTTGCGGGAGGTTTTGCGTTTGGTTACGCCAAAAGAGATCAGCGGTTTGTTCTCTTCATGATAAGCCATCAATGTGTCAATACTGAATTCAGTAAGAATATCAACGTTGCAGGTTATAAATCTTTCGCCGGGTGTGAAAAGATCTTTGGCTTTCAGCAGACCACCCCCGGTATCTAATAATTCATCCCTTTCATCGCTGATCGTTACATTACTTCCCCAGCCTTTATTTTTTTCCAATGTCTCAATTACCTGCTCTGCAAAATGATGAACATTGACAATGACATCTGTGATGCCATATTGCTGCAGGTATTCAACGTTACGTTGCAACAGTGTTTTACCATTTATGATGGCAAGCGCCTTTGGGTGCTTGTCTGTCCATGGTTTGAACCGGGTGCCGAGCCCGGCGGAAAAAATCATTGCTTTCATTGCTTCTCTGGTAATGGGTTTTGCCAGTTTTTTTCGTCCTGTACCCAGTGATTGAGTTCGATTTTTACTTTGAACTTATTTTTTAAATGCCGGGCCATTGCATCTGCGGCATACACGCTGCGGTGCTGGCCGCCGGTGCAACCAAAACTGACCATCAGGCTTTCAAAACCACGGTTAATATATTCTTCCACGGTAATATCCACGATATCGAACACACTGTTCAGGAATTCCGGCATCTTGGTCTGTTGTTCTAAAAAATCTTTGACCTGTTTATCGCGGCCAGTTTGTGTTTTCATGCTTTCCACACGGCCCGGGTTTAAGATGCCGCGGCAATCAAAAACAAAACCGCCACCATTCTCCGTATCATCTGCCGGTATTTGTTTGCGGTAAGAGAAGCTGCTGATCTTTACAATCAGCGGGGTTTGTTCTGTTGCCTGTGTGGGAGTAAATTGCTGAATGATCTCATCCGCCACGCACATATCAAGTACTTTCTTGAATTCCGGAACAGATATACCCAGGCTCTGGTGCTGGAAAAAATCCCGGAGGTTCCGTAATGCCAAAGGTATGCTGGTGAGAAATTGTGCTTTTCTTTCAAACAATCCCCTGAAACCATAGGCTCCTAATACTTGTAATAAGCGGATCAGTACATACCCATTGTACTGGCTGTGGAAGATATTCCTGTCAAGTGGTTCATGGATCAATTTTTCAAAGGCGTCCATATAATCCATCAACAATTTCTCTTTCCATTCATCGGGTAAATTGGCTCTCGCCTGCCAGAGCATACTGGCCACATCATACTGTGGGGCACCTTTCATGCCACCCTGGTAGTCGATGAAATGGACATTTTCATCAGGAGTTACCATAATATTCCGGCTTTGAAAATCCCGGAACATAAAATATTTGTACTCTGTATGGGTCAGGTAATTACTTAATGCTTCAAAGTCATCAATCAGTTTTTGTTTATCATAAGGCTTGCGCAAGGCATCTAAAAAATAGTATTTGAAATAGAGCAGATCGGCCATGATGGCCTGCTTGCCAAATTCTTTATTGGTAAGACAACGGTCGTAATCCAAACCTTTATCACCTGTTACCTGTAACCGGGCCAGTTCAGCCAGGCTTTTTTTGAAAAGATCATATACGTAAGGAGTGAAACCGGCAGCTTCCAGTTTATTCAGCAGCGACGTGTCGCCAAAATCTTCCTGTAAGTAAAATACCCGGTCCTTGCTGACGGCCAGTATCTGGGGTGTCGCCAGTTTTTTTTCACTGAAGAGATCCGAGAAATAAATGAAACTCTCATTCTCTTTAATATTGGCTCCATAAGTGCCAATCACCGAACCCTCTTTCCCATGCAAACGGAAATAGCGGCGTTCACTGCCCGACTGGGGCAATACGTCAATTGATTGGGGCGGCTGGCCTTTCCATTCAGTATAAAGCTGTTGGATCGCTTCAATAGCATGCTGCATGCAGCAAATGTAGGGAAATGGCCACCTGCCAGCAACACTAACAGGTATTAGCTTTTAGGATTAAATTTGCCCAGCATTAAGCTTACAGGTTTATGAGTTATACCCCGGTTAATAAAGTTCGGATCGTTACAGCGGCTTCTCTTTTTGACGGACATGACGCTGCCATCAATATCATGCGCCGTATTATGCAGAGTAAGGGTGCCGAAATCATCCATTTAGGTCATAACCGTTCCGTAAAGGAAATCGTGGAAACGGCGATTGAAGAAGATGTGCAGGGAATTGCCATCACCTCTTACCAGGGCGGGCATGTGGAGTTTTTCAAATACATGAAGGACCTGCTGGAAGAGAATGGCTGTGGCCATATCAAAATATTTGGCGGTGGTGGTGGTACCATCCTTCCCGATGAAATTGAAGAATTGCATCAATATGGTATCAGCAGGATTTATTCACCGGATGACGGGCGTCAAATGGGGTTAGAAGGAATGATCGAGGATGTGATCAGGCAATGTGATATTTCCCTGAACGGAGATGCGGTTTATAATAAACCTATGACACTGGGAGAAGTGCGGGATGTGAGAAAAATTGCCCGGCAAATTACTAATGCAGAGAACGGGAACGGGGTAGCTGTAATGACTAAAACGTCTGAAACATCAGGGATACCAGTTTTAGGTATTACCGGTACGGGCGGTGCAGGAAAATCATCGGTAACGGACGAAATCGTTCGCCGCTTCCTTGTGAATTTTGCTGATAAAACAATCGCTGTTATTTCTGTGGATCCCTCCAAGAAAAAAACAGGTGGCGCCTTGCTGGGCGACCGGATACGGATGAATGCGATCTCTCATCCGAGGGCTTATATGCGTAGTCTTGCCACAAGGGATGATAATACTGCATTAAGTAGTGCCGTGCAGGAAGCGATTGATATCTGCAAAGCGGCTGCATTAGATCTTATTATTTTGGAAAGTGCTGGTGTGGGGCAAAGTGATGCGTCGATACTGGATTATTGTGATGTAAGCATGTATGTGATGACACCTGAATATGGAGCAGCTTCGCAACTGGAGAAGATCAATATGCTGGACTATGCAGACCTGGTTTGTATCAATAAATTTGATAAGGCCGGTGCATTGGATGCTTTGGCCGATGTACGTAAACAATACAAACGCAATCATAGTTTATGGACAGCCAAAGATGAACAACTGCCCATTATTGGAACGATGGCCAGTAAATTCAATGATGATGGGGTCAATCATTTGTTTGAATTGCTGCTGAAAAAAATTGAAACCAAAACAAAAACTGTTTTTGGTGACTACCGGTTTGCTGAAACAGCGAAGGTTTCACAGGCTATTATTCCTTCGAGTCGCACCCGGTACCTGAGTGAGATCAGTGAGAATAACCGGAACTATGACCAGCTGGTAAAAGACCAGGCGGCTATTGCCTCTAAATTATACCAGCTACAAGGTGCGTTAGTGATCTTGCAAGGTAAGGAGGCTAAAGCTCCTCTTGTGGAGGGGCTGGGGGAGACCATACAACAACAGATCAGTTTTTACCAAGACCAGTTGACGCCAGTAAGTCGTAAGTTGATCAGTAACTGGCCTGAAAAAGTAAAAGAATACCAGAAAGATTATTACGAATATACAGTAAGGGATAAAGTGATCCGGCAGGAAATGTTCACAAAGAGTTTATCGGGTACAAGAATTCCTAAAGTAGTATTGCCAAAATATAAAGACTGGGGTGATCTATTGAAATGGCAGGCGCAGGAAAATGTGCCCGGTCATTTTCCATTTACAGCCGGAGTCTTTCCGTTAAAAAGAGAGGGAGAGGACCCAACGAGAATGTTTGCAGGAGAAGGGGGGCCGGAAAGAACGAACCGCAGGTTTCATTATGTATCCACCGATCAGCCTGCCAAAAGATTATCTACTGCTTTTGACAGTGTTACCTTATACGGAGAAGATCCGGGTCATCGCCCTGATATTTATGGTAAGATCGGTAACAGTGGTGTAAGCATTGCCACCGTAGATGATGCCAAGAAATTATACAGCGGGTTTGATTTGTGCGATCCGAAGACCTCTGTATCCATGACCATCAACGGACCGGCTCCAATCATTCTTGCTTTCTTCATGAATGCAGCCATTGACCAGCAATGCGAAAAGAAAATCACAGAACTGGGTTTGTGGGACGAAATAAAGAAAATCAGTACAGCTAAATACAAACATTTCCCGGCTCCTCAATATCATAACTCTTCATTTCCCGGCGAACTGCCCGAAGGAAATAATGGATTAGGTTTAAAATTATTGGGGCTTAGCGGGGAAGAAGTTTTACCCAAAGAACTGTATGAGCAGTGTAAGCAAACTGCCTTGCAGCAGGTGAGGGGAACGGTACAGGCTGATATCCTGAAAGAAGACCAGGCGCAAAATACTTGTATTTTCTCCACTGAATTTGCGTTGAAGCTGATGGGTGATGTGCAGGAATATTTTATCAAACAAAAGGTCAGGAATTTTTATTCGGTTTCCATCAGTGGCTATCATATTGCAGAAGCCGGTGCTAACCCTATCACCCAATTAGCTTTTACACTGGCAAATGGATTTACTTATGTGGAGTATTATCTCAGCCGGGGAATGAATATTGATGATTTTGCCCCTAACCTCTCTTTCTTTTTTAGTAATGGCATGGATCCGGAATACAGTGTGATCGGTCGTGTGTCAAGACGTATATGGGCAAAGGCAATGAAATATAAATACAAAGCGAACAAACGCAGCCAGATGATGAAGTATCATATTCAGACATCCGGCAGAAGTTTGCATGCCCAGGAAATCGACTTCAATGATATACGAACAACCTTGCAGGCTTTGTATGCGATTTACGATAATTGCAATTCATTGCACACGAATGCTTATGATGAAGCCATTACCACACCAACGGAAGAAAGTGTACGAAGAGCCATGGCAATTCAACTGATCATTAACCGGGAACTGGGTACAGCAAATACTGAAAATTTTATACAAGGCAGTTTTGCCATTGAAGAACTGACTGACCTGGTGGAAGAAGCCGTATTGTCCGAATTTGACAGGTTAACTGAACGGGGTGGTGTATTAGGAGCGATGGAAAGAATGTACCAGCGGAATAAGATCCAGGAAGAAAGCCTTTTCTACGAACACCAAAAGCATACCGGCGAATTACCATTGATCGGTGTGAATACCTTCCTGAATAAAAAAGGAAGTCCGACTATTATTCCCGGAGAAGTGATCAGGAGTACTACCGAAGAAAAAGAACAGCAGATCAGGAACCTGGAAGCTTTTTGGAAACGAAATGAATCAAATTGTGAAAACGAGTTGAAGAAATTAAAAGAAGTGGCGATCAATAACGGAAACCTCTTTGCACAATTGATGGAAACGGTGAAGTATTGTTCGCTGGGCCAGATCACCCATGCTTTATATGAAGTCGGGGGACAGTACCGGCGCAATATGTAAGATCAGTAGTGAAAATCCAGCACCGCATTATGCCGGTACCCTTTATGTGGCTGTATAGAAACACCAATTCGTTTGTAGGAGTTAAGACATATCAAGCGATGACCCAGGGAGGGAACCCAATTGTCAATTAATAACGACATCACGATGTCAAGCGGTTTTTCATTACCGTAATCACAGCATTCCCCGTTAAAATTCCTTTTTTCTTTGCAATCATCTGTTTGCCGGTCATGCCCGGTATAGGCAGCTTTGCCAGCACTTACTGCATGACAAAATGCACTGGTATAGCAAAGTGAATCGGGTTGTAGCAGGTTAACTGGTTTCATTTTTTTCATGGTATCCAACAAGGATTTATAGTAGTCCGAGTTGACCAGATAACCCTTGCCACTTTTTTCCGGGTATTTCTTTACCACTGTACTGGCAAAAAGGGATGGGTTTGTCCGGGCTAAATTCAGGATATAGATGATCTCTTGTTCATTGGAACTCATGTAGCCGGCTTTTGCCGCAGTATTACATTTCAGGTATTTGGGATCATTCCAAAGTGATGAATAATCCCCTAAAGGTGACTTCGAAATTGGATTCTCATTTTTCAAGGTGATAAAGGAGGCAGAAATGATCAGCAGGCTGACAATAACAAATTTCATATTGTAGAACAGGTGGTGGACCAGTTATACGATAGAACCGGCCCTTATATTGTAACCGGGATAATAGAAATACACTAATTAAGAACTGATTAACATCTTTCGCAAAGTAGTACAAGGCTTTTGCAATTACAGGTTAAGTTCTTTTAAATAAGTATGCGGTATTTTGCCGGTTACTTGTCTTTGTTTCTTTAGTATTTTGCTGCTGTAATTATTTGAAAGTATGAAGCAACGACTAACTGTTTTATTTACGCTACTTATCATTTCTGCATTAGTATACAGCTGTACAAAAAATGCTTATAGTATTACTAACAAAACGTATAAGAAACAGGCCAAAGAATTCTCCAGGTTACTCCGCAAATACCCGTTGAATGATTCAGCCGGGTTAGCATACGCCGACCAATTTGTCGGAACTACTAATCTATCTATGCGCCGCCCTAATTATGTGATCATTCATCATACGGCACAAAACAGTTGTGAGCAAACATTACGAACCTTTACACTACCCCGCACACAGGTGAGTGCTCATTATGTGATCTGTGAAGACGGAACGGTTTACCATATGCTGAATGACCTGCTGCGGGCCCATCATGCAGGAGTGAGTAAATGGGGCAATGCAACAGATATTAATTCTTCCAGTATCGGTATCGAGCTCGATAATAACGGGTATGAATATTTTACTGAACCGCAATTAAAAAGCCTGGCAGAACTATTGGGAAGACTGAAAAGAGCATTCAGTATTCCTGCTGCTAACTTCATCGGACATGGAGATATCGCTCCAACCCGGAAAAATGATCCCAACTGGCGTTTTCCCTGGCAACAATTCGCAGAGCAAGGCTTTGGTATGTGGTGGGGAGATACAACAGGCGTTAGTGTTCCTGCTACTTTTGACCACTTGTCTGCTATACGTATTGTAGGTTTTGACCTGAAGGATACAACAGCTGCCATAGTAGGTTTTAAAAGACATTGGCTGCAGGATACAACTAAGACCAGCCTCACAGATGCACAGAAAAAAGTGCTCTATATGCTGAGCCGTAAGTTTCAATGACGCCTCTTCAAAACGATTTGCTGCTAAAATTCTAACTTCATTGCTTGTTTGGTATTAAAACTGTTTAATAACAAACATTTATTGTTGACTTAATTGAATGGAATGACAGCAGAACATCAACGACTGGCGGTAAATGCGGCGAAAACTGTTCCTTTAGCACAATGGGGCCCTTACCTGAGCGAAAGACAATGGGGAACAGTACGGGAAGACTATTCAACACATGGAGATGCCTGGCATTATTTCCCTTTTGAACATGCTCATTGCCGTTCTTATCTCTGGGGCGAGGATGGCCTGGCCGGTATTTCTGATTTCTTTGGTAATCTTTGTTTTTGTGTGGCTCTCTGGAACGGTAAGGATGAGATATTGAAAGAGAGATTATTTGGCCTGGGTAATCCGCAAGGAAATCATGGCGAAGATGTAAAGGAATTATACTACTATCTCGACAACCTGCCCACGCATTATTATATGGAGTATTTGTACAAATACCCGCAGCAGGCATTCCCGTATGAACAATTAAGGCTGGAGAATAAAAAAAGAAGCCGCTTAGAGCCCGAATATGAAATACTCGATACAGGTGTATTTGACGATAACCAGTACTTTGATGTGTTAGTGACTTATGCCAAACAAAGTGCACAGGATGTTTTTATTAAAATTGATATTACGAACCGGTACAGTAAAGCAGCGGAAATAACTGTATTACCAACGCTGTGGTTTTATAATCGCTGGAACGATGGTTCATTAAAAGACAAGCCAACATTGAGCCTGTCAGGGAAAACATCCGTTAAAGCATCGCATGAACGGCTGGGTGATTATAATTTTTATTTTCAGGCGGCTGATAAAACTTTCTTTACGGAGAATGAGACCAATACAGAGATCGTTACCGGGGTACCGAATAAAACCATATTTGTAAAGGATGCTTTTCATAAAGCAATTATTGATGGAGAATTTGTAACCGAACTTTCGAAAGCCAAATCAGGCACTAAATTTTCACCCGTCTATAAAATGAAAATTGCCGGAGGTGCTACGAAATCTATTTACTGCAGGCTCACCAACCAGGAAACCGATAACCCTTTTTTCAAAGGGTTCAAAGATATTTTCACATTACGCAAGCAGGAGGCTGATGATTTTTATGCTGCCATCCTACCCAAGGGTATGAATGCGGATATGGCGCAGATACAACGGCAGGCACTGGCAGGTGTATTGTGGAGCAAACAGTATTATCATTTTGATGTAGAGAAATGGTTGTCCACCAGTGATGGGGTGACGCCGGTTAGTGTTTCCAAGCAAACCGGACGTAATAATGACTGGACACATTTAAAGAACCAGGATATTATCATGATGCCTGATAAATGGGAGTATCCCTGGTATGCAGCTTGGGACCTTGCCTTTCAATGTATATCTATGGCCGTGGTAGATCCGACATTTGCCAAGCACCAGCTTTTATTGGTGATGCGGGAATGGTATATGAAGCCGGATGGTCAATTACCATCGTACGAGTGGAATTTTAGTGATGTAAATCCTCCCGTGCAGGCCTGGGCAGCGATGCAGGTATATAACATTGAAAAAAAACAAACCGGCAAGGGAGATATTGTTTTTCTCAAAAAGGTCTTTCAAAAACTACTGATCAATTTTACCTGGTGGATCAACCGGAAAGATGTGAATGGTAATAACATTTTTGAAGGAGGCTTCCTGGGATTGGATAATATTGGCGTGTTTAACCGGAGTTTTCATTTTCCCGGTGAAATGCAATTGGAACAGGCAGATGGTACCAGCTGGATGGGAACCTATGCACTGGATATGATGGATATGGCACTGGAAATTTCCATGCAGGATCCTTCTTTTGAGGATACGGCCACAAAATTCTTTGAGCACTTTATATTGATTGCAGAATCGTTGAACCAGCACGGGTTATGGAATGAAGAAGACCGGTTCTTTTATGATGTGCTTTGTGTGTCCGGTGCTGAACCAATTCCATTGCGCATTCAATCTATAGTCGGACTTACTCCTTTATATGCTGTATCCACGATCAGCAAACAGGTGATGGATCAATTGGGTGATTTTAAGAAAAGAACAACCTGGTTTGAGAATTTCCGGAAAAGCAGTAGTAAGTTCTGGCCGAATGAGGAAAGAAGTAAGGATGGCGAGATCATATTGTCATTGATACCTAAAGACCGGCTGATCGATATGCTGAAAAGGCTGCTGGATGAAAAAGAGTTTTTATCAGACGGGGGTATCAGGGCCTTATCAAAGGCACATGAAGAAAAGCCCTATTCGGTAACAGTGGATGGAAATATCTATACGATCCGCTATGATCCCGGTGATTCTACTTCTGATATGTTTGGTGGCAATTCGAACTGGCGTGGCCCCGTGTGGATGCCGATCAATTTCCTCATCATTCAGTCGATCCGAAAATATGGAGAATTTTACGGTGATGAATTACTGATCGATTATCCAACAGGATCGGGTAATAAGATCAATCTTATACAAGTAGCTAATGAGTTGACCAAACGGGTGATCAGTTTATTTGAGAAAGATACTGATGGTAAGCGCCGTCTCTATGGTGATTACAGCTGGTTCTATAAACAACCCGGCAATGAAAACCTTGTTCTATTCTATGAATATTTTCATGGTGACAGCGGCCGGGGGCTTGGTGCCAATCACCAGACAGGATGGACAGCACTGGTGGCTGAACTGATCAGTGAATATGGTGGCGGAACAAGATTGGAAGATTAAAGTAACTCACCGGCAGGTTCATGATCATCGTATTGATCCCTGAGCCGCATTAATTCCTTTTTTAACTGCTGAATATTCTTTTGATGGGCTGCTGATTTGATCAGATTAGATTGTTCGGCAGGGTCTTTTTGCAGATCATAGAATTCCCATTCATTCACGGTGTAGAAATAAATGAGTTTGTATCGTTCACCTCTTACTGCCAGGTGTGGAATAACAGTATGGTCTCTTACAAATTCATAATAGTGGTAGTAAAGATATTTCCGGGAAAGTTTTGTCCGCTTGCTGGTCAGTATGGGTTTTATACTTACACCTTGCATCCAGTCAGGAACCTTAGCACTGGCAATATCAAGCATAGTAGGAGCAAAATCAATATTCTGTACCATCACATTGCTGACTGTTCCCCGGTGAATTTTTCCCGGCCACCTGACCAGTAATGGAGTTCCCATGGATACATCGTAGGCAAAACGTTTATCAAACCAGCCGTTCTCTCCTAAATAAAATCCCTGGTCGCTGGTATAGATCACCGCGGTGTTATTGGTTAATTTATTGTCGTCAAGATATTTTAAAATAACACCTATGCTTTCGTCAATAGAAGCAACACAAGCCATATAATCCTGCATGTACCACTGGTATTTGTATTTCATCAGTTCTTTACCCAGCAACTTTTTATCCCGGATCAATTGTCCTCTTTCAGCATAGATTTCTTCAAACCTTGCTCTTTCATTGGCCGGCATTCTTCGCATGATCGCATTGTAAGTGGCAATATCATCTGCATCGGGTTTCAGTTCCGGGATATCCATAAGATATTTTGGATCTATTTTCAGATCGCCGCATAAACGCATATCCAGTAAAATGTTCATCGTTTGAATGCGCCAGGCACTTCCATGGCCCGCTGTGTCATTATATAAAGTAGCCGGTTCCGGAAATACTCTTCTATGAAATTGTTCTAGATATTTCAGCGCTGGTATAAAATTCCGGTGCGGGGCTTTGTGATGGAAGAAAAGAGCAAAAGGCTTGTTCTTATCCCGGCTGTTGAGCCAGCTGATGGCATCATTGGTCAGCACATCGGCGGAGTATCCTTTTTCAGTGATCGTATCTCCGTTCATCGTGATCATCCGGGTATCAAAATATTGTCCCATGCCCGGTAAAACTCTCCAGTAATCAAACCCGGTGGGATAGGAATGTAAATGCCACTTGCCGATCAGTGCTGTCTGGTAACCAGCCTGGCCTAATAAATGACCAATATTGGTTTTGGACGAATCAAATCGTGTCCGGTTATCCTTCACCCCATTTTTATGGGAATGTTGCCCGGTCAGCATCGTGGCTCTTGCCGGTGCACAAATGGAGTTACCCACAAAAGCTTTATTGAATCTCATGCCTTCGTTGGCGATCCTGTCAATATTGGGTGTTTGTATAAACTGTTTGTTATAGGCACTGATGGCATCATTATCATGATCATCACTCATGATATATATAATATTGGGTTGTTGTGCAGCAACGGTGCAGGAACAGAATAAAAAGAATAGCAAGATTCGCATGAGAGGGAAGTTACAATAATTATATCTATGTAGATTTGGGAAAATTATGAGGTATGGAGTTTGGTCGTGTATCGGAAAATGAGTTGGGAGCTGTTGACTTTAGTCTGCCTGCAGAACCGGTATTTAATAAAAGTATATTAAAGGGTAAACCCGTAAAAAATCCTAAAGTATATGTAGGCTGCGCCAAATGGGGCAGGACAGAATGGGTGGGAAAGATCTATCCTCCAAAAACCAAAGAGAAGGATTTCCTGCAGCATTATGTGGAGCATTATAATTGTATCGAACTCAATGCCACCCATTATAAAGTTTATGGTGAAGCCGGTACAAGAAAATGGGCAGAGAAGGCAAAGGGCAAGGATTTTTTATTTTGTCCCAAGATGTACAAGGGAGTTACACACTTTGGTAGTTTGAAAGGAAAGGATTTTATCAGCAATGAATTCCTGCGGGGCATCATGGGTTTTGAACAACATCTCGGCCCCATCTTCGTACAGGTGAGTGACACTTTCTCTCCCAAAAGAAAAGAGGAGTTGTTCACCTACCTGGGATCATTACCAACCGACCTGCAATTCTTTTTAGAAGTTCGTCACCCCGACTGGTTTGCTAAGGAGAAAGACCGGGAAGATATGTTTGCTTTTCTCCGTGATCACAATATGGGTGCCGTGATAACTGATACAGCCGGGAGAAGGGATTGTGCCCATATGCACCTGACGGTTCCCAAAGCTTTTATCCGCTATGTGGGGAATAGTTTACATCGTTCTGATTATAGCAGGACAGATGTGTGGGTGGAAAGAATGAAATACTGGCTGGATAAGGGTATGGAAGAATTATATTTTTTCATGCATATGCATGATGAAGCTACTTCTCCTGAGTTAACAGTCTACCTGGTTGATAAAATGAATGCAGCCTGTGGGTTGAATTTGGTCAAACCAAAATTTGTAGAGGCTGGTTCTTTACCGGAGGCGAAAACTAAATCAAAGCAAAAGGGATTGTTTGATTAACGCACTTCAAACAATTCATCCCACCTGGTAGTGTAGCGATCGCTGATATGATTTTGCTGCATCTTCCAGTTGCGGGTGGTACCGGATGCGGCGAATTTTAATACATCATCCCGCTGGCTGAAGTTTACATTATCGATCATGTCCATTAGCTTTCTTTCGCAGTTTTTATTTTCAGCCAGGAATAAATTTCCCTGGATAGAGTTATCGGGCACAATACTGCTCAGCATCACCCCGGCTTTCTTGTATAGTTTTCCTTTTTCAAATAAAGTATCCACCAGGGCAACAGCCGGTTTGATGAGTTCATTAGTGAAAGAAGTGGCAGCAGGTAAAGTGATGTGATTACTGTGCGTAATGCCACGGTTGAAGGTGACGTTGTGATTTTCTTCTTTCGACACTACAAATACACTGATCACTTTGGCAGCACCATGTTGCCGTCTTAGTTTTTCTGCAGCCCTTGAAGTATAAGTAGCCACCGCTTCTTTGATAGAAGCAATATCACCGACCGGACTGCCAAACATACGTGTGGTAGCAATCATCTTTTTACTGACCAGTTCATCTTCCATTTCGTTGGCAGTAATTCCTTTCAACTCCCGTATCAGTCTTGCTCCCACCACGCCACCTAAATGTGTTTTAGCAAACTCCTCGCTTACATTTCTTAATTGCAGCGCATCATAAATGCACCATTGTTCTTTCAGTTTCTGTGCATACTGGTATCCCACACCCCAGATATCATCCACGGCCGTCTTCCGCAACGCTTCAATGATCTTTTCTTCCGTATCCAGCACCAGCACACAGCCGGTTTTCTGTTTATCTTTTTTAGACAACCGGTTGGCCAGCTTCGCCAGTACTTTTGTCGGGGCCACGCCTACAGATACTTTAATGCCAGTCCATTTTTCCACGGTTGTCCTGATCTGCATCGCAATGACCGGTAAATCTTCTAGTGGAAACATAGCCAGGTCCAGGAAGCACTCATCCACGGAATATACTTCCACGTTTTTTTCACCCAGCATGATCCGCAGGGTCTCCATCACCCGCCAGCTCAGGTCACCATACAGGTTATAGTTAGAAGAAAAAACGGATACCCCGTATTTCTCTATCAGGGGTTTTGCTTTGAAATAGGGCCCCGCCATTTCCACCCCTAGTTTTTTGGCTTCATCACTGCGGGAGATGATACAACCATCGTTATTGCTTAATACAACAACGGGCTTTTTGTCCAGGTGCGGTTTAAATAACCGTTCACAGGAGCAATAAAAATTGTTGCAATCAACAATGGCTTTCATACCGGGTGAATTACATAGGTTACCACTCCCCACAAAGAGAAATCAGTGAACTCTGCCAGGTTGATATTTTTATACCGGCTGTTCTCCGGGATCAGGAAAGCAGAAGAGAAATTCTTATGAAATCTCCGTACTAATAATTCCCCGTTCAACACCGCCACAATGATCTTCCCGTTAGCAAGTTTTAATGACCTGTCCACGATCAATACATCATTATCGAAAATGCCGGCGTCCCGCATGGCATCTCCTTTCATGCGAAAGAAATATGTGGCTGGTTTGTTCTTGATCAGCTGTTCATTCAGGTCAATACCCCGTTCCATGTAATCATCAGCCGCCGCACCAAAGCCGGTGGCATTGGCTGTCTTCACCTGTTGTTGTGTAAACTGTTTCGAGCCTTTATAGGCAGCACCGTAAAATTCTTCCCCTTCCATAGTATTTAAATTTTTGTATCCGCTTACTTTTTTATGCAATGCTGAGTGATGCCGAAATATCACTCACTTGTGCGTCCCGTTTCCAGGTCATCTTCAAAAAGATCCCGAAAAAATAAAATAATTTTTTGTAAAGCTAAATAATTTAGTAAATTAGTGCTAAGAAAATGGGGAAGTATTTTTTCAGTATTTAAATAGTGCGTTATGGAAACGATCATCAACACGATTCCCGGTTACCGGGTCTATGAGTATTTGCTGGTGCTGAGTCCGCATGAAGAATTGTGGAACCGTATCATGAAAGTGAAGGAAGATTTTTCTAACGAGTACAAATCAGATCATGCGAAATGGGGCAAACCGCATATCACATTAGTCAATTACCTGCAATATGAAATGATGGAGGAAAGGATCGTTAACCGGTTGCGTACCGTAGCCATGGGTTTTCCTCCCTTTAAAGTGGAATTAAAGGACTTTGGCAGTTTTCCTTCGCATACTATTTATATCAATGTGACCAGTAAACAGCCGGTGCAGCAACTGGTGAAGGATATCCGTACCGATGGCCAGCGGCTCATGAAACTCAATGATGATAATAAACCACATTTTATCATGGAGCCGCACCTGACCATTGCAAGAAAACTGAAACCCTGGCAATATGAAAAAGGTTGGCTGGAATACAGCAATAAACACTTCACCGGCCGTTTCATCGCCGATGCAATGACCTTATTAAAAAGACCGGCAGGTGAAATGAAATATCATGTTGCGAAGCGGTTTGAATTTCAAAACCTCCCGGTTACCACGAGGCAGGGAGAATTATTCGGGTAGTCATTGATCCGTACGCAGTAACACATAAAGTGAGATGGGTAAGTGAGACAGAAGGAGAATAAAGAGTAAGATTTTGTGCAGTATGATTATGAAGAGATAACTCTTTGTTCTCCTTTTTTATTGCCCGTACGGGATGAAGTAATTGAACAATCAAAACCAATTATAGTGTATGCCAGGGAAACTGAAGCAGGATCATTTTAAAGTGGCAGCGAAACAACCCGAAGAAGGGTCACAGTATTTAGCAGGCCGGGGAGCACAGTTCAATACCAAAAACCGGTTCCAGAAAAATGAAACGACCCGGGAACATATAGAAGGCATTGATGATTGGGAGGAATCCAATGTGCCCACCATCTATATGGAACAGGAATCCAAAACCATTGTCAATAAAGTGGAGAGCAAGGATGTGGGCATGGGCTACAGCATGAACCCCTATGCGGGTTGTGAGCATGGCTGCATTTATTGCTATGCAAGAAATGTGCATGAATACTGGGGCTACAGTGCCGGGCTTGATTTTGAACGAAAGATCATTGTGAAAAAAAATGCGCCGCAGTTGCTGCGTAAATTCCTGATGCATAAAAAATGGGATGCCACTCCCATTATGCTGAGTGGCAATACCGATTGCTACCAGCCCGCCGAACAGAAATACCGGCTGACAAGAGGATTGCTGGAAGTCTGTAATGAATTCAACCAGCCCGTAGGCATCCTCACTAAAAATTCGTGGATACTGAAAGACAAAGATGTGTTGCAGGAGATGGCAAAGAAGAAAATCGTCTCGGCAATGGTATCTATTACTTCTTTTAATGAAGACCTGCGTCGGATCATGGAACCAAGAACCACCACCGCACAACAAAAGCTGAAAGTGATCAATGAACTCAGCAGTGCCGGTGTCCGTATGGGAATCATGATGGGCCCGATGATACCGGGCCTGAATGAACATGAAATGCAGCGCATCATGAAAGAAGCCAGGGATAACGGCGCTACTTTCACTGCTTATACGTTCATCCGCCTGAACGGAGCGATCAAATTTTTATTCCACGACTGGCTGTATAAAAATTTTCCTGACAGGGCCGATAAGGTCTGGCATTTAATAGAGCAAAGCCATGATGGAAAAGTGAATGATACCCGCTGGGGTGTGCGGATGCGGGGCGAAGGGAATATTGCAGAACTGGTGGCCCAGCAGTATAAAAAATACGGCAAGCTCTATGGGATGAATGCGGAGGAATGGAGCCTGGATACGAGTATCTTCAGGAGGCCGGGGGAGCAGGGGAAGTTGTTTTAAGAAACAAGTTTTTACTTCCTGTTAGTTTTTATTTTCAACGTAACTTAAGGCGGTAATAAGAAGTTACCATGCAACAAAATCGCCGGAACTTTATCGGGAAGGTTGGTATCGCTGCTGCGGCACTGGCTGGCCTGTCCTCCTTCACCCAAAAAGCCATTGAGCAAAAAAAGAAGACTATGTTCATTCACCATGTTTTTTTCTGGTTAAAGAACCCCGACAGCAAAGCTGACCGGGATAAATTAGTGGAAGGCTTAACTAAATTGTCGAAAGTAAAAACCATCCGCCATTTTCATATTGGCAAACCGGCTGATACCAACCGGGAAGTGATTGAAAGAGGATATACCGTTTCGTGGTTACTGCAGTTTGATAATGATGCTGACCAGGCCAGTTATCAATCCGATCCTGTTCACCTGCAATTTATTGAAGAGTGTTCTCACCTGTGGAGCAAGGTGATCGTGTATGATTCTGTAGATGTTTAAGGATACCGGAATCTTTAGAAGAAGGTACCTGTAAAGTATTTTATACTTCCTTGTGTAATCTTTTACAGCCTGGCATCCTTTCCACAAAACCAGGCTTATGTGGAACATATCTTACCTACGTTATATTACGATCTCCCTTTTATTTTTCTCTCTCTGCACGGCTGCACAAGTAAAGGATCAGCCTATTGAAATCAGGGATTTTTCTGTCACTGTCAGGGCAAACATGTTTATTGCCACAACAGCAATTACTATCGAGTTTTATAATCCAAATAATAAAGTACTTGATGGCGAGTATAATTTTTCTTTAAAGCAAAACCAGGTCATTACCGGGTTTGAGCTGGATATAAACGGGTTCATGCGGCAGGGAGTGGTGACCGAAAAACAAAAAGGTCGTATCGCTTATGAAAATACCATCCGCAGAAGAATAGACCCGGGCTTGCTTGAAATGACAGCAGGAAATAATTACAAGGTGAGGATTTACCCGATGCCGGCTAATGGCGCCCGGAAGATCAGGATCATCATAAATGAGCAACTGGTGATCAGGGAAAATGCTTTGCAGTATCAATTACCACTGGATATTCCGACCCCGGTCAGTCATTTCGGGCTACAAATCTCCGCAGCTTCCGTAATGCAACACCCTGTAGCAGGCAATGGCCTGCTTGAAGGAGAAATATTCCAGGAAAAGAATGACTCTTTTTTCCTGCAAAAAACAAGTAAGAACATTATGCTGAAGGCACCCTTGTCGTTCAGCATTCCATTGGGAGAACAACCTGCTGTTATTTGTGCATCGAAAGAAGGAGAGATGTTGTCTTTTGCTATGCATGTAAAGCCTGCTGTAAAAACAGATACGTTAATAGCTTTCTCTTCTGCCACCATATTCTGGGATGTTTCTTCCTCTGCTGCTAAACGGGATATTGATAAAGAGATTAAGTTCCTGGAAAAATTCATTAATGAAAAAAATCTCAGAGAGATTACAGCCGTGGTCTTTAGTAATGCAATAAACGAATCAAGAACCTTTTATGGAAATTCACTGGCTAAAAATGTAACTAAGTTTCTCCACTCCCATCTTTTTGACGGGGGCACCCAATTAGGGGTGATTGACTGCAATAAATTCAATGCTGATATTTTCTTTTTGTTTAGTGATGGGCTTAGCAATTTCGGTACAGATAAGATCAACACGAATGACAAACCGGTCAATTGTATCAACTCATCCCCGGTCGCCAATCATAGTTTGCTGAACAGTGTTGCACACAGCACAGGCGGACGTTATATAGACCTCTACACCCTGGAACCTGGTGCTGCAATGACAGCGTTTAATAAGATCAGCAATAAACTGCTTGACGTAAAAGCAGGAGCAAAGAACATCAACGTTAGCACAGCGCTGCCCCTCCGGTTTGATGATTGGTTTACCGTTATGGGCCAGTATAACAGTTCAGCAGGAAACGACCTGTTTTTTTCCCTTGGAGATGCAGGCAAGGAATTGAGTAAACAATTTGTTTCAATAACTGATACGGATGATTGCGATAACGAGACTATTCAAATGCTGCGGAAATTACAATTATACCAGCAGGCATTAGCCGATGATAATAAGCAGCAGATCATGACCCTGGGAAAAGAAAATAAGCTGGTGACTGAAAATACATCGCTGATCGTACTTGATAATTTGCAGGATTATATCCAGTTTAGAATTGAACCACCTGCGGATCTGCAGGACGAATACAGGAAGCAGTTGTATGTTATAAAACACAATGAAGAGCGGCGAAAAGAAGAAGAGGAGAATGCCGTTGTAAACAACCTGCGAAAATCTATTACGCTATATAATGAAAGGATCGGCTGGTGGGATAAAAATGAACAACAAATCAGTTTAAAAGCGGCAGAGAAACCAAAGGAAGAAAGCGTAGCAGCCACATCAGCAAATGACAGGAAACTGGTAGATGCCGATGTGCCACAGGCGAGTGGAGATAATAATTTTAAAATTAGTAATAATGCTCTCAGCGAAGTGGTGGTGGTTGGATATGGTTCGCAACGAAGAATAAATTTGATAGGCTCTGTAACAACGATCAGGAGTTCAGAATTATCATCCGGTGCATTGAATGTGCAACAGGTGTTAGCGGGTCGTGTTGCCGGTGTGGTTGTTACCAATTCAGACAATGGCAGGCCCGGGTCAGTTCCACGGATCACAATTCGTGGTGCAGGGTCTGTGTTTACTAATAATGAACCGCTGTATATATTGGACGGAATACCCATTGATGGAGAGTTGGCGTCAATAATAAGTGTGCATAATATTGAAACGATAACTGTATTAAAAGGAGTCCAGGCAAGTATTCTCTATGGGAGCAGGGCAGCTAACGGGGCAATCATTATTGTTACAAAAAACGGCTACCGATCCAGCAGCCAGTATAAAGTAGGTGTGGCCAAATACAAAGAGCTGGAAGATGTTGAGTATATAGCAGAATTGAAAGAGATTGATAAAGAGCTGATATATGGCAGGTATCTTCAACTAAAAGACAGCCTTGGAAAGGAACCCTCTTTTTATTTTGATGTGGCAGAGGTAATGTTTGAATCGGGCGATAAAATAAGAGCCCTGCGCATTCTTTCCAATTTGGCAGAACTGGAAAATGAAAACCACCAGTTGCAAAGGGCGATGGGTTATATGCTGGAGAAATGGGCAATGTATGATGAAGCGATCGGGGTATATAAAAAGATATTATTAATGAAGGAAGAAGAGCCGCAATCATACCGGGACCTTGCACTGGCATACGATAAAAATGGAGATCATCAGCAGGCAGTGAATATTTTATACCAGGTACTAACCAAAAATTGGTTCCAGTATGAAGATCGCTACCGTGGTTTGAAGTCAATGCTGTTAAATGAAATGAATGCAATTATTGCTGTTAAAAAAAGGTCACTTGATTTATCGGCGATAAACACAGGCATCATTAAACCCTTACCGGTGGATCTGCGAATTGTTATTGACTGGAATAAAGATGAAACCGATGTTGACCTGCACATTGTTGAACCCGGTGGCGAAGAATGTTATTATGGTCACCGGCTATCTAAAAATGGAGGAAGGTTATCGGAAGACTTTACACAGGGCTATGGCCCGGAAGAATACCAGGTAAAGCAGGCAGTCAAAGGCCGTTATTCGATCAGGGTAAATTATTATGGTGACAGGTACCAGAAACAACAGGTACCAACATTTATCAAAGTAACCGTGTATAAAAATTTTGGTAAACCGGATCAAACCATTACAGTTGAAAACCTGATCATGGATAACCAGCATGGTGTTATTGAAATTGCAGATGTAAAGTGGAAATAGATTTATTTTAAAAATTTTCAGTAAAAAATTTGGCAACAACAAAAAATTAATTCAATCTTTGCATCGCAAAACAAAAACATGCAACGCATACAACTACATACCGAATCAGCGAATAGCTTTAGCCCCAAGGGTGACTATGCTATGGCGGGGCAAGTATTGCTGCATGGATAAGTTGAAAAAACGAATTCGATGAAATACAGGCCCCGCAAGAGATTGCGGGGTTTTTTATTCCCGGGATCACGGAAGCCCGGCACAAAAAATAAAGTGTAGGCAATGTGTGTAATTAGTAATGAATTGAATCTATTGTAAACGAAAAATAAAAATGCGCAAGGAATTACGACATAAACGATTTAGTATAACAATGAATGATCAACTATCATCATCCAGCTGCTATTGGTATGTGCAGGCTGACAGGAGTAGTATGCCCAAGGGTAATGAAAGTGATAATAAACAGGAACGACCGGATCATATCCATACGTAGGTACAGCAGTACTGTAACGAAAGGAGCCCGGTCGCAAACAACGACCGGGCTTTTTTATGTCCCGGAGTAATGAAATAAAAAAAAGGAAGGTAGGTGATGAAATTTTTACTGGTGGTACTGGCAGTTCATTTAGTGGCTGAGCTGGTTGGGTCAAAACGAAAAGAAAATAAAGGGAACGACACGGAAAGGAAGAACCAGACGGTTTTTCACCCGGCAGAGTTTCCGCTGCGATAAAAAATTATGTGCAGAAGGAGGAAATAAGCAATCCCCGTGAGATGCAGCGGGGATGCTTTTCCAAAACAGTTCTTTTAAGCTATAGGAGCATTCCGATTGGCCGGATACTTCACCTGGAATGAAGAGGCTGCAGGTTCGAATCCTGTCTCCTATACAGTAAGATGGGCTGCCATGTTCCAAGGCTGGCGAAAAACACTTGCAATGTTGTTGTGCAGGGTTCGATTCCCTGGCGGTCCACGTTAGTTGATCTGTTCGTCTAACAGGTGAGGACGCAAGATTTTCATTCTTGTAATACGGGTTCGACTCCCGTACAGATTACATGGTTCGTTGGTGTAACGGCTAACATCACAGATTGTCGATCTGTTGCTATGGGTTCGATTCCCGTACGAAACGCATAATTGCCAGGTAGTGTAATGGTAAACATATCACACTTTGACTGTGATGTTCTCAGTTCGAGTCTGAGCCTGGTGACAACGAAAATATGTTGGCTTTAGCTTAATTGGTAAAGCATCCGTCTGTGCAACGGAAGATCAGGGTTCGAACCCCGGAGTCAACCAACAACGAGAATACGACCTGGTGTAAGGGTAACATATTCGTCTCCTTCTCTTTCTGAGAAGTAAATAGCAGGCGGGTGTATTCAGTTCGAATCTGAAGGTCGTACGAATGATGGCTTATAGTTCAATGGATGAGAATACTGTGCTACGAACACAGCGATACAAGTTCGACTCTTGTTAAGCCAGCAAAATGATAACTGTGGTTTAGAGTAACGGTTAACTCAGAAGTCTCATAAGCTTCAGATGTTGGTTCGAATCCAATAGCCGCAACAAAACTGGCTCGTAGCTCAACTGGACAGATGTACCCGGCTTTTAACCGGGGGGTTGTGAGTTCGAATCTCACCGGGCCAACAATGGATGAAAAGCTCAATGGCTGAGCAGCGGTTTGTTAAGCCGATGGTTGAAGGTTCGAATCCTTCTTCATCCGCAATGTGAGTGCGACGAAGCCGGAGAGTCGTGACGGTCTGTAACACCGTTGCTTTTATAGCTGAGTAAGTTCGATTCTTACCACTCACACTTACGGAGAGAGTCCGGTTGGTCATGGATGCTGTCTTGAAAACAGACTGGGTGTAAAAGCCTCAAGAGTTCGAATCTCTTTCTCTCCGCTGTTATCACTATGGCAGCATCCCTTCCTGGGAGGGGCGAATGGAAGAAGATGCATTGCTATAGGAAGCCGGGGTGGGTTGGTGAGTAACGAACAGAACGATGAAGGGTGCGACGCAAGGAAGATGAACGGAGTTACCGCAACTGGTAACAACATAATAAAGGAGAGTTGGCAGAGTGGTATCGCACTGGCTTGCTAAGTCATGGTCGGGGTAACACCCGGGTAAGTTCGATTCTTACACTCTCCGCAGCATGTTTGCTGGTAAGTGAATTCGATAATGAGGAAAAGTGATCAGTCAATACTTATCGCAAACAACTGGTGCTTTGGCAGAATGGTATTTATGCACCGGCGTGAAATCCCGGCAATCGTGGTTCAATTCCACGGGGCACCACCAGTAGTAAAATGTAAAACAGGAAACCATGGAACAGGAACAACAATGGAGAAAATTGAGCGGGGAGCGGATCAAAGTCCCGGTGGCTGAAGAGATCAGCAGGGTATTGATGCGGGAAAAGGAAATGGGACATGAACTGAAGGTCTGCATCGGTACCGATAGCCAGGTAAAAGGAAAGATCACGGAGTTTGCGACCGTCATCGTTTTTATCCGGAAAGGGAAAGGTGGTTTCATGTATATACACAATGAAACGACTCACCTGAAAATGACGATCAAGCAACGGATGCTGACCGAAGTGGCTAAGAGTATTGAAGTGGCGTACAGCTTATGCAATATCTTTTCCCGGTTTGGGGTGGCAATGGAAGTACATGCCGATATCAACACCAATCCATCCTTCAAAAGTAATGATGCGTTGAAAGAGGCAATGGGCTATATCGTGGGAATGGGCTTTGCATTCAAAGCCAAACCGGAAGCTTTTGCCAGCTCCAGTTGTGCAAATAAAGTGGTACAGTAAATTAATTGAGTAAAATAAATGTAAGACAATGCTGACTCTTGTACTGAAATAGTAAACGATCATAAAAACTAAAATGATTCTACTATTTATAAAATAATTGAAATGGACACACAACAAAAAATAATGAATGCTAACAGCATTTTCCAGAATAGCTTCCTGGACTGCAAAGCTTACTATATGTATGTTTACCAGCAAGTACCTTGTATTACCTGGGTAGACATGGTAAATACAGAAAAGCTGCTGCAGCATATCAAAACGGAGTATGCAGAAGCTGTTACGGGCATATTTCAATATTCGAAATACGACCGGAAAAAAAGGAAATCGCAGTACAGTACTACCATTATTCTTTTAAAGGATAATTGTTTGGTGGAATTGGGCGGTAGTTATTGCGAGGTATTGCATACACATGAGGATTACGAAATGGCGAATACGTTGATCAGGGAAGCAAGCAGGTTTAAACGGAGGGAAAAGAAGAAGGACTTCGAAATCAACCTGATATCGAAGGATAGTTATGGGCTGGAACTGAAAAGTATGGAGATAAAGAAATCGAAGCTGAATCTGGATTTGTATTACGAAGATGATTTCAGGGAAGTGGACAGGACCATACAGGAAAGGCTGGGAAAAAAGAATGATAAGGGTATTGTATTGTTGCACGGTTTGCCGGGAACAGGTAAAACAACTTACCTGCGTTACCTGGTTGGCAGGTTAAAAAAGAAAGTTCTGTTTGTTTCACCGGCAACAGCCAGCGAGATAATGAATCCTGAATTAATGGACTTGCTGATTGATAATCCTGATTCTGTTTTGATCATTGAGGATGCAGAGAATATCATCATGGACCGGAAGCATAATAACAGTTCATCCGTCTCCAACTTGTTGAATATTTCAGACGGACTGCTGGCAGATTTCCTGAATGTGCAACTGATCTGTACGTTTAATAGTTCACTGACAATGGTGGACAGTGCATTGATGCGTAAAGGAAGGTTGATTGCGAAGTATGAATTTGGTAAACTGGGTGTTGAGAAAGCAAAGAAACTATCGGCCCATTTTGGATTCGATACAGTGATTGATAAACCCATGACCATTGCCGAGATCGCCAACCCGAATGAAAAAAACGAGCAGGCAAATGCTGTTGAAGTGATCGGGTTCAGGAGACAGGAAGTAATGATGAATTAAGTTCTTTAAATAATTGCGGATGTAAACTATCTGCGAAAGAAGGTATATACTACGATATATGTTTCAAAGAAGCATAGCAGTGCAGACGTAGTAACTATCTGTATGCTGTTCGGAGGTATATTCCACCAACGCTGTCTGAAAAACAGCTCCAAGTGGTCGCAGGTTCGAATCCTGCTCTCGCCAATGGCGGGATAGCTCAGTTGGTAGAGCACTACACTGTGGATGTAGGGTAAAAAAGGAAGCACACCACTTCTTAAAAAATGGTGGTAAAATTAAAGCCGGGATTGTTTGCCGGCAACACAGGACTGAAGTCAATGAAGTAGGCAGCAATGCATACCGCCGTGACTTGAACAAACAAGTACCCAGGTGGGAAAGTTTTGGACTTGTTGCAACACGGTAAGCACCTGAAGGCAGCGCAGCGATAATGAACTACTGTCACTTCGCCGGTACAAGGCTGCTGAAACATTTCAGCAGCGGGATATTGATGAACGGATAGGACGAACCCTATCAAAACCCTGTTTCCGTGAATACCGGGTGGTGAACAATGCCGGCTTTATTACAACAAAATGTAAAACTTTTCTCAGCAGGCTGCTGCGGGCACTTAGAAATACTTAGTGTGCTTTGTGGCTTAGTGGGAAACAAAACTAAGAAAATGAAAAAAGTAAAAGTAAATGCCTACCAGGTGGCCCTGGTATTTAAAGATGGAGTGTACCAGCGGCTGTTAACTGCAGGTGCCTACTGGTTCTGGAAAAATGAAATGGTACAAGTGTACGATATCACTAAGCCATTCGTGGCGCCGATTGAGCTGAACATCCTGTTGCAGGATAAGGAATTGGCCGATATCCTGCAGGTGCTGGAAGTAAAAGACAACGAGATCGCTTTGCAATACGAGAATGGTTTGCTGAAAGCCGTCTTCACGGCCGGTCGCTATGCATTCTGGAAATCTGCCATAAAACTGGAATTCGTGAAAGCGGATATCAGCCAGGTGGAGATCGAAGCAACGATCGACCGGGCCCTGCTGGCCAAAGCACCTTTGAGTGCCTGGGTGCGGAGCTATGAAGTGCAGAGTTTTGAAAAAGCGGTGTTGTTCGTGAACGGTAAGTTTGTGCAACTGCTGGAACCGGGTACGTATTACTGGTGGAAGAACAGCATCACGGTACATGTATCCAAAGTGGATGTGCGCCAGCAACAACTGGAAGTGAACGGGCAGGAGATACTGACCAAAGATAAAGCGGCTTTGCGGATCAATGCCTGGGCACAGTACAAAGTGATGGATATTGAAAAAGCCCTGTTGCAAAACAAGGAGTATGATAAACAATTGTACGTGGCTTTCCAGCTGGCCCTGCGGGAATACATTGCCGGTTATGGCTTTGATGAATTGCTGGAGAAAAAAGAGAGCATAGTTCCCTTCATCCTCCAACAGGTGAAAGCGAAGGCCGAAGTGCTGGGTGTTGAGGTCAGTGATTTTGGGATCCGGGATATCATCCTGCCGGGTGATGTGAAGGAGATCATGAACCAGGTGCTGGTGGCGGAGAAAAAAGCGCAGGCCAACAGCATCATGCGCCGGGAAGAAACGGCCAGTACCCGTAGTTTGCTGAACACGGCGAAGCTGATGGAAGACAATGCGATGCTGTGGAAACTGAAAGAGATGGAATACGTGGAAAAGATCGCTGATAAGATCAGCAACATCAGTGTAAGTGGTAACGGCGTATTGATCGAGCAGTTGAAGCAGATCTTTGTGCCGCAGAAATAAAATACTCCGGTCTTCGGGCCGGAGTATTAAAAAACATTTTATGGATAATTTAAATTATTTAAAACCGTCATTACAAAAACGTCAGAAGCGGCGTGATAAACGATTGGATGAAGAACTGATCGAATGCTACCGTCGTGGTTGGAAAACAAAACAAATGAAGGGTTATAAAGATAGAGTAAAACGAAACTTGTATGAGCATGCAAAACAAAAAGAAAGCATGAAATTCAAACATGGTGGAGGCACTCGGTCGTTTAATGATAACTTAGAGCTGCTTCAACGATTCCTGGCAAGTAATGTTGGCAAAAACTGGGATAAATTGTATTCGGAACTGAATAAGCAGTTGAACAAAAATACAATTTCCGGATTGCATGTATTTAATCACTTGTTTGATTTTGTTTATGAAAAAGTAGTGATAGATGGAAAGAAAGTTTATTATATCAAATGGGGGAAATATAACGAGTTACGTAGCTCGGAACGCTTTCCTAAATTTTATATTAACCCTAAAACAGGTCAGTTAGCGAAAGCAAAACTTATTACAAATAAAGAGTTGAGGAAATTATGGCAAAGCTAAAAATAACAGGAAAAGAATTAAGAGCTATCGGCTTCCCGGAAGGACCGGTGATAAGCGTAGCTATGAATGTGATGCAAAAAAATTACAAGCATCATGGAAAGGAGGAAGTGATGGAACTATTACAAAAAGTATTGGCCAGCCCAATCGAATATAAAAATGATGCCGTGCTGGCATTGATTGCCGAACAATTATTGCCAAAGCCATCAACTGATGGAGCGGAGGTGTCGTTGAATCAATCAGGAATTCAATTCAATGTTTTCGGGCAAGAGCATATTGAAAAAGGTGCCATGCACCAGATGTACACTGCCGCTAAGTTGCCTATCAGTGTGGCGGGTGCGTTGATGGCGGATGCTCACAGTGGTTATGGTTTACCGATCGGTGGCGTACTGGCAACAGATAATGCCGTTATTCCATATGGAGTAGGTGTGGATATTGGTTGCAGGATGTGCCTGAGCATTTTTGATATTGATCCCAAAGAGCTGACCCAAAAGGAAAGTTACTTTGCCAGGGAGATCAATGAAGCTACTTTGTTTGGAAGTGGTGGCCAGTTTGACCAGGCATCCGATCATGCAGTAATGGAGAATGAGTTGTTTCAGCATTTACCATTACTGAAAAACTTACATGGCCGTGCCTGGAAACAATTAGGTTCCTCCGGTTCAGGTAATCACTTTGTGGAATTTGGAGTGGTGGAAATTGCGGAGAAAGATGAAGTGCTGGGTGTTGAAGCAGGTAAGTATGTCGGATTATTGTCTCACTCCGGTTCAAGAGCCTTGGGTGCCAATATCGCCAATCACTATACAAAAATTGCGATAAGCAAAAGGCGTTTGCCACATGATGCAAAGAACCTGGCCTGGTTAACGCTGGATGAAGAAGAAGGTATGGAATACTGGCTGGCGATGAACCTGGCAGGTGAATATGCCAGTGCCTGTCACCATATCATTCACGCCAAGATTGCAAAGCAATTGGGACGAAAGCCATTAACAATGGTAGAGAACCACCACAACTTTGCCTGGAAAGAGAAATGGGAAGGGAAAGAAGTGATCGTTCACCGGAAAGGGGCAACACCTGCCGGTAAAGATGTATTGGGAATTATTCCGGGGTCAATGACGGCGGATGGTTTTATTGTAAAAGGGAAAGGGGAAACAGCAGCGGTGAATTCCGCTTCCCACGGTGCCGGAAGAAAGATGAGCCGTTCCAGGGCCATTGCTTCGGTAACAGATAAGCAATTCAAGGAAGAACTGAAAAAATTTGGCGTGAAGTTGTTGGGTGGTGGATTAGATGAATCGCCGTTTGCTTATAAAGACATCGACCTGGTGATGCAATCTCAAAAAGCACTGGTGGACATTGTAGGAAAATTTACTCCCAAAATTGTAAAAATGGACGGAGCCAAACACAGGAACTGGGGTAAGAAAAGAGAAGAAGTAGTGGGCGAATAATAAATGGTCAACAGGAAACGGTGTAAAACCTGTTCAGCCTGTTGACCATTTTAATAAACTATAAGTTGATACCAATTCCTGCGTTTACGAAGAACTGGATATTATCAGGCTGCACCTGCAGGGTTTGATAAGCTGTGTATATATTTTTTCGGTAAGCAGCCCCCATATCAAAAGCCAGCCTTGTTCTGTAACTGATAAAATAATTCAAATTACCGGCTAAACTTGCCATTCCATAAAACTCATCAGTAGCTCCTGCATCCTGGTAACCGCCTTCGGTTTCAAGATTCAGGTTAATATTGGTTCTGGTATTCGGATAAAAAGCATGCTGGTAAAAAAGTTTCAGTCCTGCCTGCTTAATGTCCTGGTCAAACTTGTTTTCAGAGAACAAAGTCCCGGAACTAAAATACCGCTCTGTGGAGTTCCAGGAAAAATAATTTAGTTTAACAGCAGCACCGTAGTTATCCTGGTGTTTAAGGTTCACCGGTTTGTATTTGTTGAAACCAATGGACACAAGTCCTGAGAATATATAAGGGGCCATCTCGTATTTATCCACCACGCCGCTTTGTGTTCCATTCCTGTTATAACCTGACAGGGAAGGTGTGAAGCGGATAAATTTTTCTGTGCCGGCCAGCCGGTTATTATTAAATGCAAAGAACAGGATATCATTCAGGTTGGAGAAATAGGTGATATCATTTTTACTGATCAACCCTTTTTGTTGCAGGTAGCTGTCAACAGTTTCCAGGATGAACTGGGTTCGTTTCCGGAAATCGAGGATACGGGTATTATTGCCCCTGGTGATACTGCGGCCTAACTGGTTCAGCTCTTCTGCAGATAATGTGTTGGATAAACGACCCGCTTCCTGTAAAGATTGCTGTAACCACAGTGCATTCTGCATATCCGTTATATTTTCCAGCCTTCCCTTTCCAATGCCAACGGGCAGCGCAACCGCATAACTGCTTTGTTTGTTTTTAAGAGCTGGTTGAGACATAGATGAAGTTTGCCTGTCCGAATTGATACTGCCTGCTGCATCAATTCCATATTCAATAAAACGCTGGCCGGAAAATCGTTTATTCAGCAGGTTGTATTGTGCTGCTGCAAAGTAGCCCTTGTATTTATTGGTAGTAGTTGTGTTCTTAGACCTGTTGCTGTTAAAGGAAGAAGAGATATTGCCGGATGTTGTTCGTAAAATGTTATCGGCACTCTTTATGGTGTTCATGCCAACAGAAAAACTGCCGGAAGAGGAACTGTTTTTATTATCGCCCGATCCCAATTCCGATTTATTGTAAGAACTGCCTGCATTTACATTCAGGCTAATGGCCCTGTAGTGGTCAATCCGATACTTAAAGTTTTTAAGAACAGAATCCTGCTGGCTGTAAAGTGAAACAGAAGAAATGAAAAGGAACACGAAGAGTATAGTTTTTCTCATAGCGTTTGGTTTGTTGCCCGAAAGTAAAACCACGGATTAAAAAGGGGTGTTAAATGAAAAGAGATTTGTGTTAATTAACACAAATCTCTTTTATCAAATGCAGTAAGGAATGATCACACTTTCACATAGATTTTTTTCTTATCCATCCAGTAGCAGATGGCCCACATAAAAGTGATCACACAAAGTGCATACAGCAGCGACCCGTTTTCAGGAGCACCGGGAGTATGGATCAATACTTTTTTATACAACCAGTTCCAGGGATTGATATAGGTCATTTCGCCTTTGGCATTCAGGCCATCAGCAATGCGGACCAGGGCCAGCCCTTTGGGTAAAAAGGCGCTGAGAGCAAAAACAAACAGGGCGTTTTTGCCAAATACATCAAAGAAACGGGCCAGACCACCTTTTACATTTTTAAACTCGATCAGGTAGATCATAGTGGCGATCGTGATGATAGCAAGTCCTGTTGTATAAATAGTATACGAACTTGTCCATATCTTTTTATTGATCGGGAATACCATATCCCAGCAAAAACCGGTTACCAGCATGGCAACACCGGCCACAAACAAACCGCTGACCATTTCATGGTTCTTGCCTTTTTTTTGTATATAATCACCCACCACATAACCAAAGATCACCTGCACAATGGCGGAGAGGGTACTCATCAATCCTTCCGGGTCAAAAGGCATCCCTTCTCCTTTATACATATGGGCTACGCCGAGAATAGTTTTATCAACACCAGTACCAAACCAGTTTTTCAAACTATAAGGATCCGAAGGATTGCCAACATAACAAAGTAGCCAGTATAATAATAAGAGAATAAGCCCCACATAAAAAGCCCGTTGTGCTTTCAGGTAATAGGCGATCACCGCAGCAAAGAAGTAACAGACGGCTATCCGTTGCAAAACGCCAAAAATGCGGACGCCGCTGCTGGGGTTATTGGGATCCACCCATTGGCGAAACACTAATGAACCTTCCTGCCACCTTACAAAAGGCCACCAGTTCAGGAACAGCCCGATCAAAAAGATCAGGGCGGTTCTTTTAAGCACTTTTCTCCAGAAAACCCCGTCACCAGCGGCTTCCAGCCGGGGCAGGACAAAGGCCATGGCATTTCCCACGGCAAATAAAAAGAAGGGGAAGACCAGGTCGGTGGGTGTCAATCCATGCCAGGGGGCATGTTCCAGCGGGGCATAAATATGCGACCAGCTACCGGGATTGTTTACTAATATCATCAGGCAAACAGTGGCGCCGCGGAACACATCGAGGGAGTAAAAACGTTGATTCAAGCAGTCGGAGTTTAAAGACTAAAAGTAGCAATTTCAATCCTACAAATATTTGAAAGGGAGTAAATGATCCAACTACGGGGCTTATTTTATAAAACCGGCTATTTATAGCTAAAAAAGGCCTTGTTTACAAGTTAGCATATGATCTGCTTCCTATCGCATAGTAGTTATCAACTTATGGGAATAAATCCTTCAAAATCTGCGCATTTTATTCTCTTGCCACTCCCATTGTTCACCCTATATTTGCAGGCAAATGCGGGACAGCAGCAGCTTTTCCGCGGGTTCATATTCAATGAAAACCGGTCATATACGAAAATTCAAATGTGACTGAGGTGGCGAAGCCGTCTAAAAAATAAGTTCCTTGTCAAAGAAATGGTTAGCGGTCTATACCAGGCCGAGGTGGGAAAAAAAAGTCAATCAGCTTTTGCAAGAAAAGGGAACAGAGAGTTATTGCCCGTTGAATAAGATCAAACGCAAATGGAGTGACCGGGTGAAAGTGATCGAAGAACCGCTGTTCAAATCCTATGTCTTTGTGAAGATCAGTGATGAAGAAAGAACGCAGGTAAGAATGACCACCGGGGTTGTCAATTTTGTATATTGGAATGGCAAACCGGCTGTGATCAAGGAAAAAGAGATCGCCATTATCCGCCGCTTCCTGGATGAATATGAGAACGTGGAGGCCGAGCCAATGGATATTAAAATTAATGAACGGGTCAAAATCACCACCGGCCCGTTAATGGACCAGGAAGGGAAAGTATTGTCGGTCCGCCATAAAACAGCCCAGGTAGCTATCGACAGCCTCGGGTATACGCTGGTCGCTTATATTGACAGAAGTAAATTAACTTCGGCCCGTCCCTGAACCAATTAAACCCTTTTGCAGTCAGCACTGCTATTATTTAAAGAGTCCTTCATGAAAATCTTTCGTTTTCTTTTTTTGGTTGCCCTGCCGGTTTATCTTATCTCTTGCGGAACACAAAAAAAAGTACCAGCTTATTATCTTGATAAGGTGATCAGGGATACGACCATCAACAGTAACCTGAAATTTCCTGAATTAAAGATCCAGAAAAACGACCTGCTTTCTATCAGCGTTTATAGTGCCAGTACCAATTTAACAGCAGATATCCCCTACAATCTTCCGGAAGCTGCTGCCAGCACCGGATTTTTGGTGGATGCCAATGGTAATATAGAATACCCGCGGCTGGGAACTATACATGCGGAGGGCTTGACCAAACTGGAACTGGCGGATGCGATCAAAAAGAAATTTACCGATCCGGAACCAGACCTGCTAACTAATCCTTCTGTAATCATCCGGTTTTTGAATTATAAAATCACGGTGCTCGGGCAAGTGGGCCGGGAGGGTATGGTAACATTACCCGGTGAACGGGTTACTATCCTGGAAGCCATTGGCCTTGCCGGTGGTATTACTGATTATGGTAAAAAGGATGATGTAAAGATCAGGAGGGAAAGAGATGGGAAAATCGAGATCGGGTCGGTTGATCTTTCATCTGACAGTTTATTTTATTCACCTTATTACAACCTGGTACAGAATGATGTGATCATTGTGCAACCCACGAAGCAAAAAGCTAAAATGACTGACCAGAGCCTGGCCATGCAGCGAATTGGTTTTGCCCTGAGTATCGTCACCACAGCGGCTATTATTTATAATATCTTCAAATAAGGGATTTCAACTTTATATTTTATCCTAATTAAGTAATGCAAGATCAGAATACTACCACTAATGCCAACAGTGAGTTATGGAACCTCAGTGTAAGGGATCTGTTCTATAAGTATGTAAGGTTTCTTCCCTGGGTTATCATTTCAGTAGCATTAGCCTTGCTTGTTGCATATGTGTACCTCCGCTATGCCACGCCGATCTACAGTGTTGGCGGAACCTTGCTGATCAAAAATGAAGCACAGGGGGGGAGAGGAGATAAATTTGATGAACTGTTTGTGAATTCAAGATCACAGAACATCCAGAGCGAGGTAGAGATACTGAAGTCGAAGCCGCTGATGGCAAGGGTGGTTAAAAAACTCAACCTGCAGTTTAACTATTTTGCAAAAGGGAAGATCAAGGACCAGAATATTTATAAAACAGCACCCTTTGTACTTACGCCTCTTCAGTTAGCAGACTCAAGCCGCTCTTTTACCCTTAAAATTAAGTTTGCGGATAACGGAAGCTTCAGGGTCAATGAGGATCCGTTAGTAATCAGGTCGGGCCAGTCATTTCGTAACCAGTATGGTATTTTCACGTTGAACCTCAAGCCTGTCACATTCGGTAAAGAATATTATGTTACCTATCAGCCGACTATTTCAGCAGCGGCGGGCCTGTCGGGTCCCCTGCAGGTTGTTCCAAAATCTGCCGGAACGGGTATCCTGCTAATTTCTCTCCAGACCACCAACTCACAAATGGGGGCGGATGTGATCAATGTATTAATGGATGAATACAGTAACTACACCAAAGAGATCAAGAATATTACTTCTGACCAGATGCTGGAATTCATTGACGGAAGGATTGATTCATTGTCACTGCAGTTAGACAGTGTGCAGCAATTGCTGCTCAACTATATGGAGAAGAACGATATCGTGGATGTGGAGAGTCAATCGTCCGGCTATTTTGAAAAGATCAGGGAATCTGACAAAATGATTGGTGAACAACAGTTACAACTAATGGCAGTGGATGGGATCAGTTCTTACCTGAACAATAAGCAAAATGAATATACCAAAGTGCCTTCTTCCCTGACACTTAATGACGCCACTTTAACTGAGCTGCTCGGGGGGTATAACAAATTGCAAATAGAGCGGGAAGGGTTGCTGAATGCCCAGGTACCGGCTGGTAATCCTGCCATTATTGAAATTGAAAGCCGTATCCGGTTGCTGCGGGAAAAACTATTAGAGAACCTCGATAATATTAAGATCTCTTATACAAGGACTATCAATGAACTTACAAGGAACAGTGCGGGTGCAGAGAGCCAGTTAAAATTATTACCGATCAAGTCAAGGGGTTTTTATGAAATAAAAAGACAGGTGGATGGTAAGCAGGCGCTGTATAATATATTACTTGAAAAAAGAGAGCAAACGGCTATCTCCAAAGCATCCACGATCTCCAATTCACAGGTGGTGGAATATGCCGCACCCACTTCTAATCCTGTAAAACCTAACCGGCGGGCCATACAGATGCTCGCTATCCTGATTGGCCTGGCCATACCTTCCCTTATCATCTTCATGCGGGAAGTACTGAATGATAAAGTGACGACCCGGTTTGACATTGAAAAGATCACCGCTGCACCTATATTGGGAGAACTGGGGCACTCTTATTCGGATAGCACCCTGATCGTTACCAAGACCACCCGAAGTATGGTGGCCGAACAATTCAGGATCATACGGTCCAACCTGCAGTATATACTTAATAAGAATGAAAAACCTGTCATACTGGTTACATCTTCTTTCAGCGGGGAGGGTAAATCATTTGCCAGTACGAACATGGGAGCGGTGATGGCACTGACGGGTAAAAAAACAGTTATTCTTGAGTTTGATATCCGTAAGCCAAAAGTATTATCAGGTCTGGGAATGCCTAAACGTGCCGGTATCACCAATTTCTTAGTTGGGAAAACGGATAACCTGGATGAACTGATTGTCCAGGTACCTGATCATGATACCCTCTTTGTATTGGCCTGCGGACCTATTCCTCCCAACCCTTCCGAATTATTGCTCGGGGAGCGGCTGAAACAGATGTTCGACCTGTTAAAAGAAAAATTTGATGTCATCATCATAGATACAGCACCGGTGGGTATGGTAAGTGATGCGATGACACTTGGTAAGCAGGCTGATTGTACGTTGTATATAGTACGGCAGGGACATACATTCAAGAAGCAGATAACGATGATCGACGAATTCTACCGGGAAAATAAATTACCTAAGGTTTCAATTATCATCAATGATATTAAGATAAAACCAGGCTATGGCTACTATGGCTATGGCCGTTATGGCTATGGTTATGGCTATGGTTACGGTGGTTATTACGAAGAAGAACATCCGCCACAGACTTTCTTTGAACGTTTTTTAGAAAAGCTGGATGTCAGGAAGTGGTTTAAAAAGAAAAAGAAGAAATAAGTATGCGTATTCTGGTTACCGGGGGGGCAGGATTCATTGGTTCTAATCTTGTGGCAGCCCTGCTCAATGATAAAAGAGTAAGTTTTGTTCGTGTATTAGATAACCTGGCCACGGGTTCTTTGCAGAACATTGAAGAATTTACAACAGACCCCCGTTTTGATTTTGTGGAAGGTGACATAAGGGATTATCAAACCTGCCTCCAGGCTTGTGATGGCATTGACCGGATCACTCACCAGGCTGCATTAGGTTCTGTTCCCCGTTCCATCAATGATCCGCTGACAACAAATGGAGTTAATATCACCGGCACCCTGAATATTTTCACTGCCGCCAAGGAAAAAGGAATCAGCAGGGTAGTATATGCCGCCAGTTCTTCCACGTATGGCGATCATCCTGGTTTACCCAAAGTGGAAGATATCATCGGTAAACCACTTTCTCCTTATGCCGTCACCAAGTATGTGAATGAGCTCTATGCACAGGTGTACGGTAATTTATATGGTGTCGGGTTCATCGGGTTACGCTATTTCAACATATTTGGTCCTAAACAAAACCCGAATGGCCCCTATGCTGCAGTAATTCCTCTTTTTGCAGAGGCGTTATTAAATAATAAACCTCCGACTATTAATGGGGATGGCAGTCATAGCCGGGATTTCACTTTTGTTGCCAATGCTGTGCAGGCAAATATCCTTTCTTTATTTACTGAAAACGATAAGGCGGTGAACCAGGTTTATAATATTGCCTGTGGTCACCAAACTTCTTTGCTCCAGTTATTTGACTACCTGAAGAAGGAAGCCGCCAGTACCCTGCAACCCTTATTGGGTCCCGAACGAAAGGGTGATGTAAAACACAGTCTTGCTGATATCTCAAAAGCCCGTCAATTACTGGAATATGACCCCGCTGTCTCGGTAGAAGAAGGATTAGCCAGCACCTTTAACTGGTATAAAAAAAATAAGAAGTAATCATGGCCAAAACAATTATCATCACGGGGGGAGCCGGGTTTATCGGTTCCCATGTGGTAAGACTGTTTGTGAATAAATACCCGGAGTATAAGATCATCAACCTGGATGCGCTGACTTATGCGGGTAACCTGGAAAACCTGCGGGATATTGAAAATGCTCCGAATTATTTTTTTGAGAAAGCAGATATTCTTAATGCAGATCAGTTAGAAAGAATTTTTGTACTGCATAACCCGGATGGCGTAATTCACCTGGCTGCAGAAAGTCATGTGGACAGGTCTATTCACTCGCCGCTTGATTTTGTGTACACGAATGTTATAGGAACTGTGAACCTGTTGAACACAGCGAAACATTTCTGGAAAGATAATTTGGAAGGGAAGCGCTTCTATCATGTATCGACTGATGAAGTATATGGTGCACTTGGTGATACAGGGTTCTTTACCGAAGAAACAAAGTACGACCCGCATTCCCCTTATAGCGCATCTAAAGCTTCCAGCGACCATTTTGTAAGGGCCTATCATGACACTTACGGGTTACCGGCCGTGGTATCCAATTGTTCCAATAATTACGGACCCAATCATTTCCCGGAAAAACTGATCCCTTTATTTATCAATAATGTGATCAATAAAAAGCCGTTGCCGGTGTATGGAGATGGTTTATATACCCGTGACTGGCTTTATGTAAAGGACCATGCCAGGGCTATTGATATTATCTTTCACGAAGGCAAAACAGGAGATACCTATAATATCGGCGGATTTAATGAATGGAAGAATATTGACCTCGTTAAGTTGTTGTGCAAACTGATGGATGAACGCCTTGGTAACCCGGCGGGCACCAGCGAACAACTCATTACTTATATTAAAGACAGGCCGGGTCACGACCGCCGTTATGCTATTGATGCCAGCAAGATCAGTAAAGAACTCGGCTGGAAACCATCGGTCACATTTGAAGAAGGGCTTGCACAGACGATCGACTGGTATTTTCAAAATACCGAATGGTTGCACCATGTCACCAGTGGTGAGTACCAGCAATATTATCAAAAACAGTATGACAAGACATCCTGAAAAAAATACTAACTGTTTTTGATGAGCCAGCCACCAGCAACTGTTCCGGCAGAAAAAGAAAAGATTTTTTTTCCTAACCTTGACGGGTTACGATTTTTCTCTTTTCTTATTGTATTCTTTGCACATATATTCGCCACCAACTCAGATTCGATCCGCAGCGAAGGCTGGTACCGGCTTTTTAAAGGAAGGTTGTTCAATGATGGTGATATGGGAGTTAGTTTTTTCTTTGTGCTGAGTGGGTTCCTCATCACTTACCTGCTGATCAAAGAAAAACAACTGACGGGAATTGTACATATTTCTTCTTTTTATATCAGGAGAGCATTAAGGATATGGCCGCTGTACTATTTCTGTGTGTTGTTCGGTTTCCTGGCTTTCCCGGCTATCAAGACAGCACTCGGGCAAGCGCCAAATGAAACGGCGGACCCATTACTGTGCTCTTTGTTCCTGAATAATTTTAATGCCGTTTTTAATGGCCCGCCTGATTCTTCCATCTTATCGGTTTTATGGAGTGTGGCGATCGAGGAACAATTTTATTTACTGTGGCCTGTTCTTTTCTTCCTGGTACCGGCGAAAAGCCACAAGTATATTTTTGTGGTGGTCGTTGTGGTGTCGCTGTTGTACCGGTTTGTGTACAGTGACAGGCAGATTGAATTGCTGACCCTCGGGGTTATTTCAGATATGGCCATTGGAGGATTGGGAGCTTATCTCTGTATTGCTAATAAAAAATTCCTGCAAAAGGTTGAACAAATAAACGGCTGGTTTCACCTGGTTCCTTATGCAGTAGTCGTGATTCTTTTATTTTTCAGGCATGAGATTTTTGTTACACCCGGACTGATCATTTTTAAACGGCTGATCGTTTCCTTTTTCTTTTGCTGGATCATACTGGAGCAGAATTTTTCGAAAAATTCCCTTTTTAAGATATCAAAACTGAAAACGATCAGCACCCTGGGAAAATATACCTACGGGCTTTATTGTTTACATACCATTGCAGTATTGGTCGTAGCTGTCGGGTTGGGGAAGCTGGGATTGAATCATTCTTCTTGGCAACTTTGGCTCTTTGAGTTACCGTTGGCTATGGCCCTCAGTATCGGGTTAAGCTATGTCAGTTATCATTATTTTGAAAAAAGATTCTTAAAACTAAAAGACCAGTTTGCATTTATTGTAAAAGGGTAGGCTGGTTTATTTTACCGGTAAATTTTTTTTATGAAAGGGATCATTCTTGCAGGAGGAAGTGGTACCAGGCTGTACCCGATCACCAAGGCAATTTCCAAGCAGCTAATGCCGATCTATGATAAACCGATGATCTATTACCCGCTGTCCATCCTGATGATGGCCGGCATAAAAGATATCCTGATCATTACAACACCGGAAGACAACCCTCAATTCAAACGATTGCTGGGCGATGGCAGCCAGGTAGGTTGCCGGTTTGAATATGCCATACAGGAAGTACCCAACGGGCTGGCACAGGCTTTTGTTATTGGAGAACAATTTATTGGTGCTGATAAAGTGGCATTGATACTGGGTGATAATATATTTTACGGAACGGGGTTAGAACAGCAATTAACAACACTGACCGATGTGGAAGGAGGCTATGTATTTGCTTACCAGGTCAGTGACCCTGAGCGGTATGGTGTGGTAGAGTTTGACAGGAACAGTAAAGCTATTTCTATCGAGGAGAAACCGGCTGCTCCAAAATCCAATTATGCCGTACCCGGTTTATACTTTTATGATAATGAAGTGGTGTCCATTGCAAAAAATCTAAAACCATCGCCAAGAGGTGAATATGAGATCACGGATGTAAATAAGGAATACCTGCGACGGGGTACCTTGAAAGTAGCTATCCTTGACCAGGGAACCGCCTGGCTAGATACCGGAACGTTTGATTCGCTCAGTGATGCCAGTGAATTTGTAAGGGTGATCGAGAAAAGACAGGGTACTAATATTGGATGTATTGAGGAAATAGCTTTCCGGAAAAAATTTATAACTAAGGATCAGTTACTGGTATTGGCAGATGCCCTTGCAAAAAGCGGCTATGGCAGCTATCTTAAAAAAGTAGCCAATCGTTAATATGAGCTGGTTAGCGCACCCTACTGCGGTTATTGATGAAGGCTGCCGGATCGGTGAAAAGACCCGCATCTGGCACTTTAGCCATATCATGCCAGGTAGTGAGATCGGTTACCATTGCAATATCGGTCAGAATGTCTTTATCGCCGCCGGGGTGAAAATTGGCAACAATGTAAAAGTACAGAATAACGTGTCGGTGTATGAAGGAGTGATTTGTGAAGACGATGTGTTTATCGGGCCCTCTGTTGTATTTACCAATGTATTGAATCCGCGGAGTGCTATCAGCCGCAAACATGAGTATAAAGAAACGATCATCCGAAAAGGAGCTTCTATTGGTGCCAACGCAACAATAGTCTGCGGAGTGGAGATTGGGGCTTATGCTTTTATTGGTGCGGGTGCGGTGGTCATAAAAAATGTCCCTGCCTATGCATTAGTAGTGGGAACACCGGCCGTACAAAAAGGATGGATGAGTGAATACGGCCAGCGGTTGATCTTTGATGCTGCAGGAAAAGCCAGTTGTACTGAGAGTGGCCAGCAATACCAGTTAAAAGATGAAACGGTCATCAAAATCAGCGATTGAAAAATTTTGCACTGACAGGCGTTGGAGGTTATATAGCTCCCCGCCACCTGAAAGCTATCAAAGAAACCGGTAACAGGCTGGTAGCAGCCTTTGACGTGAATGATTCTGTGGGGGTGCTGGACAGTTATTTTCCTGATGCCGTTTTTTTTACAGCAGCAGAACCATTTGAGCAGTATCTACAGCAGTTAAAAAATAGCGGAAACCCTGTTGACTACCTGTCGGTTTGTTCGCCCAATCATGTGCATGAGGAACATGTATTACTCGGTTTTCGGACAGGTGCTGATGTGATCTGCGAAAAGCCGGTGGTATTAACGCCTGAAAGCTTAACCCTGTTAGAAAAAGCAGCAATAGCCAGTGGTAAGAAAGTATCAACGATCATGCAGCTGAGATTGCATCCTTCTATTGTTGCATTAAAAGAAAGAATAAGTAAGGAACCCGTTTCGCAACGATATGTGGTGGATGTACAGTATATAACAGCAAGGGGACAATGGTATCATAACAGCTGGAAAGGTGATACCAGTAAGAGTGGTGGTATTGCCACCAATATAGGGATCCATTTATTTGATATGCTGCTCTGGCTGTTTGGAGCCGTGAAGGAAAACCTGGTTTCTTTGCATATGGCTGAAAAAGCGACCGGAAAGCTGCTACTTGAAAAAGCAGATGTGAACTGGGAGCTGAGTATTGACGAAAATGATCTGCCTGCATCTGTACGAAAGGACCAGAAAAGAATATTCCGTTCTTTACGGATCGACAATGAAGAAATCGATTTTTCGGAAGGATTAATGTCATTGCATACGGCCAGCTACGAAGCAATATTGGCTGGTAAAGGATTTTGCCTGGGAACCACTGCCCCTTCAGTGCAGCTGGTTACAGATATACGAAACACTAATTTGTAATACCTGCTCATTTTGATAAAAACGGCCACAAAATCAATACTTGTTCTATCACCTCATACCGATGACGGTGAGCTGGGATGCGGGGCCAGTATAGCAAGGTTCACCGGCGAAGGGAATCGGGTTGTTTATGCTGCCTTTTCCGTATGCAAGGATTCTTTGCCGGCAGGGTTGCCCCCGGATACATTAGCCAAAGAAGTGAGGAAAGCAACGGCTAAGCTTGGTATTGATAAAAACGATCTTGAGTTATTTGATTACCCTGTACGCTTGTTCGGGGAACAGCGGCAAGCCATATTGGATGATTTATTACAGTTAAACAAGAAATACAAACCGGCTATCGTGTTTGTTCCTTCCTCTGCAGATATACACCAGGACCACGGCGTTATATATACTGAAGCCTTACGGGCCTTTAAATACAGCAGCATCTATGGCTACGAGATGCCGTGGAATAATTTTTCATTTGCCGGTACTACTTTTATTTCGGTTAACCGCAGGCAGCTTGAGAAAAAGATTGTTGCATTATCTCAGTATCAATCACAGCAACACAGGTCTTACATGCAACCATCTTTTACAGAAGCATTGGCAACAGTCAGGGGTGTGCAGTCCGGTTCAGTGTATGCGGAGTGTTTTGAAACGATACGTTCAGTTGTTTAGCTTTATTTTGGTTGCAGCATATACCATTGATCAGGTATAGTGAGCATTTCATAATTAAGATTTCCGTCTACCACGCCTTTCCAGATCTTACCCTGGTAGTTGGGATCAACTTTGAAACTCCTGATCTCAAAACCGCCCGGTTGGGTTTCCAGTAAAGTGGTGGCTACCGGTTTACCGGCTGGATTATAAATGGTAAGGCCGTTTAACTGCACCTTATACTTTACTTCAGAAGTGCCCGGGGGTACGTAAAAAGAAGTTGGATACCAGGGATCTTTATACGTATTCTGCTTATTGCTGTTAAGAAAAGCCATTTTTCCACGGGGTGATGGTTCGAAAAGTATCCAGGCACCATTGAGGATAAGCTTAAGATTATAAGTTGTTTTGTCGGCCGCATTGACAAATAAAGTCGTTTCACCAGCCGGAAGGTTTACCTGGTAAGTGCCCTCTTTGGTTTTAATAACTTTATCATATACACTGCTGTAATCCGTATTGGTTCCGGAAATGGTAATGGCAGGAGCAGGGTTACCACCCGTCAATGACCAGTTGATATAGATAGTAGTTGATTTTTCAGCAAAAAAAGTAAAATAGCCCCGGGTATAACTTTCACCCTGCACAGTTATTTCCTTTACAGGATTGAATTGTTTTTTAGCGGTTGCGATAACCGATGCTGTTGACAGCCGCATCGTTTGCTGCCCGGGTTGGTCTTTAGTTGCCAGGCCCATCTTTTCATAGAGGGCATTGAGTTCTTTTGCAGAGAAAGCAGCTACACTCACCGGTTGTTTCCAGTAAGCTTCCGGATCTTCGGATTCCGGGAATGTGAGGGCATGCAGTTTTTGATACCGTTGCGTGGTGGCTGCATCCGGCCCGGGAGTATTTAAAAAACCGTAAGAGATCAGTTGCATGATGCGGTAACTATGAACGATCTTTTTTTCATACAGGGTCCAGGCCATTTTAAAGAATGGCAGCATCCGTTGCTCCAGGTTACCGGTTTGCAGGTTTTGAGATTCCTGGTACAAACGGATATAGATAAGATAAAGTTTAAGTTCTTCGAGCCGTTGCTGAACAAGTGGGTCACTGTTTAATGATACCGCCTCCTGCAAAAAATTGAAAGCTGACTTTAGTTGAGAAGGGCTGAACTGGTTTTGCCGATAGAAAAGGGCAAAAAGTTTTTGAACAGCAGGTGATGCTTTACCGTACAGGTCTTTGACAAGTTGATTATAAGGTATTTCCCATTTAGTATTTCCATCGGCCATATAGCGGGAAAGCACCCATAACGGAATAGCAGTGGCAAACTTGCTGTATGATGTTTCATAGGTAGTGCCTTCCGAACCAGACCTGGCTGCATGCAGTGCACGGGTCATTAGTTCATCCAGGGCATAACCAGCCGGTAAGTCCCAATGACTATCGGGATATTTATAGTAATCGTATAAACCAAAACGTTTTGCTTTTTCGGACCAGCGTTTGATAAAAGCAGGCCCGAAAGCCACGGATTGAAACTGGTAAGGGATGATCTGAACAAAGACCCGGGGATGAAGTGGAAATGAAGGGACATCTGCATGCTGGCTGTAAGCATACAAGTTGACTCCTATATTAGGTTGATCAGGGAACAGTTTATCTAATTTTTGTGCTGCGATGTTGGCTGCATAAAAAACCTGGTCGCTGGGTGTACTGAGTTTGGTGCCATTGATCGTGGCAGATCCCTGCATATAATCGCCGCCATCAGCAGGCTCTATGGAAACCATATCCCGGATATAAACGGGTGGTACTTTGTAATTTTTGTTTGTATATTTTTTGATCGCCCAGTCGGTAAAATAATCCAGTGCCGCCGGGTTGTAATAGTTGAGTTTGGTGTTGACGTTCACTTGCCCGTTTTGTTTGATTGGGGTGGCTGTCCAGGAGGGATTTTTTTCCAGTAGGGCTGTATTGTTGAGATTAAAAGCTTCTCCCACATGGCCGCCCAATGGAAATTCAGTGCCAAAGCCATTACGCCATTTCCAGAGTTGCCAGGCTTTTTGTACCGATCTGTCGGCATCTGAACGGCCTGATCCAAAACCACCGGTACCGAAGAAATCACGGATACGCAGGTTGGGGGTAACTGTTTTACTGGTTTTGCTGAAAATATTAATACTCGACGGGATGATGGTATATATATCATCCGGCAGGTAGAATTTAAAACCAAGATCACGGAGATAGCGGTACACCCCAAAGATCAGTCCGTTGATTGTGGGAGCCTGGAATTGTACAAGGTCTTTACCATTACTGCTGATGATACAACTTTCGCCGGTTTTATAAGAGCCGGCAGCAATGATCATTAAATTAAAGCCCTGTTGTGTTTTTTGGCCGGGTACCATATCCCAGGCTTTACGAGTGGTTTTCTCCAGCAATAGCTCAAGGTCGGCAGCCACTTCGGTGGGAAAATCGGAAGGGAAGGCAACCTGGAAATTAGCGGGAGGAGCTGCTGAAACCCCTGGTAGCAATGAAGGAACGATCAGTGTTACTATCAATAGGAGGACGTTTTGTGACAGGATCTTTTGCAGCTTCTTGATCATACAACAGGTTTTATGTGAGTGATGCAAAATATGTGCTTGAGGGTTTACAGTAATGTTAAAGAATTTTAGTCTTAGTTTATAACTTAGCCGGCAAATTGTAACCACCGGTATTCAACCTATAATTTTTTATAAATAATCACTATGAGTCTGGATCTAAATGGAAAATCAATATTAATAACCGGGGGAACTGGTTCATTCGGGAAGGAGTTTACAAAAACCATCCTTAAAAAATGGCCTTCTGTCCGCAGAATTGTGATCTATTCAAGGGATGAGCAGAAGCAATTCCAGATGGCCAATGAATACCCATTCTCCAAATACCCGATGATCCGTTTCTTTATCGGGGATGTCAGGGATCATGACCGGCTGAAAAGAGCCATGCAGGGAATTGATTATGTTATCCATGCAGCTGCAATGAAGCATGTACATATCGCAGAATACAATCCTGATGAATGCATCAAGACCAATATTGGTGGCGCCGAGAATGTTATCAAAGCCAGCCTGGAAACGGATGTGGAAAAAGTAGTGGCTTTATCTACGGATAAAGCTTGTGCACCAATCAACCTCTATGGTGCCACCAAACTTACTTCTGATAAATTATTTATTGCTGCCAATAATATTAAAGGGAATAAAAATATTGTTTTCTCCGTAGTGCGGTATGGGAATGTGATGGGGTCCAACGGGTCAGTTATCCCTTTCTTTATGAATAAAAGAAAAGAAGGAGTAATACCGATCACGGACCCCAAAATGACAAGATTCAATATTTCACTGGAAGACGGGGTGGAGATGGTATTACATGCCCTGGAGCATGCCTGGGGTGGTGAGATCTTCGTTCCGAAGATACCGTCGTACCGTATCACCGAAGTGGCAGAAGCCATTGCCCCGGATTGCAAACAAAATGTGATCGGTATCCGGCCCGGGGAGAAAGTACACGAGGAGATGATCACTGCTTCAGACTCCTTTACCACGTATGACCTGGGAAGATATTATGTTATCCTGCCACAGGTACCTGTCTGGGAGCTTGGTGATTTTGTCAAACAAAAAAATGCAGTAAGGGTACCGGATGAGTTTCACTACAGTTCAGGGGCCAATACAGAATGGTTAACGATCAGCCAGATAAGGGAATTGATCAAAGAACATGTTGATCCAAATTTTAGCTGGTAAGTAGTATAATATAAATTCATGATGAAACCAATACCATACGGAAGACAGCACATCACACAGGAAGATCTGGATGCTGTTAATAAAACATTACTGTCAGATTTCTTGACACAAGGTCCGGCTATTAAAGAATTTGAAGACCAGTTTGCTGCTTATATAGGGGCCAGGTATGCGGTTGCATTGGCTAATGGCACCGCCGCATTGCATTTATGTGCTCTTGCTCTTGATGTTAATGCAAACAGCACTGTTATTAGTACCCCTATCACTTTCGCAGCCTCTTCTAATTGCATACGGTATTGTGGTGGCAAAGTGGAACTGGCAGATATTGACCCGGACACATTACTGATCGACATGGATGCAGTGGAGAACATGCTGGAGCAGGCTAAGCCGGGAACCTATACAGGAATTGTACCGGTGGATTTTGCCGGAAGAGCTGTAAACCTGGAGAAGTTAAGGGCTATTGCTGATAAATATAAATTATGGATCATTGAGGATGCCTGTCATGCACCCGGTGGTTATTTTACAGACTCAAAAGGGGTTCAGCAAAAATGCGGTAACGGTCAATTCGCTGATCTTGCCATTTTTTCTTTTCATCCTGTAAAGCATATTGCCTGTGGTGAAGGAGGAATGATCACTACCAACCGGAAAGATCTTTATGATAAGTTGCAGTTGCTTCGCACACATGGCATCACGAAAGACCCGCAACTATTGCATGAAAATCACGGCGGCTGGTATTATGAAATGCAGGAATTGGGATATAACTACCGCCTCACCGATTTCCAGGCGGCACTCGGTTCTTCGCAGCTCAAACGGGCAGATGAAGGGCTCGCCCGGAGAAAAGCTATTGCTGCACGATATGATGAAGCATTTGCAGGCACCGCAATAAGAACATACCCTGTTCCTGCAACAGAAGGCCATGCTTACCACCTGTATGTGATTCATACCCAACGACGCAAAGAACTCTATGATCACCTGCGGGCAAATAATATTTTTGCGCAGGTACATTATATACCTGTGCATTTGCAACCCTATTACCAGCAACAGGGATTTAGAAAAGGCCAGTTCCCCAAAGCGGAAGCATATTATGAAGGTTGTCTTAGTTTACCTATGTATCCTACGCTGACAGCTGAAGAGCAGGAGTATGTTATCAAAACCATTCTTACATTTTAAAATATCAACATGAACGAGCAACAAAAATTCTGGAAAGAAGAATATGCATCATCCTATATCGAAAAGAATTCCGACTTCGATTTTGATATGGGGGTGCAGGGATGGAAGGAGATGCTGAAGAAAGCCGGGCCTGTTCATTCTTTCCTGGAATGCGGGAGTAATATTGGACGGAATATCGGGTTTTTATCTGCCATATACCCGGCAGCGAAAAAATCACTCATTGAATTAAGTCCTGCTGCTTATGGGATTGTTACAAACCGGTATAAGCCGGATAGTAGTTTTAACGGACCCATTGTCGACTCAAATTTTCCTCCCGGCAGTTTTGATCTTGTTTACACTATCGGTGTATTGATCCATATACACCCGGACGATCTTTTAGCCAATATGAAGAAGATGTTTGAGTATTCTTCGAAGTATATCCTTATCGGGGAATATTTTAACCGTACCCCGGTAATGATCGAATACCAGGGGGAGGCTGATAAGTTGTTTAAAAGAGATTTTGGAAAATTATTTATTGAAAATTTCCCGGTAAAACTGGTTGATTATGGTTTCCTGTGGGGGCATTTGTATGATAACGCAGGATTTGATGATATTACGTTCTGGTTGTTTGAAAAATGATACGTAAAAAAGGCAGAATATTCTTCAGGGCCGATGGTGACAGCCAGATGGGATTGGGACATATTGTAAGGTGCGGTGCCCTTGCAGAAATGATCGGCAACGAATGGGACTGCATATTATATACCCGTTGCACGGTAGCTTCAGTTATTGCTGAGTCAAAAGCTAAATTTTCTGCAGTTGTTTCACTTCCCCGGGAAGTTGAATACCTGGAAGAAGCAAGAGAGTTTAGCAGCAATTTGGGCAGGAACGATATGGTAGTGCTGGATGGTTATCACTTAGGAGAAAAGTACCAGCAGAGCATCCGGTCAGCCGGGGCTTTACTGATCTGCATAGATGATATCCATTCCTATTTTTTTCATGCAGTTGCGGTGATTAATTCTGCAGGTGGGATAACTGCCGCAGATTATGAAGCATTGCCTGCTACACAGTTTTATTTAGGGCTTCAATATACTTTGTTGAGAAAGCCTTTTCTTGAAAGAGCCGCTGGCAGGAACGAAAAAAAGCAAAATAAAAACATACTTATTTGCCTTGGTGGCGCTGATCCCAATAACACGACTCTAGAAGTTGTTCAATTTCTTGTTGCGGTGAACCGGTTTGATGAATTCCGGATCGTTACTGGCGGCGGTTACCAGCACCGGGAAGAGTTAGAAAAATATATTACCGCCCACCAGGTAAAAGCAAAATTGCTACATTCCTTATCAGCAGGGGAATTTGCAGAACTGATGTCATCTTGTTCGTATGCTGTCTGTTCTCCCAGTACGGTATCGTATGAATACATGACTGTTGGTGGCGTGGTTTACCTGAAGCGAATTGCAGATAATCAAAAAGACATGATCAATTACCTGACTGCTGAAGGATTTGCTTTTCACCTGGCAGAAGCTGGTACTACAACAGATCATGCAGAACAGCAAAGCCTGGCAAAGCAGGCTTCGGTTTTTGACGGCAAAGCCGGGGAACGTATAAAAGGCATTTTCGATAAACTTTCCTTATCCCGCCAGCTTTCTACCCGGAAAGTGCGGCCGGCAGATATGCTGCGTTGTTTTGAATGGGCGAACGACCCTGCTGTGAGGGAACAATCTTTCAGCAGCGGGGTTATACAATTGCAGGATCATAATAATTGGTTTACAGCCAAACTAAAAGATGCCAATAGTTTCTTTTATATAGTGGAATCAGGAAATCTCCCGGTAGCCCAGATCCGGTTCCAGGTGTCGGAATCAGTTGCGGTACTGGGATATCTTATCGATAGTAACTACCGTAGTAAAGGATTGGGAACAACCATACTTTCAAAGGGACTTGAAGCGTTTACAAATGATTTCGGCAGGCCCGTTTTGATTACAGGGTATGTTAAGCATTCAAATATTGCTTCACAACGGTCATTCGAAAAATTAAAATTCACTAAAACGGAAGCAACAGAATATGAAGCTTCTTATAAATATACCATGCAGTATGATGGAAATTAATATCGGGAATAAAAAAATAGGCTTTCACCATAAGCCGTTTATTATCGCAGAAATGTCAGGTAACCACAACCAGTCAATTGACCGGGCCTTTGCTATTGTGGATGCAGCGGCTGCCGCAAGAGCAGATGCTATTAAGCTGCAAACTTACACGGCAGATACCATGACTATTAAGGGAGCTTACCAGATCAATGATGAAAACTCTTTGTGGAAAGGAAGAGAACTGTATGATCTGTATAAAGAAGCCTATACCCCCTGGGAATGGCATAAAGCTATTTTCGACAGGGCCAAAGAAAAGGGGATCCTGGCTTTCAGCTCCCCATTTGATGAATCAGCGGTTGATTTCCTGGAAGAATTAAATGTTCCCCTCTATAAAGTAGCCTCTTTTGAAAATACAGACTGGCCATTACTCAAGAGGATCGCTAAGACAGGTAAGCCAGTGATCATGTCTACAGGAGTAAGTAACCTGTCTGATATAGATGAGTCGGTAAGAGTTTTACGGCAGCATGGATGTAAACAGCTGGTTCTTTTAAAATGTACCAGCACTTACCCGGCCACACCTGAAAATACGAACCTGCTTACCATACCACACCTGCAGCAACTCTTTAATTGTATTGTTGGTTTAAGTGATCATACCATGGGGATCGGGGCTTCTGTAGCTGCCACAGCACTGGGTGCAAGAGTGATTGAAAAGCATTTCACCTTACGCAGGGCCGACGGAGGGGTTGACAGTGCTTTTTCTTTGGAGCCTGAAGAATTAAAAGCACTGGTTATTGAATCAGAAAGAGCTTTTCTTGCCCTGGGAAAAGTTCAGTATGGTGTACAAAAAGCAGAAGAAAAAAGCAGGGCCTTTAAAAGATCTATCTATATCAGCAAGGATATGAAAGCCGGCGAAGTGATCAGTGCAGATAATATAAAAATAATCCGTCCCGGCAGCGGGATGGAGAGCCGTTATCTTGATCTTGTTGTAGGAAGAAAATTACAAAAGGATGTGCCGGCAGGAACACCCCTTACCTGGGATATCATATAACCAGAACGTACTATGAAACAGAAAGCAGTTGCTATTATTACAGCCAGGGGAGGAAGCAAGAGAATCCCCCGAAAGAATATCAAAGCATTTTCCGGGAAGCCGATCATACAATATTCAATTGATGCAGCTCTTACCTCCGGAATTTTTGATGAGGTGATGGTTTCTACTGACGACGAAGAGATCGCTTCCATTGCCCGGAACTTAGGGGCAACCGTACCCTTTATGCGGTCAGCCGGGTCATCGAACGATTTTGCAACTACCGCCGAAGTGCTGACAGAAGTGCTGGAGCAATACCAGGGAGCCGGGAAAGAATTTGCAGCCGGTTGTTGTATCTATCCCACAGCACCCTTTGTAACAGCCGAAAAATTAAAAAAAGCCTACCAGTTACTAATTGATAATAAAGCTGATTCTGTTATCCCGGTCACCCGTTTCAGTTTCCCGATCTGGCGTTCTTTCAAAATGGAAGAAGGTAAAGTATCATTTAACTGGCCGGAAAATGCCAGTAAGCGATCCCAGGACCTGCCTCCTGCATTTCATGATTGCGGCCAGTTTTATTTCTTTGATACGGCCGTTTTCTTACAAACCAAAAGCCTGGTATCGGCCAATACGTTTGCAATAGAAGTTCCCGAATCGGAAGTGCAGGATATAGATAACGAGGAAGATTGGAAAATTGCAGAGATCAAGTATTCATTCATCCAAAAAAAATAGAAGCTGCCTTACTCTGCTCTCATAATTGGATGTGGAAACATCGGTGCCTTGTATGATCTGAAGGATCCGGCAAAGGTATGGACACATGCCAGGGCCTTTTCAAAGATCAGGAACATTGGTTTCGCTGTTGCAGATGCTAATACCAAACAGGCAAAGAAGATAGCCGGGGTCTATAAAACCAGGGCGGTAAACATAGCTGCGGATACTGACTTCAGTCCGTATGATATCGTTAGTATTACAACGCCAACCCCAACCCATTATGCGTACCTGGAACAACTACTGCGGCAAAATATTCCCCTGGTCATTTGTGAAAAACCTGTTGCTGCCAGTATCAAAGAATTAAATGAGCTTACCAGGTTATATAAAAGATCTGAAACTAAGGTTCTCGTCAATTATATCCGCCGGTTTCAGCCGGCGTATGAGCAATTAAAAAAGAGGCTTGCTGCAAATGGACTGGCGGGTTGCACCGGGATCAATATTAAATACCAGCGGGGCCTTCTCAACAATGGAGGCCATGCATTTGATCTTCTTGAGTTTTTATACGGCCAGCCTTTTTTGTTTAGCAATTTTAAATTGCAAAAAGCCGTATTTGATGCTTTTGAATACGATCCGACTGTTTCTGGTTCCTGCAGGTTTGCCGGGTGCCCGGTAACAATACTGGGTATTGAAAATGCAGGATATCCTGTTTTTGAAATTGAGCTGTTCTTTCCGGGTGAGAAGATTGTGATTTGCCATAGCGGAGATGAGATCAGGTATTATGCGCCGGGTAAAAAAAATAAGGCACTGGTTGAAAATAAAAAAAAGCGGCAGGTCAACATACTTTCTCAATATATGTTACCAGTAGTGAAGCAGGGTATCACCCTGCTGCATACTCCGGGCAGAAAGGATAATTTTTTACAAGCCCTTGAATTAAATAAAAGAATTACCAGGATAATATCCTCAATCCGAAAATAAAAAAATTGATATGTCAAAAGTTTTAGCCATCAATGGGGGTACACCGGTTCGGACCCAATTATTCCCGGCTTATAATACCATTGGTGAGGAAGAGAAGAAAGCAGTGATGAAAGTACTGGACTCGGGCAACCTGTCTCAGTACCTGGGTGCCTGGACGCATGATTTTTTAGGAGGTCCGACCGTCAGGGCATTTGAAGAGGAATGGAGCCGGGTGATCGGGGTGAAACATTCCATTTCTGTTAATTCCAATACCTCTGGTTTGTTCACTGCCGTAGGCGCTATTGGTATCCAGCCGGGTGATGAGGTGATCGTTTCACCCTATACCATGTCGGCCAGTGCTATTGCACCATTGGTCTATGGAGGTATACCGGTATTTGCTGATATTGATCCGCTTACTTTTTGTATGGATCCCAAAAGCATCGAGGCCCGGATCACATCCCGTACAAAAGCAATACTGGTGGTTCATATTTTCGGGCATCCTGCCGATATGGACAGCATCATGGCATTGGCAAAGAAGCATAACCTGTATGTAATCGAAGATTGTGCACAGGCACCCATGGGAAAATACAAAGGACAGCCGGTAGGTACTATCGGTGACCTGGGTGTTTTCAGTCTTAATTACCATAAGCATATCCATACGGGTGAAGGCGGGGTGATCACGACTAATAACACAGTACTGGCCGAAAGATGCCAGATGATCAGGAACCATGCAGAGAATGTAACAGCACCGAGAGAGGAAAAAGACCTGACCAACCTGATTGGTTATAATTACCGGATGACAGAAATAGAATGTGCGATCGGGATCGAACAATTAAAGAAGCTCCCTTCCCTGCTGCAGCAAAGGCTGGATAATGTGGCTTTCCTCAATGAAAAATTATCTGCATTCCCTGCGTTTGAGATTTTACCGATGCTTACGGACGGATCAGTGAATACCTATTATGTATATCCCGTTAAGTTCAATAAAGAAATAGCAGGTATAGAGAGAAATAAGTTTGTTGACGCCCTGAAAGCAGAAATCCCTTCTGCCGTCCTGAGGGAAACCGCACCGCTGATCGGCGCCGGGTATGTAAAACCTCTTTACCTGCAACCGATCTACCAGCAAAAAGCAGCCTGGGCATTTAACCCTGCTTTGTACAAGGGCGATGTCAGCTATGAAAAAGGTATTTGCCCCGTCACGGAAAAAATGCATTTTGAAGTATTGTTCACACATGAGTATATGCGGCCCGGTATGACCAGGGCAGATATGATGGATGTGGTGAACGCCATGGAAAAGATATTTGAAAATATCGATGAGCTAAAATCTGTTTAATAAACTTTAAATATTTTAAAATGCTAGAAGTAAATAGTAAGTACGAGGAAGAGATTTTATTTACCCAGGACCAAGTCAAGCAATTTGCAATAGTTAGTGGTGATAATAATCCGATTCATTTAGATAATGAATATGCAAAGACTACTATTTTCAAAACGCCTATTATTCATGGAATGTTAGCTGCTTCAAGTTTTTCAAGAATTCTCGGAACTAAATTTCCGGGTGAAGGAACGATCTATCGAAAACAGAGCTTAAGTTTCATGGCTCCCATGTTTGTTGATGAAACATACCGCATAGTAGTTACAATTACTGAGATTGATAATGTAAAAGGTAGCGCAAAACTTGACACAGTTATATTTAATAGCAAGAACGAAACGGTTTTATCCGGAGAGGCAATTATTTATAATAATAAGTTCAAGGGCAATTGATGCAAAAACAATCTGGCATTGAGTCTATAGAAGAGATATTTTCTTTGTCCGGAAAGGGGCTTTTTGTCTTTAGTGATCCGGGTGGAGCAAAGCCAGTTTTAGCGATTGTTGATATTTTTAAAGACCAGTTAGAGTATCAAATTCTATCTGACAGGGTTTATAAATTTTATGATGATTTTGGTTTAATAATTAATAAAGCAAGCAGAGACCCAGATGACTATATTAGTGAATTTAAACCGGATTTTCTTTTCACAGGGACTTCTTATTCTTCTAGCATTGAGCTTACCTTTTTAAAGTCGGCAAAAAAAAAGGGTATATTAACTTACTCTTATGTAGATCACTATACCTCAATTATTGAGAGGTTTATTCATAAAGGAGAACTGGTACTTCCAGATACAATACTTTTGCCTGACAGTACAGCCTATGAAATAGCGGTAAAGAGAGAGATATCTGAGACAAGATTAAAGGTCATTGGTAACCCATATTTAAAATTTATTCAAAAATGGCTACCGAAAATAGACCGGAGGAACTTTTTTAGTTCAATACAGCAGGAGTACACTGATAAAAAAATTATTTTATATGCGCCAGATCCTTTATCAAATGTAAGTGGTAAAGAGAAATTCGGGTTCGATGAAATTGCGCCTACTAAATCAATTAATGAAGTCGCATTTGAGCTAAGGAAGGAGTGCATTTTTGTTTTTAAACCTCACCCGAATCAGAGCCTTGATAGTTTAAGCCCTGATTTTTATAGTAATATGGTTCTCATTGATAAAATGTATGACACTAATACACTGATCTACTATTCTGATACAGTTATTGGCTTTATATCAAATATTCTTATTGAAGCATTAGAGCTTAATAAAAGGGTGATAAGATTTATTCCATCAGAAATTATTAATGACCCTTTGATTCATTATACACAAATGTTGATCATAAATAACCCCAAAAATCTAGCATATGAACTCAGCAAATGAAAAAAATGTTTTTATACAAGGTGAATTGGTCTACCTGAGAAAGCCAATAATTGAAAAGGATGTAATTAATGGAGATTGGCATCAATGGTTTAATGATTATGAAATTACGAAGTACCTGGTGCATGGTGTGTATCCAAATGACAAAGAGACGCAAGTGAAAATAGTTGAAGATCAATTGAAAAATAAATCCTCTTTAATCCTCTCAATAGTAGATAATAAAAGTGATGAAATGGTTGGGGTGATATCGCTAAAATCCATTGATCTGATAAATAGAAATGCTGAAATAGGGATAGTTATGGGATTCCAAAAAATCCCCGGAGGTGCAGTAGAGGCCATGGCCTTACTTACACAACATGCATTTGACAGGCTAAACTTGATTAAGTTGTATGCCGGGCAACATGAAGATCTTTGGAAGTGGGTTAATACGTTAGAATGTATTGGGTATAAAATTGAAGGGGTCAGGAGAAATGCTGGAATTCGGAACGGGAAAATATATGATGTTGTGTTAACTGGCATTACAAAAGAAGATTATTATGATCTTAAAACAAAGTATGGAGGTAAACTTTTTGATTCGATTGAAAGTATATTCCCACGCAAAAGAAGAGAAAATTTAATCCCTGATCTTAAAGCATATATCGCTAAGATTACAACAAATAATTCCTAAGTCAATGGTTTATTGCAAACGTTGCTTACAGACAAATACAAGACCAGGGACAAAGTTTGACGAGTTTGGGATTTGTCCCGCTTGTAACTATCACGAAAGCCTGAAGAGTGTGGATTGGGATGAAAGAATGGAAGAGCTTAAAAAAATTGTAGAATTCGGCAAGGCTAATAATCAATCTGGATATGATTGTATTATTGGTGTTAGCGGCGGTAAAGATTCAACCAGGCAGGCCTTCTATGTTAAAGAGGTACTTGGAATGAATCCTTTACTTGTATGCTTAAGTTATCCGCCGCAACAGATTACCCAACGAGGTGTTGACAACGTATCAAATATGATTCAGCATGGCTTTGATTGCATAACTGTTAATCCAAGCCCCGGAATCTGGCGGGATTTGATGCGCAAGGGTTTTTTTCAGTTTACCAATTTTGCAAAATCCACAGAGCTTGCTTTATTCAGCAGTGTGCCAAGACTTGCCATTGCTTATCAAATACCCCTGATCTGGTGGGGAGAAAATGCTGCTTTACAATTAGGTGACCTGAATGTAATGGGCAAATCAGGAAGCGACGGGAATAATCTTCGTAAGATGAATACCCTCGGCGGTGGCGATGTAACCTGGTTGTTGAGCGAGGAAATTAAAAAGAACGATATCCTGCAATACATCTATCCATCTGAAAAGGAGATGGAAGATGCTGATCTCAGGATCACTTTCCTGGGATATTTCTGGAAAGACTGGTCGTTGGTGGATAATGGGAATTTTTCAGCATTACGGGGGTTGGAGATCCGTAACGAAAAACCCTGGGAGATCGGCGACCCGTTAGGTATCACTTCGCTTGATGAAGACTGGGTAACACTGAACCAGATGATCAAATACCTGAAGTATGGTTTTGGCCGTATCGCAGATTATGTGAACGAGGATATCCGGAATGGCCGTATGACAAGAGAAGAGGGTATTGCATTGAATAAACGGTTTGACGGCAAATGCTCACCGGCCTATATTAAAAGCTTTTCCGATTATATCGGTATTACGGTCGATGAATTCTGGGCACAAGTAGATAAGTCGGTAAACACCGACCTTTTTATCAAAGAGGGTCCCGGAAAATATATTCCAAAATTTGAAGTGGGGGTTGGCTTATGATAAATCCGAAAATCGTCATCGTTGATTATGGAGTGGGTAACACCCATTCCGTATCGAACGCTATTGGTTCGCTGGGGTATAAGAAGCTGAAGATATCAGACCAGGAAGCGGTCATTAAGGAAGCTGATGCTTTAATACTACCTGGAGTTGGTGCATTTGAAGCTTGTGCCGGCAACCTGAGGGAAAGACACCTGGATACCATATTAGGTGAGCTGGTGCTGGTCAAAAAAAAACCGATACTGGGTATCTGTGTGGGTATGCAGTTATTGGCTACCGATTCGGAAGAGAACGGTTTGCATGCCGGGCTTAACTGGATAGAAGGGCATGTAAAAAAATTGCAGTTGCCGCCGGAGTTTGCAGTGCCGCATGTGGGCTGGAATAATGTAAAGTTCAACAGCAGGGAACCTTTGTTCAGCCGGAACAGCGATGACAGTAATTTCTACTTTGACCACAGTTATTATTTCAGTTGCGATGATAAATACGTAGCGGCTTTCAGTGATTATGGTATCAAGGTTACCGCTGCTGTGCAACGGGATAATATATATGGCGTACAATTTCACCCGGAAAAAAGCCAGACCAGCGGGTTAAAATTATTCCGGGGTTTCTTTAATTCTATCTGATCATGCTAAAGAAAAGAGTAGCCGCCACGTTGGTGGTTAAAGATGGCATTGTTGTGCAGAGTATTGGGTTCAGGAAATACCTGCCTGTAGGAAAACCGGCCATTGCTATCGAATTTTTAAACCAATGGGGAATTGATGAGATCATCTTACTGGATATTTCGGCCAGTCTTAAAAATGCGGAGCCGGATTATAATATGATCAAGAAGGCATCAAAGAAATGTTATGTGCCGCTGACAGTTGGCGGAGGTATTACAAAGGTTGATCATATCAAAGAGCTCATGCACTGCGGATCGGATAAAATCTCATTGAACCAGGCTGCTATTCACCAGCCGGGACTGGTAACAGAAGCGGCTTTGCTGTTTGGTGATCAGTGCGTGGTGGTAAGTATAGATGCTGTAAAAATGGGTAACAGTTATGAGGTATATGATTATCTTACCAAAACAACACTGAAAAAAAACCCGGCTCAATTGGCAAAAGAACTTCAGTCAAGGGGAGCCGGAGAAATACTTATAAATTCTGTTGACAGGGATGGCTCCTATCTTGGTTATGATATTACCCTTATCAATGAAGTATGTGAGGCAGTAACAGTTCCTGTTATTTGTTGCGGTGGCGCAAAAAATGCCGCTGATTTCATTAAAGTATTTTCTGAAACAACCGTAAGTGCTGCCAGTGCTGCTAATTTTTTCCATTTTTCCGAGCATAGTGTAAACTGCACCAAAGCCAACATAATAAAGCAGGTGCCTGTCAGGCTAGAAACACATGCTGATTACACCAATAATTCCTTTGATGGTTCACAAAGGCTTTTAAAAAAGAACGATAAGGAGTTGGAAGAAATGCTTTTTATAAGAATTGAGAAAGAAGTTATATGAGATATTGTAAAAGATGTTTATACCCGGAGAATCACCCCCTCAATATAGTATTTGATGAGGAAGGAGTATGCAGTGGCTGCCGGGTGCATGAGGAGAAAGATACCCTGGACTGGAAGCCAAGGGGCGAGAAACTTGGCCAGGTCTTAGAAGCATACCGGAACAGGTCGGGTAATAATTATGACTGTATTATTCCCGTAAGTGGCGCAAGGGATTCCTATTTTATTGTTCATACTGTCAAAAACGTATACGGTATGAATCCATTGCTGGTGACCTATAATAAGCAATATAATACAGCTGAAGGGATAAGAAACCTGGCTAATCTCCGGATTCAATTTGATTGTGATATCATGACACTTACAGTGAACCCGGAGACAGTAAAGAAGATCACCAGGGCAACGATGAGAAAGATGGGCAGTATCTACTGGCATTGCCTCGCAGGACAAACTGTTTACCCGGTGCAGGTGGCAGTAAAGTTTAAAATACCGCTGATCATCTGGGGAGCCCACCAGGGAATTGACCAGGTCGGAATGTTCTCTCATCTCGATGAAGTTGAAATGACGAGAAAATACCGGAAGGAACATGACCTGATGGGTTATGAAGCAGATGACCTGGTGGATGACTTTGATGGTATTAGCGAGGAAGATATTGTACAGTTCAGGTATCCTGATGATAAGGAATTGGAACGGGTAGGAGTGAGGGGGATTTATCTCAATAACTATATACGATGGGATACCAAGGCCCAGCATGAAAAAATGATCAGTGAGTTTGGTTATAAAACGGAGAAACAAACCAGAACTTTTGATACATATAATGATGTGGATTGTTTTAATTATTCCGATGTCCATGATTATATCAAGTTCATTAAGCACGGATATAGTAAGGTTACCGATCATGCATCCAGGGAGATCCGTTTAAGACGGATGACAAGGGAGCAGGGTATGGAATTGGTAAAACAGTACTCTGCCATAGCCCCGCAGCATTTATCCCTGTTCCTCGACTGGCTGGGTATAACAGAAAATAGTTTTCATTATATTATTGACCAGCACAGGAACCCGGCCCTATGGGAGAGAAACGATAACTGGGACTGGGTATTAAAAAAAGATATTCTCGCAATGCAGGAAAAAGCAGGAGATACTACCGCTGCTCTTCCGTTGGTTGAAGACTTTACCCCATTTGTATTAACCGGGAAAGGGATGAGTACCGATCATGAGGGCTGTTATATCCTGATTGGGAAAGGTCATGAATAATAATCCTGCAATGAGAATTTTAGTAGTAGTTCAGCCAGACAGGAAGGATTTTTACAGTTACCTGCAGGAAGACCAGGAAAATGAGTACCTGTTGTTATGGTATGAATCAAAGCGGTCAGCTGATGTGGCTGCTGTTGCACCTAATCCATTTTTCAAAGAGAATTATTACTGGGACCAGTTCATTACACCTAATCAACTCCTGAAAAAAATAAAGCCGGATAAGATCGTTTTTTTTGAGATCATTGATCAACGGCAGATCGCCCTGGTAGTAGCAGCCCGGAAAAAAAATATTACCACTTTTTATCTTGAGCATGGAGCAGCCGGGAGCAGGGAGACCGCCATTGAACGTACAGAGATACCCGGCTTCGTGCACAAACAAAGGATACCTTATATCCTGAAAAGAATAGTTTCTTCTTTACCACAGGTGATCAGGACCAAAATATTTTACTATTCCAATTTTTCGGGATTCGGTAGCCCCGGAAATTTCTTTTCTTATTTTAAGCTGCCCCTGCTCATGCTTACCCTTAACCCGAATAAGGCACTCACCAGGTGCTTGTTCCCGGAGAGGGTTCCCCGTTATTCTATTGTATTCAACAGGGTGAACCTGGAAGAACACCAATTGTTTACAGGAATTACAGAGGCTGATGCATTGCTGACAGGACTTCCTTTTTTCGACAGTTATTACCGGGCAGTACACACTGATCTTGATCATATTGTTTATATCGAGCATCCTTACCTGGAAGAGCAGTTGCTAAACTGGACAGCCGAACATCACCAGCAAATTGCAGAACGATTACTTCAATTTGCCAATACGGTAAAAAGAAAAGTGTATGTAAAACTGCATCCACGATCTGATCGCAGCCGCTGGAAAAAAATCGAAGAAGCCGGTTCTTCTTATTTGACGGTTATACAGGCCGGCGATTTTACGGATCTCTTTCTTTCAAGCAGTCTCATCCTTGGCTACAGTTCATCATTACTAACGGGCTTTCTTTGTGCCCGGAAAAATGTAGTGTTATTGGGCTGGCACCCTGAACCGGGTGTTTTTGGTAATGATTTTTCTAAAACAGGATTATGCCATTATTCTGGTTCCGTCGAAGAACTATTTACAAAAATCAGCTATTGGGAAGTAAACAACCTGTGTGTAGTGAACGAAGATCTTTACAAAAAGTACCTGTTGAATTATAATTTCCCTTTTGACGGCCAGGCTTCGAAGCGGGTACTAAAAGCGATACAGGAGTTATGAAGTATTTCCGTCAATTCTCTGTTTATACCCTGGTAGGATTTTTTGGTGCAGGCGTTAGTTTTCTCCTGATGCCTTATCTCTCTCATTTTTTGAAACCGGCAGAGTATGGCATTCTCTCGATGGTCAACTCGGTAGTGACGATCCTGATACCATTGATCGGGTTAACAGCTGCGGGTATCATTAATGTTGAATATTACAAGCAAAAGGACCGCAAAGAATTCGCTTCCTTATTTTCTTCAGTACAGTTCATACCGGTAATCCCTTTTCTCCTTTTAGTAATAATAGCAGTGTTGCTGGCGAACCCGGTAGCCCTTTTCCTGGAAATTCCTGTTGGAAAATCTTATTGGGTTCCTTTGTCCTGTGTGCTTGCTTTGCTGACCATCTACTTTGATACCCTGATCAGTTATAACGTTACAGAGCAGAAGCCGGGGTATTTTGCTTTTTTTAATATTCTGAAGATCGTTACAGAAGTTACATTGACAATCCTGTTCATTACACAATGGGGATATGGATGGGAAGGGAGGTTATATGCCTGGCTGATTTCCTCTTTAATATTATTCTTAGCCGGGTTTATTTATTGCAAGAAACAGTATTTGCTTAGTTTCAGGATCAGTAAAAAATATATAAAGGTTGCTGTTTTATTTGGTCTCCCGCTGATCCTTCATGTGGTGGGTAAGTTTGTGATCAACCAGTCGGACAGGGTCTTTATCACCAAAATGGTGTCCATTGACGAAGCAGGTATTTACAATATCGGTTACCAGGTAGGGATGATCATGTTGTTGCTCGTTAATGCGATGGGTAATTTTATGCAACCGTTCCTTTTTGAACGACTGGCCAGTCTTACCGAATCTGCAAAAAGACAAATCGTTAAAACAAGCTATGTTATTATTGGCACTTTGCTCATTATACTTGTAGTAATAACAGTAGCAACTCCTACATTTTTTACCTGGTTGGTGGATGAAAGCTATGCAAAAGGAACCCGCTATGTTTTTTGGGTAGGGCTAAGCTATTTTTTCTGGGGGGTGTATATCATTTTTGCAGGGTATATATTCTATTCCGGTAAAACAGGGATACTGGGTGTCCTGGCCATTGTAAATGTGGTACTCAATATTTTACTGAATTATTTCCTTATCAAAGCTTTTGGGCCTATGGGTGCAGCCTATGCCACTTGTATTTCCTTTTTTGTTGTCAGTGTTATTATTGTCTGGAAGGCCAATCGGCTGTATCCTCTTCCGTGGTTGCGTTTTAATTTCTCCAATAACCGTTAATGAACCATCCTGTTATTCTTCATATTACTGAACAGTTGGGGGTAGGTGGTACCGAGATCCTCTTAAAAAACACATTACCTGTTTTAACAGAGTATCAGCATGTAGTGGTTTATCTCAGTGGCGGTGACGGATTAAAGGAATCGTTCTCTCAATATCCTGTTTATTGTCTCGAACATACAGGTAAGAGCACCATTTTCCGGTCAGTAAGGCGGTTACGTAAAATTTGTAAACAGCACCAGGTTTCAATTGTCCATGCCCATCTTTTTTGGAGCAGTATCATAGCCCGCCTGGCTAAACCAGCTAATACCCGGCTGATTACCACCCTGCATAGTGTACTCAGTAAAGACGCTTTTGAAAAGAATAAACTATCGTTGTGGGCCGAACGGCTTACCTGTGGCAGGCAGGATGCAGTGATCGGGGTGTCTGCCTATGTACTCCGGGATTACCTGCAACATACAGGCTATAAGGGCAAGACCCATGTATTATATAATTTTATACCGGCTCTTTTTTTTAAAGAAAATAACAGCAGCCCTCTTCATAGTAATGAAATAAAACTTCGCTGTATTGCTGTAGGCAACCTGAAGGAGGTAAAAAATTATCCCTTCCTGCTCGCTGCGTTTGGGGGTCTCGACCCGGGTTCTTTCGAACTGGATATTATTGGCGAAGGATCAATGCGGCCGGAGCTGGAAGCAGCTATTGCGGGTAAAAAATTACCTGTAAAACTTTTGGGCAGCCAGCATGACCTGGCGAGCCTGTTGCCAGGCTATCGGGTTTTTATACAGGCTTCCTCCTATGAAGGATTTGGAATTGCTATGGCGGAGGCTGTTGCTGCGGGGCTTATTCCGGTTTTATCAGACATTCCTGTTCACCGGGAAGTAACAAAGGAGAACGCATATTATTTTTCTTTAAATGATACAGGTGAATTAACCCGCCTTCTCACCATGATATCGGAAGGCAAAGCAGATACCAATAAGCTGCAAAACTGCAGGGAGCATATCCGGAATATTTGTTCTGCAGATAATTATTTTAAGCAATTAAGGGTAATCTATAGCAGTTAGCACTTTTCTAATCCGCCGGATTTCATAAATTGCATCCTTAAAAATCTTATCCTGAAAAAGGCAGTCGTAAAATTTTCCCTCGGTTTTGCAGTGTTTCTTTTTTTCCAGGTTTTCCTGATGGAAATCACGGTGTTCTTTTACCCGCATTTCGATCAGCAGACGGAAGAAAATAACCCTGCCGACAAATATGATCCCTCTTTATTGCGGCTTAATTCAGTAGATAAATTGATTGGTTACTGTGATTCGCTTTACGGTTTAACCGCTATTGCCAAAAATGATTCCGGTACTTATGCCAATATTGTGGGCCGGGTTATCCGTTACCGGTTTTACCACGGGTATTCCTGGTATCATTTCGGCAGTAATTATGTTGCCACCCTGCTGGCTCCTGTGCTGCACAAAAACCTTTCGGCTATTGTGGTTCCGGATGATATACTCAAATATCCCCATGCAGCCTGTAGCCAGCAATCTATTGTGGGGATGAAAGTATTGATGGAAAAAGGATATGATGTCCGGCCCGTTGGGTTTTATGATTCCACAATAGGTGGCCATTTTTGTTACGAGATCAGGTATGATAATGACTGGCATTTTTATGACCCCAACCGGGAGCCGGAAGAAAAAGTACTGAATAGTCTTAACCGGCCGGGGATTGGATATCTCACGCAGCACCCTGAGATTCTTTTAGCAGCTTATCCAAAGGACAGCCAGCAACTGGTTTTGTCACTCTACAAAACATATAAAATTGGTAAAGAAGGTAAATTACCGGGCTCGAATGCCAGGGTGTTTCAGAAGCTCACAAAATTTCTGTCATATACCTTGTGGTTTTTTTTAGCTTTATTATATTTCTATCTTAATATAAAATATTTTTCCAAAAAAGAATAAACACCTATGTGTGGTATAGCCGGGTTTATTGATTTTACGAACAGGAGTTCACCGGAAATGGTGAAAAAGATGGCAGCGGCATTACCTCACCGGGGGCCGGATGGGCAGGGTGAATATTTCCATGCCGGAACCGGTTGCCAGGTTGGGCTGGGCCATCGCCGCCTTTCTATTATTGACCTCAGTACATCTGCTAACCAGCCGATGCATTATGATGGCCTTCATCTCATCTTTAACGGAGAGATATATAATTACAATGAGATAAGAGATCAGTTGATCAGGCTGGGTCATTCCTTTCAAACCCATTCTGATACGGAAGTGATCCTGCACAGCTGGCGGCAGTGGGGTGAAAAAGCAATTGATCAGTGGCGGGGTATGTTTGCTATCGTTCTATTTGATGAAAAAAACAATCAGATGATTGCTATCCGTGACCGGGCAGGTGTGAAGCCGTTCAATTACTTTTTTAAGAACGGTACTTTTTTATTTGGTTCTGAGTTTAAAGCCCTGGCGGCACACCCGGCGTTTGAGAAAATAATTAACCGTGATGCCGTGGCTTCCTTTCTCCAATATGGTTATGTATCCTCACCTCATTGCATCTTTATGGATACATTCAAATTGCCGGCTGGTCACCTGTTACAGCTTGATCTTTCTACGCAGGCAATTACGATCAGGCAATACTGGAATGTGTATGATTATTACAATAAACCCAAACTTTCTATCAGCCTGCCGGATGCAATCAATGAAACAGAAAAAATACTAACTGAATCGTTTCAGTACAGGATGGTGGCGGATGTGCCGGTTGGTGTTTTCCTGAGTGGCGGGTATGACAGTACCTGTGTCACTTCTTTGTTACAAAAGAACAGAACGGAGAAAATTAAAACATTCACTATCGGTACAACGGACAATAAATTAGACGAAGCACCTTTTGCTAAACAGATCGCTGCTCACCTGGGTACAGACCATACAGAATATTATTGTACAGCTAAAGAAGCGTTAGATATTATTCCTGATCTGCCTTATTATTATGATGAGCCTTTTGCAGACAGCAGTGCGATACCTACTATTTTAGTAAGCCGGTTGGCAAGAAAACAAGTGACGGTTGCTCTTTCAGCTGATGCAGGGGATGAAGTATTTGCGGGATATAACCGGTATGATTATATCAGCCGCTATGGAGATAAGCTAAGAGCCATTCCCAAACCCTTCCGAAAAATGGCGGCTGCGACAATGGAAAAAATTTCGTCTGAAAGCATTCCGTGGTTTCGTAATAAAAGTAATTTTCACAGCCGGTATGATAAATTGAAGAACTTATTGAATGATCCTTCTCCTTCAGAATTACTGAAAAACCTGAGCCAGGTTTTTACCGGGAAAGAAATAGACAACTTATTGCAAAAAGACGTAGTGCCGCTTTCCACCCTGCATACGAGCACTGAATTGAAGCAGGAGTATTACGATGCCTTGTCATTTATGATGGCAGTAGATTATCAAACTTATATGATGGATGATATTTTACAGAAAGTGGACAGAGCCACAATGAGTATAAGTTTGGAAGGCAGGGAGCCTTTTTTGGACCAGAAAATTATCGAGTGGGCTGCACAGTTGCCTTCGGATTATAAATACCATGAAGGACAAAAAAAATATATCCTCAGGCAGATCGTTCATAAACATATACCCAAAGAAATGATGGAGCGACCCAAAATGGGGTTTGGGATACCTGTGGACGCCTGGTTGAATCATGAGTTGAAAGACCTGGTGCTGGAAAACCTTGGAACCGCAGCACTGAAAGAACATGGATTATTTAATGAAGGAGTCGTGAATAAGCTTTGCCTGGATTTTTTTGCAGGCAGAAAGGAGAAATATTTGAAGATCTGGTACCTGCTGATGTTCCAGCTCTGGTATAAAAAATGGATGAGTTAATATTTTGAAAAGAGTTCTTTATTTATCATACGATGGTATGACGGACCCGTTAGGTCAGTCACAGGTGTTACCTTACCTGGTTGGGTTGAGTAAACAAGGATACCAATTCACTCTTATCAGTTTTGAAAAGAAAGAAAGGATTGAAAAGGGTAGGACTGGAATTGAAAAGATATGCCAGGAAAGTAGTATCGAATGGTGTCCGCTTTTATATACTAAGACACCTCCCGTGCTTTCTACATTGAAGGATTTGAGAGCTTTGAAGAGAAAGATAACATCACTTCAATCCGTGGCCCGGTTTGATCTTGTTCATTGTCGTAGTTATATAACTGCCCTTGCTGGTGAATGGATGAAAAAAAAATGGGGAACAAAGTTTGTCTTTGATATGCGTGGCTTCTGGGCGGATGAAAGAGTTGATGGAAAGATATGGAACCTGAAGAACCCTCTTTTTAAAATGGTGTTCAATTTTTTTAAAAAAAAGGAAAAAGATTTTCTTTCGCATGCGGATCACATTATCTCACTTACACATAATGCCAAACAGGTCATTCACTCCTGGAAAGAAGTTAGTAACCAGCCTGTCCCAATACAGGTAATTCCCTGTTGTGTGGACCTTGCTCTTTTTGACCCGGCTACTATTAAAAATGCTTCCATTGATCAACTGAAGGCGGAACTTGGTATTCCATCCGAAGTTGAAGTTATCTCTTATATTGGCTCTATCGGTACCTGGTATATGTTACCGGAAATGCTGGATTTTTTTAAGCAGTGGCTTTCTAAGAAGCCGGAAAGTGTTTTACTATTTGTTACCAATGACAATCCGGATCATATTTTAATGGCTGCCGGTAAAGCCGGAATAACTGCTGCATCTATACGAATAAAGCCCGCCACAAGAACGGAAGTCCCTCTGTTTATTGCAGCTTGTGATTATTCGCTTTTCTTCATTAAACCGGTTTTTTCCAAAAAGGCTTCTTCACCTACCAAGCAGGGAGAAATCATGGCCATGGGAAAACCGGTGATCTGTAACAGTAATGTAGGGGATACAGACTATGTGGTAAAAGAATATCATTCCGGTGTATTGGTAAATGATTTTTCAAACACGGACTATAACAAAGCAATTGAAGAAGTTACAGGGAATGACCATTTTAATGCAGTAACGATACGGGAAGGAGCCCGGCAATTCTTTTCCCTGGAAGAGGGGGTGAGGCGTTATGCAGAAGTTTACCGTACTGTTTTGAATGAAGGATAAAGCAGCTCATATCTTATTCCTGGTGCCCTACCCGATGAAGCATGCCCCCTCACAGCGGTTTCGGGTAGAATTATTTTTGCCTGAGCTGGATAAAGCAGGGATCACTTATAAAGTGCAATCGTTTCTTGATGAACAAACCTGGGATGTTTTATATAAGGGAGGTGGAATTATATCTAAGGTATGGGGAGTAACAAAGGGGTTTGCCCGGAGGTGGAAAATGGTTTTATCAGGACTTTCCGGCTATGATTTTGTTTTTATACACCGGGAAGCAGCTCCACTGGGACCTCCGGTATTTGAATGGATAATTAGTAAAGTCCTCCGGAAAAAGATTATCTATGATTTTGATGATGCCATCTGGATACCGAATACCAGTAAAGAGAACAAGCTGGTATCCTGGATAAAGGCATTCTGGAAGGTGAAATATATCTGTAAGTGGGCGCATAAGGTAGTGGGTGGTAATGATTACCTGTGTGGATATGCCCATTCTTTCAATAAGCAAGTTGTAAAAATCCCTACTTGTGTAGATACTGTTAACGGGCATAACCGCTTAAAGGATCAGCATACGGATAAAATGATAGTGGGGTGGACGGGAAGCCATTCTACCATGAAATTTTTAGATGAGATCGTTCCTGTATTGGGAGAATTACAAACAAAGTATGATTTTGAATTTGTCGTCATATCCAATACTCCACCCGCATTTGAATTGCGGTCACTCCGGTTTATTCCCTGGAAAGAAGAAACAGAAACAGAAGATCTGTTACAATTGAATATTGGGGTGATGCCATTGGAAAAAGATCCCTGGTGTGAAGGGAAATGCGGGTTCAAACTTATTCAATACCTGTCATTGGGGATACCTGCTGTTGCTTCACCAGTCGGTGTGAACATAGTAATAATTGAACAAGAAAAAAATGGCTTCTTGTGCGAAACAAAGGAAGAATGGGGCAGAGCTTTGTCTTTTTTAATTGAACAAGAACAAAGCCGTTTTCAAATGGGGAAAGCCGGCCGGGATACCATCGAAAAAGAGTATAGTATCCGGTCACAGGCTGAAAAATTTCTTAATTTATTCGACTCAGATACCGAGTGGAGCAAATAGTTTTTTAGTCAGCGGTTTATTCCGGTAATAAATGAGGATTAGTGCTAAGGCATAAAAAGGGAGGCAGGGAATTTTATACCTGGACAAGGCGCCGAAATTATACGAAGATATACCCACGGCAAAAGCAAAGATGATAGAAAAGATCAGGCAGAACTGTATAGTTGGATCGGTGTTGATGGTTGACCATACTTTTTTTATGCCGATGACAAAAATAATTTTTAGCGTCAGGAATAGGAACAGAAAAGCTTCTATGGCGGATAAGAATACAATTACCTTACTCGCTTCCCACAAATAAGGCCTGAATAAAGTTACATTAACTGCTGCGGGCAATTTGGTGAGCATCCCGCCAATATTGGGGGCGAATTCTCCCAAATCATAACTGGAGCCCTTATCCACTTCCGACATATACCCGATCCAGCTCCTTGTCGTGGCCGAAGTCTCGGCAATTTTTTCCAACGAATATTTCCCTAATTGATTACTGAACTGTTGCAGGAAGAAAAGAAAACTTCCTACAGAGATACCGAGAAAAAAAACTTTGATCAGCCATCTCAGTGCCCAGCTTTTAATATTATGGGAGTAAGAAAATAATATCCACATGAAAAGGGCAGGAACGAACCCAACCAGGATATAAATTTTTACGATCGCAATCAGCGTGAAACTCAGAATGGCCAGCGCCAGGTTCTTAAACGAGAAATCCCGGTGCACCAGCATCCGGAATGTGCCATAGGTGAGCCAGCCGAGACCAAAAAGACAAATAGTGTCTTTAAATATTCCTGAGCCCCAAACGTAAGTACTGGGTATATATAAAATAGCGATGGCAATCGGGCGAACGAGTTTTGGATAATTGCTGGCAAAGGTCCTGAAGAGGGCCCAAACACCGGAGAAGGAAATGTAGGCTAATAGTACAGAAGTAGGTAAGTAGCTATTAAACGTAAAAATGTTCACAAATGCAGTAATAGATGCTACGAGGTAAGAAGCCGGGTCTTCGTACCATTGCATTTGAGATGTGTAGGTAAAATATTCCGGATCATCCCAGCGGGCAGTCCGGGTGATAAGGCCAAACCACTTTGATATTGATTCGTCAGCGCTACTATTAATAACAGTAGCATGCCGGAAATACTCAGAGGTGTCTCCTCCTCCATAATAGTATTGATAAACCAGGGCCACGAAAATGGCACCGAATATCTTTAAACTCAGGGCCGGGATATAGTAATTTCTCCAGGGATGATTCTTAGGATAGGCGTTATTGCGTACACGGTAGGCTAAAAAATAAATGATGGCCAGGTAAAAAGGCAGAAGTACGTAATCAAGGATTTCAATGTAATACTGCATGAAGCTGCCTGGTCTGTTTTTTTCTGAATCAGGAAATACATAGCTATTTTTGCCCGCATCCTGTTCAACAAAAATAGAAGAAAGCGATGGAACGAACTAAAACAATAACCACGATCAAATGCCCCGAATTCTCCGTATCCTGAACCGGCTTGCTGTTGGTGGCCCTTTGCTCAATGCCAGCTACCTGACCAAATATATGGCCCCGGAATTTGAGACCATGCTGGTGGTGGGGGAACGGGAAGAACATGAAAAGGATGCCAGTTTTGTAACGGATGCATTAGGTATTACGCCTGTTCATATCCCACAAATGGGAAGATCGGTGAATCCCTGGAAAGATTACCAGTCGTATAAACAAATGCAAAAACTGATCGGGGAGTTTAAGCCGGATATTGTTCATACCCATGCCGCCAAACCGGGTGCTATTGGAAGGCTGGCAGCAAAGTCGCTGAATGTACCAGTTATTGTACATACGTATCATGGGCATGTGTTCCATTCTTACTTTAGCCCGGTAAAGACTCGGGTATTCATCGGTGTTGAAAGATGGCTGGCAAAAAAATCGGATGCTATCATAGCAATCAGTGAGCAACAAAAGAAAGAGCTGGTTACAGATTTCAGGATAGCACCTGAAAGTAAGTTCAGGCTGATTCCCCTCGGTCTTGATCTTGATAAATTCCAGGCCAATAAAGAAGAAAAGCGAAAGTCATTCAGGTCTTCCTTTGGTATCAGTGATGATGAAATTGTTATCACCATAACCGGAAGGCTTGTACCCATTAAGAACCATTTTCTTTTTTTAGAAGGTTTGCGTTATGTATTGAAGAATTCAGGAAAAAAAGTCAAAGCCTTTATTGTGGGTGATGGTGAAACCCGGCAGATGCTGGAACAAAAAGCAAAAGAACTTTCTATCCATTTTACTACCGAAAAAGATTCAACTCATCCGCATCCTCTTGTATTTACTTCTTGGCGCAGTGATATAGATTTTATTAATGCGGGGTCAGATATTATTGCGCTAACATCTTTAAATGAAGGCACACCTGTCAGTCTCATCGAAGCCCAGGCATCAGGAAAAGCAGTGGTGTCTACAAGAGTGGGGGGCATAGAGGCGGTGGTACAGGAGAATATTACCGGGTTACTCTCAGATATTACGGATGATGAAAGCTTTTGCAAAAACCTGTTGTGTCTTACAGAGGATGAGGAGTTAAGAAATGAATTGTCACAGGCGGGGATATCGTATGTTGTTCAAAATTTCAGTTACCATCGACTTGTCAAAGATATGTCGGAACTTTACCATGAACTATTAAGCAGGAAAAGCCATGTTTAAGTTTCTTTTTAAATCAAAACAGGAACCCGGGCACTTCAACTTTGGGGAGCTGGGCACTGATATGCACTCTCACCTGCTCCCGGGTATTGATGATGGTGCGCCTGATCTTGAAACTTCGCTTGCACTGATAAAAGGAATGGTGGCATTGGGGTATAAAAAACTCATCACTACACCACATATCATGTGGGATATGTACCAGAATACCCGCGGGGGCATACTTGAGAAACTCGAACTTCTCAAAAAGGCTGTAAAAGAGAATAATATCAATGTAGAGATACATGCTGCTGCTGAATATTTCCTGGATGAATATGTGGAGCAGTTGGTTAAAAAAAATGAACCACTGCTGACCATCAGTGGCAATATGGTGTTGGTGGAGTTTTCAATGGCGTATCCTTCTCATGGGCTGAAAGATATCCTGTTTGAAATGCAAATGCAGGGGTATCAGCCAGTGATTGCACACCCGGAACGATATATTTACCTGGAGAATAACCGTTCATTTTATGATGAACTGAAAGATATTGGCTGTTTATTCCAGCTAAACGTTTTATCCCTGGGCATGACATATGGAAAATCTGTCCAGGAACTTTCTCATTACCTTATCAAAAAACAGTACTACGACCTGATCGGTACTGATCTTCACCATTTCCGCCATTTGGACGGCCTGCATAGTGCTGCGCTGACTACTCCGGTTAAAAGATTGCTCGACTCCGGCAGAATCAGGAACCTCGAGCTTTAACTTTGACGGGCGGGTTTCCCTTTTGTTTTCAAAAAATTTCTTCTTTAGTAAACTGTTTTCATTCCGGATTGTAACTATACAGTTATGAACGCATTTACTATTAAGGACCTGGAGAATTTATCGGGCATCAAGGCCCACACCATCCGTATCTGGGAGCAGCGGTATAATTTTTTGCGTCCGCAGCGAACTACTACTAATATCCGTTATTACACCGGCGAAGAATTAAAAACGGTGCTGAATATTGCGTTACTGAATAAGTACGGATTTAAAATTTCACATATCGACCGGATGCAACCCGGTGAGATCAGAGAACGAATATTGTCTCTTGGGGATGTAAAAGCAATACAGGAAAGGATCGTGAATGATATGGTACAGGAGATGATCGACCTGGATATGGAGAAATTCGAAAAGACACTGGGAGGGTATATCGCATCCAAAGGAATTGAAAGAACTGTGACCCAGATCATTTTCCCTTTCTTGGAAAAAATTGGCATACTCTGGCAAACTGGTCATATTAATCCGGCACAGGAACATCTGGTAACGAATGTAATAAGGCAGAAATTAATGGTGGCTATTGAGCATTGTGTTTCCCCGATAAAGATGGATAAGACAGTAATTTTGTTTCTTCCGGAAGGAGAGCATCATGAGCTCGGTCTTTTGTTCATGTATTATTTATTAAAAAGCAGGGGAGCTAAAACAATTTACCTTGGTGCTAATGTGCCCGTTAAGGACGTAGAGTATGTAATTAAATTAAAAAAACCAGACCTTGTTTTTGTGCATATGACCGCTACGGCCGCAACCTTCAATTTTGAGAAATTCCTTACTAATATTGAACAGCGTTTCAATGGAATTTCCACGATCATCTCCGGTCAATTGACCCAGCACTACAAGAAAAGAGTACCCTCCAACATTCATTTCAAGCGGTCGTTGGGGGAAGTGATGGAATACCTGGGCTCTTTATAAGGACATATCTGTCCAATTTAACTATGTAAATGATTGACCTTGTTTTGTTTAATTTTTTAACAAAAAAACTAAACAAAAATCTGTGTTTGAACTTTATTTGTGTTTAACTTCGGCATGTAATTAATTAAACACAATAATATGTCAACGCAAGAATTCAATTCCCTTCTGCTGAACAATGCTGAGTTTTTGAAGCCTTTTGCTATCAACCTGACCAGGGATAATGAAGCGGCAAACGACCTGTACCAGGAAACTCTTTACAAGGCTTTGGCTAACCAGGAGAAGTATAATGTTGGCACTAATATAAAAGCATGGCTCTTCACTATCATGCGGAATATTTTTATCAACAATTACCGCAGGAAAGCCAAACAAAAAACCATCTTTGACAGCACACCGAACGATTATCTTATTAATCAAACAGCGGTAACGGTCAGTAATTCGGCTGAAACCAATATGCGGATGAAAGAGATCCAGGCAGCAATTAAAGAACTGCCCGAAATCTTCAGAACACCTTTTTTATTGTACTTTGATGGTTACAAGTATAACGAAATTGCGGAAGTACTTCATGAACCATTAGGTACTATCAAGAGCAGGATTCACTTTGCCAGGAAATTATTAAAAGATCAGATCAGCCGGTATTAAAACTCATATGGATTCAAAAAGATCAGTTGTTATCATAGGCAGTGGCTTCGCAGGACTGTCGGCTGCTTCGTTTATGGCAAAAGAAGGCTGGGATGTTACAGTTATAGAAAAAAACCAAACGCCGGGTGGCAGAGCAAGGCAATTAAAAGAGAAAGGTTTTACATTCGATATGGGCCCCAGTTTTTATTGGATGCCGGATGTATTTGATAGATATTTTGCCCAGTTCGGTAAAAAAGTTTCCGATTATTATTCGCTTCACCGGCTAGACCCTTCTTACAGGATATATTGGAATGACGGGCATACAGATATGCATGCTGACCTGGAGAAATTGAAAAAAACATTTGAAGAATTGGAGCCGGGCAGTGCGGCCAAGCTGGAGAAATATTTAGCAGGTGCTGCCTATAAATATGAAGTCGGGGTTAATAAGTTGGTGTATAAACCCAGCCGCTCATTGACAGAGTTTATGGATTGGCAAACCATCAGTGGGGTTTTTAAACTGGAAGTTTTTACTTCTATTAAAAAACATATCTACAAATACTTCAAACATTCCAAACTGCGCCAGATGATGGAATTCCCGGTTTTATTTCTGGGGGCATTGCCTGAAGATACCCCGGCATTATACAGCCTGATGAATTATGCCGACATTAAAGGAGGCACCTGGTACCCGGAAAGAGGGATGTATTCAATAGTTGAAGCTATGTACACATTAGCCAAAGAATTAGGGGTTAAATTTCAATTTGAAGAGGACGCCAGGGAGATCGTGATTGAGAAAGGGGTGGCCAGAAAAGTTGTAACGGATAAGGCTGCATATGAAGCCGATGCTGTAATCAGCGGGGCTGATTACCAGTTTACAGAAATGAAGCTACTGCCGGAAGAATACCGGAACTATAACGAAGCCTACTGGGATAAAAAAGTGATGGCTCCATCCTGTTTACTTTATTATATAGGGTTAAATAAAAAACTAAAACAACCGGTGCATCATTCTTTGTTCTTTGATGTGTCGTTTGATCAGCATGGTAAAGAAATTTATAAAGATCCTAAATGGCCGGCTGAACCTTTGTTTTATGTGAGTGTTTCGTCGGTTACAGATAATTCTGTTGCCCCGCCCGGGCATGAGAATATTGTTTTCCTGGTTCCTGTGGCTTCCGGCCTTCAAGGTGATTCAGAAGAATTAAGGGAACGGTATTTTCAAAAAATTGTACGCCGGATGGAAACTCATCTCGGAGAATCAATTTTAGAGGCTGTGGTTTATAAGAAAACTTATTCAGTGAGTGATTTCGTGCATGATTATAATTCGTACCGGGGAAATGCCTACGGACTGGCGAATACTTTGATGCAGACGGCTATATTCAGACCCTCCTGCCAGAATAAGAAAGTGAAAAACCTGTTTTATACAGGTCAGCTGACGGTGCCGGGTCCCGGCGTTCCACCTTCGTTGATAAGTGGAGAGGTTGTTACTAAACAAGTTGTACGATCATTTAAATAATTACTTATTTTCCGATATGCTTCATTTATTTCATACAGCCAGTGAAGATTGCAGCCGTTTGGTGACGGAAAGGTATAGTACTTCTTTTTCTTCGGCCATCCGCCTGCTGCATAAAGAGCTGCGCCAACCGGTGTTTAATATTTATGGATTTGTGAGGTTTGCTGATGAGATAGTGGACACTTTTCATGATTATGATAAAGCCACATTATTGACACAATTCAAAAAGGAAACCTATGAGGCTATTGAAAGAGGTATCAGCCTGAACCCTATTTTACACAGCTTTCAGCAAACTGTTAATACATATAATATTGATCATTCACTGATCGACGCTTTCTTTCACAGTATGGAAATGGATCTTACGAACACGGCTTATGATGGTGAGGGATACAAAGAATATATCTATGGGTCTGCAGAAGTGGTGGGTCTCATGTGCCTGTATGTTTTTTGTGAAGGGAAGCAGGAGTTATATGACAAGTTAAAAGATTCCGCCCGTTCATTAGGTGCCGCTTTTCAAAAAGTTAACTTTCTGCGGGATATCAAAGCCGATTTCAATGGCCTCTCAAGAGTCTATTTCCCCGGCTGTGATTTTAATAATTTTACTCCACGGGATAAGCAAAAAATAGAAGAAGATATTCACCAGGATTTTAATGAAGCTTACAAAGGAATTCTTCAGTTACCTTTAAAAGCAAGATTTGGTGTGTATGTGGCCTATAAATACTATTTATCCCTTTTCAGGAAAATAAAAAAGGTACACCCGGAATTGGTTCTTGAACAACGGATCAGGATACCGAATTATTATAAAGCAATGATCATCCTCAGGGCAGGTGTAAAAAATCAACTCAGACTTATTTAATGTTATGGAACTGCAGCAAGTGGTATTAGTGAATGAAAATGATGAAGTGGTGGGGGTGATGGAAAAAATAGAAGCTCATCGAAAGGCTCTTTTGCACAGGGCTTTCAGTGTTTTTGTTTTTAATAGTAAAGGAGAGATGTTATTACAACAAAGAGCAGCTCATAAGTATCATAGCCCAGGATTATGGACCAATGCCTGTTGCAGCCATCCGCAGCCCGGAGAAGAAACAGCTGCTGCTGCCATAAGAAGATTACAGGAAGAAATGGGCTTTGCTATACCTGTACTGAAAATATTTGACTTTGTGTACAAAGCTGCCTTTGATAACGGGCTTACAGAGTATGAGTTTGATCATGTTTTTGCAGGTGAATATGAAGGCCCGGTTTTATTTAATACCGAAGAAGTACAGGATATCTGCTACAAGGCAGTGCCCGAGATAAGCAACTCTTTGCAAACGCACCCTCAAAAATACACAGCCTGGTTTCACCTGGCATTTCCCCGGATCGAAAAATGGTGGAGTGAACGATATAATGAGCATGTAGCTTAATGACCTAATTTTGTATCTCATGAATGTGATCTTCTATATACTTGTTTTGCTGGGAACTTTCCTCATTATGGAAGGAGTTACATGGCTCACCCATAAGTATGTAATGCATGGGTTTCTTTGGTATCTCCATAAAGACCATCACCAGGTGGAACCCGGTTTTTTTGAAAAGAACGATGCATTCTTTATCATCTTTGCGATACCCAGTATGCTGCTGATCTATTTTGGTACTTTCAATCATGTATGGTGGCAGCAGGCCATTGGCTTCGGTATCATGGCTTACGGTTTTGCCTATTTTGTTGTGCATGATGTGATCATTCATCAGCGCTTCAAATGGTTTACCCGGAGTAATAATACCTATATAAGAGCTATCCGCTGGGCGCACAAGATGCACCATAAACACCTTGATAAGCAGGAGGGGGAGAGTTTTGGAATGCTGTATGCCGCCAAAAAATACTGGGATAAAATCAGGCGGGACCAGCAACTGATGGCGGGTAACCGGAAAGTAGAGTATGCCCCGGAAGCAGACTAAGGCTTTTTTTGCACTCCTTATCTTTATCTCAAATACTTATTGAAAACCTCAAAACAATATGATTATATCATTGCAGGAGCCGGATGTGCCGGCTTAAGCCTGCTTGTGCAGATGATCCAGTCAGAGCAATTCAACAATAAGAAAATATTGCTGGTTGATAAATCAGAAAAAAAGAATAATGACCGGACCTGGTGCTTTTGGGAAACTGATCCCGGACCTTTTGAATCCATTGTTCATCACCATTGGGAGAAAACCTGGTTTCATGGGAAGAAATTTTCAAGACTGCTTTCGCTATCACCCTATCAATATAAACTGATCCGGGGAATAGATTTTTACGAGTATTGCTTTTCGTTGATCCGTCAGCAATCCAATGTGGATACCCGGTTCGGTAATGTAGAACAACTGGAAAATTATAACGACGGGGCCTTCCTGGTACTCAATGGCGAAAAGCTCTATGCTAAATATATATTCAATAGTATTCTTTTTGAAAAACCTGTTTTGAAAAATGACCAGTATTGGTTATTACAGCATTTCAAAGGGTGGACCATTGAAACGGAACAGCCCGTATTTAATCCTTCGGAAGCAACATTAATGGACTTCCGAACGGATCAACGTCATGGAACCACATTTGTATATGTGATGCCTTTTTCAGCAACCCGAGCATTAGTTGAATACACTTTATTTACGAATGGCCTGCTGGCTCCATCTGATTACGATGAAGGGCTAAAGCAATATATACAGGAACACCTGAGTGTCAATTCATATAAAGTGGAAGAAGAGGAATTTGGAATCATCCCGATGACCAATTATAAATTCCCCGCCAGCAATGGTAATATAATTAATATAGGAACAGCCGGCGGGCAAACAAAAGCGTCCAGCGGTTATACTTTCCGTTTTATCCAAAAGCACTCGGCTGCAATTGTTGATCAGCTACTAAAAACTAATCATCCTTCTGCTACAACCGTGGCGGGAAGATTTCATTTTTACGATAGCACCCTACTTCATATTCTTCATCTTAATAAATTGGCTGGCCATACCATCTTCACTCAGCTTTTCAAAAAAAATAAACCTCAGCAGGTGCTGAGGTTCTTAGACAACGAAAGTTCGTTAAAAGACGAGCTGAGAATTATTTCTTCGCTACCAACACTGCCTTTTTTGAAAGCAGCATTGAAACAGCTGTAAATTTTACTGGTCCGGATCCAGTTGCATGAACTCCCTTTTTACGGCTTTCAGCATGCTGAATAATTGTGCTACCTGGATCAGTAACAAAACTGCCAATGCCAGCATAACATACCAGGGAAGCGTAATTGTTTTTACTCCGGCAATCTTCTGAAATGTTTCAATATGCCAGCCGGTAAGTGCAGAGCCGAAGGCCATTCCCACCAGTAGAAATGATATTAAAGAGTACACTACTTTCATGAACATGATCCGCATGGTGGAATAGCCCACTTTAAAATTCTCCAGTATTGCAGCCGGAATGATCAGCACTAAGGCGATCCAGCTCCAGTTTTTGCTAAACCATTCGTTATTCAGGGTGAGGTTAAGTCCTAATACTAATACGATAGACAGCAATCCCCAGGGAAAAAGAAGAAAAGTGGAGGGTTTGCCGGAAGAGGTAGTTGCCATGCCTGTATATTTAGATACCTAAAATACTTTTTTTTAGTAAAAAGTCAGCAAATATCTCCGTTTAATCAATACTATTACCCTTCAGGCAGAAGCAGCTACCATATTTTTCCTTCTTTCAGGTATTCTTTCCGGATGCCTGCTATCAATAAGTCATTTGTCAGTTCTTCTGACTGTTGTGCAAGCGCCTGGAGACAGGAATAGTGAATTACATTCATGATTCCTGAACCGGTGAGCTCATATTTTTTGGCAATCAAAGCAAGATCAGTGCCTGGAGCTAATTTGATATTCGGAGGCAGCCCCTTATTCCAAATCTGTAATCGTTCAGCTGCATTGGGTGGAGGGAATTGTATGATGGAATGAAACCTCCTGGTGAAAGCCTCGTCAATATTATTTTTAAAATTGGTGGCAAGTATGACCAATCCATCAAAATTTTCGATACGCTGCAGCAGGTAGGCAGCTTCCTGGTTGGCATATTTATCATGTGCATCTTTCACATTGGTCCGCTTGCTGAATAAGGCATCGGCTTCATCAAAGAAAAGTATCCAGCCCTTATTTTCGGCTTTGGCAAATAGTTGAGAAAGGTTCTTTTCGGTTTCACCAATGTACTTTGAAATCACCATCGAGAGATCAATCTTGAAAACATCCTTACCGGTATATTTTCCTAGCAGGCTGGCGGTTAAGGTCTTCCCCGTTCCGGGAGGCCCGTAAAATAAAACCCGGTATCCCGGCTTGAATTTTTTATGCATGCCCCACTGTTTCATCAGTGTGGGGTGATAATTGATCCAGTTCTCAAGTTCTGTGATATGCTGAATCGTAGTTTCATTCAAAACAATATCATCCCAATCCATCGAGGTGGTAATACGTTGTGCGGGAAACTCCATACTCAATGCAGGATAGGAGAGGCGACCGGTTGTGAACCATTCAATATATTCTTCGGAGAGAATTATTTTGCCACTAAGCCTTGGTTCACCTGCCGGTACATGTTCAAGCCATAAAACATTCAAACGTGCAAATAAATGATCATTGCTGAACACCTGCTGATAAAATAACCGGGCTTCCCGGTCATTACCTGCCAGCAGGAAGAGAGCAGTTTCTCCTGTGGGCAAAAAGCCACGAAAGTTTTTTCCCCTTGATCCACCGATCACGGGGAAATCACCGTCGCCGGGAATATGCTCTTTAATATGTGTATCAAGAAAGGAGGGATCAAGATGCGGCACCAAAGCCAGCAACAACACCAGTATTTGTTCTTGTGAAAGCTTATGTTGCCGGATAAATTGTTCAAGGGGTTGGTTATCGCCCGGTAAATGCAGGCTGCCGTTTGGTATCGTGAATACAACCGGATCTTTTGCAAAGGTGGCCTGGAGGCGGGAAGCAATAATCCTTTTTAAAAAAGCAAGATATTCTTCTGCGATTACCCCGGTAGTTGCACTGGTTGCATCCTGAACTTTAGCGATCATAGCTTTACTTTTTGGGTGACGAAGGTTTTTGACTGATGCCGGTTTGTTGTATCACATGAGTGAGTTCATGTGCTATCAAGCCCTGGCCGGCTGTGCTGTAAGGGAGGTATTGGCCTTCATTAAAATAAATATCAAATCCATTGGTAAATGCCAGTGAATGAAGCTCCTGGTTCATACTGATTGCTTCTGCATCTGTATGAATGCGGACAAGGCTCAGGTCAACTTTTAATTCGGCTTCCATTTTCTTCCGGATATCATCCGGTAAAGCATACCCCTTTCCTTTTGATTCCCTGATGCGTTCTTCCACGGAGGCTTTATGAGCCGTATGGGCCGTCCCGCCTGTTTTAGCAGCTGTCATCACCTGTTCATCTTTTTTATTGCCAGCAGCTTCTTTTTTTTGCACTGCTTTTTCTTCTTTCTTGTCACCCTCACTCATTTTCTGCACCGGTTTTTCCTCATCTTTCTTCTCCATCTTCTGTATACCCGGTTCTTTTTTCTCTTCCTCCTTTTTGCTCACTTTATTCTTGTCTTTATCTTTTTCATCTGCAGCTGCCATTTTCTGTACCGGCTTTTCCTCGTCTTTCTTGTCCATTTTCTGAATATCTGGTTCTTTCTTTTCCTCTTCTTTTTTTTGCACTGCCGGTTTTTCTTTTTCTTCCTCCGCCTTTTTTTGTACTTTATCGCCCACGGCATTAGCTTCCTTCTCCTGTTTGTCATTTTTATCGCCTACTGCGAGCTTGGCCTGGAAGAACACATCGTCTTTCTTTTTCGCATCTTCCTGTTTTTTACTGAAGAAAGGCTGCTCACTTTGTTCAGCACCCTGCTGATGCAGTGGTTTGCGGGTATGAGATGATTGCATAATAAAAAAGTTTAGATTATTATCCCGATAGCGTTAAGTTGTTCTTTAAATAAGCCAAACCCATTTCCGGTTTCTTCTTTTGTTTTGAAAAAAGACAGAGTTTCTTTATTTAGAGATAATGGTTTGCTCCCAGCGAGAATCACTTGACGTGTAATGATTTTGATTTGCTTTATATCCGCATCTGTTAATTCATAATATGATTGCCATTGTAATAAAGATTTTTCAAAAGGTTGCAAGTGAGTGTGATAAATAAAAAGCCCATTTTTTAATGCTTCTTCCCACTTTTCATTGACAAAAATATTTAGATCATTTCCCCAAAAGATAGATGTGATGATGGGAGTATTTTCCCCTTTGTAATCCTGTATCATGTATTGAAGACATTCTTTCACAGCGATTTTGTATAAATTTTCAGGTACTTCAGTGAGAAATGATTTGTAAGTGTAGTCGTTTTTTTGATTTATTGAAAAAGGATTCCTGGGGCTTTCTTTGCTAAAAGCAACACCAATAAGCTCTTTACTACCTGTAAAACTTATAGTGCCAAAGGTTCCACCCGTATTACTGATACTGTAATTATTATCCTCCCAGGATTGCTCCAGTAGCTTAATTTTTGAGCTTATCAACCAAACAGCCTGGCAGATATATCCTAAGTAGCAATTTTGTTTGATTTGAGAGAAGGTATATTTTTTTTCTATTATCATTTAATCAACTTTAGCGGATTTGCCAATATTTTCTTTCATACTAAGTACAGCAGCATTCGCATATGTATTCCATCCTCCCTTAGATCGTGGAAAAACATGGTCAATGTTCACTTCATCTGTATTCACTTTTTTCCCTTTAACCCTTATGGAGGCTGGGACTAAAGCTTTACCGGATGTATCTGACTTTAAGGTACCTCCATTTTTGGATGTATTTACTTCTATTATCTTTGCTTTTTGAGTGCCTGTAAAGTGCTTGAAAGGTCCGCTGTCTGGCAATTCTTCACCTGCTAATTCAGGGTAATATTTACCCTCTCCTTTAGCTCTTCCGTCCATCTTTTCAAGATTTGACCCCGGCTTCACCTTATCAAAGGGAAGACCATATTTTGATCTCTTCTTTGATTTACCAGAAATCACATCCGTCCAGAGTATTTTGTCTTTTACTTCAACTAATTTACCCGCTTCCCAATTACCGTTGTACATAATAATAACTTCCTCTCCAGCTTTAAAGCCATCAGGGAATTTATCTTCTTCTTCTGCACTTCCCGGCACATCTCCTTCTTTATCCTTTTTCTGGATATAATGATACTTCCAGTTCTTACCTGCATCGACTGGCTTGACCGACTTAAATGTATCACTATGCGAACCATGTACATTTTTTGCAACTTTTTCAGCTTCGTCTTTTGTCAGTTTGCCATCACCAGCAATTTTCTTATCCTCATCCTGAATAGCTTTAATACCCAGGTCCAGTTTCTTTTGTTTTTCCTTATCAACTCCCTTCTCATCCTTTTCATCCCCTGGTTTCATAATCGCTTTTACCCTAGCCGGTTTCTTACTGCCTTTTCCTTTGGCGGCTACAGAAACTTCCCATGCATCGCCTTTTGGAGTTACCGTTATGGCCACTTTATGTTGAGCTTTGATCTTTTCTACAGCAGCTGTGATCTCTGCTTTGGTCATTGCTTTGCCTTTTGCCAGTGCATCCACTTTCTTCATGGCTGCATCCATGTTCTTCAGTTCATCATTTTTATCGGCATCTTTTCCTTTTTTATCTTTTCCACCGCCACCCTTGGCTGGCGGAGCTTTTTTATCACCGCCTTTATCGCCTCCTTTTTTATCAGCTGGTTTGGCCGTAGCACCGCCGGCACCACCATCCACAAACTTGCCGGGCTTTTCCTGTTTGCCTTTACCACCGCCGGAAGGCACTTTTTCATCTACGAGGTCGGTCATGAACTTACCGCCATCAAAGTCCGCCTTACCAAAACTGATCTCCGGAGTTTTGCCGGAACCCAACACATATTCCATATCCGCACCAATACCAAATTCGCCCGGTAATGGGTATTCCAATGAACCAATTGGCCAGGTCCATTTTTTATCAGGAGCAGGCGACCACCAGGGACTATCAAGCTCCGCAAAAAGATCACCACTTAATCCCAGGAAAGGTTGAGCAGCAATTTCCATATGGCCCTTAAAGAAAAATTCACCAGGATCACGGTAACCGATGACCGGCCTTGCATCTACATAGCCTTTCACACCTGCATCCGCATTGACACCTACACCCAGTTTAATATCATGTCCTAATATGGTTAGGCCCACACCACCTTCTGCCCTTAACCGTAAACCGGCATAGGCAGATATATTCAATGAGCCTGCAATGGTTATACTTTTGGCTATGGCCGGATCGGTAGAATACGTTCCTTCAATTTCTATATTGTAGATCTTGGCAGGACCTACTCTTGCCATGGCGATGAGGGCAACATTGGCAAAGACAAATACATTTCCAACGACAGGTATACCATATGCAGCCCTGGCTTCGAGTTTGAAAAGTTCTTTGTCGAAATTCTTTTGCGGGAAGAGTTCAATTTCTTTGGGAGGAGCGATCTTACCCACCACTGTTACATCACCTTTCCCATCGACAATTACACTTACAGTACCTGCAAACCACTCAGTCAGGTTAAATGTAAGGCTGCCCATACCTGCCAATGCTCTTTCTCCTTTTCCTGCTGGTGCAGGTACTTCAGCAGGTAATGATGCTTCGGCTGCATTGCCGCCTGCTCCGACTTGTTCCCTGGCGAAATTATCTGCAGTGGCTTTGTCAGTAGCGATCAGGGTTAAAGAGCCACTCAGTTTGTTGGCACTGTAACTGACAGTTCCTTTTATATCAATACTGCCATCATCTTTATACACGACACTGACAGTACCAGAGAAAGAAGCAAAATTTACTCCTACATCAACTCCCCCTGTCAATGGGCCTTTTTCATTGGTAATATTTAAAGTAGCGTCTGCAATACCTTTTGCTTTGACGGTGGCACTTACTTTTACAACAGGTTTTTGTAAATTCTCAAAGCCAGCGGTTAATGTCGCGGTTGCAAACTCAGCCACTTTCACACTCACGTCATTGATGCTGAGTTTTAAAGTACCATCCGTAAAATCATTAGTGAATTTTCCCTGTAGTGATTTTATATCAATACCTGTCCAGCCCAGGCTGGCTGCATTTTTTTGTATCCAGTTATCAAGATCACCTGAGCTTTTCGGGGTACCTACTTTACCTTTTACCACACTATCGGTGATGCCGGTATGCAGGGTAGGAGAGGCTGCAGATAAGTAAGGAACATTTAAAGGTATCTTAGCCTTTGCCCCGCCCTTAATATCATATTTATCATTTTTCCCGGTGATCTTCACCGTAGCAGTACCCCCCATTTCCCCCATGGAAAGAATAACATCTACTCCCTTATACTTTGATTCTTCAATTTCTGTTTTCAGTTTTTCAGAGGGGGTAAATGTGCCTTTTGAAATATCCACTGTTTCCGTGCTGCCCCCAGCCGGTGCAGCTGCAGGAGCATCCGCTTTCTGGATCAGTTTTGTTTGTATAGCAGGTGTTGTTTCCTGCTTATCTTTTTTCTGAATGCTGGCTCCCTGCTGAACAGTATGTGTCAGTTCATGTGCCAGCAGATGTGAACCTTCTGAGGAATTAGGATTGTATTTCCCTTCATTAAAATAAATATCATTGCCATGTGTAAATGCCTGTGCACCGATCTGGTTATTCATCTTAGCGGCGTTACTGTCATTGTGAATACGGACGCCGCTGAAATCAGCACCAAAACCGGATTCCATCGATTGCTTTGCCTGGTCAGGCAGTGGTTGCCCACCACCCTTGGTTGAATTAAGTTGCGATTGCAGGGCGGAAGAAGCAGGTTGGCCGGAACTATTCTCTGATTTTGCCTGGATCTTTTGTTTTTCGGCAGGCTCTTCATTACTTTCAAAAGCTGTTTTCTTTTGAAGTTTATTTCCTGTTTTATCTATCTCTTCCTCTTTCTTCTGTAGTTGTTCTTCTTCTTTAACAGCCTTGGTTTGAACGGCAGGTGCGGGGTTGTTAAGTTTACTGACTACTTTATCAGCAGTAGTATCGGCCTGCTTTTCAAAACTATCATTACTGGCACCGATCATCAATTTAGCCTGGGCACCGGTATTCTTAAAGAAGCTATCTTCTTTGCCGGTTGATTCACCGCCACCAAAAAAATTTTCTTTTCCAGGCGCAGGGAAAAAATTCTTCGCTGGTTGTTTGGCAACAGGGGCGGTATGTGCTGCTCCGTCCTTCACTTTAGTTAGTTGGCCATTCGGTGTACAATACTTTTTTTAACCAGGGTAAAGTGATAATGGAATGACTCCAGGGCAACTGGTCAAGTAAAATATCAATACTATTTTTTTCAATTATCAGCTTGTGCTGTTGTTCTCCCAGAACTAACTTGCCATTTCGTTGCAGGAAACCTTCGCGGAGACCAGCAGGTGAACTGTTTTTTAATACTTTCCAGTGTTGAATAACGGCCTTTAATAGTTGTTCTGCTTCCTGTTTCATACTGCCAGTTAGTGTAACGAAACGATTAATAGGAACACCATGGGGCCAGGCGCAGAGATATTTTTCAAAGAGCAGTTCATGTTCATAAGGCTGTTCATGACCAGTGGCTAAGAAATAGACCAGGTGTACAGCTATTTCTTTTGATTCATTACCTGCAAATTCTTCATCACGGAGCAGCCCGATATTTTTAAAAAAATATTGTAAAAAGGGATGTAATAAAATAAGGCCGGCATGCCGGACATAAATACTGCCCGTTTCTTCATAAGCGTCATCTGTTTGATCTGTATATGCTTTACTGGACGAAGCTTGAACCGTGATAAGATATTCAGGATCTCTTATTCCAGGTGGCAATATGTTCCCGATTTCATGTGTATGCAGTAATTCATTTACTTCGGTAATGACAGGGGTGCAAAAATTTCCTGCTTTTATTATTTCAGTAGCGAGAGTTTTTAATAAATGTTTCAGATTTGCTTTAGCCGGCTCGCTACTTATCTCTTTTTCTGCTTTAAGGAAAACTGTAGTCTCAGTTGCGGCAATGCTGGTAACAGTACTGAAATGGTTAATAATAAAATAACAAAAGCTGCTTGTAAACTGGCTGAATAGCCTCTCCGGGGCTACGGGTGATTCTGCCAATACCATGAACAAGGGTAGCCATATTCTTCTTTCTGAACTTTGGATGGTTTCTGTCAGCAGTATTTCGTCAAGCCAGTCTTGTTCTTGCGATACATACCATTCCTGTTTACCATGCCGGAGAAAGAAAATGAAGTTATTCAATATCTTTTCGGTGGAAGAAACAGAGGCGGCATCATCAACTGTTACTGATTCATTGCCGGGTTTAGCGAAGTCCGCTTTTTTTGAACCCTTTACTGTTTGCTGGCTTTTTTTGTATGATACGGCACTGATAAGTACAGCGGGAAGCTGTTCGATCAGCAGGTCTTCTATTTCTTCAACTGATCGGGCAGTGAATTCAAGAGAAAGCTTTTCGTATCGTACAGAATGGCTTCCCTGGAAACTATTTTTCAATGCCTGCTCCAGTTTCAGGAGCAATGTTGTATTCCAGAACTCAGAAAAACTACCATAGATGTGCCGGGCTGTTTTAATATCCGGCACATCTATATCGATGTTTACTTTTTGAATGATATGATCCTGCTCTGTTATCAAGGCTGGAAGTTTTGACTGACAATGGTTCCAAAATCTTTGATCAATGACCTGATATCTGCCTCGTTGGTCACAATTGGCGAACGCTGGAAGACCTTAATAAATGCGATCAGGTTATCTCCCTGGTTAAGTTCGGGCATTCTTCCTTTCAGGACTGCTGCTTCCCGGGCAGATATGCGGATAAGGCTGCCAATAAGTTCTTTGCTTCTTCCATCTATATCCGGCTGGCAACGAATCACATTCAGGCCAAGTTTCCAGGCTGAACGCACCAGTAACATGATGATCTCTTTATTGATCTCTGCACTGAAATTATTGGTTATTAACTCCTGCTGGTACAAGGTTGATAAAGTTTGAAGAGTAGTGAATCGGACTGCTTCATTGGTAAATTTATCAGCCTTTGTTTCTGCATCTTTCAGCAGGTCTGCATATTTTGATACCAGGTTATTGAGAGGAATATTTCTTAAAGTTGGTAGTAGTATGCCGGGTCGCCCTCCTCCAACACGGGTGCTGCCAAGCCTGTTCAGCAGATCAAGGAACTTACTTCCGCCAAAGAAATTGATTTCTTCTCGTATCATTTCTTTTACTGTATCAGCGCAGGTTGTTTGCGGTGCGGCTGGTAATGGGATCACTTTCTTATCACTTACGGCTTCACAGGCCGGGTTCTTCACCCGTAATACAGCACTTAGCTCATTACCAGTGTTGCGAATGACAGTGATATCAAATTTGTGGGTGAACGGAGCTTTGTCTTGCCGCACGACTCTCTCACCCGTACTGAATTCCCAGATAAAGTTATCTCCTGAATTTGCCGGCACCTCTGTTTCATTGATAAAAGTTACATTGATAATAGTAGCGGCAGCGGGTAGAATGCTTGTCTCTGTCCTGAATTTCGGAACAGGGTGTTTGAATACCGTAATAACACAATCGGATGGTTTATTATTAACGGTAAAAGCAATTGCGGTGGCAAATACGGTTGCCTGTTTTGGATCAAAGAAGAACTGGTTTCCATCTTTTACAACACCCGGAATGTTATTAACACTGGACACAGTTCCGTTTGTGGGCTGCACTTCAAACAACAAACGGTCAGCATCATTGCAGGTAATTGAAGCCGGAAGTTTCAATGAAACCCTTTCTTCTCTTGTATAGGGTACTGAGAGTTCAAACTTATCGGAGCAGGGGCCATTAATAGCCAGCAGTTTTACCGGCAGGTTCCCGATGAGGCCAATACTTTCAAGGAAGGCTTTTTTATATGTTTTGGGAATAACATCTTTATTAGTAACTCTTACGGCAGGACTATTGTCTCCCAAATTCCATTCATAGGTATACAGTTTTCCTGTAGCATCATCGGAAAGGTTAACGAACTCAACAGAAAGAATCTCGGCATCGTCTTTTATAACCCTGGCTTCAAACTTAGCAACAGGGTGCTTGAATACAGTGACCTTGCAGTCCGTCACCTGGCCTTCAATTTTGAATTCAATGGTTTTGCCCATATCAGCAGCTTTCACTTTTGATGGGTCAAAGAAAATCTTACTGCCGTTTACAATGATAGCATCATCAAATCCATCAGCAGTTATCTTTCCGTCAAATGGCTCCCTCCGGAACTCAAGCACTTCATCATCGCTACAGGCAGTGGCTTTTGGCAGGCTGAGGTTATATTCCTGTTTGGGTACAATAAAGGCGATCGGTGGACATTCACTGCAACACAAGTACGGCAGGCAGAAATCAGCAACAACCATATTATTCGATAACTGGGTGCTCTCTTCTTCTTTAAAATCCACGGATAGCTTTTGCAGGTATTTTCGTAAGGAATTAAGATCTTTTATTTCTCTTGGACTTCCATCTTTAATGCCATTGGCATCTTTATATTTTTCAAACTCTTCATTAATGTCTACCTCACCCTGGTGTTTAAATATATACAGGGCCAGGCTTTCTATATCATCGTAAGCAGCTTCTGCTCTTTTGCTTTCATCCTTGCCGAGCACTTTTGCCAGTACAGCTCTTTCATTCTCATCAACCAATTCCATTTTTTTGAGAATCTTTGTTCCTTTTGATTCCTGCACATACAGTAAAATAAAAGTACCACCGCGGTTTACCCCGGCTTTATGTTCCATTCCGGGGTGTTGTATGGAGTAGTTAGCAAATGAAAGACTATCAAGTATTTTTTGTTTTCTTTTTTCAATCTCTTTAAGAATTACTTCTAATTGTTTCCCGGCGCAACAACCTGCAATAATTTCCTGCAGGATGAATAAATAATAACTTTCAAACCCGTTGGCTTTGTAAGTGTTGCTTCTGAATACCTGGCCCATCCGGTCGTGCAGCAATTTTACATATTTGCAAAAGAGCTCACTTCTTTTACTAAAGGCATCAACGGATGCAGCAGAAAGATCAGCCAGCCTTGTTGGGTTAAATTTCGCCAGCTCATTTACTTCTGCCACCATACGGATAGGTGTACTAAGTACAACCTCTCTTTCCTGTTCAGTCAGATCAGCTAAAGCAGGGTCTGCACCACGAACTCTTTCTACTTCCACTGCCAGGTCATTTTTAGTCAGCCCGGGCCGCTTTACTAATTTTTCAAATTCATTACCTATTGCATCTTTTGATACTTCCAGGTTTTTACTTACCGTTTTATCCTGGGTATATAGCCCTTTTATGAATGAAACGGTTCCTCCTTTAGCAGTTGTTTTTTCAGTCGCTGCTGTGTTTTCCATGTACATAGCAGCACTGGCATATTTTCTTCCGGTAAATACAGGAACATCGGTTTCAGTCGCCGCAACCGGTTTTTCCGTTGCTTTGTATTTTGTAATGTTTGCATGAAAGCCAAGTTCACGACGGTTGTTAAAGCCACTGAAAAAACTGGTTACACTGGCATATATACATTGTTGTTCTATCAGCCAGGCTTGTAACATAGTATTGAGGTCATCAAACTGGCAATCAAAATCATCGGGATCAATGTCTGCGATATTCCCATTTTTATCCATGCGTAGCGCCAGCAGGTCAAAAGGAAGGCTTTTGGAATTTTTTACTTTGTCTATATCTGTCAGTGCCTGGTTGAGCGATTTACCAAGGTGTCCTTCGATGCGGAAAAAGTTATTGGCATCAATTGTGTAATCAAGCGGGTTAATGGTACTATCAATACCATTGGCATATTCACCGGCATGATAGGAAAGAATATTCTTTTCTGCATTCTGGCGGGTGGCGGCATAGTTCCAGCTTTTGACCAGGGAAGCTATACTCTTATAATAAAACGGGATTGCTCTTTTTTCCAGTAACTGGTCATAATCTGAAGAAGGGGTGATTTTTATCGTGCCGCTTGTATCCGGGATATTAATATTATCAATCAATTTCAGCAGGCGTTGCCATAAGCCCCTGCAACGTGCAAGCGTTTCTTTATGACTGCTGACAGCGGGGGAAGGGTAGAAATCATGACGATAAAGAGGAGGTTCAGCAGTTACCGGCTTTACTTCTCCCAGCATGATATGTTTGGGGAAAGCATATTTATCCGGGCAGCATTCATACATTGCCCGGAATAAGGCTTCTCTCAGTTCATTATAGGCGGTAATAATATCTTTGTAAAAATCATAGAGATATTGAACCTGGTGATTTTTTACATTCTTGAGTAAAACAGCTTGTAACTGTTGTTTCAGGGCTACTATATTGGTGGCAGTCGTGTCATCTACCAGGAAGCTATAGGCTGTATATAATTTTTCAATAGCCATGAGCAACTTCCCCGACTCATTGTTTAATATACCCGTATAAGAATTTTTAAGTGATGAGGGATTGGTAGTATTGAAATTATTCAGGATCACTCTTTTTGCTTTAAGAACAGGCAGGTCATTATATTGAGTGGCGGCCGCATTCCATTTTTTGTAAATAGAATCATAGATCACTTCGCTGACAGGATCACGGTTGATAATTTTATCAAGATCCGTTTTGGCCAGTACTAATAAACGGATTGCAGCAATATGATGCGGTCCCTGGTTATCGCAATCAATCGCTGTGCATTTATCAGGCTCCTGCTGGTAATTTTCGAGATAAAGAATGGCAGCAAGATCATCTATTATTTTCCCTGTTTCAGCCGTAAAAACTTTTAACTCTTTTGAATTTTCGGGCAGAACAGCTTCTTTGTTGGGGATAGTGAGTTCCCACAGGTCCATTTGGCTACCGTTGTTATTAGGAGGAAAGAAAGGATCATAGATCGGGTCATCAGTACCTTTCTTTTTATTGATATATCTCCGGAAATGCCGGAAAGTTGTTGCATCAACTCTTAACAGGTCACCATCGGTGGTAACGCCGCAACCACGGCTGAGTTCAATCGCCGGATCAGCACCTGCAACGAGTTTTATTTTCAACCCGCATACTAAACCAACACCCACAAGACAGGTTCTTGTCAGGCGGTCCTGGTCTTCAAAATAGTCGATCAGGTCATTCAGTTGTTTATCCGTCAGCACCTGGTCTTTACGGAACGAATGGTATTCCATCCTGATATTTTCCAGCATTAGAGTTTGCGTGGTTGCCATAGCTTAATATTTACGCTTGAGTAATGATCATAATTTTGTTAGAGTGTTCCAAGGTTGGTCTGTCCCAGGATAACAGGATTATCTTCATCTGTATCATCATCACAATCGCCCAATGTTCCCTCATTGTATACCGTGAACAGGTTTTCCAGTACATCCACCAATTTCTTATTCAGTGCTTCCGGAACCTGTTGCATAGGGTCCGTTGAATTGATTCTTGTCTCCAGCCAGAGATAGTAAGTATCTTCAAACTCTTTCATCTGTGCCTCACCGATAAAACAGATACGGGGAAGGATATGCGCCGGAGTTTCCATCCGGATCAGTCTTTCTGCAAACCGGCGAAAATCTTTATTGCGCATCCGCATGGTATAACCGGGTAGTATCACTGCAATACGGAAAGAGTAGGGGTCTGTTGGCCTGCAGTGATTTCCGTTTACGTCGATACATACCGGCATAAAGGAAGAAGGCGAAAGATTACCAGGATCATATTGTGGCCGCAGTATCATATGCTCAACAACATACATTCCTTCTAGCCTGAATTCTTCCATGAAATAGCTGATCAGTTGGTCGATCTGTTGTTCTGCAGCCGGGAAAACACCAGCGTCAATTTCAGCCTGGCTTGTAGTAAAGTCGCCGGACGAATAAGCTACATCTTCCCCGGCAGTATTGATGATCTTGAAGCTGACCTTACTATTATCGGCAGACAGGACTGTTTTATAATGCTCTCTTTCACATCCCAGTATTGTAGCAAGCCCCATTTCTTCATAGGCGTCTGCTTTCTTACGGGACAGTTCGGTGCCTTTTAATACAGTTACTCCTTCCATGTCAATGGCCCAGCTATAGGGAGAAAGGTTAGTGGCGGGAGGCACTTTGAAAATAAAATACGGAAGCTGGGAGAATTTTTTTCTTTTGTAATGATTGAACCCGAGCATTCGTGAAATCCTTCGTTCCATCCCGGATACATTGAGTTCTTTTTCTGATGCTGTCTTGCTGTTAAAATAATCGAGTGCATCGGCACGGAAGGTGCTCATGTTGTGATAATCTTTGTAGAAATTTATCTTTTGACGTATGATGGCCTGGTCGTAATCGGCCCCATAGATACGATGCAGGAGGAAAACATACTCACTGAATTGTTCGGCAAACCTTGCCAGCAGGTGATCGAGAAACTGGTTTTTTCTTTCTACATAATTATCAAGACCAGATTTTGTAACTATTTTTTCGACAGTTTGCTTCCAGTTATTATAACCTGTAAAAACGTTTTTCTTATTATTGTCTTCATCGGCTGGATTTCTTTCTGCTTCTTCTACCTCCTTTATTCCTTTTACTACATTACTGAAATAGGTTTGTTTCAGGGTATTATCAGCACTCAGTAAATCTTTCACATGTGCCAGCTGCGAAAAATAATTGGCTAATACCTGGTCAAAGAAAAGAAGGTAAGCTTTCAGTTGTTTGGCCAGTGCTTTGCGTTCTGTAGATGCAGAATCGGGCAAACCTGTCCGACCAATCCCATAAGTTTCAGGTAAATGATTTTGAAGGGTGTTATAAGATTCTATATCCCTGTATTTGCCTAGAGGCATTGGGAGGTCTTCTGTAAAGGCTGCTTCCTGTTTCTTTTTATGCAGATTTTTTAATTCCTGGAGCCGGATCTTTGCATCCAGTTCTTTCAGATCAATTGGAATAACATCTTTATGAAAGTTAATGACTGAATTGGTCAGGCATAGTTTTGGTTTGTGTCCCTCCTTCACACAAAGCAACCAGTTATTTTTGTCCACTGCTTTGTTGATCAGCAGCATATCTGTTTCATCGCAACCACAGAAACCAAAGGCAATACTGCGTATCAATTTAACTCCTTCTAATTGCTGGATGATGCGCATGATATCAGAGAGCCTGACTTCTGTCCGTAATGATGATGCTTTTATCTCTTTGTGATCAATAAACCCTTTTTTGGCGAAGAGCTGGTCGCTGCTGGTTGAAGTGGTGATTGGTAATGTTGCATAATCAAAGACCGGTCCATCAAATATTTCATCAGAAGATCTTCTTTTATCCAGCATTTGCTGTAACGAGTAGAAATTTACTGAGGGAGAAAGATATTCTTCGACAGCGAAAACGATCCTGGCCCAGGTCTCCTCGGGGTCTGCTTTCGGTAGCAGTTCCACATCAGCACAGATCACAATTTCCTGGGTGGGTACATGATCAACAGCCACGAGGTCTTCACATAAGTTCCGGAAATGCTGATAGATCTGCTTTACAGCTTTTATTATCTCGTCTTTTTTACTGAGGTGCGACTCTTCTATATCAAGCAGGATATTGTAAAGGCCATTTAGTTCAAACTTGATCTCTTCACCGTCTTTGACCGCTTCATTTTCGGTTGCGTAACGAAGTGCAACCGGCTGCGGTTTGTATTTTGCAATGACCGGCTGACTGGCTTTTTGCATCCATGCATTCTTAACGCCGTCGATCCGCATGAATAATTTACGATAATCATCTGCAGTTACCGGCGCAGAGGGAAGAATGTTTAGCGCTGACAGGAATTGCCGGTGCATATTTTGCAGGTTATTCTCCTCAGTGGCCAGGATATCTTCTACGGGCAATGAATTCCGGTATCCAAGATCTGTTATAACCCAGCAGAGTAATTCAAGTATTGTAATGCCCGGATCATGTGTATTATAATCCGTCCAGAGCCGGCTGCCCAGTTTTTCAATATGCTTCAGCCCGTTTTCCCTCAGCCAGTTGTATTCCTGGCCGTAGGTTTTTTGAAGCTCTTTGGGTATCGTTAATATTTCTTTCATCAGCAAACCGGGGGTTCAATGGTTTCGATACTATGTTCTTTGTAACTGGTCAGTATGGCACGGACATTCCTGGCCATGATCATTTCGCTGTCTGTATTACCAACTGCTTTATTATACATTTTGAAATCAGTAATAAAATCAACATACGGCCGCTCCTCTATAAACTGGATGGCCCTGCTTTTATACAATTCTCCTCCAAAATGGATCTCGGCAAACTCATTGTCAGACCAGGGTGCCAGGTATTTTTTGATATCGTTTGCAAGTATCTTTTTATAGGTTTTTGGATCAAAGCCGGTGTGGAATTTTACATGGAAAAGAAATTGTATTTCTTCAAACTGCGGGTTCTCGGCTTTGCAGTCAATATGAAATCCATTTAGGGTGGACAGGTAGGATTGGATTTCATCCAGCATGTTTTTACTCACTCTTGGTTTCAGTATATCGTACATGCTTTTATTCCTGACATCCGGCACGGGAATGATACGGACAGAACCCGGGGCCAGTTCAAAATCGGATGAAGTGTGGTTAAGGCATTTTACTTTATATACAGAGGGAAATTTCTCTAAAACCAGTCTTTCATAGTCCCAGATATTGACAGCCCTGTTTTTGTGCCGCAGCCGTTCACTTACCCGTATATAAAAATGTTTATCCGATTCTGCAGGTAACCCGTCAAAAGAACCAAAAGGTTGTTTGACAGATTTAATCGCCGCCTGTTTGTTCACCATTTTGCTGATAACCGAAGCTGGCAACCCGGCAGATAAATGTGACAAGTCATTATTTATATCAGTAAATATGGCTTCCTCTGCCTGTGCGAGGATACTGATAAAACGGCAAACTGAATCTGCATTGATGGATGGAGGTAACTGGGCCTTCAGCCAACGGTATTGTTTTGGCAGAATGGTATTGTCGTCATTAGTTTCTTTGGGTAGCAGAAATTTTATAAGCCCTGGCTGCAGAAAATTATTCGTGTTATCGCTGATGATGAAATCCTGGTTCAGCGGCTTCCATTCGTTGTTGCATAAGGAATACCATAATATCTCTACCTCTTTCTCAAAGGAAGCGGATTCGGGATTCTCACTTCCTTCCGCTACCTGGAATAAGATGGAAACAATTGTTTCCGGAGCCGCATTCTTTAAGCCAATGTATAATTCACCTTCGGTTGAGAAAACAGGAACAGGGTTAATTTTTGTTTTTTCAGTAAGAAAGAGGGCCTGCTCTTTTAGAAATATATGTTGTTCACCTTGTCCGAAGGGTACTTCATGAAATAATTGAATATTTCTTTCCCGGTAATTATCTAATTTTTGTTGGTTGGTTTGTGCAGATATGGAAAAGTCATTCGTTATTTCGGCATCGTAATCCACCGTTAAGGAAGCGATCAATGGTGTATACGGCTCTTTTGGAAGTACAGCGCCGGGGATGGTCATACCTGCTGCATACAAGGAGGCAAATTGCTGGTGAAAGAACCCATACCTGCCGGTGAGGGTCAGTCGCAGAAAATTATTTTTTGTATTAATGGTAAAACGGTCGGGCTGCGGTTGCCAGCTGATAAACCCGGGATTATAGGTCATTAACTGGAAAACCGGGAGCACAACAGCATACTGGAGGTAATTCTGTGTATATAATTTCGAAACACTATAACCAGTGTTATAAAGATTCCCATAGAAATAATTGCCGGTAACCGGGTTTTGGGATTGGTTATTCTTTTCACCGATGATCATTGGGTTTTCAGTGAAGAGTTCCCGGTTTTTATCGGACTGGTCGTTGGACCAGCGGTTGTTTTTTATGTAGGCCAGGTCCACTTTAAAATAATCATCGCCTTCTACTTCTTCATTATTCGAAGAGGTAATTGATGTGCCATTCAGTGATACATCATAACTGTTCTTTGAAAAATTTTCACCCAGGAATTCTGTCCGGTAGGCCGTGTAATGTTTGCGAAAATCTTCGGGCCTGCTTTTCCAGTCTATATTTAAAGAAATGCTTTTCCAGTTCTTCTGAAAGATCTCACTGCTGCCAATGTAAAAATTAGAATCTTTTTTAGGTACTGCCGTAAAAGGCATAAAAGGTTTGGCGGGGTCAAGCTTACCCTCGTCATTTTCGAGCAGCAGGTCTTTCAAACCGGTTACAGATACGTGTATTGTTGTTTTTTTGATGGAGGCTTTTGACAGTGTTTCATACACGGTATACCCTTTATCTTTTTCAGCATCGATCAGGAAACGGGCAACTGGCTGATCTGTATTAAAATTTTCTTTGTGTAGTTTACTATTGTAAGCAATGATCGGTTTTTCAGCACTGTCTATTTCCAGTTCTATGATAAGTTGACCGTTCCCTGAAGCCGGTTTTTTAGTAACCGTTATTTTTTTAGGGCTCACCCAATCTTTTTCCCCGGTCAGTAATACCACCAGGTTATTCTGTAGCTGTGAGAAAACAGCGTAGTCAATACCCCCCGATGGAAATTCAAGGTCAATCGTGACGGTGATTTTTCTTTCACCTTCCTTTAATAAAAGAACAGAAGAGGCTAATGCAAAACCTGGTTTCGCTGCCGGTAACTTCACTAATTGGTTGCTGCCTTTACTGATCTCTTTCTGGTCAAAACCAAACGCATGCCAGGAAGGGTCATCTTCTTTTAAAGGTGTACCTGATCCATCGGCTGAATCGGCCACTTCTGCAAAACGTAAACTTTTTCCGATGGAATGATATACAGATTTTATCAGCTCTGCCTTTGCAGTAGTAAAGACGGATTCAGTATTAATGCCATAGCGGAGGGGGATACCCTTTTTATCTTTACCGGCATCAAACAGGACATCGTTATTTAATTTTAAGGAAGTGAGATTTTTAGCCAGCTCAAAAACAAGGTGAACTTTATCAGGGGATGCTTCTTTCTTTTTTAATTGTAAAACCTGTTTGTAATAGAAATCAAGATGCCGGCCGGTTATCCTGTTCATATCCCGGTGCGGGTAGCGCAGTAATTGCAGGAAGCTGATGAATAAAGCCAGGTGAGGCTCTGCGGATGGTTCAGCATCCTTCCGGCGAAAATGAAGAAGCATTTTCTCGATTTCAGGCTCTTCCAGCATGAACCGCTGCCAGTTTCCTTCTATGGCTTCGCTGTTAGCAGTATTGAAATAATTAAGCCGGTCTGCGTAATGCCAGGCAAATTTCATCCAGTCCCGGATGTTGAATTCATGAACAGGCGCAGAACCCGGATGCAGGGCTTCCATCATCCGCTGGTATTGGCTGGTGCCATCCCGCTGCAACGGATTTTTGGTGGGGCAGCCTGTTCCTGTATTTTGTATGCCTGTATTGTTACCGCTCATGAAGCTCAGCTTTTAATATTAGTTCCTTCGTTCAGGTAATAAGGGTATACATAATTGTATCTTGAATTAGTTGTCCGCACCATATATTTCAGGATGATGAGAAACAGGCCTTCATTTTGCCTGGAAGTATCAATCTCTACTTTTTCCAATTCAATTCTTGCTTCGTGATACAGGATCGCATTTTCGATCAGGTCTTTCATATATGTAAGCATGGTCAGGTTCATACTTTCAAAGACCATATCATCCAGGTTGCAGCCGTAAGAAGGTTGCATCACCCTTTCTCCTAATCGTGTCGATAAAAGAATATGAAGACTGCTTTCAATATCTTTCTCCTCCTCCAACATCATTACTGATTTGTTGGCCGAATCAAATTTTGGCGGAAAACTCCATCCTCGTCCTAAAAAAGCTCTTTCCATAAATATTTTTTTTAGCCACCTATCATTACGGTCGGACATCCTGCTACGATCTTTCCTCCATGTGCTGTTGAGTCACCCATCCTTGCTGCTGGCTTTCCCCCGATCATCACAGTGGCACTGCCCATAATGATTGAATCAGGCGGCCCGGTACATACAGCCATATCACCTACGGTTGCTGCCGGTAACCCGCCAATCAATACGGTAACAGTACCGGGTGGTAATACCGGTCCCCCCACATGGGGTACAGGTCCAGTTGTCATCGGGCACACATGCATATCTGTTATTCTTGCTGCCGGGGGCATAATTTTTTAATTTATCTGAACTAATGACCCTTTGACTGTCATAGTTCCGGATGATTTGATCTCTGCACTTGCCGAAGCTTCTGCTTTTAACGAAGCACTGGCTTTTATTTCCATGTTTACTCCTTCCGTTTTGATATCAGTAGTCGCTTTTATTTTTATTTCCTTGCAACTCTCAATACTGATACCATCACTGTTCATAATAAACTTATTCCCGTTCTCATCTTCCATTTTTATCAGCCCTGCATCTTCATCTACTATAAATTTTTTTCCGGCCGGTGTCTCCAGGCTAAACGATTTTTTGTCATCATCAAAAATCATTTTCATTTTACTGCGGGTAACAAACCCTTTTTTATTATTGGCATCTTCTGCAGTCAGTGGGGCCGGCTTGGCACTGCTGTTCATCATTCCCAGTACTACAGCATCTCTCGGATCGTCATTTATAAATCCTACGATCACTTCATCATCAATCTCCGGTAAAAAGAAGGAACCTCTTTCATTACCTGCATCAAGGGTGGCAATTCTTGCCCAGGTGCCTTGTTCGTCTCCATTAATGATCGGCAGGAAAACCTTGATGCGGTTCTTGCCATCCGGGTCACTTTCTAATTGTGTTACTTTCCCAACCTGCAGGCCGCTGATCGCAGGTAATAAACCCGAAGCCGGGATTGTGCTGATATCCATTTCTTTGGCAAACCAATCAGGGTTCATACCCAATTGTGCATCAGTTTGCCAGTCGCCGGCACCGATAGTATGTTGAACGGCACTCACAAAACATTTTCCATTGAAGCGGTCACTGACACCACTAAGTTCAATGATGGTTCCCGGTTTTACAGTATGTGTGCCTTTAAAACGGACACGGCCTCTTACTTTAGCAATCTGGTTTTTTAGCCATAAGGCATTGCCCCAGCTTTGTAATTCTGCTTCTTCTACTGCACCACCATGTTTTAATATGAATTCGTCCAATCCTATCACATCAGCAAGCTGCGATGCTGTAAGGTTACCATTCAGGCTTACTGCGGGATCAGTGGCATCAGTTTCAGTCACGGCCTGGTCATCGGAACTCCAGGATTGTATTTTTACCGCTTTCAACTGGTGGCGGGTATCGATCTCTGCATCCAGTTCAAGAATAGTGGCACCATATACGAGGGAAAGAACGGAAGCTGCTCCCAGGTCCGGCTTTTTAATGATCAGTTTTCCATCATCCGCTATACAAAGTTTACCGTTCACATCTGCCCGGTTCACAATAAAATCCCAGTCGGTGGAGTCAAATTGTATCAGTTCTTTGTGAGTAACAGTAGTAGCTTCAACATCTTTTTGCAGGCCATACGTTCCAATGATCTCTTCCATTACATCACTATCTTTTACATCATCTGTGAAATATTTGTTCTTTCTTCCTTTGGTCAGTTTAATGTTTTTATCCCGGCATTCTACCATCAATACCGCATTATTGCTGCGGATCTTCACCGTATGTTTGATAATGATACCTTTAAAAAGAAGCTGGTTGTCGGATTGATAGCCGGCGAGTATCTCCACTTCATTGCCGGGAATAAATAAGCTGTCATTGCTTGCTTCAAATTTTTCTTCGGATGAACTGCCATCCGCAAAGACAATTTTAGCAGAAGGTATCCTGTTCACTTCCTTACTTATGATGATCACTTCTGCCTTGAATTTTTGCGGAATTTCAGCACCATTCACTTTAATGACGTGAGTGACTACTGTTGATGGTCTGCTGGTTTCTATGGTTCTTTGATCAGGCATATCTTATTTTTCTAAGGGTGGGAACATGATGCGTTCTCCTTTTTTAAGGTTCCGAAAATCGTTCAGTCCATTTACAGCGGCCACGGCGATGTAATATTTTGGATCTCCATATACCTGGTGACAAAGCAGTGGCAGGGTATCACCTTCTTTTACTATTCTTATATGTGTAAGGTCGGGCGACTGTGAATTTTCTTTGGCCAATCGCTTGGCATCTTCAATAGAGCCGGTGAATGTCACTTTTGCAACAGCTCTTAAGGGCAATCCGCCTCCGTCAAAGAGTTTATAGGAGATATCCATCGTTTCCAGGCAGCCGTCAAATTTCAATGTTCCCCAATACAGGCCCACGAACCGGGGCCGGTGTTTATCTCCTTTGTATTCTACGGTCAGTTCCTTTAATTTATTAATGTCTTCATCCACCCCGAGATCACCGGGTGCCAGGTCGTTCACCACACCCGTTCTGTCAAATAATAGTTCAAATTCAATTTTATCGGGCTCTATCTTGGTAAACTTGGGTTGTTTACCGGAAGTGCCCTGCGGTTGTTTATCTGAATACTTGATCTCAACTTTTTTATTGTAGGTCTCCGGGTTAACCATAACATCCCAGGGATCGCCAATGGGTTTTTTTGTCTTGGGATCATCGTAAGAAACAATCTTCAGTTTGGTAACATTACTCATCAGCGTTCCTGTTTATTCTTTAGTAACTCCATCACCTGTTCCACGCATTCCGCCATCAGTTCCTGTTTATCAGGTGGGGCCTGCGCATTACTACTCCCTTCCTGGGCCGGGGTGTTTTGTTCCTGCTGACCCTGGTTGACGTTGATGCGGATGTTCAGTTCTTTGATTTCGATCGGCATTATTTTTCTTTTACGGTGAAATACCAATATTGTAATTCGATAGTCTCTACTGCAATAGCACTTTGTTCAGCATTCAGATCAGCAATACTCCATTTCTTTGGCCAGGCATGGACAATATTCCAGGTCATGATCTCTTCATGGTTTTCATTGAGCATAGAGACTGTCAGGTTTTTAGGAGTGATCAGCCGTTTCGATGGATCTGCAGAAACGAGGTTGCTGACAGCATTGATGTTATCCAGGCACCATTTACGCAATGATTTACTACTGATCAATCCTCTCTTCAAAACCAGTTGCGGATACTTGATGCGAAGAGGTAATACATGTTCAAAACGGTTTTCACCCCCTTCTTTCCGGGTTTCTGTTTCCAGTTCAGCCGTTAATCCCGATACACTCTGGAAACGACTGTCGCCATCATCATCAGGGATGTCGTCTATCTTTACCTTGAAATGAAAGGCAACTGCCGGGTAATATTTTTTTTCATCTGCCATCAAGAAAGAGTATTGGTCAGTTATTCTCTATCACCAATCCTTCATGGGCCACTTCGATGGATTCAATCGCTGCTTCATTCGCATCTGATTTCAGGTCTGGCGATTGTATCTTGACCGGCCAGGCTGATTTTATTTTCCAAACTACCACCGGCTCATGGTTTTCATTCAGCAGGCTGATAGTAATATCGCGGCGTTCAATGGTGTTTAGCTTAACAGTATTATACCATTTATAATAATCGTTATCACCTGCAAAGGTTCCCCGTTTCATGGTGAGGTTACCGAATTTGTGCAGACCAGGCATTTTGATCTTATTGTATTCGGGGCTGCTGCCTTCCCGGTATTCGATCACTTCGGTTTCAAGGGTGAGACCAGTAATTTCCGTAAAGCCGATCCTTGCACCGGCCCATTCTACCTGGAAGTGAAACTTTGGTAATGGATAGTTTGCCATGATTGTTTTTTTAAAAGAGATAAAATTGATTCTGAATTATTTTTCCATCATCTTATGTGAGAAGCGGAGTATGATAAACTCGGCCGGCCTCACAACAGCCATTCCTATTTCCACGATCATCCTTCCGTTCAGGATATCATCCGCTGTCATTGTTTCGCCAAGACCCACATGAACAAAAAAGGCATCCTCCGGTTTTGCTCCCTGTAAGGCGCCTGCTCTCCATTGCAGCGTCAGGAAGTTTTCAATCATCACTTTCACTTTGATCCAGGTATTGGCATCGTTGTTTTCAAATACAAAAGGTTCTGTAGCTTTTTTCACGGATTCTTCCACCATCACAAAGAACCTGCGGACGGGTATATAACGCCATTCATTATCATTACCAGCCAAGGTCCGGGCTCCCCATACCAATGTTCCTTTACCGGTAAAAGAACGGATGGCATTCACTGACTTACCGGTAAAATGTACATTCAGTTGTTCTTGTTCTTTATTATCAATTTTTACAGCAGGACCAATAATGCTCGTGATACTAACATTAGCAGGCGCCTTCCACACACCTCGTGTATTATCGACCATCGTATAAATGCCGGCGATAGTTCCGGAAGGAGGAATCGTTCTTACTTTTTCTTTTAGTTTATCAGCAAGACCCTTGAGGAAGCTGTGTTGTGTGAATAATGTCCTCTCCGCCTGCTTTTCGGTATAGAACAGGTTTTCATAGATGCCAAGAATACTTCCGGTGATCTTTCTCTTGAGGTCTTTGAGAATAACAAGAGTACCAGCCTTGGTATCAATATATTTCGTAGTATCCATGGAAGGATCTAATTCAGTAAGGTCAAGATCTGCAAGGGCTACTCCGCCAGTCCAGTCAGTCAGTACCTCTTTATAAACAGTAGTGGTAAGACTGTTAGCGGTGCGATCAGTATTATCTAATGTTTCCGGGTCTTTTTCGATAGCAATCAGCAGCTGAATGGTTTTGATAAAACTGAGATCATTCTTATAAGCATCCACCAGTTCTTTTTTGACATTGTCAGGCACTGCAGCAAAATCTGCTGCTACTTTTGGAAAGGTGGCCACCATTGCTGCCAGCTGATCCAGGTATGCTTTTAATGTATCCTTGTGAGTAGTGCCATCACTTTCAAGTACAGCAGCTTCCAGGACCTGTAATTCAGTTTTCAGGAACTCAACACCCTGTTTAGTAAAGGCTTTTCTTTTATCTGCATCTGTATACAGCTTATTGATAAAAGCGTCGGTCAGGGCGGCTTTATTTTCGTAAGCAGTGATTAATAGTTTTTCACTATCATCCTTGCTGTAATCATCCCGGAGATTGTTAAAAGTCAGAGCTGGTGAATTAGCCGGAGTTTCTTTTGCAATGAACAATTGACGGAAACTGAAATCAATTTCATAATTGGTGACCACCCAGGGATAGTAAGCAGCACCATAACTAAGTGCATTTACGCCAGCATTGTCCCTGAAATTCTGAACCGGGTCAAGAGCAACTGATATGGGTTTATTACCTTCCACCAGATCCATGATCGTAAAACGGTCCTGCATGTCAGCGCAAAGAGCCATGGCCTGTTTCTGAAGATCGGCTACAGAAGCATAATCTGGCAAATTTCCTCCATCTAGCAATGCCACGGCATCAGGAAAGGCTATAAGAGTGGGTTCGTCATACTTTTTTAATTCTGCTATCCCTTCTGCAAATAGTGATGCTTTGAACTCATCTGTGAAAAGGCCAACAGAAACAATATAACATTGACCCCCGCCATTGTCATAGAACTGCCGCAAAGCGTTGTACAGATAGAACTGCTTGTCAGGCGTTATTGAAGCGGTCTCTTTGGAATCCTTCAGCAGTATCTTATATTGAACAGGGTCATATGCTTTTCCAAAGAGAGTACTGAATTCCAGCAGGGAATTGACCTTAGTTGGTTTTTTAGCCAGGCTATTGCCGTCCGGATCTTTGGCAAACTGGGTATAACCAACAAAAGCAGGGATAGCCGTTGGCACCTGTGCCACCGATGGAGGAAAAAGAGGAACTTCTTCGACGTATACACCGGGGGTTTTAATATTTGATAATACCATGTTGCAGGATTTATTTTATGACTCAATCATTTTGTGGGAGAAGCGCAGGATGATAAATTCTGCAGGGCGGACAACAGCGAGACCGATCTCAATGATCATTCTTCCTTCAAAGATGTCCAGTGCCGTCATCGTTTCGCCAAGCCCAACATGTACGAAGAAACCTTCTTCCGGTTTTGCACCCATTAAAGCCCCGGCCCTCCATTGTAAGGTCAGGAATGCCTCGATCATGCCTTTTACTTTTACCCAGGTATTGGCATCATTGGGTTCAAACACGAAGGGCTCTGATGCTTTCTTAACAGATTCTTCCACCATATTGTAGAAACGACGGACAGAAATGTATCTCCATTCATTATCATTACCGGCTAATGTCCGGGCTCCCCACACTAATGTGCCTTTGCCAGAGAATTGCCGGATCGCATTCACTGATTTACCAGTGGTGGATACATTCATTTCACGCTGGTCTTCATCATCAATTTTTACCATTGGTTCTTTTACCAGGTTAAGGCTGACATTACCAGGTGCTTTCCAAACTCCTCTAGTATTGTCCACTATGGCATAAATACCAGCAATAGCAGAAGAAGGTGGAAGTATGAGTTTGAATTTCTCAATCTCTTTTTTTATCAATGCGTAGATAACACTGTTTTTGTGATAGAGTGATTTTGCCGATTCAGCCGGGGTGAGTTGTGTGGCTGGCAGCACAGGAAATTTCTTTAGTACCGTTGCAGTTTCAAAATCAGTATCTGTAATGCCTGTTCCCTGCAGCACAGATGTATCGGATTCGTCAATGTAGTAGTCAAGATTTGTTTTTAACCAGGGGAAATAGGAGGCACCATAGCTGAGAAAATTATTCCCAATTCCATTTCTGAATTTTTCACCTATGTCTGCATGACTGAATGGCTTTGACAGATCACTGAAATCATTGATGTAGGTATCCATCACTACCACCCGGTCTTTTAATTCGGCCGCTTGTGCCAATGCTAATTGGTATAAGCCATGAAAGCCTGAGTCATTGAGGGCAACAGAGTCAGTGAAGATGATCATGGTGGGTTCATCTTCTTTCTTCACTGCATCAAGGGCAGCTTGTAATTCCAGTTGGGTGGCACCTCCATTGGCTTTGTATTTACCGGCGGAAACAATGTAACAGGGACCACCGCCATTGGCAAAAAAGAGTTGCAGACTGTAATAAAGCGAATAGAGTAATTTATCAAAAGGATTCTCCAGGTCTGCATCCAGTTTGTACTCGCCGTTCTCTTTTTTTATTTTAATCCCGTTGGATCCCGTTGTTTTAAATTTTGTTGGTTTGAGAAAGCCAAATATCTCAACATATTCGGCCAATGACTTAATCCGTTTGGGCCTGGCCACCAACGTGGAGCCATTATACATATCATTCTCAGTATATCCAATAAAGGCAGGTATTGCTGTTTCCACCTGCGCTACTGAAGGCGGGAGCTTTGATATTTCTTCTATATAAACACCGGGGGTTTTGTAAGGCGCAGCCATGGCGATGAAGTTTTATTGTTAATGGATAAAAATTTCAGATATAGTATTATAAACAGTTGCGTTGCCAGGGGGATGTGTTGTTTTTACCATTTGTACAGAGGGGTTGGGCAGGTCATCGACATCGTTATTGTTTTTATCTTTTACCACGGCATTGATATATCCCAGCCGGGTAAGCGGATGAGGCCCTGTTACTGAAGTATCTCCAAACTTATCTCCTCTATATTGCCAGATGGTCATCCTGTTTTTGAAACGTATCTCATACACCTGGTCTTTCAATACATCGGTATTGTCGGTCATATTATAGACTGCCAGGTTGCTTTTTAAAGAAAGATCGATGATCATATCTGCTGAAACGGCCTGTTCCGTACGGAAAAAGCGGAACTCTTTTTTATAATTAACAGCAGCATCTTCAAACTTTATGGTATAAAGCCCCTCAGGTAGTAAATGAATATCTGCGAGGGCTACAATTTTTTCAGGGTCATTACCTTTTTTATCTTTTATGAATTCAGTCTTTATGGATATTTCTTCTCCCGCAGCATTGGTAATTGTGACGGTTATATCCGCCTGTTCTTTGCCGGAATTAAAACGCACCAAGTCAGTGAATACCGGCACCAGGTCACTGATGCCGGTATATTGAAGAGGCTGACCATTTACCAGGGTATCGTTTGTCCAGTCAGCATGGGGTGGGGCATTATTGGTGATCTTTTTGGCAATAAAAAGCTGCGTGGCCGTATTATCATTATCGGCAATAATATCACCTGCTGAAGCAGTTTGACCGTTTTGAAATGCCGGGGCAATTTTTGTGAGGTAAGGATGTTTTTTGGGAAAACCTGTAGTAAGATTATGACAATAGAAAACTGTATTGACCGGGCTGATATTATCCTTAAGGTCACTGATCTGCCGTCGCATAGGCAGTGCTGTATAATTAATGAAGAAAGAATCCGTGAAATAAACTAAAAAACTGAAACGGCTTGTATCTTCTGGTTTGAAGACAGGCTTGTATTTATCAGCAGCAGTTTTTTCTGCACGCAGACCCACCAGGAAACCGGTAGGAGTAAGTTTGAAAATACACCTGTATTGCTTTAATACTTTTTTACAGGCCTCTGTCGGTTCAATGAAGAGAAAATTCCGGATATCATATTTTTTAAGTACTTCTTTTTTTTCCTTGTTGATATCCATCAGGTCAAACAGCAGGGTTGCTTTATTCAGAAAATAGTGGTGAAGGATCTTCACTTCAAATAGTGTTCTGTATACAAGGGTGTTGCTCATATAAGGTATCAGGATGTTATTTTTTGAAGGGTTTCTTCGTTCAGCTGTATTTCTTTGATGATGCCTCTTTCTTCAGTTCTGCTTTCCCGCTGCAATTCTGTTAGCCTTAACTTATATAACACAAAAGGATGCTGTTTCCCGCCCAGGGTGCTCCAGAGGTAGTTGGCTTGTTCAAAAGTGGGAGAGTACAGATCCATGATAATACTGAAATCCTCCAGCCCCTTTACCTGTGTAAAACTGTTTTTATGATCAAAGGAATGTTTACCCTGGAAAAATTGAATGACACGGGATAATAAGATCAGGCCATGTTCATATTTTTTTAATACAGCGGAAAAGAGTACAAACAGATTAAGATAAACAGGTGGATTCCGGTAAACGGTGTTGGGGAATTCTTTAACATAGTGCGGGATATTCTTCAGTGTGGTCTCTTCGGCTATATTGACCAGTGAGATAAGAATATTGTCAACATTCTTGATCGCCTGCTCATCAAGTGACGCAATATTTTCAAGTTTCACGATGGGCTTCGGAACCTGTGGATCGTCCGGGGGAAACGTATCCAGATACAGGTTCAGCTGCTCCTTGAGAAACTCAAGAGACCTGAACAACATAGGTAATAAGGTTTGGTTAATGGCAGGAACGGAAGAATGTGAAGGTAACTTAGCAACTAACTAAAGTCAATAACCACTTAGTGGTATTTTTATTAAGCTTCGATGACTTTATTATAACTATATAAAGGAAAAACACCAGAATTGTTCAACGATACTTAAAACCTGTTATTCACGGCATCAATCAGTTGTTGCAGTTTTGTGTTTTGCTGAGTTAGTAATTCCTCTAACAGCTTAGCCTGGAAGAACTGGATATAAGTATCAATATTCGTCTTCGGGTCAAGACCGGTTTCTTTTTCGAATTCCTGCTGGTGAGTTTGAAACTTGGTAGCCATGGTATAAGGTTTGAGGTTAAAAAATAAAAAGGCCCTGTGAGAGCCTTACCTTTTATTATTGATCTCCCGGGAAAACAGTTGAGGTATGCGTAAAATCTGTTCTTGATCCGGGATTCTTCTTTTCAAATTTATGAAATCCTTACTTACTGCCGGGGTTGGGGAGATATTTATTTTTAAGAGTAAAATCCGGTAGCAACGAGGAACATAACTAGGCTTGTTTATATAATTATAGTCCTCTTTTTATTCTGCCTCCAAAAAAATTTGATGGATAACTCGCCGGACCCGGTTATATATTTCTTAACAAATAAAAAAATGGTGGCATCATTTTGGTTTAATGGTGCTGTTCTTAGTTATTATTTCTTTGCTAATCTAACAATCTAATATTCATGAGACACCTGAAAAATGCCTTCGGCAGAATATATCTTTATGCCCTTACTTTATTGATTTTTTCTTCTGCCCAAGCCCAGTATTATACACAAGTTCCGGTTGTAACACCAGTACATTCTATGATCGGGGGCTTCTATGAGGCTTTGCCTCCATCTTATGCATCTAATCCAACTCAAAAATTTCCGCTTCTTATCTTTCTCCACGGAGCCGGGGAAGTAGGAAATGGGTCAGCTGCTTCGCTTCCTTTGGTAACAAGAAATGGGCCACCCAAGCTTATCAAGAACGGCACTTTCCCCACTTCTTTTACTGTTAATGGTCAGCAGCATTCAATTATTGTTTTATCTCCCCAGTTTTCGGGACAGGACTATTCGGGAACAGGGGTAGAAGCTATGATCAATTATGCTGTTTCTCATTACCGTATTGATGAAACACGGATATATCTTACAGGGCTAAGCATGGGAGGAGGTAATACCTGGGTGTATGCCGGCTCGGTAACGGGCAGCAGTCGCCTGGCTGCTACTATTAATATGTGTGGTAATTCACCAGCTTATATTGGCCTTGTCAATATGATAGCCAGTAAAAATCTTCCCGTTTGGGCTTTTCACAATGAAGGTGATCCTATTTGCCCGGTTGCTTACACGCATGACTGGATCAATAAACTGAATGCTTACCTGCCGAAAATGAACCCCCAGGCAAAAGGTTCTTTTTTTTCCGGTGGAGGGCATGATGTATGGTCAAAAGGCTATGATCCCAACTACCGGGAAAATAATATGAACGTGTACGAGTGGATGCTGCAATATACCCGGGGCGGGGTTGTAGTGCCGGTAAACCAGTTGCCTATAGTTAATGCAGGTGTTGATCAAATTATTACATTACCTGTAAATTCAGTTTCCCTAAACGGAATTGCGTCCGATCCGGATGGTAGTATAGCATCTTATACATGGGCTAAAGTATCAGGACCTGATCTTTATTCTTTTTCTTCCGCTAATACAGCAGCAACAGGAATTTCAAATTTGGCAGCAGGTATATATATATTTCGGTTAACGGTTACAGATAATAAGGGTAGCATGGCTTTTGATGAAGTGAAGATAACTGTGAATGCCGTGGTAACACCACCTCCGCCACCAGTCCCCGGGACGACGAAGTATATTAACGTAAATATCAATAATGGCACATCCTACTCTAATACTGCCTGGAATAACTGGAACGTATTGTCAAGTATGAGTTCAGCAGCATTTAAGTATGCTGATGGTACCGCTTCCACTGTAAAAGCAGTATTGAATGCGCAGACTAATATTGCTGATAACAGTACCTCTTACCCTGTAACAATGTGTCCGGCTGAAGTGGGCAGGTTTGCCAGTTACCATACCGCCAACAGAACACTTACTATTACAGGACTTACAGCAGGCAAAACCTACAATCTTGAACTATTTGCTTCAAGAAATGGCGCTACCAATAACAAGACAAGGTTCAGTGTGGGCAGCCAGTCGGTGGATATTGTCACTGACAATAATATGGCTAACAAAGCAGTGTTTACGTCGTTGGTGCCTGCAAATGGCCAGATCGTAGTAGCTGTTACCAAACTTACGAATTACAATTACATCAATGGGTTTACCATTACAGAAGCCGGGTCATCAGCTGCAAAAATGGCTTCATCAGAAGAAACTGCCCTGGTCTCTGTCTTTCCTAATCCAATCACTGACCGGTTCATATTACAGCTCAATAGTGTATTAACGGGCACAGTGTATGTTCTTGTCACTGACCTGTCGGGAAATACGGTGAAAACATTTACAACAGAGAAAACGCAAGCTGGGATTGTGCAGCAGTATCTTTCTGTCAATGACCTTAAGGCCGGGGAATACATATTAACTGTACAGTTGGGTGATTCAAGAAGCTCGGTTAAGATCATTAAAAATTAATTTCTTTCAAACTATTATTCATCCCGTTCAATTATTATATTATGAAGGTTAATAAAATTATTCTTGGGGCATTAATCAGCATCTCCGCTTTGTCCTGCAGGAAATCAGAAGTACCGGTTGGAGTAACTGCTCCTGAAATTACTTCAGCAAAAATTAATCAATTTCCTGTGCTGAGCGCATGGAATGGACTGTCAAACTGGAATGCCAGGCAAACTGGTCAGGAAACAGTCAATAGCGGTATTATTACTGATGCGGCTATTTCAGTTGATGTGCTTTCCAATGGTATTGTATTGGTATATGCCAAACAACAGAACCATGTCAATCAATTGCCATTCAGGTCAGGTCAACTCTCATTGAGTTATTCAGTGATGCCGGGTGCAATTAGTATTGTAGCGGAAGGAAACAGCTCTGCTATTCAGGGAATACTGCTCTCATATATTATTTTGTCTGGCGAACAGCTTGCTTCCCTGGAAGCAAAACAGTTTAGCCGGGCTGGTTTATTGAATCTTTCTTATGATGAGGTAGCTGCTATTATAGTTCAGTGATAGAAAAAAATCAAAAAACCTAAACAAGCACCTGCTTGTTTAGGTTTTTTCTATATACTCTTGGCTGGAATCATAATGTAGCCTCGACAGGGCTAAATAATTTATTGAGAATCAGTTTTTCTAAGAAAACCGTAAACGAATCAGTAAACTGGCTTTTTGGGTATTCAATCGGGTCAAATACTCTAAAGTAAAAATACACTTCTTTCCATGTAATACACATTTACTATGAATAATTCAAATAATCGGGTTTGCCCGGAGTCAAATATGGCTAAAATTTATATTTTGTTCATCACCTGCTCAACCATTCTGTCGCATCTGGTAAGATGAAAATGCAGAATATCTTCTTTTTTATAATAATTAGCCAACAATTCTCTTAACATCGCCTTAGCCCTGTTCAACCTCACTTTTACATTTACTTCACTTATTGCAAGGCATTGCTGTGTTTCTGCAACATTCATATTTTCAATTTCTCGCATAATAAATACGGTTCTGTATATTTCGGGTAATTTACGGATAGCATCATCCAATATGGTCTTCAGTTCTGCATTGAGAACTTTCGTAACAGGGGTTTGATTTTCACCGGCCTGCAAGTGTTGTATTTCATTTTCCATATTGTCATCATTCATAATGAAAGTCTTTCCTCTCTTTTTTAAACGTAACAAGCATTCATTAATCAGTATCCTTGTAAGCCAGGTAGAAAAACTTGCTCTAAACGCAAACTTTCCAAGGTTTTCATAAGCGTTTATATAAGCCACCTGCATCACATCCTCTACTTCGGCATCATCATTAAGGATAGACATACCTACCCTGTAAAGTCGTTGGTTATACCTGCGCACTATAACAGCGTAGAGATTTTTCTCCCCCTGTAATATTCTGTTTATCACCTCAATGTCTGAAGTGTCAGTTGTTTTAATTATTTCCTCTCGATTCATATTGACTATTGATTAGAGTGTAGCCTACAGATAAGGTTACAAAGGTACATTTATTTTTATTTTGTAACTATTTTATCAGTTTTTACTCTAATGGGTAAACAGATTTATCTAATGAAAAACCACAGTCATGGAAAAGGAATGTTTACGATTGTTACATTAAAACACAAAGAAGTAAAGAATATCCAAATAAAACTAAAAGTCGCATTAGCATTTCTACTTATTGGGCATCTGACATTTGGACAAAACAACGTCCGAAAAATAGATAGTTTACTTAACTCACTTTACTCACAGGAAAAGATAAATGGCAACTTTTTAATAGCTGAAAAAGGGGAGATTATATACAATCATAGTTTTGGCTACATAAATGAAACAACCAAAAAAGAGTTGAATGAAAATTCAATTTTTGAACTCGCCTCCTGCTCAAAGAAATTTACTGCAATGGGTATAATAATTCTAAAAGAACAAAAGAAATTAAATTTAGATGATAAAATCACAAAGTACATTCCCGAGCTTTCAAATTATGGAAATATTACAATCAAAAACCTATTGCATCACACAGGTGGCCTGCCGGATTACATGCAAATTATGGATACTGTTTGGGACAAGAACAAGATTGCCACCAATAAAGATATCATTGATATATTTAGAAAATATCAACCAAAAGTATTGTTTGAGCCAAATACCAGGCATGAATACAGCAATACAGGATATGCCTTGCTCGCCACTATAGTTGAAAGGGCTTCAAAACAAACTTATGCAGATTTTTTAAGGAAATCCATTTTTATACCATTAAAAATGAAGAGGACTTTTGTGTACAACAGAAGACTATCGCCAAAGAAAATTAATAATTATGCGTTGGGATACCTTTACATAAAAAGTAAAGGCCAGTATGTTTTACCTGATGATTATGATAAAACTAAAATGGTAATTTGGCTGGACGGAGTAGTCGGGGACGGTACTGTTAATTCTACAATTATTGACCTGTTGAAATGGGATAGAGCTTTATACACGACTAAGTTGGTATCAAAAGAAAGCATAGCAGAAATATTCAGTAATGGGGTATTGAATGATGGGGCATTAGCCAAACACGGATTTGGCTGGAGAATACTCGAAACAAAAGAGTACGGTAAAATAGCAAGACATAGTGGCGGATGGCCAGGCTATATGACTTATATTGAAAGAGATATGGACAATGATAAGACCATTATAATTTTGCAGAACCATTATAACGTAACTATGTCTTCTGACGAAATAAGAAATATTTTATACGGAATGGAATTGAAGAAATAAAAATACTCCTAATTGCAAAGCGTTGACAATATCGAAACAGGCTGACTGATTTTGCTTCTCTTTTTATGGTAAATCTAAAGCTAACATTTTTAATTCCTTTTATAAAATAAGAGTGACATGAACATATTTATTCTGGATGATTACCAGGGTGCGACAAAAGAACTTGAATGCCTAAGTATATTAGATGGCCATAGCATTACAGTTCTTAATCACATTTCGGGGCAAGCAAAAGAGTTGAACGATGCTGAGGTGTTAGTATTGATAAGAGAAAGAACAAAAATTACTGAAGCATTTCTTTCCTCATTACCAAACTTAAAACTGATTAGCCAAACAGGCAAAATATCCAATCACCTTGACCTGGAAGCCTGTACAAGATATGGAGTTGCAGTTGCTGAGGGAGTTGGCTCTCCCATTGCACCGGCAGAGTTAGCATGGAGTTTAATTTTAAATGGAAAAAGACAATTGCCCCAGGCTATTGCTGCAATGAAAGATGGACGTTGGCAGACCAACATTGGCAAAGCCTTATATGGACAAACCATTGGTATTTGGGGTTATGGTAAAATAGGAAGGCGCATTGCCAATTATGCCAAAGCCTTTGAAATGAAAGTAATGATTTGGGGAAGCGAAAATTCACAAAGAAATGCACAAAAAGATGGGCACCTTGTTGCCCAGTCAAAAGAAAATTTCTTTGCAACAGCAGATATTATTTCATTGCATTTACGACTTGTGGATAGTACCAGGCATATTGTAAAAGCTACTGACCTTGCCCTGATGAAATCAGATGCAATGTTAGTGAATATCAGCAGGGCAGAACTTATAGAAGAAAATGCGTTGGTAAATGCCCTTAAAAAAGGGAGACCAGGCTTTGCCGCTTTGGATGTTTATGAGGATGAGCCTGTTTATAATAAAAATCATCCGTTATTAAAAATGCCAAATGTTATTTGTACCCCTCATTTAGGATATGTAGAACAAGCTGGCTTTGAGCTATACTTTTCTAATGCATTTGAAAATACAATTTCTTTTTTAAAAGGCACACCGGTAAATATTGCCAACCCCGAAGTATTGGATAAACTCTCTAAACCTATTATGAAATAAAGTCCAACATTCTTATACCATGGAGCACCTGTTAATCTATTCAACTTCCTTTTGACAAATACTCATAATTGTTTCATCTGATTTAAATTATTGCGGCTGCAAAATTTCCTAGCTATGCTTTTGGCAGTGGCTACTATATAGAATTACTGTTGAATAATGATTATATACCTCAGTAGTCTTTTTTTGTAACCTTTTTACCTGTTCTTTCTCTAATCAATAGAATGCTGTAAACGGCATATCAGCATAAATAATAAAGAAAATCATAATGGAAAATGTAAATCAAAGTAATCAACAGGTACAACAAGTTTTAAAATATACTTATAGTCTTGTTCCCATTGTTGCAGGATTAGATAAGTTTACCAACCGGTTGACTAATTGGAATGATTATCTGAGTGAATCTGTAACCAATATGTTGCCATTCAGTGCAGTAACATTTTTGTCGGTTGTTGGCATCATGGAAATTGCTGCAGGCCTGCTGGTATTATTGCGGCCAAAAATCGGTGCCTGGGTTGTAATGACATGGCTTATACTCATTGCATTCATTCTCGCTTTAAGTGGCCGCTACTTTGATGTGGCCGTAAGGGATTTAGTAATGGCAGTTGGGGCATTTGCTTTAAGAAAACTTTTGGAAGTATTTACTCATAAAAAGCTAACACAACGGGCCATAACCTGCTAGCAGGTAGCTCCGGAGTAAAAAATGATTAACTAATTAATTCTAATTATATAAAGCATGAACCACAATGGATCGGCGATTAAGATGCCAGAAAATAAACTTTACCTGGAAGATGTGATTGGCGAACAGCATATTTCCACCTCTTATGATACGCCTTTAAGAGCCGATGCGTTTACCCTGTCAAACGAAGAGAAAATAAAAATTATCTCCGGGCATTTCAAGGAAATAATGAATACGCTGGGATTGGATTTGAGTGATGACAGCCTAAGAGGAACACCGGGCCGGGTGGCTAAAATGTTTGTAAAGGAAATATTTAGCGGCCTCAATCCAAATAACAAGCCGGCAATAACATTGTTCGAAAATAAGTACAAGTACAACCAGATGCTGGTGGAAAAAAACATAACCCTATACTCAAACTGCGAACATCACTTTGTTCCAATTATTGGTAAGGTATATGTCGCTTACATTTCTTCGGGAAAAGTGATTGGCTTGTCAAAGATAAACCGCATAGTTCAGTATTATGCCCGCCGCCCCCAGGTGCAGGAAAGGCTGACCATTCAAATAGCTAATGAACTGAAGGCGATATTAAGCACACAGGATGTGGCAGTACTTGTGGATGCTACCCATCTATGTGTTTCTTCAAGAGGAGTACAAGATACACAAAGTAGTACCATCACTTCCTCCTATAGCGGACGTTTTAACAGAGAAGAAACAAAAAGTGAATTCCTTGCTTATATAAAATAGGATAGGTAAAAAACCTCTTCACTCTGATCGTAGAAATGAAATTGTGATAGACATTTAAACAGGAAATAAACAGATGGAATCAAACATAGTAAAAGTTATAGCAGTTGATAAAGTTACACATGATGTATTAAAAATCACAACAGAGAAACCGGCAGGGTACAGCTACACTCCCGGGCAAGCATCAGAAGTTGCTATCAATAAAGAATACTGGAATAAAGAAAAAAGACCTTTCACCTTTACCAGTTTGCCTACAGACAATTACCTGGAATTTATCATTAAAACATATCCTTCGCATAATGCCGTTACTAATGAGTTGCTAAAATTAATTCCCAATGATGAATTGATAATTCATGATAGCTGGGGAGCCATCACTTATAAAGGGCCGGGGTTATTTATTGCCGGTGGAGCTGGTGTCACTCCTTTTATATCCATCTTCAGGCAATTGGCTAAAGAAAATATGCTTAGTGGCAACAGGTTGATATTTGCCAACAAAACAAAGGAAGACATTATACTGGAGGAGGAACTGAAAGATTTGTTAGGGGAAGAATTTATCAGCATTCTTTCACATGAACCTTTAGCAGGTCACAGGAATGGCTTTATTACTCAAGAAATACTAAAAGAAATGCTTCCGAATTACAATGAGAACCTCTATGTGTGTGGCCCGCCGCCAATGATGGATACAGTTAGGCAAAGCCTGGCTAACCTCGGAGTATCAGATAAATCTGTTATAGTAGAATTATAGAAATAACAGGAACCAAAAAAGTGGTAAATAAGGGTGAGGAGACATTGCAGGCATATATCTGTTACAGACATTAAAACGGGATCAGAAAAATAAAAGATAGCAGCTTCTCTGTAACCTTTCTCCTCCTGGTTACTCTAATCGTTATTCAGTACATATAAATACATAAAAATGAAAAAAAAAAATTCGTTAGGCATCATAACAGCGGCCGCCATTACCGGCTTATTGTTGTTCTCTATTCCGGCTATTGCCCAGCAATCTCTCAAACTATCCGACCCTGAAGTGGCTTCGGTTGCAGTTACCGCCAATCAGATTGATATTGACTATGCACAGATTGCATTGACAAATTCAAAAAATGAAGATGTGTTGAATTTTGCAAAGACAATGACCAATGACCATAAAGCGGTTATTGCTCAGGCAGTAGCCCTGGTAACAAAGCTAAAGGTTACACCACAAACTAACAGCCTCACTAAAAAGTTGTTAGCTGATGCTGAAAAAACAAAAAAAGAACTACGTACCAAAAAAGGGAAAGCATTTGACAAAGCCTATATTAATAATGAAGTGGCTTACCATAAAGCTGTTATTTCAGTAGTAGAAACAATACTCATTCCAGAGACAGATAATGCAGAGGTAAAGGCATTATTGCAGAATGTAATACCGGCATTAAAAACACATCTTTCACATGCAGAAATGTTGCAGAAAATGATTACTAAATGAAAAACCTGATTAGTTTATTTATAGGAGTTGATTGCTTTTTCTTCGCATTAATAATGCTGGTTAGTTGTTCAAGCCCATCAGGTGAAAAAACAGTTAAACAAGGCTCGGTGATTGAAAGAGCACCACAAACTCACACTGTTGAAATAAGCCAAATGGTTTTTTTGCCTGCAGAAATTATAGTGAAGAAAGGAGATAAAGTGACTTTTATAAATCATGACCTTGTTGCTCATGATATAACAGAAGAATCTTCAAAAGCATGGACTTCTTCTCCCTTGCAATCACAACAAAGCTGGACACTGGAGGTTACTGCATCTTCAGATTATTATTGCAGTCTGCACCCGGTAATGAAAGGGAAAATAATTGTTGAATAATGTTTTGTGAGGGTGATGGTTATGTTATTGTAGGTTGGTTTTGGTAAGGTAGAATAAACGTCTCGTTTCTTCCGGGACGTTTATCTTTTAATTTGAATTTCATCCCTAATTCTGACACAGTTGATTTAATAAATTCTTTACTCCTGCAAACGAGAATAGTAATATTTTCTGTCTGGTGAAAAAACAAAATTTTCCTGATTTTGATTGTAACCTTTCTGTCATTAAAATCTCTAATAGAGGGATAGACCGAGATAACAAAGGCTAACCTGTATAATCAAAATATTACTTAAACAATACCATTATGAGATACAAAAAACAGATAATAGTACTACTGATGTCTTTAGTAGTTATCGGCTTTTCACAATGTAAAAAAGACAGGAATAATAACCCTAACCCTCCCGATCCTACATTAGTCAATGAAGGGAAAAATATTTTCCGTTTTGATACTTTCGGTGACGAGGAATTTTGGAGCAACCTGCTGCATATTGATAAAGCAATTGCGGGAGCAGCGAATGGTGGATATGGTGGCGGGGTAAGCCCACGTACAGCACTGGCAGTGGGCTTAAAAGTAGATGCAGAAGTATTGCCTGCTAATGTAGTGGCAGGCATTCAATCCGGTGCAGTTGACCTGGATGACCCGGCTACTACACTTGCCCTTTTACAATTGAATTCAGTTGTGGGAGTCAAGGGTACATTTAATGAAAATGGTTCTTTAAAATCAATCGGCATTACATGTGCTGTCTGTCATTCAACAGTAGATGATTCATTTGCACCTGGTATTGGTAAAAGATTAGATGGATGGCCTAATAGGGATCTGAATGTAGGAGCTATTATTTCATTAACAGACAATGCACAGCCTATTGCAAATATGTTGCATGTTGATGAGGCAACGCTGCGTACAGTTCTTGGTATGTGGGGCCCGGGTAAATTTGGAGCAACACTATTTATGGATGGAAAAGCACTTCAGCCAAACGGAGCCGTTGCCGCCAATCTTATTCCTGCTGCATTTGGATTAAAAGATGTTGCACTTACCACTTATACCGGTTGGGGCGATATCAGCTACTGGAATGCATTTGTGGGTAACCTGGAAATGCATGGTAAGGGAAATTTCTCAGACCCACGATTGAATGACCCGATTAAATATCCGATTGCAGTTGAAAATGGTTTTTTTAATGTAATCAATACACCAGACCTTATTACTTCTAAACTGCCTGCATTAAAGGCGTATCAACATTCTATAGATGCACCTAAGCCGCCAGCTGGTAGTTTTGATGTAGCAGCTGCAGGCCGTGGTAAAGGATTATTTATGAATAAAGCACAATGTGCTTCCTGCCACTCTCCGCAGTTATATAAAAATGCAGCAACGATTTTGCATACCCCCGCAGAAATAGGTATTGATGATTTTGAAGCAAACCGTTCTCCAACTGGTAAGTACCGTACACCCCCATTGGAAGGGCTATTTGCCAGAGCAAAAGGTGGCTTTTATCATGATGGCAGGTTTGCAACAATCCCTGATGTGATTAATCATTATAATACGCATAAGAATTTGAATTTAACTTCAGCGGAAAAACAAGACCTGGCGGAGTATCTTAAATCGCTTTGATATTGACTTGTATTTGCTCAAAAAAGGGAATAAGATTTCTCCTTATGAAGGACTCTTATCCCTTTTTTGCTTAGACCATAACTTACAGGAAAGAATTGAAGCCTTCTGATTTTAAGCATTAAAATCAAAAATAGTATGCTGATGCAAGAACAATTACTGTTACTTATCAGAAAATGCCGGTTGAACCAGGAAGAGGCTCAGGAGTTGATGTATGATTCTTTTTTTGATTTTGCAAAAAACATTAGTGCTGATTATAGTAGCGATACGGTTGAACAGCTTGAAATAATTAACCTGGGATTCAGGAAAGCATTTAAATACATTCATCATTTTAATACTGATAGCAGCAACTTGACAGAAGATTTACAGAAATGGATAAGAAAAATGATGATTTATGCAGCAGTTGGATACTTCAGAAATAATTTTAAGCTATCCTTTTTTTTAAATTTTGACTTTTCGCAAATGAGCAACAACGTTAATAATGGGAAAAACAATATCAGGTATTCAGTACAAAATATTAAAACGGCAATTTCGCAATTGCCTGCTTCAGGTAAGGTTGTAATTAACCTCACAACAATACAAGGCTTTAATGAACAGGAACTGGCTCAATGCCTGGAAATTTCTCTTGAAAGAGCTCAATCACTCCTTTTTGATGCAACCAACAGGTTTAATGAATTGTTGTTAGCAGATACAGAAATAGCATTCAGCACCTGTGATTGCAGTAACAAGAAAGAGTTGGCCGAAATAGTATAATTGATATGGGTGGAAAATATAACCTGATCTGTAACTTCTGTGCAACTCCTGGACTTTAATAAAAAAATGTTTAAATATTTTAAAGGATGAAAAAAGTATGGTGGAAAATAGTTTGTGTTTTTTTACTGGTTTACACTTTTGTAGCGGGGTTGCTCGGCAATGTACCTGACTTGCCACAGCTACAAGAAACTATCCGTAATCTTTATTTTCATGTATGTATGTGGTTTGCAATGATGATCTTTTTTATCGTGTCTGTCGTGTATGCTGTGAAATTTTTAAGAACCCCCAGTTTGAAATATGATATTTATTCCCGGCAATTTGCAGTGGCAGGAATTGTATTTGGAGTTTTAGGATATGCTACCGGTATTATGTGGATGAGTTATACGTGGGCCGACCCCAACAATGCATCTTTTGTTTCCTATCGTTCTGTAGCAAGAGAACCTAAATTGATAGGGACGGCCATTGCTTTATTAATATACCTGGCCTACCTTATACTAAGAGATTCTATACAGGATTATGATAAGAAAGCAAGAATAAGTGCGGTATATAATATCCTGGCTTTTGCACTTTTATTTCCCACTATCTGGATATTGCCAAGGCTATTGCCCAGCCTGCATCCCGGCAGAGAAGGAAACCCCGCTTTAAATACCAATGATGTGGATGCAAGAATGGGAATTGTTTTTTACCCGGCTATCATTGGGTGGACATTGCTGGGGCTTTGGATTACCACTTTAAAAATTAGAATTGTATTACTGGCAGAACGAAAATTGATTAATGATTAGTTATGAAGAAAATTACATGCACAATCCTTTTTATTATTTGCATAATGGCGGTGCAGGCACAGAATAACGCTACGCAGAAACCGGCAATGGATAATATAATGAGGAGCAACGGGAGAATTTTTGTAGTGGTGGCTGTAATGCTGATTATCCTGGCAGGTCTCATCATATACCTCCTACGAATTGAAAAAAAAATAAACCGGGTTGAAAAGGAAATCGGTTGAACTGATTACCACAGCCGTTAAAAAATATCAGCATGAAAAAATTACATATCCTTTTACTGTTGTGCGTTGCAATCGCAATTTCTGTGCTTATCAGTTTTTTGGGCACACTTACTACTTATGATACTGTGCAAACAGCCAGAGACAAACCAGGGAAATTCATACATCTCGTTGCCCGGCTCGACCACACAAAACCTGTGGAGTATGACGCAGTAAATAATCCCAATTACTTAAGTTTTACAGCCATTGATTCTCTTGGCGATTCAGTAAGGGTAGTTTACAGAAATGCAAAACCAGATAACCTCGAAATCAGCGACCGCCTGGTTTTAAAAGGAGCCATTAAAGATGATTACTTTGATTGCCGGGAGATATTAATGAAGTGCCCTTCAAAATATAAGGACGATATTAAAGCGGTAGAGAAAAGCTTACCCAGTGCCGGGATAAATAAACGGGAAGCAGATAATTCATCCGCCATAAAAAAAATATAAAATGGATTACATAGGAGAAAATCTGTTGCCCGGCAAGCTGGGCAATTTTTTTATCATATTATCTTTAGTGGCCTCTTTAATGGCAACGATTGCTTATTTCTTAAGCACAAAAAAATCTATCGCAAATGAAGAAAACAGATGGATAAAGCTTGCCCGTATTGCCTTTCTTACTGAGGTGGTTTCTGTGCTGGCAGTCTTTGGCATTTTATTTTATATAATCAGCAATCATCTGTTTGAGTACAAATATGCCTGGCAGCATAGCAGCCTTTCGCTTGAAGCAAAATATTTATTGGCCTGTTTTTGGGAAGGACAGGAAGGCAGTTTTCTATTATGGAGTGTGTGGCATTGTGTTTTAGGGTTGATAATAATTAAAAAAGCAAAATACTGGGAAGCCCCGGTTATGACAGTGCTGAGCTTTGCACAGTTTTGCCTGGCCACGATGATTGCGGGCATTTATATTTTTGGGCATAAGGTTGGTTCCAATCCATTTGTATTGTTGCGAAATGAAATGGAAGCCCCGATATTTTTAAACCCAGATTATCTTTCTTTTATTAAGGATGGAAATGATTTGAATCCATTGCTGCAGAATTATTGGATGGTAATACATCCACCTGTTTTGTTTATGGGTTTTGCTTCTGTTATAATTCCTTTTGCTTATGCAATAGCAGGTTTGTACACTAAGCGATACAAGGAATGGATAAAGCCAGCTTTACCATGGGCACTGTTTTCGGCAGCCGTACTGGGTGGGGGTCTTATGATGGGCGCCATGTGGGCTTATGAGTCATTAACGTTTGGCGGATACTGGGCATGGGACCCGGTAGAAAATGCATCATTGGTTCCCTGGCTCATCCTGGTTTCGGGTATTCACACCATGCTTATCTATCAACATACGGGTCGTTCTTTGCGTTCCACATTTTTATTTACCATTCTTTCATTCCTGCTCATTTTATATTCTACCTTTTTAACCCGCAGTGGGATATTGGGCGATTCATCCGTTCATGCATTTACAGACCTGGGTATGAATTTTCAGTTACTGCTTTTCTTATTGCTGTTTGTAATACCGGCAGCAATTCTTTTCATGTATCATTTTAAAAAGATACCACATATTGCAAAAGAAGAAGAAGCCACTTCCCGTGAGTTCTGGATGTTTATTGGCTCGTTGGTTCTGCTAATATCAGCCGTGTCTATCATTATAATGACTTCCATTCCTGTAGTAAATAAAATTGCCAGTCTTTTTGCAGGGCAAGATAAAGCATTGTTTAAACCATTGGCTATTGGCGAAAATTCTGAGCACAGTTATAACCAGATACAGATTTTTGTGGCCATTAGCATTGGTTTGCTAACAGGGTTTACCCAATATCTTAAATATAAAAAAACAGGTATAAAATATTTTTTAAAAAAAGCAGGATGGCCCATTCTTGGTTCCCTATTTATTGGCGCCCTGATACTTTTTTTTGGAGATATAAATTATGACAAACAGGGCCTTGGATTTTTAATGCTTATTTGCACGGCTATTGTATGTAGTGTGTATGCAATCTTAGCCAATTTGTCTTATGTCTGGATTGGCTTAAAAGGTAATTTAAAATCATCAGGGGCATCTGTAGCACATACAGGTTTTGGATTGGTGCTGCTGGGCATCCTCATCTCAGCATCAAAAAAAGAAATACTCTCTATTAATACCAGCAGCATATCTGCTCCAATGGGCGAAGGAAGTACAGAAAAACCCGGCGAGAATCTAACACTGTTAAAAGGAGCCAGAACAAGTATGGATAATTATTGGGTTACCTATAAAACTGACTCCGCTCATCCCCAAAAACCACTGTGGTACTATAAGATACAATTTGAGAAAAAAGATGGAGAAGAAAAGTTTACGCTTACACCCAATGCGTTTGTAAATTATAAAGGGGTTGAAGGGTTGATGTCTAATCCCGATGCTAAACATTATTGGAATCATGATGTATTTACCTACATCACTTCCCTGCCAGACCCTGAAAAAACTAAAGACACAAGTCAGTACGAGGCAAAACAAATGAAAAAAGGAGATACCGTTTTATATAATGGCGGTTCATTTATATTGGAGAGGTTGTTAACAAAAAACAATGTACAAACTGCAGGACTTGAGGCCGGAGACATAGCTTCTATTGTAACTATAAAAGTTTTATCAAAAAATAATGCTGCTTATACAGCCGAACCCATTCTTATCAGCAGGAACAATCAATCTTACCTGCTGCCCGATACAGTAAGTGAGGAAAGGCTTATTTTTCAATTGAGAAATGTAAAAGGAGAAAATATTGAGGTGGGTGTTAAACAATCAAATGTAATAGTAGAATATGTAACCTTAAAAGTGTACAAATTTCCTTTTATTAATTTACTATGGATAGGCGTTTTTATTACTGTTATTGGTTTTCTGATGAGCATGGCCAGGCGAATAAGAATGGGTAGGATGAAGATGGCTGAGCAAAAGTACAATCGTGAAATAAACGAATCAAAAGATGATAGGTTCATTTTGTAATTTTTTGAGAACCGTAATGAATTAAAAATATTTCAATCACTTCCTTATCCTCGTGGCCGAAAAAAGATTGCAGCAAATTATATTCATTATCAAAAATGATAAAGGAGGGAGTGCCTGATAACTGGTTTAAGGTAAATGTTTCAGCAATAAATGGAAGGCTGCTGTAATAGGTCTTCACACTATTCAACATGGTTAGTTTCTCTTCGGCTGATAGTAGGGCAAAGTTGCGGTTCTTGTTACAGATAGCCTGCACATTTTCATTTGTTAAAAATTCGTTTGCTGGTCTTAGTGCATCAAAGGCAACAGGAAATAATATTTTGTGAGGATATACTTCTTCGCTAATTGAATTATAATATTTTTTAGTTTCACCTGTTAATATATTCTCCTGTAACAGCAACCGGGTATTAGCTTCCGTATTCAATTCAAAATCTTCAAAGACAGTGGATACGCTGATAAAACCAATTTCATTTTCATACTTCTTAAACAATTCATTCATTAATGGAATACCATAAACGAAACAGCCGGGGCAATTAACCTGGAATACAAAAGCAATATTTATTTTCTTTAGTTGAAAATTACCCTGCAGCGGTTTTTGTGTATGTAAATAAAATAGTGGCATTCTTTTTAAGTGAGAAGGTTCTGAATATCTTCTGTTGTTTTTCCCTGAAAATTAGCAAAGCGATGTTCTTTATAATGTGCCCGAATGTAGAATATCAAATCCCGCCTTGAAGGGTTTGGGGACAGAGCAGCCGGTATCTCATCCATTTCAAGTATATAATATCCTTTTGTGTTGATGGCTTCTTTCATTTCAGTAGTTGGTTCTTCTATATGGCAAAAACGGCACTCTTCAATATTCAGCCTGCTTTCGGCTTCTCCATTTTTTACCAGGTATGCTTTTCCATAGCCATAAATCACTTGCTCATCTTTAATGCTATCTGGTACTATAATATCAAAGTGCATTACATTGCCATCCTTCTTTTTTACGTAAGTGTCCCAAACTGCTGCTTGCATATTTTTAAATTTTAAGTAATATATTTTTATTTCCTATCCGGATGCTGCAATATCAATGAATCATCGCTATTCATCCTTCATTATTCAGCATTCGGAATAATCGGATAAAAAAATTCCATTAACGGCTACAATAGTTGATAAATTAATTTTTAATCCACTTTGCAATTTCAGGTAGGGTACACTATCGTTCATCACTACTTCACTTATTATACTTTCTGCCCTTACCAGCCCATTGCAATCCAGCAGCATAGCCGCTTTTGTGTTAACTTTTTGCAATTGCAGCAGCAAATCCAAAAAAGTTTGCCCGGTTTTTAATGTTGTGCGATTATCCATGATGATTATATTTTAAACATATTTCAATTTATTATTTAGCTCAAAAAGCCGGGAAGAAATTTTAGTAATTAAAGAAGCTGCTGAACCAAAATACTTTTCACATCCAAATTATTCTTTTACCCTTAAAAAAAACAGGCCAACAGTTAATATTCTGCTTCAGAAATATTAATTGTTGCTTCATGCAAGTCTTCAGTAATCAATATCTGGCAGGCCAACCGAACATTTAACCCAGATAGGCCTGCTTTTTGAATGGTTGCCTTCTCGTTTCTTTCCAGGAAATTGACATTGCCCTTTAATCCAGAAATTTTTACAAGGCAGGTTGCACAACGGCCCATGCCTCCACACTCACCAAAATTCTCCAGTTAAATACTATTGTTAAGCAACTGCATCAAATTCCTGTATTCGGCCCGGTAAGTTTTTATTTCGTGTATTTTTTCTCCATTAATAATTTTTATATTGATGGTATCTTTTAAAGTGGTCATAATTGTAAAATGGGTTCTATCTAAACTACTGTTGTTCATTATTGCTTTAGCCAAAATTCATCGTGATAATTATCCGCCTTTGGCGTAACATGCATTTCTTTTAACTGTGCGCCAATCTCCTCAAGTTTTTCAACTGGTAGCACAGATTCTAAGAAAGGGAAAAGCATCCGTTCTTCAAATCTTATATGCTCATCTACCAATGAGGCAAGTGAGGCATACGCTTTTTCATCTTCATTTCTAAAGGTTCTAAGAGTTGTAATAATACTTTTTATTGCTGCATGCTGGTTAAATCCATCCTCACAAAGTTTGTTTTGCACCTGGTTGAACAACAAGGTTTCTTCTTCTTTAAAATGTTGTTCTAAATGAAATTCCCAGAAGTAAAGTATGTATTTCCTTATTCTGTCTGATTCAGTTTTAGCTTTAAGGCCCTGCCGTATTTTCCAACAAAACAGCAAACCAAAATGGTGGTCTCTTGAAAGCGGGATTATATTTTCATTTCTTTTGATGGGTTTGTCTGTCATGATAATTATTTTAAGTTGTAAGCAATGGCAGCAACAACAAAAGTCTTTACTTCATTTGCTCTGCTACGGTTTTATCAGGCAAGGGTTGCTTCCATTTCAACCGACTTAGGAAAAAGAATATTGTTTTCAAGATGAATATGCAGGTGCAAATCATCTTCAAATTCCTGAAGAAGGGCATAGGTAACTCTATACGTATTACAGACATCAGGCGGCGGTATATAATTTCCGCTCAACTCTTTTATCATTCTAAAACGTTGGCCTTCGGTATCATGTTCCTGCATCATCATAGTAATAGGGTTTTGTACCGAACCAAAAGGTGCTGAAAAGCCTTGAGCATTTTCTTTTTGTGTCATTACCATTTTCATGATAAACGGAAAAAGTACCTGCTCTTCTTTTTTCATGTGTGAGCTAAGCTCTACAGCACAACCGCTGAATAATGATTCTATTTCTATCAACTCAGGATGTTTTTCGCCATGAACCCTGCATATCTTATCAAGATACTCTTTCAATACGGGAATCTGTTTTGTTACATAACGATGATGTTTTTTTTCAATATAACTAACTAATAAATCCAGCGGCCAGGAAGCAAAGTCGCTCACCACATTTTCTTTGTTACCAGGTTTCTCCACCACAAACAGGAGTTCATTCTTTACTGCATCAATAGTAGCAGCATTATTATGACAGGCTTGTTCAATAGACCGGTTGCCATTACAGCAAAAGTCAATTTCATATTTCTTAAATACGGCAGCAGTGCGGTAATTTTCTGCCACCATTTCTCCAATTGTTTTCTCCTGTAAATCTTCCATGTGAATTTTATTTTTAAAAGATTATAAAATCGGGGTGGCTGAATTGTTTTTGTAATACTCGATTTTGGAAAGAAACATTACCGCCATTTTATCTCCCCGCCATTTCGCTTCATCGGCTTTTGTCCCTGAAAAATGATGGTTGATAGTTGAATGCCAAAGCTCAAGCCAGGTATCAAAATGTTGTTGGTTTACCTGTAGTTTGGCATGTGGTACAAAAGGGCTTCCAAAATAAGTATGTTCTTCCAATAATGCTGTTTGCCAAAAGCGGTACATTTTTTCCAAGTGTACCGGCCATCGGTCTTGTATTATTCCGTTGAATATTGGCCCCAGTAATTCATTTGTTCTAATCTTATCGTAAAAACTATTCACTAACAATTTTACATCATCTATGGTAAGTATATCTTGTTTCATTACTATTATGGTTTCAATGATAAATAAGTGAACAGATAATATAAAGCCCACCCTGCAAAACCAATAATGAGTATCCATACCCAGGAAGGAATACTTTTAGGCGTTTCACTTCCTTCAATTAGAAATATTTTTTGGTCGCCTTTGCCATAGGCATTAATCATTAATGGAAGCACCCCATCTACAACGGCATTTTCCTTGATGCCTTCCACATCAATGGCAGGGCCGTTTCTTACTTCAAACGGTATCAGCCTTATCCCTTCTTTACCGGTAGGGTCTTTACTTACAATTTTCAAAGTATGTTTTCCGTCACTAAGCTTTCGGGTATCCAACTCAAAATTTACCGGGGAAATGAAGGCAGCAATGGGTTGTACCTCATCATCTATAAAAACAATTATTTTGCTTTTATCTTTCATTTTATTCATTGTTTAATATCAAATGTTTGATATGAGTATCTGATTTTTCGCCGGGCTTCACCAACCATTTTATTGAATAGAATAGTGTAACCAACACAATTACGGCTGTTATAGAAATAATAAGATAATCCCACTTGCTTTGTGGGCCTGCACCATGTGTAATGCCCTGCAATATTTTGGGTTGTTGTTTTTCACAAACCGGGCAAGCTATAGTGGGCAGACTTATAAAAAGTATGGCCATGATTGCTAAATATTTTTTCATGAGCATTTCTATTTAAAATATTTTGTGTACCAATTATTGAGCTTTTAATTTTACAAAATCTATAATCTTCCTTATTTCTTCTTCCGTTACTTTTTTTGCATTGTTGCCCCATGATGTTCTTTCATGGTTAATAATGGCTGTTACTTCTGCGGCACTCAAATTGGCGTTTGTACCCACTCCAGCCATCACGCCAAAATCAGGACGGGCATCGTAGCCATTCATGATGATATCTACATACAATTCCAGGTTGTCGCCAGTTACAATGGGGCTTCCTTTTAATGGAGGAAAAGCACCCGGTAATCCTTCTCCATTTGCCTGGTGGCAACTTTGGCAATTGGCAATATATAGTGCCGTACCATCCAGCTCTTTTGTTTGTGCACCCGTACCTGTTGCTGCTAATTTTCTTTTGTATAAAAATTCAGGGGATGGAGTACCAACTGGGAGTTTGGCTTGTTTTAACGATTGTAAGTAAGCTATTAAATTAAGTGCATCCTGTGTAGCAACAATTTTTCCTTCTCTTCCATTCAAATATTCCTTGGGAACATTTACAATTACATCATTTTTTGAAGGCTCTTTTTTAAAAGCAAACAACCAGGGATAGGCCGGCATGATGGATTCTTTTACTACAATTCTTGGATTAAATAAATGCACCAGGTTCCAATCTTTACTGGGTTGCCTGTTGCCAATATCGGTAAGGTCGGGGCCGGTACGTTCAGTACCCATTAGTGTAGCCGTGTTGCGCCACAGGTCGGTACGTCTTGTGGCCGCATAATCAGCGGCTATACCTGGCCTTGAGCCCCATATTTTATCCATATCTACATTACGCACCTGCTGTGTATGGCATGCAACACATCCGTTGGCGATATAAATATTTTTTCCCTTTACTGCTGCCGCACTCAACGGTTCAGCACCAGGAAGTATTTTATTATTCTTCTGATTATAAAGTGCAGGGAGGATAGCCACCAATATTGTTAACCCGACAAAGAGCACGAATGCTGCTCCGAATAACTTTTTATGATTGTTAAAAAACTCCATTTGTACTTTTCGATTAATGGTTAAACAATTATTTCGTTTGCCGATGCCTGTTGAGTCAATTTTTCCAACGCAACTTCTTTTATATCTATCGTTTCATTTTTGCTTATCATCTTATATAAATTGTAAGCAAAGAAAATATGCGATAGCCACATCAGGCTTCCACCAATTGCCCGCCACAACCAGTAAGGAGCCATCTGTACTACGGATTCAATAAATGGTTTCCCCTGTATCCACATTTGCCCTCTTAGTGTACTGCCAATCATCAATGGGATGGTATAAAACAACAAGCCAATTAATGCTAACCAAAAATGTGCACCAACTGTTATTTGCGGAGCTTCTCTTCCGGTAAGCCTTGGCAACACTGCATAGATGCCAGCCCATAAGAAAAAGCAAATAATGCCATACATGGTAAGATGCGAATGCGCCACTGTGAAATCAGTAAAATGCCAAATTAAATTGGTGGACCGAAATGCCTCTGCTGTACCTTGTAGCGAACCGGTAAAATAAAAGATAATGCCAACCAGGAAAAATGGTAGCGTATAACTTCCTGCAATTTTATGCCAGGCACCTTTAAACGTCATTACAAAATTGGTAGTACCTGCCACCACCGGTATTACCATACCTACACTGCCAACAATGGCAACCGTTTGCAACCACCATGGAATAGAACTAAAAACGAAATGGTGTGTGCCTATGAGGGTATAAAATAAAATTTGTGTCCAGAATGCCATTATGCCAAGGCTGTACGAATAAATCGGCCTGTTTAATTGTTGCGGGAGCATATAGTAAACGATACCCAATGTAAAAAGCATAAACCACATGCCCACACCCTGGTGCATGTAATAGCCTTGTATAATGGTTTCGCCCAGGCCATTTTGCCAGTTAGGAACATAAGCCACTACGGTTATGGTTATGGCAAACATGATGGCAGCAACAATGTACCAGTTTGAAATGTATATTTCTTTTGTTTTTCTTTTTGCAATAGTTTGAATAAAATTTACCAGGGTGAGTATAATACCTATGGCAAATAACAACATCACCGGCCAAATATATTCCCGGTATTCGCCGCCGCCATTATTAATACCAGCCATTAAAAAAATAGTTCCAAGAATAACAGCGGCATTAATCAAATAAAGTGTATACCATCCTCTTTTAATACTTGCCAGTGCATTATTACTTACCATAGGAACAATATAAAATCCCAATCCAAGCATTCCCAATGATGCCCATCCCCAGAATACTGCATTGGTATGAACAGGACGCAGACGGCCAAAACTTAACCAACTGAGCTGATCTGCATCAGGGGCAACGAATTTAATGCCGAGATACTCACCAACCGTGGTACCGAATAGCAACCAGAATGCAGCACATCCAAAATACCAGATGATAAGCTTAGATAATTGCGGGTCAATATTGGGCCGTTTTTGAGCTTTCTTTTTTCGTGCAACGAAATTGATATATCCTTCTGTTTCTATATTACTAACCAACCCTTTTTTATCTACCGGTTGTTGTTCACCCGATAATTCATGATGCGTAAGAGTATAATCCAGTGCCACTTTTCTTTTTTCTAATGCTTCAATTGCTTCTTCCTTTGTTAAGGTGGCCAGGTAGTTTGCAAACTGTTCAGCTTCTTCAAGAGCTTGCCTGTTGCGGTGCTTCCGAAGCATGTTGGATAATTTTACAATCATCAGCACAATAGCTGCCAGTATGGGAATCATAATAAGGGTAATGGTGATAATGATCCCACCCTCACTAAACAATCCTGATTTTGTACTACTGTCTTGTGCAAATAAGGAATGACCCGGAAATAATGTTGTAAGTAAAGTAAGAGCAACTATCAAAATTGATTTTATACTACCAGATTTTTTAGTGTTATTTTCTGCATTCTTTGCTCTATGCCTAACCTGTAATATTTTTTCAATCTGGTTGCTATTCATATTGTGGAGATATTCTTCAAACTGTTCTAATGTTTTCCCGCTTTTTTTTGATCTTATTTTTTCAACCATTGCTTTTGCTTTAAAAAAGAGAAACAAGGAAGCAACAACACAGGCCAATAGCACAAGCAATACTAATACAAGCATACCAGTTTGGTTTGAAGCAGGCGTAACGGTCTGCGATTTTTCCTGGGCAGATATTGCTAATGGAGAAAAGCAGCTAACAACTAACAGCCATTTTGCCCAATTTTTTCGAAAGCCAATTTTCATATAAAATAATTTAAGACCTTTTACTCTTTTACAATATAAAAAATTATCTTTTTAGATATTTTTCACCTAAATCCAGGGAGGTATTATAATCACCCAGGATAGCGGATTGCATCACAGTTTTGATTTTTTTTCTTACTACAACAAATTCATCATGTATGGGACAAGGTTTTTTTTCGGAGCAACTTTTTAACCCCAAACCGCAACCCGTAAATAATCTGTCGCCGTCCACAGCAGATACAATATCTGCCAGGCTTTGTTTTAGCCCAGCATTATCAAGAAAAAAACCTCCGGTGGGTCCTTTAGCAGACAATAGCAATCCTTTGCGGCTTAGTTCCTGCAATATTTTAGCGATAAATGGTTCTGGTGAATCTATTGCTTTGGCAATGTGCTTTACCCCAACTTTAGTATTACTCTTTGATTTTTGAGCTATAAAAAGCATTGCCCTTATTGCATACTCACAGGTTTTTGATACCATTTAATAGATTTATACTGGCAAATATAGGGAAGAAAACTGAGTAAAAGAGTCTTTACTCTTCTATATTTATGCAGTAGATAAGTTGCCATATTATATCCCAATTTTAATTCAGAAACGGTATAGCTTTAACAACAGTAATACAATGTAATATCACTTATTTTCCCACCGGTTGTGTAATACCCGGCAACAGCAGTGACTAATAAATTACTAGCACTATTGCCATTTTTTTACATGGTTAAAATAATGCTAAGTTTATCTCCATACTTGAAGTTTTGTGGCAGGTTCAATTATAAGTGCTACCTTTACATGAATTGAAAAATCAATTTACCATATACGCTACATCTTCTTTAGGCAATAATTTAACATTGCCGTGTGAGGAATTTCTGTGTCTTAACAAGACCTGTTTCTTCTCTAATCAAAAGGCCTTTGCTACGCTAACCCCGGCCTGATAATCATTATTACGTCATCCGGGGTACATTTCCTTCCAGTTTATTTTTTGTAAAATTAAAATTAGGACTATGTCACGAAATCAAAAATCGGTTTCGGCAAGCGGCCTTATAATATTAATTATTGTATTATTAAATGCTATTGTATTAAAAACAGCCTATATAAATAATCATAATTATTATTGGGCGTTAATAATAACATTGCCATTATTATTGCTTGCCATTCATAATATAAAGCAAAAGAAACATGCCGTACTTCGAAATTATCCTGTTATCGGGTACATGCGGTATTTCCTGGAGTCCATCAGGCCGGAGATGCGCCAATATTTTTTTGAATCAGATGCGGATGGCAAACCCTTTAACAGGCGGCAGCGTTCTATCGTGTATCAACGTGCAAAAGATGTACGGCAAACGGTAGCATTCGGAATGCAGGTGGACACCAATGAACCAGGTTATGAATGGATGGCTCATTCCATTTATCCTGTTAGCATTAAAGAAAAAGATTTGAGGATAACAATAGGTAATGACCAGTGTAGCCAACCCTATAATGCCAGCATATTGAATATTGGTGCTATGAGTTATGGTGCATTAAGTAAAACGGCTGTTCAGGCATTAAACGAAGGTGCTCAACTCGGAAGCTTTGCTCAAAATACCGGTGAAGGTGGTATTAGCCCTTACCATCTTAAAGGAGGTGATTTAATCTGGCAAATAGGAACCGGTTATTTCGGGTGCAGGAATGAAAAAGGAAATTTCAGTGCCTCATTATTTAGAGAGAATGCCAGCAGACCTGAGGTAAAAATGATAGAATTAAAATTGTCACAGGGAGCCAAGCCAGGACATGGAGGAATATTGCCTGCTGTGAAAAATACTGCTGAAATAGCTGCTATCCGAAATGTACCTGTTAGTACTACCATCATTTCGCCACCGGCACATACTGCTTTCATCAATGCAGAAGGGCTGGTACTTTTTTTGGATCAATTGCGGAACTTATCAGGAGGAAAGCCCATTGGCTTTAAAATTTGTATTGGTAATAAAAAAGAGTTTAATGAAATATGTTATCACATAATAAAAACCGGCATCGTCCCCGATTTTATTACCATTGATGGTTCTGAGGGCGGAACCGGGGCAGCACCACTCGAATTTACAGATAATGTAGGGATGCCATTATACGAAGCACTAACATTTGCATCAAAAACATTACAGTTATATGGGCTGAAGGAACAAGTAAAATTAATTGCGGCCGGTAAAATAATTTCTGGTTTTGATATACTAAAAGTACTTGCTCTGGGAGCAAGTAGTTGCTACAGCGCAAGAGGAATGATGTTTTCGCTGGGTTGTATACAGGCATTGCGTTGTGACAGCGGGAAATGCCCGGTTGGTATAGCCACACAAGCCCCTGCTTTGTATAAAGGTTTGGATGTTACAGACAAACGGGTTCGGGTAGCCAGTTTTCATAAAAACACTATTAAGGCTACTATTGAGTTAATGGAAGCTTGTGGATATAAAACTTTAGCGGATATAAATGTTGCCAGCTTTTTTCGGCGCATTGATACATTGAATACCAAAAGTTTTGAAGAAATCTATGGCCTACATAAGAAGCCAATAACCAAAACATATTCATCAATCTTAAATTAAATATTATGAAAAAGGTAAATAAAAAACTCATTTTAATAAAAGAAGAATTCAATTTTCTGAAAGGATATATCAAATCGATGATGAACACCAATTCAGCAGAAAGGGAAAGTGTGGAGCAATTAGCTAAAGAATTTAAGAATATGCCAGTGCTGGTAAATAAAGTTGATTTTCCAAAGGACGGAATATGTATTAATTCCGATGTTACCATTGAGGATAAATCAACCGGCCGCCAATTTCAATTTAAAATAGTTTTACCCGGCCAGGCCAACCTAAGTCTTGGCAAGGTTTCCATATTTGCACCAATGGGTACGGCCGTAATTGGGTACAGAAAAGGCGAATCAATAAGCTGGCAAATGCCTGTCGGAAAAAAAGATTTTAAAATTGTGGATGTGATTAATCCGGAAATATGAAACTAACGTCAATAACCCCGTCATGCAGTATGGGTTAATGACGTTACCTACAGCATAGATAATCTGAATTTGTAATCATGAAAGCTATAATCTTCCACCATTGACTGATTTTGGGAAGGATAAAGACGAGTAAAAATTTGTTTTCTTTTAAGAAGAATTGGAGTTTTACAGTTTAATGAAATGGTGGTTTGTTATAAAAGAGAATTTGTTTTTATTTCTGAAATGTATTATATAAAACCTTTTTACAAAATCTTTACATTAATCATATTTACAGACTCTCTTATTAAAATATTCGGATTTGTTATGTGCATGATGCCGTTCTCAACTTCACGACGGCCGTAAATACCAACGAGGCTGGCTTTTTTGGAGGTAGCTGCTTCCACTAACAATTTGATCTCTTCTTTTCGACCTATGGTTTTATTCATACCGTATAAATAAAAATATTCAATTTTTGGCCGGATATATAATAATTATATGCGGCCAAAACTACTCTAAACTAAACCCTTCTTAAATCCCCATTGCCCCGAAGTCCACCCGTTTTGTCCCTTCTACGATCTCCGGCAGGTTTACATCGTAATAATTGCGGGTAGTTTCCTGCTTGGTATGCCCCATCATTTTTGAGAGCACCGCACCTTCGGCTCCGTACCTTATCCAAAGTTGGGCGTTTGTATGCCTGGCGACCTTATTGGTAATATTCTTATGGATACCGGCCATCTTTGCGATCTCTTTCAGGTTCCGGTTGTAGACAGGTTCTTCGACCAGGTTTTGTTTATCAAATACCAGTTTGTCCGTTGACCTTGAACGGTAACGTTCTAGAATTGTTTGCGCATACGGGAATTTAAACAAGGGAATGATCGTCTGGTTACCGTTCTTATCCCTTGCTCCTAAAATAATATGACCATATTCTTCATCCATCTGCAGGTGATCTTTTGTAAATATCAAAAGATCTTTAAAGTAATAGCCGGTATAAATCTGGAAAAGGAACATATCCCGGTCACGTTCCAGGTGTAACTGGTCAGCGGTAAATATCAGGGCTTTCCATTTCTTGACTTCCTGCAAATCCAAAAAGGTCCTTTTTGCTTTTTGTACCCGGACATTTAATCCATCAAACAAAAATTCCATTTGCTGCGGCGATATATAGTTCTCCCGGCGGGCATGACGGATCACTTTTTTAAATGCTTCCAGGTATTTTTTAGTCGCAGCACCACCGAGTTCCAGTTCCGATTGCATGAAGCGGCTAAAATCCCGGAGTAGTGTATTGTCAATCTCTGCAAAGAAGATCTGTTTTTTGAACTTCTTTAAATGCGTAAGCGTGGTGGCGTATTTCTTAATAGTATTGGGTTCGAGTTTTTCTGGTGGCCGAGTGATATAGCGTTGCATGAAGTCCAGGAAACTTTTATTATCGCCTTTATTGGTAAGGCCAGCAATGATACCCTCTACAGTTACCGGCTTACCGAAGTTGACCGTGCGTTTGATATACTCGTTGATGAGCCCTTTGATTTCGATGATCTTGTTATTGATCTCAAAAGCAAAGTGATGATTTTCTTTGACCCATGTACCTTCTTTTCCGGTCCATTGATCCTTGCGGATTTTAATGGGAGTAGGTACTCTGAAGTACCTGGCGACATTGCCCTGCTTAATACGAATATGCACCGGGTACAGGCCCGATTTGTTGTTTTCATTTCTCCAGTTCAGCACCACACCCACACTCGGAATACTCATCATACAAAGGTCGTTTTTAGGGTTCTTAAAAAAACCGTAAACAAAACCGTAAACGAATTAACGGGAGTTCACGGGAATTAAAAAGAGTACTTAAACGCAGAAAACCTTACCAGTCAATGACTTCGTAAGGTTTTCTGTTTTTTTAATTCCCATTAAATTAGTGCGGATGTAGCCTCGACAGGAATCGAACCTGTATCTGGAGCTTCGGAAACTCTTATACTATCCATTGTACGACGAGGCCGGTTGCTTATTTGATCAATCCGGGTGCATTGGTGGCAAATATCTTTACCGCAATGGCGAGCAATATTACGCCAAAAAATTTTCTTATCGCTATCAAACCTGCCGGGCCTAATAGTTTGGCAATCACATTCAGTGATTTTAGTACAATGAAAACAATAATAAGGTTTACCAGGATGGCTATTAAGATGCTTGTTTCTCCATAATTGGCCTTCAGCGACATAATCGTGGTCAGCGTTCCGGAACCGGCGATCAGCGGGAAAGCGATTGGCACCACCGTGGCTGCTTTTACATCTTTTTCACTTTTAAAGAATTCCAGCCCCAGCACCATTTCCAGCCCCAGGATGAATATGACAATGGAACCGCCTACTGCAAAAGATTTTTTATCCAGGTTCAGCAGGTTTAAGAATGGTTCTCCCAGGAAAAGAAACAACACCATCAGGGCCCCGGAAATAACGGTGGCCCTTAACTCCCGTATACCGCCCATTTTTTCTTTGAGGCTGATCAATACCGGGACAGACCCGATAATATCAATAATGGCAAAAAGGGTAAATGTAACGGTGAGCAATTCTTTGATGTCAAGGTTCATGAGAATTGTTTTGGCAAAGGTAGGGGCTATGGCTGTTAACATTAAATCCATAGTATGGTAACAGCGCCATAACGATATATCAATATATAGTTCATCTGTGGATTTGACCTTTGCAAAACCGCACACCATGAAAAATGTACTGGTCAGCGTTATGCTGCTGACTATATTACAACAGCCCGATACACCTGCAGCAAATCACTCTTCAACAGCTCTGGCGTCTACTGGCAATGTTTTTATCATCACTACGGATGGCCTGCGCTGGCAGGAGGTTTTTACCGGTGCCGATTCTCTATTGATAAATAATGAAAAAGCTACCCCCGGTAGTGATCTGCTCAATATGTTGTACTGGGACTCCAACCCTGAAACCAGGAGGAAGAAACTGATGCCTTTTTTATGGAGTGTAGCCGCTAAAAAAGGGCAGTTGTCAGGAAACAGGTTATACAATAACAAAGTTGATGTGGCTAATGCCTATGCTATTTCTTATCCGGGGTATAACGAAATATTTACCGGTACAACGGACGAGATGATTTCCTCTAATAAAAAGTACCGGAACCCGAATATCAATGTGCTGGAATTTCTGAATAATAAAGAACAGTTTAATGGTAAGATCGCAGCGTTCACATCCTGGGATGTGTTTCCTTATATATTGAATGAAAAGCGAAGCAAGCTGACTGTAAACAGCGGTTACGAGAATGGAGTGGAGTATTCTGCGAGGCAGGAAATGATCAACGTAGTACAGCAGGAAGTAACGGATAAACAAGCTACAAGACATGACCAGCTGACTTTTGCCTGTGCCAAAGAATATTTGCAGACGCATCAGCCAAAATTATTTTTCCTTGGGCTGGGGGAGACAGATGAGTTTGCCCACGATGGCCGCTATGACCTGTACCTGCAACAGGCTAATGCAGTAGACAGGATGATCGCCGAATTATGGCACTGGGCGCAAACAACGCCGGGTTATAAAGATAACACCACGTTTATCATCACCACCGACCATGGAAGAGGAAGTAAGACCAATAAATGGACATCACACGGTGCTTTTATCAGGGGTTCTTCGGAAGTGTGGCTGGCGATGATCGGACCGGGTATAGAGCCTTTGGGGGAGATAAAAGAGCAAGGGCAACTCTACCAGCGTCAGCTGGCACAAACAATAGCGAATTTTTTAGGTGAGGATTTTGATCCGGGGCAACCGGTAGGAGAAGCTATTGTACTGAAGAAAAAAGAAACAGCTCTGCCCCTTTCCGAAAAGGACAGAACTGTTGCCGTAATTAACGATGCCCGAAAATAAATTTCTCCCGGAATAATTCTACCTGGCTTTTTAACTGTAACAAACAGTTTTTACAAAGGCAGTCATTGTATTTCTGTTCGATGAAGGCTTTTTCTTCATCCGTAAAGCTGATACCATAACACTGGCATTGGGTGATGTTACCGGGTTTGCATTCAAACGGGGCATTGCAGCGGGGGCATTTTTTTACTTCATGCTGGCACATCGATAAAATTTACAATTGAAATCTTACACCGGTACAAAAATTGAATTTCCTGGAATTATATCCCCTGATATCAAAGTATTCTTTATTAGTTATGTTCTTAAGGTCAAGAAAAAGCCGGAATACTTTGTCAAACTTGTATTCTCCGTACAAATCGATTGTAGTATATGCTTTCAATATTTCGGGGCTGCTGCCATAAATAAATTCTTCTCTTGTACTTACCGATCTTGCCTGGGCCCGGATGAAAATTGCTTTTGTTGCCTGTACACCAACTGATACGTTTATTGCATGTTTGGGTATCCTGTATAAATTGAAGTAAGTAGTGTCTTTGCCAATGGGGCTTCCGGTGCCATCAAAAGCAGAAGTAGTTTCACCATCTGTATGAGTATAGTTGGCATCAAGGCTTAGTTTTCCCCTGCTATAATTGAGTTCGAATTCAGCACCATAATTTTTCTGCTCACTTACATTCAGGTATTTGCTTTCAAACAAAGCAGGGTTGTAAGTATAAACAATGGCATCTTCTGTATTCCGGTAAAAACCAACAACCCTCAGCCGAAAAATTTTTGCAGCTGAAATGGCAGCACCAGCTTCAGCGATCATACCTTTCTCCGGTTTCAGGTCTGTATTACCGGCAAATGCATCAAACAACTGGTATAAAGAGGGTGTTTTAAAAGCAGAATAAAGATTGGCAAAAACTTTCACCGTACTGTTTATTACATAAGATGGATTAAATGTGAATGTGAAATTGTTTCCATATTCAGAATGTTTGTTCCAGCGGCCACCGGCTTCTGTCGTAAACCCTTTATTGTTTTTATAAACCAGGGAAATATAAGGACTGAACTGGTTCATTTTTGCAGCCAGAGGAGGTGCTGTATAAGGCCCAAAACTTCCTGTAGAAAAATAGGATTGATTAGTATTGTTAAACCGGTAATCAGCACCAGCCAGTATCTCTATGTTCTTTAGCAACCAGCTGTTATAGATCTCTGCAAAATGTGTTCTGCCAGTATAGTCGGCACGGGAATAGGAGGAGAAAGGGTTACTGATATGCCCCGGTTCATCTACATACAGGCGTTGTGCCCTGTTATAGTTATACGTAACGTGAAGGGACCCCAATTTATGTTTATAAACAATACTTGTTCCTGCCTGGGTGTTTTTATTCAGGCCCGTATAATCCCGGTCATCTTTAAAAGCAGAAGCATCCAAATCAGTTTTATAACGGCTGTAAGAACTGAAGAGGGTGGCTTTTATTTTTGGCGAAACTTGAAACCCCAACTTGCTATTAACAGTATTTTGTTCAATGCCATCTTTATCAAATAGCCCGGTTTTATTTTCATCATATGCTGTAGAAAATCCATCTGAACCCAGGTGTGTATAATTGAAAGAGAGATCAGCCTGCTTTCCCTTTGTACTAAAACCAAGATTTTGCTGCAATGTATTATAGCTGCCACCGCTGAGATCTCCATATATGTTGAAAGTTCCTGCCGCCGGTTTCTTTGAAATAATATTAATAACACCTGCTACTGCATCTGATCCGTATAAAGTTGATTGACCGCCCTTCAGAATTTCAATTCTTTCCACCTGCCCGCTGGTAATAAAGTTGAGGTCAAAATAATTACTGATAACGGATGGGTCGTTAACAGGAATGCCATCCAGTAATAGCAGCACATTGCCTGCTGACGCACCACGGATGGATACAGTCTGGTTGGTCCCTAAAATGTTATTGGCACCAATTATAGTTGTACCGCTAACTGTATTCAGTAGTTCTCCCAGCGTTCTTCCGCCGCTTTTCTCCAGTTGTTCCCGGCTGATAATTGTAATGACCTTGCCTGTTTCAGATTGTTTTTTGGGATACTTGTTAGAAGTGACCACCACTTCTTCGAGGGAGGTGCTGTCCTGTTGCGCCTGTAACTGACTGCCGATCATACCAGCAGCCAGCACAAAAAAATGTTTTTTCATTTGTTGAAAATTTTTTGTGTGACTGCTTCCGAAAAAAAGATTGAAATATAAACGTCCTGGGACTTTTACATCTCATGCCTTTCACCCGAAAGCTGAATGTTGTTTGCTGATCTGGCAGGTCTTCTGGCTTAGCCTTTGTTGAAACCTTCCCATCTCGTTTTAGTTAAGACAGTGGTAACTCTTCAACAATTTTACTCTCAAAGCCCCTTTGTGGAGGGGTTTGGGGAGGCTTTACAGCTACGGGGATAGCGCCGGAATCACACCGGACTTCCCTTTTAACCCCGCCCGCAGACGGGGACCAAACCGGGGCAAATGTAAGGAGTAAAAAAAATATGGCCGGATGATTTATCAACAAGCCCGGTATAAAATTTGCTTTATGAACTAAACTTTTTGTTTATAACAGAGTCAACCTGTTCATCTTTTTTGCATGAAGCAATTCTAAAATCTTACTGAATTTTTTAACAAAGAAGTAATACTGAAACGAAACTTAATTCGTTCGTTCCGCTATTTATTTCTTCTCCTCCCGTTCCCTTCCTAAGCTCAATTACCAACGCTGCTTTATTTATTACCCGGAATGCCATTGCATTCCCAAAACTATACACTATGAACAAAAGCCACCTGATGGCAGCAGCGTTATTGTTACTGATAAATGCAAAGAGCCATTTTATTTTTGGTCAGGATAATTCACAAAAATTTGAAATTGGTGCCGGCATCAGCAGTTTTATTTACCAGGGCGACTTAACTCCCGAACGACTGGGAAGCAGCAAGACCATGCGTTTTGGTATAAATTTATATGGAAGCCGGATCATCAGCCCCGCCTTTTCTTTGCGTACCAACCTGGCTATCGGTGGATTGAGAGGAGATGATGCGAAATATAAGAATCCTGAATACCGGCAACAGCGGAGTTTTAATTTCCGCACGTCTGTTATTGAATTATCACAATTATTGGTATGGAATCCTTTAGCAGGTAATTATAAAGACAAAGGATTTTATCCTTACCTGTTTGGGGGTGTGGGAATAAGTTTTTTAAAAATCAAGAGGGACTGGAGTAAGTATAATGCTGAATATTTTAATGCAAGTGGTGAAAATGTAACTGCGAGGCTTGCCCTGGATACAGCGCATGGTTTACCACGGCTAATCCCGGTAATTCCGTTAGGTGCGGGGGTACGTTATAATCTTTCACAGCGACTGGCATTGAACCTGGAAGGTTCCTACCGGATGAGTTTTACGGATTACCTGGATGGATTTAGCCAGGCGGCCAATCCTGCCCGTAATGACCATTATCATACGATTACAATAGGTGCTGTTTACCGGATAGGTAAGCGGAATACTTTCGATTGCCCGGTGGTAAAGTATTAGCTCGTCAGTGAACCTTACTTTTTTTGTTTGATCCACTGAACTGCAATACCGGCATAATAATTACGGCGGGGTGCAGCATTATAGAAACGATTCCCGGCAGCATTGATATCATTGCCGAGGCTGTAACTTTCGTCTAGTAAGTTGTCAATACCGGCATAGATAGTGGCCCGGCAGGCACCCCTGTCTTTTTTCTTCCATCCCAACTGGCAACCCAGTAAATGGTAGGGATCAGCTTTTGCAGTATTGGCATCGTTCATATAAATGGAAGATGCAGCATAGTAACTTGCATTAAGGTATATGCCGTAGTTGAACTGAAGTTCAGTCAGCAAGGTGAAAACGGTAGACGGAACCGATGGTAATTCATTCCCGGAAAAATCATCGCTTCCTTTAATGAAACTTCCATATCGAAAATGGTTTAGCGTAACATCCGTTCTGGCAGAAATGCTCCTGAAGAAATTACTGGTTATAAATTGCCGGTAGTCTGCATGGAACTCAACCCCTTTTTGCTGTATATCACCCGCATTGACAAAAAAATCAGCACCGCCTGCATCACGACGTTGTACCAATGCATCACTTAAATGAAAATAGAATCCAGTTAGCTCCAGGTTAAGTTTATTTTTAAAAAAGGAAGAACGAAGGGTGGCTTCATAATTCCATCCCTGCTCAGCTTCGAGATCAGTGCTGATCACACCCGTGGAGGGTAATACTTCTGCAATGGTGGGTGGAGAAAATCCTTTTGACACTGTGGCGACGAAAATGATCTTCTCATTGAAATTTTTCAGCAATGAAAATTTTGGTGCCAGTTCATTCCTGTACGTCCGGCTTTGCCGGGTAACAGGATACCTGCTGAGCCGGGTGATCTCCAGTTTTGTTCTGTTGATACTTGCACCTGCCAGAAAATGCCATTGATTGACCAGCTCTAATGTAGACTGCAGAAAAATTACATAAGCCTGGTTGTTGGTATCATCATTTGTTTGAAGGGTGTCAGGATTCCCATTTCTGTTTTTAGAAACCTGTGTATTAAAATAACCCTGCTGGAATTCTGCTCCTCCAACGATCCCAAGTTTCAAACCTTTTTGTAAATAACTGGAATAATTAAAGACAGTTCTTCCGCCAAAAGAGGGCTCGGTCCTTCTTTCATAGTTGCGGATGGCAGAATTTTTTACCTGTGTATAGCTGCCATATAATGTGCTTGTATTTTTAAGGCCATTGGCGATATACAACACATTCGTAAAGCCGGCTAACAGGTTTTTTTGAAAAATAGCTGCTTTTGCATTAACGGCGCTCGGAAAACCACCACCAGCTGGCCTGGCTGCTTTTGGGTCAGCAGTAAACTCTGCAAGTGTTAAAGCACCGGGTGTCTGGTAATACATATCGGTAAATAACAAAGAGGCCGTGAGGTCATACCGGTTTCCTTTCATGTTAGAGACCCAGGAAAAATTATCTCTTCGCATATTGGTCTGCACCCGGTAACCATCTGTTTGATTATGGGCATAGCTTACTTGTTGTTTGTTTTCCTTTTGCCCAAACCTTGCCGTGGCAAAAACATTTTGCAAATTATAGCTGCCGGTCGTGTATTCTGCACTCACGCCGGGCTTCCAGGCACCGTCGAAATTGTTTAATAAAATCAAACCGCCGGTACCGGCACCATACATACTGGCAGCGGGTCCCTTTACAACTGAAATATTGGAAAAATTATTCCAGGCAAATTGATTGAAGTAGGTATTGCCACCAGGATCTGTGACTGGCATATCATTCCAATACACTTTAATATTTCGGACACCAAAAGGAGAGCGGAGTGAACTTCCTCTTATATTGATACGGTAACTGCCGGGGGAACGTTCTTCCATTCTGACACCTGAAATAGCATTGAGGCCGTTTACTAAAGATGTCTTATTTGAATAGTCTGCTATGGAAGAAGATATCGTACTGATACTTACCGGTGAATAGCGTACAGGCTTTATTTGTTCAAAAGCTTTTACCGTAACACTGTCCAGCACCTGGGTGCTGTCGGCTACCTGGGCATTGGTAAGGGAAGGAATAAATAATAACAGGAAATAAAAAATAGTGCTGGCTTTTCTCATAGCATGGATCATTAATGGCTGCGCTAAGTTAGAGGGTTTTCTTTGTATCTTCAAACCATGAGATCAAAGAATAAGTTAGGACTCTTTTCCTTCACGATGATCGTCATCGGGTTGGTGATCGGTATGGGCATATTCAGAACCGCTGCTACCAGTGCCAAAGATGCATTGAACCCTTCTGTATATTTCAGTGCCTGGATCATTGGTGGGTTGGTAGCCTTATGCGGCGCATTAACCTACGCAGAAATTGGAAGCCGTTACCCGGTCACCGGGGGATATTATAAAGTATTTGCCAAAGCCTATCATCCCAGTATTGCTTTTGCGATCAACTGCCTGATCCTGGTTAGTAATGCTGCCAGTTTGAGCGGTGTGGCACTGATTGGCAGTGGATATATTTTGAAATTATTTCCGGGTGAATGGACGGATATTCACAAGGCCTTATTAAGCTGTGTGGCCATTCTCATCTTTTATGTGATCAACCTGCAGGGACTAAAGATGAGTTCCAGGGCCCAGAATATTCTCATGATCATAAAGATCACCATGTTGCTGGTATTGATTGCTGCTTTGTTCTTCCCGGATCAATATGCCGTGCAGACAACGTTACAAGAACCTGCTGCTTCATCATTCAGTACGATGGACTGGATAAAAAGTCTTGGTGTGAGCCTGATTGCTGTCTCATTTACCTATGGGGGTTACCAGCAGACGATCAACTTTGGCAATGAAGTGGAGAAGCCTGCTAAAAATATTCCCCGTGGAATTTTTATCGGTATTGCAGTGATCATCATACTTTATTTATTGGCCAACCTTAGTTACTACAATGTCGTGGGATTTGAACGGATGAAAGGAGAAAGGGAAGTGGCTTATGTGGTGATCGATAGAATATTTGGCGAAAAAGGTGCGATTGTTTTTTCTGCCTTTCTTTTTCTCGGCGTATTGGCTTATGTAAATGGATTACTGATGAGCAACCCCAGAGTGATGTATGCTATGGGTGAAGACGGCAGTCTGCCGAAGATTTTTGCCAAGCAAAATGAAAAGACAAATGTGCTGACGTTCTCCCTTACCATTTTTGCAGCTATATGTATTGTGATCCTTTTCTTCGCACAAGAGTTCGAGAAGATTTTAAGTTTCACCATTTTCCTGGATTGTTTTGGAATGGTGCTGAGCAGTGCTACCATTTTCTGGTTCCGGAAAAAAACAAAACACCTGGATGGAACCGGCATTTATAGAATGAAATTTTTCCCTTTACTCCCTTTAATCTTTATGGCCGCTTATTTATTTGTGGGTACCAGTATCGCCATTGATGACCCAACTGCTGCTTTAACCGGTGTAGGCGTATTAGCGGCTTTTATCCTGATCTATTTTATATTCAATCACAACCGTAAGGTTGCTGATAAAACAGAAGCATAATGGATATTTCCCAAATAATAAATGAACTGGGCGAAGACCGGGAACAGTATTTCAATGCCGTGGCACCGCCTATCATGCAAACCAGCAATTTTGCTTTTAAAAAAGTAGCCGATCTTTCAAAAGCGTTTGAAGATGAAATGGGAGGCTATCTCTACAGCCGGGGCCTGAATCCTACAGTCGATATCTTAAGAAAGAAACTGGCCGCATTGGATGGAGCAGAAGATTGCCTTGTTTTCAATAACGGGGCCGCCGCTATTTTCGCCGGCATTTTTGCCAATATCAAATCCGGCGATCATATTGTATCGGTGAAAAATCCCTATACCTGGGCTCAACGGATGTTTGATGCGATATTGCCCCGGTTTGGCGTCAGTACCAGCTATATTGATGGAACAAAAATCGAGAACTGGCAGGCAGCAACAAAAACGAATACCACATTTTATTATCTCGAAAGCCCCAACAGCTGGACCTTTGCTTTACAACCCATCCGCCAGGTAGCTGCTTTTGCCAAGTCAAAAAACATCACCACCCTGATTGATAATAGTTACTGTACCCCCATTTATCAAAACGTCATTGAAATGGGTATTGATATGGCGATGCAAACAGCCACGAAATATATCGGTGGACACAGCGATACATTAGGAGGGGTGCTGAGTGGTTCGCATGCTATGATGAAAAAGATATTCGATAGCGAATATTTGAATATCGGCAGTGGCATACAGCCTTTTAATGCCTGGTTATTGATCCGGGGATTAAGAACATTACCGGCAAGGCTGGACCGGATCAGCCGTTCAACCCAACAAGTGGTTGCATTCCTGAAACAGCATCCGAAAGTGGATTCGGTTCTTTTTACGTTTGACGAAAGCTTCCCGCAATATGAGCTGGCCAAACAACAAATGAAAGGGGCTTGCGGTCTTGTCACTTTTAGTATCAAAACCAGTAAAAGAGAGGAAATCGTCCGGTTTTGTGAAAGCCTGCAACATATTATGATGGCGGTGAGCTGGGGTGGCCATGAAAGCCTGGTGATACCTAAATGTGCTGGTATTCCTGTTGACGAATTTGACCCTTCCAACCCCGAGCATCGGTATATCCGCCTGTATGTGGGATTGGAAGAGCCGGGTTACCTGGTGGCCGACCTGGAGCAGGCTTTTAATAAACTATCCTGAATTTTAAGTCCCATTTATCAAAAATCATCGCCCCGGCAGGGCAATTCATTTATTTTTGTCCAATGACGCTCAGAAGTATCAAGACAATAGCAGCCCTTTTGCTGGCTGTTATTTCAAATGCACAGGATAAATGGGATCTCCGTAAATGTGTTGACTATGCTTTAGAAAACAATATTTCGGTAAGGCAGGCTGATCTGCAGATCAGGTTTGCCCAGTTAGATGTGCAGCAAAGTAAAATGGCATTATACCCGGGTGCTAACTTCAGCAGCAGTTTGGGTTATAGCTCGGGGCGAAACCAAGATCCGACTTCATTCAGCCTTATTACAACCGGTTATGTTTTCAATAACGTCTCTTTGCAGGCGAGTGCCGATATCTTCAACTGGTTTACCAAAAAGAATAATATTGCCGTAAAAGAACTAAACCTGAAAGCTACAGAGGCAGGTGTAGAAAAGGCGAAGAATGACATTGCATTAAATGTTGCGGTGGCTTATTTGCAAGTTTTGCTGGCAAGAGAACAAGTGAACCTTGCCCGTAACCAGTTACAGCTTACAAAAACGCAACTGGAAAGTACCCGCAAACAGGTGGATGCCGGTAAACTTCCAGAATTGAATGCTGCCAATCTTGAGTCAGTGATGGCTAATGATAGCTCCAGCTTGATCACAGCAGAAACAACAGCAACACAGGCACTGCTGCAAATGAAAGCACTGCTTAATATGGATGCGGCGACACCTTTTGATATATCAACCCCGCCCGTGGAAATGGTGCCGGTAGAAAATATTGCTGATCTCCAGCCTGATGCGGTTTACAACCTGGCAACAGTTAATATGCCGCAGCAGAAAGTGGATATATTGAATTTAAAAGCCGCTTTAAAATCGGTACAAGTGGCAAAAGGATCGATGTATCCGACCTTTTCTATTTTTGGAAGCCTTGGAAGTGCATATAATAACAAGGCGAGAGAAGTGAAATCAAAAACACAGGTAACTCCTCCTATTGGCAGTGTTACGGTTGGGGGCACCCCCTACCAGGTTTTCCCCCTTGAGCCATTGGATTTCTTTACCTATGGAAATATGAGTTATACCGACCAGCTGAATCAGAATTTTCGCCAGTCAATTGGATTAAGTGTTAGTGTTCCGATATTGAACGGAGGAAGTTTGCGAACTGCTTGGCAACGGTCTAAATTAAGTGTAAAGCAGGTAGAGTTACAAAAAGAGCAAAACAGTTTAACTCTTAAGCAGGATATCTATAAGGCTTATAACGATGCCACAGCAGCCTTGCAAAAATTCAATGCGAATAAAAAGACAGTTGCTGCCAGCCAAAAGGCATATGATTTTGCTGTAAAAAGATATGAATTGGGTTTACTTTCAACCTATGATCTCATTACTACACAGACAAACCTGCAACAGGCTAAAATAAATCAGCTGTATTCACAATACGATTATGTTTTCAAAATGAAATTATTGGAATTCTATAAAGGGCAGGGCTTAAAACTATAAACTTTCTTTTGTTATGAATAAGACGTTGAAATGGATATTGATAATTGTCGGCATACTGGGCGGATTGTTTGCATTAGCTAAAGTATTCGGTGGCGACGGAGATAAAACAGAAAAAGTGGCTGTTGAAAAAGCCGCCAAACGGACGATCATTGAAACCGTCAATGCCAGTGGTAAGATTTACCCGGAAGTGGAAGTAAAGATCAGCCCGGATATTTCCGGCCAGATCACTGAGCTTACCGTGGAAGAAGGGGATAGTGTGAGAAAGGGTCAAACCCTGGCTAAGATCTATGCGGATATCTATGCATTGCAAAGAGATGAAGCAGCATCCAGGGTCAACCAGTCGGCTGCCACTGTTGATAATAGTAAAGCGGCTATAGAAGCATTGAAGGCGAACCTGGACCTGGCACAACAATCGTATGATCGTAACCGCACCTTGTTTGATCAGAAAGTGATTTCCAAATCGGAACTGGAACAATTTGAAACAACTTTAAAATCTGCACAGGCCAATTACAATGCAGCCCAGCAAAATATCCGGAGCCTGCAGGCGGGAGTGCAAAGCTCACAAACTGGTTTATCCAAAGCAAATAAAGACCTGAGCCGTACTACCATTATTGCACCGATGGATGGAGTGATCTCTTCCTTAAAAGTGAAGAAAGGCGAAAGTGTGGCAGGTAACAGCTTTAATGTAGGTACAGAAATGATGACCGTAGCCGATATGGCAGTGCTGGAAGTGCGGGTGGATGTAGGAGAAAATGATATCGTAAAAGTAAATATCGGAGACTCTGCTGATGTGGAAGTGGATGCCTATAATAACCGTAAGTTCAAAGGAGTGGTGACTAAGATCGCCAGCAGTACGGCTGGTGGCAGTTCACTGACAACTTCTAATGATGTTACAAATTATGAAGTAAGAATTCGATTAGATAAGGAATCCTACAAAGACCTGGCTGTAAAAACATTTCCTTTCCGGCCGGGCATGAATGCCAGTGCTGATATCAAAACCCGGAGAATTGAGAATGCTCTGGCGGTACCTATCACTGCTGTCAATGCCAGGGTAAAAGGAAGTGACAAGAGCATGGCGGATAAAAAGAAAGAAGACCAGCAAAGCAAAGGTGAGGAAGATGACATGAACAATAATGAAGTGCAGGCAGGCGATGAACTGGAGGAGGTTGTATTTATTTTGCAAAAAGACGGCACCGTAAAAAAAGCGGTTGTAAAATCCGGGATACAGGATATTAATTATATCGAAATTCTCAGCGGTCTTAAGCCTGGTGATGAAGTGGTGTCGGGCCCTTATACTGCTATCAGTAAAACTCTGAAAGATGGTATGAAAGTAAAAGTGGTGCCAAAGGATAAACTCTTTGAGAAGAAATAAGACGGTTTGTTTAAATAGTTAAAGGGTGCTGAAATAGTTTCAGCACCCTTTTTTTATGATTGGTCATTCCAATAAATTGGTTTCTTACCTTTATTGCGGATTAATTGGGTAACATATTTAATTATAATTCTGACATGCGTTTTGGAATCATTGGCAGCGGTAGTTGGGCAACGGCATTAGCTAAAATTCTTACCGATAAGAAGCATGCGATCCATTGGTGGATCAGGAACACGGATTCAATAGAGCATATACAAAAGCGTCGTCATAACCCGCATTACCTGAGTTCAGCTTATTTCGATGTATCACTACTCACCATTTTACCTGATGTAAAAGAAGTGGTTCGTAATTCCGATGTGCTGGTCATCGCTGTACCCTCTGCTTATGCAGAAGAAAGCCTTGCTTCACTAAGGCCAGAGGACTGGAATGGGAAAAAAGTCATTTCCGCTATTAAAGGTTTATTACCAGGCAAAGATATTTTGCTGAATTATTACTTGCAGCAGCAGTTCAATATTCCATTAGAAAACTATTTTGCCGTGCTTGGTCCCTGTCACGCAGAAGAAGTGGCGGCCGAGAAATTGTCCTACCTTACTTTTTCTGGTATTGATATAACCGCTGCTTCTGAAATGGCTTCTCATTTTACCACGGATTATATCAGCACGGTGGTTAATCATGATATACTGGGTGTACAATATGCAGCTGTTTTAAAAAATATTTATGCTGTTGGCGCAGGAATAGCACATGGGCTGGATTATGGTGATAACTTCCTCAGCGTTTACATTGCCAATGCAGCCGATGAGATGGCGGGGTTTCTTAAAAAATTTGGTGCCGAGCATATCACAGTAGGCGAACATGATGATGAAGAAGACCCGCTAACCCACCGTAAAACTCCCAACTATGCGGCTTCTGTATATCTCGGAGACCTGCTGGTAACCTGCTACTCTTTATATAGCCGCAACCGGACCTTCGGTAATATGATCGGCAAGGGCTATTCTGTTAAATCTGCCCAACTGGAAATGAATATGGTGGCGGAAGGATATAATGCATCCAAGTGTATCTATAATATTAACAAATCGGTCGATGCGGCTATGCCGCTGGCCGAAATCGTATATAAGATCTTATGGGAAAATGTTAATCCGTCCGAAGGATTTAAACGTATAGAAGGGGTGATGGTCTGATCAGTGTGAAGGAAATTGTGATCAGATAACCAGTAAATCTCACCCTATGCCACTTTTTTACCATGGATTCGGCCCTTCTGCCGTACTGATAATGGTGGCCTGCCTGGCAGGAAAACAGGTTTACAATTATTGGAGACAACAGCAAAAGTTTTAACTTCATCATGACCAAAATTGTTGTTACATGATCCAGTTTTTCCAGGTGCTTTTCTTCACAGCTGCCATTGTTCTCATCGTTTTAAATGTGCTGGAGTTTAATAAATACCAGGATGGCAAAAAAACAGGCGGTACTCCTCATCCCATAAAATGGTTCGGTTTTGTTCTCACTTCGCTTGTTGCTATTGGTTGTGTACTGAATATTTTGGTTGGCTGGATCAAGAATGGTTAACAAAAAAGATCAGCAGCAATTCCATCAGCCAGTAACCGGCCTTCTTTTGTCAGCAATAAAACATTATTCTCTCTTTTTAATAAACCACTATCAGTATATTTTTTAGCAGCAGCCAACAGGTTAGCCAGGTGTTTTTCCTCAATCCTGTTTAGCTGCAATCCTTCTATCGTCCGCAATGAAGTCATGATATATTCATTCAGTCGCTGAACAGGGGTTAATATCTCCACTTCTGCAGGCAGCTCATTATGATTGATCTTTTCAATATAAATACTGTTGTTAGCTATATTCCACTGCCGTGATCTTTCGTTGAACGAATGGGCGGATGGCCCAAGCCCTAAATACTTTTTACCCTGCCAATAGGAAGAGTTATGACGGCTGCGCCAACCAGGTTTTGCGAAATTGGATATTTCATAATGTTCATAGCCGGCTTCTTCCAGCCATTGCATCAGCAGCAGGAATTGTTCAGATTGTTTATCCGGGTTCACATTGGCTGATTTTTCCTGCCGTATCATTTTATCTAATGGTGTTTTGGGCTCCACCGTCAGTGCATAACAGGAAAGATGGGGAATACTAAGCGAGATGGCGGTCTCCACATTCTGTCTCCATTTTTCATGGGTCAGTTGCGGGGTGCCATAGATCAGGTCAATTGTGATATTATCAAAATAAGTAGTAGCCAACTTTAAGTTATCAAATGCCTGTTGTGCATTGTGTGCCCGGTTCATCCATTGCAGATCTTCTTCAAAAAAACTCTGGATACCTATACTCAGCCGGTTAATGCCGGTTTCTTTCCAGTCAATTAGTTTTTCTGCAGTAATATCATCCGGGTTGGCCTCCAGTGTTATTTCTGCACCCGGAGAAACAGTAAAATATTCGTTTATCCTCGTAATTATATGCTGCACTTCTTCTTTCGTGCACAGACTTGGCGTACCGCCTCCAAAGTAAATGGTCTCAACGGGTTCTCCTTCCAGGTAATCTTTTTGGAGGGTTATTTCTTTCAATAAAGCAGCTATCAATTCGTTCTTATACCGCAGGGAGGTAGCAAAATGGAAATTGCAATAGTGACAAGCCTGTTTACAAAAAGGGATATGAATATAAATACCTGCCAATGTAGTTTGTGATTTAATGAATAAATTGCCATCAATATCCCGGCGAAAAGCCACATGATAACATTCAGAGTGCAAATATCGGTTCTTGTTTTCTTGTTGCTGAGTATTCATTTACCAGCACAGGGTAAGTATATACTTCGCTTAAAAGGCGTTGATAAGGATTCAGCTCTCCTGGCTTCCCAATTGGGTATTCCCGCTGATTTTGCTTCCCGCTATGCCTGTACGGAATATATTAATAAACTGCCGGGCCTTTTGCAGGCAAAAGGATATGTGACGGCTTCTATCGACAGTCTCCGGTACGATTCAAGTTTTGCAAGCATGGTCCTTTTTGCCGGGCAGGTGTATCGCTGGGCTCAACTGGAAGCGAGTGGTATTGATGCGTCATTATTGGATGCAGTGGGCTGGCGTGAAAAAATGTTTACGGATAAACCGATGAACTTCCAGGAAGTAGCACAGTGGCAGGAGAAAATGCTGAACTACCTGGAGAATAACGGGCATCCATTTGCAAAAGTATACCTCGACAGCCTGCAACTGGAAGAAGAAAAGGTAAGGGCAAAGCTCAAGATCAATAAAGGGCCTGCTTACCGCATTGATAGCATCCGGGTATTTGGGGAAGTGAAAATTTCAAATGAATACCTGCAACGATATCTGGATATCCCCAACGGCAGCAGCTATAGTAAGGAGAAACTTTTAAGGGTCAGTAAAAAAATGAGGGAACTGACTTATATCGAAGAAGAGCAACCTTCCAGCCTGACAAGACTGGGAACCGGCTCTGTACTTAATTTATACCTGAAGCCTAAGAAAAGCAGCCAGATCAATGTGCTCGTTGGTTTTTTGCCCAATAATGACCAGTTGTCTTCCAAAAAATTATTACTGACGGGAGAAGCAAATATCAACCTGAAAAACGCATTGGGTTCAGGCGAAACAATTGGACTCAACTGGCAGCAGTTGCAAGTGAAATCACCACGGCTTAACCTGCTTTTTCAATACCCTTATCTCTTTCATACCCCGGTTGGGCTGGATTTTGCGTTTGATATTTTCAGGAAGGACAGCACATTTGTCAATATTAACCTGCAGCTTGGTGCCCAATACGTTTTAAATACGAATCAATCAGGTAAGCTGTTCATTCAACGTTTTCAAACGATCGTCAACGGGGTTAATAAAACATTTTTGCTTCAGAACCGGCGGCTCACCGATGAAGCCGATGTGAGTTCGGTGAATGTGGGGATCGATTATGAATTCAACAATACAAATTACCGTCTCAATCCCCGCCGGGGGAATGAATTGCGGATCATCACTTCAGCCGGCACTAAAAAGATAAAAAAGAATAATGAAGTACTGGAATTAAAAGATCCTGGTGATCCTTCGTTTGATTTTGAAACCCTGTATGATACTATCAAACTGAAGACTTACCAGTTCAGGGCAAGAGTAACAGCGGCCAGGTATCTACCGGTTGGTAAACAAAGTACGATCAAAACAGCCCTGAATGCAGGTCTTTTGCAAAGCGGTAATATTTTCAGGAATGAATTGTTCCAGTTAGGCGGATATAAACTTCTTCGGGGTTTTGATGAGGAAAGCCAGTACCTGTCTCAATTTGCTATTGCTACCGTTGAGTACAGGATATTGACCGGGCAGGCCAATTCTTATTTTTATTTATTAGCAGATGGAGGCTGGGGAAGGAACAACAGCCAGAATACTGATATCAGCTACACTTATTTTGGAACGGGGCTCGGGCTGGCACTGGAAACAAAAACAGGAATTTTTAACCTTGCCTGGGCGGTCGGCAAGCGGAATGATACAGAGTTTAATCTTCGGCAATCCAAGATACACTTCGGCTTTATCAACTATTTTTAATGATAATGAACAGAGTGGATGCCACTTCAATATTTTTGCAGCATAACTAACACGGTGAATCGCTTTTTAATCTCGTTTATAATTTTGTTGTCTTGTTTCTGCGGACCCGTTTCTGCCCAGACAGACACAACTATCTATGGGATTCTACCGACTGATTCAATTGCTGCCCCGGATTCTGCGTTGATCCGTGATTCATTACTGGCCATACAAATGGCGGATTCCTTTTCCCGGCAACCAGTTGTAAAAGATACTGGCTGGACGGTAGATCCGGGAATGCCGCTTTACAGGCAGGTAATGGAGCATCATCCTTATTTTGGATTTGCAGGTAAACCGCTGCCCAAGGCGACGGGTAACCTGAAACAATTTGAAGGCAAAGAGCTGCTGTTTTACTTTCTGTTGTTCTTATTATTAGTATTTGCTTTTTTCCGGTTGGCTTTTCCTAAATATTTCAGTGACCTGTTCCGCCTTTTCTTCAGGACAACATTGAAACAACGGCAGATCAGGGAACAATTGATGCAAACACCACTGCCCTCTCTTTTACTGAATGGCTTCTTTGTGGTGGCAGGTGGGTTATATATTGACTTCATGTTGCTTCATTTCAGGCTTATTGAAAAACCAGACTTCTGGCTCTTCTTCCTCTATGGTGCAGCAGGGCTTTCAGTTACCTACTTTGTAAAGTTTATAGGGTTAAAGATATTGGGCTGGATATTCAACCTGCAGGAAGCTGCCGATTCTTATATTTTTATTGTCTTTATCATTAATAAAGTAATTGGCGTTTTCCTCTTGCCTTTTCTTATAATGCTGGCTTTTATGCAGGGAAACGGTTACCTGGCGGCTCTTGTGATATCATGGACGGGTATTGGAATACTTCTCTTGTACAGGTTTATACTTACTTATTCTGCAGTTCGTAATCAGGTCAAATTCAATCCTTTTCATTTCTTTTTATATCTCTGTGCTTTTGAAATTGCCCCGCTTTTGCTGATTTACAAGCTTTTACTGGTGTTTTTTCAATAGAACTACTTACCTTTGCACACAACTTTAGCCGAACCGCACATGATTAAAAATGGGGTTAATAAGGCCGGTGAGCAGGCCAAAGCAATAAATAAGATCCTGATTACCCAACCGAGGCCGGAGAGTGAAAAGTCTCCGTACTTTGAACTGGCCCGGAAATATGGAGTAGAGCTGGAGTTTAAGCCTTTCATTAAATTGGAAGCTATTCCGGCACGGGATTTCCGCAAGCAAAAGATTGAGATACCTAATTACACAGGTGTGATCTTCACCAGCAGGAATGCTATTGATCATTTTTTCCGTATGTGCGAGGAAATGAAGGTCAATGTATCCCAGGACACCAAGTATTTCTGTATCACTGAAGCGGTGGCACTCTACCTTCAAAAATTCATTCTCTATCGCAAACGCAAGGTCTTTTATGGTGCTGATGGTACCAATAAAAGCATGTTTGAGGTAGTGAATAAACATAAAAGTAACGAGAAGTTCCTGTATGTATGCTCAGAAAACCAGCAGGATAACGAGATCGTTAACTGGCTGAAAGCGAATAATTGTGAGCATGCACTCGCTTTTATGTACCGTAGCGTAAGCAGCGATGTGAAGGAATTACTGGTGCAGCATGAATTTGACATCATGTGTTTCTTTACCCCGAGTGGAGTAAAGAGCTTGTTTGATAACCTGCCCAAGTTCAAACAGAATGGCACTGTGATCGGCGCTTTTGGGAGCAACACATTTAAAGCAGCTGAAGAAGCCGGGTTGAAACTGGAGATCAAAGCGCCACAACCACAAACGCCGAGTATGGTAGCAGCGCTGGAGCAATACCTGTCAGCTGCAACGAAGAAAAAATAATCAACTTACCAGATAGTTTCAAAAGGACACTGCAAGCAGTGTCCTTTTTCTTTTTACTTCGGGGTAAACCACGAACTTTATTATTCACCAGGCATTGTAATTACATGCACACACACAGTAATAAACTTTTACAGGAAACCAGCCCTTATCTTTTACAACATGCTCATAACCCGGTCAACTGGTATCCCTGGGGTGATGAGGCTTTGCAAAAAGCAAAGGAGGAGAATAAACCTATCCTGGTGAGTATTGGCTATTCAGCCTGTCATTGGTGTCATGTAATGGAAAGAGAAAGTTTTGAAAATGCGGCAACGGCGGCGGTAATGAATGAACATTTCATCAATATTAAAATTGACCGGGAAGAAAGGCCAGACCTGGATCATATTTATATGGATGCGGTGCAGGCAATGACCGGCAGTGGGGGCTGGCCCCTGAATGTTTTCCTGACTCCCGATGGAAAACCTTTCTACGGAGGGACGTATTTTCCGCCACAAAAAGCATTTAACCGGCCCTCCTGGCAGGATGTTTTAAATAGTGTGGCACAGGCATTCAATGAGCGAAGGCATGAAATAGATGCACAGGCCGAAAATCTTACAGCACATTTATCACAGTCTAACTCCTTCGGGCTGCAAAAACCCGGAACAGAAGAACAACTCTTTGCACCCGAAAACCTGGAGAGGGCTTTTGAAGCGGTTATGAAATCTGCCGATAAACAATGGGGCGGTTTTGGAAGGGCGCCTAAATTTCCTCAAACCTTTACGATACAGTTTTTGCTGAGGTATTATTATGTGTCGGCAAATGAAGAAGCATTGCAACAGGCTTTACTGAGCCTGGATAAAATGATTGATGGGGGCATTTATGACCAGGTGGGGGGAGGGTTTGCCCGTTATTCAACGGATGCAGAATGGCTGGTGCCGCACTTTGAAAAAATGCTTTATGATAATGCATTACTGCTTTCTGTATTAAGTGAAGCCTACCAGCTTACGAAGAAAGACAAATACAAGGTAGTTATACAGGAAACGATTGCTTTTATCGAAAGAGAATTAATGCACCCGGGTAAAGGGTTTTATGCGGCACTGGATGCCGATAGCGAAGGGGTGGAAGGCAAGTTCTATGTATGGACTTATGAACAAGTAAATACCTTGCTTGGGAAAGATGCGGCTCTTTTTTGCGCCTATTATGATATCAGCCCGGCTGGCAATTGGGAGGGGGCAAATATTCTGTGGGTGAAAGAAGCAGCTGAAAAATTTGCTGAAAACAACAATATATTTATAAATGAGCTGAACAAGGTTATTGAAAAAGGCAAAAGCATTTTATTAGCAGAAAGAAATAAAAGGGTTCGTCCTTCTTTAGATGACAAGATATTACTGGGCTGGAATGCCCTGATCAATACAGCCCTGGGCAAAGCTTTTGCAGCCACCGGCGATGAACATTACAGGCAACTGGCTGTAGATAATATGAACTTCCTGTTTGAAAAATTTTCCGTAAAAGATGGGGCCGGCTTTCACCATACCTGGAAGAAGGAGCAGGCGAAATTTCCCGCCTTCCTGGATGATTATGCTTTTTTGGTACAGGCCCTGCTCCAATTACAGGAAATAACAGGGGATACCAACTGGCTGGATAAAGCGGTCGCTATTACAAATTTTTTGATAGATCAGTTCAGCGAGGAAGAAACAGGATTCTTCTTTTTTACTCCTCAAAATCAGCCGGACATTATTGTACGCAAAAAAGAGGTATATGACGGTGCTGTTCCATCCGGGAATGCTGTAATGGCAACGAACTTGTACCAATTGTCGATATTAACAGGAAAGCAGGATTGGCAGGTGCGGTCTTTTGCGATGATATCCAGCCTTGGTAATGCAATAATAAAATACCCTACCTCGTTTGGAGTCTGGGCAGGGTTGCTTCAGGAAATCGCCGACGGAACCGCTGAAATTGCGATTACTGGAAAGAACCCGGCTGAAGTGCACAGGGATGTACTGAAAATGTACCTCCCACACAAGGTCGTAATGGTAACCAGTGAAGCCAGTATCTATCCATTATTATCCGGCAAACCAGTTACCGAAAAAACTAACATCTGGTTGTGTAAAAATTATAGCTGCAAGGCCCCTGTTTATTCTACAGAGCAGCTTATTACGCTGATAGACAAGGGTAAAAATGAATAATTAATTTTAAGTTAATACAATAAAAGAGATCAAAACCCGTTAGAGATTTTACCTCGTAAAAACCACTTTGATTTGAAAAAAATAAATCATAACGTTGTGCAACCGATAAGGTCAAAACATTATATTTGCCCAATACCCTTTAAGTGTATGAAAATGAAAAACCTGAACTACACACTCCTCGCAGTTGCGTGTATCACCCTGATGTCAAGCTGTGGCATACTGGGAGGAAAGAAAAACAAAGGCGGAAGCCTTCCCAACGACGGCCAGGTACATGGCATTGCTCCGGGAAACAAGTATACTCTGCCCAAACCTCCGGGCATGGTCTATGTTCCCCAGGGTACTTTCCATATGGGCCCCAGTGATGAAGATCCGGCTTATGCCTTCAGTTCCCGTAACAGGTCCATTTCTATCAGTGGATTCTGGATGGATGCTACTGAAATCACCAACAACGAGTATCGTCAGTTTGTTTATTGGGTTCGTGACTCTGTCGCTGCCCGTAAGCTCGGTAAAGTAAAAGCCGGTGCTGATGGTAACGAGTATGTTGACTGGAAGGCAATGGCTACCTTCAAATGGAATGATCCAAAAAGTATCGAAGACCTCGGCAGCACAGACCTGATCTTTGCTCCAGAAGACAGGATTTTCGGTAAAAAAGAGATCGATCCTTCTAAATTAATTTACCACTCAGAGATTTTTGATCTGAAAGAAAGTGCTAAACGGGAAAATGCCGGCAAACCACGTTCTAAGTTCATGATCAAAAAAGATACACCGATCTATCCTGATACACTGGTTTGGATCCGTGATTTCTCCTATTCTTATAATGAACCAATGACCAAGAGATATTTCTCTCACCCGTCATTCGGTAACTATCCTGTAGTTGGTGTCAACTGGAAACAAGCTACAGCTTTCTGCGAGTGGAGAACCCATTTGCTGAATACGTTCCTTGATTCTAAGAAAAGAGCACAGGAATCAGATTTCCGCCTGCCTACAGAAGCACAGTGGGAGTATGCAGCCCGCGGCGGTCGTTCACAAACTATGTTCCCCTGGGGTAACTACTACCTGAGAAATAAGAAAGGATGTTTAATGGCCAACTTCAAACCCGGCCGTGGTAACTATCCTGAAGATGGCGGTTTCTACACTGTTCGTGCTGACGCTTACTGGCCTAATGATTATGGTCTGTATTGTATGTCTGGTAACGTGGCAGAGTGGACCTCAACTATCTTCTACGAAGGACGTAACAACTTCCAACACGATATGAACCCTGATGTCCGCTGGAATGCCAAAGACGAAGATCCTCCGCTGATGAAGCGTAAGATCATCCGTGGTGGCAGCTGGAAAGATGTAGGTTATTACCTGCAGAACGGTACCAGCACTTACGAATACCAGGATTCTACAAAATCTTACATCGGTTTCCGTTGTGTGATCGATTTACCCGCAGCTCCGCAAAAAGGTCGTCGCAGATAAAAATAATTCCCTGAGGTCTTTATATCTGCGACCTCTTTTTTTATGAAACAATTTTTGTATTCATTTTCCCGTTATTTGTTTTTGTTAAAATTTAATAAACTATAAAAACGAACCCGCTATGATGTTCTTTAAAACCCACAGAGGCCAGGTTGTCCTCAATTTTATATTCGCTTTCTTCGCTGCCGTAGTAATTCTCGGAGCGTTATTCAAAATACGTCACTGGCCTGCTGCCGATGAAATGATCACAGCTGGTCTGTTGGCAGAGGTAATTGTGTTCCTGGTGATGGCCTTACTGGTACCTCCTCCCGAAGAACCACATTGGCAGCGTTATTTCCCTGATATTAACGTTCACCCTGACCTTGATCCTAATTTCAAACCCACTCCGCTTACTTTACCAGGAGCCAGCACCGGCAATCCTGCCTTGAATAAGCTGGAGGATATGCTGAAAGATGCTGATATCACACCGGCTAACTTAGGTCGCCTGGGTGAGAACTTCAAAAAATTAGGTGGCACCGTTGATAAAATGGCTGACATTACGGATGTGGTAGCCGCTACCGGTGACTATACCGCTAAAACCAAAGAAGCGTCTGTTGCCTTAGGCCAGATGAAAGATGCCTATGTTGGTGCTGCTAACAGTATCCAGCACTTCAACCAGGCTGCAGATGGTACTAAGCAATTCCACGAGCAGGTACAGGTGTTAACAAAGAACCTGTCTTCCCTGAACACTATTTACGAACTGGAATTACAGGATACCAATAATCACCTGAAGGCAATGAATAAATTCTACAGCAACCTGACACAAGCTTCTGAAGCCATGCAGGGTAGTGTGGAAGATGCCAAGAAAGCACAAGACCAAATTGCTTTACTGGCTAATAACCTGGGCCGCCTGAATAATATTTATGGCAATATGCTCAGTGCTATGCAGGGTCGCAACTAAAATGTAAACTAACGGTACAAGGGTTCGTTTTAATTCCGTATCCGTATCCGTATCCCGTGATTTTTGAAAGTCACCATTTCTAAAACCAGTTCCGTAACAGCGGAATAAAAAAACATAAATCGTCATGTCTTTACCTAAAGAGCCACGGCAAAAGATGATCAACATGATGTACCTCGTTCTGACGGCCCTGCTGGCCCTGAACGTGTCATCAGAGATCCTGAATGCCTTCAAAACGGTAAATAATAGCCTGGAAAAGACCAATACCACTGTTGACAAATCTTCTCAAACGGTATTTGAGTCTTTGACGGAGAAAATGTCTGATCCCACCTCAATGGTGAAAGCTCAATACTGGCAGCCTAAAGCCAAACAGGTGATCGATCTTTCTAAAACAATATTTACCTATATCCAAGGATACAAGGACCAGATATTAAGAGAAGCAGGCGGAGATCCTAATAATAAGGATAAAAGCTTCAAAGAAGATAACCTGGATATTGCTACCCGTATCATGGTAGAAAAAGGGGAGGGTAAAAAGTTGTATGCAGCATTAGAGAAATACAAGAAAGATGTATTGGCTATTGATCCATTGATTGATTCTGCTTTTAAAGATAACTTACAAATTGACCTTACCAAGCCCCCTACAAAAAACAAAGGGAATAACAGCTGGGAAGCAGCTTATTTCAGAATGGTGCCTACGGTAGCCGCCATGACGATCCTGAGCAAATTCCAGAATGACATTAAGACTACTGAAAACAAATTGGTTTCTTTCTGTCACGAGCAGGTAGGTAAAGTAACGGTTCGTTTTGATACCTATGCTGCTATTATCGGTCAAAGTTCTAATTACCTGATGCCCGGGCAGGATATTGAGATCACTGCGGGTGTGGGAGCTTTCAGTAAACAAGCATTACCAGTAATTACTATTGGTGGACAAACTGTAGCTATAGGCGAAGATGGAGCGGCACATACAAAACTGCCTGCTGGGGGTATGGGTAATCGTACAGTACCTGTAAGAATTGCCTATAAAGACCAGGATGGTAAAGACCAGGTAATTGAAAAAAATATTGAGTACACAGTTGGTCAGGCAAATGCTTCTATAGCACTTGATAAAATGAATGTGCTTTATATTAATGTTGATAACCCACTTTCCATAGCAGCAAGCGGTGGAGGAGATGATAAGATACAGGTTAGCATTTCCGGTGGTGGTGGTTCTATTACCAGGGTTGGTAATGGTAAATACAATGCCCGTGTTAACAGTGTAACTGATGATTGCCGCATTACTGTATCCGTAGACGGAAAAGTTGCCGGAGCTTCCCAGTTCCGTGTAAGAACAATTCCTGACCCGGTTGCTACGGTTGGTGCCTTCCCCAGCGGTGAGAACGTTCCTGCTGGTGCCTTTAAAGCACAGGCTGGTGTTTCTGCCTGGATCAAAGATTTCCCATTTGATTTAAAATATACTGTTCAGAGTTTCGTTGTAGAAGCTGATGATGTAGAAACAGGAGATATTGTTGAAGCACCTTGTACAGGTAATACCTGGAGTCCCAAGGCACAATCAGCGATCAATAAATTAAAAGCAGGGTCTTTGATCACTATCCGGGATATCCGGGCAATAGGACCTGATGGAAGAGTGAGAAAATTGCCAGGTATTTATTATAATATCAGATAATACAGAGAGCTATGATAAACAAATTCGTTCGTTTCAGTTGTGCGGCACTTTTGTTATGTGTGCTGGCAGATTCAGTGGCGGCACAAAGAACTCCGCGACGCAGAGGTGGTGGCACCACGCCAACTACCCCAGCAGGGGCTGAAGCACAGCAACAGACCAATAATAACCAGCCGTCTACTTATAATCCTTACGGAAATATTCCGATCAGGGTGGATTCAAGTACAGTGTCTGATACGATTGTCAAAAAATCATTACGTAATGATAATGCTTTTGACAAAAGCAACCTGACCGCCAGAACTCCGCTGGATTATGAACACCTGCGTTGGGATGATGCCTTGTTTGCTGAAAAAGTATGGCGTGAACTGGACCTGCGTGAAAAAATGAACCAGGTTTTTCGATATGATGCACAGGGCGATAATGGAAGTGAGTTATTCATCAATATGCTGTTAAAGGCGGTTAATACCGGCCAGGTAACTGCATTCTCTGATGAAAGGTTCACCACACCCATGACAATGACTGAAATACAGCAATTGACTGTTGGATCTGCAGATACAGTAGCTAAAACTGACGTTAATGACCCCAGTAAGGTGATCGAATACGTTGTTACAAGATCCAGCTTTGATGGTAAAAGTGTAATGAAACTCAGGATCAAAGAAGAATGGGTTTTTGACCGTGAAGCCAGCAGGATGTTTGTAAGAATATTAGGATTGGCACCATTAAAATCAATCTTAGGCCCTGATGGTAAAGAAAGAGGTAGCTCAGTTATGTTCTGGGTATATTATCCTGATCTGCGCCCCATGCTGGCAAAGTCAGAAGTGTACAATCCCAAGAACATGGGGCAAAGCCGCCAGACCTGGGAAGAATTGTTTGAAAGCAGAATGTTCAGCAGCTATATTGTAAAATCAACAATTGACAATGCTGCTAATAAAACGTTGAGACAAATCTATCCAAGAGACCCAATCCTGGCTCTGCTGGAAGGTGATAACATCAAGGACAAAATATTCAATTACGAGCAAGATCTTTGGTCTTATTAAGTGTAAAAAATACACCAAAAAATAGCCATAAAAAAGCCCCGGTTACCGGGGCTTTTTTATGGCTTAAACCTTTCAGAACAAAAGAATTAAAAAAAGTTTTCAAAATCGTAAAAGTCCTATAGGAAAGTTGAATAAATGTCGTATTTTCGTCTCGGTTTTTCATAGGATATTGGATTTTAAAAACGGGGCTGGATTTCTATCCTGGCCCCATTTTTTTGTTGTTACCCGATACGATGAAAGCTCATTTTTTGAAATACGCAGCAATGATTTTTGCTTTTGATTTACCTACCGATTTCGCTAATTCTTCTTCTGTTTGCTGACTTACATTCTTAACCGACCTCAGCTGCTTTAACAGCATATCAGCCGTTGCTTTACCAATACCCGGAATATCTTCCAGTTCGTTTTTAAAGGTCCCTTTACTGCGTTGCTGGCGATGAAACGTAATACCAAAACGATGTACTTCATCCCTGATGCGGCGGATCAGTTTCAGGCTTTCACTGTTGAAGGGCAGTTTCAGTGATTCCTGGTCACCGCTAAAGAATATTTCCTCTTCGTTTTTGGCCAAACCGACCAGGGTTGTGCGGCCAGCCAGTTCCAGTTCACGGATCGCCTCCATAGCGGCGCTTAGCTGCCCTTTACCGCCATCTATAATGACCAATTGGGGGAAATCCTTCTTTTCTTCTTTGAGCCGCTTATATCGCCTGTAAACAGCTTCTTTCATGGTGGCAAAATCATTGATGCCTTCAACTGTTTTCACATTAAAATGACGATAATCCTTTTTACTGGGTTCCCCGTTCTTAAAACATACCATGGCGGATACCGGGTAGCTGCCCTGGAAGTTGGAGTTATCAAAGCATTCGATATGCACCGGTGTCTCCTGTAACTGAAGATCGGATTGCAATTTCAGTAACAGGTTTGTTTTACTGTTCTGCTTCAGGTCCAGTTTCAGTCGTTCTTTACTCCTGATCTCTTCTATGAAGTAGTTGACATTTTTTTCTGAAAGTTCCAGTAGTTTTTTCCGGTCCCCGCCCTTAGGGACTGTTATCGTTACGTCAGCTTGCGGGAATTCAATGCTGAACGGAACTACAATCTCGGTGGCATCGCTGTTAAAGGTTGTCCGGAGTTGTGCTACAGTGAAACTCAATATTTCTTCAGGAGGTTCATCCAGATGTGTTTCCACTTTATTGGTCTGTGTTTGTACAATGGTTCCCTCTCTCACCATCAGGAAATTGACATAGGCAATATCTTTTTCCTTTACAATGGAAAACACATCCATATTACCCGTCTTTGCATTGGCCACAACAGATCTTGACTGGTAATTCTCCAGGAACTCGATCTTTTTCCGGGTCAGTTCTGCTTTTTCAAAAGCCAGGTTGGCAGCATGTCCTTTCATCTCTTCTTTAAAATGACGGATCACGGGTGACAGGCTTCCTTTTAAAAGATTTTTCAGCAATAATAAATTCTCTTTGTAATCTTCTGTTGTTTGCAGCCCTTCACAGGGACCTTTACAATTACCCAAATGATACTCAAGACAAACTTTAAACTTGCCTTTTTGAATGTTTTTATCCGTAAGATTTAATGAACAGTTCCTGAGCTGGATTGTCTGCTTGATAAACTCCATTAATTCCCGCACTCTTTTTACTGAAGTGTAGGGACCGAGGTATTCAGAACCATCCATAATTTTCTTCCTGGTAAGAAAAACCCTCGGAAAAGGTTCATTCTTAATGACGATGAATGGATAGGTTTTATCATCCTTCAGGTTGATATTGAACTTCGGCTGAAATTGTTTGATCAAAGAATTTTCCAGCAAAAAGGCATCCTGCTCCGAATCTACAATCGTGAACTCGATTCTGTTGATCCGCTGAACCAGTTCATGTGTTTTATAACTGGTAAATGTTTTGGTGAAATAGGAGCTGACTCTTTTACGCAGGTTTTTCGCCTTACCAACATACAATAGCTCATTGCTGCTGTCAAAATATTTATAGATACCCGGCTGATGTGGTATCGTGGTAGCGATATGTTGAAAATCGGCAGCTATCATTGATTGGTGGGTTCATTCCAGATCACTTTTACCGTGGAAATCGTCTCTGCTTGTCCCGGAAATTGCTTCATTGTAGTTACCTGGAAGCTACGGTCCACCTGCCAGAGCATTCTTTTTTGCACGATGCTGTCTTTTGAGTTCAGCAGGTAATCGATATATAATGTTTTTACGATCGCATCGCCACCACCCAGGTTGGGTTTCACATGCATTTCCTGGCGTTGTATTACTGCTTTAGAAGGGTCTCCAGGTAAATAAGTAATGATCGCTCTGTCCATTCCTTCATCATAGCGGGATTCTTCTTTGTATTTCTTGCGGTATTTTTTTTCAGCGATGTCGGGAAGATCAAGAAAATCTTTAGCCAGCGTTCTGAATTCCTCTCTTTTTACATAGGTAGTGTCGGTCCGGGTGCTGTCTATAATATCAAGTTTGATAATTGCATAAAGGGAGGTATCCACACCTGCAATTTGGGAATTAATATACGAGTGGATTGAAATAAATTTTTTGTTTGCGTCCTCTTCTTTGTCTTTGCAACTGGCAACAAGCAGCAGGATTATGCCGGCTAAAAGGAGATTTCTTTTCATGCCCTAAAATTAGCGTAAAACAAAGCTTCAAAAAAAATCCCGGCCGCAGCAGAGTGCAGACCGGGATATCTTAGCAAAGCGAGCAGTTAGTATCGGTTACTGATTCAGGGTAATACCGACTTTTAAACCAAAATCAAACAGATTTTCTTTCACGGGGTATTTATTTTCAAAGCTGGACCGGATCTGGTAGCGTATCTGTGGTCCTACCTGCCATTTTGTTTTACCGGTTCCATAACTCATGAAAGCTTCAAAGCTTGTATTCATATTCCAGTTTCGTGTCAGGGAAGGAACTTTTACATAATTCTTGAAATCAGTTGACAACAGATAGGTCCTGTCGCTGATGATATAGGTTGGTTGGATAGTAGCAGCAATACCAAAATAATTGGCGTTGTTTTTACCGGGAAGAAGTTTCACTTCCACACCTACAGGAAGCGAAGCTGAATAATATAGATTTTGTAACCAGTTCGCTTTATTGCCGCTCCGGGTACGATAAGTTGTTTCTCTTGAAATGGAACTGTTGGATCCGGCATCCAAAGCAATGGTTGCAATTTCACCCGGGTATGAGTAAGCTTTGATATCATAACGGCTTACATTGAATTGTAATCCTGCTTTTACTTGTATGGCTTTTGTTAACGGGTACCTGGCAGCAAATCCCAACTCCAGGCCGATGTCGGGCTTGTGTACCACAACATTCCTTACATCATTATACGCAGCGAAAGCAGGGATATTACCGGCGGAAGCCGCAGATTGTAGAAATCCTTTATTTTCTGACAGCTTGCGGTAGCTAACGGTAGGAGCAATGTATACCTGGTAAGTTATTTTTCTTGAAGGTTTGCTTTTCTTGAAACTATTGACAACGCTTTCAATGGTCATGGGGTACTCAGCAATCTCAGTTGATTTAGTCTGTGCAATACTTTTTTCTTCAGCTTTTTTAGTGGCTTCGGGGACAGGTTGTTCTGTCATTAATTCTTTTTGTTTTGCAGCAACAGCAGTATGAGACAGGCCTGAAACGGGGTTGTTTATATACAGATCTTTGCGGTTTTTATTGTCTTGCATTGACAGCACAGCCTTATTGGGCTCTGCCGCAGCATCATCTGCAGGTACTGCTGCTACTGTAACCTGCTCCTGCCCGGCAAGAAGATTGGTAGTAACGGAATTATTGCTGGCATTAAAGGATTGCAGCTCTTTAGGATGATTATTGTCAAAGTTCAGCGGATGGCTGATCGCTATGTCTGTGGCTGGTTTGGATAAAGAAACTGGTTCCTTGGTTGTTACTTGCTGATTGGATGCTAACGGCAAGTTGGCTGTTCTTGCTGTATAGGCCGGCTGGATTTGTTTGTTTGCAGGAGTGGTTAACATGACCAGGGCAACACCAGCACCTGTCAAAAGTAATAGAAATGCAAGTCCCCAGCCATACCATCTGCGGCGTGTATGTAATGCTTTATCAATGCCTACCCACACTTTATCGGAAGGAAACATCCGGTATTGGTCTGCATTCTGCTTTACAAACTGCTCAAAATCCCTGTTGTTATAATTACTCTCCATAACCAGTCAGTAATTTAGGATACGTATTATGTTAGTTATCTCTGGCTAACGGCGGCAAGCCAATCAGTCTGTTGTTTTGGTTTTAACAATATTCTTTTCCGTACTAATATATCTTCCAGCATAGCCCTGGCTCTTGTGTATTGGCTGCGGCTGGTACTTTCTTCAATATCCAGCATACCGGCAATCTCCCTGTGGCTGTAGCCTTCGACCGCATACAGGTTCAGAACTGTCCGGTAACCGATTGGCAAAAGGCGGATACATTCAACCACTTGTTTTGCCTGGATGATAGCGGACACACTTTCTTCCCTTACCTGTACTCCCGTTGCGTGGATAATGTCCACACTTTCACTGAACTTCTTATTCTTTTTGAGGATGTTGATACAGGTATGAACGATGATCCGGCGAATCCAGCCTTCAAATGCCCCCCTGTTTTCGAAAGTATGTATCTGTAAAAAGACCTTGATAAAGCCTTCCTGCAACATATCTTCCGCATCCTCCCGGTTGTGTGCAAAACGATAACAAACAGCCAGCATTTTGGGGCTGTACCGGTTGTACAACTCCCGCTGAGCGGTGGTATCATTATTCAAACATCCTTTTAAGATGGCCTCCTCGGTCATAAATTCCCTTTGGTTGCCTGTAATTTAGACAATTTTCAGGTACAAATGCTGCACGGGATTGTAAAATTTGGGGTATATAAAACCCCGGGCCGGGTACAAAAAACCGGGGTTCGATAAAAAATAAAGCCTGTCAAAAGACAAGCTTTATTTTTTATGAAGGGTTATAAATTAGCCCTCAATGCAATAATGAAATTTCTTCCCGGTGCCGAAAATCCAGAGGCGAAATAGCGGTAGTTCCTGTCAAAAATATTTTCAATACCAAGTTGTAAGGCGAGGTATTTTCCGACAGGGTGGCTGGCTCTCCAGTTCAGCGTAAACCAGGCAGGCATTCCTGCAGGGGTGGCATACTGGCCATTATCTTCACCGTTCGGGTTGTAATCCTTGATCCTTTTCCAGCCATTGAACATAACAAAAAGCTCCATATTGACCCCTGATTTCTGGTACGAAAATCCTGATTTTCCGAATACAGGTGGTATGTGATCTAACGGTGTTTTGGTTCCGTCAGGATTTTTGAAACGGCCATATGTGTAACTGATCGTATTCTCAAACGATATCTCAGTTGACAATACAGCTTTCAGACGGCCATTAAAGCCAACGATATAGGCTTTGTTTACATTCTGGTTGGCAAACACAGCCGATTTAATACCATTATAAACAACAGAGTCCTGCCCATTCAGCTTAAAAGGAGCCGGTGCTATTGCATTTCTGAACAACGTATAGAAGCCGGTGAATTCAAACTGCACTTTATCGTTAATGTTCTGCGTCAGGCCCAGGTCGAAATTATAAGTGTATTCCGGTTTGATATCGGGGTTGGGAACGATCAGCCTGCGGGTGGCCGTGCTGGATTCGAAGATCCTGGCCAGGTCATCAATATTAGGTGCCCGGAAGCCGGATGAGATATTGGCAGTGATCCGGCCGCCTTCTGACGGCATATAAACAAGCCCGATATTACCTGTAACAGCAAAAGGGTTTTGTTCGATTTCGGTAAAAGGAAAATTGAAGAATGAATTATCAACGATGCCTGACCGGAGGCTGATAGTTTGTAAACGAATCCCGTCGTTCAATACCAGCTTTCCACCTTTCATTTTTACAAGATGCTGGGCAAACATACCAAAATAATTCATGTTGTTTTTGCCATCGGGATAGCGGGTATCCAGTTTGGATACTGCACCTGTATTGATGTTGGTTCTGGTAGCCGTTGATTGCAGGTCATTTAATTGACCGTCGATACCAAGGACCAGTTCATGATTGCCCCATGTTTTTTTCCCATCTACATTAAAGGCAGCCACTTTCAGGTTTTCCACCCTGCTGTCAAGCCGGTCGTAGCGGCGGTATTCCCGCTGGTTACGGCTTTCTTCTATATCCTGGTAGTTCAGGTTGACCCTGAATTCATCCAGGAGTCCCAATTTTTTAGCGTTTAATTCATAAGCTCCCAGTAATCTTTTTTGCGGGCCATAATACCATTCCGCATACCGCAGTGTTGTTCCAGTAGCTGCATTAAAGTAACGCTTGTCCTGCAGCCTGTCATAGCGGGGTACATCCGATGAATTGGAGAACTGGAGATTCAGTGTATGCGATACTTTTTCATTTGGTTTGAATAACAATTTTTGGGTGATATCCCATTGCTTATAACCTGAAAATTCCTGTACCCTGCTGTCATTGTTTCCGGTTACATAATCAATGCCGTCAATATTCCTGATCACAGAATCACGGCGGCCAAAGTTGGGATACTTATTGGGGTAATGCGTACCCATTTTCATGTCGTCAAAATCGCTGTAGTTATAAGATTGTAACCATCCGAATTTCTTACCACCAAGGCTGACGTCAACATGCCCGGTCTTTTCTTTATTGGCAGAACTGTAGCGTACAAAAGCGGTGCCGGTGGTTTTTAATTGACCGGTGGCGGATAGTTTAGGAGATTTACTTCTGAAACTAACTACGCCACCTAAGGCATCACTGCCATAGATAGTGGAGGAGGGGCCTTGCATCACTTCAACTGATTCAAGCATGTTCTGATCAACGGTGATTACATTCTGTAAATGGCCGGCCCTGTAAATAGCATTATTCAGCCGGATGCCATCAACCACCAATAAAACACGGTTTGCTTCAAAACCACGAATGACCGGGCTGCTGCCGCCCTGCTGGCTTTTTTGAACAAATACATTCCCGGTAGCGACCAGCAAATCCCCGGTATTTTGTGCATTAGTTTTGGCAATGGTCTTGCTGCTGATGACATCAATTTTTTGGGCGATGTTCTTTTTCTTTTCTGCGAATTTGTTGGAATAAACAGTTACCTCCTCCATGTTCTTTTCAGTGGTATCTGCCTGGCTGAATGATATAATAGCAATACACAGCAATGCTGAAAGCATTGTATACTTTCTCATAATAAAACGGGTTTGTTTGAATAATTTATGTGATCAATTAAGGTCAGATCAAACCTGAGGCGGAGGAGTGAGAATTGCCTGGTAGCTGTCGGGAAGAGCTGGTGTTATTAATACCGGAATGGTTTCCTTACATATAGTGCCCGTTAACCCATCGGAGCTGTTTGCAGTAAGTGTGCATTGGAGCAAGAAAATCAATTGTACCAGTAACTGGTTTCGTTGCGGGGCATTTTTATTCCAGCCTTCTGTTAATTGTTTTTTTAATGCTGTTTCCTGGTCATCAAAAAATCCGGTGAAAGTAGTAAGACCATCGCTGGATATCATTGTTTTGATGTCGAACATTCTGCCGTGTACAAAAATCTCTTTCTCTTTCTTTACCCAATGGATATCGTTATCAGGAATAACGAGCACCTGTTTAGGAATATCCTTTTCAAGCTCTTCTTTCATTTCGTGGCGGATAGCCTGCTGCCGGATAAGAAAAATGAATACAAACAACCAGGGAGTAGTTCCCAGCAGTATAAACAAAATACTGGCAATTTTTTTGGTTGCAGTTCTCACAATTAATAAAAGGGCTTTTGGTAAGGCACTATTTTTTTCGCTTCAGGCTATCGATGGGATTTTTTGATTCCATATCTGTTCTTATGGATTCAAACCAGCCTGTCAGTTTAGCTTTTTCTTCGTTGGTCAGTTTAGCATCTTTATGCACCCAGGTGTAAGAATCAAGGGGCATCTTGCCCTCTTTTACCTGTTCAATACACTCTTCCAGTTTACGGTACTGGCGGCGCAATGCATATCCATTGAATTCATCAAAGTTGAACTCCTTTTTACCATCGTTCACATGATCGGTCAGCCACCAGTCTACCGGTTGTATTTTTGCATACCAGGGGTAAACGGTGTTGTTACTATGGCAATCATTGCAGGCTTTTGCTAAAATTGATTTTACATCTCCCGGTACTGTATAGGCATTGCCAATATAGTTTGGCTGCGGGCCTTCAGCCGTATTTTTCTTAGGATGAATGAACTGGATAACAATAAAGGCTGCGAGCAGAACCAGTAATATTTTTTTCAGCATAGAAAACGTATTTCTCTAAAGTTATACTTTATCAATTAAGATTTCTCCCGTCATTTCTTTGGGAATGGGGAGCTTCATCAAGGTCAGAATGGTAGGGGCAATATCCCCCAGCTTACCGGGTTTAATAGCTCCTCTCCAGGTCTTGTCAATAATAAAGAAAGGAACCGGGTTAAGTGTATGCGCCGTATTAGGTGACCCATCCTCATTGATCAGGTAATCAGAGTTACCATGATCAGCTGTCAGGAATACAGCGTAATCGCTTTCCAATGCAGCTGTTACAACCCGCTCTACACATTTATCTACGGTTTCAACTGCTTTGATTGCTGCAGACCACACACCGGTATGACCAACCATATCAGCATTGGCAAAATTGAGGCAAATGAAATCGGCTGTTTTATTGAGTATCTCAGGAACTATGGCATCGGTTACTTCAAAAGCACTCATTTCTGGTTGCAGATCGTAAGTAGCTACTTTGGGTGATTGCACCATTAATCTTTTCTCCCCTTCAAAAGGCACTTCCCGTCCGCCGCTGAAGAAGAAGCTCACATGCGGGTATTTCTCTGTTTCAGCAATACGGATCTGTTTCAATCCATTTTGCTGTAAGATCTCGCCCAGTGTATTATTGAGATTATCATTTTCAAAAACAACATGCACGTTTTTATACGTCTTGTCATATTCCGTCATCGTGGTATAATGAAGTGATAAGTGCTTCATGTCAAATTCAGGCAGATCCATTTGAGTAAGAACCTGTGTGATCTCCCGGCAACGGTCCGTCCGGAAGTTGAAACAAAGAGCCACATCTCCATTAGCTATGGTAGCTAACGGCTGCTGATTCTCGTCTAAGATGACCGTTGGTTTGATGAACTCGTCCGTGATATCAGCAGCATAAGAATTTTCAACAGCCTGAATAGCATCTGTAGCTTTGGCACCTGTACCCTTTACCAGGGCATCATAGGCCAGTTTCACCCTTTCCCATCTTTTATCACGGTCCATGGCATAGTAGCGGCCGCTAACAGTGGCGATCTTTCCAACACTGGAGTTCAAATGCGCCTGGAGTTCTGTGATAAAACCTAACCCACTTTTCGGATCACAATCACGGCCATCGGTAAAGGCGTGAATAAACACCTGTTCTAACCCTTCCGCTTTGCAAACGTCAACGATCGCCTTCAGGTGGTTAATATGCGAATGCACCCCACCGTCACTTACTAACCCGAGCAAATGAAAGGGTTTGTTATTTGTCCTGGCATACTTTATAGAAGCCAGCAATGTCTCATTTTTAGCAAATGAGCCATCTCTCACAGCTACATTGATCCTTTGCAGTTCCTGGTATACTACCCGGCCTGCACCAAGGTTCAGGTGGCCTACTTCTGAGTTGCCCATCTGCCCGTCAGGTAACCCAACCGCTTCCCCGCAGGTAACCAATGTTGTGTTTGGATATTTGGTATACAGTGATTTAGTAAAAGGGACATTGGCATGCTGAATAGCGTCCGCTGATGCAACTTTACCCAGTCCCCAGCCGTCCATGATGACCAGAATTACACGTTTTTGTGACATTTTTTATCAACAGTTTATTGTTAGTACAAATACATTCATTTTCAGGGAACAATGCGCTGTAAATCTACACCCAAATCAGTTATTTGCGACTGATTCTGCTAAAAAGCTGTTGGTTTTTAGTAATTTAGTACCTGTTGATAACCCGTAATTATGTGGCATGTTTTTAGTTTAATACCCCTGTGAAAACCTTTAAGTATGAAACCTTTTTTTACATCGTTATTGATTACTGCGGCACTGGTGTTTTCGTCATTTACGACGCAAAACACGATTGACAATGTAATTAGTGCTTTACGTTCAGGTAATGCATCGGAGTTATCAAAGTATTTTGATGACAATGTGGAACTGACACTGCCTGACAAAAGCGACAGCTACAGCAAGGCGCAGGCCCAGCAAATTGTGAGAGATTTTTTCAGCAACAACAATGTGAAAGGATTTGATCTCAAACACAAAGGAGATTCTCCCGGTGGTCATTTCTGTATCGGTACCCTGCAAACCGGTGCTGGTAATTTCCGTACCAATGTATTTTTAAAATCAAAGAACGGCCGGGAAGTGATAAAAGAGATCCGCTTTCAGCCGGTAGAATAAAAGAATTCTAAAATAAACAGGCGAAGCCTTCCCAATTCAAGGGAGGGCTTCTTTATTTTTGTCCTTATGAATTTTGAAGAACAATTACAGCATCTGGTGGATGAAGCGTTAAAAGAAGACGTGGGTGATGGCGATCATTCTGCTCTTTCCTGTATTCCTGCAGATGCAAGAGGGAAAGCAGTATTGAAGATCAAACAGGATGGTATTCTTGCCGGAGTGGCCGTAGCCGAAAAAATATTTATCTACAAAGAACCTGCGGCTGTATTCACTGCATTCAAAAAAGACGGCGACGAGATGAAGTATGGCGAGAGAGCTTTTGAAGTGGAAGCCTCGGTGCATACGATCCTTCAGTGCGAACGACTGGTGCTGAATTGTATGCAGCGGATGAGTGGAATTGCTACCCTGACAAAACAATACACTGATAAGCTTAAAGGCTACAAAACCCGGTTACTGGACACAAGAAAGACAACACCGAATTTCCGGTTATTAGAAAAGGAAGCTGTCCGTATCGGTGGTGGTGTTAATCACCGGTTTGGTTTGTATGATATGATCATGCTGAAGGATAATCATATTGATTACTGTGGCAGCATTGAAAAAGCAATAGAAAGAGCTGCTGAATATGTGAGGGATAAAAAACCGGGACTGAAGATCGAAGTGGAAACCAGGTCAGTTGATGATGTGAAACGGGTTGTTGCAGTTGGTAAAAGAAAAATTTTCCGCATCATGCTGGATAATTTTGAACCGGAACAGATCAAAGAAGCTTTACAATATATTGGCGATGATTTTGAAACAGAGGCCAGTGGCGGCATCAACCTGGAGAATATAGAAGCATATGCAAAAACGGGGGTTGATTTTGTGAGTGTAGGCGCATTGATCCACCAGGCCAAAAGCCTTGATCTGAGTTTAAAAGCCTCCCCAAAACCATAAGTATTTTTAAGCTATGTCAAAGAAGATTAAGCCAGATAGCAGGGGATTTGTTTTCAGTACTGATCCCCATTTTAAATTTGAAGAAGAACAGGATAATACAGCAACATTACCAGCTGCGCAGCAAAAATTAAAGATCCGCCTTGATACCAAGCACAGGGCTGGGAAAGCGGTTACGTTGGTAGAAGGATTTGTAGGTACAGATGATGATCTGCAGGAACTGGGCAAGAAATTAAAATCATTTTGCGGCACAGGCGGCTCTGCTAAAGACGGGGAAATCATTGTGCAGGGTGATCAACGAGATAAAGTGTTACAGTGGTTACAGAAGAATGGGTATAAGCTTTCCAAAAAAATATGAACTGCCCGTAATGGAAATCGGTTTATTTATTTTACTGCTTCCTTTGACATTGATTTACGCAGTCATTGCTATTCTGTGCGGGATTTATATTTATATCGGGCTGCATCAGCTGGTAACGGGCATTAAAGAAGTGAACGGGAGTAAAAGAAATAACGGTCTTATTGCAATGTTGCTGTCACTTGTCGTATTGCTTGCTGCCACATATGCTTATTCCATCTGGTTTTTGTTCTTTTGAACAATCATCCTTCAAACCCAGTCTTCCGGTGGCTGCCATCACAATAAGGTTTATTGCCTGAAGCCCCGCACCTGCATAAAGCTACTGTTCCTGTCTTTGTTTCTTCCCGGCCATCGCTGTGAACGATCAGGCATTCTGTATTGATAAGATAGGGCCCGTTGGCACTCACCTGTACTTTTACAATACTTGCCGCTTCAGCAACGATTGTATCCGCTTCCCCGGCTTTGATTTCTTCATTCAGGAAATAACTCAGTGCACCACTTGGACATTTCCTTACCTGTTCAATGATCTTTTCGGTAGGAGCACCTTCCATATTGATCCACTTTCTTTCTTTTGGATTAAAAACTTCCAGTAGGCCTTTCCAGCAAAGGGTGGAATGGATACAGGTATCTGGTTTCCATACAACGGTGATGTCATTATTCTTGTACTTGATCTCTTTTTGCATAAGAAAACGGCCATTTAAAATAGCCTCTAATTTACGGATGATCCGGTATAAATTATTTATTTACTTTAGCAGTCAATTCACCCTTCTTTCACCTGCTCTGCTCTGTAGCCATTTATAACTTCTAAATCAACTGTTATGATGAACAGGGACAAAACCTTTCATTTAGGCCTTTGTATGGCCGGATCTATTTCAGCAGGAGCTTATACAGCCGGTGTGATGGATTATTTATTTGAGACTTTGAATAACTGGTATGAAGAAAAAAAGAAAAACAATGATGCCTCCATTCCTGATCATGATGTGTTGATCGATGTGTTTGGTGGTGCTTCAGGGGGAGGTATCACTTCCGCCATCAGTTTATTTGCACAACAGGAAAAGATCAGCTCCATGAAACTGGTCAATAATAAACCAACCGCTGAAGGAGGGTATAATTTATTATACGACACCTGGGTGCAGATGACCGGCAGTAATGATGTATTTGCCGAAATGCTGGATACGAGGGATATTCAAATGGAATATGTACCCGCCCTGATGAATTCTAATTTCATTGATACGATTGCCGGGTATTTTAAAAACTATTTGTATAAATACCAGGGACAATCGTTTACTGACCGTCCTTACATCAATCCGCGGTCCGAATTATTTCTTACACTTTTTAATATCACCGGTATCAAATACGAACTGATGGCCAAGGCCAGTTCAGAAGGGTTGATCCGTCAATATGCGAGAGAGCACCGCGATATGGCCCATTTCAGGGTGGCTAAAAATTATGAGAATGACGGACGAATGCCCCTGGATTATGCCAACAGGGATATTATCGATATACTGATCGACTCAGCCATGGCCACAGGTGCTTTCCCTATCGGGCTCAGCAGCCGCTTTGTCAGCAGGCCCAAACGTTTTCTCTGGGAAAATCCGTATATCAATAAAGGAGGCAGGTTTAGCTGGGATAAGATCAAACTGGACAGTGAAGGACAGGATAAGGATTTTGAAATTGACGGGAAAGAAATTTTCCGTTCTTTAAATGCTGATGGAGGTGTGGCGAACAACGAACCGATCGAGATATCCAAAGATATTCTGCAGGGCATCCGGAAAGATATGTATGGCAAGGAGTATGAGAACTGCGATAATACCTCCATCATATTGATTGACCCTTTCCCAAGTTTTGATTCCCCGTTTGAAAAACCGGGACAGTCGCACCAGCATATTCTGCGTTTTGCTAAAGATGTGGTGATGGCCATGCAAAGCCAGCTATTATTTGATGCCAAATCCATGCTGGATGCATACAGCAATGATAACAACGGCCTTTACCTGGTGGCACCTTCCAAAGATGGTTACCGGCCGGAGCATGCGATTGCCTGCGGTTCTTTAGGAGGCTTTGGTGGTTTTCTTTCCGCTGATTTTCGTATTCATGATTTTTTCCTGGGCCGTCATAACTGCCAGAGTTTTCTCCGTAAATATTTTGTGGTAGGTATTGAGGAGGCAGATAAGGATAAAAAGGAAACATCAGCAGTCGTAAAAGGATATGAGAATCCCGCTGCCATGCGCCGTTATGCAAGAAAAGATAAACAAGGTAAACTCGTAGTGCCCATCATTCCGGATATGCAGGTGAAGAAACCAGAAGATGCAGCTGATAAGAACCTGGAATTACCCCTGTATCATTTTGAACGATTGAGTGAAACAGCCCTGAATCATTATTTTACGATGCTGGAGCGGCGGTTTGCTGCAGTGGCAGGCCATATCAAAAAAACGAATGGAATTGCGGAGATGGCACTGGCGATGGGCATCAAGACCTATGAAGATAATATTGCCAATAGTGTGCTGACGTATATCAAGAACGACTTTAAGAGGAGGAAACTTATGCAGCGGTAATTCAATTTGTAATTAGCAGTTCAATTGCAAACTGCTAATTACAAATCACAAACTTTGATTATTGCCCCTGTGCCAGGCTATAAGCTTTTTTGCCCGCCCACATATTCAGTAATTCAAAAGAGCAGATCTTGAAATTTCCGCTCATGCTTACATACAGGCCGATCACATCCTGCTGGTTCAATGGCTCATCGCCAATGCTTTCAAAACGTACATTGTACTGGTTGACGAGATTGGTATATACAGAACCGGTTGGCCACACCTGTGTGCCCCGGTTGCTGATATTGATCAGGTTGAACTTTACCCCGGCATGACGTTTACATTTTTCTGCAATCGCATTCGGTTGTTCATCACTTTCAATGAAAAGATCGACACCAACGATGGTCTCGCTTTCTCCTTCTTTGGAGATCATCATGGGGTTGGTTTCCAGCTTCAGCGGGGTAGGAGTGCCAGGCTCATTGGCAATGATCTCACGGGCACCAATATTTGGTTTTTTACCAAAGTTGCTGATGATCGCATCTGCAAACTGCGTGGTATTGACCGAAGGAATTGATTTGTCGCCAAAGTCGCCGGTGTGGATGCCGTTTTCCAGTGTGTAGAGCAATGCGTTTTCAATGACCGCTGCATTCTCGGTCAATCCAACGTGGCGGAGCATGGCAAGACCACTTAATAACAATGCAGTCGGGTTGGCAATATTTTTACCGGCAATATCCGGTGCGGTACCATGTACAGCTTCAAAGATGGAGATATGATCACCAATATTAGCAGACGGCGCAAAGCCTAATCCACCAACAAGACCGGCACAAAGATCAGATACGATATCTCCCTGTAAATTGGTTAGCACTAATACATCAAACAGGTCTGGCCTAGTTACGAGTTTCATACAGAGATCATCCACGATGATATCATCCGCTTTCAGTTCAGGATATTCTTTGGCCACTTCCTGGAAACATTCGAGGAACAGCCCATCTGTGATCTTCATGATATTGGCCTTGTGCACACAAGTAATGCGTTTCGCTTTCTTTTGCCTGGCCATTTCAAATGCATAACGGATCACCTGCATACTACCCGGGCGGGTGATAAAGCGACGGCTTAGTGCCACATCATGTGTCAGCATATGTTCAATACCGCCATAAGTATCTTCGATATTTTCTCTTACAACTGTAATATCAATAGGAATACCAGCCTTACTGAAAACAGTATCCACACCGTGAAGTGTTCTGAAATCTCTTTTATTGGCAAATGTGTTCCAGGTTTTTCTTGCCGTAACATTAATACTTTTGACACCTTTGCCTTTTGGTGTTTCCATCGGGCCTTTAAAAAGTAAGCCGAGATTTTCAATGGTTTGTTTGGCTTCGGGTGTCATTCCGTTATTAAAACCTTTATCAAAGACCCATTTACCCATGTCCACAAAATCATATTCCAGCGGAACATGGTTAGCGGAAAAGATCTTTAATACAGCTTCCATAATTTCGGGGCCGATCCCATCTCCTTTGGCAACAGCTATTTTCATATGATTATTTTTTTCAAAACTTTGATTATCTCGTAAAAGTCCCATGCCTGTTAAAGCCGGACGGCTGCAAAATTAGGGCAAGGGCAAGGAATACGGACGTTAAATATGCTAAAGAATGTATTGCTTACTGCTTTTTGTTTACTTTTACTGAAATTGATTTGCATGAGCAGTATGATCTCAGAAGGGGTAAAGGTGTCGGTAGAAACTTTCTACCAGCCTGATTACAGCAACCCGCTGCAATCAGAGTTCATGTTTGCTTACCGCATCAATATTGAAAATCACAATTCATTTCCTGTCAAGTTGCACCGCCGTCACTGGAAAATATTTGACAGTAATGGCACTTACCGTGATGTGGAAGGTGAGGGTGTTGTCGGGGTGCAGCCTATTTTGAAATCCGGCGAGACCTACCAGTATGTCAGCGGTTGCAATCTCCGCACAGAAATGGGCCGCATGGAAGGCACTTATGAAATGGAAAACATGCACAGCAAAAGTTTCTTTGATGTGCATATCCCTTCTTTTGAAATGATCGTTCCGTTCAAAGGCAACTGATCTCTTCCTTTTATTTGGGTTTGTATTTCGCTTCGTCCAGGATCTTCTTTGGCGTTGCACTCATTACTTCTTCCGGTTTCAGTGAAGGGTTCTTTTCAGTAAACTTTTTTACAATCTGCCAGCCGATCCACTGACCCAGGTTGCCCGGGGAATACTCTTGTGAAAATCCTTGGGTAAATGGTCCTTCACCGATATAGGTTTGAATTGTGATGGGGTTTACTGAATAGAGGTCTTCATTCTTAATGATCTGGCTCCAGATCAACCCTTCGTTTTCAGCACACCAGTCCAGTTGCTGTTTAGTATAACCCGTTTTGACCGAATCCGCTGTTTGTGGTAAGAATTTATCCAATAACCACCATTGCTTTCCTCTTTCGATCATTTGTTCAACCAGTGGTTTGCCGGCACTTTTCTCCGGGAAAAGATCATCGACAATCAGTTGCATACCATCGCCGATAATATATTCTTTACTGAAACGGCGGCTGCGGTAAGCCGGTGCGACGTTCTCAATAAAATAAGGATCGCTGTAAAGGGAAAACGTATTGCCAAGATAAAATTGTAAACTGATCCCGAGAAAATCAGGCCCGAGGAAGTTAGGAGTGTACCCGTTACTGGTCTGGGCCAGCGCATCCATGGGCCCGGCCACCATAATGACTTTGGGTGTTTGGTAGTTGGGAAAATAATATTTTACAAAACGAAACGCTTCTTCAAATTCTTTTTGCAGGCCATCGGTGTTCTTGAAAACATCATTGATGGTATCTTTTATGGGCTGGCTGAGGCTGATAAAATTTTTAACCCCGGCCAGGGTGTTTGCACTATCAAGTCCCAGGATATTCTGTAAAAAAATAGCCGAAAGAACCGGGTATTTTACATTCAGCCGATTCAGGCCTGGTAATACATTATTACTGTCAATAGCAAAAAAATCCTGGTCAAACCGTTGCAACGGCACATTTACTTTCACCCCGGATACGTCGGGGATTCCTTTTTTATTGGTACAGGCAGCCAGTGACAAGGCGAGCAGCAATACAAGACCGGTTTTTTTCATAGCCATGGTAAACGTAAAGGGTTTCAAAATGTTGTTCAGCGAATGTACGGCCAAAAAACATTCACTTAAATTTGTAACATGAAGATCGCATTAGCGCAGCAAAACTACCATATCGGCAATTTTGAAGAAAACAGCCGCAAGATCATTGAAGGGATCAGCAAGGCCAAACAGGCTGGCGCCGACCTGGTGGTATTCTCTGAACTCTGTGTTTGCGGTTACCCGCCCCGGGATTTTCTCGAGTTTGAAGACTTCATCAATAAGTGCTATGAAACGGTTGACCTTATCAAGGAACATGCGGATACGATTGGCGTTCTGATCGGCAGCCCGGCCCGGAATCCCCGCAAAGAAGGCAAGGATCTTTTCAATGCTGTCTTTTTCCTGCATGAAAAACAAGTAAAAGCAGAGATCCATAAAACATTACTGCCCAACTACGACATCTTTGATGAATACCGCTATTTTGAACCAGCCTTTGAATGGAATATCGTTGAATTCAAAGGGAAGAAACTGGCGGTGACGATCTGTGAAGATATCTGGAATATGGGAGAGAATCCTTTGTACCGCATTACCCCCATGGAACAACTGATCGGCTACCAACCGGATGTGATGATCAATTTATCAGCTTCACCGTATAACTATGCACAGGATGTGGTGCGCAACAGTTTGATCAAAGCACATACGCTGAAATACAAACTGCCGATGCTGTACTGCAATACCGTGGGATCACAAACCGAAGTAGTATTTGATGGCGGTAGCCTGGTCTATGATATCAACGGGAATAAGGTAAAGGAGATGAACTACTTTGAAGAAGATTTCCAGTTGTTCGATCTCGCTGAACTTTCTGTGGCGGATGCAACAAGAATAAAACCAAGCGAGAAAGTATATTTTTCTGCCAAAGATGTTGGAGATGGCGTGAATACGCTGGATTACCTGGCGGATGAAAAGAATATTGATGAGATCTATCATGCACTGATCCTCGGCATCCGGGATTATTTCCGGAAAATGGGTTTCAGCAAAGCGATCCTCGGTTCTTCCGGGGGTATTGACAGCGCTGTTACGCTGGCCCTTGCGGTGGCAGCATTAGGAAAGGAAAATGTAAGGGCCATCCTGCTGCCCTCGCAATTCTCGTCTTCACATTCGGTGAGCGATGCAGAACAATTAAGCATCAACCTGGATAATCCTTATGATATTGTCCCGATTAAAAACATCTATGAGAGTTTCTTAACTGAACTGAAACCCGTCTTTAAAGATGCCCCTTTCGGGTTGGCGGAAGAAAATATACAGGCAAGAACAAGAGGAAACCTGCTGATGGCTATCGCCAATAAATTTGGCTATATACTTCTCAATACTTCCAATAAAAGCGAATTGGCGACCGGCTATGGCACATTGTATGGCGATATGGCGGGAGGTTTGGCCGTATTAGGTGATACGTATAAAACACAGGTATATGCCCTGGCAAAATATATCAATAAGCACAAAGAAATAATCCCGGCTCATATCATCAGCAAAGCACCATCGGCAGAGTTAAGACCCAATCAAAAAGACAGTGACAGCCTGCCCGAGTATGATACACTGGACCGGGTATTGTATGAGTATATTGAAATGAGAAAAGGACCAAAAGAGATCATTGCAAAAGGCTACGATGCTGCCTTGGTGACAAGAATTTTAAAACTGGTCAATACCAATGAATATAAGCGAAACCAGTTCTGCCCGATCATCCGTGTCAGCTGTAAAGCGTTTGGCGTGGGAAGAAGGGTGCCGATCGTCGGAAAATATTTAAGCTGAACAGCAGCAATGAAAAAAGCGAATCAACTGATTCGCTTTTCTTTTTATAGCGCTACTAAGCAGAATTAGTGAATAAATGTTACCACGGCCACTTGCCCGCTGATGGTTTGTGACAATACCAATTGTGTTTCAGATAAGGTGACAATATTGAAAGTGCCGCTACCGCCGGTAAAGAACGTGGCAGAAACATTTAAAACCGTTTCACCACCGGTAAAATTCCAGGTAAAGGGACTGGTTTGAGGATCACCTCCATTACATTTTGTAGTTCCTTCATCAGCTGTTCCGGTCCCGGTACTAACAAAAGCCAGGATATTATCTTTCTGACAGGTTTGTAATAAAGGGCCAGCATCAATACCTCCAACAGTAGCAGTGCTGAATCTCCAGGTACCTGTACTGATCAATTCTGTTTTTGTTTTTGGAGCAGGAGGTGTTTCATCTTTTCCGCAGGAAGGCAGGATACATAAGATAATAGCCATACCTGTAATTGCTAAAAGGAGTTGTTTTTTCATGATCGTTGGATTATTGTACAAAATAGACATTGTTTCCGGGGTTTAAAACGGGATACTACGCAAAAATATTGCCGTATTTTCCGCCGTTCGTCATCCCGGCAAATTATTTGCATACAGCAAGTTCGTATTTTGTGTCACCATAAATATTCTCCATGCTGAAAACCGCAGAAGATATCCGGCAGCTGAACGAACGTATCAGCCAGGCCGGCCAGTTCACCGATAAATTAAGGGAAGAGATCAGCCATGTGATAGTCGGCCAAAGCCATATGCTTGACCGCCTGTTGATTGGTCTGCTGAGTAATGGCCACGTTTTACTGGAAGGAGTGCCGGGACTGGCCAAAACCTTAACCATTAAATCGCTGGCGCAGGCGATACATGCAAAATTCAGCCGTATCCAGTTTACTCCCGACCTGTTACCTGCCGATGTGCTGGGTACGATGATCTATAACCAGCAGCGCAATGAGTTCGTCGTGCGTAAAGGACCCATCTTTGCCAATTTTATCCTGGCCGATGAGATCAACCGGGCCCCGGCCAAAGTACAATCTGCTTTGCTGGAAGCCATGCAGGAAAGACAAGTAACAATTGGCGATACATCCTATAAACTGGATGAACCTTTTTTAGTATTAGCAACGCAAAACCCGCTGGAGCAGGAAGGAACCTACCCGCTACCGGAAGCACAGGTGGATCGCTTTATCATGAAAGTGGTGGTGGATTATCCAAAGATGCATGAAGAGCAAATGATCATCCGGCAGAATGTGCAGGGATTAACAGTACCTGCTATTAAACAGGTGGTATCGGCACAGGAAGTGATCAACGCCAAAGACCTGACCCGCCAGATCTATATGGATGAAAAGATCGAGCAGTATATACTGGATATTGTTTTTGCAACCAGATTCCCGGAGAAGTATTCATTAGAGCGACTGAAGCCGCTGATCTCGTATGGGGGATCGCCGAGAGCCAGTATCAACCTGGCGTTGGCCGGAAAGGCACAGGCTTTCTTAAATAAAAGAGGATTTGTGATACCTGAAGATATCAGGAGTATTGCCAAAGATGTATTGCGCCATCGTATCGGGTTAACCTATGAAGCGGAAGCTGAGAATGTGAAAGTGGAAGATGTGATCGAGGATATCATCAAACAGATCAACGTACCATAAGCCTTGCTGACGACCAAAGAAATATTAAAAAAGGTCCGGGAGCTGGAGATCAAAAGCAAGAAGCTGACCAGCGACCTGTTCACCGGGGAGTACCACAGTGCTTTCAAAGGGAAAGGAATGTCCTTTAAGGAAGTGAGGGAATATTCAGCCGGTGATGATATCCGCTTTATTGACTGGAATGTGTCGGCAAGAATGGGGCATCCTTACAGTAAACTGTTCGAGGAGGAAAGGGAACTCACCGTGATGCTGCTGGTGGATATCAGCCCGAGCTCTTTATTTGGAACCGTACATGCACGGAAAAAAGATATCTCCACGGAGATCGCAGCTGTATTAAGTTTTTCAGCAGTGAATAATGGCGATAAGATCGGCGTTATTTTTTACAGCGATAAAGTGGAAGGATATATCCCACCCAAAAAAGGCCGTGAACATGCTTTGTTCATTGTGCGGAATTTGTTGAGTAAAGAGCCAAAGGGAACCGGGACAGCGGTCAGCACCGCACTCCGGTATTTTAATAATGTAACAAGGCAGAAAAGTATTGCATTCATATTAAGCGATTTCCTTGATGCCAATTATGAAGATGCTTTGCGGGTGGCCAGTAAGAAACATGATATCATTGGGATGAAACTCTATGATAAAATGGACCAGCAGTTACCCGACGCAGGCCTGTTGCAGGTGACGGATGCCGAAGGCGGCGCTACCAAATGGGTAGACAGCAGTAATGCATATGTGCGGTATAATTATGAACAGGAATTTTTCAGGGTAACAGCATATAGTACACAAACCTTTAAAAAAGCAGGCAGCGACCTGCTGCATATCCGGACCGATGAAGACTATGTGAAAGTATTACAGCGATTCTTCCTCAGCCGGAATAAATGAACCACCACCCGATCCATGATCCAGCCGACAATCAATAGAATTTTCATCGTTTTTAGTTTACTCAGTCTTTCAGTTTTTCTGAATGCACAAACAGGCATTACAGTAAAAGCAACGGCCAGTAAAAATAAAATACTGATCGGCGAGCATTTTGAACTGAAACTGGAAGCAGATATCCCCGAGAACGAGCCGATACAATTTTTCTCCATTGATTCACTGGCGCATTTTGACCTGATCGAAAAACAAAAAATTGACACTACGAATACAAGCAACGGGACCGTATTGTCACAAACTATCCGGATTACCAGTTTTGATTCCGGTCATTGGGTCATCCCGGCTTTTGTACTGGCGGAAGGAATAGTAACTGATTCGATACCAGTTGATGTGGGCTATTCCCCATTTAATCCTGAGCAGGAATACCACGATATCAAAGATGTCATCGATGTTACCGTGGAAGAAAAAACACCCTGGTGGTGGTATGCTGCCGGGGGAGCTACATTATTACTGATCATCGCATTCATTTATTTCCTGCGGAAAAAACAAAAACCTGTTGAATCAAAGCCAGCTGTTATCATTGACCCATTCGCAGAGGCGATGAAAAAATTGGAACAACTGAAATTAAATAAACCGGAGGCCAAGCAATACTACTCGACACTGGTGGATATTTTCAGGGAGTATATTGGAGTAAAGAAAGGAATACATTCTGCCAAAGAAACAACCGATGAGCTCATCCTGCAATTAAAAGATACAGGTCTTGATAAAACACAGTCCGACAAATTAGCACAGACCCTGCGGCTGAGTGATTTTGTAAAATTTGCAAAGTATAAGCCAGCGGTAACCGATGATGAAGAAGCGTTCAAGACAATTAGGGATTCAATAATGGTATTACAAAAAACGGAAACAACGATTCTTCCCCAGGGAAAAAATTAAAAGAGATGTTGTACGAGTGGCTCAACGATATGGATTTTGCTTTTCCCCTTGCATTCGGGTTGTTTGCCCTGTTGCCGCTGCTGATATGGTGGTATATTAAAAAGAGTAACCGGCAGCAGGCCGTTATCACGGTTTCCACCACCCATGCTTTTACGGGTTCTTCCCTGAAGAGCCGGTTTCGTCATTTACCCTTTATACTTCGTTTGCTGGCATTGAGTGCATTGATACTGGCGCTGGCCCGGCCACAAAAAAGAAACGATGACCAGCGTTCAGAAGGAGAGGGTATTGATATTGTCTTATGTATGGATGTAAGCGGCAGTATGGGATCGAAAGATATTTTGCCTTCCCGGATGGATGTGGCCAAGGAAATGGCCGTTGAATTTGTCATGAACCGGCCGGTTGACAGGATCGGCCTGGTTATTTTCTCCGGTGAAAGTTTTACCCAATGCCCTGTTACGACCGATAAGAATACGTTGATCAGCCAGATACAAAGCCTGGAAAGCAGGCAATACCTGAAAGACGGCACCGTGATCGGTGAAGGACTTGCAACGGCCGTCGATCGTCTTTCAAAAAGCCAGGCCAAGAGCAAAGTGATCATTTTAATTACGGATGGAAAAGAAGATGCCCCCGATACAAGACTGATCGATCCGCTAACGGCACTGGAGATCGCAAAAACAAATAAAGTAAAAGTGTACACGATCGGCATGGGTGCCAGGGCTTCGGCTGTTCCGGAAGTAACTGGCAACAAACCGGCGAATAAAAATCCTGCTATTGATTTTATTGATGAAGACCTGCTTCGGAAAATAGCCGGAGAAACAGGAGGAAGGTATTTCCGGGCAAAAGATAAAGAAGGATTGAAGAACACCTACGACCAGATCGATACTATGGAAAAATCAAAAGTGGAAGTACAATCTTTCAAACGGTACCAGGAACGTTACCTGCCCTTTGTGCTGGCCGCTCTTGCATTTCTTTTCCTGGAAATTGTTTTCCGGCTTACTGTTTTCCGGAAATTTCCCTGAACAATATTGGGTTATCTTGCAGCCGCATGAAAGCCACCGTTTATAAATCAACCGGCAGCTGGTACATCGTTAAAGATGAATCCGGCAGGATCTTCAATGCCCGGATGAAAGGAGTGATGAAACTCGATGATATCACCAGCACCAATCCCGTGGCCGTGGGAGATATCGTGGAAATGGAAATCGAAACCGAGGAGAGCAGTACAGCGATCATTGATGAGATTCATGCCCGGCATAATTATATCAACCGGCAATCACCCCGGCATAAACACCAACATCATATTGTGGCGTCTAATCTTGACCAGTCTTTATTAGTCGCCACGCTGAAAGAGCCTAAAACATCACAGGGTTTTATTGATCGGTTTCTCGTGGCTTCTGAAATGTACCATGTGCCGGCCCTGGTTGTTTTTAATAAAGCCGATCTCTACAAAAGCAAAGAGTTGCAGCGATATGAAGCATTGAAAGATATGTATGAGGCCATCGGTTATAAAGTATTCCTCATCAGTGCTGCGAAAAATGAAGGGGTGGAAGCGGTGCTGGAGTTGCTGAAGAATAAAACCACTCTCATCAGCGGGCACAGTGGTGTGGGCAAATCATCGTTGCTCAATGTGATTTTTCCCGATATCAATTTACGGACACAGGATGTGAGCGGCTGGAGCGGTAAGGGACAACACACCACTACGTTTGCCGAAATGTATGACCTGCCATTTGGCGGCCGAATCATTGATACACCGGGGATGCGGGAGTTCGGGCTGGTGGATATCAGCAAACAGGAACTCTCCCATTATTTTCCCGAGCTGCGGGACCGGCTGAATGATTGCCAGTTCAATAATTGTTTACATGTAAATGAACCGGGCTGCGCTATTAAAGAAGCCGTCATGAATGGTGCAGTACATGAAGACAGGTATGTGAGCTATATCAACATACTGGATTCAATAGAAGAAAAGAGTTACTAACCTTAAGCGATCTTCCGCTCCACTTCGTTGAATAATTTTCCTTCTAACACACCGGCTAATTCCACCACTGCTTTATTGTCCTTGTTCAGGGCATCACGGGTCTTGGTTGGGAAAATGGAGATACCGTTGTAGATATTGTAGTGCAGGGTGAGGTTATGGCCCTTGAACCGGAATTCCCAGTCAATGGTGTCAAAATCATCCTCTTTATTGCTGAATTTGATTTTCAGGTCTTCGCTGAGTACATCAGCTACCTGGTAAAAGCGTTTTAATCCGCCATCATCGGCAATAACTGCCTCTGTGCATCCTAAGTTGGTTCGTAGGGTCAGGCTCATATTATAAGGGTTTAATGTTTTCTATAAGGACAGGTGGCGGGGTGGATTCGCTGCGTAAAAACCGTATTAACTTCTGAATTTTTTCGCTTTTCTCGCTTCCTTTTCCGCCTTCGGGTCACCGTTGGCTAATTTCTCAGCACCAATGTTCTTGCCGTTGGTAGGACAGCCATACTTGGGAGGGAATAAACTGTTCCAGACCTTACAGGAAGACAGTAACAACATCAGTCCCAGTGCTATCGTTAAAAAACGGAGGCTCTTCATAGTTTTTCATTTTTTTCTATAACGAATCTACGTAATATTCATTGCCCCTGCCATAGTAAAAGCACCATATACGGGCTTTTATGATGAATGGATTTTTACCGGCAGGCCTAATGCACTAACAGTCAGTGTTCAGTCTTTTTTCTCCCGGAACCAATCGGCATATCTTATATAATTGTTAGCGATCCGGTCGATCTCTCCATGGATCAGTTCCTGCGAAATATCCTTTACTTTTTTTGCCGGCACCCCGGCATAAATGCTGCCGGCTTCACAAACTGTATTTTCCAATACCACGGCACCGGCTGCAATGATGGTATTGCTGTGCACCACGCAATTGTCCATCACGATGGCCCCCATCCCGATCAGCACATTATCATGCACGGTACATCCGTGAACGATGGCGTTATGCCCGATCGAAACATTATTGCCGATCGTGGTGCCGTATTTCTGGTAGGTGCAATGGATGCAGGCACCGTCCTGCACATTCACTTTATTGCCGAGCCGGATAAAATTCACATCCCCCCGCACCACGGTATTGAACCAGAAACTGCAATCATCTCCGCTGGTCACATCACCTACGATGGTGGCATTCGGGGCGATGAAATTATTGTTACCGAATTGCGGGAGTTTGTTATCAACAGGAAGTATGACTGGCATAAAAAATTGATAGTTTATGGTTTGTAGTTTGTAATTGTTGTCATCCGGCAAATATCCTTTTTTCTTTCCGACATTTGTGGCAATGAATCAACGGGAACTTTTTTTACGGCATGTGGCGCAAACTTCTTCCGCACCGCTGGCACTGGAGATCGTGAAAGCGGATTGTGCCAGTTTGTATGATGCGTCCGGCAAGGAATATATTGACCTGATCGGTGGTATCAGCGTAGCTAATATTGGTCACCGGCATCCGAAAGTGATCGCAGCGATACAGGAGCAACTGGAAGCCTATCTACATATCATGGTTTATGGGGAATTCGTGGAAGCCCCGCAGGTGCAATATGCAAAACTGCTGACGGACAACTTACCCGCTTCCCTTAATACTGTTTACTTTACCAACTCCGGTGCTGAAGCGGTGGAAGGAGCGATGAAATTAGCCAAGCGGGTCACCAACCGCACACAGATCATTGCCTTCAATCATTCTTACCATGGCAGCACCCAGGGTGCATTAAGTATCATTGGTGACGAATACTGGCGCAATGCGTTTCGTCCGCTGCTGCCGGATGTGCTGCACCTGCAATACAATTCTTTTGAATCACTCAACGAGATCACGGAGCAAACAGCCTGTGTGATCACCGAGACCGTGCAGGCAGAAGCAGGCATACTGGCCCCCTCGAAAGAATGGATACAGGCACTCCGGAAAAAATGTACTGATACCCGGACACTATTGATACTCGATGAGATACAGGCCGGCTTTGGCCGCACCGGCCAACTCTGGGGTTTTGAAAACTTTGATATTGTACCAGATGTATTGTTACTCGGAAAAGCCTTAGGTGCCGGTATGCCGCTCGGTGCTTTTGTTGCTGATAAAAAATTGATGGATGCGTTTACGGATAACCCGGTGCTGGGACATATCACCACCTTTGGCGGTCACCCGGTTTGCTGTGCCGCCGGCATGGCAGGGCTGAAAGCCTTGCTGGAAGAAGGATGGATCGCCACCGTAAAAGCCAAAGAGGAATTATTCCGTTCCCTGCTGGTTCACCCGAAAATAAAAGCCGTCCGTTCTTATGGCTTGTGGATCGCCGTGGAGTTTGATTCTTTTGAAACCAATAAGCAGGTCATTGATACATGTATTGCAGCCGGGGTACTGACCGACTGGTTCTTATTTGCTTCTCACTGCCTGCGCATTTCCCCGCCACTGATCATTTCAGAACAGCAGATCGAGAAAGCCTGTGCGGTGATGGTGAAGGCTTGCGATTAGTAGTTGCCAAAGGCAAAATAATAGGGTTACGGAACAACGTGTTTTGAAGAGATGAGTTGTTATTTAATAAATTCTTCAAATTTTCGTCCGTCGCATCTGAAACAAATTCCATTTTGAACATAAAGATACTGTTCTAAGAAACCCGTCCCATTACAGCGATTGCAAGGAGTTAAATCAATCTTTTCTTTAAATGAATCGTCAATAAATACAGGTATTTTTTCTTTGTCGTGTATTTCAACATGACAGTTGTGGCAAACAGTCATGAGTGCTTCACTTTTATACTCCCATGGCAGGTTGCCGAAAATATAGTATTTATGATGTACATGAAGAATTGTTGGCGTATCTGTTTTGATACCCACAATTGGTGCATTTTTCATCTTTACCATAAATGTCCCATCACCTAACAGGTCAAACAATTGCTCTTTAGAGTTTTCTGCAATTTCTTTTTCTGTCGGTTTGCGGAAATAGTCCCACCCAATTTTTTCTGATTGGTTGTTATTACAAACTCTGCATTTCCCTTTGTCACGGTCAATAATGGTCAGTCGAAATTCCCGCCATTCGATTGTATTAAGTAAAATATCATAGGGGATATGCCATGAGTTTTTATAATTGTATCTAATGTCTTTGTAAGCAATGAATTTTGTCATGGATTATTTATTGTGAAGTGTCTATATAATGACCGCCAGCCTTTGGGTAAGCCTTTTGTTGGATGCAGTAATTATTTGTACTTGAAGATTAAACCCATAGGCGTTTTCCTTAAATTTCTTTTTTCCTTCTCTACATCTTTTAATTTTTCAACGGTTTTAGGTAAATCCTTAAGTTTTGGAGCGTCTAGTATCTGGTTTAAAATTACAGTGGACACTCCATATAGGGGTGTCCCGGTGCAAGCTGCAGTTATTTCTATTGTCCCCATAACAATCCACGAGCCGAAATCTTTACCAGCAACCTTCCATTTTTTGTTTTTGAGAGTACGAATATTTTGTTGATGCTTTAAATAGGCTTGGTTTAGGTTTTCGAACACTTTATTTGATGTCGAAACAAAGTCAAACTCATTCGACTTTATTAATTCGTCGATGCCATTTGATAATATTGCTCTTACCTCATCAATTGCTCCGCTTTTTCTAAGTTCAATAAGCCCTTCAGGAGGAATTCTTCCAACCCAACTCAAGTTTGTATCAATCAGACCATCTAAACCTTTAACAACATGAAGTTTGTCGAAATCCAGGTTTGGAAAAGCTCTTTCAGAATCATATTCCAATTTCCATTTGAAGTATTCCCAAGATGTTGGTGCATCGATTAAAGGAACCCCATTAACAAGCAATGATTTCATCAATAGTTCATTGCAAACACCCATTCTACCTAGTCCTAGCATTGAGACAATAATACCTGGGTTATCTGTTCCCATCAATTGTTTAGATTGCCCAGACATCTGTTTTTCAATCTGTAGTTTAAGCGGTTCTTTAAACTCTGTATCAAATAATACTTTTTGCTGGTCTTTGATTTCATGGATTATTTTGTCAACAGTGTCTAATTCTTTACCGAAGTTTAACAGGTCTTCCAAACTAGCAAATTCTCGTCCGAAAACTTTTTGTGCATGAAAAAGTGTGTCCTTTTCTCCTAACTTTTGAGTTTGTTCAAAAGCTGATTCACTCATCATTTCTTTGTCAGGAAGAATAACAACAATGGGTCTTTCTAAATCAGTTAGAGCTAAATCTTTGTATTGTAAAACATTCAAAGCAAGTTTAAGAAGGTAATAAACTCTTTGCTCCTTGTTCCAGGCTTTGAATAACCCTCTACTTCTCATAAAAGGGCAGGGCAATACAATTGTATCTGTATATATGCCGCACTTTGAGGCGATGTTCTCGTTGTTTTGGGGAAACAAATCTCCGCCAAATACTGCTTTTACAGAATTGTGTTGGTCTTCTAAATGTATGTAAGCTGTTTCTGATACTGCGGTCCAGAATTCCTGATAATATTCTAAAAGAGGGTTAACTAGTTCGTTTAAAAAATCAATGTTTTTTTTGCCATACGCCACATGATTAGCTATTGCATGAGGCGTTAGCTTGTGTTTTGTCATTTCCTTATAAAAGACATCAAAATTTTCTTCTAGTGATGAAAAATATTTGTTTTGAATTTCAAAAAGAGAGGCAAGGTCTTTAGTTTTTTCTCGATAGTCGAAATGCTCTGCTGCCAATGCAATTGAACGAATTCTTCCGTCTATGGTGTCTAAGTCAGGCTCACCATTTTTATCAAACCTAGCTTTAGAAAAGCTTTCTTCAAGACCTTTTTTCATACTCTCGGCAAATTTGATTTTGCCTTGCTCCATTAGGTCACGTAGAATCAAAACTCTTTTTTTGACCCTTTCTTCATATTCTATTTCCTCTTGAGATTTCATTATGTCGAAGTATTATTGCACACAACTCATAAATATACGCAACTCTAGGTACAGAGTTACCCTACTACCCCATCAACAACTTAAATGCATACGCTGCTGCCAATGCACCCACAATCGGCCCTATGATTGGTACCCAGGCATAACTCCAGTCGCTGTCTCTTTTTCCCGGTATGGGTAAAATAAAATGTGCAATACGGGGGCCGAGGTCACGGGCAGGGTTAATCGCATAACCGGTGGCACCGCCGAGAGATAAACCAATACCCAGCACCAGCAGGGCAACAGGGAATGCATCTAAAGCACCTAACTTAACTGCCGATACAGCTTCCGCCGATTTTGAAGCGATCAATGCTCCAAATAATAATATAAAAGTGCCGATGGCTTCGGTGAATGCATTATGCAACGGGCTCCTGATGGATGGGGCTGTACAGAACACCGCTTTTTTCAGATCGGCATCGGTTGTTGCATCAAAATGTTTTTTATAAGCCAGCCAGCCGATCACCGCACCGGTAAAAGCACCGGCTAACTGGGCAGCGAGATAAGTGGATACCAACGAAGAATCAAAATCAGCAAACACGGCGAGTGCAATGGTAACCGCCGGGTTCAGATGCCCGCTGCCACCTAAAGTAGTGGATACATACACGCCAACAAACACAGCCATGGCCCAACCAAACGTAATAACGATCCAGCCACTGTTGTTGCCATTCGTTTTGCTCAATACCACGTTGGCCACCACGCCGGCACCCATGGTTATCAATAAAGCCGTACCAATAAATTCACCGAGGAAGGGATACATAATCGTTAGTTTGATGATTAGAATGTATAATGATGTGCAAGCTGTCTAAAGTTATTGATTTGTTCTGTTTCCCAGCTTTCATCTTTGGCTAAATATTGCGCCATGATCCTTGCCACCTGCGGGGCTTTTTCAATAGCCAGTTCAGCGTTCAGTAATAATTGCCGGGTGCGGCGGGATAAGAAATCTTCCACGGTCATACAAAGTTCCTGTTGTACCGACTGCTGAATCAATGCAGCCAGTTCTTCATCATTTAATCCTTCAACAGATACAATGGGAGATGGCTGGTCATGTCCCTGTATCCTCAGTTCTTTGGTAATACATTTCCGTTCCGGCAGGTTCAGTTTGCTGATGGCGGTATCAATTACTTCTTCCGCCATCTTGCGGTAGGTGGTCCACTTACCACCGGCAATAGTAAGCAGGCCGGATTCGGCTACATCAATCAAATGTTCTCTTGATAAAGCAGCAGTTGTTTTTTTATTGGCTTTTATCAGCGGACGAAGCCCTGCAAAAATGCTGCGGATATCACTGTACTGCGGGTCCTTGGTCAGGTAGCGGCTGATATGAGTAAGAATAAAATCAATCTCCTGTTTTTGGGCAATGGGTTCTTCAGTGATCGTATCAATCGCGGTATCAGTGGTGCCCAGTACGATCTTATGATGCCAGGGCACGGCAAATAATACACGGCCATCATCGGTTCGGGGTATCATGATCGCTGTATCGCCGGGTAAAAATTCTTTGTCCACCACGATATGAATGCCCTGGCTGGCCGTGATGATGGGTTCATGTGCAGCATCATCCAGTTGCATGATATGATCGGTGAATACACCGGTGGCATTGATCACCACTTTGGCATGGATGGTATAGTCCTGGTCGTTGATGGTATCGTTGATGGTAACACCAAAAATTTTATTGTCTTTTTTAAGTAATCCGGTTACGGCTGCATAGTTCAATAACACAGCATTATAATGAGCAGCCGTTTTTGCTAAGTCAATAGCCAGTCTTGCATCATCAAACTGCCCGTCATGATAGACCACTCCACCCATAAGGTCTTCTGGTTCCAGGGTGGGAGCCAATGCCAGTATCTCTTCTTTGGATAACAATTCAGAGGGGCCGAGTCCCAGGCTGCCGGCCATCCAGTCGTATATTTTTAAACCGATGCCGTAGAATGGTTTTTCCCACCATTTGTAATTCGGCACTACAAATTTTTGATTGTGTACGAGGTGCGGGGCATTGTGCAGCAGCAATCCTCTTTCTTTCAGGGCTTCCATCACCAGTTTGATATTGCCCTGTTGTAAATAGCGGACACCACCATGTACTAACTTGGTACTGCGGGAAGAAGTGCCTTTGCCAAAATCATATTTTTCAAACAGCACTGTTTTGAATCCTCTTGAGGCAGCATCTACCGCCGCACCCAAACCAGTGGCTCCACCACCAATGATGCAGATATCCCATTGGGGTTGGGATTGGAGTTGCTGTATCATTGATGCTCTGTTCAATGCTGGTGATATCAAATTTGTCTGCCGTGTAATAAAGCTCTTCAGAAGTCTCCCCTTCAGGGGAGATTTAGAGGGGTGTTTGGTCCTCATTCATTCGCCCACGCAATTGACGCCTTCACGGCCCGTTGCCATCCGTGGGTCAGTTTTGTTCTTTCTTCTTCTTTCATAAAAGGAGAAAAGGATTTGTCCACCTGCCATTGTTCCCGGATATCGTCAATATTTTTCCAGTAGCTCACAGCCAGTCCGGCGAGATAGGCTGCACCTAACGCTGTTGTTTCTGTTATTTTCGGACGCACCACTTTACAGTTCAGGATATCACTTTGAAATTGCATCAGGGGGTTATTCACCGTGGCGCCACCATCCACCCGCAGTTCTTTGATATGAATACCGGAATCAGCTTCCATCGCTTTCAATACATCATAGGTCTGGTAAGCGATGCTGTCCAAAGCAGCTCTGGCAATATGTGCATTGTTGCTGCCCCTTGTTAACCCGAAAATAGTTCCTCTTGCATACTGGTTCCAGTGGGGGGCACCCAGCCCGGCAAAAGCAGGAACGATATAGACACCATCGCTGTCTTTGACCGTGCTGATCAGGGTTTCAATTTCTTTAGCGGTACGGATGATCTTCAATTCATCCCGCAGCCATTGCACCACGGCACCGGCAATGAACACACTTCCTTCTAATGCATATTCGGTTTTGCCATCGATCTGCCAGGCAATGGTGGTCAGTAAATTATTCTTTGATGTGATGGCTTTTTCACCCGTATTCATCAGCATGAAACAACCTGTGCCATATGTATTCTTTACCATACCCGGTTGTGTACAAAGCTGGCCAAACAAAGCAGCCTGCTGATCACCTGCCATGCCTGCAATAGGCACTCTTGAATCCGGGATGATACTGCCGGTAACACCATAAACTTTACTGGAAGCTTTTACTTCCGGTAAAACAGCGGCCGGTATTTTAAATAGTTTCAACAGGTCTTCATCCCATTGCAGGGTATGAATATTGAACAGCATGGTGCGGGAGGCATTGGAAACATCGGTAACATGTATTTCGCCGTTCGTTAAATTCCAGGTGAGCCAGGAATCAATGGTACCAAAAGCGAGTTCACCTTTTTCAGCTCTTTCCCTGGCACCGCTCACATTATCCAATATCCATTTGAGTTTGGTAGCGGAGAAATAAGCATCAATGATCAAACCGGTGCGTTGCTGAATAGCGGCAGCCATACCGGCTTCTTTCAGTTCATCACAAAAATTCGCTGTTCTCCGGTCCTGCCACACGATAGCATTATAAACAGGCAGCCCGGTCTTGCGGTCCCATACTACGGTTGTTTCCCGCTGGTTCGTGATACCAATCGCAGCGATCTGTTTCATATTGATCTTGGCTTTGGCCAATGCTTCTGCCATGGTACCATACTGGGTACTCCATATTTCACTGGCATCATGTTCCACCCAGCCCGGTTGCGGAAAGATCTGTTTGAATTCTTTTTGCGCCATGCTGATGATATTGCCCTGTTTATCGAATACCATACTCCGGCTGCTGGTAGTGCCCTGGTCAAGGGATAAGATGTAGTGTGAAGCCATGCAATCGTATTTATGAAAGGAAGTTAATGAAAAAGGTTGAGCAGCGAACAAGACGGTAAAGGCTGCTCATTAAGTTCACGCAGGATTAATACTATACGGGTAGAAGAATTTTTATCCCTGTAATTAAAAGGCTAACCGGAAACTTCCAAAGATGCCAAAAGCTTTATCGCCCTGTTTGTCGATCGTGGCTGGCAATACTCTCCAGATAAAATCAACCCGGAAAACTTTGAAGATATTATCTACACCGGTGCCAAGTTCAAGATAGGTACGGCCATTGAGTGTTTGAAAACTATGTCCCTGTTTGAAATTAAAGGCCCGGTTCTTTTCAGATAAGCTGCCCCATAATGTTTTGGCGGTCCAGAACTGGCGCCAGCGGAGTTTGGGTAACATGCGGAAAATTCCGTTCCCGATATTGTGTTCAATATTGACACCGGCATATTTATCATGAACAAATTCCCAGCGGTTCATCATGTTGAAGGCATACTTGTTGTAATAGTATAATTCGTTGCCGGGTGCAATATCCAGTAACATATAAGGAAGGGTGCCGAAGGTCTGGCCCCCGTATATATAATAAGAGATGCTGCCGAAAGGAGGGATCTTCATATAGTCGGAAACACTTCCCGATATCTTGGTATAATCGTAATTACTTTTAAAGAAGCCGGATACACCCCGGGAAATATATAACTCCGTAATAGGATAGGGGCTTCCCAAACTGGTGCGGAAGAATTGGTTCTCGAGGAATTTTTCTAAGTAAGCAAACCGTAAGCGGACCGACACTTCAAAACTGGTCAGTGGTTCACGGCCGCTGACAGCGCTGAATGAATCTTTGGGTATCAGGTTGCGCAGTGGCAGGTACGATTTATGCGTGGCGGCAACTAAGGTGGAGAAACCTGATCTTGTTTCATTAAAGAACTCAAATCTTTTTTCATTGACCTTCAAAAATTTGACCGGGACATTTGTTTTACGAACAGCTAACGCAAAGACATTGTCTTGTGTTACCTCACCATAATAGTTTTGTCCCCAGTCAATATCGTTGGTATAGGAACCGTAAAAAAATAAACGGGGATGTTTTTTGGGCAGGTAAAACAGTTCTGCTTTTCCTTTTAATTTCTGGTCACCAAAACCATAGGCCAGGTAGCCATGCCACCACCAGCGTTTATCAAATTTTTTATTGGTACCAAGATCAAACCGCATACGAAAACCTTCCCAGGAATTGGAAGTGATCCAGTTGAACCAGGGACCGATCTGGTAATTTCCGATATTCAAATAACCGGTACCGATAAAATTGGCAGTACGGGTGAAACGCTGGAATACCGGCGCATTCATCAGCGTATCGATCATACGGATAATACTAGCTTCTGTTTTCGTCAGCTCTTCATGTCTTGAACCTGCCCAGAATTCTTTATTCTTTTCATCGGCGCCGGGAAGGGTGATCACTTCTTCGAGTATCTTATTTTTATCCAGCTCCCGGATAACGGAGGTATCATTAATGATCACATTTTTATAGGTAGTAGTCTTCCGGCCGATAAAACCGGGTTTGTCTTTTCCCAGGGGAGAAAGGTCAGCTACAAATTTGTCTTTGGACAAGAACCAGGTGGTATCGTTGATCAGGTTGTATTCCTGGATCAGGCTCAGGTTCTCCACAAAATTCACGTTGGCTTCCTTGCCCAAACGAAGATTCATTTTCTGGATAGCGAAAGTGCTGTCGTGTACCCAACAATCACCTTCAAAGGTATCACCACCCTTTCTTTTGGGAATAAAGACCAAATGGTAATAGCGTTTCTTATTCACCAACTGCGTATCCACCACCCGGTAATTATAATAATAGTCGCCATTATCACTGATGGGACTTACAAATTGTTTATCCATCACGGGGATGAAATTGTTGTAGACATTCACCACCTGGTCCATGCCACCCAGCAGCTTCACCATACTTTCATTCTTAATGCCGTTGGTATTGGCAGCTTTGATGATCTCCCTTCTTTTCTTCGGATTTTTTTGGTAATAATAATCGGATAAGGCTTCGGTAAGATAAGACGGCAGGTATTTTAAACCTTCGGAAGTATCAATATTCTGGTTGATGAGATCGCTGATCGGTTTCAGCGGCTTGAACCTCCCGAATTTTTCAAAATTGACATTCTTCAGGTCCAGTTCCAGTTTATTGTATAATTCATAGGAGAAATTAGCAAAGCGGTAGCGGTCATTATCCGGTTTGTTCTTCACGATCTTTCGCCATAGTAACAGGCCTTTGTTCACTTTCACTTTTACCCGTACCCCTTCATTGAAAGTGCCCCTCTCCATTTTAATGGTGGTAAGTATGGAATCTTTGGAAGGGCTGATCACAAAGTAAAAAGGCTGGTAACCTACACAAGTAATTTCTAAAGTATCAGATGGCCAGCTATTCAGGTAAAAAGAAAAAGTGCCGGCTGAATCAGTAAGCTTGCCGATAGTGGCATTTTTAAACCGAACAGATGCGAAAGGAATATTTTCTTCACTATGTGAATCTTTGACGGTGCCGCTGATCCTTTTTTTCTGGCCGGAAGCCCAGCCCCCGAGCAGGAGGAAGGCGAATAATAACAGGATGGGTTTGTTTTGTTTCAGGGTCTGCATTACCCGGTAAAAATACGAACCGCTGGGAATAGTCTTATTGTTAAATCACTGTAAACAGGTAATGCCCTGGTAAAATTATTTGGAAGTATGGGTTTGGCGCATTTACTTTGTAATTCAAAGTGCTTTTTATGAGCGAACATAACCAACCAACCGACTCTCTCAAAGACATCCGGGATATCCGCCAGCTGATGGAACGATCTTCCCGTTTTATTTCTCTCAGCGGGCTGAGCGGGGTAGCCGCCGGGCTTTTTGCATTAGCCGGTGCAGCTATTGCCCGTTACATACTATTTAAAAATTATTATACAGAGTACGATGAAAGAGGCGGCTATTCGGATACTGCTTTTGCCACGTTGAAATTGCAGTTGTTAGGTTTGGCAGCGGCAGTTTTTGCAGCGGCTTTTATTGCTGCTTTTTATTTTACCTGGCGCAAATCAAGTAATGAAGGAACCTCCTTATGGAATCCCACGTCCCGCCGCCTCATGTGGAATATGCTGATCCCGCTGGCAGCCGGTGCTTTATTCATCTTAGGAATGCTCCAATACAATGATTGGCGTTTTGTGGCACCTGCCTGTCTGATCTTTTACGGGCTGGCGTTGGTGAATGCCAGTAAATATACACTGACCGATATACGTTACCTGGGTTACTGTGAAATAGTGCTGGGACTGATCAATATGCAATGGGTGGGTAAGGGATTGTATTTCTGGGCGATCGGCTTTGGTGTGTTACACATTATATATGGTATCAGTATGTGGTGGAAATATGAACGTAAAACGGCCTGATCCTCTAATTTTTGAACATGAAGAATCCGATCACAGGTTTAAATAAGGTTTTCGATAACCGCATCCGCCTCGGGGTGATGAGCATCCTGCTGGTGAATGAGGAAGTGAACTTTAATGACCTGAAGCAAATGCTGGAAGTAACGGATGGCAACCTGGCCACGCACCTGGTGAACCTGGAAGAGAACGGTTATATCAAAGTGCACAAAGGATTTATCGGGAAGAAAACGAATACCACTTATGCAGTAACCAAATCAGGGGAGAAAGCATTTACGGATCACATCACAGCGTTAGAGAATATGATAAAGGGGATGAAATAATTTTTTTTGCTCAATCACTTTGTAATGCAAAGCACTTTTAAAATAGAAAAAAATAAACAGTTAATAAAGAACTGGCTTCTGTTCTTTATGCTGGCCCTTGTCGCCAGCGGGATAACAGCTGTCCCGGTTGAGCAGGGGCTTTCCTTTATGATCCCCTTTTTTTCCAGCGATTCATTTATTGGATTGTGGCTTGAAAGAGTTTATGCCGGCGTCCTGGCAACAGGTAAACAATATCCTTTTCTTTTTTATGGATACGATTGGCTGGCCTTTGCCCATTTTGTTTTAGCACTCGTATTCATCGGGCCTTATAAAGACCCTGTGCGGAATAAATGGGTGATCGAGTTTGGTATGTATGCCTGTTTACTGATCATTCCTTTTGCACTGATAGCCGGGTATTTCAGGGATATCCCGTTTTGGTGGCGACTGATCGATTGCTCTTTTGGAATAATCGGGTTATTCCCTTTAGCTATTTGTTATAAGAAAATCTTGTGGCTGGAAGAAGCTGAAACCATAAACGAAGAATCATGAGGACATTCCGACATGTTTTAATTACCTGGTTTTTATCCGGGCTGATCTGCGGAGCAGGGATAACTATATTGCTGGTTTGTTGCGAGCATGGATTTATGCGTGATGAGAACGCCTTAGCTACTTATTTTCAAACCGTCTTTGTTGGCTTATTGGGTGGATTGCCCTCCCTATTATTGGCCTGGCTTTTTCTTTCGCTGATCATGGAGTTGCCCATGCAGGTCAACTGGAAAATAGTATGCTGGTACGCAGCCGTGATGCTGGCCATTCTTTTCAACCTGGAGCTGATCGCCTTATTAGCAGGTGGGACTTCAGCGGGTATTGAAGTAATTGTATTCGCCTGGCCCGTATATGCAGTAGTGTTTGTAACCCTTACAATAAGGATAAAACAGTTCCTGTTGCTCATTACCTATTATTCCGAAGAAAATTAAACTATAAACAATGGAATCAACTATCAACAACATCTGGCAAAAAAGTAAACTACTGATCAAAGGGCTGATGATCGGGGTACTGGTATTATTATTACTGATACCGGCTTTCTTTGTACAGGATCTGATCAAAGAAAGAGAGCAGCGCCAAAAAGAAGCCGTCACAGAAGTAAGCAGTAAATGGGCGGGCAGGCAAAATATTACCGGGCCTGTATTAGTGATACCTTTTGATGAAAAGATCACTGCTTCTAACGGAACGGTAAGTCATAGCCGGCAACTGGCTTATTTTTTACCTGATAAGCTGGATATGAAATCAACAGTGGCTCCGGTTAAAAAATACCGGGGAATTTATGAAGTGATGTTGTACACAGCTGATGTGGCCATCAGCGGGAAATTTTCTCCACTACCCTTAGCAAAGATCAAAGTAAACAGTGCCGATCTTTTATGGAATGAAGCGTATATCTGCATGGGTATTACCGACAGCCGGGGGTTGAAAGAAGAGATCAAAATGAAATGGAATGATTCGCTGCTGTCACTGGCGCCACAACTGATCAATAATGCAGTATTTAAAGAAGCATTTGTTTCGCCGGTAACATTGGCGGAAACTGATATTGCAAACGACATCAGCTTTTCAGGTGCCATACAGGTAAGCGGATCAGAACAATTGATGTATACACCGGTTGGTAAAGAAACAACAATAACGATGCAATCGGCCTGGCCGGACCCTAGTTTCACCGGCAGCCAGTTACCGGTTACTTCAGATATCGCCGACAGCGGTTTCTCTGCACAATGGAAAAGCCTGTCACTGACCCGTTCCTTTCCCCAGCAATGGAGGAACGACAGTTATATCCTTTCTGCGGCTTCTTTTGGTACTGACCTTTTTATTCCTGTAAATGGGTACCAGAAAACGATGAGGTCGGTGAAGTATGCCATCCTCTGTATCCTGCTTACGTTCACGGCCTTTTTTTTAATTGAGACCACGAATAAAAAATCCGTACACCCTGTGCAGTATGCCTTAATTGGTTTTGCTCTTATCCTTTTCTATACATTGTTATTATCATTTTCGGAGTATGTGGGTTTCAATACCGCTTATGGTATTGCGGCACTCGCCACCGTTGGACTGATCACCTGGTTTGTGAAGGGATTATTAGGATCCTCGAAACTATCTATGCTCCTGTCGTTTGTATTGGTATTACTCTATTCCTATGTGTTTACCATTTTACAATTACAGGATTACGCTTTGTTGCTGGGAAGTGTTGGCTTGTTCCTGACGCTGGCGGTGGTGATGTATTTCTCAAGAAAAATTCAATGGTAAACTTAAAACCTATTCTATGCACTTTAAATCATGGGAACAGTACTTTCTCTCTAACCGCAATCATTTTGATCATATCGACTGGGATGAAAATAGATTACTAACAACCAGTGAAAGAAAAACAATAGCAGCATCTCTAAGCCAGTTTCAACGGGGTGAACACTCGGAGGGGAAACATTTTATCCAGTTTGCCGGTAGCCTGAATGATGAAAGCTACACCAGTACCGTCAAAGTGTTTATCAAGGAGGAACAGGATCATGCCATGGTACTGGGGAAATTTATGGAGATGCAGGGTATGGAGAAGCTCCGGCATCACTGGCTGGATTCCATTTTCAGGAGATTAAGAATCCTGGCGGGGCTGGAGGGAACTGTTACTGTTTTACTCACCGCCGAGATTATTGCGATGGTTTATTACAAAGCACTTTATAAGGCCACCCGGTCGGAATTGCTGCAACAATTATGCACACAAATACTCGTGGATGAGGAAATGCATCTTCGTTTTCAGTCATACACATTACAACAGGTGTACAGCAGAAAATCACGACTGTCAGTTGGGTGTTCCCGGTTTCTTCATAAGGTCTTAATGGCCGGAACCATTGTGATGGTATGGGCAACACATTACAGAGTTGTGAAAGCCGGCGGCTACACTCTTTTTTCTTTTGCCCGTGAGAATTGGTTTGAATTTATGACGTGTGAACGAATGATAAAAGGAAAAAATTCCTCGTTTCCTGTGACAGGTTCTTTACATCATGCAATTAAAATTTCAGTATGAAAACAAAACAATCTTTTTCAATGCAGGCCCGCTGGCGCAGCATCCTGTATGCAATAGATGGCGTGAGCAGTTTTTTCCGTAACCAGCACAATGCTATCATCCACCTGATAGCTACCGCTATTGTTTTTATGGCCGCTTTGTTTTTCGGGGTTTCAAAAACAGAGATTATTGCTCTGGTGATCGTTACCGGCTTTGTATGGGTAGCTGAAGTTTTCAATACCGCCATCGAAGCCATCATGGATCATTTATCGCCGGAACAGCATCCAAAAGTAAAGTACATCAAAGATGTGGCGGCTGCCGCTGTTTTGTTAGCTGCCATGACGGCTGTGGTTACGGGTACCCTCATTTTTATTCCTAAACTTTTTTAATATGCTACAAGTATTGCAACAAAATAAATATTTAAAGTTTCTCTATTTTCAGCGGACAGAGATGGAGAAATGGTTATTACTCTCCTGCCTGTTTAGTTTATTGCTGGAAGTAGCAAGGATCATTATAACGGGTAGTTTATTATTTGCTTTCATGCCCTGGAATTTATTCCTGGCGTTTGTTCCTTATTATATCTCCTCTCAGCTGGAGAAAAGGCCCGGGTGGATCGAGAATAAATGGAAATTCGTTGTGGTCATTGCGGTGTGGTTATTATTTCTGCCCAATTCATTTTATATCATCACGGATCTTTTTCACCTCGAATTCCAGGAAGGTTCTTCCCGCTGGTTCGACCTCACACTGATCTTTTCCTTTGCGTGGAATGGATTGCTGCTGGGTATCTTATCCATCCGGCAGATCGAACGGATATTCAGGCATTGTTTCCAGTATAAGAATGAATTCTTATTCCTCTTACCGGTGATGTGGCTGAATGCGTGGGGTATTTATATTGGCCGGTTCATGCGGTTCAACAGCTGGGATATTCTCACCAACCCCTTTGAATTATTTGCTGATATCGGTTATATGCTGATCCATCCTTTCCGGAATATGTACCCCTGGGGCATGATCATGGTCTTTGCCATTTTCATGACGATCATTTATATGTCGGTAAAAAGAATGGCCAAAGTGATCTGATATAAACTCGGTTGATTGTTGGTTTTCTGTCCAGCCTATGGCAAACAAAAAAGTCCTCCATGATTGGAGGACTTTTAATGTATTCGTTACTTGTGCTTAGAAATCAAATCCCATCGCAAAATACCATTGTGGTTTGCCCCTGAACACTCCTTTCAGTTCCCAGGCCGCATCCAGCCGCAGGAAATAGCCTAACAAAGTACTTCTTGCTCCAAAACCATACCCACCGGCAAAAGGACCAATACCGCCGGCTTTGATCTGCACCGATACAGGAATATTCGGTTGGGAGTAGATCACACCCGGTCTTTCAATATCCAGCGGGCTGCCGGTCCAGGCAGCACCCAGGTCCAGGAACTGCACGATCTGGAAATTCCTTAAGAACGCATTGTTGATCGGCTTATTAAATAAGGTGGTAAAGATGGGAACCCTTATTTCACTGTTGATCACAAAAGCATTGTTACCATTGGATACATTTTGCGGGAACCCTCTCAGGTTTACAGCCAGCGACTGGTAAGTATAGGTCACATTCGGATCCGGCTGGTTGGCATTGTTGAATTTGGGTGAGAACCAGTTGTCAACACCTCCCAAATAATAGATCACCTTCTGATCACCCCAGGAAAAATCACCGGCAGCACGGACCGCCCAGATCGCATTCCGGTAAATAGGTAAGTAATGACGGGCATCAAAACCTACGTTGAAGATCAGCTTACCATCTGTGACCTCATCACTCTTTATCTGGGTAAAGAAGTCGGTGAAGATCTTATAACGCAACCCTTTCCAGATATTAGTGGCCGGGTTGATGGTATTATCATATACATACTCCATGCTCAACTGGCCGTAGGTGGTTTTGAAATCCGGTTCTTCCAGCAACTGGCGATTTAGTGATTTAAAGGAGATGCGGTTGAAACGTGGCCCCACAGATGCACGAAGACTGCGGATCCTGTCCAGCGGGTATCTCAGGTTGGCGAGATAATAAGTTTCAAACTCTTTGGCCACATCATAATCAATCACCTGCCGGTAATAGGTGATGCCCCAGTCCAACCGTTTGCGCTGGTTGGTAAAATTGAAGAACACATCATTATCCACCAGGTTGGAAGCAATACGGATACCACCGGTAAATTTATAATCTTCCATCAGGTCGGATGTTCCCATCCTGATCAGGCCATTGAAAGAATTACCATTGGATAAATACACAGGACCAGCACCACCGGCATAAGGCTGGAATTTATTAATGGTCAGTACCGTGTTGTTAAAACCAGATACCACGTAATCAGTAAAATATTTTGGTGGACGGTATTCGTATACTTTTGCCTTTCGCAATACTGTCTCTTTCATTTCAGCACCGGCATCCATGACTTTACCGGCTGCCGCAGTGGCTGAATCTTTTTTATCGTCCTGGAATTCGCTTTGGAAAAAATCATTTTGCTTTTTTACTGAATCCTGGACAACCGGGATATAGTTGGTCGTTTTACCGATGGCTTTCTTTTCTTCTTCCATCAGTTTCTTGACATATTCTGTTGGCCTGGCCGATACATTACGGCGGCGCAGCACATTCTCATCCACTTTTAAGCGGTACAATAATTTCACATCACCCAGCTTCACCACTTCACTCACCTGCTGGTTATCACCTGCCGTTCTTGTTTCTAATAAACTGCTCTGGTAATTCGTCAGCGGGAATACATAGGCCGAATCATTGGTTACGGAAACAAAACCAACCGAGTCAATATCGGTTTTATCCCATTCCCGCAGCACACTGTCCACTTCACTTACCGGCGGGTTGCGCAACACTTCATCACCAATAAAGACCAGTGTATCCAAGCCAGCCCTTTCCGTACGGAAGAAACCGGCATAGCGGTTATTCACCCCGTTCTCATCACTTACAAACGTGAAGTGCGACATATTGTATTGTGAAGGATAACGGGCATTACCATAACGGAGATTGCTCAGTTGTGATATTTGTTTGAAATCAGATTTATTCCAGTTATCAACCAGGAAAATATTAAACCGTTTGGAAGGCAATGAATCATCACTGCTTTCGGCCATGGCATGTGGACGGTTGCTGGAGAAAATGATACCGGTCTTATTCGGGAAAGCTACAAAAGACGGATCGAGGTCATCATATACATCATTCGTTACCTGGTCAAAAGTCTGTTTGTCGATCTTATAGACATACACATCGGTCTGGCCACTGCGGACTGCACTCATCAGCAGGGTGTTATTATCCAGCATGTATTTCATATCCTGCACCTGGTCAAACATGGGCAGTTCCTGTTTCACCGATTTGATCCGGTTCACCACATCATACACAAACAGTTTCACTTTGCCTTCCTGGCTGTATAAAACGGCGAGGCGGCTGCCTTTGCCATCCCAGGCCAAAATGGGGTAGTTGGGATTCTTTTCTTCTTCTCTTGTGCGGGAACCAAACTTCAATAATACTTTACGGCTTACAAAATTTTCCATCAGCACCACGGAGTAAACACCTTGTTTGAATTCTACTACGGCATAGGTGAAACTTCTCGGTACCGGGTTCGCATTGAAACGGATAAAATCTTTCTTTCCAATCTCTTCGCTGATGGACATCTGCCCTTTCGGGTTATTGCGGCGACTGCGCAGGTCTTTGAAGTAATTCTGCGGCACTTCCAGCATAAAATCTTTCAGCAGGTCCTTGAATTTTTTCTTCGCCACTTTCTGGGACGCATTATTCAGGTTGCGGTAAATACGGGCCAGGTAAAAGAAATAGGTCACTTTGCTTTTACCATATTTATCAGCAATATATTTCCAGAAACCATGACCGGCCAGGTTGGGTTTCTCAAAAGCAAACTGGTAAAAATTATTGTACTTGCCCGACAGCATCGTGGAACGGAGGTCATCATCTAAAGAGGGGCTCCAGGGTTCGGCGGCGTATTCAATATAACCATCGATCAGCCACTGGGGCAGGTCCAGCAAAGCCTGGTTAGCAGCAAATTCCCCAAGGTCATCTCCAAAGAGGATATTATCCACCAGCATCTTGGCAATGCCCTGGCGGATCTGGCGGCGGAGATTATCATGGTTGCCGTCAAAGAAGACAATCATTTTATTATTCACCAGCTTGGTGGTACCACCCGTATTCTGCCAGTCAATATTCATCCCGATATTGGACTGCTGCATCTCGTCAAAATTGTTATACACCACCACGTTGGCCCGGCGCTGCAGGCCATACTCCACGAATTCTTCAATACCGGCCAGTTCATTCTCGGCTACCTGCGCCACATATTTACCCAATCCTAGCCCGTCCTGGCTGAAATAAGTGTTGAAGTTTTCGGTCTGGTAATATTTCCAATTGAATTTCTGGTATTGCACCCTGTTCTTCCCAAACTCAACAGTGCTGACCTGTGCAGAAGTTTTCATAGCGGCGAAAACGATAAGACAGGCAATCAGGCTGGATACTTTCTTCATAAATCTCAATTCAGTTTCTATATATCTGGTTAATCGTTCTTTTCTTCATTCCGTTGCTTGGCAGCAGGCGAATTTTGAAAACTTTACAGGATCGGCGGGGTTGCACTATTCAATAATCATGCAAAGCTCAACACGATCAATAGCCGTTATCTTTGCTGCCGGGAATTACCCGATTTTAAAATTACGGAAAAACCATCCATGTTAGTTGTTAAGTCATTCACTTTTAGTCCCGTTCAGGAGAATACCTATGTTTTGTATAACGAGCAGAAGCAGTGCTGCATTATCGACCCCGGCTGTTATTTTCCGGAAGAAAGGGACGAATTAAAAACGGGTATCGAAAAGACAGGCCTGAGCCCCGTTTTGCTGCTCAATACCCACTGCCACTTGGACCATGTTTTCGGGAATAAATTCGTTCACGACACCTGGGCCTTGGACCTCCACCTCCATGAAAAGGAAAAACCGGTGCTGGACTTTGCGCCCCAATCCGGCCAAATATGGCAACTGCCGTTCGACAATTACGAGGGGCCTTTGGTTTATTTACAAGAGGGAGAAATTATAAAAATTGGTGAGGAGGAGCTGGAAGTACTGTTCACCCCCGGCCATTCACCCGGCAGCATCTCGTTTTATCATGCCGCCGGTGGCTTTGTGATCGGCGGCGATGTTTTGTTCAATGGCAGTATCGGCCGCACTGACCTGCCCGGCGGCAGGTATGAAACCCTGGTCAACAGTATCCAGACCCGTTTCTTTACCCTGCCGGATGAAACCAAAGTATATTCCGGCCATGGCCCGGTAACAACGGTGGGTTTTGAGAAACAAAATAATCCTTTTGTAAAATTGTATTAGTGGAGCGTTTCTCCTTCTCTATAAATGGAGAGGTTCGGGTGAGTTAGTTGTGAGAAAATGAATAAAATGCTTGTGAAATCATACCGGAAAAAGCCGAAATGACATTTGCGACACTAACATACTTGTTATTTGCCCTGTACGGTGTAATGTGTTTTCGATATTTCTTTTTTCTGATAAGATTAATCCGGAAGTACAAGGTGGGGTTACCAGTAATGAAGGAAATCATCAGTGAAGAAGATAAAATCTCTTTAAAAAAATATCAGAAGGAAACTATTATCTCATTCTTTATATTTTTATTTGTAATGCTATTGTTATTTGGATTAAAAATCAAAGGAATTTTATTCTCTTAAGAAAATTAGCGGCTATTTAATAAACCTTCCAATCACCGGCATCTTCGCCAATTCCTTTCTTTCGATCTTTGCTACGAAAAGAGCAAACAGCGTTAATAGTAAAGTAGCAGTTCCAAAATTGAACCAATGATTATCCCAGAGATACACCAACCCGCGGTGAAAACCATAGACCAGGATCACCAGCACTAAATAAGCGATCAGTTTTTTTCTTGCATAAGGAACCGGGTAATGTTTTTGTCCCATCGTATAACTCACGATCATCATGAACAGGTAGCAAACAAAGGTTGCGATCGCTGCACCGAGGTAATGCAATTCGGGAATAAGAAGGATATTGAGCACAATGGTAATGGCCGCACCACCCATCGTGATAAAAGCCCCGGTCATATTCTTATGCGTTAGCTTGTACCAGATACTGAGATTATAATAAATACCAAGGAAGACATTGCCTAAGGCTAGTAAGGGAACAATGCTCAGTCCTTCCACCCATTTGGGTTTATCAATTGCTTCAAAGAACCAGGCAAACACATCAATGTAAAGGCTGATGAAAAGGAACATAAAGCAGCAGGCGATCACAAAGAACTTCATGATCCGGGCATAGGTCTTTGGTGCATTCTCTTCCTTGCTCTGGCTGAAGAAGAAAGGTTCAGCAGCCATCCGGAAAGCTTGTATCATAATGGTGATCAGAACAGCCAGCCGGTAGATATTACCAAAAATACCCAGCTCATGTTTCGCCTGTTCTTCGGGCAGGTCCACCACATGCTGGTAGATCAACCGGCTCAGCATATCATTCACCATCCCGCCCATACCCACAATGATCAGCGGGTAAGCATAGTGCATCACTTTTTTCCAGAGAATAGGATCGAACCGGAAGCGGATCTGCATAAACTCTTTACGCAGCAGTATAAAAGTGAGGATGCTCCCGACCAGGTTACCGATCAGGTAATAGCCGATGCCGATCTTATCATTATAAAAGGTACCAATGAAACTATTGGGGTGTTTGATCACATAGCCCGGAATGATACCGAGAAATAAAATAACCACCGTAATGTTGACCAATACTCCGGCAAGGGTTGCAAACGCATAACGTTTGGGCCGGTTCTCCTGCCGCAGCCTTGCAAAAGCCAGGGTGCTGATGGCATCAAAGAAAATGATAGCCGCCATCCAGGTAATATATTCAGGATGTTTATCCAGGTTGGCCCAATAGGCAATATTGTCCTTGAACAACAGCAACAAGCCGGTAAAGAAAATGGTGGAACCGATCAGGGAAAGGGATAAAGTGCTGTACAGGCGTTGCTGCTCCATGTCCCGGGAAAAACGGAAATAAGCGGTTTCCAGTCCGTACGTGAATAATACATTCAGGAAAGGGATGATGGCATAGATCTGTGTCAGGTCAGCCGTTTTGGAAGGTTGTGCAAAGATCAGTGGCAGGGTCAGGTTCATGATATAGCCAAGAAAACGCCGGGCGATGGTGGGTACACCATACCACATTGTTTGCCCCGCCAGTTTTTTGATACCACTCAACCGATGAAAATTTATTCAGCAAATGTAATTGTTGGGCACCCAAAAAACGAATTGCCTGTTTTCTTTAACGTGTTTGCAACGCATTTTGTCTTTGGGCTATCTTTGGTACAAATTTTATTGTTATGATCAGAAATTCATTTTTAATAATTGGAGCCTTGTTACTGGCAGCACCCGTTTTCTCCCAGGCCTATGAAGCCAAAGCGGAATACAGCAAGAAAAAGCAGGATGCTTTTGCCATCGACTATGCGTATTCACCCGAGGCGGTGGAGAATGCGATAATCCAGCGAATGGAAAAATTGGGCTACAAGGCGAAGGAAGAAAAAGGCATCTTCAATAAGGACAAAGGATTTTTAGTATTTAAGAATGCGTTTATCACGGATATCAGCAGCAGCAGTATGGATTATATGATCAAAGTGGAAAGAAAGAGCCGTAAAGAAAAGGATGAAGCTGTGGTCTATATGATTATCATGAAAGATGGCAGTAATGCAAAGGCGGGTTTTGAAGCGTATGATGTGGAAAGGGCCAAATCCTTTTTAAATAACCTGTTGCCCGATGTGGAAGCAGCTAACCTGGAGTTACAGATCAAAGCCCAGGAGGAAGTGGTAACGAAAGCGGAAAAAAAATTGCGCAACCTGCAGGATGATAAAAAGAATATGGAAGAAAAGATCAGGAAACTGCAGGATGATATCAAGACCAACGAAAGAGACCAGGAAGCCACCCAGGCGGATATTACCAACCAGAAAGTGAACCTGGAAAACCTGAAAGGGAAAAGAGTAAAAATGTAAATTATTACGGTGCTGCCCAGCGGGTATCATGCAAAATACTAGAGTCTGTCAGAGTACGCAGAAACAAAGCCAGGTCAATAGCCTGGCTGTTTGTTATAGTGAGGCCCCCAGCCACTAAGGGATCGGTGGTACTGCTCAGCTGCACACCGGTACGGTAATGATTGATACACTGTGCTAAGGTGGCAAATCGTCCGTCATGCATATAATTCGATGAAATGTACACGTTGCGGAGCGTAGGTACTTTGAATTTTAATGAATCAGACGACTGGCCGGTGATCCGTATCCTTCCATAATCTTTTAAGAAAGGATCAACCGGCAGACCAATATTCCGGTAACTGTAATCGGTGAACAATGGTTCCGGGTGACAACCGGCACAACTGGTCCTGAATAACTGGTAGCCATTTTCTTCCTGCGCTGAAAAACTCACTTCTCCTCGTTTGTATTTATCATATTTTGAATTGGCAACAGTAATATAACCGGTAAACTGTGCCAGTGCTTTTTGAATATGAATGGGTAATATCTCATCCGTGTAAAATACTTTCTTAAACATTACCCGGTAATAATTATCGTCTTTGATCTTACGAATTACCCTGTTAAAGGTTTCACCCATTTCCAGACTGCCCGTGATGGGATGCACGGATTCTTCCACTAAAGAATTGAACTCACCATCCCAGTGAAAACTTTTGTTCCAGGCAAGATTAAGCAAGGGTGGTGCATTGCGTAAGGTATGTGATTCAAAAACACCGTGACTGCGGTCATGCTCATAAGTGCCGAAAGAACCTACCTGCTGGTGACAGGAGGCGCAGGGGTGCAGGTTATCTGCCGAGAGACGCACATCATAAAATAATTTACGGCCCAGTTCGAAACCTTCCTGTGTTAAGGGATTGTCGGCATATTGATAAACCGGTGCAGGAAATCCGGCCGGAATAACTTGTTGTAAAGGTGTCGGGTTATTAAGACCGGGCTTATTACAGGAGCCTGCGATATAAGCCATAAAAAAGATGACAGGAAGAAGAAGGGATATTGTTAGCAGGCTTTTTCGCACAGGGTGAAATTGAACAGCTAATTTACAAATTGTTTCCCACGAAGACTAAAGACATTCTTCCTGTTCCTTTGTGGGCACTAATAACTATTCCTGCTGAAGCTTTGACGACCGGCTTTGATCTCACTTTTTCGTTTCTTGGACTCCAGCCTTCTTTCTTTGGAAGCTTTGCTGGCCTTTGTGGCGATCCGGGCTTTTTTCTTTTCCAGTGCTTTTTGCACCAGCTCGTTTATTTTCTGTACAGCTTCTTCTTTGTTGGCTAATTGAGTACGGTGGGTTTGTGCTTTCACCTGCAAATAACCTTCTGTATTGATGCGGTTCGATAATTTTTCTTTGATGGTTTGTTTTTGTTCTGCAGAGAGGATAGCAGAGGAGTCAATATGAACGGCAGCGATAACAGCCGTTTCTACTTTATTAACGTTCTGCCCGCCTTTGCCGCCACTGCGGGTGGTCTGGAAATGTATTTCAGGAAGAAGATTGATCATTTGGGTGCAGGGTTCATTTACATTTGTGCAACAATCAAAGGTACAAATTATGAGGGCGGTTATTCAACGGGTATCGAAAGCAAGCGTAACAATTGATGGCAGTATTTATGGACAGATCGGGACCGGGTTATTAGTATTGCTTGGTATTGAAGACGCTGATACAATAGAAGATATCGAATGGCTGAGCAGTAAGATCGTCAACCTCCGCATTTTTGATGATGCAGCCGGGGTGATGAATGAATCAGTAAAGGATCAAAACGGGGGCATATTGCTGGTGAGCCAGTTCACCCTGCATGCTTCCACCAAAAAAGGCAACCGGCCTTCTTATATTAAAGCCAGCAAGCCGGACATAGCTATTCCCCTGTATGAAAAAATGATACAGCAATTAATAACTGACCTGGGCAGGGAAATTAAAACAGGTTCTTTCGGGGCTGATATGAAAGTGGAATTATTGAATGACGGGCCGGTGACGATCATCATTGATACAAAAAATAAAGAATGACTAAAAAGTGTAGGAGGATAAAAAGTGCCCTCACTTTTGAGCTCTTAGCTTACTGAACCCCTACTTTCTCCGTAAACGGCTTCATGCCGTCATACTGGATCATGATAAAATAGATCTTGTCTTTGGCCGGGGCATTAAAGTTAAACGTACTGGCATTTACCTCCCGTTGCTCCACGATACGATGACCGCTGGCGGTCCACACCATAATATTCTTAATGAGTTTAGTGCTTTTCACCGTTACCTGTTTGCCGGAAGTGAGAATGCGGTAAGGTTTGATTGTTTGCTTAAACGAATCATTGTCTGGCTGGGCCAGTGAGGTTAACACAAGTAAAAGACAGGTGACGATCACCATGAATCGCCGGGTAGCTGGACGCATCATAGAATAGAAATTTGATTTTATCGCTTTCAGAGGGCAGGAGGGTTCGGATCGGGAGGTTCTAAACGGCAAGAATCATGCTATATTGCAGCAGCACTTTAAAAATTTTGTTATGACTATTCTGGAAGCGCAGCAACAGGTGGATGGCTGGATCAAAACCGTGGGTGTCCGTTATTTCAGTGAACTCACCAACATGACCATCTTAACAGAAGAGGTAGGAGAATTAGCAAGACATATGGCGAGGATATACGGAGATCAGTCATACAAACCGGGTGAGAAGCCCACTTTTGGGCAGGGGCCTGGCCCTTTGGCCGATGAAATGGCGGATGTGCTCTGGGTGCTGATCTGCCTGGCCAACCAAACAGGTGTTAACCTGACGGAGGCATTGGAAAAGAATTTTGAGAAGAAGAATATCAGGGATGCGGAGCGGCATAAGAATAACGAGAAGCTGTAATCCCAATACCCCGCCCGGTTTTTTAATAAACATATTGTTTGACAGGCATAAGATCGCTTTTATGCGTTGGGCATTGTTGTGACGAGTTACGTTGCTTTACTTCGGCTAAACCTGCTATAAACGCTGATCTATTTAATGAAGCAGTAATTAAATGTGTATTTATGGCCTCCGTCACGATCTATTATCAATATTTCTTCATGTTTGGCACTATGTATGACTACATAACCGGATGTTTAATTATTACCCATGTCATTAAAAGGAGCCTGGCGGATCACCAAAGAGACTTTGGTAGAATTTACAGACAATAAAGTGCTGAAGCTAAGTGCAGCGCTGGCGTATTATACTATATTCTCCATTCCCGCCCTGCTTATCATTATTATATGGGTCAGCGATATTTTTTACGGCCGGGAGGCGGTGGAAGGAGGTGTGTATGCACAGATCGCCGGTTTCGTAGGTAAGGATGCAGCATTGCAGATACAGGAAACGATCCGGAATGCGACCTTGTCTTCCGGCAGCAACTGGGCCGCTATTATTGGTGTAGCCACATTGGTGATAGGAGCAACAGGAGTTTTTACAGAGATCCAGGATTCCATTAACCAGATATGGCACCTGAAAGCCAAGCCTTACAGGGGAAGGGGCTGGTTCAGGCTGATCATTAACCGCCTGCTTTCTTTTTCGATGATCATTACGCTGGGTTTTTTATTGCTGGTATCGCTTATCATTAATGGAGTAATGGATGTTCTTCTTTCCCGGCTTTCGCAGAATTTTCCTCAACTGGAGGTATATATGGTCTATACTTTCAATATCGTTTTCACCTTTATAATTACGTCGTTTTTGTTTGGTATAATTTTTAAATTATTACCAGATGCCCGCATCAAATGGAAAGATATAAGAGCTGGTGCTTTCACCACGGCAATATTATTTATGGGTGGCCGGTTCCTGATCGGTTATTACCTGGGACACAACAGCAGGATGACCTCGGCGTATGGAGCGGCAGGGTCCCTTATTGTTATTTTATTATGGGTCTATTATTCTTCCATTATTCTGTACTTCGGGGCGGTTTTTACCCGTGTATATGCTATCAGCCGGGGTTGCCAGATCTACCCGAATAATTATGCCGTATGGGTGGAGCAACGAGAAGTGGAATCACACGAATCCTTAAAAACACACGCCGAAAATACCGGGGTTACCGATAAACTGGAAAATGCTAACACAGAAGAAACTGTTCCGGCAAAAGCAGATCCTAATTAACCCTTATATTCTCTTCGGGTAATTGTGTATAGAATTTTATCTTTGCCGCCTTATGGCAAACGATACAAATAAGTTCCAGGCAATCATTTCGCATTGCAAAGAATACGGTTTTATTTTCCCCAGCAGCGAGATCTACGACGGGCTGCAGGCGGTCTATGATTATGGCCAGATGGGCAGTGAGCTGAAAAAGAATATCAAAGACTACTGGTGGAAGAGCATGACGCAACTCCATGATAATATCGTGGGTATTGATGCGGCTATTTTTATGCATCCTACCACCTGGAAAGCAAGCGGCCACGTTGATAATTTCAACGACCCGATGATCGACAATAAGGATAGTAAGAAAAGATACAGGGTGGATCACCTGATTGAGGCTTTTGCTGAAGAACAAAAAACAACGGGCAATGAGCAATTAGCAAATGATGTTCTTGCGCAAATGGATGCTTTGCTGGCAAAAGATGATTTTGCTGGGTTAAAAAAACTGATCGAGGATAATAAAATGAAATGTGCCATCAGCGGCACCTGCAACTGGACCGATATCCGCCAGTTTAACCTGATGTTCTCTACTGAATTTGGTTCTACTGTTTCTTCAGATGATGAGGATAACAAGGTCTACCTGCGCCCGGAAACCGCACAGGGCATCTTCGTCAATTTCCTGAATGTGCAGAAGACCGGACGGATGAAAATACCGTTTGGTATTGCACAGATCGGTAAGGCTTTCCGGAATGAAATTGTAGCAAGGCAGTTCATTTTCCGCATGCGGGAATTTGAACAGATGGAAATGCAGTTCTTCATCCGCCCCGGCACACAGAAAGAGTGGTATGAAAAATGGAAAGCCACAAGACTGGAATGGCATAAATCCTTAGGTATCCCGGCTGAAAAATATCGTTACCATGATCATGTGAAGCTGGCCCACTATGCCGATGCGGCCTGTGATATTGAATTTGAATTCCCGATCGGTTTCAAAGAACTGGAAGGTATTCACAGCCGTACCGACTTCGATTTGAAACAACACCAGGAATACAGCAAGAAAAAGCAACAGTATTTCGATAACGATATTGACCCGGCCACCGGCAAACCTTATGGTAATTATATACCGTATGTGATCGAAACATCAATCGGGCTCGACCGGATGTTCCTTGCTGTTGTCAGTCATGCTTATGAAGAGCAGGACCTCAGCACACCTGAAAAACCGGATAGCCGTGTTGTTTTGAAATTCCCGGCCAAACTGGCTCCGATCAAACTGGCAGTATTACCCCTGACCAAGAAAGATGGCTTGCCGGAAATTGCCGAGCAGATCATGGCGGACCTAAAACCGCATTTCCGTTGTTTCTATGAAGAAAAGGATTCCATTGGTAAACGGTACCGCCGCATGGATGCACTCGGAACCCCGTTTTGTGTAACGGTCGATCACCAAACCAAGGAAGACAATACGGTAACGATCCGTCACCGGGATTCGATGGAGCAGGAAAGAGTTCCCATCGGAAAACTAAAAGAGATAGTCTTGTCTGCAATTGGATAAAAGCAATATAACCTGTTAAATAATAAGCCCTGGGTATACAACCTCGGAGCTTATTTTTTTTCCATCCCATTCAAAATCAAGTTTCCGCCTGATGAAGGTCAGTCTGTGCCGGGCAGGGTATTTCTACTTTGCCCTATCATTTAAGACTTAAAACTTCATATATGGAAACGATCACCAAGGCAGCGCCGACTGCCGGGAAATCAAAAAATAAGGAAGTGGTTACTGCCATTATGGATGGCAACGAAGCTGCCTCCTATATAGCCTACAAAACCAGCGAGGTTTGCGCCATTTACCCGATCACTCCTTCTTCTGCCATGGGCGAATGGGCCGATGAGTGGAGCAGCAACGAGGTGAAAAATATTTACGACGAGGTTCCCAAGATCATCGAAATGCAGAGTGAAGCCGGTGCCGCCGGTGCCATTCACGGTGCATTACAGGGTGGGGCATTGGCTTCCACCTTTACCTGTTCGCAGGGTTTGCTGCTGATGATCCCCAATATGTACAAGATAGCCGGTGAATTAACACCCACTGTTTTTCATATTGCGGCCAGGACATTAGCCACCCATGCTTTGTCGATTTTTGGCGATCACAGTGATGTGATGGCAGTCCGTTCTACTGGTTTTGCCATGTTATTTGGTAATAATCCACAGGAAGCACATGATATGGCGATGATCGCCACTTCAGCCACTCTCCGTTCAAGAATTCCTTTCCTGAATATATTCGATGGTTTCCGCACTTCCCATGAACTGAACCAGGTAGAAGTATTGCCGGATAATATCATCAAAGCGATGATCAATGAAGACGATGTGAACAAGCACCGTCAGCGTTCATTGAACCCTGAGCATCCTTTCATAAGAGGTACTGCACAAAACCCGGATGTGTTCTTCCAGAGCCGGGAAGCCTGTAACAAATTCCATTGGGCTGTTCCCGATATCGTGGAAGAAACCATGAAGGATTTTGGTAAACTTACCGGCCGTTATTACAAACCTTTTGAATACCATGGTCACCCGCATCCCGATCGTGTTATTATTATGATGGGTTCCGGTGCAGAGACCGTTAAAGAAACGGTGGATTATGTAAACAAGATGGGTAAGACCGTTGGTGTGCTCATCGTTCACCTGTATCGTCCCTTCTCTATTAAGCATTTTATTGATACCCTGCCCAAATCAGTAACAAGTATTGCTGTGCTGGATCGTTGCAAAGAACCCAATGCGATCGGTGAACCTTTATATATGGATGTGGTGAATGCACTGAATGAATCACAGGAAAATCATCATGCTCACGTTATCGGTGGCCGTTATGGTCTTTCTTCCAAAGAATTCACGCCGGGCATGGTAAGAGGTATCTATGCGGAAATGAAGAAAAAGCATCCGAAACAACACTTCACCATCGGTATTGAAGATGACGTGACCCATACAAGTTTGCATTACGACAAAGATTTCTCCTTAGAATCACAACACCTGTTCCGTGGTCTCTTCTATGGTCTCGGTGCCGATGGTACCGTTAGTGCCAATAAGAACTCGATCAAGATCGTGGGTGATGTGACCGATTATCATGTGCAGGGTTATTTTGTATATGATTCCAAGAAATCAGGTTCACTGACAGTATCCCATTTACGATTCAGTAAACACCCGATACAATCCACCTACCTGGTTGACTCTGCTAATTTTGTGGCTTGTCACCATTTTAATTACCTGAAGAAATATGATGTATTAAAATATGCAGAAGACGGTGCTACTTTCTTATTGAATGCGCCTTATGCAGTGGATGAGGTTTGGGCACAACTGCCCCGGAAGATCCAGGAAGAGATCGTTCATAAAAAATTAAAATTCTATGTGATCAATGCATCGAAAGTGGCGAAAGAAACCGGTATGGGATCCAAGATCAACTCGATCCTGCAAACCTGCTTCTTTGCTATTTCCAATGTGATGACAAGAGACCTGGCGATACAATATATCAAGAGTGCCATTAAGAAATCTTACAGCCGCAAAGGGGATGAAGTGGTACAGAAAAACTACCAGGCGGTTGACCAGACACTGGAAAACTTACACCGGATCGATTATACCGGTTTTGAGATCGGAACGAAAGAAATTGAAGCACCTGTTTCCTTATCTGCTCCGGACTTTGTACAGGAAGTATTAGGTAAGATCATTGCCGGTGAAGGTGACAGCCTGCCGGTGAGTGCTTTCCCGATAGACGGCACCTATCCTTCCGGAACAACGAAATGGGAAAAAAGAAATATTGCTGACCAGGTTCCTGTTTGGGATCCTTCATTATGTTCCCAGTGCGGTAAATGTTATTTTGTTTGTCCTCACGCAGCGATCCGGGTGAAAGTATATGACCGTGACTGGCTGCCGGATGCTCCTTCTTTCTTTAAACATACTGACCCGATCGGTAAAGAGTTTATCAAAGACAAAGAAGCGTATACTTTACAAGTGGCGGTGGAAGATTGTACCGGTTGTAAATTATGTACCGAAGTATGCCCAATAGAAAGTAAGACAGAGCCCGGTCATAAGGCTATTGATATGAAAGATGTGCAGCCGATCAAAGAAGCGGAAAAAAATAACTGGGACTTCTTCTTATCACTGCCGGATATTGACAGGTCAAGAGTGAATAAAGCTACCGTGAAAGGTTCCCAGTTACTGGAACCATTATTTGAATTCTCCGGTGCCTGTAGCGGTTGTGGTGAAACACCTTACCTGAAACTCCTGACCCAGTTATTCGGTGATCGGATGATCGTGGCCAATGCAACAGGTTGTTCTTCCATCTTTGGAGCCAACCTGCCAACCACGCCATGGACCAAAGATGCACAGGGACATGGACCAGCCTGGGCCAACTCACTGTTTGAAGACAATGCAGAATTTGGTTTGGGTATTAAACTGGCTACCGATAAGAAAAGAGATATGGCCATTCACCTGCTGCGGAAACTAAGAGAAGAAGTAGGCAGCGAACTGGCAGATACTATTTTACAGAATGCAGAAAATTCAGAAGCAGAACTGGCACAACAAAGAGTCAGTGTGAATGAGCTGCGGAAACGCCTGCGCCAGCTGCAAACAGAAGAATCATTCCGACTGTACCAGGTAGCTGAATTCTTAGAGAAAAAATCTATGTGGATCGTGGGCGGTGATGGCTGGGCTTATGATATTGGTTTCAGCGGTCTCGACCATGTACTCAGTACTGGTGAGAATGTGAACATACTGGTGATGGATACCGAAGTATATTCCAATACCGGCGGACAAAAATCCAAAGCATCCCCGGTGGGAGCCAGTGCCAAGTTTGCGATCAAAGGGAAAACAAACAGTAAGAAAGACCTGGCGATGCAGGCCATTGCACACGGCAGTGCTTATGTGGCACAAATTGCAATGGGTGCGAATGATGTACATGCCCTGAAGACCATCCTGGAAGCAGAAGCTTATCCCGGTCCTTCCTTAGTGATCGCTTACAGCCATTGCATAGCGCATGGTTACGATATGTGTCACGGTTTGGATCAGCAGCACCTGGCCGTTAATTCAGGATACTGGCCGATCTTCCGGTACAACCCGATGAAAGGAAAAGGACAACGGTTCACATTGGATTGTAAAGAACCATCTGTGCCACTGGATGAATTCCTGTACCATGAGAACAGGTTTGCCACCATTAAGAACAATGATCCTGAAAAGGGAGCTGAATTCTTAACCATGGCCAACGAAGGCATCCGCCAGCATTGGGACAGGATCGAAGCAATGAAAGCACTATAAGGGTAATATAGATGTTTACAAAAAACAAAGGGATCTTAACTAAGATCCCTTTTGTTTGCAGCGAATATTTTAACAAGCCGGTAATGACCGAAGTCATAACCAGGATAGTATTATCCGCATACCTTCCGGCATTCTTTCATCTTTCTTTTACAGTACAGTTATGTTAGAATCCATTCATCCCCATATCAGTCTCTTTTTAGAAAAACAAACCTGCGCCAGTGTTTGCTGTATTGATGAACAGGGCAGCCCTTATTGCTTCAGTTGTTTTTATGTCTTTAACGGTCGAGAAGGGATATTGTATTTTAAATCTTCTCTCTCTGCGTATCATTCTTCCATCCTGTTAAGAAATTCTGCTGTTGCAGGCACTGTATTACCTGATAAATTAAATACTCTCCAGGTAAAGGGAATACAGTTTGAGGGAGAGGTTTTGCCTGCTGATCATTTGCTGGCAAAGAAAGCTGCTGCCAGTTATTATAAAAAGAACCCGGCTGCAGTGGTGATACCCGGTGAAATATGGACCATCCGGATCAACCATATCAAGTTTACTGATAATACACTCGGTTTTGGAACAAAAATTTCCTGGTACAGGCAAGAGCAGGAATTGAATCAGCAAAAGAAATCGCAACTGGTTTAATTACCGGGATAGAGGCTTCCTATAAATTTAATTAATACAGCTCATGAATTATTCTTCACCACATACATTTCATATCCCCGTCATGGGACTGGCCTATACGATTGATAGTCCCATTAAAGTAGCCCGATTTGGTATTTCCTCGGTGATCTCTATTGTAGAAGACAGGTTGGTCGAAATGATGCGGAGTTATTATTATCCCACGATCGGCCAGGAATATATACCAATCAGCACTAAAGAGGAAGACTACAGGGCCAAAAGAATTACCGACTATTTAGACCTGGTAAATACGATTGTAACGGCACAAGTGGAAAAGATCAGGAAGGAAAATTTTGAGCCCGGCTCTGAAATAGTAAAATATTTTGAGCTGCTACCGGATGATAGTGAACTAAAAAAGAAGTACCGTCAACTGCTCATCTTGACAGAGCAGTCTGCAAAGGAAAAGCTGGAAATGTATTTACGGCAGCAAGTAAAATCGGGCCGGATTGATGTGAACATCATGACCAAGACAGACAGGGATAATTACAATGATAAAGGAGAGTTAGTGCAGGATGGATCAGATGCAGTTGCTGCCCTGCGGGGGTATGCGAAAACTAAGCTCATGGATTCAACGGTCATTTTTTCTGCGGGTATGAATCCCCGCTTATACAATTACCTGGAGAATTGTAAAGAGTTTGATGTGAATGAAGACGGTGGGTTCACCAAAAAAGTGGCGATCAAAGTGAGTGATTATCGTTCGGCATTGATACAGGGAAAATACCTGGCAAAGAAAGGTATTTGGGTAAGTGAATTCAGGATCGAATCGGGTTTGAATTGCGGTGGTCATGCTTTTGCAACAGAAGGGTATTTACTGGGCCCGATACTGGATGAATTTAAATTAAACCGGCAGGAATTGATTGATACGTTGTTTGAGATCTATAATGCAGCTTTATATAAAAAGACCGGCCGGAAATTCATTTATCCTCCCCGGATGATATTTTCTGCACAGGGTGGTATTGGTACACATGAGGAAGACTTTTTTTTACGTCGTCATTATGATATTGAAAGTACCGGCTGGGGAACACCTTTCCTGTTGGTGCCAGAAGCAACTACAGTAGATGATGGCACACTGGAGCTGTTAGCTGCAGCAAAAGAAAAAGATATTACACTCAGCCGTAATTCACCGTTGGGTGTCAGGTTTCATTACCTGAAAGGAACCAGCGCAGCTGCAGAAAAAGCAACCCGTATAAAAAATGGGAAACCTGGAAGCCCCTGCACGGAAAAACATCTTGCTTTTAATACAGAATTCACAAAGGAATCCATCTGTACGGCGTCTCACAAATACCAGGCGTTGAAAATTGCCGAATTACAATCACTCCGCCTGCCTGAACCCGAATACAAGCGGCAACTGGCGGAAGTGCTGGACAAAGAGTGTTTATGTGTAGGCCTGAGTAATGCTGCGGCGATCAGTTATAAACAGACTTTTGTAAAAAAACTAAATGCCGTAACGATTTGCCCCGGTCCTAATATTGTACATTTTTCCAAAATAGTGTCTCTGAAAAAGATGGTGGCTCATATTTATGGAAGAGCAAGTATCTTGGCTAACACGAACCGGCCACATATGTTCATCACCGAACTGAACCTGTATCTTGATTATCTTAAAGAACAGTTGAAAGCAGATGTTGGTAACGGTGAACTTTCAAAACGAAAAAAATACTACCATAACTATTACGAGAACCTCCGGAATGGAATAAGATACTACCGGAGCCTTCCTCCTGTAGCGGTTGCCCGCAGGAATGATTTTTTTAAGGCTTTATATTATGCAGAGATCGAACTCGATTCCCTGAATTACCAATATACGCTTAGCGATAAAGGTTGATCCTTATTTCGGTAGCTGCTCAAATCTTGCCTGGAAGAACCGCAGGTATTTGGGTTCATAGATCATCTTCAATCCATTGATCTTATGGCGACGTTCATATACCCTTGCCGTTGATTCAGCAATTACATCCATATGCGCCTGTGTGTACACCCGGCGGGGAATCGTAAACCTTACGAGCTCCAGTTTGGGATAATAATTTTCACCATTCGCTTTTCTTCCGGCAGATACAACACCCCTTTCCATGGTGCGGACCCCTGAATCCAGGTATACTTCTGCGGCTAAGGTTTGTGCCGGGAACTGGTCCTGCGGAATATGCGGTAAGAATTTTTTGGCATCCACGAATATACCGTGGCCACCAATTGGCTTTACAATTGGTACACCGTAGCTGATCATTTTTTCCCCGAGATAAACAACTTGCCCCACCCTTGCATGAATATGATCATCATTGATGCTTTCCATAATACCAATCGCCATTGCTTCCATATCCCTGCCGGCAAGCCCACCATAGGTGTGAAGACCTTCATACACCACTACCATATTCCGGGCTTCTTCAAACACCTCCCATTCATTCACGGCTAAGAACCCACCGATATTGACCAATGCATCTTTCTTGGCACTCATAGTGGCACCATCGGTGTACGAGTTGATCTCTTTTACGATATCCCGGATCGATTTATACTGATAGCCTTTTTCCCGTTGCTGGATGAAATGGGCATTCTCCGCCACCCTCGTCATATCATGAATGATGCGGATACCATGTTTGTTAGTAAGAGTTCTCAGTTCTTTCAGATTTTTCATACTGATCGGCTGACCGCCGGCCATATTCACACTGGTGGCAATACTGATATAAGGGATCTTTGCAGCACCATGTTTTTTGATGAGCTTTTCTAATTTATCCAGGTCAACATTTCCTTTGAAAGGAAATTCATTCTCTGGGTCATGGGCTTCGTCAATGATAATGTCTTCGAATTTTCCCCCGGCCAGCTCCTGGTGCAATCTCGTGGTGGTGAAATACATATTGCCCGGGATAATATCTCCTTTTTTGATCAGGATCTTTGATAAAATGTTCTCTGCTCCCCGGCCCTGGTGAGTGGGGACTAAATATTTGTACCCATAAATATTCCTGACCACTTCTTCGAGGTGATAAAAATTCCGGCTGCCTGCATAGGCTTCATCACCGAGCATCATACCTGCCCATTGATGATCACTCATAGCCGAAGTGCCACTATCCGTGAGCAGATCGATATAAACATCTTCTGATCGTAATAAGAACGTATTATAGCCGGCTTCCAGTAAAGCTTTTTTTCGCTGCGCTTTCGTGGTCATCTTTAAGAGTTCCACCATTTTTATTTTGTAGGGTTCCGCCCAGCTTTTTTTAATAGGAGTATGCATAAATTTTTATTTATAGGTTAGTACCTGTTTGTTTTTTTGTAAACCTTCTTCAGGGGATTCAGGAACGGGTTTTAATTTGGCCGTAAAATGTCTCAGCAAAGGAGCTTCTTCGGTGATGGTTAATCCTTTTATGGCACGACGGTTATTAAACACTTCGATGATCACTTCCGCCACATAGTCAATATGACTTTGCGTATACACTCTCCTCGGGATAGCCAGCCGAACTAATTCCATCGGAGCTGGTACCAGTTTTTTATTTTCATCGTATTTGCCAAACATGAGGGAGCCGATCTCCACGCCACGGATGCCACCTTCAGTATATAATGCACCCACCAATGCCTGACCCGGGTATTGATCTACGGGTATATGCGAAAGGAATTCTTTGGCATCAAGGTAAACAGCATGCCCACCGGCCGGTTGCATCACCGGTACATTCGCATCAATGAGTTTATTGGTGAGGTATTCAATACTGCGGATACGGTATTGCAGGTAATGTTCCTCCATCACTTCGTTCAAACCAATGGCAATGGCTTCGAGGTCACGGCCAGCCAACCCACCATATGTTGGAAATCCTTCCGTGATCACTAACAGGTTCCGGCATTTCATCGCCAGCACATCATCATGCATGGCGAGAAAACCACCGATATTGGCAAACGCATCTTTCTTGGCACTCATCGTGCAGCCATCTGCATGCGAAAAAATTTCCTGTGCAATTGCCTTAACGGGTTTATCCCCATAGCCATCTTCTCTCAACTTTATGAAATATGCATTCTCTGCAAAACGGCAGGCGTCAATAAACAAGGGGATCTTATTTTTTTGACAAACTTTCTTCACCGCCTTGATATTCTGCATACTCACCGGTTGCCCACCACCTGAATTATTGGTGATGGTGATAATGACCAACGGAATATTCACAGCTCCTTTTTGCGCAATTGTTTTTTCCAGTAATGCGATATCCATATTTCCTTTGAAAGGAGCGGGGATGGAAGGATGTTTTCCTTCTTCGCATAAGCAATCAATTCCTTCAGCACCTGAGAATTCAATATTAGCCCTGGTGGTATCAAATAAGGTATTGCTGATAAAGTATTTTCCTTTGCCTCCGAGGATGGTGAAGAGGATCTTCTCCGCAGCTCTTCCCTGGTGGGTTGGAATCACCACGGGCATTCCGGTAATATCCTGCACCACTTTTTCAAATCGGAAAAAACTCGGGCTGCCTGCATAAGATTCATCACCTTTCATGATACCGGCCCACTGGTCACTGCTCATGGCACTGGTGCCGCTGTCGGTCAGCAGGTCAATCAATACATCGTCGGAATGGATAAGAAAGGGATTGTAACAGGCTTTATCAAGAATGGCTATTCGTTCTTCTTTGGTATTGAAATAAATGGGTTCTACCGATTTTATTTTAAAAGGTTCAATGATCGTTTTCATGCAAACAGGTTTACAGTATCGCTACTGGTGAAAAAATGCAAATAGAAGAGGGGGCGAAAGCGGGAGGCGATCTGTGATCAGGAAGGTTTGCGTATGATGTTTTTCCAGATGGACATAAAAAAGCTTGCCCAAAACTAACCCGGGCAAGCTTGTGATAATATGATTAGGATCAGTACAGGCAGGTGATTATACCCCAAACTGCTGTAAGTGATGGTCAAGATGTTTCCAGGAACCCCGGCTCCATTGTTCAGGCGTGAGTTTTCCAAAGAAGGGATGCGGGTGACCAGAAAGTGTATCTTCCGAAAACTCTTGGATCATGGACAGGAGTTTTTGCCGCTCTTCTTCAAAATTTCGTTGATCAGCTATTTTAAAAGATTTGTCAGTTGGCAGGTTTTGCCGGAAAGGTTTATCATTATACAATTGCTCTTTAAAAAAAGGCCCGAGCAGCTTGATAAAAAAATTACCTTTCAACTGGTGCCTTCCGATAGCAACTCCGAGGGGCATCTGGCAATGCGTCAGCATTTGAGCCACATCCATTTTCCCCCATTTCCGTTGCGTGGCGGGTTTTAACCGGTTGATACGTTCTATGATTTCCTGCTTGGCAGCAGGATCAAACAGGCTTTTCACTTCCATAATTCTCAGTTGAAGCCTGCAATATCGTAAATTTTAGGAATTGAAATAAAGCTCAGCAGATCCGGGGCAACTGCTCACCGGTTAGATAGTTGACCACTCTTCTTCCACCAACCCGGCTCTTCATTAACACTTTGCCGGGATGTTCTGTAGTGACTTCACCAATGATCGCCGCATTCGTCCCGTTCTCATCAGTCCGGAGTGCAGCAACAAATGCGTTTGCTATAGTTGGTTTCACCACGGCAATAAATAAGCCTTCATTGGCTACATACAAAGGATCAAGACCCAGCATTTCACAGGCACCATCTACCTGTTCATCCACCGGGATATTTTTTTGATCCAGTTCAAAACCCAATGAAGTCAGTTCGGCCACTTCATTCAACACAGAAGCTATGCCACCTCTTGTAGGATCACGGAGGAATTTGATACCGTTTCCAAAGCGGTCTAGCAATTTTTCAACGGTATGGTTCAGGTTGACGGTATCACTTTCAATGGTAGTTTCAAATTCGAGCCCTTTTCTTACACTCATGATAGCAATACCATGCGTGGCCACGTTCCCGCTGATGATTACCTGGTCACCGGGTTCAATATTGTTGTGATGAATATTGGCTTTCGGATGTATCAAACCGATACCGGAAGTATTGATGAATATTTTATCACCCTTGCCTCTTTCCACCACTTTTGTATCACCGGTAACGATCTTAATATTGGCCTTTTGTGTGGCTTCTTTGATGCTGACCAGTATCTCCCCAAATTCTTTCATGGTCAATCCTTCTTCAATGATAAATGCAAGGGATAAATATTTTGGAACCGCACCACACATGGCAAGATCATTCACGGTGCCATTGATAGCCAGTTCACCGATATTACCACCGGGGAAAAAGGCCGGAGTGATGACATAGCTATCGCTGCTGAAAGCAACAGGGCCATTCAATGTGAAACTGGCACCGTCATGCTGCTGGTCCAGCAATTCATTTTTCAGTATATCAAAAACACCGCTTTGTAAAAGTTTATGAGTAAGCAATCCACCACTTCCATGACCCAGGGTGATCACATCAAAATCAAATTTCGGTAGGGGACAATGTAACTGCATAATTATAATACAGCCTCCTCGGGTTGTTTAAGTGATGCATAATGGTAGTACGCTGCACAGGCACCTTCACTGCTGACCATGGGTGCTCCTAATGGATGTTCCGGTTTACAGGCCGTACCGAAATTCGGGCACTGGAAGGGTTTCTTTAAACCTTTCATGATCGAACCACTGATACATTCTTTATTTTCTTCCGCCACCGGCAGGTCCAGCGCAAACTTTACTCTTGCATTATATTGTTTATACTGCTCGTTCACTTCGTAGCCACTTTGCGGAATCGTACCGATACCTCTCCACACCCGGTCACTGATTGCAAATACTTCTTCCATGGTTTCTTTAGCCAAACGGTTTCCTTCCCGTTGCACATACCTGGTGTACTGGTTCTCTACCTCATAGATACCATTTTCCAGTTGCTGTATCGCCATCAGGATTCCCTGTAAGAGATCAACAGGTTCAAAGCCGGTAATAACAATTGGTGTTTTATATTTTTTAGCAATCGGGTAATACTCTTCCATACCCATGATGGTACAAACATGACCTGCTGCTAAGAAGGCATCGATCTGGTTTTCTTCATCACTCAACAGGGCTTCCATCGCTGGTGGCACCAGCACATGTGAAGCGAGTATACTGTAATTGGTAATACCGCTTTTAAAAGCCTGCACAATACTCAGCGCATTAGCCGGGGCGGTGGTCTCGAACCCAACGGCAAAGAATACGACTTCCTTACCAGGATTTTGTTTGGCTAATTGCACGGCTTCTAACGGGGAATACAGGATGCGGACATCAGCCCCTTCTGCTTTTGCTTCTAATAAACTCTTGCCGGAACCGGGTACCCGCAGCATATCACCAAACGAGCAAATGATAATGTTGGGCTGCATAGCTAAATAAACGGCTTCATCAATGATGCTCACTGGTGTTACACAAACCGGGCAACCGGGACCATGTACCATGGTGATCTTACCGGGAAGCATATCGAGGATGCCATTTTTTACCAGGCTATGTGTTTGCCCGCCGCAGATCTCCATCAGCTTCCAGGGTTTGGTAGTGATATGATGGATCTGGTCAACATATTGTTTCACCAGTTCAGGGTCCCTGTATTCAGTAAGAAATTTCATGCGTTGTTTTCGTTTTGAGTTATTTCATCCACTTCACCCATTTGTTTGAGGTAGTCAAAAGTTTGCCGGGCTTCTTCTTCATCAACCACCCCGATTGCCACACCCACATGAACCAGCACATAATCCCCGATCCTGGCTTCCGGAACCATAGAAAGATTGATCTCTTTGGTGATACCACCGAAGGATACTTTTCCCTGCCGGAAGGTTTCATCCAGTTGTGCAGTGATTGATAATAATTTCCCCGGAATAGCAAGACACATAATTTTCGTTTTAGACGTGATTGATCATTTGCAGTTGCTGGCTGTAATTCGTTGTTGTTGGTTCATATAATTGAGCATAAGCGATCTGGCCAAAACTGATACATTCATCATTGGGACTTAACTGCTGGTGGAAGAATAATTCAAAATCAGTTCCCAGCAACTCAATAATGAGATCAGTAAGAAACGCATTCTGGAATACACCACCGCTAAAGGCGATCTTATGCATACCGGAACGGGTCGCTACGTTTTTGATCAGCATGGCTAAGGACACAAAAACCTTTCGGGCCATTATTTCCGTATCAACAGCATTGGCCTTATCCATCAACAGCTCTTCGATCAGCACGGACCAATCGAGCCGGTTCTTGTTGATAGCAATGGGATAATAATCGAAAGATTTCTCCTGGCAACTTCTGGCAACAGCTTCCAGCTTCATTGCTGCTTCGCCTTCATAGGAATTGAAGGATTGAATATTCAGGATAGAAGAGATTCCATCCAGGAAACGACCCACACTGGAGGTTAACAGGTTTTGTTGCTGCAATAACAGCTTCAGGTAAAACTCTCTTTCGGCAATGGAGAACTGACCTTTGATCATCATCAGGTGATCAATATTATTGCGCAGTAAAGCCACGGCACTCACTCTTGGTTCCTTACTCATCTTATCGCCCAGCAATTGCGGGAAATAATCAAAGTGCATGTAGCGGTCAATATCGCCTTCCTCCAGCGTAAAAAATTCACCGCCCCATATTTGTTCATCATCGCCGTAGCCGGTTCCATCCCATATTACTCCAAGTACTTTTTCACTTTTATTCAGAAGATTATTTTCGGCTAATACAGCACAGAAATGAGCTTTGTGGTGCTGTATCTCCATCACCGGTATATTCCATTCCTGTGCTAATTCTTTTCCGGTTTGTGATACAAAATAGTTCGGATGACTGTCAATTAATAACTGTTGTGGTTGGGTCTTTAATAAGCCAAGCAAATGAAGCAACGTATTCTTATACCCGGATTGCGATTCATAATTGGCCTGGTCGCCCAGGAACTGGCTCACATATAAATTATGCTGGTCAAGAATCGCAAAAGCACTTTTCATTTCTGCTCCCATGGCTAGTATGCAATGATCCGTTTGAAAAGGGGAAGGGAAATAGTTAGGAGCTAATCCCCGGGATCGCCTTAATAAAATGGGTTGCTGTTGCTGGTCGGAGAACTGCAACACACTGTCATCCTGCGGGGCCACGATCTCTCTTTCAAAACTCACAATAAAATCAGCCTGGTCACAAAGCCAGAGCAGTGCTTCTTCGTCCGTATAAATGATCGGGGAGCCGCTCAGGTTTCCACTCGTAGCGATCAGGGGTTTACCCCATTGTGCAGCGACCAGCGCTAATAAACCGGTATAAGGCAGCATGACACCCAGTTTGTCCAGCCCCGGCGCAATATCGTGAGTGCACAAACCGCTTTGTTGCTCATCTTTTAATTTACACAAAACAATGGGAGCTATTTTCCCCGACAAGATTTCTTTTTCTTTATGCGTTAAATAAATATCAGCTTCCATCATTTCGATAGAAGGATACATCACGGCAAACGGTTTTGCCGGGCGATGTTTGCGGCCACGCAAGGTTTGGATGGCCAGTTTTTTGGTGGCATCTGTTATCAATAAGTAACCACCAATACCTTTCACGGCAATGATATGCCCGTCTTCCAATGCCTTGTTCACCATGATCAGTATACACTCACTGTCACTGCATATTTCCTCTCCCTGGTTATTGTATAAATGCATAGGAATACTGCAATCCGGGCAGGAATTCGTCTGGCTGTAATGCCGCTGATCGTGTATATCATTATATTCAACAGCACAATGAGAACACATCGTTAGTTCCGCCATCGTGGTATGCTCCCGGTCATAAGGAAGGGCTGTGGCAATAGAATATCGCGGGCCGCATTCCAAACAAGTAGTGAAGGGATATTGATACCGCCGGTTTGCACTATCGGCTATTTCAGTTAGGCAATGGGAGCAAATAGCCATATCCGGTGTCAGTAAAAGATCGGGTTTGGCAGAAGCATCACTTTCCCGGATACTGAAATCAGTGAAGATCTCATCGGCCACTTTCGTCATTCCATGGCTGCGGATGATCGCATTGCCCGGAGGGATACTGGTTAGCTTTTCATAAAATAGTGAAGCTTCTTTTTCTGTGGCCGTAAATTTTATATGAACCCCATCGTTGCCATTGCTCACCCATCCCTTGAGCTGCATGGATTCAGCCAGCCGGCATACAAAGGGCCGGAAACCGACTCCCTGTACCAATCCCCCGATATGGATATGATAAGTGTTCATGACAGTTAATAATATATATGCCGGTCAACGTTATACAGTTTCAGTGACAGGAACTTTTGCTTTCAGCCATTGGTACCAGCCGGATAAACCTTCGCCACTCGTACAACTCAGTTCAATAAATTCCAGTGCCGGATTTACCTGCCTGGCATATTCTTTTACTTTATCCAGGCTAAAAGGAACATAGGGCAGCAGGTCAACTTTATTAATAATACAGAGGGTGGAAGTATGGAACATATCCGGGTACTTGATCGGTTTATCGTCTCCTTCTGTTACACTGATGATCACCACTCTTTCCTTTTCTCCAAGATCAAACATAGCCGGGCAAACCAGGTTACCGACATTCTCAATGAACAGGACTGCATTTTCCACCGGCTTCATTCCCTGCAGGGCATGCAGGATCATATGCGCATCCAAATGACATCCTTTGCCGGTATTGATCTGTGCCACTTTGGTACCGGTGGCATGAATACGGTCGGCATCTCTTGTTGTTTGCTGGTCGCCTTCGATGACATAAAAAGGAAATTCGCCTTTCATATCCGTCAGCGTTCGTTCGAGCAACGAAGTTTTTCCCGAACCCGGAGAGCTGACCAGGTTGATGGCTAAAATATTTTTCGCATCAAAGTAACCCCGGTTGCGCTGGGCCAGCAGGTTATTCTCGTGCAGTATATCTTTTTCTACTGCAACAATGGTTTTACCATGTGAATGAGAGTGATCATGTGCATGATCATGAGGGTGGTTATATTCACCAATATGTTGAATGGAGCTTGAAGCATTGGAATCGCATCCGCAGGTTGCACACATAAAATGAGTTTAAGAGGGTTATCGTTTCAGTTAATGACCAGTGATTTTACTCTCAGTTCTTTTCCTTTTAGTATGGTGATAAAATGGTGACTGCAAACCGGGCAGGGCTTGTACAATTGATGCATCGAGAAAACCGCTTCACAATCCATACAAAGTCCTTCGCCGGGTATATGGGTAACGATCCGGGCAGCTCCTTCCAGTTTGGTTGATTTGACCGCCTGTTGCCAGGCAAAATCAAAAGCCGGCATATCAATACCACTCAACTCGCCAATTTCTAATTCTATTTCATCTATCTGCACAGCATTATTTTTCGCTGATTCTTTTTCAGCAATATCCAGGATGCTCATCACGATCGATAACTCATGCATAGGTCATTTGTTGCTGGTCGCTTTCCTGAAGCGGTTCACGAGCAACACCACTACAGCAACTCCGGCCACTAATGCAACCAGGTGTTCTGGTTCTACAAAATAGTGAGTGATGGTATATCCTCCGTGTGTATGATCTCCATGACCTTCATGGGCAAATGCGGCAGGCATTGCTGCGAATGTGATAATAAAAGACATGAACCTCTTCATATGGCAACTATTTATTGATAATTAATATTAGAATCATTCCCGCTATCCGGTACTGACTTTTATCACTACTGAAATTGACAGTTGTCATCGCATTGTCACAGTACTATCAATAAAATTGCTAAACCCCTTTTTCCCTCACGGCATTTTGTTGCCATAAAATTGCTGCTATATGAACAATGAAACTGTTCAGCAAACTCCTACTTACCTCGAGGAGTTTAAAAGAAAAGGCTATTCCCGCAAGGACTTTTTAAAGTTCTGTACGCTGATGGCTGCTTACCTCGGCCTTGAAAATGCTGCCATCGGGCAGGTGGTAAAGGCGATGACGGTAAAGCCAAGGCTCCCGGTGATCTGGCTGCATTTTCAGGAATGTACTTGCTGCAGTGAATCCTTCATCCGTTCTTCTCATCCCATTGTGGCGGATGTATTGCTCGACCAGATCTCACTCGATTATTCTGAAACACTGATGGCCGCTTCCGGCTTCCAGGCAGAAGAAGCCATGAAGAATACAATGACCAAATACAAAGGTGAGTATATATTATGTGTGGAAGGCAGTGTGCCCACCGCCGCAGATGGGGTGTATTGCATGATCGGCGGAAAAACCTCTATGCAGATATTGGAAGAAGCAGCAGAAGGTGCCAAAGCAGTGATTGCCTGGGGCAGTTGTGCCAGCAATGGTTGTGTACAGGCAGCGAAACCTAATCCAACTTCAGCCACACCGATCCATAAATTATTAAAAGGAAAACCATTGATCAAAGTGCCGGGTTGCCCGCCGATTGGTGAAGTAATGGCTGGTGTTATTGTACATGTGGTTACGTTTGGCCGCTTACCTGAACTCGATGGTTTGGGTAGACCCAAAGCCTTTTACAGTAAGAGAGTGCATGATACCTGCTATCGCAGACCTTATTATGATGCAGGTCTGTATGTAGAAAGTTTTGATGATGACAATGCAAAAAAGGGATATTGTTTATATAAGGTAGGTTGTAAAGGACCTTCCACCTATAATGCCTGTGGGGTTACCAAGTGGAATAATGGGGTCAGCTTCCCGATCCAGTCAGGCCATGGTTGCTTTGGATGCAGTGAAGAAAATTACTGGGACAACGGACGCATCTATGAAAGAGCTTCCGCATTCCCCGGCTTTGGTATCGAGGCCACGGCTGACCAGGTTGGTAAAGTGGCATTAGGTGTTACCGCTGTTGCCTTAGGTGCACATGCGGTGATGACCAATGTCCGCAAGAAAAAACTGATCAAGAACCTGGAGAAAGAAGGAAAGGACAGCGAACAGGAACTGAAAGACTAAACCCATTTAACTGACTTTACAAACTACAAGTAATGAGTACAAGAATTGTTGTTGACCCCGTTACGAGGATCGAAGGTCACTTACGCATAGAAGCAGATATTGAAGATGGAAAAATAAAAGATGCCTTCAGCAGTGGCACCATGGTGCGGTTGCTGGAAGAAATTTTAAAAGGCCGTGATCCCCGGGATGCATGGGCTTTTGTAGGCCGTGTATGTGGCGTGTGTACTTCTGTACACTCCCTCACTTCCGTACGATGCGTGGAAGATGCCCTGGATATTGTAGTGCCACCGAATGCAGAAATGGTGCGGAATATCATGTTCTGTGCCCAGTACATGCACGACCATGTGGTCCACTTCTATCATTTACATGCCATGGATTGGGTGGATGTGGTGAATGCCTTAAAAGCAGATCCGAAAAAAACATCGGAACTGGCCCAAAGTATTTCCAACTGGCCCAAATCATCACCCGGTTATTTCAGCGACCTGCAAAAACGCATCACCAAATTTGTGGAGAGCGGGCAGCTCGGTATTTTTAGTAATGGCTACTGGGGACATCCTGCCTATAAACTACCAGCTGAAGTAAACCTGATCGGTTTAGCCCACTATCTCGAAGCATTGGAATGGCAGAAAGAGATCGTGAAGATTCATACCATCTTCGGTGGTAAGAACCCGCACCCGAATTATTTAGTAGGTGGTATGGCCTGTTCCATCACTACCGATGATATCAGCGGACTGAATGCAGAACGCCTGGCTTATGTAGGCCAGTTGCTGCAACAGGGTAAAGAATTTATTGAGCAGGTTTACATTCCTGACCTGATGGCCATCGCTTCTTTCTATAAAGACTGGGGTGCTATCGGCGGCGGATTGGGTAACTATATGGCTTATGGTGATCTGCCCTGGAATGGTTACCGGGATACGTCTTCGTATAAATTCCCTTCGGGAGTTATTTTAAATAAAGATATCAGTAAAGTATATGATGTGGACCTGCGGAAAGATGATGAGGTGCAGGAATTTATTGATCACTCCTGGTATGAATACAAGGGTGGTGATAAAGGCGGCCTGCATCCCTGGAAAGGTGAAAGCAAAATCAAATACACGGGTCCTAAACCTCCGTTCCAGAATTTAGATACCACGCAGAAATACAGTTACCTGAAAACACCACGCTGGAAAGGAAATGCAGTGGAAGTAGGTCCGTTGTCAAGAATGCTGGTGGGCTATGCAAGAGGAAGAGAAGAATTCAAACAAGTAGTCGATAAAGCACTCACCGATCTGAATGTACCGGTTACTGCTTTATTCTCCACCCTCGGCCGCACAGCAGCCCGTGGTTTGGAAAGTACATTAGTGGCGCAATGGGGTCTTGATTTCTACCACCAGTTATTAACCAATATTAAAAATGGTGATACAAGAATGGCGGATTCCACCAAGAGAGATCCTTCCAAATGGCCTGCCAAAGCATTGGGGGTAGGTCATTCAGAAGCTCCCCGTGGTGCATTGGCCCATTGGATCAATATAGAAGATCAGAAAATTGCCAACTATCAATTAGTGGTGCCCACCACGTGGAATGCATCACCAAGAGATGGTAAAGGACAGGTGTCTGCCTATGAAGCTGCATTAAGAGATACGCCGATAGCAGATATTAAGCAACCGCTGGAGATCATCCGAACGATCCATTCCTTCGATCCCTGCCTCGCCTGTGCGGTGCACCTGTATGATGAAGACGGAAAACAAATCAGCCGCATCAGCATTTTAGGCGATTAATCTTTTAAACGGATTTCTATGGCAACGCATAAATCAACTGTTCATAAACTTCGCCGTGTCTATGTGTGGGAACAACCCGTCCGCATCTACCACTGGCTGAATGCACTCGTTATCATCGTACTCATCGCCACCGGGTTTTATATTGCTGATCCGCTGGTGATACAAAGTGGAAAGGAACCTTCCCAGCGTTTTGTGATGGGATGGGTGCGGCTGATCCACTTTATTGCTTCGTATATTTTCTTTTTCAATTTCCTGTTCCGCATCTATTGGGGTTTTGTGGGAAATAAATATGCCAACTGGAAACAATTCATTCCCACGTCCCGCAAGTTCTTCAAAGAAATGTGGCATGTATTCAAGATGGATATCCTGATGCTGCGGGGCAAAGAACATATGAGTGTGGGGCATAACGCTATGGCCGGCTTTATTTATTTCTTTACGTTCCTTGCCTTTTTGGTGCAATGCCTCACCGGTTTTGGTTTATATGCTTCCATGAGCACCAGCTGGTTCCCTAAATTATTTTCCTGGGTGCCTGCTATGTTTGGCGGCGATATCTTCCTGCGCCAGGTGCACCACTGGACCATGTGGTTCTTCATCCTGTTTGCGGTGATCCATGTCTACCTCGTCTTCTACCATGATTACGTGGAAGGCCGTGGTGAAATGAGCAGCATGGGCGGAGGCTGGAAATTTATTGAAGAAGATGTATTTGATAAAAAACAAGAACTGCCGAATGCACCTAAAAGCTGATCATACGGACCGCATACTTATTATGGGCATCGGGAATTACCTGATGGGAGATGAAGGTGTGGGTGTACACCTGGCCGAAACACTGGAAGGCTATACATTACCTCCCAATGTGGATGTGGTGGATGGCGGCACCGGCGGTTTTCACCTGCTGGAGTATTTTGAAAAATATAAAGAGGTGATCCTCGTAGATGCGACCCTCGATAACAATCCCGTGGGGCATATCCGATTGATCCAACCCAAATTCGCTTCCGATTTTCCGAAAGCCATGAGTACACATGATATCGGTTTGAAGGACATGATGAGTTCCTTACAACTGATGGGCAAAGTGCCCCACATTCATTTATTCGTGGTGAGTATTGAAAGCATCCAGCAACAGGGCATTGAATTAACTCCTGAAATCGCTACCATCCTGCCGGAACTGATCGAACAGGTGATTGGCCAGGTGGACCTGGTGAATGAGCAACTGGCCGAACCGGTAAGCTTCGTATAAAATTTATTGGACGAATGCAAGCAACCCGGCCTGCCTGTAAGGGCGGGCTTTTTTTATACAGTTCATGTAAATGGTTTTTTTAATTGATCGAGCCGGATGCTTTGTCTATTATCGTCAATGTGTCACCTGATTTTTTAAAGTATAGTCCCAAAGTGCCACCTCCGCCAAAGGGTAAAACACTTAGATTTTGTACCTGGATATAATAGCCTGTGTCATTTTTCTCAAACTGTGTAATGCTTAAATAGTTTGGAACATTGTGTCTATAGCTCTCGCCTGCCAGAATCTTGTGAATGGTTTCCCTGGGAAGCACTTTAAAAATTTGCTCTCCGGATTTCTTGGGCAAGAGGTCTAACGGAATAGAAATCGCTGTCAGTAAGATGCTGTCACTAAACTTTGATGGTCGCCTTAATGCCGATGCAGAGGGCATAAACTCTGCCGAGGTTGCCTGTTTAAGCGTTATCGCCAAAACTTTTGCCGTGTCGCTAATTGGTTTGTCAGCAACTGCTGGTTTGGTCTGGCAGGAAGAGAGAAACAACAGAAAGGAAATAAATAGGAGGGTAAAGGCATTCATAGAATTGCTGTTAATATTCGGGTGTTTGCAAAATCAGGGTAGTAGTATTCCATTTGCCTGTTACAAATGCCCAATTGAAAAAGTGTTGTTGAAGTTAAGAACTAAAGCTGAAGGTTAGAACTAAGCCTTAATGCCTTATCAAAGTACATGCTTCAATTAACTTCAGGTCAAGGCGATTTAATGTATCTTCTTTTTTCATCCAATTTGGTTCATCTTTTATCAACCACATGTCCAAGAGATAATTCTTATCATCACATTTTAAAGTATCAGTAGAATATGGTATGTCATGCCGTGTGTAAGGTCTGGGTAATGTATTAATTTCTCCTAATGTACTGTCAAGAAATACCGCAGGGTCGGAGTAGTTATCGTTAGGTAGACTTGATGTCAAAATAATACCCGATGCTGTGACAGTGAATTTAATTTTATTCGAATAAAAAGGAGTCTTCAGTTTCGGGGCATTTTCTACGCCATAGACAACCATAATATATCCTCTGTAATTATGCGGTAAATGGAATTCATAAATACCACTTTTTCTATAACCAATGTATAGTAATCCTGCAATTAAAAATGTCTCAATACCAACCTGTAACCAGACTCTTTTCTTTAATGTTATCCGAAAAATTGCGTAAATAATCAACCCAGCGATACCTACTCCACCTGCAACCATTGCAAAAAGTGTCCCCCAGCCTTCTTCGCCTGGGTCAACAAAAAATAAAAGATAAAATCCGTAAATAATAAGTCCGAGTGAAACTATTAAAAGGGGAGTTGGTTTGAGTCTTCGCATAGACTTACTGCTAACGTTCGGGTATTTGCAAAGGCAGAAAATTTATTATTTCTTCAGCCCTATACAAATGCCCATATAAAAGTATATTATTGAAGTTAAGAACTAAAGCCGAATATTAAATATTACATCCAAACTGCTGTTGAGCTAATGGCAGGAGGCGCTAAAATAAAACTGCCAAACCGGAAGTTTAGCAGAACAGTTATAAATATATCTCTAATATCAATCAGCGTTCCTGATCCGCTTATCAAACTCGGCCTGCATCCGCTGTGTAAAGGCTGGGTTCCAGATACTCCAGTGATTGGCACCCGGTATTAGTTCAGCAACAGCTGCTGCCTGCAGCTTGTTCACCCGTTGCTGAAAAAGGGCCACCGAACGATCGAGGTAAAAATTATCTTCCGCACCGGCAAACACATGTATCTTATTGCGGAGTTTGTTTTCCAGTTTTGGCCAGTGCTGTTGTAAATAATAACTGAGATCATAAGCTTTCCAGCTTTCCACCACTTTTTTATTCAGCACCCCGGTGTGGCGGTCGAATAATAAGGCCGGCTTACTGTCTTTACCCATCACGCCAAATTCAGCTTCAAAAGATTGTTGCTGCCCGCCGTCACCCATAAAATGTTCAAACTGCATAAAGTTTTTCATCGTGGATACATATTGGCCTTTCCAAAAAAAGAAAGGACGTATGGCACCGGTACTGTCGGTGTACATATTGGCAGCAGGGTCATAGATATTGATACTGGTGAAATCCCGGAAATCGACCGGGTCTGGTGATACGGCCCAGCAGGCACCAAAAGCATCGGGATAATGCAGTTGCAACCACAAAGCTCCGTAACCACCGGAGCTTTGCCCGGCAATAAAGTATTGTGAAGCATCCTTACCTATCCGGTATTGCTGTTGCAAATAAGGAATAAGTTCGGTGACGAGAGCTTTACCCCAGGGGCCATTCACTCTCGAATCTACAAACGCATGTAATCCCCAGGGTGTTTGTGTTTCCGGGTTCAGGTACACATAGATCTTTTCTTTGCCCATGTTCATACCATAGCGTTGAGCTGTCTGAGCTTGTGCCACTTCATAATGCGTGCCGCCCCAGCCGGGAATGATAAAGACCACCGGGTATTGCTTGTTAGGATTAACTGCATACGAAGCCGGCAATTTTATCCCGGCTTTGATATACATATTCTTTTTATGAAAATCACTCAGCAGTTTGCTTTTAAAAACAACCTGTTTCACCGAATCACTTTCCCGGAAGGTTCTTTCTTTAAATGTTTTGCTGATAGTAAAATGGGCTTCATTGCTTTCACCGGCGGTTACTTTCAGCAGCACATCTTTGGGGGAATAGAGATTACCGGGAGCCGCAGTGTTCACCCGTTCTTCTGTGTTAATATCCAGCACCGCCGCCATTTTATAATAGCCGGGTTGCAGTTGGTTTAGTTTGACCGGGTAAGCGGCAACGGTTGAATCGATCAGCAACGGTTGCTGTCCATCCCAGTTGCGGATGTCTTTGATAAACGTGGGAGTGGGGGTAAAAGGATCCGGGTCCTGCACGCCTTTGGTTGTATCGGGCTGGGAAAAGATATACAGGCGGCCGCTGATTGTTTTGCGGACTGCCGGGTCCAGGTGAATATATAAACGTATATCCTGTGCCTGTAAGCCGCCGGCCAGTAACAAACCAAGCAAGAAGGTAAGTACCCGCATATGTTTTTGTTTAAAGATAGAGGACCACATCTTTTAAGAACAGGTTCCCTGTATCAACGGTTAAATTGGGTGGTTGAACTGTGGATTGGCTGCTTTTTTGCGGCCTGGCTCATCGCCGGAGAAGATAGAATAAAGATGCGAAACTGGAAGTTTAGCAGAGCAGGGTGTAAAATTACGAACCAGGAAGCTTTATGACTTTGGAAATTGGCATATCTTGGAGTTATCAAAACTTTCTATGTGGAAATCGGCAAAGATTTCTGTTACGGAATTATCTGTAATAGTAATAATTATTGGCTTAGTTAGACAAATCCTCTATTATGGTTATTTTAAAATACCAATCAAGGATTATTTGACAATTTCTGATTTATGGTTTGTGGTTAGTGATGAACTTATTTTAACGTTTCCAGGTATCCTGCTAATTATTTATTCTAGTACTAAAATAATCAATACTAATGATAAGAAAAGTGTAATAGTGTCAGAGAAAATGGGTGATAAAAATCCTAATGAAAGTTCTTTAGATTTTTCAATAATCAAAAAGGATAAAGTGTTGCGTTTAACCTCTAAAATCTTGGTCCTAGTCATTTTTATACTGTTGATATCGCTTTTATTTAAATCAAGTTCACCTCCTAATCTTTTTTTATAGGATCAATACTCATCCTAGCATTTTTTTTATATCGTAGAGCATTCTCTAAATTTGGATTTCATGGCAAAAGTGTATTTCCAGTCATATCCTTTTTCGGACTAGCAGGAGTTTTTTTATCATTTGGGTTTTGGCAGATTCGGGAAACTGAGAACGGCAAGTATAATGGTACTATTATTATAACCCAAAACGACGCCAAATATATATCTACTGATACTTCTTTCTATATAGGTAAAACTAGTAACTATGTTTTCATTTATAATAAAAATAAAAAATCTACCACTATTATCCCATCTGATGAAATAAAACAGATTTACCTTGTAGTAAAATAAATAATATGGGTTCAAAGATTCTAAAATACATTCCTTTTATATCGGCCTTCATAATAATATTGGGGTTAATAAATGTTTATGTCTATTATAGCGTTTATAGTATTGAAATATATCAGTATATAAATATTACAGAAATTGGTATAATTCTAACTAAAGAGCTTTTTTATCTTTGTTTTATTTCTTGTTTGTTCATAGTTCTGATTTTAACTAACAGAGAACAGAAAAGAGACAAATTCGAAATTTCGTATAGAAAAAGAAAACGATTGTTTATTCTTTTTAAACTATCATACAGAATATTTAAAATATTTATCATTCTGTCTTCTGTAGCTATCTGTATAATAGTTTCGGAAATATTAGTACCAATGGATAAAAGTCTGATGTTATTTGTTTTAGCATTATATATATTAGTAGTGCCAATTTTATTATTCTTATATAGGTTAAAATTTTTAAAAAGAAAATTTGGTATTGAAAAAGCTCTTTTGTTTCTATTGATTTTAACAGGCATCACTTTTATGCTAACTTCTGCTTCATATTCTATTTACAAAGCAGATCATGGAAGATATAAAGGCACAATCGTTAGTACAACTGATTCAGTATATATTTCTTCAGATTCATCTTATTATATCGGTAAAACCCAAAATTTTATTTTTATACATGACGTGAAAGATAAGTCTACAATGTCAATACCAGCTGATAGGGTTAACTATTTGAGAATTAAACTGGATAAGGGAAAAAACCTGTCAGATTATTAATTTACTTTAAGTAATAAAAAAGCCTGCAACTCTCGTTACAGGCTCTTTGGCTTTAGGGTGTTCTTCAAAAGTCTATTTCTTTTTTCTCGGCGTTTCGAGGGCGGCCTGGGCAGCGGCTAACCGTGCAATCGGCACCCGGAACGGAGAACAACTGACATAGTTCATTCCAATGCGGTGACAGAACTTCACACTTTCAGGGTCACCACCATGTTCCCCACAGATACCCACTTTCAGATGTGGTTTGGTGATACGGCCTCTTTCTGTTCCCACTTTGATCAGCTGGCCAATACCTTCCTGGTCGATGGTCTGGAACGGATCATCAGGTAAAATTTTCAGGTCCAAATATTTCGGTAAGAAACCACCGATATCATCGCGGCTGAAACCAAAACTCATTTGGGTGAGGTCATTGGTACCAAAGCTGAAGAAGTCCGCTACGTTCGCCATGAACTCGGCTCTTAAAGCAGCTCTTGGTGTTTCGATCATGGTTCCGTAGAGATAAGGTATTTTTTTCACCCCCATTTTTTCGCATACTTCTTTATAAACCCGGTCAACGATCTCTTTCTGGTGGCGCAGTTCATGGGCAATAACTGTTACCGGCACCATGATCTCGGGGAAGGCTTTTTTACCGGCTTTGTTCAGTTCAGCAGCGGCTTCAAAAATGGCCCGTACCTGCATTTCGGTGATCTCGGGATAACTGATACCGAGACGTACACCGCGGTGACCGAGCATCGGGTTGTTTTCATGCAGGGCTAATACCCTCCTGTTCAGCATACCCATACTGATGCCGAGTTCTTTGCTGAGTTGTTTCAGTTTTTCTTTATCATGCGGTACAAACTCATGCAGGGGTGGATCGAGGAGGCGGATCGTAACAGGGTGCCCGTTCATCACACTCAATGTGTCTTTCACATCTTTCTTCATATATTTGAACAGGCCGTTCAGTGCATCTCTTCTTTCTTTTTCTGTTTTGCTCACGATCATCTTGCGCAGCTGGAACAAAGGTTCTTCACTGCCTTCGCCATAGAACATATGCTCGGTACGGAACAAACCAATACCTTCTGCACCAAACTTAACAGCAGTGGTTGCATCACCTGGTGTTTCTGCATTGGCTCTTACACCGATTTGCTTGGTCTTATCCACCAGTTTCATCAGATCTTTATAAGATTGGTTTTTGTCAATATCAATATCCACCAGCGCCATACTGCCTTCATACACCAAACCTTTGGTTCCGTTCAGGCTGATCCAGTCACCTTCATGAATGGTAGTACCATCATTGGCTTTGAAAGTTTTGGATTCTGCATGAATTTCAATATCCGCACAACCTACGATACAGCATTTACCCCAGCCTCTTGCCACAAGTGCTGCGTGGGATGTCATACCACCCTTGGTGGTTAAGATCGCCTGTGATTTGTGCATACCATCCACGTCTTCGGGAGATGTTTCTTCTCTTACAAGAATTACTTTTTCTCCTTTTGCCGCCCAGGCCACTGCATCATTGGAAGAGAAGACCACTCGGCCTTTGGCACCACCGGGTCCGGCTGGTAAACCTTTGGCAATCGCCCTGGTGATCGCTTCCACTTTTGGATCCAGCATCGGGAGCAGCAACTCAACCAATTGGTTAGGGCCTACTCTCATCACCGCTGTCTTCATATCGATCAGCTTCTCTTTGTACATTTCTGTGGCCATGCGAACGGCAGCCACACCATTACGTTTACCCACCCGGCACTGCAGCATGTAGAGTTTTCCTTTTTCAATGGTAAACTCGATGTCCTGCATATCCTTATAATGTTTCTCCAGGCGTTTCTGGATATCAAATAATTCTTTATAAAGCTTGGGCATTAATTTTTCCAACGAAGTAAAATGCTTGCTCTGGTCGTTCATCGAATATTCATTCACCGGTGCAGGAGTGCGGATACCGGCCACCACGTCTTCACCTTGTGCATTCACTAAGTATTCACCATAGAATTTATTTTCACCGGTACCGGGGTTTCTTGTGAAGGCCACACCGGTGCAGCAATCATCACCCATATTACCAAACACCATCGTCTGTACGTTCACAGCAGTTCCCCACTCATCAGGAATTTTTTCAATGCGGCGGTATTCGATAGCTCTTTTACCATTCCAGCTGGCAAATACAGCACTCACACCTCCCCACATTTGTTCCCAGGGATCATCGGGGAAATCAGAACCCAGCACTTTCTTCACGGTTTTCTTATAATCTTTCACGAGGTCTTTCAGTTCTTCAGCAGTCAGTTCTGTATCGCTGCTGTAACCCTGCTTGTGTTTGATATGTTCCAGTTTTTCATCGAGTATCTTGCGGATACCTTTCCCACCTTTCACTTCAATGCCACCTGCTTTTTCCATCACCACATCGGCATACATCATGATGAGGCGGCGGTATGCATCATAGGCAAAACGTTCATCACCGCTTTGTGCAATGATGCCTTTGATGGTATTTTCATTCAATCCCACATTCAATACGGTTTCCATCATACCGGGCATACTCTTGCGGGCACCCGAACGGACAGAAACTAATAAAGGATTAGTAACATCACCGAATTTTTTACCGGTCAGTTTTTCCATTTTGATGATGGCTTCCTGCACCTGCGCATTTAATACTTTGGGGTATGTTTTCCTGTTTTTATAGAAATAGGTACACACTTCGGTAGTCACCGTAAAACCGGGAGGAACCGGTAACCGGAGTTTAGGATGACCGGCCATTTCGGCCAGGTTAGCACCCTTACCACCTAACAGATTTTTCATGGATTCGTTTCCGTCGGCCTTGCCGCCACCGAAAAAGTACACATACTTTCCGGCCTTTGTTTTTGTTGCCATAATGAAGAACTTTTGTATGCTGCATAGTTAGCAACGACAGCGGGCAATAATGAAAACACAGGTCAGAAAGCGGCTTGATTATTATCAGTGAAGGGATGATACTAAACAGGTAGGGGTCTTTTACGGGGTAAAAGGAGTTTAAATAGCTGAAAGAACAGGAGTTGACAGGAACTAAACAGCCCCGGGATTTAACCCGGGGCTGCTGAATAAATTTATTTAATTAACGGCTTTAGCCGTTGAACAGTGATTATGTATGCTCATAATAAGGGATCTCATCATCGCTGACCGCTTCTTTCTGGTTCCAGTAAGCCTGGGTAACGATATGGCCGTCTTTGGTTTTCAGCATCCGGCCGAAAATAGCATTGACAGCATTGAATGTATAATCAGTCACACCAACCGTAAATGTTTCAGTCACTGCTGGCGGAGGCGGTGGTGGTGGTGCTGCAGCCTCTTCACCTTCGGCGGGTTTGGGAGCAGGTGCGGCCTTGGGTGCCGGTGAAGGAACAACGATCACCGTATACCGGTTGTATTCCAGCAGTGCTTTCAGGAAGGCCACTCTTTCGGGCTTTACATTCTTTTCCACGATGCCGCATTTGACACCGTCCAGTTCTTCAAATTCATGATTTTTATTGAGTGCCATACAAGGTTTGTAGTTTGAAGTTGATGGTTTGAAGTGATGGCAGTTCTTTTCCTGGCTTATTGTAATGATTCAATATGTTCAAATACCCAGCTTAATAATCCCAGTAAAACAATACCGGCCCCGCAAATGAGCAAAGCCATTTTTACGGAAGCACTGATCTTTATTTTTTCGATGGGTTGTTCATTCTTATCCATGAATACCGCTCTCACCACCCGTAAATAATAAAACAATGAAATGATCATATTCAGGGCTGCTACGGTAATGAACCAGTAAGCAGCTGTTGAACCCGCAGCGGTCAGCAGGAATAATTTACCAAAGAAACCGGCAGTGGGTGGTATACCTGCCAGCGAGAATAAGGCTAAAGCAAGTATCCAGCTGAGGAAGGGATTGGTTTTATACAGGCCTTTATAATCATCAATATTTTCTTTACCGGTATTTTCTGAGATAACAGCCGCCACACCAAAAGCAGCCAGGTTGGAGAATACATAGATCAGTACAAAATACACAACAGAGGTAGTACCGATCACCGCATTGCTGCTGATACCAGCTAAAATAAAGCCTACCTGTGCAATAGACGAAAAGGCCAGGAAGCGTTTGATATTCTGCTGGCGAAGGGCAAAGAGGTTACCGATCAGCATAGTGGCCACTGCCAGTATCACCAGCATGATGTACCAGGTATCCAGCATGGGCTGGAATACTTTGAACAATGTTGCCATGAAAATAAAAGCCACGGCTCCTTTAGAAACAACGGATAAAAAGGCGGTCACGGCGATAGGTGAACCTTCGTACACATCGGCCGTCCATAAATGGAAAGGAACGATGGAGAGTTTGAAAGCAAAAGCTGTGAATAGAAATACAAAGGCTAAAACTTGTAAGGGTGATCCATCCAGTAAGCCGGGTAGTTCACTGAAACTGACCGTGCCGGTGGCACCATATAATAAAGAGATACCGAATAATAAGATACCGGAAGAGAAGGCGGAAGATAAGATCATCTTCATGGCACCTTCGGAAGAACGTTTTTTATCCAAATCGAAATTGGCCATCGCTGCAACAGGAATAGTAGCCAGTTCTAATGACAGGTAGAAGATAAGCAGGTTGCCACTGGAGATCATCAGGAACATACCAAGCAACGCTGACAGCATCAGCAAAAAGAATTCAGCCAGGTGCTGTGTTTTCTTTAGCCAGTCGGCACACAATAAAGAAATAAGATAAACAGCCAGGTTCAAAATACTTTTCTGAAAAGCAATCAGTGGGGTAGTGGTAAACATATCACCAAACAGGTTGCCTTCTCCGTTGAAGAAGAAACCCAGTACAAAATTGACCAGTAATAATACCTGTACCAGCGACAGCAGCGATTCGTTCTTCAGTCCCTTGCCAATCTTGATGAACAGCAACAGGAAGATGATGGCCGTAACCAGCAGTTCGCTTTTCATTAATGTGAGCAACTCATTCATCCGATCAATATTTTATTTTCCCGCAATCCTGTTCATGATCTCTTCCGCAGCCGGTCTCAGCAAATCATTTAACCAGCCCGGTGCAATGCCGATGGCTAAAATGCCTGCCACTAAAATGATGGCCGCCAGTTTTTCATTCCAGCCGGCATCTTTCAGTTGTAAAAAGCTTTCGTTCTTCACCGGGCCCATGGCGGTTTGGCCAATGGCCCTTAATATATATACAGCTGTTACCACGATAGACATGGCGGCAGCAATAGTTGCTATCCGGTGGAAGGCATCATCATTTTGCCAGGAACCCATGAAGACGGTCATCTCAGCTACAAAGCCACTCAGCCCGGGTAATCCTAATGAACACAGGCCAACGATAAAGAATACGGTACTGATAAAAGGTAATGGTTTCATCAGGCCACCCATTTCATTCACCATTCTGGTATGGGTGCGGTCGTAGATCATGCCAATCACAGCGAAGAAGAGAGCTGTCATTAACCCATGTGATACCATTTGCATCAATGCACCGGTGATGGCTGTTTGTGTCAGCATACCAATACCCAGTAAACTGAAACCAACGTGGCTTACTGAAGAATACGCATTGATATATTTCAGGTCCTTCTGCATCATCGTGGCGAAAGCACCATATAAAATAGCGATGGCAGAAAGAATGATGATGATATCGGCATATTGTTTGGCTCCTTCCGGTAATAAATAAGTAGCCACCCGTAAACAACCATAACCACCGAGCTTCATCGAAATACCGGCGAGGAACATCGAACCGGCGGTGGGAGCGGAGGAGTGACCATCGGGCACCCAGGTATGCAAAGGAAACAAAGCCGTGAACACACCAAAGCCTATAAACAAAAACGGGAATAATAAATGTTGTGTTTCTGCAGGTATCGCTGTTTGGGATAAAGTCAGTATGTCAAAACTATGCCCGGCTGTGAAATACAAACCCAGCATACCGACTAAGATCAGCGCAGAACCACCCATCAGCATCAGGGCCAGTTTATTGGCACTGTATTCTTTTTTACCGCTTCCCCAGATTCCGATCAGCAAATATTTAGGTATCACGGAAATTTCAAGGAAGAAGAAAAGGATGAACAGGTCAAGCGAAATAAAGAAACCATAAGCACCAAGGGCCAGTAAGAGGAGGAGAAAGTAAAACTCTTTCGTCATCTTCTCAATATTCCAGGAAACTAATACACCGGCGATAACAACAAAGGAAGTCAGTAAGATCATGGCCACAGAAATGCCATCCACGCCAAAATGGAAATTGATACCCAGGGAAGAAAACAACGGGTAGTTCATTTCAAAAAACACCTGTTCCGTATTGCCTGCTGCTGTTTCCTGCCGGAAAGCAAGGAGCAATGCAACAGCCAATCCCAATTGTACAACAGAGCCGGCTAATGATATCCATCTTACCTGCTGCTGGTTGCGGGAAAGCAATACAGCAACCGCTGTCAGTAATGGGGCTCCTATGAGTAATAAAAGGTTCATCAATTCTTATTTATCAAACTATCTATCGCCAAACATAAATGAACAACGCAGCCAGTACGATCACTCCGGCTAAAAAGTAAATAGCATATTGCTGCACTTTACCGGATTGCATTTTTTTAATTCCTTCTGAAACTTCCTGCGTCGCTTTGCCGGTAAGGTTCACCATGCCATCCACCACATTCCTGTCGAACCAGGCCGCAGGTCTTCCCACCAGGTTGAACAATATTTTTTTTGTAATGAACAGGTAGACTTCGTCAATATAAAATTTATGATACGCTGCTTTGTATAACCCACCCAGTGAAGCAGCCAGTTTCGCCGGCCTGTCATTTTGTTTTTTATAGAACCACAAAGCGATCAGGATACCGGCGAGACCAATAGCAACCGGTGCGATCGAGAAGTTCAAATGAAAATGCGATACCAATGGTTTACCGTCGGCACTTACGAATTCACCGAAAGGAATGAAACCGGCAGCGGCTGCACCCACCGCTAATAAGACGAGCGGCATCATCATCACGAAACCACCTTCCCCGTGATGCTCACCATGTGCATGATGCGGTTTATTCCAGAATATATTGAAGTATAACCGGAACATATAGAAAGCAGTGAGTCCTGATGTGATCAGTGCGATCCAGTAGATCGCCCTATTGTTCTGGTAAGCGGCTAATAAAATTTCTTCTTTACTAAAGAACCCTGCGAAAGGAGGTACCCCGGCAATTGCCAGGCAGGCAATTAAGAAAGTGATATGCGTAATGGGCAAATATTTTCTCAGGCCGCCCATGTCTTTCATATCGTTACTGTGTACATAATGTATCACCGCACCGGCTCCGAGGAATAACAAGGCTTTGAACATGGCATGGGTGAAGAGGTGAAACATGGAAGCTGTGTATCCCAAAGCACCCTCACCGCCATAGGTTGATACACCCAGGGAGAACATCATATAACCTATCTGCGACATGGTGGAATACGCCAGCACCCGTTTAATATCGGTTTGTGTGCAGGCAATGATAGCAGCAATGATCGCTGATACAGCACCCACCCAACCCACTAATTCTAATACGGCAGGTGTGGTGATGGAAAATATAGGGAACAATCTTGCTACTAAATAAACACCTGCCACCACCATCGTAGCAGCATGGATCAATGCAGAAACAGGTGTAGGACCTTCCATCGCATCTGGCAGCCAGATATGCAATGGGAACATGGCACTTTTACCGGCACCACCGATAAAGACCAGCATGGCTCCCCATGATAAAGCTGACACACCGAGGAAAGAATACGTAACTGATGTTTTCAGTTCGTTGGATTCAGGTGAGGTTAATCTTTCTATCAGTGTGGCAAAATCCAGTGTACCGGAACAGAAAGCAAGAATTAAAATGCCGATTAAGAAACCGAGGTCTGCAAAACGGGTAACAATAAATGCTTTTTTACAGGCAGCCACGGCACTGGGCCTGTCATAATAATAACCGATGAGTAGGAAGGATGATACACCCACTAATTCCCAGAAAATATAGATCTGGAAAATATTACTGGCTACCACCAATCCCAGCATGGAGAAAGTAAACAACCCGAGAAATGCATAATAGGTCGGGAACCGTTCTTCCCCTTTCAGGTAACCAAGACTGTAGATGTGCACCATCAGCGAAACGAACGTCACCACGACCAGCATCATCACAGAAATAGGATCAATGAGTAACCCCATATCAATGGAAACGCCTTCAGAAAATTCAAGCCAGGTCAGTTGCAGGGGAACAAATTTTTGGTACACACCATTTACGTTGCCATACACGAAGAAATAATCATAAGCGGTGTACAGGGCTAAAATGGTGGAAGTAAGTAAGAGGGCTGTCCCGATGATACCGGAACTGGCTTTGAAATATTTTCTGCCGAATAAGCCAAGTAGTATAAACCCGGCAAGCGGCAACAAAGGAATCAGGGCTATGGTAGTTGCGTTGGGCATATGGGTTTAATACTTTAGGTCTTCTGCATTCTCCACATCAATGGACTGGTGACTGCGGTATAAATTGATAATGATCGCAATGGCCACAGCGGCTTCGGCGGCGGCAATAGCGATGATGAATACGGTAAAGAACAGGCCATCCAGTTTACCGGGCCAGCAATATTTATTGAAGGCGATGAAATTCAGATTCACACTGTTCAGGATCAGTTCAATGCTCATCAGCATGGTGATCAGGTTCCTTCTTGTTAAAAAACCGTACACACCAATGAAGAACAGCGCTGCACTGATAAATAAAATATGATATAGTCCGGGTTCCATCATTTTGTTTCCGGTTTACTTCTTAACGCAATTACGATACAACCCACCATTGCGGCCAGCAACAACATGGAGATCACTTCAAAGGGTAACGCATAGCCTCCATCATCCACGGTTAGCATTTTTTTGCCAATATCAGCCACCGTAGGAGCAACTGTTGTTTCCGCGATATTGAACTGGTGCTGGTACACCTGCAGCATGCTCAGGGCAAAACCACAGAACACAGCGAGTGCAGCAAATATTTTCCGGTCTAATTGCTGTTTGGGCAATTTTTCCCCGGCCTGTTGGGTCAGGAATATAGAGAAGATGATCAGTACAACGATACCCCCCACATAGACCACGATCTGCACCGCAGCAATGAATTGATATTCTAACCAGAAATACAAACCGGCAATGCCGATCAGGGAGAACAGCAATGAGATAGCGGCACGGAATATCTGCCTGGTGCTGACGGCAATGATACCGCAACCCAGTGTAAGGGCGGCAAGTATATAAAATAATATGGTTGATCCTGTCATCATTCTACTCCATCCATGATTTTAGAGCCGGGGTTATTTAAGATCTTTGTCAGTTCGTTGCGGTCGAATACACTGTGTTCAAATGTTTGTGCCATCTTGATCGCATCAGAAGGGCAGGCTTCCACGCAGAGGTTGCACATCGTGCAGAGCTCAAGATGGTACACCAGTTTGTCAATTGCCTTTTTCTTTTTGCCTTCAGGTGTCAGTTCGTTTTTGAAGATCACTTTGATGGTGCCATTGGGACAGGCTAGCTCACAAGCCTGGCAACCGGTGCAGCGATGTTCATTCTTTTCATTATGCGGCATCACCACTTCACCTTTGAAGCGTTCGGCCATCACCAGTGTATCCCTGTTATCAGGGTATTCCTGGGTGATGATCTCTTTATGGTGCGTAAAATAATACAGGGTCCGCTTCATGCCGACCAGTAATGATTTTACGCCGCGGTAAACTTCTTTTATGTATTTTATTATGAACATAAGCTACTAGCTTTTAGCTGCGAGCTATGAATTTTAAATGGTTTCAGTTTTTCCTATTCAAAAGAACTCTTCCCTAACGGGCCTGGATCAAAAATGCCATCCCAATATCGCCATGGCTGTTGCCAGCAACAGGTTGATCATACTGATCGGTAATAAATATTTCCATTCCAGGTTCAGCAGCTGGTCGATCCTTAATCTCGGGAAGGTCCACCTGAACCACATGATCAAAAAGATCAGGAAGAATGTTTTTCCAAAGAACCAGATACTGGACGGAATATAATCCATCACATGGTTGAACTGGGTCCAGTTGCCAATATGAAATGGCATCCATCCGCCCAGGAACAACGTAGCACCGATCGCACAAACAATAAACACATTGATATATTCTGCCAGGAAGAACAAAGCGAATTTCATTCCTGAATATTCGGTATGGAAACCGGCCGTTAACTCAGATTCAGCTTCTGCTAAATCAAAGGGTGCCCGGTTGGTTTCTGCTGTTACAGCAATGATAAACGTAACAAAAGCGATCCACACGGGGAGATGACCTTTAAAGATCCACCATCCTGTGGCTTGTGAATGAATGATATCAGAGATCTGCAGGCTGCCGGTCAGCACAACGATGGTCAGGATGGATAAACCGGCTGATAATTCATAGCTCACGATCTGGGCACCGCTGCGCATGGCACCCATCAGGGAGTATTTATTATTACTGGACCACCCGGCCATCAATATACTGATGACCATGATGGAGGAAACAGCAGATACATAGAGCACCCCGATATTCATATCCCACAACTGGAAATCTTTTGCAAAAGCGATAGGTGCCATCAGCAGCATCGCCACGATCATCGCAATGAAAGGCGCAATATTGAATAATAATTTATCAGCACCATTGGGGGTCAGTCCTTCTTTCACGATCAGTTTCAGGGTATCGGCTAATGATTGCAGCAAACCTTGTGGCCCCACCCGGTTGGGCCCGAGACGGATCTGTATCCACGCCGCCACTCTTCGTTCCATTAATACCAATACTAATCCCAACCCGGCAAAGAGGCCGATGACAGCCACACCTGCCAGTACCATTTCGATCACTAAGGTCCAGGTCGGGTTGAAGATGCTGCTCAACCATTCATGCAGTTCGTTCGCTATGTGTGAAAAACTCCACATTCTTTATTAATCATTTTTATTTTCCCAGCTTCTGTATTACTATCATCGCTTGTTGCGTCGCACTCTTCATCATTCTGTAATTCTCTTCAGCAATATTGAACCCCGAAGGGGTTCTGAATACACTATTCATTTTCATTCTACCAGCATTCAGCCCCTCAGGGGCTGCTCAACAAAACCAACTCTCCTTTATCTGTCAATATCCGGTATCACCAGATCTAATGTTCCCATCATCGCTACCAGGTCTCCCAGTTTACTGCCGCGGGCAATATGATCCAATACAGAAAGATTCGAAAATCCCGGTGAACGGAATTTGATCCGGTACGGTGTCGTGCCGCCTTCACTTACAATATATACACCCAGTTCACCACGGGCTGTTTCCACCCGCTGGTAAAATTCTCCTTTGGGTAATTTCAATACGGCTTTTGTTTTGGCCTGGAAATCGCCATCCGGGATATTATCGATCAGTTGCTCAATGATGCGGATAGACTGCTGCATCTCCCGCAACCGGATCATATAGCGGGCAAAGGAATCGCCGGCTGTTTCCAGTACTTCATCAAATTCCAGTTTATCATAGATCTCGTACGGGTACACTTTTCTTATATCACAACTAACACCGCTGCCTCTTGCGGCAGGTCCTGAACAACCATAAGAGATAGCATCCTCCGGCGATAAGTAACCGATACCCTTCATCCTGTTCTGGAAAATAATGTTGCCGGTTACCAGCTCGTCATATTCATGGATCTTACTTTTGTATAACTGCAGGAACTCTTTTACTCTCTTCTGGAAATCAGGATGCAGGTCCTGCATCACACCACCGGGCACCATATAGTTCATGGTCAGCCGGGCACCGCAGGTCTCTTCCATAATATCGTTGATACTCTCTCTTTCCCGGAACGCATGGAAGAAGGGTGTGAACGCACCGAGATCCATTGCCATGGCTCCCCACCAGAGTTCATGAGAGGCAATGCGGGTTAATTCATCCATCAGTACTCTTATCACCTGTGCTCTTGGCGGAACTTCCACCTGTAAACCTTTTTCCACGCATAAAGCGCAGGCATGGTTATTAATATGAGAAGAGAGATAATCCATCCGGCTGGTCACATAAATAAACTGGCGGTAGGTAAGGCTTTCGCACATTTTTTCGATAGAACGGTGAATGAAACCGAGATGTGGTTCCACTTTTTTGATCGTCTCACCATTCAGTGTGATGACCAGGTGCAATACACCGTGTGTGGCAGGGTGTTGGGGTCCTACGTTAATGATGATATCACCTTCAGTCGTTGTGCCTACTTCTTCAAACATATCAGAGTTTGATCATATTAATCGGGTCTTCAAAATCTTTTCTTAACGGGTTCTTTCCTTCCCATCCATCGGGCAGTATCAATAGCCGCAGGTCGGGGTGGTTCAGGAAATTCACACCAAACATTTCATATACTTCCCGTTCATGAAATTCAGCAGTTCTCCAGGTATGAGCTACTGTTTCAATTTCAGGTTTATTCCTGTCAAGCTTTGCTTTGATAACAATATTATGCCGGTGTGTAGTGGATGAAAGATGGTACACCATGGTAAGATGTGTCTTCCAGTCGATACAGGTCAGGCAAAAAAGGTAATCGAAAAATAAATCGCTGTCGTTACGAAGCTGTTGTGCAAAGTGCAGCCAGTCTTTCGGGTCAATTTGAATATGCAGCCATTCACCACCTTCTTCAAAAGTGGCCGTTGGCAGTAGTCCGGTAATCTTATTTTTCAACTCTTCGTTCAGCATAACTAATCTTTGGCTGTTCTTATCTGTTCTCTTGTTAAACCGCTTTTTATCTTCTCCTGTAATTTTATTAAGGCATGTAATAAGGCTTCTGGCCTTGGCGGACAACCGGCCACATATACATCCACCGGTATCACATGATCTGCACCTTTCACCACAGAATAGGTATTATAAAAGAAAGGCCCACCGCTGATTGCACAGGCCCCCATGGCGATCACATATTTGGGATCGGCCATCTGGTCGTATAATCTTTTTAAGACAGGTGCCATTTTATTAACGATGGTACCAGCTATAATAATAACATCAGCTTGCCGGGGTGTGGCCCGGGCCACTTCAAAACCGAAACGGGAGAAATCATATTTGGCACCGGCAACAGCCATGTATTCTATCCCGCAGCAACTGGTGGCGAAAGTGAGTGGCCACAGGGAGTTGGATCTTGCCCAGTTGATGACATCATCCAGTTTACTGAGAACGATGCCGCCACCCGGGGTCTCATGTATCTGGCCGGGAAAATCGTTTGTAGTATTTTTTTGTTCTGTCATTATTGTATGGTTACATCCATTTCAGGGCTCCTTTTTTATGTGCATAAAGGAATCCCAGGAAAAGTATAAAGAAGAAAATGACAATTTCGACCATAGCAATCCATCCCATGCTCTTGGCTACAACGGCCCAGGGATAGAGAAAAACCAGTTCCACATCAAAGATCAGGAAGATGAGTGCAAAGAGATAGTAACCCACATTTAGCTGGATCCAGGTTTTGCCTTGTGTGGGAATACCACATTCGTAAGGTTCGCCTTTCTGTTTATTCTTGGTGCCTTTGAGCACTAATGTTGATAACATGATCGCAATGCCCGAGAAGGCAACGGCAGCTATTATTAGTACTATGAGCGATGAAGCACCCATCTATGAATTGATTTGCACGAATATAGCAACTATGCGTTAAAACCAAATATGACAGTTATCAACGACAAGGTTGCGGAATATCATTAAGAAAACTGCTTAACATCACAAGCCCGTTAGCCATATAATTCCTGGTGAATGGCTTTCTTATCATATCCCATTTCAACAATTCTCCGTTTCGCTTCATCGATCATATTCTTCCAGCCACAGAGATAAAAATGGGATTCTTGTTTCTCCGCACAGAGTTTTTCATAGATATCATGCACATACCCGTTATGTCCTTCCCAGTGTTCACGGGATAATGTGGGATGATAATGAAAGCCCGGCAATTTGGTTTCCAGTGCTGTGAGTTCTTCGTAATACAACAGGTCGGCTTTATTACGACAGCCGAAGATCATATGAATATTTTTTGCAGGTATGTTATGAAGCTGGATATAATTCACCATACTTCTGAAAGGGGCAATACCGGTCCCGGTGCAAATGAGGAAAAGGTCTTTTTCAATCGAAGCAGGTAAAGTGAAAACACCCTGGGCTCCCCTGAAAGTGAGTTCACTGCCAACATGAATATGATTAAAAAGATACGTGGTGCCAAGCCCACCTTCGGCATGCACGATCAGTAATTCAAATACATTCGTCCCGTCCGGCCAGGAAGCGATGGAATAACTGCGCCAGCGTTTATTCGGTTTTTCGTCGATGGGAAGATCAAGGGTTACGAACTGGCCGGGTTTAAAATCGAATTGTTCCAGTTCGGGCACTTCCACCCAGAACCTTCTGGTATTATGTGTATGATCATCGATCTTAATCACTTTTCCTTTGCGCCAGGGTTGAAGGGCCATGCAGTTGTTTTGCCTGTAATTTACAAAGAGAATGTCAACAGATGATTTCTGTCACCACACTATCATAATACAGGAAGTTATTCACGATTTGGTTTGGCTGGCATAATAGTTGGGCTTTTTGTAATTGAAAAAAGAAACAATAGTGGACGGTTCAATACACCGGGCTGTTTATTATGAAAGAGCCGCCCGGTAAAAAAGCGGCCCCGCCTTGAGGCGGGGCCGTCTTATTGGGCCTGTTGGCAAGCAATCGAACTATTAAATGTAGGCCTTTTTTTATTCTCCAAAAACAGGCTCCAGCTCCTTTATCTTTTTTACCGTCTTATACCATGTTTTCCCTTTCCATTGATATTTCAGCACCAGCTCATTAGCCGCTGTCAATTTTTTGACGGTCAAAGAGAGGTTTGTTGTGTTTAACGGGCTGTTATCCCATTTTAATTCCTGTATTTGTAATGAAGTAGCTTTTATAAGTGTATCCTTACCGGCAATTACCGGGGATTGAATAACAGGGGCCGAGCTGATCATGTATCTTTTTCCCATGATCCATATCTCCTTAGGCTGAACCTTCAGGGAAGCGTTGGCTGCCAGGTAAATGAAATAACCAACGCTTTCATTGGCAGGCTTACCGATTGCCCGGCCGTTTTCATCAAATTCACGGGCTGGAACCATACCCGGCGTGGAAACCCGGGAAAAACCATACAATTTCAAAGGGGGCTGGCCAGCTATTACCAGGTTGAATAAAAGGGCGGTAATGAGTAATCCTTTTTTCATTTTTATACGTTTTATGATCGGATGCAATTTCTGGCCTGTTTATTCCAAACAAATTCTTAAAACAGGTCTTTTTTTCCGAATTTAGGGGCTACCTAAAAATATCAATTGGCCGCTTATGCAACGACTTATACAAATATGCAGCTTTTGCCTGTTGCTGACGATTTCTTTTGCCTGCCGGGATGGTAACAAAAATGATAAAGAGCAGGAAGAAATGGATGATGTAGAGATGGCATTGCACCAGGAATTCCTGATGACCCGTGACCCGCAATTGGGTACTGTACCCCGTGAGCGACTGGATGCGGCCCGGACACAATTGGATTTTTTGTCAGCAAACCGGGTAGCTGCTTTAGGTTGGCAGGAAAGAGGACCGAATAATGTCGGTGGCAGAACCAGGGCAATCCTGGTAGATAAAAATGATGCTACTGGAAATACAGTATTTGCGGGTTCAGTGGGTGGTGGTTTATTTAAAACCACCAATTTCACGAACGCTACCCCCACCTGGGCTCCGGTAAATGATTTTTTACCCAACCTGGCAATTACTGCTATTGTACAAGACCAGGTAAACCCCAATACTATTTATGCCGGTACCGGGGAAGGCTGGTTCAATATCGATGCAATTGTTGGCCGGGGTATTTATAAAAGTACAGACGGCGGTGCTACCTGGAATGCTCTGCCTTCCACCATTGTAACAACCCCTGCTGTTACTGCATTCGAATATGTGCAGGACCTTGCCATAGATAATGCTGGAAATATTTATGCTTCACTCAGGAACTTAACGTCTTCTTCAAGAGGAGTGCAGCGTTCGACAGATGGCGGTAACACCTGGACACAGGTACTTGGTGCTGCATTAACTAACCCAACCACAGGTCAGCCATTTGCTACCGGTCGTGCTGCTGACATCGAGGTTGCCAGTAACGGAGACATTTATGCCAGCCTCGGTTTGGTTGGAGCCGCCGTTACCAACAGGAGTATCGTCATGAAATCATCTTTTGCGGCCAACGGAGCTAATACAGGTGCATTGGGTACCTGGGTGGAAATAACACCAGTAACACCCACATCCACCCAACGAACAGAAATCATCCTGGCGCCTTCCGATCCGCAACGGGTTTATTTATTGATGCAGGATAGCGCCACTACCCAGGTGCAAAATATCTTTCGTTCATCAGACGGAGGAACTACCTGGACCACACTGGCCGCTCCTTCTGCATTGAATAACGGAACAGCATCTCAAACATGGTACAACCTGATCGGAGCCGTGGATCCTAATAATGCCAATATCATTGTTGTCGGTGGTCTTAACCTTGCCAGATCAGTTGACGGAGGGGATAGCTGGACCACTATAACCAGCAGTGGTACCGTGCATGTTGATCATCATGCCTTACAGTTTATAGGTTCCACCAGATTGGTGAATGGTAATGACGGTGGTATTTATTATTCTGAAAATATTAATGTAGCATCGCCTTCTTTTGCCAATAAAAATAATGGGTATAATGTAACACAATTTTATGCCTGCGATTACCACCCTACTGATATTAATTACTTTTTAGCGGGGGCGCAGGATAACGGGACGCAAAGATTTACTAACACAGCAATAAACTCTACTACAAATCTTACTGGGGGAGATGGTGGGTTTTGTCATATAGATCAAAACGAGCCCAATATTCAGATTGGAGCATTTTTTGGAAGCGGATACGCTATTTCAAATAATGGATTTAGCAGTTATAGTATTAGAAACTTTAATACTGGGGGAAATATCCTTGGGCAGTTTATCAATCCTAGTGATTATGATGACAATGCGAATCTTCTTTATGCTGGTGGGAATCCCAATACATACACTTTTATTAGTAATATTAGTTCGCCACCATCGGCAGCTTTAAATACAGCTAACGTTTCTTTAGGTGGCCGGGAAGTAACCGCCGTTAAAGTAGATGCTTCCGCAGCTAATACGATTTATATAGGTGCTTCTTTTGGAGGCCTTATTCCTCAAGTGGTAAAAATTACATCTTCTAATACGATTACACCTACTGTTATTTCTTCCGCTAATATCGGAACCATAGCTAATGCAGCTATTTCTTCTATTGATATCGACCCGGCAAATCCGAATCACCTGATCGTTACGCTTTCTAATTTTGGAGTGCCCAGTGTTTTTGAAAGCACCAATGGCGGAGCCAGTTTTGCAAGCATTGAAGGCAACCTGCCGGATATGCCTGTTCGCTGGGCTTTATTTGCCCCGGCCAATGCACAGCTGAATGGTGCGGCTGGTGGTAATGGAGGAGTTTTATTAGGAACAGAATTAGGCGTGTGGACCACTTCTGCTCTTGCCGGTGCAGCTACCCAATGGATTCCCAACAATACCGGCCTTGCCAATGTAAGAGTGGATATGCTGAAATACAGGCCGTCAGATAACCTGGTGGTTGCCGCCACGCATGGCCGTGGTTTGTACACCACGATATTACCAACGGTGGTAACAGGGGTGTCCAATAATACTATCACCAAAGGATTCATAAAGTATATCAGTTCACAGAATAACCAGTTGCAGATCGTAACAGGTACTTTACAGACTCAAAAAATGTCAGTACAATTATTCAATATCAGCGGGCAGCAGGTGTATCAGGCGCAAAGCCGCTACCAGAATATGAGTATTAACCTGGATAAGCTTCCGGCCGGTGCCTATGTAGTGAAAATAACAGGTGATAAAAAGGAACATTTCGTTCAGAAATTTGTAAAATAGTTTTAAGTTAAAAAAATAATAATCGGTAGTTGAATACTACCGATTATTATTTTTACCTCTCTTCTTTTATCTGATAATCTTTGCTTTTGATGTGATCCACTTTTCACCGTCAAATATTCTGACTATATATTCTCCGGGTTTTAATTGACTAGTGTTAATGTTAGCAATTTTAATTCCTTTTGCAAATTGTTGCATTTTTACTTTTGTTCCTGTATAATCTATTAGCTCTACAGTATGTATCATTTTTTGATATTCACCCATGGCCTCAATGGTGATTTGATTCTTTGCAGGATTTGGATATATCTTAAGAGGATCTCCGCAGCAAGTATTGTGACGACAATCACAACACGAAGGATTTCCGGGTCCAGTATATATGCCAAAGCTAATTTGGGACAATGGAGATGTACATCCATTTATTGTAGCTGAAACTGAAACTTGAATTATACAACTAGGATCATCATCTGTGTTTAGATTTGAGTTGGAAATAGATGATGTACTTGATGTTTTAAAAGCCTGGCATTCTCCAGGGGGAGTTGCCGGAGTAAATTGAATAGTATTCGTTCCATTCCCCGTAAAGCCGGTCACATTTGTTAGTGACCATTGAAAAGTTGCTCCAGGAATATTTGCAACACTTAGAGTGTAAGTTGCCGAAGGGGTGCAATACAAATCAATATGTTGGTATGAGGTTGGTTGGAAGGTGGGTGCTACGGGGATTACTTGAAAATTAAAATTATAATCATCAGTGTAGTTATTAGCTGATGATGAAGCTGTCATACTAATTGTGCCGCTGGTAACTCCAGTATTTACTTGGAGAGTTATTTTTTGATTATCCCGGCTAATCTCGGTTACCGGCCCCGTAAATGAATAGTTGACAGGCAGACACATCGGGTTATTCATATTTACTATCAACTGATTCCCTGATATGCAAGGAGTCGACGGGGAAAATCTTTTAATACCAAAATAATTATTTAGATGTGAATATCTGACTGCCACCGGTCCATTTATATTAAAGTAATTTCTTATCCTATTCTTTTGACCGACTGTATATAAATATCTGCAAGGATCATTTGCATAAGTCATATAGTCCATAAATAATGCTCCAGGGAACGAGGGCTGACAGGCGTCAAAAAAGGGAATTGTTGGGCATTGGCGATAATTATTAGAAAACTGGCTTGGTGTATCCGTAACTCCATCAGTGTCAAGACAACCAGGAACTTCAGAAAACGTATGTAATAAACCAAGCCAGTGGCCTAGTTCATGTGATAATATTCTACCGTTGTCGTTATATGTATGATTGTTGGTGCCTACGATAGAATAATCTAGAATAATGCCATCTGTAAGAAACCCCGGATCGCCATTTACTATTTGATTATATTCTTCAGGAAATGTTGCGTCACCTAGATAATCAGATGGATCATCTAAATCACCGATCCATATATTTAGATATTTTTCGGTTGGCCAAGCATCGTCACCGCCTCTACTATTAAATTTTATTTGATTTTCTGTAGTGAATTGGGAGACAGTTGTCGATTTTCTTAAAATCCCGGTAGTTGGGTTCCCTAAGGGATCTATACATGCTAGTCGTAATTCGATTTTGATATCACCCGGTAAATTAAGCCATTCAGTAGGTAAATTGGCTACTTCAGGATTTAGATTTCTTAGATCGGTATTTATTCTCTGTATCTGAGATAATATTCTGGTATCAGGAATATTTTCATCAGAATTATTATAAACGATATGAAATACTACAGGGATTAATATTACGCCATTGGCGTCTATAAGTCTTCCATAACTAGTGGGCTTATTTGGCATATCAGTAATTCGTCGGTATTGTAGAGAGTCTGGAAATTTCGCATAACACCACTTAGAAGGTTTTTTAACCTGGCTAATGCAGATTAGTGATAATCCCAAACTGATAAAAAGAATGGAAATTTTTTTCATAAAATTGTTTTAGAAGTGAATTAAAATTTCAAGTTCTATAAACTTGAATGATTTGCCTATAAGTGGAAACTATTAAAATGGATAAATTAATTTCAGTATTTTTACAGTTCTCATGAGTGTACAGGAATTGCTGGATCAGTATCAAAACAACCCCCGCCTTTTTCAACTGGCGGACAGGCTTTCTTTTTCCCAACCGCAAAAAATTTACCTGAAGAACCTGCAGGGCAGCTCTACCCAGTTTGCCGTGGCAGCTACTTTTTTACACCCTTCCTGTTCCCAGCTCAATCACCTGGTGATATTGAATGATGCGGAAGAGGCTGCTTATTTTCATAATTCCTTAGAGAACCTCACCGGGGCACTGGATATATTTTATTTCCCTTCTTCTTTTAAGAACAGGAAGAATTATCGCTTGCTGAATTCCTCGCATGTAATGCTGCGGACAGAAGCACTTACTAAAATTGCGGCTGGTGCATCTGGTATTAATAAAAAGATACTGGTTACATACCCCGAAGCCTTGTTTGAAAAAGTAGTGGTGCCATCCAAACTTTCGTCCAATATCATCCATATCAAAACAGGCGATGTGCTCAATACGGGTGATCTCCTGCTGAAGCTGGGTGATTATGGTTTTGAAAGAACCGATTTTGTCTATGAGCCGGGTCAGTTTGCCATCCGGGGCGGCATTTTGGATATTTACTCCTTTGGTAATGATAAACCCTATCGTATCGAACTATTCGGCAATGATGTGGACTCTATCCGTATTGTTGATCCCGAAACACAGTTAAGCGAACGGAAATTATTGCAGGTTAGTATCATTCCCAATGTGGATACACAATTTGAGAATGAAGAACGGGTTTCCCTATTTGAGTTTCTGCCGGATAATACTATCGTATGGTTACAGGATCATGCCATTTGCAAAGAACGATTGGCTGATTGCGAAGAAGACCTGCATGCTTTCCTGAGAATGCAGGAAGAGATCAAAGAAATGGCAACTCCCCACCAGTCAAAAGAAAGGAAGAGACTGGAGGAAGAGGAAGATGACAAGCTGATCAAGAAAAAAGTAACTTCCGCTGATTTTATTTCCATGAACGATGCAGATGCAGGTATGGAGCTGAAGCATCTTGTTGAGTTTGGCTACCAACGGCATCTTGCCAATATGGAGATCGAATTTCACACTAAAGAACAACCGGCTTTCAACCGGCAGTTTGACCTGCTGATTAAAGACCTGAAAAGCTGGGAAGGCAAGGGATTTCAGTTATATCTTTTTGCAGAGAACCCCAAGCAACTGGAGCGATTACAAACCATTTTTGATGACCTGAAAGCGGGGCTGGTGTTTAATCCCTTGGCCATTTCTATCCCGGAGGGATTTGTGGATGAAGACCTGAAGATCGTTTGCTACACCGACCACCAGGTGTTTCAGCGGTATCATAAATACAAAGTAAAACAAGCGTATAATAAGAATAAAGCGCTGACCTTGCGGACACTCCGTGAATTGCAACCGGGAGATTATGTCACCCATATTGATCATGGAGTAGGTACGTACAGTGGTTTGCAAAAAATAGAAGTAAATGGTCGCCTGCAGGAAGCTGTCCGGATCATTTACAAAGACAGTGATATTCTGTATGTAAATATTAATTCACTGCATAAGATCACTAAATACACGGGCAAGGATGGAAGTGTGCCCAAAGTGAATAAGCTGGGTAGTGATGTCTGGAATAAGCTGAAAGAGAAAACAAAAACGAGAGTTAAAGAAATTGCTTTTGATCTTATCAAGCTCTATGCAAAAAGAAAGGCGCAGCAGGGTTTTGTACATTCCCCGGATAATTACATGCAAACAGAGCTGGAAGCTTCTTTTATTTATGAAGATACGCCTGATCAGAGCAAGGCTTCGGCGGATGTCAAAAAAGATATGGAATCACCTTCGCCGATGGACCGGTTGGTTTGTGGTGATGTGGGTTTTGGCAAAACAGAAATAGCTATCAGGGCTGCTTTCAAAACCTGTATCGATGGCAAACAGGCAGCTGTGTTGGTTCCTACCACCATTCTTGCTTTCCAGCATTATAAAACCTTCAGCGACCGGTTAAAAGATTTCCCGGTGACGGTTGATTATATCAATCGTTTTAAATCAGCTAAGGAGAAAAAGGAAACATTGAAGCGGGTAGAAGAAGGAAAGATCGATATACTGATTGGAACACATGGCATATTGGGCAAAGAAGTAAAGTTCAAAGACCTTGGTTTATTGGTGATTGATGAAGAACAGAAATTCGGCGTGGGGCATAAAGAAAAGATCAAAACATTACGTACGACAGTTGATTGCCTGACGCTGACGGCAACTCCTATACCAAGAACATTGCAGTTCTCCCTGATGGGAGCAAGGGATCTCAGCATCATTAATACACCCCCGCCCAACCGGCAACCGATACAAACTGAAGTACAGGTGTATAATGAAGATTTTATCCGCGATGCTATTTATTTTGAAACAGAAAGAGGGGGACAGGTCTTCTTCATTTACAATCGTATTGCAGGCCTGGCGGAAATGGCCGCTATCATACAGGGCCTGTGTCCTGATCTCAGTATCGGGTTTGCGCATGGCCAGATGGAAGGACATACACTGGAAGAAAAGATCCTTGATTTTATTGACCGGCGGTATGATGTACTGGTTTGTACCAATATCGTGGAAAGTGGGGTGGATATTCCGAATGTCAATACGATCATTGTGAATAATGCTCACCAGTTTGGGTTGAGCGACCTTCATCAATTGAGAGGCCGGGTTGGAAGAAGTAATAAAAAAGCTTTCTGTTATTTGTTATCACCGCCGATGAGCACCCTGCCTGCTGATTCTAGAAAAAGATTACAGACATTGGAACAACACAGTGATCTGGGTAGTGGCTTCCAGATCGCCATGCGGGATTTGGATATTCGTGGAGCCGGAAATTTATTGGGTGGAGAACAGAGTGGTTTTATGGCGGAGATCGGGTTTGAAATGTACCAGAAAATTTTAGATGAAGCGATCCGTGAATTGAAGCGAACAGAGTTCAAAGAATTATTCAAAGATGAAATAGCGAAACAGGATGACTTTGTACAGGATTGTACTATTGATACCGACCTGGAAATCCTGATACCTGATGAATACGTGGAAAGTATCACGGAACGATTATCCTTATACCAACGTCTTGATAACTCGGAATCAGAAGAAGAACTGGTAGCAATGCGGCAGGAAATGGAAGACCGGTTTGGTCCCGTTCCGCAACAGGTGAACGATCTTTTTATCACCGTCCGTTGCCGCAAATTGGCCGTTGATCTTGGCTTTGAAAAAATGTCATTGAAGGATAATATACTTCGTTGCTTCTTTATCAATCGCCCTGATTCGCCTTATTTTGAGTCGGATCTTTTCAATCATATTTTGCAATACCTGCAAACGGGCACTAATAAAGGCAAGCTGAAGCAAACCGGAAAATTATTCCTGCTGGTGGCACAACCCATTAAGGATATGGAGGAAATGCACCGTTTCCTGGCAGGGCTGCACCGTCATTGTTTTGAGACAGCTTCCATCCCCGCCTGACCCCTTTTTGTAAGTCTGTCAAACCCTTTACAGGACTGGTATTTTTCAGCTATTTGTATTACTTTTAGAATTCATTCAATTGACTATGAAGTTCAATCCAATTCCCCTGATAACACTATGCCTGTTAGTGAATTTTTCTTCATTGGCGCAGGATGAGAGCCGGTATATGTTGCAACTCCAGGGCGGTTCTTTCATACCGTCAAAAAATATTACCCCGGAAAAAATTAATTCAATTCAACCACGATCTGCCGGGGGATTGTCTTTTCTTGTTTTACAATTTGAACAAATACCCACTCAGGCAGAAAGAAAGCAATTATCGCAGGCGGGAATAGAATTGCTTGATTACATTCCTAACTATGCATACACTGCAACAGTCACAAGTTCTGTTGATATTTCAGTATTACAACGGGTAAATGCCCGGGCAATTGTTGACCTGGCCCCGGTGCAAAAAATGCAGGCCGGTTTGGCAACAGGAAATTTTCCTGCACATGCCATCAAGGTCTCTGGTAAGGTGGATGTATGGATCAGTTTCCCGAAGACTGTTTCAATTGAAAAGGCAATACAACTTCTGCAGGCTAAAAATTTTGAAATAAATAATAGTGATTATAAAAACTACCGAATTCTTGAATTGCGGGTATCAATAAACCGGTTAGACGAACTTGCGTCTATGCCTATAGTAGAATATGTGCAGGCTGTTCCAAAAGAAGACCAGGCTCTCAATACAAACAGTATGGCTGCATCAAGGGCAAATATCGTCCGGGCACCATTAGCTTACGGAGGGTATAATCTGAACGGACAGGGTGTAGTAGTCGGCATAGGTGATGATGGAGATGTACAATCGCATTTGGATATAGCAGGGCACCTCGTTAATCGTGCTGGTAATTCTATCAAGGCACATGCAACACATGTGGCAGGGACAGTTGCTGGTGCAGGTTTAATAAAGGAGTTATATACCGGCTATGCACCAAAAGCAACTATTGTAAGCCAGGTCTTTTCAGGTATTTTTAATAACGCACCAGCCTATGTGCAGGATTATGGTATGGTGATTACCAATAACTCCTTCGGAACAGTCACCAATGATTGTTTTTATAATGGCTTGTATGATTTGACGTCAAGGATACTGGATCAGCAGGCTATAGATCTTCCGGAGTTACAACAGGTTTTTGCCGCCGGTAATGATGGGGGCAGAACCTGCACCCCTAACCCTGCCGGCTTCAGGACAGTATTGGGGGGGTACCAATCGGCCAAAAATGTCCTGACTGTAGGTAGTACAGATTACAAAAGTGATGTCAGTAGTTTTTCCAGTCGGGGACCTGTCAGGGATGGCAGGCTGAAACCGGAAATCATGTCCCAGGGACAGTTTGTGGCATCAACATGGGTTAATAATATTTACAGTTATAATAATGGTACCAGCATGGCAGCCCCGGGTGTTTCCGGAGGGCTTGCTCTTTTAATTCAGCGTTACCGCCAGTTACATGGAGGTACTAATCCCAAAAGTGGTTTGATGAAAGCCCTGTTTTGTAACGGCGCATCTGATAAGGGTAATACGGGTCCTGATTTTCGGTATGGATTGGGCAGAATGGACCTGTTGCGTTCCATCACGATGATGAATAATACATCTTACTTCAATTCATCAGTGGCTAATACAGTAACAAATACACATACGATAACAGTGCCAGCTAACACCGCACAATTAAAGGTATTGGTGTATTGGCAGGATCCCCCTGCTTCTGTAATGGCGACGAAGACACTTGTGAATGATATTGACCTGGAAGTAGTGGATCCTTCCAGTGTTGTTACACTGCCCGCCATATTAGATACCGCCTATTCAAATGTCAATAACCCGGCTACGCAGGGAGCTGATCATGTCAATAATATTGAACAGGTGGTGATCAATAACCCGGCAACAGGTAATTATGATATCAGGATAAAAGGCACTGCCATTACGCAAAATCCTTCACAGGAATATTTTTTAGTGTACGATGTAATTCCGGCGGGTCTTGTCCTGACAAACCCTGTTGGGGGTGAAGCCATGGTGCCATCTGTATCTGCCCTGGATACAGTGTATATACAGTGGGATTCTTATGGTGGTACTTCTAATGATTTTACCCTGGAGTTTTCCAGTGATAACGGTACAAACTGGACAACATTAAGCAATACTATCCCCGCTGCAAATCGTATTTATAACTGGGGAGTACCCAATATTCCAACTGAACAGGCAAGGGTCAGGATTACCAAAAACAGTACAGGTCTTACACAGACAAGTTTCCCGTTTACAATCCTGACGGTGAGTACTGTTTCGTTAGATGCAGTGCAGTGTGAAGGCTATATCAAAATAAACTGGACTTCCGTTCCCGGTGCTACGGACTACGAGGTTATGATGTTGCAGGGAGATGACATGGTTTCAGTTACCACTACAACATCACTCAGTCATACTTTTAGTGGATTATCGAAAGACTCACTGTATTGGGTCACTGTACGACCCAGGATAAACGGGAGCCCGGGCCGGAGAGCAGATGCTGTTTCCCGTCAGCCGAACAATGGTACCTGTGCAGGTACTATCTCCGATAATGATCTTAAAATAGATGCGGTGGTATCACCGGCTTCTTCCGGCAGAATTTTTACTTCAACAACTCTTTCTTCTGCTACTGCTGTAACTATTCGTATCAAAAATCTTGATGATGTAGTTTCTTCAGGAAATATTGATGTGAGTTATTCGATCAACGGGGGTGCACCGGTTAATGCAACGATCACATCTCCGCTTGCTGATATAGCTGCCGGAAGTACTATTGATTATACATTTGTAACAACTGCTGATCTGTCAACGGTGGGTATTTATTCTATACAGGTTATTGCCACTAAAGCGTCTGATCCCGTTGTAACCAATAATAGTTATACCAAAATCTTTAAACAATTAGATAATCAACCTATCAATGCTCCCCAACTTCCCTGGCTGGATAACCTTGAGTCTGCATCTGTACAGACCATTACAACAGGCCAGATGGGTTTTAACGGGTTAGACAGGTATGATTTTGTAAATGGAACGGTTTATGGGCAGGCAAGAACATTTATTAATACAGGCATTGCTTATTCAGGATCAAAAGCCATTACACTTGACCAGAGCAGGTATATCAGCGGGGGTAATGTGGATTCACTGACAGCAACGTTCAACCTGGCAACTTTTAATACGGCAACCGATGATATAAGAATTGATTTCAGGTACAAAAACCATGGCCAGAAAGCCAATGCGGCTGATAAGGTCTGGATCAGAGGCAGCGATACAGATCCGTGGGTGGAAGTATATGATCTTTTTGCAAATCAGAATCCGGCCGACGGCTCTTATAAATTAGCTGGCAGTATTGAAGCAAGCGATTCGCTGGCAGCGCATAGTCAATCTTTTTCAACCAGCTTCCAGGTAAGATGGGGCCAATGGGGGGAATATATAGCTGCTGATAACGAATCAGCTGCGGGATATACGTTTGATGATATAAGAATATACAGGGCTGTAGATGATATTCAGATGATCAGTATTGATACACCCTATACAGTTGCCTGCGGCCTGAATACCACGGTTCCGGTAAAGATTACGGTGCGTAACACTTCGAATGCAGCTGTTAATAATATTCCGGTTGTACTAAAGGTAGATGGAACGGTCATTGCCACAGAAACGATTGCTGCTATTCCGGGCAGCTCTTCCTTGCAATATACATTTACAGCAACAGCAAACCTGTCTTCCGCGGGTAATCATTTAATAGAAACCTGGGTAAATTTTGTCACCGATAATTACCGGGAAAATGATACTGCCCGTACAGTCATCAATAACCTGCCGTTCATCACTACATTCCCGTACCTGCAAAACTTTGAAGCAGGGGATGGTTCATGGTACACAGGTGGCACAAGAAGCTCCTGGGAGTATGGTACACCCATGTCAGCAAAAATCAAACGGGCAGCAAGTGGCACTAAAGCCTGGAAAACAAATATGACAGGTTATTATAATGATGCTGAGCTTTCCTATCTCTACTCTCCATGTTTTAATCTTTCCGGGATGACTACTCCAACACTCAGCCTGAGCATTGCTATTGATATTGAGGATTGCGGCGTTACCTTATGTGATGCTGCCTGGGTGGAATATTCGACTGACGGAGGAGCCGTTTGGACAAAACTGGGTGCTATGGGTCAGGGTACCAATTGGTATAATAAAGATTATGCAGGCAACCAGTTGTGGAGTCAGCAAAATTATACCCGCTGGCATGTTGCTACAACAGCATTGCCCGCGGTTAATAACAGTATGCTGCGGCTGAGATTTGTTTTTAATTCGGATGAAGGGGTTATAAAAGATGGCATCGCCATTGACGATATCCACATCTATGATAATATCTATGGAATTTATACCGGGCCTACCATGGGTGCCCCGGTGATGCAATCAATACCCGGCGGAGTCAATAGCTGGATTGATTTTACAACAGGAGGTAAGCTGGTTGCTTCTGTTCATCCGAATAACCAGGATATGGGTGATACCTATGCACAGGCTTATATTCATACCGGAGCAGTAAGAACCAGTGACGGGCAATATTATCACAACAGGAATATTACCATCAAACCAGATCCTTCATTAGTCAACCTGGCCGACTCTGCCACGGTACGTTTTTATTTCCTCGACAGCGAAACAGAAGCACTCATCGCTGCAACAGGTTGTGGCAGCTGCACCAAACCTTCGATGGCCTATGAGTTGGGAGTTTCCAAATACAGCGATCCGAATGATGCAGTGGAAGACGGAAGCCTGGGTAACAGCCTTGGTAACTACTGGAGTTTTATCAATGCAACTAACGCTGTAAAAGTCCCGTTCGACCAGGGCTATTATGCTGAATTCAAAGTGAAGAATTTTTCCGAGTTCTGGCTGAATAATGGCGGCTTTGATAATAACCATCCGTTGCCGGTTCAACTGATTAGTTTTTCAGCGAATAAAACAACTGACCGGAAAAATGTAATGCTGAACTGGAAAACAGCTTCCGAGTTTAATGTCAGCCACTTTGAAATAGAGCTGGCGAAGAGTAATGATGATTTCCGTTTGAACAGGTTTGTGAAGATCGGGGAGGTAAACAGCAACGGCAATTCAACCATCGATCAGCAATATGGATTTATGGATGCAGAGAATAATAAGCTGGGTGTCCGTTACTACCGGTTAAAGATCGTCGACAACGATGGCAGTTTCAGTTATTCCGCTGTGCGGTCGGTGGTCTTTACCAATGAGATCACCTGGCAGGTTTTCCCGAACCCATCTTCGGATGTTTTCAACCTCGTTTACCAGGTAAATGAGGGAGAAGTGATGACAATTAAAGTATATGATGCTGGAGGTAAAACGGTTTACCAGTCAGTAGTGACTGGTACCGGCTTTATTCAGAAAATGAGTATCAATATGGGAGCTTCTGTTTATGCCAGTGGCCTGTACCTGCTTGAAGCGGGAACAAGGGAAAAGAAGCAATCATTCAGGCTGGTCAAAAAATAAAAAAACCATCCCGGTTTGACGGGACGGTATATGAAATTTGCATGTAATCAGTTTACCAGCCTTGTTTAGCGATACCTGCTTTGATGGCAGCTAATGCTTTTTCTTCGCCCATCAGGGTGGTGAGTTTGTTTCCTTTTCCGTCATTGCCCTGGGCCATATAAGCACCTTTGGCTGTCTTTGTGATAACAGCATCCAGCATCTCAACTCCCTTTTCTTTCGTTTTTACGTTGTAGGCGGTGATTTTTACATCAGACATGGTCAATAGTTTTTGAGTTAGTAAAGGCTGAAATTACGGATTCCGGAGGGTTTCAGAGGGCAATTTTTTTAAACAGGCATAAAAAAGCTCCGACACGTCGGAGCTAAGTCATTTATTTGTAAATAGTTAAGCCTATACATCCAGCTTGGCATATTTCGCATGGCTTTCGATGAATTCCCTCCTGGGAGCCACTTCATCACCCATCAGCATGCTGAAAATACGGTCAGCTTCCAGGGCACTTTGAATAGTAACCTGCTTTAAAGTCCTTGTTCCGGGGTTCATGGTTGTATCCCAAAGCTGGTTGGCATTCATTTCTCCCAAACCTTTGTATCGCTGAATATTTACAGAATCTTCTTTGCCGCCGCCTAATCTCTCCACCAACGTTTTTCGCTGGTCTTCGTTATAGGCATAAACCTGTTCTTTACCCTTTTTAACCAGGTATAAAGGCGGTTGGGCGATATAAACATAACCCTGCTCCACCAGAGCTTTCATATACCGGAAAATAAAGGTCAGGATCAGGGTGGCGATATGCGAACCGTCCACATCGGCATCGGTCATGATAATCAGCTTATGATAACGGAGCTTACCAATATCTAATGCTTTAGGATCTTCCGGCGTTCCCATTTTTACTCCCAGTGCTGTAAACATATTCCTGATCTCTTCATTGTCATAGATCTTATGCTCCATCGCTTTTTCCACGTTCAGTATCTTACCCCTGAGTGGAAGGATGGCCTGGAAACTCCTGTCTCTTCCCTGCTTGGCTGTTCCTCCCGCTGAATCTCCCTCAACCAGGAACAACTCGCAACGTTCCGGATCACGGTCCGAACAATCGGCCAGTTTACCGGGTAAGCCACCGCCGGTTAATACGGATTTACGCTGCACCAATTCTCTGGCTTTCCTGGCTGCAGCTCTTGCCTGCGCCGCAAGGATCACTTTATTGATAATGTTCTTGGCGTCTCTTGGGTTTTCCTCCAGGTAGGCGTCCAGCACTTTTGAAACGGTACTATCCACCACTCCCATCACCTCACTGTTACCGAGTTTGGTTTTAGTTTGTCCTTCAAACTGCGGTTCAGGAACTTTTACCGAGATGATAGCACTTAAACCTTCCCGGAAGTCATCGCCTTCAATCTCTACTTTGGCTTTTTCAAACAAACCGTTTTTGTCGCCATAGCTTTTGAATACCCTTGTTAAGGCACGACGGAAGCCGGCTACATGGGTACCGCCTTCAATTGTATTGATGTTATTTACGTACGAATAAATATGTTCACTGTATGTATCGTTATAGTTTAAGGCTACATCTACGGCCACATTGGTATTCTCATCATGTCCTTCCACATAAAGAACATTGGGAATAAGCGGATTGCGGCCGGCAGCTTTATCCAGCATTTCCACAAACTCCACGATACCGCCTTCACTGTAAAATTCTGTTGTAAAAGGCTGCTGGTTATCGTCCAGTTCACGAAGGTCTGTCAGAGTGATACGGATCTTCCTGTTCAGGTAGGCCAGTTCCCGAAGACGGCCTTCGAGAATTTCACGGGTATAAACAGTGGTGATAAAAATGCTGGCATCCGGCCAGAAATGAACCCGGGTACCAGTTGTTTCGCTATTGCCAATTTCACGAACTGCATATTGGGGAATACCGGTATGATATTCCTGTTCGAATTTTTTTCCATCCCGGTTAACCGTTACATGCAATCTAGAACTCAATGCGTTTACACAACTCACCCCCACACCATGCAGACCGCCGGATACTTTATAAGAACCTTTATCAAATTTTCCACCCGCATGCAGTACTGTCATTACTACTTCCAGTGCAGAACGCTTTTCTTTGGTATGCATCGCAGTGGGAATACCACGGCCATCATCTTCAACAGCAATTGAATTGTCTTCATGTATGGTAACTGAAATATTTTTACAATAACCCGCCAGTGCTTCATCAATAGAGTTATCAACGACCTCGTACACCAGGTGGTGTAAACCCTTCACACCAATGTCGCCGATATACATGGCCGGACGCTTACGAACAGCCTCCAATCCCTCTAAAACCTGTATACTGTCGGCGCTGTAACCGGCCGAAATCGCTGCTGCTTTTTCTTTTGCTTCAGTAGTCATAATATGAGAAAATCTCCCCGTTAAAATTGAAAAAAATATAACTCACAAATTTACGGAAATAGACCCGGGAAGCAGGGTTTTACAAGCTCTTTTTTACACTATTTTTAGCGTGTTGTGGATAAAAGAAAATGCCCGGTAAACGGGCATTTCAGCTTTATTGCGACGGGTAAAAAGCAGGTCGTAAAATTCCACTTATCTTTTAACGATCTGGGCTACCAGGTCGGCTTCAGCACAGACCTTGTTTCCAACATAAGTAGTGCCCTTCATTTCACAAATACCACGACGGATCGGGGCTGATAATTCCATCTTCAGGATCAGCGTATCGCCGGGCTTTACCATTTGTTTGAATTTGCAGTTATCGATCTTCAGGAAATAAGTGTCGTACTTGCCTTCGCCACTGAGATTAATAGCTAAAATACCCCCGCATTGCGCCAGGGCCTCGATTTGTAATACGCCGGGCATAACAGGATTGCCCGGGAAATGGCCCTGGAAGAACCATTCATTGAACGTTACATTCTTAATGCCGACAATATGCGTATCACTCAGTTCAATGATCTTATCTACCAGCGCAAACGGGAAACGGTGCGGTAATGTTTTTTCAATGAACTGCTGGTCATATACAGGAGGAAGCGTTGGATCATACACCGGGATACCACGGGTGTGCTTATTCTTCTTGATATATTGTTTGATCTTTTTGGCAAACTCAACATTGGTGCTGTGGCCGGGCCGGTTGGCAATGATTCTTCCTTTAATGGGGTAACCAACCAGGGCGAGATCACCCACCACATCCAGCAGTTTATGCCTTGCCGGTTCGTTGGGGAAACGCAAGACCAGGTTATTGAGATAGCCTTCGCTTTTTACCTCGATCTTATCTTTTTTAAAGATCTTCCGTAGACGTTCCATCGCTGTATCATCCACCGGCTTGTCAACAATAACGATGGCGTTATTGACGTCACCGCCCTTGATCAGGTTATGATCCAGCAGCATCTCCAGTTCATGTAAGAAACAAAAAGTACGGCAGGGTGCTATTTCGGTTTTGAACTCATTCAGGTGTTTTAATCCTGCATGTTGCGTACCTAACACAGGGGAGTTGAAGTCGATCAGCGTAGTAACATTATACTCCATAGCGGGCATCACCACCATTTCCACTCTTTTGGCTTCGTCGTAGTAATAGATATTCTCATCAATGCTGTACCAGACCTTTGCAGCATCCTGTTCTAAAATTCCGGCTTCTTCGATCAGTTCAACGAAAGGTTGTGAACTGCCATCCATGATTGGCATTTCAGGCCCGTTGATCTCCATCAGGCAGTTATCAATGCCCATTCCCACTAAGGCAGCCAGCACATGTTCTACAGTGCTGATTTTGGCGCCATTTGCTTCCAGTGTGGTGCCACGGCTTACGTCGGTCACCAGGTCGCAATCTGCTTTGATCACGGGTTGATTGGGCAGGTCAATGCGTTGAAACTGGAATCCAAAACCGGGGCTGGCTGGTTTCAGGGTCAGGTCGGCCATTACACCGGTATGTAAGCCGGTGCCGGAAATACTCACAGCTGATTTTAAAGTATGTTGTTTATCAGGATTGAAACCGGCATTTTCACCGGCAGCTGGTTTTTTTTCTATGAGGGGATTCATAATGACAAATATAGGAATTAGAAAGTAGTTGGCCGGTGGGACCCGGTTGTTATCCGGTTTTCCAATTGTGGTTTTCTGCCCTTAATCATACCTGTACCTGCCGAAGGTCATTCTTGCCGGCAGGTTCACCGGATTACCTTAACAGGGAAAATTATTTCATCTCAAAAAATGCAGTATATGAAAAAGTTTTTTCTTCCCATCTTGTTACTGGTAAGTTCAGTTGCGGTTGGACAAGCATGGGCTAAACAATACGATTTTGTGGATGATTGTGTTTGCGGACTTGCCAAAGTTGGTAAAGATGGTAAGTTTGGTTATGTTGATAACAAGGGTAAACTTATTGTTCCGGTGATTTATGACGAAGCAATGTCCTTTAGTGAAGGTATGGCAGCCATAAGGGAAGGTAAATTATGGGGCTACCTGGATAGTACGGGTGTGATGGTGATTAAACCCCAATATGAAGAAGCTATGTCTTTTGGAGATAGCCTCGCTGCTGTTAAAAAGGGCGGCCATTTTGGGTATATTGATCGTAACAATCATGTAGTGATACCCTTTGAATATGAAATGGCAGGCAGTTTCGGAGAAGGGCTGGCTCCTGTATCTAATGCAAAGGAACTATGGGGCTATATTAACCAGAAAGGAAGACTGGTGATCGGTTTTAGTTTCACATTTGCCGACAGGTTCAGTGATGGACAGGCTAGAGTAATGAAAGGAAGCCGCTTGTATTATATTGACAGGAATGGGAAGGAAGTGAGTCAATGAGAAAATAACTAATTAATAAAAAGGAGCTTTTTCTTAAGCTCCTTTTTATTTAAACCTTTTCAGCCAGCAATTGCTTGATCAGTGCTTCTAATTCTTTTACTCTTTTTTCCAGTTCAGGTAGTTTGCGGCTAACGGCCTGGCTGCGCAGCGCAGCGGTATAATCATAGGCCGGTGAACCCGTAACGGCTTTCCCGGGATCGATTGATTTGCTGACACCGCTTTGTGCATTCACTTTGGCACCATCACCTAATTGTATATGCCCAACAATACCGGCTTGTCCGCCGATCATTACCCCATTCCCGATTTTGGTGCTGCCGCTTACACCGGCTTGTGCAGCGATCACCGTGCTGTTGCCAATCTCCACATTATGGGCAATCTGGATCAGGTTGTCCAGCTTGGCTCCACTTTTAATTAATGTGGAACCTATTGTAGCCCGGTCAATCGTAGCGTTAGCGCCGATTTCTACATTATCCTGTATCACTACATTCCCGATCTGTGGTACCTTTTTAAAACTTCCATCTGCCTGTGGGGCAAATCCAAAACCATCACTGCCGATCACTGTGCCTGCATGAATAATAACGTTATTGCCGATCACACAATCATGATAAATTTTAACGCCGGGGTGAATGATACAATTATCCCCAACAGATACATTATCCCCGATGAAGGCATTAGGATAGATTTTGGTATTATTGCCGATTTTTACTTTTTCTCCCAGGTACGCAAATGCCCCGATAAATACCTGCTGACCATACACAGCTGTTTTGGCAATATAACTGGGTTCCTGCACGCCGCTTAATTGCTGTTGCATGATCTCCTGGTACTTACTGAGCAGGGTGGCAAAAGCAGTATAAGCATCTGCTACACGGATCAAAGTAGCCTGAACGGGTTGTTTTAACTGGAAACCTTCATTGATGATGATCACAGAAGCCTTCGTAGTATAGATATAATCCTCGTACTTGGGATTGGCGAGAAAACTTAGCTGCCCTTCCCCGGCTTCCTCGATCTTTCCAAAGGAATTTACAGATGCGGAAGGGTTGCCTTCAATGGTGCCATTGATGAGCAGGGCAATTTGAGCAGCAGAAAAAGTCATGAGTCAGTTATTTAGCTATCGGATATAACAAATGTAATATTTTTTAACCGGGCTGGCCAGTTGCGGATGGATCAGCGCATTGTCCACTTTCGAAATATCTTTCACCGTCCCGTCTTTGAACAAAATGTTGATCTTTTCATCAAGTGGATTATACGTGGTGTTGATCGCATCACCGGTAAAGACAAAATAACCTGATTCAGTATCACTGATCCCAAACCGGGTCATGGCTTCTTTTTTCTTTGTTGTTTCCATCTCTGGGTCAAAAGGATCAGCCTGCAGTTTTACTTTGAATAACCTCCGGTCGATCAAAGAACGGCAAAGCGTTGACAATATTTTATCCGGGTGAAAACACCAGTTCTTGATCGTGGCCATTACATCATGATCGTCCAACTGGCAAAATGTATCCAAATGGCTGGCAATGGAGACCCGGCCATCTGTTTGTTGTAAAAAGAAATCCAGTGCTGCGGAAACCGCATTTACTTTTTCTCCTTTGCCGATCAGTTCTTTCGCCCTGCGGATAATCTTTACCAGCATCATTTCAGCACCCAGCACTGTTTTGTGTAAATACACCTGCCAGTACATCAGCCTCCGGCTCACGAGGAATTTCTCAATAGAATAAATGGCTTTTTCTTCCACCATCAGCTGCCCGTCTTTTACCGCCAGCATTTTTATAATACGGTCATACCCGATCACCCCTTCTGCCACACCGGTAAAAAAACTATCCCGGTTCAGGTAATCCATACGGTCCACATCTAACTGACCGGATACCAACTGGTGCAAAAATGGTTTGGGATGTTTATTGGTGAAAATGGCGATGGCGGTTTGTAATTGCCCGTCGAACTCTTCATCCAGTTTTTTGATCAGTAGCAAGGAAATAGTTTCATGGTGAACATCCGTGATCAGTTCTTGTTCCAGTGCATGCGAATATGGTCCATGACCCATATCATGCAATAGGATGGCAATCTTTGCACCCAGTTCTTCTTCTGGGGTTATGGCAATGCCTTTGCTTTTTAATTCAAACAAAGCCATGCTCATCAGGTGGTAGGCACCTAAGGAATGATGTAATCTTGAATGAACAGCACCGGGATATACCAGGTGAGCAAATGCCATCTGGTGAATATTGCGTAACCGCTGGTACCAGGGATGGGAAATAATTTGCAGGATCAGCGGGTGATCAATTGTAATAAAACCATAGACCGGGTCGTTGATGATCTTGCGAACTGGCGTCATTGTTGCTTTTTTGTTAAAGGCCCCGGAAGGGCAGGCGGCAAAAGTACAACGACCGGACTTAATAAGCTATTTTTGAAAGGAGCCGGTTTCCCGTGAACAGGGGTAATGAACAGAAGATCGTTAATCACAAACTTCAAACTAGTAAGAATGGCAGTTGCAAAAATTATCTGGGTGGACGACGAAATAGAGAGTTTACAGTCGCAGAAAATATTCCTCGAAAATAAGGGCTACGAAGTGCAAACCTTTACCAATGGTTTTGATGCGATTGATTATGTAAAGGAGAACCTGGTGGATGTGGTGTTGATCGATGAGACCATGCCCGGCATTACCGGCCTGGAAACCCTAGCCAAGATCAAAGAGATCAACCAGTCATTGCCGGTAGTACTGATCACCAAGAATGAAACAGAGAACCTGATGGATGAAGCCATCGGTTCGCAGATCAGCGATTACCTCATCAAGCCGGTAAACCCCAACCAGGTTTGGTTGAGCCTGAAAAAAATAATTGACAACAGGAGACTGGTGGCAGAAAAAACAACCACTGCCTACCAGCAGCAGTTCCGTAATTTATTTATGGCGCTGAACAGCAACCCGGATTATAATGAGTGGATGGATATTTATAAAAAGTTAGTATACTGGGAACTGGAAATGCAGAAAAGTGACAGCCCCGAAATGCAGGAAGTATTGCAAAGCCAGAAAGCAGAAGCCAATACCGAATTTTTCAAATTTGTTTCAAAAAATTATGCAGGCTGGGTGTCTCCTAAAAGTGCAGACGGTCCTGTGATGAGCCATTCGTTAGTGCAGTTTAAAGTGTTGCCGCATGTTGAAAAAGGAACTCCTTTATTTTTTGTATTGATCGATAATCTCCGGTTTGATCAGTGGAAAGCGATACAACCCATTTTTGCGGAAAGTTTCCGTATCCTGGAAGAAGATAGTTTTTACAGTATCCTGCCAACAGCTACGCAGTATTGCCGGAATGCTATTTTTTCAGGCCTGATGCCCATTGATATTGAAAAACAATTTCCGGTGCAATGGAAGAACGATGATGAGGAAGGTGGAAAGAATTTACATGAAGAAGAGTTCTTCCGGGCACAATTGAAAAGATTAGGCAAGGGTGACCTGAAAGTTTCTTACACCAAAGTACTGAATAACCAGGCCGGGCTTGACCTGGTGAATAATATTCATAACCTGCTGAACAACGATATCAATGTGATCGTCTACAATTTTGTGGATATGCTCAGCCATGCCCGCACCGAAATGGAAGTGCTGAAAGAACTGGCTGGCGATGAAATGAGTTACCGTAGTATCACGGCCAGCTGGTTTGAACATTCGCCTCTGCACCAGGCGTTAAAAAAAGTGGCAGAGAAAAATATTCGTATCGTACTGGCGACTGATCATGGTAGTGTGAGAGTGAAGACGCCCTACAAAGTGGTGGGAGATAAGCAAACCACCACCAATCTCCGGTATAAACACGGACGCAACTTAAATTATGAACCCAAAGAAGTATTGGCGTTCCGTGACCCGAGAGAAGCGGGGCTGCCGGTACCGACTGTTAATTCTTCTTTCATCTTTGCCAAGGAGGATAGTTTTCTCTGTTATCCCAATAACTACAATTATTATGTGAACTATTACAAAAATACTTTCCAGCACGGAGGTGTCAGCCTGGAAGAAATGATCGTTCCCGTGATCAAGATGCAGAGCAAATAGGTGGATGGGGAATAGTAAATAGTGAATGGGTTGTGGAAAAATCCAGTTGAAACCAACTTTTCGCTAGTTACTATATGCGTAAATTTGTGTCTTGATACCCTATTTTCTATTATCTGTTTTCCTTTTACCAAATGAAATATACACAAACAACACTTGATAAATTAGAAGCCATTCCTGAACAGTCAGGGTATGTATTGCGGTATGAACGGGGCACTTTTCAAAGCGGCTATTGTATCCTCGAGGCACGGAAAGTAGTGGTATTGAATAAATTTCTGCAGATCGAAGGCCGGATCAATACATTACTGGACCTGATCCCGCAACTGGAGATCAATACAGAGGTGCTGACAGAAGATGCCAAAAAGCTCTACCAGGGTATTATTTCCAAACTTGAGATAGAGGAAAACGGAAGCAATTAATTACCCCATCTTGATTTGTTCGTCAAAGCGTCATGTAGGTTTAGCCAATTAACCAATAACTTTACGCTGTGACTTGTCCTCCTTTAAAAATCACTTTTCTTGGCACGGGTACCAGCAGCGGGGTTCCCATGATCGGCTGCGATTGTGTTGTCTGTACTTCCACCGATAAAAGAGATAATCGTCTTCGTTCAAGTATACTCGTACAATCTGCTACCACGTCGCTGGTGGTGGATACCGGGCCGGATTTCAGGCAACAAATGCTCCGGGGAAAAGTGAAACACCTGGATGCTGTTTTATTCACACATCCACACAAGGATCATCTCGCCGGGCTGGATGATATCCGGGCATTCAATTTTTTCTCTAAAAAGCCTATTGATATCTATGCCGACTCACTGACAGAAGAAGCGGTGAGAAGAGATTTTTATTATGCTTTTACCGATACCAAGTATCCCGGCATTCCCGAATTAAATATGCATACCATCAACCTTGACCCTTTTATGGTTGGTGATATCCCAGTTACACCCATCCAGGTATGGCATTTAAAAATGCCGGTGCTGGGTTTTCGTTTTGGAAAGTTCACCTATATCACTGATGCCAACCGGATCGAGGAAGAAGAAAAAGAAAAGATCAGGGGAAGTGAAGTGCTTGTATTGAATGCACTCCGCAAGCAAAAACATATTTCTCATTTCACTCTTGGAGAGGCGATAGAGCTGGTGCGGGAACTGAGCATTCCGGGGGCATATTTTACGCATATCTCACACCAGTTAGGGCTTCATGCTGAAATTGAAGTTGAATTATCCCATGGGATACATCTTGCTTACGATGGCCTGACCTGGGAAGGATAGAAGAAGATTTAAGCTAACGGTTGTTAGTGTAAAAGAATTTCCCTTATCTTGCATCCGCCTTTAACGATTGTTTTGCCATGATCTTAAGGCACAGACAGTGCCACCCCGGCTTCCTGGTGTGGCACTGTTATTAGTAAATAACTCCAACGATTGTAACACTATGAATTTTCAGTCCTCAGAACTCACACAACATGCAGGCCATACGGCCCGTGATTTTGCACAACGCTATATCAGGCCCCATGTCATGGAATGGGATGAACAACAACTATTCCCCGTTCATATTTTTAAAGAAATGGGCAAACTGGGTTTGATGGGAGTATTGGTACCCGAACAGTATGGCGGAGCCGGTCTTACTTATTTTGAATACAAAACGGTTATTGAAGAAATCGCAAAAGTATGCGGTTCTGTCGGCCTTAGTTTGGCCGCCCATAATTCATTATGCACGGGTCATATCATGACATTTGCCAACGAGGAACAGAAGAAAAGATATTTACCTAAACTGGCTACGGCTGAATGGATCGGCGCCTGGGGCTTAACAGAAGCCAACACGGGTAGTGATGCCGGAAATATGAAATGCACTGCTGTAAAAGACGGTAATGACTGGATCATCAATGGTACAAAAAACTGGATCACCCATGGTAACAGCGGTGATGTGGCGGTTGTGATCTGCAGAACGGGTGAGCCTCGGAGTAAAAATAACTCAACTGCTTTTATTGTTGAAAGGGGAACAAAAGGATTCAGTGCCGGTAAGAAAGAAAACAAGCTCGGCATGCGGGCCAGTGAAACAACGGAGATGGTCTTTGATCAGTGCAGGATACCGGATGCTAACAGACTGGGCGAAGTGGGAGATGGTTTTAAACAAGCCATGAAAGTGCTGGATGGTGGAAGAATATCCATTGCCTCTCTTTCCATTGGTATTGCTAAAGGAGCTTATGAAGCTGCATTGAAATATTCGCAGGAACGATACCAGTTCGATCAGCCTATTTCCAGTTTCCAGGGCATCTCCTTTAAACTGGCCGATATGGCTACGGAAATTGCAGCGGCTGAACTCCTCACTTTACAGGCTTGCGACCTGAAAGAAAGAAAACAACCGATGACCAAAGAAGCAGCCATGGCAAAATATTATGCCAGCGAAGTGGCCGTGAAAGTGGCCAATGATGCGGTGCAGATATTCGGCGGCTATGGATATACCAAAGATTTCCCGGTCGAAAAATTTTACAGGGATGCCAAACTTTGTACCATTGGTGAAGGTACCAGCGAGATACAAAAGATCGTTATCTCCCGGGAGGTATTACGCAGTTAATAACCCTCGAATTAAAATTTTTTCAAATCCTGTTACAGCAGGATTTTTTTATTTCCGTTATTTAACGGTACAGGAATGGTTGTTTGCCCGTTTATTAAACCGGGTTTTCCGTATAGATTTGTAGCAACTCATTTTTCTTTCACTAAAACAATATATGTATGAAAAAAGCCATGATCGCTGCCAACATCCTGTTCTTTATTATTATGGGTTTTTATGCCTGTAACCAGCAGAAAACGGAAGCTGATCCCTGCCAGCAATTACATGCGAAAGACTACAGCGGGAAACCCATGAAAGGCTACCTGGATGTGAACCTTGCCAAAGAGATCGCTGACCTGTATTATGGAGATAAGGACAAAGCCTATATTTCAGATGCCGGGGGTATTACCAATATTGAAGATGCCAAAGCGGTCTGGTTCGACCTGGAAACACTCAAACAGTATATCTGGCAGATTGAAGACACACTTTGTAAACAAGGGTGTAATATCGACAGTCTCGGGTTGGGTATGCATGTTTATTTTGCGAAGTATCCCGACTCATCACTCATCAGTCAATTCGGAGTTGATCCAAAATATGCCATGCACCAGACCGTTTTCTTAACCGCTACGTATAAAGGCCAGAAGGGGAATATCGATTTTGATCCCTTCCATCCCGGGGCCGATAAATGCAAGCCTACACCATTGGGAGCATATTTGCAAAGATCAGCCAGCAGCAGGGAGGGTATGAAGCTTGGTGGTGGTGATGGAGATGCCGGGGTATTGAATCACGGAACACTTGCCCCCCCTCCATCCGGAACAGGTGAATTTCCTAGCGGTGAAAACTAAGATTTTTCGATTACAATAATAAAGAACAACTGAATGGATACTGTTACAGCGATTCAATTTGGACTGATTTTTTTTGAACTGCTAGCCTGTGTAACAGGTCTTATTTATTGGAAAAAAATTAAAAATAAATATTGGCAGTGGTTTCCTGTATATCTTGGATTAATTGTCATAGTTGAGCTGATGGGCAAGATACTGATGGATGTGTATAATGACAGGCCATCTAATATGGCCCTGTATAATTATTTTGGTATTCCAATCCAGTTTTTATTTTTCTTCTGGTTGTTTTATAGATTTTTTGAAACCGAGAAATTAAGGAGATGGCCAATTGCAGGATTGGCCATCTATTTAGCTTGCTGGGCTGCTGAACGTTTTTTCTTAACCGCTACACGAACATGGTTTATGTCTTTTTCCTATACTGTTGGAAATATTATATTACTTGTTTTGATCATCGCCTTTTTTATAAAATTTATCAACAGTAATGAAATATTAAAGTATAAGCAAAGCATGATGTTCTGGGTTAGTTTAGGGTTGTTGTCATTTTACCTGGGTACTTTTCCTTATTATGCATTGCGTAACACGCTTTTTGATAATTACAGGCAGCTATTTAATGTTTACTTCTATGTTAGTTTTGGCCTGGATTATCTGATGTATATATTTTTTACCATCGCATTTATATGGGGCAGACCGAAATAACCATATTCATCATACTGGCAAATATCATTTTGCTGATCCTGGTGTCCGGGATCATCATTTTTATTTTTCAATACCGGAAACGGAAGATCCTGCATGAAAAAGAAAAAGCCCTGATCGAGGAAAAACACAAATTGGATATCCTCCATACCCAATTGCAGGCACAGGAACAAACCATGCAGTTCATAGGCCGGGAAATTCACGACAGTGTGGCGCAGAAGCTCACTCTTGCCACGATCTATACGCAAAAATTAGAGTATGAGAACCAGTTTCCTGCTCTTGCTGAAAAACTGCAACGGATCAGCAGTGTTATTAATGATTCGCTGGAAGAACTGAGAGACCTGTCCCGTACACTGGCCGATAATAAAATGCATGAGACCAGCCTGGCCGACCTGCTTTTCTTTGAATGCGGCCGGGTGAATGATACAGGTGTTTGCAAAGCAGTTTTCGAATCAGATTTTACAAGGGAGATCAGCGTCACGGTAAAAAGTTTCCTGCTACGGATTGCCCAGGAATTTATGCAGAACAGCCTCAAACATTCGGAGGGCGACCTGATCACGGTGAAATTATACCAAACACCGGAGGGTCTGTTATTAAAAGCGGCTGACAACGGAAAAGGTTTTGATAGTACTAACGTTCAGTCAAGAGGCATTGGCCTGGCGAATATGAAAAGACGTGTGCATCTGATCGGCGGATTGTTTAATTTGCAAAGTGAACCCGGTAAGGGAACGCAATTGCAAATAACGATCCCTGAAAAGAACCTGGCGTCTGATTAATAACCTATGCCCACCACAATTGTCATTGTTGATGACCACCTGCTTATTGCGAAGGCCATAACTTCCATCATCGAACAATTCAATGATTATAAAGTATTGTATGAATGTGAGAATGGAAAGATGCTGCAGGAACGGTTTCAACATTCCAAAAATATCCCCCGCATTATCTTACTGGATATTTCCATGCCGGAGATGGATGGCTTTGAAACAGCAGCCTGGCTGCGGCAATCGCATCCTGATGTGCTCATTATGGCGCTGACGATGCAATCCGATGACGAATCCTTGCTAAAGATGATCAAATGCGGGGCAAAAGGATACCTGCAAAAGAATGTGCACCCGATCGAATTGGAAAAGGCATTGGATGCATTGCAGAAAAAAGGTTTTTATTATCCCGACTGGGCCACCAGCAGGGTATTGCATAGCATCGCTAACGGGGGCACTGAAAATAATAATGGTATTCCGTTGAGCGACCGGGAAAAAGATTTTCTCCGGTTCACCTGTACCGAACTGACCTATAAAGAGATCGGTGAAAAAATGTTTTGCAGTCACCGGACGGTGGAAAGCTACCGGGATAGTTTATTTGAAAAACTGGGCGTGAAGACAAGAGTGGCCCTGGCATTGTATGCGGTAAAGATCGGGTTGTACAAATTGTGAAATTGACAAACGCTGTTGTAATTTTACTGAGTGAACAGGCAGATCAATTATATAATTTCTGCTCAACTTCTTTTGGCAACACTGACAGCAGGGGTGTTGTTCTTCAAGAATATTTCTTCAACTGAATTCTTATCTGAGAATGAAGAGGTTTTCTGCGGTACAGTTAGTCCAACTGCTGCCGTATTATCCGAAACGGCCGTGAAAGGCAAGGCCTTATTTATGAGTCGCTGCGCTTCTTGTCATTCTCTTTTTAAAGATGGCACAGGGCCAGGTCTGTTCGGCTTCCAGGACCGGGGTCCATGGGCCGACAGGAATAAACTGTATGAATGGATAAAAAACCCTTCGGAGTTCATGAAGAAAGACCCTTATACAAGAGAACTACAAAAGCAATACGGATCAATGATGACAGGTTTCCCGGATATAACAAGAGATGAAGTGGATGCAATTGCTGATTACATAATACAGGCTGGAGAACAAAGAGGGTATTAAATCACTTTACTTCCTGCATTTCCACCAGTTTCCTGTAAAAACCATTTTGGGCGATCAGTTCTTCATGATTTCCCCGTTCAACGATCTTTCCTTTTTGCAATACGATAATTTCATCGGCATGGCGGATAGTTGATAACCGGTGTGCAATAACAATACTGGTCCGGTTCTGCATCATATTATTGATGGCATCCTGCACTAACCGTTCACTTTCCGTATCGAGGGAGGAAGTGGCTTCGTCTAAAATCAATATCGGTGGATTTTTAAGTACAGCCCGTGCAATGGTCAGGCGTTGGCGTTCACCACCGCTCAGCTTACTGCCGCGGTCGCCGATATTACTGGCATAGCCGCCTTCCTTTTTAATAATGAATTCATGGGCATTGGCAATTTTAGCCGCTTCTTCTATTTGTGCTGCAGTTGCCTGCTGGTAACCTAACGCAATATTATTGGCGATGGTATCATTGAATAAAATAGGCTCCTGGGTAACGATACTCATCTGGCTGCGTACAGAATGCAGAGAATACTCTTTGATATTAATACCGTCAATCAATACTTCGCCACCAGTCACATCATGAAAACGGGGTACCAGGTCAGCTAAAGTAGATTTGCCGGCCCCGGAGGAACCTACCAACGCTACCGTTTTCCCTTTCGATACAGTGAAACTGATATTATCAAGGATGGTTGCATCTGCATAGGCAAAACTGGCATTGCGGAATTCAATGGAATGATTAAAAGAAGTCAACTGCTTGCCGGTTGGGTTATCATCCACAGTCACCGGTGTTTTCAGGATCTCTTCAATCCGGATAATAGCTGCCGATCCTTTTTGCATATTGCTGAAGGAAGTGGACAATGCTTTTACCGGGTTGATAATATTATAGAACAAAGCCAGGTAAGCAAGAAAAGTAGAGGGAGCCAATGGTATTTTCTGTCCTAATACCAATTGCCCGCCAAACCAGAGAATGCCTACAAAAACCAATACACCTAAAAACTCAGATACAGGTGATGCCATATCCCTGCGACGGCTGATCTTGTTTTTTGCATTCAGTAACTCGTCATTGGTCTTTTCAAACCTTGATTTCAATAAGATTTCAATATTGAAAGCCTTTATGACTCTCAATCCGTTCAGTGTTTCGTCCATGATGGACAGGGATTCACCATGTTTAATGGCAGCTTCATTCGATTGTTTTTTTAGTGTTCTTGAAATACGGCCCAGAATAAAACCGATCACCGGGATGCAAACAAGAATAGCCAGTGTTAATTGGGGACTGATGTAAAACAAAACTGCAAAGTTGATCAGGATGGTCAAAGGATCCCTTATCCATCCTTCCAATGCTCCTACGAGAGAGTTCTCTACTTCATATACGTCATTGGTACTGCGGCTGATTATATCACCCTTTCGTTGTTCCGTAAAAAAACCAACCGGCAGCTGTAATATTTTATTATACAGATCAGAACGGAGTGTATTGACGATCTTGTTCTTCAGGGGATTCAGAATATAGAAGGAAAAATAAAGAAACAGGTTTTTTAATAAGATCGAAAAGACAATGATAAAACAGATCAGGGCCAGCGCACCCACTGCATCCATTGTTCCCACCTGCCTGACCATCATAGACCGTAAGGATTCCATGACAGGATTATCAATTGTTTTGGAAAGGCTGGAACTGTCACCTTTGAAGATCAGGTCGAAAAAAGGAGCCAGCATACCGAAAGAAACAATCCCGAATACAATAGAGAGGAGGATACACAAAAAGTAGAGTGCAATTTTGCCTTTGTAATTCTTCAGATAGCTGAAAATCCTTGAATATTTATTCATCGCCTGTATTAATCGCTTAAACGGGGCAAAGTAACTAATTTTACAGCGAACTCAATTGTTAAGAACATGGAAGAAGGTAAAAGACAGAAACAGATCGCCGGGTTGCTGAATGAAGAGATGAACCTCATTTTTCAGCGGTTAGGCCTGGGTATGATCAATGGCGGTATGGTGTCCATTTCCTCGGTGAAAGTGACCCCAGACCTGCTGGAAGCCAGGTTTTACCTGAGCTTTTTTCAGGTGACCGATGTGCCGGCTGCCCTGCATAAAATTGAAGAGAAACATCATGAGATCAAAAAGGAACTGGCGGCCCGGGTGCGGCACCAGCTGCGCAGTATACCCGTATTGAGGTTCTTCCAGGATGATACGCTGGATCATGTGTTTAAAATGGAGGAAATTTTCAAAAAGATCAGTGATGATAAACCTCCAACAAATGAATGAGGGCTGCCTGGAAACTATTTAACCAGTTAACTAATCAACCAATTAATTCATCCCTTGCATTTTCTCTTTGCCTGGCGCTATTTCAAAGCAAAAAAAACCACCAATGCCATCAATATCATTGCATGGACAAGTGTTGCTGCCATTATTATAGGCACGACTGCACTGGTATTGGTGCTGAGTGTGTTCAATGGATTTGAAGGCCTGGTAAAATCATTGTATTCCTCTTTCTATACTGATCTTAAGGTGATGCCGGTTTCGGGGAAACTGATGACGGTGTCATCAGATCAGCTGCAAAAAATCAAAGCTGTTCCGGGTATTCGCAATTTCTCACTGGTGCTGGAAGAGAAAGCTTTTTTACAAACCCGTACAAGACAGTTTGGCGGCGAAGATCAGGAAAGGGAAAACCAAAAAGTGGTGCAGTTAAAAGGGGTGGATAAACAATACAGGTATGTAACGGGGGTGGCCGGCAATTTATTCAAAGGAGATTTTGTATTAGGGGATAGTGAATCACCGCAGATGATCATTGGTGCAGGGGTGGAACGAACACTGGATATTGATGCCGACAATCACCTCGACCCTTTGGTGGTTTACCTGCCGAGAAAAGATGGTACCGAACAACTGGACCCGCTGCAATCCATTTCTTCCAGCCAGGTCACAGTCAGCGGTGGTTTTATGGTGCAGCAGGATTTTGATAATACCTTTTGTATTACCAATATAGACTTTCTGCGAAATGCACTTAAACTGAAAGATGACCAGTATTCAGCAATTGAAATTGCTGTTACTGATCCGTCAAACGCAGACGATATTCAACAAAAAGTAAAGGATGTGTTGGGTGATCAATATGCCGTATTGAATAAATACCAGCAAAATAAAAGCCTGTATGCTGTTATGAATATGGAACGCTGGGCTATTTATGGGGTGCTGAGTCTCATTCTTGTTGTTGCTGCTTTCACCATGATCGGGGCACTCACCATGCTGGTGCTGGAAAAACAAAAAGATATCAGTGTGCTGCATGCATTAGGAGCTAACAGGAGTTTTATTCAAAAAGTGTTTTTAAATGAGGGTATGTTGCTGGCACTTATTGGCGGCGGGATCGGCATGTTGCTGGCATTGATCATTGCGGTGCTGCAGATCAATTTTCATCTTATTCCCCTAACAGGGGGGTCTTTCCTGATCGATTATTTCCCGGTAAAACTCAGAGTAGCAGATTTTCTATTAGTAGGAGCTACTGTTTTGATCATTGCCTTACTGGCATCCTGGTTTCCTTCCCGGAAAGCGGCCCTGCAACAGTTTTCATTGAAAAGCGAGTAACGGGCTGTGCGGAAATAAAAAAGAAACCGGTAGTGGCTTCTTTTAAGTAATTACTTCAAAAATGAAAATTAATAATCACCGAGGGTTTCCGGCAATTGTGCCAATGCTTTAGCCAATTGTTCATCATTGGGTGCAATACCATGCCATTCATGTGATCCTTCCATGAAGTCTATACCTTTACCCATTTCTGTTTTCATCAGGATAACGATGGGTTTACCTTTGCCCACAAAAGTTTTGGCATGTTCCAGTGCCTTTACCACTTCCTCCACATCATTACCTTTTTCAAGGTGAATAACCTCCCAGCCAAATGCCGAAAACTTTGCAGCCAGGTCGCCCAGATTCATTACTTTTTTGGTGGGCCCGTCAATTTGTTGACCATTCCAGTCAACAGTTGAAATCAGGTTGTCAACTTGATGATGAGCTGCAAACATAGCCGCCTCCCATATCTGTCCTTCCTGCAATTCTCCATCGCCATGCAATGAATAAACGACAGTTAACTCTTTATTTAATTTTTTGGTCAGGGCTGCACCAATTGCAGCACTCATTCCCTGGCCCAGCGAACCGGAAGCGATCCTTACACCGGGCAAATGCTCATGTGTGGCCGGGTGACCCTGCAATCTTGTGTTTAATTTCCTGAAAGTGGATAGTTCTTTAATATCAAAATAACCTGAACGGGCCAAGGTTGAATAGAAAAGAGGAGAGATATGTCCATTCGATAGGAAAAATACGTCTTCGTTAATGGCGTCCATAGTAAAGGACGGGTTATGCTTCATTACTTTAAAGTACAGGGCGGTTAAAAAATCTGTACACCCTAATGACCCACCCGGGTGGCCACTACTTGAACCATGGACCATTCTTACAATATCCCTGCGGATTTGCGTAGCAATTGCACTTAATTCTGCCATAAAGACTATCAATTTTTAAACTTTTCCCATCTCTTCAGTTCAAAGACCCCACCGGCGCTGCAAAAGTGCAATCTTTTTTGATACAAACTCCAACCATATCATCATTCTGGCCACAAAAAATCAAATCCTACGGGTTTCATTAAAAAATAATACGTAAATGCACTAAAAACATGAAACACAATAGGAAAAACAAACCTGAACACATATTTTTGCCCACGAAAACCTTACCTGCATGCTTGATGTGCTTTTGACAGCTTCAGTTTCTTTCATTATTTCTTTTCTGGCTATCCCTGTAGTATTACAAATAGCAGAGCAAAAGAAATTGTATGATATACCCGATGAAAGAAAGGTCCACACCCGTCCTGTTTCCTCCCTCGGAGGAGTGGGGATTTTTGGCGGCTTCTTACTGGCAGCCTTATTATCTATCCAGGGTAACCAGAATCCCGAGTTTCAATATTTTTTTGCAGCTGCCTTAGTGATTTTTTTCCTGGGTCTTAAAGATGACCTGATGGTACTTTCTGCCAGCAAAAAATTTGTAGGACAGGTAATAGCCGCTTCTATCCTCATTCATCTTGGTGGCATCCGGCTGGATAGCATGCATGGATTGTTTGGATTTCAGCAGGTCCCCGAAGGTTTTGGTCTTGCCTTATCTTACCTGACCATCATTGTGATCATCAATTCTTTTAACCTGATTGATGGTATTGACGGACTGGCTTCCAGTCTTGGTATCATCACCATGCTCATATTTGGTACTTATTTCTTTGCGGTTGATCAGCAGGCCTATGCTTTATTGGCTTTTTCAATGGCCGGCAGCCTGGTAGCCTTCCTGATATTTAATCATCACCCTGCCAAAATATTCATGGGCGATTCCGGCTCACTTATGATAGGGCTGGTGAATTCAATACTGGTCATTAAATTTATTGCAGTGGCAGATTCTCCTGCAGTGTTGATACCGGTTGATTCTGCCGTAGCTGTTGGCGTTTCTATCCTGATCGTCCCTTTGCTGGATACACTCAGGGTATTTGCTATTCGTATCGTCAATGGCCGGTCACCATTTACGCCTGACCGGAATCATATTCATCATTTATTGTTAGACAGGGGACTTGGTCATGCTGCCGTAACCTTCACCTGTGTAGGTATTAACCTGTTCTTTGTGGTGTTTGCTTACCTGGGCAGGTCAATGGGCCCCACTTACCTGGTGTTGGTAATGCTGGTTTTATCCTACTCCGGTCTCGGCCTTTTATATTATCGCAGAAAACCACGCCGCAGAATGGTTATTGCCAAACGGATGAACGGAACCACGGAATTGAAAACAACTTCAAAAATAGTAACACTTACCCACGAAGCGTCGGTTGCTGATAAGAACTAGTTTTTATAAATAATTCTTTGCCGGAAGAAATACCACGATGATTCTTCCGGCATTTTTTTTTGATACCCGTCTTTTATTAGCTTTGCGTCCCGCCCCGGTTATAAGCGGGTTTTAAAACATACATATTATGGCAGAAGATATTCCTTCGATCATCACAACCGCAGATGATCATATGAACAAAGCGATCAGTCATTTGGAAGCGGAACTGATCAAGATCAGGGCTGGCAAAGCCAATCCGCAGATGCTTGATGGCCTGGTGGTGGACTATTACGGGTCACCTATGCCTATTAACCAGGTAGCCAATATCAGTGTTATGGATGCAAGGACACTCAGTATCCAGCCCTGGGAAAAAAATATGCTGCAGCCTATTGAAAGATCCATTATTGCTGCCAACATTGGTGTAACACCGCAGAATGATGGAGCCCTTATCCGCCTTTTTTTGCCTCCTTTAACGGAGGAACGAAGAAAGGAGCTGGTAAAAAGATGCCAGGGAGAAGGTGAACAGTCTAAAATTGCGATCAGGAATATCCGCCGGGATGCTATCGAGAACATAAAAAAATTACAGAAAAACGGGTTGAGTGAAGACGCAGCAAAAGATGCAGAAGCAGAAGTGCAGCAGGTAACAGATAAATTTATTTCCCTGGTGGAAAAGCACCTGGCATCTAAGGAAAAAGAAATAATGGCTGTGTAAGAAGATTATTCAGAAAAAGTATTACCAGGCGTGGCAATAGCTGCGCCTGTTTTTTTATCTGGCCTGTTGGCAAGATAAACACCCAGCAGGATGATACCCAGGCAGATCACCTGCAACCAGGAAATATGTTCATGATCGATAAAGCCCCATAATAAAGCAATGAAAGGTATGCCATAAGTAACCAGTGAGGCAAATAAACCGCCTGCCCGTTGTACCAATATATAAAACAACACTGTGGCAATGGCGCTGCCCACAATACCCAGGCCCGCAGAGGCCAATACCGCTTGCTGAATCGGGGCGGAACTAAAATCAAGCTGCCAGAAACCCTGCTGCCAGAGTACAAGAGCCGTTGGGATAACCATAAAGGCAAGGGATACAGTGGCAACATGGATCGGGTTCAATCCTTTTAGCCGGTGACTGACCATATTCACATTGATACCATATAAAAAGGTAGCCAGCAGGATCAGTAGCGTGTAATTAAGATTGGTGAAGCTGATGGTTTTCTGTCCCATTAATGCCGGGGCAAGCGTCAGTAGCACCAATCCAAAGAACCCGGTGAGTACACCAATGATCTTCTGTGTTTTGATGGTATCCTTAAAAAATAAAATGCCAATAACGACTACACAGATCGGGGTTAGTGAATTGAGAATACCTCCCAGTGAACCATCAATTTTGGTCATGGCAATAGCAAATAAAAAGGCAGGCAATAAATTACCGAAGACGGCACTGAGTATAACTGTTCCCATCTTTTTTTTGGGGAGCTTCGAAAAATAAAAAAAAGCAAAAGGAACAAACACAATGCCGGCAGAAAAAATACGTAAGGCAGCGATCTGCGGACCATTCAGGGACAGGCTGCTGTCTTTCATCAGCTTGAAAGAACTACCCCAGATGATACAGAGAATAATAAAAATTGTCCAGCAGATGAATTTATTGCTCATAAAGAAGGCGTAAAGGTCATGAAATGACCGGACACAACAGCAATTTTTTTATATTGCAGAACTATCAAATTAGTAAACCAATGAGCAGTATTGAACTGAAGAAAATATCCACCCGGGCTCCGAAAGAATGGGATAAAGAAGAAACAAAAAAGAAGACTGCCAAAATACTGGAAGAGTTGGATGAATTGCAAAACCTGTTATTTGCTGAAAGCAAACATTCAGTACTGGTGGTGATACAGGGAATGGATGGCAGCGGAAAAGATGGATTGATCAGAAATGTGTTGGGAAATATGAACCCGCAGGGAGTAATGGTGAAATCCTATAAAGCTCCGACTGCGGAAGAATTATCCCATGATTTTCTCTGGCGCATTCACCAGCATGTACCGGCTAAAGGAATGATTCAGGTGTTTAACCGGTCGCACTATGAAGACATCCTGGTAACACGGGTACATAAATGGTGTGATGATACTACTGCCAAAAAAAGGATGAAGGCCATCAATGATTTTGAAGAACTCATACAGGAGCATAATCATACGCATATCCTGAAATTTTACCTGCATATTTCACCTGAAGAACAACAGGAACGACTTCATGAGCGGCTCAAAGACCCGGCTAAAATGTGGAAGTATAACGAGAAAGACTTTGAAGAGGCAAAACTCTGGGATATTTATATGCAGATGTATGAAGAGTGCTTTGAAAATTGTAATAAAGTTCCCTGGACCATTGTACCAGCTGACCAGAATTGGTATAAGGAATATATTGTTGCGGCACAATTGCACGATGTTCTTAAACACTTAGAGATGCAATACCCCGGTTTGAAAAAATAAATACTCCATATTGCCATTTTCTACTATATTTATATCATAAGTTCGCTTCAGATGAAATACCATGTTGCTGAATTGCTGATTTATTATTAAACACAAAAACCAAATTGTATGGGAATGCTTAAGGAATTCAAGGACTTTGCCATGAAGGGCAACATTGTTGATCTGGCCGTGGCCGTTATTATCGGAGGTGCTTTTGGAAAAATCGTTACTGCATTAACCGATAGTATTATTATGCCTGTTATCGCCCTGTTGATGGGAAAAGGAGGCATGTCTGATGTTACCTTCTCTATCGGGAGTACTATCTTCCCTGTTGGTATTTTCCTCCAGGCTGTCATTGATTTCATTTTGATCGCTATTGTTCTTTTCCTGATGATCAAAGCAATGAATTCGATGAAGAAAAAAGAAGAAGCTGCCGCTCCTGCCGCTCCGCCCGAAGACATTGTTCTTTTGCGGGAGATCAGGGATGCATTGAAAAAATAACGTGGAAAAAGCAGGGTCTGCCCGAAGCCTTTTTCCCTTACTTTTGAGTCCCGTTCCGGCGTTCAAACCGGTGCGGGACTTTCTTTTACCAGTAAACTTTGAGTGAGCAGTGAATAATACCTCGTACCAGATCAAATTACCCCAGTTTGAAGGCCCTTTTGACCTCTTACTTTTCTTTATTGAAAGGGATGAACTTGATATTTATAATATTCCGATCACCAATATCACTAACGATTTCCTGGATTATATACACCAGCAGGAATCATTGAATATTGAGATGTCCAGCGAGTTTATCCTGTTTATCTCCACCCTGATGCGCATCAAAGCAAAAATGCTGCTGCCCCGTAAAGAACTGGATGCACAGGGTAACGAGATCGATCCAAGGGAAGAACTGGTCAATAAGATACTTGAATACAAACGGTTCAAAGAAGCATCTGCACAGATGGCGGAAATGGAAGCCCTGCGTATGCTGATGGTAAAAAGAGGTAACATTCAAAAGGAACTATCCCTGATCGGGGAAGAGGCCGGAGATGGAACAGAGATACAAAATATCACCCTGTTCAAACTGATGAAGGCTTTTGAAAGGGCCATGCAGAAATACAGTGACCGGGTGAATAAGCCAGTGCATACGGTGGTACAGTATCATTATACTATGGAGACCAGCCGCCAGAGTATGCTGTCACTTGCACAGGAACAAAAAACGGTGTCTTTCGAGAAGATATTTGAAAAAGCAGATAACCGTGTGCATGCTATTTTCCTTTTCCTGTCTTTACTGGAACTGGTGCAGCAGAAATTCCTGAAGATCATGATTGGCGAGGGAATGAATAATTTCATCATTGAATACAATGAGCCGGAGAACAGGCTGGCCGAATTAGAAGAAGAAAACCAACCTCAATAAATACAACTAAAATACTTTAATTATGAAACGTTACGCTACAGCAAACTGGAAAGGCACCGGCAAAGAAGGTACAGGTACTAATACTACGCAGTCAGGAGTATTAACGGATACACAGTATTCGTATAAAAGCCGTTTTGAAGAAGGCATTGGTACCAACCCGGAAGAGCTGATTGCCGCTGCACATGCAGGCTGTTTTACCATGAAACTGAGTTTTGTATTGAATGCCGCAGGCTTTACTGCTGATAATATTGATACAAAATGTACGATCACCCTGGATAGCGGTGCTATCACCGAAAGCCACCTGGAAGTAACAGCAACTGTTCCCGGCATTGATGCCGCAAAATTTGCAGAATGTGCTGCGGATGCAAAAGCCAACTGCCCGATCAGCAAATTGCTGAATACAAATATTACCATGGAAGCCGGCCTGGCATAAACTACTTTCTTAAATAGCAAAAGCCATCCCGCTAATGTGGGGTGGCTTTTTTGCTTTCATGGCTTTACTCAAATATCCAGAGCAGGATAGGTTTTTTGGAAGCGTTGATGATAGGTTTTAATTGCAATAAATATCCAGGCGCCACAGTTGGGCAGCCATCACTCTGGCATATTTCCTCATTAGTTTCCGTTTCCGGAACACAGTCATGCCCATGCAGCACTACATATCGCTCAAAAGCTTTATTATTTGTTTTATCCAGTCCGTACAATTTAAAGGCAAGACCAAAGCGGCCATTGTAAGAATACCCGATCTTATATTTCCCTACTGATGTACAACCGCAACCAACAGTGTTGCCGTACTTTCTTCCTTCCAGCCAGTTCTCATTACAGCGGCCATGCGTAACCAACCCGCTGTTTTGCAGAGTATCCTTTTTCAGGTTGTAAACAAAAAAGCGATTTTGGGAAGAAGGAAGGCTCATGTCCACCAGGAAGCATATCTGCCTGTTGTAATTATTCTGTTCGGTAAATGATTTTGCAAGAGTGGCTTTGGCCCTTAATTTTTCAAGAGTGCTTTTACTGATCCCTCTTCCCTTATCAACAACAACAGGGTGTTTGGCTGCTATTCTTTTCAATGTGCCTGAACCGGATAGCCAGGCATAGGCTATTAACCCAAGCGAGAGAATAATAGTGGCAGTGATGAGTAATTTCTTCATACCGTTTGCAGTTGGTAAGACACCTAACGGTAAAGATTCCATATTCGATCTAAAGAAAAACTTAAAATCGGTAAGGAGTTTAAGTTTTTCTCAGACTATTTATTGGAGAACAGATTGGCTAATATTGACATTTACTTTCATCATATCCCTGACAGCATCGGCAATAGCCGGAGCATCATAGCCACATTCACGGTGTAGTTCTTTAGGGGTGCCGTGCTCCACCAATCTGTCCGGAATACCCAGAATTTTTACATCATTCTTATAGCCATGTTTGGCCATAAATTCCAGGATCGCACTGCCGAAACCACCTTCTACCGTTCCGTCTTCTACAGTAATCAGTTTTGGATATTGCCGGCAGGCTTCATGCAATAACACTTCATCAAGCGGCTTTACAAAACGCATATCATAATGACCGGGGTTCAATCCGTCATTCCTTAATTCACGAATAGCTGCCGCAGCAAAATTACCGGGATGACCTATGGACAGGATGGCGATATCTTTTCCTTCCTTTAATTTTCTTCCGGTACCGATAGAGATCTCTTTCATCTCCGTTTTCCATTCCGGCATCACACCTTCACCTCTCGGGTAACGGATCACAAAAGGAAGTTTGGTGGAATCTAATTGTGCGGTGAACATCAGGTTGCGTAATTCGCTTTCATTCATTGGTGCGCTGATGATCATATTGGGAATACAACGGAAATAAGCAATATCATAACAACCGTGATGGGTAGGTCCGTCATCACCAACCAGGCCGGCACGGTCCAGGCAAAATATCACCGGCAGTTTTTGTATGGCTGCATCATGCACCACCTGGTCATACGCTCTTTGCATGAAGGAAGAATAAATGTTACAGAATACTTTCATCCCCTGTGTGGCCATACCGGCACTAACGGTTACCGCATGTTGTTCGGCAATACCCACATCAAAAGCCCGGTGCGGCATTTTCTCCATCATGAATTTTAAGGAAGAACCTGAAGGCATGGCAGGAGTGATACCAAATACCTTGTCATTTTGCTCGGCCAGCTCGATCATTGTATAGCCGAACACATCCTGGTATTTCGGAGGTTGAGGCAGGTCGTATTGTTTCTTCTGAATTTCGCCAGTCACTTTATCAAACAAACCGGGAGCATGCCACTTGGTCTGATCTTTTTCAGCCAGTGCATACCCTTTGCCTTTGGTAGTGATGATATGCAGGATCTTGGGACCGGGAATTTCACGAAGATCTTTTAGCGTATCAACCAATTTTGCCACATTATGCCCATCAATCGGGCCAAAATAACGAAGTTTTAATGCTTCAAAGAGGTTGGCACTGCTGCTCACCATGCCCTTCATCCCTTCGGCCAGTTTATGAGCCATGGCCCGGCTGAAATGTTTACCGACAGGTAATTTGCCCATTAGCTTCCAGACATCATCTTTTACTTTATTGTAGGTAGGCGATGTAGTGATATCTGTTAAGTATTCTTTGAGTGCTCCCACATTCGGGTCTATGCCCATGCAATTATCATTCAAAATGATCAGCATATCGGAATCTGCCACGCCGGCATGGTTCATTCCCTCAAAAGCCAGACCTGCTGTCATGGCCCCATCGCCGATAACGGCTACAACTTTCCTGTCTTTCTCACCTTTGTATTTGGCAGCCATCGCCATTCCCAATGCGGCAGAAATGGAAGTGGAAGAGTGGCCCACACCAAATGTATCATATTCACTTTCGCTTCTTTTGGGGAAGCCACTGATACCATTGTATTTTCTGTTGGTAGGAAAATTATCCCGGCGGCCGGTCAGGATCTTGTGTCCGTAAGCCTGGTGGCCCACATCCCAGACCAACTGGTCATAAGGGGTATTGTAAACGTAATGCAGGGCGGTGGTGAGTTCTACCACTCCCAGGCTGGCGCCGAAATGCCCGCCATGAACACTGACAACGTCAATGATGTATTGCCTTAATTCATCACAAACCTGGTGAAGTTTTTCACGGGGAAGTTTCTTCAGGTCGGCTGGTGAATCAATGGTTTTTAGCAAAGGACCGGGTGTAATTTCCATGCATCATTTTTAACGTTGTAAAAGTAGTATTTTCGGCTGAGCCTTTTAGTAAAGAATGTCTAACAATTTAAATGGCAGGAGGTTGAGTTCAGTCAATGTTTTTGGCAACAAACCGGTGACTTCAGCCTCCCATTTGTAAAACCAATTCCCCACTGGTATATTTAGGGGTAGCCGGGGTGGCCGGAATGGTTAGATTTGCTGCTATGAGATACGGAAATGGACGATATTGGTTGTTCCAGGCAATAGGTTGGGGAAGTTTTGCCCTGATCTATATCTTTTTCGCTTTTTCGTTTGACCAGCTGAAGACCACTTTTTTTCTTCGGCTTGGCGTCTTTTTGGCGCTTGGCGTATTTTGTTCTCACCTCATGCGGGTCGTTATCATTCGCCTGGGCTTACTGCAAAAAAATCTGAACACCCAGATATTTCAATTTTTCATCATCACATTTGCACTGGCTTTCTTTGTTTCTTTTCTGTATGTGGAAACGCTGGTGCTGACGGGTTTATTAAAAAATAACGATACAGAACTTCTCAACAGGAAGGGTTATAGTTATTGGTTTAATATCTGGCTGCTGGTGCTGAACAATGCTTTTTTATATTTCCTCTTGTTCTTTATCTGGAACCTGATCTATTTTGTCTATCACTATGTCGAAAAGAGCAGGAGACAACAATTAGATACGTTGAAACTGGAAGCACTGGTCAGGGACCTTGAATTAAAAACGATCAAAGCACATATCAACCCGCATTTTATTTTTAATTCTTTGAACAGTATCCGGGCATTAGTGGATGAAAATCCACAAAGAGCCAGGGCGGCTGTTACGGAGCTGAGCAATATTCTTCGCAGCAGTATGCAGACAGATAAAGTGGAAAGAGTGCCTTTTGAACGGGAATTGAATATTGTAAAGGATTACCTGGCGTTAGAGAATATGCGTTTTGAAGATAGACTACGGGTAGAGTATGAAATTGATGAGGATACCCTGGATCAGCCGGTGCCGCCGATGATGCTGCAAACACTCGTGGAGAATGCTATCAAGCATGGTATCAGCAAACAGATCGGGGGCGGTGTTGTCCGTATTATTTCTGATTTTAAAGGCACTTACCATGAACTGGCTGTTCAAAATACCGGTTATCTGAATGGGTATTCCTCCAGCAACGAAGGGTTTGGAATTTCAAGTACCACCAACCGCCTGAATCTTTTATACGGAGATAAAGCTAAATTTGAGATTAAACAGCTTTCACCGTCACTGGTGGAAGCCAGGGTAATGATACCTTTTGATGCCAATTAAAACAAGTCACATGAGAGCAATTATTATCGATGATGAACGACTGGCCCGGGCCGAACTTAAAAAGCTGTTACAGGATTTCCCGGAAGTAGAGGTAATTGATGAAGCAGCGAATGCCGAGGAAGGGATCAGCAAAATCGAAAGCCAGCGGCCGGATCTTATTTTTTTGGACATCCAGATGCCGGGGAAAACAGGATTTGATATGTTGTCTGACCTGGAACGTTCACCACAGGTGATCTTTACGACCGCCTATGATGAATTTGCTTTAAAAGCATTTGAAGTAAATGCACTGGATTACCTGCTGAAACCAGTAGAACCCAAACGGTTGGCTGATGCGATCCAGAAATTACACCTCGCCGAGAATAAGGAGGCGAGACCACTGACAGAAAACATCAACAACAGCATCCTGGGAGAACATGACCAGGTATTTGTAAAAGATGGTGAACGATGCTGGTTTGTAAAACTGAACGAGATACGCTTATTTGAAAGCGTAGGCAACTATGCAAAAGTATTTTTTGGCCCGAATAAACCCTTGATACTAAAATCGCTGAATGCACTGGAAGAAAGACTTGATGAGAAGTTCTTTTTCCGGGCAAACCGAAAACATATTGTGAACCTGCGGATGATCGAAAAAATTGAACCATATTTCAATGGTGGTTTATTACTGGAGTTAAAAGGTGGCGAGAAAATAGAAGTGAGCCGCAGGCAGACCGTGAAGTTCAAAGAAATGATGAGTTTATAAGATTGATTGAATAAAAGCAGAAACGAAAACAATGAAGAAATACATGTTACTGGGGTTGTTGATAACAACAACCTCTTTTTTATGGGCGCAAAAGATCGAAGATATTATCACGACAAAAGAGGCCAATCGTATTGAACGGTTCTTAGCTTCGGATGAGATGCGGGGCCGCCGCACTTTCTCACCGGAGATTGATAAAGCAGCGGATTTTATTGCTGCTGAATTTAAACAGGCAGGTTTAAAGCCGGTTACGGGGAATGCGGACTTTAAACAGGCTTTTGCCATGGTGCGGCCTAAGTTTATCAGTGCCACGGCAAAGCTGGATGATGTGGTGATCGAGCAGAAGAATATTATTGTCGTTACCTGCACCCCAGAATTAAAAATTGATCAATCATCCGGCTATGAAACAGTCTTCATAAAAGCAGGTGGTAACCTTCGCCGGGAAGCCGGTGCATTCGTCAATGCCAATAAAAACCTGTTAGTGTTGGTGGATGAAAGCTTCGCAGCGGATTTTCCGAGATTAGCCGCCTTTAAGCGTTCTATTTTCAAAACGGATAAATCGCTTGTATTCATCCTTAGCAATAGTTCTCCCCAAAATTACTTCATTGAGGCAAAGCATGAAATAACAGAACAGCAACTGGCCAACGTAGTAGGTATTCTCCCGGGAAAAAGTAAGAAGGATGAGTTCGTGGTATTCTCCGGGCATTACGATCATATTGGTGTCGGCAAGCCTGTTGATGGTGATTCTATTTTCAATGGCGCCAATGATGATGCTGCCGGAACTACTGCAGTTATTTTACTGGCAAAATATTTTAAAGCGTTAGGTAATAATGAAAGGACCATCGTGTTCGCTGCATTTACCGCAGAGGAAGTGGGTGGTTATGGTTCACAATATTTTTCCCGCCAGTTCGATCCCGCCAAAGTGATGGCCATGTTCAACATTGAAATGATCGGTACAGAAAGTAAATGGGGGAAGAATTCTGCCTATATCACCGGCTATGAAAAAACAGATATGGGATTGATCCTGGAGAAAAACCTGGTGGGTACCGGGTTTACTTTCTATCCTGATCCGTACCCCACACAGCAATTATTCTATCGTTCCGATAATGCCACGCTGGCAAGACTGGGTGTTCCGGCGCATACTATTTCCACCTCTAAAATGGATAATGAACCGAATTACCATAGAGTATCCGATCATGTGGAAACCCTGGATATGGAGAATATGGCCATGATCATCCGCTCCATTGCACTGAGTGCAAATGGAATTATTGCCGGTAAAGAAACTCCTTCAAGAGTGAAAGTGGAAGACTTAAGATAAACTGTCAGGGATAGTTGGCGTAATCGCTGTACTCTTTAAGCAGGGTCTGTATCTTCTTCAGCCATTCCGCTTGCTTTTCTTTATTGATGCTGTGATTGGTTTCTTTGTCGTACAGGTTCTGTGTGGACTCTCTTTCTTCCATGATCGCATCGTAGATCTTTTTCAGGTCTTTCTGAAAGGATCTTTTATTGAACGTATAGTTGCTCATTTCTTTATGCAGCTTACGGGCAAATAGTTCTGCAATATCAAAATGCCCCTGTTCGTGACTTAATATATAATCTGTTTTATGTAATCCCCAGGATCGGTCTTTTGAAAAACGGCAATGAATGAAGTAGCTGAAATTATCATTACTGATCTTGTATTCGATGCCCACATAAGTGGTGGTGGTGGCTGCCGCATCTGAAGTCGGATTGGGTTTGGCTTTATAATCAGACCATGTAAGTCTCCGGGAAGCATTCCATTCAAGCGTTTCTTCATTACTGTCCTGGGCAACAACTGCCGGAGATGAAAACAATAACGCAATTACAGGGAAGTATTTAATAAGTGCTGTTTGCATAATTTATGAACGTAAGGTCGATATAAAAATTTTATGCATCCTCCCGGTCCCCGTTAAAGAAAATAAAAACCCCGGCAACATTTCAGACTGCCGGGGCCAACGAGAACAACCGTCCAGGTTGTGTCTTAAATCCGGGGTGCTGCAGCTAAAATTTCAGCAGATACACCGGACGCATATTTTTCAAAATTCTTAATGAACAAACCAGCAAGGTATTTCGCTTTCTCATCATAGGCGGTTTTATCAGCCCAGGTATTGCGGGGATTCAATACTTCTGCCGGAACATCCGGGCAGGAAATGGGCATGGCAACTCCAAAAACAGGATGTGTTTCAAACAGCGCATTCTCCAGCTTTCCTTCTAATGCTGCAGTGATCATGGCTCTTGTGTATTTCAGTTTCATCCGGTTCCCGATACCATAAGGTCCGCCGGTCCAGCCCGTATTGATCATCCATACATTCACATTGTTCTCCTGCATTTTTTGTCCCAGCATCTGGGCATATTTACCGGGATGCAGGGGAAGGAATGGTGCACCGAAGCAGGCACTAAAAGTGGGCTTCGGTTCTGTAACACCGGCTTCGGTACCGGCCACCTTTGCTGTATAGCCAGAAATGAACTGGTACATTGCCTGTCCGGCTGTTAATTTAGAAACAGGAGGTAATACACCAAATGCATCACAAGTGAGGAAGAAAATATTTTTAGGTAAACCACCAACAGAGGGTTCCTGTGCATTGCTGATAAAATGTAATGGATAGGAAACCCTTGTATTTTCCGTGATCGAAGCATCATCAAAGTTGATCTTATTGGTACCGGGATAGAAAGTAACATTCTCCACCAATGCCCCGGGACGTATGGCATTAAATATCTCAGGTTCTTTTTCTTCGGTCAGGTTGATCGTTTTTGCATAACAACCTCCTTCAAAGTTGAAGATATTATCATCTGTCCAGGCATGTTCATCATCACCGATCAGTTTACGGTTGGGATCAGCACTCAGGGTTGTTTTACCGGTGCCGCTCAATCCGAAGAAGATAGCTGTATCACCATCATCGCCCATGTTGGCGCTGCAATGCATACTCAATACATTCTTTTCATGTGGCAAGATGTAGTTGAGGATAGTGAAGATGCCTTTCTTGGTTTCACCGGTATAACCGGTTCCGGCAATCAGGATCATTTTATGTTTGAAAGAAACAACCGCTCCATTATGCTGGCGGGTGCCGCAAACAGAAGGGTCCAGTTTCAGACCCGGAACAGAGATCACATGCCAGTCGGGTTCGAAATTGTCTAACTCTTCTTCATCCGGGCGAAGGAACATGTTATAAGCAAACAGGTTGTTCCAGGGTTTTTCATTCACCACTCTTACATTCAGGCGATAGCGGGGGTCTGCACAGGCATAGCAGTCACGAACCCATATCTCTGGTAATTGGTCGAGATATTCAGTAGCTTTTTTAAAAACGATATCGAAGTATTTTGATTCAATAGGAATATTAAAATCATTCCAGTGAACCGAGTCAGCGGTGGTCTCATCCTTAACGGTAAACTTGTCTTTAGGAGAACGGCCGGTAAATTCACCGGTTTGAATAACGAGAGCCCCGGTATCATTCAAAACACCTTCACCAATACGCAGTGTATCCTGTACTAATTCTTCAGGTGAAAGCTGGTAATGAATGGATTCTGTGTTGCGGAGCCCAATTTTCAATAGATGTTTTGTAGGGATAGTAATCGTTGGTACTGACATAAAAGCAAGCAAATTTGTTGAAGCGACAAAGGTAAGTCACAAACCCGGTTTTATACAAACGGGTGTTAGTGCTACACATTGCAAACTGCCTAATTTTTTCACTCTAAAGGCGGTCATTTTCAAAATTTTAGGAAGAAAATTGAAGGCTTTTAAAAACCTTAAGATTTTTTTGAAAATCATCCATTTTTCATCCTGTTTGTCCGTTTTGTGATGAAAGTCAGGTTGCCGATATAAATGGTCGTTATCTTTAGCCACTAAATCCCTTTTCATGAAGTATTTACCCCTCAATCCTGAGATTTTTATCCAAAACAGGAAACGGTTTGCCAGCAGGATGCATGAAAACTCCATTGCCATTTTTGTAAGTAATGATGAAGTGCCCAATAACGGCGATGCGATCTACCGGTTCAAACAAAATAGTGATGTGTTCTGGCTGAGCGGGATTACTCAGGAGGATAGTATGGTGATTCTGTTCCCGGATAACCCGGATCCGAAATACCGGGAAGTGCTGGTACTGGTTCGCCCCAACGAGTTAAAAGAAAAATGGGATGGGAAACGATTAAGGGTGAAGGAAGCACAGGATATCAGTGGTATAAAAACAATAGTATGGGTGGACAGCCTCGATGGTTTATTGCAGCCCTGGATACATTTAGCGGATAACATTTATCTCGATAGTAATGAGAACGACCGCAAAGCCAGTCTTGTTCGTACCCGGGACTACCGTTTTATTGACGAAATGAAAAGCCGTTACCCGCTGCATAATTATGTCAGAGCCGCAAAGATCATGAAAGAACTGCGGGCCATTAAAACAGCTTTCGAAGTAGAAGTGATGCAACAGGCCATTGATATTACTGATACTACATTTCGTCGTTTGTTGCAATTCATCCAACCCGGGGTGATGGAATATGAAATTGAAGCTGAGATCTATCATTCTTTCTTATCGCAAAGGGCAACTGGTGAAGCATACGGCAGTATCATTGCCAGCGGTGACAGGGCCCGGACATTACATTATGTTTCTAACAACCAGGAGTGTAAGGATGGCGAATTGATCTTAATGGATTTTGGCGCAGAGTATGGTGGTTATTGTGCCGACCTGACAAGAACGGTTCCTGTCAATGGCAAATTTACCCGTCGGCAGAAAACGGTTTATAATGCTTGCCTGCATTTACATGATTATGCAAAGAGTTTATTAAAACCGGGCATCAGTATATTGGATTATACGGATAAAGTTGGGGAGGAAGCCACGCAACAATTCCTGAAGATTGGGTTGCTGAAAAAGTCAGAGGTGAAAAATGAAGACCCGGAAAACAGGGCTTATCGCAAATATTTGTACCATGGCATCTCGCATCATTTAGGAGTGGATGTACATGATCTCGGTACCAGGACTGAACCCATTAAAGCAGGAATGGTATTTACCGTCGAGCCCGGTATTTATATTGAAGAAGAGCAAATGGGTATCCGGATCGAGAATAATCTCTGGATCACGAAGAATGGCAATAAAGACCTGATGAAAAATATTCCGATCACCGTGGAAGAGATTGAGGCGTTGATGAAAAGGAAATAGTCCACGGTCAACGGTCCACAGCAAAAACCCAACAGATCGAAATGGCATTTAAGTTTGAGAATTTAAAGTGCGGCAATTATCGTTGGAGTTAACTGATGAGGTTGATTTACTGGCCCATACTTTTCCTGCTCACGAACTTTATTCCCTTTCAAGCCAGATTAGAAGGGCTGCTAATTCAGTATCTCTCAATATTGTTGAAGGATCAACCGGTTTAACCAATGCGGAATTCAGAAGATTCCTGGTAATTGCTAACCGTTCTGCCCTTGAAGTGGTAGGTTGCTTATATTTGGCAAGAAGAAGAGGATACCTGGGAGAAGAAAAATTTACAGAGCTGTATAACCGGGTCGAATTATTAGTAAAAATGATACAGGCATTAATTAATACTTTAAACGACTGAGCTATGGTCTGTCGACCATGGACTATAGACCACTCATGAAACAAATCCCCAACTTATTTACGCTGCTGAACCTTGTTTTTGGCTGTATTGCTATCGTTTTCACTCTGCAACAAGGGGTTATCCTGCTGCCATTGGATGATGCAGGTTCTATCCTCTCAACACCTGTTCAAATAGAAAATACACCGGAAAAAATTGTACTTGCATCACTTTTTATCGCACTTGCCGGCGTGGTTGATTTCCTGGATGGCTTTGTGGCAAGATTATTCAAAGCAACATCGGAACTCGGCAAGCAATTAGATTCTTTAGCAGATGTGGTGAGTTTTGGAGTGGCTCCGGCAATGATCATCTACCAGTTTCTCCGGTTGAGCGTAGCACAGGAAAGCGGTGCCCTGGATGCTTCCATGATTTGGTTAGTGCCCGCTTTTATTGTTGCAGCAGCAGCAGCATGGCGCCTGGGCAAATTCAATTTGGATACCCGGCAGACCTATGGTTTCCTCGGCGTACCTACACCTGCAGTCGGGTTAACCGTTGCGTCTTTTCCATTGATCTACTGGTTTTCTGATAATGCAGCTGTTGTTGAGATATTGTTGAATAAATGGTTTTGGTATGCTGTTGTTGTTGTACTGAGCTTCCTGATGGTTTCTTCTTTGCCCATGCTGGCACTAAAGTTCAAAGGGCTAACCATGAAATCTGCTATACCGTTCATGGTGATTGCCCTGGTGGGACTTGCTGCGATATTTTTATTGGGCTGGCTGGCCGTTCCGGTCATTTTCATCACGTATGTTTTGGTATCTTTGCTTTTTAAAAATAAAACAGCATGACCTATACGGTTCAGATAAAAGTAATGCCGCTGAAAGAATTGCTTGATCCGCAGGGAAAAGCAGTCATGGGCGGTTTGCAAAACCTCGGTTTAAATGGTGTAGAAGATGTAAGAGTTGGAAAGAACATTACACTACAGGTAACAGCCGATTCACCCGAGAATGCAAAAGCGATTGCCGAAGAAGCCAGCAAGAAATTGCTCTCCAACCCGGTGATGGAGTATTTTGAAGTGTCCGTTAACTAGTTGACAGGTTGATAAGTTGAAGAGGATTCAGCACTTATCAACTAAGAACAGATCAACTTATCAACTATGCTATACCTGGTTCCCACTCCCATTGGTAATCTCAAAGACATTACACTTCGTGCACTGGAAGTACTGAAGGATGTTGATCTTATCCTGGCCGAGGATACAAGAACCAGCTCCCACCTGCTCAATCATTATCAAATCAAGAAACCGGTTTCTCCTTATCACCAGCACAACGAACATAAGGTGCTGCAGCATTTGGTGGACCAGTTATCCGCCGGAAAAAAAATGGCGGTGATAACCGATGCTGGTACACCCGGTATTTCTGATCCTGCATTTCTATTAGTACGGGAATGTATCAAAGCGGGTGTAAAAGTGGAATGCCTGCCCGGTGCCACCGCTTTTGTTCCGGCGTTGGTCAACAGCGGCATTCCCACGAACCGTTTTTGTTTTGAAGGTTTTCTCCCCTTGAAAAAAGGAAGGCAGACCGTCCTGAAACAACTGGCCCAAGAAGAAAGAACTATGATCTTTTATGAATCACCCGTTCGTTTGGTAAAAACGCTGGAGGAATTCATCATTTATTTTGGCGAAGACCGGTTATGTTCAGTAAGTCGTGAACTAACTAAAATGTTTGAAGAAAATAAACGGGGTACTCTCCGGGAAGTAGCGGATTATTTCAGTCAGAAAACGGTCAAAGGAGAGATCGTTATTGTTGTTGCCGGGAAAATGGACTAAGGATTCCTTAACCAAAACTGGCATTATTTTTTCCTGTTTACATCGCTTAATTAAATGTCACTGTTATGAAATCACTTCGTATTGCCACTTTGGCTCTCTGCCTTTCATTAATAACCTCAGCCGGGTTTGCGCAGATCACTTCTGTTCCGGAACAGGCAAAAGAGAATTTTGCCAAACAATATCCCGCTGCCACCGGGGTGAAATGGAGTAATGATATTGTGAACGTTAATGTTGAGTTTGACCTGGATGGTCAACACATGAATGCTGAGTACAGTAACAAAGGCATCTGGAAAAGCACCCAGAAGGAATGGAGCTATGATAAACTCACCGATGCAGTAAAAGACGGTTTTAAAAAAAGTAAATATGCGGATCGGGAAGTGGCAGACGTGAAGGTCATTTACCTTCCGGGTGATGTGGTGCAATACAGGTTAAAAGTGGAGAAGAATGATCTGCAGAAGAAATTTCTTTATTTCAATGAAAAAGGGCGGTTGCTTCGCTCAGCTGTAACATTATAATTATTTATCCTTTAAAGAAGGAGTGATAGCAAATTGACCAGCGGTTCTGCCCGGAGCCGCCGGTCAATTTTGTTTTAATGGTAACAGTGAATGAACGAATTTTACTATTTTGAGCCACCCAAAAAGCAACAAATGAAAAGAGGCTTGTTTATTGCAATATGTTTTACCAGTTTAAATAGTTTTTCCCAGGATATTGCCTTCGGTCGTAAGATGGTGGATACGCTGACCTCTTCCACTTTCTGGGGCCGTGGTTATACCAATGATGGAATGCAAAAGGCAGCAGATTTTCTGGCCGGACAGTTTCAATCCTTCGGTTTGCAACCTATGAAAGGGAAGGATTTTCTTCAGCCCTTTTCCTACCCGGTCAATACGTTTCCCGGGAAAATGGAATTAAGTATTAACGGTAAAGACCTGGTACCTGGAAAAGATTTTATTGTAAGCCCGGATTGCAAAGGGGTAAAAGGCAAAGGGAATTTTGTACAGGCAGACAGTGTGCAGTTTGTGAACCGGGATAACGCTTTCATCGTGGTGCTGGAAGATAAACTTACCTGGTCTGTAGCAGGGCAACAAGCCGGGTACTCTGTTGTACTCGTAGATAAAAAAGCCGTAAGCAATCCCTCTTCTTTTAAAGTGAATATTGAAAACAGGCTGATCAATGAATTTAAAACGGCCAATGTGTGCGGGATGGTAAAAGGCACGGTTAAGCCTGATTCCATTATCCTCGTCTCAGCGCATTACGATCACCTGGGTGGAATGGGAAAGGATACTTATTTCCCCGGGGCGAATGATAATGCAAGCGGCGTTGCCTTATTACTGAACCTGGCCCGTTATTATGCAGCCAATCCGCAACCTTATTCCATCGGCTTTATTTGTTTTGCCGGGGAAGAAGCAGGCCTGGTCGGTTCTAAATATTTTACGGAACATCCGCTGGTGCCCTTAAAGAATATCCGTTTTCTGACCAATACTGATCTGGCTGGTACAGGTGAGGAGGGAATTACCGTGGTAAATGCAACCGAATTCCCGAAGGAGTTTGCAATGATGAATGCCGTCAATAAAGATCACCAATTACTGGCGGCGATCAACGCAAGGGGCAAAGCGGCCAACAGCGATCATTATCATTTTACAGAGAAAGGAGTACCTGCTTTTTTCTTTTATACATTGGGAGGAATCAAAGCCTATCATGATGTGTTTGATCAACCTGCAACTTTACCGCTGAATGAGCATGAAGACCTGTTCAAATTGGTAGTAAAATTCAACGAAAAATTAATGGGTAAATAATCAATCAATATAATAATTCGTACATGAAGAAAGTTCTGATGAGTATGCTAGCAATGTTGCCATTGCTGGCAAAAGCACAAACAGGTTACTGGCAGCAGCGGGTTAAGTATTCTATGGAAGTAGATGTGAATGCCAAAGCGAACCAGTTTGCCGGTAAACAAAAATTAGAGTATTGGAATAATTCCCCGGATACACTGACAAAAGTGTATTATCATCTGTACTGGAATGCCTTTCAACCGGGAAGTATGATGGATGTAAGAAGCCAGCGGCAGGGAACTATCCCCGGACCCCGCGGGGCTGATTGGGATAACCGTGTAAAAGACAGGATCAGCAAACTGAATAAAGAGGAGATTGGTTACCAGAAAGTAGTTTCACTGAAAATGAATGGCAAGCCACAGTCCTTCAAAATGCTGGAGACCATCCTGGAAGTAAAACTGGATAAACCCATTCTGCCCAAAGCCAAAGTGGTATTTGATATGGAGTTTGAAGCCCAGGTGCCATTACAAATTCGCCGCAGTGGCAGGGATAATGCAGAAGGTGTTCGGTTTAGCATGAGCCAATGGTATCCCAAGCTCTGCGAATATGATAAAGATGGCTGGCACCCCAATCCCTATATTGCCCGTGAGTTCTATGGCGTGTGGGGCGATTTTGAAGTGAAGATTGCCATTGATAAGAGTTATGTTGTCGGGGCTTCGGGGTATTTACAGAATCCCAACCAGGTTGGTTATGGCTATGAAGCACCTGGAACTAAAGTAACAAGACCAGCCGGTGAAAAACTGCTCTGGCATTTTATTGCACCCAATGTGCATGATTTTGTCTGGGCTGCCGACCCGGAGTACACACATATTTCAAAACCTGTACGGGATGGAATGGTCTTGCATGCTTTTTACAAGATTGCCCCGGAGTTGTTAAAGAAACAATACGAAGCATTGCCTGCAGCGAGGAAAGCAGATTATAAAAATAATCCCGATAATTATGTTGCCTTTTACAAAGGCCAGTGGGAAGATGTATTGGAAGTGGCGGCACTGGCATTGCCATTTATGGATAAAACATTTGGTAAGTACCCCTACAAGCAATATTCATTTATACAGGGTGGAGACGGGGGGATGGAATACCCGATGGCTACTTTGTTGAAAGGGGCCGGGCCTGATCTGATCATCCACGAATGGATGCACAGCTGGTATCAGATGATGATGGGAACCAATGAAGCTTTATATGCCTGGATGGATGAGGGGTTTACCAGCTATGCCGAATCAAGGGTGATGGCGTATTTGGAAAAAGATACCGGCTTCGCACAGGCCGGTAATTACCGGGGATATTTTGCGTTAGCAAAAAGTAATAAAGAAGAGCCATTGACAACACATGCAGATCATTTCAATACCAATTTTGCCTACACGAATGCTGCTTATACAAAAGGCTCTGTATTCATGGAACAACTGGGATATATCACCGGCGCAGATGTACGGGATAAGATTTTGTTAGCATACTATAACCAATGGCGTTTTAAACACCCCGATGTAAATGATTTTATGCGGGTGGCTGAAAAAACAAGTGGCTTGCAATTGGACTGGTATAAAGAATATTGGGTCAACTCAACCAAGACGATAGACTATGCCATTGATAGTTTGTGGGAGGAAGGCGGCAAAACAAAACTTCGCCTGAGCCGTGTTGGCCTGGTTCCTATGCCGGTTGACCTGCAATTAACGTTCAAAGACGGAACTAAGGAACTACATTATATTCCCCTCGACCTGATGTATGGCGAAAAGCCGGCAGAAGATCTGTCTATTCCCCGTAAGGTTTATGATGCCTGGAAATGGACACACCCGGTTTATATTATTGAAACCAACCGTAAACTATTGGATGTTACCCTAGCAGAGATCGATCCATCCCAACGGATGGCCGACGTGGAGAGAAAGAACAATAAGCTCGAACTCAAATGGTAAGATAAATAACTATATAATAAAGCAAAAACCATCTGCGGCCGGCAGATGGTTTTTTTCTTTTGATTAGGGCCCCTCTCGTTGAACTGCTTGCCAAGGGAAGGTTAATGGTTAATGGTCATTATATTTTTGGCAGCATATATAATTACAGTACGAAATTACCGGGGGTTATAATACGACCCTATACCACTTTAGTGGTATATTTTTACCCCATTTTGGGGAAAACCATTAAAATCAGATTTTTAGCGGCCGAAAAACTTGTTTACAGCCTCCACCCGGTTGGTCACATGGAGTTTTTCGTACACATGGTACACATGCTTACGGATGGTATCATTGGCCAGGTTCAGGGCCAGGGCAATTTCCTTATACATCATGCCGCGGGACAGAAGCTCAAGGATCTCCCGTTCACGATTAGTAAGATTATTCAGGTCGTTGCTGCCAACGGTGGCCGGTTTATTCAGAAAAGCAGCCACCACTTTCCTGGCGATCTGGCTGCTCATCGGGGCACCACCTTCATATAATTCACGGATGGCATCCAGCATCTTGGAAGGAGTGGTCTTCTTTAAAATATAACCACTGGCGCCGGCACTCAGTGCTTCAAATATCTTTTCATCTTCTTCGTACACTGTACACATCATAAAATTAGTGGAGGGAATGCGGGGTTTCAATGCCCGGACGCAATCAATTCCGCTTTCGGTACCGCCGAGATTGATATCCATCAGCACCACATCGGGTTTCAGCAAGGGGATCTGGCGGATAGCATCTTCGGCAGTGGCAAGAGTGCCCAGACACTTATAGCCTTCAGACATTTCAATAATTTCCTGCAACGCATTTCGCAGCTCACGGTTATCATCAACAATACAAACGGAAATACTACTTTTCATGTCTGCAAAGGTGGGTTATATAAAAGATCCGGCCAATACCACAAAGTGGTATTTTACCGGGAAACCTGTAAAATAAATTTCTCTTTAAAAAACTCTTCGGGGAATATATCGTGAATTTCCATCATTCGTGGACGGGTGCCACTCTCCTGTATCTCCTGGTGCAGGTCACCTCCTTTCAAGCAGATGAGAGATGGCTGTAAAGGAGTTAGTGAACTCTTCTTCAATAAGGGCTTACCCCAGGCCCAGAGATCTTTTAATGGCGCCACTGCCCTTGATACCACAACATCAAATTTCCGGTTCTTAATTTCTTCTACCCGGCTATGCTGGGTCGTCACATTTTTTAAACCGATACTTTCCGCAACACCTTCTACGACTTTCAGTTTTTTGGCGATACTGTCCACCAGGTGAAATTTTACCTGTGGGAAAAAAATAGCTAACGGAATACCCGGAAATCCTCCACCTGTTCCCAGGTCCACAATATCTGCATCATCCGGAAATTCAAAAGCCGCAGCAATACTTAATGAATGCAGCACATGTTTTTCATACAACCCGTCAATATCTTTTCTTGAAATGACATTGATCTTCTCATTCCATTCTTTGTACAAAGACTCCAGCTGGCCGAACTGCTGTAGTTGTTCCGGGGTAAAATCAGAAAAATATTTCAATATGATATCCATAGCAGCGAATTGCGGTTATGTTCTTACTACCAGGCATTCCTGGGTCTTCTCCATAAAGCCGGCGCAAAGATGATATAATAAAAGAACATCCACATGTCTAAGAAAATGAACCAGGGCCAGAGATCCTTCTCATCCATTTTTTTCATGGCCTTATACAGGATCGTTCCCTGCACAACAAGCCGGATGCCGAATAAAGCAAGGGCATATCGCCAGTCATAAAAAAAAGCGACGGCTGCCAGTAACGGATAAAAAATAAACTGCGTGGAAAAATACAAACCCAATAAAAACTTATGCTTGGGCCGGTAATATTTGGCCGTGGTATAATGCCTTGCTTTTTGTTTCAGCCAGCCACCCCAGGTGGTTCTTGGAACAGAACGGGTGATCGCATCCGGGTCTATGACCACGGCTGTATTTTGGTTGGTAGCTACCTTATTAATGAACAGGTCGTCGTCGCCGCTGGGAACATGATTGATGGACGAAAATCCTTTGTTGCGGAGAAACACATTTTTCTTATACGATAAATTTCTTCCCACACCCATATAAGGCATGCCGGCTAATGCATAGGATAAATATTGCAAAGCCGTATGAAAAGTTTCAAAACGGATCAGTTTGTTCAGCAAACCCGGACGTTTATGGTAGGCTCCGTATCCCAATACGATCTCCGTCTTTTCATCATAGGCATCCTGCATTTTCTGTATCCAATGTTCACTGGCAGGCACACAATCGGCATCTGTTAATAACAACACTTCATATTTTGCTTCACGGATTCCAATCGAAAGAGGATATTTTTTACCGGGGATCAGCTTGGCTTCCTGTGTCAGTTCCACCACATTCAGTGATTTGAATGTTTTCTTCAGCTCCTGTAATATATACTTGGAATCGTCCAATGAATTATCATTCACCACCACCACTTCACTGCTGCTGGGATAAGACTGTACCAGTACACCCGGCAGGTTACGGGCCAGGTTCTCATCCTCATCCCTGGCACAAATAATAACAGAAACAGGGTGCTGCTGCGATTGAGCCCGGGTTTTAGGTTTAAAAAAAGCAATGCGGCTGAAAAACCAGCAGTAATAAAACAATTGTGCTGCAGTTACGGCAATAAGAATATAAAAGAGAATTTCTTCCCAATGAATTGGTGGCATGCGGCGAAGGTAACGACAAGCCGTTATTGTTGCAGGGCAGATATTTCACAGGTTGTGGGAAAATAGTTTCGGATTATCTTGCGGCCAATATGCCAGCATTAGCATTTCAATTACAACATGCAGATAGAGGATCTAAAGCAAGAGCAGGAAAAATAACCACTGATCATGGTGAGATACTCACACCCATCTTTATGCCGGTAGGAACGGTAGGCAGCGTAAAGGCAGTGACACAACAACAACTGCTGCAAGATGTGAAGGCACAGATCATTCTTGGGAATACCTATCATTTATACCTCCGGCCCGGATTGGAAGTATTGGAAAAAGCGGGTGGATTGCACCGGTTCAACGGCTGGCCCAAACCTATTTTGACGGATAGCGGCGGCTACCAGGTTTTTTCACTGGCGGGGACAAGAAAGATCAAAGAAGAAGGAGTGACCTTCCAATCACATATTGACGGATCAAAGCACTTGTTTACTCCCGAAAGAGTAATGGATATTCAGCGTAGCATTGGTGGCGATATCATCATGGCTTTTGATGAATGTCCTCCCGGTGGCAGTGAATATACTTATGCAAAGAAGTCGATGGAGATGACGCACCGCTGGCTGGACCGTTGCTTCACACAATTTAATTCCACAAAAGACAAATACGGGTACACGCAAAATCTTTTCCCGATCGTACAGGGGGGTACGTATAAAGACCTGCGCCAGCAGTCCTGTGAATACATCGCCTCCAAAAATGCTACTGGCAACGCCATTGGTGGTCTAAGTGTGGGCGAACCTGAGCCGGTGATGTATGAAATATGCGACTGGTGTTGTGATCATTTACCTGCCGATAAACCCCGCTACCTGATGGGAGTGGGCACTCCCTGGAATATCCTGGAATGTATCGGGATGGGTATTGATATGTTTGATTGCGTGATGCCCACCCGCAACGGGAGAAATGCCATGCTGTTTACTACAAAGGGAGTGATCAATATCGATAACAAAAAATGGGAGCATGATTTCTCTCCGCTGGATGATGGTATAGATTGTGAAGTGAGCAATTATTACAGCAAAGCCTACCTGCGGCACCTGATGAAATCGAAAGAGATACTCGGTCTTTCTATTGCGAGTATTCATAACCTTGCTTTTTACCTCTGGCTGGTGGGTGAAGCCCGGGAACATATTATCACCGGTGATTATGCCGGCTGGAAGAAGGAGATGATACCCCAACTGCAGCACCGGTTGTAACAACAGTACCCGGTAAGTGGTATTTGCTGATCATGTAAATTATCTCAAATTTATACAACCGCCCTGCACCCGTCTCCGTGCCGACGATAAAATTCACTCATTAACGGGATTAAAGCAGCAGCCTTGGTTTTTTATATTGGCAGCTGCTGATTGGCTCAGTACTTGTTGATTGATCATCCTAAAAATAATTGTATGCGATACCTTCTGATCTTTTGTATTGTTCTGTCGTCCTGTGCTAAAATTCCTGTTCAGTCAGTAGAATTATCACAGGCACTGAAAGACGAGGGGGAAAGAATGCACCTGCTTAATCTTGCTTTGATTGATAAGATCTTCCAGGAAAAAAGGCACCTGATCAATGAATTTATTACCAATGAATATACCCCGGAGATCGTAAGCAATTTCAAAAGCCTGCTTCCACCCGGAACAGACTATGAAGCGGATTTTGCTGACATGATGCAGGCCTTATATCCCCGTATCAATGCCCGGAAAGATTCGCTGGTTTCTGCACTGGATGAACAGAAAGCCGGTATTATTGATAAACTGAACCAGGATTATAAAGTATATGCATCTGCATTTGATGAACTGCAAAACCTGCTGCGATCCGCTTCCCGGCTCAACCAGAAAAGAACAGAAGTATTCCAACAGATCAAATCGCTGACCAATAACCGCCTCAACCTGGAAGGAATTGACAAGGCCCTGAACAAGTTTATTAAAGACGGTGGCAACATCGGCGATAAAGCAGTGATCCTTTCCAACTCCATTAACTCATTATTAAAATAAACAGTATGCCCAACAAATACGATAAACTCGCAGAACAGGCACAAGCCATGACGGATGAGAAATTCAGGGAACGTTTTTCCAGCCTTACCAGCCTTACCGATAATGATATTACCAAAGTCATCAATGACACAGGTATCAGCAAACAGGATCTTGCCAACCTGCTGGCGGCCATTAAGAATGCCACTGATTTTAATAATCAAACGGTAAAATCCATTACCAGTATCCAGAAAGGAGCTGAAGCCCTGATCGCTATTGCCAAAAAACTGCTGATCTGACCTTCCGCAGCTTTCACATTTCATTCCGCCTGAATTTTGTTACTTCGCAGCGGCATGATGAAACTGGATTGGTACATACTGAAGAAATTCCTGGTTACTTTTTTCTTTTGCCTGTTATTATTTACAGCTATAGCCGTTGCGGTGGACAGCAGTGAGAAGACCGATGAATTTGTAAAAACCGGGCTCAGCACTTCGCAGATCATCCAGGAATATTACCTGGGTTTTGTGCCCTGGATCTGGAGCTTGTTATTCCCGTTATTTGTATTTATCGCTGTTATCTTCTTTACCAGCAAAATGGCCACCCGGTCCGAGATCATAGCCATCCTTGCCAGCGGTACCAGCTACAACCGTTTTCTCCGCCCTTATATTGTGGGAGGTTTATTACTCAGCCTGATGCTCTGGCTGGGCAGCCGCTACCTGGTGCCCAAAGCCAATGTCATCAAAAGTAATTTCCAGGCCAATTATTTTGATAAGAATGACCCCACCAAGAACCGGCAGGAGACCAATTGCTACAACTGTTTCTACCTCCGCATTGATACCAACACCTATATCGGGCTGAAGAATTATGATACGGCTGCCAAATCTGCCAGCACATTTTTCCTGGAAAGGGTAAGGGATAATAAAATGATCTATAACCTGCGGGGCACACCGGGAGCCTGGGACACGGCCACCAAAAAATGGAAACTCCGTAATGTGATTGAACGTAAAGTGGACAGCACCGGCGAAACGGTAAAAAGATACGACAGCATGGTGCTCAACATCAGCCTCAAGCCCTACGAACTCCGCAAGGATGATTATATGAAAGACAAGCTCACCACACCCGAGCTGGTCAGCTTCATCAACCGGGAAGAAGCCAGGGGAACTGAAGGATTGAGTGCCTTAAAAGTGGAACGCTACCGGCGCACAGCCACGGCTTTTACTGTATTTCTCCTCACCATGATCGGGGTGGTGATCGCCAGCCGGCGGACAAGGGGTGGTAGCGGCATGCACCTCGCTATGGGTATCACCATCGCCGCTTTATTTATTGTAGCCGATCGTTTCTCCACGGTCTTTGCCACCAAGGGCAATTTTCCCCCGTTGCTGGCAGCCTGGCTTCCCAATATTGTCTTTGCTTTTGTGGCCTGGCGGTTATACAAAAAAACACCCAAGTAAGTAATTCGCTGCCGGCAGTCCCACTTTTATTAAAAACCCATTAAATAACGGGAAAGATGCCGGTATAATCAGCCTGTTTTTTTGCAGCGGCGGGGTGCTTTCCATAACTTTATGCCCTCGCAATTGTTATAGAAAAAAATAAAAAACCGGCATATGGGTATCGTCAAAGACAGGTTTAAGGCTAAGGCAGATCTGATGGCAGCGGAAATAAAAGAGCTGCTGAAAGAACATGGAAATAAAGTAATCGGGGAAGTGCAATTGTCCCAGGTGTACCAGGGCATGCGGGGCATAACGGGATTAGTAACTGAAACCTCGCTGCTGGATGCACAGGAAGGTATCCGCTTCCGTGGTTATTCCATTCCTGAGTTGAGAGAGAAACTGCCGAAAGTGCCCGGTGGTTCAGAGCCCTTGCCTGAAGGATTATTTTACCTCATGCTGGTCGGTGAATTACCAACTGAAGATGATGCGCAGCATGTTACCTCTGTATGGCAGCGAAGAAGCCATGTGCCCACCCATGTTTTTCATACCATTGAGGCATTGCCGATCAACTCACATCCGATGACGCAGTTCGTGGTGGGAGTGATGGCCCTGCAGACAGAGAGCCAGTTTGCGAAGAACTATGCAGCCGGGATGAATAAAAAAGATTACTGGGATGCGGTGTTTGATGACAGCATGGACCTGATTGCCCGCCTGCCCCGTATCGCTGCTTATATCTACCGCCGCAAATATCGTTTTGGTGATCATATACAACCCAACGGCCTGCTTGACTGGTCCGGCAACTTTGCCCACATGATGGGCTATGATGATGAAAGCTTCAAAGAACTGATGCGTTTGTACATGACCATCCATGCTGACCACGAGGGTGGAAACGTATCTGCACATACCACGCACCTCGTAGGTTCTGCCTTAAGTGATCCTTATTTAAGTTATGCTTCCGGTATGAATGGATTAGCCGGCCCTTTACACGGCCTGGCCAACCAGGAAGTGATCAAATGGATCTTTGAACTGCGGGAAGAATTAAAAACAGACCTGCCTTCCAAAGAGCAGATCGCAGAATATGTAAAGAAAACCCTGAGTGAAGGAAAAGTGGTGCCGGGATATGGTCACGCCGTACTGCGTAAAACAGATCCCCGCTTCACGGCGCAAATGGAGTTTGGTAAAAAACATATGCCGGATGATCCGCTGGTGCAAACTATCTGGAACGTATATGAAACCGTGCCGCCGATCTTGCAATCACTTGGAAAAATAAAGAACCCCTGGCCGAACGTGGATGCACACAGTGGTGCTTTGCTTGTCCACTACGGTATGAAGGAATATGAATTCTACACCGTTCTCTTTGCGGTGAGCCGTGCACTCGGTGTGCTCGCCAGTCTTTGCTGGGACAGGGCCCTCGGCTTCCCGCTGGAAAGACCGAAATCTGTTACGACCGGCCTGGTAAAACAATGGCTGGAAGGAAAGGATAATATCTGGGGGGAATAATTCCTTTGCATACCTAATTAAAAGGTCGCCTGAGGCGGCCTTTTTAGAAGCAATGTAAAGCTTGAGAAGTGTCCCCTTTACGTTAAGAACTCCGTTCCTTTTATCTGAAACGGAGTTCTTTGCTTTTTCAGGATGTTAACATCATTCTTCCAGATTGTTCAAACTCAATTTCCACTTCATGATTCGGATTTCCCTCTTTGTGTCTTTTTGCATCATCAATGGCTTCCTGTTTAGTACTTCTCCATCTTCCTCTGTAATCTCCGTTAGTACAAACCGCCCGGTAAACCGTAGTAATTGAATCGGTTATTTTTTTTGCTGGCATAGTAGGTTGATTTTATTAGTTAGAAAAGAATTTTAAAGGGAGTCCGAAGCGGAGACCTACTTCGTTTCGTTCAAAGGTTGTTTTATCAATATTACGGGCATTGCCCATGTCAATAAGATTGAGGTATAGCTCTGCATTAATCAGAGTTTTGCCGGTCTCATCCTTTTTGTCTTTAAAGGAATACATAAACCCAAGTCCGAGACTGTACACTGGCCCAGATCCTTTTTTATATACGGCTTCAGGGTAAATATGTGCTGCGCAAAAATTATCTTTAAATAGGAACTGATAATAATCCCCGCTGAATCTGATGCCCGGGATATTTTTTTTATAATCTCCTGAATAGGTAAAGAATTTTTTGGTAGTGGATCTTGAGATGGGCGGACTACCTAGTTCAGTAGTTTCTGTTACCTCGTTTTTTACCAAATCATCCCTGTTGTTATCATAAAAGAATCCGGCGGCAAGTTGCCAGTAGAATGATTCAAATGGCTGGTTGCTCCATCTGTATTTATTGAAACTGAATGATACATTGTGTGCGGTGAAATTTTCTTTAGTGATCTGTTTGATCAGTGGCTGAGTTTTGTCAAGAATAGAAAAGCTCTTATTTACAACTTTATACCCAATTTCAAACCATTGAAGTTTTATTCTTGTTATTTCGAAATCCATAGCAGCTTCTTTCAGGGCTTTCTTTTTTTCTTTACTTAGAGCTTTGATTTTTGAAGGTATATCGTAATAGTCTCTGATCAATAAGAGGTTGATTGAGTCTAGCTGAACTTTTTTTTGCGCTTTCAGGTATTCTTTATTTTCTGCCGAAAGAAGAACGCTATTTTCAAGTCCAGCTATATCTGCTATTAATAACCTTTTCATTTTGGCAAGCAGGTCAAGCTGATTATTTATGTTTCCTTCTTTTAATTTGTATAAAGCATCAATTCTTTTGAGGTTATTATCTCTTTTATCTATTTCGCTGAGATAACTACCTAAGGAGCTTTTCTTTCTTAAGAGACTGCTGAATTTTATTTCTAATGCTATGTTTGAGTTGATCTTCGAATTATTAAAAATAGCATAAGTCCCTCCATCGATCCCTCCACTGGCATTTAGTGTAAGCGAAGTCATATCATTGAAAACTCTGGAACCATTGAAAGAAAGCTTTGCGTCCTTTATATCTAAAGAAGCAAAATTTCCTATCAACGCCTTTGGCTGTCCGTTTACAATTTTTGAAAATTCCTTGTTGATAATGGAAGAAAATGTTGTACTGTCAATTAATAACTCATCCTGTGCTTCAAGTTTTTGCATTCCGATGACTAATAACAACAGGCTTAAAACTGTATAAAGACGTAAGTCTGATTTTTTTTTCATGTGTCGTTGATTTGGTTACTTAAAATTCTGTATTTGTATTCACTCTGCCTTTGTTCAAAAGACCCAATTAAATACAGTGTTTTAGCGGTAGCCTTGAAACAACAAAACCCCGCCCCGGCTTCCCGGGTGGGGTTTGTTATCCAATATCAATAGCTGTCAGGCACCTTAGAGGTGTCAGACACGTTATGCGCAGAGTTCTACTTTATAGGTCAGGCTGAAATAAGAGAAAAAATGTCCCTGCTGATCAATAGAATCAGCTTTCCATTCCTGGCCAACAAAAGGATGTTCGTTGCCGGCTGCGGCTTCGCCCAAACCGATCATCGCATTATGCTGGGTGGCCAGCCGGAAACCATAAGTGCTGCCCTGTCTTAATTCAAGAGCCGGCAGGTCAAACCGGATCCATTTCGCATGGTCTTTTTTGTGAACGTCTAATGTAGAACTGCCCAGGGCTGGTCCCCAGGTTTTGGCGGCTCCGTCAAATTCATGAAGCGTCAATACCAGTTCGCCGGGATGGTGCACAGAGGCCGAATAGACCTGTATATTATCCAGTAAACCGGCTGAGGGGCAGGTAAAGATCTGTCCGCCGAAATGATCGTTGGGGTCGGACTTCATGTGCCCGATCCAGAGGGTAGTGTTGTTTTCCGCCTGGGTAATAACGGGGCGGGAATGGCTGCTTTTTTTAGTAGTTTCCATATCAGGGTGTTTAGTTGTTAAAAAGGGCGCAGCTTGGCGTCATTATAAAGAACTGGTTATGATAACTCTCCTGCACCGGGCTTTATTGTGTGAAACCACATGATATTCGTCCGGGAAGGCCATTATTTCTGCACAGTTGTGCTGATCTTTCAGGGATAGTCCTGTCTTTTTTAGGTACATTGTACAAAGACCTTTGATAGGCAAACAGGATCCGTCGTTGTGGATAACCCGGTTTTAGCTGGTGAAAAAAAGTGCAGAAAGAAAAACTCTTAGAAAAAGAAAGTCTGAACCTCTGTTGCCTTTATTTTCGCTTCCTGACTGCGGGCAACATTCCTTTAATAGAGAAGTAACAATTTCTTAAAACAAGGCGGAATATGAACCCTTAGGTCATTGGTGAATAACTGATGGTTTAACTTTTTATCGCTATAGACGAACGAACATGGACCTGACTAATATCAACAAAGACAGAAAGCAACGGAGAAAGACGCAATTAGATCTCAGTACCATGGTGTATGGTAAAGTGCCCCCGCAGGCTAAAGACCTGGAAGAAGCGGTACTGGGTGCCATCATGCTGGAGAAAAATGCATTTGATACGGTGGTGGAGATTTTAAAACCGGAATGCTTTTATGTGGAAGCTCACCAGCGTATCTATAAAGCCATACAGGGACTGGCAAATAAAAGCCAGCCTATTGATATTTTAACTGTAACAGAAGAACTCCGCACAAGGGAAGAACTGGAAATGGTGGGTGGCCCTTATTATGTGACCAAACTGACCAATGCGGTTGTTTCCTCAGCACATATCGAAGCCCACTCAAGAATCATCCTGCAAAAATTCATTCAGCGGGAACTGATCCGCATCAGTGGCGAGATCATTGGTGATGCGTATGAAGATTCCACCGATGTGTTCGACCTGCTGGATGATGCCGAAAGCAAATTATTCGAGATCACCAATAATCACCTGCGCAAAGATTATAATTCTATTGATACCGTATTGGTGAATACTATCAAACGGATCGAAGACCTGCGCCAGCGAAACGAAGATGTAACCGGTGTGCCCAGTGGTTTCACACATTTGGATAGAGTAACCTATGGCTGGCAGAATACAGACCTGATCATCCTGGCGGCAAGACCTGCCGTGGGTAAAACCGCTTTTGCCCTGAACCTGGCTCGTAATGCAGCGATGCATGCGACCAAACCCACACCGGTGGCATTGTTCTCTTTAGAAATGAGTGCAGGCCAGCTGGTGCAACGTATCCTTTCTGCCGAAAGTGAGATATGGCTGGAGAAAATTGCGAGAGGTAAGATGGAAGAACATGAAATGAAGCAACTATATGCCAGGGGTATTCAGCGGCTAGCACAGGCACCTTTATTTATTGATGATACGCCGGCGTTGAACATTTTTGAACTGCGGGCCAAGTGCCGCCGGTTGAAAAACAAACATAATATCGGTATGATCATCATTGACTACTTACAGTTGATGAGCGGTACTGGTGAAAACAGGAATGGCAATAGGGAACAGGAGATCAGTAATATTTCAAGAAACCTGAAAGGCCTGGCCAAAGAACTGAACGTACCCATTATTGCTTTATCACAGTTAAGCCGTGCGGTGGAACAACGGGGTGCTAAAGAAGGTAGCCGTGTTCCGCAGTTGAGTGACCTTCGTGAATCGGGAGCCATCGAGCAGGACGCCGATATGGTCATGTTCTTGTATCGTCCCGAATACTATGATGTAACGACGAGTGCAGAAGGAGAGAATATCAAAGGACTCACCGAAGTAAAAATAGCCAAGCACCGGAATGGTACACTGGAAACAGTGAAGCTGAAAGCATTGTTGCATATCCAAAAATTCACCAACTGGGACGAAGATCCGTACAGCGGTATCGGCCTGCCAGGTGGTGGCTGGCGCCCCGTGGAAGACAGTGGTGGCGGCGGTGAAAAACTATATATCCAGACGGGCAGCAAGATGAATAATATTGCGAACGATGATGATGACCAGCCATTCTGATAATAACCGAATAATAAATGATAGTAAGTCCAATGGGTAATTGGACTTTTTTTATTTTTATGATTATGGCACTTCCTTTCTTCTACATTGCTGAGTACACCGATTCCCAAAAGACCATCACACTTGATGAAGATACCAGCCGCCATGTGGTACAGGTGCTGCGGATGAAAGCGGGAGAACAACTGAATCTCACAGATGGCAAAGGAACCTTACTGACCTGTGAAATAACAGATGATCATAAGAAACATTGTGTGGTTGCCATAAAGGAAGTAAGGCACAAGGCAGAAGGTGCAAGGAAAATCTCCGTTGGGATATCTCTTTTAAAAAACAGTAACCGTTTTGAATGGTTTTTAGAAAAAGCCACTGAGTTAGGAGTTACAGGGATCATTCCTTTGATCTGTGAACGCACCGAAAAAGAAAAATTCCGGCACGACCGGTTGCAGGGTATTTGTATTAGTGCCATGCTGCAGAGCCAGCAGGTATGGCTACCTGTTTTACATGAACCCGTTTCTTTCACTGATTTACAGTTTTCGCAATACAGCAATCATCAAAAATTCATCGCCCATTGTGAGGAGAGTAATAAAACTCCGTTAACTGATCAACCAATCAACCAGTTAACCATCATCTTGATTGGTCCCGAAGGCGATTTCACCCCGGCAGAAATTGAGCTGGCGGTGAGTAATGGGTTTATCCCTGTCGCATTGGGCGATACAAGATTACGAACAGAGACAGCCGGCGTGGCAGCAGCCACTTTACTTTGCCTCGTCGGATAGATTTTCTTCTTTTTCTTTCAGCACCGGTTCATTCAGTTGAACGATACGGCGTCTTTTCTGCCGGTTCATCATCGTCATATTCAGTAATTCCACCACAAAGGAGAACGCCATACCGAAATAGATATAATTCTTCAGGTGCAGTTGTTCGGCTGAGTGACTGTCCCAGCCTTCGATTACCAAACTTAACCCAATCATCACCAGGAAGGAGAGAGCCAGCATTTTCAGGGTGGGATGTTTATGGATAAAGCCGGATATTTTCGGGCTGAACAAAAACATAATGATCATGGCAATTACCACTGCAGCGATCATGATCTCCACATGCTTGGCTGTTCCACCTGCTGTAATGATGCTATCGAAAGAAAACACCGCATCGATCAGCATGATCTGCCCGATGGCCTGTGCAAAACTGATCGGCTTTTGATGACCGGATAAGGCATTCGGATCTTCTCCTTCTAATTTATGATGGATCTCTTTGACGGATTTATAAATCAGGAATAAACCACCCGCCAGCATCACGATACTGGCCAGGTCAAAACCTTTTCCGCCAATAGTGAATACAGCTTTCCCTTTTTGATCCAGCAACCAGCCCAGCCCCATCAATAATAAACTGCGGGAAAGGATACCAGTGATCATCCAGAGACGACGGGCTTTCTTTTCATCCTTATCATTTTTCAACCGGTTCATGATAATGCTGACGAAGATCACATTATCAATACCCAGCACCACTTCGAGTACCACAAGGATAAAAAAACTGATCAGGCTTTCACTGGTAAATAAATAATCCATTGCTCAATTTGCTTATAACGATTTACAAATATTTTTTACGATCGCAGGTCCTTCATAGATAAAGCCGGTCCATACCTGCACTAATGCAGCACCGGCTGCTAATTTTTCGTTTGCATCTTCACCGGTAAAAATACCGCCTGATGCCATCACCGGTATTTCACCCTTCAATCGTTCACAGAGATATTTTACCACTTCCGTACTTCTTTGTTTCAAAGGAGCACCGCTCAATCCACCTGCGCCAATAGCCATGAGTCTTGAACTGGGAGTTGTGAGTCCTTCCCGGCTGATCGTAGTGTTCGTAGCCACGAGTCCGTCCAACTTTATCTCCAGGGCAAGATCGATCACATCATCGATCTGTTCTTGTGTAAGATCCGGGGCTATTTTTAAAAAGATCGGTTTCGCAATGGCTTTACCATTGTTGATCATCTGCAAATGCTGTAAAATTTTTCGCAACGATTCTTTCTCCTGTAATTCCCGCAACCCCGGTGTATTCGGCGAACTTACATTTACTACGAAGTAATCCACATAAGGATGCAGTTCTTTAAAACAAATTTCATAATCCTTCCAGGCCTCTTCGTTGGGCGTCACTTTGTTCTTACCAATATTGCCGCCAATGATCAGCGATGATCGACGTTGTGCTTTGGCCGATCTCCATTTTTTTAAACGTTTTGCTACAGCCTGCACACCCTCATTATTAAATCCCATCCGGTTGATGAGGGCTTTATCTTCTATAAGTCGAAACACTCTTGGTTTTTCATTGCCCGGTTGTGCCAATGGCGTTACTGTTCCGATCTCCACAAAACCAAAACCCAGGGCTTCCAGTTCCCGCAGGTACAGGGCGTTCTTATCAAAACCGGCGCCCAGGCCAACAGGGTTGGTAAAACGTAATCCGGCCACGATCCATTCCTTACCGAATTTTTTTTTAGGAGTAAAACAGGCCGCCAGTAGCGGTCTTAAGCCAATGCTACAGAGCAGCTTCAGGCCGTTCATAGAAAAATAATGCACCGGTTCCGGCGAAAACCAAAACAGGATACTGCGGAGAATTTTATACATACCGGCTGCGAAGATAACTGAACTTTTAACAGCCATTTTTGGTTGATATAAGAACTCTGGTTACTTTTGAAATAGAAAGTTGCATAAACAACCATATTTGAGTTTTAGTTGGTTCTTTTATGGGAATGATTCATCCCGATAAGGAAACTTCAAACCTCAAATTCAAAACTTCAAACAATAGAAAATGCAGGAAGCTTATATCGTTGCCGGCTACAGAACAGCCGTAGGTAAATCAAAAAGGGGAGGCTTTCGCTTCACCCGTCCTGATGACCTGGCCGTGGATGTGATCAAAGGATTACTGGCCTCGGTGCCGCAACTCGAAGCCAAACGAGTGGATGATGTAATTGTGGGTAACGCTGTTCCGGAAGCCGAGCAGGGTTTACAGGTGGGCCGCATCATTGCCGCTCGTGCATTGGGATATGATGTGCCGGGTTTCACCATCAACCGTTATTGTGCCTCCGGCCTTGAATCCATTGCTATCGCTACGGCCAAAATTAGAATGGGAATGGCGGAATGCATCGTGGCCGGTGGTGTGGAAAGCATGAGTATGGTGCCGACAGCAGGCTGGAAAACAGTACCTGCCTATTCCATTGCTAAAGATGAACCGGATTATTATTTAAGCATGGGCCTCACTGCCGAAGCGGTGGCCAAAGAATTCAATGTAAGCCGGGAAGCACAGGATGAATTCTCTTATCATTCTCACCAGAAAGCAATGGCGGCGATACAGGCCGGGTTTTTTAAATCCGGCATATTGCCCATCAATGTGGAAGAAGTATACCTGGATGCAAAAGGAAAAAAACAAAAAAGAAATTATGTAATGGATACGGATGAAGGCCCCAGGGCTGATACATCTATCGAAGCACTGGCTAAATTGAAACCTGCTTTTGCTGCGGGAGGTGTGGTCACCGCCGGGAACTCTTCGCAAACCTCTGATGGTGCTGCCTTCGTGATTGTGATGAGTGAACGTATGATCAATGAATTGGGATTAAAACCCATTGGTCGTTTGGTAAGTTCTGCCGTAGCCGGAGTACATCCCCGTATCATGGGTATCGGTCCTGTGGCAGCTATCCCCAAAGCATTGAAACAGGCAGGAATGAATTTAGCAGATATTGACCTCATCGAACTGAATGAAGCTTTTGCTTCGCAATCACTCGCTGTTATCCGCGAAGCCGGACTGGATGCTTCCAAAGTAAATATCAACGGAGGTGCTATTGCATTAGGTCATCCATTGGGATGCACCGGTTGTAAACTCACGATCCAGAACCTGAATGATATGAAACGGCTGAATAAGAAATACGGTATGATTAGTGCCTGTGTGGGTGGTGGCCAGGGCATCGCCGGTATCATTGAGAATATTCAATAAGCAATCGTTCACCTGCGTAATAGTTAACCGGGAGTGATAAGCTCCCGGTTTTTTTATTAATTGCTCGGTGGCAGATGATTGTTTGGTTTTATAATTTCAGGACCAGGCGTTGTACCTGTTCTTTTGTTTTATTATTGATGATCTTAATGACATAATACCCGGCACTTAATTTTCCTGAATTCAGTACATAGGAACGATTGAATGAGCCTTTATCAAAAATTGTTTTACCGGAAAGATCAGTGACAGAGAAACTGAAAACACCGCTGTTTCCGGTATACCGGATCAGTATATGATCGGTGGCCGGATTGGGAGAGACCAGGATTTGCTTATCCAGTTGCGGCGAATTTACAGCGGTGATCACATGATTAAATGCTGCTGACATGGTACTGCTGCAACCATTTACTGTTACCATTACCGTGTAAAGACCTGATACAGGAGGTATTAATGTAGCATTGGTGGCACCGGGTATTGCTGAACTATTCAGGTACCATTGATTACCTGATGCGGCGGAGGATTGCAGTGAATTTCCGTTGAGTGTAATAACAGGAGTAGCAGGAACCGGGTTAACAGTAACTACGATACTATTGGAAAAACCGGTAAAGCACCCACCTGTTATATAACGAACCTGGTAAGATCCGGCTTCAGTAGCAATATAGTTTTGCTGGCCGCCTGCTGCTGAAATCAGGATATTATTCCTGAACCATTGCAATGTACTGGATGCAATAGAGGAAGTAATTGTTACAGAACCCCCTTCACAAATTGATAAAGGACCTGATGCAGATAAAACCGGGGCAGCCGGTGCTGGTGAAACAGTAATAATAACTGTATCTCTTTTTATGCAATTACCCGTGTTGGTTACTTCTAAAAAATAGCTGGTGGTAACCAGGGGGCTAACTACTGGCGTCTGGCTGCTGGAACTGAAGCCTGCCGGATTGGATGTCCAGCTATACGTATTGAATGATGAACCGGTAGTACCAATCACGGCACTGCCCCCGGAACAGATGTTCTGATCAGGCCCTGCATTTGCCGGAGGTAAACTAAAGACGTTAATATCAATAGTGTCTTTTGCAACACAGGATCCGGAATTCACTGTAAGGAAATAAGAAGTGAAAACTGACGGACTTACTACCGGGTTTGCAACTGTGGATGAAAACCCAACCGGAAAAGAACTCCATGAATAAGTATTACTACCTGAAGCAGCGGTTCCAATTTGTAAACTGCTTCCCTGGCAAATTACATTGTTAGGGCCGGCATTAGCAACCGGAGCCGGGCCACCTATTGTAACCTGTATTGTATCTAAACTGGTACAACCAGCTGGATTAGTAACTGCAACATAATAGGTGGTAGTTGCCGCAGGATTGACAACAGGATTTGGAGTTGATGCCGTAAACCCTCCGGAACTTGACGTCCAGGAATAAGTATGATTGAAAGCAGCAAAACCTCCCAGTACAACTGATTGCCCGGAACAGATGGTCGTATCTTTTCCAGCGAGGGCACCTCTTTCATTAAGCATGTTCCGGTAAACATTTGGTGAACCACCCGTGATCAGTTCTGGTTTTGAATCACCATCAATATCAGCAATAGCTGTTGCCGGTCTTGCCCCGGTAATAAGAATAAATGGAGCATTGGCGGAAGCAAAGGAAAAGTTGCCCGGTGTACTAAGGTTATTAAAAAGAGCAATGCTGCCCGACGCCCAACAGGAGGAAAAAATATCAAGTTTACTGTCACCATCCAGGTCTCCATATGAGATGGTACGGTTGTATCCACAGGAAGACAAACCAAAAGGTGCAGCAAGTGCAATATTTCCGGGTGTACTAATGTTCCTGTAAATACCGGTGGATCCCGGCGCACCAGGTGTAAACCGTACATCATAACCGATACACACATCAAGCTTGCCATCATTGTCGGCATCAAATAGAGCAGCTTCGCTTTGCGATATCGTATAATGATTGAATACCTGCCGTGCTGCAAAAGCAATCGTACCAATACTGCTGGCATTCCTGTATACAGTAAATGTATACAACCCTGAGTTGAATATACCTCCATCCAGGATCACCAGGTCCGCTTTGCCATCCCCATCCAGGTCTCCGGCACATACACGGCCATTATATAAGCCGGAAACGATATCGATTTTCTGCTCAAATGCAATCACACCATTAATACTTTTATTCCGGTATATGGATATGGTGTTTACATTGGGCCCGGAATTGGTAACCACCATATCAGGTTTGCCATCACCGTCAAAATCATTGAACGTAATATTGGTTGGATTCAATGAAGTTGGATAATCAGTTTTCGGCGAAAAGGCCAGAGTGCCGGCTGTACTGTTGTTTTTGAAAACAGATACAGTGTTGGCATTATTATTCGTTACAGCTACATCCAGTGTACCATCGCCGTCCATATCGGCGGTGGCAACATGCCAGGCCAGCGGGTTATTATTGGAGATAACCTCTAGTGCCGGGGCGAAATTTACAAAACCGCTGGTACTGGTATTTCTTAAAACAGAAAACCCAAACCAGTTGATGGATACAATATCATTTTTCCCATCATTATCCATATCGCTGATCACCATATTACCGTATAACGATTCGGATGCTGTTGTACCGAGGCCGAAATTTTTGGCCCTGTCAAAAGTGAATTCAGAAAAGCGGCAAGTTGCCGGGAACGTGATGGTAAATCCTTTTGACGAATAGGCGGTGTGGCGGTTGATAGTAACAGAAAGCGGATCTACGGTGGCACCTGCCGGTACTGTAACGGTTAATTGTGTGGTTGTTGCGGTAAGAACCTGGGCTTTTACTGAGCCAAAGTAAACGATATTATTATTCGTAACAGTACTGAAATTTATACCAGTAATGGTGACTGTTGTACCAACGGGACCATGGGTTGGTGAAAACGATGTGATCACCGGTGGGGGAAAGGTTATAAAGCCGGGACGTGAACCGGTTCCTGTTGCGGTGGTGACAGTTACATTCCCATTGGCACCGGCACCAACTACAGCGGTGAGCTGGTTGATGGAATTAACAGTAAAAGAAGCGGCTGGTATTCCACCAAAACTTACAGCAGATACATTTGCAAAGAAATCGCCTGTAATGGTGACAACTGTTCCGGTACCACCGGAAACAGGATTGTAGGAAGTAACAACAGGTGCCGGGTAAGGAACAGCTATAAACTGCGGGTACTTCCGTAATGTGTCACTGAGTACACCGTCCGTTACGATAAGTGTAACTGTATCCTCACCGAGGTAAATATTATGCAAATAGGAGCTATTGTAGGATGTACTGATGGTTGTACTGTTCACGATCCAGGTATATTGATACCCGGGCTTTGAATAATTTTTCAGATTTACGGTATTGGTCAGGTAAAGATTGGTGGTATCTACCAGGAACAAGGCAGTAGGAACAGGTGCACCACCATTAGTCGTAAGCTCTAAGTAACCGTGGCCACCACCAGCCCAGAACTGGTTGTTATCCCTGATATGAAGATCATAATGACTATAGCCCAGGTAAGTATAGTTGTTGCTCCGCAGTAGCCTTTGCCATACTTTTCCTGAATCTGTGGTAAGCAGTGTGACATAGGGATCCTTAATGGCAATACCTGTACTGTCGTTGATAAATCTCATTTTTTCGCAAAGAAATGGCTGTACCTGGTTATTGGTCTTAATGGTCCAGTTTGCTCCGCTGTTTGATGTATAGTATAGAGTACCTCCATCTGTATTATTCATATTCAGCCATCCTTTTGCTGAAGTAAGGAAGTGGGTGTAATTAACGGTTCCGGGTGGTAAGTTCATGAAAGTCCAGTTCGTGCCGGCATTGGTTGTTTTCCTGATCTTCGATACCTGGGAACGGCAAATAGCAAACACATTGTTATTATCCGCTGCCTCCAGGTAATCAAAATATGAACCCTCATCGATGAGTGATACGGTCCAGTTGGCTCCTTTGTCGGTTGTTTTTAATACCCTGTCTGCATCAATAGCATAACCAATTGAATTTTGCTGCGGGAAAATCATGTCCGTTATACCTGTTCTTAATTGGAAGTTGTTATATTGAGAATGGTACACGAGTTTAAAATTATTGCCCCCATTTATCGAATATAGAATGGATGGAACAAGACCATAATGACCGAATACAATCACCGTATCCTGGTTAAAGGACTGCAGCCCGTTGATGACAAAGCCGAAGGTCAGGTTGACGGAATAGCCATTGTAGTCAACATTTATTAAGGTGATCGGTTTCTGTATATATGTTCTTCCGGTATCAGTGGTAAACCCAACCCAGTCACTAAAACCAACATAGCCTGATGAGGCAGAGTAAAAACTCATTTTGTTGATGTCATTATCCTCACTGGGTTCAATATGGATCTGCCGCATTTGTGCAGTTGCCTTTGCTGAAAAGAACACTACAGTAATCAAAAGAAAGACAGGAAGGAAGAATTGTCTTTTATTATAGGCTCTGTCTGTCATAACAAGTGTTTTCATGGTAAAAGCCGGTTGCAAATACCTGCGAGGTGTAAGAATAAATAGCTATACAAGTTAATAAACAGAACTGATAAATTAAAACACTGAGTATGATAGCATGTGTGGGTGGCGGCCATGGTATGCTACTGCTGAAAACTTTCTTTCATCGCTATTTTTATCATCGTTTGATATTCTTTCAGCTCATCAGCAGTTGGCGGCAACCCGGTTAACAGATGAATTTGCCCGGCGAAACACTTGTCCCAAACTTTTACGCCGGCTCTTCTCAGTTTAGCGGCATATAAAATGCCATCATCCCGGAGCGGATCAAACTCTGCATTGATGATCACAGCAGCAGGCAGGTCTTTCAGATCTTCTGTGAGACCGGGTGACACTTCCGGGTGGTTGTATTGACCGGGTGCATACAATTCAATAGCAAAATAGCAGCCTGCTTTGGTTTGCCAATAACCGGTGGCATTTTCCTCGTAAGAAACAGCCGTTTCCATATTGCGGGGACTGAGATCTGCAGGCAGCCCGTTCAATACCTGCAGCTTAATTTTATGATGGATGCCTTCTTTCTTTGCTTTTTGTGTTATCACTGCCACTAAATTGGCACCGGCACTGTTTCCCATCAGTGCAATACGGCTGGTATCCCCGCCCCATTCAGCAGCATGAGCAGCAATCCATTTAAAGGCATTGTAACTGTCATGTACCGCAGCGGGAAATTGATGTTCCGGAGCCACCCGGTAATCAACAGCAAAAACAATGGCTCCATACGTTTTTGCATCCTGCCACAAGGAATATTCTAGTCCCTTCAATAACGGCAGGAAAAAACCACCACCATGATAATTGATGATAACAGGAAGATTGTTGGCATGAGAAGGATTAAAGACCAATACCGGAATGCTGTCAGCTGTTATTTTGATACGTTGCACATCTTCTTTGGGATAGGGAATTGGCGGCGGCCCTGTTAACCGGATCTGTTCAATAGGTATCGTACGGAGTTCTTCGATGGTCAGGTCTTTATTCCCGATCATCTTTAAGAAAGCAGCTACCCGGGGATCCAGTTGCCGGGTGCCGCAGGGTTGGGCAACAAGCAACTGCTGGTTTACAACAACAAATATGACCAGGAGAATAAGTGATAAAAACTTCTTCATAGATCAATAAGTTAGTGTACAAATATATTCCTGTTGAACAGGCAACCTGTAACAGTTTATTTTTTTCGCCCTACGAATCGTATCACAGAACCTGTTCCGTTATGAAAAAGGCCTTCGTTCAGTTCAATTTCCTTTTCTGTCAGTTCTATGATCTCATAATTTGCAAAGTCCGACTTTATTTCATCGGTTGAAAATAACATGCCGCTGTCTTTGGGTCCGCCAATTTTTTCATTCCGGGCAAGGTAATCCATATGCTTTTTACTAAATGCTTCGAAGATCACTATCCCACCCTTTCGCAAATAGTTATCAAGGGTTTTATGATATACCGATTTTACAGCTGCCGGGAAGTGGGCATAAATTAATGCAATAGCATCAAATTCTTCATTCTTGTAATCTAAGGCGGGCAATTCGCCAACCCGGTAGTCAATCGTTACTTTATTAGCTGCTGCAAGCAACATCGCTTTCTTTTTACCTTCGGTACTGATATCAAATGCCGACACCGTCCAGCCGAGGCCGGCTGCAAAAACTGCATTCCGTCCTTCACCTTCGGCCGGAAAAAGTATTTTACCGGCATCCATTTTTTCTAATTGCTCCTTTAAATAGTTATTGGGCTGTTTGCCATACGCAAACTCTTCTTTACTATACCGTTCATTCCACCTTTCGGTCCAGGGTTCATTCATGGTTGTCTGTTTTTAGTTTTAATTCAATGATAATGCCCCTTATCTGTTTTCATTTTTAGAAGATACCAGGCGGATGACAAAATTCACAAAGGGCACCCCGGCAAAAACAATCCATGGAACTAAGGTCAGCGTCAGTAATAATGTTCTTTGGTACAAGGGCAGACCGGATAAGGATTCCCCGAACAGGTAAAGAAACAGGGTTATCGAAGGATAGATCACCACCCAGGTTTTTAAAGAGGCGATAATTTTAGCTTTTGTGTTCATGCAATTTGCTTTTTTAATGATGAATGTAATTAGGTACAAAATTAGCATCAACAGTAAGGGGTATGATAAGACAAAGCTGCAGTTGAACAGGACTTATCTGGAATTTTGCCTGAACTGTTCCGGTGAGTACCCGGTTTGTTTTTTAAAAAACCTGATAAAATAGGACACATCTTCATAACCCAGTTGCCAGGCTATTTGGTTCACCTGGTTAGTCGTTGCCAGCAGGTATCGTTTGGATTCCAGGATAATATGTTCGGTAATCACCTGCGAGCAGGTTTTGCCCAGGGAAGTTTTGCTGATGGCATTCAGCTGGTAAGGGGTCAGGTTCATCATAGCCGCATACTGGGACACCTGCTTATGGGTGGCAAGATGGGTGTTCACTAATTCTAAAAATTCATCCAGCTTTTCTTGCGTATAAGAAATAGTAGTCGTGGGATCGCCTTTACAGTTCTGGCGGATAAGTTCGATCAATAAAATATCCAGGTTGGCACGGATCACCTCCTGGTACTTCTCCTGCCGGTTGCTATACTCATTAAAAATATGCGTCAGTACAGCCAAGGTTTTTTTGAAATTACCGGCATCTAACCGGAAAAAATTCATGGTATTGATCTTTCGTAAAAGTTGGTTGGTTGCCTTATCATGCGGGTAATAGAAATCAGCGTTGAACTGTACCAGGTATCCTGTGCTTCCTGCTTTTAGTCGGAGCTGGTGCACCTGGCCGGGCTGCATAAAAAAAATGGAATGATTACAAATCTTAAAAGGGGTGAAATCTATTTCATGAATCCCGGCTCCTTTTTCCAATGCAAGAATATAAAAAAAGTCATGCCGGTGAAGCTCCTGCAGCATATCCTTTCCGGCAAGCAGGTGCCTTAAATTCCGGATGCTGAAAGCTGCAGCAATAGGCGGCTCTTTTGTCGGGACAGTAATTTTCCGGGTGGGTATCTTTTTCATTGTAACGGCAGTACATGACTTCCTTACCTTTCTTCAGGTTGGGCTGATCAGTTAATTCCTTTACCAACTTTTTTCTTCCTTAATCAATGGGTTCCCAGAGTTGGATCTTGTTGCCTTCCATATCTAAAATGTGAACGAATTTTCCATAATCATAGGTTTCAATTTTGTCTACAATCGTTACGTTTTCTTTTTTTAATTCCTCCACTAATGCTTCCAGGTTTTCTACCCGGTAATTGATCATAAAGTCCTTTTCGGAAGGCGCAAAGTATTTTGTCGTCTCGGGAAAGGGTGTCCACTGTGTTTGTGCTTTTTTCGTGCTGTCTGTACCTTCATACCACTCAAAGCTGGCCCCGTAGGGGTTGGTATTTAAACCAAGATGTTTTTGATACCATTCGGTAATTTTTTTCGGGTCTTTGCATTTGAAAAAAACGCCCCCGATACCTGTTACTTTTTTCATTGTTGTTGTTTGTTTATGTTGGGGTGAAATGATCGTCTTCAATGCGAAGCCGGACAGGAAAGCTGCTGTAATAACCAAAATTAGTAATGATCTTTTTTTCATATACCGCAGTGTTTGTTATTTATGATACCGTTCGTTACGAAATACGCAGGGTTTTTGGCGAGGTAAATTATAATTTCAGAAAAAAAATTATCACCCGCATTTCTACCGTCCTGAAAAAATCACTCCTTGGGATAATAAAATGCTATAGGGTTACAACGTGTAACCAATCTCCCAAATATGTCCGAACGGATCTTTCAGCTTCCCTATTCTCCAATCATCTTCGGTGGTCATCGGGCAAATTGCTGTTGCGCCCAATTGTATTGCCTTTTCAAATAAGCCGTCAGCCTTATTTGTTTGTAAAATTATCCTGACCGGGCTGGTTAATGTTATGTCCGGACTTAAATTTCCGTTATCAGGTTCTTCGTCCCCCACATAAAAAGTTGCTTTTTCGATTTCAATGACCGATGATATTTTCTGGCCTGGCATTTCAAACCTTTTTAATTCAATGGCGCCAAAGGCTGAAATATAAAAGTTTACCGCTTTTTCCGCATGGTTAACTGTCAGGAAGGGTCTTATAGTTGTTGCATTATTTTCTTTCATACACAGCCGGGTTCTTGGTGGTTAGGTTGAATGAAGTTAAGAATTAAGGCGCATCATTGTTTGTTCTTCCATATTGAAGGCTGGCTTTTAGAGCCGCGGGGGTTGGTTGTGAAGCCCGGCCTGCAGGAAGCCGGGTCTCGATAGCCTGGTTTTTTATCACCGTAATGTGTAGCCAGGTTGAAGCCTGCAGGCAGGCCTGATGTTAAGTATCCGCTGTGTTCGTCAGTTGGTATTACCCGATAGCTTAACCCCGTCTTGCATGGCCGCCTGTAGTGCAGCAGTGTCTATATCTTTTATCGTTTTGAACTTGATACAATAACCGGTCACAGTGGCCTTGCCCAGTTTTTTACCATAGGTTTGGGCTAAGTATGTTTTATCCTTGATGCCCATGATGTAGACAGAGATCCCGGTTGTGTTGGCACTCAAACCAATTTGATAAAACTCCCGGGTTGTTCCATCAGCATATTTAATGGTATAAGATCCATACCCGATATTAGGATTGGAAACAATTTTACCCTTATCGTCTTTGCCATCAAGGAACCATAACTTACATGTTGGCAACACCTCGAGTATGTGTTGGTGCAGCTCCTGCATGTCGGTGCGTTTTGGTTCAGGCTGGCTGGTAATATATTGTTTGATTTGTTCTTTTATGTTCATATCAATATATAATTAAGAGCTGCCTGTTTTACATTTTTACTATCCGGTATGCAGAGGCAGTAAATTATTTTAAAAAACCATTTAAGTAATGCAAAATCGTAGTTGTCTCCATCATCAGGCTCACATGCCCTTGTGCAGGTATAATAGCTAATTGCGAGTTTGGCATGGGTTGCATGTCAGCAAAAACGCCACCTCCAAGCAAGTGATATGTTTTCATCAGCTCTGTTTTATCTGTTCCATCATTGTCACCGGCAATAATCAGTACAGGTGCAGCGATTTTTGCAATATTGGTATCGCCTATATTAAATTTTTCACCGGCATGCGCAATCAGCTGGGTTACAAATTTTCTCCAGTTGTTTTTATCCGGTGCTACACTGTCATATTCCATTTTCATGGGTGTATTATCAAAAAACTCAGGTTTAAAATCCTTCAAAGCATCATTACCTATCGGTAACCATCCTTCCGATTTATAAGTGGAAGATATGATCACTAACTTCCGTAACCGCCCGGGGCTTTGCACGGCAAACTGGTAAGCCACAGTGCCACCCATACTGTAACCTGCTACATCCGCACTGTCTATTTTCAGATGATCCATCAGCTTTTCTACATCGTTTGCCAGCGTTCTAATATCTAATTTTCTGTCAGAATAAGGGGTATGCCCATGTCCCTGCATTTCAATGGCAATTACTTTCCTGGTTTTTGACAGTTCGGGTATCAGTTGTCCCCAGTTCATGTTGATCGTATAAAATGCCCCATGTAACAGAATGACTGGCTTTCCTTCTCCATATACTTCGTAATACATTTTTATACCATTAACAGGTGCATAACCACTGCTGGAAGGCTTGATGGGTTGACCGATTGATGTAGATGCTATAGACATAATTGCAATTATTAGTATTGTCCTGGGAGGATTACGTTTTTTGAGAAAATTTTTCATAACGCTGCTTACGGTTTAATTTATTGATAATACAAAGCCCCCAGGTACTTATCCTTTAGTTTTGGGCAAATTCCACGATCCATTCAATACCATACTTGTCTCTGAAACAGCCAAAATAGGTGCCCCAGGGACTATCGCCAATTGGCCCTTCTATTTGCCCTCCTGCTGAAAGCCCGTTAAATAATTGGTCGGCTTCTTCTTTACTCGCTGCGCTGATTACAATTTTACTCCTGTTCTCATTTTCGTTTGTTTTTCCCAGGATCTCCGGAACATCATTCCCCATTAACATGCTGCCAATACCGGTAGGCAAAGCAATATGCATAATTTTATTTTCTTCTTTTTTGGCTACCGGGAATTCTGGGCTTGCAAGGTCTTTGAAGCGAATGATCTTTGTAAACGCTCCGCCAAATACGGATTGGTAAAAGGTAAATGCTTCTTCGGCATTGCCGTTAAAATTAATGTGGGGATTGATAAGTGCCATAAGTGCTGTTTTGTATGTTTTAAAATTCGTTTGCTTTTTATTTGCTTTGACTGCCCTTGAAAACGACAATTATTTTTTCGACAAAGCTGCCAATAGATTCTCGAGGTTGACAAGCGACATTTTCATTCCAATAGTAAAGCCATCCAGTACGCTTTCTAATCTTTCGAGTGATTCGTTGTAAATCGAAATCTTCGCTGTTGTTATTCCGCCGTTTTCGCTGAAAGTATGATCCCACTCAGAACCCGGCAATTCCGGGTTTTCATCCTTGTCTGCAAAAGCATTATGCATTTTAAAGTTGGTCTTCGGGGTAATGGACCTGTATTCCTGTATGGCCCAGCGTTCCGTTCCTTCGGGGCTTATCATGGCATAAAATCGTTTGCCACCCACTTTAAAATCCTGGTATTTTGTTTTGGCGACCATTGGCTGCGGCGCAATCCATTGGTCAATCAATTCCGCTTTGGTAAAAGCATCCCATACCAGCGAAAGTCCGGCATCAAATTCCCTGGTTATATAGACCATTTTTGTTGCTTTGTCAACGGTAAAATCAAATAGCAGATCGGTTTTCATTTTTTTTGTTTTTTTATTGTAGATAATACGTTATCGAGCTGGTTGAACCGGGTTTCCCAGATCTTCCGGAATTGGGCAATCCATTGATCCACCTCTTTCATTTTTTCAACTTGTAGTGAGTAATAAATTTCCCTGCCCTGTTGTTCCTGTTTCACCAGTTCGCATTCGGTGAGGATGCGGAGGTGTTTAGATACAGATTGGCGGGTAGTGTGAAAATTGTCAGCAATGGCATTGGGCGTCATTGCCTGCACGGCGATCAGGGTAATGATGGCCCGCCTGGTTGGATCGGCGATGGCCTGGAAAATGTCTCGTCTCATAATGGTTTAAATTTTAACTTGCGCAGCTAATCGGTTGCAAATATATGCGCAACTATTCGGTTTCGCAAAATATTTTTATAAAAAGAGGTGAGGAAGGCGGAAGCTGCAGGCTGGCTTATAAATGTGCAGTGTGTAATAAGCTGTTAAAGGCTGTACTTGCAGGGGTTAAAAACAACAGCGTTCATATTTGCGGTTGATTGTTATGGCCTCTCCGCTATGTAATTCAGCTCTGTTACACCGCAGGTGAATTGCCGGGTACTCACCAGGTTTAGCTTTGTTTTTTCTTTGATAGCGGCAAACAACGGAATGCCCTGTCCCAGGATAACTGGGTTCACAAACAGCCAGTAGCCGTCAATTAAGTTCAGTTGCATAAGTGAATGGGTGGCTGTAGGACTGCCAAAAAGCAAAATTTCTTTACCTGCCTGTTGTTTTATTTCATGAATCCTGCCAGGCAGGTTGTCGCTGATAATTGTGCTGTTCGGTAAAACGGCATCTTTCATTGTTTTGGATAAAACAACTTTGTGAACATTGCTATACCACCTGGCATGTTCAATGTCGTGCCGGGTAGCATTGGGCTTATCGGCTGCGGTGGGCCAGTAATTTTCCATCATCTCGTAAGTTACCCGTCCGTATAAGGAAGTGTCGCCTTCGCTGATCCGCTTACCGACATGCGTAAAAATTTCTTCATTCACCTTGATCCAGTCCATTTCCCCGTTTGGCCCGGCTACAAAACCGTCCAGCGAGATGTGCATAAAAGAAATTATTTTTCGCATTCGTTCTTTTTTATGGTTTGTTAGGTAAACCGGGACAGGTGTCGGGTAAAGATAGGAAGATGAAAATATATTCAAAAGCCGGCCTGTTGTCAAACGGTTTGTTGTATGAAGGATAATTTGGCGTGGTTCCTGGGATGTGGTTTTGACAGGAGGAGTTGGGTTGGTTGTTTTCAATTAAAGCAGGGCCTTCCCGATTTGTTTATCCAGCAGGTCGAAGATGGCTGTTTCGGAATTCTTACCGGCAGGCCGTCCGAATAAGGCAAAGGAAATTTTCCCTTCCCGGGTAACAATTACTGTAAAGGGGTAAAAGGAGATCTTTTTTATTTTATCTATTTCCATTTGCGATAAACTCACAATTTGAAAAGCAAATTCATGATTTTGTAAAAATGCGTTGATCCGGTTTTCTGTATCAAACGTTAACGCTATAAATAGCGTGGAGTCCGACTGGTACTTTTTGACAAGTTGATTAAGTGCTGGGATTTCCGCTACACATGGCCGGCATGATACAAACCAAAAGTTGTAAACTATTGTTTTTCCTTTACGAACTGCTGTGGGTATCAGTTTATTGTCGATTGTGACAAGGTCAGGAACAGGCAAGCTGTCAGAGAAGTAAGAAATATACGACTGTGTCACCCCGGCAGAGTCGGAGTATAGAAATTTCTTGCCGCCGTCTTCAACAACACGCTGCTTGTTGCTTTGCCCTGCCAGGCAAAATGAAAGCAGGAGGGTCATTGATATAAAGCAAAATCTTCTCATAGTTGGCAGTCAGCGTCCAGGTATTGGCGAAGGAAGGGGTTTCATTGATGCCTCCTCCCGGTACAAATGAGCAATTTAAAATATGTTGGTGAAGTTAAGAACCATGGGTGAATGCTGTACATCTCGGGCCCTGATCCCGGGCGATACCAGCACATTGCTGATGTTACATTGTCAGGTAATGCCTTTGTAAAAATGTTAGTTGGCGGCATGGGCTTCTTTGATATTTCCTTCTCTATTCGCCTGTATAAGGATCCTTTATTTTACGTGGTAGATAGGTAATATCTTCAAATTTTACGGTACAGCTTTTTCCCGTGGGAGATTGTGCCAAAAATCCCACCTGGAAAGTTTTGGTAGTGTCAAATTGTAAATGGCGTACCAGGAACCAATTGGTACCGGCTGTTGAATAATACAGGGTGATCACATTGTCAGCTTTCGCAACCTTAAAATAAACTCTGTTGCTGTTTATTTCAACTGAATTACAGTCGTCGGAAACACCTTTTGTTACAACGCTGACCACTCTTCGGGCTCCGGTATAATCCTTTTCAAAACAAAATTTTATCCAGTTTAAACTATCTTGTTTAAGTACGATGGCACCGCCATCCCATTTACTTTCAAAAGTATGTTCTATTGATGCCGTAAGGACAAAATTACTGTCGGCAGTAAAGAGAAGCTTAGGGGCATTGTCAGTATTGTACGTAACGTTGGGGTCTCTGAACATGTCAGTTTTTTCACCTGCAATGATTGTTATCCCTTTTTTGCTCAAAATGTATCCGGTGGGTTTATTTTCCCATTTTAAACTATGTGGAATGGCATCCAAGGTGATGGGCTCATTTTGTTGGGCAAATCCCTTTTGTACAAAGGCAAATACAAGCAAACTACTCAATAATGCGGGTAAAAATAATTTATGAGCCATAGTAAATAAGAGTTTAGTTAATTGCTATTCAGGTAAATACTCGCCTAATAAATTCCAGTCCATGCTATTTCCCCAGCCTTGCCCGTGGTCGCTTGTGTTTTTAATTTTATGTGCATCGCCAATTTGGAATTCGCCGTAACTTAATAACGATAAAATTGTTCCGGGTCGTAAGTGTTCACTTGCCCAACTTAAAGGGGTATTTCCATTCGCATCTTTACTCGTTTTGTCTGCCCCATGTTCTAGCAAATAGGAGATTGTTTTTTCATCGGCATAAGCTGCAGCCCTGTGTAGCGGAGTTTCTCCTTTTGTTCTGACATCACGCATGAATGCTCCTGTTTCTACTCCCGGAATTGTTTTGGCATTTACATTTGCTCCTTTCTCCACAAGAAGTTTTACCACGTAGAAATAGTAAGGCCGTCCGGCTTTGGCAAGTGCATTGTGAAGTGGTGTTTCATTAGTTGTATCCACATGGGCATTTACGTCTGCCCCATTATTGATTAAAAAGTCACATACTTTCCAATGTCCGAAGAAAGCAGCATTCCCTAACTCATCATTTAGGTTTAGGCTGTCAAGCGTTCCACCTGCTTTTAAAACGGCTTTCAAACCTGTTGTGTCATTATAATAAACAAGCCATTGCAAAGGTTTTATTGGCCCTTCATTCAAAATTTCTTTCCAATTGGGGGCATTTAATAACGCAAGAATATAGTCAGTCCGTCCACGGCTGATGAGGTTTAAGATTTTTTCAACTTCCATAAGAAAACCTGTTACTGGGTGATTGCTCTGTTTAGTTACACACAATGTGCAGGGCTTACAGAAAGTTTGGGATTAGCATTCCGTCCGCCCGGAACCGAAGCTGAGTAAAGTTAATGCAGTTATTGTTATAATATGTCGCAGGGCTTTATACGAGCAGACCGGACTATAGCTGATAAGCAACCGGGACGATCAGTATATATGCTTCAGCCAGCGTAGCAGAAAACCCCATCTTAGCGGTTCGTTGTTGTATGCTTTTCACCCTGAAAATCCATAAGTATATTCTTCGGTTTTAATTTACTTTCAGGCACCCCTTTCCCCCACAGTAAGCACAACTTTGTCTCACCAGGTTGCCGGTGTTATATTCAATGCGAAGAGAACCAATATAACTTGAAGCCCTGTCGTATCCATAGCCATAACCTTTTCCTGCACAATCCTTGCAAAGGATGAATTTATTAGCCTGGTATCCTTCCGCCAACCGGTAACGGGATGCAAGGCTTTCTTTTGAAATATCAGACTCAAATTCCAGTCGACCTTTACTATTCATCCATGCTATCGTGTATAAATGAATGCCACAATTATAATTAAAAACAATGGCAGAGCGGCCTTCGCCATATATCCAGTGGCCAGGTCTGAACGGAAGAGCTGCTACCTCTATCTTACAGGGGTCAGTTTCTTCTTTTTGCTGCTCTACAGGCACAGGGGTTGGTGTTTTTTTCTCTGTTGGCTCGGGCTGTTTTGCAGTAGTCTTATAATAGTCGTCCAACACTGCCCGTGACATTTGCCTGATACCCTCCTTTTGGCTGGAAGAAAGACCTGCTGTCATGGTTTGTAGATCATCTGCATTGGGCCATTCCATTAACATTGCATAGGCCAGCTTGATATCAGTGGAGGCAATTTGTTGAAACAGTTGTGTGGCATGTGATAAAACGGCTGCCTTATCATAGCCTAGTGCTTCCAGGGTGTTGGCCCAGTTCATGATCAAATCAATTTTGTCTTTTGCTGAATACGAGATGGCCATCTGTTTGTCAAGATCCTTGCGCAGCGAATCTGCCATTTGCTCCCTGGTTTGCTTTAGTGGCATGTCAAAGGACAATGACACGTTGAGATAAGCAGGTGCATCATACGTATGCAGGTAAGTAGTATAAACCTGGATATAAAAGTCTTTTGTAGTATAGCCTTCATACGCATCGGCTTCCCGCATTTCACTATTTCTTGTAGCAGCCGGGTAAAGTTTGGCCATCGCTTTGGAAAGCAGCATAAGTTCTGTCTTCAGTTTTTCTGTTTGTGTGCCTTTGGGGTATTTCATGAGTGTTGTGGACCAACGCCATGTACGTTTGCTTTCAGTCCCTTCCCATTTCGGCTTCATGCTCAAGCTGGTGTCAATTGCTCCCGGAAAAGTCAGTGCCGGTGCAGGGTAATCGATCCAGCCGTATTTTGCTTTCGGCATTTTTGTACCGGTAAGATGTGACAACGGAGCTTTTCCATTCATAACAGCCAATAACTGTTCAGTTATCTTTTTTAATATAGCCTCGTAAGGATTAGCTGCTGTCTTTTGCAACTTGCCCGGTTGAGCAATAGACAAGTTATACAGCAAACAAAAAATAAAAGCAAGGCTGAAAACTCTTTTCATAAGGGAGCTTTATACTCTAAAATAGTGTAGCAATGGGAAACATCACTACCCTGGTGTGGGTATTTTATGTCACGCTGTTTGATGGTCTAATACAATGACAGGCAACGTTCGAGGCTTTGTGCAGTTGGGGAATTGACCAACTGTCCGCCCGGAACTGAAGCTAAATTTATAACTAAAAGCCGAAGTTTAGAACTACTGCCCGGCAGGATTACGTCCGCCGAATATGAAGATGGGATATGCACCGCCGATGATTGTTTCAACGTCATGCCCCAATTGCACAAAACCTGATGTTAGGCACAGTGTTTTTTAGGACCAATGTCTTCGCTTCTCTGTCAACAAGAGCAAATGCTTTTTGTCAAGATTTCTCTTGACATAGCCAATGATGCCAATTAAATTTCCATACTCATCCATTGTATTTTGTCTGCCGCTGATTTTTATCCATTCCTGGTAATTATTTTCAAGTTCGTCTGTCGAAATACAATTGTCTTTGTAATCTGTCAAATCAAATATTTGCTTGTCATCATTAGATGTCAACTCTTTGAATTCAATTTCTACTTTGAATAAAAATGTCAACATAGCCTTAAGATTTTCAAAGTTGTCTACAAAAGCCGACTCCAGCCCTAAAAAACCATTTGTGTCGTCAGACAAGAAAGTGTCAAACAGCTTTTCTTCATTGAGCAATGTGTTGAAATCAATTTCACTTGTCGCAATGAAAGTCAAGTCCATAAAAAGGTCAGCTAAGTTGTCAAGATGAGTTAACGTAATTGTCTCGGGCAAATTACTATTGGGGATTTCTTTGCCTTGAATGTTATGTTCAGTTGTCCATTGTCGTCCTAAGAACACACCAAGTTTTTTTACAGTTTCATCAAGGGGCTCACCCGAATTAAGTTTTGCCGTTAAATCCAATATTAATGGTTTTGTCCGCCGATTGAAATCTATTAGATACTTAGGTTGTCCATTTTCATAAACAACCCATTCTTCAATAGAAAGTTCATAAAAGGGAATTTCTCGAAACTGTTTGTCCGAGTCCTCAAATAAAAACGATTGTGTCTGTAATGTAACGGTCTGCATAACATTGTGCCTAACGGACAGGGCTTGCTGCTGTGCTGGTATTCATTGAACGTCCAGCCCGGTACCGCTGCTGATTGAAAATATGAAGATGAAGTTAACAACAAAAAGCTAAATAGAATTACGTCGGCTGGAACTGCTGCTGATAGCGAACAAAAAGATGAGAATATATTCGTCAGCCAGCATAGCAGCAAACCCAATGTTACTTGCAGCCCTTCGTCCCCCGAAGTTGAATGTTGTTTCCTACTCTAAGGTATTTTAGCAATGATGACAACTGTCCGTTGTACAGATGTCTACTGTGTCTGACCTTTGCATAATGGATATAAGAAAGAAGTTCGGCAAAAGAGTTAAAGAATTGCGACAAAGTAAAGGCTTGTCGCAGGAAGGACTTGCTCATTTAGCCGAATTGGATAGAACTTATATTCCAAGTATTGAAAAGGGTGAACGAAACGTATCTATTGAAGTAATTCAAAAACTTTCTATTGCCTTTGGAATTAAAATTAGTGAATTACTTAAAGGTCTTGATTAATGAGTATAAAAACGGCAGAACAGCTACAAGCAAAATTACAAACAAGTTTATCCAAGCTTGTTGGATTAGTCGGTAAAATCCAAATCGGCACAAAAGCACAATTCCCTTATGGTTGGGGAAATGCTGCTAAAGGCAGAACAGTTTGGAGAATACTGGAAGAAGTAATTATACAGAATATTAAGAAGAGTCATAAGGAAATTGGGATTAAAAGTATTACACCCTCTACGTCCGAAGTTTCAATACATGATTTTCTTGTAGAACTAGATGGAGAAACAACACCAGTTTATGTAAATATTAAATCTGCAGTTTTAGGCGGTAAGGTTCAAAAAGATGATATTTCCAAAGGCGATGGGTTAATGAAGTTTTATACTGATAATGTAGACAGGCATTTTTTTGTAGGTACTTTCTTCATAAAATTCAATGACGACATGTCTATTGAGATTGACAAATGCATTGTTTTTCCAGTTGCATGGATTCCTGATGTTTATGTTAACCCAAGTAATAATGGTAATTTACAATCAAGTAAATACAAGGATATAAGCACTGCGGTAAAAAGAACTAACTCAGAATTTTTTGAGGTCTTCAAAAAAGAAATGGAAGTTGCTCGTAAAAAAAAAGCAGAAAAAAATTAGGCAAGAGTAAAAAAAAGAAAAAAGCCAAAAAAAAGAGTAAGAAATAAGGCAATAACACATTGTTCTAAACCCGTGATTGAAGGTTAGAGGTGAAATGCAAGATTTCTGTTTCTATCTCATTTGAAAGCCCTAATTCATTAAAAATAATTCTGTCAATCTTTTGTATTATTCGGTCAACATCTTTTGGCGAAACTTTTTCATCAAATGCTGATTTTGCTATAGTCGCAAGTTCTTTTTTCGTTTTTTTGTTTAGCTGAATTACTGGTATTTTGGAAACATAACCAGATGTAATCATATTTGAACGAATAAGAACTCCTCTAACAATGTATGTAATTAGGCTACTGTTTAAGTAACCTAATAGCCACCAAATATCTTCTTTGTCACAAAAGATGTTTGCATTAACTCCGTATGTAGAACCGATAGGAAGATAACAAGCACTAAAAGGAAGTCCCATAGATGAGCAGGTGATTCCTTCCTTTAACATGTAGCCCTTATTACGAACCATGAAGTTTTTTATCTCTTTGTCATAAATTAAATAATCGTTAGTTAAAAAGCCATCTGGCTCACAATAAAATTTTCTTGAACCAGGGTTTTTATAAAAAGGAACTTCGAAGCCATTTTTTTTCTCCTTAGAAATATACTTTCCATCTTCACCTGTTGAGATTCCTGTTATGCATTTATATTTTTCTCCAATTCTCGGAAAAGAAAATAATGATTGTATTTCACTGGGAATATCTATAACAAATTCAAATAGATTATCGTTGCTGGCATTAATAATGCTTTCTATTGGTGTTTCAAGAAAAGCTCTTTGCTCAAGTTTAATTTTTAGTTCTTCTTTATTCTTTGGACGATTTAATGATTTGACTAATTGTTGATTTTTTTTACCTTTTTGCAAAATCATTATTGCAGTTCTTACATCAGCCTTTTGCTCCCAAAATAAATCGGTCGGGCATAAAATGAGATAATGAATTGAACATGTATTAAGTATTTGCTCCCGTAAAGGATTGTGCATCCTCGCCGTTAAAAAACTGTCGGCAGTAATAATTGAAATTAAAGCTCCATCTTTTGCACTGTCAATTATTGCAGATATAAACATTGAATACATATTATGCACTCCAATATTTCCAAAAAGTTTATTAAGGTCTTTCTTATTATCTCGGATGTAATCTACTTCATGACAATTGTAGGGTGGATTTGCAATGTAGTAGTCATATTTGAGATTAATTTGCTGGTCAAATAGTAAATTAATTTTTTCTTGTTTGTAAAAATCAATAAAATCTTTTTGAATAAAATTGCAATAGTAGTAATCCCCATGATTAAAAATATCTATTCCATCAATGTCAATGTTGTTGTCATACAACCCCTTTATTAGTTCTTCTTTTCCAACGCATGGGTCAAGTGCAGTACTTCCATTAGGGTTTATGTCTAACATTGCCTTTGTCATAAAGGTAGAAACGAATTCAGGTGTTGAGTAATAACCTAATTCCCGTCTATCTATACCATTTTCATTTACTATAGTTTTTTCAAACCTTCCCATTCTTTGATGATTTTAAATATCTAACTTTTTGTTCAGCAACCTTTAATGTCCTTGCAGCTACATCCTCGTCAGCTATTTCATACGCAATTTTCTCACTTAAATATTGTATCAGCAATTCGTCTTTGTCAAGTTTAAAAATATCTGCAAGTTTAAATATCTGCTCTCTTGTTGGCTTTCTTTCGCTTCTTTCAATTTTGCTAAGAATTGCTGTATCCATGCCCAGTTGGGCTGCTAATTGTCGTAGCAATAGCCCTTGCTTCTCCCGATTTGTCCTTATAATTTGTCCGATTGTTTGCATTTGAATTAAACGAGTTGACAATTTATGTCAAATGTAATTTGTCAAATTGATATTTCCAACTTGTCATTTAGAAAGTTTTCAACATGTAGAGATATGGATAATTGCTGAGAGGTATTTGTCACCGTTGAATAGTAGTACTGTCGCTGGGAAGGGTTGCAAGTAACGCCCGGGGCTTTGCGCAGTACGGGAATTAGTACTCCGTCCGCCCGGCCTGGATTGCTTATAAAGAAACGTAAATTATTTTGATTAACGAAACGCAGCCAGCGGCACTACGAGCGTATGCAACCTGCCGCTGGCGTGTCCCAGTAAACGGTCAAGCCACAGCTGAAGTTGAATAAAGAACAAATGTTGAAATGTGTTTCCGTCCGCCCGTATTGCGCAAAACCCATGTTGTGCGTTCGCCCGACTAATAAATATTGTCAGAATTTGAATTAATCATTTGAATTGCATCTTCAAATTTGTCAGCGATTTTCTCCATAATGGGATATTCTTGAAGATCATACCATTTAAAAACACCAGATTTATCTTTTGCAAAACCAATCCAATGACTATTAATTAAAAAATCACTGAATGCAACAAAATTGTTATTCCGACCATAGTTATATTCTTCAACTATTTTTTCTAACGTCCATATCGAAAACATATTTTCAGTCCAACCCCAATTTGTAAAACCATTTCTTTTTTGGTATAGAATTTTAAATGCTTCAGGAAAATTTAGACCAACAATTTTTTCTGTTTTTTCAATTTCCACTAAGCTAGCCCCAGCACCTAGTTCTATGTCTTTAGTCTTCCAGAAACTTATTACATTGTTAGCCCAGTTGTCAATTTCATCAATTTCCATAGGTATCATTTTGCTAATTGAAAGGGTGACGCACAACGTTCACAGCTTTGCGGTCGGCGGGGCAATTGTTTTACGTCGCCCCTGGCGACGAGTGATGAACGTTGATACTAAAGATAAAATTTTATTCAAAAGCTTAATAGATAAATGTCAGCCGGTACAAAAGCTAAATAGCATTACCAGTGATGACCGACGCTTTGCGTCGCCCCCCGCTGCCGCAAAGCTGCCTGTTGGCGGTAGTTTTTACGTTCTTTGGCAAACTTTCTTCTTTCTTTTTTTGTCACAACTTTACATGCAATGCTGCCACCTACATTATAGCATTCATACGGAATGGTTTTCTCAAACATTTTCCAAATTGTCAAGCTGTTTGATAATTCAAAGATTCTGTCAACAAAAGACTGAACTTTTTTTGCTTCTTTTAAAGTAGTGTCTTGTGCTTTTGGTGTCCAATAGGTTTTAAAAGAATAGTCATTTTTTGTTGAAAACTCTGTGATGTAGGTAATCCCGTCAAATCCATGTTTCCAACCTTTAATAGAATCGTCAGTCGGCAGATTTACAATTTGGGATACATTGATTAAGTTAAGTATTTGTTCAACTGTGTCGCTTTGTAAAAAATTTTTGGAAATTAATGTTCTGTCTGTTGGTTTTTCTTTTGCCGGTGTTTGCTCGGTCACCCATGAAGTCAATAAGCCGAAAAATGAGTTGTCATGCGTTTTCCAAATGTCAAGAACTTGATTAGCTTTCCAAACTCTGAAATAATAGGGTAATGAAGTCGAGTCAAGCCGTGTAAGCGATAAATCACTGATGACTATATTTTGATATTTATACCAAAATGATGTGTCGCCACTTTGATGTAGTATGCCGTTGAGGTTTTTGATCTGTCCAAAAGAAAAGTTGGAAAAAAGTAAGAGAGTTACAAGTAATGAAAGTCTTGTCATGAAATTTTAATCGTAGATGCTATAAACTTTCTAATTGCATAAGGGGTCTGCTAAAATTACCGCCAACGTTAGGGCTTGGCGTTGTGGCGGTATTCCGTGTTACGTCAGCCCGGATATGCTGCCGATCAAAGATATGAAGATGATAATATATTCTAAAGCTGGGATTTATTCGTCAGTTGGATATGTCGCTGAGTAATGTTATATCGATCAGGATATATTCGTAAAGCCGCCATGACGCCAAACCCCTTGTTGTAGGCAGTTAATTCTGTCGAAATACTGCTGCGATTTCCTTCTCAATATTTGTAAAGTCGCCTGTCAACGCAAATGATTTTAGTCGTTGTAAAAATGAGTGTTCATCAATTTCTTTACCGTCTGGCTTTAAGTATTCGCTTTGAGTAATTCCCATTACTGTTTGGCTCATCTTTTTGTCAAGATATTGATTTAAGAGGTCTCTCTTTTTTGTTCTGATTGCTGCATATATTAAAAGTTCATACTTGTTATCAAGCCCAAAATTACTTGGCTCTATTTCCTTTCTTCTATCAATTATTTTATCGTATGAATTATATTTTTGAAAGTAATGTTCGATCTCTGAACTAATTCTTGTTGCTATGTAAATAGCCAAGTCATTCCATTCCTGTGTCAATGGATAAGATGTCCTGCGATGATTATTCACTATGTCGCCCAAAGGAACGATGTTAAGCATTGTGAATTTATGTCGCCGATAAAAGTCAACAGGCTTAATTGATGTTTTCACTTTTAAATTGTATGAGGCTTTGTCTTTCTCAACAAAAATTGCTTGCTCAAGTTGATTGACTTGGCGGAATATTTTTATAACAGAAGTAGTCTGGTCAATTGAATACCCGTCAAGAAGTGATACCAAAGTGTTCCCGAACTTTTTAAAAGTCGGGTTGATGTCACTTTTATCTAACTGCCTATATACTTTGAGTTCTTCCCACATAGGGTCTGTATTAATTGCCTACAACGTTCGAGGCTTTGTGCAGTTGGGGAATTGACCAACTGTCCGCCCGGAACTGAAGCTAAATTTATAACTAAAAGCCGAAGTTTAGAACTACTGCCCGGCAGGATTACGTCCGCCGAATATGAAGATGGGATATGCACCGCCGATGATTGTTTCAACGTCATGCCCCAATTGCACAAAACCTGATGTTAGGCACAGTGTTTTTTAGGACCAATGTCTTCGCTTCTCTGTCAACAAGAGCAAATGCTTTTTGTCAAGATTTCTCTTGACATAGCCAATGATGCCAATTAAATTTCCATACTCATCCATTGTATTTTGTCTGCCGCTGATTTTTATCCATTCCTGGTAATTATTTTCAAGTTCGTCTGTCGAAATACAATTGTCTTTGTAATCTGTCAAATCAAATATTTGCTTGTCATCATTAGATGTCAACTCTTTGAATTCAATTTCTACTTTGAATAAAAATGTCAACATAGCCTTAAGATTTTCAAAGTTGTCTACAAAAGCCGACTCCAGCCCTAAAAAACCATTTGTGTCGTCAGACAAGAAAGTGTCAAACAGCTTTTCTTCATTGAGCAATGTGTTGAAATCAATTTCACTTGTCGCAATGAAAGTCAAGTCCATAAAAAGGTCAGCTAAGTTGTCAAGATGAGTTAACGTAATTGTCTCGGGCAAATTACTATTGGGGATTTCTTTGCCTTGAATGTTATGTTCAGTTGTCCATTGTCGTCCTAAGAACACACCAAGTTTTTTTACAGTTTCATCAAGGGGCTCACCCGAATTAAGTTTTGCCGTTAAATCCAATATTAATGGTTTTGTCCGCCGATTGAAATCTATTAGATACTTAGGTTGTCCATTTTCATAAACAACCCATTCTTCAATAGAAAGTTCATAAAAGGGAATTTCTCGAAACTGTTTGTCCGAGTCCTCAAATAAAAACGATTGTGTCTGTAATGTAACGGTCTGCATAACATTGTGCCTAACGGACAGGGCTTGCTGCTGTGCTGGTATTCATTGAACGTCCTGCCCGGAACCGCTGATGATTGAAAATATGATGATGAAGTTAACAACAAAAAGCCAAATAGAATTCCGTCGGCTGGAACTGCTGCTGATAGCGAATAAAAAGATGAGAATATATTCGTCAGCCAGCATAGCAGCAAACCCCCTGTTGTACGTTCGTGCTTCTCCTCGGTCTGTGTCGCCCCGAATTGCAGAGTGTGTCCCGTGTGTGGGCAAGCAAGCTCTTTTGCAAGGTTGGCTTTGTGTCAGGGTTTGTGTGCCTTGCAAATGTGCTTGCTTTGCGTGGGCTATATTGCTTTTGCCTTTTTCAAGATGTCATTAAAGCGGTCAATATCTGTAAGCAAATTCGGTAAGTCATTGTCAAACCATCTAAGAAATGTTAGCATTTCGTTGTACTGATTTTCTAAGTCCTGCAAATTGCCAAAAATTGGTTCGTAATGATAAATTCTATTGCGTAATGTTCTGATGCGATATAAAGCGTCTGCGATTGTATCTCTTTGTCTTAAATGCTTGGGTGTGTTTTGAAATATTAATCTCAATGGTTTCCAAAGTAAGCCTGTGTAGTGTCGGTTAAATAACCTGTTCCAAAAACCAAAGTTAAGTTCCGCAATTATTCTGTCTGCTGTAATAGTTTTGCGTTGTGCTGTGAGTTTTTGTGTCGCATCTGAAACAAATGGCAAGAACTCAACAGGCAAACTATTTTTAAACCAATACGGGTCATTAAAATGTAGTTTCAAAGTTTCGTTTACTGCGTTTCTCAAACTTACTTCAAGAACAGACAGAATGGGGTAGAAGGCTTCTGAAAGTTCAATGTTTACTTTGTAAAGCCGGTAGGCTTTGTCAAAATCATTATTTGTTTTGGCAAGATATACGTTGAAACGTGAGCTTGATAGGTAATATTTTAGCTGTTGTTCGGTCATAAAGTGTTGCAAATTTGCGAAGAAATTTGCACTAAACCGAATTAAAGGCTATATTTGCTTCGTGATGCTGGTTCCTCCTCTCCCAAACTCGTGTTGGTGATGAAACCAGCTTTAGTTTTTTATAGATGTTTCGGTTTGATAAATATTGAAAGAATTAAGCCAATTGCCACAATTACATCTACTGCATTCCAAACAACTCTCCCCAAAGCAATTTTAATTAATGGTTGAAACAAGATTGCTAAACAAACATAAATTATAACTTCTCTTTTATGTCCTTGTTCATTTGCATTGTACGCAAGTATGGCGAAGCCAACCAGTGCAACAAAGCGGACAATTTGAAAATAGCCGTAAGGCATATCTAATAGGCAAAGTAAAAATAATACTGAAAGAACTACTTTAATTGCAGTATTCATTAGAGAAATATTTTTGTCAAGCCGTATGCAATACTTAAACCAGAAACAACTAAAAGCAAAACAACGCCAAAACAACCATTATTTTTCTTCTTATTTTTATCTTGAAGATGTTTCAGAAAACCTTGCATTTGCTCTTCCATCTCTTTGCTAACTGTTGCAGGCTTCGCTTTTAATACACCACTTTCAAATTTTACAATTGTATTTTTAAATTCTTCCCATTCTTTAATACGTGGGGCAGTAGCAAGATAATTACCTGCCCCTAACATTTGAACATAACCTTCGCTGTCTTTTCCAATTTGATGGTCAAATTCAGGCTCCCACCAAACTGCAAATTGTTGTTTGGAATTAGTGTACATAAATGGATATGGGAGTTTTGTTGCCTTCTTGCAATTTGGACAGGTTGCTACATTGATTTTGTTAGACATCACCAGTTCCCTGTTTTCAGGGTACTCACCCCAAATGGTACGATACAAAGTGAAATCAAATTGATTACCGCAACCTGGGCAACTAATTTTAGCTTCTATTCTTTTACTCATAAGAATTATCAAATTGAAATTTCGTGTGGGAATTCTTCGTGAGAACCGTAATTATTGAAGTCCATCAAATAATCAATTTGATGTGGAAATTTTACTATCAAAGTTTGTTCATCAGTTTTTAGTTTTGACTTTGCCATGTGTAAAAACTTTAGTTCACTTTCGTCAGCTTTTCCATCTGCTAATATCATTCTCAAAAGAACTTCAATCAATAAAATTTCTTGATGGTCATTTAAATCGTTTGTTGCAATTTCTTGCAAGTATTGGTTGATGGCGTTTTTGCCATTAGCCTTTATGTTTTCGGTATTGCTTTTTAATGGTTCTTCAAAGTCGTACCCCATAAAATAAATTTCATTGGCTACGATATTTCTTATTTCACTTATTTCTGAGTCTGCAATATGTCCATCACAAGCCATCGCCATTACTGCTGACTTAAAAAGAAAAGGTTTAAAATCTGTATTTTTCATTTTAAAATAATTTAAAGTCCAAATCCGATTTTTGTTGTCGCTTCTTTTTCTGCACCTTTTGGCAATAGATTTAATAAGCCGCTATTTATTTCAGAAAGCCTTTCCCAATTTTCACTTTCAATAGCAAAGTTACCTGCATCTACTAAACTTTTTGCCTGTGTTTGGTCGTTCATTCTTGTTTGATTGTTTTTGCACCATTGAAAAATATTAGTCAAAAAGTCCGGTGTTCTCCATCTGATTTTTGATAAAATGCTGTGCATTTCATCAGATTTCTCTTGTATTTTCAGTGGACTATTAGTTACAAAAAAAGCTGGTTCTTGGGCAACAATGTCATTAAAAGTTTTTCTCTCATGGTCATTGCCATTTTCGTCTAACATTTTTCTGCACTCATCCTTAATTTCAAAATAATGTGCTTTTACTAATTGTATTCGCTTTGATTTTGTTGCACTATCTATTTCTTGGGCAATTTTCCTTTTTTTATCTTCTAACTGGTAACGCTTATCAGTAACATCATCGTTGGTCAAGCTTTCTGTTTCATCACTAACCGTTTCCATTTCCTTTTTGAGTTTACTTAATGCTCCTGCTGTTTCAAAATCCTCTCTGTCGGTAGCTTCTTGAATTTCTAACTCTAATTTATCAGATAAATCTTCAACCTGCTCTTTTAGAAATTCAACTGGAGTATGCCTTTCTTTAGGGTTAAAGGTTTGTTTAAATTCTTGGTCAGCCATATTTAGATAAACAGAGATTGAAATATCCCTTGATTCTGAAATTGAAATTGTTATTTCAATGTCCGAACCCTTTGAAATATCTCGTTTTATTTGTGTGCCACGAATTTCCATAAAACCAATTCCTTTATTTGCCTCCGGCAATGCCAAATGTGAGCCTTCCAAAACATTGATGTAAATAAAATCATCATTATTTCCCTTAATCATTCCTTTATTAAGAGGAAAGCTGATGCCTTGGGAACGCAATGGCAGAATTGCATTTTTAAAGAAAATTGGTTTTAATCTTGTCTTTCCAGGATTATCATAATCGTCAACTTCTAAACATATATCTTCTGGAATTGGCTGTCCACTGATGCCAAAACCACTATTAATTCCAATTGGCTCAATGTCAGTTTCAATAATGTTATTTTGAGTATCATAAACTACCAACGAAAAGAAATTGAAAGCACCATCAACCAATGGCAATTCTTCACTTATTCTTTCAGATAGTTTTTTAATTCCACTGTCAAAGCCCCCATCTTGTCTGGTAATTCTGTATGATAAACCTTCTGTACTTCCCGTAATCCTTGCAGAAAATAATTCATCCTTTTCTTTAGATGCTTTGTTATAAGAAGTTTTTATTGAAATAGTTGCTTTAGTTTTTGTTCCTGTTTTTTCTATTTCTTTAGGCTTTGTTGCAGCGTAATAAGCCGCTCCGATTGCTATTGCTGTTGTTGGGTCTATTTCACAGTTTGCTGGTATTTGCAAAACTTCTTCTACACGATTACGAACATAAGGGATGTATGTAGAACCACCAACCATTAATGTAAATTGCAAGTCAATTGGCTTTAATGAATTTCGTGTAAGAATTTTTTTAATCATTTCAATAGTACCGTCTATATTTGGTCTAATTAGTTCGTTAAACTCAGAACGGGTGATAACTATTTCCATATCAACTTCATTTCCTTCCTCGTCCTCAAAACCGTCAACAACAATTTCTGCTGATGTCTTTGATGATAATACAATTTTTGCTTCTTCAGCCCTTCTTAATAAAACATAATACTTGGCGTTAAACTTACCTGATGCACTTTTCATATCATCCTCTAAATTTGAAAAACTATATTTTTCGCAAATTTTCGGAATCACTAATTTTTCTACTACCATATTATCAAAGTCTGCCCCACCTAAAAAATTGTCACCTTCGTGGTCTAAAACTTTCATTTCGCCATTCTTTATTTTGATTAACGCAACATCAAAAGTTCCTCCACCTAAATCATAAACCAACCATTGCCCCTCCTTCATTTCACGTTCCTTTTTCATATTGGCGTAAGCCAAACTTGCTGCAATTGGTTCTTGTAATAAAACAACTTGTTTGAAACCTGCTTGTATTCCTGCCTCTTTGGTTGCATTGGATTGTATCGTATCAAATGATGCAGGAATTGTAATTACTACTGCATCTAAATTATCGCCTGTATTTACAAAAGTTTTAAGTTCTTTTAATACTTGTGCAGACAACTCAATTGGTGTTTTTGATTCATTTATTGATTTAATTTTAAAGCTTTCAGAAGTTCCCATTTTTCTTTTGAATACTCCAACAACGCTCTTTGGGTCTTTCTCTAAAAATTCCTTTGCTTTGTTACCAACTGTTATTTTATCTTTTTTATATGATACGACAGAAGGCAAAGTGTTTCTGCCATAATCTTGCGGATTTGAAAAAATGATAACCTCACCTTTTACAAATTTTGCAATAGCACTATTAGTTGTGCCTAAATCAATGCCATAATTAATTGTATTTTCCATTTTGATAATTTATATTTTATTAGGAAATATTTTTTGATTGAACTATAACGACTGCTGGCTGTACAATAACTTTTAATGTTTTTCCATTCTCTTGATAGGCATAAAAAATTATTGGTTTTATGACTTCTGTTATTTCAAGATTTTCCACACCCGTTCCTGCAATTGTTGCTTCACAATCTGTTCTTGTTTCTGAATATGTTTCTCCTAAGGGGTTATGATAAGTCAATCCAATTGTAGAGCTACCTTTGAAAAATTCTTCTTCAAGAATCCCTTTCATTTTGTTTAAATTCCTTTGAATAGAATTGTCTTCTTTTATATTTGCAACTTTTTTCTCAATTTCAAATATCTGATTCATAAAATCAAGATATGCTTGAGGTACTTTCACCATGATTTTTTTTATTTCTTGCATATTTTGCTTTTAAAATTATTTGCTGAAAAATTGTGATTGGTCTATTGAAGAAGATGAAGCATTTCCACCCACAACACTATATAGAGTTATTGTTGCCGTTGTAAATCCTCTATCACTATCTTCAAAATATTTAGTTCCATCAAATTCAGAGAAACTTATATCACTTTCAAAATTGCCTTTCTTCCCACAACTATTCTCTAATGTAGGATTCCAATCATTACCATAAAATACTCTTATCCTATATTCTCCTTGTGGAATATTTGAAATTGTATAGTTTGAGCTTCTTCGTACATATTCATTTCTTATAGTTCTGTCATCAGAAACACTATACAAACAAATTATAGCATCTGATGAACCCCCATTTTTTATTGTCAAAGTAGCATTTCCTCCACTATATCCTTTCCCAAAACAGCCATTTAATGGGGATGCTCCATTACTTAATTGGTTTCCCTTGTATTTGCTTTCTTCTAGTGGGATATAAGTATTCGTAGAACTGCTGCTATTTGAACTTGGGGTATTTGTTGAATAATCAGTTGTAGTCGGCGGTGTGTAAGTATTTGAACTTGGGGCAGTATAATTGTCTGACGAAGACTTATTGGAATTTGAGATTGCATAAATAATTCCTATAACTGCAACAATTCCAAAAACCCACAAGCAACCTGTATTATCGTCCTTTGTTGTTGTACTTGGTCTTGAAACAGGCGTTGTTGCGGCTCTTTGCCTTGTTAAATTATTTAAATCAATTTTTCTTTTAAGTTCAGTTAGCTGATTTTTTGCTTCTACTAAATTTGCTTTTGTTTCAGATTTTAAACCTGTTATATTATTCGCCTTTGTAATTAAATCTATTGAAACATCAATGTTAGAATAGGAATTCCAAACCTCTACTGACATTATCCTCAATGAAAATGCCACTTGGTTTTTAATTTCATCAAAAACTGAAGGTAGATTATTTACATCTGCTATTGATAAACTTGAATTAACCCAACTTTGCAGAACTAAAGGAGTTAACGTTTTGTTTTTTATCTCTTGGGTTTTATTTTTTGTTTGGATTAAATAACTGGCATATTTTTTTAAAATAGGGGCGTTTTTTTGCTGTTCAATTCTTTCATTATTTTTTCTGCTGATTATACCAAAGTTTTTTTCAAATGTTGGTCTGTCTAAGCCTCCAATATTTAGTGTAAGTAAATATCCTGTTAAGTCATTCGGTACTTGTGTTGTATCAAAAGCATCCCAAATTGAATTAGAAAGATAATTTATTGAGTTTGCAATTTTTAAGATTTGGCTTTGAAAGTATTGGGGTAAACAGTTCAAAGTTTTCGCAGGAAAGTGGTCTTTTACAATTTCAACAACATCTTCAATGTCGTCTTCATCATAAAGGCTTTCTTCATTTTTTATATCTCTCGTTATCTCGTCAATTTCAGCTATTTTATTTTGAATACTATTTGAAACGCTTTTGTATGCTGTATTTATATCAGCTTGTGCGATTAAGAAAGAGGTGTTTAAAATAGCTTTTGTTTGTTCTACATTTTCATTTTCAAAAGCGATTAAAAGGGCTTTGTCAAATTTTGGAGCAAAGTATGGACTTATAAATTGTACGAATTCAGGTAGTTTAAAAATACTATCCTGTTTAAAATTACTAAAAACATCAGTCTGCCCTTTTACTAAAAATTCGTTTAACTTTTTGTTATTTGCTAAATACAAATAAAATTCCTTATAGTCATTATTTGATAAGTAGTCAATTACCTTTTCACAATCCCCTTTAGTAATATGAAGTCCATAGTAATCAAATAGTCCATTGTCCGATAGGTCAATGTCAGCAAATAACTTTCGCTTAGCTTTTTTTATGGTTTCGGTGTCAATGCTTGTCGTGTCAGTTGCATTTGATAAACCTAATATTTCAATGGGGTTAATGTATTGCATTTACTTCTATCGTTTATTGTCTTGGTTTTTGGGGTGGTGGGTGGGCATGGGGCGTTGGGGCAAAAACAAATGTGCTGCAAATGTGTGTCGGAATTGTGCGTTGGCTTTGCAGCTCTTTTGTTTTTGCGAAGCGTGGGTTTGAACTTTCATGTCGGTTGGTTTTGGTGTCTGCTCAATTTACGAACTGTCGCCCAAAGCATGACGTACAACGAGCAGGGCTTTGCGCAGGTGTGGAATTAGTATTCCGTCTGCCGGAACCACTGCTGATGTTTTTGTTTAGCTGAAGTTAAGAACAAAAGCTCAAAGTTGTAGTGTCCGCCGGGAACCAAAGCCCGGCGTTGTAAAATGCTGAAGTTTAGTTTGTCCAGCCACACTTGCTGCAAAACTTTTTGTTATAGGCCGTTTTTGTAGGTCAATTCACTTTAATGCCATGCTGCAATAAATATTTTTGAAGAGAATCCTCAATGTTTTTTATGTCAGCGTCATTTAGTTGAATTAAGCTTAGTCCAAGTTCATTATAGATTTCAATTTTTTTGTTTTTACGCTGATTATATTTTTCGTCATTCTCCATGCCCCAATATTCAATGTAAACAGCTTTAGGTCTTCCGTTGCCTGAAGGAATATGAAAGTCAGAATAAACATTTTCTGTTATGTTTGGAAGTTTCTTTTCGTAAGCATGAGCTATGCCCCATAAATAAAGTGAGTCATCAATTGTCAATTCTGCTTTTGAACGAACATAATGCCCGTCTTTGGTGCGGTATTCAGCAGGATACTTTTTTCTAAAGTCGTCAACTGTGTCTGTGTCCGATTTGTTGATGATTGCATTCGCTTCTTTAGATACTGGCTTTTCTTTTGGAGTTTCCTGGAACTGCTCTAATAAATCTTTGTTTTGAAGAACAGTGTCAGGCCACAACACATAAGAACCTCCAGAAGTTTCATGTTCAAATTGTTTGCCGCCTAAACTTTTACCAAGTTTAGTTAATCCCCAACCTGCCACCGTTTTTTCAATCCAGCCGAGTTCGTTAAGTAAAAGATTAAGTCTTTGCGAAGAAATATTGAAGTGCTTGCCAAGTGCGGTCGCATTGATAAGTTTTGCTTTATCCTTTTGTTGTCCGCCGTCAACGGAAATGTTCTCGGGCCAAACTATAAATTCTCCGAATTTGGTGCTTGTCCTTGTCTGCCCACCTTTCTGTTTGCCAAGGTCGGTAAGTGTCCACTTGTCATTTTTTCTTTCTATCCAACCAAGAGTTTTTAATTTGTCGAACAGGTCGCTTGATTTAATGTCAAGTTCATTTGCAAGTGCTGAAGTCGAAATATATTCCATAGTATTTTGTTAGAAGTAGGATGTCGTTTAAAATGGCCTATAACACTTAAATATACGACACCAAAACGCTATTCAGCAAATTTTAAGAACTGAATTTCAAGTTGTTGCCGTTCGCAATTTTCATTGCAGTTAGGGAAATGAATACTAACGATTTGGTCTCTTCGCAATTTATATTGCAGAAGACTTTCGTAGATTACCAGTCTATTTTCCCGCTTCTCCATAGGTCATCTAATGGGCTGATAATATTCACAAGTTGCTCCCTTTTTACATGGAGGTAACGTTCGGTTGTTTTTATACTAAAATGTCCCAGCAAGTCTTTGATATACCTTATATCGATACCCTTTTCCAGCATGTGTGTGGCAAAACTATGCCGTAGTGAATGGATACCAACATTTTTTCTGATTCGGGCCTTTTCTTTAGCCAGGTAAAAAACCCGTTGAATTGTTCGGGTTGGATAAGGTTCACCGGTTTGAGCTGATTCAAATAAAAAGATTTTAGGCTTGGGCTTATATGTTCTTATATAGACCCGTAAAACATCCAGTAAAACCGGGCTTAGATTCACGTACCTGTCTTTTTTCCCTTTTGCATTTTCTACGTGTATCTGCATCCGGGAGCTGTCAATATTCCTGATCTTCAACGCTGCTATCTCACTCACCCGCAATCCGGCACTGTATGCCGTAAATAACATCGCTTTGTGTTTGAGATTTCCAAGTGCATTGAACAAACGGGCTACTTCATCCTCTCCCAATACTTTGGGTAATATCAATTGCTTCTTGGGCCTCGGAATCTCCAAAAAAAATTTATCTCTTTTTAATACCTGCTCATAATAAAATTTTAATGCGTTGATCCTGCTATGCAGGGTATTCTCCTTCAATTTCATTTCTTCCGCACAATAGATCAGGTACCGCTTCAGGTGTTCGGGTTCCAGCGTATCCGCAGCTATGTTTTTAAGCAGCCCGAGCAGGTGGCTCATTTCCTGCAAATAAGTTCTTATTGTCGAAGGGCTGTATGCCTTTAATTGGAGCAGCTCCTGCATAGCAGGTAATACATGATCATTGATTGGCTCAATTTTGACCGTCTTATAGCCGCTGTGTTTTTGCGTAATAATTACAGGCAGTGGTTTAGACAGTAAAACAGGTTCCTCGCTTGCCGCTTTTTTTGTTTTATCTTTCTCTTTTTTCGCTGCCAGGTACTTGAATAATGCTTCATGATCAATGGCAGCAAGCCCTTTTACCGAAAATACAAGTTTGTTATAATGGTCTTTACTTAACGGCACATACCAGCATTGATGACTCCGGCTCCATCGGGCCCCGGCATGTTTTTGAATAGCACCGTTTAGCCGGGGAGATTTTACAAAGTAAATCCCGATACAGTCCTGCCCCCGGTGATGCAATGGTTGTAAAGTGATAGTCGTATCCATCCGGTCATTTTTTTCACACTTCGTGCCGCTCAGCCACACCCGTTTGCTTGCACGGATGCCTGCAAAATTAAAATTGGCTACTGTTGGAGGAGAGCATTTTACCTGTGGAATAGTTTTTCAGGAATGGAAAAGAAGCTGACCAGTGCTGTACATTCAGAAACTGGTGTCTTGTTTATCGTACTACAATGTTACTGATTTTTGGAACCACATAAAAGGCCTATCAGCTATACGACCACAACTATTGAGATTGTACCGCCACAGCGATCTTCGAGTCGGCTGTACCATAATACAAAAACCATTTGCCCTTGAAGTGTACCAGCCCTTCCACAAAACAAACCTCGTTCACTTCACCCAGTTTTTCATACGGCTTGTCGGGATGAATAAAAAAGGAATCTGTACGGGCAATCAATTTATGCGGCTGGTGCTTATCAAACAAAGCCTGACCCGCACTATACGTAAACTTGGGTAAGCTGGTATCATTAAAATTAGCAGCATTGCTTCCATTGTAGATCAACAATATTCCTTTGTCCTGCAATAAGGCATAAGGGCCGGGTTCCACCAGGCGGCTGTCGAAGTATCCCATGCGGGGATGCAATACTTCGATCATCTTCCCGCTTTCTGCATTCTCCTCCACGGTCCAGTGGAGCAGGTCATCCGAACTGGCCATGAACAGGTCGGTATCACCAAAATACATCTGGTATTTGCCATTGATCTTTACGGCTACTATTTTATCACCGGATAGTTTGGAAACAATGGCTCCCGATTTGGACCAGGTGTTGATATATTTTTCCGAACTGAGCACCGGCCCGTGTTTGGTCCATTGCTGCAGGTCTTTGGAGCTGGCCAAACAAAGCCGGGCTGTTTTTCCATCATAGGCCGTATAAGTGAGAATATAAGTACCGTCTTCGCTTTCCACCACTCTCGGATCTTCCACACCACCTTTCCATTCATATTTTTTCATAGAATCGTTGGCCGGGTAGAAAACAGGAGCCGGCTGTTTGGTAAAATGCAATCCGTCTTCACTGATGGCCAAACCCAATCTTGAAGTCATATCATGATCCTGTGCCCGGTATAACAAATACACTTTCCCATCCTTTACGACGGCCGAAGGGTTCAGTACATTTCTTTCTTCCCAGTTCACTGGTTTACCGGCAACAGGGCAATTGAATTGTTGCGAAGCAGATGGCGACAGGATGGGATTGAGACTGTCCACTTTTACAAAACCATCCAGCGTCCAGTCCTGTTTGGTTGATTCAGTTGTTTCCGGGCTCGGGGAATTGTTACAACTGAACAGGAAAGCAATCGTAATGACAAGCAATGATCTCATGTGGCAGGTTTGAAAAGGGAAGTTAGTTATTAAATCAACTCTTCTTTTACCGGGCTCCTGTAAAAGCCAGCAGGTAAAGACCGGCATTGGCCAGGTTTTCCCCTCTTTGCTTCTTTTATTATGAAAGCCTTAAACCTTTTTGTATTTTTCCTATCACACGCAGTCATCTCCGCCTGCCGGGAGATGGCCAAACTACAAAGCTTATGGACAGAAGAGAGTTCCTGAAAACCCGCCGTAAAAAGACAGCTCCTGCTGCCATTGACAGCCCCCGGCCTTTCCGCACCCTGTCAGGAGTGAATACCTACACCGGACCGTGGACAGAGCAGGAGATCATTCACCTGCTGAAACGAACCATGTTCGGGGCTAAAAAAGCAGATATCAATTATTTTAAAACAAAGACCATGGCACAGGCTGTGGATGAACTGCTGACCCCCACCGCAGCTCCACCTGCTGCGCCGGTAAAGGAATATGTTACTTCACCCAATGCTACCAATCCGGATACGAATATTGTACAAGGCACCACCTGGATCAATGATATTAACAGCGATGGCACCGTGCAATCACAACGACGCGGCTCTTATAAAAAATGGCTGACCGGCACCATGATCAACCAGGACAGGAGCATCCGGGAAAAACTCATCATGTTCTGGACCGATCATTTCGGGAATGAGACCACCGATGTGGGGAATGCCAACTGGATGTATATGCAGCATAACCTCATTCGCCAGTATGCATTGGGCAATTTTAAAAACCTGGTGCGGGATATGACCAAAGATGTGGCCATGCTCCGATATCTCAACGGCTATCTCAATAATAAAAATGCACCGGATGAGAACTATGCCCGTGAATTACTGGAATTGTTTACAGTGGGTAAGGGACCGGGGTCGCAATACACAGAGGCCGATGTAAAAGAAGCTGCCAAAGTATTGACCGGCTGGCAGATCAACGGCACCACGTATACATCCGTGTTCAACATTAACCGTCACACAACTTCTAATAAAACATTTTCCGCTTTCTTTAATAATACGGTGATCACAGGCCGTAACACAGCCACTGCGGGTGATCTTGAACTGGCCGACCTGCTTAACATGATCTTTGCGCAACAGGAAGTGGCCAAATTTTTGGTTCGTAAGATGTACCGCTGGTTTGTGTATTATGCTATTGATGGGGCTACCGAAGCCAATGTAATTACACCGCTGGCCGATATTTTCAGAACGAATAACTATGAAATAAAACCGGTGTTGACAGCCTTGTTCCAGAGCGAACATTTTTATGATATGCTCAACCGCGGCTGTATGATTAAAACACCGGCCGACCAGGTAGTGGGTTCATTAAGAGAAATGAATGTGGTATTTCCTGTGCTGACAGACTGGGACACGAATTATGGTTTATGGAATACCTTTTATGCCTGGATGAATAATATGGGACAAAACCTGCACGATCCGCCCAATGTATCGGGTATGCCGGCTTATTACCAGGAACCGATGTTTCATGAAATATGGATCAACTCCGATTCATTGCCCAAGCGCAACCAGTTCACCGATATCATGTTTGCCACCGGCTATGTTCGTAACGGGCAACGGGTACAGTTCAATTGCGTGGAGTTTGCCAAAACACTCAGTAACCCCGGCAATCCTAACGACCTAATCGATGAAGCCCTGCGGATATTTTTCCGGAACGACCTGGGAGTGCAAACCAGGGCCCAGATCAAAACACAGATATTACTGACCGGGCAGCAATGGGATTATTACTGGACCAATGCCTGGATGGCTTATGAAGCCAGCCCCACCACCGCCAATTTCAATACGGTGAATACAAGATTGAAATCGCTGTTCCAGTATTTTTTCAATTTATCAGAATACCAGTTAGCATAGGCCCTTTCATTTTAACTGACCAATCATGAAGAGAAAAGATTTTTTATTAAGTGCCATACCTGCCGCAGCCATCCTGCCGGAAGTCATCAACGGGTATTCTGTGAAAGCGATGAGCAGTGCATCGCCGTTGGTGCAGGCTTTGTTGCGGGGCACTACACTGACTGATCATGTATTGGTCATTATTCAACTGTCGGGTGGTAATGACGGGTTGAACATGGTGATACCGGTGGCTGACTATTCCAATTACTATAATGCAAGAACCAATATTGCGATACCGGAGAACCGGGTGTTGCCGATCGGTGTAAGTGGCACCGGTATTCATCCTTCGATGACGGGTTTGCAAACCTTATTCAATGAAGGGAAAGCGAAAGTGATACAGGCCGTTGGTTACCCGCAACCGAACTTCTCTCATTTCAGGGCTACTGATATCTGGATGAGCGGATCCAACAGTAACCAGGAAGTGTACAGTGGCTGGGCCGGCCGTTACCTGAATTATGAATACCCGAATTTCCCGACCGGCTACCCGAATACGGATATGCCTGATCCCTTAGCGATACAAATTGGTTCCACCACCACACTCACCACGCAGGGCACATCGGTGAATATGGGTATGAGTATCACCAACCCGACCAACTTTTATAATCTTGTGAATGGAACAACAGACCCGGTTCCTGATACCCCGGCTGGTAAAGAATTAAAATTCATCCGCCAGGTGAACCAGCAGACACAAAAATATTCTACGGTTATTAAAGCAGCTGCCAATGCAGTAACGCAACAGGTCACTTATCCCAGCAATAACTCCCTCGGCGACCAGTTAAAGATCGTGGCAAGACTCGTAAAGGGTGGATTGAAAACAAGAGTCTATCTCGTCAGCTTCGGCGGTTTTGATAATCACTCGGTGCAGGTAAATACAGATACCACCACCGGCACCCATGCTACTTTATTGCAACGGGTGTCTGATGCCATCAAAGCTTTCCAGGATGATCTGAAATTCCTGGGTGTAGAAGACCGGGTGGTGGGAATGACCTATAGCGAGTTTGGAAGAAGGATCAAGTCCAACTCCAGTACAGGTACCGATCATGGTGCTGCAGCACCTATGTTTGTCTTCGGTTCAAAAGTGGAAGCCGGTATGCTGGGGGTGAATCCAACAATACCTGTCAATGCCACCGTGAATGATAATGTGCCGATGCAGTATGATTTCAGGAGTGTGTATTCAACTTTATTGGAAAAATGGTTTTGCCTGGAGCGGTCAGTGGTGGATTCCTTATTCCCACCGAATATCAATGCACAGTTACAAAGCCTGCCCCTGATCAAAGCCGGTGCTTGCAGTGGCGTAACAGCACCACCACCTGTACCAACAGAAGTACTGATCACTAATTCGCCCAACCCATTTACGGGTAGCACAGAAATAAAATTCACCACGGCTGGTGGTCATACTTTCATACAAATTATCGATACACTGGGACGAGTCATCAAAACACTGGTAGATACAGATTACACAGCCGGTACTTACAAGATCAGCTTTGTTGCTGATGGATTAGCCAATGGTATTTACTATGCCCGTTTCCAGAATGGAGTAATACAACAGGTAAGGGCAATGATGAAAGTGAGATAAAGAGTATGCTGTATACTGCGATTAAAACTTTGTGTTCTTTGTGCCTTTGTGGGAATCTTTAATCCAGTTGCCGGTGTCCTGCATTCACCCAATCCGTTATTTTTTGTTTATCGGCCGGCGTTAACGGACTATTAGGTGCTTCCGGCATTTGAGAAGGAATATTATCCACTGCTCTTGCTTTGATCCGGTCCCAACTGCTGACAATACTGGCATCGGTATCAAAATTTTTACTGCCACTGTTGCCACCATTCAGGTGACAGGGACCACAATAACCTCCCGTTCCTCCCACGCCACTGATCAGTTGTTTTACTAATGCATATTTTGGTCCGTAATTAAAGATGACGAATTGTGCTGTATCCGTACAGCCTTTTTGATTTTTTACCGTAATCACATAATTACCCGGTGCCAGGTTATTAAAAGCAGGGGACGCTTGAAAAGAAGTTCCGTTCAGGCTATACGAGATCGTATCACCAACGGGGAAGCTGATACTGATCGTTCCATTATTGGAAGTGCCAATGGATTCTGTTTTGAAATACTGGATAGCATACGATACACCGGTGCAGGGATCAGCTACTGTGTCATTCTTGGAACAGGAAAAAAGGACAAGTACAAAAAATAGTAAAAGCAAAAGTGTCCGTAGCATAAAGAAAATTTACAGTTCACTAATTTAATACCTGTTAAAAGAAAACGGGGTATTATTTCAATATTGTTTTCAGACCCTGGATAGCCGTAGTGGATTAGCGGGGGAAAAAATAAATCTCTTTTTTGTTTGTAACTATGTTGCATTTTATATATTTGCAACATAGTTACAATAATATGAAACGAATAATCAACCTGGCTGTTGGCCTTTTTTGGATAACCAATTTTTGTTTTTCACAGGAAAATATTGCTGAGACAAGGCCTCCGGCAATTACAACTGCAATTGTAAAAGTTGCACTCAGCGGCAGGGTTACCGATGCAAAAACAGGCGAACCACTGGCGGGAGCTTCTGTCTATTTTGCAGATGAAAAGATCGGTACTGCTACTGATGCCAGGGGAAAATATGTGATCTCTAATATCCCCGATGGTCATCATGTGGTGGAAGTATCCTATAGCGGCTATGCTACGATCGTGGAGCATATCGAATTGAAACAGGATACGGAAAAGAATTTTGCTTTATCACCGGTGATCACCGAGAACCAGGGAGTGATCGTAACCGGCGTATCGGGAGCGGTGAGTATGCGGAAAGCACCGATACCTGTTGCTAGTATCCGCCGCTCTTCACTGCTGCAGAATAATGCCAATAATATCATTGATGCGCTGACCCGGATACCCGGTGTATCACAACTCTCCACAGGCCCGGCTATTTCCAAACCCATCATCAGGGGGCTGGGTTATAATCGTGTTGTTACCATTAATGAAGGAGCAAGACAGGAAGGCCAGCAATGGGGTGATGAACATGGGATTGAGATAGATGAGATGAGTATTGCCAAAGCAGAAGTGGTAAAAGGCCCTGCCTCACTCATGTACGGCAGTGATGCCATTGCCGGGGTGATCAATTTTATCACCAATGTTCCGGTGGCGGATAAAACCATCAAAGGAAATATTCTTGCCAATTATCAAAGTAATAATGGTCTTTATGCCCTCAATGGAAATATTGCCGGGAATACAAACGGGTTTAACTGGAATGCTTACGGTACCTATAAATCTGCCGGTGATTATAAAAATAAATACGATGGCCGGGTGCTGAACTCCCGGTTCAATGAAAAGAATTTCGGTGGTTATTTCGGTTTGAACAAAAGCTGGGGCTACAGCCATCTTATCTTCAGCCGTTTTGACCAGGCGATTGGTTTGGTGGAAGGTGACCGGGATGATGCAACCGGCCAATTCATTTTGTTTGCGGGTACGCCATTGGAAAGAATTGCTACCAACGAAGACCTGGATGGAAGGAGCTTGTTTGTGCCACGGCAGAGCGTGGTGCATAACAAACTGATCAGTGATAATAATTTTGCTATTGGCAAAAGCCGCCTGAAACTAAACCTCGGTTACCAGGTGAACCAGCGCAAGGAATATGGTAACCCGGAAGATCCTTCCGAACAGGAATTATTCTTTGATCTCCAAACGATCAACTACAGTTTGCAATGGCAGTTGCCGGAAATTAAGGAGTGGCACACCACCATTGGTGTCAATGGAATGAGCCAGTCCAATGCCAACAAAGGGGCAGAAGTGCTGATCCCGGAATATGACCTGTTTGATGTGGGTGCATTTGTATATGTGCAGCGGTTCTTTCAAAAAGGAACCGTAAGCGGCGGCCTTCGTTTTGATAACCGTACGGTGGATTCAAAAACATTCGTAGAGGGAACGGATGTGAAATTTGTGGCTTTTAACCGCTCTTTCTCGAATCTATCCGGCAGTATTGGCGTTAGTTATGAACCGGCTGAGCAGGTAACGGTGAAAGCGAATATTGCACGAGGCTTCCGGGCTCCTTCCTTAGCAGAACTGGCCAGCAACGGAACGCATGAAGGAACCAACCGCTATGAATATGGCGACCAGCAATTGAAATCTGAAACCAGTTTGCAGCTGGATGGTGGAGTAGAAATAAATGCCACACACTTCTCTGTTTCTCTTTCTGCTTTCTATAACCGGATGAACGATTTTATCTTTTACCAGAAACTGGAATCAGCAACTGGCGGTGATTCACTGGTAAATGTGGATGGGGAAGATATCATGGCTTTCAGGTTCAACCAGCATAATGCAAAACTGGCGGGACTGGAATTTACGTTTGATTTGCACCCGCATCCTTTTCACTGGCTGCATTTTGAAAACAGTTTTTCCTTTGTAAGAGGAAGATTTGATAATACAATAGATGGAGATAAGACCGGTAGTGATAATCTGCCATTGATCCCGGCCCCCCGCTGGACCAGTGAACTCAGGGTGGACCTGAAAAAAGCAGGTAACCTGGTTCATAATTTTTATGGAAGGCTTACCCTGGATAATACATTTAAGCAGGACCGTCCTTTCACCGGTTTTGATACAGAAACCGCTACCAACGGTTATAGCTTATTGCATGCGGGGATCGGTTCTGATATTGTGGTGAAAAAGAAAACCCTGTTCAGCCTGCACCTGTCTGTCAATAATATTACGGACGTGGCTTATCAAAATCACCTGAGCCGGTTGAAATACGCAGCACAAAATATGGTGACAGGAAGAACCGGTGTATTCAATACGGGCAGGAACTTTTCCGTAAAACTCAACATACCACTTGAATTCAGATTGAAGTAGATGCAGTTGGTTATAGTGTAACAAACCAGTTCCCGGTGGGGCTGGTTTCTTTTTTGGCTAATTTGCAGGATGGAAATCACTTTCAATACCCCGGCCTTACTTTTCCCTGCCATCAGCTTGTTGTTGCTGGCCTATACCAACCGCTATCTTGCCCTGGCCAATTTGATCCGCAAACTGCATGACGAATATATGCGGGGCGAAAAAACACATCACCTGTTGCAACAGATCAAGATCCTGCGGATACGGATCAACCTGGTAAGGCAGATGCAGTTTTTAGGAGTGTTCAGTTTCCTTTGTTGCGTCATCACCATGTACAGTATTTATGAAGGATGGAGTCGTGTGATTACCATCAGCTTTGCGATCAGTTTAGTCAGTTTCCTGGCATCATTGGTATTGTCCTTAATTGAGATCACACAAAGTACCAAGGCGCTGGAATGGGAGCTGAGTGATATGGAGGAGTTGGAGAAAACAAATTTCTTCACTGATCTCTGGGGAGGAAAAGATAAAAAGGAACCGGAAGAACCAAAGAAAGAGGGATCATAAATTTTTAATGATGATCAGCAGCCGTTCCCAGTTGCCGCCATCATACACTTCTTTCATTCCATTTTTCTTAATAAACCGTACTGCAGCACTGCTTTCGGCACCATACCTGCCACAGAACACAACCGGTTTTTTAAATTGCCTGATCCTTTCCACGCTGGCGGCTAAGCGGTCCGTTGGAATATTAATAGAACCTTTGATGCGGCCCTGGTCGTATTCATGCACCGTACGGACATCGATAATAATGGCCCCGTTTCGTAAAGCACTTTTAATTGAATTTTTACCCGGACCGAATAAGAAACTAAACATTTTAAAAAAATTGAATCCCACAAAGGCACAAAGAACACAAAGTTTTTAATTACTTATAGCAACTGGCCTGAAATTTTTCTGTGAATTCCCTCTTTGATAAGATGAACATTAAAGTTAACGAGAAGTGCCAATTTGGGACCGGTGAGCTTCAGCTAGGTGAGTACCGTTTTATGATGGACTTTTTCGAGATGTTCAACGGACTTGATTTCAATGATCAATTTGTTATCGATAATAATATCTGCCCTGAAACCTACATCAAGTGTTGCATTCTCGTAGCTGGTTATGATGCCTTGTTGACGGGTATGTGGTATACCCCTCTTATCTAATTCGTATGCAAAAGCAGCCTCATAAACACTTTCAAGCAAACCAGGTCCCAGTGTGGTATGAATTTTATAACAGATGTCAACGGCTATAGTAGCTAATTCGTTTTCTGTCATAACTAGTATTTCTTTGTGTTCTTCGTGCCTTTGTGGGAAACCCTATGCCATAGTAATTTTAGTTTTCCTTCCCCATCAGTTTTCTCCTCCGTTCCCTAATACATTTCTCCGCAATACCATTGCTTTGTGTACTCCGTGGCTTTGTGGGAAACCCTATGCCGCATTAATTTTAGTTTTCCGTTCACCGATCTGTTGCCTCCACATCGCATAGTACAATCCTTTTTCATCCAGTAATTGCTGGTGGCTGCCGGTTTCCACCACATCGCCTTTTTCCAGCACATAGATCCGGTCGGCATGCATAATGGTGCTCAGCCGGTGGGCGATCAGGATGGTGATCTGGTTACCCTTCAGGGAAATTTCACGGATCGTATCAGTGATCTCTTCTTCAGTGAGTGAATCCAATGCCGAAGTGGCTTCATCAAATAATAATAGTTTAGGGTCACGCAGCAAAGCTCTTGCAATGGACAACCGTTGCTTTTCTCCGCCGGATAATTTTAATCCGCCTTCCCCGATCATGGTTTCCAGGCCTTTTTCTGCTCTTGCTAATAAATTCTGGCAGGCAGCTTTGTTGAGTGCATCCAGTACATCTTCTTCCGTCGCCGTTGGATTGACGAACATCAGGTTCTCCCGGATAGTACCCGAGAAAAGATTGGTGTCCTGTGTCACAAAACCGATCTGGTTGCGCAGGTCATCAAAGCGGATGGATGTTTCGTCTAAATTATTATAGAATATTTTCCCTTCCTGTGGCCTGTATAATCCCACTAGTAATTTCATGAGTGTTGATTTACCGCTACCACTGGGCCCCACAAAAGCGATAGTTTCCCCAATGCGTACATCAAAACTGATATTATTGATCGCTTTTTGGGAAGCGGTCTGGTGTTGGAAAGCCACATTGCGGAAAGCCAGTGTTTCAATATCACCCAAATGCTTAGGATTGGCGGGCTCGGGCTCTGGTGCTTTTTTCATCAGGGAATCAAAATTGTTCAATGATGCTTCGGCTTCCCGGTAGGATAATAATATGTTTCCGATTTCCTGTAACGGACCAAATACGAAGAATGAAAAGATCTGCATGGTCACTAACTGGCCGGCATCCATCTGGTTCTTAAAGATCAGCCACATTAAAATGAACAGGATCACCTGGCGCAATGTATTCACCATTGTTCCCTGTATAAAACTGATACTCCTGATGCGTTTTACTTTGGTGAGTTCTAATCCGAGTATCTTATAGGTATTCTTGTTCAGGCGTTGTACTTCCTGTTGAGTAAGGCCAAGGCTTTTCACCAGTTCAATATTACGCAGCGATTCAGTAGTGGAACCTGCCAGTGCTGTTGTCTGGCCGACAATATTCTTTTGAATGGATTTTATTTTTTTGCTTAATGCATTGGTGATAAGTGTGAGCAATGTTATACCTACGAGATAGGCGACAGGTATACTCCAGTGGATAAAAATAGCTGCATACACAAAAACAAACACAATACCGATGATCACTCCAAACAATATATTGATGAAGTTGATCATGAACTTTTCCACATCGGATCGTACTTTGGTCAGTACAGAAAGTGTTTCACCACTGCGCTGGTCTTCAAACTGCTGGTAAGGCAATTTCATCGCATGCTGTAATCCGTCAGTAAAAACCTTGGCCCCGAATTTTTGGATAACAAGATTCAAAAAGTAATCCTGGAAATTCTTGGCAATACGACTGATCATTGCCACGGAAATAGAACATACGAGGATGAACCATACACCCGGCTTATCCCAGGAGAAGGAATTGAAGAAACGATCTTCCGTAATCAACTCCGGGTTATTAACACGTCCACTGGCCAGGTTGATCAGTTTTCCCAAAAGGATCGGGTCAACCAGCGAAAAACCAATATTAACAGCTGCCAGGCTCAGTACCAGGATGACCAGCCATTTATGTGGTTTCAAATAATGCAGTAATATCTTCATAAACAGATTTGAATAATCGGGGAAAAGAGGAGTATCCCTCAAACATCGTACAAGTTCGTAAAAAATGACAACTTAGCAGCTTTCCCCTTATATTGCAGCGATGAAGAACTACCTGGTTGACCTTCACCGACTGCGGCATAACCCGTTCAACGGGTTGTACACTTTCTCCTGCCGCTTAGCGGAGAACCTTCTTCAGCAACCTTTACAGGACGAGCAGTTTCATTATTATTTGCCCCAAAGTAAATTTGGCCTTTTTGGCAGCAAGCCACAGTATGTGACACATAAGCGGTCCCATAAATTTTTTCAGACCGGCACTTCAAAATATGATGTCTGGCACCTGACAACCGGGATCTCCCAATACCGCCCCTATAACCGAAAAACAAAAGTGATCTATACCATCCATGATGTGAATTTTTTGGTGGAAGATCCCCTGAATCATAAAAGTAATATCCGTACACTTAAGCTGATGCAGCACAATGCACACCGGGCCGATCATATTGTTGCCATATCAAAGTTCGCCCTTGATTTTGCCAGCGAACACCTGCATTTTGGTGATACCCCGGTTTCAGTCATTCATAATGGATATACCGTAGGTGAGTTCCCCGGTTTTGATGAACCGATCTACTGGCCGGCGAAACCATTTTTGTTTTCGATCAGCCTGGTGCAGCCACGGAAAAATTTTCATGTGCTGCCTGCTTTATTGGTGGGTAACGATTATGAACTGGTGATCGCCGGTTTAAATCATTTTGACTATGCCAAAAAAGTAATGGAAGAAGCCAGGCGCTGGAAAGTGGAAGACCGGGTGAAGCTGATCGGTGCCATTGATGAGAAAAACAAATACTGGTACTATACCAATTGCAAAGCCTTTATGTTTCCTTCGGTAGCCGAAGGTTTCGGTGCTCCGCCACTGGAGGCCATGCATTTCGGTAAACCGGTTTTTTTATCCAAACATATGAGCCTGCCGGAAATAGGAGGGGATGCAGCTTATTATTTTGATGATTTCAATCCCGAGTCTATGAGAAACGTCTTTGAAAAGGGAATGGCGGATTATAAGAATCACGACCGGGCAGCAGCTATACGTCAGCAGGCTTCGCTGTTCAACTGGAAAAAAAATGCACAAGACTATTTAAGTATATACCGGTCACTCACCTGACCGGTGACAGCAATAACATGAGTAAACAGGTACCAAAAGCATTCAGGCCGGGATTGAATAATCCCTTTTACTTTATCCGCAAGGCACTGCTGCAAAAAGTAACAGCGTATGCCCCGCAATTATCCGGCAAGCTGCTTGATTTTGGTTGTGGCAGTAAACCCTATGAGTCATTATTTGTAAACGTGAGTGAGTACACCGGGCTGGATTATGAAGGCGAAGGACATTCACATGTAAACGAGAACGTGGATGTTTTTTATGACGGGAAGAAAATTCCTTTTGCGGATGAAACATTCGATAGTGTGTTCAGCAGTGAAGTGTTTGAACATGTTTTCAATATGGATGAAATAATACCTGAAATAAGCCGGGTAACAAAAAAAGGAGGGAAGCTGCTGATCACCTGTCCCTTTGTCTGGCATGAACATGAAGTGCCGGTTGATTATGCACGGTACACCAGGTTTGCTTTGCAGCATTTACTGGAGAAGAACGGGTTTAAAACTGTCGTTACCGATAAAAGCGGCGATTTCACCAGTGCCCTGTACCAGATGAAGATGGTATATTTCAGTGAGCATTTTATTCCTGCTGTACCCTTGCTGGGAAGGAGTAAATTTTTCAGAACATCCATCGCACCCGTTTTTTATTTTTTGCTGAACAGCTGGTATTTGTTCAAGCACTGGCTGCTCCCCAAAAGAAAAGACTGGTACCTTAATAATATTGTTTTAGCAGAGAAACTATAGTGTATGCCCGGAAAGATCATTTTGACCACCTGCTCTCTCAATCATATTGCACAGGCCAAAAGCCTGGGTGATTCTGTTTTGCAACATGCACCGGGTTATAAACTGGTCATAGGGTTGGTGGATAAACTGGAGGGAAGAATTCCTGCGGCATATTATGCTCCCCACCAGCTGATTGAAGCGCATGAACTGAATATTCCTTTCTTTGAGGAGATGTGCAGGCGGTACAATGTCCTTGAACTGAATTGTGCACTTAAATCTTTTTTCACTGCTCATGTGCTGGAACAATTTTCACCAGACAGCTTTATTTTCCTCGACAGTGATATGCTGTTATTTGATTCACTAAAAACAGTGGAAGAAGAATTGGCCGGGGCTTCGATATTACTTACACCACATATACTATCCCCTTTTCCGGATGATATCAATAACCCCAAAGAAAAAGATATTCTCAAAACAGGAATGTTCAATGCTGGTTTTTATGCATTGAACAATGATCCCACGGCAAAGGCTTTTATTGATTGGTGGAAAGAACGAATGAAAGACCAGTGTTATGAACGGCCCAAAGAAGGACTGAACGTGGATCAGAAATGGCTGAACTTTGTTCCGTTCTATTTCACTAACACAAAAGTGCTAAAGCATCCGGGTTGCAATGCAGCTTACTGGAACCTGCATGAACGGAAGCTGGAAATGAAAGGAAATTCTTTTATCGTGAACGGTGATCCACTGATCTTTTATCATTTCAGCGGTTATTCATTGCAACACCCGGAAAAAATATCCAGGCACCAGACAAGGTTTGTCATGAATACGAACCCGGCAGTTAAAAACTTGTTTTCACAGTACAGGGAGATATTAATAAAGAACAGGCATGAAGAAATGTTGCAACTTACCTGTTATTATAAAAAGGAGAAGGGGTTGCTGCAAAAATTGGGATTGAAGAAATAAGCATCGAACTTTTATCCCGCCCAGCCTTCTCTGTCCAGGCTTCTGTATTGAATGGCTTCTGCCAAGTGCTCCGGTTTGATATCGGCACTGCCGGCCAAATCAGCAATGGTACGGGATACTTTTAAGATACGGTCATAAGCCCTGGCTGATAAATTCAATTTTTCCATGGCCGCTTTTAATAAATTAGCTCCCACGGGGCTGATCACACAAATCTCTTTCAGCATCTTACTGCTCATTTGTGCATTGCAATAAATGCCGGGATTGTTTTTATATCGTTCCGCCTGTATTTCTCTTGCTTTGATCACCCGGTCACGGATGTCAGCCGAGTGTTCCTGTGGTTTCACTCCCGAGAGTTCACTGAATGCAACCGGGGTTACTTCCACATGCAGGTCAATACGATCTAATAACGGCCCTGATATTTTATTTAAATATTTCTGCACTGTTCCCGGCGGGCAAGTGCATTCTCTTTCAGGATGATTATAAAAACCACAGGGGCAGGGGTTCATTGAAGCGATGAGCATAAAGGAAGCCGGGAAATCCAATGCAACTTTAGCTCTTGATATCGTCACCCTTCTTTCTTCCATCGGCTGTCGCATCACTTCCAGTACGGTTCTTTTAAATTCAGGCAATTCATCTAAGAACAATACACCATTATGGGCTAATGAAATTTCACCGGGCTGCGGGTTGCCGCCTCCGCCCACCAATGCCACATCAGAAATGGTATGATGCGGGGAACGGAAGGGTCTTTTGGAAACGAGTGTTGCGTTCTCCGGTAGTTTACCTGCCACCGAATGGATCTTGGTAGTTTCCAACGCTTCCTGTAGAGAAAGAGGAGGGAGAATAGTAGGTAATCGTTTTGCCAGCATGGTCTTTCCGGCGCCGGGCGGACCGATGAGTATCGCATTATGACCACCGGCTGCAGCTATCTCCAGTGCCCGTTTAATATTTTCCTGTCCTTTTACATCTGCAAAATCAAATTCAAAATCATATTGCGAATGAAAGAATTCTTCCCGGGTATTGACGATCACCTGCTCCAGCCCGGTTTCATTATTCTCAAAAAAATCGATCACTTCTTTGATATGTGTAACACCATATACCTGCAGGTGATTGACCATGCCGGCTTCTTTCGCATTCACTTTGGGAACGATCAACCCTTTGAAACCTTCTTTCCTGGCCTGTATTGCAATCGGCAAAGCTCCTTTGATCGGACGCACCTCCCCATCTAAGCTTAACTCACCCATGATCACATATTTCTCGAGCATCTCCCGGTTCTCTATTTGTTCAGTAGCCCCGAGCAAACCAATAGCAATCGGTAGATCAAAAGCAGTTCCGCTTTTTTTAATATCAGCCGGTGCCAGGTTGACGACCACTTTTGTTCTTGGCATCTGGAACCCATTGGTCTTGATAGTACTTTCCACCCGTTGCATACTTTCTTTCACGGCACTGTCCGGCAGACCCACAATGGTAGGGTCCTTACCGGTTTGTGTCATCCAGTTCACTTCAATGGTAATGGAAATGGCTTCCACACCATATACTGCGCTGCCGTAGGTTTTTACAAGCATGCACTGAAAATAATAAATTATTCCCTCAAATCACTGTTTGCAGCACTGCCTTTCGGTGCTTTCATTATTGAGGGTAAAGAGAAAGTATTTAGGATGCTGGCGGGTAATATGCATCTTAATGCTGCCACTGCCATCGTCAAAACTGAGATCAATTATGGTATTGACAAATTTCCAGGTCCCGGGATAATCATTTCCTTCCAGGGCCATCACAAATTTTCCGTCTGCTTTCAGGGTAAAAACTTTATTGATACCGGTTTCTTTCCATTTGCCGACAAGATCATTTTCACTCAACGGGGCCGGTTCGTCAGGTCCTTTGAATTCATCGCCGTATTTTTTTACCAGGCTGGCATAGGTGTTATTAAGTGATTCAGCATCCCGTTCCCTTGCACTGGTTATTTTCCTGGAATAAATACTGTCAAGTTCGAGATAAGATTGATTAACTCCGGGTTCATATGGGTTGATGTTCTTATATTCGTTAAGATAGCTTTCCAGTATCTTTTTGATCTGTATGGTATTTTCTACTGCTCTTGTGGCAAAGGAAGCCAGGTCTTCATCAATGCCCGGTTTTTGCATGATGATAGAATAATTTTTAGCCAGCAGGTCTTTTTCGTAAATAAGCGTTTCCAACTGCGAGGGGACATCATCATTGCACAAAGCAGAATAATAGTTATTGGTCTGCTGGTCTTCATACTTGATCAGTGACTTCCAGGCTTCAACCGTCTCGGTTTTCACTTTTTCAAATTCCTTTTTTTTATCCTTCTTATCGAAAATGTAATGCACAATAACATACGCCACTACGGTGGTCAAGACACCAAGGATGACATTTTTGACGGTACTGCCGCCGGAAGGAAGGCCACTCATAACGAGATTGATTTTGGTGGTAAAAAGCTGGCACTAATATAGGATAAAACAAGATCACCGGCCTACCCGCCACAGGGTATTATTTCCCTTCAATGACGGTGGCACTATGCAACAGCGAGATATGGGGATCGGCGATAACTGAAACAGGCTTCCCTTTTACTGGTACAGTGATGGTTTGTTCAGCACTGTTGATAGTCATTTTAATAATACTGATCTTACCCGTGGCATCTTCAAGCCCGATTTCCAGCGGGAATTGGAAATCGGTTTTCTTTTGTGAAACGGTTAGTGTTATTTTTTTTGCCTTACTGTCATAGCTCCAGTTGATTGCTAATTCGGGAACTCCTGGTGTAAACAACCATTGCCGGAAAAACCGTTCCCAATTTTTACCCGAAACGGTTTCCACCACTTTCCTGAAATCATCTGTATCAGCTGTTTTACCGGCATAAGTGGAATAATATTGCCGGATTACTTTCCTGAAAACAGAATCACCGAGTTCCCGGCGCAGCATATGTAAAACCCATCCCCCTTTCTGGTAACTGTTGGGATTGAGCAGTTGCATATAATTGGAGGTGGGGTTTACAACAGGCTTATCAGTACGGCTACTATACTCAATTACCTGTAACCTGTCTTCTTGCAGCATTGCTATAGCTGTATCAGCACCATATTTGTTTTCCATGTACAAAATGGTCATATAAGTGGCAAAACCTTCACTGAGCCAGAGATGAGCAAATGTTTTCTCTGTAGCCATATTACCAAACCACTGGTGAGCTATCTCATGTGCCAGTAAAGTTTCAGCACCTCTTGCACCATCAATGGATTGTTCAGAATAAAAGATGGTATTCGCATTTTCCAACCCGCCAAAACGGGTTTTGGATTCTACATTCGCCAGTTTTTTATAGGCATAGGGCCCGATATTGTTAATGAACCAGGGTAAGATGTCAGCCGCCAATGCATAATCATAAAAACCTTTGTTTCTATCCTCCGGGTATACCCAGCTGTAAACAGGAATACAATTATTAATATAACCGGAAAGATGCACCGCAAAATCTGCCACACCGATCACCATCACTTTGGTGGAAATAGGAACTTCTTCTTTCCAGTGTGTTCTTTTTTTGTCGGCCGATAAATTGGTTTCTTCAACCTGGATACCGTTAGCCACCACCTGGTAATGCATGGGGGCGGTCACGATAAACTCAACAGATGCTTTATCCGCAGGATCATCATGACAGGGTATCCAGTTGTGCCCCCGGTTGGGCCAGTTGTCAGCAAAGAAAGTACGGTTACCATATTTGTTTTTAGAAATAATGAGACCATCTGCCGGGATGCCCTTGTAATGAATCACCACGGTCAGTGTATCACCTACCCGGTATTCCTTCGGTAGCCGGATATCCAGTTCTTCCCCGGATTGTTTTGTAGTCAGTGCTTTCCCATTGGGCAGGAAAGCAGAGGCTATCATTCCTTTTCCCTCCTTACCTGGCGCCGTAAGATCTAATAATAAGTTTTCGGTGCTATGAACAAACCGGGTAAGGAGGGTTGCCTGTCCGCGGATGGTATCATTGTTGTCCGTTAATTCAATGCTGTATGTATAATGCAACACATCAATACTGCTTTGTGATTTTACGGCAATAGCAGCAAGAATAACAAACAAGGAAACAAGTAGTCTTCTCATAAAGTACAAATTAGGGAATAAAATTTCCTGGAGGCCTGTTGTAACAAAAAAAGTTGGACTAGAGTTTTTCCAGCATCTCCACCACTTTTTCCCTTTTCAGGATGACATAGCCGATCCGGTCGTTGCTGATGCCTTCTTTGAGCTGGTAAGTAAACTGCAACTGGTCGTCGGTGACGTTGGTTTCAAAATACCGGAAAGAGATATTGGGATAGTTCTTCAACTCCGTACCGATCTCGTACAGGTGCGTGGAAAGAATGAAGAGGGAGTTTTTGATCTTTATCAGTCCTTTGATCACGGTGGTGGAGCATTTCATGGCGTCTTCCACATTGGTGCCTTTGAAAAGCTCATCAATCAGCACCAGCCATTTTTTTCCATTGTTGATCTTCTCAATGGTATTTTTGATCCGCTGTACTTCATTGAAGAAGAAGCTTTCTCCTTTTACAATATTATCCACGACGTTGATATTGCTCAGCAGGCCATCAAATAAGGTGAGTTTCATTTTTGCGGCGGGCACACCCATGCCGATATGCGCTAAAAAAACAGCAGCTCCAACAGATTTGATCAGTGTACTCTTCCCCGCCATGTTCGCCCCGGTCAGGAACAGGAAATTATGTTCGGGATTCATCTGCAGGTCATACGGTATCGGCGTGGGCAGTAAAATATGGTATAACCCTTTTGCATCCACCAGGGGCGTTTCCTGTTCGATGAACTCTGGGAAACTAAGCCCATATGTTTTTACGGCTACGGCCATTGAATACCAGGCGTCTAAACGACTGTAGATATCAATCAGTTCCAGGGTGCCAACCCGGTATCGGCCCCGCAAATGATAACCATAATAGAGGTTCTCTTGTGTGTTGAATTTTTTACCGGCCTCCGTAGAGGAAAGTTTTTGCAGGGGACCTTCCTTTAATAAACCGGTAATGCGGTCCACATAGATCTTGATATTCATGGGCAGGTCAAGATCTTCCAGGAGTTCAGCCACTTTCTTAATGCCCCTGAAGAAATCAGCAAAATGGGTCATGGAATATTTTACCATGGAATAATCTTCGCTGTGCAGCCATTTGTAAACGACACTATTGAAGCTATTGCTGTTCTCACTGATCGGGTCAAGCGAATAATCCATGAACTTATCCATCACCAGTACGGTACCATTACTGATATCGGTCGGCCAGTCTTTCACATGCTCCATCAGGGTGCGGATCACTTTCTGGGTGCCCAGTATCTTCTTCAGGTCGCTGTGTGGTTCACTGAAGAATTTGCGCAACCATTCTTTGCCGCCTGTGGTACGGGTGAAATTCAGCTTATGAAAAATGGAGAATTCTTCTTCCTGGTGAAAGATCGAAATGTCGTTAAAAGAAATCTTGTCTATTTGCATGCCCCAGCCCTTATAATAAGTTTACCGTTCAAAAACTAATCGTTGCCCTCTTACTGATTCATCCCATACCCCATTTCCATAAACTAAATGGCCATTTATAAATGTATGGGTAATAGCAGCCCGGAATTCAAACCCTTCCAGCGGACTCCAGCCACATTTATAGAGTATATTCTCTTTGCTCACTTTTGTTTGTTGTTTGAGATCTGCGATCACCAGGTCGGCGTGATAACCTTCCCGGATATAGCCTCTTTCTTTTATTTGAAAGCAATCCGCTACCGCATGACTCATTTTCTGCACGATCTTTTCCAGCGATATTTTTCCTTGTTGATGATAATGCAGCATTAGCAACACAGGATGTTGCACCAGCGGCAGACCGGCATGGGCTTTTTCATAGGGTTCATTTTTCTCCCCCAAAGTATGCGGTGCATGATCGGTGGCGATTACATCCAGCCTGTCATCCAGCAATGCTTCCCACAAAGCTTTCCGGTTATGCGGGGCTTTGATGGCCGGGTTGCATTTTATCTTATTTCCTAAAACTACATAATCATCGCTGCTGAAATGTAAATGGTGCACACAAACTTCAGCGGTAATGCGTTTGTCTTTTAATGGGAAAAGATTGGTGAAGAGTTGTAATTCTTTTTCGGTACTGATATGTAAGATATGCAGCCGGGTATTGTATTTCTTGGCGATTTGAATCGCATATAAGGAAGATTCATAACAGGCTTCCTCATCCCGGATGATGGGATGGTCAGCGGCTGTTAACGGAATACCGGTAGCTTTTCTTTTTTCCAGGTTCTGCCGGATGATCTTTTCATCTTCACAGTGGGTGGCAATGAGCACTTCGCTTTCCCGGAATATTTTATCTAATGTATTCGGATTATCCACCAGCATATTGCCGGTGCTGGAGCCCATGAATATCTTGATGCCGCAAACGTCACTCCGCTTATCATTCGTTTTCAATACTTCTTCCGCATTATCGTTACCGGTACCCATGTAAAAGGAGTAATTGCCCAGCGAGGTATTTGCAGCAATGCTGTACTTATCTTCCAGCAATTCCTGTGTCAGTGCATTGGGAATGGTATTCGGCATTTCCATAAAACTGGTAACACCACCGGCAACTGCTGCTTTGGCTTCGGTAGCGATAGTGGCTTTATGCATTAGTCCCGGTTCCCTGAAATGAACCTGGTCGTCAATTGCACCCGGGAGTAAATATTTACCCTCCCCATTTATTTCAGTATAACCTCCAGTAACGGTTCCGATCTGCGCCTGTATCTTTTCAATTCTTCCGTTAACTATCAGCATATCTGCTGTTTGAATACTTCCTTCGTTGACGACCTGTATCGATTTTATCAGATATTTTTGCATAATTTGTTGGCTTAAACTGAATCCTCACCGCATGCAATTTAAACAAACCCTTGTAAGACTCCTGCTGATTTTTTGCCCGGTAGTTGCGACAGCGCAAACAACTTATTTGCCGCAGGGTGATAAGGCAAACATAGTAATGGACCGCTGGGAAATTATTGCCGGTAAAGATTCAGCCTTCAATTTCTCCAAAACAAAACCATTTGGCCGCAGGCAGGTAATTGGAGCAGCAGAAAACTTTGTAAAAAGGGTTGGAGCAAATAGTTTATCCAAAGTTGATGCGTATAATCTGCGCAGCCTTTATTTGAATAACCTGGAGTATGTACCTGCAGCAGACCTGGCACTATACAAGAGTAAAAAACCAATTCTTAAGAATTTCTATACTTCTCCTGCCAATCTGTATGAAGTGCATGTAAAAGATTTTGACCTGGTGATCAACCCGGTCATTCAATATACTGTTTCTAAAGAGCAGGATAATGACCAGGATCTTTTTCTGAATACAAGAGGCGTTAGCTTGCGGGGCCGCATTGCCAATAAAGTAGGCTTTGCTGCCTATCTTACCGATAACCAGGAGCGATCACCCTTATATGTACAGCAATTCATCTCGTCCAGGGATGCGGTACCGGGTAACGGATTTTATAAAGATTTCAAAGCAGCCGGTGGTGTTGATTATTTTGATGCACGGGGGTATATCACTTTCAATGCAGCCAAATACATTGATATCACGTTTGGCTATGATAAGAATTTTATTGGCAATGGCCAACGTAGTTTATTCCTGAGTGATTTCAGTAACAATACCCTGTTCCTGAAACTGAATACCCGCATCTGGAAATTCAATTACCAGAATATTTTCATGGAGCTGAATTCAGCAGCCCGTTTTGCGGCAGATATTTTATTACCCAAGAAATATGCGGCCATGCATCACCTCGATATTGCGGTGAGTAAAAGAGTGAATATTGGTTTGTTTGAAGGTGTGGTATTCGGCCGCCGGGATAAATTTGATTTTGGGTACCTGAACCCGGTGATCTTCTATCGTTCTATCGAACAGCAGAATGGAAGTTTTGACAACTCTGTGGTAGGGCTCGATTTCAAAGCCAATCTTCCGCACCGGTTACAGGTCTATGGCCAGTTATCGCTGGATGAGTTCAAGCTTTCAGAAATAAAAAACAACAAAGGCTGGTGGGCCAATAAATGGGGTATACAACTCGGTGCGAAATACATTGATGCTTTTGGTATTCCTAATCTTGACCTGCAGGTGGAGCATAACAGGGTACGGCCATTTACCTATTCGCATCGTGATTCTATTGCTAATTATACACACTATAACCAGCCACTGGCTCATCCGCTGATGGCGAATTTCCAGGAGTTCATTGGCGTGGCCCGTTACCAGCCGGCACCTAAATGGCTGGCCATTGCTAAATTGATGTATTACCAGCAGGGCAGGGATTCCAGTGCGGCCAGTTATGGAAGTAATATCTTTTTACCAAATACACCTCCTTACCGAACCAGTGAATATGGTTTTGATATTGGTAGCGGCTGGAAGACCAATGTGTTCTATGCCTCCTTATTATTGTCCTACGAATTCAGGGAGAATTTGTTTGTGGAGCTGAATGCCTTGTACAGAAAACAGGAAACAGTAACAGCACCACTGACTTCTGCCAATACCTCTGTTATCTCATTGGGAGTACGATGGAATATGCACCGAAGGGATTTTGAGTTTTAGGAGTTTTAGTTGTCTTCTTCTGCTTCAATGGTAAACCCGTTTTTCTCTGCAAATTTCAACTGGGCTGCATTTACTTTTTGTAATACAGCATCTTCGTTTTTGGCGAGCTCCGTAAGCTGATCCAGTGTTTTCTTCACTTCTTCGTCTGTTGACTTACTGTTGAGTTTTTCAAACGTCACGAATGCTTCTTTGATCATCTTATTTTCAAATGCAAGAAAATCGAGCATTGCCATCCTGAATTCTTCGGATCCTCCGATATCTTTCATTTGCTTAAGTTCGGTTTGCTTATTGGTAATAAAGAGTTCCAGTTTTTTACGCAATGGAACCAGGGAAGAAAAATCCTTTTTTTTATAAATATTTCCTAACTCGGCTCCCCATTCCCGGCCGCCTGCATACAGCGTATCATTGATGGTTGCGAAATAGTCATTCAATTCAAGAGCTGTGGTTGGTTTTTGTGCAGCAGCAGATAAACCTGTTATCAGGATAGCTATTATAATAAAGGAACGAAGTAAGGTTTTCATAAAAATATACTTGTTGGTGAAAGGTTTTTTTTATCCTTCAATGTGGATGCTCAATACGATCTGGCGGGAGAAGATACGATCGAATACACTGGAATATTTCAGGGCAGCATCCCGGCTGTGAATATTATTTAAGCCATTACTAATCTTTATCTCCGGGGAAAAGATGAAGCTTTCAAAAAAGAAATTAAAACCCAATCCCAGTTCAGGACCGAAATCATATTTTTTGATTTTCACCAGGTCCTCGGCCCTCTTGGCACGGGCATTACTGGCCAGGTCTATTTCACCTTTGATACCTGCCAGCATATACACCCTGAAATTACCAATCCGGTCGGACTGGAATTTTATTTGTATGGGGAAAGCAACAGTTACCGACTCCACTTTCTTTGTAATATCCACGGAGTTTTCGATGGGATCGGGATATTTCAGCTTATAAAAGATACTCCGCTCCATGAACATCAGTTGTGGATTGAAACGAAGTTGAAAACGATCTGATAAACGGGCTGTGGCATGAAGACCCAAAGTCATACCGCCGGAGTTGACGGGTTCAGCCACCAACACACTATCATCTGCTAAAAAACGGGGATGTAGTTCCGTATGAAAACGGGCCAGGTTTACACCGAGGGTAATACCAAAATAGTAAGGCTTACTGTCATGATCATACAAATTCAGGTCAGCCGGTTGGGCCGCGGCCTGTTGTAGCAAAACAATAAAACCAAAGAGGAAACAGCATCCGGCTTTGACTATACTGGCTTTCTTCCGGTGTAAATGCAACATATACCTAAGCTTAGCGATTTAAATCGGGTATCGGAATAACCAATTTTGTTTAAAATATCAACCAATAACTGGCGGTCGGGAAAAGCGTTAGATGATTCGTTCAGGTATTGATAAGCTTCCTTATTTTGCCTGAACCACCGTGCCACCTGTGGGGCCACGATACCCATATACAGGTTATACAATCCACGAACTGCCTTCCGTTTTGGTGTTGAAAATTCAAGAATTACCAGCTGACCACCAGGTTTCAGTACCCGGAGCATTTCGGTAAGACCTTTTTCGAGGTTTTCAAAATTTCGCACCCCAAAAGCCGCCATCACGGCATCAAACGTATTTTCTGCAAAATTTATTGTTTCGGAATCCCCGCCCTGTAGCTCGATTTTATCCCCAAGTCCTTCTTTTTCAATCTTTTTTCGACCCACCTCCAGCATTTGCGTAGATATGTCAATGCCGACAATCTTAGCGGGTTTCAGCATTTTATAAGCCATCAGTGCCATATCGCCAGTGCCGGTGGCGATATCCAGGATAAGCTGGGGCTTGTCTTTTTTAAGGATCCTGATCGCTTTTTTGCGCCAGCCGATGTCGGTACGGGCGGAGAGAAAGCGGTTCATGAAATCATAGCGGCCTGCAATGCGATCAAACATTTCAGCCACCTGCTCCTTTTTAGTTTTTGGGGAATCCTTAAAAGGAGTAATATGATCGTGCGGTAAGGGATTTGACATTGGAGTGCAAAGTTAAGCAGGATAGGTACAAGCTAACACAGCAAAAGGTTCAGGATTTCATAAAAAGACGGGTTATCAGCCTTTGTAAACTTGGTGGCTTGTGCATTTCGCCCTGTACCTTTGCCCGATGGAGATCATTTCATCAGAATATGTCATCAGCAGTGCCACCTACAAGCAATGCCCGCCTGCGGAGAAGCCTGAATATGCATTTATTGGCCGGAGTAATGTGGGAAAGTCTTCGTTGATCAATATGCTGACCAATAAGAAGAACCTGGCCAAAACATCGGCCACCCCCGGAAAGACGCAGCTCATCAATCACTTTGAGATCGTTTCTTCCGATAAACGAAAATGGTTCATTGTGGACCTTCCCGGTTATGGTTTTGCCACGGTTTCCCAAAAAGCGAGAAGGAACTGGTCAAATATGATAGAATCCTACATCCGGAAAAGAGAAAATCTCGTTTGTTTATTTGTATTGATCGATACCCGGCATGAACCCCAAAAGGTAGATCTTGATTTTATCAGCCAGTTGGGGGAATGGGAAGTACCCTTTGTGTTGGCCTTTACCAAAGCTGATAAAAATAAACCCGGGGCAACCGTACGGAATGTTGATAGTTTCATCAAAGCATTGTCAGAAAAATGGGAAGAGCCCCCGCCTTATTTTGTTACATCCGCTACAGAAAGAACAGGCCGGGAGGCGATACTGGATTATATCGGGGGACTGAACAAGAGTTTTAAGAAGCTCTGATTCAACACAGCATGATAAGGAGATTAGTAAATATGGGATTTATACTTTAATTTGCAGCACTTTACAAACGTTATGAGAAGAATCTTATCCGAAAGAAATATTGTAGTCCTCTTATTTGTCATGGTTTGTATAACTTTTTCTCTTGCCCACGAAGACAGTAAGAAAATGGAACAGATCTATCTCGGTAACACATCCTCTGCTGCTGCCTCCCTTTTACTCAAATCAGTTGAACAGTCAACTGTTGTTTCAAAGCCTGCAACTTCTCCTGTCAACTAAAATACCAGCTTCACGGTATAGTTCTCTTTTGATGAAAGTATAGTTTCACCAAAAAGTCTTATGCGTAAACTATTTCTTTCAGGGCTATTACTTTTTTCAATACTTAGTAGTGCTCAAACTGATACAGGACTCATCAAGCCTGTTTTGGTTGATTCTGCCACAACCTCGTCACAGGACCGATCCGGTGGGATCGAGATCCGCAACTACGATGAAAACAATATCCGCAACCTTGAAGCACTGATGAAAGACCAGCAATCGAGAAGAGCAAAGGAAAAAAAAGGGGCCATGATCAGGATCGGCGTTGGTCTGTTATTACTCGTTGTGCTGGTTGTTGGGTGGAGAAGGAAGAGCAAAAAATAGGGGAGACAATTCCTTTAGCGGAGGGAAACCCCGCTTTGACAAGATTGCGGGATGATGATCAGTTCACTACTTTATTGGCACAGCTGCTGCTGGCAAAGGCTTCGGGTTTTGCTTTGAAGGCAAAGCCCATCCCGAGAATATAGCCCATCGCTTCTTTCAGTGCATCGTTGCTCTTGAAATGCGGGTTGGTATTGATATCTGCATGCACTTCCATATCCACATTGTAAACAGTGAAGAGGTTGCACAATTCATAAGCGATCTCAATACTTTTGGCTACTTCCATCAGCATCCTTTCTTTGATGGTAAACTGGTGACGGGTTTTATCATTATGAATGAACATAAAACCACCGTGTCCTTCCCGGAGGAAAACAATGACAGTGGCAAACTCCGTTTCCTGCCCTTTCACCTGCGAGTCGGTGCCAATGCAAACTTTCAACCGGAAACCAGCATCGGTTTCCCTTTTAATTGCATTTTCCACTGCCTCGATGATGGGGGTGTCGATCGGGTCGCCATTAAACTTTCTCCAGATCATATAAAAAGAGGTTTTCCTAAGTTACGGAAAACCTCTTAATTACAAATAGAGCACGGATTAATGTTCTGTTACCAGAACGGGGGATTAAATTCTTATTGGCGGATTAATTTATCAGTCCATTGTTGACTTTCGCTGGCAAAACGAATCATATACATACCATTGATCAGGCCGGCGGCATTGATCACATTCAACCCGTTGTTCAGGGCTCCTTTACTGATCAGTTTACCATGCATATCGTATACGATATATTGGTATTTGCCAGGGCTGCTCACAGAGATGGTATTTGTATTGATAAGGTTGCTTACCAACTGGGGTCTTACGTCGCTGTTGGTTTGCCTGATGGTAACAACATTAGAATAATACTGGCGTCCATCATCAAAGCTCACATTCAGCCGGTATTGGGCTGTAATATTTGTATGTGGTCTGTACTGGTAAGAACGGGTGTCAATTGCAGTTTGCGTTAAAGAACTGAAATTTCGTCCATCAGTTGATATTTCAATAACGAGATCTGTGACCTGTTCGTCTGCAACGATCTCCCAGTTCAGTTTATGGTTATCACCACTTAACGTTCCTTGCAGTTCAAGTTTATGTAATGGCAAAGTACCACCAGTCGTAAATGTTCCGGATAAAGAATAGGAGCCAAGACTTGCATAGGAAGGAGCATTCAGGTTCCCTTTCCCTTCAATACGGAGATAATAATTTCCTGCATTCAGGTTCGTGTCAATAACAGAGCTAAGTAAAGCACCGGGATTATAAATATTCAATGCTGTTTGAGAAGCACTATATAAAGTTACCTGCATATCCAGGTTTGATCCTGAATTACCTGTTCCCACATTATATGGAATTGCATCCAGCTGGAAACGACCGGTTGCGGGTATAGTGAAACGGATAAGGTCCTGGTCGGTACTTCTTTCCACCACGCCATTCACTGTAAAATGATTACTATTGAAATCAACTTGTGTGGCTGAAGGGAAATTATCGCTAAAGTCATCGGTTCTGTACGTAAAACCATTAAAGCTGGTAATAATATCAAGATCACTTTGCAGGTTAGTGCAACCAAAAGAATTAGGGCCATTATTCCAAAGCGTAAAATTGCGGTAATAGCCCACACCCATAATTGGTGCCCATCCAATCTCGCCAGACCCCACACCGGAATGGTAGTCTGATAATTTATTGCACATCGCATCATAACTGGATTGGTGATAGAGGCCTAATGTATGTCCAGCTTCATGGGCAGCTGCTTCCGACACATTCTTGACATTGTAATTCAGCAATGCAGAGAAAACAAAGCAAGGCGTATTATCGCCCCAGGAGAATGAACCTACAAAAGCCACACCCCCGGCGCTGCCATACCAACTGGAGGATACAGTAAGGATCACCCTCATTCTTTTAGTAACCGGAGCGGCCAGGTATTTGGTGGAATCGGTGGTGACATTGATATTAAACGGCCTGTAATCTTCTGCAACCCGGTTAAAGACTTCGGTTATCTTGGTATTGTCCATACCGGAAGCACCGCATTCAATCGGGCCATTATAGTTCCAACTGGTACCATTTACAGTGTGGCCATCAAAATCAAGAAAGATGACGGCAGAAGCAGAAGGATAACTGCTTAATGCCGGAACCTGTGCATTTATCACCTGTGCGCAGATCAATGAGAGGATCAGCAAGGGGTGACGGAGTAGGTTTTTCATAACAAGGCGGATTTAGAATTTTCTTCAATAGGTACGAAGGGATAAAGGGGTACGGAATAAAAACGGGTCAGTTATTCATTAACAAGGGTATAAAAATCTTTCTTTACAAAACTGTATTGGCCATTCTCGTTTTGCAGCACATACAGGTCTCCATGCTGCATACTGAGAATTCTGCCGGTATATGTAACACGACCGGTTTCAGGATCAACAACACGGGAAAGAGTAAGCTGTGCACCGGAAAAATTGCTGGAACGGAGAACAATACTTTTTTGTAAGTTATCATTAGCCTGGGTTGCTGTAGAAACCACCTGTCCTTCAAATTTGAAGTCAGTACCGATCTCCATGGCTGTTTTAGCACCCGTTTCAGCACCCAGCAGGCTGGATAGCTTACTGGCACTCACCTGGATGGTTTCAGGCATACCGGCAAATAATTTGGGCTTATTAGTATTCGGCTCGTTGAGCGGAACTTTTTCAGTTTGTGCAAATGAACACAAGCTGCAAAGCGTAATACATACGCTGAGTACGGAGGTACGAAGGCTTTTCATTAGTAGCTTTTATAAGGTCAAAAGGATATTGTTCGGCAGCCAGGATTGGTGGCTGCAGTTTTCAGGGGGGACGGTCACACAAGGTTTGTGAAAGTTTTACCGTAATCCAAAAGAAGAAGAAAGAAAATGAACAAATTAAGGAGTAGTACCAGCAACGTTTCGTAAAACTGCGAACAGGCGGCTTGTTTATTTACGAATCAATACTGGTTTGTACTTAGCATGACTAACGTACAGGCTTCTTTTGTTTCAATACCTTTTGCTGCGGCCAGTTCGGCTAATTCATCATTCTCAGCACCAGGGTTAAAGATGAGGCGCTTCGGTTGCAGTGACAATATATAATTATAATACTCCTGCTGATGTTGAGGATTCAGGTAGAGTGTTACGGTGTCAATATCATCGAAAGATTTTTTATCGGTTTCAACCGTTACATCGTTTACCACGGCGGCTTTGCGGCCAATAGCCACCACAGGATGACCATGACTTCTTAACCGCTGTACTGCTAAATAACTGTAACGGGAAGGATTGTCGGAAGCACCGAGGACCAGTGTTTTCTTTTGCGGCATACTGTAAAGCTAACCGAATTTATTTTAAATGAATGAGGTCCCGCTTTCTCAAGCGTTTGATTTCCCTGTAGCAGATGCTCATATACCAAATAGCTAAAACAGGAGTAAAGACTAATACAATAACCAAATAAGGCAGAAGAATTTCACTATCAGATAAAACTATTAAGAGGGTCAGAATACCGGTCACCAAAGCTGTCCATGCATAAGCACTTCTTTTACTGGTGAGTTGTAACCCCCTATTATCAAACCAATGAATTAGCAGGCTTCCTATTTGCCACCCTCCAACTAAAAAATACATTAATAGAAACCGTTCTTGGAGAAGAATCATAAACAAGCCAATAGCAAAGCCAATAAGCTGGATCAGGAAATCAGTGGTTTTAAAGGATAGTCTCATTGAGAATTAAGTATTAGAATATTAGCCTTTACTTAAACATTTTCAGCAAATTCCCGACAAACCAGGTTTCTTCTGCCCGGATCATCACATCTAAGGTTTTATCTGCCTGTTTGCCCAGTTTCTTAATACCACTCACTGTATCTACAAAGGTCTTTACATGCTTGTCTCTTTTATCACCTTCCACTTCCTCCAGTTTATCCAGTAACTGCAGCATCGGTTCCAGTTCCCGTTTCTTTCTTTCTTTTACGATCTGCTTCACCACTTTCCAAATATCTTTTTCTGCGCTGAAATATTCCTTGCGTTCTCCGGACAGCAATACTCTTTCCACCAGTCCCCAGTTGATCAGTTCCCGGATATTCATATTCGTATTCCCCCGGCTGATGTTCAATTCTTCCATAATATCGTCCTGTGTCAAAGGATCGGGACTGATAAGCAGCAGGGCATGGATCTGTGCCATGGTGCGGTTGATACCCCAATGTGTACCAAAAGCACCCCAGCTGCTGATGAATTGTTGTTTGGCTTCTGTTAGTTTCATGTTGTAAAACTACCAACCCGATTCCGAATTTTCAAAATTTATTGAAAATATATTTCCCTGAACCTGTGAATCATTGCCGAGACAAGCCGGTTTTATGAAAGGAGAGATTAGTTAACTTGCTGTATGAAGCAATTTTTATTCCTGCTGACTCTTGTCATTACGCTGCATGGATCAGCTCAGGTACAACCCTTTCGTTTTGCCTTTATTTCCGATACGCATATCGGTTCGCCGAATGGTGCAGCAGAAGAAGATCTTCGCCGTACGGTCAGGGATATCAATGCCATGACAGGTATTGCTTTTGTTGTATTAACAGGAGATATCACCGAACTGGGTACTAACGAAGAATTAAAACTGGCCAAACAAATATTAGACAGTCTCAATATTCCCTGGTATATCATTCCGGGAAATCATGATACCGGCTGGAGTGAAAGTGGCGGCGTGATGTTCACTACCATATTTGGTGCGGATAAATTCAGTTTTGAATATAATGGGATCCAATTCCTCGGTTGTGCATCCGGACCTTATGTGCGGATGAGCGATGGGCATGTGCCCCGGGATGCAGTGAACTGGCTGGATACAGAACTTAAAAAATTAAAACCAGGCCAACCGGTTATCTTCCTGAATCATTACCCTATGGATAACGGTCTGGATAACTGGTATGAAATAACGGACCGGTTAAAAAAACAGAATACCTGGGCGGTACTTTGTGGTCATGGTCATGCTAATAAGTCTATGAATTTTGAAGACATTCCCGGTGTGATGGGCAGGTCTAACCTGCGGGCAAAGGCTGCGGTTGGCGGTTATAACCTGGTGGATATAAAAAACGATTCTATCTTTTTTACAGAACGAAAACCAGGCGTGGAAACCCTGAAAACATGGACGGCAGTTAAAATTGAGACCCGGCAGTTCGACCAGACAAAGAAATTTCCAAGACCTGACTACAGCATCAACTCAACTTATTCACATGTGAAGGAAGACTGGAGATTCGCTTCTGATGCAAACATAATCTCAACGGCAGCTGTGGCAGGTGATAAAGTAATAGTGGGCAATCAAAATGGCGTTGTTGCCTGTTTTAGTCTGAAGGATGGAAAGCAGCAATGGAGTTTCACCACAGGAGGTTCCATCTTTTCTACACCGGCCGTTGCAAAGGAGAATGTGATTTTTGGATCAGGTGATGTATGGATCTATTGTATAAATATTAAAACTGGTAAACTGGTATGGAAAAAGGGCACAGCTGCAGCAGTGCTGGGTTCCCCGTTGATCAACGGCGATACTGTGTTCATTGGCGGAAGTGATCATTCTTACCTTGCTTTAAATGTTAACAACGGGCAAACAATCTGGAAATATACCGGGCTGGATGGACCCGTTGTCAGTACCCCTTTATTATGTGATGGGAAATTGATCTTTGGTGCCTGGGACCGGCATTTGTATGCCGTAAGCAGTTCGCATGGAGAATTGATGTGGAAATGGAATAATGGATCTGCGATCAGGAATTATTCGCCTGCTTCCTGTATTCCTGTTGCTTCAGATGGAGTAGTCTATATCATGGCACCTGATCGTTTCGTGTCTGCCATTGATGCCGCAACCGGGCAAACTTTATGGCGTAGTAAAGATGGGGGTGTTCGTGAATCAATCGGGATGTCCGCAGATGGCAAATGGGTATATGGGAAAAGTATGCAGGATACAATTGTGGGCTATGCAGCCAGCCGTGAACAACAAAAAGCCAGTTGGAAAATGCATGTGGGATTTGGTTACGAACATGTTCCATCCATGCTGATTGAAAAAGAAGGATTGCTTTTCTTCGGCACCAAAAGCGGTGTGGTGTATTGCATTGACCCGGCAGAGCGAAAAACAATATGGGCCCACAAGATTGATAATTCGATGGTGAATACTGTCAGAGTACTTGACAAGCATACCTTGATTGTAACAACGATGGATGGTAAATTAGTAAAGCTGACTGCCAGCGGGTATTAAAGCGAAGATTGTTGCTGTTTAGATGGAGACTTGCCAGCAAGAAATTTCTTACTTAGCCATTGATTCATCAGGGATAGCACTCCCAAAAAAATGGCTGAAAGCCCGGTTCTTAAGAAAAGTCCCACATGGTTACCATCCAGTAATTTTAGTAATCCACTGAATGCTAAAAAACTGATACCCGTAACAAAAAAAAAGGTGTTCCAGGAAAATTCATTGCTTTCATTCTCTTCCATAGGTTCGATTTTTATTTCTTCTGTAAAAATAACAGTCTGAATAACCAAGTAATTTAACCTGAACTATAATTTTTCACAGTTTAGGGTTAAACACTTAGTAACTGTCAGCTCATTACTACCTAGGCATCAACAATTTTGCCACAACCGTATTTACTGCATAAAAAAAGCTACCGTCGGGTAGCTTTACTATATTAAGGATAGTACTTTATTTACAGTAACATGGAAAGAGGGTTTTCCAATAGTTTCTTGAATGTTTGAAGGAATGCTGCACCTGTAGCGCCATCCACGCTGCGGTGGTCACAACTCAGCGTTATTTTCATGACATTACTTACGCCAAATCCTTCCCCTTTTCTTACGACCACTTCCTTAATTCTTCCCACCGCCATGATACAACTATCAGGCGGATTGATGATGGCGGTGAATTCTTCAATATCCATCATGCCCAGGTTGGAGATCGTGAATGTATTACCGGAAAACTCGTTAGGTTGTAACTTTTTATTCTTGGCTTTACCAGCTAATTCTTTGCTTTCAGCGGCTATCTGCGGGAAGCCTTTCTGGTCCGCAAAACGAATCACGGGAACAATGAGTCCATCTTCAATCGCTACCGCAATGCCAATATGAATATGATGGTGTCGACGAATCTTATCACCCATCCAGGAGGCATTCACGGCAGGATGCTGGCGAAGGGCCAGGGCTGCTGCTTTCACCACCATATCATTGAAACTGATCTTGACAGGACTTACTTCATTCATTTGTGTTCTTAGTGCCATGGCATTGTCCATATTGATCTCCATCGTGAGGTAGAAATGCGGGGCAGAGAACTTACTTTCTGCCAGTCTTTTTGCAATGACATTTCGTATCTGCGAGTTTGGAATATCTGTATAGCCCTCTTCCCCTGCAACGGGTGCAAATACTGGCACCGGAGCAGTTGTGGCTTTTGCAGCTGGAGCTGAGGTTGTAGTGGCAGCCGCAGTTTGTGCAGCGGGTTTGTAATTATCAATATCAGCTTTGATGATCCGGCCACCATCGCCACTTCCGTGGATACTGTGGAGATCAACGCCTTTTTCCTGTGCTAATTTTTTAGCCAACGGAGAGGCTTTCACTCTTCCGTTTTCTGTTGAAGCAGTAGTGGCTGATGCCGTAACTGCGGACTGGCTGCCGGCAACAGTTGTTTTTTCCGGTACAGGCTGACCCGCGGAAGATCCACCACCGCCTTTTACAGCAGCAACAATGGCATTCACATCCACTTTATCTTTTTCACCAATGATACAGAGCAGGTCATTGACTTGTATCTTCTGCCCTTTATCTGCCCCGATATATAATAAGGTTCCATTCTTATAACTTTCGAGCTCCATCGTAGCTTTATCGGTTTCGATTTCAGCCAGCAATTCACCTTTCTTCACCGCATCACCAATCTTTTTATGCCAGGCAGCAATAACACCTTCCGTCATGGTATCGCTCAGCCTTGGCATCAAGACCACTTCATCCATCTTTGATACATCAACAGCGGATGTTGTTGATTGTGGAGCCGCAGCGGGAGTTGCTGCTTTAGGAGTTTCTTCTTTTTTAGCGGCTGTTGCCACGGGAGCACCACCAGAATGTTCTTTTACTAATGCGGATATATCTTCCCCGGCATTGCCGATGATGGCCAGCAGGTCATTTACCTGTAGCTTACCACCTTTATCAATGCCGATATGCAAAAGAGTACCGTCTTTATAACTTTCCAGTTCCATGGTGGCTTTATCTGTTTCCACTTCAGCCAGCAGGTCGCCTTTTTTTACGTTGTCGCCAATTTTTTTATGCCATGCAGCGATCACTCCTTCGGTCATGGTATCGCTAAGGCGGGGCATTAAGATCACTTCAGCCATTTGCCTATGAATTTTGGCCGAAATTAAGGTAAAATGAGCAATTACCCGGTTGCTTTGAAGCCCGAACCGCCTTTGCCGCTATTCTTTTTTGAACAGGCGGTTTTACTTATTTTGAGTTCACTTAACTGATGTCCCGTTTATGCCAACTATTCATTTTTTATACCCGGCCAACCCCTCCAATGTACCCGATTCTATTACACAGCCTTCTGCCGCTTTTAAAAAGCAGGTTTCAGGTGTCTTGGGGTCCATTATCTTCTTTTTTGCCGTTTACCTGTTATTGTTCATCCTTTCTATTGGACTGGTGATCGTTTGTGTATATGCAGGAATTGCTATTATTATCAATGTTCCTAAGCTGATCACTATCGTGGCGGGACTGGGGCTGATTGGTGTGGGAGTGATGGTTTTTGTGTTTCTCATCAAGTTTTTATTTGCCGTATCGAAATATGATCGTTCAGGTATTGTTGAGATCACAGAAGAGGAGCAGCCTGTTTTATTTGCCTTTATCCGGAAGCTGACAAAGGATACCCAAACTCCTTTTCCCAAAAAGATATACTTGTCAGCAGATGTGAATGCCTGTGTATTTTACGATTCCAGTTTCTGGAGTATGTTTTTACCGGTGAAAAAGAACCTGCAAATAGGATTGGGCCTGGTAAATGCTTTAAATGTCAGCGAATTCAAGGCGGTGATGGCACATGAATTTGGCCACTTTTCCCAGCGCAGCATGAAGCTGGGCAGCTTTGTGTACAACGTAAACAAGATCATTCATAACATGCTTTTTGACAACCAGGGGTATGCTGGTTTTTTACAAAGCTGGGCCAGCCTCGATGGGGTATTTGCTTTTTTCGCCGGCATCACAGCAAAAATTGCACAGGGCATACAATGGATATTGCGGCAGATGTATGGGCTGATCAATAAAAATTATATGCGTTTATCAAGAGAGATGGAGTTTCATGCCGATGCGGTAGCCGCCAGTGTCAGCGGAAGTAAGAGCCTGGTTACTGCTTTGCGGAGAGTGGAATTGGCTAATTCCGGTTATAATATTGCTTTACAAAAATGTGATGACCTCTTCCGGCAAAAAAAGATCAGTAGTAATATCTACCAAAATCAAACAACTGTATTACTCCATTTGGCAGAGGAATTCAAACTGCCGCTGCAACACGGACTGCCTGTTGTGAATGATGATTTCATACAAAGTAATAACCTGTCAAGGGTCAATTTCAAAGATCAGTGGGCTTCTCATCCGACCACAGAGGACAGGGAGGATCACCTGAACCAACTGGCTGTTGAAGCTGAAGTGTTGCCCGATTCAGCCTGGGTATTATTTACAAACAGGGAAGAACTGGAGAACAGTCTCACCAGGAAAGTATATGAGAATGTGGAGATGCCCGCAGGTATAGTAACAGTGGAGGGAGAAGAATTTGAGGAAAAACTGCGGAATGATGCAAAACAATATTCGCTGCCGGAGGCTTATAAGGGATTCTATGATAACCGGCAGGTGGCTATACCAGAAGATGAGGAAGCTATTGACCAGCCAGTGCCGGGTTTCGCTGAACTTTTTAACGCAGAGAATGCTTCACTGTCTAAAAAGATCAATGCAGCAAACAATGACCTGGAAACACTGAAAGCGATTGCTGATAAAAGAATTGACACAAAGACCTTTGATTTCGACGGCATGAAGTTTAAACAAAATGAAGCGTTGACAGCCGCTGGCAAACTGGAACAGGAAATAAAAGATATGCAGGCCAACCTGGCGTTGCTTGATAAGAAAGCCAGGCTCTTTTTCTATCAAAAGGCACAGCAAAAAGGAAATAGCGACTACGACGAATTGAAGAACAGGTATGTGGAGTATTTTGAACTCAGGAAAAAGGCCGATGCGTTTTTAAAACAGGTCAATGAAATGCTGGAGTCATTACAATTGATCTATTCCGGTCAAACCATTGGCATTGAAGAGATCAACCGGATGATTGGGGACCTGAAGGGAAATCATGAACCGGCATTTAAAAGAAACCTGAATGCCTGGATAGAATTAAATGCTTTTTTGAGGGAACCTGAAACAGATAAAAAGATCAAGAACTTTATCAGTAGCAGCTACGCATACTTCAGCGGCAGTTCATTCTTTGAAAATGAATTACTGGAATTAAATACAATCAGTAACCAAAGCTGGGCGGCGGTGAATAATTTCCTGTTTGAAAAATTCAAATTGATACTGGAGCTGCAGTTGAAATATACAGATTAGTAATCAAGATCAAGTCGCAGGCGTTCCTTTAATTCTTTGACCATTGGATATTGATCAGCCAGTTTCTGGAATTGTTCTTTTGCGTTCATCGGAATATCAACAGGTGGCCGGTCGGTAGCTTTTTCTTCCACCACCACATTGAATTGAAGTAACCTGTTATGTAAATGTTGCTGCAGGAAATGAAAAAGTTTATTTCTTTCTGCCTCAATGAATTTTTGTTCAATATTATTGGCCGTGACCGCTTCAAATGAATTTTCATCTTTGACACGCAGCAGGGCCAGTTCAAAAGGTTGTGCGGCCGGGTTCCTGGCTTCTTTCAATACTACCACATATTCAGCCCAGGCTTTTTGGAGGGCTTCCAGTTCCAGTGGTTGGTTAGTATTACCATTGGTGGCGTTGCCATTGCCCTGGTATTGTTTGCGGATCTTATCCAGCGCAGAAATTTTGCTACCGGCTGTTTTTACTGATGCAGTTGTTGCAGCAGCTGGCTGAAGGTTGTTGGTTACTGGTTGTCCGTATACCGGTAATGATTCAGCCACTTTATTTTTTTCGGCCGGTCTCGTTTCAATGATGAGTTTTATGTCATCACTGCCGGACTTTTTGCTAACCGGGCTTTGGTTTTTAACTTCTATCGGGCTAATCTGGCGGAAGGCCACAGACTTTGCTGATTCAACTAGTTTTTTTTTACTTACTCCACCGGCATCTGCGGTAAGCTCAAGGGCCTGTTGTAAATAGCAAAGCTTGATGATGGCCAGCTCCACATGCAGCCGTTTGTTTCTTGCGGCTTTATAATTGATCTCGGCTTCGTTCAGGATATTCAACGCACTGATCAGGACAGCAGCCGGTACTTTCTTACCGGTCTCCATATATTTTTCTTTGAAACTTTCCACGACTTCCAGCAGCACAGCTACTTTCTCATCCCTGCATACTAATAGATTGCGGATGAACTCTGCAAAACCATTCAATACAAGATCACCTTCAAAACCTTTGCGGTTAATATCGTCATACAACAACATAGCACCGGAAAGATCCTGTTGCTGCATGCAGTCAAGTAATTTGAAATAATAATCGGCATCTAAAATGTTGAGATGCTCCAATGTGTTGGTATAGTTCAGTTCGCCGTTGGTGAAACTGACGATCTTATCCAGGATACTCAGGGCATCCCGCATACAGCCTTCACTTTTTTGGGCGATCGCCTGCAATGCTGCTTTTTCGGCTTTGATCTCTTCTTTATCAGCGATCTCCTGCAAATGCTCCACCGTGTCATTGAGAGTGATTCTTTTGAAATCAAATATCTGGCAACGACTGAGAATAGTTGGTAGTATCTTGTGTTTCTCGGTAGTGGCTAAAATAAAAATGGCATAGGAGGGTGGTTCTTCCAGTGTTTTCAAAAAAGCATTAAAAGCCGAAGAACTGAGCATGTGTACCTCGTCAATAATATATACTTTGTATTTACCAGCCTGTGGCGCAAAACGAACTTGTTCCACCAGTGTCCGGATATCATCCACCGAGTTGTTACTGGCAGCATCCAGTTCATGGATATTTAGTGATGTGCCTTCATTAAACGATACACAAGAATGACATTTATTACAAGCTTCGCCATCTTTGGTCTTGCTTTCACAGTTGATCGTTTTGGCTAATATCCTGGCGCAGGTTGTTTTACCCACTCCTCTTGGTCCGCAAAACAAAAAGGCATGCGCCAACTGGTCATTTTTGATCGCATTTTTCAGTGTAGTGGTAATATGAGCCTGCCCCACCACTGTATTGAACAGCTGTGGCCTGTATTTTCTTGCTGAAACGATGAATTTTTCCATACTCAAAACCGGAGGTCAGTCACCACGAATGGGTACACCCCTCATTTGTGCAATAATAAAGAAAGTTTTGCTGCTAAAAGCGGTGGGTTATGAACACTTCTTTTATCAGAGTATCGGGTGTGGTTTGAATTCTTTCGTACGGTCAAATAAATAGCGGTATGTGGTCAGGATACGGCTGCGATAGGTATCAAGACTTTCTGCTACATTGATCATTTTTGGGTTAAACTCACCAATCCATTGCATTTCATATTTTTCATATAAAGGCTTAGGCTGGATAACATTTGCCCCTTCAACGATCAGGTAGCTGTCAACCCCCTTCCCCTGCCATTCCGGGACAATGCCAAAAACCAACCCGACAAATTTGTCGCAGTGTTTGGTCTTTTTTACCCATAAGAATTTAAGCTTATGCCACAAGTCGAATTTGCCATGCAGGTATTTGAACCACTGGTTCAGGTCGGGAAGGTTGACCCAGATACCAATAGGTTCTTTTTTATAATATACAAACCAGCATATCTTCTCATCCATTACCGGTTTCATGGATTGAAACATTTTGAGTACCACTTTTTCTTCCAGTTGTTTTAACCCTCCATGACCTGCCCAGGCTTTATTATAAACAATGGCAAAGTCTTTAGCGAATTTTTCCAATTGATCTTTTTTGATATGCGAGGAAGAGAAATTGGGGTCTTTCGCACAATCTGTATGCCGTTGCCTGAATTTAGGCATATTTACTTCAGCGGTTTTCAAGGCAAAGCAAACCTGGTTGAAGAAATTTTTGAAGCCATAGTGCTCAAAAAGTTGCTGGTAATAAGGCGGGTTATAATTCAGGCAATATATCGGGGGTTCAAAACCTTTGACCAGCAATCCCCACCAGCGGTCCCGCTCGCCAAAATTGATCGGGCCATCCATAGCTTCCATACCTCTTTGCATCAGCCAGTGTTTAGCTACGTCAAACAGCATATCAGCGGCCGATTGATCATTGATGCAATCGAAAAAACCGACACCGCCGGTAGGAACATCGTCACCTTTATTCTTATATTTTTTATTGACAAAGGCTGCGATGCGGCCGATGAGATTACCCTTGCTGTCTTTTAATACCCAGCGGGTCACTTCACCATGCCGGAAGGCTTTATTCTTCTTTTTATCAAAAACATCATTGATGTCTTTATCCAATGGCTGGATATAGTTGGGGTCATTTTTATTGATCGTTATATTAACCCGGAGGAATTCTTTGGCCAGTTGCGGGGTGGTTACTTCCAGTAATTGCATGGCGCAAAATTAGTAAAGTCGCCGTTTCAGCAATAACTGATCTTTTCCAGCAGCAGTTGCTGTTCGGATTGGGAGGAGGTGTGAAGGATCGCTTTTTGAAACCAGGCTTTTGCTTCCTCTTTTTGCTGCAGGTCAAAGTACATTTCGGCAATGCTGGCATAATAAAGATGATTTTGTTCCAGGCCTTTTATCTGCTGTAATTCTTCCAGGGCTTGTTGCCGGTTCACAGCATAAGCCGAAGCGATAGCTTTGTTCATCGCCACAACCGGGTTCGGCTGCAACTGGTAAAGTAATTCATATACCTGGTAAATACTTTTCCAATCCGTTTTTTCAAAAGACGGGGCGGCAGCATGCAGCGAGGCTATCACCGCTTCGAAATGATAAGGGGATACTTCCGGCGTTTCAGCTGCAGCGTCAAGGTGATCATACCCTTTTTTGATTAGTGGTAAATGCCACTTGCTGCGGTCCTGGTATTTCAGTAAAATGATATGGCCCTTATCATCAAGCCTTGCATGAAGCCGGGAGGATTGAAAACACATCAATGCCAGTAATGCATGAGCACGGTAAACAGGCATGGCGGGATGTTGTGTCAGCAGGTAGCAAAGCCGCATAGCTTCTTCACAAAGATCTTCCCGGATCAATTGTTCCGGGTGAGAAGAATTATACCCTTCATTAAACAATAAATAAAGCGATTTTAATACAGCTTCAATGCGATCATTGAGTTGTTCAATTTCCGGGAAATCTAATTCAATTCTTTCTGTTCTTATTTTTTCTTTAGCCCTGTAAATCCTTTTGCTGATCGTATCATCACTGGTTAAAAATGCTTTGGCGATCTCGCTTATATTCAGACCACATAGTGTTTTTAGTGTAAGCGCAATTTGCGATTCAGGCGGGATAGATGGGTGACAACAGGCAAACATCATTCTCAACTGGCTGTCACGGATCTCATTTTCAACAAAAAATTGTTGCACCGTATTAGCTAATGTCCATTCCGATTCCAGCAGGTACGCATATTGGGGACTTATTTCCCGGAATCTTTTTTCTCTTCGTAAGAAATCTATGGCTTTGTTCCGGGCCACCCGATGCAACCAGGCAGCTGGTTGATCGGGAATGGCATTAAATCCCCAGGTGTTCATAGCCTGCAATAATGTATCCTGCACAATATCCTGTGCCACATCAAGACGCTGTAGTCCCAGCAACCTTGATAAAACAGCGATCATCTTTCCCGATTCATGCCGGAAAAGATGATCGACTAATTGGTTGATATGCGCAGAGTGGTTGGACATCTTACATATCCATCTTCATCACCTGTCTTACCTGGGTGCTTGCGCCAAACTCATAATCGGGACAATCTTTGGCGATGGCCACCGCCTCATCCATATCCTTTGCATTGATCACAAAATATCCTCCCACGACTTCTTTTCCTTCCGTGTAAGGGCCGTCAGTTACTGTTTTACCGGCTGGTCCGCTTACCAGTTTTCCTCCGGGTATCAATGGTTCCCCCGATACATATTTACCCGCCTTACTTAGTTGATCTACCCAGGCCATCCATTTTCCGAGCTGGGCCTGCATTTGTTCCGGGCTTAAATGATCTAATTGTCCGCCATGAAAGATGAGCATAAACTTTTCCATAAAACTTGTTTTAAATAATTAAAAAAGATTGTTCGCAGCTATGACGAACAGGGTTCTCCATTCCGGACAAAAGGATCAATTTTTTTTAAAAGATAATATTGTTTAGCGCAAACCCTATTGAAAAACAGGACGAAAGGGGAAAAGCCGAGGATGAAAAGGTAAGGCTAAGCTATTTGCTGTAGCTGCGTAAGTTTCTTGTACACCCCTTCTTCGATTTCAATCAGTTCATTATGATGTCCTCTTTCAATGATCTCGCCATTGTGCAGTACAATGATCTCATCTGCTTCCCGGATGGTACTGAGGCGGTGAGCAATTACCAGGGTGGTCCTTCCTTTCATGAGCTTGCTGAGGGCATCCTGTACAGTTCTTTCCGATTCCGTATCCAGTGCAGAAGTAGCTTCATCTAAAATAAGAATCGAAGGGTTTTTTAAGACAGCACGGGCAATACAAAGTCGTTGGCGTTGCCCGCCTGACAGGCGGATACCCCTGTCACCGGTGATGGTCTGGTATCCTTCTTCTGTTTGCATAATGAAATCATGGGCGTTTGCTATAGTGGCTGCCGCTATTACTTCTTCTTCGGTAGCATCCGGGCGGCCCAGTGCAATATTATTGAAGATAGTATCATTGAACAGGAATGTTTCCTGTGTTACAAAGCTCATCACACTCCGGAGTGATTCCATTTTATAGTCTCTTACATCTATGCCATCCAGTAAAACAGCGCCACCGGTTACGTCATAAAAACGGGGGATCAGGTCAGCGATGGTTGATTTGCCCACACCCGATGAACCGATCAATGCAATCGTTTTTCCTTTAGGGATACTGAAACTTATATTTTTTAAAACCGGTGTTTCTGAATAGCCAAAGTCAACATTACAGAATTCTACCGCTTCACGAAAAGCTTTCAGTTCAACAGCCGTTGCTTTATCTTTTACTTCGATAGGTTTATCAATCAGTTCCAGTATTCTTTCCCCGGCACCACGGCCCCGTTGAATATTGGCACCCGCCACCACCATTGCTTTGGCTGGCCTTAATACTTGAGAAAAAATGGCAATGAAGGCAATAAACTCACTGGCCTGAATACCGGCTGCGCTTTGACCGTTTTGTAAGATCAGGCTTCCTCCATATAATAATATACCTGCCACCACGATCACACCCGCCGCTTCTGAAAAAGCCGGGGCCATTTCTCTTCTTTTAAAACCCTGCAGGCTTGCATTGCGGTAGAAATCATTTTCCCGGCTAAATTTTTTCAGCGTAAAGCCGGTTGCATTGAAGGCCCGGATGATCCGCATACCGGTCAGGGTTTCATCCATGATAGTAAGCAAACGACCAATAGAAGCCTGGGCATCTTTGGCATCTTTCTTTAATTTTCTTTGTACGGCGGCAATGCCTAAAGCAGAAATGGGTATAATGATAAGCGTAAACAAAGTGAGCTGCGTGGAGATAGCGAATAAAGCAATAAAAAAACCAATGATCATCGACGGTTCTTTGATTAGTACTTCCAGGGAACTGGCAGCCACTCCTTCGATCTCGAACACATCAGAGTTCATTCTCGAGATCAGGTCGCCTTTATGCTCTTTGGTAAAAAAACCCATGTGCAGGTGATTGATCTTTTCAAACAAGGCTTCCCGGATTCTTTTCACCAACAAGGTCCTGGCTTTGATCAGGGTGCGTTGTGCCAGGTACCGGAACAGGTTGGCCAGCAAGACGGCGCAAACAATTACGGCAGTGATAAAATACAATGCATATGCAGGGTTGATGGCTTTAAGCCGGTAAACCTGGTAATAGAAAATATCTTTTATGAACCCGCCTGAAACAGAAAAAGCCGGGGCTTTCAGTGTTTCAGTACCAGCGCCGGAATCGAATAATATATTCAATAAAGGAATGATCAGTGCAAACTGGAATATGCTGAACACTACTGCCAGTAAAGTGAAAAAAGCAAAAGGGATCACAAACCACCGGTAGGGCCGGGCATAAGCGAGGAGACGTCGGTATACTTTCATGCGTAATTGGTATCAAAGATATTTTAATAAAGTGACCGGTACACGTCCAGGTATTCGGAAGCCGATTTATGCCAGCAAAAACTATGACCTCTTTCTTTGATCATTTCGCTAAGGCCATTGGCGGTATATTTTTTCATCCCACTATTGAATACCTGCTGCATATGATCAGCATTAAAATCACGAAAATAAAATGCTGCATCGCCTCCAATTTCAGGTAAAGCAGTTCTGTCAGATAAGAACAGCGGTTTGCCACAGCTCATAGCTTCCAGCACAGGCAAACCGAAGCCCTCTGAAATGGAAGGGAAGGCAAAAGCCCGGCAATTATTGAAATACCATGATTTTTCTGTTTCTGTGATACTTCCCAGTAACCTCACATTGCTTTCCACCCCCAATTCCCGTGATCTTTCCTCGATAAAGTACCGGTAGTTGGCATCGTCATTCTTTCCTGCTATCAGTAGCTCCATCGTATTGCTTTTTAATAAAGGGAGCAGCACATGGAAATTCTTTTTCCTGTTCATTACACCAATAGAGAAAAGAAAAGGCTTTTTGGGTTTGTAGGATTTTGCTGTTAGCCCCGGGGAAAGTAGCAGGTTGGACCCGTTGTGGATCACATAGAGGGGTTTGTTTTTGATATCGCAATGTTGCAGCACATCTTTCTTGCTGAATTCAGAAATACACACAATAGCGTCTGCCCGGTTGATCAGGCCCTGCAGGTAACGCAGGTATTTTTGTTTCTTGGATCCGGACTTTTTTTCGTCGTATAAAAAATTGAGGTCGTGAACAGAAAGTACCACCCTGATCTTCTTATTCAGCAATGGCATATAATGCGTATTCTGGTACGTGGCATGCCAGATATCAAACGAGCTGAAGGGGGGAAGTACGAATTTATGCAGCGGATTTTGTGTAATATGGTTGGCGTTGCTATATGACCAGTCCTGTTCACCTGGCGGGGTATAAAAAAATAACTGCTCGTTTTGCAGGCGGATGTTCTTTTCCAGGTATTTGCCCAGGTTCCTGCAGTAGTGATAGAGACCGGTATCCGGGTATTTCATTCTTTCACAATCAAAAATGATCTTTTTCATCGTTTCCGGGCTTTGAATGTTTATAAAAGTATTCAAAAACCATTCCCGTTCCTGGTTATTGAAGTTGCCATATAGTATGGCCGGGTCTGCCAAACTATAGGTAAATACAGAATAGCCGAATGTAACCAGTATTATTCAGGTGGAATGAAAAATCAGGGGCTTGTTGAGATTTTGTGTACGAATCTTCTGACAACTGAATCAAGCAGGCCATTGCCGATGAAGTAGATTTTTTTTGTCCCTGTTAGTTATTTAATTTCACTGATCATCAATCTTTCGGTTACAAAGCTGCAATCTCCTTCCACTAAGAATTTTACCTGTAAGCTTTCAGTTCAATGAAAAGGATCATACTCGACTGCGACCTGATGAAACATCCCAATTCAGGATTATATCATTATTGCCTCAACCTGGGATATTATACACAGAAGCTGCTGGCAACTGACAGAACAGCCGCTATCTCCTTTTATGTGCCCCCGGCTGAGGTCAATTCATTCGGGCCTTCGGGCAACTGTATTGTAGAGAAAAAAAGCCTCTGGAATTTTTTCCGGTCGCCTGTAAAAAGCTGTGATATATGGCATGCCCCTTTTCAGTCCGGCAGGGTGATTCCAGATAAAAAAAGAAACCCGGCTACCAAAGTATTGCTGACCATTCATGACCTGAATGCTCTGCATGAAGGAAAGCCGGCGGAGGAGCAACGAAAGAGCCTGGCTCATACACAATCCCTGATTGATAAGTCTGATGCTATTGTGTGCATTTCAGAATTTTGTAAAAGTGATGTATTGAACAACTGTGATGTTAACAATAAAGCTGTTTATGTTGTACATAATGGCACCCATAAAGTACACCCGCCTTCATTAAACGGGCATTCGTATCGCCCATCCCGGCCTTTTTTATTTGGTATGGGATATGTAAATGCTAAAAAAAATTTTCATGTGCTGGTACCACTGCTGCAAAACGAAGGGATTGAATTACTGGTAGCAGGACACCTGGATGACCCGGCTTATATAGAACAAATAAAAAAGGATGCTGCTTCACTTGGCGTAGCTGACCGGCTTCATCTGCTGGGACCTGTTTCAGAAGGGGAGAAAGGTTGGTACCTTCAGTACTGTCTTGCCTATGTTCATCCTTCCCTGGCAGAGGGATTTGGGGCACCGGTGGTGGAAGCGATGCAGTTTGGAAAACCTTTATTTCTTGCTGCGCTTACCTCGCTTCCGGAAATCGGGGGGGACGCTGCTTTTTATTTCAGGTCTTTTGACAAAGAACATATGCAAAAGGTTTTTTATGAAGGTATGATACGGTATGATAAAGATGGAATGGAGCATACGATCAGGAAAAGAGGAATGGAATTTGACTGGAATGAGAAGGCAAAGGAGTATTTGAAAATTTATCAATCACTTTACTAAAACAGTGCAGATGGAAGAGCGGAAATGGAATACTTCGTTGGTATATGATTCAGGAAAACGAAAATCTGAATTGTGTAAGGCAAAAGATATGCAGGCGGGCTGGTACCAGCGTTGGTGCAGGGAATTGAATGAAAAACCCAAATTTCACCGCAAGCAATGGGAATTTATTTGGGTAATGCAAGCCTTGTGGGAGAGAGGCTGTATTCAAAAAGGGAAAAAGGGGCTGGTATTCGCTGTCGGCACCGAACCAGGGCCTTCCATTTTTGCCAACTACGGGTGTGATATATTGGCTACAGATATTTTCCCGGAAAAAGGAAAAGCAATGGGTTGGGCAAATGCTGACCAGCTCTGCTTTGGTATTGAATCTTTAAATACAAGAAAATTATGTGATGATGATATCTTGCGAAAACATATATCCTACAGGCCGGTGGATATGAATGACATTCCCGGAGATCTCACTGGGTTTGATTTCAACTGGTCCAGTTGCTCATTTGAACATTTGGGAACGATTGAAAAAGGAATAAAATTCCTTAAAAACCAATTAACGACATTGAAGCCGGGTGGCTGGGCTGTACATACCACTGAGTTTAATGTTTCTTCCAATGAGAAAACGATTGACGATGCTGATACAGTTATCTTCCGAAAAAAGGATATTGATAAACTGGTAGCGGAACTAAGGATGGCCGGTCATTTTGTAGAAGAACTGGATTATTCATTTGGAGGCTTGCCGGAGGATTTTATGGTCGATATTTTTCCGCATCGCCAGGATGTGCACCTGAAACTTCAATTGAATGAATTTGTGGTAACCTCCATCGGGCTGATCATTCAGAAAAGGAAAAGAGGTATTTTACAGGGCTGGTTTAAATAGTACAGAATGGGTTCCATCAGCCGGTTTAACTTAAGTAAGATAGCTGCGGATTACAATTGTCTCAATTTCGTGGAGACAGGTACCTGGAAAGGCGATGCGGTGGCGTATGCTTTGCAAACAAACTTTGCAACAATCATATCGGTTGAGATAGTACCGGGGATAGCCGCCGAAGCACAAAAGCGATTTCAGCACAATAAAAACGTCAGGATCATGGAAGGCAATAGTGTATCTGTCCTTTTTAAGGAGTTACCCTTATTGCAGGGCAATTGTATTTTTTGGCTGGATGCCCATTTCCCCGGGGCTGAAGAGGGAATAAGCAGGTATGATGCAGAAACTAATGAGGACAGAAGATTACCGCTGGAAAAAGAGATCGAAATCATAAGAACAAGGCGGTCTTATTTTAAGGATATATTAATTATTGATGACCTCCGGATCTATGAAGAGGGGCCTTTTGAGAACGGAAATGCACCGGAAGACACTTTGCCAAAAGGAGACAGGAGTATTGGTTTTGTAACCCGTCATTTTGGTGCCACACATCATATCAGCCGGCTTTACCGGGATGAAGGCTATCTTATTTTAACTCCAATTCATTCCTGGACAACCGGTCAAAGTAACCCGGAGCAATACTTAACTTAAGTCAAGTTGAAAACACCTGATTAGTTCCTGCTCAAAATACTTTTTTGACAGTCCTTTCTTCTGAAAAAGTTAGCTATTATCTTTACCGGATACAGCATTTTACTAAATCTAAAGATGAAAATGATGCATAAACTATGTTTGTTGTGTGTGCCTGTTTTTTTCTTATGCACTCTTCCTGCCCTTTCGCAAACTGTTGCGGAAGAAGATGTATCTACCGCACTATCCCTGAAAAGAAAATTCAAGGATGAACCTTATGCTGCTGTTAGTATGACGCAGCGCTACACGTTTGAAAAAGGTAAAAACGAATTCAAGCAACCGGTTGTAACAGTAAAGGAAGAGGGGTCCGTGGAATTTATCGGACTAAAAGATATTGCCCTCTTCCAGTATTATAAATTTCACAACCGGTTTATCCGGCTTAAATCGTTTTACCGCTATGATAAATTTGTCCGAAAGTATTCATTAACCGGTAAAAGAGGGTTTGACCGGTCTGTAACTGATGATAATATATTCTTTGATGACAGCCGGGTGCAATTATATTCATTTCGTTTTTTGCAAAAAGGAAAAATGGCGAAGCTGACCTGGGAAAATGAATACACTGATGGTAAATACCTGACCAGGAATTTCTTCAACGAGTATTTCCCGGTAGCTGAAAAAATTATTGAGTTTGAAGTGCCCAACTGGCTGGATATTTCTTTTATTGAAAAGAACTTCGGGAAATTCAAAGTGGAAAAATCGAAGGTACCCTCCGGGAAATACACGCTGTATACATTTAAAGTAAAGAACGTGGAAGCCGTTAAAAGCGAATACCGGGATTTAGGTATTGCTTATACAGAACCACATATATTAATTCAACTGAAATCCTTTGATAATGATGGGCAGCGGGTCAATCTTTTCCAGGGCACCAAAGACTTATATGCATGGTATTCGCATCTCTACAATCTTGCGGGGAATGATGTTAGTTCTTTAAAACAGCAGGTGACATCATTGATTACCGGAAAAAAAACAGATGAAGAAAAGATCAAAGCGATCTATTACTGGGTGCAGGATAATATTCGTTACATCGCTTATGAAGATGGGTTCTCGGGATATATACCAGCGAAAGCACAGGATGTGCTCAAGGAAAAATATGGTGATTGCAAAGGGATGGCGAACCTCCTGGCTGAAATGCTGAAGATCGCCGGCTATGATGCCCGCTTTACCTGGATCGGTACCCGGCATATTCCTTATGATCACAGTGTGCCGGTGATGTGTGTGGACAATCATGCCATTACAACCTTGTATTTTAAAGGGAAAGAATATTTTCTTGATGGTACAGAAAAATATGCACCGTTTGGCGAAAATGCATTTCGTATACAAGGGAAATCGGCATTAATTGAAAAAGGCGAAACCTTTGACGAGAAAAAAGTTCCGCTGAGCACTGCCACGGAAAATAAGATCAAAACAACAGCAAGCCTTATACTAAGTGAAGGGTCACTAAAAGGCCATGCAAAAATTACGTTGACAGGTGAGGAGCGTAAGGATTTTCATAACGGGTTTCAAAGTATGCCGAAGCATGCCCAGCAGGATTTCCTGAAAGAAATGTTGGAATTTGGTAACAGTAACCTTACGTCTTCCAATATTAAGAACAGCGACCTGTTAAACAGGGAAATTCCCGTGGAAGTGGAAGGTGATATTGACCTTACTAATAATATCAATGCGATCGGTGGAAGCCAGTACCTGAGTATTGACTTCTTTCCAAAAACTCTTCGGAGTTTTATGCCCGGCCCCAAGCGAACTAGAGGGTATGACTTTGAAAGTATTTTTTCTTACGAAGATGATATTGAGCTCACTATTCCTGCCGGGAAAAAGTGTATTGACCTTCCTGCCAGCCTGGTAATGGATAATCCCGGTTATTCTTTCAGCGGAACGTATGAAGTGGTCGGCAATAAAGTAAAGCTGAAGAAAATACTTACAATAAAAGACAGTGTGATCCCCGCCACGGACCTGGCCAACTGGAAGACCTTCCTGGAAAAACTGAAAGAGTTTAACAGTTATCTGTTAACCGTAACCAAATAATCAATTCAAATTACAGTCTATGGACTTTATGAATAAATATATAAAATGGAGAAGCGTAGTGCTTGCTTTGTTTGCATTGGCAGGCCTGGCTACAGCAGGGTATGCCCAAGAGATCATTGACGAGGACTTCATTACTGTATTGGGAGAAAATGCCCGGGAAGTACTGAATGAAACGGATGCTGATTTTTCAGTGAACGCAATTCCGGTTAAATGGAACGAAGAATCGGTGGTGGCAATTGGCTATAAAAAACATATCCTGTTCGATAAAAAAAGGTCGGGTTTGCTGGGGGGTAAAGAAAACTTGGTGCTGATTGAACGAAAAAGAATGAAGCTGAAATTGCTGGATAAAACAGCGGTAGATAATTTTTCTGAATTGTATTTCCGATACAGCTCCAAATTTGATGGATTCGGTGCCGTGATCCATAAACCGGATGGCACCAAAAAGGAAATACAATTGACCAAGGCAGTGAGTATTGAAGACAATGATAAAGTGCCGGAATTCTTTAAAAGTTTTTTTGATCAGAATGTGAGTAACCGGAATGAGTATTATAAAGTGCCGGTAGCGGATCTGCTGCCCGGTGATATTCTGGAGTTTGCATCACTGACCAGCAGTACGTTGAATGTGAAGAAGACGCCTTATTACCAGTTTGACCCACAGTATGAATTATGCCAGAAAGGAATGCCGGTTATGAAGCATAAGATCATCATTGAAACGGATAACAATTCTTTTGTTACAGCCAGAAGTATTAATGGAGCCCCCGAGTTTCAGCAGTCTTCCAACGGGGATTTCAATGTATATACCTGGCAGGATGAGAACAGGGAACGATTAAAGGATGTGAACTTTGTTAATGAATATATGGTGCTACCACTGGTAAAATTCCAGATCACTTACACCGATGGCCGTGAGATCAAGTATTTATTTGCCGGCACCAAGGGGCAGATAAAAAACACCTTTGACATGGCAGAGATAGGCAGAAAGGCCTATGCAAACTATACAGGTGTTGGCAATAGTTGGGTCTATGGGGCCAGTGGAGCAACAGTGGATGCCATATCAAATATGCTATGGGGTAAGCTTAAGGCGAATGGTGGTAAAGATGTGCCGGAGGATAAATTTATTGAGATGGCGTATTATTATATACGGCATACCCAGGTGTTCAATAATTTTTATTATTCTGACAAGCAATTCTGTTATTTACTCGGACAACTGTTATCCGCCCGGAAAATATCTTCTGAGATCATTGTTACAACGCCCAATAACCTTACCTCACCGGCCAATCTTTTATTTGAGAGTGAATTATCCTGGTGCCTGCGGGTAAAAAATAAATATATTTTCAGGGCTACTGAACATTCAAATTTATATGATGTAGATGAAACCATGACCGGGAATGATGGGTACAAACTACCCGTGAGTGCAAAGGAACAAACAGAAGCGGTGAAGATCAGCGATGTGAAACCAGAAAACAGCAAAAGTCTTTTCCAGTTTTTTGTAACGGTAGATACTTCTCTGAAATGGTTGAATGTTGAACGAACCACTGCGTATACAGGTATCCAGAAAGAAAGAAATATTTATTCTGCTTTGAGGTTCACACCTTATATGTTCAATGATAGCCGCACTTTCAATGGCCCGGACGACTATGAAAATGTTCCGGAGAAATATATGGACCAGGTGTACCAGCAAAAAAAGGCACTGATTGACGAATTCAAAGAAAGAAAACCTGAATATATGAAAGACCAGATGGAAGGCGACCTTGGTGTTTCTGTAAACTATAAAGATTTCCAGGTAGTCACGGAAGGCCGGAGTTTTAAAAAACCGGAACTGATGTATAAGGAAACAGCACAGGTAGGCGAGAAGATCAGGAAGGCCGGGAAAAAATTACTGATCAATTTGCCGGGCTTGATGGGTGGACAATTACAGATCAGGAAAGATGAACGCACCCGGAATTTTGATATTGATGTCCGGCACCCCCGTCAATTAAAATGGCAGATCAATATGACCATTCCTGCGGGCTATGCGCTTGAAGGAGTGGAGGAACTCAAAACCAATATTGATAATGAAACCGGTTCTTTTATCACTTCTGCCAAAGTGGAAAATAACACGCTGACTATTGATATCCAGAAAATATATAAGCAAAAGAATATTGCAAAGGACAAATGGCCTCAAATGCTGGAGTTTGTAGATGCTGCATACAATTTTACCCATAAACTGATTTTACTGAAACCCATAAATTGATATAATTACAACAGTAATTTCATTGAATTTGAGGTAGCTTAATAAGTTTGCGGTTACAAGTATCGGCCTGGCGCTATTGCTAGTCCGGCAGCCGGGCCTTCATGGCTTGTTTTCTATGACTCCCCAAAAGGCAAGTAGCTATGCCGGCGTTAAATCCCTGGGCGAGAAAAGTGATTGATTACTAACAAAATAGTTGATCGGGCTACTAAATCTCTTTTAGGGATTCAGGGTCCATTTTTTTGTTTTTCCCATCTTTTCCCCAGCCCAAAAATCTTTGATATTCAAATTGGAGGATTAGCGACCCCCCCTTACCTTTGCGGCCTGAAACAAACCCCTCTCTTTATATATGGCAAACGTTGGTAAAGTAAAACAGGTCATCGGCGCCGTGGTTGACGTGCAGTTTGATGGCAAACTTCCGGAAATTTACAATGCGTTAGAACTGAAAAAGGAAAATGGCGATACGCTGGTGCTGGAAGTACAGCAACACCTTGGCCAGGACAGTGTACGTACCATTGCGATGGACGGTACAGAAGGCCTGGTTCGTGGTACGGTTGTAACAGATACAGGAATTGCAATCGCTATGCCTGTTGGTGAAGCCATCAAAGGACGTTTATTCAATGTAACTGGTGATCCGATCGATGGATTACCTGCTGTAAGTAAAGTGGGTGGTCGTCCTATTCACAACCTTCCCCCTGCCTTTGAAAACCTGAGTACAGCAACAGAGGTACTTTTTACGGGTATCAAGGTAATTGACCTGATCGAGCCGTATGCAAAAGGTGGTAAGATCGGTCTGTTTGGTGGTGCTGGTGTGGGTAAAACCGTATTGATCCAGGAACTGATCAACAATATTGCAAAAGCCTATTCCGGTGTATCGGTATTTGCTGGTGTAGGTGAAAGAACCCGTGAAGGAAATGACCTGATGCGTGAAATGATCGAAGCGGGTATCATGAAATACGGTGATGCTTTCAAACATAGTATGGAAGAAGGTGGTTGGGATTTGTCAAAAGTGGATATGAAAGAGCTGGCGGATTCAAAAGCCACTTTCGTATTCGGACAGATGAATGAACCTCCCGGAGCCCGTGCAAGGGTAGCCCTTTCCGGTTTGACCATTGCAGAATACTACCGTGATGGTGATGGACAGGGTAAAGGACGTGATATCCTCTTCTTCGTGGACAATATCTTCCGTTTTACACAGGCGGGTTCTGAGGTATCAGCCCTTCTAGGTCGTATGCCTTCGGCAGTAGGTTACCAGCCTACACTGGCTACTGAAATGGGTATCATGCAGGAGCGGATCACTTCTACTAAAAATGGTTCTATCACTTCCGTTCAGGCGGTTTACGTTCCTGCGGATGACCTGACTGACCCTGCTCCGGCAACAACATTTGCTCACCTTGACGCCACTACGGTATTGTCAAGGAAGATTGCCGACTTAGGTATCTATCCTGCGGTGGATCCATTGGATTCCACTTCAAGGATCCTTAGTCCGCTGATCGTTGGTGAAGCACACTACAATTGCGCCAACAGGGTAAAATTGATGTTGCAGCGTTATAAAGAATTGCAGGATATCATTGCGATCCTCGGTCTGGATGAACTGAGTGATGAAGATAAACTGGTGGTAAGCCGTGCAAGGAAAGTACAACGTTTCCTGTCTCAGCCATTCCACGTAGCAGAAGCCTTTACCGGTCTGAAAGGCGTACTGGTTCCCATCGAAGAAACGATCCGTGGTTTCAATATGATCATGGATGGTGAAGTGGATGAATATCCAGAAGCTTCTTTCAACCTGGTAGGTAGTATTGATGATGCTATTGAAAAAGGTAAAAAACTGATGGCACAGGCTCAAGGTTAATTTCAACATTATGAATTTAGAAATATTAACACCCGAAAAAAAACTCTACAGCGGCGAAGTGTATGGTGTGCAGATGCCGGGTATCAGCGGTTCATTTGAAGTGCTGGACAAACATGCTCCGCTGGTAAGTGCATTAAAAGCGGGCCGTGTAAAAGTGCTGAAGGATAAACAAAGCCACCTGGCCAATTTTGATATCCAGGGCGGATTCGTGGAAGTATTAAATAATAAAGTAACTGTGCTTGTTGAAGGTGCAGTGCCGGTTGAATAAGATTGACTGGAAAACCAGTTATCCGGGATTTTGAAAACAGATTATGACCCTCTCAGTACTGAGGGGGTTTTTTTATACTGGAAGATGGGATAAAATAGTAAAAGGGTCCTCACAGGAGAACCCTTTTAGAAAGGAAGTTTGTGAAACAGCTGTTTATTTCTTCCTGATGAAATTTTTAGAGATTCCAATATTGAACTGCTCTCCAAAGTTTAATCCGAAACTGCTGGAACCATCATTAGCCCCTTTCATTTTTTCAGTGTTGAAATTAATACCACCAAATCCGAAGTTCAGAGCAAATCCATTACTTACATTCAACTGAACCGCAGGTGTGATCGTAACGCCAAACCCATTGTATTTCGTACCGGCACTATTTTCTCTTCCCCGGTATAAAACATCGGCCTGTCCAAAAAGGCTGAAGATATTACCTAAAGAATGAGTATAACGGCCAAAAACGCCGGCTGCAAACTGGTTTGTTTTCTGCTCGTTGCCTACTACCGGGTCATACTTGGTCGTTCCATATCCGCCGGTGATACCAACTGTCCAGTTATTAGTAAACTGGTAACCAACACCCGGATTAATACTGAACGAGGAATACTTGTTATCGGAGGCATCTTTCTCCGTGCCGATGTTCAGGTTTCCGTACACTAAAACACTTCCTTTCTGGGCCTGCGAAGCCAATGCAATTCCTGTCATCAGCAATACGCTAAAAAACATTTTTTTCATAAGTAAAATATTATTTGATCCGCTATCAGCAAACAATGTACCTGTGTCTGTTAACTTGGAAAAAAAGAAATTTTGTCAATGCAGGTACTGACAGAATAAAGGCATATATGTCATATCAGGAATGAGATCAATATATGTAATGAGTTTTTACGAAGAAAAAATACTGCAGACGCCTTACAAAAAGAAAAAAGCCTGTCATTTATGACAGGCTTCAGCGTATCGAAATAATATTTTATTGTGCTGGCTGTTGTTGTTTTCTCCTTGCGAGCTCCTGCTCTGCATAGCCAAACACTTTTTTCATCATATCCGTTTTCCGGAATTCATACTTGCTGCGGATCTGTTCTTCTTCGTTGGCAACAATATTGAACATGCCGTCTACGGCACGGGCGGCAATAAAATCGGTCAGGCTGTTTTCCAATGGCTTATTGATGAAGGGTATCTTATTATAAACAGTAACAATATTGCTCCAGTCTTTATTGGCACCTTCTGTTTTAATAGTGCTGTCAACAATAGGACGAAATGCCGTCATTAACTCAGGTGTCATTGTTGTTTTGAAATATTCGGTGGCAGCATGTGTATTATCTGTGATCAGTATGCCCACGGCATCCCGGATACTCATTTGTTTCAGGGAATTCAGAAAAATAGGTTTTGCAGCACTCACAGCTGATACAGTGGCTTTGGTAAATTTCCCGGTCACCTGGTCCACTAATTTATCCATACCGATATCCCGGAGTGTTTTTTCAATTTTGGCAGCATCACCGGGAAATGCAAAACGTACAAAGGGGTTGCCGTTGGGGTCAGCATAAGCATCAAAACTTTTGAATAAGCCCTGGGATAATGCATCTTTTAATCCTGTCGCCATTTCAAATTCTGAAGGAGCGAGTGCAGATGCAATTTTTTTTAATGTATCACAGGAGGAAAGAAAAATAGTAGCACATAAAGTAACAGGGAGTAATAATTTTTTCATCAGAAAGTTTTTTTAGAGATGTATATCCAGGAGAATTAGTTGCAGGTGATTCAGTTTAACTGCGGGTCGATCGGGTAATTGATCATCATTTCATATTCACCACCCAGTTCTTTTAAAGCCTCTTTCCAGATATCTTCATGATGGAGGTGAAAGATCAGTTTTCGTTTGGCTTTTACCGTCAGCCATGAGTTTTCTTTACGTTCTTCGTCCAGTTGCCCGTCGCTCCACCCCGAATAGCCGATAAAAAAGCGGATGCGGGCCGGGTCCATATCTCCTTTTTTGATCAGGTCAACAACACTGTCAAAATTACCTCCCCAGTAAACACCTTTTAAAACCTCAACGCCTCCTGGTATGTCCTCAGGATATTGGTGCAGAAAATGGATGGTATCCTGTTGTACGGGGCCACCATAATAAACGGGTAAGGTATGACCTTCCAGTTCAGGGATCAGCTCATCTAGGGTGTTTTCATACTTTCGGTTCAGTACAAAACCAAAGCTCCCTTCTGCTTTATGCTCGCAAAGAAAGACCACTGTCCTCAGAAAGTTAGGGTCTTTCAGGAAAGGATCAGCGATGAGTAATATGCCGGGACCCGGTTCAATCATACTTCAATTTAGGATGAAAATTCATTTTTCGAAAATATGTTCTTCCTGTGTGGGCAAACTATCCGCTTAAAGGCACGTTAAAAAGCGCAGGAGGTAGTCCTGAACTACTATTTTTTCAGGATGCCGGGCTATTTTTGCCGGATGGTCTTTGTTCAGCAAAAACCCTTTATCTTAGGCAGCTTTAATCAATAATTTAAGTGAAAAGGACTTTTACAATCATTACTGTACTGATCACACTTTCGGTTGTTGGGCTGATCCTGCTTCAATTATCCTGGATCAATAACATGGTACTGGTTGGCCGGGAGCAGATCAAGGAAAAGGTGAACGAAGCGGTTGCTAATATTGCGACAGAACTAGCCCAGTATAAAGGCAATTTTTTAGTTCCCAACCGGTCCGCCGCTTCCGGTAAAATATTCCCTGATGAATTTGCTACTGATTTTTTGCGTCCGCAGACAATTGGAAGAAGGTTTACGATTGAAGAATTAGACGAAAAGATCAGGAAAGCATTAAAAAACGTAAAGCTGGAGAAAATCAAATTCGAATTTGCTGTATTTGTTATGAATGGAACCGAACTGGAAAAGCAAACTCCCAACTTTATTGCAGCAGATGCGGATACCGTTAATAATTATTCTAAGGGGGCACCTATTGTAAGCCCCAGTGGTTCGGCAGCTGAGAATCTTGCTACTAATGAATATATCTCTGTTGTTGTCCTGGATTATCCAAAATATGCGCTTCAGACATTAAGATGGCGGTTTGTTATCGCTATCGTTTTCAGTATTATTATTATAGCTGCCTTTTATCTTACTGTCCGCACCATGCTGCAGCAAAAGAAACTCGGTGAGATCAAAAACGATTTTATCAATAACATGACGCATGAGTTTAAAACGCCGATCGCTACCATCTCGCTGGCGGTGGATGCCATGCGGAATGAAAAAGTACTGAATGACCGGGAGAAGCTCACTTATTTTAATAATATCATCAAAGAGGAAAATAAAAGGATGAACCGGCAGGTGGAAACCATTCTGAAAGCTTCACAATTGGAGAAGCAGGAAGTGGATCTTAACCTGAAGCCGGCACATGTGCACACGATCATCAAAGACGTAGTCGAAAATTTCGGGTTGCAACTGGAAGAGAAAGGCGGAAAAGCTGAATTGTTACTGAATGCAACTAATGACCTGGTTGAAGCTGACGAAGTACATTTATCGAACCTGGTAAATAACCTTGTCGATAACGCATTAAAATATTCAAAAGATAATGTTCCCCCTTTTGTTAAACTGACCACGCAGTCCAACGGCAAAAAATTTATCATGCGGATCGAGGATAACGGTATCGGCATGAATAAAGAGACGCTCAAAAGAGTGTTCGAACGTTTCTACCGGGCTCATACCGGCAATCTTCATAATGTAAAAGGTTTCGGGCTGGGACTCAGCTATGTGAAAACAATGGTGGAGGCGCATCATGGCGAAATTAAAGCAGAGAGCACATTAGGGAAGGGAAGTACTTTCATTGTAGAGCTGCCGTTGAAAAAAAATTAATCCTTTAAGGTCCATAATAAACTACCGTCACCATAGCTTAAAAACCGGTAGTTGTTTTTTAAGGCATGATCGTAGATATTTCTCCATTGGTCCCCGGTAAGTGCAGCCACCAGTAAGAGTAAAGTAGATTGCGGCTGGTGAAAATTGGTGATCAGCGCTTTAGCAATTCTTATTGTATAACCCGGTGCAATGATGATCTGTGTTTTTGTCAATAAACGATCAGTACTGTTCTGTTCCATCCATTTTAGCAAAGCGGTTAATGCCTCCTTTACCGGGATATTTTGTTCTGAAAGTTCATAGGCTTCCCATTGCGTAAGTAGTAAAGCAGATGGCAGGATAGCAGGATCCATAACTGTTTTTACACCCAGCCAGTAAAGGCTTTCAATGGTTCTCAGTGAAGTGGTACCAACTGCAATAATATTTCCATCCAGGTTGGTTACCAGGTTTTCAATAAGTGATTTTTTTAAGTCAATGAACTCTGCATGCATTTCATGTTCTTCCATGATAGCTGCTTTCACGGGTTTGAAAGTACCCGCCCCGACGTGCAGGGTTACAAAATCTTTTTTAATACTTTTTTCTTCCAGTTGCCGGAAAATATGATTTGTAAAATGAAGCCCGGCTGTAGGAGCAGCCACGGATCCATCGAAGTGGGCATAGATAGTTTGATAGCGATCGGCATCATCCGACTCAACAGCTCTTTTTATATAAGGAGGTAATGGAATGGCACCGGTATAATGCAATATTTCTGCAAAGCTTAAAGATCCAGGTAGCCACGATAACTCAATTACAAAACAATCAGCCCTTTTTTCAACATAGTTAGCTGATAACATTATTTCTTTTCCGGCTATTGTTACTTTCTTTTCCAACACCTGTCCTTTTTTCCACTTGGAAGCACCACCTACCAGGCAAAGCCATTGTACTTTCTCTTGTTGCAACATGGCAGAGGTGATATCAGGATATTGTTCATGTGGCTCCAGGCAAAAAATTTCAATCTGTCCGCCGGTTATTTTTTGAAAAACCAATCTTGCTTCTACTACCTTGGTATTATTGAAGATCAGCAATGAACCAGCCGGAATATGGGCTGCAATATTCCTGTACGTATCATCTTTTAGTTGCCCATTTTGGAAGACAAGCAGTTTTGAAGCATCTCTTTCTGCTAATGGATATTTGGCAATACGTTCTTCGGGGAGCAAATAGGAAAAATAGGTGATCGAAAGATATTTGGGGTGCATATGTATTGCGACTGACTGTCGCAGTTGGTGAGAGACAAAGTTACAATCGTTTCTTCAGGGGTACAACCAGTTTTAATCCACTCCATACATCATTCACGGCACAGACCTTTACGTCTACCAGCTCATTCTTCAATGCATAGTTCCTGATCACATCTTCTGTTACATCAGTAGGTATCTTCGCTGATTTTTTATACCAGGAAACCCAAATAACGATAGCTGGATTTTTGCTGATAAGAGGCTTCAACCGCAACATTTCCTTTTCAAATATTTTGTTTGATTTTACGAAGAGATGGACCATATCTGGGATATTATTCTTTTTCACTAACTGGTCACCGATATTCTTTTCAAGCAATTCATCATAATTGGCAGGCAGATTCAGTAGCAGGACTTTCATCCCTTGTTTAATGCCTAACTTATTGATGAGAGGAGTGCCTGAATACCCTGTTGCCATAATAGTTGGTTTGGCTACAATTTCTGTATTTATCCTAAAATAATAGTCAGTTAGGGATTATCCCCACCTTATCCACCGCAATCCACAGCCAGTTCACTGCCAAAAACCATTTCTGGCGGGTGAATTCAATGAAAACCTTTACTGTAAAGAGTTCCAGCCAATATTGGCTTGTGGAAAAAATAAAAACAGTAAAATTTGTCATGCAAGTGGGAAAATGTGTTATTTTGTGTCAATTAATTAAAAATTGACTCAAACCCCTGATAATGACAGGCTTTCTCGGAGAATTCGAGGCTACTTTGGACGCCAAGGGGCGGTTCCTCCTCCCGGCTGGTTTCAAAAAACAGCTGCCGGAAGGCGAAGATAGCCGCTTTGTTATCAACAGGGGTTTTGAGAAGTGTTTGGCTCTTTACCCGGTAAAAAACTGGGAACCGCTCTTTGCAGATATCAGCAAACTGAACGACTTCGACCCAAAAGTGAGGGAGTTCAGGCGCCATTTTCTGAACGGGGCCACGTTTGTGGAGCCGGACAGTGCGGGCCGTTTGCTGGTGCCACCCAACCTGAAGGATCATGCAGGATTGGAAAAAGATATTGTGCTGGTGGCAGCGGTCAATAAAATTGAGATCTGGGATAGTAATAAGTACAAACAGCTCTTTGAATCATTCTCACCGGATGCATTCAGTAGTCTCGCAAAGGATGTGATGGCAGGCGATAGCGACAAGTTAAAAAGCTGAGCAATTGAAAAGTATGGGTAAGCATAATAAAATATCTGCCGATAACTTATCAACCCAGCCAGTTAACGAATCAGCCGCTGAATATCACATACCGGTTCTGTTGACTGAAACAGTAGAGGGTTTACACATCAACCCCGATGGTATTTACGTGGATTGCACATTCGGCGGTGGTGGCCATTCAAAAGCCATCCTCGCTCAATTAAGTGAAAAGGGAAAGTTGATCGTTTTTGACCAGGATGAAGATGCAAAGAAGAACCTGCCGGATGATGATCGTGTGGTATTTGTGCCGCACAACTTTCGTCACCTGAAACGGTTTCTTCGGTTACATCACTTCGCTGCTGTGGATGGGATCATGGCCGACCTGGGGGTCAGCAGTCACCAGTTTGATGAAGCGGAAAGAGGATTCTCGATCCGTTTTGATGCTGCCCTTGATATGCGGATGGACCAACGACAGGTGCTGACTGCTTTTGATGTGGTTAACACTTATACGGAACAGCAACTGCATAAGTTGTTTGAACAGTATGGAGAAGTGACCAATGCGAAGACCCTGGCCAAAACAATTGTCCAGGTCCGCAGCAGTACGTCATTGAAGACCATTGAAAGTTTTAAGAATGCACTCCGTGAAATTGTGAAAGGAAATCCCAACAAGTACTTCGCCCAGGTTTTCCAGGCTTTACGCATTGAAGTGAACGATGAATTAGGTGCATTGAAAGAGATGCTGGAGCAAGTCCCCACCCTGTTAAAGCCCGGAGGCCGGGTAGCCATCATTACGTTTCATTCCCTGGAGGACAGACTGGTCAAGAATTTTTTTCGTCGCGGCACATTTGATGAGCCGGATACGAATCCCTTTATCAATGATGAACCGGTGAATGCATTAAAGATCATCACCAAAAAACCCGTTGTGGCATCAGATAAGGAGATGAAACAAAATTCAAGATCAAGAAGTGCAAAACTGAGGGTGGCTGAAAAAGTGATGATAGTGTGAGAATGAATGAACGGATTGCTCATTAATATGTACACCAGGATATAAAAGAACGTGAAATCTATATCCTTTGAAATCAACCCCTGCTGCAAGGCAGGCATTTTTACAAAGGAACCGAAAAACCACAACCAATTTTATTTCATGCAGCAGGAACAAGCAACAACATTGCCCGCCAGCGAAAAGCAACAAAAGCCCGGATGGAAACGCTTTCTGAATTATCAATCCATCGTTAAGCAGGTGCCATTTTTTTTATTTCTCGCCTTACTGGCAGTGATCTATATCTATAACGGGCATAAAGCCGATAAAACAATACGCAGTATTAATAAAACAGCTAAAGAAGTGGAAGAGTTGCAGTGGGAATACAAAGCGGTGAAAAGTGAAGTGATGTTTCGCAGCAAACAAAGTGAACTGGTGAGAGCAGTGGAGCCATTGGGGTTAAAGGAACTGGTACAATCGCCGGTAGTGCTGAAGGATAGCGCCATGACCAATTGATGAAAGAACCAGGTTGAAGGAATTATAATAACAACTAACGCAAGCAAAGAGGCAGTGGAAGTAAAACGTGACATATTGTGGAGGGTTTACCTCAGTTTTCTTGGCATGGTAGTGCTGAGTTTACTGGTATTGGGTAAGGCTTTCTATATTCAGCGTTTCCAGGGCGAACACTGGCGCAGTATGAGCGACAGTATGCACCAAAAGATACAGGAACTGGATGCTGATCGGGGTACTATTTACAGTGAGGACGGGCAAATGTTGAGCACATCCTTACCCCAGTTTGATATCTATATGGATTTCCAGGCGGACGGGTTAAGAGATAAAGGCGGGAAAGTTTTTAAAGAGAATATTGATTCATTTGCCATTTCCCTGGCTGGTTATTTCGGGGATAAAACATCTGCCCAGTATAAAAAAGAATTGCAGGCTGCTTATAAAAGCAAAAGCCGCTATTACTCACTCCGCAAAAAAATGACGTTTGAAGATTACAAAGCCTTCCGCAGTTTTCCTTTAGTGAAACTTGGTAGAAATAAAAGCGGTGTGATCGTGGAAGAAAATAGCAAACGTATTTCCCCTTTTGGATTATTAGCTAACCGGACCATTGGTTTATCAAGAGAGCATGTGGCGAGTAACGGGAAACTGAAAAAGCAAAATGTAGGTCTTGAGAAAACATATGACAGCCTGCTGACAGGGCAAAAAGGCCAGCGCCTTGTAAGATATATAGCTGGTGGTGCGGTACCTGTGGAAGGTTTCCAGATAGAACCGGAAAACGGGAAAGATGTTTTTACCACACTGGATGTGAACATACAGGATATTTCAGAGAATGCCTTATTGCGGATGATGGAAAGCAGCGAGGCGCAATATGGAACCTGTATCGTTATGGAAGTGAAGACGGGTAAAATAAAAGCAATTGCTAATCTTGGCCGCAGACCTGATGGCAGCTACTGGGAAGATGATAATTATGCTTTGCGGGTAACAGAACCCGGGTCCACGATTAAACTGGCCACCTTGCTGGCAGTATTAGATAAAGGGACCTCTTCCTTGAATGATATGGTGGAGGTGGGCAGTGCGGGACGACTACAGGTTGGTCCAAGAATAGTGAATGATGCTGAACGATCTCCCAAAGCGGTGATGACAGTGAAAGAATGTTTTGCACACAGCTCTAACGTGGGGATGAGTAAACTGGCTTTTAAGGCGTTTGCCAATAATCCTAAGGAGTTCAAGGAATATTTACACCGGTATCACCTGGATGTGCGTTCGCCAATAGATCTTTCAAATATCCCTGCACCAAGATTAGCGCCACTGGAGAATAAAAATGGGGGGCTGATGAATATGCTGACCATGAGTTTTGGCTATGCTATCAATGTGAGCCCCTTGCATACACTAAGCTTATACAATGCTATTGCTAATGATGGTAAAATGATGAAGCCTTACCTGGTGAACAGTATTCAATGCAATGGAATTGTTATTAAGCAATTTGAACCGACGGTTCTTGATAAGAGTATCTGCAAACCTGAAGTAGCAAAAGCAGCGAGAGAATCAATGGAAGCAGTAGTGACAGAAGGAACCGGCCGGCCCGCATTTAAGAATATGCCTTTTGCAGTAGCGGGAAAAACAGGAACTGCACACGTTGCCGATGGTGATATTAAATATGGGCACGGCGTGTACCAGGCTTCTTTTGTGGGTTATTTCCCCGCAGACAAACCTGTTTATTCCTGTATCGTGGTGGTAAGAACAAAGCCACATGCGGCTGCACACTATGGTGGAATGCTCGGAGCACCTGTATTCAGGGAGATCGCTATAAAACTCTATGCGATGTATGTGGATCAGAAACCAGCAACGCTATACAGCGCAAAAAAAGATAGCAGCACTTATTTCTATGCAGGCAATACGAAAAATATAAAACAGGTTTTCGGCACATTCAATATGTGGTACGCCGATTCAGTGCAGCAGAGTAATTGGACCAGTGTGTATGCCGGTAATAATTACCAGCCGGTGTTGCGAACAAATGCCGTAAGAGAAAAACTGATGCCGAATGTGAAAGGAATGGGGCTGAAGGATGCGCTATACCTTTTAGAAAGTATGGGATTAAAAGTAACAATAAGCGGGAAAGGGAAAGTGGCTAACCAATCCGTTGCGCCGGGGAGTGCTTTGGCAAAAGGGGTAACAGTGGTATTGGAATTGAGTTAACTGATTTAAAGACGGGTTATGTTATTAAGAGATGTTTTATATAAAGTGGCGATCCGGTCAGTTGCGGGAAGTACAGAGATTGAGGTGAATGATATACAGATCGATTCGAGAAAAGTGAAGCCGGGGGCTGTATTTGTGGCAGTAAAAGGAGTGGCAGCGGATGGTCACCAGTTCATTGAAAAAGCAATTGATAACGGAGCCGTTGTAGTGGTAGCAGAAGCAATGCCTGCAGAAAAGAAAGAAGGAGTTGTTTATGTACAGGCAGAGAATAGTGCAGCAGCGGCCGGTTATATGGCACATAATTTTTTTGGTCAACCTTCGGAACGAATGAAGATAGTGGGAGTAACAGGAACGAATGGTAAGACAACTATAGCAACATTGCTATACAAGCTCTTTACGGTTTTGGGATATAAATGCGGGTTGCTGAGTACTGTCGAAAATCACATTGGTGATAAGATAGTGCCTGCCACACATACCACACCGGATGCTGTCAGCCTGAACCAGTTGCTGAAACAGATGGCAGATGAAGGATGTACCCATGTGTTCATGGAAGTGAGTTCACATGCAGTACACCAGCACCGGGTGACAGGTTTGCAGTTTGCAGGAGGTTTGTTCAGCAATATCACACATGATCACCTGGATTATCATAAAACCTTTGATGAATATATCCGGGTGAAGAAGACCTTTTTTGACACACTTCCGTCATCTGCTTTTGCGATCAGCAATGCAGATGATAAAAGAGGGGAAGTGATGCTGCAGAATACCAATGCAAAAAAGTATTTGTACAGTTTGAAAACGATGGCTGAATTCAAAGGGAAGATACTGGAGAATAGCCTGGCAGGATTGGTAATGAATGTGAATGACCAGGAAGTGCATTTCAGGATGATCGGCGAGTTCAATGCCTATAATCTGCTGGCAGTATATGGTGCAGCGATGTGTATGGGAGAAGATAAACAGGAAGTACTGAGATGTTTGAGTGTACTGACCGGTGCTGAAGGAAGATTTGATTATATGGTGTCGGCAAAAGAAAAAGTGATTGCGATCGTGGATTATGCTCACACACCAGATGCTCTTTTAAATGTACTGGCGACGATCAAAAAACTGAAGAAGGGATTTGAAACCGTGATCACTGTGGTGGGTTGTGGTGGTGACCGCGATAAAACAAAAAGGCCGGTGATGGCACAGGCGGCTTGTGAACATAGCGACAAAGCCATTTTCACCAGTGATAACCCGAGAAGCGAAAACCCGGAGCAGATCATAAAAGATATGGAAGAGGGATTGCCGGTGGCGTATAAAAGGAAATATATAGCTATCGCAGACAGAAAAGAGGCAATCAAAACAGCGATCAGTTTGGCAAAGCCGGAAGACATCATACTGATTGCAGGAAAAGGACACGAGAAATACCAGGATATAAAAGGAGTTAAACATCATTTTGACGATAAAGAGATAGTGGGAGAGATGTTTGAACTGTTGGATAAATAAAAAGTAAACAACTAGTAAATAACCAGCCATGCTGTATCATTTATTTGAATGGTTTAAGGCGCAGGGGATCAATTTCCCCGGAAGAAACCTGATGGATTTTATATCCGTCCGGGTGATGCTGGCTGTTTTATTGTCCTTGCTGATTACGATGGTGTATGGTAAGAAGCTGATCAAATTCTTACAAAAGAAACAGGTGGGTGAAACAGTTCGGGATCTTGGACTGGCAGGCGAACAAAGTAAAAAAGGAACGCCAACGATGGGCGGGCTGATCATTATCGCAGCCATTATTATCCCAACATTATTATTAGCAAGATTAGATACTGTATATGTGGTGCTGATGCTGGTGGCAACAGTGTGGCTGGGTATTATTGGATTTATTGATGATTATTTAAAACTGCGTTCTAAGAAACTGGCCCAGCAACAGGGTGTGAACTATAAGAAAGGAGATAAAGACGGGCTCGCCGGATGGTTTAAAATTTTAGGGCAGGTGGGTCTGGGTATCACAGTTGGTGCTGTTCTTTATTTCAATAGTAACGTAACGATTTGGAGAGAATACCAGGGCACACCTAAGCCCGGAGATTCAACGGTAATCACGAAGATCGTCAATAACCAGCCGAAGCATTTTGTTGAAACCAAAGAACCGATCACCACTATCCCGCTGATCAAAAACCACGAATTCAATTATACCAAATTGTTGCCCGCTGGATTACGTCAGTATTCATGGGTGCTTTATATCCTCATTGTGATCTTTATTATCACTGCTGTATCTAATGGGGCAAATATAACAGACGGGTTGGATGGTTTGGCAACAGGTACTTCGGCATTGATAGGGGTCTGTCTCGGCATCTTTGCTTATGCGAGCGGCAACTTCTTTTTCGCCGACTATCTCAATATCATGTACATACCGGGATTAGGAGAGTTGTCCATTTTCATTGCTGCTATGATTGGGGCTTGTATTGGTTTCTTGTGGTATAATTCGTACCCGGCTCAAGTGTTTATGGGTGATACAGGGAGTTTAACATTAGGTGGCATTATTGCATCCATCGCCATTATTGTGCATAAAGAGTTATTGATACCGATATTCTGTGGTGTGTTCCTGGTGGAACTGGTGAGTGTAATGGTACAAGTAACCTATTTCAAATACACGAAGAAAAAATTTGGGGAGGGAAGAAGAATATTCTTAATGAGTCCATTGCATCATCATTACCAGAAGAAGGGTTTACCGGAAGCAAAGATCGTAACCCGGTTCTGGATCGTGACAGTGCTCTGTGTGATATTAAGCATAGCAACGTTGAAACTAAGGTAACAGACGATAATTGCTTTTGAGAAGATATTACTGAAAAACCCATCCATTATCCAATCCTGTCAAGAACCGACGTTCTGATCCAATCGAATTGTGGTGCAGTTATTAAGTAAAACTAATGCTTACGAAGAACCCGATTCCGTACACCGGACTATGAAAGTATTGAAGCATGAGCAAACGAATGGTCATACTCGGAGGTGGTGAGAGCGGCGTGGGTGCCGCCTTACTCGCACAGCAACAAGGGTATGACACATTCCTTTCTGATGGAAGTTCTTTGAAGGAAAAGTATCGTAACGAACTGCAACAGGCAGGTATCGGCTTCGAGGAAGGGCAGCATGACGAGGAAAGGATCCTCGCCGCTGATGAAGTGGTGAAGAGCCCCGGCATACCAGAAAAGAATGATCTGGTAAAGAAGATCAGGGCAAAAGGTATTCCCATCATCAGTGAGATTGAACTGGCTTACCGTTTCAAAGGGGACAGCAAGATCATCGCTATCACCGGGAGTAATGGAAAGACAACGACGACTGCACTGACCTTTCATATTTGTAAAGAAGCCGGTCTTGATTGTGCACTGGTGGGTAATATCGGGTACTCCTTTGCCAAACAGGTAGCCGAAAACCCGAAACCCTTGTATGTGGCAGAGATCAGCAGCTTCCAGCTGGATGATATCAAAACATTCAGACCGGATATCGCTATCCTCACCAATATTACCGAGGATCACCTGGATCGTTACGATTACAATTTTGAGAATTATATCCGGAGCAAATTCCGGATCACAATGAACCAGCAGTCAACCGACCATTTTATTTACTGCTGTGATGATGAAGTAACTATGAAATATCTAAACAGGTTCAATATTCAATCTAACCAACTGCCCATTAGTATGAAAAGAGAATTACCAAACGGAGCATTTATTAAAGACGGGGACATGTACGTAAGAACAGGACAAGATTTTACCTCTATGAGTGTATATGATTTTGCATTAAAGGGGAAACATAACCAGTATAATACAATGGCAGCATGTGTAGCAGCAACCACCATGGATATCCGGAAGGATAAGATCCGTGATGCCGTGCAGAATTTTCAGAGCCTGGAGCACAGGATGGAGCATGTGGCCACCATCCGCGGTGTTGATTTTATCAATGACAGTAAAGCCACCAACGTCAATTCTACCTGGTATGCACTGGAAAGTATGACAAAGCCAACGGTACTGATATTGGGTGGTGTGGATAAAGGCAATGACTATTCACTGATTGCCGACCTGGTGAAAGAAAAAGTAAAAGCAATTATTTGTTTGGGTACTGATAACAGGAAGATACACGAGGCCTTTGGAAATATAGTTAGCCCTATTGTAAACACCGGCAGCGCCTTGGAAGCCGTACATGCTGCCTTTCATTTTTCTGAAAAAGGAGATGTGGTGCTGCTGAGCCCGGCCTGCGCCAGTTTTGATCTCTTTAAAAATTACGAAGACAGGGGCAATCAGTTTAAGCAAGCAGTGAAAGAATTATAAGTAATGGCAGAAGCAGTTAACATACAGCAACCGATGCAGAACCCGTTTGGGCAGCTAGCCAGCAAAACCCGTGGCGATAAAGTCATCTGGGCATTGGTGGTATTGCTGACACTGGTTTCTTTGCTCGCCGTTTACAGTGCAACAGGCTCGTTGGCGTATAAAAATTATAAGGGTAATACGGAAGTTTACCTCTTCAAACAGATTGCTTTTATCGTGGTAGGTATCATGGTGATCTATTTTGCTCACCTGGTCAATTATACATTCTATTCCAAAGTTGCACAGATCGCTTTCCTGTTATCCATTCCATTGCTGGCCTATACCTTATTCTTTGGCGTACGGATGAATGAAGGAAGTCGTTGGATACGGCTGCCGCTCATTAACATGACGATGCAAACCTCTGACCTGGCCAAGTTGGCCTTGTTCATGTACCTGGCCAGGTTGATGAGTAAGAAGCAGGATGTGATCAAAGATTTTAAGAAAGGATTTCTGCCGGTGATGTTGCCCGTTGCAATTACTTGCCTGCTGATTGCGCCTGCGAATCTTTCAACGGCTTTATTGTTAGGAGCCAGTTGTTTGATGCTGTTATTTATTGGCCGTGCCCGTACCAAACATATTTTAATAACGATCGGTATTGCGATGATCCCGATCCTGTTCCTGGTGTTGTCAGCAGTAGTGAGGCATTCATCAGCGAATGAAGAGGCGACGGCCAGTGCAAAATCTTCAGGTTTGTTTGGCCGGGTGGAAACTTGGATCAGCCGGGTAGAGAATTTCATGTATGGAAGTAAGGCGGCTGATAATGATGAAATGTACCAGGTGAACCAGGCCAAGATAGCTATTGCGCAGGGCGGTGTGCTGGGTGTTGGTCCGGGAAACAGTACAACAAGAGATTATTTGCCACAGGCCTATAACGATTTTATTTATGCGATCATCATTGAAGAGTATGGGTTGATGGGAGGAGCATTCATTGTATTTATATACTTGGTGTTCCTGTACAGGTGCATACGTATATTCAAAAGATGCCCTTATGCATTTGGAGCATTCCTGGCATTGGGGTTAAGTTTTACGTTAGCAATACAGGCATTAGCTAATATGGCGGTGACGGTAAATTTATTTCCGGTAACGGGAGTAACACTGCCATTGGTAAGTATGGGAGGAACGAGTTTCATATTTACCTGCCTGGCCATTGGTATCATATTGAGTGTGGCAAGAAACGTAGAGAAAACAGAAGGCAATATGGAGCAACCTGTAGTAGCATAAAAAAAGAAGAATGGGGAAACGGGTGATCATAGCGGGCGGGGGAACAGGCGGTCATATTTTTCCGGCGATTGCGATAGCCAATGCACTGAAAAAAATTGATGACAGCATTGAAATACTATTTATCGGCGCCAAAGGGAAAATGGAAATGGAAAAAGTGCCTCAGGCTGGATACAAGATTGAAGGATTAGATATAGCCGGTTTTAACCGGAGCTCTTTGATAAAAAATATTGGTTTACCATTTAAACTGATAAAGAGTTTTTTGCAGGTCAGAATGATCTTCAAAAAATTTAAACCGGATGCAGCTGTCGGTGTGGGGGGCTATTCAAGTTTCCCGGTATTAAGATTTGCACAGGCGAGGGGAATTCCAACCTTCATTCATGAATCGAATTCCTTTGCCGGTAAATCAAATATCCTTTTAGGAAAAAAGGCAACAAGAGTTTTTACCGGTACGGGAGGGATGGAGAAATTTTTTCCCGGGGAAAAAATAATGGTGACTGGTAACCCGGTAAGAACTACAATCGCAGGATCGGCCGTCAGTAAAGCTGATGCTTTGAAGTTCTTTTCACTCGATGAGAATAGAACGACTGTTTTAGTAGTGGGAGGCAGTTTGGGAGCCAAATCTGTTAATGAAGCCATTGACAAAGGAGTGGATGAGATATTGAATGCCGGCATTCAGCTGATCTGGCAAACAGGAAAACCCTATGCGGGAAAAGCAAAGGAAAGAACGGCTGGAAAAAAAGGAGTATGGGCTAATGATTTTATCACGCAGATGGAAAACGCCTATGCTGCAGCTGATGTTGTGGTGTCAAGATCCGGCGCAATGTCTGTAGCAGAACTATGTGTGGCAAAAAAGCCTGTTTTATTTGTACCGTATCCCTTCGCCGCAGAAGACCACCAGACGGTGAATGCTGTACAATTGGTGAACAAGAATGCAGCACTGATGGTGAAAGACAATGAAGTGGCTGAGAAATTAGTGTTCATGACTATCGAACTGGCAAAAGATGTAAGTAAGCAGAACGAGTTAAAAGAGAATATTGCAGTACTGGGTGTGACAAATGCGGATATCCGCATAGCCGAGGATATTTTGAAAAGTATTTAATAATTACAGCAAATTGATTAGTCCAGACAATACTGTCCTTATGAATGCCCCCTTCCGGGGGATTGACAAGATCGGAGAAGTGTATTTCGTCGGTATCGGCGGCATTGGTATGAGTGCTATTGCTCGGTTCTTTCATGCCAAAGGAGTAAAAGTGAGCGGCTATGATAAAACAGCAACGGTGCTGACGAAAGAATTAGAAGCTAGTGGCATAGCTGTTCATTATGAAGAGAACCTGGAGCTGATCCCGAAAGTGGTGGACCTGGTGGTATATACACCGGCGATACCCAAAGAGCATAAAGAGCTGGTCTTTTACCAGCAGCATGGATACAAAGTGGTGAAGCGGAGTGATGTGTTGCAGATCATATCAGAGAGTTCTTTTAATATCTGTATCGCAGGGACCCATGGGAAGACAACGATCACAACGATGGTGGCCCATTTATTAAGAGATACGGGTTTTGGATGTAATGCATTTCTCGGAGGTATTTCCGTTAACTACGGAACTAATTTCTGGAGCCATGAACGAAATGTATGTGTGATAGAGGCAGATGAATACGACAGGAGTTTTTTGAAATTAAGCCCGGATGTAGCCATTATCACAGCGATGGATGCGGATCACCTGGATATATATGGTACGGCTGAGTCGATGGAGCAGGCGTTCATTGATTTTAGTAAAAGAGTAAAGCCGGGCGGTATGCTGGTAAGAAAATTCGGGTTGGAGAGAGGAAAGGAACTGAGTGCTGATACACATCTTACTTATAGTTTACAGAATGAAAGTGCGGATGTATATGCCACGAATATCAGGATTATGAATGGCAGTTATGAGTTTGATGTGATGATGAAGGATAATATGTTAGATAATGTGCGGTTGAATATGGGGGGGATGCATAATGTAGAGAATGCAATAGCGGCAATAATGGTTGCCAGTTCTTTAGGAATAGATAATGAAAAGATCAAATCGGCGGTGGAAAATTTCCGGGGCGTGAAAAGAAGGTTTGAGTATATCATCAAAAATGACCGGCTGGTTTTTATTGATGATTATGCCCACCACCCGGAAGAGCTGAGAGCTTTGATCAATGGGGCAAAGACCTTATTCAGCGGGAAAAAATGTACCGTCATCTTTCAGCCGCATTTGTTCAGCCGCACAAAGGATCATGCGGATGGATTTGCTGAAGTGCTTGATATGGCCGATGAAGTGATCCTGCTGCCCATTTACCCGGCACGGGAATTACCAGTGGAAGGAGTGAACAGCGAAATGATATTGACAAGAATGAAAGGTGAGTATAAAAAAGTACTGGATAAAAAGGAAATACTTGACTGGGCGAAGCAGGATTTTGCAAAGACGGTGAATAAAGATTTTGGGGAAGTGCTGATCACGGCGGGGGCAGGAGATATAGATACATTGGTTGAACCAATTAAAGAAATTTTGAAAGGAGTATAAGTAAAGTGGGTACAAAAAAGACGATACGGAAGATTTTAGTTGTCAGCATGTGGTTGCTGATTGGCGGAGGTATGATCACCCTGCTGGCGGCGGCCATGCGACAGCAGAAAAGTGAACGCTGTAAGGACTATACGATCAGCATCAACGGGGCAAAGGAAAACCTGTTTGTTGATGAGAAAGACGTACTGAAATTACTTTCAGCAGGAACTAACGGTAACGTAATGGGCCAGCCTATGTCTGCTTTCGACCTGCTGAAACTGGAGCAATTGCTGGAAAAAAATGTATGGATCAAAGACGCAGAACTCTATTTTGATAATAAAGATGTGTTACATGTATCAGTAACAGAAAGAGAACCGGTTGCCCGGATCTTTTCAACCACCGGTAGATCTTTTTATATCGATAAGGATGAAAAGAAAATCCCCTTATCAGAGAAGATGAGTGCTAATGTTCCGGTGTTTACAGGATTTCCAGAAATGACGAAACGGATGACAAGCAATGACAGCAGTTTGTTACATGATATAACCGTAACGGCAGGGTTTATTAACAAAAACCCATTCTGGACAGCGCAGGTAGCACAAATAGATATTAATACCGCAGGAGAGTTTGAAATGATACCGGTGGTAGGCAATCATACAGTAAAACTTGGGAAGGGCGATAATATCGAAACCAAGTTCAACAGGCTTTTCCTGTTCTATAAGAATATTTTAAGTAAGACTGGATTTGATAAGTACAGGACCATTGATGTGCAGTATGCCGGGCAGGTGGTAGGAGTGAAAGGCTTCACGACAAAGGTGGACTCAATCCAACTGAGAAGAAATGTAGAAAAACTATTACAGCAGGCCCGGGATATGAATTATGATACCGTTGTAAGGGCAAATGTATCACAGCCTGTGCCTTATCCTGCTACGGAGAATAATATACCGCTGAATGCTACGACGAGTACTATAAATGATGATGGCCCCAATCCCAACCCTTTGAAACTTTCTGAAACCGGGACTAAACCAACCGGGCAAGATCCGAAACCTGTGCAGCGGGAACCGAAGGCAGTGATGCCAAAGAGGAATAATTAGTATGGATAAGCAGTGAGCCGGAAGATGAATGGAGCGTCGCAACGAAGATGCTATGTAAACTGAAGTTTGGACAATAAAAACTTTCGATAAAAACAACAACTAAAAACAACATTTATGAACAACGAACAACCCATTATTGTCGGTCTGGACATCGGAACAACCAAGATCGCAGTAATTGCCGGAAGGAAGAATGAATTCGGCAAACTGGAGATACTGGGCTTTGGCAAAGCCAACTCCAATGGTGTGAAGCACGGACAGGTGCTCAACATTGATGAGACGATCAAAGCCATCAAGACAGCATTAGACAATTGTTTTGCTTCTAACCCGAACCTGGAAGTGAATGAAGTGTATGTTGGTATTGCAGGGCATCACATAAAAAGCTTGCAAACAAGAGGCGATATCGTTCGCCAGAAGACGGACGAAGAGATCACCCAGAAAGAAATTGATCAGCTGATCGACGACCAGTACAAAACCTATATTCCTGCCGGCGACCAGATCATTGATGTGATCCCGCAGGAATTCACCGTGGATAATTTTCAGAATATCCCTAACCCGATCGGGTATGGCGGAGTGAAAATCGGAGCGAACTTCCATATCATCACGGGGGATAAGAATGCTATTCGTAACATCAACCGCAGCGTGGAGAAATCGGGGTTGCATACTAAAGATCTTGTATTGCAACCTTTGGCTTCATCTTCTGCTGTAATGGCACAAGAAGACCTGGAAGCAGGTGTGGCTATCGTGGATATTGGCGGTGGTACTACTGACCTGGCTGTGTTCTATGAAGGTATCCTGAAACATACGGCTGTAATTCCTTTTGCTGGTGAAAATATCACAAATGATATTAAAACAGGATTGGGTGTGCTGAAGACACAGGCTGAAGCGATGAAAGTGCAGTTTGGTTCTGCGTTAGCGAACGAAGCTAAGGCCAATGCTTATATCACTATTCCCGGCCTTCGTGGTATGCCGGCAAAAGAGATCAGTGTAAAAAACCTGGCGAATATCATCCAGGCAAGAATGAGTGAGATCATGGATTTTGTTACCTATCACCTGAAACAGGTTGGTTTGGATAATAAAGCATTGAATGGTGGTGTGGTATTGACCGGTGGTGGATCACAATTAAAGCACCTGATACAGCTGACAGAATATGTAACCGGTTTGCCTGCAAGAATTGGTTTCCCGAATGAACATTTAGCTGCCGGGCATATTGAAGAATTGGCGAAACCAACCTATTCCACCTGTATTGGGCTTATCCTGAAAGGGTATGATGATTACGAACACAACCGCAAACAGTTTGAAAAGGAGTATAAAAAAGTAGAAGTGCCCGATGGATTGAAGAAAACAGCAACAGAAGAGGCTACAGTAGAAGTTGAGGAAATGGTAAGTGCTGATAAAGTGAGACAGCGCCGCGGACTCAGCAATTTCTGGGGCAAATTCAAAGATGGTATTATCGACCTGTTCAAAGAGGAAGAAGATAAACGTTTCTGATCCTGATAAACTGTATTGAGAAAATAACTAACCCATTACTACATAAAGCTGTGACCGAAGGACAGCTTCATTAAATTCAAAGACTATGATTCATTTTGATCTGCCGAAAGAAAAATCATCCATACTGAAAGTGATCGGCGTTGGGGGCGGGGGTGGAAATGCGGTGAACCATATGTTCAGCCAGCAGATTGATGGTGTCAATTTTATTATCTGCAATACCGATGCACAGGCATTGGCCAATAGTGGCATCCCTAACCGGGTGCAGCTGGGACCACACCTTACCCAGGGTTTAGGTGCTGGGGCTAATCCTGATATCGGTCGCCAGGCTACAGAAGAATCTCTCGAAGAGATCAAACGTATCCTGGAAGTAAATACCAAGATGGCTTTTATCACTGCCGGTATGGGCGGTGGTACAGGAACAGGCGGTGCTCCTATCATTGCAAAAATTTGTAAAGATCTCGGGATACTTACTGTGGGTATCGTTACCACCCCATTTGCATACGAAGGAAAGAAACGCCAGCAGCAGGCTGAGGAAGGTATCAAGATACTGAAAGGATATGTTGACACCTTGCTGGTGATCAGCAATGATAAACTGCGCCACCAGTTTGGTAACCTGAAAATGCGGGAAGCATTTGAGAAAGCGGATAATGTATTAGCAACAGCTGCCAAATGTATCACCGATGTGATCAACAGTACCGGCCAGATCAATGTTGACTTTGCGGATGTGTGTACCGTGATGAGAAACGGTGGTGTTGCCATTCTTGGAAATGCGGAAGCAGCTGGCGAGAACCGGGCACAAAAAGCAATCGAAGAGGCATTGAACTCTCCCTTGCTGAATGATAATGATATTCATGGCGCCAAGTGGATACTTATCAATATCAATTCTGCTGAAGGTGAGCATGAGTTTACCATGGATGAAGTGGAAGTGATCCAGAATTATTTACTGAGCCAGGCGGGTGAAGGTACTGATGTGATCCTGGGTATGGGCTATGATAATACACTCGGCAATAAACTGGGGATTACACTAATCGCAACAGGTTTCGAACATAAAGACCCATTTGCAAAAGCAGAACCAAAGAAGGAAGAGCCAAAGAAGGAAGAGAAAATAGTGATGGTGCTGGGCAAAACAGAAGAAGCTCCGATTCCTGTGAAGGCAATAGTAAAGGAAGAAATAAAACCTGTTGTGGAAGAAAAGCCGGCTATTGTTGAAGCGGCTCCTGTAAAGGAAGACCTGCTGGCTCCCAAACTGGTAGAAGAATTTCCGTTGCTGGAATCACCTATGCCATCCGTGAATGATATGGCCGGTGTTCCTTCATCTTATATTAAAGAGCAGGAACCCATTATGGAGCGGTTTGAATTGCAGTTGGAAGAAAAAATACTTAGTAATACTACGGTAAATAAAGACAGTACAACTACTGTTGACAAAATGTTAACGGTAGGAGAATCTGAAAGTATAAATTCGATAGCTCAAACGCAAACCTTATCTCCCTTTTTTAAGAATGAAGAAGAAAAAAATGCTGAGCTGCAGCTGAGCATAAAAGATAGTACTAGTACAACCAGCCCGTTGCCTGCAGCTGCGGGAGGTTATTTGGCCAGACCATCCAATATCTACGCAGAATCAAAAGCAGAGGTATCCACCTCAATGCCTTCTGCCGAAGAGCCGGTCCCTTCATATAAGATCGCCAGTAACGAAGAGGAAGAACTCCTTGAGTTGCAAATGCAGATCGTTGAACGGGATGACATTCCTGCGGCGGATGTGCCTATGGCCTATCAAGCTCAACCACCTTTAGCCACCCAAGTTGAGGATCCGGCGATGCTGGACGAAACAGAGGAGCAAAAACGTAGGGCAGCAGAACGTTTACAGAAATTACGTAATCTGTCATTCAACGTTAATGCAAACGACCCGAATAATGAGTTTGAAACCGTGCCGGCTTACATCCGCCGCAACATGGAATTATACAACAATAATTCCCAGGTAGAGAACTTCTACAGTAACTACGAGGTCAAAACCGACCACAACAATCAAGCACAAATAAGTACGATCAATACCTTCTTGGACGGGAAGAAACCCGATTAATGATTTCGTTCCGATGAAGCCACTACAATAGCTAGTGTTTTTAGTTGTTCCCCCTGATTTTTATCAGGGGGTTTTTTATACCGATTAATACTTGTTAAAAGAAAAGCCAGCGGGTAAATCTGGCTATAATAGTTTTTAAGAAGTTTATTTTCTACAGATCATCATATTTATACTTACGCACTGCCAGGTAAACGTACAACCCGGCAAAAGCAATGGCTGAACCGGCCATGATCAGTTTATCGGGTTTGTCACCAAATATTCCATCCATACCTGGGAAAGCAATCAGTGAATCAGCTACCTGTAGCGGGAGGAAATGTTGTAGTCCCGGAAGTATTTTCCAGAACAACCACATGAAAATAAATTCCAGCAATAAGCCATAAATGAAATATACAATGATAGCTACACCACTACGCCGTAAAATGGTGGCGAGTAAAAGGGCGAACATCAGGTATACAAAAGTTTGTATAAAAGTGTAACCCAGTGTTTCTAAACCGGCAACAATTGAAAAATGAGTGTTGGTCACATTGCACATAATTGCTGTGGCAATAATATTCATGATCGTTACGACTATAGAAATACAGGTAATCAAACCAATCTTGGTATAAATAAATGTTTCTCGTTTCCAGCCGTCAATAATATTTTGCCGGTGCGTTTTGAAATTTACCTCATTAATAAACAGGTTTATAATTACCATCCCCGGGAGATACAATAAGAAACTGGTGGAGAAACAGACGGTTGTCCAAATAGTTTCTTCCGAGAAAAGTTTAAAAATATCATCGCTCATACCCCCGGTCACCCGGCTCATCATTTGAGTATAAACTTTGTAAAAAATATAGATGATGATCAATATCCCCAGCATATACAACACTGAGAACACCTGGAACACCCGGTAGTTTTTGATCTTCATCCATTCGATTTGCAAATTCCTGAACATATACAATAAGTTTAAAATAGTAGTTTAATTAACGGTCGCTTTTGCCCCCTGTAATCTCTAAGAATCTCGTTTCCAGTGATTTTTTCTTCAGCATCAGCTGGCTGAGAACAATTCCTTTTTCAAAACAATATTTATTGATAGCAGCAGTGGTTATGGAATCTCCGGCTTCCACCGTTATTGTTTTTTCATTGGTATATACATGAACGATACCAGGCATTTGCCGGAGTGTTTCTTCCAATCTCGTCAGTTGTTCTGCAGCAACCTCTATTTCTGCAACAGCAACCGTGTTTTCAGAACCCACGGCAGAAGCATTCAGTACGTCGTGCACACTGCCTACTGTTTTCAAATCACCTTTCTGGATGATGGCCACATGGGTACAAACCTTTTCCACTTCATCCAGGATATGGCTGGCCATGATGATGGTTTTGCCTTCCCGGTTCAGTTGCCTGATCAGTTCCCTGATCTCGGCGATACCTGCCGGGTCTAAACCATTCGTGGGTTCATCAAAAACGAGGATATCGGGATTGCCTAATAAAGTCGAAGCAATGGCCAGGCGTTGCTTCATCCCCAATGAGTAGGTACTGAACTTTGAATCTTTACGCTGCGAAAGATTTACTTTCTCCAGCACTTTGGGTATATCATCGTATCCCCGTTCTTTGATAGCGGCTGCTATTTTCAGGTTTTTTTCGCCGCTCAGGTAATGATAAAAATTGGGAGTTTCCAGTAAAGTGCCGATTTGTTTACGCATTTCATTGCTGCTGCCGGGCTGACGATTCCAGAGAAAGGTACCGGCATTGGCTCTTAAAATATCCATGACAATCCCGAGCAAAGTAGTCTTGCCACTTCCGTTGGGACCAAGGATACCAAAAACACTCCCTTTCGGTACTTCAAAAGAAATATCATTCAGGGCACGGACAGAACCATAAGATTTACTGATGTGCTGAATGGAGAGAACTGAACTCATAGCTAAAAAATTGATTACCGGATGAAGATAATTCTTTTCCATCTTTGCAGTAATTTTTTGTAACAATGGCAGCCTTGTGTTGTTGTAAGGAAGAAACACACTATTTATGGCAACAGTTCTCATCACAGGTGGTACCGGTTTGATCGGCAGGGCACTCACAAAAGCATTACTGGAGAAAGGATATGAAGTGATTATTCTTACCCGTGATCCGTCAAAATTTTCAACGCATACAACCCGGCTCAATTATGCCGCCTGGGACCTGGCTGCCCAAACGATCGACACGGATGCCATCACCAAAGCGGATCATATCATTCACCTGGCAGGAGCCGGAGTGGCAGATAAGCGATGGAGTAAAAAGAGGAAACACGAAATTGTAGAAAGCAGGGTAAAGAGCGGGAACCTTCTGATAAAAACGTTAAAGGAAAGAGCAAATAAGGTACAGTCAGTGATCAGCTCTTCTGCTATTGGCTGGTATGGTCCGGATGATAAAGGACAAAATACTGGCTTTACAGAGGATGCCCCACCTTCTCCTGATTTCCTGGGACAAACCTGTAAGCAATGGGAAGCCAGTATTGAACCGGTAACGCTGTTGGGAAAACGATTGGTAAAATTCAGAACAGGAATTGTGTTAAGTAAGGATGGGGGAGCTTTAAAGGAATTTTTAAAACCGCTGCGTTTTGGCATTGCCAGTATTCTTGGTACTGGCCGGCAAATGATCAGCTGGATACATATAGATGATATGGTAAGGCTTTATATCGCCGCTATTGAAAAAAGTGACATGAATGGAGTTTATAATGCGGTGGCTCCATCTCCTGTATCTAACAAGCAGCTGATAATTGCGCTGGGGAGGAAGAAAAGAGGCCGGTTCTTTATACCGGTATATGTTCCCTCTTTTATTTTAAAGCTCATGTTGGGAGAAATGAGTATTGAAGTATTAAAGAGTGCCACTGTTAGTTGTGAGAAATTAAGTAAGGCTGGCTTTGTCTTTCAATACCCGACCATCACGGCGGCGTTTGCTGATATAAAATAAAAGCCCCAAACGGGGCTTTTATTTTTAGAATCCTTTTTTCTCTTCCGGTAGTTTCGGAGTTTCTCTTTGTGTGAAAAGAACAGGGTTCACTTTCTTCGGATCGCCCTGGTAGCTCCAGGTAATATTATTGATATACTTTTTAAAAACAGCATTCAATTGTTCCAGGGTGACTGTCTTCATTTCATCTTTTATGGTATTGGCCCTTTTCCAGTTACCATGGATCACTTCATTGGCGGCTAAAGAACCCGCTTGCGCATCATTCGTTTCCTGCCGATAGTAAACGTTGGTGAGGTATTGGGTTTTTATATTCTTCAGTTCTTCTTTTGTAAAACCCTCCTGTTTTACTTTATCGATCAGTTGGCGGGCTACTGCGATATATTTATCGGGATCAGTGGTGGTTACATAAATATTAGAATAATTGGATGCACCTGCACTAAACCACGCACCTGGCGCATACGACAGCCCATTTTTGCTCCTGATCTCTACAAAATGGCGGCTGCTGAATACCCGCATAGCTAAAACAAAGGCGTTAAAATCAGGAGTCCCTGGTTTGGGGCCACCGGTAATGCCTTGAATATAGTTGGTAGCATTCTCTCTTTCCTGCGGTTTGAATGTATTGGCAGGAGGCGTATAGCTTTCTTTCTTCATCACAAAAGGGGAACCTTGTGGTATCTTAGCAAGAAGATCTTTCACTTTGGCTTCTATCACGGCTTTATCCAAATCAGCAACGATCACAATGGTAAGCCTTGAACGGGTAAAAACAGATTGCCAGTATTTTTTAGTTTCTTCCGGGGTTAATTTTTCTACCGAGGCAATAGTGCCCTGCGGATCTTTTGCATAATTTTTCCCCGCAAAAGCAGTCTGGCGGGCCATATTATCAATAGCATTGTCCGGGTTAGATTCATTCGCCCGTATACTATTGATCGCATCCTGTTTGATCCGTGTAAATTCTTTGGCATCAAACTTTGGTGAGAGCAAAGCATCGGTATATAAAGGCCAGACAGTTTCAAAATCACTTTTGATACAGTTCATCCTGAATGTGGCATAGTCCATCCCGGTGCTGCCACCTACCTGTGCACTTACTTTATCCAATTTGTCTTTGAAGCTGTTCTTATCATCTTTGGTAGTACCGCATTCTGTAAGGGCTGACATGGCCAGGCTTTCGATACCTGCTTTGGCAACAGGATAGTTTTGCACGCCGCCTTTCACGATGGTTTGAATGACCACAATATTATTTCCACTGGGCTGCACGATAACTTTTACGCCATTCACTACCATGTCATAGGCTTTGCCCATCTGTGCCTGCAACAGTAGCGGCAGTGATAAGGCAGCTGTAAGTCTTATATAAAGAAATATTTTTTTCATGTTGGTTGGTTTAGTTCGTGAAGAATGATTCGGGTTTCATTTGTGTATTCATTGCTTCATTCAGGATCATGCCGGCAACAAAAGGGGCACCCGTGATATATTTTTTGATATACTGCTGGATATCTTTGCGGGTTACTTTCTGCAGATTATCAGGATAAGCGGTGAAATAATCGAGAGAGGTACTGCACCACTGGAAAGTCAGCTGCATGGAAAGAGTGGAAGGTTTTTCAGCATTCCGGATATGATTCCGGCGCAAAATATCTTTAGCCGTCTGCAGCTGTTCATCTGTAAAATAATCATCGTCGGCCCAGGCCATGATCTGTTTCATGATCACATCATGACATTCCCTGAGTTTAGTTGGGTTGGGAACAGCAAACACTTGTATAGGGCCAACATATTTACAGGTCTGGTAGCTTACACCCGCATAAGTGGCAAGCCCTTTATCAACCAGGGCTTGTTGCCATTTGGAAGAATTCAATCCCAATATAGCTGAAAAGACGTCGGCTGCAACTGTTGCCGCAGAATCATTCCGGTAATCAGGTCCCTGCCACTGGTACATCGTGTAAGGCGTTTGTGCAATGGATGATACTTTGATATTGTAATTTGTTTTAGGGATGGGTTCAAAATCCGGTATCGGGTATTTTACATGAGGATCAAAGCCACCATGTTCCCAGTCGCCAAATATTTTTTTGGCTTGTGCAAAAGCATCAGTTGGATTTACATCACCACATATTACCAGTAAAGAGTTATTGGGAAAATAATATTTGTCTTTGATGGTCATCATTTTCTCCGGCGTAGCGGTATTGATGATGTCATGATCACCGATGGCATTCTTCCGGGTAAAATTATTTCCCCAGCAACGTTTGTTCACATCGATCCATAACTGGAAACCCGGATCACTTTCCCCCCGCTGGAATTCGCCATCCACCACAGGTCTTTCTTTCTGCATATCTTCTGTGCGGTAAATCGGATAACGAATGGCTGCATTCATGAAACGGAGACCGGCATTCAGGCTATCCTTATCAAAAGTGAAATAATAATTCACCCGTTCATCACCAGTAGTACCATTCCAGATCATACCCAACTCTTCTGTACGGGCAATAAATTTTTCCTGGTCAGGGTAATCTTTGTTGGCTTTAAAGAACATATGTTCAAATAAATGGGAGAGTCCGCTATATTCCGGTCCCTCTGTATAGGCACCGTTCTTTACAGCGATCTCAATAGTGGCCAGTGGTACTTTGTGGTTTTCGATCACCACCACTTCGAGACCATTGTCCAATTTTTGCCAATGATAGCCTTTCGGCAGTTTAGGCTGGGCAGTTGCTGCTATTGTAACAACAAGGCCGGCTAATACGAGCCAATTTTTGTGCATAAGAAAATGATTGAGGTTTTGATTATTCTGGCCTTAAGGTACTGAAGACGCAGGTAAGTAAAAAAAGTTACTACAGGTTTGGGAGTTCCGGTCTTTTACAGGGATGCCCGGCTATAATTCATCCCCCGGAGAAACAGTACGGTGATCGGGATGCCAGATACTGGTGAACTCCCCAATAATGGCCTTGCCATTTTCAAAATCCAGTTTGTGGAGTTTCAGTAAGTCAATATCCTGTTTCAGTACTTTACGGTGCATGGGATGCATGGTACCCCCATTGCTGCTGTCGCCGGCACGGCCTTCAGGGTTATACTGGTATTGCGGATCCACTAAGGTACCTCTTGGATACATGATGCCGGGAATACCACGGCCCCGCAGATCAAGGTCTTGCGGATGCTCCAATCCAAGTGTATGCCCGTATTCATGCGCTGCTGTGGTGGAGCCTTTGTATAAATTTTCCAGTTTGAAATAACCGCTGTTGCAGCCCAATCCATCTACGAAAGAGATATTGCCGTGGGCAAACTCTTCGATACGGAAATAATTATTGCGGGGATCCAGGTTCTGGTAAATATCAACAGGTGAAATACCGGGTTGGTATTCGGCAGTTATTTTGAAGCGGATCAGTAGTTCATACCCTTCTATAACAAGTACAGCCTGGGGTTCATTCCACATGGTTTCAATCTCATCCCGTATCATTTCAGTAATGGCCGCATCAGCAGCATTACCATAAGTGATAATGTTGGAAGTGATGATCAGTTGTTGAATATCATATTCTACTGTACCCATAATGAAAAAGCATTAAGCAAATTACTTAACGCCTTACAATTCTATGCAATTAATTAGTTATTAAAATAAACTTTGAAAGCTTCATTGATCCGTTCAAATTCTTTGCGGGAAGCTTTAATACCCATAAGGCCGCCGGATAGTATAAGCCCCATGTCCCGGTGCAAACGAACGGAAAAAAGATCACCCTGTTGTTTGACTGTGACTACCAATTTGAAATATTTTACAAATACACCCAGCAGGATCCGCATTACTTTATTCCCTTTTTGAAAAACCTTCTCTTCTCCATTATCGGTTTTTAACGGCAGGTTTTCGGAAGTAAAGAACAGGTTCAATTTATTATCCAGTTCTGCTTTTGAAGTGCCGGTGATGTTATAAACAACAGCATCTTTCTCAAAATCAACAACCTTACAATTCATAATTGTTTTTTTAGTTCCTGATCGGCCTTCCGCTTTTTAACACACTTTGTATTCTTTCCAGGCTTTTCTTTTCGCCGCATAAAGAAAGGAAGGCTTCTCTTTCCAGGTCCAATAAGTATTGTTCGGAAACAAAAGTTGGTTCACTCAGGTCACCACCGCACATTACCCAGGCCAATTTTTTTGCCACCACTGCATCATGTTCAGTAGCATAATTTGCTGTTTTCATCGCATGGATACCTGCGTATAAGGCTCCGAGTGCAGAACGGCCTAAAACTTTTACATCTTTGCGTTGTACGGGCATGGTATAACCACTGTCAGATATTTCAATGACTGATTTTTTTGCTTCGGCAATTCTTCTTCCCTGGTTCACCACCACTTCGTCCAGGCCTTTCCTGTATACTCCAATATCAAATCCTTCAAAAGCGGAAGTGGCTACTTTGGCAGTAGCAATGTTTAAGAAACGATTTTTTAAGGTAATAGTTTCCGGTTCATCTTCGTGCATTTCATCAGATGCTCTTAATGCAAATTCCTTGGTACCGCCGCCACCGGGAATCAAACCCACACCCAGTTCAACAAGACCAGTATAAGTTTCTGCAGCCGGGCAAACTTTATCAGCATGCAAACTTAATTCACAGGCACCGCCTAAAGCTAATCCATGCGGCGCTACTACAACCGGTACGGAAGAATAACGGGCTCTCATCATCGTATTCTGGAATAAACGGATGGCCATATCCAGTTCGTCATATTCCTGGTCAATGGCCAGCATAAAGATCATTCCCACGTTGGCCCCGGCTGAGAAATTGGAGCCTTCATTACCGATCACTAATCCTTTATAACTCTTTTCTGCTTTTTCAATTGAAGTTTGAATACCGGCCAATACATCACCTCCAATGCTTCCCATTTTAGTGAACCATTGCAGGCCGAGCACATCATCACCCAGGTCATACAATTTGCAACTGCCATTTTTCCAAACTAGTTTATCCTGGTAATTGCTCATGACGATAAATGCTTCACCACCCGGTAATATTTTATAGGATTTACTGGCGGGATCATAACAGTATTTTTTACCAGCTTCTACTTTGAAGAAATTTTTATTTCCTGCAGCGAGCATTTCTTCCACCCAGGGGGCTACTTTATAACCCGCTGTTTTCATGGCTTCAACTGTTTTGCCCACCCCAAGCACATCCCAGCTTTCAAAGGCACCAATCTCCCAGCCAAAACCAGCCATCATAGCATCATCAACACGGTACAACTCATCACTGATCTCCGGGATGCGATGAGAAATATAGGAGAACAATCCATAATGAAAGTGACGATAAAAATCGCCGGCCTTATCCTGGCCAGCACATAACATTTTCAAACGCTGGTACAGGTCATCAATTGGTTTGGCAGCTTCTACCGTAGCGAACTTTGGTTTTACCCTCGGTCCGTATTCCATCGTATCGAGGTTCAGTGTCAGTATTTCCTTTTCACCGGCTGCGCCTTTTGTTTTTTTGAAAAACCCCTGGCCGGTTTTATCACCCAGCCAATTATTGGCTACCATTTTATCTAACCAAGGCGGAATCGTGAACTGGTGCCTGGCTTCATCATCGGGACAATTATCGGCTACACCCTTTGCCACTTTCACCAGTGTATCAATACCTACCACATCTGCTGTTCTGAAGGTCGCTGATTTCGGACGACCAATGATCGGACCCGTTAGGGTGTCAATCTCGTCAATACTTAATTTCAGTTTCTCTTTTACATTCATAATGGCCATCATACCAAACACACCAACACGGTTGGCGATGAAGGCAGGTGTGTCTTTACACAACACAGTTGTTTTGCCGAGATAGAGATCACCATAACTCATCAGGAAATCAACAACAGCAGGATCAGTATCAGGAGTCGGGATCACTTCGAGTAATCGCAGGTAACGGGGGGGATTGAAGAAATGGGAACCACAGAAATTCTTTTTAAAATCCTCACCTCTTCCTTCGCTCAGCATATGAATGGGAATGCCGGATGTATTGGAAGTGATCAGTGTGCCGGGCTTGCGGAACTGTTCTACCTTCTCGTACACAATCTTTTTGATATCCAATCTTTCCACCACCACTTCAATGATCCAGTCGCAACCGGCAATATCTTTCATATTGTCATCGAAGTTGCCGGTGCTGATCTTCTTTATTACGTCTTTATGATAAACCGGCGAGGGGTTGCTTTTGATAGCAGCAGCCAGGGCATCATTTACGATCTTATTCCTGAGCTTTGGATCAGTACTTTCAACAGCTTCCTTCGGGACGATATCCAGCAACAAGACCTGTACGCCAATGCCTGCAAAGTGGCAGGCGATTCTTGAACCCATTACACCGGAGCCCAGAACGGCTACTTTTTTTATACTCCTTTTCATACGACAAAATTAGTTAGTTATGCAACTATTTTGAAATCGAAGATAGGAGTTTTTCTTGCAGAAAAAGCAAATTGTAAGGAGCTTAAAATGAAGATAACGGCCTCAGAGCGGCGAGAGACTGCAGTCAACAGTTACCCGGATCGTTTTGGAAATATTATCCCGGTATAGTTTCGGGATGCTGATCTTATAATCCGCTACCAGTACATTGAACACAGCGTTTAAAACAACCTTGCCATCTTTAACCGTTACGGTTCCACCGGTCTCGATATCTTTTGTTTCACCGTGAATAGTGAGTTTGCCTTTTACTTTGGCAGTATAGGTTCCGTTGACGGTATACTTGATCTCGGTAGGGTTAGTGATCTGTCCTTTGAATTCAGCTTTTGGAAATTTGCCACTTTCCACATACTTATCATTAAAATGCTCCTGCATTAATGCCTTTTTGAATTCAAAGCCCTTCATCAGTACAGCGAACTGTAAACTGCCGGTTTGGGAATCTAATAAGGTTACCACATTCCTGTTAATAGCTTCAATATTCTCTACGGAAGTGGAGGAGAAGAAAGATATCCGGCCGCTTTTGGTATAAAATTTACCCTGGGCCATTACCAGGCAGGGCAGTATTAAAAAAAGAACAATAGGAATGAGGCTGTTTGTTTTCATATTCTTCGTTAATCTTTTTTATTGATAAGGACACAACGATTTAAAATAATATCGGAACCCAACCCCATTTCATCTTTATTATAGCCCGTGCAGGCTCCCCTTACACTAACAGACGATTTATTGATCAATCCTGTTGCCTTGTCGTTATGTAAGCTGTCAATAGCGCAACGGATGGCGGACATACTGGTATTATCCCCGATCACCACTGTGTAATAGCCTTTGTCATCTTTCTCTACCGCTTTTACCTGGCCGTTAATCTCGAGTATTTTGCCATTGTATTTTTTTGCACTCACTGAATCATTGCTTTCATATTCTTTAATGAGATCTGTCGCCGCCAGCACAAAATCTGCTTTAGCGAAAGCAAGGTCTTTATTGATCCTGGTATATTCTTTATAACCATACCAGGCAACAGCTGCTGCTGCTAATAAAAGGAGGAGTAAAATTATTTTCTTCCGCTTCATTGATGCAGGTTATTTCACCTGTCTCAATCGTAATCAACCGGCGGAAGGTTGCGCTGCCGGACTTCTTTTTTATAATGCCGGATCAGCTTCCGGTTGCCTTTTACACCTGTGCTGGTGCTGGCCCCGCTGATCACCATTTTGATAAGGTAGTTGAGGGAAGACCGTTCCCGGTTGCGCAGGTAGAATATCTTGCCAGTTCTTTTTGTGTTCTTGTTTTTTATAAGGAAGCTGTTAGCCGCAAAATTCAGCAGGCCGGTAAGGAACTTTCTTTTCTTTTTATTCTTGGTTAAAATGATTTCTGCTTTCAGGTTATGGTAAAGCATCAGCATATCCCCGTAGGTATAATACTCATTGCCATGCACCCGCATACTCATCGTATCAAGATAACCGGATTTTAACCGGGCGGATACTAATGGTACCAGCACCGGGTTCAGTATCCGCATATCAGCCGGCTTTAACCGGGCTGTCATCAGGAAACCGGCCAGTGAATCCAAATAAGACTCTCTCAGGCGAAGACGAACCCAAACCGAATCGAATAAATAGCCATTGGCCTGTATGCGTAAACTGTCTTTTTCAACGAGGTCATAATTCCGGAAAGGAAATACCCGCAAGGTCATTCTTGTGACAGGAATTGTTCCGGCCTGGTCAGTTTTGGGGTTGTGCTCGGTATAAACAGCATACGCATTATTCAGCAGCACACTGTCAACCGAAATTTTAAAAGGAATACTTTTTATCCTGGCGGTCATCAGCGGTTTAATGACGCCGGTTTTGAATGGCGGGCGGTTATCCCGGTAATCGGAAAAGCGGACGCTGTCAATTTTTATTGTACCAATATTTACAATGGTATCACGGAGGTATTTATCAAGATCGAACGGGCCGATACTGACAGCACCTGTCGTGGCCTGTACAAAATCTGTTTGGTAAGGGTGTTTTTTTACAAAAGCTTCCCGGTCATCAGCAGGAGAGTAATGGAATGAGTCCAATGTAAAATACCGGTTGTTGCGGTCATAGCCTGCATTGTACCAGTTGAAAACATTATCGGTATTTGTATAGCTGCCCGTGATATGATCCAAGCGGAACCGGGTATTCTGTTCAATTAGTTTTCTTACACTGGATAAGGCGCTGGATTGAAGAGCGAGATCTTTTAGTTGTATTGTTTCAATTACTAATGATCCGGCTTTTTTACCGAGGCTGTCAACCCGGAAATTTTTTCCATTCAGTAAAGAGATACCTGCCTGCCATTGAATGCCTGAATCACTTAACTGCCGGTAGCTGATATCGTGGAGCCGGGCGGTTATTTCACCTTTTCCGGCATCGAAGATTTTTCCTTTTTCATTTTCGAGGATAAAACTGTTGAGGAGTACAGATAGCTGCCGGGCCTTAATAAAGGATTTTCCACTACTCACTTCATCAAGGGATAAAGAGTTGTTGCCGGTTCTCTTGCCATACCAATCAAGTTTGACAAAGCCTTCTTCTGTTTGTTGCCTGAAATGTATTTCCGGTTGTTCGATTTTCAGCTGATCAATGATTCCCACCGGGAGCGACAGGTCTTTTGCTATGGATGATTCCTCTTTTTTATTCAGCCAGATGCTGATGTCGGGTTTGGTGATCTTCATTTCCCGGGCATTGATCTCCCCGGCGATGGCCGATTGTATATCGGGTATAAATGAAAGTTGTGGAATAAAGGCAATAATGGTATCAGCACTACCGCTCTTTTTGAAACTGATATTTTTCAGGACAGCTTTCCTGTGATCAGCAATATCAACCCCCTCAATACTTAGTTGTGCATGCTGATCGGCAGCTTTTAAATTATTTCCTTCCAACAGCAGACCGGCGATGATCGGTTTTTCACCCGGCTTTAGCAGGAATGCAATAGCAGATAAATGATTGATATGGCCAGATATGGATTTACCGGCACTGGCATACTGAACAGTTGTATTCTTACCATTAATATCGGTAAGGCTGATAAAAGAAGTGCCCTTACCGGTTCTTTTTTTCGGAATAGCAGAAAGATTGATATTGGCTTTATCCCAGTTGATCCCGGCAATAGTTACATCTCCTGTTAGTTCGTTAATAAAGATCTCATCCATCCGGACAGCATCCGCTGCTGCATCAATACTCTTGTCATCATTTTTTACCAGTACACGGCCTGCATTCAGCTTACTGTTATTACCTGTATAGATAATGCTGTCCATTTGTACCGACAGGTCATTAATACGGAAATTGCCCTGGCTGAAATCAAGGTGGTTAACTGAACGGCGGATACCCGAAAGCTGGCTCGACCCTAATAAAGAACGGCTTTCCACTGCGAGAGTGGCGTCTTTTAAATTCATATCAATACCACCATTCAAATGCATTTCTATATTACCATTCCGGATGGAAAGATCTTCCAGCATAAATACCTGGCTGATATCTGCGAGGGCTTCAAAGAGATTTCTTTTTTGCTGCAGCCCGGTATTTTTAGTAGGCTCTTCGGTATAATGGATCACCGGGTCGTACAATACAGCCTGTTGTGCTGTTAGTTTTTGTTCAAACAAAAGATCATCCCAGGAAAGACCCGTGAGCTGGAACTTCGGAACTTTAAAACTATTAACCGGGTTACCTTTTACCCGTTGTTGGAAAGAAAAATTATTAAGATAGATCTTGTCGTTATTGACAAGAATACTATCGAACTGTAAGGCATATAAACTATCCCGCAGAAAATTTTCATAGTTACGGATCGCCATACCAAACTTCTCCACCCGGAATGGTCTTGCTGCGTCATTATCAATCGTGAGGCCCTGTATTTCGAAATTATTTTTATTGGAGGTAAAGGAACTGGGTTTGCCATTCCTGATCGTGTTTATATCAAAGCTGGCATTGTTCACCACCACAAAATTGAGCAGCAGGTCACCGGTCAGCTGGCGGATGATCTCGTCCAGCTTTGGTGCTTTCACTCCTTTGCTTTTTCTTTTGTCCAGGTCAACGACCAGTTTAAATGTAGGGTTGATGCAATACACCGAATCTGCTTTGATCACTTCAGACCGGTAGAGGGTATCAAAATTGATATTGGTTAACTGTAAAGCATCAAAATAGATACTGAAGCCGGTGCTGTTATTATCTGTTTTCAACGCAGCGATAGTGCAACTGTCAAACTCTACGATCCTTTTTTCGATATTGATACGGAATTTCCGGTAACTCAGGCGGTGTCTCCCATCCGGGAACAGGATATCCTGGTCTCTTGATTTCAGCACAATATTATCGCTGAAGAAAATTTTCTCTTTGCCGGTTAGTTGGCCGGTATCAATTTTAAAATTGTCAATATGAAAATCGATCTTCCCGATTTGTACCGGTAACTGGCCCGGGTCCATTTTATTAACAAGGGTGAAGGTTGCATTTTCAATCTCAAACTTTTTTACCTCCAGCACTTTCATCGCATCCTGGATGGATTTATAGATGCGTCCCATTTCCTGCGGGATAGACGATTTTTCTCCTCTCGTACTGTCCCTGGAAGCCCGGAGCCGGGTAACCAGAATATCGGGACTGTCAAGCGATAATTTATCGATCAGCACTTTCTTTTCAAAGATCAGCGGGAAAACACCTTTTACTTTTAGTTTGATATTTTTTATGGCGAAGCGATAGGTAGTGCCAGCGGTTACAGAATCGGTGGTATAAAAAACGGCATCTTCCAGTTCCATTTTTTTACTGAACCAGTTGAACTTGAAATTGCTCACCTCCAGTTTAATATTTCCGTTTGATTTTGATTCTACCAGGTCCTGGATGATTTCTTCAGCATGGTTGACGATCCAGAAATGGAAAGCAGTCAGCAGTATGAGTAAACTGCCAACGATGATGCCGGTGATCTTTAGAATTTTCCTGGTAATCGGTTTTGCCGTCAAGGTGCGGAAAGATTAAGACATAAATTTACTGAAAACCAGCGGCTCATAAAACGAAAACCCCGTTTCTGGTACCAGAAACGGGGCTGTAATATCCATTTTTACCGGTTAACTAACATTTGAACCGGTATCTATCGCATTTTCCGGGTTGATAAAATGGAGTTTGCCTGATTTGTCTTCCGCCATTAATATCATACCATTACTTTCAATGCCTCTCATTTTTCGTGGTGCCAGGTTGGTCACAACGGTTACCTGTTTACCAACAATATCTTCTGGTTGAAAGTGAAGTGCAATACCGCTGACAATGGTTCTTGTTTCAAAACCAAGATCAACCGATAATTTTAAAAGTTTATCCGCCTTCTCTACTTTCTCGGCAGTCACTATTGTTCCCACTTTCAGGTCTATTTTAGCGAAGTCATCAAACTGGATCGTTGATTTGTTAATGGGTTGATTAGTTGACTGGGATGCTGTCTCCGGAATACTACTTTTTACTGGTTCATTCATAATTAAATTACTTTTCAGCTTTTCAATTTGTTCACTCACTTCGGCATCTTCAATTTTCCGGAATAATAACTGTGGTTCTCTTAAACTATATCCCACACTCAGCAGTTTTATTTTTCCGGCATTTTCCCAATCGAGCATTTTGTCCACCACCTTCATCATTTGTATCATCGTCCTGGCGGTGTTAGGCAGGAAGGGATTGATGAAGATGGCCAGGTTCGCCGTTAATTGTAAGCAGAGGTGCATCGTGTTATCAATGCTCTTTTGCACCGCAGGATTTTCTGCCAACTGTTTGGCCACGATCCAGGGTTCTTTTTTCTGCATATATTGATTCCCCTTGCGGGACAGATCGATCGCTTCAAATAAGGCTTCCCTGAATTTATATTCCTCCAGCAGTCCCTCAATTTTCGCTTTAGCATTTTTGATATCTTCTATCAGTGAGCGGTCATTCTCATCAAGTAGGTCTTCATGCAGCCTGGGTACTTTACCCCCGCAAAGTTTATGCATCAGCACCCAGGTCCGGTTCACAAAGTTGCCAAAGATGGAAACGAGTTCACTGTTCACTGCATCCTGGAAACCTTTCCACATAAATTCACTGTCCTTGGTTTCCGGTGCGATCTGTGTTAAATAATACCTTAGCATATCCACGGCCTGCCCGCCGCCATTTTCCTTCTTCACAAAATCATTGATATAATCCCGCATATCCAGCTTCCAGTTACGGCTGGTACTCATTTTATCACCTTCCAGGTTCAGGAATTCATTAGCAGGAACATTGGCCGGTAAAATATTGCCATGCAGCTTCAGCATCACCGGGAAGATGATGCAATGGAAAACAATATTGTCCTTACCCACAAAATGAACGAGTTGGGTATCCTTGTCATACCAATAAGGTTCCCATGCTTTATTATTATTGAGGGCCCACTGTTTGGTGGCGCTGATATAACCGATCGGCGCATCAAACCATACATACAATACTTTTCCCTCAGCATCTTCCAGGGGAACTTTTATACCCCACTCAAGATCTCTTGTCACTGCTCTTGATTGCAGGCCGCCTTCGATCCAGCTTTTACATTGACCAACTACAGTTGCTCTCCAGTCATCTTTATGTTGTTCTAAGATCCATTCTCTTAGAAATTGTTCGTGTTTGCCCAATGGCAGGTACCAGTGCGATGTTTTTTTCTTGATGGGTGTTTTACCACTTAAGGTACTCACCGGGTTGATCAGTTCATCAGGACTTAATGTTCTGCCGCAGGTTTCACACTGGTCGCCAAAAGCCCGGTCACTGCCGCAATTTGGGCAGGTACCTTTGATATACCGGTCTGCCAGGAAGGTTTTAGCCTCCTCATCATAATACTGTTCCGTTTCTTTTACTTCCAGTTCGCCCCGGTCATTCAGGTAGGTAAAGAATTCCTGCGCTGTTTCGTGGTGAAGGGGTTCACTGGTGCGGTGATAAATATCAAAGCTCATCGACAGGTCTTCAAAATCCCGTTTCATTGCTTCATGGTATTTATCAATAATGGCTCTTGGGGTGGTTCCTTCTTTAGTGGCCTGGATGGGAATGGCAGTACCATGCTCATCGCTGCCGCAGACAAACACCACATCTCTTTTTTGTGCCCGCAGGTAACGGGCATAGATATCGGCGGGTATATAGGCACCGGCCAGGTGACCCACATGTTTCAATCCATTGGCATAGGGCAGGGCAGAAGTAATTAAATATCGTTTGGGAGTACTCATATTTGTTTGTAATCAGCTTTTGAATCTTTGGTCATCGTCCCTTGCGTCGCACTCTTGTACTGCATATCACTATTCAGCAAATCCGCAACTCATTTAGCCTGCAAAAATACCGGAATAGCAGGCATTACCCAAACCCGGCAAAAAAACCCTCTGGCTGGCAGAGGGTTTGCAAAGTAGCTTGATGATCTTTTATTTCTTACGCTTATGCAACAACATCCAGTTCAAATAATCCGGTTCGGCAAAAGCATTATCCCAACTGTTATGGTTCACACCCGGGTATTCCGAATATTTCACTTCTGCTTTAATAGCTTTTAGTTTGTCCACCATTTCTCTTGAGAGACTTACATTCACCACCGCATCGGCTGCCCCATGAAATACCCAGAAAGCGGTTTTCTTAATACGTTTATCATAACTTTTTACATCACCACCACCACAAATGGGTAAGGCAGCTGCATATAAATTGGGATAACGGTGAACGGATTCAAAAGTGCCCATCCCGCCCATGGATAAACCGGTTATATAAACCCTGGAAGCATCCACGGCTTCTTCTGTCATTATTTTTTTCACCAGGTCGTTTGCTGCTAATAATGGCCAGTTCGGTTCATTCGTATAGTCGAATTCAATTTTAAGGGGTTGTTGGTTGCGGTCAATCTTTACGGCGGCCCAGGCTGATTCTTCCGGGCATTGCGGGAAAATGATAATGGCAGGGAAACTCTTCCTATTCTCATCTCTCAGAAAAAGTTTGGCACCATGTGTCAGCTGTTTTTCATTGTCGCTGCCTCTTTCACCGGCACCATGCAGGAATAACAGTAAAGGATATTTTTTTGTTTTATCATAATTCTCCGGGTAAAGAATACGATAAGGCAATGTTTTGCCTTCAGCAAATACAAATTCTTTTTTCTGGTACAGTGCATAGGCTGGGTTGAATGCCGGTTTCTTTAACAGGCCCCGCATATTCAGCCAGTCTCCAAAACGTTCTATCCATTGATCAGATGGCAGGTTCTGCGGCTTCATACCAAAACCATGACCGCCTTTTGCATACATATGCAGTTCCGCTTCTTTTTTAGAAGATATCCATTTCGTATAAAGATCAACGCTGTGCGGGGCAAGTCCCAACTGGTCATCACTGGCAGCTACAATAAACATCGGTGCTGCATCAGCTGACATAGTTCCTTGCATTTCTTTGGGGAAATACGGATAGACAGGTGCTGTGAAATCCGGTTTGTTTTCTTTTGAATACCCAAAACTGGCAGAGGCTGCTACTGTGCCACCGGCAGAAAAGCCCATGATACCGATACGGTCTGCAGAGAGGTTATACTCTGCTGCATGTTTTCTTACATAAGCAATCGCCGCCCTGCCATCAGCTATGGATAAGGGAATCACTTTGCCTGTTTCTTCTTCAAATTCTTTCGTACCCACTTTACTGGCTACTTCCGCTGCCGGGTCATTTGTTGAGCAACGGACCAGCCGGTATTTCAAAACAAAACAGGTGACTCCTTTTTTTACCAGCCATTTGGCCACATCAAAACCTTCACTGTTGATGGATAAGGCATAAAAAGCACCACCGGGACAAATAACAACGGCGGTTCCATTGGCCTTACCTGCTTCGGGTTGAAAAACTGTCAATGTTGGTTTGCTGACATTATAGACCACTTTGGTCTGCCAGCTATTATTATCATTCTCGGCTTCATCCCAGTTCCAGCTTTCGGAGCCCGGTACCGGGCCGTCATATAAGGAGATTACTTTTTGTTGTGCATGAATGGCTATAGTTCCAAGCAGTGCAATGCTGAGGAAAAGAAGAAGCTTTTTCATATGACTTTTTTTGATGAGGGGATTCAAAGGTAGGAAAAGAAAAAACCCCTTTCAGGCAAGGGGTTTATGATAGTGATAACCTGCTTATTTTTTTAATTCTTCAATGGAGACCTGCGGTGCCATCACTTTGTTACATTTTTCTGTCACCATATCTTTTGCCAGTGAGAAGCCTATTGTTTGACGGATATCTGTTGAGGAGGCTCCGATCTTTACAGTATAGTTACCGGCTTCTGCTATCCATGCTGTGGAGGCCGTATGGAAAGATGCCAGGTCAGCAGCCGTAATCGTAAAGGTTATTTTTTGTGACTGGCCGGGTTGCAATAAACCGGTTTTTGCAAAAGCTTTTAACTCAGCAGCAGGCTTGTCCAGTTTGCCGGCCGGTGCAGTAATATATAATTGCACCACTTCTTTGCCAGCTGTATTGCCGCTGTTGGTTATCGTTACAGTAGCAGTAATTGGTTTAGTAAAATTGGTACTGTTTAGTATTACTTTGCTATAGGTGAAATTAGTATAGGATAAACCGTAGCCAAATTCATAAGCTGGTTTTACGTTGAAAGTATTGTAGTAGCGATAGCCCACATAAATCCCTTCTTCGTATGTTACTTCAGCAGGGATAGCTTTCATACCCATCATACCGGTTGTGGCTTTTTCAGGAAATTCTTTACCGGGAAAAGTTTTTGCCGAAGGTTCATCTTCATATTTTGCGGGGAAGGTGGTAGCCAGTTTGCCTGAAGGACTTACTTTGCCACTCAATACATCCACCACGGCATTACCTGCTTCCAGGCCAGGTTGCCAGGCCAGTAGTATTGCATCCACTTCATTACGCCAGCTTGCAACTTCTATCACACCGCCACTATTGATCACCACCACTACTTTTTTATTTTTTGCATGAAAAGCAGTTGTCACTTTTGTGATCAGCTCTTTTTCTGCTATCGTTAAGTTGAAATTATTTTCTACTTTCCGGTCAGATCCTTCGCCGGCATTTCTTCCAATAGTGATCAGGGCAATATCCGCTTCTCCTGCTTTTTTGCTGGCCATTTCATCGGTGATGGTCAGCTCGGGAATTCTCGGTGTTGGGTTCATAAACTCTTCAAAGAAATTCTTTTTGGGCTGTTTTGCTTTCTCAGCTGTTACATAATTACTGTAAACAGACTGCAGCTCTTCTTCAACGGACAAACCTGCGTTGCTTAACCCTTGCACCAGTGATATAGTATATTCTTCATTTACATCACCGCTGCCGGTGCCGCCGGATACAAAATCGTAAGATGTATTGCCAAATGCTGCGATCTTTTTACTGTCTTTGCCAAAAGGGAGGGCAGCATTGTCGTTTTTCAATAAGATCATTCCATCTGCTGCCACTTGTCTGGCAATGGCGGCATGAGCTTTCAGGTCGGGTTTATTACTGAATGCATATTTTTTAAATGCCGGGGAACCTATTATGTATTGTACGATACGTTCTGCATTTTCATCCAGCACTTTTATATCGAGTGACCCGTTGTTCACGGCATCGAGTATCGCTTTTTTTTGCGCAGGAGTACCCGGCATCAGCAGATCATTACCAGCTTTCATTTGTGCCACGGCATCTTTACCACCAAACCAATCGGTCATCACAAGACCTTTAAATCCCCATTCCTTCCTCAGGATAGTAGTAAGCAGCTCATGATCTTCTGATGTGTATTTTCCATTGATATAATTGTAAGAACTCATCACAGTCCAGGGTTGTGCTTCTTTAACAACGATCTGGAATCCTTTCAGGTAGATCTCTCTTAATGCTCTTTCGCTGAGGATGGTATTTACGGTATTCCGGTTTGATTCCTGGTTATTGGCCGCAAAATGTTTGACCGAAGTGCCCACCCCGTTTGATTCAATACCATTCACCATTGCAGCAGCCATTTTACCTGACACCAGCGGATCTTCTGAATAGTATTCAAAATTTCTGCCACCCAGCGGGTTGCGGTGTATGTTCAACCCGGGTGCAAGAAGTATATCCACCCCGTATTCTTTTACCTCATTACCCATTGCTTTACCAACCTGCTCCACCAGTTTGGTATCCCAGGTGGAAGCTAATAAAGTAGCTACCGGCCAGGCCGTTGCATAATAGGTTTTTGGATCATCTTTCCTGGTGGGGTTGATGCGGAGACCGGCAGGTCCATCTGCCAGTACTGTATTCGGAAGCCCAAGACGGGGAATAGCAAAAGTGGTTCCGGCAGCACCTTCCACTTTATCCATGGTCTGTCCTACCACCGGGGCGCCGGTGTTCATGCCGGGTATATTCATGCCCATACCTACCACCAGGTTCACTTTTTCATCCAGCGTCATTTTGGATACCAGCTCTTTTGCTTTATTGGTTTGGCTGCTGGCAGGAAGGGAGATCACTAAGGATACAATTACAAGGGGGATGAGTTTCATATTACAATCGTTTAGGGTGTAAAGGTCTTTTCGATTGTAACAGGCCGATTTGATAATTGTCAAATAATCTTACTTCCCGGACCTGATCCTGCTTAATGTTTCTAATGTAACCCCTAGAAAAGAGGCGATATAGGACAGCGGTACCCGTTGAATGATATGAGGTGAGGTATTCAATAATCGTTCATAGCGCTGCTGGGCGGTCTCAAACTGGATGGAATCCATTCTTACCTGGGAAAGGATCAGTGAAGTTGTGACCATTTTGCGCAGGAGTCTTTCCACGTCATGGTGCTGATCGGCCAGTGTCATCAGGTCGTTGTGATGAATGCCGTATACCTCGGAAGCTTCCAGTGTTTGTATGACCAGGAGGCTGGGTCTCCGTTCAAAAAAACTGCTGATGGATAAAAAGAACTGTTCATCCATGGCGATCCATTCGGTGATCTCCTTATCATTCTTATGATAATAAATTCGGGCAATCCCTTTTTTGATAAAATAGATATAGTCGGAAATACTGTGTTCTCTCAGCAGCAAATGATATTTGGGCACTGACCAGTGTTTCCATACCTGAAGGAACGAAGACATACTTCTGGGAGAAAGTGGGGAAATATTTTCTATGGCTTTTTGCAATGTATCCACAGGAGAAAATTAGCAAAAGAATCGGGTAAAAGGATTTATTTTGGAGGTATATAATTTTCAGTATGATAAAGATTCCACCCTATTTACAAAAAGGCGATACAATCGGGCTGGTATGTCCGGCCGGTTTTATGACGCTTGATAAAGTGCAAACCTGTATCAGCACATTGCAGGATTGGGGATACGCAGTTAAGTTGGGAAAAACGATAGGCGGTAATTCACAAAATTATTTTTCCGGTACGGATGAAGAAAGGCTGATCGATTTCCAGCAAATGCTGGATGATGATGAAGTGAAAGCGGTGCTCTGTGCAAGAGGTGGTTACGGCACCGGCCGTATCATCGACAAGGTCGATTTTAAAAAATTTAAAAAGCAGCCGAAATGGATCATTGGGTATAGCGATATCACCATCCTGCATTCACATCTTTACACGAATTACTATATTTCTTCTTTGCATGCGCCAATGGCAGGGGCTTTTAATGAGGAGGGATATAAAAATGAATTTGTATTGTCACTGAAGAATGCGCTGGAAGGCAAAAATGCAAAATACCAGTGTGAGGCGCATGCGTTTAACCAGAAAGGGGAAGCAGTTGGTGAACTCGTCGGCGGTAATCTTGCGTTACTTGCTCATCTAGTGGGAACTGGTTCTGATCTTAAAACAAAAGGAAAGATCCTTTTTATCGAAGATGTTGGGGAGTATATCTATAATATTGACAGGATGTTTTACCAGTTGAAACGGAGTGGTAAGTTTTCTAAACTGGCAGGTCTTATCATCGGTGGTTTCAGCGATATGAAAGACACGGAAAGACCTTTTGGGAAAACTGCTTACGAAGTCATTCATGAGTTGGTGAAGGAATATGATTTCCCGGTTTGTTTTGATTTTCCCGTTAGCCATACTAACAGGAACTATGCACTCAAAATCGGAGCAGGTTATAAGCTGAAAGTTAGTAAAGCGAAAGTGACACTAGAAGAATAGAATACGAAGCCTCGTTCTCATTAGAAACTATAAACTCAAAAGGGAATCTAATTTTTGAATAGTGAGCTTGTAGGAGTAGAGATTATTATGACTTCCACCTTCTATGCTGACCAGTTCGTCAGTTGGTTTTAGCAGCGGTTTTAACCGTTTGGAATTCTTATACGAAACTGTCCAGTCTGCAGTACCATGAAAAATAGTAATCGGGGCTGCTACATGCGTCAGGTACTGGTTAGTGGGCAGTTGGTAATGCAGCATCTTGTTTACAGGATAGATAGGCAAGTAAGCCCTTATCACTGAAGGGAAATCATAGTAAGGGGTTTCAAGGATCAGACGTTTGCAATTTTCAATTGAGGCAAGATGGGCAGCAATCCCCGTCCCCATACTTTTTCCATAAATAATTATACTGTCTGCCGCATACATGGTACGGGCATATTTGTAAAGTTGCTTAGACCAATCATATAAAACTTTTTCCGTCAGTTTCCCGGTGCTTTTACCAAAGCCGGGGTAGTCGATAATGATCACTTCATATCCATGACGGGTGAAGTAGGGAGGGTATTTCGCATACCAGGAAATGTTTTTCTTGTTTCCATGAAAATATAAGACAACTCCTTTTTTAACAGGGCTGGTGCTGAAAAAGCGGACCAGGTTCAGGGTGTCTTCATTGTTCATAGCAATGCTGATATCTTCATGAGGCTCCTTGAAATTATATTTGTGATCTCTTTTGAGTATTACCGGGTGAAAAAGAATGGCATCCTGTAAAAAATAAAGTGCGACACCTCCAAGTATATAGATGGTCAAAGTGATCTTTACCCATTTTATTATTTTCTTCCGGCTCATGTTGGCAAAGATGTAAAGAAAAAGGGACATGAAAGGCATGTCCCTGGAGTATATGATACTATTAGTAGTTTCTAATACCGGTTAAAATAGTCTTTAATGCCACACTCTGCCTTGCTCTGTAATTCGTCCATAATGCAACGGATGATATCGTCTTCATTAGGAGGATAATCACGGCTCCTGTTGAGCAATTGTTTATCCGTTTCACTCAGGGCCCTTGAGTCGCCGGTATAGGTGGCAAACTCGGTGCTCCAGAAATGCTGCCCGTTATAATTTTCACTCCAGACCCGCTGGCCGTTTTCATCTCTCACCAATATCTGCATAAATCCTTCAGAACGCAGGGTTCTTTTAGTGGTAGTGATCTTTGCAAATACTTTGGCATATTCTTTTACGATGGAGTCAGGTTTGTAAACGGTTTCTTTCACCACTACATCTTTGGAGACAGTCCTGGTATCCTGGTCGTCGTTGCTGCGGCCGATATTCATGCTGCTAAAGCGGACTTCCACGACCTGGTCTGGCCTGATATTCCGGTTTCTTGCCTCGAAAGAAGAGTAATATTTCACAAACTCGTTGCCATTATTATTTTGGAGGTAGCGAAGCATATTGTCATCAAAACGCCGATACCTGTTGTTATAAGAGCTGAACTGGTAGCTATTTCTCTCTTCAATCGGCAATACCACTACGTTTATCACTGCATAACTGTAAGCTTCATCCATTTTCTGGCGGATGCCGAGATCACCGGGTATAAAACCAAGGGCCACCTGGAATTCCCGGTAAGCTCTCCGGAAATCCTGTTTATTGCCTGATGTCATCAAGTTAAGTCCTCGCTGGTATCTTGTTTCGCCGGCTTTCTCCCGGTAAGTGATCAGGTAGGAAGAATAGTCAACTGGTTTCACTACATCAAATACGCCGGGGGATTTCCTGACTGCCTCGTATAAACGTTGCAGATCGGCATATTCATTATAGGTCCATTCCCATTTCAGGTCGTTACTGCTTGAGGCATAATTACGGATGCGGTTTTCATGATCTTCCACCGCATAGCGATAGGCATTTTGCAGTACATCCAGCAATTTGGGGTCATTGGGGTCCTTCTGCAATTTTTTAGCCGCCAGTTCAACTGCTTCATCATACCTGCCTTTTTCATATAATTTACTGGCTGTCTTGCAGGACAAGAGCAGCAGGCTGGTCAGTAAAGCCAATAATGAGTAGATTTTTAGTTTCATAAACACCTCCGTTTTCAGTGGGACAGACAAATAGTACTCCATGTTAAATGAAAAGCAGGTAATTAGATAATCATTAACAGTCAGGACGAAACATATCAGTATTTCAGGATATCCCGTACGAAATTGTGATATTCATCGAAGGAAGGGAGATTATTATGCCCGCCGCCATGAATACGGATCAGGGTTATCCGTTGCGGGTTGAATTTTTGTAAGGCCACGCTGTGCCGGATCGGTATCAGCCAGTCTTTGGTGCCATGAATAATGTAGGTATGGCACTTTACTTTTTGTATCCATTGATCGGTGCGAAGATGATACCGTAAGACAATTCTCACTGGTAAAATTGGGAGAAACCGTTCGACCACTCTTGTAAAGTTATAATAAGGCGCATCCAGTATCAGGTAGCGGGGATCATTATCAGAGGCGAGTTTACTGGCAAAACCGCTTCCCATACTTCTTCCATAAACAATAAGGTGTTCTTCGGAGTATTTTTCTTTGAGCCTGTCGTAGATGAACTGCATATCGCTCATCATTTCCTTTTCACTGCGTTTGCCGGTGCTTTTTCCAAAGCCACGGTAATCAACAAGGACCACATCATAATCATAGCGGTAAAAATCCCGGGCATATTTGGCCCAGCCTTTTATGCTGCGGGTGTTGCCATGAAAATAAAGAATGAGTCCTTTGGGATTATCCCTGGAAAAATGTAGCCCATTGATGCGTACGCCAGGTTCAATGTCAAAAAAATATTCTTTGAAAGGAGCATCATATTTAAACTCAAAATCCTGTTTGAGTTTTTCCGGCTTGAAAATAAATTTCTCCTGCAGGAAATAGGCCAGCACAGAAAGCACAGCAATGCCAATGATGATATACCAGATGAAGACAGGCAGGTTTTGGTTGTTAAGTGAGGGCTTAAGATAAACCGATTCCGGAACAACTCAAAAACAATCAACTTGCTGGAGAAAACTAATCTTCCACCCTTCGCAACTTAAGGTTGGTAACAGGTGCCACAATCAGCGGGAATTTTTCTACCGTTACATTAGCAAGGTCGAGTCCGAACCCTTTTTCTTCAGACAGGCTATGGTCTTTCAGCCAGAAGTGGAATTTCATCACCACCCTTTCAAAGAATGGTAATTCATTATCCTGGCTCAGGTATTTCTCCATTACCATGAACTGGAAATCGCCTACAGTGTTACTGCTGGCCAAACTTTCATAACGGCTGATGATATTTACTTCTTTATTGGCAACCAGGTCTTCCACCACTTTACGGAACATGAGATTGATCTTGGGCTCCATGCGGAATCCTAAACGAAAATCTATCCGGATGATATCATTTGGAATGATATGTTCTACTTTGTACTCGCAGGTATAGGGATCATCCAGGGTATCCACATGCACAAACCAATAAATATCTGCTCTTTTGGGCTTTTTATTCAGGATCGAATAGATGATCTTATGCTCAATCTCTTTAGGGTTATTGGCACTGGTCAGGTAAACCAGGTGAGTAGCATACTTGGGAACAGATTTGTCATTACTTAACTCCTGTATCTTAGGGATATAATGTTCCATCCGTACAAATTCAACATAGCGGTTCTTGATCTTTCTTGCCCTGTACCAGATGTACATCACCAGGAATACCAGTAAGCCAATAATAAGAGTGATATAACCACCATGTGTGAATTTTACCATCAGTGCAACGAGATAACCGATCTCTACCGACAAATAGCCCACCAGGAAAATGTATATCCAAACTGACTTTGCCCGGTGTAGTACAAGGTAATTGGCAAAGAGGATTGTTGTAGCGAGCATAGTAACGATGATCGCCAATCCATACGCTGCCTCCATGTTAGAAGACTTCCGGAAGTATAAAACAACCCCGGCGCAACCAAGGAACATAATAAAATTAATAGCAGGGATAAACAATTGTCCTTTTGCTTCTGACGGGTAACGGATACGGAGTTTTGGCCATAAATTCAACCGCATGGCTTCACTGATCAGCGTATAGGCCCCCGAAACCATGGCCTGGCTGGCAATGATGGCGGCTGTGGTGGCGATAATAACACCCGGAATGATGAACCATTGTGGCATAAGGTCATAAAAAGCATTAATGCTTAATGCTTTTTTAACTTCTGCTGTAATTTCAAGGCCATTTCTATGGGCAAGTAAATAAGCACCCTGTCCGAAATAATGAATAAGCAGGCATGTTTTTACATATATCCATGACATACGGATATTGCCTCTTCCGCAATGCCCCAGGTCACTGTATAAGGCTTCGGCCCCGGTAGTACAAAGAAATACAGCACCGAGTAGCCAGAAGCCCCCGTCATAGGTTCGCAGAAAATTTATTGCGTAATAAGGGCTTAGTGCTTTGAAAATCTCAAGATCATCGAATACATGAACAGCCCCGAGAATTAACAGCATGGTAAACCATATGAACATGATGGGCCCAAACAACCGTCCTATGGATGCAGTGCCAAATTGCTGCGTAAAAAAGAAAAGAGCAAGAATGGAAAGTACAATGATTACAACCGTATTGCTGCCATCTTCAATACCCAAGGAAGGCAATTCCTTTAAGCCCTCAATAGCAGAGGTAATAGAAATGGGAGGGGTGATGATGCCGTCTGCTAACAGGGATGCGCCACCGATCATAGCCGGTATGACCAGCCATTTTTTTCTTCGTCTTACCAGCGCAAATAATGCAAATGTTCCCCCTTCACCCCTGTTATCTGCTTTTAAAACGAGGACAACATATTTAATGGTCGTTTGTAATGTTAATGTCCAGATAATGCAGGAAAGTGTTCCCAGGATAAGCTCCTCGTTAACTACCCGGTCTCCAATGATCGCATTGAATACGTAAAGTGGTGAAGTACCGATATCTCCGTAGATGATTCCTAAAGCAATGACTAATCCTGCGGCGGTAACTTTGTTGGTGGGTATTTTCACTGTCTGAGGTTAATAATGGGGCTCCCGGTACAGATTTGGTCTTTACAGAAACCCGCCTGCAAATGTACAGGCAAAATTGAATTACCATCGAATTGGGTGAAAAACTTTACCACTGGTGGAAATAACGTATCCCGGTATATTTTGGGTGCAACATTTACTGTGTCAAACCCATCGTTACATGTAATTCTTACTATAAGAGCATCATAAAAATAAAAAATGGCCTGCTTTTGGCCGGTAAACTTTAATTTTAATAAGCAAAAAATCACGGCATTATGACTTTCAGGCTAACTCTGTTATTGCTTGTACTTGCAGCCTCTTTTTTCCCGGCCTTTTCTCAGAAGATCGTTTATTCAGAGCCCGGTAAAGATGATACCCGCCGGATGAATTTTGAGATCGCCGGGAAGGTGGGCGGTAATTTTCTTATTTACAAGAATATCAGGAACAATAATCTGATCTCAGTTCTTAATAATGAGATGGTGGAAATTGCAAGTGTGGAGCAGGACTTTGTTCCCGATAATGACCGCATGATCAATGTTGATTTTTTCCCCTATAGCGATTTTTGCTACATGATCTACCAGTACCAGAAAAAGAGCATTATCTATTGCATGGCCGCCAAAATTGATGGCAATGGTAAAAAAATAGGGGAGGTAATGCAACTGGATACCACGCAGCTGGGGTTTGCCGCCAATAATAAAATTTATACTGTTCTCTCCAGTGATGATAAAAGCCGGTTGATCGTTTTTAAGATCAATAGTAAGAACAGGAAGAATTATATCATCACTACCGTTTTACTGGATGATAAACTGACCCAGTTGAAAAAAAGCCGCCTGGCTGTTCCGATGGACGACAGGCACGAATACCTGGGAGAGTTTAACCTGGATAATGAAGGAGACCTTGTTTTTACCAAATTCCTGCGTAATAATAATGACAATATTTCCGAGGGTGCATTCGTCATAAAATATGCCCAGGCTGACTCGTTCAGTTATAAACCACTGAACCTCGAAAAGACCAACCTGGATGAGATCAGGATAAAAGTGGATAATGCCAATAAACGGTATTTCCTGACTTCTTTTTATTTAAAAGAAAGGAGAGGGAATATAGAAGGGTTGTATTATTATGTATGGGACAAACAGACCAGTAGTCTTGTAAACGAAAATACAGTTGGATTTTCTGATGAACTGAGAAGAGAAGCCAAAGGGGATGCGGGTGTCAGGAATGCATTTGATGATTATTTTATCAAAAACATCATTACCCGTAAGGATGGTGGTTTTATTATCGGCGCAGAAGCCTATTTCACCACTTCCCGTTTTAATACCTGGAACCGATGGGATTACCTGGGCCGTTATTCTTACATGAGTCCTACTGATTATTATTTCTATTCCCCTTATTATAGTAATTGGTGGGGTAATTCCCGCTGGAACAGCGGTAACCAGTCTGTTCGCTATCATGCCGATAATATTACCGTACTGTCCTTTGATAAAGATGGTAAAATGGAATGGAGCAATGTGATCGTAAAAGAGCAGTTTAATGATCAGTCGGATGACCTGCTTTCGTATATACTCATGATTACGGGGGGGCAACTGCATTTCCTCTTCAACCAGGCGGAAAGAAGGGTGGAACTGCTGAATGATTATAGTGTGGCACCGGACGGACAAATGAACAGGAATCCCACCTTAAAGAACCTGGACAAGGGATATGAATTCATGCCGAAATATGGTAAACAGGTAAGTGCCCGCCAGGTTATCATACCATGCCTGTACAGGAACTATATTTGCTTTGCCAAAGTAGATTATAACTAACCAACTTAATAACCATTTCCTTTATCCGTGATTGGGATATTTAAACAGAAAACCCCCGCCAACCTCTTGCTCTTACTGGTCTTCGGTGTGCTGATTAAGCTGCCCATGTTCCTGTATCCGCATACACCTTTGGATAAACCGGCTGATGGAATACTCTTCACTTACCTGCTTAAATTTTTATCCGCTACCGGCAAATCCTCCCCGGTTATTTACCCGCTGCTTGCCTTCGGCTTATTGTTTCTCCAGGCCGTTGTACTGACACGATTTATCAATAACCAGCGGATGATGAACAGGGCTAATTACCTCCCGGGTATGTCTTACCTGCTGATTACCTCCCTGCTGCCGGAATGGAATTACTTTTCTGCTCCCCTTTTAATAAACACGGTATTATTATTCATCCTGGCTGCACTTTTCAAAACGTATAACCAGCAAAGTGCTAAAGCCACTATTTTCAATATTGGTGTAGCATTGGGTATTGCTGGATTCTTATTTGTTTCAGCCATGACCTTTGTGGTTTGGGTGTTACTGGCCCTGGCCCTGATGCGCCCCTTCCGGCTGAACGAATGGCTGCTTTGTATTCTTGGCATCACCACCCCGTTCTATTTTTACGGCATCTATATTTTTATCAACGACCAGTGGAGCTGGAATGCCATTTTGCCACATATAACCATTGGGATACCCGCTATTAAACAATCAGCCTGGCTGGCGGGAAGTGTTTTCCTGTTGATGATACCCTTCCTGGCGGGCGGGTATTATGTGCAGGAAAATCTGCGAAAGATGCTGATTCATGTCAGGAAGGGCTGGAGCTTGCTGCTGCTTTACCTGCTCACTTCCATGTTACTTCCGTTCGTAAATAATAACGATAGTTTTGAGAACTGGGTAATGGCCATGATACCTATGGCTGCTTTTCATGCCTGTACCTACCTGTATGCCAACCTGAGAATATTGCCCCTTCTTTTGTTCTGGCTGACAACGGCCTTTGTGATAGCCTACCAGTATTATGGCCCCGGTTGGTAATTCCTTATAACAGGTTCGGCTCCATGATTTATCTTTGTCCTTTCCTCACTGAAAAAGATAATATGAAATTTGGCGTAGTAGTTTTTCCAGGCTCCAATTGCGACAGAGATATGTATGATGCCCTGAGATATGACCTCGGTCAGGATGTTAGTATGCTCTGGCATAAGGACCGGGATCTTAGTAAATTCAATACTGAAGATTGTATCATTCTTCCCGGCGGATTTTCTTATGGCGACTACCTGCGTTGTGGTGCTATTGCCCGTTTCAGCCCGATGATGCAGAGTGTGATAGAGTTTGCGAATGCAGGCGGTAAAGTGTTTGGTGTTTGTAACGGATTCCAGATATTATGTGAATCGCACTTACTGCCCGGTGGTTTGCTCCGCAATGCCAACCAGCAGTTTGTTTGTAAAAATGTGTATATCACGAATGACACGGAAAAAGTATTTAAAATACCGGTGGCACATGGCGAAGGCAGGTATTATGCGGATGAAAAAACACTAAATGAGCTGGAAGCTAATGGCCAGGTCATATTTTATTACTGTGATGAGGAAGGGCAAATAACAGAAAAGGCGAACCCCAATGGTGCTACCCGGAATATAGCCGGGATCTGCAATGCCAACCGCAATGTTTTCGGCATGATGCCGCACCCCGAAAGGGCTTGTTCTGCAGCTTTGGGCAATACAGACGGGCGGGCCATCATCAAATCCCTGCTGATGACGGCGCAACTGGTTTCCTGAACCTTTCGTCTTCCCTTGGATGACAGTCATTTGTGATTTTACTCACAAACAAATGACGGATGCGGATATAGCTTTGCTACTAAATTTTAACAGGCAATATTGGACCTAAAGCAGGAATTTTGACGTATAGATATAAATGAACATTATGAAGCAATTTTCCACATTGTTTTTATTGATGCTGGGCACCCTTGTAATGCGGGCACAAAACCCGGTTACTTGGACTTTCTCTTCAAAAAAGATAGCAGATAAGACCTACGAGGTTCATATGAAAGCTGCTATTCAACCGGGCTGGCATTTATATTCACAAAATCAGCCGGAGGATGCAATAGCCATTCCAACAGGCTTTACCCTGGCAGCCAATCCATTATTTACGCTGGATGGTAAGATCAAAGAAGTGGGCAAGCTGGAAAAATTTCATGATAAGAAGCTGGATATTTCTGCCAACCAATATTCCAATACGGTGGATTTTGTGCAGGTGGTAAAGCTAAAGACCAACGCAAAAACAAGTCTTACCGGGAACGTGGAATACCAGACCTGTAACGACGAAAGATGTTTACCTCCCAAAAAGGTTAATTTCAGCATCACTATCCAGTAAAATGTTCTGAAGATTTTCATATATAACGAGTTCTTAGTAAGGAACTCGTTTGTTTTTATAAAGAGATGATCATGAGAAAGATTTTTTCATTACTCCTGCTAATACCCTGCTTTTTAAACCCTGTTCTTTCACAAGAGCCTGTTGCTGTATATAAATGGGAAGTGAGCAGTAAAAAGATCAGTGATGGGGTATATGAACTTATTTTTAATACGAATGGTGCTGCTAACTGGCAGTTATATTCACCCAACCAGGAAATAGATGGAATTAAGATGGCCGAACTGGTTTTCGCGGATTCAAGTGTGGTAATGGAGGGGCAGTTTACTGAGGAAGGAACGGTTAGCAAAATAAACAGCCCGGTATTTAGCCGGGAAGTTACGGTGTACGAGAAAGCGGCTATTTGGAAAGCGATGATCAGGATCAGGGGAACAGTGCCGGCCCTATTACAGGGTACACTGAATACTTTTTACGGGAAAGATGATGTATTCAATAATGAGGTGCCCTTAGCTTTTACTGTTAAACTGGAGGGTGGAGTTGAAGCCAGTACTGCTATTAAAGTAGCTTCTATTGATTTGAAGAACCCGGTCAATAATTGCGGAGATGGAGATACCAAGGGGAAAAGCATTCTTACGATTTTCCTGCTTGGAATAGTAGGCGGGTTTATTGCGTTACTCACACCCTGTGTATTCCCAATGATACCGGTCACTGTAACGTTCTTTACTAAAAAATCACAGGATAAAAAGAAAGGAATGTACAATGCGGTATTGTATGGGTTGTTTATTTTCCTGATCTATGTAGCGATCACGATTCCCTTTCATGTTGTAGATTCCACCAAGAGTGAGATATTCAATAATATTTCCACCAATGTCTGGCTTAACCTGGTCTTCTTTGTTGTATTCGTCGTGTTTGCTTTATCCTTCTTTGGTTTATTTGAAATTACACTGCCATCTGGGTTTGCCAATAAAGCAGATTCAAAGGCAGGCCTGGGAAATATCGCCGGTATCTTTTTTATGGCTGTTACGCTGGCCATTGTCTCCTTCTCTTGTACAGGTCCGATTTTGGGAACATTGTTAGCGGGAGTAGCAGACCAGGGTGCCTGGCCTTTGACTGCCGGAGCTGCGGGTTTTGGGGTGGCATTGGGACTACCTTTTGCCTTGTTTGCCATGTTCCCCAACTGGCTGCAACGCCTGCCAAAATCGGGAGGGTGGATGACAACTGTCAAAGTGGTATTAGGGTTTATTGAACTCGCTTTGGCAGTTAAATTTTTAGCCAATGCTGACAACGTGGAACAATGGGGTATCATGAAAAGAGAAGTGTTTGTTGCTTTATGGATCATTATCGGGGTACTGATTGTTTTGTATTTATGGGGAATAATACCTTTCAAAAAGAATAAGCGACCTGATTTTACCTTTACAAGAATTGCTTTTATTGCTGTTTTTTCTTTTATAACATTATATCTTATTCCCGGGCTTACAAATACAAAGTGGGCCGCATTAAAACTGCTCAGTGGATTTCCACCGCCCGTATCTTACAGTATATACCCTGACCATGTATTGCACAAAAATGGAGTAAAGCCGCTGGTAAACGATTATGAAGCCGCTTTAGCCAAAGCGAAAGCGGAGAATAAACCCATACTGATCGATTTTACCGGCTGGGCCTGTGTAAACTGCCGGAGGATGGAAGAAAAGGTTTGGACGGATAACCTGGTGGACAGCCTGATGAGAAAAGAATTTGTAGTTGTGTCCTTGTACGTAGATGAACGAACAAAGCTGCCGTTAACGGAACGTATAACATATACCACTTCAGCCGGCCAGGAAGAATCAATCATTACTATTGGTGATAAATGGACGGCTTTCCAGAAAGAAAATTTTGGGGCAGTTTCACAACCGCAGTATGCTATCATCAGCGCAGACCAGAAGGCACTAACGCTGAGTAAATTTTATACACCCGATGCTGCTGAGTTTGCTGAATGGCTGCAATGCGGCCTGGATGCATACCGGAAACAAAAGCAATAAAAAATAGCAGTCAATAAAAAAGCCCCGTACATATTGTAACGGGGCTTTCAATTTGGTGTCATTCTGTACCAACCTTCCGGTTAGGCAAGCAACTGAAAAAATCTTTTATATCGAATTCTTCAATCTCCGGGTGGAGATACAGAATGACAAAATCTTACTTATAAAGCAATTTGCTTTTGTAACATCAGCTTACGCAAATTAATCAAACCATAGCGCATACGACCCAAAGCAGTGTTAATACTGCAATCTGTTGCGGCTGCAATTTCTTTAAAACTCATATCTGCATAATGACGTAATATGATCACTTCCCGCTGATCTTCGGGCAGGCGCTGCAACATATCCCGAACACGGTCATGGCTCTGCCGTTTCATCATTACAGTTTCAGCACTGTCTTCGGAGAAATTCAATACTTCAAAAATATCTTTGTCTTCACCATTGCGGATAGTGGGAGTTCTTTTCACTTTACGAAAATGGTCCACACAAAGGTTGTGTGCAATCCGCATCGCCCAGGGAAGGAATTTTCCTTCTTCTGTATAGCGGCCGCTGCGCATGGTGTCAATGATCCGGATAAAAACATCCTGGAAGATGTCTTCGGCCAGGTACTTGTCTTTTACAAGGAATAATATGGATGTGTAAAGTTTATCCTTGTGACGGAGGACAAGGGCTTCAAGGGCATCCAGGTGACCATCTGTAAACAGATGAATCAGTTCATGGTCGGTCTTTTTAGTATAAGCTTTCATAACTCCTACAGGTTTAGGTTGCTCCACCTAAGCAATAGCTTTGGCAGATATTCAATGGATATTGGTTGCGAAATCGGTGATTGGTTAAATAACAGCGTAGAAGTTATGCGATAGGCGGTGTAGATTTTTGGTTTTTCATTTTTTTGGATATTGGACTTTAAAAATAGGCCATTTCATGAAATTGCCAAACATTTGTACCCTCAAAGCGTAGTTTAGTGTGTTAGCAAACTGTTAATGATTTACGCTGAAATCTAAGCCCAGCAAGGCTTTATATTTGTAATAACAATAATGGAAAAGACGATAAAAGGGAAAAATCCCGTAAAAGCAAAGACCGTAAATTCCGCAGAAAACATCTCCATAAAAGGTGCACGGGTGCATAATCTGAAGAATGTGGATGTGACAATCCCCCGTAATAAACTCGTTGTCGTGACGGGTGTTTCCGGTTCCGGCAAGTCATCGCTTACGATTGATACATTGTATGCAGAAGGCCAGCGGCGGTATGCAGAAAGCCTGAGTGCCTATGCCCGGCAGTTCCTCAACCGGATGAATAAACCGGACGTGGATTATATCAAAGGCCTGTGCCCGGCAATTGCCATTGAACAAAAAGTGATCACCCGGACTCCCAGGAGTACTGTGGGCAGTATGACCGAGATATATGATTATCTCCGCCTTTTATATGCCCGTATCGGTAAAACCATCTCACCGGTATCAGGAAAAGAAGTTAAGAAAGATGATGTGACGGATGTACTGGACGCTATTATTAAGCTGAAAGAGGGTGATAAAGTTTTTATCCTGGCCTTGTTCAAACAACATAAGAATCGGGAAATAAAAGAGGAACTGAGTATCCTTGCTCAAAAAGGATTTAGCCGGATCTATGCTGACGGACAAGTATTGCGGATTGAAGAAGAGCTGGAAAATCCGAAAACAATTGTCGGAAAGAAAAAAGGGACTGCTTATATACTGGTGGACCGGATTGTAGTGAAAGATTTTGATGAAGATGATAAACACCGGCTGGCCGATTCCATCGGTACTGCTTTTTACGAAGGAGAAGGGGATGTATATGTCGAGGTGAATGGAACTAAACTGTTGCATTTTAACAACAGGTTTGAGCTGGATGAAATGCAGTTTGAAGAGCCGGTACCCAATCTCTTCTCTTTTAATAATCCTTTTGGCGCTTGTCCTACTTGTGAAGGATTCAGCCAGGTATTGGGAATCGATGCCGACCTGGTTATTCCTGACAGGCGGCTAAGCGTATATGAAGGGGCTGTTGCACCATGGAAAGGCGAAAAGCTGGATTGGTGGAGACAACAATTCATTAAAGTAGCCAAGAAGGTCAATTTCCCGGTGCACAAACCCATTGCTGATCTTACGGATAAACAATATGAAATTTTATGGGAAGGAGTGGATGGGATTGGGATCAATGCTTTCTTTAAAGATGTGGAATCGCAGTTGTATAAAGTGCAGTACCGGGTTTTATTGAGCCGTTACAGAGGCAGAACCAATTGCCCCGACTGCAAGGGATACCGTTTGAGAAAAGAAGCCTTGTATGTGAAAGTAAATGGCAAGCATATTGGTGAACTGAGTGACATGCCCGTGAAATATTTGAAACTTTGGTTTGATGAGTCAGGGAAAAAACTCAGTACCCACGATAAGGAAGTGGCAAAACGGATACTGATCGAACTGAACAACCGGATTGATACATTAATAAAAGTGGGACTGGGGTATTTGACCTTAAGCCGCCTTGCTAATTCATTAAGTGGTGGTGAAAGTCAGCGTATTCAACTTACAAGAAGTTTGGGGAGTAACCTTACCAACTCGCTGTATATTTTAGATGAGCCATCGATAGGCCTTCATTCACGAGATACTACAAATCTTATTAAAGTGCTGAAGGAGCTGAGAGACCTGGGCAATACTGTAGTTGTGGTGGAGCATGACGAGATGATGATGCGGGAAGCTGATCATATTATTGATATGGGTCCATTAGCTTCTCACCTGGGCGGCGAAGTGGTGGCTGCCGGTGATTATGATGAACTGGTGGCAAACCCGGATAGCCTGACAGGAAAATATCTCAGCGGAGAATTGAGTATTGATCCACCCAAGACCATTCGTAAATGGAATAGTTCTATTACTATTGAAGGGGCAAGACAACATAATCTCAAAAACATCACCGTTCAATTTCCGTTGAATGTGTTGTGCGTGGTAAGCGGTGTAAGTGGAAGCGGTAAAACAACCCTGGTCAAGCAAATATTATATCCCGCATTACGAAAGATAAAAGGAGAGTTCGGTGATAAAGTTGGTTTTCATAAAGCAATCAGCGGCGATATCGACAGTATAGCACAAATAGAAATGGTGGACCAGAATCCCATTGGTAAATCATCAAGAAGTAACCCGGTCACCTATATCAAGGCCTATGATGAAATCAGGGATTTGTATGCCCGGCAGCCACTCAGTAAGATGAGAGGTTTCCAACCCAAACATTTTTCTTTCAATGTGGATGGCGGGCGATGTGATACCTGTAAAGGAGAAGGCGAACAGGTGGTGGAAATGCAGTTCCTGGCCGACGTCCACCTGACCTGTGAATCCTGCGGCGGAAAAAAATTCAAAGAGGAAGTGCTTGAAGTCAAATACAAAGACAAGAGCATATTTGATATACTGGAGCTGAGTGTGGATGAAGCTATTGAATTCTTTTATGAGGAAAAGAACCTTTCCAAGGCATTACAACCATTAAGTGATGTGGGCCTTGGTTATGTGAAACTGGGGCAATCATCAGATACTTTATCCGGTGGTGAGGCACAACGGGTGAAGCTGGCTTCATTCCTGGGTAAAGGAAGGGCAGCCAATAAAGTGCTGTTCATTTTTGATGAACCCACAACAGGTCTTCATTTTCATGATATCAAAAAATTACTGGCTTCCTTTAATGCATTGATAGAACAAGGGCATTCTATTTTGGTGATCGAGCATAACACAGATGTCATCCGCAGTGCCGATTGGGTGATCGACCTGGGCCCTGAGGCGGGAGATGGCGGCGGCAATTTAGTGTTTGCCGGTAAACCCGCTGATCTGAAAAAGAATAAGGAAAGCCATACGGCGAAGTATCTCTGATCAACGCAGTTTGTCTAAGGATTTTACCAGTTTTTCATCTTTACGGATACCCCGGAAAGCCATAAAGTAGCTGATTAAAACAACAAAAGGTAAAATACAGTAGAGTGCTAACGTGGATTTTTCAAACTTTTGCATTTGCATAATATACACTGCAAGAATTCCAATGGAAAGGAAAATGCCTAACAGGCTAAGCTGAATTTGCAGTTTCCTGTCCTTGAACATAAAAATGGTTATAACAGACAGGATCACGGAAGCACCTGTCATGATCAGCAGGAAGAAATTACTGGCCGCATCAAGGTCTTCTGCCACGGATTGGTTATTGATCAGTTTTGTGCCGGTCAGGAAAGGGAATTGAAAACTCAATATGGCACAAAGGGTTGCTAATAATAACCACAATGTTTGCTGGCGTTGTATCATGACATTGAATATTTACTGCTAAAATAGTGAATCCTGACTTTACTGTGCATGATACAGGCTGGGCATAAAAAAACATCCGTTGCTGGCGGATGTTTTTTATTAAAATACTTTTACCCGAGTTCAGGATACAAAGGGAATTGTTTCATGAACTCTTTTACTTCGGCTTTCACTCCCGATACAATCGCCTCATCATCGGTATTCATCAGTACTTTATCAATAAAAGCAACGACTGTTTCCATATCAGCTTCTTTCATGCCTCTTGTTGTGATGGCAGGAACACCGACCCGGATACCAGAAGTAACAAACGGAGATTTATCATCAAAAGGCACTGCATTTTTATTCAGGGTGATATGGGCTTTATCCAGTGTTTCCTGTGCCTTTTTACCGGTGAGATTCTTATTGCGGAGATCGATCAGCATCAGGTGGTTGTCAGTGCCGTCGCTGATGAGGTTATAACCGCGGCTTACAAAAGCCCTGGCCATTGCCTGTGCATTGCTGATGATCTGTTTGCCGTAGGCTTTGAAATCTTCGGACAGTATTTCGCCGAATGCAACAGCTTTGGCAGCGATAACATGTTCTAATGGACCACCCTGTGTGCCGGGGAAGACGGCGAGATCCAATAACTGGCTCATCATCCTTGTATTTCCTTTGGGATCTTTAATGCCCCAGGGGTTTTCAAAATCATGACGCAGCATAATGATGCCGCCTCTTGGTCCCCGCAATGTTTTATGCGTGGTGGAAGAAACAATATGACAATGATCAAACGGATCGTTCAATAAGCCCGAAGCGATCAGGCCGGCAGGATGTGCAATATCTGCAAACACAATAGCACCGATCTTATCTGCTACTTCACGGATACGTTTATAATCCCAATCGCGGCTGTATGCAGAAGCACCACAGATGATCATTTTCGGTTTTTCAGCCAGGGCAGTTTTTTCTAACTGGTCATAATCAACAATACCATCTTTGGTAACGCCATAATGCAGGGCCTGGTAAGTTTTACCGCTGAAATTGGCCGGGCTTCCATGTGTAAGGTGGCCGCCCATGCTAAGATCAAGCCCGAGTATTTTTTCTCCCGGTTTCATGACGGCAAGAAAAACAGCCCCATTGGCCTGGGCACCACTATGCGGCTGCACGTTGGCCCAAGTGGCGTTGAATACTTTTTTTAGTCGTTCAATGGCCAGTGTTTCGATCTCATCCACCACTTCGCAACCGCCATAATAACGTTTGCCGGGATAACCTTCAGCGTATTTGTTGGTGGCTACTGTTCCCATAGCCTGCATCACCTGCAGGGAAGTAAAATTTTCTGAAGCGATCAGTTCAATACCATGACGCTGACGGTCCAGTTCTTTGTTGAGGAGATCGAATATTGCCGTGTCTTTTTGCATACGGTTGTTGATATTTCGTTTAGCTGAATAGAATTACCGGACGATGAAGTGTGCGACGCAACGAAGTAGAGTAGCGGTACTATGGTTGGGCACCTTATAAAATCCGCTGCAAAAGTAAGTTAGCCGGGCATCGGGTGGGTGGCTTGTGCAAAGTTTTTGTTTATTCTAAAATCGTTACTTTCGTTGGCTTTTAATTTATAAAAAGGTTGCCGCCCCCGGCGGTTGTTAGGTTCAATGAAAGCGATCATACCAGTAGCGGGTGCAGGCACAAAGCTGCGTCCTCATAGTTATACACAACCCAAGGCTTTAATTCCACTGGCAGGAAAGACTGTGCTCAGCATCATCATTGACCAGTTACGGGAGGCAGGTATCAACGAATTCATCTTTATTGTAGGCTACCTGGGCGATAAGATCCAGGATCATGTACGCAATAAATATCCTGACCTGAAGGCACACTATGTGCACCAGGCTGACCGGCAGGGTGTTGGGCATGCTATCAGGCTGACCAAGAATATTGTGAACAATGATGAAGTGTTTGTGGTGCTGGGTGACAGTATCTGTGAATATGATGTAAAAGAAGTAGTGAACAGCCCCTTTTCCATGCTGGGTTTACGGAAAGTAGATGACCCGAGGGATTTTGGAGTGGCCGAGATCAATGAAGAAGGTATCATTGATCATGTGGTGGAGAAACCACAGATACCCAAATCAAACCTGGCATTGGTGGGAGTATATAAGATCAAAGAAACCGAACAGATGTTTCAATGCCTGGAAAATAATATCCGGCAGGGACTTCGTACCCATGGTGAATACAGCCTGACCGATGCACTGGATTGCATGATCAACCTGGGGGCAAAATTCAGATCATTCAAAGTAGAGAACTGGTTTGATTGCGGCCGGAAGGAAACGATGCTGGAATCCAATGCGATCCTGCTCAAAAAGTTTGCACCCAAAACAGATCCCGACCGGTTTGAAAATACCGTGATCATCCATCCGGTAAGTATTGGGGATGGGTGTACTATTAAAAATTCCATTATCGGGCCCAATGTGGCAGTTGGGGAGAACACCACTATTGATTCCTCTATCATCAAGAATTCTATTATTGGTTCTTTTTCTGACTTGTTTGATATTGTATTGGACTCCTCCATCATCGGAAGTGATACCGATCTGAAGGGAGAGACAAGGACCCTTAATATTGGTGACAACACAAGTATCGACCTGGGATAAACCAGTCAATAGCCAGAGTAGTGAGCCATGAATTATCTTTATGGCTACTAACTATTAATTACTCATGACTCCTTTCAACAATCGTATCACACAACTTTTTGGTATTGATTACCCCATCATCCAGGCAGGCATGATCTGGGCCAGTGGCTGGCGCCTGGCCAGTGCTGTCAGTAATGCTGGGGGGCTGGGTATTATTGGAAGTGGCTCAATGTATCCCGATGTATTACGGGAGCATATCCGGAAATGCAAAACAGCTACTAACCGGCCTTTTGGAGTCAATGTGCCATTGTTGTATCCCGATATTGAGAAGCATATACAGATCATCCTGGAAGAAGGAGTGAAAATTGTTTTTACCTCTGCGGGTAACCCGAAAACATGGAGCAACGTCTTAAAAGAAAAGGGTGTCACGGTTGTGCATGTCGTGAGTTCTTCCAAATTTGCGAGGAAAGCAGAAGAAGCAGGATGTGATGCGGTGGTGGCAGAAGGTTTTGAAGCAGGAGGACACAATGGTAGAGAAGAAACAACCACGATGGTATTGATACCGGCAGTGGTGGAAGCCGTGAAGATCCCGGTTATTGCTGCAGGGGGTATAGCAACGGGAAAGCAGATGCTGGCAGCGATGGTGATGGGTGCCGAGGGAGTGCAAATGGGCAGCGCCTTCGTAGTCAGTGAAGAAGCCTCATCGCATATAGAGTTCAAAAAAGCGGTTGTCAATACGGTGGAAGGGGACACGTCTTTAACTATGAAGCAGCTCACACCGGTTCGACTTATTAAGAATAAATTTTATCAGCAAGTACAAGAAGCTGAAGCCAATGGAGCAACTGCTGAGGAATTAAAAACATTACTGGGCAGGGGGAGAGCCAAGAAGGGAATGTTTGAAGGAAATATGGAGGAAGGCGAACTGGAAATCGGGCAGGTGAGTGCATTACTGGATCGTATTTTACCTGCTGGGGAGATCGTAAAAAATGTATGGGAAGAATTTAATAAGGCCTTGCTGAATCCGGTTAAAATGCTTTAATTTTAACCACGGAACATTTCGTATACCATTTAACCAACGATTAAACTATTTATTCATGAAACCTAAAGTCATTCTTCTTGCAGTTGGCCTTTTGGGTTTTGTAGCTGCTAAAGCCAATGGAGACGATCCGGGTGCAGGCACCTGCCAAAAAGGTAAAAAAGACGATTTAAATGGCACGGTAATACATTCAGATTCTAAGAAGCCGCTGAAAGATGTTACTGTTACTGCTTTCCTGGTATCCAAAAAGGAGAAGATTGTACTGACTGATGAAGAAGGCGGCTTTGCGTTCGATGAGTTAAAGCCGGGTACTTATAAATTTGTTTTCGAAAAAGCAGGCTTTAAAAAAGTAACGAAGGAAAAGATCGTGGTGAAAACAGATGAAGCATTCCAGTTGAATATTGAAATGATAGAAAGTGCCAATTATGACCTGATGCCTTCCCCATTTCACTTCTCTGACTTTTAAGAGTACAAAAAAATACAAAAAAGGGATGCAATTGCATCCCTTTTGTTTTTCATGGCTGGTTACGGTGGTACTTAATCCATATCGATATCAAAATCATCCTCACTTTTCTCAATATTAAATTTTTTATGCTTTTCAAGGAAGCTGCGGTATTTAGTATAAATAGTTGCGTCGGCTTTTTTACCATTTATGGTTAATTCGCCATCCTTGTGTTTGATGGTATAGGAGCCTTTTTTATTGATCAGGCCATCATCGTTAAGTCCATCTACAAATGTTTTATACTCTTTTATTTCTGCCTTAGCTTTTTCAATTTCCACTTTTGCTTTTTCCATCTCCACTTTCACATTTGCCATTTCTTTTTCGATCTCTGGTTTGATCTTTTGGAGTTCTTCCTGCATTTTCTTCATTTCCACCTCCATTTCTTTGAAGTCGATCTTTTTCACTTGTTCAATTTCGGCTTTGATCTTGTCGAAATCGATCTTTGCAATGGATTCCTGTACTTCTTTCTTGATCTTCTCAAAATCAATTTCTTTCATCGCACTTTCGATTTCTGCTTTGATCTTGGTGAAATCAACTTCTCTCATTGCTTTTTCCACTTCCAGCCTGATTTTTTCGCCATCAATCTCTTTTAATGCTTTGGCTAATTCTTCATGAACGTTCTTCATTTCACGGTCCATATCTACATTTTCCATTTCAGCCAGCACCTCATCAAGGTCACGGACTTTTTTGTCGGCATGGATTTTTTTCTTTTTGGGTGTGGTGTCGGTTGGATTGGCCTCTTGCTGGTAAGTACCGGTAGGGCTTTGTTTTCTGTCCCACGATACAAGTGCAACGATCAGCCCAAGGGTCAGCACGGGAAGCCAGATGCGGCGGCTGGTTAAGGTTCCTGGTTTCATACTAGTTGTTTTAAGGTTAAAAGGAATCACGAAATACTTCGTATCAAATATACGATTGTATTCGTATTTAGTTACATCCTTTTTATTTTGCATGAAATTTTAACAAAAAAGCACCTGTGGGGCAGGTGCTTTTGTATAGGAAGTTACCCGGATCAGTTTTTTCGGAATGCCCATTTGATCAGCTCTTTCCAGGTTGGTTTTTTGCCATACATAAGGATACCTGTGCGGTATATTTTACCAGCAAACCAGGTAGTGAAAACGAAGCCGGCAATTAATAACGCCATAGAAAGACCTAACTGCCACCAGGGAACGGTACCGGGAACACCGTAAGGTATTCTTGCCATCATCACAATTGGTGAGCTGAAGGGGATAATACTTCCCCATACCGCAATCGGGCCAGTGGGGTCATTCATCGCCATTGACATCAGAGCGATAGAGAAAATAACAAGCATCGTTACCGGGAAGCTTAGCGATTGTGCTTCTCTCATGTCTTCATTAACGGCGCTGCCGATAGCAGCATACAAAGAGGAATAGAAAAAGAAACCACCTAAAAAATAGAATACAAAGCAGAATAAAACAAGCGGAACATTAATGCTGGAAAACACTTTTTGCACTCCGCCTACCATACCACTTACGGAATCACCGGCACCGGATGCTTTGGTGACATTATAAACTATAAAAATAAAGGCGATCCAGAGAAAGAACTGGGTTAGTGCAACAAGGCCAATGCCCAGAATCTTACCCAGCATCAGTTGAAAAGGTTTGACGGAAGAAACGATCACTTCCGCAATGCGATTCGTCTTTTCTTCCATCACCCCCATCATTACCTGGGATCCGTAAATCAATAAAATAAAATAAATGAGAAAGCCTGCCACATAGCCAATGGTACCGGCGATTTTTGAATCGGCATTTTCATCATTGATATTGACAGGTTTGATAGTTACCTGACTGGATTCCAGCTGGTTGATGGTGCTGTCACTGATACCGAGTTTTTCATTTTTAATCTCGCCCCATATATTATTCAGCTTGGATTGCACGGGCATCGCTGTTTCCATCCCCAGTGTTTTGTCGGCCTGAAGCGGGATGTTTCTTAAGCCGTTTTTCCAATCATCTATAGCTGGTATAACAACAAATGCATCAAAACTGGTAGCTCCGAGGTTTTCCTTCAGGCTATCCACTTTCATGTTTGTGAGCACTAATACAGAGGAACTGTCTTTACCATTCGCCCTTGCGATCCTCCCTGCATCAAAATAACCGGAAGAGTCAACCACGGCTACGGTTAAGTTTTTCTTTGATTTTTCGCCCAGGTACCCAATACCGAAAATGAGACCCAGGTATAGGAGGGGAAACAAAAGGGTACTGATAATAAATGTTTTCTTTCTGACCTTCGTCAGGTATTCTCTTTTTATAATGAGCAGTATCTTGTTCATTGGAATGATTTTAATGGTGGTCCAATCAGTTATTTACCTGTTGAAACTGGCGGGCTGTCGGGGTCCCTTCCACCAGCTTGATGAAAATATCATTGAGCGAGGGTAGTATTTCATTAAAAGAATGGATTTCACTTCCCTGTTGCAGCAAGTATTGCAGCACATCATTCGGTTTACTACCTGCTTTGATTCGCACCACAAAGGCCTGCTCTTTATTACCCACAACTTCAAACGGGCTGTTGCCATTCAGTGAACCAGGCAACTGGTTAACACCAATACTGAACAGATTTTCCTTAAAGTTTTGTTTTACCTCTTTAACTGTTCCGTCAAGTATCTTTTGTCCTTTGTTCACCAATACGATCTGGCTGCATATTTCTTCTACCTGCTCCATCCGGTGTGTACTGAAAATAACGGTAGTACCGCTTTGTGCCAGCTTATATATTTCCTCTTTGATCAGGTTGCTGTTCACAGGGTCCAGTCCGCTGAATGGTTCGTCAAGTATAATAAGCTTGGGTTCATGCAAAACGGTAGTAACAAACTGTAGTTTTTGTTGCATCCCTTTTGAAAGGTCTTCTACTTTTTTATTCCACCAGCTTTCCATCTCAAAACGGATAAACCATTCTTTGATCTTTTTGGTGGCATCTGAACGGGTGAGTCCTTTTAACTGGGCGAGATAAAGTGTTTGCTCACCAATCTTCATTTTTTTATACAAGCCTCTTTCTTCAGGCATATAGCCGATCCTGCCAATATCGTTTACGGGGTCAAACTTTTTACCATCAAAAATGATCTGACCTTCATCCGGGTAAAAAATTCCGGTGATCATCCTGATCAGGGTGGTTTTCCCGGCCCCATTAGGACCTAATAATCCAAAGATGCTTCCCGGCTCGATTGATAAACTGATATCATCAACTGCCTTTTGAGTCGCAAAGTATTTTTTTAGGTTTTGTAGCTCCAGCAGCGGCATATATAATGGTTTTGTCCGCCAAATATAGTTTAACCCCGGTTCTCGTTGGACTGATATCGGTGAAAAGCATGATTTGAACCGTGAACTGCAACAACATTAAATCTTGATGAAAGGATTGCCGGGGCTTATTTTTTTTACAACTTCGCAGTTCAATAGAATGGAAATATGAAAAACAAGTTGTTCCGGCTTATATTTTTGTTGATTGTGTTTGTTACATTCAGCGGATGGGGTTTCCTGGTGCATCGTACCACGCACCAGCTGGCGGTCTATCAATTACCTAAACCGATGCGGTCGTTCTTTTATTCTAATATGAATTACCTGGTGGAGCATTCGGTGAGACCGGATCAGCGGCGTAACCAGGATTCCACCGAGGCCTCGAAACATTTTATTGACCTGGAAGCTTTTGGAGATTCAGCAGCCTGGAAAATGCCTTTAACGTGGAATGAAGCAGTAAAGCGGTATACAAAAGACAGCCTGCTGGAGTACGGTTATGTGCCTTACCAGGTTATCGTTACCAAAAACAAACTAACGGAAGCATTCCTGGCAGGGAATAAAGACAGTATTCTCTTTTATGCAGCTGATCTAGGTCATTATATCGGGGATGCGAATGTGCCCTTGCACACTTCATTAAACTATGACGGGCAACTGACCAATCAAAAGGGTTTACATAGTTTATGGGAATCGATGATCCCTGAATTGGAGATCGATCAGTATAATTTATACAGTAAACATAAAGCAAAGTATTTATCCAATCCTGAGCAGGCTATATGGGGTGCTGTCAGGCGGGCGCATACATTATTACCTGATGTGTTTGGTAAGGAAATTACTGCTACCAAAGGATTTGTTGATTCTACCAAGTTCAGGGTGCAGGTACGACGTGGCCGTGAATCGAAATCCTTTACAACAGCGTTTGCAAAGGAATACAGTAAGCAATTGGGCAAAACGATCAATGAGCAATTATTGTATTCAGCTAAAATGATCGCTGATTTTTGGTATACCGCCTGGGTGGATGCAGGCAAGCCCGATCTTTCTCAGCTGTCAACAAAGCCATTCGGTGATAAAGAGAAAGACGATCTCAAAAATGAATTGAGAGCCTGGCGGAGTAATGAGTTGCTGAAGAAAAAGCTACTTATTTCCCGGAAGCAGGTTGCAGAACAGCAGTGATCATATCCACTACCCGTTCACCATCCATGGCGGCACTCACAATGCCCCCTGCATAGCCAGCACCTTCCGCACAGGGATAAAGACCTGCAATTTGCGGGTGCTGCATTGTCTGAAGGTCCCTTGGTATCCTGACAGGAGAGGAGGTTCTTGATTCTGTTGCTACCACGACGGCGTCATTCGTATAATATCCCTTCATTTTTTTGCCAAAGGCCACAAAAGCCTCCTGTAAGCTTTTGTGAATAAATGAGGGGAGTACTTCTTTTAATGATACGGAGTGAATGCCCGGTAAGTAAGAGCAGTCGGGTAGTTGGGAGGAGATTTTATTTTGGGTGAAATCAACCAGTCGTTGTGCCGGGGCAACAAATTTTCCTCCCCCTGCATGAAATGCCTGTTGTTCTACGGACCGTTGAAACTCCATGGCCGCTAATGCGCCATGTTTTTTGAAAGCCTGGATATCTTTTTCCTCGACTGAAACAACAATGCCGCTGTTGGCATAAGGATTATTACGTTTGGAAGGGCTCCAGCCATTCACTACTAATTCACCGGGTGATGTGGCAGCGGGTGCAATGATGCCGCCGGGGCACATACAAAAAGAGAAAACACCCTTGCCATCCACCTGCTGCACCAGGCTGTAGGCGGCCGGGGGCAAAAAACGATCTCTTACCGTGCAATGGTATTGCGAGCTATCGATCAGGCTTTGCGGGTGCTCCACTCTTACACCCAATGCAAAGGGTTTTGCTTCGATCAGTATGTTTTTATCATGCAATAATTGAAAAATATCACGGGCGGAATGACCTGTGGCAAGGATAACTGTATCGGCTTCAAAACTGTTCCCATCCGCCGTCTTCACTCCCCTGATCTTATTATTGGATATGATAAGATCAACTACTTTTTTTTCAAATAAAAAGTCAGCACCACAATCCTGCAATTGTTTTCGCATAGCAGTAATGATATGGGGCAGCTTATTCGTACCAATATGCGGGTGAGCTTCGTATAAGATCTTTTCCTCTGCCCCAAAGCGGACAAATAGATTCAGAATACGGTTGATATCACCCCGTTTGGAACTTCGGGTGTATAATTTACCATCACTGTAAGTACCGGCACCGCCTTCCCCAAAGCAATAATTACTTTCCGGGTTCACTTCTCCTTCTTTGTTCAGAACAGCAAGGTCTCTCCTTCGGGACCGTACATCTTTTCCTCTTTCAAGTATGATGGGTTTGATACCATATTCAAGCAATTTTAAAGCAGCAAATAAGCCAGCCGGCCCTGCACCTACAATGATCACTTTTTTGGTGGCTTTTGTGACGTCATTGAACTTGAATGTTTGTAATTGCCGTTGTTCGTACGGTTCGTTGATATATGCCTGCAATTGTAAGTTCACCCATGCCTGTTTACTGCGGGCATCGATGGAGCTTTTGAGAATATGATAACCCGAAACTGCTGAGGAGTTAACAGCCTCTGCTTTAGCTATGTATTGCTTAATAAGCTGCTCATTGACCGCTTCTGAAGGAAGCAGTTTAAGAAGAATTGTCTTTTGCATGGGGTCAGGTTTTTATCCTGAAATAAGCTTTTGCGCTGCAAAGATGCAAATAAAAAAATGCTGACGAAAGTTTGTTTTTAAAAGAGTAAAATCAGTTCTTCGGGATATAAAAATCTTACTACCTTCAGGCATATTGATTAGTATGAGACCAATCCCGATTGCCCTTATTTTATTAGTAGTTATCCAGGTCAGTTCCTGCAAAACTGCCTACCAGCCCCAAAGCATACAGTATAAAGATTACCGGATCAATTCTTCACAGGCAAAGGATTCTGTTTTGCTGAGTGTGCTGAAGCCGTATAGTGACAGCGTTAATATGAGTATGAATGATGTGATTGGTATTGCAGAAAAATCGTTGGAGAAAAAAGCACCCGAAGGCACACTGGGAAATTTTATGGCAGATGCTTTTTTTACAATGGCCAATGAAAAGTTCCAGACAAAGGTTGATGTGGCTTTCATGAACTTTGGCGGTATCCGGCTGACCCAATTGCCCGCAGGTAATGTAACCCGGGGAAAGATATTTGAACTGATGCCTTTTGATAATGTGTTACTGCTGCAAAAAATGAAAGGAACAGTGTTGCAACAATTATTAGATCATATAGCCGGAAGAGGCGGTTGGCCGGTAGCAGGAATGACTATGCAGATAAAGGATAAAAAAGCGGTCAATGTGCTGATCGGGGGCAAACCACTGGATCCTGAAGCTACCTACATCACCGCCAACTCTGATTTTGTAGCGAATGGAGGCGATGATGCAGCGATGTTGCGTACCATACCGCAAATCAATATCGGCTACCTGATGCGTGATGCTCTCTTTGATTATATCAATAAACTGAAAAGCCAGGGAAAGAATATAACTGCGAACGAAGAAAACCGTGTTACCAATGCTCAGTAGAAAAAAATTCATACAACAAACAGCCCTTTCTGCGGGAGCCATGCTGGCAGGCCCATCTTTACTGGAGGCAGCTGAATACCTGGCACCACAAAAGCTTACTATTCTTCATACCAATGATGTACACAGCCGGCTGGAAGCTTTTCCCATGGATGGTGGCCGCAACCAGGGATTAGGAGGTGTGGCAGCAAGGGCAGCACTGGTTGAACAAATACGAAAAGAAGAAGAAAACGTATTATTACTTGATGCCGGTGATATCTTTCAGGGTACCCCTTACTTTAATATCTATAAAGGCGAACCTGAAATAAAAGCCATGTCTGCAATGCGGTATGATGCCTGTACCATCGGTAACCATGATTTTGATGGGGGGCTTGAAAATTTAGCTACACAGTTACACAATCACGCCAACTTCCCGATGCTGGTCAGTAACTACGACTTTGCCGGTACGCCGATGGAGAATAAAACGGTGCCTTATAAGATATTTACAAAAGGCAAGCTAAAGATCGGTATGTTAGGTGTGGGGATAGAAATGCAGGGATTGGTTCCTGATAATTTATCAGCCGGTGCTAAATATCTCGACCCTGTCGAGAAAGCGAATGAATTTGCTGAACGATTAAAAAAAGATATGAAATGTGATATGATCATTTGTTTGTCTCACCTGGGTTACCAGTACAAAGGGAGTAATAAAGTGAGTGATGAGATACTGGCTAAAACAACAAACAATATTGACCTGATCATTGGAGGTCATACGCATACTTTCCTTGACAATCCTGTTGTGTTCAAGAATAAAAAAGGGGATGATGTGGTGGTAAACCAGGTAGGCTGGGCTGGTATAATTTTAGGTAGATTAGATTTTGAATTTTCCAAATTTTCAGGCAAAAAAATGGCAAATTCCCGGTCTATTTCAGTTACCAAAAAATCAGGTGAATAAAAATTTTTTTTTATAAAAGAAATGTAGATATTCGCCGTCCTGTCCAACTTTTTTTATCGACATTGTGTGAAGAATATTATTGGACATTTCAAAGGACTATAGTTAACCCGATATATAAACTGCTAGTTGACAGATGGAGAAAAATGCTGAAAAAGTCTGGACCAATTGCTTAAAGATCATCAAGGATATTGTTGAGTGGCAGCATTACAAAACATGGTTTGAACCTATCACGCCGGTTTCCTTAAAAAATAATGTGCTCGTCATACAGGTGCCCAGCCAATTCTTTTTTGAATACCTAGAAGAACATTACGTAAATTTATTAGCGAAGACATTAAAGAGAGAGCTGGGTAAAGAGGCCCGCCTCGAATACCGCATCATGGTGGACAGTGGCAACAGTAAGAACAAGCCTGTTACCATGGATGTAAGCGGACAAGGATTTAAAACTTTTTCAAATAACGAAATGGATTTTCCTTTAGTCATAAATAATCCAGTCAAGAATCCGTTCGTTATACCGGGTCTGAAAAAAATGCAGATCGACCCTCAGCTTAATCATATTTATACATTCGACGCATTTATAGAAGGTGACTGCAACCGGGTAGCCCGCCGTGCTGGTAAAACAGTAGCGGAAAAGCCAGGTGCTAACTCTTTTAATCCCCTTGTTATATATGGCGGGGTAGGGTTGGGTAAAACCCACCTGGCACAGGCCATCGGCAACGAGGTAAAAAGGTCGAACCCCAATAAAGTGGTGTTGTATGTGAGTTCTGAGAAATTCATCAACCAGTTCATGGATCATAGCCGGAATAATGCGATTAACGATTTCATTCATTTCTACCAGCTGATCGATGTGCTGATCATTGATGACGTTCAGTTCTTTGCAAAGGCAGAAAAATCCCAGGATGCCTTCTTTGCCATATTTAACCACCTCCACCAGTCCGGCAAACAACTGATCCTGACTTCGGATAAACCCCCGAAAGACCTGGAGGGGGTACAGGAAAGATTACTAAGCCGTTTCCGCTGGGGTTTGAGTGCAGATTTGCAGGTACCTGATTATGATACCCGTATTGACATCCTGGAGAGAAAAATGAAGAACGATGGGTTGGAAATGCCCAAAGAAGTGGTGAAATATATTGCGTACAATATTAATAGTAATGTAAGGGAACTGGAGGGTGCTTTAATATCACTGTTGGCACAATCTTCGCTAAACAGGAGAGAAATTGACCTTGATTTAGCTAAAAAAGTGTTACGCAACTTCGTCAAATCATCCAGCAAAGAGATCACTATTGAAACCATTCAGCGAATGGTCTGTGAATACTTTGACGTGTCTTATGATAAACTTTTGCAGAAAACCCGCAAAAGAGAGATCGTACAGGCAAGACAGATCACTATGTACTTGGCAAAAGCTTTCACCAAAAACTCACTGAAGACCATTGGTGAGCATTTCGGGGGAAGAGACCATACAACGGTTATCCATTCCTGCCAGACCGTGAAAGACCTGATGGATACAGATACTGTGTTCAGGGAAAACGTTTTAGAATTGCAACAGAAAGTTCAGTTAGCTGCCATGTAAGATACTTTGGACGGTTTCAATAAATTATTGAACCAACCCCGTCTCGCTCCTGGCGATGACGGGGTTCTTTTTTTATTGAATTTAAACGGTTAAAGATGCCGGAGGAAAGCAATTAATCTTTATTTTTGCCACCCCTTCGATAAAAACGGGGTAAAGTTCTTAGGGAGAGGTGCCTGAGTGGCCGAAAGGGCCGGTTTGCTAAACCGTTGTACGAGCTTAAACTTGTACCGAGGGTTCGAATCCCTCCCTCTCCGCAGAGCCTGCAAAGACCGGCAGGCTTTTATTATGGCCCGGGAAGTAGCGCAGGCCGGTAGCGCACCTGGTTTGGGACCAGGGGGTCGCAGGTTCGAATCCTGTCTTCCCGACCAAAGCAAAAGGCTCTGAAATTTCAGAGCCTTTTGCTTTTATATACAATATACTTTGCAATTTATCGTCCCATCCAGCCGCCATCAACTGTTACGATAGTTCCGTTCATGTAATCGGAGGCAGGAGAAGAAAGAAATACAAATGCCCCGGCCATATCTTCCGGAGTGCCCCAACGGTTTGCAGGGATGCGGGATAATATCGCAGCATTACGTTCTGTATCTGCTCTTAATTGTGCAGTATTATCAGTAGCGATATAACCCGGAGCAACACCATTCACCGTTACACCAAATTTGGCCCACTCATTGGCAAATGCCTTTAATAAAGAGGAGATAGCCCCTTTGCTGGCTGCATATCCGGGTACGTTGATGCCGCCCTGGAATGATAATAAGGAACAGGTGAAAACAATTTTACCATAACCCTGTTCCACCATTCTTTTCCCAATCTCCCTGGTCAGGATAAACTGTGCGTTAAGATTGATATCAATGATCGCATCCCAGTATTCATCCGGGTGTTCGGCTACAGGCTTCCGCATGATATACCCGGCATTGTTTATTAAAATATCGATCCGCGGGTGATCAGCTTTTACTTTTTCTATAAATGAATAAACAGACTCACGGTTGCTGAGATCACATTGATAAGCATAAAATTTTCTACCGGCTGCTGTTACTGCTTTTTCTACATTGGAACCAGATGCTTCCAGTTTGCTGCTGACACCAATGATATCTGCACCGGACTCTGCTAATGCAGTTGCCACCGCTAAACCGATGCCACGGCTGCTGCCGGTTACCAACGCCAGCTTACCATCTGTTCTGAAATTTAACATGATACTATTGTTGAATTATTATTGTAGGGTTTGTAGAGGGGTCGGGTCCATATCGGTGAATGCCATATTCTCACCTGCCATAGCCCAGATAAACGAATAGCTGGCTGTTGCACAACCACTGTGAATACTCCAGGCCGGGGAAAGGATTGCTTGTTCATTATTCAAAAAGATATGCCTGGTTTCCTGTGGCTGTCCCATGAAATGGATCACCCGTTGTCCTTCAGGGAGATCAAAATAGAAATAAGATTCCATCCTCCTGTCGTGCAGGTGAGGTGGCATCGTGTTCCAAATACTGCCTTTTTTGAAATTAGTAACACCCATCACCAGCTGGCAGCTTTTAATGCCGTCAAGATGAATATATTTATTGATCACCCGGTGATTATTGTTATCAAGGCTTCCCAGTTCGGCTGGTAATGCTTCCGATGGTTTCATCAACCGGGTTGGATATTCCTGGTGAGCAGGGCAGGAGAAGAAAATAAATTTAGCGGGACTATTTTTATCTGCACTCGAAAAAACAATATTCTCTTTCCCTTTGCCGATATAAAGGCAGTCCTGTTTTTCCATGTCAAATTTTTCACCATTAACGCTAACAGCTCCATTACCTGCTATGTTAACGATCCCGATCTCCCGGCGACTTAAGAAATGGTCCGTTTTTAACTGGTCATATGTACCCAGGGTCAGCGATTGATTTACGGGGTTGGCCGCTCCAACGATCATGCGGTCATAATGGGTGTAAATGCATTCAATTTTATCAGATTGTACTAAATTTTCCAGTAAGAACTTCTCTCTTATCTGCTTGGTGTTGTAAGAAGCAAAATCGTCGGGATGCACCTGGTGTATGATCTTCATAAATGGCAATCAGTTTTATACCATAAAGCTAAAGTAAACTTTAAAGCTCCCTGGACAAACTTGCGGAATCGTTCCCGGAAATAACAGATGAAGAGAAATAGCTTAAATCAGGCACCTTTCGAAATATTTTGCCGTACCGTGGTCAGCAAAATTGACAAAATGGAATGGGCCAGCAAAGAAATGCCATGAGCCACCGTACTGGCAAGGATCTTTACATCCAGCTTCAAACCGGCTTTTCTTACATACATCGCATCCCAGTAATAGCGGATAATAATACTTTCATAATCATGCGTGGGGCCATGGTAGCCGTTCACCTGGGCCCATCCCGTAATGCCGGGACGGACCAGGTGGCGGAATGAATAGGACGATATGACGAAGGAGAAACGGATACAATCTGCGATCATATGAGGGCGGGGGCCAATTACACTCATCTGGCCTGCCAGTACATTAAAGAATTGCGGCAACTCATCAATATTCACATGGCGGAGAAATGAACCTACTTTGGTAATACGTTCGTCATCTTCTTCTGCCGGCCGTTCATCTGCCTCTTCGTTTTGTATCATGGTCCGGAATTTCAGGCAGTAAAAAGGAATCCCGTTACGGCCAATTCGTTTTTGCCGGAAAAAAACAGGGCCTTTTGAATTCAATTTAATAAACAGGGCTACAAGTGGTGTCAGCCAACTCAGCAAGAGAACAATTACAAGCAGGGAGAAGCAAATATCAAAACCCCGCTTGCTCCATAAATACTTTTTACGACTGGCAACGAAGCTCCGGATGATACCGTTCTGATGATTATGCTGCCATTTTCCGGCTGGCAACGATTGAATGGTAATATGTTTAGCAGCTGTATTCAAGCAGTATAGTGGTTACTAATTCAATCGGGATGCAGGTTAAAATGGTTGCTTAACAAGGCTAAAAATGAAACAGGCAGTTGCATATAAAGGACCAGGGTATGTACAGGGAGCTATAACAGCAAAGGAAAGTGTATTAAAAGCATTGGCCTACTTTGATATTTTTCATTACCCGCTGACAAAGGAAGAGATATATGCATTTCTTGACAGGCGATCAATAAAGAAAGAGTTGGATGCTTTACTGACCAGCCTGGCAGCTGATAAAATCATTTTCCTGCACAATGGGGTTTATTCATTGCAGGATAACCCATTGCTTTCTTACCGCAGATACCAGGGAAACCGGCGGGCTGAAAAAATGCTCGTCAAAGCGCAGCGGATCGGCATGTTTCTTTACCAATTTCCTTTTGTACGGGCCGTAGGAGTGTCCGGGTCTTTATCCAAGAATTATGCAGACGAGAAGGCTGATATCGATTTCTTTATTATCACAAAGGCCAACCGGCTCTGGATCGCCAGGACCATAATGCATCTTTTTAAGAAACTTACTTTTCTTACCGGTCGCCAGCGTTTGTACTGCATGAACTACTATATTGATGAAGAAGCTTTGCAACTGGCAGACCAGAATATATTTACAGCAATAGAATTAAAGACGGTAGTACCCGTTGCCGGGGAAGACACAATGAATGCCTTTTTTAATATAAACAGCTGGGCTGACACCTGGTTACCGGTTTGTCCTCAGCGCCTGCAAAAAGAAAAGGATACAAAACCGGGTTGGCTGAAAAAATGGATGGAGGGATTACTTAATAACAAGGTTGGCGATAAGATCGACGATGTTTTTTTCAGGCTGACCTCAACGCGATGGAAGAGAAAAGAGAGGAGTGGGAAACGAAATGAAAAAGGTATCCGGATGGGATTAGTTACGGATAAACACTTTGCAAAATCCAATCCCGGGGATTTCCAGGAGAAAGTCTTGTCTTTATACCGTCAGCGGGTTGATGCCATAAGCATGTTGTCAACTGCTGCTGAACTTACTGTTTCTTCTGCAACGTTATAATATAATAGTCTCCCGTCACTTTCCAGGGCCATTTCTTCTTCAGCTTATTTTCTTTTCGCTGCAGCCATGTATAAAGTTGCGGATGCTTACCGGCAAAATTCTCCATATAAGAAGGAGGTACAATGGTACATAAACCCTCCAGGGCCAATTGGGAAAAAGATTTTTTTAAATGTTTCCTGACGAAGGACGGATTATAATACCAGCAGCGGAAATACTCACCCTCAATATGAGCCTTTGTTCCTTTGCGGCCGGATAAAAGCCTCCGGAATGCTGTACTGAATTTTCCTTTGAAGACCAGCAACAGTTCCCATAAACAGAATTTCGGAAGTATAACCAATGTTACCATTCCTCCCGGTTTTACCAAGTAGGAAAAGGAGCCCAGTACTTTTTCAAGCCGACCCGTACAATTCAGGCCGGCAAAATTGGAGAAGATATGATCATAGGGCCCTTCCTGTTGCAGTTTTTCTAATGCCGTGAAGGAACAAATTTCTGTACTGATCTTATGATCAAGTTGATGTTCTTTTACTTTTTTTCTTAGTATCTCCTGCATACCGCCTGAAATATCGGTGGCATGCACCCTATGTCCCTGTTGAGCAAAATAGATGGCATCCTCACCGGTACCGGCATTTAATTCTAATATTTGAGAGCCGGGGCTTATAAAATGATCCACATGCTCTCGTACCCTTTTTCTTTTATACTGAATGATCGTATCGGCAGTATATAACTTATCAAACAGGGGAGCTTGTTTGCTGAAGGCTTTTTCTGCCGCATTTTCTGTGATATTGGTGATGCTATTACTCATGATCCGGGTTTTTCCAATTTTTGTAATTTTTGCCCGGCTATCCATGCAGCCGGGGAATAATAGAGCCAGGAAATGGCCTTTTTAATTCTTTTAAATTGAAGAGAAGCCGGTTGTGCGAAAATATTTTTGATGGCTTCAATGGCAATATGTTTCCGGTAGCTTTTATGTACAAACCGGTGTAGTTGTTTATAAAAAGCAGGTGCATAGGTATTGCGGAACATCAACGCCAGTTCATCAGAGTCCGTCCAGTTGGATTTATCGCTGAGTTGCGTTTTTACTTTTTCATGAAAAGCAGTACCGGGTAAAGGATAAGAAACGGAGATGCCGATCTCGTAGGGCAGCAGTTCATTGATCATCCGGATTGTTTTTGCTATATCATCTTTCGTCTCGCCGGGGTAACCAAACTGGATGAAAAAGGAAGGATTGATATTGTTTTTCTTCAGGAGTTTAGTTGCTTTATATATCTGTTCAATTTTAGTTCCTTTATCCATCGCATCCAGTATTTTTTGGGAACCACTTTCTGCACCCATCCAGATATTGGAACAGCCGGCCCTGGCCAGGTCTTGAATGTGATCTTCCTGCAGGAGCAGGTCTGCCCTGGCCTGTATCTTGAACGAAAATTGTAATTGTTCTTTTTCGACAAGGCCGGCAAACTCATGCACCCATCCGGGTTTCAAACCAAAAATGTCGTCACAAAACCAGATATGATCGAACTGGTATTTATACTTTAGCATTTTTAATTCAGCCACTACATTTTGCGGTGAGCGGGTATTATACCGGTTGCCATAGATGGGCTTAGCACACCAGTTGCATTTGAAAGGGCAACCTCTCGTGGTGGCCATATTGAGTGAAAAATAGCCACGGTGGTTGAGCCACATTTTCCGGTAGGGCTCAATATCGACAAGATCCCAGGCGGGGAAAGGAAGTTCATCCAACTCCTTCATCACCGTTCTTTTCATTGTTTTTATAACTGCATCCTGCTGGTGAAAGGCAAGGCCCGGGATACTCATAAAATCAGTTTGCTGTTTTGTAACAGTACTGATGAGTTCTGACAGGGTTTGTTCGGCTTCTCCCAGTATCACAAAATCTGCCCCTTCTTGAAGATATTGTTCAAAATGATCCGTGGCATCAGAACTGGAAACGATGACGGTGCATCCTTTTTGTTTTGCAAATTTCATCATCTCAAAAGCTGCTTCCCGCATATTGGTAAGACACATCTTGGTGAGATAGTTGAAACCATCATCATAGATTACAAAAAAATCGGGCGACTGCTGTTGTAATGGCAATATCACTTCCTCGGGGCCATAAGCGAACATGGTATCAAAAAGAGAAACATGATTGCCTTGTTCCCTTATTACAGCGGCGGCATACAAAGTTCCGATAGGGGGATAGGGCTGACCGGTCTCCCATTGCTTGGGATCAAAACGCATGAAGTAAGAATGGGAAAAAAGAATATTGCTCATAGAGGTTTAATTCAGTTTGGTACCGGGTGACAAATGCAGGTAACAGACACATTTTACACAGGTTTCATTGGTTGCCATATCCAATTGCTTCCTGAAACGAATAGCAGTATCGCTGTTCAAAATGTTTTTTAACGAGTGATCCCGGATATTCCCAATGGCTTCATGAAAAAAACAAGGCCTGACGGTTCCATCTGCCTCAACAACTACTGAGACCCAGGGAGCATTGCATTTCTTAAACGGGAATGGATGTAATCCATGCAACGCAGCATAGTATTGGTATATCTTTCTCAGTTTATCGGGGCTTTCTGCAATAAAGCCGTTTTCAAACTTAGCGGGGTAAGTTGCAATAACTGTTTCAATTATGGATAGTAATTCGGGGAGCTCTTTTTTATCCGGTAAGATTTCATGCTGGCGCTGGTCGCTCCATAATACTTCCCGGTTAAAGGCATGACTGCTGATATCGGCTGGTAAAAAACTGATGCTGTCCAGGCCTATGTTGGATCCACCTTCAATGATCGCAGGCCAGCTGCGAAAGTTGATTTTATGGATGACGGTTCTTGCAGATATCTTAAAACCAGGCCTCAGTTGTTTGACCTGTTTTATTCCTGCTTCCAATTTTTGGTAAGCATCCGGGATATTACGGATATAATTATGGAGAGGTTTATCTCCATCTACGGATACAATAATATCATTTACATGCTCAACCAGCTGTTCCGCATGTTTTTGTAATGTTAATCCTGTAGAAAGCAGGGTGATCTTTATTTTATGGTGAGCCAGTATTTCACAAAATTTGAAAAAATTAGCATTCAATAGTGCTTCTCCCCCGGACATCAGTATCTGTTGAGTGCCGAGTTTTTTTAGTGAATCCAATAAGCCGCTAATATCCTCTTCCGTTAATTGTTTCAGGTTTTTATTGTCTTTCCAGATATCACACATCACGCACCGGCAATTACAGGCACTGTGTGGCATCAGTATCACAATTGGTAATGCCTTAACCTGGTCCGTTTGCAAAGTGCGGAACCGTTGGAAAGTGTGGTATAGTGATTGGGTAATACTCATGCCAGTATAGCTGTTCGTTTAATGCAGATCCAGGGGAAAGGATTTTTATTTTTTGAAAAGAAATGCTGCAGGGAAGAGGTATCATACAAGAGTTCATATTCAATGACGGATAATTCATCCCAACTGTGATGGAAATAATGACGGGTCATCTCCGGGAAGCCTGCCCCTTTATAGTAATCCGCCGTTCTTTGCCGGGCTGCCGGTATTGCTGTTGGTTTGTAGAAAGGGCTGTCCAGTATATGCATTTCCCCACCCAATTTCAATAAAGAAAGGGCTTGCGAAATAATTTCCGGTAATGACGGGAAATACTGGATGCAGGCAGCAAAGACGACGCAATCAAATTCCATTTCTTCAAATAACCCGGAGCGGATATCGCCATAGATAAAGTGAAGGTTGGGGATATGACTGAATACCCTTGCTGCCTGCTGTAACTCGGTAAAGTTGACATCGCTGCCAATTACTTTACTTCCATGAATGGCCACCAACTGCTTTGAAAGCCATCCGTTGCCACAACCAACTTCCAGTATTTGCAGTGGCTTTTGTTTTTGCAAAAGCCTTTCGAGCAATTTATCAGCTGTTCTTTTTCTTACCTGCCATTCAGGGTAATGCGGATGTTCCTTTGAAATAACAGGCAGGTGCAGCAATTCTTCATCAGAATAGATCCTTTGCTCCCGGCTGCGCAATTCAATATATCTTTTTTCAAAAAGATTAACCGGGCTCACCTTATCGGGAACATTCACCTGGTCAATTATGGTAAACCCTTCTGTGAGCATAATAACTAAAATCAGAATCCCTGTATTTCCGGCTGGCGGTATTTCCAAAGCCGGTGTAATAATTTGATCTCGTAAGGAAAGCGGTAAAAATTTGTTTTATACCGGAGGCCTGAAACCATTTTTATCATCCTGCGTTTGACTGCATTAAGCCGGATATCAGAAACAGTTGGATAATACCCGTTGAGTACCGTTTCAAAGTTCCTGATCTTATCAAGCATTTCCGGCGTAAGCCAGGGCGTTAATGGGTTCTTGCGCAGGTCAAATCGTTCCCATTGCGGAGTTACCCAATCTTCCAGCTTTTTTGGAAATTCAAAACCGCTTTCTATAACGGTATTGAATAGTTCGGAACCTTCTGTTGGAACAGGGCTGTAGGTATACAGGACAATTTCGGTTCCCGGGTTAACAGCTTTTACTTTTTTAATGAAATTGATATCGAATTCTATTTGTTCCATCACTTTCTCCGGGGTGGGAGCCGGTGTGCCCAACACAAAAGAGTATTCCGGTATCAGGTCAAATTTCTTTAACCGTTCAGCAAAGCGGATGATCTGTTCACCATTTTGGGTGCCACCTTTATCAAGTTGTTTAAGCACATTATCATTGCCACTTTCTGCTCCAAAGAAAATGATCTTGCAGCCAGCTTCCCGAATCAATGCCAGAGATTCATCTTTGAATTTGTCCATCGTGTCAATTCTCGCCATTCCCCACCAGTTCATTTTCTCAGGTTTAACGAGCTGGGAAAATTCAACCGTTCTTTTTTCCGAGACAAAAAAATTGTTATCATGAAACTCGATGGCATTAGCTCCCCAGTTCTCTTTGATATATTTTATATCCCTGTAAATATGCTGTGCCGATTTTGCTTTCCATCTTGCTTCGTACGTAGGAACTACGGCACAAAAAGAACAAGTAAAAGGGCAGCCGATACTGGAATGATAGGCCAATGTTTTCGTTCCCAGGTAAGTTTTACCCAGGTAATATTTATCAATGGCATAAAGATTATTCAATTTATCATACGGTAACGGGGGTAATGTATCTTGTTCGATCAGGTCTTGCTTGGGATTTTTAACGATAGCAGCCCCGATTTTATAAATAAGATTTTTGATCAGCTCATAGGGCTTATTATTTTCCAGTGCATCCAGTAATTGAGGAAAGGCATGGTCCCCGGGGCCGTTGATCACAAAATCAACATAACCTGATTCTAAAACGATCTTGTAATGATTGGTGGGGAAATAACCTCCCCAGATCATGATGGTGTCCGGAAATTCTTCTTTGATCTTTTTGGCGAAGGGGATGGCCTGTTTGGTTTGCGGACCCGGCATGATGGTGAAGCCGATATAGCGGTATTCACCTGTTTGCAGGTAAGTTGCTATTTTTTTATACGGATATTCCTCACAATTACCATCTACAATAACCCAATCAAAAACCCCGTCTACCGATGCAGCAATATTCATGATCGAGTTGGGAACACGATGCTTGGCATTGGCACTTTTGGGATTGAAAAGAAGGACCTTGTTCATCGTTCCTTCAAAACGAAATTTAATGTAGCAGGGTTGCCTGCAAAAACTTCTTCTTTCTCCCTACATTTATGAACAATTTTATTCATCATGTCTATAGCCAGCAGGATCAAATCTTTCTTGTTTCAGCAACGTGAAAAAGATCCCGGGGTAGCCTATGATCTTTGGGCAGCGGCCTATGATAACCAACCCGGCAACCTGATGCTGGATTTGGATGAAGGAGTGTTTTCTGAATTACTTCATCAAACAGCCATTAACGGGAAAAGTATTGCAGATATTGGTTGTGGAACCGGCCGCCATTGGAGTAAACTATTTGCACAACAACCGGCACGGCTCACCGGTTATGATGTATCGGCCGGGATGCTTGCAAAGCTGAAAGAAAAATATCCACAGGCAGTGACCTTTTTGCTGAGGGATGAACTGCTGCCTGAACTCGCAACGGCATCCTGCGACCTGGTCATTTCCACACTGGCTATTGCCCATATCCAGAAATTGGAAACGGCTTTACCGGAATGGAACCGGGTGCTCAAACACGGCGGGGAAATTATCATCACCGATTACCATCCTGAAGCATTGACCAAAGGTGGTAAACGTACGTTTAAGCTGGACGGGAAGCTGATCGCTGTAAAAAACTATATTCATCCGATAGAGCAGCTGAGAGTATTAACAAGGCAACTTGGCTGGACAGAACTCCGTTTTACAGAAAGGGTGATTGATGATTCGGTAAAGGGGTATTATGAAAGGCAGAATGCCTTGTCCCTGTTCGAATCATTCCGGGATATTCCCATTATTTACGGAATTCATTTAAAAAAAGCGGATGATCCTGCATGATGTAAAGCTCCACGGTTCTGCCGAACGAAAACATATCCATATTAAAAATGGGATCATCCGGACAATTACAGCCCGCAGGGAAATGCTGGAGCATTTGCAGGAGGAAAGACTGGAATTGAATGGAGTCATGGTCTTACCGGGGTTTATCAACTCACATGACCATCTTGATTTTAATTTATTCCCCCGGCTCAGGAACAGGATTTATACAAACTATACGGAATGGGGCAGGGATATTCACCGGGTTAATGCTGATGTTATCGGGGCCGTGCAAAAAATTCCTTTGAACTTACGGATACAATGGGGGCTTTACAAGAACTTGTTGAATGGCTTTACCACAGTGGTCAATCATGGTAAATATTTGCAAACCGGGGATGAACTTGTCAATGTTTTCCAGGATTGTTATTCATTACATTCACCAGCTTTTGAAAAAAACTGGCCCTTAAAACTCAATCATCCTTTGCGGAATCGGAAACCCTTTGTTATGCATATCGGCGAGGGAGATGATGAGGCGGCCCGGGCAGAGATCAGCACTGTTGTCCGGTCAAATTTTTTTACACGAAGGATCATGGCAGTGCACGGAGTGGCAATGCGCAAAGAACAGGTAGCTTCATTTGCAGCGATAGTATGGTGCCCGGATTCTAATTATTTTTTATTGGGAAAAACCGCCTCTGTTGACCTGTTGAAACAGGAGGCAAAAATTATTTTTGGTACTGATTCCACATTAACATCCTCCTGGTATGGTGGGGAGCATTTTAAAATCGCAATGGATACAGGAATGGTTGATGAAGAAGAATTATTGAATATGCTTACTGTCATGCCGGCTCATGTGTGGGGATTGGAAGACAGGGGCAGGGTAGAAGAGGGAATGAGGGCTGATCTGCTGATAACCGAAAAAAACCATAATTTTTTTAGAGAAATACCAGCTGGAATATTAATGATAATCAAGGGAGGAGAAATAAAACTCCTTGGGGAGGATTTGCGGCAACTGTTGTCGTTGCAAGCGGTGGCAAATTTTGACAGGATCATAATAAAGGGGGAAACGATGCTGGTAAAACCTGGTATTATAAAGCTGGCAAATGAAATACAATCCTTTTACCCTGCTGCTCATATTCCTTTTGAGATAGCCTGATGAAAAAAATAAAATTCATAGAAATTAATTATCATTTTCACAGGGAGCTAAATACCCCGGCTGCAGTGATAGCAAAGCACCTGCCTTCCAATTTATTTGCAGAAGAACTAAGTAAGACAGCATCGGTAACACTTATTAAGCATCTTGCTTATGAGGGAGCATATCAGCGCAATGAGATTCATTACCGGTTTTTCAGGGGATGTAATAGTTTTTGGAAAATACCTTTTACCACTCACCGGTTTCTAAGGAAAGAAAAGCCGGATATTGTATTGGTTCAGGGATTTATCTATCCGCTGCAAGTGATTGCATTGCGAATTGCGGTGGGTAGCAACTGCAAGATTATTTTACAACACAGAGCAGAAGTTCCGTTCAGGCGAAAAAAAATATTCCAGCAATGGGCTGATAAATTCGTAAATGCCTATTTTTTCACCGCTATTGAACAGGCCGATGAATGGACCAGGGCTGGAGTTATTAAAGATGGAAATAAGTGTTTTGAAATACCTGCTGCAACTGCGGGGTTTTCAAAAAAAGATAAATTCTTCTGCCGGGAAAATTTAGGAATTGATAATGGCGTAATGTTCTTATGGGCCGGGCGGTTGAATGCTAATAAAGATCCGCTAACTGTTCTTACAGCATTTGAAAAGTATATCAGTTCTGGTCAGAGTTCAAAATTGTATATGATCTACCAGGAAGATGATATGCTGAAAGAGGTGACAGAAAGGGTCAATGCAAGTACCGGATTAAGGAATAATGTTATGCTTATTGGTAAAGTAGCACACGAAGAAATGGAATTATGGTACTGTGCAGCTGACTATATCATTTCTGCCAGCCACCGGGAAGGTGGGAGTTATGTACTGATGGAAGCAATGGCCTGCGGCTGTGTACCAATAGTAACTGCTATACCGGCTTCCATGAAAATGATTGAGAATGGCAGAGCGGGTTTATACTTTTCAACCGGAAATAGCGATGATCTCTACAGGGTGCTGCTATCATTGGAAAACGAAGATCATGAACCCCGGTCTGCATATGCAGCATTTTTTTTTAAAAGCGAAATGTCTGCTGAAGCCATTGCCAGGAAAATGATGACTATTTTTGGTAATTTAGTGCTCAAATAACTCTACTATTTTCTGTAGGCAATCTTTCATTTTGTAGGGGAGAACAGATTCATAAGAAGTATCTGTTTTCAGCAGATTCAATATTTTCATTTGCATTGTTTCTTTTGTGTCAGCAATGATCCAATTCTGAACAGGCTCATGCATAGGCTTTACAAAACTGATGACCTTCGCTTTGGCATATAATGCTTCAAGACAAACCATGCCAAAGCCTTCATAGGAAGAAGTATGAAGAAAAATTTTTGTTTGTTGCATCAGTTTCAGTAATTCAATATGTGGTAATTCGCCAGTTAAAATGATGGTTTCTTTCAAACCAAGCAGGCTGATCTGTTCTTCCAGTTTTTTTCTTTCCGGCCCTTCTCCGCATATAGCTACCCTGAGCAATGGAATTTCTTTTCTGATCTCCGCAACTAATTCGACGAAAATATCAAATCTCTTAAGCGGTATCAGTGAGCCTGCACCGAGTATATCAATTGTTTTTTCTGATCCGTTTGAGGGGAACATACCGGGATCAATTCCTGGTGGAATGATCGTGAAAGGACGGATCCTATGGTTTTTCTCCATTTCGCCGGCAACGAAATCTGATAATGCAATCAATTCTCTTGTATACGGCTTAATTCTCTTTACATATTTATTTCCGATTTTTGCATCCTGCCCCAGTATCCAGCAGCGATGAATAAGCCGGTGTTTAGCCGCAAACCGGCTACCCAGCAGTGCACACTCTCCGCACCAAAAACTCAATATGCCGACTATTTTGTTTTGTTCATGGATAAGACGGAGTTCTGTTTTTATTTTTTGCCATAGTAACCACCGCTGAATACCCGGTTTATTTTTTCCTCCAAAGCTTTTAACCCTGATTCCATTCCACGTATAGAGTGATTCGGTGAATGGGTATTGAAAACTCAGGATAATGAGTTGAATAGTGGGATACTTTTTGCTGATCGTCAATAGAAGAGATTGCTGCAGAGGTAAACAGGTACTGTCTGTTTCATCCTTTGGGAAACCAGGTGTAAGTATTACCAGTGTTTGAGAATTACCCTTCACCGGCAACAGATTTTTTTTCAGTTAAAATAGGGTGTGAAAGAGAGGGTAATTTTATTTTTTTTTGATGGGCATGCATCCTGTACAACTTGCTGTATTTCAAAAATACCTGGTGAGATGTATTTACAGCGATTGTAAAACCATCAGCACCGTCTAAAAAGCCCAGTCGGAGAAAGTAGCCGTTAATAAATGCCCAACAAGGTCTAAGCAGCATTTTAAACCACGAACTGCGGCTGCCATTTGCATATAAGGAAGCGGAGGCGATAGAACTTAACCGGTTGTTTTGCCATACAAGATCATCCGGGCTATTAAACGAATAGTGAAGGAGATCACCTGCCAGCTTCTTAGTCCTGAATCCTGGCTTTAACACTATTCGATCATGAGGGTTCAATCCTGCCCACTGCACTATACGGCGGTCAAAGAGCCGGATCTTTTTATCAGGATACCAAAGTCCGTGACGGATGAACCGTCCGCAATAATTGGTGCAACGGTTCATTTCATAGGCTCTGTGCGGGAAAGTTTCTTTCTCTGCCAGGATAGAGTTAACCAGCCGGTCATCCAGTGCTTCATCAGCATCGAGACTGAGTATATAATTATTTGAAGCCAGTTGCATAGCAAAATTCTTCTGCCCGATATACCCGCGGAATTTTTCCTGGTACACAATTGCCCCAAAACTATGGGCAATGGCAACCGTCTGGTCGGTAGAAAAGGAATCAAGTACGATGATCTCATCAGCCACTTTTTTGACCGATTCAATACATCGGCCGATATTGTTTTCCTCGTTAAATGTTATTATTACTACTGACAGTGGCTGCATATAACTTTATTTCATCGGGATCCTGGCCGAATCTCATTAGTAAATCGTTTAATTCCGGCAAAAGGTTTGCCGGAATACATAAAAAGAGTAAAGAAGAAGGCATAAAAGAATATGCCTTTATTCACATCCAGTATGTTCTCAGAAAAGGAAACAAAAATTACCAGTATAAGAAAGCAGGCGAATATGCTATCCTTATTTTGCAGGGCGACCCCGATCCCTGCAATAAGTACGACCAGGAATACAAATAATCCTAGGATACCTGTTTTGATAAGAAAGCTGAGGTATTGGTTATGTGCGTTTAGTTCCAGAAGGTATGATTGATATAGTTTATTTTCAAAATATTTTTCATTCAATAACCTTTTTTCAGATCCGGATCCGTGGCCCCAGGCAGGAGATTTGCCAACCAGTTGCCAAGCTATTTTCCAGCGGGAGAGCCGCGGCTCGGCTATTTCATTATCAAGGGTAGTATTGGTCAGGTCTTCCCTTAAGGTTTCAATATATCTTCTTTTTAAGGTATCAATATGAATAATTGAAAAGATGACGAGGGCAGACACGGTCAGGCTTGCCATGATAATTCTTTTTCTTAAGATCCCTCGTTTAATAAAAAAGGGGAGTATAACGCAGCAATAAAATAGCACCGATATCAGTACGGCCTTAGAGGCAAGCTGGACCAGTCCCGCCAGCAATATCAACATCATTAGGCCCATGCATAAACGGGCGAATTTTTTTTCTTCGATAATGTATTGAATAAGGACTGATAGTGACAAAGCGGAATACAGGGAAAGATATGTTGCATGAATACCAACGGGTTCAGAAAAATTATGATTGATAAATGATATTGACAATATGGAGCGTAGTGTCATACCATAGAAAAGAATAATACGAAAGGCGTCCGTGTATAAAAATAGAATGGTCAATGTGCAACTTACAGCCAGGAATAGGAGAATATTTTTTTTATACCGGGCGAAATTTATTTCCAGTAACGAAAAAATAACAGGAAGAAGTAAAATGGCCAATTGTCGCTGAAGATCTTTTATGCCCTGGCTCTTATCATCCGACCAGGCAAGTGCAATAACACCCAGCAGGAATATGGCAGTCAGTAACCCGTTTTGCACAGTAAATAGATTCCTGAGTCGCTCTTTTTTGACATGAATGATGCTGTGTAGTAAAAGGCTGATCAACGTTAATTCACTATATAAACGGTCAAACGGAAGAAAGGAGACGAAGGCCACAAGATGATAGTAAGTGATCTTATTCTCCAGGGTATCGTTTATGATTAAAAGTTTTTTCATGCCTGTTGGTCAGTGTAGCATTGAAGTAAAAATGTTTCGTATAAATCGGTGATGTGTTGCCAATTGTAGAACTCTTTTATCTTGTTCTTTTGTGCATTCATCCATTTTGTTTTTATTTCACCAGGGCTTTCGGTAAGAATGATGCGGGATACATCTCCGGGTGTTGAAAAATAGCTGGCGTCATTTCCCAGCACAGCTTCATTGAATTCGTTCTTATGGGCAGCAATTATACAACCAGATGCCATAGCTTCCAGCAGCGACGGATTGGTGCCCCCGACACTGTGCCCGTGAAAGTATAGTTTGCAAAATGCCCTCAGGTTACCCAGTTTGTACTGATCGAATATGGCCCCGGCAAAATGAATAGAACTGCTTGTAATGTATTTCTGCATTAGTTTTTGGCCGTAATTATTCATGGTGTTCCCTATAACAAGAAATTTATCGCCTGCACCACTGGCGATATAACCATCCAGGATCATTTCGATATTATTTTCCGGTTCCATACGGGCAATGAGTAAATAGTATTCACCTTGCCGGGTATTAAATTCTTTTAAACTATCTGCTGATAAAGCAGAGCTGAAGTTTGCCCCATATGGAATGAACTGTGAGTTGATATCATATTTTTCATCCAGGTATTTTTTAATAGCAACAGAATCTGCAATATGATACCGGCTGAAACGGACAGCCAGCTTTTCGGCATATTTCAGGAAATAGCGAACAGGTTGGGAATATTTACTCCGTTTCCATTCCAGCCCATCCATATTGGATATGACTATGGATTGTTTGGGAAACATCCGACCCCAGACAGAACTGCTGGTATAACCCATGAACAAGAGAATATCATACGCTTGCCTTCTTGCATGACGAATACAGTTCAGGTCATACAGGAATTGCCCCGCCGTGCCTATTCTCTCTTCCGGATCATAACAATGTATTAGTTCAACATCCTTCCATTTTTTTTCTTTGTATGGATGAGTATGTGAGGTGTAGACGGTAACAGCATGCCCTTTTTTTGCCAGGCCGTCTGCTAAAAAAGTAACAGCCTGCTCATAACCACCATAGTGATTAGGGATACCTCTTGTTCCGGCTATGGCTATCTTTAGTTTCATTTCGTATGTAAAACAGATTTATAAACTTCTATAGTTTGGGTAGCTGTTTTTTGCCATGTATAAGACCTGCTGATCTTCTCGGCTAATAATGAAGTTGTTTCCTTTTTGGCTGCATTATCAACTGCGACATAGATGGAAGAAAGTGATGCAGGATCGCAGTAAAGAGCATCTTTTCCAAAATAGGAGGATGCAAAGCCATTCTTTGTAGAAACAATATTACATTTCATCGCAGCAGCTTCAAGAGATGCGAGACCACAGTTCTCATACCAGCTTGGGAGCACATGTACTTTTGCTTTTTGATAATACTGGAGTAATTCTTCTTGTGGAAGATGATCAAGGAAGCTAATGTTCCCGGCGGCAATTTTTTTACAAGCCTGGTAATAATTCATTTGATTAGGTGCTGCTGCCCCGACTAGTAAAAGTCGGTAAGCCGAGTTGTTCAATGCTTTTATGAGGTTGAACTGATTTTTGATCCCCTCAATCCTGGCCACACAGATAACAAGGTCTTCCTCTTTTGAAATAGTTTCATTTGTTTTGAAGCGAAGCGGGTCAATACCCAATGGAATAGTTCTTTGCAGTTGAACCGCCCCGAATTTATTTTTTATTACCTGGTATTCTTCTTCGCTTCCGGTTAGTAATGCAGAACATTTTTTTAAAATCGCTGTAATTGATTTTTGTTGCCCTTTTGTCAAAAATGTAATTCCGGGTAGAATGTCTTTACCTGCCAATCCTCTAGCAATGGTTTTCAGGTATTCATTTTTTTCCGCCGGCAAGAGTTTGAAGAAAGACGCTGTCCAGCCTTTGCGGTGAAATTTATCATATTCGGTATAATCGATCCAGATAGGAGACAGTACATAGGGTGTATCAGATTTTTCGATATGCCGGAGTATATCCGCGGGCCTTGTTATATTAAAAAAATGCAACAGGTCGTATTGCTTGTAATCAGGCTTTTGGTGGGCTAATATGATCTCTGAATGAATGCCTGACTTGTTGAGGTGAGTGTTTGTTTCTAACAGCTGTATCGTATCCCCACCACGGGTGGTAAACAACGTTGATCTTGTAATCAGTGCGACTCTCATAGGTTCAGGATTGTGTTTTTGTTTTCCGGTATAGCCATTGAATAAGGGATTCAGGAAAATAACTTAACAGGTACAATACATAGTTTTCCCATTTTGCAGGGTGTAGTTTGATAGCCCTTGAAAATTGCCCCCGGGCCCTTGCTGGCTGATGATTATTGACGAGGAATTTTTTTCCGCACAAGGCATGGTAGGCTCCTTCTTTAATATCTTTTGTTTGCTGAGTTTGGACCAAAAGCTTTAGTCTTTCTCCGTCTTCAACGGAAGCATATCCCTGCCCGAGGATTTTTCTTTTTAATGAGTTGAACTCTTTACTGCACCATTTTTCATCAATGGTAGTCGAGGAGGGATTAAAACGGACTTTGATCAGTTGTTCCTGCAGGTTGCAAAACTTTCCCTGGCTGGCTAATCTTCTCCATAATATATGATCTTCAAAATTATATGCATGAGCACAATAGCCACCTGCCTTCAGTACAGCTTCTTTACGGTACATAACAGCGGAGTGAATGAAAGGACAGGTTTGTTTGATAATAACCAGCAGTTCTTCATGACTGTATGCAGGGCATTTAAAGTCAAAAAGATATTCTCCGTCTTCTGAGATATATTTGGCCTCACCACCGCAAATGACATGGCCGGGATTTTTTTCAAGAAAGTCATATTGTTTTCTCAGGCGACCCGGCAAGCAAATATCATCTGCATCAAAGCGGGCAATATAGTTTGTGTTGGCCTCCTGTAAACCCCTGTTAAGAGCTACAGAAATTCCGCTGTGCTCCTGCCGGATAATACGGATGCGATTATCAACATAGCTTCTGATGATATTAATTGTTTCATCTGTTGAACCATCATCAATGATCAATAATTCAAATGTTTCAAAATCCTGCGCTAAGACGGAACTGATGGCCTCTCCAATATAGGTAGCTGTATTGTAGGCAGGCATCAGTATGGTAATTTTATTACTGTTCATCAGGTACAGTTTCTTTAAGCTCCTTTTTGTGCATTAGCATTAATAGTTCAAATAGTATCATCACAGATAATTGCTCAAACCAATAACTAACTAGCAGGCAACCACCGATAAAGAATAACAGGGGAAGGCCAGGCCTTTTTTTAGCAGCTATTTTGAAAAAGAATAGGAAATAAAGTAGAATGAATGACAAGATGCCGGCTATACCATATTCTGATAGCAGCTGATCAGCAACAGAATCAGGACTGTTGATAAGGGAGTGTTTTTCGGCGTCACCGCTAAAGTAACTAAGATGCAGCGCCAGGTGGTTAGAAAGAAAAGCAGGATTTGTATAAGTGTATTGCTTTGGGTAGCCGCCTGCAATTTGTAAACCTGTTGCCCTAAAGGCCAGCCGGGAAGAAAAATTCCCGATGCCTGTTCCTGTTATTAGTTGTGTAGGATGTTTTTTAAAATAGATTATTGTTTGTTCCAGGGCAACCAATTTTCCCGGCTTTGATCTTGCTCCCTGTTTAATAGTATCGGGCAGTTTAGTGTTGATATTTTTTTCAGCAAAGGCTATGAGTTGTTTTTGGAGTTGGGTCGAATCTTTTTTTCGCTGGTAAGGCTCGCTGTGAATATTGGCTTTGGGTAAGGTTGGTTTAGTAACAGCGGTTAGGCTGATGCTTTTTCCTGCTATGCTATTTTCTTTTTTTATGACAGCAGCTTTTTTAATAAAGGCCAGGCTGTCAAGATATTTTTTGGCGATTTCCTTTTTCGGATCAGCATTATCTTTTCCAGGCAGAACCTGCGTGGCATCCGGGGATTGTTTTTTATTTCCAAATAGTTTGTTGCCGGCATATTGATTATTCTGAGGGGAGATACGAATAAGAAACAGGGCAGTAAAAAGCAGGCAGATAATAATGATACTCTTTTGATTGCGGGTACTCTGGAAAATAAAAGGGAGCAATAGTGTTGCTCCTAAGAGCAGGTTAATGAAATTGCTTGCAGTCAGCAGCATGGCAATCATACTGACCAGTACCAACAGCATTTTTTGACGACCTAAAAACCAGATAACGGCTAATGAATGGATGATGGCATTGGTTGTGGAAACATCAAAACTGATACCCGTCAGCCGGTCGCCGGTATTGATAAAATATTTTTGATACATTCCCTGGTAGGTATAAGGATTGATATCTCCTGCATCCCACATAATATAAATAAGCTGACCGGAGGTGATGATGATATTGAGAATGAAAAATACAGTTAGTGTGTGATTAAGGTTTTCAATAGTATTTGTTCGGGTAAAACTGCTGCTGATCAATGATGCGCCGGCACAAAGCAACCAAAAGCCGGTACCGGCCAGTAAAACAATCAGGTAATTAAGGGAGATGCTATTCGCAGACAACAGGAGATTAACTACTGAAATAAGGATCAATGAAGCATAAAACCAAATAAAGGATTGCTTCCAATATTCCTTTCTCAGCAGTTCTTTTCTTTTCAGGAAAAGGAATAAAAGAATGCAGACTGCTTTAATGATCAGCTTTACATTCAGCACCAGTACAAGAAACAGCAGTAGCTGCCAGTTAACTTTATTCGCCCATTGTTTGATATCGTTTCTATCTGTTCTCACGCAACTGGTTTTTTGACATTTTTTACAACGTAGTCAAAAATCATTGTCCCATCATCTGTATTTACTTCCCTGTATGAATTGAAACTGAATTTTTGGATAAACTGTGTTTTAAAGTCAACTGCCCTTTCCCGGAATGCCAGGTAATTTTTATCAGAAACAGGATAATGTTTTATAACAAACCCGGGCAGGAAGGCTGTTCTCAATCCATCCAGTTTTGCCCGTAGAAAGAAATCCTCATGTTCTCCTACTTTCAGGTTCTCATCCCAACCTCCGATTTTTCGAATACTGGCTGTACGGCCAAGAAAGAAATTATTTACCAGGTCGCAGGGGTAGAACAAGGAAGCCCTGGGCTCTTTATCGCTTATACGAAGAGTGCAGTTATTGTTTTCAACGACAAAATTTCCAATATGGGCTGATTCAAGCGGAATTTGATTGAGGTAGCGCCATGCCAGGGCCGGGGTTAGTAATATGCGGACCAGCCTCCTTACACTGTTTGCTGAAAGAAGATTGTGAAATATTCCTCCCCCGATATCGAGATGCTGTTCTTCCATTAGTTTTAATGCTTCGGACAGGTCTGTTTTTTTATGCCAGGCAAAATCATCATCAAAAAGCAGGAAGAAGGGAGTTCTTGTTTTTTCCAGCAGCGCATTTCTACCTGCTGATAATCCTGAATCAAAGGGAAGTGTATAGTAATGTATATCCAGGGAAGGGAAACGGGTGAGAATTTCTTTTTTGTACGGGAACCTGCTGTCGTCAGCGATCAATATGGATAAGCTGCATCCGGCCTTTTCCAAAGAATGAAGCAGCCGGATTAAAGATCCTTTGCGTTCAAAGGTTTTGATCAGTATACAGATATTATCATTACTTGTGCTAAGCATACTGCCTTTTTTGTTTCAATAAGAGAATTAATGCTGGTTTTATTTTATGAAGTGCAATGAGTTTCGAGAATATGCATAGCAGGAAATAAAGCGAGATGGAAAGCAAAACGGTTATCCAGGGATTACTGGTTAATAGTTTTGCAATGACCAGAGCTCCGAAGGCAGAAAATACTGCTTTCATAAAATGGAGTATATCCGGTTGTATATTATTCAGGCGGCTATGTCTCCAGAATAAAATAAGCTGTATGATAAAACAGGCCACATAAGCAATGGCTGCACCCAGTGCTCCAGTGAAAGGGATAAGGAGCAAGTTAAGCACAATGTTTAGCAACCCGGAAATAACCGCTATCCTGAAAGTAACCAGCAACTGATCTTTTGCAAAACAAATATTCCAGTAAAAATCTGTAGCAAATTGTATAGGTATACAAACGGCGAGCAGGATAAATATAAATTCATTACCAGCGCCATATTTGTTATCCGTAATGAATCCCATCAGCGGAGCCCAGCAGCTGATCAATATTACAGGGAGGATAAGTGAAAGAACCATCTCCGTTCTGAATAATAAGCTCAGTTGAACTTGCTTTTTTGTGGTCAGGATACCCTGGTGAGCAAATAGTCTTGAAAAAATAGGAATCAGCAAAGGAGAGAGAATCAATAAAGGCAGACGACATAATTCAAAGACCCGGTAAGCAAAACTATATTCCGCTGTTACCACCGCATTGGTGAGTATACCCAGGATGATCCAGTCGAATCTCGCTAAAACGATATTAAAGATCGTAACACCATATTGTGGCAGGGCTTCCCGGATCAGGGATTTGTACCGGCTCCAGTTAAAATACACAGGCAGTAATATCTTCCTTTGGGTGCTTATCGTTATGATGATGGCTATCAACAGTTCAATAACAGAAGCGATAATATATAACCCAATAAGAAATTGACTGGATAACGTATCATAAGCAATGAATGCAACCAGCAAAACGGCTTTTACAATATTTGATGTGACAGAAATAAGGGCCAAGGCAGCAAAGGATCTTGTTCCGTTGGCGATCTGCTTAAAAGGAGAAGCGAGTGAGGAGATCAGCTGGCTGATCAAAATACCGGTTAAAAAAACAAGCAATGATCCCTTTAACGGAAAAAATAAATGCAGTATCAATAATAATAAGCCTGTAATGGCAGTTGTTGTTAATACATGCAGCAGGTGAAGACCAGCTGTTTCTCTTTTATTATTTTCTGAGGCTATTTTTTTTACAACTACCAGGTCGAGGCCGAAACTTAGCAAGGCAATCAGTATAGCAGAGGTTGCTAAGGACCAGCTGAGTTCTCCAAAGATCTCTTTGGAAACATAACGGGATGTAAGGTAGAAAATAGCAAGGTTGAGGGCATGATTCAACAGAACCTGGGCGGAGCTGGCAGAAAGGTCTCTGATCATTTTTCCCTGCATATCCTTCCATATCGGTATTTTCAATTAACGGGTTGCTAATGAGTGTAGTTATAAGGTAATATATTTGCAGGGGCAGCCCCGCAACCTATCCCGGAAGAGTTCATGATTATCTTGCGTCTGTCCTCATAAGTATGAAACATTATGTAGTTACCGGGGGAGCCGGTTTTATTGGTAATAATCTCATCAGGACCATGTTGCAACAAGACCCTGCAACAAGGATCACTTGTATTGACGACTTTGATCCCTTTTACTCTCCTGATATCAAAAAACTGAATATCCGTGACCTGAAGGAGAATCCGGGTTTCCGCCTGATCAGTAATGACCTTGCCAAGACCCCGGGTACTGAATTGTGCGACCTGGTCAGCGGCCCGGTGGATGCGATTATTCACCTGGCAGCAAAAGCAGGCGTGAGGCCCAGCATTCAAAACCCGCTGGCCTACCAGCAGGCCAATGTGATCGGCTTGCAGAATATGCTCGATTTTGCCAAAGGAAAGAATATTAAACAATTTGTTTTTGCATCCAGCAGCAGTGTATATGGTGTAAACGACCATTTTCCCTGGAAAGAAAATGAACAACTGATGCCGATCAGCCCTTATGCGAGTTCCAAACTATCAGGGGAGATGCTGGGACATGTGTACAGTAAATTATTTGGTATCCGTTTTTTAGCGCTGCGTTTTTTTACGGTCTATGGCCCCGGGCAGCGTCCCGACCTGGCCATACATAAGTTTACCAAAGCCATTTTAAAAGGGCAGCCCATTACCATGTATGGGGATGGCAGCACCAGCCGGGATTATACATTTGTCAATGATACGGTGCAGGGAATTATTGGAGCGATCAGTTATACGAAATCTGATTTTGAGATCATCAACCTGGGTAATAATTATACGATCACTTTAAAACAACTCATTACAGCGATTGAGGAGTTAACAGGTAAAAAAGCAGTCATCGAACAATTACCCGATCAGCCCGGAGATGTGCCCAAGACATTTGCAGATATTTCAAAAGCAAAGGAACTGCTGGCATATAATCCGCAAACGCAGTTGCAAGAAGGGTTAAAAAAATTCTACGAATGGTTTAGACTGCATGAAGCATTATTGCTGCAAGGATCATAGCACAACGTCAGTATTGTGTAGGATCTCTCTTTTCCCATTGAACACACGTCTCACATTGTACGTTTTCTTATTCTGCGATTCGTAATAAGTTCTCACATTGATATCCGCTACAATACCAATAGTGATGAGTTGAATACCGCCTAATAAAAAGATCAGCCCTAATATCAATAATGGTTTTCCCCAGATATCCTGTCCCATGATCTTTAAGATCAGTAGGTACAAATTGATCAATGCCCCGATACCAAAGCTGATAAATCCCATCGTACCGAATAAGTGCATTGGCTTTTGCATGTATTTACGCATAAAGACCATTAGTACCAGGTCGCTCATCACTTTAAAGGTCCGGTTAATACCGTATTTACTTTTTCCATGGATACGGGCATGGTGTTTTACATCCACCTGTGTGATTTTTGCTCCCTGTAGTTTGGCAAGCACAGGTATGAAGCGATGCAGTTCGCCATATAATCCCAGCTCTTCGGCGATCTCTCTTTTAAAAACTTTCAGGGTGCAGCCATAGTCTTTGATATAAACTCCCGTCATGCGACGTATCAATGCATTGGCGATCTTGCTGGGTATCTTGCGGAGAATAAAACCATCTTTTCGGTTCTTGCGGTTACCAGCCACCACATCCCAGTCTTCTTTGATCAGCAGTTCAAGCATCGCAGGAATATCAGTGGGGTCATTTTGCAGGTCACCATCTAATAAAGCCACATACTTTCCACGGGAATGATCAATGCCAGCCATCATAGCCGTACTCTGACCATAATTCTTCCGTAGCTCAACCAATACCGTTCTGTCATCCGCATGTTCCAATATCTTTTGTTTGGTCTTGTCGGAAGATCCATCGTCTACCAGCACCACTTCATAGTCAATTCCGGGAAGAGCCGTACGTACCGCTTCCAGCAAGGGTTTGATGTTTTCCTCTTCATTCATTACTGTAATGACAACTGATAATTCCCGCATGGTTGTAAAATATTCCGGCAAAGGTACAGTTTATAAACAAAGAAGGGTCTGCCGGCAGGCAAACCCTCTCACACACAAAACACAACTCGTTTTAACCGACTACCCCGGCCAGTTCAAGGCTCTTTTTTTTGAGTTTGCGTATTTCCACATCCTCGATCACCGGGTCGGGTGTTAGTACCAGGGAAGTATTGTTTTCCTTCCACCAGGTAGCGGTTTTCAGTTCTTCAAAGGCGATGACGCCGACCAGGTATTTCCGTTCTTCCTGGGCATGCCATTCTTCGATCCATTCAAATTTCTCTTTCGGGATCAATGCAAGATTATCGAAGCTTACATAGACCCGCAGGAAAATATCATTGCTTAATGCATGCGGGGTATGATGGTATAATTTCTTATACTCATAGCGGTAATGATAACGGAGTGCTGCAATATCACTCAGTACTGCCGAAGCAGTAGGGAAGCTGCCGGCACCTTTACCATAAAAAAACTGTTTATCGGCAAAACCGCTTTCGATCACGACGCCGTTGTATTCATTCTTTACAAAGGCCAGGTGCTCATCATGATTTACAAACTGGGGCAACACAAATGCAGCAACTTTCCCGTTCTGTAATTTCTTTGCCTGTGCCACTAATTTGATCTGCTGGTTTTTTGACCTGGCTACTGCTGCATCACCGGCTTGTATATTCTGTATTCCATTGAAAAGAATATTATCTGACCTTTCTACAATACCATAGGCATGATTCAGTAATAGAGTCCATTTATTCACGGCATCAAATCCTTCCACATCCAGTTTGGGATTGCTTTCAGCAAAGCCTAATTGTTGCGCCAGCAATAATGCTTCTTTGAAATCCAATCCTTCCTCGAACATTTTGGTTAAAATGAAATTGGTGGAACCATTCACGATGGCCCGGATGGAATGCAGCAGGTCGTTGTCGTAATATTCTTCCAGGTTCCGGATCACCGGGATGGAAGCACAGGCCGAGGCTTCGTATAATAAGGAACGCTCCGTTTCTTTTTGCAGTGCCAGTAATTCCGGTAAATGCTCGGCCAGCATTTTTTTACTGGCACTTACGACTTCCTTCCCGTTCTTCAATGCTGTTGCCACGATTTCAAAAGCTGCATCGGCATCGTCAATCACTTCCACGATCACATTGATGTCCCGGTCATTCAGGATATCGTTTTTATCGGTGGTAAATAAAGAAGCCGGTGCATTTCTTCTTTTGCCCGGGTTTTTGATACAAATTTTTTTGATGCTTGCTTTCAGGGAGGGTGTTTGTTGTAATACTTTGTAAAGACCTTCGCCTACCACGCCAAATCCAAACAACCCGATCGTTAACTGTTTATGTGTTTCCATATTATTGATTCACTACTTTTAAATGATGTGATGATTTTTCTTCGATAAAATGCTTTAATGCTGTTTCTATCTTTTCATATTCCAGTAAGAAGCCATCATGACCAAAATCACTGGCAATGCTCAGTAACTGGGCACCGGGAATGGTCTTTTGCAGGTATTCCTGTTCACTGATGGGATAAAGCATATCTGATACAATACCGATGACCAGTGTTCTTGCTTTGACCTGTTTCAATGCTTTTTCAACTCCGTTCCTGTTGCGGCCTACATCATGGCTGTCCATACTCTGGCTGAGCCGGTAATAACTGATCACATTAAAACGGTTCACCAGTTTCAAGCCCTGGTAGCGTTGATAGTTGTCGGCTGCGTAGACAGCTTCTTTGGATAATTCAACGAAGGCTTTGTCTCTTGGTTGAGTAATATCATAACCGTTATAATGACGATAGGATAATAAAGCAATGGAACGGGCGGCTGCTAATCCCCTTTGCCCGGCATCAGGTTTTTCTTCCAGCCAGGTCTCATCTGCCTCAATCGCTAACCGCTGCGAAGCATTGAAAGCAATGGCCCAGGGCGATAAAGCGGCGTTGGTAGCAATAGGAACGATATGCTCAAACAATTCCGGCTCTTCAATAGACCATTCGAGTAATTGCATACCACCAGTGCTGCCGCCTAAACCAATAAAGATCTTCTTGATCCCTAAATGATCTTTCAGCTGCTGGTATGTTCTTATCATATCCCTGATCGTGAAAACAGGAAACTGGTGATAATAGGGCTGTCCCGTTTCAGGATTGATGGATAAAGGCGAAATACTTCCATAAGGGCTGCCGGGTTTGTTCACACAGATGATAAAATACTTAGCGGGATCAAAGAACTTTCCTTCACCCACTAAACCGGGCCACCATTCCAGCGGGTTGCTGTTGGCTGTTAACGCATGAAATATCCACACTACATTATCTTTTGCAGCGTTTAATTTCCCATGCGTGGTATAAGCCAGGTGATAACCCGGAAGGGTTACACCTGACTCTAACGTAAATGGCTTTGTATAATTAAAAAGGGTCGTCATCTTATGCCACTAGTTCTTTAGCAAAAACGGCTGCAAAAGCCTGTTCAAAATCCGCTTTGATATCATCAATATGTTCAATACCTACACTGATCCGAACCAGGTTGGGTAAAACACCTGATGCAGCTCTTTCTGCATCACTCAGTTGTTCATGCGTGGTGGAAGCGGGATGGATCGCTAATGTTTTAGCGTCGCCTACATTGGCCAAATGGCTTACCAATTTTAAGGAGTCAATGAATTTACGTCCGTTCTCAACTCCGCCTTTGATACCGAAATTCAACACCCCCCCAAACCCATTAGTCAAATATTTTTTAGCCAATTCATGATAAGGGCTGCTTTTCAAACCTGGATACCACACAAATTCTACCTGCGGATGTGCTTCCAGCCATTGCGCCAGATTCAATGCATTATCAACATGGCGTTGTACACGCAGGGATAATGTTTCTAATCCCTGCAACAGCAAGAAAGAATTGAATGGGCTTAAGGAAGGACCGAAGTCACGAAGACCTTCCACTCTTGCACGAATCGCAAAAGCGATATTGGGTAAACCCAGCGGATTGCCTTCACCAAATATCTCCCAGAATTTTAACCCGTGGTAACCTTCACTGGGTTCCGTGAACTGCGGGAATTTTCCATTGCCCCAATTATAATTACCACCATCCACGATCACACCCCCAATAGATGTACCATGTCCGCCAATCCATTTGGTGGCCGATTCAACAACGATATTCGCACCATGCTCCAGTGGGCGGAATAAATAACCACCGGCACCGAATGTATTATCCACGATCAGGGGCAGATCGTATTCTTTAGCGATAGCTGCTATCTTTTTAAAATCAGGAATATTGAGACGGGGATTACCAATTGTTTCCAGGTAAATGGCTTTGGTGTTTTTATCAATATGCTTAATAAAACTTTCCGGATCATCACCATCAGCAAAACGGGCCTCGATACCCAGTCTTTTAAAAGCAACTTTGAACTGGTTGTAAGTTCCGCCGTAGAGATAAGTGGTGGCAATGAAATTGTCTCCGGCCTGCAGAATATTATTGAGGGCAAGAAATTGCGCTGCCTGTCCTGAGCCGGTTGCCAGTGCCGCCACACCACCTTCCAGCGCAGCGATCCGCTGTTCAAATACATCAGTAGTGGGATTCATGATGCGGGTGTAAATATTCCCGAATGCTTTTAAGCCGAAAAGATTAGCGGCATGCTCGCTGTTATCAAAACCATAGGAAGTGGTTTGATAAATGGGGACAGCCCTTGCTTTGGTAGTGGGGTCGATTTGCTGACCGGCATGCAGTTGCAATGTTTCAAAATGAAGCGTATTACTCATAGTTAAAAGGTTTATCTCATCATTTCATACGATGAGAGGTTAAAAATTTGTTTGACTATTTCCTGGTTACTGACGTATCAAGAAGGGGCAAGAATAAGGATACCAGGGAAATTTTTTGTAACCACTTTCCGGGATTGTGGATAACAAAAAAGCTCACCTGATAAATCAGATGAGCTTTGAATATGTTGAATAACATGTTTAGAAGCTGTGAATCTGACTTATCTGTCCCGATATCATCGGGTTGGAATTGGCACCTTTTCCCTCGTTTTGGACGAGAGAGAGGTTGTCAAGGCTTCAAAGGGCCATTACCCTCCGCCTTTCTTGATAAGTGATCAAAAGAACTACTGCAAAGGAATAGTGGAAACTTTTCTCCGCCAAATAAAATTTTGTAAAAATATGCTAACAGGTGTTTGAGAGAGTACCTGAAATCCTTGCTTGTTAAGCATTTTCGGGCGGGAAATTTTTTTGCAACCAATCCTTTTGTGAATGTGCTGTCTGTTCCAGCATCACCTTCTTTTCTATTTTTTCCTGGGCATTACGGATGGCTTTGCTGATCATAGCATGTTCAACAGGATCTTCTTCTTTCATGCCCATTGCCTTCATCATCTGGATGATCTTTTCGCCGCCAAAACGATCAAAAAGCGGTTCATTCAGCGCCGACCATATCCACACTTCTTTTAAACCGAGACGCTCAAATAATTCATTTTCTTTTTGTGGCAATGGATAGTGTTCAGCAAAAACAACCGGTTTGCCCTTTAGATGCAAGGCGGTTACTTCCCTTGCTGTGAATAGCAACGGTTGTTCAGTAATTTCTTTTGCCATCTCCATTTCCACTTCTCTCAGGGTTTCATCAAACCAGAAAATGAAAACAGTCTCTTTGTTTTTCTTCCATTCCTCCGCAAAGGCTTTTAGTTTATATGATTCACTCATCCAGATGCGGTCAGTGATCTTCAGGGATTGTTCTTTCTTCTTAAATAAGCCAAACATAAGTCACAATTATAGGGCTAAAATAGGAAAGAGGCTGCATAACGCAACCCCTTTCCGTCCCGAATCCATTGAAAAACTATAGAAGACTAACTATTACTGGTTCATTGCCGTGGTTGTTTCCACCTTGGTACCTGCATATATCCAGGGTTTGGGTTGAGCCGGTACTTTGGACTTCACTTTTGTTTTAGCTGTTTTTGTTTGCGCTATCACCGGCTCTTCGGTGGCAGGTGCAAAAACGGCCAGCGGTTCTGCATCATTATAAGGTTTGCCAATAATGATACTCAGTGTATTGGCATCTTTGTCATAGATCAGCGTTCCTTCAGGCACATCTTTACCATCTTCTGTTTTCTGAGCTGGTATTTTATAAGTTGCCGGTGATTTCCTCAGCATTGCTTTGATCTTTCCTTGTGGTAAACCTTCCACCCAAACAACACCTTTGTTTGTTTCGTCAGGAGAAATTTTTACAGAAGGAGCATCCAGGTTGGTGGCAGACTCATATTGACCCAAAGCCGGGAAAGCCTGCACAGGTACTGAAGTTTTTATGGTCACCAGTTTGTCTTTATATTTTGCGCTGATAGAATCCACAGTGGGATTCTTTTTTGCTTCCCAGGTAGTGGTTGTTGCGGGTACTGCAGGAGTTGTTTCCTGGGCTGCAGCTGTTACAAAAAACGCAGACAAAACAATTCCGCCCATTGTTAAAATGGAATTTTTCATATCGTATTTATTTTTTGTGATTGAATTGGTACTTCGGGTAGGGATATGAAATACTGTGCCAGAAAGATTTTTTGTGGATAACTGGCCTTGTTGTTTTTCCACGAACTGTTAATTAAACAAGCTGAATTTTAACTTTCCGGCTGCCCGGTTGTTTACCTGTTGGGGGTAAAAAGCTGGCTATTTCACGGCCGGGAGAATCAGTATCTTCGCAAACCCTCAGAGTATATGGCAAAAGAAAAAGAAAACGGAACAAGCTCAGCGATACCAGAAACAGAAATGATAGAAGTGTATGGAGCCAGGGTGCATAACCTGAAGAATATAGATATTTCTATACCCAAGAATAAACTCGTGGTCATCACCGGCATCAGCGGCAGTGGTAAATCATCACTGGCATTTGATACGATCTATTCTGAAGGACAACGGCGCTATATGGAAACCTTTGGTGCCTATGCACGCCAATTCATCGGCGATATGGAACGACCAGACGTAGATAAGATCACCGGGTTGTCACCTGTTATTTCCATTGAACAAAAAACAACTAACAAGAATCCCCGGTCAACCGTGGGTACGATTACGGAGGTCTATGATTTTCTCCGTTTGTTATTTGCCAGGGTGGGGGAAGCTCATTCTTATAATACCGGTAAGAAGATGGTGAAGTGGAGCGAGGAAGAAATCGTGGAGAATATTTTCACGAAGTACCAGAACAAAAAGATCAGCCTGCTGGCACCCCTGGTACGGGGACGAAAAGGACATTACCGGGAGCTGTTTGAAGATGTCAGAAAGAAAGGGTACCTGAAAGTTAGAATAGATGGTGAAGTAAAAGATATTGTACCGAAGATGCAGGTGGACCGGTATAAGATCCATGATATTGAACTGGTGGTGGACAGGCTGCAGGTTACGGATGATCTGCGTTCAAGATTAAGCCAGAGTGTGCAACAAACACTGAAGCTGGGAAAGGATTTGATGTTCCTGCTGGTGAATGACAGCGATAAAACCATTCAATACAGCAAGCAACTGATGTGCGAGGATACCGGCATCAGTTATGAAGAGCCATCTCCCAATGCGTTCTCTTTTAACTCCCCATACGGTGCCTGCCCAACCTGTAAAGGCCTGGGCAATGTCTATACCATTGATATGGGCGAAGTGTTGCCGGATAACAGCAAGAGTGTAAAGGAAGGAGGTATTGCTCCTTTGGGGGAGGAAAGAGAAGCCAGCGTATTTAACCAGGTGGTGGAATTTGCCAAAAAGAACAAGATCAAATTAGATATACCCATTAATAAATTGACGCAGGCGCAACTGGATCTTTTATTATATGGTGATAAGGATATCAATGCGTCGCTGGAAGTAGATACGGATGATGAAACGGTACCGGATATCTATACCGGCAGTTATGAAGGCATTATCCCGATGCTTAAAAGATGGTTTTCTTCACCACATAGTACGGAGGCATTGCGGGAGTGGGTGCAGCAGTTCATGACGATGAAACCCTGCGTGACCTGTAATGGTGCCCGGTTAAAAAAAGAAAGCCTCTGGTTCAAAGTGGCGGGCAGAAATATTGCCGAGCTCAGTAATATGAACCTGGATAATTTATACGCCTGGTTTGATGGTATAGAATTGCGGATCGACAATAAACAAAAAACGATTGCCAAGGATGTGCTGAAAGAGATCAGGGAACGGTTACAGTTTTTACTGGATGTTGGGCTTACTTATTTAACACTGAACCGTTCTTCAAAAAGCCTGAGTGGTGGTGAATCGCAACGTATCCGTCTCGCCACACAAATTGGTTCACAGTTGCAGGGCATTACTTATATATTAGATGAACCTTCTATCGGTTTGCACCAACGGGATAATCATCGCCTGATTGAAGCATTGAAAAACCTGCGGGATATTGGCAACAGTGTATTGGTGGTGGAGCATGATAAAGATATTATGCTGGCAGCCGATCATTTGATTGATATAGGTCCCAAAGCCGGCTTTCATGGCGGCAGGGTAGTGGCACAGGGTGATCCTAAAGAAATGCTCAAACTGAACACCCTTACTGCAGGTTACCTGAACGGGCAACACCGCATCCCCGTTCCTAAAGAAAGAAGGAAGGGAAATGGGAAATTCCTGGAACTAAAAGGATCGAAGGGAAATAACCTCCGGAATGTGGATGTAAAATTTCCATTGGGTGAGTTTATCGTGGTAACAGGTGTAAGCGGCAGTGGAAAATCCACGCTGATCAATGAAACACTGTATCCTATTTTATCCAAACATGCTTTCGGTTCCAAGATGATGCCGCTGGAGTATAAATCTGTCAAAGGACTGGAGCAGATCGATAAAGTGATCGAGATCGACCAGTCGCCGATCGGCCGTACGCCAAGAAGTAACCCGGCCACCTATTGCGGCTTCTTTACCGATATAAGAACCTTATTTGCTTCTGTACCGGAAGCAAAGATCAGAGGTTATAATGCAGGCCGTTTTTCCTTTAATGTGAAAGCCGGCCGTTGTGATGTGTGTGAAGGCGGTGGTATGCGGGTGATCGAAATGAATTTTTTACCGGATGTATATGTGCATTGTGAAAAATGCAATGGCCGGCGCTACAACCGGGAAACACTGGAGATCCGTTATAAGGGCAAATCCATTTCCGATGTGCTGGATATGACGGTGGAAGAAGCCGTGGAATTTTTCCAGGCGGTTCCTTATATCTACCGCAAGATAAAAGTGCTGGAAGAAGTGGGGTTGGGTTATATCACCCTGGGACAATCAGCGGTAACTTTAAGTGGTGGTGAAGCACAACGGGTGAAGCTATCCACTGAATTATCAAAAAGAGATACCGGGAAAACATTCTATATTTTAGATGAGCCCACTACAGGTCTTCATTTTGAAGATATCCAGCACTTGCTGGATGTATTGAATAAACTGGTGGACCGGGGAAATACAGTGCTGGTCATCGAACACAATATGGATGTGATCAAAGTGGCCGATCATATTATTGATCTGGGTCCCGAAGGTGGGGATGGAGGCGGAAAGATCTTATTTGAAGGGACCCCGGAAGGCCTGCTGAAATGCAAGGAAAGTTATACGGGAGAATTCTTGAAAATGGAATTATAAAAGAAGGCCAGTTGTTACAACTGGCCTTTTTTATTTAGTTATTTGAATTACAAACGGAACCCGCCGTAATCTAAGCCGTATGATAAACCAAAGGCTGACATTAATATTTTTCCAAGGATCAGCCCGATAATTACAAACACAACGATCATTACTATCAGGGAAACTACAAAATAGCTCACCTGTTTATCCTGTGGTGTTTTCTTTAGTTTGGGTAATCCAATGTATAAAAGATATAAGCCATATAGGCCTGCCAGGCTGCCAATCACAGCAAGAGAAGGGATAATTGCCAGTAATCCACCTATCCAGCCAGGAGTCCATGAGTACGCAACTAACTGGACTGATTTGCCCATGTTTTTTTCAGAACCAAAGCTTGGAGCTAATGCATCAATAATGAAAGCGCTTACAAAAACGCTTAGTAAAGCACTTGCAAGAACAGTTATACCCTGGTAGAGGCCCCAATCAATTCCTTTAAGGCGTATACCAAATCCCACATTAAAGCCGATAAATCCATAACCAATAAATGCTGCTACTGCAGCAGCCCCGGCCAGTGGTAAAACATAGCCGGTGATAATACCGGGTGTATTGGGTTCTTCACCATTGATTACATCCCATTCTTTGTTAGGAGCAAGTATGATGTTTTTTGCTCTTTCAATTAAGTTCATTTTGGTTGATTTTGGTTTGTGGGCCTACTCGTTTGGCTTTTCGGCATTCGCCCCTGTTAATGGATCCATAGCGATGCTTTAACAGGTCTGTCATCCTAAAGTAGGCATCTTTTTCAAAAATTCTCTCCCTGAAAACAGTTATTTTTTGAACCTGTTAATAACAGATAATGAGGTAGTAATAAAAAATAGGGGATATAGGCAGAAAGTGGGATACAATTCCCGCAGGCAGTGGCAGGAAGTGATTGAAAAAATCGTTCAGGGGCCAGCACTACTGGTTTTTCACCTGGATACGGGATTAGAACAATTTCCCTGCCCTGCGGGTTTTCTTAGTTATTGGCAATGTAAAAAGAACTCAGAGAGATAAAAGCCAATAAGCGGTGGCAGAGAGTGTTTAATAAAATTTATACTATATGAGAGTACCAATAGAGAACGGATCAGGTTTGTCAACCAGGGTATCAGATTTTATTAAGCTCTCTGCCGCTTATTGGACAGCGTTTATAATAGGTTCATCATCTTATTTCAAATTCACCGCTGGCTGTTTCTTCATCACCCGAGAAAACACGGTAAATGTATTTACCACGGGCCAGCCCGGCTATCTTTAAATGATCTTTCGGTTTCATTTTGGAATGTTCGATCAGTGTGCCTGCCAGATCGAATACAAAGAAATCAAGCTCCTTTTCTTTTGCCACTACATGCATTTTCCGTTTCACCATATCCGGGTAGATCTTTACGGCATTGTTATTTTTGGAAGATGCAGCCGTGTTCTTCGCTTTTTTGGGTTCTTCTTCAACAGGCTTGCCTGATGCAGACGACTGGCCGGATAACAGCACACCGGTGCATACAGCAAGGGTGTACAGTATTTTTTTGGAAGAATAGAAAAAGGGCTTCATAGTGGTTCGGTTTTTTCGGAGTTATCAATAGAACACAGGACATCTCAGCTGGCGTCTTGCTCTTCCGTTAGGTGAATTGTCACCGTTGATCCTCCATCCTAAGCGAAGCATACCAGAGAAGAATGCATCATTTTCGGTAGGGTCTCCACGTTGTGAATTTATAAAGGGACGGTTTTGGCTGGGATTGGCTAATGTTTCCCTGTAAGCCAGTTGCCGGGCCATTACAGCTTCTGTTGGTGTCAGGTAAGTGTTGAATAAAGCGGGGTTGATGTACTTTGTACTTACATCATCCACGTAGTCAGTAAACGTTTTCCGGTGGAGTATCTCGAAACCCACATACATGGTTTCTTTTACATAGTATTTGAATCCAAAGCCCATCGGGATCTCCTGCTGCCATAAAGAGTATTCTTTACGGTCAGGATATTCTGCCATGCCCTGGCCTTCTGTTCTCAGGGGCTTCAGGTCCACCCATGTTTTATCACCATTGGGGGCGATATATTCTCCCTGTGGGTTCATATGAAACATACCAAAGCCGATCACGGCATAAGGACGCAGTTTGTGCTCTAATCCTTCATATTGTTCAAAGAAAACAGTAGGATAGAATTCAAGCGCTGCATAACCCTCCATCATTTTCGACTGGAACTTCAGGTTCCTTTGTTTGCGGAAACGTTCAGCACCACCTTTATTGTCGATGATCGCATCATCGCCTTCGAGGTGACCGGCGTTGAGAGCTACCCGCAACCCGACAAATTCGGCAGGATAATAATTCACGAAAATGCCTTTCATCAGTTTGGTGAAAGGAAAGTTGACATCTTTCACAAAGGTCTTTCCGACGCCTTGCGTTCCGCCAAGGTCACCGAGGAAAAATGAAGGTCCAAGGCCAAGGCCTATTTCAAATTTTCCATCAGATGAACTGATTGATTGGGCTGAGGTACGGAGTGAAGAGATGGCAACGAGGCAAACTAGTACGATATAACGTACTTTGAGTACACTTGTTCTCATGGTATCAGATTTCTGGTTTTTCTACTATTGGATTTTCAAGACTAAAGTAGAGAAACTAAAATCATCATAGAAGATATTAGCAGGTCTTTTTTCTTTTTTTGACCTCAAATTTGTTTTATTACGTAGTGGATTTACGAAAAATGCCTATGATAGTATCATTTCTATATGTTCAATGCCATCTTCCATATATATAGTACTGGTTTGAACAAAGCCAAGTGAAGAATAAAATGCTAGCAGGTATAGCTGGGCTCCGATCTTTATGGGTCCATTGCCAAACAATCGTCTTGTTTCTTCAATACTTTTTTTCATTAAGTTCCTTCCGATTCCTCCGCCCCTTGCTGCAGGAGAAGTAACCACCCTGCCAATAGATGGATATGCAGGATAAGAAATTCCTTGCGGTACCAGCCTGGTGTAAGCAACCAGTTCATTTTCTTTCCAGCCCATCAGGTGATAGCAGCCCTGGTCTTTATTATCCATATCCTGGAACACACAATTTTGTTCCACTACAAATACTTCTGTTCTTAAGCGGAGCAATGCGTACAGTTCATCAACTGCCAGGTCTTCAAATTTTTTTAGTGTCCAGTTCATACTATTCAATCAGTAATTGTATTTATCCTTCCATAAATTTTTCAGGAACTTTCTTAATTCTTCTTCCCTGGCATTCTTCCCCGGGTCATAAAATTTGATACCGGCTACTTCTTTTGGTAAATATTCCTGGGCCGAAAAATTATTCTCATAACTATGGGAATATTGGTATCCTTTGCCGTAATCCAGGTTCTTCATCAGTTTGGTGGGTGCATTGCGGATATGAAGCGGCACCGGCAGATCCCCATATTTTTTTACCGCTGCTGAAGCTTCCCCGATCGCCACCGTAGCAGAATTACTTTTAGCACTGGAAGCCAGGTAGATCACACATTGCGATAAAATAAGGCTTGATTCAGGGTACCCGATTTTATTAACGGCTTCGAAGGTTGCATTGGCCATGACTAAAGCAGTCGGATTAGCATTACCGATATCCTCACTGGCCAGTATCAGTAACCTGCGGGCAATGAATTTTACATCTTCACCACCTTCAATCATCCGGGCCAGCCAGTACACTGCAGCATTGGGATCACTGCCACGAATCGATTTTATAAATGCTGAAATGATGTCGTAGTGTTGTTCACCACTTTTATCGTAGAGGGCAATTCTTTTTTGGGCTACTTCCATCACCAGTTTGTCGGTTATCAATGTTTCTGACAGTTTAGAGTTGTCTGACACATAACTGCAAACAAGATCCAGCAGGTTCAATAGTTTGCGGGCATCCCCACCGGAAATGTTGATCAGGGCTTCGGTTTCTTTCAGTTCAATTTTTTTTGTCTTGAGCACTTCATCTTTTTCAAGAGCAGTATGCAATAGCTGGATAAGATCTTTTTCTTCCAGTGCTTTTAATACATACACCTGGCACCTGCTCAGTAAGGCGCTGTTGACTTCAAAGGAAGGGTTTTCTGTAGTGGCACCGATCAGGGTAATAATGCCTTTTTCAACAGCACCCAGTAAAGCATCCTGTTGCCCCTTATTGAAACGATGGATCTCATCAATGAATAAAATAGCACCAGGTTTTGTTTTGGCTTCTTCAATCACTTCTCTCACCTCTTTTACACCGGAGCTGATTGCACTCAGCATAAAAAAAGGGGCCTGTAATGTATTCGCAATAATATTGGCAATAGTGGTCTTACCGGTTCCGGGTGGTCCCCATAAGATCATGGAGGGAATATGTCCGTTTTCTATGGCGGTTCTTAATATGCTTCCTTTACCGGCCAGGTGTTGCTGACCGGCCAGTTCATCCAATGTTTTGGGTCTTATTCTCTCTGCAAGAGGGGTATGCTGGTTCACATTTCAAAGTAACGAAATTATGAGAGAACGAAGGAGGCTGTAATTAAGTTGCGGCAGCTGTTTTTTGTCGTTGTAACATCACAGTAATCAACATTGAAATCAGGACAGACAGGCTGGCAGAAGTATAGAGCCAAAACAAAATCTTGTTCATTTTTTTTACAGGTTCAGGTTTGGCCCCGAACAGGCCTTCAAAAAAATAGCCCATTGGGTTGGGGGTTTTTGGGGAAGGGAATACGTCATCCCAATTCTCAATTGTATGAAATATGCCCAAACTCATAAGTATTGTACCCAGTAAAATGATCATCCAGAAAAGATCTGATGGCTCTTTCCGGGCAAGCTTTTTATTCCATTTAAAAAGGCTGAAAAAGAAAGCTCCGCAAAGCAATAACAACAATAAAGGAACCACGTATTCAACATAGCCGAGATCAAATGAATTTTTATCAAGCCGGCTTCTTATGAATTCAAAAAGGAAAACAGAAAATATCAATGCCAGTGAGGCCATTGTTGCCCGGTAATGCCATCGTATTACTTTTATAAACATGGCTATTGAACGTTTACTGTTAAAAAAGCCTGCACCTGGTTGAAGGAATGTACCAGGTTATCACCCACCCAGCCATGTGCTTCGGTGGGGTAAAAAACATATTGATGTGTAACTCCTGCCAACTGTAGTTTGGCATCCAATGCAACGGCTTGTGAAGGAGACACTAGGGGGTCCAGGCCGCCATGTAACAAAATAGTAGGCGGACTTTGCGCCGTTACAAAATTGATCGGGCTTGATTGCTGGTACAAAGCCGGGTTGCTGGCCGGGGTGGCGCCTACGATCTGGGCGATGGTTGCAGCAGGAATGAACGGAGAGGCGGGATTATTATACAGGTCCGTCATATCTGTTGGCCCAAAAAAGGATACAATGGCTTTTACTTTTACCGGGCTGTTGTATTTGTAGCCCTGTAATAAAGCAAGATGTCCGCCTGCACTGGCCCCAAGTAACACAAACTTATCCGAGATCTTATACTCATCTCTTTTTGAATAGATAAATTCTATAGCTGCTTTGGTATCATTTTCCTGTGCGGGGAATGAATTGCTGGTGCCTGTCGAAAGACGGTAGTTGATATTGAAGATCGCATAGCCCGGCAACCTGCGCTGCAGGCTGTCAACAAAGGAGGCGAAATCAGTTTTATCTCCTGTAGCCCAGGCGCCCCCATGAATAAGCACCAGGACCTTTGTAGTAACGGTACTTCTTCCTGCAGGTAAATAAATATCCATTTTTTGGGCAGCATCCGAGCCATATGCCACATTCATTATATTAGAAGCTGGCAGGGAACCGGAACCCGGCACATCTGCTGTTTCTTTCTGGCAGGCAATAGCAACAAAACTGAGCAGCAGCAAATAATATCGCATGATGATTAATTTCGTCAGTAAATTACAAAAATCGCTGCTCATGGATACAGCAAATAAAATTGCGGAGGTTTACCATGTAGTTTTTGTATTTTAATCGCATGATGAAATCCCTACTGATGTGTAAGCAATATTTTTTTCTGATCGGCCTACTATTTTGGGCAGGAACTGGTAATGCCCAGCCTGTTAATCCTGAACATAATTATGCCCGTAACTCTCCGGGGATCGTGATGGTACAAGCCGTTTTCTCCGCCACGGTGTATGTAAATAAAGTAGATATTAATGAGCGGATATTTGACAAGCTGGTGGATTCAGTAAAAAAACTGGATACCAGCGGCCGTCTTTTATCACCTGCTCAAAAACTGGATATAGTTATACGGGCCTTGTATAAATCACCGCTGCGGTTTTTCTCTTCCACCAACGAGTATTTCCGGCAGGCCCGGCGTGTTCAATCGAATGGTACAGGTTTTTTAATTACCGGCGATGGCTATATTGTGACCAACTGTCATATCATTGACCGGGACAGTGTCTATATCCGCAATAAATTTATTTTAGAAACCTTCCAGGAAGTAACACAGACCAATATCAATGCGCTGCAAACATCCTGGGCAATGACGCTGACGGAGGAACAACGAAACCTTTTATCCAATACCTATGGGTTGATTTATTCACAGGTTTCATCCATGATATTATTTGACTTGCAGAAAGAGTTTTACGTGTTGTACAGGGCAGACACCGGCACTAACGGAACGGAGACGATACGGAAAAAGGCAACAGTCATTATAAAAGGAAGGGCAATGCCAGGGAAAGATGTAGCCATACTGAAAGCAGAAGAGGTTAAGGATCTTCCGACGCTGGTTATTGCCAATGATTCTTTAATACGAATAGGAGCACAGGCCCTGGTGATCGGTTATCCTGAACCTGTTACCAGCAATTCATTTCTTTCCGCAGCTTCCGGCATTGAACCTACCTTAACAGCCGGTATTGTCAGTGCTATAAAAAAATCAACGGGCGGCTGGCCGGTGATACAAATGGATGCGGTGATCAGTCATGGTAGCAGCGGCAGCCCTGTTTGTAATGATAAAGGAGAAGTGGTGGCACTGGCAACTTTTGGCAGCCTTGATCTCGGAAACGGAAGCCTGGCCAGTGGATTTAATTTTGCTATCCCGATCAGTGTGGTGCGGGAATACATAGATAGTGCTGGCATCAAACCCCAGGCCAGTAAGGCGACCATGGCTTTCAACCAGGGATTGGGGTTTTTCTACCAGCAATTTTACAGGAAAGCAAAAGAAAAGTTTGAAGAAGTGAAACAGCTCAATAGTAATTACCCACAACTGGGCTTTTACCTGCAGCAATGCAAAAATAAAATTGCCGGCGGAGTCGACCGGCAACCACCGCCCCGCAAATTTGTTTTTTGGGTCATGATCGGTATTGCAGCTATGACAGCAGTGTATATAGCCTATAAAATGAGAAAGCAACGAAATTTTGGCTGATCAGGATACAGCCCCTTCCTCGAACTCAAATTGTTTATTCATAAAAAAATTGCGATACAATTCCCGGCGCAGGTTAAAAAGCCCGTAGAGAATGAGGAGTTGAAAAATAAGCACAGCCGATTTAATAAGGAGCGGGACCAGGAACCGGAACGGTAATGAGAATGCAGCACTTCCGGTAATTGACCCTAACAACTCAAGACTCCTGTATTCTGCAAAGAAAAGTCCGAACAGGAACGCCAGCAGAAAAAAATTGATAAGGAACAGCCAGTTGAATATGGTCTTTTGTTTACCGGCTACCGGCTTGTCCGGATAGTTAGTATTCACCAGGTTCAAAGCAAAAATGGCCAGGGCAGCCATCAATACAAAAAAGATGGTTTCCAAAAAATAATAGATCCTGCCCGTATTGAAAAGACTGATCAGGGAGGTGAAAGAAAAAAAGGTTGTGATCAGCATTTGCAGTAAACAAATAATCCTGTATAGTTGCCAGCTTATCTTCATATTGTTAAGTATTCATTTCCCGGTTATTGACCTATACTATCGATCATGTCCTGCATGTTTTCCCGGTTATTTCGCTGGATGAGGTTAGACAGCTTCGCCTGCATAACAAGTACAGCAGCTTGTGAAATAATTACAAAGGAAAGTATGAAGACGGCTATTTTGCCAGCCGAGTTTCGTTCTGTATTATCAGAACTAAACTCTTCAAAAGCTCCAAAGCCTGTAACCAGGGCCAAGAGTAACACAACAACCCATGTAAGTATTAACAGAACAAGATTTATTCTTTTAATATGTACAGGAAACAATTTGCCGGGAAAGTAGCGCTGGTACATCAGGATGCCGAAAAAATTATTCACCATTATTATCAGGAATGATGTACAAAATAAAATCGTAAAACCAGGGTCATTTCCGGTTGTGCTATAAAAACTAATGATAAGAAGAATTAAAGCAGCCAGGGCAGGTATTGCCAGCAGAAAATTCAGGATGATATATATCCTCCATCTAACGGGCATTACTTCAAATCCAGTTTGATTTGTAATTCCGTAAACTGTTTTTCATCAATCGTTGCCGGGGCATCCAGCATCACATCCCTGCCTGAATTGTTTTTCGGAAACGCAATAAAATCACGGATACTTTCGCTGCCGCCAAGAATGGCACAAAGACGGTCGAAACCATAAGCAATACCACCATGGGGTGGCGCACCATATTCAAATGCTCCCAGGAGGAAACCGAACTTATGCAGTTGTTCTTCTTTATCCATACCTAATGCTGCAAACATTTTTTCCTGCAACTCCCGCTGGTAGATACGAATAGAACCACCACCAATTTCGTTCCCGTTTAACACCATGTCATAGGCATTGGCTTTTATATTGGCATACGGATGTTTCAGGTATTCTGCTGCATTATGAATAACAGGATCATTACTAATCATTGTCTCAATATCAGAAGGCTTGGGCGAAGTGAACGGGTGGTGACGGGCTACCCAACGGTTACCTTCTTCATCGTATTCAAATAAGGGGAAGTCAAGCACCCATAGTAATTTGAATTCAGTATCATTTCGTAAACCCAACCGATTGGCCATTTCCATCCGCAGGTCGCTGATCGCTTTCCGGGTGCGTTCTTCTGCACCGGCTAAGATCAAAATAAGATCACCGGCTTTGGCACCTGCTGCATCAGCAATGGCTTTCAGTCTTTCCTCACTGTAAAACTTATCTACGCTGCTTTTGTACATTCCGTCCCCATTGCATTTGATAAAGACCAATCCTTTCATACCGATCTGCGGACGTTTCACCCATTCTGTCAGTTCATCCGTTTGTTTGCGGCTGTATTCGCTGCAACCCGGAACTGCTATTGCTAATACAGTTTCTGCTTCATCAAATACTTTAAAGTCTGCCCCGTTAATCAATGAGGACTGGTCTGCTTTATTCACATAAACAGAAGATGGCTTTTTCAAATTCAGTACTTTCATGCTGAAACGGATATCGGGTTTGTCATTGCCATAATTCCACATGGCATCTTCCCAGGTCATACGTTCCACTTTCTCTGTGTAGTCAATACCTTTCACTTCTTTGAAAATGGATTTGATCATGCCTTCAAACATATTCAGGATATCTTCCTGCTCCACGAATGCCATTTCGCAATCGATCTGGGTGAACTCCGGCTGACGGTCGGCCCGCAGGTCTTCATCCCGGAAACATTTCACCACCTGGTAGTAGCGGTCATAGCCACTCACCATCAATAACTGTTTGAACGTTTGTGGTGATTGAGGGAGTGCATAAAACTGGCCAGGATTCATTCTTGATGGCACCACAAAATCCCTTGCGCCTTCCGGTGTTGATTTGATCAGGAAAGGTGTTTCAATATCCATGAAGCCGTTGCTATGCAAATAATTCCTGGCAGCCCGGTTCACGGCATATCTTAATTCGAGATTCTTTTTCACCGCATTCCTGCGCAGGTCCAAAAAACGGTATTTCATCCGCAGGTCATCCCCGCCATCTGTATCATCCTGGATGGTGAAAGGAGGTACTGCTGATTTATTTAAAATTGTAAACGAAGACACACTGATCTCAATATCACCGGTAGGAATATTAGCATTCTTATTGCTTCGCTCATTCACTTTCCCGGTAGCCTGTAGCACAAATTCACGACCCAAAGGATTTTCTTCCAGTACTTTGTTCAGTTCTTCGCCAAACAACAATTGGGTAATTCCATAACGGTCCCGCAGGTCCACAAATGTGATAGCACCGAATTTCCGGACGGTCTGCACCCAGCCGGCCAGGGTCACTTCTTTATTATTATCAGCAATTCTTAGTTCTCCGCAGGTGTGAGTTCTGTACATAATCTTGTCCGTCTTTTTAGGCTTTATAAGGCCGCAAAGATAAGGAAACCGGCAGGGAGATTTTCTACCCTTTCAAGCCTTATATTTGATGCTTTACCTTATGGCGGGACTCGTCAATAAAATCATCAGAAGGCTTTTCAAAAAGCGAAAATTGGAAAATGAATTACTCGGGCAGGAGGAAGAAGTACTTCTGCATACAATACTTGAGTATTCCCGGATCATCAGCCAGTATATTCCTTATTTCAATACATTGAACTCACCGGAGAAGCAGCGGTTCATTAAGCGGACCTGGTACTTCAGGAATAGTAAAGTATTTCATTACATCGGGTTGGAAGAAAAGGAGGAGATAGCTATACTGGTTAGTGCGGCAGCTGTACAATTAACATTCGGGCTGCGCCGGTATAAGCTTAGTTATTTCAAACATATTTTTATCATGCCGGATGCTTACCAGTTTGAAAAACCCGGCGATTTATATATCGGCCATGTCTCGCCTAACGGCATTTATCTTTCGTGGAAACATTTTTTGCAAGGCTATGAAAATGCCACTGATAATGTGAATGTGGCGATCCATGAAATGGCACATGCACTGGAGTATAATAATTTCATGAATCATGCGGATGCAGATCCAAAATTCCGGGTGGATTTCCAGTTGTTTCCTATTGCATACGGCCCGGCCCTGGCCCATATGATAACAACAAGGCGCAGTTACCTCCGGTCCTATGCCTATACCAATATCCGGGAGTTCTGGGCAGTAAGTGTGGAAACTTTTTTTGAGAACCCTGCAGTACTGAAAGCTACGATGCCCAAACTCTACTACGTTATTTGCGAAATACTTAAGCAGGATCCACTAGCCCTGTATCGTAATACTACGATTGTAAAACCGGCAGAATAGACTCCACAAGGCTTGCATATTGAGATGTCATTGTCTATATTGGAGGACGAACCGTACTTTATGCAATCCTTTCTCAGAAAACTGAATGGCATATTTGCCCGTGGGCCTGTTGGAAAGACTTCCACTACACCTGGCGACATTGTGTTGTCAGATGATGAGTTTAATAATTACTCTTTTGTCATCGGAAGCCTGTTTACTTACTTCAATGATCTTCCAGAGGAACAAAAATTTCGTTTCGTAAAACGGGTTCACCATTTTAAAGCAGGGAAAAAATTTCACTTTATCGGGTTAGAGAAAACGGAAGATGCAGCTATCCTGGTGAGTTCCTCTGCTATACAGGTAACTTTTGGTTTGGATAATTACCTGCTGGATCATTTTAAAGATATCTATGTACTCGCCGATGCGTATAATATGGAGAATGATGATGAATTATATATCGGCCATGTAGCTCCTGAAGGTATCTATCTCTCCTGGAAACATTTTTTGTATGGGTATTCACACAAGAACGATAATATCAATGTAGCCGTGCATGAAATGTCGCATGCCTTGTTATACAATAACTTTTTTGCCCAGTATGGCATGGATTCGCATTTCCGGCTGAATTATGAGAAATTTTCTAAAAGCACCGGGCCCATACTGGCCGACGTCATTACTAACCGCCAGAGTTATTTGCGCAGCTATGCATTCAGCAACCTGCATGAATTCTGGGCGGTGAGTGCAGAAGCTTTTTTCGAAAATCCGAAAGGATTAAAAGATAATATGCCCGATCTCTATGAAGCCTTGTGCCGGGTATTGAACCAGGATCCTATGACAGCCGCTAAAATTCTAAAATCCCAACCATGATTACTTTGACTGTTATCTACCTCTACCGCCGTTACTTTATGAAAAAGAAAAAAGATCTTGTTCTCACCTAGTCGTTATTTTTTTCTTTCTGAATTCTGCCGGGCGTTGTACTGCATAGTAGTACAACAGGAAAAGACTGCCTGCAATAAAGGGTATCAGCGATAAATGTTTGCCGGTAAAATTTCCCCATACGATCATCGTATCAAAGCCAAAGAATTCGCTGATCATCCAGAAAGAGTTGGCACTGATCCATAAGGCCACTGCCAGGTTATGCGCTAATTCAGATTTGATAGCACGGGTCTGCCAGGCAATGATAATGGCAATCGTCAGTGTGGGAATCACCATGGCAATGCCAAGTGTTTTCCAGTTCATACACCAGCTGATGTCTTTTAACAGCCAAAAAACAATATGCATATTTTCCATGCGGCGGAAACGGGCCGGAATGCTGTATGCTGATTCGGTTGTTGCAGCCATAACTGGTAAATTTAATTGCGTGAAAGTATTTTTTGAAAACGATTGATATCCGCTTCGGGATCTATTTCCAGGTTATATATAATATGATCAACAAACTGTTTGGCAAAATAAGGGGCCAGCGAACAGCCCTTGGTACCCATGCCATTGAAGATGCCAATGTTTTTATACAGGGGGTGGAAACCAACAAAGGGCCTTCTTTCGATCGTGGCCGGACGTATACCACAACGGTGTTCAACAATACGGAAAGGGACCTTCAGCCATTCCTGCAAAACAGCTTCCGTGTTTTTCCTGAACAAAGGAGTGGGTTCTGCATTGTCAAAATCCCAGTGATATATGGAACCGATCCAGAACATGTCTTTTTCAGCAAGTGGAGCCAGCGTCATTGATTTTTTATAAATATGATGCTGTGGTAAGCTAGGAATTTCCACTATCAGCGCCTCGCCTTTGTTTGGGGCAAAAGGAAGTTGTTTAAAAAAATGATTACCGGAATGCCCGGCACCATCAGCGAAAATGATCTTATCAGCAACTATATCTTTATACCTGATCTTATCATTACTGGTATCCAGTAACGATAAATCGAATTCTTCTTCTCTTAAATGCTTATTTTGTTGCAGCTGTTTTCTCCAGGCCGGGATCAGTGTTTCCAAATGTGCAGTGTAAGCAGGTCGGATCTCGCCACAACCAAATTCATAATTGAAGTATGGATTGAAATGATTTTGTTCCGGGAATGAATGGAGGTATTCAGCTTTTTCTTCAATCCGTTTCAAAAATGATTCCTGCATGAAGGGGTTGGGAAAGAACTCAATGATATTCTTTTGGGAGATGGCTGTTATTCCCAGTTGATGCCCGATTTCATTGTAGGCCTGCCACGCAAAAGGAAACAATTCTTCCGCTTTCCATACGGTTACGATCCTTCTGCCGGTGACCGGGTTAATGATTCCCGCAGCCACTCTTGACGGAGCATTGACAAAGCCATTATCAATGACAACAAAAGATTTGTTTTCTTTTTGTAAGTAGTAGCTGAGAAAAGTTCCGGAAATGCCCTGGCCGATAATGAGTATGTCCACCTGCATAGTGCAAAAATAGGAGAGTGAGGCTATTTACTCTTTATCAATGCAAAACTCTTATCAGTGCTGACCAGTTTCTTTCTGTCAGCAGTAAGGGTGATGTTGGTGAGATAGCCTGGCCGAACCGGTTCATAGAGAGTGATGCGGTGTGTATTGTTCTGCAGCTGATCCTGCGGTGTGGTGCCGGGCCATTTTACGGGAGCATAACCATAGAAATGAAATTCCATGGTATCCTTCGGGTTAAAGTCTTCGATGAAAAAAGAGATACTGTTGCCACGATGGAATTTTATTTTAGCTGGTAAGAATTTGATAAAACGGATCGGTACAGGATCACCATAGCTGTCCCAGAAACTAAAGGAAGTGATGGAGCTGTTGTATTGTACAGAATCTGCAATAATAGCATCGTTCCCGGTCGTTATAGCTGGGAAACTATTTAAAATTAGTAACCCGTTTTTGGTCAGTTGCCAGTGGCCGCTTGTTTGAAAATTCATTTCGGTGGAATCAGGGAAAAAAGCCGGACCCGGTTGTGCAAAATTTTTAGTGAAAGAGAAGGTGTTGTCTTTATGCAGTACCAACTTTGTTTTGGGTACATCCTTTAAGTGATAAGTCCCAGGGATGGTTTTTTTACTGACGCTGCAGGACAGCAATACAAAAGTCAGGAAAATAGCCGGGGTAGTCTTGATACGCATAAAAAAGTTGCCCGAATATAAACTATCCGGGCAACTTTTATTGATTAGCTATTCACTCTTACTCCACATTAATCCGGATACCTTCCGAATGAGACGTGAACTCCGGAGCATACATACATTGTATCGTGGTAACTCCGTTACTGAAGTTTCCAGCATGGGTCACGAACAGGGGATATTCAAACACATAGGTTCCTTTACGCAGGTAACTGAAAAAGAAATTCGTACTGGCATCTTTGGTGCTTTCGTAGTAACCAAGTCCGCCCTGCCATTTGTAACTGCTTAATACATTTACCGGTTCCAGTGCTGAGGCTCTCATGTCTTTCATGTGCACATATTCCATGTCCCGGTCTACTCTCAGTTCCACTCTTACTTTTATCTTATCACCTACCTTTAGTACATCACCGTCATTTACAGGTGTCAGTACCGGGCCACGGTCCGTATTAGTTTCAATGAATAATTTTTTATCCAGTTTCAAGGGCGTTGATGCAGTTGTGATCTTATCCAGGTCTTCAAAGTATTGCCAGTAAATACCACCCCAGCTGGCAGAATTAATAGGTTTATTGGTTGACTGGTTGACCGGAGCCGTTACGGTTACAGCTATAGTACCCATTTGTGGGGTAACATTTTTTCCATCCACCACTTTCTTGAAATAACCGGTTCCTGCTTCCTGTTTATTGTCCGTTGATTTAACAGTAAGGTTTCCCAGTTTCACTTCTGCCGTTGGTTCATTAGTCAGCCATTCGGTACCCTGTAACAATAAGGCATAACAAGCCTCGGCTGTTGCCTTGGTTGTTTTCCAGTTATTAGTTTGTTTGTTTTTCAATAACCAGGTACGCAGATCATCCACGGTTACCTGGTCTTTGCCGGCTTCCTGGAAAACTTCGATCAGCAAGGACTGCGTTTCTATCGGTGCCTGGTACCAGAACCAGCCACCGGTGTTTTGCTCTTTCCAGTACATACCCAGTTCATCATTGTTAATGGCTGTTTCTTTCAGTGATTTCAATATAGCAGCCGGAGTTTTCAGGTCATTGGTTCTGAACAGCGTCAAAGCCGTCATGCCCTGCATGTACTTGCTTTGAGTGGTCCATGTTTGTTGGGTTCTTGTCCTGAAATAAGTATAAGCGGCCAGTGATTTTTTATCAATCGCATATTCCGGGAAGAAGCTCCGCATATACAGGTACTGGATCGTGGTATAATCAGGCCTGTATTTCTTCAGGTCAGTTTTATACTTGATTAAATTATCATAATCCTCCCTGATCTTCCTGTCCAGGTAAGGGATCGCTGTTTTCAGAATCGCATTCAGCTTGTCATCCTGCCCTTTGGCATAAGCTTTCAGTTTTTTCAGGTGACCAATACCTGTTACAATGTACTGGGTCATGTACCGGTCATCAGGACCGCCGCTGAACCAGACAAAACCGCCATTAGAGCTTTGCAGCTGTTTCAGTTTGTCATACGAACTGCTGAGCTGCTCACTCATTTTGACCATATCAAAGAGCAAAGCGATATTCTTCTTCTGCTCATTTTCATTTTTTGCCTGCAACACCCAGGGTGTTTCTTCCAGTAAGACCGCTTTCAGCTCCTGGTTCTTCTGCAGGTTGCTCATCAATGCCGCAGTATCTTTAATTTTCCATTGCTCAAATACCTGTTTGATCCGGGGCGATGAATTGGCAATAAAGCTGGCCAGCGAATTGGCATAATAACGGTTCCAGGTCTGTTCGGCACAGTCATAAGGATATTCCATCAGGTAGGGCAGTGCCTGCACGGCATACCATGCCGGGTTGGAAGTATATTCCAGTGTTAGCGAATAATGCTGCAGGGTTTCACTGCTGCCGCTCTTGAGTAATTTATCAAAGCTGAAATTTTTTGTGCCGCTGCCTCTCATGGGTAAAGGCATCGTTTCTGTTACTAGCATCCGGTTGGTCAGCACGGGCATTGCATTTTCTTCGCCATCGCTGATATTACCGGCACGGGCAACGATTCTCCATACTAATGCTTTGTCAAACAAATACGGAACGTCGATTGGGAATTTCACCACTTCACTTTGCCCGGCGGCAACTGTGAAATACTGATTGGGAAACGCATTCCTGAACCAGCCATCCACGGATTGATTAGTGGTGGCATCAAACAATTGCAGTTCGGCCTGGCCGGTTAGTTCTTTATCCGTCAGGTTAACGATCTTGGTACTGAACTCCATTTTATCACCTTCCCGCAGGAAACGGGGGGCATTGGGCTGCACCATCAGTTCTTTTTGGGTAACGATCTCTTTGCTGCTGTAGCCAAATGCTGCCTCCTTTGTATGTGCCAATGCCTGGAATTTCCATTTGGTCAGTGCTTCGGGCAGGGTAAAAGAAAACTCAATAGTACCACTGCTGTCAGTCCTTAATTCAGGAAAGAAGAAAGCCGTTTCGTTGAAGTTTTTGCGGATCTTGACTTCGGAGGATTGCTGAGATGCATTATCTTTTTTCTTTTTATCTAATTCGTCTCTTATTCCATCCGCATCATTTAAACTGATATACCCGGCGATAATTTCATTTTTGGATACTATATTTCCCCGATAAGGAGAAATGTCATTCCAATCGCCCATTACATCTTCAGACTTCTTTTCAGCCATTACAGGAGAGGAAGCAAAATATCTGACAGTAGGGTTCATATCATCTTGGAATGCATATCCTCCGCCAATTCTTTGGAAGCCGATAAAAATTCTGGGATATTCCTTCTCTAAATATTTATACTCTGGTCGAGCAGCATATTTTTCTGTTGCTTCAATCTTCAAAAAATTCTGGCTGCCATTCCATTGCTGGTTGTTATAGTACATGGGCCATACTGAAGGTGCGTTCCATCTATGCGGGTAAAACTGGTCTAAAGAAGCATCATACATCCCGGCCAGCATTTCTGCCGCCACCTGTTCTTTTTTATAGCCGCTTATTTTCACTTTCCATTTCTCTTCACTGCCGGGTAAGGTCTTATCCCGGAAACTGGCATATTCAATAGACAAGTCTTTATTCGTCCATGGCACATTGATCGTTTGATTATATTGGTAAAAACGGTTGTGCTTTACAAATAACCAGCCCGCACCATAGCCACCCCTGTCAGCTTCCGTAGCAGAGAAAGGAAAGGATTTCTTTTCGTTATTCAATGTAACGTAACTGTATGCTCCCGGCTCGGGACTCCCGGTTCCTGGCTTTTTATCCAGCTGATGTACGACAAAGAGGTTATCAGCTGAAGTTCCCAACTGAACAGTAGTCGTTTCTCCCGGTTCAATGGTTTTGGCGGCCTGGCTCCAAAGGTATTGCGGCTGGTTTAGTTGCTTCGATCTTTCATCAAACAGTTCAATGTATTGAATGTCTTTTACTGCTTCCCCGTTTTTATCTGTGGTTAAAATTTCTATCATATAAAAACCGGTAGCCCATTGTCCATTTTCTATCTTCCATTTTCCATTCTCCTTCACCGAATCTGTCTTATTAAAAACCGCTGCTCCTTTCTCCCAGCTTTTAAAATCGCTTTCATTGTCATATTCGTCATACGGGAAAGACTTTATATATTCTTCCTTGCTCATTACGAACTGGTCGGGTCGTTCCCAGAAACGGTCACGGATCAGCCTTTTTTCTTCTTTCAGTTTTGTGATCGATACGGTGATCTTCGCCGGTTCAAACTCACCATTCATATTTTCCGTACGGATATTGAGTGATTTCAAACTGTCAGCCGGTAAGGAAGAAGGTATATTGCTGACCAGTATCAGTGATTTGTAGCTTACTGATACTGATTTTTCCCCGCTTCTTGTTTCCCCGTTGATATCTGTTACATCGGCATAGACCGTATAATCAAATACCGGTTCAAATTTTTTATCGAGTGTCAGGTCTGGTATGGCCGTAAAGGCAACGATAAATTTTCCATCCTTATCTGTTTTCACTTCTCCATGTGCAATTTCCATTTGCTGCACCGGTGGTTGCCACCAGCGACGGAACAGCCAGGGGTATAAGAAACGTGGTTCTCTCACCACCCTGTATTTTACAATGGCACCATCAATATTATTACCGGCATAGGCTTTTGCAATACCGGTCACTTTGATCGTATCATTGACCTTATAAGTTCCTTTGATTGGTTCATATTCTACAAAGAATTTGGGGCGTTTGTATTCTTCCACTTTAAAGCCAACAGTGCCACCGTCTTTTTTGGTATAAATGCTGAACTGGCCGTTGAGTCCGCTGACTGGTAACTGGAACTTGCCATTAAAGGAACCAAATTCATTGGTCTTTACTTTAATAGTATCAATGTCTTTGTAATTGGCATCCCGAAGTATCACGGTTGTTTCATAATCCTGCTTCACGGCATTCTTTTTGGCTGCTGTATTCATTCCCAGTACAATTCCTTTGAAATAGACTGTTTGCCCTGGACGATAGATACTCCTGTCGGCAAACAAATAAACGAGAGTGACCGTTTTTGGTTCAATACTATTCTGCCTGTTGTAATAGTAATCATATTGGAGGTCATTCATGAATAGCCGTTCCCCGTTGTGCGTGATATCAAAATAATAGGAGAAGTTTTCATAACGTTTACTTTCTTCTGTCGCTTTTTTATCTAACCTGAAAAAACCATTTTGGTCAGCCTGGTATAATTTTCCTTTTACTTTAATATTCTTCGATAGCTGGTAATCATATTTCTGCTCCCACACCTGTATAGCTGCTTTGGCCAGCGGCTGACCATTGTCACGGTTCAGTACAAAGTAATCGTTGCTGTTATTGACATAGCTGATCGAGGAGACATAGAAGAGCCGGGCTCCCAGAACAGTCTTTTCATTTTTGAAATCTCTATCTGACCCGGCGACCAATACATATTCGCCGGCAGGCAATGCATCCACTTTTATTTCCACACTATGGTCCTGCAGGTCGTTGGTGACGGGTAATACCTGCTGCCAGTTTCTTTCTGCTTTGGCTGCAAGGATGGACGACCAGTATTTATCGCCATACTGATCTGCCAGTTCTTTCTTCAGGTTTTCATCGGCTTTGACCAGCCGCAGGTAAACCGTATTCAGGTTCCTGTAATTGACTAATGCCCTGAACGGCAGGTTGGGGATATTTACTTTTTCTATACTGAACTGTAGTGATTTACTATTGATCGCATTCAGCAGGTTATAACAGTTGATCTTTCCTTCTGAAGAGTCTTTTTGTTGTAAAACTTCTTCACAGATATCTTTGGCTTTTACCCGTGCAAAACGATGCGTGGTATCCCCGAACGGTTTATAGCTTTCTGCTTTTTCGTTATAGTATTGTGCCAGCAGGTACCATGCCTGTGCTGCTGCCGGGCTCTTGCCATATTGGTTGGCAATATGATTAACGGCCCTGAAATACAAATTGTCTTTATCGGGATGCGTGGATTTTCCTTTTAGAAAACTGATCCGTTGAATATCTGCATCCAGTAAAGCATCGTGTTTGGCATCATTCAAATGAAAAGCGATCAGTTGCTGGTAAATGAGTAAGGCTTTATGCTGGAGTGATAGTGAATCTTTGGTTGGAAATTTCCGGTGAATGAAATCAGCAACAGGGTCAAAGGCAGAGGCCTGGTCAATTTCAAACGCATAAGCTGGTTTTTGAATATCTCTTTCATCGTTTTCAAAATAATCAATAGCACGATGAGCCAGCAGGTCGTACAGGGTTGGACGCAGGTGACGGACATTGCCTTTTATGATGATCGCATCAAATGGTTCCAGTTTGGTTTGCTGCAATAGTTTTTCATTACTGATGGATTGCAAATAGAGCTCACTTGTTTTTTTATGAAAATCTTCTGCATCCCAGGTGGCGATATCTTCTTTTTTGAAATTGATGGTCTTGGAGCGGTCGTATAGTTGCCAGCGGTGGTTTTCAAAATAACTTTGATACAGTCCTGCCAGCAGGCTTTTTAAAAGGGAGGATGCCGGTTCTTTTGCCGCAGGTATTTCTTTCTCTATTTCTTTTATCGAAAGCATCTCGTTGTTTTCCCGGGTTTCTGATTGCAGGCCGGTCATATATACTAATGACTTGATGACCTGGGCATCCTGCTGGTCTTTTTTACCCAGCGCATATATTTTCTTTACTTCCGCCAGGGCAGATTTAGGAAGATTCTTTTTATTGAACTCTTCCACTTTTTTCCATTCTTTTTCGTAATTCTTGACGGGGGGCTGACTGTTTGAAGGCATGGCAAATAAACCGGATAAGGTGATGGTCAGGAAAAGGTTTTTAACAAGCTGAAAATTCATACAACCAAATTTTATACAAGGTAATTAATCTTATGCGACGGTAAGATGCTCTCCGGCAGGGAATTTCATAAATCCTGTATCAACCTTTCGTGACCGTGATAATGTTTCTGGGCTAAAAAAATATTTTTCTTCATTAAACCCGGTTTTGCCTTCTCCTGTAATCCTTTACTGGCAATCACTCCCGCATATTGCTGCAAGTTCATTATATAACCTGCAGGGGCCTTTAACGTTTTGTTGCAACCTTTTTTGGCACGATGGCATGTGCTTTGAAATTATCCTTATCAAAAAGGAGGAATAATGAAAATGATGAAAGAAATATTGAAACAGTTACTCACCGGGCTTAACAACAAGCATGGCCTTTATGGTTCTTTACCCGGTAATTACCAGATGGCCGTTTTACGTTTAAAATAAATAATATGAAAAAGATTTTTACCCTTTTACTAAGCTCCCTTTTTTCACTTTCGCTGTTAGCCTTTGATGGCAGCAAGCTGAGTATCTCCACCATCAGCAACAATATGGACCTGAAGATCGAGATTGACGGCCGGAGATTCACCATGAAAGATAACACGATCACTCTTCGTAATATGCCTGATGGTTACCATACCATTAAGATATTCCGTGATAAGAAGAAAAATGGTAATGGCTGGGGATTCGGCAGGAAGCAGGAACTGATTTATAACGCTTCTGTTTTCATGAAACGTGGATTTCATACCGACATCACCGTTAACAGGTTTGGCAAAGTATTCGTTGATGAACGCCGTATTGACCGTAACGATGATTGGTACAGGGATGAAGAGGGCGATGATGACTACTACGATGGCAACAATGGTGGCTTGGATAACCAGTATAACAACAATGTGATGTCTGCCAGGGAGTTTGACATGCTGAAAGAATCATTACGAAAAGAATGGTTCGAGAACAACCGGGTAACTTCTGCTAAAGTGGTAATGGATAAAAGTTATTTTACCAGCCAGCAGGTAAAAGAATTACTGCAGTTGTTCACTTTCGAGAACAATAAACTGGAACTGGCGAAATATGCCTACCGGAATACAGTGGACAAAAGAACGTATTTCATTGTGAACGATGTGTTCAGTTTCGGCAGCAGCCGCGATGAACTGGCCCGTTTTATCCGTGATTTTCGTTAACCCCTTGCTGAGTTAATAGCATATGATAACTGCAACGCCTCTTCATTTGAAGAGGCGTTGCTTATTTAGAAATTTGTAGGGATCTTAATTGATTACTTTTTGATCACTTCCGCCATTTTCTTACCGATATCAGCCGGGCTGCTGACCACATGGATACCGCATTCAGTCATGATCTTCATTTTGGCAGCAGCGGTATCATCCGCACCACCAACAATGGCACCGGCATGCCCCATACGACGGCCGGGAGGCGCAGTTTGACCGGCAATAAAACCAACCACCGGTTTTTTATTTCCGGTTTCTTTGATCCAGCGGGCCGCCTCAGCTTCCATACCACCACCGATCTCGCCGATCATAACGATCGCATCTGTTCCGGGATCATTCATGAATAATTCAACAGCTTCTTTGGTTGTGGTTCCGATGATCGGGTCACCACCAATACCAACCGCTGTAGAAATACCTAAACCTGCTTTGGCGACCTGGTCGGCTGCTTCGTAGGTCAGGGTGCCAGATTTGGAAACAATACCGATACGGCCAGGGATGAATACAAACCCGGGCATGATCCCTACTTTACATTCACCGGCAGTTATCACACCGGGACAGTTAGGACCTACCAGTCTCGTGGGTTTTCCCTGTAAATAATTCTTCACTTTCACCATATCCTGCACCGGGATACCTTCTGTGATACAAACCACCAGTTTGATACCGGCATCGGCTGCTTCCATAATGGCATCGGCTGCAAAAGCAGGCGGAACAAAAATGATACTGGTGTCAGCACCGGTTGTCTTCACGCAATCAGCCACTGTATTGAAAACGGGTTTATCCAAATGAGAAGTGCCACCTTTACCCGGCGTAACACCGCCGACAACGTTGGTGCCGTATTCTATCATCTGGGTGGCATGAAAAGTACCTTCTGTACCTGTGAAGCCCTGCACTAAGATTTTGGAGTTTTTATTGACAAGAATACTCATAACCGGTCTGAATTTTTAGTCCGGCAAAAGTAAGGAATTCGGGTTACAGCATTACTGATACTTCAGGAAAAGCAATTCCTGGTGAAAGAAACCATAGGAGGGGCTAATTGTAGTAGTAGAACGGGTGGCCAGCCCCCTGTTTACCGAATCGATTTGGGAAAAGGTCTGGATATTAGTGGAGGGAGAGGGGATAAATACTTCTTTAAAGAAGATGGCATCGGCGCCGTTTTTCCTGGCTTTGGCAATGGCCATAGTGAGGATCTTTTCCTGTTTAGGTTTCACTCCTCTCCAGGTTGGTTCCGGGTATCCTTTTCCTATGATGGTGTAAGCCCTATTAATAGCAGCTTCATCAACATACACATCAACGTTTTTAGTTGGGATATAACTGCTGCCAACATAGCTGAAACTTACAGCAGAACAGGAGCAGATAAAAAGCGAGAGGATAAAAACAGGGTAAATATTTTTCATATACTTCAGTTGTTGGTTAAGCCTAAACTGCAGCATGAATTATACCGTGCCTGTTTTTACGAATGAAATCGTTTGTTAATTGGGCTTATTTTAGAAGATTATCCATATTCCGGTGGTTGGGAATCTGGCCGGTTTCTTCCAGCATCCGCATATCCTTGGCATCTTTTAAGAATTCGGAGGCAAAGATGAAATCATTCAGCCGTTGGTTCTTGCTGAAAATGATCTCCCGGTTAGTGCCTTCCCATTCCTTATTGCCCTGGTACATGTATAAAATATAATCGCCGATCTCCATCACACTGTTCATGTCGTGGGTGTTGACGACCGTCGTGATATTATATTCAATCGTAATTTCTTTGATCAGCTTATCAATAACCAGTGAAGTCTGGGGGTCAAGACCAGAGTTGGGCTCATCGCAAAACAGGTATTTGGGATTTAGTACAATTGCTCTTGCCAGTGCCACCCTTTTTTTCATTCCCCCGCTGAGTTCGGCCGGGTATTTTCTGTTGGCTTCTACCAGGTTCACCCGGTTTAGTACTTCGTTCACCCGGTCCAGCTTTTTTTTCACCGGCCAGTTGGTAAACATATCCAGCGGGAACATTACGTTTTGTTCGACTGTTAAACTATCGAATAACGCAGAACCCTGGAACAACATACCGATCTCTTTGCGTACTTCTGTCTTTGCCTGCGCATCCATGGAAGTAAAATTTTGTCCATGGTATAGTATCTCTCCCTCATCCGGTTCAAACAACCCCACCATGCATTTCATCAATACCGTTTTGCCACTACCGCTGGCCCCGATAATGAGATTGCACTGGCCTGCTTTCATAACGGCACTAACGTCCTGGATGACCGTTTTGTCGCCAAATTTCTTTTGTATGTTTTTTACCTCAATCATGAATAGCTATGAGCTTCGGGCCGGTTCTTTTTATAATAAGAGTGCTGATAAAACATAATCTGAAAAAAGGATAGCAATACAACTTACCACCACAGCCTTGGTACTGGCTCTTCCGATCTCTAATGCGCCACCCTGCACAAAATAGCCAAAGAAAGCCGGGACACTTGAGATAATAAAGGCGAACACATACGATTTGATCAGTGCAAAAATTACATTATAAGGAACAAAACTTTCCAGTAAGCCTCTGTCATATACACTACCGGAGAGTATATTAGCCATGGAGCCGGCCAAACGTCCTCCCCAGATACCTAATGCCATGGCAATGATGACCAGCAGGGGTATCATCAGTAAGGCCGCAGCGATCTTCGGCATGATCAGGTATCCTTTGGTATTAATGCCCATGATCTCTAATGCATCGATCTGTTCACTCACCCGCATATTACCCAGTTCACTGGCAATACGGCTGCCGGCCACACCGGCTAATACAATACAAACAAGGGTGGGGGCAAACTCGAGAATAACCGTATCCCTTACGATTTGTGCAATGGTGGAAGGGGGAATCAGCGGACTCACCAGCTGGTAAGCGGTTTGAATGGTGGAAACTGCACCAATAAAAACAGAAATGATAGCTACGATACCCAGCGAACCCACACCGATCTCTGCACACTGGTGCATGAATTCTTTCCAGTACATCTTGCCGTTTTCCGGTTTGGAAAACATGCCTTTGATCATCAGAAGGTAACGGCCTATATCGCTGAAAATGGTCATCGGTTGGTTTAGGCTGTAAAATACGACTAAAAATATTGCTGTAACATCCCGGAAGTACTAATCAGGGGTGTTGCAGGGCATCAGAGGTCTTTACTTACTTTTTTGTACCGTTTCCACCAGGGAGAACGTTTGACGATCTCTTCTGTAGACACTTTACTTTTAATTTGTGCATCTACCACGGCTACCAATGCCATATTAAGAATACTGCGGACAGAACTTCCTAATTGTAATATATGAACCGGTTTTTTCAATCCCAGCAGGATAGGCCCGACCGCATCCGCTGTTTCCAGCTCTTTCAGCAGGTTATAGGCAATATTACCAGCAGCAAGATTCGGGAAGATGAGAGTGTTCACTTCTTTGTCAACCAGTTCTGAGAAAGGGTAATTTTCCTTCATCAGATCTTTATTGAAAGCCACACTGGCCTGCATCTCTCCGTCCACGATCAATGATGGCATTTTTGTTTTAACGATCCTTCTTGCTTCTGCCACCAGCCGGGCTTCACGGGAATTGCTGCTGCCAAAATTAGAATAGCTCAGCAGGGCGATCCTGGGTGTGATATTGAAATGTTTTACTTCTTTTGCCACCATCAGGGTGATCTCCGCCAGTTGTTCCGCTGTCGGATTGAAGTTAACGGTTGTATCAGCCAGGAATAAAGGGCCTTTTTTGGTCAGCATCATATACATGCCGGCGATATTCTGCACACCTTCTTCAGTACCGATCGTTTGAATAGCGGGGCGTATCGTATCAGGATAATTTTTTGCTAACCCGGAGATCATCGCATCGGCATCGCCACATTCCACCATCATGCAACCAAAATAGTTACGGTCTTTCATTACTTTCTTGGCTTCATAGGCGTTGAACCCTTTTCTTCCCCGTTTAGCAAAGAAAAGATCGGAGTATAAATTCCTTTTTTCTTCCATCGCATCGCTGCGGGGATCAAAAATAGGCAGGTCATCAATGTCTACTCCATTGGCATCTGCAATCGTCCTGATCTTGTTCTCATCACCCAGCAAGATCGGGTAACCGATCCCTTCATCAAAAATAAGTTGCGCAGCTTTCAGGATCTTTAAATTATCTGCTTCGGCAAAAACGATCCGTTTCGGATCTTTACGGGCTTTATTACCAAGCACCCGCATCACCTGGTTATCGAGACCGAGGCGGCTATTGAGATTATTCTCATACGCCTGCCAGTCAGTAATGGGATTTTTGGCCACCCCGCTTTCCATAGCTGCCTTGGCAACGGCTGGTGCCACAGTTGACAGTAACCTTGGATCAAGCGGTTTGGGAATGATATAATGCTCGCCGAACGATATATTTTTTTCGTTATAGGCCATGTTCACAATATCGGGCACTGGCGTCTTGGCCAGTTCAGCCAATGCTTTTACAGCAGCCAGTTTCATGGCTTCATTGATCTGTGTGGCTCTTACATCCAGTGCACCCCGGAAGATATAAGGGAAGCCCAGTACATTATTCACCTGGTTAGGATAATCGCTGCGGCCGGTGGCCATGATCACATCTTTTCTTGCGGCGGTTGCATCTTCATAACTGATCTCGGGATCCGGGTTGGCCATAGCAAAAACAATAGGATTTTTCGCCATGCTTTTTATCATATCAGCACTGATCACACCACCCTTGCTCAAGCCGATAAATACATCAGCATCTTTCATGCCTTCCGTCAGTGTCACATTCTTGCCCGATGCAATAAATTCTTTTTTCAGTTCATCCAGGTCCGTACGGCTTTCGTGAATAAGACCTTTACTGTCAAATACCCGGAAGTTTTCCCTTTTAGCACCTAAGGAGATATATAATTTCATACAGGCGACGGCTGCAGCGCCGGCACCATTCACCACAAATTTTACTTTATCTAATTTCTTCTTTTGGATCTCGCAGGCATTCAGTAAAGCCGCTGCGCTGATGATCGCCGTACCATGCTGGTCATCATGCATGATCGGGATCTTCATGATCTCCTTCAGTTTTTTCTCAATATAAAAACATTCAGGAGCTTTGATGTCTTCCAGGTTGATGCCGCCGAACGTGGGTTCTAATGCTTTAACGATCTGTACAAATTTTTCCGGGTCTTTTTCATTGATCTCAATGTCGAATACATCTATATCCGCAAATATTTTGAATAATACTCCTTTTCCTTCCATCACCGGTTTACCGGCTTCGGGACCAATATCACCAAGGCCCAGTACAGCAGTACCGTTACTGATAACCGCCACCAGGTTACCTTTCGCTGTATATTTATAAACGTCGTCAGGGTTTGCTGCTATTTCAAGACAGGGTGCGGCCACACCGGGTGAATAGGCAAGCGAAAGATCTCGTTGGGTTTTGGCTTCTTTGGTTGGGATGACTTCTATTTTTCCGGGCCTTCCTTTTGCATGGTATTCGAGGGCCTGTTGTTTCCGCAATTCGTTCTTGTTCATACCGGATTTTTATTATTGATCCATTCTGCACATTCCTTGTTTCGGGGCTGCAAGGTACAAAATTATAATCCGAATGCAGATAACAGGTAACCGGCGGCCTGTTTCAATAATGCAATAAGAGTTTCCCCGGTGGTTAAAGCTTCGTGACTTTTACTTCCGCTTTGATCTTGTAGAAGGGAACGGGCAATGAATGAGTGCCCGGGTAGGGGTACAGATTGAGAAATTCTATCTTATAATTTTCGATGATCGTATCCGTTGGAAATTGCGGAAAAAAATTATGCGTAGAAAGTTTTACCGGGTAGGTAGTATTGTTTTTAGTAAAGGAAAATTTGGCGATAGCTGTTCCTTCCCATACACACATCATTTTATCCGGGCAGCGGGAATCGGCGATAAGGCTGTCAAAACAGAGTGAAACGGTTTCTGTATTATTGACATAGTTCTTACAATCTGCTAAACGTAACAGGTTGGGATTTTCAGTCTCTCCCGATTTTTTGCAGGAAACAACAATAAGGGTAATCGCCAGGCAAAAAAATACAACTCTCATATATCCGTTTATTGTTCCTGACAACGGCTGAAAATATATCGTTGCATGAAAGATCAGCTTTTAATACTGCTGCCCAGCCATGCCATCATACCCATGCCAATTTCAATAGCTGATTCATCAATATTAAAGGTAGGCGTGTGTACACCGGATATAATGCCTTTTTCTCTATTCATGACACCCAACCGGAAAAAACAACCAGGTATCTGTTGGGAATAATAGCCAAAATCTTCAGCACCCATTCTCTTTTCAGTTTCTTCCACGTTCGCTTCACCAATAAACGCAGCTGCTTTTTCTTTGGTGATCTCATTAAGAGCTTCATTATTATAAACGGAGGGATAACCCACATCGATCAGCAGGTCTATTTCCCCTCCCATACCCTGCACCAGGTCCGTAGCCATTTTCCGGATCAGTTCATGAGCTTTGAACCGCCATGTTTCATCCATGGCCCTGAATGTTCCTTTCAGTTTCACTTCGTTGGGAATTACATTGGTGGTCTCACCGCCTTTGAAAGAAGTAATGGATAAAACAGTCGGATTGTGCGGATCATTGTTGCGGCTTACCACCTGCTGTAATGCAATGATCAGGTGGGAAGCAATCAGTATCGGGTCAATACATAAATGAGGAGAGGCGGCATGGCCGCCCTTTCCTTTAATGGTGATATATAATTCATCAGCGCTGGCCATTACTTTACCGGCACGGAAACTCATCTTACCAATAGCTAAACCCGGGTGCACATGCAAACCAAAAATGCAGGAAGGTGCCGGGTTGTCTAACACTCCTTCTTTGATCAGCAGGCTGGCACCACCGGGATTCTTTTCTTCACCCGGTTGAAAGATCAGTTTGACCGTTCCTTCCCATTCATTCCGTAGTTCATTCAGAATTTTTGCTGCCCCCAATAAGCAAGTCGTATGTACATCATGACCGCATGCATGCATCACGCCGTCATTGGTTGACTTATACGGTACTTCATTTTCTTCCTGAATGGGCAATGCATCCATATCGGCACGCAGTGCAATGATCCTTGAATTGGGGTTACGTCCTTTTATTAACCCAATAACGCCGGTGGTGGCTTTTATGTCAAAAGGGATACCCAGTTCAAAGAGTTTGTCTTGTACAAACTTCGATGTTTCATATTCCTGGTAGCTTAATTCGGGATGTGCATGCAGGTGGTGGCGGATGCCAATGAATTCCGGTGCATATTGTTTGGCCAGTGCTTTGATCTTCTCTGCTATCATGGCTCAAAAGTACTACTTAGCACGGAAGGGCTGTACAATAGCCATAAAAAATCCCGGCTGGTAACAGGCGGGATTTTTGTATACAATTAAAATAGTATAACGAATATATTTTAAGGTGTGATCTCCATTTCATTTTCCTCATACTTACCCGGTTTCACTTCTACTTTGTCAGGCATGATGAATACACCTTTCGGGAAATAAATATTCAATTTCTTCTGGTAGGCTTCTGCCTCTTTTCTTTCTTTGAAATTGCCCACTTTGAGTTTATAATAAGGCGACTGGTGCCACATATAAGCTTTTAGCTCGGGAAAATAAGTGTACACTTTTGTTTTGGCAGCCATGGCTTCATCCCGGTTATTGGTGGTGATGATCATCAGGCGGAAACCCTTTACGATGCGCCGGGCATCGCGGCTGGTCTCTTCATTGATCTGCACCTGTTTTTTCACCAACAGGTCCAGCCGCGGATCTTTATGAACCACGATGGCATTGGTATCTGCTGTTTTTTTCCAGGTGGTATCCTGTGCATGACTTGTTGCTGCAAAAAGTATAACTGCAATAAAAGAGATCATTTTCATATATCGCATAAAGACAAATATCTTACCAAAATTAATAACCACCACCAGCCCCGGCTATATTTTCCACAGGATGCCAGGTTGTTTTTATTTCCTGGGTATCCATAATGAAATAAGGTGATTCACCTTCTTCACTATACCAGTTTATCTTATCATAGAAGGAAACCCGTTTCAGGTTAGAAGCAGATTTCTCCCTGATCATTTTCTGTATATCAGAATTGTTTTCACAGTAAAGGGTTGCATTCACATCCATATGATCAACGAACCAACTGGCCAGTTCTGCCGGTTTACCTGTTAAAATATTGACAACTCCGCCGGGCAGGTCAGATGAGTTCAGTACTTCTGCAAACGTAACGGCGCAAAGGGGTTTAGTTTCGGAAGCCAACACTACGCAGGTATTACCCCCGGCAATAACAGGTGCAATTACAGACACCAGGCCTAATAAGGAATCGCCCTGTGGTGCAATAACAGCAACCACTCCTGTTGGCTCCGGAACGGAGAAATTAAAATGGGAGGAGGCCACCGGGTTCACCGCACTGAACAACTGCTGAAATTTATCACACCAGCCGGCATAATAGATCAGCCGGTCGATAGCAAGATTCACTTCTTTTTCTGCTTTGGCTTTCGTGGTATCCTGTTGCATAAGTTCCTCGATGAACTGTGCTTTCCTGCCTTCCAGCATTTCGGCCATGCGGTATAAGATCTGGCTGCGGTTAAAAGCAGCCCTGCTGCTCCAGCCGCCAAAGGCTCCTCTTGCCGACACGACAGCATCCCGGAAATCTTTCCTGGAGCTAAGGCATACATTCGCCAGTTTTTTACCCGCTGCATTAGTGGGGATATAATAACGGCCGGATTCCGTTCTTGGGAATTGCCCACCGATATAGATTTTATAGGTCTTTAGTACTTCAAGACGTTTGGAAGAAATAGTTTTTTTCAAACCATTCTCACTTATTTGCAACGAAGATTTTTTTATTGCTTTCTCCATCTTTATTTTTTGTACCTGATTTAATTGATAAGATTTAAGTAAGGAAGAAGCCCATGCAATCCCCCCTCTCTTCCAAAGCCACTCTCTTTATAGCCACCAAAAGGAGAGGTAGGATCAAACTTGTTGAAAGTGTTGGCCCATACCACACCGGCTCTCATTCGTTTGGTCATATTAAAGATCTTGGATCCTTTATCCGTCCACACACCGGCACTTAATCCGTAGGGCGAGTTATTGGCTTTTTCAATCACTTCATCATCCGTTCTGAAAGTAAGTACTGATAATACCGGTCCGAAGATCTCTTCCTGCGCTATCCGGTTGCTTTGTGCCACATTGGTAAAAAGGGTAGGGCGGCAGAAAAATCCTTTACCCGGCAGGCGGCAACTGCTCTCATACATGTCAGCACCTTCTTTTTTACCAATACTGATGTATTCCCTGATCGTCTCTAATTGGGCTTTGGAATTGATCGCACCGATATCGGTATTCTTATCCAACGGATCACCAACGATCAACGATTCCAGCCGGTCTTTTAATTTCCGTATCACTTCTTTAGCAATCGATTCTTGCACATATAATCTTGAACCGGCGCAGCAAACATGGCCCTGGTTAAAAAAGATACCATTGATCACTCCTTCAACAGCCTGGTCAATCGGGGCATCTTCAAAAATGATATTGGCGGCTTTACCGCCCAGTTCCAGGGTGACTTTTTTATTCGTACCGGCAATTGCCCGTTGAATGATCTTGCCCACTTCTGTTGATCCTGTGAAAGCAATTTTATTGATATCGGGATGGTTAACGATAGCAGCACCTGTAGCCCCGGCACCGGTTAATATATTTACCACACCAGGTGGTAGATCTGCTTCCTGGATTATTTCTGCCAACTTCAATGCAGTCAGGGGTGTTGTCTCCGCCGGTTTTAATACAACTGTATTACCCGTTGCCAAAGCTGGTGCAATTTTCCAGGCGGCCATTAATAAAGGAAAATTCCAGGGAATGATCTGCCCGGCAACTCCGAGAGGTTCTGTCCGGCGATTCGGGAAAGCATATTCTAATTTATCAGCCCAGCCTGCATAGTAAAAGAAATGATTGGCAGCGGTGGGTACATCAAAGTCGCGGCTCTCCCGGATGGGTTTACCGCCATCCAGTGTTTCGATGATGGCGAGTTCCCTTGCTTTTTCCTGTACCATTCTCGCTATGCGGAAAATATACTTAGCCCGTTCTTTAGCCGGCATCTTCTTCCACACTTTATCATAAGCTGTTCTCGATGCTTTCACTGCTTTGTCCACATCAGCAGCATTGGCATCGGCCACTTCGCTCAGTTTTTCTTCATTGGCCGGGTTGATGGTGCCGAAATATTTTTTACTCAACGGTTGCTGCCATTTACCATCAATGAACAGGTCATATTGCTTATTGATGGTCGCCGCACTTTTACTTTCCGGTGCCGGTGCATAGGTCCACGAAGTATCAAATCTTAGTTTGATTGTGTTGGATTTCTTTGCAACAGCCTTTTTTGTTTTTACCGCCATAATTTATTTTATTTACCCAGTTGTAGTGCTACCATCAGCTTTCGTTGCGTCGCACTCTTCAGGGTTCTGTTCGCTATTCAGTTCTTTCTATATTTAGTCTAAATCAGTCGTCAGATAAAAATGAGTAATCTCTATAAGTATGTAAGAAATTATTATAGTTATAAATAATGACTTAGGAATATTAATTTCAAAAAACGAACGCAGAATTAAGCATATTAATATTGAAAGAATAAGCCCTTTCTGAATCCACGGATAATATTTCCCCGGAAAGACATTCATAACTTATTAAATCGTTCAAAAAATATTAAGCTTTTATACGTAATAAAATTATTCAAAGGTTCGGAGTCGAAAGCCCTCTGGGGTTGGGGAAAGCCCTTTAATCTACACTAAAATAATTTGCACTCTGGTACAATCCCGTTTCTCCTTTCACGATCTGCATCAGCACATCATTCGCCAGGCTGCTGGCACCAAACCGGAACCATTCATTGCTCAGCCAGTCTTCACCCAACACTTCTTTCACCATCACTAAATAATGCAGGGCCAGTTTTGATTTGGAAATACCACCTGCCGGTTTCATCCCGATCATTTTTCCTGTTTTATAATAAAAATCACGGATCGCTTCCAGCATCACTAACGTAACAGGCATCGTAGCGGCGGGCTGAATTTTACCTGTCGATGTTTTAATGAAATCAGCCCCGGCATGCATGGCAATATCACTGGCCCGGCGAACCTTATCATAGGTACCGAGTTCACCAGTTTCTAAAATTACTTTTAACCGGGCTTCTCCACAGGCTTCTTTGATGGCAGCAATTTCATCAAACACAAAATTGTATTCACCGGCGTGAAATTTTCCGCGGCTGATCACCATGTCCACTTCATCGGCACCCTGCGCCACGGCGTATTTGGTATCCCTGATCTTGATATCTCTTGTTGCCTGCCCGCTTGGAAAAGCGGTGGCTACGGAAGCTACTTTTATGCCCGAACCCTCTAACGCTTTTTTGGCCACTTTGACCATGGTCGGATACACACAAACTGCCGCCACGGTGGGAATTCCGGGTACTGCATCATGCGGGTGCATGGCTTTGTAGCAAAGTTGTTTCACTTTACCATCGGTATCCTTCCCTTCCAGTGTCGTAAGGTCGATCATATTCAGCACCAGTTTCAACCCGTTCATCTTGGTTTCGTTCTTGATACTGCGTTTGGTAAAACGGGATGCTCTTTCTTCCACACCCACCTGGTCGATGCGGGGAGACAATGAAAAGTCAGGGACAAGCTTTACTGATTTGGCAACCGCCATAACTTGGATAGTATTAAAGAATCAAATGTAGCTAAAGTTATGGGAATCGGAAGGGGACGGCTCTTGTCAAAAACGGCTTAGCCACCCATAAAGTCTTTCTGTTTGTTTGCGTTGATTACTTTAAATTCGGAATTCGTTTCCACCGCAAGTATCACCCGGAAAAATCATCTAACAAAAAAAACTATACTGCAATGAGAAAAACCAGGCTTCTCCCCAAACTGGTGTTGGCATTAATGTCATTTGCTGCAGCCACCCAGTCCCGGGCACAGGTTACCTTCCCGGAAAATGGTGTTGCTGATCCCCGGCACGGGCATTATGCTTTCACGAATGCGACTGTTGTAAAAGATGGATCCACCACGCTGACCAATGCCACTGTTGTCATTAAAGATGGCAGGATTGTATCGGTTGGTGCCAATCTCAAAGCCCCGGCTGGTGCTGTTGAGATCGATTGTAAAGGAAAATATATCTACCCTTCCTTTATTGACATGTATGCGGATTACGGAACACCGGTTCCCCAAAGAGCAGCTGGCGGCGGCGGTTTCAATTTTGCCCAGCAACCTCAGTTAGAAACGGCTGTTAAAGGTCCCTACGGCTGGAACCAGGCGATTAAAAGTGACGTGGATGCCTACAAAGTTTTTGCGGTGGATGATTCCAAAGCAAGACCGTTGCGTGAAATCGGGTTTGGTGCCGTCCTCTCTCATGTAAAAGATGGTATTGCACGTGGTACCGGGGTCGTTGTTTCTTTAGCCAATGAGAAAGAAAACCTTGTTGTTATTAAGGAAAAGGCTTCGGCCCATTATTCTTTTAATAAAGGAACGTCTGCACAAAGCTATCCCGGCTCCATGATGGGTATGATCGCTTTACTGCGCCAGACCTACCTGGATGCCCAATGGTATAAAAGCAAACCGGCAGCAGAAGGGTTTAACCTCAGCCTGCAGGCCTGGAATGATAGCCAGGGATTGCCACAGATCTTCGAAGCCAATGATAAATGGAATGATCTTCGGGCCGACCGCATTGGTGATGAATTTGGGGTGCAGTACATTTTGAAAGCCGGCCAGAACGAATACCAGCGGGTCAAAGAAATGAAATCCACCAACGCTTCTTTTATCCTGCCATTAAATTACCCGCAGGCCCAGGATGTGGAAGATCCGAACGAAGCAAGATTCGTTTCCCTGAATGATATGAAACATTGGGAGCTGGCTCCCACACTTGCTGCTTCTTTTGAAAAGGCAGGTATTCCTTTTTGTCTTACCACCGCTGATCTGAGGTCAGTCAATCAATTCTGGACTAATCTCCGGAAGGCGATGGAATATGGATTGAGTGAAAATAAAGCTATGGAGGCGCTGACAAAAACACCGGCCACCTTATTAGGAGTGTATGATAAAGTGGGAAGTATTGATGCCGGTAAGCTGGCGAATTTTCTTATCACCAGTGGCCCCATCTTTAATGAAAAGACAATCATCTTGCAGAACTGGGTGCAGGGTATAAAATATACGGTGAAAGAAGATTTGTCTGATAAGCTCGGAACCTATAACCTGGTGGTGAATACACCGGCCGGTACAGAGAATTACACATTAGATGTAAAGAGTGGTTCTTCTGCAACCATGTTTGCAAAAGACACACTCAATTCAAAACTTACTTTCGACGGTAAGATCGTGAAGCTGAACTTTGCGCCGATGGTCCGTCGGCAGCGTCTAGCCGGTGCCGGTGCTCCTGATGGCGGACAAAGACCTGCTGGTGGCGGCTTCCCCGGAAGAGGTGCTGCAACTGCTGACCAGGCATTACCCGCAACTGCTACCCGGCTTACTGGTATCAGCAACGGTACTGAATGGAATGGAACAGGTACTGATTCATTGGGCAATTCATTAACCTGGACCGCTTCTTTTGTAAAGGCCGCAGAAGTAAAACCTGATACTGCTAAAAAGAAAGATGCTCCTGTTATCGGTAAAGTAACTTATCCCTTCGAACCATTTGGATGGGAGGAAGCAGATGCTCCAAAACAAGAAACTATTCTTATTAAGAACGCAACAGTATGGACCAACGAAAGTGAAGGGGTGTTGCAGAACAGTGATGTGCTGATCAAAAACGGCAAGATCGCTGGTGTTGGTAAGAATCTTTCTGATCCGGCTGCCAGGGTGATTGACGGCACTGGTAAACATGTTACTGCGGGTATCATTGATGAACACTCACATATTGCTGCCGCTTCTATCAATGAAGGCGGGCAATCGGTAACATCTGAAGTTCGTATCGCTGATAACCTGAACCCTGACGATATCAATATCTATCGCCAGTTGAGCGGAGGTGTTACCACTTCTCATATCCTTCATGGTTCTGCCAATGTGATCGGCGGGCAAACACAATTGATTAAACTGCGCTGGGGCCAGAATGATGACGACCTGAAGTTTAAAAACTGGACCGGCCAGATCAAATTTGCATTGGGTGAAAACGTAAAACGTTCAGCTGCTCCATTAGGTAATAACCGTTACCCGGATACAAGAATGGGAGTGGAACAAGTACTGACCGATGCATTCACCAGAGCCAAGGATTACCAGCAGGTATGGAAGGAATACAATACTGCCAAAGAAAAATTGTTGAAAGAGAAGAAATCAACAACATCATTAATAATGCCGCGTCGTGACCTGGAATTAGATGCGTTAGTGGAAATATTGGAGAAGAAACGGTTCATCACCTGCCACTCTTATGTGCAGAGCGAGATCAACAGTGCGATGGAAGTGGCCAACAGGATGGGCTATACGGTTAATACATTTACCCATATCCTTGAGGGTTATAAAGTCGCTGATAAAATGCTGAAGCATGGTTCTTTTGCGTCTACCTTCTCCGACTGGTGGGCCTATAAAATGGAAGTGGAAGATGCCATTCCTTATAATGCAGCCATTATGCAAAAAGTGGGATTAACAGTAGCTATTAATAGCGATGATGCAGAAATGGCACGCCGCCTGAACCAGGAAGCCGCCAAGATCGTAAAGTATGGCGGGGTAACAGAAGAGGAAGCACTGAAAATGGTAACCCTGAATCCTGCTAAAATGCTGCATGTGGATGATAAAGTAGGAAGCTTAAAAACAGGTAAAGATGGCGATGTGGTATTATGGAGTGATAATCCACTGAGCATTTATGCAAAACCACTTTATACTATTGTTGATGGCACTATCTATTTCGACCGCCAGAAAGATGAACAACTGCAAAAACTGGTAGACGCTGAACGCTTACGCCTGGTCCGTAAAATGAACGGTGAAAAAAGAAGCGGTGCACCGGTAATACCGGCACAGCCAAGTTACCAGATCATGCATACCTGTATGGATCATGGTCATAGCCACGGTTTACTGGTGGTGGATGCAGATGATATTAATAACGACTAAAATCTTTGAACATGAAAAAAATATTATTAGCGATATCGGTTTTTTGTTTCCTGGGTGCAACAGCACAGGAAACAGTATTGCCGGCCAAACCACAAAAGGGGCTAATCTTTATTAAGAATGCCACCATACATGTTGGCAATGGGAAAGTAATTGAGAACGGAACCATCAAGATCAAAGATGGTAAGATCGAAGAAGTGGGAGCGAATGTGACTATTCCTGCCGGTGATGTCCAGGTTTTCGATGTGAAAGGAAAGCATGTATATCCCGGTCTGATCCTGCCCACCAGCAACCTGGGTCTTGTAGGAATTAATTCAGTTCGTGCGACGCAGGATGTTAGAGAGATCGGTGATATGAATCCTAACGTAAGATCATTAGTGGCTTACAATACCGATTCAAAAGTGATCAATACACTCAGGTCCAACGGTATCCTTTTGGCTAATGTTGTTCCCGAAGGAAGTTTTGTTGCAGGAACCTCCTCTGTAGTGCAACTGGATGCATGGAACTGGCAGGATGCTGCCTATAAATCTGACGCTGGCCTGCATGTTTATATGCCAACTTTAATGCCCCGACCCAACTTCGGAAGGTTTGGCGGTGGGGGTGGAGGAGGTGGCCCGCAGGCACCAGCAGCTGACCCGGTAAAAGAAGGATTGGAAAAAATAGAAGGGCTAAAAACTTTCTTTAAGCAAGCCAAAGCTTATTTAGGAGAGACCAAACACGAAGAGACTAACCTGAAGTTTGAAGCAGTAAAAGGGTTGTTTGATAAAAAACAAAAACTCTATGTACATGCTAATACAGCGAAACAAATACTGGTGGCATTGGATTTTGTAAAAGAGTTTGGTTTTGATATGGTGATCGTGGGTGGAAGTGACAGCTGGCAACTGGCTGATCTGCTGAAAAAAAATAACGTATCCGTTATTCTTCAGCAACCACATAGCCTGCCAACAGGTGAAGACGATGATGTAGATCAGCCCTACAAAACAGCCGCTGCTTTACAAAAAGCAGGAGTGTTATTTGCCATTTCTGATGATGATGCACAAACCCGCGGACGTAACCTGGCTTTTAATGCCGGAACTGCTGCGGCATTTGGATTGTCAAAAGAAGATGCATTAGCGGCTATTTCACTCAATGCAGCTAAGATAATGGGAATGGGTGACCAAACCGGCAGTATTGAAGTGGGAAAGGATGCTAATATTGTAGTGAGTGAAGGTGATATACTTGATATGCGTACGAGTAATGTAACAGATGCATTTATACAAGGAAGAAAGATCGACCTGACCGATAAGCACAAACTGCTAAACGAACGGTACGAACAGAAATACGATCTGAAGAAGCCTAAGCCATTCTGATAAACCAACGATAGAAACAATGAAGCCCCGCAATCAGCGGGGCTTTTTGTGTAGAAACCGTCCAGGGTTTTATATCTTCTATTGCTTCATTAATTTTTCTGTAGCTACCATTGTACTGCCGTTACTGATCTGTACTAAATACATTCCTTTCACCAGCGAGGAGGCTTCTGTTACAGCTATGCTGTTATAACCATTGCTTACAGCTGCATTCTTTGTTAACTGGAGCTGACCATTCAGACTGTACACCCGGATAGTGATCGTTGCTTTTTCGGTGGTTTGGTAGTTAATGCTGAACTGACTTGTAAAAGGGTTGGGTACAGCCTGAATAGTTACTCCTGCTTTGTTACTGAATTTCACGGTACGTGTTTCAGAATATTTTGTGTTGCCGTCAGGTTCAACGGCTTTGATGCGATAATAAACAACAGCAGCCTGTGTATTTACCTGGGCGTCGTTATAGTTGTATACGGATTGATTGTTCTTTGCTTCGATATTGCTGATGGCAGAGAATAAAGTGCCATTATAGCTGCGCTCCACTTCGAAAGTAGTTCCAGGATCCTGGTCAGCAGACCAGTTCAGTGAAGGAACATTCGCTGCTATACTTGCGGTAAAATAATTCCATTTAACAGGAAGTGGTATGTTAGAAAGTAATTCTACAGAACAACCTGAGAAGTTATTAATAGTGTCGGGAGCAGCAAAAGCCCTGTACACGGTATTGGGACGAACGGTTCCCCATTGCTGATCAAAGATACTGTTGTTATTAGATCTTGATACATCATATATTTTCAAGGTATCGGCCGTGTTACCACTAACGCCTACAGTACCAGTATTAGTGGTAGAACCCGTGAAGTAAAAATATCCTTTACCTTTTACAGTACCCCAGTTCGTGAAGTTGACAGCCTTAATTTTAGCAGTTGCGCCATTGGTGATCGTTCCGCTGTTGGTGATGTTACCGCTTCCGTTAGCCGCTTTTGCCCACATCAAACCATCGTTATTGACTGCGTTGGAATTATTGGTAAAACCAGTACCGGCGATCATCCGGCAATTATTGTCTACAATTGAACCTGAGTTAAAAGTGATGGAGCCAGTGGTTTGAAATAAGGCTTCGTTCGTAAAAGAAGAACCGTTAGTTACCAGGCTACCGGTTATTGTAGTTGCATAAGTATTAGTGAAGGAAGCTCCGCTATTCAGGGTGATCGTACCATTGCTGGTTATTGTACCCCTGTTAGTAATAGTATTATTGTTGTTGATAGTGATACCATTATCAAATTTTAATTGGCCGCCAAAGTTGTTGATCCAAACCTGGGAGTTGCCATTCAGTTCAGCTTCCTGGGTGGTCCAAACCGTGCCATAGTTAATAAGTGAAAAATTGGAGTTGGTTTTCAGGTCTTCGTTGAATTTGGCAGTACCGTATACCACCAATGTCCCGCGGGGATTATTAAACTTATCAGGGCGGAATGTAGCACCTGCTGCCACAGTGATCTTTGCTCCCTGGTTAAATGAATTGATCTTGCCCGTAAAAGTACCTGCACTGATGTACAGGCTGTCCCCGTTATTCAGGTTATAATTGGAGTTGCTGCCGTTGTTAACGTAAGTATTCTGTGCGTCAAGATTGGAAGAAAAAAGACAAATGGAGAATAGAACTAAAGCGAAAAGGGTAAAAATACGGGCCATCTTTGTTTTCATTTAGGGTTGAGATTCGGATTTCTTACGGGGGATAGTCATCATCTTTTCCTCCGTAAGAGAACGCAAAGCTATTGCAGTATTTACTAGTAAAAAATAGGAAATATACGTTTGTGGGCAAAAAAATACTGTACTAGGTGTTTGCTCTTATTAAAGTGATTGTGCACAAAAAACCCCGCAAATAGCGGGGCTTTCAATTCATGCGAAATATTTAAAAATATCAGGCATCTTTACCATGACATTGCTTGTATTTTTTACCACTGCCACAAGGGCAAGGATCATTCCTGCCGATCTTAGGGGCTACTTTTATAGGTTCATGTTTCACTTCCACCTCTCCGCCACCACCGGGTTCAAAGCGGTCTCTTTCATTAGCACCATAATCCTGGCCAGCCGTATCCACATCATCCTTATTCGCCTTCATTTTACTGTAATCTGTTCTTTCTTGGCGACCTTCTTTTAGTGGCACGTTATCCTGCTGAATCGGTAAAGAAGAATGGCTTAAAAATGAAGCGATATTCTTATTCAACTCACTACCCATCAGTTTAAACATGCTGAATGCTTCCGTCTTATAGATTACCAGTGGGTCTTTTTGTTCCAGGTAAGCCGTCTGTACACTTTGTTTCAGATCATCCATGGCCCGCAGGTGTTCTTTCCAGGCATCATCAATCACAGCAAGGGTGATATTTTTTTCCATAGCAGCCGCCAGTTCTCTTCCTTCTGTATCGATGGTTTTTTGAAGTGGTGTCAATACATTCATTCCTTTTTTACCATCTGTAATTGGTACCACCACATTTTCAATATGGCTTCCCTGTGTAAGCTTAATGTTCTTGAAAACAGGTAAAGCTTGTTTGGCTATTTCCAGTTTGTGTGCCTCGTATCCGGAAATGGCTTCATTATAAAGACGGTCAGTAAGCCGGTTGACATCTGTTTTCAGGAACTCTTCTTCCGTAATATTGATATCCAGTGCGAGGTTCACAATACAAGCCATCTTGAAACCTTCATAATCTTCTTGTGACTTATAGCTGGCCACTAAATCTTCTGCTGTTACACTGAACGCATTATCTATATCCAGTGCAAGACGTTCTCCAAACAAGGCGTGGTTACGGCGGGAATAAACAGCCGTTCTTTGCTTATTCATCACATCGTCATATTCCAGCAAACGCTTACGAATACCAAAGTTGTTTTCTTCCACTTTCTTCTGTGCCCGCTGGATACTGTTGCTGATCATGCTGTGCTGTATCACATCACCTTCTTTGTAGCCCAGCTTATCCATCAGGCCGGCAATACGTTCACTGCCGAACATACGCATCAGGTCATCTTCCAGGGAAACATAGAATTGGGAAGAACCGGGATCACCCTGGCGACCGGCACGGCCTCTCAACTGCCGGTCCACACGACGACTTTCATGTCTTTCAGTACCAATAATGGCCAAACCACCTGCTTCTTTCACACCGGGGCCGAGTTTGATATCCGTACCACGACCGGCCATGTTAGTAGCGATAGTAACGGCACCGGGCAAACCAGCTTCTGCCACTACTTGTGCTTCACGGGCATGTTGTTTTGCGTTCAGTACATTATGCGGAATTTTTTTCTGCTGAAGCATTCTGCCCAGTAATTCACTGATCTCAACTGATGTTGTACCCACCAGCACAGGGCGGCCTGCATTTCTCAATGCTTCAATATCATCAATAACAGCTTTGTATTTCTCTCTTTTTGTTTTGTAAACAAGATCCTGCTTGTCATCACGGATCATCTTTACGTTGGTAGGAATGGTGACCACATCCAGTTTATAAATACTCCACAGTTCCGCTGCTTCTGTTTCAGCTGTACCCGTCATACCCGCCAGTTTATGATACATCCGGAAATAGTTCTGGAGTGTAACTGTTGCATATGTTTGGGTAGCTGCTTCGATCTTTACATTCTCTTTGGCTTCCAGTGCCTGGTGCAAACCATCACTGTAACGGCGGCCTTCCATAATACGACCAGTTTGTTCATCCACGATCTTGATAGCACCATCCATGATCACATATTCCACATCTTTCGCAAACAGTGTATAGGCTTTCAATAATTGCTGAACGGTATGAATGCGGTCTGCTTTCTGCGCATAATCATTCAGCACTGTTTCTTTCAGTTGCAATTTCTCATCGGCCGGGCCTTCCTGCTTTTCAATTTCGGCCAGCTTTACTCCAATATCAGGTAATATGAAGAACTCAGGATCTTCTCCTGATTTAGTGATCGCATTCAATCCTTTTTCGGTCAGTTCTACGGAATTGTTTTTTTCATCAATATGGAAAAGCAACTCTTCGTCCACGATATGCATATTACGCTGCTGGTCCTGCAGGTAATAGTTTTCGGCTTTCTGCATTTTTACTTTAATGCCCGGCTCACTCAGGAATTTGATAGTGGGGCCATACTTGGGTAAGCCACGGAATGCCCTGAATAAATGCAGGCCACCGGTTTTCGGATCATCTTCACCTTTTTCAAATGCTTTCTTGGCTTCATTGAGGCAATGACGTACAATTTTTTCCTGCTCCTGCACCAGTACCTGTATTCTTGGTTTGTGTACATGGAATTGCTGGTCGTCCCCTTTGGCAACCGGGCCGGAGATGATCAGGGGTGTTCTGGCATCATCGATCAATACGGAGTCCACCTCATCCACCATGGCGAAATGGTGTTTGCGCTGTACCATTTCTTCGGGTGAGTGAACCATGTTGTCTCTCAGGTAATCAAAACCGAATTCGTTATTAGTGCCATAGGTAATATCGGCGAGGTATGCATTTCTTCTTTCTTCACTGTTAGGCTGGTATTTATCAATACAATCAACAGTGATGCCCAGCCATTCAAAGACTGGTCCGTTCCATTCCTGGTCACGACGGGCCAGGTAATCGTTCACCGTTACCACATGCACTCCTTCACCAGCCAGTGCATTCAGGTAAGAAGGAAGGGTTGATACCAGTGTTTTACCCTCACCGGTAGCCATTTCTGAAATTTTCCCGGAATGTAATACCGCACCACCAATCAGCTGCACATCGTAATGCACCATATTCCAGGTAACCGTACCGCCGGCAGCTGTCCAGGTATTTTTAAATATTGATTTATCGCCGTCAATAGTGATGTAATCCTTTTTTACACTCAGGTCACGGTCCATTTGCGTGGCCGTGGATATCATTTCTGTATTTTCTTTGAAACGGCGGGCTGTTTCTTTTACTACCGCGAAAGCCTCCGGCATGATCTCGTTCAGTGCCTCTTCAATTTTTTTATCACGGTCTTTCTTCAGCTTATCCACTTCCTGGTAAATAGCATCTTTGCCGGTAAGGTCATTAAAGGGCAGGTCATCGGCCTCTTTATTCTTATTGGCAATGATTGTATCTATTTCTTCCAGGTGTTTTTTGATGCGCTGACGGAATTCCTGTGTTTTATTACGCAGTTCATCATTGGATAATGAAGCATAGCGGGTAAAAAACTGGTTCACTTTCTCAACAACGGGGGCAATCTTTTTTACATCTTTCTCTGATTTACTGCCTCCGATTAATTTCTGGATAAAACCTAACATAATACGTGGTATTGGGTATGTCCGCTTTGCGGATTTTAATGGAATTTTAGTTTGTCAAAAAAGGTGCTACAAATAATTGTAAGCCAATTTGACAGGGAAGCAAAGATAATGTTTCGCCGGGAGTCAGGAATATAGGAAATCTGCCTTGTTACCGGCCTGATCCGGAGTTTTGTCTTTTGTTAACTTACCTTTCGCTTCCTGCGGGTATTAATAAAAAAGTAACTACATGAATAAAGTATTTTCAGCCGTTATAGTGTTCTTGTCAATCTTAATCATCACTTCCTGCACCAGCAATGAAATTGGCAGCAGCAAAGATGTGAACCCGGAAACGATCTGGTTTGATTACAGGATATGGGGCCAGGAAGGTACGGATGAGGTGACTGTGAAGCTGCAATATCGTTTTGCCGGGGAAACAGGTACAACACTGGTGTTGACTGAACCCAGTAAAGTGGAATTGGATGGCAGAATCGTTCCTGTGGATAGCTCCAAATATGCCGGGGCTTATTATGAAGTGCAGGAACCAGTAGATTCTTTCAAGGGAAAGCATACCATTATTTTTACGGATATCAATAAAAAGCAATACAAAGAAGAGTTTCACTTTCATCCTATGGCTCTCCGGACAAGTATAGCTTCGTCGGTCACAAGGGCAGACCTTGTTTTCGAACTGGACGGATTAGAACCTGTAGACTATGTGAGAATACTCCTGTCAGATACTTCCTCTAAAAGTGATGGGATCAACCGGGTGGATACAGTGAAAAATGGCAGGCTCTTTATTTCCAAAAACCAGCTCGGGAGTCTCACAAACGGACCCATCACCCTTGAGTTGATAAAAGAACATGAAAAAACTGTCAAAAATGGCACGGCTGAGGGTGGTAAAATTGCTGTTTCATATGGCTTACAACGGGAATTCAGCCTGAAGGATTAGTCACAAAAGCGGAACAAGGCCCCTACCCGGGAACGCCGGCCCCTTACTCACCAATTTTCAACAGGGATATGGAATTTCAGCACCCAGCCCATACCTTTGCGGCCTGAAAAGCAGACCCGTATCTGCAACCCAAATCGCAAATCTGAAACAGTATGGCAGGTCAATTAAAAGAGGTTCGTAACCGTATCAAATCCGTTCAAAGCACCCAGCAGATCACCAAAGCAATGAAGATGGTGAGTGCTGCCAAACTTCGCCGTGCACAAGACGCAATCATACAGATGCGTCCATATGCAAAAAAACTGCAGGAAATGCTGAGCAATATTGTCAGCAACAGCGAGGGTGAAACCGGTATGGCATTAGCGGCAGAAAGACCGGTAGAAAAAGTATTGCTGATCGTTATTACCAGTGACCGTGGGCTGGCCGGTGCTTTCAATACCAATCTTATTAAACTGGCCAAAGCAACGATTGCCGAGAGATATGCGGAGCAGCACAAAAAGGGCAATGTGACCATCTGGAACATCGGTAAAAAGGGATATGAGCATTTTAGCAAGAATGGATACAAAACAGATGCTTCCTATAAAGATATTTTCCTGAGCCTGACTTTTGCTAACGTACAGCTGGCTTCCCAGGCCGCTATGAAAGCATTTGAAGAGAAGCAGTTTGATGTTATTGAGATCGTTTACAGCCAGTTTAAAAATGCTGCCACTCAGCGCTTTGAAGTGGAAAGATTCCTGCCCATCCCTAAAGTGGAGAAAAAGGCCGGTGCTGTGAAGGCTGATTTCATTTTCGATCCTAACCGGGAGCAACTGGTAGCCGAGTTAATGCCCAAGATCCTCAACACCCAATTATATAAAGCAGTACTGGATTCCAATGCTTCTGAGCATGGTGCCCGTATGACTGCCATGGATAAGGCCAGCGAAAATGCCAATGAAATGCTGCGCAGCCTTAAGATTTCTTACAACAGGGCCCGCCAGGCTGCCATCACTACCGAACTGACGGAGATCGTAAGCGGTGCGGCTGCTTTGCAGGGATAATAAAATGTGCATATTTATTGCTGTACAGAAGAGCGGATTTTAGTTATTTGCATACTTTGACAATCCGTAAACCTGAATAGTAAACTTACCAACAGACATGGAAATAACTAACCTGATACCACATATTGAGGCATTGATCTTTGCCAGCGATAAACCCCTGACCTCACTGGAATTGACCGAGCTGGTGAATAATGCTTTTGGCTTCATGGAAGACAAAATAACACTTGACCAGGTGGAAGCTGCTATCGATGGCATTACAGAAAAATATGGCTCTGAGTTTTATCCTTTTGAGATGAGGCAAAGCGGTGGTGGCTGGCAGTTCCTGACCAAAAAGGATTATCACAAGACCATTGCCCAGCTGAATGGTGATAAATTCCTGAAACGATTATCAGCAGCAGCATTGGAAACACTGGCGATCATTGCTTATAAGCAGCCGGTCACCAAAGGAGAGATTGAAGCGATCCGTGGTGTGAGCTCAGATTATGCTGTACAGAAATTATTGGAGAAAGAGCTGATCATCATTACCGGCAGGAATGAAAAATTGCCCGGGCATCCGCTGGTCTATTGCACATCTAAAAATTTCATGGACTATTTTGGTATCAACTCGGCTGATGATCTGCCAAAGATCAAAGAAGTACTGGCAGAGCAGTTAGTGGAGCCAACCGTGATGAAAGATGTGATAGTAACGGATGAAGAAAAAGCAACAGAAGAGCAGATCAATGATGAGATCGAAGGTGTGGAAGGTGAGCCACTGGCAGTAACAGAAGAAGGAGAACTGATTGAAAATAAGGATAGCAATGAAAGTGAAGAGAGCTGATTAATTTATTATAGTTAATGTAATTGAAGTGGCTCAGATACTGAGCCACTTCTTTTTTTATCTTCGTCAATATGGGACAACAATTATCAAACGAACAACTGGTAGCATCGGCAAAGGAATTTGGTACGCCGTTATATATCTATCATGCCGAAAAGATAAAAGAGCAGTATGAGAAACTGGCTGCTGCATTTTCTATACTGGATACCCGTTTTTTTTATGCATCCAAGGCGCTAACCAATATTAATATCCTTCGTTATATCAAATCCATCGGTTGTAATGTTGATTGCAGTTCCATTAATGAAGTGAAACTGGCTTTGCATGCTGGCTTCATCCCCGGGAACATCTTATATACTTCCAATGGTATTGCCTTTGATGAAATTGAAGAGGCTGTAGCAGCTGGTGTGCATATTAATATTGACAGTTTATCCAACCTGGAGAAATTTGGAAAAAAATACGGACACACCTACCCGGTCGGTATCAGGATACGTCCCAACATCATGGCGGGTGGCAACCTGAAAATTTCTACCGGGCATGAAGGCAGCAAATTTGGTATTCCTGTCAGCCAACTGGATAAAATAGAGGAATTGGTAAGGGAGCATACTATTTTTATCAAAACCCTTCATATACACACCGGAAGTGATATTAAAGATGCAGATGTGTTTGTAAAAGGAATGGAAGTGTTGTTTGATATTATCCCGCATTTTCCTGAACTGGAGATCATTGACCTGGGTGGAGGATTTAAAGTGCCGTATAAACCCGGAGAAAAAGAAACGGATGTGCATTTGCTGGCGAAAAAGATAAAAGAAACGTTTGAGGCGCATCCATTGGCCGGTAATAAAAAATTTCAACTATGGTTTGAGCCGGGGAAATTTTTAGTGAGTGAATGTGGTTATTTGGTAACACAGGTCACTGTAGTAAAAGATACAGGTACTACCATTTTTGCTGCTGTTAACAGCGGGTTGAACCATCTCATTCGCCCTATGATGTATGAAGCGTATCATCATATTGAGAATATATCCAATCCCGGTGGAACAGAGAAGGTATATACTGTTACCGGCAATATCTGTGAGACGGATAATTTTGGTATTGACCGGAAATTAAAAGAAGTGAGAGAAGGTGATCTGTTGGTGCTGTATAATGCCGGGGCCTATGGTTTTGAAATGTCCTCTAATTATAACTCCCGCTACAAACCTGCTGAGGTATTGGTTATAAATGATAAAACAAAACTCATCCGCAAAAGGGATGAGTTCAACGACTTGCTGCGAAACCAGCTGGAAGTATTGTAAGTTATTTTACTGCTGCTACAGTAATAATGGTGGTTGTTTTTGAAGTAAGCGGCAATGAGCCTCCCATCATTTCAGTCGTTCCGGTTGATTCGGTCGTCGTTGTTTTCCTCCGGATGATACCTGTAGCTTTATCAATGATGATCTGCCCGGTCATTTTACTGCTCATAGTGGTGGTGGTCGGCATTCCCATCATTTCTGCTTTTGATACTGTATTGGATATTCCGGTAAAATCAACAACAATTGTTGAATCAGTGATATCGGCAAGCGTATAAGTGGTAGTTGATTTTCCGCCTTCCTTTTCACCGGTTTCTGTCCATGATTCGCCTTTCCCAATTTCATTATCCGGTAATACTTTGAAAAAACTGGCATCTCCTTTTGCAGGCGGCTGCACAGTACTCATCAAGTCCTTCAGCATTTCCATCACGATCCGCAGCCTGTCATCTCCGGGAGTGGTCTCTATCTTTTCCGGTTGCACCATTAGTACTTTCCCGGCCGGGTCAATGATCATGTCGTAGGTCTTACCCAGGATGTCTTTTACGGGTTTGCCAAAAGGCCCATCCAGGTCTTTTTTATTATCTGAATCAAAAGAACGTTGCTGTCCCATGCCATCAAAATTGAAACTGATCTTTTTCATTTCATGACGAAGGGTATTGTTATCATCAGTAGCATTGGTAACCTTATAAGAACGGGAAGCGATGCCATCTACATTGAAGTCAATGGATTGCCCCATGGCTTCCTGGGCAACAGTAGTTTTCATTTCCAGGTTTACCAGCAGGGTTTGTCCCTGTTCAAACTTTATTTTACCGGCTATTTTTTCACCAAGTTGTCCAAAACCGGCTAAACTGGTAAGCAATGCAGCAGCAACAAGTATCTTTTTCATATTGATGTAATAGATGTTTCCAAAGATGACGTTTCTTTTGCAAAGAAAGTTCAGGGAATTGTGAAAAAATATTGTTGCTTTAATTAATATACGGGTTGTTCTTATTTGTGGTTAAGTTGCTAAATTTAATATATCTGTTAATCAAAACCTTTTGTTATGCCTATCCGAATGACTGATGACCCTGTAGATCCTAACCAGCAAGACGATGATGGCGGTGGTGGTGGTAGAAGACCCAGTTTTCCTGGTGGCGGCGGAGGCGGGGGATTAATGTCGCTTTTACCTATGTTATTGGGGTTGTTTAAAGGTAAAGGCATCATCTTTCTGCTGGTGCTTGCGGCAGGAGCCTATTTCCTGTTAGGAAGAAGTGGTGGTTGTAACGTGCAACAGATCATTTCCCAGTTTTCGCAAAGCGGCTATAATTTCAACCCGGCTGAGTTTAATAAGGCATCCGTATATGAAGGCCTGGAAGATGATGCTTCGAAAAATCCATTGCCCGAGGCCGTATCACTCTTAAAATTTGCACCCACCCGGGGTAACCAGGGACAGCAGGGAAGTTGTGTGGCCTGGAGTTGTGCGTATAGTGCACAAACGATTTTAACTGCTGCGGCAACAGGTGCCGATCCTGATCAAATTGTTTTCAGTCCTTCTTATTTATACAACCAGATCAAACTGGAAGGCTGCCAGGGGTCTTACCTGCAAAGGGCCATGGAAGCAATGCGAAGTAATGGCGGTGTGCCTTTAAGTCAATATCCCTACAGCGACCAGGATTGCGACCGGCTGCCCGGCCCGCAGGACAGGCAGTTGGGAAAACAAAATGTGATTCATGGCTTCACCCGGATCACGAACGGAGATAATATCAACGAGATTAGTGTAAGAGGTATAAAAGAACACCTGGCCAAAGATGCGCCGGTTGCTATTGGTATGATGGTGGGCCAAAGTTTTATGCAGGATATGATGGGACAGGAATTATGGCAACCGGCTGCCATGGATGAATCGCAGATGGGAATGGGTGGCCATGCCATGTGTGTGATCGGTTATGATGACCGGAAATTTGGCGGTGCCTTCCAGATCATGAACAGCTGGGGGCCGGAATGGGGAAAGAATGGAGTGGGCTGGGTGCGGTATGGAGATTTTAAAAATTATGTAAGAGAAGCATATGGCATCGATCCGTTGCCGAAAAGAACAGCGGTGGCAAATATTCCATTGGAGTGTACAATAGGGCTAGTGAATAACGCCGATAAACAATATATACAGCTTCGTTCTGCTGGTGCAAATACTTTTCAGACTGTTTCTCCAATAGCTGTAGGTACCCGGTTTAAAATGGAAGTAAAGAATGAAACGGAATGTTATATCTATATTTTCGGGCAGGATGAAAAAGGCAGCAGCATGGTATTATTCCCATACCTGAAGCCGGGAGAAACTGTTTCCAAACATTCACCGTATTGCGGTATTACTGGCTATCGTTTATTCCCCAAAGCACAGTCACTGGAAGCAGACAGTATTGGCAACAGGGATTATATTGCTATTGTGGCCAGTAAGGATGAACTGAATTATGACCAGCTGAACCAGGCGATCAGTAACAGTCGTCAATCAACTTATGCAGCCAAAGTGAATGAAGCCCTGCAGGGAATATTGATCCGCTCTTCCCGGTTTATGAATACCAGCGACGGGGCGATCTATTTCAAAGCTGATGCCAACGATAACAAAGCGGTTGCTACCATTGTGGCCTTTGACAAACGATAATCAATTATTGAAATGAATTCCGGTACTTCCGAATTTATACAACTCATGAAACATCCTGTTAAGTTCAGGATGTTTTTATTATCCAAATTACCTAGTGCCTTTTTTGCCGGGGTCAGGGTAAGAGAAGCGGATGAAAAGAGATGTATGGTGACAGTTCCTTTCAAGTGGTTTTCACAAAACCCTTTCCGTTCCACCTATTTTGCCTGTTTGAGCATGGCGGCAGAAATGAGTACGGGTGCACTGGCGATGGCACATTTATATAAACGCAAGCCCCCGGTTTCCATGCTGGTGGTGAAAGTAGAGTCGGAATATTTTAAAAAGGCAACTGATCGTACCAGCTTTGTGTGTGAGGATGGTGAACTGTTCCGGAAAGCTATTGAAGAGAGTACTGCATCAGGTGAGGCAAGGACCGTTAAGGCAAGATCGGTCGGGACAAACAAACAAGGAGAAATAGTTGCGGAGTTTTTTATTACCTGGTCATTTAAAGCAAAATCTAGTTTATGAAAATAGCATTTCATGGTGCAGCCCGGACAGTAACAGGCTCCAAGCATCTTCTTACACTGAAGAACGGGAAAAAAATATTGTTGGACTGTGGTATGTTTCAGGGTTTGGGAAAAGAAACCGATCAGATGAACCGTGATTTTGGTTTTGATCCGGTTGAAGTGGATGTGATGATCCTGTCGCATGCACATATTGATCATAGTGGATTGATACCAAAATTGGTGAAAGACGGATTCCGGGGGAAAATATTTTGTACACCTGCAACAAAAGACCTGGCTTCAGTATTGCTGGAAGATTCGGCCGGTATACAGGAAGACGAGGTAAAGTATATCAACAAGCGAAGGGCAATGGAAGGGCTTCCCTACCTGAAGCCATTGTATACAACGGAGGATGCAATGAATAGCCTTTCTCATTTGCTTGAAACACCTTATGGGGTATGGTTTGATGTGACAGAGGGGGTGCAGGCGATGTTTACCGATGCGGGTCATATTATTGGCAGTGCCTGTGTGAATATTAAGGTAAAGGAAAATGATAAAGAGACACGCATCACATTTAGCGGCGATGTGGGAAGATACAGGGATGCTATTTTGAAATCACCGGAAGACTTTCCGCAGGCGGATTATATTATTTTGGAATCAACTTATGGCAATAGTTTACACGATGAGCATCTGACTACGCCGGATATATTATTACGCTGGATAGAAAAAGCCTGTTTACAGAAAAAAGGGAAGCTGATCATGCCGGCATTCAGTGTAGGGAGAACGCAGGAATTACTATATGCACTGAATCAGCTGGAAGTAGAGAATCGTTTGCCCGAGCTGAAGTATTATGTAGACAGCCCTTTGAGTATTGAAGCCACAGAAATCGTTAAAAAATATCCGCAATACTTCAATAAGACTATTCAAAAGCTCATGCAGTCAGATAACGATCCTTTTAATTTCACCGGTTTGAAATATGTAAAATCTGTAGAGGAATCTAAATTGCTAAATTTTCAGAACGGTCCCTTTGTGATCATCTCCGCCAGCGGAATGGCTGATGCCGGCAGGGTGAAGCATCATATCAGTAATAATATTGAAAACAGTAAAAACACAATCTTGCTAACCGGGTATTGCGAACCCAGATCATTGGGCGGTCGTTTGATGGATGGGGTAAAGGAGGTTGGTATTTATGGAGTAGAACACCAGGTGAATGCCGAGATAGGGGCTATCCGTAGTATGAGTGCACATGGTGATTATGAAGACCTGAGCCAGTGGCTGGCCTGTCAGGATAAACAACAGGTAAAACGGATTTTCCTGGTGCATGGAGAGTATGACGTGCAGCAGGATTTCAAACAGCGGCTTATCCGGAAAGGATTTGCGGATGTTGATATTCCCGAGAAGCATTACGAGATCGGGCTGACCTGATCCCAATTTTAACAATACGAGTTTTCACATTGTATTAGTAAACGTGGCATCCTTTTTTCCGTTTATGTATGAGCAAGAATTAATCATTCATAAACAAGGAGGAAGTATGAGAACGAATTGGAAACTGCGGAGCAGTTATTTAGGGATCGTCTTTTTGCTGGCAAGTTGTGGTACCACAGCACATATTGAAAAAGACGACCAGGCTGATTTTACGAAGTACAAAACTTTTGCCTGGATAGATAAAGATGGGGAAGGAAGGAATGATCGTAACAGGGGTAATGACCTGGCAGAGCAAAAGATCAGGGATGCCGTAAATAAAGAGCTGGAGAAATCTTCGCGTTGGCGGGAATCGAAGAACAGGCCTGATATATTACTGAGCTATGATATATTGGTGGAAAAGAATGTAAAAGAGCAGAATGATCCTGTTTATTCAAGACCCTTCACCAGGACTTTTTATAATCCTTACACCCGCCGGTATTCAACCATTTATTATCCTTCACAATTTCTAGGCTACGATCGTGAGCAAAGAGCAATAAGAGAAGGAACAGTTACAATCACAATGATTGATGCCAGAACTGATAAAACAGTATGGCAGGGCTGGGCCACTGATGAAGTGAACAGCCGAAATATGACAGGTAAGGAAATACAGGCCGCAGTAAGATCGATCTTCAGGAAGTTTGATGTAGCAAAAAACTGATTTTATAAGGACGGTTCCGGACACAGCCCCTTGCGAAAGCAAGGGGTTTTCGATTGACAGCAAATAAAAAAACCGCCTGGTGGAGCGGCTTCAAAATCTCTTGTGGTTGGGACGGTTAAGGGGTAGATCTTTTTTTCAATAAGGTAAAGATTTTGATTACTGGCTTTTCATGAATTGGATCAGGATTTTCACAGGATTGGTCAGGACTTTACTTGGTTTTTCGGATCTGGATCTGTTGGTTTTTTAGATATCAGAATTTCAATTGGTTTTACAGGATTGGTTGTCATCGTTTGACAGTACAAATATGAAAAGGATTTCCGGGGAGATATAATTTTTTCGACGAAAGGGCTAAAACCTTCGATTTTCGGGATTTTTTCCAGGTTTTTGTTGTCAGATGATATTGAAACGGCGGATCACTTCAGCCTTACTGGCTTTGCTAACAGGTATTTCTGCACCTTTTACTAAAAGGGTATTCTCCCGGATATTGTCCACTTTGCTGATATTGACGATATAAGAACGGTGCACTTTGATGAATTGCCTGGTATTGACTTTGGTCTCCAGGTTTTTTATGGTATTAAGCGCAACATATTTTTTTTCTGTTGAAACGAATTTCACATAATCTCCCATGCTTTCTATATAGAGTATATCATCATTTTTAAGCCTGACCAGTTTACCATCGCTTTTAATAAAGATATGATCGTCGTTATTGTGATCATTACTACTTGATACGGTAGTAATGGCTTCTATTTTTTTAAGTGCATCCAAAAAACGCTGGTAACTAAAAGGCTTTTTAAGAAAGTCTGTTACATTATACTCAAAACCATTGTAAGCATATTCCGTCTTCGAAGTGGTTAGTATTACTTTAGGAGAGTACGCTATTTTATCCAGTACATCGAAACCCTGGCCACCAGGTATTTCTACATCTAAAAAAACAAGATCAACACTGTTTGTATCTAAAAAATTGATTGCTTCAGTCACATTGGTGCAATGTGCTTTTACTTCGATGCGGCCACTTTTCTCACAACAGCCTTTCAAATAATCAGCAGCCACTTGTAAATCTTCTACTATGATGCAACTGAGTTTCATGCGGCGGACCTGTTATGGGAAACGAGTTTATTGTGTTCGTTGATAATTGCCTGGTGAGCATCTTCCAGTGTATTCAGCAGATTCTTATAGTCAATTTCTAACTCTTTTGTGGATTGGGCCTGGTAACATTTGTTCTCAAAAGCTTTACATATTTCCAGCACATCCGGCATCCCTACAAAACCAAAAGTGGGTTTTATTTTATGTACTGCCTTCCTAAGTAACTCAAGATCATTTTGTTGAAAATTAGCAAGGATACCCGACCTGTCTGCATCAAAATGATCCAGCACCGTCTTGAACATAGTTTCTATGTACAAATAATCGTCTTCGTACATATTAAATATGTAATCAGCATCAATTCTGTCACTGAAGATAAAAGAGGTGGTAGTGCGGTCTGACATAGGAATAGATTATAAAATCATCGAATATTGGATAATAGGAACGCTATTTCTTCGTTTTTAGTATAATTCCTGTCTTTTTGATAGGGGTAAAGTCTGATTCCTATGCTTAAAAAAATCCAGGACCTGTTCAAGGGTATGTACCATACTCTTGCGGATGCAGGTGTCAACCCTTTATTACCAACCGACCAGCGCAAATCTGTATTGCTGATCAACCAATTATTGCTTATATCCTCAACCATCAATCTTGCAGGGGTTATTTTTTACTTTATCAGCGAACTATACCTGAGTTCCCTGGTTAACCTGGTTACGGGTTGTATTTTTTTGGCCGGTATTTATTTCAATTACAATCATAAGTTGAGGTCCGCAAGAATTTTATATGTGGCTAATATTAATGTTTACCTCATTGTAATAAATATTGTAGAGGGGCTTGATTCGGGCGAATATCTTTTATACTTCCCTGCTTTTATTTCTGTGACATTTATGGTGCGGGTATACAAAGATTACAGTGAACTCGTCGGAGCGTATGTTCTGACTGCTATTGCTGCTTTTAGTTGTATTCAATTTGTACCGGATCAGACAGGCCTGCAATGGATTGAAGCAAGGACACTGCACCAGATATTTGCGTCCAGGCTGATCCTGTCCATCATGCTTACTATTTATATCTCTTATCTTATCCTGAAGATCAACCGGGATAATGAAGCATTGATACTGGAAGAAAAAAAATTCAGCGACTCTATTTATAATACATCTTTGGATGGTGTATTTATCATTAATTCGGGAACTGGGCTGGTTGAAGGTTGTAACCAACAGACTCTTCAGTTATTTGATGTAAGTCGAAAACAGGAAATAATAGGTACCGGGATCGGAAGCTGGTTTGACGAACAACAAATAAGTACTTTGCTGAGTAAGCAATATTCAAACAGCGGATCCTGGCAGGGAGAGTTGACCGTTCATACAAAGAAAGGAAGAACGTTCTATGGGTTTGTCAGTGCTGTCGGTTTCAACTATAAGGAAGTTCAATACCTTAAATTAAGTATTCTTGATATCACCAACGTAAAGTCAGCAGAATTCGAACTGATGAAAGCAAAAGAAAAAGCTGAGTCAGCTGCAAAAATGAAAACACGGTTTCTCTCCAATATGAGCCATGAGTTAAGAACACCCCTTAATGGTATTATCGGGACCACCAATCTCTTGCTCCAGGAAGACCTGTTGCCATCTCAGAAAGCACATTTCGATGTGCTCAAATACTCATCAGAGCATATGCTGACACTGGTAAATGACATTCTTGATCATACTAAAATGGAAGCAGGTAAAATGGAGCTTGCATTGGCCCCCTTCAATATGAAGGAGTTCGTGGAAAAGATCATATCACAGTTTAGCAACCAGGTAGAAGTAAAAGGCCTTCAGTTTAAAACCTATGCAGACCCTGCGCTGGATATAGAGCTTATTACCGACGAGATGAGATTGCAACAGGTACTTGCCAATCTTTTATCGAATGCCATAAAATTTACAGAAAGGGGAAGTATTACATTTTCTGCAAGCAAGATCATTGCTTCGAGTTCAAAAGTAACGGTGCAGTTCATGGTTCAGGATACGGGAATTGGTATTCCTGAAAATAAACGAAACGAAATTTTTGAAAGTTTTACCCAGGCCAATGTAGAAACAACCCGGAAGTATGGCGGCACCGGTCTTGGTTTAACCATTACGAAAGAACTATTAGGGGTGTTTAGTTCAGAACTCGTTTTGCAAAGCGAAGAAAATAAAGGAAGCAAATTCATCTTCATGCTGGAATTGCCGGTAGGAGGTAAACGAAAAGTATATATCCCTGATAAGAGTATAAGCAAACTTCCGGAACTGGCAGGTATAAAAGTATTAGTTGCTGAAGACAACGAGGTGAATATGACAATTGTAAAACGATTCTTGCAAAAATGGGGCATTGAAATAAGTGAAGCGGTAAATGGGAAAGCGGCCGTTGAATTATTTGCAAAGGGCAACTATGATCTGCTGCTATTCGACCTGGAAATGCCGGAAATGGACGGAGCACAGGCCTTAACCGAGATCCGGAAACTGGATGAAAAGATACCGGTGATGGCGTTTACAGCTGCTGTATATGACAATATGTATGCCGACCTAAAAGAAAAAGGGTTTACTGATTTTATTCATAAGCCATTCCGGCCCGATGATCTGCACAGTAAAATAGCTGCTTACACATTGGCAAAAAGGGCATAAAAATATCCGGGTAATTTAAATGAAAAGGCTTCAATCAGAGATTGAAGCCTTTTTTGTAGCCCGTACGGGATTCGAACCCGTATCACCACCGTGAAAGGGTGGTGTCCTAGCCCTTAGACGAACGGGCCGTTTTAAGGGACGGCAAAGATAGGTGGGAGAGGGTTTTCTGCCAAAATTTTTTACCGGCTTTGCCATCTTTAAGCCAAAGCCCTGAAAGGCTTGCCCCGGCTGTATTTTTTAGTAACTAACTGTCGTTGGTCATGGTATGGCGTTATTAAAATCATCCATCCCCATTATTGGCAAAACACTAACTTAGCCTCGCATTTTAAAAAAATAAATACTAAATATCATGAGTACAGTTAAAGTTGCCATCAATGGTTTCGGTCGGATCGGCCGCCTCGTTTATCGCCAGATATATAAAATGGAGGGTATTGATGTGGTAGCTATCAATGATTTGACCAGCCCCAAAGTGCTGGCTCATTTGCTGAAATATGACAGTGCACAAGGCCGTTTTGATGCGGAAGTAAAAGCCACCGAAGATGCTATTGTTGTCAACGGTGATGCGGTTAAAATATATGCACAGAAAAACCCGGCCGACATTCCCTGGAAAAGCCATGACGTGGATGTGGTATTAGAGTGTACCGGTTTCTTTACAGATAAAGCCAAGGCAGAAGCTCACCTGGTGGCGGGTGCAAAAAGAGTGGTGATCTCCGCTCCTGCCACCGGCGACCTGAAAACAATTGTATTTAATGTGAACCATAGCATCCTCGATGGCAGCGAAACCATTATCAGTTGTGCTTCCTGCACCACCAATTGCCTGGCACCCATGGCCCAGGTACTGGATGAGAAATTTGGTATTGTGAATGGTCTGATGACGACGATCCATGCTTATACGAATGATCAGAATACACAGGATGCTCCGCATCCGAAAGGCGATCTGCGCCGTGCAAGAGCTGCTGCACAGAATATTGTACCTAACAGTACAGGTGCTGCCAAAGCAATCGGCGTGGTCCTTCCTAATCTGAAAGGCAAACTGGATGGAAGTGCCCAACGTGTACCAACATTAACAGGCTCCCTGACTGAAGTAACAGCGATACTGAACAAGAAAACAACCGTGGAAGAACTGAATGCGGCCATGAAAGCCGCTGCCAATGAGAGCTTTGGTTATACCGAAGATGAAATAGTGAGCAGCGATATTATCGGTAGCAGTTTCGGGTCATTGTTTGATGCTACCCAGACAAGAGTGCAAACAGTAGGTGATGTGCAACTGGTGAGAACCGTAAGCTGGTATGATAATGAAATGAGCTATGTAAGCCAGCTGGTGCGTACGGTACGTTATTTTGCCGGGCTTATCAGTAAGTGATTGAGATAAATTTATACCATAGCAAAAAGGATTTCCTTTTTGCTATGGTCTTTTCATACCGATTGAGTACTATATGAAGATCAGGAATATTGACGGGCTCTCTGCTGACGATCTGCAACAGGAAGTGAATAAAGGGGCCCAATTTATTTATTACGCTTTTACTGTATCGTTATTGGTTGTCACCTTTAAACGTACCTCTGGTGTTTACCTGGTCAGGGCGCAGGAAAATGCGCTGAAAAAAGGAATCCCTTTTACTATACTCTCTCTTCTTTTTGGCTGGTGGGGTATTCCTTTTGGTCCTAAATACACATTGGAAAGTATCCGCACCAATATGAAGGGAGGGAAAAATGTAACCGATGAAGTAATGGCCACAGTGGCAGGGTTTGTGTTGTTTAAAGAAACAGAGAACAGGAAAAAAGAACTTATTCAGTCTTAGTTCATTTAGCTAAAAGTAATTTTATGTCTGCATTTTCCAACTACAATTTCGCCGGTCAGAAAGCTCTGATCCGGGTTGACTTTAATGTGCCGCTTGACAAGCAAAGTTTTGCTATCACCGATGATACAAGAATGAGAGCCGCCGTTCCTACTATTAAAAAGATATTGAGTGATGGCGGGAGTGTGATCCTGATGAGCCACCTCGGCCGACCGAAAGATGGACCGGAGGAAAAATCATCCATGAAACATATCATTGGTCATTTAAGTGAATTACTGGGAGGCACTACCGTTCTGTTTGCGAATGATTGTATCGGCGAGCAGGCCTACCTGACTGCTTCCATGATGAGACCGAGTGAAGTATTGTTATTGGAAAATCTCCGGTTTTATAAAGAAGAAGAAAAAGGAGATGTGAAGTTTGCTGAAAAATTAGCAAAACTGGGTGATGTGTGGGTGAATGATGCCTTTGGTACAGCCCACCGGGCACATGCTTCCACGGCGGTCATCGCTCAATTCTTCCCTGCCGAAAAAAGATTATTTGGCTTGCTGATGGAAGGCGAAGTGTCCAGTGCTGAAAAAGTTTTGCATAAAGCAGAAAAACCATTTACTGCTATTATCGGCGGAGCCAAAGTATCGGATAAGATACTGATCATTGAAAACCTGCTCGAAAGGGCGACTGATATTATTATTGGTGGTGGTATGGCCTATACGTTTATGAAAGCACAGGGGGGTACCATTGGTAATTCATTATGTGAAGAAGATCGTATCCAAACTGCTTTAGATATTCTGAAGAAAGCAGAAGCAAAAGGAGTATGTATTCACCTTCCTTCTGATTCGCTGATCGCTGATAAATTCGCTGCGGATGCACAAACGTCCATGTCACCCAGTAATCATATCCCGGATGGATGGATGGGTCTTGATATTGGTCCTAATGCCTGTGAGCAATTTGCCAATGTGATCAAGCGGAGCAAAACTATTTTATGGAACGGGCCGATGGGGGTGTTTGAAATGGAAAAATTCCAGCACGGTACTAAAGTAGTCGCAACCGCAGTGGCAGCAGCTACACAAACCGGAGCTTTCTCCTTAGTAGGGGGCGGCGATTCTGTTTCAGCTGTTAACCAGTTTGGTTTTGCAGATAAGGTGAGTTATGTGTCCACGGGTGGTGGCGCCATGCTGGAATACTTTGAAGGAAAAGTATTACCTGGTATTGCTGCGGTGAAGGGATAATGATATATTTATTGAGTAATTAAAAAAATAATTCTCAAATCACTTTATGAAATCAGCCCGGAATATTTTTGTTGTAGTAATTGCATTATCCACTTTACTGGCCTGCCAGAAGGAAGTTAGTTTTCAAAACCAGGGTAATAATAGCGGCGGATCAGGAAGTGCTGCTTCTATAGAAGGCAACTATGATTTTAAGGGAAGCACTGCTTCTACAAAAAGTACCGTAGTAACCGGCATAGGCCCGGCCCAGGAAAAAGCGGTTACTACCAGCAATTATACATCACTGAATAATACCGGTACCGTACAGATCACCAGCAATAAATTTATATCCAGCAATATTGCTTACAGCATCAACTCGGTTGCTTTTGCTGAATTTTATATCGGAGGCATTTTAATTGATACAATAAGTGCCCCTTTTGTTTTTGACCTTCCTGCAACAAGCGGGGCCAGTGATTACCGGAAGATCGGAACTGACTCTCTTTATTTTGATGGCGGGTTTGCCGGTTCTGGTCCCACCGGGGGCACAGGCGGCGGTGCAACAGGGTCCATACCAACAGGAGCAAAATTCAGGTGGTCGGGTGATACGCTTATTCTCAATATGAATTTTTCCATGAGCACTACCCAGGATATAGGTGGTGGCATCATGGCGCAGATCACCAACGAAGGATCACAAACAGTGAAGCTGAAGAAAAGATAAGCTGCTTTTTACTGTTTCCCTATTTCAATAATACGGTCATTGTTTCCCCCGTTGCTGGTGCAGATATATACTTTTCCAGCAACTGAAATACAAAGATCTCTCATCCTCCCATATTTACCGGTAAAGAATTCAGTAGTTGCAGTAACGGTGCTGAATGAATTATCTAATTTCAGTTGGTAAATCCTTGCATCTTTCAGTGTGGCCAGGAGTAATGAATTTTTCCATTGGGGTATCAGGTCGTGGTTATAATAATCCAAACCAGCTGTTGCAATGGTGGGTGTCCAGGCCTTCAAGGGTTCTTTCACGTTATTTGTTGTGCAAAATGCTTGTTCTGCTGTTTCATTACAAAATCCTGCTACATTCGGCCAGCCATAGTTTCTTCCTTTTTCAATAATGTTGATCTCATCATCACTGCTGGGGCCATGTTCTGAAGCATATAATATATTATTGGCAAACACCAGTCCCTGCGGGTTGCGATGCCCGGATGACCAGTAGGGGTTACCGGCAACAGGATTATCGGCAGGAATAGAACCGTCAAGGTTCAGCCGCAGGATCTTTCCCGCAGCAGAGGATGTATTTTGAGGCAGTGCTGTATTGGCGGCATCCCCGGTTGTGGCAAATAGTTTATCGCCAATAATCAGCAGGCGGCTTCCATTATGAATAGAAGCTGCCGGAATATTTTCCAGTAACGGCAATGGATTGGTAAGAGTAGTTCCGGTAAAGGTAAAGCGAACAATCTTCTCCCGGTAGCCGCTGCTGCTGTTATAATTATAAACAACATACACATATGGTGAAGCTGAAAAATTCGGATGCAACGCCATTCCCAGTAAACCGCCTTCCCCGTTTGTTACTACTTCAGTAATGGTGAAAACAGGGGTTAGGGTCCCGGTTGCAGGATTCACCCGGCTGATCCTGCCACCTCGTTCTGTCATCCAGATATGATTGTCGGGTCCCCATAGAATTTCCCAAGGGAAATTTAATCCTGTTACGATCACCGAATCTTTTATAGTTACGGGAACGGTTGGAGTTGCAGGATCGTCGTTGCCGGTTGATTTTTTGCAATGGATGGCGGCTGAAAGTGGCAACAGCAGTAATAACCAGGTGAAGCGTTTCAGTAAGTGCATAGGTAAAAATATTGCTGTCAAGGCGGCCAAAATCATGCCGCAGCGCCGGTTTTTGTTCGTTTACCGGTAACTCTGCTTACTATACCGAAAATTTACCCGGGGAACTACCAAAAGCGGTAATTTTAGGTATTAAAAAACTAAGAACCATGAAAGGAACACGCAACATCGCTTTAATAGGAATAGCCGCTATCCTGCTCATATTTGTAGTATGGGGCTGTAACGGATACAACGGTCTTGTGAAACAAGACGAAAAGGTCACGAATACCTGGAATAATGTAAACACTGAATACCAGAAAAGAGCTGACCTGGTGGATAATCTTGTAAGTACTGTTAAAGGAGCTGCCGATTTTGAAAAAGAAACACTCACAGGGCTGGTGGAAGCAAGAGCAAAAGCCACTTCAGTAAATTTCACGGCCGATCAGCTTACTCCGGAAAATATGGCGAAATTTCAGCAGGCACAAGGACAGTTGACTGGCTCATTAAGCCGTTTATTGGCAGTAGTGGAAAATTATCCTGATCTGAAAGCGACCCAAAATTTCCAGCAATTGCAAGGACAATTAGAAGGAATCGAAAACGATATCCGCAATGCAAGGAAGAATTTCAACGACGCTGTAAATTCTTACAATGTGAAAGTGAGATCATTCCCGATGAATATGCTGAGTGGAATGTTCGGGTTTGCAAAAAAAGAAGGATTTAAAGCTGATGAAGGAGCCGAGAAAGCCCCTAAAGTAAAATTCTGAAGATATTAATATGGACTCCGGGAAACGTCTTCGCTTTATTATCATTGGTGCTGTTCTTGTATTGCTGCTGGTGGTTTGGGTAATCACAACCTATAATACACTGGTAAACCGGCAGGAGAAAGTGCAATTGCAGTGGTCAGAAGTTCAGAATACATACCAGCGCAGGCTTGATCTTATTCCAAACCTGGTGAATGTAGTGAAAGGGGTATCTGATTTTGAACAATCCACATTAGAAGAGATTGCAGCTGCTAGAAGCAATGCATTGACAGGACTTTCTAATTCGGAACTTACCGCTGAGAATTACCAAAAACAAAGTTTGTCGCAGGATACCCTTGCAGCAGCTGCTAACAAAATGATATTGCTGATCGAAAAATATCCAACCCTGAAAGGGACAGCAGCTTATACCGGGCTGCAAACCCAATTAGCAGGAACGGAGAGACGGATCAGGGTGGCAAGAAATGATTTTAATAAGGCCGTGGCTGATTATAACAGGAAAGTAAGGAGCTTTCCTGGAAACCTGCTGGCAGGTCTTTTTGGGTTTGGAAGAAAAGAAGGCTTTACTGCAGATACAGGAAGCGATAAGAGCGTTGAAATAAAATTTTAAATCAATCAGTTTGTTTTCCTTTTTCAGAAAAAAGAAGCAGTTCTTCACAGATGAAGAAAATCACCTTGTAGTGAAAGCTATTCGTCATGCTGAACAACAAACGAGTGGCGAAGTGAGGGTGTATGTGGAAAGCCATTGCCGGTTTATGGATGCTATTGACAGGGCTGCGGAAATTTTTTTCTCACTTAAAATGGATAAAACAGAAGAAAGAAATGCTGTGTTAGTTTATGTAGCGGTAAAAGACCGGCAGTTAGCAGTCTTTGGTGATGAAGGGATACACCGGAAAGTTGGTTATGAATATTGGAATAAGATTGTTGCTGAAATGCTTACTTCTTTTAATAAAGACGATTATGCAAAAGGAATTGCGGAATGTGTGATTCAGATAGGCGAAGCATTGAAAACTAATTTTCCCTATAATAAAGGAACTGATAAAAATGAATTGCCTGATTCTATTGTATTGGGCAAATAATAATTAATGAAGCGGATTTTAGCTATACTTACTCTCTTTATTTCATTTTGTGCCACTGCACAAATAGATAAGGTGATACCTAAAAGACCCAGCCCTCCAAAACTTGTTAATGATTTTACGGGTACACTTACGCCTGAACAAGTTATTGCGCTGGAGAGAAAACTGGTCGCATTCGATGACAGTACATCCAACCAGATAGCCATCGTTCTTATTACAACAACTGAGGGTAGTTCGATTGAAGATGTGGCCATTGAACTGGGGAGAGCCTGGGGAGTAGGAAATACGGAGAAGAACAATGGTATTGTTTTGCTGGTAGCAAAAGGCGACAGGAAGACAACTATACAAGTAGGGTACGGGCTGGAAGGAGCTATTCCGGATGTTACAGCAAAAAGTATTATTGACCATGAGATCATTCCTAATTTCAAACAGGATAATTATTATCGCGGCCTTGACGAAGCAGCAGATGCGCTGATAAAAGCAGCCGCTGGTGAATACAAAGCCCCCGAAGGTTATGGAAGTAAAAAGAAAGGGGGATTTAAGACCTGGATGATCATTGCGATTGTTTTGTTTATTATACTATCCAGTATGTTTGGAGGAACCAGTGGCGGTACCTATGTATCAAGAGGGGGCTATCGTGGATGGGGTGGAGGAGGCTGGTCGGGTGGTGGTGGATCATCAGGAGGTGGTGGCTTCGGAGGTTTTGGTGGCGGTAGTTTTGGGGGTGGTGGTGCCAGTGGAAGTTGGTAAAAAAAATATATCCTAATAAAAAAATGCTGAGCAATTGCCCAGCATTTTTAGTTTTATCTGCTATCAAGTTCTTAGAAGCCTTTTTTCTCAGCCTCTGGTAAAACAGATTTAATATGATTAACCTGTTCAGTTAAGGAAGTATCAGATGGGTTTTCCTTTAATGCTTTATCCTTCTTGGCAAGAATACCTTTCAGGATCATGCCATTGATGAAAGGATCGGTTTGGTCTTTAAAGGCAGCCGGAACAGCATCCCTGAATTTCACGATCTCATCCACTCCCCATTTGAATTTTTCTGTATTCTTTACCACGGCGAGATAAGAACCGATATTCCCCAGGGCTTCAAATTTAGCTTGCCCCAACGGCATTTTAGAGAAATCACCAATGATCTTGTCCGCCATGCTTTCATCACCTGATTTGATGATCTGGGCAAGGATAGCACTTTGTAAAGCTCCTTTGGCCGGCTGCTTAGCCAGGTCTTTAGCGATAGCTAATGCGGCAGCTTCGTCAACTTCTGCTAACGCATTCAAGGCATTACCTGATACAGAATAAGATGAGTCGTTGACTGCCGCTTTAAACAGCGGGGCATATTCAGCTTTGCCATATTCTCCTAATTGCGCAATAGCGCCAGCTCTTACGGTCGAATACTTATCATTTTTTGCCAGGTCCAGCAAAACAGGTTCAACAGCGGTTTTTACATTCTCTTTCTTCAGGTTAATTTTGCTGATTGCAAAATTTCTCAGGCCCTGGTATTTGTCTTTCAATGCTGTTTTCAATAATTCAACTGCTTTCGGGTCATCAAGTTTTTTGGAAGCAAAATCAATTGCTTCTCTCCGGTCTACATAGTTACCGGCATAAGTGTACTGGTGAATATAGTTTTCAAGAGTTTTGTTGTCCTTTTTAACCCACAGCATTACTTTATCGGCATCCACATTTACCAGGTCCGGACGTTTTGTATAATTGAAGCTGAACGTGTCGGCAGCATTATTAGCCCAAACATTGTAACGAACTTTGCTGGTGCCTTCATATACATCTACTGCAATCGGCAGTTTGAATAATTTCCCAGTTTTCTGGGTTTGCTTCACGATCACATTTACTTTTCCTGCTGCATCATCATATGTATAATCAATTTCAACACTCGGGTGCCCGCTGCCAAAATACCATTGGTTAAAGAACCAGTTCAGGTCACGGCCAGTCACTTCTTCAAATGCTAAGCGCAACTGGTGGGCTTCCGCTGATTTGAATTTATTGGTCGTTAAGTAATTATTGAGTGATTTGGAAAAGGCTTCATCACCCACAAAATTCCTGAGCATATTAAGGATACGTCCGCCTTTCTGATAACTGACCGCATCAAACATATCTTCTTTATCACGGTAGTGAAAGCGAACCAGGTCTTTATTCTGGCTGTTGCTCATCAGGTAGCCCTGCATACCCTGGTAGTTCTCAGCATCGCCGGCGTCTTTGCCGTATTTATATTCATCCCATAAAGTTTGGCTGTAATCAGCAAATGATTCATTCACGGTCAGGTTGCTCCAGCTTTCTGCTGTTACGTAGTCTCCAAACCATTGGTGAAACAATTCGTGGGCAATAGTGCCTTCCCAGCTGTTGCCGTCCACCAGTTCCCTTGCATCCTGTTGTGCATTTTCCTGGTGAATAGTGGCAGTTGTATTTTCCATAGCACCAGCTACATAATCACGACCGGTGATCTGGGAATATTTTATCCAGGGAAATTCCACGCCGGTTAGTTTGGAAAAGAAAGTCATCATCTCAGGTGTATTGCCAAAGATCTTTTTAGCAACCGAACCATATTCCTTTTCTACATAATAATTAACTTCTTTTCCTTTCCATTGATCCTTTACGACTGCATACTCTCCCACACCGAGGAAGAAAAGATAAGGGGCATGTGGCAGATCCATTTTCCAGTAGTCGGTTCTTGTACCGTCTGCATTCTTCTTTTGCGACATTAATTTACCGTTACTCAGTGTTACATACTTGTTGTCAACTGTAACCGTAAGTTCCTGCGTTGTTTTTTGATTTGTTTTGTCAATGGTGGGGAACCAGGCCGAACTTGATTCTGTTTCACCTTGTGTCCATATTTGGGTTGGCTTGTCTTTTTCTTCACCCTTTGGATTAATGAAATACATCCCTTTTATACCCAGCATCTGGTCTTTGGCATATTTTTCTTCAAACTCATCAGGCTTGGCTATATAATCTATGTAAATGGTATAGCTTTCTGTTGCTTTATAAGTCTTATCAAGTTTGATGCGGACCTGCCAGTCATCATACGTATATTTTAAGGGAACTTGCTGTGTGCCTTTGAGCAAAGCAATTTTCTTGAATTCCATTCCTTTTGCATCCAGTGTAAGGCTGTCTGTAGCATAGAAATGCGGTTTTAAAGTGATCCATGCTTTACCGTAGAGATAAGATTTACTGAAATCCGGTTTTACTTCCAGTTTGGTATGCACCAGGTTATTGATCCTGGTAGCCGTTTCCCGGTATTCCTTTTTCCAGGAGGTATCCTGCTTAGCAGCTCCGGGCTGAGCATAGGTTAGCTGAAATGAAATGATCAGTGCGAGACAAAACAACAGTTTTCTCATATTAAATATTTAAGTGGGCAAATTTAGGTAAGCTTACAGAATTTAAGCTGACCAAAAGGATAGGAGGTGCTCCTATTTAACAAGATGTTGAATACCCGCTGAGCAGGGTAGAGGTATTTAGTTTAAATTTGTTGAACCACCCAATACCGGAAAAATGAACAAATTATTGCTGTCCCTTTTCTTTTTCGGCATCGCAATTACTGCTGCTCCCCAGAAAGTATATTTTGTCTATCTCCAATCTGAGCAAGAACAACCTTTTTTTGTAAAACTGAATGAGAAGGTTCATAGTTCTTCCGCATCCGGGTACCTGATTCTTTCTAAACTGAAGGACAGCAGCTATACTATTAATGTAGGATTTCCGCAAAATAAATGGCCTGAACAGCGGTTTTCTATTGATATTAAAGCAAAGGACCATGGATTTTTATTAAAAGATTTCGGTGACAAAGGCTGGGGCTTGTTTGATATGCAATCGCTGGCCGTTCAGATGTCGCTTACAACTTCCAATAAAGAGACCAGTAATACTGTAAAGAAACCAGTGTCTGCATTTACAGATATTCTGGCAAAAGCAGCGGATGATTCTACGTTGAGGGAAAGGCCTGTTGTAGCTAAAGCAGAAGAGAAGAAACCGGAAATAAAAATTCCTGAGGCGGTAAAGAAAGAGGAGATAAAGCAGGCAATAATCACCCCTGATGTCATAAAAACCGAAGAAACTAAACCAGTAGTAAAGACGGAAGAGCTTGCGAAAAAAGAAGAGATAAAACCTATTGTATCAGATACCGTTTTGACAACGATAAAAGATACGAAAGCTGAAATTACAACTGAACCTGTTGCCATAAAGCCGCCGGTAATAGAAGAAAAAGCTGTTGTTAAAACAGAAGAAGTCAAAACTGAGACCAGTAAAGAAAAGCAGGCTGAGGCATTGACAGTTAATCCGCCGGTGACAGAGGAGGTTTATAAGAAGTCTGTAGTGATAAGAAAAGGGGAGAGTTCTACCACGGAAGGTTTTGGACTGACATTTATTGATGAGTTTGCAAACGGAACAAAGGATACCATCCGTATCCTGATTCCAAATCCGAAGCCGGTTGCCGGCCAGGTAAAGCCAGAGTCTAAGCAAGAAAAGAAATTCCTGGAAATAACAAGCGATACTACTGCAGTAAACAGGGAAGTCATACAACCATCTAAAGAAGAGGTTAAGGGAGAAGGGGCTATAAAGCAAAATAATCAGGCAGAAGTTGTTGTAGAAAAGACTCCGGCTGTAGCTGCTTGCAAAGAAGTGGCCATCGAGGGTGATTTTTTAAAGCTCCGGAAAAACATGGCGTCTGCTGAGACTGATGATGATATGATAGATGAAGCTAAAAAATATTTTAAGAATAAGTGTTTCGCAACAAGCCAGATCAAGAACCTCAGCACCTTATTCCTGAATGAGGCGGGCAAGTATAAATTTTTTGACCTGGCCTATCAATACGCTTCAGATCCTGCAAATTTCAAGTCACTTGAATCAGAATTAAAAGATGAGTATTATATCAACCGGTTTAAAGCCATGTTGCGCAATTAATCACTATGCCCCGGTATTTTTTAGAAGTTTCATATAAAGGCACAGCCTACAGTGGTTTTCAAACCCAGGAGAATGCAAACACGATCCAGGCAGAAATTGAGAAAGCTTTTGAGATATTACAGAGGGATAAAGTAACGATGACCGGTTCGTCGAGGACCGATGCCGGAGTTCATGCATTGCAGAATTTTTTTCACTTTGATTATGATGGAATACTTCACCCCCAGTTTCTTTATAAGGTCAATGCGATCCTCCCCGCTGATATTGTTATAGGGGGGCTAAAGCGGGTAAATAACGATGCCCATTGCAGGTTTGATGCACTAAGCCGGGAGTACAAGTACTTTATTTATCGGAGAAAAGATCCCTTCCTGGAGGGTAGAGCTTTTTTTTATCCCTATAAGCTGGATAAGGAGCTACTGGAAAAAGCAGCGACAATCGTCAAAGAGTACCATGATTTTACTTCTTTTTCAAAGCGCAATACCCAGGTAAAGACATTCAGCTGCGATATTATGGAGAGCCAATGGCTTCAGGAAGGTGATTGCCTGGTATATAATGTAAAGGGAAACAGGTTTTTGAGAGGGATGGTCAGAGCTTTGACCGCCACAATGCTTAAGGTGGGAAGGGGAAAACTCAGTCTTGAGGAATTCAGGGCTATAATTGAGGTAAAAGACTGTACCAGAGCAAGTTTTGCTGTACCGGCACATGGCCTTTTTCTCGTTTCAGTTAATTACCCCCAAAATAAAGAGTAGGGCTCTTCAAAAAAAATGATCGGCTGAAACCCTTACTGAAGGCCTTTTTCGCCAGTTTCACACTTATTATTTTCAAAAAAGTTTTGGCAGCAAATCTTTCAGCCTTATCTTTGCACCCCGCATGAAAAAAACGGGTAGTTCTCTGAAGATTGTGAATTGACACTGAAGCAAATAGCAAGAAAAATAAGTCAGAAAAAGTTGGCAGATAAATTACGCATCCTTACTTTTGCAACCCGAATAAAAAACGGTAGTTCTTGGAAGTAATGTGAATACGGTGTGAGGCAAATGTGAACAAAACTGAGCTTTAAAATTTGCTGGTAAGATTTGAACCCTTACCTTTGCCGTCCGCCTTTAAAAAAGGCAATAGTTCTTCACAAAACAATTTGATTTTCATTCCAAAATGATCAGTATTTTTTGAAAAATAAATGCTGAAAAATTTGGTAGAAATAAAACGGCCCTTACCTTTGCACTCCCGTTCAAAAAACGGGTGGCTGGTAAAGCCAAAAGATCTTTGAAAGTTGGGAAACAATAGCACTTTAATCAGATAGCCTCTGATTAAAAACAACAAGGTAAGTCAAGCGAATAACATTCGATTTGACACGTTAATTTTCTCTTGAGAATTTTATACTGTCAGTATCAAACTTCATTTACAATGGAGAGTTTGATCCTGGCTCAGGATGAACGCTAGCGGCAGGCTTAATACATGCAAGTCGAGGGGCAGCATGACTGTAGCAATACAGTTGATGGCGACCGGCAAACGGGTGCGGAACACGTACAGAACCTTCCTTCGAGCGGGGAATAGCCCAGAGAAATTTGGATTAATACCCCATAGCATAACGGAGTGGCATCACTCTGTTATTAAAGATTTATCACTTGAAGATGGCTGTGCGGCTGATTAGGTAGTTGGCGGGGTAACGGCCCACCAAGCCTGCGATCAGTAACTGGTGTGAGAGCACGACCAGTCACACGGGCACTGAGACACGGGCCCGACTCCTACGGGAGGCAGCAGTAAGGAATATTGGTCAATGGACGAAAGTCTGAACCAGCCATGCCGCGTGGAGGATGAAGGTCCTCTGGATTGTAAACTTCTTTTATATGGGACGAAAAAAGGCTTTTCTAAGTCGTCTGACGGTACCATATGAATAAGCACCGGCTAACTCCGTGCCAGCAGCCGCGGTAATACGGAGGGTGCAAGCGTTATCCGGATTCACTGGGTTTAAAGGGTGCGTAGGTGGGTTGGTAAGTCAGTGGTGAAATCTCCGAGCTTAACTTGGAAACTGCCATTGATACTATCAGTCTTGAATATTGTGGAGGTTAGCGGAATATGTCATGTAGCGGTGAAATGCTTAGATATGACATAGAACACCAATTGCGAAGGCAGCTGGCTACACATATATTGACACTGAGGCACGAAAGCGTGGGGATCAAACAGGATTAGATACCCTGGTAGTCCACGCCCTAAACTATGGATACTCGACATACGCGATAAACTGTGTGTGTCTGAGCGAAAGCATTAAGTATCCCACCTGGGAAGTACGATCGCAAGATTGAAACTCAAAGGAATTGGCGGGGGTCCGCACAAGCGGTGGAGCATGTGGTTTAATTCGATGATACGCGAGGAACCTTACCTGGGCTAGAATGCTGGGAGACCGTGGGTGAAAGCTCACTTTGTAGCAATACACTGCCAGTAAGGTGCTGCATGGCTGTCGTCAGCTCGTGCCGTGAGGTGTTGGGTTAAGTCCCGCAACGAGCGCAACCCCCATCACTAGTTGCCATCAGGTAACGCTGGGAACTCTAGTGAAACTGCCGTCGTAAGACGTGAGGAAGGAGGGGATGATGTCAAGTCATCATGGCCTTTATGCCCAGGGCTACACACGTGCTACAATGGAGTGGACAAAGGGCTGCAACACAGTGATGTGAAGCTAATCCCAAAAACCACTTCTCAGTTCAGATTGGAGTCTGCAACTCGACTCCATGAAGCTGGAATCGCTAGTAATCGTAGATCAGCAACGCTACGGTGAATACGTTCCCGGACCTTGCACACACCGCCCGTCAAGCCATGGAAGCCGGGTGTACCTAAAGTCGGTAACCGCAAGGAGCCGCCTAGGGTAAAACTGGTGACTGGGGCTAAGTCGTAACAAGGTAGCCGTATCGGAAGGTGCGGCTGGAATACCTCCTTTTTAGAGCAAGCACTTACTTGCTATTGTTTCCCAAAACTTTCATTGTTAGTTCTTTCAAAAAAGTAACCCGATAACACGGGGGCTACAAATACAGATCCGTAGCTCAGCCTGGTTAGAGCACTACACTGATAATGTAGGGGTCAGCAGTTCAAATCTGCTCGGGTCTACTCATTTAACCTGGGGGGTTAGCTCAGTTGGCTAGAGCATCTGCCTTGCACGCAGAGGGTCATCGGTTCGACTCCGATATCCTCCACAATCTGAGTCTAGTTCTTTTTATGATGTGATTCGTAAAGGCGATTCATTTGGTTCAAGTCCAACACATCTTCAAGTCACGAAAAGTGATAAGCTCTTTGACATATTGGAAAAAAATGTTAGATAAGTATCTAACAACACGATCACAATTTTGAAATATCACCATTTTATGGTTGGTCTGAAGAAATGTGGTCGGGTAACAACTACAAGAATAACAAAATTCTAGTTTCTAATTTTTTTAAAGCAACTAAGGGCGCATGGTGGATGCCTTGGGTCTGAGAGGCGACGAAGGACGTGGTAAGCTGCGATAAGCCAGGGGGAGCTGCACACAAGCATTATATCCCTGGATTTCCGAATGGGTCAACCCACTATACTGAAGGTATAGTACTCCGCAAGGAGAGCCAACCCCGAGAACTGAAACATCTAAGTACCGGGAGGAAAAGAAAACAATAGTGATTCCCTGAGTAGTGGCGAGCGAAATGGGAATAGCCTAAACTTGAGCGGCGTGCCGCTTGAGGGTTGTAGGACCGCATTTAGAAATCATCATCAAGTAAAATCATCTGGAAAGTTGAGCCATAGAGGGTGATAGCCCCGTAAACGAAAATTGATGAGGACGAGCGGTATCCTGAGTAAGGCGGGACCGGAGGAATCCTGCCTGAATCTGCCAGCACCATCTGGTAAGGCTAAATACTCCTCAGACACCGATAGTGAACCAGTACCGTAAGGGAAAGGTGAAAAGCACCCTAAACAAGGGAGTGAAATAGTACCTGAAACCGTGCGCCTACAAGCGGTCGGAGCTTCGCAAGAAGTGACGGCGTGCCTTTTGCATAATGAGCCTACGAGTTGCTCCTCACTGGCGAGGTTAAGTTCGAAATTAACGGAGCCGTAGCGAAAGCGAGTCCAAATAGGGCGTTTAGTCAGTGGGGGCAGACGCGAAACTTTGTGATCTATCCATGGGCAGGTTGAAGGTTAGGTAAAACTAACTGGAGGACCGAACCCGTTAACGTTGAAAAGTTCTGGGATGACCTGTGGATAGGGGTGAAAGGCCAATCAAACTGAGAGATAGCTCGTTCTCCCCGAAATGTTTTTAGGAACAGCCTCGGATTATGAAGTCTGTTAGAGGTAGAGCTACTGATTGGGCTAGGGGGCTTCACCGCCTACCAAACCCTGACAAACTCCGAATGCTAACAGATATCTCCGGGAGTGAGGCTGCGGGTGCTAAGATCCGTGGCCGAGAGGGAAATAACCCAGAATAGCAGCTAAGGTCCCTAATAAGTAGTTAAGTTGATCAAACGAGGTGAGACTTCTATAACAGCCAGGATGTTTGCTTGGAAGCAGCAATTCATTTAAAGAGTGCGTAACAGCTCACTGGTCGAGAGGTCTTGCACGGAAAATAATCGGGCATCAAACTACTAACCGAAGCTCTATGATCGCCGCTAAGCGGATGATCGGTAGGGGAGCATTCAAACTGCATCGAAGGTGTACGGCGACGTATGCTGGAGCGGTTTGAAAAGAAAATGTAGGCATAAGTAACGATAAATAAGGTGAAAAACCTTATCGCCGAAAGTCTAAGGGTTCCTGATCAACGTTAATCGGATCAGGGTTAGCCCGGTCCTTAGCCAAACCCGAAAGGGGTAGGTGATGGAAAGCAGGTTAATATTCCTGCGCCTGCTATACACTAAAAGTGACGGAGAATGCTAGGTACATAAGCAGACGGAATTGCTGAGTGGATCCTTCGGGTGAAGCGTAGTACTAAAAGTTCTTCCAAGAAAAGCGAGTATAGCAGCCGGTACCGCAAACCGACACAGGTAGACGGGATGAATATTCTAAGGCGCTCGGGTGAGCCGTGGAGAAGGAACTAGGCAAATTGACGCTGTAACTTCGGGATAAAGCGTACCATCTTCGGATGGTCTCAGTAAATTGGTTCAACCAACTGTTTAACAAAAACACAGGGCCCTGCAAAATCGAAAGATGACGTATAGAGCCTGATACCTGCCCGGTGCTGGAAGGTTAAGGAAGGATGTTCGGCGCAAGCCAAAGCTTCTGACTGAAGCCCCAGTAAACGGCGGCCGTAACTATAACGGTCCTAAGGTAGCGAAATTCCTTGTCGGGTAAGTTCCGACCTGCACGAATGGTCTAATGAGTTGAACACTGTCTCCTCCACGAGCCCGGTGAAATTGTAGTATCGGTGAAGATGCCGGTTACCCGCCACGGGACGGAAAGACCCCGTGAACCTTCACTACAACTTTGCATTGATTTTGAATTACGGATGTGTAGAATAGTTGGGACGCTTTGAAGCATTGCCGCCAGGTAGTGTGGAGCGGTCGTTGAAATACCAACCTTCTTTGATTTAGAGTCTAATCCCTTGCGGGAAACAGTGCATGGTGGGTAGTTTGACTGGGGTGGTCGCCTCCTAAAGAGTAACGGAGGCTTGCAAAGGTACCCTCAGTACGGTTGGTAATCGTACGAAGAGCGCATTAGTATAAGGGTGCTTGACTGTGAGGCACACAAGCCGAGCAGGGACGAAAGTCGGCTAAAGTGATCCGGCGGTTCTGTATGGAAGGGCCGTCGCTCAAAGGATAAAAGGTACTCCGGGGATAACAGGCTGATCTCCCCCAAGAGCTCATATCGACGGGGAGGTTTGGCACCTCGATGTCGGTTCGTCACATCCTGGGGCTGGAGAAGGTCCCAAGGGTTCGGCTGTTCGCCGATTAAAGTGGCACGTGAACTGGGTTCAGAACGTCGCAAGACAGTTCGGTCCCTATCTGTGGTGGGCGCAAGTAAATTGAGAGGACATGACCTTAGTACGAGAGGACCGGGTCGTACGTACCGCTGGTGTATCAGTTGTGCCGCCAGGTGCAATGCTGAGTAGCTATGTACGGACAGGATAAACGCTGAAAGCATCTAAGCGTGAAACCTTCCTCAAGATGAGTTTACTTTTAAGGGCCGTCAGAGACTATGACGTTGATAGGCTACAGGTGTAAAGTTGGTAACAGCAAAGCCGAGTAGTACTAATTGCCCGTACGCTTTAATTTTTTTTAATTAGATACTATCTAACATTTCCAATATGTAATTTATTAGCTATTAGCTAATGGGTTAGTTATGAACATTACTGTTCAAAACAGTCCAGAAGCTAATTGTTTTAAGATCTTATGGTGGTTTTGCCGAGGGTGTTCACCTCTTCCCATACCGAACAGAGAAGTTAAGTCCCTCATGGCCGATGGTACTGCACCACAATGCGGGAGAGTAGGTAGCTGCCATATTTATTAAAAAAGCCTTTCAGTTTTACTGGGAGGCTTTTTTGTTTTATTCCCATTTTCATTAACCTTTGTCCGCTATACATGTCCCGGAACGAACGCATCATATTAATTCTTCTTGCTGCACTCAACTTTACGCATATCCTCGACTTCATGATCATGATGCCCCTGGGTAATTTCCTGATCGAGAATTTTGGCATCAGCACTTTGCAGTTTAGTATCCTGGTGGGCTCATATTCCATAGCAGCCTTTTTCTCCGGGTTAGGCATTGCATTGTTTACGGATAAATTTGACCGAAAGAAGTCTCTGTTATTCGCTTATGTGGGTTTTGTACTTGGGACGATTGCCTGCGGGCTTGCTTCCTCCTATGGTCTTCTTTTGGCCGCACGGGTAATAGCAGGCCTTTTTGGAGGTGTAATAGGTGCCCAGGTACTGGCAATAGTGGCGGATATGTTTGTGTATGAAAGACGGGGTAGGGCTATGGGAATTGTTATGGGTGGTTTTGCCGCTGCTTCTATTATTGGAGTACCCCTGGCCTTAAAAATGACTACTATATTCCGAGAAGACTGGCATGTGCCATTTTTAATGATCGGGGGACTTGGTATTATTTTTATACCCCTGATCATCCGGACCATTCCAAGTATGACTGGTCATATCAAGCAGCAAAAGCCCGGTGAATCTCCCTTCCACGCATTGATCACGGTTTGTAAAGTGCCTGAACAACGATCTGCATTGATATTTTCAGGTTTGCTGATGATGGGGCACTTTCTGATCATCCCCTTCATTAACCCTTACCTGGAATTTAATAAAGGTTTTTCAACTGATCATACCCCCTGGATCTATTTAGTGGGCGGATTAGCTTCTATGTTCGCAGCGATTTATCTTGGAAAAATGGCTGATAAAAAAGGCAAGCTTGTTGTTTTCTCTGTTTCGGTTTTTCTTTCACTTTTTATGGTGCTGATTATTACCCGTATGCCCAATGTCCCTTTTGGTATAGTCCTTCTTTTCTTCGGAATCTGGTTCATGGTGGCCACCGGCCGTATTGTAACAGCACAGGCCATGATCAGCGAAGTAGTGACCCCATCCCAACGAGGAAGTTTTATGAGTGTTAATGGAAGTGTGCAGCAATTAGGCAGCGGTCTCGCAGCACTATGCTCAGGAGCTATCGTCTATACAGACAAAGCAGGCCGTATACACAATTACGATTGGGTCGGATACTTCAGTATTCTTGTATTGCTGGTAAGCCTTTTATTTGGCAGAGCAATCTTTAAAAAAATGGATACAACAGTACCCAGCCTGTAAATTTATTTGTTGACCCGGTAAACCGGGTATCTCATATGTGCCGGTTCATACCATGGTGAATTTTGGTACACAAAATTTAGCTGTGCTCTTCCATCTTTTGCAAACAGGGTATCCGTTTTTCTTTTTTCTTCCAGCTTCAGCCGGAGGTCAGGGTTTGATTGTAAATGATCAGCTGCAATATCTTCAAATGCGTACGCAGAGTATCCTTCTTTTTGGCCAAGAACCGCATCAAAATAATTCCAGGCAAAATAGGAATCTTCTGCCTGTGGTTCCAGTGTCTCTATTAAAAAGCGGTTAGCTACCTGGTTAAGCGGAATATACCAATCTCCTTTTTTGAAAATAATTTTCTGCATACTGCTGCTTGTCTTTACATCAGTATTGAGGTGGTGCATTTCATATTGGCGGGCCAACGTTTTATAATCTTCGATCTTATAAATTTCCACTTCAATGAGTGAATCTTTTTTCAGTTGGATCATCTGAACTTTATTGAGCTTCAGCAGTTCGATAACTTTCCACCAGCCCTGCGGGATGATATAGGCTTTAGGTTTTTGGACAACCGATTTCACAGGAAAGTAATTAAAGATCGGGATCTTTTTTTCAAAAGGTTTATTCCTGTCATAGTATAACCTGGGTAAACCAGAAACTTCGCTGGGCTTCCGGCCGGACTCAAATCCTTTGTACAATACTTCTTTAAATTTTGACCGGTCTAATGACCAGCTGATGGGAAACTCGGGCTGTGTTCTTGCAGTATTCTTCGTCACATCCCGCAGGCTTTTTATCTTATCACTATTAGAGCTGGTGAATTCAATGAAGCTTTTCATTAATTCATAAGTTGCCATAACTCTTTTGTCATATGCCTTCAGCATATGCGTTTCTGGTACAAAGGAGAATGTATGCCAGAGTGCTGCATAACCGCTGGCATAGCGGGGGCCATCCCAGTATTCAGGCCACCCGTTTTCGGGTTTATCACCAAAGGAGTTAACGTAAGGGATCATGTCATATCCCTTATTCTTCATGGAGGAATACAGGGCGGGTTCAAATTCTTTCTCGAGGTAATCACCCATTACGCCACCTAACTTATTATGCTGTGTTGTCAATAAGGTCATCACATGCTGGTAATCGGCACCATTGCTTACATGATTATCTACAAAAACATCCGGATCGGTCAAATGAAATATTTCGGTGAAGGCTCTTGCATCTTTTGAATCGCATTTGATGAAATCACGGTTCAGATCAAGATTCTGCGAGTTGCCACGAAATCCAAATTCTTCAGGTCCATTTTGATCAACACGATAATTATTACTCCTGTTAAGACAGCCACCGATATTATAAACAGGGATAAACGTCAGGACAATATTATCAGCGATCTTGTATTTGTTGGCCACAATATCTCTTACCAGTAACATGCTGGCATCGATACCATCAGGTTCGCCGGGATGAATACCGTTATTAATAAGAATGATCCGTTTGTTATTCTTGCGGATATTCTCAAAGTTATAATCACCGTTATTGGATACTACCACCAGGTGCAGCGGGTAGCCGGCATCTGTCATGCTCATGGTCAGCATCTTTACTTTACCGGATTGCTGATCCAGTTTCTGCCACCAGTCAATGATCTCAAAATAGGTGGGGGTTTCTTTTCCGCCGGATCTTTCAAACCGGGTTGAAAGGTTTTGGGTATTGGAAGTAAGTGATAGAAGCAGAAGAAGGGATACAATTAGTTTTCTCATGATCATTGATTGAGATAAATGGAGCGGTTGGTTTTCGCCTGTGCAGTAAAAATAAAAAGGCATCCTGATTAAAGGATGCCTTTCAAATAATTTATACGAACAACTTATTTAGCTGCTGCAGCTGCATTAGCTTTTCTTGCTAATTTGCTCTTCAGGTTAGAAGCTTTGTTCTTATGGATAACACCACGTTTAGCTAATTTGTCGATCATACCGGCAACTTCAGGGAATTTATCCGCCATTTCCTTTCCTTTTGCTGCTTTCAGGTCACGGATGGCATTACGGGTGGTTTTGCCATTGTATTTGTTTCTTTCCCGGCGTTTAGCAGCCTGACGTACATCTTTTTTTGTTGCCTTGTGATTAGCCATCTATATCAATTTTAAGGACGGCAAAGGTAAGGCCGGGGGCCTTATTCACCAAATTTCAGGGAAGTTTATTCCAAAAAAGCCGGATAGGGGACCGGAGGTTGAAAGGAGCGTCGCAAGGGGCGATGCCCAAAGATACTCTGTTGGCCCACAAGGCTTTCTAAAACCCTCATAATGAGCCGGGGTTTTCGGTTTTTTGAGCGATATTTGTGCCCCTGATTTCACCAACTTCCTAATTCCTGTTTTCATGAAGGATTTTTCCTATATCACTAATTCCCATCCCGGTTTTATTGAAAACCTGTACCAGGATTTCGTAAAGGATCCTAACAGTATTGACCCCGAGCTCAAAAAATTTTTTGAGGGGTTTGACTATGCTATTGGTTACGCAAAAAATGAGCTGAATGGTCATGCACCTGTAGCAGTTACTACCAGTGTTACCAGCGGTGATGGTATTGACTGGAAAAAGGAATTGGGTGTTTACCGCATGATCCTTGGCTACAGGAATAAAGGTCACCTGATCGCTAAGACAAATCCTATCCGGGAAAGAAGAGACAGGGATGCTAATCTGAACCTGGCTTTTTTTGGATTAGAAGAAGCCGACCTGGGTAAAACGTTTCATGTAGGAGAGCGGTTGGGATTAGGTGCTACTAGTCTTCAAACTATATTAAATCATCTTCAAACGATCTATGCCAATCATGTTGGTATTGAATTCAAATATATCAGTAATCAGCAAAAGGTAAACTGGCTGACGGAGGAGATGGAAAAGAAATTTTCTGCTCCCTTATCATTAGCCAAACGGAAAAGAATACTGGAGAAACTGAACCAGGGAGTGATGTTTGAGAAATTCCTGCATACCAAGTATGTTGGACAAAAAAGATTTTCTTTAGAAGGTGGCGAAACAACAATTGCTGCGTTGGATGCCATCATCAACACAGCAGCAGATAATGAAGTGAACGAAGTGGTGATCGGCATGGCCCACCGCGGAAGACTGAATGTGCTGGCCAATATCATGGGCAAAACTTATGAGCAGATATTCAGTGAGTTTGAAGGAACAGCCAAGCGGGACCAAACCATGGGAAGTGGTGATGTGAAGTATCATATGGGTTACGGCAGTGAGCTGCAAACCATGAATGATAAAACGATCCACCTGAAGCTGATGCCAAACCCTTCGCACCTGGAAGCGGTGAACCCGGTGGTGGTTGGTTTTGCAAGGGCAAAGGCTGATGTGTTGTATAAAAGTGATTTTGATAAGATATTACCGATACTGATTCATGGTGATGCTTCGGTGGCAGGCCAGGGGATTGTATATGAAGTGCTGCAGATGAGTGACCTCGAAGGTTACTATACCGGTGGCACAATTCATTTTGTGATCAATAACCAGATCGGCTTTACTACCGACTTTGATGATGCGAGAAGTTCAGACTATTGTACTTCACTGGCTGCAGCCATACAAGCACCGGTATTTCATGTAAATGGCGATGATCCGGAAGCGGTGGTAAAATGCGTGGAGATCGCCACCCGTTACCGCCAGGAATTCAATAGTGATGTGTTCATTGATATGGTTTGTTACCGTCGTCACGGGCATAATGAAGGCGACGATCCTAAATTTACACAACCACATTTGTATGCACTGATCGATAAGCATCCGAACCCGAGAGAAGTGTATGTAAAATACTTACTGGAAAACGGTGAGCCCGATGCGCAGGAACTGGCCAAGGAAATGGAAAAGAAATTCTGGGCAGACCTGCAGGAAAGATTGGATGAAGTGAAACAAAATCCATTGCCTTATCATTACCAGCAACCGGAATTATGGTGGAAGAGTTTACGTCATGCAACGGAAGGTGATTTTGATCAGTCGCCCATAACTGCTGTAACGGAGGCTAATTTCAAGAAGGTGTTCAATGCCATGATGCAATGGCCCGGGGATTTCAAGCCGTTGCGGAAAGTGGAAAAGATATTGCAGGATAAAATAAAATTATTCGAGACAGAAAATAAAGTGGATTGGGCTACTGGTGAATTATTAGCTTATGGCAGTTTATTGCAGGAAGGCAAAGATGTACGCATGAGCGGACAGGATGTTCGCCGGGGCACTTTCTCCCACAGGCATGCTGTATTGAGAGATGAGAATACCGATAAACCATATAGCCGGTTAGATAATATTCCCGACGCAACCGGGAAGTTCCGTATTTATAATTCCCTGCTGAGTGAATATGGTGTACTGGGTTTTGAATATGGTTATTCATTAGCCAATCCATTAGCATTGACTTTATGGGAAGCACAGTTTGGTGATTTTGTCAACGGTGCACAGACAATGATCGACCAGTTCATTTCAGCGGGAGAACAGAAATGGAACAGGATGTCGGGTGTAACGATGCTGTTGCCGCATGGATATGAAGGGCAGGGCCCTGAACACAGCAGTGCCAGGATGGAACGTTTCCTGCAGCAATGTGCTGAACTGAATATGGTAATTACCAATATTACAACAGCCGCTAATTTCTTCCATGCATTAAGAAGGCAGCTTGCATGGCCTTTCCGGAAACCATTGATCAATTTTTCACCGAAAGCCAATCTCCGGCATGTGGGAACTTATTCAAGGATTGAAGAATTTACAACTGGTGGTTTCAAAGAAGTGATCGATGATGCCACTGCTGATGCGACGAAGATCAGTAAGGTCTTATTCTGCAGCGGTAAGATCTATTTTGATATGGCCGAACGCCAGCAGAAAGAAGGAAGAACTGATATTGCGATCATCCGGTTGGAACAAATATACCCGCTGCCTTATAAACAACTGGAAGCGTTGTACCAGAAATACAGCAAAGCCACCTGGTTCTGGGTGCAGGAAGAACCGCTGAACATGGGTGCCGCATCTTTCCTTCAAATGAACCTGAAGAGTATAAACTATGGGGTGATCAGCCGCCAGCCTTCTGCATCTACGGCCACGGGGTATAATAAAGTGCACCAGCAGGAGCAGGGAGAAATTATAGAAACAGCATTTAGTATATAAAATTCATAGAATGAACAGTAAGATTCCGTCTATGTTGCTTAGTTTGATCATGGTTGCGTTAGCCTTAAACGGGCTACGGCAAGGAATCAATAAAGACGAAGTTTGGAGAATGGTCTTGGGAGTCCTTGGGGCACTTATTTTTAGTGCGTTTGCTATTTTGCTTTTGATCAGGATAAAGAAAGAGAAATAATTAATAAATAAATAGAAATGATTGACATAAAAGTACCAACGGTAGGGGAGTCGATTAGCGAAGTCACTTTATTGAAATGGAATAAGAAGGATGGAGAATATGTGGAAAGAGATGAGGTGATTGCCGAACTGGAAAGCGAGAAAGCTACTTTTGAAGTAAATGCTGAACAGGCCGGTGTATTGAAACTGGGTTCGGTAAATGAAGGCGATACCATTAAGATCGGCGACCTGCTGGCAAGTATTGATGAGACAGCTGCAAAACCTGCTGTAACCCCGAAAGCAGAAACTGCCAGTGCTCCGAAAACGGAGACTGCAAAGCCTGCAACTACAACCGCACCTGTTACCTCAGTTCCCAATGACATCAAAGCATCTCCTGTTGCGTCTGCAATCATCGCTGATAAGAAAGTAGATCCTAAATCAGTAACGCCAAGCGGCTACCAGGGCAAGATCATGAAAGATGATGTGCTGGCTGCTCTGTCCAATCCGGGTAAGAAAGCTTTTGCAGGTACGGAATTATATTCCCGCAATGTACGTACTGAGAAGATGAGTAATCTCCGTAAGACCATTTCGAGAAGATTAGTAGAAGCAAAGAATACAACGGCCATGCTTACTACGTTCAATGAAGTGGATATGGGCCGTATCATGGAAATAAGAAATAAGCACAAGGATAAGTTCAAAGAAATGCATGGTGTTGGCCTGGGTTTCATGAGCTTCTTCGCCAAAGCCTGTGCAGTGGCACTGGCTGAATGGCCATCGGTAAATGCGTATATAGATGGTGACCAACTGATCTATCATGACTATGCCGATATCAGTATTGCTGTAAGTACGCCGAGAGGATTGACGGTGCCGGTGATGCGTAACGTGGAAAGCATGAGTATGGCAGATATTGAAAAGAAAGTGGTGGAACTGGCAGGCAAAGCAAGAGACAGCAAACTGACCACCGAGGAGCTCACAGGTGGGACCTTCACGATCACTAATGGTGGTGTGTTTGGTTCATTGATGAGTACGCCTATTATCAATATACCACAAAGTGCTATTCTTGGTATGCATAAGATACAGGACCGTCCGATGGTAGTAAATGGACAGGTAGTGGTAAGACCGATGATGTACCTGGCGCTGAGTTATGATCACCGCATTATTGATGGTCGTGAATCAGTAAGCTTCCTGGTACGGGTAAAAGAATTACTGGAGAATCCTGAACAATTACTGATCGGCAAAGACCCGGTGAAGACCTTGCTGGAGTTATAATGAAATAAATAAAATCTTCAAAGGGCCGCAAGTTGCGGCCCTTTTTGTTTTCTTTGCCGGGTGAGCCGCTTTCATTCTTATATCAATTCTGCGAAAGAAATTCTGCTGGACTATGCCGGGGAAGAGCCTTTTGGTTCTTATGTAAAAAAATTCTTTGCAGCGAATAAAAAATATGGCTCCAGAGACAGGAAGCGGATTAGTCATCTTTGTTATTGTTATTTCAGGCTGGGTAAAGCGGTACCAGATAAGCCTGTTGAAGAAAGAATACTACTGGCCTTATTTCTTTGTTCGGATAAACAAGATGAAATGCTGACAGCGCTAAAGCCGGAATGGAATGAAATGGTGGATTTTAATTTTGAGGATAAATGTAAAGCAGCCGGAATATCATTACAGCCGGGTACTATTTTTCCCTGGCTTACAGAATTGAGTGAAGGAGTTGATCCGCTGTATTTTGTTTCTTCTTTTTTGGTACAGCCGGAGCTGTTTTTACGGGTAAGACCCGGAAAGTTTGCTGCGGTGCAGGATAAACTTCAAAAAGCAAATATTGTATTTCATAAACTGAGCGATTCTTGCCTGGGATTGCTGAATGCTTCTAAGATTGATGAAGTGATTGAGCTGAATAAGGAAGTGGTGGTGCAGGATTACAGTTCGCAACGGGTAGAAGAATTCTTGAATAATATCGAATCCCAAACATCGAACCCCAAACTTTCTGTTTGGGATTGTTGTGCTGCCAGTGGAGGGAAATCCATTATGCTGTATGATATTAATAACAGGATCGATCTGATGGTGTCCGATATCAGGGAATCTATTTTGGCGAACCTGCGTAAACGATTTACCGAAGCGGGAATTAAAAATTATAAAAGTTTTGTGGCTGACCTGTCGATACCAATACCTGCTATCCACAACTCTCCGTTTAATCTGATCGTGGCTGATGTTCCCTGTTCCGGTAGCGGCACCTGGAGCCGGACACCCGAGCAATTATTTTATTTCAATGAAGTAAAGATCAATGAGTATGCTGCGTTGCAGCAGCGTATTGTTACGAATGTGCTGCCCCATTTAAAAAGAGGCGGGTATTTTTTGTATATCACCTGCTCTGTTTTCAAAAAAGAGAATGAGGAAATGGTGAGCAGCCTGCAAGAGAATTTCCAGCTGGAGCTGACCAGGATGGAAATATTGAAAGGATATGATAAGAAAGCAGATACGATGTTTGCCGCTTTGCTGCGAAAGCCATTATAGCCTGATGAGTTCAGCTATGCCCACGGCTTTCCGGTTATTAAATACTTTGATATAATATTTTCCTTTCGCCAGGTTTGCTACCGGTATATCAAGCATTGCCTTCCCTGTATTTTTTGAACTCTTTAGTTGTAAAACAAGCGAACCTTTTGCATCGTACACCACAATTGGCATATCCGCAATAGCATAAGCTGTTTCAATGATCAGCGATACAGTTGTTCCTGTAACCGGGTTAGGCTGGATACGTACTAACTCTTTTACAGCCGATGGGTCATTGGTGGCGGTGGTAAAGCATCCCGTGCTGGTATTCGCATTCGCCGTATCAATATATAATGCAGTGAAAGTAGCTGTAGCCGTATCAATAATTTGCCGGATACGGTACGAAATCGTTCCGGCTGCAATATTCACCAATGGGTTATTGAACTGGTACGAATGGTTTGCCAGTATATCACCTGCTGCCGGATTCACTTCACCAATCTTTGTATAGACGGATTCACCAGGAGCTTTTCTTTCGATCTCGTATTTCATGGCTGCTACATCTTTACTGCTCCAGCTGATGGTGGTATTACAATTTGTTATTGTGGCAGAAGAAGTGGCATAGTCGATCAATAAACTGCTGAACGCTGCTTTCAAATCCGGGATACCATAACCAACAGTATCATTCGGGTTGGAAAAACGGCTGCCGGCCTGTTGCAGGGCATAAACGATCTTCATATTATTGAACTCTGGAAACCCCTGCCACAAACAGGTTCCCAATCCTGCCATATTCGGTGCGGCGAATGAGGTTCCATTATTGGTCCCGATCGTGTTGGAGGGTGATTGAACAACAGCACCCACACCAACCGAAGAAACATTTGGTTTTATTTGCCCGTCTGCAGAAGGCCCGCGGCTGGTAAATGTGCCGGGTACCCCTGAAGTGTTGACAGCGCCAACAGCAACCACACTATCACCATCAGAAGGAGCAATGATACGGCCCCAACTGTTATTGCCCTCATTACCCGCTGAGTTAAAAACGAGTAATCCTTTTTTTGCTGCCATGTCAGCACCAATGGAGCAGGTGGTGGTATTACCATCCATATTGCTGAATGTATAATTGAAACTGGCATTATCAAAATCATAATAGCCTACGGAAGAAGAGATCACATCGCAACCGGCGCTATCTGCTCTTTCTGCTCCGCACACCCAGTTGTGTTCTTCGATAGGATATTCACTGCCTACATCTTCTGTTCTGAATAAATGAAAACTTGCCTTTGGGGCTTTGCCTATAAACAAGCCAGGGATATTGGCGGCAATTGTGGAGAAGCATTGCATGCCATGCGAATTATCTTCGGCAACGCTGGCATTCCTTGATACAAAATCCCAGGTGCTGAGTATTTGCCCATTGGCATTAACACTATCGAAAGCATCTAATGTGTTATAGCTGAAGAAGCCTCCGTCCAGCATGGCAATATGAACACCTTGTCCCCGTAAACCAATATTGTGCAGAAACTCCCCGTTGTGCAGGTGTATCTCGTTAAATGAATTGGTTCCGTAATTAAAAAAATCAGCCATTACCTGTGATGGTCTTCCGGCAACAGCAGGTAATGGAGTAATAGTCTCCTCCAGTTCGAATTTATTTCTTATAGTACTGTTATCTGCTACTCTTGCAGCAATGCCTGACACCGATTGTACAAAAGCAAAACCAATAATGGTGGTAATGGCATTCGCATCAGTAGTTAAAATGGAAACGGAATTCAGCCAGCGGGAAGCATTCAGTACTGTTACATTCGGAACATTGGCGATCTGCGTGATATAAGCAGGCGTAACAGGAAGATCTGTACTGTCGATCGCAATACCATACCTTGTTCTGCGGTCAATGGCCCTTTGTGATAAATAATTTAAAGGGCTGCTCAATGAATATGGAGAACCTCCTTTGTTCTTTAGCTTGACAATATAGCGGGTAAACTGTGCGTCTAGCGTACTTGTTGCCAGCATGGAGACAATGATCAGTAAAAGCGGTAGAATTCGTTTCATCAGTTCTCAGCATTTTGCCGGCATGAAGTTAACCAATCCGTGGTAGATTAATTGTGGTCCACCATCCACATGGTAAGCCCAAACCCTGTTTTAAAAGGACCACCGGGCTGACCGGTATTCGGCTGGTATTCCCAGAGTTCATATTCACGGTAGACCAGGCCGATATTTTTGGAGTATTTATCTACGGACCGTACTCTTGAACCATATCCATCCACATTGACAATAGGAACATTGAAAGATTCATCAGCAGCTTCCACGGTCCATACATCGGTATAGGTTTTATTCTTGTAAGTCAAGGTTGGTTCAAACACATCGTAATAAAAATCCCAGTCCGCCATTCCATCATCATAACTGTTATTCACACTGATATAATCATACGGATTAGTGGGAAGGAAACGGTTACCCTTCCAGCTAAAACCTTCTTTGATCGGGAGATGCAGTTTGATCACTCTCTTATTATCATCAATCACTTCCAGCTGGTCTGCCAACGGGGTAATAAAATAGGAACCATTCGGTACCCAGGGGGTTGAAGCGGTAGAATCACTCAGGTACCTGAATACCCGGTAAGAAGGGCGGCCCAGTCCATCATTGATCTGTGCATCGATCACATGCTTTTCCTGGTATTTATGGATCTCGGTATTACGTCCGAAATTGGTAAAGACCAATGAGTCCAGGCGATAGGTGATATATTTCCCGGGGGCCAGGATCACATAATCACTGATGGGTTCTGTTTCAAATTGCTCTGTTTTATTGGAACAGGAAAACAGGAAAGTAGCTGCTATAAAAAGTAAAACGGAGAGTTTAAATGTAAAGAATCTCATAAGTGGTTTTTCTATATTGACGGATACAACATTTATTAAGTCAGACAGTTATCCAGGGCCGGTCGTTGCTCAAAAATAAAAACAAAAAGCGGGGAAACATAGTCCCTGCTTTTATAACGTATTTCGACCGGCTTTATTGCCTGACTTTCAGTAGTTAGCGGCTTAAATCCCGGCTCAAGGCCCCTGACTGTATTATCCCTCCTCCCAGTACATCATCTCCTTCATAGAAGACCGCACTTTGGCCTGGCGCAATGCCTTTGGCGTTTTCGTAGAACCGCACTTTCATAGTCCAGCCTTCAGGATAAATATTGGACAGGCTGCCCTTGTCCTTATACCGGATCTTGGTCACGGCTTCCATGCCCGGGGTAATGCTGTCGTATTTGATCAGGTTCAATTTACCTACGATCATTTCATCCTGGTCCAGATCTTCCTCATCACCCAGCATCACGGTATTATGCTCCGGGTCGATCTTTGTAACAAAGACGGGTTTGCCCAATGCAATATCCAGCCCTTTGCGCTGCCCGATGGTATAGAAAGGATAACCCTTATGCTGACCCAATATTTTACCGTTTTTGTCAATGAAATTGCCCCCGGCTACTCTTTCTTCCAGTCCTTCCACACGTCTTTTCAGGAAGCCGCGGTAATCATTATCGGGCACAAAACAGATTTCGTAGCTCTCGCTTTTTTTCGCCAGTTCCGGATAGCCATAATCAAGGGCCATTTGCCTGATTTCTGTTTTCCGATAGGGTGCCAGCGGCAACAAAGTTCTGCTCAGCAGGTCCTGTTGCAAACCCCATAATACATAGCTCTGGTCCTTGGTATCATCAATGGCTTTACTTACCACGTAACGCCCGTTATCATGCTGGCGGATCTTTGCATAATGCCCGGTGGCAATAAAATCACAGCCAAGTGCATCGGCTCTTTTCAGCAAAGCTCTCCATTTGATATGCGTATTACAGAGCACACAAGGGTTGGGGGTGCGGCCGGCGAGGTATTCATCCACAAAATTCTCGATCACAAAACCGCCAAACTCTTCCCGTATATCCAAGATATAATGCGCAAAGCCATGCTCCACGGCGGCCTGCCGGGCATCATTAAAGCTGTCCACATTGCAGCAGCCTGTTTCTTTTTTGCCACCGCCACTGGCTGCATAGTCCCATGTTTTCATGGTGATGCCAACCACTTCGTAGCCTTCATCATGCAGCATCAGGGCAGTAACGGTACTGTCAATACCGCCGCTCATGGCCACCAAAACTTTTCCTTTCTTACTCATAGTCACAACAATTCAAGGGGCAAATATACGAAGGCCCGGCGGGAGCAGGTTTACGGGAAAGGGTAAAATCCCGGGTTGTCGTTCGGCGTTACCTATCAGTAATTTATTTCAACTACTTTCTTCTTATTCAGTTTTTGCATCGCCTTCGGCACAATGGCCAGGATCTCTTCCTTCAATGTTTTGATAAGCTTCGTTTTCAGGTGATCACGGTGGGTAACCAGGCTCACTTCCCGTGCCGGGCTGGGTTCTTTTAGCCGTTTTACCAGTTTCATTTGTGGTTTGGTGAATTCCATCACAGCCAGTTCAGGCAGAATGGTGATGCCATCGCTTTTATCCACCATTCTTTTCAGTGTTTCAATATTACCTGTCTCGTATTTGAAGTGAAGACCGGAAAATTTTTGCAGTTCACACAGGTTCAAAATTTGCGACCTGAAACAATGTCCTTCTTCTAACAGCCAGAGTTGGTCGGGATCGATCTCGGTGGGCAATACATATTTCTTATCGTACAGGGCATTGGTCTTCGATACGTAAACAAATAGTTCTTCATAGAATAAGATGTCTTCTTTAATGGAGGAGTCTTTTAAAGGCGTGACCACGATGCCGCAATCCAGCCGGTTATTTTTTAGTTCCAGCACTATTTCTTCAGTGATGATTTCCCGGGCCACCAGTTTCACCTGCGGGTATTTTTCCCGGATGTTCTTAAACAGTGGCGGCAACAGGTAAGGGGCAATCGTTGGAATGATGCCAATGCGGATCTCGCCGGTCATGATATCTTTTTGTTCAGCGATCAGCTGGCGGATCACCCCTGCATCCCGCAGTACAATACGGGCCTGTGCGATAATGCTGGTGCCAATTTCTGTAGGTATAACAGGTTGTTTGGTCCTGTCAAAGATCTTTACGCCCAGTTCTTCTTCCAGCTTTTGGATCTGCATGCTGAGCGTAGGCTGGGTTACAAAACATTTTTCAGATGCCAGTACAAAATGCCGGTAACTGTCCAGCGCCACGATGTATTCCAGTTGGGTCAGGGTCATAGAATTTGATTATATCTTTATAAAAATAATCAATTTGATTTATTAACGCTTTGGTGGTAAAATTGCCACCCGAAAGGTTTAACAACATACTAATCATAAATCGTTTAAAATGGAAAATAGTACAGCTCCGAACATCCTGAATGGCGAAAGCAAGTGTCCTTTTCCCGGTGAAGCAATTAAGAAAACGGCAGGTAGCGGCACCCGGAACCGTGACTGGTGGCCCAATCAATTAAAATTGAATATCCTCCGCCAGCACTCTTCGCTGTCTGATCCGATGGGTGATTCCTTCGACTATGCTTCTGAATTCAAAACCCTTGACCTGGCGGCAGTGAAGAAAGACATCTTTGACCTGATGATCACTTCGCAAGACTGGTGGCCTGCCGATTATGGTCACTATGGCCCTTTCTTTATCCGGATGGCCTGGCATAGCGCCGGTACTTACCGCATTCACGACGGTCGTGGGGGCGGAGGCTTCGGCACACAACGTTTTGCACCACTCAACAGCTGGCCGGATAACGTGAATCTCGATAAGGCCCGTTTACTGCTTTGGCCCGTCAAACAGAAATACGGAAGGAAAATTTCCTGGGCTGACCTGATGATCCTTGCCGGCAACTGTGCCCTTGAATCAATGGGATTTAAAACCTTTGGTTTTGGCGGAGGTAGGGCTGATGTGTGGGAACCTGCAGAAGATGTTTACTGGGGTGCAGAAAAAGAATGGCTGGGTGGTGACGTTCGATATGCACATGGCTCTCCCGGTGTAGAAAAAGACCATGGAGTTGTTGCGTCTGACGATAATGCAGATGGAAAAATCCATTCCCGCATTTTGGAAAAGCCATTGGGAGCTGTGCAGATGGGATTGATCTATGTAAACCCGGAAGGACCAGATGGAAATCCTGATCCTCTTGCTGCTGCAAAAGACATTCGTGAAACATTCAGCCGTATGGCGATGAATGATGAGGAAACGGTGGCATTGATTGCCGGTGGTCATAGTTTTGGCAAAACACATGGAGCCGCTTCTGCAACTCATGTCGGTAAAGAACCGGAAGCTGCCAGCATTGAAGAGCAGGGCCTGGGCTGGAAAAATTCTTTTGGAAAGGGTAATGCTGAACATACCATCACCAGTGGTTTGGAAGGAGCATGGACCACCACGCCAACCAAATGGAGCAATAACTTTTTTGAAAACCTCTTTGGCTATGAATGGGAACTGACCAAGAGTCCCGCTGGTGCCCATCAATGGAAACCCAAGGGCAATGCAGGTGAAGGATTAGTGCCTGATGCACATGACCCCAACAAACGTCATGCACCCTTTATGCTTACTACTGACCTGGCATTAAGGGTTGATCCTGCTTACGAAAAAATCTCACGACGTTTCTTTGAACACCCGGATGAATTTGCGGATGCATTTGCCCGTGCCTGGTTCAAGCTGACACACCGTGACATGGGTCCGGTTGTCCGTTACCTCGGCCCGGAAGTTCCCAAAGAAGAACTCATCTGGCAGGATCCTATCCCCGCTGTTACCTATCAACTGATCGATCAGACAGATATCGCTGCATTGAAAACTAAAATACTGGCTTCAGGGCTTACTGTATCCGAACTGGTATCGACTGCCTGGGCATCTGCTTCCACCTTCCGGGGTTCTGATAAACGGGGTGGTGCCAATGGTGCCCGTATTCGCCTGGCCCCGCAGAAAAACTGGGAAGTGAATAACCCGGCTCAAATGTCGAAAGTGCTGGGCATACTGGAAAGCATTCAAACCGCTTTCAACAGTGGGGCGGGTAATAAAAAAATTTCTTTAGCTGATTTGATTGTACTCGGCGGATGCGCAGCTATTGAGCAGGCGGCTAAAAATGCAGGGATCACTGTAACAGTACCTTTTACACCCGGACGCAATGATGCATCACAGGAACAAACCGATGTGGAATCATTCGCAGTGCTTGAACCGGCTGCAGATGGTTTCCGCAATTACTTTAATATGAAGCGTTCTGCTACAACATCCGAAGAAATGCTGGTGGACAAAGCGCAACTCTTAACACTCACTGCCCCTGAACTCACCGTACTGGTGGGCGGTATGCGGGTGCTGAATACGAATTACAACGGCTCAGCACATGGTGTGTTTACCAAAACACCGGGAGTACTCAGCAATGATTTCTTTGTGAACCTGCTCGATTTTGGCACCACCTGGAAAGCAGCTGATCCTGTTCAACAGGGTTTCATCGGTACTGATCGCAAAACAGGTGCTGTAAAATGGACCGCCACCCGTGCTGATCTCATCTTTGGTTCCAACTCAGAACTGCGGGCAGTGGCAGAAGTGTATGCCTGTAATGATGCCAGAGAAAAATTCGTAAAGGATTTTGTGGCAGCATGGACGAAGGTGATGAACCTCGACCGGTTTGATTTGGTGTAATGAAATTTTTGATATGGTACGAAAGGCAGCCTTGTAGCAGGCTGCCTTTTTTTATACTTTATTTGTTCCCGGAAACCATTTTAGCCAACTCCGTTTCAAGCCGGTCAAAATTTTCTTCGTTCTTATCCACCACAAATGGTTTCAGTTTGTTGCACTCAGCAGCGGTATCGAACAGCATTTTAAATACAATCTTTGTCTGGCCGGCAGCCACTTCTTCAAAGTGGGCAACCACCCGGAAAATTGGTTTCGAAATGCGTTGCCAGGCAAAAAGAGATGGCGGTTCTATTTTTATAAAGGCACATTCATTTTGATAATTGCCTTTATCCGGTCCGTGCATAACAAAACGCCAGCGGCCGCCAACCCGGAAATCAAACTCGTGAAACGTATTGCTGAAACCGGCGGGTCCCCACCAGTTTTGTAAATGAGCAGGATCGGTCCATGCTTTATAGACGATCTCCCTGGCGGTATTGACAACTCTTATACTGACGATCTCGCAGTCGGGTGTGGCGGCAATGATTCCCGGTTCCATGCTGAGTATTTTATTTTGCTGATGCGCTGATGATCTTTCCCAAAATTTTCAAATCCACATCTGCGAGTTTATTAATATAAAGGCAACCCTTGCCCGTTTTGTATTTGCCCAGTTTTGCCAGTGCTTCCGCATGCCGTTCCAGGTTCACCAGGTGCAGGGATAAATTGGCTTTGCGGGGTGAGAACCCGATCTTAAACCAATCTACTTCCCGGCCCGTGGCAGGACTTTTATACCGCAGCTTCCCAAAACCGATCATGGAACTGCCCCAGAGGGTGGGTTTTTCCTTGGTGGCTTTTTCCATCAGTTGAAGGATAACATAAGTGTCTTTCCGTTTTTGCTCATCGGCAATACTGTCGATAAAACCAGTTACACTGGAAGAACTGGGTTGGGTTTTGATGATGGCTAATTTTCCCATAGAAGATTTTTTTGGAAGTGGTTTATTGAGTCAATAGTATGAGTATTGAAATTGCTGGGCTTTCTTTAAATAGAAATTGTTAGTAATTAAAGTATCCAGGGTTGTCACATATTTTAATAGCTCATGCTCTCTTTCAAATTTCCCTTTTACTGTAGGCGTTTCGATATCAACTTCAATTTCATTATGAATTATTTCTTTCAAGGAAGTGAGGTAAAGTACTTTCAGCTTGCTAATGTCTTCCAGCCGGTTGTCAATATCCGAATACGACTTGTAGTCATAAACGCCATATTCTGCATAACCGTTTATGCGGTTATATTGATGCCCAAAATAGGTGCCGCCATGATATAAGTAGCCGAAAATTTCATTCAGCGTTTGGTAGATATTAATAAGGGTCTCCCGCACTCTGTACAAATGCTCGTCCTTGTGCTGCTGTCTTAAAAAATATGAGTACAAGATGTAGTAAGTGTCTTGTCCCTGTTCACTTCCAAACGACAGGTGTTTTTTATTACTATCGGGTTCAATTACATCTTTAAAGTAGCCACTTTGTGCATACGAAATGTCCGGGTTCACGGGAATTGAAAGATATAATGACGGGAAGTTGTCAATGATCTGGTTGAATTCTTCCTTTGAGTATTTGAGTGTGTCAAAATGGTTTGATGATATGATTATGCTTTCAGCCTTTGCGTATAGCTGTGATTTGTCAACCAGTGATTGATTTTTAATAACACTTGTGTCAGTGTGGTTTGAGGTGTCAGTTTTTGGCTGGTTATTGCAACCAATAATTATAAGAGATACTATGCAAAATGGGATCTTCATAAAATTATTACAACATTCTAGTGTGTCTGCTTTATTCCGGGTCAACCTGGGAAACATCAACCACGGCGTAAAACCAGCAACACTGGAAGAGTTGGGTTGGGTTTTGATGATGGCTAATTTCGCCATAAGAGATTTTTTAAAGTGATTTTTACACAGTTCATGTTGGACGCCGGTTTAATTATCACTATATCCAATATATGTTTTGACTGGGGCGGTTTGATTGAAAAGTCTATTTAGTTCTTCAATTTTTTTCTGACATTCTTGAGACGTAATAATATTTTCTCTGGCCATAATATTGAAATTTGAAAACTGTGAATCATATGGCAGGTGTATATTGGGTTGCCCATATTTTATTCTTATATAATTATCTCTTTTTTCGATTATTCTTTTTGTGAAGTCAGATATTTCTTGCTCATTATCTCGAATTTTGAACTTGATGTATTTGCCAGTAAAGGTTTTCAGTAAGTATACCTTAGGTTGTAGGAGAAAGTACGTCACAATTAAAAGTACTGTCAAGATCGGCCAGGTAAAATTATTGATTGGCGAATAGTTTGTGTTGTTCTTTATTGAATCAGCTAAAATTAATATGTAGATCATAAGGCAGACGCCTGATATAATTAGCAGTATTGGCGATTTGCTTTTATAAAAAAGTCGTTCATTTTTGATATTTTCAAATGCAATCAACTCTTCGGTTGGGAGTTTAGGGTTGGTGTATGTAGCAACTAAAACGCCACTTTGGGTGATTGTATATTGCTTTCGGTGATGCCCCTTAATAATGAGTGTTTCCATTTGGTTAATGTCTAAAATGGCGCACAACGGTTTACGTATTGGCGATGGTGGGGCATTTGGAAAACGTCAGCCCAACATTTGCACAAATGCCAATAGAATTACAAATGCTGAGTTTACAACTGTCAGCCCCACTATTGCCAATACGATGTTAGCTGCTGCCTTTTTCTTCATTGTTTTGCTTCTCTAAAATTTTATTATAAAGTTCATTTCGCTTGTTAAACGATTTTATTGTCCCAATAACAGCACCTGTTTTTGTAAGTAAGTAATTAAATTCCCAAATATCGTTGTCGCTAAATGTAAATTGAATTTTTTCAGCGTCAAAGTTTTTTAGTTGTTCTACCTTATCAGCTACAATTTTAAGTTTGTCAGTTGTCAATGAATTTAAAACTTTGTCTGCTTTATGAGTGGTTACAACTAATTCAATGTTACATTCAGTGTTGGGATAAGAAATTACAAAATTCTTTGGTCTGTTTGAAGGTTTGGCTTTTTTTATTGTCTCTACTGCAAGTTTAGAAATTAGCTTATAGAATTTGGCTAAATCTTCTCCAATTGCATCGCCCAATTTTTCTGTAACTTTTGATTTGATAATTCCAAGTGTCGTAGCAAGAATTGTCGTAATTGTGATTACTGTTTCTGGGTCAGGCAACTCTGATTTCCGTCCAAACTCTTCTGTTTCAAATTCTAAATCGGTTTCCTGTCGAAGTAAGTTATATATTTCGGAAAGTTCAGTATGTTTGTCATAGTTAGCCGGGTCTGTCGCAACAGATAATTTTGAAACTTCACCATCTTCACACTCAATAAAAGGATATTCACCTTCACTAAAAGATGCTTTGACTAATTGCGTGCCGTCACCAAGAGTAATTATTTCTTGCTGGTCAAAATAAACCATTTCCGCAGTTAAATAGTAATGCTGGTCTTCTCGTTGAATTATTTCCCCATTCATTATTGCACCAAATGGTGGAAATGTTCTGATGTGTTCCAATCCAAGTCGTGGCTTTCTAATACCATTCAGTTGAGGCAACATACTTTCAAGTGCACTTTTTGCCATTACATAACCTTGTTTGTCAAGATGTGTTGAAGTAATTACATATTTGTCTTTTCGTATCATATATTTTGTCAGTGATGCTGGTCGTTAAGGTAGCAGCTAACACGTAAATATATGACACTGCTGGCATAGTTTTATATTGATAATCAGCATAAATTTATGCCAGAAACAATTGCAAATGCGTATCCCGGTTTGTATTAAATATTTTCATCCAAAGTACTGTATTGGATTGGAAGATGTAAGAAATGCATGGCTGTTGAAGGAAGGGCAGGAGCCGGTTAAACTAAAAACGATAATCTACCAGGGTCAACTTACTTACCGGTTACCCATTACGGGTAAGCGGATAAGCTACGTCACTTTAAAAAAAGGGCTGGTAGGAAGAAAGTATATTATTTATACAGAATACTATGTTCTGCCTTTTTGATATACTCCATTGATTTTATTACCGATTCCGTAATTTCCCCCTTCCTAAAATCACCTGTATGAGAAAATGGTTACTCTTTATTAGTTGCTTTGTAATAAGCAGTTCGTTGCTGGCACAGAACCTCAGTTATTATCTGCCGGACAGTGTTTCGTATAACCCGGCCATCCCCAAACCCAAAGACATTATTTACCACGAAGTGGGAGAATGGCATGTTACCCATGACCGCCTCGTGAATTATATGAAAGCCATTGCAGCCACAGCACCCGACAGGGTGAAATTGGAAACGATGGGCCTCAGCTATGAAAGCCGTCCACAGGTATTGCTGATCATCACCTCGCCTAAGAACCATCAACGGCTGGAAGAAATAAGACAGCAACATGTGCAACTCACCGATCCTGCCCGGTCTGCTTCGCTGAATGTGGAGAATATGCCTATCGTGGTCTGGATCGGCCATTCCATTCATGGTAATGAGCCCAGCGGGGCCAATGCCAGCTTGCTGAGTGCTTATTATTTAGCGGCAGCACAGGGCAAACAAATAGATGAACTGCTGGAGAATACTGTTATTCTTTTTGATCCTTCTTTTAACCCCGATGGCCTGCAACGTTTTTCCACCTGGGCCAACCAGCATAAGAGTAAAAATTTGGTGAGTGATCCCAATTCCAGGGAATTTAATGAAGTATGGCCCGGTGGCCGTTTCAATCATTACTGGTTCGACCTGAACCGGGACTGGTTACCTACTGTGCATGTGGAAAGCCAGAACCGGGTGGCCTGGTTTCAGAAATGGAAACCGAATATCCTGACCGATCACCACGAACAGGGCAGCAATGCCACTTTCTTTTTTCAACCCGGTGTGCCGTCAAGAGTAAACCCGTTGACGCCTGAGAAAAACCAGGAGCTGACCGGGAAATTGGGAAAATTCCATGCGGCGTTCTTAGATCGTATCGGCTCTTTGTATTTCACCAAAGAGAACTATGATGATTTTTATTATGGTAAAGGTTCAACCTATCCTGATGTGCAGGGATGCATCGGCATTTTATTTGAACAGGCTTCATCAAGAGGTCATTTGCAGCAAACCAATAATGGCTTGCTGAGTTTTCCTTTTACGATAAAGAACCAGTTCACCACCACATTATCAACACTGGAAGGTGCCAAAGCATTGCGCAAAGAATTCTTAGAGTATCAACGTGATTTTTATAAACAATCCATTAGCCGTGCCGCTGCTTATGCTGTGAAGGGTTATGTGTTTGGTGATAAGAATGACCCTGCCAAAACTTTTCATTTTGCAGAAATGCTGAAACGTCATCAAATTGAACTGAATGAATTACCGGCCAACTGGAACAACGCGGAGTTTGAAAAAGGAAGTTCCTATATGGTATCGCTGAACCAGCCGCAGCATAGTTTGATCCGGGGTATTTTTGAAAAGACATTAGAATACAAAGACAGTTTGTTCTATGATATCACCGCCTGGACCATGCCGCTGGCTTTTGGTTTACCTTATACAGAGTTAACAGGCCAGCCTGTTTTTGGCAGCAAAGTAGAAACACTGGCCATGCCGAAGAAAAGTATTGTGGGTGGCAAAAGTGAATATGCTTATTTGATGGAATGGGATGATCTCTATGCACCGGCTGCATTACATGAATTATTATCAGCCGGGCTGATCATTAAAGTAGCGACCAATAAATTTGAAGTGCCGGTCAGTGAAGGCAATCAAAAATTTGATTATGGTACCATCATGATCCCCGTGAAGCTGCAAAAGGAAAGCAGCGAAACAGTAGCGGTCATGGTAAGTGCGGTGACAGAAAAATATCGTTTGAAAGTGTATGCGGTGAAAACCGGTAATGTGAACAGCGGCAGTGATCTCGGCAGCAGCAAATTTGCCGTGATCAGCAAACCGAATATTGCGATGATCACCGGGCCGGGAGTGAATGCTACGGATGCGGGTGAAGTATGGCATTTATTAGACCAGCGGATGAATATGCCCGCTGCACACCTGGAGCCTGTTGTTTTCAACCGGGTGGACCTGAACAAATACAATACTCTGATCATGGTGGGCGGCAATTATAATGAACTGAACAAAGACAAACTGAAGGCCTGGGTGCAGGCAGGCGGCACATTGATTCTTACAGAAGAAGCCATCAACTGGTCGGCACAGAATGGTATCAGCGACGTGAAATTTAAAAGAGCCAAAGCTCCGGTGGACAGCACTCAAAAAATTTCCTACGTGGAAAGGGAAGAAATAGACGGTGCCCAGCAGGTGAGTGGTGCCATCTTCGGGGCGGATATTGACAGGACACACCCGCTGGCTTATGGCTACAACCAGAAGACCGTCAGTTTATTCAAAGCGAATAAAGTATTCATGGAAAAAAGCAAGAACCCTTATGCCTCGCCTTTTTATTATGGCAGCAATCCTTTACAAAGTGGTTGGGTGAGCCGGGAAAATAAAGATGCGATAAAGAATTCGGCAGCGGTGATCGTCAATACGGTGGGTAATGGCAGAGTGATCAATATTGCGGATAACCCGAATTTCCGGGCCTTCTGGCTGGGTGGCAGCAAACTGTTTATGAATGCGATCTTCTTTGGACGGAATATAGATGCGGCAAGCGGAAGGAGTGAGGAATAAACAGTATTTATTCACATTCGGGCATTCCCGGAAAGTGGTATTGTTTCCGCTACCCAAATAATCTTACCTTGGCCGCCTATTAAATAAATACGTCAATTTAAAATTTGAGCACTATGATTAAAATGCAAGTTATCGGCAACCTCGGCAAAGACTGCGTGGTTAACACGGTTAATGGTAAGAATGTGATCAACTTCACCGTGGCACATACGGAAAAGTACAAGGACAGCCAGGGCAATATGCAGGAAAAAACAACCTGGGTGGATTGCGCCTACTGGACTGACCGTACCGCCATTGCCCAATACCTGACAAAAGGTAAACAGGTGTATGCCGAAGGACAACCCGAATCAAGATCTTTTCAGCGCAATGATGGAACACCGGGTGCTTCCCTTTCACTTCGTGTGAGAGAAGTACAGTTACTCGGTGGCCGTGGCGACAGTGGCGGTGGTGCCCCTTCTTACAGTGGCAACACAGCAACTGCTTCTTCTGCTGCTAACATTCCATCCGCGAATGATATTACAGAACCGATTGATGATCTTCCGTTCTAACAAAAGTCGCAATCAACCACTAACGATCAGCCTTTCCTTTTGGAGAGGCTTTTTTTATAGAGTAAAAATGTAAATTGAAGTATGAAACGACAGGGCATACTCTTCTTTATTCTCTTTCCTTTATTTACCTGCGCCCAACCACAACCTGCAAAGCTGCAAACAAGTGTACTGGTTATTGGCGGGGGAGCCGGGGGAACAGCGGCTGCAGTGCAAAGTGCAAGATTGGGTGTTAAGACGATATTGGTTGAGCCTACCACTATGCTCGGCGGTATGTTAACGGCTGCGGGTGTCAGTTGCACCGATGGCAATGACCAGTTGCCCAGCGGCATGTGGGAGGAATTCAGGCAGGCATTGTATAAACATTACGGGAGAAAAAGATTGAATACCGGCTGGGTAAGCAATACCAATTTTGAACCCCATGTGGCGGATAGCATTTTCAAAGCATGGGCAACCGCGGAAAAGAATTTGCGGGTGATCTTTGGATACAGGTTTATAAAAGTGCTGAAGAACGGAAATAAAGTAACGGGTGTGATGGTGGAAAGTAATGATCAGTCAAACCGCTTAACAATTGCTGCCAGCGTAGTCATAGACGGTACGGAACTGGGGGATGTTTTCGCAGCAGCGGGTGCCGGCTATGACCTGGGGATGGATGATCCGGCTTTAAGCGGGGAGAAAGAAGCCCGGCAAAAAAATGATATCATACAGGATTTGACCTGGGCCGCTATTTTAAAAGACTATGGAAAGGATGCTGATAAAACGATTGCAAGACCGGAGGGGTATGATGCCAAGAAATATTATTGCTGTTGCACCGATGCACCCTGTGATGGCAGGCCCTGGAATGGCGATAAATTAAAAATGCTCAATTATGGAAAGCTGCCCCGGTCCCCCGGTGCCACGCAGGATAAGTATATGCTGAACTGGCCGCCGTTTGGGAATGATATTTATCTAAACGTAGTAGAAGATAAGGAGGATGTACGAACTAAGCAATACGAACAGGCCAGACAACATACCCTTGGGTTTATTTATTTCATGCAGACGGAACTGGGGATGAAAAATATCGGGCTGGCCGATGATGAACTGGATGGCGGCATGGCACTGATCCCTTATAACCGCGAAGGAAGAAGGCTGAAAGGAATAGTGCGGATGAATATCAATCATCTTAAAGACCCTTACAATCATACATTGTACAGAACAGGGATTGCGGTGGGTGATTACCCGGTGGATCATCATCATGCCAGGTATCCCGGTAAAGTACCGGAGATCGAATTCCCGCCGATCCCGGCTTACAATATTCCGCTGGGTGCATTGATACCGGAAAACATTGACGGGCTTATTGTTTGTGAAAAAGGAATTTCAGTAACCAATATTGTGAACGGAACAACAAGGTTGCAGCCGGTGGTATTGCTGACAGGACAGGCAGCCGGTATACTCGGAGCAGAAGCGGCAAAAAAACATAATAAAAAACCTATTGGTGCAAAAGGGGTTGGAGTAAGAACGGTTCAGCTTAAATTACTTCAGGCGAAAGCATACCTCTTACCATTTACGGATGTAAAAGCTGATCATCCTTATTGGGAGCAACTACAAAAAATAGGAGCCACAGGTATTTTACGGGGCACGGGGAAGCCGGAAGGCTGGGCGAATAAAATGTTCTTTTATCCCGACAGTGTAATTGCTGTTGCTGAACTGGAAAAAAATATTGCTGATTATGTACCTGGGTACCATCCATTGAACCTGGCTGATTCAATGCTGACTATCGGAAATGCTGTTCAGATTTTACAAAAGATACACCAGGCCATCAGTTTTTCTTATTCCAGGTATCCAGCTGTTGTTGATGAAGTATTCAGGTCAGGAAATTTTGCCAGTATCTGGAATAATATTGGGTTGAAGGACTATCAACCCGGAAGATTGATCAAACGATTTGAATTTGCAGCCCTGGCCGATTCGTTATTAGATCCATTCATGATCAGGGGCCGATTTATAAATATTGAAGGAAAATGAAACAAATCTTTCTTAGCTGTTATTTGATGTTAATATGGAATAGTTTGTTGTCGCAGCAGGCAGTTAAAGACTGGCGGCTTGCTATCCAGACATGGACTTTTCACAAGTATTCTTTTTTAGAATCGGTTGAAAAAGCAGATAGTCTTGGTGTTATTGACCTGGAAGTGTATCCCGGTCAGAAAGTGGGTGGGGAAATACCCGGGGTCTTTAGCTATACACTGGATAAGGAGGCAAGGGATAAACTGAAGCAATATTTACACTATAAAAAAATGAGGGTAGTGGCGCTGGGCGTAATTGATAAATATTATTACAATAAAGACAACCTCGAAAAATTCTTTGAGTTCGCAAAGTATATGGGCATTCCCTATATCATTGCCGAACCGGAATGGGAAGACCTGGATGAATTCAACCGGCTGGCCAAAAAATACCAACTGAAAGTGGCGTTGCATTGTCATCCCAAACCCTCCAGTCATTACTGGCATCCGGATTCAACACTGAAAGCGATGAAAGGCAGAACACATATTGGTGCCTGGCCTGACCTCGGGCATTGGGCAAGGAATGGGGTGGATATTCTGGCGGGATTAAAAAAGATTAAAGGGAAATTATGGGGAATGCATTTTAAAGATATAAGGGAGTTCAATAACCTGGATGCCCAAGATACGTTGTTTGGGAAAGGTGTTTGTGATCTGCCCGGGGTGATACTGCAACTCATCAAGCAACGGTTTAGTGGCGTTGTTTCCATGGAATATGAAGCACATGAGGATAATAATATGGAAGATATGCGAAAGAATAAAGCTTTTTTCGACGGAGAGTTGCGGAAATATTTTAAAGTATATAAATAAAGTAAACGAGATAGTACAAAATTTAAATTCCCAAACAGTATATGGCATCCAGGAGAAAATTTTTGCAACAACTCGGAGCTGCTTCACTGGCAGCACCTTTGTCTTCGTTTGCAGCAACAACTAACAGGAGGGTAGAAGAACGAATGATCCCTTATGAAAAAAAAATGTTTGCAGCAGAGGAGATCAATGTTGCTGTGATCGGTTTTGGTATTATGGGCAGCCGCAATGCCAAAACATTATTACAGGTACCGGGTGTAAAGCTCGAAGCCGTTTGTGATCTCTACCAGGGGAGGTTAGAAAGAGCGAAGGAATTATATGGTCAGCAATTGTTCACCACACAATTTTATGAAGATGTATTGAACCGAAGCGATATTGATGCAGTGGTGGTGTGTACAAGCGACCAGTGGCACGACAGGATAACGATCGATGCAATGAAGAAACGGAAAGCGGTGTATTGTGAAAAGCCGATGGTGCACCGGATCAGCCAGGGCTGGGAAGTGATCAACGTACAACAACAAACGGGTGCTGTACTCCAGGTGGGCAGCCAGCGGGTCAGCAGTATTGCTTATGCTGAAGCGAAGAAATTATACAAGGCCGGGGAGATCGGGCAGTTGAATTGTATTGAAGCCTCCTTTGACCGGCATACGGCATTGGGTGCCTGGCAATATACCATGCCGACTGATGCAACAACGAATACCATTGCCTGGAAAAAATACCTGAAGGAAAATCCATCAACCCCTTTTGACGCAAAACGTTTTTTCTGGTGGCGGAATTATAAGGAATACGGAACCGGCGTGGCCGGTGATTTGTTTGTTCATTTATTATCCGGCATCCATTTTTTAACCGATTCGAAAGGGCCATCGAAAATATTTGCCACCGGTGATCTTAGTTACTGGAAAGATGGCCGCAATGTGCCTGATGTAATGACAGGTGTAATGGAATACAAAGCCACGAAAGAGCACCCAGCTTTCCAGGTCTTATTAAAAGTAAACCTCGCCAGTGGAGCCGAAAAAGTAGAAAGTGGTAAAGTGAAATTTTATGGTACAGAAGGAGTGATTGATTTTGGCTGGAATGATTTTACTGTGTACCGGAATAAATTTTCTTCCTTTCCCAATATAGGAGGATGGGATGCACTGGATACTTATCCCGATGCTATGCAAAAGGAAATATGGAAAAATTACCAGCAACAATATCCCGATGCGTTGTTGCCTAAAACAGATCTTTCGGCGATCCGGTATGCAGCACCTGCAGGGTATGATGACCGGCTGGATCATTTCATTCATTTCTTTGAATCGGTACGTACCGGTAAACCGGTGGTGGAAGATGCCAATTTTGGTTTCCGGGCAGCAGCTCCCTGTTTGGCCTGCAACGATAGTTACTTTCAGCAAAAGGTCATTCACTGGGACCCGGTACACATGAAACTTGTCAATAACAAATAATTGAATAGTCAGGCTCATTATTGACTGTGCCATGGTCTGTGGACTGTCGTCCGCCGTCCCTTCTTATCTTTGCTCCATGCCAGAAAAAACATATTCCTACCAACAGTTATTTGATTTTACTAAAGCAGTCTTCGAAAAAATTGGTTGTTCTCCTGAACATGCTGATACGGCTACCAAAGCCTTATTATCGGCAGATGTACGTGGTGTCGATTCGCATGGTGTGGCCCGGTTGAGTGGTTACGTTCGTTTATGGGAAGCCAAAAGAGTGAATGCGACACCTGTTATTAAAATTATTCATGAAACACCTTCAACAGCGGTGGTGGATGGAGATAGTGGCCTGGGTTTGGTGATCGCACCGTTTGCGATGCAGATCGCTATTGAAAAAGCAAAACAAGTAGGTACGGGTTGGGTAAGTGTACAGAACAGTAATCATTTTGGTATTGCAGCCCATCATGCTATGATGGCATTGGAACATGATATGATGGGGATTGCTATGACTAATGCAAGCCCCTTAGTGGCACCAACTTTTTCGATTGATAAAATGCTGGGCACAAATCCTATTTGTGTGGCGGCACCTGCCGGGAAAGAACCTGCATTTGTTGCTGACCTTGCCACCACCACAGCTGCCAATGGTAAATTAGAAATACTACAGCGCAAAAGTTTGGATACTCCTACCGGCTGGGTACAGGATGCAGAAGGTAACCCTTCCACTGATCCGCATATTTTAAAAAAGGGCGGAGCTTTGTTGCCTTTGGGTGGCGACAGGGATCATGGCAGTCATAAAGGCTATGCTTTGGGTGCGGTGGTGGATATTTTTTCTGCTTTATTAAGTGGGGCGAACTATGCACCCTGGGTGCCACCTTTCCCTGCGTATGTGCCGATGCCGGCACAACAACCGGGAAAAGGTATCGGGCATTTCTTAGGTGCGATGCGGATCGATGCCTTCCGGCCGGCCGCTGATTTTAAAAAAGATATGGATCACTGGATACAGGGGTTCCGTTCCTGCAGGACCGTGCCCGGCCAGGAGAAAGTATTAGTACCGGGTGACCCGGAAAGAGAATATGAAGCGGAACGAATGCAGCACGGGATTCCATTGTTACAAACAGTTGTTGATGATATGACACTGTTGGGAAATCGTTTAGGCCTGGTCTTATGATCCCGGTAACGATTTCGTAAATACAAATAGTTTTATATCGTAATTCATTCACGTAACTCCTGTTGCTGTTATCTTTGCAACCCTGTCTGCCGACAGGCAGGTATCTTAATAATCCTTTAAAATCTCGGAGGGGGGAACAAAATGAAAGTAATGAAGTTTGGAGGCACCAGTGTGGGCAAACCGGAAAGGATGCACCATATTGTGTCGCTGGTGACCAAAGAAACAGAACCGGCTATCGTGGTGTTATCTGCTTTGTCGGGTACCACCAATGCTCTAGTCGAAATTGGTGAACATATTTCAAAAGGTGACCGGAATGCGGCCAAGCAAACCATTGATAAACTGGAAGCACACTACCAGGATTTTGTTTCCAAGCTGGTGCAGAAACCCGAATCGGTGGCTAAAGCCAAATCCATCATTGCCGAGCATTTTGAATTTCTGAATATTATTTTGAAGATATCTTTCAGCGAAGCGTTGAGTAAAGATATCCTGGCGCAGGGTGAACTACTCTCTACCAAATTATTCTGTGTGTACCTCGAAGAACAGGGCATTGAACATATGTTATTACCGGCGTTGGAATTTATGACGATTGATTCCTATGATGAACCGCAGGTAGGCAGTATCAAAGTGAAACTGTCCCAAATATTACAGCAGCATAAGGACAAAAATATCTACGTAACACAGGGATATATCTGCCGCAATGCAAGAGGAGAGGTAGACAACCTGAAGCGGGGAGGAAGTGATTATTCAGCTTCCCTCATCGCAGCGGCCATTAATGCGACAGTTTGCGAAATATGGACTGATATTGACGGGATGCACAACAATGATCCAAGGATCGTAAAGAAAACGGTGCCCGTCGAGCAGATGAGCTTTGATGAAGCCGCAGAGTTAGCTTATTTCGGGGCGAAGATCCTGCACCCGGCTTCTATCTGGCCTGCACAAACTTATAATGTGCCGGTGAGGCTGCTCAACACCATGGAGCCACAAGCCAAAGGAACGCTGATCGAAGAGAAAGCAGGAAGTGTAGGAGTGAAAGCGGTCGCAGCAAAAGATAATATCATAGCGATCCGTATCAAGAGCAGCCGCATGTTGCTGGCTTATGGTTTCCTGAGAAAGATATTTGAGGTATTTGAAAAATACAGGACGCCGATTGATATGATCACTACTTCTGAAGTGGCGGTATCACTGACCATTGACAGTTCCGCACACCTGAAGGATATCCTCAAAGAACTGGAACCATTTGGTACGGTGGAAGTGGACCAGAACCAGACTATCATATCGGTAGTAGGTAACGAAATATCCAAGACAGAAGATATGGTGAAGAAATTATTCGGCTCCATTATGAATATCCCGGTACGGATGGTGAGCTATGGAGGAAGCCCGCATAATATTTCCCTGCTGGTACCGGCTGAATACAAAACGCAGATATTGCAGCAGCTGAATAAGGGTATGTTTGGATTAGAATAAGTCAGCATAACGACATTATCCAGGTTAATTAATGTTAAGACAGGATAATTTTAATAAGCAGATTGTAAATTGCCGGTACATGCGAGTACCGGCAATTTTAATATTGACACTTTGGGTGTTTACTGCAACAGCCCAGAGGACCATCAAAGGCCGTGTAGTGAATGAATCTACCGGTGCTGCTATTCCCGGGAGCAGTGTTTTTATTAGTAATACGTCTAAGGGAACCGTCACCAACAGCGAAGGAAAGTTTGAACTGAATGATGTGCCGGCCGGCAAGCATGACCTGGTGATTTCCTGCATCGGTTATGAGACCAATGTCTATTCATTCAGTGAACAACAACTGCCGCTGCAGGTAAAAGTGCAATTGTCTATTAAGGTGAAAGAACTGGCGAATGTAACCGTGGAGCCATTCCTGGAAGAAGGCTGGGACAAGTGGGGAAAAATGTTCATGGATAATTTTATCGGATCAACAGAGAATGGAGCACATTGTAAGATAAAGAACAGCAATAAGATCAAATTCCGGTACTATAAAAAAAGTAACCGGGTAATAGCCTATGCCGATGAACCCATCATTATTGAAAACAAAGCACTGGGCTATACCATCAAATACCAGCTGGAGAATTTTGAAGTAAGTTTTAAAGAGCATACTACTTTCTATCTCGGCTACCCGCTGTTTGAAGACAAAACTAAAGAAGGCAAGGAGCCAAAAGAGAAATGGCAGCGCCGCCGTACCGAAGCCTTTAAGGGATCGGTGGTACATTTTATGCAAAGCCTCTACAATAATAAATTGAAAGAAGAAGGATTTGAAGTTCGCCGCATGGTCCGAAGTCCGAACCTGGAAAAGGAGAGGGTGAAACAAATCTATAAGGGCCCGGCAAGAACGATCAAAACAAGTCCCGGTGGTGGTATGGTCATTGAGATCGGAGCTCCGTCTGCCGGGGCAGCAGGAGACTCTTCCGCCTATTACCAGCAGGTAATGCGGCAGAAAGATCATATTGATGTGTATGGGGCCGACCTGCTGACGTCAGACAGTCTTATTGTGCAAACAGAAGGAAAGTATAAGGCATTATATTTCCCCAACTATCTCTATATAACGTATAAAGGAGAATTTGAAGAGGAAGCCTACCTGAGATCAATTATGGAAAACAGAAAGCCCGGTTTCCAGCGTTCGCTGGTGATGCTGCTGAACGATGAATTCATTACGGTGGATGACCAGGGGAATTATTATAACCCGCAGGATTTTTTTACTTCCTGGTACTGGGGCTGGTCCGAAAAAATATCCAACCTGCTGCCGGTGGATTATGTGCCGGAGAAATAATTTATCGTCCGCTTTCTTCTCCTTCCTCTTCTTCACCACCCAGGGTGTAGATAGCTATAGCACCACCACCGCCATTAAAACCACCATAGAAAGGCGTTTTAATGACTTTCACAATGGCAATATCATTTATGTTCAGCATTTGCAGGTAACTCATAGAGACCGGCATTTCATCCACGTAGATGCCGGGTACGGAACCGCGGATCACCGGGATACTGACACCCATTCTTGACGTATAGACCTGCAAACCGGCCACACGGCCCTGCAGCCAGTCTAATATATTCAGGTAGCCCTTTGCACTAACTTCGGAAGCAACATCCAGGATGGTTCCATCTGTTGTTTTAAAAAGCCCTGAACAATAGAGTTCGTTCAGTTTTTCCTCCGGTGTTGTTGTGGGGGTATTGCCTTTGTAGGCTTGGGCACTAATGAGCAGACTGAGAAAAATACTTGTAACTAAAACACTGATCTTTTTCATACCCTTTTCCTCCTTCCTGTAATTTACTACATGATTCTGTTAGAATAAGGTTAAGAGTTTAAACAAAACAGCCCCACTTTCGTGAGGCCGTCTGTATTCTAATCAATATCGTTACCCAGTTAGATGATCAGCAATGCATCTCCATAACTGAAGAACCGGTATTTATCTTTGATCGCTTTTTTATAGGCTTCCATGGTCAGCTCATAACCGGCAAAGGCGCAGGTCATGATCAGCAGACTGGTCTTTGGTAAATGGAAATTCGTAACCAATGAATCAGCGATATTGAAATCATAGGGCGGGTGAATGAACATATTGGTCCAGCCCTCGGAAGGTTTCAATAATTTTTGTGCCGTAAAAGATGACTCCAATGCTCTCATGGTGGTAGTGCCAACGGAGCAGATACGGTGGCCGTATTCTTTGGCCCTGTTCACGATCTTGCAGGCGGTATCATCAATATTATAATATTCGGCATCCATTTTATGTTTGCTGAGGTCTTCCACTTCAATCGGGCGGAAAGTACCGAGACCGGTGTGCAGGGTTACTTCTGCAAAACGGATACCTTTTATCTCCAGGCGTTTGATGAGTTCCCGGCTAAAATGCAAACCCGCAGTTGGCGCAGCCACTGCCCCTTCATGCTTGGCATAAACGGTCTGGTAACGTTCTTTATCTTCTTCGTCAGGCTTTCTTTTGATGTATTTCGGCAAGGGTGTTTCGCCGAGTTTCTCTAATTGGGCACGGAATTCTTCTTCACTACCTTCCCAGAGAAAACGGATGGTACGTCCGCGGCTGGTGGTGTTGTCAATTACTTCTGCCACCAGGTCTTCCTGGTCGCCGAAATAGAGTTTATTACCCACCCTGATCTTCCTTGCGGGATCAACAATCACATCCCAGAGACGGTTGGGTTTATTTAATTCACGGAGCAGGAACACTTCGATCTTGGCACCTGTTTTTTCCTTGCGGCCGTACATACGGGCCGGGAATACTTTCGTGTTGTTCACCACAAAAGCGTCTTTGTCGTCAAAATAGTCCAGGATGTCGCGGAAGTGTTTGTTCTCGATCTGGCCGGTGTGGCGGTGCACCACCATCATCCGGGCATCTTCTCTTCTTTTCGCAGGGTTCTGGGCAATAAGGTTTAACGGAAGGTCGAAACGGAATTGTGAAAGCTTCATGAGTATAATAATTTTTTCCTGATCTCATGACGCAAACCGGGCGGAGAGAAGCTTTCGGGGATGAACCCTATGCTTGCCAGTGCGGATCAAATCCGGCCTTACGGCGCCGGGTTTGGTCAATACGATGACTTTTAAAGGCGGCGAAGTTACGTCATCCGGGCCCAAAATCCCGTTTTATTTTGCACATTCTTTCTACCCTGCCGGGCAAGGTTTCTCCGCCAAATACCACTTTACCCGGATGGGATAAAGCCTTAGGAAGGCGAATTTTATGCTTTTAGTTGCCCCCCTGCATCTTAAATTTGTTGACTGTCTAAAAACTGAACCCTCCACTTTATGAAGAAATTCCTCGTTGCATTCCTTATCCTGACCCCTTTCTTAGTACAAGCCCAGTCCAAATCCAAACCTAAAAAATACCCCAGCCTTTTATGGGAGATCAGTGGCAATGGTCTGAAAAAACCTTCTTACCTGTTCGGCACCATGCATGTCAGCAGCAAGATCGCTTTTCACCTGGCGGATTCTTTTTACATGGGTATCCGGAATGCAGATGTGGTGGCGTTGGAGACCAACCCGGAAAGCTGGCAGGAAGATATGAGCAAGTATGAATTGGGCGGAATGGATTACGGTATGGCCGGTTTTGGCGGCTATTTTTCCAGTCCTTCTGATTATTTAAAAATATCCACGCTGAAGTTTTATAAGTACGATAAAAAGATTGAGAGTTCCCTGTACAGCAATCCATCTACTATCAATAACCTCTTGTATCGTTCCTACGGAAATGAATCTGCCGATTTTGAGGAAGATACTTATCTCGACATGTATATCTACCAGTGCGGGAAGAAATGGGGTAAGAAAGTTGCCGGCGTGGAAAACTATGGAGAGAGTATGAAACTGATGCAGGAAGCGTATAAGGATGCAGCAAAGGACAAGAATATCAAAGAACGGAGCTATGATATAGATGAAGAATATGGGATGGATAAATTACAGGAAGCTTACCGTACCGGAAACCTGGACCGGTTGGATTCTATTAACAAGCTCAACAGTATGTCGGATGCTTTTGATGAGAAATTCTTATACAAGCGAAATGAAATACAGGCTAACTCTATTGATTCCATCCTGAAAAGCAAATCTACTTTGTTTGTGGGTGTTGGTGCGGCACACCTGCCTGGGCAAAGAGGGGTGATCGAAATGCTCCGGGCCAAAGGGTATAAACTGCGACCGGTGCTGATGGGTGAAAGGGACAGTAAACATAAAGACCAGGTGGAGAAGATCAGGGTGCCGGTTACTTTTAGTACACAAACTGCGGCTGACGGTTTTTATAAAGTGGATATACCCGGTAAGTTTTACAAGTTTGGCGAAGATGCTTCACTTGATCAGCAGCAGTATGCTGATATGGCGAACGGGAGCTATTACATGGTGACCCGTATTATGACCAATGCCTCCATGTGGGGGCACAGTACAACAGATGTGTATAAAAAGATCGACAGCCTTTTGTACGAAAATATCCCGGGCAAGATTGTATCCAAAACAAAGATCACCCGCAATGGCTACACCGGTTTTGATATTACTAACAAAACAAGAAGGGGTGATATGCAGCGGTACAATATCATCATCACCCCGTTTGAGATATTATTTTTCAAGATGAGTGGTAACGGGGATTATGTAAAACTTGGGACAGAGGCGAATAAATTCTTTAACAGTATCCAGCTGAAAGAAAAGAATGCGGACCTCGCTGCCAAAGGCTGGAGAAAATATTCACCAGCTTATGGCGGTTTCAGTATTGATCTTCCCCATGATCCTTATATAGGTAACGACGGAAGCTGGATCTATGATGCAGCAGACAGTACGACAAATTCTCATTACCGGGTTATTCGCACGGATATTCATAATTACCAGTTTGTGGGAGAAGATACGTTTGATCTGGGTTTGCTGGATGAAACATTTGCCGCATCAGAATTCATCGATAAGAATATCAGTCGTAAACAAGGTACTTATAAAGGCTATCCTTCGTTGGATTGTAAGTACAAGGACAAAAGTAGTGGAGTCTTTATGACCCGCTTCCTGATCCATGGACCGCATTATTATACACTGGTGGCGCATGGCAAGCAGGAAATACCGAAGATGCAAAACTTCCTGAATTCGTTTGAGATCAAACCTTTTGTTTACGGGGAAGTGAAAGAAAGAAAAGATACTTCTTTATACTTCACCGTGAAAAGCCCTGTTTTCCCGGAACAGAAAAAGGAAAAATTGGACATGCCCCGTTTCAATTATTTTGGTGGTTATGGTGATGATGAAGAGGAGGAAACAGAAAAAGATATGCTGGAAGGCGGTGCTTACCGCAGCAAAGTGATCAGTAATGATACCACCGGTGAGAAAATATATGTATCATTCTATAAGTCGCCCCGCTATTTCTACACAAAAGACAGCAGCCGGCTGGATGACGATACGGAATCCGTTTCTTTCCGGGGCGATTCCACCTGGATCGTCCGGTATAAAAAGAAATATGAGCTGCCCAATAAAATGAAGGTTTGGGAGACCATTCTTTCGGATACCGGCAGTAGCCGCACCCTGTGGACAAAAAGATATTATAAAGATGGAGTGGGGTTTTCATTGACAACACAATCTGATACATTGAGTCAGCCCAGTGTATTTGTAAAATCGTTTTATGAAACCTTTGCACCCGCTGATACATTAAAAGGGATCAACCCATTCGAGAAGAAATCAGCTGTTTTCTTTGCTGATTTTATGAGCCACGATAGTGTATTACACAAAAGGGCAGTAAAGAATATTGCAACCATCGATCTTGATTCTTCTGACTTCCCTCAATTAAAGAAAGCAATTGCTTCACTGACCTGGGAAGAGAAAAAATACCTGGACACCAAAAAGGCTTTGATCGGTAAGCTGGATGACATTAAAACAAAAACTGCGGCCGATTACCTGAAGGAACTCTATTATGCTGCCGGCGACACGGTCGATATTCAGTACACAGCACTGGAAACATTATTGCAGCAGCAAACGCAATATGCCTACAACCTATTCAGGGATATAGTAACGGTTGAACCACCTGTGCTGGAAAAAAGCGGGAAGGGATATACGATGTATCCGCCCTTGTCAGCACTCCGGAATTTTAACCTAGATGGGGACTATTTCGGCGGCTATAAAGATGGGGATTTTCTCCGGGAGCTTCATGACTCATTGCAGCTGACCCGTACCATTTTACCTGACCTGTTGCCTTTGCTGAACCTGGACGATTATAAAAATCCCATGATGCAATTACTCGGGCAAATGGTGGACAGCAACCTGGTGAAACCAAAAGATTATGAACTCTATTTCAGCAAATTCTTTATTGAAGCCAAACAGGAATTAAAAAAACAGGCTATTGCAGAAAAGAAAGCCGCCATCGAAAAAGCAGAAGAAAGTAAAACAGATAAAAAGAAACCCGCTTACCTGGATTATGAAGAGAAAGATGCAGGCAATGACGACCTGAGCCTCTATGCTACTTTGTTGTTGCCCTACTGGGACAGTAAGCCCAATGTGCAGCCGTTGTTACAACAGATGCTGCAATCGAACGATAAGCGGCTTAAGTATAGTACTCTCTTACTGATGATGAGAAATAATAAACCTTACCCGGATAGTTTACTGACTTATTTCGGCAGCCTGGATGAATTCAGGTATGAATTGTACAGCGACCTGAAAGCAATAAAGCAACTGACTAAATTTCCGGCAAAATATAATAACCATCTTGACCTGGGCAAGAGTAGCCTGGTGGGTTCACAATCGTATGGTAAGCCGGACACATTAGCCTATGTGGACAGGCTCCCGGCTGAGTATAAAGACAAAAAAGGTTTCTTTTATTTCTTCAAGTATAAAAGTAAAAAAGATGATGCAGGCTGGAAGCTGGCCATCGTTGGCTTAGTGCCGGAGGATTCACGTAAGTTTGAATTTGATGAGAAAGATAAATTTCCTTCATTTACTTCAATAGTACCCGGATGGAATACCAGCTTTAAAGGTAGTGGCGAGTACAACTTTACAAGCTTACTGGATAAAAAGATCGATGAAGAAGAATCACTCAGTGACCAGCTGCGAAAGGAAATGAAGAAGAAACTTTATTCCCGCCGGGAGAGTGCAAGGGAGTTTTATGAAGATGATAGTGAGGGGAGATATGATGCAGTTCCCCGGATCAGGTTTTGATCAGGCAACAATACCTGTTGGGATGGAAGCGATCAGTTTTTGTGTATAGACTGATTGCGGGTTAAAATAAATATCATCGGCTTTACCGCTTTCTTCGATCTTTCCTTTGTTCATGACCATGATACGGTCACTGATATAACGGACAACGGAAAGATCATGCGAAATGAAGATAACGGTGAAGCCGAATTCTTTTTTCAGGTCATTCAGCAGGTTAAGTACCTGGGCCTGCACACTTACATCCAACGCAGATACCGATTCATCACAAATAATAAAAGAGGGGTTCAGTGCCAAGGCCCGGGCAATAACGATACGTTGCCGCTGACCACCGCTGAACTCATGCGGGTAACGGGAAAAATGTTCTGCTTTCAGGTTTACTTTCTCTAACAACTCTGTTACTTTTTCTTTTCTGGCTTTTTCTGTTGAAACGATATGATGTACTTTTAATGGTTCAGCAATGGCTGAGCCAATCGTTAACCGGGGATTCAGGGAAGAGTAGGGGTCCTGGAAAACGATCTGGATATCTTTGCGAAGCGAACGAAGCTCCTCTCTATTTTTAGCGGTCAGGTCAATACCGTTGTAGGTGATCGTTCCGGAAGTAGGATCGATGAGCCGTAATAATGTTCTTCCCAGTGTTGTTTTGCCACAACCACTTTCACCTACCAATCCTAATGTTTCCCCTTTATACACTTCAAAGCTGATATCATCCACCGCTTTGGTGTAGGCTGTTGCTTTGCCGAATAGTGTTTTTTTAGCCGGGAACCAGACGGAAAGCCGTTTAGCTTCAAGAAGGACCTCAGACGACGGACGATGGACGAGAGAACTGTCTTTCACTGGATGAACCGTAGCTGTGGTCTGCGGTCTGTCGTCTGTAATTCTCAAAAAATCACTAACCACCGGCAATCTCTCTCCCCGCTTATGATTCACCGGGCGGCAGGCCATCAATGCTTTGGTATATGGATGCTGAGGAGAAGTAAGCAATGATCTGACATTGTTTTCTTCCACGATCTCCCCTTTATACATTACTACAGCACGGTCAGCGATCTCGGCCACTACACCCAGGTCATGCGTAATAAAAATTACACCCATATTGGATTGCTGCTGCAATTCTTTGATCAACTGCAGAATTGTTTTCTGGACGGTTACATCTAATGCAGTGGTGGGTTCATCGCAAATTAATAAAGAAGGTTCGCAACTCATCGCCATGGCGATCATCACCCGTTGCTTCTGCCCGCCGCTGAGTTGATGCGGGTAACGGTCGAATGCTGCTTCCGGGTCAGGCAACCTTACTTTATTGAACCAGTCAAGGGTCTTTTGTCTTGCAGCAGCTTTGGATAACTTCTTATGTAACTGTAATGCTTCCATCACCTGTTTACCGCAGGTTATTACGGGATTCAGGGAGGTCATCGGTTCCTGGAAGATCATGGCGATCTTATTGCCTCTTATATCCTGCAGCGAATGACGATCTTTCTTTAATAAATCAATAACGGCATTCCCGTCTTCGGCAAATAATATTTCCCCGGAAGGATAATGTGCAGGAGGCGAGGGTAGCAGCTGAAGGATGGATAAAGAAGTAACTGATTTACCAGAACCCGATTCCCCAACAATAGCAACTACTTCGCCCCGGTTCACTGTTAAGGAAATATTCTTCAGCGCATTCGTAATACCTGATTCCGCTATGAAATCAACAGAGAGATTATTTATCCGGAGAAGGGGCTGCATTACTTCACCACCACTTTGATGGGTATTTTTTTACCCGGTGTTGGATAATAAGCCATACATACTGTACAGTTTTCCTGTTTGGTCGTATCAATACTGAAATAAAACTCATCACCTGCATTGATAGTGGCCGGGAAATTACAGGGGGAGCCCAGGCCAAAGGCGTTTGTATAGGTTTTCTTGGTCGTTTCATCAGTCCAGCTGGCTTCCACTAAGGAAGGATCAATATTTCCTTCGGTCACACTGATCGTATAATTCATACAAAGGCCTTTTACTTCAAGGCGTCCTTTGTAAACAGTGGCTGCTTTTTTCTTCGTACAATTTTCTGCGGAAATGGTCAGCAGGAAGATGCCGGCAAGAAAGATGAATAGTTTCATATACGAAAGGGTTTAAAATTTCAGGTGTCTGACGGTCAGGCCATCATTGATCAGTTGTTTCAGTGATTCAATACCTATCTTCAAATGGGTTTCTACAAAACTGGCTGTTACTTTCTTATCACTCTCTTCTGTTTTCACACCTTCAGGTATCATGGGCTGATCACTCACCAGCAATAAGGCACCGGTGGGAATTTTATTGTAAAAACCTACTGTAAAAATAGTGGCTGTTTCCATATCAATGGCGTAGGCTCTTACTTTCGTCAGGTATTCTTTGAATACTTCATCGTGTTCCCAAACCCGGCGGTTGGTGGTGTACACGGTGCCCGTCCAGTAATCCACTTCATGTTCACGAATGGTGGTGGACACGGCTTTTTGCAGGGCGAAAGCAGGCAGTGCCGGTACTTCCGGTGGAAAATAGTCATTGGAGGTACCTTCCCCCCTGATGGCGGCGATGGGCAGGATCAGGTCACCCAGTTTATTTCTTTTTTTCAGCCCGCCACATTTGCCGAGGAAAAGAACGGCTTTCGGTTCGATGGCGGTCAGCAGGTCCATAATAGTAGCTGCAGTAGGGCTGCCCATGCCGAAATTGATAATAGTGATATCACCGGCGGTGGCACATTGCATCGGTTTTCCTTCGCCAACTACCTTTACCTTATTCTCTTCGGCAAACATGTAAACATAATTGCTGAAATTGGTCAGCAGGATATATTTACCAAAATTCTCTAAGGATTCTCCGGTATAGCGGGGCAACCAATTGTGTACGATTTCTTCTTTGCTCTTCATAGTTCGATAAATTAAATTCTGCTAATTTAAAACTTTATTTTTGGACCGATGATAAAGATTGAATTTCCTGAGCCGGCTTTTAGTATAAAGACAGAAAACGGGAAAGAGTACATCCTGGATACAATCCGTAAAAAATGGATATTGCTGACCCCGGAAGAATGGGTGAGGCATAACTTTATCCAATACCTGGTGCAGGTTAAAAAATACCCGGCCACATTAATAGCTGTTGAAAAAGAGCTGCAACTGGGTGAGCTAAAAAAAAGATTTGACATCCTGGTGTATGATTCAAGCCATAAACCCTGGATGATGATCGAGTGTAAAGAGATGAAAGTGCAACTGGATGAAAATGTGTTACAACAATTACTGCGGTATAATATCAGTATTCCCGTTCCTTATTTAGTTATTACCAACGGCGAGTATTGTTATGGGTATAAGAAGGGAAGGGATGGGCTGGAGGAGATTAGTGAACTGCCTTTTTCGGCTGTATAGAAATTAATTCGACAGTTTGATTGCTGCCAGGCGTTTGATGTCTCCGGTTGCTTTTTTTGTTTTTACATCGAGCCTGATACCCCGGCCCTCGGCATATACTTTGGCGGCAGCCAGTTCTTTTTTTATTTCTTCTGAAATAGCACTGTTATATACCGCATCCACTGCTTTTTGCCCAAATACAAAAGCTGCTTTAAAGTAGTTGGCCCTGGGCAGCAGGTAAATGATGGCTCTTTTTTTATCCTTTACCCGGAAGTTCCATCCATATTTTTCGCCAGGAAAATTCCATTCATTGATAGCAGCGGGATACTGGGCCTGTACAAAAGCAATTATCTCATTCCACAGGACCAGTGTTTTGCCAAGGGCAGCGGCAAGGTCTTTTTCAGAGGGAGGTTTTGTCTTATCTGTAAAGATACTTTTATCCATTTTCTCCCGGTTTATATCAGCTTATGCTCATACGCATATTTTACCAGCCCGATCACAGAATTAGTGCTGGTTTTGCGGAAGATATTTTTTCGGTGTGTTTCCACTGTTCTTTCGCTGATGAATAAAGCTTCGGCGATCTGTTTATTGTTATACTCTTTTTCAATCAGCCGGATGATCTCAATTTCCCGGTCAGTGAGATGAGCATCTTCATTCTGTTTTTTTCGCTGGCTGCTCCGTTGCAGTTCATCGATCACTTCTTCGCTGAAGTAGATGCCCCCTGCAGCAATCTTATCAAGAGCTTTCAGGAGTTCCTGCTTGCCAATATTTTTAAGCACATAACCGGAAATATCGGAGTCGTTGATCATTTCATTCACCAGGTCGCCCTGGCCACTCATAGAGAGAGCCAATATTTTAATGGCAGGGAATTTTTGTTTCACGAGTTTGGCCAGTTCATTGCCGGGCAGGCCGGGCATCATAATGTCGGTGAGTAAAATATCAACCGGGGTTTGGGTTAGCTTTTGTACAACTTCGGTAGGATCGGTACTGGCAAGAACAAATTTAAAGCGATCATGTCCTTTGAGCAATGACATCAATCCGTCTATCACGATCTGGTGATCGTCAACCAGGGCCAGGGTAATTTTTTCGTTCTTCATGTGTGCTGAATGAAAGTACTATAATTTAAGCTGGCAGAAAAAATTAAACAATGGCGGGCAGAAATTAAACCGGCACATGCAATGCCACTACCGTCCCCCGGCCCGGGGCGGAGTCAAAATCTACCGTTCCTTTCAGGTATTCGATCCGGGTGATGATATTCTTCAGCCCGATGCCTTCAAATTTTTCTTTATCAGTTGCGTCAAATCCTTTGCCGTTATCTTCAATTGTGGCATCAATTCCGTCTTTGTCTTTGATCACAGAAATGTCAAGGGTGCTTGCACGGGCATGTTTGATCACATTATTCACAGATTCCTGGATTACCCGGTACAATACAATTTCGATGTTAGAATCCAGGCGATGTTCAAGTCCTTCTGTGTACAAGTGCACCCGCAGTGAATTCTTATCTAATTTATCAGTAAAGTCCTGTATAGCTGCAGCAAGCCCGTTCTTCAGCAGCACATTCGGCATCATGGTATGAGAAACGGTACGGACTTCTTTGCAACTTTCATCTACCAGTTCAATGGCTTTTGAAAACGATATTTTTTGTGCAGTATCTGTGAATTGTATGGCAGATTCAAAGGCCGAGAGATTCATTTTGGCGGCACTCATCATTTGACCCACTCCATCATGCAGGTCTTTGGCGATACGCTGTCTTTCATTTTCTTCTGCTTCTATTACAGCTTTAGCCGCCTGTTCCTGCTGCTGCAATAATTGCGCCTGTAGCTGTGCTTCTTTTTTGAAACGATATTTTTTATACTGGGAATGGAGCAGCAGCCCGCTAAGCAATACCAGCCCGGCAATTCCAATGAATAAGAAATTCTGGAATCGTATTTTATTATCTTTTTGTTCGATCAGTCTTACTTTTTTTTCTGTTTCATACAAGGTTTGCATCTCTGCTAATGCTTTCGGGTTGGCATCAGCATACATGCTGTCCTGCAGGGCATTGATCTTTTTATAGGCATCAATGGCTTTATTGTATTCTTTCGCTGCTTCATAATTAGTGGCGAGTGCCGTATAAATCATGGGTAGCTTGGCGCTGATCTTATTGGTTTCAGCTATGCGTAATGCTTCTTCGCCGCTTTGAATGCCTTCGGTTGTTTTACCCATTTTTGCATACAGGTTGGATAATTCGGCAAGGTCAGATACAATAAAGAAGGGATCACCGATCTTTTGGCGAATTGGTTGTGCTTCTAAGAATGATCGTAATGCTTCATCCAGTTTCCCTTGTTTTTCTAATGCTGTACCAAGAATGAATAAACCATTGGCCTGGGCAACAATATCATTATTTTCTTTGGCCTTCTTAATAGCTGTTTGTGCAAAATGATATGCAGAATCTACATTATTGAGTGAACCATGGCAGGAAGCCAGGTTGTTATAGATGACCGCAGTATAAGCTTGTGTCAGTTTTTTTTCCTCCACCAGCTGAATGGCGCTGTGGAAATTCTGAATGGCAGATGGAAACTGGTTTAACTCCATCATTGCCCATCCTATGTTGACCCTTGCTTTCAGTTGTACAATATAATCTTTACAGGCTTCAGCTTTTTTCAGTGCCAGGTAAAAACGTTCGAGTGCATCTTTCTTACGGTCCATCTTCATATAACACAAACCCGAGAAGGAGTAATATTGTGCCAGGTCAGACAACAGGGAAGGTTCTTTTTCCAGCCAGGCGATATTTTTTTCAACCAATGCCAATGCAGAATCAGGAAAGCCGCCATTATAATAATAGCTAAATACAAACATTTCTGCTTTGGCCAGTTTGGCCAGGTTGGGTTCTTTTTTGAGCAGTGTAATAGCCTGACGGGAAAAATACAGGCAGGAATCAAAATCGGCAGCCCGGTATACATCACATAGTTTCAGAAGGATATCAATTTTACCAGCAATAGTTTTTTCTGCTGTTAATTCGGCCTTGAGTATAGCAGGATCGGCCTGGGCATTGATGTTGCTTTGCAGTGAGAGGGCAAGGCTGACAAGGAACAGTATTTTTTTGCTATGGTCGATGAAGGTCTTCACGGAAAAAATTTGTATTTACAGGGGTACATGGACAGCTACTAATGTTCCTTTCCCGGGTGTGGAATCAAAATCAACCGTCCCTTTCAGGTATTCCACCCTGGTACTGATATTTTTCATGCCTATACCGTCGAATTTTGATTTGTCCTTGGTATCAAACCCTTTGCCATTGTCTTCAATAGTGGCGCTAATGCCATCTGGATCCCTTATCACAGCAATATCCAGTCTATTGGCTCCCGAATGTTTGATCACATTATTCACACATTCCTGGATCACCCGGTACAAAACCGTTTCCACATTCGCATCCAGCCGCTGGTCGAGGCCTTCTGTATACAGGTGTACCTGTATTGTTTTCTTATCTAATTTATCAATAAAATCCTGCACAGCAGAACTGAGGCTGCTTTTTAATAGCGCATTTGGCATCATATTGTGCGATACACTCCTGACTTCTTTACAACTTTCATCAACAAGACTGATGATCTTTTCGAAAGACAGTTGCTGATCGGTGGAAGCAAATTTTATTTCGGATTCAAAAGCCGATAGGTTCATTTTGGCCGCACTCATCATTTGTCCGACACCATCATGCAGATCACGGGCAATCCGCTTTCTTTCTTCTTCCTCTGCTTCGATAACGGCCTTGGTTGCCAGTTCCTGCTGCCTCATGATCTCTGCTTGTAACCGGGCCTGCTGTTGCAGCCGGTAACGGCGATAGGCGGAGAATCCTAATAATATTACCAGGGCCAGCAGTCCTGCGACGGCCGCAATCACAATATTCTTCCGGGATATCTCCGATTGCTGCAGTTTGATTTCCTGTTCTTTCTTCTCCGTTTCATATTTCACTTCCATGTCGGCAATAGCTTTTACATTGGCTTCATTGAGCAATGTGTCTTTAATAGCCGCATATTTTTTATGCAGTTCAAATGCCAGTGCCGGGTTGCCGGTGGCCGAGTAATAATCAGCAGCAACCAGGAAATAATTTTTCAGGTCGTCTTTCTTATTGGTTGTTTCAATAACAGCATATGCACTATCCAGGGATTGTTTCGCCAGTATAAAATTTTTTTGATGGATGGATGCCTGTGCCAGCCCCATGCGGGAGGAAGCCATATTTCGTTTATTGCCAATCTGGCTGTTGAGCTCAACAGAACGGGTGAAATACCAGGCAGCAGAATCATAATTTTTTTTCTGCAGGTAAATCTCTCCCAGGTCGGCCTGTACCAATGCGATCTGCCGGAGATCATTGCTGCTTTCGTAAACTTTCATGGCATCATTCAGAAAAGAAACAGAACGGTTGTAATCTTCCTGTTCTTTATAAATGGAAGCGATGGACTGGTAGCTGATCGCCAGTTCGTTTTTATCATCAACTGCTTTTTGAATAGTAATTCCCTGCTCTAAATGGGAAATGGCTTTGCTGTATTCCTTCTTTTTTGCATAAACGATACCAATAAAATTATGCGTTTTAGCCACTGCTTTTTTATCATCCAGTTGTTCGTATTCCCGCAGGGCGAATAAAAAATTATGGATAGCTTTTTCATAATCACCAATGTCTTTATAGATAAAACCAATATTGTTATAGCTCATGGCAATGCCGCCCTTATCGTTAGCTTTTTGCCGAACTGTCAGCGCCTGCTGGTATTTCTCCATTGCTTTTACATAGTTCCCAAGTTCAATATGAACACCAGCTTCATTATTCAGGGCAAACCCCATATTGATAAGATCATTTGCCTTTTCAGAAAAGGTATAGTAGGATTCAAAAGCTTTGATGGCGCCGGGATAATCCCCTTTCATATACCGGGCATACCCGATGGAATTCCAGGCAAAGGCGGTATAGCGGGGAGATAAATTAAGCCGGGTGTTTTGCTGTATGGCCTGCTCTGCGTAATAGATGCCTGAATCAGGCTTTTCCCAGCGATACGTTTCAGCTAGCTTGAGCAATGCCCTCACGGTATTGCTATCTTTCCTTTCTTTAGTAATAATTTTTTGCAGGCTATCGGTGGCGGAAGACTGTGCGGTTGCAGTAAAGCAAACGAAAAAAAATAAAAGGCAGGATAAACTATTTTTCAGCATGGCGGCGAGAAGGGTTGATGAAGATCTTTATAATCCCAAAACATCTTTCATACGGAAGATACCTTTTTTATCTTTTATAAATTCAGCGGCCAGCACGGCACCGGCTGCAAAACCTTTGCGGTTATGCGCTGTATGAATGATCTCAATATCATCTACTGCTGAAGAATATTTAACATGGTGGGTACCTGGTGCCGGGTCTGCCCGCTGGCTGATGATCTCCAGGTCTTCGGGATTATCACTCAGCTCATTTACCCAGCGTTTTTTTCTTTTGATCTCGTTGAGTACCTGTTCAGCCAGGGTGATTGCTGTACCACTCGGTGCATCTTTTTTCTGGGTATGATGCACTTCTTCCAGGATCACTTCATATTCTTTATGTGGCGCCATCAGGGCTGCCAGTCTTTTATTGACCTCGAAGAAAATATTTACGCCTATGCTGAAGTTGCTGGCATATAAAAAGGTTCCGTTTTTTTCTTTTACCAGTTGGGTCACCTCATCCATTTTTTCCGTCCAGCCGGTGGAGCCGCAAACCAACGGGATAGTAAAGCCAATGGATTTTTTGATATTATCCAGTGCTGTATGCGGCCCGGTGAATTCTATGGCGACATCCGCCGTTGCTATTTTTTCTGCATTGAAATCCGCCAGGTTATTCTCGTCAATTTTTAAAACGATCGAGTGTCCCCGTTGAACAGCGATCTCTTCTATGGCTTTTCCCATTTTCCCATAACCGATCAGTGCAATATTCATAATGCTGATTTTAGTTGGCAGGTAAAACCTGTTTGTTGTTGCAAATAACTTTAAAAATAGAGAAAGGAAAAACTTTATTCCTGCTTACCGGGTCCGTTTATCTTTCAGGGATAGTACCAGGCTGATACCGTTGGTGCCCGCCATTTCACTATGACCGGGTTTGATCCGGAGACTAAGATCAGGGCTTACGTCAAAACTTTTCAGGTGGGCATCTACGGTGGCATCCACGACATTCAATCCCCAGAGAATGATAAAGAACAGTACTGAATAGTCAACATCCCGTCGAAACTGGTCCCTGTAAAACCGCAAGGATTCTTCGCTCAATGGCTGAAGGTTAGGTCTGATCTTGCTGAACAAAGCAGAGTCAGCGGCAGTGGCATTAGGTTGCCGCATGTTATATTTTACTTTGTAGGCAAACCGGGTGTCTTTATAATTTTTCAGGTTATAAAAGAAAACACCTCCACTGATACCGATGGCTCCATAAACGATAGGCAGTTTCCAGTATTTTTTATTGTAAATCTGGCCAAGTCCAGGAAGAATAGCTGAACGAATTGCTGCTGTGCGGGGGCTATGTTTTTTTACTACCGTATCTTTTTTGGTTTTTTCTGCGGTAGCAACCACTGTTTCCTCCGGAATAACTTTAATTACTGAATCGGGTTGTTGTGCTGATAAAAAATAACCTGCAAACAGTACGACTGCCAGTACAATAGTTTTTTTCCAATAACTGTTTACGATTTTTTGCATCATCAAAGATCCCTTCCGGGCTGGGTTTATCAATCAGCTGATACATCTAACTGGTTGAGTAGTTTATTCAGTTCTTCCAGTGAATAATAATCGAAAGTGATCTGCCCGCTGCCGTTGCGACTGTGTTTCAGTTTCACCCTGGTGCTGAATTGAGATGCTAATTTATCTTCTATTTTCTGGAAGGCGGGGGCTAAGGAGCTTTTTGAAGTTTTTTTAACAGCACCACCCTGTTTGTAGAGATTGCGGACCAGTTCTTCTGTTTGCCTGACCGACAAGCCTCTTTGTTTGATTTCTTTAAAAATATATAACTGTTTGTCGATGCTGTCAACATTGATCAATGCCCTGGCATGTCCCATACTGAGTTCTCCGTTCCGAACGGCTAATTGAATATCGGGCGGTAATTTTAATAAGCGGATGAAATTGGCCACCGTGCTTCTGTCAATACTCATCCTTTCGCCTACCTGTTCCTGGGTATAATCCAGTTCTTCCATCATGCGTTTATAGCTGAGTGCTACTTCCATAGCATTCAGGTCTTCCCGTTGCAGGTTTTCTAATAATGCCAGTTCTAATAATTGTGCATCATTGGCCTGGCGGATATAAGCCGGTATGTCCGTTAAGCCGGCAATCCGGGAAGCTCTTAATCTTCGTTCACCCGAGATAAGCCGGTATTTCCCGGAAGATAATTTGGAAACAGTGACCGGTTGAATGATATCATGCAATTTGATCGAACTGGCTAACTCCTGTAAGGCCTGTTCATCAAAATCACGGCGGGGTTGTTTGGGGTTAACTTCTATTTCATCAATAGGAATGCGGTTGGTGCCGGTAACATTTTCCACTACCGCTGGTTTGATAGCACCCGTACTGGTCTTCAGGTCGGAATCTATACTTTGTAACAAGGAGCGGATACCTTTACCGAGGGCATCTTTATTTTGTTTGGGCGTACTCATGTTGGAAGTTTGAAATGGAATTAAGGACTCGCAGCTTCTGTACTCACAGCTCTAATATCCTCTCATCCTGTTTGATCTTCGTCATATCGTTTTTCTGAAGAATTTCTTTGGCAAGGTTCAGGTAGTTCATCGATCCTTTGCTGTTGGCATCGTATAAGATCACGGGTTTACCTACACTGGGAGCTTCGCTTAACCGGGCATTCCGGTGAATGATGGTGCTGAAAACCATATCTTCAAAATGACGCCTTACCTCACTCACCACTTGGTTGCAAAGTCGGAGCCGACCATCATACATGGTCATCAGGATACCTTCTATTACAAGAGCCGTATTCAGGCGGCTTTGAACGATCTTGATCGTGTTTAATAATTTACCCAATCCTTCCAGGGCAAAGAACTCGCATTGTACCGGCACTACTACCGAATCAGCAGCTGTAAGTGCATTTACCGTTATCAAACCCAAAGAAGGGGAGCAGTCAATGATGATAAAATCATAATCCTCTCTTATTGCATCCAGCAGGTTCTTGAGCACCATTTCCCGGCTGGGATAGTTGATCATTTCAATTTCAGCACCCACCAGGTCAATATGCGAAGGAATAAGGTCAAGATTGGGAATATCGGTTTTTAGGATCACATCTTTAGCCCTGGTCTGGTTCACCATACAGTCGTATAGGCTCTGGGTGACATTGTGGAGATCAAATCCCACACCGGTAGTGCTGTTGGCCTGCGGATCGCCGTCCACCAGCAATGTTTTATATTCGAGTACGGCAAGACTGGCCGCCAGGTTAATAGCGGTTGTGGTCTTGCCCACACCTCCTTTCTGATTTGCTACACCGATGATTCTTGCCATTTTGCCGAAAACTCCTTGGTAATGTTTAGTTGTTCGTGGTAAAATTGCCGACTGAAACTAAGAACTCAAAATTTAGTTTTGCCCAATTTTAACCATTTGGCAAAAATAAGCGTTAAGCAAACAACCGGGTGTAAGCAGCCCGGCTTTAATTTTATTGTATGCGTAATTCTCCCTTTTGGTGGATATTGATCGGTTTTATGGTGTTATTGGATATTTATTGCTTCCAGGCGGTGAAAACTGTTTCTCATGCCGCCAGCGGGAGGATGCGGACCATTATTTACAGCGCTTACTGGATCATTTCTATCGGTGCGATCATCGTTCTTTTATTGCTCCCTTACCTGCAATTTCAGCACCAGGCCCGGTTTATACGGACAACTGTATTTGCCATTATTGCAGGAATATTCTTTGCCAAGCTGATCGCCGCTGTTTTTTTCCTGGTCGATGATATCAGGCGTTTGTTTCAATGGATTGCAGCCAAATTGTTTAAAAAAGAGAGTGTTGATGGTTTAGTCACTGAAGGCGAAGCTATTTCCCGTTCCGTCTTTCTGAGTTGGGCCGGGATGCTGTTTGGTGGTGGCCTGTTCGGTACACTCGTTTATGGCTTTGGCAATAAATATAATTACCAGTTAAAGCGGTTTCAGCTTAGTTATGCCAATCTCCCGGAAGTTTTTAAAGGGTTGAAGATCGTCCACATTTCGGATATCCACTCGGGCAGCTTCACCGATAAAGCCGCCGTTGCAAAAGGCATTGAAAAGATCATGAATGAAAAGCCTGATCTCATTCTTTTTACCGGCGACCTGGTGAACAATACGGCCGACGAAATGAAGGACTATATGGATGTGTTTGACAAACTGGAAGCCCCGCTTGGAGTCTATTCTACTTTGGGCAACCATGATTACGGTGATTATGTGCAATGGGGTAGTCCGGAGGAAAAAAGAGCTAATCTTGAACAGCTCAAAAATGTCCATGCCTCCCTGGGCTGGAGATTGCTGAACGATGAACATGTGAGCATCGAAAAAGATGGCCACCGGATCGGTTTATTGGGCGTGCAGAATATCAGCGGCCGGCAGAATTTCCATAGCTATGGCAGCCTTGAAAAAGCGTATGACGGTGCGGCAGGCTACCCTTTTAAAATATTAATGAGTCATGATCCTTCGCACTGGGAGTCGGAGGTAACAAAAGACTATAAAGACATTGACCTGGTGCTGTCCGGCCACACTCACGGAGCCCAATTTGGGGTAGAGATACCGGGTTTCCGGTGGAGCCCCGTTCAGTATATGTATAAACAATGGGCGGGGTTGTATGAAAAGGAAAACCAGAAATTATATGTGAACCGGGGCTTTGGTTTCATCGGTTATCCTGGCCGGGTGGGCATTTTGCCGGAGATCACTGTGTTAGAACTGGCCTGATAAGCTTCTTTGACCCCGGCTTCAAATATTTTGGCAGCAGGTTCGTTTAGTACTTATTTATTTGAGTATTAAACTTTTTTCTAAGCCGTTGGTCTTAAGCCAACCACTGAACAGGCCCGAACCTATGACCAAAAATTACCACTGCCCGATGTTCAAACGATGGCTGATAGCACTGTTTTTTGCAGCGCTGGGGTCAACTGTGTATGCACAGAAAACCCCGGCTGACTCTCTTATTGTTACCGATGAGGACCTGTTACTGGCAGACACTACCATTGATTACGACGAGCTTTTCCAGGATTTTGAGTCTTTTATGGATTCCATCCTTACCCCCAAAAGTTATTTTATGGGAAGCTTATCTGTTGCCCGGGGATATTTCAACTTTACCGGTAAGGACAATGCCTCGTTAGAAGCAACGCCCAAACTGACCTATACGCCGATGCTGACCTGGTATCATAAGTCAGGGCTTGGGTTGAGTGCTACGGGTTATCTCGTTAACGACGAAAAGAATATGAACCTGTATCAATGGTCACTCACAGGTTCGTATGATTATTTGAAAAATAAAGACCTGGCCACCGGTATTTCTTATACCCGTTATTTTGCCAAAGACTCTTTGCCTTTTTATACATCGCCGCTTCGGAATGACTTATATGCTTATTTCACCTACCGCAAATCATGGATCAGGCCGATGATAGCTCTTAGCTATGGATGGGGCAGCCGTTCGGAATATGAAAAGAGGGAAGAGCTAATACAATCCTTACGTTTACGACTTCGTGGCTATACTTATATCAATACTACAGAATCAGTCTCGGATTTTTCTATACTGACTTCTGTTCGTCATGATTTTTACTGGTTGGATGTATTTACTTACAATGATCATATCCGGTTTACCCCGCAGGTCAATTTCACCAGCGGTACACAAAAATTCGGTTTCAACCAGTCTTCCAACACGTACGGAACCACGATCCGGAATGCTGCGAACGTGTTATACAGTTCAGAAAGTATATACCTGGATGACCAGGTGAATTTTCAGCCGCTGTCACTTTCCCTATTCCTGCGGGGAGAGTATTCAATTGGTAAATTCTTTATTCAACCCCAGTTCATGCTCGATTATTATTTTCCGGCAGAAAGCAAGAACCTGAGCACCCTGTTCTCCGTAAACATGGGACTTGTCTTTTAAAAGATAGGCAACTATAGCAGCTACCCCTTCCTGGGTTTCTTTTTGTTTTTCTTCACAATCTGGCGGCAATAAAATGATTACGTTTTTTGTTTTTGTTAGTACAAAAGCAAGTTGTCGTTAATAGTATTTAACAGGCAGCAACGGTTACTGGCACTAAACTTGAAAATTTTCTTCGTCCCGTCCACCGATGCAATTCAGGATGACCGGGGAAATTTAAAAATCAAAAAACTTAATTATGAAGACTAAACTTTTCCTTCCACTTGCAGCAGCTTTGCTTTTATCTAACGTTGTGATGGCACAATTTCACCTGGGCATCAAAGCCGGTGCTAATGTGACCAAGGTTGATGGCAAATCATTCAAAGACCAGTTCCGCTATGGTTATCATTTGGGCGGCTTTGCTGAAATTGGTTTTCCTGGCACCAAACTCGGCATTCAGCCCGAAGTATTGTTCAACCAGTATTCAACCCGGTTGGATAGTAATTACAAAGAGCTCTATGAAAATGTGTTCAACTCCGGGCAAAATGTCAAACTGAATTATATCTCCATCCCGATCCTGCTCAATTATAAACTCATCGGAAATTTCCTGAGTTTACAGGCAGGCCCTCAATTTGGTATTTTGATCGATAACAGTAAAACACTGTTACAAAATGGTGGTGATGCTTTCAAGAAAGGCGATTTTGCATTGGTAGGTGGTGTACAGGTCAAACTCGCTTCGATGAGGGTATCCGGCCGCTATACGGTAGGCCTTAATAATATCAGCGATATCGATAACCAGGACAAATGGAAGAACCAGGGATTCCAGCTTTCTGTTGGATTAGCCCTATAAAGTAAATCTCATACCTCGTGAACCAGTCCCCTCCGGCAACGGAGGGGACTTTTTTGTCAACCAACTGCCTCTCAAATACATAGTTTGTCAGGTTTTATTTGGCAGGCATGAATCTTGGCAATACTGATTTCACTATATACTTTTACCACACCCGGTCTGCAGGAGCAGAACGGGTGACATAATGTCTAATTGAAGAATACACATGAGTTTTGAAAAATTAATAATGAAGCCGGAAGATGATATGGACTTTTTGCCCATTATCCCGCTGAACGAGAGTGACCAGGAAGATACTAATGGAATTGAAGTACCCGCCGAGATCGCTTTATTACCCCTGCGAAATACAGTACTTTTTCCCGGAGTTGTGTTACCAATTACTGTAGGCCGGGATAAAAGTATCAAAGCAGTAAATGATGCTTACAAAACCGACAAACTGATCGGTGTGGTGGCGCAAAAAGACAGTTCCGTAGAAGATCCTGCTATAAAAGACCTGGAAAGTATAGGAACGGTGGCCAAGATCGTGAAACTGATCAAAATGCCTGATGGGGGCACCACCGTCATCATCCAGGGCAAGAGTCGGTTCCTGGTAGAAACCGTTTTTACAGAAGACCCTTATTTTAAAGCAAGGATCAAAAAGATTGAAGAGGAAGAGTCGCCCAAGGATGCCGATTTCGATGCTTATGTTTCCACGATAAAGGACCTGGCGACCGAGATCATTCAATTATCGCCGAATATTCCCACAGAGGCATCCATCATTCTCCGCAATATTGAGAATCCTTCTTTCCTGATCCATTTTGTATCCAGTAACCTGAACACCGATATCAAGGAAAAGCAACGATTACTGGAGCTGAACCATATCCGGGAACGGGCTGATGTGCTGATGCAGTTACTGCAAAAAGAATTGCAGTTTGCCGAGCTGAAGAATAAAGTAACCACCAAGACAAGAACAGAACTGGATAAGCAACAACGGGAATATTTCCTGCAGCAGCAATTAAAAAGTATCAAAGAAGAACTGGGTGGTGATAGTAATGTGCAGGAAGTAAAAGAGATGCTGAAAAAGGCAGAGACGAAGAAATGGCCGGTGGCGGCTAAAGAAATGTTCAAGAAAGGAGTGGAGAAATTAGAAAGAATGCACCCCAGCACACCGGATTATTCGGTGGTGTACAATCACCTCGACCTGATGCTGGAGCTGCCCTGGGAAGAATATACGGAAGATCATTATGACCTGAAGAAAGCTAAGAAGACATTGGATATTGATCATTACGGAATGAATAAGATCAAGGAAAGGATACTGGAATACCTGGCCGTACTGAAACTGAAAGGCGATATGAAGAGCCCGATCCTTTGTTTTGTGGGGCCCCCGGGTATTGGTAAAACATCGTTAGGAAGAAGTATTGCCGCTGCCATTGGCAGAAAATATGTTCGGTTGAGCTTTGGTGGTTTGCATGATGAAAGTGAAATAAGAGGTCACCGGAAAACGTATATCGGGGCGATGCCGGGCCGTATATTACAATCGATCCGCAAAGTAAAATCTTCCAACCCGGTGATGATCCTGGATGAGATCGATAAAGTGGGTAATGATTTTAGAGGTGATCCTTCTTCTGCATTGCTGGAAGTCCTCGATCCTGAACAGAATCATACATTCTATGATAATTACCTGGAGCTTGAGTATGACCTGAGTAAGGTATTGTTTATTGCCACCGCGAATAATATCAACAATATTCAGCCGGCGTTAAGAGACCGTTTGGAGATCATTGATCTGAGTGGTTATGCAGTGGAAGAAAAAGTGGAGATCGCTAAACGCCATCTTTTTCCCAAGCAAAAAGATCTGCATGGTTTAAAGAGCAGCAATTTTAAAGTGAGTGATAAAGTACTGGAAAAAGTGATACAGGATTATACAAGAGAGAGTGGTGTGCGGGAACTGGATCGGCAGTTAGCGTCCATTATGCGTTACCAGGCCAAGCAACTGGCTATGAAAGGCAAGCTGAAAGCAACACTGACAGCAGATGATATAGAAAAAATCCTCGGTAAGCCAAGGTATAGTAACGATATCTATAAAACAGCGAATATGCCGGGTGTGGCCGTAGGCCTTGCCTGGACCTATGTTGGGGGAGATATATTATTTATTGAAACCAGCCTGAGCGATGGGAAAGGTGAGCTGCGCCTGACAGGTAACCTGGGAAATGTGATGAAAGAAAGTGCCAGCACTGCATTGACTTATTTGCAATCCAATGCCAAGCGATACGGTATAGATCAAAAGCTATTCGAAAAGAAGAATTTGCATATCCACGTTCCGGAAGGGGCGGTGCCAAAAGATGGGCCGAGTGCCGGCATCACGATGATGACGGCCATAGCATCTGCCCTGACCGGGAAAAAAGTAAAGCCTTTCCTTGCCATGACGGGTGAAATAACACTACGGGGACAGGTGTTGCCGGTAGGAGGCATCAAAGAGAAAGTACTGGCAGCCAAGAGGGCGGGCTTAAAAGAGATCATTCTTTGTTGGCAGAATGAAAAGGATGTGCAGGAAATTGAATCTGAATTCATCAAGGGTATAAAATTTCACTATGTAAAAACGATGAGCCAGGTAATGGAACTGGCATTGGTGGGATAAAAAAATTACAATTTCGTCAACCAACTTCTTTTTATGATGTTATAATATATCATTTCATGTTGGTTGTTTAAAAATTGCCCGTGTCAACGGGACGCAGAAATCCTCCCCGGTTGCAGGGGAGGATTTTCTTTTGCAAAGGCTTATTTTCGTAGCCTCTTGCGTTTTCGCCTGGTCATATTATCTTTTTTGTTTGTTGCTGAAACAACCGCTCAAACATTGGGTGGCAATGCTGTGTTTAACTTTTTAAAGCTTTCTAACACTCCACAGTTAACAGCATTGGGAGGAGTTAATGTTTCTCAGCCTTCCAATGATGTCGGATTGGCCTTTAACAATCCCTCGTTACTAAAACCTTCCATGCATACACAAATGAATGCCGTATTCAATAGTTTTTATGCTGGTATCAAAGCGTATCACTTATCATTGGGATACAGGAGCGATAAACTGAATACGAATTTTATGTGGGGGCTGCATTACCTGAATTATGGCAATACCCAACAAACAGATCCTGTAGGAAACCAGTTGGGGAGTTTTCGTCCGACTGATTGGGTGATGCAGGTAGCAGCATCCCGTAGTTATATGGAAAAATGGAATTATGGGGCGACTATCAAATTCATCAGCTCCAACTACGGGCAATACCGTTCCAACGGGCTGGCAATGGATGTTGGATTACTGTATAGTGATACGGCTAAATTATTTTCAGCGTCCCTCGTGGCCAAAAATATGGGAACGCAGTTGAAAAAATATGACGGGACAGATCCGGATGATCTTCCTTTTGACCTGCAAATAGGATTAACGAAGCGACTGGAAAATGCCCCTTTTAGTTTTTCGGTCACAGCACAGCGTTTACACCAGTTTGACATCAGCTATAACGATACCTCCTTTAATAATGAGAACGGGTTCCCCAACGGAAGTAATAAGAAATTCTCCTTTGATAAATTATTCCGGCATTTTGTATTCGCCACTACGATTCATTTAGGAGACAAGGTGGAAGTGCAGCTGGGTTACAATCATCTCAGAAGGAAAGAACTGAGTATTGGAGATGCCGGGAATGGATTAAACGGCTTCTCTATGGGATTGGGTATTTTGCTGAACAAATTGAATATCCGTTTTGCCCGTACTAATTACCAGAACAATACTGCTTTCAACCAGTTGGGTCTGAACCTGAAACTGAATGAATACTTTGGGTTAGGCAAATTTGGCAAACGAATAGGCTGGTAATCACCTTCACCTTTTTATACCAAAGCCGTCTCTTTTTCTTCCTTAAATGCCTCTCTTGGTTTTAGCCCAAGTAATTGGAACATGAGATTATCCTCATCAAAAGAAGGATTAGGAGTTGTCAGTAATTTATCACCTGCAAAAATAGAATTGGCCCCTGCCATAAAGCAGAGAGCCTGTTCTGCCACGGACATATCATTTCTTCCGGCACTTAATCTTACCATCGCTTTGGGCATCAGAATTCTTGCCGTGGCGATCATACGCACCATATCCCAAATATCTACTTTCCTGTTATTGGCTAATGGCGTGCCTGCAACGGGAACTAATGCATTGATCGGCACACTCTCAGGGTGTTCAGGCATGGTAGATAAAGTATGCAGCATTTTTATCCTGTCATCGTGCGTTTCGCCTAAGCCAATGATCCCGCCACAACAAACAGTAACACCGGCTTTACGAACATTGTCTAATGTTTGTAAACGGTCGTCATAGGTTCTTGTGTGAATGATCTCCCCGTAATAGTCAGATGAAGTATCAAGATTATGATTGTAAGCATGCAGGCCTGCATCCGCTAATTTCTTAGCCTGGTCTTCTGTCAGCATTCCCAGTGTGCAGCAAACTTCCATGCCCATACTATTCACTCCTTTTACCATATCCAGTACCCGGTCGAAGTCTTTGTTGTCTCTTACTTCCCTCCAGGCCGCACCCATACAAAACCTTGTGCTGCCGGCTTCTTTCGCTTTGGCAGCGTATTCCATTACTTCTTCTTTTTTTAGTAATGCCTGCACTCCCACACCTGTATCATAACGGGCTGCCTGCGGACAATAAGCACAGTCTTCTGAACAACCGCCTGTCTTGATGGATAATAAAGTACAAACCTGTACTTCTCCGGTATCATTATAATCCCGGTGAACAGAAGCGGCTTTGTAAATGAGGTCAAGCAGCGGAGTACTGTAAATGTCTTTTATTTCTTCGGGTGTCCAGTCGTTTCTTAACTGCATAAATTGATTTTCTTTTCTATTTAATATAAATGCTGGAATCGCTCAGCAAAGGTAATCGTTGAGCGAAATATTTGTTGAAAAGAACCCGGAAAGTATTGACATTACTCATTCCTGTATATAGTTGATGGTAATTACCATCCGGGAAATAGAAGGCGGAGTAATTGCTGAAAGCATCTTCTTTGCGGCTTCCGGGCAGGTCATTTATCCCATGGTCACTCAATATAATAATAACTGCCTGGCCATTGGTCTGGGTAAGAACCCGGGTGATCAGCTGGCTGATATGAGCGTTGCTGTAGGCCACATAATTCTTAAATCTTTCTTTATCCTTAATCATGGCAGGGCCAAATACAATTTCATCCGGGTAAGCTTTCCCTGCTGAATCATAAAAGTAGGGGAAGTGCGGCATCTCCAGGTGAGTATAAATGAATTTTGGCGAGGAAGCAGGCAGGTCAGCTATTGTTAACAACGAATCGCTTACCTGCCGGTTATAGTCTTTGTATTTACTAAGGTGTTCTTTGTTATCGAGCTGCTGTTTACGAATCAGCCGCTCTCTTAAAACCGGGAAAAATTCCGGAAGAATATCCCTCCGGATGCAGTTCCAGAAAGTATTATAAAAAATGATCGCCGAGGGAGTAGTACTCAAAAAATCTTCTCTTTTAACAGAGATGGTTTTGCCAATATCAAAAACAGAGAGATTGTAAAGGCTGTAATCTTGCTCGTTCAATAGCTTAAATACAGGCGCATTTTTTATAGCTGCAATAGCCAGGTTATAATGATACGGTTTTGTTACGCTGGTCCCTTTCATCCAGTCAACATATTGCATGCTGAGGATCGAGCTCATGGAAAAAGCCGTATTATTATAATTACTTCTCGCATTGTTAACCAGGAAGAATTTTTTGTCAATAAGAAAACTGTCAAGTGTGTTGTGGCTGGCTTCTAAAACATCTTGCTGGTAGGTGGTGGAAGGGTAGCCGTCTGCAACAATAAAGTAAATATCAGGGCGGGCGGGAGATAATTGTTTGCTGTCGAAGCTGGGTAAGTTGTTATTTTTTTGATTGCCGCCTGGTAATTGTATGAAAGTCCACAGTTCGATGGATAAGTACAACAAAAATAAGACGTTCAGGTAAGCAGTTGCATTATAAACTGATCTCGCCTTACGGATTTTATATAAGATAGCTGCATAAAAAACAAAGAGCAGGGGTAAAAGAATTTTATAATGTGAAATAGGGAAGAATACTGAAAACCCGGTAAGCAATTCCTTGATATTTCCGAAAAATAGATACAGTATCCCGGTAATAGTTGCCGCCAGAGCAGCCTTACTTTTATTTTTTAAAAAAAAAGTAAAAAGAAAAAATAGTATCAGGAGTGCCCCTGTAATAACCAGGAATGCTATAAAAAGATCCAGTTGGCCCGTAAGGCCGGCAAACTGGTTATAAATGCTTACTGTAAAGAATACAGGAAGCAAGAAGAGGTGCAGAAACCATTTTAGGGCAACCAGTGTTATTTTTTTTAAAGCAGGCAATTCAGCGATTTAATGAATAAATGTAACCGTTATTCTTCAATGAATATAGCCTGGTCTTTTAACAAAGGAAGCTGCTGTTTATATTCTGTATTAAGCAATACCCGCAGAAAATTCACATTGGTAAGACTGTCGCCGTATGCAGCATAGTTCTTACCCGGTGTATACAAAGACAGCTGGTTCAGGTACCAGTATTTGAGATCAACTTCTTCGGTGAAATGCCGGAAGCCATGGTCTCCCATCAGGATGATGATGGGAGGGGTCTGTGATTCCTTTAGAATCTGATCAATCAATTCAAGGTATTTCTTATTGCCATATTGTAAGTATTGCACATAAGCGGCTTTATCTGTCTGGTTCCCTTCCGTTAATTTTTCGAAAGGCCGTTCCTTTCCGTCTTTATCAAAATAGTAAGGATAATGCGGCAGGTGCAGGTGGGTCAGGATCAGCTTTGGTGCAAGGGATGTTGATGTTGCTTCTTTTTGAGTCAGGCTGTAAATATTCTCATTATTATGAAGAAATCCATATGTCATTCTTTTGATCTCCGTTTTCGTTTCCAGGTTTGTTACAAGATGATAGCGGATATCCCGGTTAAAACGGCTGAGGAATGTTTGCCCCGTGATCAGCTTGGTCTTTACCGGTAAAAAAGTTACTTCGGTCCTGGCAGGCTGGCCTTTAAAATCAAAAATGGAATAATTACGAAACGTATAACCTACAGATTGCAGGAATTTAAGAAACCTATTATTTTTTATGGTGGAGTAGCATAGGGCAAGATCAGACTGGTCCGCTTTTTTTTGTGCCCGTATATCCAGGTAGTCCATATTTAAGGTGGAGGCTACAGAATAGGGTGTAAAATTATAATTGCTGCTACTGTAAGGAATTGTATGAAAACCTCTTGCTGCCAGGCCATTAATAAAAGCACTGTTATCGAAACCGAATTTATCTTTTAGTGTTGTATTGCCAACATATTCGTCTGCTATAATGAAATAGATATCAGGTTTCGGGCAATCCTTACAAGGGGCCATGCCATCCGGAATTGTTGCCTGTTCCTGTTTTGAACTTCCTATGACTTTAGTCAGCAGCATTACGGTATCAGCAGCAATAAGAATGATGAGCAGTGAAGTCAGGTAGAAGGAGAGTTTGGCCAGCGGTTTTTTTCTTCTTTTTACAAGAACCAGTACGAGCAGCAAAAGAACCAAGGTGGCTGGAAGGATAAAAGAATATTTCGAAGCAAAAGTTTCCGGGAAATATTTCTTCAAGCTATCATGCACACTACCAAAGAAAAAGTGGAAGGCCATAATGCAGAAAGAGACCAGCGCTGCTTTGATGAAATTCCGGTAAAAAAGCCAGAAAAGGAATAATAGTATTGCTGAAACACCACAATAAAGACCAGTTAGCAAAAGGGCATCTTTCACCGGCACAAAATCATAGTTCTCCATACAGCCGTGCAGCACAAAGAAGACGGGCAACAGGAAAAGGAACAAGGGAACAGCGGAGATTCGTTTCATGTAAAAGTTCAGTTTTTCTGCAAACCGGGACAAAACTATAAAAGCATGGGTATTCCGGGCATTTAATTTTGAGGGGTTCTTTATCCGGCGCCGGGAATAGTTTATTTTCGGCCCTGATATATGGAAAAGATCGTTTACATCGGCATGAGTGCAGACCTGATTCACCCGGGTCACCTGAATATTATCAATACAGGCAAAAAGCTGGGCAAGGTCGTGATTGGCTTACTAACTGATAAAGCTATTGCCAGTTATAAAAGAGTGCCTTACCTCAGTTTTGAACAACGAAAGATTATCGTAGAGAATATAGCTGGTGTTAGTGAGGTTATTCCGCAGGAAACACTGGATTACTCTGCTAACCTGCAAAAACTGAGACCTGCTTTTGTAGTACATGGAGATGACTGGAAAACCGGTGTGCAGCAGGCAACAAGACAAAAAGTGATTGATACGTTGAAGGAATGGGGTGGGGAATTGGTGGAAGTCCCTTATACCGGTGGTATCAGTTCAACAGCTATTCAAAAAGCATTGAAGGAAACAGGAACTACAGCCGATATCCGGTTGAAAAGACTACGAAGAATTCTTTCTGTGAAATCCTGTATGCGGGTGCTGGAAGCGCATAACGGTTTAAGCGGACTGATCGTGGAGAATACTTCTTTCACAGATGAAAAAGGAATGCAGCAGGAGTTTGATGCCATGTGGATCAGCAGCCTGACCGATTCAATGGCGAAAGGTAAACCGGATATTGAAGCGGTTGATGTGACCTCAAGATTACAGACACTGAATGATATACTGGAAGTGACTACCAAACCCGTGATCTTTGATGGGGATACGGGTGGGAAAATAGAGCATTTTGTTTTTACGGTGCGTTCGCTGGAAAGGCTGGGCATTTCGGCTATAGTTATCGAAGATAAAATAGGGCTTAAAAAAAATTCATTGCTGGAAGAACAATCATCACAGGAGCATGATAATATTGAAGATTTTTGTGAGAAAATAAGAACCGGGAAAAAGAATTGTGTGACCAAAGATTTTATGATCATTGCCCGTATCGAAAGTTTGATATTGGGTAAAACAATTACGGATGCCATGGAAAGGGCAAAGGCTTATATCGTTGCTGGTGTGGATGGGATCATGATCCATAGTAAATCACAGGATGGGAATGAGATTCTTGAGTTTGCAAAGCAGTATAAAGAATTTGAACATAAAGTGCCTTTAGTCGCAGTGCCTACCACCTATAACAGTATTACCTGGCAGCAACTGGAAGAAGCAGGGTTTAATATTGTTATTTATGCCAATCATTTATTACGGAGTGCTTATCCTTCGATGCTGACAACTGCAAGATCAATTCTGCAACACAGTCGGGCCAAAGAGGCAGAAGAAAGGCTGATGCCCATCAGTGAACTGCTGAAGTTAATTCCGTCACAGTTATGATCAGCCCCGGAAAACTATATGATTTTCTGAAGAAGAAGGACGTTTCATTCTTTACAGGTGTGCCGGATTCTTTACTGAAACATTTCCTGAAGTATGTGCAGGATCATTCTTGCCCGGATGAACATATCATCACGGCAAATGAAGGATTAGCCGTGGGATTGGCATCAGGGTATCATTTCGCCACCGGCAAATTACCGTTGGTTTATTTACAAAATTCAGGTCTTGGTAATATTATCAATCCACTAACCTCGCTGGCTGATAAAGAGATGTATTCTGTGCCGATGCTGTTACTGATCGGCTGGAGAGGGAAACCCGGCACTAAAGATGAACCGCAGCATGTGAAAATGGGCAGAATTACGAAAGACCTGCTGGAAGTGCTTGAAGTCCCTGTTTATCTTCTTGGTGAGAATGAAGAAGCCAGTTTCAGTACTCTCAATGAAGCCATTGAAGAAGCTGTTGAGTATAAAAGGCCGGTGGCATTGCTGGTGCCGGAAGAAATATTTGAGCCTTATGAAGGTAAAGCCAGGGAGAATCCTTATTCTTTAGTACGGGAAGAAGTGATCAAAAAAATAATTGCCAAATTGGAAGGAACGGAGACAGTGGTTTGTACTACGGGTAAGATAGGCCGTGAGTTTTATGTGCAAAACGAGCTACAGCAAAAAAAGATCACAAACTATTTCTTAAGTGTCGGCGCTATGGGACATGCCAGTCATATTGCATTGGGAGTGGCTAAAAATATAACAGGAAGGACCCTTATGTTGGATGGCGACGGAGCCCTGTTAATGCAAATGGGGGCATTGCCGGTCATTGCACAGCAAGTCTCGAATGATTTTATTCATATTGTTATCAATAACGGGAGTCATGAATCAGTTGGCGGACAGCCAACAGCAGCTTTTTTAGCTGATTGCTGCGGTATTGCGAAAGCCTGTGGCTACACAAAAACAGTACGGATAATTAACGAGGCTGAACTGGAATATTGGTTATCAAAAGATATTTCTTCTCCGGGAGTACAATTTGTGGAGATACAAACGAACCAATTATCAAGAAAAAATCTTGGCAGGCCTGCCGGCAATCCCGCCGACTGGAAAAATGATTTCATGGAAGCTTTGCGAAAGGATCATTAAATGTTCATTAATGCAGCAGGTAATACAAGGAGAAAATAGTTTGTTGCAAGCAGGTGAAGCCATTCGCAAAGCCGGTTGCACTTCTGTTTTTGTTATTACGGGGGAGCATTTTCACCTTGATGAACAGCCTTTTTTTTTGCAAGATTTATCTATCCGATCGTATAAGAAGGAAGGAGCCAATGTTGATGAGGAGGAAATATTGTCAGCACTGGCTGCATTTAATGGAGAGCCGGACTCTGCTTTACTGGCAATTGGCGGTGGCAGTGTGATCGATCTTGCCAAAGCAATCATTTATAAACGGGTTCAATCTTCCTTGCCTACACCCTTTTTCATAGCGGCTCCCACCACAGCCGGTTCTGGGAGTGAGGCCACTCATTTTGCGGTGGTTTACCAGGGAAAGAAAAAAGTATCGTTGGTGCATCAGCAGTTATTACCTCAGGTAGTAGTGCTTGATCCGGCACTGACCTATTCATTGTCTGCTTATCAAACAGCGGTATCGGGAATGGATGTCCTGGCGCAGGCCATCGAATCGTATTGGAATAAACATGCAACAACGGAGTCAAAAGCTTATGCAAGTGATGCCATTCACCTGTGGCTGGAAAGTTTTTTAAATGTGGTTCATTCGCCTTCCCATAAAGACCGGGAAAAAATGTTGCTGGCAGCACATGGGGCTGGTAAGGCGATCAATATCACCCGGACCACCGGGCCACATGCACTGTCTTATTTTCTTACAGCCAATCATCATGTACCGCACGGGCAGGCTGTTGCTTTATTCCTACCCCTGTTTTTTATTTACAATAGCCCGGGTAATGAATTATGCTCTTTATTAGGGGTGAATGATTCTTCTGCGGCGAAGGAAATGATCCGGCAGGTAATGCGGGATGCAGGGTTGAAAACAACACTGGCTGAACTTGGGATTAACAAATCAGAAATCATTGATGCGCTGCTGGATGAAGTGAATGAAGAACGGTTTGCGAATAACCCGGTGGCTTTTGACCGGGGTCGGTTAAAACAACTGATCATTCAATATCTTTAATGGATGAGTTTTTTTTCTGAATATACGCAGGTGAACCGGTTGTTACAGCAAAAACAACAGGTAGTTTTCTATTCGGAGAGCCGCCACTACCATATTTATTTCAAGAAATTGATTGATGACCTGCTGGGAGAACCCGGACTCAGCATTTGCTATATCACTTCTGACAAGAATGATCCTTTAATAGAGAAAGCACCGGCAGGTATGAATGTGCTATATGTGAAATGGATGCTGGGATTTCTATTCTCCCGTATCCGGGCCGATGTGATGATCATGACCATGCCGGACCTTGATAATTTTTTATTTAAACGATCTCAGGGTGTTGGAACTTATGTTTATATGTTTCATGCGGCGGTGAGCACCCACCAGCAGTACCGGAAAAAAGCTTTTTTTCATTATGATGCTGTATTCTGTACCGGCGAATACCAGTTGAAGGAGATCAGGAAAGCGGAAGAATTATATGGGCAAAAGCAAAAGACGGTCATTCCATATGGGTACCCATTATTGGATGAACTACAGCGTTCTGGCAATACAGTAGCCACAAATGACGAACCCTCAATTTTAATTGCACCTTCCTGGTTCGAGGGTTGTATCCTTGATACCTGTATCGAAGAATTGTTGCAGCTGTTATCGAAATTACCCTACAAGGTTATTCTCCGTTCTCACCCGGAGTATGTGAAGCGAAAGAAAAAGGAATTCAGGAAAATACAACAACTCATTGTAGAAAATCCGGCGATGTCGATGGATGAGTTGCCCAATGTTTTCGACAGGCTGCCGTCTGCGGATATACTTATAACCGACAGGTCAGGTATCGCTTTTGAATTTGCGTTTGGAATGAGAAAACCCGTATTATTTATTGATACTGCTTTTAAACAGATGAACCCTGATTGGAAAGAGCTGGGTATTGAACCTATTGAAAATGTTTTACGTTCTTCGTTGGGAGTTACCATTTTGCCAGCTGAACTGGAGAAATTATCTCAAAAAATAAATGAGTTAACTGCTTTGCAGCCCGGCTTTGCCAATACAATCGATGAATTAAGGCAAAAGATTTTCTATAACAGTAAAGAGGCTTACCGGTCAGGACTTGCTTATGTTGTAAGTAAAATAAAATAACTTAAGCCGGGTTTTCTTCGTCCTTCTTTTCTTCCTGTTTAAATTTATTTCCGGAAAAGAATGTCTTAATGCGATGCCATGACATTTTGATCCAGAAAGCAGCACCCAATAAAGCAGCCACAATTACCTGTATAAAATAACTGCCACTTCCTGGGTCAATATAAAGAAGGTGGTTCAGCATCAGAGATAACTCAGGTTTGTTTTAGGTGACAGGGTCAGCAATGTCTCATACATCAGTTTGATGGTGTTCTCAATATCATCTTTATGCAGCATTTCTACAGTTGTATGCATATAACGCAACGGGATTGATATCAGCACAGAGGGACAGCCATCATTGGAATAGGCAAAAGAATCGGTATCGGTACCGGTACTGCGGCTTAATGCCCGCCATTGAACTGGTATTTTTTTATCAGCAGCTACTTTCTCCACCACAGCCAGCAATTTATTATGAACAGCCGGGGCATAAGACAATGAGGGGCCTTTACCGGTACTTACATCCCCTTCAATATTTTTATTGATCATCGGGGTTGTCGTGTCATGGGTCACATCCGTTACTATTGCTACGTTAGGCTTGATGCGGCGGGCAATCATTTCCGCACCGCGGAGACCTATTTCTTCCTGTACCGCATTCACCACGTATAAACCGAAAGGCAGTTTCTTTTTATTCTCTGTTAACAGCCTGGCTACTTCTGCGATCATAAACCCACCAATGCGGTTATCAAATGCACGGCCAATCAGGTTTCCGTTGGCCAGTTCATCATAACCATCCTGGTAAGTAACCACAGCGCCAATATGAATACCCAATGCTTCCACTTCTTTACGGTTCCTGGCGCCGCAATCCAGCCAGAGATTGTCGGTCTTGGGCTGTGTTTCTTTGTCAGCTCCGAGTCTTGTATGTATGGCTGGCCATCCAAAGACGGCTTTTACCGGTCCTTTTTTACCATGAATAAAAACACGGGAAGCTGGAGCCGTCTGGTGATCCACACCGCCGTTTCTTTTCAGGTAGATCAATCCTTCCGCTGTTACATAATTTACAAACCAGCTGATCTCATCCGCATGGGCCTCGATCACTACTTTAAAAGCATGGTCAGGATTGATAACACCAACCGCTGTTCCGTACGGGTCGACATAATGTGTATCTACATATGGTTTCAGGTATTCGATCCAGAGTTTTTGGCCCCAGGTTTCAAAACCAACCGGGGAAGCATTATTAATATAACTGCGTAAAAAGGCAGAGGACTTATCGGTGATGATTGATTTTTTAGATTTTACTGCTTTTGCCATACGGGGTATTAAATTCTGGCAAAAATAGTCAAATGCCGGCTACCAGCATCAACAGGGCGGAAAGAGCCATCAGCCCATCCAATACAAAATAGTAGAGCATGTCGGAGAAATGGCGGCTGGCATACCGGAATAGCACCGCAGTGATGAAACCGGGAATGAGCAGGAGGATAATATCAGTTGTACGGTGATTATAATTCAACATCCATAAGGTGGAGGCACTGAATAATACCAGCGAGATAACAAAAAGGTTGCTGATTGCCGTTTCGTTCAGGTAAGTGATGAGGCTTCGTATGCCTGCGGCTTTATCATCCTCCCGGTCACGCAGGTCGAACAAAATGCAGATAGCATAAATGAGGAAAAAACGACTGATCATAAAGAGAAAAAAATCGCCGCTCCAGGTGGCACCTGATTCTACGATGGGTAATACCGTGGTAACATACATCCAGACAAAGGCGAGGAAAATAGTTTTGCCAATAGCTACTTTTCGCAAAGCTCTGAAATGTCTATGAGGGATTTTTGGGGCCGAATACAGGAAAGTGACAAAAGCGGATACCAGTAACCAGGGCCAGATGGGACGCAGGTAGAAAAAGAAAACAGCAGATCCTGCTAAGCCCACTAAGAATAAGACAAGATGAACAGAGTGATTTTTTTTCAACCATACGATCCGGGGAGAAGGTAATACGGAAGAAGATGTCAGGTACCAATGAAAACTATAACTGCAAAGAGTGGCAAAAAAGACAAATGCTGTTAAATGAGTGCCGGGTAAGCTATGCAACAACAACTGGCTGGTTTGATTCACCATCAGTACAGCGCAGACAGCAATAAATAAATTGCTGTATATAAAGAACCGGCCTGTATTCCCTGGCAAAATGGTTAGAATTTTATCAATCGCAGTTTTGGTGATTCTGCATAATCACTCCTGTTCGCCTCTTTATCTTTTAAGACAATTCCAAAAGTGGCAGAAGTATCCCGGATACTGGGCGTTGGTGTAAGCTGGGTTACGCCGTCAATCTGGATGCCATAAGCAAATGTCAGCAATAGATCACCCTCTCTTGTATTTTTGGGTAAACCAAGAATGTCGATGCTATATTTTATTGTATCAAAAACAATAGCTGCCGTGGCCCCGTCATACCATTTATAAACAACAAAAACAGAATCCAGGTCCCCTTCTTCATCGGTGAACTGCCCCCTCATTTCAATAACACTTCCCTGGCTTACCGTTTCAGGAGTTACTGATTTTATTTTGATCTGGGGAGTAGTGGTAAACTTATCTTTATTACAAGCCATAAAAATGCCTGCAAGAATGAGGATCAGTAAAACTATTTTTGCTTTCATATCAGGAATTGAGGTTAAACAAATATAAGCTTTTTACCAGCAACAAGGATTATGCCCGAACAATGGAATCATACAATTTTCAGTCTTGCCGAACAGGGTTTTGAAGCTCTTTCCCTGGAAATTTTCAGGCATCAATACCTGGCCAACCCGGTCTATAAAAGCTATGTGGATGCGCTGGCTGTTAATCCTGCTAACATCCGCAAAATTGAACAAATACCTTTCTTACCGATCCGGTTCTTTAAATCCCATACGGTAATATCAGGAGATTTTGAACCTGAGGCGGTATTCGAAAGCAGCGGTACCACCACTACTGTTAACAGCCGGCATTATGTAAACGATGCATCCCTGTATAAAGAAAGTTTTACCAGGGGATTTGAGTTATTTTATGGTGCGGCGAAAGAATTTTGCATTATTGGTTTACTACCTTCTTACCTGGAAAGGAATAGTTCCTCGCTGGTATATATGGTCAATGAATTAATAATACAAAGTAATCATCCGCAAAGTGGGTTTTACCTGAACGAGCATGAAAAACTGGTTGCCATGTTGCAGCAACTGGAAAGCCAACGGCAACCCACATTGCTTATCGGGGTGACCTTTGCTTTATTAGATCTTGCTGAAAAATTCTCCATGCCTTTGCAGTATACAACCGTGATGGAGACGGGTGGTATGAAAGGCAGAAGAAAGGAAATGATCCGGGCAGAAGTGCATGATGTGTTGAAAAGGGCTTTTCATGTTCCTGTTATTCATTCGGAATATGGCATGACGGAATTATTATCCCAGGCTTATTCAAAGGGAAGCGGGGTCTTCAAAAGCCCGCCCTGGATGAAAATACTGGTGCGGGATGAGGAAGACCCGTTATATGTCCGGAGCAGCCCGGCCAATAAACATATAACGGGTGCTATCAATATCATTGATCTGGCCAATATTTACTCCTGCAGTTTCATTGCTACGGATGATGCAGGGCGTTTGTACCCTGACGGAAGTTTTGAAGTACTTGGCCGTCTCGATAACAGTGACTTGCGAGGCTGTAGCCTTCTTACTTTGTAATTCAGGCTTTCAAATAGTGTAAGCAATGGTTTTTTAAACTCTCTCCGGCTTCCATCTCCTGACTTTCGATTCTTTAAGCATTGTACATCCAGTCCCGGAACTGCGGTGCGGTTTCCTGGCTCACAATAATGCAGTGATTTAAGTCCGGCAACGTAAGATCTACGAGCAATTTTACTTTTTCGTAAGACTTAAAGCCTTTGATGAAATTGATATTTATAATGTATTGACGGTTGGCCCTGAAAAATATTGTATCGTCCAGGGATTGTTCTAATTCACCAAGGTTCCGGTCGGCCAGGTATTTTTTGCCAAATCGGTCAATTACATAAACGATCTTATTTTCTGTGTAGAAAAGAACAATATCTTCCAAACGAAGAGCAATATTCTCCATTCCTTTTTTTACGACCAATCTTTTCTTTTTGTGATTGCCGATGTAATTCAGCAGGTTATTGAGTGAATGATGCCCCGAAAAGTGTTTTTCCAGCATCCGGTACTTGACCAGTGCTTTACGGAGGCCTTCTTTCTCCACCGGCTTCAGCAAGTAATCAATACCATTATATTCAAAAGCATTCAGCATGAATTCATCATAGCCGGTTATAAAAATAACAGGAGTTCGGTTCCCGGAATTACTGAAAATATCGAAGGAGAGCCCATCACCCAGTTGCACATCACTGAAAATTAGATCAGCACCGGTGTTGGAAGAAAGGTATTCGATACTTTGCCTGACACTGCTGAGGGTGGCAACGATCTGCACGTCATCTGCAACTGCATGGATAGTACTGACTAAATTTTCAAGAGCAGGTCTTTCGTCTTCGATAATAATAGCGTTTAACATGGCAAATGGTTTAGGGTTATCTGATAAGGGGTAATTTAACGGTATAGTTTTCACGGGTATTTTCAATAACAATATCTTTCTGACAGATTATTTTGTAACGGGAGCTCAGGTTCTTCAACCCGATACCGGTAGAAGTAACCGAATAAGGTTTTGGTTTTACATTGTTGCTTACCTTCAAATACTGCCCATTCATAATAATCTTTATATGCAGCGGGCTGGCATCTGTAAATTCATTGTGCTTGATCGCATTCTCTAACAGTATTTGCAAAGCGCAGGGCGGGATCATCACCGTGGAATAATTCTCCCCCAGGTCAGACACCAGAGATAATTTATTATCATGGCGTATCTGTAGGAGGAAATAATAGCTCTCAATAAACTCCAACTCATCTCTCAGTGAGATAAGTTCCTTGGTCCTGTTGATCAGGAAATATTTATATACCTGGGCCAGTTTATTATTAAAACGATGGGCTTCTTTCGGGTTATTAAGGATAAGATAATTCAGTGTGTTCAGGGAATTGAATATAAAATGGGGATCCATTTCATTGGTGAGAGCTTGTAATTCGGCCTGTGAACGTTCCTGGTCCAGTTGTTTTACGATTTTAGTGTCCAGCTCTCTTTCCTTACTCAAAAAAAGGATCTCATAGACAAGGGTGAAAACGATCACGGCAAGGATACAGAGAGTAATAAATTTGCCAAATGCATTCCATTGGAATGTTTCTTTAGAAAATCTCAGCCATACAAAGGCGGATATACCCCCGATACAAGCTCCATACAAACCCTCAGCAAAACAGACCATCGCTATTTTCTGAAACGGGTTGGAATATACAGCAAACAAAGCTCTCAATTTGCCATGTGTCCAGTTACTGCCCGTCCATATCGTCCAGGAAGTAAGAATAAAGAACAGGTTGGCGAACAGGAGCTGAGCAATTGTATATAATTCATAGCTGATAAGTCCCGAAATAAACGGAAGGCTTATCCCCAGCAGGGGAATAAATACTATACGCAAATGAGCATCCTTGATCATAGCAGCAGCGGTTAGGGTTAATACAGCTTGTTCCTGATCCGACTTTTCTCATGTGCATGTACATAACGGGAATCAGGCATAAAACTATTGGCCTTAGCTGTTAAGCAATAGCAAAAATTCTTTTCACGGAAGAAATCACTTATAAATGGTAAACAACTTCCCTGAAACTTTTTTATGCCGGTTAGTGGAGTGTGATAAATTACATATATCCTTCAACAAATAGATACTTCAGTTTTTCATAACGCTGCTTTGCTCATCACATTTCATGATTGAGATACGAACAACTGTTCACTGTATGACAGTTCTATGATAAAAAAATACACCCTGCATATTCCTGCTTCAGTCATCTGCTTTCATGCTTCAGCAATTATGACCCGGTTCATGGGAGCATACTGGCAGAAATTGTTGCCTTTTTCAGCGAATCATTTTTATTAACTAACACTTTGGGATTATGAAAAAGTTATTGTTGACAGTAACGTGTATGCTGTCTGTAATGCTGGTTTTTGCACAGCGGGTCATTACGGGCAAGGTGACAGATGAAAATGGCAACCCCGTTGCCAATGCTTCTGTTACGGTAAAAGAAACAGGGGCAGGGGTAAGTACAAATGCGGCAGGTGATTTCTCTATTCCTGTTGACAGCAGGAGTAAAACACTTGTTTTTTCTTATGTCGGGAAATCAAATGAAGAAATGGTTATCGGCAACCAGTCAGTGATTAATGCCAGCCTGAAACAGGAAGGCAAAGCACTGGATGAGGTAGTCGTGGTGGCTTACGGAACACAGGTCAAGAAAAAAGTTACCGGGGCAATTGCAAAAGTAGACGGGGCTGACCTGGAGAACAAACCTTTTACATCTGTTGACCAGATGTTGCAGGGTAAAGTGGCTGGTTTGCAATCCACATCACCCACAGGTCAGCCGGGGGGTATACAGCAGGTGCGTATCAGGGGTATCGGTTCCATTACTGCAGGAGCCGCACCTTTATATGTGGTAGATGGTATTCCAATCAATTCAGGTGATGTATCAAGATTGAATAACACATCGAATGCCTTAGCTGGTATCAATCCCAATGATATTGAAAGTATCAGTGTATTAAAAGATGCTGCTTCTGCTTCGATTTACGGATCAAGAGCAGCGAATGGTGTCATCCTGATCACAACAAAAAAAGGGAAAGCCGGTAAAAGCAAGATCAGGGTCGATTCTGAATTTGGCTTTGGTAGTACAGCTTATATTAATGACCTGGCCAAACCGCTTAACCGGGACCAGTATTTTACGTTGACAAGGGAGGGGCTGGTAAATGCCGGTGCCACACAGGCGCAGATCGATGCCACATTGAATACGCTGGGTTTTAATAATACTGCTGATGAAGATTGGGTGGGCAATGTAACCCGCCAGGGAACAACCCAGAATATCAATGTTTCTCTTTCGGGAGGTGACAGTAAAACCACTTTCTATACTTCTGCAGGGTTTTTTGATCAGAAAGCGGTGGTGATTACTTCAGATTTTCGCCGCTATTCCGGTTCATTTAACCTGCGGCATAAAGCCAGTGATAAATTAACGGTTGGTATCAATGCCACCGGCTCTTATATCCACCAAAATTCTCCCGCACAGTCCAGCGGTTTCAGAAACCCGGTGGCAGGGGCTTACTGGCTGCGACCTTCCCAGAATGCCTATAATGCAGACGGTTCACTAAACATAAGCAATACTGTATTTAACCAGTTATATAATCCATTAGCTATTGCTGAATATGACAGGATACAGCTGAACAATGTAAAAGTGCTTACCAACTTTACTGGTGAATACCAGTTCTATAAAGACCTGAAGTATACCACCAAGTTTGGTATTGACTTTATCAATATTGAAGAGGAGCGGTATGACAATCCGTTCTTTGGTGATTCAAGAACGGTGGGTGGAAGAATGTATAATTATGATACCAGGCTGGCCAACTGGGTTTGGAGTAACCTGCTGAATTATAAACATGATTTCCTGGCCAATAAGGAACTGGGTGTGGACCTGACGGTTGGCTACGAAGCACAAAAATCAAAGCAGTATAATATTACGACAAGAGGAGAAGGTGTACCAGCTACTACTTCTATACCCCTCCCGGTGCCCAGCTCACCAAGTGTGGCTTCAGGTGCCAGAACAGATTATGCTTTTGTATCCGTTCTTTCAATGGCGCAGGTTAGTTATAAAAATAAATACTCTTTGTCAGGAAGTGTAAGACGTGATGGTTCATCCCGTTTTGGTTCCAATAATAAATACGGAACCTTCTGGTCCGTGGGTGGTGCCTGGAATCTTGACCAGGAAAATTTCATGAAGGGCATCAAGTTCATTAATGCCTTAAAAGTAAGATCATCGTATGGTGTGAATGGTAATGCAGAAATTGGTAACTATACCTGGAAGGGTACTTATATTTTCAATGCCAACTATAACCAGCAGCCGGGTAGTGCTCCTAACCAGGTGGAAAATCCTGACCTGACCTGGGAGATCAATAAGCCCTTCAACGTGGGTCTTGATGTGGTAGTTTGGGACGGAAGGCTGACTGTTAATGCCGACTATTATGTCCGTAAAACAGAAAACCTGATCCTTAATGATCCACTGTCAAGAACATCTGGGTTTAACAGTGTATCTGCCAATGTGGGCTCTATGGAAAATAAAGGAGTAGAGTTCCAGGTAAATGTGATACCGGTAAGAACAAAAGACCTGACCTGGGATTTCACGTTCAATATCGCATTGAATAAAAATAAGATCACAGCACTCCGTAATAATGCAGATATATTGGGATTGCCATTTATCCGCAGGGTAGGTGAAGACTTCCAATCGATCTATACCCGCCTGTGGGCTGGTGTTGATCCTGCAACTGGAAATCCTTTGTGGTACACGGATGCGACCAAGAGCCAGACGACTACTAACGTAACAACAGTACAAAGAGGTATTATCGGTAGCGCCTCTCCAAAAGGGTTTGGCAGTTTCTCCACCTCTGTTAATTATAAGGGATTCTCACTCGATGCTCAATTCAACTACCAGTATGGGAATTTAGTATATGATAACTGGGGCTTTATTTCCTGGAGCGATGGTTTCAATCCTCAATTGAATAAAATTCAGAAACAACTCAGCCGCTGGCAAAAGCCCGGTGATTTCACCGACGTTCCCAAGTATGTATATGGTGGTGCCAATGTATCTAATGCAGAATCTTCCCGCTGGTATTATAAAGGAGATTTTATCCGCCTTAGAGACCTGACACTTTCTTATTCATTGCCTAAGTCAATAATGAATGCGGTTAAACTGGATAATGCAAAATTCTATGTACGGGGAACCAATTTATGGACAAAAGCATTTGATGAGAACATCACTTTCGATCCTGAACAACCATTAACCGGTGTGAATGATCTCCAGATATTGCTTCAGCGCACTATTTCTGTCGGTCTTAGCCTTGGATTTTAATTGATCACTTAAAAAAATGAACATGAAAAAGATAGTTTTATTTTTTGTTGCAGGTATGACCCTGTCACTTGCATCCTGCAAAAAAGATTTCCTGGATCTTTCACCGTATGATCAGGTGCCGCAAGACCAGGCGATTACTGATGAGGCCGGAATGGCAGCAGCGGTAAACGGCATGTACGCCCAATTGAGGAGTTTGAATTTGTATGGCCGTTCATTGCCGTTGTATGGGGATGTGATGGCAGATAATGCGTTTATTTCCACCACGAATTCCAACAGGTACCTGGCAGAGTTTAATTATACTTTTATAAGCACTAATGCAAATTCTTCCGCAACATGGGCATCTGCTTATAATGCTATTCTCAGGGCGAATAATATCATTAATTCCGATGTGTCCTCCACCAATTCCAATCAATTAAAAGGCGAGGCATTGACGGTAAGGGCTTTAATGTATTTTAACCTGGTGAACTGGTTCGCCAAACCTTATACGGTTGATCCCAATGCAGATGGTGTTCCGATCGTATTGACCTATGATGCATTGTTAAAACCTTCCCGTGCCAAGGTTTCTGAAGTATATGCACAGATCGAAGCCGACCTCGCCAGTGCTTTTACCTTACTGACCAGTACAACAAAGAATTCTTCTTATGTGACAAAATATGCTGCCAGAGCCTTGCAGGCCAGGGTAGCACAATTCAAAGGCGACTGGGCCACTGCAAAAACAGCCGCTCTGGATGTTGTTACCAATGGCGGGTTTACGCTGGCGACTTCAGCTAACCTGGTTGCTTACTGGAGTAATCCTGCACCGGTGGCGAATAAACTGGAAACGATCTACGAAGTAACAAGTGATGCGGTTAATAATAACGGGTCAAATGCATTATCATATTTCTACGACCAGTCTGGATACGGAGATGCTATATGTGCTGATGATCTTTATAATAAATATACAGCGACAGATGTACGCCGTAATCTTTTTATTACCGGTACAAGAGGTGGGATCACTGTAAGGATCGTCAATAAATACCCGAATACCAATTCAGCGGCAGATAAAGATGATACGAAAGTGATCCGCTACGCCGAAGTATTATTGATCCTGGCTGAAGCATATCAGCGTACCAATGATGAAGTGAATGCATTGCTTTACCTCAACCAGGTTGCGCAGCGCAGGGACCCTGCTTTTACAGGTTTTACTTCTTCCGGCACACAATTGCTCAATGATATTCTGCTGGAAAGAAGAAAAGAATTGGCTTTTGAAGGCATGCGATACCTGGACCTGCAACGGTTGAACCGTGATGTGGCCAGGGTTAATATCAACAATAACTATGTTGGTGTGACACCGGTAACGATCGCTGCCGGTAATTTCAGGCGCATTTTCCCGATTCCACAGGATGAAAGAGATGCGAACCCTAATATCAGCCAGAATACGGGATACTGAGAAAGGATTGAAAGAAGGGCTTCCGCTAAAGTCGGAAGCCCTTCTTATTTATATATTATTAAGGTCTCAGTATGGATTTTTCAGGTTTTAGCAATAAATCCATAGTTGAATGAAACATAATTGACAATCCCGCTGCCTTACTTTCATCAATCTAACAAAAACCAAACTGCATGAAAAAAATCTTATTGCTTGTTTTGCTCTTTTTACCGGCAGTAGCCATATTGGCTCAGAGCAGAACAATTACCGGTAAAGTAACCGGTCCGGATGGTAAGCCTATTTCTTTTGCCACGATTACTATTAAGGGTACATCAACGGCTATATCTGCTGATGTGAATGGTGATTTTAGTATACAGGCACCACCACGTTCTGTATTGGTATTTAGCGCCACAAGTTTTCAGCCTGTTGAGATAAATATAGGAAACCAGGCCACTGTTAATGCTGTATTGAATGCCCGTGATGCACTTACTGAAGTGGTTGTAACGGCGTTGGGTATTTCACGAACCCAAAAATCGTTGGGCTATAGTGCTTCAACAATTAAAAGTGAAGAACTACTGAAGGCAAGGGAAACGAATGTCATCAATTCGCTGGCAGGTAAAGCTGCAGGGGTCAGAATTACATCCCAGTCCGGAACCGTTGGGGGCTCATCCAAGATTATCATCAGGGGTGTAAATTCCGTGAATAATACAACAGTGAACGGGAATGGTCAACCCATTTTTGTCATTGACGGACTACCTATTGATAACAGTGCACAGCAGATCAATACGGTGAACAGTGCCGTCAACCAGGGAACATCCGGAGCCGATTTTGGTAACAGGGCTGGTGATATAAACCCCGATGATATTGAAACGATCACTGTTTTGAAAGGAGCTTCTGCTACAGCTTTATATGGAGCAAGAGCAAAGGATGGTGCTATTATTATTACCACTAAGAAAGGAAAGAAAGGGCAAACCTCCGTTACTTTCAATCTTTCAACCAGGTTTGACAACGCACTGAAACTGCCCTCTTTCCAGAATGAATATGCCCAGGGAAACCAGGGTACTTATAATATCGCCAGCACCAACGGATGGGGACCTAAGATCAGTGATGTAAAAGATAAAACATTTACTGATTTTTTAGGCCGGCAGGTCACATTGCAGGCATTTCCCGATAATGTAAAAGATTTTTATAGAACGGGTAAAACCAATATTTATTCAGTATCCTTTGAAGGAGGCGGAGAAGGGACTGATTACCGGTTTGGTTATACCAATACCACACAATCCGGAATCATTCCCGGCGAAAAACTGAATAAGAGTGCTGTCAATTTTAATGCCGGCAGAAATATTCTTAAGGGCCTGGATATTCGTACCAATATCAGTTACACAAGAGTGTTTGCAGATGGCCGGCCGGTGGAAAGTTCGAACAATCCCAATGTATTACAGTCCATCATGCTGACCATTCCGCGTACGGTCAATATCCAGGATGTAAAGGATAATTATGTTGACCCTATTACCAAACAACAGATAACGCTGACGCCGGGCAGGACAGGTAATAATCCATACTGGATTATTAATAACAATAAGTTTTCTAATACAGTAGACAGGATTTATGGGAATGCTGTAATTACCTATAATCCTGTAAAATGGTTGACCATATCTGATAATATTGGTACTGATTTTTACAACGAGTTCAGGAAAGGCGTCACAAGGCCGGGCACTATTGGTGCCCTCACAGGAAATTTTTTTACCGCCAACCTGTATAATCGTATTATCAACAATGATCTCATCGTAACGGCCAATACAAAACTGACAAAGGATATTGAACTGAAAGTAATTGCAGGGCACAATATTTTTGAAGCGCAATACCGGAGAGAGCAGTCGGATGCACAGTCGCTTACTGTTGATGGTTTGTACAGTTTTTCCAATGCAGGAACCGTAAGTACGACCAATCTCTTCAATAAAAGACGACTTGTTGGTGTGTTTGGTGATATGGGATTATCATATAAAGATTTCTTGTTTCTCAATATAACTGGCCGTAATGACTGGAGTTCCACACTCCCTAAAGGAAACAACTCTTATTTTTATCCATCAGTGAGCTCCAGTTTTGTGTTCAGTGAGTTAGTGAGAAATATTAAATGGTTAAGCTATGGTAAATTAAGGGCCAGCTGGGCCAACGTAGGTAGTGATGCAGCTCCTTATGCCCTTTCATTCGCTTACCTGCCTGTAGCTACATCTTTTGCTCAATATGGATTTGGTTCACAATTTCCATTCAACGGAGTAATCGCATTCACAGCACCCGGTATTTTGCCGAATGCCAACCTGAAGCCGCAAAATCAAACCAGCTATGAAATAGGAACCGAAATGAAGTTCCTGAAGAACAGGATTAGCCTGGATGTTACTTATTATAACTCTGAGACAAAAGATCAGATCATCAACCTGTTGGTTCCTCAATCAACCGGATTTACCTCACAAACAGTGAATGCCGGTTCTGTAATTAATAAAGGAATCGAGGTTACGCTGGGGGTTACTCCTGTAAAAACCAAAGATTTTGCATGGGGAGTTGATGTGAATTTTTCAAAAAATAAGCAGACAGTTCGTTTACCGGGAGCAGTTAAATCTTACGTATTACAGAGCGGATGGAGCGGATTGCAAATTAAAACCAGGGATGGTGAACCTTTTGCAATCTGGGGCACTGCGTGGATGCGTGACCCGGATGGTAATATCGTTATCGATCCCAATACCGGATTAAGAAGAACAGTGAATGATCAGAAAATAGGTGATATATTCCCGGACTGGATGATGGGTATTAATAATACCCTGAATTATAAAAATCTCAGTCTTAGTTTTCTTGTTGATATAAGACAAGGCGGATATATGTTCTCCAATACATCATCTACTTTACGTACACAGGGTCTTGGAAAGGAAACAGCTGAGAACCGGGGAAATATATTTATTGATAAGGGTGTAATTTTTGACCAGGCGACAAATAAATATATTACGAACACGGTACCGGTGCAAAGTATGCAGGATTTCTGGGGGCAGTTTATTACTACTAATACAGAAGGAAGTGTCTACAATGCCTCTTATGCAAAACTTAGAGAAGTAAGGATTGCTTACCGCCTGCCTTCCTCCTTCTTATCCAATAAATTGAAATTTATCAAGGGACTCGAAGTTGGACTGGAAGGAAGAAATCTCTGGATCATTAAATCACATGTTCCCCATGTGGACCCCGAAGTGAATTTTTTTGGCTCCGCAAGCCTGGGTGAAGGAGTGGAATTCAATTCTGTTCCATCAACACGGTCTTACGGTGTAAACCTTCGTATTAAACTTTAATAATGATATCATCATGAAAAAATATATTCTATATTTTACCGGCATAGCTCTTTTAGGGATATCGGTATCATCGTGCAAAAAATACCTGGATATAAACCAAAGCCCCAACTCAGCGGAAAACCCTGATCCTAAACTGTTGTTTTCAAACGCTTCCACCCAATACATCAACTTAAGATCTGGTGGTGATATGTATATTCCTATGGGATTGGCAGGGCAGTTCATGGCGGATGGTGGTAATAACCCGAATGCCTGGGGTGCCCCTTCAGCTCAGGAGTATACATTCTCAGTATTCAATTATAATAATAGCTGGAATACATATTACCTGTCTGCAGGTACGAACCTGAAGCAGGCAATAAAATTGTCGGAAGATGCAACGCCAAAAAATAATAACGCTGCTGCACAGTGCAAAGTTCTATTAGCACAAGTGGCTTATGAGCTGACAACAGTGTTTGGCGATGTTCCATTTTCTGAAGCATGGAGAGCGGATATTTCTTATCCGAAATTTGATGCTCAAAAGGATGTATTTCTTGGGATAAACGCATTGCTGGATGAAGCATTGGCCCAGTTTGATGAGGCAAGTCCATTGAAGATCACAGATTATGACCTGTTTTACAAGGGAGATATTCCAAAGTGGAAGCGATTGGCAAGGTCGCTAAAACTAAGAGTGCTGATGACGATGGTTGATAAGGATCCTACGCAGGCGGCAGCGATTGGTCAATTAATTACGGCTGGAGGATTGGTCAATTCATCCGCTGATAATTGTAAAATAGCTTATCAGAACGTTGCAGGCAGAAAGAATCCCAAGTTTTCACTAAGCGAACAATACAATGGCGGGCAAAGTTTCTTCTTTGCTTCAAAATATGTAACAGATTTTATGCGGCCACTGAATGATCCAAGACTGCCAGTCTTTTTCACAAAGCCTGTTTTAGCTGATAATTATTATGGAATTCAGCCGGGCGAAGATGGTGATGATGATCACGATGCAAGATTTTCTTCAACGCTTCATTCGGCAACTGATCCGGAAGTCATTTACTCGTATCAGGAGCAGCTTTTTTTTGAAGCAGAGATACAAGCAAGGGGATTGGGAGTACCTGTAAACTTGGTTGCTGCAAATACTTTGTATAAGAAAGCAGTGGAAGAATCCTGTAAGTTTTATGGGATCAGCAGTGGTAATGCGACCACTTTTGCAGCCGGACTACCTGATTTAACAGCTGTCATTGACCCCGTAAAACTTATTCATTATCACCACTGGGTTGATCTGATCGACAGGGGAGTTGATGCGTTTACACAATGGAGGAGGTCGGGCCCGGATGGCGGCGAAGTGCCATTACTGGCTCTGCCGGTGGGTGCGCCGGCAGGACCTTTGTTCAGGCGTTATGAGTACCCTTCAACAAATGAGCTTTCAGTTAATCCCAATGCTCCTGCCAAGGTATTATTCAATGTAAAAATGTGGTTTGACCTTTAATCTTAAAAATATGAAAAAAATATTTTTCTATATCATTACTATCTTGAGCCTGCTCAGCCTGCAGTCATGCGATAAATATGAATCACCTGGGGATGAGTATGATTTTTCACAAAATCTCCCTCCTTATGTAGCTTTAAGCAGCACTGCTGCTAAAACAGTCCGTGAAGGCACTGCCGCCACATTTACTTTTCAACTCCGTACGGCATTGCAGCAAAAGGTAACTGTCTACTATGATGTGACAGGTGGTGGGGTTAATCTTCTTAATCAAACTGCTGTGATTGACCGCGACAAAACAAGTATTGCCGCAACTGTAAATATACCCGTGGTTATTGTACCACCCGCTACCACAACAACGGCAATGCTGACTCTTGTAAAAGCTGTTGCCGATGATGGAACTCTTCTTACTATTGGATCTAAAAATAACCCGGCTACTCAAAAAGTGACCATTAATATAACCTTATAGCGGGAGTACAAGAATAAAATATAATAAAGGGATGAAGCACCTGATTGAAAGCTGCTTCATCCCTTTGATACAAAAGGGAATCTGTTTTTCCTGCTTCAGTATAACTTTTTCATGCTTTAGTTAATGAGTCGGGGGGCAATGAAGCAAAGCGGGATTTTTTGCTGTCTCTTGTTAATCAATAGTAAAATACCTGGATTTTGGTTGAGCTAGGTATTTCGTGACAAAATCCGGCATTGGTCAACTGTGATAAATAATATACATATGAAACAATTTCTAATTTTTTCTTTTTTTACTGTCCTGCTAACTTCTTTTGTGCAGGCCCAACAGGATGTATCCGGTAAGGTAACAGATGCAAGAGATAATTTACCCTTATCAGGTGTAAATATATTCGTGAAAGGCTCCCGCACAGGAACATCCACTGATGCTGACGGACGTTTTCGTATCAGTGTTGCCACCAATGCCACCCTTGTTTTTTCAAGTATCGGCTTTAATGATAAAGAGGTAAAAGTTACTGGTGCCACTCTTAATGTTTCATTAGAAGTAGCTGAGAAAAATTTACAGGAAGTAGTGGTGACCGGTTATAATACCCAAAGTAGAAGGGAAGCAACAGCAGCGTTGTCAAAAGTTTCCGGTGAATCGGTAAAGTTTCAGCCCGTGGCAACATTTGACCAGATGCTGACCGGTAAAGCTCCCGGTGTATTGATCCAGTCGCAGAGCGGGCAGCCTGGCGCTTCTGCTTCCAATATCACCATTCGTGGTAAAGGATCTGTACTGGCTTCTACACAGCCTTTGTTTATTGTGGATGGTATACAGGTAACCGGGGCAGACTTTCAGAGCATCAACCCGGCAGACATCGAAACCTACAGCATCTTAAAAGATGCGATTGCTACCTCCCAATACGGCTCCCGTGGTGCGAATGGTGTTATTGTGGTAACAACAAAAAGGGGCACAAATAGTAAAACAAAGATCAATTATGACTACCAGTATGGAGTAGGTTCTTTACCAGAGAACAAACTAAAGCTGATGAACTCCGCCGAGAAAATACTATTTGAAACAACCTATGATCATCCGTACGGTATGAATTTCTTCGGTTGGACAGATGAGGAAGCGGATAGCCTTTCTAAGGTGAATGCCAACTGGGAAGAAGTAATGTTCAGGAAAGCTAAGACACAGCAGCATATTTTATCACTCACAGGTGGTAATGATAAAACAAGATTTTTTATCTCCGGTTCTGTATTTGACCAGGAAGGTGTTGTTATAGCTACAGCACTGAAAAGGTATACTGGGCGTATCAATATTGACCACACGGTGAATAACCTGAAGATCGGCCTGTCTACTTTTGTGGGATCTTCAAAGCTGACCAATACATCGGAGAACGACCAGTGGATCGGCGATCCGCTGAACGGTATACGCTGGGCCAACCCGTATGTCACCCCTTATAATGCTGACGGAAGTTATAATAATACAGACATGCTGTTGCAGGGACAGCCCAATGGTTTACAGGAGCTGCTAGAGAATCCACGTACCAATAACCAGCTAAAAGGTGTTGCTGCTATTTCACTGGAATATAAATTTCCTTTCCTGAAAGGATTAAGTGCCAGAACGAACTGGGGCGTTGACTTTACCGACAACTCTACTACAACTTATATTAACAAGGATACCTACTTCGGTAGCCAGCAAACTGGGACCGATGGCTCCTTTTCAAGAGGAAGCCTGAAAAGAGTTCGTTATACGGGAACAACTTCATTAAGTTTTGCAAGACAATCAGGTGATCACAACTACCGTATCTCTTTATTCAACGAGTATATTAAGCGCCGTACAACCACTTTTAATTATACAGGATTTGGCTTAACAGGTGTATTTGGAAATGGGGCTGATGTAACACCCGGTACACCGGCTAACGGGTTCATTCCAACGGTTACAGACGGACAAACAGAGCAAAGCCTGATGTCCTATTTCGCACTGGCAGATTATAGTTTCCGCAACAGGTATTTCATCAATGCCAGTTTCAGAAGAGATGGCTCTTCCCGTCTTGCGGAAGGAAATAAATGGGTGAATTATGCCGGTATTGGTGCTTCCTGGCTGATCAATGAAGAAGCGTTTCTTCAAAATACAAAATGGCTCAGTGAACTTCGCCTCCGGGTTAGCTACGGTTCGGCAGGTAATGAAGAAGTGGGAGATTCATACGAAGCAAGAGAATTGTTTACCGGGGCTACTTATAACGGATTAGGCGGTTTGGTATTGAGCAATCTTGAAAAACCCAACCTGACATGGGAAGTTCGTAAAACATTCAATACAGGGATTGATTTCGGCTTCCTGGAGAACCGGATTACCGGCACCGTTGAATTGTATACTGCTATTACCACCGGTTTGTATCTCAACAGGCAATTGTCGGGCACAAATGGTGTTAATTCCATTCTTACCAACCTGGGTAAGATCCGCAACCAGGGTATTGAACTTTCTGTCAGTGCTGATGTGATCAAAACAAAAGACCTGGCCTGGAATGTAAGTGTTAATCATACGTATAACAAAGCAAAAGTGATAGCTCTGGATGGTACCAACGAGAATATTTCCGGTACTGCAATCAACAGGGTGGGGGAAAGACCGAATTCTATTTACCTGGTCCGGTATGCCGGCGTTGACCCTGCAAACGGAGATGCTTTGTATTATAAAGCGGATGGTAAAACAACCACCAATGTATATGATCCGAATGACAGGGTTATTGTTGGCACCTATGATCCGCCACAATTTGGCGCCTTTAACACTTCCCTTTCTTACAAAGGGATAGAGCTGGGTGTACAGTTCAATTATATTATGGGTAATCACATTTTTAATAATGACAGGGGGAATGTGGAAAATCCTGCGTATGTGATATCTAATGTTTCCCGTGAATTGCTGACCGAGTGGCAACAACCCGGTGACATCACTAATATACCAAGCCCTTATTCCAATTTTGAACTGGCTACTACGAGGTTCCTGGAGAAAGGAGATTTCCTCCGGTTACGTAACGTGATGCTCAGCTATGAATTGCCAAAGCAATTACTGGAAAGGACTAAGATCAGTTCAGTAAGAGTTTTTATACAGGGACAAAACCTTCAGACATGGCATAAGTTCAAAGGCTACGACCCGGAAGTGGCGTCAGGATTGCTGGCTGGTTCCCAGTACCCGCAGTTAAAGACGTTTACATTTGGAATAAACGTTGGCTTGTAAAGAAAACCTGTCTGCTAACATTAAATATAGTACAATGAAAAAAGTAAAATTAATATACCTGGTACCGGCGATAGTGATAACTGGCTGGCTGAGTTCTTGTTCAAAATCTATTGAGCTTGATCCCACTCATTCACAGGATGGAGCCGGTTTTTTTAACACGGTCAGAGATTACGAACTCGCATTGAGTGGCACTTATTCTAAATTATTACAGGATGGGTACTACGGAACTTTTAATGCAGCCGCTAATTCGTTAGTGGGATTACCCGACATCATGAGTGATAATTTTTATGAAGGTCCTGAGTCGCTGGGTAATTTCCAGGATTTCTCCCGCTGGACCTTCACCGCTGATGATGCAAGTATAGCCGATATGTGGCTGGATATGTATGGGATTATTCAACAGGCGAATATAACATTGCGGGGAATAGATAAACTGGCGACGTCGAGTCCCGGTGCTGTTAACCGTATTAAAGCACAATCCATGGCTTTAAGGGCTATGGTGCATTTTGACCTGCTGCGTTATTTTGGAGAGGCAGAAACAAGGAACTCGGCTGCAAAGGGGATCGCTTATGTTGACAAATTTGATGTGGAACAAAAACCAGCCCGGCTTTCTGTAAAAGAATCATACGACAAAATAGAAGCAGACCTGAAAGCAGCAAAGCAATTGATGCTGAATATGGACAAACCGATCCAGGGCAGCGGAACGGGTGCTGCCGACCGTGCCTATGTAGATGATATGGTGGTGAATGCTGTTTTAGCAAGAATGTACTTAACTGCCAGTTCACTGGATAGCGCTGTGAAGTATTCAACGCTGGTGATCAATGCAAGACCACTTTCCAGCCGTGCTAATTTTCCTAATCTATGGATCGATGCTTCAACAGCGGAAGTCATCTGGTCGGTAAAATTTGAGTCATTGGATAGTGATTTGGGAAGCCTGATGTTTTATTCGGCAGGTAACAGGGCCGAGTATCGGCCTACCACCAACCTGTTGAGTTTATATGACCAGGTAAATGATATCCGCTATACCAGTTATTTCCGCAGCCTGCAAAGAGGTGTGAACAGGAATACAGGAACGGCAAGAACGGTATTGATAAAATATGATGCAAAGCAGGCCAATCTTTCAAGGCCCGATGGTATTGTTAATTTCAAAGCCTTCAGAACCGGTGAAATGTATTTGATAAGAGCAGAAGCTTATGCAAGAATGGGAGGAGCCAATGAGGCAACAGGGCTTGCCGACCTGAATACATTAAGAGCTGCTAGGATCAGTGGCTATGTCCCTGAAGTATTAACGGGAAATGCTTTGCAGAATGCCATCGAACAGGAACGTCGTAAAGAACTGGTGGGTGAAGGTCATCGTTTCCTTGACCTGAAAAGAACAACAAGGCTGATCAACCGGCTCACCAACTGTACCAGCTTCTGTACGCTTCCTTCCAATGCCCGTGAGTGGGTATTCCCGATACCTCAACCGGAATTACAGGCCAACCCGGCGATGGAACAAACAACAGGTTATTAATAACGATAGTTTTTTAGCAGAGGTTACATTGGTAAAACAAGGGGATTGCAAGCAGTGCAGTCCCCTTAACTTTTATAAACGGTATGCCGGCAGGATATACTGTACCTGTTTTTGCCACAGAGTTTAATTTTCATGTCCCGGTAATTCATTCTCATCTTCCATTCTCTTCCTTCCTACTTTTAATACAGCAAACAGCATCCTGTTATTTACCGGGTGTAGATATAAAACAGTTTTCTCATGTGAACGGTCAACGAGACCAACGCAGGTGGCTTTCCAGTCAGCCTGCTTTTTTATTTTATTCAGGAGGGAAAATTCATATAAACAGATCAAGTACTAATACCCCCAATAAACCTAAAATTGAGATAGTCGTTTCCATCACTGTCCAGGAAAGAAAGGTTTGCTTTAACGAGAGATTGAAGAATTCCTTGAACATCCAGAAGCCTGAATCGTTTACATGCGAGCCAAAAACACTGCCTGTTCCTACAGCCAGTACCATCAGTTCAGGAGACACCGCACCCGTTGCTATTAATGGGGTTACCACACCTGCGGCTGTAATGCCTGCTACAGTTGCGGAGCCGATTGCGACTCTTAGTAAAGCTGTAATTACCCATGCAAAGATCAATGGCGGCATTTGCCATTTACTACTAAATGAGGCAATGTACTTATCTGTTCCGCTATCCTGCAGCACCTGTTTAAAAACGCCGCCTGCTGTTATGATCAGTACGATCGTGGCAATGCCGGCAATAGCATCGTTCAGCCATTTCATGGTTGTATCCATTGTCTTACCAGCTCTCAGGCCAAAGTACCATATGGCGAAAAAAACGGATAATAATAAAGCAATAGTAGGATCACCAATAAAGAGTAGTATTTTTTTAAGTAATTGATCCGGCAGGAAATTATCTGCTAAAACAGCCACAGTTATCAATAAAACGGGTAAGAGCCCGACCAGGAAGCTGGGTAAAGCAGCGGGCAGCTCTTTTGCTGTTTTCTCTTCAGCCGATATAAAAAATGATTTGATAGTCACTTCTGTTTTTTTGAACAGGCGGCCTAAGAATGGCCCTGCGATAATGACTACGGGGATTGTTATGATGAGCCCGTAGATCAGCGTTTTTCCCATGTCTGCATTAAATGCATTGACCAAAAAGGCAGGGCTGGGGTGGGGTGGAAGGAAGCAATGGGTCGTTGATAAGGAAGCTGCCATTGGTATGGCGACATATAGTACCGGTAGTTTTGCTTTGCTGGCAATGGAAAAAACCAGCGGCACCAGTATAACAAACCCTGCATTATAATATAAAGGAATGCCGATCAAAAAGCCCGTCAGTAATACGGCCCATTGAATATTTTTTTGACCGAAAGCAGTAAGCAGCGTGGTGGAAATTTTTTCGGCAGCACCTCCTGCTTCGAGCACTTTGCCCAGTACCGCACCCAGGCAAATGATCAATGCCAATCCCCCCAATGTATTTCCCACTCCTTTCTCTATGGATTTAATAACCTGCATAGGCTCCATACCCAGGAAAAGCCCGGCCAGTATGGCAACAACGAGTAATGATAAAAAGGGACTCACCTTTTTAGAGGTTAAGAATATTTGCAGGCAAATGGCAAAAAATATGACGAGCAACTCCATGGTATATAATTATGCAGCGGTTACATTATTTCTGTAGCCCGGGAACATGTAGTACAGCTTCTAAAGCCTGTTTAGGCTGCCGGCTCCTGTCCCAAAGCAAAGGATAATTAGTCCGGTTGGGAATAGGATAATCATTTTTCCAACTCATTCCATCATGTACACCCCAGCAGGTTACCCTTGCAATTTTATCTTTCCGGATATAAAAGATATTGAACAGCTCTTCATATCTTTTTGCGAGTAAATTTTGCATGCTGTCAGGTAATCCATTGGGGTAGGGATCAAAATAATTTTTAAATTCTTCCAGCTGAAACTGTTTGTCACTCATACCCTGGCCAATGATCTGTCCTTCTTTTGTTAAAGGCAAAACATCCACATCCAGTTCTGTAATCATTACTTTAACCCCGCAGGCGGCATAAGCATCAATAGCTGCTTCAATATAAGTTGTTTTGGGATAATTAAGTCCCCAATGCCCCTGCATTCCTACTCCATCAATACGGACGCCTTCTTTTTGCAGCATCTTTACCATCCGGACGATGCCATCTCTTTTTTCCGGCCGCCATGCATTAAAATCGTTATAATATAATTCAGTGTTAGGTGCAAATTCGCTGGCAAATTTGAATGCATATTTCACCAGTGTATCGCCATTGCCAAATGCATTTACCCAACTGGTAGGCCTGTAGCTGCCATCGTTATCAATCACCTCGTTTACGACATCCCATGCATGGACTCTTCCTGCATACCGGCCTGCAACAGTCTTAATGTGACTGCGGAGTCGTTCGATTTGTTCTTCTTTTGTATTGGGTTTTCCACCTGTATTTACAAAAAACCATGAGGGTACCTGGTTGTGCCAAACCAGCGTATGCCCGATGATAAACATGTTATGGGCCTCGCCAAATGCAACAAATGCATCTGCGGGACCAAAATTAAAAATACCGGGTTCAGGATTTACCAGGGCAGCTTTCATTGAGTTTTCAAGCGTTATGCTATTGAACTGCCGGACTACAATATCCTGTGAAGCCTTATCTGTTCCTGAAACGATTGCATCATTGACGGCTGTTCCCATCAGAAAAGCATCCTTATAAACATCTTTTAATACCGAAGGACTTTTTGCAGGCTTCGGTATGCTCTTTGTTTCTGCACAACTTCCAAAGCAATAGCAAATAATGATCAATAAGAATAATTCCTTTGTCCCTTTTTTCATGCTGTTGGTTTTTATTGCTGATCCCTTATGCGACAACATTTATTAATGTCCCTATATTTTCTATGGAGATTTTAATTTCATCGCCGCTTTTTAATGTGAAATCACTGCCAGGTACAATCCCGGTACCTGTCATGATCAAACATCCTTTTGGAAAGGAACATTCACGATAAACAAAGGAGACTAACTCTTCGGGGCTTCTTTTCATTTGTTCCAGTGTCACCATTCCTTCAAACACTTTCAGGCTGTTCCTGCTGATCTCCATGGAAATAACGTTGCTTTTATCCAACGGCTGATCAGTGATATAAATACAAGGGCCGATTGCAGCACAGGCATCATATGTTTTTGCCTGTGGCAGGTACAAGGGATTTTCTCCTTCAATACTGCGGCTGCTCATGTCGTTTCCTATGGTGTAGCCAATAATTTTACCGGATGAAGTGACCAGCAATGTAAGTTCTGGTTCAGGTACATCCCAGCTACTGTCTTTCCTGATCCTTACTTTTTGCTGATGGCCAACAATACGATTGGGAGTGGCTTTGAAAAACACCTCCGGTCGTTCTGCTTCATATACTTTGGCATAAAAATCAGCACCACCGCTGGCCTTACTTTCTTCCTGCCGACCCACTTTGCTCCTCAGGTAGGTAACACCACAAGCCCACAATTCCTGCAGGTTTCCGACAGGCGCAACTATTGCAGACTCTTCAATACTGGTTATTTTACTGGCTTTGCCAGACCGGATAAGTTCGTTCAGCCTGGAAAGAATATCATTATCATTGATAAAACTATCCCAGTCGGTGACAGGAACAGAATAATATTCCCCATTGTGATCAATGGCAACTTCGGAATGTAATTTGTAAATTTTCATTCTTTTATTTTCTTAATTTGATCCGTAATACCTGCATGTCATTCGTAACATACAAGGTTTTTTCATCAGCTGACAGAGCCACGTTCGATGCAGCTTCATCCAGCTTTATTTTGCCCAGCAACTTTGCTTCGCTGTTAAATATCCAGATACCGCCCGGACCACTCGCAAAAATGATCCCTTTACTGTCCACCTTTAAACCATCGGGCAGACCTTTCAATCCTTTTCTTTCATTAGCTGCGCTGTAGAAAATTTTTCCGTTCGTGAGAGAATCTCCGTTTATATCATAGATATACCAATTTGGTTTTGCCGGGTCAGAGCAGGCAATGATCAATTGTTTTTCGCCGGGGAGAAAGGCAATTCCATTAGGTCTTGGAATGCTGTCAACCAGCAAGATTACTTCGCCAGTCGTTTTCACTTTATAAACTCCGTTCCAGGGGATCTCTTTTTTGGGATCATCATCGCTTTGTGATTCCAATCCATAAGGCGGATCGGTAAAAAATAATTCTCCGGCTGTATTATACACAGCATCATTCGGGCTGCTGAATTTTTTCCCTTTATAGTTATTGGCCAGGGAAATATAGTTGGGAGCTGGCTTATCCAGGGGAGCATCCATCCTTGCCATTTGCCTGTTACCACACTGGCACAAAACGAGATTTCCTTTTGTGTCTAATACTAATCCATTTGAACCCATCTCGCCACCTCTCGGAACTGTACCAGTGTAGCCGGAAGGGGTAAGGTAAACTTCTTTGCCTTTCTCTTCTGTCCATTTGTAAACGGTATCCCTGGGCACATCGGAGAATAACAACATTTTTTGTGATTCCACCCATAACGGCCCCTCACTCCATTGAAAGCCCTCTGCGATGATTTCAACTATAGCATCTTTATCAAGTACCGAATCCATTGATGGGTCCGTTCTTTCAATAGTGCCGGTTGTTTTATAACTGTTTTTAGATTCGCTTATTTTAGCGTCCGGGTTGGTACAGGCAAAAACTGTGATAACAGTCAGCAGCAATAAAAATGATTTCATTCCTTTTTTATTTCAGGTAAATTAATGTGAATCTCTTGTGACAACAGAGCCAGAACTACCTTGTAAAAAATCAAGATCAGCACCTTTATCAGCGCCCAGTACATGCTTAATATACATACTCACATACCCTCTTTCAGCAGCAGGCTTGGGTTGTATCCACGCTGATCTTCTTTTTTCTAATTCTTCATCACTTACAAGCAGCTGTAGTTTTCGTTCAGCTACATTGAGTTCGATCATATCACCATTTTGCACTAATGCTAAATTGCCACCAATGGCTGATTCTGGCGATACATGCAGCACAGCCGTTCCATACGCAGTGCCACTCATTCTTCCGTCACTGATTCGCACCATATCTTTAATCCCTTTCTCCAGTATTTTTTTCGGCAATGCCATATTTCCCACTTCAGGCATGCCCGGGTAACCAACAGGGCCTACATATTTCAGCACCATTACACAGGTTTCATCAATATCCAGTGCAGGGTCATCAATTCTTGCATTATAATCTTCAATGCTTTCAAACACAACAGCACGGCCTTTATGTTTCATCAGGGCAGGTGTGGCGGCTGATGGTTTTATTACGGCACCATTCAGTGCGAGGTTTCCTTTTACAACCACACAGCCGGCTTCCGGTATCAACGGTTTTTCATACGTGGCGATCACATCATTGTTATAGCATTCTGTGTTGCCTTTTATATTTTCCTGGTGATTTTTCCCTGTAACGGTAATAACGTTTGCATGCAATTTATTCTTCAGTTCGTCTAAAATAACAGGTAACCCGCCTGCATAATAAAAATCTTCCATCAGGTATTTGCCGGAAGGCATCAGGTTTAGCAGTAAAGGGATATTACTGCCAATTGTATCAAAGTCTTCTAATTTTAAGTCAACGCCGATCCTGCCGGCAATAGCCGTAAGATGAATAATGAAATTGGAAGAACCACCAACCGCTGCATTGACCATGATCGCATTTTCGAAAGCTTCTCTTGTCAGTATTTTATCAATGGTTAGGTTTTCTTTTACCATTTCCACAATTCTTCTGCCGCTTAACTGGGCCATCTGTTTCTTTCTGCTATCGGCAGCGGGTATAGCTGAAGCACCACTTAATGTTAGCCCCAGCGATTCTACCATGCAGGCCATCGTGGAAGCCGTGCCCATCGTCATGCAATGCCCGATACTTCTGCTCATGCAACTTTCTGCAAATTCACACTCTTCCTGCGTCATCTTGCCGGTCTTCATATCTTCATCAAATTTCCATACATGTGTACCACTGCCGATGGTCTGATCTTTATATCGCCCGTTCAGCATAGGTCCTCCGGGTACTACAATTGTGGGCAGGCCCACACTGGCGGCACCCATCACGGTAGAAGGAGTTGTTTTATCGCATCCAGTCAATAGTACCACACCATCAATTGGGTTGCCACGTATGGATTCTTCAGCATCCATACTGGCAAGGTTGCGGAATAACATGGCGGTAGGCTTTAATAAGGTTTCACCGAGGCTCATGATCGGAAATTCTAACGGGAAACCACCGGCTTCCAGAACGCCGCGTTTTACCATTTCTGCATGCTCCCGAAAATGTGCATTACAAGGTGTCAGCTCGCTGAATGTATTGCAAATGCCGATCACCGGCCTTCCATCAAACATATCGGTGGGCATGCCCTGGTTCTTCATCCAGCTGCGGTAGATGATTCCATCTTTGTTTTTTTTGCCAAACCAATCCTGGCTTCGTAGCTTTTTTGACATAGGTTTTTTTTTGGGGTTACTAGCTTTTGTTCGTATGGCATCGCCTGTTGCGTCGCACACTTGTACTGTAGTATTTCTATTCGGCTTTTATTAAAACCCTTTTTCCGGACCGCATTGCTTCATAAACGGCCTGTAAATATTTTACATCCCGCCTCCCCATTTCTCCGGGAACAATACTTTGTTTATTATCCCTGATCGCCATTGCAATTCCATCCATTTGTTTGACCTGCTGGTTAATGTGCGGAAAGTTCATTATGCCTGTTGGTGTGCTTCCACGTTGCCCGGTATAATTGTATGCGGAAGTTAATTCAAATCCGCCTTGCTCTGCTTCTGCATGTAAAAAATTATGGGAATCGTTATAGCTCGTTTTGCCTTCGGCCATCAATCCATTGGGGAATTCCATTTGCCAGGTAAGCGATTGTTCCACTTCTTTGAACCGTTCAAAATCGGTTTTGGTTCCTTCCTGTGCGGTAACTGCAACAGGTAACATACCGGTTGTATAACACATGCCCTGTATCACGTATATACCCAGGTCCATCAAGGGACCACCACCGGCATATTTTTGTGTGAGACGCCATTGCGAAGGGCGGGCTACAAAACCAAAGCCACCTGTAAGTTTTTTTATTTCACCATATATTTTTTGAGTTCCGCAGCGTACCATTTCTAAATTGTAGGGCTCAAAGTGCAGGCGATAACCAATACTTAAATGCACATTAGCTTTTTTACAGGCAGCGATCATGCGGTCGCAATCTTCAAGAGTAATTGCCATCGGTTTTTCGCAGATCACATGCTTGCCCGCTTCTGCAGCACGGATGGTATATTCGGCATGCATATTATTGGGCAACACCACATAAATAATATCAATATCGGGATTGTCTTTTATGGAATCATAGTTATCGTAGCTATATATATTCTTATCAGGGATATTATACTTTTCTTTCCATACCGGGATTTTAGATGGGGTACCTGTTACAATACCTGCGAGGTAGCAATGTTCGGTTTCCAGCAGGGCGGGTGCTAATTGGCCACCTGCATATCCTCCAAGTCCAACTAAAGCAATACCGAATTTCCCCTCCTTATTTTGCATGGTTTGTTGTTTTGATGACTTACTGTTACAATTTGCTGCGGCGGAAAGAAAAGGAATACCCAATCCTGCCAGGCCCACATTGTAAATAAAGTTTCTCCTGGATCTTTTTGAAATATTATCCATACCAAAATTTTAGTGTTTAAAGCCGGGTTGCTGTTGCCTGATATACTCTGCCACTTCTATCAGCGGAGCTGTCCATATCTCGTTTTGTTTTTGGGTGATATACAACAGGAGCTCCCGGTGTGCCGCTATTGATACATCTAAACTATTCCCTCCTCCCACTCCATGAAAAAGGAGTACCAGCAGGGAGTTAGTCTGTATAGCTTTGTCAACCCAGGCTTTCATCTCTTCAAAGCTGTGGTTATTGACCATGTAACAATCAATATTGTACAAATTCACTTCATTGAGCTTGTGCATTTCATTCCTTACGGCTCTTGCTCCTGCAAAATCATTTTTCATTCCGTTGATGAATAAGGAATCATCTACTTTCATATCGCCACAGGTAAATGCAAACGTCCTTTTTGTTTTGCCATCCAGCGCCTGTAAAAACAAATTGGTCATGCGTAGTTCGTTTTCTATGCGTCGTACAGAATAATTTCGTAAATCATTCTGCTTGCTCACCCACTCTCTGCCGGCACCGCCAATGCAGGGATGAAACAATGTGTGATTGCCGAGTTCATGCCCCTTTTTATCTAACTGTTTCCATTCTTGTAATCGTTTCTGTACTGAACCAGAAAATGCGGTTATATAAAAAGTAGCTTTTAGCCCCAGGGAATCCAATACAGGCAGCGCATTATCGAGATGCTGGTCAAGGGCATCATCATAAGTAAGTACCACGGCACATTTTTTCCCTTTCCATTCTTTATCCTGGCCCCGTGCTTGCTGATACATGGAAGCGGCCAGCAGCAATAACAGAATTATATTTTTCATTTTAGTCCATTTAAGATACTTGTTTATTTCTGTTTCTTCCTTTTTCTCAACATATTCTCCCATGACTTTTTCTGAGCCAGGCTTATACTCTTCTTGTGTTGTTGCTACATTGAATTTCCTAAACTAAATATTGTTTATTCAAAATTGACCCAGTCGATCTCAATTCGTTTGTTATTTTTTGCTGTTATAAAAATATGTTGAATGCCGGCTATGGTTTTTGCAAGGTTCCCCTTACTGATATTCCATACCTTGATGTTGCCGGGTTTAAGAGTAGCGATTACAGGGCCGGCCGTGCTCCCTGTTCGAAATTCAATTTCCGCATCTTTTTCTCCCAGCATGTTTGCAGTTATTTTTTTGAGTGGCTTAGCGCCGAAATTGACCGTGTTGTACTGAACCCATGCACCTTGTTTAGTGAAGATCGTTTTCCAACCCAGGAATCTGTTGGTGGTATCAATAAAATCAATGGAGGCGCCTTCGTTACTGATGGCAGAATAACGATCAACCTGTATTTCTTTTTTTGCATCGGTCACCCCAATGCCTCTTAAAGTGGGAATTACTTTTTTAATGGTGCCATCAGCATTGAATGATAAACTATCAGCTCGTATGGATCGGGCTTTGTCAAACCCGGGTGAATAATCCCTGTCGTGGTAAAAAAGGTACCACTGGTTTTCAAAATTGATAAAAGAATGATGATTGGTCCAGCAGCCGGAGGCCGATTCATCCATAATAACGCCGGCATATTTAAATGGACCAAGTGGATTATCGCCGATGGCATATTCCAGTCTTTCAATTTTATTTTCCACATGCGGATAGGTTAAATAATAAACCCCATTGCGTTCAAACAGGTACGGCCCTTCTTTGAGCCCTTTTGTTGGAAGATAGCCAAGTGTGTCTACTTTTGAATCCAGCTCCAGCATATTGGATTTTAACTTTGCTCCATAAATATTACCTGCCGACCAATAGAGATATGCCTGCCCGTCTTTATCAATAAATACATTGGGATCAATGCCATGAACGCCTTTGATAGGTGTTGATTCGGGTGTGTAAGGCCCTTCCGGCTTTTTAGCAACAGCAACGCCTATTCTAAATCCCATGCCATAAGTAATAGTATCTTTTGGTGCCGCAGGAAAATAAAAATAGTATTTCCCATTCCGCTCAATACAATCGGGTGCCCACATGCTGTAGCTATCGGGCCTAACCCAGGGGACTTTATTTTGTGTGATAATTAGGCCATGGTCTGTCCAGTCGGTGAGGTTTGAGGAAGAAAATACATGATAATCTTCCATACAAAACCAGCCTGGACGACCCTTGCCTTCTGTAGCAAGGAGATCATGTGAAGGGAATACGTAAACCTTATCACCAAATACCCTGGCGGAAGGATCGGCCGAAAACTGGTTTCGTACGATCGGGTTTTGTGCCATGGCATTATAATGCAGTGCTGCCATTAAAGTCGCCGTAGTAAGAAATGTTGCTATATAGATTTTCATTCTACTACTTATTATTGACGTTCAAAAAATAGTTTACTACAGTCATTTTAGTCAAATACTGCTACAAATCCATCATTTCCTTTTACAAGGATCTCCATTTTTCCATTTGATGGTACCACTGTATTTTTTGTAGCGAATGATACTTCATTTTTTACACCTGTGCCGGTTGTGATCAATATTCCTTTTTTGCCTTTTAGAAAGGACAGATCCAGTGAAAGTTTTTTTTCAATATCTTCTCCATTTAATGCTGCTACATACCATTTCTTACCGGCCTTCCGGGCTATCACATATAGTTTACCGGGAAAAGCTTCAATCAATTTAGTATCATCCCAACTGTTTGGAATAGATCTTAAAAAATCTTGTACATAAAATGGCACATGCGCCATTCCTTCCGGCGTTTCGGCAAAGTGCTGAATACCGGAGAGAAATGTAACAGATGTTGCCAGCTCAAAAGCCGATGTGGTAGTTTTCGTGATCCGCGGAATTTTATACAAACACATGGGTGTAAAGTCCATCGGGTCGAATGCATTACGAACCATGGCGGCCATTACAGCATGTTGCGGATACAGGTTTGCATCATTCTGATTAAACGTAATCATCTCATATCCCTGCACACCCTCTGCTGTCAGAAAATTGGGATAGGTTCTCTGCAACCCCCTGGGTAAGGTAGCGCCATGAAAATTGACCAGCAGTTTATACGTTGCTGCATCTTCCAGGATATCCTGGTAATAATTTATCATGGATTGTCCATCCCCAGAAAAGAAATCAACCTTAATTCCTTTAATGCCCACCTGCTGCAACCGGGAAAATTCTTTTATACGGCTTTCATGCGTAAGCAGCATATCTTTTGGTGTCATCTTCACCGTGTTCCAGCTGCCGGCTGAATTATACCATAAAAGAATGCCTACATTTTTCTGCTTTGCATAATCCGTTAATAGTTTTATCGAATCATAACCAATGCGTTTATCCCATTCGGCATCAACCAGGCAATATTGCCAATTCATCGCTGCGGCATAATCAATAAATTTCTTTTGAACACGGTATATCGTAGAATCATCCTTCTGCAATACCCAACTCCAGGAAGCTTTGCCGGGTTTTATAAAAGAAGGATCAATTTTCCTGGCTGGGAATGCAAGGTCTGTTCCCAGCGTAGATTCTGTGATCGTCTTCATACTGCCAATAACAATAATTCTCCAGGGTGTTATCCACGGCAATGGAGATTCGGGGTTCAATGTTGCTTTACCATTGGTAAACACTTCGGGTGCCTGCGGAAAATTAATTTTGTACTCATTGTCCGGAGAGTATTGTTGCAGGGCTGTACCGCAATAGGTTCTTCCCAGAGCTGCTTCCGTGATCAGCATCCAGGTATCATTATATTTAAACAACGCCGGGTAAACCCATCCATTGGGGCCGGGCGAAGGAGTACCTGTCGCAATATCAATTTTGTAATGGGCTTCATAAGATGGATTGGTATGTTCAAAGCCAGACTGGGCTTCGGTCTTGGGTTGTAGCCAGGCCCTTGTCCCTTCGTTGAAATGAAAGCTGGTCGCCTCAGCGGTAATTTTTTTTATGCCCGTTGACCTTTCCGGAAATTCATAGTGAAAAGCAACCCCGTCATTTGATACCCGGAAGATGATATTCATTTTTTTGCCGGAAAGCGTTTTAGTTTCAAAAATTCTTTGTGTGGCTATATAGCGGATGTTCTTCTTTTTTGCATTCAGCATGGTATAGTTGTCTTTCACGATTACAGGAGCTGTAACTTTTACCAATTGTAAATTTTTTGAAAAATCTTCATCTTCTCTTACTACACCAAGCTTTGAATGTTTTAAAATGATACTGCCCTTATAGGAAACAGAATAGCTGGCGGTGGCAATATCGCAATTAACAACGATGTTCTTGTCCGGGCTGCTGACGGTATTTGCTGCTGATTGAGCATTGCTTTCAGTTAAGCAGAAAATCAGTAATACGAAAACCAGTAACCTTTTCATATTTTTTCAATTTTGTTTCACTCCTGTTATTATATCCGTAATACGGAAATAATCAAAATCAGCAAAGCCTCCAATATTTTTAGTGGCATAATTAAATAGGGCAAAGCGATAGCCGATAAAATGCGGAAGGGTATAGGTCATTTTTAATGGGGTTCCTAATGCTATCCAGCTGTTGCCATCTAAACTATAGAAGAAATGAGCTGTATCTTTTCTGTTGCTGAAATCACATTCGGCTTTAAAGAAAACGGTCGTTTGATGTAAAGGGATGGAGGCAACTTCATCGGCTTTGCCATTGCCTGCATTGATCATTACAATTGTTTTGCTGTCGCCATTTATTTTTATTCCAGCCAATCCATAATTTTTTTGCAGCAATCCGAGCCCGGCAAAATCACCATCTTTCATGTTAGAAACATCAAGCGATGTAATGCCTGTACAAACAGGGCCGATAGTTCTTTGTGTTAAAGAATTTCGTGCCAGCAAAAAGGATGTATCAATCCTTCCTGTTTTTAAACGCAGAAAACCTTTTCGTTCTGTAACAGACCATAAACTGTTATCTGGATTATGATTCCATTGCCACACCAATGGAAAGGAAGCATCTTTTTTCCTGCGGGTAAATTCATCGGAGGCAACAATGTTCGGGATCAAACTTTTGTTGGCAGGTAACTCAAGTGTTTCCGGTACTTTGCCGTTAACGCCCAGTACCGGCCAGCCATCTTCCCATTTTACCGGTACGAGATAAGGAATACGTCCAACTGCTCCGTTATCACGAAAGAGATAACTATACCAGGCGCCATCGGGCATATCGATCAATCCGCCCTGCGCCACCCCTTTATCCTGCAAGGCAACCCTGCCTTGCCAGGGACCAGTAATTTTATCGGCACGGTGTATAAGCACTGTCCGCATGCCGCCACGTGGCCACACAATATTGAATAAATAATACTTTCCGTTTCTTTTAAAAAGCTGTGAACCCTCTGCTTTGAGCATAATATTATCGCCGGCAGGTGTACTGGCATTTTCAATCAGGACCCGTTCTGTTTCGGTTATTACATCCGAAAGGTCTTGCTTTAGCTCCAAAATTTTAAGATTCCCGGCACCATAAATCATATATATTTTTCCATCATCATCAAAAAATAAGGTATGGTCATGGTAGGAAGGTTTGAATGAAACTCTTCGCCAGGGCCCTTTCTCAATATTTTTTGTTGAATAGATATATGTCCTGTCTGTGGTTTGTGCAAAGGTGGAAACATAAAACACACCGTTATGGTAACGGATACAGCTTGCCCATGATCCCCTGCCATATGTACTTTTACCGTTCGTTAGATTCAGTTCATCCATATTGGCTAATGTATCATAAGCATAGCTAACCAGTTTCCAGTTGACGAGGTCTTTGGATTTCATAATGGGTACACCCGGACTCATGTGCATGGTGGTGCTGCTCATGTAATACGTTTTGCCAACACGTATGATCGCCATGTCGGGCACATCGGCATAGATTAACGGGTTGGTTGCCTGTTGTGCTTTTGTTATTCCGGTTATGCAGCAAATGAAAAGCAACAATCCTGTTATGACTAAATAATTGGGTTTCATATTTTATTTTCTATTGGACATGCACCTTTATCATTTTCAAATCTTTTATAGCAGAACTGTTACCATACCATAATTCATAGTCACCTGCTGTTACATCCATCTTCAATGTTTTATCATTGTAAAATTCAAAAGCGGATGGCGTTAAATGAATAACGGCATTTACCGTTTTGCCAATACCTACCTCTGTTCTTTTAAATCCCCGTAATGTCTTTATAGCACCGTTTGTGTCGTTAACCTTTTTAACATACAGCTGTACTATTTCTGTGCCGTTTCTTTTGCCGGTATTACTAACAGGAATTGTAATAGAGAGGTTTTCATCTTTTCTGATTTGTGCGTTACTCAATTGGGCATTTCCAATAGTGAAGCTGGTATAGCTCAGGCCATAACCGAATGGAAAAAGTGGTTCAGCGGTCATGTACCTGTATGTTCTTCCTTTCATGGAGTAGTCTTCAAAATCGGTCAACTGTGTTGTGTCTTTGTAAAAAGTAATAGGAAGTTTTCCCGAAGGATTGTAATCGCCAAACAAAACATCTGCAACAGCCTGTCCGCCGGATTCGCCGCCATACCATGCCTGCAGGATTGCATCGCAGCTTTGTGTTTCGGGTACCATGCCAATAGCAGAGCCGGAGCAGTTTACAAAAATTACTTTTTTACCGGCATCTTTCAATGCCTTTAAACAATTGCGTTGTACCAATGGTAATTCAATATCAGTGCGGTCGCCGCCTTTAAATCCCGGGAAGTTCACTGGCATTTCTTCACCTTCCAGTAAGGTCGACAATCCGCCAACAAAAATAACTTCATCAATTCCTTTGAGTTTATTTATCAGCCCTGTGAAATCAATATCCAGCTCTTTACCAAAATCAAATTCCAGATTGGCCTGCCAGTTATTTAATTGTGCATACCTGATCTCTATTTGATAAGTTTTTCCTTTCTCAACATTGTAAGCAATTCTTAATGGCAGCGTACGCCAGTTGTTGTACTGTACTAAGGATTTGCCATTTACAAATAATTCGAAATAACCTGTTGCACCAACTTTAAAAGCAATCTCTTCTGTTTCGGGTGCAGTAAATTTAGTTTCGTATTTGGCAGAGAAGCCAACCAGTTTAACACCTGGTGCAAATTCATGATCACCGGCTGTTGTAATTTTAAATGGGTTGGTGATCTGCTCCGTTGCAACGATATCGCCGATACGTTCCCGATTATTCCAATAGCTTGCTTTAAACCCTTGCTTCCCTGCTGCTGTAGCTTTTGAAAAATAACTCTGTGTTACTTTGTTCTCAACAAGGTCACATGCCTTATCATATATAACACTATTGGCAGGAAGTTTAGATTTGATACCATTAAGAATGCTGATTGTTCTTACAGGTCTGCCATTATAATTTCCCCACAACATTGGTTCGTTATCTGCATTGGGGCCAACCACTGCTATTTTTTTTGTTGATTTTTTTAATGGAAGCGAATTTTTTTTATTTTGCAACAGCGTCATTGACTCGAGGGCCATATCCACTGCCAGTTTTCTGTGGTCATCATTGTTTACTATTGACATTGGAATATTTGCCCAGGGCACAATGGCATTATCATCAAAATCGCCGAGGTCAAAACGGCCCATCAACACTTTCAGTAAACGACTATCTATTTCTTTTTCGGTGATCAACCCTTTGGCTACAGCTTCAGGTAATTTTTCATAGGCATAACCCTGCCACACACATTCAACATCAGTGCCGGCTAGCACAGCTTTTGCAGAAGCATGTGTGGCATCCGATGAAGTTTTATGACTGGTAAAAAAATCAGTTACAGCGCCGCAATCAGATACAACAACATATTTAAAACCCCACTCTTCACGAAGGATAGTTTGTAGTAAACGGCTGTTGCCACAACATGGTTCATCATCCAGCCGTTGATAGGCACACATTACCTGGCGAACATCAGCGTCCTGCACCAGCGATTTAAAAGCAGGTAAATAAGTTTCCCATAAATCTCTCGGATTTATGTTATTCAGATTCAATGTGTGCCTGCTCCATTCCGGCCCGGAATGTACCGCATAGTGTTTGGCACAGGCCAGCAGTTTGCGATATTTTGCATTTGCTGGTCCCTGCAATCCTTTAACAACTGAAACACCCATTCTTGAAGTGAGGTATGGATCTTCACCATAGGTTTCCTGGCCACGTCCCCAACGGGGATCACGGAATATATTTACATTGGGTGTCCATACAGAGAGACTTAAGAACCGCCTGTTTTCTTTTCCAGTTCTTAAGGCATCGTGGTACTTGGCCCGCACCTCATCTGAAGTAGCGTTGAATATTTTATAGACTAATGAGTCATCAAATGAAGCAGCCATGCCAACAGGTTCGGGGAAAACAGTTACGTTATCGTTGTTTGCCAACCCATGCAATGCTTCGCTCCACCAGTTGAATTTTTTAATACCCAGTCTTGGAATAGCCGGCGACTGATCAAACATCAGCGAGGCTTTTTCTTCTAACGTTAATCTTGATAACAGATCTTTCGCCCGGTCGTCTGAACTTAAAGCAGGATTTTGATAAGGAAATTGCTGAGCAACAATTATTCTACCGGTAAAAAACAGGCAGCAGCTCAAAAATAGAATTCTTATTGTTCTTTTTTTCATCCTCGGTTAGTTAAATCACTTTATTTAAAAAGCAGTTGGGCAAAATTGTACAGGTTGTTTCTCCACACAGGCCAGGTATGACCGCCAGGATATTCGGTATAAGTATGCGCAATATTCAGTTCTTTAAACTTGGCCAGCATGATCTGGCAATTGTTATAAGCAATATCTTCCTTGCCACCCATGGCTATCCATAGCTGTTTCAGATTATTATTAATAACGGATGCATTGTTTTTCATAAACTCATATTGCGGATTTGATAAAGCAGGCTGGTTTGCCCACCAGCCGGAACTGAACACACCCAAATAAGCAAAGTGATCAGTATTTTTAATGCCTGCATACAATGTCTGTAATCCACCCATAGATAAACCAGCCAGCGCTGTGTTTGCACTTCCTTTTGCAATGCGATAGTTTTTTTCAACAAACGGCATCACGGCTTCTTTTAGTTCCCTTTCAAAAAGCTGTAATGATCTTTCGCCAAAACCTGCTATACCGCCGCCACTCATATTTCCATCCATCATAACAACCAGCATAGGCCTTGCTTTGCCTGCGGCTATAAGGTTGTCCAGGATGAGATCAGTTTTACCCTGTTTAGCCCAACCGGTTTCATCTTCACCACCGCCATGTAAAATGTATAGAACAGGATAACTGTTATTAACAGCAGAATCGTAGGCCGGAGGAGTGTAGATATAAAACTGACGCCAGGAACGGGTAACAGCCGAAAAATATTTTTTGATGCGTATATCGCCATGTGGCACATTTTGCATTGCATAATATGCGCCTCCACTAAACGGAATCTCAATACCACTCGCCATTCTGCCCATCCCATAAAAAGTTTGACTTGCAGGATCTGCTACGGCTACTCCATCTATCAATAATGAGTAATAATGAAAACCTTCACTGATAGAATCAGTAGTTATTTTCCAAATACCATCATTGTCCTTAACTAAGTCATATTTCTTGCCTAAATCAATTTGTATTTTTTGGGCTTCTGGTGCTTTAATATTAAAGATGACACGGCTATCTGTTGTTATTTGCGGATAAGCTGCATTACGGATATTGGATGGGGCAGGAGCACCGGCAACCGGGTATTTAGAAAAAGAAGATTGATCAACCGGTTTGAAAATTAATTGGGAGAACATGAACAATCCATTCTTCCACACTTTAAAGTCATGCACACCTGGTTCAATAAAATAAATATGCGGCACATCATTCTTTACTAAATAGTCGTGCAGTCTTTTACTGAACGAGATCAATCCGTCGCTTGCGCCGCAAGACATATACAATAGTTTTAGTTTTTCTTTAGCTGCATTAATATCTGGCACTAATTCGACAGGTGTTTTTGTGTTAGGTGCAGAAGAGAAACCACCGATCCAGGCAAACTTATCCAGGTTGCCCAAACCAAAATTCAATGATTGTCCGCCGCCCATGGATAAACCTGCAATAGCACGGTGTTCCCTATCAGTAAATACGGAATAATTTTTTTCTATGAATGGAATAAGGTCGTTGAGCAGATCTTTTTCGAAGGTAGCAAAGGCCTTTACCCTGGCACTGTCAAAAATATTCCCGATGGCACGGTCATCTTTCATGGCACGACCGTTGGGGAGCACTACGATCATCGGTTCAACTTTTCCATCTGCCATTAAATTATCTAATATCACTTCGGGATGGCCGCCATTCAACCATTCTTTTTCATCACCGCCAATGCCATGGAGTAAATACAGCACAGGGTATTTTTGTTTTTTACTATACCCGGGTGGTGTATAGATCAGCGATCTCCGGGTTGTGCCAACCGTTTTAGACGAATAGGAGATGGTGTCAATTTTTCCATGTGGAATATTATTTCGTACGGTATCAAACCCGATAGTGGCGGGCTTAACCTGTGCTACTACAGTAATTGTAATACAAATCGCAGTTGCAAGAAAGAGAATTGATTTTTTCATATAAGACCTTTTTGAGCTCATGTGTTTAATTAGTAGCTGGCATAATAATTTGATATTTGCCACTGAGATGCATAAGGCTGAACAGGTAGAGCAGCCCGTCATAATAAGGGTCGAAATAACCATCTTCATAGGGTTCCAGTTTTGCATTCCATAAGCCATGAACGAAATCAAACCCATCTTTTTCGATGCTGATCATGGCAGTAGTAGCTACTGTAGAAATAAGGCCCAGCGAATGCCTTAATTTTTTAAAGCCACCTGCCTGTAAAATTGAATCCGGCCTGCTGCCATCCATATTAAATTGGTCATCAAAATTGTTGATCCCTTTTGAACGGAAGAATTGCTGCAGGCGGTTGGCATAATCCATTTGCCAGGCACTATCTTTTTTAAACCAGGCATAATCCATGGCTATATTCATCGGTACTCTCCATGAATCGTAACGAAATGCAACTGGGATCCATCTTGTGTTGTGCGGTGCACCACTGAATTCACTGTAATCAGGATTTAAACCTGTAACGGGATGACAGGCTCTGTGTAAATAAGCCCTTGATGTATCTGCGCATTCCCGGTAAAACTGTTCGTGCCCATCCCTCGCATACATGGCCCATACTTCCATAAATGCAGGGAGGTGGTAAGAAGGATCCGTCCAGTTATAACCATTACCTTCCGGTACAAAACTGATCTGTTTGTGTTCAGTATTGATGATATTGAATATTTTCCCGGTGCCATCTTTCTTCCACATATTGTCTAAAATCCCCCGGGCTTCTCCATAGTAATTGATACCTGTATTATTGCCCCACCGGTTAGCGGCAAAGAGCAGGCCGGTTACAAAATACAATTCCCCGTCAGATGCAGAGCCTTCGGAATTTTTCTTCATCGTGCTGGGGTTGATGCTCCAGGCAAAGTATCCTTCCCGTGGCCCGCCCTGGTGTTGTGTGTATTTTTTAGTCCAGCGCCATATCCTGTCAAATACTTCTTTTTTATTCAACTGGACAGCTACCATCATTCCATACGACAAGCCTTCGCTCCGGGCATCATGATTTTTCAGGTCAGATACATAACCCATTGAATCACCCACTTCAAAATAGATTCCTGCCGGGCTTTCAAATAAATCTTTATAGGCCTTTTCAAGTTTGGCATCGATAGCTGCTTGGTTGTAGCCGGCTTCAAGTAATATATTGCGGTAACTGCCGGAATATGCCGCAGCAGGATAGTTTTTGGGTTTTATATTCTGGCCCACTACCCAAAATGGAGGAGCGATAATGGACAACAGGAGCATAGAAGCGGCGGCTGCAGGAAATGATATTTGTTTGCATCGGATGTTCATCGCTTTACATGTTTTCGCTGTTTCTGTTATTTAGTCACTGCTCATTATTTAAGTTCCAGGATTACTACAGAAAATGGTGGCAGTTTTACAACCAGGTTATTCCCGTTAAGTGATGCATTAGTAAAAGCAACCGGTTTGATTTTAGCCGGGTTGTCAAATGAATTATGATCCTGTAGTGTTGCCGATTTCAAAATGCGCCCGGTAACTGATTTAGCTGTTACTCCCTGCAGATCAATTTTTACTTCCTGCTCATTCTTTGCATCGATATTTACCAGGGAAATGTGAACAGCACCGTTTTTATCTCTTGAAGCTGAAGCTGAAACCGCATCCAGCATATCTTTTCCCAGTATATATTTATTGCTTGCAAGAGTGAGAGGAAGCATAAGGGCATCCTGGTGAACGTTATACATTTCCATTACATGATAAGTGGGGGTCAGGATCATCTTTTCGTCATCCGTTAGTATGACAGCCTGCAGCACATTAATGATCTGGGCAAGGTTTGCCATCTTTACCCGATCACAATGGTTATTGAAAATATTGAGTGTGGCACCTGCAATCATGGCATCCCGCATTGTATTTTGCTGAAATAAGAAGGCACCGTTGGTGCCCTGCACCACATCATACCATCCGCCCCATTCATCTACGGCAAGTGCCTTTGTTTTTTTAGGATCATACTTGTCCATAATGGCACTGTGCTTCGTCACCAGTTCTTCCATAAACAGTGCTCTTTGCATAGTGGTAAAATATTCCCTCTCTGAAAACTCAGTGGAGGACCCTTTTTTACTCCAGTCAATTACCGAGTAATGATGGAGGCCCAGTGCATCAAACATTTTTGGAGGAAGTTCTTTCATCAGCACTTCTGTCCAGTGGTAATCATCGCCAGAGGCGCCGGAGGCTATTCTGTAGATCCCGTCGCTGTTATTCCAGTCTGTCATAAATGTGGCATACTGACGATAGACATGGGCATAATACTCAGCAGTCATATTCCCACCGCAGCCCCAGGCTTCATTACCAAGCCCCCAGAATTTCACTTTCCAAGGATTTGGCCGGCCATATTTTGCCCTTAACTCAGGCATGGGGCTGCTACCGTTGGGATGTGTAGTATATTTTATCCAATCTGCAAGTTCCTGGGGTGTTCCGCTTCCCACATTGCCGCTTAAATAAGGTTCTGCACCCAGAACCTCACACATATTCAAAAATTCATTAGTGCCGAAACTATTATCCTCTTTCACATTACCCCACCAAATATTCAGCATAGAGGGACGTTCACTTTTTAGACCTATCCCATCTTTCCAGTGATACGTATCTGCAAAGCAACCACCCGGCCAGCGAAGAGCCGGAATCTTTAATTTTTTCAGTGCATCAATTACGTCAAGCCTTACTCCGTCTTTATTAGGGATTTTTTTATTGTTATCGCCAACATAGAAACCACCATAAATGCAATGCCCCAAATGCTCTGCAAAATGGCCATAGATATTTTTATTAATCGTGTCTTTTGCTGTAACTGCATCGATTATGATTTTATTCTGTGAAATGCCCGCCTCAGCAACGAACAGGAACAGAACTAAAATGAGAATTCTCATATTTTTCATTTATTAGTTTTTACTGTTTTAATGAATCAATAGTGTTGGGCAGGAAGTTTCTCATAGTGCAGAAACTTATTTGCCCATGGAATAAAATATTTATAATTAGGCACATCGGTATATCCGCCATTTTACTGTCGCCCTGCTAATTGGCCATCAAGCAAGACAGGTAAAATCCAATAGCAATATTATATTGACTAGTCGTTTCATCCGGGTTTTTAGTTTGTTCTGAAAGGCGAAGCCGGCAAACCTTCTTTATTATACAAATTTGGATTTACCGGGTTGTCGGCCCACGCATATCTTACATATACCGGGTTTTTTATCTCCTCATTCCACACAATGATTGTATCCCCTTCAATTTTTGCTTTTGCCCAAACAAATTTTTTATCTGCACCGGCTATGGCAAATTCAGCTGGACCTTCACCATCGTTGGTGACTAATCCACTCCCAGTGTGATCAAAGCGGATAATGATCTTATTGCCTTGTTTTTCGGAAGATTTAAAAATTGGGCCGGAGTGAATAAGGTTTTCGCCATAAGAAATTTTCAAAGCTGCAGTAGCCAGGCGTTCACCCACATCTTTTTTATTATCCGGGTGAATATCATTCCACTCACCGAGGTCAATGGCAACAACCATTCCTGTATTAGGCACGGACAATGATCTTAACTGTGCTTCTCTTAGTTCAGCCCACTGGCTTTCGGAAGGAATATAATTTGCATCCATAAAGTTGGGAAGCTGTACGAATAAGAAGGGAATATCTCCCTGCTGCCATTTATTCCTCCAATCGGCAATTTGTGCGGGTTGTAATCTTGTATAATCTGATGCCCGGCCAGTATTGCTTTCGCCCTGGTACCAAAGAACTCCTTTAATCGTATAAGTAGTAACAGGAGCCACCATCGCATTATATAAAGCCGAGGGTTGATTCTGTGCAGCAATACCGCCACTAAAACCCTGCCCACCACGGGGTGTAAATACTTCGCCAACTTTATACTGCCAGGTACCTTTCAGATCAATCGTATCCGTACCGGCAAAAATGCAGTAGGGCTTGTCAGGAACAAATCCCCCTTTACCGGAGTTGTTGATTACTTTAACCACAAGCATATTTTTACCTGGCTTCAGCAAATCAGCAGGAACATTGTAGCGCCTTTGCGGGTACATGTAAGTGGTATTGCCCACCTGTTTTCCATTGATATATAAAACGTCTGCATCCACAATTCTCCCCAGGAAAACTTTTGCGGGTTTGCCTGCCATTGATGCGGGGATATCAATTTCCCTTCGGTACCAAACCACTCCATTGAGATCTTTGATTCCCTGGTCTTCCCAATAACCGGGGATATTGATGGTATGCCATCCTTTCGGGTTGTAATTAGTTTCAAACCATTTCGGTGTTTCAGCCAGGCCTTTATCCGTTATTTGTTGAGGCCTGTTTGTAGTAGTGGAAAATGCCCGGCGGTTCAACTCATTGATATAAGCAGTGTCTTTATTTTTTTGAATCGTGGTCTGGAGTGCAGGGAATTCTTTCAATCCTTCTTCACTTGTCCATGCTTCAATAGGGGTGCCGCCCACACTTGCATTGATGATGCCGATCGGGATGTGATATTTTTCATATATTTTTTTAGCGAAGAAATAGGCAACGGCTGAAAAAGGTCTTACATCTTCTCCCACAGCCGGTTTCCAGGAACCATTAGCCAAATTACTTTTTGGTCCTTCCAGGCTGTTAGCTACAGGAACAAGAAATTGTCTTATCCCGGGATAGTTGGCTGTTTTGATGTCTTCAGCATAAGTTATATCATGGATGTTCATCTGGTGAACCATGTTCGATTGCCCGCTGCAAAACCATACATCGCCAAATAAAATATTCTGCAATGTGACTTTATTCTTTCCTGAAATTTCCATATTGTAAGGTCCCCCGGCTTTTGTCGGGGGAAGATGGATTTTCCAGTTGCCGGTAGCATCTGCTTTTGTTTTGTATTGCTTACCGTTGAATTTTACAACCACCCTTTCGCCTGCCGAAGCCCAACCCCAGATATTTACCTGCTGATCCCTTTGCAATATCATACTGTCACGAATAAGACGGGGCAGTTGCACCTGCGAAAATAAATTAGGTGCTGTATTCAGGATGACCAGGACAAGAAGTAACTTTTTCATGTTGTACTTATTGAATAGTGATAATCTGGCTTACTACATTACTGGTTGTTTTGATCTTTAAACCGGGTTGTCCGCCGCCAATACTGATGCTGATTTTCCCTTTGGGTTGAAATAATTTTCCATCCTTCTCATTTACCAATGACAAATCTTCCGGGGTAAGTATAAATGAAACCAGTTTACTTTCACCTGCCTTGAGCAGGATGCGTTTGAAGCCTTTCAATGAACGTACCGGTGCTTTTTCGGTACTGTTTGGAAATGCCACATATAATTGTACCACTTCCTCGCCGGCAAGAGAACTTGTGTTTTTAACAGTTACGCTTACCGTAACAGGTTTATTTACTGCTATAATTTTCGGCGATTTTAATCCACTATAAAAAAATGCAGAATAACTTAAGCCATAACCAAAAGGATAAAGAGCTTCGCCTTTAAAATAGCGATATGTTCTGCCGTTCATACTGTAATCACTAAAACCGGGTAAGTCACTATCACTTTTATAAAAGGTGACCGGCAAACGGCCCGCAGGATTATAGTCACCAAATAAAACATCAGCAACGGCGGTTCCTGCGCTTTGGCCACCATACCAGGCATTGATGATGGCAGGAGTATTTTCACTTTCCCAGGGTGTTGCAATTGCACTGCCGGTCATCATTACAAACACTACCGGCTTTCCAGTTGCTTTGAGTGCTTCTAATAATGCTGTCTGAACAGCAGGTAATAAAATACTGGTCCTGTCTCCGCCGTTAAAGCCGGGTGCATTCACCGGCATTTCTTCTCCTTCCAACTGGGGCGAAATACCGCCGGCAAATAGAATTACATCTGCATCTTTAAGCCGGTTGGCGAGGGCAGAAAAATCAGTACGTCCAAAAGTACCGGTACGTAAAGCCACATTGGCTTCTTCGTCGCCCTGCCAGTATTCGAGTTCGATTTTATAAGCGGTATCTTTTTTTGTTTCAAGCTGATATGTTTTAGCTCCCCAGCGGTTGCGCAGCCAGGCGTTCAGTACTTCTTTTCCATTTATCAGTAACCTGTAACCGTCATTTGCTTCTACTTCAAAAGTTGTATTACCGGTTTCTCCGGCAATATACCAGGTGGTGTAACGGGCTGAAAAATTGGTGGCAGTTAGGTTATCACCGATGACATCACCACGTTGCCATGCATGGTCTATTTTATTTTCAGTTTTTGTGATAACAGGGCTTCCATTTAAATCCCTGTTATTATAATATTCGGCCAGGAATCCTTGTTTACCATTCCAATTGTACCGGTGGTTAAGATCTGTATAGCTCAGAATGGTGTCATTCGTAAAATTGATTGCTTTTTCATACATGATTTCTGTTTCCTTACCCAGCTTTTCTTTAATACCGTCCAGGATAGTTACAATGCGGGAAGGAATACCGTTATAATTGCCCAGCACTGCAATCCTGTTATCCGCATTGGGACCAACAACGGCTATTTTTTTTATGCTTTTAGATAAGGGTAGTGTTTTGTTCTCATTCCGCAGCAATACGATAGATTGCTGTGCCATCTTTAACGCATGGGCTTTGTGTGCCGCACTTTCCAGCACAGAGGACGGCGTTTGCGCATATTTTACCATGGAGACAGGGTCGAACATACCCAGGCGGTAGCGGATAGTAAACAAGCGTTTCAGTGAAATATCCAATTGTTCTTCTTTGATCAATCGACTCTTTACCGCATCAACCAATGTTTTATAAACGGAAACACCACACTCAACATCTGTTCCATGAATTACGGCATCAATGGCGGAAGCAGTGGCATCTTTATGTGTTTTGTGGTATCTGAAAAAATCGTCAATAGCCCAGCAATCGCTGGTGACATAACCCTTAAACTTCCATTGTTTCCTGAGTATATCATTCATCAATACATCATTGCTACAGCAGGGTTGAGTATTCACCGCATTGTAAGCACACATCACACCGGCTACATTCGCTTTGGTGATCAATTCCCTGAAGGCAGGCAGGTAAGTATCCCATAAATCATAGGCGGTTGGATTAAAATTATCAGAATGCCGGGTAGGCTCCGGGCCGCTATGTACGGCAAAATGTTTGGCACAGGCAGCTGCTTTCAGATATTTGGGATCTTCACCCTGTAATCCTCTTACAAATGCTTTTCCAAGCATGGCCGTCAGGAAAGGATCTTCTCCATAGGTTTCCTGCCCACGTCCCCAGCGGGGGTCACGGAATATATTGATATTGGGTGTCCAGTAGGTTAATCCCAGGTATCGTTCATTGGTTCTTCCCTGTTCTATTGCTTTATTATAAATAGCTCTTCCTTCCAGGGCCGAATAGTCGGCCATCCTGTATAAAGAATTTGTATCCCAGGTGGCGGCCATACCAATTGCTTGCGGGAATACGGTGACCTTAAATGGGGTTCTTGCCACTCCATGTAATACTTCATTCCACCAGTCATAAGCGGGAATGCCCAGCCTCGGCACTGCTGGTGTTGTATTCAGCATTTGTGCTACTTTCTCTTCCAACGTAAGTCGGCTCACTACATCATTTACCCTTTGTTCCACCGGTAGTTGATGATCCCACATCGGGAAGGATTTGTAATCCTGGGCGTTGCCGGTCATACAGGCAGCCAATAAAACAATTGTTATTGTCTTTTTCATGCTGTTATTGATATAAGTTACTTATAAACTTCATCGGCATTCTTTACTTCAAACCAGTCATAACTTGCTTTATTAGCAGAAGCAATTCCATCTGAAGTAGCATACAATGCATACAGGCAACCTACAAATCCGCCAGCCTCTTTTGTGCTCAGAAATTTTCCATCCATATTTTCCTGCACAGCAATCCATTTGTTTTTCTGGATAGAGTAGTAAAAGGAATATTTATCATTGCTGGCTTCTATTTTGAAACAAATATTTTTATTCTTCTTTATGTTTACCGGGATACTTGTTACCAAGATACTGTCTTTATACAGCTGCACAACGGGTTTGCCATCAGCAACAGATTGACATAAGTAATAAAAGTGACGTTCGTTTTGAAAAACAATGAGTCCTGCTTTTTCATTTTCAGCTGCTGGATTGAATTGCATAGCTGTAGCCGCATACCCTTTTAAATGAGGTTGGTGGAACCCGATGAAAGAAGGGTTGGAACGTCCGCTGCAGGTTTCTTTACGAAGATTGATGGTCAGCTTCCCTTTATTAGCCGAAAGATCATACCAGTCTTCTGTTACTGTTCTCAGGAACTGGTAACGAAGATTAAGATTGCTGTTATTGAAATTGTCCCTGAACAAATAATTGCCATTAAATTTTTCAGTTGTTTTATTTACTGTGGCATTGATCGGGTAACTGTATTTTACTTCATCACCCCCCAGGTCAAATATGGGCCAGCCATCGACCCATTTTACAGGTGCCATAAAGGTTTCCCTGCCTGTATTGTAATAATCGCCTTCATAGGGTCTGCAGCCCAGGAAAATACCCCACCAGTTACCATCTTTATCCTCGACAATATCAGCATGACCGGTGGTAGTAATTGGATTTTTCCTGTTTGGATCCAGGTGGCGTTGTGTCAGTATCGGGTTTTTATCATACGGGATATAAGGACCTTCTACCGATTTGCTTCTGAATACCACTTCGGAATGATTATATCCCGTTCCTCCTTCTGCACACATAAGAATATACCAGCCATCTTTTTTATAGATATGTGGCCCTTCAATCCAGACTGGTTTTTTTGAAATATCTGTACCTCCATTTACCAGTAATATTTCTTCACCGATTACTTTCAGGTTGACGGGATCCAGTTCATACATCCGGATGGTACGGTGCCCGTTCCACAATGTTTTATTATCAGGTGGTATACTGTTATAGACAACATAGGTTTTACCGTTATCATCAAAAAACAAAGAAGGGTCAATGCCATTTACTTGTGGAAGTTTTACCGGGTCACTCCAGGGGCCTTTAGGATCTTTGGCAGTAATAATAAAATTACCCAGTTTACTTACTTCTGTGCAAACAATATAAAAGGTGCCGTTATGATAACTGATCGCAGGAGCAAATAAACCTCTTGATATTCCGGAACCTTCGAGAGCCAGTTGTGAAGGACGGTTCATGGCATAGCTGATTAGCTGCCAGTTAAGCAGGTCTTTACTATGAAAGATTGGAATTCCCGGATAGTGAGCAAAGGACGAGTTGATGATATAATAATCATCACCGGCCTTGCAGATACTTGGGTCTGGATAATAACCAGCTAATATGGGGTTCTGAAATGATTGTGACCTGGCTGTAACCAGGAAAAATAATGCCAGTAAAAAGGAAAAAATTTTCTTTATCATGCCTTTCGTTTTATCCAGTTAATCTCTATACGGTTTGATTGTTTGTATACGACCATTTTCATCGTAGATCAGTTCCGTGACCTTGATACTGCGTAAATGAGTTACCCCTTTACTCAAACTGCTGTCGTGGTAAAATAAATACCATTTGCCTTCAAATTCACAGATGGAATGGTGGGATGTCCAGCCGACAACTGGTTCTAAAATTCTTCCTGCATACCGAAAAGGTCCATAGGGATTATCACCAATGGCATAACAGAGAAAATGAGTATCACCGGTGGAGTAGGAGAAATAATATTTACCGTTGTAAGTGTGCATCCAGCTGGCTTCAAAGAATCTTCTGTCAGCATCTCCCTGTAAAAGAGGTTGATCGTTTTCGTCAAGAATAACAAGATCCTTCGGGTCTTCTGCAAACTCCAATAAGTTTTTCGTCAGTTTGGCAACCTTTGGGCATAATGCCGGCTCGTTTGTTCCGGGCAAAAATGCAAAGGGACTTTCGGGTTGCTCTGCATTAAATGTTCCGGTTCCCCAGCGTTGTAACTGGCCGCCCCAGATACCACCGAAATACATATAATAACTACCGTCATTATCTTTAAAGACGGCAGGATCTATCGAAAAACTGTTTTTTATCGCCTCTGGCTGCGGGATAAAAGGGCCAACCGGGGAAGTACTGGTAGCCACACCAATCCGAAAAATGCCATCATATCCTTTTGCCGGAAAGAATAAATAATAAGTGCCATCTTTTTCTGCAGCATCGGGTGCCCACATTTGCTTTTCAGCCCAGGGGACATCGTTCACATGCAGGGCTATGCCATTATCCACGGCTTCACTTTGCGGAGAGTCCATAGAAATGACATGATAATCTTCCATCGCAAAATGGCTTCCCAGGTCATCAAAGGCATCACCGGCATCAATATCGTGAGATGGGTAGATGTAGATTTTCCCCTTAAACACATGTGCTGATGGGTCGGCTGTATAGATGTTTTTTACCAATGGTGCAGAAATGGCACGATCATTCAGCTCGTCAAAATTGATATGATCTATATTATCTTCGGGCATTTGTAATTTATTATTTGAAACTGTTATTTTGTACGTCTTGCTTTTAAGTCGCTTTCAATCTGCACTTCCATTTTTTTATTGATTTCATAGAAGAACAATAAACCGGCGCCGATCAGGAAAGGGATGGCAGGATAAATACTCACCAGCATTTTTGTGCCCTGTATGGCAGTTGCTGTTTGACCCGTCGTATTGTTAGGGATATAATCGTACAGTCCCAGCAGCCAGGTTAACAAAGAGCTCCCGATCGTAAGGCCGGCCTTTAAGCCAACCATCATGGCAGAAAAAATGATTGCAGTTGCACGACGGTTATTTTTCCATTCACTGTAATCAGCCACATCAGCAATCATTGCCCATAATAGGGGTATAGTAATACCATAGAAAAATCCATGTAAGATTTGTGAGATGAACATTAGCCCTACTGACTGAGGCGGGAAAAAGTAAAAGAGAATAATAAAGAGTGTTGAAATCACTAACGCTATTCTAAATACATCCCTTTTCCCATATTTATCAGCAAGGGGCTTGGAAAGTGTAATGCCGATGATCATGCAAATGATCCCGCCGGCATTAAATAAGCCTAAACCTGCGGATACAGGATCTTCACCAAAAAAATTAATGCCTGCATTAGAAAAACCATTCAGTACAGGGCTGATCAGTTTAGCAAGATTTTCCTTGTCAACATAGTTTTCAAAATAATAAACATATGATCCTCCCTTCATGGCCAGAGTTATAAAAACCAGGAGCGTTAGCACCAGCATAATAATCCAGGGCTTGTTTTTCCCAAGATCTTTCAAGTCTTGTCCAATAGTTGACTTTTGTTCTGGTTTTGGAACTATCCGTTCTTTGGTAGTCAGGAATGTAATGATCAGCATAACAGTGCCTATAATGGATAGCCAGGTAAAAACCTTTTCCATTCCGACAGCCATTTGTTCCGGTTTGCTGCCGCCGCCAGCTGATTTTATTATAGCGTACATGAATACCTGTACAAAGAACTGTGCAAACATAACGGCGACGAAACGATAGGCTGACATGCTATTACGTTCTTTCATGTCACCGGTTATTACTCCACTAAGGGCAGAATAGGGGAGGTTGTTTGCTGCATAAAGTAATAACAGTAGTGTGTAAGTAACTACTGCATAAATCATTTTTCCTTTATAGGAAAAGTCAGGAGTGGTGAATGCCAACAGGGCAATAACACCAAGCGGAATTGCTGTGAATAATATCCAGGGTCTGAATTTTCCCCATCTTGAAACTGTTCTGTCTGCAATAGCTCCGATTATGGGATTGAAGCCAAATGCAGCAATAAGGCCCACCGTTAATATGATGGCAGAAGCGTCACTCGTCTTCAGTCCATAAATATCTGTATAGAAGTAAGCCAGGTAGGTAACAAGGGTTTGGAATACAAGATTGGCGGCCAGATCACCTAAACTATAACCTGTTTTTTCAAGTACCGACAATTTCTGGGATGTGCTGTTGCTCATGTTGCTATTAGTTTAAAAATATCAGAACCCTTTTTTGGTATTATCAAAATCCTTCCTGGCTTCTTTTACTTTATAGAAAGCAGGTTTGGGCATATACTGCCGGTCAAATAATAACGGGTGGTTGGTTCTGCCTCGCACCGGCCAGCCATTCAGCCAGCTTTGACCGTCATTCACTCCCCAAAAAGTTACCCGGGTGATCTTATCCTTATGCTTTAAAAAAAGATTGAACAGGGCCTGGTAGTCGTTGGCTAATTGTTGTTGTACACTATCCGGTAGCCCATTTACATAAGGGTTTAACGAGGGATCACTTTTCATCCGCTGGTTCACATCGGCGCCCTGGAAATTGCGGGGCAGTACTTCAATATCCAGTTCCGTGAACATCACTTTCATTCCTAAGGCGGCGTATTGGATGATACTTTCTTCAATATCTTTCAACGGGACTTTGCCGACATGCCAGTGACCCTGTATACCTACACCGTCAATACGAACACCAGCAGCCTGCACTTTTTTGATCAGTGCGATGCAGCCTGCCCGTTTAGCCGGTTGTTCATTGTTATAATCATTATAATACAATTCTGTATTGGGAGAGGCTGCAGCTGCCAGCCGGAATGCTTCCGTTACAAAATCATCACCCATTTTATTCAAGAAAACTGATTTACGCATAGTGCCATCTTCATTCAATGCTTCATTCACCACATCCCAGGAGAATATCTTTCCGCTGTAGCGGCCGGCTACAGTATTAATATGGTCAATGAAGAAAGTTTTGAAGGAGTCAACGCTTTGAATTTGACGGGCAAATGCAGGCAACTGGCTATGCCAGATCAAAGTGTGCCCGTTGATCTTTATATTATGTTTCTTCCCGTATTCGATCATTTTATCGGCCAGGTCGAAATTATAAGTACCCCACTGCGGGTGAATAACCTCGGCCTTCATGATATTTTCCGGCGTTGCCATATTGAATTGTTGCGGAACCAGTACGGCTGCTTTAGGATCCTTTTCTTCGATCTGCTCGGCATTTAGTGCAGTGCCAATCGCAAAATCATCTTTAAAAACGGTTTTCAGCGACGGCATACCCGGTGATGCCGAATTCTTTTTACTGCCGGAACAAGATGCTACCAGTAAACTAATGGCACATACCACCGGTACAAATGCTTTTCGTATCATAATTTTATTTTTTCTATTCCTTAATTGTCTCGGGCGGACCGAGATAACTGGGCTTGTTGCCGCCAAAGTCCAACACTATTTTTTGTAATACCACAGCAGGACTTACCACCCAGTATTTTACCGTGTGTTTGCCGGGTTGCAGGATATTATGTTTGCTTGATTTAATGATAATACTTTCCGCTACCCATTTATTCCAGATACCGCTGATACTGTTCTTATCTTCTTTATTGATGCTGATGATCTGTGGCACTTCATCATCTACAGATATAGCATATCGCAGCCCCTCCGTTTTATTATGAAAGTTCAGGGTAGGGGAGAAATATGCATTGATTGTAAATTCCCCTGCACTGTACGTGTAAATTTCATATTCAAGATGGGGGGCATTCCTGCCAGGTTGTTGCTCTTTGGCGGTAACCGGGAAAGGGGTAACAGCTGATCCCGTTCTTCCATGATCGGGAAGTACTTTCCAGGTGATGCCATTCGTGTTAACAGCATTGGTAAAATGATTCGCTTCGATGGAAACACCTCTTTCTTCGTCCTGGTAAAAGGCATTTCCAGTAATGTTTCCAGGCATTTTTACCCGCATAACATCCGTTAATCCAAAATTCTTCTTTTCAATGACCGAATCTGCCGGCACATATTTCACTTCAGGCATCCGTTGCCTGGAAGGCTGTTGCCAGTAGGTATAACCAATATGTGTCTGGCTCATCATGTGGTTCCATTTGCCATCATTCAGTTGATGATACGAAAGGGTAATCAACGAATCATTTGCGTAAAGCTGTTTCACTTTGTCCGCATAGACATTTGTTTCGGCAAACTTATTTTTATAGGATTCTTTGTTCAGGGCAACATTGTAATACATCTCGTTCAGGTTAGCACAGGCTTTCACAGGATGTAATATTAGCTGGAAGTAAGCATCTTTATATTCGGACGGCAGAAGATTGTTTATCTCCTCCGCTTTTTTGAAAAGCTCATTATATTCTTTTACGACGGTGGCCCATTCATCGTAATTAAAGCTGTACGTATTTGCATCAAGGAGCTCAGGCTTTCTTCTTCCATTGTATTTTGCATATTTCGCAAGGATATCGGCAATCTCTTTGGCATAAGTACTTCCAAATTGTGCAGCTGACCACTGTGTTGTGTATTGCTGAATATCATCAGCGTCAATTCTCTCCGGGTTCCAGGCATAGTCTAAAAAAAAAGAGATAGGGAATTCCATTGGTTTGATATCTCCCACATTCACGATCCATATCTGCCTGGCATTGTATTCCCAGGCCAGGTGCATTTGCTCCCATACCCGGGGAATGGGGTTTGTGTTGAGCCATTTATAATTCCGGGGGCCACCCACATAATCAAAATGATAATAAATGCCATATCCTCCTTTCCTGGGGGGATCAGTAAGTTTTGGCAGTTTTCGGATGTTGCCCCAGTTATCATCGCATAAAAGCAGGGTGATATCGTCGGGTACTCTCATGCCTTTATCATAGTAGTCCTGTACTTCTTTGTATAAGGCCCAGAGCTGAGGTGTTTTGCTGGCAGGTTGCCCTGTCACTTCTTCAATGATCTGCCGCTGGTCTTTTACAATTCTTTCCAGCAAAGCGGTCGCTGTTTCTCTTGACATCGGCTCATCACCATCACCTCTCATGCCCACACTTACAATTTTTTCATTCCAGGCTCTTTCCATTCCACCTTTCCAGAATTCTTTTAAGCCGGCTTCTGTACTGTCATAATTCCATTTGCGCCCCTTACCATAGTATTTCCATTCTTCGTGTGCCCGCATTAATGGTTCGTGGTGGGATGTGCCGATGACAATTCCATACTCATCGGCCGATTTGATATTTAACGAGTCATCGTAATAGAATGCATTCCCCCACATAGCAGGCCAGATATAGTTGCCTTTCAGCCGCAGGATGAGTTCAAAAACCTTTTCGTAGAATTTGTGATTGAAGCCGCCAAATTTCTCCCTGCTCCAGTTGGAAAGGGCAGGAGCTTCATCATTGATAAAAATGCCCCGGTATTTTACTTTAGGCAAATCGCTGACGACAGTGTTTTTCTTTATATAAACAGCTTCATTTTTTTTCACCGGCACGTCGGCCCACCAATACCAGGGTGATACACCCATTTGTTTCGATAATTCAAAAACACCATAAGCAGTTCCTCTTCTGTCGCTGCCGGCAATAACAATAGCATTTGAAATCCCTTTAAACGGGTTGCTGATCGTTTGTATCGTATAAGCTTCCCATTTATTTTTTATAAACGAAGATTTAAGTTTATTACTCCTGACGAGTGATTGGATGAGTGCCGATTTTTCCAACGAGCCAATAATGATAACGGTAGTTGCATTTGAGGGTATCGTTGCTGATAAGGCCGGAGATTTCCCGGTTACGGCTTCAATATCTTTTTGTAAAAAGGCTGCTGCTAATTGAACAAGGTCATGATCTTCAGGAGTTACACATATGATTGTGTTGCCAAGCAAAAAAGAATTCTCCGATGCCTTTGTTTCAACAATCGATTGGCTGTTTGAAATAACAAACTGGAACAGGCAAGCGAGGATCGTTAGTGATTTTTTCATGCTAGTCTTTTAAAAGCCAATACTGTTTCCTCCATCCACGGGCAGTATAACGCCGGTTATATATTTGGCAGCATCGCTGGCCAGGAAATAAGCAGCATCACCGATGTCGCCAGGCTGACCCATGATACCCATTGGTGTACGGCTGAATACTTTTGCTTTTCTTTCCGGGTCACTGTCAAGTGCTTTGGCGGTCATTTCTGAATAAATGAATCCCGGCGCAATGGCATTTACACGAATACCTTTAGGAGATAATTCAACAGCCATAGCTCTCGTTAGTCCGTCAATCGCTGTTTTGCTGGCACTGTAAGCAATTACTTTTGGTAGCCCATATTGTGCTGCCATGGAGCTTATGTTGATAATACAGCCTGTATTTCTTGTCAGCATATGTTTCACCACTTCGCGGCTCATAGAAAATACGGCACTGAGATTAGTGGTGATGATCCTGTTAAACTCTTCATCGGTTACTTCGGTGAATTCTTTTTTCTGGTTGATGCCTGCATTATTCACCAGTATATCTATTTGACCGAATTGCTCAATGACTTTATGAACAAATTGAGGAATGGAGGCAAGATCACTTACATCACAGGTTTGTACATGACAGAGATCACCCATATTTTTTTTGGCCTTGTCCAGCTTCTCTTTGTCCCTCCCTGCAATAACGGTGATAATACCATTTTGGATAAATCGTTCTGCAATGGCGTATCCAAGTCCTGAACCACCACCTGTTACAACTGCTACTTTTTTCATGTTAATATATTTATCTGCAAAGCGTATAATTAATTACCGGGTGCATAGGGGAAACGTAGTTTCTTATAATACTCCAGCGGCTTGTCTGGCTGCTCATAAACTGTGGGTATCTGTTTTTTGCTAAAGGTCTGGAAATACAGGAGGCAGGCATTCCGCCACCACACCGCTTCCTCATATTGTACAGCCAGTAACTGCCTGACCTGCTCAAACCTGTCTTTATCGACAAATGATTGTAACCCTTTCCAGGTTTGCTGCATTTGTTTTACTTTTTCTGCACCTGTATAATATTGATAGCAAAGTTCCTCCCATAGTGTCCTGCCGCTTTTCATTGTAAAATCCCAGGGCACATGATGAAACCATAACAAGTTTTTTTCTTCACAGGTATTGATATCTTCCCAAAGTTTCCTGGCTTCCGGGAAATATTGTGCAATAGCGTTACTCCCGGTGCTGGTTCTGTTAAAACCAATTCCCGTGCTGTCTGCTTTATGATAATAAACAGGATTCCACTCGGGGCGATTCAGGTTATTAACCCATGGCGCCGGGCCATAATGATGACCGGTGCCCATGATATGATGTAAGCCGATCGGGTTAGAGTATTGGACCATGATATCCCGGCTTTGCAGCATTAATTGTGATGCTACAGTAAGAAAAGATGCCTTATTACTATAGGTCATCCGCAACCATTCTTCCGCAATTTGTTCGCTGGAAAGGTTATAATCCCAGCCTAATCTTCCTATCGCATACCAATTGGCCTGTGCAAAAGGATGACCGCACCAGTTGATATCATTACCAATATTAGCCACACCTGCCATACCATTTAATGAATGATGATCCAGGCTGCCATCAATTACTTTCGCCACTGTGCTTCCTTTGCCTTTATAATAGGTATCACTTTGTAATACTTCTTTAAACAGTGGTGCCAGGTAAACTAAGTTAGTTCCCTGCCCTAAGTATTCCTGTGTTACCTGGAATTCCATCATTAAAGGAGTCTTGGGCATAGCACCGAACAAGGGATGAAAGGGCTCACGGGGCATAAAATCTATAGCACCATTTTTCACCTGTACCATAACATTACTGCGAAATTTTCCATCTAGGGGAACAAATTCATTATAAGCCTGTTTGTGCCTGTCATCGGGAACTTCAGCACTATAAACAAAAGCTCTCCACATAACGATCCCGTTGTAGGGAGCAACTGCATCAGCCAGCATATTGGCGCCATCAGCATGTGTCCGTTTATAATCCTGTGGTCCCGGTTGACCTTCGCTGTTGGCTTTTACCAGGAAACCGCCAAAGTCTGGTATGAGTTGGTAAATCTCTTTCACTTTGGTATTCCACCATTCCTGTACTGCCGGGTCAAGCGGATCGGCTGTTTTTAATCCACCGGTTTCAACTGGTGCACTAAACCTGGCTGTCAGGTAAACTTTTATACCGTAAGTACGGAATACATTGGCCAATGCCGCCACCTTTTTTAAATAATCTGCTGATAAAATAACAGCATTGGCATTTACATTGGTTAACACAGTTCCATTAATACCAATAGAAGCGTTGGCCCTGGCATAATCAATGTATCGTTTATCCATATAGCCGGGAAGGGTATGCCAGTTCCAGATAGAAAATCCTGCGTAGCCTCTTTCTACAGTGCGGGTCAGGTTATCCCAATGATTGAGTAATCTTAATTTAAGTCGTGGAGAGGAAATAATATGTAAAGAGTTGATGGGTTGTTCTGTTTGTAATAGCCGTAAAAAATGAAATACTCCGTATAATACAGCGACATCAGAATTCCCGGTGATCAATATGCCGTTTTTGCCATTGATCTTTTGAGAACTGATAAGAAAGCCTTCTGTCCCGGCTTTGTCAAGATCTTTTTGAATCAGTGATCTTATTTTAGATGGTAGTAAAGCAGAGTTGGTGAGGAGGACCGTTCCGTTTTTATTTGTAATAGTGGTAACAGGGATGCTATAACCAGTTAATCCCTTCAAGGCAAGTAATAATTCTTCTTTTGCAGCCTGTAGTGTTGCTGTATTCCCATTTACCTGTATTGCTGTCACCAGCTGCCGGTAAGAAGTTAACCGGGTTTTGTTTTCAACGGGCTTGTACCTGAGCCAAAGGTCATACCCGTCTTCTGCCCAAAGTGTTGAAGCAGTTAATACAACCAGGAGAGTGAATATTATCTTTTTCATACTGGCCCAGGTCTCTTTTAAACAATTTTATTTTTTCAGGGAGGATTTCCGGATGATCAGCTCTGAACGTACTACGATCGTATTGGTATGGTTGATATTGGAAATTCCTTTCAAATGGTTGATCAGGTTACGGGCTGCGATCTCTCCCATATCAATACCGGGATAGTGAATAGTGGTCAACTGCGGTTCAATGATCTTACTGATCGCATCATTATTAAAACCAACCACGGCAATATCTTCAGGGATACGGACACCATGTTCCTTTAAGGTCTGCATACATACAGCAGCGGAGAAGTCATTGGTGATAAAAGCACCATCAGGCAGGGGTTTCATCTTTAATATTTGTAAAGCAGCTTCCACACCACACTGCTCACTCAGGTCCTTTATAAGTACATATTCTTTATTGTAGGTAATGCCGTTGTCGAACAATGCATCTGTATAACCTTTATGCCGCTGGGCATATACGTTTCTTTTCAGGTTCGCTGTTACCAGTACAATTCTTTTGCATCCTTGTTCGATGAGGTGTTGCGTAGCCTGGTAACCGCATTTATAATTATCAATAATTACTTTAGTGCTGTCGCTTTTTTCTTCCACCCGGTCAAAGAAGATGACAGGGATACCTTTTTCCTCGTATTGTTTGTAATGATCCAGTCCTTTGGTATCAAAAGCTAAGGAAGCGATCAGGCCATCCACCCGTTTATGAAAAAGGTTCAGTGCATTCGCGGCTTCTTTCTCAAAGCTTTCAGAGGAGTGGGCAATGATGAGATCGTAACCGGCCTGTGTAGTTACTTTTTCAATACCGGCTAATACCGAAGTAATGAAGTTACTGTTCAATTCATGAACGATCACACCAATCGTATTGGTTTTCTGTTTACGAAGGCTACTGGCAAAATTATTATGACGGTAACCTAATTCTTTGGCAGCGTCCTGAATTTTTTTACGGGTGTTCTTATTAATAGCAGGATGATCTTGCAAAGCACGACTTACAGTAGCAGATGACAGGTCCAGTTTCTGGGCAATATCATAGATCGTAATGTCTTTTTTCGGTTTCATGTTGCAATCGGTTGCATAAAAATCGCAAAAAAAATCTAATTACAAAGATTTGTTTTTAAGTGACGATTCACGGATCACCAGGTCAGATCTTAATACGATAGTATTGGTCGTTTTTGTACTGGAGATACCATTCAGGTGATTGATAAGACTTGTTACGGCAGCCTCTCCGATATGGTAACCGGAATAGTTAACGGTGGTGAGGTTGGGTTCTATTACCTTACTGATGGGATCATTGTTGAAGCCGGCAAAAGCGATATCGCCAGGTATCCTGATACCAGCCGCTTTGAGCCTGATCATACAATGAGCAGCGGCTGTATCGTTGGAGGCAAAGACTGCATCGGGCCTGTTGGCCGCTTTCATTTTTAAGATGTGCTCAGCTGCCTCGGTGCCAGATTGTTCATTAAGGGTACTGATATAAAGGAGCTGCTCATTAAAACCGACCTTATAGTCTTTAAGGGCTTGTTTGTAACCCCTGAGGCGTTCTGTGTAAACATTGCGTAGCATATTACCACCCAGGTGCATGATCCGCCTGCAACCCTGTTCCAGCAAGTGTTTGGTGATTTCGTAAGCAGCTGTATAGTTATCTATTATTACATTAGTACTATCGTTATGCGGGAAGACCCGGTCAAAGAAAACAACTGGGATGCCTTTATCGAAAAAGGGCTGGAGGTGGTCAATATTCTCCGTATCGTAGGCCAGGGAAACGAGTAATCCATCCACCCTTTTTGCGAACATAGTTTGCGCATTCAACACTTCTTTGGAAGCACTTTCCAGGGAATGGCTTATAATAAGGTTGTAGCCCTCCTTATTAGCTGCATCTTCCATACCAGCCAATACAGTGGCGACAAAATAACTGTTGAGCCGGTGTACTATAATGCCCAGGGTATAAGTCTTTTTGCTTCGTAAACTGCTGGCAAATGTGTTGGTCCTGTAGCCTAATTTTTTAGCAGCTTCGGCTATTTTCTTCCGGGTGTTTTTATTAATAGCCGGGTGGTCTTTGAGTCCCCGGCTGACCGTGGTGGCTGATATATTCAGGTGCCTGGCGATATCATAGATGGTTATTTCTTTCTCCTCAGCCATGGATAATCATTCAGTTACAAAGAACGGAGGAAAATTTTTTAAAAAAAATTGCAATCGGTTGCAATTTTTGTTTTTTTTCCTATATTCGTTCTGCGAAGCAACTTTTTTGAGACGATTGCTTTACCGAAAACTGCTTTTTGCTGCCAACTGCTATATGAAACAAATGAGACTATCTAAATGCATTGAACAGGTAAATGGGCATTCCCAGGTCCCTTTATTGACTACATCTCTTGTTTCTTCATATACTTTATTTGACCGGACTTCATTTCTCATTGCGGTAAATCCCATCAGTGCGGCCTTTCATTACTGCTTCATGTCTCTTTCTTCTTGTCACTTATTTCTATTCATACAATCTGAAACTGTTAACTGCCAAAACGATTAATATGAAAAAATCTCCCCGTCAAAAAAAACCGTCATCAATGTACCTGTGGGGTAAACAAATTTTACCGGCCGCATTGGCATTGATCTTTCTGCTTGCAGCATCCTTTACTGCATTCGCACAGGAAAAAACTGTAAAAGGAACTATTACGAACGAAACTGGTGTGCCTGTAACTGGTGCCACTGTACAGGTAAAAGGAACCCGTACCGGGACTTCTACCAATAATAATGGAGAGTTTACCATTACTGCTGCCAAGGGCGCCACACTGGTAATTTCTAATATCGGGTTTGCCGATAAAGAAATTGTGGTTGGTGATGAAGCGCAACTGTCAATACAATTAACAACATCTGCCCGTGATATTGGTGAAGTGGTGGTCGTTGGTTATGGTACACAACGGAAAGAAGCTATTACTGGTTCCGTGGCCTCTATTAGTGGTAATGTGATGCGGGAGGTTCCGGCACCTAACGTTACACAAGCCCTGCAAGGAAGGCTGGCTGGCGTGGAGATTTCGCAAACATCAACCCGGCCGGGTGCAACAATGCAAATCCGTATCAGGGGTATAAGATCCCTGAGTGCCGATAATAATCCGTTGATCGTTCTTGATGGTATTCCATTTATCGGCTCATTAGGAGATATTAACCCCAATGACGTTAAAAGCATTGAAGTTCTTAAAGACGCTTCGGCAACTGCTATTTACGGCTCCCGCGGTGCCAATGGTGTTATACTTATTACAACGGATAAAGGAACTAAGAATAGAAAACCCCGGATTAATTATAGCACCTATGTAGGTTCTCAATCCATTTTTGCAAAATACCCTATGATGGACGGTCCGGAATTTGTAGCACTCCGTGCAGCAAGGGGACAATATGTTAACGGGCAGGATGAAGCTGACGATATTACCACCGACTGGCAGGACCTCTTTTATAAAACAGGCATTGTAACAGATCATAATATCAGTCTTACGGGTGGTTCAGAAACCGGGAGTTACAATTTCGGGATGGGGTATTATCTTAACCAGGGTGTTATCCCTACTCAGCAATATAAGCGATACTCACTTCGTGGTTCATTGGATCAGCAGGTGGGAAAGCATTTTCGCTTTGGGTTCACCACTAATAACAACTATAACGAAAGCCAGGGAGACCAGGTGGGTTTATATAACACATTAAGTATGTCACCCATTTCTTCTCCTTATAACGCCGATGGTAGTTTGAAAAGGATAATACGGATGGCAGCTGATGACCAGTTTATTTTTACCAAAGATGTAGTGGAGCAATTAAAGGATAATGATCAGTGGTTGAATGAAACCAGGGGATTTGCCTCCTACAATGCCATTTATGGTGAGGTGAAAGCACCGTTTCTCGACGGGCTGAAGTACAGGGTAAATCTTGGTCTTGATTATGTGCAATCCAACAATGGCGCTTATACAGGACAGGGTGTTGGTAGCGTCAATCCTGCCAGTATATCATCTGCCTCTGTTGATAACAGGTTCACTTACCATTGGACATTGGAAAACATTCTTAGCTTCGACCACACTTTTGCGGGGAAACACACCGTAAATGCAGTGGCTCTTTATTCTGCTGAACAAAGCAAATATAACAGGTCAAATATGTCTGCCCAGGATATACCTGCTGATGCATTTCAATTTTATAACCTCGGCCAGGCTGCAGGCCAACTGATAATAAATCCCGCCAACCAGGACTACCAGTTATGGGGATTGATGTCAGCAATGGGTCGTGTTATGTACTCTTATGACAATCGCTATATGTTATCTGCTACAGTACGTGCAGACGGTTCATCAAGACTGGCACCAGGGCAGAAATGGCATACCTATCCCGCTGTATCTGTAGGGTGGAATATCGCTAATGAATCGTTTATGCAGGGTAATAAGATAATCAACAACCTTAAGTTGCGGGCAGGTTTTGGACAAACTTCTAACCAGGCTATCGCTCCTTATTCCACACTTGGAAGATTAGATACCAGGCCTTATAATTTTGGCCCGTCAACTTATAGCACCGGTTACTATGTATCACAACTGCCAAACCCTGGTTTAGGATGGGAGTATTCTAAAACCTTAAATTTTGGTCTTGATTTCTCTATCTTAAAAAATCGCTTGTCAGGTACGATTGAATACTATATTACCAAGACAGAAGATATTCTTCTGGGACTTAGTCTGCCCCCCACATCAGGTGTAACCGGTTATACTGCGAATATTGGTGCTACACAAAACAAAGGATTTGAATTGAGTTTAAATGGTACTATCATCAATGATGTAAATGGCTGGACCTGGGAAGCGGGAGTTAATTTCTATACCAATAAAAATAGACTGGTATCACTTGCATCAGGACAAACCAGGGATGAAGCCAACTGGTGGTTTGTAGGTCATAATATCAATGCTATTTACGATTATAAGAAAATCGGCCTATGGCAGGATAAAGATCAATACCTCAATATCCTGGAACCGGGTGGAACTTTAGGAATGATTAAAGTACTGTACAAAGGCGATTTCAACCCTGATGGTACACCCGTAAGAGCAATAGGACCAGCCGACAGGGAAATTATGGATGTTGATCCCGATTTCCAGGGAGGTTTTAATACCCGTGTTGCTTATAAGGGATTTGACCTCGGCATTGTAAGTATATTCAGAAGCGGAGGAATACTCTTCAGTACTATTCATGGTTCCAACGGTTATCTCAATTTATTAACCGGCCGCAGAAATAATATTAAAGTGGATTACTGGACACCTGATAATACGGATGCGAAGTATCCTAATCCTGCAGGCCCTATCAGTAATGATAATCCTAAATATGGCAGCACTCTCAGTTACTTTGATGGCTCTTTCTTTAAAGTTCGTACCATCACATTGGGTTATGATCTCAGCCGGAGCCTGATAAAGAATCCTAATGTTAAAATGCGGATGTATGTTACTGCACAGAACCCGTTTGTTATGTTCTCTCCATTCCATAAAGAGTCAGGCCTGGACCCGGAAACCAACTCGTTTGGAAATGAAAATGCTGCAGTGAACCTTAGTCAGAATCTGCGTCGCATTCTTACTGTAGGGTTTAACACCCCTTCAACCCGTAACTATATTGTAGGCGTTAATTTGACATTTTAAAACATACGAATATGAAACATATACAAATAAAGTCTGCTATTGTCTCAGCTCTCTTTATACTGTTAGCTCCCGGTTGTAACAAGATCCTGGATGAACAGCCACGCAGTATTTATGAGCCAGGGTTTTTTAAAACCGAAAAAGGAGTTCTGGGTGGTATTACATCCCAGTATGCCCATCTCCGGTTCATATTTGGTCAACCTTATTATTATAATACATTAGAGACCGGTACCGACGAATATACCTGGGCTCAAAGTGCTGATGCAAATTTTAAGGATATGGATCTTACTGGTGTAGGAAACATAACAGCTGCAAGCAGCCGTTCTGATGCATTATGGGGAACAGCTTTTTCTAATATCAATACGGCTAGCGGGATTATTGAGAATGCTTCAGCAGTAGGTATTTCGGCACCGTTGATCGCTGAAGCCAGGTTTTTCCGGGCTTTTGATTATTTCCTGTTAGTACAAACATTTGGCGGAGTACCACTGGATCTTGGCGCAGGAGAACTGAAATTTAATACCGCTCCATCAAGAAAATCTGTTCGCAACACGGTACCTGAAGTTTATACCAAAGGCATTTTTCCTGACTTGTTAACAGCAGTAAACGATCTGCCGGTTACAGGCAGGGTAACAGGTGGTGCAACAAAAACACTGGCACGTCTTTACCTGGCGAAAGCTTATTTGACATATGCTTGGTGGTTGCAAAATCCAAACAATATACCTACCTACCCTGCATCCCCAAGAACTGATCCTGATGGGCATGATGCTCAATGGTATTTTCAAAAAGCGTATGATATCGCAGTACAGGGCATTGATAATCCTGGCCCCTTTGGCCTGGAGAATACTTTCTATGACGTACACGTAGGCGGTAATGACCGTAATAAAGAAATGCTTTTGTATGCTGATCATACACAGGAAAGTGAATTTTACAACGGATCTCCTCTTACAGGTTTCCAGAGTGAATTGGGTGGTGGCAGAAACTCTTGTGTTTGGATGGTGACCTGGAACTATACGGTAATCAGAAGTGCTGCAAACTCGAATGGTACCGGTGCTGCAATTAGTTCCGTTCAGCGGGAAGCAGCCCAGGGTTTGGGGCGTCCTTATACCCGGATGGCTCCTCCTATCGAAGTATTTACCAATACGTTTGCTGAAAAAACGTTGGATTCCCGCTATGATGGAACATTCAGTACTGTTTACAGGGGTAACTGGCCCAAAGGCGGTACTACTAATACAACACTTTATAATGCTAATGACCTGCCGGTTGTTCCAGGGGATGCTGTATTAAGTTTTTTGGAGTATGATTCACAAGGTTCAGGTATTACTTATTCGACCGGGGCAAATTTCCCGGGAAAATCGTACAGTAATGTTGGTGCAGGCGTATTACCCGGCCGTGCCGATTTTGTGATCGCTCCAAGTGGTATAAGCAGGATCGTATTTCCGGGCCTCTGGAAGATGGGCGTATACCGTACCGGTAGTGTTGGACTGGGAGAGCCTAATGCGCCAAGTACCCGTCCATTCAAGATCGCAAAATTTTCTGAGCTCTATCTTGTGGCTGCTGAGGCGGCCGTAAAAGGTGCCACAACAGTAGCTGGTAAATCTGCCCGTGACCTGGTCAACGTACTTCGTGCAAGAGCTGGTAAATGGAGATTTTCAAATAAAAACAATGCAGCATTCGTTGCAGATAATAGTGCAGCCATGATAGCAGCTACTCCAGCTACTATCGACATTAATTATATTTTGGCAGAACGTTCCCGTGAATATTTCGGAGAAGGTCATCGTTGGTTCGACCTGGTTCGTACCCAAAAGTGGAACGAGCTTGCAGGTTCTTACTCAATTTGTGCAGCAACCTATGGTGCCCATACTCCGCAAACATTTACCCGTACTATCCAGCCGTTTCATTATATCCGGCCGATCCCACAAGGCCAGCTTGACGGGATGGAAATGACACCGGAAGAAAAGGCGGCTTATCAAAACCCTAATTATCAATAAAAATTAAGTATATAGCAAAGCAAGCAGCAGTCGTTACAGAGAGGTGATTCTTCACCTCTCTCATTTTTAATTTTCGTTTTTGGAAGTATCGGGTTTAAAAAGTAACCAGCTACTCATTTTTTAGACAACAGGTAATAGTTAACGCTTTTGAGCAATTCGAATCCCTTAACTAAAACCCAAGTGACACTTCAAGTAAACGATATAAAGGCTGCTATAATTGAAATAGTGATTTAATGGATCATGGGAAAAGTGAGGATTATATATGAGCAGCATCAATAAGTATATAAATACATCGAAGCAATTTCTCCTGGTTATTGGTTTGTTAGCTTCCTGTTCCAAAAAAGGGAATGATACCAGCACAGGCACTACACCTCTTGTTTATGCCAATGTCATTATTCAGGCTAATGAAAACTACCAGGTGATACAGGGGTTCGGCTGTGCTACTGTTTTTACACCGCCCAATACTTCGGTTTTGACAACAGAAGAATTTGACCGGCTTTTTGGTTCGGGTAATGGCCAGGTTGGTTTAAATTTCCTGAGGATCAGGATCGCATCCGATGATGCCTGGCGGGCAACAGAATTGAATCATGCCAAAGCAGCCATTCAGCGGGGTGCCAAAGTTTTTGCCAGCCCCTGGAGCCCGCCTGCGAGGATGAAAACCAATAACAATATTATTGGAGGAAAGCTGATTCCCGACAGCGCAGCTGCATATGCAAAGTATTTAAACGATTTTGCTCTCTATATGGCAGCAAACGGTGCTCCATTAGAAGCTGTTTCTGTGCAGAATGAACCGGACTGGGATCCCAATTATGAAAGTTGTGTTTGGACTGCCACCGAAATGAGAGATTTTTTAAAAAATCAGGGTGGCCTGGTTACGGCAACCCGTTTAATGGCACCTGAACTGGTGAATAATAATCAAACCTATGTCAATACTATTTTAAGTGATCCCGGTGCCGTTGCTAATCTTGATATAATAGGCACCCATTTATATGGTGGCGGGTTGGTTGAAAATGCAACGGCCAAAAGCCTGGGCAAGGAAGTATGGATGACAGAACATTTGGATACGCTTACTACTTTAGACGCTAACATCAATACAGCTATAGAAATACATGATTGCTTTACCAAAGCAAATTTTAATGCCTATATCTGGTGGTACGGAAAACGGTTTTATGGTCTTATTGGCCAGGATGGCCAGGTTACAAAAAGAGGCTACATGATGTCTCATTTTGCAAGATTTGTTAAACCAGGTGCGGTACGCCTGGGTGCTGGTGCCAATTCAAGGAACGAAGTATTGATATCAGTATATAGAAATGGCACCAAAAAGGTAGTAGTGGCTATTAACAAGAGTAGTTATGATGTAAAGCAAAAAATTACATTCCAGGGTGGCTCAGCAACAACAGTTATTCCATACGTTACCACGTCGGCTAAAAATGCAGAGAAAGGCCAGGCGATTACAATTGTGGCTAATAGTTTTGATTATATCATACCTGCTAAAAGTGTAATGACTTTTGTGGAGCAGTAAAAAAAGCTGGAATAGCAGGACTAAAATAGATGGTAAAAGGAGTAAAATGTCTGCTTATATTTAGCAGCAGGTAATGGGAAAGGGTACAATTATTATAGTATTTCTGACGATTATGCATCCCTGTTTTCTATTTTTGCATTGAATTGATAACCGGATGATAATACGTTAAATAATTTTTGAGAAATAATGCTTTTACTTGGAATAGATATAGGTACATCTTCTGTTAAGGCTTCTGTAGTAGATGCATCCACGCAGCAAATTGTAGCCTCTGCATCTTACCCGGAAACCGAAGCAGAGATCATTGCCGTGAAACCAGGCTGGGCAGAACAAAGTCCTGACCAATGGTGGGAGCAGGTGAAGCAGGCTATATTGAAATGTCATGCAGCCGGAACCTATGATCCGCAAGACATAGGAGCTATAGGCATTGCCTACCAGATGCATGGCCTGGTGCTAGTGGATAAAGAACAACATGTACTGCGTAATTCAATTATTTGGTGTGACAGCCGGGCCGTTGAAATTGGTAACAAGGCCTTCCATGAAATCGGGGAAGAAAAATGTTTATCACACTTACTGAATTCCCCTGGCAATTTCACTGCCAGTAAATTGGCCTGGGTAAAAGAGAATGAACCTGCAGTATACGAGAAGATCGATAAGATCATGCTGCCCGGCGATTTCATTGCCATGAAGATGACGGGTGATTGCACCACAACGATCTCTGCACTTTCAGAAGGTATCTTCTGGGATTTTCAGCACAATAAAATATCCAAAGACGTACTCAACTATTTTGGCTTTGATCATACACTTATACCGGCCTTGCATCCTTTGTTTGCACCACATGGCTACCTGAAAGATACAGTGGCGGCCCGGCTTTCACTGAAGCCAGGTATTCCCGTTTCTTATAAAGCCGGTGATCAGCCCAACAATGCGTTGTCTTTAAATGTGCTGAACCCGGGAGAAGTGGCAACTACAGCCGGTACCTCGGGAGTTATTTATGGTGTAAGTGATGAACTGAGTTATGACCAGCAATCCCGTATCAACAGCTTTGCCCATGTCAATTATGAGCTGGATAAAAGACGAATTGGCATCTTATTATGCATTAATGGTACCGGTATCTTTAACCGCTGGATAAAAAATATCGCAGGAACCAATCATACTTATGCAGGATTGAATGAAGCTGCAGCGACTGTGCAGGTTGGTTCAAATGGCCTGCTGGCATTACCTTTCGGTAACGGCGCAGAGCGAATGCTGAATAACCAGATCATTGGTGGCCATTTTCATCATCTTGACTTTAATATTCATACCACTGCTCATCTTGTAAGGGCTGTACAGGAAGGGATCGCCTTCTCTTTCCGTTATGGATTAGATATCATGCGGGAGAATGGAGTAAACCCTTCAGTGGTCAGGGCTGGTAAAGCGAATCTCTTCCAGAGTGATGTATTCACACAGTCATTTGCTAACGTCAATAATGTGGCTGTTGAATTTTATGAAGGGGACGGGAGTTTTGGAGCCGCCATCGGGGCTGGTATTGGAGCTGGCATATATACGGATGCGGCCTCTGCATCTGAAAGCAGGAAGCCGGTTGCTACTGTAGAGCCGGTAAACGTCAACCTGTATGATGAATTGTATGAACAATGGAAAGAAATATTGAAAAACCAACTGGATACTGTTAGTCAAACGAGTGCTTTGTCATTGAGTTTATCATGATTATTTAACCTATTTAACAACGCAAAATGGCAATTACAACAGGACAAAAAGAATTCTTCAAAGGTATTTCTGCAATTAAATACGAAGGAAGAGAATCAGATAACCCGCTTGCTTTTCGCTGGTACGAAGAGAACAAAGTGGTGGCCGGCAAACCAATGAAAGAGTGGCTGCGTTTTGCCTGCGCTTACTGGCACAGCTTCTGCGGCAGTGGTGCAGATCCTTTTGGTGAACCAACTCACCTGTTCCCCTGGAATGAAAAAACAGATGCAGTGGAAAGAGCAAAGGATAAAGCTGATGCGGCATTTGAATTCATCACCAAGCTGGGATTGCCTTATTACTGTTTTCATGATGTGGATGCAGTGGATTATACCAATGATGTAAACGAGAACGACAGGAGATTACAAGCCATTACTGCTTATTTCGCCGAAAAGCAAAAAGCAAGCGGTGTAAAATTATTATGGGGCACAGCGAATTTATTCTCCAACAGGCGTTATATGAACGGTGCTTCCACCAACCCTGATTTTCATGTCCTGGCCCATGCCGGTGCCCAGGTGAAAGCGGCATTAGATGCAACCATAGCCCTTGGCGGAGAGAACTATGTATTCTGGGGAGGAAGGGAAGGCTATATGAGTTTGCTGAATACAAATATGAAAAGGGAGAAGGAACATCTTGCCAAATTTTTACATACTGCAAAGAACTATGCAAGGAAGAATGGTTTCAAAGGAAAGTTTTTCATTGAGCCCAAGCCCTGCGAACCTTCCAAGCATCAGTATGATTATGATTGCGAAACGGTGATAGGCTTCTTACGTCAATATGATCTGCTGAACGATTTCAGTTTGAATATCGAAGTGAATCATGCCACACTAGCAGGTCACACCTTCACGCATGAATTGCAGGTGGCAGTTGATGCCGGCCTGCTGGGCAGCATGGATGCCAACCGTGGTGATTACCAGAACGGTTGGGATACCGACCAGTTTCCAAATGATATCAATGAACTCACCGAAGCGATGCTGATCATCATTGAAGCCGGTGGTTTCAAAGGGGGTGGTATCAACTTTGATGCGAAGATCCGCCGCAACTCCACTGACCCTGCTGATCTTTTCTATGCGCATATAGGAGGAATGGACACATTCGCCAGGGCTTTGATCACTGCAGATACAATACTGTCTAAATCTGACTATAAAAAAATAAGAACAGAACGCTATTCCAGTTTCGACAGTGGAAAAGGTAAAGCCTTTGAAGAAGGAAACTTATCACTGGAAGATCTGAGAGCCTTTGCTGTTGAAAACGGGGAGCCGGCTGTTAAAAGTGGCAAACAGGAATACCTGGAGAATATCATCAACAGGTTCATTTAAGTAAGAATATTCAGAAGACTCAATTGTAATTTCAAAGAACAGTTTATGTTAATGGAGCAAACCATGCGTTGGTTCGGGCCGAATGACCCTGTGAGTTTGTCAGATATACGGCAGGCGGGTTGTTCCGGGGTAGTGACCGCACTGCATCATATTCCTGTTGGTGAAATATGGAGCATTGAAGAGATCAATAAACGAAAAGAACAGATCGAAGCAGCCGGGATGACCTGGACTGTTATCGAAAGCCTCCCCGTCAGCGAGGATATAAAGAAACAATCCGGGAATTATAAACAGCATATTGAAAATTATAAGCAGAGCTTACGAAATGTTGCTGCCTGTGGGTTAAAAGTGGTGACGTATAATTTTATGCCGATCCTCGACTGGATGCGAACGGATATCAATTACACCATGCCTGATGGAAGTAAGGCATTACGCTTTGAACGATCCGCTTTCGTGGCTTTTGATCTTTTCTTACTGAAAAGACCCGGGGCGGAAAAAGATTATCCTCCCGAAGAGATTAAGAAAGCAGAGCAGCGTTTAAAGTCAATGACAGATGAAGAAGAAGAAACTTTATACAGGAATGCATTGCTTGGTTTGCCGGGAAGTGAAGAACGGTTTACCGAAGAACAAATTTTGGCCGCTCTAAAAACCTACGAAGGGATTGATGCAAAGAAATTAAAAGAGCATTTGTTTTATTTTTTGCAACAGGTGGTCCCGGTAGCAGAAGAACTTGGACTTAAAATGGCCATTCACCCGGATGATCCTCCGTATCCTGTTTTAGGACTGCCAAGAATTGTAAGCACGGAGCAGGATGCAAAAGAACTGATAGCAGCTGCGCCTTCGCCTGCCAATGGCTTATGCTATTGCACAGGTTCTTATGGTGTTCGTCCTGATAATGACCTGCCCGGTATCATTCAACGATTAGGTGATCATATTCATTTTATACACCTGCGCAGTACAAAGAGAGATGCCGAAGGAAATTTCTTTGAAGCGGATCATTTGGCCGGGGATGTGGATATGTATGCTGTTATCAAAGAGATCGTGTTATTAATGAAACGGAAAAATGTTTCTATTCCCATGAGGCCTGATCATGGTCACCAGATGCTGGATGACCTGCATAAGAAAACCTATCCCGGTTATTCTGCTATCGGAAGGCTGAGAGGCTTGGCAGAATTGCGGGGATTAGAGTGGGGGATATATAAAAGCTTAAACTAACCCTGGTAGTAATAAAAAAACCGAAACAAAATTGTTTCGGTTTTTTGTGCCCGGGACTGGATTCGAACCAGCACACCTCGCGGCGCCGCCACCTGAAGACGGTGCGTCTACCAATTTCGCCACCCGGGCATCCTTTCTTGCGGGTTGCAAATATAGGAAATGATCTTATTCGCTAAACAGAAACATTAAAATCTCTGAGTGCATCATTAAGAGATGTCTTGAGGTCCGTACTGGGCTTGCGTTGCCCGATGATCAGGGCGCAGCCCACACCATATTCACCCGCCGGGAATTTCTTGGTATATGAACCCGGTATCACCACACTACGGGCAGGCACCCGGCCCTTCATTTCAACAGGTTCGGGCCCGCTGACATCAATAATTTTAGTGGATTGGGTGAGTACCACATTGGCACCCAGGACCGCCTCTTTTTCAACGATCACACCTTCCACCACGATACAACGGCTGCCGATAAAACAACCATCCTCGATGATCACCGGGCTGGCTTGTAAGGGTTCCAGCACACCACCAATTCCCACACCGCCACTCAGGTGAACCCCTTTGCCAATCTGTGCACAACTGCCCACCGTAGCCCAGGTATCGACCATCGTTCCCTCGTCTACATAAGCACCGATGTTCACATAAGAAGGCATCAGCACCACATTTTTGGCAAGGTAGGCGCCATAGCGGGCAACAGCATGTGGCACGGCCCGAACGCCAAGATCTTTATAGTTTTTCTTAAGCAGCATTTTATCATAAAACTCGAAGGGGGCTACATCCCAGGTCTGCATTTGCTGGATGCCGAAGTACATCAGGATGGCTTGTTTTACCCATTCGTTCACCAACCAGCCATCGGCTGAAGGGGAGGCTGTTCTTAATCTTCCTTTATCTACTTCTTCGATCACGGCCCTTACGGCATCACTGTAGGTATTATCTTTTAATAATTCACGGTTGGCCCATGCTTCCAGTACGAGTTCTTTCATTGATGAAAATTTGCTGCGAAAATAGAGAGAAAGAGCGGAAGTCAGCAAGTCCGAAAGTTAGCCGGTTCGATTACATGGGCGACTTTCAACTTCAGCGTCATTCTTTCCCTCTTTCAGGCTTTCGTCTTCCGGACTCTCTTCCCGACTTTCCCTTCTATCTTTGCGCCATGAATATAGGGTTCGACGCAAAACGGGCTTTTCACAACGGAACAGGATTGGGGCATTACAGCCGCACACTTATTCGTTCGCTTTCGGAATTTCACCCGGAGCACCAGTATTATTTATTCAACCCCAAACCGGCCAAACGGTTTTCACTCAAAGCGGATAACCTGCATGAAATAGTGCCTTCCGGGTTCATCCATCAATTATTCAGTTCGGCCTGGCGCAGCAGTTGGGTTAAAAAAGATCTGCAGCGACTGAAGATCGGTTTGTATCATGGGCTCAGCCACGAGATACCATTGGGGATTCAGCAAACCGGTATTAAATCAGTCGTAACCATACACGACCTGATCCATGAACGTTACCCGGAACAGTACAATGCGATCGATGTAAAGATTTACAGTAAGAAATTCAGGTATGCCTGTGCACATGCCGACCGGGTGATCGCCATCAGTGAACAGACCAAACGGGATATTATGGAGTTTTACAAAACTCCTGCGGAGAAGATCAGGGTTTGCTACCAGAGTTGCCATCCAGCTTTTGGTAAAGAAGTTTCCGCTACAGAAAAAATGATGATCAAACAGGCGTATGGTTTGCCCGAAGAGTATTTTTTATACGTTGGTTCCATCATTGAACGTAAAAACCTGCTGAATATCTGCAAAGCTGTTTTCCTGTTGCGTAATGAATTAACAATTCCATTAGTAGTGATCGGGGAAGGAACTAAGTATAAAGAACAGGTGAAGGATTATATCAGCCAGAACGGTCTGGACAATAAGATCATTTTTTTATCAGACAGCTCCGCTGCAAGATCGATCAGCTCATTTAAAACAGCGGATGATTTTCCGGCCATCTATCAATCAGCCATAGCCATGATCTATCCTTCTTTTTTTGAAGGATTTGGTATCCCGGTACTGGAAGCCTTATGGAGTAAAATACCGGTGATCACTTCCAATGTTTCTTGTTTACCGGAGGCCGGCGGTGATGGGGCTTATTATGTGAATCCTTCCAGTGCAGAAGAAATAGCTGCTGGTATGCAGAAAATTTATACAGATACAGAATTAGCAGCTTCATTAAAAGAAAAAGGCTGGCAGCATGCACAGCGGTTTACGCAACAAAAATGTGCAGATGCCGTCATGAATGTTTATAAAGAGTTATGGTAGATTTTGAAAAAGATATCGAACAATGTTTACAGGTGCTGAAAAGCGGCGGCCTGATTTTATATCCCACAGATACGGTATGGGGAATCGGTTGTGATGCCACGAATGAACAGGCCGTGGCAAAAATTTATGCATTGAAGCAAAGACCGGATGAAAAAGCCATGATCGTATTGGTGGCTGATGAAAGAGAAGTGATGCAATATGTCGCCGCTGTTGACCTGCAGGTATTTGATTACCTGGACCAGGCAGTAAAACCAACCACTGTTATTTACGAAGGCGCCATCGGCTTTGCTGATAATTTGGTAGCCGCAGATGGCAGCATTGCTATCCGCATCTGTAAAGAGGAGTTTTGCAAGCATCTGATAAAAAGATTGCGTAAGCCGCTTGTTTCCACCTCCGCCAATATATCCGGTCATCCCCCGGCCAAAATATTTACTGCAATAAGTGATGAAATAAAAAACGGAGTTGATTATATCGTTGGCTACCGGCAGGATGACACGACAATCGCTGAACCTTCTTCGGTGATCAAATGGAATAATGGCCGGGTGGAAATACTGAGACCCTGATCCTTCATCTTATCCGTTTATCTTTGCACTGTTTATGGAGATCAATTGCACCGATAAAGAATTGTTTTTACTGAATAAGATCACAAAGGCTGCTGATGTATTGGGTGTGGAGACCTATTTGATCGGTGGCTTTGTGCGGGATAAATTATTGGACCGGGAAACGAAGGACGCCGATATTGTTTGTGTGGGAGATGGTATTGCACTGGCAACCGAAGTGGCGAAACAGTTCAATCCTGTTCCGCATGTCAATTTTTTCAAAACATTCGGTACGGCCCATATCAATGTAGCCGGGGATTTTGATATTGAATTTGTCGGTGCCCGGAGGGAGAGCTACCGCTCTGAATCGAGAAAACCCCAAGTGGAACCGGGTACAGTAGAAGATGACCAGAACCGCCGTGACTTTACCATCAATGCCCTGGCGATCTGCCTGAATAAAAAAGATCATGGGAAACTGATCGATCCGTTCAACGGGGTAAAGGACCTGGAAGATAAGATCATTCGCACCCCATTAGAACCGTCACAAACATTCAGTGATGACCCGTTACGGATGATGCGGGCCATCCGTTTTGCCACGCAATTAGGATTTACGATCGAAGCAACCACCTGGCAGGGTATTATTGATAATGCAGAACGTATCCGTATCATTTCGCAGGAGCGGATAACGGATGAGTTGAATAAGATCGTTCTGGCAGCAAAACCTTCTATTGGTTTCGACCTGTTGTATAAAAGCAAACTCCTGCATATTATTTTTCCGCCGATGGTGGAACTGGCCGGTGCTGAATACAAAGATGGTCATGGACACAAGGATAACTTTTATCATACACTGCAAGTGCTGGATAATATTTCTGTGCATACAAATGATCTTTGGTTGCGCTGGGCGGCTATCCTGCATGATATTGCCAAGCCGGTGACCAAGAAATTTGAAGAAGGACATGGCTGGACCTTTCACGGGCATGAAGTGGTGGGTGGAAGAATGGTGCCGAAAATATTTACCAAACTGAAGCTGCCGCAGAATGAAAAAATGCGATTTGTAAAAAAGCTGGTGGAATTGCATTTGCGGCCAATCAGCCTGACCAAAGAAAATATCACCGATTCTGCCATCCGCCGTTTATTATTTGATGCCGGGGAAGACCTGGAAGCACTGATGACCTTATGTGATGCAGATATCACCTCCAAGAATAAACAAAAAGTAAAACGTTTCCAGGAAAATTTTCAACTGGTCAGGCAGCGTTGTAAAGAAGTGGAAGAGAGTGACCATATCCGTAACTGGCAGCCACCCATCACCGGCGAAATGATCATGGAAACCTTTGGCCTGCCGCCTTCCAAACCGGTGGGTATAATAAAGGACGCACTGAAAGATGCCATTCTCGATGGACTCATTCCCAATGAATATGAAGCCGCCCATTCCTTTATGATCAATAAAGCGAAAGAGATGGGTTTGGAAGTAAAGAAACCTTAATTTTGACCTATGGCAATTTTAAGATTCAGGATCTATTTAGAGGAAGATGAAAGTGTATACCGTGATGTGGTGATCAGGCATACGCAATCGTTTTTTGAATTGCATGAGGCAATTCTGAAAGCTTACGAATTTGATAATAAGCATAAGGCTACTTTTTACCGCAGTAATGATCACTGGCTGAGAGGCCGGGAGATATCAGTAGAAAAATATGATAAAGAGTATAAAGCACCACCGCTGATCATGAGTGAAACAACGATCGCTTCTGAGATCAAAGCTCCCAACCAGCGGTTCGTGTACCATTATGATTTTAATAAGAACTGGGGTTTCCTGGTCGAACTTATCAATGTTTCGAAAGAAGAAAATCCCAAGACTATTTACCCTTCCACAATCCGGACAGAAGGTATAGCCCCAAGCCAGTATGGTACCAAGGGATTATTGGGTGAGAAGTTTGCAGATATTGAAGAAAAATATGACCTGAGTGCTGTCGGTGATGGATTTGCAGAAAAAGATGAAGATGGGGAAGACCTGGGACTGGGTGAAGAAAGTGCAGAAGCCGGGGAGGCAGGCGAAGGAGAAGAAGTATAATTATGTAGCATAAAATAGCAATACAAGCCCTGGCCCAGTGCCGGGGTTTTTAAATAGGTTTCATGTCAGCAGGAAAAAAAACAATGATCATTGTGGCGGGCCCAACGGCAGTGGGAAAGACAGCCGTGGCCATTCAGCTGGCAAAACATTTTGCTACCTCCATTATTTCTGCTGACAGCCGCCAGTGTTATAAAGAACTGAATATTGGAGTGGCAAGACCATCGGTGCAGGAACTGGAAGCAATACATCACTATTTTATAGCCTCTCATTCCATCCAGGATGAAATAACAGCCGCAGGATTTGAGCAGTATGCATTACAAAAGGCAACAGAGTTGTTTCAGGAGCATGATACAGTGATCATGGTGGGCGGAACAGGTTTATACATCAAAGCCTTTTGTGAAGGACTGGATATGATACCGGCTGTTGATCCTGCTATCCGGGAACAGATCGTCAGCAACTATAACAATAAAGGGTTAGTATGGTTACAGGAGCAGGTGCAGCAAAAGGATCCAGCTTTTTATGCCAGTGGGGAAATACAAAACCCGCAACGGATGATGCGGGCACTTGAAGTAGTGGAAAGTACCGGGCAGTCGGTTCTTTCTTTCCGGAAAGGGGAGAAAGCGCAACGGGATTTCAAGATCATTAAGATCGGGCTGGAATTACCGAAAGAAGAATTGCATCAGCGTATTCATACAAGGATTGACCAGATGATGCAGGCAGGGCAACTGGAAGAAGTAAAAGGATTAGTTCCGTATAAACGGCTCAATGCCTTGCAAACAGTGGGCTATAAAGAACTCTTTGAATACCTTGATGGAAAAATTTCAGTACAAAAAGCTATTGAACAGATCAGGACCAATACAAGGCACTATGCCAAGCGGCAGATGACCTGGTTTAAGAAAGATGAAGAGATGAAATGGTTTGCGTCAGGACAATTAATACAGATGATTGAACAGGCTAATCAAAACTGAACTTACATTATATGGTCATAAAATATAAAATAAAAGTCAGTATGGACGTTAAAACGATTACGGTATTCATTTTAGTTTTGTCTATAGTATAGATATTCCTGAGTGTGATTCTGCAAAATGTATATAAAATTCCCAGGAAAATTGCCAGCCTGATAATATTATTTAACGGTGAAGGTCTTGGTAAAAATGCGTCAAGGCTTTGAATTCCGGAAGGTCTCCATGATAAGGATTGAAGCAAACCCAGAATCTCTCCGGTAATTGAATAAGAAAGAAAAATAACAAGTAATAGCCAACCCATTTTTTTTCTATTCCAAAATAAGGGTAAGGATATTGGCAAAATAATAAAAGGGAAAAGTACGAAGAGGCTGCCCAGTGGAGAATAAGAAAAGTCCCTGATGTACAAGTTTACTAATTCCCAATTGCTTAATAAACTATAAAGGAAAAAAACTGCAAAAGCAATTGCTATGAACCTGATAGTCTTTTCAGTGTTTGCGGGCCCATCTTGAACCGGGTTTAAAGTATCTAACAATGTTTTCCCGGTGCTACGAAATGAGTTTTCAATCTTTTTAAGATTTTCTTTTTGCTTTTCCTTCTCAAGAGCTTTGCCTCTTAAAATTTCTTTTGCTATTTCTATTTCCGCAGCTGATAAATTTCTTTTTTTGAATTCTGCACTTGCAGCTTCTACAGCCAAAGGCTGAAAATCATCCGGATTCTCCAGGATATTTAATAGCTCAGCATTGCTGATTGTTTTATAGAGAGAAGTAAAATTATCAGGGATTGACATATTTATACGATTCATAAATATACTGAACAGTCAGATATGCAGCAATATAAAAGGTCGTAATGATGTCTTAATTCGGCTAGAAAGTCATTTCGCTGTTTCTAACATCATTTGGGGTTTCATCTGGCTCTCCAGATGACAAGCTTCCCAGGAATGATAACCGCCGGATAAATTGGATACTTTATCAAAGCCGGTTTGACGAAGTATACGCTGGGCCAGGTAACCCCGGAGACCTGCTTCGCAATAAATATATATGGGTTCATCAACAGGTAATTCATTCAACCGTTGCCTGATCTCATCTACGGGTATATTGACCGCTCCTTCAATATGCCCATGCTCAAACTCTTTCATTGTTCTTACATCCAGTAATAAACTATCGGCAGGCAAACCCGCTACTTCATCCCAGTAAAAAACTTTTAAGCGGTCCAGTAAGATATTCTCAGCCACAAAGCCGGCCATATTTACCGGGTCTTTAGCAGAAGAATATGGCGGTGCATAAGCATGTTCAAATTCAGTAAGCTCATAAATAGTACTACCTCTTTTAATGGCAGAAGCAAGGATATCAATTCGTTTGTCAACACCATCATACCCGGCTACCTGGGCACTCAGCAATCTTCCGTCTGCTGGAGTAAAAGCAATCTGTATGGCCATTTGTTGTGCACCGGGATAATAACCGGCATGCGAACCACTGTGATTGGTAGAAACAATATGTTCAATATTTGCTGCTTTTAAATGTTTGGAAGCCGTACCTGCTGTGGCCACGGTCATATCAAACACTTTTACAATGGCTGTATTGATAGCACCATTATAAATATGTTGATTTCCCAGTACGATATTGTTGGCACAGATTCGACCCTGTTTATTAGCAGGTCCTGCCAGGTACGTATTCATGGATTGCCCGGTAATCGGATTGGGAAATTCAATCGCATCACCCACCGCATAAATATCAGGGTTGGAAGTTTGTAAATATTCGTTCACCCAAATGCCTTTGGCAGCTCCCAGTTGCAAACCCGCCATGACGGCCAGTTTGGTATCGGGGCGGACACCAATGGAAAGGATCACTACATCTGCATCTATACTATTGCCATCTTTGAGCAACACTTTAATTGTATCATTTTCTTTTTCAAAACCGGTAACGGCACTATTGAGACGAAGATCAACTCCTTTGGAACGGATATGTTGCTGTACCAATGCGGCGATGGGGAAATCAACGGGTGCTAAAATTTGATTACCCATTTCAATAATGCTTACGTCCAAGCCCAGTTCATGCAGGTTTTCGGCCATTTCCAAACCAATAAACCCCGCACCGATCACTACGGCTTTACCGGATGAACGTTGCTGCACATAGTTTTTGATATGATCCGTATCGTTTACATTTCTTAATGTAAAGATGCCGGGTAAATTAATACCGGGCAGGGGAGGACGGATCGGTTCCGCACCGGGAGAAAGTACCAGCTTATCATAGCTTTCGGAGTATTCTTCACCGGTCAGCAGGTTTTTAGCAGTGATTTTTTTGGTAGCTGCATCAATACCGGTTATTTCCGTGGAAATACGGACATCAATATTGAAGCGGCTCTTGAAAGAAGCTGCTGTTTGTACAAATAATTTATTCCGGTCTTTGATCACATCACCGATATAGTAAGGAAGACCGCAGTTGGCATAGGAGATATATTCTCCCTTTTCGAAAATAACGATCTCCGCTTTTTCATCCAGTCTTCTTAACCGGGCGGCTGTACTGGCCCCGCCTGCCACAGCACCGATGATGATGCACTTCATACTTTTCTCTTTTGTGAAACAAAGGAAAAAAAGTTGCTGCTGAATTCTTGTAACATTAGTTACTGATTTCGGCCAAATCAAACGGGAATGAACATGATTTTTGTCATGTTTCCTGGAAAAATGAAGGGATGCATAAAAAAAAAGGGAACGGCCAGGTTCCCTCTTTAAAAGACGTAGTATTTAGTATTATCAATGGGCAATAATGATCTTTTCCGTTCTGACAGGTTTATTCTTTGTATCCGTTACTTTCAGAACATACATACCCGGAGGCAGGTTACCGGTATTGATCCTTGCTGCGGATTGGGTCAGCAGTTGTTGTTTTACCAAACGGCCATTCAGGTCAAATAAGGAAGCCATCCTGTTCCCGGTGCTGTAATTGTATACCACAATGAACTGGTCGGCGGGGTTTGGATAGATATCCAGCGTTTTATTTTCTGTAGTGTTTTCCGGAAGGCGTTGTTCCTGTTGTGTGATATATCTTGTGGCAGGTCCGCTCGTAAATGTAAATTCAAGAATGCTGCCGGGGTTGGCCGGTGTGCTCGTTACGCCGCCGGTTGGGCCGGAAGTGGAGCCGCTTGAATCACAGGCCACGTAGATCTTTAATCCGTCAGCAGATACGGCCACATCCCTGAAGCGTCCTAATCCTTTAAAATAATTGATGGTATCTGAAATGATAGCAAGGCCGTCGTTACTTAACTTATACCTGGTGATGGTTCCTGATTTCAGCATAGCCACCAGTAATGAATTTTGCCAGCCGGGTATGGCATTGCTGCCATAGAAATCAGTACCTGAAGGGGCCATTGAAGGCCATGTCATATTATCACCTCCTGTTGGTGGGTTTTCTGACGGGAAAATAGAACGCATTGGTTCTTTTACATTCAGTGTGGTACAATTGGTTTGTTCATTGACCACAGCAAATCCTCCGATAGTCCTTCCATTGTAATTACCATCACAGAAACCTGAAGCCTGTGGCCAGCCATAATTGCGCCCCCGTTCAATGGTATTGATTTCATCATCACTATATGGACCATGTTCGCTGCTGTATAAAATATCCGTTCCGTTCACATTACCCCATACAAGTCCCTGGGGGTTGCGATGCCCGAATGAATAAACAGCTGTCGGTTGCCCGGCATTTAAAAACGGATTGTCAGCCGGGATCCATGAACCCCCGGGAATACTATCGGTATTCAACCTTAGAATTTTTCCCTCGTATACATTTAGTGTTTGTGCATTTTGTGTGCGGGTCAAATTATCAAATTGCCCGGCCCCCATATCACCGGCGGAATAATAGAGTTTCAGATCAGGGCCAATGGATAACCGTGCCGAGTTATGGTCATTACTGCCCGGTATATTTTCCAGTACAGTAACCGGCGAGCCCAATAGTTGTGAATTGAAATCATAGGTGTACCGTTCGATCCTGATTTTTCTAACTGTTGTACTCAATGATTGATAGGTATAAGCGATATAGGCATACGGGCTGTCCTGGCTGAACTGCGGATGCAGGGCTAATCCCATCAATCCATCCTGCCCGCTTACCCGTACCATTTTTGCACCGAGAGAAAGCACAACGGTTTTACTACCTGTGGAAGGGTTGACAAAACTGACAGTGCCGCCAAATCGTTCGGTATACCAGATATTGTTATCGGGCCCATAAACCAGGTCATGCGGCATGCGCTGATTAGCGATCACTGTTCTTACAGTAAATACTTCAGTCGCTGCGGTAGTACTAAGAGTGGTAGCGTTGAGCGTATTACTAGAAACAGACTGGTTGCCTGCCTGGTCTTTCGCTTTCACCGTCATGGCATACATAGTATTGGGCGAACAACCGGTAACACTATAAGAAGTGCCGATCATATTAGCTGTGTTGATCTTGATACCATTCCGGTAAATGTCATAGCCGGTAACTCCCGTATTATCAGTTGATGCACTCCACGATAAAGTAAAGCTGGTACTGGTGATATTGGAAGCGGTTAAATTAGTGGGTGCTGTTGGTGCTTGTGCATCAGTTGTATTGTTCACCGAAAGATAGATGCCGGGTATCACTTCGCTGGGAGCTGCAGTGCTTTGTCCCGGTTTAGCCCAACCAACCGCCAGGTTATCGTTACCGGTACTTTCTTTCATCAGTGCTTCAATATAATACTTGGTTCCGGCCACCAATGCGATAAATACCGATTTTTGGGTAGTGAATTTATTCCATTGGCGGGAGTTGGTGCTGCTGGTATTATAGGCAATGCGGACTTTATTCGCTGCATTGATCGTAGTGCTCAGCCATAATTCGCCACTATTATCACTGGCGATCCAGAACACATAATTACCCGTTGCAGGGGGACAGATATACCCATACATCCGGATGCCCAAATTGCTTCCCTGGTTCGTGGGCATTTCAAACAAAGTCCGGGTGCCGGTACTGGATGGGCTGTTTGGATATTTTGTATTACTGGTGAGGTTGCTGACAGCACTGCCGGATATATTATTCCAGCGTTGGAAGTTGATACTGCCCATGCCCGGGCAGGTTTGCGAATAACTTACAAAGAGAATAAAAGAACTTACAAGTGAAAGAATGGGTTTCCTCATGGTGTAGCAGGTTTTGGTGAAGAATTGGTTGGCTTGTAATAATCAGTCAATGTACTGATTCTTTTATATAATAAAAAGAAAGCATATCTTTTTTTCAAGATTATCAAGCAATCAATAAAATTTTTGTGTTTGGATTTATCCATTAACGGATGAGGCCGGAGCCAAAAAAAGAAAAGGAATGTCTCGGAGATAATCTTTCCTGAATGGCGTTATTTTTTAATGATTTTTATTTTAGGAGATCCAATATACATAGTATCACCTTCACGTCCCTGTTGCATCTCTTCGCCTGGCTGATTCTTAACTCCTTTGATAATACTGACTTTCCCTGTTACCCTGATTTTTTTACCATTCAGTTGTTTAGCTTTTTCATAACTGATATTTACAACATAACCATTGAGATAGATCCCATCCTTTGTTGCATTAGCAATATCAAGAACAGTAACAAAAGAAACAAGCTTTGATTTGCTAATTGCAATACTGTCTGCTGCACCTTTTTCCTGTGAAAAGGAGTATAAACTAGAAAAGAAAAACAGGAAGCTGAATAGCGATCTCATGGTTCTGTTTTTAGAGGTATAATAGAAACTTCCCCTCATAAATGTACGACAGGGTTTACTATTCAATTTTATTTTGACGTCAAAATAAAAGCACCTGCTTTCGCAAGTGCTTCAACTATCATTAATCAAAATGCAGTTATATTTTGAACCCAACTGTCAGCACCGCATTTCCGCCTGTATTTTTGATCCTTGCACCGGAAAATGCACTGTATTGAAGACGGTAGGCATAGTGCACATCTTTACCCATGGTGTGTACATAACTCAGGTCGATGAACATGCCTTTGTTACGGTAACCCAGGCCACCACTGGCTGAGAAACGGCTTCCTTTTTCTCCTGCCAGATCTTTATAAGGGTTGCCATAATAAGCAGCGCCCAGTCTTGCCATGATAGTGGTGAATTTTAATTCGCCCCCCACCTTGATATTGAAAGCACCTTTGTACGCATCATCAATGGCATTATTCAGTTTTTTAAAATAGGCTCTTGTTTCCTCGCTATCATCAGCCTCCGGGTCAGTTGTAAAGGAAGAAGATTTATAGTTCACATATTCGATATCGGCCGTAAGGAAACCTTTTTGTTTTCTTACATCTTCAATTTCTCTTAATACATACGACCCGCTGATCATGACACGGTAGGGAGTAAAATGCCAGTAGCTGATCTCAGCATCATTGCCACCGGTGAATAAGGAAGAACTCTGGTTCAGTCTTCCCTGGAAACCTTCTGTGTCGGTTATAACCGTAGCATTGTATTTATCAGTGAGCCGGTAGAAAGTAGGCGTATGAAAAGCAAATCCCAACCGGACGTATTCAACTGGTTTGTAAATGATACCCAGTTTCAGGTTGAGGCCTGTTCCTTTTGTGCTCAGGTTCTCATTGATAGTGGCAAAATCAAAACGGTTATTGATATTGGTGGTGGCATCTGCTTCTGAGAAACTGGATTCACGGCTATAATTCAGGAAAGGAATACCCAAGGTAGCGCCGAAGTAAAATTTATCCTTGATGTTGCCGGCACCGGCTATGGCCAGCTCCGTAATACCACCGCTGCTGTTCACAATTTGTTCCTGTATCAGGCCGCCTGTGGCGAGTAAAGGTTGTGCCAGGGAAACAAAATTCCTGTTACCACTCATATACCCGTTGGCCGTGTCGATCCAGAACGTATTCATCGCTAAGCTGGTGCCGAAGGGGTAATTGCTGACTGCCACATTCGCATCGGTTACATTATCATTACGCAGTTGCTCCAGGAATTTTTGTGAATAGGAACTTTGCGTGTTGATACCGCGGTATAAAATATTATTATTGAAATTGGCGGTCCTGTTCACAGCTATCGCAAAAGCACTTCCGGATGATTTACTGTTGCGGGTGTTGATTTCACCGGTTCCCCAGATGATGCCCGAAGTACCAAAGGATAATTGTTTTGATTTATCTTTTTCAGTTCTTCCAAAATAGCTTGATTTATTATTCAGGAAATTATAAGCCGGCGTCAGTACAAAATCACCGGTTTTAAAAAAGCCCAGGCCAGCCGGGTTGACAAAAGTGGCTGATATATCTCCGCCGAGTGATGCCATGGCACCACCGATCGCTTGTTGTCTTGCCGTTCCGTTTGATGTGACCCAGCCATACCGGAGTGCATCCGCCGGTTCCTGTGCCAGCAACCCATTGGCTGAAGCCAAACAGGCGGCTATGAAAAATATACTTTTCATGTTATAGAGTTAAATAGGATTATCAATGATTCGTGAGTAGCTGTTGTTATAAAAAACCCTCCTGCTTTTAACAGAAGGGCTTTTTTAAAAATTTAGAATTTTCTTACCGGTGCGCTGCTGCCACTTCCTGATGAGCTGGAAGAACTGCTGGAACTGGAAGAAGAGGAAGAAGAACTGCTGGAGTTGCTTTTTGTATTGGATGAATTATTGCTGCCATTGAAAACATCTCTTAAGAAGCCGCCGGTGTTGCCGTTCGTTCTTGTGCTTCCGTTGCTGCTGTTATTATACGATGGATTATTGAAGACCCTTGTTCCCCCGCTGTTGGAGTTGGCATAATTAGAGTACTTGGGATTCGAATAATTGTTATTGGTCAGCGAGTTGCTGTTGTATGTATTCAGGTTAAAGGTCCTGGGACTCCTGTACACCGGGCTTTTAGGTGAAACAATGACCACGCCGGTATAATAAGGATTGAAATGACAGTTCCAGTAATTATAAGGAGACCATGGGTTGTGCCAGTTATTATTCAGGTAGGAATAGTTATAGCTGTAACGGTCGCCATAATAATACCAGTCATCCAGGTCATTCCAGCGGCGGTTACGCACCCTCATCCGGAGATAACGGTCATCGTAATATTCATCCACGCCACGGTACTTCCGATCGTCTCTCTCTTCACGGTTTACATATTCATCTTCGGGGCGAACCGGGGAATAATATACATCATCAGGTGTCTGACCGGTTTTGTAAGCGGTTGTGCAACTGCTGATCGCAAGGGCGGAGAAAACTGCCAGAAGTAAAATTGAGTGTTTCATGGCAAATGGTTTAAGCGGTTAAAATTGAAGTTACTATTTTTGTGCGACTTATAGGGTAAACAAACGTTTGCGTAACAAAGTTTAAAAGTTTTACCGGGATTATTGCCCGGAGTCCTGTTAAGAATTATTAAATGTTGCCGGGCCGGTTAAACCAGCTACGGTAAGCAGAAACCAGAAATATGAGCAAAGAGATCACATCAAGAGCGGCCGACTATTCGCAATGGTACAATGACCTTGTTTTAAAAGGAGAGCTGGCTGATTACTCAGCCGTCCGGGGTTGTATGGTCATAAAACCTTATGGCTATGCACTTTGGGAAAATATGCGGGACGCATTAGATAAAATGTTCAAGGATACCGGGCATGTGAATGCCTATTTCCCCTTATTCGTTCCTAAGAGTTTGTTTGAAGCCGAGGAGAAAAATGCAGAAGGGTTTGCCAAGGAGTGTGCCATTGTTACGCATTACCGCCTGAAAACCGATCCGAATAATAAAGGAAAACTTATGGTGGATCCCGAAGCCAAGCTGGAGGAAGAATTAATAGTCCGCCCCACCAGTGAAGCGATCATCTGGAATACTTATAAAGGATGGATTCAATCTTACCGTGACCTGCCGCTCTTAATAAACCAGTGGGCTAACGTGGTGCGTTGGGAAATGCGGACCCGCCTATTCCTGCGCACTGCAGAATTCTTATGGCAGGAAGGTCATACGGCCCATGCCACTAAAGCAGAAGCGATCGAGGAAACAGAAAAAATGCTCCATGTGTATGCCGACTTCGTGGAGAACTGGATGGCTGTGCCCGTGATCAAAGGTGTGAAATCTGCCAATGAACGTTTTGCCGGTGCAGAAGATACCTATTGTATTGAAGCACTGATGCAGGATGGTAAAGCATTGCAGGCTGGTACTTCACATTTCTTAGGGCAGAATTTTGCCAAAGCTTTTGATGTAAAGTTCTCTAATAAGGAAAACCAGCTGGATTATGTATGGGCCACCAGTTGGGGTGTAAGTACAAGATTGGTGGGTGCACTGGTAATGGCGCATAGTGATGACCAGGGTTTGATCTTGCCGCCAAGAATTGCTCCGTTGCAGGTAGTAATTGTACCAATTTATAAAGGCGACGAACAAAAAGCAATGATCGGGGCAAAGGCGGATGAGATCATTAAAGAATTAAAGGCGTTGGGCATCCGGGTAAAATATGACGACAATGAAAATACAAGGCCGGGCTGGAAATTTGCCGAGTATGAAATGAAAGGGGTGCCGGTACGGCTGGCCTTAGGTGCCCGTGATATGGAGAAGAATGAGATTGAAGTGGCCCGTCGTGATACCAAGGAGAAAAGAATAGTATCATTGGATGGCATTGCCCAATATGTGGAGAGCCTGCTGAAAGATATTCAGCAGTATATGTACAACAAAGCATTGCTGTACCGGGATGAACATATTACGAAAGCCGACAGCTGGGATGAATTTGTAAAACTGCTGGATGAGAAAGGCGGTTTTATTTCAGCACACTGGGATGGAACAGGAGAGACAGAAGATGCGATCAAAGAAAAAACAAAAGCCACGATCCGTTGTATCCCGCTGAATAATGAAGCAGAGGCCGGTCAATGTATATTGTCCGGTAATCCTTCTACGCAGCGGGTGTTGTTTGCGAGGGCATATTGATATTTATTTTATTCTTTCCCGGGAATGGAAGGCAAAAAATTTGCATTAGTTTTTTTCTAGACTTATTTTTAAGGATACCAAAAACCAAATCAACATGGAGCAAGAGCAACAACAACCCGATAGTTTATTCAATCTCAATTTTGACCAGGCGATCAGGGCACATCTTTCCGAAGCGGCCAAATGGGGAAAATTTCTAGCCATTTTTGGATTTATTATCTGCGGGCTGATTATCGTGGCCGGTTTATTCATGGCAGCTAATTTTAATGAATTGACCAGCACCAGCCGCCGCTATAGTATGTACGATGATGGTGCTGCTTTCCAGGGCATGGGAACGATGATGGCTATTATCTATATTATCCTTGCAGCTATTTACTTTTTTCCCTGTCTTTTCCTGCTGCGGTTTTCTAATAAAATGAAAGTTGCTTTGCAAACAGATGACCAGGCTATGCTCACAGCCAGTTTCCAGAACCTGAAGGTAATGTTCCGGTTTGTGGGAATACTCACCATTATTATCATCGCTTTCTACCTGCTGGCCTTTATTGCGGGTGGAATAGCTTCGATGTAATTTTTCGAAGTAATAAAAACAGAAAGTATACTAATAACCGTTACCCCCGGGTAGCGGTTATTTATTTTACAGAAAGATAATTGTAGTCTTTCAGCAACGTATCCAGGAAATCAAAAGGAGACAGGTTGGAATCTATTTTAAGATGCGTCTTAATCTTTTCACTGGCATTGGAAGCCATATAGAAATCGCCTTTTTTACGGGCTGTTTCCAAAATGCTTTTAATGGCATTGATATCCTTATCGCTTAATTGCATGATCTGAGGAAAAGAAGGGACATAGCTGTCAGCCACTTCCTGGAAAACCGTTTCTTCAATATTGGACCTGGTATTGGTCCGGATGAGTATGGTATGGGCTAAAATATCTCCAATGCGTTGTCCCTTTTTGGAAGAAACAACCAGTACCAAATCGGTGATCAGGAAACCGAAGGCCAGGATAAAGATAAAAATGGTCACCGGGTCTGCCGACTGGAAAAGTTGAATAAAAAGGATCAGGATGATCAGCAGCCAGACATCAGAAACCCGCAGCAGCCAGCGAATGATAAACTGGCTGATACTGGGCTTGCCTCCCAGTTCATCCACCACCCGCAAACTCATGATCTTTTTACCCACACTTTGCCCGTTCATTAAAATTTCCAGGGTCACATGGTAGATCATAATGGGAACAAATAAGATCATGGACCAGGCCTGCTTGTCATATTGTGATTCGCTATCCAGGAAAATATCGCTGCCGTAGGCGTTATTAAGAATGCCAAAAGCGATTTTCAGGTAAAAAAATTCGATTGTTATATCAATGATCAGCGCCAGCATCCGCCGGTAAAATTCCGGTATCTCAAATTCCAGCTCTATATTAAAATTGGTAGGTACCTTGATAGCTCCCATCGGAACGGTTGTTTTGTCTGGCCGTTAAATTACTGCTTTTTACATATTAAAATGGGTATGCTTTACACAGGCAGTTACAAAAAATAGTATTTTACAACCCAAAGCACCGACGTTTGAGAGAAGCCCTGTTTATCAAGAAGAATAAAGACCGCTGGCTGAAAAACCAGCACCAACCTTCCGGAGACCCTGATGAAATGGCAAAGGATTTTACCCAACTGGTGGAAGACCTGGCGTATGCGAAAACATTTTATCCTTCGGGTAAGGTGACCCGTTTTATTAACAACGAAGCTTCAAAAGTTTATCTCACTATTTACAAGAACCGGAAAGAAGAATCGAACCGGCTTGTTACTTTCTGGAAATATGACCTGCCGCTTACTTTTTATAAACATCATAAAGTGATGTTGTTTTCTTTGATCGTTTTCCTGTTATTTTTTGCGTTTGGTTTTTTTGCCTCCAGCCAGGACGAAAATTTTACCCGCAGTGTGTTGAGCAGTGGTTATGTGGATATGACAAAAGAGAATATTGAAAAAGGAAACCCCTTTGGTGTGTATGAATCGGGGAACCCCATACTGAGCTGGCTGCGCATCATGATCAATAATATTAAAGTATCCACGATTGCCTTTACGTCTGGTATCTTCTGCGGTGTTCCCACCATTTATATTCTTGTTCAAAATAGTGTGATGGTCGGAGTGTTTGATGAAATGTTTGCCTCGCAGGGGCTGGGATTGGATTTTTGGCTGGTAGTATTTGTGCATGGCACTTTAGAGATCACGGCAATAATTGTGGCGGCTGCGGCGGGCCTGGTACTCGGGAAAAGTTTTCTCTTTCCCGGCACTATCAAACGAATAGATGCTTTTAAACAAGGAGCGAAAGACGGGGTGAAAATGATCATTGGCCTGATGCCGGTATTTGCACTGGCTGCTTTTTTTGAAGGATTGATCACCCGTTTGTATAATGATCTTTCTTTACTTACTACGCTGGTGGTTTCAGTATCTGTTATTTTTGTGATCTGGTATTTTGTTATCTATCCCATCCGGCTTGGCCGCAGGATGAAGATTCAATTAAACGAGGAGGAAGTATAAGTGTCGTTGTTTCCATCACTATATAAGAGGGGTGTTGTAACAAAACTGTTTTTGTTACTCTTCTGTTTTTTATTGGTTACCCAGTATATACAGGCGCAGGAAGAAGTGTTGGATACAGTGGTGGCTGCTGATGAATATGATGAGGATTATGCGGAGCCCCCGGCTGAAGAAAAATCCGGTTACTTTCTGCATCGCTGGATGGAGGGATATGGTATGGATTCTTTACTGTTACGGCGGTTGCCGGACAGTGTGATCCAGGCATTGAAAAAAGACAAGGACTTCTGGTATGCTGATTCTGTTTTTAAAAATCAGCAACGGCAACAACAGGGATCGGTATATGCGCCACCACCCAATGACAGTGGAAGGAACAGGAGAATTGAATACCGGCGGGAAAGTGATGAAGAAGAAAAAACCGGCAATCCTTTTCTGCAAACTCTTTTATGGATCGTTATCATTGGTGGCTTTATTGCCTTTCTTATTATTTTCCTGTCCAACAGTAATGTCAGCTTATTTCGTAAAAAAGACAGGCGGATTAATGACGACTCCGCCGTGGAAGAGACCGAAGATATTTTTGCGATCAATTATCAAAAAGAAATTGATAAGGCAGCAGCGGCAGGTAATTACCGGGTAGCTATCCGGTTGATGTTTTTACGGACACTGAAGAATATGGCCGAGCGGAATATTATACGCTACAAACCCGACCGCACCAATCTTGATTACCTGATGCAATTGAGCTCAACCACTTATTATAATGAGTTTTTCAGGATCACCCGGCATTATGAATACAGTTGGTACGGGCATTTTGAAGTGAACCAGGAAAGCTATCAACTGATCAAAAAGGAATTTGAAAATTTTGACCCTTTAGTGAAATCATAAATTGAAGAAACAGGTTTTATATATTGTTTTAATTCTCGTGGCCCTTGCTGTGGCGGTGATGCTGCTGACGGGTAAGGGGGAAGAGCGAAAAAGAATACCTGACCAGCGGGTTACGCTTAATAAAAAGGATAAGAACCCTTACGGAGCTTATATAGCGTACGAAGGGCTCAAACATCTTTTTCGGGAAGCTTCCATCAGTACCAGCAAAAAGGAACCCGGTGAGTGGGATTCATTGTCCAATTATGGTACTGGCCAGGCCCTGCTCATCATCTCTCCCCGGTTTTATGCTTCTGAATACGAGATGAAAAAGCTGATCCGGTTTGCAGAGAACGGAAATGATGTATTTATCAGTGCCCGGTTTCTTTCTTCGGATGCGCAGGAGATCATTGGTGCCAGCAGCAGCGAGATCAATATTTCCCTGCAAACGGATAATAACGGGAATAATATAGCTGATAAACCATCGTTTAAACTCCTGCAACCGCCCTTTGCCGAGCCAAGAAATTTCAGTTATAAAGGGTTGCATTTTAATTCCTGGTTTTATGATATGGATACCACGATGGTGGATAAACTGGGTACAGATGAAATGAAACGCACCAATTTCATTCACCTGAAAACAGGACAAGGTAATTTATATTTTCACCTGGCACCACTCACATTCAGTAATTACTTCCTGCTGCACGGCGACAATTTTGCTTATTATGAAAATGTACTTTCTGTCATAGCACCTGATACTAAAAAACTGGTCTGGGATGAATATTTTATCGATAAAAAAGGATTTTATTCAGACAATGATGAAGAGGATAATGAAGGCTCCAATTCACTGAGTGAATTATTTAAATACAAGCAAACCAAGTGGGCCCTGCTGATCGCCATCTTTACGTTGCTGCTGTATGTATTGCTGGAAATGAGAAGAAGGCAGCGGTTCATCCCGGTTATAACCAAACCCCGGAACGATTCACTTGATTTTGTGAAAACGATTGGGCGTTTATATTATGACCGGGGCGATCATCATAATCTTAGCCATAAAATGGCGGCCTATTTCCTGGAGCATGTACGGAATAAGTATAAGTTGCCGACCAGTAATCTTGATGATGAGTTTATTACAAAACTCCAGTTCAAAACAGGATGTGAGGAGGCAGAGATCCGGGGTATTGTTACATTTATCAACCAGTTAAACAGGACATCATCGGTCACCGCAAGACAGGTTACCGATTTTCATAAACAACTTGAGTCATTTTATCAAAAAGCTTAATAATGGAAGAACCAATTTTTCAGCAACGAACCGATATGACTGCACTCAATCATGCGGTATTATCCATCCGCAGCGAGATCAAAAAGATCATCGTTGGGCAGGATGAAATGGTAAAATTGATCATTGCTGCTTTGCTGGCCGACGGGCATGTACTGATTGAAGGAGTGCCGGGAGTTGCAAAAACACTTACGGCCAAATTAGTGGCCCGCAGTGTGGATGCCGGATTTTCTAGAGTACAATTTACGCCTGACCTGATGCCTTCTGATGTATTGGGTACACCTGTGTTCAATCCCAGGGAAGCAACCTTTGAATTCAAGAAAGGCCCGGTATTCAGCAATATTGTTTTAGTGGATGAGATCAACAGAGCCCCGGCGAAAACACAATCCGCTTTGCTGGAGATCATGGAAGAACGACAAGCATCCGTGGACGGGAAAACCTATCCAATGGCGTCTCCTTTTATGGTTTTAGCCACGCAAAACCCGGTGGAGCAGGAAGGAACTTATCGTTTGCCGGAAGCACAGCTGGATCGTTTCTTATTTAAAATTGTGGTGCCGTATCCTTCAGAAGCAGAAGAGCTGAGTATCCTCACCCAGTTTCATAATATGGGAAATACTTCGGTGCAGGACCTGGTGCATCCTGTATTAGGTGCCCAGCAGATCAACCAGCTCAAACAACAGATCAAAACACTGGTGATCGAAGAAAAATTGTTGCAGTTCATTGCCAAATTAATTCACCAGACAAGAAACCATAAATCCATTTACCTGGGTGCTTCGCCAAGGGCATCGCTGGCGGTGATGAACGCATCAAAAGCCATTGCAGCCATGAACGGAAGAGATTTTGTGACACCGGAAGATATCCGGGAAGTGCTGATCCCGGTCTTGCGTCATCGTATCATCCTGGCACCGGATAAGGAAATGGAAGGCGTAACAGAAGCGGAAGTGATCAAACAGATCGTGCAGGCGATGGATGTGCCGAGGTAGGAGGAAGCAGGATGTCTGAAATCTGATGTCAGAATTTTGAGGAGGCTACTATTTTTTATATAAACCTTATGTTATGATTAAAACAGTTTTTGACCTGGAGGTTTTTAAAATTTCCTATCAGCTGGCGATGGATATTTTTAGTTGTACAAGGAGTTTTCCTAAGGAGGAGAGATATTCTCTGACCGACCAAATAGTACGTTCTTCCCGTTCTGTTGCAGCTAATATTGCTGAAGGATGGGGGAAGAGAATCTACGAGAACGAATTTAAACGACACTTGATTTATGGCATGGGTTCATTGGAAGAAACAAAAGTATGGCTGCTGTTTGCCAAGGATTGTTTGTATCTGGAATTGAATTCTTTTGAAGCACTAAATAAGAAGTGTGACGAGCTCGGTGCAAGGATCTATAAGTTGTACGAAAACTGGAAAACACTATAAATTATAATGACTGTTCTGGTCAGAATTCGGATATCAGACTTCTGACCTCAAAATAGCAACCTTGATAAAATCCTTCTACCTCAATAAAATCGTTTACATCATTGCCGGGTCGGCAGCAGTGATCTTTTTGCTGAGCTTCTTTGTGCCTGTTTTTTTCAGGTTGGGCGAACTGGTCTTGTTGTTCCTGCTGCTGGCGGTGCTGGCGGATACCTTACTGGTGTTTGGGAAGAAAAATGGTTTCCATGCAGAAAGGCAGGTGACGGACCGTTTCAGTATTGGCGATGATAATAAAGTGATGCTGCATTTTAAAAACCAGTATGGTTTCCCTGTACGCATCAGTGTGATCGATGAGATCCCTTTCCAGTTCCAGGACAGGAAATGGTTGCGTAAACTTCAGTTAGCTGCAGGCGAAAAGAAAGAACTGGACTATTTCCTGCGGCCGGTTACCCGCGGCGAATATGTTTTTTATGATATCAATGTATATGTGCATGCACCTTTGCAACTCGTAAAACGACGTTACATTTTTGCGCAGGAGAAGACAGTAAAAGTATATCCCTCGTATATACAAATGCGGCGCTACCAGTTACTGGCAGTAGCCAATAAATTGCAGGAAGCCGGGGTGAAAAAAATGCAGCGCATCGGTCATAGTATGGAGTTTGAGCAGATCAAGGAATATGTGCGGGGAGATGATTACCGCACCATCAACTGGAAGGCAACAGCCAGGAGGGAAGGATTGATGGTGAATAATTATACGGATGAGCGAAGCCAGCAGATCTATTGTGTGATCAATAAAGGCCGGGTGATGAAAATGCCTTTTCATGGAATGACCTTACTTGATTATGCTATCAATGCTTCGCTGGTATTATCGAATGTAGCATTGGTAAAGCAGGACCGGGCAGGGTTGATCACTTTTGCGGAGCACCTCGACAGTTTTATCCTGGCGGATAAAAAATCAACACAAATGAACAAGGTGCTGGAATCATTGTACCGCCAGCAAACCCGTTTCCTGGAGCCGGATTACGAAAAATTATTCTCGGTGATCAGGAACCGGATCACCAACCGCAGCCTGTTGGTACTGTTCACCAATTTTGAATCGCTGGAAGGTTTGCAACGGGAACTGCCGGCGCTGCGCAAGATCGCAAGATATCATTTGCTGTTGGTGGTGTTCTTTGAGAATACGGAACTCCGTACACTGATGGACAGGAAGGCAACCAATATGGAAGATATTTATATCAAGACCATTGCCGAAAAATTTGCCTATGAAAAAAGGCTGATGGTAAAAGAGCTGCATATGAATGGTATTCCTTCCATTCTCACCACACCGGAAAATCTTACGGTGAATACTATTAATAAATACCTGGAATTAAAAAGCAGGATGTCGATCTGATTATTTCTTCCGAAAAGCTTTCCGGGAATACGATTACTTTTGCCCGATGGAGCAAAACCCTGTCAATCTATTCCAGGAAGGAAAAGTATTACTGATCGATAAACCATTAGAGTGGACCTCGTTTGGCGTGGTGAGTAAGATCCGGAATCTTATCCGTATTAAAAAAGTAGGCCATGCCGGCACTCTGGATCCATTGGCTACCGGTTTATTGATTGTCTGCACGGGAAAATTTACCAAGCGTATCAATGAATTCATGGCGCAAGAAAAAGAATACACCGGCACTTTCACACTGGGTGCTACCACGCCAACTTACGATTTGGAAAGTGAGCCGGTCAATTTTAAATCCTTTGAACATCTTACAGAAGAACAATTACATACAGCTACAGCAACATTTACCGGTGAGATCATGCAGGTACCACCGGCACATTCAGCAATCAAAGTGGATGGCAAAAGAGTGTATGAACTGGCAAGACAGGGCAAAGAAGTGAAACTGGAGCCAAGAAAATTATTTATCAAAGAGTTCTCCATTACAAAAATCGAAATGCCGTTGGTTTATTTCAAAGTAGTTTGCTCCACGGGCACTTATATCCGCAGCCTGGCCAATGATTATGGTGCAGCAGTAGGTTGTGGTGCTTATCTCAGCAGTTTGCGGAGAACCCGTATTGGTGCATTTAGTGTGGATGATGCGATGACGATACCCGTCTTTGAAGAGGAAATTAAAAAATCGAAAGCTGATCAAAGTTTGAAAGGATAATTGACACCTAGCTGTAACTGACCTTTTAATAGATTACTCAGCTGGTAACCATAGAACCATTTGTTCTGGCTGGTTGCCCTGTCAGGAGAAGGACTAGGATCCTTTGCTTTGAAAGCATAATCAAGCCGGATCATAAAGAAAGAGAGATCGATCCGCAAACCAGTACCTACACCAACTGCAAGGTCTTTTCCTAACCGGCCTAAATTAAATACAGACTCAGGACTTCCTGCTTCTTTCTTGAGGAACCATACATTACCAATATCCGTGAAGAGTACACTTTCAACAGTGAAGCCGGCAATTTTAAAAAAATTAAAACGGTATTCTGCATTCAGTTCCAGTTGTACATCACCATATCGTTCCGGGTTATTTTTAAAGTCACTGATCAGCGAACCGGGTCCAAGGCGCCGCAGGCTCCAGGCCCGCATACTGTTGGGGCCGCCGGCAAAGTATTGTTTGAAGAAAGGAAGCCGGTCCTGTTTTAATGGATTGGCTGTTGAACCCAGTTCATAACCCACCCCTGCGAAGGCCCTGATTGCAAGGGCTGTCTTTTTGAATTTAATCAGCTTGGTCAGTTCAGCATCAATTTTTACAAAGCGATACAGTTGTGAATCTAAAAATTCATTCCGGAACATACCTGCCAGCAAGCCGGATTGTTCATAGTTAACAGCTAAAATATTTTGTCTTTTACCTTTTATCCAGGTATGCGTTACACCGGCTACCAGCGATGAGATCAGCCCATCGGTAAAAACATTATTCAAAGCTGGTGTTGTATTGATAAGATCGATCAAACCCTGTCTTTTCTTGAGGTAAGAATATTCAATATTAACCGGCTTCAGGGTAATAAAAAGCGTTTTATTCGACCGGGGAACATTTCTCTGGAATTCATAACCCAGCGATGCGTTGATCGTTGTCAGGTTAAAAAGATTTCTTCTTTCCGTATTGGCTGCACTAAATCCAAATACGGTCCTGATATTATCACGGTGCCGTTCAGGAATGAATTTAAAATTGGGAACCGGTTTCGGGAAATAGATTTTATAACTGAAATTCACCTGCTGGGTCTGGATAAAACTGCTGTCTCCTAATTCAATACCGTACCGCATATTCAGGCTGGAGGTATTGGCACCCCTGAATACATTCCGGTTTTGTAAGCCCACATTTGCACCAATACCAAAAAGACTTCCGGAGATAGCACTCTGGTTCTGGCTGGCTTCAAGGTTGGCATTGAAAACATATTTGGGGGCAGGGTTTAAAAAGATCCTGAAATCAACGGTGTCCTGGCCAACCCTGGGTACGGGTTCAATATTGATCTGTTTCCAGGTGCCAAATACATTTAGCCGGTTGATCGTTCGTTGAAAACGCCGTTGCCCATACAGGTCGCCATGGCGCAGGTAAATGTTATCGAGAAATATTTTGGGTTTGTAAGTATTATTGAACTGTATGATGGAGAGATTTGGATTCAGTTTGGTAACAACCCTGTTGCCGGCAGAAGAATCAACTGTAAAATCAGGATAGATATCAATATTACCTACATAATATTTTACCAGTTTCACACTGTCAAAGCCCGGCCGCATCCTGATTTCCAGGTTGGCGGTTGGTTTCAGCCTTCTTTCTTTTAATTTCTGCAAGAGTTCTATTTGCTCAAAGGGATCAAGTGAAGGCTGTAATAAAGCAACATCTAAAGTATCCCAAACACCCAGCAGGTCTTCTCTTCCAAACCGGAGAAACCCATTATTTCGGTATAAGTCAACAAGGCGGTCAAACTCAGCTGAGATAATGCCTTTGGCAAAGGGCATTCCTTTTGAGAGATAAGATTCTTTCAGGTTGGCTTTGGTCAGGGATTGCAATTCGGCCTGGTTATGATGATATTTGGGAGAATCAATTCTGTAAGCGATCGAATCCAGTCTTGTCAGCAAACCCGTTTTCACATCAAAGATCACATTCACCCGGTATTGGTCATCTTTTGAACCGGCAGTATCAATTTTTGTCCGGTAGCCCACCGAGTCATAAAAATAGCCGAGAGAAACCATCAATGCCTTCATATAAGTCACGGACTTGTCGGCATTCATACTGTTATAGACCGGGGGCTTATTTAATATTTGCCTGTTGAAGCCGCCACTGGAAATGAGTTTTCTCTTCGTTCTTACGCCAATGCTGTCGTCCAGTTGTTTCTGTAAGGCAGATTTAAGGTCTGATTTTTCCTGTTCCGTGAGATTACCTTCTACGTTAATATTATATTCGTACACGAATGGCGTATTCCGGGGATAATTTTTTGGAATGACGGCACAGGAATAAAAAATAATGGTAACAAGGCCGGCGATCATTGCTCGTAAAAGGTAGCGGGTAAAAAGTGGCTGGCCGTTGAACATAAATTGATAAAAGAGTTGCAATGCTTGTAAAATCGCAGGTCAAATATATCCAAAGTTTAGGCCAGAAAAAATCAAGAGATGAATCCGGGGCTTTTATTGCAGAAGGCCCGAAGATCGTCAGTGAGCTGTTGCAGGAGATACCGGGGCGGGTACAACAGGTATTGGGCCTGAAAGAATGGTTAACTGATCATGAAAAATTGCTGAATGGTATAGCGGCAATTGAAGTAAGCCCGGCAGAATTAGAAAAAATTTCACAACTGCAAACTCCTAACCAGGTGATAGCGGTAGTAAGAAAATTTGAACAGGTTACGGAAGTAAAACTGAAAGGTAAACTTGTATTGGCCTTAGATACACTTCAGGATCCCGGTAATTTGGGAACCATTATCCGTATTGCAGACTGGTTTGGTATCGAATACATCATTTGTGATCATGATAGTGCCGATCTTTATAACCCGAAAGTGGTACAGGCCACTATGGGCAGTATAGCCCGGGTGAAACTGCTGTACACTGATCTTGCCGGTTGGTTGGCTGAGCAAAAGACAACAATTTATGCAGCTGCACTCGATGGAGAGGATATAACAACTATGCAAAAGCCTGCTGAAGGAATTATCGTTATCGGCAATGAATCAAAAGGAATCAGTCCGGATATTTTGAAAGTGGTAACAAAAAAAATCACCATACCACAAAAGGGGAAGGCAGAATCCTTAAATGCTGCGGTGGCAACTGGTATTATTCTCTCTCACCTGGCTACCTGAAATGAATGGCTTTCACGGGTTGCACTTTCCTGACCAATATAGAAGGGATGAGCAGGATAAGCAGGCAAACTACTAAAGTAATAACTCCGATAAGCCCCACCTGCCACCAGATGATCTTTACGGCGGCTTCACTCATGTAATAAGCTTCTTCTTTCAGTTTGATGAAACCTGTTTGTTGCTGCAGGTATAGAAATCCCAGTGCGAATATGGTACCGATGATAATGCCGGTGATCGTAATGATCAGCGAATGACGAAGAAATATTTTTTGAACAGTCCAGTCAGATGCACCCAGCGATTTTAAAATGCCGATCATTTTTATTCTCTCCAGCACTAAAATGATGAGACAGGTGATAAGATTGATCACCGCTACAAAGATCATGATACCGATCAGTACATTGCGGGTCACATCCTGCATATTGAGCCAGTCAAAAATATTGGGCGATATGTCTCTTGCACTTTGTGTGTCCCAGGTAGGAGGGAAGCCGTCGGTTTCATAAAGATCAATAACGGCTTGGTTGATCTGCCGGTAATCGTTGAGGAAGATCTCATATCCACCGATCTCGTTTTGTTTCCAGAAATTCAGCCGGCGGATCAGTTTGATATCGGCAATGGCAAAGGTTTTGTCGTATTCTTCAATCCCAGTTTTGTAAATAGCACTAATGGTAAGCTTATCAGCCCGGATATTTACACCCGATCCATCTTCTTCGCTGCCGCCGGGACGTATAAAATAAATATTGATCTTATCATGGAGTTTGAGCTGCAACTGCTCGGCAGTGTAAGCAGAGAGCATGATCTCACGGCTGTAAGTGCTATCATTAAAGCGGACCGGTTTTCCCTGCTTGATAAAAGAATTGAAATTGGTCCAGTCATACGTACTGTCCACACCTTTTACCAGCACCCCTTCTATCTCATCTTTTGTTTTCAGGATCGCATACTTGGTGGCAAAGGGATGAATCGCTTTGACCCGGCTGTCTTTTTTCATCAATGTTACCAGCGAGTCATTCTGAATGATTGGCGTTTCTTCGGCCAGTATGGACCGGTCCACCTGTTTTTCCTGCACCCGGATATGCCCGAGAAAGCTGAATACTTTCTGGCTCACCGTTGCCTGGAAGCCATTGGCAAAAGACAGGGTAATGATCATTACTGCCACACTGATCACCGTGGCCACAATGGACAGCCGGATGATGAACCTGGAAAATGATTTCTGCTGATTAAATGCGATGCGGTTTGCTATAAAGCCTGCAACCTTCAAATTGATTAGTTTGTCTTCTTCAAAAATAAGCCGGTAAAAAAGATTTATCTGCTTTTTCGGGCAATTTTTCACAATATTGTGTGTTCTTACAAATTACCACTGGCAGGATGAAAAGGATCATTTTACTGTTACTACTATGCAAGGGATTTACCGCTGCTGCGCAGCTGGCCGATCATATTTACCAGCCGAATATTCATTCGGTCAAGTTGTTCAAGTATGGTGATATCTACAGTTACCCGGTCATGAATCTTAACAGTGGCGAACAGTTTGAACTGCATTTTGATGACCTGGATGCGGATGTGAAGAATTACTATTTCTCTTTCCAGCTCTGTAATGCCGACTGGACGCCTTCCAGCTTATTTACCTTCGATTATACCAGGGGTTTCCAAAGCCAGCGTATCAATACCTACAGGAATGCTTCTATTTCATTTACACACTATACCCATTACCAGGCCATGGTGCCCGACCGCAACAGTGTACCTACCCGTTCCGGTAATTATTTATTGAAAGTGTTCCTGAATGATGATACATCAAAGCTGGTATTTACCAAACGGTTTTTAGTGGTGGATAATAAAGTGTCATTGGCAGCCAGGATGATGCAGCCCTTCGGCGGCACTTTTTTCCGGACACACCAACGGGTGCAGGTAACGGTGAATACAGCTACGGCCAAACTGAATATTTTCTCCCAGCAGGACCTGAAGCTGCAGGTGGTACAAAATTATACATGGCCAACAGCAGTGTTTCTTGATCGTCCCACAATCTACAGGGGTAATTATTTTGAATACAGTGATGATGCACTTTCATTTCCTGCAGGCAGGGAATGGAGATGGATCAACCTCTCAAGTGTACGATTGATGAGTGACCGGATGAGGGATCTTCTGAAAAGCAATGACCGTATTGATGTGCTGGTGAAACCGGATGGAGAAAGAAACCAACAGGTCTATGTGTATTACCGGGATAACAACGGGTTATTTACGATAGAAAATGAAGACGGCAATAATCCATACTGGCAAAGTGATTATGCCTATACCCATTTCACGTTTGTGCCACCGGGCAACAGGGCTTACCCCGGTCGTAATATTTATCTTTTTGGTGAGCTGACCAACTATGCGATTGATGATTCCACCAAAATGATCTTTAACCCCGAAAAAGGAGTGTATGAAAAAACATTGTTCCTGAAACAGGGTTTTTATAATTATTCTTATGTAACAGCACCTGAGAAAAGAAGAGCTGCTGATCCTGTTTCTTTCGATAATACAGAGGGTAATTTCCAGGCAACGGAAAACAGCTATATGGTGCTGGTCTATTTCCGGCCTTTTGGTGCCCGGGCTGATGAACTGATCGGTTATGCCAAAGTAAATTCCATGGCAGGTTTTTAAAGCTTATTTCCTGCAAACAAATCGTATTTAATTGTGCTTCCCTATCTTTGCGGCGGCAGGTCTTACACGACCAGCTCCTGCTGAACCCTCCCAGGGCCGGAAGGCAGCAAGAGTAGGTGGTTGAGCGGTGCGATGTAATCAGCCTGCCATTTTTTTTGCTCCTAACTTCCTCTGCAAGAGGGTTTTTAAATACAATCAACATGAAATTTTTTATTGATACGGCCAACCTGGCCCAGATCAAAGAAGCCAACGAATTAGGTATCCTTGATGGTGTTACCACCAATCCTTCGCTGATGGCGAAAGAAGGGATCAAAGGACAGGATGCGATCATGAACCATTACAAAACGATCTGCGAACTGGTGGATGGTGATATCAGTGCTGAAGTAATTGCCACTGATTTCGCCGGTATCGTGGAAGAAGGCAAGAAACTGGCCGCAATTCACCCGAATATCGTGGTGAAAGTGCCGATGATCAAAGATGGTATCAAAGCGATCAAATGGTTTACGGATAATGGTATCCGTACCAACTGCACCCTGGTGTTCTCTGCAGGACAGGCGATATTGGCTGCTAAAGCAGGAGCCACTTATCTTTCCCCGTTCATCGGTCGTATTGATGACAGCAGCTGGGATGGTATTGAACTGATCTCCCAGATATCCCATATTTATTCGGTGCAGGGTTTCAAAACAGAGATCCTTGCCGCATCAATTCGTAATGCACTGCATATTGTAAGATGTGCAGAAGCCGGTGCTGATGTTTGTACCTGCCCGCTGGATTCCATCCTCGGTTTATTAAAACACCCGCTGACGGATATTGGCCTCGCTAAATTCCTGGAAGACGCTAAGAAAACAGCTTAATTCATTTTGCTATATCGAAGTAAAAAGCCCCTGAAAGGGGCTTTTTTATTAGTTGTTCTTCCTGTTCCTGCGGGGCGCATTATCCATATCATTCCTGTTGGGTAAAAAAGGATCGGGCAGCTGTTTGATCCAGATCGTTATTTCCTTCCAGATAGCAGGATTGGATCTCAATACTGCTTTTACGGTTACTTTTTCCGGTTTAAAATGATCAGGTATAAAAAGTTCATTGCCGTTGAATGTTCCTTCGGAGGAGGTGAAGAGTATTTGTTTGGCTGTTAGTGGTAACCAGCTTCCGTTTGACAGTTTTCCGTCCACGTTGATATAATTATGCTGGCCTTTTTTCAGGCTGTCGGTGTATAAATGGAAGTAGATGCTATCCACCTGTTGGGCTTTAGTTAGTATCCCGGCAAAAAGAAAAATGGGTAAGAGTATAATTTTATTCATGGTCTGTTTTTACTGCAAAAAAGACGCAAACATCTTCCTAAAGGTACGCAGCAACGGAACCTTAACATATTTTTGTTGTTGCAGGTATGAAGTCACTAACTTGCGGTATTGCTTGCTATTATGAAACAGTATATCCTCTTGGCGGGACTTGCTGTCGCCTTCTCCCATAGGGCGGCTGCCCAGCATACCGGGCCGGAAGAACCTTTTCCTCTCTCAGCTCCGGCAGAGCATGTGATCATCACGGATATTTTTACCCATACAACGGCTGACCATAGTTTGCCCAGGAACGGAATATTTTCTGCTGTTCAGCAGGACAGGTTGTTGTACCGGGGGAATGTAAAAAATTATAGACTGCATGGGAACTGGCAAAGCTGGTACCTGAATGGCCAGCCATTAGACTCCGGAAAATTAGTGAACGGTATTCCTGATGGGGAATGGAAATTATGGGATTCATCCGGTAACTTAATTGCTATCCGGCATTATGATGCTGATAAATTGCAACGGGTAAAAGAAGAAATGCGGGTTAATCATCCGAAGAACTGGCATTATCCATTAACCGGTTTGTATAAGAAGGAAGGTCATGCTGCGATAAAATACCTGCAACCGGGTTATTCTTTTTCTTTTGCAGCGAAGCAGAATGTGCCTGTTAAAAAAGCCGTTCAGTTAAACAGCACGGGTACGGTTTATCACCCGGTATTTAAAGAATGTTTGCACGATGGCCTGTACATGAATTATTTTAGCAACGGGATGGTAAAAGATTCCGGCTATTACAAAAACGGGTTGAAAGAAGGAGCCTGGGTGCATCATATGAACAGCAGGACGTACTGGAAAGCGACCTATAAGAACGGCAAACCATCCGGTGAATGGAAAGAATACTTACTCAATGGACAATTAGTACAACTTATCCATTTTGATACGAACGGGAAAGAGACCTGGCGGAAGCGGTATGAGAAATAATAGAATCATTTTGATATACTATAAATAAAAAAAGCTAAACCCACCGGGTTTAGCTTTTTAGTTAGCTGCCAGCAGGATCACTGAACGATCACTCCTGCTGCAGCCAAACGTTTTCCTTTTGTATCGGTCATTACGATCCAGTAAATGCCTTTGCCATGCATCCGCAGGTCAACGGTCAACCGTTCATACGAACTGGTGATAGCATATGCTTTCCTGAACACATAAGCACCTTTACTGTCATACACCGTGATGGTATTCGTTGTGTTGCCTCCCGCATTGTAATAGCTTACGGTAAAGAGGCCATTGTTCGGATTTGGGTAAATATAAAATTGGGTAGTAGCTGAATCAGTGATCGCCACCACGTTCGATGTATTACTACAACCTCCGGCATTGACTACTGAGAGAGAATAACTACCTAACTGGTCAAGGGTAACTGGTAATGTGGCTGCATTGCCACCAGCTACCGGTATCCCGTTATTCAACCAGGTATAGGTTACCGTTCCTGCTGGTGTAACCGTTGATGTTAAAGTGGTACTGATACCGGGGTATAATCTTGTATAAGGTGCAGCGGCGATCGTTACCACCGGTCTCGGGCTCACCGCAACTGCTGTTGCTGTTGATGTGGCAGAACAACCACTGGCATTGGTAACCGTTACACTATAATTACCGGAAGTGCTGACTGTAATTGAAGAAGTGGTAGCTCCGTTGCTCCATGCATACGAACTGCCTGTTGCAGCAGTCAGTATTACATTATTGCCATCACAAAAAGCGGTAGGCCCGTTGGCCGAAATGGTTGCTGTAGGTAACGGGTTCACCGTTACGTTAGTCGCAGGTGAAGTATTGCTGCATCCGCTGGTTACAACGGTAACACTGTATGTTCCTGTTGTACTAACCGTAATTGATTGTGTGGTGGCTCCATTGCTCCATGTATAAGAACTACCTGCATTAGCAGTTAGCACTACACTACCACCCTGGCAGAATGTCGTAACACCTCCTGCTGTAACACTGGCTGCGGGTACTGTAGTAATAGTAAGTACAACGGCTGTTCTGGCGGAGCTTTCACAACCTGTTGTGGTATTGCGGCTGGCTGCATAATAAGTGATGCTGCCAGCTGCACTTAATGCCGGGCTGCTTATTGCAGAACCACCACTGGCTGCAGTATACCAGATAACGGTATGACCCGCCGCTACAGTAGCTGTTGCTGTTAATGTGGGAACAGGAGAACCCGGACATACGGCTACTGATTGATCGCCTCCGCTGGCGGGAGCATTCACAGCTGAACCGCTGACGGTGATGGACAGGGAAGATGCCGCCGTCTGGCAGGTACCGTTACTTGCTGCTGCTGTTACATTGCCGCTGCTGCTGCCGCCCGGATAATCGATCGTAACTGTTGTTGTTCCCTGGCCTGCACTGATGATCGCACCCGGCGGAGCTGTCCATATATACGAACTGGCGCCACTGACTGCTGCTATTGTATACGTTACATTCGTGGCTGCACCACAAATGATATTCTGTCCTGTGATGGAACCGACAGCACCTAAACCACCACCACCATTGGATACAGTAACATTGATGGCATTGGCTCTTTCACTTTCAGCAGCAGTGGTATTATTTTTTGCCCGGATGGTAAACCACATACTTGCATTAGGAGTAAGCCCCGTAGCTGTATATGTGGTGCCAGTTATATTTGCTGCCAGAACAATAAATTGTCCTGTTGCTGCATCCAGCCTGTAAATATCGTAATGGGTGGCATTGGTAACAGCGGTCCAGTTAAAGATCACTTCACCGGCATTACAACTGACACCGCTGCCGCTGAAACCGTTTGTTGTTCCTAATATTTTAAAGGTGGCATCGCTCACATCTGTCAAAGCACCACTTGAAATTCTTATTAATGCGGTTGATGTATTCGCACCTGCCGGCACTGACCAGGCAAGCCTTGTGACACTGGCTGCAACGACATTGGAAATGATGTTCCAGCTGGCACCATTGTTCAATGAATATTCTACGGTTTGGTTACCCGTTACACCGGCATTATTCCAGGTGATCGTTTCATTCGTGCCGGGATTTAATGTTTCATTCCCGTTCGGATAGATCACTTCAATATAAGGTTGTTCCACACTCCAGGTTAATGCATAATCCTGGCCCGGGCCGGTTGGTACGGCAGTTCCGTTTACCCGTAAAGTATAGGAACCTGCAGGGGGATTATCGATAGTTACCTGTTCAATATTACTTACATTATCTACTCCTCTTGTGGCCGCTGTACCCGGATTATTGGGATCAAGTATCCATGGAAGTGTAGTGGTGGCGCCATTGATAACAGTGAGATCAAGATTATTTACTAAAGCAGGATTTGCATTCGCAGCACCAGCCGGGTCATTCCAGGTCAGCATTACTCTTAATCTTGCCGTACCGGCAGGTACGTTCACCGTCATGTCATTTGAAACACCCGTTGTAACTGTACTTAATGCATAACGATTTTCTTCCAGTATCCGTACTGCTTCCAGTGCATTGATACGTCCGTAACCAAAGCGATAATCAGGTCCGGCATTACCGAGGTCTTGTGCCGTATTAAGCACTGTATTTTTTATCAGCGTGGAAGGAGGGAGATTATTACTGTTTAATTGTTTGTACCGCTGTACTAACAAAGTGACAGAACCTGCAACACCCGGCGTGGCCATTGAAGTGCCGGATAACGTTGCATAGCCGTTGACCGGTGTGGAAGTTGAAAATACACTCGTACCAAATGCACTGATCTCCGGTTTCACCCTGCCATCCTGTACAGGACCGCAACTGCTGCTGCCGGATAATGCTTCGGAGGTAGTGATATTGGCAACAAGAATATTATTCTTGGATGATTTACCGCTGGCTGTAATGGTTGACCAGCCTCCTGTACAGGCCGCTTGTGAATTGCCGGAGGAATGAATATGCAAATGCGTCGGGAATGTATTCAGGTTAATATCAGTAGCCCTGCTGGTGGAATTATACGTTACACCAGCTCCGTTCAAACCGCAGGTTTGTGTACTTCCATAAGAGTGACTGCTGACCACCAATCCTTGTGTGGGGATCGCATTCGCCATTTCAGTCTGAATATTCCCGTTGAAATTGAATGAATATAATGTGGCATTGGGTGCCATACCTCTTGCGGTCTGGTTAATGAGGCCACGTCCCAGTATTGTTCCGGCACAATGGGTGGAATGTTGCGAAGCGGAACTAAACTCAACCTGGTTCAAACGACCTGCCGGAGAAAAATCAAGATGCGGGCTGATCTCGCCTTCATCCCAGATGCCGACATTGATGCCATCACCTTTCAGGTTCCGGATGCCATCATTCAAAATATTGACACGGTGTAAGGTTCTGCCCAAGGTATTTTCTACCTGGTTGGGCGGATCAACAAATTCAACCCACTGCACAAAGGGAAGATCCACTAATTGCTGCACAGATAACTGCCCGATGCGGACCGTGAATGACCGGAACATAGGCATGTCTTCCAGTATCGTGGCATTCACTGCACTTAATGAACTGCTGATGGAAGCAGCAGCTAATTTTTCATAAGTGATCACCGTTACATCCACGTAGCCGGGTTGTTTGACGGCATAAGCCGGAAACGTTGCGTTCAGCAATGCAGGAACAGTCTTTTGTTCTTTGGTTAACTGGAACACACTGCGAAAACCAAATGCTTTGAACGCATCGAGATTGATACCGGCAGGGACTGTAGCGGTGTAAGCATTATTCGGTATATAATCGATCAATTGAATACCAGCTGCATTCAAACGGCTTTTCATAGCTGAATCAGGAAGCGTATTGAATTGCAGCATTACATAATAAGTGTTCCCGTACAAAGTTTTTTGAAATACAGGCGATGCTTTGGTCAGGCTGCTGGTATTTTCTTCCGGTAAAAACTTGCCTGCATTCAGCAGGATGTTATAATCTTTTTGGGCGACCAGCAGGCCCGGCGTAATAATGAATAGCACGACCTTGATAAGGCGGGTAAAAAATTTTCTCATGTAAGTATGGTTTTGATATAAGCAGTTAGCAATAACAGGCAAGTAAAATAATCAAAAATGCTGTTTTACCGAAGTTTCGTTCACACAAAAAATCCCCTGTTATAAACGCGGTGATCATTACAGGGGAATACTATTGTAAGCCAGTTATTTGAGCGATTAGTTACCCGTACTTATTTCTTGAACGACACTTTCATTTCCGGTCCGGTCAACGGCAGTAACAGCGATCATATTCAATTTAATATTCTTATCAGTAATCGTCGTTTTTAAAATAGTGGAACGATTTACATTGCCCAGGATCATATAATTCCAGTTGTTCCCGTATTTATAATAGACCACCCATTGAAATACATCTTTATCATCGGGGTGTGTCCAGCTGATCGTGATGTTATCATCTTGTGTGCCCATAGTTACAACCGGTGAAGCAGGTGCGGTATCATCCAGCCATTTGCTGGCAGGCACAAGAGCTTGTTTTTTATAATGACCTTCTATCAGTGCTTTGGCCATCGGCGGGTTTTTGGTAACAGAGGAAATACTCCAGTGAACAATCCCTTTACTGGCAGGCAACATACCCCGGCTGATCATAACCTGGCTCATGATCTCATTGACGTTTTTAGCACTGGTATCACGGCCCACACTGATGCCCGGCCATAAATGACGTTGCATTGTATTCTCACTTTGCCACCATCCCAGTAATACGGGAAAACTTTGCGTGGCCCTGTTGATCGGCCAGTAGAGTTGAGGGGTAAAATAATCGATCCAACCTTTATTCAACCACAATTTTGCATCGGCATACAATTGATCATACTGGTCAAACCCTTCTACTGATTCCGGATAACCGGGCCGCCAGATACCGAAAGGACTCAATCCGAATTTCACCTGCGGCTTTTCCTTTTTTATTTCTTTATACACCCGTTCAATAAAAACATTCACGGCATTGCGGCGCCAGTCACCTCTTGATAATTTGCCACCGCTTTGCTGGTAGGCTTTCCAGCTTATGGAATCCGGGAAATCAGCTCCGCCATTATAAGAAGGATAGGGATAAAAATAATCATCGAAATGAACGCCGTCAATATCATATCGTTTCACCAGGTCCATCACCACCGCTGTTGAATGATCCTGTGTGCCCTGCTGTGCAGGATCGAGCCACCAGTAACCTTCTTTCAGGAACAAGGCCAGCTCTGGTCTTTTCTTTACAATGGATTGTTCACTGATCTCTTTGCCATCTTTATGATGTGCCCGGTAAGGGTTTAACCAAACATGCAATTCAATACCCCGCAGGTGGGCTTGTTCCACCCAAAATTCCAACGGGTCATAATAAGGATTGGGTGCTTTACCCTGTTGCCCGGTTAAATAATACGACCAGGGTTCCAGCTCACTTTTATACAAGGCATCTGCCTGCGGTCTTACCTGGAAAATGGCTGCATTGAAATGATGTTGCTGTAAAAAATCCAGCAGCTCAATCGCTTCTTTTTTCTGCTCTTCCACCGGCAACCCCGGTTTGCTCGGCCAGTTGATATTCGCTACCGTAGCGATCCACGCCGCCCGGAATTCCCGCATGGCTTTGGGGCTGTTGGTAGTTGCTGTTGTAGGGCTGATTTTTTTTCCGGGTGAACAAGCCTGTGTAAGACAAACTAAAACACAAACAGTAAGCAAAGAGAGTTTCATAATGACAATTTAAAAGTAACAGAAGCAGGAGAAGGAATGGTACGCTAAAATATGCACATCAAGTGTTTCCGCAATCGTTTTCAGCAAGTATGTTTTATGTGCTGATAAAGTAATGTGCAGCTCTTTATGTATTTTTCTAATGCGATTGAGATTTTTCATTTGCTGGTTTTTGCAACCAGCCCTAACGACTAACTGCCATGTTAAGAAAGATTCTATCTCCTGCACTGTTCCTTCTCTTATCCGCTTTCGTTATTGCTTCCTGTAATTCACCGGAAACCAAATCAACAACAACTGCCGGCAGCGATACGGCTGACCGCAAATGGTGGAAAGAAGCCGTGGTGTACCAGGTTTATCCCCGCAGTTTTAAAGATAGTGATGGTGATGGTATTGGTGACCTGAAGGGGATCATCTCCAAACTGGATTATATCAAGAGCCTGGGTGTGGATGCTGTATGGCTCAACCCGATCTATGGTTCTCCCAACGATGATAATGGATACGATGTGAGTGACTACCGGGGTATCATGAAAGATTTTGGCACGATGGAAGATTTTGATGCCTTGCTGAAAGGCATGCATGAAAGAGGATTGAAATTAGTGATGGACCTGGTGGTGAATCACAGTAGTGATGAACATGAATGGTTCAAACAAAGCCGCAGTTCCCGCACCAGTCCATACCGTCATTACTATCATTGGTGGGATGCCGAAAGAGGCAAGCCTGCTTTCCGCTACAGTTTATTTGATGTGAACCATGATGCCTGGAAATATGATTCAGCCACCAATGCGTATTACCTCCATTATTTTTCCCGCAAACAACCCGATCTGAACTGGGAAAATCCCAAACTGCGGCAGGAGATCTATGGCATTATGAAATTCTGGGCGGATAAAGGAATAGACGGATTCCGGCTGGATGCTTTCCAGTTTGCAGCGAAGGACACTACCTTCCCCGCATTCCCAAAAGGATTTGAAAAAGATTTTATTCAATACTATGCCATGGGGGATGGCTTGCATGATTACCTGAAAGAAATGAACAAGGAAGTGCTGAGCAAATATGATGTGATGAGTGTGGCCGAAGGAGCCGGCCGCAATTTCCAGGATGCACATGACCTGGTGGATGCTGACCGTAACGAACTGAATATGGCCTATGCATTTGAAGGCGTGGATATCGCCAAACCGGAAGGCTACAGTTTATTACATTTCAAAGAAGTTTTCAGCCGGTGGGATAGTGTGTTTGCAGAAAAAGGTTGGCTCTCCGTTTTTTTGGCCAACCATGACCAGGCAAGAATGGTGAGCCGCTTTGGAAATGACAGCCCGCCATTTCGGGAAGCCTCTTCTAAACTACTAACCACTTTTATCATGACCATGCGGGGAACACCGTATTATTATTATGGTGATGAACTGGGCATGACCAATGCAGGCTTTTCTACAATTGAGGACTACCAGGATATTGCCACCCGCAATGAATACGAACACCAGAAAGCAACAGGTGGCGATCTCAATAAATTTCTCGAGCGGATACGGTTCAGCAGCCGGGATAACGGACGTACGCCGATGCAATGGGATACTACGCTGAATGCCGGTTTCTCCACTGGGAAGCCCTGGTTAAGGACAAATACAAATTATACCACTATCAATGCAGCAGCACAGGAAAAAGATCCCGCCAGTGTGCTCAATTATTTCCGGAAGATCGTACAGCTCCGGAAAAATAACCCGGTGTTAGTCTATGGAAAGTATACATTGCTGGATAAAAACAATCCCGATGTATATGCTTATACCCGTGAAGGGGAAGGAAAGAAGTTGTTAGTGATACTTAATTTCAGCAGCAAGGCAGCAAAGGCGAATACCGGTATGGATACTAATAAAGCAAAACTATTGATCAGTAATTATCAAACGGCCTCGGCTGACGCCACTTTGCAGCCATACGAAGCAGTTATTTATGAACTTTAAAATCAGCGTATGAAAAAGTACAGAATAGAACCGTTGCTGATCGTTGTAACCCTTTTTTCAATCATGACAGGATGTAACAACACTGAAAAAAAAGAAACGGCTGCACAAGACCGTCAATGGTGGAAAGAATCGGTGGTGTACCAGGTCTATCCCCGCAGTTTTAAAGACAGTGATGGGGATGGGGTGGGAGACCTGAAAGGAATTATTTCAAAACTGGATTATATCAGGAGTCTGGGCGTGGATGTGGTGTGGATCAACCCCATATTCTCGTCGCCCAATGCTGATAACGGGTATGACATCAGCGATTACAAAGGGATCATGCAGGAGTTTGGTACCATGGAAGACTTCGATGCCTTATTGAAAGGCATGCACGACCGGGGATTAAAAATGGTGCTTGATCTTGTCGTGAATCACAGCAGTGATGAACATGAATGGTTCAAACAATCCCGCAGTGCAAGAGATAATCCCTACCGGGATTATTATCATTGGTGGCCGGCTGAAAAAGGAAAGCCTGCTTTTCGTCCCGGCTCTTTTGAAGCAGATGGCAGTGGCTGGCGGTTTGATTCGCTGACCAATGCTTATTACCTGCATTATTTCAGTAATAAACAACCCGACTTAAAATGGGAAAACCCCAAGCTGCGCCAGGAGATATATGATATGATGAAGTTCTGGTTCGATAAAGGCATTGATGGTTTTCGCATGGATGTTATTCCTTTCATTGCCAAAGACACCAGCTTTCCTGTCATCAGCCAGCAGGAGATTGCAGAGAAGTATAATGGCGACTGGAGCCAGTACATGGGTAACGGGCCTCACCTGCACGACTACCTGAAAGAAATGTATTCGGAAGTATTGAGTAAATATAATTGTATGTCGGTAGCTGAAGGTGCAGGGGTCACTGCTGCCACTGCCCATAATTTCGTGGATGAAGACCGGAAAGAATTGAACATGCTGTATCATTTTGAAGGTGTGGGTCTTGGTTATATGCCGGGTAAGTTTAAAACAATGGACCCGGCAGGTTATAAGCTGACCGACTTCAAAGCCATCTACTCGAAATGGGATAGTGTGTTTGCTGAAAAAGGCTGGGGTACTATTTATCTCGGTAATCATGATCAGCCAAGAATGGTAACCAGGTGGGGTAATGATTCACCCGCCTTCAGGGAACTGTCTTCAAAAATGCTGACCACTTTCCTGCTAACGATGCGGGCCACACCGTATTATTACAATGGCGATGAACTCGGCATGAGCAATATTAAGTTTGATAAGATTGAAGAGTATAAGGATATCGAGTCCATCGGCATGTATAACCAGGTCAAAAATAACGGCGGTAACCTGGATGAATTCCTGGCGGCACAAAAAATTTCAGCAAGGGATAACAGCCGCACTCCCTTTCAATGGGATAGTACGGCTAATGCAGGGTTTACAACAGGTGCACCCTGGCTGAAGATCAATGCGAATTATGTAACCGTGAATGCCGCCGCAGAAGAAAATGATCCCGGCAGTTGTCTTAATTATTTCCGAAAGATGGTGAAACTGCGGAAGGGCAGTGATGTACTGATCTATGGTAATTACACTTTACTGGATAAAGAAAACCCTGATGTATATGCCTACACCCGGGAATTGAAGGGAAAGAAAATACTGGTATTGCTCAACTTCCGGGATAAACCCGCTAAAGCCAATACAGGTATTGATCTGGGCAAAGCAAAAATTTTGATTAATAATTATACGAAGGCATCTGCAGACGGAACTTTACAACCGTATGAAGCGGTAGTATATGAACTCTAATCACTGTTAATACTTAACGATGAACAAAAAGCTTGTACTCTGGTCCATCACCGTAGCACTCGGTGGTTTATTATTCGGAATGGATGTGGCGAATATATCCGGTGCGGAACAAAGGATACAGCAATTATGGAACCTGGACGACTGGATGCATGGCACGGCCATCGCCATGGCTTTGTATGGTACCATTATCGGCGCTGGAATGGGAAGCATTCCTGCCAATAAATTCGGACGTAAGAAAACACTGATCCTGATCGGCGTTATTTTTTTAGTGTCTTCATTGGGCAGTGCACTGGCGAATGATGTATATACCTTTATGGCTTTTCGTTTTTTAGGCGGGCTTAGTATCGGTGCATCTTCCGTGGTGGCACCGGTGTATATTTCGGAGATCGCACCACCACAGCATCGTGGCAAAATGGGTATCGCTTTCCAGGTCAATGTCGTGAGTGGGATCCTGCTGGCCTATCTCACCAATTATTTATTACAGGGAGTGGGTGGTGAAAACGACTGGCGCTATATGCTCGGCATCATCGCTATTCCTTCTTTACTATTCTCCGTGATGATGTTCTTTACACCCGAAAGCCCGAGATGGCTGATCCTGTACCGCAATGATGAAGCAGGGGCAAGAAAAATTTTTGAAAAAAGTGGTGCTCCCGCGGATGAACTGATCAAAGAGATACGGAACTCTGTGCAACAGAAGAAAAAAGAGTCATTGTTCTCTGGTAAATTTTCCAAGCCCTTACTGCTGGCCTTTCTCTTAGCGTTGTTCAACCAGTTGTCCGGCATCAATGCCATCATCTATTTTGCACCAAGGGTATTTGAAATGGCGGGACTGGGAAAAGATGCAGCATTCTTATCCAGTGCCGGTATTGGTATCGTCAACTTTTTATTTACCATGCTGGGCTGGTACCTGATCGACCGCAGCGGCCGGAGAAAACTGATGTATATCGGTTCGGCAGGGTATATTATTTCACTGACATTAATGGCCCTGGCTTTTGCCGGTTATATCAATGGTGGCATCAGCATCTTTGTTTTTCTTTTTATTGCTGCTCATGCCATTGGCCAGGGTTCGGTGATCTGGGTTTTTCTCTCTGAAATATTTCCCAATTCGGTACGGGCAGCGGGCACTTCGTTTGGAAGCCTCACGCATTGGGTGTTTGCCGCACTCATCTCGCAAACCTTTACTTTCTTTGCCAACCGGATCGGCGGAAGCTATATTTTCGGCTTCTTTGCGGTTATGATGGTATTGCAATTACTGTTTGTATGGAAAATGATGCCCGAAACAAAAGGCGTAGCACTGGAAGATATGGAAGTAAGGGTGGGGCATTGATGAAGGACTAGATTTTTACACGGTTCATGTAGCTGCTTTTAATTAGTTATGTCCTGCCAACCAATGCTTAAGTATAAATAATAGCCTTTTTTGGCTTTAGCATACAAAACACTGATCCAGCTTCGCTTGCCAGCCTCGACCATTGAAAATAAAAACTCATATTCTGGTTGGTTATGTATGTTTTTTCTTTTCCCTTCGTTCGCTTCTTCTAAGTAGGAAGGTGCAACTGATTTTACTATATCCCTCCAAATAAATGCGGCGTTTCTGGTATCTTTTAAAGAGGCGTCTTCCAGAAGAAAGATTGAATAATTCGCCCATTTCAACCTTTCAGCCTTGCGGGAAATAGACCCTGAAAATTTTCCATCCAAACCCACCTTGGACGTATAGGTTGTGTCTTTGCTGCTGATATAGGCAATTGTATCGATACTTTTTTCAAAATAGTTCCTGGAGTCAGCAATTAAGAATTGAAGTTGTTTTCTCTGGTCTTCTTGCGAAATACAGGCTATATAAATGAACAATGAGCAAAAGAAAAGAAATGTCTTCATATTCTAGAGTTTTGAATCTATAGACTTTCGGCTAATGTTTCCCGCTAGAGGATGCGGCGAATTTTAGCACTAAAGTTCAATAAAATTCCTAATGTTAAGCCTTGCAAAAAATGTTTCATACAATCACTTCACCTGTCATATAGCCAAACTGCTGATATGTGTAGCCTTTCTTTTCATTTCGGTTATACTACTGGTTGTCTGTCTAAGTCGCTGTAGGGATAATGCCCGGCTTTTTTTAGTTTTTCTAAGAGCTCTTCACTTCCATTTTCCCTTGCAAAGTTCATTTCACTTCTAAAAATTTGTAAACACAGAAGTAAATGATGTTGTCTGCCGCCAATCTTAAATTTTTTATTGTCGGGCTCGTATAGGTCAAAAACTAAACAAGTATTTTCCTCTCCATCGCTATTTGGAACTTCGCAAGTTTCATAAGGATTTAAAATAGCTTCTCGTGAAAAGAACCCTATTGTTGTGAAAATACCCCATATTTTATTTTCAATTAGGTTAAATGGTGTCTGTATACCTTCTCTATTGTTGTAATCGTGTCTAGTAAAAGCAACAAGTTCATAAGTTCCAAATCTGTTAGGTAATGGTCCTGTTCCGTCCGGTTCTATAAGCTCCATTGTTGCAAAGCCTGTCCCTTTAATATGATTTGGGAAATAGTACATATCAACTGCCCCACCCACAGCAAAGGGAATTATTGCGTGGCCTACTAAGTCGTGCATTTCCCCAAGAACATTTTTAAGACCTTGCGATTTTTGTTCATAGTCAAGTTCATATTCTTGTTCTGAAGATTCTATTGGTGTTGATTTGTCAGATTTTCTGAAGAGTTTTTTTAAAAAGTTCATCATTTTTAAAATATCCTGTTGTTTTAGAGGCGTTTTTATAGTTACCCTTTCTTCGTAGTCTTCTAACCAGTAATGAAACAACAAAGTCAAGGTTGTTATGTTTCTATCCACTCACTCCACCACGGCCAATGTTATAAAATGAATGGCTGCCTGTTTTCTTATCTTATAACACCACCTTCACTCATTCTTTTTTCTAAAATTACTGGTTTGACGGCTTTTGCAAAGCCGACGGTCAGACACAGTCTAACCACAACAACCCTACAGCTTTTATTTTTCTGCCTGAGAGGGAAGATCCAGGACAACCTGGGGATTGTAAATTCCAGTTTTTATTTTTGTTGATCTCTTTTATGTCACGCAAATTATACTTTGGAAATATGGATAATTTGGCTAATAATTTGGGCGTCATTCGTATTGTTGAACAATTAAAAGCTTAATGATAATAAAAATACCAGTTGCCTTGATATTTTTGGTCAAAGTTTTCTTTGCTATCAAACTGTATTGAAATCTCTTCAGACCTTAAAAACTTAACGTTCAAATATTGTATTACTAATTTAAAATATTCGTCCTTCATTGCTTGATAAATAGGTAGACTTTTATTTGCCTCTATTTGATCTTCTCGAAATAAGAAAACAATTAGCCGTTTCTCATTCAATTGATGAATCTGCCAAATATCTCCTTTTTCAAATGATGTTAAAAAGGATTTTAGGATGTCACCAGGAATGTATTTGTTCTCTTGCATTTGTTGTCAAGCTTATATTCGTCAGGGTTTTTTTGCATGACGCACAACTCGTAAATATGCGAAAGTTCCTGTCCCTGAAACTTTTATTTTTTGTAAACCTCTCAAATTTAAGAAAATAAAAAATTGTTTTTAGACAGCGGTACTTTCACACAAAAAAGCCCTCCAGCAACCGGGAAGGCTTTTGCTATAAAAATATCAGATCAGTTCGTCTTATAGATCTTCACCACGCCATCATTCTCACTGCTCACCACCACCAGGCTTTTGCCCACCGGGCTTTTTTGTGCGGGGATAAAAGTAATGCCTTCGGGTGCATCACCGGTTGGTAATAATTTAATAAAAACCGGATGTGCCGGGTTGGAAACATCGTAAATGGCCAGGGCATCTGCTCTTTCCATACCTACAAAAGCAATTTCTTTCCGGCCTACTAAGCCGAGTGTAACGCCTTCGGGCTCCACACTCTTATCATCGCTGCGGGCTTCGTCATACAAACCGGCAGTAAAACATTTCTGATCCAGTTCATTCTTGCTGTCAAAAATTTGTTGCCCGGTAAAACCATTCCATATAGTAAAGGAACGGCCTCCCATGGAGTAGAGTTCATCAAAATCTCCGTCTCCATCCGTATCACCGAGGGTGGTGGTTACATTCAGGCGGCCGAGTTTGGCATCTGTTTTCACCGTGGCATCCGGAAAAGCCGTTGCATCCAACGCAATATCTTTTACTCGTTTGATCTCTGCAAAAGCGCTGTACTCACGGGCATCACCTTCGTTTGCAGTGAAGAGGTAAGGGGTGCCATATTTTTCCAGTACGGCAATGGCATCCGGTTCATACATTCCTTTCACGGTCCAGGGAGCGGTTATATAGCCGCCATTCCGGTCGCTGGGGTCGATGGCATTGGCAGCAAGATTATAATTCTTAAATCCTAACGGGAAAATGTTAGTGATCTTCCGGCTGCGGATATCAATCTTCGCAATGGCATTATTTTCCTGCAGGGTTACCCAGGCCGTTTTTGAATCATAAGATATAGTGAGATATTCCGGTTCTATATCCTGTGCAAAGCTGGCGTTCGGTCCATAGATACGAAGTCCCTTTGATTTCAGGAAAGCGGCCTGCCCGGCAAAGCTGCCAAAATCAAGGGTTGTTACCCCATAGTTCTGCTGCACGCCGATAATAGAAACAGTACCCAACGGATCAACCGTGTAGGTATCATTCGGTTCGCCTTCATTGGCGGTAAGAATGTATTTGCCATCATGCGTATAAGTGATCATATCGGGTAATGCACCCACCGTCACCTGTTTCACCAATGCATAATCAGTTGTTTTAAATACCACCACTTTGCCAGGGTCGGTCTTGGTAAACCCTTCCACGGCGGCGGCTACTTTGCCTTCACTTACTGCCACGCTGTTTACGCCACCGCCATAGGGCGCAATATCAATGATGCCTGCACTCACCGGGTTGGCCGGGTCGGCAATGTTCAATACATCAATTCTTGTATTGCCGCCGCTGTTGGTGACAATGAATAATTTTTTGGTCAGCGGATCATAAGCGGTGATCTCGGCAGCCCCTTCCGCACCCACCGTCGTGGAGCTGATCTCGGTGAAACTGGAAGCCTCTTCGGGGATATAATAATCATCATCGTGGGGATTACATGAAGCCAGTACCACGGCAGCCAGCAGGGCCAGGGTCAGTTTTCGTTTCATAACAGTGTTTATAGTTGTTGAGGCTGCAACATACCGGCCCTGTGTTACCGGGAAATGAAGAAGGGGTTACGGAATTATTAAGGAGGGAGTTAATAAGTCGGAATAAAAGTTTGTTGTGTGCTCACAGGTATGCCTGGCAGTTTTGCAGCAATATCATTGCCGGGTAACATAATGCTGGGGATTTTAAGAACTGTTCCATCTTTCATATAGATCAAAGTCATTGTGAAATTTCCCCAGGGGCACCTGGATGCAGTATTTTGTTCAATGACCATTTCTTCTATATCCTGCTTTTTATAGACAGTTACTGCCCCGCTCGTTCCATAGGAAAAAGTGGTTGAGCCCTTTGAAAGAATAAGCAGTTTTCCTTTTGCGTTTTTATAGTAATTGTAAGCAAGAAATAGATTAATTCCTGCCAATAGCGGGAATGCAAGAATCAATATAATAAGTGCTGCCGGGGATGGGTTGGTTGAAAGGTGTTTGTAAATAGCATATGAAATCAGGAGCAGGTACCCTGTTAAGAAGAACCTCGTCAGGAAATCGGTATAGGTTAGGAAATTTCCGGGCTCGATTTTGTAAATAAAGTCGTTGCTAATAAAATGTTTCTTTACATTTTTCAGCATAGTGTTTTCACGCCTGAAGACAGAAAGTTCAACTTTACGGGTTTCAAAATAGTGTTGCAAAAACGGGAATGATTCAGCCCGACTTAATAAGCTTTTGCTGTACAGTGTTTCCCCGTCAAAAAAGTACAAAACAAATTTCTGGTTGTAATAAAGTGACAGCTTTAGAAAACTGTTATTATCATCTTGCAGAGCAATGGATGAACAGGTAAGATCAATATTTATTTTTTCTCTTTCTTTCTCCCAGGGGAAGTTTTCAATAAGCGAGATGGTTTCAGCATAGGTTCTTTTTTGTTCCTGCTCAAATTCACCCGGTTCAAAATGTTTGAATTGAAGTTTTACAGTAAGTGTTGCTTCACCTGTATCCATGCCTAAATTTATAAAATTATTACTGACCGTTTTCTGCTTAAATTCGTCTTCCTAAAACCAACCCACATGTCATTTGAATGGAAAGGCGTTTTCCCGGCACTTACTACCAAGTTTACAAAGGACGATGAACTTGATCTGCCTTTATTTGAAAAAAACCTGCAGGCACAGGTGGCGGCCGGTATTCATGGTGTGATACTCGGCGGCACATTGGGCGAAGCCAGTGTATTGACCACGGAGGAAAAGGAAAGGCTGGTAAAATTTGCAATCGAAAAACTCAATGACAAACTGCCCGTAGTGCTGAATATTGCCGAAGGCAGTACCAAAGTAGCATTGGAACAGGCAGCATTAGCCAAAGCCTGGGGAGCAGCCGGGCTGATGTTATTACCTCCCATGCGGTATAAAGCCGATGACCGGGAAACGGTGACCTATTTTAAAACGATCGCTGGCAGTACCGACCTGCCGGTGATGATCTATAATAACCCCGTGGATTATAAAATTGAAGTAACGCTGGATATGTTTGATGAACTGCGGGTTTGTAAGAATATTACTGCCATCAAAGAATCCACCCGGGATGTAACGAATGTAACAAGGCTGATCAACCGTTTCGGTGACCGCTATAAAATTTTATGTGGTGTGGATACCTTAGCGATGGAAGAACTCTGCCTCGGTGCAGATGGATGGGTGGCGGGATTGGTTTGTGCTTTCCCGAAAGAAACTGTGATGATCTATGAATTGGTAAAGGCCGGTAAGATAGCCGAAGCCACCAAAATTTACCGTTGGTTCATGCCATTGCTGGAACTCGATATTCATCCCAAACTGGTGCAGTATATCAAGCTGGCAGAAATGCAGGCCGGTATCGGCAGTGAATATGTAAGGGCACCACGATTGGTACTGGAAGGTGCAGAAAGGGAACAAATTTTAAAAGTGATCAATGACGGGATTGAAAAGCGGCCTAATTTGTAAGCCAGTATCCACAATCAATAATAAATACTACTATGTTCAAAGATGCTACTATAGAAGAAATCAACGATGCGATGCAGCAGGCATGGAAAGCCTTTCATATATACCGCAAATGTTCACTGAAACAAAGAGCTGCTTTCATGCGGGCCATTGCCAAAGAAATAGAAAACCTCGGTGATGAATTACTGAAGATCGCCGGGGAAGAAACGAATTTACCCGAAGCAAGGCTGCGGGGTGAAAGGGCAAGAACGATGTTTCAATTAACTTCTTATGCCGATGCCTGTGAAAAAGGTGATTGGCTGGAAGCAAGAATTGATACAGCGATACCGGATAAAGCACCGCCCAAACCCGATATCCGGAAAATGTTAGTACCGCTGGGACCTGTTGTAGTTTTTGGTGCCGCTAATTTTCCTTTTGCGTATTCAACCGCCGGTGGTGATACCGCCACAGCTTTGGCTGCCGGTTGCCCTGTGATTGTCAAAGCACATCCTGCTCATGCACAAACCAGTGAATTAGTCGCAGCTGCTATCCTGAAAGCAGCGAAGGATTGTGCAATGCCGGAAGGAGTCTTCACGCATATTCATGGTGCATCGTTTGAAGTGGGCAAAGCATTGGTCACACATCAATATACCAAAGCCGTTGGTTTTACCGGTTCTTATACAGGCGGCAAACAATTATTCGACTGGGCCAATCAACGCAAAGAACCCATTCCTGTTTTTGCAGAGATGAGCAGTATCAACCCAGTGTTCCTGTTACCGGAGAAAATGAAAACAGCAGCAGCGGAGACCGCTACCATGTATGCCGGTTCAATTACCTTGGGTGTTGGCCAGTTTTGTACCAACCCCGGTCTTATTATCGGTCTCGAAGGGAAAGAATTAGAAACATTCAGGACTGCATTGGGAGCGGAGATCAGCAAAATTGCCCCGGGCACCATGTTGCATCCCGGTATATTTAAAAATTACCGGAAGAAGAAAGATGAAGCGTTGAAACAGGCAGGAGTGGAGCTGGTTGCTTACAGCGATACCAAACCTGCACTCAACCAGGGCAGCCCTACGATTGCTGCTGCGTCAGGAAAAACATTTTTGAACAACCCGCTACTGCACCAGGAAGTATTCGGTCCTTATTCGCTCATCATTGGGTGCAAGGATATGAAAGAGATGTTGCAGGTGGCTATTGCATTAGAAGGACAATTAACTGCCACCCTGATGGCAACGGCCAATGATCTCCGGATTCATGATAACCTGGTGGAAGCGGTAAAAAATATTTGTGGCCGTTTTATTTTGAACAGTGTGCCGACCGGCGTGGAAGTTTGTTTAAGTATGCAGCATGGCGGACCTTTCCCTGCCACTACTGATGCAAGATTTACTTCTGTTGGTGCCGATGGCATGAAACGTTTTGCAAGACCCATCGCTTTTCAAAACTGGAGCAATGAATTACTACCCGATGAACTGAAGAACGAGAACCCGCTGGGGATCTGGAGAACGGTGAACGGGGAGTTGAGTAAGGAGCCTTCAAGTCGGTAGTCAGTAGTCAATAGTCTTGAGTCGTGCAACTTCTTTTGTCATGCTTGGGTACGAGGCATCTGGCAAAAAACTTTACTATAGATTCCTCCTTCGTCGGAATGACAAAACGCTGCGTCTTGTGAATTAAACCTGTACAGTGTTGCATCAGGTATTTATCCGTTTAATTTAGTTACATTCGCCGCCAATTTTAAAGGCGTTGACTTTTCATCGCAATTTTTATTTTCAATTTTAAACGACCGGACTCTCCCCTTTAGGGGTAACCAAAGCTTGGGAACGCAGTTCGGAGGGGTAAAAAATAATATTATGAAACAGGATGAATTGCTGGCAAAGCGAAGTGGTAACAAATGCGAGTTGTGTGAAGCAACTGAAAATCTGAAAGTATATGAAGTGCCGCCGGCCACCGGCAATATGGAAGATGCTGTTCTCGTTTGCCCCAAATGTTTAGCACAGATAGAAAAAAAAGAAGAACTGGACAGCAAGCACTGGCAATGTTTGACGACCAGTATGTGGAGTGAAGTGGTGCCCGTGCAGGTGATGGCCTGGCGACTGCTGAACCGGTTACGCAGTGAAAGCTGGGCGGCTGAACAATTAGAGATGCTTTACCTGGATGATGAAAAATTAACCTGGGCCAAAGCCACCGGTGATCATGAGAATGATGGTTCGGTGGACCTGCATAAAGATTGTTACGGAGCCGTATTGCACAGCGGCGATACGGTGGTCCTCACCAAATCACTAGATGTAAAAGGTTCAACGCTCAATGCCAAGTTGGGAACTGTCGTGAGAAATATCCGGGTGGTGCCGGATAATATCGAACAGATCGAAGGAAGAATAGAAGGGCAGCAGATCGTGATACTGACGAAGTATGTAAGGAAGCAGGGATGATTTTTGGTTGCAGGATCAACATCAATTTGCCCGCCTGGTCCATAACATAAATTCTGCATTTTCGGTAGTGGTCATGGACTTTCCAAAGTTGTCAAAATTGAAATTTTCATACTTTGAGATGATGTCAAAAATTTCATCAAACCCTTTTGCACCATGTGGGATAATACACTGTTGATTATTTCCGCTTAAAATTAGCCAGATGTCAGGATTCCATGGCCCTTCATCTGTATTTAAAAGCTTAATCGTGTTAATATTATTCCATGAAATTTGTTCTGTTTGAATTCTTGGATGCTCTACCCTGATATACTCTTCAGTAATTGTAACAATATATTCATCCTCTGGATTTTTAGGCAAAGGTTTTTTAAAAAACCTGTCAAAAATTCCCATTCATTTATTTATTTGATGTTAGGTTGATCAGTTCGACGCCAGCCCTGTATATTGTTTGCTGATCTTATCCATGATATAACCGCTGATCCAGCCAACATAAGCATATCTCGGGAAAATGAATTTCTTATTCGTATTGATCTTGTTCACCTCTTTCACCACTTCATCTAACCAGATGGTACCTGCCAGTAAGGCTTTCTGATCATAGGTTTTTACCGCACGGTTGATATTGGCCTGCGAAGCCTGTTGATCCGAATAACTCAGCTTTTTCAGATCGGGTTTGATCAGTTTATCATAATCACTGTACACCAGCTTGCGGAAATCAGCAATATCCTGCGGTGTCAGTTCCACCTGGTTCTGCCTGATCTGGTCCGGGTGCATCAGCGAAGCGATACACCACACGATACCGCCGGAGATATAAACAATGTCTCTTGATTTGAAATCTGTTTTATCCCGGAACTGGTACACGATCGTTCTGCCGAGGCTGTCGATGATGATCTTTTCAGCTGTACGTAAGTAGTCTTCCATTTTCGTACTGCCCGCTGGTAACTTTTCTTCTACTAAACGCTGAAAGGATTTAGTGCCAAACGGAAAAGTGACAGGAATAAAACTGCGGCTGCTGCTGATATAACCACCCTTGGTATTACCGCTGCCCACATCGATCTGGTTTGCAGTAAGCCGGTTGATAGTGGGCACAATACCTTTAAAACTCAGTTCCGCTTCCTGGTCCACGGTGATATACCCGATCCGGATCTTTGGGTCCAGTTCTTTGGGACGAACCACATTGGCGAAATATTCCACCTTATTGTATTTATCCAGTTCCTGTTTCAGGCCGCTGCTGATAACGATATGCGTTCTAGCAGCAGGCACCTGGTATTTTTTGCGGATAATATCATAAAGAATGTGGATAGCATCATGGGTTTCTTTTTCACTTTGATAAGATAAAGCGGCTGCATCGGAGTTGATGGACGTATCCATCTTCAGGGTGAAATCATTTTCACCATCCTTACCCATCTTCACATCGATCACACTCAGCTTAACGCCTTTGGCACCGATCTCCACGCCGGCATACAGATCACCAATACCCTGTACACTTTTCAGCATACTGCTTACCAGGTCGGCGATCACGGGCAAATCAAGTGCCCGGTATAATTTGATCGCTTTTTGATAGGCATCCACTGCCTGGGTGGTCTGGTTGGTCTTGCTGTACAAGGTTCCCAGTCCTTCATAAGCCTGTGCCTGGTGATAAGCATTTTTGGCGGCGAGGGCATTCTTTAATGCCTTGGTAAAATATTCTTCGGCCGCTTCATATTGCTGGGCCTGCAACAGCGAAGTGGCCGTTTTTAATATCCTGGAATTGGGTTGTGGTTTACCGGGCTGTGCAGCAGCGGAGCAGCACAGGAACAATAAAAGGGCGGGCAGCAGGTTTCTGAGTGACATGTTCGTTGGATTAAATTGGCTACAATAACCAGTGATGAAAGGACAGTTTGTACCGGGACAAAAGTAAAATATTCGGCTGCCGGGGCTGCCGGTAAGGAAGGGCCAATTGTGAACAGGTTTTCAACATTTCCAGCTGCAAAAATCAATACCCATAGCGCTGACTGGTAAGGGTGACAAGCGTATCAGTTCCTTGCTATAAAAGATCGGGCCTGTGTAATTTCTTCCCGGTCAGTTTCTTTGCCGTTGGCCATGGAAAGTAATTGTTGGTAATAGGATCTTGCTTTTACAGCATTGCCTGATCTTTCACTGGCCAGTGCCGCACCATATAAAGAATTGAAACGGTTAGGGTGACTTTTTAAATCGGCTTCATAAGCTGTTAACGCATCAGCCGGTTTATTATACTCCAGCAGCATATCGGCGAGTAATTGCCGGGCAGGCAAAACTTCACCGGGGGTTACCGGGCTTTTTCCTGTTTTATCTTCCAGTTCAGCAGCGGCTTTCATTTGTACTACTGCTTGTTCCTTTTTTCCTTCCGCATAACTGATCCATGCTTCACCGGTTTTTAGTTGGATCAGCACCTGGTTGGCTTTATACATATCTTTTTGCGCCAGGATGCTGTCTTGTAATTGTTGCATGATCACCAGCTCTTTTTTAGCAGCAGCCACATCACCTGTATGAGCTGCACCGAGCAGTCTTGTAAAATGCACAATAGCTTTTTGCCAGGGATATTTTTCCCAGGGAAAACCGGGTTGTAATTCCATAACGGCAGCTTCCTTCCATAACTTATTTTCCAGGTAATACCGGGAAGGACTGGCTGCGAAAGCATACAGCACTTTGAAATTTACAGGGTACACTTCGGTGAAACTTCCTAAATAATCCACCTGTTGTTTCGCCAGTTTATTTTCTCCTTTCTGTAACCGGGCATATATCAAGTAATCAATAGCATGCAGTTCTTCATCCCAATGCCCGTTGATGCCAAGACCTTCTGCATAACATTTGGCTGAAGCAGCTGCAGCGGTATTGGACTGAATAGCTTCTTCCCAAAGTCCCAGTCTTGTAAAAATATGCGAAGGCATATGCTGTGCATGGGCTGAAGAAGGTGCAATGGAGGCATATTTCCTGGCAGCCGGTAATGCCAGTGCTGCCAGCTCAGGAGTATCATAACTGTGAATGATATAATGGACAATGCCGGGATGGTTGGGTTGACCGGGATATAAATTTTGCAGAATAGCGGCTGCCTTTTTTTGGTTGCTGTAGGTTTTGTCTGTTGCTTCTGCCACACTTACTAATGACAACGCATAGAAGATCGCCACTTCTTTATCGCCGGGATATTTTTGGTACATCGCTTCCATCGCTTTTTCATAAGCCATACCTCTTGCTTTATGGGTGCTGCTGGTCCAGTCTTTATAGAACAATGCCATGGCATTGATATAATCGGTTACAATGGCGGAGGGATGCTGCAGAGTTTGTGCGATAGCAATGGCACCGGCCCCCTTTCGCATTTCTTCATCCAGCGGGGGCGAAGGCCATACCTGGTGATAATTACACATGGCCACTCCCCAGTAACCCATCGCACAGGAAGGATCGGCATCAATTACTTTGGCAAATAATTTTTCAGCCTCATCATATTCAAAGGAATGCAGTAATGCAATACCCAGGTTAAAATCTTTTTGGGTGGCAGCTGAACAGGTGCTGGTGAATTGTACCGAACCAAATTCCTGTCCGGGAGGGCCACAGGCAATTACCGGTCCCCGTTTCAGGTCCAGTTGGGCAGTTGGTTTCTTAGCAGGTTGATTCGTATTGTTAGCACCACATCCGTAAAAAAATACGACAACCAAAAGACAACTGGAATATACTCTCCATTTCATACCGGAAAATTTAATAGTTTATTAAACAGGAGAGTGCGGAATACCTATAAACAGGCTACGGGAAATGAATATAACCTTTTAAGTGGGAAGCGGAGATAAAACTATTCTTTAAGCCACAGCCAAACTCAAATCCTCCTTTCTATGTTTAAGTACAAACCAGCCCGTGACCAAAATTGAAAAAATAAAATAAGCCCCGAGTATATACTTGAGTGCAGCAAGATAGGTGCTGGCTCCAAACCAGTCATCCTGGGTATAGATAAAATACAAACCAAGTCCGCTTCTTACTACTTCTACGATCATGGCAGAAGCATTCCGGTCCATCAGGTCGGTCAATGCATACACACTGAGAAAAATAAAACCACCGTACCAGAAAATATTGTAGCTGCCCAATTCTTTGATCAAAGCTATATTCCCAAACAGGTAGCTCACAAAGCCAAGGATCATCAGTAATTGAAACCAGGTCCAGGCTGTAAAAGCAGGCGATGTTTTGGTATCGTACTTATTGAAATGATAAACGTCTTCTATTTTATGAACCGGGTATTTCGCTGCCACATCAGCCGGGCGGTAACCCGTCGGTTTGAACCAGAGAGTGAATTTATCTTTCCAGTTCTTCGTTCTCCAGGCATCTTTGATCAGCAGCCATACATGCTGGAAATTTATTTTGATCGGGTTCCAGGTTTGCACCGGTCTTGTGATACCATATACCGGCGGCACGGTGGGTAATTCTTCCTGGTAAGTGCCAAACCATTTGTCCCAGAAAATAAAGATCTGCCCATAGTTCTTATCAATATATTCCTTGTTGATGGCATGGTGCACCCGGTGATGCGAAGGCGTGACGATTATCTTTTCGAGAAATCCCATCCGGTTGATATGTTGGGTATGATACCAGAACTGGGCAAACAAATGCAACGGCGCCACGATCCCAATTACCTGTTCCGGTACACCCAGCAGGGCCGCAGGTAATAAAAAGACGGCAAATGTTTTTACGATGGAGGAGATGCTTTGCCGCAGGGCACAGGCCAGGTTAAATTCTTCGCTGCTGTGATGGACGATATGGCCGTTCCAGAAAAAATTAGCCACATGTTGTAAGCGATGCACCCAGTAGCCGGCGAAATCGAGGGCAAAGAAAGCAATGATATAAACGATGATCGTATTGGGAATACTGGTCAGTGCAAGATGCCGCAGGAAAAAAGGATACGATAACACGACGAGATACAACCCGATCACATCTTTGGTTACATTGGTCACGCCACTGCTGAGACTGCTCACCATGTCCATATTCCGGACCGTATCTTTTCCCTTGCGCCAGCCATACCATTTTTCAAAAAGTACCAGCAGCAGGAAGGCCGGCATAGCAATGAGTAGTATCTTTCCGTACTGTTCCATAAGTAAGCAATATGCAGCTAATTTACAAAAGCCCCACCTAAATCCTCCCCTGGAGGGAAGGCCTTGAGAAAATTTCTTATCAAATGAAACTAACCAACTATAAAGATGCTGACTCCCCCTTCAGGGGGCAGGGGGGCATTTTTACCTGTATCGACGCCCATACCTGTGGCAACCCAGTCCGGCTGGTGAAAGAAGGAGGACCCGTGCTGGAAGGAAAGAACATGAGTGAGAAGCGGCAGCATTTTCTCCGCGACTATGACTGGATCAGGACCGGGCTTATGTTTGAACCCCGTGGCCACGACATGATGAGCGGAAGTATTTTATACCCGCCGCATGACCCGGCTAATGATGTGGCCGTATTATTTATTGAGACCAGCGGTTGTTTGCCCATGTGCGGGCATGGCACCATCGGTACGATCACTATTGCCATTGAAGAAGGATTGATACAACCTAATGTGCCTGGCATTGTAAGAATGGAAGCACCGGCCGGATTGGTGATGATTGAGTATAACACCGTCGATGGACCATGGACGATGGACCATCGACGATCTAAAGTGGAAAGTGTTAAGTTAACAAATGTGCCGGCGTTCCTTCATTCAACAGAACTGGTAGTTGATTGTCCTGGGCTTGGTGAATTGGTGGTGGATGTTTCCTATGGCGGAAATTTTTATGCCATTGTAGATGTGCAGCGAAATTTTAAAGGACTGGAACATTATACAGCGGATAAACTGATCGCCTGGGCCAGGGAATTGCGGAAGAATATCAATGCGAACTATGAATTCGTTCACCCGGAAGATGCAACAATAAATGGTTGTTCACATATATTATGGACCGGGGCTGTGTTAGATAAAAATTCCACCGCCAGGAATGCTGTTTTCTATGGAGAAAAAGCCATTGACCGTTCACCCTGCGGCACAGGTACCTCCGCAAGGATGGCGCAATGGTATGCCAAAGGGAAATTAAAAAAAGGCGAACCGTTTATTCATGAAAGCATAATAGGGAGTAAATTCACCGGGAGGATCGAGGAAGAACTGACCGTGTCGGGCAAAGCAGCGATACGACCCAGCGTGGAAGGATGGGCGAAGATATACGGCTACAATACGATCCGGATCGATAAAGAGGATGATCCGTATGCGTATGGGTTCCAGGTGATATAGAGCCTCCCCAAGCCCCTCCGCAGGAGGGGTTCCAGAGTTTCAAAAAACTAATTTGCCTGTATCATTGGCAATATATTCAGCAGGAAGGATTGATTTAGATAGGTATTCATTAAAACATGACTATGCAATCAAGAAAAAAATTCCTTTACCAGGCTTCTGCATTAACGGCAGGAACTATCCTGGCTTCTTCTTTTGGCAAGGAAGTGTTTGCCATTTTCAACAACAGGATCGCCCCGTCTGACCAGTTGAATATCGGCGTGATCGGTATCAATGGCATGGGTTGGTCGGACCTGAAAGCGATATTGAAAATTCCGGGAGTGAATTTAGTGGCACTCTGTGATGTTGATCAGAATGTGTTGGCTAAACGAATGGGTGAACTGGCCGCCATGAATGTGGATGCATCGAAAGTAAAAACCTTCAATGATCACCGGCAGTTGCTGGATATGAAAGAAGTGGATGCCGTCATTATCGGTACACCGGACCACTGGCATTGTTTACAGATGGTGGATGCCTGCCAGGCGGGTAAAGATGTGTACGTAGAGAAACCGGTGGGCAATTCAATTGAAGAATGTAATATCATGATCGCTGCACAGAAGAAATATGGTAAAGTGGTGCAGGCGGGGCAATGGCAAAGGAGCCAGCAGCATTTTAAAGATGCCGTTGATTTTATAGGCACGGGTCAACTCGGTAATATCCGTACGGTGAGAGTGTGGTGCTACGTGGGATGGAAAAAACCAATACCGTTTGTAGCTGACAGTGCCGTTCCTGCGGGAGTGGATTATAAAAGATGGCTGGGCCCGGCCACGATGCGGCCTTTTAATGCCAACCGTTTTCATTTTACGTTCCGCTGGTTCTGGGATTATGCCGGTGGATTAATGACTGACTGGGGTGTTCATTTATTGGATTATGCATTGATCGGAATGAATGCGACTGTTCCTACATCCATCAGTGCACTGGGCGGTAATTTTGCTGATCCCATGTCACCTCAGGAGACACCGGATACCATGAGTGCTTTGTACCAGTTTGATAAATTCAATCTGCAGTGGGAGCATACGATCGGTATTGAAGGCGGCATGAATAAAACCCCGCATGGAATTGCGTTTGTAGGGGATAACGGAACGCTTGAACTCGACCGGAGTGGCTGGGAAGTGATGGAAGAACCGAAGAGCGATAAGAAAGCAAAAGCGGAGCGACGGAAATCGGTGGATAATGGTTTAGACAAGCACATGGAAAATTTTGTAAGTGTGATCCGCTCCCGGAATACAGACGAACTGAAATGTTCCATACAGGACGCCTCGCATATTGCAGTGCTGAGCCAGATGGGGAATATCGCTTTTCGTTCCGGGCAAAAACTGAATTGGAATAAAGAGAAAGGACGGTTCACCGATGAAGCGATCAATAAAAAATATTTGGCAGCACCTTATCATAACGGGTATAAATTGCCGAAAGTATAATTGGGAAATTTCGAAATTGTATGAATGTTGTAATTGTCGGAGGTGGTGTTATTGGTTTAAACACTGCTTATTATTTACGCCGGGCCGGTCATGAAGTAACAGTGATCGAGAAAAATGATTTCACCGATGGCTGTTCTTACGGCAATATGGGTTATATATCTCCTTCTCATTTTATTCCCCTCGCCACACCGGGTATCATTGCACAGGGATTGCGGTGGATGCTGAGTGCTTCCAGTCCTTTTTATATCCAGCCAAGACTGAACCTGGATCTTATCCGCTGGGGACTGGCCTTCTGGAAAAAAGCCAATACAAAGAATGTTGAGCGCAATGCATCGCACCTGAATAATCTGCTGCAACTGACCCGTGAACTGATGAAAGATATGAAGCGGGAATTGCAGCAGCCTTTTGATATGACCGAGAAAGGTTGCTGGATGCTCTGGAAAAATGAAAAGACCGGCGAACATGAAAAACATTTATCGGAACAGGCCAACCGGTTCGGATTAAAAACAATTATCTGCACGCCGCAAGAGGTGCAGGAATATGAAACGGAAGTGGAAACGAATGTGGCAGGAGGTGTTTTGTATCTCGACGATTGCCATGTAAACCCCGGGAAATTCATGCAATCATTGTACCGCCAGTTGCAAAAAATGGGAGTGAAATTCTGGCTGAATACCACAGTCACTGGTTTTGAAACAGCAAATGGAAAAATAAACACAGTTATTACTAACAGGGCGGATATACCCTGTGGAGAATTGGTTATCGCCAATGGTTCCTGGCTGGGGGGGATTTCAAAATTGTTAGGTGTTAAGATACTGATGCAGCCCGGAAAGGGATACAGTATGGAATACAACGGGCTTGCTAAAAATCTGCAATACCCTTCGATACTGGTGGATGACAGAACGGCCACCACACCGATTGATCAATGGTTAAGGATTGGTGGTACGATGGAACTGAGCGGACATAGTGATAACATATTACCCAAACGGGTACAATCAATTCACGAAGCGTTTAAAAAATATTATCCCGCAATGAACCTGCCTCAACCCGACATGAATAAAGTTTGGTATGGCTACCGGCCCGTAAGCCCGGATGGTATGCCTTATATCGGCAGGCACCGGTCTTTCAGTAATCTTATATATGCTGGTGGCCATGCGATGCTGGGTGTCAGTGCGGCTGCCGGAACAGGTTTGCTGGTCAAAGAGATCATCAGCGGGGAAAAAGCAAGTATTGCTTTACAAGCCTTCGACCCTGCAAGGTTTTCTTAAAATTGGTTCGCTGGTCTGCTTCATCCGTTTTGTCTTTCTTTACTCTCGGGGAGACTCCTTAATTTTATGACTTATTATGGATTGTACAGCTACTCGTTTACCTTACCGCCAGGCCAATGCTTTTTCAGGGATCGTTTTAGATTACCTGGACCATGCCAACGCCTTGAAACCTTTTTACAGTAATGCGGCAACGCTGGCCGGGATTCAGCAAAATATCGAAGCAAGAAAGCAATTCAGCGGCAACCGGGAGCTACTGGTACAGGAATTAACAAAGCAATACGCTGCGGTTGATGCGGGGGAAAAAGTAAAGAATAACATTGCATCGCTTTTATCACCCAATACATTCACAGTAACCACGGCGCACCAGAATAATATTTTCACCGGCCCCTTATATTTTATCTATAAGATCATTCATGCGATCAAACTGGCTGAGCAGCTTAAAGCAGCAATGCCGGCAAATCATTTTGTACCTGTTTATTATATCGGTTCCGAAGATGCCGACCTGGATGAACTGAATCATATCTGGCTCGACGGGGAGAAACTGGTTTGGGAAACTAAACAAACCGGTGCGGTGGGAAGAATGAAGACAGATAAGGCCTTATTGAAATTAGTTACGACTATTGAAGGGCAACTGGCTGTATTGCCACATGGCAATGAAATACTGTCGCTGGTAAAAGATTGTTATAAAGAAGGATCAACCATCCAGGAAGCAACATTCAGGTTGGTGCATGCTTTGTTCAGGGAATACGGATTGATTATCCTGTTGCCGGATAATGCAGCATTAAAAAAGCAGATGACCGCTGTGTTTGAAGATGACCTGCTGAATCAAACTGCATCGAGTATCGTGGAAAAGACAGCGGCTGAATTATCCAAAGCAGGATATAAAGTGCAAGCCAACCCGAGAGAGATCAACTTGTTTTATTTGAAAGATGATAAAAGAGAGAGGATTGAAGTAAGAGGGGCGAAGTACGAAGTGCTGAACACCGGAGTTTCTTTTAATAAAGAGGAGTTGTTGCAGGAACTCGCTGAGCATCCCGAACGGTTCAGCCCGAATGTGATACTAAGAGGATTGTACCAGGAAACGATACTGCCGAATATTGCTTTTATCGGTGGTGGCGGGGAAACAGCCTACTGGCTGCAACTGAAAGACCTTTTTAATCATTATCAAATTCCCTTCCCGGTATTGGTACTGCGCAATTCTTTTTTAGTGGTGGAAAAGAAATGGCAGGGGAAGATCAGTAAGACCGGTTTTGTTACGGAGGATTTCTTTTTACCCGAAACGGAATTACTGAACAGGCTGGTGGCCCGTGATAGTGATAAGAAATTAAAACTGAACGGCACTTTATCTGCCACCGAAGAATTATACAACAGCATCAAACAACAGGCGGCAGCTATTGACAGCACATTGGGCAGGCATGTAGATGCATTGAAGGCGACAACCCTTTACCGCTTACAGGAACTGGAAAAGAAAATGCTTCGGGCCGAGAAAAGAAAATTCACTGACCAGCAACGCCAGCTTCATACGATCAAGGAAAAGTTATTTCCAAAGAATGGCTTGCAGGAACGGATCGACAACTTTATGCCTTATTATGCCAAATGGGGGAAAGACTTTATTCAGCAGTTGTATACTCACTCATTAAGCCTGGAGCAGGAGTTTGTGGTAATACAGGAAGTCTGACTTCAGACCTCTGACATCTTCTTCATTTCTTCGATATATCCAGCCGGAATAAAGTACTGCTGCCATCATCATTATCAGCCACTAGTGCCAGTTCAATAAAATGTTTGGTCTCCCGGATCACACAGGCCGATTCGATCTTTTGGTTTTTGAATTGCGGGTCAACCCTTTCCAGGTCAATGATGCGATTCGGGTTCATACCCGTCCATCTTTTCTTGGAACTGAAATTATCCACGATCCATAAATAACTTTTACCAATGCTGCCGTCATCATAAGCATTCTTCGTGTCTTCGGTGGAAACGGTGAGGATCAGCTTATCGGTTTTCTTTGCATACGTAATACCCGAAATACCCCGGAAGTTGCTGCTGTCCTCATTGCTGCCAACAAAGAGTAATGTGATGGGTGCCATTGCCTGTTCTTCCCAGAATTTCACGGAGGTGAGTATCAAATGATTTTTCGGAAATCCTTTATGTCCGCGGTTCGACAGGACCACCGCACCGGGAATAGTGCAAGCCCCTTCAATATTCAATTCGGGTAAACCGGATGCTTTCAGGCGTTCATAGAACAGGGAAAGATCAATCGTCGTATGTTCTTTGCTGACAGGATCAATTAACTCGGCTGTATTTCTGTAAGGTGTTAAAGAGCCCGACCCAATTGCCAGCAGGTAAGGCTTCTTGTTTCTATAAACGATAGTGAGGGCTTCCAGGTCAGGCTTTACAGGTTTGGGTATTCTTTTGATGGCTGTATTATACAAAGGGATAGTATCAACTTCCTGCAATGAACTATCGAGAACTAATACAGAAGGGGCATCATCGCCCACGATATAAAAATGGTTGTTATGAAATTCAATGGCTGAGGCGGAGGGATAGTCTTTATACCGTTGTACGGATTGCAGAAATTGGGTGTTATCGTCGCAAGAGGTCATGAATAAAAGTGTTATCAATAATATGCATTGCGGCCGCATATTTAAAGGTAGAAAATCATTCGTTTCTTCCGGCACTTATATTTTTAGCCATTTTTCGATAAATAACCTGTCAGTTGAAATGGAGATAACCCATTTTGTCTTTGATGCCTTCAGCGCTGCTGAGTTTTTTAATAACTCTTTTACGACACCTTTCCGGTTGATATAATTTGAGTGAATGAACCATGTGTCAGTCCCGTCCTGCAATATAAATCCCGTATGAAAGTCAAGCCCGATTATATAAACCCCCTTACCTGCTTTTTGCATTGTGTTGACAAAATCAGGATGGGCTAAACTGCTGAGATTAAGAAGTGGTTGGTGCGGGACAAGACTTTTCATCATTTCGGAGGAAGCACAAATAGCCAGCTTTCTCCTGTTGATGTTAAGGCCCATATCCTGCAATAAAGTAGTGACGAAAAAACCACAGGCAATAGTTCCCTCACCTGGTACAGTGCTTCTTCCATTAAAATCCCAGGCGGTATTCTTCCAATGGGAAAATAAGTCTGTGCCTACAGAACTGACCCAGAAATCATTAGCTTGTTTTAATATTTCAACACGATCATTGCTGCTAGCAGCGGAATATTTTTTTGCCAATAGTAGGCGAGTCTTGGCAATATTTGTTTTGAGTTCTGAGTAAGAAATTTGTTGACTAATGGAGCGGCTGTTACCTGATACTATAGTTTTACCGTCCTTGTTTTTACTTTTATTAGTACATTTTGTGAATAAAATAACGCTAAGTACAAAAAGAGCTATAGGTGTTATTTTTATCATTAAATGTCTAAAGTATTTTTGAGTTTTTTACTGAACTTTTTGACCTTTTGATAAAGATAAAACTTATTGCAGCAACCAAGCCAGTAATGCCACCAATATAGCTGAAGTTATGTATGCTTCCTACTGTGATAAACCCTTTCAAGTCATTTAAATCATCTGGAAGCCACCAGTCAACTCCGTTTTGGGTAAGGTAGTATCTTCCATAAATGAATCCCAGGAATGAAAAGAAAATGGTAATAAGAAAAATTATCTGAAGGCTTTTGATTACAACACTTTTCATCATGTTACTATCCTTCAGTAATAAGCAGGTAAAACCAAGCACTACCCCCATAAACATTCCAACCCACCAAGTGGCAAGAAATCCGATTGCCGCCACAGTTAACCTGTCTGAGCCAAAATCTTCAGCAGTAAAATTAAACTGGCGATATTTAAATTTTGTGAAATATTCAGGACAGATTGAGAATGTTATTTGGTCATGTATGATCCCAAAGATGCCCGCCAAAATGATGGAGAAGAAGATTGTTTGAGTGAGTATTCCATACTTTCTCATAGATCATTTTAATCAAACTTATTCTCCCACCCATCCTTTTTCAGTTTCTCCACTTTTTCGATCACTTCATTATTCAGGGAGTTTTTATACGCCAACACTTTTTGTGATACCACTTCATCGGCAGAGCCAATGATCTCGGCAGCTAAGATGCCGGCATTTTTAGCGGCATTTAATGCAACAGTGGCCACGGGCACACCATTCGGCATTTGTAAAATGGAGAGAACAGAATCCCAGCCGTCAATGGAGTTGGAAGATTTGATAGGAACGCCGACAACAGGTAAGGGTGTGATGGAAGCTACCATACCGGGTAAATGAGCCGCCCCGCCGGCACCTGCAATAATTACTTTCAATCCTCTCTCTTTGGCTTTTTGTGCATATTCCACCATCCGTAAGGGAGTGCGGTGAGCAGACACCACTGTTACTTCATGGGCAATATCAAACTGTTTCAGGATATCCGAAGCGGCCTGCATTACGTTGAGGTCACTATCACTGCCCATTATGATGCCTACGAGTGGAGTCATGCTGTGTATTTGCAGCAAAAATAACTACAAACCCCAAACTATAAACTACAAACTAATTTATTTCACGAGGTCGCCTTTCAGCCGCAATAACTCCGTTTCAGACAACTTGGTATTATACCTTGCAGCGATCAGCCGGTTATACGCATCTTCCAGGCTTTTTTGTGCTTCCCGCAGTTGGATGATCGTAGATGCACCGAGCCGGTACACTTCTAAAGCGATATAGACATTTTCTTTGGCGAGTAAAATATTCTCTTCTTCCAGTGCCAGTGCCTTTTTTTGTTGCTCGTATTCTTTAAACGCATTAATAACAGCGAGGTTCAATTGTGATTGCTGGTTATTAAAAACGAGCTGCTGGTATCGTATATCCAGTTTGGCCTGTTGTATTTGTCTTTTATTCGTAAGGTTGTTGAGGATCGGGATAGAAGCCGTAACACCATAGTTCAAACCTTTACTCTGGTTGAACAAAGGAGAGAAAGGATTGATCACCGTCTGGTTGTTGGTACGGGTGAAATTATATACGGAGTTGAAAGCAACGGTCGGTAATTTTTCGGCTTTTCTTTCCTTGAGTGTGATACCGGCAATATCAAGATTCTTTTTGCTGATGAGCAGGGTGGGATTGGTAGCTTCAATGCCATTCTGGATATCGCCCAGGGCCAGTTGTGTATTTAGCGGAATAGAATCAGCCACTTCATAATTCGCCTGTTCTTTTACATTCATGACCTGGTTTAGTTGTTCCCGCAACTGGCTGATCAGGGTTTGTTGTTCCAATTGGGCTGCTTTTTGTGCATTCAGGTCCACTTTACTTTGTAATACGTCGGGCTTGGTACCCACACCAATATCCAGCCTCCGTTCTGCCAGGTTTACTCTTGTCTGGCTGATGGACATTTGTTCTTCAATCGCTTTCAGCTGTTGTTTTTGCCGCACAATATTATAATAGGTATTGATCACCGTGGCAACCGTATTGATCACCTGGTTCTTGATACCGAGTTCTCCCAGTTTGATAAACTCTGCGGCTTTATCTCGGGTGGCAAACATTTTCAAGCCATCGAATAAGGTCCAGTTCAGGTTCAGGGCCGCATTCAGGTTATGCGATTTAATATTATTCTGTTCCCGTTTGGTACCATCTGCCAGTGTTTGTTTCTGGTCGTTATTGTTCCAGGTAGTACCCAGGGTTCCGTTCAGTCGTGGATAAAACACCGCATTCCGGAAGGAATAATCCAGTGCTGCCACCATCGAATCATTTTTTGACAGCTGGATATCGTAATTGTTTTTTAAAGCGGTAGCAATAGCTTCTTCCAATGTCAGCGAATTTTGTGCAGCTGCAAAAAATGAAGGGAGCAGGAATACAAGGAGAATATTTTTTTTCATCAGGTTGATCATTCTGTAATTAATTAAGCATGCGCTTCAGCGGTGGCAGTTTCAGCAGCCTGCTGGTGAAGCATTTCATCTATTTCGCTTTTCTTTCTTTTCCTGGATAAAAAGGAATACATGGCTGGTATTACAAATAAAGTAAGCACCAGCGAGAACATGATACCACCCACGATCACAATACCCAACGGGATACGACTGGTCGAAGATGCTCCAAGTGATAGGGCCAGCGGTAATGCTCCAAGCGCCATTGCAAGATTGGTCATCAGGATTGGACGCAGCCTTTGTGTGGCCGAGTAAATGGCGGCATCTATTTTTTTCATTCCTTTTTCCTGGTTCTGGTTAGCAAACTCAACGATCAGGATACCATTTTTAGTAACCATTCCCACCAGCATAATGATACCTATTTGGGAGAATATATTAAGAGTTTGCCCAAATAACCATAAGGTTAATACGGCACCTGCAATTCCAAAGATCAATGTTATAATGATAATCACCGGGTCAATAAAGCTTTCGAACTGCGCCGCAAGGATCAGGAATATTAGCCCCACTGCCAACAGGAAAGCAAATGATATATTACTACTGCTTTCCTGGAAATCCCTGGAGGAGCCGGACAAGGCAGTTGCGAATGTTTCATCCAGCAAATCGTCAGCTATCTTTTCCATCTCAGCAATACCATCGCCAATAGTAAAACCGGGTTGCAAACTGGCAGAGATCGTAGCCGATTTATACCGGTTAAAGTGATAGATCGTTGGTGGTGTATTGGATTCGGCAACAGTAACCAGGTTGTCCATACTGATCATTTCGTTCCTGTTGTTGCGGACAAATAATGTTTTCAGGTCATTCGGATCATCCCGGTCATTACGGGCCACCTGTCCCATCACCTGGTATTGCTTTCCATCCTTGGTAAAATAACCCAGGCGGCGGTTACTATAGGCTAATTGCAATGTTTGAGAAATATCATTCACACTTACACCAAGCTGTGCTGCTTTCAACCGGTCGATCTCCACTCTCAGTTCCGGTTTATTGAATTTGAGGTCCACGTCTGCATTCATCAACACTTTACTTTGCCTGGCTTTTTCCAGGAAGTCGGGTAGTATTTTAGTCAGCTTCTCAAAATTGTTGTTTTGGATTACAAATGAAACAGGTTGACCGCCACGACGGTTCACGGAGATGGTTTGTTCTTCAATGGCAAATGCACGACCTTCTGTAAACTTGGGCAAATTTCGGTTCACCATTTCTACAATCTCCTTCTGTGATCTTTCTCTTTCATTAGGCGGCACGAGTGTTACTCTTACAAAGCCGGTATTAGCGTTGCCTGAACCGGTAAAACCCGGTGAAGTCACACTCAGCACAACTTCTTTTTCAGGAACGGAATCCATCATGAAATTGGTCAACCGGTTCACGTATTTGTCCATGGCATCAAAGGAAGTTCCTTCCGGGGCAGATAATTGTAAACGAAACTGGCTGCGGTCTTCCATGGGTGCCAGTTCAGATTTCAAACCGCCCCCAACTAAAATAATGATGGCTACGCAACCAAGGATTATAACAAATGCGATCCACCGTACCCGCATGAACCGGCGGAGTGTTGCCTGGAAACTATTTTCCATCCAGCGAAAAAATGGTTCCGTTACATTATAAAACCACGAATGTTTATGAACATCCTTGGGACTCAGTTTAACATTCAGTACCGGGGTAAGGGTTAATGAAACAAAAGCTGATATCAATACCGCACCTGCCACCACGATGCCAAACTCACGGAAAAGACGACCGGTAAATCCCTGCAGAAAGATAATGGGAAGGAATACCACCGCGAGGGTTATAGAAGTGGCAATAACGGCAAAATAAATTTCTTTCGAGCCCTCCAGTGCGGCCTGCCATTTATTCATTCCCTTTTCCATCTTTTTATAGATGTTCTCCGTAACCACGATACCATCATCCACCACCAACCCTGTTGCTAAAACGATTGCCAGTAAGGAGAGGACATTAATAGTAAAGCCCATCAGGTACATGATAAAGAAAGCACCAATTAAAGAAACTGGGATATCGATCAAAGGACGGATGGCAATGATCCAGTCACGGAAGAATAAATAAATGATCATCACCACCAGCAGGAAGGCGATCATGAGTGTCTCTTCCACTTCAAGGATTGACTTCTTAATAAACTTGGTCTGGTCTAATGCGATATTGATCTTTACATCCTCCGGCATATCCTTTTTGATCTGCTCCAGGCGTTTGTAAAATTCGTCAGAGATAGAAACATAGTTGGACCCGGGCTGTGGCACAATAGCTAATGCGATCATAGGTGTTCCGTCTCCTTTCAGTACCGTTTCTTCATTCTCGGGGCCGAGTACTGCTTCACCAATATCACTCACTCTTACATCTGCACCACCTGTATTCTTGATGATGATATTATTAAATTCTTCTTCCGTATTCAGCCGGCCGAATGTTCTTACAGTCAATTCAGTTGCATTACCGGAAATTTTTCCCGATGGTAACTCCACGTTCTCTCTCAATAAAGCCGCCTGTACATCATTGGCGGTGATATTGAAAGCAACCAGTTTGGCCGGGTCGATCCAGATACGCATTGCATATCTCTTTTCACCCCAGATCTGGATACCACTCACACCTGGGATGGTTTGCAATCTTTCCACCAGCACATTATTGGCATATTCCGTCATCTGCAATTGGTTGCGGGTGTTACTCTGCACCGTCATGGACAGAATTGCATCTGAGCTGGCATCTGCTTTTGATACCACCGGCGGAGCATCCAGGTCAGAGGGAAGGGAACGTTGTGCCTGTGATACTTTATCCCTGACGTCATTGGCGGCTGCTTCCAGGTCGATGCTCAATTCAAACTCTACGTTGATATTACTGGAACCATTACTGCTGCTCGAGGTAATATTTTTAATACCCGCAATGCCATTCACCGCTTTTTCCAGCGGTTCGGTGATCTGCGTTTCAATGATATCTGCGTTAGCGCCGGGATAAGAAGTACGAACGCTGATATTCGGCGGATCAATTGCGGGATAATCACGGACACCTAAAAATTTAAAACCGATCACACCAAACAACACGATGATAATGTTCAGCACAATGGCCAGCACCGGTCTCCGTAAACTTAATTCTGAAATGTTCATGCTTACTATTTTTTAGCCGGCAGCAGTAATACTGCTCAACTTTGTTGCGACGCTCCGTTCATCTCCCTGTTCCCTGCTGAGCTTTTACTAACTGTTCCAACTTCTATCTATAAACTATCAACTGAATTTATTTCTGTGCATTCACGATCCGGGCAATGCCAATTTTTGTTTCAGGCCGTACACTCAATAATCCTGTTACCACCACGGTGTCGCCTGCTTTTACACCGCTCAGCACCAGCACCCTTGATGAGTCACGGGAACCGGTTGTTACATCTACAAACTTGGCCACACCTCCGTTATAAAGGATCACTTTTTTACCTCTTGCCTGTGGTATCACCGCCTGTGTAGGTATCAGTATCGCATTTGGATCCGGGTCAAAACTTAATTGCACTTTCGCAAAGGCGCCGGGTAACAAGCCCTGGTCTTTATTCTGTACAATGGAACGCACCATCAGGCTGCGGGTGTTTTCTGCCACACTTGATTCGGTGGCGATCACTTTCGCATTATATCTTTTATCAGAACCTTCATAGCTGAAAGAAACGATCTGCCCGATCTTGATCTGGCCGGTATATTTTTCTGGTACGGTGAAATCCAGTTTCAGCTGGTCGGTCTGGTTAACGACAGCGATCACCGATGCGGGGGTAACATAAGCACCCGGGCTGATATTCTTCAAACCCAGTTTGCCACTAAAGGGTGCCCTTATTTCTGTTTTGCCAATGCTGGTGCGGATGATATCAATATCTGCTTTCAGGTTGTTCACCTGTAATAAGCTCAGGTCATAATCCTGCTGGCTGATACCCTGGATCTTCAACAACTGCATCTGGCGTTCTTCTGTTTTTTCTGCAATGCTTAATTGGATCTGTATCTTTTTGAGTTGTGCCTGCAGATCGCCATCATATAATTTGGCCAACAAAGTGCCGCGGCTTACGTATTTCCCTTCACCTACATTTAATTGAACAATGCGGCCGGATACCTCGGGATGCACTTCGGTCATTTCGTTGGCCACAATGGAACCCGGTACTTCAATATTCTCACCAAAAGATTGCGGGCTGACGATATAGCCGTCCACTTTCATTGCCATTTGTTTTGGGGGACCTGCCGGGCTGTCTGTCTTTTTTTTGTCGTTGCCACCGCATGCTGCCAGCAGCAAAACGGTTAATGCCAGTAGTATTGATCTCATGTTATGCTTCGGATGTGCAATTATTTAAATATGTCGGGAGTTAAAGGTACTGATAATCACCTGCTGTTGGACGCCAAAACAAAGTAGTTCCTGCTGTGAATATCCTGGCAATTATAAACGGTTTAGCCGGAGGATGGTTGGGTCTAAACAATTGGTTTTAATGTCCTTTTAATCTTATTGGACTGGTGGAGCAGGTCCTGCTTTTCTTTGCTGAGGATGGTTACATGGCCCATCTTGCGGCCCGGTTTGGTTTGCTTTTTACCGTATAGGTGTACAAAGGCGTTTTCGATCTTCAGTACTTCTTCAAGTCCTTCATAGCGTACTGGCCCACTATAACCCTCTTCGCCGATAATATTCACCATGATGGAAGGCAGGATAGCATCGGTGTTTCCGAGAGGATAACCTAGCATCACCCGCCAGAGCATGTCAAACTGGGAACTATAATGGGCTTCAATGGTATGATGGCCGCTGTTATGTACCCTTGGGGCCGTTTCATTCACCAGCACATCGCCTTTTTTATCAATGAACATTTCAACGGCGAAGATGCCGGGGGATTTAAAATTCCGCACCACCGCCAAAGCGATGGCTTCCACTTTCCAAAGTGTTTTGGTATCCATTTCAGCAGGGCAAAGCTGGTAGTCCAGTAAATTGAGCTCGGGATCAAACAACATTTCCACGGGAGGGTAGAGGGCTGTTTCACCAGCTTCATTCACAGCCACCATCTGTGCGATCTCTTTGTGGATGGGCACCATTTTTTCCAATACGGAAGGGGCGTCAAAACCTTTTTCCAGGTCGTAGGCATTGCGTAATAGCTGTACTCCTTTTCCATCATACCCGCCTTCGCCAATTTTATGAACAGCGGGTAGAAAATGTTCAGCTTCTTTCAGGTCTTCCCGGTCACGGGTGATGCGGTATTCTGCAGTGGGTATGCTATGATTGTTGTAATATTCTTTCTGAAGTATTTTATTCTTGATTGTTCTTAGCACGGCCGGTTTGGGAAATACTTTAATACCTTCCTGTTCTAATTTTTCCAGGGCTTCAATATTTACATTCTCGATCTCAATAGTAAGGGCTTGCACTTTTTTGCCAAAGGCATATACATCATCAAAGTTGCGGATATCCCCTTTGGTGAAATGATGACAAAGATGGGCGGCGGGACATTCACTGTCATTTTCCAGCACAAATGTTTCCACCGGGTAATTCGCTGCTGCCTGCAGCAACATCCTGCCTAACTGGCCGCCGCCGAGTATTCCGATTTTAGATATCGTCGAATTAGTCATGAGGCAAAGATAGGGAAGAGAATGAACGTCCTGAGCGCAGTTGAAGGGCGAGGGTTGGGGCAACAGAAAAATCAAACTAATCAACTAGCAGGATTGTAAATCCCGAAGCCGTATACCTGATTTTATTTTTTTCAACTGCAACACAAACTACTTGGAAATAGCCTTGGCTAAAACCCTTCATTTTTGGAAGCCATGGCAGTAATTCACGGGAAACAGTACTACCATAGACATCTCTTTCAGCGAAGGGGTCGGCTTCGAATTCATATAATAACCTGAAGCCAACAATTTTATAAGAACTGTCAGTGATTACAAGACTAAATCCATTAAGCAGAGAATCTTTTTTAATTGAAATTTCTTGAGCGGGGAAATACCCTTTAAGATAAACTGTTGCATTTGATGGCTGGCCAGAACAAACAGGGGTATTGACTGTTTGGCCGTTTGAAGAAAATGTTGTTGAGAAAAGTAAGAAAAATAGGAACCCCTTATTCATAAAGCAATAACGGGAAGCCATTGAGAAAATTATGGATAGGGAGATATTAATGTGAACATTCATTAAAAGAAAGCATTGAGCATTTCAATAAAAGTTTCTCTAAATTTGCCCTATGCGTCCCGACTATGCCCACAAATTATTCAATGACCACCGTAGCGATTTCAGCCTGCTGATGGTAACACTGGCCATGGACAGCAACTGATCATGAGGATGCCGGGAATAATTACACCGGCTGTTTCGAAATTATATGTTCACCAACTAAATTTCAGGATCATGTCAGTAACAACAAGTACAAATCCCGCTGCAATAACAACAACTGATTTTCTTCCGCTGGAAGGAACCGATTATGTGGAATTTTACGTAGGCAATGCCAAACAGGCGGCCCATTATTATATGACTGCCTTTGGTTTCCAGGCATTAGCTTATGCCGGACCGGAAACAGGATTGAAAGACAGGGCCAGTTATGCTGTGCGCCAGCACAAACTGACCTTTGTACTAACAACACCACTTCGTAGCAGTGGCCCGATAGCCGATCATATCCATAAACATGGTGATGGTGTAAAATCACTTTCACTCCGGGTGCCGGATGCTACGAAAGCATGGGAAGAAACAACTAAGCGGGGTGCAAAAAGTTATATGGAACCGCAGCGGTTGAAAGATGAGCACGGCGAGGTGGTCATGAGTGGTATTCATACCTATGGCGATACAGTGCATTTATTTATTGAACGAAAAAATTACCAGGGAGCTTTTATGCCCGGCTACCGGCCCTGGAATAACCCGCATTTTCAAACGGCCGATACCGGTTTGTTATACGTGGACCATTGTGTGGGCAACGTGGGTTGGAACCAGATGAACCCCTGGGTGAAATTCTATGAAGAGGTGATGGGATTCAAAAACATCCTCACCTTTGATGACGAAGATATCTCCACTGAATACTCAGCTTTGATGAGTAAAGTAATGAGTAGCGGCAATGGCTTTGTCAAATTCCCGATCAATGAACCGGCGGAAGGAAAGAAAAAGTCACAGGTGGAAGAGTACCTGGAATTTTATGATGGGGAAGGGGTGCAACATGTGGCGTTGGCCACCAATGATATTGTGAAAACAGTAAGAGACCTGATGAGCCGCGGGGTGGAATTCCTGAAAGTTCCTACCACATACTATGACGACCTGCTCGAGAGGGTGGGACAGATTGATGAAGACCTGGCCCCATTGAGAGAACTGGGTATTCTCGTAGATCGAGATAACGAAGGCTACCTCTTACAACTATTTTCCAAGCCTGTCGAAGACAGGCCCACACTCTTCTTCGAGATCATACAGCGAAAAGGGGCTAAAAGTTTCGGTAAAGGAAATTTCAAAGCTCTGTTTGAAGCCATCGAAAGAGAGCAGGAAGCCCGTGGCAATTTGTGAGAAAGTACGGGTAAGAATTACGAATGAGGACCGCGGCTGTTAGTTCGTATACCCTGGTTTGCACGAGTGACTAATTTTCAGGTTATCTTTACATAACATTACCAATTACCCGGAAATAAATCCGTTCCGGTATCGTTAAGGTAAAAGTTAGTTAATGCGCATGAAAAGCCTGTATCTGTCCATACTGTTCTCTGCAATCTTATGTTCCGCCCTGGCACAGCCATCTTCAAGAGGCGGCAATTCTTATGAATCTTTTATTGATTACCAGAAAGCTTTTTCAAGACCGGGTGAAGCACTGAAAAGAAAAGAAGATACCCTGCAAAAGCAATTTGAAGCGAAGAAGCTGGAATGGCCTGCCAAATACATCTATATCCGTTCTTTCAAATACGACAGCCAGCTGGAAGTTTGGGTAAAAAATGATATAAAGGATAAGTTCCAGTTGTTTAAAACATATAAGGTTTGTGCATTGGCGGGTACTTTAGGTCCCAAAAGATTAGAAGGCGATTACCAGGTGCCGGAAGGTTTTTATTATATCAACGAATTCAATCCAAACAGTTCCTATTATCTTTCGTTAGGATTGAATTATCCCAATGCTTCGGATAAAATTTTAAGTGATTCCTTACGTCCCGGCAGTGCTATTTATATTCACGGCAGTTGTGTCACCGTAGGTTGTATCCCCATCACTGATCAGCAGATCGATGAGTTGTACATACTGGCGGCTCATGCAAAAGACAAAGGCCAGGATTTTATCCCGGTGCATATTTTCCCGATTCGCTATAATGTTCCTAAAAGTGCGAATTACCTGGCTAACCTGACCAAGGATGATCCGGCATTAAAAAAATTCACTGACCGCCTCGAACAGGCTTTTGATTACTTCGATAAATTTCACCAGTTACCGGTGATCATGGTGAATGAAAAAGGGGAATACCTGGTGAATGGTGCCGTTCCCAAAAAATCAGCGCCAGATCCCAAGGAAGCAAAGATCAAAAAAGTGGCGATGGAGCATCGTGTCAGAACAGTTAGCAGTTTGCCTTCTTCGGTTCACCAATGGCCACAGTATCCCGGCGGTGGAGAAGCTTTTGCCAAATACCTGGACCAATTGGGCAGGGACATGGTAGTTTATTTGCCAACCGGTACCCGCAAAGCATTTGTACAAGTAGAGTTTGTCGTGGATAAAGATGGTGTTCCGGTAAATATCAAAGTATTGAAAGGAACTAATGATGAAGATTTTGCTGATGAACTGATCAAACGGTTGGAAGATATGGGTACCTGGCAGCCTGCCATGCTCAATGATAAACCTGTTGCCAAGAAAATGATCCAGACCATTACCGTGGAAGAGAAATGATCTTATTGCAACAGCAATTGTATTGTTTCCGGGGTTTGTTGCCGTAGCAAAATTGTTTTTCCTTCCGTTAATTTTTCAAATGCTTCTTTCGTGTAATGTCGAACCGTTAACAGGGATAGGCCTTTCATTAGCTCCACATCAAATATTGATGACGCTTCAAAAGCTAATTTCTCTACTTTCTCCGCCCAGTCATCCAGTACACAAACAAAACTGATGGCACCATTCTGTGTCAGGTTGGGTTTTAAGTGTAGTTTTTCAAACTGGCTGTATAATTGCCCGACATGATGCTCACCCACAAATGAAAAATCTTTCGACGTGAGTTTCAGCATCACCTGTTTTTCTTTTAATACGATAACGGGTGGCAGGTTATGCACCGGTTTATTATGAATCACCGTTCCGGCCAGGGAGGGATCTAGAAAACATTTTACATACAACGGGATGCCTTTATTCTGTAATGGCTTGATCGTTTTGGGATGGATGACCTGTGCCCCGTAATAAGCCATCTCGATCACCTCATTATAATTTAATTCAGCAATAGGTTGAGCATCCGGGAATTTTTTAGGGTCTGCATTCATCACACTCTCCACATCTTTCCAGATGGTCTGGCTTTCTGCATCCAGCATATTGGCAAATACGGCAGCGCTGTAATCGCTTCCCTCTCTCCCCAGCGTGGTACTTTCATTTTCATCAGTAGAACCAATGAATCCCTGTGTCAGTACAATCCTGTGTTGTTGCAACGCAGGGACCACCATATTGCTGACGGCAATTTGAGTGAACGCCCAGTCAATATTCGCATCCCTGAAATCATCATCCGTTCTGAAAACATCTCTGACATCCATCCAGTGATTAATGATACCGGCTTCGTTGAGATAAGCACTGACGATGGCGGTAGATAGTAATTCACCGGCACACACCACCTGGTCGTAGTAATAGTCATAATCACGAACCGGTTTATCATGCAGCAGCCATTCCACTTCGGTAAAGAAATCACGCAGCTGGGTTTCACAAGCCAGGTAATGTGTAACGAGCAGGTACTTGGCTGTACTGAGATGCTGTTGTTTTACCTGTTCAAATAATTGCAGGGCTTCTTCTTTTTTACCGGCATAAAAAGCCTCCGTTACTTTTTCCAGGGCATTGGTTGTTTTACCCATGGCAGAAATAACAATGAGTAATTTTTCATGGGGGTAATGCTGAAGAATGGCAGCCAGGTTTTTGATCCTTTCCACACTATTGACAGAGGCGCCACCGAATTTGAATACTTTCATTGCAGAATGCCGGGTTTATAAGAGTGCAAAAATCGGGTATTTGCACTACTTGCAAACCACTTAACATATCAACTTTTCAACTATGGGGCAAAGCCTTACATTTGCCTCAACCTAAACCTGCTTGTATGATCGTCAACCGTAAAGTTCTGACCCTCGATGAATTCACTATCCAGCAGCTCCGGGATTTTCCACATGCCACAGGTGAACTGTCAAGTCTCCTCAGAGATATGGGCCTGGCCGCAAAAAGAGTGAATGTGGAAGTGAATAAGGCAGGGTTGGTGGATATCCTCGGTGATGCAGGTACTATTAATGTACAGGGAGAAGAAGTGAAAAAACTGGATATCTATGCCAACAACCAGTTTATGGGGGTGTTGCGGCATGGGATCAGTTGTGCGGGCATTGCCAGTGAAGAGCTGGATGATTTTGTGATCTTCGATGACGAGGTCAGCAAGAAATCAAAGTACGTGGTGCTCTTTGATCCGCTGGATGGAAGTGCCAATATTGATGTGAATGTTTCTATCGGAACCATCTTTAGTGTTTATCGCCGGGTATCTCCGTTGGGAACTGTTGCAACAGCTGCGGATTTTTTACAACCCGGTAACCAGCAGGTGGCAGCAGGTTATATGATCTATGGTTCTTCCACCATGATGGTCTATGCCACAAGAAGAGGAGTCAATGGGTTTACATTGGATCCCTCAATCGGGGAGTGGACCCTAAGTCATCCTGATATCAAATGCCCCGAAACTGGAAGGATCTATTCAGTGAACCACGGGAATTTTTTCAAATATTCAGAAGGTGTAAAAAAATATATCACGGCCTGCCAGAAAAAGGATAAGACGAATGGAGGTCCCTACACGCAACGTTATATCGGCAGCATGGTGGCGGATGTGCACCGTAACCTGATCAAGGGTGGCATCTTTACGTATCCCGGTACGATTGATAAGCCAAAAGGAAAATTGCGTTTATTATATGAGTGTAATCCATTTGGTTTTATCGTGGAAGTGGCGGGAGGAAAAGCAACCGATGGTAAACAGCGGATATTAGATGTGATACCAACTGAATTACACCAACGATCACCTTTTTTTGTAGGAAGTAAATTAATGATGGAAGAACTCGAAAAATGCCTGGAAGAAAATGATTGAACTAATAGCATATCAAACACGGTATCATCGTGAATTTAAAAGCCTGAACCTGGAGTGGCTGGATAAGTATAATCTTACAGAAAGCCATGACCTGGAGGTACTCAACGATCCGGAGGGGACTGTTATCGCCAGGGGTGGTTGTATCTTCCTGGCCAAAGAAGGAGATGAGATCATTGGCACGGCAGGTCTGTGGAAGGAAAGCGAAGAAGAATATGAGTTGGTGAAAATGACGGTAGCCCCTGCTTACCGGGGAAAAGGTATCAGTAAGTTACTGCTGGAACGTTGCCTGTCAGCCGCAAAGGAGCTTGGTGCTGAGAAAATTATTTTATACTCTAACAGCCAGTTAAAGACGGCTTTAGGCTTGTACGAAAAATTTGGGTTCCGCCATGTGCCGGTTACCGGGGCACCTTTCCTGACGGCAGATGTGAAAATGGAATTATCTTTAGCCCACTAATTCATACGCATGGCGAATACGATCATCTCGGTAAAGAATCTCGTTAAGAATTACGGAACTTTCAATGCCGTCAAAGGAATTTCCTTTGAGGTGTATGAAGGGGAGATATTTGGATTGCTTGGACCCAATGGGGCCGGTAAATCAACCACCTTAGAGATCATTGAGACATTGAGAGAAAAAACCAGTGGCGAAGTGATCGTGGATGGGCTTAACCTGGATAAAGATCCCAATGAGATTAAAAAAATCATTGGAGTGCAACTACAATCCAGCGGCTATTACCCCGGCCTTAACCTGGTGCAGCTGATAGAATTGTTTTGCGGGTTATACAACCGTGAAGTTGAACCGATGGAATTACTCGAAACAGTAAATCTGAAGGATAAAGCCAAAGCAAAATTTAAAGACCTGAGTGGCGGGCAAAAGCAACGTTTCTCTGTCGCTACCACACTGATCAACGAGCCCCGTATCATTTTCCTGGATGAGCCAACTACCGGGCTTGATCCGCAGGCCAGGCGTAGTTTGTGGGAACTGGTGAAGAATATCCGGGAACGGGGAACAACGGTGATCATTACCACACACTATATGGACGAGGCCGAATATTTGTGCGACAGAGTGGCAATCATTGATTCAGGAAATATTGTGGCTTTAGACAGTCCCGACCGGCTGATTGATAATTTAGTGGCTACTGGGTTTGAAAGACCCAAAGAAGTAAAGCAGGCTAACCTGGAAGATGTGTTCATTAACCTAACGGGTCATTCATTGAGAGAAGAATAAAATATTTATTATGAGTATTCAAAATAAACTAAAAGAATTTATGTCTGGTAAAATTGACAAGCAAAAAGAAGAAGGCAATGCTTTTCTTCAGTCGAATAAAACAAAGGAAGGCGTGTTTGAATTGCCGGAAGGCTTGCAGTATATGGTGATCAAAGAAGGAACCGGACCTCAACCATTGGTGACCGATAGCGTGAAGGCACATTACAAAGGGTCCCTGCTTAACGGAAAAGAGTTTGATAATTCTTTTAAACGTGGGCAGCCGTTTTCGGCCCCGCTTCGTTCCCTGATCAAAGGCTGGCAGATCGCTTTGCCATTAATGAAAGAAGGAAGCCACTGGCGGTTATGGATACCTTCCGAACTGGCCTATGGTGACAGGGGTGCCGGCAGTGATATACCTGGTGGTGCTACCCTGATCTTTGAAGTGGAACTGATCAGTATCATTAAATAAATATTCGTATGGCAACAATGACTGTTGATCTTCGCTACCCGATCGGTGAATACGAACCGAAACCTTTTTCGATTGAACAAAAGGTAGAATGGCTGGCCGATATTAAATTCCTGCCATTGCAATTAGAGAATGCGGTGCTCAACCTGGACGAGCAGCAATTGCAAACTCCATATCGTGAAGGCGGGTGGACAGTTCACCAGTTGGTGCATCATGTGGCCGACAGTCATATCAACGCCTATTGCCGGTTCAAGCTGGCACTCACAGAAGAAAACCCGATGATCAAATCCTACGAGGAAAAGCTTTGGGCGGAGATGCATGATGTACAAAAATTGCCGATCAATATTTCAATCACCTTATTGCATGCTTTGCATGCCCGCTGGCATGAAGCCCTGAAGGACGTAGCCGATAATGACTGGAATAACCGCACGGTCTTCCGTCCTGACTATAAGAAGACATTCCGCCTCTGGTATTTACTGGGCATGTATGCCTGGCATGGCAAACACCATGTGGCACATATTACCAGCCTGCGGGAACGAATGAAATGGTAATCCTTCCCTGTTCATGGTAAAGTATTTCTTGCCGACTATGAACCATAAGCTATCAACTATGAACTGTTACTATGAAATGGAAAATTCTCTCTTCTGAATACCTCTTTAAAGATCTCTGGTTCACGGTAAGAAAGGATAGATGCGAAACCCCGATGGGGAAGATCATTGATCCGTATTATGTATATGAATTCCCCACCTGGGTGGCTGCTGTTCCGGTGACCGAAGACGGACGGATTGTGATGGTTCGCCAGTACCGGCATGCGTTAGGAGAAGTTTGTATCGAAATCCCCGGAGGCTGCGTGGATGATACAGACAAGAACCCGCAGGAAGCTATTGCCCGTGAATTGCTGGAAGAAACGGGATACAGCTTTTCATCCTATGATTACCTGGGAAAAATATCGGCCAATCCTTCCTCCAATAATAATTTGCTGCACATGTTCCTGGCAAGGGGCGGGAAAAAAGTGGCGGAGCAAAAACTGGATGCCAACGAAGAGATCGAAGTAGTTTATCTCACGATTGATGAACTGAAGCAATTGCTGAAGGAGAATAAAATAATACAGGCCATGCATGTAAGTTGCATCTTGTATGCCCTGGAAAAAATGGGAAAGGTGAGCTGGTGATATTTTCTTCAGGTTATCAAAAACCCCGTTTATATAAAATATAGTTCACCGGCGAACAGAATAAAGTAGCTTGTACTATAACAAGCTGGTCCGATGAAAGCACAAACTACTTCGGTCTATTTTTTCCTGCTGATATTCTTTCTCAGCACCAGGTTAGCTGCCCAGGATATTCCGGTTGATTCTGTTATTAAGATATCTTGTTCGTCGGATGCTGCGCAGACGTACAGCCTTTATCTTCCAAAAGGATTTACAACAACAAAGAAATACCCGGTGTTGTTATTTCTTGACCCTGGTGGCAGGGGAGAGGTGCCGGTTACCAGGTATCGTTCTGTGGCAGACAAGTATGGTATTATTCTTACCTGCTCTTACAATAGCCGCAACTTTGATGCAGCTTCTTCTGTCAATGCTATTGAAGCTATTCATAAAGACCTGCTGGAAAGATTTCCTGTTGGAATAAGTAAGACATGGCTCGCAGGTTTTTCCGGTGGAGCCAGGATGGCTTCTTTCTACGCAGAAACACACGACCGTATAGATGGTGTTATTGCCTGTGGAGCTGCTTTTGCCGGCGAAAGGAGCACAGCCTATGCCCGGAAAATTCCTTTTGCCTGGATCGTTGGTATTGCAGATATGAATTTTGAAGAAATGCTGCAGGCGAATGAAACACTGGACCAGGCGGACCAGTCAAGCCTACTTCTTTTATTTAATGGTGGGCATAGCTGGCCACCGGTTGAGCAATTGAGTATAGCTGCTTATTGGTTATCAGTTGAGGAATCGTTGCTGCCCGGTCAACCAGCAATAGATGAACAATTGCAAAAAATGATCAGGGATGAGAAAGTAATGTATCATGCCTGGCTGGAGGCTAATGAATATAAACAACTGAATGGCTTTGAAAAAACAGCTGATTCTTTGCGGCAACAAATTGAATCAGCAAAAGGATTTAAGCAAAGCAGGCGGAGTTTTTCGGAAAGTATGGAGGAGGAAAGAAAGTATATGGATGAATTTTCCTTGCTTTTCAGTCAGTCAGTTGCCGTGAATGATATTTCAATCAGTAATGACGATACCTGGAAGGCCATGAGCAGTAAACTGAACAGGAATAGTAGCAATGAATATTACCAATTATCAGGAGAAAGAAAATTCGATTTCAGCTGGCGGCTTTGTTCGGAGAACTATTTTCAGTTCATGGAGATCAGGCAATATGGACAGGCGTATAAAACAGCGTATATACTTTCTTTTTTTCAGCCAGCTCATTTGAATTCTTATTACCTGATGGCAAGGGCTGCAGCCGGGTTGATGGATCGTTCTCTTTGTTTGAAGAACCTTAAACAGGCGATCAGGAAAGGAGGGATTACTAAAGAGAAGATCAATGGTGATGCTTTCATAACAAAACTGCTGGATGCGGAGACCATTGATAAACTATTCTCGTGACCGTACTTTGGTCTTTTAATGAACGGCCGTATTTACTTCTCCAACAAGAAAAACGCTGCCGCAAATAATAACCAGGTCTTCTGGGTTTGCTTTTTCCAATGCTTTGTGCAGGGCTTTGTTGACATCCGGGAATGTTTCTCCCTTTAGTTGTAGTGTTGCCGCTTTAGCTGCCAGCTCATTTTCAGGTAATGACCTTGGTATATGAGCTCTTGTAAAATAGTAGTAGGCTTCTTTAGGCAACAAAGCCAGTACTTTTTCCACTTCTTTATCTTTTACCATGCCGATTACAATATGTAATTGGTGATGCTCTGTAAGTTCTGTTTGTTGTACCAGCTGACGGATGCCATCAACATTATGTGCTACATCCATAATTACCGTGGGATGAGTATGGATGATCTCCCAGCGGCCATGCAAGCCGGTCAGTTTCTTTACTTTTCGTAGAGCTATATGAATGATATCATCTGTAATATGCCATCCTTTTGTATGCAGCAGCTGGCAGGCTTCCAGAACAGCTAAAAGATTTTTCGCCTGGTAAATTCCCGGCAGATCAAGCTGGTATTCTTTATGATCTGCTGAATGTTCTTTGGCTACTGTAATAACCAGTTGATGGTTTTCCCATTTCCAGTCGGCTACCTGCCTGTTGTGAGAAGCAATATATAACGGTGCATTTTTTGCACGGGCTGTTTCTTCAAAGACTTTTTTTGTTTCAGGGATCACTTCGCTGATGACCACGGGCACATTCTCTTTGATGATGCCGGCTTTTTCAGCAGCAATTTTTTCCAGCGTATCACCGAGCAGGTTCATATGGTCCCAGCCGATATTGGTAATAATTGACAATTCAGGTGTGATAATATTGGTGCTGTCGAGCCTTCCGCCTAACCCGGTTTCAATGATGGCGATATCCACTTGTTCTTTTACGAAATGATCAAAAGCCATAGCGACCGTGATCTCAAAAAAACTGGGTTCAATTTCTTCGATCAGTGGCTGAATATGCTCAGTGAAATCAATCACGGCTTGTTCAGCGATCATCTCTCCGTTCACTTTTATCCGCTCCCGGAAATCTTTCAGGTGCGGGGAAGTGTATAGTCCTGTTTTATATCCTGCTGTTTGAAAAATGGCGGCCAGCATATGGCTTACCGAGCCTTTGCCATTAGTGCCGGCAATATGAATGCTTTTAAATTTATACTGCGGGTTATCGAGGGATTCACACAAGCGGATCGTATTCGACAGGTCTGCTTTATAAGCAGCTGCACCGATACGGCTGAACATGGGCAGCCGGGTAAAGAGATAGTCGAGAGTTTGCTGGTAGTTCATGAATGGGTGGCAAACATAAGAATAGAAGATACTTATTCGGGTTTTTTCAGCAACAAAAGTTTGATAATCCCCCAGCATATCCCTGCACCACCAACAATAATACCGATAGTGATCAACTCATCGGCTCCCGGCCAATGTCGTATTTTAAACAATCCCCCAAAAAACTGTACCAGGAAGCCAGTCATGAAAATGGCCAGTGGGTATTTAAAAAAGTATAGATTTTTCATTTCAAAAAATGGCGTATAGCTAAGGTAGTGATAAATAAAAAAGCGGCATCAATGATGCCGCTTCCGGTTTTTTCAATATATCATTTATCCGCCCAGAACAAAGTTGAATTCATAAACCACCGTGGATTCAGCTGCATCCTTATTGAATTTATTTCTACGCAACCATTCCCGGATGATCTCGATAGCTTGCCCGCTGGTATAACTGGAACCCCGTACAGCTCTAACAAATGTTCCGATACCATCTGCTGATACTCTTATTTCTGCAAACACTTTTCCTTTCAAATTTTCCCCGGCATCCATTGATTTTTGATTGATTACATAGCGGCTGCCGCTTACTCTTTTAGGACCGTTACCTGTTCCACTCCCGGTTCCGTTGCCGCCTCCGGTGCCACCACCTGTTCCGCCACCAGTACCACTGCCGTTTCCTACACCGGTTCCGGTGCCGCTGCCACCACTTCTGTCATAGGTAGTGGCCACACCACCGCCTTGACCGGTTCCTGTAGTTGTTTTTCCCAATACTGCCTTTGGCTTAGGCGGTGCGGGATTTTCAACCGGCTTAGGGGCTGTTCTAACAGGCGATGTATTAGTAACTACTTTATCAACTGGTTTAGGATTGACCGGTTTTACAATAGCCGGGGCTTCTTTTTCAGTTTCATCTGTTTCCACATCTTTGGAATCTTCATCCACACCGGGAGCAGGAGGAGTAGCCGGGGCAATACCAGCAGGTCCGGAAGCTTCAACCGGGTTACCGCCACCACCACCGCCGCCGGCGAGAATTTCTGGTTCTTCCGGCAGGTTCAGTTCCACTTCCATAGCAGGTTCTTCGATGATCTTTTCAAAAACAGGGACCTTCCATTTCAGCAAAAACATCAGCAGGATCATAAAGGCGGCAAAGCCTGCCGTGATCATATAGGCTCTTGTCGAATTTTGCTTGGATTCAAGTGATGCAGACATTACGTAACTGTTGTTCATACAAATGTACACTTTGGTAATTAATGACAGGTATTACTGTTTCTTCACAGCTGTTATTAACGATGCAAACCCTGTGCAACTTGCACAGGTGACGATATATGAAATGTTAAGATTACTGTTAAAGGACTTATTTCCTGTAATTAGCTATGATAAGACCGGTAATAACCAGTGCAAAACTTACGATATGTATCCAACTGATCGTTTCGTGCAGGATGAGTACCGCTTCAAGACTGCTGAATACGGGTATCAGATTACCGAATAAAGCAGTGCGGCCTGCACCCAGTTTACTGATGGCCTTGTTCCAGACCAGGAAACAAATGACCGAGGCACCGATACCCAGGTACAGTATGACGGAGATATTGGTTAAACTGGTAGCAAAACCACCTTCCCGGTTATACTCCTGTATGTAAAAGGGGACTAACACTAAAGTACCGAGACTGAATACCACGAAGAGAAAACTGACCGGGTGAACAGCTGCTGGTTTCTTTTTGACCAGGGTATTATAAACCGAGAATGAAAAGGCCGCCGCCAGTACCCAGAGATCACCTTTTGAAAATGATAAGCTCAGTAAATTTTCCAAGTGACCCTTGCTGAGTAATAGCAAGATACCGGTGATGCAAACAAACATCCCGGTAATTTTATATACGCCAATATGTTCCTTTAAAAATATACGGGCAAGAATAACTGAAATGATAGGAGAGGATGTGGTGCCGATCAGTGCCAGGTTGATGGCTTCGGAATAATGCCCGCCGATATATACAAACGTATTGAACATACTGACACCTGTGGCTCCTGTAGCCAGGAAATAAGGCAGGTGTTTTTTTATCGTACTGAACTCAGTTCGCAGGTATTTCCAGGCAAAGGGAAGTATAATGATGGAAGCAGTCAGCCAGCGGTAAAATGAAAGTGTAACCGGTGGTATATCCTTAATGATCTTCCGGGCCACAATAAAATTACCCGACCAGATAAATGTGGCCAATACAGCAAGCCCTATCCCTGTTAATGTAGTACGATTCTTCAAGATGCTTGATACTGTCAGTGGTGGGCAAAATCCATTTCAAATTTCCCCTTGATACGTTCTATCGGCGGATTGAAATAGCCATATTTCAGGTTCGGGAACTCTTCTTTGATCAGTTGCTGCAACTGGCTTACTCCCATACATTCGCCGGTATCAGCTACTCCGATCTTGCCAAGATACCAGTCAGGGTCAATATTAAAATTTCGCCACTGGATCATTTTCAATCCTGTTGTTTTGATCAGTTGGCGCAGGGCTTCATATTCGGCCACACTATCCGTCATACCCGGGAATACAAAGTAGTTGATAGAGGTCCAGCCACCAAATGCGTTGACCACTTTCAGGCTTTCAATAATATCATCAAAGTCGTAATTATTCGGCCGGTAATATGGCATATAGATTTCTCTCCGGGCTGAGTTGGTGCTCACCCGTATCGAATCAAGTCCTGCTTCGCACAAAGCTTTTACTGCGTCAGGTTTGGAACCGTTCGTGTTTATATTGATACTCCCTTTGGAAGTATGTTTCCTGATTTCTATGATCGCATCTCGAATGGTTTCCCACATTAATAAAGGTTCGCCTTCACAACCTTGCCCGAAGCTGATGATCGGGAAAGGGGCTGTCTCTAAATGTGGTACAGTGAATTCAACGATCTCTTCCGGTGTGGGTTTAAAAGTTAACCGGTCCTGGGTTGATACAATTGGTTCTTCGTCGGGTTGTAACGAAATACATCCAACACAATTAGCATTACAGGCAGGTGATGCAGGCACGGGGCATTCCCATCTGCCCAATGCAAAATTTCGGGCGGCCGGGCAGGTATAGGTCAGTGCACAGTTGTTCATGAGATGGGACACTAACCTGTTGTGCGGGTAATGCTTTAATAACTCTTTAGCACCTGCAGCTACTTTCTTTGAATCATATCCTTCACAATCCTGCCTGATATCAGCTTCAATCCTTGTGGCAGGCACATAAAATTTGTCTTCATACCATCCCGCAGCGGTGTAGCAAAACAAGGGAAGGGTAGGAGCATCGGGTGCCGTTTCGTAAGCCGCTAAATAAAAACCGGTGTGGGCAGGCGGAATAAAAGCGGCTACAGCCCAGCCTTTTTCACAAAGCCGCATATCACCGGTTTCCACATCAATGCCGATGCCACGTCTTCCTGGCAACTCGTATAAAGAACCCCCATCCGGCAATTCGATCCATTCTTCTTCGGGAACAGGCATGGCATCCCAGCCGGTGCGGCCGGCCACATACAAGGAAGTGTCTTCAAAAATATTACCCTTCCCGTCGGAATAAAGGATATATGGTGATTGTGGTAAACTCATTTATTTAATTGTGCCCTGCAAAAGTCGTTAAAATATTTTTCATCAATATCCCAGTCTGAAGTCAGGATCGCATGCTGGAAAAGCTTGTTGTTTTTGAAATCAATGGTCAGCAGGCCGTCTTTCAATACAATATTATTTAATTCGGGCCATTCAATTTTTTGAGTGGTAAAGCCAGGGTATTGAATATAGTTCTTACTGACTTTTACCAATAATTTTCTGTGAGCAAGGTAATCCAATAAGGCAAGAGCCAGCATCAGTAATGAAAGCCACCAGAATGTTGTTCTCATCCAGGCAATGGCACACCAGATATAAATTGACCGTGCCCAGTTGTCATTTGTGAATTTTTTCATGAACCCTTCTACAGCGGAGAAGAAGAATTGAAATCCTATGCATACCAATACAAAAGCCGGCCATATTTTCTCTTTACCTGAAACCGCATTGAACAAGATATAAAACATGCCGGCAGCGTTGCCCAGCAATACAAAGAATCGTATCAGCCGGTAAGATCTAACTTTTCCATTTTTCAGCAACAGTTCAAATTGCGGCATACTCAGCTATTACTTGCGATCAGTAAATTACACAATTTGAACAGCATCCTTGCTCCCACATTTGCATTCCAGTCGCTATCGCTAACACCTACTTCGCAAAGATCAAATCCAATGATCTTACGGCCGCTTTCAATCACTTTGCGGAAAATATAGAATACCTCAGCTGTTTCAAATCCACCCGGAACAGGCGTTCCTGTATGCGGGCAAAGTTTCCGGTCCAGCCCGTCGATGTCAAAACTGATGTATACTTTCTCCGGTAATTTGCTCACGATCTCTTCGGCAATATGTCTCCAGGTCTCTCCTTCAAACTGGCGGTTCTTGATCTCTTTGTCAAAATAAGTCACCACCCTGTAATTGCTGTTCTGTATATATTCCCATTCCGTCGGCGCATAATCTCTCACACCTACCTGTACCAGTTTCATTATTTCCGGAATTTCATTCAGCGCATTGTACATAATACTGGCATGCGAATAGTTGAAACCTTCATAGGCTTCCCGCAGGTCGCAATGCGCATCAATTTGCAGGATACCAAAATCACTATGTTTTTCAGCGATCGCTTTAAAATAACCCAATGGCGTACTGTGATCGCCACCCAGTATGCCCACCAGTTTACCCCTGTCCAGTAAAGCCTTGGTCTGCTCATAGATCCATCCATTCAGGTACACCCCGCCTTCGTTTACCTCCTTCATGGTCTTACACATGAATTGGTTGGCAGCTACTTCCTGGCCCTGTGCTATATAATCAATGTACAGTTCGGCTTCTTTACGCAGGTAATCACTTTTCATTAAGATCTTGCGGTCAACCGGCCGCATGTAAAAACCTTGTTTCCACCCATCGGGAACTTCGGGGTCAAAAAGATCCACCTGCATACTGGCTTTGAACATGGCTTCCGGGGCACGGGCGGTGCCGGATCCATAGCTGACGGTTACCTCCCAGGGAACAGGAAGAATGATCAGTCTTGCGTCTTCTTCATTAGAAGGAAGGCCAAAAATATTGTTGTTGGGATTACTGACACTGTTGGGGTCGTACGTACTCAGATCAAACATAACGGGTAATTGAAAACGGTGCAAGTTAAATGGGAACAGCCGGGTGGCAAAATCATTGTTTACACCGCAAATGTTTGTTTTTTCAGGGGGAGGGACTGTATTTTCGGGCTATGAACAGGGATACTGATTCTCCTCTTGATGAACAATTCTGGACCAACCGTTACCAGCAAGGCCAAACTGGCTGGGATATTGGTTACCCTTCAGTGCCATTGCAGGAGTATATCAACCAGTTAAGCAATAAGGAGCTCAACATACTTATACCGGGTTGTGGTAATGCCTGGGAAGCGGCTTACCTACTTGAAAAGGGGTTTACCCATGTCACAGTTCTTGATATATCAGCAGAATTGGTCAGCCGGATAAAGGAACGCTTTGCCGGGCAGCCTGTCAAGATCATTCACCAGGATTTCTTTCAACATGATGAACAGTATGACCTTATCCTGGAGCAAACATTCTTCTGTGCATTAGATCCATCGTTAAGGCCAGCTTATGTACAGCAAATGCATTCCTTGTTAAAACCAGGTGGCAAACTGGCTGGTGTCTTATTCAACCGATTTTTTGAAGGAGGGCCTCCTTTTGGTGGCAGCAAAGAAGAATACGAATTACTTTTTTCACCCCTGTTCAGCATAAAAAAAATGGAGCTGTGTTACAACTCCATTCCACCCCGGAGGGGTGCCGAATTATTTTTTATTCTTCAGAAGAATTATTGATCAGCGATGGCTCAGGTGTTTCAGGTAAGAAACGTGTGAGGCAACAGCTGTTCTCATCTTGGGATATTCTATATATGGGATATTAAAATCTGCACAGGCTTTCTTGATGATCTTACTGATGGCAGGATAGTGTACATGCGAGATCTTCGGGAACAGGTGATGTTCGATCTGGAAATTCAGCCCACCAACCCACCAGGAGATCAACTTGCTTTTGGTAGCAAAATTGGCAGTTGTTTTCAACTGGTGTACGGCCCACTCATCTTCCATTTTACCTGTTACAGGATCAGCAGCAGGGAAATGGGTATGTTCAACGGTGTGTGCTAACTGGAATACAATACTCAGTACGAAGCCGGCAAACAGGCCATAGATCAGGAAACCGATCAGCCAGGGGGTAAAACCAAGCAGGTAAATAGGTAAGGCAACAAACAAAAAGGCGTGCAACACTTTAAATGACCAGAAAGAGGCATGATCCATTGTTGTCATCTTCTTCAAAGGCATCGGCCCGATCCTTTTCAGGAAATATTTTTTATAATCGGTTACAAACACCCACCAGATATAAAGCAATGAATAGGCTGCCCAGAAATACAAGTGCTGGTAACGATGGATCTTGTAGAATTTTTGTGTTTCGCAAAGGCGCAACAAAGGTCTTGCTTCAATGTCATCATCCACGCCATCAATGTTGGTATAAGCATGGTGGATCACATTGTGTTTGGTCTTCCACATGAAATTATTGGCACCCAGGAAATTCACTGATAAAGCAGCCAGGTCATTTACCCATTTGTAGCGGCTAAAACTGCCGTGGGCTCCATCATGCATCACGTTAAAACCAATAGCTGCTGTAAGGCCGCCAAGGATTAAACATTCCAGGATGGCTACCCAGGTAACCGGTGTAAAGAAAACAAGGTGAATATATACAAACAGGAAACTGATCACTAACAAAATAGCTTTTAACCAGAGGCTGTAATTACCGGTTGTTGATTTTCCCACCTGCTCAAAATAATCACTGATCCTTTTTTTCAGTTCAGTGTGAAAGGAGTGGGGAACATTGGAAAATTTAGGAATTGCCATTAGAAATGAATTGTCTTAAATAATGGGTAAAAGTAACTCAAAATCACGTAAATAAGTGTGTTGATTATCACAATACTGCTTTTGAGGCTGATTTGTTGTACAAAATCATGTTTCCACCTGGACAAGGGCATCGAGATTACGGATTCCTATCTTTTTTTCACTGATAAACCCTTCAGCATACTTTACGCCGATACGTTTCCCAAACATCCTTGCCCGGGCAATGACGGCATCTAAAAAGTCAGGAGTGGAGATATAGGTTTGAGGGCCGTCTGCATCACTGTCAGGAGTGTGAAATTGTGTTGTATACGCTTCAATGGATTTCATCCGTTGCTCAAACACATCGCTGATATCAATCAACAGGTCGGGTTCATGATACCAGTCCTGAATATAATGCAGCACATAAGACGGGCGCCACCTTGCCTGTGCAGTCCCCTTCTCATCTTTTGTTTCAATTTTTGCCAGGCCCGACAGGAAACAGCAATCGGCGATCATATTTCCTGCACGGCCATGATCGGGATGACGGTCGTTCAATACGTTGGCTATAACAATATCAGGCTGGTATTTACGGATAGCAGCGATCAGTTTTAACTGGTGTTCTTCATCATTCCTGAAAAAGCCGTCTCTCATTTTAAGATTTTCTCTTACCTGTACCCCGATGATCATCGCTGCATTTGCCGCTTCCTGGTAACGTGTTTCAACTGTGCCCCTTGTTCCCAGCTCTCCCTGTGTAAGGTCAAGAATGCCTGCCTTTTTTCCTCTTTTTATTTCATTGATCAAAACGCCGGAACAACCGAGTTCCACATCATCCGGGTGAACACCGATGGCAAGTATATCTAGTTTCATATTTCTTTTTAAATAATTAGAAGCTGATCAGCAGAAGATCATCCTGCGTGATAAAGTTATGGAAATTGGGAAGAAATTTGAAGTAGCCGGAGGAGCAGGTTTGCTTACTTCCTGTATGGATTATTATACCAGACGCCGTCTATTTCGACTACGAAATTTTCGATCTGCCGGTCGGTCTTATCGCTAAGATCCCAATCTTGTTTCAGGTTACCACCAACAAAAAAAGCGATAGTCTGGTAAAGCCTTGCATTTACCCCGCCTTTATATTCTTTCAGAATTTCGTAACAATTATTACCGGTTTGGCGGTTGATGAGCTTCATCAGTACTTTTCCCTGGTAAACAGAAAGGTTGGATAACGGGTCGCCAAATTCCTTTTTCAATTCTTTTTCTCTTGATTTGATATAAGCCTTTCGATCTTTCTTCGAAGCGATGTTTTTCAGGTTGGCATTAATATCATTGATAGTGGCACCGGCGATCTTGGCATAAGGATAAGTGACATACACGGCATTTCTCAAACGGGTCCATTCCTTTACATACTTCTCTAATTTTTTGCCGGATAAATTACCCACCCAAACCATGCCCAGTTCTTTATAAGGCATCACCTCGTTTTCATATACAATAGCATCCACGATAATGGTGTCATTGGAGCCCCAGTTCCGGGCTACTTCATTCATAGAGGGAGTGCGGGGCTGTTGTTCAGACTGACCAAACGCAACGACACTTGCCAGGAGACAGGCAATGGCGATGTAGAAATGAAATTGGTATCGTAATAACGTTTTCACAGTCATTAAAAATACAAAATGCCTGCTGATAATGTACAGACATAAAAACGGCGGGAAACGCTGTACAGGGCCTCTTATATTTCCAGTTTTTCCGCCTTCAGCCGGTTGAGCTGGATACGTCGTACCATGCTGACCAGTATGCCAATAGCTGTAATAGCCACACCCAGCCAGAGCAAAATGATATAGGGAAATTTGTAAGCTTTTAATGTTACATATTTCATCACCGCATCTGATTCTTTTACGCCCAATTCTATCGATTTGTCCGGGTTTACTTTCTGTAATTGTAGCACCAGGCTCTCCGACAGGGTAGTGTCAGGGAGAGCCAGTAATTCTCCTTTTGCAATGGCCAGCCGGGGCACTTTTGTATAACTGGTGCCATTCTTTGAAAATATTTTGACAGAAGCTTCGTGCAACGATCCTTCTTTGCCAAAAAGATCTTCCGGCAAGTTTGTTTTAGCAACAACATCTTCCAGGATCATAAAGCCATTGGAGTAGAACAGCGAATCACCGGGTTTCAGCACATTTGTTTTAAACGTAGTAGTATCTTTTTTTTGTTGCTCCGGGTCAGGCAAGGAAGTGATATAGGTGAATACATCATGATCAAGATAATGCCTGGAGGAAGGATTGGCCATCAACCCCGCATTGCCTTTATAGTTAACAAAGGCATTGGGCTGTAATATAAAATCCTCTTTGCCATCCTTGCGCTGGAAATGAATATTGTAATACCATTGCTGTTTCTTCGGGTGCATGGAATCACTTTCATAGGTTACCCAGTATTTGCCCATATCGGTTTTGATACCTTTAACCAGTGTCAGGTTTTCACCGGGATTTTCTTTGCTGCCTTCTCCCAATGGCACAAAGATGCCGCTGGTATTCCTTGATAATATTTCTTTATTAGAAGAAGAGATAAGAATAGCAAACAGCACCATTCCAAATCCAAAGTGGGCAATAGAACCACCGGATAACTTCAGGCTGCCTTTTAACCCCAGCCAGATATAAGAGATATTGGCCACCATGGTATAGATGCTGCAAACAACGGCCAGCCAGATAGCACCCTGGAACATGGGTCCTTTTTTTGTATAGGTGATATCATACATCGCAAACAATGCCACCGCTAAAATAGCCGTGATCACCGTTGGGGTGACGATCTTCTTCCAGAAATAAGAAGAGGGGGTGTTTTTATATTTTAAATATTGTGTTACCGCAGTAAGTAAAGCCAGTATCACAGCTACATAGATCTGGATATTATTGTAAGCAAATTCAGGATCCTCTGAAGGTGCTTTTTTGATATCAAATAATTTATTGAATACCGGTAATGATGTTTGCCCGATGATAACAATGGCGGATAAGAAAAATACAAGGGAGCCAATGAACATCCAGAATTCCCTGGAAGAAGTGGCTTCTTCTTTTTGAACAGTGGGTACCTGTGTTTGTATTTGGTAAATAGTAAAACCAATGCCGGTAAGTAACGCTAATGAACCCAGCCATGCGATATTAACATAATTACTCAGCAGTGCCAGTACGGTTGCTATGGCCAGTACTCCCAGTAACGACTTCAGGTTTTTGGCACCCATGATACCAGCCAACCATACAAAGGAATACATGAACAGGAATAATTGCTTATTCATGCCCAGGTCAGTAAAGGCATGAACAGATGTCTCACCTAGTATGCCACTCCGGGTGAGGAAGGTGGAATACAATACAAAAAGGAAAGACAGTATCAGGAACAAGTAAGCTGAACGCAATGAATGCCCGCTGTGTTTATAAATAAGTAAAGTGTGTAAGCCAGAAACCAATATCAGCCAGGGCACCAATGATGCGTTTTCTACAGGGTCCCAGGCCCAATAACCACCGAAGGTTAGCGATTCGTAAGCCCACATGCCGCCCATCATGATACCAACGCCCAGAACAGCTGTGGCGAATAAGGTCCAGGGAATGGCTTGTTTTACCCAGTCACCAAAATTCTTAGTCCATAAGCCGGCAACAGCAAAAGCAAATGGAACAATGGTAGATGCAAAACCGAGAAACAATACCGGTGGATGAATAACCATCCAATAGTTTTGAAGTAATGGGTTCAGGTCATTACCATCCCTGATGGATAAAAGATAGTCAGGTTTCAGGGGCTGGGTTACATCAAGATCAATATGCAAAGCAGCTGCTCCATCCAGGACTCCGGAATCTCTGAGTAATAAGAACGGGTTAGAACCAATATTATGACCAAAAATATAGATACCGGCGATCATCGTAGCCAGCCAAACCTGCGCAAAACTGACCACGGTCATTACCGGGGCTTCCCATTTCTTGCTTGTTTTTATTAATATTAATCCCAGCACACAATGCCAGATACTCCATAACAGGAAACTACCTTCCTGACCTTCCCAAAAACAGGCCAGCAGGTATTTGAACTCCAGCGATAAACTACTGTGCTGCCAGGCGTATTTGTATTCAAAAAGGTGATTGTAGATGATATAAAAAAGAATACCAAAAATGGCAAATACAGATATACACTCTGTGATGAAAGCAAAACGTCCCAGCCGTTTCCAATACCCCGCATCCTGTTCGGGTTTGGTGCGGGTGGCCATGAAATAAGAAAAAGTCGCAACCAAAGAAGCGACTAATGAAAGAACAATAAAGAAATGTCCTAACTGACCTGGTAAAAGGTGTTCGCCTGCGTAATCCATGCTGCGGGGTAATTATTTTCCGTAAGTAGTATTGTTTTCGTTGCTGTTTCCGGTAGCAGCATTATGCTGAATGTTCTTTTGCGCTGCTTTCATATCGTCTTTGTACTTGGAGGGACATTTTGTTTGGACTCTTTTACACTCAAACTGGTTAGTTGCTGCATCGTATCGTCCTTCAAGGACCAGTTTTTCACTGATCTCCAGGTTCTCGATCTTTCCTTTCCGGTAGATCACTTTCATTTTTTCCCCGGTAGTGTCGTAAGCTATAAAACCTAAAAGGTTCGGGTCTTTCAGGTCATCATAATCCAATGGAACTGATTTATCGAGCTGGGCAGCTACATGCACAAATTTTCCGGGGTTTGATTTTGCACCGGCAATGGTCTCATAAGTGGCGGTGGTATTCAGGAAACTGATCAAAATAGCAATCGCACCGGCAATCAGAACGAGCAGAATAATATGGATTTTTTTCATAACCTGTATTTGCTTTTTTGCAACAGCAAATTTAGGTCAAATTAGATCATGCTATCCTGTTTTGTTTCAGGCCGGAGCCTGAGTAAGGTCATTTTTTTGCGCCGGCCTTAGGCTTCTTTTCGGCTGCTTTCATCAGTTTATAGGCCTGTTGTCCCCATTTGCTTGAAAATTCATCAATTGGGTTGTATTCAAGGGCCTGTGCAAAGAAATAAGTGGCCTCGGTATATTTCTTCTTTTTGAAGTAAGCATAACCTATAACTCCTAAAGGTATATGTACATCCTGGTAGCCGAGGTCAAGAGCTGTCTCTGCATCTTTGATCGCTTTATCGTACAATCCCTGGGCATTTCGCAGCAAGGCTCTTTCTGCCCAGGCAGCAGGATGGGCGGAATCTTTTTTCATGGCAACGATGAATTCAAATTCTGCAAAGCTGTATGATTTTGCATTTGTATAAGCCCTCCCTTTATAAGCCCGGGCAATAGTCAGGGAAGGATCAATAGTTAATGCGGAGTCCAGTGTTTTGAGTGCTTCCGTTGTTTGCAACAGGTTAGCTTCTGCCAGGCCTCTTTGTACATACGCATCAGCAAAGTCTTTTTTCAGGTGGATGGCGGTGGTAGCTTTTAAGGCCGCTTCTTTGTATTTACCTGTTTTGTTCAAGAGATAGGCATCGTTGTATAATTCCATGGCGATATCATCCCAGGAGGCTAAGACAGGTCTTTCGTTTTTATTTTGTTGCTGGCGATAATTGCTGCTCCAGCCATTATTCCATCCGCTGCGGATGGCTGCTAACCGGTTGCGCAAAGGAGGATGGGTGGAAACAATTTCGGCATCACCATATAATTCTGTCATGGCTTTAAATACGGCCTGTGCCTGGTCCAGGGTGGCACCGAGTTTATACATGATAAACCCGGAAAAAGCATCTGCTTCTAATTCCTTGTCGGGACGGCTACCGATACTATCGAGTGTGTGACCGCAAAGATGATGACCGATCTCGTGAGCCATGATACTGATGGAACCCCAGTAATCATCAGCAGTGGCGGAAGCTGTATCCAGTGTCCGCAAGAATTTATCATCATAGACGATATACCGAAGTGAACCGGTTTTTGCAAGATAATTTACTGCTTTACAGTTCTCGATCTCCGGGCATTCAACCACTAAAAAATTCCGGGGCAGGCCAACTTCCTGCATGATCTTGTCTACTATTGTTATCGCCCGGCTGTCATCGGATAGTCCAAAAGCAAAAGAGTTATTCTGGAGGCAAATATCCATCCGGGTCATTTTGGCTTTTTCACCATAATAACTGCAGGAATAGATCTTGGTTTGGGCGGAGAGGCTGTATGTGAATAACAAGAACAGTATCCCGGTAAGCGATTTGATCATACAGGTAGTTTTCTCAAAAGTAGACTTTAGGGATTCATAATAATATACCCTAACGACGGTATCGGCTGCCAGGTAAGTAAAGAAAAACTTAACCGCAGAGGCCTCCAAATTTTCTTTGCCAACACAGCTTTGCCCTTATATTTGTGAAAATCTAACAAGCGTATGTTGTTTCAACTGACTGAAGAGCAAATGATGATCCGCCAGGCCGCCCGGGACTTTGCCAAAAATGAATGTTTGCCCGGCGTTATTGAAAGGGACGAGAAACAACAGTTTCCCCGTGAACAGATCATGAAACTGGCCGATCTTGGCTTTATGGGTATGATGGTGAAGCCGGAATACGGTGGTGCCGGAATGGACACCATCAGTTATGTGCTGGCGATGGAGGAGATTTCAAAAATTGATGCCAGTGTGAGTGTCTGTATGAGTGTGAATAACAGCCTTGTTTGTTATGGTTTGCAGGAATATGGAAATGAAGAACAAAAGCAAAAATATTTAACACCACTTGCCCAGGGTAAAAAAGAGGGTGAGTTATACATCGGTGCCTTTATGCTCAGTGAGCCGGAAGCGGGTAGTGATGCCACTTCACAACGCACCACGGCCGAGGACAAAGGAGATCATTATTTACTCAACGGTACCAAGAACTGGATCACCAATGGCGGTACGGCTTCTGTTTACCTGGTGATCGCACAAACAGATCCTTCGAAAGGATCGAGAGGTATCAATTGCCTGATCGTTGAAAAGAACTGGCCCGGTGTAACGGTTGCCGCTAAAGAAAATAAACTCGGCATTCGTGGAAGTGATACGCATACGGTCATGTTCACTGATGTGAAAGTGCCCAAAGAAAACCGCATTGGTGAGGATGGCTTCGGTTTCAAATTCGCTATGAAAACATTAGCGGGAGGAAGAATTGGTATTGCTTCACAGGCATTGGGTATTGCCAGCGGAGCTTATGAACTGGCGAAAGAATATTCCAAAACAAGAAAAGCCTTTGGTACCGAGATCATGAATCACCAGGCCATTGCTTTCAAACTGGCGGATATGGCTACTAAAATTGAAGCCGCCCGTTTATTGTGTTTAAAAGCTGCCTGGGAAAAAGATAATCATCTTGATTATACATTGAGTTCTTCGATGGCCAAAGTATACGCTTCTGAAACAGCCATGTGGACGACAGTAGAAGCCGTGCAGGTACATGGCGGGTACGGCTTCGTCAAAGAGTATCACGTGGAAAGACTGATGCGGGATGCCAAGATCACCCAGATCTATGAAGGCACCAGCGAAGTACAACGGATCGTTATAAGCAGGAGTATCCTGAAGGGCTGATTTGTTTTTACAATATCTTAGCCTTTAAAAGATAATTCTTGTATGAAATTTCTCTCTTTAATGCTGGCATTATCTGTCAGTTTGTTGTTGCACTCCCAGGGTACAGAAAAGATATATTTACTGAAGGTTGCCAAACTGTATGATAGTGAGAAAAACAGCTTCCTGAAAAACCAGGAGATACTGGTAAAAGGTAAGAAGATTGAAAAGGTGGGTACCAACCTCACCAAACCGGAAGGAGCTGAAGTGATCAACCTGCAAAGCTGCACAGTAACCCCCGGCCTAATAGATGCCCATACACATGTGCTTACCATCCAGAAAATGACTGATCCCCTTGAAACAGATCTTTTCATTAATGGTGATATGGAAAGAACACTGCGGGCCGTTGGTATTTGTAAGAGTTTTTTAGAGGCAGGCTTCACTACGATCCGTGACCTGGGTAACTCCGGCCAGTTTCTCGATCTTAATCTTAAACGGGCCATCGGAAATGGATGGATGATTGGTCCCAGGATGGTTGTTTCAGGCCCTATACTAAGCCCGGAGGACGGCCAATTCTTTAACCTGGCATCTCATAACCGTTTCGTAATTGATAAAGAATACCGGGTAATTAAAAATGTGGAGGATGCCCGGCAGGCGGTAAAAGATCATATTTCGAAAGGTGCCGATGTAATAAAAGTGGTGATGGGTGATGGCCGTATCACGTTGCCGCTGGAAGAAGTGAAAATGATCGTCGAAACAGCGCATTCATTCGGTATAAAAGTTACTGCGCATGCCACCTATGATGCAGTAATTGACCGGGCACTGGAAGCAGGTGTGGATGGAATAGAACATGGTTATGGTATCGCAGACAGTTTGCTGGATAAAATGGCCAGGAAAAAAGTATATCTCGTTCCAACCATTGGGGATTATGATGCGTATATCCGGCTCTTTGCGGATAATGAAAGAAAAATCACTCCCGATGAATTGAATGGTCTTCGTTCTTATGTTACAGCCGGGGAAACCATTGTGAAGAAAGCAATCGAAAAGGGAGTGATGGTGGTAAATGGCTCTGATATGTATCTTTTTAATAAGATACCACAGGGGCAAGCAGCAAAAAATACACTGGATACTTATTTTGAAGCCTGTAATAACCCGGCTGATGTGTTGAAGACCGCTACCAAAAATGCGGCCATTGCCTGCGGTGTGGATGGTTTTACGGGGGTGATAAAAGAAAATATGGCGGCGGATATTGTTGCTTTTGAAGGTGACCTGGAAAAAGATTTTAAGAAGACTTTGTACAAGGTGAAATTTGTAATGAAGGAAGGACAGATATACGTACGGTAAATAAAAAAAATGCCTGTCAATAAAAACAATTACGAACGGATACAAAAAGAACTGCAGGCCAAAGCAGTTACGTTAGTGGCGGTTTCCAAGACCAAACCCGTTGAAGATATTCTTGAACTCTACGGACTCGGTCACCGCGACTTTGGCGAGAATTATGTGCAGGAGCTCGTGGACAAAGAAGCACAGTTGCCTAAAGATATCCGCTGGCATTTTATCGGGCATCTCCAAAGTAATAAAGTAAAATATATTGCTCCTTTTGTTCATCTTATTCATGGAGTGGATAGTTTTAAATTATTGCAGGAGATCGATAAGCAGGCAAAAAAACAAAACCGTATCATTGATTGCCTTCTGCAGGTATATATTTCTAAAGAAGAAACCAAGTTTGGCCTGGATGAAAATGAACTAGCTGAAGTGCTGATGAGTGAGCTGGTGAATGCCCGGGTTTGCGGACTAATGGGCATGGCCTCTTTCACTGATGATATGGATTTGGTAAGAAATGAATTCAGGTATCTGAAAACACTGTTCGATAAACAACCTAAACTTCAAACTCTCTCCATGGGTATGAGCAGTGATTATAAAATTGCCATTGAAGAAGGCAGCAATATGGTCAGGATCGGGAGCCTCTTATTTGGCGAACGGCAAAAGCCGGACTGATACCCGCAACAGGGTAGACCGTTATTCGGTAAATAGTCGTATTTTTTGTGTTCGAATTCACCCACCATGCGAATCATTCTTGCAGCGATCTTTGTTTTTGCCACCCTTGCTGTCGCGGGGCAGGAAGAAAAAGATTCCGTACTGAGCCGTTGCCCGGTGTTTATCACCGACACGGTCAGCGCCAATAATTTTTTCCTGGAACTGCAACCGGCTACGGTTAAAGTGTACAGGGATCATGGGAAACTAAGGGTGCAGGTGCAACAACGGGACCAGTTCTTCACCGTCTTTTTCCGGGATAAAAAATTGAAATCAACCAAATACAAGATCACTTCCGCAGCTGATAGTAAGGATGAAGTGGAAGCCAAATATTCTTTTCGCTCCGGTGGTTCAGCTTCCTTTGTTGCTCTTTCCAGCGGTATTGTTGAATCTGTTTTTGATGAATCCAAAGAGCTTTGGAAGATAAAGATCAATGGTATGCTGGCCAATATGGTGGAAAGGGGTGTTACCTATTATAAGGTCAGGGCTGAGTTTTATATCCGCTGATATTAATTGGCCGGGTAACCCGGTATGTTTTTCCCAAGAACAATATTCCGTTCGGCGTAGAATCTCCCGTTTCTTTCTTTTGTGACCAGTATGCCATTTCCACCACGTTGTTCCTGCCGGTTTCTTTCTTCGGTTGTCAGAAACGGATCATTGTCAAACAACAATTCATCAATATAGTATTCGCTCTTTCCGGGCTCTTTGATCACCGGGTGAATATGTTTGGGGTTATTACTGTTGGAATAAGATGCAGGTACCAGCGTGTAGAATTTATAGAAACCCTTTGCATCGGTTTTAACCCAGCCCCGGATATAGCCATGCCGCCGGGCCCATCCTTTCTCTGTTCCTTTTCTCGGATAAACACCTGCCTGGTCGGTATGATAAATATAAATGACCACACCCGCTGCGGCAGTTTTACCATCTGCTTTGTAAACAGTACCACTGATCTCAATTTTTGGGCCGGCATCATTGAAGTCCGGCAGTGTATCCACTTCATTGAGCTGGTCAAAAGGAACAGGACATTCATAAACGGCTTCGCAGCCTTCACAGGGCCCTCCCACTTTTATATCGGGTTTAGTTGCAGAAGAGGGCTGTGTACAAGCCGGTAATGATAAACTGCAGAAAAAGACTAGCAGGATAAATGGGGTGCTCATATAAACTGTTTTGCTAAAACTCCGCCGTTATTTAATTTCCTGCAAATGGATTACATAAACGGCAGTCAAAGCTTGACGAACTGAAATTTGTCTTTCGTCACGCAAATAGTCCCAATGATGTAATCGGCCATGCGGCCGGGAATTTGTACATTTAATTTGTAGTATGCACAACAGAGAATTCTTTTTGAAGTATAAGCTGCATCACCTGTTTATCTGGATGCTGGTCTTCGGGCTTTGGTTTTTTTTACGGCGCAATGATTACAGTAAGGAAAGTACTGCCTTCCAGGTCACACTGGTCAAAGTGGTTGACCTGGCTATCATGGTATATATTACTAATTACCTGCTGCTCCCCAAACTGTTTTATAAAAAACAGTATGCCAGATTCATTCTTATTTTTTTAGGGATGATCATCGCCAGCAGTTTGCTGAAGATGCAGGTACTTGGACGATTGTTAAATGCTCCTGCATTGCTGGATTTCAGTTCGGGCTGGCGAACCCGTATCTATGATAATATGATCCCGCATTTTTTCCTGGTAACAGCAGGTGCTGCTTTCAAGCTGATGTTTGATTATACCAAAATGCAGCAACGGCTGGCTGAAGTAGCGAAAGAAAAAGCAGAAACTGAATTGAATTTCCTGAAATCACAGATCAACCCGCATTTCCTGTTCAATTCACTGAACTCCGTTTATTTCCTGATCAGGAAGGATAATGCGGAAGCCAGGGAAGCCCTGCATAAATTCTCAGAAATGCTGCGCTACCAGTTGTATGAAATGGGAGGGGATAAGATACCTATTGAGAAAGAGATACGTTATCTCCATGATTATGTGGACCTGCAACACCTGCGAAAAGATGAGAATTATACCGTAAGCTTTCAATGTGCGCCGGAAGTAAATGGGTTTTCAATAGAACCATTATTGTTAATACCCTTTGTGGAGAATGCCTTCAAGTATATTTCGCATCACCAGGGAAAACCCAATTATGTAAAGCTGGCAATGAACAGGTCCAATGGCAGCTTCTCTTTCAGCGTGGAAAATTCAAAAGAGAATATAAGCTCTCCCCCGGTTGAAGAGAAAGGAGGGATCGGGCTTACTAATGTGAAGAGAAGGCTGGAACTTTTATATCCCGGGAAACACGAATTGACAATAACAGACAGCAACAACAAATTTTCAGTACAACTTAATCTGAGCCTGTCATGAGCATTAATTGCATTATCATCGATGATGAACCACTGGCAAGAAAGGGCCTGAAAGAATATATCGCTGATACCGATTTTTTGCAGCTTACCGGTGAATTTGATAACCCGCTGAAGGCAACAGAGGCGATTAGTAAAGGGGAAGTACAGTTGCTATTCCTGGATATACAAATGCCAAAGATCACAGGGTTAGCATTCTTCAGGACCTTACAACAACCGCCGCCCGTTATCTTCACCACTGCCTACCCCCAATATGCATTGGATGGTTTTGAAGTGAATGCCCTGGATTACCTGGTTAAACCCATTTCATTTGATCGTTTCCTGAAAGCAGCTTTAAAAGCGAAAGAATTTTATGAAGTGAGAGAAAAGAATTCAGTAATAGCTACTTCGCCGGGTGCTGGTTATTTCTTTATCAAGGCAGATAACAAGCTGGTAAAGCTGGATTATGAGGAAGTTTTATTTGCGGAGGCTTTACAGAACTATGTCCTTATCCATACAAAGGATAAAAAATATATTACTTATCTCACTTTTAAATCGGTAGAGGATTACCTGCCGGTGGACCGTTTTATCAAGACACATAAATCGTACATCGTGGCAGCTTCAAAAATTGACAGTATTGAAGGGAATGATATTACGATCGGGCAACATCATATACCGATCAGCCGCAACCTGAAAGAGGAAGTCATGGAAAAATTATTGAAAGGGAAATTCCTGAAACGGTGATCCTAATCGTATTCTGTTGTATCCACTATCAAACCATAATTGACCAGCAGTTCTTCCCCGGCCGCAATATCTGTTAAGGCTTCAAAGTATTCACCATCATTTACCGAAATGATATTCGGTGTGGATGAGTGATTGAGATAGTTCACCATGTCCATCACTTTAAAACCATAATCCGGGACATAGTAATGTTCTTCATCGTACAGACAATAGGTCTCTACAAGGTTGCGGGAATGGTCCGGCAATTTTTCAACATCAGCAATCGGGAGTTTGATCCATTCCCCTACATTTTTTGAAAATATGGTCCGGCAGCCTTTGGGAATATCCTGCATCGCAAAAACACCGATGCCATGCACAGGCGATGGCTTGAGCATGGCATACATTTCCTGGGATAATTCCCGCAGCAATTCTTCTTTAGTCATAATGCGACAGGGAGATCAGCTGCCTCTTTGTGAACCGGTATTCGATTGTTTACTTACAAAGCCGGTTGATTTAGGCTTCTGGATAAATTTGGAACCCTGGTTAGGGCCGGGAGGAGCTTTCTTGTTATCCTTCTTTTTACCTTTCTTATTATTCTGGTTCAGTAATGACATAGGACTATAATTTTTAATCCCTGTAAAGATAAAGGATTCCGGCAAGCCAGAGAAGAGGCTGCCCCGGTTTTTTGGCCTGTAACAGACACCGGGAAAACGTAATAATTGTAATAACTTTATAGACACCCAACCGGCAACGTGAAAATTTACCTGACGATAAGCCTTGTTTGTTTAACTGTATCAGTTTCCTCTCAGCAGCAGTTGGGGAAAGCTGAAAGAGAAGCATACAAGGAAACCGATCCTGCCAGGCTTTCATTCCTGCTTACAAAGAGCTGCTCGACACAAACAGAAAAAGTGAAAGCCATCTTCTCCTGGATCACGGATAATATTGCTTATTACCGGCCGGTTGCCAAAAACAGGAAGACTAAGAACAAGGTCATTTTTTTTGAGCAAGAGGAATTGGATGATAAAGCATTACCATCACTAACCGACCGGGTAGCTGTGAAGGTGCTGCAGGAAAAAACCGCTGTATGCGAAGGGTATGCCCGGTTGTTCAAATCACTTTGTGAACATGCGGGCATCAGGGCGGAGATCATTACCGGCTATGCCCGCACCGATGCCAATAAAACGAATGCCAATTTCCGATCCAATCATACCTGGAATGCTGTATATATTGACAGCAGTTGGTTCCTGCTGGATGTAACCTGGGCCAGTGGATATATTTCCATGCCATCGGGAGATTTTGTTAAATACTACGACAGCGGGTATTTTTTGAGTTCGCCGGCAAAATTTGTTCAGCATCACTACCCGGATGATACCCGGTGGACATTGTTACCTGAAACACCTGTGATGGGCGAATTCCGTTTTATGCCTTACAGGCAACGATCTTATAGCAAGTATTTTATCAAGTCCTATCTTCCATCAAAAGGAATAATTGAAGCTGTAGTTGGTGATACCATTCGTCTTGAACTTCAACTGGACCTGGTTAGACGGGATATGGAGGTTTCACCCGATTCTTTATCAGAGCTATTAGTGCAACAGGCCGTTCCCTCGTATGTTTATATTAAACCTGTTGCTGTAAACGGAGCCAGAGTGACTTACGATTTTCCTGTTGATAATGAGAATAAGCAATGGTTATATGTCATGTATAACGAAGATGTGCTGTTGCGTTATAAACTGAATATCCGCAAAACAAAAGAGAGTATTGTAGCAAACTGAATACCGGTCACTATGGTGTTTTAATAACAGGTGCACCAATAAACGCCGCATACTGTTCTATACTGTGATGATAACCTGCTTCAGCAAACCAGCTGCTGATATCATGCGAATTATTTTTCCCCGATAAAGGGATATTGATCACCTCGCCGTTGCCATTTGTCTGTGTATACGTGGAAAATCCATTGACCAGTTCAATACCCTTAACGGCAATACTGATAAAATCAAAAACAGAACTTAACGGAATGGTGGCGTTGTTATATCCTACTTCAATCTTTGCAGCAGCCGGAATGGAATCGTATAACTTACCTAATGTTTCAATCTTGTCGGCCACCGGGAATTTAGGGACGATATCATTTTTATTTTCAAAACGGACAGACTGCGGAAATTTTTTATCAAAATCCTGCGCAAAATTTTTGTTGCCTGCTGCGGGTGCGGCAAAAGTGATCACATTGATATGCTCATTCAATTTACTGGCTGTTTCAAAATGGGTATATAACCAGGAAGCATAGACAGTAGCGAGATTGCCACCCAAACTATGGCCGGTAATTAAAATGGGTGTTGCCGTTGTGGTTGTACTATCCAGGAACCGTTCAAGACTTTGCCCTGATTGTATGTCTTTCATGGCACTAAGGTTCTCCCAGCCATCATAAGTGCCTTCTGAAATTTTAGCCCCGCTGACACTGTCTGTATAAGGCCATTTTTTCTGCACGGCCACATGCAAGTCCTGGTAGATCCAGTTATTCAGTGCATCCCTGTTAAAATCCATCACAGATCCGCGAATAGCAATGGCATAGTTGTATCCATCAGTGGCAACAAAAGCATAGTTGCCATTAACGGATGCAGGATTCCAAACAATAGTCCAGCCGGGTAAATATTTTGTAAGGGAGTCCTGCGGCTGGCGGCAATAGCTGATCTCTGACAGGGTGCAGGCCGTTACGGCCGTTGCGGGTGGTTTTGTTTCCGGATGGTCTTTTGTATTGTTAGTACAGGATGTGATGGAAAGAATCGCAAAAAGAAAAAGCAGGGAGTACTTCATAACCTTGTTTGGATAAAGATAAAAAAGAGATGCTTCGAAAAGCATCCCTTTATACAAACCGTCCGGATAAAAATAAATTTATAATCAGCTGTTTAACTTAGCTGCCTGCACATGCATCCAATCGTAATTGCGTTGTCGGCCAAGACTTACCCAGCCTTCTTTTTCCCAGCATTCCCACCATTTGATATAATCTGGTTTGGCAAAAAGTGCCCGGTCCCGTCCCCATTTCAGCTGGTTGTTCTCAGGGTCAAAATCAAGGGCAATGCCCCAGGAATGGGTACTGAGTTGGGTGCCGCCCCGCATCAACCGGTAATTAAAACAGCCGCCGAAATAATGGAGGCGCAAAGCCCTGATCTTTTCAATACCATATTCATCAAACACATTCGTGAGTACTTTGGTAATACTATCTTTTACTTTTTTATGGCAGGTGATCTTGGTAATTGTTTTAGTGGGGTCCCAGGCAATCACCATCGGGTACGGCAGGTTCATACTGGTGAGGTTAGGATTTCCGCTTGCCATTGCGGGTCCGTAAAAAGCATTCATGGCCGCCTGTGTCTGAACCGGCCAGTTATTAGGATTAGTGGTGATCGTTGTTTCCTCAGGCCGCCAGGGATCTTCGGTATGACCAAACAACAACTGGTGTTTCAGTTGGTCATAAGCTTCCTGGGTGCGTTGCCCCCAAAGTCCATCAATATCACCAGGGTCGATACCACGGCCTTTGGCATATAACTGGATCAGGCCGGTGATCTTTTTTTCCAGGCTCCAGCTTTTAGGGAGATCATTTACTTTATTTAATGCAGCCGCCGTACTATCTCCGGCAATGCCATCAATATCGCCTGCATTATGCCCTTTTTCATTCAAAATGCTTTGGGCCATTTTGATGATCTCAACAGAAAGTGCCATGGTTCGTGGGGTTTGGTGAATAATAAAAGCTACTAAAGGTAACCCCGCTGCCAGCCGGAGTCAATTCCCACTTCGTGGTATTTTCCGGGTGCCAGGGAAGGACAATTCATCCCAGTAACCCCTCAGCCTGTTCAACCGAAACTATTTTTCATGCTTAAATAGGGGTAAACGGTAGTTTGGGTGTTATAGTAAAAAGTACTTTTGGGCGCAGCTTTAATAGCAGAACAAGGACTCAGGGCCATCAGCATGGAATTGCAGGAGCACACCCTTACGGCACAGCTGGCGAAAAGAGATTCGTCCGCTTTCGAGGAGGTTTTTAAAACATATTTTAAGAACCTGCATGCCTATGCCTGCACGATACTGAAAGATGAGGCCGATGCAGAAGAGGCCGTACAACAGGTATTTTTTAAATTATGGGAAAGAGCGGAGCACCTTTCTTTCTCCGGTTCAGTGGCGGCTTATTTATACCGGGCCGTTCATAACCAATGCCTGAACCAGCTGAAGCACCAGAAAGTAAAGGCAAATCACCAGTTACATGTGGCGTATAGTATGAAGAATGAATCTGTGAATGGACCGGCGAAAATGATCAGCAAGGAACTGGAACAAAAGATCCGGGAAGCATTGAATGAGCTACCCGAGCAATGCCGCACTGTTTTCCAGCTCAGCCGTTTTGAAGAAATGAAATACCGGGAGATCGCTGATCAGCTGGATATTTCCATAAAGACCGTCGAAAACCAGATGGGCAAGGCGCTCAAGCAATTGCGTCTCAAACTCGTTGATTTTTTAACCCTGCTGTTTTTAATTATTCATTTTTAATACCAACACCCTGGAAGAAAAATTCTACCATATTAACGATGACCTGCTGGTGAAGCAACTGCTTGGGGAGACCAATACCGCTGAACAGCAACTGGTGCAGCAATGGATGAGTGAAGATCCCGCTAACCAGGCTTATTACGACCAGTTGAAACGAATTTGGGAAAGCAGCCGGCAACTCGCTGCTGTATCCACGGTGGATACGGATAAGGCCTGGGAAAAATTTCAGCAGCGGATCAACAAAAGCGAAGAGAGTAAGGTAACAGAACAACGCAGCCATTTCTCCTGGATGAAAGTGGCGGCAGCTGTTATACTACTGGTTAGCCTGGGATGGCTGGGCTATAATGTATTCAATACAGATGCACCGGTGAAAGAACTGCTGGTGCAAACACAACAGCAGGTAATAAATGATACGTTGTCTGACGGATCGGTGGTCGTACTAAATAAAAATTCTTCCATCAGCTATCCGTCAAAATTTAAAGGCGATAAGAGAGAGGTCAATTTAAAAGGCGAGGCTTTCTTTAACGTGACTCCCGATAAGAAAAAACCGTTTGTAATTGATGTGAATGATGTGCAGGTAACAGTGGTGGGTACTTCTTTCAATATTAAAAATCATAATGATAAAACAGAAGTGGTGGTGGAAACGGGTATAGTAAGAGTTACTAAAAATGGCAAAACGGTTGAACTGAAGGCCGGGGAAAAAATCCTGATCGGTGCTGCTGATACAGTGATGGCGGAGAAACAGGTTGTAAGCGATCAACTGTATAATTATTACCGCACCAAAGAATTTGTATGTGATGGTACGCCACTCTGGAAACTGGTGGATGTGCTGAATGAAGCTTATGGAACCAATATTGAAATCGGGAGAGCGGAACTGAAGAACCTGCCGATGAATACCACTTTTGTCAATGAATCATTGGACCAGGTGCTGGAAGTGATCAGGCTGACATTTAATATTAAGGTTACAAAGACCGGTGACAAAATAATCCTTGAATAATTCAATAAGAGTGATGAGATACGGTAAGTTTTTGGGAGCGGTAGTTCTTCTTTTTATGAGCCTTGGTTGTTTGGGGCAAAATCTTTTAGGTAAAAATATTTCCCTGGAGGTAAACCGGCAGCGGCTGGATAATGTGCTGGAGATACTCAGCAATAAAGGCGATTTCTATTTTTCGTACAATTCGAATATCATTAAGAAAGACAGCCTGGTGACAGTAAATGCCCGTAATAAAACCGTAAAAGAAATATTAAGTCTCCTCTTTAATACGGCGTACGAATTCAAAGAAAGTGGGAACTATATCATTATCCGCCGGGCGCCGATACGCATGACCATTGTAACGAATAAGGCGGTGACAGAAGAAAGAATCTATGCTGTAAGCGGCCATGTGTATGACGAACAATCAGGTACTGCGATCAATGAAGCCAGTGTGTATGAAAAACGACAATTAGTTTCCGCATTAACTGACCCCGAAGGTTTTTTTAAACTCAAACTGAAAAGCAGTAAAGCCAGTACGGCCACGCTAACGATCAGCAAAGAGTTTTACGAGGATACTTCCATTGTTATTCAGCCAAGGCTCAGCCAGGAACTGACCATTACGATGATGCCATTAGACAGGGAGCAGGACCGGGTTATTATCAGCCCGGAAGATTACCTGCTGACCGATTCGGTGCAAGATGAAAAACCAATTGACACCATTACTACTATCGGCAAAAGAGATTCGATCAAAGTGGAACGCACCGGTATGGGGCGGTTTTTGTTATCTGCCAAACAGAAAGTGCAAAGCCTGAACCTGAAAAAATTCTTTACAACCCGTCCCTTCCAGTTCTCTTTTGTTCCCGGTTTGGGATCACATGGCAGGATGGGCGGGCAGGTCGTCAACAATTTTTCACTGAATGCACTAGGAGGTTATACGGCCGGTACCAATGGTATGGAGATCGGTGGCTTGTTTAATATTAATAAGAATGAAGTAAAATATTTCCAGGCCGCCGGTTTGTTCAATGCGGTAGGTGGTGAAGTGAAGGGTGTACAGATCGCTGGTATCAATAACATGGTGCTGGATTCGGTGAAAGCCTTCCAGGCAGCCGGTGTTAACAACGTGGTGAGAGGCAATTTTACAGGGTTCCAGGTCGCCGGTGTTTATAACCATGTCACCGATAGTGTGAAAGGGGTGCAAGTGAGTGGCGTGGGAAATTTTTCCCGGAAAAAAGTAAGCGGGGTGCAGATCGCCGGGGTGCTTAATTTCAGCAACAAAGAGATCAACGGGGTACAGATATCCGGAGTTTTCAACTATACAAAAAAATTGAAAGGCGTCCAGTTTGGTCTCATCAATATTTGTGATACATCAGAAGGATATAGTATCGGGCTGATCAATATTGTATTGAAAGGTTATCATAAGCTCAGCTTTTCCACGAACGAAATACTGAATGTAAATGCATCCTTCAAAACCGGTAACGCTAAGTTATACAGTATCCTGATGGCGGGAGTAAATGTGAGTGATTCAGCCAAAGTGTACAGTTTTGGGTATGGCCTGGGCAGCGAACTTGCGTTGAATAAAAGAAAATCGCTTACCCTGAACCCAGAACTGAGTTCGCAATACCTCTATCTCGGTTCCTGGAATTATACCAATATCCTTAATAAGTTTCAGCTGAACCTGAATGTGAAGCTGAATAAATATGTTTCGTTTTTTGCCGGGCCTTCCTTTAATGTATATATATCCGATCAGTCAACAGCAATAAGCGGTTATCGTTTCCCGGTTCCGCCATCCGGGTATAATACATATAAATTCAGTGATCAGGTAAAAGGCTGGTTTGGCTGGAATGCCGGTATCAATTTTTTCTAAAATTTTGTTAACGGGTAGGGGTAGGAATTACTTCAGTTGTTGTAGTATAAAACCATTAATCAACTACAACAAAGAAGAACATGAAGATCCGTTTTCTTATTGCCTTATCCTTTTTAACACTGGTCACAAAAGCCCAGTTCACCCAACAACTCAGGGGGACCGTCACTGACCAGGTTTTGCAACAACCGCTACAAGGAGCCACAGTTACGATCGGTGATCAATCAGTGATCACAGATGTTAACGGAAGCTTTCGTTTTAAGAACCTGTCTGTCGGTACCTATCGTATTACCATCAGCTTCTCTGGTTTTAAGGAAGCCATACTGGACAATATTGTCATTAATTCCGGCAAGGAAACAGTATTGACAGTACCACTGGAAGTATTGGTGCGAACAGAAAGGGAAGTGGTCATTAAGGCCAATAACAAAAAGAATAAGCCACTCAATGATATGAGTGCCGTGAGTGCAAGAGCCTTTACGGTGGAAGAAACCCAGAAATATGCAGCGGCCGTAAATGATCCTTTACGTATGGCGGCTTCTTTCCCCGGCGTAATGGCCAATGATGATGGCAACAACAATATTATTATCCGCGGCAATTCCCCCACCGGTTTGTTATGGAGAATGGAAGGGATGGATATTCCTTCCCCGAACCATTTCAGCCAGCCGGGATTAAGCGGGGGAGGTATCTCTATTCTCAGTTCCCAGTTGTTGGCGAATTCAGATTTTGTGACCTCTGCTTTTGCAGCGGAGTATGGCAATGCCCTGAGTGGTGTGTTTGACCTTAAACTGAGAAAAGGGAATAATGAGAAAAAAGAATTTTCCCTGCAGGCAGGTGTACTGGGATTGAATGCTTCTGCGGAAGGTCCCTTCTCCAAAAACTACAAAGGTTCCTATCTTGTTAATTACCGGTATTCAACACTTTCATTGCTGGGGAAGATCGGGGTGCTGCCCAATGATAACATGACCAATTTCCAGGATCTTTCTTACAATATCTTTCTTCCCACTAAAAAAGCAGGCAGCTTTACCCTCTTTGGCTTTGGTGGTTTGAGCGACCAGGATTACCAGCCGGAAAAAGATTCATCCAAGTGGGAGAGCCGGGGAGACCGCTATGTTTCCACATTCATTTCCAATACTGGAATGAGTGGGATTAACCATTCGCTGTTGGTGGGAAGTAAATTAAAGATCAATACAGGTGTTGGAGTTTCCACTACCAAAATTGCCTATGACGAAGATTTTACAGAAGATGATTTTTCGTTAACAACATCACACCGGGAAAAGTTTATAACCAAGAATCTCTTATTCAATATAACGGCTAACTACCAATTCAGTAAGCGGCTGAACTTGCGGGCAGGATTTATTAATAAAGAGATTAATTACAAATTTTACAGGTTATCCGCTGACCATGATGGTGACCCGCTGGAAGAAAAGTTGAACAGCAAGGGCAGTACCGCTACAAGACAGGCGTTTGCCCAGTGGCAATATAAGCCATCGAATGAAGTGGCACTGACAGCCGGGCTGCATTACCTGGGACTGGCGCATAATAACACATCTTCAGTTGAACCAAGATTTTCTGCTAAATGGAATATGAGTAACCGCAGCAGCCTGGCAGCAGGCTATGGATTACACAGCCAGGTGCAGACACTCAATGTTTATTTTGCGCAAACAACTTCTCCAACGGGTGAAATAATAATGCCTAACAGGAATTTAGACCTGACCCGTTCGCATCATTATGTGCTGTCGTATAGTTACCGGCTGGCAAAGAATATGCAGCTGAAGGCAGAAGTATATTACCAGCAGTTATTCAATGTACCGGTAGCAACGCATGACAGCAGCACCATTTCCACCCTGAACATTGAATATGATTATATCACTGATCCATTGGTGAATAAAGGAAAGGGGAAAAATTATGGTGTGGAGCTATCATTGGAAAAATACCTCCAGGATCATTTCTACTTCACACTCAGTAATTCTTTCTACCAGTCAAAATATACGGCGGCGGACGGTAAAGAACGAAATACAAGATTTAACGGGAACTATATCATTACCCTGATCACGGGGAAGGATTTTGTGAATGAACGAAAATCAAAAACGATCGGGCTTAACCTTCGGACAATTGCTGCGGGAGGATTACGCACAACACCTATTGACCTGGCTGCATCCAGATCGGCCGGCTATACGGTATTCAGGGAAAAGGAAGCCTACAGTTTGCAAAACCCCGCTTATTTCAGAACGGATCTGCGGGTGAGCATCAAATGGAACCGCAGGCAGATGACGAGCACTTTATCTCTGGATATACAGAATCTCACCAACCGGCTGAACCTGTTCAACCAGTACTACGATAAAGACAAAGAACAAATTAAAAACCTGTATCAAACCGGTATCATTCCCGTATTGAATTACAAAGTGGAGTTCTGATACAGCAGTTCAATAGCAGAACGGTTCAGTTCATGACAAATGACCTTGACTGAAACTCAATCACCAGTGAATTTTGGAACAATCAAATCGCATATAAACCTTATCAATTATCAAAAACAACAAACCATGAAAAAGACAAGTATTGTATTATTAGCAGCTCTTTCTGCATTATTCTTTAGTTCCTGCGAGAAGGTAGTGGGAGAGGGTCCCGTGGTAACACAAACAAGAAGTGTTACCGGTTTCAAAGCAGTATCCGTCAGTATCAGCGGGAGAGTGAATTACAAGATCGATCCTGTATACAAAGTGGAAGTGCAGGCACAGCAGAATATCCTGGATATTTTGGAAACGAATAAAGTAGGTGATGAACTGGTCATCAAGATCAAAGATGGCAAGCGGGTCAAATCACATGAAGATATTACCGTTACAATCAGTGCACCTTTTGCTGATATGGTCAACCTCAGCGGTTCCGGGAATTTCTTTATGACCGGCAGCCTGAGTGCCACTACCTGTAACCTGCGTGTAAGCGGATCGGGCAGTATTAATGCCGATCATATCAGTTTAACCGATAAACTCACGGCAACAGTCAGCGGATCAGGTGATATCAAAGTAGCGAGTGGTCTTATTAAGGAGCAATCACTCCGGATCAGTGGCAGCGGGAAGATAGACCTCGCAGGAGTGGTGTCGGATAAAGCGGTGACGGAGATCAGCGGCTCCGGTGATATGTGGGTCAACCTCCTGCAAAGCCTGGAAGCCCGGATATCCGGCAGTGGCTCTGTTCATTACAGGGGTACACCGGCCATCACCACGCATATATCAGGTTCCGGCAGGGTACAACCTTTTTGATGGTTGAGTTGATGGTATGCAGCAAACCCCGGCAATGGCCGGGGTTTTTATTTTAAATTAATTTTCAGAAAATATTGAAAATATGAAAAACACGATTACCTTTGAATCGTCAAAGGGATTGTATCACGCCAACACACTGCTATGAACACCCTCACTTATATCCTCTACTTACTCATCACCTGGTTTATTACGGTTCATGTGGGTTTTGTTTTCTACCGCAATGGCCGTTTGTATATTCTCCGCTTATTAAAAGGGGATGAAAAGCTGACCGATTTTATCAATAAGGCATTACTGGTGGGGTATTACCTGCTCAATCTGGGCTATGCTGCGATAATGATCCGTTCCTGGAAAACGATCCACACATGGACAGAAATGCTGGTGAGTATAACCAGTATGACGGGTAAGATCATGCTGACGCTGGCCGTCATTCACTTTATGAACATGGCCGTTATTTTTCTATTCAGTCAAAAGCAAACTCATTCCTTACACCATAAATCATACGATCATGAACAACTCACTTAATTTCATCGCCTATCTTATTTATCTCCCTATTGTTATTGTACTCACCTGGTATGTGGCGCATACCCTCTTCCGCAACAGCCGTGCTTTTATGCTGGATATTTTTCACGGCCGGTCGGATATTGCATTATCCACCAACAAACTTTTTGAAACCGGCTTTTATTTGCTGAACCTCGGGTTCGCCCTGGTGATCATGGAAGTGACATCCGAAATTTTTGACAGCCGCAGTATGCTGGAGATATTAAGCACCAAGATCGGGGGATTCAGTATCTACCTTGGCATCATGCTTTTCTTTAATCTCTATTTGTTCTTCCGGGGGCGGAGAGTTTCCAAAGAAAGAGCCAGCCTGGCAGAAGCATTAAAAAAGATTCCCGGCGCTGCTGAAGTCAAATAACTGGCTTTGCCCGGCCTTTTGGGTCCGTGGTTTGGAGCCGGTTACAGGCTTAAACCACGGACTTTTCATTTCCAGCCGCCCGGCAAGCAATTTTCCGCCTTTTTAACCGTTACAGTAGAGTCCAAATCCTGATAAAACCAATATCCGTTCGTATGAACAAGCTATACCACAACGACCAGGCATATATTGCCGACCAATTTTTATTTGAAGATGACCATATCGCCCAGACAGCCCGTTTGGCTCACTTCAAGATCAATTCCTATAAACTATCATTGGTGAACGCCGCATTCTGCATGAGCCGGCATGAACTGAGTAATATTATTAAGAACACCCTGCTCAATTACAAGGCACCCTCCTCCATTCTTTACGAGATGGGATTCTTCAGTTCAGAGTTCGATAACTGATGCATCAGGCGTTCTGATAAGCTGCCAGCAGTTTTTCTTTAACTGTTGCTTTTGTTGCATTATTGCAGAACGAATGTTCAATGGCTGCCAGGTTGCAGTCAAGGAAATGTTTTTTTGTCCAGTGAAAGTATTGTTCCAGTAAATCATACTCACGGGTCAGCGTGGTATCGGAGATCGTACGGGCATCTGTGTTGATGCTCATGGAAACCCCGCTTTGATAAATTTTATCAGCTGTATGTTCTTTAATGGTATCAAAAATATTGGTCTGCACATTGCTCGTCGGGCAAACTTCTAAGTGAATATTTTTTTCTTTCAGGAAAGCAATCAATTTTTTATCCTCGTAGCTTCTTACCCCATGGCCAATACGGGAAGGATGAAAATGGGCTATTGTTTCCCAGACACTATCTGCACCCCGTGCTTCACCGGCATGGGCGGTGCAGGAAATATTGTTGGCGTGGGCATATTCAAAAGCTTTGATATGATTACTGATGGGAAACCCGGCTTCATCACCGGCAATATCAAAACCCACCACGACTGTATTTTTAAAAGCTGCTGCCAGTTGCACCGTTTCCATACTTTGTTCTTCTGTGTGGTGGCGAAGTGTACACAGTATCAAACCTGCCATCACACCTGTTTGCTCAATGGCTTCAGCCGCCGCATCATTGATCGTTTGAACCACTTCGGTTGGGGTTAAACCTTTGGCTATATGCAGCAACGGGGCAAAACGTATTTCGGCATAAATGATATGATCCCTTTTCAACTGCTCAAACATATCCAACGTTACTAACCGCAACTGCTCTTTGGTTTGCATCAGCTCAAACCCTTTGATGGCCCGCAGCAGGTAATCTTTCAGGTCGGTGCATTTGGGGGGGGCCACAAAAGATTCGCGGTATTCAGCAAAGCTGATAGCGGGATTGATCTGGCTGACCACCTCGTAACTAAGACTGCAATCCAGGTGCAGGTGCAGCTCTACCTTCGGAAAATTTGCGTAGTTCATAATAAGGAGCTGCAATTTAAGTGCTTAAATGCTTCAAACTTGTACAAACAGCCGGATAATTTATTACTGATAAGGCTTGTGTTTTCCGGAAAGAGGTACTAACTTTAAGTAACATTAAGCCCAACTCCGTTCTTCCAACTACTCCTCTCTGAAACCGGCTTATATCCACTATCATACATTTTATTGTTATTGAAATTCACTTGTTCAGCTACGCTGTGGTACTGACCATTAAAGAAGCTATATAACGCCGAATCCATCCCTTCCGAAATGCCTCCGAATTATTATCCCTGATCAACCGGGTTATTTATTTCGTCATCTAAAACCTGAGGCATGAAAAAAAATTATTTATTAATGCTTGTTGTAACTGCTGCAATAAGTGTACAGGCGCAGGAAAATCCCTGCCCCACTGTTTCCGGTATCAGGAAGACCAATGTTGTGAATAATGGCAATGGCACCTGCACCGGGACGATCAGTATGAACATACTGAACGATGTTTCCAACTCCAATCCCAAAAGTGTTCGGGTGGAAGTAATCGCCGGGGGATCTACTTCTGTTGCTGTAGTTGACCAGTGTTTCCTGGCTTCTACGGTAGCAGGCGGAGCCTCTTACAGCACAACTCCTTTTACTATTCCCTGCGGATCTGTTATTACCGTTCGGGTGACCCGTCACACAGCCAGTAATGGTGTTTGCCAGGGAGGCACTTGTGGTAATACGATCATCATCCAGGAGTCACCGTTGCCGGTTGTCTTTGCATCTTTTACAGCACGCCGTAATGGTGCTGCCGTACTATTGAACTGGCAGACTTCCAGTGAGCAAAACAATTCAGGGTTTTCTGTTGAACGCTTTGCAAACGGCAGCTGGCAGGAAGTAGGTTATGTTGCTTCGCAGGCACAGGCGGGTAACAGTGATGCCATACTGAGTTACAATTTTACCGATCCTAATACCATCAAAGGAATATCCCAGTACAGGATACGCCAGGTGGACCTGGACGGAAGATCAAAAGCAAGTGATATCCGTATCGTAAGGGGAGAAGGGGTGCTGGGTAAAACTGTCATCTATCCGAATCCGAGTTTGGATGGAAAAGTAAATGTGGTGTTTGAAGATGCCACTACTGCCCGGGATGTGACCGTGGTGGATATGACCGGTAAAGTGGTGAAACAATGGAGAGGGGTTACCGGCAACAACCTGCAGGTAGAAAACCTCCCGGCAGGTATTTATAGTTTACGGATCATCGCTGTTGAAACCGGCGAGCAGACCGTAGAAAAATTTGTGATTAACAAGCATTGATGCTCAGGGTTTATGTTTCACATACAAAGCAGGTGGGTTACTACCTGCTTTGTTTTATGCCCTGGCTTACCGAAACACAATACTGCGCATGATCTTTTTGGCATTGGCCGTATGGGTGAGGTTGATATCTAAGGTGGTGAAAGAAACCGTGTACAATCGTTTCTTATAAAAACAAAACCATTGTATGATCCGGAATTTATGATCATCCGTGCCGGAATAACCGGTATAAATAATCTCGCAGGCTTCTGTATTATTCCATTGAAAGTAACGTTGTGTTTCCAGTTTAAATTCCCGGAAATTCTTTTTCAGGTTATCCGTTACAGAAGGGAAGATATCCCTGATCTTTGTTTTGGTGCCGTAGTTCTCATTTTTGGTAACACTGATATTAACGTTCTCCGCAAAGGGATCTCCGGGGCCATCGGAAGGAGTTGTAAGCAGGGTTCTTTTCTTTTCATCCGTGGTTTGTGTCCAGGCAGCCGGATATTTGACCGTGAAATAGGCAGAGTCTTTATAGGTTTTCCATTCCTGTGCGGAGAGTAATACCGGGAACAGTAAGGCAACAAAAAGATACAGGTGTTTATTCATCTTGATTTTTGAAAAATGATTGGTTGGTACAGGTAACTTAGTTATCCCTGTTCTTTTTTCGTTTTCTTCTTTCTTCTTCCACCACAAATGTAACCGGTTGTTTCCGGTAGGCTTTCACCATCCTTCCAAACTGCATGGCCGGTTTCCAGGGTGGTGATTTCCGGATGATCCTCATCACTTCTGTCTCCATGCCATAGCCCAGTTTTGTCAGTGCTTTTATTTGAGAGATATTACCATTTTTGTCAACAACAAACTGTATCCATACGGTATAGGTACCGGCAGGGGCGCCATTATCAACCGGCGTCGTTGGATTCAAATTCGTTTCTAAATATTTTCTCCAGCCATTGATGCCACCGGGAAACTCAGCTTCAGTTTCTACTTTCTCAAAAATAACACTGTCTGCCGGCTGATCAATTGCTACCGATGGTGGCTCAGGAATTGTTTGTGCATTTCCTGAAAGGAGAAACAATAATGACCCGGTTAATACAGTAAGAAAAGGACAAACTTTCATAGCTGCTAATTTACAGCAAGCTACCCATAAGTTGTAAAATACGGTATCAGCTTATCCAGTTATTTGTTTTTGGAATGGGTGGCCACTAATTCGTCCAGGTAAATACGCACCGCATCAAAATTTGCTTTCTGTTTATCTTCAAGTTCCAGGGAAGCACTGGTGCCGGCACCAACAATATGATCAGCCCATTGCAGCAGGATGCTGGTACTGCCTTTATCGTAGGTAAAAGTGGGTTTTGCTCCATCACGGATCTTATCAAATTTTTGCTGCCGGAGAAACAGGGCAAGAGCGTCTAATTCTTTTTGTGTGAGGGTAAATTCAAAACGGGTCAGCTTCCCTTCATCGCTGGCACTGTAGTAGCAAATGGCATCGCTGATAAAAACCGTATCGCTGAAGGGACGCATCCCACCACCATAGGTCATCGTGATTTTCATACCGGGCTGCCAGTTGGATGGAATGCCCTGGCCATTGCTGTCTGCTGTAGTTAGTAAAATTCCCATAGTAAAGAAAGTCAGTTTTAAAAATGTGCGGATCGTTTTCATATGTGTTGTTTTAAAGGTTGGTAACCGATTCAGGATGCAACGGTTTTATTGTTTGCACACGGCTACATAAAAAGATCCCTGCTGCGTTGCGGCAACAGGGATCTTTTAACAATTGGGATATGATCAGAGCAGGTTATCTTCCTTGTACTGGTATTGTTCTTTGATCTTTCGCATTACTTCATCCATACTGGCCCGGTGATCTTTCGGGTTCCATTCACCCCGTTCCCATTGATCCAGTTCCTTATCGATATGTTTTTGTTGTAAGGTTGTCATTTTTTCTACCAGTTGGTCCGACATTTCTTTTTGTTTCTGGTAGAAGATCTTCTTTTTCTGGTACCCGTTCTCTTTATCTTTCCGGATATCATTTTCATCAGACGCCATCTGGATCAGTTCTTCTTTGGCCAATGCAATATCATAAGGACCCACGGGCATCATGAGCTTGGAAAGGATCGGCCCGATCTCAATTAAGATGATGAGGGAGGATAATAACAAACTGGTCCACCATACACTGCTTTCTTCTGTACTCAGATCGGAAAGTGCTTTATTCCGTTCCAGGAAACCCATATTGGCCAATGCCGCTGCTTCATATTCTTTTCGTTTTACTTCCAGCCCGGCTTTGGCGGTACTGATGATGCTGTCCTGTTGCCCGATGGATGAAGATAAGAGGGCTAACTCGGGCCGGTATTGCAGTAGGGCGTTCTGGTAAGCTGCTTGCTTCAGCCGGGTCAAATTATCAATGCCTCTTTGTCCCGAGCCTCCGGTACCATCTGCTTCCTGGATATAACTGGTCTGCAACCGTTGCAGGGTATCTTCTATGGCCAGCTTGCGGTTGGTGAGTCGTACCCGTTCTGTTTCTGCCGCCGCCATCAATGCTTTATTTTCTATCTGCAATAAACTGTCATTGCGCTGGACTTTTTTATGCAGGTTCTCCGTCATCTTTACGTTGATCTCTTTTTCAAAGATCTTCAGCTCTAACGGTCTTGCAATAGTCAACCCGATCAGCAGGGCCAGCCCGATCCGGGGCACAGCCATCCAGATCTGTTTGCGTTTACTGACGCCGTATTTACGCATGGTGGAAACCAGGAAGCGGTCGAAGTTGAAAATGATAAGTCCCCAGATGACTGCAAACGCAATGGTCCATACCCAGTTGCCAAATACACTGTACACTGCATAGCCGGCGGATAAGGTAGCGAGTACAAAGGTGGCTAACAGTACACCGCCCAGCCCGGCATACTTGGTATGCTCTGATGGAAGCGGTTTCAGTAATTGCTGGTGGGCACCGGCGCACCACCATAAAAAATTAGGGGACGATCGTTGTGCAGGAGCGCCGCTGAAGGAGTCATAGGTATATAACCCTTCCTCCCGGCCTGTGTTGGTTTCAGCCATGGTGAATGATTTACAGTAATAAGATCAGTTATGTAAAAATGGGTTGAAGGAGGACGCCAGTATAACGGGAAGTTGAATCCGAAAGTATGGAGGAACAAGTTAAGGAAATAATAAAAGGGGTGGGTTTATTATCAGGCTTTTTTCCATCTGCCTTAGTTTTTGTCTTTATACAAACCTTCCGCTCCGCTCAGGAGTATCTCTTCTTTTTACGCCGTTGCTGGTGTTTTTCACCTGCAACACAAGCTATAACTTTATTTCAAAACTTTAATCTGCCTGCTTTACTTTTTTTCTTGAAAAAAAAGTAACAAAAAAGTTAAGGCAAACGCTAATGCTCCGCAGCTTTGCCGGGCCTGCGCACCTTTTGTGTGACAGGAAACGGAAACATAGCTTGCATCCGTATCGTGAGATGCAAGGGGGAAGATACAAAGGCGTGGTTGGCGGGAGCTCCGATGGCGCTGTGTTCCGTCCTGCTGTCATTGTAATTGTTGGGGGTTAAAAAACGGACGGAACAAGGCGCTGCTGTTTTATCCGTTTGCCCCAGTGTTTTAGCCCACGGCTTCAGCCGTGGGATGAAGTGTAAGGAAAGGTGGGGATTGGTTTTAACCAATTACCATTGTTGTGATAACAAAAGGATTTTTTTTTCGTTTTGGAGGAAATCAACACTTATGCGGTTACTGTATTTTGCTTGTTGGCTACTTTGCGTAGCCATTTTTTCATCCTGTAAAACCGAAAAAGCAAATGAGTTGTATGCAACTTTGGAACAGAGCCTCGGTAGTTCTGATAGAACACTGGATCGTTATACAGCTTCCGTATTGTTTGAATTAGACAAAAAGTTGAACGAGGCATTTTCGCAAGAAAAGGCTGGCTTTTGGTACCCCAAAGCAATAAGGATAAATGAGATTTCTAAAAAGACCTATGTATATATCGAGACGCTAAAGGGTGCAAAGGATAGGCAACAGGTAATAATCAGCAGAGCATCTTCAGCAGAACTTTTTGCCAAGCTCTGTGTATACAGGGATAGTATGTTGTCAATTCATCCAAAAATCAATGAGGTTTTTAAGGATAAAGATTTTTTAATTATAAATGAGATGAATGTTTCTGAGCATAATAAAGAGATGTTTTATAAATCTTTTTTTCAGGAAAAGAAAGCCGGGGAAATTTCTCTATTCTTAAGCACTCTTCAAAACAGAATAAAAATTTTTGAGAACAAATTGGTTGTTTTCTGCAATGAACATGTCGGTGGAATGAATGACTGGTTTGATTCATACTCTGCCATTATTGGACAGAATAAAGCACAATTATTACCCGGGCAATTCATAGAAATAACAGCCGGGGTGGGGGCATTCAGTGTAAAAGCAAAACCTGTAATAAGTATAAAGAAAAAGCTTCAGGAGATAAGCGAAGATGGAGCGGCACATTATAAAGCCAGAGTTCCTTCGGCTCCCGGTAATTATTCTATTCCTGTTGAGATTTCTTTTACGGATGGTTTCGGAATGCCGCAGACCATTTCTAAGAGTATAGAATATAAAGTGGTAAAACCCCAATAAATGAACAGGGTTGCCAACTTTTAAAAAACTGGCAACCCTTTGTGTTCCGTCTTGCTCTTTATGATCCGGCCTGCTGCTGTTTTAATTGCAGCCATTCGTTTTTCAGCATGGCGAACTGGTATTCGCTTCCCCATTGGCCTTTAAAGAAAATATTTTCGATAAAATGGCCTTCCAGCCGGAAGCCGGTACTTTTCAGTAATTGGATAGAGGCGATGTTTTCTGCATCCACTGTTTCGGTGACCCGGTGAAAACCGGGCCGGCTGAATAAAAAATCCAGGATAGAAAGGAGCGTCTCTTTGGCATAGCCTTTTTGTTGTTCGGCCGGTGATATGGTGATACCGATCTCCGCCAGCCGGGTATCGTTGCCATCCAGTTTGACCGCACAGTCACCTATTAACCGGTCGGTGCTTTTGTTTTCAATTCCATACTGCACCCATTCGCCGGGGTTGCCAAATACTTTATTGGTTTGTTCGTTGATGAAATCTTTGGCCTGCTGCAGTGAGAAAACATCAAAGCCCTGGTATTTGGTTACTTCCGGGTTGGAGCGGTAGGCATGGAAATCCGTAAGGTCTGATAGTTCTAGATTCCTTATCAAAAGGCGTTGAGTATGCAGGAGCAATTTGTTCATTGGCTGGTCAAAAAAATTACAGGATGTAAATTAGTGACTAATCGGCTTATAATATTGCGGTGGATGCCGGCTGTTGGTTTACTTATTCAAAATCCTATGCAATTTTTCATAGTCTCCATCCTGCCCAAAATCATTTGTGTTGGCAATTGTTCCGGTTATGTGATGTTGCATACACTCGAAACAGATCTTGGCTGTTCCAATAACTTTATTTTGTTTTTTGAATAAGAGGATATCCCGAAAAACAGGAATGCAGGCTGTGGTAATACCTTCCTTGACTTTCTTTTCACTGAATATTTTATCAATGGCTTCAAATTCAGATTTAGCAACAGTTTTCTTTGTATATCCTAGTTCTTCCAGCTTGTCGATAAAATATAAATCCTGGTTATCTTCTGGTATATACCCGCTGATTACGCTTAATTTCAGGGAATCGATCACAGACAGGTGCTGGTTTTCACTTAAAGCCTGAAGTTTGGACCCGTGAAAATCAATTGAGTAGTGTGTAATCTCATCGTAGGTAAAGAACTTTTTCCCCGTCTTTTCCCGGCAACTGGTCAATGCCAGGCTTAGTAGTGTAACAAAAAGAATTTGTCTCATTTACTTGTATGTTTTTTACGCCGCTGCTGGTATCCTGAGCCAGTCGAAGGGCTCACCAGCAACATGAGCTGTCGGTTATGTCGAAATTATATCCTCTGCAAATTATTGATTAACCGCTTTACAAAACTGCGGTTGGTGAAAAACACCAACCTCGGCATGCTGGCTATTAGAAGCCCAACAAATGCGGCAGGTCAAAGTAGTAGTTCGTTGGATTCTTTGGGTCTATATACAAGTCAACGCCTTTTTGCTTATCCATGTACATTTTTACAGTATCGGCATTCTGTATTATCGTTGCCTGGCTGATAAATTTGTAATCCTTCCCACTGTATTGTTTGTAAAAGACGATATACGTCTGCTGGATTTCTTGCGTCTTGTAATTACGGCTACTGTCGTAGAGGGCATCTAACATTTCTATACGGGACGGCAACTCTTCATTAATGATTTCCTGCCGGTAACTTCTGGTTTTTACCTCAGCATTGTCTAGTGTTACTCTCACTTTGTCGCCTATGCGTTTGAGCCGCTCAATCTCTGCCCGTCTATTGCCGTGAATATTCTTACGTTGATTGTTTAGTTTTTGCAATTTGTATTTTGCAAGAAAGTAGCTACCTGCAAATAATATGCAAATGCTCAAAACAAACCAAAGCTCTTTCAGTGGAATAGCTGTTCCCTTGTACTTCAAAAAGAAGAAGAAGCCAAGCAATCCAACACCCATGAAACTATATCCTAAAACTTTGTTCATTGTAATAACAGTGATCCTTCAAGGTTCTTTGCCTTACTGATTTTACGCCCTTGCTGGTGTTTCTCACCAGCAACACGAGCTGCCAGGTTATTTCGGATTTTTATAGTCTGCAAATTATTGAATAATGGCTTTACAAAGTACGGTTGGTGAAAAACACCAACCTCGGCGTGTGGGCTATTGGAAGACCAACAAGGGCTGAAAGCTCCTTGTTTATTCTTTTGCTGGGCGTTATTCGTCTGCCGAAACCGAAGCGAAAAGTGAATAAAAGTTAAGAATATATTCGTCGGCTGCCATATTGCCAATACAATGCTAGCAGTAGTATTTTATGGTTCAAATCTTTCAGGCAAATAGTGAATGTCAACGCCTTCGCCATAATGAATGTCTCTGTTTGCTCTTTCTGTCATAAATGACTTCAAGCCATGGTATGGATGGTTCTCCTTTTTCTCGTCTGCTTTATATTCAACCTTAAATGTGTTCCAACTAAAATCCATGTCTGGCCCTGATGTCATTAGAAGTTTGCCTTCTTCTTCTCGATACTTAGGTGAAATATGTTTTCGTATTTTCTCAATTAAAAAATTTGCTGCCCTTGTCATTTCTAATGCCAAGTCTTCGACTAAAGAAACATGATAGTAAAATTTCTTTAATAATTTATTGTATATCTCTGGATTCCATTCGTTTATTTTATAAAACTTTTTTGTCCTTATAGTTCTATCTTCGTCAGTTTCTTCGGCTTTTATAATTGCATCCTCATCTGCATATTCATGAAAGACCTTTATGAAGTCGTTCAAAACATTTTTTAGATTAAAAATTGATATCTCCAATTCCTCGTATCTTTTTGGCCAAAATCTTGAAACTATAAAATTTGGTATTGTTTGTAATTCTTTTAGTTTTCTATACCTAATTGAAGGTTGACCATGACTTACTAAAGAAGATGTCCAACTGTCCCAATTGTCAAAGTCGAAAGTTTTAGTTATTGTGTCAAGGTATGAGGCATAGCTTAAATCATCTTTTTCTTTTTCCTTATCCGGATGAAGGCTTTCTTTTACCCAAACTTCGTGTTGAGCCTTTATTTCTTTTAGCATTTCAACTGTATAAAAACCTGGCTGGTCGTCTACTATTTTATGATGCTTGCGGCATAGTAAAACTAAGTTGTCATATTTATCGCGGTCTTCCGGAGTTAACTCTGAAACACCTCTTGGGCCGTCACCACTTCGTGCTACAATATGTGCTTCATCGCCGATTATAGACTCATCATCTGTCTCAGTTTCGTCAGCGATGAGGTCATGCCGGCAATCGGGCATAGCACATTTATTGCCGGATCGTCCCCATAATAGTTTGTGTGTTTTTAGTGAGATGCTCATAATATGACCCCTAACGGGCAGGGCTTTGTGCAGGTGTGGTATTAGTATTCCGTCTGCTCACAGCCGCTGCTGAGTAAAAAACTATTGTTGAAGTTAAGAACTAAAGCCCAAAGTTGTTTGTCAAGCCACAATTTCACAAAACCAAATGTTGCCTGCTGTTATTCTAATGCTTAAAAATTTTCTCTAAAAATACAAATGAATCGACTGATTTGAAACCAATGTCAGTTACAAATGAATGAAGGTCGAAGTTGTCTGACATAGTTTGCCCCTCAATAGATACTTGTAGTTTATTTAAAAGTCTTGCCAGCATTATATATGCAGCACCAGTTTTCTTATAAACTTCTTCAAGTATTACTAAATCAGGAGAGTAAAGTGTATGACCGTCTAAGTATTTATTAAAGAAGCCAGGTTTGAAAAAAACGACGAGTCCAGCTAGCTTATTATACTTAGTGTCTACCAGTAATTGTATTTTAAAATTCGAATCTTTTGATTTGTTAATAAACCATTTTTTAAATACTTCCAGAGTTTTGGTTCTGTCTACTTTATTATTGTAGAATTTTTCATTTTTTTGGTGTTGTGATATTAATTGCAGACATTTTTCCAAATAAATTTCTGAGTAATCTTCGATTATTAGCCTTTTGGTTTCACCTTTTTCTCTTAATAGTTTTGTAATTGGGTCATAAAAACGGGAACTTGATATTTTCCTAATATCAAAAAAGAATTTTACTGCACCAGCATAATAATGATAATGATTGTCTTCAAAGAATGCAATATTCTCATGGTCAATAGATCGAATTTTTATTCTAATGCAAGAAGCTTTAACTTTTTTCCGATAGTCTTCAACTACTTCCATTATAAAAGGGAATGCTTTTGCTTGTTCTTTTTTGAAATTATAAAAGGGAGAAAGCATATAAATTTCTTTGCCATAAATTGTTGATAGATTTATGTCTTTATTGATTCCAAACACTGATTTGACTTCGTCTTTTTCATTTATTGTAATCCAAAATTTAGCTCTTGCATTCAATAAGCTGTTATATAATTTATCAACCTGAAAAGTTGAAAACTTGTCGCTATTGATTTTTAGAGTTTTTTGATAAAAAGACTCATTTGAATAGTCCGAAAAGAATTCATTGAAATTATAACTAGTAAAATTTTCAAGTGTTAATTCTTGAATCGATATATTCTTCATAATCTGTAGTTGGTTTTAAATTCAGATTCGGAAATCATTTTTTGTAAGGAAATTAAATCGTTCGCTTTTTGTGATAAATTTACTTTCGTTTCAAAGCCGAAACATTTTAGGGGGTCAAGAAGAATTATCTGCTTTTTTTCAAGACTTCTTAATTCAATTTGTAAATGCAGATGCGTAAAAATTCCTTTTGATATACCGGAGTCGCCAAGTGTTCCTATTGATTCACTTTGTTTTATTGGAATATCCGTTTTGTTCCTATATCCTAATTCTCTAAATATTTTGCTCAATAAAGAGAATTGTCTAGAATATGAATTTAGGTGTAAATAAAGGCTAAACAGTGAATAGCCTTGTGGCAGTTTTATTTGCGGATGTGACATCATAACATAGTTGCCATTTATAGAATGATAACCCGAATATTGAAGTAATCCGTCTGCTATAGGGAAGATTGATAAATCAAAATTATCTACTATGTCAATCCCTGTGTGAAAGTAATTTTTAATTTTTTTAATAGGATGATAACGAAAGCCAAAATAGCCAAAGAATGGGTCAATTTTCGTGTTAAAATTCGATATTGGCTGATTTAAATTTAGTTGGGAAAGGGATAAATAAAAATCTTTCCAAATAAATGAATCATTTGGAATTACTTGGTTTATAGAATTGCTATTTGGTCTTACAATTGTATTGTCGATTAAGCTAAACTCTTGGTTCAATTGTTAAGTGGTTAATTATATTTTACAAATTTTGAAGTGTTTCAATTGGATAGCTGACAACTCGTAAATTTATCACACTTCAGGGTTTCTTTTAAGAGAATTGCATTTGATTCTCAAATAATTGATCTTCGCCATAGTAATTGTTTTGAACACATCTACTGCCAACCAATATCCGGGCTTCAAAATTTTACATATACCAATTTTGTTTTGCTCAGCAAGTGTACAATTCTTCTTTCAATTCTTTATCCGTTAAAAGACGGAATTTTTGATGGAGTGCGGGTCATATTTACCCACCCCCTTTTAAGAGTCATCTATAGGTGGAGTATTCGCCCCCTCCCAGGAGGGGGCGAATACCCTGCGGATTGATGAGTATCGAACTAAACGATGAACGGAGCGACGCAACAGACGATGCCATCTGCACTGCAGCTGGCTAACCCCTTAAAATCCCTGTTTTTACAGCTGTTTCCGGTATTCGCCTTCGGGCTTCGTTTCGTATCTTCGCTGGCCTATGGCAGAAGCAATTAATAAAGAAGAACGCAGCCTCAATTTCCTGGAGGAGATCATTGAAGAAGACCTGCAGGCCGGTCGGTACCAGCAGATCATTACCCGTTTTCCGCCGGAGCCGAATGGCTACCTGCATATCGGTCATGCCAGCAGCATCTGTCTCAATTTCGGACTTACCAAAAAATACCCCGGCTATACCAACCTGCGGTTTGATGATACCAACCCGGTGACGGAAGAAACCGAATACGTGGAGAGCATCAAGGATGATATCCGCTGGCTGGGCTTTGAATGGAAACATGAACTCTATGCCTCGGATTATTTTGACAAGCTATATGAATTTGCCGTGGCACTGATCCAAAAGAACCTGGCCTATGTGGATGACAGTACCTCTGAAGAAATAGCAGCGATGAAGGGCACACCCACTGAGCCGGGTAAAGACAGTCCCTACCGCAATCGTTCGGTGGAAGAGAACCTGGAACTGTTTGCGAAGATGAAGGCCGGCGAATTTCCCGATGGCAGCCGCACCCTGCGGGCCAAGATAGATATGGCGCATATCAATATGCTGATGCGGGACCCGATCCTGTACCGCATCAAACATGCCCATCACCACCGCACCGGTGATAAATGGTGCATCTACCCGATGTATGATTTTGCCCACGGGCAGAGCGACAGCATTGAGAATATCACTCACTCCATTTGTACGCTGGAGTTTGTGCCGCACCGGGAACTGTATGACTGGCTGATCGAAAAATTAGCCATCTATCCTTCGCACCAATACGAGTTTGCCCGCCGCAACCTGAACTATACGGTGACCAGCAAACGGAAATTGCTGCAATTAGTGAATGAGAAACATGTGGTGGGTTGGGATGATCCGAGGATGCCGACGATCAGTGGCATGCGCCGCCGGGGTTATACACCTGAAGCGGTCCGGGAATTTTGTGACCGGATCGGTATTGCGAAACGAGATAACACGGTGGATATTGGTTTGCTGGAATTTTTTGTGCGGGAACATCTGAACCGGATCGCATTAAGAAGAATGGTGGTGTTTGACCCGGTGAAAGTGGTTATAACCAATTACACGGGTGATGAAGAGATACTGACCAGTGAGAATAACCCCGAAGACCCGAACAGCGGAATGCGGGATATTCCTTTCTCGAATGAACTGTATATCGAACGGGAAGATTTTATGGAGAACCCGCCGAAGAAATATTTCCGCTTAGCCCCCGGGCAAATGGTGCGGCTGAAAAGTGCCTACATCATTCAATGCAATGAAGTGATCAAAGATGCGGAGGGTAAAGTAACGGAACTGCACTGCACGTATATCCCGGAAAGTAAAAGTGGACATGATACATCCGGCATCCATGTAAAAGGAACGCTGCACTGGGTGAGTATGAAGCATGCGATCAACGTGGAAGTAAGAGAGTATGACCGCCTGTTCAAAGTGGAAGACCCGACGGACGAAGAAGGTGATTTTAAAGAATACCTGAATCCTGATTCGTTGAAAGTGGTGACAACAGCATTTGCCGAACCGGCTTTAAAGACAGCGAAGTTTGATGAACGCTACCAGTTTCTCCGCAAAGGATATTTCTGTCTCGACAGGGACAGCAGCCCGAGCGGTGTGATCTTTAACCGGACCGTGGGATTGAAAGATGCGTGGGCGAAGGAGAGTAAGAAATCGGAAGTCGGAAGTCGGAAGTAAGAAGTCGGAAGGCGGAAGGCGGAAATCGGAAATTTGCAGCAAGTATAAGTAATTGAAGCGTCTTTAACGGGACGCTTTTTTCCTGGCTTACCGGCAGGAGTAAAATCAGGTGCTAAGCTCTTTTTTGCTGATATTAATCATAGGGACAATTTGGTACAGGTACTAGCTTCGGATAAAACTTATCAATCATGAGCTACACAAGTATCACCAAAATGGAAAACCTGCACGATGAAGCGCTGCGGGGATTGAGCTTTTATAAAGAAGATCTTGATATACTGGAAAAACGATTAGTGGAAGTGGCCGCGAAGAACAGCAGTTTTGAAGCCCGCCAGGATATTGAGCATTTTCAAAACCAGTTTTTAGTGCAGCAAAGCAATATCAGTGCCCTGAAACACAAAATTAAAAGTCATGTGCATGAGCTGAGTGTACAAAGTTCAACGCATGGAGGCCGGGTGGAAACAGAACAACTGGGAATCGAAAAAGAATTATCCGAAGAGTACCAGGACCTGGAAAAAGTGATCAATGAAATGCGGCATGAGTTCAACCGCTTCCTGAGCAAGTGGATGTAAGAACGGCAAACCAAAATATATATAAAAGAACACCAGCTATTAAAAAGGGGTGATGAATTTTATTTCATCACCCCTTTTGTTTATGTATGATCCGGGATCATTATTTGTATTCACCAAAAATTTCCCGGAAGGTATCAGCGATCTCACCAAGTGTGCATTTATTTTCCACGGCATCCACCACGGCAGGCATAATATTCTCCCCACTTACGGCACGGTCATTCAGTTCCTGCAGGCACTGGTCCACTTTAGCATGGTCACGGCTGTTTTTAAGCCGGTTTAATTTTTCTACCTGTACGGCCCTGATACTATCATCCACCCGCATCACGGGTATATGTGCTTCATTGTTCACCTGGAATTTATTAACGCCGACAATGATCTTTTCACCGGTCTCTATATTGCGCTGGTATTCGTAAGCACTGCGGGCAATCTCATCCTGTATAAAGCCCTGCTCAATGGCGGAAACACTGCCGCCCATCGCATCAATTTTCTGGATCAGTTGCCAGGCCGCTGCTTCCACTTCGCTGGTTAAGCTTTCTATGAAATAAGAACCGGCTAAAGGATCCACCGTATCCGGGGCACCACTTTCAAAAGCCACGATCTGTTGTGTACGCAAAGCGATCCGTGCCGCTTCTTCGGTGGGTAAGCTCAATGCTTCATCATAGCCATTGGTATGTAAGGATTGTGTGCCGCCCAATACAGCAGCTAAGGTTTGTATCGTAACCCTTGAAATATTATTCAACGGTTGTTGTGCTGTCAATGTACTGCCGCCGGTTTGGGTATGAAAGCGGAGCATCATCGCTTTTTCATCGGTGGCACCAAGGTCTTTCATCATCTTGGCCCACATTCTTCTTGCGGCCCGGAACTTCGCCACTTCTTCAAACAAATTATTATGGGCATTGAAGAAGAAGGAGAGACGCTTGCCAAATACATTAATGTCTAATCCTTTTTTTAACGCTGCTTCCACGTAGGCTTTACCATTACTGAGGGTAAAAGCAATTTCCTGTACGGCAGTGGAACCGGCTTCGCGGATATGATAACCGGAAATAGAAATAGTATTCCATTTCGGCACTTCTTTACTGCACCATTCAAAAATATCGGTGATGATACGCATGGAAGGTTTGGGCGGATAGATATAAGTTCCCCGGGCAGCATATTCTTTTAAAATATCATTCTGTATGGTGCCGGATATTTTTTTAAGATCAGCTCCCTGTTGTTTGGCCAGTGCCACATAAAAAGAGAGCAGAATAAATCCAGTTGCATTAATGGTCATAGAGGTACTGACCTCTTCGAGTTTAATACCGTTGAACAGGGTTTGTATATCTTCAATACTATCAATGGCCACACCCACTTTTCCCACTTCGCCTTCGGATAAAGCATGATCACTGTCGTAACCAATTTGCGTGGGCAGGTCAAAGGCCACACTCAGTCCGCTGACACCCTGTGATAATAAATAGTGATAGCGTTTATTACTTTCTTCTGCCGTGGAGAAACCGGCATACTGGCGCATGGTCCAGAGTTTGCCGCGGTACATATCGGGCTGCACACCCCGGGTGAACGGAAATTGACCGGGTAGTTCAGCTCCTTGTCCTGTATAAAGAGATTTTATTTCGATTCCGCTATCGGTGTATATTTTCTTGTCTGGCATGCTGTTTATTTTGTCCATTGACCATGGCCCATTGTCCATCGGTCAGCAGGATGAGTCAATCATGGTAACGAATCCCTGAACTTGGTGATCATCCGGCAAAGATGATCGTATTCATCATAAAGCCGTTTATATGTTTCTTCGTCCAGGTATTTTCTTTTCCGGGCCAACATCAGGCAGCCCACTACTTCAATAGCCGAACGCAGGGAAATATTCAGGAATCTTGCAAACTCTGCATTTGACAGACCGGTACTGCCTTCGCATATATTTAATACCACCGAATCAGCTGCTCTTTTTATTTGCGAACAAAGACTGAATAGTTCAATTTTCGGAAACTGTAATGCACAGGCATGAATGTCATCACTGAGGTCAAAAGCTTTTTGCCAGATCTTTAAATTTTCAAATTTAAACGGCATGATCAATTGTTTAAGCGATGGACAATGGTCCATGGTCTATGGACTCTTTCTCCCTCACCTCATCATCTTCTTCGCTTCAAAATTCAGGGCTTCCATGACGATCTCATGCAAAGCACCTTTCTTACTGGCCATCATAAATTCCAGTAAACGCCGGTTCATATCCAAACCACTGGCTTCGGCCGGTAAGCTGGCACCGACCTGGTTTATGATCAGCATATTCTGGTCTTTCAGGTTCTTGACGGCTTCCCAGGCAGTGGGGCTGACATAGATCTGCTGGGTGGTATTGTATTCGTATTCCTGTTTGATACTGTCGATCAGCAGGCGTTGCATTTGTCGTGCATCGAGGCCGGGCTGGTTGGCACGGCTTACTAAGTTGGGGATAGCAATGCGTTCGGCCAGCATTACTAATCTTTCATAGGCTTGTAATTGCAATGGGCGGCTGGTAAATCCATCAGCCGGTTCGCTGCTGGCTTTTTTCTTTTTTAATTCATTCACGAGGTAGAAACTGTAGAGGGCGATGAGCAAGGCAACGATGGCGGTCAGGAAAGTGATCATGTTCAGATCCATAGGAAATGTATTTGTGTTGCAGCAAAAATAGGGAAGGAAAGGCGAGTGGCAAGTGATGGCGGTCAGCGGGCCAACCGTTAAAATTCCTGAACCCGGAAACCGGGGGCTTCTTTTCCTTGGAATCATTGGTTATTTTTGCAGTATGGAAATGACAATGACCAACCCGGTAACACTGACAGCAGGCGCTGTGGCAGAGATCAGGAAACTGATGGCGGCAGATAATTTTGATACCACCCAGGTATTAAGAGTGGGAGTAAAAGGCGGCGGCTGCTCCGGCATGACCTATGTGCTGGGCTTCGATCAGCAAACGGAGAATGATATGACCTTTGAAGTGGAGGGGATCACCTGCGTGATGGACAAAGCTCACCAGATCTATTTATATGGTATGCTGGTGGACTGGCAGGATGGATTGAATAACCGTGGCTTCACCTTCAAGAACCCCAATGCCAGCAGTACCTGTGGTTGCGGAACCAGTTTTGCTGTATAAGAAATAAGACCGTTGACAAATCATAAGCTTCCTTCCCGGAAGCTTTTTTATTTTGATAATGCCGGGAAATAAAAAAGCCTGTTCGCAATGAACAGGCTTTTCGCTATAAAGCTTCTTTTATTATGCTTTTGTTTCAACAGGCTTCGCGGCTACTGTTGTTTTCTTTCCTTTCGGAGTACCTAAGTCAACCAGGATAGGTGCTGCCACAAAGATAGAGGAGTATGTACCGGTGATAACACCGATCAGCATGGCAAAGGCGAAACCTCTTGTTACCTCACCACCAAAGATGAAGAGGATCAGGATGGTTAAGAATACCGTGAGTGATGTCATGATCGTACGGCTCAGGGTTTCATTGATCGCCCTGTTGATCGTATCGCCCAATGCGGCGGAAGGATACAGTTTCCTGTCTTCCCTGATCCGGTCAAATACGATCACGGTATCATTCATCGAGAAACCGATCACCGTCAGTACCGCTGCAATAAAGTGCTGGTCAATTTCCAGCGGGAACGGCACGATGGCTCTCGCAAAAGAGAAGACGATCAGGGTTACCAATACGTCATGCAACAATGCGACGATGGTACCGAGTGAGTATCTCCAGTCACGGAAACGGATAAAGATATAGAGGAAGATAGCGAGCAACGCAAAGATGGTTGCTTTCACGGCTCCTCTCTTCAGGTCATCCGAGATAGTAGGCAATACTTTCTTGGATGCGATCTTGTATTTGGTGCTGTTGGCAAACTGATCATAGGTCATACCTGCAGGCAGGTGATCTTTTAAACCGGTCATTAAGGTGGTCATTACCACGGAGTCAACATTCTGGCCGGAAGTCAGGTTGGTCTCATCGATCAGGTAGGCAGTCGTGATATCCAGTGTTTTGGTATCCCCGATGGTTTTGATGGTCGGGCTTTCGCCTTTGAAAGCTACTTTCAGTTCATCACGAACTTTTTCCACATCTACTTTCTGGTCAAAACGAACCGTGTAGCTGCGACCCCCGTCGAATTCCACACCATAATCAAAACCGTTGAAGAAGGAAGCAATACCTAATCCCAGTATCACGAATGATATTCCGTAAGCGATCTTCCTGTATTCAATGAATTTGAATTTAGCATGCTGGAATATCTTGCGGCTGATACCTGTGAAATACTGCAGGTGACGTTTCTTATTAGTAAAAATATCACTGATCCAGCGGCTCACAAGGATACCACAGAATAAGGATAACAGGATACCGAGTATCTGCGTGGTGGCAAAACCTTTAACAGGACCTAAGCCGAAATAATATAGAATGATCGCTGTTAAGAGGATCGTGATGTGACCATCCAGTACAGGAGGTAAGGAACGTTTATATCCTTCATTAATAGCCGGGATATAACCTTTGCCTTTTGTGAGTTCTTCCTTGATACGTTCGTAAATGATTACGTTCGTATCCACGGCCATACCGATGGTAAGTACCAAACCGGCGATACCCGGTGCGGTTAAGGTAGCACCAAGCCCGGTCAATACACCTACTGTAAACAGCAGGTTTAATATCAGGGCAATATTAGCGATCCATCCGCTGGTATTATAATAGACCAGCATCAGGAGGAAGATCACGATAAAAGAAATGAAGAATGCCATGGCACCACCGTTGATCGCTTCTTTACCCAGTGTGGGTCCCACTTCCTGGTCCTGTACGATCTTGGCAGGTGCAGATAATTTACCAGACTTCAGGATGTTCGCCAGGTCCTGTGCTTCGAGTACAGTGAAATTACCTGTGATCCTGGAATTACTTCCCAGTTTGCCTTCTGCGATAGGAGCAGAGTAAACAATACCGTCCAGTACAATGGCGATAGGTGTTTTCTTCGCCGTTTTTTCTGTCAATGCTCCCCAATCTCTTGCACCCTGGTCGTTCATTTCCATGGTAACGATTGGCTTGGCATTTTCATAATCCTGGCGGGCATCACTTACTGCTTCACCTTCTACAGGAGCTTTTTCCCTGTTGTAGGTTCTGAGTACATACAGCGGAATTTCATTTTTATTTTTCAGATCAGGAATTCCATATGCAAAACGGGCATCATTCGGGAAGTTGGCGAAGATGAGTTCAGAAGTAAGCGTTTCTCTTACATAGGCTGTGTCATTGACTGCAACTGTACCAATAAAGGAAGCATTGCTCCCTATTGGTTTCATGATCTCTGCAAAACTTCTTTTGTCTCCGCCTGTATTGGTATTGACAGTGGCAGCCACAACAGGAGAGTCAGGGTTACCAGTACCCAGCTCCTGTGATAAGGTGCCGGTAGTATCAATAGTTTTTGGAGTGGTTGCAGCGGTATCAATTTTTGCAGCAGCTGTATCGCCTGTTATTCCTTTATGGATCCTGTCGTAATCCTGTATTGTTTTTACCAATGCCGGCTGAAGTTCGTCGAAACGGTATGTTTCCCAGAACTGGAGATTGGCCGTGGCCTGTAATAATTTTCTTACCCTTTCTTTATCTTTGATACCGGGCAGTTCAACCGTGATGATACCCCTTTCAGGATTGGGGTTGATGGAAGGTTGCGCTACACCAAACTGGTCAATACGGGTATTCAGTACCCGGAAGGTATTATCAAATGCGCCTTTGGCATTGGTCCGCAGTACAGAGGCCACTTTATCATCGCTGTCACCGATCTTGATATCTTTTGAATTGGCAGCAAAGAACAGGGCCGACATTTTTCCTTCGCCAGCCAGTTTTTTATACTCAGTAGTAAACAGGGTAACGAAATCCGCATCACTGTTCGCTTTTTGTTTTTCAGCATTGCTTAACGCAGCGAGGAAGCTGGGATCCTTAGAATTATTAGCCAGTGTTTTCAACAAGCCGGTCATTTCCACTTCCATGGTCACGTTCATACCACCCTGCAGGTCAAGACCCAGGTTCAGTTCTTCTTCTTTAGCTTTCTGGTAGCTCACCGGTCCGGTGATACCATAGGTCAGGGTCTCATCTTTGGTGCTGGCCAGTAAGCGTCTGAGTTCACTATCATAAATTGTTTTCAATGAATCCGGAAGATCATCTGCTCTTGTAAATTTCTTTGCATCAGCATGGTTGGCTTTTACATAGGTAAAAGCTTTGGCTTCCATTTTCTTTTCATGGTTTTTTACAAACCAGGTAAATGACAGTTGGTAAAGAGAGTAGATAATCAGCAGGATCGCAAAAAATCTGACCAGACCTTTGAATTGCATACGTTATGGGTATTTACTTTTATAAGCCTTATCCGGCCATCGTTAAGCAGGTAAAGGCTTCGCCTAAAATTTAAGGACGGCAAAGATAGGGTTTTCGGGCAGAACCCGAAACTGCATTTCAGGGGCTTTTTGGGGAGGCTGGGGGCCTTTTTTCAGGTGTATTTCAGGGTTTTAAAACCAGGAAGGCCGGAGCCTGTTTTGCACTAAATCCGGGCTTTTTCATTAATTTCCTGATATGAAGAGTAGCCTGCTGATCAAGTTGGTCATCCTGAGTTTGCTGTTTATGGAAAATTGTACTTCTCCCACTCCTCTTTCCGGATCTGTTCGTGCTGCTGAAGATGATTCCTTTTTAACCGGGTTGTTATCCGGCGATCCTTTTTTAGATTTTATTGCCCGGCAAAAAAATGAACTGGGTGTACAGGTCGTCTATACCCGGATCGACCGGCAAAAAAATGGTAAAGCCCGTTTTACAGATCACTATTTTAATGTGAACACGGGTACTTATTTCTATCCCGCTTCCACGGTGAAGTTTCCTGTTGCAGTATTGGCTTTGCAAAAGCTCAATGAATTAAAGATAACCGGGTTGGATAAATACAGCACGATGATCACGGGTGTCGCAGGAGAAAAACAAACCGAAGTATGTAATGATCCTTCTGCTGCGGATGGGAGGCCCACCATTGCCCATTATATCAAGAAAATATTATTGGTCAGTGATAACGATGCATTCAACCGGCTCTATGAATTTTTAGGACAGGAATATATCAATAACAGTTTGCAGCAGCTTGGTTATACGGATGTGCAGATCATTCACCGGTTAAGTACCAGTCTTCCTGATGCAGAGAACCGTTTCACCAACCCGGTTACATTTATGGATACCAGCGGGAGGATCATTTACCAGCAGCCTGCCCAAAAAAGTAAATTGGTCTATGCTGTACGGAATACCAGGATGGGAACTGGTTATATGCAGGGAGGTAAACGTGTAGATGAGCCCTTTGATTTTTCACAAAAAAACAGGTTGTCGTTGCCGGCATTACATGCGATCGTCCGCAGCATTATGTTTCCCGGATCAGTGCCGGCTAACCAGCGTTTCAATTTAACAAAGGAGGATTATGATTTTCTCCGCCGCTATATGTCCATGCGGCCCGGCGAATCTGTATCACCGGTTTATTCGCCTAAAGACTATTGGGATAATTATGTAAAAATGATCTATTATGGAGCGGAGAAATCCGCACCGGATACTACTATTCGTGTCTTCAATAAAACCGGAACGGCCTATGGTTTTCTTATTGACGCGGCTTATGTGGCAGATTTCAGCAATAATATTGAGTTTATGGTTTCTGCTGTGATCTATTGCAACAGCGATGGTATTTTCAATGATGACCAGTATGACTATGAAAAAATTGGTTACCCGTTCTTCAAACAACTGGGGCGTATATTGTATGCGTACGAATTAAAGCGGCAAAAGAAACAGCAACCGGACCTGTCTTCTTTCCACTACCTGTACAGGTAAGCAATGATTGCAGAACAGGTGTTAGTCATGATTTTCATCCCGGCTCTTTTTTTCATTGTATTTCCTGCGGCTTCTTTTTTTCAAATTCCTACATTTGCACCTGCTTTGCCCACCTCTTTTATCTTTTGATTCATTAAACAACAAACATGGAATTATCTTCTTTATTGCAGCGTTTCAGTGAACCGGAAACTTTGAAAATGGCAAAGCTGGGCCGTGAACTGCGGGCCAAAGGAATTGATGTGATCGATCTTAGTTTGGGTGAACCCGATTTTGATACACCGGAACATATCAAAGAAGCTGCGATCAAAGCGATCCATGACAACTTTAGTCACTACACACCGGTACCCGGTTATCCTGATCTGCGGGAAGCGGTTTGTACCAAATTCAAAAGAGATAATAACCTGGAGTATAAACCGGAAAATATTATTACTTCAACAGGAGCCAAACAAAGTTTAGCGAATACAATACTGGCCCTGGTGGATGAAGGCCAGGAGGTGATCATCCCGACACCGTATTGGGTTACGTACAGTGAACTGGTGAAAATTGCAAGAGGGAAAGTGGTCGAAATTCATACCACACCGGAAAGTGGTTTTAAGATCACGGCAGCCCAATTAGAAGCGACGATTACCCCGAAGACAAAAGTATTCCTGTTCTCTTCACCCTGTAATCCCAGTGGCGCAGTCTATAGCAAAGAAGAGTTAGCGGCACTGGCAGCAGTGTTTGCCAAACACCCGCAGATCTATATCATCTCGGATGAGATCTATGAGTATATCAATTTTGTAGGCAAACATGAAAGCATTGCGCAATTTAGCGTAATCAAAGACCGTGTGATCATCGTGAACGGGTTGAGCAAAGGTTTTGCAATGACAGGATGGAGGCTTGGTTATATCGCTGCCAATGTTGATATCGCCAAAGCCTGTGAAAAATTACAAGGACAGTTTACCAGTGGTACCAGTTCAATAACACAGAAAGCAGCGGTGGTGGCATTGACCACGGACCTGCGTCCTTCCATGAAAATGGTGGAAGAATTTACCCGCAGAAGGAAAAGAGTAATGGAACTGGTGCGTGAAATTCCGGGTATCAAATGCGGTGAGCCCGAAGGAGCTTTTTATATTTTCCCGGACGTGAGTGCTTATTATGGCAAATCCGATGGAACGAATACGATCTCTAATTCCGGTGATTTCTGTATGTACTTATTAAATACAGCCCATGTATCTTCTGTGATGGGTGAAGCGTTTGGTGAACCGGCCTGCGTTCGTTTTTCTTTTGCCAACAGCATGGAAAAAATTGAAGAAGGCTGGAAGCGTATCAAGGCAGCTTTAGCCAACCTGAAATAATTTATTGCGCAGCAACGGCTTCCTCTTTCTTTGGAGGCTGTTGCTGTAATTCCTCAATCGATTTTTTGATCCAGTGAACAGTACTCATCCCAAAACCGGAGGAGTGGAAATATACTTTTCCTTCCGGTGATACCACCACGTTGGTGGGATAGGAGTTGATGCTGTACTGGTTGCTGATATAACGGCCATTGTCCACGATGCTGTAACCAAAGGGATGTGTTTTTAAGAATTCACGGATATCTGCAGCCTGGTCCAGCGCCACGGCAATAAAAACAACGGAACTGTCTGTTTTGTATGATTCAGCTAATTTATGCAGCTCTGGTATTTCCCGTACACAGGGCGGGCAGTTGATGAACCAAAAGTTGAGTACTATAATTTTACCGGCCAGGTTTTTTGTATTGATCTTATTGCCATTAATATCAGTTGTTTTAAAAGAAGAAAACTTACTGCCTGTTTTGAAATATTTACTTTCCGGTGGTTTGGGAAGGGAGTTAATTCGTTTTGCATAGTCTTCATCTGACAGGCGGATAATAAAAAATGCCGTGTTAGGATCAGCGGGTTTTTCGGGTTTGATCATATAACGTCCCGTGGTCATTAACTGCTGCCAGATGGTATAAGGGTATTCCGTACCGGTCGTATCTTTTACAACGGAGTTTTCTGTAAGCCTTACCGGGGCATTGGTGCTGTGCTGTGCAGATAATTTCAGCAGGGAGAAAGTGAACAGGAAAGCAATGACTATTCTTTTCATTCCATAAAGTTTGGCTGCCTGAAAATACAAAGGAGTGCGGTGAAATTAAAATGGCGTTATTTTTTCAGCAACTGTTCATGCAAAGCCAGCACCTGCGGGGTTAACAGTTCCTGTTCGTTATTGACGAGTACAAAATCGCAGAGTTTCATTTTCATATCCTCGCTGAGCTGGCGGCTCATTCTTTTTTGTACTTCTTCAGCACTGATATGATCTCTTTCCATCACCCGCTGGATACGCAATGGTTTGGGGGCAGACACCCCGATAACATAATCAAGATTCTCTGCAGAGCCGCTTTCAAAGATCAGCGCAGCTTCTTTGATGACGTAGGGAGTGGTTTGTTGCTGCATCCAATCATTGGCATGACGAATAGTGGCCGGATGGGTGAGAGCATTCAGCAGCTCCAGTTTTTCTTTATTATTAAAAACAATGGAGGCGATATAAGGACGATTCAATTGACCGTTGCTGTAGCTTTCTTCCCCGAAGTTGCTGATGATCTCTTTTTTCAGTGCTGCATCTGTATTCATCAGTTGCCGGGTGGCTTCATCAGCATAATAAACAGGAATGCCCAGTACTTCAAAAACCCGGGCCACGGTGCTTTTACCGCTGCCAATGCCGCCTGTTAATCCAATCCTTATCACTGTTTATATTGCTTTAACTGGGTAAATAATTGCTGCTGCTAAAATAGAAAAAGCGCCTGATACCGGTCAGACGCTTTTGACGAATCTTGTTCCGTTAAATGACGGTTTATTTTTTATCTGCAGCAGCCGGCTTGTTCAGGGCAGCTGTCCAGTCCATACTGATCGCAGATTTTTCAATTTTGATATAACTACCCGGGCTTACTTCGATGCTTAAGGTACCGTCTTCATTCACTTTATTGATAGTACCGTGGATACCGGCAATGGTGACGATCTTTTCGCCTTTACCTAATTCTTCAATGAATTTTTTCTGGTTCTTGGCTCTTTTTGCCTGTGGGCGGATAAAGAACAACCAGAAAACGAGGATCATTAACCCGAGGAAAATGAACTGGAACCCGCCGAAACCACCTTGCGCAGCTTTTTGCTGTAATAAATAGATCTGGAACATGTTTATTTGATTGTTTAAACGATATTACTTAATTACTTCAACATGAAATTTTAATTCATGCGATGTGTTCGGGCTGGTATTCGCCACCACGTATACTGATTTGTTGGCCGTGCCCACCCTGTCTTTACTGTCGAAAGTTGCTTTGATCAGGCCTTCTTCGCCGGGCATGATGGGTTGTTCTGGTTTTTCCGGAACGGTGCAGCCACAACTGGCGGATACACTAACAATGACCAGGGGTTTGGTGCCTGTATTTTTAAATTTATATGCCACTTCCACTACTTTACCTTCTTTTACTGTACCCAGTTCTGCAGAAGTACTGTCCAGCCATTGCAGGGTGGTAAAGTTGGCGGAATCCGCCAGTTGTTTATTCAGTGCTTCCTGTTTGCTGACCAGGTCTTCTTCGGTCAGTTTTGCGGCTTCTGCTTTTTTATCACCGGTTTTGCAGGCAAGCAGTGTTGCTGCCAGTGCAAGGGTCAAAAAAAATGTTTTCATGTGCTGCGATTTTTAGAACTGCAAATGTAAGGTGATTTCAGGGATCAGGCCTTTTTGTAGTCGGTCTTCTGCATTTTGCCTTGCTGCACCAGTTCTTTGTGAATATTATCAAGGATACCGTTCACAAACTGACCGCTTTGCTGGGTGCTGTATTCTTTGGCCAGGTCAATGTACTCGTTGATGGTTACTTTAGGCGGTATGGTTTCAAAATACAGGAATTCGGATACTCCCATTTTCATGAGGATCATATCAAGCAGGGCAATACGTTCCGGGTCCCAGTTCTTCAGTTTCGGTACGATCAGTTCCTGCAGGTATTCATTTTTGTCAACTACCGTTTGCAGCAGTTCTTTGGCAAACTGTTCTTTATCCGGTGTGGCAATCTGTTTGAAATTGCAGCTGCCCGGTTTTTGAATATAACCTGCCAGTAGCTGCACCAGCATTTCGCCGTCATCATCCCAGTTGCTGAAGTTCTCTTCGATATGGGATACAAATAATTCATTGGCCAGCATCAGGTCGTTGAGGATAAATTCAATGATCTTTTTTTCTTCACTTTTTTCCCGGGCCTGCTGGTTGATATAGGTTTTGTATTCGGTGGTTTCTGCCAGCTGGTGATAAATTTTCCGGATCAGTTCTTTGTCGGCAATCCGTTCCGGCTTTTGTGTAGTGAATTGTTCTTTTAATGCAGGGTCTTCTAATATTTTCCAGAGCAATTCATTGCCGGCTATTTTCGTATTCACATTGAGATCATCGGAAGTGGGGAGATGTTTACCGGCCCGCTGGTGTGAATCTTTTTCTGCGTAACGGGTTACTTCGGTCAGGAACCAGATCAGGTAAACCAGCAGGGTGCGGCTTTCATCAAAATGCTGTTGTAAAATTTTGCGGGGCTCGCCGCTTTTCGCCTCATTTTCCAGGGTGGCTATTGTGTAAAGGGTCTGCATCACTTTCACCCTGATATTTCGTCTGCTGATCATTGCTTAAGAACTGTTTGAAGGGGCGAAGATAAGCTTTTGCCTTTTATTGATATGAACGTATTTGATACGGGCAGAACTGCAATCCGAAAACGAATTTTACGATCAGTAAACGGGATTTCCACAGAAAACAGTTTTCGTGGATAATTTAATTACTATCATCTGTATATATATTCTTCTTAAAGAAATATTTTAGAGCGGTCATTAAATCAACTATATGAAAAAATATTTTCTTGGCAGCCTTTTTTTAGCAGGCGCAGCGGGCCTGTGTTATTGGGCTATTAATAATAAGTCAGAAGTACAAAAACAACAACTGTCGGTAGTAAAAGATGAAATGCTTCCGATGGAAGAAAAAGAAAAGGAAACGGATGGGCCTTCCCAGCTACTGCATCGTGAATACTTGATGACACTTGACCCGGCTACCGGCGAAGTGCCTGTGGAAAGAATAGCTGTTGCTGAAAGAGCGATGCAGGAGATGGCCATGTCAGGAAGGGTGCAGGCTTCCAATATTGTGTGGCAGGAGCGGGGACCGAATAATATCGGTGGCAGAACCCGGGCTATCCTGATTGATAAAGCAGATGGAACCGGCAATACGGTATGGGCCGGTGGTGTTGGCGGTGGCTTATGGAAAACAACAAATTTTAAAAACGCATCACCCACCTGGACACAGGTGGCGGGGATCAGTGCTAATCTTGCTATTACCTGTATTGCGCAACACCCGGGCAACAACCAGGTCATTTATGTCGGTACGGGAGAGGGGTTTGGAAATATTGATGCCATCCGGGGGCTTGGTGTATATACAACAACGAATGGAGGCACTTCCTGGACCCTGCTTGCTTCCACCACTACCGGTGGTGCAAACCAGAATGATTTTGGTTATGTACAAAAATTATTAGTGTACACGAATGGGGATGTCTATGCGGCTTGCCGTTCTATCTTTTGTAATGCAGGAGGTTTGTTGAAATCTACAACTAATGGCAGCAGCTGGACCCGTGTTATAGGAACTGCCACAGGTTCCTGTGCCACCTCGCTTAATATGCGGGCCTATGATATTGAACAATCAGCCAGTGGCGATCTTTATGCGAGTACGATTGACAGAAGTGCAGGATCTGTTGGAAGGATCTGGAAATCACCCGCTGGCGGAACGGTGGGTAATGCAGGAACCTGGGTTAACATTACACCGGCAGGAACTTTTCAACGGATTGAGCTGGCCTGTTCACCTACTGATAACTTAAAAGTGTATGCCACCACACAGGGCGGAGCCAGCAGCACTGGTGGTACAAGGCTAACAATTGATGGAGGAACAAACTGGTCAAATATTAACGTGGGTAACTGGTGTGACCAGGGAAGTACGAATGCTGATTTTACCCGTAACCAGGCCTGGTATGACCTCATCCTTGGTGTGAAGCCAACAGATGATGCAACCGTTTATGTGGGTGGTGTGGATGTTTTCAAAACAACTAATTCGGGCACGGCCTGGTCGCAACTTACACAATGGGCTTCCGGTTGTGCATCATTACCCTATGTGCATGCAGATATTCATGCCTTTGAATTTTTCCCCGGCTCACCGGATGAATTTATTGTGGGCTGCGATGGCGGATTGTTTTACACAACCAATGGAGGCACCAGTTTTGTCGACAAGAACCTTGGGTATAATGTGACGCAGTATTACGGACTGGCGATTCACCCCACTTCAGGATCGAATTATTTATTGGCAGGCGCCCAGGATAACGGTTCACATAAATTTACCACCGCAGGCATCAACACAGTTACAACAGTTAGCGGCGGTGATGGTGCTTTCTGTCATATTGATACGGATAATCCCAATTTCCAGTTCACCAGTTTTACGGGTTGTACATTCAACAGGTCGACCAATGGCGGTACCAGTTTTTCGCTGATCATTAACCTGGCGGCAGACCGCTTTATCAACCCTTCTGATTATGATTCTGATAATGATATCATGTATTGCGGCGCAGCAGTACGGAATTTCAGGAGAATATTAACCATTACCGGAACACCATCTTCCGCATCTATCACTAATGTGGCCTCCAGTACCAACCATGCCGTGTCGGCTATTAAAAAAGATCCGAATGGCAACAGGGTGTGGGTGGCTTTTTCGACGGCAGATAATGCAGCAGCTTTAGTGGCCCCTGAACTTTATATTATTGATGATGCAAGTGCAACCGCAACATCCACAGCCGTCACCTTACCGGCAGGGATCGCCACCTCAGGAAATTATATTTCTTCTTTAGACATTGAACCCGGGGATGCCAATCATGTGATACTGACCCTTTCCAATTTTGGGGTTACAAGTGTTTGGGAAACTGCTAATGCCGGGGCCACCTGGACAGCTATTGAGGGCAACCTGCCTGATATGCCAGTACGTGGTTGCAAGTTTATGCCTGCGGGACTTTCTCCCAATACCTTTGTTAATGCCGTAGGCGGCATCCTGCTGGCTACTGAACTGGGGGTTTGGTCCACTAACCTGTCCAACGGGGCCTCTACCGTTTGGGTAGCCAATAATACCGGTATGGGCAATGTAAGAACAGATATGATCCGGATAAGAACCAGTGATAATAAGATTGCTGTAGCTACTCATGGAAGAGGACTTTTTACAGGAACCCATGCTTCACTATTGCCAGTAACACTTTCTGCATTCAAAGGCACACAGCAGGGTAAAGCCGTGTTACTCCAGTGGACAACGGTGAGTGAACTGAACAGTAAACATTTTGAGTTGCAGAAATCATATAACGGGACTGATTACAGAACCATTGCCACGATCAATGCCGCCGGTAACAGCAACAGCCGTCTTGATTACAGTTACCTGGATAAGGAGCCGTTAACAGAGGCTAATCATTACCGGCTCAGGAGTGTGGATCTGGATGGCAACAATAAACTCAGCAACGTGGTACTGATCAGGATCGCAGGTCTGCAACAGGATATGCTGGTTTTAAATAATCCTTTCCGGGATCAGATCAGTATCCGGTTTGTGAAAGCACCGCAAACTAAAGTGGATATCCGGCTCCTTGATCTGAGCGGAAGACTGGTGGCGAGGCAGCAAGCTGCACCCGGCGAACAGCAGGTATTATTGAACACCGGTTCTGCAAAAGCCAGCCGTGCGGTTTACCAGTTGGTGGTGATTGTAGATGGAAAACAGTACTCGCAGCAGGTAATTGCGCAATAGCAGGTATTTTGATCTTATTCTTAAAAAGACTGTCATAATCTGGCAGTCTTTTTTATTGGCAAAAACAGGTCGTTGTGAAAATTTGGCACTTCGGCTGCAAAAAAGCCCTGATCTGTCGGGCTATTTTGGGGTTAACGGGTGCATAACTGAAAATTTTTCCGTTCCTGCCCCCGTGGCATAGTATTTCCTGTACCTTCGCCGTCCCTTAGTAAAAAGGACAGCTTCTTATCAAAAAACTCAAAATCAATACAACTATGGCTAAGAAAGTCAATGTTACCCCGCTTCACGACAGGGTAATTGTGAAAGCAGCAGCTGCCGAAGAAAAAACTGCTGGTGGCATTATCATCCCCGATACAGCAAAAGAAAAACCACAACGTGGTACCGTGATCGCTGCCGGTCCTGGTAAAAAAGATGAACCGGTGACTGTAAAAACAGGCGATACCGTTTTATATGGCAAATATGCCGGCACCGAGATCCAGATCGATGGTGAGGATTTCCTGATCATGAGAGAATCGGATATACTGGCGATCGTTTAATTTGAAAATTTGAAGATGTGCCAATTGGATACTGGTACTTCAGTTTTCAACCTCATTATTAAATTACTAATTAACAAATTGAACTATTATGGCAAAGCAAATCTTCTTCGACATTGAAGCAAGAAACAAGATGAAGAAAGGCGTGGACACATTAGCCAACGCCGTGAAAGTGACATTAGGTCCTAAAGGCCGTAATGTAGTGATCGAGAAAAAATTTGGTGCACCACAGGTAACGAAAGATGGTGTTACCGTTGCAAAAGAAATTGAACTGGAAGATCCCATTGAGAATATGGGTGCACAGATGGTGAAAGAAGTAGCTTCTAAAACTGCAGACATTGCAGGTGATGGTACTACTACAGCTACTGTGCTGGCACAATCTATTATTAGCGAAGGTTTGAAAATGGTGGCAGCCGGTGCCAACCCGATGGACCTGAAACGTGGTATTGACAAAGCGGTTAGCCTCGTGGTGGAAAACCTGAAAGGTCAGTCACAAACTGTAGGTAACGATACCAAAAAAATTCAGCAGGTAGCAACGATCTCTGCTAACAATGACGAAACCATTGGTAAACTGATCGCTGAAGCGTTTGTAAAAGTGGGTAAAGAAGGTGTGATCACCGTGGAAGAAGCAAAAGGTACTGATACTACCGTTGATGTGGTGGAAGGTATGCAGTTTGACCGTGGTTATATCTCTCCTTATTTCGTTACGAACAGCGAAAAGATGGAAGCTGAATTACAGAATCCATACATCCTGATCTATGATAAGAAGATATCTTCTATGAAAGATATTCTCCACATCCTGGAGAAAGTGGCACAAAGCGGCCGTCCCTTACTGATCATTGCTGAAGACCTGGAAGGTGAAGCTTTGGCAACATTGGTAGTGAACAAGCTGCGTGGCACTATTAAAGTGGCAGCTGTAAAAGCTCCGGGCTTTGGTGACCGCAGAAAAGAAATGCTGACTGATATTGCTATCCTGACTGCAGGTACTGTTGTCAGCGAAGAATTAGGTCACAAACTGGAAGGTGCTGACTTAACAACATTAGGACAGGCTGCATCTGTAACTATTGATAAAGACAACACGACTATCGTTGGTGGTAAAGGCAAGAAAGCCGATATCACTGCCCGTGTTAACCAGATCAAAGCACAGGTGGAGAACACCACTTCTGATTACGATAAAGAAAAATTACAGGAACGCCTGGCTAAATTAGCCGGTGGTGTGGCTGTATTATATATCGGTGCGGCTACAGAAATGGAAATGAAAGAAAAGAAAGACCGTGTTGACGATGCTTTACACGCCACAAGAGCGGCAGTGGAAGAAGGTATCGTTCCCGGTGGTGGTGTGGCTTATATCCGTGCCATCGAAGCACTGGATCCAAAAGTAAAAGGCCAGATTGCTGATGAGCAAACCGGCATGGCGATCGTTCGCCGTGCACTGGAAGAGCCCGTTCGTACCCTGACCGCTAATGCAGGTATCGATGGTTCTATCGTGGTACAAAAGATAAAAGAAGGCAAAGGTGATTATGGCTTCAATGCAAGATCTGAAGTCTATGAGAACCTTTTCAAAGCCGGTGTTATCGATCCTACTAAAGTGAGCCGTGTGGCGTTAGAGAATGCCGCTTCAATTGCTGGTATGTTGCTGACCACTGAATGTGTGGTGGCTGACAAACCAAAGAAAGAAGAACCCCATTCTCATGGCGCACCTGATATGGGTGGCATGGGCTACTAACCAGGTACGAACAATACCATACGAAATACAAGATCCCGCTTCTGCAAAGAAGCGGGATTTTTTTGTGCCGGAAGTTGCCCCTGTCAGGCACATAATTATTTTTTTATATACAATAACCCTTACAAAACGGGTATGCTAACCATTAGTTTTTGATCTTTTCATATTCCGGTAATGGCTGTCTTTAAAATAAAATTTAAGTTCAGTAAAACCTTTTTTATATGAAACAAACAAAAACCATTACCAGGCTCCGGCCATTCTATTTGCTTCTTTTAGTTATCCTCTTTGCTGTGGGGTGTAAAAGAGATACGACCACGCAAAATCCGAAAAGCAGTGAGTTGACCTCGACAACTTCCGGCAAGAATTCTTCAACTCTTATTTACAGGGCAACAGAGCAGCAGGTAGCTGCCGCCAAAAATGCATGGCTACAAAAAGCAAGAGCACAAAAGGGGAATACTGCAGCAAGAGGGGGGTGCGGGGAACATATTTCTGATTTCATTTACATCCTGCAGGTGACAGCCTCAGGATGCCCTGCGAGTTCATGGGATATCAGGTACCTTATTTATTCGTATGATTATGTGGGAAGCGGCTATGAGTTGGCTCCCCAGTCGGCCAGTTTTACGGATATGTATTTTGGATTTCCCATCAGTGCCACGTTAATCAGCAGCAGTGAAAGTTTAGTAGATCCTGACTGTAAGGACTGGCAGTGGGATGGTTATTGTGAAATGGTGAGAGTATATGAATACCAGCTTACCAGTGTTCCGGCTCCTTCTTCCGCGTGGCCTTCCGATATAGGCAACTTTAGTCTTGACCTGCTTTCGGGTTTTTCCAATAACTGCACACCGATAACTGTGTCGGGAGATATGAAAGGCGGTTTAACGGCTGCTGAGTATGCTTCATCAATGGCAAGAGTCTCTGTAGTACCTGCAGGAGGACCTGGTAGCATTTATGTTGGAACCGATTGTTCACTTACATGCCCGCCACCTCAATTTGTATGTCCTACAGGCGGAGTGCTCCAATACTGGCCGCTGAGTAATCCTACAAATGTTACTACAGTAGCTATTGCCTCAAACGGAAATTTTGTCAGCTCAATACCTACAGGTGTAACATACGGTTACAGCTGTGTATTAAATTATGTGATCGGCGGAGTGCCGGTGAGTTCGTTGCCACAAACAGGGACGTTTACATTATGATAATTACCAGTATGCTTATCAACTGGCAGGATTTTGTCTGACTAGTCTCAGGATAGAAAGGATTGCCTTTCCGGCAATCCTTTCTATGTCAGGTAAAAAGTCCCGATCCCTCTGAATGGAAGGCTTTTAGCAATTTTCAGGGGAGACTTATTATACTCCATCCATGCTTATTGCTGATTCAACAATAAATCCTACATTTATTGGCATTTTTGACCGGGCAACAGAATGCCCCATATTTTCGATTTATTAAGCATTGTTTCTTACCAAAATTATCTGTATGAGGAAATTTACACTTACCGTATTTACTCTTCTGTTCATTTCATTTTCATTGTTTGCACAAAACAATTTTTTTTCTGATGCAGGAGCAAACAGGACTATTCCGTCTGTTGGGCAAAGAGTTATTATACCTTCCCAATTCAGGAATGCATCCCTGGATATTCAGTCAATGAGAAGTTTTTTATTTTCTGCACCTTCGGAACAGGCCGCCAGGGCCAACCGCAACCAGATGCCGGTGATGGAGCTACCGATGCCAGATGGAAGAACTGCCAAATTCCGGGTTTGGGAGAGCAGTATACAGGAACCAGCTTTACAGGCCAGGTTTTCAGAAATAAGAACTTTTGCGGGGCAGGGGATTGATGATCCTTATGCCTCCATCAGGTTTGATATCGGGCCTAACGGATTTCACGCACAGGTGCTGACTGCAAAAGGTTCCTATTATATTGACCCCTTTGCAAGGGGTGATGTAAATAATTATATAAGCTATTTCAGGGCTGATCTCAACCGGTCAGATGATTTTTTATGCGAAGTCCCGGCTGACCCAATGGCTATGCGTCCTGAAAATACTAATGCGGTATGCTTAGGTACAGATTTGCGTACTTACCGACTTGCGGTAGCTTGTACAGGCGAATATGCCCAGGCACCCGGTGTTGCAGCCGGTTCTGATCCAGTACGTTTGCATAATGCAATTGTTACAACAGTTAATAGGGTGGTAGGTGTATATGAGCAGGAAGTGGCTGTGAGGATGGTGCTCGTGGCCAATAATAATCTTATTGAATTTTTGAATGCAGGCACTGATCCGTTCAACGGGAATAATAGTGCCGGCACTCTTATTAATGAAAGCCAGGTGGTAATAGATGCCAATATTGGCCCGGCAAATTATGATATAGGACATACATTCAGCACCGGTGGCGGCGGTTTGGCGCAATTAAGATCTGTATGTACAGCAAATAAAGCGAGAGGAATTACAGGTAGCCCGAGCCCTACCGGCGATGCATATGACATTGACTATGTGGCGCATGAAATGGGCCACCAGTTTGGAGGTAACCATACCTTCAACAGCACAACAAGCAGTTGCGGTGGTGGTAACAGAAATGCTTCCACTGCTTATGAAGTGGGTAGTGGCACAACCATACAGGCCTATGCCGGTATTTGTGCTTCAGATAATATTCAACCCAATAGTGATCCTTTCTTTCATCCAGTAAGTTTTGATGAAATCAGTGATTTTGTTGTTTCAGGTTCAGGAGCTTCCTGCGCTGTTATAACGCCCACTGGCAACACTCTTCCGGTTATTGCAGCCCTTCTTAATAATAATCTAACCATCCCGGTTAGTACACCTTTTACATTAAGTGGTTCAGCTACTGATGCTAATGGGGATGCATTAACATATTGCTGGGAAGAATGGGATTTGGGTCCTGCTTCCACATGGAATGGTGGTGCAGCAAGTACTACTTCTCCATTATTTAAATCAAGGGTGCCCAAAACAACTGGAGATCGTACATTTCCGGATATAGCAGTCATACTTGCCGGATTTCCGGCCAACCCTGCTGCGACTATGGGTGGTTTAAAAGGTGAAACACTTCCAACAGTTGCCCGGGCCATGAAATTCAGATTAACAGTAAGAGATAACCGTGCTGGTGGTGGTGGCGTTGTATCAAGCGGCAGCGGATGTCAGTCTTCAGCAATATTCCAGGTCAATGTTGCAGGTACAACTCCATTCGCAGTAACGGCACCTAATGGTGGTGAAAGCTGGGCAGGAGGTACTTCACAAACTATCACCTGGAACGTGGCCGGCACCGACCAGGCACCATTCAATGTGGCCAATGTACGGATCCTATTATCTACTGACGGAGGATTGACTTATCCAACTGTATTGGCGGCCAGCACTCCTAATGATGGAAGCGAGTCGCTGAATATTCCCGGCCCTGCTACTACAACTGCAAGAGTGAAAGTAGAAGCGATCGGAAACATATTCTTTGATATTTCGAATGCTAACTTTACGATCACTGCCCCGGTTTCAAGTTTCAGCTTTAACAGTCCTGCGCCGGTTATAACGGCATGTCCTGCTGGTGCTACAATGTCGGTAACGCTGGGAACTACTTCTAATGGTGGATTCAGTAACCCGATCACTTTATCTGCAACAGCAGGTGTGCCATCGGGAACGAACGTAACCTTCGGCACTAACCCTGTAACACCTGGTAATAGTTCTATCGTTACATTAAATAATACCAATACACTGGCGGCAGGTACCTACGTAATCACAATTACAGGTGTTGCAACAGGAGCACCCAACCAGACAAGAAACCTGACCTTTACGATTACCGGAACTGCAGGTCCTGCTATCACCACGCAGCCATCCAACTCAACAATTTGTGTAACTAACAATACATCATTTAGTATTGCTTCTGCTACAGCTACGGCGTTCCAATGGCAGATCAGTACAGATGGCGGAGCCACTTACAGTAATGTAACGAATGCAGGCGTTTACAGCGGAGCTACAACAAATACTTTAACGATCACCGGTGCAACTATAGGTTTGAACAATAACTGGTATCGTTGTATTGCCTCCACGCAGTGCGGCAGCAGTACTTCGAATGCGGGTATATTAACAGTGAACGCAGCACCTGCTGTAACTGCACAACCACAGGATATTACTTTGTGTGCGGGCAGCAATCATACTTTCAATGTAACTGCAACAGGTGGTGGCTTAGGCTACCAATGGCAGTTGAGCACTGATGGTGGTGGTACTTATAACAATATTACCAATGGCGGAATTTACAGTGGTGCAACAACAAGCAGCCTCACATTAACGGGCCTGACGGCTGGTTTAAGCGGTAACCGTTACCGTTGTGTTGTTACGGGCAGTTGTCCTCCGGCAGTGAACTCAAACGGGGCAATACTGACAGTAGTAACATCTGTTGCAGTAACAACGCAACCAACTGATGCTACTGTCTGCGAAGGCAGTAACAGCAGCTTTACTGTTGCTGGCAGTGGCGCAGGTATCATTTATCAATGGCAGGTAAGTACGGATGGTGGTGCCACCTGGACCAACGTTGCGAATGCAGGTGTTTACAGCGGAGCCACTGCTGCAACACTGAATATTACCGGAGCCACGTTCTCGTTAAATACGTATCGTTACCGTTGCCAGTTGTCGAATGCGACCTGTACAACACCGGGAGTATCGAATGCAGGTATCCTTACGGTGAATACATTACCGGCAGTAACAACGAACCCTGCTAACTCAACCATCTGTCTCGGTGGTAATACATCGTTCAGTGCAGCAGCAACAGGAACCGGTATCGGTTACCAGTGGCAGGTAAGTACGGATGGTGGTGCAACGTATACGAATATTACAAACGGTGGTGTATATGCAGGAGCAACCACTGCTACATTAACGATCACCGGTGCGACAGCAGCGATGAATACGTATCGGTACAGGGTTGCCGTAAGCGGAACCTGTGCACCCGCAGCCAACTCAACAGGAGCTATCTTAACGGTGATCAATCCTGTTGCCATTACAGCACAACCGGTGAACTCAGAAATATGTTCAGGAAGTAATACTTCGTTCAGTGTAACGGGAAGCAGTACACAGACGATCATTTATCAATGGCAGGTGAACCCCGGAACGGGTTTTGTGAATGTAGCAAATGCGGCACCTTATTCCGGTGCAACAACAGCCACACTAACCATTACCGGTGCTACTACAGCGATAAGTACTTATCAATACCGCTGTATCTTATCTAATGCTACTTGTTTTGGAGCGAATCAGACCACATCAGGTGCTGCAACATTAACAGTACGACAGTTACCAACTGTAGCTTTAGCCGCAGCGCCGTTAACTGCACTGCTACCGGGACAAAGCACCACGCTGACAGCCACGCCAAGTGCTTCAACAGGTGGTGTACTGACAACAAGCTGGTTCTTTAATACCAACCCGGTTGCTAATCCTGGTAATACAAGAACAGTGAATGTAGAACAGGTGGGAGATTACCAGGTTCGTATCCAGGAAACCTGGCCGAGCACACTGGTATGTTCTAACCAGTCAGCGGTAGTGGCTATTACTGCACAGGCCAGCGAAAGGTTATTCATCTTCCCTAGCCCGAATGATGGTGTGTTCCAGGTAGCTTACTATAACAGTACCGGTGCAGCCTCATCCCGTACGATTACCATTTATAATGCAGCAGGAGCCAAAGTGCATCATGAGAAATTTGCGGTAACAGGTTCTTATACCTTGTTGAACCTGGATATCAAACCCGCGGCCAAAGGCCTGTACTATGTGGTAGTGGGAGATGTGTCTGGAAAGCGTATTGCTAAAGGCAATGTGCTGATCCAGTAAGAACAGCTTAAAACCAATTGCTTATACTTCAATCCCGTTCAGCCTACAACTGAACGGGATTTTTTTGTGCAGGCAAGGCCCTCTTTCAAGGGTGAAAATCGCTGTGACAGATCGGCTGGTAAGCCTTACCTTTGCCGCCTTAAAATCAGCAGCAACAATGATCAGTGTAAAAGACCTGAAACTGGCTTACGGTAAACGGGTATTGTTTGAAGAAGTGAACCTCAATTTCACCAAGGGCAATTGTTATGGGGTGATCGGTGCCAATGGTGCCGGGAAAAGTACCTTCCTGAAAATATTGAGTGGTGAGATAGAAGCCAATAAAGGAACGATCACCATCACACCCGGTGAACGGATGGCGATACTGAAACAAAACCAGTTTGAGTTTGATGAGCAAACCGTATTGAATACCGTGATGATGGGGCATAGCCAGCTCTGGAAAGTAGCAAAAGAAAGAGAAGCAATTTATGCACTGGCAGACTTTACGGAAGAAGATGGTATGCGTGCCGGTGAACTGGAAGGTGAGTTTGGTGAACTGGGTGGCTATACTGCGGAAAGCGATGCCGGAACCCTCCTGGGTGAACTGGGTGTGGAAGAACAATTTCACAGCGCCTTGATGAAGGATATTCCTTCCAATTTAAAAGTAAGGGTGTTACTGGCACAAGCCATCTTCGGTAACCCCGATATTCTATTATTAGATGAGCCGACCAACGGTCTCGATATAGAAACAATCAGCTGGCTGGAGAATTTCCTGGCGGATTATGAGAACATCGTTCTCGTGGTGAGTCATGACCGCCACTTCCTGGATGCGGTATGTACACATGTGGCCGATGTGGACCGTCAGAAGATCAAGATATTTACCGGTAACTATACATTCTGGTATGAATCATCCCAACTGATGGCCCGCCAGGTGAATGATAAGAACAAAAAAACAGAGGAGAAGCGGCAGGCATTGATCGACTTCATTGCCCGATTCAGTGCGAATGCTTCAAAAAGCAAGCAAGCCACCAGCCGTAAGAAAGCCTTGGAGAAATTAAGTATTGAAGAGATCGAACCGAGTTACCGGAAATATCCCGGTATCATTTTCCAGCCGCTGCGGGAGGTGGGTAACCAGATACTGAACATTGAAAAATTATCCAAGTCGGTGGATGGCCGTGTGCTGTTCAAAGATGTAACGTTTACCGTGAATAAAGGCGATAAGATCGCTATCCTCAGCCGTGACCCGCTGGCGGTGACCAGTTTCTTTAATATCATTACGGCTAATACTATTGCTGACAGCGGCTCTTATGAATGGGGGACAACGGTTACTCATGCCTACCTGCCACAGGAGAACAGTGAGTTCTTTACCGGGGAAGATAACCTGATGGACTGGCTCCGCCAGTATGTTCCGGATCATGTCAAAGATGTGGATGAACCTTTCCTCCGTGGTTTCTTAGGTAAGATGTTATTCAGTGGCGATGATGTACTCAAGAAAACAAATGTATTGAGTGGTGGTGAAAAAGTACGTTGCATGCTGAGCAGGATGATGCTGCAAAGCCCGAATGTTATTTTATTAGATCAGCCTACCAATCACCTGGACCTTGAAAGTATCCAGAGCTTTAACGAACAGTGCACCGATTATAAAGGCATCGTGTTATTAACGAGCCATGACCATACCTTTATGCAAACAGTAGCCAACCGGGTGATCGAATTGACACCAAAGGGTATCATTGACCGCCTGATGAGTTTTGATGAATACCTGGAAGATGATCGAGTGAAAGGGTTGAAGGAGGAAATGTATAAATAGACAGGAGTCAGTAGTCGTGATTCGGTAGTAACATAAGTATAAGTCCCGCTTCGGAAGAGGCGGGATTTTTTATTCTTCTACTCACTAAAAGATTTAATAGAGTTGTCCCTGAAAAAACGAAAAAATACGATACGCCCTTTTAAAAAAAACTACAAATAGTATTTGCACCCGGCATTCTCCGTAATTATATTTGTATCGCTACTCAGTTCTTTCCACCAATTCTGGCATCCAAATCCTGCCGTACCTGTTAATCTTCCGGGAAAGACCTGTATCCGGGCCGGGAGTCTGTTCGTTGTGGCGAATATTCGGGTTGAAACCAGAAAACGCAAATGATTTTAAAGCCTCATCAGCAGATGGGGCTTTTTTATTGCCTCACCCCGGCCCTCTCCGTTACACGGAGAGGGAGACGTTAAAGCAGCACCATTCTTAAAGGCTGGCAGCGATAAAATCTATAATCTACTTACGTTGTTATGCTTTGATCAAAAGATAAAATATTCCTTATCTTCCTTGTTCATTATGTCTGCAGCTTCCCTTGCTAAAAAGATAGGTTTCTGGTCGGCTACTTCCATTATCATTGGCAGTATCATTGGCTCCGGTGTGTTTATGAAGCCGGCGAGTATGGCAGGACAGTTGGGTTCTCCTGTCTGGTTAACTGCGGTATGGATCATAGCCGGTTTATTTTCGCTGATGGGTGCCCTGGTTTATGCTGAGCTGGGTGCCATGCTGCCGGAAGATGGCGGTATTTATGTGTATTTCCGGAAAATGTTTGGCGGTTTTGTAGCGTTTTTATACGGGTGGTCTGCCTTTTCAGTTATTAATACCGCTTCCATTGCAGCGATCGCATTTGTTTGTGCCCAGTATGCCGATTTTTTTTTACAACTGCCCCGCTTTGATGCAGTAACTGAACAAGCCGTGACCTGGCATTTGCCGTTTATCGGTGACCTGCATCCGTTGGAAAATTTTGGTGTCAAATCATTGGCTATAGTATTGGTTGGTGCATTAACCTGGTTGAATTACCGGAGTGTAAAAGCAGGAAGTTCTTTTCAGCTTATTTCAACGATCATTAAAATGGCGGTTATCGCTGCCCTGGTGATCGGGATCTTTTTTTTTGGTAACGGGTCTGTGCATCATTTTTTCCAGGCAGAACATCCCAAACAGGGAGGTGCGTTATTAAGTGGTGTTATAGCCGCATTAACCGGGGCTTTTTTTGCGTATGACGGGTGGAACAATATTACCTGTATAGCAGGAGAAATAAAACAACCCCAGCGTACAATTCCAAAAAGTTTATTTACAGGAGTGATAGCCTGTGTTCTTGTCTATATACTGGTTAACCAGGCCTACCTGTATGTATTACCGGTAGAAAAAATAGCTTCTTCTTCCCTGGTGGCCTCCGATGCCATGGCGGTTGTATTTGGAAATACCGGGGAAGCGATCGTAGCAGCGATGATCGTTGTTTGCACATTAGGAGCTATTAACGGGAATGTGCTGGCCACCACCCGGGTTACGTATGCCATGGGAAAAGATAAAGTGTTTTTACCCTGGGCCGGTAAAGAACATACGAAGTATCAAACACCGGGTAATGCATTGTGGCTGCATGCAGGATGGATCTCAGTATTAATTATTTCAGGATCCTTTGATATGCTGGCAGACATGATGGTCTTTATCAGTTGGGTGACTTATGGCATGGGCGCAGTTGGGATTTTTATGTTGCGTAAAACAATGCCGGATGTAACCCGCCCGTATAAAATATGGATGCACCCGCTGGTGACGATCCTGTTTATTCTTTTTACAACCGCTTTCCTGGTGATAACAGTGTACAATGATATCACGAATTATATCAATGACCGCCAGCCTGTCGTCAACTCACTGCTGGGTATCCTGATTGTGACGGCAGGAGTGCCTTTTTATTTTTATTATAGGAAAAAGCAGGATCACTAAACCATTAAATGGTTGATCGTTTGCCGGCCGCGACGCTATATCATCTTCCTGATCATTTTTCCCAGCATCATTAATCCATAGTCAGCATCATCACTCCAGGGTTTACCAAAACTGATGCGGATACAATTACCATAATTGGAGCTGGCAGAAAATATCTTACCGGGCACGATGGAGATATTATGCTTCATGGCTTCTGTCCGTAATTTAAACGCATTTACTTTTTTATTCAGCTGCACCCACAATACAAAACCTCCATGCGGCCTGGATACCTTGGTATCCTCGGGGAAGTATTGAATGATGGCCTGCATATAACGAAGGCCCTGGGTGTATAAAGCTTTGCGGATATTCTTTAAATGATATTCGTAACGGCCATTCTGTAAGAAATGGGCAATAGCCGCCTGTGTTAAAGTGGGAGAGCTGATATTGTGAATGCGTTTGATCTGTTTCACCTGGTCGATGAATTTACCCGGGATGGTCCAGCCGATCCGGTAACCGGGTGTGAGTGATTTGGATAAGGATGAACAATACATCACCATGCCTTTGGTATCGTAGTATTTGCAGGTGCGTGGCCGCTGTTTGCCAAAATACAGGTCACCATAGATATCATCTTCGATCAGCGGAATATTATGTTTGGTAATGATCTCCACCAATTTCTTTTTATTTGCTTCCGGCATACACCCGCCTAATGGGTTGTTGAAATTTGGTATCACCACGCAGGCTTTGATCTCATATTTTTTGATCGACTTTTCCAGGCAATCAAGATCCAAACCATCAACAGGGCAGGAAGAGAGTTCCACTACTTTCAATCCCATGTGTTCAATGGCCTGGAAGAGGCCAAAATAGTTGGGTGATTCAATCGCAACTGTATCTCCCGGTTTGGTAATGGCTTTGATGCAAAGGGTGATCGCTTCGAGACAGCCACCAGTTACCAATACATCATCTGCTTTTATTTTACCGCCCCAGTTGAAAGCCAGTTTGGCAATTTGCTTTCTTAATTCCACATTGCCCTGCGGGTGTTCGTAGTTGATGCAGGCATTGGGATGGTTGCGCAGTACATGCATTACGGATTTACTGATCTTGGCAGCGGGTAATAAAGAAGCATCCGGAACGGCCAGTGCAAAATTGATCACATTATTGGCGGTGATATCCGAATAGATGGAAGCGATCATTTCTTTCACACTTACTTCGTGTGACAAAGGATCGGGCTGCACTACTTTGGGCAACTCAGGAAAACGCCGCTGGCTGAAGCGGACATAATAACCCGATTTGGGTCTTGATTCGATAAGGCCTTTTCCTTCCAGGTGATAGTAAGCCTGGAAGGCAGTACCCATGCTGATACCGTATTCATCACTCAGCATCCGTACCGAAGGGAGTTTGTCGCCGATCTTCAATACATCATCACTGATCATTTTCTCAAGGCCGGTGGCCACCTGCATGTACAGGTGATCATCGTTGTGGTTGGTTTTCGCCATTTGTTAAAAAATCTGATATAGTCAAAAATACAAAAACTGCATCTGTTTTTTTACAGGAATTCTATAAAAATTTGTACTGTCATTCCCGTACGTTCCTGTTATCATCTGGTGCACCAAAAAAAGTTCTGTAAAGAGCTAACGGAATTGCTTTGCCTGAAACGTAAACAACCAACGATGAAAAAAGAATTACATAAGGCGTATATCGCACTGGGCATTGTCAGTTTCTTCTGGGGCACAACGTATATTGCTGCTAGAGTGGGGGCACAGGAAATGCCGGGCTTATTTATTTCCGGGTTGAGGCAATTTATATCCGGTGCTATTCTTGTCAGTTATTTCCTGCTCAAAGGATACAGGATACCTAATAAGGAGATATTAAAAAAGATATCAGTACAAAGTATTTTCTTATTGTGTATCGCTAATGGGTTACTGACCTGGTCGGTGGAATATATCAGCGGAGGGTTAGCAGCGATCATTGCTGCTTTGGTTCCTTTGTTCATTGCTTTATTTACGGTGTGGTTATCCAAATGTGCAAAGATCAGCCGGCTGATGATCATCGGGCTGGTTATTGGATTTGCAGGAGTACTAACGATCTTCTATGATTATCTCGGTCAAATGAAAAGCGGTTCGTTTGTATTGGGTGTGGTGCTGGCTATCCTGTCCACTTTATCCTGGTCATTCGGTACCGTTTATACTTCTAAGGAAAAACCACCGATCAATATATTATTCAATGTGGGTTTGCAGATGCTGATTGCCGGGGTACTGGTACTGATCATTTGCGGGGTAACAGGTAAATATGTGAACATGGCGCATGTGGGACAGAATACCTGGCTGGCGTTGGTGTATCTTATCGTGTTTGGCTCACTGATCGCCTATTCGGCTTATGTGTTTATGATCAGCAAACTGCCACCCACACAGGTTTCTGTTTATGCCTATATCAACCCGATTGTGGCCGTCGTGATCGGCTGGTTATTATTATCAGAAAAAATGAATGTGCAGATGATCATTGGTACACTGATCACATTAGGAGGTGTGTACCTGGTGAACCGTGAATTTAAAAAAGTAAAAAGATGAGTAACCCTATTACAATTGTTGATTACCGCCCGGAACATCAGCCCTATTTTGAAAAGTTCAACCGGGCCTGGATAGAAGCCTGGTTTGAGATGGAACCTGTGGATGAATGGGTGCTGACCAACCCGGGTAAAGCGATACTGGAAACAGGCGGCGCTATTTTAATGGCCTTGTTTGATGGTGAAGTGGCCGGAACTGTTGGTCTTCGCAAAGTGGAAGAGGACACCTATGAGTTTACCAAGATGGCCGTGGATGAAAACTTCCGCCGTAAAGGAATTGCAGAAGCGATCAGCTATGCCAGTTTTATCAAAGCAAAAGAACTGGGAGCACAACAGGTCATTCTTTATTCTAATACAAAAAATGCAGGAGCTATCAAGCTCTATGAAAAGATCGGGTTCCGGCATTTGGAAGTGGAGCCGGGAGTTTATAAAAGGGCGAATGTAAAAATGGTCATTGATATTTCCACTGCTGTAAAAGCAGCTGAACAATATGAACAATCATTATTGGTATAAAAACTAAAATCAATCAATATGGAAATACTGACAGACATTGTTGTCAGGAAGACAACAGCTTCCAGGATGCAGGAAGTGAATTTTGAGCAATTGGAGTTTGGTAAGTACATCGCGGATCATATGCTGGTGGCCGATTATGATCATGGTGAATGGTCTTCACCGATGGTGGTTCCTTTTACCAATCTCTCCTTAAGCCCCACCACGCTGGCATTGCATTACGGGCAAACTGTTTTTGAAGGCATGAAAGCCTTCCGTATGCAGGATGGCCGCATCAATATATTCCGGCTGGATAAACATTATGAGCGGTTTGTTCGTTCATTAGAAAGAATGTGCATGGCCATTCCGCCGAAAGAATTCTTTACCGAAGGTTTAGTGAAGCTGATCGAAACAGATATTAACTGGGTGCCTTCACAGAAAGGAGCTTCTTTGTATATCCGTCCTTTTATGTATGCCAGCGAAGCAAAGTTTGGTGTAAAGGTGTCGGAGCAGTATCGCTTTATCATTTTTACAGGGCCCGTGCCTGAATTGTATGCAAGGCCAATCAAAGTAAAAGTGGAAACCGAATTTATAAGAGCAGCCAAGGGCGGAACAGGGTTTGCCAAATGCGGCGGAAATTATGGTGGCTCATTTTATCCCACACAGTTAGCCAGGCAGGAAGGATATGACCAGGTATTATGGACAGATGGAAAAGAAGATCCGCATATTGAAGAATCTGGTATGATGAATGTACTGTTTGTAATTAATGATAAACTGATCACGGCGCCTTTATCTGATTCGATACTGGATGGGGTGACAAGAGATTCTTTGCTCACACTGGCGAAAGGCCTTGGTTATAAGATCGAAGAACGGCAACTGTCAGTAAAAGAATTAGCCAATGCATTCCGTGATAAAACGATCACCGAAGCTTTTGGAGCCGGAACAGCAGCGGTGGTGGCGCCGATAGGTGTGATCCATATTGACGGTATGGATTTTCATTTACCGGTTAATGGTAAGGAAAGTGTATCCAATCAATTAAAAAACAAACTGGAAAGAATAAGAAGTGGAGCGGATGAAGATGTATATGGCTGGAATCATATCGTCTGACAGCAATAGTGGGTTAGTAAAGACCGGTGTAGTGCCGGTCTTTTTTATTTGTCAACGGATCAGCAGGCTGGTTCCTTTCTTCATGATCTTTTGTTTTGTTTGGGGATCCGTATAGGAAAGTATCCATACAAAAACACCGGTTGCCTGTTCTCTTCCTTTGAAATTTCCATCCCACTTCCCTGTAAAGTTGCGGGACAAAAATACCAGTTCACCAAAACGATTATAGACCCTGAAATCAAGATCGGCAACAGTATAAGCATTTAAAGGAAAGAGGAAATCATTCCTGCCATCGTTGTTGGGTGTAAAAGCAGTAGGTACTTCAATCCGGCAATTCGCCGGCACCCGGATGATCTTACTGATCGTATCACGGCAACCTAATGCAGCATTACCGGCAATCAGTTGCACAGTATAACTGCTCTCGCCCGGGTTCGTGGAAATATACAATTGTGGTGGTGGTGTGGACAATAAACTGTTATTGCCATTACCAAAATCCCAAAGGGTAAGATCAGCAGCGCCGCTGCTGGTATTGATGAATTGAACCACATCACCGGGACAGGCAAAATCGGGTCCTTTAAAATCAGCTTTTAGTTTATTATCAAGGTTGAGAATGATCTTTTGTACATCCGTACAAATGCTGTTCGATACGGTTAGTTGTACCGTGTATTGACCGGGGTTATTAAAATTGATAACGGGGTTAGAAATAGTACTGCTATTATTCGTTCCAAAACTCCAGGCCAATGTATTGTTCAATGCTGAACCGCTATGCTGAAAGGCTACAATGTTGTCCTGGCAGGTGGCGGCGGGTGCATAAGTAAATTTTGCAGATACTGTATCAACGGCCATAAAGGTAACAGCTGATCCCGGGGCAGTAGGTAAACCACATTCATCGATCAGTGTATTGCCATCCGTACCTGTTGTTAATTGTATAGCATAAGTGCCGCCGATAGTAATGGGTGCGGAAAGTTGTAAACGAACAATTCTTGTCTTTAGTGTATTGTTACAAGTGGTGCTTCCAATTCCAGTTATCGTTACAGCCTGGGGGCCGCTGATGGTAAAGTCGCTCCCATCTGCAGCGATCGAGTTACAGCGTATCGGCTTATCAAAGATCAGTTCGATAAAACCGGGTTTGCAACCAACGGGATATACACTATCCAATGGAGTGGGTTGCACCGGCCCGGAATTGAACGCAATGTTCTCACCAACAAGGATACTCCTGTTACATACATCCATCACGGAGTTGCCATCGCTGCCGTTTTGTATGGTCAAAGTATAATTTCCAAAAGGAAGTGGTTGTGATAAAGTAAGAATGACGGAATCGGATCCAAAAGGAGATGTGCAGTCACCCCGGTCAAGACTGGTTATAACAACCCCATTACTGATACTGAAATCACTGCCATCCAATGCCAGTGAATTGCAGACTAATTCTTTGTTGAAACGAACGGTCACCTGCGTGGCATCGCAATTGATCCGGGCGGCAGTTAATTGCGGCTGCACATTATCGGTAATACTGGCTGTGCCACCTGCAAAAGTAAGTTCATAGGTGCCGCCGGTACCACTTGTATTGCTGACCATTAATAAATAAGTATGTCCCTGTACAAGGTCCGGCATCAGGCTGAATAAGGGTTGCCCAGATCCTTTACATACATTCAGCATCGTACCATCAACCGAAGCCCCTGTCTCGCCTAACTCACTTGACCAGTTACAGGCCACGAGCAGGCTCGCATTGGTAAAGATATCTTCGGGGTTGGTGTTGGTTACATCAAACAGTTGCCAGTTATAATCTGCTACTGCATCAGCAGGCACAATGGTGAAACCTAAGGTGCCGGGGCTGTAACAGGCCATGCGGTAAAAGTTAGGATTCAGGTTCTGGTAAATATTACCATCATTGCAGGGAACCGGTATATTAGTTTGCCCGCAGAACTGAACAGTGGACTGTGTAAAAGCGGAGGAACCGCATACCAATGTTGCTGTAACGGGGGTTTGCCCCGGGTTGGTGCAGAGTTGAGCTGATGCAATCAACACCTGCAGGCACACTATGATGGTTATCGTGGTTTTTTTGAGCATGACGGGTTCCGGTTCAAACGGTAATACAGTACTAAAGGCTGCCCGGTGATTGTGTAAGTTACAAAACTACTGCGGTAAGCGAAAGGCAGCCGTATTCGGAAAGCTAAATAGGGGAGTACCGGGAGCAGGGTATGGATTTTTGTATTCCGTGCTATAACTTCACTGGTATGAAGACAATCATCATCACCGGTGTTTCCGGCAACCTGGGCCGGGCGGTCAGTAAAAAATTCCTGGCAGAAGGGTACAGGGTGATCGGGACTTTGCTGCCCAAAGATCCCGCAGGGTTATTCATACCTCATGAACATTTTGAAACGGCCACCGCCAATCTTACCGAAGAAGAGTCTGCCGGTCAGTTTGTATCGGCTGTGATCAGCCGGAATGGAACAATCGATGCTGCTGTACTTACGGTAGGAGGTTTTGCCATGGGTTCTATTGCTGAAACCGGAGCGGCGGATATCAGCCAGCAGCTACAGCTGAATTTTGAAACCGCTTATAATATGGCAAGGCCCGTTTTTTTACAGATGATGAAACAAAAAAGCGGCCGAATTTTTTTGATCGGGTCAAAACCGGGGCTGGATATGCGAAACAGCAAAGGAATGGTAGCCTATGGCCTGGCCAAATCACTGCTCTTCCGGCTGGCAGAATTAATGAATGAAGAAGCTAAAGGAACGAATGTGGTGACCAGTGTGGTGGTTCCTTCCACGATTGATACGCCGCAGAACCGGAAGAGTATGCCGGATGCCGATCCGTCGACATGGGTGAGTGCAGATACGATCGCCAACATAATATATTTCTATTGTAAAGACGAAGCAGCTGCTTTAAGAGAACCTGTTATTAAGGTCTATAATAACAGTTGAACTTTATCTACGCAAACTCGAGTAATTCTTTGAATGAAGGTTCTTTTATAGTGATATCTGCTATAAAATTCAATAACTCATTTGAAGAGCAGAATGCAACACCCACACCAGCTTTTTTTATCATACAAAGATCATTGTCGCTGTCGCCAACAGCCATGCTATTACTGATATCAATTTTGTAGTGCGACAAGATATGCTGCATGGCATTGGACTTGCACATATTATGTTTACAAACAGAAGCAGGATGATTAAAAAAGAAGGAAGGCATTTTTACTTCCCCGGTGGCGATGCTTTTTGAGAATTCCAGTTCGTGGGCCAGCGAAAAATCGGCACCAATTTTTGTCTTGACATGATTCACCACTACATCATAACTGTCACTGATGATACCCACCACGTAACCTCTTTGTTTTAGTTCCCGGATCACTTCGCCAGTATCTTTTATCAGCGGGATGCTGTCAGTTACAGCCAGTATTTGCGAGATATCTAATCCCTTCATCAGCTTTGCAGTATTCTTGGTGATAATGACCGGGTCCGTTTCCAGGCTCCTGATGGTCAGCAACTCTTTTTCAAATCCATATAGCTGTGCACAGCTGTCAATAAAGCGTCCCTGCAGGAGGGTGTTATCCATATCAAAGATGACCAATTTGTCAAGGCCTTTCAATTCTTCTTTGATGGCAAAATCCATCTGGTCCCTTATTTCGTTCAGCAGGCTTAATTCTTCGAGGTTGGCATTGGGTTTATGCTGGAGCATCGCCCGGCTGATGATTGCTTTGGATACTTCCCGGCTCATCCGGCTCAGTTCCTGCCAGGGTTTGCTGTTATTGGTGATATAACCAATATTTACTTCCAGTACTCTTGCTTTCAACAGGTGCATATCAATGAGGATGCCGATATCCACGCCGTAATCATCACTGAAATCCAGTTGCTGTAGTAAATATTTTTTCCCGGCGATCATGCCACTCAGTGGTTGTGAGAACCGGGAGAGATCGGGAAATAAAATATTTAATAAGGGTTTGGCCACCAGTTCAGTCACTCTTCCTGCATTACGGGTAAAACAGGCTTTTACAAAATCTGCCTCATCTTCTAACAAGGGGATAGTAAGACTTTCAATAGTCCGCTCTGGGTATGGATCTATATCGCCATCCAAAAATACAATCATTTCATTGGTGGCACAGAGTAACCCATCTTTCATCGAAGCACCTTTGCCCAGTTTGGTACTGGTAATTACTTTGGCACCGGCCTTTTTCGCCTGGGTCACAGTTTCATCCAGCGATTTATCATCCACCACGATCACTTCAGTTACCTGTTTGCATTGGAACGCAAAACGGACAACATTTTCAATCGTATCGCCTTCATTCAGTACAGGGATGATGACAGTTATCATGCAGTTGTGTTTGATAATATATAAAGGTAACTGTGGGGTATAAGGCGAATATTAAGCCAGTCTTAGAAACGGGTTAGATTATTTAGTAAACAGGGTTGTGTTTAAACTTTTGCACCCACTTTTTGTCAATTCAATTTTTAATAGAATCAATCCGGCAGAATATGTACTACGTAAGTGAGCTTGACAGCAGTATGACAAAAATTATTTTCTGGCAAGGTCCTTGCAAAATGGGTGGTAACACAAAAATGAAAACTATGTATAAACAATTCGTATGCTTTATCGCTTCAGTATGTATGACTGCTGTATCTGTGAACGCACAACAATCGTCTGCCTTTATCCGTGCTGGTTTCAATATGGCCAACATCAGTATCACCAATGACGGCAGTGTGGATGATAGCAAAGCACTGGGCAGCTTCCAGTTGGGCATTATTGGTGACCTGCCGTTGGCCTCTTTTCTTTCCGTGCAACCCGGTTTATTATTTACGGGCAAAGGATCAAAGACCCAATCCGGCAATACCAATGATGCCACGTATTACCGGGCTACTACCAATCCCTATTATATTGAAGTGCCGGTGAACCTTGTTTTTAAAACACCTACGGGCCCGGTGAAATTTTTTGCCGGTGCAGGCCCTTATATCGCAGTAGGTATTGCAGGTAAGAACAAAGTGGAAGGGAAATTCCTGGGAACTTCTTTCAACAGTGAAAATAAAATTGAATGGTCTGATGATGATCCTTCCACCCTCAATTATGAAGAAGGTGCCGGGTATGGTATCCTGAAACGGTTTGATTATGGGTTGAACGGGCTGGCCGGTATTGAAACCAAATCGGCGGTGATCTCTGTGAACTATGGATTGGGATTAGCTAAACTGCAAAGTGGCAGCAACAGCAGTGCTGATGAAAAAAATAAACACCGGGTACTGAGCCTTACCGTAGGCTTCCGGTTATAAAGTGTCTTCTTGTTACAGTGTTTTTCTGATACAGCGTCCCTGAAGAGGGACGCTGTTTTTTGTTTCCCCACCCTAACCCTCCCCATCATATGGGGAGGGGACAGACTCCGTAAGTTGGAGATTCATTACTGGTTCCTCATTAAGGCTTTTCGTTGTTGATGCATATTGGGCGCTATAAAAATTTTTGTTCTGTAGTGTCTCCCTCTCCGCAAAGCGGAGAGGGTCGGGGAGAGGTGTATTACTGCATCGCTGCTTCAATCTTGTCCAGTACTGCCAACATGTTTACTTTTAGTTCGCTGTTCGGTATCCGCAATACTTGCATTCCCATGTGCTGCATGATAAAATTCCGGGCTGTATCATATTCTTTATTATCGGGGAATTCATGCTGTTTGCCATCGAGTTCAACAACAAGCCGGTGAAGGGCACAATAAAAATCGGCTACATAAAAATATTTTCGCCAGCCTTCCTGTCCATAAATGATGGGATGCTGGCGCCTGAATTTTTTATTATGGAATCGTTTGTTACGGAGTTCCTTCCAGAGCATTTTTTCTTCCGGTGTCATTTGCTGCCGCAATTCCCGGGCTGTGCGGATAGGAGCAGACATGATAAGGTTGTTTTGATGAATGTACAAATTTTACTGTTTTCCCCACCCTAACCTCCCCATTGCATGGAGAGGGAACCGCTTCCGCAACCCAGAAATTCATTGCTGGTTTGTAATTCAAATTCCTCATCATTAGTGAACACCAAATTCTGTAAAAACTTCAGTGCTTTCATGTCTCCCTCTCCACAAAGTGGAGAGGGTCGGGGAGAGGCAACTCTATTAATCACTATCTTGCGCCCCAATTTCTACCTATGCGTTACCTGAAATGGATCGGCCTGGCAGCGGCGATGCTGCTTATTGTTTCCTGTTTTACTCCCTGGGTCATTATCGCCTCCAAACAGATCACTGTGAGCGGGGTGGAATCGGCCGGTACCAATTTTGGTAAACCTGGGTATATCAATCTTATTATGGCGGCCTTATTTATTCCGCTGACGCTGATCCCCCGGGTATGGGCCAAGCGGCTGAACCTGGCGGTAGTGGCTATCAACCTGGCCTGGACGGCCCGTAATTATTTCGTACTCGGCACCTGTTCGGGCGGTGAATGCCCCGACCGGCAAACCGGTTTGTACCTGCTGGTACTGGCGACGCTGCTGATGCTGGTATCGGCCTTATTCCCGGATATGGAAGTAAAGCAAACCCCTTCGGAAAAATAGTTTTCCACAGGCTGCCTTTCTCACTTGTGGTAAACCTATTCCCCCTTACTTTTATAGCCTTACAACCCTCCTTACAAGATTCAGGAAATGAGCATACCATTGTTCATGTTTTGATAATATAAACCACTGCTGAGCTAACAGTGGTCCTTATATTTTTGCTGTCCGTTCCAATCCTGTCTGAAGCCTTAGTTAGTAATCACCCCTGTGTAAGCATTTCTTCATAAAACCTAACTAAGAGCATGAAAAAAATTTACGCTATTCTGGCAATAGGATTGCTGGCATTTGCCCCGTCAAGACTATTCAACAACACGCCACAAACCCTTCCGTTTTCACAAAACTGGGCAACTACTACTTTAATTACAGCTGCTGATGATTGGTCTGGAGTTCCAGGTATTATTGGTTATCGTGGCGATGATATTACCGTCTCAACGGGAGTTGATCCTCAGACTTTATTGGGTGAAGGAACTATAACAGTAGATGTTATACAGAACCTAAATAACCCAAACACAAATACATCTGGCGGGGTTGGAGAATTTGATGGCATTACAGATCCGACAATTGCATTACAAGGCTCTGGTACCGCTGATGCTCCTAATATCATAATCCATTTAACCACTACTGGTCTCCAGAATATAAATGTTGCCTATAATCTTCGGGATATTGACGGATCGACAGATAATGCGACCCAAGCTGTTGCTTTGCAATACCGGGTTGGTAACACTGGAAATTTTACCAACGTACCTGCAGGTTTTGTCGCAGATGCTTCTTCAGGACCCAGTCTTGCTACTTTAGTAACTCCTGTTAGTGCTGTTCTTCCAGCAGCCTGTAATAACCAGGCAGAAGTGCAGGTAAGGGTAATTACCAGCAATGCAGTGGGAAATGATGAGTGGATTGGTATTGATGATATTAATATCACGGGCAGTCCTCTTGTTGGCGGCAACTCTACTAACTCAAACATTATGGCCAACGGTTCTTTCTCTGCTCCTTCCAATATCAATTACCTGACTTATAATGCGGCTGATATTACGGATGCAAACAGTATTGAAGTAGCGCAGTTCACTATACAAGATGGAGGAGGTGCTGCGGATGGAGATGCTGTGGGTACTATTCTTACCAACCTGAACTTCAGCTTAACTAACAGTGCGAATGTGCAACGTATAGCTTTGTATGATGGTACTACAGAAGTTGCAGAAGTGGCAGGTGGTGCCACACCTTCTTTTCCCGGTTTAACGTTGACTGCTGCTGATGATGCGAGCAAAACATTCTCTGTTCGTGTAACCTTTAATACAGCAGTTACCGATAACCAGCAATTTGTATTTACGATCACCAGTGCCACGGCTGATGCAGCCGGTTCCGGTTTTGCTGCTGGTAATGCTGGGGGTGCAGCTTCTTCTTCAACAGGTGATAATAACCGTATTGAAGTAACGGCTGACCGCTTAGCCTATGTACTGAATACTACTTCACCCACCGGTTTGAATGTGGCGATGTCGCCGGTATCTTTAAGTGCCAATGATATCAATGCTAACCGTGACCTTGATTTTGTAACTGATATTCGTGTTACATCTACCGGCACACTGACCGGCAGCCCGGTTACGGCTACACCGGTGGCTGGTCTCGTTACATTCAGCACCTTAACACACAGCGTAGTGGGTACAGGTTTAACGCTGACTGCAGAACGTACCGGGACATTGGACTGGGATGTGGTCAGTAATCCTTTTGATATCCAGGTGGCTTCCTCTGCATCTGATTTCTTCCGGTCTGCTGCAACAGGCGACTGGAATGTGGCCGGCACCTGGGAATCTTCCCCGGATAACCTCTCATGGATACCGGCTACATTAGTACCGAATGAAACTTCAGCAGGTATTGTGATCCGTAATGGTCACACAGTGAATTTCACAACCAACGTAACTGCTGATCAATTAGAAATTCAAAGTGGGGGTACCTTACTGAATCAATCAGCAACTGGTAACCGTCTTACTATTAATGATGGTGCCGGTAATGACCTTGTGATCAAAGGCGGTGGTGTGTACCAGGTGACATCTACATTAGGATATGCGAACTATCAAACCATCAGTACCGGTGCTACCGTGCAGATCGAAACAGCAGGTGTCATTCGTTTGGGAACGGGTGGCGCTTTAGCAGGTGGCGGTCAGAATGGGTTCTTAGTAACCACGGGTTCCTATATTTGGGGTGATGCTGCTATTTTTGACTGGAACATTACAGGTATCCCCGGTGGTACAGGAGTAACTTATTTCCCTGATGCTACCACTACTGTTCCTATTCTTCGTTTTTCAGCTATTCCCGGTGGAAATATTGGTGGTGGAACTGCACTAACTGTGAATGGTGTGCTGGAAGCAAATGCTAATGTTAGTTTTAATGGTGCTTCTAATAAAATTTTCAGGAATGGTATAAGAGGTACAGGTAATGTAACCCTTACAACCGGCGTTGGTAAATTTGTTATCAATGGTGCAGCGGCTGACCTGGGTGGTGCCGGTTCAATCATTACCAATGCAAATGGTATTGATATTGGTGCTACAACCGTTGTTACACTCAGTTCTTCCAAAACTATTGATGGTAATGTTGCTTTGTTAGCCGACAGTTATGTTGATCTTGGCAACAATGATCTTACAGTTACCGGAACTGTTACCGGTGGAACTGCTACCAGTTATATCAGAACCAATGGTACCGGTGCATTAACACTGAATAGCGTTGATGCAGTTTCAAAAACTTTCCCTGTGGGAAGAGGAACTTATAACCCGATCAGCATCATTAATGGTAGTAACCTGAACTGGTCTGCAAGAGTAGAAGATGTGGTCAACAATGTGATCGCACCGTTCAATACTGATAAAGCCATTAACCGCACCTGGCATATAGCTCCTTCCTCCGCTGTGGTTACCGGCCCGGATATAACTTTCAATTTTGATGATTCAGATCCGGCCCAGTTAGCTAATCCTGCTTCTTATGTGGCTGATCCTTTAGTAAGAAATGCACAGTTCTGGCATTATAACAGTGTGGCCTGGTTAGCAGCCAGTGGTGGCATTGCTATGACACCGGCTGTTGGTCCGCAGGCGATCACTTTAGCAGGCTATACTAACTTCTCGCCATTCGCTATTGCTAAAACATCAGGTCCGCTGCCTGTTTCATTCGGAACTGTTCGTGCCGCACAGCAAGGTTCTGCTATTAAGATCGACTGGAGCAACCTGACCGAACAGGATGTGATCAGCTATAGTGTTGAACATTCATTGAATGGCCGTGACTTTACCGGTCTGACTGCCGTAGCTGCTACCCGTAATGATGGTGGTAAAGCGGATTACAGTTATTTACATACAACTCCTGTTCGTGGTATCAACTATTACCGCATCCGCTCTGCCGAAACAACAGGTGCTGCCAAAGTGAGCATCATTGTGAAAGTGGATACAAGGGGTGGTAAAATGGATATCGTTATCTACCCGAACCCGGTAACAGATGGTACTGTTTCTTTACAGGCCACTGACCTGGCAAAAGGACAATACAGTATCCGGGTATTTGCGGCCAATGGTCAACAGGTGTACACACAGGCATTAACGCATGCCGGTGGTTCTGTTACTGAATCGCTTCAACTGCCTGCAACGATAAAAGCAGGTATCTATAACCTGGTGATCAGTTCCGGTGAAATGAAAATGGTGAAGACCTTTATGGTCCGATAATATAATTACAGCGAAAGCCAACTGAAGAACCCCATAAAATGGAAAGGACCCTACAAGGTCCTTTCTTTTTTGCAGTAACTTTTATGAAATGCAGCAAAGAATACTGTATTAGCTGTTGAAGCTGTCATGCAGGTATGCCGTATAAAAGGACATTTGAGTCTCTTTTTAGGACTGATAAAAGCAAGGGGATAAAAACAGGTAAATAGGGGACCGTTTCTAAGTGGATTCTACTAATTGCAGTAATTTTTCATGTAAAATGCCTTGAAAAATTTGCAGGAAATACGGTTTTCTTCTACATTTGTACTCGTATTATCACCCACGTAATTCCACATCCTCCGAAATCCGTACCTGATCCTCTAAAATTTATTGATTGAAAAGATCATGATCCAGTAATGGGTTAGTATCTCTTTATCCCTGGAACCGCCCGGTAAGGAGGCAGGCTTTGTATTGCCCTACCGTATGAAAACGTATCAATTTAATCTGAATAATAAAACCCTGAACAATGAAACATTTATTACTAATTGCAGTTTTTTCTCTTTCTGTACTGGCTTCTTCAGCCCAGTTGAAACTCACCGAACAATTTGACAATACCATTTTTACCGCCAGTGGTAATCTGGGAACAAAAAATTCATGGGTGCAGAATGGCGGAGGTACGGATGTGCAGGTGGTTTACAAAGCGGATAACACCGGTGCATTAACTTATCCTTCTTATTCAAGCGGCCGGAGTTATGTGACTATCGGAACAAATGGTACTGACCCGCATAAACTGTTTACCGGAGCCACGTTACCCTTAGGTACTGCTGGTACATTCTTCACCACTTTTGTAGTAAGGGTGACCAGTGCCACAACGGCTGGTGATTATATGCTTGCACTGGGTACCGATGCTAATGGTTTTGTAGGAAGATTTTATGTGCGTACCAATTCTGGTAATCTCCAGTTTGGTATTTCCGGGAATGGAGCAAGCATATCCTGGTCGGGTACTCAGTCATTCAATACTACTTACCTGATTGCTATCCGATATGATATTGTTACCGGTGGTACTTCTAATGATGATATGTATATGTGGGTGAATCCTTCCACAGTATCTGAGCCAACAACGGGTTCTGCCACTCTTACCCAAGTCAATACCACAGAATCGTATGACGGATCAGGCGGAACTGTAGATGATATGAATAAGATTGCGTTGCGCCAGGCGAATAATTCTCCGGTTGCTGCTTTGGATGCGATCCGTGTGGCGTATGGTTCAGGTCAATCTACACAGGCTGCCAATGCTTCAGCTGCCTGGGCTAACCTTGGTGCTGCCGGTGCTCCACTTCCCGTGAACTTTGCTAACGTAAAAGCATACAGTAAAGGAACCGGTGTTCAATTAGACTGGAGTAATATGACCGAAACAGATGTACTGAACTATGTTGTTGAACGTTCTTCCAACGGTGTTGATTTTACAACTGTTGCCAATGTGATGGCCAAACAAAATGACGGTGGCAAAGCAGATTATAGTTTTTATGATGCAACACCAGCTGCTGTTAATTACTACCGTATCCAATCACTTGAAGGAAACAACAGCAAAAAATACAGTGTGATCGTGAAAGTGGATACAAAAGCTACAAAGGCTGATGTGGTATTATACCCGAATCCTGTTACAGGAAATACCTTGTCGTTACAGGCTACTGCTTTAGATAAAGGTCAGTACACAGTAAGAGTGATGAGTGCAAACGGCCAGCAGGTATTTGCAAAATCAATGACTCATGCCGGTGGTGCTGTTACTTCCTCTATTGAACTGCCTTCCACTGTAAAACCAGGTATGTATACCCTGCAGATCGCTGGTGGCAATACAACTATTAATAAATCATTTATCGTAAGATAATATACTATACCAACCTAGTTTTCATTAGGGTACGGATTAAAAATGGGCCGTGGTTTCTACCACGGCTCTTCCTTTTAAAAGATGTGGGGATAGTTATCCTTCAAACAATTTGGCTACGCCAAAGGCGGCACCAGCGGCGAGGGCACCGATCAGCATTACCCTGACCGCACCTATCCAGGGATTGATACCGGTGATCCTGCTTTTGAAGTAGCCAAAGACGAATAAGCAGATCAATGTAACAGCAGCAGACACTTCGAGTGCCTCAATCGGGGAGTCAATAAAAAAATAAGGACTGAGGGGAACTAATCCTCCCACTACATAGGAAAGACCAATATTCAATGCTGATTTGGTGGCTCTCCGGGGATCCGGTTTTTCGAGCCCCAGTTCATATTTCATCATAAAATCCACCCAGCGGTCTTTGTTTTGTGCAATTTCTTCTGTGGCTTTTTCCTGCAGTTCTTTACTTAAACCAATATTGGCAAAGAATTCTTTAGTTTCTTCTATTTCCCGGTGACGGAGATTCTCCACTTCATAATATTCTCTTTTCATTTCACTGTTGTAGTGATCCTGTTCAGTTTTGCCGGCCAGGTAACCACCCAATCCCATCGCAATAGAACCGGCTGCCACTTCTGCAATACCGGCAATAACAATGATTGACGTGGAATCAACAGCACCACTTAAGCCGGCAGCTAATGCAAAGGGAACGGTGAGTCCGTCACTCATCCCGATCACAATATCCCGGAGTGCTTCACTGCTTTTTAAATGTTCTTCGTTGTGCGGCGTGCTGTCATGATGCAGGTGTGTGTCCATATTGGTTACTGGTTTCAGGTTCCTTGTTCTAAATTAAAGTAAGACAAGTTACTGATTTATCAATGATCATTACCTGTTCTCAATCCAGTACGGCCAGGCTTTTATGAATGATCTCCACACATTCCAGTACCTGTTCCTTTGTGATCACTAAAGGCGGTGCAAAACGGATCTTATCACCATGCGTTGGTTTGGCCAGTAAGCCGTTTTCTTTTAGCTGCAAACAAAGATCCCAGGCGGCTTCTTTATCGGTATGATCAATGACAATGGCATTCAGCAATCCTTTGCCCCGCACCAGGGCAATATGTTTGGAATTCAATGCTCTCAGTTCGCTTCTTAGTAGTTCACCCATTGTTTCAGCATGTGCGGCCATCTTTTCGTCTTTCAATACCTCCAATGCGGTGATCGCTACTTTACAGGCTAACGGATTACCTCCGTAGGTGGAACCATGTTCACCGGGTTTAATGGTCATCATTATTTCATCATCACAAAGAACGGCACTCACCGGCATCATGCCACCGCTCAGTGCTTTGCCAAGAATTAAAATATCGGGACGGACATTTTCATGATCACAGGCCAGCATTTTTCCTGTTCTTGCCAAACCGGTTTGTATCTCATCACCGATGAATAGAACATTGGCTGCTTCGCAAAGGCTTTTTGCCTTGGCAAGATAACCGTCATCCGGTACCAATACTCCCGCTTCGCCCTGTATAGGTTCCACTAAAAAGCCGGCCACATTTTTATTTTCCAGTGCTTTGGCCAATGCCGCAGCATCATTATATGGAATGGCGGTAAAGCCCGGCATATAAGGTCCGAAGTTTTTCCTGGCTGAAGGATCGCTACTAAAAGAAATGACGGAAGTGGTGCGGCCATGAAAATTGCCTTCGCAAACAATGATCGCTGCTTTGCCTTCTTCGATCCCTTTTACTTCATAGGCCCATTTGCGGCAGAGCTTAATGGCTGTTTCCACCGCTTCTACACCTGTATTCATGGGCAATACCTTGTCGTAGCCAAAATAGTTGGTGATGTACTTTGTATATGTTCCCAGCTGATCACTGTGAAAAGCACGGCTGGTCAGCGTTAATTGTTGTGCCTGTTCAATAAAGGCTTTTACAATTTTCGGGTGGCAATGTCCCTGGTTAACGGCCGAGTAGCCACTGAGAAAATCATAATACCTTTTGCCATCCACATCCCATACAAAAACGCCTTCACCACGGTTCAGTACCACGGGTAGCGGGTGGTAATTATGGGCACCATATTTTTCTTCCAGTTCAAGATAGTGTTGTGTCAATGCTGACATTGTGATGGTTGATTGCATAAAAACAAGTGTTGTGTGAAAACTAAAATTCGAGAAGGAAATGGAATGAAGAGTTACCGGCTTATCAAAAGCCGGTCATCACGAATGCATCATCGGTGATTGAGCAGGTCGAGATTGGAAGTAAGAAAATCTCTTGACGCTATGTTGTTATTTAATAACACAGCTGCAAGATACAAAAGATAGCCGGAAAATTAATGACCGTCGTAGATAACGCCGGTGGTGGGTGTTTCTTTCAGTTCGATGCGGCTCAGGCCGGGCAATTGGGGTTTCAACTTGTTCCAGAACCAAATGGTAATATTTTCAGCGGTGGGGTTTTCTAACCCCGGTACATCGTTCATCACCCGGTGGTCCACCAGGTCGATCAAGGGCAGGATACGGTCTTTTAATTCCTTAAAATCAATGATCCAGCCGAGTTCGTTATCCGGGGTGCCGCTGACATATACCCGCAGATGATAGGTATGCCCATGCATTTGTTTGCATTTATGTCCTTCAGGAACATTGGGCAGAAAATGGGCAGCGTCAAATGCAAATTCTTTGTAGATCTCCATGCGGTATAGTTTACTGCAAATGTAGCGGTCTTGCAAAAAAATGGGAATGAGATGAGTCAGTTACCCGTATCAGTCTCGTCAGTTGGCCAATTCCTTTACAAAATAATGTTCCGGGAAATGGAGCTCTAACTGTTTTCCTTTATCGAATATGCCAAAGACCGTACTGCCGCTTCCACTCATTGAAGCAAAGACAGCTCCGTTTATATACAACTGATCTTTGATCTCCACCACCTGTTTATGTTCAGCAAATACCCATTTTTCAAAATCATTCACCAGTTCGTCTTTCCATCTTTGAATAGGTTGTGCAATGATCTCTTTTAATGAACGTTCCGGTACGGAAGGTTTAATGTGCAGGAAGGCCCTGCCGGTATTGATATGTATTCCGGGATTGACTACAACAATTTTGTAAGCAGAAAGATCAAGATCAATAGGAGTGAGTTGTTCACCTCTCCCTGTGGCATGACAGGGTTTATTGATGATGAAGAACGGGCAATCGCTACCCAGTTTCAGAGCATAGTGTAAAAGTTGTTCCTGGGAGAGCCCTAATTTAAATTCTTTGTTCAGCAATACCAGGGTAAAAGCAGCATCAGCACTGCCACCTCCCAAACCAGCTCCTGCAGGAACCGCTTTATGTAAGTGCATTTGTATGGCAGGCAGTTTTGGAAAATCTTTTTTCAGCATTCCATAGGCTTTGACGCAAAGGTTATCGCTGGGGTCGCCCTGGATGACAAAACCACTTTTGCTGAAAGGAATACTGAAGGTCTTGACGGTAGTGGTAAGCGGAGTGATCTCAAGTATATCGGTTAGTTTGATCGGGTAGAATACGGTTTCCAGGTCATGGTAGCCATCATTACGTTTTCGGAGCACCCGAAGGCCGAGATTGATCTTACTGTTTGGAAAAACAATCATAGAATAAAAGGTTACGGTTGGTTTTCTTAAGAAAATAGGATTGGTAAAATAGTGCTTTACCGGAAGAAATGCAATCACCCTTTGTGGGGGGGTTTACTTCTTTTTCCGGCTGTTGATCTCGTCCCGGATAGCGATGGCCCGGATATAGTCTTCGTTGTCCAGTACTTCGTTCAGCAGATGGTTTAATTCTTCCAGTGTCATGGTTTTCAGGTCTTCATTACCGGTCGGGGCATCACTTTCCACCATGGCTTCCTGTTTCACTTTTTTCTTTTTGCCGGTTTTTTCGGTGTCTTCCATCAGGATGCCTGCACTTTCCAGAATATTCTCGTACGTATAAATGGGGCAGCCAAAGCGAACAGCCAGTGCCAGTGCATCAGAGGTCCTGGAATCTATTTCAATGGTATCGTTGGCAGAAGAACAAAGCAGCTTGGAATAGAAGATGCCTTCCTGCAGATCGCAGATAATGATCTCGTGAAGGTCAATAGCAAAAGCATTCAGGAAATTCTTCATCAGGTCATGCGTCAGCGGGCGGCTGGGCTGCATCTTTTCCAGAGCCACTGCTATTGCCTGGGCTTCAAAGCCACCGATAACGATCGGGAGACGCCTTAATCCATTCACTTCTCCCAGTACCACAGCATACGAATGAGTCTGCGTGATGCTATGGGAAAGGGCCACTATTTCCAGTTCTATCTTCTTCATAATTATGGCACGAAACTAAGGGATTTTGGCTAAATGGTTCATGAGCCAACCGGGTTAATTCGGGTTAAACAAAAGAACTATTTTATAACAGAAAAGGCTGACATACAACTGTCAGCCTTTTACACTTTTGGAAAAGATATTATGCTGTTCCTTTTATCTTTTTGATAGCTTCTGTCATTTTCGGCACCACTTCAAAAGCGTCGCCCACAATACCATAATCAGCAGCTTTAAAGAAGGGAGCTTCCGGGTCTTTATTGATCACCACGATCACTTTACTGCGGTTCACACCGGCTAAGTGCTGGATCGCACCGGAAATGCCGATGGCGATATATAAGTTCGGAGCAATAGCAAAACCAGTTTGTCCCACATGCTCATTGTGCGGACGCCAGTGTGCATCAGCCACAGGACGGCTGCAAGCGGTGGCAGCATGTAAAACCTTGGCCAAGTCTTCCACGATACCCCAATGTTCCGGGCCTTTCATCCCACGACCGGCACTTACCACTATTTCAGCTTCTGTCAGTGGCACTTCACCACTGGCTTTGCTGACGCCGGTCACCTTTATTTTAGCTGCATCGATCGTGGCGTTGAAAGCAACCACTTCAGCAGTGCCTTCCCCCGCAAGGGTCTGGTAGGCGTTTGGGCTCAATGCAATGATCTTTATATCCGTGTTTACGGATATATTGGCAAAAGCTTTACCGGAGAATACATTTTTCTTCACCACGAAACCATTGCTGGTATCGGGTAAGGCAACTGTCCCGGAAACTAATCCTGCTTTTAACCGTACAGAAAGACGGGGAGCAATGGCTTTACCACTTAAATTATTCGAGAAGACGATCACTTTCGCTCCACTGGCTTCTGCCACCTGTGCTAACACTTTGGCGAATACCTGTGCATCAAAATGGTTCAGTGCATCTGCTGCAACTTGATGAATTTTCTTTACACCATATTTTCCCAGTGTAGCAAGATCTTCCGTAACTGATCCCAATACAACACCTTCGGCAGTTGTTCCCAGTTGTTCCGCCACTTTAGCACCATAGGTCAATACTTCTAAGGAAGATTTTTTTACATGGCCTTCAGCAGTATCAATGAATATTAAAACAGGCATTATAATTAGTTTGAATTTTTAGGTTTGATGTTTAGATGGCTTTGGCTTCTTCGTGTAATAAACGAACGAGTTCTTCCACGTTATCCGGTGATACTAATTTCACACCTGCTTTGGCAGGAGGTAAGCCAAAGCCAGCCACACTGGTTAGTGTATCAACAGCAGCAGGTTCCACCACTTTCAATGGCTTGGTACGGGCACCCATGATCCCCTTCATATTAGGAATACGTTGTTCTGCCATTCCTTTCTGGCAACTTACCACCAATGGAAGCTCCACTTCATTCATTTCTTCACCACCTTCAATTTCCCGTGTGATGGTTGCTTTGGTTCCGGCCAGGTCAAACTTGGCAGCTAAAGAAACATAAGGGAGATCGAGTAATTCGGAGACCATGCCGCCAATAGAAGAACCATTATAATCAATCGTTTCTTTGCCTGTGAAAATAAGATCGTAGCCTCCCTGCTTCGCCACTTCAGCGATCTGGGAAGCGATATAATAGCTGTCGTGGTTGTCAGCATTCACCCGGATCGCCTCATCACCACCTAATGCTAATGCTTTACGGATGATCGGTTCTGCATCAGCAGCGCCTACGGTGATCAAATGAATAACGGTGGAAGGATCTGCTTCTTTCAGTTCAATGGCTCGAACAAGAGCATACCACTCGTCGTAGGGATTGATGATCCACTGCACACCGCCGGTATCGAATTTCGTGTTGTTATCGGTGAAGGCTATTTTTGCCGTGGTGTCCGGCGTTTTACTGATACAAACCAGGATCTTCATAATTAAGTATTGTTTTAATTTAGTTTGCAGTCACTGCTTTAAAGTTCTTTGTCCTTCGACTTCGCTCAGGACGAGTAACAAAATTGGTTGTTTATGCAACTAAAACAAAGATAAGTGATGCAAAGGTAAATCCGGGCAATTCCGGGCAAATTTTTTATATCAACATGGACAGGATCGAAAAGTTGAGAGAATTTCTGAAGACAAGCCCCGCGGACAGCTTTTTGCAGCATGCCCTGGCACTGGAATATATCAAGCTGGGGAATGATGAAGAAGCCAGGCTGTTATTTGAGCAAATATTGAACAGGGAGCCGGGTTATATCGGCAGCTATTATCACCTGGGTAAACTGCTGGAACGAAATAAAGATGAAGAGGGTGCTGTTAAAGTGTATGAGAAAGGAATGGATGAGGCAAAGAAAGCGGGGGATAACCATGCATTCGGTGAATTGAGAGGGGCGCTGGAGGAATTAACTTTTTAACCCCTGTGCCCTGAAGAGGAACCTGGTCCGGAGATCAAAATTGAAATTGTAAGTGCATAAAATGCCTGGCTGAATGAATGTATCATTATTCAAAAAACACATCGTTGATCAGCATCTTTTCTCAACAAAAGATAAATTGCTGCTGGCCGTAAGCGGTGGTGTTGATTCAGCAGTACTATGTGCATTATGCAAACAGGCAGGATATGATTTCGTCATTGCCCATTGTAATTTTCAATTAAGAGGGGCAGAGAGTGAAAGAGATGAACAGTTTGTACAACAACTAGGCGAAAAATATGCTGCTGAGGTAAAAGTGAAAAAGTTTGATACGGAACAATATGCTGCTGCAAGTAAACTATCTATCCAGGAGGCAGCAAGGGCATTGCGGTATGAATGGTTTGAGGAATTGATCGTTAGTCTGGAGTCAAAACAAAAAGTCCGGGTATTACTTTTAACTGCTCACCATGCTGATGATAATGTGGAAACGCTGCTGATGAATTTTTTCCGGGGCACGGGTTTGCATGGATTGACCGGTATACCCGAATCAGTAAACTATATCCGCAGGCCCTTATTACCCTTTTCGAAAGAGGAGTTACTGGCTTTTGCTAAAGAAGAGGAGTTGGATTATGTGGAAGATTCTTCCAATCAATCGTCCAAATACACCCGTAATTTTTTCCGCAATGAATTAATTCCTGCCATCAGCAAAGTATATCCGCAGGTGAAAGATAACCTGCAGGATAATATTGATCGGTTTAAGCAGATTGAAAAATTATACCAGTTATCCGTTGGCGTTATTAAAAAGAAATTGCTGAAAGAGAAAGGAGCGGAAGTGTATATTCCCGTCAAGCAACTGATGGGTTATCATAACCGGGCACTGATCTACGAGATCATTAAAGAGTATGGTTTCCAGGAAAAGCAGGTGGAAGAACTGGTAAAGCTGGCGGACAGTTATTCTGGAAAGTATATCGAGTCGCCGGTTTCGCAATACCGGATCATCAAACACCGGCATTGGTTTATTATCAGTCCTGTTCAGTCCGTTGCGTCCACCGCAATTGTTATTGAGGAAAAAGATAAGCAGGTGATTTTTGAGCAGGGAATCCTGCAAGTGGAAACAACCTCAGACATCAAACCGGAAACTTCAAATTTCATAGCAAGTATTGATTTTAATAAAATAACCTTTCCTTTATTGCTTCGCAAATGGAAAACAGGAGATTATTTCTATCCATTGGGCATGAGCAAGAAGAAAAAAATATCCCGCTTCTTCATTGATCAGAAACTATCAAAGACAGAAAAGGAAAATGCCTGGGTGATCGAAAGCGATAAACGCATTATCTGGGTGGTGGGTCATCGCATTGATGAACGGGTGAAAATCGTTCCTTCCACCAAAAAATCATTGAAACTTTCACTACACTTGTAATTACTGCCCGGTTATTCTTTTGATAAAAGAATCGATGACCGGGTAATCGGTAAAGACAGTGGTGGCGACATAGGTAAAGACCAAACCATAGATAGCACCGGTAATATGGGCACTGTGCCCAATATTGTCCTGTCCTTTCTTAGCCATTACTGTAGAAATGATAAGATATAATACACCAAAAATGTAACCGGGGATGGTGATGCCCGGTATAAATGCAAAGCCGATACCCGATGTAGGGTTGAATAAGATCGTGGCAAATATAACCGCCGACACAGCCCCGGAAGCCCCGAGTGAACGGTAATGATAATGATCTCTATGCCGGATATAATCAGGGAGAGAAGCAATGATCAGCCCGGTAAAGTATAAAAGAATATATACCAGTTTCCCGCTGCTGCCAAAAGTAAAAGGACTGGAGAAATAATATTTTTCCAGGGCTTCTCCAAAAGAATACAAAGCGATCATGTTGAAGATAAGATGGAAGGCATCTGCATGGATAAAGCCATGCGTAATGAAACGGTACACCTGTCCCCGTTTTATGGATGGCGGGTAGAAAATAAGATCATCCATTATTTTTTGATTCGTCATTCCGCCAATAGATACCAGGGCAGTAACGATCACAATGATCAGGGTGATTGACATTTCCATTGTCTAAAAATAAATGGCTTCAGGGAAACGAAGAAATATAAATGAGTTACAATACGGCCAGGGAATTGATCTTATCCTGGTCGATCTGCCTGACCAGTGCTTCGAGTCCTTCAAATTTCACTTCTTCCCGGAGGTATTTTTTAACATAGACGGTTAACGTCTGGTCATATATTTCTTCGGAAAAATCAAAGAGGTTTACTTCGATCACTCTTCTCCGGCCATCCACTGTTGGCCGGAAGCCGATACTCATCATTCCTTTCAGTCTTTTATTGTTCCCGGGTAAGGATGCATACACTGCATAGATGCCATTGCCGGGAGTGATCTTTTCTTCATCCTGCACTTTCAGGTTGGCCGTGGGGTATCCCAGTGTTCTACCGATCTTATCGCCATGCACCACCACACCGGAGAAAAAGAACTCATAACCTAATAACAGGTTGGCTGTTTCGGTATCATTATGCAGGATCGCTTCCCGGATATTGGTGGAGCTGATAGAAATATTATCGAGAATATGTTTGGGAATTTCTTTCAGATGATAATTATATTCAAAAGCTTTTTTCTCTAATAATTTATAATCACCGAGCCGGTCACGGCCAAAGCGGTGGTCATAGCCAATGATGACTGTATGCGGATGAAACCTGTTGACCAGGAAATTTTTGACATAATCTTCTGCCGGCTGGTTGGCAAAGGCGTCGGTAAAAGGAACGATCACCACATGGTCAATACCATGCTGTTCCAGCAGCTGCAGCCTTTCATCCAGGGTGTTGATGAGGCGGATGCCCAGGATAGTGGAAGAGATAACTTTCCGCGGATGAGGGTGAAATGTGATGATCACCGTTTCGCCGTTGATGGCAATCGCTTCTTCTTTTAATTTATCCAGGATCTGGCGGTGGCCCATGTGCACACCGTCAAAAGTGCCAATGGTAACTACCGCATTCCGGAATACGGGCAGGTTGTCAATATCACGATGTACTTTCATAAAAGACTGCGAAGATAATTATTAGTCCCGAGTTGACAGGCGTGAGTCTTTAACCCGGAATGGTTAGCTTTGCAGCGGTTTCCACATTTCGCCATTCAAAATTTCCAGACACAGATGTCGCTCTATTCCAAACGTGGTGTTTCTGCCCAGAAAGAAGAAGTACATGCTGCCACAAAGCACCTTGACCAGGGCCTTTATCCCAATGCATTTTGTAAAATATATGCCGATGTACTGTGCGGCGATAAAGATTGGGTGAATGTAATGCATGCAGACGGGGCAGGTACTAAAAGTATATTGGCTTATTTATACTGGAAAGAAACCGGTGATGTATCGGTGTGGAAAGGGATTGCACAGGATGCCATTGTAATGAACCTGGATGACCTGCTTTGTGTAGGTATTTATGACCAGGTATTATTTTCTTCCACCATTGACCGAAATAAAAAACTGATACCTGCAGAAGTCCTCGAAGCGGTGATCAATGGCACGCAGGAATTCTTTGATACCATGAAAAACTTTGGTGTTCATATCAATTTTATGGGCGGTGAAACGGCTGATGTGGGAGATGTGGTGAGAACCATTGCCGTGAATGGTACGATGACAGCCCGCTGGCCGAAATCAAAATTAGTGACGAATGAAAAGATACAACCGGGTGATGTGATCGTGGGGCTGGCCGGATTTGGCCAGTCAAATTATGAATCAGCTTATAACAGCGGGTTAGCGAGTAATGGGTTGACCAGTGCCCGGCATGATGTATTGCATAAATCGTATGGTCAGCGCTATCCTGAAACCTTTGAACCCACATTAGATGATTCGGTAGTTTATATCGGCCCGCATAAGCTGACTGATTTCGTGGAAGACAATGGTGCCGAACACCAGATCGGGAGGTTGTTACTTTCCCCGACAAGAACATTTGCCCCGGTGATGAAGCAGTTACTGGAAAATCATTTGGATGCCATCCATGGATTGATCCATTGCAGTGGTGGCGGGCAGACCAAGTGCATGAAATATGTACCGGCCAATGTCCGTATCATCAAAGACAATTTATTCGAGCCACCTGTTATATTTGAACTGATCCAAAAAGCCAGTGGCGCTGATAACCGGGAAATGTACCAGGTCTTTAATATGGGCACCAGGCTGGAGATCTATACGAATGAAAAAGACGCTGACAAAATTATCAGCGTCTCTACAAGTTTTGGCGTAGATGCCAGGGTGATCGGCAGGGTGGAAGAAAGTGCAAAAAGAGAATTGCTGATCAAAACACCCGATACTACTCTTTCCTTTTAAAAGTTTACTTCTTCATCATTTTATATGACCTTGAAGTGCCTTCAGGGGTTGTTATTTTTATTACGTAAGCACCGGTTTTAAGCGATGTGGTATTAATGGAAACCGTATTCGAACCCTTGCTGAGAGCAGGCCGTTGTGTTAAAACAATATTCCCGGCAGCATCAACGACCTGGAGTAATCCTGATCCGCCTTTGACTGATGAAACAGGAACCTGTACCAGGTTGCTGGTAGGGTTGGGATATATATTACCATCTGTGCTGATGTTGTATTCAGCCGGGGCGTTTGCAGTGGCTCCGCTCTTTGACTCATCTTCTATTGTCGTGAATTTTCTGCTGGGATAGCCTGTAACCACAATTTCTTTTGGTTCTTCAGTAGCCGATTGGTCTTTTTTGGTTCGGTAACCTGTTACCGTAATTTCTTTTGGTTCTTCTATAATCTGAAAACCTTCCACTTTCTTTAATTCTCCCATGGGAATTTCTTTCAATTGCACACCCTGCACTTTTCTTACCTCAATTGGATAACCGGTTACCACTCTTTCTTCAAAAAGGGTATCGCTTTTGATTTTGCTTTTCAATGGATACCCGGTAACGATCACTTCTTTTTGAGGGAGATAATCTTTTTTTGTAATTATCTCAATCACTCCATTGATACCGGCTTTCCCGTATTGGGCAACCGCTTTACTGTCTTTTAATATAGTTACCGATTCAATGGACCTTGGGTCTATGTTCTTCAGTAATGCCGTAACATCTTCCTTTAGAATTTCATGATCAAGCACTACCAGCGGGCTGCTGGTTGTGCTTCTTTTTTCAAGTAACAGCTCCCTGGGTTTTTCAACAGGGGTTCTCACTTCAAGCACTTGTTTACCTGCTGTTATTTTAACTTTTGGGGTGTCTGCAGGAATGGCTTGTAGTTGCAGGGACTTATCCGGATTAATGCCTGCCACCGGTTGTTCAGTGATTGTTGTTTCCGGAAGGTTCTTGTAACTGAATGCAAACAGTGCAAGTACCAATGCAAGTAAAGGAAGCACCATTATTTTCCTGAAATAACGGTGCTTTGGTTGTTGGGATAAAGTAATCATGGCTATACGTCTTTTTATCTGGTTATGGAAAAAAGGGTTGACAAGTGATTGCCTGGTTTGTAAGGCCTGCATCAGCAATAATTCAGCATACTCCCACTCACGGCTTGGAGTTACAGCATATTGATCGGCCAGGAATTCATGGATGGCTTTTATTTCTTTTTTCATGATATGAAAAAAGGGGTTGATCCAGCAAAGAACAGTGACCAGCTCGGCAAAGATCACATCAATGCTGTGGTATTGGCGGATATGAAACAGTTCATGCCGGAATACCTGTTCCCCTTTAGAAGAATCTAATTCGATCTCTTTGTTCCAGAATAATAAATTGAAAAATGAGAAAGGGGTTCCTTTTTCAGTCGTGTTTATAAAAAGGATATCATCAATTTTTTCTCCTGGATTTGTCTTTTTTAATTTCCTGATCCTGTTCAGGGACATCAGCACCCTCGCCAGGGCGATGGCTGTTAAGAGGATGTATCCATAATAGATCATTAGCACAAGGGACAGTGAGTTTGAATGACCGCCCGCTGTAACCAGTACAGTATCATCTGAAGTTAGACTGCCCAGGGCCAGCCATATCGCAGAAGCGTCTTTTTGTTCATTTGAAAAATAAACAGGGATATCTAAAAAGGGTACAATAATACTAATAAGCATTGCTGCCAAAAGGTAGAAACGGTTGTACTGGTGAAATTTTTTATTCCGCAGGAAAAAATGATAGTAGCCGTATAAAATGCCGGAAGCGGCTATTACCTGCAGTCCATAGTATAACAGGTTGTTCATTTCTTAGCATTTTGTTGTTTCCTGATCTGTTGTAATAAGGTTTCCAGTTCCTCTACGGAGATATTGTTTTCTTTGACTAAAAAGGAAACAACATTGCTGAAGGAGCCTTCAAAATACCCTTTCACCAGTTGCTTCATACTGCGTTTGGAATAATCTTCTTTTGTAACAAGCGGGTAATATTGATGATGCCTGCTGATCGCAGTGATACCGACAAATTCTTTCTCTACCAGGATCTTCAGCAAAGTGGCAATGGTGTTCTGATGGGGTTTGGGATTGGGCATGGCATCTACCAGTTCCCGCAGGAATGCTTTTTCCAGCTTCCATAATACCTGCATGATTTGTTCTTCGGCTTTTGTTAGCGGCTTCATATTTCAAATTGTAATTCCGAAGCTAAAACTAATTTCTTAGTTTAGCAACTAATTTTTTAGTTTGACCAAATTTTTGACTTGCGGTACACTTAGTTTGCCTTATTTTGCAGCAAAGCAATCCCGTATGTCAGAACCCATTATACAAATAAGTCACGCCAATATTTACCAGGGTGATAATCTCATTTTACAGGACGTAAACCTGACTGTAAACAAGGGAGAGTTTGTGTACCTGGTGGGTAAAACGGGAACCGGTAAATCAAGTTTGCTGAAGACCCTGTATGGAGAACTGGCATTGAGAGAGGGGGAAGCAGAAGTGGCTGGGTTCAATTTGCGTTCGCTTGACTGGCGTAAAGTGCCTTACCTGCGCCGGACGCTGGGGGTGGTATTCCAGGATTTTCAATTACTGACAGATCGTAACGTAAATAATAACCTGAAGTTCGTTTTAAGAGCTACGGGCTGGACCGATGAAAAACTGATGGATGAAAAGATCCAGGATGTGCTGGATAAAGTGGGGTTGAAGGCAAAAGGATTTAAAATGCCTTTTGAACTGAGTGGTGGTGAGCAGCAGCGTATTGATATTGCCCGTGCCTTACTGAATTCTCCGAAGTTGATACTGGCTGATGAACCTACCGGTAATCTTGATCCTGAAACCTCGGATGAGATCATGAATTTGTTATTCAGCATCAGCCGTGATTATAATACTACGATCGTGATGGCATCACATGATTATATCGTGGTGCAAAAATTCCCGGCAAGAATGATCCGCACCGAAAGGGGCCGGGTGATTGACAATGCTAGTATAACCATTGAATAAGCTGGCGGGAATTCTTTTCGTTGTCGTACGTATCTCCCAATAATTTTTTGCGGATCGTTATTTCTTCGCTGGTAAAAGGCTGGTGGCAGAGTTGTGTGATAATGGAGGCAAATGCATTGGCCGTTGTCCCGGTATGACAGGCTGCTTCGAGCCCGGTTCCTTTTACCATTGGTTCATTGACCACGCAGTGTCTTCCTTCAAAAAGTACATGTAATAATTTCAATCGAATGCCGGTAATATTTTTATTGAAACAGGGCAGTACATTGATATGTGCTTTCCGGATCAGGTCATTCAGTTCCGCATCAGAAGGGTTGGCCACTAAACAGGTATGCTGGTAAAAATGAGCCAGCTTCTCCAGTCGTTTGGAAGGTTTTTTACCGGCAATCACAAAAGGCTTCCTGACCTTGGAGAAAACATTTTTTATCAGCCATATAGCAGCTTCCTCATTTTCCGGAACAGAAAGATTACCATGGTATAAGCAAAGACTGCCGATACCTTCTTCGCCGCTTACTTTTTGCCAGGCTGGAAAAGTAGAAAGGAATTTCACCTGGTGCAGGTGATAATCTTCTTCCAGTGTATGAATATCTTCCCTGGAAACACAGGCATAGGTACAGGCATCGGGCAATTGATTATTGTATTTCCTGATCAGTTTGCTTTCATGCAGGAAATATAATTTCTTCAGTAGTGATGATTCAGATCTTGCCAGTTCTCTATAATAAATGCTCTCTTCATTATGCATCCTCACCACCACTTTACGGGCCGACAGATCCAGTTGGGGAAGAATACCGGTACAGTGCAATCCTTCTAACAAAATGGGGTAATTGTCTTGCTGAAGATTTTGTACCAGTTCCTGGTTGATGCGGGAGGAAACGATATAGGGCAACTTTGCAGAGAATCCCCTGTGCCCTTTTTTTCTTTCGTACACATGGATGCTTTCACAAAACTGGTTTAGTTCATTGGGCATTCCCCGTTCATTATAACTGAAGTAGTGAAGATGAATAGCGATGCCGAGTTTTTTCAGCATCATGATGCGGTTCATCATGTCGATGGCGCCACCGTAGTCGGCCGGCCAGGGAACATCAAGGCAAACGATATGTAGGTGACGGGTCAAGAATTAAAAACAGATTGATAAAAGGCGATTAATTTTTTTTCTTCGTTTTGCCAGTTCCATTCCAGGCGGGCCCTGAGGCAATTTTGCCGTAGTCTTTCGTACATAACAGTATCTTCCAGCAAATTGTTTATCGCTTCCGCAATTCTTTTCGGGGCCAGGTCATCCATTAACACGGCTACTTCATATTGTTTGTTCAGCTGCCGGTATTCCGGGTAATTCATAGACAGTTGTGGCAAACCGGCATGTACATAGTCAAAGAATTTATTAGGTAAGGCTAAATATTGATTCATGCCCTGGTTTTCCGCCACCGCCACGCCGATATATGCCTGCTGCGAAATGCTCCAGAGCTCGTCCGGTAATAACATGCCTTTCAATTCTACTTTATCTTCCAACTGGTGGGTTTTAATGAGCTCTTTCAATTGCGGCATGAAGTTACCATTACCACAAATGACCAGTTTGCTGTTCACCAGTTTCATGGCAGGTATAAGGTATTCAAAAGCCCTCGCTTCGTTAACAGCTCCCTGGTACAATAAGAATTTTTCGGTTGACTGTGGTCTATCCATCTCCCGCAGCCGGGTGATATTGCGGATGGTTTTATAATGAACGCCATAGCGTTTGTTGAATTCTTCTGCGATGCTTTCACTCACCGTGTAGCCACGGCTGTATTGCGGAACCGATTTTTTTTCAATGGCGGTCCATAATTTTTTGATGGCAGGCCTTGTTACCACTTCTTTTAATTCCGTAAATAATTCATGGGCATCATAAATACGGGGAATCTTTTTCCATTTGGAAATACGCAGGCAGGGAAGTATCGTATCAAGATCAATGGCGCAGATGGCATCCATTTTTTGAAATAGCAAATAGAACAGGAGACGAAGATTATACTCGGCATAAAACCATTTCCCTTTTTTAAAAAAACAGGACAATCTTTTTTGCTGGTATTTTTCTTCTTTTAGCGGGAGAGAGGCGGGTAATTTTCTTCCCACCAATGTAACGGCATAACCATTTTCTGCAAGGGAAGTGCAGATGCGGTTCATACGCTGATCGTAGGTCAGGTCATTGGTTACTGTAAAAAAAAGCCGTTTCATAATTTGTTGTCCGGCAAAGAAACGGAATTGTAAGTTCTTTTCTGATATATATACCCGGACTGTTCCCGGGAAACAAAAGCCCCTTTGCAATTGCAAAGGGGCTTCAATAAATTATCAGGTGGTTATTAATTACATCCCCATTCCTTCCATACCACCACCATCACCACCACTCTTCATATTCTTTCGCTTGAATAAAGACATATCGAATTTACCAAAGCGCCAGCTGAAGTTCACTCTTACCACCTGCGGGTCACGACGACGGAATACATCCTGGATGAAGAAAGGCGATTCGGAATGTACATCCGATACCCTTGTCCGGAAGATATCATTGATATTAACTGATAAAGAAGCTTGTTTATTTTTCAGGAATTCATAACGTACAGCTGCATCAACCCCATATACCGGGCGAACATAGCCTTGTGCAGAAGTACTGGAGCCGAACATGCCACCCATGGGGCCGCCACGTCCGCCACCGCCACCGCTTCCACCCGGGGGCAGGATGGTTTTCGATTGGTAATCGCCTGATAATTGCAGGCTGAAATTTTTAGGAAGTTTGAAGGTATTATTGATCTTTCCAAACCAACTCGCAAACTGGTCCTGGTCAGTAATGGCCGGATCATCAATATTGATCTTCGAGGTAAAGAGGTTAAAATTGCTCGTCAGGTCCCACCACTTGGTGATCTTGTTTTTCAAAATGATCTCCAGTCCAGTTACATAGCTTGAGTTAGCATTGATATAGGTATTGATCAACTGGTCTTTGCCAGTCACCGGTTCCACCTGTACGATCTGGTAACGGGTGATCAGGTCGGTTGTATTTTTATAATACAACGATAGCAGAATATTGTCTTTATTCTTGAATGTTTTTGAGTAAGACAATTCAAGTGAGTTGGTGAATTCCGGATTCAGCCCTGGATTTCCTTTGCTCAGGTTCAGGAAGTCGGATGAATCGGTAAAAGGAGAAAGCTGCCAGAAATTAGGGCGGTTCACTCTCCTGGAATAGTTCAATTGTAATTCCTGGTTATTTTTTAATTTCTGGTTTAGGAATACACTGGGGAAAAAGCTGATGGGGAAATCGATATCAAAATTCTCATTGGTCTTGGTCAGTTTGCCCTGGTAATTCGAACTTTCAGCACGGAGACCTAACTGGTAGCCAAAATTCTTGATACGGTTGCTGTAGGTGGTGTAAGCAGCTATGACACGGTCCTGGCTTTCATAATTAACCTGGGAGGCTTGTTGCAGCACTAACTGCCCGTTGTTATCAACATAAAAAGCATTGGTGCTGACATTTTCATTGAAGGCAGCCCGGATACCCATTTCAATTTTAGAATTCTCACCAAGGGGGTTAACAAAATCACTTTGTAAGATCAGGCTCTTATTAAGACCGTTACCAATCTGGCGTTGTTTAAAGGTCCGGTCAAGTGTTGAGAGATCAGCCTGGTAATAATCAGTATTTACTTCATTGTCATTATCATTTTTTCTCCTGTTAAAGGTTAGGTCGGCCGTCCATTCTCTTCCTGCTTTTGGGAAATTATGTTTTAAGCTAATGGTGGTTCCCAGGTTCTTAAAATCACCATTTGTATAAGTTGATCTTTTAGTGAAGGAAGATTTTGTAGGGGTGCTAAGGGTGTCTACAAGCAGGTTGCTGATCGTATTCGGCGTGAATTTCCCTCTGCCGAAATTCATACTGGCCGACAGTGTAGTCCTGTTATTGATAAAATAATCAAAGCCGGCACGGCCAAAACCAAAGTTACCATTCATGGTTCCCCTGTCCGTCTGGTAGAGAATATTATCCGGGTTGTCCAATAACGACAACCTTTCTGTATTCCCTTTGCTGATAGAACGTCGTTGATTATAATTCGCACTTACAAATACATTGATCTTTTCCTGGCGTAAATTGATATCTCCACCGAAGCCAACTCTTGCACGGGAATCAATATTGGTACGGAGGCTTCCGTTATATCCTACTTTCCTGTTTTTCTTTAAAACTATATTCAGGATACCAGCTGTACCACCGGATGCATCAAATTTGGCGGATGGGTTGGTGATCACTTCCACACTCTCAATCGCATCTGCGGGGATCTGGTCTAACTGCATGGTGGTGGGACGGCCATCCACAAATATTTGCGGTGCATTGTTACGCAATGAAACGTTTCCATCAATATCTACATTGATAGAAGGTACATTTTTCATTACATCCACAGCTGTACCACCTGCAGAAACGATATTCTTGTCCACATTAAAAACCTTGCGGTCGATACCCAGTTGCAAACCGGGGTTGGTGGAAGCACTAACGGTTACATTGTCCAGTATTTTTTCATCCAAGTCAATTTTAATATTACCGAGGTCTTTATCAAGTGCATTCATCATGGCACTCATATCCCCGCCCGGTTTGATATCAAAGGAAACATTTTGGGTGAATTCCTTAAACCCGATCACGGTGATCTTTAATTTGGAGGGGCCAAAGACGGCCACATTGTCCAGGCTGAATTCGCCATTAGGTTTGGTGAGCATCCCGGCCACGATCACTTCTTTTCTTTTTTTAGTGGCCGTGTCCATTTTATTCTGGAGCAGGGTAACGGAAGCATATTCGATCGGTTTACCCGATTTGGAATCGATCACCTTACCATAAAAACGGCCGGTGGGCATCTGGCCGCCGCCACCCCGGTTTCCACTGCCCATGCCTGCTGGCTGGGCAAAGCCGATAACTGACACAAAGACAAGGGATAAGGCGAAGAACAATTTTCTCATGAATCTAGAATTTAACGATTAGACGTGTAAAGGTGAACTAACTTGCTGACAGGGTTGTGACATTTGGACGAAAGGCACCAGCTGCTTTACAAATGGGAAGCAGCAATGGTTCAGTTGCTATTAGCTGGTAAGAACGGTAATGGCAACCTGCACCACGCCAATAATAAACCCGATAACGGCACCAATGATCTCCACAAACCGGAATTCTTTGGACATAATTTGGTAAAGAATCTCTTCAAGTTTATCGGATGAGAAATTGGATACTTTCTGAATGACGATATGCTCAAGGTCAAGTTCTGTTTTCAGGTTAGCGGCATATTGTTTCATGACCTGGGGAAATAGTATTTCCAATTCTTTCATGAATACCTCCTTCAGCGAATTAATGGTCTTATCACCAATGAACATACTCAATATGGGCATTTCATTGCTGAGCTTATGCCGGAGGAAATCATCAATATGTGTTTCGATCATCGGCATGATCTTCTTCAGGTTTTCCGGGCTGCTTATCTTTTGTTCTATATCACTGAAAGAAAGAAATTCTGCACTTACCAGTTTGCCCAGTTTTTCGGCAAACTGCTGTTGTCTTTTTGGGAAAATACCGTGAAATGTGATACCCAGGAACCTCTTTGGTTCCCGCGGGTGAAACAGCATTTTGATGGCCACCCAATTGGTGACCCAGCCGATAAAGGCAGAAATAACGGGAATGATCAGTAACCAATAATTCATATCTGTATGGGATAAAAGAAACCCCATCTCGCCTGAGACGAGACAGGGTTGTTGGGTGGCTAACCGGGCTCGAACCGGCGACCCTCAGAACCACAATCTGATGCTCTAACCAACTGAGCTATAACCACCGTTTTGGGACGGCAAAAATAGGTAAAATGATTTTTTGTAAAAAATAAAAGGGCGGATATGTTGTATAATTCATTGAAAACGGATGTTCTGGGTGCTGCTGACCCTTTTAGGGGCACTAATTCTTGACATTGCAAAACGAGAGAGTTTTACTGCTGTTTTCCACTCATCAAAATCCTGTGTTAAAAGGAGTTAAAGGCACGAAATCCATCGTTTTTACGTTATTTTTGGTTATGCGGCAAGCATTTAAATACCTGACAAATATGAAAAGACTCCCGATCGTTGTGTTGTTAGCATTGACCGGCTCCTTCCTGGCATTCCGTTCCATTGGAAACACCACCCACAACAGTAATCCTCCCGGCAAGTACGAGCAGATCCTCCGGCTGGTAGGTGAAATGATGTCCCAGGCCCATTATAGTCCCCAGGATATCAATGATGCATTCTCCAAAAAAGTGTTTAAGAAATTCATGGGTGACCTGGACCCGGAGAAGAATATGTACCTGCAGGCAGATATTGACCAGTTGCAGAAGAAATATGAAAACAGGATCGATGATGAGATCAAAGGTGCTGATGCGGCTTTCTTTTTAGCGGCTGGTAAGAATTTCAACCAACGAATGGAGGAAGTAGCCCTTATTTATAATGATTTTCTTTTAAAACCTTTTGATTTCACAGTCGATGAAGAAGTGGTGCTGGATGCAGATAAGCTCAGTTATCCTGCTACGGAGGCGGAAAGAAAAGAACGCTGGAGAAAAAAGCTGAAATACCTGACCCTGGAACGCTATGTTGAATCATTAGATATCCGGGAAAAGAATAAAGGTAAAGAAGGGTTTGTGGTAAAGACTGATGAGGAATTGGAGAAAGAAGCAAGAGAAAAAGTAAAGAAACTGATGGACAGAACCTTTGACCGGTTCAGGTTCAAATTTTCTGATGATGATAAGTTCAATGTTTTTGTGAATGCCATCACAACCACGATGGATCCGCACTCAGAGTTTTTCCCTCCGGTTGATAAACGATATTTTGATGAAGAAATGAGCGGCCGTTTTTATGGTATCGGCGCTTCTTTGCAATATGATGAAGGTAATATAAAAGTGGCCAGTATCCTAACCGGCAGTCCTGCTGCTAAATCCGGTGAATTACAACCCGGCGATTTTATTCAGAAAGTGGCCCAGGGAAAAGAAGAGCCGACTGATCTGACCGGTTTCGTGGTAACCGATGCGGTGAAACTGATCCGTGGTAAAAAAGGAACGGAGGTCCGGCTGACCGTGAAGAAATTAGACGGTACCATTAAGGTGGTTACACTGATTCGTGACGAGATCGTGCAGGATGAAACGTTTGCACGGAGTGCAGTGGTAAAAACTACTGGAGGCAAGATCGGCTATATCTTCCTGCCTGAGTTTTATGCTGATTTTGATAATCCAAACGGCAACCGGAGTTACATAGATGTGATGAAAGAAGTGGTGAAACTGAAGGAAGAGAAAGTGGATGGTATTGTGATCGACCTTCGTAACAATGGAGGGGGCTCTTTATATGATGTGGTGCAAATGGCCGGATTATTTATTGAAGACGGTCCCATCGTACAGGTGAAGGACAAGGAAAATAAGGCCAGTGTATTAAAAGATAAAGACCGTAATGTATTATACACAGGTCCGCTTGCAGTAATGGTGAATGAATTCAGTGCGTCTGCTTCGGAAATATTTGCAGCGGCTATACAGGATTATGGTCGTGGTGTGGTGATCGGAAGCACCTCTACTTATGGTAAAGGAACGGTGCAACGTAATATCGGGCTTGATCCTGAGACGGGATTCTCCATGTCTAATTCTGAACTGGGAACTGTGAAACTGACACTCCAGAAATTTTACCGTATCAATGGTGGCTCCACTCAATTGAGGGGTGTTGCCTCTGATATCGTGTTGCCGGATAACCTTGAATACCTGAAAGTAAGAGAGAAGGATGATGAAGATGCACTGCCCTGGGATGAGATCAATAAATCTCCGTATTCCGCCTGGAATGCAGGGTATGATTTAAAAACTATTCAACAATTGAGCAGCCAGCGTTTGGAAAACGATGTGCGTTTCAAACTGATCAAGGAAAATACAGATTGGCTGGCCAAACAGAATGACAGGACCTATTCCCTGCAGCTTACTAAATACCGTGCTGAGCAAAAGATGATCAGGGCGACGTTCAGCCAGTTGGAGTCCTTGCTCAGGCTGAAGGATGAGATTGATGTAACTGCACTGACAGGAGAGGAGAATCGCTGGGCAAATGATAAGAACAAACAGGATCGCTTTAACCTTTGGCTGAAAAGTCTCCGCAAGGATATTTATCTTGACCAGGCGGTGAAAGTGGTCAATGATATCATCGGTCAGCAAAATATAGTGAAAGCAAAATCAGAGGAACCGAAAAAGGCTTTCTGATAAAAAAGCATATTGAACAGGGTCATCAATTTTTTTTATTGATGACCCTGTTTCATTTTCTACAGGTATCTTTCTTTCAGTACATTGACATGATGTTCGATATGCCCCACCATCATAAAGCCAATTGGTAAAACGTATACCGGGTTGCCGTTAGCAGTTCCATTGGTTTCCAATTGCTCCTTATCAAATGAACCGAACAGGATCTCGTTTGACCGGCGGGTCACCATGAACTCCTCCACGAGGTCATCCCAGTTACGGGTGCTGGCTTTGGAGTTATCGGCATATTCATTCTCATCAAAACCCGGTAAAGAGGCTTGTTCTTTCCGGGCTATGCAAAGCCCCCGGTAAGCAAATATCCTTTCGGTATCAATGATATGCTGCAGCATTTCTTTAACGGTCCACTTGCCTTCTGCATACCGGTATTCTCTTTTTGCTGCCGGTATGGATGCCAGGAAATCAGGGAATGAATCGGATTGGTTTTTTAAAGCGGTTACCAAATCATCTTCTTCTACCAGGTTGATATAACGATGGTAGAAAGCAGTAACACGGGAAAGATCGGGTCTTGACATAATGAGCAGGGTTTGATGATTTAAACAAGAAAATGAAGTTCGCTAATTTTTTACAAGTAAGAAAAGCAGTTGTATAAATGGTAAAGTTATCCAGTGTATCGATTTTGTATTTTCCGTTGTAACTTCCCTTTAAATCTTTTCCCAATGCGGAAACTTTATGGTACGGTTTGTTTGCTTTTTTGCACAACTCTTTTTTATGGCCAGCAGTTTGGTGGCACACCTCCCTCACAAAAATGGAAACAGATCAGTACGGATACGGCCAGGGTCATTTTTCCTGTGGGTATGGACAGTGCCGCCAAAAGAGTAGCTGCTGTAGTGCATTACCTGGCAGCACAGCAACCGGTTTCATTGGGTGATCAGCTGCGTAAGATCAATATCGTGTTGCAGAACCAGACCACGGTCGGAAACGGGTATGTGGGTTTGGGCCCTTTTCGCAGTGAATTTTACCTGACACCCATACTCAGCAATTTTGATGAAGGAAGTATTTCGTGGACCGATCAGCTGGCGGTGCATGAGTACCGGCATGTGCAGCAGTTCAATAACTTTCGTAACGGGCTTAGTAAAACAATAGGAACCTTGTTTGGTGAAGAAGGCCTGGCATTAGCTGTGAATGCGTCGGTACCGGACTGGTTTTATGAAGGTGATGCAGTATATAATGAAACAGTACTCACCAGGCAGGGCAGGGGAAGGTTGCCCTTATTTTTAAATGCGTATCCTTCCTTGTGGCAGTCGGGGAAGAAATATTCCTGGATGAAGCTGCGGAATGGTTCGCTGAAAGATTATGTGCCCAATCACTATTATCTCGGCTACCTCCTGGTGAATTATGGCCGTGAGAAATATGGGTTGGATTTCTGGACCAAGGTGACTAAGGATGCCAGTGCTTTTAAAGGGTTGCTATATCCTTTTCAAAAAGCAATTGAACGGTATGCCGGTGTGGATTATAAAACTTTCAGAGAACAGGCCTTTGAATTCTATCAAAAAAATACCGCAAGAGTAGCAGCAACAAGGGACCAGTATGTGTTTCCTGTCAACAAGCAATATATTACTTCTTATTTGTTCCCCTATACGATTGGCGAAGATTCATTATTGTACCTGAAAACGACTTACCGTCATCGTCCTGCATTTTTTATCAAGGATAAAACCGGGGAGAAACAAATCCGTGTAAAAGATATTTCCATTGACGAGCAATACTCTTACCGCAATGGTAAAATTGTATATGCCGCCTACGAACCGGATGCAAGATGGGGTTGGAGAGATTATAGTGTGATCCGGCTGCTGGATATTCAAACCGGGCAGCAACGGACTGTAACACATAAAACAAAATACTTCACCCCTGATATTTCTGCCAGCGGCAAAAAAATCGCAACCGTGCTGGTGGAGGCGGATGGAAAAAGTGAGATACATATTATTGCTGCTGAAGATGGAAAAGTGCTGAATGTGATCAAGTCGGCCGATATCATGCTGTTCACCGATCCAAAATTCGTTGATGAAGATAATTTGGTTACCGCAGTCCGTTTGAAGGATGGTAAAATGGCATTGGCGCAGGCTGAGATCCATTCAGGAAATCTTGTAAGGCTGACATCACCTTCCTACAATGTAGTGGGTTATCCTTGTGTAAGTGAAGGGGTCGTTTATTTTACAGCTTCTTATGGGGGCAATGATGCTGTGTTTGCTTTGCAGTTAAGTGATAAGAGATTATTTAAGATCAGTAATGGCCCGCTTGGTAACTATTATGTGAATGTGGCGGGTGGAAAGATCAGCTGGTCTTCCTTTACTGCTGAAGGATACCAGTTGCAGCAACAGCCACTCGCTGCCATTAGCAGAACGGAAGTCAATCAATCGCTGTCACAAGGAGCTGACAGTAAATTTGCAGTTGCAGGAACAGAACAGGTCAGTGATATATTATTAAGTAAAGTGGAAGAAAGAAAATTCAGTACAGAAAAGTATAAGAAAGGAACAAGGTTGCTGAATTTCCATAGCTGGAGACCGTATTATGAAGACCCTATTTTTACCTTCTCTTTATACGGGGAGAATGTGCTGAATACCCTGCAAACTGAATTATACTATTTATATAACCAGGATGAGAAAACCAATGCGGTTGGATTCAGTACAGTGTTTGGGGGACTCTTCCCTTATCTCAGCCTGGGTACAGAGTATACTTTTAACAGGGAAAGAATAGCGGGTAACCGCCTGCGCCAATGGGATCAGTTGGATTCAAGAATCGGGTTGAATGTGCCGCTCAACTTTACTAAAGGAAGAAGTTTTAAGCAGTTTAATATCGGTACTAATTATTTTTACCGCAACGAGTTCAACAAGGGGTTCTTTAAAGATTCAGTAGGGAATACCGGTTTCAGTTACCTGCACCATTTTATTTCCTGGAACCAGCAGGTTCAAAGAGCCACCCAGCATATTTATCCAAGACTGGGTTATGGTGTTGCATTGAATCAACGGTATGCGATTACGGATTTGGAAAGCCAGCAGTTTTCGGGCAACGCAACCGTTTATTTACCGGGTATAATGGCAAATCATAACCTGGTACTGACCGGTAGTTTTCAAGAAGTGGATACATTGAATACTGTTTTCTCCAACCGTTTTGCCTATGCAAGAGGGTATAACGGCCGGTATTTTTCAAGAATGTGGCGGCTTTCTGCCAATTATCATTTCCCCATCTGGCATACTGATTTTGGATTTGCCAATATTTTATACCTGCAGCGGATCAGGGCCAATGCTTTTTATGATTTTACCAAAGTATATTCAAGAGATAAAACGCAAACAAGAGACCAGCGCAGTGTGGGCGGAGAAGTATTTGTTGACACCAAATGGTGGAACCAATACCCGCTGACATTTGGCTTCAGGGTCAGCCGGTTACTGGACAGGGACCAATTTGACGGATTTAAAGGAACTGTTTTTGAATTGGTGCTGCCGGTGAGCATTTTGCCCCGGTAATTTAAGAGAATCCCACAAAGACACTAAGCACAGAAGGCAGTATAATTGGAACTTTGTAACTCCGTGTCTTTGTGGTGAAAAATTATAAAGAAGCTAAGCTCTCTTCAATCACTTTTATTTTTTCTTCGGCATCCGCTTTTTTCTTGCGTTCACTTTCTACGACTTCCGGTTTGGCATTGCTGACAAATTTTTCATTGCTGAGTTTCTTGTCAACGGAGATCAAAAATCCTTTCAGGTAGTCAAGGTCTTTTTGCAATTGTTCTTTTTGGGAAGATGTGTCCAGTTCTGTTGTAGTCTCGAGAAAAAATTTATCCTTCTGTACTACTACAGTAATGCTGCTGCCCAGTGCTGCTGTTGCATACGTTACCGCTTCAGCATTCACCTGTCTTGCCAGGATCGATTCAATAGACTTATAAGTGCCGGTATCTTCTGATAATATATGTAACCTTATTGTATCTTTTGGTTTCAGTTGGTTTTTCACCCTTGCATCACGTATGGCAGTGATCACTTCTTTTAAAAGACCTGCTGCAGCCAAAGTTGTTTTATCAGCAATTTGTACAGGTGAATATTTTTTTATTGTAAGGTCATCTTTTCTTTCCTTCAACTGGTGATATATCTCTTCAGTGATAAAAGGCATGAAAGGATGCAGTAATTGCAATAGCTCATCGAAGAAACCAACTGTTTTCTCATATACAGCTTTATCAATGGGCTGTTCAAAACCCGGTTTCACCCATTCTAAATACCAGGAACAGAAATCATCCCAAATCATGGAATAGATCGTTTTTAGTGATTCACTTAAACGAAAATCTTTAAACTGCTCATCTAGTTGTATTCTTACTTCAGCCAGCCGGTTCTCAAACCAGGTAACCGCAAAGTTCTCTTCTGTGGACTTTGGACTGCCGGCTGTGGACTGTCTTCCTTCCCACATCTTCACCAGCTTCAGCGCATTCCACATTTTATTAATAAAGAAACGGCCTTGTTCATTGCCCGCAGGGTCCCACATCAGGTCGTTCCCGGCCGGAGAGGAGATCATGATACCAAACCGAACCGCATCAGCACCGTCCTTATCAATCATTTCCAGCAAGTCGGGAGAATTGCCGAGGCTCTTACTCATTTTCCGTCCCTGCTTATCTCTTACTATACCGGTAAAGTAAACTTCATTAAACGGTTTTTGTCCCTTGTATTCATAACCCGCCATGATCATTCTTGCTACCCAGAAGAAAATGATCTCCGGTGCAGTTACTAATGTATTGGTGGGATAATAGTAGTTAACGTCTTTATTACCCGGGTTACTATATCCTTTGAATACTTCAAAAGGCCAAAGCCAACTGGAGAACCAGGTGTCGAGACAATCTTCATCCTGACTTATATCTTCGATGGACCATTGACCATTGTCCATCGACCTTAGTTTATCAAAAGCCTCTTCTTTTGTTGCAGCCACGGCAAATTTACCATCCGGCAGGTACCAGGCAGGAATACGATGCCCCCACCAGAGCTGGCGGCTGATACACCAATCTTTGATATTTTCCATCCAGTGACGGTAGAGATTCTTGAATTTACCGGGATAGAATTTGATATCATCCTCCATTACCGCATTCAATGCAGGCCCGGATATTTTTTTCATATCCACCCACCATTGCAAACTCAATCTTGGTTCCACCACCGCATCTGTTCTTTCGCTATATCCCACTTCGCTGGTATAATCTTCTGTCTTTAGTAAATGGCCTTTTTCTTCCAGTTCTTTTGCAATTTTCTTCCGGGCTTCAAAGCGGTCTTCACCTATATAGATCTGCGCATCTTCATTTAGCGTTCCATCTTCGTTCAATATATCAACTATTTCCAGGTTGTGTTTCTGTCCCAACTGGTAGTCGTTCATATCATGAGCCGGTGTAACTTTCAGGGCACCGGTTCCAAACTCCATCGTCACATAATCATCGGTGATAATCGGAATGCGACGGTTGATCAGTGGAACGAAAGCAAATTTTCCCTGCAGGTGTTTATAGCGTTCGTCTTTGGGATGAACACAGATAGCCGTATCACCCATAATGGTCTCTGGCCTTACGGTAGCGATAACTATGTATTCTTCACCTGGTACATCAATCTTATATCTTAAGTGATATAATTTTTGTTGAGTTTCTTTACGGATCACTTCTTCATCACTAAGCGCTGTCTTGGCTTTCACATCCCAGTTGATCATTCGTTTGCCACGATAGATATAGCCTTTGTTATACAGGTCAATAAAAACACTGATCACCGACTGGTAGTAATCAGGATCCATGGTAAAGCTGGTGCGGTCCCAGTCGAGGCTGCAACCCAGTTTTTTTAATTGCTGTAAAATGATGCCCCCGTATTTCTCTTTCCACTCCCAGGCATATTTTAGAAATTCATCACGGCTCAGTGATGCTTTTTGAATGCCTCTTTCCCGTAGCATTTGCACCACTTTTGCCTCGGTGGCGATAGAGGCATGGTCTGTACCCGGTACCCAGCAGGCATTTTTTCCCTGCATCCTGGCCCGGCGAACCAAGATATCCTGGATAGTATTATTAAGACAGTGCCCCATGTGTAATACTCCCGTTACATTGGGTGGCGGTATCACAACAGTATAAGACTCTCGTTCATCTGGGCTGCTGTTAAAATATCTTCTATCCAGCCAATGCTGGTACCAGTGTTGTTCGGCGGCGCTGTGCTCAAAGTTTTTCGACAATTCCATAAGGCCGCAAATTTACCGGGTTTTGCACAGATAGCGAAAAGGAGGGAGTCTTTAAAAGCGGGTACGGACCCGGTGTGGAGGGGGTGGCAAAATGAATTAATGAGGACCGGCGATTAGTGTTGCATATTCCTGATCTCGCTGCAGACATAGTTTCGGCCATTATGTACTTCAACAATAGCATGCGTTATTTCTTCAAAAGGGGAGCCTTTAGTGACGAATCCACGGGCACCTATTTCCAGCATCTTATTAGCGTAGGATGGTTGGTTATTGACAGAAATCCCAATGATCTTCATGGATGGATCTGCTTCCAGCACCTTTTGGGTAACCTCAAAACCATTCAGGGGGTACATATTAATATCCACCAGTAAAATGTCGGGCCTGAGGCGGTTGACTTGCTGTATGGCGTCAGGGCCGTTTTCACATTCCATGATAACAGTAAACCTGGCGTCATAATCAAGCAGCAGGGACCAGGATTCACGGGCCAGTTTATGGTCATCCACCAGGATGATCCGGATAGGGTCGTTGTTCATCAAACAGTTTTAAGTGTGGTAAAAGCCAGGTTTCGTCAGAGGATACTGAGGTCTCGCCACATTATTGAACGGACCCTGAGCTACAGGATCCCAAAAGGGGCGGCAGGTGACAGCTTTACCAACTTTACATTAATCCGGAAGGATAAGGTGGGCCGGGCAGGTAAAATAACGTTAGTAAAAATACTGAAAATCTAAAGTAGTATTACTTGTTGAATTTACCAATCTTCAAAGTATCTTTTTTTATGCACAGGACATTCTTGATTCGCCGACGGGTTGCTTTTTTTGGCTGATTTAAGCTTATAAGAAGAATAGTTCCAGGCAGCGTTTCCCGGTTATTCTTAACCAATAACAATTATATTCGTAAAAAAATGACTGCCTCAAAATAATACCTGCTATACATGAAAAGAGAATTAACCTCCTGGTACAGTCCCTCGCTTAATAAAGAAATGCCCATCGCTACTTACGGAGATTATGGGTTTGCGCTACTGCTGGTTCCTACCGCAGCAGCCGATTACCTGGAGTACGAACGTTTTCAGCTGATGGAGCACCTTGCTCCTTTTATTGACAGCGGGAAGGTGAAAGTTTTTTCAATTGACAGCATTAATAACGAGAGCTGGATGAATAACCAGGTGAATCCATGGGACAAGTCCATCCGCCACCAGCAATGGAACAATTATGTTTACAATGAAGTGGTCCCTTTTATAAAAAGCAGTACTAGTAATGAAACTCCCGTCATAACCTGCGGCGCCTCTTTTGGCGCTTTGCACAGTATGAATCTTTTCCTGAAGCGACCCGATCTTATCAATGGTGTGATTGCAATGAGTGGAGTATATGACCTTACTGAATATACCAAGGGTCATTTTGATGACAATGTCTACTTTAACAGCCCGATGCATTATATGCCCAACCTCAATGATCATACTATTCTGGAACAGATCAGGCAAAGCCGGCATATCCATATTCTTACCGGTAGTGGTAATTATGAGGACCCGGCTGCCAGTGGCAGGTTTGCCAAAGTCTTGTATGATAAAGGAGTGTGGTATGAACTGGATATGTGGGGTGCGGAATGGCCGCACGACTGGAATACCTGGAGGGCCATGCTGCCTCATTATTTAGGGTCGAAATTCTGAGATGATTAACTGGTCAATTGCTTTAATAAATTATTAAATTCTTTTCCCGGGATCATCCGGGCACCCATACTTTCAAGGTATTCAGTATAGACCTGGCAGTCTATTATCTGAATACCTTCTTTTTTTAATTGTTGTACATAGGTTATAAATGCATAACGGGATGCATTGCTTACTTTGCTGAACATACTTTCACCAAAAAAGACCTTACCCAGTTTTATTCCATACAATCCTCCAACAAGTTCATTATCCTGCCATACTTCTGCGCTGTGAGCATATCCCAGTTCATGCATTTTGATATAGGCTTTTTCAACTTCGTTGGTGATCCAGGTGCCATCCTGCCCGGGTCTTGTTATTTTTTTACACTGGTGAATAACGTAAGGGAATGCTTTATTGACGGTAAAATCAAATTCGGTCTTGTTCAGCAGGGGCCTGATGCTTTTACTGATCTTTAATTCTTCCGGAAAGAGTACAAAACGCGGATCAGGAGCCCACCAGAGAATATGTTCTCCTTCATACCAGGGGAAGATACCGTTATGATAAGCTAATAACAAGCGGTCCGGTGAAAGATCACCGCCCATGGCCAGTAAGCCATCAGGTTCTGCTAAATAGGCAGGTGGAAATACTAATTCTGTATCGAGAACAAAAAGGGGCATAAATAAGAGAGAGCAGATGAATGCCTATTCCGCGATTACTTCAACAGTGGCATTAATACCTCTTTCGGTAATGGCGTCGCACATAGGTTTCAGGTCATCATACATGCCCTGTTTCACGGCATATTTTCCCTGGAAGTGGATGATATAAGCACATTGTTCCGCCTGTTCGTGGCTATGCCCACAAACTTCTTCGAGGGTAACGATCACCCACTCAAAAGTGTTGACCTCGTCATTCCATACAATGAGACTGCAGGGTTCTTCATGGCTGGTGAGCACATCCGAATCCTCATGACCCCGGGTTACCGTCTCTGTTTTTGTTATCGGCATAGCAGGCTGCTTTGTACAAAAATAATCATTCTGTTTTTGGGTTGGTAGCGAAATTATACTTACCCGGCAATGAATTTGCTCGGCAGGAATAGCAACCCCGGCGTTTTTTTTCAAATAACCAGAACCTGAGTGTAAAAAATGAGCTAATTGAGCCGATAAATAGAAAAAAAATTTGGCAAAAAACGCTTCAACCCTATCTTTGCACTCCCAATTAAAAAAGGGAGTTTAGCTCAGCTGGTTCAGAGCATCTGCCTTACAAGCAGAGGGTCGGCGGTTCGATCCCGTCAACTCCCACAAAACAGATAAAAAGGTTTCAGTACTACTGAAGCCTTTTTTGTTTCAGCTATTTTAAGTAAGACTGGAGTGCATTTATTTTATTAATGAATGCAGGGAAAATTTTCCGAAATTGATTCTTATTGCAAATATTTAAAACACTAAACCTTATCTGACTGCCGGTGATTAAAAGTGAAAAATTCAGAAAGCTGATCAGCCGATCTTTTATTGCTTTCAATATTTTGATAATACTGATGTATTTACTGGTTTGCCTGGTTCCTTTCCTGGAATCAGGCAGTTTCTGGTTCATAGCAATGCTTGGCCTTGTTTTCCCTTTTCTTTTTATACTGGTTTTTCTCTTACTCATTTATTGGTTTATAAGACGAAGATGGAAATGGGTATTAGCGCCTGCTATTGCTTTGCTGCTAAGTTGGCAACAATTATCAGTGTGCTTTGCATTTAGGTTTGGCAACGATGATAAGAATATGATGAATATAAAACCTGATGGTTCCATCCGTGTATTATCCTGGAATGTGGCCCGCTGGGATGAAGCCAACCGGGAAGCCAGGGGAGGACAGAGTTATCGTAACCTGATGATGGATTGGGTACAAACGATGGATGCGGATATCATTTGCCTGCAGGAATTCTTTGAGTGTTATGATCCGAATATATCTGTTCAGAATATTCCGGTGATCAAAAAAATGGGCTACCCATACCACTATTTTTTCCCCTCCTCTAAAATATTTGAAGGCAATTTTCAATTCGGATTGTGCATATTTTCTAAATACCCGATAATTGATTCAGCACAGTATTTAAATGGGGCAGGCGAGCACTCAGAAGGCTTCAGCTACGCAGATATACAGGTGAATGACCAGATAGTCCGGGTTTTTACAACCCACCTGGAGTCGTTTGGTTTTAGCAGAAAGGATTACGAAGGGTTAGGAACGATTGCGTCATCCGGTAATATACTTCGGAAAATAAAGCACAGTTATGAGTTACGTAATCAACAAGCCAGTACCCTCAGAGCATATATTGATGCCAGTCCTTACCCGGCTATAGTTTGCGGGGATGTGGATGATGTGCCCAATTCTTTTGCCTATTTTAAGGTGAGAGGCCGGTTGAAGGATGCTTTTCTTGAAAAAGGGTCAGGCATGGGGGGGACCTACCAATTTTTTTCTCCCACTCTCCGGATAGACCACTTGTTTGCGGACCCCAAATTCAAGGTCAGGCAGTTTTCCCGGCAGAAACTGATCTACTCGGATCATTACCCAATTCTGGCTGATTTTGAGCTTAAAAAGGCTAACTGAAATAGTAGATATACGAGCCGGACTGCATCATCAATAAGCATTCCATGTTACTAATTTTTAAGGAGTGGATTAATTCTGCCTTATTTTCTCATTAAGTACTACCCTGTTAGTGGTATTTTTCAATTTTTTTTCGTTTTTTTTTATGGGATTAGAATAAAATGTCTACATTAGCACTGTCTAAGTATTTTTACTGAAAACCGATCAGGAAAATACGAGTCCCGCGACAAACCTCTGATTAATACCACCAATTCTCCTACAGGATAACCATTAACCATTAAGGACCCTTTCGAAAAGGGCATCCTCCTCGTTCAACTATCCTAGATCAAATCAAAGTACAACGATGCTGTAGTCGTTTTGTACTGACCTCCAATTCCATGATTGTTTGCCCGAAATGTATTCGATTAACAAGATTAATCCGAAAACCCTTGTATTATGAAACGAAAAATTTTGAGCATAAACGGGAACAGGTCCATGAATTTCTTGCTGCAGACAGTTTTGTCAGCCAAGTATGAGTTCATACCTGCTTCTGATGTATTTAGCGGAATGGAAGAACTTAAGAAAGACGGAGATATTGAATTGGTTTTAATCGATGTTGATTATTCGACACAGGAGAACTGGGATTTTATTCAGCACATTAGTTCAAGCGTTATTTACCAGAAACCGGTCATTGTGCTGGCCAGTGAAAGAAACAGGAGGTTTGATAAAAAAGTGGCAGAAGAGAAGGTCTATGAATCAGTGATGAAGCCGTTCAGCCCCCTGGACCTTGTAAGAAGTATAGATAAACTCATGTACGCTGCGAAAGCAACCATTAATTAAACCACCCAACCTTAACCTTGTATGTATTTAGAAACCTACCCTCTTGCAGTTAATGCAGAACAACACTGGATCAATTTTGATCACCTGGCTTATGAAAGCAGAAGGAAGAGCAGCCTGACATTTCTATATGTAGGCAGCTACAATGAATCCTTACAGTATTTTTCCAGCTTTTTTATTTCCGGGATTTTTGCTGATGATCTGACCAAAGCTAAACTGGTCATTGATCAGTTATTATCGAACAAGGATAAGCTTCCCGATACTATCGTAATTGATATTCCTTTTAATAAATTCTCATTTGAATCTTTCAGCGCTTACCTGGCAGAAAAAAATCTTTCCTGCAAAATTTCACTGATTTACAATGAAAAATAGTTGGACAGTGAAAAAATTACGCTGATACGGAAACTTGGGATGGTGGATGATATTACAGATGTAAGTTCCTGGGAGATCAATTTTTCCAGGAAAGTTGCATTCCTGAAGAAATTCAAAAACCACCCGCCTGCTTTGCACCTGGCTCATAAAACTTCACCGGTTTATGATGGAGCAACAAATAAGAAACTGCCTTTACCGAAAAGGTTGTTTGATATTTTTATCGCATCGTTACTAATTATTGCATTATTACCTGTTTTTCTTCTTATTGCACTGGCAATAAGAATCGAGTCTAAAGGGCCCGTAATTTTTACTTCATCGAGAGCAGGCCGCGGCTTTAAAGTGTTTAAGTTTTTCAAGTTTCGGACCATGGAGGTCAATGCTGACCAGAAAATAGAAGCGGTAGCACACCTGAACCAGTATGGCAAAAGTGAGAAAGGAGCCAAATTTTTGAAGATATGTAATGACCCAAGGGTTACTAAAGTCGGGAAACTCCTCCGCAAGACAAGCCTGGATGAATTACCCCAGCTTTTTAATGTATTGAAAGGCGATATGTCTTTGGTGGGCAACAGACCATTACCTATCTACGAGGCAACTACATTAACGACCAATGAATTTGCTGAACGCTTTATGGCGCCAGCCGGTATCACTGGTTTGTGGCAGATCAAGAAGAGGGGAAGAGCTGAAATGTCCGCGGAAGAAAGAATAAACCTGGATATACAATATGCCCGGAAGTACAGCTTATTGATGGATATGTCAATAATCATACAAACGCCTTTTGCTCTTTTCCAAAAATGTAATGTGTAACTGCTTATTGGAAAAAGCAAAGACCCTTAACCCCGTACCTGATAAAAGAATTAATTATGAAGACTGGAGAATATCCAATGATATCAATTATTACCTTAAACTGGAATACCACAGCTGTGACCGGCGATTTTCTGCGTTCGGTTATAGAGCACTGTTCCTATCCTTCCTACGAGGTAATAGTTGTTGATAATGCTTCAAAGGAGGATCCTACCACAGCCCTGAAAGCAATTCTGCCAACTGTAAACGTAATTCGTAACCCGGAGAACCTAGGGTTTTCTGCTGGTAATAATGCAGGTATCCGTGCTGCTAAAGGAGAATATTTATTTATTGTAAACAACGGTACAGAATTTACCCCGGGCCTGCTTGAAGAGCTTGTTTCGGTGTTTAAAAGCCACCCTGACGCAGGAATTGTAAGCCCTAAATTTCATTATTTCTTTAATAAAGGAACGATCGAATATGCCGGGTATAATAAAGTGAATGTATTTACCGGCAGGAACGGTATGATAGGTTGCGGAGAAAAAGATACAAGGCAGTATGATAAATTGAAAGCAACTCATTATGGCCATGGCGGAGCAATGATGCTGCCCAGGAAAGTAGTTGAAGATGCAGGTTTGATGCCAGAGATATTCTTCTTGTATTATGAAGAACTGGACTGGTCAGAGCAGATTAAAAGAAAAGGGTACAAGATATATTACCAGCCGAAGGCATTGATTTATCATAAAGAATCAATGACTACCGGCAAATCGAGCCCTTTAAAAACATATTACCTTACCCGGAACAGGATATTGTTTATGCAAAGGAATATGCCCTTGCTGAACTATACCATATTCCTCGGCTATTTTATTTTGTTTACAATTCCCAAGAATACCATTGTATTCCTGTTGAAAGGGCAGAAGCAACATCTGCAATCTTTTTGGAAAGGAATTATGTGGCATTTGAAAGGAGATGAAAAAAGGAAAAGTGCTGAAAAAATGAGTTACAGGCAAAACACCCTGCGGGCTGCATAAGCAAGCAGGGAAGACGTATGAAAAAAGATTTAAAAAAAGTTTTTAATTACAGATATAAGGAAATGAATTTACCCATTATCTCAAGCCTTCAAATTATGAAAGTTTTTAAGAGAGTTATTCTTGCCATGGTATTTGCAGTTGCTGCGTTTGTACAGGACGGTAATGCCCAGAGTGTGATCGATCCGGCCGATCCGGTTATCACCTATAATCCAGCTGCTCCGCCGGCAACACCTGCCAACGGAACCATCGCAAAGTGGATCAGGACAAAACGGTTATCCTGGAATACCGATTCCTGGAAAGCGTATTACCTGAGTGGTGTTCCTTTCAGGATCAAATTTCCCGCATCGTATAATCATACAGCAAATGATGGTAAGAGATATCCTGCCGTTCTTTTCCTGCATGGTATTGGTGAAAGAGGAACTATCTACGATAATGAATGGTCCATGGCCAATGGGGGAGTTGCTTTTAATAATGCTACCAATAATGGAAGCTTTGATGGCTTTATTATAATCCCGCAAAGTGCGGGAGGTTGGGGCACCAACCATTTTGCCATTATCAGGCAGCTATTAGATTACATGATCACTAATAACAAACTGGATCCTTTTGCGACCAGTGTTAACGGGCTTTCTGCCGGAGGTGGCGCCTGTTGGGAAATGATGATCAATTATCCAACTTATATCGCTACCTGTTTGCCAATGTCAGGCGTTTCATTGGCACATGGAAGTACTGCTAATATTCAGAAATATAAATACACCCCGATCTGGCATTTCCAGGGGGGTAAGGATAGTAACCCGGATCCTAATACAACGAATGAAGTGGCTACAGCTATTGCAGCTCTCGGCGGTCAATTCAAAAACACACTTTACCCTACCCTTGGACATGGAACCTGGAATGCTGCGTGGGCAGAGCCCGATTTCTTCCCGGCTTGCAGAAGGGCTTATAGTGCTAATCCATGGACATTATTCGGCAGAACAGAATTCTGCCCGGGCGACCCGATCAATGTGACGGTGGGTGTTGTAGCCGGTATGACAGCTTATGAATGGAGAAAAGACGGCGTTTTAATTCCAGGGGCTACATCCAATAGCATTAATGTAACACAATTGGGAGTGTATTCTGCAAGGGTGCAAAAAAATGGTATATGGTCTGATTGGTCAAGGATACCTGTTGAAATAAAAATAAAAGTGGCTACCGTAACGCCTCCTATTGCTACCGAAAGCTTGATGAGCCGTGTGTTACCTGCATTAGATGGCAGCACCAGCGTTACATTGATGGTGCCCACAGGTTATGCTTCTTATGAATGGAGACGAGTAGGCAATAACACTTCTATTGGTACGGCTAATACCTTAGTGGTAACAACTCCCGGAGAATATATTGCAAGAGTTACTGAGCAATATGGTTGTTCAAGCAGTTTTTCTGATCCTTTTGCTGTTGTTGATGCAAATGGGGCTAATAAACCAAGCCCTGCTTCCAATGTTGTAGCAACAACCACTTCAAAAACCACAATCCGGCTCGACTGGAGTGATAATCCCGCTCCTCAATACAATGAAACCAATTACGAAATATACCAGGGTACGAGTACCGGCGGTCCTTATACTTTACTGGCAATAACAGGAGCTGACGCCACTACTTATAACGTAACTGGCCTGACTCCCAAAACAAAATATTATTACAAATTAAGAGCTATCAATGGTTTCGCAGCTTCTGCTGCTTCAAACGAAGCTTCTGCTACAACAGAGTCTGATACACAACTCCCAACAGCTCCCGGGAATTTACAAGTTACTGGTATCACCCGGACATCTGTATCTCTTACATGGGCGGAATCTGTTGATGATATTGCTGTAACACGATATGATGTTTACATTGATGGAGTAAGAGCTTATCCTGCCACAGGAACTTCTATCACCATTAATGAACTGACGCCGCAGCAATCTTATAATTTCACCGTAAGAGCACTGGATGGTGCAGGTAACCAGTCACCATTTAGTAACCAGGTAACCGCACAGCCACGTATTAATGGTATTGCGTACAAACATTATACTTATACCGGAACCTGGAATAATCTTCCTGATTTCAACTCTCTGACTCCTGTCACTACGGGTGTGATGACCAATTTCGCATTGACACCGAGAGTGCAGAATGATAATTTTGCCTTCCTGTGGGAGGGATATATTGTCATCCCTACTTCAGGTACATACTATTTCCGTACGAACTCTGATGACGGAAGTCGTTTATGGCTGGGAAGCCTGAATGGCAGTACTTCACCGTATAGTTTTTCTGGCGCACCAACGGTGAATAATGACGGACTTCACGGCGGCCAGGACAGAACTTCAGCTGCTTTAAGTCTTACAGCTGGTGTTTACCCGATAGCAGTTGCCTTTTACGAACAGGGCGGAGGCGAAGGATTAACCGTTTCCTGGAGAACACCATCTACAGGGACTTCTTTTGTAACTATACCGAACAGTGCTTTCCAGGAAACTGCCGCAAATAACGGCTCAGCACCGGCGATACCGGCAAACCTGGCTGCTTCTGTAGCTTCGTATAAAGCAATCAATCTTTCATGGACCGATAATAGTGCTAATGAAACAGGGTTTGAGGTATGGAGATCAACCAATGCATCTTCTGGTTTTGCACCGGTAGGGTTAGCTCCGGCGAATACTACAACATTTACAGATAGTGTTGCATTGAACCCTGCTACAACTTACTACTACCAGCTAAGGGCTGTTGGCCAATACGGGGAATCTGCATTTATCCCTCAAAATGACGCTGAAGCAAATTGGAAGTTCAATAATAATTATACAGATGCCGGCCTTAATGGTAAAACATTAACAGCTAATAGTTCTCCGACATTCAATGCTGGTGATAAAATGGAGGGCACTCATGCTGTTGATCTGAATGGCAGTAGCCAGGATCTGACTGTTAATACAAGTGCAGGAGATTACCTGAGAGGCGGGTATGCACAGAAATCAGTTGCATTCTGGATGAAGTCTGATGTGTCTAATAGTAACAGAGGTATTTTCGACTTTGGTGGCAGTGATGATGGATTGGCTATGCGTTTAAATGCTAATACACTGATAGCTGGTATTGCAAGTAATAATGTCAGGAGCAGCTTGACTGTAGCGTACAGCAGTACAGGTTGGAATCACATAGCATTAGTATACAGCACAAATACCCTGAGATTATATGTCAATGGAGTACAGGTAGCTTCAACAACCAGCCTTGCGTTCACATCTGTTGGTACAACTACTGATGGATCGATGATCGGTGATGATAACGGCGCTGATGCTCTTAATACAGCATTTGGGCAATTTGATGGTAAGTTTGATGATTTTTATATTTTCAACAGGGCTTTGACTGCTACTGAAGTAACTCAACTGTTTAACAGTACATACGGAAGTGTTAATGCTACAACTCTTGCATTACCAGCTACACCAGCTGTGCCGGGTCCTTTAACAGCTACTGCTACTTCTACTGCATCAACACAAGTAAGCTGGACAGATAATGCTACTAACGAGACCGGGTACCAGGTATACAGGTCGGTTAACGATAACACTAATTTTGTATTGCTTGCGACATTACCTGCGAATAATAATTCATATTCTGACAATAACTTGTTTGCCAATGTTATCTATTACTATAAAGTTGTGGCAACAGGTATCGGAAGCAACTCTGCTTTCAGCAATGAAGACAGTGCTAAGACGTTTAATAATATCCCGGTTATAGCAGCTATCAATAACCAGGCGATTCATTACCAGTCAACTGTTGCATTAAATATTGCGGCGACTGATACTGACCCGGGATATCTTACACTTACAGTGGATAATCTTCCTGCATTTGCCAGTTTCCAGCAAACAGCGAGTGGTGCAGGCACCATTACATTCACCCAACCGGGTGCCCAGGGGTCATTCCCGAACATTATCGTTCATGTTACAGATGTGGATGGTGGCACAAGTTCGGAATCATTTGACCTGACTGTAAATGATAACTATAATCCAACTGTAAATGCAATCAGTAATTATGCTGTTGATGAAAATGGAAGTGTATCCATTAATCTGACTGCACAAGATCAGAATCTTGCTGATGTATTAAGTTGGTCAGTGACCAATCTGCCCAATGCCTATACATTAACACCCGGAGCAAACGGTAGTGCTACGTTGTTATTACAGCCCAACTTTGCTGCTGCCGGTGTTTATACTGTTAATGTAAGTGTAACAGATGGTAACGGTGGTACTGGTACAGCTCAGTTCCAGCTGACAGTTAATGATAAGGATCCAAATAAAAAGATATATGCCAGGGTACAGTATGCCAATGTAATGGGTGCCCCATGGAATAATATGACGGGTATTACCACTAATAATCTTAAGGATGCAGATAATAACACTACGTCTGTGGGTATTAACTTCCTGCAATCCTGGTGGCTGCCTTATAATGCAGGCCCCACCACTGGAAATAACTCAGGTGTATATCCCGACGGCGTTTTGAATGATTTCTGGTATTTTGGCTATTATGGTGGACCAGAAACAGCCAGCCTGAATGTGACAGGTCTTGACCCTAATAAGAAGTATAATCTTTCTTTCTATGCCGGCAGCGTATTTAATTATGTTACTGATAATGGCACAACTAATTATACAGTAGGAGGCCAGACAGTTTCTCTGTATGTACAAAACAATACACAGAATACTGTCTCTATTAATGAGATCATCCCTGCCGCCAACGGTACAATCACAGTAAATATGAGCAAAGCACCGGGCACACCAATAGGTTACCTGAATGCCCTTGTAATTACAGAAGTATATGATGATGGCACAGCTCCGGCGATGCCAAAATCACTGACTGCCCAGGTAATAACAGGCCAGGGAGTCCGGTTAAACTGGCAGGATGCGGCTTACAATGAAACGGGTTATGAAGTATATCGTGCCGTAAATGAAGCAGGACCTTACAGCCTTGTGGGAACTACTAATCCTAATACAGTAACCTACCTGGATAATACTATCTCTGGTAATACGCAGTATTATTACAAGCTGAGAGCATTTAATAGTTATGGAAACTCTGACTATACAGATGCAGTTACTGTAACTACCGCTAACAGGGTGCCTGCACTTACAGCAATACCGGATGTGCAGATGAAGAATAACCAGAGCGCAACAGTAAATATTACGGCACTGGATGATGCTACGGACCAGGTTACTTTAACAGTGACCGGCCTGCCGTCTTTCGCCACATTTACTGATAATGGAAATGGTACAGGTGTTATCAGCATCAACCCGAATGCAGGAACACTGGGTATCTTCCCGGGTGTTACTGTAACTGCAAAAGATAATAATGATGCCAGCAGCACAGTTAATTTCACCATCTTCGTTACCGATGCAGATGTTACATATACTTATGTGAATATCGCTAATGATAATAACCAGGCTCCGAAGCCATGGAATAACCTCAATGCGCCAGCTCCTTTTGCCGGCCTTTCAATTACCAACCTCAGGGATGATAATGACCTGGCCACAGGTATTAATATAACACTTACTGATGCATGGCAGGGAGGTTCTTCAACTGGTGTGAGATTCCGCGATGGTAAAGAGCTGTACCCGGAACAAGTTTCACGTTCAGGTATTTACTTTACGGATGCCGGAACCCGCAGGGTTACCGTTACAGGACTTAATAATGCAAGAAAATACAACTTTGTATTCTTTAACAGTCATGGTACAAGTGAAAGTTCATTGACAAACTTTACGATCAATGGGAACACGGTTTCTCTGAATGGTGACTATAATGCTGATAAAACAGTACAGATAAATGGTGTCACTCCTGTTAACGGTACCGTTACAATTAATGTTGCGAAAGGAGCCGGAGCGGTCACTGCTGTATTCAGTGCATTGGTTATACAATCGTATGTACCTGCTAGCGTAACTGTATTAAGCCCGGTTGAATTGCGAGCTGTTGATCTGAAAAACAACTCAATCACATTACAGTGGCAGGACAGGGCAGATAATGAAACAGGTTACGAAATCTGGCGTGCAAGCGCAGGAGGTTCCTATTCATTACTAACTACAGTTCCGGCCAACACGACATCTTATATCAATAGTAATCTACCGGCTAACACTACGTATGACTATACTGTACGGGCAACATATGCCGGTGGTACCTCTGGCTACAGTAATGCTGCAAGAGGGTACACATACAGCTCACTGGTACATATTAATTTTAATACCAGTGCTGCAGTTGCACCAAGCCCATGGAATAACCTGAACTGGGTTTATGGTATCGGTGCAAGTTGGGATAACTTTAAAAATCAATCTGGTATTCCAACAAATATTGGTATGACCCAGCCTGTAAAAGTTGATGGTGTGGTTAACAGTGGTGTGAATACCGGCAACAACTCTGGTATCTTCCCTGATAATGTGATGATTGAGAACTTTGGTATGTTCCCGGGTACTCCGACTTATGTGAAGCTTTCGGGCCTGAGCAGTGCTAAAACATATGATCTTACTTTCTTCTGTAGTGTTACAGGGGTATTTGGAGATCAGACATGTTATTACACTGTGAATGGTAAAACAGTTTTACTGAATGGATTCAATAACAGGAGTGGTACTGTTACTCTCTATAATGTCTCCGGTGATGAAAATGGGGAAGCCATCGTCAATTTCGGAAGCTATGAGAGTGCAACATTTGGATTGTTGGGCGCTATGATCGTCAAAGGCTATACTAAGTCTGATAATGATATAGCTGCTACTCCGGGCAACCTGGGTGGTAGAGGACCGGTTACCACTGGTACGATTACCCAATCAACTCCTGTGGCACCTGCAACAGCAGTCAAAGAAGAAGTAAAGGCGGAGCTTGTTAAAGAGGAAGTCATAAGCGATACCAAAGTTTTAGGCGCTTATCCTAATCCATTCGAACAGAGCTTTACATTGGTGATCCCAGCTTCTGCAAATGAAACTGTCCAGATCAGTATCTACGATCTGTCCGGAAAACAAGTATACCAGAAGCAGATAGCCGGTTTGAATAATGGGGATAATTCCATAAGAATTGACGGTAACATAGGTATGGCAAGAGGCACCTATATTGCCCAGGTCTTTTATGTACAGTCGGGTAAATCGAAGAGCCTGAAATTGACCAAGCGTTAGTATATGTAAAAACCAACTCAATAGGAAGGGCTGATCTTAAAAAATCGGCCCTTCTCTTTTAAAAAACCGGCCAGCCATTGCATAACAGGCTATAAAACTGTATTTTAACGCCCTATTAAATCATCGAAACCCAAAATGGAAAAAATTACCAGGCTTTCAATTGTCATCCCGGCTTATAACGAGGGACGAACAATCCATCTTATTCTTGACCGTGTAGCGGACACCGTACTCATCAATGATATCGAAAAAGAAGTGATCATTGTAAATGATTGTTCAACTGATAACACTGAGGAGGCTATTAAAAATTATATGGCCAGCCACCCCGGCTTTAATATCCAGTATTACAAACATGAAGTAAATAAAGGTAAAGGAGCCGCCATTCATACCGGTATTCAGAAAGCCACCGGTGAGTACCTGGTTATCCAGGATGCAGATCTTGAGTATGACCCCGAAGAATTTAATTTGTTATTAAAACCCGTTATTCGGGGCTTTGCCGACGTTGTATACGGATCCCGTTTTTTAGGAGGTAATTCGCATCGTATTCTTTTCTACTGGCACTCTATTGGTAATAAATTCCTGACCAGGCTTAGTAATATGTTCACTAACCTGAACCTTTCTGACATGGAGACCTGTTATAAGCTGTTCAAAACATCAATTATCCAGGAAGTGAAGCTTAAAGAGAAACGTTTCGGTTTTGAGCCGGAAGTAACCGCTAAAATTTCCAGGATACCCAATATCAGGATCTATGAAGTGGGGATTTCTTATTATGGGCGTACTTACGAGGAAGGTAAAAAGATCGGCTGGAAAGACGGCTTCCGGGCTATTTATTGCATCCTCAAGTATAATTTATTTTCCAAATGACATTGATTGGGGACAAAAGTGCTGATTGGACCGGGGGAGAAACATTAGAAGCTTTTGCACATGCCGAACGGTTTAACCGCTGGATGTTTGACGCCATAGCAAATCATTGCAGTGGCAAAATCCTTGAGATAGGAAGTGGAATTGGTAATTTGTCAATACACCTGCTTGAAAATGCGGAATCACTTACTGTGAGTGATATGAATAAGAATTATTGCTCCGTATTGCAGCAGCGCCTGGGTCAGCATAAAAAGGTAGCGAGAGTCTACCAGTTAGATCTTTCTGTTACTGATTTTGAAGAGCAATATGCATCCTTGTTAGGGAAGTTTGATACGGTGGTTGCATTAAATGTAATCGAGCATATTAAAGACGATGGAGCAGCGATCCGGAATTGCAAAAAATTATTAAATGAGAATGGGCGATTAGTGATACTGGTACCGGCGTTTCAATGGTTATATAATTCTTTAGACAGGGAGTTAAAACATTTCAGAAGGTATAGTAAAAAGACATTATCAGCTGCGGTATCGGGCCAGGGATTTGTTATTTCTGCTTTAAGGTACTTTAACAGCCCCGGCATTCCCGGTTGGTGGTTATCCGGTACTTTGCTGAGAAAAAAAATAATATCACGATCTCAATTGAAGGTATATAATACATTAGTTCCTTTTTTTCGCCTGTTTGACAGACTAACCGGCCGGTTAGCAGGATTATCTTTAATCATCATAGCAGTAAAAAATAAAACTGAATTGAAATAATGCAAAACCCGAATACAGCATTGGTAAACAAACGGAGTGAGCAATTGATAAAATTTATTGCCGCTTCGCTGATCCTGGTCTATCTTATTAATTGTCTCAGCCCTCTCCGCTTGCATGTTGATATGTTACGGTATTTTGCAATTAAGGATTGTATTGAATTAGGCTGTCCGCCGGATTCTGACGCTGCCAAAGACTACCTGCCTTACGGGTATACCGGATTGTTGCTTCTTTTATCCAAAATTGGATTCTTGAACTCTTTTGTTATTGTTTTTATTAACTGTGCCTTTCTTTTTGGCAGTATATACCTTGCTAAGAAAATTTTCGATCTGTCAGGAAAAACATATCTTTTTATTGCTGTTGTATTACTGAACTGGACCACCATTAAGTTTACCACGCATCCACTTTCGGAAATGCAGTATCTCTTTTTCTCCATGGCGAGCTTGTATTACTTCTGTAAATTTACCAGTACCAGGAGCTTTGTTTCCCTTTTTTTGTCTTTTATCGCTGCCGGGCTCGCCTTCCTGACCCGTTCTGTAGGAGTAGCATTGGCGGCAGCGCTGGTAGCAGGGGTTATATGGCAATACAGGGAGCAATTGCTTTTACTTATTCGTAAGAATAAGGTGGTAGTATTGATTCTGTTAATTATAATTGCAGGGGTTGCTATTTTTTCCAAACAGCTTGGTCTTGATCATTATACAGGTGTATTTTCAAAACAATTCGATGAGGGTGTTGGATTCAAAGATATCCTCGGCTGGCATTTTACGGAATGGTCTGAGTTAATAGTTAACACATCCCAGTCCAAAGTGGCAGCTTATTTACCTGATTCTTTGTCGAAAACAGGGTTTATCGTTGCCGGTATCATATTCTTTTGCGTCTTTGTTTTATTGTTATTCCGGAATAAGAAAATACCATTTATTGTAAAAGCATATCTGGTATTCTATTCGGTTTTGATGTTCAACTGGCCTTTTTATGACCCGAGATTTTGGGTGCCTGTTCTTCCGTTGATGGCAGCTGTTGTGATACAGTCATCATTTCCTGTATCTAAGCTGTCCAGGGGTTTGCAAGTGACAGCATTTGCAGTCTATATGTTCATTGGTGTAGTCTCAATCGGGTATATGACTTATACTTCTTTAAATAGGAAGGCTTTTGCCCGTACACAAGCCAACGGGGTATACAGGAATGAGTATGAGACTGTCTTTTTTGGAAAGCCTCAAAGTGATACAGCAAGGCATATCAACCAGGAGGCCTTGCATGTAATAGAACGATATGGCCGGTAAGCCACAGATTTTTTATTGTACTTCTCCTGCTTGTGTTGCTTTGGGCTTGTGGTAGGTGAAAAGGAACCACAGTTTTTTCTTTATGATCAGGTTGTAGAGCATTACGGGTATAATAACGCCTGTTGCAATTCCTGAGAAAAGAAGAATTACAGGATCAGTGATACCCATTAGTTTGGTTAAAACCAGCCGTACAAAGGCAGACACAATTACATGCATCACATAAATATACAGGGAGTGAAAGCCAAGCACACGCAAAAAAGATAAGATATTTAATCTTTGAAGGCGAAAAGCAAACACAAACATGCTGACACAGCCGATAAGGGAGATTGTCAGGAATTCAACATGTGCGATCACATCAAAATTCTTTACGTAATAATACTGGGTTAATGCAAAGATGGGAACGATTAACAGAAGTGTCAGGCTGCTGTTCAGGAAACGTTGTGCCGGTTGCTTAAAGAATAGGCCGGAAAGGGAATCGCCAATCGCAAAAAAGATATAGAATTCCATCCAGTCAGACATCATGCTCACATTTCGCAAATAAGGCCCGGTAAAGTACAAGGCAACGCCCAGCAGCAATTGCATCCAGTTTTGTAAGCGTAGTTTCGTTTTTACCAATATGTAAATGACAGTCGTATTAAACAGGGCAGGGAGATACCAAAACTGGTCAAGACCACGGGGTTGGTAAAAAATATAAGTGTAATCTTCCAATGTTCTTTCTGCATTGGTATAGTTAGAAAGAACTATTTGTAAAGTGGTTTGCAAAAATGCCCATATGAGATAGGGATATAAGAGATTCTCAAACTTGATTGCAACAAGTTTTTTGATCGTTCTTTTAGCAATACTACTGGATATAAACAACCCTGAAAGGATGAAGAAAAGCGGCATCCTGAAACTGAAGAATATCATATTAGCCTGTTCTAACAAAACCGGGATGCTCCGCCCGGTTCTTTCAATTCCTATTAATACGTGGCGGTAAACAACAAGAACAATCGCAATGCCCCGCAGGTAGTCAACCCAGGGCATCCTGCTTTTTTCGAGGACAACCAAGTTAAATGCTTTAGAAAAAAATTGTTTAAGCTGCGAAGCGCCGGGCATAGTTAGTTGTTGTTTGTTTGGTGAGTATGCGCCAGCCCTGATGACCTTTTTGCTTTTTCCCAAATGGCAGACTGGCCTCCTTTAAGGTGCCTGAAAAATCCCTGTATTACCGAAATATTCATGAACGTGAAATAGTAAGGGAGTTTAAGTAGTTTAAACCGGCGTAGTACTCCTGTGGTTCCGGCAACTGCCATTAAATAAAAGGCAAGTTGCAGCATGAAAGTGATTTTGTAAACGCTGTTACCTGATTGTATGAATAATATCATATTAGAAATGAAAGCGAATATTAAGCAAAGAGGGCTTACAGTCCATCGCATTAACCGGTGAGAAATATACAGGAAGGAGAGCCGGGGATATTTCCAAAATTTAAACAAACCCGTCAGCATGCCAATTGCCTGGAACCCTCCTGCGGCAATCCTGATCTTTCTTTTTTGTTCATCCCTGATAGAAAAGGAAGGTAATTCAGCTGCATAGGCATCGGGCTCATAGATGATCCGGTAACCTTTTTGCGCCACTTTTATTGAAATAATAAAATCATCAAGTATCAGGTTATGTGGAACGGGTTCATAAAGTGAACGACGAATTGAAAAAAGCTCACCTGCTGCTCCGACAACCGAGTAAAATTTAGAATCTATCCTCTTCAGTAACGATTCGTATTTCCAGTATAATCCTTCCCCGGTACCAACTTCATCTGGTTTGTCAGAAGGGTTCACTACTTTTTTCTCACCTGCCACACCGCCTGTTTTTTCGTCCTGGTAATGTTTAACAATATTCAGGATAACATCTTTATTAAGTGTGGTGTTAGCATCGCTAAAAATCAGGATATCATTATTTGCAGCCTTAACAGCCCTGTTTAAGGCTGCAGATTTTCCTCCCCTTTCCGCCTGGTATAATAATTTGACTGAAGGAAAGTGACCGATGGTGGCGTTTGTGTTGTCTGTTGAACCGTCTGTGATAAAAATAAATTCAATCAGTGATTCAGGGTATTCGAGCGACAGAGAGTTTATGATCTTCTTTTCAATAAAGTCTTCTTCATTATAGGCTGCTACGATAAAAGATACAGTTAGGAGATTCTTTGTATTTATTTCAGAAACGGCACGTTTTTTTGCAACCAGGGTAATAACATATGCTAATATGGCATATCCGGCATAGTTATAAAAAACCAGGAAACAGCTAAGGAGAAATACAAATTCCCAGAATTGCATTAGTAGATTACTTGAGTTATGTTTGAAGGATAAAAATAGCTACAGATTTTTAATTTGTCAATAATAAAGCCTTGATTTTCAGAATATTTTCAATAATTTAGGCTGCCTTTTAAACCGGACATTCTATGGATAATGAGAAATTGTCGTTTCATGAAACATGCATGATCCTGCTCTCTGCAGGTGCCATGATCTATATTTTTGTCAAGATCTTATTTTTATGACTATTCAATAATCATGAGAGATCTACACGGGTATAAAAATAGCCTATCCAGGAAACTCCAGCATTTTTTTGGGCAGACCTTTTTTCTGAAAAAACTTAATAATTGGTTTGGTTACCTCTTGGCAATTTGCATTGCTCTGGGATTTGGTTACCTGCTTGCGACTAACCTGGTTGTTGGATTAGGGGTTTTTGGAGCAATCCTTGGATTATTCGTGGCCATCATATGTATATCAAGTGCCGAAACAGGCCTTTACATTATTGCCGGATTTTCTTTTTTTGTTTCTTTTTTTTCCCGGTTGTTGTTTAAAGGGGAGATGCCGATCGGGGCCTTGTTTGACGCCCTCGTATTGGCCACTTTTATTGGACTGTTTACAAGAAAATCATCTGTTAAGCAGGAGTTCAGCCAGTTTACAAAAAATACGCTGGTAGCTTTTATTTTCTTTACCCTTTTTTTTAATGCGATCCAGTTTTTTAATCCCAATGCGATGTCGCTGAGTACTAATATCCTGGCGATAAGGAAATTTGTGGGTTATATATTCGTCATGTTTATTGCTTATGCGGTTTTTGATACCTATGAAAAGGCCATCAAATACCTGCGTTACCTTTTTATTATTGCCAGTATCAGTGCTTTCTATGGATGTATACAACAATTGCATGGCTATTTTAATTTTGAAATGGAATTGATCCTTGCCGATCCTCATGGCCTGGGGCTGATATTTGTTGGGGGTGAATTCAGGAAATTTTCAACAATGTCTGATCCTTCGACCTTTGGAATCCTGATGGCTGTTTGTGCTGTTTTCTTTTTAATAATCGGGTTAAATGAAAAGAATCGTACCACTAAGAATATTTTGTATGCTGGCACATTCCTGATGATTTTAGGTATGGCCTATTCCGGCACCCGCACTGCATATGCGACCATCATAGCAGGGATAGCTTTTTTTATATTGCTTAATTTTGAAAAGAAATCAACCCGGGTATTTGGAATAGTTGCTTCAGTTGTATTTGCCGTGCTGCTCTTTGCTCCCTTTTATGGAGGTAAAACATTAGCCCGATTTCGCACAACCTTCATGGGGGCTAAAGATGAGTCATATAATGTAAGAATACAAGCAAGGGCTTTTATTCAGCCATATATCCGTAGCCACCCGATAGGCGGTGGCTTAGGCACAACCGGGTTTAACGGGGTGAGGGAGCATCCCGGTCATTACCTGGCAAATTTTCAACCAGACAGCAGCTATGTGAAGAGAGCTGCAGAAACAGGATGGATTGGTCTCGCTATCACCTGTATTTTGTATTATTTGAGTTTAAAGGCAGGATTAAGATCTTATTTCAGAGCTCGCCAAGAAAGAAATAAGGTATTGGCTGCAGCCTGTGTTACCAGCCTTTTTGCGTTCTATATCGCCGAGTTTGCTCAGGTGGCAATCGGAGGCGTATCAGACGTGGTGGTTTATTACCCGATACTCGCAATCATTCTAAAGCTTAAATATTATGATAAGGATACAGAGACAAAGCCTTCTGTATAATGTTCCTTTGATCTTTGCGCTGGTCATCACGTTTGTTTCTGTTTTAATGATAGAAAGATCTGTTATGCTTGCAACCGGCGGGGTTTTCATGTATCCACTGGATGATCCTTTTATTCATATGGAAATTGCAGGGAATCTGGCAGCAAGCGGTACCTGGGGAGTGAATCCGGGTGAGTTTGCTTCAGCCTCCTCTTCTCTATTATACACAGTGATGCTGGCTTTATTGTTCAAGCTGTTTTCTGTACATGTAGTGATTCCCTTTATTCTTAACTGCATCGCAGCTTTTATTTTATTAATAGTAGTTGATAAATGGTTCCGGAAGCAGGGGACCGGAATGCTTGCAAGGCTCGTAATTCTCGGGCTGGTTGTTTTTTTTCTTCCCCTGCCTGTCATGATCATCAGCGGAATGGAGCATACACTTCAATGTCTTTTCTCTTTTCTATTTATTACAACGTTTGCAGACTGGGTAGTTATCGGGAATGGAACTGCCGAAAGGAAATGGAAGCTCCCGGTGAGTTTACTGGTTTACGCTTTCCTGGTTACCGCTATCCGGTATGAAGGAATATTCCTGGTTGCTGTAGCCGGTCTTATCTTACTATGGCAACGAAAAATAAAGGCCTCTTTTATTTTAGGTGCTATGGCATTGTTACCTGTAGCATTATTCGGCATATATTCTCTTAGTAAAGGGAGTTATTTTTTTCCCAACCCTTTATTTATTAAATCGGAAGAATTTCAATTGTCAGTAAAAGGTATTCTGAATTTCTTTAGTAATATGCTGATCAATAAATTTACTGTTACAAAAACAACGGGATCTCTTCCGGGAGTTCCCCCGCCAGGGATAAGTTTGCTTACCACACAACGGATTTTAATTATTCTCCCCCTGGTTTCTTTATTTTTTGCAAAGCAGTTAAGACAAGCAAGTAAGTATAATTATATATTAATGATAATTACATTGACCACCCTGTTACATCTTGCCTTTGCTTCTACGGGATGGTTTTACAGGTACGAAGCTTACCTGGTCATGAATGCCTGTGTGATCAGCTTTTTTATCATGGGCAGGTATTGGAAGGAATTGTTGCCTGATAAGCTATTATATACCCGCTTGCTTGCCGGGATATTGTTTTTTGCCTTGTTCTTTCCATTTGTTTTGCGTAGTTCAGCAGCTTTTACTAAAGCTAAGCAGGCTTGTGTAAATATTTATGAGCAGCAGTACCAGGTGGCGCAGTTCCTGCACAAGTATTACCCGGAGACGGCTGTAGCTGCTAATGATATCGGAGCAATATCTTTTTTTACTAAGGCTGAGGTAATTGATCTGTGGGGACTAGGTAGTATAGAAGTGGCAAGGAGCCGAAAAAACAAATCCTGGACCCCAGAATTCCTGGATAGCTTTGTAAGGGATAAACAGGTTGGCCTTGCTATCGTATATGACGAATGGTTTGATAAACGACTCTTGCAACGGTGGAACAAAGTAGCTACCTGGCAGATCAGTGATAATGTAATTACGGGAGGCGATACTGTTTCATTTTATAGCATCGATAGCACTTCTGGGCAGGAGCTCCGGAGAAATATTGCTGCTTTTGAGCCGCTGCTACCTAAGAAAGTAAAAGTAGTATATACAATTCCTTTAGCAGAGTGATAAAATATGGATAAGATTAAAGTGCTCGAAATTATTCAACAGGGAGAAATCGGAGGCGGGGAGAGTCATATGCTGACATTGTTGAGCAAGCTCGACCGCAACAGGTTTGAGCCAATAGTGATTGCTCTTTCTGATGGGGAAATGATCAACCGGCTGAATGTAATGGGTATAAAGAATTATGTTGTCAACAGCCGTTTGCCTTTCAATTTCCTGGTTTGGAAAAAAATGAGAAAAATTCTCGAAGAAAATTCGATTGATGTTATTCATACACATGGGGCGAGGGCACTTTCTAACATTATTTACCCGGCATCGGCGTTAAAAATACCAGTGGTTCATACTGTTCACGGCTGGTCATTCCATGATTATTTACCAGCCTGGAAGCGGAAATTAAGAATTAAAGGGGAGAAATTTCTGACCGGGAAAACAAAAATGAACATCGTTGTTTCAGAGTCGAATAAGAAAATAGGCATTAAAGAATTTGGTGAATTTTCATGCCGGGTCGTTAATAACGGAGTAGACCTTGAAATATACAACAGGCAAGGAAAAGGCGGGAGTATAAGAAAGGAGTTCAATATTCCGGAAAGAGCTTTGCTGGTTAGCTTTGTTGCCCGATTTATTCATGATAAAAACCCGCTCCCGCTTATCAGGGCATTTAAGAGGGCTCAGCAAAATCACCCGGATATGTATATGTTGATGGTCGGAGATGGGCCTGCGAGAGCAGAAGCTATGAAATTTGCCGAAGAGTTAGCTATCAGCAGCCATGTTTTATTCCCGGGTTTTCGTTCCGATGTACCCGCAATACTCGCTGCTTCGGATATTTTCTGCCTGCCTTCCATTAAAGAAGGGCTTCCGGTTAGCCTGATAGAGGCAATGGCAATGGGGAATGCTGCTGTAGCTACGGCCGTGCAGGGTTGTACGGATGTTGTAACAGATGGGGTGGATGGGCTGCTGGTGAAAATGGAAGAGCTTGAATCGGGGCTCAGCAACGCATTGCAACGACTGGCTGATGACCCCGAACTTCTTCAACACTTGGCTACTGAAGGCAGGAAAATAGTGGAGAAAAGGTTTGATGCCATTACGATGACACATCATATTGAGAATATTTATCTTGAATTGCTATCAAGCAATGGTAATATCAAATAGTTATTTCTATGCAGGTTGTTCACATAGTATCTTTTATTGTCTTTGTTTATGTAGGGCTAAGTGTCATATATCTTTTCTTGTTTGCAATGGCGGGAAGATTCGGGAAGCTAAAAAAGTACACGATAGATGAGAAAAAGGCGATGATAGCTGTTCTCATCCCTTCTTACAGGGATGATTCGGTAATCCTTGATACGGCGCTACAGGCATTAAAACAATCTTATCCATCCGAAAGATATACGGTAACCGTGATTGCAGATGGCTTGCAAGCGGATACTATACAACAATTAAAAAGGCTTCCCATTCAGGTGGTAGAAGTGTCATTTGATGTGAGCATGAAAGCGAAGTCACTCAATGCTGCTTTTCGCCAATTGCCATCCGGGGTATATGATATTGCTATGATCCTGGATTCGGATAATATTATGAACCCCGATTGCCTTGAAAAAGCCAATCATGCATTTCAGCAGGGCTGGCAGGTGATCCAGTGTCACCGGACTGCAAAGAATAAAAATACAGCAGTAGCCATACTTGATGCACTCAGTGAGGAAGTGAATAACACAATCTTCAGACGGGGTCACAGGGCCGCGGGGTTTTCCTGTACCCTGATTGGATCAGGAATGGCATTTAAGTATGAGTTACTGAAAGATATCTTTGCCTTACCTGAAATCCAGAATAATCCCGGAGAGGACAGGGAAGTGGATATACAACTTGTAAAGAAAAGCATTATCGTAGAATATATAGATGATGCATATGTATTTGATGAAAAAGTACAGAGGAAGGAGGTGTTTGAGAAGCAGAGAACCCGTTGGCTGGGTACGCAGGTGGAGCAGGCAGGCCGTTTTTTCAGGAAGGATATGCTCTCCCTTTTTTGGAGAAAAACATATATCAATAAGTGTTTTCAGAATTTTTTGCTGCCTCGTTTATTATTTGTGTTGCTGTTCTTTTTTATACTGATCACCTGCGCAGTTGATATAATTACGGGATATGGCCTGTTAATGCCCTCGTGGCACTGGTGGGTAGCCTTATTTTTGATATACGTGGTAACAATGCTGCTTGCTGTTCCTTCTTCGTTTTATAACAGGAAAACCGGTAAAGCTATTTTGCAGGTACCTGTACTGATTGTATCTATGATAAAAGCTCTGTTAAAAATTGGTCAGAATAAGAAAGGCTTTCTGCATACGCCTAAAGAATTTTCAAAGTGATGCAGGCCTATTTGTATCATCAGGAAAGACGGTCCTTTTTAATTGTTTATAAAACCTCCGGAACTTCTTTTTTAGGTTTGCCCTTGCCTGTAAAGAATTTATCCTTTAGCTTAATAAAATGTACTTCGTACAGGTTATAGCTGAGTTGGGAGAAAAGATAGACAGCTACGGTATACGGAATAAACATCAGTAATTTAGTGGTAAGTGTTTCGGGTTTGTAAATGTTATTGAAAACATATACCAGGATCAGCCAGTGGAAAAGATACATGCCATATGAAACCTTTCCTATCTGAACCAGCCACTTGCTTTCCAGTATTTTCCTGAAGAATGCAGCTATTTTCCACCTTGTGTCAGGGCTTATCAGTAACAGTATAACTGATGCTCCAAATAGATTTATGCAGGAGTACAACCACACATGCTGGTAATTCCCGATCAGCCAGTGATTATACCCAAGGTCAAGCCAGTAGCTGGACCCGGTTTGTGTGAAAACGAAATTAATAATACCAGCTCCCATTACAATAGCTAAGGTAACCAGGAAGAAATTGCGGGAATTCTTTATCCGGTTCTGTAAGGAAAATACAGGTATGATCCCTCCCATAAAAAAAGCGTCCAGGTGACTTAGCGTATGAAAGTTTACAGCATTAGCCACCACATCCTCGGTCAGCCCTTTGTTTTTATAATACTCTCCCAGGAGAAAACGGAATACAGGAGAAAGCAGGATAACAGCTATAAGCAGAAACTTGATAAGTTTAGGGGGGCACAAAAAAATAATCAGCGGAAACAATAAATAAAATTGCTCTTCAATGGATAAGGACCAAAGATGAGTAAAGAGGGGGTTCCCTTCCCATCCTGGTAATAGCCGGGTGAAGTTTACCGTGTAAGAAACAAGGTAGGGGAAATACATTTCAAAGTAGGAAGGAAAATTAAACAGCAAGTAAGAAATGCCAATGGCTATAACGTATCCAAAATATAAAGGGAATATCCGTAATGACCGCCTGACCCAGAATTTTTTTAGTTTGAATGAAAGAGAGCCTTCCCTGGTTTTTTCATTCCATAAAATACCTGTGATCAAAAATCCGGATAGTACAAAAAACAATTGCACACCTGTCCAGCCGAAATGCGTAATTTCCGCATGGTACGTCATCACCAGTATTATTGCTATGGCCCGGACACCGTCCAGGCTTTTTATATATCCGTTGCCTGCCATAATTTTATTTGACACTACTTATTTCGAGGGAGTAGTTGGAAGAGCCGGTTTTATGATTTGGTCTAATGGCACGCCAATAATTTTTTCCATCTCCAGTTGTAATTGCTGTTGTTGATTCTTCAACATTAAATACTTGGAAATTTCCTCGTTATTGGTTTTTAATGCTGTCAGGTAAACATCGACAGTAATGGAGCCCTTTTTAAAATTCTCCTCAGTAGAAGATACTTGTGCTGAAATATCATTGATAAGTTCACCCTGTAACCTGATGAGTTGGTTGTATAATTTATACTGGCTATACTTGGATAAAATATCTGCTTTAATTGTCCGGGCCAGTTGTTCCTGGTTGTCTTTACTGTTGGCAATAGCAGCCTTTGCCATTTTAACCGAATTGCCCTGTGAGAAAATAACACCCAGCGGGATCGTAACACCAAAGAAATATTTTGGATATACAATAGCTGTATTAGGGTTTTGCTTCGCAAAAGTCTGGTCATTATAATTGGAGGAAATGCTCAGCAGGTTCATCCAGGACCCCTTTGCTTTCTTCAATTCCAGTTCATTGATCTTATTCTGATGATTAGATGCGGAATAAAGCGGGCTTTTTAAAGCCAGGTAAACCAACGTGTCCTGGATCGCCAGTTCCACAGAATCGGCAACTGCATCATTAGATGATATTGCGGGAGAGGTATTCGTCTGTGGCTTGATTGTTTGTGCCAGTATACCGGATGTACTGGTTGCAAAAAGGAAAAGTAGAATAATTGTACGGTTCATATAAATTATATTGCGTTAACGTTTTCCAGGTCTACTTTATTTAAAACCGATCCGCAGAACTTGCCATTTATTTCTTTGAAGAACTGGATAGATTCTTTGTCAATTTGTTTGATAATATGGGTGGCAGAGAAAATTGCGATAACACTGTCTACATAATGAAGTAATTCTTTGCTGTCAGTAAAATCATTCAGCGGCGGACCTTCAAGGAATATATAATCAAATTCTGGAGCCAGCAGATGAAGCTTGTCAAGTATATTTTCTTTAGGTAGTATCTCAGAGGGGGTATAATCACCTCCTTCTGAACCGATCACATAGATATTACCCCCATCTACTTCTTTGGCTACTGATTTTATATAATTTGAAAAAGACTGGCTGCTGCCTTCTGCAGCAATTTTTTCCAATATAGGTGTGGCGTCCATCTGTACTGTCAGGTCATTATTGCAAAAATTTGTATCAATGATCAGCACTTTTTTGTTGCTTAAGCTGAAACTATAAGAGAGTGCCTGGATGAGAGTGGTTTTACCCATCCCTTTTTTTGTACTGGTAAATAGAAATATTTTATGCCCGCTTTTTTCCACTTCATACCTGAGTTTGCGGATTGATTCCCTGAATACATTACTTCGTTTTTTCTCCGCTTTGGATGTTTCAAGATTCTTGCCGGCAACTATATCTTTGAGGTCTTTCTTTTTTAAGTTCATGAAATTGACCATACTGATCAGTTTCAGGTCTACTGTTTTGGAGAATATAGTTGGTGTTTTTATAGAAGAGTCGAGATAAGTTAAGATTGTAATGAAAAGAATAGTACTCATCATTGCCACGATGCCGGCAATTGCAATGATCATTTTTCTTTTCGATGGCTCTGGCTCAATTGCAGGTTGTGCTATTTGTAATTGACGAAAATTATTGGCTGAGGCTGAACTTTGCTCGTAGGCACTGTTATATTTTGATTTTGCATCCAGGTATTCACGTTCTGCTAATTTTACTTCATCCATCAGTGATTCGACATTAGCTCCCCTGGCAGTAATAGCATTGGCATTGGCTTTCACCGAGCTGATCCTGTTTTCAAGTTCCCGGATCTTTACATTACTGGCATCAATATCCAGTTCAAGGTCATTTTTTTGGTTAAGTAGCTCCGTTTTTGTTTCAGTCCCTCTCTCAGGTGTATTAGTAACAATCTTGGAGCTTGCAACTTTATTATTATATTCTGTTTTAAGCTGGTTATACCGGGCCAGGTCCGCAGCATTATTTGTTTTCAGGTATTCCGCATAAGCGTCATTCATAGCCTTGCGGGCTATGATGAGTTCTTCATTATTGTTGCTGTTAGGAGTGGTGTTTGTACCAGTGCCAATAGCAGCAAGCCGCTGATTGATCTTCCGCAGTGAGTAAAAGTTGTCGGTTTGCTTACTTTTTTCAGCAGCTAATGTTTTTTCAAGGTCAGCCATCAGTTCATATTTACTGGAGCTCTCCGTGCTTACATCGCCGCCGCCTTCTCCTCTCAGCATCTGGTTCTTAAGGTCGTATTCCTGTTTCTTCTTCAGCATCATGCTTTCCAGCGTATCAATAGATTGTTGTGATTTGGAATCACGAATACCTTTATAATAGCGGATGAATTGCTGGAAAACATTATTAACCACGAAAGCCGAAAGATCAGGGTTTTCAGATACACAATCTACATGTATATAGTCAGTTCGTTGCTGCCAGTTGATACTCAGCCGTTGCATGATGTTTGAATAACCATAACCGTAAAGTTTCAACAACTCCAGCAATTTTTTTTCTTCAGGCTTAAAAGATGTAAGCACACTCATGGTGGCCAGCTTCTCTTCAAATATTTTTATGGCAGAATCTATTTTGATCTGTTTATACCAATCTGTCTCCAGTTGTTTTTCGGTGAGCCTGCGGAAGGCGGTTTTGGGATTTTTCAGATCGTGGAGGATCAACTCATAGGATAAAAGGCTGATCACAGTAGGAGAGGTCCAGGTGCTGATGGCATTGTTGAACTTTAACTCAGCGTCAAAGTAGTTGTAGCGTTCGTCGCTCAACCTTATTTCGTCGGGAACCCCAAACCCGGTTGATACCACAGTGGAAGAACGGAAATTCCGGGGTTCATTCCGTGTAAAAAAATAGGCCATTCCAGCTGCAATAATAGCTGCCGCCAGAATTATCCATTTACGTTTAAATAACACCCGAAACAGGTAGACAAGATCCATTAGATAAGATTACTTTATTAGAGCAAATTTAGTTTTTAAAGCCCATACTTTTCAAAAAAGAGCACATAAAAGCCCCTGAATTAATCATTTAGGTTTTCTTTGCTGACTTTGAATTTTAAAAGGGAATTATTTGTACTAAGCAGAAGGCCAGTGAATGGAAGGACAAGATAGAATATTGTTGATGGAAAATGAAACTGAGGGGTAATATAAAAAGAAAATAATAAGGGTGTAACCTGTGTTCGATTAAATATTTGATTATCAGAGCCTAATATGACTGCCCCGACCTCGTAAAAGATAAATATCAAAATTTAATCCCCTTTTGCCCAACTCATTTTATAATCACAGGTTGCTTATACTCACCTTGTTAATCAATACGTTTTTCTATCTTTAACAACCTTTCTATCCGTTCTTTCTGAAAAATGAGTAAACCAAATGAACAGACGTAAAGCGATTTCACGGATTTTAATAGCAGGAGCCGGAATAACCCTCGCATCGGGGGGATATAAGTGGTATGAAGTCAATAAAACGCCGGATATCAATTTCCTCACTGCAAACAGTGACCTGGTAGCTTCTTTAGCTGAAACAATCATCCCCTCGACTGATACTCCTGGAGCAAAGGAGGCAGAAGTACATTCTTTCATTATAAAAATGGTTAAGGATTGTACAGATAGGAGATCGCAAAATAATTTCATAACTGGACTAAAAGATATACAAGCACATTGTGTGATAAAGTATGGAAAACCATATCAGTCCTGTTCGCCTCAGCAACAAGAAACAGCATTGAAATATTTTGAAAAGAAAGGTAAGCCTTATGCGGGTATAGTAGGAAAAGCACAAGCAAGGTACCTGGGCAAGTCATTTTTTACAATATTAAAGGAATATACAGTGGAAGGATTTTGCACCTCCCGGGAAGGAGCCACCAAGGCACTTGTTTATGATTATGTTCCCGGAAACTATCATGGCTGTATTCCGCTCAAACCTGGCCAGAAAGCCTGGGCTACAAACTGAATTTTATGGGTGATCCGATTAAAACGAACCATCAGGAAAAAGAACTGTACAACTATGATGCGATTGTGGTGGGGTCGGGTATTACCGGTGGCTTAGCAGCCAAAGAACTTTGCGAAAAGGGATTGAAAACCCTTGTGCTGGAACGGGGGCAAAATGTTGAGCATATCACCGGGTATAAAACTGCGAACATACTTCCATGGGAGTTTGATCATCGCTTACGGTTAACGAATACCCAGCTGACAGAGAACCCCGTACAGAGTATGGCTGGTGACCCCGGAACCCTTCCGTTTTTTGCAAGTGATAGAGAACATCCCTACATACAGGAAAAACCCTTTAACTGGGGCAGGGGCTACCAGGTGGGTGGTAAATCATTAACCTGGGGCCGTCAATGTTTCCGGTACAGTGACCTTGATTTTGAGGCCAACCTGAAAGAAGGGATTGGCGTTGACTGGCCCGTCCGGTATAAAGACATTGCTCCCTGGTATGATTATGTAGAAAATTATATTGGTATCAGTGGTAAAACTGAAGGGCTGGCACATTTACCGGATGGGAATTTTTTACCACCGATGGAAATGAATTGTATTGAAGATCATTTTTCATCAAAGATTCGTTCCAATTATAAAGACAGGATCGTTACCATTGGCAGGGTAGCTAATTTAACCCGTGGCTGGAATGGCCGGGGGCCTTGTCAGTACCGCAACCTTTGCAGCCGGGGTTGTCCATTTGGAGGTTATTATAGCAGTAATGCAGCTAGTTTACCTGCTGCTGCTGTAACAGGTAATATGACACTGAAACCTGATTCAATAGTTATAGAAGTTTTGTATGATGCCAAAAAGAACAGGGCATCAGGTGTCAGGGTAATGGATGCTATTACTAAAAAGATAACCGAGTATTCTGCAAAGATCATTTTCCTGAATGCTTCCGCTATTGCTACAGCTGCTATATTATTGAATTCAAAATCCGGAAGCTTTCCTGCCGGGTTAGGTAATTCAAGCGGGCAACTGGGCCATAATTTAATGGATCATTTTACAGGAACAGGGGCGGAGGCACAATTTGACGGGTTTAAGGATAAATATCATTCCGGCAGAAGACCGGTAGGTATCTATGTTCCGAGGTTTCGCAATACTTCAAAAGAAACAATGCAAAAAGAGTTTACCCGTGGTTATGGTTTACAAGGCATGGGAGGCCGGGCTAACTGGCAAGAGCAAGGTAAGCTGGTGAGCGGTTTTGGTAAAGATTTTAAAGAACAGTTATTACAGCCGGGCCCCTGGAGTATCTGGCTGGGAGGCTGGGGAGAGACATTGCCTTATTTTGGAAATAAAATTACACTGGATGGTCAGCAAAAAGACCAGTGGGGCTTACCTCTTGTAAAGATCGATTACGAATATCACGATAATGAAAAAGCCATGCAAAAAGACATGCTTGCCAGTATTGAAGAGATGCTGTCAACGGCGGGATTTAAGAATATTAAATCATATAGTCATTTTCAGCCAGGTGGTTCTGCTTTTCACGAAATGGGTACGGCCCGCATGGGAAAAGACCCCAAGACCTCTGTGCTGAACCAGTTCAACCAGATGCATGATGTAAAAAATGTGTTTGTGACTGATGGAAGTTTTATGACGTCTTCAGGAACCGCTAATCCTTCACTTACCTATATGGCTTTTACGGCAAGAGCTTGTGATTATGCAGTAAATGAATTAAAACAAGGTAAACTGTAATGTTATATTCCTTGTTCTGGTCCTTTATTCTTCTGTTTGCGGGAAAATAAGCCTTTTACCTGCTGATAGAATAACCGGTACGTACTAATGATGTGCTTTAAAACACTTGATAAATCAAGGTCGATAATTTTGCGCATTAGGAAATACCAGGTGATAAAACTGATCAATGTGGTGATCAGTGTTCCGATAGCAGCACCATAAAAACCAAATTCTTTCAGGCATATATAATTCAGCAAAAGAAGTATACTGAGCGAAATGGTATTCATGATGAAAGTGATCCTTGGCTTGCCAATTGAATTCAGTAAGTTGGCTGCCTGGTTTTGTGCTGGCCTGAGAATACCTGTTACCATATAGATCTGTAAAATCCCTGCGGCAGGCGTATAGGCTGCACCTGCAATGATCGTGGTTATAAACTTCGGAAAGAGAATAATAAAAACTGCCACGGGGATAGTGATGGCAATCAGGATAGCGATCATTCTTTCAAACAGGTATTTTACTCTGGCCGGACCTTCCTCCACCGAGGCAAGCGATGCTTTGGGAAAAATAATATCTGCTGCTGCATACGAGGGCATATCAACAAGATTATTGATACGGGAGGCCACATTATAATAAGCCACTGAACCGGGCACATACCGGGCAATCATTACCTGGTCCAGGTTATTGGCAATATTTGCTACAAGTCCCGATCCGAAAATATAACCTCCATATCCAATTATTTTTTTTGACCATGGCCAACTGGTTATGAATTGGTGGGATAAATATTTTTTACTGAAAACATACAGGACTATGGAGCCCAGTGCTATGCTGAGTGATTGATAGATAGCCAGCAGTGGTAAGGAAAGGGGTTTTTTGAGTATCCAGTACATCAATAACACAAGAAAAAAGAAGATTTGCCGGATGAAATATCCTGCAAAAACACCTTTAAAATCCAGGTGAGACTGTTGAACTGACTCAAGATGGGTAAAAAATATCATGAAGAGCATCCCGGGAATAAACCAGACCAGCATTTGGGCAAGATCAAGCCCTGCATTCAGCCACTGACTAAGCCATTCTGAAAAGAAAATGATTACCAGTATGAACAGGAGGCTGATACAGGTATTAATAAGAAAGGAAGAGGAGGCAATTGCAATCTTTTCCTTTTTGTCAGAGCTGGCACTAACATATTTAACATGTGCATTTTTTAGCAGGTTGCTTTTGGTGGCCTCGAAAACGCCGGTTATAATAAGGAACAAAGCCCAGGTACCCAGCTGGTTTTCAGATATAGTCCGGGTAAGGATCATGAAATTGATGAGGCCAAAAAAAGTCAACGAAAAACGCTGGAAAAAGGAATAAAAGGCGGAGCGGAACCAATATGACGAAAAGCGATTTTTCAAGCGCAGGCAGGTTTGTAATGGTGAATTATAAAGAAAGGTAAAAATAAACTAAGAAAACAATTAATAGCATTTTGTATTCTCCCGATACAAAGTCCCAGCCCTGGCTTTGCTAACAACTGTTTCGGGCCGCTAACTAAAAAAAACTGACATTTCATTGCCGGGAAAATCAAAAATTTCATGTTTTAGGCTCTGTTGCCATGTTTTCCCGGGTAAGGCTGAAAGATATTGGCCAAAATATTTCAAGGTCGTGGATTTCTTTCTATTTTAGCATCCGTTCTCTATACAGGGAACGGTAAACTTAAATTCTATTGAAAGTAATGAGTCAGACAACTACTATTGAAGAGAAACATGTTTCGCTGGATTATGAATCATGGTATCACGAAACCCGGCATAGTAATCATTTTAATGAAGCCTATTATAATGCCCGGGCTAAAATTGCTTTGGATAAATTTTTCTTTAGCGTGGACAAGAACAGCCGGATTCTTGATTATGGCTGTGGACTTGGGCAAAATATATATTACCTGCCTAATGCAAAGGGGTACGATATTTCAACTTTTGGAATAGAGTTCTGTAAGAAAAAGGGAATAGATGCCACCACAAACCTTGATGAGATACCTAACGACGCTTTCGATGTGGTTTTTTCAGCGCATGTGCTGGAGCATCACCCGCACCCCAAAGCGATGCTGGAGAGTATCAACAGCAAATTGAAGAAAGATCATACGCTGGTACTTGTTATCCCGCATGAACGTCATGGCAAGGGGAAATTTGAGTATGACCTGAACCAGCACCTGCATACCTGGAATTTTCAGGCAATCAATAATTTGCTGATCACCACCGGGTTTAAAATTCAGGAGAACCGGTACATCAGGGGGGCGGGATATTTTAAATTATTGCCTCTAGCAAAGATCAACTTTGGCTTATATAGGTTTGCAACTAATCTTGTTTCAAGGTTATTTGGTATTAAGGAGATAATGGTTATTGCCAAAAAAGCATAACGTAGTTAATATATTTTGAAAGCAGGCTATTAGGTTAATAAATAGCCTGCTTTTTTTTATTCGATCTTTTATTGATCCATGCTGAGAGTACCCCTGCTGCCAAAATAAGAAATAAGGGTTCTGCTTCATACCTGAAACGCATATTCTCGTAGTGTTCAAATAAGGAACTGATACAAAAGATATATCCGATAACATAGATAATGAAAAGATGCAGAAGGGTGATTCGTTTTTTCTGTATCCAGTTCCGAAAAATGACAAAGAATACAAGTAAATAAATAATAAATTTCGGAAGTGCTGAGAGCGTTAGGGCGATCCTTCTTTCCTGCTTTCCTTCGGCCAGATGGGAAAGATTGAATGAATAAAGCAGGTCATAATATTTCATTTTCCTGGCCTGAGCTTCATTTACCGGATACCTGGTTGCAGGAGCAAAGAAAATGATCGCTGATTGCACTACATTTTTCAAGTAGGCTCCGGGGTGATCCCTTACCTGTTGTTTACTGGCTTGCATATACTGCCTCGAAATTTCTATATACCCGGCATGTTTTTCATTGATGAAGGAGTCATTCTTCATTTCTTGTAACAGGTCACGGTCATTGAGACCTTTGAAGGCTGCTGCCGGTTCGGGTGGAAGGAAATTAGTATAAGCTGAGATTTTCGAGAATGGTTCTATCGATGCAATCTGCCCTGAGTCCGTTATTACTGCATCATGAAATACATTGCGGGCAATATTCATGCCTCCCCAGGTAGATGTTGTAAAGCTTCCAAAGATCACACTGTTCTTTATATACCATCCGCTCACTATGGTGATGAAAACAAGGCCCATTAGCAGCACCTTCCTTGCATACTCCTTCTTTCTGGAGCGGTTAAGAATAAATAGCCATGGCAAAATCAGCCAGGCAAGATGATACATACTCCTTGTTAGGCAGATAAGAGCCAGGGGAAGAAAAAAGCCCAACAGTTTTCCTGGTTTGCCAGATCCCTGGTACTGTAAAAGATAATTACAGCTTAGTAGTAACAGTAGTGTGATGAGCGAAGTATAGAAAAGTTCGTTTTCAAACAGCATAGTAGCTGGGCTCAAAAGATAGATCAATGAGAAGAGTAAAGGGATGGTTCTATGGTTAGCATTTTCTTTCAGGAGCCTTAATAGTAGAAATGTATTGAGAAGGGTAATGATTTTAAAGAATAATGAAAAGGCAAGGGGGGCGAAGGAGCCGGATATTTTCAGGATGACCCCCAGGAGCAGGTTAAAAAGCGGTGGTTGGGTATGATCATACCATACACCTTTCAGAAGATCATGACGGAGTGTATCAACAGAAAGGTACTGCCAGTTACGGTAAAGTGCCTGGTAGTCCATTTCAATACCAATTATCCTGATGATAATTCGTGAAATAACGAAAAGTAGTATTATTACCCCCGCTTCTCTGCCGGTAATTCCTGTATGTTTTTCAAATGGGCCCTTCATCAAATTGGCTTGTTTAAGACTATACATTAAAAAAAGACCTAACTCAGTAGGAGATAGGTCTTTTTTAGTAATTGAAATCGGTTTATAGCTTCACAAACTGTACCGTTTGCACAATATCACCTACTGTTAGCCTGATCAGGTAATTACCCGGTTGGACACTTCTCATATCTACGGGTACTACTGTTGATCCCGCAGTTATAGTCTGCTGTTTTGTACTCAGTTTGGCACCATTGGCTGACCAAAGTTCAACAAGGGCCATGCCGGGTTTAGCTGCTTTAATAACCACATCTGCACTTGAATTCATAACCGGGTTATTCAGTATATAGGTGATGAAGTCAGGCGTTTTAATAGTAACACTAACTATTTTGCTGTATGTATTCTTTCCATCAAAATCAAACTGGCGAATTCTGTAGAAATGCACTCCGCTTAATACCCCACGATGAAGGAATTCATAAGTTACATCATTCGTTATGTTTGAAACTGTCCCAATTCTTTCAAAAGTGGTACCATCCGAAGAATGTTCAATTTCGTAATGACTAGCATTAGCATTGTTCTCTACTTTCCAGTCAAGCCGAACATCATTGTTTAACTGTTTTGCACTGAAATTTTTCCAGGTAACAGGTAATAAAATACCTGCTGTTTGGGTAATAAACGTAAACACTTCATTGTTATTCAGTGTAACGTTAGTGAAACTAGCAATACCTCCAGCATATGGGAATGGTGTGTAAAATCTTACTGTGCCGGTAGTAAAATCACCGTCACCATCTTCATCCACCATTAATCTCAGTTGGATGGATCCTGTGGCAGAAATGGTAAGCCCATTAAAATCCATGGTCATGTCAAAAGTGCCGACATTACCAGTGTGCTGAACTTTCCATTCACGGGCCAGACGTTTTGACCCGGTAGCAGTCACGGGCACATCAAGGCTCACACTTTCAGTAAGGGCAGCGTTATCGTTCCCGATTTGTAAAAAATCAAGATCATCCAGACTTGAGGGGTTGCTGAGTACTATATTTCCCTCTGCATTTTGGCCAGTTCCATTTCCACTGCCAGTTTCAATACTGTTAGATTGGTTTACTAACAGGCCAGAACCGCTTGCTCCATTGTCTCTTGATAAGCCAAAAACGGCATTATTGTAGGTACTGTTGGCCGCGGCATTCCAAACTGTAACTCCTGCAGATGAAAGGAGATTCGTTTTTATTGTTATGCCATATTTCATAGCCAGGTAGGAGAAAATCCTGTTTCTTTCTGCGCCGTTTATAGAGCGATCATAAACAATGATCTCTGCAATATCCCCATTCAAGGGGCCTGAACCATCGTGGCTGGCGCCTATGCGATGCACCGTTGTGCTTATTGCCCTTAATGCAGCACCATTAGGTGTTCCACCGGGGTCAGTATTCAAAGTGGTAATGCCGCTGCTGATATTACGGTCATCTACTATTTCAAGATCACCTGTTGCCTGGTTAAGTAAATTTAACTGACTGATATTCCAGGTACTAACACTATAGCCTCTTTGAATGGTGTGGCTAAAAGGTGCTGTTGCAGTTTCGTCACCATAAACACCCGGCCCCGGTGCAGATCCATCCCAGGTAGAAAAGGCACAGGCATCATTCGCAAAACCAAGTATTGAACGTTGTGACCATACACGCTGGAAAGCACTGTTAGTGTTGGATTGCCACACTACCAGTACAGTATAGGAATCATCACCCGCTGCAATTGGAGCATTAGCTCCTGTGGGACCATCCATAAAGCGGACGCCACCACCAAATTGTACAGATGGCTTGAAATTAATGACTGAGGATACTAGGGAAGGCCTGTCCGCACCCGTTGCTGTAAAGGATTTGGTACCATCATTTACATAAGTCCAGGTATTCAGAAGGCTTCCGGTTGTGGCTGTTCCTGCATCTGATTTAACCCATAATGTAAGATTAGGGCTAACTCCTCCGGGTGTTTGAGCAGCAATCGTTACCGCCAGCGTTAGTGATACTAACGACAGTGCGTAAAATTTAATTTTCATAGACGCAAGTCTTAAGATTTTGATTAGAATTAAGTTTAAGCGATTTTCCCAGGAGAGTGGAGTCGAAAATAAAGGTAAAGTAATTTAACATATTTAAACAATATTCATTACCTGTTTCTGATCAAGATAATCTTTGAATTCTGGCATTATTTTTCCTTATCTGCAGGCGACATTTCATTATTTCTGTGTGAATAACTCTGTGAATAACAATTTAGTAAATACTCACAGAAAAAAATAGGAAAACTACTTATTACAGTATTTTAGAGCATCAAAAAATTATAATGTTGACAGTTAATAATTAATTTTAGTATGAGTAAAGTATTTGCTTTTCTCTTGATCCAATATCCAATAATCCAATAATCCCAGAACTATGAAAACCAGGTTAAGGTTTACCTCTCTAATCTTTTTGTATCTGATCGGCAGTTTTCTTCCAGGCGACAATCTTCGGGCTCAAACAGAAACTCACGATTTTATTACTTACGACACACTTTTCAATGTAGGGTATGCTGGTTTACAGTATCGCTTTAGAATTTCACGTCCTGCAAATATGTTTACACCAGGCCACCCGGATACAGCAAGCCGCCCTGCGATAATTACAATGCCCGGATTAGGAGAAGCAGGAACGAATTACACCAATCTCCAGAAATACGGCCCTCATTATTGGATGAACAATGGATGGGATGGAAGTGTTCAATTGGGGAATGGTACTCATTATCCTATCATAATTACTGTCATTCCCAGTGCTGCTTACCCACGTGGACCAGAACTCACCTTGATGATGAATCATCTTTTGAATACGTATCATATCAAAAGAAATTCGGTGCATGTTGCGGGTTTAAGTATGGGCGGATTTTCCTGGACATTAATGTTGTGTCACCAGGCTACTGCCGGTGCAGAAACCGGGATGAAACTTATTACAAGTGTAGTGGCATTGCAGGGTGTAAGCAGCGAAACCTTCCCTCCTTATGATCAATGGTCATTAGGGGATGCTTCCTGGGGCCATTGGGCCAAAAAGTATGGGGGTAAATTTTTCGGATTGGAAGGAACAACTGATGTCAGAAATGTGTGGAGAGTCAGTGAGAATATGAACGATAGCATGCCAGGCAGCGCCTATTTTGCATATGAGAATATTGGTGGCGGTGCTCATTGCTGCTGGAATACCATGTATGATCCGTCAAGAAATAATTGGAGAAATACTGCTCCAATGGGCCCCAATGTAACTACAAATGCTCATCCTAATACTCCCGGAAACTACTTAGCGGGTTCTAATATTTTTCAATGGATGTTAAGACAAGGGGATACCTCCCTGGTGAACGGGGTGGTTTCAGCCAACCAGGCACCCGCAGCAAATGCCGGACCTGACCAGGCCGCCATTTTGCCTTTAAGTTTAACTTTATCCGGAAGCGGTAATGATCCTGATGGCACAATTGCTTCATACCAATGGACTAAAATAGCCGGACCTTTATCTGCTGGTAATATTTTATCACCAAACCTGCCTGTTTCAATTATTAATACACTTTTACAAGGAGTTTATCAATATGAATTAAGGGTAACTGATGACCAGGGCGCAGTTGGAAAAGATACTGTTACCATAACTATTAATGGAATACTTACTAACCAGGCACCTACAGCGAATGCCGGGGTTGATCAAACGATTACCTTACCCCTGAGCAGCGTAACGTTGACAGGAAGTGGTACTGACCCAGACGGAACGATATCATCATACCAATGGACAAAAATTGCTGGCCCAACCAGTTTTAGTATAGTAAGTCCCACACAGGCACAGACGGTTATCAATAGCTTGGCGCAGGGAGTCTACCAGTTTGAATTAAGGGTAACAGATAACGGAGGTGCATCTGACTTGGATACAGTCATAGTGACTGTTAATGCGGCTGTGCCGCCACCAAACCAGGCACCGACAGCGAATGCGGGAGTTGACCAAACGATTACCTTACCCACGAGCAGCGTAACGTTGACAGGAAGTGGTACTGACCCTGACGGAACGATATCATCATACCAATGGACAAAGATTGCCGGCCCAACCAGTTTTAGTATAGTAAGTCCCACACAGGCACAGACGGTTATCAATAGCCTGGCGCAGGGAGTCTACCAGTTTGAATTAAGGGTAACAGATAATGGAGGTGCTATTGACAGGGATACAATATCTGTTAGTGTAAATATTGCTGCATCTACGTCCTTAGTAATAAAAAATATCGGTTTAACTGAATACAGGGTCGCTTATATAGCCAGTGATAGTAATGCGTATTCATACATTAATAACGCTATTACCAAATATAACATGGGAGCGAGGAAAGCTGTAAGTGTTACCGCAGCAGGGTATGCTCAGTTGCAAATACTGGACGATCAGGGGTATATCTGGACAACACAAACCGGGGGTGCTACTGCTCCTATCCGTATTGATACAGATACGACAGGGGCGCCTTTCAACAATAATATTGCTGTTTTCGGATATTATTTTACAAATGTTTCTATTCGTTCTGACAGCTCACTTTGGTACTGGGGGCAGGATAATTATAACTTATATGCAGGTACTAATTATCTAACCAGGCCCATACAGCTTTCACCGGCGGGTATGAAAGTGAAAAAAGTAGCAATGGGCGGAACCAATTTGGTGGTGTTATTAACAAATGGACAGGTTTGGCAGTGGACTAAAAACGGAACGCTGACGCCTGTTCAAAAAACACTTCCTGTTCCCCGCCCGGCGATAGATATTTTTGCCGGCCAGTATGATGTTAATGGTTGTATCATCCCTGATGCAACCGGCAGCCAGTCCATGGGATATCCATACGTTTGGGGAACACACTTCAGTTATTGGGGTGGCAACACAGCGTATACTCAACCCACATCTGTAAGAACTTTATGGAATATAACTGCCCCGATCAAAGAGATCGCAGCAAACCCTAATACCATTCATTATATTGACAGTTTGGGAAGATTATTTTCAATTGGAGATAACCCCAATGGTGAAATAGGTAACGGTTACGAGTTAGTGAATAAATATACCTACCCGACACCTTACGCATGGAGCTGGAACCCTAACGAATCGCTTACAGGTTCACCTGCAATCCAGATCGGGAATGGCATCACCTGGAATAAGCTTTATAAGAATAACACGATCTCGTATTATGTATATGCAACTGATGTTAACGATTCGGTATATTTCTGGGGCAGAGATAAAGCGTTAGTGTCTGGTCGTGGTTATATAAACTGGGACGAAGCAGCGTATCCAAATGCGATGGATGTATTACAGCCATTGCAGGTTCATCCATTACAATCTAAATACCAGGCTTATAATTTTACGCTTGGGGTCATCAATGCAGGTAATGCACAGTCCGTCACTACCTCAACAACAACATTGACAGGAACGGCAACCGCACCTAAACTGCTTTACCGTGGCGTGTTGAATAATGGTATACCTGATCTGAGTTATTCTATTGTTTCTTATCAATGGACTAAATTGAGCGGACCAACGTGTACGATCGTTTCTCCGTCATCAGCAACAACAGCAGTAACAGGGCTTTCAAATGGCACCTACTCGTTCCGGCTTGTTACAACTGATAATAATACCGGTACGATGGCCGATACAGTTATTGTAACTGTAAATACTACTGGTAATATCAGCCCTACAGCGAATGCGGGAGTTGACCAAACGATTACCTTACCCACGAGCAGCGTAACGTTGACCGGCAGTGGTACTGACCCTGACGGAACGATATCATCATACCAATGGACAAAAATTGCTGGCCCAACCAGTTTTAGTATAGTAAGTCCCACACAGGCACAGACGGTTATCAATAGCCTGGCGCAGGGAGTCTACCAGTTTGAATTAAGGGTAACAGATAACGGAGGTGCATCTGACTTGGATACAGTCATAGTGACTGTGAATGCGGCTGTGCCGCCACCCAACCAGGCACCGACAGCGAATGCGGGAGTTGACCAAACGATTACCTTACCTACGAGCAGCGTAACGTTGACAGGTAGTGGTACTGACCCTGACGGAACGATATCATCATACCAATGGGCAAAGATTGCCGGCCCAACCAGTTTTAGTATAGTAAGCCCTACGCAAGCACAGACCGTAATTAATAGTTTAGTACAGGGAGTCTACCAGTTTGAGTTAAGGGTAACAGATAATGGAGGTGCTATTGACAGGGATACTATGACAGTAACAGTAAATGCGGCTGTACCTCCACCCAATCAGGGGCCCATAGCGAATGCCGGGATTGACCAAACGATTACCTTACCCACGAGCAGCGTAACGTTGACAGGAAGTGGTACTGACCCTGACGGAACGATATCATCATACCAATGGACAAAGATTGCCGGCCCAACCAGTTTTAGTATAGTAAGTCCCACACAGGCACAGACGGTTATCAATAGCCTGGCGCAGGGAGTCTACCAGTTTGAATTAAGGGTAACAGATAATGGAGGTGCTATTGACAGGGATACTGTGACGGTAACAGTAAATGCTGCTGTACCTCCAGTTAACCAGGTTCCTACTGCTAATGCAGGAGGTAACCAAACCATCACCTTACCTACAAGCAGTGTAACACTGACAGGTAGCGGTACTGATCCAGACGGAACAATCACAGCTTACTTGTGGACGAAAGTCTCAGGGCCGACCTCATTTAACATTGTATCACCTACGCAGTTCCAGACTGTCGTTAATAACCTGGTGCAGGGTGTATACCAGTTTGAACTGAGAATCACAGATAATCTTGGAGCCTTTGGTCGGGATACCGTGATGATAACAGTGAATGCAGCTGTAACGCCACCTAACCAGGCACCAACAGCTAATGCAGGTGCGAATCAAACCATTACTTTGCCAACGAATAGTATTACTGCAACAGGTAGTGGAACCGATCCGGACGGAACGATCACCGCTTATCAATGGACCAAGATAGCCGGCCCATTAACTTTCAACATCGTATCAGCGACGCAGGCGCAGACAGTGATCAATAATTTAGTGCAAGGTGTTTACCAGTTTGAACTGAGGGTAACGGATAATAGTGGAGCATCAGGCCGTGATACTATAACAGTAACAGTCAATGCTGCTGCGCCGCCACCGCCGAACCAGGCTCCAACTGCCAATGCGGGACCTGACCAGGCAATTACATTGCCACTCAATTATCTTACAATAACTGGAAGTGGCACTGATCCTGACGGAACAATTACTGCTTATCAATGGACGAAGATTGCTGGCCCGGCATCATATAATATTGTTAATGCCAGCCAGGCACTAACATTGATTGATAACCTGGAAGAAGGGGTATACCAGTTTGAATTAAGAGTAACCGATAACCAGGGAGCAACAGGTCGTGATACGGTCACTGTAACAGTAAACCCGGATCCAAGAACACAATCGGATGCTTCGGTTTTCCCGAACCCGGCAACATCTGTTATTAATATCAGGATCGATGCCATAACAAACCAGGCTAAGACAACGATCAGGATCTATGATGCAAGAGGAATGATCCTGTATCATGAGCAATTCACAAGGACTCAACAAGTGATGATCCGCCAGGTGGATGTAAGCAAATTTCCGAATGGAGCTTATTTTGTTAAGATCGATGTTGATATCAATAATTCCAAAACAATCGAGTTTATAAAAATGTAGAAGATCATCGATATTGAAAAGGGCTGTAATTATTACAGCCCTTTTTTATTTGCTAATAAGATGATCTTAAAAACTGTGACCCGTTATTTTTTCTCAATAATAAACATAGGGTATTCCCCTTTCAATCCGCATTTTTCCGGTTCCTTTTCTTCTTTGTTATAAAGCCAGTTCAGTATTTTTTTACCCATCAGGTTTTTATGAATATATATTTTCATAAAAGGAACACTGACAGAACGCCAAACACCGAGTTTAAATTCAAAGGGCAGATTATTCTTAAAATAGCTGTAAGGGTGGGCATGGAAATATAATAGTTTCTTTGGGGCGCCTCCTTTGCTTAGCTTGCTGACCAGACGGTTTAACCTGTTCTTTATAAACATAAAACCCCTGGAGGGCAGGAGCCAAAAATTCATCCAGGGAGAATGTTTGAACCACTCATAAACGATCACTCCCTTTCCCTTTGGCATTAAAATCCTGTACAACTCATTTACTGCAGTTAATTGCTCGTCTTTGGGAATGTGATAGATCGTATTCAGGGATATAAAGCCATCAATTGTATTGTCTTTAAAAGGCATATTGGTCATATCACAGAGCACACAAAGGGCTTTATCACCCAGTTTGCGTTTTACCTCCGTAAGAGCCTGGAAAGAGAAATCAACACAAACCCTGTATTTGTAATTGGCTGAGTACTGCAGGTAATCCTCAAACTGCAATGCTCCTGAAGCGGCATCCACCATATAAGTACCACGGGGGTTCAGGTACCTGTTCACCCGGTCGTGGCAGCGTTTGATATATTCTTTGGTAACATCGCGGAAATCTTCGAAGATCACCCCGTCTTCGTAATGGCCATCCTCATCAGCAAACCAGCCCTTTTCGTCATAAAAATTTTTGACCAACTGCTTATCGGCACTGATTTTATGAGAGGCGAGTTTGTCTTTTGAATCTACAATTGCAAGATCCTTCAGCAAAAGAATTATTTCTTTGATGATCGGATAGATAAACGCACCGTCTGTTGATACAAGGCCTTTTGAAATTGTTGTTTTGAACGGAACGCCATCGGCCTGCCATGCCTCCCCGGCTTCAATGCGTTTGTTGAGCCCCGTAAGTTCATCAGCTGTTAATAAACGAAGGTCCTGTCCCGTAAAAGGGCATTTTAAAATTGCTATCCATTCCATAAGCAGGGAAGTATTAAATAAATCTTATTGTACGTTAATTGGTTGTTTAGAAAAGGCAGTAATCGCTTTATATAACTCAAGCATACAATTTTCCCAGGTATGGCTTTTGGCAAAACTGATCCTTTCAGTTTCTTTCTTTGCTGTATTTTCTGCCAGAGCTTTTTTAATAAGACCGGGATAATCTGATGGCAGGTTGGCAAGATAAACATGGTTCTCAAAAAGTTTCATGGCACCTGTACGTGTGGCTATTGTTGGTTTGCCCATCGCCAGGTACTCATCAATTTTCAACGGGTAATTGCCTTTGGTAATATCATTTCTCAGTTGTGGGTTCATACAAACATCAAAGGATTGTACATAAGAAGCCAGTTCAGCAAATGGCTTTCTGCCAAGGAAATGAATATTGGGAATATCGTGCAAAGAGCTATTGCTAAATGTGACATCTTCGGGGCCTACTAATACAACCTGCCATTCGGGGTTTTCTTTTGCGATGTGTTCGAATATTTTCAGGTCGAGGCGGTCGGCATCAAGGGCTCCTATATAACCGATGATGGGGAAACCTTTTGGTATATCAGCTGGTCGTTGATGGGAAACAGTGTGGTCAAAATGATCCAAACTGCATCCCTGCCCGATATAGTAAGAGTGTTTATTAATGCCGGCACTGTATTCTGCCAGGAAAAGCGAATTAGCAACAACCAGGTCTGCTTTTTTGATGAGTTGCGGCTCTAATACCCGGGTATGTTTTTTCCAGTAGGGATAACCCTGCAGGAAATCACGGAGATAATAAATATACAAAGAAGGAGAAAGCAGTTCTTTCAGATAAAATCCATTATAGATGTCATTATCATTAAAGAGAATGATATCCTTGAAATTCAACTCAGCTATGGCATCTTTAATATTTTTTGCAAAACGCCGGTTATTCAGGTAGTTGACAGGTTTGAATGCAGCGGTGGAGGGTATCCAGTTAACAGATTCTATTAAAGTATCAGGATAAAATTCCCACAAACCAGTACTTATTTCTCTTATCTTTTTCTCTTTGTTTTTGATAATTGAAATATGGCCCTCAATTTTTGGATCAGGTTGTTTGGCTGTAAATGACTTTCTTTTCAATGGGAAATTTACATACAGCACCTTGTTATAGAGGGCCAGTTCCTGTGCAATATTCTTGCAATTACAGCCCGTTGGGAAGTACCAGGGTTGCAAACCCACGATTACAATATCTCTCCCTTTCAGCAGGGTCGGAGAGTGGGTAATGGTATTCATGACAGTATCAGGGTAAGGTTCCATAATTGGTATATGGGTAGTTTATGAAAATCTTGTCATTGCAATCATGCAAATAGTTTGAAAGTATTAGCCTTTTAATTTCTTCAACCCGTTAATGATAAACGGGGGGGTAACCTGGCGGATAAATTCTTTGAATACACCTGATACCGGTTTTTTATCTTCTGCTCTGTGCTTAAACAAAGTAGTATGATCTTCGAGTCCTTCCAGTTGTTCATCAGCAGGCCTCCCGTTCGTATAATAATACAATGCGAGTGATTTTCTGGTCCGGTCCGGAGGACAGGTGAGTGGATTCGGGTGACCATGGTAAGAAGTAGAGGTAGTGGAAAATAAAGCCATCCTGTTAAACAGGGGTAATATTTTCTTTTTTGATTCCTTCATTTCTTTATCCCAAAGCTCAAAATGTCCTCCATATTCTTCATGCCAGTCTTCATTCAGGTAAACGAGTACATTGAGTCTTCTGTCCAATTTTGTTTTGGGATGTTTATTGAAATCCGCATGGATCTTTAACAGGCCTCCCGGTTGTATCTGGTGGCAACCACCTCCATCAAAGAAAGGATCAGGTATTAAATTTTCTATGCCGGTAAGATTGGATAAGAATTCAAGAAAGGGTTGTGAGTTCAGGTAATGCATGAACGCCTTTGTTTTTTCTCCAAAACGATATTCCCCTTTGGAGGCCAGCTTGATCTGGTTGGGGTCATTGAATTTATAATCAGCTCCCTTCGAGAGATCAGGGAATTCTTCCAGGACTTCTTTTAGTCGTTCCGGAATGAAAAAATTGTCGAAATAAGTGTTGGGGAAAGGGTCAGCATTGATGTATTCAGCTCTTTTCTCAAGGCCAAAGGCTTTCAGCTCTTCTGCAGATTTGTTGACGAACGCCATGTTGTAAAGGTATTAATGGTTAAGAAGGGTAGACTCGTTTTACAAGGGTGGTTAGAAGGGATTATTTTTCAGCTCATAAAAGTAAAAAAATAGTGAGGAATTTAAAACATTTTGCGATTTAATTTAGGTAATTGCCCTAGGAAAACCCCGGTCCTCTGGTTTTAGCGGAAAGGTTTGTACACAGGGTGCTTTGCCAGTGCCAGCATCGGCAGATCGCCTTTTGTATCCCCATAGGCTGCTATTTCTGCATAATCGCCCAGGGAATACCTGCTTTTGATCCGGCTTACTTTTTCAGTTCCATGACAATTTTTGCCCGCTATTTTGCCTGTAATTGATCCACTTTTAATCTCCAATTGTGTAGCAATCAGCTCAACCTGTATCTTTTGAGCCCAGGGGGATATCCAGTTTTCCGGGGAAGCAGACACAATAACAACTGTTTGGCCTTCTTCCTGCAGTCTTTTTATTTCTGCAGTAGCTCCCGGCCTGATCAATCCAGGTATTATTTCGGCAGCAAATTTTTCGCAGAGTACCCGGAAGCTGTCAACAGATGTGTTTTTAAAGAAATGCTGAAGGACCTTTTCCTTAGCAGCCTGGTTAGAGATGATCTTTAATTTATACGCCAGCAGGAAAGGGCTATTGATCAGGAAACCTGCATAAAAGGCATTGTTACCTTTGCAATATTTGATGAACTCCAGTAATGTATCCCTGGTGGTAATGGTCCCGTCAAAATCGAAGAACGCAATTCCCTTTTTCACAATTTTTTCTTTTTGAACATGAATTCAGGAATGGAAGTGATGATCAGCATGATCCAGCGCCAGAACCATTTTACAAAGATCACATTCTTCTTTTTTTGAATGCCTTTGTACACGGCATCAGCAACATTTTCTGGCTGTGCAGTCAGTAGTTTAGGTAAGTTGAGGTGTTCAGTCATTTTTGTATACACAAAACCCGGGAGCACAGTCAGTACATGCACTTTATAATGGAATAATTTATTTCTGAGGCCGGATAAATAGGCTGTAAATCCAGCTTTAGCACTGCCATAGATATAATTACTCTGCCGTCCTCTCATACCCGCAACTGAACTGATACCCACAATCGTTCCCTGCTGTTTTGCCATATAATCGTTAGCGACAATATTGAGGATAGAAACCGGGCCTGTGTAATTGGTATGTAATGTTTTCAGGGTCTCATCCTGGTCGGCAATCACTTTGTCATTATCATTCATGTACCCCATCACACTGATGGTTATATCAGGCGAGGGGCTTAATGAAGCCCAGAAGGATTGATGTTGTTCAAACCTAGTGGCATCAAATTCATGAATGCTGGTAGTGATATTATAACGGATCGACAGATCAGACTGAAGCGGTTTTAAACGATCTGCATTGCGTGCCGCCAGCTGAATATTGTGCCCTTTGGAAGCGAATTTTTTTGCAAGGGCAACAGCCATATCGGAGGTGGCACCCAGGATAAGTACGGTGGAAGGCATTGTATCTTTCTTAATGGTTAGTTAGTGGTTAATGCTAAACGGTCAGATTGCACTGATCGTATCCTTGCTTCAGGATTATATTTTTTTACGATCTCCATGAATTCAGGCAGGCGTTTGTATCCTGCTTTTAATACAGACGGATCCATGCGGGCATCTTTTGACATATACAGGCGGCCACCATATTTCAGTACCACCTGGTCCAACTGGTCGAGAAATTCAAAGAGGCCTTTCCGAACAGGAAAATCAAGTGCCAGTGTGTATCCTTCCATCGGGAAAGAAATAAGATCATCCTGTTTGCCAAATACCTTTAGTACTGCAAGGAAAGAACCTAACCCCTGGTCACTGATGCGTTGTAATATTTCAATCAAACCTTGCTTGCTTTCAAGCGGCAATACAAACTGATATTGAACGAATCCTTTTTTTCCATAACCTCTGTTCCAATGAAGTATCGCATCAAGCGGGTAAAAGAAAGGTTCATAAGAAACGACGTTGTTGATCTCTTTCTTGAAATTTTTCCCGTAGTAAAGGAAGTTGAATGCCTTTACGGTGAATGTATTTAATACAAAGGAGGGAAGTGTAAAAGGGAAGGTGATCTGTTTTTTAGCCGGCAATTTTAATGGCTCTTTCTTTTTGTTGTCCGGCAATTCATCCTTTTTAGCATGTTCACCGAGAATCAGGATACTTCTTCCAAAATTCTTTCCTTTTTTCAGGCAATCTATCCAGGCCACAGAATAGGTATAATGCTTATATTCATCAAATAAGCGGATCACTTCTTCCAGGTTTTTTGCTTTGACTTGTTTTTGTTTAATATAGGAACTTTCGATTTTCTTCAGGTCAAATTTTACCCTGCCAATAATGCCGGTTAATCCCATACCACCGCAAGTAGCCCAGAATAGATCTGTATAAGCAGAGGGGGAGCAGGTGATCATTTCGCCACTGGCCAGGATCACATCCATTTCCATAACATGTGCAGAAAATGAACCATCCACATGGTGATTTTTTCCATGCACATCACTGGCTACTGCACCACCCACGGTAATGAATTTTGTGCCGGGAGTGACAGGCAGGAACCATCCTTTGGGAACAATCACTTCCAGTATTTTATCCAATGTCAGCCCCGATTCGCATTCCAATATTCCCTTTTCAGTATCAAAGGAGAGTATTTTGTCGTATTTGAGTGTTGAAATGGTTTGCTCTGCCAACGAGGCATCGCCATAACAGCGGCCATTTCCGCGGGCAATAAAATTCTTTGTGGTAGCTGCGTATTGCTGGATATCATTTGTAAAAGAAACGGATTTCTCATCGCTTTCAATCACCGGGTAATTGCCCCAGTTGGCAATATCTTTCTTTGTCATTTGAAGATAGTTATGTCTTTGATGTAAATGATTACAATAAAACTGGCTATCCAGAGGAGAAGGGAAAGTTGAATGAACCGGTCTTTGTAAAGGATCTTAGTTGGCGACCCGGAATCAGCCGATACAAATATGATTTGCAAATACCGCATGATCCCGGCCATCACAAAGATACAGGTATAATAAAGACGGTACGTACCTAATCTCATTTTTACTTCATCCGACATGGTGTACATAAAATAAGCAACAATGATAACGGCACAAACAAGAGAGAGAAGTACGTTTAAGAATTCAAGGTTGTATCCTTTCACTGATTTTCTCATATCCACCCCGGAGCTTACTTTAAGTAATACATCATCTCTTCTTTTTCCAATAGCCATGAACAGGGCCAGCAGGAATACCATAATAACTATCCATTCAGATAATGCAATAACGGCAATTACTGAACCCGCCTTTACCCGCAACACAAATCCTATGGCTAATAAGAAAATATCAAGAATAGGAACTGTTTTGAGCCCGAACGAATAGCCCAGATTGATCAAAAAATAGATACCCAGTACAAACAGGAATTTGTCCCGGATAAACCAGGCCAGGGCAAATCCACCGATAATGAGTAGGGCAGCGATCACTAAAGCCACTGATTTGGAAACAGCACCGCTGGCCAGTGGCCTTTTACTTTTTACCGGGTGCTTGCGGTCATCCTCAATATCCCGGTAGTCATTTAATATATAAATACTGCTGGCAATACAGGAAAAAGCTATAAATCCCCAGATGATCTGGAGTATCTTATCAGTATTTGAGATCTCTCCTGCAAAAAACAAAGGAATGAAAAGGAAGCAGTTCTTTGCCCAGTCTTTCGGTCGTAATAATTTGATATAAGCCACTTTGGAACAGATTAGCGGCCAAAATACAAACATAAACGCAGATTTAATAATGTTGCAATTTTGATAATACTTTATTTGCTTTATGTTTACAAAAACATATTGATTATATGAGTATTAGCACGGGAATTAAGCACAAATACCTCTCTTATGCAGAAGTGGCGGTCATTTTGGTGCTTGCAAGTGTTCCGTTGTTTGTCACATTTCCCTACCGGGTTAATATTTTCCTGTCTTGGGAAGGGGCGTACCGGGTCAGCGAAGGACAAATACCCTTCCGGGATTTTGGAACTCCCTTGGGGGGGATGTATTGGGTCATCCCGGGAATCTTTTTTAAAATCTTTGGAGCTCAAATGATCACCCTGGTAAAGGCACAGGTTTTTATTAATATACTGTCGGGGCTGGCTTTCCGGTCTATCCTGAACAGTTTCAGAGTGAATCCTGGTATTAAGTTTTCCGCAATACTACTTTTTTGCCTTTCTTATTCCTTTTTTAATTTCTGGCCCTGGTATAATCATACGGTAATCGTTTATGAATTCATCGCCATTGCTTTTTTATTAAAAGCACTAATGAATGAAAAGAACAAGTTTACCATTCCTGCCTTAGTATTATCAGCTTTTTTTACAGTTTGTTCTTTTTTTACGAAACAGGATGCAGGCGCATTAACCTTCCTGCTTTGTGCGGCACTGGTATTCTTTTATAGTGTACAGCATAAAAGATGGAAATATCTTTTTATATACGGAGGAGGGTTTGTCCTGTTCATGGCTGCATTCATTATACCATTATCGAATTACGGCTTTTCATATTGGTTCAACCACGGGCAGGCTCCGCACTCGGGACGAATATCTGCTTTTGAAATTGCCAATGACTTCTTTTCCGGGTCACAATGGCTGAAATTTTATCTTTTTATCATAGGCTTACTTCTTGTCCTGCGTTTCCGGAGCTGGAAAGAATGCTGGAATGATAAGGCGAATTTTTTATTCCTGTTACTTACGCTGGGGATTATTGCAGAAGCCGCAATATTCCAGGTGACCAGTTACACGCCACCGGATAATAATATTTTTTATCATTCGTTTGCCATAGCTTATATCCTGACCTTACTGTCCGGGCAGTTCTCGGTTGATTTCAGTAAAATTCGAATGGTAGTGGTGTGCCTGGCGGGTATTCTTTTATGGTGGAGCAATGTGTACTGGAAATATTTTCAGCGTATTGCTGAGAGATCATTAAGCAATGATGTTGCCACCGTATCCCCCACAGGGGAGAACGTAGTGAATAAGCGGACATTTATAATCAATAACGAAGACACTGCTGATATTCCTTTGTCGCAATGGACATTTTCCCCGTTAAAATCTTTTCATAAGATCTATATGCCTTCTGCCACCGTGGACGGGATGTCAAGATTGCTGAACATGGACCTGGTGAAACAGGGAATAAATCTCAGGGTCTTAAACATGACCGAACTAACTCCGCTGGCAAAAGAGATGCCTTTTGAACTGGAAAAAGGATCACATTACCCGCTTTGGTATCATCTCGGTGTAGCCATGTTCAACAAGCAGGCGGAGATGTTTGAAAACAGAATTGGAAATAAGGAATATGATCTTGTACTGTTCGAGTATATTCCTTCCCTGAATAATTTTTACCCGTTCAGGGTGCGGGATTCCTTATTACGACATTATAATAAAATTGATTCTTTCCCGGCTCCCCGGCAGGGGGAAACAAGGGGTGTGATAGAAGTATTTACAAAATAAATCAAAGATGGCTGCTTCCTATTGCGAATTTGTTTTGAATGCAGGTAAAGACACTGTTCACCGGCATTACCATGACCAGGAATATGGATTTCCTATTCATAACGACGATCATTTGTTTGCGAGACTGGTGCTGGAGATCAACCAGGCCGGGCTTAGTTGGGAAACGATCCTGAAAAAGAAAGATAATTTCTTCAAGGCCTTTGATGATTTCAGGATCGATAAAGTAGCCCGCTATACAGAAAAGAAAAAAGAAAAGCTGATGCAGGATGCAGGGATCATCCGTAACAGGTTAAAGATCGAAGCGGCAGTACATAATGCCAAAGCAATTCAATTGCTGCAGAAAGAATTCGGGTCATTTGAAAAATGGCTGGATCATCATCATCCCAAAACAAAAGAGGAGTGGGTAAAGATTTTTAAAACCACTTTCCGTTTTACCGGCGGTGAGATTGTCAATGAATTTTTAATGAGTACCGGTTACCTGCCCGGTTGCCATATTGAAACCTGCCCTGTCTATAAAAAAGTATTGAAGCAAAAACCTAAATGGGCGGTAAAGAAAAAAGCTTAATTGGGCTGAACGGCCGGCAGGCGGTAATGCTGTCCGTCTAATACAAATAACTCATCGATCTCGTAGCGCCAGAATTTAAAAAGCGGGGATTTCTCCAGTACTTTGATCACTTCTTCTTTTGTTTCTGCTGTCAGGGTAATCCAAACCCGTTGAGTCTCCATACTGACAGCATATTGGTCAACGATATCTTTATTGATCAGGTAATTGATATAAGTACGGTGCGGTGGCACCAGTTCCATGAACTCATCACTCATGTCAAACTGTATGGTTGCCTGGTATTTCTTCATCTGTATTAATGACAACCTAAAAGTAGGAAAGTTGCAGCGGCAGAAAAATTAAATTCAGTATGTATAAAAAGTAAAAAGCCCTTAATTTTACCGGCCCGGAACGTTAGCTCAGTTGGTTCAGAGCATTACTTTGACAGAGTAGGGGTCACTGGTTCGAGTCCAGTACGTTCCACTTTTTTCTTTTCTTGATGATAATCACTTCCTGCCGTGACCGGCTTCATGTATTTTCCCCGTGTATTGTGTAAATTTTGGTAGAGAAAAAGCTGTATGGCGCTGTCTCATACCTGGCAACAATTCCTGGATGAGACCGGTGATATCAGCCGGTTTACCAGGCGTTTCTTTCTGCAGGGGTTTAAACCCCGGTACGAAATAGCTGAATTATTGCGCCAATGTTATATTATCGGTTACAAATCACTTCCGCTGGTTGGTTTAACCGGATTCATTATGGGCCTGGTGCTGACCATGCAACTCAGACCTTCCCTGATCAGTTACGGGGCAGAAAGTGAATTACCCGCCATGGTGGGTATTGCCATCGTCAGGGAAATTGGCCCGGTCATTACGGCATTGATCTTTGCCGGGAAAATCGGCAGCAGCATTGGTGCAGAATTGGGAAGTATGAAAGTAACGGAGCAGATTGATGCAATGGAAGTCAGCGGAACGAATCCTTTCAAATACCTGGTGGTGACAAGGGTACTGGCAGCTACTTTAATGCTGCCCGTACTGGTGATATTGGGAGATGCCATTTCATTATACGGGTCTTATCTCGGGGTAAATATCAGGGGTATAACCAGCTTTAGTTTATTCTTTCAGCAGGTCTTTGATGCGTTATCCTTCAGTGACTTTTTTCCCGCATTGATCAAAAGCTATTTTTTTGGATTTGCGGTAGGTATCATCGGGTGTTACAAAGGATTCAATTCAAGTAAAGGAACAGAAGGGGTAGGTCGCTCAGCCAATTCAGCCGTTGTAGTCAGCTCTGTACTGATCTTTATTATTGACCTGCTGGCCGTGCAGATCACGGATATTTTAGGATTCAATTGAGCAACAATGACAACTGCACCAATCATAGAACAACGATCAATACCAGTAGTATCAACTGATTCGGTGATAGAAATCGAACATTTATATAAAACATTCGGTGATAATACGGTACTGGCAGATTTCAGCCTGGTCCTGCGTAAAGGAGAAAATGTGGCGGTATTAGGAAAATCCGGTTCCGGTAAATCCGTACTCATCAAATGTATCATTGGTTTGATGAGGGCCGACAAAGGAAGTATCCGCTTGCTGGGGCAGGATATAGATAATCTTGATCACCAGGAACTGGATGAGATCAGGTCAAGAGTGGGGTTCTTATTCCAAAGTAACGCACTATATGATTCCATGACGGTGCGGGAAAACCTGGAATTCCCGCTTCGCCGGCACTGGATAAAAATGACATCAGCGGAGCAGGATGCCAAAGTATTGGAAGTATTGAGTAATGTCGGCCTTGCCCATGCCGTGGATATGATGCCGGCGGAATTGTCGGGTGGGATGCGAAAGAGAATTGCACTGGCGAGGACCCTGATACTTGATCCGGAAATTATATTCTATGATGAACCCACCACTGGGCTTGACCCCATTACCGGGAAGGGGATCAGCAAATTGATCAGGGAAATGGGTGAAAAATATAATACTTCTGCCCTCATCATCTCGCATGATATGAATTGTATCCGCATGACAGCCGACCGTATTATTATGCTGATTGATGGCACCTGTTATGCGCAGGGCAGCTATGAGGAACTGAAGCTAAATAACGATCCGAAAGTCAAACAATTTTTTGAATAATGACAAAGCGACCGATCAATAACCTGAAGCTGGGGATTTTTGTTCTTGTTGGCCTGTTGCTGCTGATCTTTTCACTGTATATGATCGGCCGGGATAATAATCTCTTTGGAAAAAATTACAAGTTAACGGCAAGATTTGAGAATGTACAGGGTTTAACAGTGGGAAACAATGTACGCTATGCCGGTATCCAGGTGGGAACGGTGAAGAAGATCAGGATACTTAATGATACGCTGATCGAAGTAGCGATGCTGATTGATGTGAAGATGAAACAATACATTCATAAGAATGATATCGTCAGTATGAGTACGGATGGATTGATGGGAAACCGGATATTGAATATCACTGCTTCCAAAGACGGTTCTCTGCTGGCAGAAGATGGGGACCTGCTCGCAACGAAAAAAAATATCAGCACGGATGAGATGCTGGAAACACTTGATAAGACCAACAGGAATATTGCGGTGATTTCAGAGGAGTTAAAAACAACTGTATTGCGTATCAATAGCAGCGCAGCTATCTGGAAATTACTGAACGAAACGGAACTTCCGGATAATTTACGGGCATCGGTACTTAGTATCCGTCATGCCACGGGCAGGGCAGATGAAATGGTGAAAGATATTCACAGCATCATCGCTGATGTAAAAAACGGGAAAGGCTCATTGGGTGCTATACTGACTGATACAGCCATTGCCCGAAACCTGGAGGAGGCTTTACTGAAAATTCAGCAGGTGGGTGACCATGCTACGGCACTGGTAGATGAGCTGTCGAAACTAACCGCCGGTATAAAGGAGGATATCAATAGTGGCAACGGAACGGCCCATGCGTTGTTGAAAGATTCGGCACTGGTGATAAAACTTAATAACAGTTTATCCAATATTGAGAAAGGTACCGATGGGTTTAACCAGAATATGGAAGCGTTGAAACATAATTTCCTGCTGAGGGGTTATTTCAGGAAACTGGAGAAACAAAAGAGAAAACAATAAAAGTATAGTTGATCTTCCCGTTTTTATAAGGCCCATTCCACAATGGTATTCTCCCATTCTTCACGGTACGGCGTACTGATGCGGATATAGTTATCTGTATAACCTTCCATCATGCCATTTTTATCCCGGTGCTCAAATAACACCTTTCGGGTTTGCCCGGCATGCTGTTCGGTGAAGTATTGCATCTTCATGTAAGAAAGGTTGCGCAACGTCTTGTTTCTTTCATGACGGATATTCATCGGAACGACAGGGTCAAGAGTCAACGCATGTGTATTATCCCTTTCTGAATAAGTGAACACATGCAGGTAAGAAATATCCAGGGCATGAAGAAAATCAAAGGTCTCCTTAAAGTAGTCATCTGTTTCTCCGGGGAAACCAACGATCACATCCACACCAATAGCGCAATGTGGCATTAATGTTTTGATCAGTTTCACCCTGTCGGCATATAATTCCCGCTTATACCTTCTCCGCATGGCCGCCAGCACTGTATTACTGCCGCTTTGTAAAGGGATATGGAAATGCGGCATGAACTTGTCGCTGTTCGCCACAAATTCAATGATCTCGTTGGTTAGCAGGTTAGGTTCAATAGAGGAGATGCGGTAGCGTTCAATACTTTTTACCTTGTCCAATGCTTTCACCAGCTCAAAGAAATTTTCTTCCCGGCCACTGATGCTGATCGTGGTGCCGGCTCCATCCGGTCCTTTTCCAAAATCACCAAGATTTACACCCGTCAGTACAATTTCTTTTACTCCATTGGAAGCCAGTTCTTCAGCATTCCTCAGCACATTTGTAATACTGTCGCTCCTGCTTTTGCCTCTTGCCATCGGGATGGTACAAAAGGAACAGTTGTAATCACAGCCATCCTGTACTTTCAAAAAGGTTCTTGTCCTGTCATTCACCGACCAGGAAGAGTGGAAGCCGGATATTTCACCAATATCACAACTGCATATTTTAGTAGCATCACCTTTGGAAAGTTCCCGGATATGTTGGGCAATATTGAATTTCTCGGCAGCTCCCAAAACCAGGTCAACCCCGGGAATAGATGAAATCTCTTTGGGTTTCAACTGGGCATAGCAGCCCGTGATGACCACAAAACTTTCCGGTGATCTTCGTTGAATACGGCGCACCAGCTGGCGGCATTCCTTATCGGCATTATCGGTAACCGAACAGGTATTGATCACATACACGTCTGCCTGGTCGTCAAACTCTTTTTTCTCAAATCCTTCCTTTTCCAGCAAGCGGGAAATAGAGGACGTTTCTGAGAAATTGAGCTTACAGCCGAGGGTGTGAAAAGCTACTGTTTTAGATACTGCCATAGCGGCCGCAAAGATAAGCATGTGCCAGGATTTTGGGTATTTGAAGGTTTTCCGCAGCAGTTAAGTGGTAATCATGGATTTACTTTTAATTTGTAGAAATTATTGGCAGTGAATAAGAAGTGGTTACCATATGTTCTGATCATCATCCTGGCAGTTGCCGTGATCGTAATAAAGCAGTACCAGGGAGGTAAAGAACCAGCCCCCAAACCTAAAACGACTACCACAAAGCCTAAAGACCCGGCCAGTAACCCTACAGATCGTGACAAGGGCTTTGACCGCCGTATTTCCTACCTGGAATACAGTAAACATGCAAAATGCAGGATGCAATGCCGCCGCATTTCACAGGCAGAAGTGGAAGAGATCATGCAGGAGGGGAAAATTAATTATAATAAAAGCGACCTGAAGAATGCAAGATGCCCCCGGTATGCTGTGGAAGGTATTACCAATGATGACCAGCGGGTGAGGATCGTGTATGCACAATGCAATGAGGCAACAACCGTGGTTACGGTGATCGACCTGGATACAGACTGGGCCTGTGATTGTCCCGGGGATGATGATAAATACAAAAACCGCAACTGATGAAGTCATTACGGCGACCCTTTCAATGGATATACAGCGTCTACGCCTTCATCACTTTTATAACGGTCATGTTATTCATTTTTCCTTTTGTGATCATCGCCAGTTTTTTCGGCCGTATTAAAGGGGGCAATATGGTCATCCGGCTTTGTATGCTCTGGGCCGATATCTGGTTCTTCCTCATCTTCATCTGGCATCAAAAAATTTACGAAGCACCACACGACCAGGATAAGTCTTATATTTTTGTCAGCAACCATATATCCTACCTGGATGCAGCTATTCTTGTCAAAGCATTAAGAAAACCATTCCGGCCATTGGGAAAAGTGGAGATGAGTAAAGTGCCGGTATTCGGGTTCATCTACCGTAATGCGATCGTGACAGTTGACCGAAGCAGCGCAGCTAACCGGGCCAACAGCGTACGGATATTAAAGTCGCTGATCAGCAAAGGCATTTCGGTGATGGTTTTCCCGGAAGGAACATTTAATATGACCACTGAACCCATGAAGGAATTCTATGATGGAGCTTTCCGGGTGGCGATTGAAACACAAACTCCCGTCAAACCTGTTCTTTTTTTAGATGCTTATTACCGGATGCCGTATGAAAGCCTGTTTCATATGAACCCGGGCCGCAGCAGGGTGCTGTACCTGGAGGAAATACCCGTGGACGGATATACAACCGCTGATATTGGTTTATTGAAGGAAAAGGTTTTTACATTGATGAGCCGGAAAATGAAAGAGTATAACGGGGGCTGGAGAAAGACCCCTCTAAATCTACCCTAACCGGGAGACTTTAACCCCAGATAGTTAGATTTGCTTTTTAATGCAAGAAAAAAATTACGATAGTGAAAACAGCAGTATCTCTCCCGGAACAGCGGAGCTTTTCGCTGAGATCATCATACCATTAGCATTGCCCAAAAATTACACATGGTCTGTTCCTGCATCATTACAAGAAACAGCAAGGGTGGGCTGCAGGGTGGAAGTGAACCTTGGGAAAAATAAGCGTTATGCCGGTATCATTAAACGGCTGCATACTGATAAACCTGATTTCTTTGAAACAAAAGATATCCTGAATGTGCTGGATGTGGAGCCGGTGGTTTATGAAGAGCAGTTGAAACTCTGGGAATGGATCGCCGGTTACTATATGTGCAGCGAAGGGGAAGTGATGGCAGCGGCATTGCCTGCCCATTTCAAACTATCCAGCGAAACGGTTCTTGTATATAATGAAGAGTATGGTGATGATTTTTCAGCACTGGATCATGATGAATACCTGGTTGGAGAAGCTTTATTGATAAAAAAAGAACTGAAGCTGACGGAAGTGCAGCAGTTGCTGGATTCATCCCATGTGTATCCTGTCATCAATTCGCTGATCAATAAAAAAGTGTGTTTTGTATGGGAAGCGTTGAAGCAAACCTATACAGCGAAGAAAGAAACTTATGTATTGTTGAACCCGCAATATGATAATGAAGAAGAGCTGGAGAAGTTATTGAACGAGGATAAAAAACTACAACGGGCGGAGAAGCAAATGGAACTTCTGCTCAGTTATTTGCACTTAACCAAAACGGAAGGAGAAGTAACAAAGCCTAACCTATTGAAAAAATCCGGGGCAACGGATGCTCAATTGAAAGGGTTGGTGGATAAAAAAATACTTTGGACAGAAAAGAGAGTGGTGGACAGGCTTCAGTATTTGCCCAAAGATGTAAAAATTGATTTTGAATTATCGGCTGATCAGCAACAGGCATTGGTGCAGTTACAGGAACAATTGAAATCAAAATCCGTTTGCTTATTGCATGGCGTTACTTCCAGTGGTAAAACACAGATATATATCAAACTGATCGAAGAACTGGTGAAGAAAGGGAAACAGGTCTTGTATATGTTGCCGGAGATCGCTTTGACTTCCCAGGTTATCAGGAGACTACAAAAGCATTTCGGGGGTTATATTGGGATTTATCATTCTAAGTTTTCCCAAAATGAAAGAGTGGAGATATGGCATAAAGTAAAGACAGGTGAGCTGAAAGTGATCCTTGGTGCCCGTTCGTCTGTGTTTCTTCCTTACCAGGATATTGGCCTGGTCATCTGTGATGAGGAACATGATACTTCTTTCAAACAACAGGAGCCTGCTCCCCGCTACAATGGCCGTGATGCTGCGATCTATTTTGCCGCATTGTTCAAAGCGAAAGTTGTATTAGGCAGTGCTACTCCTTCTATTGAGAGTTATTACAATGCTGTTAATGGGAAATATGGGTTAGTTGAACTGGCGCAACGCTATGGTGACTTTCAATTGCCACCTATTGAGATCATTGATACTAAAAAAGTGGAACAGAAAGACCGGTCAAAAGTGATGCTGTCACCCCCATTGCAGCAGGCTATCAAAGAAGTACTGGAAAGAAACCGGCAGGTGATTCTATTTCAGAACAGGAGAGGGTATGATCCCTACCAGGTTTGCAGTGTTTGTGGCTGGATTCCTCAGTGCAAGTATTGTGATGTATCGCTGACCTATCATAAGATCACTAACAAATTGCTCTGCCATTACTGTGGTACCACCTATCCCCCGGTACATACCTGCATGGCCTGCGGCAGCCATAAATTTGTGCAACGGAATTTTGGTACAGAGAAAATTGAGGAGCAATTACAGGAAACATTCCCGGAATCCAAAGTGGCCAGGATGGATATTGATACCGTGCGGGGCAAAAACGCCCATGATGTTTTGATTCAGCAATTTGAACAGAAAAGAATTGATATACTGGTGGGTACACAAATGGTGGTGAAAGGGTTGGATTTTGATAACGTGGATCTAGTGGGAATACTGGATGCGGATGGATTATTGCATTTTGCCGATTTCCGGGTAAATGAAAGAGCCTTCCAGCTCATGGAGCAGGTGAGTGGTCGTGCCGGCAGGAAACAAGCGACCGGGAAAGTGGTCGTCCAAACAACACAACCTTCTCACCCCGTGTTGCAATATGTGAAGCAGCATGATTACAAAAAAATGTTTGCCGATGAGATCGATAAACGAAAGCATTTTGCTTACCCGCCTTTTTCCAGGACGATACAGTTGACCTTCAAGCATAAATTCCGGGAAGTGGTGGAACGGGCTGCCCAGCAGTTTGCCGACTCCCTTAAAAACAAATACGGCGATTTTATTATTGGCCCGGCAGAACCCATCATCAGCCGCATCCGCAACCAGTACCTGATGGAACTGCTGATCAAGTTGCCTAGAGATACCAAAACCATTTTGCAATGCAAAACAGATATACTTGACCAGGTTGCCATCCTGCACCAGGAAAAGAGATTTGCAGCGGTCACAATTGTTCCCGATGTGGACGGTATCTGATATAAAATTGGAAAATGCATCCTCCTGCCGTTTACATCTGGTAAATGTCGCCTTTATGTCGCCTGAATGACCGGGCTAAAATTCTTAATACCTTTACGGTTCAGATAATTTTGCGATGAAATCAACCCAAAAAGAAATGATAGCAAGTCTTGTAAGAGAAGGCCGGATGGAAAAGGGGTACACGCAAAAGGAATTATCTGAATTATCCAACATCAGTGTCCGCTCCATACAACGATAGAAAATGGCGAGATCATTCCCAGGACGTACACCTTGAAGAGGCTGGCAGGTATCTTAGGCCGTTCGTATGAAGATTTTGCCAGGAATATGCAGGAGCAGGGTACCGGGGAAACGGTTGTTGAAAACCTGCCTGCAAATTCACCCGTAAGAATCAGTCATGCCCAGCGGGTCATATTATCTGCTGGTATTTGTCTTTCTATATTGGTATTAGCGGCGGCCTTTATTGCCCAGTCCTCCCGTTTCCCGGAAACGAGTTTTGAGTTCTTTGTCTTTTCTGCTGTTGTGCTCCTGCTTATTACGGTTACCCTTTTCTTTTTGTGGCGAAAAAAATAATCCTACAAATTTTTATGCATGATTGGAATTATTGTCCAGCTGGGGATTTCCTGGCTGATCATCTGGTGGTATGAAAAAGGGAACCTGCATGTGCTGGGTTTATTACCTTCCAAAAAGAGGGTAAAGGATTTTTCCCTCTTTTTTATTGTAGCGGCAGCCTGTTCATCGCTTACATTTTTGCTGCGTCATTATATTGCTTTACAAAGCTGGGAACTGAACCCGGATTATAGTCTTTCGACAGTTCTGGAAGGGACCTGGTTTGTGATTAAGTCTGTTTTGTTTGAAGAACTAATATTCAGGGGGGTATTATTTTATATACTGATCAAAAAATTGGGAACAATAACGGCAGTAATAGCTTCTTCCATAGCGTTTGGTATCTATCACTGGTTCTCATTCGAAGTGTGGGGAGATGGCTGGCAGATGCTGATTACTTTCCTGGTAACAGGCCTTGCAGGAGTTATATATGCTTACGGTTATGTAAAGACATTTTCATTGTATGTGCCGGTTGCTTTACATATTGGCTGGAATATCGTGAACATGGTTATTTTCTCGAACAGTACTATTGGCAGGCAACTGTTAATCCCGGTGGAACCGGCCCCGGTTGTCACTATTTCATATTTTAGTTATTATGCCATGCAGTTTACCCCGGTTCTTTGCTTTTATATCATCAATGGCTGGTTGCTGTGGAGGCTTAAACAGGCGGAGCCAGCGTAAAAATCCAGTTAGTTTCAGTGGCAGCGTATCTTAAGGCTATCAGCGCTGATCAGTATTTGCAAATGAGAAATCTCTGAATGTATAAGTTGTAAAACCTTTTTTCGAAGCTTTTGCAGCCTTCAACATCGCCTTCGCCACATCCCTTCCTTGTACCGGCTTATATTTCGCCGGTAATAAAAAGGAAACAGCTTTCATCACTACCTGCCCGATCCTTTCTCCCGGTCTTTCTTCCTTGCGGTTGCCTAATAACATAGAGGGCTGCATGATATGTAGTGATTGGAACCCAATGGCTTTCACTGCATCTTCTGTTTCGCCTTTCAGGCGCAGGTAAAAATTATTGCTTTTACTGTTGGCACCAACGGAGGATACCAGTATGAATTTTTCACAGCCGACTATTTTACAGTAACGGGCAAGATTAACCGGGATGTCATAATCTACTTTCCGGTAAGCAATTTTATCGCCTTTTACTTTTTTCTGAGTGGTTCCGACTGCACAAAACAGGACATCTGTATTGGCTAATGCTACCAGCAAGGAATCAGCATTTTCAAAATCAACCAGCTTCTTTTCCAGTTTGGGGTGGGAGATGTCCAATGGCCGCCGGGTCAGTACCCTCACGGTATCGAAATAATCATCGTTCAGTAGTTCTTCGAGAAGGTAACTGCCAATCAAACCTGTTGCGCCGGCTATAGTTGCGGTCATGATGGTGATTTTAACTATGTTCCCTCTGTGTTTCTATTGTGCCTATGTGGTAGCTTTTATCACAAGATTATGTATCAGAATCTAGCCCCCGTTTATTTTGTATCAACAGGGGTGTACTCATATATTACATATCCCCAGGGCTCTATCTTCCATTCTTTTTCTGTGAGCGGTTCATTCGTGCCCATAAATACATTGTAAGGATTACCCTGAAGGTCTTTATCAGTTATAATAATGCTTTGTTCTTTCTTAGAAAGATTCAGGATCACCAGTATCTTTTTGCCTGCTTTTTCTCTTACATACGCATATACCGCTTTATCATCCCCTGCTTTCACTTTCCGGAAGGCAGCATCAGCAGCCAGTGCCACATTGTTTGTACGGAGATTTAATAATGTTTTATAAAACTTCGCTCTTTCGAATTTTCCAAAAACGATCGAATCACTTTCAAAGAATTGTAAGGGGCGGAGCAAGGGCTCTTCCTGCCCACTATAAACTAAGGGAACACTGCCGGCCATGGTCTGGGTGAATACGGCAAATGGTGCATGCACAGCCCCGGGAAAAGTTCCGTAGTCGGATTTATTCCAGCTGTTCTCATCATGGTTACTGGTAAAGTAGAGAGGGATCGCTTCTTTTGGATATAGTGTATCGAACTTGTTTTTAATACTGTCTAATGCAAAAGCCGGTCTTTGCCCTGCTGCTACTTTCACCATCATATGAAACATCTCCCAGGGATAATAGGCATCAAAACCACTGGTCATTAAATATGGTTTATCGCCTTCGGCTAAAAAGAACAGTTCTTTATTCAATTCCTTTAATTGCGGGATACATTTTTTCCAGAACTCCCCGGGTACATTCCAGGCCACATCCACCCGGTAACCATCAATGCCCGTATTGGTGACCCAATATTTCATCGCAGCGATCATGCTGTCCTGCATTTCTGTGTTCTTAAAATCAAGAATACGGGTATCGGTCCAATCGAACATCGTGGCTGCTTTGCCTGAACTGTCTTTCACAAAAAAGCCGGGATGACTTGTCAACCAGGGATGATCGGCGCCGGTATGATTCGGTACCCAATCAATCAGTACTTTCATTCCTTTATCATGGATCGTTTTTACCAGCTGGTTCCAGTCTTCCATCGTGCCATATTCCGGGTTGATAGCGGTATAGTCAGATACGGCATAATAACTTCCCAAACTTCCCTTGCGATCCACTTTACTAATGGGGTTGATGGGCATGAACCAAAGTGTTTGTACTCCCATTTCTTTTAAGCGATCTAAATGTTTGGCAAAGGCATTGAAAGTGCCTTCGGGGGTATATTGACGGGTATTCACTTCGTAGATATTGCCCTGCATGATCCATTCGGGATGTGCAGCTGCCTGAACGGTATCGGTAACAGCCTGTTTTTGTTCTTTGGATTTGCAGGAAAAAATAAGAACGGGGATGAGCAGGAAGAAAAACACTTTTTTCATAATGGACTTTTTAAGATGAAGCTATTAGCGGGTAAAAACAAACTGAAAATTAGTTCTTTCGTTCAGAAAGAAAAAATCAGGACTTTTGCAGTATGCAAGTTCTGGATAATATTTCGCTGAAACCTTTTAATACGTTTGGGATTGATGTAAAGGCCAGGCAATTGGCGACCTTTTCATCTTTAAATGACCTTGAAAACATCAACATTAAACCCGGCACTATTGTACTTGGTGGTGGCAGTAATATTCTTTTCACTAAAGATGTTGATGGACTGGTGCTGAAGAATGAAATAACCGGCATCCGGGAATTGCATGAGGACGAGGAATATGTTTATGTGCAGGCAGGGGCAGGGGAGAACTGGCACCAGTTTGTATTGTCTTGTATCAACCGTAATTGGGCGGGCATCGAAAATCTATCACTGATACCCGGCAGTGTGGGGGCATCGCCCATGCAGAATATCGGCGCTTATGGGGTGGAACTGGAAAATGTATTCTGGAACCTGGAAGCCTGGCATGTGCAGGAAAAGAAACTGGTCAATTTCACCCGGTCGGATTGTGAATTTGGCTACCGGGAAAGTGTTTTTAAAAGAAAATATAAAAACCAGTTCATTATAATATCGGTAACCTATCGTTTGCATAAGACCCCTATTTTTCATACCAGTTATGGTGCAATTGAACAGGAACTGGAAAGGATGGGAGTAGAGGCATTAAGCATTAAAGCCATCTCCGATGCGGTGATCAAAATCCGTTCTTCCAAGTTGCCTGATCCAAAACTGATTGGGAACGCCGGTAGCTTTTTTAAGAATCCTTCCGTAACTGACAGGAAATTTTTGGAACTGAAGCAACGTTTTGAAGAAATTGTTGGTTATCGTAACCCAGATGGCAGTATGAAGATTGCAGCCGGCTGGCTGATCGAACAATGCGGCCCCGATGAAACCGGGACAAGTTGGAAGGGATTCAGGAGAGGTGATGCAGGTTGTCATGCGAAGCAGGCATTGGTGCTGGTGAACTTTGGTAATGCCAGGGGGATTGACATTTGTCAATTAAGTGACGACATAATAAAGAGTGTAAAGGACAAATTTGATATTGTGCTCGAAAAAGAAGTTAATATTTATTAACGGGTTGCAGCAGGAAACTATTTATTATATCTTGGCTGCATAAACAAAACCACTTTTATGAAAAGAATTTTTATCTCAGGAACAGGGTTATTGATCGCTTTATTTATGTTGGGCAGTTCTGCTGCTATCGCACAGGGCATGGAACGGGAAGGAAAGACAACGGCCAATGCTTCACAAGTATATCTTGAAGTAGGAGGAGCCGGTGTGATCTATTCCGTTAACTATGATGGAAGATTTGGGAAACTGGAAAATGGACTGGGTATGCGTGTTGGTATTGGTGGCGCATCAGCAGACGGAGAAGGTTATTTGGCCATACCAGCCCAGATCAACTACCTGGCCGGAAGCAGGGGACAATATTTTGAAATGGGTGCAGGCGTTACTTATATTTCTGCCAGTGATATTTTTGACGAAGGGACATCCAGTAATTTATTTGGATCATTCACACTAGGTTTCCGGAAACAACCATTTGGTAAAAAAGGATTGACCTGGAGAGTAGCATTCACTCCCTTTATTGGGGAAGGTGGATTTATTCCCTGGGGCGGTGCCAGTATTGGTTTCCGGTTCTAAGATTATAGTAATTAAGTCATACAGAAAAGCCCTGCTGTTTCAGCAGGGCTTTTCTAATTAAGCTTCTTCATCAAATTCCTCTTCAAAATCTTTTCCGCCAAGGTTCATCATGCTCCCGATAAGATCTTTAAATTCGATCTTACTCTCGAATATTTTTTTACTGATGAGCGAATAAGAAGCAAGCCCATGCAGCACAAACTCCATGAGTAAAGCCGCTTGTTCTTCGTTGGCTTTCGGGAAATATTTTTTTACCAACGGCTGTAACCCATCCACTTTGTATAACTGCAATATCTTGTCTTTATCAGCAGTGTTAAATGATAAGTTCAGGCTGTTGCCTTTATCAAACCAGCTGGTAATAGGTTTGTAAGGGTTTTCTTCTTCTTTCTCCTGTTGCGAAGGCTTGCCGGTATTCCTTCTTTTCTTTAAGATATCCGGGTTAGGGAAATATTGTACAAACTGTGAACGGATCGCTTTTTCCACGAGGTTCATGGCTACCTGGTAAGGACCTTCCTGTTCCCCTTCGTATACTAATTCCACTTTCCCGGTAATGGAAGGAATGATACCGGCGAGATCACCGATCCAAACTTGTGTTTGTTTTTCATTGTTGATGATAGCCCTTCTTTCGGCAGCACTCACTGCATTTTCAAACGCAGAAATGGTCAGCCTTGCACTCACACCACTTTTCTTATCTACAAATTCACTGCTTCTTGCTTCAAAAGCCACTTGCTCTATCAGCCGCTTTACCAGGTCGCTGACATTGACTTTGCCTTTTTGTTCTTCGCTGATCACAGCCTCCTGTTCCGTGATCTCCAGTGCATTTTCAAGGGATTTGGGATAGTGTGTTAGTATCTGGCTCTCGATACGGTCCTTAAGGGGGGTAACAATGGAGCCACGATTGGTATAGTCTTCCGGGTTAGCCGTGAAAACAAATAATATATCCAAGGGCAGTCTTAATTTGAAACCTCTTATCTGCACATCCCCTTCTTCGAGGATATTAAACAGGGCCACCTGTATCCTTGCCTGCAGGTCGGGCAATTCATTGATCACAAAAATACCCCGGTTACTTCTGGGGATGATACCATAATGTAATACCCGTTCATCTGCAAAACTTAGTTTGAGGTTAGCAGCTTTGATCGGGTCAATATCCCCGATCAGGTCCGCCACACTCACATCCGGCGTGGCCAGTTTTTCGCCATAGCGTTCGCTTCGGTGGATCCAGTGAATAGGTGTTTCATCACCATGGGTAGCGATTTCCTCTTCGGCAAACCTGGAAACAGGGCTGATGGGGTCGTCATTGATATCGCTGCCGGCCACACAGGGGATATATTCATCCAGCAGTTCCACCATTTGCCGGGCCATTCTTGTTTTGGCCTGTCCCCGCAAACCAAGGAACAAAATATTGTGCTTGCTGAGTAGTGCTCTTTCCACGTCAGGTATTACTGTGTCCTCGTAACCGACAATGCCGGAAAAGGTGGCATCTCCTTTTTTAAGTTTGGCAATCAGGTTTTGGCGAATTTCTTCTTTGATGTTTCTGGGCTGATAGCCGGAGTCTTTGAGTTCGCCGAGAGTTTTTATTTTTTTTATGTTCATAGCCGGTAAGTCGGGAAGACGGTAAGCCTTCATTTTTAATTATTCAATACAGTATCTTCTGATACCATCCTTTATTAGTGGCACATTAAAATTGATAACAAAACCAATATTATTTGCTGTCATTTTTAAATGACTCATTATTTGAGCTTGCCAGAGTGGGTTAACCAGCTCAACGGCCTTTAGTTCACAAATAACTATTTCATCAACTAGTACATCCATCCGCAACCCTTCATCAAACACCAATCCATCATAGTGAATTGGTAACTCAACTTGTCTCTGAAATTTGATTCCTTTCTTTTTTAGTTCATGGCAAAAGCAGGCTTCGTACACTTTCTCCAGTAACCCGGGTCCCAATTCTTTATGTACCCGGTATGCACAGTCTACAATCTCTTTGCAGAGGAATTCTTCATAGTCAGTCAATTTATACATATTCTGCTCGAATTAAATTCCTTATTTTCTTTCCGTCTTCCCGGCTATCTAGTATACAGTTTTTCGTTTCCCACTTTCAAAATCCTTGAAAATAAAAGCACCCAGCTTATCCAATGAGGCAAAGAAGGCTTTCCCGTTATTGGTTTCTGTAAACTCCTGCACAAAACGTTGCAGGTAAGGGTCGGTGGCGATCATGAACGTAGTGATAGGTATTTTCAGTTTCTTACACTGTGCTGCCAGGTTCATACAACGGTTCACCACTTTGCGGTCTAATCCAAAACTGTTCTTATAATACCGCTTCCCGATCTTTAGGCAGGTGGGTTTCCCATCTGTGATCATAAATATCTGTTTGTTGGGGTTTTTCCTGCGACGCAATATATCCATCGCTAATTCTAACCCTGCTACCGTATTGGTATGGTAAGGCCCCACCTGCAAATAAGGAAGATCTTTGACTTCAATCGGCCAGGCATCATTGCCAAACACCACGATATCCAATGTATCCTTCGGGTACTTTGTTTTGATCAGTTCACTCAGCGCCATCGCCACTTTTTTGGCGGGTGTGATCCTGTCTTCCCCGTATAAGATCATGGAATGAGAGATGTCGATCATCAGTACTGTAGAAGTTTGCGCTTTAAAATCCGTTTCCCGGATACTCAGGTCATCTTCCTGCATATTGAAGCTCTCAATACCATGATTGATCTGTGCATTCCGGATGCTTTCGGTAAAATCGATCTGCTCCAGCATATCACCGAAACGGTAATTCCTGGTTTCGGGATTCAATTCATCTCCCTGCCCGGGTTTGAAACTGTGATGGTCTCCCTGTTTTGTCTTCTTGAGTTTACCGAATATCTCTTCCAAACTCTTTTTACGAATGCCCTGTTCCGTTTTGGGTGTGATCTTGATTTCACCTGGTTCATTATCACCGGTGATATATCCTTTTTCTTTCAGCTCATCAATAAAATCACCCATGCCATATTCATCATCGGTCAGTTGATATTTTTTATCCAGCTCATTCAGCCATTGCATGGCCTCACTTACATCACCGCTGGTGTAAGTGAGTAATTGCATGAAAAGATCAAGCAGTTGTTCAAAACGGCCTTTACCCTCAGCATCAGCATCAAATTTTGTGAAATGGAAACCTCTCATGTATTACAATTTACGACAAATACCACTTATGCAGCACAGCATAACAACAACCAAACGGGTAAGAGGTTCGGTACTAAAAAACCCCGGTAAATCCGGGGTTTTGAAAGATATCACCAATAAATATTATTTAGGAGTACCACTGTCTCTTGCCGGTGTCACAATGGTTTTGTTTCCTTCGGTTCCTGGAGTAACAGGGGCTACTGGTGCTGCACCATATTTTTGTTCCAGTGCATCCAGCAATTGCAGGAAATATTCGTTCTGGGCGGCTTCCCCATTACGACCATCAAAGAGACCAAACATTTCTTCTTTTTCTGTTCGCAGGTAATCGAAATAAGCTTTTTGCTGCTGCAAATCTTTTTTCAATGCGGCACTTATTTCTTTCGCCAGTTGCCTATTACCAGCTTTGTAACAAGCTTCGAGGTAAGACATATTCTGAATATTATGACCATTGTCGCGGCTGGTCATGGCATAAGGCAGGTCATATTTATTGACCAGTTTCTCTGCTTTTTCAAGCAACTTCAGGGCTTCTTCTTTTTTGCCTGCATCCGCCATATTCCCAGCGATCTCGCCATACGTACTGCGCAGGTTGAGTGCATGACGCCTGTTCTCTTCATCAAAATAAACTCCCCGTTGGCTTTCAAAGACAAATTTGTTCAGCATATTATTGGCCATGAAATCAAGGTTATCATCTGTTCTTCCCATATTGATCAGCCAGTTGGAAGAACGGTTTTGGGTTTGAACAGGAACCAGGCGATAGGCGAGACCATCTTTACGCAGGAAACCGCCAAAGCCTAATGAACCATACGGTGCTGTGAAATAAATAGGCCGCTTCCATTGGTTGGCCGCAATGATATTGAGAATTATAAGATCGCTTCTTACAAGTCCTTCCTGTAATTTATTTTCCGGTATCTCGAACCTGATCTCAGGATAAACAATATCAGTAGCATTGGCAGTTCCATTCTTCCTGACGAGCATCGTATCAACCGGAACTTTGAAACGGGCCACAGGGAAAGTGCCTGTACCTACATCACGTTTTGTATCGGGATCTATATACGGTTTGCCGATCACATTCTTCATCGCATCATATAAGTCATAGAAAGTTTCTTTAGATCCTTGTGCACGGTATCGGAGGAACTCCCGATTATGACCTTCCACCTGTTCTTCGCTCCAGATCACATCCACAGGATCAGCTTGGTTGATCTTTCTGCGGAGCTGGTTAATATACCAGTCAATGCCCAGCAAACTATTATTGATGATACGGATATCCGGGCGAACACCTTCCACCTCCTGTGCATACCACAGCGGGTAGGTATCGTTATCGCCAAAAGTGAAAATGATGGCATTGGGCGCACAGCTTTCGAGATAATCTTTCGCCATATCCGGTGCCAGTGTTTTCTTGCTGCGGTTATGGTCGTCCCATTCCTGCTGGGCCATTAATAACGGAGCAGCAAGGCAAATAACGGTGGTGGCAATATTCAGCACCCTCGCATTTTGTCCTGCGGATGAAACTGCCCTCACGAGGTAAGTGATAGCAGTTACGGCTGCAACATAGATCACTGATGAAGCAATGGCTGACATGAACATACCACCCGGAGTCTCACTGGCCGTGCTCATCAGCATGATCAGGAAAGTAAGGGCAGCGCCATAGGTCAATGTATTGGTGAATGTCAACTGGTCTGCTTTTTCACGGGCTAATCTTACAAATGCAACTACAGAAAGACCGATCCAGATTGCAAAAGCATAGAACGATCCTACATAAGCATAATCCCTTTCACGGGGCTGGTTACCGGGTTGGTTCAGGTATAATACCACAGCAATACCTGTAAAGAAGAATAAGAGGAAGCTCACTACCCAGTCCTTTTTGTTTCTTACGAACTGGTAAACACAACCGAGTATACCCAATATGAAGGGGATCAGGAATAGTTTATTATGGGCTTTGTTTTCTTTCAGGCTGTCTGGCAGCATGTCCTGGTCACCGAGACGGCTGTTATCAATAATTGGAATACCGCTGATCCAGTTACCATCTCTCCGGTTACCAAAGCCCTGCACATCATTTTGTTTCCCGGCAAAATTCCACATAAAATAACGCCAGTACATAAAACCATTCTGGTACGTAAAGAACCATTTTATATTATCACCCATGGTGGGAGGTGAATTTCTTGTTCTCCCGGTGATGGGGCTTGGCTCTTGTCCGAGGTTCAGCCAGGCAGCATAGAAATCGGCATGTCCCTGGTCGTTGCTGGGATCCCATATCCGCGGGAACAATTGCATATCGGCACTTTCATATTGCACATCACGTTGCTTACCGATTGGGATATAGCTGTCTTTGCCTTTTACATATTTCATTTCACCATCCTTGAATTCAGGATAGCCATCAGGTCCATATTTGTAATCGGCAGAATAATGCGGTCCGTATAGTAATGGTGCTTCACCATACTGCTCACGGCTCAGGTAATAAACAAGAGTGATCGGGTTGTCCACATTATTCATATCAATGGCAGGATCGGCATTGGAACGGATCAGCGTGGTGAAATACATAAAGTATCCCAGCATCATGAAGGCATAACACCACAGTGTCAGTTTCAAAACTCTCAGTGCTGATGCTTTCAGGAAATAACCGATCAGTGTAGCCGCTCCGGCTACTAATAAAAGTTTAAGCACTTTAGCGGCGTCTGAACCCGTACTGACAATAAACGGCAGTAAGGAAAGACCGAGAAAGAGAGTGAACCAGATGATAAGCTTTGTTTGTGATATGTTTTTTTCTTTAAAGCGAAGTGCCCATACGATCAAAGCTGCTAATGCCAGGAAGTAAATGGTAAAGCCGCTGAAGAAAGGCATTTTGAAAGAGTTCACAAAGAATACATCAAACTGCCCGGCAGCTTTCATGGAATATTGTATTACGCCAACCTGCACAAGGCCGGTGATGATACAACCCATGATAAAAGCGATAATGGCGCCTTTGGTACTTACCTGGTAACGTCGGTAGTAATAGATCATCACCACTGCAGGAATGCTCAACAGGTTCAGTAAGTGAACACCGATAGAAAGTCCCATCATGAAGAAAAGGAAAATAATCCAGCGGTCTGATCTTGCCCTGGCACCGGGATCATTGCCTGCATGTTCATCGGCATGTTCCCATTTCAGCATGGCCCAGAATACGAGGGCGGTGAAGAAAGAGGATAAGGCGTATACTTCGCCTTCAACGGCACTGAACCAGAAGGAATCCGAAAAGGTATAAGCTAAACCTCCGACAACGCCGGCAGCCATCACAGTGAATGATTGAGAGCCGGTCAGTTCTTCACCCGTAGTGACAAACATTTTTCGGGCAAAGTGGGTGATACTCCAGAAAAGAAATAAGATCGTGGCGGCACTGGCCAGTGCACTCATAAAGTTGACTGCATTAGCTGCTGTTTGCCCATTATCACCAAACAGGATGATAAAGAAGCGGCCCAGCAAAACGAATAGCGGGGCGCCGGGAGGGTGGGGTAGTTGCATCTTGTCGGCGCTGGCAACAAACTCGCCGCAATCCCACAGGCTTCCTCTTGCCTCACGGGTCAGAAAATAAGTGGCGAAGGCAATAAAGAACACGGCCCAGCCGGTAAGGTTATTGAGTTTTCTGAAGTTCATAATAGACTATAAATTTTATTCCCTTTAACCCTTTGTGTGTCTAAGGATTGAAGGAAAGCAAAAATAGGGAAGCAGCCCAATATTTGCTATTCCGCCATTCATATTTAAGGATTTAGGGCAAAAGAATCCGGCCAATTTCTGCCCATGAATGCACCCGCTGGTGCCGGCCGGGGTCTTTGAGCAGGTTATGATGCTGGGAGAACAGGTAGGTATCTCCTTTGAAGGGGTCAAGATTCCTGAAACGGTCATCGATCATGATATCGGCAGTAATGATAGTCTTCAGTCCGCAAAAAACCATTTGCTGCCAGCTTATAAAGGGGAAATGTTCATTCAACCACTCCTGTTTTTCCTGCAGGCTTTGCGGGAATTCAGTGGCGGCAGAAACGATAAAGATCTCGTATTGCCCCTGAAGCCGTTCAATCACTTCCCGGCTTCCTTTCATCACTTGAGCGTTGCGGAAGAACCCTTTTGAATGAACATATTCTTTTGCTTTAGGGAAAGCTTCCCGTTCAGAAAGGCCATTAATTTCTTCTATCGACTTCCGGTGGCCGAAATCTCTTTCATGATAATCCAGGAACAACTCCACTACATCTGCCATCACCCCATCCATGTCAATTGCAATTCTTTTCATGTTGTATCCTGTTCTTTTTATTCAAAATAAACCCGCACCGTCTGGTAAGATAACTGGCTTTGCATCAGTTGAGATGATTGCCTTGATTTTTCGGAGAAACCTTTTAACCCAAACAATCCTGCCGCATTACCCTTATTGATAGCGATCTCCAAATAACCGGCGCTGTTGAAGATGGCCAATTTTTCTCCTTCAGTCACATCAGCATACGATTCACTGATGCGGTCAATCACTTCATCTCTTTTAAAAACGATACGGAAACTCCGGCCTTTCCGTTGTTCTTCAAATTGCTCCCGGGTGATATTGACGATCACATTCTCAAAATTGTCAATAAAAATGATCTGACCCTCTATCCATTGATTGTCCAGCAGCGGACGTAAATGTAATTTTTCGATATAGCCAATATCAGGAATGCCGATATCCTTTATGGATTCCCCGTTCACTAACTGGTTCACCACTTTGCCCATTACTTCGGTACAGTAGATCGTATTTTTAATAGCTGTTTTATCCAACGGGATACCGATCACCAATTCAGGTTTCCCTTCGAGTATCATAGTCAGCAAGCCATTGTCTGCACAAAGAAAATACTGGTTGTTATGAAAAGCGAGTAAAAGATGTTCCGGTTTCTTCTCAAACAGGTTAACAAGAATAATATGATAAGTGAACTCCGGGAAATTCTTCACTGCACTCCGGCATACATACGCTGCCTGAGGATAATTGAAGGGAGGGATGCTATGTGAAATATCAATGATATTAAAATCAGGGTTGGTTTGTAATAGTTGTGCCTTTACTGCGCTGACCAGGTAATCCTGGCTGCCAATATCAGAAGTAAGGGTTAGTAAAGGCATGTGATGAAGTTAGACGTAAAAATGCAAAGTAAAAGCACTATCGGTTGTGATGCGATGCTGATTGCAGATCTACTTGACGAGTTGGCCGTCCTTAAAGAAAAATTTATACACTAATTTATCAGCCAATCCCGGAAAGAATTTATTCAGGAAAACTGTTCTTTTGCCGGTGAACGTAAGTATTAATGTTCTTTTTTTCTTTCTTACGGCTCTCAGGATATGACCGGCACATTCGTCAGCACTCATCATACTTCCTTCATCCATTGGCGTCTCTCCGTTTGATTCTGCATCTTTATTCAATGCGGCATTCCGGATATTAGAAGTAGTGAAGCCGGGGCATACCCACATTACATGCACTCCGTCATGCAGTAGTTCTGTCTTAACAGCTTCGAGCCAGCCTTGTAAAGCATATTTACTGGCAGAATAACCACTTCTTCCCGGCAGGCCACGGTAACCGGCAATGGAAGAAACACCAACGATGGTCCCTTTTCGTTCAATTATAGATTCGAGAGCATACTTGGTGCAATAAACAGCGCCATAAAAGTTTATATCCATCACTTTCCGGATGGCATCCAGGGAAACATCTTTCAGTATGGCCCGCATGGAAATACCGGCATTATTGATCAGGATATCCACACCGCCAAAGACTTTGATCGTTGTTTCAATGAAACGACGGCAATCGTTTTCACTGCTCACATCGGCAACCATGGTGTGAAGAGGTGCTGAAGGAAACTGGGATTGTAACTGGTATAATTTATCATGATTACGGCCACAGGTAGCCACTTTGGCACCCATATTCAATAAGGTTTCTACCAGGGCTTTACCAATACCATCAGTGCCACCGGTAACGACCACTACCTTGTCTGTAAAGTAATTTGACATGCTGTAACTGGGTTATAACGCAAACCTACTTTAAAAATGCGCAACAATATTTTTTTGAAGGCCCCGGATTCTTTATTTTGACTTGAAAATCAGTTGAAATAATGTTGAAAACAGGCTGAAATATTTTTGGACTGAAAGCAGTGAGACTGTATTTTTGCACTCCCAAATCCGTAAGGAAGAAGGAACAGGTTGATCTCGTAGCTCAGTTGGTAGAGCAATACACTTTTAATGTATGGGCCCTGGGTTCGAGTCCCAGCGGGATCACTAAGAAACCTCTGATTTTTCAGGGGTTTCTTCTTTTTCATCCAGGTCTGGTGTTGCGGATAGCCGGCTGAAAAAGCTAACGAGTCCATGTTTTCTCCTGATCGCTTCCGCAAGTATGACACCTGAAACAACACCGGCAATTAAAAGCAAGATTGAATAAGGCAGATTTTTGTGTTCTTTTTCATACAAGTACCAGGCCGGTAATCCTGATATGATCACTGGAACGGCAAAAGCCCACAGCCAGTAAATGCTGTTGATAAAGAACATAAATAGTTTCATCTTATCCCGCTGTTAACCTGGCAGCAATTGAAATTACGGAAGTTGCAGGATTCAGCAGTTCCCGGGGCCGGGTAGGGTCAATCCGAAGGTCTATTCTTGTGTTGCCGGCGGGATTTTTCAACAGAAAGAAATCCATATTGGAATACAGTTTGAAATCTTTATTGATCTCTAAAAGACCGGATAGGGTTGTTGAATCAGTCATGTTCACTGATCTTACCTGGCCGATTCTTTTTTCTCCAAAGAAAATTTCTACTGAAGTATTGATAGCTGTTGGTTCATTCAGTTGCACGGAATAATTATAACCCGCTCCTGCTTCATTCAGCCTGCCGATATGTTCGGTGGCCGAAAACAACATATTCAGGTATTGTTCTGTTTTACCATGTTGTGTTTCACAGTTGAGGTAGATGATATTCCTCTCGCCGCAGTAAACGCTTAAAGATCCGTCTCTTCTGACATTTATATTATCCTGCCAGATGGTATTATATTTTTCTGCAGCCAGCCGGTGATAGAGAATACTGTCTGTAGTCAGAAAAATATCATCCGGGTCCTGTAAAGTGTCAGCATATACTTTCCGGGCATCGGTTTCTCTTTCTGCACCTGGCAGAAAAGAATTGATACCAAATTTACCTTCCGTATTATTATGAAGGGCGATGATACAAACGGGGTTTTCCGGAATCAGCTGAAGAATGCGTTTCCCGAATTTTACGACTTCTTGAATAGCAATATCACTGCAGCGGCCCAGTTGTTTCAATGTTTGTGCTGCTCCTTCTGCAGAGAACATCCTGTTGGGGTCAAATGTATAATACCGGCCCCGGAGCCGGAAACGGATATTTCGTTTGTTATTATTCTCGATTTTTATCAGTAAGCCGCCTTCCTGCTGCAATAGACGTTGTGCTGCTACGAGTGATGTGAATTCATCTGCATGAACGTTTACATAAACCAGGTTTTTCGAATCGCCATACTGCATCACTTTGATAGCAACAGAACTTTCACCCACCCTGGTAAAATAGGTAGTTGTCTTGGGAGCATATTTTTTTGATGCCAGCAGGGACATGCTGGTCTGCCCGTTTAAGACGAGAATGTTCAGCGGTAACAGTAAGAACAGCAGTATTTTTCGGTATGACTTCATCATTTATAAAACGAAAATTACTGCTTTTGTATTGCCGCTGCAATACCATGACGAGGGTATAACACAAAAGAGGGATGAGATGAGGATTTTTTGTTCTGAATAGCGGAGACAGGTTTACTGGAGGGCATCTTTCATTTTGCCGAGCACATCTTTTTCGATCATCTTCCCGGCTACTTTGATCATGTTATTGAAAGCTTTGGCCCCTGAAATGCCATGGCCGATGATCACCGGTTTGGCTACACCCAGTACAGGAGTACCGCCATAATTTTCAAAGTTGAAACGATCGAAATACTCATCTTTTAGTTGCCTGCGATGACTGATCTCGTATAAGGTTTCGGCAAGTTTCAGGATGATATTCCCGGTGAAACCTTCACAGACCATAACGTCTGCTTTGTCCACCAATACATCCCGCCCTTCTATATTACCAATGAAGTTGATCTGTTTATTTTCTTTCAGCAGGGGATACGTGGCCTGTGCCAGTAAATTGCCTTTTCCTTCTTCCTCGCCTACATTCATTAAGCCAACTCTAGGATTTTCAATACCCAAAATCAATTGTGCATACACGGAACCCATTACGGCAAACTGGTTCAGTTGTTCGGGCTTACAATCTGCATTCAATCCCACATCCAGTAAGATACCGGCCCCACCATTTTCCTTGGGGATAATCGTGGAAATAGTGGGTCTCAATACCCCTTCCACTGCTTTGATACTGAATAATGCCCCAACCAGCATAGCACCCGTATTACCGGCACTGATAAATGCATCTGTTTTGCCTGTAGCTAACAGGTGAAAACCAATTGCAATAGAAGACTGCTGTTTTTCCTTTAATGCTTTGGTGGGGTGCTCCTGCATACCAATTACCTGGTCAGCATGGATGACGTTGATACTGCCTGTTGGAACCTTATGCTCCTGCAGCAGTGCATTGATTTGTTCTTTATTGCCAATGAGAAAGAGGTTTGCTGTTGTATTTTCAGCAAGGTACTGTTGCACACCTTTTACGGCTTCCAGCGGGGCAAAATCGCCGCCCATCATATCAAGTCCGATATTCATTGCAGGCACAATGTACAAATTACAAAACGACAAATTCCAAATTCCATCATGACATTTCTGTCAAATGGATTTGGAATTAGCAAATTACTATGCGGGAACTGTCCCTTATTACTTAACGGGTGATTTCTCAGCTACTACTTTTCCTTTGTAGTACAGCTTTCCTTCACTTACATGGGCACGGTGGCGTACGTGTGTTTCGCCGGTAGTGCTGTCAGTTGTTAATGTGGCAGAAGTCGCTTTATAATGCGTCCTGCGTTTTGCACTTCTTTGCTGACTGTGTCTGCGTTTCGGATTTGGCATAACTCAACTATTAATAATCAGAAAATATCTTTTATAAACTATTTACCTAAATTTTTGAACTTCTCCAATCCTTTCCAGATCGGGTTCTCTTCGTTTTCGGTCTTCTCTTCAGGCTCCATTTTTTTTAAAACATCCAGCGCCGCTTTGTTGCAATGTGGTCCTTCCATATTCTCAAAACCACAGGATTTCAGCATCGGGATGCTGAGGTTGATGAATTCATAGATCCAGTTGGCTACATCAAGGTGGCTTTCACCACGTCCGATATAATACACATCAGGATCTTCTTCCTGGTCATTCATCAGTCCGGGATCTTCCACCATTTTTACGGTGATGTTGAATTCATCCCATAATTCTAATGGCAGGTTGCTGTTGCAACGGTCGCAGGTTACTTCCAGGGCACCGCCGATCTCAAATTTCATCAGCATAAAACTGCTTTTTTTATCAAGCGTCAATTTTACGTTGGCTTTGCAGTGGCGGAAGTCCTGCTGCTGGAATGCCTCAAAGAACTTATCCTTTATTTCATAGTTATACTCATGAATGCCCGGCTTCAATCCCACAAATGCTATCTCAAAGTCCCGCCGATGCCCCATGAATGAACTTTTTAAAGAGTTGGCAAAGGTAAGGGAATTCGCTGAAAATTTATCGGGCTTTTTGGATTATTTTCGGCCTTTGTGGTTGGCTCAAGACCCTGATTCTGAACACTATTAAAATTTATAGGTTTGCAAAAGTTTCTGTCCCGGCTCTTTGCCCGGCTGATGAAAAGCTGGAGCTGGGTTTTACTGATCATCCTTACGATTGCCATCAAATGGGTCTCTTTGTACCCGGAATGGGTGGAGACGAATTATACATTTGGGCTTTACCCACTGATCGTGAAGCTCCAGCGTATTCTTTTCGGCTGGATTCCCTTTAGTATCGGCGACCTGTTTTATGCCTTTTTGATACTGGTCATCCTGTTCCGTACCGGCAAATTCCTCAAATACCTTTTTCAGAAAAAACTGACCCGTCGTTATTTTTCTACCGGCCTGCAGCAGGCTATTTTCTTTTTCCTGTTCGTCTATGTTTTTTTTAACCTGCTATGGGGACTCAATTATAACCGGGTGGGTATAGCCCGGCAACTGGAACTGGATGTAAAACCATATTCACTCGCAGACCTGGATTCGGTCACTACCATCCTTCAAGAACGATTAAATGAGTATGCTGTTTTTGTAAGCCCTGCCCAGCGGGATTCGTTCAACAGGAAAAAACGCCTGTTTCATGAAAGCCGGGAGGCGTATGATTTTGCTGCGGCTAAATTTTCGTTCCTTAAGTATGAGCATCCTTCTGTAAAACCATCTATGTTCAGTTATCTTGGCAATTATCTCGGTTTCCAGGGTTATTATAATCCATTCTCCGGCGAAGCACAGGTGAATACAACCATACCCAAAGCACTCGAGCCTTTTGTTACTACCCATGAGATAGCTCACCAACTGGGTTATGCCAAAGAAAATGAAGCCAATTTTGTTGCCTTTCTTGCCTGCCGTCAATCACCATCACGGGTAATTAGATACTCCATGTACTTTGACATGTACAATTATGCAATAGGTGAAGTATACAGGCGGGATACTGTGCTGGCAAAAAATTTCCAGCAACAATTACACCCGCAGGTAATCAAAGACAGGAAAGAGTTCAGGGATTTTTACAAGCAATATAAAAACCCCGTGGAGCCACTTATTATGTGGGCCTACGGGCATTACCTGAAAGCCAATAACCAACCTGGGGGCAAACAGACCTATAATGAAGTGGTGGCCTGGCTGATCGCCTATTATAAGGAGTTCGGAAAGGAAGCGTTATAAACAAATGACAGTTCTGTTTGTTTATTTTATAATATGAACAATACACTCAAGCTGGTAATAGCCATTGCCATCCCATTATTGATCGGGTCAACAAGTGCCTTCTTTACTGTAACAGGAGTAGGCAGCTGGTATCAAACGATCATTAAACCATCTTGGAATCCCCCTAATTATATATTTGGCCCGGTATGGACAACGCTGTATCTTATGATGGGAGTATCTCTTTTCCTGGTATGGAAATCAGGAGCTGATGCCAGTAGTAAAAGCAAAGCGGTGGTATTGTTCGCTATACAATTAGTTCTTAATTTTTTCTGGTCTTTTATTTTCTTTGATCAGCACCTTATCGGAACTGCTTTTGCAGAGATCATCGTTTTGTGGTTGTTTATTATACTGACCATTTTTGCATTTGCCCGGATCAGCAAAACGGCTGCCTGGTTGCTGGTGCCCTATATAAGCTGGGTGAGCTTTGCAGCTTTTCTTAATTATACCATCTGGCAACTGAATAAATAAAAAGAGCCGGTCATTGACCGGCCCATCTCAGAATTTATTTTTCCACATCATACTTTCAATTGGTTTATCGGGCTGACCGCTATACTTGGCATTTTTCTTCTGGTTATACTTTATTTCAATCTCTCCATCCACCGGGAAATAGATCAGCTGACCGATCGGCATGCCTTTATATACTTTCACCGGTTGCTTCACAGAGATCTCTAAAGTCCAGTGACCGCAGAAGCCAACATCACCTTTACCTGCTGTAGCATGGATGTCTATTCCTAAACGTCCTGTGGATGATTTTCCTTCCAGGAAAGGCACATGGGCATGTGTTTCCGTGTATTCCAGTGTAACACCCAAGTAAAAGATATGCGGGTATAAAACAAAACCGTCTTCCGGTATCTCGAAGTATTCGATCTCGTTATGCTTTTTAGCATCCAGGATATGTTCTTTATAGGTAGCCAGCCATTTTCCTAAATGCACATCATAGGAGTTGCTCCCCAGGCATTCCCGGTCATAGGGCGCCAGTTTGATCGTTCCTTTCTCTATTTCTTCCAGTATCCGTTTGTCAGATAAAATCATAGTTTGTTATTTACCAGCTTCAGTAATTCTTATCCTCGTTCCTTGCGTCGCACTCTTGTACGGCCTATCTTTATTCAGCAATTCAGTGCAGCAAAGTAAGTACGAATCAACAACGGATGCCAATTTTTTTTCAACATCAAATCAACGAAAACACCCGGTTGGGTATCTGGAAAATTGAGGAAACCGAAGAATTCTTCAAAGGCAATGTGCCCCAGCACCGCGATGTAACACATCCGCATAAACGGTTACAGCACCTGGCAGGGCGGTTTCTGCTGCAATTCCTGTTCCCGGATTTTCCATATGAACTTATACAGATCGCAGATACCCGGAAGCCCTTCCTGCCGGGCGATGAGTATCATTTTTCTATTTCTCATTGCGGCGATTATGCAGCTGCTATTGTTAGCCGTGACAGCAGGGTAGGTATTGATATTGAAGTGCCCGCTGAAAAGATCATCAGGATACAGAATAAATTTTTATCAGCAGTTGAAAAGGAAACCTTCCTGGATGGTCATGAGCCGGCTGAGCACTCAATCCTTACAATTCTCTGGAGCAGTAAAGAAGCTGTTTTTAAATGGTATGGTAACGGCGAAGTGGATTTCAAAAAGCATATCCTGCTTGAGAAAAATCATAAAAATCCCGATATCATCAACTGTACATTTGGCAAAACTGATCAACAACTGGTGATACATTTTCGACAGTTCAATCACCTGGTGCTGTCCTGGATAATTAACTAATCTTTGATTTGCAGTATTCAATAGATGACTTTCTTTGTAAAAAAAATGTATTCATGAAAAAGATAATTACGCTTTCCCTGTTAGCTGGTTTTGTATTTGCGTCCTGCGGTCCCAAGATCTACAAATCTTCAGAATTCGATTCTGCCCTTGCAAAACATAAAACAGTGGCAATCCTTCCCGCTGATGTAACTACAAAACTCCGCCCTAATGAAGCTAAAAAAATCACGGCCGAGCAACTGGCCGATATCAACCAGAGAACCGGGTACGATATCCAGGATAAAATGTACAGCTGGTTCCTGCGGCGAGCTGAAAAATATGCTTACACAGTTACCTTCCAGGATGTAACCCGTACTAACGCTTTGCTGAAACAAGCGGGTATCACTTACGAAACACTTGCATCCAAAGACAGAACAGAACTGGCACAATTGCTGGGTGTGGATGCGGTCTTGCAAAACCGTTCCAGCATGGATAAGCCTATGTCGGAAGGAGCGGCTATTGCAGTTGGGGTAATCTTTGGTGCCTGGGGAAATACCAACAGTGTGCAGACTACCATTAATATTCATGATGGTAAATCGGGTAACCTGTTATGGAAATATGATTACCAGGCTTCCGGTTCAGTGGGCTCCTCTACAGACAGGCTGGTGAATGCATTAATGAGAAATGCATCTAAAAAATTTCCGTATAGTGTAAAATAAGTAGGACACTTATAAGATGAAACGCCGCTCATAAACCGGCGTTTCATCTTTACTCTTCATCTGCTGAACCAGATTCCAATAAGTTGAGGTCAATCGCTTCCATACCCGCAATGCCTTCAATAGAACCTCTTACATGGGCAGCATTCAATAATACTTTCTCCAATTGTTTTTCCCTTTGCTTCCAGAGTTTTTCCATGGCATCTCTTTCCCGTTGAATAGATATCTTCATACTTAAAAAACCTTCTCTTATTGCTTTCCATTGCTCGGCAAATTCAGAACTGGTGAGATAATCATAGAGCATATGCATCTTATCCCCTTTATTATCCTGGGTCTTCAATGCAGTTGATATTTTGATGATGCCATCCCGCAGCATATGCACCACCGCTTTTGCTTCGCTGAAAGAACAGATCCAGACTCCATCTTTCTCGCCAAAGCTGCTCATATCTTTTGGCAGGGCCTGTGTAACGATCACTGCTACATCAGCCCCCTGGTTGCGCATATCTGCTTTTAGTTTTTCGATCCAGTCATTAGCAAAATCTTTGGTACGTTTACTTTCAAAGATGATCTTACCGCATTCCTGGCCAAAACCATTGCGTACCGTTTGTATACAATCTGCACCCCTGACACCTTTACCTACTTCTGTGATCACATCAAAGGGAAAGGCTGTCCGCAGCATTCCTTCCAGCAACAATTCCTGTACTTCGCCCTGGCTTTGCATAGAGCCTTGCTCTGCTTTACGCTTCATCTCCTCGGCCAGTTTCTTTTGTGCTTCCAGCTTTTCTTCCATCTCTTTTAAGCGCAACTGGAATTCTGTCTCTTTTGCTGCATTCCGCTGTTCTTCCAGCTTTCTTATTTCAATGGATAGTTTTTCTCTTTCTTCCTGAATTTTTTTCTGCACGGATAGTTCCAACTCGGCTTCTTTATTAATAAGCTCCTGTTCTTTTTTCAAAAATTCAAGTTGCTGCTGCCGGGCCAGTTTTAATTTTTCTTCATTGTCTTTATTATTTTGTTCCAGCATTTTCAATTTATTCTCAAAATCGGCAGCAATATTTTTCCGGAGATTTTCTTCAAGAGATAGCTGTATCTTTTTCTTTTCCTCTTCCAGTTTTACGAGGAATTCGTCATTCTTTTTTTTCTGCCAGTCAGCCGCTTTGCTCCGCAGTTCTTTTTCCACTTCCTCCCGGATGGCGTCACTGGGTTCAAACTGGTGGCCACAATTCGGACATTTTATTTCTGTTGCCATTACTACCTGATGTTTGCTTCAAATCTAAAGTAAAAATGCGACCTGTAATTAAACAACCCGGTTTTTGGTTCCGGCAAATACCAATAGCCGGATTTATTGCCTTTGGGAGCAATAGCGCAGGGATCCAGGCCGTTATAAACTGCATTTTATCTTAACAATATTTTGGTAGCCGCCTGCTTTTGAATCTGCGGGTAGTTTTAGATTTTGTGTAAGCAGTTCACTGTACAGTTCATGATCCATCACCAAAAAAACAACCCTATGTTTAAAAATCTACTTACTACTGCCTGGCTGACTATTCTTCTGGGTGCCTGCGCCTCTACTTCCCGCAATAGTCAACCAGTTATTGATGAAACAAGACTACCACAACCGGGTATTCACGCTGATTTGAAACCGGATTCATTGACAAATCTGCCACGGACCGAAGAAGGAGCTTTTCTGTTAGCGCCGGGATTTTATGAAGCAGAGTTTAAGACCTATTGCCTCCAACCCGGCACACCCGATCCTGCTCCCAATGATGCATATTTACAGGCACCTATGAGTGGTTATCGCAAAGAGATCGTGGAAACGATCTTATATAATTCCCGCAGCAAGCCCGGTATTCCGCAACGCAATGTGCAGTTGTTATTATGGTCAGTGGTGAGTAAATCGGATTTTAATAAACTTCCTTCCGTAGTGCAGTCAGACGCAAGGCAATTACTAAGCTCCAAACAAATATTCGAATTACAGGGTGGCGTAATGGGAGTGGTGAAAAAATTTTCGAATACAGTTCCGGCAGGTGTAATGGGTGGCAATAACGGTATAAAAAGATTGTTTGACGCAGGTGCATCTTCTTATGAAGCCTATGAAAGAATTGCTGTTTTAAGGGAGCCTGCAAAAATCAAAAAGTCCGGGTTTAAAAACGATCAATGGTATAAACAGGGGCAAAATTATTATGTGCGGCATTTCCCTGTTAGTTACCAAAAAGTAAGAATACAAGTTTATGTACCTGCAGGGATAACAGATTCTACCGGGAGAGTCAACGGTGAATATTTAGTATTTGATCCAACCGGGTTGCAAACCGTTCCCGCCAACTCGAATGCACAGCGACTGGGTATCGGCGGCCCGGTACTGGATATTGCGAAAGTGGTGATCAAAATCAACAAAGCAGCTATCCCTCCCAAACGGTTACCCGATAGCAAACCCAAAGAGAAAATACCTTCCAAGACTTAGTAAATTTTGACAAACAATTGGAAATTAAAAAGCCTTGCAAAATCTGCAAGGCTTTTTAATAAGTGCCCCCAACTGTACAATTCTCGAACCACTTTATACCGGATTTGACAAGACTTGCGAATCTTATGATTGCATAAGACTTTGACAAGTCTTTTTTATTGCCTGATTTTAAGCGATTTAAAAACCATAAAATTGAGAACTATGACAATTGATAAAGGCTATACTGAATTTATACAGTCTATAAAAAGGCAAATTGTGCAGAGCCGGTATGTGGCCGCCAGGCTGGCCAACAGGGAGCAACTGATGCTGTACTTTAAAACCGGGTTGATGATTTCTGAAAAGATTAAGGCCCAGAAATGGGGTGCTAAAGTACTTGACCAGATTTCGGCAGACCTGCAAAAGGAACTGCCTGGACTAAAAGGTTTTTCGCCGGGCAATTTGAAGAAAATAAGGCTGTTCGCCGAGGCTTATGCACCTCATCTGGCAATTGGTTCGACAGCGTCGAACCAATTTGGGCAGGCTGGTGCTGAAGAACCGTTTTCAATTAGTTCGACACTGTCGAACCTAATTGAAAATAAGACATTTTATGAAGCATTTACAGGCATCAGCTTCTCCCACCATTTTACAATTATAACCAAAATAAAGGGCTGGGAATCCCGCATTTTCTACGTCCAGTCTGCGGCGGGCAATTTTTGGTCGCTGACGGTGCTGGAACACCAAATTGAGAACGACCTGTACGGCAAGGAAGGTAAACTGCCCAACAATTTTGAGGGTACTTTAGCTGAAACTTTAAAGCCTTCTGCACTTAAAGTTTTTAAAGATGAATACCTGCTGGACTTTATTGCCGGAGATGAATTGGACGATGAACGACATATTGAGCAACAGGTGGTTTTAAACATCCGGAATTTTATTCTGCAAATGGGCAAAGGCTTTTGCTTTATTGGCAACCAATACAGGCTTGAAGTAGATGGCGATGAATTTTTTATTGACCTGCTCTTTTTTAACCGGCACCTGCAATGCCTGGTGGCTTTTGAATTAAAGAAAGGAAAATTTAAACCTGCCGATGCCGGGCAGCTTAATTTTTACCTGAATGTGCTGGATGAAAAAGTAAAACTGCAGCAGGAAAACAGCAGCATTGGTATTGTGCTTTGCAAGGAGAAAAATAATACTGTGGTTGAGTTTGCCATTAAAAGTTTTGATAAGGCAATGGGTGTAGCCACTTATAAAACCTCAAAGCATACTCCTGAGAATATAAAGGACTTACTACCAAACCCGAATAGTATTGCCAATTTAATCAAATAACTCTTTATTCATCTTTGCCTGAATTAGATGCCCGTATAACTTCAGGAAGAGTAGTGGCTAATGTCCGTAAAATTAAAGGAGCGGATAGGCCAATATGGAAGTACACAATCTTATTAAGCTTTTGTGCATCATCAAAGTAAACATATCCAAGTATTACACTTAACGCAATATTGAATATTATAGCCAAATAGTACAAGATTGATTTAAAATCAGGACGTCTGTCTTTGGGGGCATTCATGCCATCAATCAAATAAAGAATTTGAACAGCGGCTCCCCCAAGTCCGGAAATAAAAACGGGTTCTGGTATAGACATAATGTTTAATCTATTCGGTTCTTAAATGTTCCTATAATCCTGTCCATTAAGGGCGCCTTATTTCTAAATAAACGCCTTGAAGTAAATAATGGCTCTCCGGCCTTTTTTCTATAAGAAGACCTTACAAATTCCCCGGAATTAGTTATTACATTGACAACAATATTAGGGTCAATTTTTGTTTGCACCGATATTTCATCAAGTGTTTTCCAGTAATCACCTTCTGCTTTGTCAAAAAAAGTTATTATCGCTTCTTTTGCCGTATTTATTTTATCAGACATAGAGCCAATATTTATAAATTTAATTTCATTAAACTATCACATATGAATATATCACTTTTTACAAGGTTGTTTTAAATTGAGCAACGGCTGTCTTTTCCCACTCGTAGAAATTCTCTGGGTCAGCCCAGAATTGTTTCCAGGAATTATTCAACAGTTCACACACTTTACCTTTTGATTCAGGTGAAATGATGTCGCAGCCAATTTGTTTTGTACCAACAAGACAAAATTCTGCCGCCAATTTAAGCAATTTATCAGGTACAGCTACAGGAAATCCAGTTGGTTTTTTATGGTCAACTATAACTTTGAATTCATCCCATTTATCCTCTATTTCTTTCTTAACATCCTTGAAACCCACCAATTCCAGACCATACAAAATTGCTTTCATTCTGGCTTCGCCTGGTGGATGCGATGATTTTTGAAATGTCGGTATTTTATAAACTTCCCATGACATTTTTGTACACATATGTATGTTTGACCAGATATATGCTGGCCCCAAAGTGTATGTAGCGAATAAATCACAGAACAGCTCAACTGACCACTTTTCAACCCATGATTCTTTCCAAACATGAATTGAATCAAATTCTGCCTGATTCGTTTTATTAAGCTCCCGCCTTTTTATTTCATCATCAAAGTACTTTCTCACTTCAACATTAAATAAACCCAGGTTATTTTGCATTGCATCCAGCTTTGGATTTTCTAAATACAAAAGCGGATGGCCTAACTCATGATAAATGTCAGGAATGTGTAACACAAATTCTGATTCCAAAAGAGGTATGCAAATAAGATTATAGTCGGGATAAATGTGATAATACTTTTGAGATAAACATGATGCTACAGGTGTCTGCAGAGGATAATTTATTTCCTGGCAAATTTGATATACAAGTTTATTTACAAACTCATCGTCAGCGGCTTTTCTGCTCATAGCGGCGATGACTACATTTTCAATATCAGACATTCGGCCAGAAAGTTGCTTGAACTTAGAAAATTTCTGCCTTATACTTTTGGGGTCATTGTAGTCATCATCATTGTACAAATAATCAAGTTCAGATATAATTTGTTCAATTTCCCTGTTTGCGATTGTTGCTAATGATGGGAAATACACTCCAAGCTCTCTTGCACCCGGTATCTTTGACATTAGGACCCGACCTTTGGCAATAGCCTCTCTGATTGCGCCGTTAATATAATTCTTCATAAGTTTAATCGCCTATTATCTTTGCCAAAACTTCACTATTCTCAACATCCAAAGCTTCTGTTATCAATTCAATTTTAGGCACAACTGTTTCTGTGTTTTTATTCTTGATATCTTCAATTAATGTACTAAAGAAAACATCAGGTCTTTTGTTAAAGTTCCGCAGTTCCCGTTCAATTATACTTGCCAGCATTTGAAACTGTGGTTCAGCATTATTTACATCAGTGAGTTTGGATACAAAATCAATGAGCTGTTCCTGCCGTGCGTCTGTAATTTCAGGGTGTATTTTGGCCTTCACAATAAAATCATTGAGTATATCCAGATACTTACTTGTAATGCGAAAAGTATTTGTATTTATACCAATATTGCTCATAGTTGTATGTTTAATGTTATGAATGAATAGTTTTAAGAACATCAAGTGCTTCCAAATCAAAATCACTACCGAGTATATTAATTCGTCTGTCAGTTATTTTAATTGTCAACGGGTATCTTGAGCAATCGTCTGGTTTTGTGTAGGCCAGGCATGACAAATAATAGATGTCTTCCAGAATGTGCTCTATATCCATGTTTCCAAAAGGAAATTTAATATATAACGGATTAGAGCTTCCATTATGTTTAAACTCCCGTCCTGTTGTACAAAGAAAAGCCTCCCGATTATTTATCTTAACCCAGGAGCCAATTTCAGGGTTTAATACATAACCGTTGTCATACTCAGTATGCAAAACATCATATTCTTTCAGCACTTCAAAAAGCCGTAATTGAAGTATTGAGTGTTTAGGTATCTCAACAATATTAACAGAAACATCATCAGGCAAAATGCCCTTTTCTTTCAACAATTGAATCGCCTTAAATATTCCATTGCGTTCAACAACAAATAATTTTCCATCACGGTGGATGACAATCTTTTTTAAAAGGTTAGTAGTATTATTTTTCTGCACAGTAATATACCTGACAAGCATTTTAATAATTTGGCTTTCCGATAAACGTTCTTTATTCTTTGATTTATCGAATTTGGTAAGTATGTTCTTAGAATACTTATCAATAAAGGTAAAACCAGCTATATGTTTTTTTACATCAATACCAATTGTTAAATCTGCGTGTAAAGGTGAATTTAAAACATAGGGCCATCTTTCATTATTCAGAAGTACTTGATTGATTGCAACACCTTTCACATAGCCATCGTATTTACCTTTTAATTCTCTTCTTATTACATAACCTTTCTGCCCATTAGTTTCGGTGTATAAAAAACATTCTTCCAAAGTATCGCTGTGCATGATACTTGCAGTAATGTTATATTCTTCAAGGCACTCCGATACTACTAATGCAGCTAAATCATCATGCTGACGTTGTTCTTTTTCTACGCCTGATGGAAGCATAATGAGTGCATACCCGCCACTATTCTTTTTAATATTCTCTTCCATCTTTTGTAAAATTTCAAACCCAATTGCCACGGCATTCCTCTTATTCCTGTTGTCATAAGTAATCACAATGGGATTCCATCCATCTTCTGTAGGATGAGTTCTATTTACCTGCGCCCTTAAGTGACCAAGAAAATGTTTCTCATTACCAAACATATTATATACGGTCTGTGGCACTAAATAATACTGTGTTTCAAATATTGCATTCGTATAAAACCCTGCATTATCATCAAATAACAATGCCTTTCGCTTTTTTCCAAGGTCTTCCAGAAATGTATGAATAGAGTTTTCTGTGTTTCGCACTGACAAAGAAACATTGTTACCAAACAGCGAGTCAGGGGCCAGAAATTTCTTCTTTTCAACACAAATTGGTTGAGTACTTACTTGCAATTTGATTTTACCATACATCAATCTCCGGAAGTAGTTATTATGAATGATGCGAATTAACCTTCTTCTTGGAAAAGGATTTATAATTGACTTATGATGCACTTTTTGCACTATAGGGTCTTCGGTATCATATACTTTATAACAGAGTGCTGCCACTGCGGCTCTCTCTTGCCCATCATTTGTTCTATATAACAACACGGCTGCATCATCCGGAAGATTGGCTACTTCAGGTGGCATAGACTGCCCAAACTTTTCCTGAATATCCTGTAGCAATGTTACCACCTTGCCATCAGCTTCCCGGGTGAACTTATAATTAGATACATTTAAGTCGCTAAATTCAACTGGCCGTATTTCATATCTGACTCCACCATATTGATACACATAATGTGATTTGCTTACCTTTTGCGATTTAAATTCATTTCTTGTTAAACGGGCATTTAGCGGATATAGCGATATGTATTTCTTCGTTATGTCCAGTTCAAAACCAAATCCGTTGCCTGGCAATTCGGTTACCCTTGAATAAAAACCAGTATAAATGCCTACAGGATTTCTTTGCTCTTTAGCAATTACATTAAAGAATCCGTCTCCGGAGCCTGGCTGCCAAAGGCCTTCATTCTTTGTAAGTTCTGATTGGCTATCAAATTGTAAGAACCTCAGAATAACTTTTTTAGTTTCTTCATCATAATTGACAAAATCCAATCTTATAGGATTGCTGCTCTTTTTAAAATATACAACATCGCCGTGTTTTACGGTGTATTCATCAGGTACTTTATTAGTAATATCATCATCTGCCCTTATAACGAGATGAGGCTTTTTATCCTTTGTAACAACAGTAACCGGATGCCTGAGTTTATAAGCCAGGCTTTTGATTATGTATTGAATATTAATATCAAAATCGTCATTGGCATCATCATCAGCCTTTGACTCTTTTAATCCAATTATTTCATACAAAAAATAATCAGCAGACAATAGATTACAATTTTCAATCTTGAAAATGTTCGTCTCGTACTGCGTACTTACTGGCTGTTTCATAACTATTTGTTTTACATATTTTCTGAAATGGACATCTTTGACAATGCTCAATGTATTCTGTGGTGGAAAAATTATCCGCACTCAATTGACTGTACTTTTTATTAGCCCCGGCTATGTGCATCCTGATTATGGCAGAAGACATATTCTCTCCGAAGGCTTCAATTTTATCATCTGTTACATCATAATCCCTTTTTATCCGGTCTTTGTGAAGCAATTGATATTCGGTCAGTTTATAATCCTGAATTTTCCATTTAGAAATATTTGCAGGAAAATCTGCATGAGGTTTTATTGTACCTACTTTATAAAGTGCCACTGCATAGGCAATTAACTGTTCATCGTATGAAGCCGTACCATAGGTATGTACTTTCCAGTCAAAAATATGCGGCGGACTATCATCGAAAAAAGCAATAAAGTCAGGAATTGCCTTTACACTAAACCGGTCAAAATTGTAAATCAATGGCCTTTGACTAATTACATATTTGGCAGTTTTCAGGTAATCAATAAAGCTTTTGTCGTCAAGAATATTTGTAAGAGCAGTAATGATATCATCTTTAGCCTGATTGATTTCCCCGTCAGAAACACCCTCTCCAAGCTCACATTCAAAAAAGGCATTAAATTCAGGGTTATTTGTTAATACAGCATCCGGCTTACGATAGTTTTTAGAAACAGCATACTCTAATTGTACATCAAACATTGCAAGTGCCTGTTCAATAAAATAATCTTTCTTTACCGGGTATTTATTATTGATTGCCAGTACCAGGTATTTGCTTAGAATATTATCTACTATTGTACCCCTCCAGGCTTGAACTGTCTGCAACTTTGAAAGAAGGGTTACTTCCCGCCGAAACAAATCATTCTTTACCCGGCTATCCGCTACAATATTCTTGTAGAACCATAACCTTTCACACTGAACAAACTGCTTATATCCTGTAACTGAAATCATTTTTTCCGATTTCTGATAAACTTTAAATAATTAAGTAATTCCAATTCTTCATCATCTGAAATATCACCAACCCTGTAGGCAATGGATGTTTTACCGGATTCACTTTTCATTTTTTCTTTACGTTCGGGAACAGGATAGCCTACTTTCTCCATAAGCAAATCATAACTTACACCATATATTTCAGAAAGTTTATGAAGCGTTAATGGGGAAGGCTGTTTTACTTTTCCTGATTCAAGCTGACTCAAATAAGCATTCGAAACATCAGCCTGTTTCTCCACTTCCCGAAGGGTCATATTTTTTGCTTCTCTCAAAGCCCTGAAGTATTCGCCATAATTTTGCATGAGTTTAAATTTATCGGTTTGCTAAGTATTGCAAGCAAATATACAGATTGTTGCTTGATATTGCGAGCAATAATTTTAGAAATTTTGTTTCCTTTCAAAATTTTTAATACAACTAATTGATATTTAATTGATTGACAGAGGCAGAACGTTATAATTTCGGAGTATCAGTTGTGCTTGAAATAAAATTTCTGACAAATTTTTCTGCGCTAATAAAATTAATTCGCTTTTGCTCAAGCAGCTTTTTTAACTCAGCAATAAGCCTGAATTGCAACTTAAAATTTATACTGCCTTTTGTTTTGGAATACTCCTGTTTTACTGTCGGCATAATCCTGTTATCAATTTCTGCCAGATAATAAGACGCCGCCGCAGTAATTCTTGATTCGAGCAGTTGATATTTATCCCCTTGTTTTAGTTTGCAGATATTGCTTACTTCGTCTGTAAATTTAAGTGAAGTAGTAATACAGTTTTTAACTCTTACAACTACTTCTGCAATTGCAGAATAGTTGTTTAGAAAATTCTCATTCTGAGAAAAAAAAGCAGATAACTCTTCCCAGCTAAAATGCCCTCTGAGTTTTCGTTCTGCAAACAATGCCTGCTCATTCAAAAGAATTTCGTTTAGTTTATCTCCGTGTAGTGAATTTGGTAAAGTACCGGCAGCAAAAGCTGAATTATTAATAATTTGAAGGTTAACCTGAGAACTTAAGGATAAACCCTGTAAAGATTTTAATCGGCTTAAAGCAACATAAGCCTGTCCCGGAACAAAAACATTTTCTAAATCCAAAACTGCATTTTCAAAAGTTAGTCCCTGGCTTTTATGAATTGTAATAGCCCAGGCTAACTTAACGGGAAACTGTTTGAATGTACCTATTACTTCAGGGCTTACAGTATTTCTTGATTCATTAAATACATATTTTATTTTTGACCAAACTTCCTTTTCAATTTGTATCAATTTACCATCATCAAGAAGGATAGATAATCTTTCAGGTTCTATAATTTTTATCAAACCTGTCTTTCCGTTATAATATTTTTTATCTTTTCCCTTGTCATTACGCAATAACATTATTCTTGCGTCAATTTTTAATGTTAAACAATTCTCAGTGGGGAAAGACACTTCATCAAAGTCGCCATCAACCTCTGCCCACAAAGAGTGCTCTTGGGTGGTAAGCGTTTTAAGCTCTTTTTCATTTATTGAATCAACTTTAGCATTGTGAGTCGTAAGGATAACAGCACTTTTATGATTTACAGCATCAGGTTTGTAATAAGTGTTGATTAACTCAACTTCTCTTTGAGAACAATTACCTGTTCGCATGAGATTCAGCAATTCAATGAAGCTATCGTCTGATTGCCGATAGACTTGCGTAAGTTCGAGAAATAGCGGTGGTGCTTTTTTTACAGATAGTGCGTTTAAGAAATTAATTCCATTGTAATAAGATTTTATCTGCATCCACTCTTCATCTGCAATGATTGGTGAAAGTTGGCATAGGTCTCCTACGAATAAAACCTGAACCCCTCCAAATGGCACATCTTCTTTTTTTCTCGTTCTCCTGAGCACATAGTCAATTGCATCTAATGTATCAGCTCTCAACATTGATACTTCGTCAATAACCAGTAGTTCAAGCTCCTTAATTAGCGCCTTTTTATTACTATCTATTGAAGCTCCTGGCTGACTTTTTCCTGGAAGAAAAGGTCCATAAGGCAAGTTAAAAAAAGAATGAATGGTAACTCCATTTGCATTGACTGCCGCAATGCCGGTAGGTGCAACAATTATACATTTCTTAGCAATGTTTTGCCAAAGTGTATTCAGAAAAGTTGTTTTGCCGGTTCCGGCCTTCCCTGTAAGAAAAACAGATTTATCTGTAGTATTAATAAATTCAGAAGCAAGTTTAAAAGTATCATTAGTTTCTATTGTATTCATTGAACAATAAGAGTTTTTGTGGGCGTTGCAGGCGATTTGCAAATTTAAACTACAATTGTTAATCCAATAAATCACATATTACATACTGTGATATCATCATGTGGTTCCAGCATTTTTTGACTACCCAGCTATTTTCTCCGCCTTCAACCTCCCCACTTCCTCCCCAATCAACCTCTTAATATCCATCTTCACCTGGTAATAATTATCCAGCACTTGCTGTTGCGTAACATTGGAGACCGCAGGAATTTCCCGGTAGTTACTTACTTCTGCATTTAGCTTATCATGGTCATTGATGATTTCGGAATGAAACATTTTGAGTTTTATTTTTTCCAACGGGTCGTCGGCAACCATGCCTACAAATTCGCCGGAAGAAAGGGCAGCGATTTTAGAGGCAGGAATGGCAGCATCCAATTGTTTGCTGTGGCTTACCGATGTATCGGTACGGTTGATGGAAACACTCTGCCTGTCCTGCATTATTTTTCCAAATCTCTCCGATAATAGTCTAGAAGTTTCACCCATCACCTGACCGCTGATGATGTTGCCGGTGATGTTTACAATTACATCTGCTTGTTCCCTACCATAATCTTTTTTGAGCTGACTAAAATCCTGCATGGCTAATGTTGTTGCAACTTTATTGCTTCTGGCAGTGGCAATCAGGCTGTCAATATTGTTGAAGTAGATAGTTGGAAATTCATCAAACACCAAACTGCATTTTTGCATACCCTTTTTGTTTACCTGCCTCACCAACCTGGAAACATACAATGATAACACGGCTCCATAAATCTGCTGCTTCTCCGGGTTGTTGCCCACACAAACAATTTTTGGATGCTTTGGGTTGTTGATGTCTAATGTAAAATCATTGCCGGATAATACCCAATACAACTGCGGCGCAGCAAGCCTTGCCATCCCAATTTTTGCTGAAGCCACCTGACCCTCCAATTGCTCCATTGCATCGTTTTGATATGCGGTAATGAAGGGATTAACCAGCACTTCAATTTCAGGCTGTGTGTTAAGCACCGGAAACAGTTCATCATATTCTGCCTGCATCAGTTCAATTACATGCGGCAGGGTGCAATATTTTCCATCATTATATTTTCGTAAAAACCAAATAACAGCCGTAACAAAATTGATGGGTGATTCCACAAAGAAATCTCCCTGCTTGTTTATCCACTCCCTGTTCAACCCTAATAGTATGGTTCTTGCACTTTCTGTTGCATCGGTGATATCATTCATGCTGTTTGGGTCAAGAGGATTGCAGCGGTGCGATACAGAAAGATTATCAAAGTTGATAACATAGAAAGATGGCTTTACAGAATAGTTGTGTTTGTTTTGTTGGAGCCAGTTGTAAACAATCCTGCTCAAATCATCGTACTTAAAATCATAAACGAACAAGGCAAAGCCCTTTTCAATATGCTGTTTAATTACATGCTGAATAACAAACCAACTCTTACCGGCGCCGGGGCTACCAATAACCAACAAGCCCCGAAAAGGATTGATGATATTTATCCAGCTTTTTCTTACCCTGCCTTTCAGATTGTAACGGGCAGGCAGGTTAATGGAAAATTCATTGGAGATAAGCCGTTCTTCCTGAGGAAATGTTTCGTTGAGTGAATTGAAAACATCGTCACCCAAATTTAGTTTGATTAACCGGCTGAGTAAATTACCGCCTGCAAGTATCAGTAAAAAGCCAATACCGGTGGCTGTGATGTAAACGAAGGCAACTGTCTGTACATCGTACTGTAGTTTAAAATAAAGCTGACTTGAAAAATAGAGCAGCAAGCCAATTAGCAAATATGCTGTGATGCTTCTCCAATTTATCTTTTCATCTTTTTTACCCTGTGCACCAAATAGTGAAATAACCAGCAGCCCCAATGCCATAAATTTTGATGTAAGCTGATTTTGAAATAGTCCTGTGTTAGAAATATTTTTCATCAACCTGTCAGTAATGGTGCTTGTAATTTCCCACTGCTCGAAAGCAACATAGCAGTAATAATAAAAATGCAGCAGCAAAATAAAAATGCTGGCAAATCTGGTCAGGTCAACAATCTTCCGCAGCCCCTGTTCATTCTCGCCTGTGTGTGACATAACATTGTTTTACATTTTACAAATTTGGTTTCTTCTTTTTCCTTTTCTTTTTAAGCAGGCTGTGGGGTGTGTTGTCGTATTGTTCCTTGGTGGATAGCAGAACATCTAACGGACTTTCAGATTTCGTAGTGAGAGATATTGTTTTATCCTGTTGTTTTTGCTGAACCATTTCTTTTTGAATGGAACCACCGGAACCGCTGCCTTTTTTCTCATCTTGTGTTAGCGATTTTTCATTGTCTGTTGCCAACCTGCTTTGTAATGCCGCAGCACTGTAACCTTTACCTAAATCACTGCCATTAAAAACAACCTTGTTCTGATTATCAACAAATGTGATACCGTACAAACTGCCTTCAGCATTTTGGCGAAGCAGGGTGTAGATGTTTTTCTGTTTCAATTGCTCCATTAATTCTTTCATTGTGGAAGGCAATTGTGAAAGGCAATCATCCAGCTTAATTTTTACAAATGGTTTAAGCGATTCCTTTGCAGTTTCATTAAGAGTAAATTTCTTTTCAAGATTACCTAATATTGGTTTGCAAGAAATAGAGCTTGCTTTGATAGGAACACCGACCTTATTTCCATTGTTATCTAAAATGCGGTAAACTAATCCACGGTTCTTGTAAATCCTTCCTTCTTCCTTACCTCTGTCTGCTAATACATTGAACTGTTTGAGTGCTGAATTAAATTCAGGTAAGGATGTAAACTTGTATTGACTGAAAACTGCACTCACTACATTGGAAATACTTCTTTTAGTTTCAACCTTTCCATAAACCGCTTTTTCTGCATCAACAGCTTTAATTCCAGGGCTTCTCGATTGCTGCTGCCTTTCTGCTTTTATCAAACTATATATTTTCTCAATTTCCTTTCTTGCTTTTTCAGATTGATTTCTGCCAATGTTGTGGGTGTTAATCCTGCTGCCATCAGCTTTGATGGTGGTACTTACAATATGAATGTGCGGATGCCCGGCATCTTCATGTCTGTAAACCAGGTATGGTTGGTTGCCAAATCCAATCTTTTCCATGTAGTCAGATGCAATCTGCAGCAACTTATTTTCTGCCAACTTTTCTGACGGGTCAAAATTGAGAGATACATGCAGCGTTTTTGTAGTAGCTCTTTCATTCAAACTGTTTAGTCTTTCAAAGCCAGCCAGCTTTTGATAAAAATTCATCTCTTTTGATTCTTTCAAATAATTTGCAGCATGAAGGCAAAGAGCATTTCCCTTCTGCACTTTCTTTTCGTTGTAGTTGAGTGCAGCTTCAATACTTTTCGGTATCGTTATTTTTGTAACCATTGCTCATAGAGTTGATTCATCCGTAATTTTATTTCTTCCACTTTGCTGATTAATACTTTCTGCAATCCATCATACTGCTGCACCCAAACCCTGAACTCGGGTATCTTATCAAGTATATGAAGTTTGTGTACTGCCTGGTTAAAATTATTGCCGATGGCATTGAGTTCTTTTTTCAGGTTCAGCATGTCCAGCAAAAAATCATCTGCACTTTCGTTTCTATACTTTACAGTAACAGGTTTTTGCAACGCTACTTTTCGCAGGTAAGCACTTGTATCTTTTTCAGTGGTTTTTTTCTGGAATTTTTCAAGCTGGTTGAACTCTGTTTCATTCATCCTCACCACTACCATTTTCTTTCTCACTTCACTTTCTAACTTCTTCATGGTTTTAAGTTTTCTGTTTCAATATCCCGAAACGACTTCGGAGTGAAGGGCAAGATGACCCAAACGTATAACGTTTGTACATCTTGCCATGTGCAAGACCGGGCACATTATGCCCTTGTAAAGTTTATCGTTTGAGAATATTCTAAGACCTTGCAAAATCATAGAAAAATAAGTGTAAAATCTGTACCAGTATTGCTGTTTGCATGGCTAATATTTAGTCAGGCAAAAGCATCAACGACTGCTAACTATCAGTATTTAAAATCTAATTTTTGGGATGAGCAGTATTGCTTTTCAGAATTTCGAGTAATTCATTGAGTTTATCATCAATTATCAGAATTTCTTTTGTTGCATATTCTTTGCGTTTTGCATCAAAATCCCAGTTGTATTCCAGCAATTCTTTTAGTGAATTATAATAGTGTAAATACATATCAAATGCATCCATATCGTATTCCGGGTAATTGAAATCCGCAATCAGGTGACCAGCCGCATCATAATGAAGAAATTGACTCAAACTTCTCTGCTGGTCCTGTAAAGAATATCTTCCAAACAACACATCATGCAACAAGCCTTTTTGATGAAGCCCTGCACCTCCCGAAAGCATACCTGTAATTAATTCAATTTTAAAAGCAGGATTGTGTAAAACAACCTTTGAAGATGTATTTTCTTTTGAATAGATAATTTCAATTTCAGTATTGGGCGGCAGATGGATTTGATGTGGCAAAAGCTCTTTCAGGATTTGTTTAAAATCCCAGGATAACTGATGAATAAATGACTGCCCCACAACAGTTATTTCATTTATATAGATTGGCGTTGCTAACACAGGTACATCTGTAATCATTTTACCAGATGAAAGGCGGTCAAAGCCTTTATTAATTCCTATGTACCAGGAGTCTTTAAAGTATCCATTCAGCGACTTCAGTATCATGTATGGGAGCAGCCCATTTATGAATGCAGTAAAATGGTTTGAATCCTTTAAAATCATTTCAGCATCACCGGCATTTAACAGGGTTCTGAAATAGGTTAGCTCATAGTTTCCCCAGGGTGTAATGCCTCCAATCATATCAAGCTGTTTACTCAACTCAAAACCTATTCTAAAGTCATAAGTGTAATTAGGCTCTCCTGTATTTTGAAAAAGCCATTGTAACTGGCCATCTGTTACTAATCGTTTTCCATGACTGGTCCGAATGTAGTAAATACGATTGCTTATTTCATGGTTACTTCTTTTTTCTATATAAGCATGAGGAATACTTTTCCGTTTAGGTACATAAATAATAAGAAACTTCGCTTCCGTTTCCTCAATGTATTCAGTGGTTATTTCAATAACGGGACTGATATTATCGAAGCAAATGCTATGTATTTTTCCTTTTAATTCATCCACATCAATATCCTTGTCAAACTCAAAATGCCCGTCATCACTTACTCCAAAAATCAGCTTGCCACCATTTCGGTTAGCAAATGCAACAATTTCACAGGCAATATCCTTTCGGTTCTTGTCATTCAATTGAGTGATTTTATCAAAAGATTTTAATTCAATGTCAGTTCGTTCTCTTTCCTCTGATTGCACTAACTGCTTTAATCTCTCTATGGTTATTTTCATGTGTAAATTTTACTTTAAACTTTGATAAATTTAAGCTGTAAGCTGCAAATATGAAAGAAGCTTTATAGTAGCCCCTCATTAGCAAAGCTATAATACCCTTCGCTGGTGATAATGATGTGGTCTATCACCCGAATATCATGGTAAGAAGCAGCGACTTTTATTTTTTGAGTCATTTCTTCATCAGCCCGGCTTGGTTTTAAATTTCCTGACGGATGATTGTGTGAAAGTATGATTGATACAGCCAAAGATTTAATAGCAGCAGCCAGTATCAGTCTTGGGTCAGCTACAGTACCCGTTAAACCACCTGAAGATGCTTCATAAACACCAATCACTTTGTTGCCTCTGTTTAATAACATCACTTTAAATTCTTCCTGCATTTCGATAGTGTTTTCATTCCATAATTCTTTCAGCAATTGATAGCAATCTTTAACGCTGTTAATCTTTGGTCTTTCAGAAGCTTTTACTTTTGTTTTGTAAACCAATTCTACTTCTGCTACTCTTGTCCATTCCGGAAAATTCATTGCTAACTGTTCCATAACTTTTCATTTTAATGATTTAAAAATTAATTATGGAACCTCATCCGTCTTTTGACGACCAAGGCAATGAAGCAACGGAATAAATAGTATCTCAAAAAGTGTGGGAACAGTTTTCTTTATGCCGGAATTTCGTTGCCGCCCCGGAGACAAAAGGCGAACTTTGTGGGAGAATTAATGAAGGAAAAAAATCTCGAAAAAGATTGCAGCCACAATAAAGACAGTAATGAAATCTCAATAAGTATTTCTGCAGATTATAAGCTGGTCAGGAAATTTCTTTTGTTCTTATTTTATTGAAGGTTTTACATTGTAAAACACTTTTGTATTTCCTGTTGCTGTATGTTGCTTATGTTTATTTGTTATCCAATTCCATATTTTCAACGAACCATCCGTTTTGCATCTCATCCGGTAACGAATTATAAAAGCAGATGTCAGCGTCAGCATACCAATGAAAATGATTGAAGCATTAATGCTTATTAAGTCTGCTACTATTCCTGTAAGTATTGCACCAATAGCATAACCTAAATCTCTCCACAAACGAAAGATGCCGATACTTTTTGCCCTGTCTTGCGGATTTGTATTTTCTGCAACTGTGGCAAGGAATGTTGGATATACCATTGCTGTACCCCATCCTAAAATGGAAGAGAGAACAATAAAATGTAACATAGTATTGGCCCAAACCAAAACAATCAAAGCAATGGCCTGTAAAAACATTCCTATGTAGAGCATATCTTTTTTACAAAACTTATCAGCCATTCTCCCGGTAAACAATTGACCGATGCCCCAAACGGCGGGATATATTGCTGTAACAATTCCGATTTCACGAATAGTAAAACCTTTAGTTGCAAGCAGGATTGGGAAAATTCCCCAGGCCATTCCATCATTCAGGTTATTGATTAAACCTGCCTGTGTTACTGAACCTAAGTTTTTGTCTTTCCATGTTGTATCCCAAAATATATTCTTTAGTCTCGGAACGGTATTGCTGATTGTTTCTTTTGCTACATGATGCTTAGTATCTTTTATAAAAAAGATACTTCCAGCTAATCCCAAAAAAACCAATCCAATTCCCAAATAAAAAGGATACGGTCTTATGCCGTATTCACTGGCAATCCAGCCGGTCAAAAAAGCAACAATAGCGACAGCAATATATCCTGCAAATTCATTTAAACCCATAGCAAAGCCTCTTTGCTTTTCACCAACAAGGTCAATTTTCATCACTACAGTACTTGACCAGGTTAAACCCTGGTTGATTCCTAAAAGTACATTGGCAGCAATTATCCAGTTCCAGTTGGGTGCAAACATCAGCATGAATGGAATAGGAATACCAACTACCCAACCTGCAATTAATAATTTTTTTCTTCCGAATTTGTTTGCTAAAGCACCCGTATAGTAATTGGTGATGGCTTTTACAATACCAAATACAATGATGAAGGAAAGAATCGCTGTTTTCGCTGCAATGGCAAATTCCTTTTCGGCAATTTGTGGCAGAATACTTCGTTCTAAACCAACCATACCACCTACAAAAGCATTTATGATGACAAGTAATGTAAACTGCTTCCAGTTTTCTTTTAACCCTAATTGTATTTTCATTTTTTCTGTTAAGAGATTGAACATCTGTTTGCACCAGCTTCTAAATCAATTGGGTTTATATCACTGAAATCACCTTCAATATTCTTTTCAACAATAGACAAATAATTAGCTGGTGTTGGTGGAATACGTTGCAGAATAGTATTAATAAAATCTTCCTCTTTCAATTGAAGCATTTCCACAGTTTTTTTAATGTTACCTATTGTTGCTTGAATGGGTATGTTATCAAAATCTACCGGCTGACTTGTGTGAGCTGGCAATACAATGATATTTTCATCTAATGCCAGCAGTTTTTTCAACGATTGATAAAGCATTTTTGATTTTTGTATTGCTTCATCATTGTTTGCTTTCAAATCCGGTCTGCCAACTCCGTTTATAAAAAGTGTATCGCCTGTCAGTAATACTTTATCATCAATCAGGAAGCTGATGCTTTCTATTGTATGGCCGGGTGTTTGTATGGCTTTGATTGAGATATTGCCAATTTGAAAAATAGCGGCATCTGTAATTGGCTCAGAAGTAAAACTCACTTTATTTGGTATTGGAAGAAAAAGCGGGGCATTGTTTTTAGCTGCTAATTGTTTTGACCTTGAAAGATGGTCTGCATGAATATGAGTTTCTGACACAAATTTTAATACTGCCTTCTCTGCCAGTAAATATTTTTCATAAGCTTCCGAAACTATTGAAGCATCTATTACCGCTGCTTCATTTTGGGAAATTATCAGGTAAGACAAACAACCCTTACCAGTTCTTCTGAATTGTATTACTTTAAAATTACCAAAGGTCATAGCGGCAGTGTTCCATGCAAGGCTCCAACCTTTCATGCCTGCTTCTAATGAAAATACATTGTAGCCCTGGTCTTGAAGTATTTTAGCAGCAACTAAACTCATTCTGTCGCCTGCACAAAATGTAACCACCGGAACGGCTTTGTCAAGATGCAATCCATTAAATGCTTCGGTATCATTTTTCTTCAGCTTATCATAAGCATTAAAATGTATGCTGCCGGGTATATACCATTCCATTCGTTCTGCTAATGGCCGTATATCGAGAATAGAAACCGGCTGGCCTGTCTCTAACCAGTTACAGAGAGTTTTTGTATCAATTGTTTTTGCTTCTGCCATTTGTGATTTTTATTGCACAAAGGTGAAAGCAATAAATGGCTATTCTTTTAACATAAGATAAATAATCAGCGATGCCCCCGGATGCGGCTGAGGCTTACTTGTGTGATTCCTAAATAAGAGGCAACATACTTTAGCGGAACTTTCATTACTACGTTAGGGGCTTCATTTAATAAGGCATTGTATCTTTCTTCGGCTGAGTGAAACTGCATACCTTCAATACGGTTTACAGTTTCTACATAAGCGGCTTCAAATATCTTCCGAAACAGCCTTTCAATCTCGGGAAAAGTATCATAAAGTTTGAATAGCTGATTGGCATTGATAGCCACTACGTCTGCATCTTCTAATATCTGAATGGCTTTGCGACTTGGTTTGCCTGTAAACAGGCTTTCTACTCTTGCAATAATGTTATTTTCAAATGAGAAACTCTCTGTTATGTCTATGCCATCTTTATAATAATAAATTCTTGCTACTCCTTTATTGATGAAATAAATTGTTTTGCAGGTATGGCCAATGGGTTGCAGGTCTTTATTTTTTTTAATGGTTACAATATTGCTTATTTCTGTAATAGCATTTTCCGCTTCTTTTGAAAGGGGATTGAATTTTTTGAAGTATTTAAAAAGTTTTTGCATAAACTATTAAGCCCTGTAAATATACTTTAGTATTATTCAACAAAAAAGCTAAGCTGCCCCGCCATTTTATAAACTCTTTCACAATGTTGCGGGGCAGCTTTTTTATAAGTTTAAGGGGCATTGCAAAATGCCCCTTAATAATCGTCAATAATAAATACCCATGCTGGCCTGGAATAGTGCCAAACAAATGTTTTGCGCTTGCCTTCTCCATCAGCAACAAGAAGAACCTAATTGTTTTGGCGGACATTTTATAGTTCCGTAGCTGCAATAAACACAACAGTCACCTTGTTTAGGCTTTAGTCTTGTCTTGCAGTTTTCACATTCGTAAAAAAATTGGCAAGCATCAGTAGGCATTGTTTCTTCTTTTTTGTGACCGCAGACAGGGCAAGTGATTACCGATTGAAGTATTAATGTGATGTTCATTATTATTTGCTAATGATGGTTGAAGAAGTTACTTTATAGCCGATACTGTTTATAATATTTACAATACTGTCAACAGATGTTTTACTATTGTCAAATCTTACGATTGCAGTAGTATTTTTGTAAGAAGTAGTAGTCTTAATTACTCCGTTTACGTTTGAAAGTTCCCTATTGATATGGGCTGTACAGCCTTCACAAGTCATTCCGCTTATGTTGAGTTGAACTGTTGCGATGTTAGATTTGTCAACTATGATAACCTTTGGTTCTTGTGTTTTAGGATAAAATATTTTTGCGTAATAAGGAAACGCAATTAAAAGCCCGGCCACAATAGTAATAATGGTTAAGAATAATTTGGATTGCCAAAATGATTTTTTATTGTCTGCTTTGCAATCGCAGTCAACCTGCTTTTGTGGTTTTAACTTTTGATACCATGCAAAAGTAAAAATTGCAATTGTTAAGCCAATCAGGTATGGTCGGTACGGCTCAATCCACGAAAAAGACGAAGCAAGCCCGCTTGCTCCACCGAGAAAAGCTAAAACAGGAGTGATGCAACAAAGAGAGGCTGCAACAGCGGCAATAATTCCAGCAATCCAGCTTTTAGTATTTTTTGTTGTCATTGTCATACTATTTGTGGCGCTACGTCTTGTTGATTGATAATTTTAAAAAACGGTACTAATATTTTTAGATGTTCGCTGCGAAGCGAATAGAAAATGGTTTGCCCGTCTTTTCTGGCTTTAATAATATTGCCATCTTTGAGTTTTCGTAAATGTTGAGACACGGCAGGAATACTCATTCCCAAAATATCACTAAGGTCGCAGGGACAGAGTTCCTTTTCTTCTTTAAGCAGAAAAAGAATTTTCAGCCGCACATCGTTACCTGCCAATGAAAGAATTTGTCCTAACTGCATAAACGATTTGGAGTTTGCCTTTAATTTTTCACGGCAACTTTTTATTTGCTCCATGTCTGCCTGTAACCTGATGCAAGTGTCACTCATTGTCCAAAGTTTTGTCGTGTCAAAGATAGGAAAAGCTTACTTATTTAAGCAAATACTTAAATACAATTGGAATCAGATAATAGTAATCTTCTGCCTGAATAGCTAACGAGCCACACTTTAGGGTGTGGCTCGTTTCCGGGCTTTAAAAGAGGGGCAAACTTTAATAGTTTGCCCCTTGCGACTTAGTTATAGCTCCCTGCATTTTCACCCTTGACAAAACTCTCACAAAGCTGAAAGGCTTTTTGTGTTCTTAGTTGCGCCGTACCGCCGTACAACAAAGATTTCATTTTGGCTTCATCATCTTTGTAATTTCGCACATTCTGAAAATATCCGGTAATGGCGTTGTATGTACCAAACACCGTCCCCTTTGTGGTTTCATATTGCTGCGATGGGCTGGTCATGTTGTATTCATACACATCATCACACATATTTTTAAAGCAGGTGCTTAATTCATCCAATTCGCCATTTTGAATATTCTGCAATACTTCTTTGTTTGGAACCATTGCAAGCTGTATCAGTTTCTGTACTTCCTTATCTGTAATACGAACTTTTGCCCAATGGTTAAAAATGCCTTCTAACTGTACAGATAGCTGGCTTGATATTCCCATTACTTTGTGAGCTTCTTCCAACCGTTCTTTCGCATTGGCAGTATGACGAATTTTAACGGGATTACTACAGTTTCTCAAAGCGGCATTGAGGGTATTGTTACAAACAATTCTTGTAGGTGTAAATGCCGCCATAATGCTTCCAAAACCATCATGTGAAGTAGTAAGAAATAAGTACTTTTCAATCATATCATCATTGCCTACTTTGATATAACCGGGAAGTTTTGCAGTTATAAAAATCTTTTCGCCCTTACCCAATGCTCCGGCGGTTTCGTATTGGATGCCATCACCATCTACAATAGCATCAAAGAAACTGAAAGCATCTGCATTTTGCACCACTTCATAATCCTTGCCTAAGCGGTCGCCTAATACTGCACCCGTATCAGGACGGTAAGTATAGAAGGAACTGGCAGAAATAATTTCATTCCCACTATCAAGCCGGTGAATATTGGGTCTTTTGCTAACCTCAAAATCAAGCCCTGCAAATTGCAATGCTTCTTTGCTGGTGGGATAATCCTGTACAATTTGCCCCAAACCATGCCATGCTTTTTCTTTTACTGAAAAGAAACTGTGTTTACCTGTTTGCTCATTAAAATTGATATTGTGTGCCATAGTTATAAAATTTGATTGTTAAAAAAAATAAAGCATCCCGCCGTTTGACGAGATGCCGTTAAAACTAAACTGGTAAGTCGTCTGCAACTTCTGAAACTGCTGCCGGTGCGGTGTTCATTGGCACTACCGGTGCAGGTGCTGTATTGCCCCCTGTAGAACGGCCATGCAGTTTGATGGTATTTACATGGAATGTAAGACTGGCTTTTACTTCACCCTCTTTGTTTGTCCAGGCGTTTGCACCAATGCGGCCTGCACATTCCACCAATGTGCCTTTGGTTAAATACGGTGCCACACCCGGATTAATCCAGTAAGAACAGTTTACATAGGTTACAATTTTCTGCACCTCGGTACTGCCTTTTGCTTTGTAAGTGTCATTAATAGCAATAGAAAAGTTCACCACTTTTTTCCCTGCTTTTGTTTCGCTAAAGGTTGCGTCTGCGGTAATTCTTCCGATGATTTCCATAACATGAAATTTTAAATGTTTAAAAAATGATTGTTTAATTGTGTTCTGATGATGAAAAAAAAATGTTTTGTAAAAGAAAAAATGGAAAAAAAGAAAGCATTACAGTAAGGCGGCTGCAGGAAAGCAAAAAGGAAACGGAATAAATAACATCTTAAGTAGTGTGGTATATTCTTGTTTATGCCGTAGTCTTTTTGCACTTTGATAAATCATTATCGCAGCCGCATAGCTTCGCTTTCGCTTTTGCCCATTTTCTTACAAAACGGGTTATTACTATTTATAGATTCTTATTTGGAAAATGAGACGAGTATTCTTTTAAGTATCTGGAATACTTGAATGTCTGGAATTGTGTTTGGCAGGAGCGATTTTTGGAATCTGGCGGAGAAGCCAATCTCAATTCCTAATAATCTTTATCCGGTGCAATGGTTTCGCCGTTTCGTTATGACGAAGGAGTAACGATTTATATAAACGGCGAAAGGATTGCGCCGGGTCTATTGATGATAGAAGAACAGAACGATGAACGGAGCGTCGCAACGGAAGATGCACAAAGATTTAAAAGCCGGTAACAAAAAAATACTACTTTCCTGAAAGAATAGAATAGTTTTTTGTTCTTCTTTCTTCATCATGGTCACGAATGCAAATAATAGATTGTAGTTGTGAAATATATTCAGCAGGTAATTTATTTTGGATTGCACCGCTTATAATAAATTCTTTATACCAATCATACGGTAGCAAAGTATTATCTATAGAGTTACTGTCGGCAATATAAATCTGTGCAGTGTAAGAGGTATTGGTTTCATCAAAAAATGTAAATGTGTCCTCATTGTAACCTTTGCCTAAACCTTCTACTTTATCGAGGAGAGTTTTTTCATTACTATTAATAGAGAACAACACTCCCCAAACCAATTCAGCAAGATTATCAGTCTTTATAATATTGGCTTTTGCAGAACCATCCTTGCTTACTTTGTTACAAACTAATCTGTACCCCGGAACAAATGCGTTGGTAACCTTCACTGCTGAAGGAACCCTTTTTATAAGCCTGTTCAAATTCATATTTGAGCCGTAAGCAAAAATCAACATGTAGTATTCAGATTTAAATTGCAAAATTATATTGCTTCTTTGACTATCTGGAATTGTGCTTGGCAGGACAGCTTAGTTGTATCTGCCAATAGCCAAGCTCAATTCCCAATTTCATTAACCGGCACAGTGGTTCTGTCATCTGTCATAATAAAGGACAAGGTTTGAAAAGGCAGAAGGACTGTGCCGGGTCTCCCTGATAATTAAGAAAATCAGACTAAATTAGCAATTCACTAACTAACTGTTTATGGCAATCTGGAAATCATATAAAATATCGGATGTAATCAACGAAATAGAAGAGGAAAAATTTGTTCTCCCCGTTATTCAGCGAAGACTGGTTTGGGATGAGGAAAAAATGGAACTGCTATTTGATACATTATTGAAAGGCGACTCTTTTGGCGGCATTATGGTGATTGAAGAAGAAAAGGGAAGTAAACCTCTTTTTAATTACCGGACATTTACAAAAGATGGTGGTATCATAAATTCAAGACAAGTAGATACGCTAACCCAATTACAGAATTTTGTTATTGACGGGCAACAGCGATTGCAATCTTTCTATATTGGATTGAAAGGAAGTTTTAATGATAAGGTGTTGTACTTTGATTTGTACAGCGATTATAATACTGAATTTGAATTTAAGTTTGAGAAAGAAGAAAGTAAACTCCCCAGGCAATCAAAGGGAAATGAGGACAGAATTATACCAGAGCATAATTGGTATCTCGCCAGTTCGTTATTGAAAAGACTAAAAGACACCAACGATGAAGACCAGGTAGCAGAGGAGATAATAAAGGCGCAAAATATACAGGATGCTATTCAAAGCAAACATGTTGAGAAAAATATAAAGGCTTTTTACAAGAATACATTGACAGCAGATTGTCTCGGTATCTCAAAAGTGTCAGTGAATAAATCATTTGATAAAATATCCAACAAGCAAAGAATAGTGGAATTGTTCAGAAGATTGAATGATGGCGGCACCAAACTATCTTCTTTTGATTTGGTAGCTTCTGTGCTCAAAGGGTTTGAATGGGAAATGGAGAGCTTTTTGGAAGAAACATTAAAGAGTTATGAAGAGATTGGGTTAACACAGGACAATCTTATCAAGTTAATTTTCCTATTGCAGGACAATCATAAAAAGGAAATGGCTGCAATTGAAGCAGCCGATGCTCAGTTTGCCATAAAGAACAGGGAAAGAATAAAGATTACCCTGAAATGTCTCAAGGATTTTCTTATCAATTCAAAATTATATTATTACTATAAAGATGGCAACCGTTCCTTTATTCCATTGTTTTTTATCGCCTATCATCTTTTTCATAAACAAATAACCGATGGGGAATTGGAAAAATTCTTTACCAATTTTGATGCTAAGAATACGGAACACCCAAGAATGGAGAAATGGATTTACCATTCCCTGATTAATGGAGTATTCAAAAGCAAAGGAGCAGGATGGATACCCTACAAAACGGGCATCCGTAAGTTATTGGATAAGATGCAACATTTTAAGAACAAAGATTTTCCAACCGATGAATTGTTCCAGGTTTATAATGACCATCCGATAACATTTACACGAACCTATACTATTGGCAATCTCGATGAATTAGAAAGTTCATTTGTTTATTACCTGATGTATGACAGAGGGCAGACCATTAGGATAAATGATATAGACCACATCATGCCTAAATCAATATTAGAATCTCTAAAGATTGAATCAGCAAAAATTAACAGTATCAGGAATTTTCAATTGATAGATTTCAGCACCAACAGGGGATTAAAAAATGCAAGCCCTTTCAAGGATTGGATTAATAGCCATGTATCGGACAAAGCAGCTTTTGTAAAGCGGCATTTAATTCCGGTTGATGAAACATTGTGGGCAGAGGATAAATTTGAAGACTTTGCTACTGCAAGAGCAAACCTGATATTGAATTGTATTCTGACGCATTTAAAATAGCTTTTAGAATTGCTGCTAAATACTTAGAATCACACTTTATATAGTGAAGCGATGAAAGACAAATTATTTAAGAATCTCCTGCACAGCGCCGAGGGTTATGCAGTTCTCAATTCCGGAGGACAACTCACTAAAGGGTATAAACCGGACACTGTCTTGCAAAAGGACAATGATTACATCATTATGGAATGTGACACAGGAACAAGCAGGAAAGGATATTTAGGTGCAATGCTGAAAGCAGCAAGATTCCTGACCAGTGAAAAGAGTGGGAAATTAATACTGGTAATAAAAGAGAAGCCTAATACAACAGTTAAGCAAATCGCAGAACATCTTCGGGAATATTTGACATGGTTAAAGCCGCTTACCAACCTGAGAGTAGTTTATTTAATAGAAACAACTAAGTATTGCCCGGATAAAATCCCTTTAAAACTTTTGAGTTCAGAATTTGGAAAATGCGCCATTACCATTAAGACCGAAACTTAAAAATAGGTACTCACCCCAAACTGAAATCCAGCAAGCTTCGCTGGTGGGTTGCTTAAAATATCTTTTTGCCAGTTGTAACGGTAGTTCAACCGAATCACTGTTTGTGCAGTAGGCCTCCAGCTAATGGCAGGAACAATGGAAAATACTTCGTCACTGATATTATCACCAGTGGATTTGAACTTTCCATTATTCCAATCCACATATTCAATACGCAGGGCTGCATTAATAACTGATTTTTCAAAGCCGAATACAGGTTTCTTAATAACAGGTTGTACAAAGTCAATAAAACCTCCTTGTTGTTTTCTGCCAAATTGTTCAGTGTAAGTTTCTGGAACATCCACATTTACCCATGCCCATTCAGCATTGATGTATGTCTTGATTTTTGGAAGCGTTGTGTTAAAATCTATTGCATATACATTTACTCTTCTCTTTTTATCCAACTGCAATCCGTCATCCTGATACTTATTGTAAATACCGCCCATGTAAGAAAGCCCCAATTCACCAATTTTCCGGTTTCTTACAGCAATTTTACTGGTTAACAATGGGCTGCCGTTAAAGCTTTCTTCAAACCGGTCTTTATTTTCTTTACTGGCCGGCAGGAACGTTTTATTTTCTGCATTGTCAATGATTTTATCATCAAAACCATTGGTAAGGTATGCCTCATACGCATACACCCAATCCTTGGTATATCTTTTCCCAAACACACCAAAGCCTACATTGCTCCAGGTAGCCGGAAGCATTTGAGTGGCCGAGACAGGTCGGTCAACAAATTCCCATTTGGGGCCGTCATGATTTTGATTGAATGCACCGATTGGGTTCATAACAACACCTCCTCGCAGGTTTAACAAGGGGGCAAATTCAAAATCAACGGATGCAAATTCAATATTAATTTCTTTGGTGCCATCTTCAAATTCTATTTCACTCAAAAACTTTATTCGTTTGGAAATGGAAGAAGACACAAACAATGTCAATCTCCTCATTTGAAACTGGTGTCCTTCCGATATTCCATCTTCCTGCAAATATTGATAATTAGCTTCTGCATAACCACCTAAGGCAACAGGAAGTTTGCCTAACTGAAGAAAGGGACGGTTATATACAGCATCCATGTTTAATAACAATCCGGAAGTATCCTTTGCAGTTCTGCGAAGCAATGCAGGGTCAATCTGTGCAATAGCAGCAGAGGAAAAGAAAATAAATGTCAATAAGAATATAGATAGTCTCATGTTTTTCTCAAATCAATGAATAGTCGGTTGCTGTTAATCGTTACCGGAAAAGTCCGCAGGTCTTTGTCGGCAGGTCCGTTAGTTACTCTGCCCCGGTTATCATACTCACTTCCATGTGCAGGGCACTGGAGATACTCGCCAGCTACGTTTAGTTCGGCGCCCTGGTGGGCACACTGCATCCATACTGCTGAATAATCTGTATCACTAAACCGGTACACACAAATGGGAAATAATAACTCTTCATTTCGAACTACAATATATAAGCGGTGTTTATTCTTTTCTTTTAGTGCAAAATCTTTAGCATCTATTATTATTCCGTCTTTTACTAATTTGCCATTGGCAAATTTTGTAGCTGCACAGGAACTTAAAAGTGCAGCAGCAGACGATGCACCCACACAAACTGCACAGGATTTAAGTATGAAATCTTTTCTGTTCATTTTTATATATGCTACAGCGATTTTAAAAATTGTATCAGGTTATTTCTTTTCTGTGGGGAAAGCTGCTGAAATCTTTCTTTGCTTTGTTGTGCTTCACCACCGTGTTGCAATATCGCTTCTTCAATACTTTTTGTCCTTCCGTCATGTAAAAGAAAGTATTGTCCTCCTTGTGAGTTAGGAGATAAACCTAATCCCCAAAGTGGTGGGGTTCTCCATTCAGATGTTGTGGCGCTGCCTTCTGTATAGCCATCATTCAAACCTGGCCCCATATCATGCAGCAGTAAATCAGTATAAGGACTAAAGGTTTTATTTGACAATGCAGTAATAGTTGAAAAACCTGTTTTCAATGTCTGCTTATGACAATTTTCACAACCAGCTTGTATAAACAGGCTTTTGCCTTGAACCACCTCAGCATCATTTTGATTTCTTTGGATGGGTGCTTTTAATGTTTGCAGGTAGAAGATAACATTATGTACCGTTACATCAGAAACTTCGGGGTCAATATTCAATCCGGTATAAACATCTTTTGGCTGAAAGGTTGAAGTAATACCTATATCCTGGTTGTAGGCATTTACCGTTTGATGCAATAAATTATAAGCCGCAGCCTTTTTACCAAAACGGTGAATGTATTTGCCGTTTCTTGGAATAGCATTTGAAAACGGTGTGATGAACGATGGCAAAAATTCATAGTTAGGTACACCGCTAATACCATCTCCATTTGCATCGTTAGGGTCGGCCATTACCAATATATCAGCATCGGAGACCAATTCTAAAAATCCTAACCCGGTATTGGCAGGCGGTGTGAATTTTGAAAACGTAGCACCTGCAGGTATCTGTTCCGGCGTATAACCGGGCAATGCCCTGTTCTGTAATTGCGGGCCGCCCAAATGAAGGAACTGATTGCCTGTGCTATCAATTTGCCCAAACCTCGTAAGTGTAGTAAAAGGATGGCCCTTGCCGTCACCGGCATGGCAACTGCCGCAACTGGTGGCTACGAAGATGGAGCCTAAACCCGTTTGAGAAGTGAATACCTCGTCATTAAAGGCCACATCACCCGCCAGGAACCTTCTGTTCTCCTCAAAGCTGAGTCCCTCAACAGGGCCATCTAAAAGTTCATTGCCGGGTGGGGCTTTGGGCAACAGTTTTTGGCAGGCAACTATGCCGGTAACAACTAAAATTAATGCTGATATAACTTTAAGTTTATTCATAATTACACCCAGGCAAAAGTAAAAAATTAGGCTAATATAATGTAATAATTAGACTAATCTAATTATATTTTTCTACTTGTTTTATTATCTTCATATAAATATTTTACAACTGTGCATTCATTTACAGAAGAAAACTATCTAAAAGCCATTTTTAAATTACAGGAAACCAACGGAGAAGTGGTTGCTACTTCAGCACTTGCCCAGGTAATGGGGGTACATGCCCCATCTGTAACCGATATGCTTAAACGGATGGCGGGAAAGAAACTGGTAACCTATCAAAAATCAAAAGGTTTTAAACTAACAGAAAAAGGTAAACAAGTAGCTGTGGGTATTATTCGTAACCACAGGCTTTGGGAAGTGTTCCTCGTTGACAAATTGGGGTATAAATGGGATGAAGTGCATGACCTTGCCGAACAATTGGAGCATATACATAGTGAAGACCTCACTAACAAATTAGATAAGTTCTTAGGCTTCCCCAAAGCCGACCCTCATGGCGACCTGATACCTGATGCCAATGGAAATCTTCCAAAATCAAAAGCCGTCTTGCTGTCCTCCCTTAAGGTTGGGGAGCAGGGTACGTTTACCGGGGTTACAGACCATACACCAGCATTTCTGAATTATCTGGACAAGGCAGGTATTTCTTTGGGAAACTCTGTAAAAGTAAAAGCCATTGAAGAATTTGACCAGACCTACATAATACAGTTAAATAGGAAAAAGGAAGTAGTTATCAGTAATAAGGTTGCCAATAGTTTGTTGATTAGTTAAACTGTATTAGCTAAGACAGTTGGCTTATTTCATGCACCGACCATAAGCTTATAGGCTTCCGCATCCGCCAAACTATCTATTTCAGACTTAGACAAAATTGTGATTTTAATCATCCATCCTCTTGTAAATGGTTCGTTGTTTATCAAAGTGGGTTGTTCCTTTAAGAGCCTGTTGCATTCTATTACTTCACCCGAAACCGGCATAAACAAATCACTGACAGTTTTAACAGCTTCTACCGACCCAAATATTTCATCTTGCTTAAATGTTTTTCCAACCGTTGGTAAGTCCACGTAAACAATTTCTCCTAATTCACTTTGAGCAAATTCGGTAATTCCAACAGTACCGGTATCACCTTCTATCAATAACCAGGTATGTTCTTTTGAATACTTTAAGTTGTTTGGAAATTCCATAATAGCATAGTTTTAATGAATGTTAATACCAAATCCGCCCACAATTGTTCTTATGTCAGCGCCATTAAAATTATCTTCAAGTGTTACTTTAAAATCTCCCCGTACTGTCAATGTATCAATGTAGCTTATATGAATATATCCACCGTCTAACTTGAAAGGAAGAAAATCTATACCGTCAGCATAAGAAATGTTCCTGATTGAAGGATTTGGATAGTAGCCAGTATCTACCAGGTTTTCCAGGTACAAACCAAATCTCTCATTTTTATAACCTGTTGCATTTAACTGAGCCAGTTTTAAATTGTTATCCCAACTGCCTTCCGTAATTTCTATAAAAACATAATCTTCGTCTTCTATGAATTTTACATTTACTATTGAATAAGGTCTAATCACACTTTCTTTATTGCATGAAGTGCAATAAAGCATGAGCAGTATAGTAACCAGCCTTTGCATGTAATTGTTAGAATCCTTTTCTTAGCATATCAGCATATTCATTTGGTAGCGGACTATCTTCAACTGCTTTAGCGGCTTTTTCCACGTCATATTCAAAACGGATAAATTCTACCTGTACAGCATCCTTATTACTTATGCTGCTATCAGCATTAATGGTAAGTATTACATAACAGCCTTTCGGATTATTATCTTTCGGTTTACCTACTGAACCGATATTGATTGCATGGCGGTAGTGTGTATTTTCTTTTTGCTCTGTTGGTAATATCCTGTGGTAAGGTTTGTGAGTGTGACCGAAACACATAATATCTGCATCTGCCTGCTCCATTATTCTCAACAAACTTTTTTCATCCCTATCTTCAAATAAATACTCATTTATCTTTCTCGGGCTGCCGTGTACTAACAATAAATTGAGTTTGTCATGATTCAATTGAAACTCTACTTTAATGTGTGCAGGAAGTGTACGAAGGTATTTTCTTTCATCCGGTTTCACTATTGAGTTGGTATAGGATATGGAGATTTTACCCATGTCCTTTTCCGGTTCTGTTTTATAAGCACATCCGCATTCATCACTCATTAAACCAATTCCCTGATCATAATTACCAGCAAGAGTAGGGATGCCTCTTTTCCTTATTTCGTTAATCACTTCATTCGGCCAGATATTGTAACCTACCAAATCACCAAGGCAATAGATGGCATCTGGTTTTTGTTCTTCTAAACTTTTTAAACATGCTTCCAGTGCTGGAAGATTGGCGTGAATGTCGGAGAATAAAGCAATTTTCATTTTAATATTTTATTAGGCGATTTGTGATTTTGTATAATACTTATTGCGAAGCCAGAAAGCAACATTGACCAATGCAATCAAAGCGGGTACTTCCACCAACGGCCCGATTACACCGGCAAACGCCTGCCCGCTATTGATTCCAAATACACCAATGGCTACTGCGATGGCTAATTCAAAATTGTTACCAGCTGCAGTGAAAGCAATTGATGCGTTCGTTGAATAGTCAGCTCCCATTTTTTTACCGATAAAAAAGCTCACTAAAAACATGATGACAAAATAGATTACCAGCGGAAGTGCTATACGCAGAACGTCAAACGGAATTTGTACAATCAATTCACCTTTCAGGCTAAACATAACAACGATGGTAAACAGCAATGCTATTAGTGTGATGGGTGAAACAAAAGGAATGAATTTTGTTTGATACCATTCTTCACCTTTCAGTTTCAATAAAATATATCTTGTAATAAATCCGGCAGCAAACGGAACACCCAGATAGATTGCAACGCTTTCTGCTATCTGTCCAATTGTGATATTGACCACTGAACCTGTAAATCCAAATAAAGGGGGAAGAACTGTGATAAATACATAAGCATAGACACTGAACATCAACACCTGGAAAATGCTGTTCAATGCGACGAGACCTGCTGCATATTCCCTGCTGCCTTCTGCTAATTCATTCCAAACAATGACCATTGCAATGCAACGGGCAAGGCCAATGAGAATTAAACCGACCATATATTCAGGATAACCCTGTAAAAATGTAATGGCAAGTACGAACATAAGGACGGGACCAATTACCCAGTTAAGGAATAAAGACACTCCTAATATCTTGGTGTTTTTGAACACTTCTTTTAACTTTTCATACTTCACTTTCGTAAACGGCGGGTACATCATTAAGATTAATCCAATTGCCAATGGAATATTGGTTGTACCGGAAGAAAATGAATTGATAAACTTTGATGAAGATGGATAGAAGTAACCAATTGCCACCCCTACGGCCATTGCAAGAAATATCCATAAGGTAAGGTACCTGTCTAAAAAACTAAGTTTTTTCCTTTCATGTGCCGGTGCACAATTGTTTGCAGTCATGTTTTTATTTTAGAAATTTAACAACAACCTCCGCCCGGAGTGCATTTGCCCTCATTTACTGTAACCAATTCGCTCAATAGTCTTTTTTGTTTTACAGATGGAATACCGCATGCATCACTTGCCAGGCAGGCTGTATGTTTGGGTACAAGCTGAAAATCTTTGCCATTAAAATGCAAGCCATACTTACTGATGGTTTCTGATTGATACTCTACTTCAATTTCCAAATCACCTATGCCTAATTTCTCTTCTGAAAGGGCAATGATTTTAATTAGCTTTTGCGGTTTCAGCCGATGGTCGTAATCGTTTGCATCAAAAAGTTGAAAGTTTACAACTTTTTCAAGACGTTCAGTACCTCCGCAATCAATAAAGTGTCTTGTAACAATTCCAATTTCTGTTATGTGAAAATTTTCTGGAACATAAGCACCTGATGGCAACCTGAAATTGAGGGTTTCGGCTGTCGCAAGGTGCCTTTTAATTTCTGATAATTTCATTGTCTATATAGTTTACTTAACACAAAATTGTTTCAGCCAATTCTTAATTACTTCATCGTAATATCGTAATATACCGATGATTCAGAATAAAAAAATCAGGAACATCCCGCTTTTATCTGGTAGGAGATAAAGAAGCCTTCAAATTCTTTCTTTACCTGCTGCCATACTTTTTCATCAATACAGTAGCTTACACTTGTGCCTTCAACACATCCTTTGATGATGCCGATGCTTTTTAATTCCTTTAAATGCTGCGAAATGGTTGCTTGTGCCAATCCTAATTCTTCTACAAGGTCGCCACAAATGCAATGTTCAGCTTTTACCAAATGCTGAATGATGGCAATCCGGGCAGGATGTGCCAATGCTTTCAGCACTGTTGCCAGTTTATTCTGCTTTGAAGTAAATATTTCTGATTTTGTGATTCCCATTTCATCGCAATATTACGATATTATTAATTGTTGCCAAATTATTTTTCTGTAAAGCCTATAATTTGAACATGCTCGTTATTACCAGGCTCTCTTCCTGCTTTAGTTCTTTACGTTTTTTATCGGCCCATTTCATCACTTCATCTACCTGCGGGTCTGCTGAGTAACTATATGGAGGGCTTTTAGATTCAAGGACTTCTGAAAGGTGTTTATGTCCCTTTTCATCCTGTACAACATAACTGATATAAGTTTTCATACCCTTATTTTTAATTCATCGTAAAGTAACGATGAACAGAGGTCAGGGGAAATGATTTTTGTCATATAGATAGATGATAAATACAACCAGGGTTTGTCTTATTTGATAAAGACCCTTATCCCTATATAAATCTCTCTGCCCCGTGTTGGCCCCCAAACAGACGATGTATCAAAATAAGGACTGAAAGGGTTTTGCCAGCTTATGATAGGCTGTCGCTGCCTGAAGTCAAATATGTTTTCGCAACCTGCATATACTTCAATCTGCTTCCATGTTTTGGTGAACTGTGCATTGACAAGTGTAAATGGTTTTGATTTTTGGGGCCGCTGAAACTCCGGCGGGTTGGCAGATGTATTGGGCAATTGCTGTACTCCATACCAGTGTATGTTTATATCTAAATGCCATTTGCCTGTTAAAGGCTTATAAGAAAGGGTTGAAAGAATTTTATGTGCAGGATTAAATGGAAGAACAAATTTTCTTCCATTTACTTTACGATACACATCTAAATACACATAAGCAGCTTTGGCTTCAAAGCGACTAAAAAACTTTGAATACGCTTCTACCTGGATGCCATCAGAAATTGATTTGCCTGTGAAATTAGAAATGATTGCTTTTGACGGGTTGGTATTATAATCAGGAAAAATCTGGTTTTGAAATTGGGTTCGGTAATAATCAATACTGATGTAGCCTTCTATGTTTTTACTGTCAAACTTCTGTGTAAAATTTACACCAAAGTTTATGGCTCTTTCCGGCCTTAACTGTTCTGTAAAAACTATATCTCTTGAACTTACCAGTAAACCAACATTTTCACTAAACAGGTTTACTGTTCTCCATCCTGTGCCCACCGATGCTCTAAAAGTTGTACCTTCCTTAACTTCATATTTCAGTAAAGTTCTTGGAGTGATATAAGTGCCGAACTGATTATGAAAATCTGCACGGATGCCGGTAATCCAAACCAACCTATCACCTTTCCAGTTAAATATGTTTTCTGCAAAAATGCCAGGGATATTTTCAGTTCTTTTATACTTACCTGCGAAAGTTCTGTTTAATGGATTTGCTGTAAAAGAAATATCCTCATTCAGAGAAAGATGCCTGTAACTTATACCTGTTTTTACTGTATGTTTTTCTTTGTACAGTAATTCATACTGCAGGTTTGCATAAATATTTATTTGATTGGCTGAGTATTTTGTAGTACCGAAAAACGAGTGCTGATTTTGATAAAATGATGAGCCAATGAATGTAATTTTATGTATGTCATTGAAACGGTAACTGGTTTTTGTCCATAACTCTGGCTGCTGGATATTCACTGTTTGCCCATAGGCATTTGTTGTGCCCTTATCGGTATTGATATTAAAATTTATTTGCCCTCCAATCCTTTGCTCATTCAGATAACGGATACCAATCCTTGAACTCCAACCCCAATCTCTGTCGTTACCATACTTCCATTTATTAAAAATCATGTACCGGGTAAGTAAAGGAAGATCCATAAACTTATCTTTATCCCGGTCAATTCTATTGGCCGGCTGTACTGTATGAAATGCTGCAAGGCTACTCCATTTTTTGTATTTAAAAGCATAGTTGGCGTTCAGGTGTTTTTCCATAAAGTTATTTGCATAAACATTGAGTAACAGTTTATCCGTTCTATCAGGCTCTTTGGTTTCTACGTTTATCTGGCCACTGATACTTTCATAACCCTGTATTACCGAATTTGCCCCTTTAGAAATATAAATGTTATCAACCAAAGTACCAGGGATGCTGCTAATGCCATAGGTATAAGTAAGTCCCTGTATAATTGGCATACCATCAATCAGTACCTGGTTGTAAACGCCCGATAAACCAAGTATCCTTAATTCTTTAGAGTTTGTAATTACATTGGTACTTCGTGGTTGAACTGAAGACTGTGTTTCAAAGCAACCTGCCAAATCGCAACAGGCTGCTTTCTTTAACTCAACCTGCGTTATTACCTCTGTTTTAATTGGGCTGATCTCCGAAATATAAATTCCCGGACGTTTCCCTTTTACTACCACTTCGCCTAACGGTTTGGTCCAGGTAAGTTTTACTTCAATTGCATTTTCATTAGTGATGGTTATTGTATCAGACCGGTAACCTACATAACTAACGACCAGCTTTTTAATTGAGTTTTTTGAAAATTGCAACTCAAATATTCCAAGGCTGTCGGTAATAGTTCCATTGGGTAAATTCAACCAATGTACACTTGCCCCCGCAAGTGGAATATTATTTTCAGATACAACTTTGCCTTTGAGTGATTGTGCGGCTGTGATGCCTGGCATCACAAAAATTATTGCCATTATTATATATAGTACTTTCATCTCTTAATTTTTTTTAGTTAGCAAAAGCTCTTTAAGCTTTGCATAAATGATTGTTTCATCACCTGGGTTGAACCCGACTTTCTGCCAAATGATTCTGCCACCGCTGTCAACTAATAACAGGTGCGGTATTTCCTCTATGCCAAGTGATTTTTTGACAGCTTTTTTATAATCCCAATAGATTTCAAAAGGCCAATTGCGCCGTTCTGTAAAGCTTTTGATGTATTCCTCTGTTACTCCCTCATCTGTAGAAATAGCAACCAGTTTTATACCGGTTGAATCTTTCCATAATTGGTGCTGGGATGAAATTGCCGAAAGCTCTGCCAAACAGAATTTGCACCAGGTAGCCCAGAAAGCAATTAAAATGGGCTTGTTCTTGTTTGTTAATTCAGAGGCATACAGCTTAGTACCATTAATTCTTTTAACAAGTACATGCGGCAGTGTATCGGCTTGTGCACAGGTAAATGAGTAAAACATTAACAAGCACAAGCAAATGAATAATTTTTTCATTTGGCTGAGTTTAGGTATTGGCACAGGCATGTTCGCACCTGTGCCAATACTGATTGTTAATGAGCTTAATTTTTTGTCTTTACCTTATATGGCCGCTGGTCGGGGTGGTCGCAGCTTGCCGTACCTTCAATAGCTTTTACCACTTCAGCATAAGATATTTTTGTGGCATCAAATTTCACTTCAAAGCTTGTTGAAGTGGACATTTTACCCACTTGCTTACAACTGTTTACGCCATTCATTTTCTCTACATTGTCGGCAATCATTTTTAAATCGCCGGAGCAGGTTATACCCGAAACTTTTACAGTAACCGTTGTATCGTTTGGATTTGAAGCTTTTGATTGTGGATTAGGTGTTTGGGCACAACTAACCTGTGCAATTGTGAACGACAATGCAAACAGCAACGCCATTACACTGAAATATTTTAATTTCATTGAAAATAATTTTGGAGTTAATAAATAAGAATACGCCTTTAGTATGAGCTAAAGACATAACATCAAATAAATAGTCGGGGAGTTCATTAACTTATCTTAGGCGGTTGCCAGAAATCAGGAGCAAATTGTGAGCGGAAGTTTTCGGAAAAGGGAGTAAAGTTATTTGAATAAATGTGAGGCTCCTTGATATTGAAAAAAGAAAAAGGTACAGTGAAGCTGCAAATATTACTTGCACAAGATTGAAAAGGATTACAATTATTGCTTTGGGAATTATTGTCGCCAGATGGTTCCTGTTCCTGTTCATTACCAGTTTTGTGGCAACCTGCGCCACAACATTCAGTTGATTGTTTTTTCTTCAACATTGCAAAAGCTGGTTCCACTGAAAGGAACAAAACCACAAAAGCCATTATGGATGCGATAATTTTCATATCCGGAATGCAAGATAATCAATTCCTGGAATTTTCCACGAAATTGAATACAAGCTGTCTTCCCCAGGCAATTGATTAATATTGATTTAGGATGGTATGTTAGACCGGTCTGTATGTGTTGCTATGTGATGCTCAAGCTGTTCTTTTAGGGATTCAAGATATTTCTCCATATCTGCCAGGCATATTGCCTTTTCATCAGTATCACAAATTACTAATGGGGTTTCGTCAAGGTAGCGGTATAATTCCGGATAGTCGGTTTCAATTTTTGTCGTCAACAGGATTATTTCCTGCATTAGTTCATTAAGTTTTTTCATTGTAAAAAATGTTGTTAAATCAAATCAATAACCCGCTTCAGTTTTTCCCGTACCTGTTCAGCTATGTCTTTCAAACCGGTGTTTTCTATTGCCTGCATTGAAGCAATTGGATCCACGGCTGAGACTTCGATTTTCCCGGGCTCCTTTTCCTGAACAATGACATTGCAGGGCAACATGGTGCCTATTTTGTCTTCAGTCTGCAATGCTTTGTATGCAAAAGTTGGGTTGCAGGCGCCAAGGATTTTATATTTATAAAAGTCCACATCAAGTTTCTTTTTTAATGTTGCTTTTATATCTATTTCGGTAAGCACTCCAAACCCCTCGGCTTTTAATAATCCGGTTACTCTTTCAATGATGTTATTAAAATCTCCTGATAGAGTTTTGGTGAAATAATAGTTCATATAATTTGTTTTAGATAATATTTTAGAAAATTGGTTTGAAAAATATTTTAGAATTTTAAAATTTCATTCTCTGTATTCTCACTGCATTTAATATTGCCAACATCGCTACTCCCACATCAGCAAATACGGCCTCCCACATAGTAGCCAAGCCTCCAGCTCCAAGAATCAATACAATCACTTTAACAGCAAAGGCCAATCCTATATTTTGCCAGACAATTTTGGTTGTTGTTTTACCAATTTGTATAGCAGTAGCTATTTTTGAAGGATGGTCAGTTTGGATAATAACATCGGCTGTTTCAATAGCTGCATCACTGCCCAGGCCACCCATTGCAATCCCTACATCACTTAAGGCAAGTACAGGTGCGTCATTAATACCATCGCCTACAAAAGCCACTACATTCATCTTATCCTTTTTAAGGGCTTCTACTTTTTGTACTTTATTTTCGGGCAGCAGGTCGCCATAGGCTTTGTCAATGCCCAAATACTTTGCAACTTTATCTACAACGGCTTGTTTATCGCCACTAAGCATGGTTGTTTTTACATTCAGTTTGTGCAACGCATCTACTGCTTGTTTACTATCCTCTTTTATTTCGTCTGCAATAGTCAGGTAGCCTGCCAGCTTTCTGTCAATTGCCACTATTACAATTGTATCCACTATCGTTCTTAATCCGTCATTCACCGGCACTTTCATCATATCCATTAACTTCACATTACCAGCCAGCACTTCCTTTCCATTCACTTCTCCTTTTAACCCGTGGCCACTAATTTCTTCCAACGCATCTACCTGTATTTTACTAAAGCTATTATTTGCATACTCCACAACAGCTTTGGCTACAGGATGGGTTGATTTGGCTTCCAGTGCGGCAGCAAGCGGCAACCATTCGTCCTGTGGAATGTCATAACTCTCCACTTCCTGCACTTTAAAAACAGCTTTGGTAAGTGTTCCGGTTTTATCCATTACTACCTGGTTTATTTTGGTCATTAAATCAAGGTAGTTAGAGCCTTTGAATAGAATACCAGCCCGGGATGCGGCGCCAATACCTCCGAAATAACCCAATGGAATAGAAATCACCAATGCACAGGGACAACTGATAACAAGAAAAATTAAAGCCCGGTAGAGCCATGTATTGAAAACATAATTATCAACAATAAAATAAGGTATCACCGTTATGCCAATAGCAAGAAACACAACAATAGGAGTGTATATTCTTGCAAACTTCCTGATGAATTGCTCTGTTTTTGCTTTTCTTGTGGTTGCATCTTGTACAAGTGTCAATATTCTTGCAAGTGAAGAATCATTAAAAAGCTTTGTCACTTTTAACTCCACTACTTTTTCCTGGTTAATCATTCCGGCCAGTACTGTTTCCCCTTTGGAGAAAGTAGAAGGTTTACTTTCTCCGGTTAATGCTGATGTATTGAATGAACTTCCCTCACTTAACATTTCTCCATCCAGCGGCACTCTTTCTCCAACTTTTATCTGAATTGTTTCCCCAACTTTTACATTTTCAGGCGGTAGATTAACGTAAAGGCCATTTCTTAAAACCTCAGCAGTATCTGGTCTTACATCCAGTAAGGCTTTAATGCTTCTTTTGGCCCGGTTAACAGCAGCATCCTGGAATAATTCTCCAACCGCATAGAAAAGCATTACGGCAACGCCTTCGGGGTATTCGCCAATGTAAAAAGCTCCGATGGTAGCTACACTCATCAAAAAGAATTCTGTAAATACATCACCCTTTACAGCGGTCTTTATTCCTTTAATCACTACTGGCAATCCTACCGGAATATATGCAACCATATACCAAATAAAACGAATCCAGCCCGTAAACCAGGAAGGTGTCGGCTTAATCCAGTTGTCCAATGCAATACCGCCTATCAGAAAAACAAAACTTGCGATAGCAGGTAACCACGGCTTGAATCCGCTGCCTTCTTCGTCACCGTGGTTGTGGCCATCATCTTTACCGTGAAGCGATACCACTTTTGCTTCATTCAATTTTCCATCCAGGTCGCAGCAGGCTTCCTGCTCTGCAATTTTTGTTTCATCATGTTTATGTGCCATAAAGCTTTTTTTAATGTAAAAAAAATGTAACAATACCTACTATAATTAATACCATACCGGTAATTCGTTTTTCGTTGTGCTCTATAAATTGTGAGTTCATCATCTGCACTCCTTTAAATGCAAGCATAACAAGAGTGATAATTCCGGTGATGCTGATTGCTGCATACACTAATGCAAGTAGTAAAATATCATCCCAACCATAGGCTCCCGCTGCAAGAAAAAGGCTTTCCACTTCCAGGCAGGGAGATAAAAACATGGTTGCTGCAAATATCAGCACCCATTTGGTTTTCGATTTTTTATATTGCTTTACATCTTTGTTGGCGGCATGATGATGGTGCGGCAGGTTTACAGTAAAATATATCAACCCGAATATTATTAACAATACCGGCGCAATTACATGCACATACCCTTCATATTGATATGCCAGTTTTGAGCCAATCATTCCCAAGGCAAAACCAATAATAACAGTGCCCAGCACATGTGCAGATGCAGTGATGGAAGCCACCAGCATTAATTCATACTTTTCCCATTTTTCCGACCTGGCAATTGCCACTAATGGCAACCAGTGGTTGGGGATAAGTGCATGAGTAATGCCTAATAATATAGTGCCTGTTATTATACTATACATATAACTAAGCTGTGGTTAAACAATATTTATTTTATAATTCTCATTTTCAACATGCACCTCGATAGTTGTGTGCCCGATTTTAAATTCCGATTCCATATGTTCCTTAATATTCTGAACAAACTCACTTATCTGCGAAAGTTGAATTTTACTTTGCATTATTACATGGACGCTTAATGCGGTAACACCGGATGTGATTGTCCAGATATGCAGGTCATGCAAGGAAACAACACCTTCCCGTTCGCTGATACATTTTTCCACTGCGCCATAGTCAATATCAGCGGGGACGGCTTCGAGTAAAATATCCACGGATTCTTTAAGGAGACGGAAAGTTCTTGGTAGTATAAATAAACCAATCAAGGCACTCATAATTGGGTCTATATACAACCATCCCGTGGCAAGAATAACTATGCCTGCTATAATAACTCCTACTGAACTAAGCATGTCGCTTACCACTTCCAGAAAGGCCCCTTTGATGTTGATGCTTTCTTTGGAACCTGCACTTAATATTTTCATGCCAATAAGGTTGATTATTAATCCGCAGAAGGCCACAATAAGCATAGAAGCCCCTGCCACAGCAGGCGGATTTTGAAATCGCTGCCACGCCTCATACAAAATGAACCCGGAAATAAATATTAAAACGATAGCATTGGTAAGGGCTGATAGAATTTCTACTCTATAGTAGCCATAAGTCTTGCGGTTATTCCGTGGCCTTGATGTCATCCAGATGGCAAACAAGGCAAGGGCCTGTCCGCCTACATCCGTAAGCATGTGTGCCGCATCAGAAAGCAAAGCAAGGCTGTTCGAAATAAATCCTACTATCACTTCTATTACTAAATATGTGGCCGTGATAGCAAATACTATCTTCAAAGACTTATTGTGCTTTGCCCCGGCTGAAGTTGAGTTTAACGATGACATAAAATATATAGACACATTTGAGTTAACAATTAATCAGTATTTTCATTTTCGTTGTGGTTATTTATCATTTTCCTTTTCCATTTTATATACCAATGCTGGTGATGCAATGATAGCAGAAAATACAAGGCAATTGACCCAACTATGGCTATAATAAACATGTTCAGACCTACTGCTACACCAACAGCGGCGGTACACCAAACCGTGGCTGCTGTTGTTAAGCCATGGGATGTTCCGGCGCTGCTGTTCCGATAGATAATACCAGCCCCAAGAAAACCCACACCTGTAACAATATTAGCTATCACTCTTGATGCCGCAGCAACATCGCTAACAAGATGAGCTGCGACTGCAGTAAATAATGTAGCACCGATACAAACGGCGGCATAAGTTCTTATACCGGCATCACGGCCATGCTTTTCTCTGTCAAAACCGATAAAAGCACCCAGCAGGAATGAGGCAATGAGTTTGGAAACAATAATTAATTCAATTTTTATATCCATCAGTAACTATTTAATTATTTATTTTTTCATTTATACTAGTCATCTCAGTAAAAAAAAACTTCGCCTGAGGCAGTATCATAGTATGCTGATACAAGACCTATATCTCCTTTACTTTTTTGTTCTCTTATATAATCACTATTGTTAAGAATAGCGGCTATCGAATTCTCTATATTCAAATGAGTCACTTTTTCAGCAAAAGCCTTTTCATTTTCCAACGCCAGTTGAACATTAAGTAAACAGGCTTTATCAACAGCGGGTTTTATTTTTTGTGTAATTGAATCTATATTACCGCCAGTTACCGAATGTATCGCTGCTCCCACAGCACCGCAGTTGGAATGCCCCTTCACAACAATCAGTTTTACCCCCATTTTTTTCACGACCAGTTCTATACTGCCGATAATTTCTTTATTAATAATATTGCCCGCAATGCGAATGGAGATTATATCGCCAAGATTGGAATCAAATAAAATTTCGGATGATGTTCTGGAATCTATACAACTTACAATAACAGCCATTGGAAACTGCCCCGATGAAGTAGCATTTACCTGGTGGCGAAAATATTTTTCAGTCCATTTGCCTTGTCTGAACCGTTCGTTTCCCTTTTTTAGTAGTTCAACGACCTGCTGTGGTGTCAGCCTTTCCTGGTCGTGCCGGTTAAGTACATTTACAAATTGAACATGGTCTGATAGCTGGTATTTTTCTTTAACGCCTATGATATTAAGTCTTATGTTCTTTTCTGGCGCAATTACATTTTTGAAATCAACAAATATTTCCAGAATATCATTATCAATATAATCGGCATAGCTGGCATCAATAATCACATTTGTATTTTCAGGAACAGACCAAAGCGTATCCTTTATACTTGCCTTGTTTAAAAAGGATACCTGGTTGGGTAATTCTATCCGTATGGTTTCTCCAGTATATAGCTGTTCTTTTTCGATAGTAAATGGATTTTTGTAATTGCTTTTTAAGAGATAGAATAAACTGAAGGCTAAACCAATTAATATACCGATAAGCAAGTCAGTAAATATGATTGCTGTAATTGTAACCACAAATGGAATCAACTGATTCCATCCTTTTGCATACATTTCTTTAAAGATGGATATTTTGGCAAGCTTATAACCTGTAACAATCAATATAGCAGCCAGTGAAGCAAAGGGTATTAAATTGATAAAAGGGCTTAAGAACAAAATAGCCAGCAATAAAAATATGCCATGAATAATGGCAGACAGTTTAGATTGTGCACCTGCATTAATGTTAACCGAACTGCGAACAATAACAGAAGTTACCGGAATACCGCCAACAACTCCGGCAATCATATTGCCAACACCCTGGGCCACCAGTTCCCGGTTAGGAGATGATTGCCGTTTATGTGGGTCTATATTTTCAACGGCTTCCAGGTTTAACAGTGTTTCCAGCGAGGCTACAATGGCAATAGTGAGTGCCGTTAACCAGACAGTGAAATTTCCAAAGGCACTCAACGAAGGAAATTTTAAAAAAGAGGAGAGGTCAGAAAAACTGGTTGCAGGAATATTTACAAGGTGTACGGGTTGCAGATATAATACCGGAATAAATACACGGAACGCCTCGTTTAAACCAATACCCAGTAACACTACAAAAAGTGAAGCAGGAAAAAATTTAATTTTATGAAGCGGTGTCTTATTCCAAAAAATTAACACAAGTATGGAAACCAAACTAATAATTACAACGCCTGGTGTAACATGAAAGAAAGTATTGAACAAATGCGAAAAAGTATTTTCCCCATTTGCCTGTACAAAGGCAAAATCATCCTGGTGACTACTATCATAACCAAAGGCCTGCGGTATTTGTTTTAAGATAAGTAATATTCCAATGGCTGCTAACAATCCTTTTATTACATTCGAGGGAACATAGTTGGCTATAAACCCGGCTTTTAAAAGACCACTTCCCAATTGTAATATGCCTGCAACTATGAGTGCAGCCGAAAACAATTCAAAACTACCCAGCTTTGTAATAGAAGCCAGTACCACGGCAGCAAGCCCGGCGGCCGGGCCGCTCACACTGGTATGCGACCCACTTAAAAGACCTACCACTATACCACCAATGATGCCGGAAATAATTCCTGATAGTAAAGGCGCCCCTGAAGCCAATGCTATTCCCAAACATAAAGGGAGTGCCACCAGAAATACTACTAACCCGGCAGGGAAGTCATATTTTAATTTTGAAGTTGAAATGACCATCGTAAAATGCGTTTAATAATTTTATAATTAACAACCTAATCTGAGTATTTTACCAGATTAATTAAAACTGGTTAAGAGACGCTGCCAGAACCACTGGCAGCGTTACCTTAATCTTCTTTCTTAAAAGCATAAACATCGAAATGCTTATTAATGCAATTAAAATGAGAGAAGAAAATTGCGTTCTGATAATTCAGGTTTGCATAACTCTCTCAATTTATTTGTTGAATAAATCCATTCAACATTTATAAATTCTATTAACGGCATGAGAATTATCAATTCCTATAATTTCAGACAACCTCATCCTGATTTATAATCCATTCCATAGCCTGTTCTTTTTCGGCCAAACTAAAATACCTGATGGTTGCCTCACTAAAAGGCTTCATAACTGATTGCATCCAATCTCTCCACTTCATCTCTCCAACTATGGCAATTCTCTCTATATCTTCCGAATGAGTGAATTTCATTTTCCCATAGTTCAATTCTATTATTCCATCTTCCCAAAATCCAACTGAGTTTGAAATCAGGCAGTCATCCATTTCGAAATACCATTTTACTTTTTTGCCTTCTCCAATAATGTTATGAATAAGCGGATGGATTTTTTCGTAATCACTTATTCCCAAAATATCGTTTGCCCTGGTGGCGATGATATTTTTCTGCGTTGTAGCCAATATTTGCAACATAAGTTTTAAGTTTATCTTCAATTCAGTTACTCTTCATTCAGCATTTATTGCAATTCAGGGGAACTAAATGTATCTCCTTGTTTTATATCCCCCGTCTCGTATCCTTTCTTAAACCAATACATACGTTGTGCAGATGTACCATGCGTAAAAGCATCGGGCATTACCTGACCCGTTGCCTGCTTCTGCAACCTGTCATCTCCAATAGCACTGGCTGCATTCAATGCTTCATCAATATCATCTGCATCTAAAATGTCTTTCATCTTTTGTGCATGATGTGCCCAAACACCGGCATAAAAATCTGCCTGCAATTCTATCATTACCGAATACTTGTTGAATGCGGTTTCGCTCAATTGCCGACGCAGTCTGTTTACTTTATCTGCTGTGCCCATCAGGTTTTGTATATGATGCCCCACTTCATGCGCCACTACATAGGCCATCGGAAAATCGCCGGGTGCATTCAATTTGTTTTGTAAATCCTGGTAAAAAGAAAGGTCTATGTAAAGTTTATTATCGCCAGGGCAGTAGAACGGTCCTGATGCAGAACTGGCATTTCCACAGGCCGATTCAACCACGCCACGAAACAATACCAGTGCAGGTTCTGAATACTGTTGGCCTTTTTCGTTAAATATTTTATTCCATACATCTTCCGTTTCTGCTAATACAACTTTCACAAATGATGCCCTTTCATCATCGGCCTTTTGTTCTTCGGGTGTTAACTGCGATGACTGGTTTGTTTGTTCAGAAAGTTGTTGTTGTATCTGCGATGGGTCAACATTATTTCCGCTTAATAAAGTATAGAGCAAGTAAATAACAATACCTGCCACACCACCACCTGCGGCAATTTTTCCACCGGATAATCCCCGGCGGTCATCAACATTTGAACTTTCTCTTCTTCCTGTCCATTTCATAATAGTGAGATTTGAATTAACTTTTATTTTTCTCCTTACTTGCCCAGCTAAAAATGCATTGCATGAATTTTTAATTTGCCGTTCGAATTATACTCAAGGGCAGGAAACGGCACTTTAATGCCATTAAACAAACCCAACACTGTTTTTAGAAAACCGGATTTTGTTTTGATTTTGGTTAGGTCTGCATCGAAAGAGAGCAACCAATTTTTTGTGCGTTTGATATCTGTTCTGTCGTAATTAGTACCATCAGTAGTCCATCGGTTGTTAACTGCCCCCAGCATTCCTTTTGCACTATATCCAGCAGCAATATTCAGCCATCCGGGCAGTGCGGACCATCCGGTTACCGATTTAAGATTAATACTTAGCCAGTAAGTTTGTGAATTATAATCTTTCAATATTCTTTCTGCAAAACCTTTCCCAAAAAGCTGGTTTCTTCTTTCTATTAAATCATCAGGATACTTTAAAGGATAATAGCTAAATTTTATTTGTATATTTTGCTGCTTCGAGGTTAATTCCTGAACAGCAAAAGCTACTGCACCGAGAGTGTTGGCTGTCATATCGCCCCAGCTAAAACCCCATTGACTGCTTAATCCATCCTGTATTTCAATGATACTTTGAAAGGCAAGTCCGCTTATACTGCCATAGATTACCGACTTTTTTTTATTCATACCTGCAAAAGCCCAGGAATGTGCTGAAGCTTTACTTAGCTGGTATGCTGTCCAAACATGACCAGCTTTATCCATACCATTCCATTCATTCATGTCGTTAAAAAAATGAAAGTTCGATTTGGGATAGCCTTTATACCATGCTTTGTTTAAAGCGGTGTAAGTTGCTGTCCATAAAACAGTATGTGTTCCGGTTACAAGTAAAACTTTTTTCTTATTAAAAGAGTTAGATACATTTCTTGTAGTTGAGTCTGCAAGCGGGGTAGAGATATTTTTTGTATCAGCAGAAATCAATATCTGCGCTGTACCCGAATTAACAGGGAGTATCATCATTGAAGTATCCATAAATTGACCCCTTCTGTTCTCAGCCTGCCCTCTGCTACTTGTAGGGAATGATATTGCTAAAATTAAAAACATAGTTGTTTTGTTATACAATATGTGATTCATCGGTAAATCTTAAAAGCTCCTTTCAGAAATATGGTTTATTACTGCTTTAATAAATACAGAAGCGGATAAAAATCTTTGTACCAACATTCCATTAATGATGCCTGCGGCCATGATGCCCGCCATAACTGCGATGTCCCACATTAATATGTCGCCCCAAATCAATATGCGGTGTAATGATGGGATACAGAAACGGCCTGTTGTAGCCTCTCCGGTACCGCCTGTAATAATTTTGATTTGCTGCATTTTGATTGGCTGATGCTTGTGTATTAAAAACATCCTTTGAGCCATTAGCGTAAACAATCTGTACCACTTCAGATTTGCTTGCCACATACACAGGCCCGTCTGCATTGTCAGCTTTGTAATAACGGATTTCTGTTGTGCCCACTTCGGCTACTTTACCATTGATAGTTTCGCCGTTGCGCAGGGTGATTACATCCTGAGCAAACAGCATTGATGCTGACAACAGCATCACAAGAACTGCAAATAACTGTTTCATAATTTTAAGTTTTAAATGATGATTTATTTTTTCTTTGAATCCAATTCATTGCCGCCCATTTTCATGCCCATAGTATCTGATTCCTTTCTTTCTTTATGAGTGGAATCGTGTTTCTCTGATTGTATCTCTTGTCTTTTTTCTTCGCCAGTATTGGTGCAACTACTACCGATAGTTATAACTGTGACAGCGATTAGGAATAATATCTTTTTCATGTTGAAAAGTTTTTTATGTTTTATTTGGGTGGGTGCGGAAACCCTGCCGCTCAAGGTTTTCCATTTTTAAAACGGGACAAACAAAGCAGGGCTCCGACCCATGTAAAATCTATTCCTCCTCTTCCACATTGTTCATCTTAGATAACAAATCATAAGCCCCGTTAATCACCACTTTGATATTCCTGTCAAAGCCTTCCGGCAATATCACTTCAGTATACCCATTTTCTGAAACGCCGGTCGTTACTTCAATTCTTTTAAACGGAATATGTTTTTCAGCAGCTTCTTCCTTTTTCCCATCAGCAGGTTTCCTTTCTTCTTTTGTTTCTTCTGCCGCAATAAAAATGTAAGATTTACCTGCGGATTGCACAATCGCTTTATCAGGCAGAGCGGTGGTGGTAGCAACACCTGTTTCTACTATTCCTTTCAAATACATGCCAGGTAACAGATTTTTATCCTCCAGTAACAGATGTCCATGCACCCGGACTGTTCTTTCAGCACTTATTTCACGGCCAATTAAATGCACTTCTGCAAAACGTTCCTTTGTTTCATTATTCAATACAAAACGTATTTTCTGACCGATTTTTAATTTCGGAACATCTTTTTCAAAAATGATAAGTTCTGCATGAAGATGGCGGGTATCTACAATTTCAAATAGCTCCTGGTTAGCGTTTACAAACTTTCCTATGTTCACCAATACCTTAGTAACATAACCGGATATAGGGGCATAAATATTTGCCTTGCCGGAGATGTTTCCCGGATTAATTTTCTCAGGATTAATGTTGATGAGTTGCAGTTTTGACTTTAAACCCTGCACCCTTGCCGTCATACTATTGTACTCACTGCTGGCTTTTTGCAATGTTTTTTTTGCATTTACATTTTCTTTTGCCAGTTCCTGTTGCCGTTCTAATTCTTCTTTCAGATATACCAACTGGCTCTTATAATCGAGATAATCTTGCTGAAGCTGTATAAATTCAGGATTTTCGAGTACCGCTATCACTTCGCCTTTTACTACTGGTTTACCTTGCAGCAAATCAGTACTTTTTAATGTGCCTCCATAGGGAGAAGAAACCGTTAATAACTGTTGCGGGGGAACATCCAGTACTCCTGATGCCCTGATAACACTGCTGAGGTTTTTTTCTTCTACAGCGCCATACTGTATGTTTACAGTTTTGAACTGGTCTTCCGACAGGTCCACCATATCTGCTTCTTCGGTTTTTGTTTCTTCTGCCGGGGCAGTTTCAGCACTTCCTTTGGAAGAGCAGGATGAAAGCCACACAATGGCAGCAGTGAGTATAATAAGTGAACTTAAAAATTTCTGTTTCATAATATTATTGTTTAGCCCGTTTTAATTAGTTGATGCCGCCGATAAATTCGATAGCAATGACGGTTTGATTGTATTGGTTTAAAAGTTTTGTGTATTCCTGTTTTACAACAACAGCATTGTTGAGTGATTGTGTCAACTCATAGTAACCGATTTCTCCGGCAGTAAAAGCTTTTTGCGCCTGAGTGATGATGAGATTGGCTTGCGGTAAAGCTGTATTGCGATAGTAGTTGATTTGAACTCTTTGTTTTTGTATTTCGCCAAAGAGCCTTGTCAGTTCGGCCTGCAGGGTGTATTGATAATTGGTCAGTTCTGCTTCACGACGCACCCGGTTTACTTCTGCCGCTTTTATTTTTTCTTTTTGCGCCCTGGCGAATATGGGAATGCTGATGCCCAAATTAACGCCCTGGAAACGGCGGCCAACACCATAATACTTATCAGCACCGTTTACGGTTTGATAACCTACTAAAGACTGGTTGAAATAGCCTACCGAGAAATCTGGTTTCAGTCTTGATTGCTCAACAGCTTTTTCTCTGTTAGCAATATCAATCTGCTGTTTAATAAATGCAAGTGTAGGGTTAGAAGCAATTGCAGCAGTATCAAAATTTACCTGTATCTGTTTTTCAACAAGTGAAGTGTCGGTAATACCCGTAACAGAAGAATCTGCAGTAAACACTTTCAGCCGGTTTAATTCAATACGGTAATCTTCTTCTGCATTTCTCAATTGCGCTTTTATCTCATTCACTTTGCTTTGAGCATTATAATTTTCCAATGCATTTGTTTCACCCGTTTTGTATCGCAACGCAGATGCCTTCAATACATTTTCGTAAATAGCGAGCAACTCTTTTAATAATCTTATTTCCTCAATCCAAAAACTTAACTGGTAGTAAGATGTTTTAGTATTCGCTGCCAGTTCAGATTGATAAATTTTCAATTGCAACTCACTGCTTTTGATATTTGACTCAGATAGCTTTATGAGACTTTTGAAGTAAGCTGGATTCGGTATGCCTTGATTAATGCTGAAATTATTATCATAAGCAATGCGGCTGTTGTACTGGCCAAACGTTACGCCGACATTTGTTTTGCCATAATCCTTTACCGTTTTTTTCAATTGCTGCTGGTAACTTATATCCAGCGTTCCTACTTTTACCAACGGGTTATTCTTCATAGCTGATGTAACCGCATCATTAAGATTTATAATTGACTTCGGTTGCTGTGCATTTGCAGCAAATGATGAAGCAAAAAACAGGATAAGCAATGAAGCCAGCCCTTTCGTTACATCGGTCTTTTTCGTCTTCGGTTTTATCTTTTCAAACCAGGTATATAATACAGGTAGTACAACCAACGTAAGAAAAGTAGCCGTAATCAATCCTCCTATAACTACTGTTGCTAACGGTTTTTGTACTTCTGCTCCGGAACCCGTTGACAATGCCATTGGCAAAAAGCCCAGTGAAGCAACTGTTGCGGTCATTAACACTGGTCTTAACCTCACAGAAGTTCCTTTTAAAATAATTGCATTTATATCTGTCATGCCTTCTTTTTTTAACCGGTTAAATTCGCTGATTAGTACGATACCATTTAATACTGCCACACCAAACAAAGCAATAAATCCAACACCTGCAGAAATGCTGAATGGCATACCCCTGAACCATAAGGCAAATACACCACCAATAGCACTCATGGGTATAGCTGTAAAAATGAGTAATGAATATTTGATAGAACCAAACGTAAAGAAAAGAAGCAGGAGAATTAATGCTAATGCAACGGGAACAGCAACAGATAATCTTTTGTTAGCTTCTTCGAGATTTTTAAATTGTCCTCCATAAGTAATAAAGTAACCGGGGGGCATTTTTACCTGCTTCTCAATTTTTTCCTGCATTTCTTTTACAACCGATGAGATGTCCCTGCCTCTTGTATTAAAGCCGACAATGATTCTTCTTTTTGCATCTTCACGTTGTATCTGGTTAGGGCCTAACTGCAAATTGACATCGGCTACCTGTTCTAATGGAATCTGGTTACCATCAGGGGCGGCAACAAATAATCCTTTTACATCATCAATACTCTGGCGGCCTGTTTTTTCTAACCTTACCACCATATCAAACCGTTTCTCGCCTTCATAAACAATACCTGCAGCTTCCCCGGCAAATGCAGCGCTGATGGTGCGGTTTACATCTTCTACATTTAAACCAAACTGTGCAATCTTATCCCTGTTTAGTTTAACCACAATCTGTGGAAGCCCGGTTACCTGTTCTACATATAAATCTTCTGCACCTTTTACCGTAGGTACAATCACACCAATTTTTTTGGCCAGGTCTGCCAGTACATCAAGGTCTTCTCCAAATATTTTAATCCCTACATCCTGGCGCACACCCGAAATCAATTCATTAAAACGAAGCTGGATGGGTTGAGATAACCCATAGGAAACACCGGGAATTTTTTCCAGTTCCTTTTGCATCAGTTCGGCCAGCTCTTCCCGGTTATGTGCACTGGTCCATTCCTTTTTATCTTTTAAAAGAATGGTAATGTCACAAGCTTCAATGGGCATAGGGTCGGTTGGTATCTCAGAGGCACCTATTTTTCCAATTACTTCTTTTACTTCAGGGAATTTTTTCATCAGTAAATCCGAAGCCTGCGTTATCTTTTCAATTGTCTGGCTTAACGAACTACCTGTTAATAGTCTTGTTTCGACGGCAAAATCTCCTTCTTCCAATGTGGGAATAAATTCACCGCCTAAGGTTTTAAAAATTAGCAGGCTGATTACAAATACTCCCACAGCAATGCTTACCACCAATAATTTCATCTTCAATGCGCCACGTATTAATGGCGTATAAAGCCTTTGGAAAAACTTCATCATTTTATCTGAAAGGTTTTCCTTGTGGCTTATTTTTTTACTTAGAACAAGTGCACTCATCATGGGTACATAAGTAAGTGAAAGCAGGAATGCACCAAGTATGGCAAATGAAACTGTTTGTGCCATCGGGCCAAACATTTTTCCCTCAATGCCAACCAATGCAAGAATAGGCAGGTACACAATTAAGATAATAATTTGCCCGAACGCAGCCGAGTTCATCATTTTACCTGCTGATTTATATACTTCATCATCCAATTGGTCTTGTGTCATTCTTCCGGGCTTTCGATGGCCTAACTGATGCATGGTGGCTTCCACAATAATCACAGCACCATCTACAATTAACCCAAAGTCAATAGCACCTAAACTCATAAGATTACCCGACACACCAAACAGGTTCATCAACGAAATAGCAAAAAGCATTGCAAGCGGAATTACCGAAGCCACTATCAACCCGGAGCGGATATTGCCAAGGAAAACCACCAATACAAAAATCACAATCAAAGCACCTTCAATAAGGTTCGTTTTTACAGTTCCAATCGCCCTGCTAACTAAAGCACTTCTGTCAAGGAAGGGTTCAATGACCACACCTTCCGGCAAGCTTTTCTGAATCTGGATTATTTTGTCTTTTACACTATTAATTACAATGCTTGAATTTGCTCCCTTGAGCATTAATACAATGCCACCAACTACTTCCCCTTCTGCATTACGGGTTAATGCCCCATATTGTGTAGCATGACCAAGTTGTACCGTAGCAATATCCCTTACCAATACGGGTGCACCACCGGAAGTTCTTGTAACTACAATTTTTTCAATGTCAGTGATTGTTTTAATAAATCCTTCGCTGCGGATAAAGTAGGCATTGGGCTTTTTGTCAATATAGGCTCCACCTGTATTCTGATTATTCTTTTCAAGGGCATTGAATACATCTGCTATGGATAGATTATAGCTGCGAAGCTTATCTGTATTCAATGCAATTTCATACTGCTTTAAAAGACCGCCAAAGCTGCTTACATCAGCAATGCCGGGTGTACCAAGCAACTGACGACGGACTATCCAGTCCTGTATAGTACGGAGCGACATGGCATCATACTTATCTTCATACCCTTTTTTGGCATGTAAAACATATTGATAAATTTCACCTAATCCTGTTGAGATAGGAGCCATTTCCGGGTTGCCGATATTATTGGGTATCTGGTTACGGGCTTCTATCAGCCGTTCACCTACTTGCTGACGGGCCCAATAAATATTGGCATCATCATGAAATACAACAGTAACTACGGATAATCCAAACCTGGATATGGAACGGATTTCCTGAACTTCCGGAATGGTAGCCATTGTTTGTTCCACCGGAAAAGAAATTAGCTGTTCTACTTCCTGTGCTGCTAATGATGGGCTCAGCGTAATTACCTGTACCTGGTTATTGGTAATATCGGGTACGGCATCAATCGGCAATTTATTTGCCGAATAAACGCCCCATATTATTAAAGCCAGTGTAAAAAGGCCAATGACCAATTTATTTTTTATGGAGAATTGAATGATTTTATTGAGCATGTCTTAATTCTGTTTGGTTATATATGATACCTGAAGAAATGAATTGTTCTTTCCACCATTGCGGCAATAAGTACAGCACAGGCAATGCCAATAAGAATGATTCTGATTATTCTTATCACTAAAGGCTTTTTTCTTTTTTTGCCTTTTGTAATTTTTTTGGCTGTGGCCATTGCCAGCAATGGGAAATAAATGATACAATAGCTGAATAAGCCAATAAAGACTTACAGCAAATTCAATAAAGGAGGGAGATTAAGAAAATTTGGGAGGCTGCCAGATGCTATTTTGAGCTTCTGTACTGAACGCTACATTGTAGAGGGGATATTTCTCTGATTGAAATTCTACTTTACTTATCTGAGCCTTAGAAAGAGGAGAGTAAAAGGCTGAGGCCGCACAACAGGAACATGAACAGAAAGGAGAACAGGCTTCTGTATTATGTTTATGCTGCTGGTGGTTGTCATTAGTTGCTGAAATTTTTGCTTCTGCCCTGACATTACATTCGTTTCTGTCGCCGCATGGCAGGCAGGAAATGTAGAGCATTACCAAGGATACTATTGAGAAGAATAATTTCATTGGTTGCAAAAATAGGATGTTTTGTTGCAAATTACACACTTAGGCATGTAAAATTTAGCAATACAGTTGCAAATCAGCCAATTAAACCATGCTTAACCACCCCAGTTGCCGACTATTTCTCAAAAAACAGAAAATCCCTTCGGTTCGGATAAAGCCAACCTTTATTGTTTTTCAATATGTATGTTCTGTAGAAGCATGACAAGAGCAAAGATTGCAAGTACAAGAAGAGCAAGAATAATCCAAAGCACATATTTCAGAACCTTTGAAATTGAACTTTTATTCTTAGCACTTTGTTTCTTAATATCCTTCTTCATTTTTTAAATTGCAATAAAAGTTTACAACAAAAGCCCGGATATTGATACTAATTCAGAGTTGGGAAATGTGTAGTTTTTTTCTTCTTGCGTTTGGTACTCACAAAGAATAATGCAAATCCACTTAACACTGTAACCAATCCAAAAATTGAAAAGAATCTAAGCAGATTATTCCCAAAATTGTCCCTGTCTTCATAATCCATCGTGTGCATCATCCACAAGAAATCAAATATTCTCCATTTGTTGTTCCTGAATTTTTGAACGGTTCCTAATTCGCTGGCAACATAAACGGTGGCTTTTGATGGATGCTCAAATGTAATAGCGTAAGCAGGCAAAGGGCTTTCCCGATATTCATGATGACCATTTGTGCCTGTCAGGTATTCAACTGATTTTACTTTTGGTTCGCCATTAAATCGCCTTTTTGCAACTTCAGTGGCTTCCTCTTTTGTCAATGGCCCCCGAAGGTCACCTGTTTCTGCATCGGCAAGATGGTTCATTGCCTGCATATCATGTTCATGATTTGTTTCGTTGTGGATAGCACTGATACAACGAACCTGATAAAATGGCTTACCCAAAATTTCAATTAACTGAATGGAAACAATTGAATCAATCCGATGAACTCTCCTGATAGTATCCAGTACCATTGTTGGGCTTACTAATGAAATATCGGATGATAAGAGCGGTGCATTTTTCTTTTGAAAATCTCCATGCACTTCATCCATATTGCTCCAACTGAAATACAATCCACCAATTGTCCATAATAAAAACTGGATGCCTAAAATAACACCGAGCCAGCGGTGAGTTTTTCGGATGTAGTAGTGTTTGCTTTTTGCCATAAACAGTAATATTAGTTACAATTATGAGTAATAAAAATACAATCAATATAGTCTGTAGCCATGTGCATTAACAGGCCGATTGATATGATACGGAACTTTGGAAATAAAAGCAGCAAAGCGTACATCATTAGGGCGATATAGCTGTGCAGGGGATGAAAGCCAATACTGCAACGGCAAGGATGAAAAAACGGAGTTGACAATAAATGGTCGGCATCAACCAGCATCGTCAACAAAAACACCACATAAACCCGTTTCCATTTTTCATTAAATAAAATATAAGCAACAATGCCCGGAAAAATAAAATGCAGAAAATAGTGGATTACCTGTTCTATAATGTGCATCTCTTTTACAATCCGTTTCCCGGATATTTGATTTTAAAAATTATGGATGATGTATGTTGTGTACATGATGTAATGAATCCATTGTATGATGATGACAAATATGATGTCCCGGATGATGTTCACAATTAGTATGATTATGATTATTAGTTGTAGTAACCATTGAATCATTCAGGTGTCCTGGATATTGGGGATGATGGTGGCCATGATGATTAATTGTTGGGTCATAAGGTACCCAATGGTGTGTATGGTCATCATGTGTGTATGTACCATGATGATAAATATTATGATGGTGCCAGAACAGTGAATCATGATGATGGTAAACACTATCCCAATAAAGGCGTTGGCCTAAGTTTGGGGCTGATGAAAGACTGCTGACAGATTGTAGCAATGCAGTTAACTCAGTCGTCATTGATGCAGCGGCAGAAAGGTCTTGTGGCTGTATCGTTTCTGCTGATTCATTTTTCTTATCACAGGAAGCTGCGGCAAATAAAAGAACTGCAAATAAAATGTAAATCGTTTTCATATTTTTTGTTTTGATATTGTACTATTTCAAGGTATTGGAACAGGGATGTTATTTATAAAATACTCCAGCTTAAAGATACAATTGAGAATTGACTTTTAAAAGCGTAAAGAGGCTTATCCTGGCACCGTATATTTTCACAAACCTCAATTTGTCCTATTTTACTTTCAACAGACTTGCATTAATAGCTACTACAACAGTGCTTACACTCATAAGCACCGCACCGGCAGCAGGACTTAATAATATGCCCATTTTATACAATACACCTGCCGCCAATGGTAAAGCCACTACATTATAACCTGTAGCCCACACTAAATTCTGAATCATCTTTCTGTAAGTGGCTTTACCAAACTGAATCAATGAAACAACATCTTTTGGGTTGCTGTTTACCAATACAATCCCTGCTGTTTCGGCGGCGATATCAGAACCTGAACCAACTGCTATACCTACATTGGCTTGTGCCAATGCAGGCGCATCATTTACCCCGTCGCCAGTCATAGCAACGAATTCTCCCTTACCCTGCAACTCTTTTATTTTCTCTAATTTCTGATGTGGTAATACTTCAGCAAAAAAGCTATCCATACCTAAGCGTTCGCTTACACCCTTTGCTACTGTTGTATTATCACCTGTCAATAAAATTGATTTAATATTATTCTGACGCAGTGTTTTAATTGCCTCAAAAGATTCAGGTCTTATTTCATCAGCCAGTGCAATGGAACCGGCAATATCATCATCAATTAATACAAATACAAGAGTCTCTTCTGCCTTAACCATATCTTCCTTTGTAAGAAATGAAAACTTTTCTTTTAGATAACCGGGGCTAACCACCATTACATCTTTTCTGTCAATTATTCCGGATATACCTTTTCCCGTGATAGCTTCAAAACCCATAACGGCAGGAAGTTCAAGATTCAGTTCTTTTGCTTTGGCTGTTATACCCGTTGCAATCGGATGTTCTGAATTTTGCTCAAGTGCCGCTGCATATTGGAGCACTTGCTCCTGGGTGTATTTATCGTTATGTGTTACAAACCGAACTACCTGAAATTTGCCAACTGTTAATGTTCCTGTTTTATCAAACACCAGGGTGGTTATCTTTCTTGCATTTTCAAAGGCTGTTCTGTTCTTTATCAGTAAACCATGCTTAGCTGATAAGGCGGTTGATTTTGCTACTACGAGTGGCACGGCCAATCCTAAAGCATGTGGACAGCAAATCACAATTACTGTTACCATTCTTTCTATGGAGAAAGCCAGGTCTTTTCCTGATAAATACCAAAAAAGAAACGTAGTGATACCTGCTACAATGGCAATAAGTGTAAGCCATCTTGCTGCTGTATCTGCAATTAATTGCGTTTTGGATTTTGATTTTTGTGCATCCTGTACCAGTTTTATAACCTGCGATAAGTAAGAGTCTTTTGCGCCATGTGATACAGAAACTTTTATGGCCCCGTTACCATTGATAGAACCAGCAATAACTTTATCCCCTTTTGTTTTTTCAACAGGTTTTGATTCACCTGTAAGCATGGATTCATTGAGATAACTTTCACCATCTGCGATAACACCATCTGCAGCAACCTTCTCACCGGGCTTTATAAGTATTACATCATTCTCTATCAGCGATTCTGTTTTTACATCTGTTATCTTATCACCATTTACCAAATGTGCATCGTCAGGCATCAACTGCACCAATAACTCTAACTCTCTTGATGCACCTGCAACAGATTTCATTTCAATCCAATGACCTAATAACATGATAAGAATTAGCGTAGCCAGTTCCCAAAAGAAATCCATTCCCTTTAATCCAAACACAGTTGCCACACTGTAGATATATGCTACTGATATGGCAAAGGCAACCAATGTCATCATGCCGGGATTTTTTGCCCGCATTTCTCCAACCAATCCTTTTAGAAAAGGCCAGCCGCCATAAAAAAATACAACAGAAGATAAAATAAGCAATACATATTTTGAACCGGGGAAGCTGATATGAATATTTAACCAATGCTGAATCATTTCTGATAGCAGCATAATAGGAATGGTTAATACCAGCACTACATAAAATCGTTTTTTGAAATCTGCGATACCTGATGAATGAGCTTCATGCCCTCCCTGTGCACCGGGCTTTGCAAGCGGCACTAAGGTCATACCACATAAAGGACATTTACCAGGAGCATCCTGAATTATTTGTGGATGCATGGGACAAGTGTACTTTTGGAACCCTTGTGTATTTCGCATTTCAACAACGGGTGCAATATGCTCTACGGGGGAAGTTGTTTCTTCTTTTTTAGTTTCTGTGTGTTGATGATGCGAATGAGAATGTTCCTTCACTGTTGCATCAACAGGAACGAGGTTCATTCCGCACTTGGGACAACTGCCGGGTTCGTTCTTCACAATTTCAGGATGCATGGGGCAGGTATATCGTTGTTGGTTGTGGTGATTATGTTCCATAAAATATTTTTATACATTTTTCAAAAGTCAATAGTGCCATGTTAATCCAATTCCCCATTTGTAATCGCTGTCATAATTTGTGCTGATGGAAAATGATTTAGCAACCATATATCTTGCTGCTACATTATATTCTTTGTCGGTATTTACTCTGAAATCGAAAAAGAAATTATTACTCAGGGGTAAATCCCTTCTTTCTAATTGCAGGCGCAGTTTGCCTGTATGGTCAATCCGCCATTCAGAACGGATAAGCATAGGCAATAAATAATAAAAGCCTGCATCAAAAACCCGCCGGTTATCTTTTGAGTTGGGTGTGTTTGCTAATGGCAGCGTTTTATTTTTCCGATAATCATAGCCAATATAAAAGGCGAGGTATTGATTTTTATCAAGATAACGAAGTAAATGCGTTTCAGTTTCGTAGTTCCCTTTCCAGTTTACCCTTCCTTCAAATTCCAAAGCCATTTTATTGTTCGAAACATTTCCACTCAACCATGCACCTTGTGAGTGTACTGATAAATCAAACCAGGGATAAAGCACATTGTCTTCTTTTTTTAATTCTTTGTAACCGTTTTTTGCAAATTCATTTTGCTCACTGCCTTCATAGCTTACTATTCTTGCCATCCCTGCCATCATGTGGTATAAAATATGGCAATGGAAAAACCAGTCCTGCTCTTCGTTGGCATCAAATTCAATGGTAACGGTTTCCATTGGCTTAATATCAAACGTATGCTTCAGGGGCGAATATTCGCCTTGTGCATTGATGAAGCGAAAGAAATGGCCATGTAAATGCAATGGGTGCCGCATCATGGTATTGTTGGTCAACACAAATCTTACTCTTTCTCCTTTTCTGATAAGAATTTTATCGGCAGCTGATAACGTTTTAAAATCAAATGACCAAACATACCGCAGCATATTGCCTGTGAGTGTGAGCTTCACTTCCCGTGGCACTAATGAGGAATCCAATGTGGTTGGATGTAATGCCCGAAGCATATTATAATTAAATTCACCCGGGATTCCAATTTTCATATCCATGCCTGCCATATCGTCCATCTTCATACCTTCCATACTATTCATATCCATTTCTTTTTTTGGAGATGCGGTATTATTAGGCATATTCATGTTTTTCATATCCATACCCGGCATATCACCCATATCCATTCCCTTCGTGTTCATACTGCCCATTTGTTGCATCATCTTAAAATAATTCAGCCTTGGAATGTCGGGGGCTTTAATAATTGGGCCGTTGCCAAAGAAAGCGGACGAATATCCCATTACATCCCATGAAGTAGCTCTAAGTTCTGCAGTGCCTATTTCGGGTACAGTAATCAATACGTCGTAAGTTTCTGCAATAGCGATTTCAAGTTTATTTACATTAACCGGGGTTACATTAATACCATCAGCAGCAATAATCCGCATGTAGCTGTTCGCATATTGAAGGTTGAAATAAGTGGCCGCCGAACCGTTGATAATCCTTAGCCTGATTATTTCTCCCGGCTTTGCATCTTTAAATTCATTTGTTTCCTGGCCGTTCAATAAGAACTTATCGTAGTAAACATCAGATACATCCATGGCGGGCATACGCTGCCATTCCTGCTTGAGTTTATCTTTGAATGCGCCTGCTGCAATGGCTTCTCCATAGCTTTGCAATGCGCCTTTTTTGATGGCATACCATTCGCCTCCCCGTTTCAGGTAACGCATTACCTGGTGTGGGTTTTCATCTGTCCAGTCTGATAATAGCAAAACATATTCTTTTAGTGCTGGTTCTGGCTGTGCAGGGTGGATTACAATAGAACCATATAAGCCACTCTGTTCCTGCAGCATAGTATGAGAGTGATACCAGTAAGTGCCGCTTTGTATCAGTGGAAAAGTGAAGGTATAGGTTTTGCCCGCCTCCACAGGAGAAGTTGTTAAATAAGGGACGCCATCTTCTTTGTTGGGTAATAGTATTCCATGCCAGTGGATAGAAGTTTCCATCTTCATCAGGTTGTGTACACGGATGATGGCGGTATCACCTTCAGTAAATTCAAGAATGGGCGCCGGTATTTGTCCATTGATTGCAATGGCATGGCGATGCTTACCGGTAAAGTTCACCATGGTATCGGTTACATATAAATCATACTCCACTTTTTTTCCCGTGTAAGCCATTCCTGATTTAATCCTTGCTGATTGCAATGGATAATTGTATGAAGTTTTTTTTTGCATCACCGAATCTTTGCCCGTACTCTTGTGCATGGAGTGGTTGATTTGTGCCATACTGCAAAAAGGAATCAACAATAAAAAAAAGAATAGCTTTTTCATTGTGAAATATTTTATTGTTTAACCGGTTTCTTTGCTTTTTTCCGGGCAGGGTTGTTATCGGGGTAGCGGAAGGTGTCCATTGGGTTTTTCATCGGCATATTCATCTTGTCCATGCCAGGCATGTTGTTCATGTCTTTCATATTCATGGATGAGTCCATTTTCATTTTATCCATTCCCGGCATGTTGTTCATATCTTTCATGTTCATGGAAGAATCCATTTTCATATCCTTCATGTCTTTCATGTTATCCATACCTGGCATGTTTTTCATGTTCTTCATCTTGTCCATGCCTTTCATATTTTTCATTCCCTTCATATCTTTCATACCGGTAGTCTTATCCATGCCGGGCATATCCATATCTTTCATATTCATGGAAGAATCCATTTTCATTTTATCCATTCCCGGCATTTTATCCATATTGTTCATACCAGGCATGGTGTCGGTCATTTTCATTGATGTGTCATTTTTCATATCCATATCTTTCATGTCTTCCATATCACCACCCTCACCATGACCTTTCATTAAATATTTACCCATGGGGCCTACGCCAGCCACATGTGTAAGCTTTGCCCCGTGATGCCCGGCAATGGAAAGAAAAACAGCAGCAATGATGGCGGCAATCAGTACGATAATTTCAAATGAACGCCGGTTGATTTTGAAAAACACACCAATGCTTTTCAATAAAAAAGCAATTCCACTCATCCAAAGTGTTAGCTGTGCATATTTTTCATGTTGTTCAAATATTTCCAAAGCTGCTTTGGGTGCATCCGCAGATGGCTCTGCATGAAAGATGGTACTGGCGGCAAGCGATGAAAAAAAGGCCCCAGCCATGATAACAAGTGTAACCCATTTAATCTGTTTCAGGTCTTTCCAAACCAAAACGGCCTGTAACGCAGCGGCCAATAGGATTAGTACAATCGGAAAATGTACTACTAACGGATGTAAGGAAGGAAATTCTTTGAACATTACCTTATTATTTTCTTGATGAATTGTGACTTACCGTAATCTTCCATTCGCCTTTTTCTTTCTTTAGTATGGAGGTAGTAACACCTTTCATTTTCACCTCTTTATTGTCTTTTGCCACTACTACTACATAATTATATGTTTCTGTTGCAAAAGCGTAATTGCCAACAATTATAACCTCCACTTTGTAATCATTAAATTTTAGCGATTTGTATTCCTTTAGTTCAGGCCTCAAATGTTCTTGCAGATAATGGGTATAAGTTCCTTCACTTGCACCGGATTCATAAACTTCAGCATCGTTTGTGAAAAGATTCTCTGTGCCTGTCATGTCCAATTTTTCTAATGCACTGCTGTATTGTTTCAGGACAGCTTTGACTGCATTAATATATTTACTTTTTGGGGAGACTGTATTGGTATCCCTATCCTTAAAATATTGTTTGATTGCCGCCCGGTCTGTACCTTCTTCTTTACTTTGAGAAATTGATGGAAAGGAAATAGTCAAAGCAAATGCGATAAAGAATAATATTTTTTTCATAATAACTATTTTATAATCTTTAATTCAAATTCAATTTTTAACTGCTCCCATGCTACTACAATCTTTACATTGTCATCTTTAGCAGTTTGTATAAAATATTGCAGCCTTTCTGTATGATTGTTTTTCTTTGGTTTCACTTTAATTCTTACTACGTCTTCTTTCTCATCATATTCAGTTGCTAAATGCTGTTTCCAATTTTTATTAATAATCAATGTCCATTCTTTTTTACCAGGGATGGTGAAGAAAGCATATTTACCGGCTGGTATTTCTTTGCCATTAACAACAAAAGCCTTTGGCATTTCTAATGTAGTAGCATCATGTGCGCCGGTTACCCATACTTCATCATAAGGAACAAGGCCACCCCATATAATTCTTTTACGAACGCCGGGAGAATGATAGTTGATTTTTATACTATCGCCATTGACGATAGCGAAAGCCATGGACTTAATACTTTTTTTAGCCGTGTCTTTAACAAGGTTGGGATTGTAGCAAACCTCTTCTTTCTTTTGTTCTTGTGCTGTTACTGAAAATGCTGTTGCAATTATTAAAAGCATTAAATAAAATTTCTTTTTCATGAGATTGTTTATTTGTATTTATATTTTTTCCGCACTGATTATTTGTACTTCTCCAAACATGGTTTTGAAACGCTTTTTAATTACTACATTTTCAAACCCTGCATCCGAAATCAACTCAGGTAATAATCCTTTAGCATTTGCATCTGTTGATTTAAATCCATCCAGGCCTCTTATTATATTGAAAAGCGTTCTTTGAATCCATGACTTAGAACGGCCAAAATCTGCAATAAGCAACTGTCCGTCTTTATTTAAAACCCGGAATATTTCTGCCAGCATATTTTGCTTTGTATCTGTATCAAGATGATGAAAAACCAGGCAGGATATTACTCTGTCAAAAGCATTACGCTGAAAGGGAAGCTGCTTTCCATCATAATCCAGTAAAAAAATATCTAAGTTCTTTTCTTTTACTTTTTGAGTTGCCCTGTCTAATATTTCTCTATCCACATCAATCCCTGTCACCTTTGCCCCAGGGCACATCTCTTTTACCATAATAGTCAGCGTAGCTGTACCACACCCAAAATCCAATACTTTTATTCCTGCCGGAATATTTGCCGCTTCAATTAATGCCTGTTTAATTTTCCTCTCGGGCATTGTGATATTTATCAAAAAATCATACAGTGGCGTAAGCCATTTGAATCGAAGTGCCGGAATGTATTTTGCTTGCTCCACTACAATAAATTTTTATAAAACGATAATTAAATCCAGCTTAAAACGAATTTATCAGTTGGTGGGTGCGGAAACCCTGCTCCAGAAACTGTTTCATTATAAATAAGGAAACCAAAGCAGGGCTCCGACCCATGTTATTTAATCTTCTCCTGTACTCCTCATTTTAATATCAGAATGTTTATTCGTTACCATCGCTTTAATTCAACTCCTTTTTTTCCTGCTCTTCCAGGTATTTCTTTAAGGCTTTTTCGCCAAATAGTTTAAATACAACAGGAGTTACAATCATATCTAATAATGTTGAACTAACCAATCCACCCAAAATAACGGTAGCAACAGGGTAGAGAATTTCTTTACCCGGTGCTGTTGCATCCATTGTTAATGGTATCAAAGCAAAAGCTGCAACCAGCGCCGTCATTAATACCGGCACTAATCTCTCCAATGAACCACGGATAATCATTTTGTCTCCAAACACTTCTCCTTCGTGTTGTACCAAATGGATATAGTGGCTTATCATCATAATGCCATTTCTTGATGCAATACCTGTAAGCGTAATAAAACCAACCATTGTTGCAATGGAGAAGACACCACCGGTAAGCATTACTGCAATTACACTACCGATTAAAGCCAAAGGGATATTCAGCATTATCTGTAAAGCAATACGGCTGCTTTTAAAATGGCTGTATAGGACTAAGAAAATACCTGCTATTGAAAAGATACTGAGTATGGTAATTAATTTGGAAGCTGATTGCTGGCTTTCAAACTGTCCACCCCATTGCAGGTAGTAGCCTTCCTGTAATGGCAAATCTTTCTTTACTGTTTCCTGCATTTCTTTTACAGTGCTGCCAAGGTCACGGCCCTGCACATTGGCAGAAACAACTATACGCCGCTGCGTATTTTCATGGTTAACTGCATTAATACTGTTCTCCAATTCAATCTTTGCAATTTGACTCAGCGGTATTAATGAACCATCCGATGCTGCAATCTGTGTATTGCGGATTGCTTCAATATTTTTTCTTGTACTGTCATCAGTTCTTAATACAATATCAAAACTTTTTTGACCGTCAATTATCTGGCTCACTACTTTCCCATTATAAAATATTTCCAGTTCATCCGCCACATTTCCCACCTGTAAGCCATAACGCTGCACAGCCATACGGTCAAGTTTAATCATCAATTGCGGTACCATTACCTGGTTCTCAATCTGCACATCAACCACACCCGGCACATTGGAAATAATTGATTTTAATTGTTCAGCATTTGAGCGAAGCGTTAATAAATCATTACCAAATATTTTAACAGCAACCTGTGCTCTTACTCCGGAAAGTAAATGGTCGAGCCGGTGAGATATGGGCTGACCAATATTTATGGATACCCCTTTTAATACGGAAAGATTATTTCGCATCTCTTCCAGCACTTTTGCCCTGCTTCGTCCACCGGGTTTTAATGCAACTTCAATTTCAGTTGAGCTTGGTGGCTCTGCATGTTCGTCTAATTCTGCCCGGCCTGTCCGGCGTGCAGTTAGAGCAACTTCGGGCACTTTCAGAATTTGTTGTTCGGCGATTGTTCCCAGTTTGTTACTTTCTTCTAACGAGGTTCCTGCCGGAGCTACCATGTTCACTGTATAACTTCCTTCATTAAAGGGTGGTAAAAATTCTGTACCAAAAAATGGGATAATGCTGATGGAAGCAATGATTAATGCAATAGCCACACCGGTTATTGTCTTTGGACGCTTTAACCCAAAATGAAGTAGCCTGACGTCTTGCTTTTTAAGCCAACGAACAAGGGCACTATCTGGTTCATGCACAGCGTCAACGGTGGTTTCCTTTTTTTTGCGTTTCCAAAAGGCCAGGTTGATATGGTGTAAATGATTTTTCTTTTCTAATAAATAACTGCACAGTGCCGGTGTAACGGTTAGCGATACTACCAATGATGCAATAATAGAAGTGATATAAGCAATTCCAAGTGGAGCAAATATCCTTCCTTCAATTCCCTGTAAATAGAACAGTGGAATAAATACCAACACTACAATGATGGTGGCATACACTATTGAATTTCTTACCTCACTGCTGGCATCATAAATTACTTTGAGTAATGGCTTCGGTTTTTCGCTGAGCCAGTTTTCTTTCAATCTTCTATAAACATTTTCAACATCCACAATGGCATCATCCACTAACTCGCCGATAGCAATTGCCAATCCGCCGAGAGTAAGGGTATTGATGGAAATATCAAAGAATTTAAAAACAATCGCTGTTATAATGAGCGACAGCGGTATTGCTGTAAGTGTTATGATGGTAGTACGAAAATTGAGAAGAAAGAGGAAGAGAATAATTATTACAAGAATGAACCCATCCCTTAATGCTTCTTCCACATTGGTAAGGGAGTTTACGATAAAATGTTTTTGCTGAAAAACATCTGTGTTGATTTGAATATTTTTAGGAAGCGATGCCTTTATTTCTTCGATAGCTTTTAATGCTTCTGCAGTTACATCAATAGTACTGCTGCCCGGTTGCTTCTCTATACTAAGTATCACGGCTGGTTTTCCGTTAAATGAACCATCACCTCTTTTAATTGGTCCGCCAAATTTTACTTCTGCCACCTGTTTCAATAATACAGGTGCAGCATTTCTGTTGCTTACAACGGTATTCGCTAAATCTTCCAATGTATTTGCACGGCCAATATTTCTTATAAGTGTTTCGGAACCTTTATTGTCAACAAAGCCACCCGTTGTGTTTTGGTTAGTTAGTTGTAATGCATTGTCAACATCATCAATTGATAAATTATACTGTCTCAATTTTTCACTTGAAATCAAAACCTGGTATTGCATTCTTTCGCCGCCAATTGGTATCACCTGGCTTACACCTTTTACACTCATCAATCTTCTGCGGATGGTAAAGTCGGCCAATGTTCTTAAATCAGCCGGAGAAGTAGTATCACTGGTAACAGCTACCATCATTATCTGCCCCATGATGGAACTGATGGGCCCCATCACTGGTGTAATCCCTTTTGGCAGTTGAATGTTCTGTAATTTCTCCGCCGTCAATTGTCTTGCACGGTACACATCGGTATTCCAGTCAAATTCTACAAACACCATCCCTAACCCGGGGCTTGCTACTGAACGAACTACTTCCACACCCGGCGCTCCATTCAATTGTGTTTCCACCGGCAGGTTTACCTGGCTTTCTACTTCTTCAGGCGCCATACCATTGGCTTCTAAAAATATGGTTACTCTCGGTCTGTTCAAATCAGGTAATACATCCACCGGAAGATTAACCAATGTAAATACACCATATACCATGAGCAAAGCAGCCATTGATACCACCAGCATCCGGTTCTTGAGGGAAAAATGAATGAGTCTGTTCAGCATAAAATAAAATCTTTAATCGGCATTGTACTAATTTGGGCAGAAGCATTATAAATCATAGCAGGCAATAAACCTGCTATGATTTGGTAACCATTTTAATGTTGATGGTTGTGTCCATCTGCCGCAGGCTTGGCCTTTGTTGTAAGGTCAAACGATGCTGATGCAGTTTTTCCACCACTTGTAAAAGTTACGATTGCTTTATTGTACTTTTTTGCTTTATCAAGTGTGTACATAAACCCTTCGTTACCGCTTGGAATTAATGTAATAGTTGAAGTTTGCCCGTCGGCCATTTGTATAACGGCTGTTCCGGTTACACCTTTATTCTTCATGGCTTTTTCATTAGCGTCCAGCAAATAGGCCATTACCATACCATCTTTTACACTTACTTCAATATGAAAATCACCGGCAGACTTAACTGTTCCGCCATGTGGCGAACCATGTTTATGGTCGCCGCCACTATGCTGTGCGAATGTTGTGAAAGATGCTATCAGCATCACCATCATCAGAATTGTTATCTTTTTCATTGTTTTAGATTTTATGTTTTAAAATAAAATGTCATTGTTGTTATTATCAATGATTTTCATGTCCAGCTTCTTTGCTGTCATGGCCTTCAGTTGTTTTTTTAATTTCATCTGCTGTGCCTTCTTTTACATTCATGGTAAAATCAACTGTGTGTACTTTACCACCGCTTTGGAATTGAATCCAGCCACGATAGATACCAGCCTTCTTAAAAGTGGTATGCAAATCAAATTTTCCACCGCTTACATCAGGATGTACATGCAAATACTCTTTGTCACTAAGACTAACAACCACCATGTGTGCTTTAGCACCCAAATAATTTTCCAGCGTATTTACATCAATCTCTTTACCGTCTTTCATCAACATTCCTGAAATATGCATTTGTGCTCCGGTAATTAATTTACCGCCGGTTGCATTCAGCATTACAGTAAAATTGTCTGATTTACCGGTTAGCTTATCGGTAGTGTAAGTAACAGCAGGTTTTGCTGTGCCTTTTACGTTCACTGAAACTTTTTCTACCTGGTGGCTGCCGCCGCTTGGTAAATAGTCAGCAAACAAAGTATAGTCGCCGCCATTATCAAAACGGGTTTCATTTTTACCGGGGCCATTTGTATATGCTTTTGATGTTGGCAATACAGCTATTTTATAAGAGCCGTCTGCCTGTAAATCGGGATGGATATGTTCAAAATAACTCAGGTCGTTACTTACTGCAATCAGGTGAATCTTTTTTTCGTGTTGTACATCTAATGGTACTGCTTCGGATTCTTTCCCTACAATTTTAGGAGTGAATAATAAAGTACCTTCTTTACCTGCCTCTAATTGTGCAGGTGCAGAAACATATTCCATTTTATAGGTAAGCCCGTTATCTGTACCATCAAAATGCTCCAGCTTCATGCCGCATACAGGACAACTGCCTTCTTTATCATAAGTTTTTCCTTTTTCACAATTCATCGGACAGCGGTACTTGTGTGCATGTGCAGCAGTGTCTGTTTCAGCAGTTGTTGTTTCTTTTGGTGCTGAGGCATTGTTGTTACAGCTTACGGCAATAATTCCCGCAGTAATAACAGCAGTAAATACAAAAAATAATTTTTTCATTTTTTATCGATTTTAGAATTAATGTTGATGATTAGTGTGGTTCGTTTCGTCTTTCTTTTTTCTATCATAGTGGCAGCAGCCCGGAAGTTTTTCATAAGCCTTGTCATCACCGGTAAATTTTTCGGTGTCGTAACCGGCAGCAGCAATAGACTTTTGTACTTTCTCATTGCTGATAACTGCCGGGTTATAAACCAGCGTAAAGATTTTTGTTTCCCTGTTCCATTCTGCTTTTTCAACTCCGTCGGTTTTAGCGGCTTTTTCAATTGTTTTTTTACACATGCCGCAATTACCCCAAACCTTAAATGTGTCGGTCTTGGTGTCCTGTGCTTTTGCTGCTGTAAAAGCAATTGATGCAATCAGTAACAGCATCATTGATTTTAAATGTTTCATTTTTCTTTTTTTTTATAGTTAAAATATTATTTCGCTTTTCTGAATGATGAATGTGTCTGCACAATTTTCCAGCCTTCTTTTGATTTTCTTAAAACTGAAGTAGCCACTCCCTGGCTTTTAATTTCTTTGCCATCCTTCGCAAGAATGATGGTGTAGATATAAGTTTCTGTCGAGAAGGCATATTCTCCTGCCACTGTTACATCCACTTTATAATCGCTAAAAGTGAAGGACTTAAAATCTTTTAATTCAGGGCCAAGGTGGTGCTCCAGGTAATGACCAATGGTGCCTTCATCTTTTGCCTGCTCAAACACTTTGGAGTCTTTTACAAAAAGATTGACAACGCCTGTGGTGTCTAATTTTTCAATTGCCTTTTTGTAATTGTTAAGCACAGTTTTTACGGCTTCTTTATCGCCGCTTTGTGCAAAAGCTGCGGTAACAGTTGCCAGCAGCAAGCACATCATAAATAGCTTTCTCATGTTTGTTTATTTTAATTATTGATTTAAATACATCATTTTCATCTGATACACATTGGCTGTAACAATCCTTTCACCATCTTCAGTACCTTTGGCAATAACAGTAAACTTGTCATTGCTTTGCCCTTTTACTACGAAGCTGATACTAAACTGTTCAGCCTTATCTTTTATAAAAATGGCTGGCTTACCGTTCACATCTGTAATTGCTTCATTTGGTATTACAACTTGTCGTATAACATTATTTCCTGTCATCCGCACATTTACATTTTCCCCAATCTTAAACTGGCCTTTAGGATTGATAAGTTCAAATACTACTTTTTGAGATTGATTGCCGCTGTTAACAGATTGGGCAGTGCTAATCATTTTCAATTTATAAACCAGTGTATCCGCATTTGAAATGGTGGTAAACCCTGTTGCCGATTTCAATTTTTCAGCGTCTGTTGCAAATACCTGGGCTTCTACAAACACCTGGTCAAGGTTGGTTATTTCAAACAAAGTTTCTCCGCTGTTTACAACAGCGCCAATAGCATAATTAAAGGTGCCTACAACTCCACTGACAGGAGAGGTAAGTGTTATTGCCTTTGTATTGCCTGTATTCCTTCCTGTATTTGCATCAAAAAGTGCTTTATTTTTCTTAGCACTTTCATACCTGGCTTTTGCTTCAGTAATATCTTTTTTAGCTGCAATGTCTGCTATGCCAAGCAACCTTTCATATTGTGCTTTGGCAGCTTCATACTCGGCATTTACACTATTGCTTTGAGAGATGATACTAATTTGAGTTCCGGCATCTACCTGTTGTTCTATAACAGCTACTACCTGTCCTTTACCAACCCGTTGGCCGGGTGCTACTCTTAGGGAAACAATTTTGCCAGCCTGTGGTGTTTGAATTACAGCCCGGCCTTGCGGAGCAGCAATTACAGTTCCCAATAAAACGGATGACTCATTAAAATCACCTGTACCTATTTTTTGCGTTTGAATATTAAAAAGGAACTGTGTTTCTTTTTCAACTATAAATGTTGTGGAAGAGGCACCGCCACTTTTACCAGCGCCATCACCATGATCCTCGCCACCATGTGCAGATGCCGGATTGTAAGTGGCCGTTGGCAAAAGGCAAAAAAGAATGATGGCACCTGCAATCATTTTCCTGCTGCGGCTTTTGTTTACAAAGAACATAACGAGTAAACCAATCAGCAACCCCATCAATCCAAAAAACCAATTGCTGCTGTACCAATGAGAATCAGAGTTGCTTTCTGTTGTCATTTTTGAAGCCAGTACTTTTCCTGCTTCAATGTTGTTTAGCTGGATCAAATCAATACCTGCATAGCTATTGATATTGAGTACAAGATTGTATGCTTTCTTTTCAGGAAATGTGGCTTTCAGTTCAAACACTCCCTTATCAATCCTCACCACAGTAATTTTTATGTTGGGATTACCAGCCACTGTTACTTCCAGCTTGGCACTGTCAATTGGTTTGTTTGTATTGAATTCACTTAAGTACAAGCGAAGTGATGTTTCTTTCCCCGGCATTATCGGGCTGTACTTTAACAGCACTTCATATATTTCTGAAGCAGCCTCAGCCGAGAAATAACTTGCAGGCGATACACTTGTTTTTTTTGCGTCACCATGGTCTTCGCCGCCGTGTGCAAATGCAAGTACCGGTAATAGCCCTAATAAAAATTGAATGATTAATCGTTTCATAACTGACCCATTAAATATTTGTGATTGATAACACTGAGATTATAATTTCTTACTGCTTCGAGGTATTTCTGGTAAACATTGTAGGCATCGTTGCTGTTTCTTAATAAACTGATATAATCAATTTCACCACTTATAAAAAAGCGTTGTGAAGTAGTAATAACTTCCTGTGCTTTTTTTAACCCGGTTTGCTGATAATATTGAACAGACTGCCAATTGGTTTGCATCTCGCTATTGGCATTTATAACCTGTGCAGATAAGTCTTGCTGCAGTCCTTGTTGTTTGTTTTGAATAACCTGCTGCTCTGTTTTTGCAGCATTGATATTGCTTTTATACTGGCCAAACCATAATGGAATTGTTACGCCAACTCTAAAGCGGTTAAACCATTTCGTATCCCTCTCGCCCTGGTTGAAATAGCCAAAAGCCAAACCGGGCAAAGCCTTGCTTTTTTGTAATGAAATATTTTGTTTGGCAACATTCTCCTGTTGCTGTAAGAGTTGTACGGCGGGGTTTGAAAGTAACGCTGTGGAATCGGGTGCAAGTGAGAACAGTGTTTGAGATATTGTAACAGCCAACGGTTCCACCGAAATAGAATCTTTGATGCCAGTGAACCACTGCAACTGTGCTTTTAAGGATGCGGCTCTTGTAAGCGACTGCTGATATTGATTATGAATTTCTCCATACTGCGTTTCAGCATAAGTTTGTTGCAGATAATCAATTTGCCCGGCTTTAAACTGGCGGATGGCTGACTGCATTATCTTTTCATACAAGGTGTCTTGTATAAATAATTGTGTCGAAAGTGAATCAGCATACTGTGTTTCCAAGTATAGTACCTTAACCCGGTATTTTAACTCTGCTTCTGTTAACTGCTTTTCCTTTTGTGCTACACCAATTTGCTGTTTTTGCAAACGGTATTGATTGCTATAAACCGTTGGGAATTCAAATGACTGGGTGATACTACCCGTATAAAACTTGCCTGTAGGACTTTCCAAAAAGAAATCAGGATTAGGCAGGTTAATGGCTGATTTTAGTAACTGCTGCTGCTGTTTTACTTGTAGCGAAGTGGCCTGGATATTCTTATTATTAGCCAATGCTTTGGCCACAGCTTCATTTTCTGAAAGCACCTGCTGTGCCGCTGACTGTAAACTGATGAATCCTGCAAGAAAAACTATAATACTATATCTGAACATAAAAATTGATTACGGTAAAACAAATAGCCTCAAATTGCGATACGCAAAATGAAGTTGGATAAAGCAAAAAGCTTCACCTGTTTTACTATAATCAAATCTGGAAACGCTGAATCGCTATTCGTATGTCAGGCGGTGGGGGATAGCAAAAACGGGCCTTGTAGTTAACAGGAAAATCTTTAAGAGCAGTTGAGAAATCAACATCAAAATAAGTGCTAAGAATTGCAACGAATACCGGCACACTTATACCAGTATTTAAACTAACATTTTTATCTAAATTTTGAAACGCCTGTACTTCATTGGTACAGCACCCACCCTCATCTTTTGTAAGTAAATTGTTGCCATCAGCAGGAGTCTGTTCTGCCGGCTCACTGTCATGTTGATGTTTCATACCATCCTCATGAACATGTGTAGTTACTTCTGATGGTTCATTCTCATGTACATGCTTTTTACCATCAGCATGTATATGCACCTCTGCAGGCTCTTCAGTTTCGTTATAAGGAGGGGAATTAAAACCCATATCTACACCTATAGCACAGGCAAAACCAACTGCTGTATTTGTTGCAAATACAACCAGCAGGAACAGTGCTTTCAGTTTTATGGATAAATTCCGGTTCATTAAATAAGTTGTAAAAATAAGGCTATTTTATTGAAAAGTACCCCCTTAACGGGGCAAAGATATGGTAGAACGGTTTAGCGAATTTGTAAAATTATAGACAATTTTTACAAAATTTTGCGGTCAATTCCTGCTACTATGCCTGGCTCTTCCGTTGAAAATGTACCATTTGTGTCAGTTAAATGTGTATTTGCCTCTTGTTTTCTAACATCTTCAAACCAAACCACTCAACTGAGTTACTTTCTGACCGAATTGTTATCGTTTAATAACAGCCACACAATTTCAATGTTACAGGCAAAACTAAAAATGGGTTGCCTGTCAGCAATATATTTTATAGAAAATCAAACATTTCCGCATTGCGTAACTCTATTTCCCTTTTGCATAAGCGCTATTATACATGGCATCTGCACTTTTGCAATTCAAAATCACACTTATGAGTAAAATAGGAACTGTTTTTTGTTTAATGATATTAGTATTAAATGTGGCCGATGCACAAACCAAAAAAGAAAGCAACGATACACTGCATATAAGAAGCCTGCCCGATGTAACTGTGGTTGGCAGAAACAGCAAAAGTGATTATCAGCAAATGCCGGAAATTGTTGGGACTAATATTTATGCCGGTAAAAAGAATGCACTGATTGTGCTGGATAATGTACAAGGTAATGTAGTGACAAATAACATGCGTCAGGTACTTGCCAAAATACCCGGTATTCATATTTGGGAAAGCGACCCCAGCGGAATTCAGATTGGTATTGCAGCCCGTGGATTAAGCCCTAACCGGAGTTGGGAGTTTAATGTTCGGCAAAATGGTTATGACATTGCTGCCGACCCATTCGGTTATCCTGAAGCATATTACAACCCGCAATTACAGGCTGTGCAAAGAATAGAGATAGTAAGAGGTCAGGGCTCTTTACAATATGGGCCACAATTTGGGGGACTTGTAAATTATATTCTTCGCAACGGTAGTGAAATAAATAAACCTTTTGAATTTGAAACGCAGCAAACTGTTGGCAGCAACGGGTTATTTAATAGCTATAATGCAGTAGGTGGCAAGAAAGGTAAAGTTCATTATTATACATTTTTCGACCATCGTAATGGCGATGGCTGGAGAGAAAACAGCCGCTACTATACCAATGCAGGCTATGGTACGGTAACCTATAATTTCACAACAAAATTTTCATTGACTGCAGAAGTAATGCGTTCGCACATCCGCAGCCAGCAGCCTGGTGGATTAACAGATGCACAAATAAAACAGGATGCACAACAAAGTTTTCGCAGCCGTAATTGGTTTGACATAACCTGGACAACCCCAGCATTAATCGCTAATTATAAAATAAATGAAAACACCCGTTGGAATACGAAATTGTTTGGCACTATCGGCGACCGAAACAGTGTTGGATTTTTACAATCCATCACGACCAAAGACAGTATTAACCCTGCAACACTTAGCTACAACAACAGGGTGGTAAATCTTGACCAATACAGGAATTATGGTTTAGAGAGCCGCATTATTACCGATTATTATTGGGGTAAAATGAAAAATACTTTATCTGGCGGTATCCGTTTATACACCGGCACTACCACAAGGCAGGCAGATGGGAAAGGAACAACAGGCACAGGATATGATGTTAGTGTTACCGGTAATTATCCCCGGGACATTACTTTTAAATCCAGTAATGTAGCTGCGTTTGCAGAAAATATCTTTCATATAACTGACAAGTTCCTGATTATACCCGGAATAAGATATGAATGGCTTGAAGGTTCATCTTCCGGCCGCAATGGCTATACATCCGGTGGGGCAGAAATAATCTTACAAAACATTACAAGGAACAGAAGTTTCTTTCTCGCCGGTATTGGAACGGAGTACCATATCACAAAGGCTACTGAAGTGTATGCTAATATTTCTCAGGCCTATCGCCCTATTCAGTTTGCAAATCTGCAGGCACCGCCAACAACAGATGTGGTTGACCCTGATTTAAAAGATGCAAAGGGATACAATATTGATTTAGGCTACCGTGGTAAAGTGAAAAATTTTCTTCAGTTTGATGTAAGCGGATTTTACCTGCAATATGATAACCGTGTAGGTACAGTTACTGTTAACGGAACACCTTCATACCGTCTTATCACTAATGTTGGCAGCAGCACCAGCAAGGGCTTTGAAGGATATGTTGAATTTAACCCCATCAGGGCATTTGGCAAAAGCCAGCATGGAGACTTAATTATTTTTGGTTCTTACGGATACACAGATGCCAAATACAGCGGCGACCATAAAGATGCCAATACAAAGGGTAAGAAGGTAGAAAATGCGCCTGCCCATATTTTAAGGGGCGGTATAACCGGCGGTTATAAAGGATTTTTATTAACAGCACAGATAAGCAGTGTTGGAGAAACTTTCAGCGATGCGAATAATACGGTTGCTGCTTCTGCTAATGGAAATACAGGATTAATTCCATCTTATACTGTAACTGACTTAACAGCTACATACAAATTTTCAAAAGGGTTAAATCTTAAAGCAGGAATAAATAACTTATTTGATGAAAGATATTTCACCCGTCGTGCAGGTGGTTATCCAGGGCCGGGGGCTTTACCGGCAGATGGAAGAACGTTCTTTATATCAGTCGGGGCAAAGCTCTAAGCTTTCCTTCTGAATAGAAATTATTGTAAATAGCAAATTGCCGCTGTTTATTTTCATGCATGTTCAATTTGTGCGCAGGCTTCCGCACATTTTCGGCAAGCCTCAGCACAGTTTTTACAACACTGCATACCATGCTGTGCATGTTTTTCACATTCATCAGCGCAGGCATTACATATCTCAGCACAGTCAATATTCAGTTTAATACAATCAGCGAGCAATTTATCTCTTGCTCATCCAGGCAGTCTGTAGCGTAATAATTACATTCTGATGCACAATTCAAAAGTGCATTTATCAAAGATTGATTTTTTGATGAAATATTGAAATGAGAATATAAATAGTCATAACATTCAGTATTTATATTTTTTAAGATACCCAAAGTATGCGAATGCAATAAGAATAGTCGCCACAATCCAATACGCAAGATGGTCAGACCATATCATAATTATTCCGCCCATTACCACACCTGCAACCTGGCCCAAACTATTAACGGCACTAAAAATGCCTAATGATGTCCCATATTCTTTTCCAGAATCCTTTGTAACAAGTGAGGTCAGGCTCGGTGTGAGGATTGCAATTCCGACTGAGACGAAAGAGACGTAAAACAAAATCCATCCCATTTCCCTTGAAATAGTAAGCATCAACAGGCCAATACCCAGGAACATGCAACCGAAAGGCAATATTGCCCTTTCACCTTTCTTTTCAATTAACCATGCAATAGGTCCTAATTGCAGTAAGCCCATCAGCAAACCACAAGTAATAAGGACAATGCTCATTTGCTTTGGCCCAAAAGGAAAAAACTGTTGTGAATGAATTGCGAATGTGCCTTCAAACATAGAATGTGCAATCTGACTGAAGAAAGATAATGCCAGCAATAGAATGAATGCTTTTTTAAGCAATTTAATGCTGGGAACAAAAGATATCTTTGTTGCTCTTCGTTCTGTTATTTTATTTGAAAAATTGATTGATTCCGGCAATAAGATGAAATATAGGACTAATACTATTAAGGTAAGCAAAGAAGAAAAAATAAATGGAGTGGTAAAATTGTTGAGTGTGAACTGCATGAAAAGAAATTTAAACTGGGTATTGATATTTGAAAACAGGTTGCCCAGTAAATGGCCGGTAACCGCACCTAATCCTGCTATACCAGTCAATATTGAAAAACTTTTCCCTCTTTTTTCTATTGGAGTTCTATCTGCAATGTAAGCACCCGATGCAGTTACGAAAGAGGCTGTAAAAATTCCTGCTATCAAACGGGAGATATAAAGCAGCGCCAGACTTTCACCCAATGAAAAAATAAAAGTTGCAATAGAAAATCCTGCGATGCCTATTAAGATGAGTGGTCTTCTCCCAACCTTATCAGATACTGAACCGATGTAAGATGAGAACAAAAACTGGGTTAGCGGAAAAGCTCCAGTTATTAATCCTATATGAAGGGTAACTGTATTTGTTGAAATATCCCCGGACGACAGAATTTTCTCAATGTAAAACGGGAGTACCGGAAGTGTCATTCCAAATCCAGTCATTACCAAAAACACTCCTAAAAGAAGTACTATTTTTCCCTCATGGTTCCTTTTTACTATTATCATTGAAAATTTTTTCAGCCATCATTCCTGCATTTTCATTCGTTCCATCGGATTTGCGGCTTTTAAAAATAGATTTATACTTATTGTTGTACCTCATTATTACATGCTGTTTGATTTTCAAAGCAGTCAAGGTTGGCGACAGTTGTTTCAGCTATGTTATGCAAAGCGGTATCTGTTAAAAAAGCCTGATGACTTGTGATGAGCACATTTGAAAATGTCATTAATCTTGCTATTACATCGTCCTGCAAAATATCACCTGAATGGTCTTCAAAAAATAAACCTCGTTCCTCTTCATACACATCAAGCCCCAGGTAACCAATTTGGCCGGATTTTAAAGCAGCAATAATATCTTTTGTATTTACTAATGCCCCACGACTGGTATTAATCAGCATTACACCTTTTTTCATTTCTGCAATTCTGTGTCTGTTGATGATGTAGCGGGTTTGTTCGTTCAATGGTGCATGCAGTGTGATAATGTCGGATTGAGTGCATAAGTTATCAATGCCGGTATAGACAACTCCATATCTGTTTGCCCAATCATTGTCAGGCATTATATCGTAGGCCATTATACTGCATCCGAAACCATGAAGTATTTCCGCAACAATTCTCCCTATTTTCCCTGTTCCGATTATCCCCACAGTTTTATTATGCATATCAAAACCGGTCAATCCATTCAAAGAAAAATTTAAATCCCGGATTCGGTTATGTGCCAATACCAGTTTCCGGTTTAATGCAAGCATTAACGCAACCGTGTGTTCAGCTACAGCATAAGGTGAGTACTCCGGCACCCGGGCCACTCTTATGCCAAGTTCTTTGGCCGCCTTGATATCTACATGATTAAAACCTGCAGAGCGAAGGACCATATATTTGATTCCCACAGCCGATAACTTTTTCAAAACATCCTTTGAACCATCATCATTTACAAAAATGCAAACAGCTTTACATCCATCGGACAAACCAGCAGTGGTTAACGAAAGTTGTGGTTCAAGCAATATCAATTCATGTTTGCCTGTTGCTGCACGAAGCAAAAAACCTTTCTCAAAATTATGTGTGCTGTAAACTGCTACTTTCATAATATGCAATTCTATTTTATATAATTATGCTGCTGCAAAAGAAATACTGTGCTGGTTAATCCATTTGTATAATCTGTAAACATCTTCTGTTCTAAACAACTGTGTGCCTGCATTCATTGTTGCTGCGGTACCGCATGCAACTCCGAAGCGAACCATTTCTAAAAGCGGTTCTCCCTGTTCCAGCATCCAGGCCATACCGCCTACCATACTATCACCAGCACCAACTGTACTTAACTTCTTTACTGTCGGTGCAGGAATCTTTTCATGCATGTCTTTTGTTACAAGCATTGCTCCTGCAGGCCCCATTGAAACCACCATCACCTCACAATGGCCATTTCTTATTACCTGCTTTGCCGCTTCATCAACTTCGCTCATTTGGAGATACTCCTTATTCACAAGACTGCATAATTCTGAAAGGTTGGGTTTCAAAAGATAAACACCCTCCTGCGCAGCAAGGTGTAATGGTTTGCCGGAAGTATCAACAATCAACTTTATGCCTTGCTTCTTTGATATAACCGCAAGGCGTGCAAAAAAATCATCTGGCACTCCCGGCGGCAGACTTCCACTGGCTATAATAATGGAGGGAAGTGGATTTAATGCAGTGATAGCTGTTAAGCAAGAATCAATTTCTGCACTGCTTAAGTTACCGCCTGGCATTACAAAGCGATACTGTGCATTTGTTGATAATTCTGTTGCAGTAAAACTTTCTCTTGTTTCATTTTCAACCGGAATACTTTTGAAAGAAATTTTGTTTTCGAAAAGAATTCTCTCAAGCAGTTTCCCATTCGCTCCACCAGAGGGAAACACTGCCAGACTTTCTCCGCCTAATTTCTCAATAGCCTTGCTGACATTGATACCACCTCCACCAGCTTCTATCCGCAAATCGGAACACCGGAGTTTTTTTTCCGGAATCAATTTATCCAAACTGGTGCTTTTATCTACAGCAGGGTTGATGGTTATTGTGGCAATCATAAAATACTTATTACTGTATAATTTTAAAAAAGATGTTTACATATTATGACCTTCCATAGGATTTGCTCCCTTCTTAAATTTATATTCGCTTTGCAGCAAGTAGGCCCCTTTAACTACTACAATATCTCCCTGCTTCAGTCCTGATTTGATTTCAATTCTGCCTTCTGCTTCCAAACCTGTTTCTACCATTTTACTTACAAATGAATTTTGTCCTGATTTTATCCATACAGTTGCACCCAATGCATCACGCAAAACAGCATCCATGGGTAATGTCAACGTATTGCGTTGACTGCCTTTAATAATAACATAGGCAGGCATTCCGGGTTTTAACTGATGAGATGTATTGGGTATAGCAACACGTATCAAATTAATTCTTGTATCAGGATTGATTTCAGGGTTTAAGTATTCAATCCGTCCGGTAAATTCTTTATCTGGCATATCGGGAATTTGAACAACGGCTGTTCCGCTTTTATCCAGTTCAGCTAATTGCGATGTATATACCTGCGCCTCTGCCCATAGCGTAGACAAATCGGCGAGACGCATAATCGTTCCACCTTCCATAGTGTAATCACCCTCTTTAATATCCAAGGTGGTAATAAATCCTGAAACCGGACTGTAAAATGGCGTGAGTGGGTTTATTTTTCTGCTTTTTGATAGTTCATCTATTTGTACTTCTGTGAGCCCCCAAAGCAGTAATTTATTTTTTGCGCTTTCAATTAACTCATTAAAATCTATCAACGAGTTATTAAGGCTTTGCTGTTGTTGCAAAGCCAACAGATATTCCTGTTTCGCTGTATTTAATTCTTCGCTATATATATCAAAGAGTTTTTCTCCTTTGCGAACATAATCGCCGAGGTTTTTAAAATATAGAATTTCAATTCTGCCCGGCACCCTTGAGCTTACAGAATTGGATTTATATAAATCAAAATTTAACGTAGCGGTCAGATACATTTTGTCACCGATGTTGCCCGTACTGATTGTATCTAATTGGATATTGCCCAGTTTTATTTGATTTTCGCTTAGCTGTATCTCATAAGGATTCCCGCTCTTGCTTTTACGCACCTGGGTCAGTTCCATTTTACAAATAGGGCACTTGCTAGGTTTATATTCCACCACCTGTGGGTCCATTGAGCAGGTGTAATAAACATCCGGGTCTTGGAGTGTCTCAGTTTTGCCTTTGCAGGAGCCAACCAATAATCCCAAAACAACTACTATTAACAGATAAAGAACAAACTGCATAATAACGTCTTTCAACTGAGGGTTGATAGAATTATTCAAAGTGGCTGTATAAATATCTTTCTTCATGGTTTATTCTTTTACTTTAATAAAACTTTCGCTGTCCATCAGGAACTGTGCATTCGTTGCAACAGAGTCCTGTGCAGACAAACCTTCCAAAACCTGGATTCTATTTTTATAAGTAACACCCGTTTTTACTTTGTAAGCTTTGAAGCCAATGCCATCTTTTATAAATACTACCTTATCCAGTCCCAGCGAAACAACTGCTTGTACCGGCAGCCAGTTCGCTTCACGACTGTTCCCGAAAATTGTGGCTTTAACCTGGCTGCCGATGGGAATCTTCAAAATGGAATTATCAAAATGAACTCTTGCAGTAACTGTCTTGCTTTCCTGTCTATAAAATGGTTCTATGAAATTAATTGTTGCCCTGAAATCTTTATCCGGTGCCGTTTCCGGAACTATACGTACAGGACTGCCTTGACGGATGAGTCCTTGCTTATCGGCATAAAAATTAAGAATAGCCCAGGCCCGGTTTGGATTATAAACGGTAAAAACCGTCTGACCCCTCTGAACATACATTCCTTCTTTCAGTGGTAATTCCTCTGTAAGAAGAGATATATCTCTCATTTCCCCCGGCTCCTTTTGCATAGATTGCGAACCAGCTTCATGGATGTGCCCACTGTACTTGCTAAATACAGAAATAGTGAAGGCGGCTTTCTTTGTTTCTATAACATCATTTAATTGTTCCTGACTCATGCCCAATAACAATAACTTCTCTTTAGCAGCATTTACTAAAAGAGTATTTTCAACATCATTTTTTAATAGAAACAGAAGATTTTGTTGTGCCGTTAATATTTCCGGACTATAGATTTCCATCACCTTTTGACCGCCCGTAATTTTCTGATAGCGATAGCGTACATACAATTTTTCAATACGTCCTGACACTCTTGCTGAAATTGTTCCAACCTGTTTTGTGTCATAAGCAATTTTGCCGAGTGCTTCAACTTCAATCTCTTCATTAGCTGAGTGAAGTGATGTGATAGGTATGGAGGATAAAACATATTCATTCGTAGGCTGCAATAAAAAATCAATATTCAAATCTGATGTATTATTCTCCGCTCCACCTTTCTTAACCAGGTCCATACCGCAAATGGGACATTTCCCCGGCTTATCCCGGATGATTTCCGGATGCATGGGACAGGTATAAACTTCTGCCTGATTTCCGTCGTGCTGATGATTACCCTGTTCCATCTTGACTAGCTCCATTCCGCACTTAGGGCATTTACCGGGCTTATCACTGAATACTGAATCTTCTGGCATGGGGCAGGTGTACATTTCTTTTGCAACATTTGTTGTATGTCCTGCATGAGGGTCTTTGTTGTTGTTACAGGAAACTGTGATGATTGTCAAAAAAAAGCCGCTTAGCAATAATAGTCTTTTCATGTAGTTATTGATTAATTCAATTGATATTGGAGCATCATTCCATCATCTTCGTGTTCCAGGTTGTGACAGTGAAACACAAAAACCCCGGTTAAAGATGCAAAGGGAATAATCAATTTTACTTTTTCCTGTGGCAGGAGCAGAACAGTATCTTTCCGACCGTTTTCGGAGGCTATCAATTGACCACGGCCGCCTGTTCTTTCCAGTACCTGGAAGTGTACTCCATGAAGATGAATAGGATGTGGTTCATCACCCTGTGAATTATCAAATTCCCATATTTCAGTTGCATTAGCCGTTACAGTTTCATCAATACGGTTTTTGTTGTAAGTCTTTCCGTTTATCTGGTGCATTCCGGTCATATTCATACCGCCGCTCATTTGCATTACGCTCAATACAAAGTTTCTTGTTCGGGTAGCAGCCGATGCCTGTATAGAATTAATTGATGAAAGACTGGAAGGAACATTGAAGGAATCATTTACTGTTTGCGTTATTTTAAATTTCAGAATCTTAAACCCTTGTTTTCCCTGTGCGCTGCCAGCATTATCAAACATTTTGTTCTCTAAAAATACCTCGGTGCCCATTGAAAGTCCGGAAAAGTTTACCAATACATCTAATCTCTCACCCGGCGACAATAAAATATTCTTAACGGTAACAGGATTTTTTAAAAGGCCTCCATCGTTACCAATAACTATCAAATCAGCATTGTTGCTTAGTGCAAGATTATAAATCCGGGCATTAGAGCCGTTCAATATTCGCAAACGATAAAATCGTGTTGCTATTTCCGTAAACGGCGATGCTTCTCCATTTACCAGTATGGTTTCACCCATGTAACCTGTCATTACTTCCATTGACGTAGGATTGTATGCAATACCAGATGAAGTAAGCCTTTTATCCTGAATCACCAGTGGAATTTCATAAATACCAGATGGTAGGTTGAGAGCTGCTTCCTCTGCATCGTTAACAATAAATAATCCTGCTAATCCCTGGAAAGCCTGCCTTGCTGTTGCTCCATCCGGATGAGGGTGATACCAGTTTAATGCAGCCCGTTGATTGATGGCAAACTGAAAATTAAAACTACCGCCAGAATTTACAAAGGCTTCCGGATGTCCATCCATATCAGCAGGAATTTTTAAGCCATGCCAATGGATATTGCTTTTCTCAGAAAGATTATTCTGAAAATTTATATTGGCGTTTGTGCCAGTGTTGGCACGGATAGTAGGGCCCAATATACCTCCTGACTGGTAGCCTAAAACCGAAAAGCTGTTGCCGTTGATATTGGTATTGGTAGCCTGTGCGGTTAAAGATGTAGCACCAGTTACAGTGTTTGGAATGGGCAACAGTCTGGTGAAGCTTCCCTCGGTTACCGGCACCGGTTGGCCACCCATATTCATATTCCCACCCATCATGTTATTTTTATTGCATGAGGCCAAAAGGCTGATAAATGAACCAGTAGCAAGAACACCACCTGCTCCAATGCCTGTGTTTTTAATAAAATCTCTGCGTTTCATAGTTGAAGAATTTTGGTTAATTAAATAATTGTTTTGAGGCCGATGATTTTTTCAGGTATTTATTGAAATATTCATTCGCGTTTGACTCCGATATAAAATAGAAGACATCTTCTTTAGAACCGGGTTTGCCGATTATAAATGCCGTTGCTTTGTCCACCTGCTCATTTGATAGCGGGTCATAGGTATAATGCGAAGTTGAATCTTCATTAAGCATTTTCACACAACCTTCACAGCAGCCATAATATGTTTTCCCATTTATCGGAACCGGAATCTGTTCTGAATTCAGGAACCGGTTATTTACCATGCACACCTGGTTATTTGGCAATCTGGTAATGGCTGTATCGTTAAAAGCTATGGTTGGCCCGGCAGGTTTGCCTTTATTCTCTTTACTATGTGAACCACCGATATTGCATGAAAACAACAAAGACAGCAAAACAAAAGACACTGTTATGACATAATAGTTTTTCATTTTGAAATAATTTATTTTAAAAATTGTTTATTGATTTTGTTTTATTTCTGTGTTTATAATAGGGTTTTACAGGATATTGCTCCAGAATATCGTAAACCACCGGGTGCAGGTTCATCCGTAAATAAGCAGTATCGTACAAATCAGCATTAGCAGTTCCGCTCCAGACTACTTTTTGTTGCAGCCTGTCAATTACATTTAGTGTTATCGAATTTTTCAGGTAAGTATCCTTTGGCAACGGATTTTTAGGGGGATAATTGAAATATTTATAAGTAAATGGCTTATTATATTTAAATGGATTTGACAAAGGATGCAAGTATGGGTTAGTATATACTGTGACAGTTGTTGTAGTAAACGGTTTTGGAACAGACGGGTCTTCTATTTCTTTTGTTTGGCTTTTGATGATGAGTTCCAATAAAACATCAGGGTTGTCAACATCTGCTTTATAACCCCGCTCTGCCATGCAGTGGGTGAAATAGTTAATTGTGTTATTTCGCATCAGTCCAAAAACAGTTTTTGCATCGGTTGAATCTTTATCAGGAAGCCAGGCAAACGTTTTGTATTGTTTAAAGTTCGCCGACTTGTCATAGTTGCCCTGAATGTCTTTATAAACTTTCCGGCTACAGCTAACAAATGCTGTGAATAGTATGACTGATGCAATCAGAACAGTATATGAATATTTATTATGTCTTTTCATTTTCTTAATGTTTAACTTCCAGTACTTCTATTTTGCCATATTTTTTCAACTCATATTCTTTTGCCATCAGGAAAATCAATGGCGTTACCAGTAATATATGTGTGGCAGAGGTAAGTACACCGCCAACCATCGGCAGTACAATAGGCTTCATTACGTCACTTCCCACACCATGACTCCATAATATTGGGATTAACGCAAAAAGTGAAACACATACGGTCATCAATTTTGGGCGAAGCCTTTTTGCAGCGCCTGCAATTACATATTCTTTTAAATCGTCCCTTGTAATCGTCTCTCTTGAATTACCTTTTTTGGCTACAAGTTGTTGCATAGCATCATTGAGATAAATTACCATAACAATACCCGTTTCTACCGCTAATCCAAACAATGCAATAAAGCCCACCGCCACTGCAACCGATAAGTTCACACCCCAGAAATAGATGATGTAAGCACCACCAATTAATGCAAACGGAACTGTAATGAGGCTGAGAAAAGCCTCCCTTGCCGAATGAAAGGCGAAATACATGGAGAGAAATATTACTACCAAAACAATTGGCAGAACAAGCTTTAGTGTCTTTTCGCTGCGGATAAGATTTTCGTACTGACCGCTCCATTCAAGAAAATAACCTTTCGGCAACCGTATAACCATTTTATCCAGTTTCTCTCTTGCTTCACTTACAGTGCTTCCCAAATCTCTGCCCCGAACATTAAATAATACTGTTCCTCGCAGCATCGCATTTTCGGAGTTAATCATCGGCGGGCCTTCGCTTAATTTAATATCAGCAACAGCCTCCAGGGGTATAGGGCCAAAATCCATGGTTTGCACCTGCAGACGTTTGAGTGAAGTAATATTATTTCTGAAATCCTGACCAAACCTTGCATTTACCGAAAACCGCTGTCTCCCTTCCACGGTAGTTGTTAAACGCATGCCGCCCAAGGCGCTTTCAACAATTGCATTCACATCATCTACACTTAAACCGTAACGGCCAATTTCTTCTCTTTTCACCGCCACATCTATATACTTTCCCCCGGTAATCGGCTCTACATAAAGGTCTTTCACACCATCAATACCTTCAAGCTCTTTCTTTAGTTTTTGAGCAAAGGCATAAATCGTATCAAGGTTCTGCCCATATACTTTCAGCCCAATATCGGTGCGAATACCTGTTGAAAGCATATTGATACGGTTAATGATGGGCTGGGTCCATCCGTTTGTCACTCCGGGTATTTGTAGTTTGCTGTTGAGTTCATTAATAATATCTTCCTTTGTCATGCCTTTTCTCCACTCACTTTTTGGTTTCAGTAAGATGATAGTTTCAACCATACTGATAGGAGAATTATCTGTTGCCGTATTGGCCCGTCCAGCTTTTCCCATTACATGGGCAACTTCAGGCACAGTAGTGATGATTTTATCCTGCACCTGCAAAATTCTCTTAACCTCTGAATTAGATACATCGGGTAATGTTACCGGCATAAATAAAAGCGACCCTTCATCTAATGGCGGCATAAACTCACGGCCAAGACTTACAATCAGCGGTACACTTATTGCCAGTGCAAGAATATTGATGCCAATAGTTGTTTTGCGCCATTTGATACAGCCCCTGATAAGCGGCTCATATATTTTTTCAAGAACCCTGTTGATGGGATTGGAAGACTCCGGTCTGAAACGGCCTTTCATGAAGAAAGAAATCAGCACAGGCGCAAGTGTTATTACAAGAACTGCATCAACTATCATTATAAATGTCTTTGTATATGCAAGGGGATGAAAGAGCTTTCCTTCCTGCCCCGTAAGCATGAATACAGGCAAGAAAGAAGTGATAATAATGACAGTTGAGAAAAACACACCTCTTGATACCTGTTTGCAGGAGCTTTCAATAATACGAATGCGTACATCCTGGGGTATTGGGCGATAAGTATCACTTCTGCCCACCATTTTATTCCACCATTTATATATTTTATTCATTTTTTTTTTATTTGTCTGGTGAAGCATTATTTTGCCATTCTGATAAATTACGGTATGAGTTTTCCGACATGATGATTCCATTATCCACTATTACACCAATAGCAAGTGCAATTCCTGTTAACGACATGATATTAGATGACAGACCAAATGCATTAAGCAGAATAAAACTAATAGCAATGGTAATGGGAATCTGAATGATAATACTGAGAGCACTGCGCCAGTTGAAAAGAAAAATGATAACGACAATACATACCACTATAATTTCTTCTACCAGCTTTTCTTTTATCGTTTCAATCGCCGCTTCAATAAGTGTGCTGCGGTCATAAGAGGTTTTGAATTTGACTCCTTCAGGCAATCCCTTTTCCACTTCTTTCATTTTTGCTTTTATGGCTTGTATAACTCTATCTGCATTTTGTCCATAGCGCATCACCACAATACCACCTACAACTTCTCCTTCACCATTTACATCAAAGATTCCAAGCCGTAAATCTCCTCCCATCTGTACAGTACCAATGTCTTTTACTCTTACAGGAATTCCATTGTAATTCTTCAAGGCAATTTCTTCTATATCTTCCTTTTTCTTTACATACCCAAGACCTCTGATTATATAGGCCATATCACTCATCTCAAACTTTCTGCCGCCAACATCATTGTTATTTGCCTTTACCTTATTCATAACATCCATCATGGAAATATTATAGTACTGAAGTTTTACCGGGTCAATAATTAATTGATATTGTTTTTCAAACCCGCCAAATGAAGCTACTTCAGATACACCGGGAACAGTCTGCAGTGCCAGTTTGATATACCAATCCTGCAATGCTCTTTGCTCGCCAAGGTCAATTTTTGGTGCTTCAAGATGATACCAGAATATATGACCCACCCCTGTTCCGTCAGGGCCCAATGTAGGTGTGATGCCTTGGGGAAGGAATCGTTGAGCATAGTTGAGCTTTTCGAGTACACGGCTTCTTGCCCAATACACATCGGCATCATCTTCAAAAATTACATAAACGAAACTCATTCCGAACATGGAAGTACCACGAATGTTTTTAACTCTTGGAATGCCTTGCAGGTTGCTTACCAGCGGATAGGTAACCTGGTCTTCAATTACCTGAGGGCTTCTTCCCATCCATTCTGTAAATACTATTACCTGGTTTTCGCTCAGGTCAGGTATGGCATCAATAGGATTTTGCTTTACAGCGAAAAACCCCCAAACAAAAAGACTACCTGCGATTAGCAAAATAATGTACCGGTTACGGAGCCCAAGTGAAATTAATTTCTCTATCATAGCAACTGATTAATTGATTAAGGGGTTTATATTATTGAACGATTTCCTGTACAGTGCCACAGGTCAACATACTGTTCCCCAAAAATGGATTTTTAATTTCCTTTATTTCGCTGAGCCACATAGCCCCTTTATTATTCAAAGCCATTGGGCAATGGTCATAGTATAAGATTCGGTTAGCTCCAAACAACTTTGCCAATTCATAGACCTGCTGCGACAATAACCCAAATAATGCCCTTTGTTCTTCAATCTGTTTGGCAGTAATTATTCCTTGCAGTTGCTCATTGATATTGTCCGCATATATATCAAACTCTTTTTTCTGACTTGCCTTGAAAAAAGACTTGTCAAACTTCCTTATGCTACTGACCATTTGAACGGCGCCTTTTTTTGGCTCTATTTTATCATCAGCTGCCAATCCATTTTTAATAAAGAGATATTCGGAAATGATATTGTTAATGAATTTCCTGACCACAGGGTCCGTGCCACCTGCGTTGGCCTCTGATGATTTTATATCGTCACCCATATTTGTCATTGATTCCTCTTGTTTTCTGTGATTCATACCTTTCATAGTATCCATTTGCATTTTATCATGATTCATAGAGTCGTGTTTCATATTCTGGTCATACTTATTAATTTGCTTATTGTTATTACAAGCAGCAACAGCAAGAATTGTTATTGCCAAAACCCCAGCCAATAGCTTTTTCATAATTATTTTCTTCAGGATGAATAATAGTTGAATTGACAACCATCAGCCGATGGACGTCAAAATGCCGGCAATAAAAACCATTTGAAGGTCATTCAGGTGCTTCCGGCTTAATGAGCTAAATCAAATGCGGAGATTACAAACAGCAATAAAAATATCATCAATTTGAGGACTTCGGAGCTTCGTATAAAAAAATAACTTCTGCAGATTTTGCAGGTTGTACTGAGGTTCATTCTGTGGTATAATGGTCGGAATGAATAGAATCTTAAAGCCGGCCTCCGGTAGAGAGGGGGATATTTGAGATTGATGATTATCTGATTTTGATATTAAAATTTTGTCCTTACAGCAATCATCAGCCATGCTGTTTGTTTTACAACAACAGGATGAATGAAACTTGATATTCAAAAGGCTCACCTTTGAAAGATGCCCCTTGCAAAAATGAAAGTTTATTGCAGTAGCAAAACCAACATTGGCATAGATAATGAGAAACATTATGGCAATAAACTTTCGCATAATTGTATCAATTTAGTAAAATTATAGTTTACAGGTCTGGCCAAACCTAACAGCGGTCATATAAGTTGCTGATTTCTCTCATATTAAGACTATTATCTTTCATTTTTCTACCTCTTTTCCTTCTTCTCAGTCATGTTCATACCGCATTTCGGGCATTTACCACTCTTATCGCTGGTTACGTCCGGGTGCATTGGGCAGGTATAGTTTTTTACCACCTCCATTTTCATTCTCTCCTTTGGTGACAGTATCAAATCTCTTCCGCATTTGGAGCACTTACCCGGCTTTTTGACAAGTACATCTGCATGCACAGGACATGTATAGTTTTTTACTACCTCCCTTTTCATATTTTCCTTCGGAGAAAGAGTTAAATCCATTCCGCACTTTGAACATCTACCGGGTTTATCACTTGTTACATCAGGGTGCATAGGACATGCATACAAAGTAACATGAGCGGTAGTGTCCTTTTTTCCAGCCTTTTCCTGGCCGAATGTCGCAAAGGAAACTGTTACTGTGATTAAGAGAATGATTAGTTTTTTCATTGTTTTCTTGTTTTGTGTGATTAGAAAAGTATTTAAGAAAATGGTACACTCTACTTTTTAAAAATTTAAAACTGTTGTTTCCAGAAGATGGTTTATTTTATATTTCTTTTCGAAACTGTCATAATAAGACAATTCACTATCCCTGTCGAATTGAGCATCTAAAAGATCATGGAATAGATGCTTATCAGGAAATGATCTTTTTAAGTTATTTATTGTTAAAGGGAGAATAGTGCCATCACCTGATGTGGAATAGAAGTATTTTCTTTCCCTTTGTCTTTCTTTGCCATTTACAATAGTGATGTTCTTATAAAAAATCCATACAGGGCCTTTTTCCATGAAAGTGTAGGTGGTGAAATTCGAAGTACGGATAACCGTACCCTTATTCTGATAGGCGAAAATTTCATCCTTGAAGAGTTGCGTTTTTTCGCCATCATGTTTAACAGTGATAAAAGGTTTTTCAAAAAATTCATTGAACTGAATTTTGTTTGAACCTGACGGGGAATTACTGGCATAAGAAAGTTTGCCATTTTCAAAATCGGCAAGACTAATATATACTCCGCTTACATTGTTTTGTCCATTGGCTGCCATTCCAAACATGCCGGCAAACGTTAATGATATGAATGTCTTTTTCATAACCTAAGTTTTTAAATGTGATTGTTTTTTTTTTTTATCAGGTCAGCAACCGCTTTCAGCAAATGCATACCATCAGAATTAATGAATAATGAATTCGGATTACAAGAATTGGCTAATCCTTTCAGGCAAATGGAAATGCCAATAGCCCGTTAAGGAAATTATTACGGGCAACTTTTGAAGCTGAATTAAATTCGGAAATCGCAATTAAGAACGAACAGAGATACATTCTGCGTTCGTGGGGGAGCATGAGAGAGAGGATTTTCTTCAGTTATAGAAGAAATATATTCAAAAGAGTTATCAAAAAAGGAAGGTGTACTTTCTTCTACAGGGGGTTGTGAGAGTTGAAAAGAAGTTTCAGAAATTTTCTGGTCATTCTCCAGCTTTACCTGTTTTTGTTCATCCTTGCAGCAACCTTTGCTTTCTTTGCTACAGTGTTTATCAGTGGCGGATTTCTCCATGCCGCAATACGGACAGGATTTTTTACCGGTTTTTTCATGTCCCAAGTCCCAGGCAACCAATTTGTCCATGCAATAATGCATGTACACTGTAGAACCTACGGAAGTGCTAAGATAAACAAGCGCTAATATGGTTACCAAAAACTTTTTCATGAAATGTCCATATAAAGGTATAACTATTTTTTCTGTATCAAAATTGCGACTTACTAATCCTGCTCTTTGTCAAATTGGTGACAATTACTTACTAATAATTGATTTCGGGGCAAACTTACATTGCTCTTGCCTAACTAAGTTTACAGAATTTTGACAAAAATTTATATTTAAATGGTTGTACGGCTTGTTATAAGCGTCTGATATTATCATCCCCAGAAATCCAATTGCCAGCTCACAATCCTGGAATATCACCTTTTTTAATCCTTTCCTTTTGTTGTTTAATTCTTGAGCCATACAATGAAAATACTATTGTTAAAATCAAAATTGAAGCTATAATTATCAATGAAATTTGTGCCGGGATCGGAAGAATATCATGCAGAAACATTTTACTGCCAATATACAGGAGTAAAGCCGATAGCCCTTGTTGCAGATAACAAAATTTTTCAGCCATGCCGGAAATTGCAAAATATAAAGATCTTAATCCTCCGATAGCAAATATGTTGGATGTAAATACTATAAACGTATCCTGCGTAATGGCCAGTACAGCAGGCACTGAATCCAATGCAAAAACAATATCAGTTAGCTCTATATATATCAGCACCAATAATAGTTTGGTAACAACCCATTTGCCATTATTGCGTACAAAAAAATTCCCTCCCTCATAATCATTCATTACAGGTAGTGCCCTTTCAATCAAATTTATTAGCCAATTTTTGCCAGGGGCAACCTCTTTTTGCCTTCCAAGAAACATCTTTATTCCGGAAAAGATTAAAAAGGCGCTAAGGATATAAATGGACCAGTGAAAATTGCGAATGAACGATGCGCCTGCAACAATCATGATGCCTCGCATAATGACAGCACCAAATATTCCCCACAGTAAAATCTTATGCTGGTATTCCTGTTTTACATTGAAGAGCCCGAAAATAATGAAAAAGACAAAAATGTTATCAATGCTCAGCGATTCTTCTACCAGGTAGCCCGTTAAAAACAGAAGGGCTTTTTCTCTCCCTAAAAAATAATATACAGCAGCGGCAAATAGTAGTGCCAACAATACCCATGCCCCGGTTCTGACTATAGCGTTTCGGGGTGTAATTGTTTTTGCTTTTTTGCTCAACAAGCCAGTATCAAATACAAACATTACTACAATCAATGCAGAAAATATTATCCATAAACTGGTTTGTACTTGCATTACTTGTTATTAAGTGTGTTCATTTAAACGTATCACTAAATCACCCATCTCATCCTCTTCGCCAATTGTATCAGGAAAAGAGAAAGGAATGATGCAGCTATCACAATTACCCAATCTTTCCATCCATAAATTGTCACTTCCAATACATTCCTTACCGGGATAATCCAATAAGACAACATGGCGATTATGATACAACTCACTACTGCATACCACACATATTTGTTGCGGAATACTTCCGTCTTGTGAAAAGCCACTCCTTTTTCAAATGACATGTTAAACACATGAAGGATTTGTGAAAAGATGAGTGAGTAAAAAAGTATGTTGTTGCATAATTCAGTGTTCCATGTTTCCGTGTTATGCAGCAATTCATGACTTACAAAAACTGCTCCTATTGTTGTAATTGCAATGATCGTAGAATAAGTAAAAATAGCGGACCATCGTTTTTTATCTATAATGGAAATTTCCGATGAATAGGGTTTTCGCTGCATAATATGCGGCGCCGCTTCTGTAACTCCTAAAGCCAGCGCAGGCAATACATCCGTTACCAGGTTGATGAATAAAATCTGCAATGGAAAAAGCTGGAAATGCAGGTTAAGCACGGATGCGGTAGCAACGATCAATAATTCGCTGAGGTTACAACTCAGTAAAAAGATTACAAACTTCCGGATGTTATCAAAAATCATTCGCCCCTGCTTGATGGCTAACACAATTGATGAAAATGCATCGTCTTTCAATACCATATCCGAAACTTCCTGCGCTACCTGAGTACCTCTTTGTCCCATTGCAATACCTATATCTGCTTTTTTCAGAGCTGGCGCATCGTTCACACCATCTCCCGTCATTCCCACTATCATTTTCTTTTCCTGGAATAAAGTAATCAGGCTGAGTTTGTGCTCGGGTGATACACGGGCAAAAACTGGAGTATGCAGCCACTTTTCTTTATCTGCATCAGTGAGCTGATCATAGGGCTTCATAGCGCTGCCATGCATCACTTCATCTTCTTCATTGGCTAATCCCAACTGCATGGCAATATTTTTGGCAGTAGCGGGATGGTCACCGGTTATCATCACCACTTTTATGCCTGCTGATTTACATTCTTCAATGGCAGCAGGCACCTCGGGTCTTGGAGGATCAATAAATCCTATCAAGCCTGCCAGGGTTAAATGATGAATAAAATCCTTTTCTTTTTCTTTAGTGGGCCTGAAGGCAAAAGCAAGCATTCGTAACCCTGATTTCGCCTGCTTTTCTGCGTTATTCAACCATTGCTTCCTTTTATCATCAGTAAGCTCTATTATTTCGTTTCCTTCCAATACCGATGAACAGCAGGTCAGTAATTCCTCCACTGCACCTTTGGCTGCGATATAATAATCCTGGTTGTTTTTATGCAGAGTAGCCATGATTTTGGTGTCGGAAGAAAAAGGTATTTCCTCAACTTTAGGAAATTGCTTCTGATGGTCTTCCGGCTTTGTAGATGAAGAAAAAACCATTTTCAGCAAACCTACTTCCAGCGGGTCGCCGGATTCTTTTTCCGTCTTCCCATCGCAATGATAAGAGGCAGTATTACAAAGTGCTGCAATGCGATGAAGCTGGGTATGTGCAGGGGTGTGAATAAGAGTGTTGTCATCAACAAACCGGATGGAGGCGCTGGAAACATCTACATTAATTCTTGATGCGGCATTGTAAACCTGCATGTATGCCACCTCAATTTTATTTTGAGTAAGCGTTCCGGTTTTATCCGTAACGATAACATTGGTTCCGCCTAAGGTTTCAACGGCTGATAATTTTTTTACGATTACATTATACTTTGCCATTCGCAGCATACCAAATGCAAGAGCTAATGTGGCTACAATGGGCAAGCCTTCCGGAATAGCTGCCACAGCGAGTGCAATGGATGTTTCCAGCATTTGCACTATTTTTTGCCCGTTTAAAATTCCGGCTATAAAAATGATGATAAGAAGACCAACAGTTATCCAGATTAATTTTTTACTGAATTGTTGAATTTTTTTCTCCAGCGGAGTAGCGGCCTGACTGGCCTGCTGCACCAAACGTGCTACAGCTCCCAATTCTGTTGTCATGCCGGTATGCACTACTACAGCCCGGCCATTTCCTTTGGTTACAAAAGTTCCTTTATACAGCATGTTGTGCCGTTCTGCCAGTGAGACATCATGCGCTAATACCTTTGTGTTTTTTTCTACTGGTAATGATTCGCCGGTAAGAGCTGACTCATCGGTTTGGAATTGTGATGCCTGTATTACCCGTGCATCAGCGGTTATCATGTCACCGCCTTCGACAAATAAAATGTCGCCGGGTACAACCTCTTCGGATGGGATTTCTGTGATTTTACCATCTCTCACTACACGGGCTGGTACAGAGGTAAGCTTTTTTAATGCTTCCATTGACCGCTCTGCCTGAAATTCCATAAAAAAGCCAATGATTGCATTTATAATAATCACTGCAATGATGGCAAAACCATCGAGCCATTCCTCGAAGAAAAAAGAAAGCCCGGCAGCAACAGTCAGCAGCAAAACAAATGGACTGATGAATTGGTTAATAAGAATCCTGAAGGGGCTGATTCTTTTACCGGATTCAATTTTGTTATATCCAATAAAGGAAAGCCTTCTTGCTGTTTCTGCAGATAACAAACCGCTTTCCGGATCGGCGTGGAGTTCTGACAAAACTGATCTGTAATCAATTGCCCATGGGGCTTTCACATCGTTTATATCAGGGATGTTCATACTTTACTGTTTTAATTTTAAGAGAATTACATGCATTGCTGTGTTGTATTTATCATTTATTTTTCCCTTATGCACCGGTTTAATACGACATTGTAAATAGATGCAATGCTTGCCCCGGTTAGCCATGCTATCATAAATGTTTGCATTAGTCCAAGTACCGTCTCTGTAATTGAAATATCCATACGCAGAATAGTGCTGACATCAATGCCATGTAACAGGCTGTTGAAAAATTCTTTCGTTAACTCCGGTCCGGTCAGCTTCATTACCATAACACAACCGAGATAGAGCAAAGCAGCAGTGACGCCTGTAGCCAAACCAAACGATTTAATGTGAATGCGGTTCATGATTTGTTTTTTTAGATTCATCAGAATGATGGTGATGCATGGGCATTAAAACATGACATGCAAACATGGCTGCCACGAAAATGAATACCGACCAATTACCCCTGATTCCTAATAATGGTGCTATAAAAATCAGCAACAAGGGAAGGGTGCACCCTACCAGCATCATCAATGTATGTTTCCATTTCATATAATTCTTTTTAGGCTTTATGACTTATTAAGCGTGTAACTATTTATTCTGCTCGTAAAATAATTAGCAGGGTCATTGATCTTTTTTTCCTTTTCGTGAAATCCAAAAAAGATAAATCACCATAGCGATAAAAAAGATGAAAGCCCCTATATACACGATGTCCAGCCCAAAAAAATAATCCTTGCCCATAGTAAAACATTTAAATCATTAAATTTTCATCCAGGCACTGAACTAAGCAAAAGTTATCCGTAGAGTTATGAACGCTTATAATAAAACTTAACAAAAAACTATCAGAGCCATACTTAATTGATAAAGACCCATCTTTTGTATTCTCATTTCTCATCACCAGGATATTTCATTTTAAGAGATTCTAATTTGCCTACTATCGCTTTTGCCACCAGGTAATTCCTGTACCATTTATCATCTGCCGGTATGATCTGCCAGGGAATAGCCGGACTACAGCGGCTGATAATATTTTCATAGGTGCGGATATAATCATTCCATTTTTGGGATTCGGTTTTATCCGACGCTTTGTATTTCCACTTTTTCAAAGGGTCTGTCATTCTTTTTTCCAGTCTTTTATTCTGCTCATCCCTGCTGATGTGCAGGTAAAATTTCAGGATAATAGTTCCACTGTCTTCTAACTGCTGCTCAAAAGAATTAATGTAATCATACCGGCGTTCAATAAGTTTCTCATCGAGCATGCGATGAACTGTTGGAACAAGAATATCCTCATAGTGTGAACGGTTAAAAATCCGTATCATTCCTTTTTCCGGCAATCGTTGATAAATGCGCCATAGAAAATCATGCACCCTTTCTTTATCGCAAGGCTCGCTGAATGCAGTAGCATGAACTCCCAAGGGGTTGACACAGGAAAACACATGACGGATAGTGCCGTCTTTACCTGATGTATCCATGCCCTGAAACACAATAAGCATACTGCGGCTGGCATTGGCATTAAAAAGATGTTGAAGTGAAAAAAGTTGTTTGTGCAATATGGTCAGCTCTTTTTTCATATCAGTTTTATCATCCCTGGCCGGAGCTGCTGTTTCAATTTCTTTTAACTTAATTTGTTTCATATTTCTATTACTTTAATGTAAATACCGGTGCGCTGCTACTACATAACCAAGGCCTGCCAGTATCATACTTCCAAACCCATAAGAAATAATTTTCTTCAATTCATTGGTTCCTTTTGTTATAGCTACCACCGCTTTTACGATTGTATTACTTAGCATTGCCAGCACAATTACAATCACAGCGATATTCAATTGATTGCTCTCACGGGCATACCTTGCCATACTAATGGAAATAGCATCTACATCAGAAACACCTGATAGTAACCCTGATAAGTAAAGCCCACTGGTTCCGAAAAATTTATCGGCATAAAACACTAACACAGAAATACCGGTAAACAGGACACCAAATAACAGGGCGTTCAGAATATTGATCGGGTTGCCCAATTGCAGGGGAGGCGACACCGTTTTTTGTTTAATCTTTCTCGTAATAAAAAATACCCACAGCAGGCCCACCAGTGTCAGTAGCAAACAGGGTATCAGCAATACCAGGAAAACAGCGTTGTTAAACAAATATGTTACCAGCAACACCCGCATGAACATAACAGAACTGGCCAGTATAATACCTGCTGCATAGCTATTGGATAAAGACGGCGACTCTTTACTTTTCGAACTGAACACCCATGTAACTGCTGTGCTGGAAAAAGTGCCCCCTAAAAAGGCAGTTAATAATATGCCTTTATCGGCGTTGCCAAATTTTATAAGAAAATATCCAATAAAACTGAGAGAAGAAGTGATGACGACCACAAATCCTATCGCCTGCGGATTGATGACACCACCCGGTCCAAAATTCTTGTTGGGCAGGAAGGGTAATATCAATAAAGACAGAATAATAAACTTGATAAACGCATATAACTCATCCTGCGTTATACGAGCAATGATTTTCTTAAACTGTTGCCTCAATGCCAAAACAGTTATGGTAACAACCGCTGCCGCTAATGCTTCACGTATAAAATGCAGAGCTACCAACGAACCAAGACAATAAGCAATCAGCAGCGATAGCTCCGTAACAATACCCAGGTTATTTTTTTGCGTTTTAGCAAAATGAAAAATAGTTAGCAGAATAAATAATCCTGGCAACGAGAGAGCAAATATCCAGGGCTGGTATTGTTTTGAAAGATAAGTGATAATATATCCTAACAGTGTAGCAAGGGTAAAGGTGCGCAGTCCGGCAAAATGCTCGTTGCCAGTGGCTGTGTCAAACTCACGTTCCAGTCCCAATATCAATCCTATTCCGGCTGATACCAGCATGCCCAGCAAATAAGGCCCAAGGACACTATTGAGATATTCATGCATCTGCTTTCAAAAGTTTAAATTCTTGTTTACATCTTCATACCTTCCATGCCCGGCATACCGGCACCCTTTTTCAGGATTAAAGCACCATTCAGTAAATAAGCTCCGCTTGTAACAATTATTTCACCTTCTTTCAGTCCGCTAATCACTTCCACTTCTTTTTTATTCTGAATACCCAATTCAATCATCCGGTTCTCATACGTGCCATCGCCGGTTTTAACCCACGCAGTAATCATATTACCCACAAGGATGGATGATTTTGGTATAACTACGGTTTTCTTTTCATTCCGTTTTATGTTAACATAAGCCATCATGCCCGGTTTTAACTGGCGGTTGCTTCCTGCAACAAGAAATCTTACAAGGCTGATTTTCTGGTCTGCTTCAACAGTTGGATTATCAAATACCGGTACAGCAGAGAAAATTTCATTTGGATAAGCGTCAAATTCCACCGTGATAACGGGTTTTTCATACAACCATCGCAGTTCGCTGGTGTACATCTGTGCTTCTATCCACAGTTGTGATAAATCTGCAAGGCGAAACAAGGGGGTGCCTGTTTCAACATACTGCCCTTCACTAACAGGCAGCTCAACCAAGGTTCCGGATACCGGGCTGTAAAAAGTAGCAAGTGGTGATGCTTCACGGTCTTTTTCCAATTGCGATACCTGTTCTGCCGTAAGCCCCCATAACAATAACCTTTTTCTTGCTGCTTCAACTAACTGCACCATTACGTCTTTCATATTGGTAAACTGTTGCTGCTGTTGCAGTGCATTCAGCAACTCATTTTCATAAGAAAGAAGTTCTTCGCTATAAATAGAATAAAGTGGCTGGTCTTTAGCTACAGCCTCTTGTGGATTACGAACAAAAAGTTTATCAAGTCTTCCCCTGATACGGGAAGTAATAACCGTTACTTTTCGTTCATCAAGACTGGTAGTACCCAGCAGGGTGGTATATTCGGCCATAGCTTTTAGTCTTACTGTATCAGTTGTAATGTTTGCATATTGTTCATCCCGACCGGTAAGTGTTATCATATCCATGTCATTCATGGCAGGTTGAGAAACATTGTGTCCAGAATGTTCTTGCTTTGTGTTACCCTGTTTTTTCTTTGTACATGCATTTGCCAGTAGCAGGATAATCAGCATTGCAACAAACCAATATCTATTTTTCATAACCAGTGATTTAATATTTTATAATAGTTTCGCTATCGGCTAAATAACCTGCATCCTTAGCAATTAACTCATCTGCATTCAAACCTTCCAGTATCTGCACCATTTTACCATCCCTGTGACCAATGCGAACTACTCTTGACTGGAATATATTGCTGCCTTCTTTAGTTACTCCACTCCGTACCCACACGATAGCAATTTTGCCCAGGTAATACACACTGCTGGCGGGCACCATCAATGACCTGACAGGTATGGACGAAGAGATTGTTATTAATGAATTTTGTTTTAATATACCCGTAGTATTGGGGAGATAAACCCTTGCCTGGCTGAATTTCTGCCCGCCCTGGTATATTTGTTCCATAAACTGAACTGATGTTTGAAATGTTTTTTCAGGTATCAGTTCACTAATAACAGTTACTGGCAGTCCTTTGCGCAGGTATTTTTCATTTTCTTTGGTGAATGCCGCAATACCCCATACCTCCTTAAAATCGTTTACCCAGAATAATGTCTGGTCTTTGGCTACATACATACCTTCACGGATGCTGTTATCTGGCAAGACAGTAGGGGAAACGGAAGGAGACGTACTGACGCCTGAGTTCATACCACCCATACCTGCAGAAGTATTACCAGTTGTACCCATACCTGCCATGGCGGAAGGATTGAATAAAACATATCCTTCAAACGGACTATAAACAGAAATAGTGAGGGGAGCCTGGCTGGAATTCTGAATTTGATTTATATGTGCCGATGAAAGACCAAGCAGTAATAACTTTTGTCTTGCTTTATTCAGAAGAGTCGAGTCAACAGGTTGCCGTGTAAGAAATAAAAACTCCTCAATATAAGTATTGATTTCGGGACTGTATAGTTCAAGAATTTTTTCTCCTTTGCGAACATACTGGTAATTGTATTTTACATAAAGTCGTTCAATACGGCCTCCGATACGTACCGGTACTTTACGGCTCCTCCGGAAATCAAAACTGATATAGCCATTCCCTTTGAAGGTATAGTTCATATTACTGTCAACCGGCCCGACCGCTTTTTGAGTAGAAATGACAGTTTGGTTAGCAGGCATCGTATTCCAATATATTTCGTTGACGGTTGTATCAGCTATGGTGTTTTTATCATTCATGCCCATGCCATCCATAGTATTGTGGGATGAATGATTTGCAGTGTCACTGTTCATATTGTTCATGTTTTTGCTACTATCATCATTCATCTGCATCCCTTCCATAGCATCATGTTGCATGCTGCTGTCCTTTGTGGCTTCTGTTATCTTGCTGTCATGGTCACTGTGTTTGTCTTCCTTATCATCATTACATGCAATAAACACAAGAATAACCCCGGCAGCCAGGAGGAATAACCCATAATTGGCTATTTTCATTTTTATATGTTGAATACTTTTTGACATTACTATTTAATTTCCCGTTGATACTCGTATTCAGACTGGACAGTGAAAACCTGCCCCAGCTTATCAATTCTTTCCAGTTGTTTCATAAGTACCATATTCCATGCATCCAGTAACACAAAAAAATTACCTGTATTTTGCCGGTAAGCCAGCAGATTGCTCTCCAGGTTTTTTTGGTATGATGGCAATACATTTTTGTCATAGTTACTGAGTTGTCTTGTTTCATAGATAAGCATGGTGATTTTTTCCCGTATCATTTGTGAAGCCATCAACTGCATAGTTGATTTTTCTTTTTGCATAGCCTGTATCTCAAACCCCATTGATTTTACTTCTGATTTATACATTTTTGAGGACCAGGGTACAATCGGTATTGTCATCATGCCCATGATGGAAAATTGCTTGGGCATACCAAACATTTGACCGTGAGAAAACTGGATTCCAAAATCCGGCTTAGAACCGGTAGCCGCCCATTTTTGATTGAACTTCATGGAACGGATACGGCTTTCAACAGCTAAAATATCATTCCGCAATAGTTGTGAACTGTCTAATGCAAGCAGATATTCATTACTGTAGTCTTTAGGAGCTAATAGGGTGTCAATGAAAAACGGAGTGTTAACATCCCGGTTCAGTAATGTGTTAATACCAATATTTGTTTCAGCAATTTGAGAGAATAGCATCGTTTCCATATTGCCTAATTCACTTAACGAAGCTTCGGCTTTAAAAATGGTGGGAAGGTCTGATTGGTTATAAGCATATTTATCTTTTGCTGTTTTGATAAGCATTTGAAGCAACTCACGGTATTCCCTGATGATTTTTAATTTTTGCTCTGCCGTATACCGACGGTAATAATATAGTCTTGCTGTAAAATGCAATACATTCTTTTGCCATTCCAAATCGTTATGCTGAACATTTTCCAATGAAGCGATATAATCTTTCTTGGCATTTAATTTAACAGGGTTTGGAATCATCTGCTGTACAGAAAGCATCAAGCCTGCCTGGTTATCCGGGGTCATTTCCTTAAGCAGGGACAAACGGTAGGGAAACCTGTCAAATGCTAATGCCACTGTTGGGGGCATCCATGCTTTGGCACCTTCCACCAATGAACGTACCGAAGAAATCCTGGCTTCGTACAATTGGAGCAATGGATAATTTTTATCAATTGTTGTAAATATATCCTGAAGACCTAATCTCACAGTATCCTGTGCTTTGACTTTCGCTGTGAATGTTATCATCATTAATAAACTGTATGTCAGTATTCTTTTCATGTTTATATTTTTACAATTTTTAATCTTCAATAGTCAGTACTTCCAGTTTTCCTTTTTTAAGTTCCTGCTCTTTAATCAAGTTGTAAATCACAGGTAATACAATCAGTACAAATAAGGTAGCTGTAATGAGACCGAAAACAAATGGTATCGCTATCGGCTTCATTACATCGCTTCCGGTGCCAGTGGAGGCCATTACCGGTATCAAGCCAATTATATTTGCTAAAACTGTCATCAGCAATGGACGTACACGTTGGATAGCGCCAAATAAAAATGTTTCCTTAAGTTCTTCCTTGCTTATATTTTGAATAGTATTGCCCTTGCTTTCAACCAGCTTTTTTATTGAATCGTTCAAATAAGCAATCATCAATACACCGGTTTCAACCGCCACTCCAAACAATGCTATGAAGCCAACTGCTACTGCCACGGAGAAATTGACATTGTAATAGTAAAGCGAATAAACGCCGCCCATAAGCGCAACAGGTATGCTGATGAATACTATTAATACAGCTTTAAAGGAATGGAATGTGATATAAAGAATAAAAGCAATAACCAGCATTACAATGGGAATAATAACCTTTAGCCTTTTCTGGGCTCTTACCTGATTTTCATATTGACCGCTCCAGTCTATATAATAGCCCTGTGGTAATTGCTTGAAAGTTTCTTCAATCTTTTTCTTTGCGTCATTTACCACACTACCCATATCTCTTCCTCTTACGTTAAAAAGTACAGTACCCCGAAGCATTGCATTTTCAGAATTTATCATGGGTGGCCCTTCTGTTACTTTTACATCGGCAACTGAGGAAAGCGGAATGACTCCATATTTCATCGTTTGTATTGGGATTCTTTTGATTTCATCAATATCATTCCTGTATTCCTGAGCCAGCCGGAGATTAACATTAAATCGTTCTCTTCCTTCTACGGTGTTTGTCAGAATCATTCCACCCAGAGCACTCTCTATAACCATGTTCACATCATCTATATTCAATCCATATCTTGCGGCATCAGGTCTTCTTATTTTTATATCCAGATATTTACCTCCTGTAAGTTGCTCAACATATAAATCAACCAATCCGGGAATATCTTTCAAGGCAGCTTCTACTTTGCGACCGATGTTATAGATGCTATCAAGGTGCTTTCCGTAGATTTTTACACCTACATCAGTGCGGATACCAGTTGAAAGCATATTGATACGATTAATGATTGGTTGTGTCCAGCCAACAACAACTCCTGGTATCTGCACTTTTTCATTCATCTCTTTAATCAACTTCTCTTTCGTCATCCCTTTTCGCCATTGCTTTTTTGGTTTCAATACTATAATAGTTTCAATCATACTGATAGGTGCATTGTCCGTAGCTGTGTATGCGCGGCCAGCTTTACCTAATACATTTTCCACTTCAGGAAAGCCTTTGATAATTTTGTCCTGCAACTGTGTTATGCGTTTGGCTTCTGAATTGGAAACATCAGGCAGGGTAACCGGCATTAGCAATAAGGAACCTTCATCCAGCGGGGGCATAAACTCTGTTCCAAGATTAATTACCAATGGTACACTACCGGCTATTAAAACAAAACACATAGCTAAAACAGTTTTACGCCAGTTTAAGCACCATCTTGCCACAGGTTTGTAAATAGTAATAAAGAAATTGGAAACAGGATTCCGGCTTTCGGGTATTAAGCGGCACTTCATGAAAGTCCTTGTTAGCATTGGGGCAACAGTGATGGCAAGGATGGCAGCGCCTATTAATGAAAACGTTTTGGTTAGTACAAGCGGAGTAAATAGTTTTTTCTCCTGGCCTGTTAGGAACAGAATTGGTGCAAAGGATATAATCATAATGATAACAGAAAAAAAGACGGACCTGCCCACAGTTCGTGACGATTCTTCAATAATGGCCACCCTTTCTGTTTCAGGGATTTCTTTAGTATGCCCGATTCGTTCCTTTACTTTTATTTCCTTTTGCTTTGCCATACCGGATTGGTTTATTTATTCTGAAGAATACGATTGGTTAATTGTCTGTATGCGTTCTCAGCCATCACAATGCCAGGGTCCACAACGTCACCAATGGCAAGGGCTATTCCTCCCAATGAAAGAATGTTGGCTGTGATACCAAAAAATTTCATGAGTATAAATCCAATAAGCACGGAGAGAAGTATGCAAATGATGGCCACTAGACTGCTTCTGACGCTGAAAAGGAAAAGAAGCACAACAATACAAACTATAAGAACTTCCTGCCACAATGCTTCTTTAAGAGTATCTATAGCAGCAAGTATCAAATCACTTCTGTCATAAGCTGTTTTGAATTTTACTCCTGCCGGTAATCCCTTTTCAATATCCTTCATTCTTGCCTTTGCCCTTTCTATCACATCTTTTGCATTTTCTCCAAAACGCATCACAACAATACCACCTACTACCTCACCTTCTCCATTTTCTTCCACAATGCCCAACCTTAAGTCAGGGCTCATCTGTACTTCAGCAATGTCACTCATCTTTATAGGAATGGATTTATAAGTTCCTATGGGAATTTCTTTAATATCATCAAGGCTGGTAATATATCCCAGCCCCCGGATGAGGTAGCCTGTGGCATTCATCTCATATAAACTTCCGCCGACATCTTTGTTATTTGCTGCTACAGCACGGGTAACATCCATCAGTGGCACTCCATAATAAACCAGTTTATATGGGTCAATGGTTACCTGGTAGCGTTTTTGAAAGCCGCCAAAGGAAGCCACTTCGCTTACGCCTTCCACATTTTGCAAGGCGAACTTTACATACCAATCCTGTAAAGCCCGCAGTTCACCTAAGTTGTATCCCTTACCATCAAGAGTGTACCAAAAGACATGTCCTAAGCCGGTGCCATCTGGGCCCAGGGAAGGAGTAACACCCTGCGGTAAAAATTTTTGTGCATAATTGAGCCGCTCTAATACCCTTGTTCTTGCCCAATAAATATCTACATCGTCTTTAAACACTACGAATATGAAACTCATACCAAACATAGAAGCGGCACGGATTGATTTTATGCGTGGGATTCCCTGAAGGTTTGAGACCAATGGATAAGTTATCTGGTCTTCCATAATCTTTGGGTTGCGGCCCATGTATTCTGTGAATATGATAACCTGGTTCTCTGATAAGTCTGGTAATGCATCCACTGGTGTTTCTTTGATAGAATAAAAACCGCCTACGGCAATAAGAATAATCCCGAGCCAAACAAAGAACCGGTTGCGGATTGACCAGGAAACTATTTTTTCTATCATTGTATTAATATTTAATTATTGATGTAGCCAGATACCTGAATGCTCATTGATAAAATTTTTCAGCAAAAACATTTTAGCAACGACTCTATATTTTTCTTATCCATACACAAACAGTAATTAATCTTTTGACCCTGCTGAAAACGACGAACAACACCTGCACTTTTCAGTATGTTCAAATGACGGGATACAACCGGCTGCTGCAACTGTAATCGTTCGTAAATCGTTTTCACACTCAACCCATCTGCCTGATTTTTACACAGCAATTTTAATATGGCCAGCCTGTCAGTATGCGCCATCGCCTTCATTATTTCAGCCATATTCTGCATCTCATCTTTGTTTTGTTTTTTGATTGTATTTTTTGTCATAGCATTCCGCTTTTTTATGAAGGTCTTTCCCTTCTGATTGAAAAACTATGATTCATCTCCCCATCATACCTGATTATTATCATGTCACTATCTGATTATACATATAGTTATATACTGTTTAATAGTTTTTTAAAATAATCAACTGCATGGGCCTTAAATACAATTTTATATAGCATACCGGATTGGCCGGATTTTCCGAATGCAGTATTTCTACATTCGCTTTTAAGCCATAGACAGGTTTCATCCATTTGCGGTTCCTGTTCAACTGGCAATCCACCAGTATATGTTCTTCTTTAACATCGGAGGTAGAAGAGTTATATACAAACAACACTTCCTGGTCATATAATATCCGTGAAAATGCCAGTATGCATTTGTTACATTCAGGAAGATGAAAGCGAATCCCATTTTGTGATGTTTCTCTCATAAACATTCGGCCAAACCGCAATACATTACTCTCGTTCCTGAACTGAGCAATAGAAGCAATCGCTTTATATATTTCCGATTGCCGATTGAGCACATTGGTGGTTTTGTCGTTTGGATTAAACATGCACTCTCTGATGTAGCGGTCGCCTTTACCACACCCATCAAAACCCTGTTCTGTTCCATAGTAAAGACAAGGCGTACCCAGGGCGCATAACAAAAAGGCAGTTCCGGCAATTATCTGTTCCGGTTCGGCATTATGACCAAATCGATGTTTAAAGGCATCGCCAATCTGGTCATGATTGTCAAGAAATGTAACAAGGAATTCTCCATATTCGCCTCTGTCCAAAGCGTTCCTCTGCAGCTCTGTATATCGTTCAATTAATTTGCCTGGAGAATCTTTCCCTTTTATTACACCTTCCAATGCAAAATGCAACTGAAAATCCAAAACAGAATTCAAACCATAATAAAGATTCTGGTCATTGTATGTTGTGAGTGTTTTGGGGCCAACATAATTACTGACCATAGCATCAGAGCCAACTAACTCTCCGAAAAGAAAAAAGTTTTTCTTGCCGAGTGAATACGCATACTCTCTAACATAGGAGCAAAAGCGGCTGATAGCTACCTCACCCATGTGTTTTACAGCATCCAGCCGAAAACCGTCAATATCTGTTTCCCTTATCCAATAACAATGAATAGCTGTCAAAATTTTTTGCACATAGATCGCTTCTCTTGATTCATCATTTTTAAATGCTTTCAGACTGAAGAAATCACCTTCTCTTGTTTCCGGGTAATCATCAAAATTTCTTATTTGCCCTTTGCGGCCATATAATGCCGGGTTTCTCAATTCAACCGGAACAGGTCTATCGGGATAGCGCCATTCCCCAAATGGAAATTCAATTCCTTCATGATAATAATATGGATTGCCCTCCGGATAATTCCAATTATCACCAATATGATGTAAAACAATATCGAGAAATACCCGCATGTCATAATTATGCGCCATTTCTACCAGATCCTCCAGATCTGCTTTTGTACCAAAGCGTTCATCTATTTCTAGATAATTTTCAATAGCATAACCATGATAGGATTCCGGATTATTTTTAAAAACAGGACTTAGCCAGATTGCCGTACAACCCAGATGTTTGATATAATCCAGGTTGCTGATGATACCACGAAGTGTACCGCCGCATTGCTTGCCTAACTGCACATCATCTCCAAATCCAGGATGCCTTACATCAAAATCTGCACTATGCCGTTTGTTGCTGTCGTGAAAGCGGTCAACCAATAAAAAATAAATAAACTCTTCCCGCCATTCACGGTGACAACTCTTCCAGTATGTTTTACCTGGTTTGGGAGAGAGGTCTATATCTTTAATCGATTTCATTTTCATCTGATTTAATAAATTGAGAATTTGATTTGATAGTATTAAGACTCTTCTTTGCATCACCCAATATTTGTTTTAAGCACCAATTGCAATACCAGTCCGCAAAAAGAAAACAAAGGATATTATTAAGTAACCCTTTTGGCTTTTTATAGGTGATGGAAAGTTCAGCTTTTGTGCCCTTGTTAAACATTGGAGCAGTAGTTAAATGCATCTGGAACCAGGAATAAATAATCATTTTTGCTTTCCCACCGGTTTCCCATATTTTTTCCTTTCCTTCTATCCACTGTGTTACTTCAACTGTAAAGTCCATTTTAATGCCCATCATTTTCCCTGTCCATCTGTATTTTGTACCCGGTCCGTTATGTTGTTCAGTTAAATAATCTAATTTCAATTTGCTACCCATCATCACCCATGATGACTTGGTCATGTGCATACCGGTTACACCAAGATTGTCAATACACTTAAATACATCACCCGGTGCTGCATCATATATCTCTATTCTTTCGATAGATTTCATATCGCTTTCATTTAATCTACTACAAAACAGTTTTTACATATTTCATCAGCAAGCAATTCATCCACTTTAATTCCGTTTGAAGGATGTATGATTGAATTGCAGGTAACTATTTTTTCTGCTCCTGCCTTTATTAATTTATCATAAGCCCTTGATGCCATCACGGGGTGAATACCGATACATATTGGTGGTTTCATGCCAGCCTTTTTCAGGTGGCCGATTGTTTCAATCATTGTATGTGCAGTGGAAATAATATCATCCACAAGAACCGGCACATGATTTTGATATTTTTCTACTTGCGGCACTGATACCTGTACATTACGGTCACCTTTACGAATTTTTTCCAATACAATAAAAGGTGCCCCGGCGTCGTCAGCAACTTTGCTTACCCATTGTTCACTTTCACTATCGGGGCCAATTAACACTGCGTTTTGTATATTTTGCTTAATCCACTCTGAAATCAGCGGCGATGCATGTAAAACAGAAGTATGAATAGAATAGATTTCATTAAGCGATGTTCGCCTGTGTAAGTGGGGGTCAATGGTAATAAGCTTATCAACAAAACCGGAAATGAGCCTTGCAAATAAATCAGAACTGATGCATTCTCCATCTGTAAATCTTTTATCCTGTCTCATGTAAGCCAGGTAAGGCGCTACAAGTGTTACTGAAGAAGCACGGAACTCTTTCAGTGTTTTTGCCAAAAAATATAGTGGCAATATTTTATTGTCAGGGTGATGGAGTGAACAAACAATTATTGCTTCTTTCTCAAACACGTTTGAAATGACTTTTACATAGGTTTCGCCGTCAGGAAAATGCCGGATGATGGTTTCTCCCTGCTCAACATGCAATAACTCCGTTAAAGAGTGGCACAACAGCTCATTACCCGGTATGCTGAATAAAACACAGTTATTCATTGATTAAATATTTAATGATATCCTGACTATTATTTTTATAGTATTCATAGGCGTACTCCAGTTCACCGGGTGAGTTGGCATGAATTGTAAACAATGGCTGCCCGCTTTCCACTTTTTCTTTTAATTGAATGCGAAAATCAACCCCTGCTTCCGGGGTATCCGGTGCGCCAGCAAGCTTTGCCATTTGTGCCACTTTCCTGTTATTTATTTCATGAATGGTACCGGTAAAATCTGCTTCAATTATTTTAGTATAACGGGCTTTTCCAGGTTCCTTAAACCCGCCCTGTGCTTCACAGATGGCAATGAATTTTTTAAAAGCTTCTCCGCTTCTTAGTTTATCCGTTACAATCTCCCGTGCAGTGTCTTTTGGCATATCCCATGCAAGGCGTACAAGCTCTTCTGCAATCAAGATTGCCTTCTCAAATAAATCTTTGGGAGCATCTTTTTTACATTGCAATACTTGCAGCACATCTCTTGCCTCCAGGGCTGGTCCTATTCCATAGCCTACAGGTTGAGAGCCATCGGAAAATATTACCTGTGTCTTTATGTCAACGAACTCCGAAACTTCTTTTAACCTTAATGCTAATTGTATTCCGCTATCCATGCTTCTCACTTTTGCGGTCGGACCAACGGGTATATCAATTAAGCAATGTGTAGAGCCTGCTGCAGCTTTTTTAGAAAGGATAGAAGCAATCATTTGCCCTTCGCTGTCAATATCCAATGCTTTTTCCACCCGTATAATCAAATCATCCGCGGGGCTAAGTTTCACTGCGCCGCCCCAGGCGATGCATCCGTTTTCTTTTTCTACAACCTTTCGGATTTCTTGCACACTTAAATTCACATTAGTCAATACTCCCATAGTATCGGCAGTACCAGCTGGCGATGTAATTGCTTTTGAAGAAGTCTTTGGTATGGTAATACCGAGCGAAGCAATGATGGGCACCACTATCATTGTGGTACGATTACCAGGTAAGCCGCCAACGCAATGCTTGTCTGCAATTACCCCTTTTCCCCAATAGAGATGATTGCCTGCATCAATCATGGCCCGGGTCAGGTACCGGATTTCATCCATGTTCATATTATTGCCAGAGCAAGCAGACACGAACGAAGACAGGAAAATATTGGAATACTTTTCATCTACGATGTCGCTGATTATTTCATGATATGCCTGCTGGTCAAGTGCACTGCCATATAATTTAGCTCTCACATGAGCTATTGAACGTAAAGGTTCAGTATGAGAAACACTCAACAAATCACCTTCCTGAACTGTCAATTTTTTGGCTGCACTATCAGATAAACTGATTTCACCTTCAGCCAGCAGCCCATCACTTGTAACATTCAGTGCGGCGATAATACTTTTACCGTTGAAAGAAACCGTTACTCTTGTCAAAGCCTGAAAACCTTCAGATTTGCACAGATGACAACTGGCAGGCATGAACACAACAAGTTCCTGGTTAGTATCTATTCCCAGCGATTTAAAACTCAGTGGATGAGAACTGTGGATATGTTCCAAAACCAATTCGTCATTTTTATAAAAGTTCTTTTTCATTTTATTTCTTTTTTTATACTAATTATTACTTGGGCTAAAACATACTGTTGAGTCAAACCATTCACATATAATTTTGGCCGCTTCATAAGGGTGCGAAAGCATCCAAAAAACACTTCCGTCAATTTCAATCAAATTTTTTCTGATATCGGGTAGCCGGTTGTACAGGTCTTTTTCATAAGAAGGAAAGAACCCTCTTGAAGGAACCATGAACATGGTAGGTACTTTTAATTCCGAAATAGATTTTGGCGGATCAGTATTAACCAGCGATAAAATAGCCGACAATGGGTATTGCTTATCAAAGTCGGGGTCTTTAGAAAAACTTTCTACCAAAGGCAACTCTATTCTCCAATTATCTTCATTTGTATCTATCATTTCTTTGAAATCAAGATAAAACCGGATGGGTAACTTTAGTTTTGGGAAAAGTTTGAAAACCAGTTTTGCAAACGGAAAGATTCTCTTTCTTCTTTTTGCTGCACCGTTTCCCTGCATCCATGCCGCACTGAATTTTTTTTCTGTCATTATAACCGGGGCATTCATATACACTTCACTTTTCATAATTGCACTGTTTGCTAATGCCAGGTAAAAACAAGCATATCCACCCAAGCCCTCAGCAAAGACACCAGTGTTGTTATTATAAGTAGTGTTGATATACCTGAGTGCATCTTCGTGCCGATGCATCAGTTCACTAATTGCAGCCCCTCCGTGTTTGGGCATTATAAAGACATTGTAATCTCTCAGGTGCATTTGGTAGCCCAATTCAGCAAACACAAACGAATGCCCAGCCGAACCGGGAGAAATCAGAATATTTGGAGCGTTCCTATTTCTTTTGAAACAAACGAGGTCATATCTTTCTCCTCCTGATAAAAATGTTTCCAACTTTACAGCATGTTCAATTTTATCAGCGTCTGTCTGTATTACATAATGTTTCTTCCAGTATAACGAGTTGGTCATTAGTTACAGATTTTGTGTTTCAGTTTGCTTTTGAATTATTGAAGTTTCAAGGATATTAAATAAAATTTTCTCCTCATCCTGTTTCTGTATATCAACAAGCAAATTGAGTTCATCCTGAATTTTTACTCTTAATGCTTCTTGTGCTGACGGTTCCCCATGCACTAAAAAGGCCTTTTCCGGCAAATGCTTAAAGTCTTTCAGCCATTGAATTAACTCTGATTGGTCAGCATGTGCTGATAAGCCCGAAATTTCTACTACCCTTGCCCTGACAGGATAATACTTACCATGTATTTTTATTTCATGAGCCTTGTTTTGTAATGCCCGTCCTCTTGTTCCTTCCGCCTGGTAGCCGATTAAAAGGATGATATTATTTTCATGCGGAGCCAGATGTTTCATGTATTCCAGCACACGGCCGCCTGTAAGCATTCCGCTTGCTGAAATCACTATCTTGCTTCCATGTTTGTGAATAATATCTTTTGTTTTGTGCCAATCCCTGTTGATGACTACATCTTTACAAACACTCATACATTCGTCATGCTTCAGCTTGTGCCATTTTGGGTTATTACATAAAATTTCCGTTGCATCTGCCGCCATTGGACTATCCAGAAAAACCGGCAGCCAATGGGGAATCTTATTTTCCCTTTTTAGCCCGTTTATTAGATTCATTATTTCCTGTGCCCTGCCGAATGCAAAACTTGGTATAAGTACAGTGCCGTGCTTATCGGTTGCTTCATTGATTATAGCAGCCAACTGTTCAGAAGGATCTATCTTTTCATGTAAGCGGTCGCCGTATGTTGATTCCATTATTACGAAGTCAGCCTTGTCTATATTTGCAGGTGGTAGTAAAAAGTCTGATTGATAACGGCCAATATCGCCGGAAAAAATAATAGTCTTATTATAGCAATTCAATTGAACACAGGCACTGCCGAGGATATGGCCATTCTTTCGGAATTGAAAGCTGATATGAGGCGATAACTGAATCACTGAACTATGCTCCACCATTTCAAAATGACTTATTGCAAAGTCAACATCTTCGGTTTTGTAAAGAGGTAATGCCGGTTTATGTTTGGAATAACCTTCCCGATTAGCTTTTTCTGCATCTTCTTCCTGTATTTTGGCGCTGTCGTATAAAATGATTTCTGCCAGGTCTTTCGTAGGAGGCGTCATATAAATTTTCCCTTTGAATCCTTTTTTTACAAAAAGGGGAATGTACCCGCAGTGATCAAGATGTGCATGTGTTAGCAAGAGCACATCAATATCACCGGGGTGCACGGGTAATTCCTCACGGTTTTTCATTCGCAATGATTTTATGCCCTGAAACAGGCCACAATCAACCAGTATATTTAATTCAGGAGTCCGTAACAGGTGTTTAGAACCTGTTACTGTTTCAGCCGCTCCCAATGACTGTAATATGATTTCGTTTGTTGTTTTCATTGTTCTTTCTTTTAGCGCATTTTATGACTGCGGTTTACCAATGGTTTTACAGGATATTCATTAAGGATACTATGCACAGCAGGATGCAGGTCATGACTGATATGCGATGCGTCATAAATATCTCCCTCGGCCGTTCCTGTCCAAACCAGCTTATTATTTTTCCGGTCAATAAAATTTAAAGTGATAGAACCATTAATATATTCCTGTTTTTGAGTGGTAGAATAACCCGGAAAGCCTGAATACCCATAACCATACGAAGGATAATGCCGGTAGTAATATCCATAGGGATAGGGTGTATAATAGAAGCTTCCAAAATAATAAGGCCGGTAATAGTAACTGGAGGGGTAGGAAGTTATTACCCGTTCTTTTTTGGCATTGGTTATTGCCAGTTGCATTAAGATATCCGGACTTTCTCCGTCAAACGTATATCCTCTGTCGCTCATGCACTGTCCGAAATAGTTACGGATATTATTGCGGATAATTTCATTGTTATAGGGTGTGTTTACCGTGTCTGCCTTATCGGGCAGCCATGCAAATGTTTTATACTGGCTGAAATTAATTGCCCTGTCATAATCAGTGGATACAGCATTGTAGGTAGTGCTGCAGCCAACCAGCACTATTATTGCAATGCTTAAAATCCAAATACTCGTTTTCATAAATTATATATTTAAATGTTAATAATCATAATTATTCACCCGGCCTTTTCAAAACAAGCTGGTTAAATTTTACGTTTATCTTTTCCTCTCCGGGTAAGAGATTTTGCACATTGAATTGCTGCAGGTCTATTACAAAATCTCCTGACAAAATGCAGCTTGTGTTACCCCTTGGAAAATGCTCCAGAACCGAGTTGAAACTGAATGACCGGCTCACTCCGTTCAAAAAAAGAGTTCCTTGCGTAATAAACTTTTGTTTAGGATGACTTTTAGTCTGCACAAAAGCAATATTCATCTTGCCACTAAAGAACAATTCCTGGCCCGCCAGTTTTTGAAGTAGGATGTTTAAGGAATCATTTTCTGTTATTATAGTGGGAATCACCAGCCGCAGGTGCATTTCTGCTTTATCATAATTCAGATGCATGAATAAATGATTGCTCACTGCTGTTACACCTGCACCCCTGTACCTTCCGCTGGCGAGTATAGTCCCCGACTTTGTTTGGTACACTTGTGCGGCTGATGAAATTCCCATAATCAGGAACCATGTAACCGATATTGCCATTAAACCTAAGCGCATCGAAAATGTTTTTTTATTTGTTAACAGGTTCATTTCAGATAACTTCTTTAATACATAAAAAATACCGGCTTAAAATCATTAATGATGCCCGTTCATATTCATGCCCTGATGACCTCCTGAATGCATTTTCGGAGTTTTATTTTTTTTCATGTGGTTTTTTTTACGAAACTGCCGCTCAGACTTATATTTTACTCCATTTACATCCATAATTTGACCATTTCGCAATCGTAACTGTGTGCCATCTTGCAATTGGTATACGCCATCTGATTTAATAACCGTTCCATTTTTCAAAACCATATCATTTTGAATCTTACTCCCCATCCCCATTGCACCCGCTATATATAGAACCTTGCCATTTTCCATAAAGAAATACCCGGTTTCCACAGTTGCATTCCCCTGTAATTTCTGCTCAATGTGCTGGTGTGGCGCTTGCGCAACAACTATATTCGTTAGTGTTGCCAGTATAAATGATACTAAAAGTATTTTTTTCATAATTTTCGTTTTACAGTTACATTCTTTCTTATTTTATTCATCAATTCCTCTTTTATTCTTTTTTCCTTACTACTTTATTCACCTGCCTGCATGAATTCTGTTATTTTTTTAATTTCATCTTCAGTAAGCATTGCCCGTTGACGCATGTGTGTATTAATTACTTCCCACTGTGTATTGGTAAATGCAGAACTGGGAGGTGTATTATGGCAACGCTGGCAGTTTTCGCTCCACAACTGGCTACCGCTTTTATCGGTTACTTTAGTTGATACACAACTGGTAATTATTAATGTTGTAGTAAGTATCATTGCAACTGTTATGATTATTGTATTACGTTTCATAAAAAATAATTTTAGAGTTATTAAAAACCAACTGCAACCTGCAGGAAAAATGCGTTACTATCTTTTTGTGATTGGTATGCTGCTTTGAATGCAGTTCGCCAGGTAAACCAATAATTGATACCGTAGGTGTACTGTTTTATCTCTTCAAGACCTTTGGCACCAGTGGGAGGATTAAAGCCGGCATACCGGAAGACTAATTCTGTTTTTTTCAGGAATTTGCTTTGCGACATACTCGGTCTGTAGGCCGCCTGTGTAAAGAATGAACTTCTTTTATTTTCGAATGTATAAAGCGTATTGCCTGTTGGGTCACCGGGGTCAATGTATTCAGCCTTATCTACATTTACTTTATTCCATTGAGCTTTTACATCAAACATTCCTTTGATAAAGTCAAGTTGCTTTACATAAGTAAGGTCCAGTGCATACATTTGAGACCCTATGAATTTATACGCCGAATTCTTGTCGCCGACATTTCCATTTCTATACGAAAAGCCAACTTCCAGTGATGAATTGGATAGCGGTAAAAAACCAACCCTGCCGCCGCCAGTGAGTTTTTTATTGATAGTTTCTGCATTGCCATAAGTAAGCGTTCCCTGTTTTCCAGGGTCTGTCGGGTCTGTAATCAATTGGGCCCCGTTTGCAAAAAATATACTATAGTTCATTTTTGCAGAGCCAAGAGGTATCCCACCCCGAAAATCAATACCTATTTCAGAAGTTGGGCCCACGCCCAGTGCATCCTCACCAGTACCCACTGGCACAGTTGGTAGTTTATTTATCCATGATGGGTGAAGCCTGTCCTGGAAAATACCAAATGGTGAAATGAACTTACCGGTGCGTACAGTAAGATATTTATTCAAAAAAAACGATGCATTGGCATAGCCCATATCAATTTTAGTTTCTGAACCTTCTATTTCCGTCTCCATTTCAGCCTCAATCACAATATTTTTATGAGGCTGCCAAAGAAGAATGGGATTAAAAACAAGATTGTTAAAAGCGGCGCCGTCTTCCTTATTGAATTTAGCAGAGACTGATGTGTAACCTACTATTGCAAACTTGCTTGTACGTGCCACCTGTGACTGTGCTGATGATTTGATAAGACTGTCAATGTACTCCTGGTTGAACTGCTGGCTAAATGCCGTTGCTGAAAATAGAAGCAGGCCGGCAAACTGAATTAAATTTTTCTTTTTCATAAATTATTGTTTTAATGTTCTCATATAAACTACAGATTGCCATATCTGTGTTTCATTTAGTTTCTTTTTAAATGATGGCATCGGTTTTCTTCCTTCTGATATTTTCCAGTAAAGGGCTCCATCGCTTTGGCTTTGGGTAATTGCCTTTGTAAAATCTCCGGCAGGTATGTCCAGGTCTTTTGCAGAAGGACCGTCGCCTTTTCCTTTTTTCCCATGACAGGATTGGCATTCTTTCACATATACTGTTTTACCTGCCGTAAGAGTGCCTGCATCGGAAGTGAGAGGGTTCTTTTTTGAATCAGCGGAGGCAGGGGCTTTCCATTCTTTTTGCTGATAAAGAAATGCACTTCCCATTATTGCTGTCAGCAGCAGTAACGAAACTGTGAAGAGTTTTTTTCTGAAAATGGTTTTAATTTCTGTTTCCATGTTTTTTAATTTTTATTGTTTAGAAATGACTTTCATTGTTGAAGCTTTCCTGATTCTATAAATCAAATACAATACATATACAAAGAGTATCCATACCGCTCCAACTGCAACTGTAAATGTGATTACAAGCCACCAGGGTGCATTGGCTCCGGCAATGGAACGTGGTACAGGTTTATTAGCCGGGAAAACAAGTGTAGAATTAATGGCAACCTGAAAGGCAGTGTCATTCATCACATCATTATCTTCCACTTTTGCAATGAATGTTATTTTCCTTGTTGAATCACTACCCTGAATATCCAGCGGAAACTCGGCAGAAATAATACCGGTAGTATCAGTAGTTCCTTCTGCCACCTTCATCAATCCAAAAGTTCGTTGAACATAAAAAGTCAGCTCCACATCTTTTACGGGTAATTGAGTTATAATATTGGTAACCGTAGCTGTTACAACATGCATGCTGTCGTTGGAGCTCATCTGCAGCGCTATGTTTCCATTTATTTTTTCATCCTGCGCAGCTACGGTCATTGTCAGCAGGAATGACAATAAGGTGATGATATATTGTTTATTAACTTGCATGGCCGGGAATGTTTTGAAAGTTTACAATATTTTCCACCCCAATTTCTTTTTCGCCACGTTTCTCCACTTCCTCAATTACTTCCCACATAGTAATTACAGGAAAGGGTTTGAAAAGAAGAATAATCAGCAATACAAAGCCTGCCAATGAAGAAGCAGTAATTGTCCACTCAATTAAAGTAGGATTGTAAGTTGCATAACCATGTTGTGCATGCTGAATTGGAACAAAAGGATGCAGCATATTGGGAACAACTATGAGATAACGGTTGATTAGAGCCCCAAGTAAAACCATTACGGATGCTGTCACAACCCATTTGATAGATTGCCTGATTTTTTTGAATGACAGAATGATGATTGGGATTATAAGCCCAACGATTTGCGTAAACCAAAACAAAAAAGCATTTTTGCCAAAGAATAAATCGTTAAGTACCGCTTTTTCTTCCTTTGCCATTTTAAAAGCAGGCACGCCATATTTATTAATATTGAGATAGAGATAAAATGCTGTTAACGCCAATAATATTTTTGCGAGGTTGTTGAAATGTTTTGGCGTGAGGTAATGTTCCAGCCTGTATCCATGACGGAGCTTGGCAATAATAAGAATCATAATAGCGGTACCAGCCATCAAAGCTCCAAATACAAAATATGGTCCCATGATGGTAGAGTTCCAGCCTGGTCTTAATGTGAATGCTATCAGCCATGCACTTATGGTATGTACAGATATTGCTACAGGCAAAATCACAATACATAAAATGAGCATTGCTTTTTTTAGCAGGCGCCGTTGCAGTAAATTATCTTCCCAACCCATTGCCAGCCACCGCCACAATTTTTTTCTCCATTTGGGTGCATCTGTTAGTTTGTCCCGCATGATCGCTAAATCAGGTATTAGTGGCAGGTAGAAATAAATTACACTTCCAATAAAGTAAGTTGCAATTGCTACAACGTCCCATAATATAGGTGATTGAATTCGGCCATGTGTAATAAGAAAATATAAACGTTCAGGGCGGCCCATGTCCAATACGGGCATAAAGCCCGCAAAAAAGATGGCAGATAGTGTAACAGCTTCTGCAATGCGGATAAGCGGATAACGCCATTTAGCACCTGACATACGCAACACACAGGATACTAATGCGCCAATCAAACTTACCCCTACAAAAAAGAATAGTAATGAAATATACAAACCCCAGGAAACATAATCTCTCATAGCAGTAACACCCAATCCCTTCCGGAGTTGTATAATCCAGGCTACAGTTCCCCCAATACAAATCAATCCAAGAAAAATTACCCAAAATGTTTCCTGCCGGTAACGGCGGCCTACTGTGCTCAGTAATTCATTTTCTATTTGATTCTTTATTTCAGGATTCAGCTTTTCCATAATTTATAATTTTTGCTATGGTTAGCAATTGTAGTATTGTTTATTCCATACTCTTTTTGAATATCCAGTTAATCATATACATGTTGTGCTGCTTATCATAAGTAGCCAACTCTGTATTGTATTTAAAAAGGCCGTCTATCTCTTCAAGAAATAATTGATTTGAAGAAAAGGCTTTTTTAAAATTTTTAATAGTTAATGACTGTACCGATGAATAAGGACCAACACTGAAATAATAATTTGTAACATTGGTTTTACCGGAAGGAGGATGAGTTATATCTCGTCGGTATATAATAATATATTCTTTGGCATTCAAAATCTGTAAGTCTTGACGGCTTGCTATCCGGTATTCTGTCCCGTTTTGAAGGCGATACCCGTAAATATCATTTCTTGAAATATTATATGCCGTATCATTATGCCTGATTGTAATAACTGGCCTGTTAAAGAAGTTGTTCAGCAACAGCCTGTGTCTATCCATTTTACGATTGCCGCCGAAAGTCAACTTTCCTGCAACAAAATCATCAGCGGTTTTATAAATGCCACTGCTATCAATTTGTCCTTTTACAGAAAAACTGAAAATGACGGTAAGTATTATTATGCTAACAATCTTTTGCATACACATTCTTTGATTTATTTTCCTTCTTTCTCAATTTTTATTTCTTTAGCATCATAGGTTCGGTTAGCAGGCGGTAAATAATACACCCTCGGTTCGGTACCCAACTCTTCAAGGAAACGATAAGCTCCTCCATCTTCCAGCAATTGAGATAATTTTGTTGTTGTCCCGTCATAGCAGGTTACTGCATCTTCATTCGCATCACCAAACCAGATGGCGTTCATAGGACATCCCGTAACACATGCTGGCAGCTTACCTTCTCTTGCCATGTGCGGACAGAAGTCACATTTCTCCACACAACCTTTTTTGCTTTGAAAAACATTTTCAGCAGCAGGAGTTGTTTCAATGATATTGGGTTGAACCGGCTCTGTCCAATTAAATAAGCGAACTGAATAAGGACAGGCAGCCATACAGAAACGGCAACCGATACAGCGGTCTGTATCTATTGCTACAATACCATCTTCCCGTTTGAAAGTGGCATCTACCGGGCATACTTTTGTACACGGCGGATTATCACAGTGCATACAAGGTTTTACAAAATAATAGGGAGATACCTCTGGCGAATCCTGCATTTCCAACACTTCAATCCATTCTTTATTAGAAGGTAAGTAATGCATCTTATTGCAAGCCTTGGTACATTTACCGCAGCCGTCACATTTGGCAAGGTCAATTACCATCACAAACTTTTTACCCGGAATCCCTTTACGGACATCTTCCTCAGATATATGAGGTTTAAAATTGGCGACTTGTGATTTATCTACTGTAACCAATTTCCCATCGTGGGTTAATACATTCACTTTGTCTCCACTTTCCGTCTTGTTATTATCATTACTGGAACACCCGGAAAGAAAGGCAGCGCCAATGCCACCCATTAATCCTTTCAATAGAAAATCTCTCCTGGAATTATCCTGGTTACCAGAATTGTTCTGGCTACATGTACAATTGTTACCGCATGCCATTGTGATTGTTTTTTAATAGTGAACTGTTTTAAAAACAATAGAGGGGCATTTTTAATTGCAGCAAACATCAGGCAGGGAGTAATGCTGTATTTCGGTGATATTTATTCAGTGCTGTATTTCCCACAGCAGTAATTTCAAATTAAAATTTACTGTTTACAGGAGTATAACGGCACAGTGAAGTAAGTACAACCTTTGAGGCAATAGTTGCTTACCTGTGTGTTTACACAATTAAAGCGGTATCAAATAAGGAAAGACTGGATAAAGACCCGTATATCGGGCGGAGAGTAATCAATTTCCCTGGGGGGAATGCGGGAATGTTCTGCAAAACCCTTTGCGTTGAGTAATTCTAGAGAAGGCGGTGCAAAAACGAGATATAATAAAGTATTTGTACTTTTTTGTGGAATACTGCTTTTTTCCGCAATCCGTTTATCAGTATTTTGAAACCCTACAACAAAATCGGCGCAACAATTCTCCTCGCTTGGAGACGAGAATGAGGCAGTGGTGTTGTCAGTATCGGAATGATGGTGAGAGCCTGGGCTATTCCGGTGACTGTGGCCCTTATTCCCATCATGTTGATGTCCATTGCCATGTTCATGCTTTTCTCCCTCTTCGTGAGAGTGATGGCTGGCGTTGAAACCCATATCCACACCTAACGAACAGGCAAAGCCAACTACCGTATTCAGCGAAAAAGTGGCCAGCAGAACCAGTGCCTTGATTTTTATCGTCCGGTTAGATTTCATTTTTTTGAAACATTAAACCCTATTAAAACTATATCGTGTACCGCTCAATAAATATGACCGAAGTCATATTTTGTTATGAGTTTTATTATATGTATATACTCATAGCTATATAGTTGTTTTGTAAAGGTAGCCTGTATTACAAGCGCCTTAGTTTGATTAATTAAGTATTTTGTTTGAAATGTTGCCATAGTAATTTATCCCAGTGTATTCTTTGCGGTACCGGGTTAAGCCGGTACTCACCTGGTGTTTTGCCGGTTTCTTTTTTAAATTGGGTACTGAAAATTTGCTGAGTGCTGTAGCCTAACTGCCACGCTATCTCTGCTATACTTAACTCATCATGCATGAGCAATTCCTTTGCCTTTTCCATTCTGAGACAGATAAAATATTTTTCAATGGTTACCCCTGTAGTTTCGGTAAACCTCCGGCTCAGTTGGTAATAACTTTGGTGAAGCGTCTCTGAAAGGTATGCGGATAGTTTTTGGAGCATAACCTGTTTGCTTGATATCTGATTAAGATACCCGCAAATGGCAGCATGAATTTTCGCTGTAATCTTCTCATTACTTTTTTCGGCAATCGCAAACCCTTTACTTTTCAATTTACGCCTGATGCTTTCAACATCATTCACTGATAAATTTTGTGCAAATGATGCTTCTCCTATAACAACGAAAACCGGGTTATAACCAGCCTCCCGAAGCAAGTTTCGCACAACCTCAATGCATCGGTCGCAACACATATTCTTTATTTGCAAACAGGTAGTAGTCATAACCCGGTTTTTAAGTTTTAATTAATGCTGTTTTTTAAAAGCCAGCTCAACTTATACATTTTATGAAACCTGTCATAATCGGTCAGGTCCTTATCATTTTTGAACTGTGCATCCATTTTATCATGAAACGTATGGTTATCAGGAAAAGCTGCTTTAAGGTTTGCCTTTGTTAATGGCTGCGGCATACCGGCAGCGTCTATAGTAAAAAAGTAAGTTGGCGGATACTTATCAGCTTCTTTTCCAGAATGTGCCGGGTGCTGATATACATACATCAGCAATTGCTCGCCAGGGTTAAGTATAGTATATTCAGCCTCACCAATAAATCTGAATTCCCGGCCTTTTGTATCCCTATAGCCATAAGTTTCTGATTTTTTCAAATCATAAGTAATACCCTGGTGCCTTATTTTAATAGTATTGCCTTTAAAGAGAACATAAGTTTTTATCTTATGCTTTTCAGTTTTATAATTAATTGCGTAAGACAATTTCCTGTTTTTGAAATCATCTGCCGTTATATATACTCCACTACTGTCTTTTTGGGCAAATAAATTCTGAGTGAGTATTAGCAGACTAAATCCCAGCACCAATAAATAATATGTCTTCTTCATTTTCGTGTAATTGAGACGTTATGAATAATAGTTTCATAAGAATACTTTACTTATTCTTTTCTTTCATATCCATCCCGCATTTTGGGCATTTTCCTGGCTTGTCGCTCTTTGCATCTGAATGCATGGGACAGGTATATATCTTCATTACTTCCATTTTCATTTTCTCTTTGGGAGAAAGTGTCAAAGAGGTTCCGCATTTAGAACACTTACCGGGCTTATCACTTGTCATATCCGGGTGATTAGGACATGAATATGTTTGAACAGATTGCTTCTCTTCTTTCAAATCCATGCCGCATTTCGGGCATTTGCCAGATTTATCACTTGCTACATCCAGATGCATGGGGCAGGTATATGTTTTCATTACCTGCATTTTCATTTTTTCCTTTGGAGAAAGGTTCATTTTTTCTCCGCATTTTGGGCAGGTGCCGGGTTTATCACTTGTTTCACCGGGATGTGCCGGGCATTCGTACAGACCCACCACTTCTCTTTTCATCTTTTCTTTTGGAGATAACGTAGTGCCGCATTTCGGGCATTTGCCTGATTTGTCCATAATCACATCGGGGTGCATCGGGCACACATAAATTGTTTTTTCGGCTTCCTGTTTTGTTACATTTTGCCTGGTAGTGTCTTGAGCAATAACAGAAACAGACAAGATGGTAAAAGCTGCCATCATCAGCGTTGCAACAGATTTCATTTTTAATTGATTTTAAGTGTGAAATAATGATTACTGAGTTTTTACATTCCTTTGTATGCCGAGTTGGAACAGCAACACACAGAATGCCGGCAAGCAATCATCTTGTCCTAGATAGCTACTCGTTCAAAAAAGAATTCAAATCCTTTTGACGTAGCTGTATTTGGGATTATATTCTGAAAACCCTGTTGAGGAGATAAATAGGGTCGGGACAACTTCGTCTGACATAATTTTGGGAATTGTCAGTGTTTAACGTTGTACTAAATAAAATTAAATCAGGAAGATTATTAACCGGAGGTAATTCAGGTATAAATGAACCTTTATTAATAGTATAAACCGCCTGAATAGAATTGTGATTGTCGGCTTTACTGGAAATCCGTTTATCCTCACAGCAGCCTTTTGGCATAGCATCCGGATTACAGGTACAACCTGCTTTTCCCCCAATGTTTAAAACCGAAATATGTGAAAGGTGACCTTTGCAAAAATGAAAATTAATGGTAGCCCCCAGTGCAGTACTGCTATAAATAAGCAGAAGTAATATAGCTCCAAATTTTTTCACTAATAGAAAGTTGTAATGTAAAATTATTAGTAACCGAACCAACTAAAAAAGAGCCTCATCATTTAAACCTATGACTTTCGTCATAAAGTTAAGGATTAACCCAAGAAGATTACACCGTCTTAGCAATTTTCTCCATAATATGGTGACTATCACCAAATTTGCATAATGCATCACAGTGGCTTCGGAGTTCAGAAAATAAAATGTACTTGATTAGAACCCGGTTTTGCCGTATTGCAGGGCGGGATAACTGAAGGCAAACATCCTTTTCCCTTTTATCAGGCACTATCAGGTAAAGCACTTCATCGCCATCGGCTATGGTATAACTAAGGTCGGTTAATCTTAAAATACCAGAATAGATACTGGTGCTTTTTTCAACTTCAAATGCTGCAATTACGTTGTTGGATGCTTTCTGAAACCATAATACATCAATCAACTTCACAGTATTCAACGTTTCCTTTTCAAGATTGATTTCCGGAAATTGCTGCAGGCTTAAAAAGGAAAAACTATTACCGCAATGCGATTTTGAACGGTCATTGGAAGCGGCGATAACATCGTAACCCAGAGCGTTACCGATTTTCAATAAGTGGTACTGCATTTCGGTGTGCAAATCTTCTTCTTCTTTTTCCTGCTGCACATCCTCCTGTCGTTTTTCAATAAGCTTTTCCAGCTTCTTTCTTTCCTGTTCCGATAAATATTCATCGGTACCCAGTATCAATTTTTGAGTGCCGATTTCAAACAGCAGCCCGGCAATAGCTCCAAGGTCTGATGATAAATCTGTCCGGTGCTGGTTGTTGCTATCAATCATTACCTCCCGCAGTTTCAGGTATTCTGACCAGCTGCCTAATTTCTTTTTGTCTTTGAACAATGAATTAAACCCGTTAATTATTGCTGTATTAAACGGAGGAATAATAGTGGGATGTAAAAAGTAAAGGATACTGGCTACTGCCGGGCCAAGTCCCTTAATTTTTAAACTGTCCAGCCTGATAATTTCTTTAATAATTTGTTCATCTGACTTTGCATTCAGGCAATTTTCAAGAAACTGACCAAATGCCTGCTTGTTGTTTTCGTTTTCATATATATCAGGTATGCGGAGTTTGGGTTTCCAGTAAAAGGGATGAGATGCTCCTTCAAAAACCTGTTTCTGCTCTGTAATGCAGGTAAGCACAAACTCAAGGGAAGACCCTTTAAAATCGTTGGGAAATCTTTTGTTTTTAATGTCATCAACCACCTGCATCACACCACGGCGGATGGAACGAAATGCCTTTAACCTCTCCTCGTTATTTATAAACCAGGTGTTGTAAACTGACTGCTTATCTTCCTTGTATTGCCGGATGATATGGGTAAAGCTGTTGCTCATATTTAAAATATTACAGCAAAATACGCTAATGTATGAAAAGAGCATAAAATGAAAGAGACTGAGTAAACTCAATCTCTTTACATTAAGCCCTATGGGAATTTAGTAGCTCTTTATTTTAAAACAGGTTTTGAAAAGCAAATACTACAACTTGAATACAATTCCGTTTGGTTTTTTTCCAACTGGGATATCTTTTACTTTTGTATGCGTAGAAACATTTATGACAGATACAGTATTTGCCCCCTGGTTAGTGACGTAAGCATAGTTGCCATTGAAGGCTATTGCATGCGCATCAGCCCCGGTTGCAAATTCACCATGTTTCATCCAAGTGTTACCACCCATGTCAATATAATAAGCAACCTTTCCGTTGGTAGCATCACTTACCCATAATTCATTGGCTGTGGAATTATAAGCCGCATAACCCGGTTTGAAATTTAAGATAATGTCAGTGAGCTTCGTGTTGGTTGCTACATCAATTACTGCAATGCTTTGCCCATCTTCACAATCAACAAACATTTTACCAATTGATGAAGGCCATGCACCTACAGGGTTCATATCTACACTCACAGAAGCAAGAACAGCTTTTGTAGAAGGATTAATTACGGTTACTGAATTACTCATACCGTTACATACATAAGCCTTCGTTCCATCTGCACTAAAAGTAACTTCTGCGGGTTCATCTCCCACATTAATTGTGTTTTTTAATGTGTAAGTGGTAGCATCATAAACCAATACTTTCCCTGACATATCCATCTGTGAAGTCCATATCTCAGACCCATCTGGTGAAAAAACTGCGTTGTGATTCATCACCGGCACTTCTAAGTTCTTTTTTAATACTCCTGTTACAGCATCCATGACAACAACCATCCCTTTCATGCCGGGCATTCCCCCGGTATGGCCTGCACTTAAGTCCATTCCTGGTACTCCAATTGCCAAGTGGTGGTTTTGGCCTGACTGATGATGGTAGATGTGATGGGGCCACATAATCATGCTACTGGCACTGTTCATTAAATCAATACTGTCGGTAACTGTGTTACTGCTTAACTTGATAACTGAAATGGTACTGCTTTCGCCGTTTATTACATAAGCGGCGGGATAGTCAATATTTTTTTCATTCATCGGCATGTCATTCTTTTTCTTACAGGCAGATACATAAACAGCCATAGAAATAACAGCCAGTAAAAACACATTGGATTTTAAATTTTTCATTTTTATTTGGTTTAGATTATTGATTGTTAAAGTATGATACAGTGACAACAGGCGAAGGGTTGCCCAGATTTTAAATTAATTTTTTCCGGGGAAATGAAGTGGATGGCTTTTATAATTAACCCTTTACGGTAGGTATTTATGCAGTATGGGCATTCCGTGTTACGTCAGCTTGGAACGTCAGCCGAACAAAGATATGAAGATGAGAATATGCACATAAGCTGATAGATATTCTGTCGCTGGAACAAAAGATGATTGAAAATATGATTGAAAATATGGGCTGATATTTTATTAGTCAGCCCATATTGCATAAATACTTTTGTTGGTGGCATGTGCCTCGTCTTTAGTTTACTCTAAAAACATAAATTCCGAACTCTCTTGTCATTGCTTCGTTTGTCCATTCAGTCCCTAAGTACGGAGATGCTAAATTGATGTGTTTGTCGGGTACATTAAAGTTGACAATAAGCCTTGCCTCATAAGAGTTGTTTGTTTTTAGTTGTCCAGCCTGTGAAACAACTTCTAAATAATAAATTCCCTTTTCAGCAGGTTTAAAATTGATAATTACGCCATAAGGTTTGAGGTTATTACTAAACTCAAAATCAAAAGAATTTGTAGGGCTAATGCTACCCTTGGTAACCCAGTAGGCAGGTTGGTTAATTAAAGTGGCTCGTCCAATTGTTACTGTGTCAATTTTATTGATGCGCATATAAAACTGTGCTTTTTGCAACGTTTGCACATATATCCTACCTGTATTGCTTACTACGGTGTCAGGTAGTGATAGATTTATTTTCATTGTGTCCCCTAAAGAAATTGCTGTATTTGAACTGCTAAGTGTTGCATAAAGCTTCACATTTTCTAAATTAAAAATGTCTTTATTGTCCGGGTCGCATGAAGATGATGATAGGATAGTTATCAATGCTACAAAAACAAATATTTGTTTCATTTTACAAAAATTTAAAGCAGCCTTTTTAGGGCTGCTTTGTTAAAAATTATAGACATCCTACACCATGTCCTACTACGAAGATGTCATCCACCTCGTTACCGTTGAGAAAAGGGTATAGCCTCAATATTTCAAAATGATAATCACATGGGAAATCTATGTTAGGGCCTAATGCCTGATATAATTGTTGTATTGTTAAGCCACCAGTCCTATCCCAAGTATTTTCAAAAGGGTCAGTATTATTTACATCCATTAAGTCATTGTATATACCAGTAGGAATCCAGTTGTTGAAAAACCATGTTTCCCTTTCCAATGCATCATCAAATCTTATAAATCCTCCTGCCCAAACACTTTCCTTTTGTCCGTTGAGATGATTTCTTAAAGCATGATTTGTTCCTATAAACTCTGCCCAACTTTCACCCACTGCTACATTGCCATCGTCAGTTCCAGTTCCGCATCCATAACCGCCACAATTACCTGTTGGGAAAAGTGTCGCTGCAATAAAATCTATCCAATACCCTTGTCCTGCTCTTCTAAAATGGCTTCCATGTCCTAATTCATGAAAAGCCGTTTGCATAAGCCTTGCAGAATAGGATTGACGTTCAAAATCACCTGTTTTAATCGTTATGTCTGGCATTAAGCCAGTTAATAAATTGAAAAGATTTGGATAATTATTGGGGTTTGTACCGTTTAGTAATCCAGTAAAAAATTGAAGAATTAATGACGCCGGTGTTGTAGATATATGGCCAAGCATCGGTGCTGATGCATTGCCATAGTTATCGTCCCAATGAGCATACATTACTAAACTTTGAGGAGCACTATTAATGCCGTCATTAGCAGAATAGTTATCATGCAATCCAACTGAATGCATTAATTGGGCCCAATACCTATTTTGTCGATGAGTTCTGAATTCAATATTCACATCATTCCGCATTTGGCAGGCGCCAACCCATCCATGTACATGCAGCGAGCCAACAATAAATTGAATTGGAATAGTGAGCCACCAAGCTCCTTGAGTATTGATAGGTTTAATGTTAACTCGTGGATTTTTGGCATGCGTTCCCATAATGGTGCCTGCAACAAAACGCCATGGTAAACGATAATATCCATTACCGTCCGTATAGGTGTGAATTGGTATTCCAAAAACAAGTCCCCAAACTTGCATCCCGGGTACATTAACCAATCTGTTTGTTTCCTGGTCTAAATAACGTACAAAGCCAGATGGTCTTTTAAATAAACAAATTCGGAGCTGTTCAATTTGCCCTTCGCTGTACCCTGCTTCACGAAATGCTTGGAATTGCAATGTTGTATCCTCTTCATCGGGTAAATAAAGTTCGTCTTTTACTACGGGGTTTAATGATGTTGAAGTTTTAAGTGTTATTTCAGTTGGTGTATTTTTCTTTACAACTACATATAGATTGCCATCAGCAAGCTGATTAGCCTTCTCTTCATCTAATGCAAACTCGTCATCGTAAAGCTCTCCATCTGCAAATGGAAAATTAAGTATACGAATAGTTGTGTCAGCCTCTAATTGCTGCAGTAGTTCGCCAGTAACTGCATTAGGATTAAACTGAAGATAAGTGTATAGCCTATCTTCTTCACTTTTGCTGTTCGCATTGTTAGCCGTGTTTTGTCCAGCGAGTTTCTTCTTGGCTTTCTTAATGTTTTCATAAGAGAACGGGTTCACCTTTTTAACAGGCTTTCCCACTCTTTGGCTTTGGAGTTGCGTTTCGTTCTCTTTTGTTTGTTCAGCTTCCTGACCTAAATCTTTCTTACATGCTGAGAACAAAATTGTTGCTGCCAAGGCAGCAAGTGTCCACTGTTTGATAAATAGTGATGTGTGTTTGAATTTCATAGTGACGTTGTTTAAAGTTAAGAAATAAAAATGTCTTGTCAAATTTTAGAGCTCTGCCCAATGGCATTGCAGCCAAAATATACTTATTTCGCCTCTGCATTATTAATTGGAACACGGTCTATATACTGCGTTACCCTGTCAATTTTGTCATTATCGTTAAAATGAAATACCATGTGCATACGCTGATTCATTTCTTTACCTGATTTATACCGTGCATGTACCAAACTCCAGTAAAGTGCATAGTTGCCTGGTAGTTGTGCTGGTATAGATGGCTTGGTTACATGAATTGGCAACCACACTTCATTTGAATAGGAAAGTGACTCTATCACTTCAGTTCTTCTTTTTTTCCAGTAATCAGCAATCGCAGGTTTACCAGCGAGGCTATCCCCGCCATTCCAGCGGAACAGTGCATCATCTGAAAAGCCGGCAAGCCATGCCTCAACGTTTCCGCTGGCAAGTTCGTTCATGCCATTTTTTGCAATATCAATGTATTTATCATCGCCAAAGCCATATCCCTTGTCAGTCATTGGCATGTTGTGTCCGCCGCTGTGTTCTGTTTTTTCATCATGGGTATGATTTGCATTTTCATTGCTGTTGCAGGCAAAAAGAAATGCAGTAATAAGGAGGAGAATCAATTTTGTTTGCATAATTGTTGGTTTTGATGGTGGAGTTTATTTGTTTCTGTTTCTCAATGCAGGATGAAACGTAAATATCAATGTTGCGCCGAAAGTGGTAAGCTTTAAGTTGCTGTCATTTATTTTTGTAAGAGGTAGTTTGATGTATGGTTCTGCAGCAATACTCCAGTTTTGAGAGAGTTTTCTTTTTACACCAATAGAGAAATTGGATGTGAGGGAGGTAAAAGAACTGTTCATATTGTGGTATATGCCTGCATGAGTCCGTTCGACAACAGTACTGGCATCTATCAGGAAGGTATAATCAATGTTTTCCATTCTCATTTTGCTGATGGATAAACCGGCTCCGGCATAAAAACCTGTTTTCTTTTGTGGTGAGAAATGATAAAGGAACATAACAGGTATTTCAATAAAACGACAATAGCCATTTGCATGCTGAAGGTTGATGCTGCTGTATGAAGGTAAATTGAGTTTTGCTGAGTCAAAAGAAATTACCTTACCATCTGCATTGAAATATTTCTTAGATATTAACAACCCGGTTCGGAGTTCTATGTTTGGCGTTATCCTGTAACCCATCAGCAATCCATAATCTAATCCTTGCTTTGATATGTGGTTGAATTTTACGTCGTTAAAATTCGTGCCGACGATGGCCGCAATTGAAAATCTACTATTACGTTTAATTTGTTTTTGGGGCCTTGAAGTTGAAATGTGAAGATTATTTGAAGTTGAATCATCTACAGTTGGAATGGTTATTAAAGAATTATTTACCCCGGTATTTTGATTTGCCGTTATTTCTTCAGGGTTAAAATCAATTGCTTTATGAGCTACGGCGTTTTGCTGAAGTGTATCGCTAGTAGAACTCATCAAAAGACTGTTGGCTTCTGTAGGAATATCTGATTTGTTGTTGGTAAATAATTGTAAAGTTGAAGAAGTTCGAGAGGGTCGTGATTCTTTTTTAATTATGCTGGTTTTTCTTTTACCAATTTCATCAGAATGTTTTGAAAGCAATATATTATCACTTCCATTTTCATAGACTAAAGTATTTTCCTTAGAATCATTCACCTGTTGTAACTGTGGGGCCTTATTAAGGGTGTTTTGAATATTTTCGGTCGCTCTTGTTTTCTGAGTATTACTTTGGTTAGCCTCATCTGTTTTTTTGATTGGAGAAGAAAGTTGCGTTTCTTTAAGATTTGTGTGTTTTACATTGTACCAATCATTAGCAGACAGATAAACAATTCCCCCAATGAAAACAGACAATAGCATCCAGAAGAAGACAACCCTTCTCCGTTTCTTTTTTACCGGCAATTCCCTGTCTAATTGTTGTTCCATCTTATCCCAGGTAGGAATAAGAGAGGAATCATGAAAGCCCTCTGCTGCTTTCTTGCTAAGCTCAAAAAGTTTATGGTCGTTAAATTCAGACATATTTTTTAACCGTCATTTTTTTTTGAAGTTCATTCCTAAGCCAGTTTTTTGCCTTAAACAGGTTGGACTTAGATGTCCCCGTTGTAATACCCAGCATATCTGCGATTTCCACATGAGTGTAACCATCTATCACATAAAGGTTAAATATCATACGGTAAGCTGGGGGAAGCAGCGTAACGCTGGTTAGAATTTCCCGGTAACTCATGGTATCCAGCACTGATTCTGCATCGTCTTCCAGTTCGGCAAGCATAAGTACTGCGTCTTCGGTATACATTATTTTGGGATGAAACTTCTTGCGGTAGTTGATGCAGTTGTTAATGAGAACCTTTTTAAACCAACCTTTAAAGGCAGCTTCATTACAGCCATAAAGTTCTTCGTTGTATAAATGAAGGTTCTTAAACACTTTTATAAAACCATCGCATACCAAATCCTGAACTTCTATTGTGTGCGAAGCGTAACGAAAACAAATATTTGCAGCAAATTCTTTCAGCCATTCAAATAACATCCTTTCACAGCGCCGGTCATTGGCTCTGCAACCATTCAGGATTTCCCTTAGCTCAGAATTGGTATAAGGCAAAAATTAATTTTTTCTGTAAAGATATTTAGTCAATGGTACAAGTAGATTAAGAAAAGGGTTGCCTGAAGGATTGTTTATTTTAAAAACCTGTATTAATTGATACGGCTGAGGGTCTTGCTTTTACCAAATAACCGCAGCCCGTGATATCCGGTTACTATGGCAGTATTTTTATCTTTTAGTCTGATATAGCAATTGGCTGAATGGTTCATATCCGGAAGTTGTATTTCACCACTATTCCACTCTTTATCACCTGCATCATAAGTCAAGTCCCACAATACCTTTTTACCAATTTCTGCCTGTTTTGCCGGTTCTTTTACCCAATATATTTTGCCATAGTATTTCCCGTTTTCATTATAAACATTAATTCGTTTACTGCCATCCTGCAATAGCCAATTGCCCAGTATATCATCTGCCGCTGTTTGTGAAAAAGAACTCAGGCTCAGGGTTGTAAAGACAGCCAGCAGCAAGGTTGTTTTAGATTTCTTTTGTATTTTTTTGCTAAAAGGATATAAAAACTGCTTCCAGTAATTTTTAGGAAAATTTCTTTCTTCAGCAATACCTATTGCGCCTAACTCAGTTTGCATTTTTGGACTGTCGTATGCCGTTCTGAAAATATGGTCCCAAACGGTAAGCCATGCTCCATAATTCACCTGTGCATCTTTATAATCGGCACGATGATGCCACCTGTGCAATTCTGCCACACAAAAGATTTTTTTGAGAATGCCCGCTTTGTAATCCAGGTTGGTATGCTGCATAAACATATTAACTGCCAGCAATGCAAGGGCTGTAATTATAACAACCGGTGGCGTTCCTATAACCATGCAAACAATAATACCGGGGCCTCCTTCAATTAATTGATGCAGCGCATGGCGTTTATCACCATTGAGGAAATATAACCGCTCAGAACTATGATGGATGGCATGAAGGTTCCATAAAAACTTATATTTATGGCTTTGCCAGTGTACAAAGAACAAGAAAAAGTCAATGATAGTTAAAGCTAAAATTACCTGAAGCCAAAATGGTTGTTCTGTTGGAAACCAGTTAAAAAAACTAATACTTTGCGCCAGCAAGATTAACAAATATTGGGCAGCCAGTTTAATACAATAATTAATGATATAATAAGTAAGGTCTAAATTCCAGTCACCTTTTCCTTTTAACCAATCCTTTTCATAGGGCATCCATCTTTCAAACAGCAATATGAGCAATCCAAAAAGAGATATTACGGGGATAGTAACCATGTATTGGTTATAACCTGATCGGATTCCAAATATTAAGATAGCGGATGCTGCTACCATTATCACGGGATAGATACTGAATTGAAAAAGTCGCTTCATTTATTGAATATTTTAATTCAGTAAATATGTTAAACAATGCGCTAAACAGCTTGAATAAACCTGCTATTGTTTAAGAACTTCCGAAGGCGAAACGCCAAACATTTCTGTAAATGTGCGGCTCAGGTGGGCCACATCAGCAAAGCCGCTTTCATAACCAGCCTGTGTAAATGATTGTCCCTGCATTACGGCTTTTAAGGCTGCCTGCATCCGGCACCAAAGCACATATCTGCGAAAAGGAATGCCTGTCTGTTCTTTGAACAAATGGGCAAAGCGGCTTTCAGATAGATAGACTTTTGAAGCAATAGCTTCTAAATTAATTTCTTTATGTAAAGATGACTGAATGCAAGTTAGAGCATCCATAATTCTGGGTTCAATGCCTGTTTTATTAGCATCAGAAGCGGTGATTGCTTCAACAAGGGAATGAATAATTTCTACAAAATCTTTATCGTCTGTTGAATCAGATTTAAACCAATCAATAAATCTTCCTCTGGTTTCAGCAATCTCTTTATCCAAATAATGAATGACCCCATGTTTTTTAAGCTGAAGTTTTTTTTCAAGTTGTAAAGCAAGTGATAATTCTGCATCAAGGTAGATAAAAATATAAAAGTCGTCCTCCCCGCAGAATTGATGGGGTAAATCGGCTGCGATGATGCTACACTCACTCTTTTCAAATTCTACGCCATTTGTAGAAAGCAAAAAAGGCTTATCAAAAGCGATTACTATCTCCAAAGCATGATGTAAATGTAATTTAGTGATAACTTGCCTGCCTATGTACACAGCCAGGCCATCATGAATTTGGAGTTTAAATGTTTGGTTCATCTTTTATTTGCAGCAACTTTTACCTTGCTGCATGGGAGGGCAAGAAATACTACCATAACTACAAAAAATGCAACAATCCCCCTGCTTCGGCTTAAGCCTTGTTTTACAATTTCTGCAGGTATAAAAAAATTGGCAAGCATCAATAGGCATTTTTTCTTGTTCTTTTTGTCCGCAAACAGGGCAGGTAATAATTGATAATATTTGGATATTCACTTGCAACAGTCCTTTTTTCGTACAAAGATAGCTTTGAAGATTTTCCAGAAAAATTGCCCTATTGATTTTATTACAGTCATTATAACATAGTTAATAACATAACACCACTCATGCCAATCATTAATAAATCTTCAATAATGGTGATGGTACTCATGGGTAAATTAAATACGGAACCAAGACAGGCACATTTTATTTTATGCTTATTTAAAACGCTTTGTAAAACCCCGATAATGCTTACCGTCATTACTACAAAGGTAACGATATTGGTAAGGATGGGATTAAACCCAGTTAAGAAGGCTAAGCCTAAAGCAAGTTCAGTAAATGCATAAACATAGCCCCACCCGTTCCATTTTTTTGCCACAACATCATACATAGCGTAGCTTTCGGCAAATCCTTTCAGGTTAAGCAATTTGAAAAAAGAAAAAACCAAAAAGAATCCTGCCATAAAATGATTCATCCAACGCATCCAAATAAAATCTCCCTGTACCCATTCAGCCAGCAGTGTGATGCCGGTAATGTAACCAAAAATCAATAATATGGGTTTGTAAGTTTGTAGCCATGATTTTGTGTCATCATCAGGGACAGGTGTTACTGCTTCATGATGCAGTTGACTTATCTCGGAGAGTTGATATTTAGGGAAATCCTTTAATGCTTCCTTTAGCTCATTAGTAGAGACATGTTTATCCATGTCAAGAGTGGCTTGTCCTTTTGGCAAATCTATAGTTACATCTTTTACTCCTGGTACTTTTGATAAAAGGCTTTGTACCTTAGCCTGGCAACCGGTACAGGTCATGCCAGTGACGGAATATGTATGTGTCATAGCTTAATAATTAATGACACAAAGTTCTATTCAATATTTCACCAAATGTTATAGAATTATGGGAGAGAGTTATACCTATTTGATTTTAACTTTATCTAAAGGCTTGCGATGAGAAGAACCTAATTTTTTGAAATGACTCGGTGTAAGCCCGGTAATTTTTTTGAATTGTGAAGATAAATGCGCTACGCTGCTATAACCTAACTTGTAAGAAATCTCACTCAAATTCAGTTCGCCATATACCAGCCATTCTTTTACTTTCTCAGTTTTTTGAAGAATAAAAAACTGTTCAAGGGTTATGCCTTCTACCTCAGAGAATAGCCGGGAAATATAACTATAGTCTTTATGCAGTGCGGAGCTTAAAAATTGAATAATGCTAAAATGCTCCTCTATATCACCTGACTGAACCTTTTTAATTAGTAGCCCTTTAATTATTTCAATCTGCTTTTGTTTTTGGTCATCCAAAATTTCAAAGCCCAGCAAATTCAATCTATCAGTTAATTGAAGCAATTGTTTTGATGTAGGCTTTTTTTGCAACACAACCTCTCCCAAATTAATCCCGATTGTTTTCAAGTTAAGTTTTTTTAGCTCCTGGCTAACGGCCGTTACACAACGATTGCAAACCATGTTCTTTATAAATAAAACCATAAGTGTTTATACGTATAAGAATGAATTTAATTATTGGTATTTCTACTGGTTGCAATATCGCTATTTTAAACAATGCTATAGCTGTAGTTTAAAGATTGTTTAAAGTAAGGCCTGATTTTCAGTATTATTATGCAACAATGGCCCGGGATGCTATAATCGGTATAAAAATTGAGCATCAATTATTTATAGACAACCAATTGAGCCATGATGAGAGCAACATTAAACGACAGGGAGTTGGTAACTGATATTTTAACCCGGTCTTTTATTGACAACAAAAGTGTCAATTACATACTTAAACAAGATGAAAAAAAAGAGCAGCGTATTAAACGCCTCATGGAATATTCATTCAATATCTGCAATTTATTTGGTGATGTTTTTATATCAGATGATAAAAATGGATGTGCTTTGATTGTGATGCCTGATAGAAAAAAAACTACACTAAAATCAATTTTACTCGACATAAAAATGGCTCTTTTTGTTATAGGGCTTTCAAATATAAACAAAGTCATCAGCCGTGAATCCGCCATCAGTAAAATACATCCGGGAAAAGATATTTACTATTTATGGTTTATAGGTGTACAACCATCAGAACGAGGCCGTGGAGTTGGCAGCCAACTTCTAAATGAAATTATTCGAAAAGCAATTTCAGAGGGAAAAACTATTTGCCTTGAAACATCAACACTCAAAAACATCCCTTGGTATGAAAAACATGGTTTTGCAATTTACCGGGAAATGGATTTTGGTTATAAACTGTATTGCATGAAAATGTCTTAATAAACATCCAAGGATATGCTTTTGCTTGGTACACAAATGCATGTAATTACGTTTCTGTTCATTTGTATAGAAACAGTTATTCTTTTTTACCTTATTATCTACCGGCTTGCAAGACCAGATGATAAATCAAGCTGGCTTAATATTATTCTTATTCTGTTGCTTATTCTCTACAATGTTACCGGGGGCCTATTGCCTGACCCTAATCTCCCCGGTTCCTACTTTGTCCAAACATCCATTGCGTATGCGACAGGGTTTATTACACCGTGTTACTTTCCATATTACGTATATAATGCCTTTGCCCTTGAAAAAATGAAGTTTCATGCCTACAAAGGTGTTATTCTATTTCTTGTGATTCCTTATTTTATCTTCGTTGTTTTATTTGTTGCTTCTGGTGAATTAGATGTTGCAAAAGACCTGCTTGTTATTCCTGTTTTGTACGCAATTTGGGTAATTCTTACATTGATTGGCGCAGTAAAATTTAAGTATGAAAATAACTTTGGAACAAAAGCTGCTAAAGAAGAAGTTGCCGTTCTTTTCCTGAGTCTGACACCTTGGGTTGGATTACCCATTATTGACTACTTCAACCTGGGACAGGCAGTAGAAGCGACTACAACAAATACTGGTTTTCTCTTATTGCTGGCACTGCAATTGAAACAACATATCGTTCGGTTACGGGAAGAACATGAACGACTAATTACTTCTGAGGAACAATTGCTTAAATGGAATGAGCAATTACAGGAAGAGGTGAGAAAACGTACTCAGGAATTAGAAAGGATAAGCCGAGAAGAGAGGCTTACTCAAAATTGCAAATTATACAGTCTTACAACCAGGGAAATTGAAATTGTTATACTCGTTTACAAAGGATATTCTCATAAACAAATTGCTGAGATGTTGTTTATAGCTGAGAGGACCGTTGCAAAACATGTTCAGAATATATTTGAAAAGGCACAGGTATCTAATCGCTTAGAACTGAGCAGGAAACTGGATATGGTATAAAATGCGTAGCTGGGGGAATTGCATAAAATAGTCAATTTTACGCAGCTAAATAGTAAGTTTTGCGTATTGAATTAGGTTTATAATTTGATAGGTGATTGGTATTGTTAATACCAAATCAACCAATATGTCAAAAAGAGAGAACGGCGTTGCTTCTGTTATGCAAGCAACAGGGAAAATGGAGTTGACATCTGCCACGGAAATACTTCATCAATGGAATTTATCAATTGCTGACGGCTTTGCTGATGCGGATAGCAATTCTGTTAAACCAGATAGCAGCGTTTTTGTTGAGCTATTGAATAAGTGGAGTAATATCGCAGAAAATCTGCAGCGATTGATTTTAGATGAAATGATTGGCAGGCACCATGCAAAAGATAAAGAGGAATTCATCCGGATGGTTCAATTAATGCTGACAAAATTATTAGATAAAGTTTCTTTAGTCTATTCCTGTTCCTCAGTTTCAAAAAATGATAGTCAACCCGGTTCACTAATACAGGAGTTATTAAGGGCACTTCATTTTATACAAGAATATTTTGGAACTTATTTTGATAAAAATGAAAGAGTACCGGATGTATTAATATCTTTTTACAAAAAAGAAATTAATAGCTTATCTGAAGCCCTCCGGCTAAAATTATCTCAATCAGACCTGGTGGAGCCATTACTTACAGAAACACTGATTAATCATTTCTCTGGCTCGTTTGAAAGTGGTAACATGCCGGTTAGTTATCGCCTGCATTTTTATGAAAAGGAATTACTACGGGAACTTTCAAAAGAAGTAAATCCTGCAACAGACAGTATCAGAAAGCTATTATACTACTATAACTTTAATTCTTCGGCGTTCGTTATATATGAGTTTGACAGGTTAGTTAATCTGGTATCAGCTATTACATCAAAATCTGAAAAAATATTAATGCTTCGTTCTGAATTAAAGAGTATAAATCAATTACCAGTAAGAGTAAATTATTACTTCGATTACAATATGCCTACGCTGAAGGAACAGGTGAGTACCTGGATAACAGAAGAAATAAAATACTGTGAGGCAGGCAATTTTACGCAATCACCCAATACATCTGTAACTGAGCCAGAAAACAAAATCAATACAACACTGTCTGTTGCAAAATTAGGCTTGCTCATCCGGCTGTTGGTGGTTGATAAAATTATTGTTAATAGAACGGTGGCGCCCATGTTACGAACCGTTGCCAAAACCTTTACCACTTTGCAAAGGGAGGAAATTTCATTTGGCAGTTTAGAAACAAAATATCATGCACCCGACAAAGCAACAATAGGTATGATGAAGGAAATGCTTGCGAAATGGATTCATATTTTGGGAAAGTTGTAACTAACTCTTTCTATGTGGCAAATCCTGAAGCCACATTAATATTTCAAAAGCTCAAGGTGGATACTTTTATCAAGATACTTCCACAGTTCCTGATAATGATGGTATGTAAAACCATCTAATTTCAACAATTGACTTACCGGCCAATTAAGTAGTTGCTCCATACTACTAAAACAAAGACGGTCACACATATCTTGAAATTCCGGTGTTAATTGATGATTTAATAGCGGACTCTTTATAAATAATTCAGTTTTCATTGATAAAACCTTTAAGTAATTGCATACTGCGGTCTTATTAGACCGCAATTATTATGCCTGTTTAGTCCATCTTGCCAGTTCATTGTTTAACATGATTCGGCAAAGCGACAAAGGCAATTTAAAAAAGTTGGGTTCAAATATTAAAAGGCTCCGGGAAGCGAAAAATCTAAGTCTCCGGGAACTGTCGTATGCTTGTGATATTGACAACAGTAAGATTTCGAAAATTGAAAAAGGTCAAATCAATATAACATTTACTACAATCCTGCAATTGGCAAAGGCATTGGAAATCTCTCCATCCGAACTTCTCATGACAGAGTTTGATTGATTCCGTAATCAGGCTTTTCATCCTTAAGGTAGTCCTACTGCGCCTATCTCAAAAACGCATTTTTTGGAAATGTTTTTGTATTCCTTCTTTAGGTACAAATTCATAACCAAAGATTGCCGTATATGTTACAATCAATATCATGGAGTCAATACATCACAGCTCTATTGCTTGCATTAATTTGCTATTACGCTTATGTTGCTTACAAATATTTTCGCTGGGAAATTCTTGCCGTAATCGGTATAAAAAGAATAGACCAAAAAAAAGAGGGAGTACCGGTAGCTGAAATTAAAAAACAGTTTACAGCAAGTAATCATGCAGATTTTTTACCAAAAGAACCGCTTAATGAAGTAAATGGTTTGCTTCAACTATTTTGGGATGAAATGAATGCTTACCTGTCTGAAGTAAAGCCGCAAGCCCCTAAAGAGGAAGTTTGTTTTGCTATTAAGAAAATATTAGAAAAATATCCAGACTTAAACAGTACAGAAAATATGGCCGAAGTAGAAAATACAATATCTGGATTACTAAATCAATATTTCCCTGAAAAGTTTACAGTGGCTGACATTCAATATATCGGGCATTGAAAAGTAATGCTTCATTATCTGTGAGCAGGAAAATCAAGTGCAGAAAGGTTAGTATAATGAAGCATTCTTTTTTTATTATTTATTTCTCAAAATTAATGTGTGTATGAAAAAAATGATTGAAAGAAAAAATTTGGTTTGCGGAACAATCTCCATTTTATTACTGTTTCTTACTGTATCAGCGCTAGCGCAAGATGGCAACGCTGGTATTAATGAAGCCAACACCAAAGTACGAAGCTATTTTGCTGCCGGTGTGAACTTGATGTATGCCGTAGGTGCCATTGTAGGGTTAATTGGAGCCGTTAAAGTTTATCAAAAATGGAACAGTGGTGACCATGATACTGGAAAAGTGGCAGCAGCCTGGTTTGGAAGCTGTGTTTTTTTGGTGATAGTAGCTACTGTTATCCGCTCATTCTTTGGTGTATAAAAAAACTGGCGCATGAAAGAAATCTTAATTGGCAAATTACTGGAGTATATCAGGGATAATAATCCTGATATACTTTTTGATTTAGAAGCTAAAGATAAACTCCGTGTTTGGCTGTATGATAAAGTCAGTGCCTGTGAGCCACTAATGAAACAATTGAATAATAAGCAGCCAGGATATGTCATTGTAGAAACTTGCCTTGAAGAAATTACAAAAGAATTACGTCCATCGAGATACAACTACATACTGAATATCCTGGAAACGGAATTTGAAAATGACTATAAGCAACTTCTTCAATCGGGATTGCTTCAGCATGAGGTTGTCAATATGATTAGCTTTTGTAATTCCACTTTTGATGACCTGGTGTTTGCTGAAGAAAATGAGGACAATCAGTTTATTCGCTATGCCATAACCGGCACAGTAAGTGAATACCTGGAAAGTAACCGTGTGAATGAATCTGTGAGCAATGAGTTACAACAGTCAGCAAAAACTTAAAGACAATATTGAGGCTATTCGTATTGCGTTGAACTGGTCGGAAGAAAATAAATTGTCTTTTGACCAGCTTTCTGCTTTGAAGAAATATTCCGGCTTCGGTGGATTAAAAGCAATTCTGTTTCAAAAGGCATCCAAGGAAGAATGGAAGAAGCAAAATGCTTCTAAAGAAGATTTAAAACTATATCCGCAAATAATTGAACTGCATGAACTATTGCAGCAAAAACTTACTGAGAAAGAATATAAAGATGCAATTGATTCTATCCGTAACAGTATCCTCACTGCTTTTCACACTCCTGAAATAATTCCGCAAACAGTATTCAGTGTTTTGAAAGAAAAAGGTATTGAACCTACTACGATGTATGAACCAAGCAGTGGTGCCGGTGTGTTTGTAGCGGAAGCAGTTGCTGCATTTCCATCATTGCAAAAAGTCAATGCTGTTGAGAAAGATTTTCTTACTGGTAAAGTATTAACCGCATTGAGTAGTTCGTTATCCATTCCTGCTTCCGTTCAAATAAAGGGCTTTGAAGAAACTTCGGATTCGGAAAACAGCCAGTACGATTTAATCGTAAGCAATATTCCCTTTGGCAATTTTAAAGTGTATGATGAAAGCATACAAGAAAAAGGCTTAACGGATAAAATCCACAATTACTTCTTCGCAAAAGGACTTGACAAATTGAAAGATGGTGGTGTAATGGCTTACATCACTACCGATGCCTTCCTCAACAGCCCCTCTAACCAAATCGCCAGGGAATATCTATTTACCCGTTCGGATTTTATTAGTCTGAATGTAATGCCGGATAACCTGATGAAAGATACAGGCAATACCGAAGCTCCAAGCCATTTGCTGATTGTTCAAAAGAATCAAACTAAACAATCTCTTTCAGAAGAAGAAAAACAGTTAATTAAAACTGTTGAACAGCAAAACGAATTTGGTAACTATCACCACAATCATTACATCGTTCTTCATCCTGAACTTATTTTAGGCAATCAGATAAAACCCGGCAGAGACCAATATGGTAAAGCACATGAAACTATCTGGCAAACCGGCGACATTAATTTGATTGCTCCAGCTTTAAGCAGAACTATCAACGAAGGGTTTGATAAAAGATTTAATTATGAAAATTTCAATCAGGCAATTAAACAAATTGAAAAGCCGAAAGGCAAACAGCTTACTTACACTGAGATGCCAGAAAATAAGCCCGACAATTCTTCAGTTCAGTTGGGTTTGTTTGATACCGGTTCAGCAACTATTGTAAACCGGGCTGCTGCATATATCAATCCACTAGATACAACAGTAGTAGATAAAAAAACCGCAAGGATTCTAAACATCATTCGTAGTAAAGATAAATCAGAGCATGAATTAATTGTATTGATGACGGCCAAATCAACGGCCTTCAAACAATATGTCTATAAACTTTATTCCAATGCCGAAGAACTACAGTTCTCTGCTAACTGGATGAATGCGGCTTTACTGCAACATGAGTTAGCTGGCATAACAAATATGCTGAAAAAATACGACCAGCAATTTTACAATGACGGCGAGGCCGTGTTTCATGTTTCGCTGGGTGATGATGATAAACTGGAAACACTAAAGAACTTTAATCCACTCCACAAAGAAGGAACACTGATTGTACATAATAATCGTGTCGGCTTTGTTTCCTACATGGCGTCGGATGATGGCAAGCCTGCCTTTATGCCCAGCCTGCATGATAAGAAAGACCTGGGCTTTTATCAGCAATACACTGCGGTAAGGGATATGTATTTCGATTTGTTTGAAAAAGAAACAATCGGACAAACGGAACATAGTGATTTGCGAAAAGAACTGAATGAGGCTTACGAGTCATTGACAAAAGGATATGGCTTGCTGAACTCATCCATTAACCGTCAACGAATTCTAAAAGATGAAGCCTTTGGGTTAACCATGCTTTCCTCCTTAGAAAGAAAGGAAGGCGAACAATTTGTAAAGGCAGACATACTCACTCAGTCATTGGTTCCAAAACAGGAAATCTTTACTACAGACAATCCTTTAGAGGCATTGGCAAAAAGCCTGAACGATAAAGGCAAGGTAGATATTGAATTTATTGCTGCTGCTACTGACAGCACAGAGCCAGAAACAGTCGAAGCATTGGGCAGTCATATCTATCTTCATCCTTCCACATTGCAATGGGAAACTGCCGACCAGTTGTTAAGCGGCAATGTGGTATTCAAACTAAAAGCAGCTACTGAGGTCGTTGAGAAAAATCCTGACAATGTTCAACTGCTTAAAAGCCATCATGCTTTAAAAAAAATACAGCCTGAGAGAATTCCTTTTGAATTGCTTGATTTTAACCTGGGAGAAAGATGGATTCCTCTTGACTACTACAACCGGTTTGCTTCACACCTTTTTGAATTGAACACAGAAGTAAATTATTTTCCTTCTTTAGATACTTTCAAAGTAAAGGCAAGGCTTACCAATGCAAAAATTAACCAGGAATATGCTGTAACACCCAAGAGTGGAAAAACAACTTATGGCGATTCTCTATTGGAATATGCTTTAGAAAATACCACTCCCTTTTACACCTATGAAATTGGAACCGGTGATAAAGCAGTAAGAGTACCCGATAGCGAAGCCATACAATTAGCTCATCAGAAAATAGAATCTATCCGCAACGGTTTTATTAACTGGCTTAAAGAATTACCTGATGCTGATAAGAAAGAATTAGAAACGCTGTACAATGATACTTTCAATTGTTATGTGCTGAGAGAATATGATGGCAGCCATTTGCAGTTTCCCGGCTTGGATAGAAAAAGGTTGGATATTGAGGACTTATACAGTTCTCAAAAAAACTCAGTCTGGCGCATTGTACAAAACCGTGGCGCATTGATAGACCATGAGGTAGGTCTGGGCAAAACATTAACGATGGTGGTATCTGCCAACGAAATGAAGCGGCTGCATATTGTCAACAAACCCATGATACTGGCATTGAAAGCCAATGTGCGGCAGATTGCAGAGACCTATCGCAAAGCCTATCCCAATGCAAGAATACTGGCACCGGATGAAAATGATTTTACTCCAACAAAACGGATGCGGTTATTTAATGAAATCAAAAACAATAATTGGGATTGCATCATTCTCACCCATGACCAATTTGGTAAAATTCCGCAAAGCCCCGAAATACAAAAACAAATTATAGAATCTGAACTGGATAATGTAGAAAGGGATTTACACACCATCAAAGAAATGGGTGGTGAAATCTCCCGGCGTATGCTGAAAGGTTTGGAGATACGTAAAACTAACCTAGGTGTGAAGCTGCAGGAAATAAGAAAGAATATTGAGGAAAAGAAAGATGCCGGTATCAACTTCCGGGATTTAGGTGTTGACCATTTGTTTGTTGATGAAGCCCACAAATTTAAAAACCTGACTTTCACTACAAGGCATGATAGAGTGGCCGGATTAGGGAATAAAGAAGGCAGCCAGAAAGCATTGAATATGCTGTTTGCTGTACGGGAATTGCAAACAAGATTTAACAGCGACCTGTGTGTTACATTTCTTTCCGGCACACCTATCAGCAACAGCCTTACTGAAATGTACCTGTTGTTTAAATACCTGCGTCCAAAGGAAATGGAACGGCAGCGGATTGAAAATTTTGATGCATGGGCTGCTGTTTTTGCGAAGAAAACAACCGACTTTGAATTTTCTGTAACAAATGAAATTATTGCGAAAGAAAGGTTCCGCCATTTTATAAAAGTTCCTGAACTGGCATTGTTCTATAATGAGATTACTGATTATAAAACGGCCAAGCATATTAATTTGGATAAGCCTGAAATTGATGAACAGTTAATCAATATTCCACCAACACCAGAACAACAGGAATTTACAAAACGACTAATGCAATTTGCCAAAACCGGAGATGGTGAATTAATTGGCAGGCCAAGACTGACAGATGAAGAAGATAAAGGTCGTATGCTGATTGCAACGAACTATGCAAAAAAAATGGCGGCCGATATGCGACTGATTGACTCCGGTAAATACAGCGACCATCCAAATAATAAAGTAAATGTCTGTGCCAGAAAAGTAGCGGAGACATACGAGCAAAGCAGGGATCAGAAAGGCACACAAATCATTTTCTGTGATATTGGTACTCCCAAGCCTGATGAATTTAATATTTATGATGCCCTGAAAGAAAAACTAATCAACGATTTTAAAATTCCTGCCTATCATATCACATTCATACATGACTGGACAGATAAGCAAAAACCAGAACTGTTTCGTAAGATGAATAATGGTGAAATAAGGATTATGTTAGGTAGCACGGAGAAGGCAGGCACTGGTTTAAATGTGCAGTCGAAGGTAGTTGCCATGCACCATTTGGATATTCCATGGAAACCTTCTGAACTGGAGCAAAGAGATGGTCGTGGTGCAAGACAGGGAAATATCATTGCCAAAGAGTATTACAATAATAAGGTGAAGAATTTTATTTATGCAGTTGAACAATCTCTCGACAACTATAAATTCAATCTTTTGAAGAATAAGCAAACCTTCATCAGCCAGATGAAGAACTGCGAACTGAATGTGAGAACAATTGATGAAGGAAGTATTGATGAAAAGAGTGGTATGAATTTCTCTGAATATATCGCCATTCTTTCGGGCGATACTACATTGCTGGAAAAATCAAAAATGGAAAAGAAGATAGCTGTGTTGGAAAGTTTGCGGAATGCCCATCACAAAGAGGTATTTCGTTCAAGATTTAAGTTGGAAAATTTACAAGAAGATAAAGAAAAAACTACTCAAACATTTAATAAGCTATTAGTTGATGAGAAAACGTATAAGACTCAATTGGCTTATGATAAAGAGGGAATTAAAATTAACCCCATTAAGTTAAGCGGATTGGATAATTCGGATGCGGAGGTTATAGGCTCTCATCTTATCATGCTTTATACGGAATGGAAGCCACAGATTGGTGAAGACGAATACAAAAAAATAGGAAATCTCTATACTTTCGACTTATACATTCGCAGACAGAAAGAAACTTATGAAGACAAAGGACTGTTTGAGTATAAATACAGTAATGTGTTCTATGCAGAAAGTAAGCAAACAGGTATTAAATATTCATGGAACCAGGGGCATATTAATATTGATAATCCAAAGCTGGCGGCCCGGTATTTTTTAAATGCTATTGACCGGGTGGAAAGCTTAAAAGAAAAATATCAAAAAGAACTCAATGAACTTAATCAAAATATTCCGATGCTCGAAAAAATAGTAGCAAAGCCCTTTGATAAAGAAGATGAATTGGCACAGTTAAAGAAAGACGTTTCAAGATTGGAAAGAGAGATTACGCTGAAGATACAGGCAAACCAGATTAAGCAGCATGAGGCTGCTGAAGTAGCAGTTGAAACTCCGGTAGTCAAGTTGGAAATTAAAACACAAAAAGATGAAAAATCCTTATTAGCAAAGAGAAAGGTTAGCGAAGGAAAAACAAAGGGCATTAGAATTTAGTTCCTACATTATCTCTATGCTGAAGAAGTTTGCTCTTATATAATTTATAATCTGTCATATTGAGTGAAATTATGCTTTTCGAAAACAGCTTCAATTTCTTGCTGTATCAGCATTTTAGCTTTAGAGCTTAACAACTTATCGGATAAGCTGATTACAACTGTCCAAAATTGCTCACTTCTTAAAATCTCTGTTATTGAGAAAATTGTTTCTTGTAAATATGCTTTACTATGGTTCTTGTCAATTATTGAAAGTACATAATCAGCAGCTTCAATCCCCTCAGCATCCGGGTCTTTAATACCAACTTCCATATTGCCGATGTAGTCAATACCAAATTTATATATAGCTTCTGCAACAGGTCCTGCAATTAGTGTATTACACATTTTTAAACAAGCCTGAGGAGTCCTTACTCTGACAGGTTGTGAAAGTGAATTAAAAAATGCAGGGTCTTTCTTTGCATTTAAAATCCCGGCAATTAATAAATTGTCTGCACCATAATCAAACCTTGTGATACCGCTGCCAGGGTCGGAAGTTATTAATGAAATGCTTTTAACCTCAAATCCTGAGTAAAATCCTAATACCGCATGTCCGGCTTCATGGTAAGCACCAATTTTATAAAGCTTCTCTACCATACTATCTTTCTTGAATATTGAAAGCAATTTGTCAATAAATTTCATTGTGCAACAGCAGTTTTATTTGAAATGAAAAGGTAAGATATATGATTAGTTTAAGAAACAAACAACAGTCATGATTCAAAAGTAAAACCATAGAGAAAAGCTATGAGGTTGTACTACCTCTCTTACTCCATGAATTGTGCATTTGGAAAACTATTTGCTGCATTTGTTTTTTGACTAATCATGTCCAACTCTGTTTATCAAATCAACAAAGGTATCAACCGCAGCATTGAGTTCAAAGGGCTCAAAGCTCAATATATCTGGTACCTGGGCGGTGGCTTGGTAGTATTGCTGATACTTTTTGCAATACTCTATATCAGCGGCCTGGGTATCTTCTTTTGTCTGCCATTCATTGCGCTACTCACTACTGCTTTATTTATGCGAATCTATAAACTCAGCCGCACTTACGGCGAACATGGCATGATGAAAAAGATTGCCCGGCGTTCTGTACCGGATGTGATAAAGAGCTATTCAAAAGTGAAACTGAAAAAGATGTTGCTGAATGAAAAATCTGAATGAGATATTGCCTGTATATGCCATTGAGCACAATGCCATCCTTTCTAAAATGGGTGATGTAACGGTAGCGTTTGAAGTGCAGTTGCCAGAACTGTTCACCATGAGTAATGATGATTATGAAGCATTCCATCATGCCTGGATTAAAGCGATAAAAGTATTACCTGTTAATAGTGTGCTGCATAAACAGGATTGGTTTACGGAGGCAAAGTATAAACCTTCGTTTATCCAGGAAGACAATAGCTTTCTTACAAGAAGCAGTGACCGGTTCTTTAATGAACGGCCTTATTTAGACCACCGTTGTTATATCATGCTTACAAAGAAGCCAGTAAATCGAAAAACATCATCATCAATTTTTAGCAGCCTGTTACGAAGAACGATTGTACCGGAAGAAACATTACAGCCCAAACACTTTCATGATTTTATGAACCATGTTGGGCAGTTTCAAAAGATACTAACCGACAGTGGTTTTATAAGCATGAAGCAAATTGAAAATAACTTACTGGCCGATTCTATACTTCATTATCTGAACCTAGGTAATGATTCAGTTCTGCTAAGAGATATTGAATTTAAACCCGAATGGAAGGTTGGCGAAAATCATTGCCAGCTTTATACAATGGCTGATGCTGAATTTGTTCCTGCTTTGTGCGGTTCACGGATTAACTATGATAAATATTCTACTGATAAAACAAAATTCAGCGTCGGCTTTGCTTCACCCATCGGTCAGTTGCTTTCATGCAATCATATTTACAATCAGTATGTATTTATTGAGGATGTGCAGAAGACAATACAGAAGTTAGAAAGTAAAAAGCTGCGGCTGCAATCACTTTCCGCATATAGCCGGGAGAATGCTATCAGTAAGCAGGCAACAGATGATTTTCTGAACGAAGCCATCAGTGAGCAGCGGTTACCGGTTAAGGCTCATTTTAATTTATTAGCATGGACAGATAACAAAGAGGAATTGAAGAACATCAGAAACTTATGTTCTTCAGCACTTACTCAAATGGATGCTACTCCTAAATTGGAAACTGAAGGCTCTGCCCAAATCTTTTGGGCGGGAATTCCGGGCAATGCAGCAGACTTTCCAATGAATGACACATTCGACACTTTTAGTCCGCAAGCTTGTTGTTTTTTCAATTTGGAAACCAACTATCGTTCCTCTGTTAGCCCAATCGGCATCCGTTTGGGCGACCGGCTTTCAGGCAAACCCATCCATGTGGATATTTCGGATGAGCCAATGGATAAAGGCATCTGCACCAACAGAAATAAATTCATTTTGGGCCCTTCTGGAAGTGGAAAATCTTTCTTTACCAACCACATGGTGAGGAGCTACTATGAAAAAGGCACACATATTGTGTTGGTGGATGTGGGCCATTCCTACAAAGGCTTGTGTGATATGGTGAATGGTTATTATTTCACCTATTCGGAAACCAAGCCCATAAAGTTTAACCCGTTTTATATTGGTGAAGGCGATATACTGGACACAGAGAAAAAGGAAAGCATCAAGACATTGTTATTAGCTCTTTGGAAAAAAGACAATGAAACTTTTAACCGCAGTGAGTATGTGGCCCTTTCAAATGCTTTGCAATTATATTTTGAGAAAGTAGAAAGCGATAAAAACTTGTTTCCCTGCTTTGATAGCTTCTATGAATTTTTGAAAGATGATTTTGTAGCGGTACTGAAAGGTGATAATGTAAAGGATAAAGATTTTGATGTGTCCAATTTTCTGTATGTGCTGCGGCCATATTATAAAGGTGGGGAGTTTGATTACTTACTAAATGCGAAAGAAAACCTTGATTTGTTGCAGCAACGTTTTATCGTATTTGAATTGGATAATATCAAAGACCATCCGATTTTATTCCCGGTTGTAACCATCATCATTATGGAAGTATTTATTTCCAAAATGAGAAAGCTGAAAGGCATTCGTAAAATGATATTGATTGAAGAAGCCTGGAAAGCAATAGCAAAGGAAGGGATGGCAGAGTACATTAAGTACCTGTTTAAAACGGTGAGAAAGTTCTTTGGTGAAGCTATCGTGGTAACACAGGAAGTAGAAGACATTATTTCATCACCGGTGGTAAAGCAGGCAATTATCAACAACAGTGACTGCAAAATATTATTAGACCAAAGTAAGTATCAAAACAAATTCGACCAGATACAGGAATTGCTGGGATTGACTGAAAAAGAAAAGGCGTTGGTATTGTCTATCAACAAAGCCAATGACCCGACTAAAAAATATAAAGAGGTCTTTATTTCTCTTGGTGGTGTGTTAAGCAAAGTCTATCGCACAGAAGTGTCGCCGGAAGAATACCTGGCTTATACAACAGAGGAAAAGGAAAAAGTGAAAGTACAGGCTTATGCTGCAAAGTTTGGCGGGGATATTGAAAAAGGGATTAAGGCTTTAGCAGATGAGATTATTCACTCTAAAAACTGATAGTATGAAAACAACAATGCTTATCCTTTTAGCAACTTTAATTATCTCCGGCTGCAATACAAGTGGCAAAGATGAAATTATGGAATTTATACCCGGCACCTATGTAAGAGCCGGGCAAAATGAATTTGGAAAAGAGTTTGACACCCTTGTCATTTCTCTTCAAAATCAGGCAGCGAAGGAATTTAAAATTCAAAACCGATGGAACTATATCCGGCAGGTAGAAGGAGAAGCAAATGTGCCGGAGTATAAAGTGAAAGAAACATCAGGAATTTACAATGGCGAAACCAAATTGCTTGAAGAGTCAGAAACTTTAGACCATTTTTCATTTGATATTAAGGAGAAAGTATTGTTTGATGGAACCAATAAGTTTAAAAAAATAAAATAAAAGGTTATGAAAAAAATATTGGCAGTTGTGGGGTTGAGTATGTGCTGCATGTTTTTGCCAATACAGGAAACTAAAGCTCAAATTCCCATTGCAGACATTATCAAAGCGGCAGTTAAAAAAGTAATAAAGGCAATTGACCTTCAGATGCAGCGGCTGCAGAACAAAACCATCTGGCTACAGAATACCCAAAAAACTCTGGAAAATAAAATGAGCCAGTTGAAGCTGAATGAGATTAAGGACTGGGTGGAAAAGCAGCGAAAGCTGTATGATGACTATTTTCAGGAATTATGGAAAGTAAAAGCTGCCCTTGCTTACTATAACCGGGTGAAAGATATAATTAAACGGCAGGTACAAATGGTAAATGAATACAAGGGCGCCTGGGCCTTGTTCAGACAGGACAAGAATTTTACGGCGGAAGAACTGGATTATATGTATAATATCTATACCGGCATGATGGATGAAAGCCTGAAAAGCATTGACCAGTTATTTTTAGTGGTGAATGCCTTTGCTACACAGATGAGTGATGCCAAACGGCTGGAAATTATTAATACCGTTTCAGATAACCTGGAGCAACAGTATGTTGATTTAAAAGATTTCAATAATCAGAATAAGATGTTAAGTATTCAACGGGCTTCTGAGCGGGGCGAGATTGAATATGTGAAAAGGCTATATGGTATCACCCGTTAGCAGGAACAATATTGTGAAGAACGAAAATGTGAAGTATGAAAAGAATATTGCTATTGGCAACAGTAGGTCTGTTTGCCTTTCACTCATCAGGTGCCCAAACCACAGATGAATGGCTCAATCAAAAAGCTACACAAAAGAAATACCTGTTGCAACAAATTGCTGCCTTGCAGGTTTATCTTGGTTATGCCAAAAAAGGTTACACCATTGTAACCAGTGGAGTTAATACTATTCGTAACATAAAAAACGGAGACTTCAACCTGCACCGGGATTTCTTTAGCCGCCTCAAAAATGTAAATCCTGCCATTCGCCGGTATGCAAAGGTTGCGGATATAATTTCTTACCAGGTAAAAATCATTAGACAAACAAAACTCACCCTTCAGCAAATCAGGGAAACAAAACAATTTACTGAAGCTGAACTGGATTATTGCAAACAGGTATTTGATACCCTTTTGGATGAGTGTATAAAAACAGTGGAAGAATTAATACTGGTAACAACATCAGGTGAATTGGAAATGAAGGATGATGAAAGGCTCAAACGGATTGACGGATTATATGCTGATGTACAGGATAAATATTCCTTTGCCTGCTCTTTTAGTGAAGATATGGGTTTGCTGGCTGTACAACGTTTGGGAGAGCAAATGGAAATCAATCGTTCTAAAATAATAAATGGAATAAAATGAAAAAGTTGATTGTGATTTTGATTATGTGCAGTATGAGTTTTCAACTAAAAGCTCAAAGTGAAGAAGTGCAACAACTGTTGCTTAATATTGAAAAACTGGCGCAGTTTAAAAAGATTTTGCAGAATATGTATGATGGGTATAAACTGCTGAATAAAGGATATACAGCGGTTAAAAACATATCCGAAGGAAACTTCAACATCCATAAAACTTTCTTAGATGGTTTAATGGAGGTAAGCCCGGCGGTTAAAAAATATAAACGTATAGCGGATATTATCAGCTATCAACTACGCATAGCCAGAGAATATAAATTGGCGTATAACCGGTTTAAAGAGGAAAAACAGTTTACTATTGAAGAAATTGATTATCTCGGTAAAGTGTACGGCAACCTGTTTAATGAAAGTTTAAAAAGCCTGGATGAATTGTCAATGGTGATTACTTCAGGAAAACTGCGCATGAGTGATGATGAACGGTTGCAGGCAATTGATAAAATTTATCTGTCGGTGGAAGAACAGTATTCCTTTCTCAAAGAATTTACCAATAATACCAATTTGCTTTCACTGCAACGTAAAGCAGAAAAAGGAGAAATTGAAATGAGCCGCAGATTATATGGGCTGACGAAGTAGCGATTACATTTAAAATAAGTGAGTATGAAAATGTGTGTAAGAGTTGTGTGCATAGCAATCATTGTATTGCTGATTCCTCATTTAGCCGAAGCCCAGGGAATGGCAAACAGAATCCGCAGCCTGCATGAAGTGCTGGAGAAATTGTACGATGATATGATGCCGCTCTGCAGCAGGCTCATTGGTGTAGGTCGTGGTATTGCCGGCTTTGCCGCTACCTGGTATATAGCTTCAAGAGTATGGGGGCATATTGCAAGAGCAGAGCCAGTGGATTTTTATCCGCTGTTTCGTCCATTTGTGTTGGGTTTTGCTGTATTAATATTTCCATCTGTTATTGCCATGATTAACGGTGTAATGAAGCCCACAGTTACCGCCACTGCAGCAATGGTAACAGACTCAGATAAGGCAGTGGCAAAACTGCTTGAGATGAAAGAAGAAGCCATAAAGAAAACAGCTTACTGGCAAATGTATGTAGGGCCCAATGGTTCCGGCGACCGGGATAAATGGTATAAATACCACTATGCTGATAAGAGAGAAGGCTGGCTGAAGAGTATTGGCAATGACATTAAATTCGCCTTCGCAAAGTTTTCTTATAACTTCCGAAATTCAATTAAGCAGTGGATGGCCGAAGTGCTAAAAGTTCTCTTTGAGGCCGCAGCTCTTTGCATCAATACTATCCGGACATTTTATTTAATCGTGTTAGCTATCCTGGGGCCATTGGTCTTTGGCATTGCTGTGTTCGATGGCTTTCAGCATACGTTAACCGTTTGGATAGCCCGTTATCTCAACATCTTTTTATGGTTGCCAGTCGCCAATATATTTGGTGGCATAATGGGTAAAATTCAGGAAAATATGCTGAAGGAAGATTTGCAACAGATAGCAACAAACGGCGATACTTTTTTTAGTACCACAGATACTGCATACTTAATTTTTATGATTATCGGTATCATTGGTTATTTCACTGTGCCGTCGGTTGCCAATTATATTATACATGCCGGTGGCGGCAATACATTACTTTATAAAGTAACAAATATGATGAGTACATCCAGCCGTACTGTTGTAGCCGGTGGCACTTCTATGGCAAGAGATGCAATGGGTGGAGCTTACAACAAAATGAGTAACAGTATGGCTGATGCAGGTGCATCACAAGGATATTTTAAAGAAGGTAATAGTGGTGGTGGAAGCTATATGAAGGATAAGTTGAGTGGGAAAACGTAACTACAGCTTTCCAATATTTGTTTGAATGATATTCATTATTTCATCAAAAGGTATCTGGCCTTTGTAGTAAAGCTTATTTGTTTTTTCATATCTTTTCTTAAATGCCTCCCGTAGTGCAGCATCTGATAAAAGAAAAGCCTGGTTTTCTGTAACTGGAATAGCAAAATCCTTTGCAGGAAACCTTTTCTTTTTATGGGCTTTGTATTCATCAGTGTCTATAAATTGTTGCACCAGTTCATTCTTTAAAAGGCAGGCTACATCATAATACTGCCGCATGTAATTGGGCCTTTCTGTTTTGTCTTCCTGCTCCTGACGAAATTTTGTTGCAATAGTTTGCAACTTTTCTACAAAAGTATAACCGGGGTGGTAGCAGGTAATGTCCACCGCCCGGTTATCATTAATTTTTATGCTGCCATTACCGGCAGCTTCATCATAAGCCCAGGAACTTATTGTGAGGTTGCTGTTCGGAGTTACGCTATCAAAACCTGCTTCCAGTAATATTCCTTCTTTCACACCTTCTATACTTTCTGTTTTACTCTCATACAAAAGCCGGATACCACCGCTGCGATAGTACGCTTCATCATCAAATGCTGTATCTCTCTTTACAGAAACAATACCATCAATCTTTATATTCGCTGCAAGCCAGTCATAATATTTCTTTCTTGATTCAATATGATTGGGTTTTGTCTTGGCCGGATTTTCTTCAACTCCCAATGATGCCGGTGGCTTTATATGAATGTCTATATCCTCAGAAAACCGGTCTATAATTTTAAATCCCTTTGATAAAGATGTTCCCCCTTTCAGTTCAAAATCCAATCCCTGTTTCTTCAACCCATACAGTACATGCATAATCCAGTAATCCTTCTCAATAAGCCCTGGAAGGATGTTGTTTTTATCTGCCAGTATATTCAGCAGATCTGAAAAGTCTTTATGATTATGCAGGTAACCGTCAGCCATATTAGATTGTATGAGGTTGTAGTAAGGGAGCAAATAATTTCTTTGCCTTTACGCTGCCATATTCCACCACTGAATGTTTCAGCTTTTTCTTATCCATCACTTCCACTTTGTCAGCCACTTTCTTCAATACTTCGCTGCTATCTTCCGCCAGTGATTCAAGATTATTTACTAAATCAACCAATAAAAATTCGGGTGTCATTTTTTTAGGGAAGTGAGGTTTTATCTTAAACTGAAATGTTTTATTACCCAGTTTAAACTCTCCGTGCCGTTTATGATTATACACCGTTCTTTCATTATACAATTGGGTGGTACCTACACCCAGGCTGTTATATACATTTGGTGTGGTAAGCAAAAAGCGATGGTCTTTTAAAAAACTTTCAACCAGCATATTTTCGTCAGGCGGTGTTTTGCCAAAAGCACTTTCTTTTGGGTAATAGTATAGCCCCTGAGACAATTTTTGCAAAGTTCCATCCTGCACCAATTCATCCAGGTGCCGGTCAACCGATTTAGACCAATTGGCCAACTCAGTACGGCGATAAACCTCACCGGGTTTTAATTGCCTTTTTAATTGCTGTAGCCTGCTCATATACTTTTTATTTACTGAACAAAAGTACAATAATTTTTGGCAAATAACTGTTTTTTCATTTAAAATTCATGCAAATTAGTAAATTATAGCATTGATAATCAATTAAATAATTTTATACTAAAAATACCTATTTTACAATTGTATTAATATTAATCGAAGAGAAAGGATGAAAATCAGGAGCCCAGCTAATCAGTTGTTCTCCCTTAAGTTTATGATGGGCAATGTTTGGAAACAAATCCATATCAATGGGATGTTTAGCATTGGGATTATGAAATAAATTTAACCCTTCACTCCATGTTTCAGTCCCATTTTCATCAACCAAATATGAAAATGATATTGGGGTAAATGAATTAGAATTGTGGTCATATCGGTCGCCAACTCTCAATACTTTTTGTTTGCTGGATGAAAAGCCTGCCAGGATACCCATCCTTGTAAACTTAGCAATTGTTCCTGTTGTGCTAAATAATACGCCGCTTATGTTTTCACAATCTGGCTCAAAAAAGAATCCTGAATTTATTTTGGCACCTGTAGGTTTAGTATAGTGTGTTATCTTTTCAGTCTTGGCAAAAGCGGAGCCATCTTCCGAAACAATTAACTCCTCTCGCTGTCCATATAGATATTCAACCAAAGAAATGTATGACCAGGTCATTGAAAAATCATCATGAAAGTCAGCCACAGCCAATAAGAAAGGTTTGTCTTTTAAATGTGATAATTCCCAATATTTTTTACTCAATTTTGAAAAAAGGGTACTTCCATATCTAAGGGGTATTTCATTTTTAATTTTTGTCAAAATATCTGCCGGCCTCGTTAATTTTTCTTCATTAGGCAAATATGTTGGCGGATTGTTTTTATCCCTTCCCAATGTAACAGCTTCAACTCCAATTTCTGCATCATATTTTTGAATAATAAAATCAGGTCTTTCATGCTTTCTGTTGACTAAAAACTCTTGCTCAGTTAGCGAGGCAAACAAATAAATTTCCCAAAGCCTGGCATCAAATCCATTTAGCGACTGAAATTGTTCGATGAAATTTCCGTCAATATCAGAAAGGTGATTGGCAATTTCTATGATAGCCCTCTTTGAAGGGATAAATTGAGTATCCTCATTAAGTCTTGTAAAATAGGGATGAATTTTTTCCTGATTCACTACAATATTAAATAAATCCATTCCTCTATCTGGCAGGTTATGCACAACAGATTTAAGATTCTGTGCTGTATGCCACTTCATGGAATTGCTCAGCATTTCTATAGCTTCACCTTTACTGGAGAAACTTACTTTGGTGTCAAACTCCCGGAATTGTCTATTTTCATCTCTCACCAAAAGCACATAACTAAAATCCCTGTCATATAAATCTAACAGAACCACTCCTAAAATAGAGTTGTCGTCATTTGAATAGTATTCCAACTCCCTTGCAAAATTTTGTACAGCAGGATGCCGTGTAAACAGCATAAAAATATTAAACTGATTCTTCGAAATCTGTCGTATAGTGATTGGTTCAGTTTTCATTAAAATTTCGATAATGTTTGACTTATGAAGTTAAGAATATTCATTTAGCTAAGTGTTTACGCACCAGTTAGCCCTACCTCACTTACCCTACAATTCCCCTTCTTGGTAAAATAATTGCAGAATATACAATTGTGAGTTTGGAAAAATGTGAGCAATGTTTCAGAAAACAAAAAATATAGACACCGCTTTCAGGTATATCCGGCTATTCAGTGTGGCGTTCTTAGCTGCCTGTGTTATTATATCTCTTTTTATCGCTTACAAAAGCTATCAGTTGTCGTCTCAATCTCAGAACAAGGTTTTTATACTGGCAAATGGAAAGGCATTAGAAGCCTATGCAGCCGACAGGAAAGATAATATTCCAGTGGAAGCTAAAGACCATGTAAAAATGTTTCATCATTTCTTCTTTTCTCTTGACCCCGATGATAAAGTTATTCAGGCCAACATTACAAAAGCATTATACCTGGCAGACAATTCAGCAAAACAACAATACGATAACCTGAAAGAGAATGGGTATTATTCAAACCTTATATCGGGCAACATCAGTCAGGAAATCACAATGGATAGCATCATTATTAATACAGATGTGTATCCATTTTATTTCAGGTATAAAGGGGAACAGAAAATTATTCGCCCCACCACCATTGTAACCAGGAATCTGATTACCGAAGGATACCTGAGAAATGTTTCCCGTAGTGATAATAATTCACATGGCTTTCTAATTGAAAAATGGCGGACGTTGGAGAATACTGACATCAACATTCAAAACAGGTAGTATGTGGTTGTTCAAAAAGAAAAAGAAAGAGATTCAGTCAGATGATAAAACTACCGTATCTGATAAAGTGGCTGGCAAAATTGCCGGTGTCGGCATTAAAGCACAACAGCTATTTGCAGAAAAAATGAACAGGATATTTATGAACACAGATTTTAAACGATTAAAACTACTACTGATACTTTTCTGTGTTTCTGCAGGTGGCTACAGTATTTATCTTATTGTAAACAGTGTTTTCAGTCCTGAAAGAAAGCAGAAAGCTTTAGAGATACAGCAAATGGATATTCCAAAGCACTTTAATAAATCAGGAGATGAAACCATAATGCCGGAGGCAACTATAGATGAACAAACTTATTTACAAATACAGGATTTTAGAAAATACATGGATAGTTTAAAATTGAACAGAACGAATGAATACGACAGCATTCTGCAAGCCCGGCCGGGTTTGATGGATAGTGTGCAGGTGCTGGAACAAATTTATTTATCACAAAAACAAAAATGAAGTGTATGAGCAGTGTGCAAAGGTCGCAGGCCTTCCTGCGTAAAAGGAAAATGATGCTGGTGTTACCGCTGCTGGTAATACCATTTCTCACAATGGCCTTTTGGGCATTAGGTGGAGGAAAGGGTAATGAACCCGTTATTGTAAACGAGCAAAAAGGCTTGAACCTAAACCTTCCTGATGCTAAAATGAAAGATGAAAACCTTACTGATAAACTTAGTTTTTATGATAAGGCTGATAAAGACTCAGCTAAATTAGAGGAGTGGATGCGGACTGACCCGTATTATCAACAGAAAGAAGATACAGGCTATAGTCCTGTAAACGAATTAGAACTACTTACACAGAACTCAGCTTCCAAATACAACCAGCGGCTCAATTCATCGCCGTATGAAACATCGTCAAATAATCCTGAGCAAAAACTGCTGCAAAAATTAGCATTGTTGCAAAAAGAAATCAATAAACAACCTGAAACCGTAGCCAACAATGAAGTTTTATTGCCCAATCAGGATGATGAATTTTCAAATGAAGTGGACAGGCTTGAAAACATGATGCTGACCATGGATAAAACCAGTACCGGCGACCCTGAAATGCAGCAGCTCAACGGAACTTTGGAGAGGATATTAGACATACAGCATCCACAACGGGTAAAGGATAAACTCAGAGAAAAATCTTTGCAACATAAGCAGGTGGTATTTGCTGTAACCACTTCACCCAAACTGGCAAATGTAACGCTGATTGATACGATAAAGAAAAAACAAACCACCAGCAATCAATTCTACGGAGTAACAAAAGAGAGTGAAGAAGCTATTGAAGGATTTGCTATTGAGGCTGTGGTGCACAGTAATCAGTCATTAGTAAACGGTGCTGTTATTCAGTTACGGCTTTCTACAGATGTTTTTATAAAAGGTGTTCTCATCCCGAAAGGAACTTCTGTTAACGGAATTGCATCATTAAACAATGAGCGGCTCGAAGCAGAAATAAACTCCATCCGTTATAAAAATCAACTATTCCCTGTAAAAATGGAACTCTACGATTTGGATGGTTTACCTGGCATTTACATTCCTGGTTCTATCAGCCGGGATGTAGCGAAAAATTCCGCTGATAACAGTCTGCAATTAATGGAACTAACCACTCTTGACCCTTCTTTAAAAGCACAAGCCGCCGCTGCTGGCATCAATACGGTAAAAAGTTTGATGAGCCGGAAAGTAAAACAGGTAAAGGTTATGGTTAAAGAGGGTTACAAAGTTTTACTGAAGGACAAGAATTCCGAATCTGATTAATAACAAATAAAATTTAAAACGATGAGACGATTAGTGTGTATGATTTGTGTAGTGTGGTTATTCGTTTCTGCAGTGGCACAAACAAAACTGAGCATCACAACAGATAAAACCACAAGCCTTGTATTTCCATTTGCTATTAAACATGTTGACAGGGGCACCTCTTCTGTGCTTGCACAGCAAGTAAAAGAAGCTCCGGAAATTTTATTAGTTAAAGCAGCCGAAAAAGACTTTAGTGAAACAAACCTTAGTGTTGTTACAGATGACGGCAGCGTATATGCCTTTACGGTTACCTACGATAACAAACCTTCGGTTTGGGTGCTTTATTTGCCTGTAAACAGAACAGCGGCCATCAGCTCTTATGCAAACATGATTATGGATAATGAACGAACCCTAAAAAAATTAAAGGACAAAAAATACAACATGAAGGCAAGTGTAAAAGGTATATACATCAAAGACAATACAATTTATTTTCAGGTATATATCAACAATGATGGAACTGTTGATTATGATGTGGACCTTCTTCGCTTTTCTATTAAGGACAAGAAAAGAAGTAAAAGAACCGCAGTTCAGGAGTCTGAACAAAAGCCCCTGCACATAACTGGAAATTATAGCAAAGTGAAAGGGAGCAGCAGCACTGTATTTGTAGCGGCACTTGAAAAGTTTACCATTCCTGATAAAAAATATTTAGCCATCCAAATGATGGAGAAGAATGGCGGCAGGCACTTTTTATTAAAGGTTCGTAATAAAGATATAATGAAAGCCAGAGTGTTGCCGGATTTAAAATGATAAAATGCCAAAGCAAAATCTTACAACCCTGAAAAGTCAATTACATGGGCTTGGTTTTTCAAGTACTATTAATCAGGTAGAAGATTATGCAAAAGCAGGTAATAAGAACTTTGAAGCATTTATGTTTATAAAGAGTAGTAATGACCAGTTGATGTACACACTCGATTTTGAAAAGGATAACAATGGGTGGAGATTAAAAGGCTATAACCTGGTTAAAACATCTATTGATATACCCAAAGTGACTGTGGCAGGTTTTGATACAGGAGAGTTGGAACGAAGATTTGCAAGAGCTGACAAGATATACAATAACTATTACTCTGGGATGATTCGTAAAAATGATGAATCATTTCTCCAAAAACTGGAAGCTGACTTAATGAATGTTTTTAATGCAGGCAAAAAAGGAATGGATTTAGCCTCTCTGCTGATGGTTAAGTATTGGCCCGAAAGCGAATATGCAAAGTACTTAAAGGATGGAAACCAGTTAAAAGCAAAATACGAATCATCAATTAAAGTCGATGAGGCTGCCGGAGACTTAATACACGCAAAAGAAGCGTATAAAAGGCTTAAAGAAACTAAACGAATGAATAATGAACATCCCATAGCTGATGATGTACTTGACCTGGTGAATATTGCTCTGTCAAAAGGTGAACATTATATGACTTATAATAACAGCCTGTACTTTATTGATAAAGATGATATTCATTTTTTCAGAACAAAAGAAGAAGCAACTCAGTTTTCTAGAAATAATATCAGTGACCTGGACCACTTCACTGTTCTTCATTTCAATTCAGTTAAGGATGTTCTTGCACAAATTCCTTACAGCGAAAGTATAAATCAAATTCCGCAGCTTAACCCGGATGGAAATGGTTTATACAATAAAGAAGGCAATGCGTTTACCGATGCATTGATTGACCATTTTGATTCACAACAAGTATCAATATTTAATAAACAATTAAAAACAAATTTTATGAACAATGAAAATTTTCAGTATTTGGCGGATAACATCAAATACATGGGCTTTGGTGAAACACTTAAAGCCGATTTGGAAAGAAACATGGGTGAAGGCAAGGGAGAATTTCAATTGCACTTCAAAGCAGAAATTAACAAGAAACCATTCGAGGCCACACTCAATTTCCGTAAATCCGATTCCACAGATATGTACTTCTTCAACAACTACCATGCTTCATTAGCAAGAAGTAATGGAGAAAAGAATGAGCAAACATTCTATCTGAACAAAGGAAAGGGTGTAACAGCAAAAGAAGCCTACAACCTGCTGGATGGCCGGGCTGTTCACAAAGACCTTACCACCAAAGAAGGCCAGCCATATAAAGCCTGGATACAGCTTGACTTTGAAAACAAAGACAAGAACAACAATTTTGAAGTAAAGCAGTTCCATGAAAACTATGGATATGATTTGAAAGCCGCTGTTGAAAAATTTGCAGTAGCAGAATTGAACGACCCTGAAAAAGCAAAGGCGCTGATGCAATCATTGGAAAAAGGGAATGTACAATCTGTAACTATTGAAAAAGACGGTAGCAGCCATAAGATGTTTATGGAAGCTGACCCACAGTATAAAAAAGTTACGATGTACGATTCAAACATGAAGATGGTTGCCAAAGAGTCGCTGGAGCAATACAAATCCGGTATTGATAAAGGCAGCAAAGAAGTAAAGGCAGGCCAGGAAAATGATAAAAAAAAAGAGTTGAAACAGGAGCCGAAGACTGAAAAGGAAAAGCTGGAGAAAAAGAATGGACAGAGCCTGCTGCCTAAAAAACGGGAAAGTAAAGGTAAAGGTTTGGGGGTGTCATAGTGCATCCCTAAACCATTTTAATAATTATCAAATGTTGTGCAATGAATATCCAGAATATATCGGAACTGAGTAAGCAGTTAGAGGTGCTTGGCTTTCACGATGCAGGTGGCTTGCTGTTAAAACGAATCTGTTTTAAACCTGCTAATTTTTATCTGCTGCAAAGAGTGATTAAAGAAAAAGATGTAATGCTTTTCAGTTTGTATTTTGAACTGTTACAAAAAACTGATAACTATCTGCTGCAATACTATGATGTAACGCTGCAAAAAGCAAACGGCGGTTTAGTCTTGCCTGTTGATGGAGTAAACCCTGCAGAATTAGAAAAACAGATGGTGGCTATTGACTGGAAAAAAGCATTCAGCCTTGATGATAAAAAATCATGGAACGCTGAAGACAAATCAACATGGGAAACAGAATCGAGAATTTCAGGTATAATTGAAAGCCTTTCCATACTTGAAAAATCAGAACCGGGAAAAGTTATTGCATCTACATTGAAACAAAAGTTTTGGGCGGGTACGTTGCATCAGGAAATAGTTGGCTCAATCCCACTTGTTAAGAATAAAGCAGATGTTAACCAGCGGTTTTATATTTCTGAAGATGGCGGTGGTATAACAACAGATGAGGCCTACCGCTTTCTGCAAAACAAATACATGGAAAAACAATTGCAGCTTAAAAAAAAGCAATCTGATAGTGGTGATGAATCAATTCCAGAAGAATCTAATGGCACATCAGGTAGCGGACTACTGAAGAAAAAGCGAATTGCAGGCAGAGGAAAACGAAACAGAGTTAACCAGGATTAAACAGTATGGACATCTTTCCACCACTAACAGGCTTTTATTCTGCTATAGCTGCCGATACCCGTATCGGCGCTTCGCATATCAGCATTTACATGGCGCTACTGCAGCAATGGAATGTTACTGGTGGAAATAATCCAGTGAAAATCGAGAGAGCTTTAATTATGAAGGCCGCCAAAATAAATGCCAGGCAGACCTACAACAAATGTATAAATCAGCTACAGGAATATGGTTATATAATTTATGAACCTTGTTCCAATCAGTTTGAGGCAAGTGTAATTCACTTGAAAAATATAGAAATGAAAACATAATAATAAACCAATTTCAATAAGAGGAGGTGTGATATGGCAAGTGTGAAACCGGAACAGGTAATTGAAATTTTAAAGAGGCATAATGTGAATATCTCATTGGAGCAGGCTGTCCTGATACTGGACTTTATGTTTAAATTTGCTAAGTTATCATTAACGCAAAACAGAGGCACATGACAGCAGATTTATACATACGGGTGAGTACAGATGAGCAGGCTGACAAAGGCTACTCACAACGGGACCAGGAGGAACGTTTAAGGAAGTATTGCGAAAACAACCAGATAAAAGTTAGGCAGGTAATTTTTGAAGACCATTCTGCAAAGACGTTTAACCGTCCTAAGTGGAATGGTTTATTGTTTGATTTAAAGAAGAAGAAAAATGCAGTTGATTTTGTTTTATTTTCTAAGTGGGATAGATTTAGCCGCAATGCAGGTGATGCTTACCAAATGATAAATATTCTTCGCAAGCTTGGAGTAGAACCCCAGGCAATTGAACAACCTTTGGATTTAGCAGTTCCAGAAAATAAATTAATGCTGGCATTTTATTTAGCAGCACCGGAAGTTGAGAATGACCGCAGGGCGTTGAATGTTTTACTTGGAATGAGGAAAGCAAAGAAAGAAGGCAGATGGATGGGAGTCGCACCAGTGGGCTATGCAAACAAAATAACAGAGGATGGCAAAAAATACATTGCTCCTGTAGAACCAGAAGCAAGTATTATGAAGTGGGTTTTTGAAACTCTTGCCGAAGGTCAGTTGAATATTGAGCAAATAATGAAGCAAGCATTTCAAAGAGGGATAAAAACCTGCCGCTCTAATTTCTGGAATCTTTTACGTAACCCTGTCTATTGCGGCCGCATTTATCTTTCAGGATATAAAGAAGAGGAATCAAGGCATGTACAAGGTTTGCATCAGCCCATAATTTCAGAAGCACTTTTTTATGATGTGCAGGATTACTTAAATGGCAAGAAAAGGACATACCGTGCAAAAGTGGGCAGCATGGATGAACTGCAATTGAGAGGCTATCTCATCTGTCCTAAATGCGGCAAGTTACTTACTGGCAGCGCATCAAAAGGAAGGAATGGGCGGTACTACTATTATCATTGTATATCATCCTGTGGAGCAAGATTCAAAGCAGAAAATGCAAACCAGTTATTTTCAAGTGAGCTTAAAAAATTAGTTCCAAAACCTGGTATGACTGAAGTTTATAAAGTTGTTTTGCAGGAAGAATTTAAAGCCCAAACAAAATCACAACGGGAAGACCTAAAGCAAGTAAAAGATGCTTTGGAAAAAGCCAATACGGAGCTTACAAATGCCCGTAAACTGCTTTTAACGAACGAAATTGAACCTTCAGAGTATCGTACTATAAAAGCTGACTACGAGAGGAAAATCACAGGGCTGGAATCAAAATTGATAGAATTATCCCAGGAAAGTAAAAGTATAGAACCCTTGCTGAATAAGGCTTTAACCACTTTAACATCATTGGATAAACTCTATGAAAAGGCTGATAATAAAGCTAAAAGGGAAATCATTGGTTCGATATTCCCCGAAAAACTCATTTTTGACGGATTTCGATATCGAACCGCCAGATTAAATGAAGCCGTTCGGCTAATATACAGTATGGGCAAGGGTTTCAGCCAAAATGAAAGTGGACAAACCGAATCAATTTTCGATTTGTCCACTTTAGTGCCCAAGACTGGATTCGAACCAGCACACCCTTTCGGGCGCCACCACCTCAAAGTGGTGCGTCTACCAATTTCGCCACCTGGGCAACTTTAAGGACTGCAAATGTAAGCGGTTTTATTTTTTCAGCACAATTCTGAACGTAGTTCCTTTTCCAATTTCTGAATGTTTGACAAAAATATTGCCCTTGTGGTATTGCTCCACAATGCGGCGGGATAAACTAAGGCCCAGGCCCCAACCTCTTTTCTTGGTGGTAAAACCGGGTTTGAAGACAGTATTTATATGCTGTTTGGAAATGCCTTTGCCCGTGTCTACCACATCAATAATGATCTCTTCCCTGGCGGATTGTATATCCACATGAATGGAGCCTTTGCCTTCCATAGCATCCAGCGCATTTTTGAGCAGGTTTTCAATCACCCAGTCAAATAATGGGGCCGAAATTTTTGCTATGATTACCGATGCACCGTTTGTATTCATAGAGAAACGGATCTTGCCAGGAGCTCTCTTTTTGATATAATCCATCATGCTGCTGATCTGTTTCACCAGGTCCATTTCTTCCAGTTGCGGGGTACTGCCGATTTTACCAAACCGGTCCGATACCAGCCGCAGGCGGTTCACATCCTTTTCGAGTTCATGAGCAATTTTTTCATTTTCCGGATTTTCCTTTAGCATTTCCACCCATCCTTCCAACGACGAAACCGGGGTTCCTAACTGGTGGGCCGTTTCTTTTGCCATACCTGCCCATACCTGGTTTTGAACAGAACGATAGCTGCTGCGCAGGGCCATTACAGTAACAACAATAAAAAGGCCAACAATGAGCAGTTGGATCAGGGGATAGATTTGTACTTCATTCAATAAACGGGTATGCCCGTAATAGTATTTGTTGATCTTGGTAGAATCAGAGGGGTCGGTATAGATAATGGGTGTACTGTTGATCGATTTCAGGTCAGCCAGTTTTCGCTGCAGGTAATCCTTGTCAGTAATGACCTTTGCAGAATCGAGATTGACAAAACTGGTGATACTGTCTTTTTCATTTGTTTCAATGATCGGGATATCTGTGTTATCCAGCATGATCTTAGAAGGCAGCCTTGTATCTGTAATCCCGGGGTCCAATAATGATTTACTCGCCTCCACCCATTGCTCTACTTTCAGACGTTCCTGGCCTGCAATTTTCCGAGCCAGGTATTGCGAGTAGAATATAGTGCCGATCACGATCAGGATAGCAATGGCTGCCAAACCAGTCCTCCAGTTAATCATTTGCTGAAACATGCTCCCAATTTAATGAGTATAAACCTCGTTCCCTTATTTTTGAACAAATATTTTACTGACATTGAATTCCTTACCTAAAGCAGCTGTTGTTATTCTTAACTGGAACGGGAGAAAATTCCTTGAACAATTTCTGCCCGCCGTGCTGGCAACCACTTACGGCAATTATGAAATAATTATTGCAGATAATGGCTCCTCTGATGATTCTGTTCGTTTCCTTCAGCAAACCTACCCTCAGATCCGCATCATCCTGCTGGATAAAAATTATGGGTTTGCCAAAGGATATAATGAAGCATTAAAACAGGTACAAGCCGAGTATTATGTGTTATTGAATTCTGATGTGGAGGTAATACCCGGCTGGTTAGAACCGATGATTGAATTGCTGGAGAAAGATAAAACCATTGCTGCCTGTCAGCCCAAAATACTTTCATTTGCCAATAAGAAGATATTTGAATATGCCGGGGCTGCCGGTGGCTGGCTGGATAAGTATGGTTACCCTTTTGCAAAAGGAAGGGTGTTTGATATTTGTGAAGAAGATCACGGACAGTATGACCAGAGTGAGCCGATTTTCTGGGCCAGTGGTGCATCGCTGTTTATCCGTTCCACTGTTTTTCATGAATCAAAGGGATTTGATGAATACTTTTTTGCCCACCAGGAGGAGATCGATCTTTGCTGGCGCATACAACTGGCGGGGTATAAAATATATTCCTGCCCGGCATCTGTTATTTATCATGTTGGCGGGGGCACATTACCAAGAGGCAACTCGTTGAAAACTTACCTCAACTTCCGCAATAACCATATCATGTTATCCAAAAACCTTCCGCTGGCAAAGAAGTTATGGATCATCCCGGTCAGGAATTTGCTGGATGCCGTATCCGCATGGAAGGGTTTATTATCGGGTGATGGCGGTTATTTTATTGCCATTCTAAGGGCTCATGCAGCTTTTATAAAATGGTGGCTTTTCTATAAGCATAAAAGTATTTTCCCGGCAGGCAGGGAAGCTGCTCTTTCTGGTTATCTTCAGAAGAATATGGTGTGGCAGCATTTTGTAAAAAAGAAGAAGAAATTCAGCGAAATTGTAGAGAAAACGGGTTGAATATTTATTGTGAACCCCTATTTTTGCAACACAAATTTTTGATATGGATCGTCAGGCAGAATATCATGAGGAATTACAAAAAGTACAGGATAAGGACTTTGCCCATAACTGGGTATCCTCTTCCGGCTTCCTTTTTTACCTGCAGGTAGCCTGCATTGTGGCTTTTGTTTTTGGTAGCTGCTATATGCTTTCTACCAAGCGATTTGCCAAAACAGAGGTACCTGTTCAGGAGAGCAGCCAGTACACTCCCAAGTACAAATAATTCAGTAAAAAATTTTTTTGCAAAAGGCTCAATGCCTATTTTTGCAACCCCTTAGTTCTTTATAAGCCGGGTGTATAAACCGGCAACGAATCTGCGGAAGTAGCTCATTTGGTAGAGCACGACCTTGCCAAGGTCGGGGTGGCCGGTTCGAGCCCGGTCTTCCGCTCAGCAAAAGTCCTCTTGCCCCACAGGCGGAGGATTTTTTTTAATAGCACACTCTCACAAGTTTGCCCTGGTGGTGAAATTGGTAGACACGCAGGACTTAAAATCCTGTGGCCAGCAATGGCCGTATCGGTTCAACTCCGATCCGGGGCACTAAAAAGGGATCAGTAATTACTGATCCCTTTTTTTTATAGCGTTCTTTTTTCAAACCGCCCCGTTCGTTTCTTTAACCGGATACGGAATACAACTGCTGCTGCCGCAGGAACCGGTTTCCGGTCCTTATTTTCATTTGCATGATCTGGTAATGCTGTCTGGCTTACCATGAGCGGGGTGAATTTATCAAACATTTTTTGCAGGGCTTCCCGGGCTTCCCCATTTTTCAATTCTTCAAAAAGCCCCCATGCGATCACACTTTGCCAATTGGCCATATTTTCCATGTGATCCGTTTCAAAGCATACTTCCGGGTTCTTCCGCATCATTTCCAGCTTCAGGCCATCACGGCTATGACAAATAATATCCCCGTTATCATAAATGTAGGTAACAGGAACAACATAGGTAATTCCACCAGCATGACAACCCAGGCGACCAACCAACTGTGTGTTCAGTAAGCTGTCAATCTGCTTATCATTTAATTCGCCCAGCATAACTCTTATTTGAAATTAAAGTTAGCTCTGGTGCACTCCTGCCATAATGAGCAAGGTCACCTGTACAGTTGATTTAGGACGGGGTGTTTACTGATTAAAAGTATAGTTGTAGTCTATCTTGCCCGTTAGTTCTTTGTCCTTGTTGAAAAGAGCTTCTTTGGTTTTTAATCCTTTTTCATTGTAGATATACCTCCAGATAAGGTAACCGAGGTTAAGGCTTGATGTGGTAGTTATTTTCTGGACAACCCTGTCTTGTTCATCGTATTCAAACATAAGATCAGGTAACAGTTTTTTTACCTTGTTATTGTAACGGACAATATCGCTTAGCCTGTTTTTTTCATCATAATAATAGTAGAGATAGCCGGTTTCCCGTCCTTTCCGGAACGTTCTTTCTTCACCAATATTACCTTGTTCATCTGCTACAAATCGTATCTCGAGGGTGTCGGCTGTGTTGTTATCAGTACCGGAAATGATCCGCCACATTTTTTCGGGTTTGCCGGTATTATTATAGATCCAGAGATGCGTCTCTGTTTGGTTAAAATCATTGGCAGAGTCACTGACGATATTCTGCACCTTGGTTATTTTCCCGGCAGCATCGTATTCGTACACAGTATTACTTTTTGCTTCCGTGGAGGAATCACTCATACTGATCACCCTGTTCTGATCATCAAAACGGCTGTAAATAACAGAGCGGTTCAGGTTGATGATGGAAGTGGCTTTAAGCGCCTTCCCGTTTTCTTTTACTTCATGAAACTCTGAAAAATCAGTGGCTTTCATACCCCGCTGGTCAGCCCCGCTGGCCGCAACCGTTCTGACCTTATTGACCAGGTAATTTTGCATTTGCCGGTTTGTTTCCTGTGTGCCAATAATATCATTGTAATAGTATTGCCCTGAAACATTGTATGAGAAAATAACGGAGACGAGAAGGAAAAAGGTTTTCATGAAATATGATCTTGTTTATGTATCAAAAGTACCTGATTTGCTGGTTAACGTAAAAGAAAAGACTACCGGTATCTTTTTGTACTTATTTTTAAGAAAAATTTTTCGTGTCGCATATTCCCCAGCGTAAAGAGAAGGATTGCCTGAACTGCGGTACTATAGTACAGGGCCGTTATTGCCAGGCCTGCGGACAGGAAAATGTCGTGCCTCATGAGACCTTTGGGCATATGGTCAAACATTTTCTTTACGACATCACTCATTTCGACAGCAAATTCTTTGATTCCATGAAATTCCTGCTGCTGAAGCCGGGTTTTTTACCTGCTGAATATATTAAAGGGAAAAGGGCCAGTTACCTGAACCCGGTCAAGAAATATGTTTTTACATCTGCCGTATTCTTTCTTATTTTTTTCGGACTCACAGGAGGAAAAAAGACCGTGAAATTCGACCTGGATAAACCGCTCACGAAAGAAGAACGGCTTGCTTATATTAAAAAAGGGGAGAAGAGAATGGCAGCAGACCCGGCTAACACAAAATGGGCAGAGGCATTATTGCTGCTGAAGGATACGGGCCGGGTGCTGGTTGAAAAAGATATGGTCAGTTACTGGGATGACTTTAACTATATTAATATTGGCAACCGGTCATATGCCTCGCAGGAAGAATACGATTCAGTACAAACAGCCTTGCCTCCCGTGGAAAAGGATAACTGGTTCCAGCGGCTTATTCAGAAAAAGAACCTGGCACTGCGGAAAAAATATATGAATGAACCGGAGAAGGGGTTTACCGCCATATCTGATTCTTTTTTGCACCGGCTTCCTTATATGTTGTTTGTTTCCCTCCCTTTGTTTGCACTGATCTTAAAACTGCTGTATATCCGGAATAAGAAATACTATTATGCAGACCATGCCATCTTTAGTATCTATCACTACATTTTTACTTTTATTCTTTTCCTTATCTTATTCGGGTTGGATAAACTGACAGATATACCCGGGCTTGGCTTTCTTGATTTTGTTATGTTGACCCTGTTTTTATCGGGTGGATTGTATTTGTACTTGTCAATGAAAAAATTCTACCAGCAGGGTCATGGTAAAACGTTTTTAAAATTCCTGCTGCTGAATATCTCTGGCATAATCCTGTTAGCGGTCTTATTTGCGGCTTTCATCTTATTTTCTGTATTTGAAATTTAAAAATATGCATGCTGATACATTACAGGCATTTTCCCGGCTGATCTCGATCATGGATGATTTACGGGAGAAATGTCCCTGGGATAAAAAACAAACGGTTCAGTCTCTTCGCCAGATGACCATCGAGGAAACCTATGAACTGGCTGATGCTATTACCGAAGAAGACTGGAAAGGGATCAAAGAGGAATTAGGTGATCTTTTACTGCATATTGTTTTCTATGCAAAGATCGGCAGTGAGCAAAAGCAGTTTGAACTGGTGGAAGTGATCAATGGCATTTCGGAAAAACTGGTCAGCCGTCACCCGCATATCTATGGTGATGTAAAAGTGAATGATGAGGAAGATGTGAAGAGGAATTGGGAGAAACTGAAGCTGAAGGAGGGAAAAACATCAGTTTTAGGTGGTGTACCTACTTCCTTACCGGCAACAGTAAAAGCCATGCGCCTGCAGGAAAAAGCCAGGCAGGTGGGTTTTGAATGGGACAATAAAGAGCAGGTTTGGGACAAAGTAGAGGAGGAAATGCAGGAGCTGAAAGAAGCGATAGGAACTACCAGGCAGGATAAAATAGAAGAGGAATTTGGCGACCTTGTTTTCTCTTTGATCAATTATGCACGGTTTTTGCAGGTGGATGCCGAAAATGCACTGGAACGAACCAATAAAAAATTCATCCACCGGTTTACCCGGATGGAACAACAAGCCATGAACAACGGAAAAGAATTACATCAAATGAGCCTGCAGGAAATGGATGCCATCTGGAATACCATCAAACAGCAACGGGAGCAGTGAAGCTTCGCCTGAAAAATATCTTCTTTAGTAAATACAGCTGGCTGTTTATAGCGGTTGTGTTGTTCGTCCTTTCTTTCTCTTTTAATAAACTCTACACCAACCGGTCTTTATTAAACAGGGAAGTAAAACTGGCGGAACAATATATCGCCAAACAGGAGAAAGATTTTGCGGCTTTCCTGGGTGACACAGCCCTGATCGCAAAGCTGGTGAAAGAAACAGAGACCATCGAACAGTTCTCGGCACTGGCATCCAAACCGTATAGTTCCTTTCTTTATACCGCCAACGAGTTGGGGAATATCCAGATGAAATTCTGGAGTGATCAGCAGGCGGTACCACCACCGGAGTCTTTTCAAATGCCCGATGGTGAATTTTTCCGGCAATTGGCGAACGGCTATTATGTGATCATCAAGAAAACAATTCTGCTGCCATCACTGGAAACAGGAGTTATCGCTTTTGCCATGATCCCGGTGCGGTCTGAGTATTTTATTGAGACGGATTACCTGCCCCGGAAATTTCCTTTTTCGGTAACGGCAGAAAAAAGAATATTCATCAGTACTGCTGTAACAGACTTCCCGGTCCGTTCGGGTGAAGGGCAGGTATTATTTCATGTGGAGAAAAAATATGCCGGTGCGGTACCTTATAACAGTAAGCTTACCATTTTTTTGAAATTCTTTACCCTGCTCTCCTTGTTCATATTCTTATATTTCCTGGCAGAAAGTGTAGCCAGGAGGTGGGGGGCCTGGAGAGCTATTAGCCTTCTGTCAGTAGTTATCATAGTATTAAGAATACTGTCCTATCAATATCCTTCCTGGCTGAATCTGCGTCAGTTTGAATTATTTGATCCGGCTATATACGGGTCCAATATTGTGCAACGGTCATTAGGCGATTTGCTGATCAATGCGATACTATTTTGCTGGATCGTTTTATTTGCCTGGGCAAAGCTTCGTCATATTGATAAACCGGCGGAGAAATTTCCGAAGGCACTTCAATGGGTAAGTGCTGTTGCAGCTCTTGTTTTATTATTGCTTTCCACATTTACATTGGCGACTGTTATCCGTAGTATGGTAGCAGACTCAAGAATTTCTTTTGACGTAACAGATTTTTTCAGCCTGAACCAATACACCATATTCGGGTTTGTGGTTCTGGCCTGCCTCTCGTTGGCCTATTATTATTTCACGCAATTATTATTCCGGCTCATCTTCCCTTTGTCAGAGGGATATTCTATCGCTGTTTATTTTGGTATTGCTATTGGCGGGTTGATTTACCTGACCTTTAAATCAGGCAACCTGTTAGTATTATTTTATTTACCGGTGCTGGCCTGGTTACTGGGTTATACGTGGCTGGTACATAAGCAGGGGATGATCTTTAACCGGATGCGGATCAATATTGCCGGTATTTTATTCTGGATCTTTGTCTTTTCTGTTTCCATTGCAGCAATCATGCTGACAGAAAATAAAAAGGCAGAGTGGGAAAGAAGAAAAAGCTTTGCGGAGAAGCAGGCCGTACAAACAGACCCTTCCAGTGAAAGATTACTGAACATTGCCCTGCAATACCTGGATAGTGATTTTTTAACAGCCAATTTCAACAGGTTCCTGGATTCAATGGATAATAAGAGGATACGGGATAGTATCCTGACCGTCAACTACAGCGGTTACCTGAATAAATTTGATACCCGGTTATATGTCTTTGATAAGTCAGGGAAGGCTGTTAATAATGACGACCCCATCTCTTTTGATGATCTTTCCACCCTGCTGCAGGTGCAGGCCAAGGAGACAACAACGCCTGATCTTTATTACTATGAAACTTCATTTGATAAGTTCATTTATATAACCCGGAAAGAAGTTCTTGATACTTCCGGGAACAAGGAGGGATATCTTTTTATCCTTTCGAACCCTAAAAAATTCAGCAGTGATGCTTTATTTCCTGAACTCTTCAAAAAATTCAAACAGAATGACCTGGAGAATTCACCGATGTATTCGTATGCAGTGTATATCGGAAGCAGGCTCGTATCACCGGTGAATAAATACCCTTTTGCTACCTGGATCACGGAAGAACAGGTGCCTAAAGAAGAATTTACCCGGAAAGTGAATGGCGATAATATTGAATTATGGTACAGGGCGGGTAAGGATAAAGTAGTGGTGATTGCCCGTAAGAGAGACACCGTCATAGAAACAATAACCCTGTTCTCTTATATTTTCTGTTCTTTCCTGTTCCTGGTATCTGTTGTGCAGTTCATTTCCCTGTTGCTGCGTACACTTGTGAGCCGGCAGAGTCTTAAAAAGGCCTTCCAGTTTAATATCCGGTCACAGGTGCACAGTACTTTTATTTTCGTCAGTTTCTTTTCTTTCCTGGTGATCGGGGCTTCCACCATTTCCTTTTTTATCAGCCGGTATGAGCGGAGTAATAATGACAAACTAAGCCGGACCATGGGGATCATGGTGGGGGAAATGCAGAAGGAACTGGCCAATCACAGCACATTTGATGATGTCTTGAAACTGTATGATACCGTGTCAGGGTTTAACCTGCAAAAATTAGTGAGTGATGTATCCGAGATACATGGGGTCAGTGTGAATGTATATGATCTGGGCGGTGACTTGTATGTGACCTCAGAACCCAATGTATATACAAGGGGAGTATTAAGCAGGAAGATCGATCCACAGGCCTATTATTATATCAACAGGTTGCGCCAGGTGCAGCATACACAAAAAGAAAATATCGGTAATCTTTCTTACCAGAGCATTTATGCTCCTGTACGGAATGAGGATGGGAATGCCTATGCCTATGTCAATATTCCTTACTTTACTTCTCAACAGGAGCTGAAGCAGGAGATATCTAATTTCCTGGTAACACTTATCAACCTGAATGCATTTATTTTCCTGATCGCAGGGCTTATTGCTTTGTTCATTACCAACAGGATCACCCGTTCCTTCTCGCTGATCAGTGAAAAAATGCGGGAAGTGAATCTGGGTAAACTCAACGAAGAGATCAGCTGGAACCGCGAAGATGAAATTGGTGAGCTGGTAAAGGAATATAATAAGATGGTGGGTAAATTAGAAAATAGTGCCGCTGCCCTTGCAAAAAGTGAACGGGAAGGAGCCTGGCGGGAAATGGCAAGACAGGTGGCGCATGAGATCAAGAACCCGCTGACACCGATGAAGCTGAGTATCCAATACCTGCAAAAAGCCATTGATAATAACCTGCCGAATGTAAAAGAACTATCGGCGAATGTAGCGAACACCCTGGTGGAACAAATCGATCACCTTTCTAAGATCGCTGCTGATTTTTCACAGTTTGCTAATATCGGAACCACAAGTGTTACCCGTTTTGATTTACACGATGTACTGGCTTCTTTAAAGGAGTTGTACCAGGCTGATGAAAGAGTTCAGTTTGACTGGAGCCCGGTGAACCAGGAAGTGACGCTGGCCGCTGATAAAACACAGATGAACCGTTTGTTCACCAACCTGTTTGCGAATGCCCTTGAAGCCTGTAATGGAAATAATGTTTGTAAAATAGAAGTGAGGGAAGAATTGTTTGAAGGCATGATCAGGGTGAGTATAAAGGATAATGGCGAAGGCATTGCACCTGAAATGCAATCCAGGATATTCGTTCCTAATTTCACAACCAAATCCTCAGGCACCGGGTTGGGATTGGCCATGTGTAAAGGGATAGTGGAACAGGCACAGGGAAAGATATGGTTTGAGACGGAGCAGGGGAGAGGAACCACGTTTCATGTGGAGTTGCCTGTAGTTGAGTAATTGCTATCTTTTTTTGGCGTTCTTATTAATATATTCCTCAAAATTTTTCAATGAATAGCTGCTTAAATTCGTTTCCTTCGTCAACCCGCCTTTCTGTGCAGACAGTACCCCGTATTTAATATCATCAAATCCTTCCAAAGCATGTGCATCGGGATTTATGGAGATCAGCACATTCTTTTCCAGTGCATAGGGTATCCATTTCCAGTCAATATCCAGCCGGCGGGGGTGGGCATTCAGTTCAATCACTACATTATTCACTGCACAGGCATCAATTATCTTCTTATGATCCAGCGGGTAACCATTGCGGCTTAATAATAACCGGCCCGTCATGTGCCCCAGAATGGTTGTGTAGGGATTCTCAATAGCTTTCAGCACCCGCATCATCGCTTTTTCTTCATTCATCTTCAGGTTGCTGTGGACAGAGACAATGACAAGGTCGAATGTGGCGAGGATATCATTGCTGTAATCAAGACTACCATCATTCAGTATATCACACTCAATGCTCTTGAATATTTTGAAAGGAGCCAGTTTATTGTTCAATTCATCTATATAGCGATGCTGTTCCCTGATCCGCTCCTCCGTTAACCCGTTGGCATAAGCTGCTGCTTTGGAGTGATCGGATATAACCAGGTACTCAAATCCTCTTTTGATCAGTTCCTTTGCCATTTCTTCAATGGTATTAGCGCCGTCGCTCCAGTTGCTGTGGGAATGGATCAGTCCTTTTACATCTTCAGGCTGTATCAATACCGGCAGGGCATTCCTTTTTACCTGTTCAATAATGACAGCCGATTCCCGGAGAAAGGGCGGGATAAAAGGTATCCCGGCTTTTTCAAAAACGATCTCGTCATTTTCTGTTTCAGTACCGGAAAAACTGAGTTTTGGGAATGCTTTATCAAATGCCTCCAGGAATTTGGGGCTCCCGGTGGTACGGAATAATTGTTCAGCCCTGTTGCTGCCTCCATGATACAGGCGGAGTTTTAAACCATTCTTCAATTTGTACAGGATACTGCTATCATTTTCTTCCAGCAATTCGGGCGGCTGCGCCGTCTGGAATTTTGGTTTGATCATATCCAATGTCTCCAGCACGACAAACTCCAATTCTTCGATGGTCAGTTCATGGCGGCGATAAGCACCGGTTGCTCTTACTTTATCCGGGGAGAATATTTTTTTCAAATAACCTTCCACTTGCGGGAATACTTCTTCCAGCTGTGCAAACAGGAAATGCCCCTGGTTCTGCAAATAAAATTCGATGGCCTCAATAACGTTTTGCTGTGTCTTCGCACCAAATCCTTTGAATAAGGTCAACCTGTTTTCATTACAGGCATATAATAACTCACCAATTGATTCAATACCCATCTCCTTCCAGATCGTATGTATCTTTTTGGGGCCAATACCTTTAATGTTGAGCATTTCGATCACGCCGGGAGGGGTGGAAGAAATATATTCTGTCAATACCTGCAAACTGCCCGAATCGAGCAATTCGACCACTTTTTTGCCGACACTTTCACCAATTCCTTTAATTCCGAACAATTTTTCTCTTGGCGTTTCAGCCAGGCTTACCGGCATTTTTTCAATGTTATAAGCCGCAATGGAATATGTTTTTGTCTTAAAAGAATTTTCACCATGAATATCCATGAGCTTGGCAAGCAGTGAAAAATTATCGGCAATAGCAGCATTATCCATACCTGCAATTTAAATAAATGATCAATGAATAAGAATAAATGTCCCGGATTCTCTTTTTTGAATATCGTCGGAAACCCTTGTCAGTAGCGGGTTACAGGAGATTACTTTTAAAGATATGGTATAGCATAAAAAAAGTCCCGGCTGAACCGGGACTTCTGTTATAAGTTGTTTTACACTTAACTTATTTTTTCTTAGCAGCTTTCTTCTTAGCAGCTTTTTTCTTTGGAGCAGCTTTCTTTTTAGGAGCGGCTTTCTTAGCAGCTTTTTTCTTTGTTGCCATTTTTGTTGAATTTAATGTTTAGTAAAATGGGTTATCGTTAGTAAAAATAATAATTATTTTATACTACCCAAATTTTTTTTCCACAAAATTGGCAATTGGGAGAATTGCATTAAGCTTCAGCTACATTAACTGATACTACAGTTTTATCGTTTCTTCCTTTACGGAATTCAACAATACCATCATGCATAGCAAAAATGGTGAAATCTTTTCCAAGACCAACATTCTTACCAGGATGATAAACTGTACCACGCTGACGAAGGATAATGTTACCGGCAATAGCTGGTTGACCGCCGAAGATCTTCACGCCAAGACGTTTGCTTTGCGAGTCGCGGCCGTTCTTTACACTACCTTCACCTTTCTTATGTGCCATATCTATAAAAGTTTTAGATAATTAGTAATTGCGTTTACAAAATTGCATTAAGCAATAGAAGTTACTTTGATTTTGGTATAAGCTGTACGGTGGCCTTTCTTTTTATGAAAGCCCTTTCTTCTTTTTTGCTTATAAGCAATAACCGTATCGCCTTTTAACTGGTCAACGATCTCAGCTTTTACTTTTGTTTTAACGTCAGAACTGGTTGAAAGCTTGCCATCAGCATCTGCGAGCAAAACTTCGAGGTCCAGTTTATCTCCGGCATTGCCCTCAAGACGAGGGACATACAAAGTCTGATCTTTCTCTACTTTGAACTGCTGTCCGGCTACTTTTACAACGGCTATCATACTATTAAAATTAGGACGGCAAAGGTAAGGGGAAAAATTGTAAAGGCAAACGGAATATCAAAGTTTTATGTGGATAAAATGACCCTCTTTGCCGGGGCAACCCTTTATATTTGTAAGCCATTCCGGGCAGATATTGCAGAATGTATGAAAATCAAGTCTTTCTTAGCCAGGCCCTTCGCCTCCTATATATATAAAGGTATCCGAAAAGGAATGGTCACCGCGGTGACCGACCAGGAAAATATCCTGAAATCCCTCCTCAAAATAGGCCGGACCACCGAATTTGGCAAAGCCGCCGGGTTTGACAAGGTAAATACTTACGAAGAGTACCGGCAGGCTGTCCCGGTCCGTGATTATGAACAAATGCGGCCCTGGGTGGATAAGATCAAGGAAGGCCGGCACAATGTGCTCTGGAAGGGAAAGCCGATCTATTTTGCCAAGACCAGCGGCACCACCAGCGGCACCAAATATATCCCGATCACTAAGGAATCAATTCCCAATCATATCAATACAGCCCGTAACGCCTTGTTGTGTTATATGGCCGAAACAGGAAACACACTTTTTGCCAATGGTAAAATGATCTTCCTGTCAGGCTCCCCGGTACTGGAAAGAGTGGGAGGCATCCCAACGGGACGATTAAGTGGCATTGTGAATCATCATGTGCCCAAATACCTGCGGACCAACCAGCTTCCGTCCTACGAGACTAATTGTATAGAAGATTGGGAAACCAAGTTGCAGAAGATCGTGGATGAAACGATTAATAAGGATATGACGCTGATCAGCGGTATCCCACCCTGGATGCAGATGTATTTTGATGAGCTGATGAAACGAAGTGGTAAAAAGATCAGTGACCTGTTTCCCAACTTTAGTGTGATGGTACAGGGCGGGGTGAACTTTGAACCTTATAAAGCAAAACTGTACGAGAGCATTGGAAAGAAGATAGATTGTATTGAATTGTTTCCGGCGAGTGAGGGTTTTTTTGCTTTCCAGGATTCACAACAGTCAGAAGGACTTTTATTAAATACCAACAGCGGGATATTCTTTGAATTTGTTCCGGCCAGTGAGATATTCAATGAAAATCCATCCCGGCTTTCTTTGAAGGATGTGAAAGTGGGAGAGAATTATGCCATGGTCATTAACAGCAATGCAGGTCTCTGGGGTTATAACCTGGGGGATACTGTGAAATTTCTTTCCACTGAGCCCTACCGCCTGGTGGTAACTGGAAGAACCAAACATTTTATCTCTGCTTTCGGCGAGCATGTGATTGGGGAAGAAGTGGAGCAGAGTATGCTGAAAGCTGCACAGGAAGAAAATGTTCGCATTACAGAATATACCGTAGCCCCTTTCGTTAGTAGTACCGAGGGCAAATCATACCACGAGTGGTTCGTTGAGTTTGAAAATAAGCCCCATGACCTGGACCAATTTGCACTGAAACTGGATAGCAATCTCCGGGACAAGAATGTTTACTATGATGACCTGATCACAGGGAATATCCTTGCTCCGTTAAAAATAACACCGGTCAGGAAGAATGGGTTTATTGATTACATGAAATCAATCGGTAAATTAGGCGGTCAGAATAAAGTGCCAAGATTGAGCAATGACCGTAAGATAGCCGAGGAATTATTAAAATGGAAAGAGAACTGATAACTAAATGACTTCAGAGCAAAACATAAAGCGTATCGCCATCTTTGGCTCCACCGGTTCTATCGGAACACAGGCCCTGGATGTGATTGCCGCCAACCCCGATAAATTTTCTGCTGAAGTACTGACAGCGCATCATAACGATGAGTTGCTCATACAACAGGCCTTGCAATTCAACCCTAATATGGTGGTGATCGGGGATGAAAAAAAATATGCTGCTGTTAAACAAGCTCTTTCCGCAACCACCATAAAAGTATTTGCCGGTGAAAAAGCCCTGGAAGAAGTAGCGGCAATGGATTGTTACGACCTGATGCTGGCCGGTATTGTTGGTTATGCAGGATTGAAGCCAACTTTAAAAGCGATTGAAAATGGTAAAGCAATAGCATTAGCGAATAAGGAAACATTAGTAGTGGCTGGTGATATTGTAATGAAGAAAGCTGTGGAGCACCGGGTGCCGGTGATCCCGGTTGATTCTGAACATTCAGCTATTTTTCAATGCCTGGTGGGTGAAACAAGAAACAGGATCGAAAAAATTATCCTCACTGCGTCAGGTGGTCCCTTCCTGGGACGCAAGCCCAACTACCTCGTAAATGTAAAAAGAGAACATGCCCTGCAGCATCCCAACTGGAGCATGGGTGCCAAGATCACTATTGATTCTGCCACATTGATGAATAAAGGCCTGGAGATGATCGAAGCAAAATGGCTGTTCAACCTGAAACCGGAACAGATACAGGTAGTGGTGCATCCGCAAAGCATCATTCACAGTATGGTACAGTTTGAAGATGGCAGTATCAAAGCACAAATGGGATTACCGGATATGAAATTGCCTATCCAGTATGCATTGGCTTTCCCAAAACGTATTCCTAATAGCTTTCCCCGTTACGATTTCAAGAAAGTAAGTACCCTGAATTTTGAAGAACCGGATCTCAGAACTTTTAGGAACCTTACCCTTGCTATTGAGGCATTGAATAAAGGTGGAAACCTGCCCTGTGTGATGAATGCAGCAAATGAAATTGCTGTCTATGCCTTCCTCCGCAACCGGATCAATTTCCTCGACATGACCGACCTGATCGAAAAAGTAATGCAAAAAGTGCCGTTTATCGAAAAGCCCACACTGGAGGAATATTTTGAAAGCGACGGGGAGGCCCGTAATTTTGCTGCCGACATTATTAAATTGTAATATCATTTCCTAAACCCGTAAAAAGGTTTAGTCCCGCCGCCGGCGGGATTGTTTTTAGAAATTAAACTATGAATCTATTAGCTATTAATTGGGCCAATGTAGGTCTGCAGGCAGGGCAATTGCTGCTGGCTCTTTCTATACTTATTGTGTTGCATGAATTTGGCCATTATATCACTGCCCGCTGGTTCAAATGCCGGGTGGAGAAATTCTTTTTATTCTTTGATCCCTGGTTTGCACTGGTAAAGAAAAAAGTGGGAGATACTGTTTATGGTATCGGTTGGTTACCCCTGGGAGGCTACGTGAAAATATCCGGGATGATCGATGAGAGTATGGACAAGGAAGCGATGAAAGAACCGGCTAAGGAATGGGAATTCAGGAGTAAACCGGCCTGGCAACGGCTCATCATCATGCTCGGCGGTATCATCATGAATGTGCTGGTGGCTTTTGTGATTTATGCTTTTGTACTGATGATATGGGGAGAAAAGAATGTACCCAACAGCAGTGTGAAGAACGGTATATGGGTGACAGATTCTTTAATGACAAAACTGGGATTTCAGAACGGGGACAAGATCATATCTGTTAATGGAGATACAGTAAAATATTTTGATGAGTTGCAGGCTAAGATTCTTATTGGCGGACGTAAAGTAGTATTAGAAAGAAATGGTACTGTAAAGGAATTGGATCTTCCGATTGATCTGATTGATAAACTGATTACCCGGAAGGATAAGAAGAGAACTTTATTACTGCAAAGAGTACCGGCTATTGTGGGAGAGTATGATGAAAAAGATACGATGTATGGTAAACAGGCTGGTTTAAAACCTTTTGACAAAATAATAGCAGTCAATGATCAGCCAGTTGAATTTCTGGATGAGTTAAATACAATTGGGGCCTTGCACAAAGGAGGGGCGGTAACTGTGAAACTACTCAGGCACACAGATACACTTATCCTGACAAATAAAGTGAATGCTGAAGGAAGATTGGAAGTAATGCCTTTAACAGGTCTTCAGTATGACAGCCTTGGTGTTTATAAGATCAATACTATCAAATACGGCTTTTTTGAAGCATTCCCTGCCGGTGTAGCTAAAACGGGAGATAAGTTGGGGGCTTATATCGACCAGTTCAAATTGATTTTAAATCCGAGTACCGGTGCGTATAAAGGACTAGGAGGCTTTAAAGCAATTGGATCTGTTTTCCCAACCAGTTGGAGCTGGGAAGCTTTCTGGAATATCACCGCTTTTTTATCGATCATATTAGCCTTTATGAATTTACTGCCCATTCCTGCATTGGATGGCGGTCACGTTATGTTCACCTTATATGAAATGATCACCCGCCGCAAACCCAATGAGAAATTCCTGGAGTATGCGCAGATGGCGGGAATGGTCTTGTTATTACTACTGATGCTGTATGCAAACGGTAACGACTGGTTTGGCTGGGGTAAAGGATAACTTATAGTTCAATACCAATCTTCTTCATTAAAATGGAGGCGTTCATGCTCTGGCAAACGCCTTCTTTTAATTTATAGTCGAAGAATAACTCATCATTGGCTACCTGCACATCAAAATGGTAGTTATGAATATTTTCAGGATACTCCTTTTCCAGTTTGGCCAGTTCCAGGTCATGCGTGGCCACCATACCCACGGCTTTGTGATGTATGAGTTGTTTGATGAGGGCTTTAGAGCCGGCATGCCGGTCGGCAGAATTAGTGCCCCTGAGTATTTCGTCGAGCAATAAAAACACTTTTTCATTTTTATTCACGGCTTCAATCACCTCTTTGAGTTTTTTGAGTTCAGCATAAAAGGTGGAAGTGCTTTCTTCCAGGTTATCACTGATCCGCATACTGCTCATTACTTTCATGGGCGAGAGGGTAAGCGATCTTGCACAAACAGGGGCTCCCATCATGGCCAGAACAATATTAATACCGGTACTTCTCAGGAATGTGCTTTTGCCCGCCATATTAGAACCAGTGATCAGGCTGATCTTATTGATCCCGGTAGTGGTAAAGGAATTATTGATTCGTTTGCCCGCAGGTATCAGCGGGTGACCAATCTCTTCCCCGGTAAAAACAGCTTCTCCGGTTGCCAGTTCAGCAAAACACCATTCCGGATGATTGAATGATATATTTCCTAAGGTTGATAGAGCTTCTAACTGTGCAAGTGAGACAAACCAATCTCTCAATTGTTGCTGATTTTTTTTCTTCCATTTTTCCAGAGCGAATATTTGCTGCAGGTCCCAGCAAAGGAATATACTCAGCGGAATAAACACAATTGGGTTCAGACGATAATCAAGCCGGTCAAGTATCTTTTTTAAAGCCCTTATATTTGAAGAGGCTGTTTGGTCGTTGGCGGGGCTAAACGTTTTTTTAAGTTGTTGCAGCAGCGGACTTTCAAATGAATGTTTTTCGATCAGGCCAATACTTTCAGATAGTGTTTCCAGTTCTGCTGTGATCTTGCCGAGCTTTGTCCAGGCGGGCATGATCTTTTTAGATATTCCCAATGAAATTGCCAGGAACAACAGCATCAACGAATAAAATGGTTGCTGAGGAATAATATCATTAAGATGCAATACCAGGCAGGTAATACTTAATGCTGGTAACAGGAAACGGAGAATTTTCCAATGAAGGGTATTGGTGAAACGATTTTCCTCCCGCAGCCAGCTGGTAATATTTTCTTCGGTTTTCAACGTAAGCTGTTTCGAAAGCCCGTAAGCCTGTAATTGTTGTCGCCATTCATGTTGTGCAGTCAGTTCTTTTACTGCTTCCTGCCGTTGGGTGATAACTGTTGCAACTGCAGGAGTTAATAACCATGTTGCCAGTAACTGGTTGCCTTGCTGGGATGTGGTGCGGTTGATATATTGATACAGCGAAGCCCTGCCAAATACATCCAGGTCGTTAGCATAAGGATGCAATTCCGGCTGCAGGTTGTTGCCGTCGGGGAACTGTGTGAACTGGTGTTCCAGGAATGAAAGTTCTTCTTTATTGACCCGCAGTAAGAGTAATGTGTTATCAATAGCTGCTTTGTTTGCCAGGTCTTTGGACACAAAAAAAAGAAAACCTGCAAATACAATAACAAATGCCGCCAGGGCTATAAGCAGGCCTTTTGGCCATAACAACCATAGCAACAAAACGGCTGTAAGGAAACTGATCAGCCTTAGCCAGGAAAGTGCTGCCTTCTTTTTGTTTAATTGATCAAGCTGGTCATTTAGTTTTCTTATTGTATCAATATATACATCCTTTGGAATCCTGTCTTTCATGGGCTAAAACTAATTCATTCCCTCTTATACGTATTTACAAAACTGGCAAGGGTAAAAGAATCTAATGCCGGGCAAAAATGCTAAATTTGCTGTCCGGCTTGCCGGAAATGGGGGTGTATGGTTTTGACAGCGTAGATCTTTGAAAGTGTAAGCATGCCGGGCGTTGCGTAATTAGCCCGTTAATCTGAATACGCAAACTATAAATGGCAATACTCAGTATGCCATGGCTGCCTAATCAGTGATTAAGTAGTCATTAGGGCCGCCGGGCAGGTTCGCTTGTTTCCAAGCCCCGCCGCCGACTTAAAACAAAACAAGATGCTGCGATCAAAGGCTGTGCTGATTGCTTAAGACCATCCAGCTAAGGAAGATATTGGTTTGTTGTTCCCCTGTATTTTCCCGACAAGTAATGAACAAATAAGCATGTAGAAAGCTTTTGAAGAATATGTTTGGACACCGGTTCGAATCCGGTCACCTCCACCAATAGTGTATTTACAAGGTAAAAACACAATGTTTGTTTTGTATCTGGAAAACTATCTCCTGCAAACAAAGGCTGTAGCGTACTAAAAAAGGACGACCAGGCCCATAAGGGTATTTACTTATTTTAAGTATTATTTTTTTTTTACTGCCTATTTCTTGGGTTCTTTTGCATAATACACTAAGGTTTTTTAGTAATTTATACTCCATTAAACCTTATTACGAACCAGAAAAACCACATATCCGTATGAGTAAGATAACCATCCTTTTAGTAGACGATCATCGTCTGATCAGGGATTCCTGGTCCTTCATTCTTAACAGCGACCCCCGTTTTGAAGTAGTTGCAGAAACAAGCAGTGGTGAAGATGCCATTGAACTGGCCAAAAGCAGAAAGCCGGATATTGTTTTGATGGATGTTAATATGACACCCGTTAATGGGTTTGATGCGACAAAACAGATCAGGAAATTCTCACCCGGTTCCAAAGTAATTGGTGTTTCCATGCATTCCATGCCGGCATATGCCAAGCGGATGCTGCAATTGGGCGCCATGGGTTATGTTACCAAGAATTCACCCAAGGATGAAATGATCACAGCCATCCTGGAAGTGCATGACGGAAGAAAATATATCTGTGATGAAGTAAAAAATATCCTGGCTCAGCAGGAACTGGATGAAGGTACACCTGCATCAACGGATATGAATAACCTGTCCCGCAGAGAGCTGGATATTATCCAGTTGATCAAAGAAGGCCTCTCATCCAAAGAAATAGCACTGCAATTGGATATCTCTCTGAAAACGGTGGAAGTACATCGTTATAATATCCTGAAAAAACTTAACCTCAGGAACACTGCCGCACTGGTCAATTTTATCAACGCCCAAGGCTTGTAATAGTGTGTTCAGGGTTATATTTACCTGTATTTTGATTGGATATATCCTGGCAAAATTCTGGCAAGCATGACTCCATTCTCCATCCGGCGGGCAATTCTTATTGGCTACATCGTGGCATTAGCTATTATTTCTTTTTTTACTGTATATACATATATGAATATGCAGAAAGGGGAGCGGAATGCTCAGCAGGAGGAAGAAACGCTCCGGTCATTACGGGTTATTGAAAGTGTGTATGATGATGTACAAAATATCGAAACCGGTCAACGGGGATATGTTATTTCAGGAGACAAAAAATTCCTGGAACCCTATGCCATAGGATTACAGAAACTGGTAAACGATTCCCTCGCAATACTGGATTTGCAGTTTGCTGATGAAAAAAGACGAAATGACATCAGAAATCTGCTGAATCTTGTTGCAAAGAAGGTGGCTTTTACAACGACAACGGTAGACATCAGGAATAAATCGGGTTTGCACATGGCTGAAGAAAGGGTACAATCAGCAGAAGGAAAAAAAATAATGGATGCAATCAGGAAAACCGTGGAGAAGATCGAGGGAGAAGATAGAATTAAACTTAATCAGTATACCCGTGACCGTAAGGCAACAGCCCGTCAAACCACCACACTTTTTTTCATTTTAGGATCTTTATTCTTTCTTTTCCTGGTTACCTTCTTTTTGTTGATCCGCAGGGATATCAGAAACCGGCTTCGTGAAGAACTTGCCACTCAGGTCAATGAAAAAACGATTGCATTTCGGGATATACTTGACCGGATCAGTGATGGCTTTATAGCCCTTGATAAAGAATGGAGATATGTGTATGTTAATCACAAGGCGTCAGAGTTAATCGGCCGCCAGACCGAAGAACTTTTAGGGAAGAGTATGTGGGAACTATATCCCGATTCAGTGGGTAATGAGTTCTATACAGCTTATCATGAGGCCATGGAAAAACAACAGTACCGTTTTATAGAATCTCATTATAAGGATTTTGATCGGTGGTTTGAGAACCATATTTATCCTTCTTCCGGTGGGTTGTCTATTCATTTCAGGGATATCACGGGGAAAAAGAAAACAGAACTCAGCCTGGCGCAGTCTGTTGAACGGTTTAATGCTGCTGCGAATGCAACGAATGATGTTTTATGGGAAGTAGATCTTCAAAAGGGGACATTGTGGTGGAATGATAATTTTTACAGGAAGTTCGGGTATAATAAAGAAGCTATTGAACAGGATAATATGAGTTGGGAGAATTTTCTTCATCCCGATGATAAGGACAGAGTGATCAGCAGTATTAATAAAATAATTGAGGAAACAAAAGAAACTACCTGGAAAGAAGAATATAAATTCGAAAAATCAGATGGCTCATACCTGAATATCTATGACCGGTGTTATATCCTGAGGGATGCGGAAAAAAAGGCATATAAGCTGATTGGCTCTATGACCGACGTAACCCCGCTATTTAAGGCGAGAGCGGAACTTGAAAAATCAGAAGAACGATACCGTAACCTTTTTGAGAGAGCCACAGATAGCATCATTATACATGATCTTGACGGTAATATTATCCAGGTGAACCAGGCAGCTGCGGATTATTCTGCTTTTTCTAAAGCAGAACTCAAGAATATGAATGTCGGTGACCTAGTTTTTAAAGAAGACCTTGAATGGCAGCCTTTACCTTTTGATACGCTCAAGGCGGGTCAGACAACACATACCCGGAGAAGAATATTGAGAAAAGATGGTGAATCTTTAACCATGGATATCAGCTCTAAAATGCTTCCGGATGGCAACATAATGGCGGTTGTTAGGGATGTTACAGAAAAGACAAAAGCAGAAAAAGCATTAAGGGACAGTGAACTTCGTTTCAGAACACTTGCTGATAATACACCGGTGGGGATTTTTCAAACCGATGCAAGCGGGCAGACCATTTATGTAAATGAAAAATGGATGGAGTATACAGGACTGACGTTTGAAGAAGTGATGGGTGAAGGTTGGGTAAAAGCCGTTCATCCTGAAGACCGGGATATGCTGCTTAAGAACTGGTATGATAAAAAAGCTGTTCATAATGAATCAAGTTCAGAATACAGGCTGATTGATAAAAAGGGGACTATTCGCTGGGTAAGCGGCAAAGCTGTGCCTTTATATGATAATGAAGGAGTATTGGCGGGTTACCTTGGGACGATATCTGACATCACCCAGGAAAAAAATGCGCTGGAGTCGTTAAAGGCCAGTGAAGAAAAATACAGAACACTTGTCGAACAGGCAACAGATGGAATTTTTATTGCGGATAAGGAGGGACGCTTTTTGGTTGTTAATTCGAGCGGATGCAGGATGTCGCAGTATACGATGGGGGAGATCATGAAACTATCTATTTACGACCTGGTTGATACTGGCGAGTTAAAAGACAATCCTTTCCATTTCTCTGAAATGAGTTCAGATCGGGGTGCCATTGTACAGCGGAAAATGAAACGGAAGGATGGTTCACTGGTGGATATTGAAGTAAATGCAAAATTTCTTTCTGATAACAGGTTCCTTGCATTTATACGGGATATTACAGAAAGAAAAAAAGCAGAAGAGGAGATCATCAGGTCAAGAAAACAGTTTCAAAACCTCGTAGAGAATATTTCGGGTGTTTATTGGGTCAATGACCTGGAGACTTACAGAACTTTGTACATCAGCCCATCTTATGAAACGGTCTGGGGCCGGCCTTGCGAGGAACTGTACAGTAACCCCGCTGACTTTATCAATGCCGTTCACCCCGATGATCACCCAACAATAAAAAAAGCATATGAAAATATTGCTAGCACACTTAAAACAACTATCTCGTATAGGATTGTAAGGCCGGATGGTGAGATAAGATGGATTGATGCAAGGACAAATGTTGTTATTGATGGAGGTGCTAAAATTGAATACGGGTATGCAGAAGATGTAACTGAGCAACGGAAAGCCCAGGAGGAAATAATAAAATCTAACGAAAGATTTCAGCTTATTGCCAGGACAACAAACGAAGCTATATGGGAATGTGATCTTAAAACAGGCGTCACCTGGGCAAACGAAATGCATCAGTATCTCTATGGTCTGACAATTGCTGACCCTGTACCCGTACACGACCAATGGAGAGATTCCATCCATCCGGATGACAGGGAAAATACGATCAGGAACTATAATGCGTCTCTGGCTTCCACAGAGAATGTATGGATTGCCGAGTACAGGTTTGTTACCGACCAGAACGAGGTAATCAATATTTATGACAGGACTTATATTTTGAGAAATGATGCCGGTGAGCCCATCAGGATGATGGGAAGTATGATGAATATAACAGCACGAAAAAAGGCAGAAGATGAAATAGTGAAGGCAAGGGATATGGCTGATAAGCTGATCGATGCTCTGCCCGGCGTATTTTATTTTTATGATGAGAATGGTAAGTTCATCCGCTGGAACAGGCAATTGGAAATTGTTACAGGATATACCGCAAAAGAAATTTCGGGTATGCATCCAGTTGATCTTTTCCCTGACGAAGAAAAAGATTATATAAATAAGCGAATTGAGGGTGTATTTACGAATGGCAACAACGACGCCGAAGCCAATTTCCTTACCAAAAAAGGAGAAAAGATCCCCTATTATTTTAAAGCCGTACTGATGAACTATGAAGGGAAGCTCTGTTTACTCGGAAGCGGTATTGATATTACTGAACGGAAAAAGGCAGAAGAGCAGGTCAGGTCTTCTGAGCAGAAATATAAATTACTTTTTGAGAGCAACCCGCAGCCTATGTGGATGTTTGATCTCCCGGCTTACAATATCATAGATGTGAATGATGCTGCTGCAGAGCAATATGGGTATACAAAACAGGAATTTATCTCTCTTAGTGCCACAGACCTGAGACCTCCGGAGGATGTTTCAAAATTCTTGAAGTATTTGAACACAGACTTTAGACTCGGCGTTCATCATGGAGGAGTATGGAGGCATAAGCGGAAAAATGGGGATATCATTTATGTCGAAATTCTCAGTCATGATATTGTATATGAAGGGAAACAGGTAAGACTAATTCTTGCAAATAATATAACAGACAAATATATTGCAGAGGAAAAACTCAAAGAATCATATGAAGCTATCCGGGAACTAACCGGTCATATCCAGAATATCCGGGAAGAGGAAAGATCGCATATTGCCCGTGAAATACATGATGAGTTAGGGCAACAACTAACGGTGCTGAAGATGGATGTATCCTGGCTGAATAAAAAAGTGGGACATAGCGATGAGGTGGTGATGAATAAGCTCAAAAGCCTGGCTGAGATGCTGGATGGGACCGTAAAAACAGTCAGGAGGATATCATCGGAGCTAAGACCAAGCTTGTTAGATGACCTGGGACTGGTGGCAGCGATTGACTGGCATTTGAAAGAATTTGGACAGAGGTCAGGTATTGAAACTGTATTTAATGAACCCGAACATGATCTGTATATACCTGAAAAATTTAAAACAGGTCTTTACAGGATATTCCAGGAGTCACTTACGAATGTTGCCCGCCATTCTGTTGCGTCTGCTGTTAAAGTAGTTTTACAGGAAAAAGATAGTTATCTTGTATTGAGTATCGAGGATAATGGTAAGGGGTTCGATATGGAAAAGGCAAAAGACCGGAGAACACTCGGTATCCTGGGAATGAAAGAACGATCAATGATGATGGGAGGAGTTTATGAGATTAGCAGCCAGCCGGGTAAAGGCACCATAATTACTGTATCTGTACCTGTAAAAACAACATTAAACGAACAAGCTTAATAAAGTACCTGTATGCTACGGATTCTGATTGCAGACGACCACGCCATTGTACGTAAAGGGTTACGGCAGCTGCTCATGGAGGAATACCCGACTGCACTGATCGAGGAGACCGGTGATGCTGAAAGTCTGATCAATAAAGCATTGCAGAATGAATGGGATGTTGTCATTTGTGATATGAGCATGCCCGGGCGAAGCGGATTGGATGCTCTTCGCCAGATAAAGCAGAGCGTACCATCTTTACCGGTACTGATCATGAGTATGCACCCGGAAGACCAGTATGCTTTAAGGGTGCTGAAGGCTGGTGCTTCCGGTTACCTGAATAAGGAGTCAATTCACGATGAACTGATTCATGCCATCCAAACCGTATTATTAGGCAAAAGATATATAACCACCAGTATTGCAGAAAAGCTGGCAGAGGCCTTTAACGCAGGATCGGACCAGCAATTACATGAATCTTTATCGGACAGGGAGTTTGATGTATTTAAATTACTGGCAACCGGGAAATCTGTTTCAGATATTGCTGCACAATTATCACTTAGCGTTACCACGGTCAGTACTTACAGGTCCAGGATCATGGATAAAATGAGTATGCGATCCAACGCCGAACTAACGAGATATGCCCTGGAGAAGGGACTTATATGAGCAGTGTAGTATATATTCTACTTTCTTTAAATTCCCGCATCTACAGTTTCAGGGACTCCTCCTTTCTATTTTGTGTGTATCATTTTGGCACAGAACAATTTCTGTACTAAAGGAGACTTCCACTTTTCAATTATGCAATTCCTGGAATTATTATGCTGAGGGTATTGATTGCTGATGATCATGAAATTGTCCGCAGGGGATTAAAGCAAATCCTGCTGGAAGGGTTTTCTTTTGCTTATATCGAGGAGGCGAATGACTGCCCGTCGCTTGTGGAAAAAGCAGCTTCCGGCACCTGGGATATTATTGTTTCAGATCTCGCTATGCCCGGTGGCGGTGGCCTGGAAGCATTGAAGCAAATGGCCCAGCAGGGAATAAAAATTCCTGTACTGATACTTAGTATTTATCCTGAAGACCAGTATGCACTCAGGGTAATGAAAGCCGGGGCTTCCGGTTATCTCAATAAAGACGCTGCACCGGAAGAACTGGTAACAGCAGTAAACCGCATCTTATCGGGCCGCAGGTATATTACTGAGGGTATTGCCGAAAAATTAATTCAAAAATTGGATCAGCAGAAAGATGTGCCTTCCCATGAATTGTTAAGCGACCGGGAATGGGATGTTTTCATTTATTTAGCCAAGGGGAAGCCCATTTCGGAGATCAGCGATTTACTCACCTTGCGTAATACCACTGTCAGTACCTACCGGACAAGAATTCTTACCAAAATGAATATGAAAACCAATGCGGAAATAATACAGTACGCATTGGAAAATAAACTCATTTGACGTATTTTTTGTAGTATTATAGCTACACATCAGATTTTATTTTCAGTACAAATCAAAAATCAGCAACTCTATTTTTTAATACGGATTCATTTTTTTTCTTTGTAGGATGAATAATAGCCCTGTGAGCCGTAAAGAAAAACTTTTGATCCTTATTGTGGATGATAATATGTGTTTTGTTGAACGTATGATCGGCCTGCTGGAAGAGGTGAAGAATATCGGCTATATCAATGTGGCCAGCGATTATGATGAGGCCAGCCGGTTATTATTAAGTGAACAGCATGATCTAGTATTACTGGATATAAACCTGCCAGGGAAAAACGGTATCGAACTTCTGAAAAAAATCAAATCAGCTGGTGGCACTACGAAGGTGATGATGATGACAAATCATGCTGAAGAATATTATCGTGTTCTGTGCAGGGAACTTGGAGCGGATTATTTTCTGGATAAGTCAAATGATTTTGCGAAAGTACCGGGCATTGTGAGTCGTATGGATGATGGGATAGATACATTGGTCCTCAATAATAATTTCATTTAATTCCGGAAAATGTTTGTGGTATGTCGAAACGGTGGTCTGTATTAAAAAATCTCATTAACAACTGCGAATTAAAGGACGAACTATTCCTGTCATTGATCAATGAGGATGGTTCTATAATTTCAGCCAATGCCAATATGCAGAAGTCACTGCATATGAAAAACCCAAAAGAAACAGGCATCAATTTCTTTACGTTGCTGCACCCGGAACATATACCGGTGTTTAAAAAAGCAATTTCCAGTGCAAAAAATGTAAGCGTACCCTGTTCTGCGGAGCTATACCTTAAGAATGGATATTACCATCCCATGAAGTGGCAGGTGAGTTATATTGAAGACCCGGCAGCTTATAATGGGAATTATTTATGTGTTGGATATAAAATAGTAGATGATGACCGTCTGAAGCAATTTAATGTGTTGGGGGAAAGGAATTACCAGTTGATCGTGGAAGGCCTTAATGCCGGAGTCCTTTTCCAGGACTGTAGAGGTGAGCTTATTGCCGCCAATAAAAAAGCAGCAGAAATTTTTAATTCTACGCTGGAGCGGTTGTATCAGCTTAAGAATATAGAATCAATATGGGATACTTCCTGGAAAGTGAGTACAGAAGACGGAGCACCGGTACGTTTTAGTGCCACCCCTTTCATGAGAGCTCTTCAGACCGGGAAAACATGTTCTGAGATACTTACTATTACTCTTCATAGTAGTGATGAACGAAACATATTGTTCAGCTCTCAGCCCCTTTTTAATTCCGGGGAAGCAGCCCCTTTTGCAGTTGTCTCGAATATAGTGGATGTAACAAGAGAGAAAAAACTATCTGGAGAGGTCGAGGAGAGGGACATCCTGTTCCGCTCTTTTCTGGATAATACACCCAGCCTGGCCTGGGTACTTGATGAAAATGCTACCTTACTTTTCGCCAGTACTTCTTTTTATAAATATTTTGGGGTAAAGAAAGAATCGGGCATCAATAAAAATATATTAGAGCTGGTGCCTTCTACCGTAGCTGATGCCCTTTACAAAAAACATACACAGGTATTGGAAACGGGCCTGCCTGTTGAAACAGTGGAAAAAATGAAATGGTCAGACGGGACTAATTTTGTTTTCCATATCAATCTTTTCCCTATTCGGGGTGTTGCTAATAAAAAGATGGTGGGCGGGCACGCCGTGAACATGGCAGAAAAATTTGCTACCGAAAAAAAATTAAGGGAAGCGAATGAGCGGCTTTTGTTGCTAAGTCGTGCAACAACAGACGCTATCTGGGAATGGGATATGCAAACCGGGTATATTTTCCGCAATGATGCCCTGATGGATATGGTGGGGTACCATGCTGAAGATTCGAAAGGGTTGTCCTGGTGGCTTCGCAGGATACACCCGGAAGATCGTAACCGGCTTAGTGATATTATAAAAGATGCTACAGATAAGGGTCAGCATTCATGGGAGGATGAATACAGGTTCAAATGTGCAGATGGTACTTATAAGCATGTGCAGGACAAAGGATATGTGGTATATGAGAATGGCCTGCCTGTAAAAATGATCGGTTCCTTACAGGACGTAACGGAGTTAAAAGAACTGGAAGGGCAGCTTGTAGAAGAAAAACTGCAGCGACAAAAGGAAATATCCGAAATGGTCATCAAAGTACAGGAGAAAGAAAGAACAAGAATAGGGCATGAGCTGCATGATAATGTCAACCAGATACTTTCTACTGCAAAATTATTTATGGATATGGTAACGCCGTTATCTGCTGATGAGAAAACATTCAAAGTAAAAAGTATAGAATACCTGCTTTCAGCCATTGAAGAAATACGCAAATTATCCAGGGAGCTGGTAGTGCCCCAGTTGAAGGAAAAGGGGTTAATTGATAGTGTAAAATTACTTATTGAAGATATTAATATATCCAGTTCGCTGACGATCCGGTTTACCCATGATCACGAAAATGAACTGCTGAGCTCGGGTAAAAAGATCACGTTATTCCGGATCATCCAGGAACAATTGAAAAATATCCTGAAGTATAGTAAGGCCAAGCAAGTGGATATATACCTGCACTATAAAGAGGATACTGTACAACTGACCATCAAAGATGATGGAGTTGGTTTTGACCCCAGGCAAACGCATAAAGGTATTGGGTTGTCCAACATCCATGACAGGACAAGATTCTATAATGGTACCGTCGACATCCAGGCCGCTCCCGGTAAGGGTTGCATATTGACCATCTCTATGCCCGGAAAAGAGTAAAAACTTTCGAGTGATTATTTATGTCGTTCTGCCAGCACAGCCACGATGTCATTTAGACTGTAGCCTTTTGCCTGTAGTAGAATAAGATAGTGAAAGAGCAGGTCAGCCCCTTCGTTCAGAAATTTTTCTTCATCATTGTCTTTGCTTTCAATAACGAGTTCAACAGCTTCTTCGCCCACCTTTTGCGCTATTTTATTGATTCCTTTTGCAAAAAGGGAGGAGGTGTAGGATGCCGAACCGGGATTATCTTTCCGGTCTTTAATGACCTGTTCCAGTTTTTCCAATGAAAAACCATTATTTTTTTCATTAAAGCAGGTATCGGCCCCGGTATGACAGACCGGGCCAAGTGGTTCGGCTTTTATTAATAATGTATCGTTGTCGCAGTCGGTAAGTATTTCGTTCACCAATAAGAAATTTCCTGATGTTTCTCCTTTTGTCCAGAGCCGTTGTTTACTCCGGCTGTAAAAAGTTACTTTTCCTTGTTTCTTTGTTTGTTTATAGGCTTCTTCGTTCATAAAACCCAGCATTAATACTGCATCGGAAGTGTTATCCTGGACAATAACCGGAACAAGGCCGTCTGCATACTTTGAGAAATCAGGTATCATATTCTTACAGGTATTTTTTGTTCAGCTAAATATTTTTTGAGATCAGGTATAGCTATTTCTTTAAAATGGAAAATACTGGCAGCAAGAGCAGCATCTGCATCAGCCATCTTAAAAATTTCGGTGAAATGCTCCATTGTCCCGGCCCCGCCTGACGCAATAACAGGAACATTTATGGATTTTGAAACAGCTTTGGTAATATCAAGGGCAAACCCATTTTTCGTACCATCGTTTTCCATCGAAGTAAGTAGTATCTCCCCGGAACCCCTTGCTGCAACTTCTTTGGCCCAGTCAATTGTTAAAAGGGTAGTGGGTGTTCTGCCTCCGTGTGTTACAACTGTCCACTTATCATTGATGATTTTAGCATCTATAGCCACGACCACACACTGGCTGCCGAAATTCTTCGCCAGTTCGTCTATCAGTCCCGGGTTTCTAACGGCGGAGGTATTAATTGATATTTTATCTGCTCCATTTTCCAGCAATACACTCACATCTTCCCTGCTGTTGATGCCACCACCAACCGTAAAGGGTATGTTGATATGCGTGGCAATATCCCTGACCAATTTGGCCAGTGTTTTTCTTTTTTCAGTTGTGGCCGTAATATCAAGGAAAACCAGTTCATCAGCACCTTCTTCACAATACCGCATCGCCAGTTCAACAGGGTCGCCGGCATCCCGCAATTGAACAAAGTTGGTCCCTTTGACTGTCCTGCCGTCTTTAATATCAAGACAAGGTATGATGCGTTTGGTTAGCATAGGTTACAGAAATCGGGTTAAATCGGTTAAAGATATCCTGTTTTCATAAATGGCTTTGCCAATGATAGCGCCATCGCAACCAGCCTGGCGTAATTCTTCCAGCTCGGTCAATGTAGTAACGCCTCCGCTGGCGATAAGATCAATGGACGGATGCTGGTTCAATATCTTTTTATATAAACCAGTGGCAGGCCCTTGCAATAAACCATCTTTATTGACATCGGTACAGAAAAATTGTTTCACTCCTTTTGCTTTATACTTTTCTACCAGGTCAAATACTGTCAGTGTTGTGGTTTCTGTCCATCCTTTAATAACAATAAGTTCATCTTTTACATCGGCACCAATGATGAAATGGTCAGCTCCAAAAGCCAATAGCCAGCCGGAAAAAGTAAATTCATCTTTTACAGCTATACTGCCAATAGCTGCATAAGTAGCACCTGAATTGAAAGTTATCTCCAGGTTCTGCTGTGTGCTGATGCCGCCGCTGAAATCGATAACCAGGTTTGTTTTGGAGGCGATCTTTTCCAGTACATTCCAGTTTTTTACCTCGCCGGCTTTGGCGCCATCAAGATCGACAAGATGTAATCTTTTTAACCCGGCATCTTCAAATTGCTTGGCAACTTCCAGCGGATCTTCATTGTAGATCGTTTGCTGGCTGTAATCGCCTTTTGTTAAGCGTACACATTTTCCGTCAATGATATCTATAGCAGGTATGATCGTCATAATGATAAACTAAGGAAGTTTTTGAGTAGTTGTTCGCCGGCTTTAGCACTTTTTTCCGGGTGAAACTGAACACCGTAAAAATTATTTTTTTTCAAGGCAGAACTATAAAGCTGTATATAATCTGTAGTTGCAATTGTATAATCACTGGTGCCGGCATAATAGCCGTGGACAAAATAGCAATAACTTTTTTCTTTAATGGAAGTGAACAGCCCTGTCTTCAATCCTGTGATTGTATTCCAGCCGATCTGCGGAATTTTTAATTGCGGGTCAGCAGCCTTGAATTTTCTTATCCAGACTTTATCAAACATCCCAAGACAGGGAGTGTCATTCTCTTCTGAATAGTCACACAGTAATTGCATACCCAGGCAAATACCTAAAACAGGCTGTTGCAATGAAATGATCAGTTTGTCCAGTTCTCTTTCTTTTAGATAGCGCATTGCTGTACTGGCTTCTCCAACACCGGGAAAAATGACCTTATCGGCTGCTTGTATCAGCAAAGGATTATCTGTTACGGTTGCATTTATCCCGATCCTTTCTAAGGCAAAAAGAACAGACTGGATATTACCGGCGTTATATTTAATGATAACTACGTTCATATTACAGGGACCCTTTGGTGCTTGGTAATTGCATATTTTCTGCATCTCTTTTCACAGCTGCTTTGATAGCTTTTGCCAATGCCTTGAAAATTGATTCTATTTTGTGATGTTCATTTTCGCCTTCGACTTTAATATTCAGGTTGCTTTTTGAAGCGTCTGAAAAGGATTTAAAGAAATGGTGGAACATTTCGGTGGGCATATCGCCGATCTTCTCTCGTTTGAATGAAGCATCCCAAACCAGCCAGGCCCGGCCGCCAAAGTCAATGGCTACCTGTGCCAGGCAATCATCCATGGGTAAGGTGAAGCCATAGCGTCCAATACCTTTTTTATTCCCCAGGGCGATGAGAAAAGCTTCTCCCAACGCAATGGCGGTATCTTCAATGGTATGGTGCTCGTCAATTTGAAGATCGCCATCAACAGTAATAGTAAGATCAATGCCGCTATGACGGCCTAACTGGTCCAGCATATGGTCAAAGAAGTGAAGACCGGTTTTTATCGCTGTCTTGCCGCTGCCATCAAGGTTTAATTCAATACTGATCTTCGTTTCATTGGTATTGCGCCGGTGCCTGATCAATCGCTGACCTAATTTCAGCAGCTCATATATTTTCTGCCAGTCCGTTGTTTCCATTGCCACTACTGATTGCAAGGTAGCTGCATCGTCTTTTATCTCGGCTCCCCCTAAAGAACTGTCTTCCCTGAGCCATATGGCCGTGCAACCGAGATTTTTAGCCAGTTGTACATCGGTGATGCGGTCACCAATTACAAAGGAACCGGCGATGTCATACTTGTTATTATGAAGATAACTGGTCAGCATTCCAATGCCCGGCTTGCGGGTGGGGGCATTGTCGGCAGGGAAAGTCCTGTCAATATGAACGGCCGAAAATTCAATGCCTTCATTGGCTAAACTCTTCATTACAAAATTATGAACCGGCCAGAATGTGTCTTCCGGGAAAGAAGAGGTGCCCAGTCCGTCCTGGTTGGTAACCATCACTAATTCATAATCCAGCTCCTGTGCAATTTTTCTCATCCAGCTGAACATGCCGGGATAGAATTCCAGCTTATCAAACGAATCCAGCTGGTAAGTGGGAGGTGCTTCTTTGATCAGGGTCCCGTCCCGATCAATAAATAAAATCTTTTTCATGGCTTGTATGTTTTTAAAGCGTCGGTCAATAGTTGATTTTCTTCGGGTGTGCCGATTGTTATCCGGAGACTGTCATCGCAGAGGATGACTTTGGAACGGTCACGGACAATGATCCCTTTTGAAGCCAAAAAGTCGTAGACTTTTTTAGCTGCTTCCATTTTTACTAACAGGAAATTAGCATCAGACGGGTATACTGCCTGTGTAAATGGCAATTGAGTTAGTTCTTCTCTTAACCACTCCCGCTGCTCAACGGTGATCTGGATCCAGTCATTCACAGTGATAATATTATCCAATGCTGCGGAAACGAGCTGCTGGGTGGCTGTATTGATATTATAAGGATACTTCACTTTGTTCATAAAATCAATAACCGGTTGCCCGGCGAAAGCCATGCCTAACCGCAGCCCGGCCAGTCCCCATGCTTTGGATAAGGTCTGAAGAATGACCAGGTTAGGATATTCCATTAACTCAGGAATAAAAGTTTTTTGCTTTGCATAGTTGATATAGGCTTCATCTATTACCACCAGGCCTTCAAAATTATTCAGCAGTACTTCAATATCTGGCCGGTTGATGCTGTTGCCGGTCGGATTATTGGGAGAGCAGATAAATATCAATTTGGTAAAAGGATCAATAGCTTCCTCAATCCTATCGAGGTCTAATTGAAATTCAGTAGTTAAAGAAACCTTTTTCAAGTTAACATCATTCATTTCTGCACATACTTCATACATGCCATAAGTAGGAGGGAAGATGATCACATTATCTTTTCCGGGTTCACAAAAAATGCGGAACAGGAGATCAATAGCTTCATCGCTTCCATTACCCAGGAATATATTTTCGGGAGGAACTCCCTTGATCTTACTGATCTTTTCTTTTACGGAATGCTGCAACGGATCGGGGTAGCGGTTATAATCCTCTTCCAGTGGAGAGCCAAAAGCATTTTCATTTGCATCCAGGAAAATACGGGCATTGCCGCTGAATTCATGACGGGCAGATGAATAAGCAGTCATCTTTTTTATATTCTCCCGTACTAAATTGTCTAGTTTAAAATTCATCTTTATTACTTTAAACGTATTGTTACTGCATTTTTATGTGCATCCAACCCTTCGGCGGCAGCCATTGTCATTACTGTAGGACCTATTTGTTGCAAACCTTCTTTTGTTAATTGCTGGTAAGTGATCTTTTTTACAAAACTATCCAGTGACACACCACTGTACATGGCAGCATAGCCGTTTGTTGGCAAGGTATGGTTAGTGCCGCTGGCATAATCACCCGCACTTTCAGGGGAATAGTTGCCAATGAAAACCGAGCCGGCTGTAAATACCTGCTGTGCCACTGTTTCTGCATTTTCGCAGGAAAGGATCAGGTGTTCGGGAGCATACAGGTTAGATAATTCAATCGCATCATCTATGCTATTCACTAAAACAGTTTTGCTGTTTTGTAAAGCCTTCCCTGCAATGCTCTTTCGTGGAAGTTCATTTACCTGCTCACTGATAGCTGCCTTTACTCTCTTAACAATATCCTCCGATGTTGTTAAGAGGATTACCTGCGAATCCGGTCCATGTTCTGCCTGTGACAAAAGATCAGCGGCCACATATCCGGGTATGGCTGAATTATCAGCAATTACCAATACTTCCGAAGGGCCCGCAGGCATATCAATGGCTGTTCCCTGTTGTTGTATTAACTGCTTCGCCAATGTTACATATTGGTTCCCGGGGCCAAATATCTTGAATACTTTAGGGATAGTATCTGTTCCATTAGCCATCGCTCCAATGGCTTGTACGCCACCTGCTTTAAAAATTTTAGTTACACCACAGATTGCAGCAGCATATAGTATGGCCGGGTTAATACTGCCATCCTTAGAAGGCGGTGTACAAAGAACGATCTCTTTACAACCGGCAATAGAGGCAGGAACTGCCAGCATCAATACGGTAGAGAAGAGTGGGGCCGAGCCTCCCGGAATATATAATCCCACTTTTTCTATGCCTCTTGTTTCTCTCCAGCAAAACACTCCTGGCATTGTTTCAATTTTCCTGGTCTCTTCTTTTTGCGAAAGATGAAATCTTTCAATATTCTTTTTGGCTTGCTCCATAGCCTGTTTCAGTTCAGGGGAAAGCAGGTTCGCTGCCTGTGTAATTTCTTTCTGTGTAACTGCCAGCTTCTTTAGTGACACGCCGTCAAATTCTTTCGTGAATTTCTTTACAGCTTTATCACCCTTCTCTTTCACTTTCTGTAATATCTTTTTCACACTCTTTTCTAACGAAGAGTGATCAGCTGCCGGTCGCTGAATGATCTCCTGCCAAAGTTCTTTACCGGGATAATTATAGGTTTGCATGCCGATTAGTTAAATTATCATTTTTTCAATAGGGATGATAAGAATGCCTTGTGCACCGTTTGCTTTCAGTTGCTGAATTACATTCCAGAAATCATTTTCAGCAATAACGGAATGGATAGAGCTCCAGCCAGATTCAGCTAATGGTAAAATGGTAGGACTCTTCATCCCCGGTAATAGTTCACAGATCGTTTTCACTTTATCGTTGGGTGCATTCAGTAATACATATTTATTATTCTTGGCTTTTTTTACTGACCGTATCCGGAACAACAGGCTTTCCAGTATGATCTTTTTATCAGCGGACAAGTTTTTATTGCTGATCAGTACTGCTTCCGACGAAAGAATGGTTTCGATCTCTTTCAGCTCATTGGTGAACAGTGTGCTGCCTGAACTTACCAGGTCGCAGATGGCATCAGCCAAACCAATCCTTGGTGCGATCTCTACTGAACCACTGATCTCATGAATGGAGGCACTGATATTTTTTTCTTTGAGGTAGGCATCGAGAATGTTGGGATAGCTGGTGGCGATTTTTTTACCATTCAGGTCCGCTGCGGTTTTCATGGTGCCGTTTTTGGGCACGGCCAATGATAAACGGCATTTCCCAAAACCGGCTTTTTCAATGGTATCCACATCCTTCCTGCTTTCTTTCACCACGTTCTCGCCTACAAAACCAATATCAGCTACTGCATCCTGTACATATTCAGGAATATCGTCGTCCCGTAAAAAGAAAACTTCAATAGGGAAATTGGCGGCCTGCACCCTTAACTGGTTATTACCGTTGCTGACTTCTATGCCGCATTCTTTCAGCAGTTTCATAGAACCTTCGTACAAGCGGCCTGATTTCTGAACAGCGATCTTTAATGTTGTTTGCATATTGGCTTTATTAGCATAAAATAAAAAGGGCTTACCCTTGAGTAAGCCCTTCACTATGTTTATAACATAATACCTTCATGGCCTACTACGGGTGTAGCAAGTGATGATGATGATTATGTGTGTGTTTGTTCATAAATGAGTGGCAAAAATAGGGATAATTTGAATTGCCGGGTAATTTGCCTGTTAATTTTTACATTAGCAGGAGACAACGACCAAAACTAATGGCAGGGAAAACCAATACAACTTCAAAAGGGCATTGGCGGCGGCTGGGGATATTTAACCCCTTTAGTCCCGGTTCCCGGTCTGTAGATCCGCTAAAGCCGTGGAAGGTCATTTCCAATAATAATGTCTTCATTATTTATTTATCCGTACTACTGTTCGCTTTTTATGCATTCACAAGACACGGGTTGAATTGGATTGCCTTATCAACTTCGCTCATCGCCAGTATCCCTGTTGGCTTTGCTATTGCTTTTTTTGAAACGCAGGCTATGGAATTCCGGAGAAAGCACAGGCGCACGGGCTTCTGGTTCTACCTGCTTTACCGAACACTCCGAATTACCTTCTGGTTTATGATCCTGTTTTTTTTGATCATGAACATAGTGCTCTGGCTGAATATTAATACCTATGAAACGATCTTTCCGCACAGCCTGCATGATTTTTTTGCCACCAGAAAGCTGTTTGAGTTCCTTGGTCTCTCACTTATCATTTCTCTTGTTTCCAATTTTATGGATGAGTTGCACAGAAAACTCGGACGTGATGCCATTTTCAATCTCGTATTTGGAAAATATCACCAGGTGAAACAGGAGGAACGCTTGTTTCTTTTCATAGACCTTAATCATTCCACAGATATTGCAGAAGAGATGGGAGAACTGGAATACAGTCATTTCCTGCAGGATTATTATTATGATATCAGTGAACCGATAGCCCGGTATCTTGGCAGGGTTTACCAGTATGTGGGAGATGAGATCGTTATTACCTGGCCGGTCAAGAAGGGATTAAAGTTTGCCCTGTGCATACGGTGTTTTTTTGCTATCCAGAAACAGATCAACCGGTTTAAAGATCAGTATATAGAGCGGTATGGAAGAGTTCCGGAATTCAAAGGAGCTTTACATGGTGGTTATATTGTGGTCTCTGAAGTAGGCAAGTATAAATCAGAGATCGCTTATCATGGGGATGTGCTGAATACAACCGCCCGCATGCTGGGTAAATGTCATGATCTTAATGCAGATTTTATTATTTCAGACTGGGTGGTTGAAAACGTAACAATGCCCAAATATCTTAAAGTGGATACATTAGGCTCCTTCCAGTTAAAGGGTAAGCAACAGGGAGTAGAGCTATACTCTGTATTTCTTTCCCAAAAACAACAGGAAGAAAAGATGAAAAAGAGGAGAGGGCTCTTCAGCAGGAAAAAGACAACCGGTTAATTAGCCTTTGCCTGCTCCAGTATCTCATCAGTGCTGATGCCCAGGTGGCTTTCTTCATAAATACATTCGCCGGATCTTATCAGTAATACCTGAGGGGATTCATGGTGTACGTTGAATACTTCTGCTACTTTATTAGAAACAGGACGGTGCACCAGCAGGTCAAGAAAATAAAAATCAACTCCCTCCACATTGTTCAGCTTTTCAACCCTGTTCAGGGCAGTGCGGCTGATGCTGCAGCGGGTGCTGTGTTTAAAGATCACTTTGGGCTTATCGTGAGATGAAGCTATAAGATCATTCAGCTGATCTTCGGTAGTCAGGTGTGTCCAGTGCATAATGGAGGAAAAAATCAGCCTTTGAATTTGAAATTAGCCTGCGGATTGCCGGGGCAACCATATTTTTGAGTGGAGCAGGATGAAATAGCAAAGACCAGGGCTACTAAAAGTAATGATGCTAAAACCTTATTTTTCATTGTCGGATATTTTGTGCTGTTATAACGATCCGGGACCGTAATTATTACACAAATATAAAGCAGGTTCACCGATTTTGTGATTTTTGAGGGTATTGCGTCTTTTTGCGGCCGGAATTTCTACTTAAGTGGCTGGTTATCTACACTTGAACTGCAATATGGCCGATTAATATTTCTCCACTAAAAAGCACTTATTCCTTTACCTTTACCGCCCTATTTTACCAGAAAAGAAATTACTGACCTGATGTTACAATTGAAAAAACCGCTTGCATTCATAGACCTGGAGACAACCGGTGTGAACCTTGGTCTGGACCGTATCGTTGAGATCGCTATTGTGAAGATACTTCCGGATGGAACCAAAAGTGTAAAACGGAAGCTCCTGAACCCGGAAATGGCTATTCCCAAAGCTTCAAGCGATATTCACGGCATCACGGATGAAATGGTGAAAGATGCTCCCACTTTCAAGCAGGTAGCCCACGAACTCAAGCAAATGCTGGATGGTTGTGACCTGGCTGGTTATAACTCCAATCGTTTTGACATCCCCCTGCTGATGGAAGAATTCCTGAGGGTGCAGGTTGATTTTGATATGAAGAACAGGAAACTGCTGGATGTGCAGAATATCTTTCACAAAATGGAGCCCCGGACGCTGGGGGCAGCCTATAAATTTTACTGTAATAAAGCGTTGGAAGGAGCCCATGGTGCCGAAGTGGATGCTTCTGCCACGCATGAGATACTGGAAGCACAACTGGAACGCTACCCCGCATTGGGTAATAATGTGGATACTATCCTTAAAACGATCGGCGAAGATGTGATCGTCGATTTTGCCCGCCGCTTCATCATGGAAAATGGTACCGAGGTATTTAATTTCGGAAAATTCAAAGGCCGGCCCGTTGCAGATGTTTTGAAAAGTGAACCCCAGTATTATGACTGGATGATGAAAGGCGATTTCCCGCAACATACCAAGCAAAAACTAACAGAAATATATACCCGTACGATGCTGAAGAAAAGTTAAGCAGGTAATTTATCCTGCTGACAATTTTTAACAGGGCTTCTTTTAGTGTTTATTGTAAATTTGAGCTTTAAACAGGTAACTGGCAATCTTGGAAAAATTAGTAGTCATACCAACCTACAACGAGAAGGAGAACATCAGTAATATCCTTCATGCAGTCTTCAACCTGAATGAAAATTTCCATGTACTGGTAATAGATGATGGTTCTCCGGATGGAACAGCACAAATCGTAAAAGATTTACAGTCGAAATTTCCCGGCCAGTTATTTATTGAAGAAAGAAAAGGTAAGCTGGGATTAGGCACTGCATATATCCACGGTTTCAAATGGGGCATTGCCCGCAACTACCAGTTTATTTTTGAAATGGATGCCGATTTCTCACACAACCCCAACGATCTTCCCCGCTTATACAATGCTTGTAAAAATGAAGGTGCTGACCTTGCTATTGGTTCCCGCTATACCAAAGGCGGTGGCGTGGTGAACTGGCCGGCTAACCGGATCGCTTTATCAAAAGGAGGATCTCTTTATACAAGGATCATTACCTGGATGCCGGTGAAAGACCCGACGGCAGGGTTCATGTGCTACCGGAAAGAAGTACTGGAAACGATCGATCTGGATAAGATCGCTTTCGTTGGGTATGCTTTCCAGATCGAAATGAAATTTGCTACCTGGAAACTGGGCTTTAAGATCAAAGAAGTGCCGATCATTTTCCAGGACAGGACCTATGGTGTTTCCAAAATGAATAAGGGAATTGTAAAAGAAGGGATTCTTGGAGTACTCAAACTCCGCTGGCACAGTCTCTTTACGAATTACCGCAGCCGGGTAAAAAAAACAGAGGCTGAAATTTCACCTGTAAAAACGTCGCAGCAAAATGAAGTGCTGGCCGAGACGAAATAACCTCTCTCTTTTTCTTTCTTTTCTTTAGTTTGCAGGCTATAGTTGCTGCAAATGAAAAAGGCTTTTTTGCAATTACATATCGCTGTATTCCTGGCAGGCTTCACGGGAATACTCGGCAGGCTGATCAGTTTTAATGAAGGAATGATCGTCTGGTACCGGCTGTTGTTCACCGCGGCAACCATGTGGCTGCTTTTTTCACTGATGAAAAAATTGCAGCGGATACCGGTATATGATATTCTTAAAATCAGCGGGGTTGGTTTTATTGCCGCCATGCACTGGGTTACTTTCTATGGCTCTATTAAATACTCCAATGTATCCGTGGCATTGGTTTGTTTTTCCTCCATCAGTTTTTTCACTGCCTTTTTTGAACCGTTGATCCTGAAAAAACGGATCAACATAACAGAACTTTTCCTGGGATTATTGACGATGACAGGTATCTACATCATTTTCCATTTTGATACGCAATATAAGACCGGGATCATTGTAGGGTTGATATCAGCATTATTGGCTTCTTTGTTTCCTATTTATAACCGGGAGTTCCTGAAACGGATCAACGTAGAGACCATGCTGACCTGGCAACAGACCGGCGGTTTTATTGTATTATCAATCCTGCTGCCTTTTTACCTGCAACAATTTCCAACCAGCAATTTTTTACCGGGCTGGAAAGATCTTGGATGGTTACTAATACTTTCCTGGTTTTGCTCCGTGATCGCTTTCCAGCTTTCTGCCAATGCGTTGAAACGCTTGTCAGCGTTTACAGTTAACCTGACCTATAACCTGGAGCCGGTCTATGGTATCCTGCTGGCCTTTGCGGTGTATAAGGAGAATGAATTCCTGAGCAAGTGGTTCTATATTGGTTTTGCCATTATAGCAGCAGCGCTTATTATTCATATCATTTTATTAATGCGTATCGAAAGAAAAATAATCCAGCATGCAGCCGAGTGAGTATCATCAACGCATCGTTGATTATTATAAGTCTACCGAACATGCCTATAAAGATTCCTGGGACCTTGATAACAGCCTGGCCATACATTATGGCTACTGGGACGAAAAGGTGAAATCATTTCCCCAGTCTTTGTTACGGATGAATGAGATCATGATTGAAGCAGCTGGTATTAAACTGGGTGACCAGGTGCTGGATGCCGGCTGTGGGGTGGGAGGCAGCAGTATTTTCATTGCAAAACATACAGGAGCAAAAGTAACCGGCATCACGTTAAGCGAACGACAGGTGCAACAGGCAACAGCCAATGCAAAACACAATGCTGTTGAGACGGCAGTTGATTTCAAAGTAATGAATTACGGTGCCACGGATTTTCCCGATGCCAGTTTTGATGTGGTATGGGGTTGCGAAAGTATTTGCTATGCCGATAATAAGGAACAATTCGTCAGAGAAGCATATCGTTTATTGAAACCCGGTGGCAGGTTAGTGGTGGCAGATGGATTTGTTACAAAGTATGAGAATAATGAACATCCCGTCATCCGCCAATGGACAGAAGGGTGGCAGGTGAATTACCTGGAATCACCGGAACGGTTTCAATCATTCCTGGAACAAGCGGGTTTTCAGAATAGCATTTATCGTAATATATCAAAGCAGGCAACACATTCTTCCCGCCGCCTGTACCGGTTTTATTTCCTGGCATCGCTTTACCTGTTATGTAAACGATTGACTTTTTCGTATCGCACCACAGCCATGCAGAAAGCGAATATCAGGGCTTGCAAATTTCAGTATCATGGAATGAAAAAAGGACTCTGGCAATATGGGCTTTTTACCGCTGTAAAACCCTGATCATTTTTCCCTTTTCCCCGCTATCTTTAGCGTATCCAAAATAATTGTTATGAAGAGAATTGCTCTCCTGTCCCTTTTTGTAGTTATATCGACCTTATTAGTTGCTCAAAAAAAACCATTGGATCATTCCGTTTATGACGGCTGGCAAAGCATCGGTGAACGGATGATCAGTAATGATGGTAAATGGGTGGTCTATACCATCACCCCGCAGGAGGGCGATAACGAATTAGTGATACAATCGGCTGATGCGACATATAAAAAATCGGTGCCGAGAGGTTATAATGCCGTGATCACGGAAGACAGCCGCTATGCGGTGTTTAAAATAAAACCTTTTTTCAAAGACACAAGAGATGCCCGCATTAAAAAGAAAAGGCCGGATGATATGCCCAAAGATTCTTTTGCGGTGGTGGAACTGGGAAAGGACAGTGTGTGGAAAGTGGCGAGAGTAAAAACCTATAAAACTCCCGAGAAAGAAGCCGGTTGGGTAGCGTATCATTTGGAAAAAGGGATTGAGAAAAAGGAAGTTCCTGCTAAAAAACCGGAATCAAATGATAAAAAAATTGCTGACAGCCTGAACCGGGTGATCGATTCGCTGCACCAGGTCATTGAAACCATGCCGAAGAAGAAAAAGAAAAACAAAGACGATGATGAAGCACTGGCTCCTGACTCAGGATTCCCGACTCAAGACTCCTACGATGCTGAGGGAGATGAACCCGCTGCCGGTCCTGTTGATGCAGGTACTGATCTTGTGCTGCGCAACTTAATTACCGGGCAAGAAAAAACCTTTATGAATGTGCTGGAATATTATTTCAGCAAAACGGGGGGTAAATTATTAATTGAACAGGCGAAAAATCCAAAAGACTCATTAAGTAAAAATGCAGTTACTCTCTATGACCTCAAAGAAGCAAAAGCAATTGTATTGAGCAAAGGGGGAAATGATTTTAAGAATTTCACTTTCTCCGAGGATGGCGCACAGGTGGCTTATGTGGCCGAGCGGGATGCCAAAGCAAAAGAGCTGCAGAAATTCTACCGGCTCTGGTATTATAAAACAGGAATGGACAGTGCCAGTTTGCTGGCTGATAAGAATTCAGTCGGTATGCAGCTCGGGATGACCATCAGTGAATTTGGGAATATCAGTTTCAGCAAAACCGGCAACCGCTTATTTTTCGGAACAGCACCGATTCAGCCTCCGAAGGATACAACACTCATTGATATTGACCTGGTCAAACTCGATATATGGCATTATAACGATGATTACCTGCAAACCGTTCAGCTCAACCGCCTGCAAAGGGATCTGCAAACGAATTATCTCGCTGTGTATCATTTGGACAAAAGCACATTAAAACAACTGGGTTCTACAGAAATCCCCACCATCTATCCAACCAATGAAGGGGATGGTGACCGTTTTGTCGGCGTTACCGATTTTGGTAAACGTATCGAAAGCCAGTGGGCTGGCAATACCAAAAAAGATATTTATGCCATTGATGTGCTGACCGGTGAAAAGAAATTAGTGAAGAAAGATATGGAAGGTATTATAACTCCATCCTTTATTTCTCCCACCGGTAAATACATCATGTGGTACGACAGTAAGGCCCGTAACTATTTTGCCTGGGATGGCGACTCCACAAGAAATATTACTAAAAAGATAAAATACCCGCTTTGGAATGAAGAACATGATTCTCCTTCTGATCCATCGCCGTATGGAATTATGGGATGGCATGAAGGAGATAGTGCGGTGTATGTATATGATAGGTATACTGCGTGGAGAGTAAATCCTGTAAATACAGCAAACGTAATTGAAATCACATCATATCCAAGAATAGCGAAAAGCAGTTACAGGTATATTCGCCTGGATAATGAGGAGCGGTTTATTAAATACAACCAGGAACTTATGTTCAGAAGTCAAAATGAGAAAGATAAAAGCATCTATCTCTCTTTAATGAACCTGAATGCTGATGTTAAACTGCCCTCTGTAATAGCCGGGGGTAATTTTACATTTGGCTCATTTGCGAAAGCAAAAAATGACAGCAGATTGATTTATACCAAAGAAAATTATAAAGAATCACCTGATCTTTATTTGAATAATACAAATGTTGAAGTTCAGGGATCACATTCAAACGCAAAAATTATAGATAAGGAAATTCGGTTCTCCTCCATCAACCCCCAGCAAAAGGATTATAACTGGGGCGCCTCAGAACTCTACAAATGGAAAGCCTTCAATGGAAAGCCGGCAGAAGGTATTTTATATAAACCTGAAGATTTCGATCCGAAGAAAAAATATCCTGTCATTTTTTATTTCTATGAAACACATACCAACACCCTGCATGATTATATTGACCCAACACCCACCGGCAGCCGCCTGAATATTTCCTTCTTTGTCAGCCGTGGTTATTTGGTATTCTCCCCGGATATCCGGTATACGATCGGGCATCCTGCTAAAAGCTGTTACGATTATGTAGTGAGTGCTGCTAAAGACCTCAGTAAAAACAAATGGGTGGATGCGGCAAATATGGGTATCCAGGGACAAAGCTGGGGCGGGATACAAGTGGCGCAGTTAGTAACAATGACAGATATGTTCAAAGCAGCATGGGCCGGTGCACCCGTGGCCAATATGACCAGTGCTTATGGCGGCATACGCTGGGAAAGTGGCGTGAACCGCCAGTTCCAGTATGAGAAAACACAGAGCCGCATCGGGGCTACTTTATGGGAAAAGCCAAATCTGTACATCGAGAATTCTCCCTTATTTCATTTACCCAAAGTGAAAACACCCTTAGTGATCATGGCCAATGATGCGGACGGTGCCGTTCCTTGGTACCAGGGTATAGAATTATTCACGGCCATGAGAAGGCTGGGCAAAAAAGTATGGATGCTCAATTACAATGGCGAAGCACATAACCTGGTGCAGCGGAACAATAAGAAAGATATTTCCATCCGGGAACAGCAATACTTCGACTGGTTATTAAAAGGAGATAAAGCACCGAAATGGATCACCGAAGGTGTGCCGGCCGTGAAAAAAGGGAAGGACTGGGGATTGGAATTAGTGGATTAGTTAAGTGGTTAATTAGTTTACCGGGAAAAACCTTTCAACCGGTTAACCAGTAAACTAATTAATTATTTATGCTGCTTGTATTGTAATAAACTTTACCAGGCTTCTTTTCGCTATGGGCAGCAAGGTTTCATCAACCGGGAAACTCAATTCCGTTTCGATTGAATAAACGGCCGGGTTGGGAAGGTCTTTCCGGTGCCGGATCAGTTCTGATTTAATATGTTCGTAGGTGCTGCTGATGCTCCGCACCCGATGATCAATAAAGGAGGTTTTGATGCTGCGGTATTTTTCATCATGTTTTTCAAATATAGAAAGCCGGTAATGATACACTTTGGTATTGCTGATATTCCCGCTGCTTAAAAAGAAATAACCTTCCTGCGTATCCAGCGGGAGGATGCCAACGGGGTTGATACTGATCTTTTCTTCCACAAACTCATAGATCTCCGTACCGTTATGAATGGTGCTTTTTATTTTCCCGGCAGAATAATGAATAATATCTTCCAGTTCCGCCATCAGCTCATCATCTTCGATCATCTGCTCATACAAGACTTGTAATTTTTCTAACTGGATACCGGTCAGTTTTTTCGGGAAATGATCCTGCAGGTATTTCTTATTCTCCCGGAAGGCAACAATATTGTTGTAATGGAAAACAATATCGGCCAGTTGAGGGTACAGTTTGTTCTCGTTAAAATATTTATTCACTTCCTGCAGGTAGGCGAGGAGGGTATACTTCTTCAGCTCAAAATCAATACGGCCTTCGGCGAACCAGGTTTCGGATAATGATTTCATGTCGTTGGGGTTTAGATTGGTACTCCTAATTTAAAAAAAAGACGGTAAAACAAGAAGAGGAGTTTAACTTTAAGATGTTAAAACATTTACGATGAGATTAATTGCTTTGCTTATTTGCCTCGCCTGTTATTCCTGTGGTAACACCTATTATATCGTCCGTCATGCCGAGAAAGCCCCGGTGGAAGCGGGTGCCAGTGCCATGATGGCCAGCGATCCTCCCTTGTCCCCGGCCGGTGAGCAAAGAGCCATTGAGCTTCGGCAAACACTACGGGGTGAAAAAATAAAGCATGTGTTCTCCACCAATTTCAAAAGAACACTTTCCACCGCCCAGCCACTCAATGAAACAAGGGGCTCAACTGCAATTGAGGTTTACAGCAGTAAAAAAGATTCCATGGACCTGTTCATTGAAAAATTAAAGGCCATTAAAAAAGGAAATGTACTGGTGGTGGGTCATTCCAATACCATTGATGATATTGCGAATAAGCTTTGTGATAAAACAGTGGTGCCCGGCGACTTAAAAGAAACCCAGTACGACAACCTCTTTGTGGTAAAAAGAAAAGGAAAGAAATTTGTTTTTACCAATAAAAAATATGGGGCACCAACAGAATAACGAGCTAAACATAACTGGATAAAAAAAGAGCCTTCAGCTGAAGACTCTTTTTTTATCAATTCAGTCACCGGTCAGTATTCCCTGTCCGGTTTGAAATTTTCTAACTCTTTTGCCACGGCTGTTAAGAAAGTAGCACCGAGGCTTCCATCCACGATGCGGTGATCATAGCTCATACTCAGGTACATCATATGCCGGATAGCAATACTATCCCCGGCTTCTGTTTCAATCACCACCGGTCTTTTCTTGATAGCACCGACCGCCATGATGGCCACCTGTGGTTGATTGATGATCGGTGTCCCCATCAAACTTCCAAATGTACCTACGTTGGTCAGGGTGAATGTCCCTCCGGTTGTATCATCGGCTTTCAATTTGCCATTCCTGGCACTGTCAGCCAGGTTATTCACCTGTTTGGCTAAACCAACAAGGTTTAACTGGTCAGCATTCTTGATCACCGGAACGATCAGGTTACCGGAAGGCAGGGCAGTAGCCATCCCGATATTGATATCTTTCTTAATGATAATGTTATTACCATCCAGCGAGCAATTGATCAGCGGGAATTTTTTAATGCAACGAACAATGGCTTCCACAAACAGCGGGGTGAAAGTGATCTTGGTGCCTTCTCTTTTTTCAAAATCCTTTTTCACTTTATCTCTCCATTGCACCAGGTTGGTCACATCCGCTTCCGTAAAGCTGGTTACATGCGGGCTGGTATGTTTGCTGCGCACCATATGATCAGCGATTAGCTTGCGCATCCGGTCCATTTCGATGATCTCCACATTACCTGAGTAGTTCGTAGGTACTTGTTGGTTACCGGTTGATTGTTGTTCCACTTTAGCCACCGGTATCACCATATCAGTATTCCTGGGTACTGGTTCCCGGCTAACCACTCCTGATTTCCGCTCACTCACATACTGCAAAATATCTTTCTTGGTCACCCTTCCTTCATTACCGGTACCTGCAATTTTTTCCAGTTCCGTCATGCTGATGCCTTCACTCGCCGCAATATTCAATACTAAAGGAGAATAAAAACGATTCGCAGAACCATTGGAGGACTGGTGCTGAACAGCAGCCACGGTATGCTGGATAGTTTCCACCACCACGGCCTGTTGCGCCGGTTGCTGTACCTCTGTCTTCGGAGGAGTGGAGACAACCGGGTTATTGCTTACGGTTTCAGCAGCACCGGTTCTTATCTTAGCGATCACGGTGCCGATCGGCACCACGTCATTAACATTGTATAAAATTTCTTCGAGCACACCGGCAGCGGTACTCGGCACTTCACTATCCACTTTGTCGGTAGCAATTTCCAGCACGGTTTCATCCATTTTCACCGTATCACCGGCCTGCTTATGCCATTTTAAAATGGTAGCTTCCATGATACTTTCGCCCAGCTTTGGCATTATCAGATCAACAACAGCCATAATTAGTTTTTTGTTTGTCAGCGACAGAATAAAGCTCATCGTCCCTTGCGCCTGCCTGCCGTCAGGCAGGTCTTACACTTCAGCTACATACCACAAATGGGCTGGTCAGACAAGCAATTTAAATCCGGCCAAAGGTAATGATTTGGGAATAATCAAACCGATCAACCGTTAGTCAAAATGAATTTCCGCAGCAAATTAAGGGCATTGGCTGTTGTCATATCAATATTGCGGCGGCGGTCAAATCGCAGGTTCAGTTGCAGGGTCTCGGTTTTATCCGCATTGCCCACGGCGATCCATACGGTGCCCACCGGCTTCTCTGCGGTGCCGCCGTCGGGGCCCATGATACCGGAAGTGGCCAATGCATAATCAACCTTCAGGTTATCGAGAGCACCCCGGATCATTTCTTTTACCGTTTCTTCACTTACTGCACCCACCGTTTTTAATGTCTCCGGTTTTACGGCGAGCAGGTTTTCTTTCACTTCATTGGCATAACTCACTATAGATCCTTTGAAATAAGCGGAAGAGCCGGGGATACTGGTGATCAGCTGGGCGATATTCCCTCCGGTACAACTTTCGGCGGTGCCCATAGTTTTACCTTTTGCTTTCAGAATTCTTCCCAGCACAATTTCCAGCCCCTCATCTTCATTGGTGACCAGGTATTCACTCACCAGTTCCTGCAATTGCTCAAAATAAGGAAGCAGTTCTTTTTCAGTGGCTTCTTTGTTATCACCTTTTGCGGTGAGCCGCAGTTTTACCATGCCATAATTCGGCAGGTAGGCCAGTTTGATATGTTCGGGCAGCGTGGGTTCAAAATCTTTCAGTAGTTCAGCGATCATGGATTCACCCAACCCGGCTGTAAAAGCTGTGCGGTGAACAATGGCCGGCATATCAAACTCTTTCAGCAGTCTTGGTATCACTTCATCTTTGATCAGGCCCTTCATTTCATGCGGCACACCGGGGAGAGAGATAAATATGCCCCCCCCGTCCCCCGCAGGGGCCTTGAACCACATCCCCGGTGCTGTTCCTCTTGCATTATGCAAGACCGTGCACACATCCGGCACTTCGGCCTGTTTCAGGTTTCTTTCCAGCATAGCACCGGGACGACGATATACTTTTTCAAATAAGTATTGTACATGGGCTTTCACTTCTTCATTCACCACCAGTTGGCCGCCGAAATATTCGCAGAGCAATGGCTTAGTGATATCGTCAGCAGTGGGGCCAAGACCGCCGGTGATGACGATGATCTGTGATTGTTTTCTTTCTTCATCCAGTGCCTGGCGGATATCTTCTTTCACATCACCTACGGCCACTCTTCTTCGTACCCAGATGCCGATCTTATTAAACTCCTGGGCGATAAAAGCACTGTTGGTATCAATGGTCTGGCCGATCAGCAGTTCATCACCAATGGTAATGATAGAAGCATTCAGTGAATTAGAGCTCATTTAAGATATGATTAAAGCTAAATGAAGTAATTTGACGGCAAAGTTATAACCACTGAACTATGAAAAAAGTTTTCTTACTTATTGCGGGTTGCGGGATACTGGTTGCCGGTTCTTTTGCACAAACCGTTTCTCAAAAACTGCAGAAAGCCTTTCAGCAATTTGAAAGCGACAGCCAGTTGAGCCATGCCATCAGTTCGTTGTATATAATTGATGGAAAGACAGGCGAACTGGTATTTGAAAAAAATGAACAGGTGGGTTTAGCCCCGGCTTCCACTCAAAAAATTATTACGAGTGTGACCGCTTTTGAGTTGCTGGGCAGTGGGTATGGGTACAAGACTTTTTTGTATACAGACGGCCAGATTAAAAAAGATACCTTAAAAGGAAATTTTATTATTAAGTGTTCCGGGGATCCAACTTTTGGGTCGTGGAGATATGCTGTAACCAGAATGGAAATCATACTTGCTGCAATTTCAAAGATGATAAGTGAGAAGAGCATTAAGTTTATTGATGGTGATTTTATAATTGATGACAGGGCTTTTGACACCCAGTCTATCCCATCTGGCTGGATCTGGCAGGATATAGGAAACTATTATGGGGCGGGTATTAATGGGATGTCATGGAATGAGAATCAGTATGATTTATACTTAGAGTCCGGAAAAAAAGTTGGTGATCCGGTCTCTATAATTAAAACGGTTCCTGAACTGGATGTTTATAGTTTAGTTAATGAAATTAAAACAGGAGAAAGGGGTAGCGGGGATAATGCTTATATCTATATAGCACCTTATACAGTAAATGGTTTTTTGAGAGGCACCATTCCATTCGGAGAAAGAAATTTTAGAATTTCCGGTTCCTTCCCTTATCCGGCCGGTCAGTTGCTAAAAGATATTGAAAAGGAATTGAGTAAATCAGGGATCGGTATATCAGGGAAGTTTATTACAGGATTGAATTTCTTGGTGAACCGAAAGGAGTTGATGTATAAAAATACTCCCTTTAATTTTTTTATTTCCCCCTCCCTCGATTCCATCATCTACTGGTTCAATAAAAAAAGTATCAACCTCTACGGAGAAGCATTGGTAAAAACATTTGCCTACGAGAAAACAGGATTTGGTTCCACCGATACCGGTGTGGCCATCGTTAAAAAATTCTGGCAAGAAAAGGGCCTGGATGAAGAAGAACTGAATATCTATGATGGTTCGGGCCTTTCACCACTCAACCGGGTGACAACGCATGCACAGGTGGAGATTTTGAAATATGCAAAGGCCAAAAACTGGTTTCCTTCTTTCTATGATGCATTACCCGAATACAATGGCATGAAAATGAAAAGTGGTACCATCAGCGATGTAAAGGGATTCTGTGGTTACCATACAGCCAAAGACGGTAAAGAATATATCTTTTCATTCCTGGTCAATAATTACAGCGGCCGGTCTTCACAGTTGGTGAGCAAGATGTATAAAGTACTGGATGTGCTGAAATAAGCCCAAAATGGAGAATAGAAAATAGGGGATGGGGAAGAAAAGCTCTATTTTAGTTATTTAACCACATACTCAGAACCATAAACAAAACTAATTTATGAGCGAACAGAATTTTAAAAATCATACCCGCATTGTACCGGGTTACCATGGAGTTTCTTTTTTACTGATCCTGGCAGGTCTTGTCGGAAGCATCGTCAATCTTTTCCATGCAGATGCGGCCACACATTATTCAGCCGCCCTGATAGTCGTTATTTTTATTGTTTTGATCTGCCTGTTCTTTTATGCCCGGCTATTTGCATTAAGGGCGCAGGACAGGGCCATCCGAGCCGAAGAGAATTTCCGTCATTATATACTCACCGGTAAGCCGCATGATAAAAATCTTCGCCTGGGTCAGATCATTGCATTACGTTTTGCCAGCGATGAAGAAATGCCGGCCTTGGCCAAACGGGCGGTGGAAGAAAAATTATCCCAGAAACAGATCAAACAGGCTATTCAAAACTGGAGAGCCGATCATCACAGGGTATAAAAAAATCTTTCTTGAGGAAGATCAGAGGCCAAAGCGGTTAAAGAAACTCATATCCATCTTCAGCAGCCAGGGCGAGGCAAAAGCAGTGAGGCAAATAAGCAGGATGAATAGTTTACCAACCAGGGATACATCCTGTATCAGGTGGCGGTGTAATAAACTTTGTATCGTGGTCATCACTTTTTCTTCTTTGGGGCTGTATTCATAAGGCGGGGCAGGAGCGATATCTTTAAAAGCGGAATGTCCTTCGACCAGGATATTCCTGATCCTCCAGTAATCCTCATCTTTCAAGTCTTCATACGCCACATCGGCATTGATGCCGGCTTCTTCGATCTTTTTTTCAATGGCGGTGAATTTTTTATCCGTTTGCAAACGGGTCAGTATCATCAGCGGGAAAAGAAACAGGATAAAATAAAAAGGCTGACCCGATGACTGGTATAAACTCCAGGCCACCCAGATCATCAGGCCGGCAGAGAGCACAACAAATATTTTACTGACCCAGCTCTCTTCGTCCAAGAATACACGATTCAGTAACTGGCCGCCATCCAGCGGGTAAATGGGTAAAAGATTGATCAGGTTCAGTAAGATGAATAACATGGATACCTGGTAATAAGAGATGCCTGCCAGGGCTAAAGAATCATCTTGTTGCCATAGTAAATAGAATAAGATTCCCAAAGCGATTCCCGGCAGCGGACCAGCGAGTAAAATAATAGCCGACTCCCGTTGTGATACTTCTCTTTTGGTCCCTGATACATAGGCTCCCAGGAGAGGAATGAAGAAGATGCCCAGGTCCTTATACCGGAACAGCTTCATCGCAAAGAAATGCCCGAGTTCATGGATCACGACTATGGACGTAATGATCAGCAGCATGGTGAAGCTGTGAAAAATATAATAACCAAGAATGAGGTACAACGCCAGGCTGCCGATTGATTTCACCCACACATTGACAGGTGCTTCCGTTTTTTGAAATTTGGGAGGATAGGCGATTGCCGTTTTTTCCGGGGAAACAGCTCCGCCCGGTTGAGATTCATAAGAAGGTTCCTGTACTGGCTCCATGTATTAAATTTAGCTAAAATAGGGTTGCAGTTGATCCACCAGGTTTTGGGGCATCACTGTTTTTTTCATGGTCTTCGCCTCCATAAAATAAAGAATGATCTTGCCCACAGCCAGCAATTCCTCTTTTTCATTGAATACTTCGTGGTGGAATTCGATCTTATGATGAACCGGTAGCTCTTTCAGCATGGTTTTTATTGTCAGCAGGTCATCGTACAAAGCAGGCCGCAGGTAGCGGCAGTGCACATCCACCACCGGCATGATCACCCCCATTTTTTCCATATCGGCATAGGTAAACCCTAATTGCCGGATAGATTCAGCCCTGGCCGATTCAAAATAGGGGAAATAATTACTGTGATACACCACACCCATTTGGTCGGTCTCGGCATAACGAACCCTGATCTTTGTTTCACTTACAAACATATTCAGTAAAGATATTAATATGCATGAATGATTATTCAGTCCCGTTCAGTAGGCGGGGCTTATTTCCCTATCAGGCGGTCCATACTGATTTTACCGGGGCCGGTAAATAATAAAGCGAGATAGCCCATGAGGAACAAAGTAGCTTTAGACCCGGTATCAAATACATCTCCATGATGGGCAATGAAAACAGCCACGGACATGGCTATGATAAGCGGCACAGCGGCCAGTCTTGTCATTAATCCCAATACAATAAAAACGGCGCAGAATAATTCCGCAAATATGACCAGCATCAGGGATGTGGGGTGTCCAATATGAAAGGGGTCAGAGAAAGTACCTGACCATTTCCCAAAATTTACCAGTTTCTGAACGCCGTTGGGAATCATTAAACCGCCGACAGAGAGGCGTAATAACAGTAAAGCAAAAGAAACTCCATTATCGGTATACTTGGTGCTAAAGATCTTTTTCATCGGTATTGATAGTTTAGGGTATAATTAAGTGCAATATTACAAAAAAACTGTTGGGCAGTGTTTTACAACTAACCGCATCATTCTGCCGAACGAAATGTTAAAACATTTTCAAACAGGCACTTATCCACACCTGTTTGGAATGATGTTTGGTCTGACCTGAAATAATTTGAAACTTGCAACGTTAGGAATTCACTTAACGTTACCTGGACCACCGGCTAAAGGACAAACTTCATGAAGCAACAACTAGTACTCGCCATCGCTGTAGTAACCAGTGTTACTGCATTTTCACAGTCAACCCGTTTTTATACTGACCCGCAGGCCACTTTCAAAGAAGCGAAAGAATATTATCAAAAAGAACAGTATAGCCTTGCTTATCCTTTATTCAAGGAATTGCAGCAATCAATCAGGGAAACAGATATCATCAATACTGCGGTGACGGTACAGGAGATCAATTATTACACAACTGTACTGGCACTAAAGCAAAATGAAGGAAGGGCAGAAGAGCAGGCAAAAGCCTTTATCGACCTGGATAAAAATACTTCCCGTATCCAGATGATGAGTTTTCATTTGGGTGAATATTACTACCGGAAGCAGGAATTTGCAAATGCAGCCCAGGAATACGAAGCAACGAATATTGAGAACCTCAGCAATAAAGAGATCGCTGATATGAAATTTCACCAGGGCTATGCCTATTTCACCCTGCAGCGTTTTAACCAGGCCAAGCCCTTGTTCAATACGATCCGGACCATGAAAGACGATCCGAATTACCTGGATGCGAATTACTATTATGGATTTCTTGCTTTCAGGGATAAGCAATACAGCGATGCCTTGTCGAGTTTCAGGATCGTGGAAAATGAAAAAGATTATGCAACAGTGGTTCCTTATTACATAGCCCAGATATACTATATCCAGGGTAAAAAAGAAGAAGCCATTGCATATGTGCAGAATAAACTGAAAAGTGGTGCCAACACCCAATATTATGACCTTGAATTGAAACAACTCATCGGACATGCACATTTTGAAAGAAAGGAATATGCGATGGCATTGCCTTACCTGGAAGATTATGTGACCCGTTCGCAGAAGGTTCGCCGGGAAGACCTGTATGAATTATCCTACTGTTATTACCAGGCGAATCAATTGAATAAAGCAATTGATGGTTTCAAACAATTAAGTGGCAAAGATGATTCGCTCAGCCAGCACTCCATGTACCTGCTCGGGGATGCTTACCTGAAAACAAATCAGAAGACCAACGCAAGAAATGCTTTCCTATTTTGTGCCTCCAACAGCAGCAACCCGACACAAAAAGAAATTTCTAAATACCAGTATGCAAAACTGTCTTACGAACTGGGTTACCAGGATGAGGCACTGAACAGCCTGAGTTCTTTTCTAAACGATTATCCTAACTCTACCTATAATGCGGAGGCAAAGGAATTGCTGGTGGCGGTACTGGCGAATACGAATAATTATAAAGATGCTTTGTCCTTATTAGAAAGTTTAGATAAGCCATCAGAAAATGCAAAACGGTTATATCCAAGAATCTTATACGGCAGGGCTACCGAATATGTGAATGATGGCCGGCTGGCGGATGCTGATGCACTCTTGGATAAGGCCCTCAAAGATCCCTACAATGGTTCCGTGTTGCCCTTCCTGAATTTCTGGAAAGGGGAACTGGCTTACCGGAATAATAAGCTGGATAATGCGATTAAATATTACAATGCTTATGTAAGTGCTGGCTCTCCCGCAGGAGGCGAAGCCAATGCCAATAATGCACGGTATAACCTGGGTTATTGTTACCTGCGCAAAGAAAACTATGCAGCTGCACAAACTTTCTTTGAACCCTTAGGAAAAAATCCCGCACTCAACTCCAATGAACTGGCACAAGACGCTTATATCCGTACAGCAGATTGCTATTTTATGCAAAAGGATTATAGCAAGGCGAAAGCGATGTATGATAATGTGATCAAATTCTCCTGGCCGGCGGAGGACTATGCTACTTTTCAGAATTCCATGATCGCAGGTATTAAGAGTTCAAGCGATAAGATCAATTTGCTGAACACCATGAACCGGAAATTCCCCACTTCTTCATTGGTGACGGATGCCAATATGGAAATTGCGAATACGTATATTGCTGACGAACGTTTCCGGGAATCAATACCATTCCTGAATAATGTATTGAAAGGGGATGGTAATGCCAGCCTGAAACCACAGGCGTATCAGAAATTGGGTAATGCTCACTACAATCTCAATAATAATACAGAAGCACTGAAGCAATACAAAACATTAATCAGTCAATACCCTAATTCACCTGAAGCGGAAGATGCACTGGAAAATGTGAAAGCGATTTATGTGGAAGATGGTAAACCGGGCGACTATGCCGACTTCATGCGGCAGGCAGGTCGCCCTATCAGTGTGAGTGCGGAAGATTCACTGACCTATGCGGCGGCAGAAACCCAATATGAGAATGGTAATGTCAATGCTGCATTGACTGCATTTGGGGCTTACCTGCAGCGTTTCCCCGATGGTGTCTATTCCCTGGATGCTAATTTTTACCGCGGTGAAATCTATAACAGCAAAAAGGACTGGAGTAATGCAATGATCGGCTATGAAGCTGTTGCTGTTAATGCCCCGAATAAATATGCAGAGAAAGCAACACTGGAAGCTGCCCGTATCAACTTCTTTGAATTGAAGAATTATGCCAATGCGGAAAATTATTATGGACAGTTAAAGCAACTTACCGGTAGCCAGGAAAATAAACTGGAGGCAATGAGAGGACTGTTACGTTGCCAATACCAGCAACAAAAATGGACGGAAGCTGTTGATAATGCTAAAGAGTTAACAGCAGCGAAAGGAAGCAGTACGGATGATAAAGCGTTAGCAAATATGGCTATTGCTAAATCTTACCAGGTGGGGGGACAATATGATTTGGCTATTGCTAATTATAAATCGGTGGTAACACTCAATAAAGCGGCACTGGCAGCAGAAGCAAGATATGAGATCGCCAATAGCTGGTTAGCCGTCAATAAACTGGCGGATGCAGAGAAAGCAGCTTTTGAAACGATCAATAAATCCGGTTCTTACGATTTCTGGGTCACCAAAGCTTATATATTATTGGGGGATGTTTATTTCAGGCAAAAAGATTACTTCAATGCCAAAGCTACTTTTCAGAGCATTGTTGATAATACCATCAATACAGAATTGAAAGGAGAAGCGCAGGCCAAACTGAATAAAGTCATTGATGAAGAAAGTAAATCAAGTAAAGTAGGGAACTAAGCATTGGAACAACTAACAACAATCATGATGATGAAACAGCCACTCTATAAGATCGTTTTACTAAGCCTTGGGATTTTTTCCAGCGCTATTGTTTTTGCACAGAAAGATACAACCAAGGGCAAGTCCGTTGATATCCGTTCTGCTTTCAAACCCGTACTGCGGGAAGCAGCTAAGATCAACTTTAACGCTACACCGCCCTCCGCTGATACAACAAAACCTGCATTGAAATACGAGATACCTAACCAGAACCTGGCACTGGGATTTACACCGGGTTCGTTAAAGCCATTGGCATTGAATATTGACTCAGGTGGTAAATGGGATAACAGTAGTTATATCAAGGCCGGCTTTGGAAGTTTGCGTACACCGTATATACAGGCGGGTTTTTCATTTGGCGACGGAACTACAGCCGGTGCCAATATTTATGCAAAACATGTTTCATCACAAGGAAAAAGGGAATACCAGGATTTTACCAATACACAAGTCCGGCTTAGTGGTTTTTATAAAACAGCCGGTAATCATGAGTGGAATGCCAGTATCGGGATGAAACAGGATCGTACCTATAAATATGGCTACGAACCACAAACACTTTCATTTACGAAAGATTCCCTGAAACAGAATTTCCAGACGATCGCGGCAAGAATAGGAATGCACAATATCAATAAGACTGAATTTGGATTGACGTATGCCCCCGAAGTAAAGATTGATGTATTTACCGATAACCTGAAGAATAACGAGAGCAATACTGTAGTAAACCTGCCCCTGGAAAAATCAGTTGGTAAAACCTTTGCGGTGAATCTTGGACTTACTTTCGACCTCACACGCCTGTCTCCAAAAGATAAGACCGCTTTTAATAACACGATTTATTATGTGTCACCTTCTGTTTTATTCAAAACACCGAAAGTGAACCTGCAGGCAGGTATCCGTCCTTCCTGGGATAATAAGACCTTTAAAATGTTCCCGAATGTGCTGGCAGAAGTGGGAACAGAAGACCAGCGTTTCTTCGTAAATATTGGCTGGACAGGTTATATCCGCAAAACAACTTATCAATACCTCGCTTCGCAAAATCCCTGGTTATGGTTGCCAACTACTTTTAAGAACAGCTGGATCGAAGAACGGTTCCTTGGACTGAAAGGTTCCGTAGGAGATCACTTCACCTACAGTGCTAAAGCAGGCTTCAATAAGATCACGAACCAGCCACTGTTTGTGAATGATACAACCAATGGATTGGGTGCTAAATCATTTTTGGTGGTTAATGAGCCCCGGATAAATGTAATGCATATCGGTGGCCAGTTGGCATATACAGTACAGGAGAAATTTTCAGTAGTAGCTGGTTGGAATTTTAACCAGTATACCGGTTTGAAGGAACATAAAAGAGCCTGGGGGTTGATCCCGCTGGAATTGAATGCAGCCATGCGGGTGCAGGTGATCAAAGATCTTTGGCTGAAAGCGGATGTATTTGGCTGGACAGGTCCTCAATACCGTAAAGCGGATGGGGTTGATAATGGTAAATTAAAAGGAGCTCTTGACCTGAATGCAGGCTTAGAATTCAAGATCACCAAAAACCTGAACCTGTGGACGCAATTCAATAATATTACCAACCAGGAATACCAGCGCTGGAATCAATACCGGGTGTATGGGTTCAACTTTGTGGGCGGAATCGTATTTTCGTTCGATCAAAAGAACTGATGATGTACGAAGAACTGTATCAATATTTCATTTTGTATAAACAACTCAATGTGCCGGGTATCGGCACCTTCCAGTTGGAAAGAATACCGGCTACTGCTGATTTTCCCAATAAGGTGATCAACGCACCTTCCTTTTCGATAGCATTACAACATGATAATGCAACACCTTCCAAACGGTTTTTTAACTGGCTGGCCCATGCATTGCAGGTTTCTGACCGGGATGCGGTGGTCCGTTTCAATGATTTCGCTTTTGATATCAAACAAAAGATCAGGAACGGAGATAAGATCACCTGGGAAGGAGTGGGCACATTAAGCAGCGGATTGGCAGGAGAAATTCGTTTTGAACCGGCATTGAAGAATAAAACACTCGAAGCCCCGGTAAAGGCGGAAAAGATCATCCGGGAGAAATCCGAGCATATGGTAAGGGTGGGAGAGGATGAAAGAACTTCTGATGAGATGATCGAATTCCTGAACCAGCCTGCGGCCCGGCGAAATTATTGGTGGGCCTGGGCATTGATTGCTGGTCTTATAATCACAATGTTTATCGGTTGGTATTTTTCAGAAAATGGGTTACAGGTAATGTCATCTGGTAATAACCATAAACCCAAATCGGTTGAGGCTACCAGCACTTACCAGCAGCTTCGCTGATATTCCATCCTTTTTTACCGATTTTCATTTTACTTTGCCAATCCTCTTAACAAAGGAATCCTGGCATGAGTTCTACTATCCATTATACGAATTGTCCTGTTTGCGGGTCGGGTGATATCAGTACTGTTTTATTGGCAACAGATCATACGGTCAGTAAAGAAAAATTTCCTGTAGTTGAGTGTAGCAACTGTACACTCCGGTTTACACAGAATGTACCAGGCCCTGAATGCATAGCCCCTTATTATAAGTCCGAGGATTATATTTCTCATACTAATACCTCTAAGGGACTGATCAATCGTTTATACCAGTTTGTGCGCAACCGGACCATGGTGAGTAAAAGGAAATTAATTCAGCAATCCACAGGTCTTTCAGAAGGAACTTTATTGGATGTTGGTAGTGGTGTTGGCAAATTTGTGCAGGTGATGAAGCAGGCGGGCTGGCAGGTAACAGGGCTGGAACCGGATGCAGATGCCAGGAAAGTGGCAGCACAGGTATATAATACTACCTTGACCGATATTGCACAGTTCAATGATCTGCCGGTGGGCAGTTTTGATGCTATCACCATGTGGCATGTGCTGGAACATGTACACGAATTACAGCGTTATATGCAGCAGTTGAAAGCCCTGCTGAAAGAAAATGGTAAACTGTTCATTGCGGTACCTAATTATAGGTCAACAGACGCTGCTATTTATAAAGAACATTGGGCTGCTTATGATGTGCCACGGCACCTGTATCATTTTTCTCCCCGTTCTATTGAACTACTCATGGAAAAGAACGGGATGAAAGTGGAAGCATACAAACCGATGTGGTACGATAGTTTTTATATTTCCCTGCTTAGCAGTAAATATAAAAATGGGAAACCCAACTTAATAGCCGCCTTTTTTAACGGGCTGCGTTCGAATTTTAAGACCTTGGGTGATGTTAAGAGATGCAGCTCTGTTATATATGTGATCTCAAAATAATTACTGTCCTAACTGAATTTCATAAAGTTCCGGCCAGTTTTTACCGGTGATGTAGATTTTCTTTGTGGAAGGCTCAAAAGCGATCCCGTTTAATTCTAAGGCAAAAGGATACTTTGCTTTCACGGTTTCAGTGATAGCACTAAGGTCGATCTTGCCGACTATTTCTCCTTTAGCAGGATCGATTTTAAGAATATACGGTGCCTGCCATTGATTGGCATAAATAAAACCATCGATATATTCCAGTTCGTTGATATTAAAAGCAAGGTTGCCGGACTCTGTTATTGTTTGCTGCTGTAATAGTTTGAATGAGCCGGGTTCGTAATAATACAAATTACTGGTCCCATCGCTTGCAATGATCCTTTTGCCATCCGTTGTCATACCCCAACCTTCCTTACTGGCAAACTTGAATTCGCCGAGTTTCTTAAAATCGTTTACATCATACAGAAAACCCACTTCATCCTGGTAGGTTAGCATATATACCGTATCATTGATGATCGCAATGCCTTCTCCAAAATATTGATCACCAATAGCTATACTTTTTATGGGTTTACCGGTTTTCAGATCTGTTTTTATCAGTTTGGATTCTCCTTTCTCACCAGTACTTTCAAACAACTCTCCTTTATAGAACAGAAGCCCTTCTGTGAAGGAAGAAGTGTCATGCGGGTAGGTGGCAACAACAGAATAGCTGATCGACTTAGTCGGTTCGGGAGTTGCTTCACCACCTCCATTGTTAGCATCATTTCCATTACAGGAAACGAGTAATACAGCTGTTAGTGCACAGAGCCAGGTAAATAGTTTCATGACCGCAATTAATTTTACAAATGTAAGATCCCATCAAATACAGGCCTGTTAAAGGTTTAACAACCTGTATCACCCGGAATCGGGAAAATACGATATAAAAAAACAGCCCGCAATTTAGTAACCTTCACAAAAAAAGTTATATTTGGTCTTCAGTTAATTGTTCCTGAAATTTTAATCCCTTTCTGAATCGTATCCCTGGAACGCCACTTCATTAATTTCCCTTTTATCCTCATCATTTCCAATCCCGCATGAATACTCATGGCTCTAATACTATTGCCATGCACGTACGGTTAATGATTTGGAACCATGAAGACAAGACTGCTTTTTGCAATTGCAATAGTTGCATTCACTTTCCAACTGCAGGCACAGAAGAATTGTGCTGTTTTTTCTTACCAGCAGGCACAATCGCTGAAAGACCCGGCATTGACTGACCGGCTGGCTGCTATAGAAACGTTTACCAGAAATTATGGTAGTAGCAACCAGGGAGCTGCTTCCCGGACAGAAGGAGAAATAATTAAAATACCTGTTGTTGTTCATATTCTTTACCACGATCCGGCAGATAATATTAGTGATGCGAAAGTGATCAGCCAGTTACAGGCATTGAATAAAGCCTTTCGCCGTATGAATGCGGATACGGTTAATACCCCCGCCCGGTTCAAAGGACTGGCTGCTGATTGCGAGATCGAATTTCAACTGGCTGTTTCCGACCCTAAGCGCAGGAACACATCTGGTATTATAAGAAAATACACACCCATTACCGTTTGGCAGAGTGATGATAAAATGAAATTCTCCTCTGAAATGGGCAGTGATGCCTGGGATGCGAAGAGTTACCTGAATATCTGGGTGTGCAACCTTGACAGGGTTGCCGGTTATTCAAGCGTGCCTGGCAGCGACCTCGCCAAAGACGGAATAGTGCTGGGATTTAATGTTTTTGGAACCGAGGGGGGAATGTCTGGCTTCAATATGGGAAAAACAGCCGTGCATGAAGTGGGGCATTGGCTAAACCTAAAACACATCTGGGGAGATGGGGATTGTGGTGATGATGGAGTGAATGACACACCTCAGCAAGCATGGTATAATGTCGGTTGCCCTTCCGGGAATACGGTTACCTGTGGCAACGGGCCGGATGGAGATATGTACATGAACTATATGGATTTTACGGATGATGCCTGTATGAACCTGTTTACAAAAGGTCAAAAGACAAGAATGCAGGCTGCATTTGCACCGGGTGGAATAAGGAATTCACTATTGAGCTCAACGGGTTTAAGTGCACCATTGATCTTTGAATCTCCGCTACCGGAAGAAGACCCGAAATGGCTGCATCCCCAGTTTTATCCCAACCCTGCCAGCAGCCAGTTGACTGTTGATCTTTCTTATGATATCCGCTGGATCGGGAAAACGATGACCCTTATGAATATGCAGGGACAGGTCATCATGCAATTGCCCATTACCGCCAAAGTGCAAACCATCAATACCAGCAACCTGAAACCGGGCATGTATTTACTGGTTTCCAAAAAGGATGACGGGGAAACGATCAAGCAGAAATTTGTTAAGCTATAAGAGAGACCAATACTAACTGTGATTAAGAAAGCCCCTTCAGGAATGAAGGGGCTTTGTGTTGACAATAACCATTAACCTATTTTACAGTGAGTGTCATATTCTGTACCGTGACATCCACGTTTGCTTCGTTATTTTCTGACCATACCTCGATATAATCGCCCGGCGCCAGCGTTACTGTACATACAACAGTTATAGTTTGTATGTCACCGGAAGAGGAATATACTTTTGTTCTTTGCCGGGATCCTGCCACCTGCACCCCGTTTTTATAGATATAAAATGAGTACAGGTAGGTGCCACTCGCCCCTGTTGCTGTCATGGCAGCTGTAACGATAAAGGTCCTGGTCTTTGTACCATCATACTGCAGGCGGTTACTTGCTGGTGAAGTGAAACGGGTTAACTCAAATGTACTCGTGGTGCCAGCCACTTTTTTAGGTGAGTTTATGCCAGTAATATCTGTAGCTGCCGTAGAAGTAATATAAAGACTTCCGGTAGCAGAGCCGTCTCTTTCTGTATTGATACCCGAAGCATCCACTTCCCATTTTTTGGAAAAAGTGCCGTTAACTTTAGTACCATTGCCCATAAAAGCTGTATTTTTAAGGTTCCCCGCTTCGTTGATAGTAGTGATGCCGGTTACATCGAAGGCCGTTGCGGATAAACCGGATGTGGGCTGACTGAAACCTCCCAGTTTTTCAATCACATCAAATGTACCGACTAGTTTTTCGAAAGTTCCGGCATTGGTTGAAAACCAGGCGGTGTTATCCAACAAAAGAGTGGCATTATTTTCATAAGTAATACCCGTTGTATTGCCGGCATAATTGATCACACTGAAAAAAGTGATATAACCGCCTTTTACAAGACCTACTTCTTTGCAGTTGGCAATAATCGCATCCCGGACAATAAGGTTTTCTGTTGCCCCCATATCAAGATTGAATAATTTCGCTCCCGTTGTATTAGCCACCATGGTCAGCAACCTGATCGTTCCGCCCTTGGTACCGGTAAATAACTCTCCTGAACCTGGTGTATAAACCAGTTTATCATTATTGGCATCACGACCAACCAGGTAGCAACCATTCAGGTTGATCTTATCCGTCAGTACAATAGTACCATTGACTTCATACAAAGTACCTGCAACAAGTGTAATTATTCCCCCTGAAGCTGCAGGAAGATCTGAGGAAGATTTTACAAGTTTATAATTCGTCCTTTGCTGACTGGGAGCTGATAACAGGTTTCCCGATGCATCCGTATAAAGCATATTATTAGGGAATATGGAAGCAGAGTTATCCCTTGTATTGGGAAATACAGGTAACTGCAGGTTATTCCCGATACGTAAATTGCTGCTGATGCTGGTGCTTCCCGCAACCGTTAGGGTTGAATCGGGTGTGGAAGTGTTGATTCCAACCCTGTTTTGTGACCAGGGCTGACCTGTTACTCCGCAAAGGAGAATGAGGATGAGAATTGTTTTTTTCATTGCTGGATGATATTGGATGATTAGTAGATAACTATTTTATGTGTGGATATTAACAAAGGATTATTTCGGTCGGTAATACGTATATGATAAATACCTGCTGTGGTGACGGGTAAACTGAATGAGTTACTGTTCAGGTAGACGTTCTGTACCAGTTGCCCTTTATTGGTGTACACTGAAAGGGTAGTGTTGCCCGGTTGCATTCCTTCAATAAAATAAGTGGTGTTGCTCCTGCCAATAGTTGGATATATTCTTACAGGTACTTCCTTACCAAACTGGATGAGCCGGACAGGGGAGTAGTCAAACCGGTTGTCAAGATCAACTATACGGAGACGGTAATAGTTGGCTTCGCTCCCTGGAAAGAGATCAGCAAAAGAATAAGTTTCCAGTAACCCTTGTTGACCAACAGCTGCTTTCGTACCGATCTTTATCCAGTTTCTTCCGTTCAGTGACCGTTCAATTTCAAAATGACTGCTGTTGATTTCCTGCGTGGTTGTCCATACCAGGTCAACCTTACCGGAGTTGGTTTTAACAGCTGTAAAGGTCAACAGGTTTAAAGGCAGGGGAACAATAGAGTTACTGATAAGCGATATCCTGTGAAAGGAATCAATGCCACCGAGGTCAACATAATCGGAGCTGGTATTGATCGTTCCTCCACGTTTACTCCAGATCACGCCGTTGTCAGGTGAGTGCCATTGTACCAGGTTGCTTTCCACCTGGCCGTTTAATTCATTATCAAAATAATTGAAACGGAGGGTTGCATTTAAACCACTATTGCCTGCCGGAGAAATATCGTAATAACGAGTAATGCTGTTGGCGGAAACAATAAATTGTTCACGATGCCCCCTTGTAATAATGGTGGAGCCCAGGTTTTGTGCTGATGTAATGATAGCGCCAAGATTACCGGGGTTACTGGCCGCAGGAGCATTCAGTAGCCGAGTTATAGTGATCGTTCCGGTATTGGTTGGGTTGTCATATATTCTCTTGCCGCTGGTTTCCCCGATCAGTTCACCAGTAGTAAGAAGATTGATCTGGCGGTTGTTCAGGAAAACATTACCACTGCTTAAGGTAAGCTGGCTGCTGAGGGATATATTGGTTTGCAACTCGCATTCACCGCTTGTTTTATCAACGACCAGGTTATAAAAGTTGGGCTGGTTTGATCCGCTGATCAGTTGTGTTGCGGTTCCGTTCAGGCGAAATAAACCCGAAGCTGTGGCATTGAGGTTAACGCTGGCATTATGAACCAGGTTGCCGGTAATATGCACAGCACCACTATTCGTGAACTGGCCTGTACCTTTATTTTCAAACTGGCCCTGGATATAGATATTGGCTGAACCTTGCAGGTATACTGCCGCCCCGTCATTAGTAAATGCATTTTGTGCGAATAAGGAAGATGCCCGGAATAGAAAAAGCAAAGAAAGGCTGAGGGCAACTTTTGTCGTAGTTGGATTCATAAGGTTATTGGATGATTACAATTCTCCTACTAAATAATTAATAAATTTCTAATCTTCTAAGTGTAATATTTAGAAACTAAAGGGATGCACTTAAAGCAAAAGAGTTGATTGTCTTAATACATTCTTGAGTAATAAAAAAAATTATTTCAAATCAATTGTTTTGTATGTACCGGAGTAAAAAAAAGCCATAAGTACTCTTATGGCTTTTTAAAGAATGAGATAATTGTAGTTGTTAGATTAGATATGTATGGCTTCCCCATACGCCACTTCAATCGCTTCCTTGATATTCTCACTGATAGTGGGGTGGGGATGAATACTGTTCAGCACTTCATGATAGGTTGTTTCCAGTTTTCTCGCCACAACAGTTTCAGCGATCAGTTCTGTAACATTGTAGCCGATCATATGTGTGCCCAGCCATTCACCGTATTTAGCATCAAATATTACTTTGATAAATCCTTCGTTATGACCCGCAGCAGTTGCTTTACCGGCAGCACTTAATGGAAACTTACCCACTTTCACATCATAGCCCGCATCTTTGGCTTGTTTCTCCGTATAACCAACTGAAGCGATCTCGGGATAGCAATAGGTACAACCCGGCACATTATTATAATCCAGTGCTTCGGGCTGGTGATTGTATTTCTTTTCATTGTAGCCGATGGCTTCCACACAAATGATACCTTCTTTAGAAGCAACGTGTGCCAACGCTTGCCCCGGAACACAATCGCCGATGGCGTAAATGCCGGGTACATTGGTCTGGTAATACTTGTCAACCACAATACGGCCTTTATCAGTTTTGATACCTGTTTCTTCCAAACCAATGCCTTCAATATTAGCCGCTACGCCAACCGCACTTAATAATACATCGGCTTCCAGTGTTACTTCACCACTTGCCGTTTTTACTTTTGCTTTTACGCCAGGACCAGAAGTATCCACAGAGGTTACTTCACTGCTGGTCATGATCTCAATACCGTTCTTTTTGAAATTCTTTTCCAATTCCTTAGATATCTCTTCATCTTCTACCGGCACAATGCGGGGCAGGAATTCAACAATGGTAACCTTGGTTCCCATGCTGTTGTAGAAATAGCCAAACTCAACACCAATGGCACCACTTCCCACCACGATGATCGTTTTGGGTTGTGCAGGGAGGCTCATCGCTTCACGGTAACCAATGATCTTTTTGCCATCTTGTTTCAGGGCCGGTAATTCACGGCTTCTGCCGCCAGTGGCAATGATCAGGTATTTCCCTTCAACTATTTTTTTACTTCCGTCTGCGGCGGTTACTTCCACCTGTCCCTTGGCTTTTATCTTTCCAAAGCCATTGATCACATCGATCTTGTTTTTCTTCATCAGGTACTGCACACCTTTGCTCATCTTATCAGCCACCCCACGGCTTCTTTTCACCACGGCTTCAAAATTGGCTGTTCCGGTGGCTTCAATACCATAGCTGCTGGCATGTTTGATATCTTCAAAGACCTGGGCACTTTTCAGCAGGGCCTTGGTAGGGATACAACCCCAGTTCAGGCAAATACCACCGAGACTTTCCTTTTCAATAACCGCCGTTTTAAAGCCTAATTGAGATGCACGGATGGCCGCCACATAACCACCAGGGCCGCTTCCGATTACAACTACATCGTATGCCATATTTTTTTGATTAGATTGATTGGTAAACAGAAATAATAACGAGCTGCGAAGTTATCTGAAAACAGGCAATTGGGCAAAAAGCAGGTACTGGGCTGCCAGCCGGCTTATTTGTACCGCCTGCATAAAAAAAGTTCCAACTTGGACAGGCTTTGATAATTTAGAGCCTGAATCATGCCCATGCGCCTTTTTTTAAGTTGTATCACTTTTCTGCTTTGCGGTTTATCTCTTTTGGCCCAGCCTGTAAATAACAGGCAGGTACGGGTAAAAGTTATAACCGAAAACAAGTTAGCTCTTCAGGATGCTGCAGTGGCATTGCTGAACAGCGACTCGTCTGTTGTAAGGAGTTCCGTTACGGATGCCCTGGGCCTGGCTTATTTTAGTCAATTGGGCCCCGGCAACTATTTGATCAGGGTCCGCTCACTGGGCTTCAGGGATCATCTTTCAGGTATATTGAACCTGGTAACCCAACAGGAAGTAAATGACACGATCATTTTGATACCGGATCATGTGTTATTGCAGGACGTAACAGTAACCGCTAAAAAACCATTGGTACAGTTTTTACCCGATAAAACAGTGATCAACGTAGAAGCTGGTATTACCAATGCTGGTGCAACCATAATGGATGTGTTGGAAAAATCGCCGGGTATCACTATTGGCAGGGATGGAAATATCAGTATGAAGGGGAAGCCACAGGTAATGGTATTGATTGATGGAAAACAAACACAACTGAATGGTGCCGAACTGCAGGCTTACCTGTCGGGTATGAATGCCTCACAGGTGGATGTGATAGAACTAATAGAAAATCCCGGGGCAAAGTATGATGCAGCAGGTAATGCCGGGATCATTAATATCCGGACAAAAAAGAATAAACAAAAAGGATTCAATGGTTCCCTCAGCCTGAGTCTTGGCCAGGGATTTTTTACCAAGATCAATAACAGTTTCAATATGAACTACCGGACAGGGAAGTGGAATTTTTATTTGAATTATGGCATGAGAGGAGGTAAGGAACGAATGACCATTGAGGCACTCCGGAAATATTTTAATACGAATGGGGAGGATTCCCTTTTATTAGACCAACCCAATGTGACACGGACAAAGATCAATGCACATAATCTGAAAGTTGGGGCAGATTTTTTTGCAGGTAAAAAAACCACCCTTGGCATTGCCTTTACAGGAAATTTAAATGAACGCAGGACCAGCAGCTTCAGCATTATTGACTGGATGTCCCCGTCTTATGTTATAGACTCCACCATTATTACAAGGGGCAACAGGAACAGTGACTTTAAAAGGGCGGGTATCAATTTAAACGGCCGTCATAGTTTTACGGAGAGCAGTGAACTTGCATTTGATATTGATTACATTCAATTCAATATTAAAGGCAACCAGTATTTCGAAACACAACTGCAGGCCCCGGGCAGCACAGTATTTGGTACCAAAGGAGATATACCTTCCGAGTTGAATATTTTTACAGCAAAGCTGGATTACTCCAAACGTTTCAAACAATTACTTTGGGAAGCCGGATTGAAAACGGCTGTGACAAACACAGACAACCTCGCTGAGTATTATTTTAATGATGGCGTTGCCTGGCAGGCTGACCTGAGCAGGAGTAATCACTTCCTGTATGATGAAAAAATACATTCGGCCTATAGCAGCATTGATGCGGAAACGGGTAAATGGCATTGGCAGGCCGGGTTACGGTATGAGTTTACAACCTACAAAGCGAATCAACTGGGTAACACCGTGGTGAAAGATTCGTCCTTCACAAAGAACTACGGAAGTCTTTTTCCTTCTGCCTTTGTTTCTTATACGGCAGATAGCAATAATACATTTACCCTGCGTTTTGGAAGACGTATTGATCGTCCGCAATTCCAAAATCTTAATCCATTCATTGTAACGATCAATAAATACACTTTTGAAGGAGGTAATCCTTTTATCAGGCCGCAGTACACCTGGAACATGGAGTTGATACATACTTATAAAGGGGTATTGTCAACAGGGGTTTCTTATAGCTACCTGAAAGATTATTTCTCCCAGATATTTGTCATCGATTCCAACAGCAGCAATGTGAATAAGAATATCATCATTTATACCAGGGGAAATGTGGGGGAGTTCCACAATTTCGGTGTTTCCGCCAGCCTGCAACTCTCCATTACAAAATGGTGGAGCCTGACATCTGCGGTTGTTTATAATCATAAAATAATAGAAGGGTTTATCTGGGCACCTTTTAAAGCCACGGTGAACCAGGTGAATATCAGTTTGAATAACCAGTTCCAGTTTGGTAAAGGCTGGGCAGCCGAATTGAGCGGTTATTACCTCTCCAACAGCCAGATCGATCTGCAGGAAACGCTGACACCCCAGGGCGAAATGGGTGCGGGGATATCAAAGCAGGTACTGAAAAATAAGGGAACCATCCGGCTAACGATCAGGGATATGTTTTACACCCAGAACTATTCCGGGTACTCCACTTTCCAGAATTCGGATGAGCCTTTTGCCGTAAAATGGGATTCCCGGGTGGCCCGGATCAGCTTTAGCTGGAGGTTTGGTAAGGCTATGAAACCCGTTAAACGCTCCGGTGGCGGGGCAACAGAAGAAACTGAAAGGGTAGGATCGGGGAATTAAGGCCCTGCGGCTATTTTGTCCTGAAAACCACGGATTAAGGCTTTTGGGAGTTTTTCAACAGCTGGGTAAAAAAAACTCCTTTCGGATAGAATAGTTTCCCATCTTTCCCCTACCTTTGCCGTCCTAAAAATTACGAATCGTCATGGCCAGAGTATGTCAGGTTACAGGTAAAACGCCGATCGGGGGAAACAAAGTTTCTCACTCGAATATCAAAACAAAGCGTCGTTTTCTGCCCAATTTGCAGAAGAAGAAATTTTACCTGGCCGAAGAAGATAAATGGATCACCCTGAAGTTATCAACGGAAGCGATCCGCACCATCAACAAGAATGGTTTGTATAGTGTGGTGAAAGAACTGAGAGCTAAAGGAGAAAAAGTCTAACGTATTAAAGTTAAATAATCATGGCAAAGAAAGGCAACCGTGTACAAGTGATCCTGGAGTGTACTGAGCACAAAACAAGTGGTCAGCCCGGCACCAGCCGTTATATCACGGTAAAAAACAAGAAGAACAATCCTGAGAGATTGGAACTGAAAAAGTTCAACCCGATCCTGAAAAAAGTAACTGTTCATAAAGAAATCAAGTAATCATGGCAAAAGCAGCTTCCAAGAACGCTAAAGTAAAAGATCTTAAGGCCTCCGCTGAGGCAAAGAACTGGACGAAGGTTATTAAAGCCGTTCGCAGCCCTAAAACAGGTGCTTACACTTTTAAAGAGCAGATCGTTCACAAAGACAAAGTGAAAGATTTCTTAGCGCAAAAGTAATTTGCGTTTGAAACGATATTCAAAAGCTATTCGTCACCACGGATGGCTTTTGTTGTTTTCATAAGTTAACAGGATTACAAGTGTGTAAGTTGAAATGGGCTTGTCGGCTTTTAAACGTATAACAAATTGATTTAGCATGGGATTCTTTAATAAACTGTTTGGCAAAAAAGAAAAGGAAAGCCTTGACCAGGGTTTGCAAAAAACCAAGGAAGGCTTTTTTGCTAAGATCACGAAAGCCATAGCCGGTAAAAGCACGGTGGATGAAGAAGTGCTGGATAACCTTGAAGAGGCACTGGTGGGGGCGGATGTGGGCATTGAGACCACCGTAAAGATCATTGAGCGAATAGAAAAACGAGTATCAAGAGACAAATACCTGAATGCGGCTGAACTGAATAAAATGCTGCAGGAAGAAATTGAACAGATGCTGGTGGATGCACCGGAAGCTAATAGCTATGCCTTCAATTCTGATCTTCCTGCCAAACCTTATATCATTTTAGTGGTTGGTGTGAATGGAGTAGGTAAAACAACCACCATTGGTAAACTGGCGTACAATTTTAATAAAGCGGGGAAGAATGTAATATTAGGTGCAGCAGATACTTTCCGGGCAGCGGCAGTTGACCAACTGACCATCTGGAGTGAAAGAGTGGGTGTACCCATCGTAAAACAAGATATGGGATCAGATCCTGCTGCTGTTGCTTTTGATACAGTGCAAAGTGCTGTGGCCAAACAAAGCGATGTGGTATTGATTGATACAGCAGGACGCTTGCATAACAAAGCTCACCTGATGGAAGAGTTAAGCAAGATCAAACGGGTGATACAAAAAACAATCCCCGATGCCCCGCATGAAGTATTGCTGGTGCTGGACGGATCAACCGGGCAAAACGCACTGGAACAAGCCAAACATTTTACGGCGGCAACAGATGTTACAGCATTAGCCATTACAAAATTGGATGGTACTGCAAAAGGCGGGGTGGTATTGGCCATTGCCAACCAGTTTAAAATACCCGTTAAGTTTATAGGAGTCGGTGAAAAGATGGAAGATTTACTGGTCTTCGATAAACATGAATTTGTGGATAGCTTATTTAACCTGGAAAGAAAAGAGGCGTAATGAAAACAAAAACACTCAAAAAAGATAAAGTCAATATCATCACCCTCGGGTGCAGCAAGAATATGGTGGACAGCGAAGTGCTGAGCGGGCAACTTCTTGCTAATGATATTGACGTGGTGCATGAGAATAAAAAACTGGATCACAATATCGTGGTGGTGAATACCTGTGGGTTTATTGATAAAGCCAAGGAAGAAAGTATAAACACCATTCTTGACCAGGTGGAATTGAAAAGAAAAGGTAAGCTGGATAAAGTATATGTTACGGGATGCCTGAGCGAACGCTATAAGAATAACCTGGAAGCGGAGATACCGGAAGTGGATGCTTATTTCGGTACAATGGAGTTGCCATTGATCTTAAAGCAATTCGAAGCTGATTATAAAACAGAATTGGTAGGCGAACGTTTGCTGGCCACCCCGCAGCATTATGCCTATATGAAAATATCAGAAGGCTGTAACCGCACCTGTTCATTTTGCGCCATTCCGCTGATGCGGGGGCAGCATGTGAGCAAGCCCATCGATGAGTTGGTAAAAGAGGCGGAGGGATTGGTGAAGAAAGGGGTGAAAGAAGTCATGCTGATCGCCCAGGAGCTTACCTATTATGGATTAGATATCAATAAGAAGAGGATGTTGCCTGATCTGCTGAATCGTCTTGCAGATGTCAAAGGCCTGGAATGGATCCGTTTGCATTATGCCTACCCGTCTAAGTTTCCTTTAGAGATACTGGATGTGATGAGAGAGAGAGAAAATATTTGTAATTATCTCGATATGCCTTTACAGCATGCGGCCAATAATATGCTGAAAGCTATGAAAAGGCAGATCACCCGGGAAGAAATGGAAGAACTCACGATTGCCATCCGGGAAAAAGTGCCGGGTATTTGTCTGCGTACAACACTGATCGCCGGTTTCCCGGGAGAGACAGAAGAGGATGTGGAAGAGCTGAAAGGATTTTTGCAGCGTCAGCGGTTTGACCGGGTGGGTATCTTCACTTATTCGCATGAAGAGGGGACTTCAGCACATGACCTGACTGATGATGTGCCTGCTGAGGAAAAAGAACGAAGAGCCCAGGAGATCATGGAAGTGCAGCAGGAAATTTCCTTTGAACTGAACCAGGAGAAAGTTGGCAAAACCTTCAAAACACTGATCGATAAAAAAGAAGCCGGCCGGTATTTAGGACGTACTGAATTTGATTCGGTAGAAGTGGATAATGAAGTGGTGATCCACTCCGCAAAAAAACTTCCAATTGGCGAATTTGTAAATGTGAAGATCACCAAAGCCTACGACTATGACCTGGAAGGGGAAGTGGTTTTGTGACCTGATTCCACTATCTTAGTTAATAAAGAAAATCTTCATGACAGATGAGAAATACTGTTTTCTCAACCGGGATCTGAGCTGGCTTAGTTTTAACCATCGTGTTTTACTGGAAGCGGCGGATGAATCAGTGCCTCTTTACAACCGTATTTCCTTTTTATCTATTTTTTCTTCCAACCTGGATGAATTTTTCAGGGTTCGTATGCCGGCCATTTTTACATTCAGTAGCCTGGATGCTAAAAAAGCATGGAGAGAAGAATATCCCGAAGGATTGGCAGACCAGGTGAAAACAACTGTACAGCTGCAACTGGAACAGTTTGGACAAATACTCACACAACAAATAATCCCGGGTTTAAAAAGAGAACATATTCATTTGTATTATGGGGACCCGGTGCTTGAACAGCATAGCGAAACAATAAGAGATTATTTTTTGTCAAGGGTATTATCCTTTCTGCAGCCGGTTATGTTGCGAATGGAAGACCAGCCAGGCATATTTCTGGAGAATAATGCTTTGTATTTTATTTTGGATTTTGAATCTGAGAGCCGCCCGGGTAGCAGGCAATATGCACTTTTGAATATCCCGTCAACCAGTTTACCACGTTTTTTAGAATTGCCCGCTGTAAATGATGATAATTATATCCTTTTCCTCGATGATGTGATCAGGGAAAATCTTGCTGTGGTTTTTCCCGGCGCTATTATTCACGGTACTTACAGTGTAAAACTGACCCGTGATGCAGAAATGAACCTGGAAGATGAATTCATCGGCGATATTGCTGATAAAATAGAAAAGCAACTGGAGAAAAGAGAGGTGGGGCATTCCACCCGGTTCTTGTATGATGCGGCTATGTCTCCTCCCGTAAAAGATTTTGTGCAGGAGTATTTTGAGCTGCGGAATGATGAAATGGTGGAAGGCGGACGTTATCATAACCTGAAAGACCTTGGCAACCTGCCCAATCCTCAAAAAGGGAAGCTGGTATATCCTGGCTGGCCTGCTGTCCAGCATCCTGGGTTTTCAACGAAGCACTCCATCTTTCAGAGTATTATTGAAAAAGAGAAGTTGCTCCACCTGCCCTACCATTCATATAATTATATTCTTCGTTTTTTTAATGAAGCGGCTATTGATCCGTTGGTAAAGGAAATATATGTTACCCTCTACCGGGTGGCTGCCGATTCACATATTGTAAATGCACTGATCAGTGCGGCAAAGAACGGGAAGAAAATTACTGTTTTTGTGGAGTTGAAAGCCCGTTTTGATGAAGCCAATAACCTCAAGTGGTCCAAGAAAATGAAAGCGGCCGGTATTAAGATCATTAATAGCATACCCGGCCTGAAAGTGCATGCAAAAGTGGCATTGGTAAAACGGCAGGAGGAAAAACAATGGCAGCATTATTCATTTATGGCTACCGGTAATTTCAATGAAGCTACCGGACGGTTTTATACTGACCATGTTTATTTTACATCCCGGCCAGAATTTGGCAATGAATTGGAAATGTTATTTGAATACCTGCAATGGCGTATGCAGCCGGGCAGTTATGGTAAGATACCTTTTAAGCACCTGCTTGTTTCGCAATTCAATATGCTGAAACAATTCGGAAAACTGATCGACCGGGAGATAGAAAATGCAAAGAACGGGAAGCCAGCTCATATCATCATCAAACTAAACAACCTGCAGGAAAAAGAAATGATCACCCGGCTCTATGAAGCCAGCAGGGCAGGCGTGAAAGTGCAATTACTGGTACGCAGTATTTGCTGCCTGGCACCAGGGGTGAAAGACCAGAGTGAGAATATAACCGTGCAACGTATTGTTGACCGCTACCTGGAACATGCGAGAGTATTTATTTTTCATAACAATGGGCAACCTGAATATTATATGGGCAGTGCCGACTGGATGAACCGGAACCTGCACAGCCGCATCGAAGTATGCTTTCCTGTTTATGAAGAGACGCTTTGTAAGGAGTTACAGCATATCATACAACTTCAATTGGCGGATAATGTAAAAGCAGTATTGCTAAAAAGTGATACGATAACCGGGGCTGCCATCAACGAAAAAATAATTACAGAAGGGCACACATTATTATCGGCACAGGAAGCTATCTATTCGTATGTAAAAGAATTGAAGGGTTAATTACCAGGGCAGCTTGTTTTCACCAATTGTATACTGCTTTAACAGGTATGGTGAATCAAGATGATACCAGGTGAGATTGCCTCCTCCAATAATAAAATAATCACGACGAGCATAGACAGTTTTGTGGCGTTTGTAAACCAGGTATACCGTGTCATGCGAAACCAGGTACTTCCCTCCATCCAGCCGGGGCTTGATGCCCAACCAGTACTGGTATTTTTTAAAACGGCCGTTATCTTTTAGTTCCACAAACTCATCGTATAATTTACTGCTGTATTTCCCGGACAATACTGTTTCTGCTTTGCAGGTAGCTAACAAAATGGCTATTCCTGTTACAATAACACAGTGTAATAGTGATAAACGACTGGATAACATACGCTAAACTAATAATTAACCGCAAAGCTTTGCAGGGCAAACAGGGGTTTTAACGTAGAATTGATTCTACATGCTTATGCCTTTATTTATGACCAGCTATTGAGATAAGGTTCTATTTTTTCAGGCCCTTTGTAATTGTTTCTTTGTGCTCACAACTAAGGAACACCAGCTTTCCCAACCCTTTGAAAAACTGATCCGTAATATCCTTTATCCTTTCCGTCCCTGCTGAAAGCAAGCAGTAATCCGTACCCTGTGTTACCAACCTTTTGTTCATGTTAAATGGAATACTATGAAATTTATGTACACAGTGGATGCAATACCTGTTGTTGAAAGGCAACTGTCATTGCACCTGATGATCAACCGGCTTATAATGGGTACGATGCCCCGGGCTTCGCAGCAGCAGTGTTTTATAGTTAATGAAATTCAGCCCGGATTCTGTGTTGAAGCTGATGAGGAGAAACTGGTTGCAGTGACAGGAGGCCTTCTTCATGCCGTTCTTGAGCATTGTAAAAATTGCCACATCGCAATATCGGCTAAACAAATTGGTCATGTGATATTGGTACATGTGAAGGTGGATAACCGCCTCTACAGCCGTTCCTTTGCAAATAAACTTTCGGCATTACAGGAAATAGCATTGAAAGCCGGTTCCAGTGTCAGTGTAACCAGCTTCAGGAATAATATCACCACGCTGGCCATTGGTTTTATGAATCATAATATTACTAACTGAACCTAAGGCTTTAATTCATCCGTCCTTTTTGACCGTCCACCTGCCCTGCGATTCTTTGCAGGGTATTTTTTATCCCAGTGTTTTTAAAATCGTCAAACCTTCTGGCCATGCTCCATAACCGGAAGCAGCATTGATATGGCCTGCTTTCCCAATATTGATTAACTCACTGCCCCAGCAACCGGCAAAATAAGTTGCCCTTGCTGTTGATACCCACGGATCATCGTCGCTGGCTACAACAATTGTTTTGAATGGTATGGGGGAAAGCGGAACAGGAGTAAAGCCGGTAGCCGGAAAATTATAAACCGGGGCTTCGATATCGCTGGGTGCTACCAGCATAGCACCTTTGATGATCTTCCCTGTTTGTAAAGCCCAGTGTGCAATGGTGGAACAACCAAGACTATGCCCGATCAGTATAACAGAGGAAAGGTCGTATCCTCCTATCGCTATGTCTATTGTATCTACCCAATCTCTACAGGTTGGAGCATCCCATTCCTGTTGTTGTATCCGGGTGAAATTATCTCCTGATTTTTCGAACCAGGTCTGCCAGTGCTCAGGTCCTGAATTTCCCAGGCCTGGAACAATAAAATAATGTGTCATTGACTTGAAATAAAGGTCATTCTTTGTTCTGGGTGTCCAATACTATTTTATTCCGGCCCAGGTATTTTCCAATAGCAATACCGAAGGCACGATGCCTGATCCTGGGGCCGCCATCCGCATTGTTGATACTGGCTATGCCATGTGTGTACTGGCCGAGTATAAAAAAACCGCTTTGCATTTCATATCCAAAATTCAGCAGGAAATTGGCTGAGTAATGTCCGTATTTGTCAAACCCAAAAGGAGTATTGCGGCTTACCAACCCGGTTGCCGTATTGAATTTCTCTTTTCCGAATAAATGGAAATCAAGTGATGGTCCGAATTTGACCAGGAAGTGATTGGGGCGGGAGCTAAAATCGTATTGAAGAAGAAATGCTGTTTCAAATGTATGAAAGGTCGTATTGTTATCAGTCGCTAAAGTATCAGGCGGGTAGGCAAAACGGGTAAACGAAGCTTTATACCCCTTCATGCTATAGAAAGCGGAAGGAGCAAAATACAGGCGATTCTCAAAGGGGACTTTTAAACCCAATCCAATTATGCCGCCAAATTTGCTGGTAGTTTTTTGTTTTACTGCTTGCACGGTATAGCTTGCCGTAGTAGCCTGTGGGCCTGCAAACAGGTTGAACTGTACCTGGCTTTGTACAGAGAAACAAAACAGGAGGAAAACGACTGGCAAAGAGATGAACTTCATTAATGGTGGTTATAGTGATGGGTAATTTCCCGGTTTGTGCCATTCAGGTGGAAAGGAGACAGGACAGGGTTTATAAAGCGGTAAAAATAGACATAAAATCCGGGTTTGCAAATGAAGGATGAATGCACTTCAAAAGCCTGATTTTACTACAGAACAGAAGCGGGAGTTACTCAGAATTTCTTTGCCGGATCTTTAATTGAAGGGCTGTTATTATACTGTGCGGAATCTCCTTTGGGAATAGAAAGATTTTTCCAGTTGTTGTCCTTAACGATCTTGCCTATGTAAATGATCTGCCCGATATGATGGGGGTAATGCGCTAACTGACGGTTGATAGCATCCAGCACGGTTAATGGTTCCTGGCGGATGGTTACATTTTTAAGAAGATCTTGCTCGGTCAACGAATTGAGGGTGTTCAAAAAACAAGCCCATCCTTTTTCCCACAGGTCAATGATCTGTTGTTTATCATAACTATGTACTTCAAATTCATCGTCTCTCTGGCGCCATGCTTTCTCCCCGTCTTCTGTTAAGAAGTGGGTCCAGCGGCTCAGCATATTGCCGGCCATATGTTGCACGATCACCGCAATACTGTTGGATGTTGCATTCGGCAGGTAGTTGAGTTGTTCATCATTCAGTTGTGCAAACGTTTTGTCACCAAGGTCTTTATAATATTTTAACCGGCGGATAGCTGTTTGTAAAAACTCTTTACCAATGGAGGTGGTCATATTTTTTCGTTTTAACAGGTTGTGCTGTTTTAATATCCTTCTGCTGCATCATCACCCCGGTTATCGGCAACCGCTTCAAACTTTCCGCCGGGTAATACTTTAATGATCTCCAGGCGGCCGAACGTTCCCCGGTTATTAATAGTGTATCCCATTTTTTTTAATGCTTCTGTTACTGTCACAGGAAAATTCTTTTCGACATCCAGTTGGTCGGGTAGCCATTGATGATGAAACCGGGGCTTGTAAACAGCGTCTTCAGTATTCATGTTGAATTCAAGAATATTCACTAATGTTTGAAAAACCTGTGTCGGTATTGTGGTGCCGCCCGGTGTCCCAATCACAATAAAAGGATTGTTGTCTTTTAGCACAAGTGTAGGGGTCATCGAGCTTAGCATTCTTTTGCCCGGCTTGATTGAATTGGCTTCGCCACCAATGGCACCATACATATTCGGAACTCCTGGTTTGATACTAAAATCATCCATCTCATCATTCAGGAAAAAACCGGCTCCCCCTACAACCGTCCTGCTGCCGTAGGAATTATTCAACGTAGTGGTGACGGATACAGCGTTGCCATTTTTATCAATCACACTCAGGTGAGTGGTTTCTTCACTTTCTGCTTTTGGTAAGCGACCGGGTTTAACCAGCAAACTGGGAGTAGCTTTGGCAGGATCATAATCTTTCATTCGTTCCTGCAGGTACACATCATTCGTGAGCATATCCACCGGTACTTTATAATGATCGGGGTCACCCATATATTCACCACGGTCAGCAAAGGCTCTTCTTTCCACTTCTGTCATCAGCTGCACCGCCTGTACGGAATGGAATCCCATGGCTGCAATATTCTTATCTTCTATCATCTTCAGCATTTGATGCAATAAAAGACCCCCACTGCTGGGCATCGGCATACTGATGATCGTATACCCTTTGTAATTAAAACTGTGCGGCTCTCTGAATTTAGCTTTATAGTTCTTCAGGTCTTCCAAAGTAATGATGCCGCCACCCCGTTTCATTTCTTCCACGATCAGGTCAGCTGTTTCGCCCTGGTAAAAACCTTCTTCCCGGTTTTTTTGTATTCTCTTTAAAGTATTAGCAAGGTCTTTTTGTACCAGGGTGTCGCCTTCTTTCCAGGGAATCGCTTTTACGAAAACCGGCATTACTGTATTGAATTTTTTCAACTCTTCCTGCAATCCATTTAATGAATTGGCTTCCCGTTTACTGATCACAAATCCTTTTTCGGCAAGATCAATGGCTGGTTGAATCAGTTTTTCAAATGGGAGACGGGCATATTGATTAGCGGCCAGCAATCCTGATACCGTACCTGGAACACCACTGGCTAAATGACCATCCTCACTTTTATCGTTGCGGGCTTTACCATCGGGATCAATATACATATCACGATGAGCTTTGCCGGGAGCCATCTCCCGGTAGTCGATCGAAAATGTCTTTCCATCACTCATCCGGGCCACCATAAACCCACCACCGCCAAGGTTACCGGCATTGGGATAAACAACAGCCAATGCTAACTGTGTGGCAATGGCAGCGTCAACTGCATTACCACCCGCCTTCATGATCTCTACTCCAACCTTGCTTGCCAGCGGATGTGCCGACACAACAGCACCATTTTCAGCGATCACTTTTTTAGAACCGGAGTAATGATAAGGATCAAATGCAGAACTGGTATTTTTTTTAGGACTATTGCAGCAATATAACAGCAGGCTGAAAAGAAGTAGAGCAGGGATGTTTTTTTGCATGAAGGGGTCTTTTTTTTAGGATGGATAAAGCTACTGAAAATGGATGATTTGACTGGTTTTGAAATATGCTGAAATTAAACGGCTGTTCATTAACTTGCCAGCTTAAAATACATGCACTATGATCCGCAAGGTTTTGTTCTCCGTTCTTTTTATTTCTTTTTTCGTTGCCGGGAATGCCCAGCTAAAATCACCTGAAGAATTTTTAGGATATAAGGTCGGTACCCGGTACACCCCGCATTTTAAGATCGTCAATTATTTTAATCATGTGGCTGAGGCTATGCCTGCTATGGTAAAATTGCAGCAATACGGTGAAACCAACGAAGGCCGCCCATTATTACTGACATTTATTTCAACAGCTGAGAATATGAAGAACCTGGAGCCGATCAGGATGAATAACCTGCGGCTGGCTAATTTGGCAAGAGACCGTGCGGCGGCGATAGAAGAAAATGCTCCTGCGATCGTATGGCTGAGTTATAATGTGCATGGTAACGAAACATCTTCCTCGGAAGCTGCAATGCTTACACTCTATGAACTTGTTAATCCTGCAGTGGCAAAAACGAAAGAATGGCTGAAGAATACCGTAGTGATCATAGATCCCTGCCTGAACCCGGATGGAAGAGACCGCTATATCAACTGGTTCAATTCCGTAGTGGGGAAAAATTATAATCCGCAGCGTATTGCAAGAGAACATCGTGAACCCTGGCCCGGAGGCAGAAGTAATCACTACAATTTCGACCTGAACCGTGACTGGGCCTGGCAAACACAGGTGGAAAGCCAGCAGCGGATCAAGATATACAATCAATGGATGCCGCAGGTGCATGTGGATTTTCATGAACAGGGAATTAATGAACCCTATTATTTCGCCCCGGCGGCAGAACCGTTTCATGAAGTGATCACCCCCTGGCAACGTGAATTTCAAACTACTATCGGGAAGAATCATGCAAAATATTTTGATGCCAATGGCTGGCTGTATTTTACCAAAGAAAGATTTGATCTGTTGTATCCCTCTTATGGGGACACTTATCCAACCTACAACGGCAGTATTGGTATGACTTACGAACAGGGAGGTATAGGCGCAGGGCTTGGTGTAATCAATGAGGATGATGATACCCTATCGTTAGTGGACAGAGCTCAACATCATTTTACAACTTCTTTAAGTACGGTTGAGATTTCTTCCATCAACGGAACAAGACTGGTTAAAGAGTATCGTAAATTTTTCAATGACGCAGTCAGTACAGGAATGGGAGAGCATAAGACCTTTGTGGTTAAATATGATGCCAAACAACAGGAACGTATCGAGAAACTGGCCGAACTGCTTGATAAAAACGGTATTCAGTATTCAGCCGGGAATGGTGCAGCGGGGAAAGGGTTTAATTATATGTCAGGAAAAGAAGAGCCTTTTACGGCGACTGCGAATGATATGGTGATCTCTGTATTACAACCAAGGTCTGCCATGGTAAAAGTATTATTTGAACCCAAATCAAAATTGTCTGACTCTGCTACGTACGATATCACGGCATGGTCCTTACCGTATGCATATGGAGTAAATGCTTTTGCTTCAAAGGAAAAAATACCGGCTGGTGCTGCTTACCCTGCCAAAGCAAAAGTGAATAATCCAGAAACCGAATATGGCTATGTGATACCCTGGAATGGCGTGAAAACAGCTAAGACGGTGGGTCATTTATTGCAGAAAGGTATTTTGCTCCGCTATGCTGAGCAGCCTTTTGAAGTGAATGGGAATAAATTTGATCGTGGTGCCGTGATCGTATTGAAAACAGCCAATAAGAAATTGGGCAAGAATTTATGGAATGTAGTGAGAGAAACAGCCAATACAGATGGTGTGCAGTTATACCCGGTTTCAAGTGGTTTTGTAGATAAAGGATTTGATTTTGGCAGTGATATGGTACATCCGCTGAAAGCACCCAGGGTTGTATTGGTTACGGGTGAAGGTATAGGCAGTAATGCAGCCGGTGAGATCTGGCATTTCTTTGATGATCAACTGGACTATCCTGTTACCTTGATCAATGCGAATGATCTGCCCCGTGCCAACTGGAATGATATTGATGTACTGATCATGCCCGATGGTAATTATCGTTTCCTCAGCAATAAAAGCGACCTGGAAGCTTTCAAAGCATGGATTTCAAAAGGCGGCAGAGTAATAGCATTGGAAGGTGCTGTATCGCAATTGGCCGGCGCAGATTTTGGTATCAAACAAAAGAAAGCAGAGGGTGATGATAAAAAAGATAAAGGGGCAGCTTATGATGCGTTAAAGGAATACCAGGCCCGTGAAAGAGATGCGATCTCAGCGTTTACTCCCGGGTCTATCTGGAAAGTGAAATTAGATAATACCCATCCGTTGGCCTTTGGATATCCCGATTATTATTACACCCTGAAAATGGATGACAATATCTATGAATTTTTAAAAGACGGAGGCTGGAATGTGGGAGTGATCAAAAAAGAAAATCAGGTTGCCGGTTTTGTGGGCGTTGAGCTGCAATCCAAACTAAAAGACGGTTTGTTATTTGGTGTGCAGGATATGGGGGCAGGAAGTATCTCTTATCTGGCAGATGATCTTATGTTCCGTAGTTTTTGGGAGAATGGAAAACTGCTGTTTTGTAACGCCGTTTTCCTGGTCGGTCAATAAGTATAGGCAAAAAGAAGCCAGCTTATTTGTTTAAACAGTTTTTGCTTCCAATATTGATTACAGTCAAAACCGAAACCGGTTTTGACTGTTTTTCTTTGCAGCCATTTGCTTTGCTGTAGCTTTACATCACAATTTTAAATGCAATGGAAACTTCATGTTTCTTTTTTCTCTCTGCCGTGTCTGATGTAAGGTTCACTATTTTCAATACTTCACCTCCCTGTAAGTTTTAATAGCTTTTCCCGGTTACGACACCGGGTGGTACTGATCTGAATGACCAGTACCGGCACAGGCCTGTGCCTGTTCAAAAAATGTTAGCATCCTTGGATGCTATGGTAATCCTTATTGTCTCTAAACAAATATTTTTATAATCATTAATTAGTAAACCATCATGGAAAAATCTGAATTGATTCGTTGGGGACTGATCATCGGGGTTCCGTTATTTCTTTTATTATTTTACAAATTCATCCTTCGTGTTTTCTTCGGGCTGGTGATCGTTCCCGAAGACAGGATCGGGTTGGTGACTAAAAAGTTTGTACTCTTTGGTCAGCAAGAGTTGCCGGAAGGTCGCATCATTGCGACCAAAGGGGAAGCTGGTTTCCAGGCACAGACTTTAGCACCGGGTGTGTATTTCTGGAAATGGATCTGGCAATATTCAATCAGCTTCCAGCCATTCATTGTTATCCCAACTGGTAAGATCGGGTTGGTGCTCGCAAAAGATGGTACTGAGCTTGAAACAGGTCGTATCCTGGGACGAAGAGTGGATTGCGACTCTTACCAGGATGCTGAAGCATTCCTTGCTAATGGCGGACGCAAAGGCCGCCAGACGGCGATCATTGCACCGGGTTCTTATCGTATCAATACATTATTGTTTGAAATTGAGCTGACGGATATGACCATGATCCCCGATAATGCGGTAGGGGTGGTAACAACTATGGAGGGTAAACCTTTGGGAGAAGGGCAGATCGCCGGTAAGGTGATTGAAGGACATAATAAATTCCAGGATGTTGATCTCTTTCTGCAAAGCGAGGGATATAAAGGATTGCAGGAGCAAGTAATACTGGCGGGTTCTTATTTCTTAAATCCCTGGTTTGCTAAACTGGAAATGGTAAAGATGACAGAGATTGCTATTGGTCATGTAGGTGTGGTGATATCTTTCGTTGGCGAAGAAGGAAAGGATCTTAGTGGCGTGGAATTCAAGCATGGTAACATTGTTGCCAAAGGAAGCAAAGGTGTTTGGGCCGAACCATTGGGGCCCGGTAAATATCCCATCAACCCTTATATCATGAAAGTGGAACTGGTGCCCACGACTAACCTGGTGTTGAACTGGGCCAGTGCCCGAAGTGAATCACACCAGTTAGATAAAAATCTTTCTACCATTACGGTGCGTAGTAAGGATGGTTTCCCTTTCAATCTTGACGTGTCGCAGATCATTCATATTCCAACTACGGAAGCGCCTAAAGTGATTGCCCGTTTCGGTAATATGAATAACCTGGTGAGCCAGGTACTGGAGCCTACTATCGGTAACTATTTCCGGAACAGTGCCCAGGACAGTGATGTGATCGCTTTCTTAGGCACACGTAAAGAAAGACAGCAGTCGGCCAAGGATCATATTGGGAAAGTGCTGGAGCAATACAACGTGTATGGCGTGGATACACTGATCGGTGATATCGTTCCCCCGGAGAGCCTGATGAAAACGCTGACAGATCGTAAACTGGCCGAAGAACAAAAGATCACTTACGATACAGAGAAAAAAGCGCAGGAAACAAGACAAACACTGGAAAAAGAAACGGCTATCGCTGATATGCAGAAAGAGATCGTGAAGGCGGACCAGGGTGTACTGATTGCCGAACGTATTGCCGATGCTTCCGTAAAGAAAGCAACGGGTGATGCTAACAGCGTTCGTTTGCAAGCGAATGCCGAAGCTGACCGGTTGAAATTACTGGCCAGCGGTGAAGCGGAGAAAACAAGATTGCTGGCAAAAGCTGATTCGGAAAAGATCGAGTTATTGGCAAAGGCCGAGGCAGAGAAAATATCATTAACCGGTAATGCGGAAGCGGAAAAGATACTGGCGATTGGTAAATCAAATGCCGAATCATACAAGCTGTCTGTTGAGGCTATGGGTGGCGATAACTTCACCCAACTCAAAGTCATTGAATCCATAGCCGCTGAAAAAGTGAAGATCATGCCGGATGTACTGATCGGCGGTGGTGGTGATAATGCCAATGGCGGTATCAGCGGTTTACTGGGCCTGCAATTGCTGGAAAAGCTGGGAAAGAAGATAGCTGATACGGATGACCCCAATAGCAATAATTAAGCAGAATTGTTAACAACAATTAAATCTTACGATCCCGCCTGCGGCGGGATCGTCTTTTTGTACCGGCGGCTCTGAACGCTATCCAAATTGCCGTTATATTCGCTGAATAATTACAGGGAATGCGAAAACTAATTGTACTCTTTATTTATTGCTTGTGCTTTGCACCTTTTTCCTTCTCACAGGCCCCTCAAAGCTGGACCTCCGCCGATATGTACCTGGCCTTGCGCAAACTGAATGTGCTGGGTTCAGTATTGTATGTGGCGGCTCACCCGGATGATGAGAATACCCGGCTGATCGCTTATTTATCGAAAGATAAAATGTACCGGACCGGTTATTTGTCATTGACAAGAGGTGACGGCGGACAGAACCTGATCGGGGAGGAGCAGGGAATTGAACTCGGCATGATCAGGACACAGGAATTATTATCCGCCCGGCGAATTGATGGCGGCGAACAATTTTTTACACGAGCCTACGATTTTGGATTTTCAAAAAACCCGGAAGAAACATTTTCCAAATGGGACAAAGAAAAGATATTGAGTGATGTGGTATGGGTGATCAGGAAATTTCAACCCGATGTGATCATCACCCGGTTTCCCACTACCGGCGAAGGTGGTCATGGCCATCATACCGGTTCTGCTATTTTAGCTAATGAAGCTTTTGAGGCAGCGGCTGATCCCAAACGTTTTCCTGAACAACTTAAATATGTTTCCGTATGGCAGGCCAAAAGAGTTTTATGGAATACATTCAACTTCGGCGGTAACAACACCACCCGGGATGACCAGTTCAAAGTGGATGTGGGTGGATACAATCCTTTGTTGGGAAAAAGCTATGGTGAGATCGCCGCCGAAAGCAGGAGCCAGCATAAAAGCCAGGGCTTTGGTGTACCTGCTTCAAGAGGCGAATCACTGGAGTTTTTCAAAGCTACTAAAGGCGATCAGCCGGTGAATGAATTGACAGATGGAACAGAACTTACCTGGAAAAGAGTAAAAGGAGGAGAAGTAATTGCTGGTATGGTGGATAAGCTGGTCGCCGGTTTTGATCTTTTTCATCCTGAAAAATCAGTAGAAGGGTTGGTTAAATTATACCAGTCCATCAACCAGTTGGAAGAGAGTAACTGGAAGACGCAAAAGCTGCGGGAAGTATATATCCTGATCGCTCAATGCAGTGGTTTATTTTTGGATGCCACCACAACAGAACAATTTGCCGTGCAAACAGACTCGATCCGTATCAACTTCTCATTCAACAACCGCCTTGGTACAAATGCAGTACTGGAAAAAGTAACTGTAGATAATTTTGATACCCTGTTTTTAAAAACACTGGAGAAAAATAAGAACCTGAACTTTTCTAAGAACATTTACATTCCTTCTGGTAAACCGGTTACACAGCCTTATTGGTTAGCTAATAAAATGGAAGAAGGTTATTTTAATGTGGGAGACCAATTGCAAATAGGCCAACCAGATGTTGACGCTGCTTATAATACCTTTATTAAAGTAAAAATCTATGGCGAGCCATTTACATTCATGAGGCCGGTGCGTTTCAAATTCACGGACCCGGTAAGAGGAGAGTTGTACCAGCCCGTTGTGGTGGTGCCGCCGGTTTTAATGAGTCCTGTGGAAGATCTTAAGATCATCACCCCCGATAAAACAAAGATCAACGGATCAGTACTGGTAAAAGGAATGAAAAAAGGTTTTTCGGCAACTGTTTCACTTCAGTCTGGAGAATCGGGCAAGCCATTAACAAATATCAGCACAGCTAATGAGACCATTGCTGTAAATGCAAAAGACCAGATCACAGAATTAGCCTACAGTGGTGATGCAGCTCCAAAAAATGAGAAGATCCTTTTTAACATAGCTGAAGCCGGTAAAGAAACAGTAGCAAAAGACCGGCACGAAGTGAAGTATGATCACATCCCCTATATCAACTATTTTCATGATGCAGCGGTGTCACTTAACTATGTTGACCTGAAGATCTACAACAAAAAGATCGGGTATATCGTAGGTGCGGGTGATAAAGTACCTGCGGCCCTGGAGCAAATGGGATACGAAGTGACACTGCTTACAGATAAAGAATTATCAAGAAATAATTTGCAGCAGTTTGATGCGATCATTACCGGTGTAAGGGCTTATAATACGCATGACTGGATGAACAAGCATTATGATAAGCTGATGAAGTATGTGAATGATGGAGGTAATCTCATCGTTCAGTATAACACAAGCAACCAGATCGGCCCGGTAAGAGCGAAGATCGGACCTTATAATTTTAACATCACGAGAAACAGGGTCACCGACGAGAATGCAGCAGTTACCTTATTGAAGCCCGAACATCCTGCATTCAATTTCCCCAATAAAATATCCGGCGACGATTTCCGGGGATGGATACAGGAACGCAGCATTTATCATGCTACGGATACCTCGGGTAAGTTTGAAAAATTAATTGGGATGTCCGATCCAGGTGAAAGATCTGATGATGGGAGTTTGCTGGTAGCTAAGTACGGGAAAGGCTACTTTACTTATACCGGGATTGTCTTTTTCAGGGAATTGCCAGCGGGTGTGCCGGGTGCATATCGCTTATTAGCCAACCTGATCGCTTTAAACAGGAAAAAAGGGTTTTAATGAGTGCAGATAAAAAACCCAGCGTACGGAGAGGCGAGATGGCATTCATTTTTGCGATTGTTATCGGGCTTGCCCTGGGGATCATGATCAAAAAAATACGGATCGGGATACTCATAGGATTAGTGCTTGGTCTCCTGATCATACTTACCGGCTGGTTAAGAACCACGAGGAAATAAATATGTCACAAACAGATAACGATAAAGCACCTTTATTCAACAACTGGAACGGCTGGTATATACTGGTGGTGCTGTTTCTGGTAGTGCTGATTATTTTGTTTTCATTGTTCACCAATTATTTTTCATGAGCCAGATAGACTGGATAGTACTGGTTATTACATTGCTTGCCATCATCTCTTACGGTTTATACAAAAGCCGTACCTCCCATAACCTGGATGGCTATTTCCTGAGCAACCGCAGTTTGCCCTGGGGGCTGGTGCTATTAAGTATCATGGGTACGCAGGCCAGTGCCATCACTTTTTTATCGGCACCCGGACAGGCCTATACCGACGGTATGCGGTTCGTCCAGTATTATTTTGGTATCCCGCTGGCCATGATCGTTATCTGTATCTTCTTTGTACCCATTTTCAGTAAACTAAAAGTATATACAGCGTATGAATACCTGGAGAACAGGTTTGATGGAAAGACAAGAACCTTAACTTCCTTTCTTTTCCTGTTGCAACGGGGATTATCAACCGGTATCAGTGTGTTTGCACCTTCTATCATTCTTTCTTCTTTATTGGACTGGAATATTTACTGGACCAATTTATTCATGGGTGGCCTGCTGATCATTTACACCATGACAGGTGGCGCTAAAGCCGTAGCGTACACACAGCAATTACAGCTCATCGTTATTTTCACGGGTATGTTCTTAGCCGCCTATATGGTCGTGAATATGCTCCCGGCAAATGTGGGTTTTATTGATGCCCTGCAGGTGAGTGGAAAGTTGGGCAAGCTGAATGTGATCACAACCGGGTTTACAGAAAAAGGATTTAACTGGAGTGACCAGTACAATTTATGGAGCGGATTGATCGGGGGCTTCTTTTTGGCCCTTTCTTATTTCGGTGCCGATCAGAGCCAGGTGGGACGATACTTAACGGCCAGTTCTTTGAAAGAAAGCAGGATGGGACTGATCATGAACGGGCTGGTGAAAGTGCCCATGCAATTTTTGATACTGCTGGTGGGTGTATTGGTATTTACATTTTACCAGTTCAATAATGCCCCGATCTTCTTTAATCAAAAACAAGTTACTAAGATTGAGAACTCTTCTTTAAAAGATTCCTTTCATCTTGTGAATAACAGGTACAATGAATTGTCGGTACAAAAGAATCAAACCGTGACAGCTTTTGCGGCTGCACTGGAAAAGAAAGATGATACAGCGATTGAGATGAATACTGTTCAGCTCCGGTCGTTACAAAAAGAATCAGACAGTTTACGGAAAAAGGTCACCGGCTGGATCAATTCAAAAGAAGTGGGTGGTGACGGGAATGATACCAATTATATTTTCCTTCGTTTTGTAGTGGATCATTTACCCGCAGGATTGGTGGGATTGCTGATCGCCATCATCTTCCTGGCTTCCTGGGGCAGTATTGCTGCCGCTATCAATTCGCTGGCTTCCTGTTCCATGGTTGATTTTCACCGCCGCTTCACAAAGAATAAAGATACCGGTGAGGATGAATACAGGCTATCAAAATGGTACACATTAGGCTGGGGCATCTTCTGCATCGTGGTGGCCATGTTTACCTATAATATCGGTAACAGCCTGATCGAAGCAGTAAATATTCTCGGTTCCTTATTCTATGGTGTGATCCTCGGTGTATTCCTGGTAGCATTCTTCATGAAACATATAAAAAGCGGTACTGTAGTTTTTTGGGCGGCTATCCTGGCGGAGTGCCTGGTATTGACTGTATTTATTCTTACAAAGCTGCAAGTTTTCAAGATGGGCTTTCTCTGGCTAAACCCCATCGGTGCTTTCGGGGTGATCTTTTTCACGATGCTGCTTAATAAAGGGTTGGCTAAAAAAGAAACCCCGCTGGTATAAGCAGCAGGGTTCACTTCAATAAAGGAGTTCAGGTTATTTTAATTCTGCCAGTAACTTTTCATTCAGTTTCACATAATCATCATTTTTGGCAGCAGCGGCCAGTTCTTTAGATTTTTCTGCGGCTTTCTTAGCATCTTCTTTTTTACCCAGTTTGGCCAAACAGTTGGCTCTCTGGTGATGGATCCAGAAAGCAGTCGGTTGTGCTTCAACTGCTTTGTCAAACCATGCCAGTGCCTGGTTCAGGTCTTTGCCATTGTCCAGGTAATACATAGCAGCGTTGAAATAAGGACGGTTGTCTTTATTCATCAATTGATCGATCTGCGCCATCACTTTGGTTTCCACATCAACCGTAATAGGTAATGCAACTGCTGTGTTCTCCCACATGATGTGCAACTCACAAGAAGTAGGCTTTACATTGGCAAACTGCATGGTAAATGATTCCATACTTTCATTCATTTTCATGGTCTTTGCATCCACTCTCACCACGTCCATGTCTTCTTTGTAAGCAGCAGGGCTGGTTACATCTAATTGTTTGCTGATGATGAGTGTCCAGCTGTTCTTGTCAGGGATGCTCAGCAGGCCATATTTGCCGGCAGGAATTTTTTTGCCGCCAATCATCACTTCTTCACCAAAGGTGAGGGTAGTGGCACTGTTGGCACCGGTACGCCATACTTTTCCAAAAGGCACCAGGTCGCCAAATACTTTACGGCCTTTCATAGCCGGACGGGAATACGATAGTTCAACTGAGGCTAACCCGAAATCCTGTTTAATGGTTTGGGTGGGGCTGGGAGCCGGCGTTCTTAATTGCGCATCGGCCGATAATAAGGTCAATACTGCTACAGCGGTGATAATGATTTTTTTCATACAAGCTTAGTTTTTGAGAAAGCAAAGGTAGGGGAACAGGTCAGAACTTCGGGTTTCTGTAAATTGTACTTAAAAGGAGATCGTGACTGTTGTTTTGCCATTCCGGGCCTTGCGTCTCCACTTGGGACCCTCTTTGATCAGCCGGATGGCTTCCTGGTCGCAGCGGGCACAGAGGGATTTGGTCACTTTAATATTGATGGGCTCCCCATATTTGTTTACTTCAAAGGAAAGTTCCACCTGGCCACCGCCGGATTGTTTTCCCTTTACATCATCCGGTATACTGAGGTTGTTGACAAGATAACTGTCATAATTATCCCAGCCATCCTCCGGCTCTGGTTCGTTTTCCAGTTTGAAATTGGGGTTGTTTGCCCTTCTTTCCGCATTGATCTTTTTGCTGGATATCGTCTGGGCGGCAACGGACTTATCTTCCTGCATCACGACCTGCGCATTGGAAACATTATTTCTTAACTGGAGATTATTATCGTTATATCCAAGACCCCTGATCTGTACATTCAATACGGTATCCGGTGAAGTAAGATTGAAATTACCTCTTGCATCCGTATAAGTGCCCACATTATCCTCCAGGTTGGTCACATTGGCAAAGGGTACAGCGTTATTGTTGGCATCTGTTACCCGGCCACGGAATATATTCGCCCGGTACTGGTTATTTAGTTGTTCTGCACTACGGTTTGCTGTTACATTGCGGTTCTGGCGGCTGGCTGTTTCATTCAATACTCCAACAAATCCTTCTTTTGCTGATGCATTTTCAGCATCCTTTCTTTTGGCAGCGGCGATTTTCGTATCGGCTTCCAATGCCTTTGCATTGTTATTGGCAGCACCATTTACAGTAACAGGTGCATTAGCCGCATTATCAGGCCTGGAAGGAGCGGAGATATTGTTATTGGATGATTTTACATCATCGTTGGCCGCAACTGAATTAGTTTCGGCAGTAACATCCTTAGCATCTTCTTTTACTGTTTCATTACTACTGAGTGATCCGGGTTGTATTGTTCCGGCACTATTTTCTTCCATTTTACCTGGAGTTGCAGAAATGCCAGCCTGTTCTGCTGTTTGCGTTTTTATACTATCGGGTGCTACAGGAGTTTTTTTATCATCAGCAGTATTGGCTTGTGCTATATTGGTATCTTCTTTCTTATTGAATGCAAATTGATAGACCAGTAAACCGGCACCTGCCACTGCAATGATCATGGCGGCCACTCTTAACCAGGGGAATGCTCTTTTACCAGCAGTAGTATCTAACGGGATTACTTTTTTTTCTTCGGTTTTCTCCGACAGCCTGTTTTTAAGTTCTGTAAGATCGGCACTGATATTTACCGGGGTACTATGATAACCTTCCAGCGCATCGGCCAGGAAGGGATCATCCAGGGCAGCTTTTTCCAGGTCATGTCTTTCTTTGGGGGAAAGCAATCCCTGCTGATACTTTTCAATATCAAGAGCGGTAAATGTTTTTATCGTATGCTCAGTTGCCATAAGGCGTTACAAAGTTCCACTTTTTTTCGTTTCTGCTTCCATCCCGGTTTTCTCCATGCACAGTTTCAGGTTTCTCCGGCCATTCTGTATAAAACTCCGCACCTGGTTCCATTCCTGCCCGGTTGCTTCCACAATTTCATTGTAGCATTTCCCTTCCAGGTAAAATAGCCGGATGGCCTGCTGCTGTTCCGGGGTCAGGGTGCCGAGGCAGTATTCCATCTTTTTGAAATTCTCCTCTTTTTCCAGCACACCATTCAGATGCACATTTTCCTCGCTTTGCACAAGTTCATGTTTAAACTCAACGGTTTTCATGTTTTTAGGTGTCCGCAGCTGCATCAGGCAATGGTTCTTAGCCAGTTGGTGCAGCCAGCCCCTGAAATTCTCCACCTCATGCTTTTTCAATTTTGATACCAGTTCTTCAAAGATCAGCATCACACTGTCCTTGGCCGTTTCAGGTTCTTTATAATACTTAAGGCAGACCCCATAGACCAGGTCCATGTACCGCTGGTATAGTTCACCCAGTACGGCCATGTCGCCTGACTGTTTGTAGAGCGCCACCAGCTCCTTGTCGGTCAGTGTGCTGTGAGATATGTGCTTGATAAAAGCCAAGGGCTTAAAATTAATAAATAAAACCCGTAGGGCTTGTATGCAAAACCTAAAAAATACGCATCCGTCTTTTGTTGGTTGTATGTAATCCGGGAAAACGAAGCATCCCGGTTATAATGGCTAATCATTTAACAGCCGGTTAGTGATAACGGGGCTGGTTTCTACCGGCCCTTTTTACTTTTTAAAAACAGTGCTTATGAGATATATATTACTTCTTTTTTTATTGATGAACAGCCTCGGTTCTTCGGCACAACAAGCTGCAGGAACGGATACGTCAAAAGTGATCATCATAGGAAATTGCTGGGGTGCAAAAAGGATAGCACCTGCTGATACAATAAAAAAACAATTACCGCCTTGTAAGACCGGTGAACAAAAACAACCGGCCACAATCAGGATCAGGTGCGGAATGACAATGCAACAAACCGAACCCTTGCTGGTTGTGGATGGAGTACCAGCTGCTATCAGCAACCTTTCGGTGCTAAACCCAAACGATATTGAAAGTATATCGATCCTGAAAGATGCCAGTGCTGCCGCTATCTATGGCTGCCGGGCCAGTAACGGTGTTATCCTTATTACCACAAAGTCTTCCGGAACAAGAGAATTTATTGTAAAAGATTTTACAGATGGCAGCCGCATTCCCGGTGCCACTTTAACATTCACTTCAGTAAAAGACAAAACCGATACACTTATGTTTGTTGCGGATGAGAAGGGGCAGATCCTTACTGACAGGTTAAAGAAAGGGATTGAATACGCAGTGACCGTTACATCCGTTGGGTATAAGAACTACAGTTATTCAGTAAAATCATTGGGTAAGTCCACTGATTTTTTATTAGAAAGGGATTTCCGGGTACATGAAGAAGTGATTGTAAAAAGCTATGGATGGATCAGCTGCAGAAGGATAGGATGTGGCGGATGTCATAAAATCAGTGAGTGTACAATAGCAAGTATTAAAATAGAGGAAACAGCAAACAAACAACAAGCCCCGGCGCAAATCATTGCAGCGAATAATATTTATCCTAATCCTGTTCAGCGGAACCAGTCATTGACAGCGGAACTGGAATGTACATCAGATCAAAAGATACAGGTAAGCATTGTGAGTATCAACGGGCAAACAGTAGCTTCTTACCCGTACCAGCTTAGTAAAGGTGCCAACAGGATTGCAGTGAATACATCAGGTAACTGGTCTGCGGGAAATTATGTGGTTATGTTCAGTTCAGCAACGAAACAAATCATCTGCCGGCAAAAGATCATCATCCAATAATTACAATTCTTCAGCATGGGAAATAAAATACAGTTAACGATACCAACGCCCTGCCACGAAAACTGGGAAGCGATGACCCCGGTTGATAAAGGACGTTTCTGTGCAGCCTGCCAGAAGCAGGTCATGGATTTTAGTAATATGAACGACCGGCAGGTAGCGGAATTCTTTAAGAAGCCTTCCACCGGGTCGGTATGCGGCCGCTTTATGCCGAACCAGTTACAAAGGGATATGGAAATACCCGTGAAGAGAATACCCTGGGTGAAATATTTTTTCCAGTTTGCCATACCTGCTTTTTTTGTATCCGCCAAAGCGAAAGCACAGGGAGAAGTGAGAGTGAATACGGTTATCAACAAGGAAGTAAAAAAAGACAGTATGATCAGTGGACAGGTGCTGACCCAATCCTGTGCTGTAAAAATTACAGGGGATACAGTAATAATAGAGAAACCAGCCGAACCCGGAATTGTTATTTCAGGAAGAATAACGAATGAAAATAACGAGCCCGTTTCATATGCGTCTGTTGTTATAAAAGGAACCCGCATTGGTGTGGCAACAGATGCCGCCGGTTTTTTTAAACTGCAACCACCTCCTGGTTGGAGAACAGTGACCCTGGTAACTTCCAGTGTTGGCTTTATGGCAAAGGAATTTCCAGTGACAAGATCTGATTACAAAGGATCGCTGGATATAAAATTAGGTCCGGTACAGATACAGGAACAATTTATGGGCGTTATTGTAGTTACAAAAAAGAAGAAACACAAAAAGGAACTACCTGTGCCGCTGATGAAAGACCCGTCGGCAGTAACGCAAATAAATACTTTCAAACTATTTCCCAACCCTGTTGCTTCAGGCGGCAACCTGAACATTGAATGGAAACAACAGGACGAAGGATATTATAATTTGGAAATCCTCAGCCTCACCGGGCAGGTCATCAAACAGCAAACGATCTGGATCGATAAAGAAGCAAGACTCTTAAGCATTGATGTGCCCACTGCCAGTCCCGGCACTTATATCATCCGCCTCAGCAATACAAAAACAGGGAAAGCCAGTTCTGAAAAAATAATTATCCAATAATAAGCTTTGTGCCCTTCGTGTCTTTGTGGGATACTTTATTTAAACGCCGGGTGAAAATTCTCCAGTGTCTTTCTTAAAAACTCCCGGTCAAGATGCGTATAGATCTCCGTGGTGGTAATACTCTCATGGCCCAGCATTTCCTGTACGGCCCGGAGGTCAGCGCCGCCTTCCACCAAATGCGTGGCGAAAGAATGACGAAAAGTGTGTGGTGATACTGTTTTTTTGATCCCCGCTTTTGCCACCAGGTCTTTGATGATATAAAAGATCATCACCCTTGACAGTTTGCTGCCCCGCTGGTTCAGGAACAGGATATCTTCATTACCGGGCTGCGGCGCCATATGCACCCTGATCTTGTCTTTGTAAATATTAATGTATTTGATGGCACTGCTGCCAATCGGTACCAACCTTTCTTTATCACCTTTACCGAGCACCCGGATAAAACCAACATCCAGGTAAAGCTGTGATATCCGCAGGTTCACTGCTTCTGTTACCCGCAAACCGCAACTGTACATTGTTTCTAATATGGCTTTATTCCTTCCACCGCCGGGTGTGCTGAGATCAATTTGCCCGATGATGGTTTCGATTTCCTCAAAGCTGAGAATATCGGGCAATGCTCTTTTTAATTTCGGCGCTTCTAATAACACCGTAGGGTCTTTGCGGCTGATCTGCTCCACCAGGCAATACTTGTAAAAAGCCTTGATGCCGGAAATGATACGGGCCTGGCTGGTATCGGTCATCCCCAGCTCAGCCACCCATTTCACAAAGGACTGCAGGTCTTTCAACTCTACATCAGCAGGGGCTTTTAATGAAGAAGCCTCCTGCAGGAATTGCGTCAGTTTATCAATATCCCGCAGGTAGGCTTCAACAGAATTATCAGAGAGAGATTTCTCTAATTGCAAATAGGCTTTGAATCCTTTTTTATAAGGTTCCCACACAAGGTTGTTGTTTATTCGATCTTGATCTTTTTTTCCTTGGCCTGGAATTGATGGTCGATCTTGATATTGGCCCAGATCCTTGTTTTGCTTACATTGATCGAATCAAAAGTGCCATGCACATTGTTATGATCAATATCCAGTTTGGTATTGTTCAGCAGCATCCGGTCGATCTTGCCATTCTCCATATTCTGTGCATAGATAAAGGTTTCATCGTAGTAAGCGATCACCCCTTCCTCCACGCTGAATTTTTTATCGAAATTGTTCAGGGCACTGGTGTAGATACTCCATTTGTCTGATTTACTGTAAGGCAATTTCACCAAAAAACCACGGCCAGTAATGCAGTCATTATATTTCAGCCAGGCATAGGAGGTATCTTTAAAATAACAGGAGATAAAATCTTTATTGATCCGGGCCTCTTTGCCCACCAGTTCCATATAACCCATCTTGCGGGTTGTTTCCAGTAGTTTATTGCTCCAGGATATCGTATCAGGGTTACAGCCTTTGAAGCTGATCGTCACAAAGGGGCTGTCGGGATGTGGATGATTAAATTTTACCGGCTGATCAGAGCAGGCTGTATCACAAAAACTTTTGGGGGCAGATGAAGAACCGCAGGCGCTGAAGGACCAGGCAACAAAACTGGCGGCAACCAGTACTAAAACAAATCTCATAATTATTGGGTTTTATAGTCAAACAAAAATAGCCAATGAGGACTATCCTTACTAAAATTCTTTTGAGCTGTTTGTTGAAAGCATTCAAGTAGTATCTTCGGCGCATGAGCGAAAAACAAGTGAATACGCTGCGAAAGTTTAAGCAGCAGATGCCAAAGAACCGGCGCCGCTTCCGCACCTTCCTGACCAAACTGGAAAAGAAAGCCCCGAAAGGAATTGAGAAGATAACTGCTGCCATTGAAAAAGAAGTATGGCAGGAAGTGGATTGCCTGACCTGTGCTAATTGCTGTAAAACGATGACGCCGACTTTCACTGCGGCCGACTTGAAAAGGATCTCTGCACATTTCGGTCAGACGGTGGAGGAGTTCAAAGAAAAATGGTTGTATAAAGAAAGAGGCAGTGGCGACTGGATGAATAAAAAACAACCCTGCCAGTTCCTGAACCTGAAGGATAATAAATGCAGCATCTATGAGATCCGCCCGGACGACTGCGCCGGTTTCCCGCACCTTCCCAAACGCATGAAGGATTATGTGCATGTACACAAGCAAAACGTGGAATACTGTCCGGCTACCTATAAAATGGTGGAGAAGATGATCGGCCAGATTGATGTGAAGTAGAAATGGACCACAGACGATGGACGACAGACCACAGCCGGGCATCGTTGTTACAAAAACACATCTTCGAGCAGGAAGAATTCAGCTTCTTTATTCGGGAACAGCGTTATCGCCAGCACATCATACTGCATCCATTTATACCCGGGGTTGTGAAATAAGAATTCATCAGCCGCCCGTTGCAGGTTCTTGAATTTTCTTTTGGTGACACTGTCTTCGGGATGACCAAAAGGAGAATCCTTCCGTGCCTTTACTTCGATGATATGCAGCTTCTCTTGTTTGGTGGCAATGATATCGATCTCGTAATGCGAATGCCGCCAGTTCACATGCAAAACGGTATAGCCTTTTTCCGTCAGCCACCTGGCCGCCATCGCTTCGCCTTCCTTTCCCAAATCATTATGTGAAGCCATGCTGTATCTTTACAGTAAGTTATTAAAAGAATTTTATCCATGAAAGGTATAGCGGGGCTTACGGGCACGGTCAAACATTACGATTGGGGCGGCACACATCTCATCCCTTCTTTATTACAGGTTGATAATAAGGAGCAGCAACCATTTGCAGAATACTGGCTCGGTGTTCATCCCTTGGCTGATGGCATCGTGGAGGATGGAACAGGTGGTACCGCAATTTTAAAAGACATCATCAGCAACAATAAGGAACAAACATTGGGAGAAAGGGTGAATAAGCAGTTTGGCAACCTGCCATATTTACTCAAGGCCATGGATGTAAAAGATATGCTCTCCATCCAGGTGCATCCATCTAAAAAAGCAGCAGGGGAAGAATTTGCCAAAGAAAATGCAGCGGGTATTCCGTTAACAGCAGGTAACAGGAATTATAAAGACAATAATCACAAACCAGAACTGGCAATGGCCCTGAGTGATTTCTGGTTATTACATGGATTTAAATCTGAAGTGGAATTACTGAAGATATTTGAACAGGTAAAAGAACTGGGCGGGTTGAAGGCACTATTTCAATTGGGTGGTTACGGGGCCTTGTACAGCAAGGTGATGACGATGCCACAGGAAGAAGTGGATAAACTCTTAAGTCCTCTGGTCAGCCGGATCATTCCTTTATATAAGGAAGGAAAACTCGACAAATCAAAAGAAGATTTCTGGGCAGCAAGGGCAGCGCTAACCTATTCACAAAACAATCATATTGATCGTGGTATATTCTCTGTTTACTTTTTTAATGTATTGCATTTAAAAAAGGGACAAGCGATTTTCCAGGATGCCGGTATTCCGCATGCATACCTCGAAGGTCCGAATGTGGAGATCATGGCCAATTCTGATAATGTGTTACGGGGCGGGTTAACGACCAAGCATATTGATGTAAAGGAATTACTGAAGCATGTAAAATGTGAGGCTACGAAATACGAAATATTAAAAGGGGAGTGGCATGGCCTGGAAAGGATCTACCCGACCAAGGCTCCCGATTTCCAGCTCAGTTCTTTTGAACTGGACCCCGGCGAAAAAGCCAACTTCACTGCCGGTACCACAGAAATATTGTTATTAACTGAAGGAGAGGTTGCCCTTACCAATGGCACAGACAGCATCCGGCTATTATTGGGAAAGCCTTCTGCCGTGGTCTTTGCCGGGCAAAAAGTGCAACTGGAAGCACATACTAAATCAGCGGTTTACAGGGCCACCGTTCCTGTCCACAATGGTGAATAAATAGACCGGCCAATTAGCCCAATTCTGCTATTTTTGCCACTGATTCACGGGGCTAAGGATTCAAATCCCGGTTCAATTATTAATTATGAAGATCAACGGACGTTTTATACTGTTTACAATGATATTGGTGGTTGTAGCTACGGCCTGTAAATACTTTTTCGGACCCGACCTGGATATGTCTGGTTTCTCACCCATATTTGCGATCGCCCTGTTTTCCGGTATGATCATTAAAGACCGGGACAAATCTTTCTTATTACCACTGATCGCTTTATTCATCAGTGATATGCTGATTCATTTCTTATATACACAAAATATGTTCCCCTATGCCGGTATCTACAACGGCCAGTGGAAAATATATGCCATCCTGATGCTTTCCACCCTAATCGGCTGGGCATTGAAAGGAAGAAGCTATACCCGTTTACTAACAGGCGCCCTTGCTGCACCTACTGTTTTCTTTCTTGTTTCTAATTTCCTGGTGTGGATGGGAACCACCGAAGCGGTGTATACAAAAGACTTCAGCGGGTTAATGACCTGTTACACGGCTGCATTACCATTCTATAAAAATGCACTGGTCGCTACGTTGTTGTTCCTGCCTGCTGTATTGTTCCTGTATAATATAATGATGGAGAGAAAAGTGAAACTGATCCTGGCTTAATATAGCTAACCAAAAATAGTGAAAGCATCCACGAATGATAAGTGGGTGCTTTTTTGTTGTACCCATAAAACTAATCAGCCTGTTCTGTTAACTCCAGTCTTGCAAACCAGTAATTCCCATGCTGCAGTTTTTGGGTTACGTTCACGCTGATCCGTTCACTGAACAGAGGGCAGTCCAGTACCAATGTATGGTACTCACCATTTTCGCCGCAGGCATCAATACCCATGGCTTCTAATTCATCCATCAGGGCGGGAGTGATGCGCTGACCAATGAACCGTTCGCCCATGATTTCATTACAACTTACAATGATCGTTTCGATACCGGCTTCCAGCATCTGCAATACCAGGGCTCTACGGTTTTGCTGCCACAACGGAAGTACGGCTGTTAACCCGGCATTCGCACAAACTTTTTCTTCCCAGTCGCGGTGCGGTTGCAAGTCAATATCGCCGAATACAGCATGTGTAAGACGATATTCCTTTTTTAGTTTTGAAAGCGCTGCAGTAAAATGCTGTTCATATTCCTCCCAGGAACTGCTGATCAAATAAGCTGGTATGTTGGCGGCAGCCGCCTGTGCTTCCAGTATAGAAGACGGTATCCCATGCGAACGGGATATCTTGCCTTCTTCATTTAATACATTCAGTAACACTTTCGGCACATAGCCCAACTGTATGGCCTGCATCAGGGCAAAGCAACTGTCTTTACCGCCACTCCACGAACATAAACTTTGTTTCATTGTATTTTTTTACCACGAAGGGTACTAAGATTTTTCATGAAGTAGACCAAGACCTGGTGAACTTTGTGTTGTATTTGCTTTGTGTGCTTTGTGGTTAACTTGCTGTTCCTTCATACCCTTCATCATGCAACAACGTATGATGGCTTCCATCCGCCGCTTCTGTGGCCAGTTCATCGCAACGGTTATTATAGGGGTTATCCGCATGTCCCTTCACCCATTTGAATTTGATCGTATGCTTCTTCGACAATTCATAAAATTCCCACCACAGGTCCGGGTTCTTCTTGCCACCTTTAAAATTCGTTTTGATCCAGTTCTTCAGCCAGCCTTCTTCCCAGGCTTTCACCACGTACTGGCTGTCGGAATAAATGGTAACGTTCATTCCCTCTTTCTTCAACGCTTTCAATCCTGCGATCACCGCCATTAATTCCATCCGGTTATTGGTGGTATGCTTATAGCCCTGCGATAATTCCTTGCGGTGGGTGCCGCTCATTAAAATGGTGCCATAGCCGCCCGGCCCGGGATTACCCCTGGCAGAACCGTCTGTATAGATTGTAATTTCTTTACTCATTGGTCTTTTTTATAGAACACGGATAACACGGATTGGATAGATTTACACAGATAAGATCAGTGCAAATCCGTTTTATCTGTGTCATCCATGTTCCATTTCTCAAACTTGAAAAACTCCTGTTCTCAGGTCAGCAATATCAGCATTATGATTTGCCGCCGCAATTCCTTCAGCGATCACCTGTCTTGTTTCAATGGGATCAATGATCGCATCGACCCACAACCTCGCCGCTGCATAATAAGGAGAAGTTTGCTGATCATATCGTCCTTTAATATCACTCAGTAGTTTATTCTCGGCTTCCGGGGTAATAGTTTGTCCCTTTGCTTTCAGCGAAGCCACTTCAATTTGCAATAATGTTTTCGCCGCCGCATCACCACCCATCACTGCGATCTTAGCGGTTGGCCAGGCATAAATAAAACGGGGATCATAGGCTTTACCACACATGGCATAATTACCGGCACCATAACTGTTGCCAATGATGATCGTAATTTTGGGTACCACGGAATTAGCCACCGCATTCACCAGCTTGGCGCCGTCTTTAATGATACCGGAATGTTCGCTGCGGCTGCCCACCATAAAACCGGTGACGTCTTGTAAAAACACCAGGGGTATTTTCTTTTGGTTACAATTCAGAATGAACCGGGCTGCTTTATCAGCACTGTCATTATAAATAACACCGCCCATCTGCATTTCCCCTTTCTTACTCTTGACGATCTTGCGCTGGTTGGCCACAATACCTACGGCCCAGCCATCTATGCGTCCATAACCACAGACAATTGATTTACCATAATCTTCTTTGAACTGCTCAAATTCAGAATCATCAACAATACGTTCAATAATATCCAGCATCTCGTAAGGCTTGCCATCAAAGGGAAATAAGCCATACAATTCTTCGGGTTTCTTTTTCGGTGCTTTGGCTTTGATGCGGTCAAAACCGGCTTTGGGTTTTTCGCCCAGCATGGAAAACATTTTTTTGATATGGTCCATGCATTCCTGTTCGGTCTTGAATTTATAATCGGCAATACCGCTGATCTCTGTATGCGTGACCGCACCACCCAATGTCTCATTATCGATATCCTCGCCAATGGCTGCTTTCACCAAATAGGGCCCGGCTAAATAAATAGAACCATTCCCTTCCACCATCAGCGTCTCATCACTCATGATGGGTAAATAGGCACCACCGGCCACACAGGGTCCCATCACGGCAGCAATTTGCGTGATACCCATTCCACTCATCCGGGCATTGTTACGGAAGATGCGGCCAAAATGTTCTTTATCGGGAAAGATCTCGTCCTGCATCGGCAGGAATACACCGGCACTATCCACGAGATAGATAACAGGCAAATGATTTTCCATCGCTATCTCCTGCAGGCGTAAATTCTTTTTACCCGTGATCGGGAACCAGGCACCGGCTTTTACGGTCTGGTCATTGGCGAGGATCACACATTGTCTTCCGCTTACATACCCGACACCGGCCACCGTACCGCCCGCAGGACAACCACCCTGTTCAGCATACATCCCGTAACCGGCAAAAGCACCGATCTCGATGAAAGGCTTATCAGTATCTACCAAATACGCAATACGTTCTCTCGGCGTCAGTTTATTTTTTTCCCGTTGTTTCTCAATAGCTTTCTTTCCGCCGCCTTCATAGATCTTTTCCAACCGCTGGCGCAGTTCACTCAGGCTTTGTTTCAATACGTCTTCGTTCTTATTAAATTCAAGGTTCATGATAGTATCGTTAGAGAGCAAAGATAGGTGAGGAGGGAGGAAGTAGGAAGCCGGAGGTCAGAACTACGGGGTATGAATCACTCCGCTGCTTCATCCCATTTCTTTGTTCAACATTCCTGTAACAAAATAAAGTTTTACATTTAGCCATGCATCAACTACTCAGCCTTATCCGCCGCAGCCAACTCCTGTTACTGCTTGTATTACCCTTTTCCCTTTTTGCACAGGTGCCTTCCAAAGCCGTGCAGGAACGAATCAATAAAGTAGAAAACTCCCTGTCTCCTGCCGTGGTGTACGGCGATACAGTTACCCGTGGTAATATTGAACAGCGGATGAAGGAAACCAATACCAAAGGACTCAGCATTGCGGTGATCAGTAATTATAAAATTGAATGGGCCAAAGGCTATGGCTGGGCCGATGTGGAAGAAAAACGCAAAGTAACCACCGCCACCCGTTTCCAGGCGGCTTCCATCAGCAAAAGCCTGAACAGCTTAGGTGTGATGAAACTGGTGGAGAAAGGCAAGCTGGATCCCGAAGCGGATATCAACAACTATCTCCGCAACTGGAAATTCCCTTACGACAGTCTTTCCAACAACAAAAAGATAAACACCTACCAGTTATTAAGTCATACGGCCGGGTTAACGATCCATGGTTTTCCTGGTTACGAGGTCACTGATCAATTACCCACCGTGGCGCAGGTGCTGGATGGAAAAAAACCGGCCAATACCAAAGCGGTCCGTTCGCAGTTTGAACCGGGCAAAAGATTCCAGTATTCCGGCGGTGGTACTACCATTTCACAATTAATAGTAACCAGTATCACCGGCCGTGATTATGCGGCGTATATGCAGGCAGAAGTATTAACCCCATTGGGCATGACCAATAGTTCTTACCGGCAACCACCGGCAAAGGGGGCAGCACTGGCAACAGGTTACTATGGTAACGGTGAGGCAGTCAACGGGAAATACCATGTATATCCCGAACAAGCGGCGGCGGGTTTATGGACCACACCCACTGACCTGGCGAAATACATCATCGAATGCCAGTTGGCCTATGAAGGACGTTCAAAAAAAGTACTCTCACCGGCGATGATGAAAAAAAGAATGACCCCTTATTTTGACAGCACGTTTGCTCTCGGTGTATTTATTGAGAATAGAAATGGTATAAAATACTTTAACCACAATGGCGGCAATGAAGCGTTTGTCTGCACCTACTATGGCAGCCTGGAAGGTGGCAATGGTGTGGTCATTATGGAGAACGGCGAGAACTTCAGTCTGATCGCAGAACTACTGAACAGTGTGGCGCAGGTCTATAACTGGAAAGGATTTTATAACCCCACGTTTAAAAAATTAGTCACCGTTCCCGCAGATACCCTGCAACAATACACCGGTAATTACAAACTCGGCAATGATACACTGATGGTGAAATTTATGGGCAGTGATTTGGTATTGCAACAAAACAGCCAGCCGGTCAATGGCTATAAAATGTACTTTTCAGATAACAGCAGTTTCTCTGTGAAAGAAGAACCTTCGGCTGCCTTTAAAGTGTTGCGCAATGCAGCCGGCACCGTGGAAGCCCTGGAATTAAAACAAGGCGGAGCCGTGATGCAGTTGCCGAAAATGGAGTAGTGCGAACCTGGCGTACATCTTTACTCTTTTATTCTTGTAAACCTGAACGTATTGGGCTTCATGGCTGGAACACCTTCCGGCATTTTGAACCCGATCAATTCTTCCTGGCCGGTAAGCACCTGGCCATCGGCAGATAACCGGCCAATGGAAAGATAGATACCACCGCCTTCATGACGGCGGCCCCAGGCCAGTTCATTCTTCGCGGTGACCAATAAAAAATGCGAACGGTCATTGAAGGCGTCGGCCACCCTTGCATCCAGCACATATTTATCGTTGATCTTTTTTATTTCCCATGTTATATCCATATCAGTACCTCCGGGTACAAACAACGTTCCTTTCCATTTTCCCATATAAGGTTGCAGTGCCTCAGCCGGTGAACCCGGGTGCGTAAGGTAATAATCAACTCGTTCATCCGGCCCGCTGGTAATAGCATTGGCTTGCAGGATCATACCGGCAGACCGCTGGTCAGCCCCGTATGTTTTTTCATAATAAGCAAGCAAGGCAAGGGCTTGCTGTTTTTTGGATACATTGATCTGTCGCCTGGCACTCGCTAAGAGAAAAGCAGCGGGGATGCTGTAGCGGCAATGATATTTCTCCGATAAGTTCTTATAATATGCCTGCATCGCAGGCAACTGCATATCTTTTTGCTGGGGAATATGTTCTCGGAACAGGAATTTCAAACCTTCATAAATGCCTTTATAGGGCATGGTCTCGTGGGTTTCACCTTCTATTTTTTGCTGTCGCCAGGCAGTACAGCTGGCTGGCAATGATAAATTTTTATCCCAGCCATATTGGGATTCACCGGAAAAATAATTGACCGGGCAGCGGTCTTTCAATTGCTGCAGGTACTGTTGCAATACCACCGGGTTCACGGTAACCGGTGCATCCAGTGCAAGAATAAAAGGGAATACAGCCGGCCGCTCTATTCCTGCATAGCTGGCAAACAACCCGCCCTGCGAATGACCGATCAGTACATTCAAACCATTCACCGGGTAATGCTGGTTGATATAAGGAACCAGTTCTTCCGAAAGAAAACGAAGAAAATTGGCCGCATTTTTATTGTTTGCCATTTCCTGCGGCACCGGCATATCACGGTCACGGTTGGTATTGAGAACACTCACAATAATAGCTTCGGGTACCTGCGGTAATGAACTGCCGGCATGCATGAACTTTGCAGCACCGAGAACCGGCCAGTAAAGAGAACCACCATCAAGCACATAGAAAACAGGATACTGCTGCCCGGCCAACCTGTTTGCTGCAGGATGATACAACTGCACCGTTCTTGTTTCTTGTAAAATAGCCGAGGGTAATGTAATAGTAGTACCCGGTTCATGTTGTGAGAACCCTGTCAACATTATCAACAAGCCACACAGGAACAGCAAAACATATTTTTTCATACGCAGGTGCTTTAAATAGCCGCAACCATTAAAGCTATACGTTCAGCCCGGGAATTATTTGTTATAATATGTGAACGGCGACCCGAAAGGACACAGCCAGCAGAAGCAGTATTTCAATCACCTCTTTTCACGATTAACCGTTTGCCGGATCAAAAACTTCATCATTCCTTGTTCAATATTCATTATTCTCTCTCCCCATTTTCCATTCTCCATTTTCATTTCCCCCCAATTCCAAATTCCCAACTCCCATTCTCTATCCCTGCTTCGCCATCCTCTTCGCATACCAGGTCATTTGCCCGCGGTGGTTGGCAAAATGCTCCACCACATGAAACCATTTGCAGTAATTATTCCAGTTCCATTCCTTGGTTTCGCCGCCCAGCAGCCAGTCATCTTTTCGTTGTTTCATTTCTTTCTTGGTGGTAGCCCGGGCTTCGTTCATCGCTTCCACGTAATACGAAACAGGATTGCCCTTGATCTTCGTTTGTGCATCCGGGCCCAGCTCCATGGCCACGCCCCATTTTTCTTTATTCGCTTTGGAAAAATCGGAGAGGTTGGCAAAGGTCAGGTCCTGGTAAATGACTTCAGTGGCGGCCACATGCAGCATTAAGGCACCAATGGAATTGGACTCCTTATCATGCAGGTAGTCTAATTGCTCCACCGACAGTTTTTTGGTGACCCGCACCACCGAATCACTGATCCATTCCAGCATGGACACCAGGGCACCGATCTGCGGCGTATAGCCCTCCAGCGGACCGATATGGTTGATATTCGGTGTCTCCTGCGGCAGCCAGGGCCTGGCGGCACTGCTTTGTGGTACTACTAATGCAGCCGGCACCAGGGCAGACACACCCAGCACCTGCATAAACTCCCGGCGGTTAAATTGTTTGTTGGCCATAGTTGATGGTATAAATGGTTAAAAGATTGAACAGGAGGGGAGGGATTATCGTTGGTAGCTGAAGCTACGGATTTTTGGGGATTGGAATAATGTGTGGAAAACGGAGTAAAAATTCCGTTTTTTAACGGATAAGGAATTGAAAGAAGAATTGTACACTTGTAATGTTATAAAAAAAAATGTGGCCAATTTTAATAGGAATCGGAGTTGCGGCTTTAATCGTAAAGGCATTCTCAGGAGAAGAAGAAATACCGAAACGAAAAAATAGTCACAAGAGTCGCAAAAAGCGAATTTTTATAAGCTTTGCTATTGAAGATAAAAAATATCGGGATTTTCTTGTAGCACAAGCAAAGAATGAAAGGTCGCCATTTACTTTTGTTGACATGTCGGTAAAAGAGCCTTGGATTGAAAAAGTATGGAAAGAGAAGTGTCGTGAAAAAATTAAGAAGTGTGATGGAATGATTGTTCTTTTAAGTAAAAACACTTGGCATGCTAGTGGAGCAAGATGGGAAATAAAATGTGCAAAAGAAGAGAAAGTTCCAGTTATTGGGATGCATATTAGGAAAAACGATAAAAGAGCAAAACCGCCTGAACTAAACGGTAAAAAAGTAATTGAATGGTCTTGGGATAACCTTGATGAAACAATAAGTAGGTTTTAAAATGAAATTATTTATTTGTAATAGGAGTACCGATAAATCAGCAACAGAAGTAATTATAAATGAATTACTAACTGTTTCTGAAAAAGCCATTGCTATACAGCATGAAACGGAACATTCAGAAAATTGGAAAACCCTTGTAGAGAAAAAAATGCAAGATTCTGATTTTATAGTTTTTGTAATTGGTGCTGATACATTTGAAAGTGAGCAAATCAAATGGGAATATGCGAAAGCGAAAATATTAAACAAACAGATCGTTGGATATCAACTTTCTTCAGCCTCAGTAGAATCAATATTATTCTGCCAGGGATTTCAGGTATTTGATAAGGCAGAGCAATGTTTTAAATTTCTTTCAAAAACGTACGAGGATGATAGAAAATTGAGGTTTGAGCAATATAAAATCATGGTGAGTTCTACTGAAAAAGTGACAGAAAGTAGAATGAAAGTAAACAATCTTTTTTTTACTATTACATCCACAATTCTTTCAGTTGGATTTGTTTTAGGTAAAACATTTGGTTTTTCAATAGCTGCAACAACAGGAATGATTGTTCTCACTTTTTTATCATTATTGGTTTCTTTTTTTTGGGAAAAGTTAATCGACTCGTATGGAAAATTAAATACAGGAAAGTTCAAAGTAATTGATAAAATCGAGAAACAACTTAGGACAAATATGTTCGAAGATGAATGGAAGATTCTTACTGAAGAAATAAAGTATGAGCCAAACACAAGAACGGAAACAAAAGTTATCAAATATTTCAGAATATTCATAATTGCAGTCGGTATTATAGAAATATTATATCTTATTTATAATTTGTGCCCAGTACTTCCAAAATGAAATTGCTAAACTAAAATATTATGGCAGACAAAAAAGTAATTTTTATTGCATTTGCAATAGAAGATGAGAGACAAAGAGATTTCTTGAAAGGGCAATCTTTGCATCCAAGAGCACCTTTTGAGTTTATTGATATGTCAGTTAAAGAGCCGTATAGTTCAGATTGGAAAGACAAAGTTAGAACTAGAATTAGACGTTCGGATGGAATTATTGTATTAGTGAGTAAAAATTCACTTTCTTCCAGTGGGCAGAAATGGGAAATTGAGTGTGCAAAAGAGGAGAAGAAAAGAATTCTTGGTATTTGGGCATATACTGATGACCGCACTTATGTAGTTGGTATAAATACAAAAGTATGGTCAGATGCCAATATATCAGATTTTATTGACAGCTTGTAATAAAATCATTTTAGGCCTTAATTGTACTTCCAAATATCAGCACGGCGAACCCCTGCTTAATTTGAGGAATTATTTACTGGTTATCCTAAGTCTTGAATGTTAGTAGAGAAAATTTTACGATGATGGTTGTGTTTTTGATCAATCGCACTACTTCAAGAAGACTAATAACTATTTATCTTGCGTTAAAATATTGAAATAATAGAAAATGGGTATTACTGGCGCCTTTTTGCCAATGGGTATTTGTAAATAAAATTGTTATTGACTCTTTTAGGTCCACTTTTGTATATATCACTTTGGTATCAACATTTGAAAAGTTAAGTCTAAAGTAATGTGTCTATTTTATTTCTCAACCATACTGTTACTCTTTTCTGTAATAGCGACATTTTTAGTATACAAGAAGGGACTACGTAGTTTTTCCTCAACTACTCCGCAGTGGGCCAAAAAATTATATGATATTTCAAGTAATCATACCCAAGTTTCAGGTATTCTGTCCGGCTTTACTATAACCGTTGTTGTACTAATTGCGGGCGGTCGTTTAAGTTCTAGTGTTGACGACCGAGAGATTTTTAAAAGTTTAGAGACTTTAACATTAGGTTTGTTTAGTACTAGTTTTTTCGGGTATGTTGCTACTGGAATATTGTTTTCGCTTGTAATTGAGCATGAGAATGACGGCCAATTCCTGATATTTTCGGTAGCGAGTATAATTTACTTTTTTTCTGTTGTTTTAAGTTTCAATGCTCTTTTAGAGCTACTTGTTTTTTTAAAATATAATGATTTATTCTTTTTGGGTAAGATTATGTTATTAGGAACAATACTAGGAGGCTATTTGGCTGTTTGCATACCCTTACTAAAGCTTTTTAAAATAAGGGGCAGATTTTTGCTTCTTATTTTAGTTAATGCAATTTGTTTTGCCTTTACACTGTTTCTTTTTAAAACCTTTATTCCCTTTGTCCAAAAGGAGGTTTTCATTACAAAAGTATTATTGCCTTGGGTTTCAATAATTATAAGTGGAATTTTCGGACTATCCATGTTTTCTTTCTTTTTGGCTAAGAAAAATAAGCCAGTAGTTTATAAGAATTATCTTTTTATACTTATGTTAAGTTCTTTGTTTGTAATTACAACAATTTTAGTTTATTTAACTATCTTAATCTGGGAAATTCCCCCGGAGACATTGATCCTTAGTTCTGCGGAACTTCCAGTTCCAGTTGACAAGTTGCCATGAGTTTTAATTTCAATCAGAAAAATGAAAATTATAGGATTGTTGCCGTTAGGCTTAGTCTAAATACCGGATTTGCCAAAAGCCGTCAGACAGTAATTATTCAGCTATATGTGTTTGTAAACTGTGGGTGGGGTTCCGGTATTTGATGTTCAGCTTTAGTTCTTAACTTCAGCAACAATTGTTTTCGTATGAAATTATATATCTGCCTCTTTAGCCTTTGCATGGGGCTAACAAATTGTAAGCAACAACAGCCCGCCGGCAATACCCTTGATGTGGAAAAGGAAAAAGCGGCCATCCAGGCGGTCATCGCTAAGGAAACAGAATCCTATTATAAGCAGGATTTTGAAGCCTGGAAAAGCACTTACCTGCAATCACCTGCTTTTCGCAAGTTTGGGTATTGGGAAGGCTATCCCGAAAAAGTGGTCAGCAATATTGGCTTCGAGTCATTAGCAGCAGAAAAGAAAAAGCAATTCGATGCCAATGAAACACTCTGGAAAGGCTCAACGGAGGAACGAAAAAATGAGAGTTTCCGCATCACGGATGATATGGCCTGGTACACGTTTGAGCAATTGTCGTATGAAAAAGACACCCGGAAATTTCTCGGCAGATCTTTAGAGACCCGCATCCTTGAAAAGGAAAACGGGGAATGGAAAATTGCTTACCTGGCCTTTCATTATTACCCGGAGAGCAGTACTAAATAATGAAACTATACAAATTCATAAAGAGGGGCCCTGAATGGTTTATTGACCTTCCTGAATTTATTGAACAGGGAGGAAGTGCCGGTGATCTGCAGATGGTGGACGGGGCTGATAAAATGCTCGACATGATGGCGGGTAATGAAAATGCAGTGATGCTGTACATTTCCAAAGAACCATTCGAAGGAGCAGACCTTCTTTCCCTGGTAGAAAAATGCGATCCCTTTATTGGCGGGGGTTACTATTTAATGAAAAAGTTTGAAGGAGAAGACATTAATAGAAAAATGTGGTTATGCCAGGTCACTGAATTCGTATTTGGAGATATCCCTTTACAGATTTATGTGAAAAGAGAAAAGGATAACAGGTGAAAAAGCGAAAGATGCCATACAATGAAACTGCAACAAATAATAGAGTCCGGGGAGTATAATATTATTGTTAACGATACTGCTGATATATTTAATGGCATCGTTTTCTTATATCCGGCCTGGAGTATTGATCAACGATATTTGCTGATACTTTTGAATAAGCTAAAGAAAATGAACAGCAGCACACCTGTATTTATTCTTGACCTGGAGGATGTGAGTAGTCATAGATTTCAAGTAAGGTTTGAACTCCAGAGTCAGGGTAAAGGAGATGTCTATTACATTGAAGATGGAGTTTTGTTGTATAAAATTGAAATGCATGATAATCAGCACCCAGAGGTGAATATAGACGGGTTTTTAGGTGCAATTTCAAACAGTGTTTCAAAATAGTAAGGTGCTTTTTAATCTGTTAATCAACTCCGCGAAACTTCCGTTTTCGATGCTATGCTATTTTGGAGTATGTCACCACAGGTTGGTTTAAAAAAAGCCCGGCAACGAAACCGATTCGCTGCCAGGCTTTGATTCACTGTTCACTACTTCACTGATCCACTGATTTACTGGGGAACTGCGGTCATTTGTCCTCTTACTTCACCATTCGGGTTAACAGTAGTACCGAAGGAATAATACCACTGGCCACTTATAAAATCTGCTTCCTGTGCATCGGTAAGGGTCATTGTGCCTGATCTTGTTCCGGTAGCTGTAGTACCTCCGGGGAAGGTCCAATCAGTTCCCGTTGCTGTACCGTTCATACCGGCTGTACCGCGGTAAAAATTTCCTGTAGTGGGAGCCCCGCTCAAACCATTCCAGGTAGAGTTATACGTCAGCGTATTATTGCTGGCATTATAGGTTCCCGTCATTGTTCCGTTACCGGTTCCTACTGCTGCAGGAACCACCTGGTTCCCGGCGGCATTACCGCTTACGGTGTACATCCGGTTATTAAAATTGTTATCATCGTTGTCCTTATCACAAGACACTGCAAAGACACTCAATAGCGCAACGGAGGCAACCATCATAAAGTTTCTGAACTTACTCACTTTCATAATTTAAAGTTTAAGGTTTATAAAAAGATATTGCAGCGAGACAAACCCCGTGCCTCAAAGCCTTTTCAAAAAAATAATGAGAAGTATTTATGAATAACATCACTCCGCAAGCAGTAATAATGATGGCAATGTGTGAATGATGTAATGTATTGAATGAATAGTACAACAGTGTCACAGATAATACATCTGTTTTTTTTGGCATTCCAAATTGGAACATGACGGATACCGCATTGATCATGTTTCCTGGCCTTCTTTTGTTCACGCCAGTAAAGCCGTAAATAATTGTACATTTAAACAGTAATGAATAAATCACCATGAAAATATTTCTGTCTCTCTTACTGTTTATGTTTTGTTGCTCCGCACAATCCCAAAACACAAAAGGCCCGGTGCGGCTGGGCGTAGTGGGTTTAACGCATACCCATGTGCACTGGATACTCGGCAGCCCGAAGAATGATCAGTTTAGCATCGTCGGTATCGTGGAGCCCAATAAAGAACTGGCCCTGCGCTACAGCCAGCAGCATGGCTTTTCCATGGACATCGTGTTTGCCACGATGGAAGAAATGATCGCTGCAACAAAACCCGAAGCAGTTACAGCTTTCGGTACCATCTACGAGCATTTGAAAGTGGTGGAGACCTGTGCGCCGCTGGGCATTCATGTGATGGTGGAAAAGCCATTGGCCGTAAATATGCAGCATGCCAAAAAAATGGAAGCATTAGCCAGGCGATACAAGATCCACCTGCTCACCAATTATGAAACCAGCTGGTACCCGACCGTGCAACAAACATATGCATGGATGGAGCAAGACAGTGTGGGTCGGCTCAGTCAACTGGTAATAAGGGATGGTCACCGCGGGCCGAAGAAGATCGGTATCAATAAAGAATTCTTAGACTGGCTGACCGATCCCGTGCAAAATGGCGGAGGTGCCATCACCGACTTTGGTTGTTATGGTGCCAATATCAGCACCTGGTTGCATAAAGGAAAAAGACCGGTGGCTGTTACAGCTATCACCCAGCAATTTCAAAAAGAAAACAATCCGGCGGTGGATGATGAAGCAACGATACTTCTTGCGTATGATTCTTCCAAAGCAACTATACAGGCTTCCTGGAACTGGCCCATCGGCCGCAAGGATATGGAAGTATATGGCAGCAGGGGAGTGATCTATGCCGATAACAGGAATAAACTAAGAGTAAGAATAGCCGAAGGCTATGATGGCTTTCATGAAACAGCGCATCAACTGGAAGAAAGACCCGCCCCCTATAATGATCCCTTTCATTTTTTTGCGGCAGTGATCCGCAATGAAATGGTGGTAGCACCTTATGATCTTTCTTCGCTGGAAAATAATATGATCGTGGTGGAGATACTGGATGCTGCCAAACAATCAGCGAAAAAAGGGAAGACGGTACGGCTAAGGTGAGCAGCTGTAACAGGATTTTATTTTTTGCAGGTATTTCCCAATAACACTTCGTATATTCAATACAGTATCCCTACGAAGAAGGCAGGCTCCTGCTGCACAAGAAGAATATAGTAAGTCAAGCAACGAAGAAAAAGCGTTACCATCATCAACAATAGAATTTATGTTCAGCTTCTCCAAACCAAAACTGGGTGATGTATCGGCTATTACGATTACATCCACCGACCTGGCAGCATCCTTAGCCTTTTACCAGCAACTGGGATTCTCGGAATTGTACCGGGCCGATTTCCCCTTTCCCTGGATCATGGTATCAGATGGAGCCCTGCTGATCATGCTCCGACAGGATAAGAATCCTTACATCGCCCTGACTTATTATACGAAAGAAATGGATCGGGTGGTTAGCGATTTGACAGAAGCCGGTATTCCTGTCAAACAAATTCCAACACCGAATCCCATGATTCAACGCTTCCTTATTACAACAGCAGAAGGACATTTTATCAGCCTGGTCACTTTTGTAGAAGGCTTTACTCAACCTCCGGGTAACACAATGCTGACGATGCCCCCTGCTGATTATGCAAAACCCGAAAAATATACCAATAAGATCTGTGGCATGTTTGGTGAACTGGCTTTCCCGGTGACGGACCTGGAGCGTTCAATTGTATTCTGGGAAAAATTGGGGTACAGGTCATTGTCGAAAAGAACATCGCCTTATCCCTGGGCCATTTTATCAGATGGGGTAGGGATAGTGGGATTACACCAGGCCAGTAATTTTTCTGTTCCAACAATTACCTTCTTCGCTGCGGATATGAAGACAAAAATTGCTCATTTAAAAAGTACAGGGTTGGTAAGCCCTGCCGAAAGCGGTGATAATAATATGGTGCTGACAACTCCTGAACAGCAAAAGATCAATCTTTTTCAACTGGGGATATGAAGAAAAAGACTTCGCTAAGGAAGTTTGACAAATCTTCTTTCAACAGGTCCTTGTGAATTTGCAGTATATTTAATTATGCGCAGACCTGTTTTTTTTGTTATCGCTTTATTACTCTCGCTGCAAAGCATGGCGCAACCACAACCGCTGGCTGTGTCAAAATCCGGCCGCTATTTCATTACTGCAGATGGCAAACCTTTTTTCTGGCTGGGCGATACCGGCTGGTTATTATTTGTAAAATGTACAAGAGAAGAAGCTGTCAAATACCTGGATACAAGAAAGGCGCAGGGTTTTAACATGATACAGGTGATGGTGCTGCATGACCTGAAAAATGCCGTGAATGTATATGGTGATTCTGCGTTTATTAATAAAGATGTATCACAACCAAAAATGACAGATGGCAATGCGATTGCCAGCGAGGAAGAATATGATTACTGGGATCATGTGAGTTTCATCATTGATGAAGCCGCCAAACGGGATATCTATATCGGGCTGGTGACAGTTTGGGGCAGTAATGTAAAAGCGAAACTGATCACTAAACAACAGGCTGAAGGCTATGCGGTTTTTTTAGCAGGTCGTTTCAAAAACAAAACCAATATTGTTTGGATCAACGGTGGCGATCTGAAAGGCGATGTGGAAATGGAGATATGGAATACCATTGGTGAGTCCTTACATAAAGAAGATCCGCATCACCTGCAAAGCTTTCATCCAAGAGGCCGTTACAGTTCCTCGGTTTGGTTTCATGATAAAGACTGGCTGGATTTTAATATGGTCCAAAGCGGTCATAAAGATTATGCACAGGATACAACAGCCAGCGATCAATTTCATTTTGGAGAAGATAACTGGCGTTTTATAAACCAGGATTACCAGCTGCAACCTGTTAAACCCACATTAGATGCAGAACCTTCGTATGAAAATATTCCACATGGACTGCATGATAGTTTGCAAATCCGCTGGACCGATGCTGATATCCGCCGCTATGCGTACTGGAGTGTATTTGCCGGCGGTGCAGGCTTTACGTATGGAGAAAATGCAGTGATGCAATTCCGGAAATCCCCTGAACCCAAAGGGGCTTATGGTGTAACAACTACCTGGGAGCAGGGCATCTTATCAAAAGGCGCCACACAGATGCAGTTTCTCAAAAAACTAATGCTCTCCAAGGATCTCTTATCGGGCAAACCCGATCAAAGCCTCTTCTATGACCAGGGCGTCCGGTATAATTATCTTGTTGCCTTTAGTGGAACTAACTATGCATTTGTCTATACGTATAACGGCAGAAGTATAACAGCTAAACTGGGAACGATGGCAGGTAACAGGATCATGTGCAGCTGGTATGATCCCCGCACCGGTCAATACCAGGTGATCGGAACTTTTGCGAATAAAGGGAAGCAAACATTTGATCCCCCCGGAAAAAAACAAAATGGCAATGATTGGGTATTAGTGATGGAATCGGTGCAATAGGAAGTTGCAGGAGAGATCAGGCTGTTATTGGTTATTTCTCAATAAAGATGCATCTGCAATTTTATTTTCAACAGAAGTATTGTCTCATAGCATTACCTGATCAGCGTACTCGTTCCTTTTCTCCGGTACACTTTATTATCAATACCAATCCCCTCCGCCATCCATACGATCACCTGGCTGGCCTGTTGCTGCCCGTTGATCGTGCCGTTCCATCCTGTTTCGGGATTAGCGGTTTCAAATATCAATTGTCCCCAACGGTTGAAGATCTTAAAATAACGCAGTTCTTTAATGCCGGATAAAGTAGCCCGTAGCACATCATTCAATCCATCGCGGTTGGGTGTAAAACCGGTCGGCACAAAGATGTCAATGAACGGAATCACTTTTACAGTTTGCTGGTCACGGGTAATGCAACCACTGTTAGTCGTTAAAGTGATCGTGTAGGTTTGATCTTCATCACCGGTAAACAGGGGTGTATAAACAGCAGGGTTATTTAGTTGTAAGGGTGGGCTCCATAATGCAGTGCTGCCAATCGTTCTTGCCTGCAACTGCACGGGTGTATTGGTCACCGCAAATTGCAAAGGATAAACAATACCGGGAACCGGGGTATCAATAACAACCGTGCGGCGGGAGGATGATTCACTACAGCCATCACTATTGCCGAGCAAGGCATGGTAAGTGCCCGAACTGCTGACACGATAGGTTCGTTGGGTGGCACCGGGTATGGGTACATTATCCTTATACCATTGTACACTGCCCGGAGCAGTTACCCTGAGCACACAACTATCATTATTGCCTTCGCAATAAGCCAATTTGCCGGCAACAGATAGGGTGGTATCCAATATTGATTTCCGGACCCGCACTTCATCTGTGGACATACAACCGCCGCCACGATTCCGCACGGTTAGTGTATAAGATGTGGTATTAGAAGGGTTGGCAAAAGGGTTGGCGGCAGAAGGATTACTCAGTCCTGCGGCGGGTGACCAGCTATAAACATAGCCTGGTTTAGGATTGACGCCTATTTGTACAGGCCGGTTATTACAGGAAACAGCATCTGCCCCGGCATTGGCCCTGATGGTCAGTGTATCGATCATTAATGCGGACAGAGTATCCGGGCAACCATAGCCATTGTAGGGAATAAGTTCCACCGCAATGCTGGTGCCGGGAGGCGGAGGAGGAGAGAAGCTGATGGTTTGCTGGTTGCCGAGCACTTGTGTAAACGTATTATTGAACCATGTATAAGATTGATAACCATACGGCGCTGTTACATGCACCGCCGTATCATCGGCACAATAACTGGCACCTACAAATTCACCGCTGCACTCTGAATTCACATCTAAATAGGCATAACCAAAATGACGGCGGAAGGTGCAGTCGGCAGTTTTAAAAAATAAGCGGATGGTCTTTCCTGCGTGCCCGTTCAGGTTGATGGAAACGGCTGTCCAGTCCTTGCACCAGATGGGAGCATTACTGATCTGCACGGGTGATTGAAAAAAGCCGGGTAGTCCCGATCCGTTGGGAATAAAACTGAAGGAAGAACAATCAATGATAGCATCATCGGTCACATTGGTGATCTCGATCTGCATTCTTGGTTGCTGGTATTCTTCATGCGCCGGGTCTTCAAACACCACGGCATAATGATAGATCAGGGTATATACATTCTGGCCGGCAGGAATCGTGAACTCATACGAAACCCCTTCTGCCTGTGTGCCGGGCTGGTCGTTACCCAGCCGCACGGTGCGGCCACTGCCATTGGGGCAATTGATCGGGAAACCACCATAGGCATCCAGGGGATTGGTGGGATCTGCAGTGATCATGGTATGCCGCCCATCAACAGGGCCACTCTCAAAAAGGGAAATTAAATTCTGCCCGTTCACTTCAGCGGTTGAACCGATATAGCATTTCCAGCCGGCAAATGTGCCGGTTTCAAAATCAATATTAGGCGGGCAGATCTGGGCCTGGCTGTTACTGAAGCAAAAGAATGCACATAGTAAGAGAACGTCCCGGGAAGAGAAGAGCAGTTGAGGTTTAAATGAGAGCCTTCTGTTGTTCACATTGTCCGTTTGATATGGTAAAGCAACATCTCAAAAGGATATCGGGTAAATGGTTATTAAAGTTGTCCCGGGCTGTAAGCTCCTTAAAGTTCCTGAAAAAAACGATACCGGCAGCCATCTTTTTGTGCCGTTCTCTCCGCCCGGATTTGGGTAAAAAAAACAATCAGCCGCCTGAACTTCAGAGTCATAAAGTTGAACTCACCAGTAAAGCTCCGTTATGAATGGCCGTCTACTTTTGTGCCCGTTTATAAATTGATCATTAACCATTAAACCTTTAAAACATGTGTAAACAAACAAACCATTACCGGCAAATCTTTTTGCCCGTTGTTCTGCTGGCGGCTGCAATAGCCGGTTGCGGGAAAGACAAGGATGCAGCAGATACGGCATTACCTGCGTACCAGATCCAACACAGTGAAAAGCTGGCTATCCCTTCCGCAGTGGACCTGAACAACCTGCCCGGAGGCAGCACCAGGCTGGCTACCTATTTTGCGAGGGGAGTACAGAAATATAAGGCACAACCAAAAGCAGGCACAAACCCTGTTACCTATGAATGGGTGTTCATGGTACCGGAAGCAAGTCTTTTTGATATCAGCAATAAGAAAATAGGAACACATGGTGCAGGACCATTCTGGGAATTATCTCCCGGGGATTCAATTTTCGGGCAGCATTTTGCGCCTGCCAGGACTGCACCCAGCCCCGGTGGAAACAGTATTGACTGGTTGCTCTTGCAACCCAAAGCCGGTAAAACACCCACCGGTTTTTTTGCCCATGTTGCCTACATACAACGAATAGCCACCACGGGAGGGAAGGCGCCGGCCCAATTACCGTTGCATGCCAATGAAACAGCAAATAGTAACTACACGGCGATATACCGGTTTTCTAAAAAGAACTAGGGAGCGGTTTCACCACGATACAAACCAGTAGCAGGAAGAAAAACGATAAATAGTTTCCCTAGTTATTGTTTCGCAGTTATTACTTTCTTGCCGGAAAGGTTAAACAGTAGTAAAGTGTGGCTCCGTTGAGCTGCACTTTAACTGCTTTAGCTGTTATTTCTTGTCTTTCCCCTTGACCATTGCCACCAGCAAGAGAATAAATACGGCAGCTCCCACCACCCATACCCACGGATGCTGGTACCATTCCTCTTTCTTCTTGATAGTGATACTGACATCAATTCCTTTTTCCTGTGCCTGAGCAACAATGTAAAAAAGAGTGCTGAGGAAAAGAAATGACAGTTGTTTGAAAGATCGGTTCATAAGCTGGTATTAGATGGAAGAAAAAGATTGTTTACAAGAACAGGAGACCAGGGATAATAGTCTATCTCAGACATTGCTTTTGCGTCCAAAGATGATTGCTACGAGAAATAAGACAATGAAAACAAAAAACAATATTTTGGCAATGCCGGCTGCCCCCGTGGCAATACCGCCAAAACCAAATACACCTGCTATAACAGCGATAATGATGAAAATAATTGCCCAGCGTAACATAGTATAAGTTTTAGTATAAAGATGAGGTTGCGAAAAATGAATTTTTACTGCCGGCTATAAGTACCCGGCAATAACATTTCATTACAAAGTTGAGACTGTTTGTCGCTGTAATTATTACACAAAAACTGTAATGATTTACAAAATTCACAGTTTTTAGTGTGTAGGTAAAGCAGCAACCTGTCATCAATTCCTTTTCCTGTACTGCAAAGGATTCACCTTGTATTGCTGTTTGAAGGCCGTGGCAAAATAAGCTGTGCTGCTGAAGCCGGCACTATAAGCGATATCAGCCACCGGGAGGGTGCTGTTCTTTAATAACATTTCAGCATGTTTCATCCTTACCTGCTGCAGGTACTGGTGCGGGGAAAAGGAAGAGATCTTTTTAAACAGCCGGCTGAAATGAAAAGGACTTGTAAAACTATTCTCTGCCACTTCCTGCAAAGAGATGTTATTGCTGAAATGTGTATTCATATATTCCTTTGCCCGTTCAACCGTGGCAAGCCGGTTGGCTTTTGATAGAATGGGTATATTTTCTGCTGCTGAGCGGTTGGTAATAATGCCCGCCGCTTCACTAAAAAGTTCAATCACCAGTGTATCCATTTCTAATTTACCAGCAGTATGTAATTTGTTCAATACCTGGTAGTGCAGGTAATCGGTGGCTGGTATGGATTGCAGAATAACCGACAGCAGGTTTTGATTGGCGAAGAAATAAGACTGCTCTAATTGCAGGTCGATAATAAACTGTTGCCGGAATTGGTCGGTAAAATTGAAAATGGTAATGGCTCCGGCAGAAGGCCGCAGGCGGTAATCACAACCGGGTTTCTCCAGGAGAATATAACCAGAGTGCATCTCATGTTTTTTCACAGAAAGATCAAACATGAAATTACCCTTCTTCACATAGACCAGGCAAAGGCAGTCGTTAAAACCATTCATGTCCTGCCGGTTGGCCAGCAGGTCGTAACTCCAGTGTTTGATCTCGTAAAAATCAGATACAAAAAGATTGCTGGAGAATAGTCTCTCCAAGTTACCGGTTGCTATGTGGGTTGACTGCGCCGACATGGGCCGTTTGTTTGCAATGCGAAGTAAAGTTAAGCAGGCTTTTATTATATCCACCCGGGCCGGGAAAATGAGCAAGATTTTGAAACTCTCTTCTGCAGGCACTGCATAGTTTTGAGTAAATAAATCTTTTATGCTCTTATTTACAGGAATTGCGCTGCTGTTTAGTGCTATATTCTCTGACATGCCTGTTGCAGTTGATGATAGGCTTTCTGCTAATCTAAAACCTGTTACAACAATGGATACCACCAATGACAGCCTGCAACTCAGTGCCATCAATGCAAAATTCATCAATAACTTTTTAACCCGGGATGTGGCTTCGCATGATGCCATCATACACCAGGATTTTGTATGTATCCAGGGAGATGGAAGTATTATATCCCGGGAAGTGTATTTGAAGAACTGGGCTACCGATCTTGACAACAGCGGCTATCTTACATTTACCTATGCCGATGAATGTATCCGCATCTTTGGTGATATAGCACTGGTGCGGTCAAAAACGATTTTTACCAAAGCGGTCAATGGAAAGAATATTACCGGTTATACGATCTATACGGATACCTATAAAAAGGAAAACGGGAACTGGAAATGTATACAGGTGCAGATCACCCCGGTGAAATAACCGCTGATCAAAAACCACCCGGTGGTGGTGGCCCCGGCGGCATTTCCTGGTTAGCACCTGTGCTGATACTTTCTTCCAGGTAACCTTTCTTTTTCAGGTAGATTTTGAATTGTTTGTCCGTTAGTATATTTTTAAAACGGTTATCCCTGTCTTTGTCCAGTTCGGCCATTTTATCTTTCAATTTATTTTCCCTGCTTCCGGCTCCGGCGGTGGTTTGACTTTTTTCTGCTGACTGGTATTCCAGTGCCCGGTTAACATACTCTTTGTTGATCTTCTTTACTTCTGCTATTTGTTCTTTCGTCAGCCTCAGCTTTTTCTTCATCCAGCTGGTTTGTGTTTCAGCTATTTCATCCGGGGTAATTGTTTGGGGCCCGTTGCTCCCTGCAGGCGGTGGGCCATCAGCGCCTGGCGGTTGCGCATAGATGATTGTACTTATCAGAACCAGCAGGGTTGTTGCTACAACCCGGAATGTTGTCGTGGCATTTGTTTTTTGTTGCTGCATACAATGTTTTTTAATTGGAAGGGGATACGAAAAATATCTTGCGCCGTGTGTACGGGAGCCGGGGATAAAATAGACCAGAAGCCCAGTTGTGACGACAAGTGCACAATTTTATTTTCAGTAAAAAATCTTGATGGGTAACCTGCCAGCTGTTAGTTTCGTCTTACTGTTAACTGTAACTTTCCAGAACAAATATTTTCCTATGCCTTTATTTGCCCGGTTCTGTTCAGCTTTCTTTTTTGCCCTTTTAATGACAGGGCCTGTAAAAGCACAGCAAACAGTTGAAAAATTTGTACAACAAACGGAGTACCTGCTTTCCCTGCCCGGAGGGTATAACAGCGATACATCAACCCGCTGGCCCTTGCTGATTTTTTTGCATGGCAGTGGAGAAAGCGGTGATGATATCAATAAAGTAAAAGCACATGGACTGCCTGAACTGGCGGATAAGGGGAAGGCTTTCCCTTTTATTATTGTGTCCCCCCAATCGGATGTTCCTTCAGGTTGGGATATTGAGATGCTGTACCGGTTGCTGCAAAATATCAAAAAACAATACCGGGTGAATGAGCAGAAAATTTACCTGACAGGATTGAGTATGGGCGGCTTTGGTACCTGGGCCATGGCCATGAAATACCCGGATGAGTTTGCAGCTATTGCACCTGTCTGCGGTGGTGGCGACACAACGAATGCCTGGAAGCTCCGCAACATGCCGGTCTGGTGTTTTCATGGTGCAAAAGATGATGTGGTGTTACCGGTCAGTAGTGAGAACCTGGTGAAGGCAACGAAAAGATATAGCAATACAGTACGGTTTACCTTATACCCTGAAGCCAATCATAACAGCTGGGATCCTACCTATAATAACGATTCCCTGTATAGTTGGTTATTGGCACAATCAAAATTCAGGTACACCGAAATACCCCTCAGTAGCCAGGCCCTGTTAAAAAAATATGCCGGCGTGTACATTGGCCCAGACCGGGATACGGTGCAGATCATTGTTACGGCAAATGGCCTTACTGCTAAACCAGGGAAAGAAGTGGTGCCGTTAAAAGCAGCCGCTGATAATTTATTTTTTATTCAGCCGGATAAAAGCATGGATATCCGTTTTCTTATTAAAAATAATAAGGCAACCGGTTTTATTTTTTGCGGCGACAGGAAGCTGGAATACCGGAAATTATAATTGATCAATTATGCAATACATGATCATCGAGCGGTTTCATCCCGGCAAAGTAAAAGAACTGTACCAGCGGTTTGCAGAAAATGGAAGGATGCTCCCGGATGGCGTACAATATATTAACAGTTGGATCAATGAAACGGTAACTGTTTGCTACCAGGTCATGGAAGCTGAATCGCCTGACAAACTACAGGAATGGATCCGGCAATGGAATGACCTGGCCGATTTTGAGGTGGTGCCGGTGATCAGTTCTGCACAGGCCAAGGAGAAAGCTTTTGCAGGCGGGTAATGTTACTGAAAATTGTATTTTCATCCCATGCCTGCTGCCATTGATAAACATATTGCCATTCTTTGCAACCCGCTGGCGGGTGTGGGTAAAGCTGTTATACTGGCCCGGCAAATTGCCAGCGAGCTTTCCAAACAAAAGGTCAGTCATGAGCTCATCATTGATCACTGGCCTGTTGCATTTACCAGCTTTACCGATGTATGGATAGCCGGCGGTGATGGGACTCTTAATTATTTCATTAATCATTACCCGGATATAGCATTACCATTGGTGATCTTCAAAGGTGGTACCGGGAATGACTTTCACTGGTTGTTGTATGGTACTCAAACACTGGAAGAACAACTACAAGTTGCATTATTGAGTACCCCAAAACCCATAGATATCGGTAAATGCAATGAACGCTATTTCATTAACGGTGCCGGTATTGGTTTTGAAGGCGAAGTAGCCCGGGCACTGACGGGGAAGAAAAAAATGCCGGGTAAAACTTCTTTTTTTATTACCATCCTTAAAAAAATATTCGGGTATCGTTGTAAGGAATACACCATTCAGTCAGCGGAGTGTAACAGCACCGGGAAAAAACTTTTGATCGATATCAGCAATGGCCGAAGGGCCGGTGGCGGTTTTCATATTGCCCCGGAGGCAAGGGCTGATGACGGATTTTTTGATGTGGTGATGGCAGGGCCGCTTACAGTCTTGCAGCGGCTTCGTTATTTACCGGTGATTGAAAAAGGAAAACACCTGCAATTGAAAGTGATCACCCATTTTCACACACAAAAGATCCATATTCAGAGCAGTTCACCGGTTCAGTACCACCTGGATGGCGAATATTATACTGCGGATAAAATAGAAATAGAAATGCTCCCTGCTAAACTATTGTTCAGGTATTAACTCCAGGATGAGTAAATGCGGGGCTTTCCTGTTTTGATTCTTATTTCTGCAAATGAAATGCGTTAATTTAAAAATTCCATTTCCCCCTTAGGAACAGGGTGGTGCCACCAGTTTTATACCTGCGGGCTTCTTTTGCAAAGAATGATTGTACTGTAAAATCAAGATCAAAATCTTTGGCGAGGTTCCACGACCAGGAAGGAAAGAGGATCAATGAATTCTTCTCCGGTGAATAAATAAGGGAGATATTCATGGAAGAAATGGGGGAGAAAACTTTAAGCAGGCCTGTATAGAATCCATACCGGTAAGGGAATAATTGTTTGGCGGATAAGTCGGAGGTTAGAATAGTTCCATTGCTATAACTAACAGCAGCAGGGTTACTCGTAAATAGAGCTGCGAGTGATATATACCAGTCTTTTTTAAATGTCTGGTCTGCCATAATTGAAAAGCAAAGGCTTCCTGCACTGTCTGTCCAGTTTTTCCGGGGATGGAAATAACTGAGTTCTCCTTTAAAACCGGCTTTTTCAAGGCTGCCAGCCCAGCCGGCCCCAAGCAAAATATCCTGCCGGTATACCCCCCCGAGTAACTGTATGTCATAATTCTTCTTATTGAATTTATACAGTATTGCTGTTATCGTCTCCTTACTGTGTTTGCCAGGTTTACAGGCAAGTTCCAGGCTGGTATTGTTCTTAGAGTAATACTGTATCCTGATGGCATCTGAGCCAGGTCGTTCTTCATAGTCAAAGTCAAGAAAATTATAGGCATTAAAAATATCGTTTGGATTCCAGATGGTATGAATGCCCCAGTTAATCCGTTGACGACCCACTTTGATATCCCATTTGTCAGCAGAATATTGCAGGAGTATCCTGTCTACAACTGAATGGGCGACTATAGTTTTCTCATTGACCCATAGTTTTGAAAGATTAAAAATCCCGTTGTATTGACCAATAGCCTTACCAAAATCATTTAGTTGTTTTAACTGGTCACCATAGAAAACCCTGTTACGGATTTCTAACCTGCCACTGATTTTATCCGTGAGATTAAGTTTGAGATTGATACGGTTATGCAGGAGATTAACGGAAGTCAGGGAGTCGGCCCTGTTGATAAAACTAACAGTTTGCAGGTCTTTGATATATCCATTCCATTCAATCCATTTTACCCGGTCTTTTTCTTCCTGTGCAGTAAGCAAAAAGGAAGTACAGAGTAAAAGCAAAAAGAGTATGTTTTTTATAAACCTCATCGTAGCAAAGCATATTTTAACTATTGGTATGAACAAGAGGTGCTGGTGTTGTATCGCTAACTATTTTTCCGTCTTCTAACGTGATTACTCTCCGGGCCCTGTCAATAACCCGCTGGTCGTGGGTTGAAAAAATAAAAGTCATTTTTTCTTCTCTGTTCAATTTGGCCATTATATCCAGGAGGTTTCCTGCTGAAACAGAATCCAGGTTGGCGGTAGGTTCATCAGCAAGAATAAACTGGGGTTTCGGTGCAAGGGCCCTTGCAACAGCAACCCGTTGTTGCTGGCCACCGGATAACTCTCCCGGCCTTTTGCCGGCTTTCTCAATTAATCCCACTTCTTTCAGTAATTCTGTTACCCGTTGTTCTCTTTCCGCTTTTGGTCTTTTTTGGAGAAGCATAATAAATTCAATATTCTCTTGCGCTGTCAGAACCGGGATCAGGTTATACGATTGAAACACAAAGCCAATATTGTTCAAACGGAAATCAATGAGTTTATTTCCCTTGAGCTGAGTAATGTTGGTGCCATTGATGTTGACATAACCTTCTGTTGGTTCATCCAGCCCACCGAGCATGTTTAACAGGGTTGTTTTGCCGGAGCCGGACGGACCCTTGATAGCAGTGAATTCACCTTTGGTTATATGCAGGTGTACGCTGTTCAGTGCATAAACAGGGATTGTATTTTCATCATAAATCCTGGTCAAATTATGGGCATCGATTACGGTGTTATTCATGGCTTTTTATTTTCTCATTGATGCAACAGGTTTTAAACGCAAGGCCCGCAACGCAGGAAATAAAGCAGATAGTATTGCTGCGAATACAACTAATAACATAATCAGCCCTAATTGCCTGCTATCCAGGGAAGGGTAGATTACATCACTATAGCCAAAACTGGCATACACTTCTTCAAATTTTTTAAAACTGATTCCTGTTCTTTTAGTGATAGCTATTGCGATGAATGCAATAGCTAATCCACCCGGGCATCCGGCTGCGACCAGTAATACTGTTTCCATAAGTATCATCCTGAATATTTTGGCCTTATCCATTCCCAGGGCCAGCAGCATCCCTATTTCTCTTGTTCGTTCCAGTACAGCCATCATCATAGTATTGATGATGCCGAAGGCAAGCGCCAGTAAAATGATACCCATGAAAATAAGAACCATTTGTTCCGATACAGAAACGGTTAAACCTATTTCCGGTGATATTTCTGTCCATGGTTGGATTGTTGAGCCAGGGAAAGCGAGGGATATTGCCGACTGGGTTTCTTTCAGCATCTTATTGGAATGCAGCAAGATCGCAATTTCATTATACTGGCTGTCAAGTCCGGCAAGTGAATCTATGTCTTGTATTTTTACAAATACATTAGTTTCGTCATAAGGGGTGTTTAGTGTTTTATAAATACCAATGATACGGAAAGCGGCAGATGTTATATTCCCGTCTTTATCCTGGAATGTAAGGATGGCTTTTTTAGTGCGTTTTAATTTTAGTTTGCTCAATAGTTTTTGGCTGAGGAGGAGTTCATTTTTGTTTCCAGCCCCGAAATAGTCTCCGGAGATTAGCTTACCGGGTAAATGAGTTACAGCTTCTTCCTGCTCTGGAATAACGGCGTTGATAGTGATCCCACTGCTTCCTGCAGCGGAAGCTATCATTCCTTTAATGATGATCCGGCCTGTGGTTGCTTTAACAGCCGGGTTCGACTGAACCTGTTGCAAAATGGCAGCCCCATTTTGCAGGCTAAAATTGATATCATAGTCTTTTGTGAAATCAGGATGATGAACCTGCAGGTGTGATATCTCACTTTGTATTGCCGTATTAACCCTTTGCTCAATCATGCCGTTATAAAATGCTATCAGAAATACACCAGCGCTGAGACCTGTCATCACAGCTGTGATTATGATAATGCTACGTTTTTTGTTCCGCCAGATATTCCGCCATGCTATTTTTAAAAGCATCTTCTTTTCTTTTAAATGCCAAAACTTATTTTTTCATCGCCAGCACCGGGTTGATAGTGCTAACATGCCATAAAGGATATAACCCGATCAAAAAAGCAATGACCAGTACGATGAGTGACTGGGTAATGAAAATACTGCTGTTTACGGCTGCAGGAAATAACGCTTCAAAGCCAAATCGTTCATAGGCTTCTGCCATTTTCCCGGTTATACGCAAGGGGGTCTTGTCAAAATAAAATACAAATGGCAGGCTGATCAGTAAACCCAGTATAACTCCCAGCAGGGTGATCAGCAATGTTTCAAATAGCAACATTTTTCCCAGGCTGATTTTTTTCATGCCAATCGCTATCAGCATTCCGAATTCATATTGGCGTTCAGCTGTCATCATCAGGATGGTTCCAAAAATGCCAAAAGCAATGATCAGGTAAAGTATGCCGGTGAATATGTAAAAACTTGACCCGTCTGCTTTGATATGGTTGGCTATATCCGGCATTAGTTCTTTCCAATTCATCACTTCGTAACTTTTTCCCATTACAGATAGTAACTGTTGCTGGATTGCCGGCATTTTTTCCGGCTCATGTATGCCCACGGCTAATGAGGTAAGCATGTTTTCCGCACTTAAAAAGAATTGAGCCTGCGTAAGGGGCAGATACAACAGCCCGTCATTCAATGCCGGAGAGCCAAAGTGTACAATTCCTCTTACCGGGTATTTGGCTGCTGCCATAGCACCGTGATAACCCTGTCCGAACAAGATGATAGTATCATCTACAGAAAGTTTCAATTTTCCGGCCAGTCCTTCAGCTATTAATACTGCCTGTTCATTATTGGTAAAGTACTTGCCCTCTACGATCTTAGCTTCTAGTCCGGTTAATAGATTCTCTTTAACAGGATCTGTTCCCACCAGCATGCAGCCTTTGGTCGTATTTCCAACAGAAGCAAGTAAAAACGTCTCTATACGGGGTGTTATACCTTTTATATCCGGGTTGCCGCTCAGTTTCATCACCAGGGAATCATCATAGAAAAAACTATTGTCGAGCACTTGTTCATTCCAGTATCCTTGTTTATGCACTTGAATATAGCCATAGTAAAAACTCACTACATTATTTACCAGGTTGTCGAAAATGCCTTTTTGAAATGATTGCATCAGGATGGCCAGAAAAACTGCAAATGTCACAGAGCTCATAGTGATCAAGGTGCGGCGACGGTTCCGCCAGAGATTCCTCCAGGTAAGTTTTGCGATCATTTTACTTTAGGCATGTTCTGGGTAGTAAAAAAATTATCGGCAATAGGGGTGTCAAATTCCAGTGAAGTATAAATTAATACAGTTTTGTTTCCCTTTTTTTCTGCAGGAATCATTTCCATCCTGGCCGGAAGTAATTTTCCGCCTAACATTTTAATATCACCGGCGAGCAGCGTGTTGATCAGTTTTTTATCTTCATCATAATATTCTACATGAAGGATCAGGTAATCTTTCTTATCAACAGTCATCAATATTTTGCCCCAAACTACTGCCGCTCCCGGTTTAGGCAGCAGCTGGATTTTGTAACAGTTCCTCCCGCTAATAACTGTGTCTCCGGTAACCAGGTGTTGATAATCTTCTACAATTGAAGCTTCCTTTACCAGATCATCGTTGGTAAAATCTGTACCCATCCAGCTCTGGCTCATCATAGAAGGAGGTAGTTTGATATTGCGTTCGACAGCGGGGATCCAGTTCCAAACCTCTTTCTTTCTTTTCAGGTACACCACCCCTTTCTCTTTTACAGGAGCTGTGACTAATACCATTGCAAAATCATTCCCTTTTGTCCAGCTTTTAACGGTCATCTCTCTTGACCAACTGGGTCGAATTGTTTGAATTGTAATAAGAGCTATTGAAGTTTCCCCTTTGGCCCTGTCGTCTGCCTTTTTTACGATTTCCCGGGCGTCTTGAACTGGGGATGAATGCACAAGGAAAATTAGAAAGAATGGGATTATACAATGCCTTTTCATAAGCATCTTGTATTTTCATTAAGATAGGTTATTAAGAAGGAAAAGTTCTTGATACTTGTCAGACAAGATCATGACTTTAATTCAATATTATAGTAACGTTTTGTCAACGATTAAAAATGAGATCACATAGGATAAGATTCTGAAGTAATTGCTTCTTAATCGTTCCCATCCTTACAAAGTGATGACAAATGCAAAAATCAAAGGTTCCCTTAGCAGACATTTATTTTACTCTTGCTTCCAGTACTTCCACATTAAATACCAGTGTACTGTTGGGCGGAATGGTTGTTGCAAAAGTCCGGATACCATAGGCCAGTCCCGACGGAATATATATTCGGATTAGTCCGCCAACCCTGCAGTGTGGCACGGCCAGTTGCCAGCCTTTTATTAACCGGCTTAGCGGGAAAGTGGCCGGCTTTTCTTTGGTCTGGTCAAATACACTGCCATCGCTATGGAGCCAGCCTTTATATTGCACCACTACGGTATCTGTAAGATTTACCTGCGGACCGGTTCCCTCTTTCAGCAATTGGTAAAAAATACCTTCTTTATAAATGACGCTGTCTTTAGGGAGTTTTGCATTCAGTGTTTTCTCTTCTGCCTGCTGCTGTGCAAGGCTGTCCATATTACTAAAGGGCCGAAGTACGGGAGGTTTGACTGCTTGTGAATCGAGAGCTTTCCAACTGTTATTACTGCGCAATAGCCAGCGGTTACTGAATGAAATAGTATATTCTTTTTGTTGGTTGTCAACTGCCAAAAAAGTTGCGATAGTATTCGGTGACATAGTTGAAAAGGTGCCGATCAGCTTCCATTTATTGATGACCGGAACATAAACATAGCCAGAATAGATCGCTTTGTTTGAAGCGGAGTCTGTAGCCTGCATCACCAGGAAAGAATATTTTTGATCATAGGCCCAGTCATAGGCTACTGTATAAGTGCTGCCGCTTAATGTACCGCCGGGAGCACTCGTTATTGCGGTTCCATTATTGGGAAAGGAGAATTGTATGCTTTTTATTCCTTTTCTTTCCTGCAGGGATAAAATCGTTTGGTCAACAGCCAGGGAAGCAGTTGCCTTCTTAGCTTCCTTGTTTTTATGAACAATAACTTCTGTATACAGCCCGGTAGCTTTCACCGAATCAGGAACAATATAGCTGCCTGCTTTGGGTGGTTGTTGCCCGGCTGCAGCAATGCAAATCAGCAGCAGGCTGCAAAAGAGCAAGGGATATCTCATAAAGCTTGTTTTGGTAAAATTAATGGTAAATACTGCTGCCTGCGTTATGTCGCCGGGCTTTTCCACTTGTAAAATAAAACGCACTTCTTCCAATAACCAATTACCTTTAGTAATTGAGTAAAGGCCATACAAACTTTATGGGCAATGTTTCAAATAGTTATTACCGCAGCAGTTTACAGGTAAATAAGGACATCCGGCGGTTCTCCTTCTGTGCAAATTGAATTAAAGACCTGTATTTTTTACAGTTATGCTATTACAAGGCAATGAAAACAATTCTTCTCATAGAAGACAATAGTGATATTCTTGAAAACCTGACAGAATACCTTGAGCTGGAAGGATACAGAATAATTGTTGCTGTCAATGGCGTAAGAGGGGTTGACATGGCAAAGGAACATTTGCCGGACCTGATTCTCTGTGATGTTTTGATGCCTGAGATGGATGGTTACGAAGTACTGCATGTATTGTTAGAAACAGCCCAGACACACCAGATACCTTTTATTTTCAGCACTTCCATGTCTGAACAGGTGGACAGGACAGAGGCATTAGGGCTTGGTGCGGATGATTATATCGTAAAGCCATTTGAACTGGATGCACTACTGAAAATGATACAGAACTGGCTCAGTTCCGGGAGCAACAGGCATTTATAAAATTCATTTCCTGCGCAGATCATTCTCCTTCCAGAAAATATGAATCCTTTCCAAAAAATAATTAAGGAGCCCCGAGTATTTTACGATGCTGTCTCAGCAGGGTAAATCTGTGAATTATACAATTAATAAGCAGATGCATGTAACATTTTTGTTGAGAAACAGTTGCATCTTCATGGAGATTTCGTTTCTTCTTCACAGTCAACTAAACTACCACCGCAAATGAACCCCGACACCACCACTATTCATTCCGGGTCTCCTGTATATTCACCTGCCCTGCAACAATACCCATCAGCCACACCGGCCATTCATGAACAGCAGCCATTGTTATTCATCGCGACACAGGTACACGAGATCCGAAATCCCTTAACTAACATAAGCCTTGCGGTGGAAATGCTCAAGCGGCTGGTGAAGGAGGATGCCCCGCAATTTTACCTGGACACAATTATGAGGGCATCACTGCGGGTGAACGAATTGGTAAGTGAGCTGATCAGTTTTGGGCATACTGAAGCGGCCCGGTCGGAGGATCATTCCGTGCACCAGTTGCTGGATGAAGTTTTGATACTGGCAGCCGATCGCATTGCACTAAAGAATATTACTGTCTGTAAGCAATATGCGTCATACGAGGATCAGCGGCTTTTCAATAAACCGAAAATGAAAATTGCTTTGACAAATATTATCATCAATGCCATTGATGCTATGGAAGGGAAAAATGGACAGCTGAGGATATCCACCACAACAGTGAATGATAAGTGTGTGTTGAAGATTGAAGATAACGGGTGCGGGATAAGTAATGAAAATCTTCAACTCATATTCACTCCTTATTTTACCCGGAAGAAAAACGGTCTTGGTATCGGGTTGTCGGCAACCTTGGCTATTCTTAAGGCCAATAAAGTAAAGGTTGAAGTTGAATCAGAGGAAGGAAGGGGTACAAGATTTATATTGTCGTTCCCTAAAACTCACTTTTCGTTCAGGCGAAACCTGCAGTAATAATTATACTCCTGCCTTTTCCCGCAAACTGTGAATCATACAACTATTCCGGGCAATCCTGTAACATTTACCGGTATGCACAGGTGCATCTTTGTTTATTAGCGAAGCATGTATAAAAGTGTATTTAAAAAATCAGTAAACATGAAAAAGATAGTATTGGCTCTTTTGTTTTCTTTTGTCCTTACCAGTTGCTCTGAGAACCTGGTGACAGGCCGTAAACAACTGAGTCTTGTATCCGAGACAGAATTGCAAACCATGGCGAAACAGGAATATCAAACTTTCCTGAATGATAATAAAGTAGTCGCAGTGAGTAATAACAGGGATGCTGAAATGGTGCGGCGTGCAGGAACCCGTATTGCGGCGGCTATTAAAACTTATTATGATGGCAAAGGCCAGCCTTCCATACTGGAAGGATACCAATGGGAATTTAACCTGATCGACAATAAAGAAGCCAATGCCTGGTGTATGCCCGGTGGAAAAGTAGTAGTGTACACAGGCTTGTTGCCTATCACACAGAATGAAGCCTCTTTAGCGATTGTATTAGGGCATGAAATTGCACATGCGATAGCTCAACATGGCAGCGAAAGAGTAAGCCAGGGATTATTACAACAAATGGGCGGAGCTGCCTTACAGATGGCCGTGGCCAATAAACCCGCAGAAACACAGAACCTTTTTTTAACGGCGTATAATGTGGGAAGCTCCGTGGGTGGAATACTTCCTTTTTCCCGCAAGCAGGAATCAGAAGCAGATAAATTCGGTTTGTATTTTGCCGCCATGGCCGGTTACAATCCACAGGAAGCTATTCCTTTCTGGGAAAGAATGGCTGCTGCCGGCGGGGCAAAGCCTCCTGCTTTCTTAAGCAGTCACCCATCCGATGCAACAAGGATCGCTAATCTTAATGCCAATATGCCGCAGGCATTGAAATATTATAAGCCTATAAAGTAAATGGCTTTGTAGCGCTGTACTGAATAATACAGTAGTATGTTACAGGGATTACTATGAATAGTTACGAATGATCTACCTGCCGGGTATGTGAATGATATAACTTATTCCGCCTGATGTGTAACACTTACAGATCCAGATAGCTGCACCTTTACATCCTGGTTGAACTATACTAACCAGTCATCTATTAATCAAACACAATGAAAATTTTATTTACATCTCTCTTATTGATCGCCATTCTTTCTTTTGGGTGCAAAACAATGAATAAAACACAAAAAGGTGCTGTGATAGGAACAGCAAGTGGCGGCGTGGTGGGAGCTGTTATCGGTAAAGCAACAGGTAATACAGTGCTGGGTGCCATAATCGGGGCTACGGTGGGAGGAGTTACAGGGGCAGTGATTGGCCGCAAAATGGATAAACAAGCAGAAGAAATCAAAAAAGATATCCCGGATGCTGAAGTAGTGCGGGTGGGTGAAGGTATCGTCATTGAATTTAATAATAAGATACTGTTTGGCTTTGACCAGTCAAACCTTTCTACAGAAGCCCGGGTGAACCTTGATAAATTAGTTAGTATCCTGCAGAAGTACCCGGATACAAATATCGAAATACAGGGTCATACGGATAGTAAAGGTACCGTCAATTACAACCAGCAACTTTCTGAAAGAAGAGCTTTATCTGTAGCTTCTTATTTATCAGGATATGGCATATCTCCCTCCAGGGTGGTGATTGCTGCAGCAAGACTTACTACTATTGGTTATGGAGAAAAACTGCCCAAGTATACTAATACGACAGCAGACGGCCAGATGCAGAACAGGCGGGTAGAGTTCCTTGTTTCAGCAAACGAAAAAATGAAAGCGGATGCTGCCAGTGAAGCAAATAACTCTGGTAAATAATTAAGTGCGGATATAAGCGGCAGGCTTTAGGAAAAAATAATAACAGGATTTAATAAAAAACACAGTATGAAAAAGAGAATTATCTTAATGACAATGTTGATAGGAGCGGGGATGTTTGCACAGGCGCAGCAGAAAACAAGCCCGGTTGGCCGTACGAGTTTTGGTATTCGTGCCGGGGTGAATTTTCAGAATATTACCGGTAAAGATGAAAATGGTAATAAATTGGAAAATGACCTGCTGACTGGTTTTAATGCCGGGATCAATGTGGAAATACCCGTGGCACCACAGTTTTATATTCAACCGGGAGTACTATATACAATCAAAGGTGCAAAGAGCAAGGATGTAATTCTTGGACAGAACATAAACGGCACTCTGAGTATCGCTTATGTAGAGGTTCCTTTAAATTTTATCTTCAGGCCGTTATTGGGCTCCGGTCATCTATTGCTCGGCTTTGGTCCTTATGTGGCATTCGGTGTAGGTGGAAAATCTAAATATGAAGGCGGAGGTTCCAGTATGTCGGAAGATATCGTCTTTAAAAAAGATGTAAAGGCAGGTGATGCAGGTAATGTGGTATATATAAAGCCCATGGATGCCGGTGCTAATATGTTATTTGGTTATGAGTTTGCGAATAAAGTTTCTTTTCAATTGAATGCGCAGTTAGGACTTACTGAGATCAACCCGACCTACGAGGGGTCTTCTGTTGGTCAGTCATCTCAAAAGAATACCGGTTTTGGATTTTCTATCGGGTACCGCTTCTGATCTTGATAACGTGTTTTATATTTCGAAGGCTGCCACAAAAGGGCAGCTTTCGGTTTTTAGTGTATACCCGGGGCCTGGCTACCAGTTTGGTCACTGTAAAACCGAAAAAATGTATCTTCCGGTACAAACCAATACAACATGCCTGTAAAACTCTTTGCCAGCTTACTGTTTTTAGTATTCAGTAGTTCAGTCATCGCACAACCGCTTTCGAAAGCCGACAAACAATTGATAGCTGCCTTTGATACGCTGCTGGCCGCTAAGTTTAAGAAAGAAGAGCCCGGTGCCACCGTGCTGGTCAGCCGTAAAGGCCAGGTGATCTATCAAAAAGGATTTGGTATGGCGGATATGGAACTGAAAGTACCCATGCGGCCTGAGATGGTATTTCGTATCGGTTCTATCAGTAAACAGTTTACAGCCGTCGCTATTTTACAATTAATGGAGAAGGGAAAGCTGTCCCTGCAGGATGACATTAAGAAATTCATTCCCGATTATCCCACGCATGGATATACGATTACGGTAGAGCATTTGCTCACACATACCTCCGGTATTAAAAGTTATACCAGCCTGAGCAGTTTCGATTCCATCATGAATATGCATATGAAACCACTGGAAATGATCGCTTATTTTAAGAACCAGCCAATGGATTTTGCACCCGGGACACAATGGAATTATAATAACTCCGGTTATTTTATCCTTGGTTATATCATTGAGAAGGTTTCAGGACTTACTTACGAAGAATATGTGAAGGAAAATTTATTTAAACCTGCCGGTATGACGAATTCAGCATACGGCAATGATACCCGCATCATTGCTAACCGGGCCAAAGGATACCAGCAGGGAAAAGATGGCTATGAAAATGCAAGGCCGTTGAGTATGACCTTGCCCTATGCTGCAGGCTCGCTGGTCTCGACTGTTGAAGATCTCTGGAAATGGAACCAGGCCGTGCATGCCTATAAGCTGGTGTCCAAAGAGTCTTTGCAAAAAGCATTTACAGATTATAAATTGACGAATGGCAAGCCCACTAAGTATGGTTATGGCTGGGGCTTTAATGAGGTGCAGGGTGCTGCCACGATAGAACACAGTGGTGGTATCAATGGTTTTGTAACGGATGGGCTTTATATTCCATCCCAGGACATATTTATAGCCATATTCGCAAATTGTGATTGCCGTTCATTGGATATGGAAGCCCCGCAACTCGCTGCACTAACAATGGGTAAACCTTATATCCAGAAAGAAATTGCAATTGATGAAACAACTGCAAAAGAATATGTTGCTGTGTATGAGAATGAAACAGGAGAGCAGCGGTTTATTACTGCTGAAGGGAACCAGGTGATTTCACAAAGAGGTGGCGGTAATCAGTTTAAACTAAAGGCGTATGAAAAGGACGGCTTCTTTTTCGAAAACTCGTTATCAACCATCCGGTTTATTCGTAATCCTGGTGGGCAGGTGGATAAACTGGAATTTAAGAGCCGTAATGAAAAGAGTGAGTGGATCAAAACGAACAAGCCATTGCCGGTGAAACCCGGTATTGTTAAGACCGACGCAGCTTTGCTGGCTACGTATATCGGAGAATATGAACTGGCCCCCAATTTTATTATGACCGTAACGGTGGAAGGTGATAAAATGATGGTGCAGGCCACCGGGCAATCAGCTATCCAGGTATATGCAGAATCAGCTACCAAGTTCTTCCCCAAAGAAATTGATGCAAAAATCGAATTCTTTAAAGATGCCGCTGGAAAAGTCACTCACCTGGTATTATACCAGGGCGGCAGGGAAACAAAGGGTACTAAAATAAAGTAAGCCTTCCCGGTTTTTTATTGAAGTAAGATTATATAGCAGGCTGGGCAAACAATGTAGTTTGAAACTTTTCCCGGCAGGATTTGTTTTAGTGGGATAAAGTAAATGTATGATTGTAGTAAATCGTGTAGTTATCGAATCCTGGGAAAGGTTTTACCGGGCAAATTTCATTAATTGTTTATCTGGTTTTAAACCGGTGAGTTTATTGGGGACTATCAATCAGCAGGGGCAAACCAATCTGGGTGTTTTCAGCAACATCATTCATATCGGTGCCGATCCGGCATTGGTTGGTTATATCAATCGTCCCCGGGAAGCTGCACCACATACGATCACCAATATTGAGTCATCGGGTTTTTATACGATCAATCACATCCACTTTTCTTTTTTGGAACAAGCCCACCAGGCGAGTGCAAAATATCCGGAAGGTATAAGCGAATTTGATAAGGTCGGCCTGAGTCCTGAATTCCGGGAAGGATTTCCGGCCCCGTTCGTCAGGGAGAGTGTGGTTAAGTATGCTTTATCCCTGCAGGAAATTATTCCGGTTAAGATCAATGGTACTTTTCTTGTTATTGGCAAAATTGAAACTGTATTTCTGGCAGAGGGTTTATTGCAGCAGGATGGTTTTATTGATCTTCAGAAAGCCGGTTCTGTTTGCAGTAATGGTCTTGATGGTTATTATGCAACAAATCCATTAGGACGTTTCAGGTATGCGAAACCAGGAGTCAATCCTCTTAAAATTACCGGCCATGCGTGACCTCTATTTTTTGTCAGCCCGTTGGGAATACCTGGCGATGCTGAATTACGAAGTCGATCCTGCGGTGCTGTACAAACATATTCCCCCCGGTACGGAGATAGATTTTTATGAAGGCAAGGCGCTGGTTAGTATTGTCGGGTTCCTGTTTAATGATACCCGGGTGCTTGGTGTGAAATGGCCCTGGCATGTAAACTTCGAGGAAGCCAACCTGCGTTATTACATCAAGCGGTTTGATGGTACAAACTGGAGGAGGGGAGTGGGGTTTGTTTCCGAAATTGTTCCCAAACCCCTTGTATCGGGCCTGGCCAATTTATTATACAACGAACATTACAGTACCGCCAGGATGAATCACAAGATCGTGGAGACCGCTAATACTTTGCAGGTGGAATACAACTGGCAAAAAAGAAGACAGGCGGTGAACAGGATAAGTATTCAAGCAAGTCCGGTGCCGGAAGATATACCCGTGGCATCTGCTGCCGAATTTATATTTGAACATTATTTTGGGTATAATATGCTCAACAGGAACACTACTATAGAATATGAAGTACAACATCCCCGCTGGCAAATTTACCCGGTAACTGATTTTTCTATTCAATGTGATATCGAAAACTTATATGGAAAAGAATTTATCCCCTATATCACCGGCTGCCAGCCCCATTCTGTATTCCTGGCGAAAGGTTCCCCGGTAACTGTAAAAATGCCGGCTAAAATAAAGACCAATCCGGCCCAATAATTATTATTTCTTTTTTGCTGGGAAGCGATGACCTGGTAAAAAAATAAACCCCCGGAAAACGGGGGTTGTGGTTGGGTAGAGTACGGCTTTTGTATTATTTGGGTAATACAACCGTATCAATTACATGTATGATCCCATTGCTTCCTTTTAAATCGGCCAGGGTCACGAATGCGGTTCCACCTTTTTCATCAGTTAATTTTACTTTACCATTTTCCAAAGATGCTGTCAGCGTATTACCGCTTACTGTTTTTACTGCCGCTTTGCCGTTGCCAGCTTTAATAGCTGCCACTACTGTCGCTGCATCCAGTGAACCAGCCACTACATGGTAAGTCAGGATCTTCACCAGGGCCTCTTTGTTTTCCGGCTTCAGCAGAAATTCAACAGTACCAGCCGGTAATTTTGCAAACGCATCATTCACAGGTGCAAATACCGTGAAGGGACCCGCACCTTTTAATGTTTCAACAAGACCTGCTGCCTTAACGGCTGCTACTAAGGTGGTATGGGTTGCTGACCCTGCGGCAATATCAACAATGTCTTTTTCCTGTGCATATGAAGTGGTTGATGCGACAAGGGATAAACCCAGTAGAAGTGATTGAAATACTCTTTTCATTTGTTTGGTTTTAAAATTATGGAAGTAGTTATTACTAAGTGTACAACTACCGGGTTCACCATTGGTTCACGACACTGCTTTATTACTTTACTTTTCCAGCAGTTGTTAAACAAATTATTCCTGCCTTTTGAAATGATTAAACAAAAAAACATAACTATGTTTTTTTTTGACTTCCTGGTCAGCGAATATCTTTTGTTTATCAATTCTTTTCAGTAAACACTTTTCATTGAACAAACAGGCCGGTAATTTCTTTATTTCAAAAAATTTTGAAAATTCAGCAACTTTTCTAACTCGTATACTGTTTAATCATTCATAAAATACATTAAACAGCATTTTCAGAAATTCTTTCTTTAACCACTAAAAAGTACAGATATGAATTTTACCCTCCTGGAGATAAAAGCTATCTCCAACGACAATTATGTTGCCTTTACTTTCTTTATTGGCTGTATGGCCATGCTTGCAGCTTCTTTGTTTTTCTTTTTTGAGATGTGGAATACAGATAAAAAGTGGAGAACCTCCATTTTAGTATCTGGTCTCATCACTTTTATTGCTGCTGTACATTATTATTACATGCGGGACTACAACCTTGCCACCAATGAGTCTCCTACTTTCTTCCGTTATGTGGATTGGCTGTTAACGGTTCCATTAATGTGTGTGGAGTTTTACCTGATTACAAAAAAGTCAGGGGCAAAAATGGGATTGCTTTGGAAATTGGTGGCTGCTTCAGTATTTATGCTGGTAACGGGTTACATTGGTGAAGCGATTTATCCTGCAGAGAAACAAAGCTGGATATGGGGTTTTGTTAGCAGCATTGGTTACTTCTATATAGTATACCTGATCTGGTTTGGTGATGTGGCTAAATTGGCAGGCAATGCTGGTCCTGCTGTTGCTAAAGCAGTTAGAACACTGGCCTGGTTTGTACTGGTGGGATGGGCTATTTATCCCGTTGGATATATTGCCGGAACTGAAGGAGGATTATTTGGTATAAAAGTACTGGAAGGTGTATCACTGGACGTAGTATATAATATCGGTGATGCAATCAATAAAATAGGTTTTGGTTTGGTGATCTATGCATTGGCGCAGTCTGATAAAGAACTGGCTAAGGCATAATAGTTTTCCGGGAGTACTGTCATGTATGGCAGTCACTCCCGGTTTTTTAATGTTCAGTAATGATGAGAATTTTTTTATTGATAGCCGGGTTTATTCTCTTCCTGTGCCGGGATTATATCCGGGCCGCTCCCATAGAATGGCATTTTATTTTTTTTATTGCCGGTATTGTGTTGCTGGGTATACCACATGGTGCTGCAGATCTGTTGGTAGGTAGCCAGAATGCAAGGGGGCGTAACAGTTCATTTACTGTTCTTGGTTTCCTGTCCGTATATATCAGCCGACTACTTATTTTTGGATGTGTTATTTATTTTTTCCCCGTAGCAGGTTTGCTTTGTTTCCTTCTTTTTGCAGCATATCATTTTGGCGAAACGGATTTATTTTTTTTAGCAACAAATACCCTGGTGGGGAAAATAGTGGTGGCGAGTTACGGATTGGTAATCCTTAGTGTGATACTGTTGGGCAATGCAGCAGACCTTAAGCAGTTTTTGGAGACTTCAGGGTATGCTACAGATATGCTGCCATTTATTGACCTTGTTGAAAAAAACAGGTATATTCTACTTTCAGTTGCCCTGGTGTTTTTCTTCTGCTGCATTTTTCTCTACTTTATCAGCCAAAAAAACACTGTATTGGTAACGGATACGTTCTTACTTCATTTTGGCTTGCTCGTTTTTATTCTGTATCATCTTCCTTTATTGACCGGGTTTACATTCTATTTTGTGGTATGGCATTCCGTATTATCATTACAGAATATTATATCCTACCTGCGTAAATCAGGGAACTATTCGTACAAGGTCATAATGAAACAAATTTCTTTTTTTGCTTTACTTGCTCTGGCTGGTATTGGCGTCTCCGGGCTAGCTGGTTTTATGTACAGTAATAACGAAGCTGTCATGCTGTATTTTATTCTCGGATTGGCTGTACTTACTGCTCCTCACATGCAGGTTATGCATAGTATGTATAACCAGATAAGGGGAACAGGAATTAAGGAAGAAGAGATCCCTGATAAATAGAATAACATACAGGAGGATACTGTAACTGTCGTTCTTATTTGGCCGTTACCTCCGCTTTCTCATAAGGCCCTTTGAATGCAGCCGGGTTGATCGTGAAATGCCGGGTGTAAATATTATTTTGTTCAAAGAGATTTTTTAACCAGGTGGCTGTTTGCACAAAGCCTCTTGCATCCTTTGCATCATAATCATTCAGCTCTAATCCTTTGGCTTCTTTCATCATGGCCTGCGGATCATCCAGGTAATAATACAAGACAGCCAGGTTAAAATAGCTGGCATATTTCATCTTCCGGTCATGTTTACTGGTGGAAGAATAGATGCGTTTGATCTTTTCAAAATAATCGATCACCGGTTTCAATTGCTCCCTTGCCCCCTCAATAGAAGTGTTAGCATTCATATTGAACAATACTTCACTGATCTGCTGGAAAGCCTGGCGGTGTGCTGTATATTCAGGGTGTTTCCTGCTGTCAACGATCCACATAAAATCATTCGAGGTAACTGCATTGAAACCAAAATTATCCGTGATGCGTTCGCTCAGGTAATGCATGGCTCTTGTTACACAGCCCTGGTACAATTCTTTGGTTACAGTTAATGAATTCAATGCAAAATATCCTTCTGCAAGAATACGGCTGGCAAACTCAGGGCTTCTGTACACTTGTTTATTCCCTCTGCCGGCCAATTCCTGGTCCATGATATGAGCTCCTTTGTAATCGGTAATAGTAGCCAGTGCTTCGAATGAATAAACTACTTCCTGCCGGTAATAGGTTTTGGTACTAACCTGCCCGGCCCTGTTCTTGGATGTTTCAATCCTTTCTTTCACGGATACCGATTCAGGTACCAGGTCACCTAACTTCACTTTGATATCAAGATGACCATCCTGGGGCAATTTTCTCCAGCCTTCCAGCAAGACCGAATTTTCCGGCGACATTTCATTCAGGAATGATTGCATCAGCCGGGTGCCTTCCACTTCCACGTTGTAAGTGCGGTAAGTACTGTCAATTTGCATTTTGGGCAGCGAACGGTATTGTACCGAAAAACGAAAGCGGTCAAGATCAACTTTCTTCTGGGCATTGATGCCCAAGGAGATTGCCAGCAAGGCAAAAAAGTAGAGTTTTTTCACAGATTTGGATTTTAATCTTTCTATTAACGCCGGAAAAGGGGATATATTTTCAGTAAAGCCCGTTCTTTTTTGGCCGGTCTAATTAATATAATAGTATCAGCAGGAAGGCTTTACCTTTAGCCCGTATGAATGTATATACCAGCAGATCGGTTATTATCGTTACCTGCCCCAAGAGGCTGGCTCCTTACCTGGAACAGGAAGTAAAAGAACTGGGCTTTGCCATTGATGAGACCTTTATAACAGGTGTCCGGTTATCCGGTACGGTCAATGACTGTATCAAATTGAACCTGAACCTGCGTTGCGCCAGCCAGGTACTCTACAGCCTTCAAAAATTTGAAGCGGCAGATGCGGATGCCATCTACCATAACCTGGTGGCCTATCCCTGGGAAACGCTTTTGCCGGATCCCGGGTATTTTTCCATTACCAGCAATGTCAATAATCCAACAATCAATAACAGCATGTTTGCCAACCTGCGGGTAAAGGATGCGATCGTTGACAGGATGCGGGAGAAAAGAGGTACCCGGCCATCAACGGGCTCGGAACTGACTGGAGCGGTCATTCATTTATTCTGGAAAAATGAAAGTGCAGAAATATTTGTGGACACTTCCGGTGATTCATTAGGAAGACATGGCTATCGCAAAATACCCGGGCAGGCACCGATGCTGGAAGCATTAGCCTCAGCAACGATCTATGCAACCCGTTGGGACAGAAAATCACCTTTTGTAAACCCGATGTGTGGTTCCGGTACACTGGCTATTGAAGCCGCGATGATCGCTACCAACCGAAGACCCGGTTTATTCAGGACCAATTATGCATTCATGCATTTGCAAGGTTATGATGAGTCGGTGTACCTGCAGGAAGACGCCTTGCTGGAAGAGCAGATCATGGATGTGCCTGGTTTGAAGATCATTGCTACGGATTATAGTGCAAGGGCTGTTGAGAATGCGAGGAAGAATGCGATAGCAGCAGGGGTGGCTGACCTGATCGATTTTGCAGTATGTGATTTTGCATTGACAGAAGTACCCGCCGGTGAAAACGGTATTTTTTATGTGAATCCTGAATATGGAGAACGCCTGGGTGATGTGAAAGAACTGGAAGCCACTTATGCCCGTATCGGTGATTTTATGAAACAAAAATGCGGCGGTTATTTCGGGTATGTATTTACCGGCAACCTGGAACTGGCCAAGAAGATCGGGTTGAAAGCAAAACGTAGAATAGAATTCTATACGAGTACGATCGATTGCCGCTTACTGGAGTATGAATTATACAGCGGAAGCAGGGAACCAAAAATAAATAAAGAAGAACCATCATTGTAAACTGAAAACACAATCTTCAAATGGAAATTTCAGCACTGCAGCAAATTGTAAAAGAAAGATATTTTAAGACGGATAGCGAAAGAGGTATCTATCATACAGCATTATGGTTTCATGAAGAAGTGGGAGAGCTTTCATCGGCTATTGCAACTGGTGACGAAGAGAATGCCAAAGAAGAATTTGCAGATGTGCTGATGTGGTTGCTGACACTTGCTAACCTGATGGGAGTAAACATGGAAGAGGCTGTTGCCGATTATTTAAAGAATCCGCGGAAGCTTCCCACGAAATGAGCTCAGTAGTTATACATCCTTTTCATGGTAAGATAATACGAGACTGCTGATCTTTACTTCCACTTTCCTGTACGTAACACCGGCTTTGTCCAGCATGATCTTCGAAGCTTTAAAGACATCGCTGCCTTCATATTTATCGGAGAGATAGATCACTTCCGTAATACCGGATTGAATAATGGCTTTTGTACATTCATTGCAGGGAAACAAAGCTGTATAAATTTTACAGCCATGCAGATCCATACCGATATTGTTTAAAATAGCATTCAGTTCGGCGTGACAGATATAAGGATACTTGGTATCCAGGAATTCGCCCTGTTTGTTCCAGGGAAAATCATCATCATGACAACCTATCGGTAGCCCGTTATAACCGGCACCGACAATTTTGTTTTTATCATTCACAATACAGGCGCCAACCTGTGTATTGGGATCTTTACTCCGTTTGGCTGATAATAAAGCAACACCCATAAAATATTCATCCCAGGTAATGTAATCAGTTCTCTTTTTCACGATCAACTACTTTTTAAGGATACAATAAGTATTTCTTCCGCATCACTTTGTACTCACTTAAACCCGGTTCCCAACTGGCACGGATCTCTTTTTCCGGTACACCGTCAATGATCTGCTGCCGGAATAAACCGGAGCCGATCAGTTTTTCGATCGTACCCATTTCTTTACTGAGCTTTGAATCAAAGAATTTTTCTTTATATGGAGAGGCTTTGTAGAGCTCCATGATCCATTGCAGGTTGATCTGCTTACTTTTTCTCAACAGCTCAATATCATAATTACGGAGGTCTAATCCATAACAAAGCTGGTCCATAAAGAGCGGTGTTTCTGACATGCCTTTGATGCTGGTGGGAGTGAAAGAAAATTCATATTTGCCTTTCAGTTCAGGGCTGCCAAGAACAGTGAATGGAAAATAAGTGCCCCGTCCATGATTAAGATAAGTGCCTTCAAACATACAGGTGGAGGGGTAGAGCATGATGGATTGCTGCGTATTCAAATTGGGCGATGGCTTCACAGGTAGTGTATATTCCATTTCATGATTATAATTGGCAACAGGGATCACTTTAATGGTACATTTTGCTTTATTCGCCAGCCAGCCTTCACCATTGGCCATTTGTGCAAATTCACCAACTGTCAATCCATGTGACATAGGAATAGGAAACATACCGATACCGGATTTATATTTCATATCCAGTATGGGGCCGTCAATAAGATAACCATTCGGGTTGGGTCTGTCCAGGATCAGCATTTCTTTGCCGTTCTCGTAACAGGCATCCATCAGCCGCACCAGTGCATTGATATTGGTATAAAAGCGACACCCCACATCCTGCAGGTCATAGATAAGAATATCCACATCGGCAAGGTCTTCTTTGGTGGGTTTGTTTTTTTTGCCGTATAACGAGATGACAGGAATGCCCGTAGCAATATCCACTTCATCTGCCACATGCACACCGGCACTGGCATTACCACGGAACCCATGTTCAGGCCCAAATACTTTTACAATATTCACCCCGCGGCTTTTGAGGCTGTCTACCAAATGTGTTTTTCCAATAACAGAAGTAAGGTTGGCCATCATCGCCACTCGTTTACCTTGCAGGTAAGGAAGATATTTTTCGGTTTGTTCGGCACCGGTCTTAATGGCTTTTCCATTTTCAACAGTAGTTTTTGAAGTGTGACGGGATGTGCCGCAAAAACTAAAGACGAAGGTCAATGTAAGGAGGAAAATATATTTCATATTCAGGCTGAATTAAGCCCGATAAATATACAGATAAATGGCTGGCAAATGATGGCGGCAGGTGACTTAATCATTGCCGTTTTTTGCGGCTCACTATTATGGTAGTAATGATGGCAGTCAGTAAAACGGCTATCACCAAAGAGCCCACATATAGTACTAAAGAAACACCTGTGTCAGTAGCTTGCAACATAGTAGTTGGTTTTAAAATAGTGGTTGGTTATTACTTATTACATCCTCTATTTCGCTACAGCGATCTTCACTTTTTTATTCTTGATCTTTTGTTCTTTGATCAGTTGCAGGGTATGGCTTACTTTGATTTTCTTTATCGCTGCAAAAGAAAAGAAATCTTTTACTTCGATCAACCCGATATCTTCTTTTTTCAGGTCGCCTTTATTCGACAGGAATCCAACGATATCAACTTTATTGACCTTGTCTTTTTTACCGGCCGCAATGAACAGGGTTGACCATTTTGGTTTTTCAGGAAGAACAACGGTTGCGGGCAATTCAATCTTTTCTACTCCGGCATCAATATAGCCGGGCAGTTTTTCTTCCGGCGATAGTATTAGTATAGCAGTGCCGCTGGCATCCATCCGGGCGGTGCGGCCATTGCGGTGTGTAAAAATATCTTCACTGGCCGGCAGGTGATAATGGATGATGTACCGGATATTGGCAATATCCAATCCTCTCGAAGCCAGGTCGGTTGTTACCAGCACATTGGAAGTGCCATTCCTGAATTTGCAAAGGGCCGCATCCCGTTCGGGTTGTTCCAGGGCACCATGATAAAATTCATTGATAATATCTTTTTCTTTCAGGAATTTACTGGTTCGTTCCACCGACTCCCGGTGGTTGCAAAAAATGATCGTGGAGCGATTGCCCAGCATGCAGAGCAACCGGAACAGGGTTTCTAATTTGTCTTTCCCATCACTCAGCAATGTTTTAACTGTAAGCCCTGTTTCTTCATCTTTATCATTTAAAAAATCAAGAGTAACCGGGTCAATCATGCCGATAAAGGCTGGTATCTCCACAGCCTGTGTGGCAGAGGTGAGCATTCTTTTTTGTATGGCAGGCAGAGATCCAATAATGAAAGACATCTCATCAAGGAAACCCAGTTCCAGTGATTTATCAAATTCATCAAGTATCAATGTTTCAATACTGGCTGTTGTGATATTACCTCTCCTGATATGATCAGCAAGACGACCGGGTGTGCCGATCAGCAGGGCAGGGGCCTGCTTCAGGTTATTCTCTTCTGTTTCCCGTAAGTGACCGCCATAGCAACAGGTTACTTTAAAATTTGTCCCCATGCTTTTAAATACGGATTCAATCTGCAGGGCCAGCTCCCTGGAAGGCACAATAATAATGGCCTGTGTTTTTGTATTCCCGGTTCTTAATGAGCTGATTAGTGGCAACAGGAAGGCTAGTGTTTTGCCCGAACCGGTGGCAGACAAGAGGAGCACATTGTTGTGCGCAGCAGCGGCGTTGATAGCAGCCTGCTGCATTTCATTTAGTGATTTAATCTCAAGCTTTGCTAAAATACTGCTGGTGGAAATAGTTGAAGTGGACATGACGCAAAAGTACGGTACTTCCTTTTCCCGGGCAGTTTTACCTGTAGCATGTTGATGGTCACCAGCCCATGATATCAGCCAGCCCTTTAAAGGTGAAAATAACGCCAAGCGTAGTGAGTCCATACATGGCCAGCTTGATGCTCGCACCTGTATCGAAAAGGACGAGGGTAAGCAGGCACCCGGCAATCAATAAGACGACGCCAATGGCACAACAGGTAAAGCCGGTATTCCTTTTTTGGATGAGCCGAAGGGCCTTTAGTTTTTCAATCACATCCTGCATCAGGTTTTCCGGGGCTCCTTTTTCACGAAGTTGCAATGCTATTTCGTCGTAGTTGAGGCCCTGCTTCCGGAGGGATTGGGCAACAGGGAAAAAGTCGTTGTGTTCAACGTGATTCATGCGGCAAGCTTTTACCTAAAATAGAAAATTTTTTATAGTACATGTATTTTTTTTTAGGGCTGCTTTTGGGAATCATTCTCTGCCAGTAATCAGCCAGGGGCAATTATTGAATTCCTGGTGAATTTTATAGGGATATAGGTAATATGCTTCCCGGAGAAAGAAGGTGATGAACTGGGTGTTTGTAAAAGAGTGTGTATGAGATATTTAAAACCGCACTTGTCGTCATAATAGCATATCTTGTAGATAGTAAATAAATTACTGGACATACAATAATGACTAAATTTCATAATAATCTCGGCGGCGGCATTGAATTAGAAAAAGGAACTCCACATATCATTGTTGAGATTATTGAGTATGTAGAAAATGCGGTGGTCAGTAAAACGATCATTAAGAAGACAACCGGGAATGTAACAGCCATGTCATTTGATACCGGGGAAGAACTGGGAGATAAGATATCACCTTTTGATAATTTTATCCAGATCATTGATGGCACTGCTGAAATTACCATTGACAAAACAACCCACCAGCTGAAATTGGGTAATGGCATCATTATACCCGCCCATGCGCAACATTGTTTCAATGCCAAGGAGAAATTCAAGATCATCTCCACCGTTATAAAAAGCGGGTACGAAGACTAAGCATCCTATTCCGGCCGGAAGTAGCAACTATTAGCATCAAAAAGGTTTTCCATGCGTTTGTTTTACCAGGTAACGGGTAAGAGCCGGAAAGAACTTTAGCAGGGAGATAAGCATGTTGGTAAGCCGGTTGTTGCCAAATAAACGCTGTATCCTTCTTCCCATGATCAAACGCGGTGCAAACAGCCTGTTCCATTCAAGACTGTAATTTTTTTCCATTTCTGCTCTTGTCGAACTATTCTCCAGGAAAGCATGAATATGATTAGCGGCAATCTTACTGCCATGCAAAGCCATGCTCATACCATTGCCACATAAAGGAGTGATCATGCCGGCTGCATCCCCGGTCATTAGTATATGATCTTCTGCCTGTGTTTTTTTATCAAAACTTATTTGTGAGATAGTAAGCGGTGAGGAAAAAACGGGGGTGCTTTCAGTGAGTATTTTTTCCAGGTGCGGGTTTTGGCATAAGATCAGCCGCTCCATTTCTTTGATATCACCATTGCATCTTTTCAGGTTATCAGCCGTTGTAAGGTAACACAGGTTGTAAATTTCCGCATCAATTTTAACGATCCCACAATAGCCATTCCTGAAATTGTGAAGCGCAATGGTATCTGCCGGAAAATCAGTTTTGATATGATACTTTACCCCGATGTAGTTATTGAGTTTATTTTTTTCAGCAATGGCAAAAGGCCGTTTTTTTTTGATATCAATATTGCTCCGTTTCCCGTAACTGCCACAGGCCAGACGGGCCCGGTAGGACTTCCCCGATGTATCAATGCTGAATTCATTTCCTGCAAACCGGATATCAGTTACTTTGGTATTTTCCAGGACGATTACCCCTGTATCCTTTGCTATTTGTGCCAATATGCCGTCCAGCCGGTAGCGGCTAATGCCGAATCCCCCGAGTGGCAATGATTGTTCCAGTAATTTCCCATTCACGGATGATACCTGCAATTTAGTAATGAGTGGAAGGGCCATATTATCCAGATCAACACCCAGGCTTTTCAGAAAATCCCATGACTCCATACTGATATACTCACCGCAAACTTTGTGAAAGGGATATTGTTCTTTTTCAAAAAGGATAACCTTATGTCCTGCTTTTTTTACCTGGATCGCAAGTGCAAGACCTGCCAACCCGCCGCCTGTAATGGCAACATCAAATAATTCCTGTTCCGGGGTAAGCAGGTTGGGGGTCTCATCTGTTAGTATGTTTTTTTCGCCGTGGATAGTATTATTTTTTGCATATTATCAAATACCGGAAAGCCCATTTCCAGGTGATGCTGAAATGCTTAACCCCTGCCTGCCGGAATAACTGCTGCCAGTCTTTTTTCCGGAAACTGCGGGCCACCGATAAGCAGGCATCATTTTTTACGAGGTATGATTTGCTGAAAAATCTTGTTATGTATTTGATCAGGTAATAAGCCAGCCAATGACGCTGCAGGTCATTAATAAAAAAACCAGTGCTGCTGTTTTGCTGTAACCATTGCAGCATCGGCACTAATTGTTCATCTGTGAAATGATGACAGAACAAAGACGAAAAGATGATGGCGGGTTTACTTTCACCGAAATTTACCACTTTATAATCACTGCAGATCCATTGACAGGGCAGCTCCGGGTATTGTTGCCGGGCAAAAGCAATACATGCTGCATTCATGTCAATACCAATGAAATTGACAGGGATGTTGTTTTTCCTGCAATAGTTGTAAATGGCCTGGAGGTTGTCGCCACCACCGCAGCCAATCTCGCAAATGGTAAGTGGCCGGGATCCCGGCATTAATTTCTTTACTCCGGCTATTGTAATCGCATGACCGCCCAGCCTGGTATTTATAATATTAAGTTCCTTCAGCGTTTGTGCCATGGCGTCAAACGAGATATTATCTCCGTCCATTAATTCTTGCTGGTAGCTTCGCTGGCGCAGGTTGATCATGCAGATAAAATAAATGTTTCCATGGTTAGCCCCGGCCCGAAAGCCGCTCCAAAAATGCGGGTCTTTTCCTTTTTAACCAGGGAGTTCATGATGTTTTCCAACACAAATAAAACAGTGGGGGAGGACATATTCCCGTATTCTCTTAATACATCATAGCAGGGTTGTAATTGTCCATTAGTAAAACCAAGGCTTTTGTGGACGGCTTCCAGGATTTTTTTTCCACCCGGGTGTATACACCAATGGGTAATGTCCTGCTTGTGAAGATCCGCCGTTGCTAAAGCGCTTTGCACCATCCTGTCAAAGTTTTCTTCTATCACATCAGGTACATAGCTGCTGAGTGTCATCAGGAAACCTTTGGAAGAAAGTTCCCAGGCCATGTCTTTTTTTCCTTTTAGTGAAACCATGGAATAGAAACTATCAATGGCCAGGCCATCTGCTTCTTTACTCCCGGTAACCAACACGGCTGCCGCCCCATCGGCAAATAACATACTGCTGGTCATATTATCCACCGTATGTTCTTTTTGAAAATGCAGGGTACACAATTCGGTACATACGATCAGCACATTGGCGTTTTCATCCGCTTTGCAAAAAGCATCCGCTATTTTCAACGCATGAATAGCGGCATAACAACCCATAAAATTGACAGAAGTACGGAACGTAGTGGCAGGTAATTCCAATAGTTCCAGCAGTTCCAGGTCGAGACCGGGTGCACTCATGCCGGTACAACTGACCGTAATAAGATGTGTGATCGTATGCCTCTTTTCACCGGCTATACATTTTTCAATAGCATTTAGGGAAAGAGCAGCCGCATATTGCTGGTACCATTGCATTCTTTTTTCCAGCTTTGGAAAGGGTTCCAGGTTTTCTGTCGGGCTGTAGAATTGCCATTCGCCCGGTGATAAACTATAATCTGGGATAACAGAATATCTGGTATCAATACCTCCCTGCCGGTAGAGAAACTTCAATTTTCGTTTATCGTTTTCTGACAGGGCATACACCCGTTGCATGAAATCCAGTATAGCTGATTGTTCGTGCCGGAATGCGGGAACCGCTGTGCCAATTGATACTATTTTACTCAAAACATTTCCAGGTTAATAAAATGATAAATGCAAGATTTGTACAAACAGCAGCCAGCCAGTTCATTTTCATGGTATTTTTAAAATTAGCCGCTGCTGTATCCTTTTGCACCCTTACAAACCAACTAATAAAATAAACGATAACAGGGATAAAAAAGATGCTGACCAGCCATAATTTATTTATTTGATTTATAGCTATAAAATATTGTGCCATGAAAACCCATGCGAGGGCATAAATAATCGCACAAAACACAAATGTTCCTGTATAACCCAACTTATAACTGATCGTTTTCACTCCGTCCGCCAGGTCCTGCTGGTGCTGGTAGATCTGTGTCAATGGATAAAAACCGCCGATAAGTAAGGCACAGATGACCATTCCCTGCCAGGGCACCCATAACCCTGTCTCCTTGTTGCTTCCATAATAAACCAGGGCAAACGTGAGGGCTCCCTGGAAAATGATCACGGTCAGGTAACCAATAACAGGAAATTTTTTTAACCGGATACCCCGGTAACTATAAGCTTTGGATGCACCAATATACAGTAACGTAACAGCGGCAAACAAAGGGCCAATCAAAAAACACAACAGGATCGCAACCACATCTAATACAATTGTAACAAAAAAGAGTTGACGGGAGGGCGGAGGTGGTTTCTCCAGTCCTCCAATACTCCCGGTATCACGGTCCATATAACTGTTGTAACCATTACTGGCCGGGTAGATCAGTACATGCAGTATAATAAATATAAGAACTGCTTTTCCCCAATTAATAACAGGCACCTGCGACAGGGAGAAAAAATACAAGGGCGAAAGAAATACAGAAAAAGGTATCCTGAGCAATTTTATAGTCGATATCGAAAGCATGCCGGTAAAAGTCTTTCCTGTAAGTTAAGGGGATAGACCGATGACAGAAAATCATTCTGCCAGCAGCGGTATGAGCACTTTCAATTCATATCCCTTGCCCGGAGCCGTTGCCACGGTTACTGTACCATTGCATAAAGCCACCCTGCTCTTAATATTGATGATGCCAACACCCCTTTTTTCATTACTGTTAGTATCACCTTTACCATTGTCAGCAATGGTCAACACAATATCTTTTTTCTTTTTACCCAGCTTAATACTGGCAGCGGTAGCTTCGGAGTGCTTAAGAATATTAGATACCTGTTCCTGGATGATCCGGTAAATCGTCAATTGCAATTTTTCATCGATTTCGTCTTCCTGGATACCGGCTTCGGTAAATTTTATTTTTATCGGGTTTATTTCATGCAAGTCGAATAATAAGTTTTTGATATTATCAAAGAGCTCGATGATATCGGTTTTGGGAACAATTAAATGTTTTGATATTCTCCTGATCTCTTTAATAACATCTACAATAAAACCGCTGGTCTTTTCCAGGTAGGCTTTGCTGTTCTTATCGTCTCTCCGGGCCATTTGTAAATACATTTTGGCTACCGCTAATATCTGGTTCAGGTTATCATGCAGCTCTTTCCCAATTTCAGCCCGTTCATTTTCCTGCGCTGTTAGTACAGCGCTGGTGATCTCAATTTGCCGGCCCCTTCGTTCTTCCTCCAATTTTCTCTCAAGCGCTATTTTTTCACTGATATCCTGTGTGGCACCAATGATCCGGACGGCGTTCTTGTCCTTGTCATATATCACATGGCCACGGTCATGAACATGGGCATATTCATTATTTGCTTTACGAAACCTGTATTCTGCTTCCCATGTCATGACTTCCTGCTGAGTAATGATCTTGTTTAAAGTCGCTAAAACACGGTGCTTGTCATCCGGGTGCAGGCGGTTTTCCCAAAATTTTTGTGGAATAACAGCGTTTTCGATGGGAAAGCCAAAAGCTCTTTTATGGCCGCCGTCAATCCAGAATAGCTCCTTTGTTTGCAGATCCCATTCCCAAAGGCAGTCGTTAGTTACCTCGGTGATGAACCTGTACAGGTTATTCACTGTTTTTAATTGCTGATCCTTGCTTTCGGGATCGGGAGGATCACTTTTTTTAAAGGAGACAGATAATTTGTTGTCCGATTGCCAGGCGATCACATCAAACCAGGTTTCCATCTCTGCCCAGTATTCCTGGAAATGGATGGGGGTATCCTGCAAAAAAGCTTTATGATAGGCTTTATAAAATTTCAACGGGATGGCCCCCGCAAATCTGCTCCAAAGGTTTTTCCCGATAATATCCTTTGATTTTATTTCTAATAGCTTTTCAGCTCCTTCATCCCAGGCCGTTACATTCCATTTTTTATCAACAGAGAATAAGCCGGTGGTAGCTTCTGCTAAAGAAGTAACTGTAATGTCATTAGCAGTAACTTTATCAGTCATGTGGACTATTTTTGAAACAAAAGCAGGTCTCATACATATGATTTAATAGCTTTTAGGTTGCCCGGTAGGTTCTTAATATCATATTTTACTCATATCCACTTTTGATAACTGTAGAGATCATTTTAAACCGTCCATTTGGCTGTATATAATTGGATGAATGAGCCGGAATGATCATACCCTGCCCGGATACCAGGTGTGTTGATACTTTATCAATCACAATTTCCGCTTTGCCTTCAATGATCTGGATAAACGTATCAAAGCGGGAAGTTTTTTCGGACAGGCCCTCCCCACTATCAAAGGACATCACACTGATATTCCCGGTTGTTTTTTTGATGATCGTTTTGGTCACCACGGAATTAGCCATGTACTCTATGATTTCCACAATGATGTGTGCTTTTGATTTTTCCAGTTCGCCACTTTCTTGTTTTTTACCATTATCTGTCTTGCTCATTACCAGAATTATTTATGCTCCGCTATTTATCAATTCACCGCAGGTCAGACGGATATTAAAAGCGGTCGGTTGATAATATGACTTGCATTCCCGGGTATTGAACGGCAGCATCATCTTCCGCTGTGATGAATATCCTGACAGGTTTTGCAGAGGAAACGGTATTGAAATTAGCCTTCAGTTTTTGAGAAAGAAAGCCGGTAGAACTGTTGATCTGCCCGATGTTTTTCATCATGTTTTCGTTTGTTTCCATCCAGATTACATAGGCCTGCTTAGGTGGATCCAGCCTTTTTGATTCAGCGAGATTGAACAAGTCAATATTGATATCGTAATTATTGTTGTTATCTTTTTTGATCTTTACAGTGCCCCTGGCAGCCGGCACCACAGAAGAGGTAAGGAATGCTATTTTCTTACTACAGGAATTGAGTGAGACTGTTATTATAAATGCTGTGGTAGCGAAAAGAATACTTTTAATAATTGTATTTGCTTTTTCTGTTTTCATTTTTTGTTTTTAAGTGAAAGTTTTTTAGGTTATATATATGCCGGGCAATGTATGATCTGAGAAACTGTTTTTTCAATATGCACAGGCAGAATGCCATTGCAAAGGTCATTATGTTTTGGGGCGGAAATATTATACAACTACCCCGGGAGATTATATAATTCACATATCAGGCTAAACTCTCCCTGGCTGGAATTGCTACAGGCACGGTAGTGAGCTGTTTTCTAAGTGTTTTTTCTATAGTTAAACGTGCCATCAGGTAGCTCACGGTCGACTCTGCTCCCTGGTTTAGGTTTACATAATTCTCTTCCAGTCCGTCGTAGCAGCCACCGGTAGCAGGATTATAGATTACCTGGTTCAGGTGATTGGCTCCCAGGAACCAGTTAAAGGAAATTTCCATTTTGTTCCTGTAGTTTTCTTCTTTAAATACATCATAGAATTTGCTCAAAGCAAGAATGGTATAGGCTACATCAATAGGCTGTTCGCCCCCGTCGGCTACCGGCACGGCCTCATTCCCTTTGTGCAACCATCGTTTATTAGAAATCACTTTTATGGTATCTCCCTTTAGCGTCATCGATAACAGGAAATCAAACGTGGTTTTAGCTATTTCTTTGTAAAGTGTTTCGCCGGTTGCCAGCCAGGCACATAGCATGGCTTCAGGCAGAATACTGTTGGCATAGGTCAGGTAACTTTCAAACCACTGCCATTTGTCGCCTGCTTCGTGGCGATACATCTGAACCAGCCGGTTAGCCAGTTGCCGTATCAGGGACAAACTCCGGACAGAACTTATTTTTGTATTCCGGTAATAGAGGCCTTTTATTACAAAAGCCATAGCCCTGGTGGAATGGATTTTATTGACATTGACCAGTGCTTTTTGCATGGTGGCAGCGGCTTCGGCTGTTAACTCCTTTTCTTCTTCCGGTAATAAATGCCCTACAGAAATTAAATAACCCAAAGCCCAAAGTGCCCGCCCATTTGAATCCTGCAGGTTGGTGGAATAATTTTGATCAGTAAAATTTTTTTCCTGATTTACATAATTCAAAAAATATCCATCAGGCTGCAGGCAGTGTTTAATAAACCGGAAGTAAGTTTCAATATAAGGGAGATCTGCAGGATCTGATGTTAATTCATAATGCTGGCACATGGCAATTAATGCCCGTGCATTATCATCCAGGGTGTAGCCTGACTCCATATCCGGGTGATTGATCCTGGCAAACTGTATCATTCCAAACCTGGTTGTCATTTTTTTTATATGCTGGAGGTTTACGGCGGGTAAATTATACCGCAGGTATATATGCCCCTCACTGGTAGCAGCGAATAGCCGGGTATGCGCAATCGCTGCATTCTCCCAGGCAGTGGATGCCATTTTGTGTAACCCATTCGACCCCATATTTATCCTCAATTGCTCATCGTTCAGCAATGTGGTGACTGCATTACTGAGCTGGTTTGAATTTTCAAAAGCAATGATAATGCCGGCATCATTCTGCAATACTTCTCTTGCATGGGGAATTGGAGTTGAAATTACGGGACAGCCGCAGCTGATCGCATAGGAGAAAGTTCCGCTTACGGCCTGGTTGGGATCTTTGGAAGTAAATAAATAAATATCGGCGAGCTGCAGGTATTCAAGCAGTACGGGCAATGCCAGGAATTCATTAATGAATTGTACATGATTCCGCAATTGTAATACATCAACTTTATCTTTCAGCATGTTCCGGTAACGTTCACCTTCTTTCTTTACAACGGAAGGATGGGTTTTGCCAATGATCAAAAATAAAACATCGGGATTTTGCTCAATGATAGCCGGTAAGGCATCGAGTGTGGTCTCAATACTTTTCCCGGAACTAAGCAGGCCAAAAGTAGAAAGCACTTTTCTGCCGTTAAGATGGTATTTATGTTTAAGTTCTTCTTTATTTGAATGGGTGACCAGGTGAGTACCGTGTGGTATAACGGTGATCTTTTCTGGTGCTATGCCATACTCACTGACGAGGATATTGGCAGAGGACTTCGTCATTACGATAACCGAGGAAACTGCATCAGCGATGGCCAACACTTTTTCTTTTAAGCGTTCATCGGGCAATGGTAATACTGTATGAAATACTATGATAACAGGTTTGCTGATTGCCTGCAGGAATTCAATAAAATCCTTTTCCTTTTTTTCAAAGAAACCAAATTCATGCTGGATCAGTACGATCTGTATCACCGGATCAGTATTTATTTTTTGAGCTGTCTGCAGAAAAGCACCCGGCAAATCGGTATTTAGTATATATTTTGTTTCATCCGTATAAGTATGATTCTCGTTCTCTGATTCCAGGGCGCATACTTTTACCTGGAAAGAATGACTGAATTTGTTATTCAATGCCTTGATCAGGTCCTGCGAATAGGTGGCGATCCCGCACTGCCGTGGCGGAAAAGAAGTAAGAAATAAAATTTCAGGTAATTCTCTTTCAGCTGGAAGCGGGTTCGTCCTGTCTGTTGTAGTATTTTTTTGTTTTGTCACATACAGGGTCTTATTGGTGTCAGCCACCAGGATTTCATTTGTCATCTTTTTTTGTATTAAGTAACAGTTCTTGTAAAAGGCCGGACAAGCTAACAGATGCACAGGCGATCCGCTCGTCGGCAGCGCCGTAATAGATATACAGTTTGTCGCCTTCGACAACGGTGCCGGTGGGGAAGCAGACGTTGTTGACTTCTCCTTTGAGCTCCCATTCAAACTCGGGTTTAAATAATGCATAGGGAAGCCTTGCAATTTCCTGTTGTGGATTTTCAAGATTTAGTAAGGCAGCACAGGCTGTATAAACATATCCTTTAACGGTATCATGCACGCCATGGTAGATCAGCAACCAGCCATGTTCCGTTTCAATGGGTGGGCAACCTCCCCCGATATAACTTACTTCATGCTTATATTTTGGAGTCAGCACTATACATTCTTCCAGGTGAAGAAAATAGTTTTGCCAGAAATCTGTTGTGAGCTCCTGCAGGTTATTGACAGCGACTATTTGAATATCCGGCCTGACCCTGTGCAGGAAGCATAGTTTGCCATTTACCCGGCGGGGGAAAAAAATAATATTCTTATCCCATAGAAGAAGTGTTCTACCTTCATTTTCTTTGATATGGCGGTGTTCATTATACCGCAGGTATTTTTCATTGATGATGGCCTTGGATTCTGCAAGGCGGCTGAATTCAGTATAAGTGATCCGGGGGGCAATGATCCCTATTTTTTCCCAACTTAGGAGATCTTTAGATACAGCTAAAGCTCCTAAAGCATTTATGCCATCGTAAGCGGTATAGGTCATATGGTATATGTCGTCGATTATGGTAATACGGGGGTCTTCCATACCCCTGGATTCATAATCAAACTGCGGGAAGAGCAAAGGTGATTCACGACGCTCTGCTACTGTAAGCACTGTATTCAGTTTGCAATACCCGATGCTGGAGTAGTTACCCTTGCTAACGGCCCGGTAAAAAAGATGAATAAAGCCTCCCGAACTGATGACAGCCGGGTTGAGTACTCCTTCGTTTTCAAACCCAAGGGAAGTTTTTTCAAGTATGATCCCTTCCTTTTTAACTGGTATCATTTTAAACAGCTTTATTTCCACGTATGATCCGCGATAACACAACAAATAGTGCTATCACCGGGAGGATATGAATAATGCCACCCAGGTGAAAGCCAAATACGCCAACCAGCCAGCCGATAACGAGGACGGCAGCTACGATGTATAATAAATTCCCCATGAAGTAATAACGGTTTAAGTGCAAACAGCGGAGCTGCAGTTAATGAAAAATTACTGCCCTGTTTTACAATCGGGCAGTAGTCTGTTACAAGAGTAAGTTAGCCCAGGGATTCTATAAGCTTTCGCAGATCTTCTTTGGTTTTACCCAGTTTGATCTGGAGTTTACCGAGCATTTCGTCTTTTTTGCCTTCTGCAAATAACAGATCATCATCTGTGAGCATGGCAAATTTCTCTTTTAACTTTCCCTTCTGCACATTCCAGTTTCCTTTTAATTCTGTTGTGTTCATATAATTTGATTTTGTGTGAAATGATGTTCACCGGTAAAGGTCAATAGTTTAGTACTGTAAAGCCTTACATATTTCCATGGTATGGTTTTATTATTCACAGGTAACGCTACAAGTAGCTATCCCCTAAAACGGAATACCCTTTATTCTATGGTGCTCTTCTTCTCGGGCACCGATTCCATGGCGGCTACTGGCTGGCCTTCGTTGGTAAGTTCAATCTCACAGGTAATGTTAATTTCATCACCTACCATTACGCCACCGCTTTCAATAGCTGTATTCCAGGTAAGACCCCAATCACTCCTGTTGATCTTGCCATTAACAGTAAACCCTGCTTTTTCATTTCCCCAGGGATCTTTTTGAATACCGCCGAATTGTACAGTCAGTTTGATATTTTTAGTGATTCCTTTTATGGTAAGGTCTCCCCATAATTCATGATTCCCTTTGGGCGTTGATCCCCCCATGGTATTAGAGACAAAGGATATTTCCTTGTAATTCTTTGCATCAAAGAACTCAGCACTTTTCAGGTGTTCGTCCCGTTTATCATCGCTGGTACTGATAGAAGTGGTATCTATCCATAAATCGATCTCTGCGGTGGTAAAATCTTTACCACTGGTGTGTATGCTGGCATCAAAGGTTTTAAAGAGACCCTTAACATGGGCGATCATCAGGTGCCTGACTTTGAATGCAATCTCGCTGTGTGCGGGGTCAATTGTCCATTTTGTATCTCTTACTGTTTCAAGGGTTATCATTATTGTTTATTATTTTATGATCAGTTTAAATACCTTCTGAGTATCCAGGCCATTGTTTCATGTTGTTCCAGTAATCCTGTTAGGAAATCAACGGTACCGGCATCTTTATTTTTTTCAGCACTATCCTCAATATTCTTGCGCAGCTCCACTATAACTATCTGGTGATCGGAAAGTAGTTCACCCAGTGAGTCTTTGGAATTTGTATAGGTTCCTGCATGTTCCTTAATAGTAGCGAATTCAGTAAACTCCTTCATAGTTCCGATCGTGTTTTCCCCCAGCTTTCCAATCCTTTCTGCTATTTCATCTATTGATTCTTCGATCTGTTTATACTGGGATTCATAGAGTTTATGCAGTTCCATAAAACTTTCGCCGGATACATTCCAGTGGAATTTCCTGGTTTTTACATACAGCATCATTTCGTTGGATAAAAGTGAAGAAAGCTGTATCACACTTTTATGCAGATTTTTTTCTGAAATACCAATTTCCGGTTTCATGATTATCTTTTTAATAACTTAGTTATTGTGTAAGGTAGGCTTATACAATCCAGGTAGTGTTATAGTGTTCCCGTAAAAGATTACATAATTCTTTCCCTGTTTGCAGGATTGTTTTCACATTAGTAAATAGGCAAACGGAAAACGCTGCTTCCGGATATTCAGAATGCGGACGATGTACTTATGAAGGATACAGGTGGTCTACCTGGTGAAATGAAAACTGTTATTGTATTCGATAATGGTATGCAGCACTTTTAACCGGTCAATTATTTTATTTCGCAGTGTAATATCCGGAAATCTTACTTTTTGTACTTCCTGCAATGCGTTCTCATAAGTGATCACTGCTGCCTCCAGTTTTCCGCTGTTTTCATTGCGGAGTGCTTCCATATATAAAGCAGCTGGGATATTCTTCTTCCCGGAAATATAAATCCTGATCGAAAAAAGGGTGACCAGAAATATAACAGGAAGCAAGAAGTAAAGTGTTGTCATAAGCTATGCGTTAAACGGGAGCAACACTAAAGTTAGTGCCAGCGGATAAGAAAACTGTTATATTATAACAAAGCGTAGTTACATGATTCACATGTCTTCCAGCATATTCCGCCGTTTATCCCGTAGCTGCTTAAAGTGGGAGGGTGTAAGCCCGGTAACTTTCTTGAATTGGGCTGAAAGATGAGCCACGCTGCTATAATGCATCTGGTAGGCGATCTCAGTCAGGTTAAGTTCATTATAAACCAGTAATTCTTTAACCCTTTCAATTTTATGAGCTATATAGAATTTTTCAATGGTAGTGCCCTGTACCTCGGAAAAGAGATTGGCAAGATAAGTATAGTTATGTTTCAGTAGCTGGCTTAAGAAATCAGATAAGTTAATAGTCAATGGCTCTTCAGAATAATGTACCAGTTCAATAATAACATTTTTTATTTTCTGGATCAGCACACTTTTCTTATCATCCATGAGTTCCAGTCCCGATTTTAGCAGAGCAGCTTTTAAATTTTCATGCTGCTCCTGGGAAATATTTTCTTTGATATCGGCTTCACCTAAATCCACGGAGATATAATTCAGTCCCAGTTTGGCCAATTCGTCTTTGACCACCATTTTGCAGCGGATGCAAACCATATTTTTAATGTGTAATTTCAAAGGACTTTTTTAGTAAGGGTGCCAGGCTTAGAGGAAGGAAAGCGATGGTGTCATTGATGCTTGTTTGACACTTGCTTGGTGAAAGTAAGTTTAATTAACGGGATTTGGGATGACTATTTCCTTAGTCATAGCCAGCTAAGTGTAAAAAAGAGCTATCTCTTTTTTAATGTGTGAATTATGTAACATTTGTATAGAGTCCTGTAATGCTTTAGTCAGTAAAGCTGCTCATCTTTATGTGGCGATCAAAATGCCCTGATACGGCCAAAACTTACCGGGGCTCCTACAATCATCTAAAAACCCACATAATGACAATCTCCAAACTTATACGTACAACTTCTCTTTTTGTATTGATGGCTATTGCTTTGCCGGCAACTGCGGCGGCCATTGTTCCGGAAACTGCAACAGTAAAAGACCCTGTTAAAACGGAAAATGTAAGAGTGCAGCAATTGACCCAGCGGCTGGAGGAGATCCGCAGTATGGATAAATCGGAGCTGACCAGGATGGAGAAGAAAAATTTACGCAAGGAAGTAAGGGAAATGAAGAAAGAAATGAAAGCCCTTAGTGGTGGCGTTTATCTTTCAGTGGGAGCCATCATCATTGTTATTTTGTTATTGATCCTTCTTCTTTAATAGAAGACTTAAATATTGACCTGGACGGTTAAGAAGGGAGGTAATTAAGGCTTTTCTATATACCGCAGTTCGCTGCCTGAATGAACACAAAACGTCGAGCAACCATAATCCTCCCTTCCATTATAGGCCACCAGCAAGTGCTGGTGGTTTTTTTGTACTATAAAAACAGGTTATTTTGCCGGCTCCTGGCTTTGTTTATTCCTGTTTGGGGACCTGGAGATTTAGTTTCAGTTCATCAATATCCAATTCTCTTTCTACCTGCCGGATAGCAGCATCACTGAAGTCTCCTTCTTTGTGCAACTTCAGCAACAATTCTCTTTTGAACCTGCTGATCTGTAATTGTGCATTCAGCAGGTTATCTTGCGGAGGAGGTTTTATAATTTCATCATTGCGTTTAGCTTTTTTGTAGCGGCGAATCTCTTTCGTGAGGTCCATGATCAATCCTTCGTATTTCTTTTTTAGCAGTTCTTGTGATTTGCTGTCCCGGTTGATCGCTAGGTCTTCTTCAATAAAATGTAGGGTACTTGTAGTGAGGAATAGTTGCAGCTCCCTTTCTTCTGCATTTTTATTATCCTGGGGTTTTATTTTTAACCAGCGGATAAGCAGCGGCAGGGAAAGTCCCTGTACCACCAATGTGACGAAAATGACTACAAAAGTCAGGAATATAATAGAATGCCTTTTTGGAAATGGGGTTCCGTCCAGTAAAAAAAGTGGTAATGCCAGTGCGGCTGCTAATGATATCACGCCTCTCGTTCCCGTCCATGCTACAACTAGTACATTTTTCCAGGTTTCATCAGTCTCTTTTTTCAGGTCTGTATCAGCCCGGTTTTTTCTTCGCTGAAAAATATTAAGCCAGTAAGCTCCCGACAATACCCATATAATGCGAACAAGAATTGTTACCAGGCTTACCAGGAGACCATAGCCCAGTATCTCTGTAAAAGGGTAGTTACCCATGTCTTTAATGATAGCAGGCAACTGGAGACCTATGAGCATAAAGACAAACCCGTGTAATAAAAATATCAGGGTATCCCATACTAATTTTGTCCGCATCCTTGTCTGGTAGGAGAAAACTTCAGGCGATCTCCAGGAGATAACGAGCCCTGTACTTACAACTGCCAGTACTCCCGACATATGAAAATTTTCAGCGGCCAGGTAAGAGATAAAAGGAGATAGCAGGGTGAGACTTGTTTCAACAACCGGGTTGTTCTCTATTTTTTTGTGTACCAGCACAAATAAATAGCCAGTGGCAACACCGATAGCAATGCCTGCCCCTGCCACCAGTAAAAACTGGAGCCCCGCCTGCCAAAAAACAAAAGTGCCGGTGGTAACTGCTGTTACAGCATACCGGTAAGCGATCAGGGCAGAAGCGTCATTGACCAGGCTTTCACCTTCCAGTATGGTAATTACTTTTTTGTTTAATCCCAATCCTTTGATGATCCCGGATGCGGCTACTGCATCGGGTGGAGAAACAACAGCCCCTAATACAAATGCCAGCGGCCAGCTAAAACCTGGTATCAGGTAGTGAGCTGTAACAGCTACTGCTACAGTGGTGAAAAAAACAAGTGTGATCGCTAATGCTGAAATGGGCCTGATGGATGTCCTGAATTCATGCCAGGACGTTTTTGAAGCGGCATCATATAATAGTGGTGGAAGTATAATGACGAATACCACATCCGGGTCTAACGAAAGATTGGGTAATTGTGGTACAAACCCGATGATCAGCCCTGCAATTACTAAAAGAATAGGATAGGGAAGTTTTCTTTTGTTGGCAATCGCTGTCAGGCTGATCAGGATGGCCATGATAAAAATGATGATTTTGAAGTCGCCCATATCCTCAAGCTACGTAAAAGCAGGCAGCTTTAACGTAGCCGTCATTTTTAAAGACGATTATAAACTTGCCGGAAGTAGTACACGGGGTTATAAATTTGGGTATTGAATGATTATGCAATTGCGAGTTTGAATGTAGCTGCCAGTTCACATCCCTGGCCAGGTGAAGATTGGATGTTCATATTGCCGTTATATACCTGCAGGCGGCTTTGTATATTTCTTAGTCCAATGCCTGTTTTGATCTGTGCTGTATCAAAACCATTTCCATTGTCTTTGATGCTAATTTCAATATTACTGTTTTCCGCAATGGCTAACCTTACTTCAACTTCACTGGCCCCGGCATACTTGATGATATTATTAAATTGTTCCTGTACGATACGATAGATCATCAGTTTTTGTTCAGGGCAGAGTTTCGATTCGGCAAACCGGGCTGTTATTAGTGTGAAGTGTACTGTTTTTACCCTGTTGATATTCGCAGCCAGCCGTTCAATTGATTCCAGTAGTGTTTCTTTATTGAAGGAAGGGGTTTTAATGTTTGCAGAGAGTTGCCTTATTTCATGGATACTTTCCATGATCAGTTTCTTTACTTCCGGGGCCATTATGTTTGCGTTTTCAGGCGTAGAACAAATATCGGAAGTGTAAAGATTAGCTACTGAAAGTATCTGGCAAACATTATCATGCAATTCCTCTGCCCAGCGGTTTCTTTCTATTTCCTGCGCCCTGATAATGGAGGCAGCCAGAGTTCGTTTATGTTTTAACTGTTGCCCGGCGTATTGGTTTTGGAGCCTGCGCAATTCACTTATATCTTGTATGGCGCCAATCAGTTGCACCGGTTCGTCCGTTTCCTTATCCCTGATAATGTAGGCATTGCTGATAACAGCGTAATATTTTCCATCAGTACCCAGCAGGCGGAATTCAGTTTGCCAGGTTTGTTTGAGGGAATTTATAATCTCATCAAATTCAGCAATCTGCTTCTGCAGGTCTTCCGGGTGAATCCTGGTTTGATATACCTCCCAGAAATTGCTGATGGTATTGCCAATGGAAGGGAAGAAAAATTTCATTTTATCATTGAGTATGGCCTTTTCTTCTTTAAAGTTATAATCAATAACACCTTCCCGGGCCATTTCATTCAGTACATTGAACTTCTTTTCTATGCTTTCTTTTTGTTCGTATGATTTATGGATACCTGTATAAAACTTTCTGCTTAGGAAAAAAAGTAAGGTGGCAGAAAGGAATACAAAAAAAATGCCTTTTGCAACCTGTATATTTTCAAAGGTCAGATAGTAGTAATCAGAATTAGAAAGTTTTGCGGCAATTGAATCACTCCAGATTATCCAGGCTATACTCACAATAAGGTAACTCAGTGTAAGCCATACTGCCGGTGAAAGCCGGGGCAGTGTAATCGAAGAAAGTGCGTGAAGGGAGCTTTTCTTTTCCATTCTCATTGGTTGAAGGCTAAAAGTAGCCTTCACTATCCCATTTAGGTATGACTTTAGTTACATAACCGGATGAGATGGCTCAAATAAGATTTTTTAAATAGGGGTTAATACTGAATTAATTAAGCCAGATCATTTTACTAATTCTTATAACTGAAGTATGGATTTTCAAAATACATGCTTCTTATAAGCTATTATGAGGTTAGTTGGTATAATTACTATTTTACCAGTAGTATTAAGTTGCAACAGTAAAAAGGATACGGCAGCTAAATTTGCGGATGAGCCCTTGGTTGCTCACTACAAATCCATAAGTGATATAAAGACTCCGGCCGGGTACAAGCGTTTGAAAACCGGTCCCGGTTCTTTTGGGGAATGGTTGCGGAAAATTACTCTGAAAAAAAGTAAAACGGTTTATTGCTGGGACGGATCACTGAAAAAGAACCAGTCAGTACAATTTGCGGTACTGGATATGCCCGTGGGAAAAAAGGATCTTCAGCAATGTGCTGATGCAGTAATGCGTCTCAGAAGTGAATATTTATTTGCCCAACAAAGATTCTCTGAAATTGTATTTACAGATAATGCTGAGAAAGTGTATCAGTGGAGAGACGGAAGCAACCGGAGTTTGTTTGAACAATACCTCGAAAATGTATTTGGCTGGTGCGGATCGGCTTCCCTGGAAAGACAACTTGTACCAGTCAATAAGCAGCAATTAATAGAGCCTGGTGATGTTTTTATTAACGGAGGATTTCCAGGACATGCCATGATCGTAGTGGATGTAGCGGTCAATAGCTATGGTAAAAGGATATTTATGCTGGCACAGAGTTATATGCCGGCCCAGGATATTCATATCGTTAATAACCCCACAGAAAAAGAAATGAATCCGTGGTTTTCGCTCCATGATACCATCATCACCCCGGAATGGATTTTTTCCCGATCACAATTAAGAAAATGGTAAGAAAGACGGGGTTTTGATATTATTAGTTTTTTTTGGAATTTATCAATACTTGTCGTACACTTATAGTCTAAACTATACTACAATGAGCATCAAAAGACCAACATCTGCTTTCCGCCTTTTTCTGGCTGCTTTACTGCTTTCCGGAGCAATAGTGGCTTGTAATAATGACAAGAAGGAGGAAAAGAAAGAAGAAACCCCGGCAGCAACTGAAACCAAACCTGCAACCACAGATTCTCCGGCTCAAGTAATGGACAGCATTCCGGCAGATACTAAACCGGTTAAGACAACCGATTAAGACTTCGGGCATGATATTTTTTCACCCGCCACTATCATTTCTTTTTAATGACCAGGGGCGGGTTTTCTTTTGCAGCAGTTGTTCCACTAACAGGTTCTTTTCCCTTTTCTGTATGATGAAGTTTGTGATGGTGATGGCTCAGCTTATGAATCATCCATTGTTCCAGGCGGTGATGTGCGGGGATCAGTACAGCCGCAATACCCACAAAGATCAGGATCTCGTAAACAGGGGTGTGATGGGTTAACTCCGCAACGGTGGGATGCAACAGCAGGGTAAGGTATTCAAATAAAAAAAGCAGGGAAAGTACACCCAGCAAACGAATAATCTTAATATGGATCCTGATCCGGTTTAATAAAAGAGTGAGCAGAAAAAAGCCGGGAATAAAGATGGCGATCAGCAACATCTGCATTTGCTGAAACCGTTTCTTTTGTTCCTGCCGCTTTGTTTCTGCCAGCTCCAGTTGCCTGAATTGTTCATCGCTGGAAATAAGTTGTAACTCCCGTACCTTACTTTTACTGTTGAGTGAGTCATTGAGGTCATGCACCTGTGTTACGTAGGAAAAGGCGCTGTCAATTCTTTTTATTTCTCTGTAATGTTCCGACAGGAACTCGGCTGCTTTAAGTTCTTCAGTCAGAAATCCCACTTTTTTTGCAATGGAAAGAGACAGGTTAGCGTAGTGGCTGACAGAATCAGGTTTGCCCAGTTGTTTATATAAGTTAGCCAATCCTAATGTAGCTTCACACAATACCTCGTCATCGTTAGCTGCTTTCAGGTAAGAAATGGCTGTTTGATAGTTGGTCAGTGATAACGGGTAGTTACCGAGTTTAAGGTAGGCATGACCAAGGCCCGTCATGGATGTCCCGATCTGGTCATCGTCTTTTCCCTTCATGGCTAATTCAAGTGACCGGTTAAAATAATGATAGGCGGAGTCTATGATATCAATGCGACGGTAGGTATCACCCAGGTTCAATGCGATATAGTATTTCATATCCTGTACATCATGGAGATTGACAACAGAATCGGCTTTAAGAATATATTCCAGTGCTTTCCGGTAATCTTCCTGTAACACGTAAACAATACCGATATTTTGCAGTACACTGGACAGGTTCCTCGGCTTGTTTCTTTTTTCTTCGAGTTTTAATTTCTGGATATAGAGTTCCAGGGCACGGGGATAGTTACCAAATTTCAGGAAGGTGTTGGCTAATACGCCAAGGGCTCTTGATTCCCCTTCCAGGTAATTGATATTTTTAGAAAGATAAAGCGATTGTTGTGATAGAAATAAAGCAGTGTCCGGATTATAAACGTTGATAGCACTGGCCAGTTGCCACATCAGCGAAGCTCTTGTGCTATCCACTTTTTCAAAGGTCAGTAAGCGGCGAAGGCTGTCTGCTTTCTCTTTTTGAGAAAATCCCTGTATCATAAGAAGTAATAAACAGGGGAGCAGGAAATACTTTTTTACCGGGTTCTGGCCTGAGGAAAATGAAACAGTCATTGGGATTGCACTTGGTGGTTACTAAGCGTATCGAATTTAATCATAATAAATGAATTTTTGTGGCCTATTACCGGGATTAGGAAAGCTGTTTAAGGACTGGACTGGACTGTACCGTTCTTTCAATTATCTTAGTTGCTGAATCATTTTAAATATGAATTATTCCCGTTGCAAGACATTTTGCATTGTCCTGGTATTATTCTTCCTGATATCTTCTCCGATCCAGGGACAAAAAAAATACAGGGCTGAAAAAAAATTACAACAGGAGTTTAAGGGCAACTTTGTAAAGGCCGTATCGCAATACAAATTACTGGCTGCGAATCGTCCCGCTGGTAAATTTCCTAAAACATGGTTTCCTGCCACCGGGAAATATGAATGGAGTAATTCCGGTTGGTGGTGCAGTGGTTTTTATCCCGGAAGCTTATTATATCTCTATGAGCAAACAGGAGATACTGCTTTATACAAGGAAGCATTGATCATGCTGGACGAACTGGAAAAGGAAAAGAATAATACTGGTACACATGATCTTGGGTTTATGATGTATTGCAGTTTTGGGAATGCTAATCGCATAGCTGCACTACCCGGGTATAATGATATTTTACTGACCAGTGCCCGTTCCCTCGCTACCCGGTTCAATGAGAAAGTAGGATGTATCCGTTCCTGGGATTCAAAAGGCTCTGATTTTTTGGTGATCATTGACAATATGATGAACCTTGAACTGTTATTCTGGGCCACACGGTTTTCCGGCGATTCTTCTTTTTACAAACTGGCAGTTACCCACGCCAACACGACCATGAAAAACCACTTTCGCCCTGACCATAGTTCTTATCATGTACTGAATTATGATACCGCAACGGGGATCGTTAAACAAAAAAGAACAGCGCAGGGTGCAGCGGATGAATCAGCCTGGGCAAGAGGGCAGGCATGGGGTTTATATGGATTTACCGTTATGTACCGGGAAACAAAAGATAAAAAATACCTGGAGCAGGCCAACCATATCGCCCATTTTATACTTCAGCATCCGAATCTCCCGGCGGATAAGATACCCTATTGGGATTTTAATGCACCTGGTATTCCTGCTGTATTACGGGATGCTTCAGCAGCTGCTATTACCGCTTCAGCACTCATTGAATTGAGTGAGTATACGGATCCCAAAACAACAGTTTCTTATTTGAATGCTGCTGCTGTTATTTTAAAAACATTATCGGGGAGCTCATACAAGGCCAACAGAGGAACAAATGGCGGGTTTCTCATCCGGCATGGAGTAGGTCATTTGCCTGCGGGGACAGAAGTAGATGTGCCGCTGACCTATGCAGATTATTATTTTATAGAAGCGATGACCCGTTTTAATAAACCCAGGTAACGGGATATCAGATACCAGCGAGGTATTGTTTCTCGATATATTCCACAACGTTACTCAGGTTCTTTGTTTGCTCAAAAACTGCGAGCTGGCGATCGGCACCAGTTCCCTGTTCCAGCATCTTATGTACATAAGCAAGACGGTGACGACTACCGAGGTGGTCCAATACAGGATCAACAAAATCAAGCAGCTCATAGATCAGTGCCCGGGTATTCACTTCTTCTTCTTTCCCGAAATCGATCAGGTAGCCATCAATACCATAGCGGCTGGCTCTCCATTTATTTTCATTGAGTAGCGGCCTCGGGTATTGAATAAAATTCAGGTTCTTGCTGCGCAGCATATAGATCCGGGCACAAATAGCCTGGAACAAAGCAGCAATCGCAATGGTCTCATCAACCGTCATCGGCACATCACAAATACGGAACTCTACGGTATTAAAGAAAGGATGAACTCGCAGGTCCCACCAGATCTTTTTGGCATTATCAATACAATTAGTTTTGATCAGGAGCTTCACATAATTATCATACGCCTCGATACTCTCAAATGCTTCAGGTATACCGGTGCGGGGAAATTTATCAAATACCTTGGTGCGGAAAGATTTGTAGCCTGTCATTCTCCCCTCCCAGAAAGGGGAGTTGGTACTTAATGCATATACGTGGGGTAAGAAGTACCTGGTGGAATTGGCAATATGATTAGCCATTTCCCGGTTTTCCATACCTACATGTACATGCAGACCGAAAATGAGATTACTTCTTGCGGCTTCCTGTAGCTCATTAACAATCTCACTATACCGAACATGGTCGGTGATGAGCTGGCTTTCCCAGTGACTGAAAGGGTGAGTGCCGGATGCACCCATTGCAAAACCCAGGTCACCCGCAATGCCGGATATGGTTTTACGCAAGGTTGCGACATCCGTATAGGCTTCATCAATATCGGCGCAAATATCCGTACCCACTTCCACTACCGCCTGGTGCATTTCTGCTTTTACTTTGTCCTTGATCACTTTCTGTCCTTCATGAACAATCTTTTGTTCATGACTTTTGAGCTCATGAGTGGCAGGATCAAGTACCATGTATTCTTCTTCAACTCCGAGAGTAAAACTTTTATAGTTCAGGGTCATACGTTAATTTGAAATGGGTAATTGTCTTTTAGATCAAAGGTGTTTTAGTGCTGCTTCTTTTTACATATTCACCCCAGGTAAGGTTATCAGCTCCGTCCACGTTGCTCATCGCTTTTTCAATAGCATAATTAGCAGCGGTTTCCACTACCCATTCAAAATTTTCTTCTCCCACACTGGTTCTTTCTGCGTCCGGTGCCGGGTTGCAGAAGTCAATGGCATAAGGAATACCGTCACGAACAGCTAATTCCACTGTATTAAAATCATAACCAAGATACTTGTTGATGCGAAGTACAATATCAGTCATCTGTTGCAGGCGTTCTGCCGAAGGCTTGAAATCGGCTACATAACGAAGATGATGCGGGTTGCGGGGCTCATACGACATGATCCGCACATATTTGCCGCCGATGCAATAGCAACGATAGTATTCGGTGAAAACGATCTCTTCCTGCAACAGCATTACTAACTGGCCCGTTTCACTGTGTTTTTGAAAAAACTCTTCTGCACTATTGAGTTTGTAAACATGTTTCCAGCCACCGCCGGCAAAGGGTTTCATATACGCAGGGAAACCAACATATTTAAAAATTGAATCCCAGTCCAGCGGGAACGCAAGGTTGCTGAATGATTCGTCGGAAGTATCATCCGGCAAATCTCTTGAAGGCAGGATAGCTGTTTTTGGAACAGGCACATCCACTTTTGTCATCAGGCAGTTATTGAAATATTTATCATCAGCACTCCACCAGAAAGGGTTGTTGATAACAGCCGTACCGGTAACAGCAGCATTTTTCAGCCAGGTACGATAAAAAGGTACATCCTGCGAGATACGGTCTATGATCACACTATAACCGCTGTGAACGCCCTGCATGGCCTTATCAATACGGACAGGCTCTGCTATAATACCTGGTACGTTTTTACTGTTGACTCTTGCTACAAAGGCTTCCGGGAATGAACGTTCCTTGCCATGGAGGATTCCTATTTTCTTCATAAACTGTTTTTAGTTGATTGGTTAATGATGCAGGCCTTGCAGTGGAAGCAAAAACTGGAACCAGTGCGGCTGTTACCAAATTTATTTTTTCGTCATCAAATTAACAAATTAACCAACTGCTTTTATGGGGTTGTGGAAGATTGTTTCAAAAAGCGGCTATTATTATTAAATCCTTATTTTTGAAACCATGCGTATGACGAAAGTATCGGGTGTCCTGGTAGAAAATGCGGTTATAAAGTCCCGGGAACTGGGCAGGGAGGTGAAAATTGATTTTTATTTGCCCCTTAACGTAGCCGACCCCTCTCAAATGAGTTTACTGCTGATCAATGACGGCCAGAATATGGAGGAGCTGGGTTTTGAAGCTATCCTGGAGAAATTATATGCCGATGAGGCAATAGAACCCCTGCTTTGTGCGGCTATTCATTGCGGTGAAGACAGAAAAATGGAATATGGTGTGGCCGGGGAACCCGATTATCTCGGCCGGGGAGCAAAAGCCGCAGTTTATACTGCCTTCATAGTTGAGGAATTGCTTCCTTATATCAAAACAACCTACCGGCTGTCCTCATTCAAAGAAAAAGCATTTGCGGGGTTTTCGCTGGGTGGCCTTAGTGCACTGGACATTGTCTGGAACCATCCTTCAGTATTTAAGAAGACAGGAGTATTCTCTGCTTCATTATGGTGGAGAAGTATTGACCAGACCGAAAAAGAGTATGACGATGATACACACCGCATCATTCATCAGCAGATACGGAAAGGAAATTTTTATCCCGGTTTGAAATTCTTTCTGCAATGCGGAAATAAAGACGAAACTATGGATCGAAACCATAACGGTGTTATTGATTCCATTGATGATACGGTTGACCTGATCAAAGAACTGGTTAAAAAAGGATACGATAAAGAAAAGGATATTCACTACCTCGAAATGCCGGAGGGCCGCCATGATGTTCCCACCTGGGGCTTGGCCATGCCTGAGTTTTTGAAATGGGGTTGGGGCAAGAAATGATCTTTTGTTTAATAAAAGGTGTACAATAGAAAAACCCGGTCAATGACCGGGTTTTTCTATTCAATAAACTACATCTTAGTTGTTAAAAATATAACGGATACCAAACTGCATAAAGTAAGTGGAAGCTGTACTTACCACATCCCTGAATGTGCTGGTAATAATATTACCCCGGTCGGTAGCTAACCTGAAAGTAGGTCTAACAGTACCACCTGGTGTAAGGGAAGCAATATTTTGCGGAACCAGTATTGAACTGGCATTGATTGCTTTTACACGGCCCCAGCTTGGATTCAAGAGGTTACCGAAGTTGAAAATATCAACACTAAATTGTATAGTGTTACGGTTCTTGCCAACATTGGTAAACAGGTCCTGAACGAATTTCACATCCACCTGGTTTCTCCAGGGGGTTTGTGCTCCATTTCTTTCAGCATATTGTCCTTTATGTGCCCTGAGGTATTTATCCTGCTCAATATAAGCAAAGAACAAATCGCTTTGCTGCTGCGCAGAATAAGTCACTCCATTTACTGTTTGTGCAACGAAATCGATCTCGGATGCATTTCTTGGAATATAAATCAGGTCGAAATTGGTGCCATCCCTGTTTAAATCAGCAGAATAAGTATAAGAGAAACGACCCTGGATACCGCCTTCGTAAACTAATGAGAAAGTAGTAGCCAGGTGTTTGAAATATTCTTTCCGGTAAGAGAAGGTAGCAATCACCCTGTCAGGTTGAACAAAACCGGCATATCCTAAAGTAGGGAAGTTTGAACCATTTACATTAGCAGTACCCTGCCAGGCAGAAAGCGGTTGGTCGCCACCACCGTCAAACAGGTTATCAGCCATTGATTTGGTATAAGCTAATGAAGCAAAGAAACCACCCCGGAATTGTTTCTGTAATTGGGCAGTTAGTGAGAAATAGTATCCTTTATTTCCATTATCAAGAACAATGGTATTGAAGGCCTGCGTACCAGTAGGGCTGGCCTGGCCTGCAGTCGTCAATGGATTGAGGAATTTCTGCGTGTTGCTGCTTGGATAGATCATCCTCTTGTCTGGATAGCCTGCCACATTTAAAGCAGAAGGGGCTACAAGGTTTGGATTTCTGAACAGAGCTGTGTTCAGGTCTTTGTTATAGATAGCTTCGATGGTTCCAATCACACCACCGGGCAACCTGGTGTCCATAGCCAAACTTGTTTTCCAGGTTTGTGGTATTTTGAAATCAGGGTCCATCGCACTAATAGTACTTGGAATCACAGTTCCTGCAGCAGGTACGGTGGCTGGTCTGTATGCATTGGGGTTTGGATTAAAAGCACCAGGTGTATTTGCCTGTCCAACGAAAGTTTGTGTTACCTGCAACATACCGGCATCACCCGACTGGCTCACGATCCAAACAAATGGGATGCGGCCGGTGAAGATACCTGTACCACCGCGGAACTGGAGGGAACGGTCTCCGTAAAGATCCCAGTTAAAACCAAACCGGGGAGACCACATTAATCTTTTCTTAGGCAATGTTCCGGTATTGATCGTCTCTCCGTTTGCAAAAGTTAATTTAGCAACCAATGGATGGGTGACAATTTCATCAACATCCGGGTAACCAGGCTGATCTAAACGAAGACCAAAGGTCAGGCGAAGATTTTTATTTACAGCGATCTCATCCTGTCCGTAAGCAGATAATTGTGAAAACTTAAAGCTTGGGAAAGCCTGTGCAAATCCTGGTGCCAGTGAATAAGTAAGAGCAAAATCAAGAGGTTTAACACCACTGATGAAATCATTCCAGGATGCGAATGTGTAATAACTGGTTCCAAAACGCTGGAAGCCGTTGATGGTTTCACTCAGGTCAGCTTGCACACCTACGGTCCAGTTATGTTTGCCGGTATTCCAGTTAAGGTTATCAACTATAGAGTACATTTTTACTTTCCGGAGGTTACCGAAAGTGAAAGGCTCATACCCAAATGATGTGAAAGGAGTGCCATCTTTCAGGATATCCACAAAGGGGAATATCTGGCTGGGAGATTCACGGGAATCATTCTGGTAGGTATAGGTGCCGCGAAGAGTATTGGATAATTTACCAAACGTAGAGTTGAGCTCTGTTGCAAAGGAATAGAAATTAGCACCCTGGAAATAGTTGGAATTTTTAAACCACATGGCATTGTTATCGGTACGGCCGGCACCATTTGCATAAGCAGTCAATGGTGAACGGGAACCACTCACCGGGCTTGGGTTTCCGCCTTCTACCTGGCTGTAACGGAAATTGATCTTATGCTTATTGCTGATATTCCAGTCGAGGCGGGCCAGGATCTTGGTCCTTTCTTCATTCAAAGCATAATTCTCGTAACCGTCTGTTACGTATCCGTATGTATTAAACAAATACTCGCTGATAGCCGCTAATTCGGTAGATAATGGTCTTGCAACGTTTGGATTAGCTGCACCGAAAGGAGCAGAAGGAGTAGCCGCAGTTCTGGATTGTATAGTTCTTGGTTGTGTTTCCTTTTCATAGTTCAGGAAAAAGAACAATTTGTTCTTGATGATCGGACCACCAACCCTGATACCGAATTGGTCATATTCCTCAACCGGGCGGACAAAGGTGGTTTTATCAACTTTATCACCTCTTTGTTTTTCCGTCCTGAAATATTTGTAAACAGAACCCGAGAATTTATTAGTTCCGGAACGGGTTACAGCATTGATAGCACTACCGATAAAGCCGGACTGGCGTATATCGAAAGGTGTAATATTTACTGAAATTTCTTCTAAAGCATCCAGTGAAATGGGCGATCCATTTGCAGGGAGGTTACCACCAATACCAAAACTATTATTAAAATCAGCTCCGTCAATAGTGAAGTTATTCTGACGAAAATTACCACCCCCAACAGAAGAACCATTGGATTGTGGTGTTGCCCTTGTCAGGTCATTCACACTTCTGCTGATACTGGGTAATCGTTCGATCTGCACTTTACCAATGTTAGTAACTGCACCATTCCTGTTGGCGTTAAGGATCGGGTTCCGGCGACCTGTTGTGGTTAATACTACATTGGTTAATTCTCCGGTACCGCTTTTCAGTGTGGTGGTGAAAAGGAAAGGTTCTGCCAGTTTCAGGTACACATCTTCCTGTTTATCTGTTACAAAACCGACAAAACTGATCTCGATGGTATAAGGACCACCTACCCGCATATTATTGATCGTGAACTGGCCACCAGCACGGGTTGTGGTAGCATATTTAGTGCCCGTAGGCTGGTGTATGGCCGTAACCGTTGCTCCTGCCAGTGGTTCGTCAGTAGCGCCTTTAACGGTACCTGTAATACTGGAAGTAGTTATCTGTGCCTTCATGATAAAAGGCGTAAGCAACAAAAGGAGAACGATCAGAGGCGTAATTCTCTTAAGCATAAAGATTTAGTTTTCGGTTGCAAAGAAAGGGAATATTCCAAAATTAAATATAGACAAATATTAACAAATTGTCTTTCAGTATAAAGCTTTTGTAAAGACAACGGGTTCTGTCCCGGTGCTGCCTTGAAAGTTGGCATTATTCCGCCCTTTTTGTACCTAACTTTGCCTGAAAATTGACCCGATATGTTTGACAGGATTGAAGACGCCATTAAAGATATTCAGGATGGGAAGCTGGTGATCGTGGTAGATGACGAGGACCGGGAAAATGAAGGCGATTTTATTACCGCTGCCCGGAATGTGACCCCCGATGTGGTCAATTTTATGACCAAATACGGACGGGGCCTGATCTGCGCCACTTTACCAGAGGACCGGTGTGACGAATTGGGGCTGGAACTGATGGTAAATAATAATACCGCCCTGCATGAAACCGCATTTACGGTTTCTGTTGATCTGCTGGGTCACGGCTGCACCACGGGTATCTCTGCCCATGACAGGGCTAAAACTATACAGGCATTGATTGATCCTTCCACCCAGCCATCTGACCTCGGTCGTCCCGGCCATATTTTTCCTCTCCGGGCTAAAAAAGGGGGGGTACTGAGAAGGGCCGGACATACAGAGGCGGCAGTTGACCTGGCCAGGTTGGCTGGTTTTGAGCCCGGTGGTGTGTTGGTGGAAATTATGAATGATGATGGGAGCATGGCCCGGTTGCCCGAATTGATAGAAGTAGCAAAGAAGTTTGATTTTAAACTGATCTCCATTAAAGACCTGATCGAATACCGCATCAAGATCGATTCATTGGTGGAGGAAGTGGTGCGGGTGGATATGCCTACCAAATATGGTCATTTCAAACTGGTGGCTTTCCGGGAAAAAAATTCAACTAATGAGCACCTTGCTTTATTGAAAGGAGAGTGGCAAAAAGATGAACCTGTTTTGGTAAGGGTTCACTCTTCCTGTTTCACCGGTGATATCCTGGGTTCCCTTCGTTGCGATTGCGGGGAGCAATTACAAAAAGCCATGCAGCAGGTGGAGAAAGAAGGCAAGGGAGCTATATTATATATGAACCAGGAGGGCAGGGGGATTGGCCTCTTGAATAAACTGAAAGCCTACCAGTTGCAGGAACAGGGTATGGATACCGTGGAAGCCAATTTGCATTTAGGTTTCCAGATGGACCAGCGGGATTACGGGATTGGTGCGCAAATGCTGCGGTACCTCGGTATAACCAAACTCCGGCTGATGAGTAATAACCCAAAGAAAAGAGTGGGCCTGATCGGGTATGGACTGGAGATCGTGGAAAATATTCCTATTGAAGCACATCCTAATCCTTACAATGAAAAATACCTGGAGACAAAAAAGAATAAAATGGGGCACGAGATATTAGGAGATCATTGATCAACCCTCTGTCTTGCTGCTTTCCTTTGGTTTATCAGCTTCCGGAATTGTAGCCGGTTTTGCCTCTTTGGAAACAGGTTTCTTCTTTTTAAAGAGATGATCAAATTCTCTTCTGAACGATATATTCGCTCCTGACCGTTTATTTTTAGCAGCGCCAGTGCTGGTGGTAGCCAGGTCATCAATATTCTGGCGATAGAAAATACTGGCTCTTACTGTACCCGTTTGATTGAATAACCACTCAATAGTTACATCCGGAAGGAATTGCACGGTTTGCTGGATATTTGATTGTAGTGGCACATCAAACGTACTTCCCAGAGTAATAAAGAGCCGGTCCTTAAATAAAGAGATCGGGACATTGACTCCAAAATTCCCCTGGTTCAACCCAAAGCCGCTGCCACCACCACTTAACAGGTTCCTGTTATACAATGAACCACTGAAATTAACGCTGATATTGTCTGTTTTCAGGATTCTCGATATCTCACTGTTCAGTTTTTTATTGATTACATTAAAAAACATACCTGATAAACTGGAAATAGCGGTATACGTAAATTCATTCACCGCACTGCCGATTCCGGTGGATGAAGTAGTGGAATTTTCTAATGGTGCAAAACTATTCAGTGTAACCAAATAAGCCACCTGCCTGATCACCTCGGTTTCATTCTTCTCCATTTGTTCCACATTCAGCGAAATGGAGGGATCTGTCTTGGCTTTGCTGTTAGCAGGAAAATCAAGACTCAGTTTGAACCTGGGTTTAAATAGCGGGCCTGTAAGATTTGCGATCACATATACATCCTCCCGGTATTTGGAGATAGACTGGTCCAGGTTCAGGGCACTGACCAATGGAGAAAAACTGACTTTGCTGGCGGTGTATTGTGCATCAAACTGTATTTGTGCGTTATAAGGGTCGCCGTTAAAAGTGATATAGTTATCACCGCCCTCTTTCAATTCAAATTGTTTTTTGAAAAGGGATTGGAATGTAAACAAGTAATTGCCTTTACTGATATCGAAGCGGCCTCTCATCGTCAACGGCTCGCTGGTACCTGAACGGATATTCAGGGTACCCGTACCATTCCCTTTTATTTCATCACCGGTGATGTCATCTATCTGCACTTTTACATTCACCATCGGGTTGGCTGTTACTTTTACATCGTAGATGATATTACTGGCGCTGTTTCGTAAACTGCTGTCATCCATTTCACGACCATATTTTCTTTCTACCAGGAAATCGGCAATGCCTGATTCCCGGCTTTTGGAAGGAGGAATGGTGATATAACTGCTGTCCTTGTCAGATGCCACCGCATTTATGGCCATATACATATCTGACTGTGGTCCTACTAATGAAAAAGAACCGGTTCCCATTACCTTGCCATAGAATTGCTGGTTATCGTGATACGTTGTATTGAGTAACTGTACCGGTTTGTTGAATTGTTGGTTGTTAGTTAGTTTTTTTTGCGTCGACACGTTGATATTATAGAACATATCCTTAAATGAATTGTGTTCTATCCCCCCTTCCACGTAAATGGGGTTGCCGGTCACCGTGTCTTTTAATACAAGACCATCCAGTTTTATTTCATGCGGCGTAAGTTCAAGGTCGGTGTCTTCGATCTTATAAAAACATTGTGTGAAATTGATCTTCAATCCGGCATCTTTCAATTTTCCTTTCCCTGTTATGTCAAGATCAGTGAATTCACCCTGCAGGTCAACATTGCCGGTCAGGTAACCTTGTATGTCAGAAAAAATATTACCAAGAAAACGTTCGAGGATACTTAACTGGAAGTTCCGGGGTCTCAGGGCGATCAGGTTGTTCTTCTGTTGTGTTTTATCTCCAAAGAATAAATGCAGGTCACCTTCGAGATAATTTTCCTGGTTGGCTGTTTTGAATTTACTGGTCAGCTCTTTGGTTTTACTGTCATATACGAGATCAGCGTTTACTTCGCCCAATGAATCATTATCCAGCCGCAGGTATTCTGTTTTGATATTGTCTGATACCACCCGCATATTTTTGCCAGTTGGATCTTCCACTAACAAATTTCCTGATAACAAACCTTCCAGTCTGCCCTTAGGCATCACATAAGGAGACAGGTCGCCAAGGTTCACTTTTTTTAGATCCACGATCAGATCATTCCAACTGCCTTCTTTAGAAGGTTCCGTTCTTAATTTGATCTCCTGGTCTCCTTCCCGCAACACTAATAAACCGCTGGCGGGTGTATTAGTGCGGAATTGCAGTTCCCCGTTTTCGTCTATCGTCCATGTTTTTCCGTTCACCATGAAATCGGAGGGATTGAATTCGATCTTCACACCGTCATTATACGTTCTTACCAGTGCACTGATATTGGCTTTGTCCAATGTTTGGTTAGCTCCTGCGAAGATGTTTACCTGCGAAACATCATTGCTGCCACTGATCCTGAAAGTAGCTTGGGGCACACTGATGCTGTCGTTGATATAAATATTTTTGGCCCCGCCAATCAATAATAAACTGTCCAGTGTTCCTTTTGCAGTCAGGGTTACTTCATTGAAGTCCTGTTTGCCGTATTTAAAATAAGGAATGTCTGCCACCAGGTTCAGCTGGCTTTGCTGCATATCCAGGTTACCGGAGATATGACTGTAATTAAAACCGGTAAGACTTGAATCAATCAGTTTGATATAGTCTTCCACGTAATTCGTCGTCAGGTCAAACGTAAACGATTCATTGACCGGCATTTTTTTCGGCGCCTTGATATAAGCCGGGTAATACTTATTTAAAAAAAGCTGAACGGCATCCGGTAATTCAGCAATATTAAAATCACCGGTGATTGTTCCTTCAAACTCATTGGAACTGGCCTTTAGTGTTTTGATATTGTTGGCATAGGAAGAAGAAAGTGTCAGTGAATCAAAAGGTAGCCTGTTGCCATCTTTGGTCAGTGAAGCTTCCGTTATTTTAGCTGTACCCAGGAAATTGTCGATCGTACTGCCGGTAAAGTCAAGATTGAATTTACCCGTAAAAGCAAGATCGTCTTTCGTGAGGTTCAGGTTTTTAAGATTTGCTTTTCTTACATCAGCCAGGAAATTGAAGACCGGATTTTTGGTATTGAAATCGATTACGCCGTTCAGTGTCAGTTCTGCGTTCTCATCATTGATAGAAACAGTTCCATCAAACAATTTTTTATCCAGTTTGCCTTTTTCAATAGCGATATTATGGTAACGGTAGTTGTTATAATCAACAAACCGGATATTCCCTTTTACTTCCGCATTGCGGTATTTTTCGCTGAAACCGGTTCCTTTCACCACTCCTTCCATCGAAACTGCACCAATTTTTTTATCACCAAGAAAAGTTCCCAATTGAAAATTATCAGTAGAAATATTCCCGGAGTAAACAGGTTGCCCTCCCGCAGGTAATTTCATATTCAGGTCACTTTTCACAACGCCAAGATTGGTGCGGATGGTGCCATAGGTTACAAAATCGCGGATGAAACCGGTGAAGCTACCGGTAAAGTTGACATACTGTATCTTCTTAAGGTCAGGTGCTGTGATTGTCCGTATAGCAGGAATAATTGTAACAGCATCGATATAAGTAGTCCTGAAATCATTGGCTTTAAAATCAATAAAGGTCTGGTTGATATCAGGAAGGCCGGTAAGAGTGACATCGCCGTTCAAAAAAGTACTGGTGCCTGCTTGTATGATCATGTCACGGCCAACAAGATCATCCACTGTGCCTCTTATTTTTCCCCGCAGGGCAATTTTCTTTTTCCAGTCACTCATGTTCGGGGCAAAGAAAGCAATATCATCACTGTCTATATAGGTGCCATCAAGATTAGCTGTCATTCTTACTTTATGAATGAAGTCCCCCATATCATTCATATCGTCGTAAGACATGCTGAAATAATTCCGGATCGTACTGCGGTTAGTTTGCAGGTCAAGATTAGAAAAAGCCATTCCTTTTGGCATCATCTTCAGGTCGGCTTCGATCTTCTTTATTTCAAGTCCGCTTCTTTCCTTTGCCGACAAGGTGAGCCTGGAGAAAACCGTATCCCCGATAAATTTTGCGTTACTGATCTCTCCATTGATCTCGGTAAAAAGGATATGCTTCCCGTCAAAATAAGCAAAGGGCTCCCTGCCGGTATTTTTATCCGACCGGAACGTACCGTTCTCAATTTTAAGGTTAGCAATTTTAAATTCCATGCCACCCTGGTTCCAGCTAAGCCTTGCATCTTTATCTGGTACAATTGCAGGAGTGGTGCCGGCAACAGCGGAAGAATCTTTTGGTTTTAACCCGGTATATCCTCTGTCGGTGAAAACCGGATCTTTCAATACCAGGGATTTAATATCGTAACTACTGCCTGAAAGATTAAGATCGTTGGCCTCCAGTTGCATGGCACCCACACTTACTGTCAAATCCTGGCCCAGCCATTCATCTTTTTTAATGAAGAGTACATTCTTTAATTCTACCTGTTTCAAATCAAACTGGATACCACCTTTCTTTTTCTTACTACCCGTGGAGGGGGAAGAAAAATAATCAAAGAGAAACTGCTGGCTCCAGACGGAATCTTTGCGCTGGAATTTAACTACAGCGTTTTCAAGACTGATATACTTGAATTCTGCCTTTTTTCTAAAGAAGAACCAGTCGGTGATACGGACCTTTACATCACCTGCATACAATAAAGTGTCTTTTTGCCGGTCACGGATCAGCATACCTTCAAGATGCATACTGTTGAAAAGAGAAAAATCAACCTCTTTAACGCTGACTTCTGTATTCAGATCCCGGGAGAGACGTTTGGTTACCTGTTTTACAATCAGGTTTTGTCCCCAGGGAGTTTGGACAAATATGTACAAGGCCACTAATAAAAGCAGCAGCGACAAGAAAAACCATTTCAGTATTTTTTTGAATCTCTTCAGATTCAGGAATTTGAGTTGTAAAAATAGGCAATCATACCCTTCAGGCAAATTCAATACCAACAATATATACAAATCATAACCCTAGCGGTACGAACGGCATATTGCGTTAAATTGCCACAAATTCAGAATATGCGAAAACTGCTCATCATTGTTTCCCTTTTCATTCTTAACAAAGCTTTAGCCCAGACAGCCGTTGTTCCACTGAGAGATAAGTTTGTACTTGTCATTCATGGTGGGGCCGGCACGATCCTGAAAAGCCAGATGACACCTGAAAAGGAGAAAGCTTACCAGGAAGCGTTGAATAAAGCACTTGAAACAGGTTATGCGATCCTGAAAAACGGTGGTTCTGCCATGGATGCGGTGGAAGCCGCTGTCAGAACTATGGAGGATAATCCGCTGTTCAATGCTGGTAAAGGAGCTGTATTCACCAATGAAGGAAAGAATGAGCTGGATGCAGCCATCATGGATGGTAAAACACTGGCAGCAGGTTCAGTGGCGGGTGTGACCACTATCCGGAATCCTATAACTGCTGCCCGGGCAGTAATGGAAAAAAGCCCGCATGTGATGATTACCGGGAAAGGGGCTGAGAAATTTGCGCAGCAACATGGTATTGAGATCGTGGATCCTTCTTACTTCTATACGGAGGATCGGTGGAAAGGATTGCAAAGGGCTAAAAGCGAAGACTCAACAAAGATGCAGCAGGATCATACAGATACTTCTAAAAAAGTGTCGCTCCGGCAACCTGAAAACAAGGATTACAAGTATGGGACAGTCGGGGCGGTTGCACTTGATCGTCATGGAAACCTCGCCGCTGCTACCAGCACCGGCGGTATGACCAATAAAAAATTCGGTAGGGTGGGAGATGCGCCGATCATTGGTGCCGGCACTTATGCTAACAATGCAACTGTTGCAATCAGTGGCACCGGCTGGGGTGAATATTTTATTCGCCTCGTGATGGCCAAAAGTATCAGTGATATGATGGAATTTGGTAAGATGAAACTGAAAAATGCTGCTGATGAAATGATCATGAAACGCTTGCCAGCTCTTGGGGGTGATGGGGGATTGATCGCGGTGGATAAGAACGGAAATATTGCCATGCCCTTTTGTACCGAAGGAATGTACAGGGGCTATATAAAAAGCGATGGTAAAAAAGAGATCAGGATATACAAGGATTAATACTTTGTTTTTATTTCAATGATCGTGGGCTGACCTGCCGTATGCCTGAAACTGGCTTTATTATAAGCGGGTGGGCCAAGGGCTCCCATCACATTATTGGAAAAACCATATCCTTCTTTTGGAAGACCTAACCAGGTCTTATTCATCTTTGCATCATCATTCTCATCGTGCAGGATGGCAACAGCATAATTACCCGCCGGTACGGAACTGAATTGTATGATTGCTTTTTTATTACTGATCGCCACTCTTTCTTTACGAAAAGCTTTTTCCGCTTTATCCGGGAAACCTTCTCCTTCTTTAAAAAGACTGACCAGTATATGCCCTTTATCATTCCGGAGGTTGGTAATATTGATTGTTATACCATCTTCAGCAGAAGGAGTGAAGGCTGCGAACACAATAATGATCAAAAAAGAAATGACCGGAATTAATTTCATATCGTAAATAAACAACAAAAGACAGAAAAGGTTGAGAAGAGGTTGCTTGCAATAAAATAAGCAAATCAGCAAAAAGACAGCATTCGCTGTCTTTTTGCTGATACGATGGAGGTATGGTTCGTCCACAGGAATAAAGTCAATGGCTTATAGTTTAATGATCGTTTTTGTTTGCTGCCAGCTACCTATTTTAACCTGCAGCAGGTATATGCCTTTCTTCAACCCGGTTAAAGAAACCGTCTTTTGTAAAAGACCTTTTTCTTTTCTCCATTGCCATTGCCTGGCAATAGATCCACTTTCATTAAGTAAGGATATTTTTACCTGCCCTTCCTGTGATGATAATATCTGGATTTCTGTATTATCAGCGGCCGGGTTAGGGAATAATGTTATTGCTGGTTTTTCATTCTCCGCAGTTATTGTGGAAGGTGTGATCGGAATTATAGTTTCATTTTCTGTACTGGTGAAAAGCTGGCCGGCATTTCTGTTTGCCGTACTGCTATTTTCAGTTAATGTAAACCCATTGATGTACGTATAGGTTGTAATTCTTTCCAGTGTGATGGTGATCCTTCCTGCAACAGGGGTAAGATTATTGAAAACGGCTTTGTTGACATAGTTCCTGTCGGTGTTGATGGTAATACTAGTAGTACCCACCACGTACCGGGTCTGGTTGCCACCAATACGGGAAGCATAAGCTTCGAAGTCATAGGTCTTGCTATTATCCAAACCGGAAATAATAAGTGTACGGCTTGTGTTTGTATTGTAACTGGCATAACGACCTACTTCCGGCGGGCACATGGTGGTGGGGTAACCAGTTCCATTATCGCCAATATTGGTATGTGCACTCAGGGCGGCGTTGATTGTTGAAGCACTTCCGTCGGAATAAGATAAAGCACCGCTTGACAGATTTGTTTGCACATTCCAGTTATTCCATCCTGTGCCGGCAGGGTTGGTGCCCCCGAATACATTTACTTTAATGAAACGTTGCGCAGGCGGAACCGGGTTAACAGTTATCACAACCGTATCCTTACCAACTGCACTACTGTCGTCTGTTACCAGTAATTCAAACTGGTAAACTCCTGTTACCATATCCCCGGCAGTTGTGCTGACTGCGTTGGCTGTTGTAAGATTGCTTGCAGCAGGACCGCTGATCTGCCGCCATAAATAACTAATAATTTGCCCTACTGCATCAGAAGAACCACTGCCATTTAATGTAACAGAATTAACAGGCAGTGCAATTGTTTGGTCTGCACCGGCTCTAGCCACTGGTGCTGTATTAAGAGATGGATATAAGGTAATGCTGACTGAATCACTGCTGCTGGCACCACTATTATCGGTAACGGTTAATTGTACCAGGTAGGTTCCTGCTGCCAGGTTACTGATCAACGGATTTGCAATTGTGGCATTACTGATCGTGAAGGAAGCGGGACCGGATAATTTGGTCCAGCTAAATGATACGATAGTGCCATCAGGATCAGATGATGTACTTCCGCTGAGTGTGGTTGAATTAACAGGTAAGATCATACTAAGATCATTGCCGGCTCTTGCTACAGGAGGCTGGTTAGGAACAGGTGTTCCCCCGCCTCCGTTTTCTGTTAGTGTAAAACCATTGATATAAGTATAAGTTGTAATTCTTTCCAACGTAATGGTGATCTTTCCTGCAACAGGAGTGAGATTAGTGAAACTGGCTTTGTTTGCATAGTTCCTATCGGTATTGACGGTGACACTACTCGATCCTACAACATACCGGGTCTGGTTGCCACCAATGCGGGATGCATAGGCTTCAAAATCGTAGCGTTTACTATTATCCAATCCGGAAATGATCAGTGTCCGGCTTGCTGCGGTATTATAACTGGCATGACGTCCTACTTCCGGCGGGCACATCGTGGTGGGATAGCCGGTGCCATTATCACCAATATTAGTATGTGCACTCAAAGCAGCTGTAATAGTGGACGTTCCGCCATCTGCATAAGTAAAGGCACTGCTGGTTAAACCGGTTTGTACATTCCAGTTATTCCATCCTGTGCCGGCAGGATTGCTGCCGCCAAATACATTGACCCGGACAAAACGTTGAGGCGGAGGTGCTGCATTCACAGTTATCAGTACAGTATCTCTTGCCACAGCACTACTGTCATCTGTTACGGTTAGTTCAAACTGGTAAGAGCCTGCAGCGGTTAAACCCCGAACTATGGTTATCGCATTAGCAGGATTATTGATCACACTTATTGCAGGACCGTTTAGCTGTTGCCATTGATAACTGGTAATAGTACCAACCGCATCTGATGATGCAGAACCGTTTACTGTTACAGAATCTAAGGGAAGTGTTATTACCTGGTCGTTACCGGCTCTCGCAACCGGTGGAGTATTGGGCGGCGGATACACGGTAATGGTAACCGAATCTTTAGCCGTTGCCCCGTCGTTGTCTGAAACCGTTAGTTCTATCGTATAAGTGCCGGGAACCAGGTTGCTGATCACCGGGTTCATTGCTGTTGCATTTGCAATGGCAAAAGAAGCAGGGCCTGCTACTTTTAACCAACTGCGGCTGCTGATCGTTCCATCCGGGTCTGCAGACAGGGAACTGTTCAGTTGTATACTGCTGGCTGGCGCAAGGATAAAATTATCGGGGCCTGCATTGGCAACAGGCATCAGGTTAGCTGCTGCTACCTGTATCGTTACGGAGTCTTTATCACTGAGTCCGCTGCTGTCTGTAACAATCAATTCAAAAACATAACTGCCTATTTCAAGATTGTTTACAACCGGGTTCACTAATGTATCATTACTGATAGTGAATTGGTCCGGACCAGAAATTTTATTCCACTGGTAATGACTGATGATACCATCCGGATCAGCAGAGGTTGCTCCGTTGAGCTGCACCGAATCTCTCGGTAAACGGATATTAATATCAATGCCAGCATTAGCAACAGGAGGCAATGGCAGGGCAGAATTTATCCTGATAAGTACAGTGTCTTTTGCAATAGCACCCAGGTTGTCTGTTACTTTCAATTCAAAAAGATAAGTGCCATAAGCAAGGTTTCTGAGTTTGGGATTTGCAACTGCAGCATTGGTGATTGTGTATTGGGCCGGGCCACTCAGTTTTGACCAGTTGTAAGCCGCAATCGTTCCATCACTATCTGTACCTGATCCGCTGAGCTGTACTGAATCTTCAGGTAATGTGATCTCTTTATCAATTCCGGCATTGGCAACTGGCGGAATATTATAACGCAGGCAGATTGTATCCAGCATTCTTTCCGCTACAGTTCTTGTATAAAGAAGATGATGACCACTGTTGTTTAAATGAATGCCATCATAATTATAAAGGCTGTTGATCGTTCCGGTGGCACTGGCCAGGGTTGTCCAGAAATCAATTGCTTTGGCACCGAACCGCTGGTTGGTCCAGTCACGCATCGCAATAAGATTTGTTACCTGTGCTGTCGTCAATCCGTTTCGTGGTTGCGTGGTGGACACCCATACAGGAATATTCCGGGCATCTGCCAATGCCATTGTTCGTTCATAATTATCCTGTTGTTCCTGCAATGTATAGTCATTCGCCGCATCGTTGGAGGGCAGGTTGATAATGATAATATCGGGATTCAATGAAAGGGCATAGCTGATATTATTATTTACACTTGGTGAAGGTCTGCCGGTTGGTGGTACAAAACCGGTGGGGCAAAGTATCTGGTAAGTGGTCATACCGGATAAACCAAGATTGACCACCGTGCTTTGTGCGTTCTTGCTGATGATATATCTCCGGAGTTTATTCACCCATGAACTGTCAACCGGTGTGGCTCCGGTGCCCGATGCGGTGGAAGAACCCAGTACCACTATTTTAACAGCCCTGCCGCAATTCAGCGAATCGGCAACGGTGAGTGGTGATACCTGCGGGCTTACCGTTACCTCAACCGTATTAGATGCAGTGGCTCCCTGGTTGTCGGTAACGGTTAACTGGAATACATACACACCGGTTGTAGTCATGCCGGTTACCGTGGTGGAAGCCTGAGTTGAATTCGTTATCGTTGCTGCCGGTCCTGATAATTTTTGCCAGCTGTACCCAACAATACTTCCGTCAGGATCGCTGGAGGCAGACCCGTTCAGCGTAACCTGCGAGGTGGGTAGTGTAATGAATTGGCTATTACCAGGCGCCGAAACAGGTGCTGCATTGGAACTGCTGCCGCTGGTGATTTCTGTCAGTTTGAAACCATTGAGGTAGGTATAGGTGGTGATGCGTTCAATATTGATCACAATTTTTCCTGCTGAAGGAGCCAGGTTGGTGAAGAGTGCTTTATTAGTGTAGTTCCTGTCTGTAGTAATTGTTACCGTGTTGCTGCCTGTCGTAAATCTTGTCTGGTTTCCGCCAGTACGGGAAGCATACGCTTCAAAATCATACAGCTTACTGTTATCTAAACCTGAAATGGTCAATGTTCTGCTGGCATTTGTATTATAACTGGCATATCTCCCTACCTCCGGTGGGCACATAGTGGTAGGATATCCTGTTCCGTTATCTCCGATATTAGTATGTGCACTCAGTGCAGCTGTAACAGTTGAAGCAAGGCCGTTCGAATAAGGAAGTGCGGGTGTTGTCAGGCTGGTTTGTACATTCCAGTTGTACCATCCTGTTCCGGCCGGATTACTTCCACCGAAAACATTTACCTGGATGATCTTGACCGGAGGGTTTACCGTGATAGCCATTGTATCTTTTACTACTGCACTGCTGTCATCGGTTACGGCGAGTTCAAATTTGTAAACACCTGCGGTGCCCAGGTTACTGACCGTAGTGGAAACTGCATTAGGTGTTGCTACCGTTGTTGCAACCGGGCCGCTGATCTGTTGCCATTGATAAGCCACAATATTTCCATCTCCATCGGAAGAGGATGAGCCGTTCAGCGTGGCAGAACTGACAGGTAAGGTGATGACAAGGTCATTACCTGCATTAGCAACCGGTAAAATATTGGGGAATGGATTGATCACCACTATATCTACCGTATCAGTAGCAATTCCATTCTGGTTATCTGTTACTGTTAATTTAAAACGATAGGTACCAATCTTAAGATTGGATACAGCGGTACTGGCCGCATTGGGATTGCTGATGGTAAATTGTGTGGGTCCTGCAATCTTTGTCCAGTTATATGTTTCAATGATACCATCTGCGTCAGTGGAGCCTGTTCCACTAATAGTTGTTGTTGTTTGCGGCAAAAATATTTCCTGGTCATTACCTGCGACCGCAACGGGTAATTGATTCGGGTTCGGGTTAATCACCGTCACTCTTACGGTGGCGGTATCGGTCAGTAATACATTATCTGTTACGACCAGCCTGAAATCATATACCCCTGCCACTAAGTTAGAAACCGTTGGCGTGGCGGTGTTGCCATTGCTGATCAGGAATTGTGAAGGGCCACTGATCTTGCTCCAGCTATATTGCAGGGGGCTGTTCTCCGGATCAGAGGAAGCGGTTCCGTTCAGGTTAACACTGTTGATGGGTAACGTAATGGATATATTATTTCCAGCATTTGCATCCGGCGGAAAGTTGCGGCTGTATTGCAGGAACCATTCATACATATTTTTCCCATTGGGCCTGAAAGCAGGATCATAAGCGGTACGCACTGTATTCTCATGGGTGACACCTGTGAGCCGGGTAATGATCGCCGGTATAGCAGGATTAAAACTGTTGATCTTGTTCACCATATTTTGCGAAGCTTCCACCACAATAGAAGCATCGCTGTTACTGTGAATAGCCCAGGTAGGCAGGTTGGAATTAGCGATAAAGCGGGCTGTTGTATCATAGTAAGGATTGTTATAACCTGCAACCGGTGCCAGTGCGGCCAGCCGGTAGGCTGCTGCCAGGTTGTAGGGTGTTTTCAAGGCCACGTCACCACCTACGCTATACCCGGTGCAATAGATACGGGTAGTATCGATCCGGTACCGGGGCATCACATAGTCGATCACCTGTTTTATCTCCAGCGGAGTTGGTTTTGATGTGAACTGTGGTGAAATAACGATAAAGGAAGTGGTTTGCCCGTTCACGGTAAACGTGGCCGGGAAAGCACTGGTATTGATGTAATAGGGTATGCCTTCATAACTGAGCATGATGTTCATGGCTGAGGCAGAACCATTGCCATAGGAACCAGCACCATGTATATAAAAGATCAGCGGGTATTTGGTGGTTGTGTTACTGGTATAGTTGACCGGCAGGTATTCCCAGTAGCCCCGGCATTTGCTGTTGATGGTAACGGTTCGGGGTGTGTGAGTTTGGGCTAATACAAATTGGCTTGTCAGTATACAAAAGAGCAGTATCCGGCTCTTTGCACAGGATAAGATGGGTGGCATTCGGAAATTAAATTTTAACTACTAATACAAATGAATTGTACTGGTGTTTGTACAATGGTTCGTTGTTTATTTAAATAGGGAATAGGAAAAATAGGGGAGGCAGCAATAGAGAAATCAAAATAAGATTATTTCGGAAAACCATAATCCCCATTTTCTCCACAAAGATGGTAGGGTACATATCAATCGTTGCTTGCATATGTGCAGGCAGTGTACAGTACTATGCAGGCGATCAATTGGTATTTTATGTAGAAAAACCGGTAGCTTCATTCCGTCAAATTCAATAATTAATTCCTGCATCATGCGAAAACTTATTACCTCGGTTGCCATCATTGCTGCATTTATTTTTTTATCCGCTACAGACCAGCACCAAAAAGGCTGGGTCTCTTTATTTGACGGCAAAACACTGGATGGCTGGAAAGTGGGAGCCAATGCGTCCTGCTTTTCCATAGTGGATGGTTCTATTATGGTGAACGGCAATGTGGCCCATCTTTTTTATGATGGGCCGGTGCAGCAGCATGACTTTAAAAACTTTGAATTCAAAGCCGATGTAATGACGATGCCGGGTTCTAATTCCGGTATCTATTTTCATACCGTGTACCAGGAAAGTTCCTGGCCCAAAAAAGGCTATGAAGTGCAGGTGAATAATTCGCATACCGACTGGCGGCGCACGGGCAGCTTATATGCCATACAGGATATACGGGAAACCTATGTAAAAGACAGTGTCTGGTACACCGAACGGATCAACGTGAAAGGCAAACATGTTTCCGTGTTCATCAACAATAAACAGGTGGTGGATTATACCGAGCCGGAAGAGGTGAATCGGGACAGGGGCATGGAAGGCCGGCTTCTCAGCAGCGGCACCTTTGCCTTACAAGGGCATGACCCGAAAAGCAAAGTGTTCTATAAAAATATTATGGTGAAAGTGCTGCCGGATTAAGAGTTGTTTGTTGTTGTCGCTGCAAGTGATAGAATAGGGATTCGAAACTGGAAGTTTCGCATAGCGGGGTAAAGATAGAAAGCTGAAGTTATATTCCAAAGCTCGGTTATGTTCGTTCAGCTGGGATTGCCGTTGAATAACGATATGTCGATGAGGATATATTCCGCAGCCAACATAGCAGAAAGCCCCTTGTTGGTAGCCGTTCTTTTCAATTTTAAATACTACTGTAGTTCTGTTGGCCTAATCAAGCCCTATTTAGGGAACTAAATTGTGTTGTTGATTGACGGGCTTACTCTATTCATGAAAGCCTTGATTAATATTACAACTGTTTCAATTAAAAAAGCGTAGAATAAGCAGTTTAGTAAAAGGCCTATGATAAAAAATATCTGGTCAATATAGTTTCCAAAGAGAAAAAGTATTGGAAACAGAAATATCTCATACCCTTTTGCTAGAATGTTTTGGAACGAATTCAAAATCACTCCGTCGTCCTTTGAAAAAGCCGCTGCATAACAGAATAATAATAGGATTACAAGGAGAATAAAGACCCAAACCAATCTTCTCTTATTATATTTTTTAAGAAACTTCATTTTCCCTCTCAATTAAGAATATCTGATAGAATGGCTACCAACTCGTAAATATGACACTTCTTGTACAGTTTTACGCTTGTAATCAATAGAAAACTGTACCACGCTAATCACTGCAACTGTCTTCTATACAACTGCACTGCATTCTCCAATCCCAAATAAATCGCATCACAGATCAGGGCATGGCCGATACTTACTTCGTCTAACCAGGGAATGTTTTGTTTAAAGAATTGCAGGTTCTGCAGGTCCAGGTCGTGCCCGGCATTTAAACCTAGTCCCAATTCCTTTGCTTTCAACGCTGCGGATACATAAGGAAGAATTGCCTGTTGCTTATCGCCCGTTGCATATTGTTTGGCGTAGCCTTCTGTATACAACTCGATCCTGTCGGTCCCGGTTTCTGCAGCACCCCGTACCATCTTCACATCCGGGTCCACGAAAATGGAAACACGGATGCCGGCCTTTTTAAAAACACTGATCATGTTTTGCAGGTAATCTTTATTCTTAATTGTATCCCATCCATGATCAGAGGTTAGTTGCCCGAGTGTGTCGGGTACTAAGGTCACCTGGTCGGGTTGGGTTTCTAATACCAGGTCCACAAATTTTTGTTCAGTGCAGTTGCCTTCAATATTAAATTCAGTGGTAATGACCTTTTTGATCTGGCGTACATCTTCATACCGGATATGCCGTTCATCCGGCCTTGGGTGCACCGTTACTCCATCCGCACCAAAACGCTGCACATCCATTGCGGCTTTTACCACATCCGGATTATTACCACCTCTCGAATTCCGCAGGGTGGCGATCTTATTAATATTCACACTCAGTTTGGTCATCCTGCAATTATTTTGGCCAAAGTTACTGCAGGATGGTAAACAAAAACCCGCCATGGTGGGTGGCGGGTACTAAACCTATCCTGTTGATATGAATACTATTTTTTGAATAAACGGGCCTGGCCGATCACATTCTTTTGTTCATCCGTAATACGGAGCCAGTAAATGCCAGATGGTAACTTTTCTGAAACGACCATGCTGTAATTGTTATTGCCTTGATGGAGCTGATTAATATCAGCCTGGATGGTTCTTCCTGATATATCCGTAATGGTACTGGTCACCTGCTGTGTTGCAGCTGAGTGAAGACTGATATTCACCTGTGTACTGAAAGGATTCGGATAAGTGACCAGTTCTGCAATCACATCTTTATTACTGATCCGGGCAACGGAAGAGTATTTGAAGTTTCCATCCTGGTCAACCTGCTTTAGCCGGTAGAAAAGATTGGCTTTTGACGGGTTGATATCGGTATATGTATAATCGGTTCTTTCAGTTGTATTACCACGGGCTGTAATTGTTCCAATCGCCGACCAGTCACTGGCATTATTGCTTCTTTCAATTGCAAAATAGGAACTGTTGCTTTCCTGGGCTGTTGTCCATCTCAGTTGTACATCGTTACCGGATTGTGCAGCACTGAACGAAACAAGGTTGACAGGTAAGGTCAATAATTGGAAAGACACATTACCAATAGCAAAATCCTGGGCAGCAGGATCCGCATCAGCACCAGGGGCATTATCATATACGATGACTACTTTATTAATAATAGTGCCGCCGAAATCAACTGTAATAGTTCCCCGCTGATCGGTGAGATCAGAAGCTGTATTACCGGCCTGGCCACTGCTGCTGTTGACAGCGGCAGTACCACTTCCCAACTGAAGAAAAGCAGGGTCGGTTGCATCATATTTTGAAATGGAAGGGGTATAATTCAACAGGGAGCCCATGTAGCCTGTTATGGTGGCCCTGTCAAAATAAGTAGTAGATGTGGCATTACTTTTATCAATGTCTGCGAGCCGGAAGGATACTTGTCTTACCAGGGCGGAAAAGGTTATAGTAATAGTTACAGCACTGGTATTGGTAGCAAAGTCAGTGTTTAGCTGTAATCTTTCGGCGGAACCCGGAACGGTAAAAGTGGCACCGGATACAGTAGGTGTTTGTGCAGCTGATGGAGACAATCCATACGAACCCCCACCAGTAATAACAGAAGCTACATTAATGTCAACACCGGTACCTGCTACATTGGTGGCTGTACGGTTGGTATTTCCATTAGCCCATGGCGGTGAAAAGGAACTGCCCCAGTTAAGAACCTGGGCGGTAAGTTCGGTGGAAGTAAACAGCAGGACAATGCCTGCCATAAGTAAAGGTTTTCTCATGACTAGGATAGAGGATGGTTATCGTATAAACGCTAAGGGTTTGTGCTTATTGTGCCAGATCAATAAAATACATGCAAATGATCAAAGCTCCATCCAGGTATGATCGGCGAGCAAACGGACAGCGGCCACAAACTTTTTAAAAGGACCGGCGGGTCCCCACTCTTTGGGCGCCACCAGGGAAAGTGTAAAACTCTCGTCCTGCTTTTCGTATAAATAATAGGTCTGGCCAATATTGGGTTTGAAAGAAAGTTTTGCATTATAGATCATCAGCGAAAGGTCTTTTCGTTTCTGGATCTCCTGTGCCTGCAGGGCCAGCAGTTCAATTTGTTTCCGGATCTGGTCCAACTGCATATTGGTCTGCTCTTCCATTGCGGTAAGGGCCTTGTGTTTGATCATGCCTTCTTCTGTCGGCCTGATCAGCGCCCCGGCCACCGAAGCAGAGTAGGGTAGCACACTGAGTTGCTTATGATAGATCTCGGAATTGGTATAGGCCGAACCATCAGGTTTGGTTCCCTGCTGTGTGATCTTGAGATAACCGTTGGGCATTATTTCATGAACTACGTGTAAACTAACATGTCCTTTTTTATAAAAATGGATTTCAAAACTGATGCTGTCAATAAAACTAGCTTGTGCCTGGTCGGCGAGGTTTTGATCTTGAAAAGGGTTCAGATCACCGTCAGCGATCAATTTATATTGCGAGGCAAAGGCCTGGTTTTCTAATGTCACCCAGTTATGTGAAATACTGAGTTCTTTGCGGTCCTCAGTTGATTCTATTTTATAGATGCCGCTTTTGGGTCTTTCGCCATATTCATAATGGCCTTTTTCGGGAAAGAGTTGCCAGGAAGCCAGAAAATTATATGCCTGTACCAAGTGGATTAATTGTGGGTTATTGGTTGCTTATTAAAAACTAAGCCTTTAACAGTATAAGGCTGCAAAGGTTTTGTTTTCCGGGCAAATAAAAAAGAAGGATACGTTCAAATTCGGCCAGGGGTCAAAAGCCAAATTGCTGTGATTGGAATTTTTGCGGCTGGTAATGATTTGTTAAGGGTGAGCAAGTTCATATTAAATTTATTGCTATAACGTTTACTTTTGGAAAAACAGGCACATGAAAGTAGCATCCGTATTGTTCGCTTCCCTTCTTTTTTTAACTGTTAACAGCGACTGGGGCACTGATCTTACAAAGGCAAAGCAACAGGCCAGTACTGAAAACAAATACATACTTCTTAATTTCTCCGGCTCAGATTGGTGCGGTCCCTGTATCCGGATGCATAAAGAAATATTTGAGAGTGAGGGTTTCAGAACACTTGCCGCTGATAAATTAGTGCTGGTGAATGCCGATTTTCCCCGTTTGAAAAAGAACCAGCTTTCTAAAGAATTGCAAAAGAGCAATGAAGTGCTTGCCGATCAATATAATCCCGGAGGTATATTTCCTCTTACTGTCTTGCTGAATGCAGAGGGTAAAATGATCAAAAACTGGGAAGGTTTCCCGCAGGGTGCTCCTGAAAATTTTCTTTCCCAGTTAAAATCGGCGATGGATGCAGGTAACTGAGCCTTTAACCATAAATACTGTTGAGCATCGTCAGTCCATGAAACTGATGGGCAATCGTTTTGAGATCAGTGTTGTTGCTGCTGATGAAGGTTGGGCTGCAGGGCGAATCAGGGAAGCCGTTGAGGAGATTCAGCGGATCGAGCAATTACTGACTACTTACAACGATAGCAGCCAAACCAACCAGGTCAATGCAATGGCTGGAATATCACCGGTAAAAGTTGACCGGGAAGTCTTTGATCTCATCAGCCGTTCCATACGAATATCATCTGTCACACAAGGCGCCTTTGATATCAGTTATGGCTCCATCGACAAAAAGCTTTGGAATTTTGATAAGACGATGACCGCCTTACCCGACCCTTCACTGGCAAAGAAAATGGTACGGCTTATTAATTACAGGAATATTATTCTTGATGAAAAGAGCTGCACTGTTTTCCTGAAAGAGAAAGGTATGCGGATCGGTTTTGGTGGCATTGGTAAAGGGTATGCAGCAGAAAGAGCAAAACTGGTCATGCAGCAAAATGGGGTGACAAGCGGCATTGTGAATGCATCAGGAGACCTGGTGGCCTGGGGAACACAGCCCGATGGTAAACCCTGGACGATTGGTATTGCCGACCCGGATGCAGCGCATCAACCCTTTTCTTATATGAATATTACCGATATGGCAGTTGCCACTTCCGGTAATTATGAAAAATTCGTGATGATCGGCGGCAAAAAATATTCGCATACGATCGATCCTAAAACAGGGTTGCCGGTTACAGGAATAAAAAGTGTGACGATCATCTGTCCCAACGCCGAGATCGCTGATGCTATGGCGACACCCGTCATGATCATGGGGATAAAAACAGGACTCGATATGATCAACCAGGTAAAAGGAATTGGCTGCATCATCATTGATGATAACGATACTATCTACACATCAAAAAACATACGACTTACATGAAGCAACAAAAAACAGGACAGGTCGCTGCACTGGTACTGGTAACAGTATTACTGGCTTCCTGCCAAACGGTAAAAGAGTACCAGAAGAACAAATTGAATGATGGAGAAATGAATCTTTCCAGCCGCAAAGTTGAAAAGACAGAACTCAGTTTTAAATCTTACCGGGAAGGTGCTTCGGGTGCCAATGGCGGTAAGAGCGGTGGCGGCTGCGGCTGCAATTAAGATCCATCTCAAAACAATACAGTACATGAAAAAAATTTATCTGAGCGTTATCGGCATGTTTTTCCTTCTTTTTGGAGCCTTTGCACAAAACTCCGGCACCGACTCTGCCTATAAAAATCGTAAACTCAGTTTTGAAGAAGCCAACCTGGTCAGCAGCTATTATAAACAGGATGGTAATAATGCAGCAGTAACAGGTGGTATTGGGTCGCAAAAGCTGACGGATATTTCTAACTCTATTGATATTAAACTATCCAAATGGGATAAGCTGAACAGGAAACATACTTTTGACCTCGAAGTGGGAATTGATCATTACACGTCTGCTTCTTCCGACAAGATCAACCCGCAAACTATTTCTTCCGCCTCTCATGCCGATACCCGTATCTATCCTTCCCTTTCATGGTCTATGGAAAATCAAAGAAAGGGAAACACAATCGGTGCAGGTCTTAGTTTGTCCAGTGAGTTTGATTATACTTCCATTGGCATCAATGCTAATTTTTCTCAGAAAACAAAGAATCGCATGGGCGAATTCACAGTGAAAGCCCAGGCTTATCTTGATAAAGTGAGCCTGATACTGCCGGCAGAGTTAAGGGTCAATCCACCGGGTGGCGGAGGCGGAGATGAAGAAGAGGATTATCCAACCAGTTCCCGCAACTCTTACAGCGGTTCACTTTCTTATTCCCAGATCATCAACCAGCGATTGCAGATCATGTTCCTCGCCGATCTTATTTACCAGACAGGTTATCTTGGTTTGCCTTTTCACCGGGTATATTTTGCGAATAGTTCTGTGCATGTGGAGAACCTGCCGGACAAGCGGATGAAGATCCCGCTGGGTTTCCGGGCCAATTATTTTGCGGGTGACAGGGTTATTTTAAGATCATTCTACCGGTACTACCACGACGACTGGGGACTCACTGCACATACTGCTGAAATTGAAACAGCAATCAAGGTTACCCCGTTTTTTTCAGTAACTCCTTTCTACCGGTACTATAAACAAACCGCAGTGGATTATTTTGCCCCTTACCAGGTGCATACAGCAGCCGATACCTATTATACCAGTAATTATGACCTCTCCTCTTTCAATAGTAATTTTTACGGCGCCGGGTTCAGGGTCGCACCCCCCAAAGGTGTGTTTGGAATACAGCGACTAAATACACTGGAACTGCGATATGGTCATTATACAAGAACCAACGGGCTTAATGCCAATATTGTTTCATTAAACCTGAAATTTAAATAACCGGTAGAGGCAGCAGGATAATGGGCTTATTTAATTTAGCAGTCATGAAAAGCAAATACCTGGTAATATTGCTGTCTCTTTTTTTCTTTGCCGGTAAGGGTTTAGCACAACAATCTCTTCCTTCCGCAAATGCCTTACTGAAAAAGGCGTATAAGGAAGCTGTTACTAAGAAAAGAAATGTTTTTATAATTTTTCATGCTTCCTGGTGTGGCCCCTGTAAGACCATGCAGGCCTCCATGAATGACAAAAAGATCAAAGCATTTTTCGATAGCAGTTATATCATCGTAGACCTGGTGGCTTTTGAATTTGATGAAAGTGAAAACAATCCCGGTGCTGGTGAACTGCTACAGAAACATAATGATAATAATGCCAGTATTCCCTTCTGGATGATACAGGATGCAACCGGGAAAGTATTGGGTGACTCAAGGGTTGTACCTGCCTATAGCACCGATGGGACAAAGGAAAATATGGGCTGCCCCAGCACTCAAAAAGAGATTGACTATTTTGTAAGTTTATTGAAGAAAACATCTGCACTGACAGACCGGGAATTAGAAGCGATCCGTAAAAGATTCCTTGCAAATGATAAGTAATATAAGCCGGGTCACCTGTTATCTGGCAACTCTTCTTCGATCAGCTGGTGTAATTGTTTCTCATTCTGTTCTATCCAGACTGGGAGTTGCTGCGCCGAAAGTTTCCAGCCATTCTCCTGTTTTACCATCTGGAACAAGATCCTCTCCCCACGGTCATCTACCACGTTAATGCTGAAACGTTCTGTATCTCCACCATTCAATTTCCTGAAATTGAATTCCCGTAACCGTCCGCCAGCCTTTACCAACCGGGTGAATTGAATGGCCCTGATAAATTTTATCTCCATAAGTTAGCATTATTAGTAAGGCAGTAGTGCAATTACTATGCTAACAGAACATTCAGAAGCTAAAAGTTGTTCACAAAGTTGATGGTATATAATTATTTTGATTGAAGGGGATAGAATCTTGTATTAATTTTCACAAGCTTCGTTTTATCTTTAAGTAATACTTTATATATGAAATTTGTTTTACTCCTCATACTGGCTATGCCTTTAACCCTCTTGGCACAGGATTGTAAGCTTATCAAAGAAACTGACCCTTATACCAAGGAAAGAACTATTTCTACCGGTTTTATCCCCCTTACCGGGGCTTCTCTTTCTATTGATGCCCGGAAAGACGAAGTAGATCTGTTATTCTCAGTGCTGGGAGCGGACCGCTGTTTTACAGATGCCTCCACTGCTGCTATTTTTTTCGTTGGCAGTAAGGTGAAGCAATCCCAGCGTAATGGAGGCTCCATGAATTGCGAGGGCCTTTTTCATATCATCTTCCGTAATACGGCTACGCCGGCACCATTTCTCCGGAAAATGGCAACACAGAAGATCGAAAAGATCATATTCACCGGTACTGACAAAAAAGAAATAACGATCTCACTGGATCCCGACCAGCAGCAGGTAGTGATGGAACTGGCTGCCTGTATTGTCAAAGAAGCCCCAGCACTATTGCAATAATGGAGTTGTTGTAATTTACAGTTTCGATCAAATCAATAGTTGTGAAATCATATTTAGGAACGTATTCTCTTCCCGGTACTGAGGCCAGTGAAGCAACGGTACTGGTATTTGAAAAAGAAGTGCATATCGGTTACCGGTCTGTTTCCGGCCATCACCAAACCCTGAAATGGAATATCACTGATGTGGAAGCCGTCTTTGATCTTTCATCCCAGGCTACCAGGATCAGGAATAGCAATGACAAGAGTATTGAACTGTTTGTTAATGGCAAAGATGCGGCCTCTTATATCAGTGCCCTGCAGGCAGAACAGCAAAAACCCTGGCATCAAAAAGATAAAGCAAAGGAATGGGGAAGGAATTCGCTGATATTTTTTGGAGTGGCCGGCGGGTTAGTGTTGTTATATTTTTTATTGGTTCCCTGGATGGCAGAAAAAATGGCTTCGCAGGTTTCTGTAAAAACAGAGGAAGGTTTTGGTGATGCGGCCTATTCCGGAATGAGACTGGATGAACAGGAAGATACCGCCGCAAGTTTTGCTGTCAACCATTTTTTTGCTGCCATGAATGTGCGGACTGCTTATAATATCCGCATTACAGTTGTAAAAGGAGAGACGGTGAATGCATTTGCCTTACCCGGAGGACGTATCGTGGTCTATACCGCCTTATTAGATGCTGTAGAAACTTATCCGGAGTTGGCTGCCCTGCTGGCCCATGAATTTACCCATGTCAATAATAAACATTCCACGAAAGCTATTTTCAGAAAATTAGGCTCCAAAATATTTATCAGCCTGCTGTTAGGGAAATTCGGATCTGTGACCTCTGTCCTGGTTGACCAGGCGGATAACCTGAAATCACTGACTTATTCAAGATCACTGGAAAAAGAGGCCGATATGGACGGGCTTGAATTACTGAAAGCAAGAAAAATTGATACAAAAGGATTTGCTGATCTTTTCCAACACCTAAAGAATGCAGGCCCTTCTTCCTCCCTGCCCGAATTTTTAGGCAGTCACCCGGACATTGATAAACGGATTGGTTATATCCGTGAAGCCGCAGCCGGTGCTGTCGTTACAGAAAATTCAGAACTAAGAACTATTTTTGAAAAATTAAAACAAACCATACAATGATCATTACAACAACAAGTACAGTGGACGGAAGACCTGTGCAGGAATACCTCGGTGTTATCAATGCACAGAGTATTATTGGTGCCAATATCTTCAAAGATTTTCTCGGTGGCCTGCGGGATGTATTTGGGGGAAGAAGTAAAACCTATGAGAAAGTACTGGAAGAAGCCAAAGAGGATGCGTTGAGAGAATTATCCCAGAAAGCACAGGCCATGGGAGCCAATGGTATCCTGGGTGTTGATCTTGATTTTGAAACCGTAGGTGCCAGCGGCAGTATGCTGATGGTGATCGCTACCGGTACGGCGGTAAGATTATAAGTCATAATTCTTTTAATACCCATTTTCTGTAATAACAGGGAATGGGTATTTCCTTTTACCTGAAATTGCCGGTAATGGCATAGCAAATACGATCCGTAATCCGGTAAAATACCTGCCCGTTAATTTCTCTCATCCTTCTTCGTTCAGTTTTATCAGTAAGTCTTCCCTGTTTGTCGAAGAACTGGCGGTCATTAAAAAAGGCAAGGGCATAATACTTTTCACCGCTGAGCAGGGATTTAAGCCGGTTACTACGGATGGAAATAAATACAAGGTTCTTTTGCTCCCTGTTTTCATAATAGTCCAGTTTGCTGATCCAGGTACATTGTATTCGTTGCATATCAGCAGCCAGGCCGATGATCTCTGCAGCCGGGTACTTGTATTTTTCCAGTGTATCTGTAAAATCTTTTTCCTGCAAGTCAAAACGGTAGATCTGCCGGGTGCTGTCAGTCAGTATTTCAAAGGAGATGTAGCGGAAGTTCCTGTCTTCGAACTGGAGGTGATAGGGTTTGTTGTTGTAGGAATTTCTGAACCGGTTACGGATGCTGTCCAGCATATCTTTATTCTCATTGTAATAACGGGTGGCAAAATTTTTACCAGTTGTTGAACAGGCCATAATACTGCCCAGGGAAAAAGCAAGGATAATATGGTAAATGATCTTCTGCATTATTTTCGTTCTGTGCAAAAAGTGATACCGTAAGTAATTTTCTTCAGCAGGTCGGGGCTGATCTGCTGACTTGTTTTTCTTCCTCCATCAGAATAAGTGATATGAATGACATTGTTGTCTTTCTGAATATCCACTAATAAAACATAATGGGTGGGAATACCGAACCGGGTGGCCACATGTTTTTTCTTATATAACAGGCGGTTGTTCAGGTATAGAAAAACAGTCCCTTTCCCTGATTTCTCCTTCACAAACGTATAAAGATCGTCAACAGAAGGCCGGACCAGGTCGGCACCCCGGGCCTGCACTTTCCAATCAAATAATTTTCGCAGCATCCGGTTGAATTTGGCAAAATTCGTAGCGGCCCACATCCTGTTTTCATCACCACGATCGTATCGTTTATTGAACAGGTTGAGATAACCTTTAAAATGATCGGCCAGGGTAAGGAACCACATTTGTGTGGCAGGGTTGATATCCAGCATCCCCTTGTATTTTAAATTGCCCGCCATACTCCGCACTGCAGCAGAGGGCTCCAGTACAGCCCTTCCCATTTTTGCTTTTCCTTCTTTATAGAGTTGTATCAGCAGTTTTACAAACCCCAGCGGGTCATGATCAAGGGTTACTAATGACAAAGCAGTGTAACCGCAGAAATTTGTATTCCGGCTTTCAAAAGTATAATCCGGTTTTTCTACATATAGATTCAGGTTTTCGAGAAAATAGTCAGGTTTGATGTGGGGCCAGAAAATGCTGGAGTCCAGTTTGGGCATTACTCTTAAATAAGCGGCTGCATCTTCCAGCGTAGATCTGCGAACAGAATCCCTGTAACCCGTAAAAGCAACAGCATTACCAGAAATCCAGCAGAAAAAGAAACACAACAAGTATCCTTTAAAATGATATGGTTTGTTTATGAACAAAAGTTTTGCTGAATGAGTTACTGGTCTAAAAATACGAAACAAGTCCGTGTAAATAAAAAAGCCTGCTGGACAGCAGGCAGGTTCTTCATTACACAGGAAATATTGTATGGAGATATCTTTTATTTACATTCGTTATATAACTGAATTACTTCTTGCAGTTTTTCATAAGTGATGGTTTTGTTGTTGGCACTCTCTGTTACAGAGGGACAGTCGCCGCAATAAGTGGAAATAACAGACTGGAAATTCTTTTTCGTTACCAGGTGAAGGGAATTTTCTTTACTGGTCCTGATGAAAAAATCTTTAATACCACCTTCTGAACCAGAACTTACACCTACAGCCTCAGAGCCATTAAAGATGATCTGGCCGGAAGCATCGGTTACTTTCTGGAAGAGGGAAGCCTTTGCGCCACTGCTAACCAGTTTAAAAAAATCACTGCTATAGCTGATATAAGTAATACCGTCTATTCCGGTTTCTTTAATATCATTGCCGCTATAGGCTGTTTTTTTACCATCCGCATCCTGGAAAATGACAGCTGCTTTTGATTTGAAATTTTCTTTGACAAATCCTTCTTTACGGGTGTTGTCATTCAGGATAATATAACCGGTTTTAAAACCGGCAGGGGCCTGGGCCAGGGAATTTGTATTAGCTATTAATACAAGGCAAAGAGAGAATAATGCGAGGGAAAGAACATGTTTCATGGTTTTTGGTTTTAATGATTAAATATTTATTACTTACTAATAAGTAAGTTGTATAGATAAAATTTTTATGTACTTACCTGGTCAATGATACTTTTGCAGATGGCCATATAATCTTTTTTCCCTGTGATGCGGGCTAATTGTACCCCTGCAGCCAGGTTGGTCATGATCAGTAAGGATTTTACTCTTGCTGTTTCCGGGAAATCCAATTCCCCGTTTTTCTTTCCCTGCTGTAATACTTTTTCCACCATCCCTAACACCATTTCGATCAGTTCCCCCAATTTAGCCTTTACTGATTCAGGCATGGTGTTGTAATCAGAACATACAGAACCAATGATACAGATCTTATTTTGTTCGCACAGGTCTGTATAGCGACTTATGAAAACATCCAATTTTTGTTTGGCTGTAATACCGGGAGCGTTGATCTTCTCCCCAAGTTCTTTATAGCGTTGAATATACTGGTCAATGATCCCTGCCAGAAGATCTTCTTTTCCTGGGAAATGATAATGAACGGCGGCATTTTTAATATCCAGCTCTTTAGAGATATCAGCATAGCTGAAAGCATTGTAACCGTACACCTGTATCAGCTCGGTGCCTAATCGTAGAATTTCTTCTTTTGTATCGGTTGGCCTGACCGTCATTTTCCAAATATAGGAAATACTTACTACTTAGTAAGTGGCTTTTTTGGACAGTAATAAATGCGTAAAAAGACCAACGGGTATTACGAGGAAACAGGGTTAACACTTATGTATTCATTATAAATCTGTTAAGGATGTAGTATCAAATAGTACAGCAGATTAGGATATTGTCCTATTTTTTGCCGGTAGAAGCTGTGCGTACTTTGACCTATGAAATTCCAATACCAGTGAAACTAACCAGAAGACATTAATCCTTTGAAAAACCGATGATCCAATCCTGAGAAAACCAAACCAATCCTTTTGAAAAGCCCGTTTATCCGATCCTTTGAAAAAGCCAGGCCTTGAAAAACCCGATGATCCCAATCCTTTGAAAACCGCCAAAACAGTACCTTATGGAAAAGCAAACAGATCTTGCTGCGGATGATACCGTCCAAGGAACTTCTTTGCAGCAACTTGTCAGTACCCTGGTTAACAGTTCCCTGCCTGCTGCCATTCACAACAAAACCATTGTTATGAATGAAGTTGGGCAGGGGGTTGTACTGGGAATTGAAAAAGTTAAGGTAATTCCTATCCTGAAAGAATTGCTGGATACAGTGATCATGAATTCCCGCCATGGAGAAATTCATATTACAGCGGAACGATACCATGGTATCGTAGTACTGCAGATACAGGAAAGGAATAATTACAACGGATATGCACTGGCATTCAGCGTCAGTTCCATCGAACCCGAAGCTGTTGAAATTGGCGGACATATTGCCATTAAAGATCCGAGAGCAAGAGTGGCTACCATCTCTTTTACCTTTCCTGATCTCGCAGCATAACATATTTGGTCGAAAGAAAAAGCCCCTGCAGCAACTGCAGGGGCTTTTGTATAAATAAACTAACAAGTATTAATACCTGTAATGTTCTGCTTTGAACGGACCTTCTTTACTGATGCCGAGGTATTCAGCCTGTGCCGTGGTCAGTTCATCCAGTTCAACACCGATCTTGGCTAGGTGCAAACGGGCCACTTTCTCATCCAGGTGCTTAGGAAGCACATATACTTTATTCTCATAGTTCTTGTGGTTCAGCCACAGTTCTATTTGAGCCAGGGTCTGGTTAGAGAAGGAGTTACTCATTACAAATGAGGGATGACCGGTAGCGCAACCCAGGTTCACCAGGCGGCCTTCTGCCAGAATGATGATGTCTTTACCATCCACATTATAGATATCCACCTGTGGTTTAATGGTATCTTTTGTATGACCATAATTCTGGTTCAGCCAGGCAATATCGATCTCGATATCAAAGTGGCCAATGTTACATACGATGGCTTTATCTTTCATCAGTTTGAAATGATCACCACGGATCAGGTCACGGCAACCGCTCGCCGTAACAACAATATCAGCTTCTTTTACCGCATCGATCATTTTCTTTACTTCAAAGCCATCCATTGCAGCTTGTAAAGCACAGATCGGGTCGATCTCGGTAACGATCACACGGCAACCAGCTCCTGCTAAAGACGCCGCCGAACCTTTACCCACATCACCATAGCCGCCAACAACGGCAATCTTACCAGCCAGCATTACATCCGTAGCACGGCGGATAGAATCCACTAATGATTCTTTACAACCGTATTTATTATCGAATTTAGATTTTGTAACTGAATCGTTCACATTGATAGCAGGCATTGGTAAGGTACCTTTTGCCACTCTCTCATATAAGCGGTGAACACCGGTAGTTGTTTCTTCAGAGATACCTTTTACATACTGTATTAATTCAGGGTAAGTATCCAGTACCATGTTGGTCAGGTCACCACCATCGTCAAGGATCATGTTCAAAGGTTTGTCTTTACCACCGAAGAATAAGGTTTGCTCAATACACCAGTCAGCTTCTTCCTGTGTTTGTCCTTTCCAGGCAAATACACCGATACCGGCAGCAGCAATAGCAGCCGCAGCATGATCCTGCGTAGAGAAGATATTGCAGGAACTCCATTTTACTTCAGCACCCAGTGCTGTTAAGGTTTCGATCAAAACGGCAGTCTGGATGGTCATATGCAAACAACCAGCTACTCTTGCACCTTTTAAGGGTTGAGAAGGTCCGTATTCTTTACGGATAGACATAAGGCCGGGCATTTCTGCTTCGGCCAAACGAATTTCTTTGCGACCCCATTCAGCCAGGCTGATATCGGCCACTTTGTAAGGAAGGCTAAAGTCAATGGATTTAGTTACTGTTGACATGTTTGTGTTTTTAGAGGACAAAAATAGTATTATAGAATATTATTCTAAGGAATTGTATAAATTTGGGAGGATCTCCTTTAAATGGATTATTAAAAGTTAAAAACCCTTTTTACTGATGGCAAAAGCTACTAAAACAGAAAAAACAGCTGTTACCGATATGATACTGGATGCTAAAGACATGGCCATACTGAACCTGCTGCAGCAAAATGCAAGGATAACAGTTAAGGAAATTGCCGAAAAAATACACCTGAGTACCACGCCGGTTCATGAACGTATCAAGCGGATGGAAGCAAGCGGGGTAATAAAACAATATGCCACTTTAGTAGATCATGCCAAAGTAAAGAAAAGCCTGATCGCTATTTGCTATGTGTCATTAAAGGAACACAATAAGACAGCGGGTACCAAGTTTGTAAAAGCCATCCAGTTGATGCCCGATGTGGTGGAGTGTTATACGATTTCAGGGGAATTTGATTTTATGCTGAAAGTCATGTGCGAGGATATGAATGCGTATCATGATTTTCATGTGAATAAACTGAGCCAGATCGAAAATATGGGGCATGTGCAAAGCATCTTTGTCATGGGGATCATTAAACAAACACACCAGTTGGTATTTGGCTGATTGATTCGGGGGATTGCCGGGTGAAAAAAGAAGAGTAACTTCAGTATAAGTAAAATGGAATAAAAATGTACACATACGATACTTTATCAGAAGCAGTGAATGACCTGAAAACACGAGGCTTTGATCTTGATTTTAATTTGGAAGAAAATTGTCTTGTATGTCATCCGCATAAACTGGATATAAGTGATTTTGAGATCGTGGAGGTGCACCGCTTTGAAGGGAATACTGATCCTGCAGATGAAGCCGTGGTCTATGCCATTGAATCCGTGAATGGTCTTAAAGGAGTGTTGGTAAATGGCTATGGCATTTCAGCAGAGGCAATGGGTTCAGATATGGCCATGAAATTGCAGATACACCGTTCCTGATCAAATTGGTTTCGGCAATATGAAAAAAACACAGCTACTTTTACTACTAACTATTTTTTTCCTGTTACCACAGCAGTTGCTGGCACAAAAAGACAGCATCCGTTTGTTCTGCCCGCTGGAAGAAGCTGTGGTGGTGCCGCCTCCTAAAAATGCCATACAGTATGATCCGCCTGACCTTTGTATTGTACTCACCAGTTTGCCCGACAGTATTGTAAAATCAGTAGCCAATGCAAGAGTAACGAATGTGGAAATTGATGAGGAAGGAAAATATGGGGTTGTTATTTTTTCAAAGATCAATAACAAAGACTATTATTTCTGGTACACGGGTTTGAATAAAACGGTGGTTTCGAAAAATACACTTATAAAAGCTGGCCAGCCCATTGGTATCATTGACCCCGGGGGGAAAGTGGAAATGCTGATGTACCAATTTGAAACGCAGCTGGACCCCTCCAAATACCTGGATTGTAAAAATGTACTGAAGAACGAATAGGGTAAGATTTACAGTTTCTTCTCCATCACATAATCATCCATCACATAACCGTTGCCAATATCAAAGTCGAATTCTTTGATCACTGAAAAGCCATTCTTCTCATAGAAATATTTAGCATTATTACGCCGGTTGACCTGTAATTGCAGCGCCTTGGCTCCAAGCGGTTTTATTTCTCCGATGATATGCTCAATGATAAAGCGGCCGGTACCTTTTCCCTGCTGGGAAGGAAGCACATAGAGTTTATGCAGCTTGAAAACAGCAGGACTCATTTCCTGGTAAGAAGCAAAGCCCACCGGTTCTTTATTCTCATAAACAAAAATAAACCGGGCTCCGTCACTGATCTGTTTTTCTAATGAAGCTTCGCTGTACATCATGTCCAGCATATAATCGATCTGCTCAGCAGATATCATCGAAGCATAGGTTTGCGGCCATACTTGAAAGGCCAGTTCACGGATCAGGGGAATATCGCTAACTGAAGCTCTTTGTATCTCAAACACTGGTTGTTTTATTTTGATCATTAAACATTTGCCGTGACAGGTTACGGTGCTGCTTTGTCAGGTTGCGGCTTAGCACCAAAGCTACAATTAATGATACAATTGCACCCCCCAGTAATAGTAATTCACTTACATTTTGCCCCACCAGCGAGTATTGATTAATGAATAAAAAGAAATCATACAAGCCGTGGAAGAAGACAGCAGCACCAACACCAACTATCATCAGCCACAGGCTCCTGGCTGAATCAAATTTGGCTTTCCCCACAAAATAACCCATGATGATGCCAAAAGTAGCATGTGCCGGTACACTGAGGAACATCCTTTGAAAAGCAACCTGGTAGCCCATACCCAATTCGGCATACCTGGTGACATATAGAATATTTTCCACCGTAGCAAAACCCATACTCACCATCAGGCTGTACACAATGCCATCCAGTGGTTCGTCAAAACTTTTCTGCCGGTAGGAGTAGCTGCGCAGAAAGAAGAATTTGCAAAGCTCTTCGCTTAATCCCACCACGAGAAAAGCGAAGATGGCCACGCCGGCTACTGAGCCATCTACCACTTTATCTGCAAAATATTTTTCCAGTTCAGCAGCAGGTAAAATAGACATGCCTCCCAGTATAAAACTGACAATAAGATTTAGTTTGGGTTCTTTGTTGTAAATATCCCGGTAAAAAATGATCAGGCAGATAGCGATACCGGGTGCAGCAGCAATGGCGATATAATTCATGAGCAGGTTGGTTTAGCTCTCAAGATAATCAATGGAAACAGTTTCGCTATACCATGAGCAGGGTATCCTGGTAACTAGGCCATGACCGATACCATTTGCAGCGCAACCGTACCTAAAGCAACGTCCCCGGATATCTGAACGTGTGTTCCTGCTTCAGCTGCTGTTATCCCTTTAGAAAATAGTTTCCAGGCAGTATCGGGGTCAATAGTAACAGTAGCAGCAATATCCTTTTCAGTTTCTTTTGCAAGGTGCCATTGATCGTTGTTACGGGATAGATACCATTTGCCGCCTGCATCAGTGGTTACATGCATAGAGATAACTGTTCCATCAGCAGCCTGCACATCCCGGTATGTATGCGGCAAGCCGCACATAAATGTATCCATAAAAGGGTAGAAGAGTTCCCGGCTAAAGAGACCGGGTTTGCCTACGGCATCTCTTATCTGCTGCTGGTGAATGAATTTTTCCGAGTACTCTCTCGCCACATGAAACCAGTTTTTAGAAACTGCTTCTCCCGCCCATGCTACACTGAATAGTGCATCTTCAAAGGGATCAAGTGAAGCAATATACCTGCAGAATTGTTGGCCGGTGGATGCCAGTAACTCAGTTATCAATTCCGGGCTCATTCTTTTACTGGCCTGCACCCAGGTTGCATTAAGCTCATTCAGATAGTTCACCAGTTCTTCATAACTGTTAATAGGTTTATCAGGTTGTAGCGGGTGTTTATCTCTTGACAACGATAAAGTCCTGATGTTTCCATCCAGTAAATGCGCCGCAATATCTTTTACCTGCCATTTCTTGGCGATGGTTGGTTTATACCAATCTTCTTTTGATAAAGACTGTAACAGTTCAATTAACTGCTGATCCAGCACCAAAAATAAATGTGTGGTTGGTATGGGGACGATCATGTAATGAAATTAAAAATTATTACATAAAAAAACGGGATCACTTTCGTAATCCCGTTCTCAAAAAAACAGTAAAGGGATTAAAGACCCATTTTCTTTTTCAGGTTGGCATCAATAGCATCCAGGAATTCTTCCGTGTACAGGTAATGATCGCCATGATTTACCTTATTGCCATGTATACATACAGCAAGGTCTTTCGTCATCTTGCCTTCTTCCACGGTTTCAATACAAACAGCTTCCAGTGCGTTGGCAAACTCGATCAGCGGCTGGTTATTATCCAGTTTGCCACGGAATGCCAGGCCTCTTGTCCAGGCAAAGATGGAAGCGATAGGGTTGGTAGAGGTTGGTTTGCCTTTCTGGTGTTCCCGGTAGTGACGGGTAACCGTACCATGTGCAGCTTCCGCTTCCATGGTCTTACCATCAGGGGTGATCAGTACAGAGGTCATCAGCCCGAGCGAACCGAAGCCCTGTGCCACGGTGTCGCTTTGCACATCTCCATCATAGTTCTTACAGGCCCATACAAAGTTGCCGTTCCATTTCAGGGCACTTGCAACCATGTCATCAATAAGGCGGTGTTCATATACAATGCCTGCTGCTTCGAACTGCGATTTGAATTCGTTCTGGTAGATGTCTTCAAAAATATCTTTGAAGCGGCCATCATATTTTTTCAGGATGGTGTTCTTGGTAGAAAGGTATAAAGGCCATTTTTTGCTCAACGCCATATTGAAACAACTCCGGGCAAAACCCATGATACTTTCATCTGTATTGTACATCGACATGGCCACACCATCGCCTTTGAAATTGAATACTTCAAAAGTTTGGGGTTCACCTCCACCTTCCGGCGTAAAGGTCATGGTCAGTTTACCTTTTCCTTTAATTACGGTATCCGTGGCCCGGTACTGGTCACCAAAAGCATGACGGCCCACAATGATCGGGGCTGTCCAGTTGGTCACTAAGCGGGGAATATTTTTAATAACGATCGGCTCCCGGAACACAGTTCCATCCAAAATGTTACGGATCGTACCGTTCGGGCTCTTCCACATTTGTTTCAGGTTGAATTCTTTCACCCTTGCTTCATCCGGGGTGATGGTGGCGCATTTGATACCCACACCATGTTCTTTGATGGCATTGGCAGCGTCCACGGTTACCTGGTCATTCGTCTGGTCACGGTATTCCATGCCGAGATCATAATATTTGATATCTACTTCAACATAAGGAAGTATCAGTTTGTCTTTGATGAATTTCCAGATGATGCGTGTCATTTCATCTCCATCCAGTTCTACTAGCGGTTTAGCTACTTTGATCTTTTGGGCCATAAAAACATTGATTTTGGGTTAAAATTCAGGGTTGGCAAATCTACAATATTATCAAATGTGACTTATGTCATGCGGGCAGAAGATATTGTGCCGTACTTTTGTAGTAAATTTTTCCGGGATTGATTCAAATCAATCCAAAAAGTTGTAACTTTTAAGGCAATTAGTAGTATGGACTCTGTAAAGTCATTCCTGAATTATTTAAAAAGATTCACAGATCTTACAGATGCTGAGTTTAACCAGCACCTGTTACCGGTATGTAAGGTTCGGCGGTTTGGGAAGAAAGAAGTAATTACAAAGACAGGGGATGTTGAAAATCATTTCAACTTTATTGTCAGGGGGCTTGTTCGAAAATATTATAAGAAAGGCCATCATGAGATCAACACACAGATCTCCATGGAAGGCCACCTGATCCTGAGCCAGGAATCATTTCACAGTCGCACGCCTTCCGATTATACTATTGAAACTATTGAATCATCAACGCTGGTTTCTATTTCTTACGAAGACCTGGAACGGGTCTACCAGCAATCGCATAAAATGGAGCATCTCGGCCGCCTGATCGTTACGTTTGCAATGATCATTAAGGACAATTGGCAGATGCAGATGGTGAAGATGACACCAAGAGAACGATTTTTAAATTTTGTGACCAGGAACCCTGAACTGATGCAGCGGGTACCGCAGAAATACCTGGCTTCTTATCTCAATATTAAACCGGAAACCTTCAGTCGTTTTAAACACCTGATAAAAGGTCATCTCACAAAAATGGCGGTTAAAGGTTAACCACCAGCACTGGTATTTTCAGGTCATGCCGCACGGCATTGATCGTTTCCCCATAGATCAGGTCACGGATTCCCGTATGCCCATGGGCACCGATCACCAGCATTTCAGCACCACTTTCTTTTACTAAACGAACGATCTCTTTTGACCGGTTACTATACCCGAGTTTGGCTTCAGCAGAAAACCCTTTTTCATTCAGTTGCTGTACATAGAATTCAAGGTGCTCTTTATCTTTCAACGTTTCCAGGTCATCACTATCCTGCTCATAGATACGGGCCGAAACACTTTCCACGATATGGATCAGACTGTATACGGTGTCTTTATTTCCCTGGCCAATTGCATGGGATAATATTTTCTTATCATTCTCACTGAAGTCAAGTGCCACGGCAATTTTATAATAGGAGGGTACTGCTAACGACTGCAAACCTTCTGCCTCCGGGTGAAGCTGTATCATCACATCTTTCCGGTTTTTTTTCAGCAGGGGATATACAATTGAAATGATCAGTAAGGCTACAAATAGCAAACCGCCCATTATGATCACTGCTTTCCAGAACATATTATCAGAATGATTGAAGTAGTCAATGGCTTCGCCGGATACCATGCGGATATTCAGGTACACCAGTACGGCTGTGATCAACCATGCCAGCACTTGCACCCATGGTTTAATAGCAAAGCTACCCATCGTTTTCTTATCACTTACAAAATGGATCAGGGGAATAATGGCAAAACCTAATTGCAAACTCAGGATCACCTGGCTTAAGATCAGCAGGCTGTCAATATTATCTTCCCCGTTTATTAAGATAACAATCACAGCAGGTATGATCGCCACTAACCTGGTAAGTAACCTTCTGACCCAGGGATTGATCCGTAACCGCAGATAGCCTTCCATTACTATCTGCCCGGCTAATGTTCCTGTCACTGTTGAGCTTTGACCTGCCGCAATCAACGCAATAGCAAAAAGGGCAGGAGCCAGCTTGGTACCTAACAACTGGTCCAGCAAATGATGGGCATCTTTTATTTCAGCCACTTCGGTGCGGCCCGTTTTGAAAAAAACAGTGGCTGCTAAAACAAGGATGGCCGCATTGACAAAGAAGGCAAGATTGAGAGCAATAAAGCTGTCCAGGAAATTCAGTTTCAATGCTCTTTTGATACCCTGCTTATCTCTTTTTATTTTTCTTGTTTGTACTAAAGCAGAATGCAGGTATAAATTATGCGGCATCACCGTAGCACCGATAATACCAATAGCGATATATAGCGCAGCATCGTTAGGAATATGTGGCACAAATCCAGCTGCCACTTCGCCCAGATCAGGTTTGGCTAATATGATCTCAATTAAAAACGAAGCACCGATGATGAATACCAGGGCGATGATGAATGCTTCCATTTTCCGCATCCCCAGCCGCTGCAAAAACAATAAAAGAAATGTGTCCAGTACGGTGATCAATACACCCCAGATCAAAGGAAGCCCGGTTAATAATTGCAAACCGATGGCCATACCCAGTACTTCAGCAAGATCGGTGGCAGCAATGGCTATTTCTGCCAGGATATAGAGAGCAATATTTACTTTGCGGGGATAGGTTTCCCGGTTGGCTTGTGCCAGGTCTCTTCGTCTTACAATACCAAGTCTTGCGGATAAACTTTGGAGCAGTAATGCCATCAGGTTGCTCATCAGCAGCACCCAGATCAGTTTATAACCAAACTGGCTGCCACCGGCCAGGTCAGTCGCCCAGTTGCCCGGATCCATGTAACCAACACTTACCAGGTAGGCCGGGCCAAAGAAGGACAGTATCTTTCTCCAGACGGGCCGGTTGGTACGGGTGGTGTCTATTGATTCATGTACTTCACTCAGCGATATATCATGGTGATCTTTATGCGCCATACTTCACAAAAATGTTTTTAGCTAATTGTTCACTGATGGTAAATACAGGCTGACGGCCGGCTTTTACTTCCATAGAATTATCAAAGGAGAATTTTTTCTTTACTTCCAGCTTGGTACCAATGACGATATTTTTATGTTTCAGCAATTCCAGTATCTCGGTTGACTGATCACTTACATGACTGACCACCGCCGATTTATTAAAAGGCAAATCAAGCAAACAAACCTGCCGGCTGGTTTCGATTTTTCCGTCCTGGTCAGGTATCGGATCTCCATGCGGATCCACCCTCGGGAAACCCAGGAATTCATCCAGTTTGTCAATCAGTTTCTTACTACTCACATGTTCTAAATGTTCGGCCACTTCATGCACTTCATCCCACGTGAATTTCAGTTTCTCTGCTAAAAAAAACTCCCATAACCTGTGCCGGCGGATAATACCCAGGGCTACTTTTTTGCCTTCATTGCTGAGGCTGAAACCCTGGTAGGGTTCATAATGCAACAATTTTTTGGCTTTCAGTTTCTTCATCATATCGGTGATGGAAGCTGGTTTTGCCTTCAGTTCAGCGGCCAGTTCGTTCGTGGTTACGTTGCCATCCTGCTGCTGCAGGTGATAGATGGCCTTGATATAATTTTCTTCGCTGGTAGAATAATTCAGCACGGCTAAAAATATTTTTAGACAAATCTAAATTATTATCAGCAGGCTTCCAAATGCCTTCTTTGACGGTAGGGCGGAAACGCTTATTTTCGGCATCCAATTCATGTCTATGACCCTTTTCAGGAAATCGTTGTTGCTGGCCCTTTCTTTTGTACTGCTAACAGGCTGCAAGGATAAAAAAAAGCCTTCTTTGGCCGGCGATGAGCCCGTTGAAGTGACCGATTTTGTTGATTTTTTTCAACCTGCCGATCTTCCATTTGCTTTTGAAGACAGCCTCTTGTTAAAAAAGGACAATGATTCCTTACGGATCAGCTATAAAGTGTTTACCCAGTTCGTTCCTGATTCAGTATTAGGGAAGGTTTTTGGAAAAGACAAGAAGTTGAAGATATATCCCCTTGGAAAAACGAAAGTTGACGGTGCAGAGACTTATCTTTTTGCCAAAGTAGTTGGTGCGGGCAAAAAAGCAGCGTTCATTATTGCATTAGATAAGGCCAATACATTTTTAGCCAGCCTCCCTGCCATCCGGACAGATCTTCCAAAGTCTTCGGTACGAACAACAGTCATTGACAGGAGGTACACGATCACCAAAACACAGTTGCGGAAGAATACCGATGGTAGTTTGAGCGAAGGGAAAGATGTATATGTGCTGAATGCGGATGCCAAAAATTTCATGCTGATCATGACGGATGCACTGGAAGATAAAGTGACCGAACTGATCAACCCTATTGACACATTGCCCCGTAAACATAAGTTATCAGCTGATTATACCACCGGTAAATTAAATCTTGTTTCTATCCGGGATGGAAGAAAAGCGGACCGCCTGACTTTCTTTATTCATTTTGAAAAAGACAATGGTGCCTGTACGGGGGAATTGAAAGGAGAAGCCATGATCAGGTCAGCCAACCTGGCCGAGTACAAAGTAGGCGGTGATCCCTGCGTATTGCAATTCCGTTTCACTTCTTCTTCGGTTACCTTGAAGGAGATGGAAGGCTGCGGAGCACACAGGGGTTTGCGTTGTGCCTTTGATGGCTCTTTTCCCCGGAAAAAAGAAGTCAAGCCTAAAACTGTAAAAACAAAACTTACCAAAAGAAAATAATTCTCCCTTGCTAACGTTTGCGGGGATATTTGTTCAACTATTTCATTACCTGTGGATAATTTCCTTTCCGGCCTAAATCTGTTTCCTATTCATAATTAAATTTTATATTGCAGCCTCGTGTAAAAAAGACACAATATGAGTTTTACTAAATATTCAGTTCCGTACCCCGTTGACCAGGCTTATAATAAGAAAGTTGCTTATTTCTCAATGGAGTTTGCCACTCACCAGCCCTTAAAGATATACAGTGGTGGTTTGGGTTTTCTTGCAGGGTCTCATCTTCGCAGTGCTTACGAACTCCGCCAGAACATGGTGGGTATCGGTATTTTATGGAAATATGGCTATTATGACCAGGCCCGCCACCAGGACCAGACCTTACAGGTGACCTGGTATGAAAAATATTACAGCTTCCTGGAAGATACAGGTATCAAGTTCCAGATAAACGTACATGAACATCCTGTTTGGGTAAAAGTCTATTACCTGAACCCGGAGACCTTTAAAACAGCACCGCTGTTCTTATTGTCCACAGATGTTCCGGAAAACGATTATGTTTCTCAAACCATCACACATCGCTTGTATGATGCGAATGTGGCCACCAAAGTAGCTCAGTTCATTTTGCTGGGGGTGGGTGGTGCCAAACTGATGGATGTGATCGGGTTCAATCCTGAGTTATATCATTTGAATGAGGCGCATGGTTTGTCCGCTGCTTTTTATCTCTATAATAAGTATAAGAACAATATTGAAGAAGTAAGAAAACGTCTGGTGTTCACTACACATACACCGGAAGAAGCCGGGAATGAGAAGCATGATATCTATCTCTGTCATAAAATGAGTTATTTCTGCGGTCTCTCGGTTGACCAGGTAAAGAAACTTACCGGTAACCCGGATGACCAGTTTAACCACTCACTGGCGGCATTACGCTTTGCCAAATTAGCCAACGGTGTGTCGCAACTGCATGGGCATGTATCAAGAGCTATGTGGGGCCGCTATGAAAATATCTGCCCGATCATTTCCATTACCAATGCGCAGAACTGGCGTTACTGGGCCGATAAACAATTGTACCGCTTCATGGAAGCCGGTGATGATTATGGTATTGATGACCGCAAAAAATATTTGAAGAAAAGGGCTTTTGAGATTGTTGCTGATCAAACCGGCAAGATATTTAACCCCGATGTGTTCACCATTGTCTGGGCCCGTCGTTTTGCCGGGTATAAAAGAGCCAGCATGCTGACAAGCGATGAGGAACGTTTCGAAAAATTATTGAACAATCCCAAGCACCCGGTGCAGATCATCTGGGCAGGAAAACCTTACCCGGTAGATCATCCAGCCATCAGTGAGTTCAACCAACTGGTGCATATCAGTAAGAAATATAAGAACGTAGCGGTGCTGACAGGGTATGAACTGGCATTGTCAAAAAGATTGAAGCAGGCTGCGGATTGCTGGTTAAATAATCCAAGAGTGCCGAGAGAAGCTTCAGGCACCAGTGGCATGACCGCAGCGATGAATGGTGCGATCAATTTTTCTACCGATGACGGCTGGATACCGGAGTTCATTAATCATGGACATAATGGGTTCGTGGTGCCGAAAGCCGACTATGCCCGTATGGCCACGCATGAACAGGACCAGTATGACCTGGATAAACTCTACGAGATATTGGAGAAAGAAATTCTTCCATTATATTATAACAACTATACTACCTGGCGCCAGGTGATGAAGAACGGAATGCAGGATGTACGTTTCCAGTTTGACAGTAACCGGATGGCGCATGAGTACTATGACCTGCTGTATAAATAATAAGGAGTAATGAACAAATCTATAAAGGTCTTCATTTAATGAAGACCTTTTTTATTCAAAGCTTTTTATAAGCTGATCATTTGATATGTTAACAGGGAAAAATCCAGACAGCTTATTAATAACCCCTTCCACCAGCGCATCCGGGCAGGAGGCCCCGCTGGTGATCAGAATTTTTACAGGTTCTTTCTTTGGTAAAAACTCAGCCGTTAGTTTTTCTTCTTTGGTATGAAAATTATAATGCAGTATTTCTTGTGCGGAGATTATTTTTTCTTCGCTATTGATAAAATAGGTGGGCAGTTTTTCTTCACAAAGCTCAACAAGATGAGACGTGTTGGAAGAATTATATCCTCCCACTACGATCGCCAGGTCAGCAGCTGTTTCCAGCATACCGGTAACAGCTGTCTGGTTATCATTCGTGGCATAGCAAAGTGTATCTCTTGTTTCGGCAAAACGATCTTCTGCAACAACCGGATGAAATGTGTCGATCATCACCTGTTTTAAATAATCAGCAATAGCTTGTGTATCGCTGGCCAGCATCGTGGTTTGATTGACAACACCGATACGTTGCAGGTCTTTCGTTACATCAAAACCTGCTGAGTACTGTCCTTTGAATTCTTCTGCAAATAAAGCTGGCGATTTTTCCCCGGTGATATATTGGGCAAGTTCCTTCGCCTGTTTCATATCTTCCACTACCACCGAAGCGGCATTGGCAGCTGCATGCGAAAAAGTAGCTCTTGTTTCTTCATGTTTGGGTTTGCCATGAATCACAATGGTATAATTCTTCTTAGCGATCACTTCGCTGCGGTTCCATACTTTTTCTACAAAGGGACAGGTGGTATTGTATTTTTCTGTTTGAATACCGGTATCATTCAATCGCTTCTCAATATCCAATGTGGTACCGAATGCAGGAATGATCACTATGTCGTCAGCCGTCAATGCTTCAAAAGGGATGATCTGTTTTCCGTATGTGTCTTGTAAAAAAGTGATGCCATGCGATTGCAGGTCGGCATTTACCTGTGGATTATGGATCATTTCGCTTAACAAAAAGATATTTTTGCCCGGGTTTTCTTCAACAGTCCGGAAAGCGATCTCGATCGCATTTTCCACACCATAACAAAATCCAAAATGACGAGCCAGGAAAACTTGTAACGGCCCAAAATCAAGCAGGGTGGGGCTGAAATCTTTTTTCATCTTGTCCGTTTCCTTCCGTTTCTTTTTGATAGCGGTGATCAGCGGACTGCGGTAAATGATCGGAACATCAAAACTCTTCATGACTGCAAAGATAGTGAGAGAAGTGCAGAGAAGTCAGATGCCGGATGCTCCTAAAAATATGCTATTGAGATTAAAACAAAGACTGGGATATTTCGTATTGCTGACCCCGTAGTTCCGGGCCTGATTTCTTCTTATCTTTCGCAAAAGTTCAGACCATGCGATACCTGTTGTTTGCTATTTCTCTTTCAGTATTGCTCAGTGCCTGCAAACTGATGAAGAAGGACGATGAAAAAGACACAAAAAGTAAAAAAAGTATGACCACAACATTCAGTGCCCCGGGATGGGCCCACAGTACAAATATTTACGAAGTGAATATCCGCCAGTACAGCCCGGAAGGAACCTTTAATGCTTTTGCTAATGAATTACCCCGGTTAAAAGATATGGGTGTGCAAACCTTATGGTTCATGCCTATCACACCGATAGCACAAAAAAATAAGAAAGGAACATTGGGTAGCCCTTATGCCTGTTCTGATTATACGGCTATCAATCCTGAGTTTGGAACCATGGATGATTTTAAGAACCTGGTGAAGCAGGCGCATGAAATGGGTTTTAAAGTGATCATTGACTGGGTGGCTAATCATACAGGGTGGGATCATCGCTGGACAAAAGAGCATCCCGAATATTATTTGAAAGATACCGCTACCAATGATTTTCATATTGCTTCCGGCATGGATGATATCATTGAACTGGATTTTAATAACCCGGCCACCGTGCAGGCCATGATTGATGCCATGAAATTCTGGGTTACGGAATGTGATATTGATGGTTTTCGTTGCGACCTGGCCAGTTGGGTGGAATTACATTTCTGGCAAAAAGCAAGACCAGAGGTGGATGCGGTGAAACCCTTGTTCTGGCTGGGTGAATTTGATGAACTGGAAACACCGGATTATGGAAAAGTATTTGATGCCAGTTATACCTGGACATGGATGCATAAGACAAAGGATTTCTACCAGCAGCATTTGCCCCTCAATGCCATTGATTCAATCCTGTACCTGTATAGTGCTATTGGGGATGGCTCTATGCGGGCCTGGTTTACCAGTAACCATGATGAGAACAGCTGGAATGGCACAGAGTATGAAAAGTATGGTGATATGGCCAAAGCATTAGCCGTATTCAGTGTCACCTGGAATGGTGTGCCGCTGATCTACTCCGGCCAGGAACTGCCGCTGATCAATAAACGACTGGAGTTTTTTGAGAAAGACCCGATCCCCTGGACCGGTAAAAATGAGCTGCATGATTTTTATAAAACTTTATTTGGCCTCAAAAAAAATAACCCCGCCTTGCGTGGGGGAGATAGTACTGTAAAAACAATTCACCTCGCTACCACGGATGAGGGGCATATCCTGGCTTATTTAAGAAAGAGTGCCGACAGGGAAGTACTGGTGGTACTGAACCTATCTGCAACAAAGGATCTGCATTTTGATATTACGGATGAAAACCTGAAAGGGATTTTTAAGAACGTTTTCTCGGGAGCTGCTAATGATTTTACCACGGAGAAAAGTTTTGAGATGCAGCCCTGGGAGTATTTAGTATATGAGAAGTGATCATAATTAATTGTATTAATAAAAAAGCCGCTTGCAATTCAAGCGGCTTTTTTATTAAGTCTCTTCCGTATTAATTATTGTTCATCCAGGTTCAGGGGATAAGTATAAGACCCATCATAACCGGGATAAATACCTTCCAGGCGAACGCTGCCATCTGTCCTTGCGATCATCCTGGCTAATTGTTCAATACTGCTGATCTCTGTTCCATTCACACTGGTGATCACAAAACCTTCCTGGATCCTTGTTCTGCCGATCGGGCTGTCTTTACTGGTAATTGATTTAACAACCACACCACCAGTTATATCTAATTTAGTTGCCTTTTCTTTACTCAGGTTCTCCAGCTCAGCGCCTAATTTCTGGTTGATATCAGTCTTAGCCACTTCTTCGTAAGAACCTACTTTACTTTTCAACGTAGCGGTACCGTTAAATTCTTTATCGCCTCTCTTATAAGTGATCTTTACTTTATCTCCGGCATTGTAAGAAGCAACAGTTCCCTGCAGTTCAGGCCATGAAGCAATTGCGATATCATTGATCTTGGTGATCACATCACCTTTTTTCAAACCTATTTCAGCAGCAGCTCCATCAGGAGCCACCAGGCCAACATAGGCACCATCACCCGCATCATATTTATCTTCTGCAGCAGAGATACCGAGATAAGGCCTTTTAACATCACCATATTTCACGAGATCATTAACGATCTTTTTTACTAGGTTTACAGGGATGGCGAAACCATAACCTGCATAAGTTCCATTCGGAGCAAGGATAGCTGAGTTAATTCCTACCAGTTGCCCATCGGTAGTGATCAATGCACCACCACTGTTTCCCTGGTTGATGGCGGCATCAGTTTGTATAAACGATTCAATCGGGCTGTTGCTCTGGCGCTGGTTGATACCGATAGCCCTTCCTTTTGCACTCACGATACCTGCCGTAACAGTTGTTTCAAGTGTCAGGGGATAACCAACGGCTAATACCCACTGACCCAATTTAACGGCATCAGAATTACCGTAGATCAGGTACGGAAGATTGGTGGCATCCACTTTCAATACTGCGAGGTCGGTACTTGGATCACGGCCAATCACTTTCGCTTTATAGGTTTTCTTATTGCTTAATGTTACGGTAATCTCGTCGGCAACTCCATCACCGCCATTGGATACAACGTGGTTATTAGTTACGATATAACCATCCTCGCTGATGATCACCCCACTACCCGATGCCCTTTGTTCCGGTTGTACCTGCGGTCCGAAACCCTCGCCAAAAAACTGGTTGAAGAAATCATCCATACTATTGTTGCCGCGGCTGCGGTTCAGGTTACTTATTTTCTTAGCCGGGATCTTTGTTTTAATGTGTACTACAGCAGGAACAGCGGAACCGGCGGCTTTTGTAAAGTCAATCGGGTCAGCAGCTGTCGCTACATTGTCATAAAAACCGGCATAATTAACCGGGAGTTTACCATCGGTGGTGGTTTGAGCAAATCCATCTTTTTTACTGGTCAGTTTACCATATACCCACACACTGCCAACGGCTGATGCTGCACTCACAGCAACGATCAGAAAAAGTTGTTTAAGTTTCATAGTGCTATATACTTTTAGATTTTTTGTTTGCAAGGACCAATTGTTTCATATTCTGTGCCATTGCTTAACAAAGTAACAAACTGTCAGGCCATCTTTGTTTACCAACGGTTTAGTTTAACAATTCTTTACTAAGGTCTTCGTACTTTACTGTCCGTGTAAATTTAATGCCATTTGGGGGGAATAAAAAGCCCCGTTTTACAGGCGGCAAAGAAAAGCAAGGGTATCAACCCCGTCGGCATAATCTGCAATGGCCGGAACCTGGCTTTGTCCAAATGGGACGAAACCTCTGCCCACTATACATTGCAGGTCCTTGTTAACCTTTAGAGAGTCGGCCAATTTGTCGGGATTGTCATAGAACTCATAGTTCAGTTGACTGATGGGAGAGAACAGGGAGGACTCTTCAACAAGCAACAAGGAGGGGTTACTCATGTAGTATTTCTTATTCAGGAGATGCAGGGCCAGGTTATAATCATAATTGTTCTTATACTTATGATGATCGGCCAGGAAATCGTATTTCTTAAAGGCGGTGATCAGGGGAACAAAATCATAGCCTGCAGGGACATAAATTTTGGTCACATTCCGGCAGCCCAGGCCAAAATAGAGGTACACATCATCAGCCAGTTTTGCCAGTTCTTCGCTGGTTTCTTCGCCGGTGACAATGGCTACTGAGGTTCTGTTGCGGCGGATGATATGTGGCCATTTTCCGAAGTAATATTCAAAGTGCCCGGCTGAATTATTGCTACCGGTGGCAATATAAGCATCACAGCCTTTCAGCATGTCGGCAAATGAGACACACCCTTCTACAGCTTTATCCCATTCCGCCAGTTTGCCGACCAGGTGCTTTATTAGGGTTTCGTCTTTCGAGGAGGTCTTGATAGTAGCCTTATGCCCTGAAATGAATACTGATAAGAAATCATGAAAACCCACCAGCGGGATGTTCCCTGCCATAACTACCCCGACATTTTTGGGTTGAGGCATATTGCCCGGTACATCATAAGAGCTGACCCATTTTTCCAATACCGGGCGGGACAGGAATTGACGGGCTATATTGTTGGAGGCCAGGTCAACGAATTCGGGGATAAACCAGCCATTCTCCCGGGAGGCTTTTTCCTTTGCTTCTGCCCATGCAGGATTACCTGATAAAATATATTCCCCGAGGTCAACTAATAAATCAATTCGATACTGTAAATTCATGCCCGTAAATTAAACGCCAGTTTTTTAAATTTTCCGGCTGCAAATTAACGGATGACTGCACAGGAAAAAATTTAAAGCCGGCTGCTGAGACTAAAAACAAACTAATTTTGCTCAGTAATGTAATTCTCAACCCGTTAAATGTTTTTTTATGGCAATCAAGATCACCGAAGAATGTATCAATTGCGGCGCCTGCGAACCTGAATGTCCCAATAACGCTATTTATGAAGGTGGCGTAGAGTGGGCTGTTTCAGATGGCACCACTGTTAAAGGGCCTTTTACCCTGTTAGACGGATCAGTAGTAGATGCTGATCAGAAGAATGCCCCGGTTAGTGTTGATATTTATTACATCACACCCAATAAATGTACTGAGTGCCAGGGCTTTCATGAGGAGCCGCAGTGTGCAGCCGTTTGCCCGGTTGATTGCTGTGTGCCGGATGAGATGTACCAGGAGACGGTGGATCAGCTGATCGCCAAAAAAGACAAATTGCATATCTGATCTGTGCTTCGGCTGTGCATAATTATTTATGCAGTTACTGGTTGTTCTTTCCAAAGTTGTATAACTTAGTAACAGATTCAATTAATATAGCAGTGTAAGCTGCTCCATTAAAGGCGGGTGATATTTCCCGTCGTAAAAAGGTGAAGGAGAAACGGCCTTCACCTTTCTTATTTTTGAATGCGGCAAGAAATAAATGATTTTTAGCATTTGAAATTTCGGGCATCGCTTTTTTTCCTCAATATTTGCGTAGCTAAACACATACATTATCAACTATGAAGAAAACCATTGCCCTGGTGACCGGCGGTTTTTCAGGAGAAGCAGTTATTTCGTACAGAAGTGCCAACACTATTGATAATAATCTCGACAGGGATAAATTTAACGTTTATAAGATTGATGTTAACCCCAAAGGGTGGTTCTATGAACTGGCAGATGGCAGAAAAGTGGAAATTGATAAGAATGATTTTTCTCTCCCTCTCGATAATGAAAAAATAGATTTTGATGTTGTTTTTATCGGGATGCACGGCACCCCGGGTGAGGATGGAAAACTGCAGGGGTACTTCGATACCTTAAAGATTCCTTACACCAGTTGTGATGCCACTACATCGGCTATCACTTTCAATAAACGATATACGGTTGCTGTAGCCAAAATGGCTGGAATTTCCGTAGCTAATTCAGTTCACCTATTTAAACATTCTCCCGTTCCTGCTGCACAGGTACTCGGCGAGGTAAAATTGCCGGTGTTTGTGAAGCCGAGTAATGGCGGATCAAGTATCGGGATGAGTAAAGTGGACAAACCGGAAGACCTGGATGCTGCTATTGCCAAAGCTTTCAATGAAGACGAGCAGGTTCTGATCGAAGAGATGGTGAAAGGCAAAGAATATACGGTGGGTGTTTTTAAAACAAAGGGAAATATTATCGTGTTGCCACTTACAGAAGTAAGAGCGGATGATGATAAGGAATTCTTTGATTTTGAAGCCAAGTACCAGGGCAAATCCACCGAGACAACGCCAGCGCTGGTGGATGAAGTGACAGCTGATAAAATCAGGATGGCTGCACACAGGATTTACGAAGTATTCAATTGCCGTGGTGTGGTCAGAATTGATTTCATCTATAATGAAGAAAGCGGTCAGCCCTACATGCTGGAGATCAATACAATACCAGGGCAAAGTGAGGCCAGTATTGTGCCGCAACAGGTAAGAGCAATGGGCTGGAGCCTGAAAGAATTTTATACTAAACTGGTGGAAGAAGCTTTATACTGATTTATAAAAGTGAGATTAGATCATTCAAAATTTAAGCTGTGCTGAAATTTATCACACATCGTCCTTTGTGGCTCAATATCCTGGCCGGGATATTACTGGCTGTAGCCATCTTTTCTGTTTTTATCTTATCACTGAACTGGCTCACCCATCATAACAGTTCAATGACGGTTCCCCAGGTAACGGGCAAATCATTTGAAGAAGCAGAAAGTATTCTGGAGAAAGCGGGGTTTGATGTCGAGATACAGGATTCTATTTATTCCGACACTACTAAACCGATGGCTGTACTGAAACAGTTCCCGGAAGCAGATGAAGTGGTGAAAGTTAATCGCAAAGTTTACCTGACTATCAACAGGGCTGTTCCTCCTATGATCGATATGCCTAACCTCGTAGGTTATAGTTTTCGTAATGCAGAAATGACCCTAAAGAATAACGGGCTTCGGTTTGGTGACAGCACATTCAAACCCGACTTTGCCAGGAATGCCGTGTTAGAACAATTGTATAATGGCTCACCGATTGCCCCGGGCACCAAAATAAGGATGGGTAGTAAGATTGATTTTGTGTTGGGCGATGGAGTGGGGGATAAAGAATTTGCGGTACCTGATATTACCGGGCTGACTTTTGCTGATGCAAAAGCAAGACTTGAAGCCTATGGGATCAGTTTTGCATCTGTCATTGCAGATGGTATATCCGATACTGCTAATGCCTTTATCTATAAACAAAACCCTGAACGATTGGATATTGATAAAAAAATACAACATATCCGGTCGGGTCAAACGATGGATGTATGGCTGCAACTGGATAAACCAGTAAAGGATACTATCGATATACCTTCACCACAACAATAATTTTTTCAACTATGCAAAATATCACAGCTGAAGAATTAAAGGCACGCCTGGATGCCGGGGAAAAAATGAACATCATTGATGTAAGAGAACCACATGAAAATGCGGAGTTCAATATTGGCGGCACCCTGATCCCCCTGGGAAAAGTGCAGACCATGCAAATTGATGAGATCGAGGACCTGAAACAACAGGAACTCATCGTTTATTGCCGCAGTGGTAACCGCAGCGGGCAAGCATGCCTGTTTTTAGATGCATTGGGTTTCACCAATACCAAGAACCTGGTAGGCGGGATGCTGGGCTGGCAGGAAAAATATGGAAGTCAGAAGTAAGAAGTCTGAGGCCGGATACCAGACTTCTTACTTCCGGCCTGTTTTATAACCTTATATTGACAGCGAACATAAAATTCGTTCCTGCCATCGGGAAATAATAATTTTCTGTCGTTGTTGCTCCCCCGTAGATATAGCTGAATGTATATCCATTCGGTTCATATTTTTTACCAAAGAGATTATTCACCTGGCCGATAATATTTACTTCTTTCAACCATTTCTTTTTGATCGTGTAGATAGCCCTTACATCCTGTACATAAAAGGCGTTCAGTTTCCTGTTGTCATTTTGTGTATTATCAAGATACTGGTCGCCGACATATTTACTCAATAAACTCAGTTCAAGATTTTTTACTGGCAGGAGATTAATAGCGGCACTACTGACTACTGAAGGGGAAAATGCGATATCGGTAGCGTCATACGTATTTGTTTTTTGCCCGCCATTATCATAATCATCAATAAATTCTGAGAAGTTATTGACTTTATTCTTGCTGAATGCAATATTAGCAGTTGCATTTAACCATGCATTTAAAATATAACCACCTTGTAACTCGATGCCCGCCCGGTAACTTTCAGGGATGTTGGTTCTTGTATAAGCTCCTACGTCATTGATCTTGCCTGTCAGCACCAGTTGGTTTTTGTAATTCATATAATACAAAGTGGCCGACCAGTTATATTTTTTGCTATTTTTTTCAATGCCGGCTTCAATATCATGCAGCCGTTCGGGTTTGGGTTGCTGCTGGGCTCCTGCTTCAAAATCATCCCGGTTGGGTTCTTTATTTGCAACTGCATATGAAATATATCCCTTCCAGCCATTCTTTGTATAACTAACACCGGCTTTTGGATTAAAGAAATCGAATTTATTATTTACATACAAGGTGGGGTTGTCACGGAAACCTTCGATTGTATAGCGAACAGCCCGATATTGGATATCCCCAAACAAATTCCAGTGATCACCTACCTGTACCTGTTCTTTCAGGTAAACCGTGAAGTCGTTTTTCAACGCATCAAGATCATACCAGCGGTAGTAGGGGGAAGGCAACCCATTAGAGGCCCATTTCAATTCACCAAAATGGTTTCCATTATACCGGGTGATGGCTCCACCAAAGGTGGTTTGCGACTTACTGCTTTTGTACTGTAATGAAAAGATCGACCCGTAAAAGTCATTATCCAGCCACAACTGGCGGACAAAATCTGAATTGCCTGCCGTACTGATGCCGTATTTTGAATAGGGCTCATCAGCTTTATATTGTTCATAATAACCTTCTCCTTTTGTAAGAAATAAAGCGGTATTAAAATGGAGCCGGCTGTTAATGGCCTGGTTAAAGAATAGCTGGTAATGATCCTGTTTGAAGTTATCGGTTTCGTTATCATAGGGTTCACCCGGTTTTTCAGTACCGGCATAATTAATAGTCCGTTTGCCGGTTATTAGATCTGCTTCTGAAACTCCGTTCCAGGCCTGGTAGGTTTTTTCTTTACCGGAAAAAATATTAAACCGTAAGGAATTATTCTTTCCGATATAAGCAGTGGAAAAATAAATGGACTTCAGATCCGTTTTTGCACGGTCGATGAAACCACTACTGGTGATATTAGATATGCGGATATTAGTGGTAATGTGATCACCGATCAAACCACTACCCAGTTTCAGTGTATTCTTCCAGGTATCAAAGGAACCATAGCTGTTGTTGATCTCTGCATAAGCTTCCCGGTTCACTTCGTTGGTGCTGAAATTGATACTGCCGCCAAAAGCACCGGCACCATTAGATGAAGTACCCACTCCCCGTTGTATCTGGATACTGCCGGTGGAAGAAGAAAAATCGGGCAGGTCAACAAAGAAAGTCCCCTGGCTTTCGGCATCGTTGTAAGGAATCCCATTAAGAGTAACATTGATCCTGGTGGCATCCGTTCCCCGGATACGGATACCGGTGTAACCAATACCATTCCCGGCATCCGAATTAATAACTACGGATGGTGTCTGGTTTAACAAAAACGGGATGTCTTGCCCTAAATTGACTTTGGCGATCTCTTTTTTGCCAATATTGGTTTTGGTAAAAGGGGCATTATCTGCCGCACGGATAGCTTTCACTTCCACGGGAGACAGGGCATAAAAACTGTCTTTAACAGGTGTTTTTTCCTGCGCTATAACAGTTTCGCACAGGATGAACGAAATGATTGGAATGGCAATCCTCTTCATTTTTTTAAAATTTAAACGGTTAAAAAATGAGAGGGAAATGCTGTGGAGAAAGGGCATGTGATTGACCTCCTTCCCTGCGCAGGCATTACCCTGATCAGGTTTTACGGGTTTGATCTCAGCCAACTCTAAACTGCCAAAGGGCCCTTTGGCGGGTTCAGGTGAGCACCCCGGGAAACACTGAAAACTTACAAAGCTTTCTTTTTGCAAGAATAAGAACTTATCTGCCCGCAAGCAGACTGGGCAAAGTTAAGGCAGAAAATAATTACCATCATCTGTAACTTTTCTACACTGTTCTTCGTACCACCTGAAAACCAGCTAATATGAAGAAATATCTTTTATCATTTTCGCTTATACTGGCCATGCTGCCGGTGCTTGCCCAGCAAGTTATCAACGATCCAAATGCGGAAAAGCGGACGGTCAGCAGTTTCCATGGTATTGATGTATCAACCGGGATCACCCTGATCCTGACCGAAGGCACTACTGAAGAAGTAGCCGTGAGTGCAGCCACCATTGAATTCAGGGATAAAATCGTAACCAAAGTGGAGAATGGTATCCTGAAGATCAGGTATGAAACAAAAATGGGATCGATCAATAAGCGGAAAGAAAGTAAGGAACTAAGGGCCTATGTATCTTATAAGACGCTGGACCACCTGGATGTTAATACAGGTGCAGAAGTAGAGATCAAAGGAGTGCTTTCTTCTTCCAGTTTAACATTGAAAGCCAATACTGGCGGTATTGTAAAAGGGAAAATCAACATTACCAAATTGAAAGTAAGCCAGGACACCGGCTCTAAAATAACTCTGACCGGGAAAGCAGAAACATTGGAAGTGGACGGAGATACCGGCAGCAAATTTTTTGGTGAAGATCTTGAGACGACCAATTGTACAGCTTCTGCCGGAACGGGTGCGGCAATTTCTGTAACGGTTAACAAGGAGCTAAATGCAAAAGCGAATACCGGTGGCCATATCAAATACAAAGGAACTGCTGGTATCAGGGAAATCAAAACCAACACCGGCGGATCAGTTTCTAAAATCTAAACTATAATCAACCAGGTCATGAAAAAAATAATCAACTTAGTAATACTGGCAGCCACTTTTACTATTGTTACTGCACAGAAAACGATCAATGATGTGAATGCAGAGAAGAGAAATGTTGTAGGCTTTCATGCAATAGAAGTAGGAGGTGGTATTGATCTTTATCTTTCACAAGGTGATGAAGCTGTGGCTGTAAGTGCCAGTGAAACCAAATACCGGGATAGAATTACAACTGAAGTGGTAAACGGTGTGTTGAAGATCAGGTATGAATATGAAAAAGGATTAAGAATCAACTGGACAAGCAGCAAAATGCAATTGAAAGCGTATGTTTCCGTAAAAGAACTCGATAAACTAAATGCTTCCGGCGGTTCTGATGTGAGGGTAGAGGGGAGTCTTACCTTTACTAAACTCGCCTTGGGAGTTTCGGGCGGATCTGATTTTACGGGCAAAGTGGATGTAACAGATCTGAAAGCTAATGCCAGCGGTGGATCTGATATTCATATTTCCGGTTCTGCTAAAACGCTGGATATTGATGTAAGCGGTGGCAGTGATTTTAAGGGATTTGATCTTACCGTGGAAAATTGTACTGTAGAAGCCAGTGGTGGCAGCGATGTGTCTGTTACAGCAACTAAAGAATTAAATGTGGAAAGTAGTGGCGGCAGTGATGTATATTACAAAGGTGCAGCCATGATCCGCAATATTAAGAGCAGCGGTGGGGGCAGTGTGAAAAAGACATCTAAATAAAGAATTAAAAGATAAGTGTATGAAAAAGATAACTGTACTTGTGTTTGGCCTGTTAGCAGTAATGATGGTAGGCGCACAATCGTTCAATGACCCGAATGCCGAAGTGAGGGATGCAAAGGAATTTCATGGTATCAACGTATCGCATGCTTTTGACGTGTACCTGAGCCAGGGGGATGAAGCGGTGGCAGTGAGTTCAACAGACCCTGATTACCGTAGTCGTATAAAAACAGAAGTTAAGAATGGTATCCTGTTCATTAGCCTGGATAACCAGGGGAAAAAATGGACCAAGGGTAATAAACACCTGAAAGCTTATATATCGTATAAGAAATTAGATAAGATCAACATCAGCGGTGCCTGCGATGTGTACATCAATGGCTCATTGAAAGCTGATGAACTGAAAGTTGACCTCTCCGGGGCCAGCGACCTGAAAGGAAAACTGGATGTAAAGATCCTGGATGTTGATATCAGCGGAGCTTCCGATATGACCGTTACAGGTACAGCTAACCAATTGAAAATCGATGCCAGTGGTGCCAGTAATTTCAAGGGGCAGGACCTCTCAGTCGATTATTGTAATGTGGATGCCAGCGGCGCCAGTGATGTAAAGGTCACGGTGAATAAAGAGTTGTCAGCTAATGTGAGTGGTGCCAGTGATCTTCGTTACAAAGGAGAGGGGCTGATCAGGGATATCCGTACCAGCGGAGCCGGCTCGGTAAAAAGGATTTAGTCAGAACACAAAGTGTATAATAAACGCCGCCATTTTAATGGGGGCTTTTTTTATTTTTCTTTTGGACGGATAGCCAGATACGGTTACCTTTGCGCTCCACATCGCGAAGTAGAGCAGCGGTAGCTCGTCGGGCTCATAACCCGAAGGTCGGGAGTTCGATCCTCCCCTTCGCAACCAACGAAAAGGCCAAACCCCGGTTTGGCTTTTTCAATTTTTTCTTAACAGTTGAACTTCAACTGCCAAGATTGATTACCTCCTCAATTCTTAGGCTCTGCCTTACCGCAGTCAAGTTGAAGTCGTCGGCTTGAATTTTTTTCAATGAAAACAGGGTTTGTCAATATTTTCGGAAGACCTAATGCTGGGAAAAGCACCTTGCTCAACGCATTAATGGGAGAAAAACTGGCTATCGTATCTCCCAAAGTGCAGACCACAAGGCACCGGATCAAGGCAATCATGACTGAAAAAGATTACCAGGTAATTTTTTCGGATACTCCGGGTATTATTGAACCCAGGTATAAACTGCATGAAAAAATGATGCAGGCCGTTAAAGGGGCGCTGGAAGATGCGGATGTGGCCCTGCTGATCGTTGATGTAAATGAAAACTGGGAAGAATGTAATACCATCTTTGAAGCTTTAAAGTTAAAAGTTCCTGCTGTGGTGGTTATCAATAAGATCGACCGGGCATCGCAGGAAAAAATAAAAGAAGCGGTAACTTTTTTTGAAAGCAAATCCTATTGTAAAAAGACGCTGACGATCACAGCCACCAGTGGTATCAATATTAAGAATTTCCTGAAACCGATACTGGAATTATTGCCGGAAGGTGATCCGTTCTACACCGATGATGATATCAGTGATCTGCCGACCAAATTCTTTGTCAGCGAATTGATCCGGGAGAAAATATACGAATTGTCGCAGGATGAGATACCGTATCACACAGCTGTACTGGTCAGGGAATTTAAAGAGAAGACAACATTGGTCAAAATTGTGGCAGACATCATTGTACACCGGGAGACACAGAAAGTGATCCTGATCGGGGAAGGGGGCAGTATGATCAAGAAAATTGGAACAGCGGCGAGGCAGGACATTGAAGCCTTTTTGCAGCAAAAGGTTTTCCTGGAATTGTTTGTCAAAGTAAAACCCAAATGGAGAGAGAATGATCTCCAGTTAAAAGAATACGGATATTAAATGAAATGTACTGCTTGGTACAAATGAACTGGCAGTATCAATCGCAAATTTATAGTTATGTCATTTACAGTAGCAATAGTCGGTCGTCCGAATGTAGGAAAGAGTACTTTTTTTAATCGTTTGCTGGAACAGCGAAAAGCCATCGTGGATGATGTCAGTGGTGTGACGAGAGACAGGCAGTATGGTGTGGCTGACTGGAACGGCAAAATGTTCAACGTTATTGATACAGGTGGTTTTGTGGCCGGCAGTGAAGATATTTTTGAAAAAGAAATTGCTAAGCAGGTATTGATTGCGGTGGAAGAAGCAGATGCTATCATCTTTATGGTAGATGCACATACCGGTCTTACTAACCTGGATGATGCGATGGCTAGTGTACTAAGAAGGAGTACGAAACCTGTTTTTTTAACTGTCAACAAAGTTGATAATAGTGAACGACTGCTGGAAGCTAACGAGTTTTACAGCATGGGTTTTGAGCATGTTTTTTTTATCGCAGCAGCCAGTGGCAGTGGCAGCGGAGAACTGCTGGATGCGATCGCTGCTCTTATAAGCGAAGATGCTTCGGAAGAAACAGCAGAGATGAATGCATTGCCTAAGTTTGCCATTATCGGTCAGCCCAATGTTGGTAAATCCTCTTTACTTAATTCACTGATCGGGCAGGAGCGGACCATTGTCAGCGAAATAGCGGGTACCACAAGGGATACCATTCATACACACTATAACCTTTTCCAGAAAGAATTTGTATTGATCGATACCGCCGGTATCCGCCGGAAAGCAAAAGTGCATGAGGATCTTGAATTCTATTCTGTGATCCGGGCTATTAAGGCGTTGGATGAAGCAGATGTTTGTTTACTGGTATTGGATGCTGAAAAAGGAATAGCGCAACAGGATCTGAATATTTTCAGCCTGGCCGTAAAGAAAGGGAAGGGGGTAGTGGTGCTGGTGAATAAATGGGACCTGGTGAACAAGGAAACCAATACAGCCCGGGATTATGAAGTGAAACTGAAAGAGAAGCTGGCTCCGTTTACAGATGTTCCTATTCTTTTTATTTCTGCCAAGGAAAAGACAAGGATATTCAAAGCCATTGAACTGGCACTTGATGTATATGAAAGCCGCCAGCGTAGGATACCTACCTCACAATTGAACGAAGTGATGCTGAAAGCAGCAGAAACACATCATGCGCCGGTGATCAGGGGTCACTCGTTAAAGATCAAGTTCGTGACACAGATACCTACAGCCGTACCATCGTTCGCTTTTTTCTGCAACTTCCCGGATGATGTGAAGCAACCCTATAAAAATTATCTTGAAAATCAACTTCGTAAGAATTTCAATTTTACCGGGGTGCCGGTTCGGCTTTTCTTCCGTAAAAAATAAAAGATTGATTGATGTCAAGCATTACCAGGCTGAAAGAAAAAGATTTCTATCAGCTTTGATATTTGATTTCCGGGTTTTACTTTTGCGCATCTTTTTAAAACCTAAAACAAAAAAGTACAATGAAAAAAGTATTCGCAATCCTGGCTATCGCTACATTCATGGTAGCTTGTAACAACGAAGCTGAAAAAACTGAAAGCACTGTTGATAGCGCTGCCCTGAAAGCTGCTGCTGATTCAGCTGCTGCTGCCGCCGCTGCCGCAACTACTACAATGGATTCAGCTGCTGCAACAGTTGATTCTGCCGCTAAAGCTGCCGTTGATTCTCTGAAGAAGTAATCATTGTACTGAACAAATAACTTCTTGCAATAAGTTCCCCTGCCAATACCGGCAGGGGATTTTTTTGTACAATTATTTCCTATTTCTGAGATTTTTCTTAATTTAAGTTACCATTAAACCTGTCCATCTCCCCGAAAAGCCTTTCATGTTCCTGCCCTCAGGCCATTAAATCTTATCGCATGAAAGGATATCTTCTGCTGCCAGCATTGCTGTCTGTATGTGTATATTCAGAAGCAGCTATTATTACCTGGGATGGCGAAGCCGGTGATGCACAATGGAGTACCGCTTCCAACTGGTCGGGTAATATTGTTCCTGTAGCGGGTGATGATGTGATTCTTGATAATTCCACTGTTAGCGGGTCGTATGTTGTGAATTTACCAGCCGGAGCAGTTACGGTTACCCTAAATTCTTTATTGATTAACCCTGCCGGAATGAATACCATCCGGTTGATACTGCCTGTTTCCAATACAATTGTTCCCGGCTTGGATATTACAGGATCCGGTAATGTTCTTGTATTAAATAATGGGGCAATTTTGCAAAACTCTTCTGGTGCGACTTCCGGATTACCTGTTAGTGTAAGTAATGCCCTTGGTATTTTCAGGATTAATAATGGAGGGTTGTATATCCACAATACTTTTCGCCAGCATGCATTATTATTAGATAAATTATCTGTGGCTCCGGGTACAGAGGATGGAACAATTGAATTTGATGTACCTACTACAACTTCATATGTTATTTCACTTACTGGCAGAACGATTGGGAATTTAGTATTATCAGCAACAGCATCAGGAGGCGCAAGAACGTATACATCCTCTGGTTCAAATCCATGTACCATCAACGGTGATTTTACAATCAACAGTGGCGTTACTTTTTCTTCTGGTTTTTCCGCTGATTTTATAGTTAAGGGGGATATTAATCAACAAGCAGCATCGCTTTATAGTATTCAAAATTCAACAGACAACAATTTTGTAAAAATTGAAGGTAACATAAACAGCCAGGGACAGATAACAGAGACCGGTACTGGTTTTCCGGTATTAGAGCTGAATGGTCTCAGTAATCAAAACATTAATATAACAGGTACTATTACCAATAGTGTTGAAGTGAAAATCAATAACCCGGCTGGTGCCACACTTCAATCGGCCCTAACCTTGCCGTACCGGCTAAATTTAATCAATGGAAAAATCACAACCTCGCCTATGAATATGCTGACACTTGCAGATAATGCTGTAACCGCAGGGGCTTCTTCGTTAAGTTTTATCGAGGGACCTCTAAGAAAAATTGGCGATGATAGCTTCACATTCCCGGTTGGCGTGGGAACTATATACTCCCAGGTCACCATTACAAATGTATCCGGTGGAAATACGTCAGATGTATTTACAGCAGAGTATAGACGGAATAACCCGCAAACTGTTCATGGACCTGCGGTTGAACCGGGAATGGATCATGTAAGCTATGTTGAGTACTGGACGCTTACCCGTGATGCGGGAACAGCTGTTAAAAGAGTAGCACTTGCAGTAACGCCAACCAGTTTTTGTAAATCATTGGCGACTACCTATGTCAGCCGCTGGAATGGTGCTTTATGGACCAGTGAAGGTTCAACTAATGGGGGTGTTACACTGTTTCCACCCTATGAGACGGGTACAATAACAAGTACAGATGATATTTCTTCTTTTGGTGACTTTACATTGATCACCGATCAGCCTTTTGCCATCAACCCGCTGCCGGTTACGCTGGTTAGTTTTGATGTGATAAAACAAAATAATACAGCTCTGCTGCAATGGGAATTAGCGGAATGCTGTTCAAAAAATACAAAGTTTGAATTACAACGTTCTCACGAAGGAAGCAGCTTTGTTACGTATAAAACTATTCCTGGCAATGAAGTCAACCGATTTTACCAGGTAATGGATAATCGCCTTAATGCTGGCCTTACCTATTACAGGCTTCGGATTGTTGAAGAAGACGGGAAAATAAGTTTTAGCCGTATTGTAACTGTAATTAATGGTTCACCTCATTTGTCGTTAGCAGCGGTGGGGCCAACGCTTGTTACAGACATAACAACTGTTATGATAACAGCAACCGGCAACCGTGATGTGGTGTTGTATATTACAGATATGCAGGGGAGGGTGTTGTTAAAAAAAGAAAGCCAGCTAAGTACCGGTAATACAACTATTCAGCTTTCTGCGGGTAACCTGGTAACAGGTACTTATTTGATCTATGCAGAAAGTAAGGGGCAGCGAACCAATAGTATCCGGTTTATTAAACAATAGGTATTACTTGACTTTTTTCTTTGAAACCACTTTTTTAACCATCGGTATTCTTAACTTTTTGGCCTCTTCATTCCAGGCGGCTGCATTAATGATCAGCTCCCGGATGCCCAATGCACTGATATCTTTTTTAGAAGTGACAGTAACAGTAGCAATGGTAGCCCTTGATTTCAGCTCCAGTTGCGGGAAAGCGTCCAGCAGGTCTTTGCCCCGGCAGAAAGCCACATCTATCCCTTCTTTGGTATTGTTGAGGTACATGAACATTCCAAAATAATGGTAAAAGGGAATTTTAAAACTAAGCCGTTCTTCAATACCCGGTAGATTTTCAATGATTAAATCTCTGAGTAGCCCGGCAAGTTCACGTCTTTCATCCGGCAGGCCTTCTATATATTCATCCACCTTCTTCATTGCTACTATAAGCCGAATTGCCGGCTGACCTGCTCTGCCTGTTTTTTGAAAGCCGTTAATTCTTCCTGTTGCTGGGCAATGAAAGGATTGTCTTTTAATTTCCCGATTACTGTTTCCATTTCCTTTTCCGTTTCATAAACCATCTGCCGGTAAGGGCTCTGGTAATCTTTAGCTCTTGATTCGTAAATGGCCTTTGTCATCCATTCTTTAGTGTTCACGGCCTGTTGAAACAAGGAAGCGAACATTTTTTTACTGAATTTGCCAGGTGTCAATTGTAAAATCTCCAGCATTGCAGCAAAAGCATGCTGTGTTTTTTCTTTTACATATTTACGGCTCTGTTGTTCGTAAAATGCATGTACCAGGTCCCAATCATTTATTTTACCGGCATGAATTGATCTTACCATTGTTTTAAAAGCCGGGGCAGGAACTAACTGGCCGCCGATATTTGTCCATGCCTGGCGAACAGGGCTGGCAGGTAAAGATTTCAACAGCTGTTGCAGGGATGCTATTTTATTATCAATTGTATAGGAAATGAGTTGTGTGATCCCGTAGTAAATAATTAACTCTTTAAAAACAGCGTAAGCTTCCGCTACTTTGATCAGTTGCACCTTACGATTAGTATTTTCAAATCCTTCTGCCAATATTTCCAATTTGCTGACATCCCCTGGCTTATTCTTCAATAGTGCCTCAGCAGTTTTCAGGAGATCTTTATCCGCAATTTTTTTCTTGTTTTTTAATGCCCATGCCCTGGCGGTTGCTTCTTTCATCAGGCGCAGCGCATCAAAAATTTCATTGATACTATCGGGGGCCAGGAAATCATATTCCAGTTCCTGTATCTTTTCTGTCCGCTTATCCCTGCCTGAATATTTGCCTGCGTTGCGGGCCAGTGCATACATATTGTACATGAACCAATAACCTGGCATAATGACCAGCCGGTCATGGCTTACATCATTGCTGACCAGGGAAAAGGGGATGGGTATATTCAATTCGGCAGGGAAATCTCCTTTGGCGATCAAGGTGAACGAAGCAAATTTTGAATTATGTTTCAGGCTGACGCAGAGCCCGGGCCAGAAACCACGTCCTGCAACTATTTCACCATCCGCACCTCTTGAGTTATGATTAGATCCGATGGTGGCACCGGCTGCCATATTACTTTGTCCCATGATCGTGGCAGCGCATAGAAAAGAATTATTATGGTGCTGTTCATGGGCCGGGAAGATCAGCGAATTCAGTACTTCGCAGCAGGAAATGGTTGAATTATCACCCAGATAAGAGTTGATCAGCCTGGCGCCATACTTTAATTGCGATTGCGAAGCCATGATAAAACGAACGGCTTTTACACCATAAAAAACACGGCAGCCAAAACCAACAATGCCGTTTACTAATTCACAACCTTCGCCGATCTGAGATTTTGCTTCGGGAGAAGAGTTAATCGTAAGGTTTTTAAGTTTATTGGCTCCTTTGATATACGCATCAGTGCCGATCCACACATCTTTGATGATACGGCTGTTCTTGATCACCGTTCTGTCGCCGATCTTGCCGTAATAGCCTCTTTGTTTATCAAATTTCTTTTCTGTGAACTCTTTAAATTTCTGCTGTAGTTTTTCATCATCCCTGTATTTTGCCCACAGATAAGCATCACCCGGTAACATGCCATTAAAAGGAAGTATACTTCTTCCGGCATTCTCATTACATACTTCAATCCAGATACGGACAGATTCTTTTTCTCCCTCTCTTAAAATACCGTTACCAAATTTAGCATGGTCCGTCGTTGCCAGCTCGTTAACGTTTACGATCATTACATCATTGCCGATAATATAATGACTCATGAAATTCACATTATCGATCACCACATTATCACCAATATCACAACTGATGATGGTACTGTTATACAACCCGACCGGCATCCTGATATTATTGAACTCTAAGAAGTAAGGCTCAAGTTTCCCGATCCTGACCAGCCCATAAAACTTACATCGTTGCACCAGTTCAGGGTTAAATGCATTGGAGACCTGCACCTTGTCCCAGTCATCAGAAGTATTACCGTTTCGTACCAGTACTTCCGTTTCGTAAGCAGTGAGTTTACGGTATTTGATACCACTTCGATTCTGGATATTCCGTAGATAATACTCGTTTTTTCCTTTGGGGATATATTCTTTAGCCACAAAACCGTAGCCGAGGCTGGCAATGGGATTCTTTTTGATATGGTTCATGGAGTTAGTTTAAGTTCTGCTTACGGAGCTTTATGATAAACAAAGGATATGAACCTATAACTATTCCACGGTCACTGATTTGGCCAGGTTTCTTGGTTTGTCAACATCAAGACCTTTGGCCACACCGATGTAATAGGCAAGTAATTGCAATGGAACTACACTTAACATCGGAGCCACGATCTCATCTGCTTCCGGAACGATCATTACATCGTTGGAAAGCCCGGCAGATGTTTCATCGCCTTCGGTAATGACAGAAACCACCTGGCCTTTCCTGGCTTTGATCTCCTGCATATTACTGACCACTTTTTCATGGTAAGTATCTTTCGTGGCGACGAAGACCACCGGCAGATTTTCATCCACCAATGCAATGGGGCCATGTTTCATTTCAGCCGCAGGGTATCCTTCTGCATGTATGTAAGAAATCTCTTTCAGTTTCAACGCTCCCTCCAGTGCCACCGGGAAATTATAACCACGGCCCAGATAAAGGAAATCCCTGGCATCTTTATATTTCTCAGCCAGTGCTTTGATCGGTTCGCTATGTTTTAATGTCCAGGCCAGTTTCTCTGGTATCTGTTCCAGTTCACTGAGCAAGTGCATATACCTGTCATTGGAAATAGATCCTTTGATATAAGCGATCTTCAGGGCCATCATGGTTAATACCGCTAATTGTGCCGTGAAAGCTTTGGTGGAAGCCACACCGATCTCAGGACCTGCATGGGTATACGCACCGCCATGCGATGCACGGGCAATAGAAGATCCCACCACATTAACGACACCAAGTATAATGGCGCCTTTAGATTTTGCATTTTCAATGGCTACCAACGTATCTGCTGTTTCGCCACTTTGAGAAATTGCAATGATCACATCCCCTTTATTGATCACAGGGTTGCGATAACGGAATTCAGAAGCATATTCTACTTCCACATTCACCCGGCAGAGTTCTTCAAAAATATATTCTGCTACTAATCCTGCATGCCAGCTGGTGCCACAGGCTACCATAATAATGCGATTGGCACTCACCAGCTGTTCGGCATATTGCTGAATGCCGCTCATAGTGATGGTGCCTGCTGCTGCATCTAATCTTCCCCGCAGGCAATCATACACTGTTTGCGGTTGTTCAAAGATCTCTTTCAACATGAAATGATCATAACCCCCTTTTTCAATAGCCGCCAGTTCAATATCTAATTTTTGAACATAAGGTGTCAGCTTCTCATTTCCCAGGTTTTTCAGGATCAATTCATCCGGCCTGATGATGGCCAGTTCATAATCGTTTACATAGACCACTTCCTTGGTGTATTCAAGCATAGGAGATGCATCGGAGCCCAGGAAATGTTCGCCCTTGCCCACACCGATCACCAGTGGGCTTCCTTTTCTTGCGGCAATAATAGTTTCGGGATCGTCCGCATCCAATAAAAGAATGACATACGCACCTGTGACTCTTTTTAAAGCTACCCGAACAGCTTCTTCCAGGGAACATTCATTATTTTTCTTGATCTCTTCAATAAAATTGAGCAGTACTTCTGTATCGGTATCGCTGGTAAATGTGTAGCCTTTATTGGTCAGCTCTTTTTTAAGCTGCGCATAGTTTTCAATAATTCCATTATGGATCATAGCCAGTTTACCACTGGCGGATTGGTGGGGGTGTGCATTACGGTCGCTTGGTTCGCCATGTGTTGCCCAACGGGTGTGACCAATGCCCACATGAGCATGGAGATCTTTGCCGACAATATTATCTTCCAGTTCAGCTACACGGCCTTTCTTTTTATACACCTTCAGGCCGCTACCGTTTTGCAGGGCAACACCTGTACTGTCGTATCCCCGGTATTCAAGACGTTTAAGTCCTTTGATAATAATCGGGTAAGCTTCTCTGGGTCCGGTATAGCCAACTATTCCACACATAAGAATGATTTTATTGCGGTAAAGATATTGATTTCATAACATGCAAACGTTTGACTGATTGCAGGATATGCGAAAGTCGTCAAAAAACAAAAATGTACAAACAAGACTTATCGGGTTATAACAATGACCCGCTTAGTATAGCAAATGCCACGGAAAAATAAATGATCAGCCCGGTGACATCTACTAATGTGGCTACAAAGGGGGCTGAACTCACTGCGGGGTCAGCTCCCAGTCGTTTCAAGACCATTGGAAGCATGCTGCCTGCAAGAGTTCCCCAAAGAACTACTCCCAGTAAAGTGATACCTACGGTGCAGCCTATGGCAAACCAATGGTCGCCATATAATTCCGGGGCGAGAGAGTGCCAGATCCAGATTCTTAAAAAGCCGATAATGGCTAATACGGATCCAAGCAGCAGGCCCGAAATGATTTCCCTGCGCATAACTCTCCACCAATCCCTGATGGTTATTTCCCCAATGGCCATTGCCTGTATGATCAGGGTGGAAGCCTGTGACCCGCTGTTGCCACCGCTGGAAATGATCAGGGGCACAAACAAGGCCAGTACCACAGCTTTCTGTATTTCTTCCTCGAAATAAGCCATAGCAGAGGCCGTTAATAATTCGCCGAGGAACAACACAATCAGCCATACCACTCTTTTTTTAAAGAGCTTGAAGATGGGAATATCCAGGTAGGGCTCATTCAGTGCAGCAGTACCTCCCATTTTTTGCATATCCTCGCTGAACTCTTCCTCTGCCACCCACAGCATATCATCAATAGTAACGATACCCAGTAATTTATTGCTATTACTTACTACAGGTAAGGCCACCCGGTTATTCATTTTGAAAACCTCACCTGCTGTTTCCTGGTCTTCATCAGCTTTCAGGGAAACGACCCGGTTATCCATCAGTTCAGCTACTTTTTTATCCGGCGGATTGAGTATAAAATCACGGATGCGGATATCGTCCAGCAATTCCCCTTTTTTATTGATCACATAGATCACATTGATGGTTTCACTATCCTTCCCGTATTTGCGGATGGTGGCAAAAACTTCTTCGATCGTGTTGTCGGGATAGACATACACATAATCCGGCGTCATCAACCGGCCGATGCTGTTTTCCGGGTAACCTAACAGGGAAAGGGTGATCTTTCTTTCTTCCGGATCCAGTAGTTTGATCAGTTCACGAACGGCGTTACTGGGCAATTCTTCCAGGAAATCGGTACGGTCATCCGCGGGCAGTTCATTCAGCAAAGAAGCAATCGTATTAGGAGGCAGATCCCGGATGATCCTTTTTTGTACGGACAGGTCAAGTATCTTGAAAACACTGGCAGCCCGGTGTACCGACATATTGGCGATGATCTGGCTCTCATAATCCGGGAATTCATCCACCAGCATCGCCACGTCACTGATGTTCTGATGGTTCAGAAAATCCTTTATCTGCAGCTTATCTTCCGTCTGGATGATGGCTTCAAATTGTTCCGGTATGGTTGGTTGTGCCAGTTCTAATGACATAGCTCAAAAATACGAAGCCGGAAGTTAGCAGCATTACGATGAGGAGGCCCTTCTTTGTTAATTAATTTGTTTACTTCGCTTGTAAATAGCCAACCGATGGTGCTTCCGTTTTTATTTATTGCCCCGACGCAGGATATGGGACGTGGTGTATTTACCCGGGAAGATATTGATGCCGGTACACTTGTCGAAGTGGCACCTGTTATTGTAATGACGGCAGAAGAAAGAAAGCTGTTAGATCAAACCCTGCTACATGATTATATCTTTGAATGGGGTGACAAAAGTGATCAATGCTGTATGGCGTTGGGCTACGTGCCTGTTTATAACCATTCCTACCAGTCCAATTGCGAATATGAAATGGATTTTGACAGCCGGCAAATCCTGGTCCGGTCAGTAAAGCCAGTAAAAGCAGGAGAGGAACTATTTATTAATTATAACGGCGAATGGAACGACAGTACCCCGCTCTGGTTTGATGCCAAATAAAAAACCGCCCCATAATTAAACGGAACGGTTAAAGCTATTTTGGAAATATTTATTATTGGAATACTACCTGTGCCCTGATCTCACCTGCAGGATAAGCAGCAGTTCTGATAGCGATATAATACAAGCCACTTAATACCGCTTCTTCTTTTACAACCACTCCATCCACCAATAAGGTTCCTGATCTGGAGCCATTTGCGGTTAAACCAGTAGTGCTGATCGTTTGAAGAGGTGTTGTTGGTGAAAGGGCAAAACCAGCAGGAGCTGTGCCGTAAACCCCCATGCCAATAGGAGCTCCGCTTAACCCTGCCCAGTTGATTGTATAGCTTAATGTTTTTGTGCCTTTAATGTAGAAAACATCAATAGTTCCCAAGGCATTAGATGCACTTGTCGGAACCACCTGGGCACCGCTCATGGTGATACCCTTTTTCTCGTAGAGAACAGTTTTTTTGGCTTCAGCCGACTTTTCGCAAGAATTAAAAGTTGCCAGCATACCCAAAAGAATAACAGAGAAAGCAGTTAGTTTGATCCATTTCATGATTGTGAGATTTGCTATAAAAATAAGAACTTTTTCCATTTGGCAATGGAAGACTGCTTTTTTCTGGTTTTACCTGAAAAACAAGTGAATAAGTTGCAGAGAAACCGGCCCGCCGATGACTGATTTTCCTTCATTTCCTGCAGCATAAACCTGCTTTTATTGCACGATGATCTTCTGTGTACAAACGGGGACTCCGGCCTCTTTTATCCTGACCAGGAACAGCCCTTTTGCCAAATTTCCCTTGCTGACTGGCATATTAATGGTTTGACCCGCAGCGGTGGGAGGCAATACCTGTGACAGTATTATTTTCCCGCTGAAATCAAATATTTCAATAAGTGCTTGTTTCAGCGAACTGCCTGCTTTCAGGTTTATCTTATTATCCGTGACTATTGTCGGGAATATCTTTATTTCATTTCTCGCTACTGCAGCGGTGCTGATCAATACAATTTTTGAATAGGTGACTGTTCCGCTTATATCCGTCATTTTTAACCGGTAAAAGGTAGTACCCGTTAAATGTGCCGGATCTGTGTAGTGATAGGAAACTGATGCTGCCAGTTGCTGACCTGCTGATCCCTGTATGGTTGCGATACTGGTAAAGTTGTTGCCGTCATTACTTTTCTGTACTTCAAAATAATCAGGATCGCTGTCCTGCGTGATATCCCAGCCCAATTCGGCTGACTTATTACTTTCTTTACCCGTGAAGGATAATAATTTTACGGGTAACGGTATATTAAACTGTGTAGTAAAGCTGATGCGGTTATCGCCACTATTTTCATAAAACTCCAGCACCAGGTTTCTTGTTCCGCTGAAGACAGCACTGTAGGTACTTGTTTGATAAGATTGATCGTTCCATTGGTTGATGACCCAGGTAGCGCCTCCATCAAGACTCAGCCTGTAACCATCATCGCCTCCAACAATAAAAGTATGATTGCCGTGAGGGAAATTTTTCGTCAGCCGGTAACGTACACTAAATGTTTCCGTATTCACTGCACATCCACTGGTGTTGAAATTGGTATTACTGCCGCCGAAATCCTGTAAAAAGGAGGGATTTCCTGAGGTGCCCTCTGTTATCATTCCCTTATAAACATTAAAATTAGTTCCGTCATACAAATAACCCCTCCAGGTATCACCAGCTCCATAAGTAGCGGTGTTCTCACCACTGGTGCAGGATGTAGCGACAGAAAAGCTGATCCTGTTGCTGCCTGTGTTTTCATAGTATTCCAGTACTAAATTATATGTGCCATTTAACTGGACAGTATACGTAGTAGTATTATAAGCCTGATCATTCCATTGGTTAATGACCCAGGTATTACCTCCATCAAGACTGAAACGATAACCATCATCGGCACCAACAGTGAAATCATAAGTACCGTTTGAGAATGTCTTGGTAAGCTTATACCTCGCACTGAAGGTTTCTGTATTAACGAAACAGTTATACGTGGTGTAGTTTACATTATCGCCTCCAAAGTTCTGATCAAAGTTGGGACTGGAGGCATTTCCTTCGGTTACATAACCACGGTAATTACCGAAGTTGACATTGTTATACATATAACCTCTCCAGACATTATTAGTGCCATAACTGGTCTGGTTTCCCTGCGGTGTACATTGGGAAAACGAGTAATAGGATGTTAGGAGCACAAAAAGGGCTACGGTCAGAATTCGGTTCATTGGATAGTGGATTAGGTGTTTATACCTATTAGTTCTTTACGAAGAAAAAGTAAAAAAATAAGTGTTATCGCTTATTTGGGGAAAAAATATTGAAAAAACGTAGATATCCTATTGCAGCCAGGTTGATGTGCCGTGATACTACGATGAGAAATGCACACGGGGTGTAATAAAAAGGAATATGAAGGAGATATTTTATTTCAGCCTGCCTTTTATTTCCTGGAGTTTTAATAATGCTTCTACCGGGGTTAAACGATTGATGTCGATGCCTTCTAATACTTTCCTGATCTCATCAAAAGTTTCGCTGTGTGCATCAAAGATGGAGAGTTGCATTTTCGGAGCAGCGATCTTTTTTACTGCATCACTAATTTCTTCATCCACATGTTTGGTCTCTAATTGTTTCAGAATATCATTGGCCCTTTCAATTAAAGAAGGGGGCATACCGGCCATTTTGGCTACATGGATACCAAAGCTATGGGTGCTGCCGCCGGGTGCCAGTTTCCGCAGGAAGATGATCTTGTTGCCTGCTTCTTTATTAGTGATATGATAATTCTTTACTCGTTGCAGTTTTTCTTCCAGCTCATTCAATTCATGATAGTGCGTGGCAAAGAGAGTTTTGGGCTGGTGGGGTGAATTGTGCAAATGCTCTGCAATACTCCATGCAATCGAAATACCATCATACGTAGAGGTGCCACGGCCAATTTCATCCAGTAATATCAAACTGCGGGGTGTGATATTATTAATGATGCTGGCTGTTTCATTCATCTCCACCATAAAAGTGGATTCGCCTCCGCTAAGATTATCAGAGGCGCCAACCCGGGTAAAAATTTTATCTGTCAACGAAATTCTTGCCTCCGTGGCGGGAACAAAAGAGCCGATATGCGCCATCAAAGTAATAAGAGCTGTCTGACGCAGCAATGCAGATTTACCACTCATGTTGGGACCGGTAAGAATAATGATCTGCTGCCCGGTTTTGTTCAATTCAAGATCATTGTGAATATAACTTTCCCCAATGGGTAAATTTCGTTCAATGACCGGGTGACGGCCTTGTTTTACGATCCATTCCTGTCCGTCGTGCAATAGTGGTTTCTTGTATTGGTATTGCACAGCATTATAAGCAAAGCAGCAGATGCAATCCAGGATGGCAATGATATTGCCATTGGTCTGCACCGGGGCCAGGTAATCAAAGAGTTCATTGAGGAGGGATTCATACAGCTCCATCTCCAGCTTCAGTATCTTCTCTTCAGCGCCGGTTATCTTTTCTTCATAGTCTTTTAATTCAGGAGTGATATATCGTTCGGCATTGGCCAGCGTTTGTTTACGCATCCATTCAGCCGGCACTTTGTTTTTATGAGAGTTGGTTACTTCTAAATAATAACCAAAAACATTGTTGAAGCCGATCTTTAAAGAACTGATACCGGTTCTTTCCGCTTCTTTTTGCTGTAATTGGGCCAGGTAATTCTTGCCGCTGTGTGCAATATTGCGCAGGTCATCCAGTTCGGCATGCACACCGTTATTGATCATGCCGCCTTTCACCGCAAGTGCCGGCGGATTCTCTGTGATCTCTTTAAATATTTTTTCGGCAATATAAGGGCAGGGGTTCAGTGCATCCCCCAGTCTTTTTAAATATTCGTTGGAAGAAGATAAACATAACTGCTTAATGATTTCAACTTGTTTAAGACCCTTAGCAAGCTGTAATACCTCTCTCGGGTTGATCTTTTTCAGCGGGATCTTTGAAACAAGCCGTTCAATATCTCCGCATAGTTTTACCGCATGTATGATCTTGTTCCGCAGGTCTGTTTCTTTGATCAGCAATTCCACCAGCGTTAACCGTTCATTGATCTTAAGGATATCTTTCAGAGGGAAGATGATCCAGCGTTTCAGCAAACGGGCACCCATCGGGGAAGCTGTATTGTCCAGCACACTTAGTAAGGTGTGATTGCCTTCGGAATTACCATATACCAATTCCAGGTTGCGGATGGTAAAACGGTCCATCCATAAAAAATCATCCCGGTCGATCCGTTGGAGTGAAGTAATATGCTGCAGGTTGGGGTGTTCTGTATCCCGCAGGTAATGAATGATTGCACCGGCAGCGATCATTCCCCATTTCAGATCATCCACCCCAAAACCTTTTAAGGAGTGGGTCTGGAAATGCTTTAATAAAACATCTTCTGCATAGACAGCATCAAATATCCATTCATCCAGTGTATAGCTGTAGACCTTTGCACCGAAATATTCTTTGAATTTCTTTTGTTGCTGCCGCTGAAAAACTACTTCGGCCGGTTTAAAACTCTGCAACAATTTGTCAGCATATTCCCGGTCGCCTTCAGCAATAAAAAATTCACCGGTAGAAATATCTAAGAAAGCAAGGCCGTATTGTTCGTTCTGAGCGGAAGCCGAAGCATCGGCAAAATGGATAGCGGCTAAAAAATTATTACTGTGGTGATCGAGTAGTTTATCATTGACCGTGGTGCCAGGAGTGATCATATCGGTCACGCCTCTTTTTACAACACCTTTGGCTAGTTTAGGATCTTCCAACTGGTCGCAGATAGCCACCCGGTAACCTGCTTTTACCAGTTTATGCAAATAAGTATCTAATGCATGATGCGGAAACCCGGCAAGGTCCAGTGAAGCAGCAGCTCCATTATTTCTTTTCGTAAGAGTGATACCGAGTACCTGGGACGCAATCACAGCATCCTGTCCGAAGGTTTCGTAAAAATCCCCGACACGAAACAATAATACCGCATCCGGGTACTTCTGCTTGATAGCCCGGTGCTGCATCATCATCGGTGTTTCTGAAATTGCTGTTTTGGCCATGGCTGGCAAAAATAAGGAACTGTTTATGTAACCATTCTTTTCTCTGCATCTGTTGAAAAATTATACGCCATGAAGCAATTATTCCTGCTGATGGGGATACTCAGCTGTACCCTGTTACAAGCACAAGACACCGCAAGGGCCGATGCCAGTATGTCCACGGCCACTATTTATTTTGGCTATGGAGCCGAACTGACCCACCAGTCAAAAGTGAAAGTGGGGAGTGACACCAAATTCATCGTTATTGATCAGCTAAGTACGGTTGCTGATGTGAACAGTTTGCAGATCAGTGTGCCGGAGGATGTGGCCTTATTATCTCACCGGTATAGTGTCTTTTACCCGGTGTTGCCGCCGGTTGTAAAAACCAGGGAAATGGAGCGGTTGGAGGATAGCATTATTTTGCTGCAAAAAGATATCAGCCGTATGGATAACCTGATCGTCATAGAGCAGGAAACGCTGACAAAAACAGGAACCCTTATCGAAACAACGATCAACTCGAACGGGGGCAAGACCGCTATTATGACCAGCGAAGAGTTGCTGAAACTGGTAGAGTATTACAATACGAAGATCGAGAAAGCAAAAACGAATATCTATAATCACCGTCAGTATATCGGTAATCAGAATGAAAAGATCACCGCTATCAGGAAAAGGATTGCAGCACTGAACATTCCGCCCGTTAACAAGCAAAAACCCTACGGGCAACTGACGTTGCAGGTAATGTGTAAAAGAGGCGCTGAAATACCTGTTTCACTTTCTTACTACACCAATAACGCAGGCTGGACACCTTTGTATGATATCCGGGTGAATTCAAAAACCAATAAAGTGAAACTGGTGTATAAAGCTTCCATCACACAAACCAGTGGTATCGATTGGAAGAAAACAAAACTGACATTGAGTACAGGTACACCCAATTTTGGTGTAACAGCCCCTGTATTGACTCCATGGTTCCTGCAACTATATGTACCTGAATTGTACAGTGCATTGCGGGGAAGGGCCGCAGGAGTAAATGTGAACAGGAATACGATCCAGTCATTTGAAGATGATGCAAAACTTACAGAAGTCGTGGTGGCGGATGGGTATGGACAAATGAGGCAGCAAAAAGCTGTAAAGGAAGTTGACCCCAGTACCCTGCAGCAATATACAACGCTGAATGAAGGGCAGTTGAATACCAATTTTGAAATCGATCTCCCTTACGACATTGAAGCCGATGGCAAACTGCACAGTGTTACCATTAAAGATGAAGAAGTGAATTGTATACTGAAAAATTATGCAGTGCCAAGAATGGATAAGGAAGCCTACCTGCTGGCCGAAGTGGCGGATTGGCAAAACCTTGACCTCTTGCCCGGTGATGCGAATATCATCATGGATGATACGTATATCGGTAAATCAGTTATCGATCCGAATACCACGGCTGATACGCTGAATCTTTCTTTAGGAAAAGACAAAAGGCTGGTGGTGAAACGTTCGGTAGTGAAAGAACTGAGCAGCCTGAAGACAAGCGGCGGTAATAGCAAGCAGACATTTACTTACGAGATCACCGTGAAGAATAATAAACTTACCGAAGTGAACTTATTATTGAAAGACCAGCACCCGCTGAGTACTATCAAAGAGGTAGAAGTGAAACTGGAAGATGGTGGAGAGGCCATGGTGAACCCTGAAACCGGTGTACTAACCTGGAAAATTGAACTAAAGCCGGGTGAAAGCAGGAAGGTCAGGTTTTCCTACAGTGTAAAATACCCGAAAGACAAAAAGATCGTGAATTTGAAATAGAGGCTGGTTGAAGGGTTGATAAGTTGACAGGTTGATAAGGGGATGTAGTTTTTCCCCTTGTTAACCTGTTCACTTTTTAACTAATCCCTACATTTGCGCCATGCGAAAACTGAGCATGGAGGAACTGGGCCGTAAATCGGTGGAAGAGTTCAGGCAATCTGAGAAGATCCCTATTATCATTGTACTGGAAAATATCCGCAGTGCCTATAATGTGGGCAGTGTGTTCCGCACCTCCGATGCTTTTCTTATTGAAGCCATTTATATTATCGGCTACTCGGCCAAACCTCCTCATAAAGAGATCAAAAAAACGGCCCTGGGTGCCGAAGAAACGGTGGAGTGGAAATATTTTAAAACCACGGCAGAGGCGGTGGAAGAATTAAGAGGAAATGGCTTTAATGTATATGCTGCTGAACAGGCTGAAGGAAGTTTTAAACTGAATGCCATCGGATTTGAACCGGAAGAAAAGATCGCTGTTATATTCGGGAACGAAGTAACCGGGGTGGAGCAATCCACTATTGGATTATGCGATGGTTGCCTGGAAATACCCCAACTGGGTATGAAGCATTCTTTAAATATTGCCACAGCAGCAGGAGTGGTGCTCTGGGAACTGGTGAGAACAAGAATGTCGCTGTCAGCAAAGGGAGAAACCAGTTTGTAGATTCATGATTAATTTTGAGACATGCCGAAAGTAAAAAGTTACCTCTCTCTTATAAAGTTCTCGCATACCATCTTCGCCATGCCTTTTGCGATGATTGGTTTTTTTCTTGGTATGATTTCAGAGAATGGTTTTAAAAATCTGGACAGCCAAGTTGATTATTTTTGGATATCAGGAAAGGCAACCTTTTACGATGGGCATATTGTTTCTGTTGAGGGAGCGGTTATTAGATTTTTTCTTGTTGTCCTCTGCATGGTCTTTGCCCGCAGTGCCGCTATGGCTTTTAACCGCTATCTCGACCGGAGTTTTGATGCCCTGAATCCAAGAACGGCGATACGGGAAATACCGGCCGGTATCATCAAATCCAACAATGCTCTATGGTTCACGATCATCAGCAGTGTGTTGTTTGTTGCCTGCACCTTCTTTATTAACCGGCTCTGTTTTTATTTATCACCTGTGGCATTATTGGTAGTACTGGGTTACAGTTATACCAAGCGGTTCACCCCGCTTTGTCATTTGGTATTGGGGATTGGTTTATCATTGGCACCTATTGGTGCTTACCTGGCAGTAACCGGCCAGTTTGCTTTGTTGCCGATCCTGTTTTCTATTGCTGTCATTTTTTGGGTCAGCGGTTTTGATATAATCTATGCCTTGCAGGACGAAGAGTTTGACAAGTCCCAGAAATTATATTCCATCCCCGCCTGGCTGGGAAAGGCAAAAGCATTGCATGTGTCCGAACTGTTTCATGGTATCAGTGCGGCGGCTGTGTTCGTAGCAGGAAGGATCGGCGGTTTTGGCTGGCTTTACTGGATCGGCGTGGCAATTTTTATTGGGATGCTGATTTACCAGCATTCCATCGTAAAACCGAATGACCTGCGCAAAGTAAATCTTGCTTTTATGACCGCTAATGGAATTGCTTCCGTTGTTTTCGCCATCTTTGTAATTGCTGATCTTTTTTTAAACTAATCAAATACCAGTTGTGAAATTGCGATTACATGGTATTCGTATTTCATACTTCTGACTTCGTACTTAAAATATGCCCCGCATCCTCTCTATAGATTTTGGCCTCAAACGCACCGGTATCGCCGTCACCGATCCTTTGCAGATCATTGCCACGGGACTCACTACCCTGCATTCAAAAGAGCTGATCCCTTTCCTGAAAGATTATTTTGCCAAAGAACAGGTAGAACTCATCATTATCGGCTGGCCCACCAACTGGGACGATTCTGCTACACATGCCACGCCATTAGTTGAGAAATGCATTAAAGATCTTCAAAAGCATTTCCCTGCCCTGCCCGTTAAAAAAGTAGATGAACGATTTACCTCCAAAATGGCGAAAGATTCCATGCTGGAAATGGGACTAAAGAAAAAAGACCGTCGCAACAAAGCCCTGGTGGATGAAATAGCTGCCACTATACTATTACAGGAGTATCTCCGGTCAATTGGATGACCTGTAAATTGGTTAATTAAGCCTGACGGAATAACTTTGCAGCACTGGTTTCAGACACAAATAACGAATAAACGATTTAACTGAATGATTCTTCCTATTGTAGCTTATGGTCACCCGGTATTGCGAAAAGTAGCCCATGACATCATGCCTGAACATCCCGGCCTTGAAAAATTGATCGAGGACATGTGGGAGACCATGTATGCCAGTAATGGAGTAGGGTTGGCGGCTCCACAGGTGAACAGGGATATCCGGTTATTTGTGGTGGATACGGTGCAGATGTTCAATGGCATGAACCAGGACGAGCAAAAAGAATATCCCGATGCACCCGGTATCAAAGCCGTTTTTATCAATGCACATATCGTGGAACTGGAAGGGCAGGAATGGGCGTATAATGAAGGATGTCTCAGCATCCCCAAGATCAGGGAAGATGTGTACAGGAGCGAATCTGTAACGATGCAGTTCCGGGACCAGAATTTTGATTCACATATCATGACCTTCACCGGTCTTTCTGCCCGGGTGATCTTACACGAATACGATCATATTGAAGGAAAATTATTCATTGATCATATCTCCGGGTTGAAACGGAAGCTCATGAAAGGTAAACTCAATGATATCTCCAAAGGAAAAGTGAATGTAAATTATAAAATGACCTTCCCCGGTTAACCTGCTGATCTTATCTATCTCATCAAAAATTAAAGCCATGCTGCGCAGAATGTTGTTACCGGGCTTTATCGTTCTTGCAGTAACGGGTAAACTGGCTGCACAGGAAGATTCTCTCGATAACCAGCGGCTGGCACAAATGATGAATCTTTCCGAAGTGGTGATGCGGTCCGACCTGAATGTGCCTAAGTTTATTCAGCGGGTAAAAGAAGATACTACTTTCTATAAAGCATTCAGGACACTCCATGTGCTTGGATTTACTTCGCTCAATGATATCCGTATCATTGATAAGAACGGAAAGCAGAAAGCATCTCTGCAAAGCAGAACGAAACAGCAACGAAATGCGGGTTGCCGTACAATGGAGGTACTGGAGGAAAAGGCCAGCGGGGATTTTTATACCGGTGACAGTAATTACAATTATTATACTGCCCAGCTATATGCCGGTCTTTTCTTTACGAACGGCTCTGTTTGTAATGAAAATAATATTGTAAAAGGAATTGATTTTAGCACCCGTTCCAAAAAGGGAATGGCCAAACATAAAGAACAGCTGAAGATGTTGTTCTTTAACCCCGGTAAGAAAATATCCGGCATCCCTTTTATCGGCGATAAGATCGACATCTTTGATCCTGACCGGGCAAAGTATTACAATTTCAAAATTGACCAGGCCGACTATGAAGGACAATCCTGTTATGTATTTTCTATCACTTCCAAAGAGGATCTGCGGGAAGGGAAGAAGGACAAGATCGTTATTGATAACATGATCACCTGGTTCAATGCAAAGACCATGGAGATCATGGCCCGGAATTATGATATCAGTTATAATGCAGGTGTGTATGATTTTGATGTGCACATGGAAGTGGAGCTGACAAAATTCGGGACTCACCTTGTTCCTAAAACACTTCGCTATAAAGGCGACTGGAATGTGATCTTCAAGAAAAGAGAAAGAGGGGTATTTACTGCAACTTTATTTGATTTTAAAAACTGAGATGCCAGCTCGTTTTATTCCTCCGGCTTTTTTCCTCCGGCGTTTACATATTTCCTCCATTTTTCGATCACATTACTGATGTCTTCGGGTAATTCAGTGTCAAAAAACATTTCTTCACCGGTGGTGGGGTGTACGAAGCCCAGTGTCTTGGCATGCAAAGCCTGCCGCTTGCAGATAGTAAAGCAATTATCAACAAACTGTTTGTACTTGGTATAAACAGTTCCTTTTACAATTTTATCACCCCCGTAAAAATCATCATTGAACAAGGGATGCCCGATATACTTCATATGGACCCGGATCTGGTGGGTACGTCCTGTTTCCAGGATACATTGTACCAGGGTGACATAACCAAATCGTTCAATTACTTTATAATGAGTAATGGCTTCTTTTCCATGATCGCCTTCGGGATAAGCTTCAAATAATTTCCGGAACCGGAGATGCCGCCCCACATGGGCAATGATCGTTCCTTCATCTTTTTGCACATCACCCCACACCAAAGCGAGGTATTGCCGCTTCACTGTATGATCAAAGAATTGTTTGGCTAATTGCCGCATGGCAATATCTGTCTTTGCGAGTACCAACAGGCCGCTGGTATTTTTATCAATACGATGTACCAATCCAAATCTTGGCAGTACATCTTCTGAAATACCAGGGTTTTTTTGCTGCAGGTAATACGCCACACCGTTCAATAAAGTGCCTGTATAGTTACCGCTGCCTGGATGCACCACCATGCCGGCGGGTTTATTGATCATCATGAGTTCCTCATCCTCAAACACGATATTCAGGTTCATTGGTTCCGGCACCACATCTGTTTCTTCCGGGCTCATGTCGGAATAAATAACGATCTCATCCATCGGTTTTATCTTGTAATTGGGCCGTATCTCTTTTCCATTGACCAGCACCAGGCCGGCATTGATCGCCTGCTGCAGTTTATTACGGGTGGCTCTTTCGATCCGGTTGGTCAGGAATTTATCAATACGCAAAGGTTCCTGCCCTTTGTCGGTTTTAAAACTAAACCGCTCATAGAGTTCATCACTGTTATCCTGTATTCCCGGGTTATCCTGTTCTAATTCTTCAGCCATAGTCTGCAAAGGTAATGGTTGGGGTTTTGCCGGGGATACATATCCTTTACCTTTTGTCGGACATTCAATAAGAGCAGTTTATCCCGGTTTGGTATAAATTTGCTTCCGGAATGAACAAACAACAGATCATATTTAAAGACCTTGGCCAGTTAGACTACCAGGCGGCCTGGGATTACCAGGAAAGCTTGTTGCAGGAAAATGTGAGAAAAAAAACAGAAGCCAGAAGTCTGGTGCCTGATGCCGGAGCGCCACAATCCGACTTCAGCCTTCCGGCCTCAGACCTCAGCACCCTGCACCATCTTCTTTTTGTAGAACATCCCCCAGTATATACCTTAGGCAAAAGCGGCAATATTGAAAATGTGCTGATCAGCGAAGAAATGCGTTCGATGAAAGGCATTGAATTCTTCCGCACCAACCGGGGAGGTGATATTACTTTTCACGGTCCGGGACAGATTGTTGGTTATCCTATACTGGACCTGGAGAAATTCTATACGGATATCGGCAAATACCTGCGCAATATTGAAGAAGTGATCATTCTTACATTAGCTGAATATGGCATTAAGGGAGATCGTTCGCCGGGTGAGACGGGTGTGTGGATCGATCCGGACATAAAAGGAAAGGAACGAAAGATATGTGCTATCGGTGTCCGCAGCAGCCGCTGGATCACCATGCATGGGTTTGCCCTCAATGTAAATACCGATCTGAATTATTTCAATTTTATTGTTCCCTGTGGTATCACCGATAAGCAGGTTACTTCGCTGGAAAAAGAATTGGGCCGTAGTATGGATTTTGAAGAAGTGAAAGAAAAAGTGAAGAATAACTTTGCAATAGTGTTTGAATCCGACCTGGTTGCCGGTTGATCAGAAATCTTTTTGCAGGAAGAACTTATGTTTTTCTTTCAGTTTTCCATCCTCGTATAATTCAAATTTGAACCAGCCGCTGTGCAGGAAGATGGCTTTGTCGATACTAAAGGTCCTTTCTTTAATATCTTTGAGTTCAAACAGCATATCGTTGTTCTCTTCAAAGAATTTGATAGCATATTTTTTATTTTCTTCTTCGGGAAGGTTGATGCGGATGTTGCCATCTTTATAGGTATAGACATGCAGGGAAGGGGTAAAAACAGGAGGCTTGGGTTTATTGCTGATCCCGATGCCCGGAATACCAATTGAATCACCTGCATTGATCAGGCCCACCACATCACCCACATCAACGCCATTCAGTTTATTACTGTCCGCAGCGGCTTTTTGTATTTTCCCATCCGGGCCGGTTATAGTTACCGGCGTAGTTGTTCTCCGGGTCGTATCCTTGTACGGACGCTTTGGTTTACTGAAAGTGTACATGCCCTTATCAAACATGATATAGAGCCGGTAAAACATGTGATCGTTGGTGGCTTTGGTATCCACATAGCCATTTTGTAATGTTGACGGATCGGGGACGGTCATGATGGATTTATAACCGGTAAGACTGTCGAAGGAACGCTGGATGCTGATCTGCCGGACATTGTCGTAGGTATTCGTCCAGCCAACAATGATCCGGTTATTACCGGCATTGGTTACGGAGAATTTGGGCAGTGTGTCCTGTGCAAACAGATAACTGCTTGTTATAAAACATACCAGTAAAAGGGACAGGACCAGTTTCTTCATAATGATAAAATAACGGAAAAAGGATTGGATTCTTTTGTCGGTGTCGACAAAGATAGGGCAGGAGGATAAAATACCTAAAAGATTAACGTATCCTTACTCAGCGACCGGTTGCCCTGCAGCCCTCCGCTATGTATCAGTAATAGTTTACTACCCGTCGGAAAGAAATCCTTTGCCGCAAGATCATTCACCGCATAAAACAATTTACCCGTGTACACAAAATCAGAAGGGATGCCGGTTGTCTTGTAGAAGTCGTTCATGAATGACAATAATTCCGTTTTGTATTTGGCATATCCCCCGAAATGATAATCATGAAAAATTCGAACCTGAGGTTGCAGCTCGTTCAGTAATTGTCTTATGGCATCTTCCAACTGAAAATTATTCTTCATGGTGCTGATGCCAATTACTTCCTGGCCTGGTAGTGTATTTATGAGGCCAGCCATCATCGTACCGGTACCTACGGCACAGCAGATATGTGAATAATCAGCCGGGGAAAAATGATCAGTAATACTGGCGGCCCCTTTCGCACCTGTTCTGCCATAACCGCCTTCATTGATAATATAATGGTCTTTATCGTTTAGCTGGGCCGGCAATTTCTTACCCGCATATTCTTCCCGGCTGATAAAAACCAGCTGCATTCCCAATTCTCTTGCCTGTAATAAGGTGGGAGAAAGGGAGGCAGGTTCTTCTCCACGGATAACACCCGTACAAGTCAGTTGGCTGATCCCGCATGCAGCGGCGGTGGCTACGATATGATTGGAATAAGCTCCACCAAAGGTTACGATATGTCTTTTATGTTGTTCAATCGCTTCGCTGATGTAATAGCGGAGTTTGAACCACTTGTTGCCGGATACTATTTCGTGAACTTGATCAATACGGAGAACAGATAACTCAATCTTTTTTTGCGCAAAAAGTGGTATTGTTACATTGTCAACAGTGATATTTTCAAAACGGAGTTCTTTCAAAATAGAAGATATTGCATGGCGAAATTACTTTAATTTCGTCCCGCAATTTTAAATCATGAAACCTACATTAGTAATATTAGCTGCCGGAATGGCTTCCCGGTACGGCAGCATGAAACAGATCGAAGGATTTGGTCCCGGTGGTGAAACTATTATGGATTATTCGATCTATGATGCCATCCGTTCCGGTTTTGGTAAAGTCGTATTTATTATCCGGAAAGAATTCGCCGATAATTTCAAATCCATATTTGAGCCCAAACTGAAAGGACGTATTGCAACGGAATATGTTTTCCAGGAGATGAATTCATTTACGGATGATTTTGAAAGACATCCTGAACGGACCAAGCCGTGGGGGACAGCACATGCGGTGTTGTGTGCGATGGATGTGGTGAAAGAACCTTTTGCCGTGATCAATGCCGACGATTTTTACGGCTACAGTGCTTTTAAAAATGCCGCTGCTTTTTTGACCACGAAATGTGATGCTGATAATTATGGTATTGTTGGATACGACCTGTTAAGTACTTTATCAGAGCATGGAACGGTGAACAGGGGTGTTTGCGGTCTTGATGCGGATGGTAACCTTGCCACGATCACCGAACGTATCAATATTGCCAAAAAAGACGGTAAAATATTGTGTGATGACGGACTTGAACCTAAAGAATTGCCCGTTACTACAAGGGTATCCATGAACTTCTGGTGTTTTGATACCTCTTTCTTTTCGTATACGCAAAGGCTGTTCAGTGATTTCCTTGGTAAATATGGCAAGGAGCTAAAATCAGAATTCTTTATCCCGATCGTGGCTGACCAGTTTATCAAAGAAGGCGGTAAAATAGAGATCATTCCCACCAACTCGCTTTGGTTTGGTGTAACCTATAAGGAAGATGCACCTTTTGTGCAGAAGAGCCTAAATGACCTGATCCAAAAAGGGGAGTACCCGGAGTTTCTCTGGAAATAGATAATTGAGTGATAATAAAAAAAGCTACCTAAACAGGTAGCCTTTTTTTATTAATACTTTTCGAACTTCTTAATTCACTTTTACCATGAAGACATAGTCTTCTAATTTTTCAACTTGTTGTGTTCTGTCTAATCCTGCGATTGAAGTCTTTGAGCTGACTTTTACCCGCTGATATAAAGTGTCTTTTTTTAAATCTTCGATTACTTTGTAGATGTATTTGCTTTGTATCGCAAAAGCAAAACCTTCAGTATTAGGTTGGCGGCCATTCAAAATCCCGATCACTTCCCCATTTTTATTGAGTATTGGACTTCCGCTATTACCATGGTTTGCTGCAATATCAATCTGGCAACTTAATGTATCACCGTTATACCCGGTTTTTGCACTGAGATAGCCCTGGCCATATACGATCTCATTTCTTGGATATCCCAATGTAAAGATTGGATCCGCAAGGTTTGCAGAAGATTTACTAATTGAATAGGGAATAGATGAAAAAGGCTTAAAACTATTGTCAACAATTTTAAGGATCGCTAAATCTCTTTTCTTATCGGTGTAAACAACTTTTGCTACAAACTCTCCTTTGCTATTTTGAACAGCAACATTTTTTGCTTCTTCAATAACATGAAAGTTTGTAACCAGGTAACCTTTAGCATCGATAATGAAACCTGTACCACCAGTCGTATATTCAATCCGTGGCTCACTGGCAGAGATACTATTCTTAACTGATTTTAATTCAATACCCTGCTGGTTTGTTTTTTTGTCAATTTCGTGGATCTTACCTTTTAATTGTTCAATTTCTGCGGTAGGGGCCTTTGGTGTGAAAGACCAAACTATGCCACTAAAAGTAATAGCTGTAATACCTGCAATAGATGCAGCGATAGCCGCCACTCTCTTATAACGGTTCCAGAGATAAACCACTTTTGCTTTACCGGTAAGTTTGGCAGAATTGATCTTGCCGGTTTCAGTTAGATTGGTATGAACATCCTGTAAGTTGGTCCTGAATTTCTGCCACTCCCCAAACCGGTTCATCTGCTGCAGGAATAAAGTATGTTCCACCACCAGCTGGTCCACTTCTGTATTGGTCTTGCGAAGGTTTTCAAAATACAACCGCTCATCCGGGTTCATTTCACCGCGGATATACCGTTCTACTGCTTCTAAAATCTGTACATCATTCATCACTGGTCCCATTTTTATAATGACTAAAAAATATTTTCTTCAACCGCATCAGGCACTTATACTTCTGGTTCTTGGCGTTGTCAGCATTGGTGTACCCAAAACTGGCCGCAATATCCTGCATATTCCTTTTTTGCAGGTAGTAGGCTTCCAGCAGGCTTTTGCAGGGTTCCCCCAGGCTGCTGATGGCCTTATTCATCATGTCAAATTCCTGGTTTCGCTGTTCATGCGCCTCGATCTCGTCTTCCACCGGCACCAGGCTTTCCAGGTTTTCGACAGGGGCGGAGTAACGGTTCAGCTGTTGCAGCCTTTTGAGCCATAACCGCCGGCTGACCGAATAAACGTAGGTCTTGATCTGGCAGTTCAGCTCAAAAGTCCCTGATCTCACTTTTTCATAGAGGACGATCATGGCCTCCTGGAATATGTCTTTGGCATCGTCGGTTGATCCGTTATTATTGATTATCAGGGCCTGAATGGTATTATAGTTCTCCCTGTAGATCGTCTCAACCGCTTTTGTCTCGTTCCGGGCTAATCCTTGCAATAAAGCTTGTTCGTTAATCTCTTGTTTCACTATTCCGCTATTTAATACGGGTTTTTAAAAATAGTAACCCTGAAGCACCTAAAAAAAATTTTAAAATCCCGGGTTACCTTTTGCCGGTACCGGTATTAACATCGAAATATTTCAAAACTCAAACAAAAAATCGCAACAAATGAAAAAGCTTTTTATCGTTTTGGCTGTAGCTAGCCTTGGTTTCGTAGCATGTAACAATGAAGGTGAAAAAACTGAAGGTGCTGTTGACAGTGCTGCTATCAAAGCTTCTGCTGATTCAGCTGCTGCTGCTGCTGCTTCTGCAATCGATTCAACTGCAAACGCTGCAACAACTGCAATCGATTCAACTGCAAAAGCTGCTGTTGATTCTCTGAAAAAGTAATATAACATTACGGCAAGCAATTGAAGGCCGCTCCGTTCACCGGGGCGGCTTTTCTTTTCTATACCATTCCGCCCAAGAAAAGCTACCTTTGCCGCTTTATCCGGATAACATTTAAATTTATTTACCAGTGACCACTTTTGCAGAATTAGGGATTGAAGAAGGTTTATTACAATCGATCCAGACCTTAGGCTTTACACAGCCTACTCCCATACAGGAAAAAGCCATCCCCGTGCTTTTACAGGGAACCAAGGATTTTATCGGCCTTGCCCAAACCGGTACTGGTAAAACAGCAGCCTTTGGATTGCCGTTATTACAGCTGATCAAAAAGCAGGACAAATTTCCCCAGGCACTAATTATCTGTCCTACCCGGGAGCTTTGCCTCCAGATAGCCAACGACCTCGATGGATTTAAAAATAAAAAGGATCATTTGACCGTCACTGCCGTTTACGGTGGTACTTCCATCAGCCAGCAGATCCGGGACCTGAAAAGAGGAACCCATGTGGTGGTGGCTACGCCGGGCCGGTTGATTGACCTGATCGAACGTAAAGCCATCAACCTCGAACAGATCCATTATGTGGTGCTGGATGAAGCAGATGAGATGCTGAACATGGGTTTCAAAGATGATATTGAATTTATACTTAAGAATACTCCCAACCGTCAAAGTACCTGGTTATTCAGTGCCACGATGCCACCGGAAATAAGACAGGTGAGTAAGCGGTACATGAATCAGCCTTTTGAGATCACTATCGGGAAGACCAATGCCGGTGCTGCCAATATTGATCACCAGTATTATGCCACGCAGCACCATAACCGGTACGAGGTATTAAAAAGGATCATTGATTTTAATCCCGGTATTTACGGGATTGTATTTGCCCGTACCAAAGCAGATACACAGGATATTGCTGAAAGACTGACAAGGGAAGGATATGATATTGATGCAATCCATGGTGATCTGACCCAGCAGCAGCGGGATAAAGTGATGGGTCTTTTCAGGGATAAAAGTATTCAGTTGCTGATCGCCACTGACGTAGCGGCAAGAGGTATTGATGTAACAGGAATTACCCATGTTATCAATTACGAGTTGCCGGATGATGTGGAAGTATATACGCACCGCAGTGGCCGTACCGGCCGTGCTGGTAAAAGCGGTATCTCCGTTTCTATTGTAACCCCGAAGGAAATATACAGGCTGCGCCAGATCGAAAGAATACTTAATGCCAAAGTGCATAAAATGGATGTGCCTACCGGTAAAGATGTTTGCCGTAAGCAATTCTTCCATTTTATTGATAAGATGCTGCAGGCTGATATTAGCCGCGGCGAATACGAAACCTATCTTCCAACCCTGAAAGAAAAATTCGGCAACATCGATAAGGAAGAGATTTTGCAACGGGTGGCAGCATTGGAGTTTGACCGTTTCCTGAAGTACTATGAAAATGCAGCTGACCTGAATATGCGGGATGAAAGCAGGAGAGGAGAAAGAGGTTCAGACAGGAGAAGCGAACGTACTCCGAGAGAAGCAGGGGAAAGAAAATTCAGCAGTGCAGGCAGTGGGTCATATCAACGTTTGTTCGTGAACCTGGGTACGAAGGATGGTTTTTACAAAGCAAGCTTTCTCCAGTTCATATTAGATATGAGTGACCTGAAGAAAGAAGTGCTTGGACGAATTGATATGAAAGAGATGACCAGCTGGATCGAGATAGAGCCATCAGCCGGTAAAAAGATGATCAAAGCGATTGATGGTAAGAACTACCGTGGCCGCAAGATCAGGATGAACGATGCCGAATCTGGTGGTGGCAGAAGAAAATAAATCAAAAATTGGTTGGTTTTAATTACCATAAAAAGTACATTTGTTTCATGTCAATGACGAAAGCATATTTTGGTTTTAGTTTTTATTACTTCTTTTTTGGAAAGAGGCCGGGAATGCTTTTGTTGAAATCAAACTAAGAACAACTAAAAATCAACATAAAGAATCCCGGCCAAACGGCCGGGATTCTTGTTTACACCCAACCCCTCAAGGGGCTTAGGAGTCTGAAAGAAAAAATGGCTTAAACGATTTGAAATTTTGGTATATGATAAATGCTGAAAAAAAAGCAGAAGATTTGAAAAGCGAGGTAAGTGCGGATGCCGTTTCCCCCTTCAGGGGGAGAAAGGGGGTTTCCATCCAGGGTTATGAAGGCAGCTTTCACCAGGTGGCGGCGCAATTGTTTTATGGTAAAGAAACAACAGTGATCCCCTGTGATACGTTCCGCGAAGTGGTGAAGATCGCAGCGAGTAAAAAAGAAAGTGATGGTGGTGTGATGGCAATTGAGAATTCTATTGCAGGCAGTATACTTGCTAATTATAACCTGTTGCAAAAGTCAAATCTCCGCATCGTTGGTGAATTGTATTTGCAGATACGCCAGAATTTATTGGTGAACACCGGCGTGAAACTGGAAGATATCCGGGAAGTGCATTCGCATACCATGGCCTTGCAGCAGTGTTATGATTTTTTAGATAAATACAAGTGGAAACTGGTGGAGACGGATGATACTGCCCTCAGCGCTAAACATATTCACCAGCATAAAAGCAAGCATGTGGCAGCGATTGCCAGCAAACTGGCGGCGGAGCTATACGGCCTTACTGTGATCGCCCCGAATATTCATACGCTGAAAAATAATTATACCCGTTTCCTAATGCTGCAGCGGGAAGATATGGCCCGGCCCATTGCTGCTGCAGATAAAGCATCTGTTACATTTCATACCGATCATTCAAGAGGAAGCCTGGCAAAAGTGCTGACAAAAATTTCAGAAGGCGGTATCAACCTGAGTAAGCTGCAGAGTTTCCCGATACCGGGCTCTGATTTTAAATATGCATTTCATGCGGATATGGAATTTGATTCGGCAGAGCAGTTCAATACAGTGATAGAAACGATCAGCCCATTAACAGAAGCTATAAAAATTTACGGTGTTTATAAAAGAGGATTATGGAAATAAAGACAAGCAAAAGACTGGAAGGAATTGGTGAATATTATTTCTCGCAGAAGTTGCGGGAGATAGATGCACTGAGTAAAGAAGGAAAGAATATCATCAACCTGGGTATTGGCAGCCCCGATCTACCGCCACATCCGGACGTAATAAGGATACTACAGGAAGAAGCGGCAAAGCCCAACACACATGCTTATCAATCCTATAAAGGGTCACCTGTATTACGGAATGCGGTAAGCGACTGGTATAAGAAATGGTATAAAGTAGAATTGAACCCTGATACAGAGGTATTGCCCCTGATCGGCAGTAAGGAAGGCATCATGCATATCTGTATGACCTATCTCAATAAAGGAGATGAAGTGCTGGTGCCCAACCCTGGCTATCCAACATATAGAAGTGCTGTGCAATTAGCAGGTGGTAAATGCGTGGAATATAAACTGAAAGAGAAAAACAATTATGAACCGGAGTTGGATAAACTGGATGAAAAGAAACTGAAGAAAGTAAAATTAATGTTTGTCAATTATCCGCAGATGCCGACGGGGCAGCTGCCTTCGGAAGATTTATTTAAACGAATAGTCGCTTTCGGTAGGAAACATAATATACTGGTCGTTCATGATAACCCATACAGTTTTATTCTGAATGAGCACCCGGCGAGTTTATTAAGTGTGGAAGGCGGAAAGGATTGTGTGATCGAACTGAACTCCCTCAGCAAAAGCCATAATATGGCGGGCTGGAGGATCGGGATGTTGTGCGGGGCCAAAGAAAGAATTGAGGAGGTGTTGCGTTTTAAAAGTAATATGGACAGCGGTATGTTTTTGCCGGTGCAATTAGCTGCCGCCAAAGCATTATCACTCGGCAAAGAATGGCAGGAGGAAGTGAATACAGTTTACCGGGAACGACGGGAAAAAGTAGTTGAATTGCTCCGTTTGCTGAAATGCAAATTCTCTACAGAACAGGCGGGTCTTTTTGTATGGGCCAGGATACCTGCCGGTTATAAGGACGGCTATGCACTGAGTGATGAAGTATTATACCAGTCAAGTGTATTTATCACTCCCGGTGGTATCTTCGGAAGTGCCGGGGATAAATATGTACGGATCAGTTTATGTGCAACCGTACAGAAATTGGAAGAAGCGATAGGGAGAATCAAAAATCGTAAATCGTAAATCGAAAATGAAAAGGAAGAAAATTGCAATAGTCGGAGTGGGGCTTATTGGCGGTTCATTAGCTATTCAGCTGCATGAAAAGAAATTGTCTTCCCGGCTGATCGGTGTGGATGCAAACGAAGAACATGCGAAGAAAGCAGTGGAACTGGAACTGGTGGATGAAACCATGCCGTTGAATGACGCTATTGAACAATCTGACGTAATCATACTGGCTATACCGGTTGATAAACTGGTGGAGTTATTGCCTGCTATCATGGATAAAGTTGATGGACAGATCGTGGTAGATCTTGGGTCAACCAAATCTCAACTCGTAGAATCATTAAAAAATCATCCCAAAAGAGGAAGATATGTAGCCACGCACCCGATGTGGGGAACCGAATACAGTGGGCCGCAGGCTGCTGTGCGGGGTGCTTATGAGAACAAAGCAGTGATCATCTGTAACCCGGAAGAAAGTGATGCCGATGCATTGGACTGGGTAAAGCATATGTATAAAAAGATCGGGATGCACTTACTGGAAATGGAAGCCAAAGCCCACGACCTGCATGCGGCCTATGTCAGTCATATATCGCATATCACCTCCTTTGCATTAGCGAATACGGTATTGCAAAAAGAAAAAGAGGACAATGCCATTTTTGAACTGGCCAGTGCGGGTTTTGAAAGTACGGTGCGGCTGGCGAAAAGTAACCCGGCCATGTGGGTGCCCATCTTTATGCAGAATAAAGAGAATGTGCTGGATGTTTTAAAAGAACATATTGCGCAGCTGGAACGGTTTAAGGAAAGTATTGAGAAAAGTGATGATGCCTATTTGATGAAATTGATCGAAGATGCGAATAAGATCAGGAGGATAATAAAATGAGTGATTTCGAAAAAATAAAAGTAGTCAGGGATGGTAGTTCCGAAACCATTTTTGGAAAAAGAATTACTGAAAATATATACCGTTGTGAGGAGTCTGCATTATTTATTGAAGAACTGGTATATGCAGCTGAAATTGAAGTCAAGGAAGAAAATGGACAAAAAATAATGGTTAAGCTCATTAATGCTTCTCCATTTATTACTACTCGGATACTTTTATCAAGAGAAATGTTAGATAGCGACAAAGTGAAAGAAGCGAAAAGTAAAATCATTAGTTATGGGGGAGAGTGGGAGCAAATAATGGGAGGCTATTTTCTTTTCCATCTACCGAACGATATGCAAAGAGAAACTATAGAAATAAGAAGTCTATTAAAAGCCGAATAGAGAACAGAACCTTGAGGAGTGCGACGCAACGAAGCTGATAGTAGTGCAACAGATGACAACATAAAAATTTATCTTTACAAAATATGCAGACAGCAGAACAAACCGCAAAAGACAGCATGCAGCAGGCATGGAACAAAAGGCCGTTGATCATCAGCGGGCCTTGCAGTGCAGAAACGGAAGAGCAGGTAGTGGCTACGGCACAACGCCTGGCTGCTACCGGTAAAGTGGACATGCTCCGGGCAGGCATCTGGAAACCCCGAACCAAACCGGGTATGTTTGAAGGGATCGGTGCTAAGGGATTGCCCTGGTTGCAAAAGGCCAAAAAACTCACCGGTCTTCCCACCACCGTCGAAGTCGCTACAGGTAAGCAGGTAGAAGATGCCCTCAATTTTGAAGTGGATGTATTGTGGATCGGTGCCAGGACAACGGTGAACCCGTTCAGTGTGCAGGAAGTGGCGGATGCATTGCGGGGTGTTGATGTGCCGGTGATGATCAAAAACCCGATCAACCCTGATCTTGAATTATGGAGTGGTGCCGTGGAAAGAATTGCCCGGGCCGGTGTCAAACAGATCGGTCTTATTCATCGTGGTTTCAGTTCCTACGGCAACAGTGAATACCGGAATGCACCGATGTGGCACCTGGCCATTGAAATGAAACTGAAGCATCCCAATATGCCGATCATCAATGATCCTTCGCATATCTGCGGCCGCCGTGATATTCTACTGGAAGTGATGCAAAGGGCAATTGACCTGGATTACGACGGACTGATGATCGAAAGTCATATCGATCCTGATAATGCCTGGAGTGATGCGAAACAACAGGTAACTCCTGAGCGGCTGGCCGAAATGCTGAACTCGATTATCTGGAGAAGGGAAGATGTGAACTCAGATGAATACCATGCAGCGCTGGAGGCATTACGGCAAAAGATCAACCACCTGGATGATGAACTGATGCAGATACTGAGCCAGCGGATGAAGATCGCTGAACAGATCGGGCAGTATAAAAAAGATAATAATATTACGATCCTGCAAACGAACCGCTGGAACGAGATCATTGAAAGGGCCAGTGCCAAGGGAGAGAAGATCGGGCTGAGCAAGGAATTCATCACGAAGTACCTGGATGCAGTGCATATGGAAAGTATCAATCACCAGAAGAAGGTGCTGGATAGCTAAACCCCTGTCCCCTGAAGGAGAACTTAGGGTTAAAAAATTTGGGGTTTGGCAGAACAGTAAAATAACTGGGAAGAAACATCGTCATCTCTCCGAAGAAACAAAAATGAAACATATCAATTACAAATTCTCGGGTTCATCTACTGATTGCTATTTTGCTTATGGGATCAGCCATTTGAAAGAGATCACGGATAAGAACAATACGATCCTGGTCACGGATGAAAATGTTTTTAATGCACATACCAAACGCTTTAAAGGCTGGAATACGATCGTATTGAAACCCGGTGAAGAATTCAAAGTGCAGGCTACGGTGGATGCGGTGATTGAACAACTGATCGCTATGCAGGCCGACCGGAAGACCACTCTTGTTGGCGTGGGCGGTGGTGTGATCACCGATATCACCGGTTATGTGGCGGCGGTATATATGCGGGGTATTGCTTTTGGATTTATTCCTACTTCGTTACTTGCATTGGTCGATGCGTCCATTGGTGGTAAGAATGGAATTGATGTGGGTGTATATAAGAATATGGTCGGGGTGATCCGGCAGCCGAAATTCATTCTGCATGATATGGTTTTTCTCAACAGCCTGCCACAGGCAGAATGGGAAAACGGGTTTGCAGAGATCATCAAACATGCCTGTATCAAAGATGCGGCGATGTTCCGGGAACTGGAAGCCAATTCATTTAAAACCTATCAAACCAAAAAGACCGCCATCTGTGAACTGGTACAGCGCAATGCACAGATAAAAATAAAAGTAGTGCAGCGGGATGAATTTGAAAAAGGAGAAAGAAGACTGTTGAATTTTGGTCATACGCTGGGCCATGCACTGGAAAATCAATACGAATTATCGCACGGGCAGGCAGTGGCTATCGGTATGACCTATGCCTGTCATGTGTCCGAACAATTGAGTGATTTCAAACAAACCGGTAGAGTGGTAAACCTGCTGGAGCAATATAATTTACCCACCTATGCTTCTTTCAACAAAGCAAAAGCGATGGATGTGCTGAAGATGGATAAGAAGCGGGAACGGAAGGAAATGAATTATATTTTATTAGAGAAAATCGGGAAGGGAGTGGTGAAGAGTATTCCCATAGGAGAGTTGGAGAAAATTATTATTGGCTTATAAATGTAAAATGGAAACTGTTGTTTTATACCGCCCGGTAGGGGCTAAGGAACTGGAATTGATTAAAGAGTCTGGATGGAAAAAGTTTCCTCCCCGTCTTCCTGAACAACCCATTTTTTACCCTGTAATGAATGAGGAGTATGCAATTCAAATAAATGAGGAATGGAATGTTCCTGCATATGGTTCTGGATTTGTAACAAAATTTCACGTTGAAAAAAGTTATATACAGAAATTCGAAGTTCAAAATGTTGGAGGAATAATCCACGATGAATTATGGGTTCCAGCTGATGAACTTGAAGAGTTTAATAATCACATAATTGGATTAATCGAAGTAACTAAGGAGTTTTACAAAGAAAATAAATGATAGCTACAATCAATCCGTCGCAATTAAAAGGAGCCATACAGGCACCGGCATCCAAGAGTTCAATGCAAAGAGCCTGTGCAGCAGCTTTGCTGGTTAAAGGAATTTCGAAGTTGCACAATCCCGGTCATAGTAATGATGATAAAGCAGCGCTGGACATAATCCAACGGCTGGGAGCAAAAGCAGCATTGGAGAATGGAATATGGACTATAGAAAGCGGGGGTGTGGACCCTGTTGATACAACGATCAATTGTGGAGAAAGCGGTTTGAGTATCCGTATGTTCACACCTCTTGCGGCACTGAGTAATAAAGAAATTACAATTAACGGTTCAGGCAGCCTTGTAACAAGGCCCATGGATTTCTTTGATGCCATTTTACCGAAGCTGAACGTGAAAGTAAAAAGCCAGGGCGGGAAACTTCCACTGATCATACAAGGTCCATTAGTGCCGGCAGATATAGAAGTGGATGGTTCATTAAGTTCTCAATTCTTAACGGGTTTGTTGATGGCCTACGCTGCTGCCGGGGCATCCAATGTTTCTATTAAAGTAAAAGACCTGAAGAGTAAACCTTATATCGATCTTACGTTATCGGTGATGCAATCATTTGGATTAAAAGTGCCGGAGAACCGGGATTACGAAGAATTCTGGTTTGATGAATTGGCTCCTGATTCCCGGTTATTGACTCACAACTACACCGTAGAAGGTGACTGGAGTGGTGGCGCATTCCTGCTCGTGGCGGGTGCCATTGCAGGACCCATTATGGTCAACGGACTTGACTTAACCTCCACCCAGGCCGATAAGGCTATTGTGGATGCGTTGATGGCGGCCAATGCAGGGATCGCTATTGAAGCCAAGGGAATCAGGATACATCAATCTGCTATGACCGGTTTTTATTTTGATGCCACGGATTGCCCGGACCTGTTTCCGCCGCTGGTTGCCTTAGCCGCTTATTCCAAAGGAAAGACAACGATCAAAGGCGTATCACGTTTAACACATAAAGAAAGCAACCGGGCAGTAACACTACAGGATGAATTTGATAAAATGGGAGTGACCATTGATATGGAAGGAGACGATATGATCATCCACGGAACGGCAAAAGTGAAAGGTGCTGATGTGCATTCTCATCATGACCACCGGGTTGCAATGGCTTGTGCCGTGGCAGGATTAAGAGCCGATAGTGAAATGCTGATCGAAGAAGCACAGGCAGTTAATAAATCTTATCCTGGTTTCTATAATGATCTGAAATCTCTCGGCGCATCTGTATCTTTACCGTATCAACATTTCAACTTATAACCTTGAACTCATTCGGCCGCATATTCCGGGTACACATTTTTGGCGAATCGCATGGCGAATCCGTTGGAATTGTTATTGACGGATGCCCGGCTGGGTTATCCTTATCCGAAGAGGACCTGTTAACTGACCTGGAGAGAAGAAAAGGCGGTAAACAAAAAGGCACCACACCCCGGCAGGAAGCAGATTATCCTTTTTTTAAAAGTGGATTATTCAACGGTAAAACAACAGGTGCGCCGATAATGATCCTGTTTGAAAATAATAATACCCGCAGCGAAGATTATAATAAACAAAGAAGCATTCCCCGGCCCGGTCATGCTGATTGGGTGGCGCATCAAAAATATGGCGGGCATGAAGATTACCGCGGTGGTGGCCATTTCAGTGCAAGATTGACAACCGGGTTAGTCGCTGCCGGTGCTATCGCTAAGAAATTAATGCAGGGTGTCACTATCCATGCCGCTGTTACGGAAATAGGAGGAGAGGCTGACCTGGAGAAAGGATTACAAAAAGCCATTGATGCAAAAGATTCGGTGGGTGGTTTGGTGGAATGTCGTGTCAATGGATTACCGGTGGGTTTAGGTGAACCTTTTTTTGATTCTGTGGAATCACAGATCGCTCATATTGCTTTTGCCATTCCTGCCGTAAAAGGTATTGAATTCGGAACCGGATTTGCAGCAGCCAAAATGTTTGGCTCGCAGCATAATGATGCCATTGAAAATATGGATGGCAGAACAAGAACCAATCATGCCGGTGGTGTGGTGGGAGGCATCAGCAACGGGAATGAATTAGTATTCCGCATTGCCATAAAACCAACAGCCTCTACTCCCAAAGAACAAAACAGCCTTAACTGGGAAACGGGGCAGGCAGAGAATTTTTCCGTGAAAGGCCGTCATGATCTTTGCGTGGCTTTGAGAGCCCCGGTTATCCTGGAGGCGGCAACGGCGGTTACCTTACTCGACTTTCTTTTACTCGAACAACAAATTAAACGGGTCGTTTCCTGACCCTCTTGAAATCATCTAACGATTATGCCAATCATCTATCATGTAACTACAGCTGCGGAATGGAATGCAGCAAAAGAAAACGGTTTTTACGAAACCCCTTCCTTACAGGATGAAGGATTTATCCATTGCTCACAGGATCACCAGGTGGCGGGTGTGCTGGAAAGATATTATGCCGGTAAAACTGATTTAGTAAAACTTGTTATTGATACGGATAAGCTGACGAGTAAGTTTGTGTTCGACTGGTCGCCCTCCACACAGGATACTTTTCCGCATGTGTATGGAACCATCAATACAGGTGCAGTGACGGAAGTGATTGCTTTATAGCCCGTTTTTCTTACGGTAATTGGCAATTCCTATTATATAGGCAATGATCAGGGGGAGAATAAAAATATAGGAGATAGTGGTTATTATTAAGAGAACCACATAAGCATTATCATTAGCTGTTTTCTCCCGCACACCACCCATGATCTCAAATACAGCTCTTTCGAGGTTCAATAAGCTTAGTACATTTATGATAAGACAGACGGGCAGTAATGTAACTGCAGTAACAATATAACCCGGGAAATCACAATATCTTTTCATGAACTGAAACAGCAGCGCTAATCTCCAGGAGGCTACTATTGCCAGGAACCAAACGTTTATCCTGGCTGCCGTGTCCAGCGGGAAAAACCTCTCCACCGGTATAGCATACAACAAGGCTGGAAAAGAAGTCAGGCTTATAAAAGTAACTATGTTGAAATATTTCCAATTTTCCACTTTGAATGGAAGAATGATCAGCCAAACAAATGCGGATAAACAAAAAATATAAATTACGGAACCTAATCCTGCATGTTGTAAAGAACTGGCCCCCGGATCATCCCAATAACGTCCGATACCCACCAGCCAGGTGCCTGCCAGGCCGGCTATAAAATGTTGTTTTGTAAAGCCAAACATCTCTTCTTTGCTGATCCGGAAAGTAAGCAACCGCCAAATTGATTGTATAACACTCATAGTGACCGCTTCAGTTTTTTAAAATCAATATCAAGAATTTCATACGTAGTTGCTTCCGGCAGATAGAAATGCCACCATTCGGTTGACAGCACGGTAAAGCCATTCTTCTCCATCGCCGATCTTAGCAGTAAGCGGTTTTGCAAGACTTCTTCCGGTAATTGCGTGTAAGTGGAATGGGCAGTGTCGGAAAAATTATCGAAATCGGTTCCCATATCCAGCTCTTTACCGGTTGAAAGATGAATAATCGTCAGGTCAACAGCAATGCCACGATTATGCCCGCTGCCTTTAGAAGGATTGGCTACATAACGTTCATCTTTCACCAGTTCCCAGAATTTTACCGTTACTGAATAAGGGCGGTAGGCATCAAAGATCTTTAAGCCCAGTCCCTTTTGATTTAATTCCTGTTGTACTTTTTGTAAAGCCCGGGCAGCAGGCAGCCGGAGAAAAGTACTGGTTGTTTTAGCCGGGTACATCAGGCGGTTCATGAAATTATTCGTACTGGCATAGCGGAGGTCGTAAACAATGGCCGGAATGATGCTTTTCAATTCTACCATCTTTTTTGTACTGTCGTGCAACACCTGTTGCTTATAATCCCTCCATGTACTGGTTACGGGTGGCCGGTTATAAACAGAATCCTGTGCAGTTATTGTACCCGCAGGAGCCATTGAGGAAATGATAAGGATCAGTCCGTAAATACAGAAATGATTTCCTATTTTGTCTGGCATAACCGGTTAAATGAGTCCGTGAAAATTAGTGTAAATTCGGTTATTACCATTATACCATTGTTTCCTTATGCACAAAAAGAACGCTCCGTATTCCTGCATTCCTTTACTGTTGTTATTACTGCTGTTATCGGCCTGCGGCAATACCAAACACCCGCCTGGCAGTGATATTGCCAGTACACCCGAGCAGTTGGAAGAAAAAGTAACCGCTAATATCCGGCAGTTGCTGGAATATGCCGCAGCTAACAAAGGCCGCCTGAATGATTCTGTACCACTATTTAATGCTGGACTTGTAAAACAAGTGTACGATAAAAACCAATTTGCTGCTGTATGGAGCAGTAAAGAACAATGGAATGCACAAGGTGATTCAATACTGCAACTGGTTAGTCATGCAAAGCTTTACGGACTATTTCCTCGGCACTATTATTACAGTATTCTTGATTCAATCAATCAACAATTTTTGCAGGATAGTCTTTCCAAATCAGCAAGAAGAGATGCTGCTTTATGGTCAACAGCAGATGTGTTGCTGACCAACGCTTTCTTTCATATCATTAAAGATGTGAAACTGGGTCGTCTTCCCAACGACAGTATATCATTACGAAAGGATACAGTACTGACAGACCAATTTTACATACAGCAACTGGAGGCTTTTCAAAAAGGCAATTCTCTATCATCCATTTTGGAAGCACTGGAGCCGCAGCACGAAGGGTACCAGTTACTGAAAGCCGGGATCAGTAAATTTTTAGACAGCGCTGATTATAAGCAATACACGAAACTACCATCATCTAAAGACGCCGGCTTCAAAGCGTTGTTACAGAAAAGGCTATTGGAAGGAGGTTATCTTGCCAATGACAGCACACAAGCTGATTCACTGGAACTGGCCGAAGCCGTAAAGAAATTTCAAAAGCAAAAAAACATCACCGTTGACGGGAAAGCAGGAGAAGGCACCATAAGAATGCTGAACACTTCCGATGAAGACAAGTTTTACAGTATTGCTATTACCATGGACCGCTACAAAATGCTCCCGCCAACAATGCCCGAACGTTATATCTGGGTCAACCTGCCTTCTTTTTCCATGAAAGTGCAGGATAAAGATTCAGTGAAACTTACTTCTAAAATCGTTTGTGGGAAAGCTATTACCCGCACACCGGTGTTAAATAGCGCCGTATCTGAAATTATCACCTACCCGCAATGGACAGTTCCCACCAGCATTATTGTGAAAGAAATATTGCCGGCTGTAAAGCGAAATCCTGGTTACTTAGCCAAAAAGGGTTTTAGCCTCGTGGATAAGAACGGGGAGGAAGTGGATCCTTATACAGTTGATTGGTCAAAATATTCAAAAGGCATTCCGTACCGGGTGGTGCAGGGTAGTGGCGATGCCAATGCCCTGGGTGTGCTGAAGTTCAACTTCCCCAACAAATATGCGGTTTACTTGCATGACACCAACCAACGGTCTTTGTTTGGACAGGTGGTCCGCACTTTCAGCCACGGTTGTGTCCGGGTGCAGGAATGGCAAAAACTGGCTGATTATATTATCCGCAAAGACCGGCAGGAAGTCAATGGTAAAGTCGCTTTGCTTGATTCCATGGGTGCCTGGCTGAAAAGAAAAGAAAAACACAGCATCCCGGTGAAAAACCGGCTGCCTGTTTATATCCGGTATTTCACCTGTGAAGGGAAACCCGGTGGAATTGCCTTTTATGATGATATTTATGGCGAGGATAAAATGCTCCGGCAAAGGTATTTTGCAGCCGGTCCCGGGAACGCTGATAAAACAGCGGGAATGGCTGAAAAAAAAGTGCTCCAATAGGGTGGATATGAACCAAATAATTTATTTTAGGGAATAGAACATACCCGTTATTTTTGCTCAGTTTAAAACCAAACTATCTCTTTATGAAGAAGATACTAGCTGTATGCCTTGCTATATACCTGATGGCACCTGCTACTAACGCACAGGATGATGAGATCAGACAACCTGCTATTGGTATCAGTTTTTTCCTCAATGATTTCCAAACTGCTCAGCGTATCCGCACCACTTCATTGGCGCAGGTATTCCGGGATGAAAAATGGGCAAAATTCCGTGAAATGTCCCCGGGTCTTTCTTTACATTATTTCAAAGGGTTAAGAAAGCATATTGATTTTGCGGCTTCATTGGGCGGATCATTCGTACGCTATCCTTTCCCTAATAAACCAGCATTTACAAACGACAGGTTCCTGATGGAAGCTAATGCTGCCGTCAACCTGAAAATGGTGTCTGAGAAATACTGGTTGCAACCGTATATTATCGCCGGTATTGGCGGTCATATGTATGGCAAATACTGGGGAGCTTTTATGCCGCTAGGATTGGGTATGAAAGTGAATTTTTACGATGAAGCCCACCTGTTCATTACCTCCCAGTACCGGGTGCCTGTTACCAGCGAAACATCCAACTATCATTTTCAAAACAGCATAGGTATTGCCGGTTCTATTGGTAAAAAGAAAGAACCCAAAGTGATCCCTCCGCCGCCGCCACCTCCTCCTGCTGATACAGACGGAGATGGTATCATTGACAATGAAGATAAATGCCCAACCGTGAAAGGTCTGGCCAAATACCAGGGTTGCCCTATTCCTGATACGGATAAAGATGGTATCAATGATGAAGAAGATAAATGTCCCACTGTTCCCGGTCTTGCTAAATACCAGGGTTGCCCTATTCCTGATACCGATAAAGATGGTATCAATGATGAAGAGGATAAATGCCCGACTGTTCCTGGTGTGGCCCGTTACCAGGGTTGCCCTGTTCCGGATGGTGATAAAGATGGCGTAAACGATGAAGAAGATAAATGCCCCACATTAGCGGGTCCTGCTGAGAACCAGGGTTGTCCTGTTATCTCTGAGGAAGTGAAGAAGAAAGTGGATGTGGCAGCGAATAATATCCTGTTTGTTACAGGTAGTGCTAAACTGCAGCCTAAATCATTCAAAGGCCTGAATGAAGTAGTTAAGATCATGAAGGAAAATCCTGAAATGAAACTGGCTATCGACGGTCATACGGATAATGTAGGTAAAGATGAACTGAACCAGAAGCTGAGTGACAACCGTGCTGCTTCAGTAAGAACTTACCTGGTGAGCAAAGGTGTTGACGAAAGCCGTATCACTTCTGCCGGTCATGGTGAAACAATGCCGATCGCTGATAACAAAACAGCTGCCGGTCGTACCAAGAACCGCAGGGTGGAACTGAAACTGAGTTATTTCCAATAAGCCAATTGCTTAATAATAGAAAGTCCTCTCACTACCTGGTGAGAGGACTTTTTTTATGGTAGCACAGACCTCAGAATTTTACATACTTCTCAACCAGTTGCCGGTCGGTTCCCTTTTGGATGGCTTTTTTAGCCTGTCCCCGGAGTATGAATTCAAAAATACTCCGCCACCCCGGCAGGTTACTTTCACTGATCTCGAAAAGCCAGGCAAGAGCAAGATTGTCCTTGGGGAAACCATTGTTTTTGCAAAGCCCGTCATTAGCCAGGCCATATGCGATCTGCAATGATTGTTCAAAACCCCGGCTGGCAGGTCTTATTTCCACTTTAAACCGACAGGGCTCCCCGCTACGATTGCGAAACAGGTGATTGATCATCGGTGCCGCCGTAGCTGATTGACCGGGTTGCAGGGTATGAATGACCTTCTCCAATTGCACCTGAACTTCTCCTTCCAGACAATCAAATTTTTCACTGAAGGTCTTATGATAATGAAGACCCACACCTCCGCCATCGGCAAGTTCCACTTCTACGAGTGTATATTCTCCATTCGTGTCAGCAGCCGTTTGTAAGAACGTAACGCTATCTTTCTGGATGGGGTTATAAATTTTTCTTTCCATACTGCAACTATATATACGGTGACAGAGGAAAGTATAGATTTAATAAAAGTAAAAACTGCCGGGGCATAAAAAAACCTGCTTTGGAAGCAGGTTTAAAAAAAGTATGCCGTATTATTCTTTATCTTTTTTCCCAAAGATCCTTTTCAGGAGCCCTTTCTTTTTGGGAGGATCATCGGTGGCAGACCCGATGGGTTTATTCTCTTCGTTTTTAATGGCCGGCGTTTTAAGGGTATCTTTTTTAACAGGCTTATTATTGTCCTCATCTATTACCGGTTTGGATTCAGGCCCGATATATTCATTGTTGTTATTGTAATCCTGCTCGGTACCTACACCCTGGTCCTGGCCTTGTGCGCCGGGATCACTATCATCAATTGATTCCATGATATCTGCACTGTTGATCTCGTTCTCCAGGTTTTCCGGTTTAATGAATTTGGCGTCTTTTTCAATACCCAATGTCTTATCTGCATATACCTTTTTAAAGAAGTTTTCCCAGATTGGCCGGGCCACAGAACCTCCATAGAAAGCTGAACTTTCCAGGGTGATAAAGCGGTCATCACATCCCACCCAGGCACCTGCCATCAGTTGAGGAGTGTAGCCGATGAACCAGAAGTCGGCGTTCGAGTTGGTTGTACCGGTTTTGCCGCCCATTTCTGCTGCACCCAACCGGCCACGAAGACCTGCAGCGGTTCCTTTATCAACCGTTCCCTGCATGATACGTGACATCTGGTATGCAGCTATCTCACTTACAGCTTCTTTCCTGTTGGCACTATAATCAAGTCGTTTAATAACATTACCATTCCGGTCTTCTATGCGGCTGATGATATAGGGTTTTGTTGAAAAACCACGGCCTGCAAAAATGCTGTAACCCCAAAGCATTTCATACAAGGAGAGATCGCAGGATCCTAATGCAATAGAAGGATGCGGGTCTACCTTGGTTGGCATGTTAATGCGGGCGAGGAAATTGGCGAAATTCTCCGGCCCGATCTGCTTCATGATATATGCAGATGCACAGTTTTTGGAATAGGCCAATGCATTGGCAAAAGTCATTGTTCCACCAGAACAGGTCCTGGAAGTGGCGGGCACCAGGCGACCAGCACCAAAATTCTGTTGCACATCCTGCACTTCTGTTTCGGCAGTATAGCCCAGTTCTTCAACAGCCTGTGTATATAATAATGGCTTTATCGTGGAACCAACTTGTCTTTTTGTTTTCAGGTTAACGTGGTCATATTTATAGGTTTTGAAACTGATGCCGCCCACCCAGGCTTTCACTTCACCGGTGATTGGGTCCATGACCATAAAAGCGGTCTGCATCATCTGCCGGTGGTATTTGATGGAATCGAGTGGTGTCATCACCGTATCTTTTTCCCGGTTACTGTTCCAGGCAAAGATCTTCATAGAAACTTTTTTAGAAAAGCTGGCTTTGATCTCTTTATCACTAAGACCATCATCGGCCAGGTTTTTCCAGCGGTCACTTTGTTTCATGGCCGCATCAATAATGTTTTCGTGTTCTTTCCATACGGAGCCATTCTTTACTCTTCCCTGGCTTACCAATGCTTTTTGCAGGGTAGGCATATGTGAGGCTACCGATTCTTCTGCATATTCCTGCATTCTTGGATTAATGGTGGTATATATCTTCAGCCCGTCTTCATAAATATCATAACTACCACCATCCGGTTTTTTCACATCCTTGAGTACATCTTTAATTTCGTCTTTTAATACTTCCCTGAAATAAGGAGCATAGCCGGTATTCTCATCGAGCTTCCGGTAGTTTAGTTTAATAGGTTTTGCTTTCAGCTTGGAGCCTTCTGCTTCGCTGATCTTTCCGTTCACTGCCATCTGGCTGATCACCACATTGCGTCGGTCAAGGGCCGCTTTGGGGTTTCGGATCGGATTATAAATACTGTTCCCTTTCAGCATACCAATTAACAACGCCGCTTCTTCCACATTCAAACGATCCGGCTCTTTCTGAAAAAAAGAACGGGAGGCATTCCGGATCCCATAGATATTATTACCAAAAGGGACTGCATTCAGGTACAGGGTTATGATCTCCTCTTTGGTGAAATTTCGTTCCAGTTTAACGGCAATGATCCACTCTTTCAGTTTTTCAATTCCCCGTTCTGCAATGTTTTTGCTTCCCTGGTCTAATAATGCTTTGGCCAATTGTTGAGTGATGGTACTGCCACCGCCTTGTTTACCGAATGTAAAGACAGCCCGCAATGTTGATTTAAAATCAATACCGGAGTGATCATAAAAACGTTCATCTTCTGTGGCAACAAGGGCATCAATAACATGTTTGGAGATATCCCGGTATTTTACATTGCTGCGGTTACCTCTTTCTGTATAATATTTCCCCATCAAGGTGCCATCGGCTGCATATACTTCGGAAGCTTGCAGTATGGATGGATTTTCAAGATCCTTCAGGGAAGGCATCTTTCCAAAAATGCCAAAATTAGCTAATGCGATCAGGAGAATAAATGCGCCCAGACCTATAAGGAAGAGGCGCCAGAAAATGCGGACTGATCTTTTCATGTGAATTGAATGGTTGTGGTGATGAAGGTCTGCTTCATGCAGCAAATATCATGCACCGAAAATAGGAAAATCCATGTGGGCAACCGGGTTGCAGCGTTTAATTTTTTGCCAAAACAGGTAGTTCAACCTGTTAAAAACTCAGAACTTACCCGGCAACTGCTGGTTGAGGAATGTTTTGTAGCCTTCCAGGTTTTTGTTCGCCTTTAATAATTCAAGGTTCCTTTCGGAGATCATCGTGAAATAATACTTACCACCTTTCAGCCAGGGGATGATCTCGTTGGCCGTCCTGGGTCTTGTTTTTTCAATATAGGAGAGGGCATCCGCAGCATCTTTGAACGGGCTGATCAGCATCAGCCGGTTGTCATCATCCAGTTGCAGCAGGTCGATCGCAAATTGTTTATTATAGAAAGTTTCCCGGTTATGCCGGAAGAAAGCATTCTTGGCTTCATTGGAGAAAACGGGGTCCACTTTATTCAGCACCAATACCACAAATTGCGGATCAGTGACGGCAAAAGTAAAGGGCGATGCTGCAGGCGGTGGAACAACGGGTTTTTTAACAGTACTGTCTGCTGCTGGTTTATTGTTTATGGCGACAGAAGGAACAATCGGTTTATTCACAGCAACCGTATCTTTCTTAACAACCGGGGGAGGGATGACAGGATTATTGGCAACCGGCCTGTTCATTTTTATTTCTTCAGCCGGCCGGTTAACCACCAGGTTCTTTAATTCTTCTTCGATCTTGTTCCTGTTCTTTAATACGTTGATCAGGTTAGTGGCTCTTTCGGCTAATGGCGATTTCGGAAAATTAATAGTGATATCAGTAAGGATCTTTGTAGCGACACTGTCTTCCCGTTGTTTTACATAATAAACTGCTTCGATATAGAGTAATTGTGGAGTCCAGTAATTACTGCTATATAAGCTGTCAGCTACTTTCTTTTGTGCGATAGCGTCCGCAAAATTTCCTTCTATGAACAGGTCGTAGATCTTTTCATAGGTTTTTGTGGCATCACTATTGGCAGTTTTGGACTGGGGATTTTTCCCGGTGGTAATAATGGTGGTGAAATTGCTGCTGCCGTAATTTTCACTCAATAATTTTTTGATTGCAGCAGCTTTCGCCGTTTCACCGTTTTTATTATAACAGTAATAGAGATTGAATAAGACTTCATCCATTGGTTTGAATTCCGGGAAACGGGTTCGAAGGTTTTCAAGCGTTGCGGTTCCTTCCATGCAATCTTCGATCTCCTGGATATAAGATTTACCCAGGTTGAACAAAGCAGATTTGACTGAATCATTTGATTTTTGCAACAACTCGGCAGTTAGCGGGAGTTTGCTATACAGCCCTTCAAAAGTGGCTTCTGTTTCTGCGCCATTCTCATTATTGTTTTTGATAACAACATTGGGATTCCGGAGCTGGTTATTATCCTGTACAATATTACTGCGGTTGGCACTTCTGCGCCAGTTGTCCGTATTCGGACGGTTTCCCCAACGGGCTTTAAAATCATTAGCCCCTTTCATTTTGGAAGCAGTGTTATAAAAATACCATTCGCCTTTTGTGTCATTGTTTGAAAAAAGATTGGCTGCCGGTGTTTGCTGAAAAGGAAAACCTGTAGTAGCACCCACTGATTCATCTTTCAGTCCCTGTTGTTTTCGTAGCTGCTTCACCAGCTTCTTAACGATATCCCTGCGTTCTTCGTCAGGTAAAGCGGCAATGCGTTGCAGGCTATCTTGTCTTTCTATTATCTCCAGGCTGGCAGCAATATTACCCAGCGATTCTTTACGTTGCAAGATGGCTTCGGGGTTCTTTAATTCAGGATCATCCATGCGCAGGCTGTCATAAAAATTATAGGACTGGCGAAATAATTTTTTTCCAAAGGTTAATTCAGCCAACTGAAGAAAGGCTTTGTTGCGCTGTGCCGGGTTATTATTGTTGTACTGAGTGCTTTTCACGAGCAGGGGAATAGCAGCATCAATATTATTTCGCTCCAGTTGCATTTGTGCAGCCATGTAATAAATGATGTCCCGGTACTCTTCATACTTATCCCGCTTTGCCATTTTTAGCAACTCGGCAATATTTTTTTCAATATATCCTTCGCCACCATCTTTATTCACCCGGATGGAATAAAGCCGTGCATAAATATCAAGGATCGGGTCTGTTGTATGTTTGATGGCTTTAGCGTAATAGCCTTCTGCTTCCCCGGGGTTATTAGCATTTTCATAGAGTTGGGCCACGAGGTATTCCCATCTTGCCCTTTCCTGTTTATTGGTGGCATTATCTAACGCTTGAGAAAGATGGACTGCGGCACTGTCCCACATAGCTTGTTTATAAAACCAGTAAGCCTGTACTTCTTCCAGGTCGTTCTGCAATCTTTTCGGGAATACAGGATCATTGCGCAGTGTTACAATAAGGCTGGCCGCTTCTGCAAAAAGATCCTGGGCCAGGAAATTCCGGATCTGCCAGATAAAAGCGTCATTCCGGCTGGGAGGCTCACTGAATATTCTTCTTGGCAGGCTGTTCTTTTCTTTGGTGGCAATACTATAAGCAGTGCCATCCCGGCCACTACCTATCGTTTTATAGTACCCATCTTTTTCTTTTTGGGCAAATGCATAATTGATGTATTGAAACATCAGGTAAGCCGAATCAAAATCTTTCCGCAGGTAGTAGGAAGCCCCCCAAAGCAAATAAAGATTATCGATCCAGTCATTACGAAGATCATGCAGCGCAATTCCTGTTTGCACTTTATACGAAACGGAATCAATCTGCAGTGTATCTCCTGCTGTTACATCCAGGCTATAGTTATAAAAGGGAAGGAGGGCTGAGTAATCATCCTTGTGGGCCATTTTTGCCCTTTCGACAATCTCGTTGATTTTATTATTAGCGTTGAAAAAGAAATTGTAATGGGTGACAGTGTTCTGCATGAAACGGCGGGGCACCGTAAATTTCTTCTCTTCTGAACGTTCTGACCGTAAAGTTCTCTCGCTATATTCCTTAGGTTTTTTCAGGCCCAGGGAAAAGCCTAACTGTCCAAAAGCTGGTTCACTGAACTGGCAAAGGAAAAGGAAGAATAATATAGCAGTAGCCGTATTGCTGGTAAGTCTCATGGTCCGTCTCAAACTAAAGTCTTAATAACTGAAATTCAGATAATTTAGTATAAAAATAAGCGTTTTTATTTTGGCAGGAACGGCCCCGGGCTATTGGCAAAACCGACCTTCATTCCTTACCTTTAATTCCCTTAAAAAGATGGTTATGGCTAAATTAGATGCGGGCTCCACCCTGAAGAGGCTTCGCAACAGGTACAGGCTGGTGGTCATGAATGATGATACCTATGAAGAAGTGGTGACCTTTAAATTATCCCGGCTGAGTGTTTACGTGATGTTGAGCACAGTTTTTGTGTTATTGGTTGGCCTTACAGTCGCCCTCATCGTTTTCACACCTTTGAAATATTATATCCCCGGTTATGATGACCTCAAGATCGGACGGGAATACCGCCAGTTGAAGTACAAAGTGGATGAAATGGAAAAGAAAATGACCGACCTGGAACAGTATAATGCAGGTCTTAAAAAAGCACTGGCATCCGACAAGACCGTGGTTTTGGACACCACCCAGCTGAATGTGCCAAAACCTGAAGTATCAAATGATTAATCGCTATACCTATGTTTAACGCCAAAAACAAAACCGACATGCAGCCTGAAAAAACCAATGGAACAGGAAACGGCACTACACTTATCAGTTCCGGAACTACACTAAAAGGAGACATCAGCAGTAATGGTGATCTCCGCATCGATGGAACCATCATCGGCAATATTCAAAGCAACGCCAAGATCGTAATCGGGGCCAATGGAGTGGTGGAAGGAGATATCACCGGCAACCAGGCCGATATTGTAGGAAAAGTATCCGGCAATATCAGGGCGAAAGAATTGCTCCAATTACGGGGAGAATGCGTGGTGACCGGTAATCTTTATGCCGGTAAATTGCAGGTGGAACCCTCCGCAACTTTCAATGGCCAATGCCATATGGGAGCCAACGTGGTGGAAATGAGTAATGGTAATGAACAAAAAGCCGCCGCCCAGTAATAAAGAATTCTTTTATCGCTATCTCAGCCTCGGTACACAAATACTGGCAGGGATCGGCCTGGCTGTTTTTATTGGATTAAAAGCAGATGGATGGCTGCATACCTTACCATTGTTTTCCTGTGTCTTACCTTTGCTCGTCCTGGGAGGAATTTTTTACCGGCTTGCCAGGGAAACAAAATCAAACCGCAATGAAAAATAGCCTGAGCCTGGCCCGGCCGCTGCTGATCGTATTTATTATACTGAACGGATTATTCATCACTTCTAAATCCCTGCTGACCAAATGGGGTTTTGACCAGGCCGTGCTGCTCGGCGGCAACCTGTTGGTCTTTGCTGTAGTGTTCATCTCCTTCCTGTTACTGTACAAAGCAATTCATTCGGCCAATCCGCAATCCTTTGTCAGGGCCATGTATGGAAGTTTTATTGTGAAGTTCTTCCTGATTGCCATTGCTGCATTTGTTTATATACAGGTTACCAAAAAGGATGTCAACAAACCGGCCTTGTTCACCACGATGGGCTTGTATTTAGTGTACACATTTATTGAGATCAGTATGCTGATGAAACTGCTGAAGTCGAAAAAGAATGCCTAAGCAAGAAGCCCCCATCCACCAGTTGCAGGATTATTTACCTCCCGGCACTTTTGATCCGGTGCTGGCTTATTTACGGCAGTACAGGGTACATCTTACCGTTGCTAAAGAACGGAAAAGTGTATTGGGCGATTACCGCCACAGGACACATCATGCCAATCACCGCATCAGTGTAAATGGTAATCTCAACAGTTATTCTTTTTTGATCACGTTGTTACATGAGCTGGCGCATCTCGTCACCTTCGAACAGTTTGGACATAAAGTGCAGGCGCATGGAAAAGAATGGAAGATGATCTATGGACAATTCCTTTCCCAATTTTTACAACACAAGGTTTTCCCGGCTGATATTGAAAATGAATTGCAGCAGTCATTAAAAAATCCTGCCGCCAGCAGTTGTGCGGAAGATGGGTTACTCAGGGTGTTGAGAAAATATGACAGCAAAAAAGATAATCACCGGCTGATAGAAGAATTGCCGGTCAACACCGTATTCAAAATTGCAGATGGCCGGGTCTTCCAGAAAAAAGAAAAACTGAGAAAACGGTTCAGGTGTGTGGAAGTGGGAACAAATAAAGTGTATTTATTCAGCCCCGTATATGAAGTGGAAGTAATGAACAGCTGAGCATAAAACACTCACGACTAAAGACTCCTCAACATCCATAATGGACAACCAAAATGCCCGCTGTTTCCCATCGGGCCGTCTAAATAGGCAAAGCCCATCCTTTCATATACTTTTAAAGCGGCTTTCAATTCCGTCATAGTTTCCAGGTACACTTTACTGAAACAATATTGTTTGGCCTGTTCCAGGCAAAGGCTGATCATTTTTGATCCTAATCCTGTTCCTCTTGCCTCAGGTAGTAAGTACATTTTTACCAGTTCACAGGTATCTGCCGGTAATCCTTCAGTGGGGTAAATGCCACCGCCGCCAACGATCTTGCCATTGAGCAGGGCAATATTGTAAACGGATCTTTCCTGTTGGAAAAGTTCATATAAATGATCCGTTGTTTTATCATAATACACCGTGCCGGGATGATTGGCGCCGAATTCCTTTAATGTCTGCCTGATAATAGCAGCAATGGTCGGATTGTCAGATGGTTCAATGCGGCGAATAAGAATGTCGTCCATGCAACAAAACTAAGCAAGCCTGTTTTTCCGAGAAAGAAAAATGAAGAGTGGTTTTTTTATGGGGCCAGCCGTTCTGTTTTCCACCTGTCCCCGTCTTTGGTATATAAGATGCGGTCATGCATACGGCTTGGTCTTCCTTGCCAGAATTCCACCCGGAATGGTTTCACCCGGTACCCACCCCAATGCGGCGGCTTGGGTATCTGTCCGTGTTTGAAACGTTCTGCATAGTATTGAAACGTTTCTTTCAGCCAGGCTTTGCCGGCCACCACCATACTTTGCGGGGAAGCCCAGGCACCGATCTTGCTGCCTTCGGGACGGCTGTCGAAATAATCAATACTTTCTTTGGCCGTTATTCTTTCGGCGGTGCCGTTAATGCGTACCTGCCGTTCCAGTTCTTTCCAGTAAAACAACAGGCAGCATTTATCATTGGCATCCAGTTGGGTGCTCTTGGCGCTGTTGTAATTGGTAAAGAAAACAAACCCTTTTTCATCAAAGGCTTTTAATAAAACAGTTCTTGCATCGGCCATACCTTCAGGGGTGGTGCTGGCAAGGGTCATGGCATTGAACTCTTCAATATGTGATGCCGCAGCATCTTCCCACCATTTTTTAAACTGGGTAAACGGCGATTGATCCACTTCGTCTTCATTCAGGGAATGCAAGGTATAGTCTTTGCGCAGCTGCGCTATTTCTTCAGGGTTCATAAAGCGGTAATGATTGTGCCGGGTAAAGATAAATCATCTTCCGTTGTCTGCCGACAGACAGGCTCGCCATCCAACCAGCAGAATACTATAAATTTGACAAAACCAAGTAAAAATAACGGGTCCACGGCAAGCACAAGGCAAGTCGTGATACTCGGCTGCGAAAAAAAAGGAAAATTTAGAATATGGGTATGAGCTTCAAGAAGTCATATTATTATTTATATTATAAAATTTATAGGTTATGTATTTCAATTTCGGATGATTTTTTGAATGATTTTAAGCCGATAGTCTTTATTACTCTCATGGAGGTATTTTTATTGTTTACATTCCTGATTTGCTTTGAAATCATTAGCGGTATAGTAATAAGATATAACATTCCATATTTATTTGGAATTCCTGTTGCTTCTATCTTAGTCTTGTCTAACTATATAATTTTCCTTCACAAGGATAAATGGAAGAACTATATAGATGAGTTTGCTGAGTATGATAAGAAAAATAAATGGAAAGGGGGACTAATAGTAGCATTGATAAGCGGAGTGATTTTTATTACATTGATACTCTCAATTTATTGGTTGAGTAGAATTGGTTTCAAAACTAAGTAACTACTTTCTTCCCAAGCGAATGTCGGAATACATTGTTTGCAGGCTTTGTGGTACTTTTCAGCTCACCAGTTGTCCTTTCAATTCAACAACCATGGCTTCTCCTCTTTCCAATGCCTGCCGGTTGATGGGAAGTAAATGATGATATTTTTCCGGTAATACTTTTTGTAATGCTTCCAGGATAGATTCATTGCTGACAACGGGCCGCAATTGAAGATAGGCACCCAGTATGATCATGTTCATCACCTTTGCATTCTTCATCTTCAAGGCTTCTGTAGTGGCGGGGATGCCGATTATTTCAATATCTGTCCGGGTACTCGGTTTAAAAATATTACTGGACTCATATAATAAGATGCCACCGGGTTTTACCCTCGGGGCAAATTTATCCATGGAAGGCTGGTTCAGCACGATGGCTGAATCAAAGAGAGAGATGATCGGTGAGCTGATCTTGTTAGTTGAAATTATCGTTATGCAATTGGCCGTGCCACCCCGCATTTCCGGTCCGTAAGAAGGCATCCAGGAAATTTCTTTATTCTCCAGCATTCCTGCATAAGCCAATGTCATTCCAAGCGATAATACACCCTGCCCGCCAAAGCCGGCCACGATCAGTTCTTCCAGTTGGTTATTATTTTTCATATTCCTTGCTTTGCAGGTTAATCTATTTTTATGTCGTCAGCGTTCGGGATTTTAATATCACCCAGCGGAAATGTTTTTACCATTTCTTCATCAATGAATTTGGATGCTTCCACCGGCGTCATCTTCCAGTTGGAAGGACAATTGCCGATGATCTCTACCAGGCAAGTGCCTTTATGCAGGGGCTGGTATTTGAATGCACTCAATAGAGCTTTTTTAGTTCGCCTTACTGCATTGGCGCTGTTCACCGCCTGCCTGGTTACATAAAATGCTCCCGGTAGGTTGGCCATCAGCTCAGCCACTTTAATCGGCGCACCATAATAACTTACATCTCTTCCGTCAGGACTGGTGGTGGTATGCATACCCGGTAAAGTTGTCGGAGCCATTTGCCCGCTGGTCATTCCATACACGGCATTATTCATAAAAACAATACAAATATTTTCCCCGCGGTTGATGGCATGCAGTGTTTCTGCAATACCAATGGCGGCAAGATCTCCATCACCCTGGTAGGTGAAAACATATTTATCTGGCATCAGTCTTTTAATACCGGTAGCCACTGCACAGGCACGGCCATGGGCGGCTTCCTGCATATCAATATCCATATAATCATAAGCGAACACCGAACAACCGACCGGTGCCACACCAATGGTTGTTTCCTGTATACCCAGTTCTTCCACCACTTCCATGATCAGTTTATGTACTAAACTATGTGCACAGCCGGGGCAATAGTGCATGGTTGTATCCACCATCGTGGATGGTTTGTGATACACCATTTCATATTCTTCTTCATCGGTGTGACACGGAGGCAAATTCAATACCGGCACCGGTCCGGGTAATATATGCTGATCAATTGACATGATGATACTGTATTAAGGTTTCCAAATGATGAACGATCTCTTCCGGGGTAGGCATCATGCCGCCCATTCTTCCATAGAACTCAACAGGCACTTTACCATTAACACCGAGCCGTACATCTTCCACCATTTGCCCGCTGTTGAGTTCAACACTGAGCATCATCCTTACCTGCGAAGCGAGTTCATGCAGTCTTTTGTAAGGATAAGGGTAGAGAGTAATAGGACGCAGCAAACCAATTTTGATTCCTTTCTCCCGGGCAATATCCATTGCTTTCTGGCAGATCCTTGCACTCAGTCCATAGGCTACAAATAAATATTCCGCATCTGTAGTATTGATCTCTTCAAAACGAACTTCGTTTTCCCGTATCTGTTTGAATTTTTCTTCCAGCTTAAGGTTATGAACTTCCATCCGCTCCGGCTGGATGAAAAGTGAAGTGATATAATTCCTGTTCCTGCTTTTAGATTTTCCCGTTGTGGCCCATGTGGATTTATCAACCACAGGTCTTGTATAGGGTTTGAATTCCACTTTCTCCATCATTTGCCCGATGGCGCCATCGGAGAGCATTAAAACAGGATTGCGGTATTTATCGGCAAGATCAAAACCGAGATAAACAAAGTCGGCCATTTCCTGGACAGAGGCAGGTGCCAATACGATCATTTTATAATCACCATGTCCACCGCCTTTCACCGATTGAAAATAATCTCCCTGCCCTGGTTGTATGGTTCCTAAACCAGGCCCGGCCCTGTTCACATTAACTATTAAGCAGGGCAATTCTGCACCGGCGATATAGGAAATTCCTTCCTGCATCAGGCTGATACCGGGAGAAGAAGAACTCGTCATGGTACGGAATCCTGCACCTGCAGCACCATAGACCATATTGATAGAAGCTACTTCACTTTCCGCCTGCATCACGATGCGGTTATGTTTCGGCATTTCCCTGGCCAGGTATTCCAGCACTTCGGATTGCGGGGTGATGGGATAACCGAAGTACGCATCACAACCTGCCAGGATCGCTGCTTCCGCCATTGCTTCATTACCCTTCATGAGTTTGAATTCCGCCATGATAATTTATTTAGAAGGACTGATCATTGATTGTAATTGCTCCTTTATATCTGTGGGAGTAATATCAACCGGTTTTTTTTTGGGATGGGTACGATAAACGGTGATCACTGCATCAGGACATACTAATGCACAGTTCACACAACCGGTGCAGGCATCATTATTGGCAATGATGTAACGATAACCTTTGCTATTGATCGTGCCGGAGAGTGACAGTGCATGTTCTTTGCAGGCGGTGGTGCAGAGTTCACAACCTTTACATTTTTGTATATCTATTTCAACCCTTCCTTTGACTTTTCTTTCCTTAACCACTGGGGTTTTGTTGGTATTGTCTTCCATTGCCGGGTTTTTAAAGATCAGAACTATAACAAATGTCGGGAGATGATGATCTGAATACCAGCTTTATGATCAGTGCCCGGTATGATTAATGTCAGTTTTTCAGCTTTTTGCGAAAAAAAACAGCCCCAAAAATGGGGCCGGAAGAGAAGAAAATTTTGATGAGCAAATTCGTTGAAATGCTTTTGTGCAAACAATCCTGTAAGATGAACCTTTCTCCCGATAGCTCCGGTTGATGTAAATCATACTCCGCCAATATGCACCGGGGTAGCTTCGTATTCACTCAAACAGTACACGGCACTATGAAACACATCGCCAGTACTACATGGATTTTGAACTGTCACTTTTTTTATTCAATAAAAATGCTGGAGAATTTTATATGAAAAGCGATACCGCTGTTCCGGTAAAAGATATGCCCAAAACGGATCCCCGTATGAAGCTGATCGCAGCCAAGCTGAAGAAAGAAAGCTTCAAACCGGATGCACTGATCGAGATACTGCATACGGCGCAGAATGCGTATGGGTATTTACCTAAAGAAGTACTCTCGTATATCACCAAAGCATTGCACCTGCCGCCATCAAGGGTATATTCAACAGTTACCTTTTATCATTTCTTTTCATTGAAATCAAAAGGTGAGCATACCTGTTTGGTTTGTACCGGTACGGCCTGCTATGTAAAAGGAGCACAGGCCATCCTCAATGAAATTGAAAGAGGCCTTGGTTTAAAAGCAGGGCAGGTTACGGCCGATAATAAATTGGGTGTGCAGGTGGCCCGTTGTATTGGTGCCTGTGGTTTGGCCCCGGCAGTGGTACTGGATGATGAGGTGCAGGCCAAAGTAGCTCCTGAAGAAATTGTACATAAGATCAACGCTAAAATCGGAACACTATGAACAGGCAAGATCTGAAGACGATCATCTACGCAGAAAAAAAGAAAGACGAAACCAATAAGTATAAACACAAGATATGTGTATGCTGTGGCGCCGGTTGCATTTCTTCCGGTTCGGAAGAAGTGATGAAGAAACTGCAGGAAGAGATCAAGACAAGAGGATTGGAAAACGAAGTGGAAGTGATCCCCACCGGTTGTATGGGGCCTTGTAACCAGGGACCGCTGATGAAATTTTTACCGGAGTATAATATTTACCAGAAAGTGGATTGCTCCAATATATCAGCCATTGTTCAAAGCCAGTTGATCGAAAAGAAACCAATTGAGGATCTGCTGTTGTTTGCTGACTCCAGGGAAAAACCATTCATTGATGCAAGGGATGATCCGTATTTCAAAAAGCAATTGAAGATCGCTTTGAGGAACTGTGGGCATATTAACCCGGAACGGATAGAAGATTATCTCGTTCATAACGGTTACCTGGCATTGGATAAAGTATTATTTGAAATGAGCCCGGAAGAAGTGATCGCAGAAGTAAAACAAAGTCGTATCCGTGGCCGTGGTGGTGCCGGTTATCCCGCAGGGTTGAAATGGGAAACCGTATATAAGTATGTGAACGATCAGAAATATGTGATCTGTAATGGTGATGAAGGTGACCCGGGTGCATTCATGGACAGGAGTGTGTTGGAAGGTAACCCGCATAGAGTTCTGGAAGGAATGGCCATTGCCGGTTATGCCATCGGGGCGAATAAAGGGTATGCTTATATCCGTGGTGAATATCCATTAGCCATTAAGCGGTTTGAATTAGCGATCAAGCAAGCTAAAAAATTAGGATTGCTGGGGAATAATATACTGGGCACTACATTTTCTTTTGATGTGGAAGTGCGGATTGGTGCCGGTGCATTTGTTTGTGGTGAAGAAACAGCCCTGATCGCATCGATAGAAGGGAAAAGAGGAACACCAAGACCAAGACCTCCGTTCCCGGCCGAATCGGGTTTATGGGGCAAGCCCACACTCATTAATAATGTAGAAACGTTTGCTGCTATTTCACCGATCATTAATAATGGCGGTGAATGGTACAGCGAAATTGGAACACCCAAAAGTGCCGGAACAAAAGTGTTTGCACTCGCAGGGAAAATAAATTATGCCGGGCTGATCGAAGTACCGATGGGTACCACACTACGGGAAATAGTTTTTGATATTGGTGGCGGCATACAAAACGGGGAAGATTTTAAAGCAGCACAAACTGGCGGACCATCCGGTGGTTGTATCCCGGCTGAACATTTGGATGTGAAGATGGATTATGAATCGCTGGTGAGTTTGGGATCGATCATGGGCTCCGGTGGTTTGATCATCATGGATAAGAGTTCTGATATGGTGGATGTGGCCCGTTTCTTCATGGAGTTTTGTATGGATGAAAGCTGTGGCAAATGTGTGCCCTGCAGGGTGGGAACAAGAATGATGCATGACCTGCTGCAAAAAATATGTGATAATAAGGCCACGCAGATTGATTTGGACAGGCTGGAGGAATTAGCTGTTTATGTAAAGGAAACAAGTTTGTGCGGGCTGGGAGGATCTGCACCGAATCCATTACTGAGTACGCTGCGGCATTTCCGGAAGGAATATGAAAGCAGAATCGTACAGCATGATTAATTATAATTCATTCAATGAACTGAAGTATGAACACAATACCCATTATAATAGATGATCAAAAACTGGAAGTGGATCCGGGTAAAACAATACTGGAAGTGTGCCGGGAAAATGAGATTGAGATACTGACGATGTGCCACCTGAAAGGGGTGCTGGATATTGGTGCCTGCCGTTTATGCCTGGTGGAAATTGAAGGGGTGAACAAATTACTGTCTGCCTGTACCACTAAAGTGGCGGCGAATATGATCATCCGGACAAATACCGACCGGATCAAAAAATACCAGCGTATCACCACGGAATTATTTTTTGCTGAAAGGAACCATGTATGCGCCGTATGTGTGGCGAATGGTAAATGTGAACTGCAGGACCTGGGTTATAAAGTAGGATTGGATCATATCCGTTACCCGCATTTATTCCCGCAATGTGAAGTGGATACTTCTCATCCCTGGTATGTGATGGATCATAACCGTTGCATTATGTGTACCCGTTGTGTCAGAGTTTGTAATGAAGTGGAAGGGGCTCATAACTGGGATGTAATGAACCGGGGCCACCAGGTAAGAGTTATATCCGACTTTAATTCACCCTGGGGAGAATCGGTAACCTGTACTTCCTGTGGCAAATGCCTGCATGCTTGTCCAACAGGTGCTATATGGCCCAAAGCCATCGTACAGGGACAATTGCAGAAGAATCCGGGTATGATCAATGAATTGGTAGAAAAAAGAAAAATGAAATTGTAAAATAAACCATTAAGGAGTTAAGAAGCATTAAGCCTTATCTATCTTCTTAATGGTTAAATATAAAAAGATGAGTAAGAAAAAATTAGCAACGGTATGGCTGGGCGGATGTTCGGGTTGCCATATGTCATTGCTGGATATTGACGAACGGATATTGGATGTAGCCAAGCTGGCGGACATCGTTAAAAGCCCGATCGTGGACGGAAAAGAAATGCCGGATGTGGATATCGCCCTGGTGGAGGGTTCCATCACCAGTGATGAACATTACCGGGAAATTCTGCATATCCGCAAGAAAGCAGAAACGCTGATCGCATTTGGGGATTGTGCTGTGATGACCAATGTAACAGGGATGCGGAATTATTTCCCGTTGAAGGAAGTATTTGATGCAGCCTATGTGAATGCTGTGAGTAATGATACGGAAGGTCAGGTGCCGGATCATCCTTCGTTATTAAAATTGAATGATAAAGTAGTGCCGCTGCAGGAAGTGGTGAACGTTGATTTTGTTATTCCCGGTTGCCCTCCGAGTGCGGATACGATCTTTTATGTATTGTTTGAATTTCTCAATGACCGCCTTCCTGACCTGGGTAAGGCAAAAAAACTGAAATATGGATAAGCGGAGAATATTTATATCACCTGTTACCAGGATCGAAGGCCATGCGAATATTACGATTGAAATGGATGATAATGGCAATGTGAGTGATGCCCTGTTTCATGTCAATGAATTCAGGGGCTTTGAAAAATTTTGTGAAGGACGTATGTACACCGAGATGCCGACGATCACACCACGGATCTGTGGTATTTGCCCTACCAGTCATACACTGGCCAGTGTGAAAGCCTGCGAGATGATTCAGGGTATCCAACCCACTTATACGGCTAACCTGCTAAGAAGACTGATGCATATCGGGCAGAATCTTTCTTCACATGCGTTGTCGTTTTTTCATTTATCCTCTCCTGATTTCTTATTGGGATATGATAGTGACCCTGCAAAACGAAACATCCTCGGTATCGCTGAGAAATATCCTGATATCGCCTTACGGGGAATACGGTTAAGAAAATTCGGGCAGGAACTGAGTGAACGCATCACCGGCAAGAAGATACATATCATGGGCATTGTGCCGGGCGGTATGGCTTATCCATTAACAGAAGATAACCGCAAAGCTTTATTGGCCTGGATACCTGAAGCAATTGAAACGGTACAGGCCGGTATCGGCATCATTAAGAAATTTCATGACGAAAATGCAGCGATGGTGGCCTCCTTTGCCACTTCACCCACTTTATACTTAGGCACAGTCGGTCCCGATGGTGAACACGAATTGTATGATGGCAAGCTCCGTTTCATGGATGCTGACGGCACTATTTTGCAGGACCAGTTATTACCACAACAATATTTGGAATTTATTGCCGAACGTTCCGTTAACTGGTCGTACCTGAAGTATCCCTATTACAAACCATATGGATTTGATAAAGGTTTTTACAGGGTGGGGCCACTGGCCAGATTGAATGTGGCCAGCCGGATGAGAACACCCTTAGCCCAGCGGGAATTTGAGTTGTTTAAGCAAATGAATGATGGTAAACCGGTGCATGGTGCTTTTTATTTTCATTATACCCGGTTGATAGAAGCATTAAGTGATGTGGAAGATGCAGAACGGATTTTAAATGATCCGCAGGTCACTTCAACGCATATACAACATCATGGCCGCTGGAATTATGAAGAAGGAATTGGAAGCTCAGAAGCACCAAGGGGAACTTTGTTTCATCATTACAAAACCGATGAAACCGGTAAACTGAAAATGGTGAACCTGCTGATCGCAACCGGGCAGAATAACCCTTCTATGAACCGCTCTGTATTAGAAGTGGCCAAACAATATGTGAAAGGCAATGACATCAAAGAAGGTATGCTGAACAGGGTGGAATCTACCATCCGTTGTTATGATCCCTGTTTATCCTGTTCCACCCACGCCATCGGTCAAATGCCAATGGTCATCGAGGTAAAGGATAAGAGGGGAGTGCTGCTGAAAAAACTGGAAAGAGGTTAATTGTTTTTATTCATCCATTCTACTATAGCGGCCACCGCTTTATCAGCGTTCTTTTTGGCCCGGGCTGATAATTTTTCTTTCATACTGAACCGGTAGCCGGCTACGGCACAGATCATCATGGATAATTCTTTTTGATAGATTGTCTTCGCCATCTGCATCAGCAACGGAGCACTCATATGATGTGAAGAAGAGACGGGTATCGGTTCGTTGCCGGATACTTTAAAAAAATCAACTGCCTTTCCTTCAAAGGATGCATCGGCAATAATGATATGATCCGCCTCCATCAATTCATCTAAGAGGGCTGTATCTAATTGTTGCGTCATCAGGGTTTGAACACCTGGCATTTTCAATGCATCTATACAGGAACAGATATAGGCACCAATGCCATCATCACCACGGAGGGTGTTGCCAACGCCGACAAGCAATATGTTATTAGGCTTTTGTTTCATTTGAGCGGGCAGAACCGGTCTGTGTCCTTGTAATTTAAAATTATAGTAACTCGGGTAATAAAAACGAAACCCCTCATCGCCAGTGCGTTAAGGGGTTAAGCGGAGAGAGAGGGATTCGAACCCCCGGAGGCTTTCACCTCAACGGTTTTCAAGACCGCCGCATTCGACCGCTCTGCCATCTCTCCGGGTGCAAAATAAACGTCTCAGGCTTTATCTTCCAAAAAATAATCCGCATTCAAGTAATTTTGTTTCAAATCATTATCTGTTGAAGCAGCTCAAAGCACTCAATAAATATTTCTGGAAATACAGGGTGAGATTAGGTGGAGGTATTCTTTTCGTTTTCCTGTCCAATTATTTCAACGTATTGTCACCACAGATCACCGGTTATGTGATCGATTTTGTGCAACGGTCGCTAAGTGTGTCCGGGTATAAGGCACCCCAGAACAAGGCCAATTATGATATACTGGTGGTCACCGTTACCGAGAAGATCGAACACCTGGATTATAACTGGGTCACGATCGTGGCCATCTGTGGATTGGTGATATTGGTGCTGGCGTTGCTGAGGGGTTTCTTTTTATTCCTGATGCGGCAAACGGTGATTGTGATGAGCCGCTATATTGAATATGATCAGAAGAATGAAGTCTATAAACATTACCAGCAATTAGACAGCAGCTTTTTCAAAACACATAACACCGGCGACCTGATGAACCGGATTGCTGAAGATGTGAGCCGGGTTAGGATGTTTACAGGTCCCGCTATCATGTACCTCGCCAATCTTGTTGCTATCATTTCGCTGAGTGTTTTCTTTATGCTGAAGCGGGATGCCGAACTTACTTTGTATGTACTGGCACCTTTACCCATCCTTGCTATCACCATCTATTATGTCAACAATACGATCAACAGGAAAAGTGAAAAGATCCAGGAATCGCTTTCGGATCTGACCACGAATGCCCAGGAATCATATTCGGGTATCCGGGTGATCAAATCCTTTGTACAGGAAAAAGCCATGCTTGGCTTTTTTGCAAAGAACAGCGAAGAATACCGGAAGAATGCCATAGGTCTGGCCCGGGTGGAAGCGGTTTATTTTCCTTCTATCACGTTGCTGATCGGATTAAGTACTTTATTTACGATCATGATCGGTGGCCTGCATCATATTGCCAACCCGGATACCACCAGTCTTGCCACGATCGTGGAGTTTGTAATGTATGTGAACATGCTCACCTTCCCTGTTAGTGCCATTGGATTAACAGCCAGTATGATCCAGCGGGCTGCTGCCTCTCAAAAAAGGATCAATGAGTTCCTGGATACACCTTCTTCAATCAAAGAACCCGCAGTACCTGTAGAAAAAATATTGCAGGGTAATATATCATTTAAAAATGTGGATTTTGTGTATGGACACACCGGGATCATGGCCTTAAAGAATTTTAACCTGGAGATCAAAAGGGGAGAGAAGGTGGCAATAGTTGGCAGAACCGGCAGTGGCAAATCAACTGTTGCCCAACTGTTGTTACGGATGTATGATACCACTAAAGGGACCATTGAACTGGATGGAACGGATATTAAACAGCTCAACCTGAAAGCCACGAGGGAACAGATCAGTTATGTGCCGCAGGATGTATTTTTATTTAGCGATACCGTGGCCAATAATATCAGTTTTGGCCTGGAGAAAACAGTAATAGCGGATGTAGAAAGGGCAGCCCGGCAGGCTAATGTGGATAAGGAAATAGCCGGTTTTTCTGAACAATACCAGACGATGATCGGGGAGAGAGGGGTAACGCTGAGTGGCGGTCAGAAACAACGTATATCTATTGCCAGGGCCCTGATCAAGGAACCCAACCTGGTGATCTTTGATGATTGTCTCAGTGCCGTGGATGCCAGGACCGAAAAGCAGATCATTGGCAATCTGAACGAATACCTGCAGGATAAAACCGCTATCATTATCACTCACCGCATTTTTTCCCTGTTTGATTTCGACAAGATTGTGGTGTTGGAAGATGGAGAGATCGTTGAGCAGGGAACACACCAGGAATTAGTAGCCCGAAAGGGTTATTATGCCGGGCTATATGATCGTCAGCAGGAGCAGGAGCGGGAAACCGAATAGGATAACCTTGTATTTTTTAATAATGTGATACAAAGCAGGTTGTTCCTGCCTCCGGGCTTTTCTTCAAATCATTCCCGGATTTGGCTGTATCAAAAACATCTATATATTTGTGACTTCCAAAACCTAAAGTAAATTTTTTAACTGCAAAATTCATAACTGTGGCGTACGAGAACAATGACAAGAAAATGGAAAGCATTTACAGCAAAAGGATCAGGGCTGGTAAAAGAAGAACTTATTTTTTTGATGTAAGAGCCACCCGTGGCAATGATTATTACCTGACGATCACTGAGAGCAGGAAGCGATTTGATGATAATGGGTATGACAGGCATAAAGTGTTCCTGTATAAAGAGGATTTTAATAAATTCATCAAAGCATTGACCGAGGCGGTTGATTATGTGAAAACAGAACTGATGCCGGACTTTGATTTTGATGCATTCAATCACGATGAATCAGAGGAAGGTCAGCCAGAAGCCGGCGAGCCTGTAACAGTAGAAGCTGTTCAAACCCCGGTTGCAGAGCAGCCGGCACCAGCAGCGCCGGTAACAGAGATGACCGACAACTCCGCTGCCAGTACAGAGGAAGTAGATAAGTGGTAATCAGATAATTGATGATAAAAAAAAATACCTGCCCCGGCAGGTATTTTTTATTTAAAACTACTATCTTTAAACTTTACTGCTATAAACTAACTGCATGAGGAAAATCTACACTCCCTCTTCTTCTTATGTTTTCTCACCAAGAGTATTGTATTCAATACCTCCTGTAGTTGTTTTGCTTCGTTCATTAAACTCAAACAAATTTTTTACCATGCAACCAAAATTTACCCGAAAGAAATTACGGTTCTTTTGCATGAATGTCATTGTGCTAACAATGGCATTTGTGTTGTCTGCTCAAATTTCTTTTTCGCAGGAAGGAAGATCCCAGTCCAAATTGCTGCAAAAACAGCAACAGGAATTGGTGCGAAAATCAAATGACGCAGGAATACCAGAGGTTAGTTCTTCAAGAATTAATCCCGGTGTGATTGTTTCAAAATCTGGCGTTGCACAACGCCCCGAGGCTGTGTGTGCCAGTATAACCGGTACACTCCAGGCGGGTGATCAAACCTTACCCGGAAACAGACCTTTCAGAGATGGTGTACTTCCAACCAGCTGCGCAAATAAAACCTGTACACCCGGTGTTGCTGGTGCCGGCAGTTTTTATGATGTTATCAATTTTGCAAATACACAAAGTACTTCCCAGTGTGTTACCCTGACTTATACTGTAACAGCTGCTTCGGGATTTACCTTCCTGAGTGTTTACCAGGGTTCTTTTGATCCCGCTAATACCTGTGCTAACTACCTTTCAGATTGTGGTAGCAGCCCCGCTGTGGGAACACCAGTAACTTTTTCATTTACGCTTGCAGGAAACGCAACAGCTGCAATCGTTGTGAGTTCTGTAGGTGTAATTACCAGTGCTGATTATACCTTACTGGTTGATGGTATTTGTGCTCCTTGCGTACCCACTAATGCAACAGCTCCTGTAATTTCTTCTGTTCCATCCAGCACTTGTGCCGGTTCTCCGATCACATTAAGCATTATTGGTGGTTCATTGAATGGTGCCGCTAACTGGAAATGGTACACTGCTTCATGCGGTGGAACCCTGGTTGGTACCGGTAATTCAATCACAGTGAGCCCTGCTGCTACAACTACTTATTATGCCCGTGGTGAAGATGGTTGTGCTCCTGCTGCCGGTCCTTGTGCCCAGCAAACAGTGACGGTTACTTCTTGTACTTGTTTGAGTCCTGATGTAGCTACTATCTGTGAAGGTTCCATTCAGCGGTTGTCTGTAACACCTACAGGCGCTACCACCTCTACTTTCACTTCTGCAGGTGCGGTCTCCATTCCAAGTTCAGGTACTGCCACTCCATATCCATCAAATATCGCTGTTTCAGGTCTTCCTGCTACTGGTGCCGGTGTGTATGTTAGTTCAGTAACGCTCAATGGATTCTCACATACCTGGCCAAGTGATGTTGACGTTATGCTGCAATCACCTTCCGGACAAAATGTAATTATTCTTTCTGATGCAGGTGGTTCAACATCTGTGTCAAATATTAATATGACCTTCAGCGATGCAGCAGCTGCTGTAGCTCCAGGTGTATTGACTTCAGGTACATTCAGGCCTACCAATGTAGGAACACCTGATAACTTCCCGGCTCCCGGGCCTGGTAGCCTTACACAAGCAACACCATTGCTGTCATCTTTCACCAGTGCTAACAATCCTAATGGTGACTGGAAACTATTTGTTCTGGACCAGGCGGCTGGTGATTTAGGTACAATCACAAGCTGGTCAATTACATTCAGCGTTGTTCCTACAGCTGTCTGGACTGCCAGCCCTGCTGCACCAAACAGTCTTTTCTCGAACGCGGCAGCCACTATTCCTTATGTAGCAGGTACTGCTACAGATGTTGTATGGGTGAAACCTGCGACGACTACGACTTATACTGCAACGATAAGCTCAGGACCTTGTGCCGGCGCCAATAACGTAACAGTTACTGTACTGCCAAGACCTGCTGTTACTGTTTCTGCCGGTGGTTGTGCTCCTATCACATTAAATGCTGGTGGAGCTGTTAACTACTCATGGTCTCCGGGCGGTGGATTAAGTTCTACAACGGGTGCCAGCGTGGTGGCTACACCGGGTGCCAATACCACCTATACTGTTTTAGGGTATGGTGCCAATGGTTGCTCTAACACCGCTTCAACTACGGTGAATGGAACATCTACTGCTGCTGTTATTGCTGCTCCTCCTGCATTTGTGAGCCTGATTAATCAGGGTTTTGATGGTACAACAATACCAGCAGGATGGGCTGAGCAAAATCTCAGTACACCAATTGGTACAGTACCAGGGTGGATTTTTGGTACTGCAACCGTTTTATCACCTGCACAAAACGGTGGTGCTAATTCTTATGCTTTAGGTAATTTCAATAACGTTGCCGGAAATAACACCATTAGTAACTGGTTATTTGCACCAACTGTTACTATGCAAAATGGTGATGTGCTTACCTTCTACAGCCGTACTGTTACAGGAGCTGCATTCCCCGACAGGCTGGAGGTAAGGTTAAGTACGAATGGTGCAAGCACCAACGTAGGCGCAACTAATACGAGTGTGGGTGACTTCACAACCGTGTTGCTGACCATCAACCCAACGCTTACTACAACAGGTTATCCTTCTACCTGGACACAGTTTACTGCAACAATCAGTGGACTTGCTGCTCCAACAAGCGGACGTATTGCCTTCAGGTATTTTGTGACTAGTGGTGGTCCGGCAGGTGCTAACTCTGATAATGTAGGTATTGATAATGTACAATTGAACAGGCCTTTGGCTGGAGTTTGTGCCAATACTGTATCTACTTTCAGTGTTAACATTACAGGTGGTATATCTCCGTTTACGCTGGTTTATTCTAACGGCACTACGAATACTACTTATAATAACTATACGAGTGGTACCCCGATACAGGTTTCTCCTTCAGTAACTACTAACTATACAATCGTATCAGTTACTGGTGCTAACGGTTGCGCTGGTGTTGGTAATACTGGTACTGCAACTATCAATGTGGTAGCAGCTCCTGCTATTACAGCTCAGCCGCAGAGTGTATCTGCCTGTGATGCCGGTAATGCTTCATTCAGTGTAACAGCAACACCACTGAATAATACCTACCAGTGGCAGGTAAGCACCAATGGTGGTGGCAGTTATACTAACCTTGCAAATGGTGGTGTTTATGCTGGTGTAACTACAACTACACTTTCACTTACTGGTGTTACAACTGCGATGAATGGTTATCGGTACCGTGTAGTTATCACTGGTCAGTGTCCTCCTTCACCAGTTACAAGTGCAGCAGCAATACTGACTGTAAATGTTGCTCCAACTATTACAGCCCAGCCTGCTAATACAACAAGATGTGCCGGAACAACAGCTTCATTCAGTGTAACTGCAACTGGTAACAGCCCGACTTACCAATGGCAGGTGAGCACTAACGGTGGTGGTACTTACACCAATATCGCCGGTGCTACTTCTGCAACGCTGACATTGTCAGGTGTGACAACTGCAATGAGCGGTAACTTATACCGTGTGGTAGTAACAGTTGCTCCTTGCGGAACAACCGCTACTTCAAATGCAGGCACCCTTACGGTGAATGCACTGCCTGTGGTTACATTGACAAATGCTGATCCTTCTATTACTCCGGGACAGACCACGACCATTACTGCTACCAGCGTTCCTGCAGCGCAAACTGCAAACAGCTGGTCATGGACAAGAAATGGTTCACCGGTTTCTCCTGCGGTTACTGGTAACGTGTTAACTGCTAATATCGATGGTCTGGGAACTTACCGTGCAACAGTTACAGATGTAAACGGATGTACTGCTACATCTGCTGGTTCTGTAACAATCACCGGTGAAGCTTCTGATCGCCTTTGGATCTACCCGAATCCATCAAGTGGCCAGTTCCAGGTTAGATTGTTCTCAAGCGGTAACCCGACTGAGAAGAGGATCGTATCGGTTTACAACTCTGCCGGTGCCCGTATCGTTGATAAAGTATTTGTCCTGACTGATGCTAACGGACCATACCTGCGCATGGATTTTGACCTCTCTGGTCAGGCTGCCGGTGTGTACGTGGTGAAAGTTGAAGACAGATTCAATGATAAAACAACTACAGGTTTAGTAGTGATCTCACATTAATCCTGAATAGTGATATACTTTCAAAGCCGCCCTTAACCGGGCGGCTTTTTTTATTGCAGTAACCGATCCCGAGTAAGACTTTTAACCCAATGGGCCGGTTCGCAATGACGGGTGTCGTGTTCCTGGCAATCAGCTTGAATAGTAAATAAGTTGACTGAAAGGTATGCACATGCAAAAGGGCCGCTTTAATAGCGGCCCTTTGTATTTTATTTTTCAGCCCAATTCGCCTGAAAATTTTCTGAACTGGTTGTTATCAGAAACCTTTCTTTTCGGCCGATTTTAGAGGGGGTAATTTAAAATCATCCACAGCGCTTTTTTGGGCTATCATTTTTTCAATCTCCTCAATTTTGCGGGGAGCAAAAGCTGAAAGAAGTTCATAACCTGTTTCTGTGATCAACGCATCATCCTCGATACGGACAGCAATACTCCACCATTTCTTATCGCATTTGCTTCCTTCAGGAATATAAATGCCGGGTTCAATAGTGATTACCATATCCTTTTTCAATTCACCATACGTACCCCGGTCGTGAACATCCAGGCCAATATGATGACCAAGACCATGAGGATAGTACTGGTTTGCTTCTTCTTCCGTTTTGGCAACACCAAGTTTTACCAGTCCGGCGGTGATCGTTTTGCGGGCAGCATTATTAATGTCAGCCCATTTACAACCATTTTTCAGTAATTGAAATGCAGCTTCCTGTGCATCATACACAAGCTGGTAAATAGCTTTTTCTTCAGCCGAAAATTTGCCATCAACAGGAATTGTCCTGGTTACATCAGCGGTGTAACCATGGTATTCAGCACCCACATCCATCAACAGCATACTGGTTCCTACTTTTGTTTTTGTGTTTTCCATGTAGTGTAGAATACAGCCATTTTCGCCGGCACCAATGATGGAGCCGTAGCCCACTTCCTCGGCACCATATTTCTTATGTACATATTCATGCAGGCCCTGGATCTCCAATTCGGACATATCAGGACGGACGGCTTTCATGACCTCATTCTGACCCTGGCAGGATATTTCAATGGCTTTACGCAGTAATACCAGTTCTTCGCCTGTTTTTATCTCCCGGAGCTGGACCGTCAGATCACGATAGGCTTTGGTATCAAAACGTTTTTCTTTTGCATACTCATCCGGAACTCCGGCTTTTTGCCTGAATTGCTGGATAAGATCGAAGAGATCAGCATTATCCCTCGGATTGTTCGGTATATCCACCGGGAAACGGTCGAAGATCACTTTATCAAATTTGCTGAAATCAAGGCCCAGTTTTTTGAAATCCTCGCCGTTATAAACGGTACTGATACCGAGTTTTTCTTTTACACCTTCTGTTCCAAGTCTTTTACCCGTCCATTGCTCAGCAGCAGCATTTCTTTTTTGTACAAAAAGGAGTTCTTGGAAACGGTTGCCGGCAGAGTCGGCTTGTTCATTTTTAAAAATGAGAAAAACAGAGTGCGGCTCCTTGTACCCGGTGAAATAATACATATCCGGGTTTTGGTGATAGAGATATTCCACATCATTGGAGAAGGTACGGGTAGGGTAGGCGAATACTACCATCACCGAATTATCCGGCAATAGTTCCCGGAGTGCCGCCCTGCGGCTGGCATGAAATTCTTTACTGAGATAATCTTTGGGTGTGAGATCATCCGGTTGTGCTGGTGAAGGCTGAGCTGCCAGCAGGCAGGATGAAATAATGCCCGCCAAGAGCGGGACTGTGTTTCTGAAATAATGTATAGGCATAAAAAAAGGTTGATGAAATAAATATAAACGCTTTCATCAACCCCGGCGATAAAATTATATGAGTGGCCTTTTACTCCTCATCGTCCTCCTCATAATATGCATCTTCATTGCTTTTGTAATGTTCTTCCCAGGCTTTCACAGCTTCATCACTCAGGCACTCAATAATATCTGCCAACTGGTCTTTTTTCAATTTCCAGGCTGTTTCTGCCAGGTCATCATAGCGCTGAATGAAAAGGCAATGATCCGTCGACATCGCAATTTTAATAAGTGTAATGGGTGAGTCTTCCTTTTCTTTCACCAGGTAGTAACAACCGGTTTCCAGCAGGTCATAGGTATACATACATCCTCCCTTTTTTGAATGTTCATAAAATAATACAGGTCGATAATCCAATCTTTAATGGGTAGTTACTTTACAATTTACGGATCCTCAAATTAGCCGGTAATGGTAAGAATCGGGTGGGTTAGAAGCAGGATTCAAAATTAGGGAGTTTGGAAAGTCCGGCAGAATATATTTTTGGGTCGGCCCTAATTAAAGATAAATAAATATCGTCTTGTATCAGATTTTCAATTATTTATAAAGATTATCGAAAATTATGAGGTCGGTAATTTTTATTTTACACACTGAGTGACCCCGCAGGGACTCGAACCCTGGACCTACTGATTAAGAGTCAGTAGCTCTACCAACTGAGCTACGGAGTCAGAACTATAAAATTAGGGGGAATAACCTTTTCACAATTATGATCTGCGGGTCAATATCCTGTAGAAGGAAAAAGAAGCCAGCATGCATGCTCCGCCAACTATCCACCAGAGGGTGTTAAAGCCGGCACGGTCTGCCACCTGGGCTCCCAGTAATGGACCCAGGCATTGGGCCGCTGACCAGGCCATGGTATAAAGTGCGGCATATTCACCCCGGTTGGAAGGTTGTGTTCTGCTGATCCAGTAAGTGTTCATGAATGGCATGGAGAATATTTCGCCGAAGGTGACAACAATGATCATAACGAAAGCTAATGCAGCACCTATGCCCGGAATATTCAGCATCAGGAAGGAGAGTCCTACCAGGCCAATCCCTATAGTGATCAATAAACTGTTCTTCCCTTTGTTTTCCATTTTATATACCAGTACCATTTCCACTAGGGCAATTATAATTCCGTTGGCAGACATGATCAGCCCTATATAGGTTTTGGATAAATGAAGCTCTTGCTCAAAATATACGGGCAGATTGTTAAATAGCTGGAAGAAGCAGGCAGCAAAAAGCATGGTTGCCAAAACGAATAAAAGATAGGTGTTGTCTTTATAGGCGGACATAGCTCTTGTCTCTTTGGTCTTCTTTTGCTGAACAGGTTTATAATTAACCGGTTTTAAAAAGAACCACATGACCAGTGCTGCAGAAATATTGGTGCATCCATCCACCCAGAATAATAATTCAAATTTGTAATCGGAGATAAAACCTCCCATGGCCACTCCAATGGCCCAGCCGATATTAATGGCCAGCCTGTTCAAGGCATAGGAACGGGTACGGTTGACTTCTTTACTGTAGAATGCAATAGCCGTGGAATTAGCAGGGCGAAAAGCCTCATTCACAAAACTGACAGCAAATGTGAAGATGCAAATAAGACTGTAGCTTTTCATTTGTCCCAGTACAATGAAAAGGATACCACCCCCGATCAGGGTAATCAGCTGAACAGGATAAAATCCTATCTTATCTGTCATCTTCCCCCCAAGCCAGGCACCGATAAAAGCTCCGGCACCAAAAACACCAAATACAATACCTGCCTGCCCCACACTATAGCCCATTTGCGGACTAATAAGATAAAGAGTCATGAATGGGACCACCATTGTACCCATGCGGTTGATCAGCATGATCAATGATAATAACCAGGTTTCCTTTGAAAGACCTGTGTATGCATTCCGGTATGTCCTGATTGTTGCAGATAGCATAGAAGTGTTACAAAATTACCAGAATGATGAGCAATCAAAGCAACCGGTCATGGATTTAAATCGTTCTGACAACGCTGCTGCTATTTCCTTTTTTTTAGATATATTCAATTTTTAATTACAACCAACATGAAAAAAATCCTCTCTCTTACTGCTATCGCAACAACGGTACTCATCTTTTCCAATTGCAGTTCTTCCAAAAAAGCAACTGCCGCTGCACCGGCTAAATTCAATTATGAAACAAATGTGCAGGCTGTGATCGCTGCTAATTGTGCCCCCTGCCATATTCCTTCAAAAGGAGGAAACAAAAGGCCCTACGACAATTTTGCGAATGTGAAAGCTGATATTGATGAAATTATCCGCAGAATTGAACTGACCCCCGGCACCAGAGGATTCATGCCTTTTAAGGGAACTGCCAAACTTAGTGACAGCACCATCAACGTTTTCAAACAATGGAAAACTGACGGCTTGCTGGAAAAGTAAACTCATCCGTTTAAGGCAAATCTCACGGCAGCCTGAGAATGAATGCGGGTGGTATCAAACACCGGGACCGTACAGTCTTCCTGCTTGACCAGGATGGGTATTTCTGTGCATCCCAGGATGATACCTTCTGCACCCTCACTGATCAGCCGCTGAATGATCCCCAGGAATTTTGCTTTTGTGTCAGAGGTGAAGATGCCTTTACCCATTTCTGTATAGATAGCGGTATTGATGACCTCAATTTCTGTTTCGTTAGGAATGATGGTGCTGATCCCTTTTACAGCCAGTTTGTTTTTATAAAAATCAAGCTGCATTGTGTATTTAGTTCCCAGCAATGCCACACGGCTTAGCCCTTTCGCTTTTATACTGGCGGCTACTTCTTCTGCAATATGAATGACAGGAATAGCAACTGCGGCCTGTACTTCATCAGCGATCTTGTGCATGGTATTAGCGCCGATCAAAATACAATCAGCACCTGCCTGTTCCAGTTTCTTTGCCACGCCGCTGATCTGTTTGGCAATCTCATCCCACTGCCCGGCCTCCGTCAGCACTTTGATCTCCCCAAAATTGACAGAGTATACGATGATCTGCCCGGCTTCCACACCACCGAGTTGTTGATTCACCATTTCATTCAGTAACCGGTAGTAATCCAGTGTGGAAAGCCAGGTAAGCCCGCCGATCAGCCCGATTGTCTTCATTTTTTTTGGTTATACCGTAAAATTAAAGGAAAGTACCAATGGGTAGAGGCTTAAAAAAATCACCCGGAAATATGACAACTATCACCACTTATTTTCAGTGTAATTCACGAACTTGTATACATAACTGTTTGCACTATGATTACCGTAAAAGAAATGCTGGAAAAAAAGCCTACCGTGTACAATACTATTGAACCGGGAGCTTTGGTCATTGATGCACTGACCATGTTGAATTCAGTCAACCTGAGTTACCTGGTGGTGAAAGACAATAATGTGTATAAGGGTATTTTTTGTGAGAGGGATTATAGCCGGAATGTCATACTAAAAGGACGATCCAGCCGGGATACTAAAGTGGAAGAAGTGATGACCATTTATCTTCCGATGGTGCAAATGACGGATACGGCTGAACATTGTATGCTGACGATGGATCTCCATAAAGCCCGATACCTGTTAGCTTTTGACGATAAAGAGTTCCGGGGTGTGATCACTATTCATGACTTGCTGAGACAGGCAATCGCCAGTAAAGAGTTTGTGTTTGATAAGGACCTGGCCGGTAAACTTATAGACCACGACGAGGGTGGCAAAGTATTCTGATATTACTGTTTTCCTTTTTCCATTTTTTGGGTGATCAATGCGATGGGCAAACCGATCATGAAGATGATGATCAGTAAACTGATCATGGCTTTCTTCAGCACAAAGGGCTGTGCCGGTACATGGCTGAATGGCACTACCAACAGGTTCATGACCGACCAGGCAACTATTCCATACAAGATTCCGGAAACGATACTGTTCTTTGTTATGAAGCTATATTGACGGAACAGCAGTACATATATCGCAGCAAACCCAACTGCGATCAGGAAATGAAAGAGCAGTCCCCAGGCCAGCATTTCATTCCCGCCTGCAAAAGCCTTTTTACCGAATATGCCGCTGGCAACGAATTTAAGAACGGGAGCTGGCCCTTTCCCTGTATTAATGTAGAATTGGATAAAGGCAGCAGTAATATCAAGAATCCCGGCAACTAAACCGGCGGTTAGAATTGTTCGCAACGGAGATGGTTTCATCAGCAGTTTTTGTTGCAGACCCGGCTTGTAAGGATTATGCTGCATCACTCATCCCTTCCCGTAAGCAGTTTGTATAATTCTTTGGTCCAGCTAACCTTCATTAATAAAAACCAGTATTGTTTTTCTTCAGCCGGCAGTTCGATCAATAAGCCTTCAGAATAGCTGGAGATGTACTGGTTCTCATTGATCTTTTTCCACTTGTATTTTTCCTGTTGAAGAAGGGGCTGTAAAAATTTGCTGAAACAAGAATCGCAGTAGGTTACTGTTTTTTGCGACACACAGTTTCCCGTTTTATCAAAGTTGTAAAAAAAATCAGCCGGTTGGCTGGCAGGTCCGGGTACAGACAAATGGATTGTGCTGTCAGTTTGCTCCAGGGTAGCCCCAAGTGATTTATTTTTTTTAATGTATTGCTGTAATTCTTTTTTTACCTGGGGTTGCGTTTTGCCGAAATACTGTTGACCATATACAAAACCAGGAAACAGGAGCAGGCAAAAAGTAATGAGTCTTAACATGTGGTATGTATTGAGGATTTGCTGCTGCAAATGTACCATTTGCCTCTGGTTAATAAAAACAGGTAACCGGTAATGACCATTATCTCTTTTCGTATTTTGCAGTAATCAATATTTTATATGACCAGAACTGCGGTTAAAACAGACTTTGATTATTTCTACGGGTTATATATGCATCCGGATGTCAATCCCTTTTTATTATATGAGCAAATGAGTGTTGAAGAATTCAGGCCTGTATTCAGGGAGCTACAGGAGAAGGGATACCTGTATGTTTATCAGGATCAGGAAGGGGTTCCCGTAGGTATGTTCAAACTGGTGCCTCAGCAATACAGGAATTCACATGTGGTTTATTTAGGCGGTCTTGCTATTGATCCGTTATTTGCAGGTAAAGGATTTGCCAGAAAGATGCTGCAGGAAATTAAAGTAATGGCGATACAAAAAGGATTTACCCGGATAGAACTTACCGTAGCAGTAATAAATGAAAAGGCTATCCGGTTGTATGAGCAAGCCGGATTTCTACAGGAGGGCAGGCTTGGCAATTTTACCTTCCTGGCAAGTGAAAACAGGTATATTGATGAGGTAATAATGTCCTGCCTGGTTTGAAATTTATAGTACTGAATCAACTTATCTTTAAGCAACAAAATTCCCATTATGAAACGTCCATTGCTCCTGATCGTAGTAATTTCTGTTGTCAGCTTCGCTACTGCTCAACAAACACAGAAGCCGGTTTTACACGGAAAGAACTGGATGGCTATTACAGGTAAGCCGTTAGCGGCAACAGCCGGTTCGATGGTTTTTCAAAAAGGAGGTAATGCTGTTGATGCAGCTTGTGCGATGCTGGCTGCTACCTGTACCATGTGGGATGTGCTTAGTTGGGGAGGAGAGACACAGGCACTGATCTATAACCCAACAACAAAAAAAGTGATTGCCATTAATGCAATGGGAGTGGCACCAACAGGAGCGACACCTGAATTTTTTAAAAATAAAGGATATAATTTTCCGCCGGAGTATGGCCCTTTGGCGGCTACCACACCCGGTACACCAGGCGGTATCTGTTTGATGCTGGCAGAATACGGAACGATGAGCTTGAAAGAGGTGCTGGCTCCCGCTATGCAATTGGCCGCAGGTTATCCCATCGAAGCACAAACAGCCAACAGTATGGAGAGAGGAAAAGTGAGGATCAAAGAATGGCCATACAGTAAAAAAGTGTTTCTTCCGCATTCCGGCGAAAAAAGAGAAGCACCGGAAGCCGGGGAGATATTTGTACAAAAAGATTTGCTGGCAACATTAACTAAAATGGTGGAAGCAGAACAGGAGGCACTGAAGAAAAAGAAAAGCAGGAAGGAAGCGATCATGGCGGCTTACGACAGGTTCTATAAAGGTGATATTGCAAAAGAGTTTGTAAGAGGATGCCAGGAACAGGGCGGGCTCATCACCATGGAAGACCTGGCCAAATGGAAACCGGTTATTGAAGAGCCATTGCATACGAACTACAAAGGTATTGATGTATATAAGCTGCAGCAATGGACCCAGGGCCCGGTGCTGCTGCAGTCGCTAAACATACTGGAGAATTTCGACCTGAAAAGTATGGGCTATAACAGCAGTAAATATATTCATACACTCTACCAGACAATGAACCTTACGTTTGCTGACAGGGATTTTTATTATGGTGATCCTGCTTTTGCTCCCCAAGAGCCAATGAAGGGTTTATTGAGTAAGGACTATGCAAAGCAAAGAGCATCCCTAGTCAGTTTTGATAAGAATAATCCTGATATTGGTCCCGGTGATCCCTATCCTTTTGAAGGGAAAACAAATCCTTTTCTTGATCTTTTAAAGCAAAGAGGGTATGAGTTAGATACTACCGGGCGAAATTTTGCACCGGCACATGATATCCGTGGTGTTGCTTCCATTGATAATGATTACATGGATCGTTTGTGGAGAGGCACCACCAGTGTGGAAGCAGCAGATAAAGAAGGTTGGGTCGTTTCTATTACACCAAGTGGCGGATGGTTACCAGCCTGCATTGCGGGAAATACCGGTGTGGGCATGAGCCAGCGGATGCAGAGTTTTGTATTGGAGGAAAGTATGAACCCCTTTAACGTGGTGGCACCGGGCAAAAGACCAAGGGTTACATTAACACCCTCTTTAGCACTGAAAGAAGGCAAACCCTTTTTATCGTTTGCAGTACAGGGAGGTGATACACAAGACCAGAATTTGCTGCAGTTCTTTTTGAACGTTGTTGAATTTGGAATGAATGTGCAACAGGCCGCAGAGGCAGCCAATATTAACAGTAACCAGTTGTGGTTATCATTAGGAGGAACGAAAATGGATGACCGGAAACCAAGACCGGGCAGTATTCTTATACAGGATAAAACACCAGAAGCCGTACGTAGTGAGCTAAAGAAAATGGGATATACTTTAAGTTTTGATGACAGGACAAGCGGACCTATCAATGCCATTTACTTTGACTGGAAGCATGGTAGTTTCTGGGGTGGTAGCAGCAATCATGGAGAAGATTATGGCATCGGATGGTAAGGCAACTTTTATCCTTTATCAATCTGATTGCCGGCTACATAACCAGCCACTGCACCGATCGTAAGACCGGTGATCATCCATACGATCTCTCCGGGTACAATAAAATAGCTGATGGCTAAGCCCAGCACGGCACCAACAACAGCAAATATGTTGGCGCCTTTTCTTTTGGCTGCTTTACCAGCTCCTGTTGTTGTATCATGACTGTGCTTAAAATTCTGCACATGAGCTTTATGCTTTTTACGATGATGAGGATTTGCCATTGATACTGTGTTTAATTTGTGATATAAGATAAACAAAAAAACAAAATCATCCGGCATGTATTATTGATATTACTCAGTAAACTGGCTGATTATCTGTTGACAAGTAATTATTTACACTCCCGGCTGGAATAGGGACTGGTATAGCCGGGTTATTCAAACACAGCACGATCAAAAATAAACGCTGCTGCCAGCCAAATAAAGCGTACCTTTATGCTGTAATTTGAGTATATAGCTCTTGTAAGCGAACAATCATTCTCTTTCCCTGTATTCTTCCTTTACAGCTGTCTTTTTTCTCAAGTGGCCCTTATCCTGCAACACCGGACGTATTTTATCTATCTATAATAAAAGAGTATGACAACAGAAACAATCGAAAAATTTGTAGAAGGCAAAGGCCGCAAAGGAGCTCCCGTTAATATTCATTTTAAGGAAAGAAGTACCGTAATAGGGCTTTTTGTGCAGGGTATGGATTATGATGAATTGAAATCAAAGAATTTCTGGCGCATTGTAAGCAACAGCCACCTGGATGAGTGGAAACAAACAAAAGACATCAACCTTACCCGTGTTTTCAACGGCGTATCATTTACCCGCCTTTCCGATAAAGAGGCAGTATAAGGCATACCTGAGCGTCGTCTTTTGGAAATCTGATTAGTTTTTTAAACTCATAATATATGTTTAGCCAGGTTTGGAAAAAATATCTCCCCGTAATTATTATTCTGCTGAAACGTTCTGCTAACGGTGACCAGGTATTGGATATGAATCATACCGATTTTACAAGGGCAGCCGGCGGACGAAAAGTGAAATTCAGCTTTAATGCCTTGCTGATCGATAAAGGAAGGATCAGCATCATGGTCAAGCAAACTCCTTTTGCAAAAGAATTTGCTACGGTGCTGCTGGAAGATGAGGTGACCCGCAAAATGCTGAAGCAAATGCATTTGGAATTCTCCATGAACAATAGCTCCCAGTTGACCATCAGGAACCTGGCTACAGTGGAAACAACTGAGGCGACCGAAGAAATAGCCACAGAAGAGACAGAGATCAGTGCTGAAACCGGTGTGGCCTGAAAATGATCATGAAAAAAAAAGTAAAGATTAGTCTTTACTCCTAACTAATATCATCCGCTGGCTGATGGGATGATATTATATATTTGTACAAGAAAAAATCAGCAGTCTGTTATGCTACGTTCAGTTATTACCGGTTCCGGTTGTTATATTCCACCTTCTGTTCAATCCAATTTCGACTTTACCAACCATGTTTTTTATTCGGAAACTCATGAACCTCTTGGCGTTTCTCCCGAGGTAGTGGTAGAGAAATTTAAACAGATCACCGGCATTGAGGAACGTCGTTACACAACAGATGATCTTACTGCATCTGATATCGGAAGTATTGCTGCTAAAAACGCATTCATCAACAGTGGAACAGACCCTGAAGAAATAGACCAGATCATCGTTGCCCATAATTTCGGGAACGTTCTCAAGCATACTATACAAATGGATGCTGTGCCTTCTCTGGCCAGTCATATTAAACATCTTCTCGGTATCCGTAATCCCAATTGTATTGCCTACGATATTCTTTTTGGTTGCCCCGGCTGGGTACAAGGTTTGATACAGGCGGATGCATTCTTCAAAGCGGGACTTGCTAAAAAGGCCCTGGTGATCGGAACTGAGACATTGTCAAGAGTGATAGATATATATGACCGGGACAGTATGATCTTTAGTGATGGTGCAGGTGCTGTTGTACTGGAATATAAAGAAGTGGGCGATACGGGCCCCGGAATGCTGGGAGCAAGTGCACAAACCCATTCATTGGAAGAGGTGGATTATATCAATATGGGGATGTCTTATTACCCCGGAAGTGATCCACGGATACGGTATATTAAGATGAAAGGCCGCAAAGTATATGAATATGCCATGAAATATGTGCCTGCGGCGATGAAAGACTGCCTGGATAAAAGTGCTGTTGATATTAAGGATTTGAAAAAGGTCTTCATTCACCAGGCGAACGAAAAAATGGACGAGGGCATCATCAAAAGAATGTACCAGCTCTACGGCATCAGCAAGCCACCTGAACATATTATGCCCATGAGTATTCACTGGTTGGGTAATAGTTCCGTTGCCACGATCCCAACTTTGTATGATCTTGTCCGTAACCAGAAAGTGGACGATCACCAGTTATCGCCTGGCGATGTGATCCTCTTTGCCTCGGTTGGGGCAGGCATGAATATCAATGCTGTTTGTTACAGGTACTAACAGGCCTCTTTCAACCTGTTTTTTTCTCCTTCCATAAGGTTAGTTTCTCCTCACACTAACAATCGTTATCTTTACGGCTCAATTTTATCATCTATATGAAAGAAGTTTATATTATTTCTGCTGTTCGTACCCCGATGGGTAGTTTCGGAGGCAGCCTGAAAAGTTTAACAGCAACGCAATTAGGAGCAATCGCTATTAAAGGGGCTGTTGCAAAAGCAGGTATTAAATCTGAGCAGGTGCAAGACGTGTTGATGGGTTGTGTGATCCAGGCGAACCTTGGGCAGGCTCCGGCCAGGCAGGCAGCTAAGTTTGCCGGTTTACCCAATGAAGTGAATTGCACTACCGTTAATAAAGTTTGCGCCAGCGGTATGAAAGCCATAGCACAGGCCGCACAAAGTATTATGCTGGGAGATGCGGATATCGTAGTAGCGGGCGGTATGGAAAGCATGAGCAATGTCCCTTTTTATGCCGATAGCGTTCGCTGGGGAAATAAGTACGGTAATACATCATTGCTGGATGGATTAGCAAAGGATGGATTAACTGATGTGTATGACGGAAAAGCGATGGGTAATGCTGCCGAGCTTTGTGCCAAAGAATGTGGTATCAGCCGCGAAGACCAGGATGCTTTTGCTATCGAAAGTTATAAACTGTCACAAGCGGCCTGGGAAAAAGGGCTGTTTGCCAATGAGATTGTTCCGGTAGAAATTCCCCAACGCAAAGGCGATCCTGTTGTGTTTGCAAAAGACGAAGAACCCTTCAACGTAAAGTTTGATAAAATACCAACACTGAGTCCTGCGTTTCAAAAGGATGGGACCGTAACGGCTGCCAATGCATCTACGATGAATGATGGAGCCGCTGCCTTAGTATTAATGAGCAAAGAAAAAGCGGATGAACTGGGGTTGAAACCTATAGCAAAGATCAGGGGATATGCAGATGCTGAGCAGGCACCAGAATGGTTTACCACCACACCTTCATTAGCTGTTCCGAAGGCAGTAGCCAAGGCGGGTTTGAAAATGGAGGATATAGCTTACTGGGAATTGAATGAAGCTTTTGCAGTGGTCGGTATTGAGAACAGCAAACGCATGAAGCTTGATCCATCCAGGGTTAATGTACATGGCGGGGCTGTATCATTGGGGCATCCGTTGGGATGCAGTGGTGCTAGAATTATTGTAACCCTGATCAACGTATTGAAAGCGAATAATGCTAAATATGGTGCTGCCGGCATTTGTAATGGCGGAGGCGGTGCATCAGCGATGGTCATTGAAAATATATAATCGGTTCAAAATAGCTATAACCAAAATCCCCGGCTTGCCGGGGATTTTGGTTATAGGCTCACTTCCTGAAGAATGTCGTTTTTTTACCAGTAAACGTTACCCGGCATGGTTCATATTTGTGTTACAAAAACGAAAACCATGCAACGGAGAAAATTTATTACACTTTCAGCAATTGTAGCAATGCCTTTTACCGCCATGGCAAAATGGGCCGGTCAGCTTTCCTCCAAAAATCCCTTTGTGATCAAAAAAAAGGAGAGCCGGTTTGGGGATGTTGTAAAATTCTTAGGTGTTCATCCGAACGACCTTAAGATATCATCAAAAGATACTGATGGACAGTTATCCGTTTTTGAGTATACAGGTTTGGGGAAAGTTGGCCCTGCTCTTCATGTGCATTTTAACCAGGATGAAATTTTTATGGTCACGGAAGGAGAATATCGTTTTGTTGTTGGCGATGAGACTAAAAACCTGGTAGCAGGGGATACCATTTTTCTTCCCCGCAATATTCCTCATACTTGGATACAAACAAGTGAAAAAGGAAAAATGATCTATTTTTTGCAACCTGCGGGAAAGATGGAGGAGTTTTTTCTTATCATGAATAAATTTACGGAGCGACCTTCACCAGAAGAGATCGACAGGATACACGCAGCACATGATATGAAAGTGGTGGGACCACCACTCACTTTATAACCTGATTTCCTTATTAGCCCGGTCTGTCTTAAATTACTGTCTCAAACGGGAACCCGAGCAATGTATGCTGCTAAAAGATTTTAGACCTTCATCTGCCATTAGTGACTATGTACATCTTTTCAGGATCGTACATTTTTTGTTCGGCCCTGATGACCCGTTACCTTTCAAAGCCTATCCACCCAGGCCGGAGCATTGTTTATCTTTCTTTCCGTTTGACCGGGAAAATATAGAATATACTGACAGTGATAAGAAAATCAGTTCACTGCCGGTCATTCTCTACGGGCAACAACTGGGAGTTACGAAACGGTTTGTGGGAAGGGAATTCCTGATTGTCCAGGTGGTGTTTCACCCAGGGGCGTTATACAGGATCACGGGTATCCCGGCTGCAGAACTTAATAACGAATGCCTTGATGCAGAAGCCGTCTTCTCTGCAGAGTTACGATTAATCAATGAGCAATTATTTCATGCTGCTGATTACAATGAAATGATCAGTATTGTGGAGAAATTTGTTTTACGGCTGATAAAAACGGTCAGGAAAGATGTTCACCCGGTGGATGAAATGAGCAAGATGCTGATCAGGCAGAACGGCCATATCTCGCTGGATAAACTATCCAGGCTGTCTTGTTTAAGTCCACGCCAGTTTGAACGAAAATTCAAAGAAAGAACAGGAATCAACCCCAAACTTCTATGCCGGATAGCACGGTTTGATAAAGCCTTCCGGTTGAAAAATCTTTACCCGCAAATGGACTGGCTACGAATCGCCATCGAATGCGAGTATCATGACTACCAGCATCTCGTAAAGGATTATAAGGACTTCACCGGGCTCACACCTGTTGCTTTTCACGAGATTGAAAACAAATCCCCGGAAAGGACATTCGGATTAGCAGAGACTTTTTATGACACTGCTTTATAGCTTCACCTTGAATTTTTTCATTATTCCCTCCAATAAATCAAACCGGTAGTGTATATCATGTTTTGCTGCCAGTTTTGTAAAATCATCCGGCTTTGGATGATTATTATTTTCAAAAAGAGCAGCCAGGTCCTGCATATAGTTTTCATGGCCGCCGGGAACAGAAAAGTCAATAGTCTTTGCCTGTTTCTTACTGCTGTTCCAGAACGTGTGAACGATTCCCCTGGGACGAAGATGCCAGCCGCCTGCTTTTACTTCTGTTACTTCATCACCCGTCATGATAAAAACTGAACCTTCCAGTACTCTGCACAATTCATCATAATTTTCATGATAATGCGGCGGGGCACCCAATTCACCCGGCTGTATAATGGTTTCCCAAACAGCAAGATGTCCGCTGGTTTGTGATCTGTCTAACTTAAAAATAATATCCATATCACCCACTTTCCCCTTTTTACCTGCACCTGGTGCAAGAAAGATCGCTTTCGGGTCTTCTGTAGTCAATAAACCATTTCTTGCATTGGCGGCTGCGGGCAGTAATGCCGACCCAAGTGTAATGGCAGTAAGACGTTGTAATAAATGCCTGCGGTTAATTGTTTTCATGTTACCTATTTTGTAACTCAAAACTACCTGCAGCCTGCAAAGGGGAATAGTATAAATGCGACATTAAAGTTTCAGGTTGGCCTGGAGCCGGAGCTTTGTTTCGCTTAATTCTTTATCAATAAATGATGGTGTGACGCCGGCGAATTCTTTAAAATCACGGATGAGATGCATCTGGTCAAAATAGCCGCACTCATAGGCCAGTGAGGTCCAGTGAAGATGAGGTCGCTGCTCTTTTAACCGGTAAGCCTTCGAAAATCTTGTCAGTCTTGCAAATAATTTGGGAGGGAGACCGATACGTTCCTTACATTTTCTTTCAAACTGGCGGATACTCAGGCAGGAGAGGGAGGCGATTTTATCAATACTGATATTGCCATCATGCTGTACAAGAAACTGCATGGCTTTATCAAAAGGTAATGCAGAACGGAGACGTGGTATCTTTTGTAACAGGAAATTCTCTGCAATCATCTTCATGGTCTCATAACTGCCGGCTTCTTTTAATTGTTCATTGACCTCGCTGATCTCTTTTTTAAAAAGAAAACTGGTGTCCACATCAGTATCCATCATTGTGTGCATGGGGACGTTCAGCAACCGGTGTAATCCGCCAGGACGAAAAGTGACACAAAGCATCAAATGATTGTTACTGATATTAATATTGACACGGGTAAGTTGTGCCCCCACTGCAATACTGGAGGGTTTGCAAATGAATTCTTTTTCTCCCGCTTTCTGTATGCTGACAGGGTCATGGATATAAAAATAGATACAATGCTGCGGGACAGGAGGAAATGGGCAAATGAACGGACGGTCACTGACAGCATGAAAAATCATGATATTACTTACAAAATCCTGTAAGGCCGGGTGTGGTATAAAAAATCGTTGGGTCAAAAACTTTTCTAAGCTACAGTTTTCCTGGTAAACTTTAGCATACAGAACACCCTGCTTGAGTATCAAAAATGTTCAATTGCCGATAGACCACCATTGGGCTCCGTCGCTTTGCAGGGTAACCTGTTGCCAGTCCGTAAGTCCATAATATTTTAAACCCTGCTCACCCATTTGCTTATATTCCGGCACATATATTTCCACTCTTGTATTGCTACCGGGGATTTTCCGGCTGGCATTTTTGATGATGAATATCTTGCCCGGGTTACTGGCAGCATCCGGCAGGGTTATTTTGATTGTTTCGTTCTTGCTATATAACCCGGCAGGTTTTGCAATAATGGTATGATCATCCCCGGTTGCTGTATAATCATTATTGATGGTTCTGATAGAAAGGGTCAGTGAACCACTACTCACCACCGGACCCACCGGTTCTTTTTCATCAGGTTGTATATTCTTTTTAACAACTGATTGCGAAGTGCCCTGTAAAACAGGGGTCGTTACACGGCTCCTGTTAACAAGCGGTGTTTGTGCTATCGTCTGCAGTAGCATTACCAGCAGAATAATAACTAAGTATGCTTTTTTCATTTACTTTATTTTTTTTCAACAGTGATGCCGATGGTAAAAGGATAGTCTCCTTCGTAATCCACACAGTCAATATTGAATGTCTGCCCACCTTGTAATGTTTTTTGAACAGCATCAAGATTTATTTTAAGCCCATAAAAGTTCCGGGTTGATCCGTCCTGCATTTTTATAGGAAATTTTGGCAGGTTAGGCATTACAATAGGATCATCCGGGGAGTCGTCTTCGTCGATGAGGTCAAAATAAATGTAGAGTACGGCGCCTGCTGCTTCACCGATGTTAAAGTCAAATTCAATCGTCCGGCCATAGCCAAAGCGGTAATCTCCTTTTTTCAGGTTGTCGCTTTTCAGGTGCAGGTTGGCAGGTAAAGACATCAGGTGGTATTGATTTTCCACCGGTGGGAGAAAACCATTGTCGGCTTTATATACATTTGCCCAGATGGTGCCATACAAATCCACATCATCCTGGTCCATATTCTTCAGGGAGATATCGCTGATACGGACTGAAACTTTGGCTGGTTTCATATTTTCTCCGGGAGGTTCACAATTCCGGTAGTTGAAATAATCAGTCGCACTTGCATAACTTACCACTTCGCCATTATTGTTTTTAAATGAATACCGGATTGGGTGGCAGGTATTGTAGTTGATATCCTTTGTCATGGCAACGATCTGTTTTTGCATATCTGCAATATTATATGCAGGAGTTACAGAGTTGCTCGTACCGCCCACTACAAAAAACTTAACGGTAGCCTGGTTCTTCACGTCATTAGCAAATACATCTGCGTTGATATAACCCCCATAAGCAAGCCCGTTATATTTACCATTAAACTGGTTGAGGGTTGTTTCATCCTTTATGTCCAGTTCTATACTGGCGAGGATACGGATGCCATACGTAACAGAAGCCATATACATGATATCGGATGTATTTACGGAAGGGTCTGTGAACAACCCACCTGAGGGATGCTCCACATCGATTGTGAATAATGTTTTGGTAATGTCTACAAAGAAGGTCCGTTTGCTGGATTTTTCGCTGAAGCTAAAAAGATTGTCAGCCGAGAAACCAAAGCCATAACCACCGGCGCCTATCCGTACATTTAGTTCAGCAGTATTATGTACCTCTTCGGCAAACATGCTGAATGTAAGACTGGCTACTTTTGCCGGATCTCCCGGAAATCTGCTGTAAATGTTTGCCACAGCCTGCCGCAATGTGCCTTCTCTTACATCTGCTATCTCTTCTGTCACTTTTCCATTAATATTAGGGTTTGAGCAGGATATGCGGAACGGCTTCCGGTTATCTTCCACATCATCATCCCAGGACCCGTTAATATATTTTTGGAAATGATAAGCCCTGCCGGGCAAGACTTTGGTGATCTGTGATGCCACATCAAGGGTAAGGTATCCCTGGTCGTTTAAAGATACTTTTCGCATTTCATTCTGGCAATCCCAGCTCTCATTGTTCTTATTGGCATAGGGGGTTTTAGAAATTATTTTAATAGCTCCTTTCGAGGTCGGTTCTACCGGGGCTTTGTTATTGCCAATTGCAGAATAGCTATTACTGAGCCCTGATTTCAGGTTGAATATTTTGGTAACCTTTGTTCCATTGATTATGCTATTGGCATAATAGATACCATTCAGCACCGGATTTGCCGGTGCTTTATAATTAGGGTCTGTGTATTTTTTACCTGGCTGAGTATTTCTATAGTCTTTCATCTGCAATTGCCCTGCCGGGGAAGCGGTTACAGTATTGTTTTTTATTGTACTGCCACCGGAAGCAGCAGTTTGGCTGATCTTACTGCTCGTGTCAGTCACTATTTTTTTTACCGATTGAGCGGGGAGTGTGGTGCTACCTGGCAGCCTCCTGGATGTTGTCACCTGTGCTTCCAGGGCATTATACATACTCAGGCAGGCCAGGAGGGTATACAATTTCAATAACAAACTTCTGTTCATACAATATGGTTTACTGTTTTTAATTATTGCGTACTTCATAGGCGCTGACATCAGGGTTGCCATCACCATTATTATCAAAACCGGTCACTTTTATTTTTATTTTCAAATGTCCGCTGCTTCCGCTGGTGCCAACATGCTTTACTACATATATCAGCGCATAAGCAGTCCGGTTTTCCATCTCTGTTTTTACGGCGAATACTTTTCCATCCAGCTTGGAACCAGGTGAAGAATACCATCCGGCAAACCCCCTTGCATTTTTTACCGCCCCGGATAATTGCGTGTTGTATTGGATCTTTTCAAACTGGGCACCAGTCATGTTGGTTAATGCCACTTCGCTTTCGTTCACATTCTTCCAGCTCCTGGTGGGATTATTGGTAGTGCAACTGCCCCAGAAACAATCAGCACTGCCATCATGGGCAAAACCCGGGGTGACAAGGTAATAGGTATTTTGTCCATCGTTGGGCGCAAGAAAAATGAGATCAACACTGGTTGGACTTTCTTCTGCATCACCTCCAAAAAGTACCGTTCCTGTTACAGCATCCAGGTAACAACCATATTCTGCATTGTGCTGGTTGCCCCAGTTAGCACTGCCATCAGGATTATAATTTTGATTTTCCGGAACACCAGGATCAGAGTAGGCTTGTTGTGCCACGGCACTGGCAGTATTGGCAACAGGCGGGTATTCCCCGGTTACAACCGGCTGTGGTGGTGTACCGGTGTTATTATTTGCAACGGGTGCTGTCGTTAGGACAGGTTCGGCTGGAGCCTGCCTGTTATCAACCGGCTCATTGTTAGTACCGGCTTCTTTTCTTACTCCTTTGTTTTTCTTTTTGAAGTGAATGGCAAAAATGGGCTCAAATATTTTTATAACAGATTTTGCATTTTGCACCACTGTTTTTGTATTGGTTGCAACCTGGTTGGCCTGTTCTTTCACTTTCTCGCTGGTCCTGCTTATTTCCTGCGATTTGGCGTTGATCTTTTCTGCTTTTTTTACCACTTTATTTTCCTGACCGGATGCGGCAATACAAAGAAACAGGAGGCTGAGGGAGAAGAGTATTGATTTCATTACCTTGATTATTTACTGGGATTACTGATTATTAATTATTACTTCACAAACTTACCGAGGCATATAAAGGGCGGATACCTCCAATCGATAAACAGCATTTAAAATCGGCCAATGGCAACTTTTCTGTATTGTTACTGAAAAGCAGGAGAAGAAATGCTTTTACAGGTAAATAAGGAAGTTGACCTGAAACCAGTAAATTTGAAGTGACCATTTAATAAACCTTACGCTAAAGAAAGCAGCCGTTCCATGCAGAAAATATATTCCTGTTTCATTGTGGATGATGATGAAGTGGACCGTCTTACAATTACGTCCTATGTTCGCCGGTACCCGTTTCTGCAGATTGCCGGTGTTTTTGAATCGGCAAATGAGGCTCTGGTTGCTGCAGAGAAAAGCACTCCCGATGTTCTTTTTTTGGATATAGACATGCCAGGCACAAATGGGTTGGACCTGCGGAGGCAACTGGAGAAAGTGACAGCCTGTATTTTTATTACCACATTTCCTGATTATGCCGTAGAGAGTTTTGAAGTGTCGGCACTTGACTTTATTGTAAAGCCGGTAAATACAGAACGGTTTACCAGATGCATGGCCCGGCTGGAGGCGTTTTTAAATATTCAGCACAAAGCAGCGTTGCTGGATTTTAACCTGGGCGGTGATGCAGTATTTATAAAAGAAGGTCATGATCACATTAAAGTTCACCTGAGTGAGATCGTTTATCTTGAAGCCTTGCGGGACTATACCAGTATTGTAACAGCAAAAAAAAAATACTGTGTGCTTTCGACGTTGGGAAATTTACTGGAGCAAAAAGTATTTCAGGCTTTTATCCGTATCCACCGGAGTTATGCTGTGCAGAAACATTTTATCAGCAGGATCAGCACGAGGGAAGTGGAGGTACTTGATATAAAATTGCCAGTAGGCAGGAGCTATAAAGAATCACTTGATTATTTAAAACCTGGTTCACTATGAGATTTATCTTATTCGCCGGAACTTTTTTCTTTTGTTTGTCACTTCAGGCCCAGAAAAAGGGGCAGGAGTTATTAGATTCCCTTGTCGCGGCATTGCCGGCAGCCAAAGAGGATACCAATAAAGTAAAATTGCTGAACCGAATTACGCAACAATATATTTCCATTAATCCCAAAGAAGGATTTCGGTATGCGAACATGGGATTACAGCTGGCGGAAAAGATCAGCTGGAAAAGAGGCATTGCGAATATCAATAACAACCTCGGCCTGATGACAGGTGATACTGGTAACAATACGGGATCAAGGGGATATTTTGAAAAGAGCTTTTCTATCAATAAGGAGCTTGATTCAAAGCCCCATATGATTACGAATCTCAATAATATCGGGAGGAGTTACCAGCGGGAAGGGGAATACAGCGAAGCATCAACATATTATTTTAAAGCACTGGGCATTGCTGATGATGCGGGTAATAAGGAACAGGCTGCACTGGTAGGCACCAATATCATTGCTTTGTATTTAGTACAGCAGGATTACAAACAGGTGGAAAAATATGCGGCACTTACTATTAAAAACGGGGAAGAAGGTAATGCCCCGGTACATGTGGCAAAGGCCACGGAATTACTGGGGGTTGCTAAAATTAAGACAGGAGATACGGCGGCGGCAAGAAAGAACCTGGAAAAAGCACTCGGCATCTATGAGATGCTGGGTAATAAACTGGCTGTTGTGCAGGTATTGTCGAATATGGCCACACTGGAGGAACCTGATTATAAAAAAGCTATCGCTGTATTATTGAAGGTGCAGGGGATGGTAGATGAAATAGCACCTGCTTCACTGATCTCAATTACCAATTTGGGTAACCTCGGTACCTACTATTATAACCTTGGTACAGAAAGCAGTCTTGCTGGAAAGAAAGAGGCATTCATGAAGGCTTCGGCATATTTGCAGCGGGCATTGAGTTTAAGCAACGAAGCGGGTAATGCACAATATGCCGCTAATTTCAGTGCTGTTCTGTCGTAACTGGAAGAAGAAAGAGGTAATTATAAAGAAGCACTGGCTTATCAAAGGTCTGCCGGTGCAATTAACGATTCTCTTTTCTCACAAGAGAATAAAAATAAGATCGCTGCCCTTGAAAGTGAGAAAGCAATCAGCATTAAGGATAAAGAGATTGAATTGAATCAGCTGACTCTTGCAGCAGAAAGAAGACAGCGATATGCCCTTATTGCAGTGGCAGGATTACTGGCTGTGTTGGGAGGATTGTTGTATTATCAGAACCGTACACGGAAAAGAACCAATACTACTTTGTTGCAGTTGAATGGGGAGCTGGATGAAGCTAATAAAGTGAAGGCCCGGTTTTTTGCTATTCTCAGTCATGACCTTAGAGGGCCTGTTTCCCGCCTCGTACATTTTTTACATTTAAGAAAGGAGGAAGTGGGCTGGACGGCAGAACAAGCTGCCGGGCATGAACAAAAAATAACCGAGTCAGCAGAATCCTTGCTGGAAAATATGGAAGCCATGCTCACCTGGAGTAAGGGACAGATGGAAAATTTTAAACCCAACTTGCGGGAGGTGATGGTGGCAGAACTTTTCTCATACCTCAAAAGCTTTTTTATATCGGCCGAGAATGTACAATTGCTATTCAATGATCCCGGTGGCCTGAAAGTGACAACAGATGAGAATTACCTGAAGACTATCATGCATAACCTGACGGCCAATGCTGTGAAGGCTTTGCGAAATACACCGGATGCAAAGATCGTTTGGAGTACCCGGCAGGAAGGGGATAAAATTTTATTGTCAATAACCGATAACGGACCGGGTGTATCTGAAGAACAGGTGCAGGTATTGCAAAACGAAGCTGCTCCACTGAGCAGCAAAGGAGGGCTTGGTTTTCACCTGGTAAGAGACCTGGCTAAAGCTATTCAATGTAAAATTTCCGTACAGTCAAAACCACTGGCAGGTACTACTTTTGATTTGTCAGTATAAATCAAATGATACAATGATAACGATTCGTATAGCTTCTGTTAATGATGCCGCTCTTATAGCCGACATGAGCCGCCAAACCTTTTATGAAACCTTTGTTGCTGATAATACAAAGGAGGATATGGATAAATTCATGAATGAGCAGTTTACAAAAGAGGCATTGATGAAGGAAGTTGGAGCCCCGGGCAATATTTTTTTACTGGCTTTTGATGCAGGCATACCTGTGGGCTATGTGCGGATGCGTGAAAATAATATCCCGCCTGAACTGGACGATAAGAATGCCCTGGAGATTGCCCGTATATATGCGACGACCGATTCAATAGGGAAGGGAGTGGGCAAGGCATTAATGGAAAAATGTATTGCTATTGCCCTTGAATTAAGTAAGACAACCGTCTGGCTTGGTGTGTGGGAGAAGAATGACCGGGCTATTCAGTTCTATACCAAATGGGGCTTTGAGAAATTTGCGGATCATGATTTCTTATTAGGGAATGACAGGCAGAATGACTGGCTGATGAAAAAAAAGCTCTGATCATTTATACAGCTCTTTTTCGGATCGTCGCTATGATCTTTTCTGCATGTATTCTTGAATTTTCAATGAAGAGGCGATGCGTATTCATCCCCCCGCAGATAACCCCGGCAAGAAATACATTTTCCACATTGGTTTCATAAGTTTCTTCATTATATACCGGTTTCATTACTTCATCATTGGATAATTGAATACCCATTTTTCGTAGGAAATCAAGGTTTGGCTGGTAGCCGGTCATCGCAATCACCCAGTCGTTGCTGATAGTTATTTTTCCTCCAGGCGTTTGTATATCCACTTCCTGTTCTCTTATCGCAGTAACCTCCGAATTAAAATAAGCCTTGATAGAACCTTCTTCAATCCGGTTGACAATATCAGGTCTTACCCAGTATTTCACTCTTTCTCCAATCTCTTTGCCGCGGATCACCATCGTAACCTCAGCTCCTTTGCGCCATGTTTCCAGCGCCGCATCTACAGCAGAGTTATTGGCGCCAACCACCAGCACTTTCTGAAATGCATAGAAATGGGGTTCTTTATAATAATGGGTCACTTTCGGCAATTCCTCGCCGGGCACATGCAGCAGATAAGGGATATCATAAAACCCGGTAGCAATGATAATATGGCGGGCCGTATAAGTTGATTTTGTTGTAACGATTATGAAGCCCCCAGTCGATTTAGTAATAGTTTCTACTTTTTCAAACAAATGCACATTCAACTGGTGGGCGATAGTAGCCCTGCGATAATATTCTAAGGCTTCTGCCCGGGTTGGTTTGGCATTATTGGAAACAAAAGGAATACCGCCGATCTCCAGTCTTTCAGAAGTGGAAAAGAAAGTCATATTGACCGGGTAGTTATACAAAGAATTGACAAGGCTGCCCTTTTCAAGCACCAGGTAATCCAATCCTGCTTTTTTAGCTTCCAGTCCACAGGCAAGACCAATAGGGCCGCCGCCAATTATAATAATGTTGTACTGTTCTTTTTTCATCCGGTCAAAGATAAGCCCGGCTTATGCACGGAAGGGCGGTTTTCATTTTAGGTTTTATCCGCTTTCCCGCTTAAATTTGCCCACCTAAAAAGCAAGCAAAGAAATGGCAAGATCAATTGCATTCCGGGATGCCCTGCGTGAGGCGATGAGTGAAGAAATGAGAAGGGATGACCGGGTTTTCCTGATGGGAGAGGAAGTGGCCGAATACAATGGAGCCTACAAAGTAAGCCAGGGTATGCTGGCAGAATTTGGCCCGAAAAGAGTGATCGACACACCGATCGCCGAGCTTGGATTTACGGCCGTTGGAGTAGGTGCTGCACAAAACGGTCTGCGACCTATTGTTGAATTCATGACCTGGAACTTTGCTGTATTGGCTTTGGATCAAATTCTCAATACTGCTTCTAAAATGCTGGCAATGAGTGGTGGGCAAATTTCTTGTCCCATCGTTTTCAGAGGTGGTAATGGATCAGCCGGCCAGTTAGGTGCCCAGCACTCCACAGCTTTTGAAGCTCTCTATGCAAATATCCCAGGGATTAAAGTGGTATCACCCAGCAATGGTTATGATGCCAAAGGATTACTGAAACAGGCTATCCGTTACGAAGAGGATCCGGTGATGTTCATGGAAAGTGAGCAGATGTATGGCGATAAAATGGAAGTGCCGGAGGAAGAATATTATATCGAACTGGGTAAGGCCGATGTGAAGAGAGCAGGGCGTGATGTCACCATCGTTTCCTTCAACAAAATGATGAAAGTGGCATTGGGTGCCGCTGAAGAACTGGAAAAAGAAGGGGTCAGTGCTGAAGTGATTGACCTGAGAACGATTCGTCCGCTGGACTGGAAAACGATCCTGGAAAGCGTTAAGAAGACCAACAGGTTGGTTATCGTGGAAGAACAATGGCCTTTTGCCTCCGTCTCTTCTGAGATCACCTACCAGATACAAAAAGAAGGCTTTGATTATTTAGATGCGCCAATCCGTCGTATCACTGCTGCTGACGCTCCGCTGCATTATGCTCCCAACCTGGTGGCTGCTGCATTGCCTGATGTACCAAGAACAGTGAAGCTGGTTAAAGAAGTGATGTATCAAAAGAAGTAATAAATTTTAGTTCATTATACAACTATTTAACCCCGCTTTTTGCGGGGTTTTTCATTAAAATCAGATTAGAGAAACGCTGTATCCCACAAATGTGGTATGCTTTACTACCACTTTCCGGGATTTTAGAAAAATAGTTCATGAATGATACAACCATTTGGTATTTATAACGCATCTTTGTCTCGGTTTTTCATAGGATATTGGATTTTAAAACGAGGCTGGGTTTCTACCCGGCCTCTATTTTTTTCAGGACAAATCTGAACTGGGGATCTTCGCTCAATAAAACTCTTCTTTTGACAGCTGCAGCCCGGTAACTCATCTTTAAACGGCATTGTTCTTGCCCGCTTCCCTCCAAATCAATTATTTTTACTGTACTTAAAAGAAAAGCAATGGCTGATATACTGATCATAGATGATGAAAAAGCGATACGCAAAACGTTGACAGAAATACTCTCGTTTGAAGGATATAAAATTGATGAGGCGGCAGATGGAGAAGAAGGGCTGAAAAAATTCAAAGAAAAAGCCTACGATGTGGTGCTTTGTGATATTAAAATGCCCAAATTGGACGGCATTGAGTTCCTGCAGAAGGCCGGGGAGAGCAATCCCGACGTTCCCATTATTATGATATCTGGTCACGGGAATATTGAAACAGCTGTGGAAGCGGTGAAAAAGGGGGCTTACGATTATATCTCCAAACCGCCCGACCTGAACCGCCTGCTGATCACTATTCGCAATGCGATGGATAAAAGCAGCCTGGTCACAGAAACCAAAGTGCTGAAGCGAAAAGTAAGCCGTGTGCAGGAAATGATCGGTGAATCCATGCCGATCAAAAAGATCAAAGACACAATTGAGAAAGTGGCACCTACAGAAGCCAGGATACTGATCACGGGCGATAATGGTGTGGGTAAGGAACTGGTGGCCCGCTGGGTGCATGAAAAAAGCAACCGTGCCGGCGGCCCGATGATTGAAGTGAACTGTGCTGCCATTCCCAGTGAGCTGATCGAAAGTGAATTATTCGGGCATGAAAAAGGATCCTTTACTTCGGCTATCAAACAACGGATCGGGAAATTTGAATCGGCAAGCGGCGGCACTTTATTCCTCGACGAGATAGGAGATATGAGCCCGACCGCCCAGGCTAAAGTACTGAGAGCTCTGCAAGAAGGGAAGATCACCCGAGTTGGTGCGGATAAAGATATCAGCGTTGATGTAAGGGTGATCGCCGCTACCAATAAAGACCTGCTGAAAGAAGTGGAGGCTAAAAATTTCCGATTGGACCTCTATCACCGTCTCAGCGTTATTTTGATTCATGTTCCCTCCCTGAATGACCGGAGAGACGATATACCCCTGCTGGTTGAACAATTCCTGGATGATATCTGTTCCGATTACGGCACAGCACGGAAAGCCATTGATGACGATGCTATAAAACTACTACAGGAATATAACTGGACCGGTAATATTCGTGAATTAAGAAACGTAGTGGAACGCCTGGTTATTCTTTCCGGCAAAAATATTACCATCGAAGATGTAAAGAACTACGTGATGCCGAAATAAGATCAGGCGGTCACTGTTGCTAATGAATTGGCGAAACTGATCACATCATCCAATGAACAGAGTTGGGTAAGATTGGCTTCTTGTTGTTGAATACAATGACAAGCAGGTCCGGATATGATCACCGGTATGGCTGGAAATGTTTTACACAAAACAGTAATGGAATCATTTACACCCAAGCTGTCGATCGGGGTGATCAGGTGTGCATAGAAATGACTTATCGGATGATGCTTCGCATAATAGCATAACGTTGCTGTTGCCACATTGGTTCCGAAATAAGTGGTTTTAACGCCTCGTTTTCTTAAGAGATAATTGATTACCAGCAACGGGATCTCATGTAACTCACCAGTTGGGGAAAAGATCACTACATTATACCTGTCATCGCTTTTGACAGTTACTGCGTCTATGGCTGCTAATATTTTTTTCCGGATAATATGGCTCGAAAAATGTTCCTGGGCGGGAATCACATGATTGGTCATCCATAATAACCCAATCCGATGCAGAAAAGGATAAAAGACATGCAGGATACATTTTTCCATGCCCATTTTTGCCAGCAGCTCATCCGCGGTATGGTCAAACTTCTCTTTATCTAAGGAAAGACTGGCTTCAATCAACTGGTGAACAAATACTTCATAGTTACAGGGCTGAGGTTTCACTTTGGCCACTTCTTCCTGTATCTGTTCCGGGCTCAGGCCTGCAATCTTTGATATTTTATATCCATTGTGGTATAAGAAAGAGATACGCAACAGTTCTTTCAGATCATCACAGTCATAGGTCCGGTGCTGGCTTTCCTTTCTTTTCGGGATGAAAAGTTGGTAGCGTTGTTCCCAAATACGCAGGGTGTGGGCCTTTACGCCACAAAGATTCTCTATATCACGGATGCTGAACTGGTTCATTCTAACGTCTAAATTATCATTCTGCCGCTTAAAATGACAAAAAACCACTGATTTGGTTTAGCAAAACTTTGAATTATTATATTTTGGGGGCAGAATAATAATGATAATTTTGCCCGCAACAATAACTTGTTATGACAGTTGATCAAATCCTGATAATTTTTCTAATCGCCCTGCTCCTGTTCATTATCCCGGCAATCGGGCTTCAAAAGCTGTTTCAAAAAGCCGGGCAGCCCGGATGGAAAGCCTGGGTACCTCTTTATAATACCTGGATCATGATGAAGATAGCCAAAAGACCCATGCACTGGTTTTTCTGGCAATTCATACCTGTGGTAGGCTGGTTTATTACACTGGCCATTTTTATTGAGTTTGTAAAAGTCTACGGGAAGTTCAAATTTTACCAGCATGCTGCTACGGTTTTCAGTGCAGGATTGTATTTTTCATGGATGGCTTATAAGGATGATGTAAAATTCATTGGCCCTGAAGCAGCAGCCAAACATAAGAAGGCGGCCTGGAGAGAATGGGTGGATGCAGCAGTATTTGCTGTAGTGGCTGCCACACTGATCCGTACATTTATCTTTGAAGCCTATACCATTCCATCGGGTTCCATGGAAAAGACGTTGCTGGTCAGGGACTTTTTGTTTGTCAGCAAATTGAGTTATGGGCCAAGGATCCCGAACACTCCTTTATCCGTCCCTTTTGTACATAACTATCTTCCTGTTACAAATACCAAATCATATTCAGAGCTGATTAAGCTGCCGTATATGCGATGGTTTGCATCACCGGTAAAAAGAGGCGATGCGGTGGTATTCAATTTCCCGGCAGGGGATACGGTTATACATAAAGAAGGATTTGAATCACTGACTCCTTATTACAGTCTTGTAAGAGCTTATGGTAGGGATAATGTGTTAAAAGAGGAGCAGTTCAAACCAATTGTTGTACACCCGGTTGATAAAACAGACAACTATATTAAAAGATGCGTGGCTATAGCAGGCGATACATTGAAAATTGTGGATGGGGTGATCTTTATTGATGGGAAAGAGCAACCTTTCCCCCCTTATTCCGGAAGGCCTTATCTCGTAAAAATGAAGCAGGGCCGAATGCTTGATAAAGAGTCACTGGAAGATATGGGGATTGCTATTTATGAAACGGAAAACTCATCTGATTTCAGTTTATCACCTGATCCCAACTTCCAGTATAAGATCAACATGACACAAACGGAGAAAGCGACCCTGGAAAAATCAGGGTTTGTTGACCAGGTCATACCGCAGCTGATCAATACTCCTTCTGCATTGGATTATTTCCCGTACGACACGATTCACAAATGGTCGCTGGATACCTACGGTGATATCTGGATACCTAAAAAAGGTGCAACCGTACAACTTACACCGGAAAATTTTTCAATCTATGAAAGAGCTATCCGTGTGTATGAGCACAATGATTTCTATATGCAAAATGGTAAGTTCTTCCTGAATGGAAAAGAAGCCACTACCTATACGTTCAAAATGGATTATTACTGGATGATGGGCGATAACCGTCACGGATCACAGGACAGCCGCTACTGGGGTTTTGTTCCCGAAGACCGCATTGTGGGTAAAGCCTGGATGATCTGGTTCAGCTGGGAGGGAGGACCCCGATGGAAACGGTTGTTTAACATTGTAAAATAAACTACCTTTAAATGCCCTTGACTCAATCAGGGGCATTGTTGTCTTTAAACCTTTGTACATGAGTGGAAAGAAATTTGAATTTGAATACGAAGTCTTTGATGATATTGGCAAACTGGATGAAAAAGACGCCTGGTTGTTAAGAGAAGCAAGGAATGTTACCGAGAATGCCTATGCCCCTTACTCCGAATTTCATGTAGGTGCGGTGGCCATGCTGGCGAATGGCCAGGTGGTGGCAGGAACCAACCAGGAAAATGCTTCTTATCCTGTAGGTATCTGTGCAGAAAGAGTGTTACTAGGCAACGCCGCTACGTTATACAAGGATGTGCCGATTGAAACATTAGCGATCAGCTATATCAGTAAAAGCAAAACAGAAGAAATAAAAAGCGATCACCCGATATCGCCCTGTGGCATGTGCCGCCAGGCATTATTGGAATACGAAACAAGAACAAAAAAACCGATACGTTTGATCTTAAGCGGGCAGGAAGGAAAAGTATTTGTGATCGAAACAGCGAAATTCTTATTGCCCTTTGCATTTACCCCTGAAGAACTGATATGAGAGTTGGGAGTCTTTAGCCGTGAGCCAGGAGTATCGGGCTAATTTGACTAACGACTATGGACTAATGACTCCGGCTAAAACAATGTTTGCACTCCATACGCCACTTTCATCTCATGTTCCAGCAGCCATTTCTTTCTCCAGAGACCACCTGCATAACCTACTAAATCTTTATTACTGCCAATCACCCGGTGACAGGGAACAATGATGGCAATATTATTTCTCCCATTCGCATTGGCAACAGCTCTTGTGGCTTTGCTATCACCCGTTTTACGGGCAAGATCAAGATAGCTGATGGTTTTTCCGAAGGGAATTGTTACTAACAGGTTCCATACTTCCTGCTGGAAAGGAGTGCCGGCCTGGTTCAGGGGTAATTCAAAAACCCTGCGCTGGCCATTGAAGTATTGTATCAGTTGCTCCACGCAGTTGATCAGCATCGGGGGCATATGTTTTTTATTACCGGGAGCTTTTTGTGATGTATCATGAAAGGTTACTTCGCTGATAAATTCTTCCGTACCTGAAATTTTCAACAGGCCCACGGGTGAATGATAGTATGTACTGTGTTGTTCGTTCATATCAGCCGATCTTCATGCCATTAGGCACAGACCGTTGCGGTTGCAATAAAATTACGTCCTTATTTTCATCATACACACCCAGCACCAGGCATTCGCTGATAAAATCCGCTATTTGTTTGGGTGGAAAATTCACAACGGCCACCACCTGCCGGTTCAGGAGCTCTTCTTTGGAATAATGCGTTGTGATCTGTGCAGAAGATCTTTTGATGCCCAGTTCGCTGCCGAAATCGATGCTTAGTTTATAAGCCGGTTTCCGGGCCTTGGGAAAATCATTCACTTCAATGATAGTCCCGGTCCTGATATCGATCTTTTCAAAATCATCCCAGCTGATCGGCATAAATTAAAATTTACCGTAAACTAAAGAATAATGGTAGAACGTTTACTCTAAATTATTTTGCCGGTTATTCTTCTTCCATTTATCTTACTGTAAATTTAAGCCATATGACCCCTGTTAAAAAAGATATGAGCATCTCCCGCCGCAAATTCATCCGTAATGCCGGTATAGCAGGTGCAGGATTTTTTATTATTCCAAGACATGTGATGGGCCGTGGCTTTATTGCACCCAGTGATAAACTGAATATCGCCGGCATTGGCGCCGGTGGAAAAGGAGCCAGTGACCTGACTGAATTTGCAAAAAGTCCGAATGTAAATATTGTTGCTCTTTGTGATGTGGACGACAGGGAATCCGCCAAGACAAGAGAGAAATTTCCCAAAGCCTCTTACTATCATGATTTCAGGGAAATGCTGGATAAAGAAAAGAACAATATAGACGCTTGTTCCATTTCCACTCCTGATAATACCCATGCCGTTGCCACTTTAGCTGCTATGCAACTGGGTAAACATGTGTACACGCAAAAACCACTGACACATGATATCTATGAAGCAAGGATACTGGCACAGGCGGAAAAGAAATACAAAGTGGTAACACAGATGGGCAACCAGGGCGGTTCCGGTGATGGTGTCCGCAAAGCCAAAGAAATGGTGAATGCCGGTATGATCGGGAATGTAACAGAAGCACATGCCTGGACCAACCGGCCGGTATGGCCACAGGGCATTGCCACACCCACTGGTAAATATGATATTCCCAAAGAACTAAACTGGCATCTCTGGCTCGGCCCGGCTAAGATGATCGATTTTAACCCTGCTTATCTTCCTTTCAACTGGAGAGGCTGGTGGGCCTTCGGTACCGGAGCATTGGGTGATATGGCCTGTCATATCATGGACCCGATCTATCGCATCCTGCCTATCGATTATCCTGATTCTGCGGAATGCAGCGTAGCAACAGTGTGGAAAGAAATGTGGAATGATACACAGAACCTGGATGCCTGTCCTCCTGCTTCCATCATCCACCTGAACTACCCGAGAAAAGATGGCAAAGGCAATATCAAAGTATCCTGGCATGATGGCGGCTTGTTGCCGGAAAGACCGGATGAATTATTACCTGATGAACCCTTTGGTAACTGGGATGGTGGTGTATTGCTGATCGGTACAAAAGGAAAACTGCTGCTGGACTGTTATGGTGCCAACCCACGATTACTGCCCACCAAACTGATGAAGGAAAAGACCATGCCGAAGGAAACGATCAAAAGAGTTCCTGAAGGACATTATATACAATGGGTGAATGCCTGTATCGCCGGTTATGGCAAAGGCGAGACCAGTTCTCCCTTCTCTTATGCCGGACCGTTCACAGAAAGTATCCTGATGGGTAATCTTGCTATCCGCAGCTGGCTGATGAAGAACCCGAACCTGAAAGGATGGGGTGATAAATACCTCGGTCGCAAGAAACTATTATGGGATGCAAAGAATATGAAGATCACCAATTTTGATGAAGCCAACCAGTTTGTGAAGAGAGAGTACCGGGATGGGTGGAAGCTGGAGTTGTGATAAACCGAAATACGAAGTCGTAAGTAAAATAGTCTTTTTGATTAAAGACTATTTTTTGTTTAGTGAAGTTCGTAGTTCTGACATCGTACTTCATTCTAATAGCTTCACCAAATCCATCAACTCAGCCTGCTTGTAAATATCTTTTTCCCCGGAAAAGCACTTACTGAATTCTTCCAGTAGCTGTTTGATCACATCTTTATTCTTCTGTGGTTTGAAATAATGATCAATCGGGGGAACCGAGATGCGTTTGAAATAATTGTCCACGTCTTTATGGGTGAACACCTGACCGGAAGTGGGATCAATAAAGAATTCTATTTTTTCAACCGGGTTCAGCAATTGTTCATCAGAGTAACCATATTTGAAATAGGCAACAATGAACTGCTTGGGTAAATTAATGGCCCGGACAGGAATATCCAGCATTTCGCAAAGCAAAAGATACAGGATACCATTGCTGACCTGGTTGCCTCTTTTGGCTTCTAAGGTTTTGTGCAGTAAGAATTCGTTGGGCTCTTTGTAGTTGGTCTCATTTCCTTTCAAGCCATAATAGCTGTAGAGGATACTGGTCACGATATTGATCTGTTCCAGCGGCGTCAGATAATTATTCAGCTCAAGCCAGATATTGCGGCGCACTTTTTCAATTTCCTGCATCACGGGGGCTGTCGCCATTTCAGGATACTGGAACTTGCAGGTAAGCAAGGCGCCCAGTGTCAGGTCATGATGGCCGGATACATTCCATTGGCGAAAATCTTCGGCGAGATCACGGTAATGGAGACGGTGGATGAGCACTTCAATCCTTTCCTGGGTAGGTTCATCCGGTGTGGTCTCCCAGAGATGTTCCAGGTTCGGAATGATAGGTTTGCCATAGTCAACAATCTTGGTGCTGACGGCTTCAAAGACTTCTTCATCCGGATCATCCAGCAAATGAAGAAGGGCAGATATTTCATTGTTTGTTTCCATGGTGGCGGCTTCAGTTTGGTAAATATCTATGCTGATAACGAAAGAACGCCATTAAAATTTTCCACAGGTGGGGAGAAGCCCGGAAAAAGTAAGTACGAGGTATGATGTCAGAAGTTCGAAGCGGTGAAGGATACAGTGTCTTCTATTACATGAAACTTATTTCTTTTGGGCGAGTACCATCCAGTCCCAGGGTTTAGGTTCTTTCAGCCATTTGGGTGGTTGATGAAATTCTGTTGACCAGTCGTATTCTATTTTTTGTGTATCCAGTGTGTTGAAACCTTCGTTGGCCAATAGCAGTTGCAATTCTTCTTTCAGGTAATGTTTGGTGGGAACATGATCGAGATCCATATTTCCCTGTATCATGTTCTTGTATTTCTTCAATGCCATTGCGCCGGAAATTTTATCCGAATAATATTTCTTGTCAATATTCCATTTCTGCTGGATGATGCGGCTAAACATCCATGACTCTAATGCCGGAACGGTTAATACTAAATAACCGGCTTTCCTGGTACAGGAAGACAGGTTTTTAAAAAAAGCATTTCTCTTTTTCATGGAATCCGTGAGTATTGCATTGATGCAGATCGTGACATCACATTTCGGCAATTTGATTGTTGGGGAAGAAAGATCGGCCCGGAGATAATTCACGTTGATATAGCCGGGAAAATTTTTCGCTGCTATCTCGAGATTCTTCGCCGAAATATCTGCAGCGATCACTTTCTTAAAGGCAGGGGCGAGAACCGGCAGCCATTTGCCAATCGCACAACCGGCATCCAGCACTGTTTTACCGGGGCCGGCGATCTTTTCAATGGCTGAACGGATGATGGCTTTTTTATCATTATGCAGCACATCAAAGATCTCATCATTATAGGCCGGTGCGATTCTTTCCCAATATTTCCTGTCCATGCAATAGATATTTTCCACAAAATACGGCTTTGGTCTGCTTTTGGTTATAAGAAATTCCGCCAGCCATTTTTCTTTCACCAGGAAGGAGCCTCTTTTGTAATACGGTTCAATATTCTTTTATTTTAAACTAAGTGGTAATGAAAAAATTTAGCCAGCTGGGTTTTGCTGTTCATGCTCTTTTATTCCTGGGAATTAATCTCCTGTTGTTCGTGGTACTCTTTGTTTTTTCCTGATTCAATAGCAGCTAACAGTGCTAATGCCCGGTCCCCGCTTCATTACCTGATGCGGGGCCTTTGTTTTATTATTCTATATTTAGGCCATCAAATAATCAATATGAAGAAAATAATTCTCCCGCTACTGCTTTTTTCGCTTATCAGCTCTTTGTCGTTCGTCTCCTGCAATCAAAAAGGAAGTGGGGAGGCCTATACCCTGAAGATGAAACTGGCAAAGGGTGATAAATTCTCGCAGGAAATGGATACAAAGCTGGATATGAATTTTGACATGATGGGGCAGCCGATGGATATGAATATGACGATGAACGGGCAGCTTGATTTTGAAGTACTCGGTGATTCAGCCGGGCTTAAAGAAGTCGGGATGACCTATACGCAAATGAAAATGGGCATGAAGATGAAAGCGATGGGGATAGAGAACATTACCGATTCTATAATGGACAAGGCAACAGCAAGGATTGTTGGTAAGACGGTACTGATGCAACTGAATGAAAAAAACGAGATCGTCAGTACCAATGGTTTTGAAACCCTGACCGATAATGAGGCGTTGGATGAAGTCACCCGTGAACAGATGAAAAAGATGTTTTCCAAAGACCAGATGAATGGTATGCTGGGTATGATGTTCCAGATGTACCCGGATAAGCCGGTGAAAATAGGGGACAGCTGGGATACGGAAACCAATACCTCCATGGCGGGTGTTGCCATGAAAATAAAAGGTAAGTACACCCTAACTTCTGTGAAAGATGGCGTTGCTTTTATCGCCATGGAAGGAAAATTTTCCGGTAAAGGGAATATGGACCAGGGAGGAGTAGCGATGGAAATGGATATGGACGGCACCCAAAAAGGGACTGTGAATATCGGGCTGGCCGACGGCTACCTGAAAGACAGTGATTATAAAATAGAAGTGAAAGGGGCGATGAATGTAATGGGACAAAAAATGCCATTGACCATGAAAGGATATTATTTGATGAAGGGGAAATAAAAACACACCTACCTGTAAATAAAACGCCCTGCATTTGCAGGGCGTTTTATTTACTTCTTCTTTTTTGGAGCAGCTTTCTTTTTCACTGCTGCCTTTTTTTTAGCCGGAGTTTTTTTTGTTTTCTTGGTAAATGCCCCGGGTATTTCCAGTTCAATGAAATTCTTTACATCATCCAGCGTAAATGCAGCTGCTTCTTCCGCTGTATATTTTGTATCATCAGCTTTCTTAGGTATGCGGATGATCTTCTTGCCGTATTTCAGGATGGGCCCCCATCTTGCATTTTCAATCGATATCTTTTCATCCGCCCAGCGCTGGATATAGCGGTTGGCTTCTTTCTTCACTTTCGCATCGATCAATTCATCCATTTCTGATTGTATCAGTGTATCGAAATTATAACGTCTCGGTACATTGATGAACATACCATCCCATTTAATATAAGGACCAAAACGGCCTTTACCCTTGGTGATGGGTTTGCCATCATACATACCCACCGGCGCATCGGCAATTTGTTTTTGTTTGATATGGGAGATAGCCGTTTCCAGGTCCACGGTGGAAAGATCAGTGCCTTTGGGCAGCGAAATAAATTCATCACCCCATTTCACATAAGGACCGAAGCGGCCCACATTAACAGAAACCTCTTTTTCTTCGTACAATCCCATTGATCCCTGTGCGCCAAACAAATTCATTGCTTCTTCAAAGGTGATGGTCTCAATACTCTGGCCGGTTGGCACTTTGGCAAAACGGGGTTTCTCTTCTTCGTCAGCACTGCCGATCTGTATCATGGCACCATAACGTCCCATTCTTGCCACCACCGGCTTGCCGCTTTCCGGGTCAATACCCAGTTCTCTTTCTCCTTTGATGCGTTCTGCCGTTTCAATGGTCTTCTCCACGTCTTTCTTGAAAGGACTGTAGAAGTCATCGATCATCTTGTTCCACTTCATCTTGCCTTCGGCCACTTCATCAAACTCTTCTTCAATACGGGCGGTGAAACTGTAATCCATGATATCATCGAAATACTGTTTCAAAAAATCGGTCACCACCAATCCAAGATCGGAAGGGAATAGTTTTGATTTCTCGGCACCTGTGTTTTCCTGTTCCATTTCCTTGCTCACGGTATCTTTTCTCAAGACAAATACCCGGAAGTCACGGCGGGTACCTTCCTTATCTCTTTTCTCCACATAACCTCTCTTTAAGATAGTGGAGATAGTGGGAGCATAGGTGGAAGGACGGCCAATGCCCAGTTCTTCTAATTTCTTTACGAGTGAAGCTTCGGTATATCTTGGCAATGGGCGACTGAAGCGTTCTGTTGCTTTCATTTCTTTGAATGGCAATTGCTGGCCAACGGTCAATGGCGGCAGCATCCCTTCGTTCGCTTCTTCTTCCAGTTCATCATCATCTTTATCTTCCCGGTATACTTTCAGGAAGCCGTCAAATTTCAATACTTCACCACTGGCACTGAGTTCTTCCTTATTAGTAGAGATATCAATCTTCGCAGTGGTCTTTTCCAGTTCAGCATCCGCCATCTGTGAAGCCATTGTTCTTTTCCAGATCAGTTCATACAATCTTGCCCATTCAGCTTCCTGTATGGAAGGATTGCTCATATACGTGGGGCGAATCGCTTCGTGAGCTTCCTGCGCACTTTCATTTTTGTTCTTGTACTTGCGGAACTGGTGATATTGGTCGCCATACATTCCTTTCACCGTTCTTGTGATATCACCCAATGCGGTATCACTCAGGTTCACACTGTCGGTACGCATATAAGTAATATACCCGTTCTCATACAAGCGTTGGGCGATCTGCATGGTCCTGGAAACACCATAACCCAGTTTACGGGATGCTTCCTGTTGCAGTGTGGAAGTTGTAAAAGGCGGTGCAGGGGAACGTTTGCCCGGCTTTACCTGTATATCAGTAACCTTATAGTTGGCACCCACGCAGCTTTTCAAAAATGCTTCCGCATCTTCTGCTGCATTGTATTTCTTGCCTTCGGCGGCGAAGGTTACATTTTTATCAGATACATCTTTGGCGGTGAATAAAGCTTCGATCTTAAAAGTGCTGGTGGGAGTAAAAGCATTGATCTCTCTTTCCCGTTCAGCGATCAGGCGAACGGCCACACTCTGCACACGGCCCGCACTCAGGTTATTGCGCATACTCATCTTCCGCCAGAGAACAGGGCTCAGTTCAAAGCCCACGATCCTGTCAAGAATACGACGGGCCTGCTGGGCCATCACCAGGTTCATATCGAGTTTGCGGGGATTCTGCACCGCCGCCTGGATGGCAGGCTTGGTGATCTCATGAAAGACGATACGCTTGGTGGTCTTTGGGTCAAGACCCAGCACCTCACACAAATGCCAGCTGATGGCTTCTCCTTCACGATCCTCATCCGTGGCCAGCCACACTTCACTGTTTTTGGATAATTTCTTCAGTTCATTCACCACCTTCTCCTTATCATCAGGAACGATGTACCGGGGTTTGAAACCATTCTCCACATCAATACCCATCCCGGCTTTCTCCAGGTCACGGATATGGCCAAAACAACTCTTCACCTGGAAATCTTTTCCCAGGATCTTTTCGATCGTTTTCGCTTTCGCAGGGCTCTCAACTATCAGCAGATTTTTCGCCATAAGGACTCCATATTATAATACAAAACCGCTTTTCAGCGGCTGCAAATTAGAGCAAGAATAATTAATTTTCCCGGAAACTTGCCAAATAGTAAAACTATCCGTTAGTTTGATGACCGTATATAAACATGAAAATCACCCGGCAAACCGACCTGCTGCTGAATGTAATTTCCCCTTTATTACTGGGGTATTTTATCTATCTACTGGGCAGTTATGAACTGCTACCGCAACTCCTGAAAAATTATTTGCCCGATGGCCTCTGGGCCTATGCTTTCATATCAATGATCCTGATCATCTGGGACCGGCAGCTGAATTATGGGTGGCTTTTCATTTCCTTTTTGTTGGCGGCCTGCTTTGAACTTTTGCAGCAATACCGGTTACTAACTGGTACGGCCGATGCAGCCGATGTGATGATCTATTTTCTTTTTATGGGAGCAGGTTTGTTAAGCAATCGATTCTTTAAACAAAAAAATCATACCCAAACAGTTTAATTGATAACTATGAATAGCAGCAAAAGAAAAACATTATACAGCCTTGCAGCCGCAGTTGGGTTCTTGGTGATTGCAGCTGGCAGTTCCAGTGTCAACAAGATTCATTGTGGTGCGTTCAGCAGGGCACAAACTGGGGAGGAAACAAGTGCCGATAACTACGTAGTATTAAACGATGGCTCCAAAGTTTTTGGCGATAAGATATCCTGGAAATCTGGTTTGCTGGTGAAGGACCAGATCAAAGTGGGCGATGAAAAATTCGCTATCAGGGAGACGAAAGGATATTTTGCCAATGGCAATTATTACGGCCGTATAAATAGCAGTAACTACGCCAAGCGTATCATACACGGTAAACTGAATGTGTACTATACGGAGGATTGGACAACTTATACGACTACTAATAGCAGGACCGGTGCTATGCGGACTTCGCAGCGGCTGGTTTGCATCCACTATGTACAGCGTGGTGATAATGGGCCTATTGAAGCCATTGCCAACCAGAAAGATATCAGGGAGTATGTGAAAGATTGCCCTGCTTCTATGGAGATGGTGGATAAAAGAGATAAAGAGATAAGAAGGGCCATCCGCAGGAACGGGTTTTACCTGAATAAGGTGTTTGTGATCTATAACAACGGATGTAAAGACGAATAGACCTGATTAAACTAATTTGCTGATCCAGGCTGCTATTTTCACCGCCCATCTTTTATATTCCTTGCCGGAAGGATGCAAGCCATCGGCAGCTAATAACGAATGATCAGTTGCCGCTTCTCTTGTCCAGGGAGTTATATCAATGTAATGAACCTTATGTTGTAAGGCAATTTCTTTATTGGCTTTATTATAGGCATCAATTTCAGCAGCGATCTGTGAACGGTCTCTTCCTTCGGCAAAAGGAGTAACACCCCAATCGGGGATGGAAAGTAAAACCACATGGCTGGCATTATTCCCGGCAAACCGGATCGCTTTTTTCAACAGGGCTTCAAATTCTGGTTTGTATTCTTCCACCGAACGTCCCCGGTATTGATTATTGACACCTATTAACAGGGATACAAAGTCATAAGAAGGTAACAATGATTCTTCTTTATCAGCAGCAATAATGCCTGCTTCCAGTTCATCGGTGGTCCAGCCGGTTTTGGCAATGATCCTTGCTTCAATTGTTACACTGTTTTCTTTTTGCAGCAACTGAACGGCCTGGTTGGGGAAATTTTCTGCCGGGGCAACACTTTCGCCAATAGTATAGGAATCACCGATAGCGAGATATGTATATTTTTTAACAGCCATTTCGGGAGTGTTTGGTTGATAACTGAAACTAACGGCAATAGTAAAGAAACTAAACAGAATGAATACAGGGTTCATAAAAAATCAACAATGGCTTTGGACACCTTGTTATCCCGGTAGATCCGGCGGTGTCCCAATCCTTTTGTAATTACGAATTGTATATTCGGATAGTTTTCCTCTTTTACTTTATAAGCATCAGCCAGCGGGGTTATCTCATCATCTTCATCATGCAACCACAGCACTTTGGCCCGGATAAGTTTCATGGCCCGGCGGATAGAATACCAGGAAGAAGGGAGCCCGCCTGCCTTGATAATGATCTTTTCAAATTCGGGTCGTAATGAGTCATCCAGTTTCAGGAAATGAAAAAAAGTATTGATAGCAGTGGTTGTTTCAGTAGCCGGTGCGATCAATACTAAACGGCTGTCGCTGGTATGATGGATTTCTTCCAGTGCAAGGCTTACAGCAAGTCCTCCGAACGAATGCGCCATAAAGGATTGAACGGGGCCATAGCGTTGATTGATCTCTATAATTGTTTTGGCGTACAAGGGAGCCGTTATTTGTTTGCTGCCGCTTTTGCCGTGTGCCGGTGCATCAAATGCCAGCACTTCATATCCTTTTTTAACGAGTGGTTTCACATAACGGTCAAAACTGGTGGCGGAAGATTCAAAACCGTGCAGGATGAGTACTTTTCGTTCAGCCGGGTGGTTCCAGCGCCAGCCATGGATAGTGATACCATCCAGTTTGAAAGTTAGTTTTTCAGCCTGTTCAAAGATCTTTGGTGGAGGCTTTTTATTGCGTCGTTGCGGGGTACAAAAAAGACCGAATGCTTTTTCAGCCGCTTTCGTACTGGAAACAACTGTTAACAGTTTGAATTTTGTTCTAAAATAGCTGACAGCGATTTTTTGTGCTAATTTCATGCAAGGCAAAAATAAGACAAGGCAACGCAGGATACTTTAATGATTGTAAAAGCCCCAACCCCCAGGGAAAGATTTGGAGGAGCATTATGGATATTGTAATCATCGGGTCAGGTAATGTGGCCGCTGTGCTGGGAAGAAAATTCAAAGCAGCCGGTCATACTATTGCACAGATATACAGCCGCAATGCTTCAGAAGCCAGCCAACTGGCCTATGAGTGGGATACTGAGTCCACCAATTATAAAAGTATGATCAGTAAGAAAGCAGATGTGTATCTTATCGCCGTTGCCGATCATGCTATTGATGATGTGGCACAGGATCTGAAATTACCCGGTAAAATAGTGGTTCATACAGCCGCCGCCGTACCCAAAGAAATCCTGAAAAGCATTACTGAACATTATGGTGTTTTTTACCCCTTACAAAGCCTGCGGAAAGAAACAGTTCATTTGCCCGAAGTGCCTGTTTTTTTTGAAGGAAGCGATGAGTTTACCAAAAAGAAACTTGAAGCGCTGGCGCAATCGATCGCTGAAGAAAAAGTAGCGGAAGCCGGTAATGAAGACAGGTTAAAACTACATGTCGCGGCGGTGCTGGTCAGCAATTTTACCAATCACCTGTATGCGTTAGCACAGGAATACTGTAAAAAAGAAGGACTTGATTTCAAACAGTTGTTGCCGCTGATTGAGGAAACCGCTTTACGCATCAAAGATATATCCCCCAAACAGGCGCAAACAGGCCCGGCCATCCGCCATGATAAAGAAACGATTGAGAAACACCTGGAGCTGCTGAATGACTATCCCGGTTTAAAGAAGATTTACCTGTTACTCACCGAAAGTATTCAGCAGGTGAAATAATGGGCACTGGTTAAACTGTTCTCATCGTATCATTTTCCCGAACAAGTAAACCTTTTATTCGTTTTTACAATACTTTTGGCCCCTGAAACGAAAAAAGGAACAGATGTATACGATTAAATTCAATTTTGAGGAAAAAGGACTGGAGCCGGTGGTTATTCAGAACGTTGGCCCCTGGGAGAGTATCCTGGAAATAGCACTGAAGAACGATATTGAACTGCATCATAATTGTGGTGGTGTTTGTGCCTGCAGCACTTGCCATGTATATGTGGAAAAAGGAGAACAGTTCATTGATCCGATCAGTGATAAGGAAGAAGATTTTATTGACAGGGCGGTAAGTCCCCGGCTGAATTCCAGGCTGGGATGCCAGTGCCTGTTGCATGATGGGGAGGGAGAAATAGAGGTAACATTACCTGATCAGACACAATTTTTGGGAGAATAAATTTCACAGAGGTCAGAAGTAAGAAGTCTGAATTCCGGCCTCCGTTATCATATCTCAGACTTCTTTTTTTTATGAGTCATTTTGAACCACCGATTAACTGGAGCGATCACGAAGACATTGCCCTGAAACTGTATGAACGTTTTGGTGATGAATTCAACGAAGGGAAAATATACAGGGTGCGTTTCACCGACCTGCTGGAATGGATATTACAAATACCCGGTTTTGAAGGAACCCGGGAGCAAAGTACAGAAGGCCACCTGGAAATGATCCAGAGTGCCTGGGTATATGAATGGAGAGATAGCCAGAAATAGTCAACCGTTGAAATGTTGACTTGTTCATGCTGGTCAACTTACAAACTCATCAACCTGTAAACATGAACGTCCTTGAATTATTCAAAAAGATAACCACTTTTGTTTTCGATGTGGATGGTGTGCTGACCGACGGCACTGTGCTGGTGCTTGATAACGGTTTGCAGGCCCGTCGGATGAATATCAAAGATGGTTTCGCTTTGCAAATGGCGATCAAGAACGGGTACCGGGTCCGCATTATTTCAGGAGGCAATTCGCCACAGGCGGTGGACAGGCTGGAAAAACTGGGTGTAAAAGATATCAGCATGTCTGTTTTGGACAAGAAAGCTTTTCTTGAAGAATACTTGAAAGCTAACAAACTCAAAAAGGAAGAAGTGCTGTATATGGGCGATGATTTGCCCGATCTTCCTGCTATGAAGGTGGTGGGTTTGCCTTGTTGTCCTGCCGATGCGGTGGCTGAGATCAAAGAAGCCGCCAGTTATATTTCACCCCTTAACGGGGGAGCTGCCTGTGTGCGGGATGTAATAGAAAAGGTTTTGAAGCTGAATGACCACTGGGAGTACCGTACCGACGTAACTTCCCGCTGATAATACTCTTATTTTATACTTCACTCTTCTGCCGTATCTTTCGCCAAATTTTTTAAATGAGGTTGACAGCCGCTTTCCTGAAGATGATCCGACTGCCCAACCTTTTTTTTATTGCGCTGACGCAATTACTTTTTCATTTCTGCATTTACGATGTGCTCTATAAAGGGCATGTTTCTTCGGGTGACCTGTTCCGGTTTTTTATCCTGGTGCTGGCTTCTGTTTTTATTGCCGCTGCAGGATATGTGATCAATGATTATTTTGATATCAATATTGATGAAGTCAACAAGCCGCAAAAAATGGTGGTGGATAAACTGATCCATCGCCGCTGGGCCATCGCCTGGCATTTTATGCTGAGTACAAGCGGGTTGATACTGACGGTGGTGGCGTTGCCGTTTATTGAAAAATGGTATTTGATCCTGGCTAATATTGCCTGTGTGGTGTTGCTATGGTTCTATTCTACTAATTTTAAAAAGAGTTTACTCATTGGCAATATTGTGATCTCGCTGCTGACCGCCTGGACCATTCTTATTATTTTCTTCTCCAAAGTTTCTGTGGCTGATGCCATCGGGCTGGGAGAGGAGTCTCACCAGAAGTTTTTCAGGCTGGCATTTTTATATGCCGGGTTTGCCTTTATCAGTTCTTTGATCCGGGAAGCGATCAAGGATATGGAAGATATGGAAGGTGACGCAAAGTATGGATGCCGCACCATGCCGATCGTTTGGGGTGTGAATGCCACCAAAGTATATGTGGCGGTCTGGCTGATCGTATTGATCACAATCCTGGTCATTGTGCAGGTGTATGTATTGCAATTCAGGTGGTGGCTGCCGGTAGTGTATAGCATTGTATTGATCATTTTACCATTAGGGTATATTTTTTACGAACTTTTTAAAGCCAGGACAACAGTCCAATTTCACCAACTGAGTAACTGGACTAAACTGGTCATGCTAACTGGCATCCTCTCCATGGTTTTCTTTTATTTTTACCTATGAATACAATAATTCTTGCATCACAGTCACCACGGCGTAAACAATTACTGGAATGGGCTGAAGTGCCTTTTGAAGTAGTGGTGAAAGAAACGGATGAACGATTTCCTCCTGGGATTACCGCTGAGGAAGTGGCAATTTATATTGCCCGGAACAAAGCATTGGCCGTGCAGGCGATTCGCAATGAAACAGAAACCATATTAGCAGCTGATACTATTGTGGTATTGCGTGATGATCATATTCTCGGTAAACCGGTTCACCGGGAAGATGCTGTGAGTATGCTGCTGGCCCTGGCAGGAGAAAAACACCGGGTAGTAACAGGAGTAGTGATAAGAAAGGGTGATGCTGAAATAGCATTTGCCGATGTTACGGAAGTGGAGTTTCATGACCTGTCTGTTGAGCAGATTGAATTTTACGTAGATAGATATAAGCCGTACGATAAGGCAGGTGCTTATGCCATCCAGGAGTGGATCGGTGTGGTGGGTATTAAATCCATCAAAGGCGATTTCTATAATGTCATGGGTTTGCCGGTAAGCAGGGTGGTGCTGGCTTTGCATCAACTAAATGCTTAATTTAGGGAAAGGTTAGCCGGTTGTAGCAAAAAATAAACTGTTATCTCATGACAGAGCGATTGCTGCAATATATCTGGCAGTTCCAGTATTACAATAAGGGAGAATTGTCAACAGCTGGCGGAGAGCCGCTGCAAATATTATTTCCCGGTCAGTTCAATACGAACCAGGGTCCTGATTTCAGTGATGCCAAAATAAAAATAGGAGCCACCACCTGGGCAGGCACTGTTGAACTGCATATCAATACATCTGATTGGAAAAAACATAATCACCAGCAGGATAACAATTATCATAATGTCATTCTTCATGTAGTTTGGGAGGATGATACAAAAGCAAATGAGCTGCCGGTATTGGAGCTGAAAAGCAGGGTGCCAAAAGTTTTATTGCAACGCTATGAAGAATTGATGCTTTCTTCTTCCTTTATTCCCTGTGAAAAAACGATCCATACTGTGCGGGAGATCACCTGGAAAAGCTGGAAGGAACGATTGCTGGCAGAACGGTTATTACGTAAAGCAGCAGTTGTTGAAACATACTTGCAGCAGAACAGTTATCACTGGGAGGTTACTTTCTGGTGGTTGCTGGCCCGTAATTTCGGGATTAAAGTAAATGCCGATGCTTTTGAAGCGGTTGCCCGGTCTTTATCCATTACTATTCTTGCTAAACATAAGAGCCAGATCCATCAGCTGGAAGCATTATTGCTGGGACAGGCCGGCTTATTGAATGAAGATTTTATCGAAGATTACCCGGTGATGCTACAGAAAGAGTATACATTCTATAAAAACAAATATGGCCTCCAGCCAATCAATAACCCGGTATTTTCGCTTCGGATGCGACCGGGAAATTTTCCGGCGGTCCGGCTGGCGCAGTTGGCTATGCTGGTTCATCATTCCGTTCATTTATTCTCTGAAATTAAGGAAGCTGCCGGAGTAAAAAATGTTAAATCCCGTTTTGATATCACAGCAAATGATTACTGGCATTATCATTACCGGTTTGATGAACTCTCCGCTTTCCGAAAAAAGAAACTGGGTGTTGATATGATTGATAATATCATTATTAATACAATTGTACCAGTATTGTTTGCATATGGTAATTATCATAACGAGCAACCATATAAAGACAAAGCCCTGCAGTGGCTGGAAGAAACAGCTGCCGAAAAAAATGTGATCACTAAAGGATTTGAGAAATTGGGACTGGAAAATAGGGTAGCCTATGATTCGCAGGCATTAATTGAATTAAAAAATAACTACTGCCATCCAAAACGCTGCCTTGATTGTGTGGTCGGTAATGCGATCCTGAAACAATAAAAGCCGGGACGATTTTTCATCCCGGCCGTACAGTGCAGCTTAATTTTTAATGATCGTTTGCGCCGTGTACTTTTGGTTATTGACCATGTGGATGATATAAATACCTGCTTCTACTTTATCCGCTAATACGATCTCTACCTGCTGCGAGCTTTCTTTAATGTTGTATTGGATATTTATATTCCTGCCGCTGATATCGGTGATAATGATCTTCTCGGGACGCATACCCGGCGCATAGCGAACAATGAATTTTTTGTCAAAAGGAACAGGGAAAATGCTGAAACCATTTTTAGGTTCTGTATAGGTATGAACGATCCTGCTGTTGATGGAGTATCCGTTGCTGTTAGTATATTTGATCATATAGTGGTTATTTCCGGGTAAAGGATTTTTATCAATGCGGGTGAATTTGCTTATGGCTGATTCTTTTTTCTCAAAGCTGTCAATGACGCTGAACCTGCTGCCGTCAGCGGATCGTAGTATCCGGAACGTCCCGGTTGGAACCGCTGTATTCATCTCCCAGTTCAGCTGGTTGCTGTAGTCAGCAGTGACGCTGGATATAAAGGAAGTGAAATGAACAGATAAAGCGAGTAATGCGCTGCAACTGTTACAACTGGTAAAGACCTGTGCCGATCCCCAGTTATTTGGCTGACATCCCCAGGGGATGCAACCGGAATCAGATGTATGGCCGTTGGAAAGACAGGCTAGTAACCCGGTGCTGTTGGTAAGCCGGCCATAAAACTGTGAGAACTGGTGAACATATAAACAGGCATTGCCGGTGGGAACAACATATGTATTAGCAACCTTATTGATCAGCACTGCCATTTTAGTAGTGCTTCCTTTACCAAGGCAAACGGAACCCGCTACAGATTGCGCATCCGTGATAATACCCCAGAACTCTGATACCCCGTTATTGACATACCAGGAATGTGCATTATTGATAACAAGGTATTGGTTAGACATTTTAAAAACAGATGCTGCGGTGGCATTGATAAGTATATTGGGCGAAACGGCTGTGGCATTGTTTTCTAAGGAGAGATTACGTTGAATTTCAAAAGTGCCATAATTATAAACATAACAGGCTCCCCTGAAAATCAGGCCGGCGCCAATACCTGAACCAACCACAAAACGGGCACCGGGATGAACATATATGCTACCGCTGTCCATGTAGAATTTATCTACTGTAATATCACCGCAAACAACCAGGGTACCACCTTTCATGGTAAGACTGTTGTAGACCGTGGTGCCGCCATAATACCATTTGGTGGTACCGGCCGCTAATGTTTCATTATCCGCCACCAGTGGTTCGGAACCGTTGCAGGCAGGTAAGGAAGGAGCAATAAGACATTGTGAAAAAGCGAAACCGGGTGGCAAAAGAAAAAAGAGCAGGATCAGTAAGTGGGCTTTCATCATGTGTGTTTTAAAAAATAAGATCACCGGCAAAAAGCCTTTCACGATCGTTTTCACACATAAGAGCCAGCACGGTTTTCAGGATATCGGAGTACCTGGTTTTTCAGATTTTGGACTTATGTTCAGGACCTTTTGCCGGGTGACCTGGTATTGGATGTTTACTAAGCCAAGCTATAATAAGGATTGACTGTGTGCAAGGCTGTTGGAAGCAAACGAATGGATTGCTGCATGAAATGCAACAATACCGGCATGAATGAATCAGCTGTTGTGCTTATGCAGGTAAGAAGTATGGATAGCTCTCTTATTTATCAAGCCATTCTTTGAAATCGTTCACTCTTTTGCGGCTGACAATAACTTCCTTATCTGTTGCCGGGGATAGATAAAGTTTGAGGCGATTGCCAAAGTATGCATGTATCTCTTTGACCGTAGGTAATGAAATAATAAAAGAACGGTTGACCCGGAAGAACATTGTGGGAGAGAGGAGGTTTTCCAATTGTTCAATGCGGTATTCCAGCAAAAATTTCTGGTTATCGAAGGTTTTGAAAAAGATAAAGCGTTCCTGCGAAAAGAAATAAGCGATCTGCCCCACGGGTATTGATAATAAACGCTGGCCTTGTTTGACCAGAAACCTTTCTTTAAAAGGCCCGGCTGTTAAAGGTTTGCTGTTGTTGGTGTTGGAGAATTGCTCAAAGCTGAGCAGTTTTTCTTCTGTGCCGGGAAGACTGTTCAGTATCTGCCGGATCGTTTTATAGCGAAAGGCCGCAAAATTATAATCAGCTGTTTTCGTGGAAAAAGTGACAACAGCTTTTACATCTTTGTAATTCATTTCGGCCATCATTTCTTCATTGGCCAGGATCAGGTCGGGGATACTATTTTTAGTCAGCCATTCTGCGGCAGCAAACATATCACCTGTGACACCCACCACCCGGATGGAATCATCTATCTCACTGAGGATATCTTTTATCTTCTGAACCATCCCCTTTTCATATTCTATCACCAGTACATTCATGGCATCACTATTATCCTTCCGGAAACAGCAAAGATTACAAGTGTAAAGAATAAATAAAAGATTATAAGCATCAACTGCTGAAAGCGATGAATGAAATGAAGTCAGTTCATTCATCGTAAAAAATAATACGGGTATAAATCGCTAAAGAAAAGTTAACGCCAGTTTCCCCAATCAATTTTTACTTCAATATCGGGGTGGATACTCTTCATCACCGGGCAGGTATCGCCGGTATGCTTCAAGATAGTTTTTGTTTTTTCCTCTATATTTTTTAATACTTCAGGAATATGAAATACTAATTCAATTCCACCCACTCTTCTCGGGTCGGCTTTCATAATCTTGAGCACTTCAATTTTTATATCGTTCAAGTCAAAGCCCATTGTCCTTGCTTTAATACCCATCACCGTGATCATACAAGTGGCCAGTGAAGTGGCCAGCAGATCGGTGGGGGAGAAACGTTCGCCCTTGCCATTATTGTCTACCGGGGCATCCGTTTCAAAATAATTACCACTTTTAAGATGGGTGCAGGTGGTTCTAAGGTCGCCATTATACACAACTGAAGATGTCATTATCAATTTTTGCCCTAAATTTACGTTATAGCCGTTAGCAGGACGAAAAGTAACAAAAGAGTTTTGGCTTTTTCTTTACTGATGTTGTGGCATCTTTTCAATACTTTTTAACGTTTATGTTCCCGGTTAACCATTAAAATATAGCTCCGTGAAGAAATTAAGTTTTTTACTCTTGTTTGCCATTGCGGGTATTACTGCTGTTGCACAGGATTCTACCCGCTTATCCCGCGAAGACCGCAGAGAAACCCGCCGGGAAGCGATCAGTGACCGCATCCGCCAGGCAGAGGAAGGTACGTTGGTATTCAGGAAGCAAAGCATATTTGGTATCCAGGCCCGTACCAACGGGTATGGGATATTCTATGAACTGGGTAAAATGAAAAGCACCCGTAAGACCAATATCTACCGGATCGATATTACAGAGACCAAGAGTTCAAAGGAGGAAAAATTTATCAGTAGTGGTTTTTTTGGAAATTCTTTTGTCTATGGGAAGCAAAACTTTTTTTACCCCATTACACTGGGTTTTGGCCAGCAATATATTTTCGGGCAAAAAGGAAATAAGAATGGAGTAGTGGTAACGGGTGTTTACAATGCAGGGATCTCTATTGGCCTGCTTCGTCCTTATTACGTAGTGGTGAATGATCCCAGCAGCGGCACCGAACGAACGATAAAATATTCCCAGGAAGACAGTGCTTTGTTCCTGGGCCCCACCATTTCCGGTGGCGGTGGTTTAGGTAAAGGCTGGAGTGAAATGAAAATAAAACCTGGTGCCTTTGCCAAAGTGGCCATGCGATTTGATTATGGCCGCTTTAACGAGATGGTTTCCGGGCTTGAAATCGGTATGAGCCTTGAAGCCTATGGCTCCAAGATTCCCATCATGTTATTACAAAAAAAGGACAAGAGTCTCTTCTTCCAGGGCTATGTGGCCATCCTGTTTGGCCGTCGGAAGTAATGGGCTTATTTTTGTGCTATGACTGAACTCCCCGTAGTCCCGGCGAATAGCGAAAAGGAAACGAAAATCAGGAAGCCTGACTGGCTCCGTGTGAAACTCCCCATTGGTGAAAGTTATAAGCATGTACGGGGTCTTGTGGACAGCCACAAACTGCATACGATCTGCGAAAGCGGCAATTGCCCCAATATGGGTGAATGTTGGGGAGCAGGTACCGCCACTTTTATGATTCTCGGTAATACCTGTACCCGGAGCTGCGGTTTTTGTGCCGTGGCAACCGGCAGGCCTGCAGCTGTGGATTGGGATGAACCGCAGCGGGTGGCGGAAGCCATTCACCTGATGAAAGTGAAACATGCCGTGATCACATCGGTAGACCGGGATGAGTTACCTGATGGAGGTTCCATTATCTGGTATAATACAATCAAAGCAGTAAAATCGCTGAATCCGGGTACCACACTCGAAACACTGATCCCCGATTTTAAAGGAAAGAAAGAAGATATCCAACGGGTGATTGATGCGGCACCGGAAGTGGTATCACATAATATTGAAACGGTGGAGAGGCTGACCCGCCAGGTTCGTATCCAGGCCCGTTACTGGCGGAGTATGGAAGTGATCAGGACACTAAAAGAAGGCGGCATGAGAACCAAGAGTGGCATCATGCTGGGCTTGGGTGAGACCAAAGAGGAAGTGATACAGACCATTAAGGATCTGAAAGAAAATGGATGTGATGTGATCACGATCGGACAGTACCTCCAGCCTACAAAAAAACATTTACCTGTTCACCGGTTTGTGCACCCGGATGAATTTGCCGAATACCAGGAAGTTGGGTATACGATCGGGCTTGATTATATCGAAAGCGGCCCGTTGGTGCGTTCTTCTTACCATAGCGAAAGACATGTATTCGCCGGTCTGGGCAGGAAAGAATGGGAGATGAAGAAAGCTGCTGTTCAGTCCTGAGGTTTGCCTTTTTGTAGGTAACTTGCTTCCTCAATTTGTAAGGCAGCCATCATCATGAAAAGTTTGAGCCGTATCTTTTTTATTCTACCTGCACTTTTTCTCAGCTGCGTTATTGTTGCTCAACCCGGAACTTATATTCTCAATGGTTCGGCCATTCAAAATACCTGTAACTGTTATACATTAACTCCGGCGGTGAACACACAGAGTGGTAGTGTGTGGAATGCTACCAAGATCAGTCTTAATAATCCTTTTGATTTTGTTTTCAATGTTTTTTTAGGCTGTACCGATGCGAATGGCGCCGATGGTATCTCTTTTACTTTACAACCGATCAGCACCAGTGTTGGTACTTCGGGTGGCGGTTTGGGTTTTGAAGGTATTTCTCCTTCTGTTGGTATTTTACTGGACACCTGGCAAAATGTCAACAATAATGACCCGGCAGAGGATCATATCAGTATCAATAAAAATGGGAATCTTACACATGGCACAGATCTGGCCGGGCCGGTGCAGGCTTCACCTGCTAATCCCAATATTGAAGACTGCCAATGGCACACCTTGCGGATCGTATGGGACCCGGTGACCAAGCAATTAAGCACTTATTTCGATGGGGTATTCCGGCTACAGACAACAGTCGACCTGGTGGCCACTGTTTTTAATAATGACCCGATGGTATATTGGGGTTTCAGCGCCGCTACAGGCGGCTCTAATAACCTGCAGCAGTTCTGTACGGCTTTGAACCCGGGCTTTACTACTAATCTTACGAATAATACCACCTGCTACGATAATACCCCGGTCAGTGTAAGCTTTACGAATACATCACAATCATTTGCACCCATCACCAGTTTTTACTGGGATTTTGGGAATGGGAATACCAGCACGGCTCCGAATCCCCCCGCACAATTATATACTGCACCGGGTATTTATAATGTAAAAGTGGCGATAACAGGACTTGATGGGTGTTTCAGTGATACGTTACGAAAAACAATTACAATAGGAGATAAACCCGTTGCAAATTTCAACGTGTTTGATACTTGTAATGGCAATGTTCCCCGTATCGTTGAAAGCTCTTTGGTAACAATTGGTACAGTATCACAATGGAACTGGTTGCTGGATGGTAACCCCGTTTCCACTTCCCAGTTACCACAGTTAACAGGGCTGGCAACGGGTGCGCACCAGTTACAATTAACAGCAACGAGTAATCATGGCTGTATCTCACCGGCATTAATAAAACCTTTTGTAATAAATCCAAAACCGGTAATAACAGGCCTGGCACTTAATGGATGTGTGGGGCTGCCCGTATCTTTTTCAGGACAGCAGGTGGATAATGCGACTGCCATTGCACAATGGAACTGGCAGAGCAGTACCAGTCAAACAGCCAATACGCAGAACGCTGTATTCATTTTCAATACTGCAGGAAGTGAAAATGCCGTGCTGACAGCAACTGCAACCAACGGGTGCATTGCTGATCCTGTTACCGTTCCTGTTTTTATCAATATGGTTGCTGCCAATGCAGGCAATGACACAGTTATTATACAAAATGTGCCCTTCCTGTTACAGAGCAGCTATAGCATTGCAGGAGCAACAAGCGGACTTACTACTTTTACATGGTCGCCTGCAACGGGCCTGGATGATGCAGCCATTGCATTTCCTGTAACAACATTACAGGATGACCAGACCTATTACTTCACCGTAACAACTGCTGAAGGTTGTGTGGCTAAGGATACGATCAACATTACGGTGTTCAAAGGATCTGCTGTGTATGTACCAACCGGTTTTACTCCTAATAATGACGGGCTGAATGAATTGCTGAAGCCGTATTATATCGGTATTCAAAAGCTCGACTATTTTACGGTATATAACCGCTGGGGAGAAATGATCTTTACCACAAAAGATATAGCTGCCGGTTGGAATGGAAGTTACAAAGGTGCAAAACAACCAACGGGCACCTATGTATGGATATGCCGGGCCACGGATTACGCAGGCAAAGTGTACCAGTTGAAAGGAACTTCAACAATCATCAGGTAACTTCATCAGTAAATACAGTTGTTTATGCAGAAACTTTTTTTTGCTGTCTTGCTTACAACAGTGACCTGTTTTCAATCACGGGCACAGGTGAAATGGATAAATGTTGATTCATTATTCGGGCCATTACCCTCTTCCGTACATGTATATAAGACAACAGACCTGCTGGATGGCAAACCTAATATTGCTTATTATGTGGAAGCTGATCTGAAAGACAAAAAGCTTGACTTCACTGCAGACACAACGTATAAACGCCGGTTAACCCCATCTCAATTTTATGAGAAGAATGAAAACCCATTGCTGGTGGTTAATACCACCTTCTTCTCTTTTGCCACGAACCAGAATTTAAATGTGGTGATTAAAAATGGTAAACTCGTCAGTTATAATATTCATAGCCTTGCAGGTAAAGGGAAAGACACCTTGACGTACCGGCATCCTTTTGGAAGTGCTATTGGTATTAATAAAAAAAGGGAGGCAAATATTGCCTGGCTATATACCGATTCAAGCCTCAAATATCCTTATGCACGACAGGCTCCCATAAAGGCAGTTCGTGATTCTATTCCCGGGTATTCTAAACCGGCTGCCGAAAAAGCGATCCTGCAATCTTTTGATAATAATACAAGGGTCCGGATATCTTTCCCTGCGTGGAAAATGAGAACGGCAGTAGGAGGTGGCCCTGTTCTTCTTCAAAATGGTGAAATAAAAGTCACAAATAATGAGGAATTGAAATTTGCAGGTAAAGCTATTGATGATAAACATCCCCGTACTGCAATGGGCTATACAAAAGATAATAAACTTATTATTCTTGTTGTGGAAGGCCGGCATAGTGGTGTTGCAGAAGGAGCAACCCTGACACAACTGGCACAACTATTCAAAGACCTTGGCTGCAGGGAAGCATTGAACCTGGATGGTGGTGGCAGCAGTTGTATGCTGGTCAATGGAATGGAAACGATCAAAGTATCAGATGCAACAGGGCAGCGGCCCGTACCCGCTGTCTTTATCATCCGGCAAAAGAATTAGTAGGATCCCGGTGGATAAAATGACCGGTTTATTACTGCGTTCCCGGCTCCTTGGCATGGTTTTATATGATTAGTCAGGAAATTATAAGTATGAAAAAGATACTGGCCCCCCTGTTATTTATCACCGCAATGACAGCTATTGTACTGCTGGCTTGTTCAAAAGATAAAGCTGCTGAAAGTACGACTGTAAAGATCCGGCTGACAGATAACCCTGTTAATGCAGAGGAAGTAAACGTAGATATTCAGCAGGTGAGGGTAAAATTCAGGGAAGATTCTGCCACCGGCTGGGCAAACCTTGACACCCATGCTGGTATTTATAATTTGCTGGGTCTTCAAAACGGGGTTGATACATTACTGGCTGTGGGTACAATACCCTCCAATGTGGTGAAAGAGATCCGGTTTATATTAGGGACAAATAATTCAATTAAAGTGGCCGGTGTAACTTATCCGCTGACAATTCCGAGTGGTTCAGAATCCGGATTGAAAATTAAAGTGAATAAGCAGCTGAATGGTACCCTCGATTCATTGCTCATTGATTTTGATGCTGCTTTATCTATTCATCAATTGGGAACAGGAGTTTACCAGCTGAAACCGGTGCTGAAAATTAAATAAGCAAGAGAATTTCTATGATAACTAAAAGCCCGGTCGTAAAACCGGGCTTTTTATTTGAGGAGATGATCAATTGTAAAATTATTCTTCCCAAACCAATGCACTGGCGCCAAGAATAGCAGCATCAGCCTCTTTCAGTTCACTGAACATCAGTTTTACTTTATTCTTGAATACCTGTATAAGACTATCTTCCATGGCCTGGCGGGTGGGGTTCATGATCAGGTCGCCTGCTTTGGTAAGACCGCCAAACAAGATGATAGCTTCCGGCGATGAGAACATTACAAAATTAGCCAGCGCCTCACCCAATATTTTCCCGGTGAATTCAAATATCTCGTTAGCAATCTTATCGCCTTTGATAGCACATTCGTAAACTGTCTGGCTGGTAATAAGATCGTTAATGGTATAATCTCTCAGCAGGCTTTCAGTGCCGGGGTTTTCTGCTAATAATTCAAGTGCGGTTTCGCGGACCCCTGTTGCAGAGGCATAAGATTCCAGGCTCCCCCTCAGTCCGGTACCCTTGTGCAATCTTCCACCATGACGGATGACGGTATGGCCCAGTTCACCGGCAAAACCATCATGACCTAATACGATCTTTCCATCAATGACAATGCCACTGCCCACACCGGTACCTAAGGTGATGGTGATAAAATGTTTCATGCCTTTGGCGCAGCCATACATCATTTCACCGACTGCAGCAGCATTAGCATCGTTGGTCAGTTTTACTTTTAACCCGAATTTTTCGGATACCATATTTGCCAAAGGAATAATACCTCTCCATTTCAGGTTCGCCGCATATTCAATATTGCCGGTGTAGTAATTTCCGTTCGGAGCACCGATGCCAATGCCGGTAAATTTGGATGGCCCGCCCACCTTTTCGATCATAGGTACAAGCTTGGTATGCAGGTCATCAATGAATTCCTGAACGGTTTCATGTTCATTGGTCAGCACCCTGTCCTGTTCCAATATATTACCATGCCGGTCCACGACTCCGAATTTGGTGTTGGTGCCTCCAATATCAATACCTATTGCAAAATCTGCCATAAAACAATTTTGATTGGTTAGTATTAATGACCTCCTTCAATTTGCTCATCGAAATCAAGCCCTTGTTTATGTAGAACACTTTTCATTTTTATTGCTAAGAAAGCAAGGAAAAGGAAACAGACAGCTGCAACAGAATAGGAGGTATGTATGCCAATTGAACTTATATCGCCGATCGATCCCTGCATAGGAGGAATGATAGCCCCGCCAAGGATCATCATGATCAGGAAGGCAGAACCCTGACCGGTATATTTTCCTAATCCTCCAACACTCAGGGCGAATATACAAGGCCACATTACTGAACAAAATAAACCACCTGCCATCAATGCATAAACCGAAACGATACCGTTGGTGAAAGTTCCGATCAGCATAGCAATAGCAGCCAGTACAGATACTGTTACAAGCGTTTTAACAGGCTTTTCCTGGCCATAGAAAAATGCTGCAATGGCTATTGCCACACAGGCGGCATAACCCCAAAGATCAGTAACATCACTGCCATGAAGATGATTAACATATAGTACTACTCCAAACGCAATGAACGGAATAATGATCCGTGCAATAATCTTAGCAGCACCTTTTAAATTGAAAACACTCACCGCACCTGTCCAACGACCGATCATCAGGCTTCCCCAGTAAAGGGAAATGTATTTTGAAATCTCACTTTCATTTAATCCTGCATCAGTCAGGTAGCCCGGTGTTTTGAGTAATGCACCAAAGTTATTATCAATTGTCACTTCTACACCCACATATACAAAGATGCCCAACATACCATAGATGAGCTGGGGATATTTCATAGCCCCCCATCCTTCGCCATTTTTTTGTGCTACGCCATTTGAATAGAATAAAATACCAATTACGGCGGCAATGGTTACAAGTAACAGAGGAAGTTTGGGAATATCGGCAAGCTGTGCAGTAATAATTACGGCAATAATAACTCCCGTCATCAGCATGAGTGAGCCGGCAGCTTTATTACCTTTTTCGAACTTTTCATCATTCTTTCCTGATGGTAGTTTAGAGAACATGAAAAATAAGGCAACGGCTAAGAAAACTCCTGCCACGATAAGATAAAGTGTATTGATGTTGGTTACAGTTACTTCGGTATCTGACGCACCTACAGAACCAAACAGGAAAAAACTGACAATGATCGGCCCCAGTGTGGTACCTAACGAGTTAACACCTCCGCCCAGATTCAGGCGATGCGAACCTGTAGCCGGATCTCCCAATGCAATAGCAAATGGTTGTGCAGCTGTTTGCTGTAGTGAAAACCCAAGCGCAATAATGAACAATGATGCGAGGAGAGCCGGAAAGGAGTTTGCATTTGCTGAAGGTAACATCAGCAAAGCTCCGGCAACAGAAATCAATAATCCATAAATGATCCCTTTTTTATATCCGATCTTGTTCAGGATATCGTAGCCAAGTACATTGGATACAAGGAACAACACTAATGAGCCGATGAAATAAGCTCCATAGAAAGCCGAACCCACTAATTGCGATTCAAACTGACTGAGTGCAAAATGTGATTTACAAAAAGGAATGAAGATACTGTTGGAAGCAGCAATGAAACCCCAGAAAAAGAAAACGGTCACGAGGGTACTTAATGCTCCGTAGTTGGTTGTTTGTTTAGATTGGCTCATAGCAATCGGTTGTTTTATTAAATGTTGCCCAAAGTATAACATTTTTCAGTGCCATGTTAAGACTGCAGTTTTTTTTGTTGACAGCTTGTACAAAAAAAGGAGCCCCGGGCTTAGGGGTATTTTAAAAACCGGGGTTATTCTTTCATTTTTTTTATATATCTCACATCGCCAATCAAAAAAACCCCTTAATTTCAAATCAAACTTGTTTAATACTCTACAATGGAGATAGTACATGTAGCTGCAGAATGTTACCCGGTGGCCAAAGCCGGTGGTTTGGGTGATGTGGTGGGGGCTTTGCCCAAGTACCAGGCAGAGCTCGGTCATGTAGCCAAAGTGGTGATGCCGATGTACCGAACTAAATTCCTTTATACAAATGAATGGGAACTGGTACATGAAGGCGGTCAGCAGATGGGGTCTCACTTTTTTCATTATAGCGTTATTAAGGAAAAGACGAATAAACTCGGTTTTGATCTTTATCTCGTGGACATAAATGGCCTGCTCGACCGGGAAAAGATCTATGGATATGATGACGACACGGAGCGGTTCATGGCTTTCCAGATTGCCGTCTGCGATTGGATCACCAAATGGACACACCAGCCGGATGTGATCCATTGCCATGACCATCATACGGGTTTTATCCCGTTCATGGTGAAGTATTGTTTTGCGTTCAGTAAACTGGCGGGTATACCCACTGTTTTCACCATTCATAATGCACAATACCAGGGCTGGATCAGTTGGGATAAATATTATTATTTACCGGCTTATGATTCCTACAAATGGGGACTGCTGGACTGGAATAATATGATCAATCCATTAGCCTCTGCAGTCAAATGCGCCTGGAAAGTAACAACGGTCAGTAACAGCTACCTGGAAGAAATGCGCTATGCTGCCAACGGGCTGGAGAATTTGTTTGAATATGAGCGAGGTAAAAGCCTGGGTATCTTAAACGGAATTGATACGCAGGTATGGAATCCCGAGACCGATAATATGATCGTTAAGAATTACGACAAGGAATTGGTGGAGAAAGGGAAGATGAGGAATAAGAAGGAACTGGCGGGCCAGTTTGGCCTGGATCCCGATAAGCCGTTGATCACATTTATCGGGAGGTTAGTGGGAGAGAAAGCCGCTGATTTGTTGCCGGAAGCCATCAGCCAGTCCATTTACCAGCACCACGGTCATGCCAATTTCCTGATATTAGGATCAGGAGATCCGGAATTGGAAGACAGGCTTGACCAGATGAAACACCAGTTCAAAGGGTATTATAATTCTTATATCGGGTATAATGAACAGTTGAGCCACCTGATGTATGCCGGTTCGGATTTCCTGTTAATGCCGAGCCGGGTGGAGCCATGCGGATTAAACCAGATGTATGCATTAAGATACGGTACTATCCCAATGGTAAGAACGGTGGGTGGATTAAAGGACACCATTACCGATTTTGGCGACTGGCAGGGTTTCGGCATACGTTTCAATGAAGCCAGTGTTTGGGATATTACCTATTCAGTAGGAAGAGCTATCGATCTTTACAATAATAAGCCCGACCTTTATTCCTGGATGCGAAGTCATATGATGACGATCGATCATTCATGGGACGGGGCAGCGCAGCAATATATTAATCTATATCAGTCATTGAAATAAACTATACTTGCCATGGCTATCAGAACCATCACTCACTCGAAAGAAATTTTATCAGTTATATTGGGCGGAGGTGCAGGATCCCGGCTATCGCCACTAACTTCCAGTCGTTCCAAACCGGCCGTGCCTATTGCCGGTAAATACCGATTAGTGGATATCCCGATCTCTAATTGCCTGAACAATGGCATAGGCCGGATGTTTGTGCTGACCCAGTTCAACTCGGCTTCACTCAACAGGCATATCAAGAATACTTATCACTTCAGTGCATTCAGTAAAGCTTTCGTGGATATACTGGCAGCGGAACAAACGCCTGATAACCCAACCTGGTACCAGGGAACTGCTGATGCTGTAAGGCAAGGCCTGCGCCATATAGAACCTTTTGAAAGTGACTATATACTTATTCTCTCCGGCGACCAGTTATACCAGATGGATTTTGCAGAGATGCTGGAGAATCATAAAGAATTAGGTGCTGATATTTCTGTGGCTACTATTCCTGTTGCTTCCAGGGAAGCACCGGAGTTTGGAATCCTGAAGTCCGATAAAGGGTTGATCACTTCTTTTATTGAAAAACCCAAGAAAGACATATTGGGAGATTGGGTAAGTGATACAGGAAATGAAATGAAAGAAGCCGGGAGGATTTACCTCGCTTCGATGGGTATTTATATCTTCAACAGGAAGTTGTTGTTTGATATGCTGCAGGATGAATTTAAAGAAGCTACTGATTTTGGAAAAGAGATCATTCCGCAGTCTATTGAAAAGTATAAAGTAGCCAGCTACCAGTACACCGGCTACTGGACTGATATTGGTAATATTTATTCTTTCTTTGAAGCTAACCTGGACCTGACCAAGGATATTCCTGATTTCAATATGTTTGATAATGACAGGACCATCTATACACGACCAAGGATGCTGCCACCCGCCAAGATTAGTGGCACTACTTTGGAAAAAACATTGATCGCTGAAGGTTCCATCATCAATGCATCCAGGGTAGAGCATTCCGTAATCGGGATCCGCAGCAGGGTGGGCCATGGCAGCACCATCGTCAGCACTTATATCATGGGTAGTGATTTTTATGAAACCCTCTCCGATATCGCTTCGGATACAGAGAAAGGTATCCCATTACTTGGAGTTGGCGACCGGTGTTATATAAAAAATGCCATACTGGATAAGAATGTCCGAATTGGCAATGATGTACGTATCAACGGAGGCCCTCATCTTGAAAATACTGATCATGCACTTTATACGGTAAAAGATGGTATTGTTGTCGTCAAAAAAGGAGCCGTATTGCCCAATGGGTTTGTGATCTGATAAATACTTTAAAAGGAAGCCGGAAGGCTTCCTTTTTTTTAAGGATCAGAAAATGTGTACTTATTACATATTCTCCTTAACTTTCCTCTCAATTATTGCTAAAAACGATTGCTATGTCTACTGTATCTATTGGGCAAAAGCCGCGACTCAGTCTTTTACAAATCATAAATATGAGCGTTGGTTTTTTCGGAATCCAATTCGCTTTTGGTTTACAAAATGCCAATGTAAGCCGCATATTTCAAACATTAGGTGCCAAGATTGATGAGATACCAATCTTATGGATAGCGGCCCCGCTTACCGGGCTAATTATTCAGCCTGTTATTGGCCATATGAGTGATAAAACATGGTTAGGGAAACTGGGCAGAAGGCGACCTTATTTTATGACAGGAGCAATTTTTGCATCCCTTGCTCTTTTTGTTTTTCCAAGTGTGTCTGCACTTTGGATGGCTGCAGTAATGCTATGGCTGCTTGATGCATCAATAAATATTTCAATGGAGCCCTTCCGGGCATTTGTAGGAGATATGTTGCCTGATTCGCAAAGGACCCAGGGCTTCGCCATGCAAAGTTTTTTTATTGGTATCGGGGCAGTAATTTCTTCTTTGTTACCTTATATCCTTACAAGATTTGGTGTGGCAAATGAAGCTGCAGCAGGCGTTATTCCTGATTCAGTACGTATATCATTTATCATCGGAGCCATTCTTTACATGGCGGCTATTTCCTATACTGTTTTCACCACCAAGGAATACTCTCCAGCACAACTTAAATCTTTTGGAGAGATCAAGGAAGGGGAAAATGTCATCAATATCAAAACAAAGCTCTCCTCTTTCCTTAATAAGGGATTGATCTGGCTTTTCCTGGGAATCGGCTTGTCCGTAGCGTTATATACTTATAATTTAAAAGCAACTCAACCACTTGAAAAAGAGTTGTATGTATTGACCGGGGGTATTGCTGCATTCGGCCTGTTTCAACTATTGGCCTGGCTTTTTCAAACCATGAAAATCAGTAATGGGTTTGTTGAGGTAATGGATGATCTTAATTTTCTTCCGGCAACTATGAAAAAACTGGCGATTGTTCAGTTTTTTTCCTGGTTTGCTCTTTTTGCAATGTGGATATATACAACTCCGGCATTAGCACAGCATATTGCCGGGACAACAGATGCTAGCTCTGCAGCTTATAACAAAATGGGTAACTGGGTTGGGGTGCTGTTTGCATGGTACAATGGATTTGCAGCTATGTTTGCTTTTTTACTACCCGTTCTTGCAAAACGTATCTCAAGGCCACATACACACATGGTAGCATTAATAGCAGGCGGGCTAGGATTGATCTCCTTTTATTTTTTCAAAGATGAAAAACTTCTCATTATCAGTATGGCAGGAATCGGATTGGGATGGTGCAGTATTTTAGCTATGCCTTATTCAATGCTAACAACGGCTTTGCCCGCAAGTAAAATGGGTGTCTATATGGGCATTTTCAATTTCTTTATTGTGATACCACAAATATTAGCGGCTACATTGCTAGGCTTTTTTACCAAACATCTTTTTAATGGGAATGCCATCCTGACGATTGTTTTGGGAGGTTGTTCCATGATTCTTGCTGCCTTTTTAACCTTACGTATCAAAGACAAATAACATCGTTTTTATGAAAAAGTATAGTGTGCTCTTCTTCGCCAGTTTGTTTTTGCTAAACATTTTAACTGCACAGGAAGTGTATCCCACGCATTGGTGGGTGGGCATGAAATGGAACAAAGTACAGTTAATGGTGTACCAGAAAGATGTATCTAATCGCATTCCTATGTATAAGCTGTCTGCGGCAGGTATGAAACTGGCGGACGGCGTTACATTAAAAGTGATACACCGGACCGAAAACCCCAATTATGTATTTCTTGATCTGGAAATTGCGCCAACTGCAAAACCGGGTAAACGGGTGTTTAGTTTCGGTCCTCCTTCCTCCGCATTCAAGTTCGAATATGAACTGAAAGCAAGGAATAAAGGCAATGGTACCACATGGGCACAAGGCGTTATTGCTGAAGATCTGGTTTACCTGCTGATGCCGGATCGTTTCAGCAACGGCGATCCTTCCAATGACAGGATCGCAGGTATGAGAGATCAGTCGCTCAACAGGGATTCTATCTATGATCGTCACGGCGGCGATTTCCAGGGCATCATTAATAAGCTTGATTATTTAAAAGATCTCGGTGTTACCACGGTTTGGATGACACCGGTGATCGAGAATGATATGCCGAACAGGACAGAACATGGCTATGCATTCACGAATCACTATAAGATCGAGCCCCGTTTCGGTGGCGCTGCGATGTATAAAAAATTAAGTGATGAATTGCATAAGAAAGGCATGAAGCTGATACAGGATGCTGTGTATAATCATGTGGGACTTTATCATTTCACCGTACAGGACCCGCCGATGAAAGACTGGCTGCACCAATGGCCATCGTATACGCAAACAAACTATAAAGATCAGGCTTTGTTCGATCCTTATCATTCCAACAGGGATCAAAAGCAAATGGCTGATGGGTGGTTTACTACCCAGATGCCGGATATGAATCAATCCAACCCTTTTGTTGCGAATTATATGATCCAGCATGCCATCTGGAGTGTGGAAGAGTTTGGCGTGGATGGTTGGCGGATTGATACTTATATGTACAATGACCTCGCATTTATGAATCGTTGCAACAAGGCACTGATGGACGAATATCCGAAGCTGACCATGTTTGGCGAAACCTGGGTTCACGGTGTACCCAATCAAAGTTATTTCTGCGAGAACAATTACAATATTCCATTTAAGAGCAACTTGCAGGCCACAACCGATTTTCAAACATTGTTCTATGGAATACAACCAGCCGTAAACGAAAACTTTGGCTGGACCGAAGGCGTGAATAAATTGTATACCACCACTGCCCAGGATTTCGTGTATAAGGACCCGATGCGCCAGGTCATATTCTTAGGTAATCATGATCTGCCGAGATTTTTCTCTGTAATAGGCGAGGATATGGCTAAGTATAAAATTGCTTTATCCTGGTTGCTTACGTTCCGCGGTGTGCCGCAATTATATTATGGGGATGAAATTTGTATGACGGGGTTCACCAATCCGGATGGCTGGGTGCGGCTGGATTTTAAAGGGGGGTGGCCTGCTGACAAAGAAAATAAGTTTACGAAAGAAGGACGTACCGCAAGAGAGAATGAAGCTTACGACCTTGTAAAGGCCCTAGCTAATTTCAGGAAGAAATCTTCAGCTATAAAAACCGGTAAACTGATGCAGTTCATTCCGAGAGATGGATTGTATATTTATTTCAGGTATGATAAAGAACAGACCGTAATGGTAGTGATGAACACCGCTGCAAAACCGATGAAACCGGATTGGGATATTTATGCAGAAAGAACAAACGGCTTTACTAGAATGAAAAATGTAGTTACCGGCGAAATTCAATCTTTTACCGGTTACGAGATACCGGCAAAAGATTGTGTCGTATTTGAATTACAGAAATAGATAACTATAAGAAAATATTCCAGATTGCCTGCTGGCCATAACTACCCCAGTCGGAGGTGACTTTTATTAAAGACTCCTGTAGTTCTTTTGCCACTTTCTTTTTTCCTTTTTGCGGGGCAGCAATGATATTGGTATTAACTCCGGTTACCTGCAATTTGGTAGCTATCCAACTGGTGTACATACGGGGGATAGTGATCCCGAGTATCATTCCGGGCAACCCATGAATACCCATCGGTCCACCGCTAACAGTTATCTCGTCTGTATAAAAGGCAAATACATATACGCTGTCAAATATGATCCCCGTGGCTTTGCGGCAGTTGAAGCCGGCGATCTCCCGGGTTTCATTAGGCGATATTTTCCAGTCGATCTTCATTAATGAATCACTCAGGAGGTAAGTATTGTCAAAAACAAATTTCGATTGAGCGAAAGTGCCGGCGGTGTAATCACTGTACCACAAATTATCTTCTTCCTCGCCTCTTGACCAGGGGAGTTTATTTTTTTCATCTTTCCGGTTATACTTGTAAACCGCTTTGTTGTCATTAAAAGTGTACTGGTACCAGGAAGTAGAGAACTGGGGCATTTTGTCTTTGAACATTTCGGCCCAGATACCATCACCAAAACTTTTATGGTTATTGGTCCTTACTTCAAATTCGATCATTCCGCTGCTGATGAATTGCTGGGCAGAACAAGCAGTGCTGACTAAAATAGCTGCAATGATGAATATTTTTTTCATATGCTGAATATCTTTATAGTTTAGAAACTGGCTGGCTTACCATTTTTTGAAATATTCCAGGTTAGCGTTAGGAGCCAGAACCTTCTTAGTGTTGTATAATAAGACTCAGTGAAATTATTACTGCTGAAGTTCCTGTTATAACCACGGTTCTGGTTCAGGATATCATAGATGCCAAATTTCATTTCAAATGCATTCTCTTTTAAGAATCGCTTGGTGATAGAAGCATTCCAGGTAGTGAAACTGTTGTTGGCCGGGAACCGGGGATCTTTCTGCCGGAGCTGCGTATTAGCATCCGTGTTGAACTCGAATTTTTTCGGCAGTGTTATCCTCAACTCAGCCCATCCTTCTATCTGCCAGTAGTTGGCATTAGCTGCGGTGTTGACAGATGCTTTGGAATTGTTCCAGGTGATACTGGGGCTGAAGTAGAAATTAAATTTATTTTCCACGTAGCGGCTGGCATTCAGCCTAACACCATAACTGGTAACATTGGTAACATTTTTCGTGGTGATATTATCTCTTGTAATAAACCCTACATTCCGGTTTTTATTGAAAGTAGGGCCTGCGCCTAGACGTACTTTACTGTTCTTTAGTTTGAAACCATAGTCACTGTACAGGCTCAGGTTATAAACACCATCTGCATTTACCGTTTGATAGGTTCTTACTCCGCTGGCTTTTATCGTATCAGATTGTACAAACGCATTTTCAGTCATCGTGAAATTGATGCTGGTCCAGAGATTTTTTTCCTGTAATACATTGTAAAAATTATAGCCTGCATTGATATTATGCCGGAAGGATTGTTTGAGGTCAGGATTACCGGAATAAACGTTCAGCGGGTCAGTATTCACACGGATCGGCTGCAATTGCTCCAGGGAAGGTGCCGTAGTGGAACCATTATAATTGAACCGGATACTTTCGCTCGGTTTTATCTTATAGTTAAAAGAGGCTCTTGGGAAAAAGTTGGTGAAATTGTAATTGGTTTTGGTGCTTTCTGTAATATTTTTTTGAATAAAATTGCTGAAACCTACCGAGGAGCCGAAAGAGATACTGTACTTCTTTTTATTGAGCCTGAAATTCAACCCGGGTGTATTGACCAGCCTGTTAAACTCGAAGGAGTTACTTAGTGTGTCAATTTTCTCCTCGTATTTACCGTTGATGTTTTTCTTATTGGTGATCCTGTCATTCGTATTACCATTCCAGGCAAGTGAGTAACTGAGTTCCAGGTAAAAATCCTTGGCCAATGGTTCGGTATAGGCAATTTTGGTGGAAATGCCCCTGGCTTCATTATCCCGTATATTTAACTGGTCGGTTGTATCCCTCCTTAAAAGGACTCCCGCATCATAATAATTATTCAGTGAATACAACAGGCCTTCATTTTCAGACCGGCTCCAGTTGAAATCAGTATTGATTGAAATGGTGCGGGATAATTTTTTGAATTTATGCTTCCACAAAACGGAAGATGTGATGCTGTTATTATCGGAGTTATTATTGCTGTTCCGGAGACTGTTGTTGATGTTTTCAAGTGATTCATTTAAGGCTTCGGAATAAGACCGGGTAGTGCTGCGGGTTGTTTTATTGTTTCCTTTGGTGGTCCATTTTAATGAATTACTTGAATCAATATTAAAATCGAGGGTAAGATTCAGGGCATGCTTGTTGGTGGAATTAAAACTGCTGCTGTTACTGTTATTGAACCAGCTGGTATCTGGTAAAAATGTTTTTGAGAAAGTGGAGTTATCGGCCTGGGCATTCACTTTGCTGAATTTATACCCGCTGTTGAAACTTTGTTTCTGGTCTTTTCCAAACTTATCGCTGTAGTGCAAGCCGCCGCTCCAGTTCCTCGGGATACCATTACGGCCCCCCCAATAATTGTCATCACCATCGCCACTGTAGCTGATCCACATGCCGCCGTCATCGCTCATACCACTTTCCATACCGTCCATACCGCCGCCATAGTTCTGTGCGTCCTGCCAGTCAAGATTGGTCTGCCCGGTATTACTCATGATGCCATAAGCCGCCAGCTTACGTTTATTCTTAAAGGAATTCAGCATGATGGCGTTGTTATATTTATCCTTTAACCCGCCTCCGGCTTCCACTTTTCCAAAATAACCTTTCTTCTGTTTCATCTTCAGGTTGATGGTCTTGTCTTTTACGCCATCATCAATCCCGGTAAATTCTGCCTGGTCGCTTTTCTTATCAAACACTTCCACTTCCTTTACCGCATCGGCTCTCAGGTTCTTGGTGGCAATGCCCGGGTCACTCCCAAAAAATTCTTCACCATCCACTAGTACTTTGGTTACCCGTTCACCCATGGCAGTGATCTTTCCATCTTTGTCAACCTGGATGCCCGGCAGCCTTCGGAGTAACTCTTCCACATTGGCGCCAGCTCTTACTTTAAAACTATCAGCTGTATAAACAGTTGTATCACCTTTAATACGTATCGGGGAGCCGCTTTTGATGATCACTTCGGCCAGTAATTTGCTTTTTGGAGTTATATACACCTTTCCCAGGTCTACCGGGGTTCCGGCTTTGACTTCGAAATTATCGAAATAGTCACCCATATAAGGATGGGTGATCATCAGGATGAACTTACCATCCTTCAGGTTGTTGATGGAAAAATTCCCTTCCTTATCAGAACGGGTAAAACGGACCAGTACCGAATCTTTTTGGCGAAGTAAAGAGATCACCGCATTGGCAGGATTCTTTTTTTCTACTGAATCAGTAACTGTACCTTTAAGAGAAGAAGTTTGTGAATAGGAATTAATGGCTGCGATTAAAAACAGCAATAACAGTACAACCGGTTTTCTCATGGCTAAATTGTAGTTGGTTGGTTAAGATTCAACGGTTTCGGCCGCTAAATTCATTTAAAAAAAGCATTAGCGACTGACCATTCATGTAATTTTAAGTTAAAGCTTACTGAGCGATAATGCCGTATGACACAGAAAAGAAAGAATTCCACAAAAGATAATGCAGGGAAAGCCAAAATTGTTGCTTTGCCCAAGTCTGAAAAATCAAAAGTGTTGAAAATGCCTGAAGCACCAAAAAAATACGAGGATCTGAATTTTGTTGATACTTCACTTCCTGTTTGGAACTATTCCTTATTAACAGATGAAGATGTAGCCAACTACCAACAGGGTACCAATTACCAGCTCTATAAAAAATTCGGCTCTCATTCCATACAAGTGAATGAACGCTGGGGTATGTATTTCTGTGTCTGGGCACCCAATGCAACAGCAGTATCAGTAAAAGGCAATTTTAATCATTGGAAAAATCATGAATATGAACTGCAGCCCCGCTGGGATAAAAGCGGTATCTGGGAAGGTTTCATTCCTGATTTTAAATTAGGAGAAGCCTATAAATATCATATCGTAGGTTTCGAAGGCCGGGAAACAGATAAAGGTGATCCCTTTGCTAATTTCTGGGAAAAGCGGCCACAAACAGCCAGCATCACCTGGGATATGTATTATGAATGGAAAGATGATGCCTGGATGAAGAAAAGAAAAAAGCATAATGCGCTGGATGCACCGTGGAGTGTTTATGAAGTACACTTGGCCAGCTGGCAACGACCGGATAAAAATGACGAAGAAACCTATAACACTTATGACCAGATCACGGAAAGGTTAGTTCCTTACGTGAAAGAACTGGGATTTACACACGTTGAATTAATGCCAGTTACAGAACATCCCTTTGATGGGAGCTGGGGTTATCAATGCACAGGTTTCTTTGCCGCCACTTCACGTTTTGGTGATCCGCAGGGATTAATGAGACTGATCGATGCTTTTCACCAGGAAGGTATCGGTGTTATTCTGGACTGGGTGCCTTCGCATTTTCCATACGATGCACATGGTTTGTTCATGTTTGATGGTACGCATACCTATGAGTATGCCGATATGCGCAAGGGATTTCATCCGGACTGGAACAGCTATATCTTCAATTATAAAAGGGGAGAAGTAAAATCATTCCTGATCAGCAGTGCAAGATTCTGGTTTGACCTGTTTCATATTGATGGCATAAGGGTAGATGCAGTTAGCTCCATGCTGAAATTGAATTACTCAAGAGAAGAAGGAGAGTGGGAGCCGAATGAATTTGGTGGCAATGGTAATCTCGAAGCAATTGCTTTTATCAAAGACCTGAATGAAACCATCTTCCGTGATTTCCCGGATGTGCAAACCATTGCTGAGGAAGCCACCGACTGGCCCGGAGTTTCCAAACCTACCTGGCAGGATGGACTGGGCTTTGGTATGAAATGGATGATGGGATGGATGCATGATACATTGGATTATTTTAAACTTGATCCATTGGTACGCCAGTTTCAGCAGGATAAGTTTTCATTCAGCATGATGTATTTCTATGATGAAAATTTTATGTTACCGCTGAGTCATGATGAAGTGGTGCATGGCAAAAGCCCGATGCTGTATAAGATGCCGGGAGATGAATGGCAGAAATTTGCTAATCTCCGGTTGATGTACACCTATATGTGGACACATCCCGGTGGCCGGTTGCTGTTCATGGGCGATGAGTTCGGGCAAACAACAGAATGGAATTATAAATCAGAACTGGACTGGGGCTTGTTACAATTCGATTGTCACCGGTTACTGAAAGATTGCGTGGCCGACCTGAATAAAGTATTGAGGGATGAACCTGCACTTTTCTCCAACCAGTTCAACCAGGATGGGTTTGAATGGGTGGACCTCAATCACCGTCAGGAATCGGTGATGGTGTATCGCCGCAAAGGCAAGAAAAAAGCGGACGACCTGTTAGTGATCCTGAATATGACACCCGTGGTTCGGAATGACTGGGCGATCGAGGTAAGTGGAAAGGCGTATAACGAAGAAATATTCAACAGCGACAAGACAATATACTGGGGCACAGGCAACGTTTACAACCCGGAGATCAGGTGTGAGTTGATTGACAAGGCTCAAAAAAAATACCGCCTTATCGTAAATTTACCAGCACTTGCTGGGATTATTCTGAAATAACTACTATTTTGGAATGATTATGGCTGATTAAAGGTTGGTTTTGAGGCGATTAGTAACTGTAAACCTGTAACTTGTGTTGCGTAACCAGAAAAATATCCAATTAAAAGGGAACCCTATGATCCGTAAAATCCTATCCTTGTGCCTGGTGATGACCACCTACATGGCATATTCACAGACTTCGGTCACCCAGATGAACCTGCCCCCTGATAGCGCAGGCTATTTTTACCAAAAAGGTTTATTGGAAAAGCAAAACGGCAGGCGATTAGAATCGTTGAAGAATTTTGAAAAAGCCGTTCGGTATGACTCTAACAATAAAGAGATCGTATCTGAGCTGGCCCTTGCTTATCTTGATCTGCGCCGTTATACATTTGCCAGGGATTCGTATAAAAAATTACTGGACCTTGGTGACGGATCTGCAGCGATCTATAAACAGCTGACCGCTCTCTCTTACCAGCTCAAGCAGCATGAGGATGTGATCAAGTATGCCACTAAATTAAAGGAACTTGATCCTGCAGAGAAGGTTAACTTTTATATCGGGCGGATTCAGTATGATCTTGACAACTATGGTGAGGCGATCAAATACCTGAACGAAGCGGCTAAAGAAGATGCCACCAATGCCGAGATACCTTATCTCATTGCCCATAGCTATGCGGATATGATGAACTATAAGCAGGCTATCCCTTATTTCCTGAAAGCTATTGAACTGGATCCTTCAAAAAATTACTGGATCTATGAACTCGGGCTGATCTATTATGCCATGCACGATGATAAGAATTCACTGAAATATATTTTACTGGCCGGCGAGAAGGGATATAAAAGAGATAATGATTACCTCGAGAACCTTGGCATCGCTTACCTGAATGTGGGTGATCTTGACCAGGGAGCCGCTATCATGGGCGAAATATTAAAAAGAAAACCCAGCGACCTGAATATCCTGAATATGCTGGCGGAAGCTTATTATTTTAAAGGAAAATACCAGCAGGCGATTGATTACTGGGATAAAGTACTCGAATATGATAAAGCCAATGCATCAGCTTTGTATATGATCGGGATGAGCTACCAGAAAAAAGGGGAGAAGGATAAAGGCATGGCACTTTGTGATAAGGCCATTGAACTCGATCCTTCACTGGCTTCGTTAAAACAAAAGAAACAAATGATGGGACTGTAAGTAGTCTTGAGTCGATAGTAAGAAATTAAAAAAGCAACCATATTGGTTGCTTTTTTAATTATGTTGTACTCAAGACTACTGACTAACCACTCCCGACTCGTACTACATTCTCTCCGGCACCCGTATTCCCAGCAAACTCATCGCAGAAGCAATCACATTGGCTGTCATGGCGGCTATTTGCAAACGCAGTTGTTTCTTCTCTTCGGTTTCGGCATTCATTACAGAATGCTCGGTATAGAACGTATTGAATGATTTAGCCAGGTTAAAGGCATAGATCGCCAGTAAAGATGGATTATGTTCTGTAGCAGCCTGGTCAATAATAGCCGGGTATTGCTCCAGCGAAACGATAAGGTCTTTCTCCAGTTTCAGCAGGCTACGCTCCATGGCCTGGGGTCCATCGGCCGCTTTTTGTTTCCTGAGTATTGATTTTATCCTTGCATGGGTGTATTGCACAAACGGACCGGTGAAACCGTGGAAATCGATGGACTCTTCCGGGTTGAAGATCATCTTCTTTTTGGGGTCAACTCTCAGTAAGAAAAACTTCAACGCTCCTAAGGCAATCGTATCATACAATTCTTTCAGTTCGGCTTCGGTGAAATCTTTTACTTTCCCCAGCTCTTCGGTTTTATTCCTGGCCACATTCACCATTTCTTCCACCATATCATCTGCATCCACTACGGTTCCTTCCCGGCTTTTCATCCTCCCGGTTGGCAATTCCACCATTCCATAGCTGAGGTGATAGATGCCATCTGCATAAGGCTTGCCCAGTTTTTTCAGGATCAGCTTCAACACTTTCATATGATAATTCTGTTCATCCGCAATCACATAAATACTCTGGTCATACTTGAACTCTTCGTATTTCTGTTGTGCCAAACCAAGGTCCTGCGTGATATAAACAGAAGTGCCGTCCTTTCTTAATACTAATTTCTCATCCAGTCCTTCATCCGTCAGGTCGATCCAGATACTGCTATCTTCTTTTTTAAAGAAAACGCCGGTCTTTAATCCATCCTCCACAAATTTTTTACCGGGCAGGTAGGTCTCACTTTCATAATACATTTTCTGGAAATCGCTGCCGATACGTTTATAGGTTACATCAAAACCGGCATAGACCCACCTGTTCATTGTCTTCCACAATTCAATCACCTCCGGTTTCCCTTCTTCCCAGTCCAGCAGCATTTGCTGGGTGCCTTTCATGATCGGGGCTTCTTTCTCAGCTAACTCTTTCGTCATGCCAGCTGCCACCAGTTCTTCCACCTGTTTTTTATATTCATCATTGAACTTCACATAATATTCGCCAACAAAATGATCACCTTTCATATTGGCTGATTCCGGCGTGGAGCCATTGGCGAAAAGCTGCCAGGCGATCATACTCTTACAGATATGGATACCCCTGTCATTAACAATACAGCTTTTAATGATCTCGTATCCCTTAGCTTTTAATATTTCTGCCACACTCCATCCCAGGAAATTATTTCGCAAATGCCCAAGATGCAAAGGTTTGTTGGTATTAGGAGAGGAGTACTCTACCATTACTTTCTGCCCGTTGGCTGCACTCAGCCCGAATTGTTTATTATTATAGCCGGACTGTAACACTTCCAGCCAGTAGCTATCAGCAATGGTCAGGTTCAAAAAGCCTTTGATAACATTATAGGCTTTGAAAAAAGAGGGATCATTTTTCAGCAATTCCTCTCCCAGTTCCGCACCCAGTTGTTCCGGTGATTTCTTCAGTTGTTTGATAAACGAAAACAACACGATTGTATAATCTCCCTCAAATTCAGGCTTGGTGGAACTGACGGTCAGGTCAGTTTCTTTGAACGCATGCCCGCTGATATTCTGTAACGCCTTTACAACTAATGGCTTTATCCTGTTTACGATATTCATCCTTGTCAATTATTGCGCAAATGTAAGAAACCCGGCCCGGTTAAACAGGAAGCAACGGTTGTTCTGGTGATTTAACCGCCGGAATTTCAGTTTTGCTGTTTCTTTTATTTACTTTGCCCGGTCATGAAAAAACATATCCATAGCATCCGGGAATTGATCCTGCCCATGATCGACTTCTTTCACCCGCTGTTTCGCCGGATCATGCCCCTGCGGACCTTCCGGTATGCAGCCTGCGGTGGTATCAATGCAGTATTGAGTTTTGTGGTCTATTTCATTTGCCTGAAATATGTTTTTAAAGAACAGTTACTGCAGTTGGATTTCTATGCATTCACACCACATTCGGCGGCCCTGTTCGCTTCTTTTCTCTTTGGTTTCCCCTTTGGTTTTTTCCTGATGAAATACGTGGTGTTCAACGATTCAAGGGTAAAGGGGAAAGTGCAGTTGTTCCGTTACCTGGTGATCTACCTGTTCAACCTGGCCCTGAACTATATTGCCCTGAAAGTATTCGTAGAGATCATTAAAATGGATGCAGTGCTGGCACAGGTTATTTCAACGTTTATGATCATTGTGATCAGCTATATCGCCCAGCGTTATTTCACTTTCAAAATAAAGGAAGTGGATGATGAAAAAGAGATCACAGACTAAAATCAATTGATTCCACTTTCACCGACATAGAACCGGCGCAATTACTGCGGATCACTAAGAATTTATCAAGCGGGTAGATGCCGATCAGTTTCAGGTCGGTGATGTTTCCATAACTGCGGATGCCTTTCATCCATTCCCGGTTCAGGTATTGTCCCATAGATGTTTTAGCAGAATCAAGATAAGCGGTCAGGTCATATTTGGCATATTTGCTGATCTCATTCACAATTCTACGGTTGAATAACCAGTCGGCTGCTTTCAGCAACGCATCTTTGGATTTGATATCAAAATCAATATTCTTTATCTCCAGTAATTTTTTTTCAGGATCATAGACCGGTTTGCCTACGAGGTACATAGTGCCTTCATTGGTGCCTCCGAAATTGATACGGATGATCAGCTTTTCATTACCCGAACCGAATAGTTTTACGTCTTTGATGATAAACTTCTTTTTCACCGGGCCTTTGTTCAGGTCAAATTCTTTACCGCTGGCCTGCATATTCAGCAGGTTACTCAATGAATCATAATGCAGCACAGCATCCAGGAAAATATTGAAACCGGGTCTATTATTGAAGTCGGTAATATTGGGCAACCAGGAACTTTGCTCAGCCGGTTTTTCAAAACTGATCACCGGTTTGGCAGACAAACCGAGTATCACATTCAGTGAATCATTACGGGCATATAAACTGTTGATGCGGATACGTTGGGGATTCACCTGCAGCCAGCCCATACCATAAAGATCATATACTTTATTCAACTGGTCCCATACCTGCTGGAATTTTGATTTCAGATCCACTGTGCCATAGTTCTTATCCAGATCAGCTTTGGCTGCATCCAGTTCGGTTTTTAATCCGTTCAATACTTGTTTGGTGATATCCTGTCCCCAGAAACAGACCTCGCATTTGTCCAGGGCTTGCGGCTCATTTCTTTTGATAGCCAGTTTCACTTTATAATCGGGCAGCACGGCTAATGAATTGGTAAACGAAACATTTACTTTTCTTTCCGGCTCATCAAAACCACAACGGCAGGGAGCTGTCCACGGAGAAACGGCAACACCGGCCACACAAACCCTTGTAGAACCAATGATCTTATAATAACCGGTGAAGCCTAATGATAAGGATGTACCGGTGGCTTTCATTTGTAAAGGACTGCGGCGGAAGGAATATTTATACCTTGTATCACAACCATCATAGACCCATTCATCCGGGTATTTAGGAGAAGTAAATAAAGTGTCCACACTTTTTTCTGCCATCGCATAAACAGGTTTCAAACTAACCTGGATGGGCACATTGATCTCGGAGACCGGTAAAGAATCCAGCTTGAAATTAGTTTGTGCCAGCGTTGGTTTTTCCGGGTTGATCTTGGGCGAGCAGGAAGCCAGGAGAATAATTGCTGCTGCTAAAAGAACAATTCCTTTTCCATTCATGTTTTTCATTGATAAGCTAAAGTAAGGAAAGAATGGAAAAAGAATTGTGAAGAAATTACGTCGTAAAAAACAGCCGCTTAAGCGACTATGCAAAAAAAAATGACCAGGTTGTAATACAACTACAAAGTCATTTAGCAGAAAAAGGACAATGGAATTAACAAAGCTCCTGCTTTTATTACGAAGTAAATGAACGTACTTCACCAAGGCCGGTATAGCTTACTGGTTTAAAATAAAATTTGATGCTCACCCTTGCTATTATAATGCTGATATGCCGCACCCGCAAAGGACAAATGCTCCTGTTCCGCTGGTCGGGTATCACACCGCTGGCACTGCGCTATTGATCACATCTCTTTGGGCTGTGTCATACTGAACCAGTTGCCGCAGCCGTCTTTCACCACACACTCAATTCCGTAAAATTGTTCTTTAGGTTCCGTCAGGTCCACACCTTTCGCTTTTAATTCTGCATACGATGCCCGGCAATCGGTCGTGTATAGTACACCGGCACCCATGATCCCTTTTTCCAGTAATATTTTAAAAGCATTCCGGCTTTCTTCATCAAACCCGTCGGGGCAGGCATCACTTTTTACCATGCTTTCATGCAGCACCGGCATCAGCACCACTTCCAGGTCGGGTTGTTCCGGTGGATTGAGGGTGAGCCAGCGGTAACCGCTTTCCATCGTGGCATCGGTATTTACTTTAAAGCCCAGTATGTTGACATAGAAATTATATGCCTTGTCCTGGTCGAGTACAAAAAGAGTGGTGTGAGAAAATTTTGTTACCATGTTGGTTGGTTTTTGATTGTATCAAATGTAGGAAGGAAGGATAGAACTGGTTTATTGAATCTTGCTTTCCTACTATCAGATTTTATACTGTTCAATAAAACAATGCGGAATAAAACGCTTTGGCTCCTCTTTCGCTAATTTCTTTTTCAGCCAGGCAATATTCCGGTAATACTGTGGTGTGTGACCGCTTTGCTTCCTGAATAATAAACTGAATGAAGCAAGGCTTTCAAAACCGATCATCGTGCATACATCCGTAACGCTGATGCCTTCTTTGGCTAATAACAATTTCGCCGCTTCTATTCTTGTTTGTGTAAGATACTGGTGCGGTGTTTTCTTATATACTTTAGTAAAGAGGCGGTGAAAATGAAACTTGGAAAGGAAAGCCTGTTGCGAGATCTGCTCCAGGTCAATCGGTTCATGATAGTTGGCATCTATATACACCTTGGCGGCCACAATACGCTGGTATATGTCGGGAGTAAGTTGCATAGCCTGCCGTGTTACCCGGCTTTTTTGATTTTAGAAATTGTTTTCCGGGTTGTTTTTGTTTTAGTTGTCATGTCTTCAAGTGCAAGTTCGATAGCTGATTGAACGAGCTTTTTGATTTTATTATTCCTGTAATCTTCCGGGGCTTGTACAGGAATATGTCGTATCAGGTTTCCTGTTCCGGTTAACAACTGATGAGGGTCTTCGATCAGGGTTCCTTTATTGAAACCTAAATTCAGATGGTTGGTGTAAATGGGGATCATGCAATAGGCATCTTGCAATTTTTCTGAAATGGAAAATACAGTTGTCAATGCGTGGGTATGATAAAGCAGTTCGTTAGCATCGGGGTAAATATCGAGCAGCCAGGCCCGCAGGTCTTTAAACAGTTTTATGACGGGCTGTTGTTTCAACTCTAACAGGGAAAGAAAATCAGGATGTATGTCCCGTGTAGTTTTCATAATAATTGTTTACCGGTTCGAGGGGTTCTTCCATTTTTTGCCAAGCCGCTCAATCGTTCCTCTCACTCTTTCTTTTTTGGTTTCATCCCTTTTGGCCGTTACGATCCATTCAATGTATTCTTTCTTGCAGGTAAAAGATAGCGTTTCGAAATAGGCAGCTTCCTTTTTATGTTTCTTCAATGCAGCAGATAGTTCTTCGGGCAGTTTTACTTCTTTGGTAGTTGGATTGACCCATTTAAAAATTTCCCGTTCTTCTTTGGGTTGAGCTTCCTTCTTTTTATCTGCTTCCGTTTTGGCCCTGAAACCAAAGACCGACCAGGTTTCATTAAAAGAGATCAGGTTGATCCAGGTGAGTTTATCGCTTTCCGCCAGCAAACAATCCCAGCCCTTATCCCTTGTCAGGTCGGTTTGTATTTTGGAACTGCCTTTTGGATAATAGACCCATATGGTCACTTCCGGCTTCACCAGCTTCATCACTTTACTCATTTCCTTTTCCAGCTGTGCCCGGTTTAGTATAAACCAATGGACCTGGTTATATTCCTTTCCGCTGTCGGTAATTTTTACGCCTGCCGGCAAGTCTTGTAATCCTTTTTTAAAATCCACCGGGGCATGAAGGGTGAGCAGGGAATAGTTCTCTTTGATCCTTAACTTATCCGCTATGGAGGTAGCCATACTGGTTTTGTTTCTATAAAAATAAGGGGATTGGGCAGATGTGTTTATTGAATCTTGCGATATAGACCACGGGAGGAAGTCCATTGTCAATCGTCCATTGACCATTGTATTCCAGGGATCCGGACCCTGCCACAATCAACGACCAGCCGTTGTCTGTGGTCTATGGACCATCGTCCCCTCCCAAAACCTGCCAATTTTTCACTTTTTCCCCCGCGGCACAATGATTGACAAGCTATAGCGAACAATAAACCCAAGCATTATGGCAAAGATTATAGGAATTGACTTAGGAACTACCAACAGCTGCGTTTCCGTGATGGAAGGCAACGAACCGGTGGTGATCGCTAACGACGAGGGACGCCGTACGACCCCGTCTGTAGTGGCTTTTCTGAAAAATGGTGAACGTAAAGTAGGTGACCCGGCCAAACGCCAGGCTATCACCAACCCCCACAATACCATCAGTTCAGTAAAGCGGTTTATGGGCCGCCGCTTTGATGAGGTGACCGAAGAGATCAGCCATTGGAGCTACAAAGTGGCAAAAGGTGACAATAATACCGTTCGTATTGACATAGATGGCAGACTCTATACGCCCCAGGAAATCTCAGCAATGGTGCTGCAGAAAATGAAAAAAACAGCCGAAGATTACCTCGGCCATGAAGTGACCGAAGCAGTGATCACCGTGCCGGCCTATTTCAACGATGCCCAGCGCCAGGCTACGAAAGAAGCTGGCGAAATTGCCGGTCTTACCGTTCGCCGTATCGTGAACGAACCGACCGCTGCTGCCCTGGCTTATGGCCTGGACAAAGGCCGCCACGATCAGAAGATCGCCGTGTTTGACCTCGGTGGTGGTACATTCGATATCTCCGTGCTCGAACTGGGCGACGGGGTGTTTGAAGTAAAATCAACCAATGGTGATACCCACCTAGGCGGTGATGACTTTGATAAAGTGATCATGGACTGGCTGGCTGATGAATTTAAAAAAGACGAAGCGATCGATCTTCGCAAAGACCCGATGGCCTTGCAGCGTTTGAAAGAAGCAGCAGAGAAAGCGAAAGTGGAACTGTCTTCTTCTTCCGAAACAGAGATCAATCTTCCCTATATCACCGCGGTGGATGGAGTGCCCAAGCACTTAGTGAAAAAACTGAGCCGTGCAAAATTTGAAGCCCTGGCTGATAATTTATTCACCCGTTGTTTGAAACCCTGCGAAGCGGCGTTGAAAGATGCCGGCTTATCCACTTCACAAATTGATGAAGTGATCCTGGTGGGTGGTTCCACCCGTATCCCGAAAGTGCAGGAGATCGTGGAAAAATTCTTTGGTAAAAAACCCAACCGTGGTGTGAACCCGGATGAAGTGGTGGCAGTAGGTGCAGCCATACAAGGTGCGGTGCTGACCGGTGAAGTAAAAGATGTATTGCTGCTCGACGTTACCCCGCTGACACTCGGTATTGAAACCATGGGTGGTGTACTGACTCCGTTGATCCCATCAAACACAACGATCCCGACCAAGAAATCAGAAGTGTTCTCCACCGCCAGCGATAACCAGCCCGGTGTGCAGATACATGTGCTGCAGGGCGAAAGAAGTATGGCGAAGGATAACAAGAGCCTCGGTATGTTCAACCTGGATGGTATACCACCGGCACCAAGAGGTGTACCGCAGATCGAAGTGATCTTTGATATTGATGCCAATGGTATCTTACACGTTACCGCCAAAGACAAGGGAACCGGTAAGGAACAAAAGATCCATATTGAAGCAGGTTCCGGTTTGAGCAAGGACGAAGTGGAAAAAATGAAGGCCGAAGCAAAAGCCAATGAAGCCACTGATAAAGCCGAAAAAGAAAAAGTGGAGAAACTGAACCAGGCCGACAGCCTCGTGTTCCAGACCGAAAAACAACTGAAGGAATACGGTGACAAGATACCGGCGGATAAGAAAGCTACCATTGAGCAAGCTGCAGAAAAATTAAAAGAAGCCCATAAGGCACAGGATATACCGGCTATTGATACAGCCCTGGCTGCATTGAATGCTGCCTGGACAGCCGCCAGCGAGGATATGTACAAGAACACCCAGGAAGGCGCTGCACAGCCCGGCCCTGAAGCAGGTGCACAGCAACAAACTGCCGGTGCAACAGCGAATGATAATGTGACGGATGTTCCTTACGAAGAGGTGAAGTAAACAACTCTGAGTCTGGCCAAGAGAGATTAAAGAATAATAAATATTAAGCCCCTGTAGAAAATGCAGGGGCTTTTTTTAACTTAATGCAATGAGTAAAGATCTTACATATATTTTAGGTGCTGGGGCTAGTTTTCAATCAATACCTGTTGTAAAAACATTTAATAAAAGGTTTCTACAGTTTGGTAGTTATTTAGCGAGTAGGGGAAAAATATTTGCGGATACTGAAAGGCAAAAGCATGACGAAGCAGCCAAAGCAATAGCGGGAATATTTAATGATTTCTCCTCGCATCAATCATTTGACACTTATTTTAAAAAACTTTTTCATTTTGGAGATAGTGCTAAGATTAATTTGGGAAAACGTCTATTAAATTTATATTTTCTGTGGGAGCATTCGTCTTCATCAATGGCTATTACTGCGTTATCAAATAAACCCAATTTCGAAATATTTGAAAAACAATCTCAATTTGATAAAAGGTACGATGCGTTAATTGCAGGTTTGCTTTATCCAATTAGTGGTTCTTCAGAGCCAATCTGTAATGTCAATTTTATATCTTGGAATTATGATATAAATCTTTTGCACAGCATTAAGAATTTTTTTTATTCAAACATGTTGTACAAAGATTTTCTCAAAAAGGTAAAGAAGAGCCAGTTTTTATGGGAAATAGGCAGTAAAATAAAAATAGTTAATGTAAATGGGTCTTTTTATTCATCTAATATTAATTCGGTTGCTGATTTAACAAATATTAATATGGATAATTTTATTGAGGAAAAAGTAAACAATGGTTATCATGTAAATAAAAGTATAGACGAAGATGCAGAGGGTATTCGTTTTGCTTGGGAACTTGGTGATTTAGATAAACGGAGTTTAAATGACACTCTTTGCAAGATTATTAGAGGTACTGAAAATTTAGTTGTGATTGGGTATACATTCCCATTGTATAATCGGCTTATTGATTTAGGATATTTAAGGCAAGAGGATTTATTAAGTAAAGAAATTGTTATACAAGATCCTCAGGCAGAGGTTTTAAAGAAAAATTTACTTGATATTTATCGAATTAGCGAAGGTTCGAAAATTCAAATAGTCCCTAATTGCGACAGTTTCTATGTGCCATCCTCTGTTTTTGGAATTGAGGAATATAAAAAACCTATGCCTGTTCTGGCAGGCTAATTTCTTTACGCCATTGTTGGTGTTTCTCACCAACAAAACAACACATAACTTATCCCGGTTTATAAATATGTATAGATTGCCCCACTAATTTCCATTGCCCTTTTATTTTCTCCAGCAGCCGTATTTCATGCGAATAGGATTTGCTGCCATCGGCAGCCACCGAAACTTCATCATGGCTTACCCAGGCATGTTTTTTCTGTATGCTGAATGTAAAATTGTAAAGCACCGCAAAACCACCATTGCCCATTCTGCCACCGGGTGGGTTTACTATATTTTCCGGGGGCACATCGTAGCAAGTGCCATCTGCCAGCGAGACAAATGAACGGGTATATGGTTTTATGCTCCAGCATTCAGCATGTGCTTTTACATCACCCGATCGCCAGGTGGCTGCATCTTTTTCCAATACTTTTTTTATAGCGGTGCTGTCCTTCGCCTTTTGGGCGCCGGCGCAAAAGGAGGATAGCAGAACAAGAAGAGCTAAGAGAATATTTTTCATACAGGAATGTACTAAAAAATCCTGCTTTTACAGGATAAGTGGAGCCGGGTAGAGATAATATGTTTGCCTGTCAATTTTTAATCATCAAACCTCGTTCAGTATGAAAAAGTTTTTACTTCCTGTCCTGCTACTGTTTTGCGCCGGGCAGTTGTTGGCACAAAATAAATTAGGGATTGCCACTTACACAGTGCCTGCCGGTTGGCAAAGTACAACCGGTACATCATCCGTTGTACTGGAAAACAGTACAAAGAAAGGTGGGCTTTGCAAGATCACCATTTACAATACCGAAAAAGGCGCAGTGAACACCGCTGCCAGCTACCTGCAACAGCGAAAATCTAAAAACACCACGAATGCCCGGTATAACCAAACTGCAAGACAGCTGGTAAAAGCAGAAACAAATGGAAATATTGGTTTCTCCTCTTATGGCAACAGCACGGTGAATGGAAAAGAGGTCCGGGTTTATTTTTATTCGTTCACCAATGGTCAGGAAAGTTTTTTTATTGAACTGGTAGCAGATAATAATGATTGTATTACGGCCTTTAACCAGTTTCTTGTAACTCTGCTGGTAGATCCTGTCGCAGAAGTAACTTCAGGGCATGCCAAACGTAGTAAGAAAGCAGCTCCTGCCGCAGCTCCCGCAGCCCCGGCACCGATGATGTGATAGAGTGACGAAATTGCAAAGGCCCTGGAAACAGGGCCTTTTTTATACATGCAAAACCAATTATTCTTAGTTTTACTGCAAATAGCCGCTAGGTGAAAAAGCTCTTATACCTGTTCCCTGCCCTTGCTATTTGTTGGGCTTGTAGTAATAACCCGTCGATCCAAACTGTTGAGAGTAATGGTGTGCAAATAGCCTATAACAGGTATGGTGCCGGCGATACAACTCTTTTGTTTGTACATGGCTGGTGTATTAGTAAAGAATACTGGCAATCCCAAGTTGATTTTTTTTCACCAAAATACACGGTCGTTACTATTGATCTGCCGGGTTTTGGCCAGTCTGGCAAGATTAATAGTAGCTGGAGTTTTAAAGATTATACAGGGAATGTGAAGGCTGTCATCGGGCAGCTGGGGCTAAAGAATGTAATTGTGATCGGGCATTCCATGTCGGGTGATATACTGCTGGATCTAAGCAACAGGTATTCTCAGCTGCTAACAGGTATTGTGGGAATTGATAACCTGCATGAACCTGCTGTTCCTCTTAGTGAGCAAAGCAGGGCTGATGCCGAAGCATTCTTTTCTGTGTTCGCTTCCCGCTTTGACAGTTTAGTTACAGCCTCTATGGAACAATACCTTTTTCAGCCTTTTACTGATACAGCCATAAAACAAAGAGTCATGCGAAGTATCATCAATGCTGATTCATTAGTGGCAGTACAGGTACTTAAATCTTTTACTTTCTTTGCCGCGGATGGACAATCAAGGATGCAAAAATTGAATCATAAACTTTACCTCGTTAATAGTGATGTCATGCCTGTTAAAATTGACTCATTGAATAAGTACTGTGCCAAAGGGGCTGCAGTAGCCTATGTGCATAATACAGGCCATTACCCCATGATTGAAAAACCGGGCGAATTCAATAGAGCATTACAGGAAGTTATTCACAGGTTGGGTCAATAGCCCGGCTAAACCAGCAAAATGTGCAGTAGTTATTTATTGTGTAAATAACTCTTGTTGAAAACCGTTGGGTTATGTTGTAGTAAGTAATGTTACTCGTTGTTTTTATATAGTAAATAGTAGGAAGCTACACCATTGCAATCTATTGTAACAGTATAATTTCTCCAGTTCACCGGTTGATTTAAGCAAGTGCCTGTCGGAAAGGAATGGCAGTAAGATAACCAGCAAACAAGTACTATCTCCATTTAAATGCAAAATAGCGGCAGGGCTTATCACTGGCATTTGCGATGCCATGAAACTGGCCGCTTTCAACAATATAAAGGTCACCGGGCTCAGCCTGGTAGGTCTTGCCCTCAATGGTCATTTCTGTTTCCCCTTCTATCATCAGGATGATCTCGGTATCCACATGCCGGTGCGGCGCATGGCTGGCTCCTTTTTTAGTCAGTGTGGTGGTATGCATTTCATAATTGGCACACATGGCTGTGGGACGGTCAAAATATTTTTTGGTGCCCCGGCCATCTTTTTCCGTGTAGGTCAATGAATCGGCATTTAAGAGTAAGGCGCCACCGGCTTTAGCACTTCTTTCCATATCTATGGGTTGTTTGGAGCGGAACATCAGCACATAATAAGTAACAGGGCCATCACCTGCGTTTTCAAAAGTCTGCATCTCGCCGGGTGGCACCAGCAATACACTGCCGGGGCCAAGTAGGGAGGTTTTGCTGCCGATAGTACATTTTAATAGGCCTTCTTTAATAATGATCAGTTCTTCGGTATTGGGTTGTGCATGGGCGGGTTTGGGTATTGCACCTTTTTCCTGGGTGGTAGCATGTATTTCGAAGTAGGCAAACTCAAAAGTGGTCCCTTCTGTTATTTTACGGGTTTCCCGCTGGTCATTTTTTATGACCGGCAGTTCATTCCAGTGAAATACGGCCGAACCAACCGGTTGCAGTTGCGCCATACTGGTGATGGCAATATGCAAGAGCAGGAGGGAGAACAGGCATTTCATGTAAGATCGTTTGCCTGAAGTTACAATTTTGTGGTTACGGCTTCCGGCATTTATCCCATGATATACTCAATGATATCCTGGAAGTAAACAAAGAACAGGACCCAGGCGATCATTACCAGTACAAGAATAGTTATTACTATATACACCCTTTTCATGGGTGTTTATTTAGTGATCGCTTTTATCTTGTCGATCAGTTGCTGCAGGTCGCCGTTAGCTTCATTCAGTTTGCTGTTATCCGGCAGGTTGTTCTGCTGGTAATTTTCCAGCACCGGGGTTGCAATCACCAGTTTCAATAATTCATGCAGGCTTTTCAATTCTCTTTCCTTGCTGTTCAGGCTGGTAATGGAAGTTTGCCAGTTGCTTAGTTTAGCCAAATAAGCGGCTTCGCTTTTATTAACCAGGTCTGCAGCCCGTTGTTTGGTGGCGGCATCGGGTATAGTATTGACATGCGACCGGGCATCAGCATAGTAGCGGCTGTTGTAGGACGTAAAGCTGTTATACTTTTCCAGGGCATCTTCTCTTTTTTTGTAGAAAGCAGCGATGCCATCTTCAATGGATTCCAGGTTGCTGTTTTGTTTTAGGGCCTGTCCATATAATTCATCCACCAGGTCTTTGTAGCCGCCGCTTCTATTTTCAATACCTGAGGTTAAGGTAACGACGGAGATAACTACCAAAGCTGCTAAGGCTGCCCATTTGAAGTATTTTTTCATAAACGATGTTTTGATGTGATAGAGTAGTGGATGGAAATTAGCAGATATTCCATAATGGCTGTATAATTTCTTATTTGTTTAACAGAAAATCAACAGGCTGCTGGGCAGCCGGGAGAAACCCACCCGGAATTACTATATTTATTTTTAATCAGCGAAATCATGAAGACTCTTATTGCACTGGTCAGCGAGTTAGAAACGAAATTGCCCTTTATTGAGCAAAAGAAGGAAACAGTATCACAGGCAACAGTCGGCTGGCACCTGGAGCATAGCTTACTGGCATTGGTAAAAATGATATCTGCCACGGAACATTCCAACCCGGCTGATTATAGAGGGAAGTTCAACTTAAAACGTTCTGTGGTATTGCTGCTGGGAAAGATACCGAGAGGTAAGGCCAAAGCACCGACTGCTGTAAGACCCGGCGAAGTGATCAGTGCCGAAACGATCATTCCTTTACTGGAAAAAGCCAAACAAAAAGTGGAGTTGTTTGAGAAATTAAGCAGCGATAAATTCTTTACGCATCCTGTTTTTGGTGATGTAAAACTAAAACAGGCAAGAAGAGTTATAGCGATCCATACAGCTCATCATCTTGCCATTATCAATGATATTTTAAAAAAATAAAGGTTGTTTATTGTGTTAGCAACTGGCCCGGGTTCTCCTGCGCCGCACTGCAATCTTTTGGTTGTGCATAATATATTTTATACCCGGCGTCGCTTCGTTATCAACATATAATAAGGTCGCCGGCGCAACTGACCGTGCCAATAATGACGAAAGGTTTTGGCCGTGCCCGAATTTGTTCTACCTTTTTACCTCACCAAACAACAACTGGTATGAAAAATCTTTTTTTATTGCTGACCATTGTAACTGGCAGCATTTGTATTTCCTGCAACAACAGTGGTGGTATGTCGGCCACGGCGAAGAAAAACCTGGAAGTGAATGAAGCCATTATGAAAGCCTATGAAGCCGGCGATTTTAGTAAAATGGGCGACTATATTGCAGCCGATGCCATTGATCATGGCAGTGATCATGGCGATGTAAAAGGGCTTGACAGTATTGTTGCCGACATGAAACGCTACCATGCTATGATGCCGGACATGAAATCTTCCAACACACGGAGCCTTGCCGATGATGAGTATGTTTTTACCTGGGCAACTATTTCCGGAAATATGAACGGCAAGCCAATAACCATGTCAAGTATTGATGTATCAAAATTCAAAGACGGTAAAGCCGTGGAGCATTGGGTCTATATGGATCCCAAAGATATGATGGCGATGATGCCGCCACCACCTGCTCCCGTGGATACCACAGTAAAGAAATAACCTTTTTAATTTTAGTAGTGAACAGGTCCGGGTAACACGGGCCTGTTTTGTTTTTACTAATGAATTGTTTAAAATAGCCGATCGCCTTTACTGTTATTGTCCTATCTTACTGTAACCAACGAACACAATTCATCCCCTCTGATTCCTGTTATCAATTCTCACCCGCTATCTTTTATTCACCACCAAATCATTTTACAATGAAACGAAGAAGTTTTATCTACAGTTCATCACTCATTGCCATGAGTGTGGGAGTTTTTGGAAAGGTCAAATGGGATGGCCATGCCTTTGTAGGGGAGGACCCTACCACCACCGACATTCTCGGACCGTTTTATCGACCCGGCGCCCCCTTCCGTACTGAATTAGTTCAAAAAGGAACCAAGGGACAATTGCTTCATTTCAGCGGAACTGTTTTTGGAAAGGATGGGAAAACCCCACTCAAAAATTCATTGATCGAAATATGGCATTGCGATGAACACGGGGTTTACGATAACACTTCGGATGATTATATCTACCGGGCTTCTTTTAAAACGGGTAATGATGGGAAATATCATTTCAAAACCATATTACCGGTTCCTTATAATGTGGGAGGTGACACCGTCAGGCCGGCCCATATACATATGCGTATCTCCGGTAATACGCAGCAGGACCTGGTGACACAAGTCTATTTCAAAGGAGATGAGCATCTTTCCAAAGATGAGAGTGCAGGAGATCCCCGGTCACTGAACCGCATCCTGGAATCTTCCACCAACAGTGCCAATGAAAAACTGGTGAAGTTTGATATTGTATTGAAGGATGAATATGTACTGGATGCAGGAGCGTTCAAAAAGATCGCAGGTTTGTATACGATGAAAGATAAATCCATGTGTGAATTCTACCGGCAGGATGATCAGCTCTTCGTAAAAATAAACGGCCAGATCATGGAAGCCATGGATTATAAAGGCAATAACAGCTTTGAAGGCGGACTTAGCAGGGTGAAAGCACAATTTGAGTTTGCTTCAGGAGGAGCCATTACCGTAAAAGCGAGTTATATGGAGGGCCCCGATAAATACATTACCGTTGAGGGAGAAAAGATGCTTAAATACCCGGGATAATTCTTTAAGCCCTGGTTCCCTGAAACAGGGCTTTTTAAAGTCTTATTGCTGCAACGTGTTTACCTGTTACAGCCACCGACTGACTCGATTACATTCATACCTGCTGCAATGTCAGTGGCAAACAGGTCAAATGACAATTAATGGCATTCTGCGACAGCTAATTTTATCCGGCATGGTTCTTAGCTAATTAAAAGACTGCCTGATTAAGGCATAGCTTTACTTATAATATAACTGATTATGGAAATTGAAATATTCACTCTTGCTGACTTTGCACAGGATAATAGTTCAAAATTGACTGTTGTCGGGACCTTTGATGCTATACAGGTGAAACAATTCCCGGTACAACATCCATCTTGTTCAGTAGCCTGCCGCTTGAGGTTTGGCATTAAAGAAATCGGCCAGCATGAATTTAAACTCCGGCTGACGGACGCTAATGCAAAAGAGATACTGCAACCAATTGAAGGGAATATCAATATCGGTACACCACCCAATGGCCAGTTTGCTGCCATTAATATTGTGATCAACTTTAACCAGCTCCAGTTTGAAAAACCAGGCCGTTACTCCTTTGAGCTATATATTGATGGAGAATGGAAGTCCGGATTGCCTTTATTCCTGAACCAGGTGAGTTAAACCGCAGTATATCTTTTTTTGTTTTCTATCCTTAACAGTTTTTTAGTAACAGGCTGAAACCTTTGCCTGTAAAGGTTTTCAGGTCTAGCTGTTTGCTCTATAGTAAGGACATGCTGTTCAATTCATCACTCTTTTCCTTGGAAGGACAGCTTATTAAGTGTATCTTTGCGCCATCAATCTGAGAGATGTAGTATACTTACAAACAGGCGACAGAATTCAGCACTTCTTCTAACGATTCTTAGTGTATTTCTCCCTTAAGCCTCAGATCATTTTTGTAAACATTTAAAAGGAAATAAATCATGAAGAGTGATGTGATGCCATCTATTGTCCAGATGGAACCGGACGTATTAAAGAACCTGGTAAAAGAAGTAAAAGAAACCTTAGCAAAAGACCTTGTGATCCCTGGTGACAGTGAACGAACATTCACGGCAGCTGACCTGTGGAATATCCGCAGGAACGCAAGAACGGCACAGGGTCGTTTTGCCAGGTAAGCAGTTTTGAAAAGAGCCCCACGGGGCTCTTTTCGTTTAAAGCACCTCTTGTTAACATCCGGAGCTGACTTCTTTCAAGATTTGCCATGACAGGGGTCATCTGCAGCAGCCTTTATTAATGCATAGATTTAGTACATGGGCGATGTTAAAAACAGGGCTATTATTCTATGGTTGTCATTACCGCTTGCTGTGTTGGTGACGATTGCCAGTGTTATTGGATTAACAACAGAAGGATTCTATTCGGCAGAGACACTCAACTGGCAGGCGCAATCTGTCGGACAGGATATAGTGGATCTGTTTCTTATTATTCCTGCCTTACTTATTAGTTCTTATTATGCTTACCGCCGGCATAACGGGGCCCTGCTGGTTTGGGCCGGCATCATAGCCTTCCTGGTTTATACCTTTACTATTTACTGTTTTGCTGTTCATTTCAATGCACTATTTATTGTTTATTGCCTGACATTGGGTCTTTCGTTTTATGCAATGGCCTGGTTTCTATTGACAATTCTAAAGAACGATCTGCCGGGTATTTTATTCAAAGAGGTTCCTTACCGTTTAACGGCTCTTTATCTGGTGATTATTGCAATAGTATTTTATGTTCTCTGGTTAGCTGAGATCATCCCGGCAATATTGAACCAGGAGGTGCCTCCATCCATAAAAGAAGCCGGATTGTTTACTAATACTGTTCATGTCATTGATCTGTCTGTATTCCTGCCGGGTGTTCTTATTACTGCCATTTTTTTACTGCGGAAAAAGATAACCGGCTTTATAATGGCACCGGTGCTGCTTAGTTTTTTTGTATGGATGAACCTGAGTATTGGCGGCCTGGTTATATATATGAAAAAGGCAGGAGTGGAGCAGGAGTATACTGTGGCTGTTATAATGGGAGTGCTGGCTCTTTTAAGTGCCGGTCTCCTGGTTGTATATATTAAACGGATCGCTAAAAACACTTTACTATGAGTTATCTCGTCGTTTATATGAGCCAGCATGGCACCACGCAGAAGTTAGCAACTTATCTGTCACAGGAACTGGATGACAAAGTACGCCTTGTTAACCTGGCTAACGAGGCCATGCCAGATATAGAATCCTGGTCAACGGTTATCATTGGCGGTTCCATACATGTGGGACAGATACAGAAAAAGATCCGCCAGTTCTGCGAACTGAACGAAAAGCAATTGCTGTTGAAACGGCTGGGACTTTTTCTCTGCTTTATGAATACAGAGGAAGGGGCAGTTGAATTTGACACAGCCTTTCCTGAATCGTTACGTACACATGCCGTGGCACATGGCTTATTTGGCGGGGAATTGTTGCTCGAAAAAATGAATTTCCTGGAAAGACTGATGGTAAAAGCAGTGCGGGGCGTAAAGGAATCTGTATCCGTGGTGGATGAAGATGCGGTAGAAGAATTCTTACGATTGATCAGGGAATAACAAATCCGGCTGCTTATGGCGAGAGGGTCTTTGCGGCTACGGGTTTCTCATAAATGAACCGGACCATTGCATTTTTTTTATCATCAGAGGTAAGATAGAGCTGGTAACGTTTATCACCGGCATTGATGATCATTAATGCTGTATTAGGGGGAATGGAGCCAAGGTTTTCTCCGACCATGATCACTTCTTGTATGGTTCGTTGCAGGTCAATTTTTATGTTTGCCGTAACAGGTTTGGCGGTCAGCATTTTTCTTGATACCACCGGCATATCATTTACATAGACGGAAATGGTATCTCCGTCTATCACTCCATTATCATAAAAATCAAGTTTCACCATCCCGGTATCCACATAGATCGTTTTCACCAGTTCATTCTTTCTTTCTGTCAGGGTTTTGGGCAAGTTGGGTTTAAAAGCCGATTTGGTGATCCGGATCAATACGATCGTTCCCGGTGGACAATTCGATTTATTGTCCATGGTCTTGCCCGTCCAGGAACCACGCAATTGTTCTTCATTGCCGCCTTTGTGGTAGGAAAAATTATATCGTTTGATACAGGGAGTGCAATCGGCAGGAATATGAAAACTGGTAACGCCGATCTCGTTGATGAGTATACTGTTGCTGTCAGGTTTGAATGTCCCTTCAAAGGTTTCTCTTACGTAATTACTGGTGTCGGAATAATGATAAGAAACACCTGATATCTTGTTGCCAACCACCGTCAGTTGTAATTCAATATTGTAAACCGGGAAGCAGCCACCGGGTTCCATCACCAGTTTACCCTTCCAGATGCCATTGATATCCTGCGCCGGGGCACAGCATATGGACAGCAACAAAATGAGTAAAAGGGTAATACGCTTCATAAAAAATGAAAATAGGCCAAATAAATAAAAGGCAATGCAGAAATTACAGAAACGGTTACCCGGGTTTCTCCTGTAGTTCGTTTTTTACATTTCAGATAAGGTAAAAGGGGGCTGTCATTTTGGTTTCACATACCTGAACCTTACCACGGCATTTTTTTGTTCGGTAGACGTGATACGGACATCAAAACGTTGCTCGCCGGATTCAACAATCATCAGCGAAGTATTGGGCGGAATGCGGCCCAGGTTCTCGGCTACCATCACCAGTTCATGTTCCGAATTATCTTCATCCATTTTCAGGTTTACGATCAGCGGAGATGCTGTTAATCGCCTGGAAGAAAGCACCAGTTTTTTGTCCATATATACAGAGATCGTATCATCATCAATCTCCCCGTTATCATACAATTTCACAGTTACATTCTCATTGCTCACGGTGAGTATTTTAACCAATTCATTAGCCCTGTTTTTTAATACAGATGGGGTAGGCATGTTTTCCGGAACAGGTTTTTTGACAACCGGGGGTGCTATTATTTTTGAGACAGTATCAATTTTAGGTGTAACTGCGACAGGCTTTGTGGTAACCGGCGGGTTTGCAACCTGTTTTTTAACCACTGGTTTGCTGGCGGGTTTGGTAACTACGGGTGGTTTTTTTACAACGGGCGGATTGACTTTTGTGGTAACCGGCGGTTTTGTTACCGGGGCTTTAGCTACGGGGTTTTTAGGTGTTGCTTTTCTAAGGAACGGCTCAAGATAGAAATCAGATGAAACAACCCGTCTCAATGAAACCCGGCCACCACCGCAATCACCCCAGTATGAAGTGTCAACAGACAGCGGTTTTTCATTCCTGCCCACATAGGTTCCTTCCAGGAACTCCTCATTGCCAGATTTTGAATAGGTGAGGGTGTAATTCATGATGCAGGTCATACCTCCCAACACACTCTTTACTTCTACGGTACGGATTTCTTTGATCTTTAAGGTCTTTGTATTTTTTACATAGCTGCCGGTCATTGTTGCTTTGCCGTAAAAGCGAACATCTAAGTAGGAATAAGAAACACCGCTGGCAGCATAGGATTTATTGTGAGAGAGCTGAAATTCCAGCTTATAGAATTGTCCATCTTCGGACATGAAAAATCCTTTCCATATACCAGTCAGATCTTGCGAAAAGACGGTAAGATTGGAAAAAGGGACCAGCAACATAAAAAACAGGCAAGTCTTCCTGGATAGCTGTTTCATCACGGCTCAAAACTAACGAATTGGTTCGTATTGGAGAACGGCATTGGGCAAGAGTTTGTTAATTTTAACTGGCTAAAAAAGCTGTTTGTATCTATGCTCCTTTGCCTATGTTTTTTGGTTTTCTTTTTTTCCTGGATATCTCATTTTGCCAGTACTTAAATCAGCGTAAGATCGATTGCTTTACTGGCCCGGTAGGATTCTGCCCGGCAAAGCAATCCGGTATCAAATCATTTTGCTGAAATCTATTTTGAAGCTATATACCCTTACAAATGGATTGTATCAGATGTAGGGTAAAATTATGCTGATACGGAAGCTGAAGCTGGCTCTCCTTTATTTCAATGACCGGACTTCGATCAAAAAAAATTAAAAAGGCTGCAGGGGAAAACCAGGGAGATGGACAGGCTGATCCGGAAGAATATTTAATAACCAGAACTTGCCTGTGGATCCCTGTAAATCAACCGGATTTTGCTAAATTTGCACTCTCTTTAAAACAGGGATTTATTACATGATCAAGATTACACTTCCGGATGGTGCTGTCAGGGAATATGAAAAAGGAACGACTGCACTTGATATTGCAAAGTCTATTTCTGAAGGCCTGGCACGAAAAGTTCTTGCGGCCAGTGTGAACGGGCAGGTATGGGATGCGACGAGACCGATAAATGAAGATGCTACGTTCAAATTACTCACCTGGAATGATACAGATGGAAAGAATACATTCTGGCACTCTTCAGCCCACCTGATGGCTGAAGCCGTTGAGTCCATGTATCCTGGTGTGAAATTTTGGGTAGGCCCGCCGGTAGAAAATGGATTTTATTATGATATGGACCTTGGTGATAAGAAGATGAGCGAGGAGGATCTGGTTGTTTTAGAAAAGAAGATGAATGAACTGGCAAAGAAGAATAACCAGTATGTAAGAAAAGAAATTCCAAAAGCAGACGCAGTTCAATACTTTACTGAAAAAGGAGATGAGTACAAACTTGACCTGCTGGATAACCTGCAGGATGGCGAAATTACTTTTTATACACAGGGTGAATTCACCGACCTCTGCCGCGGGCCACATATTCCTAATACCGGTCTTATCAAAGCGATCAAGCTGATGAGTATTGCAGGTGCTTACTGGAAAGGGGATGAAAAGAATAAACAACTGACGAGAGTTTATGGAGTGACTTTTCCTTCGCAAAAAGAGCTGGATGAACACCTGGCCATGCTGGAGGAAGCGAAGAAAAGAGATCACCGCAAACTAGGGAAAGAGTTAGGCATTTATACGATGGATGATGATGTGGGTCCCGGGTTGATTTTGTGGATGCCCAATGGAACGGTTATTATCGAGGAATTAGAAAAGCTGGCCAAAGAAACAGAACTCGCTGGAGGATATAAAAGAGTGGTGACGCCGCATATTGCAAAAGAAAGTATGTACCTGACGAGCGGCCATCTTCCTTATTATGCAGACAGCATGTTCCCGCCCATGGAAATGGATGGTGAGAAATATTACCTGAAAGCAATGAACTGCCCGCATCACCATAAAATATTTGATGCGGAACCAAAGAGCTACAGGGACATGCCCTATCGTATTGCCGAGTACGGCACTTGCTATCGTTATGAACAAAGCGGTGAGTTATTCGGGTTAATGCGGGTACGTTGTTTACATATGAACGATGCACATATCTACTGTACTAAAGAACAGTTTGCCCAGGAATTCAAAGCGGTGAATGATATGTATCTCAAATATTTCAAAATATTCGGGATCGATAAATATGTGATGCGGTTGAGTTTACACGATCCTGAAAAACTGGGACAGAAGTATGTAAACGAACCGGCACTCTGGCTGGAAACAGAAGACCTGGTGAGAAAGGTGCTGATAGAAACAGGGGTGCCTTTTGTGGAAGTAAAGGGAGAGGGGGCCTTCTACGGACCCAAGATCGATGTACAGATATGGAGTGCCATTGGCCGTGAATTTACACTGGCCACCAACCAGGTAGATTTTGCCCAATCCCGCAGCTTCAATCTTTCCTTTACCAACCAGAATAACGAACGGGAAATCCCACTGATCATACACCGGGCACCACTGGGTACCCACGAACGGTTTATCGGGTTCCTGCTGGAGCATTATGCCGGGAAACTGCCGCTGTGGCTGGCACCGGTACAGGTGAAAGTGCTGCCGATCAGCGATAAGTTTATCGACTATGCAAAATCTGTTTCGGATAAACTGAAAAAAGCTGATATTCGTGCAGAGGTTGATGACCGCAATGAGAAGATCGGTAAAAAGATCCGTGATACCGAACTGATGAAAGTACCTTATATGCTCGTGGTGGGAGAGAAGGAAATGAGTGAACATAAAGTGGCAGTAAGAAGACAGGGGAAGGGAGATCTCGGTGTAAAATCGGTAGACGAATTTTTAGCTGAAGCGGTGGTTGAGATTAAAGAAAGAAAAGCTGAGTAAAAAGTAAGCAGAACAAACTGGGAGCAATTTCTGTTTTAAAGATGATGATAGTAGTATTGTTCCCGGCTTACAAAATAATTTTTCCTCAATCCTGGTGAGGATTTTATAAAAACGAAAATTGCTCCCCTGCAGGGGTTGGGGGCTTAACTAAAAAAAGTAAATGGCAGTACCACAAAAACCCGGAGGCGGGTTCAACAGGCCACCCGGCGGCGGAGGTTTTAAACCCGGCGGTGGCGGATTCAACAAAGGCGGATTCAGGGGAAGATTTGTTCCCCGTAAAGAAGCAGAACATCGTATTAACCATTTTATCCGTGTGCCGCAGGTGCGGTTGGTAGGTGAAAATGTAGAAGTAGGCATCTACACCACCCAGGAAGCACTGAAGATGGCACAGGAACAGGGATTAGACCTGGTTGAAATCTCTCCTACGGTTGATCCACCGGTTTGTAAGATCATCGACTACAACAAATTCCTCTACGATAAGAAGAAGAAAGAAAAAGAGATGAAGGCCAAGAGCAAAGTCTCTGAGGTAAAGGAGATCAGGTTTACCCCGAATACTGATGATCACGACTTTGACTTTAAAGCCAAACATGCTATCGAATTTTTAAAAGATGGTAATAAAGTAAAAGCATATGTACAGTTCAAAGGCCGTGCTATCCAGTTCCAGGACAGGGGGCAGCTATTACTCCTGAAGTTTGCAGAAAGGCTGGCAGAAACTGGTGTGCTGGAAAGTATGCCGAAGATGGAAGGCCGGAGAATGCTGGCTATGTTTGCACCTAAGGGCAAGAAAAAATCTTAATTCCGTAAAGCATTTATAACAAGCCACCCAGGAGGGTGGCTTTTTTATCAGCAGCGGGGAATTGAACTAAAAAAGGAGGGTCGAAATTTTTTCATACCGCTGTATACGGCTATTTTGGATTATTATTTACCAAACAAACTTGCATGAAAAAGATCTCCTACCTGGTATTGGCTGTTGTTGTGATGAGTATAATATCTTGTTCAACAGCAGACCAGAAAGTACCACAAATGGCTGCTGATTTTTGTAATTGTTTTTCAAAAATGGAAAGAGACCTCAGTGGATCAACAAAAAATATTGTAGCTAAAGCCTCGGAAGCAGCAGACCCTGAAAAATCACTTCAAAACGCTGTGCTGGCAATGAATGAAGAGGACCAGGTGGCTATTGCAACAGAAATGGAAAGCTTTAGTGAAATAGATGATGAAAATTCAGAGATTGGCAAGTGCATCAAAAATGTGGAGAAGAAATATGACAATGCGTACACCTTTAACCAGGATAAATTTGCACAAAAGGTGATTAAGGAACTTGAGTCAAAGCAGGGTTGTGGTTTTACTGCATCATTACTTAAACTGGGATTAAAAATGGAAAAGAATTCCAAAAAATAAATATACGTTTCAATGTTAGCCCGGCTTTGTTTAAGCCGGGCTAATTTTTTTATAGTCCATATTCAACCGTTGGTATAAAATCGCCCTGTATTCCATGTTTAACCATCGCTTTCCGTATATTGAGCACTTATTAAATCACCAAATTGATGTTTATGCATTCACTCTTCAACCGATGGGGATTGACTGTGCTGGCTTCCACCATAATTATGGCCGCTGCAGCTCAAGCTCCGATTGTTCGTGATACTACAAGAGGCCCGATGAGTGGCCCCGGAGGCATCCGTCCTTCTTCCAATGGCCCGAAGCCTTATAAAGAAGTGATTACGGATAAGGCGAAAACTGACGAAGGACTTTTTAAGGTTCATAAGTTAGAGGATAAATATTTTTTCGAGATTCCCGATGCACTATTAGGTCGTGATATCCTGGTGGTAAATCGTATTTCCAAAGCTGCGGCAGGTATGCGTAACGGGTTCTTTGGTTATGCCGGTGACCAGATCGGTCAGAATGTGATTCGTTTCGAAAAAGGACCAAATAATAAAGTGTTCCTCCGTAATATCTCTTACGCTGAATATGCAAAGGATTCAACTTCGCCTATGTTTGCTGCGGTGAATAATTCCAATATTCAGCCTATCTCCGCTTCATTTGATATTAAAGCATTTTCGAAAGATTCTACAGGATCTGTTTTGGATATTACTGATTATATCAATAGTGATAACGATATCCTGTTCTTCAACAGTTCTTTAAAGAGTTCTCAGCGTATAGGTATGGTGCAAAACGATAAATCGTATATCGTAGGCGTAAGCTCTTACCCGATCAATATTGAAATTAAAACGGTAAAGACCTATTCAAGAACACCGGCAGCGCCAAGCAGTATACCCGGACTGACCATTGGTGCACCTGGCGGTACCGGCAATATCACAGTTGAATTAAACAGCTCACTGGTATTGTTACCAAAAGAACCTATGCAGTCAAGATATTTCGATCCCCGTGTCGGTTATTTTGCTGTTGGGTATACAGACTTCGACCTGAATCCACAGGGGGTAAAGTCAATCGCTATGATAAAACGCTGGAGACTGGAACCCAAAGACGAGGATCTGGAAAAGTATAAACGAGGTGAGCTGGTAGAACCAAAGAAACCTATCATATTTTATATTGATCCTGCTACACCAAAAAAATGGGTGCCTTACCTGGTTCAGGGTGTAAATGACTGGCAGAAAGCATTTGAAAAAGCCGGCTTTAAAAATGCGATCCTTGCTAAAGAAGCACCTTCTAAAACCGAGAATCCCGAATGGAGCCTGGAAGATGCCCGCTACTCTGCCATTGTTTATAAGCCTTCTGATGTACCTAATGCCAGCGGCCCCAGTGTGGCCGATCCCCGCAGTGGTGAGATCATGGAAAGCCATATCAACTGGTATCATAATGTAATGGAGCTGTTGCGCAACTGGTATTTTGTTCAAACTGCGGCCGTTGATCCCCGGGCCCGCAAAATGGTTTTTGATGACGAACTGATGGGACAACTGATCCGTTTTGTTTCTTCGCATGAAGTGGGGCATACGTTAGGTCTTCGTCATAATTATGGGTCCAGTTCTGCTGTACCGGTTGAAAAACTCCGTGATAAAGCATGGGTGGAAGCTAATGGCCATACGCCTTCGATCATGGATTATGCCCGTTTCAATTATGTGGCGCAGCCGGAAGATAATATCAGCGATAAAGGATTGTATCCACGCATTGGTGATTACGATAACTGGGCGATTGATTGGGGATACCGGTTATTTCCACAGTATAAAAATGCTGAAGATGAAAAAGGATATTTGAATAAATGGGTGATCGAAAAATTAAAGGATAAGCGTCTTTGGTTCGGCACAGAGACAAATCCTGATGACCCCCGTTCTCAAAGTGAGCAGGTAGGCGATGATGCGATGAAAGGCAGTATGTATGGTATTAAAAACCTTCAACGTATTTTACCTAACCTGGTGGAATGGACAAAAGAGCCGAATGAGAACTATAGTAACCTCCGGGATATGTATGGCGAGATAACCGGGCAGTTCAGCCGTTATATGGGTCATGTGGCAAAGTATGTGGGAGGTGTCATGGAAACACCGAAAATGGTGGAAGAAGCAGGGCCTGTTTATGAAGTGGTTGCAGCCGCCAAACAAAAAGAGGCTGTTGAGTTTTTGAATAAACAGTTATTTGCTACCCCATCTTGGCTGATCAACCAGGACATATTCAGCCGGACAGGGTTGAGCGGATTGACAACCATTGGCAACCTGCAGGATAATATGCTGAACCGGTTGTTAAGCACTCGTACTTTAGGAAAATTAATTGATGCAGAAGCAGCCCAGGGTAGCGGTGCTTACCAAATCACAGAATTACTCAGCGATTTGAAGAAAGGAATCTGGAGTGAACTTACTGGCCGTAAGACTATTGATGTTTACCGCAGGGGGCTTCAAAAATCGTATGTAAATATCATGGCTAACCTGGTAGCTCCTACAAAAACAAGCGGCCCGGATCCATTAGCAGCTTTATTTGGAATCAGTAGCGGAAGTAGCGCCGATAAGTCGGATATTAAGAGTGTGGTAAGAGCCCATCTGGCAAGTCTTAGAGCTGAGGTAGCTGCAGCTGCGGCCGGCACTTCCGATGCGATGAGTAAGTACCATCTTCAGGATATTGCAAAAAGAATTGATAATGCTTTGAATCCGAAAGACTAAGCAGGTTTATATCCAATAGATTCTTGAGCAGGGTAGCCTTAAAGGCGCCCTGCTTTTATTTTCTCAAGCCCTTTGCGGGTAAGGGTTTCAGCCCTATCTTTGCACTCCGTTTGAAAAAACGGTAGTTCTTCAAGAGAACAGATTGGCTGAAGAGGTTCGACAAAGGTCCCCCGGTGGGGAATGCCTCAAAGCTGTAATATTTAATACTGGGTAAAATGCCTAAAGTAAAAACAAATTCCAGCGCCAAAAAACGCTTTAAAGTGACGGCGACAGGGAAAATCATGCACCAAAAGAGTTTCAAGCGTCACATCCTGACCAAGAAATCCAAAAAACGTAAACGTAACATGAGAATGGACGGAACAGTGGCAAAATCACACGTTGATTTTGTAAAACGCTTGTTGCGCCTGAAATAAGCAATCAGAAGCATGATGTCGGTAACCTGGCCCCAGCTTCAGATCCAGCAATAAACTCAACTTTTAATTTTAAACTCTTTCAGATATGCCTCGTTCAAAAAATGCAGTAGCTTCCAAAGCACGCCGCAAAAAAATACTAAAACAAGCCAAAGGTTTCTATGGCAAACGTAAGAATGTATTAACCGTTGCCAAGAATGTAGTGGAAAAAGGTATGACCTACATGTTTGTAGGCCGTAAACTGAAAAAAAGAGAATATCGTTCCCTGTGGATTGCCCGTATCAATGCGGCTGTTCGTGCAGAAGGAATGACTTACTCTGAATTCATCAACAAATTACAGAAGAAAGGAATTGAACTAGACCGTAAAGTATTGGCCGACCTGGCCATGAACAACCCGGAAACGTTTAAGAACCTGGTTGCTTCTGTGAAGTAATTAAATATAATCCTGAGCAAAAAAGCCCTGCTGAATTAGCGGGGCTTTTTGTTTTTTGCCAGTTCTCCTGAGGGAAATTATTTTTTGCCCCTTAATTTTCACAATCGTATACATTTGTAGCCTTAAAAGTATGTCTAACCCAATCTATTCTTACTGTCAATGACTAACTCCTACCACGACCTGGTAAAGCAAACATTCAACTTTCCCCAGGAAGGATTGAACGTAAACGATGAAGGTTATCTTCATTTTAACGGGCTTGATCTGAAAGCACTGATCGATAAGTACGGGACCCCGATGAAAATGACCTACCTGCCCAAGATCGGGATGCAGATCAAAAAGGCAAAGACCATGTTTGCCAATGCTTTGAAAAAGCATAAGTATGAAGGCAAGTACTATTATTGTTATTGCACCAAAAGCTCCCATTTTTCATTTGTCGTGGAAGAAGCATTAAAGCATGATATCCACCTGGAGACTTCATATGCCTATGATATTGAGATCATCAAGAAATTGTATGAGAAAAAGAAAATTACAAAGGATATACATATCGTTTGTAATGGATACAAAGAGAAAACCTATACAAGGAGGATCGCCAACCTGTTGAACTCGGGTTTTACTAACGTGATACCCGTGCTGGATAATAAGGATGAACTGAAAGAGTATGCAAAAGCTGTAAAGGGCCCCTTTAAATTAGGTATCAGGGTAGCTGCAGAAGAAGAGCCTAATTTCCCTTTTTATACGTCCCGGTTAGGCATCCGCTCAAAAGATATTCTTGAATTTTATGTTGACAGGATAGAAGGGTATGAAAGTAAATTCCAGCTGAAGATGCTCCATATATTCCTGAACAAAGGGATCAAGGATGATATCTATTATTGGAGTGAGTTGAATAAGATCATTAACCTTTATTGCCAGCTGAAAAAGATATGTCCTGAACTGGACTCAATCAATATTGGTGGTGGTTTCCCGATCAAGCACTCACTGGGTTTTGAATATGATTACCAGTTCATGATCAACGAAATTGTTGGTAATATCAAATCAGCTTGCAAAAAAGCCAAAGTGCCGATGCCGAATATCTTCACTGAGTTTGGCAGCTACACTGTGGGAGAGAGTATGGCACATATATACAGTGTGATTGGTGAAAAAGTGCAGAACGACAGGGAGACCTGGTATATGATCGATTCATCCTTTATTACCACCCTGCCTGACACCTGGGGTATTGGCGAAAAATTCCTGATGCTGCCTGTCAATAAATGGGATTCCGACTATCAACGGGTTGTATTAGGGGGCATTACCTGTGACAGCCATGATTATTATGATTCAGAAGAGCATATCAATGAAGTTTTCCTGCCTAAGATCAATGGAGGGAATGAACCTTTATATGTAGGCTTCTTTCATACCGGTGCCTACCAGGACCAGATCAGCGGTTACGGAGGAATTAAACACTGTCTTATCCCTTCACCCAAACATGTGATCGTAGGATACGATAAGAACGGGAAACTAACCGATTGGTTATACGCCAAGCAGCAAACTGCTCAAAGCATGTTGAAGATATTAGGTTACATGAAGTAGCGGTCTCAATAAAGTAATTGGGAATTAGTGTTGTTCTTTTACTAATTCCCAATTACTAATTACTCAATACTTTCCTCTCTTACTGTACTTCTTGCCGAAACGTTTCCATTCCCTGTACTCATAATTACTGTAACGAACCTTTCTGACCTGTGCTTTATCCAGGTAAAACCTGTTGTCATAGCCCTGCCAGTAAACAAATCCCTGCGGACTGCGGTGAAAAAATCGGCCATCAGGATTGCGGCTCATGGTAAAGCCGGGGCTTGGGTTAAGGATCAGGGAAACATGAGAATTGTAACGGGCCTGGGGTTGGTTGTAGTATTCACGGCCGGAACTGCAACTGGCAGCACTTCCAATCACGACCATCAATACTACCGCTTGTAGAATTTTTATCATTTTCATGATTTATGATTTTACATTAGCGAGACAATTCATTTGCCGCAAAATCATAAACTATTTTAACATGCGATTTTTTTTGTTATTGTTAACAGCCAGCTTACTTACAGTAAATGCCTCTGCACAGAGTACCGAAGATTCTGTAAAAACGGCCGTCAATAAATTATTTACGGCGATGAAGGAATCGGATGAAGCCATGCTTAAAAATTCTTTCACTTCCAATGCAGTGTTGCAGACTATTGGCAGGTCCAAAGAAACAGGCGCAGTTGTAGTGACCAGTGAAGAAGTGAATGCATTTGCGGAATCAATTCAGAAAATAACCAAAGGAGATGCAGATGAACAGATCGTTTTTGAAACCATAAAAATTGATGGAGACCTTGCCAGTGTATGGACGCCCTACAAATTTTATTATAAAGGAAAGTTCAGCCATTGCGGTGTCAACTCTTTCCAACTGGTCAGGTTGAATGGGGAGTGGAAAATTCAGTACATTATCGATACAAGGAGAAGGCAGGGCTGCCAGTAATTATTTCCCTTTCAGCCTGTATTTTTTGGTGACCTTGGGATTATTGAAATAGTTGTTCAGTTCCTCTTCGGTCATATTGTTGGTGATGTCTACCGGTACATCTATCAGCTGCATCTGGCTTTGCTTCAGTTCGTCTTTAAGCTTGTTTGTTTTGGTGGCAATTCCAGGATCTTTTTCGCCTACCAGGGAATAATCAAAGATCATATACTCCAGTCTCTTGATAGAGGAACGGATAAGAGAAGCCTGGTTTTGTTCTACTGTTTTATTGGGGGAGGTTGCTTCTTTTACCGGAACTAATGCCACGCCAACACTTGGTAAAATTTTCCCGGCAGTTTTAGAGGATTCACCCCCAGTGGTGGAAAGTATAGTACCTGTCAGGGCAGAAGTAGCAGAAGTAAGATCAAAAGTGGCACGGGCCGTCTTTGTTTTTTTCAGGCGTTTATCAATTTGCAGGAATGTATATTTTAAGCGCAGGATATAACTTTTAATATTAGTAGCAACATTTTCATACTCTTGTTTGGCCAGCGGGTAGTTCAAGGCGTCTTTTACCACCAGTTTCACTACAGCCGTATCCTTTGAATTGAACTTACTGGAGCCGATAAAACTCAGGTTCACAGTTTTTTCTTTCCCGGGGTCGGTTTCTTTCACAAAATCATAAGGAGGTGTCCAGGCAAATTCATCATCACATTTTTTTACCAGGTTATAATTACTGATAGGGGTACTGCTGGTAAATAAAATTGTTTCAATGGCAAAGGTTCCGTTTTCACAAAGGACATTAAAGAGAACGGGTTGCCCTTCTTCCACTGTCAGTGTTCCGGCAACAGTGGGTTTTACCCTTGGCAGAACGATATCCGTATTATAAAAAGTGAGTATGAAACCAGTATCAACTTTTTCGGAAGGATCGACCAGGCTTTGGACACCGAGTTTTACGGAGTACTCCTGGTCATATTTCAATTTACCCGACATGAAATACGATTTCTCTGCTTTGAAAGTAAGCAAGCCATTATCCTTATTGATCTTCAGGCCGGCAGGGGAGTTCTTGATGTACCAGTAATACCTGGAATCATCCTTATTAATGGATAGCTGGTAGGAGAGCATGGAATCCACATGAATAGAAAAATAGGGGTTCAGGTTGGTGATACGAAGAGCAGAATCGGCCTCGTGTTTTAAGTTAGCATTAACAGAGTCGGTGACCTGTGCAGTGGAGGCATATGTCGCCAGCATACAACTAACCAGTAAAATAAGCCTTGCTCTCATGTGTTTTTTTTCAGAACGCAATATTACCGCATTTGTGTTGATTGACCAGCGGCATTGATTACCAGCCCCAAAAAGAAACCCCCTGTAGACACAGGGGGTGTAAACCAAAACCAACTGCTTATGAGAAAATCTTAATTACTTATTTGACGTTACCTGATGTTTATTTCCTTCGCTGTTTCTTTGACTGTTTCTTTCTTCGGAAGGTTTAATGTTAAAACACCATTAACATATTGGGCTTCGATATTATTTGCTTCAATCTTTTCGTCTATCGTAAAGACTCTTTTGAAAGAACGATAGTTGTATTCTTTGCGAATTTGTTTTTTTGTTTCGTCTTTTACTTCTTCTTTCTTTTCAGCTGAGATCGTCAGTACCTGCTGGTCCAGGTTTACTTTGAAATCTGTTTTTTCAAAACCCGGGGCCACCACTTCCAGGCTGTATCCCTTTTCTGTTTCCAGAATATTGACGGGTACAAACCCTTTCCACTGTGGCTCTGCTTCATTTCTGAAAAGGCCTGGCAGCTCAGTAAAGAAGTCATCTACAAAACTGTTGAAGTTTCTTTCAAAAGGCTTCCTGTTCAATTTTACGAGTGTCATAGTTATTTAGTTTTTGAGTTTATGTATTCACTTACGGTTGCAATTCGACAAACCACATACCAACAGATTTTTACCCTTCTTTTCCTGCCATTGATTCCCCTACATTCTTGTTTGTGTGTCAGAATTTCCGAAATGCGAAAAATTTTCTGACATAATTTCCAGCACTTGTTTGACGAAAGGCTGCTAACCAACTTTTTCGCTACTTTTACATTCAACTTAAAATTTTCAATATGTATCCGGAAGAAATAGTAATACCGATGAAAGAGGAGTTAACAGATAACGGTTTCTCTGAACTCCAGACACCTGATGAGGTAGAAGCACAATTATCAAAAGAGGGAACTACATTAGTGATGATCAATTCTGTTTGTGGTTGCTCCGCAGGTACGGCCCGTCCGGGAGTCCTGATGGCTGTTGCCAATACGCCTGTTAAACCTGATTTTCTTACCACCAGTTTTGCTGGTTTTGATGTTGATGCTATCAAAACATTAAGACAGCATTTGCTGCCTTATCCTCCGTCTTCACCAGCTATTGCCCTTTTTAAAAATGGTCAGTTGGTACATTTTATCGAAAGGCACCAGATAGAAGGCCGTCCGGCCCAGGTTATAGCCCATAACCTGATCAGTGCTTTTGAGCAGCATTGCAAAAAGGAAACAGCAGCATAATTTTTTATACCAGTTGTGAATACCTCCCCGGAGCCGGGGAGGTATTTTCATGAAAGTTTCTTTTGCAACTACTCCCAATTTGATTTGTATATTCGTTGCTCTTAATCAACTACTTCCCAGATGTATCCAAACCTGTACTTCGCCTTTAAAGATCTGTTCGGAATAGAAATTGAAAAGCTCCGTTTTGTTAATTCGTTTGGTTTTTTTGTAGCTATCGCTTTTATACTGGCAGCGGTTGTTTTAGTGGCTGAGTTGCGACGCAAAAGCAAACAGGGGCTTTTGCAGCCGACCGATATGCAGATCATGGTTGGGCAACCCGCTACTACGGGAGAGCTCATCCTGAATTTCCTGTTGGGCTTTTTATTAGGTTATAAGATACTGGCCCTTTTCATTATGAGCAGTTCTGCCACCCAGGACCCGCAGGCCTTTATCTTCTCCTCCCTGGGAAGCTGGCCTACCGGTATCGGACTCGGGCTTTTATTTGCCGGGCTTAAATGGTGGGAAAAGAACAAACAGAAACTGGCTAAACCGGAAAAAAGAACGGTGCGGATATGGCCGCATGACAGGGTAGGTGAGATCACCATCATTGCCCTTGTGTTCGGGTTATTAGGTGCTAAACTTTTTGACATATTTGAGAACTGGAGTGCTTTTCTAAAGCAACCCTCTGATTTTATTTTTTCTCCTTCCGGATTAACATTTTACGGTGGTTTGATCTGTGCAGCATTAGCGATCTGGTGGTATGCTAAGAGGCATAAGATCGGCTTTTGGCACCTGAATGACGCGGCAGCACCTGTTTTAATGCTGGCCTATGCTGTTGGCCGTATTGGCTGCCAGGTAGCTGGTGATGGTGACTGGGGTATCAATAATACCTCTGACAAACCCTTTAGCTGGTTACCAGACTGGATGTGGTCATACACCTACCCGCATAACGTAAATGAGGTAGGTGATCCCATCGCCGGTTGTGTTGGGAAATACTGTAACGAACTGCCAGTCGGTGTGTATCCAACCCCCTTTTATGAGACCATTGCATGCCTTATCATCTTCGGGATTCTCTGGTCGCTTAGAAAAAGGTTAAAAGTACCAGGGACCATGTTTGCTCTATATCTTATGTTTAACGGGGTTGAGCGATTCCTGGTCGAAAAAATCAGGGTCAATACTACTATCGACCTTTTTGGCTTTAAACCCACTCAGGCTGAGGTCATTTCCACCCTTTTATTCTTGTCAGGGCTGGCTTTATGGATTTACTTAAAAAGAGCATATAAAGGCCCGAAATCCACATCCTGACGATATTTTTAAGTTGTAGAGACGGATATTTTTTCTCGTAGCATTAATTCTACAAGCTGCTGAAACACTGTACTGCATTGACTTTCCCGGGCCTCTCCAAAATGGAAACGTTTGCATTAGTTTCCGTCCTTCATATTTTATACACAACGGCTATGAGATTCCGGCTTTGCGATGTATTTTTGCAGACGGACTTGGACGGTTCCTATTTTACCACACTTTTTGCAACTAAGCTGGAACAAAGCCTGTCTACTATTCGTTTTTATTTAAACAGAGAGGTAATAAATTATGCGGCAGCTCAAAATTGCTACCCAGATCACCAACAGGGATTCTCAGGCGGTTGAGAAATATCTGCAGGAAATATCGAAAATTTCGATGATTACTCCTGAAGAAGAAACCACATTAGCACAACGGATCAAAATGGGAGACCAGAAGGCTTTAGATAAGCTTGTCCAGGCCAATCTTCGTTTCGTAGTGTCTGTGGCCAAACAGTATCAACACCAGGGTTTATCACTGAGTGACCTTATTAACGAGGGTAACCTCGGCCTTATTAAAGCGGCACAACGCTTCGATGAAACCAAAGGTTTCAAATTCATTTCTTACGCCGTATGGTGGATTCGCCAGTCCATTTTACAGGCGTTGGCAGAGCAGGGCAGATTAGTCCGCTTGCCACAAAACAAAATTGGCACCTACAACAAGGCTAACAAAGCTTATATGGCTTTTGAACAGGAACATGAGAGAGAGCCTTCAACAGAAGAATTAGCCGAGTTACTCGAAATGAGTGAAACGGAGATCAACAACATTTTCCAGAGCAACACCCGTCACACATCACTGGATGCACCTGTGCATGAAGCAGAAGATGTGGCCATGGGTGACCTGCTGGAAGGCGGTGATGATACAGATGATGATGTGATGAAGGATTCTTTGCGTAACGAAATCCGCAGGGTACTGAAATCACTCAGCCCCCGTGAAGCAGAGATTGTGAACGCATATTTTGGACTGGATGGCGAAAATGGTGTTACTATTGAACAGATCGGCCAGAAATATGATCTGACTAAGGAACGTATCCGCCAGATCAAGGAAAGAGCTATCAAACGTTTACAAAAAGCCCGTTACAGCAGTGCATTGAAAGCATACCTGGGCTAAGTGATACTTAATACGATGGGTTTATTTTATACAACTCCGGTCGATATGTCGACCGGAGTTGTGTTTTACAGGCATTCTTAACAACCTTTTTCCTTTCTGCTGGTTATTTTTGTAATAGCTATGAACAAATTAATTCCAATCCTGACTTTTTGCATCCTGCTCATTTCCTGTGAAAGAAAAGTAGATTTTAAACTGGATGATGTGACTCCAAAACTGGTGGTGGAAGCCAACATTGAGAACGGGCAACCGCCTGTTGTATACCTTACAAAAAGCCAGGCATATTTTTCACAGATAGATCTTTCGGCGCTGGCTAATAGCTTTGTTCGAAATGCAGAAGTATATGTTTCTAATGGCACACTAACCCACAAGTTGAAGGAATACATTATTCCTGCAGGAGGAGGTTTGAATTTCTACTATTATTCCATTGATTCTGCTAACCTGGCCACCGCTTTTACAGGGGAATTAAACAAACAATACTCTTTGCGTATTATTGCCGAAGGGAAGGAATATAATGCTATAACCACAATCCCTGCAATTACAAAAAGAATTGATTCCTTATACTGGAAGCAAGCCCCAGGAAGTAATCCTCCAGAGAAAGTGGCGGTAATGATCAAAGCGACCGACCCGCCCGGGTTAGGTGATTATGCCCGTTATTTCACCAAGCGCAACCAGGAAATATTTTACCCGGGCCTTAACTCGGTTTTTGACGACCAGATCATTGACGGGAGTACTTACGATATCCAGGTGGAAAGAGGGGTGGAAAGGGATGGGGATATACCGGAAGGTTATTCTTTTTTTGATAAAGGTGATACGGTAACACTGAAGCTTTGCAATATAGATAAAGCCACTTATGATTTCTGGCGCACCATGGAGTTCACCTACGCCAGTGTGGGCAATCCTTTTGCTTCGCCCACAAAAGTCAGCAGCAATATCAGTAATGGAGGATTAGGGTACTTTGGTGGTTATGCAGCACAATACAGAACGATTATTATACCCCGGTAACTGCATTCATTGACTGACAGGTTTTGCACATGCTGCCCAACTGTAATGTATGTTACATTTCAGTATTACTTTTACAGTTATTTTTGCCCAATTCTTAAATCTACAGACGAATGGAGACTACCGCAAGCGAAAGAGTTAATTGCCTTATTATAGGTTCCGGACCTGCAGGATATACAGCTGCTATCTATGCATCAAGAGCCAATCTGAAACCAGTATTATACCAGGGTATTCAACCAGGAGGCCAGTTAACGATCACTACGGAAGTGGAGAATTATCCCGGCTACGCCAATGGTGTGCAGGGGCCTGAAATGATGGTGGATTTTGAAAAACAGGCCGCCAGGATGGGTGCTGATATCCGGTATGGATTGGTTACCAAAGTTGATTTTTCTTCACAACCACATAAAGTGTGGATAGATGAAGAGAAACTGATCGAAGCCGATGCCGTGATTATTGCAACAGGGGCCTCCGCGAAATGGTTGGGATTGGAAAGTGAACAACGCCTGAACGGATACGGGGTCAGTGCTTGTGCGGTTTGTGATGGTTTCTTTTTCAGGAATAAGGAAGTAGCGATAGTTGGAGCCGGTGATACGGCCGCTGAAGAAGCTTTGTATCTATCCAAACTTTGCACAACAGTTCATATGTTCATTCGTAAGGATGCCATGAGGGCAAGCAAGGTAATGCAGGAAAGAGTATTGATTGCACCGAATATCAAAGTGTACTGGAATACCGATACCGAAGAGGTGATCGGGGAGAAAAATGTAACAGCTGTCCGAATTAAAAATAATAAAACCGGCGAAAAGCAGGAAATACCCATCAGTGGTTTCTTTGTAGCGATCGGTCACCAGCCCAACTCTGATATCTTTAAGCCATTCCTTCAAATGGATGAGGCAGGATATATTCAAACCATTCCCGGTACTTCAAAAACAAATGTGGAAGGTGTTTTCGCTGCAGGCGATGTGCAGGATAAGATATATCGCCAGGCGGTGACGGCTGCGGGCAGCGGTTGTATGGCAGCACTGGACGCAGAACGATACCTTGGTGCAAAGGGTATCCATTAATTATATTTTATGAGAGCAGTAATGACCATTCAACTCAACCAGCTTCGTTTCATTGCAAAACACGGCTTGTATGCAGAAGAATTGAAAACAGGCAACGAGTTTGAGGTGAGTCTTTCTGTTGATCATATTCCCGTGGAGGGTATCATCACTGATCTATCGGCTACCGTTAATTATGTAAAATTATACGAGCTGGTGAAAGGCCGGATGCAGCAGCCCTCTGCTTTACTGGAGACAGTGGCCATGGAAATAACGGAAACTATCTTTGCCGCTTTCCCAACCGTTAAAAAAACAGAACTGTCAATAATCAAATTGCACCCACCTATTGCTGGGTTTACCGGCAGTGTGGGAGTAAATTATTGTAAAGAAGCCTGATTAAAGTTAAATAACTTTCTTCTTCCACCTTCCGCTTTGCAAATAGAAATAGGAAAGCGTAAACAGTACAGTCCAATAGAGGAATTCAGAAGCCCAGGCCCATTCTAAGGACAAATGCCATACCCTTAAAACAAGATATACATAGACACAATAGACGGTTATTGCCACGATCTCAATTGCCAGGTTGATCTTTGTGTTGGCGGTTCCGGTAACCCCGTTTAACCATACAGTCGACACAGACATCAGTAACAAGGCGACGGATACTACTCTAAGTACAGGAATGGCATCGGCAATAAAACCAGGATCACGGCCATAGATGCGCAGGAAAATATCCGGAAACAAATTAATGACTAGGCACAGGGAGGCCGTGAAAAGAAAACTGAGCCGGGCAATTTTCCCAATAAGGAACAGCACCTTGTCTTTTTTACCCTGCCCGATAATATTACTGACCATCGCATTACTGGTACTGGCAAATGCCCAGACAAAAATGCCAAACAAGCCAAAAATATTGCGCATCATATTGCTGATGGCAAGTGGCCGTTCTTTATTCTCGCCGGTGCCACTGTTCTCAATCAGGATATAAAATAAAAGCCAGGCGCCTACACTCAGTACAAACTGCATCACTAAGGGAGAAGACTGGCGGAATAACAGGCCGGATAATTTTTTATCAAACCGCAGGTGGTCGAATAAGAAAAACCGGGTATTGAATTTTTTATAAAAAATGATACTGAATACTATGACCATGCCAGTTGCTTCTGCAATGACAGAAGCAACCGCAGCTCCGTTAAACCCTAATTCAGGAAATCCCCAATGACCGTATATCAACACATAATCAAGGAAAATATTCAATAGCGCCTCAATTATAAAGCCATATTTCATATACCGGCTATTATTGGTGCCTACCAGCATGGCATTACCCATTTGAAACAGGTATAAAAAGGGGAGTCCCATGATCCGGATCTTTAAAAACGAAGAAGATTCCTTCTGCACCTCGGGGATGGTAAGCGTTTGCGATAAGAACCACGGCGCAATTAAAAAAGTAAGAAGGATACAACCAACGGCAAATAATAAAGCGATCCAGATGGATTGTGAAAACATTCTGCCTATTTCCTCCGGCCGGTTTTCTCCGGCACGTCTTGAAATAAGGCTTTGTAAGCCGCTGTTTAGTCCATTACCTACCAGCGCAAAGACCAGGTAAAAGACGCCCGTGATACCTGCTGAACCCAGCTCCAGTTCACCAAGTCCGCTCAGGAAAACAGTATTCGCTATAAAATTGACCTGCGGCACCAGCAATGCAAGGGTGATCGGCAAAGCAATCTTTAAGATTTGCCGGTTGCTGATCTCTACTTGTAAATCGTTATGTGGCGCAATGTTTGCCATAGTCAAAAAGAGGGCAAACCTACTTAATAATTAAGTACTCCCCATCCCGTGTACATAAATCACCTGTTTTGGGGAGTTGTTAAAGATTTGCCTGGCTGATCTCCGCAGGGATCAGTTAATTTAAATTTTACTATTATTGCACGAATTGAAAAAAGAACAGTGAAACAATTATTTCATATTGAGCAGCTGGAAACAGGCGAACAGGTTCAAAAACAGCTGTTGTTTAATGTTGGGGAAACGCATTGCAGCTTTGCTATTACGAATGCTGACGGAGATAAACTGTATAAACTCTTTTATTATGCCACGGAAGAAAATGAAAACGTTCTTCCTGCTTTGTTAGAGCAGCATCCTGAACTGGATGATACTTTCTACAAAGTATTACTGAGTTATGATCATCCGCAAAGCACCCTGGTGCCCTGGTCGCAATTCCGGCATGAAGAAGGATTGAACCTTTTAAAAGCATTGTACGGCATCAACGGGTCATCTACTGTTATTTCGGAATCAATTGGCGGGTGGCAACTGTATAATGTATTTGCAGTCCCCGCTTCTTTACATGAACTGGTCAGTAAGAAATATCCTGCAGGGCAATACTGGCACCAGTATTCTGTAGCAATAAAGAATATCCATGCTGCTGAGAGCGGCGGTCACCTGCTGATCGACTTCCGGAAAAATGATTTTACAGTGGTAGCGGCAGCAAATGGTCAATTATTGCTGACCCAAACTTTTTTATATGCTACTCCTGAAGATGTACTGTATTACCTGTTGAAGACTGTTCAGCAGCTCGAGCTTTCCCAGCAGGAAGTCAAGCTGTCTTTATCCGGGCTTATCGATAAACAGTCTGCGTTGTATAAAGAATTATACCAGTATTTTCTGCATCTTGAATTCCGGGAAGCAGGATGGGAGGTGTTAAATATTGACTACCCGGCCCATTTTTTTACCTCACTCAATGATCTTGTAAAATGCGTATCATAGGCGGAGAACATGGGGGAAGGAGATTCAATCCCCCAAACAATATGCCTTATACCAGGCCAACTACGGATATTGCCAAAGAGGGGTTGTTCAATGTTTTGCAGCATAAACTGGACTTTGAAGAATTAAAAACACTTGACCTTTTCGGGGGCACCGGCAGCATCAGTTATGAACTGGCATCAAGAGGTGTTACTGACCTGACCATTGTGGAAAAGGATACACAGATGTTTGAGTTCATTAAAAAAACAGCACTGGCCCTCCGGATAGAAAACCTGAAAGCTGTGAAAATGGATGTATTCAAATTCATTGATAATTGTACCGATAGATTTGATTTCATTTTTGCGGGACCACCTTACGCTTTAAGAACAATTGACGACCTGCCCAGGCGAATATTTGAAAAAAAAATGCTCCAAAAAGACGGCTGGTTTGTATTGGAACATACACCCAGGAATGACTATAAAACCTTTCCATACTACTCTTCGGAACGGAACTATGGTACCACGATCTTTACGGTGTTTATTGAAACGAGGGAGTAGGGTCTTGCGAAGAAAAACGTCACCGTATTTTTACATTTTCTCTTTTCGGTTTTCCATTTTAAATTGAGTGATGGTTCAAACCATTTTTATAACAGGCATTGGTACCGGTGTGGGCAAAACGCTGGTTTCGGCGATCGTAGCAGAAGCCTTGCAGGCCGACTATTGGAAACCCGTGCAAGCGGGCTATGATGATGGCACCGATTCAGAATGGGTACAGTCTGTGCTGACCAATACCAAATCGAAAATTTATCCTGAAGCATACAGGCTGAAGATGCCGGCTTCACCGCATCTTGCAGCAAAGGAGGAGAACCGAACGATCTCCCTGGAGAAAATATTTTCAGCTTACACACAATACCTTGTTCCCGGAAGAAGGATCGTTATTGAAGGTGCAGGTGGATTATTAGTTCCGCTGAACGAACATGAACTGGTGATCGATCTTATTCGTAAACTGAATGCAAAAGTGATACTCGTCAGCCGTAATTATTTAGGCAGTATCAATCACTCCTTATTGACAGCACAGGTTTGCCGCCAGAAAAATATCCGGGTATCCGGCTGGATATTCAATGATCAGTTCATGGATTATGAAAATGATATTACCAGTTGGTCGGGCTACCTGAAGTTAGGTTCTGTTGGTAAATTGAATCATATTGATAAGGCAGTTGTCTATGAAGAAGCACAGAAAATGAAAGATAAATTATTACAGGTGTTATAATCTTTATGCTGAAGAAACAACTAAGAAAATTATTCCGGGAGAAGAGAAATGTGCTGACAGCTGCTGAAAAAGCAAAATTGGATGACCTGTTATTGATACAATTTCAAACAGTTGACCTCCCGATGGTAAGTATCGTATTTTCTTACTGGCCTATCGAAGAAAATAAAGAGCCTAACACACATTTATTTACCGATTTTCTTGAATTCAGGTTACCAGAGTTACAGTTAGTGTATCCCAAAATAGATAGTGCTACCGGCACTATGCAAGGGATATTGGTGGATGATGATACCCGGTTTACCCGTAACTATTTTAATGTGTATGAGCCGGAGAATGGTAAGGTGATTACTGCAACCGATATTGATTTAGTGATCGTCCCGCTACTTGCTTTTGACCAACAGGGGTACAGGGTCGGATATGGCAAAGGGTACTATGATAAATTCCTGGCAGGTTGCCGGGGAGATTGTATAAAGGCCGGGTTCAGCTACTTTGAACCTGTTGCTGCCATAGATGACTGCCATGATTTTGACGTACCTTTAGACCTTTGTATCACGCCTCAAGCCGTTTATGTTTTCTAATTTCTTTCTCCGCTCATTCAGAATATTGTTGCTGCCATTTGCACTGGTCTATTGGGCGGTTATTGCATTACGAAATTGGTTATTTGATAAGAATATCCTGAAAACGGCTGAGTTTGGGCTACCCCTGATCAATGTTGGAAATCTCTCTGTAGGCGGTACTGGTAAGTCACCCATGGTGGAATACCTGCTGGTATTGCTCAAAGACCAGTTCAAAGTGGCCACCCTGAGCCGTGGGTATAAGCGAAAAACTAAGGGCTATGCACTGGCTGATGATGATACAACTGCTTTGGAGATCGGGGATGAGCCTATGCAGTTCCATTTGAAATTCTCGGATGTACCGGTAGCGGTGGGAGAGCAACGGATCGAAGCCATTCCGCAATTACTGCATGATAAGCCGGAAACGCAGGCGATTATTTTAGATGATGCTTTTCAGCACCGTTCCATCAAAGCCGGGTTGAATATCCTGCTCACGGATTATAATAATTTATTCACCCGTGATTTTTACCTGCCCACCGGGGATCTTCGTGACCTGAAGAGCAGTTATAAAAGAGCAGAGATCATTGTAGTGACCAAGTGCAAGCCCGACCTATCGGAAGAAGAAAAGAAAAAACTGGTGAAAGAAATAGCACCATTACCACATCAGCATATCTTTTTTACTTCTATACAGTATGGTAGTTTATACCATATCATTAACAACAGTGTTACCCGGATCGATGAGGAAACAGAAGTATTGCTGGTTTCCGGTATCGCCAGCCCGAGACCATTGAAAAAATGGCTGGAGGAATACAGCAGCAGCTATTCCCTGCTGCAATATGCAGACCATCATATTTTCACCATTGATGACCTGAACGATATCCGGAAACGGTTTGAGAATATGGAAGAAACAAAAAAAATTATTTTAACAACAGAGAAAGATGCGGTGCGGCTGGTCAAATTCAGGCAGGCTATTGAGGGACTGCCAGTATATGTAGTGCCCATCCGCCATCATTTTCTTTTTAAAGACGAGGATAAATTCAATAAATTGATAACTGATTTTATCCGGAACTTTAAGACACAATCATAAAAATATTATGGGAAGAAAGAATTCAAAAAAGAAGAAAGATACAAAAGCAAAGCCGTCACGGTCAACAGACCGGATGCTGAAAGGGAAACTGGATGTGACCCGTTCGGGAATGGGATTTGTTACCGTGGAGGGAATGGATGTGGACGTTATGGTCCGTCCTTCCGATTTTAATACCGCTTTACATGGTGATACCGTACGGGTTGCTATCAAAGAAATGCGCAGTGCAGGCAGAAGGATGCAGGGAGTGGTGAAAGAAGTGCTGCAGCGTAAACGCAGCGAATTTATCGGCCACCTCCAAATGAATAAAGGCTTTGGTTTTTTCATTGCTGAAATGGATAAACCGATGCCGGATATTTTTATACCGGTTCATAATATGAACGGTGCTGCTAACGGAGACAGGGTGGTCGTCAGGATAACTGAGTGGGAGCAAAATGGTAAACGACCTGTTGGTGAAGTGGTAAGTGTACTGGATGCCGAAAATACCAACGATGCAGCGATGAAAGAGATATTGCTCGAAAACGGATTTCCTTTACAATTTTCCGATGAAGCACTGGAAGTGGCGGCACGGATACCCGACACTATTTCAGCGGAGGAAATAATCAGCAGAAAAGATATCCGGGATATTTTCACGATAACGATTGACCCGGTGGACGCCAAGGATTTTGATGATGCCATCTCTTTCCGGAAACTGAAAAATGGCAACTATGAACTGGGTGTTCACATTGCGGATGTAAGTCATTACCTGGAACCCGAAACCCCGCTGGATAAGGAAGCCTACGGTAAAGCCACTTCGGTGTACCTGCCGGACCGGGTGAACCCGATGCTGCCGGAACATATTTCCAATGTGCTCTGTTCGCTGAGGCCGAAGGAAGATAAGCTCACTTTTTCTGCTATTTTCCAGATCACTCCAAAAGCAGAAGTAAAACAATACTGGTTGGGTAAAACTGTGATACATTCTGATCATAGGTTTACGTATGAGGAGGTTCAGACGATCATTGAGGAAAAGGCCGGTCTCCATGCTGAAGAAGTGTTGATATTAAATGAGCTGGCACAGCGATTCCGCAAGAAGCGTTTCAATAACGGAGCTATTAATTTCTCCTCGCAGGAAGTTCGGTTCAAACTGGATGAGAAAGGCGATCCCATTGGCATCATAATCAAAGAAAGTAAGGAAGCTCACCAGTTGGTGGAAGAATTTATGTTGTTGGCCAACCGGACAGTGGCGGAGAATATTTCCAAGCTAAAGTTCAATAATAAAGCATTACCATTTCCATACAGAACACACGATGACCCGGATGAAGAAAAACTGGTTCCCTTTGCAGCTTTTGCGAAGAAATTCGGGCACAAGTTTGATACCTCATCGCCGGATACAATCGCTGAATCGTTTAACCAGTTACTGAAAGATGTACATGGTAAACCTGAACAGCATGTACTGGAGCAACTGGGTATCCGCACTATGGCCAAGGCGAAATACACTATTGAAAATGTCGGCCACTATGGATTGGGATTTGAGCACTATTGTCATTTTACTTCGCCGATACGAAGGTATCCTGATGTGATGGTGCACAGGATCCTCTTTGATGTGTTGACTAATAAAGTCCAGCCCGACAAAAAACTGGAAGAGAAATGCAAACATTGCAGTGAAAGAGAAAGAGCCGCCATGGAATCTGAAAGAGCTGCCAATAAATACAAACAGGTACAGTATATGAAGAATTACCTGGGAGAGGAATTTGAAGGGGTGATCAGCGGAGTAGCGAGTTTTGGATTCTGGGTAGAGACGGTCGAACACAAATGCGAAGGGTTGGTAAGTATAAACAGCCTGCTTGAATATGACGAGTTTAGGCATGTGGAATCCGATTATTGTTTGGTTGGGCAGCGCAGTGGCAAGAAATTCAGTATGGGGGATAAGGTCTGGATCAAAGTGGTAGCCGCCAACCTGACCAAGCGCCAACTGGATTATGAATGGGTGGTGACAGCAGCTGCACCCGAAGAGCAACCCGTAAAAGAAAAAGTAAAGAAGAAGAAATAGTTAGTTGATACGGCATTAATATATTTACAGCATGCAATCATTTGAATTACTCTCCCAAAAATTCGGGCTTCATTTTGACCAGCGCCATTTCCCGGCTGAACCGGCATCCTTGTATGAGCCGAATGAATATTTTCTTCGCTTAGGCGGTAAAAGGATCCGCCCTGTATTGTGCCTGATGGGTAATGAACTGGTGGATGATATTAAAGAAGATGCGTGGCATGTGGCTACCGCCATTGAACTCTTTCACAACTTTACTTTGATTCATGATGATATCATGGACAAAGCACCGTTGAGAAGGGGCATGGAAACAGTGCATACAAAGTTTGGTGGTAATACAGCCCTGCTGGCAGGTGATGTAATGCTGGTGGCAGCCTACGAACATCTCAGTAAAATAGATCCGGCGATACTTCCGGCCATTATGCGGTTGTTTAACCAGACGGCGAAGGAAGTTTGCGAAGGGCAGCAGCTGGATATGGATTTTGAAAAAATGGAAAATGTGCAGCTGGGAGAGTACCTGAAGATGATCGAACTGAAAACATCAGTATTACTCGCAGCAAGTTTAAAAATGGGTGCCATATTAGGAGGGGCAGGCGAAAGAAATCAAAACCTGCTCTATGAATTTGGCAGAAAGCTGGGCATTGCTTTCCAGGTACAGGATGATTACCTGGATGCTTTTGGCGATCCAAAAAAATTCGGCAAACAGTTAGGCGGTGATATCATGGCCAATAAAAAAACATTTCTCCTCATTCATACCCTGGAAGTGGCTTCTGCTTCCCAGAAAATGGAGTTGAATAAACTGGTAAAAGAAAACCCTGCTGATAAAGTGGAAAGGGTATTACAACTGTTCAGGGATTGCAAAGTGGATGAGTGGGCTTTGCAGTTAAAAGACAGGTATCTTGATGAAGCATCTACCCATCTGGAAGATATAGCGGTACTGTCCAAGCGGAAACAGCCGTTGAAAGACCTGGCGGATTTCCTTGTCAAAAGAGACCATTGAGCTACCTGTTAAAAGCGGTAATACAGTTTGTCATCCTTTTGCTCATTTACTCTTTTTGAGCTCTTGGTAATTTTTCCTATTTTGAACGATAAAACCAACTGACTGATGGCTAATTCTTTATTCCGGAAAAAGAAAATCGAATCTATTTTGGCCGAAGGAGGCGATGACAGCCATGGCGGGGGGCTCAAAAGAGTACTCACTGTTCGGGATCTCACTTTCTTTGGTATTGCGGCCATTATTGGTGCCGGTAGTTTCAGCAGCCTGGGTGAAGCGGTTTTCAAAGGAGGACCCGGCGTAGTGGTTCTTTTCATCATCACTGGTATTGCCTGTGCTTTCACTGCTTTTTGTTATTCTGAATTTGCCAGCCGTATCCCGGTGGCAGGAAGCGCCTATACGTATTCTTATGCCAGCTTTGGTGAATTATTTGCCTGGATCATTGGCTGGGCACTTATCATGGAATATTCTATAGGTAATATTTATGTGGCATTCAGCTGGAGTGATTATTTCACTTCGTTCCTGCACAAGGTCAATATTCATATTCCCGACTACCTTGCCTGTAGTTATAAAGAAGCACAAAAAGCGGTGGCCAAGGGTTCATCGAATATGGAACTGATCAATGCCTGGAATTCCGCACCGATGCTGGGTAACCTTCGTATCATTTTTGATCTGCCCGCTATCATCATTAACCTGCTTATCACTTATCTAGTTTACCGGGGTATTAAAGAGAGCCGAAATTTCAGCAACGTCATGGTGATACTGAAGCTGGCGATTGTTGCATTGGTGATCCTGGTAGGTGGTGCCTTGGTTTTTTCAAACGGGTTATCATTCAACTGGACTCCGGCCAATGATGAAGGTATCCGGTCATTCATGCCGAACGGATTTAGCGGGGTGATGGCTGCTGTGAGCGGGGTGTTCTTTGCTTATATCGGTTTTGATGCGGTGAGTGTGCTGGCAGAAGAAAGTAAGAACCCGCAACGGGATCTGCCCAAGGGAATGATCTATTCATTAGTGATCTGCACCGTTGTATATATATTACTGTCGATGGTGTTAACAGGAGCGGTTAACTACCGGAATTTTGATGGTGTTGGCGACCCGCTGGCTTTCATCTTTGAAACACAAAATCTCAATGTGCCCTGGATGCAAATCCTTGTCTCTGTTTGTGCCGTGGTAGCTATGACCAGTGTATTACTTGTTTTCCAGATGGGGCAGCCCCGCATCTGGATGAGCATGAGCCGTGACGGATTGCTGCCACCGGTGTTCCAAAAGATACACAGCAAATTCAAAACACCTTCTTTTGCCACGATCATTACCGGGTTAGTAGTGGGAGTACCGATCTTATTTACCGATAAATCATTTGTGCTTGACTTCACAAGTATTGCTACCCTCTTTGCCTTTGTGCTGGTTTGCGGTGGTGTATTGCTGATACCCAGAAAAGAAAAAACAGCAGGACGATTTAATCTTCCTTATATCAACGGGCAATTCATCTACCCGCTGATCATTGCACTGGCCGGGTTCCTTTTTTACAAATATGGTAACGGGTATTTCAGTGATGCCATGAACTTTGATTTCTCCGGTAATGCTGAGTATGCAGAAGGCAAAGTATCTTTTATGGACCTGGCCACGCCTAAGATATCTATTATCGTTTTTTGGGTCATCTGCCTGCTGTTAGTTATTATAACTTTTATTAAAAAATATTCATTGATCCCGCTGATGGGTGTTACCACCTGTTTGTACCTGCTGACTGGCATGACCAAGAGCAACTGGGCCTGGTTCCTGGGCTGGTTACTATTGGGGCTGATCATTTATTTCCTGTACGGGTACAAGAAAAGCAAGCTGGCGGCCGAATAAATTATTTCTGATTAGTACCTGGATGAGTTGTACCGGCTGGTACAACTCATTTTTATTATATCCGGGCCCGTTTCTTCAGTAAATTTGCAGGCTGACCAGTTTATTAATTACAACTGAATGAAATATCAAATAGGCGATACGGTGCTGATCCTGCATTCCAACGAGGAGGGCAGGGTGGTGGACATCATCAACAAACAAATGATGATGGTGGAAGTAAAGGGAGTGACTTTCCCGGTCTACATGGACCAGGTGGATTTCCCGTATTTCAAACGGTTCACGGAAAAGAAAATGTTCCCGGATAAAAAAGAGAAGAAATATGTGGATGATGTACGCAAAGAAAAGCCATCCCAGGAAAAGAAAGTAGTGGATGGGGTTTGGCTCACTTTTCTGCCGGTAATGGATACAGATGAATTTGGCGATGAAGTGGTGGAAGAACTGAAACTCCATTTGGTGAACAGGACAGAGACGCCCTACACGTTTACATACAAACTCAATTTCTTCGGCAAAGCTGATTTTGAATTAAAGAACCAGGTGAATCCCTTTGAGAATTTTTACTTGCATGATATTCCTTTCTCCGATCTGAATGATAACCCGACTTTTGATTTTGAGTTTTCGTTGTTGCAGCCCGATAAAAAGAAAGCGGAATTCTATGAAGCTTCGCTGCGGCTGAAGCCCAAGCAGCTTTTTGCCAAGATCGAAGAGATACGGACTAAGAACCAGGCCACTTTCTCGCATCGTTTATTTGAACAGTACCCTGACCGGGCTTTTGAAGATACCATTGATTTTGGCAACCTGGCCGCTAAAGGATTTAAAGTATATGATGCCAAACGGGTGCGGGAACACCTGGAACCTGCCCGCAGTGTGGTGGACCTGCATATTGAAAAACTGGCGGATGACTGGAAGCATATGAGCAATTACGAGATCGTAAGCCTGCAGTTAAAGACCTTTGAGAAATATTATGAACTGGCTCTGGCGCACCACCAGCCCACCCTTATCGTGATACATGGCGTGGGAGAGGGCCGGCTGCGGGATGAGATACATGATATACTCCGCTTGAAACGGGAAGTAAAATCCTTTGTGAACCAGTATGACCCGAGGTTTGGATATGGGGCAACGGAGATTTATTTTCAGTATTGATAATTATTTATAAGTAGGTTCTTTTTGGTGAAATTTTTTTGCATCTTCATCCCAAATCCAGATTTCAGGGTGACAAAAGGCGCAATCATCAAAGAAACCTGATGAATCAGGAGGATTTATAATTATCATTCGGCTGTTTTTTTTGAACTCATATCCAAGCGAAGAAGTCGGTCCTTCATATACGTCCCCAGTTTTGAGATCAACAACAGCACTTCCTTTGCAGGGAGAACCGCAGCCCCACCAAATAAAACAGTAATGTCCGGCAAAGTTTAAACCTTCTTTATAATAAGTTTCGGTTATGATTGTTTTATATTGCTTTGCCAGCTCATGACTATTAAGTTTAATGACGGCATGATTTCCTTTATAAATATGGGGTGTGGTGTAATCTTCAAAATTTAAATAGGGTTCAAATTTATAAGAAGCATAATTGATACTATATTTTCCACTACTATCGCCTGATATTTTTACATGCTCTGTATTCCAAATAATTGTTTCCTTCTTTGGAATATTTTTAATTGATTGGTTTTGGGCTTGAGTTTTCGATTTTTCGTTTGTTCTAGAATTACAGGAAGTAAATACCAGTATAAAAATCCAGATAAATGGTTTCATACAAAATCTATTATTTAATGAAATTAGTACAAAAAATTCCAGATTTTATGTCATGATTATAGACTGAAACACGAATACTGCAATCCCATAATGGACTGGACAATATGCAACAGAAGATACCAGTACTACTTTAATTCGGCTCAGAAAATAAAATTACCTTTGCCTTGCTACAAGCCAGGCTATCGACTTGAGTGATCAGGTAGGAAAGTCCGGACAGCACAGAGCAATGCACCGGTGAAGAGCCGGCTTCCCGGTTAAACCCGGGAAAGAGATAGTGCCACAGAAAATAACTGCCTTCGGGTAAGGGTGAAAACGTGAGGTAAGAGCTCACGGCTTTTGGTGGTAACATCATGGGCGGGTAAACCTTGCATGCTGAAATGCCACGTATAGTACCGTTTGAGGGCTGCTCGCCCAAGCCTGCCTTACGGCAGTCAGGGTACAGGGTAGGCAGATGGATTCCGGTGGGTAACTGCCGGAACAGATAAATGATAGCCCACGACAGAATCCGGCTTACCGGCTTGTAGCTTTTTTTCCATTCCTAAAGAGGAGTTCTAATATCTTCCTTTCATGGTAACAGGCTATTGCCAATATACCCTCCCAACTCCATCAGCCAGGCAATACCAAGATGTACCATCAGTCCGCCCCAGATGGAACGGGTATTATAAACAACAATACCCAGCAACATCCCACCAAAATAGGAGCTGATGCATTCACCCAGCGGTTTACCAAAATGAATGGTACAATAAAAGCAGGCCATCGGTAATATGGCATCTTTGCCGGCCCATTTTACAAAAGCAAGGATAAGGAAACCACGAAAGAATAATTCAATGCTGATAAAGTCGCTGCCATATGAAAATTCAAATAACAGTTTATGCCACCATGAAAGTTCTATATTATTTAATGAAGTGATAGATTTTAATTTCGGGTACACGGCTAAAAAATCTGCTTGAGTGGAGGCTGCTGCTATTAAGGGCAGCATGATGATAAGCATCATCCAATAGGGTTTCCAAACCATGTCTTTGGTGCTGGTACCATAAAAGGGTTGCTCTTTATCAAAAAATCTCCAGCAGGTAAATAAGATGCTTACAATAATGAGTAATAAAATAGGCCAGTATAAAACATGGTTCCAGTAATTATTCATCGTATAACTGTCAGTGATGCTGAAGGAGATACTGAAAGAAGTCTTCAAGGCAAAGATGGCCGGAGCAAGGAAAATTAAGAAGAGAAATACAGGTTGATAGAAATTGCTTTTCGGGTTGTTTGTATAAATAATAATGTAAGGAAGGCCGAAAGCGATCAAGAAAATAAAATAACGGGATATGAAACTAAACCCAAAAGAATGGCGGTTGCTGATGCTATCATCCAGTTGAAAATAGTAGTTCAACCCGATCAACAAGGCCGTCAACACCGAAACAAAGCTTAATACCCGTTTGTCTGTTTCGTGGAAATAGGTTCTTATATAGCTGATTATGTTCTTCATGCGGCCCGAAAATAATTTTTTTAGTGGTCAGTTAAACTTTCCTGCGCTTAAAAACTCCAATGTTACGTTAAATGATTCCACAACCCTAAAAAGTATAGCCATGAAACTTTTCTCAATTAACCGCCTTACGATCGCTGCCTTTGCAGTATTGTTTGCCACGATCCTTTATTCCTGTAAAAAAGAAGCCAGTTTATCTGATTCCACTCCTTTAACCGAGGAAGAAGCCGCCACTTATTCTGATGAAAGTGCACAGGCTGAAGCCAGTTTTGATGATGTGGAAGACCTCGGTATGACAGCTGCCGAAGAAGAAGGCGTTGTCAGTACTTCCGGACGTTCTGCTGAAGAAGGCAGGAACCGTGTATTTCTTTTTGCTGAATTGCGTTTGCGTATTGGTCATTGTGCTGAGATCACTGTAACACCTAATGACAGCACATATCCCAAAACAATTACGATCGACTTTGGTGACGGATGTATCTGTGCCGATGGTAAGTTCCGTAAAGGCGCTGTGATCATTCACCTGACTGCACCTATCCGCCGCCCCGGTGCTGTAGCTACGATCACATTGCGTAATTTCTACCTGAACCGTGCCCACATCGAAGGCACTAAAACGATCAGCAACCTGAGTGAGAATGGTAATATCAAATTTACCGTACAAGTTGTGGGTGGTCGTGTAACCCTGCCAAATGGAAGAGGATATGCTTATCAGAGCCTGAAGTATGTAAAACAAATAGCAGGTGGTTCAACTGCGATCTGCCGTGACGATATATTCACCGTGGAAGGAAGATCTGAAACTGAATTCAACAATGGTCTGCGTATCGTTTTGAATACAGAATCTCCGTTGGTGAAGAAAGTGGTTTGCCCCTGGATCAGTAACGGCCTGCTGAAAATAAAGATCAACAGCCGGGTGTTATTCCTGAACTATGGTGCCCCCAATAACGGCGACTGTGATAACAAGGCATTGCTGACATGGAATGATGGCAACAATCAACGTCTTATAACCTTACCCTAAGAGTGAACAAGTATAGCGGGAAATGCAACAAGTCCTTCCGGAAACGGAAGGACTTTTCTATTTTGCAGGATGCGAATTATTTTCTTCCTGTTACTGGTCAGCTTGTTTTCCTGTAAACAGAAACTTACGGATAAGGAATTGAGGGCTCATGATATTGAGGGTAACTGGTTAGTCGTGTACCCTGATCATGACGGCAATAATAGTAATCAGAAAAAAGTATATGGAGAAATACAGGATTCTGTAGTCAGCCTGATGGGATTAAAGCTTGTCCGGTTTGATAAGGGAGGAGAGTTCCGGCAGATGGATAGCCTGGAAAAGGGCGGGCAATGGAAGGTTACTGACGACTTATTGCTACGGGTGGAAAATGGGGGTGTAGGTTATTCTCCATTTACTGCAGAGTTTTACCAGTATAAGAATGAGGTTATGGAAATAGTGGAGACTATCCGCTATAAGGGAGAATCAATTCAACTAAAATGGAAGCTAAAGAAATTGAAGGGAAAGGAAGCCTCACAGCTTTTTGATGACAAGCCTAATGCGTGGAGGAAAAGACCTGCTACCCCGGAGACAGACGAACAACTAAAAGAAAGGCTGGCCGATATGCTTGATTATTATTCCAGGTATTACTTTTTAGTAGATAAAGAATCCAGCTATTTTATTCCTTCAAGGGTAATGCTGCCCTTCAAGTTTTACCAGCACGCCATCGGGCTGAGGCCTTTGACTGAAAAAAGCAGTTTCATGAAACTCTTTTATGACTCCACACAGGCTGCCAAGGCACACCTGAGCCTCGATATTGCCATGGGAAAGTTAAGAGGCCGTTTCCCTTCCGGCGGGGAAAGTTTTATACATGAATATGCTTCTTACATGAAGCTGATGGCGGAGGAGATCAGGAAAATGAACCAGTAGTATTTTTCCCTTTGCTTTTAAAACTGCTTGTATCTCAGTAAGTGCCTTTGACATATGAATTTGATTGTTGCAGGAATAGATACTTACAAAAAAGCCGGCTCATTCACGCCGGCTTAAAATAATTAAATCAGTTGATGGCAGGGTAATTACTCGATATGGAAACTAACCAGTGTAGAGATTTGCTGGATCTTTAAAACCGGCATTCCAATAGGAGCTCTTTCAGAAATATATTTAACAACACCCATGCCTGGTTTCAGGTATACCTGGTCTTTGCGGGAGAAGGGGGCTTTCTTTTCAAACAACAGGCAATCGCCAAACTGGCCGGCGGGTGTATGTACGTTCTCCTGCATTTTAACCGAGCGGCCCAAGGCAGCATTATCTTCAAAGCTGGTAAAATATTTCACAGAGTCGCCGGGGAAAAGGCCATATTCTTTTTTGGCATCCCTGATCGGGTCGGTGGCAAAGAGACGATATTCAGCGAGGAAGATGGCTGAATCGTTAGCATATAACAAGTCTGGCAGACCGATATTGATATTCGTTTCCCACCAGATGAGCTGGTCGGTAACAGACTGGTATGTCTTGCTGAATTGCAGGGTATCCATTTTCACTTTTACAAAAACACCGTCATTAAAAACAGAGTCTTCATATACCCAGTAGTTGCGGGCACTGAGTGGAATAATGCCACAATTCTTTTTAGAATAGTTGACAGAAACAATTTCACCATTCTCATAACTGCGACCGGTGGGGTTTTCTGTTTGTGGAGTACAGGCTTCTTCTGGGACTGCAATATTTTCTTTATGACAGGAAGATAATACGGTGCTTGCAATAAGCAGGGAAAGAATAGTTTGTTTCAAGGGGATACGTATTTGTTTCATCGGGACTGCAAAATAGAAAGCAGTCATTAAATCCCATAGCTTTTGAACGTATTTTTTCTAAGTATTTTACTCTTTCTACCGTAAAATTACCATTATAGGCAAAAAGAAGCCGGAGTCATCAGATCCCGGCTTCTCTTTATAGTAGGAAACACTTATTTGAAAATGCTATTGAAGAACTCTTTCATGTCTTTCCAGGAAGCAGAATCGGCGGCTGCATTGTAAGCAATCGGGATATTGAATTTTTGTCCCATAGCTGTTGCATTCGGGTTGGTGAAAGCATGGGTGGCGCTGTCATAGGCCTTGAACGTATATTTTGCCCCGATGGAATCCATTTGTTTTTTGAACTGGTCAACCTCTGTTTGTGGTACAAATGGATCAACTGCACCATGGCAAACCAAAACCTGTGCTTTCAGCAGGTCTTTGTTAGCAGGTACCACATTCAGGTTGCCATGAAAACTAACCACGCCTTTCAGGTCATCGCCGAGTTTGGCCATATTTAATACTTGCGCACCGCCAAAGCAATAACCGATGGCTGCGATCTTCGTGGCATCTGTTTGGGGATAGGTTTTTAATTTCTCCAGGGCTGCATCAAATCTTCTTTTGGCCATTTCCGGGTTTTGATAAAATGGCATGGCCAGTTTGCCCGCAGAATCAGGATTGTCGGCCTGTGCCCCATTTCCATACATATCTACCGCCATGGCGATATAACCCAGCTCTGCCAATTGTTTTGCACGACTACGGCTATAGTCATTTTGCCCCCACCATTCATGCACTACAAGGACAGCGGGACGGGCACCCTCCATATTCTCATCATATACCACATACCCGTTCATGTTGATGCTGTCACCTGTGTATGCAACCGTTTCTTCCTTTAATTTGGGTTCTTTGAGTTCCATTTTTTTCTCTTCGTTTTTGCAGGAAGTGAATAATAATACCGCCATTGATACGGTAGGAAATAAGTGCTGAAGTTTCATTGTGTTTTTTTTAAAAAGTTCAATCCAGTAACAGTGAAGTTCCTGAAAAGTTTTGGTACAGGCAAAACGAAAAGCCCGGCAGATTGATGCCGGGCTTTCCTTTTCGCAACCTATGTTTATCACTCTTTAATGATTCGTCCATTTCCGCTGGTAGAGAAAGCAGTAGTGGGAGGGTTGCCCCTGTAATACACTCTTGCTTCACCCGAGGCTTCTGCATAAATAGCTTGCAATGGGGCTACATATGCTTTGGCTGTACCGGAGGCGATTATATCAACTTCTGTTGCTGCTAATTCGTATGCATGTAACCTGGCATTTCCTGAAATATTTCCGTAAAGACTTTCTGTATTTCCGTTAAGCCTTAGAGATGATGCGCCGGATAATTCAATGTTGGCATTGATACCAGTTCCGTTGTTGTCTGCCGTTGAATTTCCGGAAAGTACATACCTGGTCACCGAGTTTTGCCCGGTAAAACCAGAAACCGTTGCTCCTGCATCTCCTGATAAGGAGAGAAAATTGAAGCTGGGAAGGGTGATGGTAAAATCAACCCGGTAGCGACCTCTTTTATAATTCTTATACTTTATTTCCAGCATATTGCCGTTGCCTACTGTTAAATCAAGATCGGCTAAGTCATTGCTACAGCCGGCTGCTTTTATGCTGAAATTATTGCCTTTAAGAATAGTTAATTTAAAAGTTTCTCCTGCCTTTATTTTTGAAAAGCCGGTAAGAGTAAAGGTTTGCTCGGCAGAGGAAGGGCATTCTCTTTTCTCTTTATCACAGGCAGTAAATAATAAAGCAGTAAGTCCTGCCATTAAAATGATCTTTTTCATAAAAGAAGGTTTAAGGTTTATGATCTTTGAACAGGTTGCGAATATATTTTCAACGAGGTGATTGTACAGGTAGCGAATGATGAATGGAGATGATTGTTAAAAAGAATTAAGAAAGGGCCATTATTGACAATCCTGATATTAACAAATATAGGTATCAGTAAAGGGCAGCTCCGGCTAATTTTTAATTTATTTCCAGCCAATTCTGTAATTTCCCTGTTACCAATTAACTAGAATGAATGTAATGAAAAGATATCGCAGGCCATTCATCGTGATAGGCGCCATCGTTCTCTGTGGGTTTCTGCTAACGCAATGTGTGAATAATGAAAAGGAAGAAATAGCCAAAAAAGAAATTGCAAAATTTCCCCAGTTTGCTGGTTCTGCCAGCTGTGCAAGCTGCCACAAGGATATTTATGAAAAGCACAAGCAAACAGGTCACTACCTTACTTCCAGGCCTGCGGAAGAAAAATATATTAAGGGTAGTTTTGAAAAAGGGAAGAATGTTTATGCATACACCCCTTCTATAGTGCTGGCTATGGAACAAAGGGACAGCCATTTTTACCAGGTTGTTTATTTTAAAGGGGAAGAGAAAAAAGCCATGCGGTTTGATATTGTTACCGGTTCCGGGGCAAAGGGGCAATCATTCATGACCTGGCGGGGCAATAAACTATTTCAACTTCCGATCACTTATTTCACCAATGCAGCGCAATGGTCTAATAGTCCCGGCTTTCCTTCCGACCGGGTTATGATCGACCGGCCCATTACTTCGCGGTGCATGGAATGTCATGTAACTTTTGCAGAAAGAATATCTGAAGATGGAAAGGAACCAGAAGAGTTTTCAAAAACCAATATCATATATGGGATCGACTGTGAAAAATGTCATGGACCTGCTGCTGAGCATGTGACATTTCAGACCCAAAATCCGCAGGAGAAAAAGGGGAAATATATTTTAAACCCGGCATCCATGTCACGACAGCAAAATCTTGATCTCTGTGCGTTATGTCATGGCGGGAATATTCACAAGACAAAGCCGGTGTTTTCTTATGCAGCCGGTGAGACATTGACGGATTACTTTACTATTGATACATTGAGTGAACTGGCTGTCAATACCGGCAATGTGGATGTGCATGGAAACCAGCTGGGATTATTGAAGAAAAGTAAATGTTTCCGCATGGGTGAAACTATGACCTGTAATACCTGTCACAACTCTCATGAGAACCAGCGGGGAAATAAAGTCCTTTTTTCACAAAAATGCATGAGTTGCCATACTGTGGCACATAATAATTTCTGTAAAATTGATACCACTAAATATGCGGGGATGCATCAAAACTGTATTGATTGCCATATGCCGGCTAAATTGTCCATGTCTATTGCAGTGATGTTGCCGGGGCAGGATGTGCCTGCAGCAGCCCTGGTACGTTCACATTTTATCAGCATCTACCCGGAAGAAACGAAAAAGTTTATCCCCTTGCGTTTAAAATAAAAAAACCGGCCTATGCCGGTTTCAAATCAATTCAGACTTCAATAGTTAATTATCCGAAGTAGATAGCCAGGAAAGTAGCTACACCGGTGAGAAGGAAAATGCCGCCAACAACGATAGTCGCCATTACATTTTCATTCTTCATTAATGTGTTGATCTTTTTCATGCACAAAAGTTTTAAGGTTTCGGAAAACGGATGAAGGATCCCAGAGGAATAATGGAGAATACGAAACAGTATTTCTTTTGTGATTTTTACAGAGGAACGTGAAGAATGCAAACGTACATCATTCTGCTATACCAGTCAAGTGTATTCATCAAAGCTTTGTTATTATTAGCGGCAAGCAATAAGAGCACTTGTATAAATAGTTAGTTTTTAACTGTTTCAGTGAAGAATAAAGCGGCATAGGAAATTTACGATTCTCTAAAAAAATTGAGATTGTTTATCAAGGCTTGTATTCAATATCCCTTGCGGTAAACCAGTGCAGGGAATCATTGTTCGGGTCGCCATTGTAATTAATGGTGATCTCTTCACCGGGGTTAATATCCCGCAGGGCAAAAAAGGTAATGGTTTTCGCTTCCCGGTCGATCATATGATGTGCATTGCAGGGGAATGCATGGTTATAGATCGAGCCAAATCCCATGGCCACCGACAGAATGTTTTCTTCTTTGTTCAGAAAGAAACAATAGTTAACCACATGCGTGGAGGTGACTGCGTCAAAATCTTCAGCCGGTATCTCGATCAACGGACATTCTTCTATCAGATCGTTTTCCTGGATAGAGGTACTGCTGAAAACGCCCCTTCCTTTACCTTTTATTTCTTTGATATATAAAGAGGGTCTTGTCATGGGTTAGAAATTTACCGGTGAACAGTCATCATGCCTGCCATTGTAATTGATGAAGATCTCTTCCCCGGCTTTGATGATTTGCACGGCTTTGATATCAATGATCTGTTTATCCAGGTTAATGCTATACATGGCGTTGGAAGGAGCTGTATGATTGTAGATTGAACTGTATCCAAGCCCTATCACAACCTTTATTTTCTCATTTTTTACCAGGAAATAGTAATGATAAAGGGAAGTGTTTTTCAGCAGATCATCTTCGTTATTGCTGATTGGAATCAGCGGGGCCGTTTCAATATGTTCTCCTGCTTTAATATCCCTGGTTGAAAATACACCACGGCCATGGACCGCACTTGCCGCCACATACAAATGCCCGGGTTGCTTTATGGGCTTTTTTTTGAAGAAATCGCTGAGTTTCATGATCAAAAAATATCCCCCTAAAGTGGGATAGGGCACTTTGGGGGTTCGCCGTAAATTTAGGAACTAAAATAAATTGAAATGAAAAAACTGTTTGCCACACTTTCATCTTTGCTGCTCATTATGGGCCTGAAAGCACAGACCACAGTTACTGCCAAAAAAGAAACAACACCCCAGGTGAAGCCGGTAACAGGGCAGGTTCCTGTGGTGAAACCCGGGGTGACAATGAAAGAAGGTAATAATACGATCAAAGCCGGTACACTTGTTACCGATTCATTAAAGGCAGGTATCAAGCAAACTGCTATTAAGCATGAAGGTATCAAGCAAACCACCATCAAACAAACTGTGCCGGTTAAGCAACAAGCCACACAGATCAAGTTTGACAACCAGGTCAAACCACATAAGGATGCGCCTATCAAGAAGTAAATAACCGCAGTGCTTGTAAAGATATAAGGATACCAGGGAGCTATCACATATAGCCCCTGGTATCACTTTTATAAATAAAAGCCCTTTTTCCCATTTTAAAACGTAACTTCGTGTCTCTGTATGTTATTCCTACACTTAGTTTGACTTGTTCCTCATTTCAGATATCGTGACGGCTTAATGTAAGGCAGGTAAAGTATCATCTTGTTTTGATAGCCTTACCACATTATTTTATCAAATTTTATACAATTGTCATTTAACAATTTATCGCTCATTGAGCCTGTATTAAAGGCACTGAGCAACGAAGGCTATACAACGCCTACACCCATTCAGCAAAAATCTATTCCTGTCATTCTGCAACATAAAGACCTCTTAGGTTGTGCCCAGACCGGTACCGGGAAGACAGCTGCGTTTGCGATACCCATTTTGCAATTAATGCACCAGGAGCAACAGGGAAACACCAATAATCGCCGAAATATTAAAGTATTGGTCTTAACGCCTACACGGGAACTGGCTATCCAGATCGAAGAGAGTTTCAGGGCTTATGGCAAGTATCTTGATCTCCGGCACCTGGTGATCTTTGGCGGTGTGTCGCAACATAACCAGGTAAATGCTTTGCGTCGCGGCGTTGATATTTTAATAGCAACTCCCGGCCGTTTACTTGACCTGATGAACCAGAACCTTCTTTCACTTAGGGATATCAAATTCTTTGTACTGGATGAAGCCGACCGGATGCTGGACATGGGTTTTGTACACGATGTAAAAAGGATCATTGCCAAATTGCCTGCGCAACGCCAGACATTATTCTTTTCAGCCACGATGCCACCGGAGATACAACAACTGGCGAATGTATTATTAAAAAACCCGGTTAAAGTAGAAGTGGCACCGGTGTCATCCACGGCGGATACGATACAACAGGAATTATATTACACAGGAAAAGAGCATAAACGTTCTTTACTGATTCACCTGCTGCAAGATGCTACGATAAAGAATGCACTTGTTTTTGCAAGGACGAAGCATGGAGCTGATAAGATCGCCAAGGACCTGAACCGGTCAGGAATTAATGCGGATGCTATTCATGGTAATAAGTCGCAGAATGCAAGGCAGAATGCGCTACAGAATTTCAAAGCGAAAACTACAAGAATTCTTGTTGCTACTGATATTGCTGCCCGGGGTATCGATATTGATGAGCTGACGCATGTGATCAATTACGAACTACCGAATGTACCAGAGACCTATGTGCATCGTATCGGCAGAACAGGAAGAGCAGGCGCCAGCGGGATTGCCATTTCCTTTTGTGACCATGAAGAAAGAGTATACCTGAAAGATATTCAGAAACTGATCGCTAAACAGATACCTGTTGTGCAAGATCATCCTTTTACGATGACTACGACGGTAACAACAGAGACGACAAGACCAGCACTCCGAAAACCGGTACGGCATGGCCAGCAACAGGGTAGTGGTCAAAAAAGACAATATGGAAGATCTTTTTCCAGGAGAACAGCCTGATAATGTATTAACTGCAGTCAGTAATGGCTGCAGTTAAACTAATTTTAATGCTTTGGGGAGAAGACAATCTTTATAAGCGGCTGCTTCTGCGCAGGGACGCATTTTCAATTGTTGTAACAGTTCGCCGGCATCATATTCAGCCGTATAATATTCCAGGATATTACCATAAGCGCAGCTTTCGTAGTAAGCACGGTAAATGAAAAGAGATTTATAAGAAGAAAGCTCCTGGTAAAAAGCAATATCATATTCTTCATGACTTAGAAATACCAGGATTTTTGTATCCCTGTGCTGGTTGGGGTACTTCGTGCCAATCTGAACAGGAGTATAACCGCCCGCCTGCACCACCCTTACCTTTTGCTCCGGAAAATAAACCGAGCTCTTTCCTTTCATGAAATTAAATTCAAAATCCTGGTTCTTGTATTCATGTACTGATACGTACCTGTATTTACTTTTTTCATTCACTTCCTCCTGCAGGGTCATATTTTCAGGGGAAGTGATCTTGTTAAAATCCCTTGCATAAGGCTCCCATTGGGCAAGAAATTTCTCTGTTTCCAGTGGCGTAATAAAACCTATGAATTGTATGATACTGTCTTTTCTCATACTTGTTCAGATGCAACATCTATTGTATCAACAGAGTGGACAACACCATTAAACCCCTGCCTGTCACGGGATAATATTTTAGCACCATTGATGCGGACTTCGCCATCTTTAACAGATACCGTCAGTTCTGTACCATGAATGGTTTTTAGCTTTTGGCCATTGATAAAATCCTTAACCAATTTTTTTTCCGGTAATATAAAGCAGGATAACAGGTCGGAAAGTTTGATCTTATTGACCGGCTTCAGCAGTTCTTCGTAGGAAGTCTTTTTCAATTTTCCGAAAGCGAGGTTGACGGGAGCCAGGATCGTAAAAGGCCCTTTGCCGTTTAGTGTTTCAGCCAGGTCTGTAATTTTCAGTCCTTTCATAAAACTGCTGAGGTTCTTATCTGTATCTGCGATCTGCATGATCATTGCCATAATTGAATTGATTTAAATACGAAAGTGATCCCGGAATTTCCCGGAATAAAAAAAAGAGCCGGCCAGGGCTCTTATCAGAATGAGTTCTTAGTATCTCCTGCTGTTGTTGTCGGGTCGGCTTGTTTTTTCTCTTGCTACGGAAACAGACATTGCTCTTCCTTCAATCTCTTTGCTGTTAAGGCCTTTGATTGCTTTATTGGCTTCTTCATCAGAGTCCATTTCCACAAATCCAAAACCACGGCTGCGTCCTGTTTCCCTGTCAGTGATCACTTTAGCAGAAGAAACAGCGCCAAATTGTTCGAATAATTTTCTTAAGTCATCATCCATAGTATGAAAACTTAAATTAGATACATACAAATTCATAAAACATAATTTAGATAAAACAATACAATACCTGTGATGAAGGACTGGCAGCAAGAAGCAAAGAGGAGATTAACTAATACTGGACGGAAGAGTAAAAATTGATTCTGATCTGAACTGACTGTTGGAAGAACTTTTGATCACTCAGTGAAGATACACTATTAAATCGGCAGCACTGTTTTTATTTTAGCAACGAAATACTGGTAAAATACAGCCAAAAGGTTTATTTAAAGGGGGAATACCATTTAATTGGACTACCTTGTAAGGGTCAGTATATACAACAATAGTGATGTTTTATCATGTTAGTCATTCTGCTCTTTTTAGCTGCCCATTGGTATCTTTCTCTTTTTATGCAAACTTTTTTGCAACATCGCTATGCGGCACACGGTGCTTTCAGTATGAGTAAGGGCTGGGAACGATTTTTTTACCTTATGGCATATATCACACAAGGTTCTTCTTATGTCAGCCCAAGGGCTTATGCCATTATGCACCGCATGCACCATGCATATACTGATACGGTTAAAGATCCGCATTCGCCCATGTTCGATGATAATATGTTCAAACTGATGTGGCATGCCCGGCAGGTTTCCTCCCAGATTTATAAAGGGAAGTTTGAAGTGGAACAACGATTTGCCAAAAACTTACCTGACTGGCCGTTACTGGATAAGATAGGTAATTCAGTATGGTCGAGATTGGGCTGGATCGCAGTTTATGTGATGATCTATATCCAATTTGCTCCATCTGCCTGGTGGTTTTTATTATTACCCATCCACATCCTCACCGTTCCGCTGCACGGTACCATCATTAACTGGTTCGCACATAAATATGGCTCAAGAAACTTCGAGGTTAAAAACACTTCCACCAATTTATTTAAAGTGGACCTGCTGATGATGGGCGAAGCTTATCATAACAACCACCATAAAAACCCGTCGGCAGTAAACTTTGGCTACCGGTGGTATGAATTGGACCCGACTTATGGGATGATCCGGTTGCTGAACCGGTTAAAGGTCATCAGGGTTCATAAACTACAGGGAACACCCGTTGCAGCCCTTTCATAAACACTTGCCGGTCTGCTATTTATTGTTGTTATGATTTTCATAAACAACTGGTTCCTCCTGTCATAAAGCAGGTTTCTTTTTGGCAATAATTATTATCTTTAGCCACTTAAGACTGCCTATGATGATTAATTGTAACAGATGGAGAGACGTACCCCGTGCTTTCATCACCTTACCTGTTATTTTTTTTCTCACTTCACTTAATTTGTCTGCACAGCAGACCCGCTTAGCTGCAAATAATCCGCTTAATAATAAAGTACAATCTTTTGCAGGGAATGACAAAGATCTCTATGGTATAAAGGGCCGCTATATTCAGAATAAAGGACAGTATGGAGATACTTTGGCTAACTATGGTGCCATGGGTAATATCCTTTATGGCTATGAAGGTTTAGGCATGCCAGTACTGTTTACTGCCAAAGGAGTTATCCATTTGCAAAGGAAACAAAAGACCCTTTCTTATGAAGAAAGGGAAAGAATGGAAGAACGGGGAATGAGCAAGGAGCAGATACGTAAAAGCAACCTGGCGGTTGATCGTGTTTTAACAGTTGAATGGATCAATGCAAACCCGGAGGTTGAAATTATTGCGGAAGATGCAGCCCAGGGGTATCATGTTTATGGGTTGCAATTGCAAAAAGCTGCTGCCTATAGAAAACTTACTTACAAAGAAATTTACCCGGGTATTGATGCTGTATATTCCTTTCTTAAAGGGGAAAAACCGGGTTATGAATTCAGTCTTATTGTAAAACCCGGAGCCGATATGACAAAAGTGAAGATCCGTTATGCCGGGGATGTAAAATCAATCAGGCAGGATAAGAATGGACGTCTTATCATCAATTCAGATATTGATGGAATTATTCAGTCAGTTCCTCTTTGTTTCTATCCTGAAGATGGAAGCAAAGGCGAAAAGATCCGGACCGGTTATGTGATCAGTAACAAAAGCCTGGTTAGTTTCAAATTACCGGTGGACTACAAGAAGGAAAAATCCCTTGTGATCGATCCCTTTGTTACCGGCACTACCACCTTAACCGGTACTAATAATGGTATTGCTAAAGATATCGACTTCGATTATGCCGGTAATATTTTTGTGTCGGGTGGTGGAGATGCCGGAACACAGATGCTGGCTAAATTTTCCCCAACCGGTACATTGTTGTGGACATTTTCGGGAATGCTGGGAACTCCTTCCTGGAATTTCGGCGCCAATTATGGTGGTTGGATGGTAGATAAAGTAGGAGGCGGTGTTTACCTTGGACAAGGGTTGATGGGCAATGGGTTTGCTGTGGTGAGATTAAATGCCGCAGGAACATATGATAATTATATCACCACTCCCAATATCAATTTCAGTGAAAACTGGAAGATGACCTGGAGCTGTAATGGAGGTTCGCCTAAAATATTGATAGCGGGTGGCGGTGGTTCCGCCAATAATGAACTGGCATTACTGGCTCCGCCGGCAGTTGTACCGGCAACGTCAAATCTTTCCGGCTTATCGGGAGGACATAATGATATCTCTGATATTGTTATAGACCCGGTAACGAATGATATGTTTACGATTTATTCAACACCCGTCACAAATTCTCTCAGGGATAATTATATTTATAAACATCCTCCACCGTATACCTCCGCAGCGATTACATGGCAGGTGCCTACTGGTTATTTTGCGCTAAGGGAACCCAACAACAGGCCTTATATTTTTGGATTGGATAATTCAAGTAATACATTGGCCGTAAATTCATCCTATCTATTTTACTGGGACGGTCTTAACCTGAAAGCTTTCAACAAAACTACGGGTGCTACGGTCGGCTCACCAATGACATTTAGTTCAAATATCGTCTTGCAGCAGGGTGGTATACATGCGGATGAATGCAATAATGTGTTTATCGGGTTTACTAATGGGACAATCAAAGTATTAAAATTCAACGGCAGTACATTCGATGATGCCGCTGCCGCTGATATCACTATTTCCGGGTTTCCTCTAAATGCAGTGTATGACCTCAGTTATGATAATGCCCATGAACTTTTATATGCAGGTGGTAATGGGTTTGTAGCATCAGTAGATGTTTCCGGCTATTGCCCTTCCACTATCTATTCAATATCGGTTATTGAGGACTGTATGACTTTATCTGCAACAGCTACCGTAAGCCCGGTTCCCCCTTCCGGGACAACGGTGACTTACGTATTGTATGACGGAGTCACTCAGGTGGCCAGTAACACAACCGGCGTATTCACCGGTTTATTCACGGGTATCAATTATACGATCAGGGCATTCCTGAACAGGGATTGCGGCGGGACACAAACGTTTACCAATTTCATGTTTAGTGCATCTCCGACATTAATTACAAACAACCCACCGGCAGTTTGTCTTCCGGATGGAACGGCTGATTTAACAGCACCGGCTATTACGGCTGGTTCTGCAACAGGCTTCATTTATAGTTACTGGCAAGATGCAACAGCAACTAATCCACTAACCAATCCTTCTGCTGCCATTGCAGGAACTTATTATATTAAGGGAACACCAGCTGCGGGTTGTCCTGCTGTGAGGGCTGTTACCGTTCCTTCACTTCCGGTGCCGGTTGGAGATGCAGGTACTGATATTGCTATTTGTTTTGGAGATAATACACAGTTGAATGGATCAGGCGGCGTTACTTATTCGTGGAGTCCATCCACCTTTTTAGATAACCCCGCTATTGCTAATCCACGAGTGATCAACCCCACCTCCGGAACTCATGTTTATCATTTGACCATCACAGGTACAAATGGCTGCCGTTCACTGGCAGATGAACAGGTAGCCGTGATCGTTGCGGCTCCTCCTCTGATCGGGATTGTCCGTGATACTGTTGTTGCCATCAACCAGCCCTTGCAACTGAATGCAACAGATGCCAATAACAGCGGATTTATCAGTTATGTATGGACACCTTCCACAGGTCTTAATGACCCTTTTATTCCCAACCCCATTGCTATTCTTGACAGGGATATTACCTATATCATCAAAGCAAAAACGATCAGTGATTGTGAAGGAGCAGCTGCTGTGAATGTAAAAGTGTACCAGGGCCCTGAGATTTATGTACCAACAGCTTTTACTCCCGGCGGGGATGGTTTGAATGATATACTCAAAGCAATACCTGTTGGTATGAAAGAGTTTCATTTCTTCAGTATTTATAACCGGTGGGGAGAAAGAGTATTTACGACCAATGATCCCCGTACTGGCTGGGATGGTAAGATAAAAGGAATTCCACAAGGAGCGAATACCTATGTGTGGATGGTGGAAGCAGTCGATTATAAAGGGAATAAGGTGTTTAGAAAAGGAACGGTTACGTTGATCAGGTAATTATACTGCAGGATAGTAAAATAGTATTGAAGATATCTCTGCTCCCTGTTCAACGTTATAATTTCCGGTAAAAATGCAATGCGGGAAATCATCCCGGGAGTACCATTAATATGAGTATGATCATGCCTCACCGATCTGCAATGGTATATTTTGCAATATGATGGATATGCATGAAAAAACTATGACAGGCCTTGACACCCGGCAGGTTGAATTATCCCGCCAGCAAAACGGCAGCAATAGTATTGATACAAATGAGAAACGTTTATTAGCCCATGTACTGAAAGAAGTGGTGCTGGAGCCCATGTTTATCTTGTTATTGGCGGCTACGATCATCTATTTTTTAGTGGGCCAGTACCAGGAAGGGTTTATTATGCTGGCTGCCATTTTTATAGTAGCTGGTATCTCTATTTTCCAGGAATACCGGAGCCGCAATGCAGTGCAGGCACTGCGGAAGATATCAGCTCCGAGAGCTGTCGTTATCCGTAACGGAGTGACGGTTCAAATTGCTACAGAAGAGGTAGTGGTGAATGACCTGCTGCTGCTGGAAGAAGGTGAAGTGGTGGCTGCTGATGGCCTGATCATTTTGGCGAATGATTTTTCACTGAATGAATCCATCCTGACCGGTGAATCATTTGCGGTTACAAAAACAGCAGGTGATAATAACAGTGTTTACAAAGGCACATTAGTAACCAGCGGAAGTGCTACGATACAGGTGACCGCTGTGGGAAACAAAACCATGTTTGGCAAGATCGGGTTATCGTTGCAGGAGATTACTATAGTGAAAACTCCCTTGCAGCAACAGATACGTTCATTTGTCCGCAATATGGTTTGGATCGGTGGTATCGCTTTTCTTATTGTTGTTGGATTTAATTATTTCCAGTCCGGTGACCTTGTGCAGGCTTTTCTGCAGGGGCTTACACTGGCCATGAGTGTGCTGCCAGAAGAAATACCTGTTGCATTTAGTACTTTCCAGGCATTGGGAGCTTTCCGGTTACTACGAAACAATATTATAGTCAAGCAGCCACAGTATGTGGAAACGCTGGGCTCTGCCACTGTTATTTGCACCGATAAAACAGGTACAATAACCCAGAATAAAATGAGTGTGGCATTCCTGTATGATGCAACAACCCGCCAATCCGTACCAGTATCCGGTACCGGTGATATTCCTGAAACAGTAGTGGAATATGCGATGTGGAGCAGCGAGATCAATCCTTTTGACCCGATGGAAAAAGCTATTCATGAACTATATACAGTGATTGCCACGACCGATAAAAGACCTTTATTCAAACAGGTGCATGAATACCCTATTGGCGGCAAACCTCCTATGATGACGCATATTTTCAATGACGAAAAAGGAGAAACAATAATTGCAGCAAAAGGAGGACCTGAAGCTATTGCCCAGCGGAGTGACCTGTCCCCGGAAAATATAAAACAAATTGAAGAGCAGGCGATGATTTATGCCCGGCAGGGGTTTCGTGTATTGGGTGTGGGAAAGGGTATATGGAAAGAAAAGAACTGGCCGGTAACCCAGGAAGAATTCAGCTTTGAATTTCTTGGCCTGGTCGCTTTCCAGGATCCTCCCAAGGAGAATATGCGACAAACGATTAAGACCTTTCATAATGCCGGTATTGAAGTAAAAATGATCACCGGTGATTATGCAGAAACAGCGGTTGCTATTGCTAACCAGGTGGAGTTGGGACATAATAATGAAGTGCTCACCGGAAATGAGGTATTGCATTTAACGGCTACTGAATTACAAAAGCGGGTAAAGTCAATAAATATTTATGCAAGAATGTTCCCGGAAGCAAAGCTCAAAGTAATTGATGCATTGAAAGAAAATGGAGAAGTGGTGGCTATGACAGGTGATGGGGTTAATGACGGACCGGCATTGAAAGCAGCGCATATCGGTATTGCCATGGGACAACGCGGAAGCGAAGTAGCCCGCAGTGCCGCCTCACTGATCTTATCGGATGATGATCTTGGACACATGACGGAGGCAGTGGCTATTGGCCGTAAAATATATGATAACCTGAAAAAAGCGATACAGTATATTGTCTCTATTCATATTCCTATCATACTGATCGTTACTTTGCCTTTATTGTTACAGTGGCAGTTTCATGATCTTTTTTCTCCAGTACATGTCATTTTTTTAGAACTGATCATGGGACCCACCTGCTCCATCATTTATGAAAACGAACCGATGGAGCCCGGAACCATGAACCGGCCACCACGGAAAATGGGGACTACTTTTTTATCGGTGCGGCAGTTACTGATCAGTATCCTGCAGGGATTGATTATTACGGCAGGCTGCCTTGGTGCGGGCTATTATTTGATGCAGCAGGGAGCTACTGAAACGACGATCCGTACAGTTGTGTTCACTACTTTGTTATTCTCGAATATTTTCCTGACACTTGTTAACCGGTCGTTTTATTATTCTGTTTTCACTACACTGGCTTATAAGAACAGGTTAGTGCCACTCATTATTGGTATTACATTAGTTTTTATAGCTGCTGTTCTTTATATCCCTTTTATGCAAAAACTTTTTAGCCTGGAACAGTTGCCTTTTTCACTGATTGGTGTATGCTTCTTCACTGCATTAGTGAGTACCTGGTGGCTGGAACTCTGGAAGATATTTAAACGTAAAAAGAATGCATGATTTTTATCTCTCAGGCTTTTCCTACTAGTAGAACTTCTGCGACATTTTAAACATTTTACTAAAGTGTGACCGGTATCGGTTATACTTTAAATGTTATTGGGTATGGTCTGAAGTCGGTTGGCAAAGGAGATTTGCTTTTTGTAAACCCTTTCAAAAACAGACCTATCATGCGAAAATTTCTTAAATGGGCAGGTATTATCCTGCTTTTCATTGTGACTGTATTCTGTGTAACTATTGAATTGCGACAGGACCGGAAATTCAGTGCACCGTATCCGGCCATCAGGTCAACAACTGACAGTAGCGTTATTGCCAGGGGGCAATCTTTGGTATTTGGGCCTGCACATTGTGCCAATTGTCATGCGCCCGTAGAACTGGAAGAGCAAGTAAACAATGGAATCAAAGCATCGCTTTCAGGAGGACGGGTATTTGAAATCCCCATTGGTAAGATTTATGCCAAAAACCTGACACCAGATAAAACGGGAATCGGGAATAAGACCGATGCGGAACTAGCCAGGGCACTTCGTTATGGCGTCAGGCCAGACGGGAGGGCATTATTTGATTTTATGCCTTTCCATAATACCAGTGATGAAGACCTGACGGCGATCATCTCCTTCCTGCGTAGCCAGCCGGCAGTAGAAAACAAAGTGCCGGAAAATAAATTGAACCTGCTGGGAAAAGTGGTGAACGCATTTTTATTAAAACCAGCCGGGCCAACCGGGGATGTTCTTACTGCTATTAAGCAGGATACCACTGCTGTTTATGGAAAATATCTTGCCAATAGCGTTGCCAATTGCAGGGGCTGCCATACTAACCGTGACCTGGTAACAGGGGCTTTTATCGGCGAAGACTATGCAGGCGGATTCAAAATGGAAACAGTGACTGATTCAGGGACTTATTCTATTACCAGTCCTAATCTTACTCCTGATCCTGCTACGGGAAGAATTAAAGGATGGACACAGGAACAATTTATTTCCCGTTTCAGGAAAGGAAGACTGATCATGCAAACGCATATGCCCTGGGGACCTTTCAGCCGGATGAGTGATGATGAACTAAAAGCTATTTTCAATTACCTGCAAACATTGAAGCCGGTACACAATGAAGTGAAGTACGGCGTTGTAAAAGAATAACCGGAACCAGTATAGCAATTCATTACCTTATTTGCTAGCTGGTTTCCTGAATTCTTTCAGTTTATCACTGATATACACGATCATGTCGGCACGGTCTGTTTTCCTGCAGAAATCATAAGAAGGCCTGTAACGGTACATGAACAGCCGTAAGGAATCACCATGAAGACTGGTAAGCCGCTCCACCCATTCGGCAGGGAAGGAGCGGTCGATATATGAATCTCTTTCTTCTTTCAGTAATCTTTTCCTCAATTCCCGTTGTCGTTTGGCTTTACTGGAAAAATAACTGAGTGGACTGATACTGATACCAACACCATCCGTGGGGCGGTTGCCACCGGTGATATTCTTCAGGCTGTCAAAATAGTACCGGTAAATGTTTCGCCTTTCCAGTGAATCGGCCTGGTAACTGCTGTTCAGGGTAATGCCGCTCAGGGAGACATACCGCACCGATAAGCTGACATCATATCGTGTCAGGAGGTGACCGAAGGTGACTACCACCGAATCGGTTTTGAAACCAGATGCGGTGAACATGATCTTATCACCTTCGCTGGCAGCAATGCTGTAACTCCCGTCTTTGGCAGATACACTGAAGGACCTGTTTGTCCTGTTGAAAACATTGATACCGGCGAGTGTGGAGTCGGTGATCCGGTCATAAATCTTTCCATGTAATGTTTGCTGTGCGTTGGCGGATGAGCTAAGAATAGTGAAAAGAAGAATGAAGAGTAGCAGCCGGTTCATGGTCTAAAAATAGACAGGCGTACTTCGGTAAAAATATTTAAGAGGAGAATTATTTGTTAAAAATTATTCTATAATGCCTGAGAATTTTTTGGTGCAAAACCAATACTGGTTTTTTTCAATGATAGGTTGGGACTTTTTTATCCTCGTATTAGGATTTCCCTACCGCAAAGGGGGGATTTTGTGGCAGATATTTGGCCACAATTTTTTTTATACCTGATTTTGCAATCCGCTGTTGATTTTTAGCACACACCACACATCAACTGATCACTAACAGTTGCAGTTTTATCTGCTCACTCATTAACCGGTTTATGACCTGCCGTATAGCAGAATGGGATTCTTATGGCCATTTTAAAACTATAAGTATGAAACGTATTGCTATTGCTATGCTGCATGCATACGGTATTTCAGGCGGTGAATGGGTTAATGTTTTTCATCTATAAAAAAACCAGGGAGGATTTTATATGCTTAAAATAATGATCACCGCCGAAGATGGCTACCAGTTAAGTGCAGTATATGCAAGACCCGTCGGGAAAAGTATTGGGGCTATTGTGCTGAGTTCTGCCACCGGGGTTAAAAAGGAATTTTATATCAACTTCACCCGCTATTTGGTACAGAATGGATACACGGTACTGCTGTATGACTACCGGGGAATTGGGGAGTCAGCTCCCAATAACTTAAAAACATCCGCCTCGTATATGCATGAATGGGGCACCAAGGATATGAATGCGATGCTGAATTATATGGTACAAGAAAGGAAGCATACGGGTATCATCTGGGTGGGTCATAGTGTAGGGGCACAGTTAATTGGTTTCCTCGATCAGAAACAGCATATCAAAAAAGTGATCGCTATTAATGCGGCTGTGGGGTATTGGGGCTATTTCCCTTTCCCCAGAAATATCGCTGTTTGTGCATTATGGTACGTGATTGGGCCATTGCTTATCAAAATGCATGGTTATGGTACCATGCGCAAGATCGGTTGGGGTGAGGACCTGCCGAAAAATATCATCCTGGAATGGAGGGAATGGTGCTTGAGCAAGAATTACTTTATGAAATTCCTGGAGCAAAAGATACAAGCGGACAGGTTTTATCATTTCACCACTCCGATCACGGCAGTTTATACCAGTGATGATTTTATTGCCAATGATAAAACAGTGCCACTGATGCTGAAATTCTTTCCCAATGCACCCCAGGAGATCATGAAACTGGCAGTAGAAAAACATACCCGGCATAAAGTAGGGCATATGGGGATCTTCCGGAAAAAATTTGAAAGAGACCTTTGGCCTTTGTTGGTGCGAGTGATTGAGAGATAGGTTTTGTTATGGATTCGAGAAATAAAATTCCCGGATACTATAAACAAAAGCCCAGATACTATTCAGTGTAAATAAAATACTGGCGATAATGATATGTTTCAGCAACCATTTAAAAGAACTATTAAAGCCAATACTGTCTTCATACTGCATTGCTTTGCGGGCATTCTTGGAAAAGGAAAGGAAATAATAGGCTTGTATCGGCAGCAAAACAGCATAAATAATTAGAAATATGATATTGAAGCTTACAGAAAACCTCATATAGTCATCATATTTGTCTGCATATTTTAAAAACGATTTAATGCCCAGGTAAGCATTAATTAAATCAAAAATACATGTCAGTACACAACATATATACAGAATACTGGCCCAGCGACTAATTCGAGTCAACAGTTTTTTACCGGTTTCATCAAGCTTAATTTCAAAAAGTTCTTCATTCATGCCGGGAAGATACTTAACGGGATGAAATTTTCGATTTTGCCGCACTTGTATTAACCTGGTCAGCGTGGGCTTATGATGGGAGGATACTTGCGTTTGCTCAAACGGAGATTTCTGCCTTTTATGTTATGGTCACTTTCTTCTCACATTTTTGGCCCTTCATTGTGAATAAATGCCCCTTGGCCAAACCGATTATTCCTGACCTTTGACTTATATTCGCCGCCTGACTTAAAATTAGAAAACAGTGAGATTAAAGAGCTTAGAAATCAAGGGGTTCAAAAGTTTTGCCGACAAAACAATTGTCAATTTCGACGACAATATCACGGGCATCGTTGGACCAAACGGTTGTGGAAAATCCAATATCGTGGACAGTATCCGCTGGGTGATCGGTGAACAGAAGATCAGCCACCTGCGGAGTGAGAACCTGGACAGCCTTGTCTTCAACGGTTCCAAGACCCGCAGTGCCTCCGGCCTGGCCGAGGTAAGCCTGACTTTTGAGAATACCAAGAACCTGCTGCCCACCGAGTTCAGCACCGTTACCATTACCCGTAAATTTTATAAAAGTGGCGAATCGGAATACCGCCTGAATGATGTGCAGTGCCGCCTGAAAGATATCCAGAACCTGTTCATGGATACCGGGGTGAGTACTGACAGCTATGCGATCATCGAATTGGGCATGGTGGACGATCTGATCAAGGACAAAGACAACAGCCGCCGCCGTATGCTGGAGCAGGCTGCCGGAATTTCCATCTATAAAACCCGTAAAAAAGAAGCCAAACAAAAGCTGGATGCGACCGAACAGGACCTGGCCCGAATCGAGGACCTGCTGTTCGAGATCAATAACCAGTTGAAAGCTCTGGAAAGCCAGGCCAAAAAAGCGGAGAAATACCACGAGATCAAAAAAGATTACCGGGAGGTCAGTATTGAACTGGCCAAAGCGGCACTGGAAGGATTTAACCTGACCTACAAAGAACTGAATGAACAGCATGATGCGGAAACCGATAAGAAGATCCGCATGGAAGCCGAAATAGCGAATGAAGAAGCAGCCCTGGAGCAGGAGAAAGTGGGTTTCATTGAAAAGGAAAGACAACTGCAAAGTATGCAGCATGCTTTCAACGAACTGGTGCAGCAGGTAAGAACCAAAGAGAATGAGAAGAACCTGGCAGCCCAGCGGTTGGAATACCTGAAAGAAAGAGAAAGCAGCCTGAAAGAGTTTTTGCAAAAAGCTGGTGGCCAGTTAAAAGGCATTGACGAAAGCATTGGCTTTACCCAATTGCAGGTGGAAGAAGAATCAAACGCACTGGAAGGATTAACTGAGCAATTACAGCAGCTGAATAACCAGGTATCTGTGCAAAGAGAAGTGCTGGATGAAAAACGCCGCACTCTGGATACATTCCGTAGCGAATACCAGCAGGTGCAGCGCAGCCAGTTTGACGCTGAGAAAAAAGTGGCAGTAGCGGATACGTCTGTACAAAATTTACAAAGAGCTATCGGGCAAATAGAAGAGGAGAGAAAGCAAAGAGAAGAGCAACGCCATCACCTGGATGAAGAACGTTTGCTGAAAGAAAAAGAACTGAACATCAAAAAAGTGGACCTGGAGCAATTGCAGCAGCACCAGGAAAATACTAAGGAACAGATATTGCAAACACAGTCCATTGTGGAAACACTCCGGAATGAACTGGCAGTTGAAACAAGAAAGCTGGATGCCAAAAAGAACGAACATGATCTGTTGAAGAGTATGATCGATTCAATGGAAGGCTATCCTGATTCTGTAAAATTCCTGCACAATAACAATAACTGGAACTACACTTCGCCGATCCTCTCTGATATTCTCTATGTAAAAGAGGAATACAGGACTGCATTGGAAAATGTGCTGGAACCTTACCTGAGTTACTATGTGGTCAATAACCTGCAGGAAGGTTTGCAGGCGGTTCGTTTACTGGATGAAAATAAAAAAGGGAAGGCCAACTTCTTCCTGCTCGATAAAGTGAACGAGAAAGGAGCTGAGGCTTCTGCTCATCAATTAGAAGGTGCAGTTCCTGCACTGAGTGTGGTGGATGTGGAAGAGAAATACAGGAAACTGGCGGAGCATTTATTAGGTAATGTATTTATCGCAGATAGTGAAGATGCCTTACAAAACAGCAATGGTTTTGTAGTGATCGAGAAAGCCGGTAAATATGTAAAAGGAAAATACTCACTGACCGGTGGTAGTGTGGGAATGATCGAAGGGAAGAAGATCGGCCGTGTAAAGAATTTAGAAAAATTGCAGGATGAGATCGCAGCTCAGGACGAAGTGGTGGAAAAACTCCGTAGCGAGATACAGGCAAGGCATAATGAAGTGATCGCCTTCAATGAAGATCTCCGGGAAAATGCATTAAGAGAAACAGAAAGAGAGATACAGCAACTGACCAACCAGGTATTCTCCCTGCATAACAAACTGGAGAACCTGCATTCCATGCAGACCAACAGCCAGCATCGGTTGGAAGAACTGAATCACCAGATGCAGCAAACACACCAGTCGGTAGAAGGGGTGAGAAACCAGCTGAACGAATTTAATGAGCAGTTACAATCTTACACCGCCAAACTGGCTGAGGCGGATGAGAATTTCAAAGCTGCTGAAACAACGTATAACGAGGCTTCACAACAATATAACGAGTTTAACCTGAGTGTGACCCGGCAGCAGAGCAAGATCAATGCATTGAAACAGGAGCTTGATTTCAAACGTAACCAGCTGAACGACCTGAACCAGCAAATAGAAAGTAATACGACCAGTTTATCGGATACTACAACGAGCATTGAACAATCAGCTACTTCATTAAAGGATATTGAAGATGCCTTGCTGGAAATGATCCGGAGAAGAGAAGAGGAGCAAACTATATTGAATGAAGCTGACCAGGCTTATTATAACCTGCGTAACCAACTGAGTGAAAAAGAAAGTGAGCTGCGTCATAAAGTAAAAGACAAAGAACAGGTAGAACATTTATTAGCGGCTATCAAAGACAAACTGAATGAACTGAAATTACAGTTGGCCGGAACTAAAGAGAGGCTGGATGTTGAGTTCCGTATCAAGCTGGAAGATATCTTAGACCAGGCCCGTACATCTGAAACGGCGCTGGAAGAATTGCAGGAGAAAGCAGATCGAATGAAGAAGAGGCTTGAAAACCTCGGGGAAGTAAACCCGACTGCGATCGAAGCGTTTACGGAGATGAAAAAGAGGTATGAGTTCATCGTGGAGCAAAAGAATGACCTGGTGAATGCAAAAGACAGCCTGTTGAAGACGATTGAAGAAGTGGAAGCAACGGCGAACCTGAAATTCCTGGAAACCTTTAACCGGGTAAAAGAGAATTTCATTAAAGTGTTCAAGACCCTGTTTACGGAAGATGATCATTGTGACCTGGTACTGGAAAACCCGGAGAACTTAGCAGATACCGGTATTGAAGTAATTGCCCGCCCTAAAGGTAAACGCCCCACTTCTTTGACACAGCTGAGTGGAGGTGAAAGAACCTTAACGGCAACGGCCCTGTTGTTTGCGATCTACCTGATCAAACCGGCGCCGTTCTGTATCCTGGATGAGGTGGATGCGCCGCTGGATGATGCCAACGTTAGCAAGTTCACCAATATGATCCGCCAGTTCAGTGATAACTCACAGTTCATTATTGTAACCCACAACAAAATGACGATGAGTACGGTGGATGTGATCTATGGGGTAACGATGCAGGAGCCGGGTGTAAGCAAACTGGTCAGTGTTGACTTCCGGAATTTGCAGCAGAACCAGAATTAAGGCATATAAGTATAAAATAGAAAGTCCTGTAGAAAGACTACAGGACTTTTTTCATTCTGTAAATTCCTGCTCTATTTTTGATCAATGACAAGTAACCAGAAATTCAACCTTGTAATTGCGTACTGGCTGGGATATCTGTTATTTATGATTGCTTATTTCTACCTGGATACCATTGATGAATATAGGAATTCCGAAAAAGCGACAGCTGTTGTAATTGATCAATTGCTTGGGGCTGGTAGGAAGAGATATGGTGGACAAGGAGCGTATTATCCGCAATTTCAGTTCACTTATAAAGACAGTATCTATACATCTGCGGATAAATTGGTTTGGATAAGGCATAAAAGACCTGGCCATAAACTGACTGTTATTTTCCCGAAGGACAGGCCGGGAGAAGCAATTGCATATACCATTTTAAGTTATTGGGTTTCGTTCACTAAACTTGCAATCAGTTTCATGATTACATTTTTCATGTTTGCTATCTATTTTATTTTAAGTCAGTATCCCGGTTCACAAAGCTATTATCGAAGAAAATAACTAACTATGCGTACAATCCTTCTTCTCGTTGCCTCTAATATCTTCATGACCTTTGCGTGGTATTATCATTTGAAACAGGAAGGCTGGCCATTATGGAAAGCTATTGTGCTGAGTTGGTTTATTGCTTTTTTTGAATATGTGCTGATGGTGCCGGCCAACCGCAGTGGTTATGCCAAAGGATTTTCGGGCTTCCAGTTAAAAATGATCCAGGAAGTCATCACACTAGTGGTATTTGGCTTTTTTGCAGTGTTATATCTAAAGGAGCCTTTTCACTGGCGATACCTGGTCAGCTTCGCTTTCCTGCTGGGAGCAGTTTACTTTATGTTCAGCAAACGGTTTGGATAAAGCCGGATCAGATTTCCTCTTCTGTTATTTTTGGTGAAGTTTTATGGTGCTCCCGTTGCTTCTGGCGGCGGATGAGATCAGACTTTATTTTATGTACGAATGCCTGGCAAATGGAAATGATACCTGCTACCAGCAACACTCCAAACGCAAGTGCCCACAGGTACCAATCTTCTTCTTTTTGCGCCTTTTCTGATCTTTCGTAGATGGTGTAAAACAATACAACAATACTGGTCGTTATAAGGGCAATGCCTATCAGTAGCTTGGTCAGGTACTTATCCTGGTGTGTATTAGACATAGTATCAGGTTTGGTAGTGGACGGTATATCCGTCAAAAGTAAAGAAATAATCTTTTGTTAACATAGTCTTCCCAGGATTGGGCAAAAACCTGAACAAATTATTTTTAAATCTAAATTGCAGTATGAAAAAGAACATTCTGACTTTCCTGTTATTGGGTGCTTTTTTTATGGTTGCCAGCCAGGAGGCTCCCGAGGGGTTATTTATTAATTCCAAGGCGCCTGATTTTAAAGCAACAGATCAGAATGGGGCTGAAGTAAGGTTAAAGGACTTGTTGAAAAAAGGGAAAGTGGTATTAGTGTTTTACCGGGGTAATTGGTGCCCTTATTGCAACCGCCAGCTGAAAAGACTCGAAGACTCCTTGCAACTGATCAAAGATAAAGGGGCAACACTCATCGCCGTTACACCGGAAAAGCCGGAAGGGGTGGATAAGACCATTGAGAAAACAAAAGCAGAATATTCCATCTTATATGATGAAGGTCTCAAGATCATGAAAGCCTATGAAGTGGAATTTATCGTACCGGAGAATACCATTACCCGCTACCGTAATTCGGGTATTGACCTGGAAAAGATCAACGGTAAAGATTGGAATTACCTGCCGGTACCTGCTGTGTATGTCATCGACAAAGAAGCTAATATTACCTACCGTTTTTTTAATAGTGATTATAAAAAAAGACCGACTGTGCAGGATATCCTGAACAACCTCTGAAGCAAATTACAGGAATGGTCACACCGGCCTGCTTTCTATACTGGTGAACTTTTTCTTCTTCCGGAGGAAATACGTTTCAAACAATTCGTAAGAAATTATTGATAAGCCAATCGTAATTGACAGTGCTATCGGTAATTGCCATTCAGGAGCCATTATCTTCATTTTTTCACAAAACACCGCAGCTTCATAAATGCCGAAGATGTGAAAAATGTATAATCCATACGATATTTTCCCGAGGTAGCGTATGAAGCGGTTATTCATCAGCTGCGTGACAACACTTGCTTTGCTATAGACAACCGCAGTAAATAACAGGACAAACGCAATAGCTACGAATGTATAAACAAATACCTGGTGAACACCTGTATCAGATTTTGAGGGAAAGAAATATAGTACGGCCAGTATACAGGCGGCAGCTGCCAGGCAAAAATAGCCGTTCATTTTTTTGAGAAGGTCATCGAAATACCCCAGCCCTAAAAGGATGCCTGCTAAGAAACAATCTCCCGAAACCGGGAGAACATAGATGAAAGGATGTTTAGCCCCGACAGCAACACTGAGGTATCTGGCAGCCAGCATCAGTGTGAAAATAATTGCAAACAGGAACAAAATATTTTTTTTGGGCTGTCTCAGCAACCAGGGAATAGCAAAAGGAAGTACCAGGTAGAATTGTTCCTCCAACGATATGCTCCAAAGGTGAAAAGAAAAAGGGTTGCCATTATAGTAGCCGATTGCCGATAGTATGTTATCTATGAAAAAAATATTTCCTGCAAGCCTGCCTGTTGAAAAATGATTAATATCCTTAACTAGCCAGAAGAATACGGTGAACAGTAGATACCCAAAGTATAAAGGCCATATTCTTAATATTCTCCTGGTAAAAAAATTTTTATTGTTGATACTGCCTTTGCTTTTGTATTCTTCTTTTAGCAGTCTTGTTAGTAAAAAAGCACTGATGAGGAAGAACAATTCCACGCCGATCCACCCGGTCTCATAAAGAAAAGAGCTGGGTTGGTAAGCAGTAAAATGCCTGAAAAACACAAAGAAGAAAGCTAAAAACCGTAGTCCGTCAATAGTGGGGAAATAGATCCTTTGACCTGTAGTTGTAGCTGACATAAAGGATTAATCTAAAATAAGCTTACCTATCTGTCCTTTATTACCCGCCAAAAATATAGTGGTTCCCATTTTGGCAATACGGACAACATGAAAACTTTCTTTACTTATCCATTTCCATGTTTTCCCGCCATTATAAGAGTAGTCAACACCATTCAGGCCGCAACTGACCAAATCGGTTTTGGATAAATACTCCACGCAACTGCGGTAGCCATGAGGTGGGGTGGAAGGGGCATTCCAGCTCTTACCTCCGTCAGTCGTATAATAGCAGTTTTGTTTGCTGTCTGCCGGGGTCATAAAATCTCCGCCTACAATAACAATTCTTTTGCTGCCCTTTAATTTGCCTTCATCAAATACGGCTACAGAATTAGCACCGGTCGTTTCTTTGCCTTGTATAATGGGGATATCAATGACATTATTAGTGGTGAATAATCTTGAACGGGTACCTCCGCTCACCATAAAGTATTTATTTTTTTCAAACAACCGGATATTGGTGCCGCTAGCTGCAAAGAAGGCTTCACCCGAATCTGCTACGGGTCTTTGATTTTCTTCCCATTCCTGCCAGCTATCGCCACTGTTTTGTGTAGCAGCTATAAATACTTTTTTATTGATTGGGTCACCAATCACTATACCGGTATTTTGATCTACAAAATGCATTGCATCAAGGAACATACCAGGCGCTTTATTTTCATATACGGTTTTCCAGGTTTCACCTCCGTCTGTAGTTTTCAGAATTACCGCAGGGGTATCTACTGCCATAATGATAGCTGTGCTGGCATCAAACGCTTCTATATCCCGGAATTCTTTTTTCTCAAATCCTTTTACCGTTATCCATTTCCAATTCTTTCCTGCATTGCTGGACCGGCCCACCATGCCATTACTGCCGCTTACCCAAACAATATTATCATTCACCACACTTAACCCACGAAGGCTGGTATTAGTGCCCGATGTCAGCACCTGAACTTCCGGATCAGGACGAGAGCGAAAACCAGATAAGCTCAATACTACTACCGAAACAAGAAGGATAGATATTTTTTTCATTGACACCAGGTATAAGAAAAGGTAAGATAGAATATTAACCAGGTAAAAGGAAGCGGTTACTGTTTTTAGTAGGGCTGCATTGTCCGGGTGGATGATCCGTCGTCAAATAACTCGATTACGGCATAAGCCGGTGCAAATTCCTGGAAAGCACCTTTCCACCAGTTGCCCGAAACAGCCCCATTGCAATAATATTTGATGCCCAGGTAGTCCACTTCATCCTGCAGGTGAATATGCCCGCTGATACAAACTTTGATATTTGGATATTGAATAAATAGTTTCTTTAGAACTAGAAAATCACTGTGCATCAGGTTGCGCTGGATCTTCAGGTCACCATTGGGTTCTGTTTTATCAAAAAATAATCCTGCACAAATTGATAAAATGGGAATATGTGAAACAAAACAAATGAATTGATCAGCCGGTACCTGTTTTAATTCCTGCTGTAGCCAGTCCAGTTGTTCCGGGTCCAGTTTCCCTATATAACCGCCGGCAGGATTTAATTGTGTACTGTCTAAAACAATGAAATGCCATTTGCCTTTTGTGAAACTGTAAAACCTTCGTGGCATATTGAAATTTTCCACCACCCACTGTTTGCCATAGAGTTTATCCTGTTCCGGCCTGTCCTGTTTGATGAACCAACCCCATACATCGTGGTTGCCGATACAATGATAAATGGGAAGACTGTTTTCTTTTTTCAACAGGCTATTGAAAAGGTCAAACTGTTCCCGAGTTTTTTGTTTATCAGCATCCAGTGCATCCATGATGGCATCACCACCATTGATAATAAAGTCAACTTTTGTTTTTAATTGCTGGGCATGCTGAAAGGCTTTAGCCATCCCTGCTTCGGGAATAAGTCCCGGCTTCAGGTGAATATCAGAAAGATGGGCAAAACGGATGGGTTTCTTTTTGCTTTCTTCAGCAAAGCTGAATGCAGGTAACAAAGTACTTCCTGCAATTGCCGCGGAGGTTTTGAGGAACTGGCTTCTTTTCATATCGAAAAGGTAACCAAAAATCAGAAAGATTATTTCAGTTGTGCGGCAAATTCTTCTTTGGTTACCAGCCCCACTTTTCTCCAGACTTCTTTTCCTTCTTTGTAAATAATAAAAACCGGGATGGGTTCAATACTTAATGATTTCATTACATCCGTATGAACGCCGGCATCAATTTTTAAAAACAGGAAATGAATTGATTTGTCTTTTTTAATTTCTTCCAGTACAGGTTCCATTTTTACACAGGGGGGGCACCAGGTAGCACCAAAATCGACCAATACTGTCTGGTCTTTCGGTATTGACGCCCAGTATTCTTCAACGGTCAATTGTTTTTCATTGCTGGCCCCTTCTAGTGGTTTAGCTGCCCGTTTCCAGGCGTTCATGCCGCCATCCAATTCCACTACCTTTTTAAACCCATTGTTCCGCATCCATTCGGCAGCGGCTGCACTTCTGCCACCCACTAAGCAATAAATATAGACTGGCCTGTTCTTATCAATGTATTGTACCCGGTCAAAGAACTGGTCTTTGTCGATCCAGTTGGCCTGTAATGAATTTTTAATATGCCCGGAACCATATTCGCCGGCAGTTCTTACATCCAGCACCTGGGCACTGTCAGCAGCTATTCCTTTTTCAAAATCATTGGCATTGACTTTGGTGATTGTTTGTGCCTGGCAGCTTAAAAAAAGAATGGAGACAACAAGCAGGGAAACCATTTTCATGTACAGATAATTTTAATGCAAATGTAAGATTTACAGCGGCAACCAGACTAGATATGGATGGGAATACTGCTATGCTGCCGTTAGGCAAATAAGTCTTATTTTAGTGACTTCAATAACTACCTATATGAGAAAAATTCTTGCTTCCCTTTTGGTGTTGGGTTTGGTAATTGTGGCCTGCCAGAAGGAAAACAGTTTTGAATCCGGAAACAGTGTGTCAGAAGGTCTTTTACAAAGCGATGTTAGCGGAGACTGCCTGCCCAAAAATGTAGTGGGTACTTATGTGCAGGGAACAGCCCTGAACGGCAATACAGAATATATTGAAGTTACAGTGGATGTAACAGCAACCGGTAGCTACACTGTCTTTTCCGATACTGTCAATGGTGTCTATTTCCGTCTTGCAGGAACTTTTACCACACTTGGTAATAATGTGGTCAAACTGCGGGGTAATGGAACACCGGCTACAACTGGTACATTCAATTTCAGGATACAATATGACGGACAGGAATGTTTTGTCCCTGTAACCTTCCTGCCAATAGGTGGTGGCGGTCCTGCTGTATTCGGATTGAGTGGTACAGGTGCTAATTGTGCAGGTGCTACTGTTGTCGGTACTTATACATTAGGGGTTGCCTTGGGAGGTAGCCACAGCGTTACTGTTAATGTAAATGTAACCACTATCGGAACTTATTCCATTACCACCACTTTCCAGGGAATGACTTTTATGGCAAGCGGAACTTTTACCACTACAGGACCGCAAACAGTGGTATTGTTCGGCAGCGGCACACCCACAACTGCCGGCGTCAATACTGTTCCGGTTACCATCGGTACGAATCTTTGTTCATTTGATATTACAGTTGGAAATGCCGGCACAGGCACATTGGCAGGTGCCCCGGGTGGCTGTACGCCAGCAACAGTAGCCGGTACATACACAGTTGGCACGGCCCTTACGGTTGGCAATAATGTGCAGATACAGGTAAACGTTGCAACAGTCGGTACGTATACGATCACTACCAATACGGTAACCGGTTTTAGTTTTACCGCTACCGGAACTTTCCCGGCTACCGGGCTTCAGAATATCACCCTCATCGGAAGCGGTACACCAACTACGGCGGGTAACCAGGTATTCACAGTTACGTTCGGAACCAGCAGCTGCACTTTCACGATACCTGTGCTGGCAGCCCCGGCGATCATTGATTATTTCCCGAGAACCACGAACAGTAACTGGAGTTATGATTTCGACAATGTATTCAATGACTCCCTGCTGATGAAAGTTATTTCCAATACACACAGTGCATTGGGTAATACCTATAATATCTTCATGGGTACACAGGATGCGTCAGCAGGCTTTGATACACTGGGTTATTTCCGGAAAAACGCCGGTATCTATTCCCGGTTTACTAACCTGGCTGATTACCTGTCTTTTGATAATGATAACTTTGTTGAGTTTACATTTATGCGGGATGATCAACCGGCAGGGTTCACCTGGACTACACCTGGTTATTCAGGTACTATTACCGGAACGGCGGTTCAGATTCGTATTAAATTTACCATCCTTCAAAAAGATGTACCCGTGACGGTCAATGGAACAACATACCCTAATACCATTGTAGTGGAAGAGAAATACGAAGCCAACTTAGGCGGGGTATGGACACCGTTAGATACCGTGTTTGGTTACTTCAAAGATTATTATTCCCGCAATGTGGGCTGGATACTCGATGAATTCTTTGACGGTACCACCGGTACCACGCCAACAAATGTGCAGGAATTGCGCAGGCACCAGGTATACTGATAATGGATCTAAACAAATATTAAAAAGGCCGCATTTGCGGCCTTTTTTTCTGTCTAGTGTCCTCCAGGCAAAAGAAAACCAGCCGGGCCTCAGGCGATAGATATGTTTTGATTACTTTGCTACAGAAAAGTAACTAACTCCACGGTAAAAATTTATTTAATGCTGTTATATGAATAGGATAAATAGTCGTTTAACTTCTCTGTTAGTTATTGCCGTTGTAATAACGCTTACAGCTGCTGCACAAAAAGAAAGAGCTGTGTGGAGTAAAGAGAAAGCCAATGCCTGGTATGCTAAACTTCCGTGGATGGCCGGTGCTGATTTTTTGCCCAGCACTGCTATCAACCAACTGGAAATGTGGCAGGCAGAGACATTTGATTCTGTTACCATTGATCGGGAACTTGGCTTTGCCCAAAGTATCGGTATGAATATCATGCGGGTTTATCTTCATCATTTGGCCTGGCAGGCCGATCAGACAGGGTTCAAAAAAAGAATGGGTACCTATTTATCCATTGCCCATAAACACGGTATCATTACTGTTTTTGTTTTCTTCGATGATTGCTGGAATGAAACCTATGCACCGGGCAAACAACCATTGCCCAGGCCGGGTATTCATAATTCAGGCTGGGTAAGAGACCCGGGAAAATTAACGGACATGGATCTTTCGGCCGCCACCATGCTGGAGAAATATGTAAAGGATATATTGACTGCTTTTAAAAGGGATAAACGTATTTTATTATGGGACCTGTACAATGAGCCCGGCAATTCAGGTTACGGCAATAAAAGTATGCCGCTGCTGCAAAAAGTGTTTTCCTGGGGAAGAACGATCAATCCTGACCAGCCCTTATCTGCCGGAGTATGGGATCTGCGGTTAAAAGAACTGAACCAGTTTCAGTTGGAAAATTCAGACGTGATTACGTATCACAATTACATGGGCGAAAAAGAACATCTGAAATGGATCGATTCATTTTTAGTTAAAACCGGGAAGCCGTTGATCTGTACCGAGTATATGGCAAGGACAAGGGGCAGCCGTTTTGATAACATCATGCCCTTATTAAAGGAAAGGAAAATTGCAGCCATCAACTGGGGCCTGGTGGCTGGTAAAAGCAATACGATCTATGCATGGGATACACCCATACCAGATGGTAGTGAGCCCAAAGTATGGTTTCATGATATTTTCCGCAAAGACGGAACCCCTTACAACGAAGAAGAAGTCAGGCTCATTAAATCGCTGACCGGGAAGAAGAATAATTAAAACCATTCACCTGCCAGGCTACTATTTTAGCTTGGAATAAGGCACTTGCCGTCAAACCTTTATTACCTGTTGACAGGAGGCTTGCTATTTCGTATTACTGGTGGTTTAACCACCGCTACACTACCATATCTTTCCAGCATGATGGCTTTATACTGTGGCGTCGTGGCCAGGTTGGGCATATTATAGTTGCATTTGCTGAGATCGGGAATGATGCAGGGCATCTGGCCCAAAATACTGTCCTTACCGGTTGAAAAATTTTTAAAACCAAAACTGCTCATCCCGTTGAATTCAATTTTGCCATCGTAGACAAACACCGAATCATTATTCCATTTCATTTTTTTCAGCTGGTATTTGTTGGGATCCGTAACTCCATCGGTTTGTGCAACGGCTATGGAAGCAGCCAGCATACAAAGTGGTAAGAATAGCCTTTTCATAAGCAAAATATAAGGTCTTCTAAAGTTATGAAAAAAGCCTGAACGGGTTTACCGGTCCAGGCTTGTATTTTTTACCCAAAAGGGGCTCTATTTTTTAGCCCTTACCTGTTTCCAATGGTTGATCAGCCCGTTCGTAGAAGAATCATGACTGGTAACCGTTTCTTTTGTCACTAACTCGGGAAGTATCTTATTGGCCAATTGCTTACCCAATTCCACACCCCACTGGTCGAAGCTGTAAATATTCCAGAGAATACCCTGAACAAATATTTTATGTTCATACAAAGCGATCAGTTCCCCCAATGTATAGGGGGTGATCTTTTTAATAAGGAATGAATTGGTGGGCCGGTTGCCGGTAAATACTTTATAGGGCAGGAGGCGGGTAATATCTTCATTGCTTAAACCTGCTTTCTCTAGTTCTTTCCCCGCTTCTTCTTCTGTTTTGCCATTCATTAAGGCTTCTGTCTGTGCAAAGAAATTACTCAGCAGTTTCACATGATGATCGCCGATGGGATTATGGGTTTGTGCGGGTGCAATAAAATCACAGGGAATAAGCGGTGTGCCCTGGTGTATCAGTTGATAAAACGCATGTTGCCCGTTGGTGCCCGGTTCACCCCAGATGATGGGACCTGTAGGATATTCAACGGCTTCACCGTTGCGGTCAATACTCTTCCCGTTGCTTTCCATATTTCCCTGCTGGAAATAAGCAGCAAAACGATGGAGATACTGATCATAAGGGAGAATAGCTTCGCTTTGTGTGCCGAAGAAATTCGTGTACCATAAACCGACCAGCGCCATCAATACCGGTATATTCTTTTCAAAGGGTGTATCCCGGAAATGTTTGTCGGTATCATGGGCGCCTTTCAGTAATTGTTCAAAATTCTTGTAACCGATCGTGAGTGCAATAGAAAGGCCGATAGCACTCCATAAGGAATAGCGTCCGCCCACCCAGTCCCAGAACTCAAACATGTTGTTTTTATCAATACCAAATTTCACTACTTCGGTTTCATTGGTACTGAGGGCCACAAAATGTTTGGCAATATGTTTTTCGTTCTTGGCTTTTTTGAGGAACCACTCTCTGGCCGTGTGGGCATTAGTCATGGTTTCCTGCGTGGTAAAGGTTTTGGAAGCGATAAGGAACAGTGTTCGTTCAGGATTCACTTTTTTCAAGGTCTCAGCAATATGGGTTCCGTCTACGTTGGAGACAAAAAAGGTTTCGATATCATCCACCGTGTAAGGCTTCAACGCTTCGGTGACCATCAATGGACCCAGGTCACTGCCGCCAATACCGATATTGACAATGTATTTGATCCGTTTATTGGTATAGCCCCTGTGCTTGCCGGTATGCACTGCTTCACAAAAGCTTTTCATTTTCTTCAGCACTTTTCGCACCAGCGGCATCACATCACTGCCTTCGGCAAAAACAGGTTCTTTGGAAAAATTTCTCAGCGCTGTATGTAAAACGGCACGGCCTTCAGTAGCATTGATCTTGTCTCCGGCAAATAGGGCGTTGATCGCTTCTTTCAGTTTGCAATCATTAGCCAGTTGTAATAATAAGTGAAGTGTTTTATCTGTAATGATGTTCTTGGAATAGTCAAATAGTATATCGCCTTTTTCTACCGATAGTTTTTCAAAACGATTAGTATCTTCTTTAAACAATTCCCGCAGCTGCTTTTCTTTTATTTCGTGGTAATGAGCTTGTAATTGTTGCCAGGCTTGTGTTGATGTAGGGTTTATCTTAGGTAACATATTATAGTTGATTAAAACGTTCAATTGTTGTGGCGGTCATTTCTTTGGTGATATCAAGATGGGTAACCAGTCTTACCCGGTTAGGCGCAATGGCATAACCGAGAATATGATGCTCTTTCAGTTTGGCCACTAATTCGGGAGCTGTCATTCCCTCTTTCAGTTCGAAGATGATGATATTGGTCTCAACGGGTAAAACCATCTTCACAAAACTCTTCTTGGCAATCGCTTCACTGATCTGCTGTGCATGCAAATGATCTTCGGCCAGCCGCTGAATATTATTTTCTAATGCATAGATGCCGGCAGCTGCAATAAAGCCTGCCTGCCGCATACCACCACCAAAAACCTTCCTCACCCTTCTTGCTTTTTTAATAAACTCTTTTGTACCCAGCAATACACTGCCAACAGGACAGCCTAAGCTTTTGCTGAAACAAATGGATATACTGTCAAATGCTTCACCATATTGTTTTGGTGTTTCATTTTTAGCTACCAGTGCATTCCATAACCGGGCTCCATCCAAATGAAAAGCCAGTTTGTTTTCCGTACAAAGGGCTTTTATCTTTTTTATCTCTTCAAAATCATAGCAGCTGCCGCCGCCACGGTTACTGGTATTTTCAAGGCAGATCAAACTGGTATTGGCCCGGTGCACATCATCGGGATTGATGGCTGTTTTTGCTTGTTCAGCAGTAAACCGGCCACGGTCTCCCTGCATCAATTTGACAGAAGCCCCAGAGTTAGAAGCAATACCACCACCTTCATACTGATAAATATGGGCACTTTCATCGCAGATTACTTCATCACCGGGTTGTGTATGGCATTTAATAGCGACCTGGTTGGTCATGGTGCCGGAAGGGCAAAAAAGCCCGGCCTCCATGCCAAAGAGGGAAGCTGACCTATTTTCCAGTTCATTGATAGAAGGATCTTCGCCAAAAACATCATCGCCAACTTTTGCTTTCATCATGGCCTCGAGCATGGCCGGGGAGGGTTTGGTCACTGTGTCCGATCTGAAATCAATCACCATTCTGCGAATTTTCTGCAAGATAATCAGTTCACGCCTGAAAAAAGCCATTTTGCGAAGCGACAGGCGGGTCTTCTGCTTCTTTTCTTAAATTGCCAGCCTGTATGAGAGAACCATCTACGTTGGAATATGTCCTGTTGATTTTCTTCAGCCTCTTGTTTGCTGTAGGAGGACTGTATGTGCTGACACAATTCTCCCGGATGTTCAAGCAGTCTATCAAAAACGAATTGCTGCGAAAGAACGTGGTGGCATGGCTGGCTATTTTATGCATCTCGAATGCCATGGTGCCCATGTCGGGAGGTTTTTTTTATATGCTGGCCAAATGGGGATGGCTATGGTCGGTAGTTGGCCAGCTTATCTCAGTAACAGTAACAACCCTGCTTGTCTTTAATACCGTAAGATATATTGCTGAAAACAGGCGGTTCAAACAAATGGGTTTTATTAAACACAACCTGCTGATCGTAATCACCCTGATCGTAACCACCATTATCATCAATATCCCGTTTGCTTATCATTTGTACGGCAGCAAAGCACCTTACCTGAAATATGTGATCTTGAATAGTGTGTACCTGGCCGGGGCAACCGGGCTGATCTATTCTGTAATCAGTTACCTGGATATTGAACGAAAACGAAAGTTTGATGCCAAGGAACTCGAGTTGAGCCGGATGCGGGAATCAAAAGCCAAAGCAGAACTGGATGCATTGCATTCAAAAGTGAACCCGCATTTTTTATACAACGCACTTAATTCCATTGCTGATCTTTCGATGACAGATGGAAAGAAAGCGAGGAAGATGACCATTGCCCTGGCCGACCTTTTCCGTTACAGTATCAATTACAGCCAGAATAATTTTTCTACGGTCAATGATGAAGTGGCGATGACGGAAGTGTATTTGCAAATTGAAAAGATAAGATTCGAAGACCAGTTAAATTATACGGTCAATGTTGCGGATGATATGGGGCATTACCTGGTGCCGAGATTTGTTCTTCAGCCATTGGTGGAAAATGCGGTGAAGCATGGATTAAAAGTAACCGGTGAAATGACCGAAATAGTGCTTACAATAAAGAAAGAGGAAACCGGGATGCTGATCACTATTGCGGATAACGGGCCTGCATTTCCTGCTGAATTAATGCCGGGTTATGGTGTGAAGAGTGTGTACGATAAACTGGATCTTCTTTTCCCGGGGCAATACGAAATCCATTTCACTAACCAGCCGGTCAAGCAAGTAGCTATCCATATACATAAACTGATGAAAAATGAGCCAGTTGTTTAAAGCTATCGTCATCGATGATGAACCGGCTGCCCGCAGGCTGATGAAAAGCTTGCTGGAGGAATATGCACAAGTAGTAACTGTTGTAGCCGAAGCCGGCAATGGGAGAGAAGCCATCACAAAAATCGAAGAGCTTCGCCCTGATCTTATTTTCTTGGATATACAAATGCCCGACCTGACCGGTTTTGAAGTGCTGGAGCAGTTAACACATAAGCCCAATGTTATTTTCACCACAGCTTACGAACAGTATGCCATCAAGGCCTTTGAGAATTTTTCGATTGATTACCTGCTGAAACCAATTAAAGAAGAAAGATTGCAGCAGAGTATTGATAAGCTGAAGCAGTTTGGCCGCCTGAATCAAACCTTAGATATAAACAGTTTACAGGATATTATCCGCCAGTTACAAGCACCACAAAAAGCAACGGCCTTACCGATCAAGACCGGTGACAGGATTACTTTACTCAGATATGAGAATATTGCTTACCTGGAAGCACAGGATAAATATGTGTATGTATTTACAACAGACGGACAAAAACATCTTACAGACCAGTCTTTGACCACTTTGTCTGAAAAGCTACCCCCCCAATTTTACCGCATCCAGAAATCCTACATTATTAATAAGGACAAGATCAAAGAAATGCACCGGCATTTCAATAGCCGTTACCTGTTTATCATGGATGATAAGGCAGGCACCCGCCTCACCTCCGGCAGAACCTACCATGATGAAATCCGGTCAGAGTTTGGACTCTGAAACGGTTCATAACCAGTTTACCCCGGTTCAATAACTCAAACAGCCAGTTGCTCTTAATTGGCTTGTTACCCCCATTGTACCAGCCTACTTTTAACCCGGATTTGGGGCGGAATTACTTTTATCCGTTTATAGTCAAATATGGCCTTTCGTCCGAAAATCGGATAAATATGTAACCAGTTTTCCGCTCTCACGTCTCATCACTGTACCCTGCAATCGGCCGCTTGTCAGTAAATACGGCCGCTTATTTTAAAACATTGTACTATGCAAAGCAAAGTACCTAAGTTTGAACTGTAATAATCAAAAACAAGTACTAATTCATAAAACCAATCAAATGAGAAAGATCTTAACCTTGCTGGCAATAGCTCTGACGACCTTATCCTTTGTCAGCCAGGCACAGGTAAAAACCGGTAAAATTGCAGGAACTATCGTGGATGGTAATACCAAAACGATCGAATCTGCCACTATTACCTTATTAAGGGCGAAGGATTCCGCTATAGCCAAAATGAGTGTTGCGGATAAGACCGGCAAATTCAGTTTTGAAGGAATTGCCGAGGGAACTTACTTCGTATCAGTTTCAGCTGTTGGCCACCAGAAAGGCTTTTCCGAAACCTTTACCATCAACGCAGCCACAACTGATATTACTTTAAAGACCATCGAACTGATCCCCCAGGCAAAAACAGTAGGAGGGGTGACCGTGACTGCTAAAAAACCCCTGATCGAGCAAAAAGCAGGAAAGACGCTTATTAATGTAGATGCTTCCCCCACCAATAGTGGTTTAACAGCTCTTGAATTACTGGAGAAATCCCCGGGTGTGTCCGTTGATAATGATGGTAACATCAGTTTAAAAGGAAAACAGGGGGTAATGATACTTATTGATGGTAAGCCAACTTATATGAGTGGTGCTGACCTGGCTGCCTTATTAAAGAATATGCAGAGCAGCAGCCTGGAGCAAATTGAGATCATGACCAATCCGCCGGCTAAATATGATGCAGCCGGTAACTCAGGCATCATCAATATCAAAACAAAGAAAGGAATTGTAAAAGGAATGAACGGTAATGCCAATCTTGGTTATACCCAGGGAATCTATGGCCGGGTAAACGGAGGTGTTAACCTTAATTACAGGAATAACAAACTGAATGTTTTTGGAGGTTATAATGGAGGAACATGGGAAGGATTTAATAAGCTTATTATTGATCGTAAACTGTATGAGAATAAGGTACTGGTAAGAACTGTTGACCAGGTATCAAGGCCGCATTTCATGGGGAATTATCATAACCTGAAAGCAGGGATCGATTATAATTTTTCTAAGAAAGATGTGGCAGGTATCGTTGTGAATGGAAATTTCAGTACCGGTGATGAAGATCCTTTCAGCCGGACCAATATCAGGGATAATGTAGGGAATATCACTTCAAAATTGGTATCTGAAGGTGATAATTCACGCCGTTCTTCTAACCTGTCTACCAATTTTAATTATAAACACACTTTTGATTCAACGGGTCGTGAGATCACGGCGGATATCGACTATATCTATTACAACAATAAAAATAATACACAGCTTACAACCGAGAGCTATGATATTTTTGACGTAAAGAACGGTCATGCTGTCTTAAAAGGAACTATTCCTTCAGTTATTAATATTTACAGTGGTAAGATCGATTATGTACATCCTTTCAAAAGTGGTTTGAAGTTAGAGGCAGGATTAAAGACCAGTTTTGTAAATACGGATAACAGGGTTGACTACCTGCGTAACAGTAATAATACCGGTTGGGTAAAAGATCAGCGTACCAATCACTTTATTTACGACGAGAATATTAATGCCGTCTATGCTATTTTTTCTAAAACCATCAAGAAATGGGAATTGAATGCCGGCCTGCGGGTGGAAAATACCATAGCCAAAGGTCACCAGGTAAGCAATGATTCTTCTTTCAAACGTAACTATACCAACCTGTTCCCGAACGTGGGTGTAACCTATGCCGCCAACGACAAAAATCAATTCAGCTTGTCTTACAGCCGCCGTATTTCCCGCCCGGATTATGATGACCTGAACCCGTTCATCTTCTTCCTGGATTCATTAACATACGGACAAGGTAATCCTTACCTGCAACCACAGTTTACCAATAATATCGAATTCAGCCACACTTTTAGAAGGTTCCTGACCACTACGCTGAATTATACAGTCACGAATGATATCATTACAGAACTGCTGAAGCAGAATACCGATAAGAATGAAACCTACCAGACAAGAGAGAATTTCAGTAGCATGAAACAATTTGGGATTGCTGTTATGGCTAATGTACCTGTAAAGAAATGGTGGAACAGTAATATATATTTGAATGTATTTAATAACCATTATTCCGGTATCTACCAGACCGAGCCGGTTGATATACAGTTCACCAGTTTTATGGCAAACATGACCAATAGTTTCACCTTCGGAAAGGGATGGGGCGCAGAAGTAAGCGGCTGGTATCGCAGTAAAGGAGCGGAAGGATTATTGGTAGCTTATGACATGTGGGCCGTGAACAGTGCGATCACTAAACAACTGTTCAAGAAAAAAGCAACCGTTAAGCTGGGTGTCCGGGATATATTCTTCTCGCAACAATTCAGCGGCTATGCAAAATACAGCGATGTGGATGTGGATATTGCCAGCAGGAGAGACAGCCGCCAGTTTAACCTGAGCTTTACGTACCGTTTCGGGAAAAACAATATTGCCCCGGAACGCAGAAGAAAAAGCGGTGCATCCGATGAAGAAAGTCGTGTGAAAACCGGTAACTAACCACGCCATTAACGATTAAACCTATCTTATAATTCTGCGAAAGCCCGGGTAATATACCCGGGCTTTCGCATTGTAATGATCGGTAATGTAAAAAACTGACAGCTCTATTTTTGTTTTATCACCGGGAACTTGTTTTTTAACCGTTGGTGTATCGGCATGGTTTAATCACCCTTCAACACGCAAACTACGAAGCTTATCATATTTAAGTAAGTCACCCCGGTTATTCATGGCATCTTTAGTTTTCATTGATCATTAACCATAGCCATGTTATGAAAAAAATCGCAAGCCTTCTTCTTGTATGCCTGGCCATTGTTACAGGCAGTTTCGCACAAACGAATACGGGTAAGATTACAGGTGCTATAACCGATAATACGGGTAAGGCAGTACAGTCAGCTTCTGTATCGTTGGTGAAAACAAAAGATTCTTCATTGGTAAAGCTTGCCATCACCGGCAAAGACGGAGCCTACGAATTTGAAAATATCAAAGAAGGCGATTACCTGCTTGCTATAACATCGGTTGGGTTTGAAAAGAAATTCAGTAACCCATTTTCTGTGAGTATTGCAGCTGTGATAAAAATGGAATCATTGCAGCTGAATGAAGCTGCAAAGGGAATAGAAGGCGTAACAGTAACTGCAAAAAGACCGTTTATCGAAACAAAGATCGATAAAACGGTAGTGAATGTGGATGCTTCGCCCACCAGTGCCGGGGCAACAGCACTGGAAGTATTGGAGAAATCACCTGGTATCACTGTCAGTAATGACGGTGCTATCAGCCTGCGGGGTAAAGCCGGGGTGATCGTGATGATGGATGGCAAACAAACTTTTCTCTCCGCGACAGATCTTGCCAATTTGCTTAAAAATATGCCGGCATCAGCGATTGACCAGATCGAAATTATGACGAACCCTTCTGCCAAGTATGATGCTTCCGGTAATTCAGGAGTGATCAATATCAAAACTAAAAAAGGCAGAACGGCTGGTTTCAATGGTTCCATCATGGCAGGTATCACCACCAGCTATTACGAAGCGAATGGAACCTTTTATGTGATCCCTAAATCGCAAAACAGTATCAATTTTAATTACCGGAAAAATAAGATCAACTTTTTTGGAAACTATAACCCGAATTTTTTTAGTGGCCGCAGTCAATTGCAATTCACCAGGACAAAACTGAACCAGGCTAAGGACATACTGGGATACAATGATGTGGAAACACAATTTAAATTTGGCAATAACAATCATACACTAAAACTTGGGCTGGATTTTTTTGCTGATAAGAAGAACACATTTGGAGTGGTGGTCAGTGGCTTTACTTTTTCAGGGCATCCAACACCCAAAACTGTTACGACCACCGCCGATGAGAATTACCAGGTCTTATCCAGGATGGTATCACAAACGGATAATAAGATCCGGTTCAAAAACCTGACTTCCAATTTCAATTACCGGCATGTGTTTGATTCAACCGGTCGTGAGTTGACGGCTGATTTTGATTACATTACTTACAGTAATACTTCCAATATGCAGTTGGTTACAGACTTTTACCAGGGCAATGGAATGCCAGCAGGCGACCAGCTGAAATTAAGGGGCTATTTGCCGGCCAGCATTAATATCTATTCGGTGAAATCAGATTATGTGCATCCTTTCAAAAAAGGAGGAAGACTCGAAGCTGGTTTTAAAAGCAGCTTTGTGGAAAATGATAACCTGGTTGATTATAAGAGATGGAATGGGGCGGACTGGGTAAATGATGGGCGTTCCAATCATTTTGTATATGACGAAAATATCAATGCCGTTTACCTGAATGCTAACAAGCAGGTAAAAAAATGGTCGTTCCAGGCCGGCTTACGTTTGGAAAATACAATTGCCAAAGGATACCAGTATAATAATGATTCCACGTTCAAACGGAATTTCACCAATTTATTTCCAAGCACTTTTATCAGTTATGAGCTGAATAAATCGAATACCGTCACTGTATCCTATAGCCGCCGGATAACCCGTCCTAATTACCAGGACCTGAACCCGTTCATTTACTTTTTGGATTCGTTATCCTTTCGTAAAGGAAACCCGTTCCTGCTGCCGCAATTCACTCATAATGTAGAATTGAGCCATTCATTTAAAAGTAAGCTGATTACTACGTTGAATTATAACAGTACGAACCGGGTGATCTCACAAATTCTGAAACCTGATGGTGACATCGTTTATGCGACATCGGAAAATGTAGCCAGGTTCAGGAATATCGGTATTTCCATCACCGCACCTGTACCTGTCACCAAATGGTGGAACCTGAACCTCTTCACGAATATCTTTAATAACCATTACGAAGGAACTTACGAGAACAGGCCATTGGATATTTCTTATACTTCCTTTATGGTCAATATGACCCAGACCTTTACCTTGAAACAAGGATTCACTTTAGAAATGACCGGGTTTTACCGGGCAAGAGGTGTTGACCAATTGACGATCAGCGAACCTATGTACATGGTAAGTTTTGGAGGCCAAAAACAAGTATTGAAAGGAAAGGGCACTGTGAGGCTTAATCTCCGGGATCCCTTCTGGCTACAACGGTTTAAAGGCAGAACGCAATATGATATTGTAGATAACCGGATCCAGAACCGCTGGGATAACCGCCAGGTTACAGCCACATTCACGTACCGTTTCGGAAAGAACGGACAGCAGAACCCTCCACCCCGCCGCCGCAACAGTGCATCTCAGGATGAGCAGAACAGGGTGGGCCAGGGAGGCCAGTAAAGAATTAAAACGATCTCTATCATGAGAGTTTTCTCATGTGCATGTTCCGTCCCTCTTTTCTAAGAGGGACTTTTCTATATTTGCCAATAACTAAAACTAATTGTCATGCCTTCATTTGATATTGTCAGCAAAGTAGATGCCCAGGCACTGGATAATGCTGTTAATGTAACCAGTAAAGAAATCACTAACCGGTTTGATTTTAAAGGATCGCATGTTGTGATCAACCTGGATAAAAAGGAATTTGTTATAAAACTGGAAACAGATGACGATATGAAGATGCGCCAGTTGATTGATGTGCTGATCAACAGGGCACATAAACAGGGTATTTCACCGGAAGCTTTTGATGCGTCTAAGGAAGGAGCCCAGAGCGGTAAAGTCTGGAAAAAAGAGGTGATCGTCAGGAATGGCCTGAAGCAGGAAGATGCCAAGAAGATCGTAAAACATATTAAAGATGCAGGTCTTAAAGTGCAGGCTTCCATTAACGATGATATAGTGCGGGTGACAGGCAAAAAGATCGACGATCTGCAGACCGTAATCCAGGCTTCCAAAAGCTGGAACCTGGGCATTCCGCTGCAATATGAGAACATGAGAGATTAACCGGCATTTATTTGTGTATAAACCCGGCCAAATATGTGCACAGAGCCGCTTTCCGGTGGATAACCGGGTGCAAAAGAGGTGCATACAAAAGGGCTGAAAAATTTGGGAAAGGGTAGTGTTAAAAGCTATCTTCAATGTACAATAGTTGCAGGAAAATTTGGAAACAAAAAGGAATGCAACGGGGGATGTGGAAGTCCTTCAAAAGACAGAAACAGCCTCAGAAAGCATCGGGTTAGAAATCAGGAAGGCGCAAGCTGGAAAGAGGACAAAACTTGGTGCTTTCTTATTTTCCCCCGGGTTCATAATTCTGCTACTATTATTTGGATAAAACCCTTTCCCCGCCTACCTTTGCCGACCAAATTTTATCTATTCATCTGTACGGCCAAATCCGTGCAGCCTTTAAAAATCATAGAGTTATGAAAAAAGGAATCCATCCCGACAGCTACCGGTTAGTAGTTTTTAAGGATATGAGTAACAATCACTCATTCCTAAGCCGCTCCACTGCTGCCTCAAAAGAGACAGTAAAATGGGAAGATGGCAACGAATATCCGCTGGTGAAGCTGGAGATTTCAAATATGTCGCACCCCTTCTTTACCGGTAAGAACATGCTGGTAGATACTGCAGGACGTATCGACAAATTCAAGAAGAAATATGAGAAAAAGAAATAATCCTGTAAATTTATTTCAGAATTATTTTTGTTTTTCATGGCTATACTTTAAATCCCGGAGATTCCTCTTCGGGGTTTTTTATTTGCAATAAGGCTTTAGTACCTTTCCGGTATAAATGAACAAGATCATTTTCACCGAAGAGTTTTGCCAGCCGGAAATGCTCCATCCTTTTACGCTGACCCGGCAAATACAGGACATACGTATTGGTATCCTGACGATCCGGGAGAAATGGGAGAAGATGCTGGGTCTGCCTTCCTTTGATAAAAAAGAAGATGACTATAAAGACCTGGATCGCTCCGTCAACCTTGATGAGGCGCTTGATGAAAAAGGATATTGCCTGATGATACACGGCAATGTTTTACCAACCCCCGAATTGGTGAAGGCTGCGCAAAAACTAAAAAATGGCCAGTTTATTTCAGCCAACGGAAGTTCAGGTATCATCTTCCGTATTACCAAAAAAGAGATCAGCGAAAAATATAAGATAAAAGTTACCGGTGCTGTTGCAGTTAAAACAGCGGTGAAACTTATTCATTATCCCTGGGATATTTTCCAATTGAACGATTGGGCTATCCGTCAGGATTTTGCCATGTTGACAAAGAAGAGAAAGTCGCAACCCATCCCCAAGTCCAATAAGATCATAAATGCATCCCAGGTTTTTATAGAGAAAGGAGCAAAGCTGGAGCATTGTATCATCAATGCATCTGCCGGGCCTGTTTATATTGGCAAGAATGCGGAACTGATGGAAGGTTCAGTGATACGGGGCCCTTTTGCCATAGGCGAGGGAGCCTGTTTGAAAATGGGATCCAAAGTATATGGCGCCACGACCATTGGTCCTTATTGCGTAGCAGGTGGCGAGATCAAGAATTCTATTCTCTTTGGTTATTCTAATAAAGCACATGATGGCTACCTGGGCGATTCGGTGATCGGGGAATGGTGTAATATGGGTGCCGGTACCACCAACAGTAATCTTAAGAACAATGCAAGTATGGTAAGGGTATGGACGCCTAAAGGAGAAATAAATGCAGGCCTCAAGTGCGGCGTAATGATGGGTGATTATTCCAGGACGGCCATTAATACATCCATTAACACAGGAACAGTGATCGGTGTTGCAGCCAATGTATTTGGCAATGGTCTTACACCAAAATATATTCCATCTTTTTCTTGGGGCAGTGAAGGGGTGAAGCGGTATGAGTTAGAGAAGGCAATGGTGGATATTGATGACTGGAAAAAATTAAAGAACCAGTCATTAAATCATGCAGAAAAAAGTATTTTGAAGTATATATTTGACAAATTTTAAAGAAGGAATAAATGCAAACTATGAGAAAACAAATTGCAGCTGCTAACTGGAAAATGAACCTTACTTACCAGCAGGGGGAAAAACTACTGGATGATATATTGGGAGAAAGTATAAAATTGTTTGCTCATCAGCAGGTGATCTTTGCAGTACCCTTTCCTTACCTGTTAATGAGCAGGAGTGAGGTGGCGGATGAGTATAATTATTTTGTTTCGGCTCAAAACTGTTATCATAAAAAATCAGGCGCTTTCACGGGTGAAATATCCGCGGAAATGCTTCACTCCATTGGAGTTCCTTATTGTGTGATCGGGCATAGTGAGCGCCGGGAATATTTCAACGAGACCAATGCCATGCTGGCCGATAAAGTGAATCTTTGCCTGGAAAATTCTGTTACCCCCATTTTTTGTTGTGGTGAACCGCTGTCCATCCGGGAAGCAGGTACACAAAACGAGTATGTAGCCACACAGTTAAAAGAATCACTCTTTCATTTGTCTGCCAAAGACCTTAAAGACATTATTATAGCTTATGAGCCGATCTGGGCAATTGGTACCGGCAAAACCGCTACAACAGAGCAGGCACAAGAAATACATGCTTATTTACGTTCTGTACTGGCCGGACAGTATGGTCAGCATACAGCGGACGAAGTTTCTATCTTATACGGCGGAAGTGTAAAAGCCAGCAATGCGGCTGAGATTTTTGCCTGTCCAGATGTGGATGGGGGGCTTGTTGGCGGAGCTTCGCTGGTGGCAGCTGACTTTACGGAGATCATCCGGTCGCTGAAAGCATAATTGAGCCAGGCACCGTATTATATTGTCATTACCCGGACCAATCAGGTATTACTGAATTTTATGAAGGTCAGGATCGTTGTCAACAACAAGGACATCTACCCCTTGCTGAATGACAGCCCTGTGGTAATACCCGTTGAAATCAATTATCCCAAAGTGGTGGCCACAGATGGTTTTCATTTTACTCCGCCGCTGGAATTGGTATTTGAAGAACCCAGCTATTATAAATTCAAAGTCTCTTGTGCAATTGAAGACCTGCAGTTGCTGGGAGGAAGTTTCTTCCTGGTCTTATTTTACCTGCTTGGTTTCTGGACTGGATTATTTTTTATCAAGCTCCTGAGTTTTGCTCCCATAATCTGGTTTATTTATCTCTATTATGTCAACAGGAAAAAATTTATCCGGATCATTCCAGCCCGATAGCAGCAGGGAAAACAGCGGAAGCATGCACAAATACAATACTATCTCCTTCTTTTGGAGTAGTAATTCTTTTTAATCGCAACGGCTTTATGATCCCGTAAGCATTGTAGCCTCTTGAGAAAAGAAAATTATAAATGTCATTAACTGAATGCCCTGATTGCATCAGCAATTGCCCGATCACCTCCATAAAGAAGACCGGTTGGTGCTCTTCAATAACTGCTTGCATACCTTTTAATACTTTCATTTCTGATCCTTCCACATCAATCTTGATAAGACTGATGCCGGGTATATTATTTTCAGCCACCCAATCATCAATAGATACTACGGCAACGACTTCTTTGTGCCCGGAGAAATTACCAGGTTGTTCCAGGCTGTTCATTCCTGTATTGTCATCGCCGGCAATGAATAGTTCTGTATCTCCCTGCTTATCTGAAACAGCATAAGGGAGTACAGTGATATTAACCAGTTTGTTAAGTTGTATGTTTTCTTCCAACTTTTTCCTGTTACCACTGCCTGGTTCAAAAGCATAAATATGCCGGGATTTTTTGGCAGCAATAATGGAATAATAGCCGGTATTCGCACCGATATCCAAAACAACAGCATCTGCCTGGATCATTTGCTCCCAGGTCAGGATAGCATCTTTTTCATAATAACCGTACCAGAACAGCTGTTGCTGAATATGCTCCGATGGCCGGGTTAAAAAAAAGGAACCGTTGTGCAATTTTTTGCAAAACTCCCTGTGGTAAAGCCCCATGCTTTTCAGGAATGAAAGAAAGAATTTTAATCCCCTGTACGGAAAAGGGAACTGTTTTGTGTACCAGTTAATGATTTTATACAAAGGAGTGTATATATTGTAATTTTGAAACAGGACAAACGTAATTTTTATTCCTCAAACGGCCAACCCCATGCTCAATAGTAAAATCGTGGCATCCAATATTGTTTACAGGGGATTAAATATTGGCATTGTATTTTTCATCAATATCCTGTTGTCCAGGCTGGCCGGTGTAAATGGATATGGGGTTCTGTCATTACTGATCGCTAATGCCGGTATTTTTAACCTGCTCTCCGGTTTTGGTGCTGATTCCGGGATCACCTACCATTCTGCCTCTGGTAAATTGTCCCCCTCAAAGATCCTTGGGTTTATACTATCCATTGTATTGTTCCAGGCAGGGGCACTGGCTCTTACTGAATTTGGCTTCCGTGCCATTTCCGGACATTTCTTTTTATTCAGGGAAAATGAACTGGCTTATGGCTGGTTAGGGTTGGTCTTTCTGTTGAGTATTTCAATAACAGAAAAATATGCGGCACTTCTTACCGGCAAACAACATTTTTCACTGGTGAGTAAGGGTTTACTGATCAGCAACTGTTGCATGCTGATCGTTTTTTCAATATTTTATTTTGTAATGGACAGTAAGTCGTTATTTTTTTATTTTACTGCGTATATAATTCTGAACCTGCTGCAGGCTGTACTGATGATAATGGCTTATCATGTTTGGAATAAGAACCCTGTGCTGATTGAGAAACCCACCAGAGCAGATATAAAGCTTTTCTTCTCCTATTCTTTTTTTGCTTTTTTAATTAATGTGATCCAGTTCCTGGCCTACCGGGTAGATTACTGGCTCCTTGATCATTACAAAGGCGGGGAAGAGTTGGGCTGGTATTCCCTGGCAGTAAGATTGGCCCAATTATTCTGGATCATCCCTTTATTACTTGCGGGGTTCATATTCCCGGTTGCAGCTAAACAGCAAAACAACAATAATAATGATAAAAAAATGCATGCTCTTATACGGGTAATGAATATGGTGAATATCATTGCAGGCATTTCCTTATTTTTTTTAATTCCATTCCTGGTTCCTTTTTTATTTGGTAAAGAATATGAGAACACTGTTTCTCTTTTCCAGGTATTATTACCGGGAATTCTTCTCTTCTGTAATGCCACGATACTGGCTGCTTTTTTTGGCGGCAAGGGAAAACTGATAATCAATTTCTGGGGCTCCTTGCTTTGCCTGGCGTCTGTTTTCCTGCTGGATATTCTCCTGATACCATCTGAGGGCATGAAAGGGGCGGCCGTTGCCAGTACGATCGGGTATACTATTACAGCGTTTTATTTTATGGTTATTTATTGTTATTCTTATAAAGTTTCAATTACAAAATTGCTGATCCCGGAAAAGAATGACTGGAACAGTATATTGAATATCTTCAGGCGTCCAAATTAAAGATCAGTTCATGAAAATACTTTGGCTGGCAAGCTGGTATCCAAACAGGTGTTCTCCTTTCAACGGCGATTTTATTAAGCGTCATGCGGAAGCTGTCAGTCTTTTTGAAGAAATTCAGGTAATCTGTGTGATCCGGGATTCAACTGGTTCTGTAACAAAAGATGTGCTAACGGAAGAAGCTGCGCAAGACAAACTGACTGAAACAATCATTTACTATTACAGCCCAAAATATCCTTTCTTTTTTGATAAACTCTTTTCTGAAAGAAAGTACCGGCAACTCTATAAGGAAGCAGTAAGAAACTATACCAGCAAAAATGGAAAGCCCGACCTGGTGCATGTACATGTAGCCATGAAAGCAGGTGTCATTGCTTTATGGCTGAAAAGAACAATGGCTGTTCCCTTTGTCATATCTGAACACTGGTCAGGGTTTTTGGATGAAGCAAGAGAAAAATTTGAGCAGCTCCCTTTTTATTTCCGGTCGTTGTGGAAGAAAGTAATGCGAAAAGCTGATGGGTGCAGTACGGTATCACAGTACCTGGGCAGTGCAGTAAAAAACAAATTCCCTTTTATTGAAACTGTTATTATTCCCAATGTTGTTAATACAGCCATTTTTTACCCTTCGGAAGTCGAAAGGGGGCCATTAAAATTCATTCATATTTCCGGCCTGGATGACCTTAAAAACCCAAAGGAATTAATGGAGGCTTTTAAGATCGTTTTGGATAAATATCCAAACACTGTACTGGAGGTATTCGGTTCAACAAAAAAGGCGATCGTAGATTTTTCAGATAGCCTGCAACTTACCGGTAAGGTGAGGTTTCATGAAGAAGTACCGCAGCAGCAGCTTGCAAGTGAGCTTAATCAATCTGTTGCATTGATCCTTTATTCAAGCTTCGAGACGTTTGGTTGTGTACTGATAGAAGCCAATGCCTGCGGTGTGCCTGTGATCGTAAGCGATATCCCCGTTTTTCATGAAAACGTACAGGAATCACTAAACGGTTTTTTTGTAAAACCACATGATCCTGTTGCTCTCGCTGAGAAAATGATATGGGCAATCAAAAACCGGCCATTGGTTAACAGCAAGGCTGTTACAGCAATGACCGGTTCAAAATTCAGTTACAGCGTGGTTGGTAAGCAATTCAGCAATTGGTATAAGGAAATTATAGCTAAATCAGTTTGACCTGAGCTTGTTCACCAGGGCAATGTAGTCGTTCATGGCTTCATCATTTGACTTCCCTTTCAATCCGGACCAGGCATCGTATTTCGCTTTTGCCACAAAATCAAAAGGGTTTGAAGGGGGGGCTGCGGTTACGTCGCCTTCCGTAGCCTGCTTATAGAGTGAATATAACTTAAGCAATGTTTCGTTACCGGGCTTTTCTGAAAGATTCTTACTGTCGGCCACAGCTTTTTCAAATTGTTCTTTTAATTCCATACAGTTGGTTTTCCTGATAACAGGTAATTAATAATTCTGCAAGTATACAAAGAATCAACTGGATATTTCGTTATTGGGTACGGGCATTATCAATAAAATGATATTGAACAGATTTTTTATTCTCTATGATCTTGTAAAATTCTTCAAGATACCCGGTCGTTTCTTTCTTGTTCTTAGCATTCATCCATAGACAGTTGTTGATCAGGTTCCATATTTTTTCTTTGGTATCCTTAAAAAGGGCAATAACAGGCTCAAGTTCTTCCATTGTTCTCGGGAAACCGCGGTAGAGCCTTTCCCTGACCGATTTGATATCCAGCTCTTCATTTGGCAGTGCATATTCCGCATTCACAAAACCGCAATGGTTTAAATCATACGGAACAACGATTGGCGGGGTAGTACTATCTTTTACAGGCCTCATCAGTTTCACATTATGGTAATGAGGAACTGAGAAGTCTGTGTTCCCGATCATATATTCAAATAAAGCGACCAGTGTCATCTGCTGCCTGTCTGTTTTTTCGGTAAGGAATTGGGTACTTTCTACTTCCACGCATTTGTTCCGGGCAGCCATATCATCTACATCTTCCAGTAAAAATCCGTATTGTGAATATTTTTTAATCTTGCCGCGGCTGTCATCATAATTGATCTTTACTAACCGCACCTTAAAGCTTCTTTCTGTCAGCATATTATAGATCTTATACGCCATGAATTCTTTTATGATGAGCTGCTCATCATTTGTTGAAGTGCCACAACCACAAACCAGCTTTAATTTACCTAATGGCTTTAACAGGGGAGAGGTATTGTTCTTGAAATTCAGCATCAGCGGAGGCATGAAACAGGTCTCTAACCTGAACTTTCCCCTTGTCTGTATCCTGATCTCTTCTTTGATACTGCTGCTGTCGGGAAAACGGAAAGTAACGGTAGCGGGCTGGTATTCCTTTTTGAATTTTTTAGCCAGCAGGGTTTTGAAATCAGACTGTATGGTTATTTCAAGAGGCTGCTCCTCCAGGAAGAAAGAATCGTCAATTTTTTTAGTTGCCTGGGCTGATACCTGGTTACTGATAACCAGGAGCAGAAAAGTTAAAAAAAGAAGGAACTTTCTCATGGTATAGTGGGTTGTTTGGTTCTGCTTTAAAACCTACTTAAGTACTTCCTGGATCACTTTGCCAACACTACCACTTGGCATCTGTATGTGTAATAACGCTGCCAGTGTAGGAGCTATATCCGACATATACGTATCATGGTTGGTTTTTCCCTGTTTGATGCCCCAGCCATACCAGAGTAAAGGGATATGAGTATCGTATGGGTTCCATAAACCATGCGTGGTGCCGGTTGTGCTGTATGCATCAATATAATTAGCATGAAGGATCACCTGCACATCACCATTGCGACGGGGATAATACCCATTGTTCAGCATTTCCCGGATACGGCCGGCTAAAGGAACTTCGTTCAGCTCGTCAATTGGAAATACCCTGGCAATACCCGGTTCAGAGGAAAGATAACCGGTGATCCATTCTGTTACATCTTCTTTATCAATTTTTGCAGAGTCAAGCGCCATTCGGTTCAGGTGCAACTGGTAATTATCATCGCTCACCACCAATCCCGGGATTTTGAATTTCTCCAGCAGGTTATTATTCAGTTGCTTTACCACATTACTCATAAAGACACGGCCCCCTGGTAGTTTATTTTCCTGCAAGAATTCGGGCACCTGGGAAACACCATGGTCAGCTGATAAGAAAACGGTGTACTGGCCTTTACCCACTTTGCTGTCAAGAAAATTGAGCAGGCTGCCTAATTCTTTATCTAAACGAAGGAAACCATCTTCTGCTTCCATAGAGTTGGGCCCAAATGTATGGCCGATATAGTCTGGGGAAGAAAAACTTACGGCCAGGAAATCTGTAATATCATCAGCACCGAGTTGCTCTTCCGTAATAGCTTTTTTTGCAAATTCAGCAGTTAATGTATTACCATAAGGTGTGGTTAATACTGAACTATATGTTTTGCCAATAAATTTTTTCAGATCATAAGGGAAGCTTTTCCCAAAAGGCTTTCCTTCATATACTTTTTCATCAGCAGAACTTTGTACATATGTATTAGCGGGGTATAAAAGATCCCATCCTTGTTCATAGTAGGAGTCAACCAATTTCTTTGCATTAAAATCTTTTACCCATTGTGGTAATTCGTTCATGTAATAAGTGGAAGTGATCCAGTCGCCAACCGTATTATCATACCAATAAGCTGCATTGGCGCTGTGTCCGGCTGGTAATATGCCGCCACGATCTTTAGGCGAAATACCAATAACCTTGCTGCGGAAATTGGTAGCTAATCTTAATTCATCACAGATGGTTGTTACCAGCAGGTTGCGGGGACTCATCAGGCCCAGTGCAGATGAACTGCCTACCGTTTTAACTGATTTATCTTCCGTGCAGTAAACGGATCGCATTTCCTGGTTATCCCACCAGAAATTTCCGGTGATACCATTGATGGCCGGAACCGAGCCGGTGTATATGGAAGCATGACCGCATGCCGTAACAGTAGGCGCATAAGGTATTAATGTATTCTCACAGGTAAAACCATGGTTCAGCATCCGTTTAAAACCACCATCTGGGGCATAACGATCATAAAAACGATAGAGATAATCCCAGCGCATCTGGTCCACAACAATTCCTACCACCAATTTGGGCCTTGGTACAGATTGCGAACTTGCCATTAAAGTAGAGACAAGCAATAATGCAACGATAAATTTCCGCATAGAGTAGTATTAGGTGACAAATGTAAGTGATTCTCCTGTTCAGATTCCGGGTGGCAGGAACCTGGTATTAAGTGACGATTAATTTTTATATCCGGTTGCCCGTTATGGTGCAGAGAAACATACTATAGCTTAAAACCCTTTATGCCGGGTTTTTTATTAGCAGCAGCCATCAGTACTGTTTGTTGCAACCTGGCTGCTCTTGTTTCGGGTCTTTTGGCACTATCGATCCAGGAAAGAAATTGCTTGCGGATGCTAACAGAGAAATTCAGGAAATGCTCTTTTGCTTTCTTGTTTTTGGAGAAGAGTTTTTCAAGATCACCCGGAATGGTATTCGTGGCGGCTGCGGTATCAGATTGAGTCAATGTATCCCAACTGCCGTTTTTCTTTGCAGTTTCAATAGCAGCAAGTCCTGCCGGCATCATCAGTTTCGCCTGTATTAATTTTTCAACTCTTGTTTTGTTCAGCTGGCTCCACACACTTTTGGGTTTACGGGGTGTGAACTTCAGCATAGACCGTTCCTCGTCCAGTTTGCGGGGCAGGCTGTCAATCCAGCCAAAGCATAAAGCTTCTTCCACGGACTCATCATACGATACCCGTGGCTTACCGGATTCTTTTTTATAATATATCAGCCAGGTGCCCGGTGAACTGCTATGATTTTTTTCCAACCATTGCCGCCAGGAATTTCTTGTTTTGGGATGAAATGTTTTGTACTCCGGAGACGCCATTACAGTTTGGTTATTTTTAATTCCACTCTTCTGTTTTTTGCCCGGTTAGCCTCTGTGTCGTTAGGTGCAACCGGTTGATCGGGCCCTAATCCTTTAATAGTAATAAGGCCTTCGTCAATTCCTTTTGAAATAAGGTAGTCTTTGCAGCTTCTTACTCTTTTCAGTGATAGTTGCCGGTTCAGGCTGGCGGAACCTTCGGAAGATGTATGACCCGATAACAGGATTTCCATGGAGGGATTTTGGTTCATGAATGCAGCGAGTTTATCCAGTTCCTGTTTACCAGCCGCCAGCAATACAGCACTGTTGACTTGAAACTGTATATTCTTCATCACGATATTATCACCCTCCTGCAAGGTCTTGTCGTTGAATTTTACTTTACCGGAACGTTTCAGTTCGAGTACTACATTTTCAGTTGTTTCTCCTTCAATCACATCCACTTGTTTTTGAGCAACCGAATAACCGGCTGCACTGCAAGCAACCATATTCAAACCGGCAGGAACAGCCTGTAACAAGAAATTTCCTTCCGCATCAGTTTGCACCATTCCATAATCCTTTACTTCAGCTGTGGCATTCGCAATGGGCTTTTTTGTTTCCTCGTCAATGATCGTTCCTTTGATGCTGCCTTTATATAAAATGCCTTTGGGGTTGATCAGCAGTTTTACAAAATCAATCGCAAAGCCATCACCGGCTTCTGTCACCGGGTCATCAATGAAGATCACTAAGGAATCAGCTTGCAGCATGGCCAGTTGCTCGCCGGTTAATTTGATCGTAATAAGTTTGCCAACCGGCCCGCCCTGGTTCACCCCGTTGATGATTTTTTCGGCTTCAATGAACCGTTGCCCATTTATTTTGAATTGAAATTTTTTCTGAAATTCAGGCGATTGAAAATCATCAATGAATAATTGCAGTGCTGCTGCTGTTACAGAAATGTCTTTAATATCTTTTAAAGAAATAAAGACGGGGACGGGATTATTCGCTGGCCGTTCGGTTGAACCGGCATACCCTTCATGGGAAGCTTCGCTGCCGTATTTATATCCCGTGGGCACCATGATCCTGTCGGTACCCGGAGCATCATTTTTACCCGGTTCCCAGGGATATCCATGCGGGTCAGTATTTCTGCCGGAAAAAGGGTTAAACCCTTCGGCCCAGCCATGGCTAAGATTGTCAATATCACCTACCCGGATCATCGCATCCGCTTCCGGCGTATTTTTAAGCACCAGGAATTGCTTTGTCCAGTTGCCATCAGCAGCCGTTGTGGTTTGAGCGAATGACGGAAAGCTATAGCTAAAAAATAATACCAGCATGCAGGACAACTTTCTCATAAAATGATTCCCGGTTGTCTTGCTAATTTAATTCTTCTTTTTCTTAATAATTCTCGGCCGGGGGCTTTATCAGTATCTTTCTTTTGACAAGGTCATAAGAAAGCAACTGGCCAAATGTGTGTGCCAGGATAGTAGTGGAAGCATAATCAAATGTCCGGGTGCGGGCGGAGTAGATGATCTGCCTGGAAGCCCCGTCATAAAAATTACATTCCCAGGTAAACCGGGTTTGTACACCATAATAACCCGGAGTATATATCCTGTCATTTACCGAGTTCATGTATTGTTCAAAGCGACTGTTTTGTCCGGCCCGGAGACTGTCAGTAATCCGGCCGGGCACATAGAATTTTTCTTTTTGTTTATCCAGCAATACCAGGGTGAATACGGCGTCAAAATTTCTGCCTGCGATAGCAGCAATGGCTCTGTTCGTATCTCCTTTTACAAAAGTGCCCGCCGGGTAGATGGTATTAGCGGCGATGGCGTAATAACCCATATTTCGCAGGTCTTCGGTCAGGTGATCCTCCATTTTTGACTGTAACACATTATCGGTATCGGTAGCAATGGCCAGCACCAGTATTTGTTTGTATTGTTTAGGTTGCAGGTTTTCGGCTGTCCAATGCCGGGTGATCTTGCTGGGCTGGCAGCCAATAAGCAGTGCCAGCAGGGGGAGCAGGAGTAGTTTTTTCATTGGTCGGTTTTAGAGCATAAAACTACCAGTGCGGGTAGTTAATAAGATTGAGGCAGGTCAACCAGGTATAAGAGTTTTATCAGCAATTGAACTTGCTGGCGCTCAATTCTTTTCCCCAACTGTGAATAACTACAAATTGAGGGTGCAAGGCTCGTTTTGGTATATTTGCCCGATTGGCTGTTTTTCGGCGGAAACGGTTGTTCGTAGACGGTTAAATGCTGTCTGTTAGGAGGAAACTGTTGTCTGTTGTGATGGCTGACTGAAAACTAATAACCTATAAATAATGAGGAACTTGCTTTGGCTGCACCTCACAAGATTATGGCAAAAGAAAAAGATACCACCAACCTGTTTGAGTATACGGAAGACAGTATCAAATCGCTGGACTGGAAAGAGCATATTCGTTTACGGCCCGGTATGTATATCGGTAAACTGGGCGATGGCGCCTCACCGGATGACGGGATCTATGTGCTGGTAAAAGAGGTGATGGATAACTGTATTGATGAATACACGATGGGGCATGGAAAAACAGTGGAACTGACGATTGAAGGAAAGACCGTTACGATCCGTGACTATGGCCGTGGTATTCCGCTGGGCAAAGTGGTGGATGTGGTGAGTAAGATCAATACCGGTGCGAAATATGACAGCAAGGCTTTCCAGAAATCCGTGGGGTTGAATGGGGTGGGTACCAAAGCGGTGAATGCATTGAGCAATTATTTTAAAGTAACTGCGATCCGGGACGGAAAAGAAAAGACGGCTGAATTTCAAAGAGGTGTTCTGATCAAAGAACATAAAGAAGCAAAGAGTACTGAACAAAACGGAACGATGGTGACCTTTGTTCCGGATGACCAGGTGTTCAAGAATTTTAAATTCTTACCGGAATTCCTGGAGAACCAGATATGGAATTATTGTTTCCTGAATGCAGGATTGAAGATCCTTTTTAATGGTAAAAGTTTTATCAGTAAGAACGGGTTGCTCGACCTGCTGCAACGCAAGACCAATGAAGACGAGATCCGCTACCCGATCATTCACTTAACCGGTGATGATATTGAAGTGGCGATATCGCATACCAATGACTATGGTGAAGATATTTACAGTTTTGTCAATGGTCAGCATACCACGCAGGGTGGTACTCACCAGCAGGCTTTCCGGGAGGCTTATGTAAAAACGATCCGTGATTTCTTTAAGAAAGATTACGATGCAGCAGATATAAGAACAGGTATTGTAGCCGCTGTGTCCGTACGAGTAGTGGAACCGGTGTTTGAATCGCAGACCAAAACAAAGCTGGGTTCGGTGAACGTGGATGTGGATGGACCCAGTATGCGCCAGTTTGTAGGCGACTTTTTATCCAAAGAACTGGATAATTTCCTGCACAAGAATCCTTCGATCGCTGATGGATTAAAAAAGCGCATCGAGCAAAGCGAACGGGAAAGAAAGGAACTGGCGGGCATCAAGAAACTGGCCAATGAAAGAGCCAAGAAAGCAAATCTTCATAATAAGAAACTGAGGGATTGCCGTTATCATCTCAATGATGAGCCACCTTCCAAAGGCAAGGAAGATTTTCTGGCCAAACAGGGAGAGACCACCATCTTCATTACGGAAGGGGATAGTGCCAGTGGTTCGATTACCAAGGCCAGGAATGTGGAAACACAGGCGGTATTCAGTTTGCGGGGAAAGCCGCTGAACTGTTTTGGACTGACCAAGAAAGTGGTATATGAAAATGAAGAATTCAACCTGCTGCAACATGCCTTAAATATTGAAGAAGGTTTGGAAGGCTTACGCTTCAATAATGTGGTGATCGCTACCGATGCCGATGTGGATGGTATGCATATCCGTTTGCTGCTGATGACCTTCTTCCTTCAATTTTTCCCAGACCTGGTGAAGCATGAGAAAGTGTATGTACTGGAAACGCCACTGTTCCGTGTAAGAAATAAACAGGAAACGATCTATTGCTTCAGTGAACAGGAGAAGCAGGATGCCATGAGGAAACTCGGTACCAAACCGGAAGTAACACGATTCAAAGGATTGGGTGAGATCAGCCCGGATGAATTTGCCCAGTTCATCGGTTCCGATATGCGCAAACAACTGATGCGCCTGGAACAGGGTGATCATATACAGCAATTGCTGGAATATTATATGGGCAAGAATACGATGGAACGGCAGGAGTTTATTATCAATAACCTGAAAGTGGAGCTGGACAAAGTGGAGGAGATCGCATCATAATGACAAAGCTGGACATTATACGGAAAACGAAATCGCTGTTCATGAAATGGCGGTTGCATGGTATCGTGGAGCCGTTCACGGGTTTACTGCTCAATGCCTATCATATGTCAAAACTTAGTAAGTGGAGACAGCAGACAAAAGTAACGGGCTACAATGACTGGTACCAGGGAAACTGGGATTACAGCAGGCGAATAAATTTATATGAAGCGGTCAGTAAGCAGGAAAATTTAAAAGATACAGCGATTGATTATTTTGAATTCGGAGTTTGCGGTGGTCATTCTTTCAAATGGTGGCTGGAACATAATGCAAACAGCAGTTCAAAATTTTATGGCTTCGATACATTTGAAGGATTGCCGGAAGACTTTGGCCCCTTCAGTAAAGGCACCATGGCCGTGGCACTGGAGTCGCTGAATATTACTGATCCAAGGGCTAATTTTTATAAGGGCTTGTTCCAGGATACGCTGATCCCTTTTTTAGAAAGCTATCAAAACGGGAAAAAGAAACTGATCCATATGGATGCTGATCTCTTTAGCGCCACTATTTTCAGTTTGTCGCAGTTGTACCGTTTCCTGAATGATGGCGATATTATATTATTTGATGAGTTTGCGGTACCAAAACATGAGTTCATGGCATTTAAGATCTTCACTGAAAGCTTTTATGTGAACTATGAAGTGATCGGGGCGGCCAACAACTATTTATTTGTAGCAGTAAAAATTAAAAAATAAAATTCCTCCTGGGTAACAGGAGGTGAGGAGGTTTTATGATACATATAGTTTTTAACGAGAGTGAAGTGCAACTGATGCAGCAGGTGATCGAGCTGGATGAAACCCTGGCGGGTGAAGTGTTACTGATCCGGGATGATTTTGCTGTAGGCCCGTTAACGGGGCTGGATACCGAAGAAGGATGGAATGCGAGAGTGGAATGGTGGAGAAATTTATTAGAGACATCTCCCTACGGGCAGAACCTGGCAGGAAGTTTTGACGACCGGCGAACTGTTGAAGCCATTAAAGCAAAGTTGGAAGAAAATGAAACCGAAGAAGTATGGATATGGATGGGCCAGAACCAGCATGATGTGACCGGTTATTACTGGCTGATGCCGCAACTTAGAAATTACCAGGGCCGGGTGATGGTGTTGTACATGAACAATCTTCCATTTATCAATGAAAAAGGGCAGATATTTTATCCTTCCTGGCTGCACGAGATACAGCCGAAAGAATTTACCAAGGCTAAAAAGTTATGCCGCCCCATTACGCTGAGTGAGTTTGAAGTGGACCCGGATGAATGGAAAAAGCTGGTGGAAGAGAATGCAACCGTAAGGATGCTGGAAGGAGGAAAAAAGATCGTCGGTAAGGAAGAGAATTTTTATGATAACGAGATACTCAAAAACCTGACTCCTGAATGGCAGAAAGCAACCCGGGTTTTATCAAATACACTGAACCGCATGAAAATTAAGACCGGCGATGTTTTCATTATGTGGAGGATGAAACAATTGATCGCAGAAGGAAGGATCGAGACCATGGGTGACCTTTCCAAAGGATGGAAGGATTTTGATGTGAAGCAGGCGGGTGCCAAACAGGCTGAAACGGTGACAACAGAGCAGGAAACTGTATAAGCATGAAGAATATCATCAAACTGGAAGAAGCTTTAATGTTCGGGCTTGCTGTTTATGCCCTTACACTGTTCAACGTAGATTGGTGGTGGTACCTCATTTTGTTCCTGGGACCTGATATCAGCATGATCGGTTATGCAGCAGGCAATACGGTTGGAGCCATTGCTTATAATATATTTCATCATAAAGGACTGGCCATCCTGGTTTTTGTAACAGGGTTTATATTGCCCAATGAGTTACTGCAGTTAGCGGGTATTGTTCTGTTTGGTCATGCCTCTATGGATAGGATGATGGGCTACGGGTTAAAACTGAAAGAAGGATTTAAGTTCACACATTTAGGACCAATAGGAAAGAAATAAAACAATGAGTGCAGCAAAAAATAAATTGACAGACGTTCAGAATAACGACAGCGGGTTGCATGGCCAGTATAAGACATGGTTCCTGGATTATGCATCCTATGTTATATTGGAAAGAGCAGTTCCTGCCATTGAAGACGGATTGAAACCGGTACAACGCCGCATCCTTCATGCCATGAAGGAAATGGATGACGGACGTTATAACAAAGTCGCTAATATCATCGGGCAGGCCATGCAGTATCATCCGCATGGAGATGCCAGTATTGGCGATGCGCTGGTAAACATGGGACAGAAAGATCTGCTGATCGATACACAGGGTAACTGGGGCGATGTGCGGACTGGTGATGATGCCGCTGCCGCCCGTTATATTGAAGCAAGGCTCAGCAAGTTTGCATTAGAGGTTGCTTTTAATGCCAAGACCACCCAATGGCAATTGAGTTATGATGGGCGTAAAAATGAACCGGTTACTTTACCTATGAAATTTCCCTTGCTGCTGGCACAGGGAGCGGATGGTATTGCGGTGGGTTTGTCAACCAAAATTCTTCCGCATAATTTCTGTGAACTGATCGAAGCGGCGATAAAATATTTGAGAGGCAAACGTTTTGAACTCTATCCCGATTTCCTCACGGGTGGTATGATCGATGTGGCGGATTATAACCAGGGCAAAAGAGGTGGTAAAGTAAAGGTGAGGGCACATATCGAAGAAGTGGATAAGAAAACACTGGCGATCAAAAGCGTTCCTTATGGTGTGACCACCACGCAGCTGATGGAATCCATCGTGAAAGCGAATGACCAGGGAAAGATCAAGATCAAAAAAGTGACCGATAATACGGCAGCGTTGGTGGAAATACAGGTTGATCTCGCACCCGGTATATCGCCTGATATCACTATTGATGCCTTATATAAATTCACGGATTGCGAAGTGTCCATTTCGCCCAACGCTTGTGTGATCGTGGATATGAAACCCCAGTTCCTCGGCGTACAGGAATTGCTGAAACTTTCCACGGATAAGACAAAAGATCTGCTGGAGCAAGAACTGAAGATCAAACTGGGTGAGCTGCAGGAGAAATGGCATTATACCTCTTTAGAGAAAATATTCTTTGAAGAGAAGATATACAAGGAGCTTGAAAAGAAACATGAGACCTGGGATAAGGTACTGGAAGCAATTGATAAAGCGTTTACGCCGTTCAAAAAACAACTGAAAAGAGATATCAGCCGGGAAGATATTGTGAAGCTGACCGAAAAACCGGTACGCCGTATCTACAAACTGGATATTGATGAACTGAATGCACAGATCAAAGGACTGGAAGCCGATATCAAACAGGTAAAATCGGATCTGAATAACCTGGTGGATTATGCCGTTGCATATTACGAGAACCTGCTGAAGAAATATGGCAAAGGCCGGGAGCGAAAAACAGAGATCAAACAGTTTGAAGTGATTGAAGCGAAGAATGTGGCGATTGCGAATGCAAAACTATATGTAAACCGGGAAGAAGGCTTTATCGGAACGGGATTGAAGAAAGATGAGTTATTGTTTGAATGTTCCGACCTGGATGATATCATCGTATTTGCCAAGCGGGGTATCATGAAAGTGGTCAAAGTGTCGGATAAGACATTTATTGGCAAAGACATTTTATATGCGGCCGTTTTCCAGAAGAATGATGAACGGACTACGTACAATATGATCTATGCGGATGGCGCCACAGGGATAAGTTACGCCAAACGTTTCAATGTGACCGGGGTAACCCGTGATAAAGAATATGACCTGACCAAGGGGCATGAAAAATCCAAAGTTCATTATTTCACCGCTAATGCCAATGGTGAAGCTGAAGTAGTGAAAGTGGTATTGAGCCCGGCCTCCTCAGCCCGTATCAAAGAGTTTGATTTTTATTTTGAAGAACTGGATATCAAAGGCCGTAGCAGTATGGGTAACCAGGTGACGAAGTACCCGATCAAATCCGTGAAATTTAAAGAAGCGGGTAAAGCTACCCTCAGCGGACGTAAACTCTGGTTTGATGAAAAGTTCGGCCGGCTGAGTGCGGAAGAGAAAGGTATTTACCTGGGCAGCTTTGAACCGGAAGATAAAGTGCTGGTGATCTATATTGATGGTAATTACGAGATCACTGACCAGGAGATGACACAGAAATTTGATGCCGAGAAAGTATTGCATATCGGGAAATTCTATCCTGATAAGATCATCACTGCGGTATATGTTGACAACGAGAAGAAGCAATATATCGTGAAGCGTTTCAAAATTGAAACAACCACACTCAAGTCTAAGTTCTTATTCATTAAAGAAGGGAATAATAATTATGTGGAAGCGGTAACCACGGATGAGGAACCCATACTGGCTGTGCAACAGGGCAGGGGAGAACAAATAAGAAAAGCCAAATTCAAGATTGCGAAGATGGTGGAAGTGATGGGCTGGAAAGCAGTCGGTGCCAAACTGGTGGATTACAGCAAGAGTGTGGAAATGGAATGGGTGAAACCGAAAGCGGAGGATAACCAGCCGGAGTTGTTTTAGAAATTAAAGAGCATGATGGATCACTGGGAAATATTAGATGTGTACAAAGCCTTGCTGGCTGTTGCGGCAGGTATTATCCTCGGCCTTGAACGGGAAATGAAGGATAAAGTAGCCGGTCTCAAAACGATCACCATCATTTGTCTTGGCGCTACTTTATTTGGGATTCTTTCCTATAAAGTAGGAGGTAATAATCCAACAACGATCGCAGCCTATGTGGTGAGCGGAGTGGGCTTTATTGGGGCTGGTGCTATTTTCAAAGAGGGGTTTTCAATTTCAGGGTTAACAACTGCAGGCATTATCTGGTTGTCCGCCGCAATAGGGCTTGCCATCGGGTTTGGTGAGTTTTTCCTCGCCGCTACGTTTATGGCGGCCTCGCTTATCATTATTTTTATTACCCCATTTATCAATAAATTATTTAACACTAAGAAACTGACCCGCCAGCTGGTATTGGTAATAAGTAAAGAGGATCTGGCACAAAAGGAAATCATATTTGACGGGCTGCGTAATCTTGGCTTATTGGCAGAGGAAAAAAAGATCACTCTGAAAGACAATAAGCTGGAAATAACTGCTGAGTTGATGCTGGGAGAAGATAAATTAAAAGCGGTACATCATTACTTGCTGAATAATAAGTGGATCAGTGAATTCTCTTTCTGAACCATATCATTTGCCGGGCTTTTTCCTTTTTATCCTGATCGTTCCATTTTTCTCCAGGTTGCTGGATAAACGAACTTCAAAACGGTTCTTTCCATCACTGATCATCATCAGGGCGGTATTGGGAGGTATAGCGCCGAGGTTGTCAGCGAACATAGACAGTTCGTTAACCTGTTTGGCAGTATCTAATACAATATCAAAATGAACAGACCGAGTGCTGAGTTTCCGGTTGAAGGCCATCAGTTGTTTATTGAAGAAGACTGAAATAGAATCGCCGTCCACTTCACCGTTATCGTAAAAATCAACTTTTAAGGAATCTGACTCCACTTCAATCTCCTCTGCCACCACATTTTCCCTTTCGGTAAATTCTTTTTCCACCACATAGTTGATGACTTTGCGCTGGATAATGGTTTCAGGAACCAGCGTATCAAAAGCAGAAGGTTTCCAAACCTGGTAGCTTTCTTTATATTCCCTGAGTGCTTTTAGAACGGAATCCTGTTTGCTGGCATCAGCATTCAGCTCCAGGTTAAAATTGATATCGGCACACATGAGCCGGTATTCCGGCAAACTCACAAAGCCTCCGGAGAGATTAGAACCTGCTTTGGCTACTCTCAGCGTGGCTCTTAAATTCATCATGCAATCCACTTCCATATTGGCCCTGGAGCCATAGTAGGTAACCGGAACATCATAGAGGTTGAGCTGGCGGCTGGTTGCATTATAATTGCCTTTTACCTGCAGGCTGCGAAACGTATTCTTAAAATAATAATTGAGCACCCCTTTTACATAGTTTTTCTCCGGTTGCAGGATAAGCTCCACGAGGTAATTGTTAGCAGAACTGGTTGTTTTGACATTAGCATAACCATACCAATAACCAAAAACACTCTGGCTGCACACCTCCAAGGATAGAAAAAAGGAAATAACAAGGAAAAATTGCTTCATCGGAGCTGAAGATCGTCAAAAATTGTGCCTTAGAAAAATATTTTGTTTGCCCGCTGATGATCGCTATACCCGGAAGAGCATGATAAAATCAATTCCCTTTTCTTTTCATTTCCTGCTCCCAGATCAGCTTCCATTTTTTATCAAAATACTTCATACCTGTAAAGGGTTTTTTATTTTCAAACCATTGGCCGTCTTTTTTAGAGGAGCCGATCAGTAAATGACCTTCTTCACCATTGATGGAAATCGCATTTGTTCCGTCTTCCAGTGCCATTAAATGAACCGCCTCACCTTCATGACTGTCAACTCCTATTATACTTCTTGATTTTCCGTCTTTGGTCGTATTTGCAGCAGCACCTCCACGTTCAAATCCCTCTTTATCATTCCAGAATATTCCCGCTGATTCAAACATACGTTGACCCGTATTGGGATCCGCCACTTTATCACCTACCTGCACCCGGTCAAACCCTTCCTCATTCATTACCACCATACCAATGGCGCTGTTACGGTACGTACTGTACCATTTCATATATTGATCCGGGTCCGGGAAATTCTTTGACCAGTATTTTCTTACTAAGCTGGTATCTGTTCTTACCCGGGAAGGAGAATAAGGGATGGGTGCCCCGATAAGTATCCTGTCACGGCCATTGCTGTCTTCAATCACTATCCCTCTTGTGCGGATGATCCTATCGCCGTTATTATTTGCTGCAAAAGCAGAGAATATTACTATTGAAAGGATGGACAGGCAACCGATAACGGCAATTTGCAGCTGCCTAACCTGTTTTTTTAATAACTGGATATGGTCGTTCATTATAAATTTTTGAACAAATATGCCTGTGAAAAATGCTCCCGCAAGCAGTGAGTTCATGAACTGGTTAAATGCTGAAATGAATTGACAGTATTAAGTAAAGAGGGCTGTTTTAAGAGGGATTTATATTACCTGATGTATCGTTTCATTTCTCTTTCCACATCTTTCTGTTTGATACTTTCCCGCTTATCGTAGAGTTTTTTTCCTTTGCCCAGGCCAATCTCGATCTTCATCATGCCCTTGTCGTTTAAAAAGATGCGGAGCGGAATAATAGTATAGCCTTTCTCTTTCAGTTTGCCCTCCATTTTCCGGATCTCTCTTTTCTGCAGGAGCAGTTTCCTGTCCCTTAGCGGGTCATGATTATTAACCGTGCCATGCGAATATTGGGCAATATGCATGCTTTTCAACCACACTTCCCCCTGGTGGATGATGCAGAAGCTGTCGTTGAAACTGGCTTTACCTTCCCGCAGCGACTTTACTTCGGTTCCCAGCAATACCATGCCCGCATCGTATTTAGCATCGATGAAGTATTCGTAATAAGCTGATCTGTTCTTTATCTCGTTCATGCACAAAAAAGTAAGAGGCAAAAATACCTCTTACTAACTGATTTTTGATATAACCTTAGTGTTTAAAGTGCCCGAGTACCACGCCCAGTTTATCTTTTAACTCTTTCCTTGGTACAATGAAATCCAGGAAACCATGTTCCAGCAGAAATTCACTGCGCTGGAATCCTTCGGGAAGATCTTTCTTAATTGTTTCTTTTATGACCCTTGGACCGGCAAAACCGATCAATGCCCCGGGCTCAGCTATATTCAGGTCGCCCAGCATACCAAAGGAAGCGGAAATACCACCAAAAGTAGGGTCGGTGAGCAAAGAAATATAGGGAAGTTTGGCATCGCTCAGTTGGGAGAGTTTGCCGCTGGTCTTTGCCAATTGCATCAGGGAGAAAGCACTTTCCATCATCCGGGCACCGCCACTTTTGCTGATCACCATATAGGCCTGGTTATGCTGTACGCAATAATCAACGGCCCGGGAAAATTTCTCTCCCATCACACTGCCCAGAGAACCGCCGATAAATTCAAAATCCATACAAGCGATCACAATACCGTGTCCATGTATGGTTCCTGTTGCTACCCGCATGGAATCTTTCAGGTCGGTTTTACTCCAGATATCTTCCAGCCTTTTCTTGTAAGGTTTCAGGTCGGTAAATTCCAGGAAGTCTTTGCTGCGGATATTTTCAAACAGCTCCGTGAATTCACTATTATCATATAGCAGTTCAAAATATTCCTGGCTGTTGATGCGGTGATGGTAGCTGCATTTGGGGCAAACAAACAGGTGCTCTCTTAATTCAGTGACAGTGCAGATATAATTGCACTCGGGGCATTTGGTCCAGAGCCCTTCGGGGGTTTCTTTCTTTTCAGAGGTCTTGGTATTAATTCCTTTCTTGATGCGTTTGAACCAGCTGGTCTTGTTTTCTTCTGTTTTTCCTTCCTCACCTGCCAGGTTCGCATCAAAATCTTCAATTTTTTTGGCCATAACCTTTATAGTTAGAGCACAAATATAGGGATTGTAAAGTTACTAATGCCGGTCAGCTGCCGGTGGCTAAATACATGGAAGACAATGCATCAGGAGCGATCAATTATTGGGGGCGCCGCTGTCAATCCAGCAAAGGATGGCATTTTTTTGAGTTGTGGTTAATGTGGTATTACGAGGCATGTTCCCGGAGGCCACATTAGCCCGGATCGTGGCCCGGGCGCTAAAGACCTGTGCATAATTGGTAAGCGGACCTGGGCCATTCACACTGGCCACATCATGACAGCCGGCCGAATTACAGGTTGCTTGTATTATAGGATTAACATCAGCTGCCCATGCTTTATTGGTCACCGTGGCGCAATCAAGCGGCGGGTTGTTACTGCCTCCATTATCCTTGCTGCAGGAATTAAAAAGAAATGCTGCTGTTGACAGACTTAGAATAACCAGTGCCTTTTTCATGTTTTCGTTGGTTGGTAAAGGATTTTCTGATAACTATTAACGGCAAAAGTTTAACCAAAGTTGCTCTGAATGCTGGTTTCTGAAAAATTAAATGATCTCGGCCACATGCCGGTGGATGTTCTGCGCCAGTTTATCAGTAGGCACATCGTTCTCATCACCGCCAAATGGGTCTTCAATTTCTTCTGCGATCAGTTCCAAACTGGCCAGCACATAAAAAACAAAAGCCACCACCGGAACTACGTAAAACCCTAGTTGGAAAACATACCCAAACGGAAGCGTCATGATATAAAAGAAAATGAATTTTTTGATGAACACACTATACGAAAAAGGGATAGGGGTGTTCTTGATCCGTTCGCAGGCACCACAGATATCGGTGAAGGATTGCAGCTCCGTATTCAGGTAAAGTAATTGTTCGCCGGAAATTTTATTAGCCGCATATAATTGCTGGATATGCTTATACATCAGCAAAGCGATCTGGTTGGGAATATGCTTCTCGGTATCAATGCTGCTGAAAACATGTTTGTGCTCTTCATCTTCAAACAATTCGATCCGGGTCTTTTCACGATGAAGGTGATTATGCAGTGCAAATGCATAGGCAGGTATTATCTTCCGGAAAAAAGAACGCTGGCTTTTTTCCTCGGCTGGTAAAATAGCGGATAGCTTCAATGCCAGGTTGCGGCTGTTATTCACCAGCGAACCCCAGAGTTTGCGTCCTTCCCACCAGCGGTCGTAAGCGGTATTGGTTCGAAAGACCAGTAACATTGAAATAGCAAAACCCAGCAGGGTATGCATCACCGGGATATTCCTGACATAACTATTGGAAGATAACTTCCAGTATTCCAGTTCCAGGTAGGCGATAATCGCTGAGTAAACAGAAATACCGATAATTAATTTACCAAGCTTCCGGAAGGTATCTGCTTTATGAAAACGAAAGATAAAAGTGAACCAGTCTTTAGGATTGTAAGAGATCATGCAACGGTCTTTTATCAAAAATAAACATTGGGGATGTGATTTTGTCCGAAATTCAGGGTATGAAAAAGCTATTTCTTTTTGTAAGCATCAGCAGCGGGTTGCTGGCCTGCCAGTCAAACACCAAAATCACGGAGGAAAAATACAAACTGGTATGGAGTGATGAATTCAATGATCCGGGATTACCCGACAGCAGCAAATGGAACTATGATGTGGGTGGTCACGGCTGGGGCAACCAGGAATTGCAATACTATACAGCCAACCGCCAGGAGAATGCAAGGGTGGAAGGAGGTAATCTTATCATTGAAGCCAGGAAGGAAAATTGGGAAGGGATGAATTATACTTCAGCCCGGTTGGTCACCAAAGGAAAAGCGGAATGGCAATACGGAAAAATAGAAGTGAGAGCCAAACTGCCATCCGGGTTGGGTACCTGGCCGGCTATCTGGATGCTGGGAGCCACCACGCCGTTGGTGTGGCCGGATGATGGTGAGATCGATATTATGGAGCATGTGGGTTTTAACCAGGGATATATTCATGGCTCTGTGCACTGTAAAAAATATTACCATAGTATCGGCACACAAAAAACAGATACGGTGCATATCCCGGATTGTTCAGAGCAATTTCATCTATATGGCACCGAGTGGGATAAGGACAGTGTAAAAGTATCGGTGGATGGGAATATTTATTTTCGGTTTGCCAATGAACGCAGCGGTTACGAGGCCTGGCCTTTTGATAATAAAATGTATTTGCTGCTCAATGTGGCTTTTGGTGGTACCTGGGGTGGACAAAAAGGGATCAATGATTCCCTATTGCCGCAACGCATGGAGGTTGATTATGTGAAAGTGTACCAGCAGCAATGAAAAATTATTGTTGTTGGAAATTCCTGAAATCTTCCCGGCGGAAAGTACCGGGTGCCGCATGATCACCTTCTTCGAACGCATAATTCACGAAGCGGATATTTTTTAATTCAGTAAGATTATAGGTGCTGGCCGCCAAATATTCAGCCGCGCCGGCACTGCCCATTCGCTGGGTCAGGAATTCACTGTTGGGAATGGCAGTATAAATAGTGTCATTGGATATCTTAATCAACTCCATCCTGACATTCTCCCAGGTTGCATTGATCCCCGCAATTAGTTCCGGTGCGGTCAGGCTGTTTGTATCTGCCTGCCGTTGTTGTTTCAGCAGGTAATTACCACTCAGGCTGTCATAGGCCGTAGTCCAGATCAGTTTTTCTTCGGGTGCTATTGTTTCGTCTGCTATTAATGTATCTGTTGCCTGTTCATCCTCATCCGCCTGGTTGTTGCAGGCAAGCAGGGATGAAACCAACAGCAGGTAAAGTATATTCTTTTTCATTTCTGAAATTAATGCTTCCTTCCCGGTTACTGCTGCAATTCCTGTTAAAACCCGGTGATAATGAGCTTAAGAAATGATTAAAATAACACAGCAGTTATTTTTTCAAAAATGCCGAATACATCCACACCAATTTTTCTTGTGCCCGGATATAATCACTCATCAGGGCATTGGTACCTTCATCGTTAGTTTCTGCAGACAAGGACAAGAGGTTGCGCTGGATACCAATGATCACTTTGAATGAGTTCAGGATATCAGCCACGGCTTTCAGGCCATCAGACACCTGGCTGCTTTCGGCAATCGCCGATACTTTTTTATAATCAGAATATTTATGATTGGGAGAATACCCCAGGGTGAGTATGCGTTCCGCCACTTCATCAATTTTCAATAGAAGATCATTATATAGTTCTTCAAATTTCACATGCAGCTCAAAAAATTTCTCGCCTTTAATATTCCAGTGGTAGCCTCTTACATTTTGATAGAAGATAGAGTAGTTGGCAAGCAGCTCGTTGAGTTGCCCGGCCAGCAACGCAGATTTCTTACTGTCTAATCCTATTGCATTCAGATTTTTCATATTCCTGTTTTTTCAAAAGTACAGAAGGATGCCTGATTGGAATGTGATATTTATCAACCGGGAGAATTGATTTTTTTTCGCCAGGGCTGTACTTGAAAATAGGTGAGTGAACGCCATATCCATTCAAAAGGCCCGTAATGATAGTTTTTCATCCACCATTTACTGATATAGACCTGGCAAATGAAGAAAATGATCCCGGCTGCAAAGCTGATGCTGTTACCTATTTCACCCAGCTGGTTAAAACCGTACCCATAGAAAAGTAGTAAGCCGAAAATAGTTTGAACCAGGTAAGTCGTCAATCCCATCCTGCCCAATGGGGCAAGACCTGCCAGAAAGTTTCCTGCTTTTGCACGTTGTGCCAGCAACAGGAATCCACCGGCATAGACCATGCTGAAACTGACATAATGAATATCAATTAAGACAGAAGCCAGTAAGCTGTAGATATTGAAGGAACGAAACAGGCTTTCCCCAAAGACCCCATAGATCACCAAAGCAAAAATAGAAACGGCCACTGAAATCCAGAACCATTTTTTTATTTTCTTCCTGTACTGTGCAAGATTTTCAAATACTTTATTCCGGCCCATGTATAACCCCAGTAAAAAAAGACCAAGTGTAACAAACAGCCGCCCGGAAAAAACCTGGAACTCGAGTTTTGCCTGGAATTCTTTGGAAATATTCAGGCGGGCAATATGCTTGAAATCACCCTGCTTCACGAGATTGTAATATACTGTGGCTTCATCCTGCAACCTGCTTTGGGTGGTATCGATAGCAGCAGGTTGCAGGGTTTGTGTTTGTGCAGGCTGGTTACTTATTCTTACAAATTCAATTGTACGCAGGATAATACCCGGGCCGTTGAATAGAAAGAAAAATGAAACGATCAGCAATACTTTATTGCCGGCTTTATGAAACAACAGCAATATAAATCCCAACACAGCATAAATGGTAAGGATGTCACCACGATAAAATAATTGGTGCAGGAAACCGATGGCAAATAATAAGATCAACCGCCAGGCAAAGCGGCCAATAAATGACTGTCCTTTTTCTTTTGCATTGAGTAACTGGATGGCAAAGCTTAGCCCGAACAGGAAGGAAAAGATCGTATAGAATTTACCAAAGATGAAAATATCATGAAACAATTGGAGACCCTGGTCAAGCCCGTTATGGACATTAAAATGTTCATGACCCGGTGGCTCTGCACCAGCATAATACTGGTTGCAAAAATGGGCCAGGATGATCCCCAGCAAGGAAAAGCCGCGGAGCATATCCACGAGGTCAATACGTTGTTTGGCTACAGCAATTGGTTTCATGCGGTTGGTTATTACAGCTATGGTACTAAACTACTATTTCCTCTATTGTTCCCGGTTTAAAAAGGATGGGAGGGAAATTGAGCAGATAAGTTGACGCCTGGAGCGAATGAAATGTTACAGGCATTGCGAAGATTTTTTATTCTTGCTATCATTCCAGGTTACTTTTTTTGTTTCAGTTGGAAAACATTTCCTTCCGGGTCTTCGCCATCACAAAGCCAGTAGCCGTAATTGTCAAAGGTTTTTACCTCCCGCATGGAGATATTCCGGGCAACTAATTCTTCCCTGAGGCTATGAAGATTTTCATCGGTTTCAAAAACGATCTTTGTATTGCTCTCTGCACCGGATGTTTCATCGTTATGTTGTAAATACTGCTGACCAACCTGGTGAAGACCAATAGTGCAATGACCTGCTTGTAATAACACCCATTCTGATGGTATTTCTTCCAGCATTTCTAATTGCAACAGGTTGACATAAAACTGTTTTAGCTTTTCGATATCCCGTACAAAAAGAATGATCATGGAGAGGTTCAGTTTCATTAGTGAGCCGTTTTAACCAGGTATTGTTTTGCAGGTGTTTTCTGCTTAGTCATTATTTCACTTTATGTGCTTCCATATCGATCTCGATCAGCTGTCCTTCAATAGCCAGGCCTTTTACTTCCAGCCAGGTGCCGGTAGGGAATTGTTTTTTATAAATGGAATTACGGTAACCTGATACTTTGATAAAATCGGCCATATTGGTGGTGTATACATTTTCCACCACCACATCATCATAGGTATAACCATAATGCTGCAAGATCTTTTCCAGGTCACTGTAACAGTTCTTCATCTGCTGTGCCATATCGCCGGGTGCCACGATCATCCCGGAATCATTCATGCTCACAGCTCCTGAAATTTTAAGATCATCGCCAATTCGCACAGCATGAGTGTAGCCATATTCTTTTTCCAGTTTAGGCCGCAGGTTAAAATACTCTGGTGCTTCGCTGGTGCTGGTTTCATTTTCTGCAACGGTTTTTGATTGCTCAACGTGGTTGCAACTGCAAATGACCAGCATGCCTGCTATAAGACAGGAAGGAAACAAAAAGATTTTTTTCATTGTGTTGAGTTTGGGTGATTGAGTGATGGCTGTGTAGCTGAAGATAGAGATATTCCGGGAATTAAATTAATTGTCGCAGGTAGGTGACTGTTGAATAGTGCTGCTGTTGCGAAGTGGCTATAAATACTTTTCAACACAGCACACTTATTTATCCTCTAATTCCTTCAGCCGGTTTTTTGCTTCCTGGTAACCGGGATATAATTGGAGCGTCTTTTTATAAAACCGGATGGCCTCTTCTTTCCGGTTCAGTGCCAGGTAAATATTGCCCATGGTAAACATCACCAGGTCTTTGTCCGGGAATTCGGCCGCATTATTTTCCGCTATTGTTTTAGCATCCTCATATCGTTTTGAGTTCAATAGCTGCTCAGCAATAAAATTCATCGAGATCCAGTCAATATAATAATGAGCTGAATCAGCTTTCATTTTTTTATATTCTTCAACAGCTTTTACTACACCTAGTTGCGCTATGAATGTCTCCATTTTTTTATGGACCGGCTGTTTCAGGTCAACGGGCTTGTTATAAAGAACCCTTACCAGGTTCTTTGTTATGCCAAAGAAATCGGTGGGGGAGCTGTTGCACAAAATAACGGTGAAGCTGTTGGTGGAAGGAATGCGGAGCATAAAGGAAATAAATCCTTCGGTCATCCCTAAATGAAAATTAGCGGCAACGCTGTCGGTGGCGGTATATTTAAAGTTCTGGTTAAACCAGCCGTACCCATACCTGGCCGGCCGCATACCGGGGCTTAGCATTTCCTCCGTCAGCTCTTTGTTCAGTAATGTATGATTAGTCAACGCAAGGTGAAATTTGAAAAGATCTTCTACCGTTGAATAAAGATCACCAGTTCCCATGGTGTTTGACTGGTCACGGAAATCAGCACTGGTAAAACCGCCAAAACTATAATCATACCCCGTAGCCCGGTTGGGTACCACCTGAAGGTGATGGTAGGAACCTGAATTATTCATTTGCAGTTTGCTGAAAATATCCTCCTTCATTAATTGTGCGTAGGTTTTCCCGGTCACTCTTTCCAAAATATACCCCAGCGTAAAATAACCCCAGCTGCTGTAGAAATAGCGGGAGCCGGGTTCAAACAAAAGCGCAGAGTCCATATATACCTTTATATAATCTTCCCGGCTGAAATTTTGCCGGCTGATCCGGGGAAAAAAATCTTTGATGATATCATAGTTGGGTATCCCGGAGGTATGACTTAGTAATTGTTTTATTGTTACCCCGGCGGCAGGTTTATTGTTGAATTCAGGTAAATAGTCTGCAATGGTTTTATGTAAACTCAATATCCCTTTTTGCACCTGGAGCATCGCCAGGGTGGCCGTTAAGGGTTTAGAAACAGAACCGATCATAAACCGGGTGTCTGTCCGGTTGGGAATATTCCATTCCCGGTTGGCCGGGCCAAAAGCTCCTTTATAAACTAGATTACCATTCTCTGCCACCAGCACAGCTCCATCAAACATATTATAGTTGTGATAGGCCTGCATGATGCCGGACAACCTGTTCTTTTTAGTTTGAGCTAGCAAAGCAATACCAGGAATGGTACAGAGAAGAAATATGGTAAGTCTCTTCAGGAGCATAGTTTTACCAGGTCTTGTCCATTATGCCAGGCGGCTGATGGAGGGCTAAAAATAATGGTTTATTATATATACTCTGAGGTTTTTGCATGCCAGGCTTACCTGTAAGAACAATAATTAATAGCAGACCTGGCTGGATGATGAAAGCAACCGGAATGGCATAAAATTCTACCCATAAAGAAGCCGCCTCATTTAATGAAGCGGCTTCCTGGCAGTAAATTCTTATGGGTTGTATCAACAACTTCCTAACAGCATCCAGATTATCACAAAAACCACTATTGTTCCTAAACAACCACCGCCTAATTTCTTAGCGCCGTAGCCAGCAATCAATGCTTTAAAAAAATTATTCATTCTGTATTAAGTTATGCCTCTTCTTCGGCCGCTTCTATATTTATAGCATCTGTTGCTACTTCTGACAGTTTTTCATCCGCTGCTTTTTCTTCCTCAAGTGTAGCTTCAAGCAATGTTGCCGCTTCTGTTAATCCTAAAGTTTCTGCAAACTGGCGAAGCGTTCCATAAGTTGCAATTTCGTAATGTTCTACTTTTTGCCCGGCTGAAATAATGCCCGCATCACACATCGCACCCGGTTCGCATGATTCCATTATTTCTCCGGCTTCTTTGATCAGGCCTTCCATGGCTTCACATTTTTTGGCCACTGCTTTTTTGTCGATGGATTCAAAAACCTGTTCCAGCCTGGTAACCTGGTTTTCTGTCTCCTCAAGATGGCTGGTCAGCGCCTCAATCAATTCGGGGGCGGTGGCATTTTTGATCATTTTGGGGATAGCTTTCGTTAATGCTTTTTCTGCCCAGTAAATGTCTTTCAATTCATCTTCAAATAATTTCATCAGTTGCGATGATTGCATAGGCGCATTTGATGATTTTTCTTTGGACTGTTTCCCGTTCCTGGAAGAAGTGGGAGAAGCTATTTTTTTATTTTGCATGGTTAAATTTTTAATTGATAAGGATTTTGTAATTACGATACAAAGATGAAAAGTAATTCTGCTAATCTGTTACGTAATTATTTGAAAAGATTATATAATACATACATCGTTTTACAAGCAGACACCTTCCTCAACAGGATGCGGAATGTTTAATGTACATATGGAGAGAGAATAAATAGCTACATTAAAGCACCTGTTTTTTTGTCAGGATTAGTCTGTAGTTTGGTTGTTGATGAGAAATACCAACAATGGCGTAGAAAGATGTTTGGGGACTTGAGGTTGCTGAGGTATTACCAGTTTTATGGATGTAATATTAATTCACCCAGGATTAATGCCAATTTAAGATCGCAGTTAAAGTCTTCTCCACTGAATGTGAACGATGCCATATAGAAGTAGGGCTTACCTGTCTTTGAAAAGAATATCCTTTTTATTGTTACAACATTCCCGGGTAATAACAATTTCTTTACAATTTCTCTGCTTTTCTTTTTGTTTACGTGGTTTTCAATAGCATTTTCATAACGACTGTCTGGACCCCAAATCGAAGGAACCAGCGCAGCTTTTCTGTGAATGATCGATCTGAAATACCCGCCATTGCCAGCGGGAATCCCTATTACTAATTTCTGGCCGATAAAAAACTTTAATCCAGTGCTTGAATAAAGGGTGTCATTATTTAGCTCAAGAGTCATCCCTGCATTAATCAATGTGTCAGTATTGGATTGGCCATAACTTTTATTATTAATGAGTAAAATGAGAAAAAGCGAAGCGGTTAAAAATCTAGTTTGTGTTCTCATGATTTATAGTTTGTTCGTAGGCGAGTCTCTGGAAACGGCACGTTATGATTATTTAGTTATCAAACGGAGGATCGGTTGCATCAGCCTCGTTTGCGAATAGATTCAAATCCTTTCTCAAGTTTGTTAAAAGGGGAAATATCTCATTGGCTAAGTCTTCTCCGTCATGATGAATGAAGTCATCCCAGTCATAAGTTGGTGCAAACCACAGCCACAAATAATTTAGTTGAACTGTATCCCCCGACTTGAGTTTTGCAATACTTTCAGCAAGGGCTTTATGAAACTCCTGTGCCGAGAAAAAGTGATCTGAATAACCTCCAGTAAACTGTCCAGCCAATTCCTCCGCTTTGTCAAGAAGCGAATAAAGTCGTTCAAGATTGGGATTATTTATCATTGTTGTTCTATTCGGCTTAATAATTAGAACTATTGCTTTTTTAGATGGCTGGACTGTCTTGTAATTCGGTTGTTGGTGAGAAACAACAATAGCGGGTGATTTTTTTATTGTTTGGATGGCGGTATTGATTTTCTGCCATAGATATCATTATATATTACTATGCCGATTCCAAGACAAGCACTTGCAATATATGGCGATGGAGCTATCCCTGACGCAAACAACGCCAAACCTGATATACCTATGATGATATTAAAAGTTCCAAAAAGATTGTAAGCGAAACAATATTTTAGCTCTCTTCTTTTTAGCATCGAAATAAAAATGAGTACAATTCCTCCAACTATTCCGACGCTTGTAATTATTAAACAAGTTATAACAAAATCCTCTACAACCCTTTCTCCTTTAGCCGACTTAAAAATCCGAAAAACTAGAACAAACCAGCTGACCACGCAGAGTATAGAAAGCAAAGAATCTTTATATTTTTTTGTTGTGTTCACTTATTAAACTATAAGTCGTTTTTTTTGAACCATCCAGCTTAGCCCGGGTACGAACCAAGGCAGAGTCAGGTTTCGTATATACGACTACTATCCGTCGATGAGGATATCCTTGGCCTCATAGTCGTTCATTGTTAAAGTGAATGTGTGATTTCTGTCATGGTCTGATTCGAAAGCAATTTCCCAAATAATTGGCTTTGATTCGCACCGGGGGAGCCTTAAATAAACTGGCTCAAATTCTTTATTAAAATCGGAAATTTTGAAGTCCTCTTTCCAATTTCTAAACTCGTCTTCAATTAGTGGTGTGATTGCTTTTGTAATGCTTGAATAATTGTTTTCAATACTTTTAAAGAAATTAATTTGTGTTTCAGTCGGGCCAGAGATATCTCCGTCAATACCTATTTCAATAATATTGTTTGAAGGTTTGAAGTGTCGTCGGCACTCAAAATAGTCAGAAGGTTTCGGCACTTTACCACCGGTGAATATCATTTGCCCAAAAAAATCATGATCAATTTTTTGTTTCTTGCCAAATAACGAGTCAAATAGTCCCATAGCTAATCTATTAATTTATGGAGTCTAATGTTGCATCTAACGTCCAGGCATTTGTGCTGTTGGGGGCTTCATCTCGTCGTCGCCCCCGGCGACGGCAGCCGAACGAAGAACTAAAGTAGAGATTTTATTCAAAAGCTAAATAGTAAATGTTAAGCTTGGACAAAAAGCTGAACAGCGAACCGAAAGATGAAAGAAGCTATTCGTTAGCCCCAATAGCACAAATGCGTATGTTGGGCGCAGGTATTTTTTGAATTACTTCAAAATAAATGAAACAAATGTCGCCCCTTTAGAAGTTAGAGTACCAGCAAAATTATCGGTTGTAACACCAGACATCATGGTTTGTAAATTCCGACTTACATTGTCAATAAGGTTATTAATTTCCAAATCATTCAAATGATCTTTGAGATAATCGTAATCCCAGTTTGGCAACAAGGTTCGAAAGAAACTTAAAATTGTTGCTGTTCGAATTTGGGCCGCCTCTGGAGTGAAAGTTTTTGGAGATTTGAAAAATTTCAATAAAAGAATATGATCAGCATTAAGTTGATCAAGTATTCTTATTTGATTTTCGAGTTGGTCATAAGTATAATTAGGAGAAAGTATCCCAGTTAATAAAATATTTTTAAAAGCATTCCTCTTTTCCTCAGATCGTTCATTTGCAATTTTGGTGGTTGTAACCTCAAAAATATCTAAAAAATCAACTTTTGAAACGAAATCGGAATTGATTTGGTTTTTGTTTTCACTAATTTCATCCTTCAGGCTTTGCAAAAATTCATTAAGTCTTTGTTCTTTTCTATCAGCTAAAGCATCGCTTAAAATAGAACCGATTGCGCCTCCAATTCCGGGTATTAAATTTATTAAAGCTTTTACGGAGCTTTCAATGACATACTGCTTATCTTTTTTGTCCATATTTGATATTTCTTTTTGGAATTGTCGCTCGTTGATACTTGAGCCCAACTCATAAATATACGCAATAGCTGGTACAGTTTCGTGTTGGTAATCAATGCAAATCTGTACCAGCTTCCAAACTGTCTACCCGGTTAGGCTATTGTTATTGCTTTATCCAAATACACATCTTGTATCGCATTCAAAATCTCCACACCTTCTCTCATCGGCCGTTGAAAAGCTTTGCGGCCACTGATGAGACCCATGCCGCCGGCTCTTTTATTGATAACGGCGGTTGTTACTGCTTCGGCCATATCACCGGCACCGGAAGAAGCACCACCACTGTTAATGAGACCGGCACGGCCCATATAACAATTGGCTACCTGGTAGCGGCAAAGATCAATGGGATGATCGGAAGTGAGTTCGCTGTAAATGCGTTTATCATTTTTACCGTAGGCCGATTCTTTGGTATTGAGAGCTAAATAACCGCCATTGTTCTCAGGCAGTTTTTGTTTGATGATATCGGCTTCAATGGTTACGCCCAGATGATTGGCCTGTCCTGTGAGATCAGCGGAAACATGGTAATCCTTATCGGATTGTTTAAAGGCAGGATTGCGCAGGTAACACCAGAGGATAGTAGCCATACCAAGTTCATGTGCCATTTCAAATGCCCTGCTTACTTCCTGCAACTGTCTTGTTGATTCATCACTGCCGAAATAGATGGTGGCACCTATGGCAGCAGCACCGAGGTTCCAGCTGGCTTTGATGGAAGCAAACATCACCTGGTCAAATTTATTGGGGTAGGTGAGGAACTCATTGTGGTTGATCTTGACAATGAACGGGATCTTATGGGCATATTTCCGGGAAAGAAAACCCAAACCGCCAAAAGTGGTGGCCACCGCATTGCAACCACCTTCCATGGCCAGTTTAATAATATTTTCCGGGTCAAAGTAAATAGGGTTCTTGGCAAAGGAAGCTCCGCCGCTGTGTTCAATGCCCTGGTCAACCGGGAGAATAGATAAATAACCTGTGTTGCCGAGGCGACCGGTATTGTACATCAGCTGCAGGTTGCGCAGCACATGCGGGTTGCGGTCGCTGTTGATCCAGATACGATCTACAAAATCAGGACCGGGCAGGTGCAGTTGTTCTTTCGCAATGGTTTTTGACTGGTGGTTGAGTAAGTACTCCGCTTTATCGCCGAGCAATTGGGTAATAGAAGGCATGGGAATAGTTTATTGGTTAATTGGTTGATCAGTTGAAAGGTCGCTAACGACTGTTAGGCAAAGATAATGTTTGGAAGAAAACGGCAAAACGGTTGTGTGGATATTACGCAGGGGAGTGACAGGAGCATTGAAAGCGGTATCAAAAATCCGTGCTGACTGGTTCAATCTGCGCCATCCATGTTCAAAAAATTACCCGGCAAGGCCGGCTAATTAAATACAGGGAACACGGATAAGGATGGAAGGATTTGCACAGATTTCCTAAGAGAAAGGGAAGCTTTTTATTAAAAAGATAAAAATCCGTGTTGATCTGTTCAATCTGTGTCATCCGTGTTCAAAAAATTACCCGGCAAGGCCGGCTAATTAAATACAGGGAACACGGATGAAAAGGATGGGAAGGATTTGCACAGATTTCCTAAGAGAAAGGGAAGCTTTTTATTAACAAGCTAAAAATCCGTGTTGATCTGTTGAATCTGTGTCATCCGTGTTCAACACAAGCATCCGAAGAGATCACTGCTCAGGTAGCGGTCGCCACGGTCGCAGGCAATAAAGACGATCACTCCTTTATCCATTTCTTTTGCCAGCCGGATAGCGGCTGCTGCCGCACCACCGCTGCTCATCCCTGCAAAGATGCCTTCCACTTTAGCCAATTGTCTTGCCATCAACGTCGCTTCCTGTTGCGATACATCCATCACCCTGTCTACTCTTTCGGGTTCAAATATTTTCGGCAAATATTCTTTGGGCCAGCGGCGGATACCGGGTATAGACGATTCTTCGGTAGGCTGGCAGCCTACGATTTGTATAGCAGGATTTTTTTCTTTTAAATACCGGGAGCAACCCATGATAGTGCCGGTGGTGCCCATAGAGCTTACAAAGTGAGTAATGGACTGATCGGTATCTCTCCATATTTCAGGCCCGGTGGTTTTATAATGGGCTTTATAATTATCCGGGTTGGCAAATTGGTTGAGGATATACGCTTCGCCACGGGCGGCTTTGGCATCGGCATAGTCACGGCAGGTTTCAATATTCTCCAGCAACGTAACGGTGGCACCAAAAGCTTCCATCGTTAATGTTCTTTCCCGGGTGGAGGATGAAGGCATCACCAATTCTATATTCAGATCATATAATCTTGCGATCATCGCCAAAGCGATACCAGTATTGCCACTGGTGGCTTCGATCAGTTGGTCACCGGCTTTGATCTCACCTCTTTCAATGGCCGAACGGATCATGTTCAGTGCCGGGCGGTCTTTTACACTGCCGCCGGGATTATTGCCCTCGAGCTTGGCATAGATGGTTACGTTGGGATTGGGATTGAGTTTCTTTAATTCAACCAAGGGGGTATTACCTACTAAGTCTGTGATGCTTGCCATGTTAAGATTTGATTTGTTCAACTACTTCAATATCCGGCCGGTGATAGACCGTGGAGTAAGGGGGAATACTCCTCGTAAGCCAGACATTACCACCCACAACGCTGTGATGACCGATCACGGTATCACCGCCGAGGATCGTGGCACCTGAATAAATGATCGCATGATCTTCCACCGTTGGATGCCGCTTGGTATTCGCCATATCTTTATCTACACTCAATGCACCGAGGGTAACACCCTGGTATAATTTTACATGATCACCGATATGACAGGTTTCACCGATCACCGTTCCGGTTCCATGATCAATAAAAAAGTAATGACCTATTTCAGCACCGGGATGTATATCAATACCTGTTTTGGAATGGGCCCATTCAGTCATGATGCGGGGCAATAGTGGAATATCTAAGAGTAACAACTCATGAGCCACCCGGTAAAAGAAGATGGCATAGAAACCAGGATAAGCCCGGATGATCTCGAATCTTGTTCTTGCTGCGGGATCACCTTCGAGCAACGCAGTGATATCTGTATTCAGTACTTCATACAGTTCCGGCACTGCATCAAAAAACTGCTTAGCTTTTTCTGCATTATTGCAATTATCGCAGGCCTTTGTGGCATTTAGTATGCGGTTGAGTTGTGTTTGCAGTTTGCTGAATTCCGCTTCCACTTCTCCGGTACTGTTTAATTGGCATTCTGCTCTTTCGGGAAATAATAACCAGAAAAGATTTAATACCCAGGCCGCAATCTCTTCATTCGCGGGTACAGCTTCGGTGGCCTGCTGCTGTTGAAATATATGCTGGTAAAATTCTTTCTTCATAAAAAGTCCACCTGGTTAATCGGGTATGCAAAACTACCCCTTTTTATAACAGGGCATTGCAGGCTAAGTTGCTAATGGTCTGGTAAAAAATAAACCCTGTATCAGCCTTCGGCGATACAGGGTTGTCGTATAATGGACAGTAACTCTTCTTATGCGTTACGGTTCAGGCAATTCAGGTCTTCAAATGCCACTTCCAGTCGTTTGCTGAAACTTTCTTCGCCTTTGCGGAGCCACACACGGGGATCGTAATGCTTCTTGTTCGGCTTGTCTTCTCCTTCCGGATTTCCTAATTGTCCCTGCAGGTAAGCTTCGTATTTTTTGTAATTGTCCAGGATGCCTTCCCAGAAAGCCCATTGCAGGTCTGTATCAATATTCATTTTGATAGCACCATAACCAATGGCTTCACGGATCTGGTGCTGCGGTGAACCGCTGCCACCATGGAATACGAAGTAAACAGGTTTAGGACCAGTACCGAATTCTTTTTCGATATGCACCTGGCTGTTGTGCAGGATCACGGGACGCAATTCCACATTACCGGGTTTGTATACACCATGTACATTACCAAAGGCAGCAGCAATAGTAAACAGTTTACCAACTTTACCCAATTCCTTATACGCAAAAGCCACATCCTCAGGCTGTGTATAGAGTTTGGAATTTTCTACATCGCTGTTATCAACACCATCTTCTTCACCACCGGTTACACCCAGTTCAATTTCGATACCCATACCCAGCGGTTGCATTCTTTTGAAGAATTCAACAGAGGTATGAATATTTTCTTCTATCGGCTCTTCGCTCAGGTCAAGCATATGTGAGCTGAACAAAGGTTGACCTTTTTCTTTAAAATATTGTTCACCGGCATCGATCAGCCCGCTGATCCATGGCAACCATTTTTTAGCAGCATGGTCGGTATGCAAAACAACAGGCACGCCGTAATATTTAGCTACATTATGAATATGCAGGGCACCGGAGATACCACCGGAAATATTTCCCTGCAGTTTATCATTCGGCATTCCTTTACCGGCGATGAATTGGGCACCACCATTGGAGAATTGAATGATAACAGGAGAGTTGACTTTGGCAGCAGTTTCCAGGGTAGCGTTGATGGTATTGGTACCAATAGTGTTAACGGCTGGAAGGGCAAACTGGTTTTCTTTAGCGTCTTTGTAAAGTGCTTCCAGTTCTTCACCGAACAGCACACCGGCTCTGTACTTTTTCATGATCAAAAAATCGTTTTAGTTTGGATTATTAATATGGATAAGCTGGCGGGCAACCGTTAACAGGCAGCGAATATAAAGGTTTTATTTAATCAGGCAGCTAACATGCGTTCGAGCGGCTACCGCTTGGCTTTGCCCAGGTTTTTCTGCACCAACAGCAGGTTTTTGCGCAGGGTTTGTTTCAGGTGTGTCTTCACGATCTCGCCCATGGAATGGCACTTCTCGTAAGCACTTGTTTTCAGGTATTCCCCCAGTTCTTTTTTCAACTGGTTGATCTTGTCAGGGGTGGAAATCACATCTACGGTCATATTATCCAGCAGGTCTTTGATCCGGTACCGGGCCGTGGCCAGCCTGAAAGTGATCATGGTTCTTTCTTCGGCCTGGTATTGTTCGATGGATTCCCGGTTCAGGTGAGAGAGAGCTACTTCCACGAAGGGAAAATTTTCTTTGAAGAACTGCGGCAGGTAAAGATTTCTTCTTCCTTCATACGATTGCTGGTCAAAATCAATACTGCGGAGCCTGTATTGATAATCTTCAATATCCGGTGTGATGCCTACTACAAAATTATAACTGCGCATATCACCGAGCAGGCGGACAAAACAACGTTCATTGAACTTCACAAATTCCTTGGCAAAACGGATCTTATTCGTTTCCGGGTTGTTCATCATCTGCTGCATGAAGATATCACCGGGTATGCCGGGTATATGTTCTTCCACCAGTGTATTCTCATCCGTAAAGAAAGTGATACGGTTAGGGGATAAGATATGCTCTAATTCCAAACCATAGATCCTGGAGGCATCAGCGATCTTGATATAATAATGATCGTAGTTGTCATTGAACTTATTGACGATGCGGATACGAAAGGGATGTGAATTGCCGAATGTGCAATAATCAATTCTTGCCACATCCAGGTGGCTGACAAAACTGAAATCGCCTTCTGTTTTCAGTATTGCATAAATTTTTACGAGCCCTTCCCGGATATAATTCCAGTCGCGGCTGTCGTAGGATAATTTTTCCCATAACGTGTCCTTACCATATTTATCCTGTATCGGCACCGACCAGGTATAATTGAGCAGGTTGTTATAAGTTACCGGCAGTTTCACTTCACGGCCATGCAGTTTCAGGTAATTACGCAGCCCTTCACTTACCGGGTACATTGGTTTTTTCCGGGAAGGTTTATCACCTTCCTTACTTTCCCGGTCGTTATGGTTATTGATGAATAACATGACGGCCTAAGATACGAAGAACCGGGAAGTCAGCAGTTGACCTACACTTATGCCAATTGTTTTTGCAGTGCAGTAAAATAGGCAGGTGCTTTTAATAAGCGGCTGCCATACCAGCTGAACAGTTCTCCATCCACAAGGATGATCTTTGTATTGGGTAATAACGACTGCAGTTCGTCAATATGTTTTTGCTGAAAAGGGAAGGGTTCGGAAGAAAGTAATAACAGTTCGCAGTTTGCATTTTTCAATTGATCGATAGTGATTTCAGGATAGCGGGTCTTTTCCTTATAGATATTATCAAAGCCTGCCAGTTCCAGCATGGAATGAATAAAAGTATCGCCACCAACCGTCATGTAGGGTTTTTGCCAGATGAGGTAAGCAGTCCTGGGTCTTGAGTAAGGAGCCGGAAGTTGAGAAAAGGAATTTTTGATCTGTTGAAGCAGGGTCACGGCCTGTTGTTTTCTGCCGGTCATGGCGCCGATCTGTTCAATCATCTCATATGCATCATCCAGGTTATTGACATCACTGATCCAGACAGGATATTGCTGTTGCAGTTCATTGATCTGTTCTTTTACATTTTCTTCTTTGTTGGCGATGACCAGGTCGGGATGTAATGAATGGATAATTGCTGTATTCAGTTGCTTGGTGCCGCCAACTCTTGTCTTGCTGCGGAACCATTCATTGGGATGAATGCAAAACTTGGTGATGCCCACGACCTCATCAGTGAGACCGAGACCGGCTAATAATTCTGTTTGGGATGGAACCAGTGAGATGATCCTTTTTGGAACAGCCGGTAAACAGATGACCTGGCCCGTCTGGTCGGTAAATGACAACATGCAACAATTTGCTGCAAGTTACAAAATGATAAAAGGTTGTTGGGAAAGAGGTGCGGTAAGTATCACCGCGCCTCCTGCTACTTTGTTGGGTAGCAGGAGGGTTCCGGACGATTAATTCTTTTCAAGGGATTTGGACACGGTGACTCTGTGATGTTTTTCAAGGAAATGGATGGATCTTTCTTCAGGATGTTGGATTCTAAATTCTTGGTTTTTTCAAAGACAAATTCAAAAAGAAGAAGTTGATTGATACTGGATTTTAAATTGGACTAACTTTCTCAGGATCGGTTTGGTTTTTCAGGACTTGGACTACTGGACGGTTTTTCGAATGTTGGATATTGGATTCTGGACTTTAGATTGATTCGCTATCAATCAACTTCTGCAACAAAAGTAATTAGCATTTCATTAATAGAACAGAGCAAAACAACTCAATTATTTTACGACAGTATTTACCACTTTCATCGTAAAGCTATCAATTCCATTTTGCGGGTATAACGATTTCGGTATTCGTAGTTTTACGGGAATATGGCTACGCAAACGTTGCCAAAGCTGTTTTTACCGAGGGAAACGCTTTATTGTGCTTAGTTGCCGAGGGCCTGGATCACATCATACTTGGTGACGATATGGAAATTGCCGGCATCATCTTTTGCCAGAACAGCGCCATTTTCTTTGTTAATTAAATGGCTTAGCCGCTCAACAGGTGTATCAAACTCCACCATCGGGAACAGCGGCTCGATCACCTCTGCAATGGTTGAGTTTTTGATCTCGGGGTTATCAAATATTTTCTGGAATAAACCACTTTCACTGATGGCACCGGTCAATCCATTACCATTCATTACGGGGATATGTTCAATATCGTATTTCTTCATCAGTTCAACAGCTTCTGCCACTGTCTGTGTGGGCTCAACGGTTACCAGTTTCTTACTGGCACCCCTGGCACTGATGATATCTTTGAATGTTTTTACATCCAGGAACCCTCTTTCGATCATCCACTGGTCATTGTATATCTTTCCCACGTAGCGGCTGCCATGGTCATGGAAAATACAAACCACCAGGTCGTCTTTGGTTAGCTTGCTTTTCAGCTGCATCAATCCCTGTATGCAACTGCCGGCACTGTACCCACAGAATAAGCCTTCTTCTTTGGCCAGTTTTCTTGCCATCACGGCACCATCCTTATCGGTTACCTGTTCAAAGTAATCGATCACACTCATATCATAATTCTTCGGTACAAAGTCTTCACCAAATCCCTCGCTGATATAAGGATGCACTTCGTTCATATCAATTTCACCGGTGCGGAAATACTTGGTGAGCAGGGACCCATACACATCAATCGCCCATATTTGTATGTTGGGATTTTTTTCTTTTAAGAATTGTGCTGTGCCGGTAATGGTGCCACCGGTTCCGGCGGTGCAAACAAGGTGGGTGATCTTGCCATCTGTTTGTTCCCAGATCTCGGGTCCGGTTGTTTCATAATGCGCCAGCCGGTTGGCCAGGTTATCATATTGGTTCATATGATAGGAGTTGGGCACTTCTTTGGCCAGTCTCGCTGCCACGCTGTAATAACTTCTCGGGTCTTCCGGTAATACATTGGTGGGGCAAACGATCACTTCCGCACCCACGGCTTTCAGTATGTCTGCTTTTTCTTTGGATTGTTTATCAGTGGTAACAAAAATGCATTTATAACCTTTCACCACCGCAGCCAGTGCCAGGCCCATGCCGGTGTTCCCACTGGTACCTTCGATAATAGTGCCCCCTGGTTTCAGTTTGCCTTCTTTTTCGGCCACTTCCACCATTTTCAGTGCCATCCGGTCTTTGATCGAATTGCCGGGGTTGAAATAATCCACTTTAGCCAATACGGTGCAGGGCAGTTCTTTGGTGATCTTATTCAGGCGGATAAGCGGCGTATTGCCAATGGTCTCGAGAATATTATTCTTGATGTTCATCGATGGTTTTGTTTTGCGCAAAAGTAAGTTTTTATGCTGAAGTAATAACGGGTGTTAGTCCGGAATAAAGGTTTATCTGTACCCGGAAAGTGGTATTGACTTCGCCTTTTGAATGGTATAGCTTAGTTAAAACCTTCTTCTATGCCAGCCAGCGAAACCATAACTGCCACAGTTAGTAACAATAATACTGCTAACGAGGAAAACTCCAGTCGTGAACTGGAGGCAATACTACGGTGGGCAATTTCAACTATCGGTGCTATCACTGCACTGGCATTGTTTTTCTTCATGTTCTTTTTTTCTAAGAAACTTATCTGGTTTGCTGTCAGCAATTATCTCGTTGTGGCAGCAGCCTTGTTTGTATCCGGGTGTATCCTGGGATTCCTTTTCGGTATCCCTAAAGTTGTAAAGGATTCGGTAAACAGTTCTGTCACTTCTTTTTCTGATAATGCTAACCTGGAAGAGATTTCAGACTGGCTTACAAAGATCATTGTAGGGCTTACACTGGTACAATTTAACCAGATTAAGAAAATGCTCAATGAAGCAGCTGAACACATCAATGTTACATTCAGGTCAGAAGGGTTTGATTTTTTTGTGCTGGGCTATGCCGTTATCATTTTTTATATCGCGGCCGGGTTCCTGATCAGTTATTTCTGGACAAGAACCAATTATACCTATATTCTTGCGAAGGGCAAAAAAGATATTCAGAACCTCGAAAAGAAAATTGATCTGCTGAAAAAGGAAAATGAAGAAAAGAGCCAGGAAATCCAAAAAGCTGAACAAGAAAAAACACAGTTGGAAGGAGAAAAGACGGTGCTCGAAGAAAAAACAGAAAAATTAAAAGAGGCCGTACAACGGGAGGGTAATATGCGACTGGTCAATGAGAACCCGCTGGTGGAAACCTCGCCCACTGACGATGGTATCAATGAAGAATTAAAAAAGAAAATAGATAAACTCCTGGAAGAAAGGAAATCGACTGTGCCGGATGATCCGCAGAAAGGCCGGTGGGGTGGCTCCAGTTCATCAAATCAACGGCAGATAGAAGCCAGTGTTGTGGAGAATCCTGCCTATAATGATATATATGATGTAAATCTCATAATTAAATCAACTGATCCGAAAACCAAACCACTCGATAAAACCGTGGTACTGTTATTACATGATTCTTTCGGTAATGAAGTATTGTACCTTAAACCGGCCAATAATGAGGCGAAAATTACCTTGCTGGCTTACGAAGCATTTACGGTTGGTGCTATCTGTGATGATGGAGATACATTACTTGAACTTGATCTGAACAATTTACCTGGAAATCCCCCGGGCTTCAACTATTCAACAGAACCTGTTCCGGTAAATAGTACCAGTTAAAAAAACTCCCCCTGCGAACAGGAGGAGTGTACCGGACTTAATGATACAAGATCATCAAGCTTCGTTGCGATATTGTTTTCTTTTATTGGCCAGGTAAGCATCCAGCAGGAATAAACCCAGGATAATATTCAGCACCATAAAAGCATTGACCAGGTTATTATTAAAGAACTGGCTGAAATCGATCTTGTCGATCTTGTCAGCTATGGCCGAACTTTTGCCGGTTTCCCATTTGGTTTGTCCAAACCCGTAAATAAGGAACCCGACGATTGTGGCTATAAAAAAGAACGTTAGCCCCCAGATGATCTTGTTATTGATATACGATTTAGTGGCCGGGGCAATATGGTATTTAGCTATTTCTTCCATGACGTTTTTGCTGAAACGCATAGAAGGTGCTTCCATTTCAGATGCCTGCAGCAATTGGTTCACTTCAAGTAATTCGCTGTATTTTTCTTTCCAGGCAGCATCAGTGGCCAGTAATTTTTCAATGACCGTTTTTTCGGCTGCGGCCGCAGTGCCGTCAATATAACCCCACAGTCTCTCCTCCATGTCATGGTTCATATGATGAAGATTAGTTTCCATACACTACAATTTAGTTATAAATATCTTTTACTTCTGCCGCAAAATGTGTTTCCATTTTCTCTTTCAGCCTTGTCCTTGCACGGTGCAATCTTACTTTGGCTGTATTCATTTCTATATGCAAGACCTGTGCTATTTCTTCCAGTGTCTGTTCTGCTTTGTAAAACAGGGTGATGATCTCAGCATCATCGGGACCCAACAGGTTGATCGCATTGTTCACCATGGCCTGTTTCGATTTCTGCTCCACCAGGTTGGCTCTGAAGCCGGAATCCAGGCTATCGGCCGCTTCCATCACTTTATCATCATCCAGCGAATGAATATCCAGCCTCTTCTTTCGCAGGAAAGTGATGCAGGTGGTATTGACGATCGTATATAGCCAGGTGCTGAATTTGGAAGCCCCGCGGAAATCGGCCAGTGAACGGTAGGCTTTAATAAAGATATCCTGCGCTACCTCCTCGGCATCCTCCCTGCTCTTGACCATCCTTAAGGCCAGGGTGAATACATAGTTCTGGTAACGGTTCACCAGCCCGGCATAAGCCTGGTGGTCACCATTCAGCACTTTGCTAATGATCTCGCTATCATTCAGTCCGGTAGACATGCTGCTGATATGACTACAGCATAAGAGGTTTGGTTACAGTACAAAGTACGTTTATTTTGCCTTGCCCTTATATACATATATATGCAGGGATCCTGGAATTCCAATGGCTGTAACCTGTTCGGCCCGGCTGTAGTCTTAGTTCTTGTAACCCGTTTTTGAAAAATTGTTCCTGAAGGCTGTAACCTGGTTGAAACGATCGTAGTCAAAGGGAACAAATACGGAATAAAATATTTTAAAACAATAAAACTGATTTTATGGACGGCGGAGAAGCTTTAATACCGATAACCATGTTTGCTGGCGGATTTGCCATGATCTTTGGTATCTATTACCTGAAAACCAGGCAGAACTTGGCCATGATCGAAAAAGGGATGAACCCAAAACAATTTGCCAACCGGCCGGCGCCGTATAAAAACCTGAAATGGGCATTGCTCCTGATCGGGGCTGGGGTGGGCCTGTTCCTGGCCTATGTGCTGGATAACTATGTCTTATACAGCAGCTTCAAAAATATTCGTTATCACGATGATGGCAGGAATGCACCTATTTATTTTGCCCTGATTGCGATCGGAGGTGGATTAGGTCTCTTTGGTTCTTACAAAATGGAAAAAAAGTGGTGGGACGAGAATAAAGACCAATGATCAGCGGCTTAAGAAACAAATTTGTACTGCAAATCCATTTATAAAATGGGTTTGCAGTTTCGTTTATAAAATCGGAGCAATGAAAAAAAACACAACAGTATTAAGCTGGCTCTTCACCGTTCTAGTTTTTGTCTCTTGCCATAACGGCCCCCGCCATACGACTATTGAAATGAATGACGGAAGAGTTTCGGCCAAAATCAAATGTGTAGGTGATATTCATTTTACAAAAGACTCATCAGCTGTTACAAGTATTTCCCCTTATGGTTATATCGAATACTGGGGTAATGATAAACATGTGGTGATTGAAAGTGATGAGCAGGGAAAGTTGAGTCATGAATTATACCGGGGTGAAACAAAAATTCCGCTCGATTCCTCGGGAAAACTGTTCCTGGCTGCAGCGGTGAAAGAAATGATCGTACTGGGGCTTCGTTCCGGAAATATGCAGGAATCCAACTAGAGAAATTAATTCAGGAGAGTTATTTTGCCATCGTTTCCAAAGCTTTTTTTACCATTTCATCATCCATATTCAATACCTGGTAAAAGCCGTCATTTCTCCATTTGTAACGGGCCAGTAATGCTTTTAACCGCTGGCGCAACGACTCTTTTTCTTTTTCCCCAACTCCTTTGAGGTTGATAGAATCTTTGGCCGCATAATTTACGAGGCCATTCCACATTTCTTCTCCATTGGTAAACCCTTTTGCATAGTCAGTGGCCGTGGCATACTGATCCACCTGCTGCCGGTGCAGCAGGTAATAATTATATACAAAGCTGTTGAAACCTCCATCGATCAGCAGGCGGTTCACACTGCGCTGGTAGGTGCTGGTGTCTAATGCTACAAAAATATCAGGCATGATGCCGCCACCGCCATAGACCGTTTTACCACCTATCGTTTTGTATTGCTTTCCATTGCTGATTTTATTGGAGTCAGCGGATAATAATTCACCGTTGGAATAACGTTCCCATAATTCATCCATATACACTTTTCTGCCTTTTTCATAGGGACGCTGGATGCTGCGGCCGAGAGGTGTATAATATCTTGCTACGGTGAGGCGGATCGCAGAACCATCACTTAATCCATATTGTTCCTGTACCAATCCTTTACCAAAAGAACGGCGGCCGATAATGGTAGCCCTGTCCCAATCCTGTAATGCACCTGCTAATACCTCACTGGCACTGGCCGATAATTCATCAATAAGAATGGTGAGCTTTCCTTTTTCAAAAAGACCGGGACGTTTGCAGCGGTATTCTCTTTTTTTGCTATTGACTCCTTCGGTATAAACGATCAGTTTATCATTATCCAAAAATTCATCCGCCATGTCCACGGCTTCATTCATAAAGCCACCACCATTACCCCGCAGGTCGTAGATTAAATTTTGCAAGCCTTCTTTCTGCAATCTTTCCATCGCCTGCATAAATTCTTCGTAACTGCTCTCTGTAAACTTATTCAGTTTGATATAGCCGGTTGTTTTATCCAGCATATAAGCAGCATCAATGGAAGGAACAGGAATAGTGCCCCTGGTAACAGTGTATGTTGCTTTTTTGCCATCCCTTAAAATTTGTAAAACTGCTTTGGAGCCTCTTTCACCCCGGATCAGTTTTTTGATCTGGTCGGTTTCCAGGTTTCTTTTGACAAGGGACGAATCATTTACCGCTAAAATTTTATCTCCAATCTTCAAACCTGCTTTATCACTGGGACCATTGGGAATAACATATACAACATTCACCGTGTCGCCAAACACATTGAACTCAACGCCAATACCTTCAAAGTTGCCGGCCAGGTCTTCATTGGCAGCTTGTAATTCAACCGGGGGGAAATATACAGAATGGGGATCCAGCTCATTCATCATTTGTTCGATGGCGATCCCTTCCAGTGAATCCAGTTGAACAGAATCAACATATTTCAGGTTGATAAGATCAAGGGCTTCTTGTAAAGACCCTCTTTTGTTACTGCTAAAGAATCCTTTTTTAGCTCCTGCTTTATCATTCAGCTGGTAGCCGAAAAACATTCCTGCCACCATCACCACCGCAAAGATCAGGGGCAGCCACACCTGCAATTTTTTATTCAGCATCGTACGTCTTAATTATGTAATTTGAACGCAAAATAGCCAAAAGTTTTAGTTTGTTATTGAAGGTTATTCTTTCATGCTGAACCGGTTACTGATTTTAGCAAATCCAACAGCACTCAAACTGAATCCAAGGATTGCAAACCTATATTATGCCTGTTGTTAAACTTATTGCAGATTGCGGCGCCACCAAGGGCGAATGGTGCCTGGTCAACAATGGAAAAAAGAAGACCATCTTCACCCAGGGCATCAGCCCGTACTTTCTCAGCACTACACAGATAAAAGATATTCTAATTAAAGAGCTGACACCTAAATTGAAGAAAGTGCAGGTGGATGAAGTATATTATTATGGTACCGGCTGTGCCAATACTACCAATGCCAAATCAGTTAAAAAAGCCATTTTGCAGGTTTTTGCAGGTGCAAAAACAGAGGTTACCCACGACCTGATGGCGGCAGCCCGTTCACTTTGCGGAAGAAAAAAAGGTATTGCCTGTATTTTAGGGACCGGCTCTAATTCCTGTTATTATGATGGCAAAAAGATCGTGAAGAACAGCCCCGGTCTTGGATATGTACTGGGCGATGAAGGTAGTGGAGCCTATCTTGGAAAAAAAGTAGTACAGTATTATTTATACGGCACTTTTGATGATGAGTTGCGGGGACGGTTTGACCTGACCTATACCACGAATGCTGCCGAGATATTAGAAAATGTTTATAAAAAGCCCCTGCCTAACCGTTATCTCGCAGGATTTACTAAATTCCTTGCTGATAACCGGGGGCATTATATGATCGAAAATATCATTGAAGACGGGCTGAATGATTTTTTCTTTAACCATCTCTGCAAGTACCGGGAAATCTGGACCCAACCTGTCAATTTTACCGGGGGAGTTGCATTTGGTTTTAAGGATGTGTTGCAGCACCTTTGCGACAGTTATGAATTTGAACTGGGCAGGGTACTGAAAAACCCGATGGAAGGATTGGTGGAATTTCATAGCTAACGAAAAAGAAAGGAATTATGGCATTTGAAAAGATAACAGAGGAATCAAGCCGGTATCGTCATTTGGAAAAAATGTCGGTAGCCGATTTGTTGATCAATATTAATAAAGAAGACAAGACCGTACCGGCAGCCGTGGAAAAAGCGATCCCCCAGATCGAAAAGCTAGCTGAAATAGCTGGAGATAAGATGCTGATGGGTGGCCGTTTGTTTTATATCGGGGCAGGCACCAGTGGCCGTTTAGGTATTGTAGATGCCAGTGAATGCCCCCCGACCTATGGTGTTCCAAAGGGCTTGGTGATCGGGATCATTGCAGGTGGCGAAAAAGCGATTACGTCAGCGGTAGAGTTTGCTGAAGATGATAAAGACCAGGGTTGGAAAGATTTGCTGGAATATGATGTCAGTGATAAAGATGTAGTGATCGGTATTGCCGCTAGCGGTACTACGCCCTATGTGATTGGTGCGTTGGATGAATGCAGGAAAAGAGGAATTGTAACGGGAAGTATTTCCTGCAACCCTGATTCACCTGTAAGCGCTGCAGCTGATTTCCCGATTGAAGTAGTGGTGGGACCTGAATTTGTAACGGGGAGTACAAGAATGAAAAGTGGTACTGCACAGAAATTAGTGCTTAATATGATCTCCACTTCTGTCATGATCCAGTTGGGCAGAGTGGAAGATAATAAGATGGTGAACATGCAACTAACGAACGATAAGTTGGTGGATCGTGGTACCAAGATGCTGATGGAAAGAGTAAAGCTTACCGATTACGAAAAAGCCAAACAACTGTTATTAAAATATGGCAGTGTAAAAAAAGCAGCTGATTCTTTCAGCAAATAATTTTCATTCTCATCATTGCGGTGTATATTGTGCTCCTGTTTAACAAGTGGTACATTCATTTCATCATATCAGCACTTCTTCAATTGTAACAACTCCTGTTACAATTGCTGCTATTACCACAACAATTACAACAACCCGTTAAGGGTTGTATTATTCCATATCAACAACGGGCAATTTTGCTGTATCAGGACAGGAAGTCTTATATAACAGCCACAATTATTTCTTTTCATTTTCAAATTACAGTTCATGCAGGTTTTAAAATTTGGGGGTACATCGGTAGCCAATGCAGAAAATATCAATAAGGTAGTCGCCGTAGTCAAGGGAGCAGTTAAAAAAGATACAACAGTGGTTGTGGTATCCGCCTTAAGTGGAGTCACGGATCTTTTATTGGGTGCTGCTATTCTTGCTGCAGATGGCGATGAAGCGTATAAAGAAAAATTAACGGTCATTGAACAGCGCCACCTGGAAACCGTAAAACAACTGATACCGGTGGCCAGCCAAAGCCAGTTACTCAGTCTCGTTAAAAAAAGTTGTAACGAGATCGAAGATATTTGTAACGGTATTTTTTTATTAAGAGAACTGACGCCCCGTTCCAAAGATCGTATCGGCAGTTATGGTGAATGGATATCATCACAGATCATTGCGGCTAAATTCAATGCAGACGGTATTGATTGTACCTGGAAAGATTCCCGGGAACTGATCAGTACGAACTCTGCGTTCACCACTGCTGAAGTTGATTTTGCGATCACGAATAAGCAAGTGGCTGACTTCTTTGCCACATCATCCTCTTCTTTATTTATTCTGCCGGGTTTTATTGCCGCTGATAAACAGGGCATCACTACCACATTGGGCCGTGGCGGTTCTGATTACACAGCGGCTATCCTTGCTTCAGCCCTGCATGCTGCTGTGCTGGAAATATGGACAGATGTAAGTGGTATGATGACAGCGGATCCAAGATTGGCGGCTAATGCCCGGATAATTCCCCGTATCTCTTACCAGGAAGCAATGGAGTTATCGCATTTTGGTGCGAAAGTGATCTATCCCCCAACCATTCAGCCGGTGATGGGGCAAGCTATTCCTGTCTGGATTAAAAACACATTTGCTCCGGCTGATGAAGGAACACTGATCGAATCCGTTTCTGCAAAGAATGGGAATATCGTCCGGGGTATTTCAAGCATCAATAATATTGCATTGATCAGCCTGGAAGGAAGTGGTATGATCGGTATTCCCGGCTTCTCCAAACGATTATTTGAATCATTGAGCAACGAAAAAATAAATGTTATCCTGATCACCCAAAGTTCTTCTGAACATTCTATTTGCGTGGGTATTGATAATGGATTAGCCGCAAAAGCCAAACTGGCCGTAGATACTGCTTTTGCGAATGAGATCGCTTTGGAAAAAGTGGAACCATTAAAAATTGAAGCAGACCTTTCCATCGTGGCGCTGGTGGGAGAGAATATGAAAAGTCATCCCGGTATCAGCGGCCGTATGTTCAGCGCCATGGGCCGAAATGGTGTTAATATCCGTGCTATTGCACAGGGTTCTTCAGAAAAAAATATCTCAGCAGTTATTTCCACCCGTGACGTAAAGAAAGCTATTAACGTATTACACGAAGAATTCTTTGAGACCACCTATAAAGAAGTGAACCTCTTTATAGTGGGTACAGGTAATGTGGGAGCTAAATTACTCGGGCAATTACAACAACAATTAGGTTACCTGATCCGGCAGTTACATGTGCAGGTAAAAGTGGTGGGATTAAGCAACAGCCGTAAAATGCTGATCAATGAAGAAGGGATTGAATTGCCGGTGTGGAAAGATAAATTAGCTGCGGCAGGTAAAGCTGACCTGGGTGAATTCGTTCAGCATATTATTGACCGGAACCTTCGTAATTCAGTTTTTGTTGATATCACGGCTAATGATAAAGTGGCTGCGGTGTATGACCAGTTATTGCAAAAAAGTATTTCAGTGGTGGCCTGTAACAAAGTGGCCGCTTCATCAGGGTATACTAATTATAAAAAATTAAAAGACCTGGCGGGTGAATACAATTGCCGTTTTTTGTTTGAAACCAATGTAGGAGCAGGATTGCCGATCATAGCAACATTGAATGATCTTGTTCGCAGCGGCGACAGGGTGCATCGAATTGAAGCTGTCTTAAGTGGTACCTTGAATTTTGTATTTAACAACTATGATGGCACAAAATTATTTGCCGATGTGGTGAAGCAGGCACAGGATGAAGGTTATACCGAACCCGATCCCAGGCTTGATCTCAGTGGCACTGATGTGATGCGGAAGATCATGATCCTGGCCCGTGAAGCCGGCCAGCAAATTGAAATGGATGATATTGCTAATAATTCTTTCATGCCGACATCCTGTATGCAGGGATCGGTGGATGATTTTTATGCGGCTATGGCCAAAGAAGAGGTGCATTTCAAAAAATTATATGAAAAAGCAAATGCGGAAGGCTGCAAGCTGAAATTTGTAGCTTCTTTTAATAATGGCAAGGCAGCAGTTGGTTTACAGCATATCGATCCGAAACATGACCTCTATCATTTGTATGGGAAAGACAACGTGGTGTTATTCTATACGGACCGCTACAAAGAACAACCCATGGTGGTGAAAGGTGCCGGTGCCGGTGCAGAAGTAACAGCCAGTGGTGTATTTGCTGATATCATGCGGGTGGCCAACCTGTAATTTAATTTAACAAATGAAACAAGTAACAATTCATTGTCCGGGTACAGTTGCCAACCTCGTTTGTGGTTTTGATATTTTAGGTATGGCATTGAAAGCACCGTACGATGTGATGGAAGTAAAACTGCTGGATGAACCGAAAGTGATCATTCATAACCGGGATACTTTTAATCTCCCCACTGACCCGGAAAAAAACGTGGCTGGTGTTGTTTTCCTGGCGGTGATGGAAAAGGTGGGAGGCAATATTGGTTTTGAAGTAACGATAGAGAAACATATCAAACCCGGAAGTGGTTTGGGATCCAGTGCGGCCAGTGCTGCTGGGGCAGCCGTAGCCGCTAATCATTTACTGGGAAATATTTTCTCAACCGATGAACTGGTGCAATTGGCCATGTGGGGTGAAAAATTAGCATCCGGCGTGAAGCATGCGGATAATATAACTCCCTGTATCATGGGCGGAGTTACCCTGATACGTTCCATCCATCCATTGGATATTGTTCCTTTAGCAGCACCTGATCTTTTTGTAACGGTGGTTCACCCGCAGATTGAAGTAAGAACCTCTGATGCAAGGCAGATACTCAAAGAAAAAGTGTTGCTGAAAGATGCGATCAGGCAATGGGGAAATATTGCAGGTCTTGTCACCGGTTTTATCAGGAACGATCATGAACTTATCGGACGTTCCTTAGAAGATGTGATCATTGAACCTGTCCGCAGTATCCTGATTCCCGGCTTTGATGAAGTGAAATTAAAATGTAAAGAGGCCGGTGCACTGGGAGGTGGTATTTCCGGCTCAGGCCCTTCAATTTTTATGCTGAGTAAAGAAGAAGCAACAGCTAAAAAAGTAGAAGCAGTAATGCAAGCTATTTATACAAGAATAGGGATTGAGTATAATACCTATGTGACAACCATCAATAAAAATGGGGTAGAAGTTATTGGCTAAGCCAAACCTGATGAAAAAAAATGATTTTTATTAACTAAAAGAATAAGTTATCCGCCTTTGGCGGAGACAAGAGTATGAATTATTATAGTACAAACAGGCAATCACCAATCGTTGGATTCAAAGAAGCCAGCATCAAAGGGCAGGCACCGGATAAAGGTTTGTATTTCCCGGAAACGCTGCCACAACTGGATAAAGAATTTATCAGGAGTATTGAAAATTATTCCAACGAAGAAATTGCTTTTCGTGTCATCAAACCCTATGTCGGGAAGGAGATTCCGGAAGAGAAATTGTTCCGGATCGTTAGCGAGACAGTGAATTTTCCGATTCCATTAGTACGCATTAGTGAATCGATCTCTTCACTTGAATTATTTCATGGCCCCACGCTGGCATTTAAGGATATCGGTGCCAGGTTCATGAGCCGCTGCCTGGGCTATTTCTTAAAAGACAACAGCAAAAAAGTTACTGTATTGGTAGCTACTTCCGGCGATACCGGTGGTGCAGTCGCCAATGGATTTTATGAGGTGGAAGGAGTGGAGGTGGTCATATTGTATCCTTCCGGTAAAGTAAGCCCGGTACAGGAAAAGCAACTTACTACCCTGGGAAAAAATATTCATGCCCTGGAAGTGGAAGGAACTTTTGACGATTGCCAGCAACTGGTGAAAGCAGCCTTCATGGATGTTGAGTTGAACCGGCAGTTATTCCTTACTTCCGCCAATTCCATTAATGTGGCCCGCTGGCTGCCGCAACAATTCTATTATTTCTTTGCGTACAAGCAATGGCTCCATAATTTCCCTTTAGATTATAGAGGCCCGGTTATATCAGTACCCAGCGGCAATTTTGGAAATATCTGTGCAGGCTTACTGGCTATGCAAACAGGTTTACCGGTGGAGCATTTTATCGCCGCCTGCAATGCCAACGATATAGTGAGTGAATACTTGGAAACACAAAACCTGGAACCAAGGCAGGCCGTTCCGACACTGAGTAATGCTATGGATGTGGGTAACCCCAGCAATTTTGTCCGCATACTGGAAATCTTTAATCACAAGTTCCCTGAATTGAAGAGTAAATTATCCTCCTGTACTATATCTGATACAGAAACAACAGCAACGATCCGGGAAGTGTACCAGCAGTATAATTATGTATTGGATCCGCACGGCGCTGTGGGGTATCTTGCTTTACAACGTTATTTACAACAGCATCCGGGGCAAAAAGGGATGGTGCTGGAAACAGCACACCCGGTCAAGTTCCCGGAGGCTGTAGAAAATGGTATCGGCAGACCCATTGAAATTCCAGCAGCTGTACAATCAATTATGAACAAAGAAAAGAGAAGTGTATTGATAAAAGCAGATTTCAAACAATTAAAAGAATACCTGGTAAAATAAGCAAACCTTCATTTATCAGCAGGCAAAACAGAAGGATATTTCCTTAGCTTATATTTGTACATTGGAATTTGTGTATGCATACGCTTGAACCCTTTTATAACTGGCGCCACATTTATGTGAGTGAAGAAGACCAACGGTCGCCATTCTCCGGCCGGCAGTATTCTGAATTTGAATTTTCCCAAACCGTTTATAATTACTATATCCACCCGCAATGGGATGATTTTGGCAGCCGTACCCTTTACCTGAAAGTGCTGATGGCTGACTATGAAGAACGCTATGCGATCATTGAACTGATCGGGGAGTGGAATGATGCGGTAGAAAATGATATCATGGAATTGAAACGGGAGGTACTGGAGAAATTCATGTACGAGGGCATCAATAAATTTATCCTGGTAGGGGAGAACGTACTCAATTATCATAGTGATGGCCGGGATTATTATGAAGAGCTCTATGAAGAATTATCCGACGAGAATGGCTGGGCCGTCTGTTTAAACATGCCCGAACAAACCCAGTACGACTTTAAACATGCCAAACTGAACAGGTATATTGAATTAATGGAACTGGAAAATTGGCGAACCTATAAGCCATTTCACCTGTTTAAGAAAATAGATAATGAGTTGACAGCACGTCTTACTAACTAATAAGAAGAGACGGTTTCAACCCTGATTTTTATCATTTAAAACTTTTCACGGTTTTTGGTCACCGGACACTATTTTTGCAGAAATCTGATTTCTCCTTCTAAGAATATTGCTTATGAAATGGTCTGAAATGTTCACTTCTTCGATTGGTAAAAAGCTGGTGATGGCGCTGACGGGTTTGTTTCTGATAATTTTTCTGGTTGTACACGCAGGTATCAATGCCTGTATCTGGGCCAATGACGGTGGCCAAATGTTTAACAAAGCCGCCCATTTCATGGGAAGTACTGTTGTTATCCGAATCGCAGAGATTGGCCTTTTCCTTGGCATCTTCCTGCATATTATCCAGGGACTCATGCTTGAATTCCAGAACCGCAGCAAACGTAAACAGGGATATGCGGTTCCTATGGGCAATAAAGGCAGTAAATGGTACAGCCGCAGTATGGGTTTATTAGGTACGATCCTTTTATTATTCTTCATCCTCCATTGGTGGCATTTCTGGGTGCCGGCACGTTTTATTGGCCACGAGGAATTAACCGAATTGGAGATCAATGGCGTGCATATGCATAATATGTACAAACTGATGCAATATACTTTCCAGGAATTGTGGGTGGTAATTGCCTATGTCTTTGCCTGCTTTTCTTTATGCTGGCATTTGATACATGGCTTTCAAAGTGCATTCCGTACGGTGGGTGTCAGCAATTCAAAGTATGTAAGCCTTGTTCAAAATGTGGGGATCGGTTACTCAATTATTATTTCACTGGCTTTTGCGATGATGCCGGTAAGTATGTATTTAGGATGGGTGTAGGTGGTAAAATTGAAATACGAAATTGAAAGATCAAATAAATCATTATATCAAAGTAATCAGAGGTTATGCTTGATTCAAAAATTCCTGCCGGACCGTTAGAACAGAAATGGGTGGATTATAAGGGACATGTGAAACTGGTGAACCCGGCCAATAAACGCAAACTGGAAGTGATCGTGGTAGGTACCGGCCTGGCCGGGGCTTCAGCTGCTGCCGCACTCGGTGAACTGGGCTATAAAGTGAAAGCGTTTTGTTTCCAGGATTCTCCCCGCCGTGCACACTCGATCGCTGCACAGGGAGGTATCAATGCAGCTAAGAATTACCAGAATGATGGTGACTCAGTATTCCGTTTGTTTTATGATACCGTAAAAGGTGGTGACTACCGTGCAAGAGAGGCGAATGTACACCGGCTTGCAGAAGTGAGTGTAAATATTATTGACCAGTGTGTGGCGCAGGGTGTTCCTTTTGCCAGGGAATATGGCGGCTTGTTGAATAACCGTTCTTTTGGCGGTACACAGGTGAAAAGAACTTTTTATGCAGCCGGGCAAACCGGTCAGCAATTATTGATAGGCGCTTACCAGGCTATGGAAAGACAAGTAGCATTAGGTAACGTGGAAATGTTCAGCCGACATGAAATGCTTGATGTGGTGATGGTGGATGGGAAAGCAAGAGGTATCATTTGCCGTAACCTGGTGAATGGTGAACTGGAAAGACACTTTGGTCACGCCGTGTTATTGTGCACCGGTGGATATGGTAATGTATTCTATCTTTCTACCAATGCCATGGGAAGTAATGTGACTGCTGCCTGGAAAGCACACAAGAAAGGAGCTTTCTTTGGTAATCCCTGCTTCACACAGATTCATCCTACCTGTATCCCTGTTTCCGGTGATCACCAGTCTAAATTGACATTAATGTCAGAGTCATTAAGAAATGACGGACGTATCTGGGTGCCGAAGAAAAAAGATGATACCCGCAAAGCCAACGATATTCCTGAAGAAGAAAGAGATTATTACCTCGAAAGAAGATACCCTGCCTTTGGTAACCTGGTGCCGAGAGACGTGGCATCAAGAGCAGCTAAAGAAAGATGTGATGCCGGGTATGGTGTAGGTACCACCAAACAAGCTGTTTACCTCGATTTCAAATACAACCTGATCAACAAATACGGCAAAACAGAAGCTGGTAAATTAGGCATTGAAAATCCGGATACTGAAACCCTGATCCGGCTCGGTAAAGAAGTGGTGAAAGAAGAATATGGTAACCTCTTTGATATGTATGAGAAGATCACTGGTGAAAATCCTTACGAAGTACCGATGCGGATATACCCGGCGGTACACTACACTATGGGTGGTCTTTGGGTGGATTATGAACTGATGACGAATGTGAAAGGTTTGTACTGTCTTGGTGAAGCTAACTTCAGTGATCATGGTGCTAACCGTTTGGGTGCTTCTGCATTGATGCAGGGACTGGCAGACGGTTATTTTGTGATCCCTTACACTATTGGTAATTATTTGGCGGATGAGATTGCCACCAAGCCGATTCCCACTTCACATGAAGCATTTGTGCAAACCGAAAAAGCCGTAGCTGACCGTATCAATACCCTGATGAATATTAAAGGGAAACAAACAGTGGAGAGTTTCCATAAGCGTCTCGGCAAGATCATGTGGGAGAAATGCGGTATGGCAAGAAATGCACAGGGTCTGCAGGAAGCTATCACAGAGATACAGCAACTGAAAAAAGAATTCTGGAGTGATGTTAGAATACCCGGTGGTATCACTGAAATGAATCCTGAACTGGATAAGGCGGGTCGTGTGGCTGATTTTATTGAGCTGGGCGAATTGATGTGCAAGGATGCACTGAACCGCAATGAAAGTTGTGGCGGTCACTTCCGCGAAGAAAGCCAGACCGAAGAAGGGGAAGCAAAAAGAGACGATGTGAACTTTGCGTATGTGGCAGCCTGGGAATATAAAGGAGAAAGCAACTGGGAATTGCACAAAGAGAACCTGGAGTTTGAAGTGGCGAAGCCAACACAACGGTCGTACAAATAAAATTTTTATAACGAACAATATTTATTGCGTTATGGAGCACTACATGATGAATCTTACGCTGAAAGTCTGGAGACAAAAAAATGCGAATGACAGAGGTGGTTTTGAGTCGTACCCGGTAAAGAATATCTCTTCGGAAATGTCTTTCCTGGAAATGATCGATGTGTTGAATGAAGAGCTGATCCGGGACGGAAAGGACCCGATCGCTTTTGACCATGACTGCCGTGAAGGTATCTGTGGTGCCTGCTCCATGTATATCAATGGCCGTCCGCATGGACCCTGGGAACAGAACACCACTTGCCAGCTGCACATGAGGGCTTATAAAGATGGAGACACTATCACCATCGAACCCTGGAGAGCCAATGCTTTCCCCGTTATTAAGGACCTGATGGTGGATCGTTCTGCATTTGACCGTATTATCCAGGCCGGAGGTTATATTTCAGTTAATACGGGTAATGCCGTGGATGCCAACGCTATGCCCGTGGAAAAGGATAAGGCCGACGCAGCTTTTGCAGCAGCAGCCTGTATTGGTTGTGGTGCCTGCGTAGCGGCATGTAAAAACTCTTCCGCCTTATTATTTGTCTCCGCAAAAGTTTCCCATTTAGCTTTATTACCACAGGGTTCACCAGAGCGGAAATCAAGGGCGTTGAACATGGTGGCACAGATGGATAAAGAAGGGTTTGGTGCCTGTACCAACACCGGTGCCTGTGAAGCCGTTTGTCCCAAGGGAATTTCCATTACCAACATTGCAAGATTGAATGCTGAGTTCAGCCTCGCTGCACTGGTATCACAATGATAAATAACTAGGTGATGTGTAAGCCCTCCATCAAAGAGGGCTTTTTAATTTTATTCCAGGCAGGAGCTTATCGAATAAGCAATACTGTCCCTTTTCGCTGGATCGATCTTCCTGTATCATCAATAGCATTGAATATCCATACATATAAGGACGTTTGCTGTTCTTTACCATTAATTTTTCCGTTCCATCCCTCCCCACGATTACTGGTTGAATATACTTTTTCGCCCCATCGGTTATAGATGGAGAATTCTTTAAGCTGGGTTGTTAACGGGTAAAAGGGCTTTAGCATATCGTTTTTGCCATCACTATTGGGGGTAAATCCTGTTGGTACATATATATCTGTAGGGTCAATGATTGTGATCTTCACAAAGCCTTCGGTCTTACAGCCAGCTGAATCGGTTGCTACCACTTTATAAATAATATCACTAAGCGGAGTGGCAACCGGGCTGGGACTGTTTGGATCATTTAAACCACTGGGAGGCGACCATTGATAAGAAATAGCAGGCCCGCTGGTCACCAGGTGAACACTCTGGCCTGCGAAAATGGTTTGGTCCGTTGGAATATTGATGGTGAAGGATCCCAATGTAATAGTATCGGTGACAGAACTGCTGCGGCAGGCATTAGCTGAAGTTAGGGTTAATGTAACAGGATAATTACCGGGTTGACTATACACATGGACAGGGTGAATATCAGTTGAGAGATTACCATCACCGAAATTCCAGGTAAAAAGGTCCCCGGGCCGCACAGGATTATTGTTGGTGAAACGGACATATCCTGAATCACAGACCCGCAAATGGTCAAAGAACAATTCCATATTTGAAGTGTCTGCTTTTACAATGCGGGAACGTACAATCTCCTCACACCCGGCAGAAGAACGGATGCGTAGTTTAACGGAATAGGCCTGGTTGGAGGGATTGAATGTGTGAACAGGATTCTGCTGGTTAGAAGTATTCCCATCGCCAAAATCCCATGACCAGGACAGTACACCACTCAAGGTGGAAAAAGCATTGAAACGGACAATACCTGCACAACTATCGAGAATACTGTATATAAATCCATTGTTTGGATCAATGGCGGCATCGTTGATGAAATTGGGAGATCCCAATTGCCCGGCACCAGGTGCAATGTCAATATTATTGAGCCGGAAATTACATCCAGCACCTTTTACATCCGGGTTATTGATACTGCTCATTAATCCTCCCTGCCTGATAAGATATATTTTCTCATCGGGAGCCAGTTGAATACCATAAAAACTGGTAGTTGATAAAATGCTGTCTCTTGATGCCGTGATAGCAGCTATGGTTGGCAGCCTTGATTCGATCTGGTCAATTTTGTTTTCAAAGGGTCTCAACAGGTAAAGTAATTGCGAATTCGGCGAGTATTCACAATTGGTATAAAGAGCATTACCCGGGTTGAATGTTCTTGCATTGCTGATGATACCCGATGAATTATCAAAATCGAATAACTGGATAAAATTAGGATATACTTCCGGCGGGTCTATCAATGGGAAATGAACCTGGCAAAGTTGTTGTCCGTCAGGGCTCACTTTCATAAACCCGGTATTTGTCAAAATAGATTGGTTCATTACCAGGCCGCTAGCAGAGACTACCGGTGAAGTAGTAAGTCCGTTGCAACTGATAAGCCAGGACCGGAAAACATTGGAGTTATTATCATTAGTAATGAGCCAAACATCTGTACCATTCCTGTGCCTTGCTGCTGTTAAACGTTCAGTACAGGATGGCCAGAGTAAACTGCGTTTTACAATTACTTCACCATTACCGTTGTCTCTTTTTATATTGACAATAGAGTAACAGTAACCCGTAGCAAAACTATTTTCAATGGCGTCTGCTGTAAAAACATAATAGATACTATCATTTCCCGGTACGGGAACAATAATACTGGACTGGCAGGCCGAAATATTGCCGCCAATATTGTTCCCGTTCAGCATCACCTGGTGTTGTTTATTATAAATATCAACACCATTGGTGTAGAAAAGCAGGTCTCCGTTTTTATCAGAAATAGCAGAAGATCCCTCATCGGCTAACATCTGGCTGTTTGGCAGGACAGAGGGAACAGGCTGACCCGCAATTGCATTAAAATTCAGGGCAGCTCTTCCACCAAAAAACCAGTTATTGTTTTGCTGAGCCAAACTTGACTGGAAAAAAAACGAAAAAAGAATATAAAATATAATCGCCCGGAATTTCAATTAGAAGGGTAGTTTATGCCTTGAATAAAGACAGTTACGTAATAAAGTTGCTGCTTTTCCCGCAAATTAACAGGCAGGGAAAACTTTTAGGCAATAAAAAGACCGAATTTTACGATTTTGAGTAAAACCTGCTGCTTTTGAGTGGTTTGTACAGAATATCAATCTTATTGTTGCTCATCCAATTATCCTTGTGGAGCCAGGCCCAGCTTCCCGGGCAGGCACCTGTGTCCAATCTCCGGCAGAAAACGTTTCCAATAAAGGCTGACAGCCTGAAGATCGATTCGCTCAGTACGATCCCCAATACAATTGAAATAAAAGATATTCCGGCTGCTGATTACCGGTTCGATTTCATCAATAGTATGCTGTACTGGATCAAAAAACCGGTCATGGAAACGATCATCATCACTTATCGTGTCTTCCCATACAAGCTTAACCCTGTGGCTCAGCGGATGAACTATGACAGTGTGATGAATAATTTTTATGTGAAACCCTATGAGTTCAATGATGGGTATAATGAGCAGCAAAGAGGCATGTTCAACTTCGGCTCCATTAAAGCCGAGGGAAGCTTTGGCCGGCAGATCGGGTTTGGTAACAGCCAGGATGCGGTGTTGAATTCAACGCTTAATTTGCAGCTGAGTGGTATGTTGGGTGATAGTATCGAGATACAGGCTGCGATCACTGATAATAATATCCCGATACAGCCGGATGGGAATACCCAACAGCTGAATGAATTTGACCAGGTCTTTCTGCAATTCAAAAAGAAGAACTGGCAACTGAATCTTGGTGACCTGGAATTAAGGCAGAACCAAAGTTATTTCCTGAATTTTTATAAACGCCTTCAGGGAATTTCTTTTCAAACCAATAATCGTGTAGCAAAGAATATTACTTCCAATACATTGGTAAGTGGTTCCATTGCCAAAGGTAAATTCACCCGCAATGTATTCCAGGGGCTGGAAGGCAACCAGGGGCCTTACCGGCTGACCGGTGCCAACAATGAATTCTTTTTCATCATTCTTGCCAATACGGAACGGGTCTTTTTAGACGGAGTATTGCTACAGCGGGGAGAAGACCAGGATTATGTGATCAATTATAATACGGCCGAGCTGACATTTACTCCCAAACGAATGATCACTAAGGACAGCAGGATACAGGTAGAATTTGAATATGCAGAAAGAAGTTATCTTAATGCTAATCTTTACCTGGCACAGGAGTTTGAATTTAATAAACGGTTGAAGCTGAGAGTTGGGGCCTTTAATAATGGGGATGCCCGTAATTCACAGATCAATCAATTGCTGGATGATCCGCAGAAACAGTTTCTTTCCAACATCGGTGATAGTATACAGAAAGCTTTTTATTCTTCTGCTGTGCTGGATACATTTGCAGCAGGTAAAGTGTTGTACGAAAAGATCTATGTGGGTCTTGATTCATTCTACCAGTATTCAACCAATCCGGCATTGGCCAAGTACAGTCTTTCTTTTATTGATGTGGGAGACGGGAAAGGGAATTATATAACAGATTTCAACGGGGCCAACGGGAAAGTATATAAATATGTGCCGCCAGTTGGTACAATCAGGCAAGGAAAATATGAGCCCATTATCATACTTGTCACTCCCAAGAAACAGCAACTGGTCAATATGGGTGTTGACTATATCGTCAATAAGAACACCCTCCTGAAAGCAGAAGTGGCAACCAGCAGTTATGATGTGAATACATTCTCCAAGAATGATGATGGTGATGACCGGGGATTTGCTGCGAAGTTTCAATTGACGAATAGCAAACAGGTATCGGTTAAAAATAAACTGCAACTGAATACAGCTCTGGATTACGAATTTGTACAGAATAAATTTAAACCCCTGGAACGTTTACGGACCGTAGAATTTTCCCGTGACTGGGGTCTGCCATTAGTGCCTTCACTGGCTACGGAAAATATCATACGTGCAACTGCAGGGTTGCGGGATAATAAAGATCATTCGCTGAGTTACCAGTTTGTGAATTACCACCGGAGTGATAACTATAATGGATTTCAGAATTCAGTAAAGCATGGCGCCAGGTGGAAAGGGTGGCAGTTCAATAACGAATTCGTGGCTACCAGTTTCAACAGTGCCAATGACAAAGGTTTATTCCTCCGGCCGGTGATCGATATGAGTAAGGAGATGAAACAACTGAATAACTGGAAACTGGGTTTCCGGTACGCCCTGGAACAAAATACGGCCCGGTATAAAACAACAGATACATTGACGCCATTAGCTTTTTCGTTTGACAGCTATTCGGTGTATTTAAAATCGAATGAACAAAAGAAGAACAAGTATGGTATTACTTTTTTTACCCGTTCAGATAAATACCAGGTAAGTAAAGATTTTGTTCGTGGCGACAGGAGTTTGAACCTGAATTTGCAAACAGAGCTGTTGGCTAATCCCAAACGACAACTATACCTGAATACTACTTTCCGGAAACTGAAAGTATATAATGCAACCGTATCAAAGCAACAGGAAGATGAGACGATACTGGGAAGGGCTGAGTACAATATGACCGAGTGGAAAGGGTTCATTACCGGCAACATGCTCTATGAAGTAGGAGCAGGGCAGGAGCAGCGGAGGGATTTTGCTTACCTGGAAGTACCGGCTGGAACCGGGCAATATGCATGGATAGATTATAATAACGATGGTGTGCAGCAATTAAATGAATTTGAACTGGCTGCTTTTGCGGACCAGGCTAAGTTCATCCGCATCTTTACACCCACGAATGAATTCATCAAAGCCAATTATATCACTTTCAACTATCGGTTTGATATCAGCCCGAGGGTATTACTAAATAAACCAGGACTCAAAGGGATTAAAAAATTCGTATCCAAACTGAACCTGCTGACCTCTTTGCAGATCAATAAGAAATCATTATCGAAAGGGAATTTTGAATTCAACCCCTTCAAATATGCCGTGGATGATACAGCCCTGATCACCTTAAATACAGCGATCCTGAATACACTTTCTTTTAACCGGTTCAGCAGCAAATGGGGAGTTGACTTTACCAACCGGAGAGATAACAGTAAATCATTGCTGACCTATGGATATGAAAGCCGAAAACTGAACGACTGGCTGGTCAAATTCCGCTGGAATATCAGCAGGGCTTTATCGCTTACAGTGAATGGTAAGAAAGGATTGAATGCCTTGTACACACCACAATTCAATAACAGGAATTACCAGTTGGATATTTATAATGCTGAACCTAACCTTACGTATATCCGGGGTACTTCATTCCGGGTACTTACGGGTTATAAATTTGAGACGAAGACGAACCTGCCTTTGTACGGGGGAGAGAAATCAACATCTCATTCACTGAACCTGGAATCAAAGTATAATATTTTGCAGAGCAGTTCTGTTACCGGCAAATTCACGTTTAATAATATTAATTACAAATCCCCGGCGAATACGACAGTCAGTTATATCATGCTGGATGGGCTATTACCGGGTAAGAACTATCTCTGGTCATTGAGTTTTACCAAGCGTTTGTTAAACAACCTGGAGCTGACCATGCAGTATGACGGAAGAAAACCAGGTACTTCAAGAACCGTACATATCGGAAGAGCATCGATTACTGCTTTATTTTAGCAGGGCAAAGATCCAGTATCTAGTATCTGGTATCCGGGGTCTATACATTAAATCGGAAGTGCATTACATCACCGTCTTTCACCACATATTCCTTTCCTTCAATTCTAAGTTTACCCACTTCACGGCAGGCAGCTTCTGATCCGTATTTTACAAAATCGTCGTAAGCGATCACTTCGGCTTTGATAAAGCCCTTTTCAAAATCGGTATGTATCACACCGGCAGCCTGCGGGGCTTTCCATCCTTCATGGATGGTCCAGGCTCTTACTTCCTGTACCCCGGCTGTGAAATAGGTATATAAGTTGAGTAGTTTGTAGGCAGAATGGATCAGCCTGTCCAGTGCAGGCTCTGTCATTTTATATTCTTCCATGAACAACTGCCGGTCATCCGGGTTTTCCATCTCAGCAATTTGTGCTTCGATGTTGTTATTCATAATAATGACTTCAGCCTTTTCATTTTTGACAGCTTCCTTTAATTGCTCAGAATATTGATTGCCGGTATGCATAGATGCTTCGTCCACATTGGCAACATACAGCACCGGTTTATCGGTAAGTAAGAAAAGATCGGCGATAGCTGTTTTTTCTTCTTTGTCTAAATCCAGTTCACGGATACTTTTGCCTTTTTCCAGGTGCTCTTTACATCTTACCAGTACTTCCAGTTCGGCTTTGTATTTCGGGTCAAGCTTAATTTGCTTTTCGGTCTTCTGAATTTTCTTCTCCACACTGTCAAGATCTTTTAACTGAAGTTCCGTGTCAATGATCTCTTTATCACTCACAGGATTGATAGCTCCCTCATCTCTCAGGATATTCTCATCTTCAAAACACCGGATCACATGGATAATAGCATCCACTTCCCGGATATTACCGAGGAATTTATTCCCCAGGCCTTCCCCTTTACTGGCACCACGAACAAGGCCGGCAATATCCACGATCTCGATCTGTGTGGGCACAATGCGGTTGGGTTGCACCAGTTCAGCCAGCTTGTTCATCCGCGGATCAGGTACATCCACCAACCCGACGTTAGGGTCAATAGTGCAGAAGCGATAGTTGCTGGCCTGGGCCTTGGCACTATTACTAACCGCATTGAACAAAGTTGATTTTCCTACATTGGGTAATCCCACAATTCCTGCTTGTAAAGCCATATTACTGTTTTTCGAGGCGCAAAGATAGGTGAAAACAGGTTTTTAAAAGGTAGTAGAGTTGCTTTGCTTAAAGTGCTTAACTTCAAACCATAAACAATAAACCTCAATCAATTTTATGGCATTGACCCGTATCTGGTCCGCCTTCATTATCATTGCGATTGCAGTGGCCGGGTTTAAGTTCCTGGCCGTGGATGGTGATCAGCAGATATTTACCCAGATGGTGATCGGTAAGAATGGTGATTCCGTGAAGGTAAAAGAAACAGAAGCCGTACATGCAGATCCTGTATTACTGCGATCCCTGGACACCCTGGCAAGGGTAAAGGAAGGCAAATTAGTGTACAAAAAAGAAGGCAATAAGATCGTGGCAGTAAAACCACAAAAGGTCAATGGTATTATTGAGACCTGTAAAGATGCCGTCAATCTCTGTATTGGCCTGATTGGCATTATGGCCTTATTCATGGGGTTTATGAGTATAGCGGAAAAAGCAGGCGGTATTCGTTTCTTATCCCGTATCATCGGCCCATTCTTTTCAAAAATATTTCCCGATGTACCCAAAGAGCATCCTGCTCACGGCCATATGATGATGAATTTTTCTGCCAATTTACTCGGATTAGATAATGCGGCAACACCATTTGGTATCAAGGCAATGGAAAGTTTACAGGAGATCAATCCCGATAAACAACGGGCTTCCAATGCACAGATCATGTTCTTATGTTTACATGCTTCAGGGCTTACGTTGATCCCGGTCAGTATTATCGCATTGAGGGCCGGGGCAGGAGCGAGGAACGCTACGGATATTTTTATTCCCTGTATGATTGCCACGTTTGCGGCAACGATGGCAGCCCTTATCATTGTTTCGCTGCGCCAGCGTATCAATTTATTACAGCCCGTAATACTGGCCTGGGTATTAAGCCTGTCGGGGATCATAGCTGCTTTTGTATGGTATCTTACCAAATTGGATAAGACCTCGCTGGAGTTTTTCTCCGGTTCATTTGGTAACGGCCTTTTATTATTGATCTTATTCCTGATTGTTTTGGGTGGTTTGTATAAAAAGATCGACATCTTCAGTGCTTTTATTGATGGTGCCAAAGGTGGTTTTGAAACAGCCGTGAAGATCATTCCTTACCTGGTGGGAATGCTGGTGGCCATCAGTATGCTGCGGACCAGTGGCACTTTTGATTACCTGATTGATGGGGTAAAAAATATGTTCGCAGCATTAGGAACTGATACGAGGTTTGTGGATGGGTTGCCAACAGCATTAGTGAAACCTTTTAGTGGTGGTGCAGCCAGGGGGATGATGGCTGATACGATGACAGCTTACGGCGCCGATTCTTTTGCCGGAAGATTATCCTGTGTATTACAAGGGTCATCTGATACTACGTTTTATGTAATCGCCGTTTATTTTGGGGCAGTAGGTGTTAAGAATACCAGGTATACGATCGGCTCCATGCTGCTGGCCGACCTGGTAGGTATTATCACCTCCATTTTCCTGGCGTATTTATTTTTTGGATAAAGAGAAGTCTCACCACGTATGCGGTGACCGCATAAAAAAAGTCCCGGCTAAACCGGGACTTTCCGTTTTAAACATATCTAATTTTAATAGTTAGCAAAAGTTGACAATGTTCTTACAGATGCTGCAGTAGTGATGATAGACCTGTACCCGCCTCTGAAAACAAGCGTATAACTTCTTTTTGCTGTAGGAGTTAGTATTCCTAATATATCCAAATACCCTGCAGGAGATGTCCTGTAGTTTTGAAGATTATTTGGTGAACCAGTTGGACGTATATAGAAAGTGTCTGTAACTCCTGATGCATACGGTATAAAATCCGTAACCTGGGTTACCTGTACATTTGTAAAAATGTTAGCGTTCCTTTTTACAGAAAAAATATCGAATCCTGTAAGTGCCGTAGGATTATAAACGAAATTAGCAAAACGAATCCTTGCTGTTGAGTCGGATGGGATAACAATATTGGCAGGTACTGTTACCTGTTTTGGCGTTGTAATGGTATCATAAGCAAAAATAGTATACAGTTTCCCCACCTGCATATTTTCAGCAAATACCAATGGTACTTGTGTAGACGTTGTGAGTGTATCACGTATCATGAAAGAACGAACACCTCCGGTAACACTAAATGCATAACCTGTGGAAGGAAATACACTTCCGGATGTCATGGCAGTACCTGTTACAGCTTTTCCATCCACATACACATAATTCCTGGCGGCACTAACCGTCGCTACATACACCTGTGCCAGTGTTTTATCACTGAAGTCAGTAAGCGGGGTGATTTTTTCATCGAATGATTTCGTGCAGGATACGATCAGTACTGCACTCAGCAGGCCGATCATTCCATAAGCATATATTTTTATGAGCTTCATACTAATTTGTTTTGTTGGTTACGATTAGGGTTTGGAGAACCATTGTTCAACTGTGTTATAGTCCAGGGCAATGGCGCCGATCCTTTGCAGTTCTGCCACGTTATAGAGATATTCTGAGTTATAACGTGGTCTTGCCCTGTATACTACTTTACCATTGTTGTTTACATACAGATCAATCCCGGAAGGAGGAGTGAAGTCGGCATATACCTGCAGGCCGGTAACAGGATCGAGGTCGGTATAATGGAATCTCCTCATGTCCACCCAGGTTTCAACCAGTCCCCAGCCATACATGGCAAGATATTTTTGCAGCATGATATGTGATAAAGTCAGGTTAGCTGCAGCAGGTACTACTAATGGGTTAGCTAAGTAAGCCGCTTTTGCAGCTGGTGTTATCCGCATAGCTGACGGAACAGAATTGTGATAATCAGTCGTGCCGGTAAGATAATCAAAACTCAGGTTGATCCCTTGTGTATAAGCAGCTAATGCACCGGGTTTATCATTCTTCCTCCATAATGCCTCCGCTTTCATAAATTGAATTTCTGAAGCTGTTATGATTGGGAAAGGAGCTCCGTTTCTGAAAATATATCTTGCATTATCATCATTAGCCGGTGCTGCTGTTGTTGCAAAAGTCCCGCCCCAGAAATTCTGCGGCTGGTCAGCAGTGGATAGTCCATCAGTTCCTTTGTTTGGTCGTATCCCCCTGTAGGTTCCATTTGTGTTTTCACGCAAATAATATGGTGTTCTTGGATCAGCAACACCCAGAAACATCGGATTTAAACCTGTCATCAGGTTCACAACAAAACGGGATTGACGGAGGGCACCAACATTACTACGAAAAGGGCCATAAAAATTGAACTTTCCAGAGACACCTGAAGCTTCAAATTTGGCAGCTGCGTTATCAGCATTGCTGTTAATGGACAGGTTGCAATAATAAATAACCGAATCGGGTTGATAAGAACTTTTATTAGTTAGGTGATTAAATGAACGGGCCATTGTAGCGTACACAAATTTTTTCCATTTCTCCACATCTCCATTATAAAAAAAGGCATCGCCTTTTGCAAGGTTAGCTTGGCTGACGCCATCACCAGTTTTGCTAAGGTACTCCAGCGCAAGCCTGCAATTAGCTCTCACAGCTTCATAAACATCTGCCTGGTCATCATAAGGAAAAACCAACTGGTCAGGTCTGAAGGCTTCACGGAGGATCACTTCACCATACATATTGGTCAGGGTAAGCCAGCTCCAGGCGCGGATAGCATAGCCCACACCCACATAATCCCATTTCTTTTCCTCTGCACCCCATAGTACCATCTTATTCAGGTTCTCACCCATGCCAAAATAATGCATGGCCCAGACAGAGCCTAACACATCACTGGCCCCGGTAGCACCACCCATCTGATCATATTGGTTACCTGAGGCACTATTAGCCCAAAACTGTACGTAACGGCCTACATATAAACCATCATTGGCTACTCCGTAAGCACTACCTGCCGCGGCAGAACTGCCCACAAAGTTTCCAATGATACCCGGTAATAACGTTTCCACAGGAACCCTGACATCAGCATTTGGGTTGGCAAACGCCTCATCCACTTTTTTGGTGCAGGAACTCAACAGCAATACTATTGCTGCCGATAAAGCACATATGTTAAAAAAGATCTTTTTCATTTTAATAATTTTAAAAATTTAGAAAGAAGCCCTGATACCGATATTAACACTGATAGGGGTTGGGAGTGTGCCGTAGTCAAAACCAAACCCGCCAACACCACGACTGCCGGCTGTGTTACCATTCGTAGCAGGGTCAGCTCCGCTGTAATTGGTTAATAAGATCAGGTCATTGGCAGTAACAAATGCACCCAGGCTTTTGAAGGCGCCAATTCTTTTAACAAAGGATTCTGGGAACGTATAACTCAATGAAAGATCCCGCAGACGGAACCAGTTCACATCTTTTTCAATGAAGGCTTCTTCCGGCATAGCACCACTTGTATAATAGGCATCATTGTACATTGGGATAACGGTGATTGTATTTGCAGTGGGTGTTGCGCTATTTTGTAATCCATCATTCAACACACCTTCAATGATCCTGGGCTTATCCCTGTCTGCAGTCAGCAGGCTTCTGCCGATCCGGGTCAGGTACATATTGGTGCCGTTAAATACATCGCCACCGACTTTCAGATCCCATAGCATGTTCAGTCTCCAGTTCTTCCAGCGGAAAGAGTTGTTCCATCCCAGTGTGAAATCCGGGTTCCTGTTACCTCTGATGGTAAACACACCATCACCTACTGGTAATCCATTAGCCGGATTGATCAGTATCTTTCCCTGGTTATTGCGGGCATAGCCAAATGCAGTGATGGAAGTAGTAGGGCCTCCCAATATAAGACCGCCTCTTGCATTACCATAGAGCCAGGTATCAGCGATATAATATTCTGCTACATTCTTTGGCATGTCTTCCACTTTATTCCACATCCTGTTAAAGTTGAAGCGCATATCCCAGTTGAATTCTTTTTTCTTCATCAGGTTGTAATCAATAGCAATCTCCACACCCTGGTTGCGGGTGGTAGCTGCATTCTGTGTATTCAGTACAAAACCTGTTGCGTAACTCAACCTGAAATTTTCAATGATCTGCCCTTTGTTGAGTGTATTGTAATAGGTAATGTCAAGGTTCAGCCTGCTCTTCATTAACCTGAATTCAGTTCCTAATTCATAGGTCTTTTGTTTTTCCGGGCCCAAATCTGGATTTGCATTTACAAAGCCATAGGAAAACCCACCACCACTCGCAAAATTATTTACAAATACAGACTGGGTGGAATAAGGACTGTTCAAACGGGCCGTACCGGCTAAGGATGTACGCAGTTTCCAGTAATTCAGAATACCATTCTTCTTCAGTTCAGGGAATATATCCGTTAAGATCATACTCAGGCTACCACCAGGATAATTATAATTCCTATTCTTTTTGGGAAGAGTGGAAGCCTGCTCAAAACGGTGTGTATAGCTAAGGAAAATATAGTTCTTATAGTTAACTGCAAATTCTCCGAAATAAGCGATCTGGCGAAGCAGGTTTAAATTCGGTAAGCCATTAATATTTCTTAGCAAACGCAGGCGTGTATTTGGACGGGTAACTGTACTGTCCATGTAATCGCCTAAAATATTTTTTAGATCTTGTGGCGTAACAATCTGCCCGTTTTTATACATTTTGCCATTACCGACGATGTTCGCAGCACTGCTGGACACAGAATCCACAATATTTGTTCCATAAGAAGCATACATCTCTGTTCTGTAATCCTGCCACATCGTACCGCCCATCAGGCGAAGATTAATGTCTTTACCGATTTTTTTCCTGGCTGTTGCTGTAATGGTATGATTATACCCGGTGTATTTTCTCCAGTAATTATCCAAAGTGCCGCCCTGGCCAGCTGTAAGGTACCAGGATTGGGGATGGTAAAACTGGTAGCCAAACATATCATATGTATCATATCCAAAACGGCCTGATAAGGTCAGCCATTCAAAAGGATTGATATTGATACCCAGGCTGGCTGTATAACGGTCTGTTTCGTCATAGCTGCGGTTATTCTTGGTATTGAAAAGAGGATTATCCAATTCTCCGTTTGCAGATAAGCCTGCATACACATCTAACTTATCTCCAATTGAGCTTTCGAAATTCCGGATATCATTCGTGGTCGGCCAGCTCAATAAACTCAGCAGGTAACCTCCCGCACTTCTTAATACCTTATTGTTTTTGGATTTAATGAAAGCCAGTGAAGGTGTGATCTCCACTTTGTTCTTAAACAGCTTGGTAGTGTTTGATAAGCGGACATTAATCCTGTTGAAATCATTATTAGGAACTACACCCTTCTGGTCAAAATAGCTGGTAGAAAAACGGAAAACAGAATTTTTGAACCCGAAATCAATACCCAGGTTATGTGTCTGCGAGAAACTGGTACGGAAGAAATTCTTTTTATTATCGTATAACTGGGTTCCTTCTGCATACTTGGGTCCATAATAGGAGAAACTGTTATTGGCTACTCCGTTAGTACCGCTGGTGTAACCATCAAATGTCTCGGGCCAACGGGTAACTTTCTGAAAGCGAAAACTGTTATCATACTGGATCGCCAGTTTATTTGATTTTGCTTTCTTCGTAGTGATCAGGATGGCACCTGAACTTGCCTGGCTGCCATAAAGGGCAGTGGCTTCAGGTCCTTTCAGCACGGTTACTGTTTCAATATCGTTAGGATTGATATCCGCAATGCGATTTTGGTAGTCATTGTTACGGTTGGGCCTGTCAGATGCAAGACCAACACCGCCACCACCGCCAGATGTTTCATTGATGGTTTGGTTGTCCATTACCACGCCATCCACTACATAGAGAGGTTGGTTACTTAATGAAAGGGAGTTAAAACCGCGGAGCACCACGGAAGAAGAAGAACCGGCTACACCAGACGTTTGATCCAATGTTAAACCAGCCACACGTCCCTGTAAGCTGTTCAGAAAGTTCTCTCTTTGTGTTTCCTGTATTTCCTGGCCACCTACTTTTTGTACTGAATACCCTAATTCCCGTGGATTCTTTTTGATATCCATGGCGGTCACCACCACTTCACCCAATGCACCGTCGGATGATTTCATACTCACGGCTACAGTACTGCCATCTCCGGGTTTAACGTCCATGGCTTCATGACCTACATAAGATAACTGCAGGGTCTCACCCGGATTCACTTTAATTGTGAATTTGCCATTTACATCCGTTTGTGTAAATCGCTTGGTTCCCTTAACCCTGATGGTTACTCCCTGTAAGGGTGACTTGTTTTCGTCCGAAAGCACTGTTCCCGTAATTGTCCTTTCCTGGGCCATCAAGTTTGGCGGCAGGACTAACAGCAGCAGGCAGATAGCAATGAACGAATGGAGAATTTTTCTCATAGCTGTTTTTTTTGATATAGTTTAAATAAGCAGTTCCTAAAATTGATCGTTACAAAACTTTGATTCCGGCTTCAGCATAGGGTTTCAGGATTGGATCATCAGGTGGTAATTCAGTGATAAGGATATCTATTTTTTCAAGGGCGGCGATCTGAATGGGCTGAAAAGTATTTACTTTTTCTGCGATGGCCAGGCATACCACTTTTTGAGAAGACTCCATCATAGCCTTCTTTAGCTGCACCACTTCCCAATCATTATCCGTGATGCCATGTTGCAGATCTATTGCATTGGTACCTAAGAAACAGATATCAGCTTTCACTTGTCTTATCTTGGCAATAGCCTCAGTACCAACAGTTATTTTAGAGTTTTTTGAAATTCTATCTCCGACCAGGATGACATCAATATTAGGGTGATGCATATACTCCAGGATGGCTGGTATGGAACCGGAAATAAAAGTAGCTTTCAATTGGGGAGGAAGAGAACGGGCCATTTCCAGAATGGTGGTGCCGCCACTGGTCAGCACAAACATTCCGTTATCGATCAGGCTGATCGCCTTTTGCGCAATTGTCTTTTTCTGGTGTTGTGAATAAACGCCGTTGGAAGGGAAATGAACATCGTTGAAAGAATGGGATAATGCACCTCCGTGCACCTTGATCACTTTACCTTCTTCGGCTAATTCCTGTAGATCCCGGCGAATGGTATCCTCCGACACATTGATATCAATGCATAGCGAGGAGGAAAGTACTTTATTATGCAGGTTTACCTGGTGTAGGATATATGCCTGCCTCTCTTTCTTAAGCATCCGTCAGTTTTGTAAAACTAAAATAAGTTAAATTCCTGCATAAAAACGCAGAAACCGGGAAATATTTGCAGGTTCTTGAAAAAATGTGAGTAACGGTAAACTCTTAGTGGTCAAAAAAAGGCCTGCCCGGGAACGGGCAGGCCTTTACATATTTTATTAAGCGAACGAATTACTTACCAAAAGTAAACCTGGCGGTGAATCCTACTGCCGCGGGTTCAAAATTAATATCGCTGACAAGATTCAGTTCCGGTTTCCAGTCTAAGGAAAGATTGAGGGGTATGTTGGCGAATTTATAATCCAATCCCAGCACACCCATTGCTCCAAAACTGGGGTCAGTTTCATTCTTGGCGGTATTGGGATTATAAGATTTGATAAACCCAAGATAAGCACCGCCACCATAGAACCATTTGATGCCAGATTCACCCATGGGCTTATGAATTTCGGCAAGAGCACCAATAGCTAATGGATCTCCAAATGATAATAACCCTTCAATGGCTACTTTATCGTTCAGGAAGTGTTTGATGGAAATAGAATTATTAACGATGGCCTGGCTGCTGCTGAGCCTGACACCTAATGCTGTTTTATAATCTTGTGCGGAAGATTGATTTGCTGTGACGAATACAGCAAACAGTAAAAAGATGGCGGATACCTTTTTCATGTGTATTTTTTTAATTTTAGAAATTGGCCACATGTTATTCGCTATAAAATTTTCATCCCCGGTTGGTATAATAGCCCGAAAATTTTATAGCTCATTTCATGGTAGTTGTTTAATTGTTAGTGATAGAAATGTATTGTCCTTAGGCAATAAAACCGTCATGCATAGAACGAAAAATGATGCCTGTAAGTCTAAACGAAATGTGAAGAATGAAGAGGGATGCAGGTGTAAGAAACCAGATGCCGGATAGCAGGCCTCTGGTTTTATTCTCTCTATTCGAATAATTCGAATTTTGTCTTGGGCCTTCTTGCTTCCAGCCATTGAAAATTTTCCAGCCGCATTTCAGAAGGGCTCTTTTGGCGGATGGGCCAGAGGGTACCAGTGACCTGGCTGCGGAAAACAACTTTATGTAATTCCTGGTTCTTAAAATAGATATCCATGATATCGCATTTCGATTCGTTGATACCGGTATACGCACTATCTTCATCCTGTATATAATAGATACATTCAGCGTAACCTCTTGCCCTTACCGAATCAATATTGCCATCAATGAACCAGCCATCCATCCGGGAAGATTTGACCTGGTTATAGACTTCGGGATCCATTTTGTTGACAAGAAAACTATGATCAATCACCTGGAAGCGTTCTGCTTTTTTATTCTTTGTAAAAAGATAAAGTGTATCACCCGTTACCTGGCTTTCTTTGGCCCATACCACCGGGTTATCATACATCCGGAAAACAGAATCTTTGAAAGAATAGAACAGGCTGTCGCAAACAGCTTGCAAAGAATCTGAGAAAACACGGACGTTCCGGTACGCTTCAAAATAACGGTTGGTGCTGTCTTTTGTTTTTTCTGCGTTAACAACTTTTACTCCTTTCACGGTGTCTTTCACTAATGAATCCTTTACACCATACAGATCAGTAAGCCGTGCAGAGAATAAGGTATCGGCAGTAATATAAATGGAATCGTTTTCCTGCTTGATGATCATTAAGGGTTTCTTCGTGGCCAGTATTGCATCTGTCCTGGAATTTTGATAAATCACTCCGGCAAGAATTGTAGTGCCCTGTGCAGAATCCCGGATAATTGCATTGCCTTCCACCTGGCGGATACCAGTGCTGTCATCAATGGCAACCCGGTTACCGGTAATGGTAACGGCTCCGTCTTTTATTACCGGGTTTCTTCCAAATTCTGCTTTGCCGGTCTTTAAATTATAGTAGCCATCTTTTGTTTCAATGGTTTTGCCGGCACTGTCTTTTATAAAGGTCTCCGCAATAAAACGGGCAATGCCGTTATCCGTATTATATAAAAGCGAATCCGTCTTCAGGAAATACTTCGGGTCTTTCAGCTCCACATTCTTTTTGAAATAAACATCTTTCAGGTCTGTATAATAATACCCTTCCTTGCTGGTGAGGGTGGTATTGCCATTGACTACTTTACCACCATGTTTATAAATACCGATCTTGGTTTCCATATCATATTCCAGGTCGGGAGTGGTGAGGGTGCCTTTGCCATCGGTGAGTTTGACTGCCCCGTCTAAATAAGCCAGTTTCTTTTTGGTAAGATAGAGCAGGTGATTAGCATAAACATTTGTAGTGTCTGCATCATTGATATGTACATTGCCCCAGGCTTCAAATGTATTGGTATTGTTGTTGATGACACAACTGTCGCACCAAAAATAGCTGGTGCCTTGTTTCAGTTTCACTTTACCGGCCAGTATCTGCAGTTGCGTGGAGTCGTTCACTTTCCGCATCTCCAGTTTTTTGGCTTCCAGTATCTCTACGGTGATCAGTGTATCTTCTGCAGCCGTGGTATTGGTCTTGGGAGCAAGAATGGGCTCCTGTGCTGATAACAACGTAAAGCCAGTTAACAGCCAAAGAGAGAGAAGGGAATAAATAATCTTTTTGTAGTTCATTCGTTAATTGCCTCCGGCAGCAACAGTATCTTTTTTCGCTGGCGAAGTTAACGGGCCGGTTTTATCTTTTTTGCCAAAGACGGAAATATTAACGTAGCGTTTGGGGTGGGCACGAAGATCATCCATTAATATTTCTGCACTCAGTATCGCATCATTGAGTTTGTTATAAAGCTGTTTATCATTGATCAGGGCTCCCAGCGTACCTTCCTTGCTGTTCATTTTAGCTACCACTCCTTTTAACTGAGAAATAGCAGCATTAAGCGTATCAATCGTAGGTTGTATCTCCAGGTTAGCAAATTTTTCCGTAGCTCTTTTTGCATTACTGATCGTGGCAGTGATACTGTCATTATTGTTCTTCAGGTTCTCTGTAATGGAACTTACATTGTTCAGGGATTTAGCCAGCGGACCATTTTGTTCGTCCATGATCTTATTGAGCGAATTCGTAGCCTGGTTCAGGTTAGCAAATGTTTGCTGAAGATGAGCCTTGGTCTGATCATTCAATACACTATTAACGCCGGAGAGTGTTTTCTTTAACGAATCAAGCACATCTCTTACTTTGCCCAGCGTTGGAGTAAGCTGGGCTTTTACATCATCAAGTATACCTGAATCAATCCTTGTTTTGAGTGTATCGCCGGGCTTCAGATATTCTTTGGATAATCCCTTTTCGATGACCACTGTTGAAGTTCCTAACAGCGAAGAAGAAATGAAACCCTTGGAATCTTTGGGGATATTGACATCCGAAGTCAGGTTAATAGTCGCAACCACCGCAGTCAGGTCTTTGTCTTTTACATTCAGGTCATACACTTTGCCAATTACATAGCCGTTGATCTTGACCTCGTTCGACTTGGCCAGGGTACCCAGTTCGGTGAATTCCATATAGATCTTATCGCTTCGGTTGAAAAGGTCCTTTCCTTTCAGGAAATTAAAGCCGACAATCAATAGGGTAAGGGCGGTGATGGATAATATACCTACTTTGGTTTCGTTGCTGATCTTCATTTGGTTATTTTTTCCTTGATACCGGTCAGCAAATTAGCTAATTATTTTTAAACGGCTGAAGAGGTTAACAGGCAGTAAAAAGGCTGACAAAAGTCAGCCTCTGCTCAAAATGGTTTTTTCTCTTCCGTCACCGGGTCCTTAGCTCTTCCTTCTATATTATGTATATAGGTACGCAGGGCGTTGACAATATTTGTAACGATGGCATCCTGGCCGGCTTCGCTGTTCATATATTCTTCTTCTTCTTTGTTGGTGATAAAACCGATCTCGATCAGGATACTCGGCATGCCGGTAGCCTGTAATACCCAGATACCTTTATCATTCCGTTGTTTTACACCGCGGCTCACTCTTCCTGAATCCACAAATTGTTTTTCCACGAGGGTCGCCAGGTTCATGCTCTTCCGGAAATAATTCAGGGTATAGATCAGCATCCTTGCCTTTTCGGCCGGATCCGAGGGGTCGGGAAGTTCAATAGTGGAAGTAGAGTCTATCTCACCATAGTATTCCGTGATATGGGACATCGAATTCACCTTGGCATCATTCTTATTCACGGCCCATATATAGGTTTCTGTTCCTTTGACATGGTTTTCGATCCAGTAGGTTTCATATACCGGCTTCTGGTAAGTTTTTGTCACCCACTTTTTTTTCACTTTCACTTTTTTGGTGGCTGTCACATAATGAGAGACCCGCTGACCATACCAACCACCTGCTTTTCTGCCGGCTGAATTGCAGTGTACAGCAATGAACAGGTCGCCACCGGAAGAATTGGCAAGATCAGCCCTGTATTTCAATGCAGCATCTTTATTCGGCTTATTACCGGGCAACACATCGGTGGTCCGGGTGAATATTTGTTTGATCTCCGGGAATTCTTTCTCAATGGCTTTGCCCAGTTTCAGTGAAACGGCTAACGCAACATCCGCTTCCGTGGAAAAAGTTCCCGGGGCACCGGGATCGAGTCCGCCGTGTCCCGGATCAATGACAATGGTATTGATCTTTTTGCGAGGAGGGTCTTGTGCGAAACAGTCTGCATGTAAGAATACTACTGCAAGGCATAAAAAAGAAAAACATATTCTTTTCATGAAAGAACCGGGTTAGGTGAACAAATGGGTGTCCTGTAAAATTAAGTGCTGAAGCTTAAAAAGCCTTCCGTTGTTTTTCTTTTTTGTCTACGGCTTCCAGCATTGCTTTAGTATTAGCAGCACTGGCGGCATTATTATCAGTATCCTGGTAGTTCTGTTGCTTTTCTAACCAGGCGATATAATTTTTTACTGCACGGGTAATGCATTCTGCCAGTTCTTTCTGCCCTGCTTTACTGTTCAGGTAATCTTCTTCTTCCCGGTTGGTGATATAACCGGTTTCCACTAATATACTCGGCATAGCAGTGGCCTGCAATACCCAGATACCAACCCCACGCTGCCGGACATCACGGTCAATACGACCGATCCTGGCAAATTCATCCTGTACAAAACCAGCCAGTGTAGCACTGCGCTTGAAATACTGTTTTGTTTTTAATAAAGATAAAGCGATAAACTCCGGTGAGTTGGGATCAATGGGGCCATAATTACTTTCAAAATTATCTTCCGTCAGCATCGGGGCATTTTCCCGCATGGCTACTTCTTTATCTTCATTCTTATGCGCACCCCAGATATAGGTCTCAGTGCCTTTGGCCGGACTTGGTGTCGTCCATGTTCTGTATTGTGGCACTTTACGGGTTACTTTCTTTCTCTTTTTCCCTTTCCCTACATAGGAAGTGACAGTTTTATATCCTGTTCTTTCCGAATGCCGTTTGGGTGGTGCTGCATTTACATGTATACACAAAAAAAGATCTCCTTTATTGTTGTTAGCAAAATTGGCACGGGTATGCAGGGCAGGGTAGGTATCCGTTGTTCTTGTCATCAGCAACTTTACATCCGGCAATTCTTTGGCCATGATCTCCTGCACTTTTAAGGAAACATCCAGGCAAATATCTTTTTCATATGAGTATGATCCTTTGGCACCTCCATCACTGCCACCATGCCCGGCATCGATCACGATGGTCTTTACGACCCGTTGTTTCTTTTTGGTATCTGTATTTTCAGTCGAAGAGAAGGAGAACAGCGAAATACTGAATGCTGCAATTACAAAAAAGGCGAGGGTTCGTCTGATCATGGCTTTTCTTTTTTTAATAGGTTCCCGGAATCTTCACAAAATGTTTAGGCTTGTCCATAGGTGGCGGATGGATAATAATTTACATTTGCTGCTACCGTATGCGGCAACTGTACAAAATTAGACCAAAATACCTGTTTAACGTCATTTGCACGGCTGCTATATTATTCACAGTAACGTGGAAAACAGCAGCAAATGGTGCAACTGCTAAAATGTTTGACAGTCCTTTAACAACATGGCAGCAGCAACAGGACACCACGAAGAAGAAGCCGGTTGCCAAAGATTCCACACAACAATTACAAATTATTGCTTCAGATACTTCGAGACTAAATCCTTTTGATACAACTAAAAAACAGGTGACCGATACTTTTTTGCTGAAGATGTCCAAAGATTCGCTGGATGCGCCGGTGAAATACGAAGCAGAAGACTCGGTAGTGATCCTTATTGCGGCAAAGAAGATCATCCTGTATGGGAAAACACAGACAGATTACAAAGACATTACACTAAATGCCCCGCTGGTGGAACTGGATCAGCAAACTTCTATTCTTACCGCCATGCACAGCAAGGATAGCCTCGGCGTCGTAATGGAAGATGCCAAATTCAAACAGGGAGAAAATGAGTTTACCAGTGATACGATCCGGTTCAATTTCAAAACACAAAAAGGATTAACAAAGAATACAATCACCCAGCAGGGAGAAATGTTTGTACATGGAGAGAAAATTAAAAAAGTAGATGCCAACACCACGTTTGTGGGTGGTGCTCAATTCACCACTTGTAACCTGGATGAACCGCATTTCGCCTTCCGAACGAATAAACTGAAGGTCATTAACCAGAAGCTGGCTGTATCCGGGCCTACCCACCCGGAATTTGAAGGAGTGCCGGTTCCGATCTATTTACCCTTTGGTTTTTTCCCCCTGAGCCAGGGCCGGCATTCCGGGTTGATAGCACCACAATTTGAGACGAATGAGCAAATGGGTATTGGTCTTGCAGGCCTCGGTTATTATAAAGTGATCAACCAATATTGGGATATTGAAACCCGGGCCAATATATATTCCTACGGAAGCTGGACATTGAATGTGAAACCCACCTACCGGGTACGATACCGCTATGTCGGATCTTTTAATTTCAGCATCCAGAGTACCAAACAGAATTTCAAAGGTGACCCCGACTATCTCGCTAATAAAAGCTACTATATCACCTGGAGTCATAGTGTCGACGGCAAGGCCAGGCCGGGACAAACCTTTTCTGCCAATGTGAATGCCGGTTCCACCAAATACAACCAGCTGATCCCGAATAATACGGTCCGGAACTTCCAAAACCAGTTAAGTTCCTCGATCGCTTATTCTAAAACCTGGAAGGATAAACCATTTAACCTTACGCTTAGTGCCAACCATAACCAGAATAATGCAACAAGACTGATCAGTGTAAGCCTGCCGGATGCCGGTTTTACCGTGAATACCTTGTATCCATTCCAGAAAAAGAATTTTACAGGCGAGCAGAAATGGTATGAAAAATTGGGGATCGGGTACAACGGAACATTCCGCAACCAGGTTTCTTTCTATGATACCGCTTTTAATTTCCGCCAGTTATTAGATACCCTGCAATGGGGTGCACAGCATAGTATTCCTGTTACAGTTTCTTTACCGGCTTTATTTGGTGGTGCCTTAGTGGTGGCACCTTCTGTTTCTTATTCACAGGTATGGATCGCACAGAAAACAAGAATGAAATGGAATACAGCGAAGCAAAAACTGGATACCATCAGCCGGGAAAAAGGATTGTTCATTGATCAGACCATGCAGTTCAGTATTGGTTTGAGTACAGCGATATTTGGTACCTATCAATTTAAAAAATCAAAAATTATAGCCATTCGTCATGTGATCCGTCCGACACTGAGTTTGAATTATAAACCTGATCTTTCCAAAAAACATTATTATACCGACACGATCTATTCGGGATATACAGGAAGATTGCATGAATTTACCGGTGCATTATTCGGTGGATATGGAGAGGGGCGAACGGGAGGGATGTCCTTCAACCTGGACAATAACCTGGAGATGAAAGTAAAACCCAAAAGGGCTAAGGGAGATACTACTGAGGCGCTTGAACCCAAAAAAATTCGGTTGATTGACGGCTATGGTTTATCTACAGGATATAATTTTCTGCGGGATTCATTGAAACTGGATTATATCAGTCTTTATTTCCGGGCCAATATTTTTGAAAAGATCAATATCAGTGCGAATGGTACGCTCAATCCTTATAAAAGTGATTCGATTGGAAGAGATATTGATAAATATGCCTGGTCGGGTGGTAAGTTCTCTCCCGGTCGTTTAACATCGGGCAGTATTTCTATCAGCACCAGTTTCCAGAGTAAACCTAAGGATCAAAAGAAGGAGGACGAAAAGAAAAAGCAATTGCAACAAAACCTGGAAAGCCCGGAGCTGCGGGCTGATCAGCAACGATTACTGGATTATGCAAGGCAGAATCCCAACGAGTTTGTTGATTTTAATATTCCCTGGCAGGTGACGTTGTCGTATTCATTGAATTTTTACCAGCGGTTGCGCCCAGATTATAGTGGCTATGATAAAGAATTCAGTTCTAACCTGAATTTCAGCGGCAGTTTCAACCTGACACCGAAATGGAATTTTAGTGTGAATGGTTATTATGATATTGATACCAAAGACCTGCAAACCTTCACGATGTCCATTGCCCGTGAAATGCACTGCTGGCAGATGTCGATCAATGTAACGCCGATCGGGTTGTACCGTTTCTTTAATATCAGCATCAGCCCCAAAGCATCAGTGCTGCAGGATCTCCGCATCAACCGTACAAGATCATTTTACAGTTATTAATCAGTTGAGCAAGTCTATTTGTAATGACTGGTATAGTATGTCTTCATAATACCAGCTACTTTTTCTTTTAGCTGCTCCACAGTTTGGTTGCTGACTTCAACAGGAGGAAGAAAATGCATTTCCAGTTTATGCGGGATAAAGAAGAATGATTTATGGACTGGTACCGCTTTTTTTGTATTGAAAATAAGTGTGGGAATAATTGCAGTATTCGTTTCCACTGCCAGTTTGAAAGCGCCGTCATAAAATTTCTTCAACGGTTCATTCGTCCGGTTGCGGGTTCCTTCCGGGTAAATGCACATATGCATGCCCTTCTTCAGTACATTTTTCATTTCTTCAAAACTTTTGCGGCGGCTGGCATCACTGTTACGGTCAACCAGTACTGATCCTTTCCGATAGAACCAGCCAAACAGTGGTACTTTGGCAAAGGATGTTTTAGCGATCGTTTTATTGGCTCCCGGTACATAGGGAGCTGATAAAGGAACATCGAGTAATGAATTATGATTGAAGGTGACGATATATGATCTTCCTTTTGCAAAATTTTCTTTTCCTTTTATGGTAACAGGGCAACCTACTAACCGTAACCATACATCCATCCATAGTTTGGCAATACGGATGAAGACGGCAGAGCCTTTTGGGTCGGGTATTAAATAAGTGATCATCGAAGGGATGAAGATCACAAGGAATGTTACTGCAAAACTTAGTATACCCCATACGGCCCAGATGCGTCCGAATATTTCTTTTATAATTCTCATATGGCTTAAAAGTCTTTAAAGATTGTGGCTTTCAATTCCGGCCATTCATTTTTCAATACACTGTAATAGATGGAAGTCCTTCGCCGGTTATTCCACATTTTCATATGGCTGCGCAAAATGCCTTCTTCAATACCGCCCACATTTTGTAACCCTTTCCGGGCCCTTGTATTTTGTTCGTCTGTTTTGAATTCAATCCGTTCAAAATTCATGACATCAAAAGCATACCTCATCATTGCAAACTTGGCATGTTTGTTCAGTCCCGTGCTGCGGAAGGCAGGGGCCAGCCAGCTCCAGCCGATCTCGGCCCGCAGATCATACATAGAAATATTTCCCAGGCTGCTGCTGCCGGCAATCTGTCCTGTTTGCTTGTCAATAATTGTAAATGGCCGTCTTGTATTGGCTGCTTTTTCTGCAAATGCAATTTCAAACCAGCGTTGCAATTGTACAGGATCAGCCAGGTTCAAAGAAAAATAATACCACATATCTTCATCCTGCTGTGCCAGTTGCAGCATGACAGGGTAATCAGTCACATTCAATGGCCTCAATAAGGCTTTACCTGTTTCTACAATCAGGTCTGCAGGTATCATCTTTAATTGTTTTAAGTGTTAAATAATTATAATTGCCAGTCCACCGGGTCAATTCCTTTACTCATCAGCCAGGCATTTGTCTTTGAAAAATGCTTACATCCCATAAACCCGTTATGTGCTGACAGGGGAGAAGGATGGGCTGCTTTCAACACCAGGTGCTTGGTTTCGTCGATCAGTATTTTTTTATCCTGTGCAAATTTGCCCCATAATAAGAACACCACATGTTCTTTTTGCTCCGATATTTTTTTGATCACGGTATCTGTAAAGCTGGCCCAGCCAATTTTCGCATGGCTCATCGGTTCACCGGCCCTTACAGTCAGTGAAGCATTTAATAAAAAAACTCCCTGCTGTGCCCAATGTGTAAGATTGCCATGGTTGGGGATCGTGATACCAATATCATCGTGCAGTTCTTTAAAGATATTGACCAGCGATGGCGGGGGCGCAATGCCTTTTTGTACCGAAAAACAAAGACCGTGGGCCTGGCCGGGTCCATGATAAGGGTCCTGGCCGAGGATCACCACTTTTACGTTATCAATTGGGGTGGTATCAAAAGCATTGAAGATAAAAGGCCCGGGCGGGTAGATCGTTTTGCCCTGTGTCCGCTCTGTTTTCAGGTGCAGGACGATTTGCTGGAAATAGGATTTGCTGAACTCGTCTTTCAACAGTTCTTTCCAGCGGGGTTCTATTTTTACATCCATTATAAATAGCCTTTGGCTGCAAGCTAAAAAAAATTATCTTTGCCGCCCGGACGAAAAAGCTGTTTACCCGTATTCAGCTGATCAGTTTGGAAACAGTTCTTTATAAAATGGTCCGGTAGCTCAGTTGAATAGAGCAACTGCCTTCTAAGCAGTAGGTCATTGGTTTGAATCCAATCCGGATCACCAGGCGTTCAGTTCAAACTGGACGCTTTTTCTTTTTTACTACATACCCGGTAACCGAAAGCCGTCCAAAAACACATTCAATTTTTGCTCCGGCAGTTCTTTCAGGCTGTTGCCATATAACACAGCGATAAATTTTCCATCCGTCCAGGCTTTGATCTTCCAGTTGCGGTTCTCCCCATCTTTCCAGTAATCGATCACACCGGTTGTTTTTTCATTCTCTTTCAATTTATGCCCTTTGCCATAACCGGCAGCCTGCCGCACATTGAAATCAGCTTTCAGGAAATCAAGGTAAGAGATCATCAGTTCTTCGGCTTTTTCCAATTGTTCCACCGGGTTCAGCAGTTTGATGCAGATCACACCGTAGGTGACATCCGCATTGATACATTCCCCTGTATATACTTTAGAAGAGTCTTCGCTGTAGTCAAAGAGAAAACCTTTCACATCACAGTACATATAGACCGAACAGCCCGAATTACTGATGGGATATTTTTTCAAGCCCTGTGCCCCGGTTGTTGTGATAATGAGAAAGGATACTGCAATAAAAAACAAGCCCCGCATAGAAAGAATTTGTATAAAGATAACGGATGCCTTGAGATTGAAAAAGCAAGTGCTTTGTTCAGTGAACAGCCTTTGAATAGCCGCAATACTCTTTTATCATTTTTTCTACTCCAACACGTAGCTTTGCAAAGCTATGCCAACAACATTTAACTACGGAACAGATACACTGACCACTTCAACAGCACTGGCCATTGCTGCCGGCAGGATGAAAGGGGTGCTGAATGAAGAAGCAGTCCGCAAAATAAAAGCCAGTCAGCAGCATGTGCAGCAGATCGTGGATGCGAATAAAACCGTGTATGGAGTAAACACCGGTTTTGGTATCCTTGCCAACACACCTATCTCCAAAGAAGATACCGCCACCCTCCAGTATAAAATATTACAAAGTCATAGTGTGGGAGTGGGTGATCCCATCCCGGTGGAAGTGGCCAAGCTGATGATGATCACCAAAGTGCATGCACTGGCACAGGGATACAGCGGGGTTCAATTAACTACATTAGAAAGAATCACCTGGCATATTGAAAACAATGTGATCCCGGTGGTGCCGGAAAAGGGCAGTGTGGGAGCCAGTGGCGACCTTGCACCTCTGAGTCATTTGTTTTTACCATTGATCGGATTAGGCGAAGTCTTTTATAAAGGCACAAGGCAGAAAGCACAGGATATACTACAACAGTTTGGTTTATCACCCATACAACTCGGGCCGAAAGAAGGATTGGCATTGATCAACGGCACGCAGTTCATTTTATCTTTTGCGGTGAAAGCGGTACAGCGGATGCATAATTGCCTGGAAGCAGCTGATATTATTGGTGCGATGAGCCTGGAAGCTCTTACTGGTACTAAAGCTCCTTTTGATGAACGCTTACACGAACTCCGGCCTTTCAATGGCAATAAATTAGTGGCACAACGATTACGATTGTTGTTGAATGGTTCTGATATTATGCAAAGTCATGTCGATTGCGGCAGGGTGCAGGATCCTTATAGTTTACGCTGCATGCCACAAGTGCACGGTGCCAGCCGGAATGCCTGGCTGCATTTAAAAGAACTGACCGAAATCGAACTGAATGCTGTTACGGATAACCCGATCATACTTGGTGCGGATGATACGATCAGTGGTGGCAATTTTCACGGGCAGCCGCTGGCCTTGCCTTTAGATTATTGTTGTTTCGCTGCAGCAGAGATCGGTAATATTTCTGACCGCCGTTGCTATTTATTATTGGAAGGCAAATGGGGCTTGCCTATGTTGCTGATGAAAGATGTGGGGCTGAACAGTGGCTTTATGATACCGCAATACACCACTGCTGCATTGGTGACTGAAAATAAAACGCTTTGTTTCCCTGCCAGTGCGGATAGTATTCCCACTTCACTCGGGCAGGAAGATCATGTGAGTATGGGCAGTATCAGCGGAAGAAAACTTAACCGGGTATTGGATAATTTGGAATTTATACTCGCTATTGAATTATTATCCGCCTGCCAGGCCATTGAATTCAGACGGCCTTTGAAGAGTTCTGAACTATTAGAGTTTGCGCATGATTATGTAAGAGAGTTTGTAGGTTTTGCCAGTGAAGACCGCATTTTTGCTGATGATATCAACAAGGTCTCAGGGATCATTAAAGATTTTTCTTTTGTGGAGAAAGTGAATGCTTTTGCCGCCTCTAAAAATATTCAGCTGAACAGTGGCTTTGCTGCATTCTAAATGCGAACTGCTACAGGCAGTTTTTCAGGCCACAGATTACACGGATTCACACAAATTCAGTCAGGACCTTTTATACGATTGCTATATAAAGTGATTAATAATCCGTGTTCATCGGTGTAATCTGTGGCTACCTTATTCGTGGCTCACAACTGTATTCCCGCTTCCAGTGCCAGCTTCATCATTGGCAGCAATGATTTTTCCCGCTGGTCGGCAGATATTTTTTCATGCGTGGGAATAATATCGGATACGGTGAGAATGGTCGCTGCATTTTTCCCCAGATATTTCGCATTGGCAAATAATGCAAATGCTTCCATTTCTACTGCCAGGCATTTGTTGTCCGCAGCCGCTTTCGGGATCTTAATGTCTTTACGGTAAAAGATATCACTGGAATGGATATTACAATTCCGGATGGGCAATTCCAGCGTCTTTGCCGTTTGTTTAATGATCTTGAACGCTTTTCCCTGGTGGCGGATCAGTGAATCTTTGATACCCCAGGCATATTTTGCAAAAGTGGATTCGCTGGCCGCATTATCCACGTTCACCAGGTCAAATAATTTCAGTTTGGTCGTATACGCACCGCAGGTACCGATGCGGATGATGGTATCCACTTCATATTCGGTAAAGAGTTCGTAGGAATAGATACCAATGGAAGGGCAGCCCATACCACTGGCACCGACAGAAATGAGTTTGCCATTATAGGTGCCCGTAAAGAAATAGATATTCCGGATCTGGCTCACCAGTTTCACGTCCTGTAAAAAGTTATCGGCAATATATTTGGCCCGCAACGGATCGCCGGGTAATAAGACGGTCTTTGCAATATCTCCGTGCTGTGCGCTGATGTGGATACTCATGTGGTAAATTTGGTAAGGATGAAGGTATTAATTTATTGGAGAATAACGACTTTTGTGCTTCAACACAGATACACGGAAGACACTGAGCTCACAAAGGCTTTGTGTTTAAAAAACTAAACTATGACAACGATTGCCCGCAAATACGACGCTGCTAAGTACAAAACCCCAACAGGGACTACACTTCACTGCAAAGGCTGGATACAGGAAGCTGCCCTCCGTATGCTGCTCAATAACCTTGACCCGGAAGTGGCCGAACGTCCCGATGATCTCATCGTGTATGGCGGTCGTGGTAAAGCGGCGAGAAATTTTGAAGCCTTGGATCATATCATTGCTGCCCTCAAAGTATTGGAGAACGATGAATCCTTATTGATCCAATCGGGCAAGCCGGTAGGTATACTGAAAACACATACGGATGCGCCAAGAGTTTTAATAAGCAACTCCCAACTGGTTCCCAACTGGGCCAACTGGAAACATTTTGATGAACTGGAAAAGAAAGGCCTGATGATGTATGGCCAGATGACAGCCGGAAGCTGGATCTATATCGGTTCACAAGGTATCGTGCAGGGCACTTATGAAACCTATGCAGCAGCAGCTGATAAGCATTTCAACGGTACCTTAAAAGGAACTTTAAATGTAACAGCCGGGTTGGGTGGTATGGGTGGTGCTCAACCATTAGCCATTACGATGAATGAAGGCGTGGCATTAATAGCGGAGGTGGAAGAATGGAGGATCGATAAACGACTTGAAACAAGATACCTCGACGAGAAATATACAGATATCGATGAAGCGATTGATAAGGCACAAGGATACAAGGCACAAGGTACAGGTAAGAGCATTGGCGTTCTGTGTAATGCCGTTCAGTTATTACAGCGGTTAATTGAAAGAAATATCATTCCTGATACACTCACGGATCAGACATCTGCTCACGATCCGTTGATCGGTTATATTCCGCATACACTTACCAATGAACAGGCGAATGTATTGCGGCAGGAAAATCCCACTCAATATCTTGAACGCAGTTATGAAAGTATGTACCTGCATGTGCAGCTTATGCTGCAACTGATGGATAAAGGAGCGATCACCTTTGATTATGGAAATAATATCAGGGCAAGGGCGCAGGAGTATGAAGTCCGGAGTCGGGAGTCAGGAGCCGGTACTCATTACTCCCGACTAACGACTCATGACTGTTTTGACTTTCTTGGCTTTGTACCGGCGTATATCCGCCCTCTTTTCTGCGAAGGCAAAGGCCCGTTCCGCTGGGCGGCATTGAGTGGTGATCCCAATGATATTGCCGTTACCGATGAACTCATCATGAATATGTTCCCGGAAAATAAAGGCATGATCCGCTGGATGAAAATGGCCAAAGAGAAAATTGCTTTCCAGGGATTACCGGCCCGTATTTGCTGGCTGGGGCAGGGTGAAAGGGAAAAAGCAGGGTTGGCATTTAATGAACTGGTAAGAACCGGGAAAGTAAAGGCTCCGATCGTTATTGGCCGTGATCATTTGGATACCGGTTCCGTGGCATCGCCCAACAGGGAAACGGAATCCATGCTCGACGGTTCGGATGCTGTAGCCGACTGGCCGATCTTAAATGCATTAGTGAATACGGCAGGAGGAGCCAGCTGGGTTTCATTGCATCATGGTGGTGGGGTAGGCATGGGTTATTCCATTCATGCCGGTATGGTGATCGTTGCCGACGGAACGGATGATGCTGAAGCAAGATTGAAACGTGTATTGCGCAATGACCCGGGCATGGGAGTGATCCGCCATGCTGATGCTGGTTATGAAACCGCTAAGGAAACACTGAAAGAAAACGGGCTGGATTATAAAGACAGGTTGTAAGAACGATATCGTAAAAATACCCGTTTCATACACTCCTCACATATTATCCATGCCTTTGCTATGCTTTATCTATACAGTATCTACCTATTCCAAACGCTTTTAAGTGGGCTTTGGGGTCTGAAAAGTGTGAGTCGAAAACGGTGATTTGCAATTAAGAGTATATGATATTAAGGAGTCAACTATAGTATCTAAAAACAGCCGATGGAGCGGTTGACAGGAGAATAATTCTATCTTATCTTGCAGCATCTTATGAGAGTTTATTCATTGTTGCTTTTTGTGCTGCTGTATTCCATGGCTCATGGTCAGTTAGAAAGTCGTAACTGGTTTTTGAACGATAACCGGATCGCCATTACGCCTTCTGGTGTAACAACGGGTTTACCTTACCCGCCGAATAATTTCCCCGTTAGCTATAAAAGCGCTTCAGTGTCCGATGCAGCGGGCAACCTTCTTTTGGCTTTTAATGGTAATAAGATCATTGACAGGAACCTGGATGTGATGCCAGCGATGACAAATGTGAATTTGTTTGCCGGGGATAATAAAATAATGATCCAGCAGGTACCCAATACGAACCGTTATTATGTTTTTTATGCCCGCCGCAATAACAGCACCCCCAATATTGTCAATACATCCTGGACATTGAAGTATGCACTAGTTGACCTGTCACTCAACAGTGGTAACGGCGATGTGGTGGTTTATGACCAGGTTATTGATACAAGTTGTTCACCTGCTTTCACGCTGGCACAGGGAGATGATCCCAATAAAGCCTGGTTGATTACTCATCGCTGGACCACCGATTCTTTCTTCGTGTATCCTATTACAGCTGCTGGCCTAAGTGCTACATCTGTTGCCAGCAGGGCAGGAACTAATACAACACTGAGTGATTATATATTCAGAGATCTAAAAACATCGTATGACGGAAAGATGTTTGCTGGTATTGCCTATCATGATTACACGCTAAATTTTGCCACCACTTTTGGATTAGTGGAAGTATTTAATTTCAACACAATCTCTGGTGCGGTTACAGCTAAGGTCAGAACCCGCCGGTTGTTTGGTTATTTTGTCAGCTATTTCTCGCTGGAGTTCTCACCGGATAACCGGCTATTGTATGAAAGCAGGGCAACCCGTGTACCCAACCTGCAGCCCTGTGGCTTCGGCTCCAGTTTGTTAAAGCAATACAATCTTTGTTATACCGATTCGGTGGAGTTTGAAAAATTAGCAGTTACTGTAGCCACTGATTTCCGTTTCTGTAATCCTAATGTTACCTGGGGCAATATACAAACGGGTGCCGACAAAAGAATTCATATGCCCTATAGCGGCAACATTGTTTCTACAGTTAACAATCCCAATCGCATTGGCAGTTACAGTAATTTTTTGTTTAATTCCTACACAGTTCCCAGCCATAACTCTGGCTCAGTTGCCACGCCTGATTTTCATCATAAGCTGATGGAAAAAGCCATCAAGAATAATATAGTGTATAATGGGGGCTGTTATCCCGACCCTACAGTTTTCAGGATCACTAATGATACAATTACGAATGTGCAATGGAATTTTGGAGATCCTTTCAGTGCATCTAATACATCCACGGCAGTATCGCCCTCGCATCTGTTTTCCGCTCCCGGCATTTTTACAGTGACGGCGCAATTATACAATTCGCAGGGAACGTTAATAGAAACGGTCACAGAGTTAGTTGAGATCAAAGATCCCGGTAAAAGAATATTATTTGATTACCCGACCGATACCAGTTTTTGTGCCGGAGGTTTTATAAATATCCATCTGCAGGTGGTGAACGGATTATATCAATGGTATCAACTTGCCTCCGACGGCACGGAGATCAATAGCACCGTATCGGACAGTATTCGCATAGATGGCACGGGAAAATGGTATGTGAAGATGCGGCAGAATGATTGCAATGGTTGCACAATGCTGGATTCAATCAATGTGACGGTATTACCAAAACCCAGTTTCAATCTTGGTACTGACCGCAATCTCTGCCAGGGTGATTCTTTATTCGTTGGGGCTTTCGATCCTGCTGCAAGTTACATATGGAATACGGGGGCTACCTCCATGAATATGTGGATTCACCAGGGCGGATTATATTGGTTAGAAGGGGAATATAATAATAATGGCTGTGCGTTCAGGGATTCTGTTTTGATCACCGATGTGCCCGGTATTTCTTTTGCATTACCTGGTGATACGGTTTTATGCAATAACCAAAATCTATTATTATCTCCCGGAGTTCCTTCTGCGTTTTATTTCTGGCAGAACGGCAGCACCCAGCAACAGTTTACTGTTACACAACCCGGCACCTATTGGGTACAGGTGCAGTCACTAAACGGCTGTACAAAATCAGACACAATCCATGTCAGCTACCTCAATGCTCAGCAGGTGTATCTTGGTAATGATACGGTTCTTTGCAACGGCAGCACACTGCAGTTGCAAGCCAACGTAAATAATGCGCAGTATCAATGGAACACCGGCGCCACCACACAACAAATTACTGTATCGCAGGCGGGTATGTATTGGGTGGAGGTAGATAATGCAGTTTGTACTGTTACAGATACAATAACAGTAATGTTTTCAGCTCCTCCTGTAATATTCTTAGGCAACGATACCACCCTGTGCCCGCAGCAACAGTTATTACTAAACCCGTCCATAGCTGCTGCGCAATACATCTGGCAGGACGGGAGCCAGGCTGCCAGCTATGCCATCACACAGGCCGGTATATATTGGGTGGAAGTAAAACGAAATGGCTGTACAGTCAGGGATACAATTAATGTTCAATATCATACAGTGCCAGCGATCAGTGCGGGGCCTGATGTCCGTTTCTGTACAGGAGACAGTATTACCGTACATGCGGGTAATGCATTTCCAGGATATGCATGGAGTAATGGCAGCACAACTTCTTCCACAGTGTTACATACAGCCGGAACTTACTGGGTAACGGGAACCACGATCAATAATTGCAAAGCGACAGATACACTGCAAGTGTTGCCCCTGTATCCCTTGCCGGTCATCAATCTTGGCCCGGATACAGATATTTGCACAGGCACTACAAAACAATTGGATGCGGGCAGTGGTTTCAGCAGCTATAGCTGGAACAATGGAAATACCAGCTCAACAATCACTGTGAGCAATGCAGGCATTTATGCTGTAGTGGTAAGGGACCAGCAGGGTTGCCGAGGCAGTGACAGTATACAAATAGTTTCACTGCTCCCCCTGCCAAAAAATTTCTTGCCGGTTGATACAGCCATTTGTTCCTATGGTAGTCTTGTTCTTTCATCCTTGCAAAATTTCAACAGCTACCTGTGGAGTACGAATAGTACGGCTCCTGTTATTACCATTACACAGGCCGGCGTTTACTGGCTTGAAGTAAAAAATAATCAACAGTGTGCCGGCAGGGATAGTATTATAGTGCTGCTCAAAGAATGTATGCAGGGGCTATATGTACCAACAGCCTTTACACCAAATAATGATGGACGAAATGATCTCTTCATGCCATTGCTGTTTGGTAATATCTTGCAATATCGTTTCACTGTATATAACCGCTGGGGGCAGGTACTGTTTACATCGGCTGTACCTGCCAAAGGATGGGATGGTCGTTTAGCCGGTAAAGAACAGGACAGTAATGTGTTTACCTGGATCTGCCGCTACCAGCTCAGCGGACAACCGGTAAAAACAGAAAAAGGAACGGTGATGCTGATACGATAAATTGAAGAGGACATGGAATCAGGGGAACGGGTATAGTTTTCTATCGGTACTTAAAAATAACTTTAACTAACTCTTTAAAAGACTTAAAACCCCACCTGCGGGGCTTGGGAGGCTTCTTATGATCAACTGGGGTATAATTGGCTGTGGTGATGTAACGGAGGTAAAAAGCGGTCCTGCTTTTTCCAAAGTACCGGATTCCCGCCTCGTGGCCGTGATGCGCCGCGATGCAACCAAAGCAGCCGACTATGCCCAACGGCACAATGTACCCAGGTGGTATGCGGATGCGAATGAACTGATCCATGACCCGGATGTGAATGCCATTTATATTGCTACGCCACCATCCTTGCATGAAGTATATGCACTCGCTGCTATCCGAGCCGGCAAACCGGTGTATGTAGAAAAACCGATGGCATTGAATTATGCAGCGGCACAAAACATAGTGAATGCTGCCGCTGAAGCAAACATCAAAGTAACGGTGGCGCATTACCGCAGGCAGTGGCCTTTGTTTTTGCGGTTAAAAGAATTGCTGCAGCAAAAAATCATTGGTGATGTACGGTTGGTGCAGTTGCAATTTCATAAACCCGCACCCACCGCTGCGGACTTGGCCGATGAAAAGATCGCCTGGCGGTTTGATCCTGCCATTGCCGGTGGTGGTCTCTTTCATGACCTGGCGCCGCACCAGCTGGACATACTCTATTATTTATTCGGGGATGTTAAAACCCTACAAGGTATAGCACTTAACCAGGGTGGTTATTATGCAGCGGATGATATCGTGACCGGGCAATTGTTGTTTAGCAATGGCATCCTGTTCAGTGGCAGCTGGTGTTTTACGGCAACGGAAGCCAGCGACCATTGTACCATCATTGGCAGTGAAGGCAGCATTCATTTTAGTTTTTTCAGCGGCCAGTATATTATTGTACAGAAAGGCAGCCAAAGCACCCGATTTGATTTTGATCCCTTGCCCAATGTACAGCAGCTTATGATCGCACAAACCGTACAGTATTTTTTGGGCCATGGACCCAATCCCTGTACAGCAGCAGAAGGGGCGGAGATCATGCGGTGGATTGAGACCCTGAGCAAGACAGACGGGTTAGTCTACTGAAGGTTGTATTTGCGAAAGTGGCTGTTGGCAAAAACAGTTTTTTTAGTAAATTGAATTATAAATAGTTACCCCAAAAAGCGAAAGTTTAGTCAACAGGACTTTCGCATATTTACGAGTTGTACGTAATATTATGACCCTACGCAATTCAATACTTTTTTTATTTATTCCAACGCTTTTAAGTGCATGTTCTGACAGCACTCAAAAAAAGCAATACTCTATTACGACCTATTTTACAAGTTTTGACAGTTCTTCAAACTCAATGGGAAACGAAGGAAAGAAATTCAAGTATTCATATGAAGAGTACAACTCTGACAGTAATTTGATTTATCAGGAACTCTATGCTACTACATACAGATTTGGTAATGATTGGGGAAAGCTATTCGAAAAAACAAAATTCTATTACAACGGAAAAGAGAAGTTGAAAGCCGAACGAGAATTTGGGCTTGCGTACAAACCAAGCGAAAAAGGCAAAGTTGTTTATACCTATGAATATACAAGTGGAAAATTGACTAAGTGGTTGGCAGACGGAAAGCCAGTTGAAGAATACAAATACAACAATCAGAATGAACAAGTAGAAAAGAGAATAATCAACGGACTGAACGTTCCTGAGTATTATCGCTCTACCTATGACAATGGCATTAAAACCAGGACCCAATATTTTGTAGCTGACACCATCGTTCGTGTAGACACTTTTATCTATGACATAAATAAGCGGCTTATTGATAAATATTCTTACGACAGCAAAGGGCAAAAAGCTGGACACACACAAACGTTAAGAAATGTCAAAGGGCAAGCCATTGAAGAAAAGTGGAGAGAACCTTTTAATGGATGGAGAATGCGTAATGATGGACAAATTATTGAAGATGAGTTCTACCAATCAAATAAATATTATTATGAAAATAAAGGGCGGGCAAGCAAGACAGAATTTTATGACATTGGTAGGCTAAGGATAGTATATGAGTTTCAGTATGATGACTAAATACTACGTACAACATTGGTATTGCCAATAGTGGGGCTGGACAATGGAGCAATCAGCAGCGGTAATTTTGCTGTGCTGTAGTTCGGGGCTCGACGAATAAAGCCCAGCTTTAGTTCTTAATATTTAACTTTATCAAAAAGCCAGGCAGCAGTTCCGGGCGGACGAATATAAAATTCCCCACCATCGGCAATACCTGCTCGTAAGACGCATACTATGGCAAAACGTTTCATAATAATGCTGGGGTTGTTAATCCAGAGTTTATTTTCTTTTTCCCAGGAAGATAACTGGGATGTCTATATGGCTCAATACGAAAAGGGCGTTGGCTCAACCATAGTTAATATGTCTTTAAAAGGAAATGCACCGATCAAACAATTCCCATTCTTGCTCAAGACAGGTGTAAAATTAATTGCTTGCTCGGAAGATGGGCTGCCTACAAAAGGCGAGTTTGAAACACTTTACCAGATTTCCGACAGAATGAAGTCTATTATCGATTCAAACTTTAAAAATAAATCTGCCGGAACGTTCTCCTATCAATGCGATAGAATGGACTATTATTATATAGATGATACAATAGGAATACGAAAACTCTTAGAACTCGCATTTCAAAAAGAGTTTCCGAAATACCAGTATTCAATTACACTCAGAACCGACGAGAATTGGGAGGCATACCTGGCATTTCTTTATCCGAATGAAGAAATCTATGAGTACATGACTAACCAAAAGGTAATCTTAAACTTAACAAAGGAAGGTGATGATTTAAGTAAGCCCCGGCAAGTTGATCATTGGTTATATTTTAAAACTGAGGCCGCCCGAAATAAATTTATTCTTTATGCCTTAAAAGAAAAGTATAAAATTGAAAGCAAAAAATTTGTGAAAGATGCAAGTCTTAATTATCAACTTCAGATTTCGAGAACTGACATTGTTGAAACCGGGGCCATTACAAAAATTACGTCAGAGCTAAGAAAGAAAGCGAAAGAGTTAAACGGCGAGTATGATGGATGGGAAACATTTGTGGTTAGAGAAAAGTAAAGCGTCTGTCCGGGGTATTAACAAAAAATGGGCGGACGGAGGTAAAACCGGGGTAAATCGCTAATTAATTTCAGTTCGGGCTGGGTAAACAACTACCGGCTTTAGTTTTTAACTTCAACCAAATAATTTCAACCGGCATTGGTTACTTGCGGATAGAATGCTATTTCCCAGTCTTTTTAAATACCCGGGCCGTTGGTTACAAGCTTAAATCTCACTTCACAATGCAAAAAATTAATTTACTCATTCTGACAATTTTCACTTCCATCATTTCCTATGGACAGAGAATTGAGACCGTTTATTTGAATGCGAAAGACAGTACAAACAATATGTATATTGCAGTTGTTCCTGCAAACGGACCCGTAAGATCATTCATGGTTTTACTGGATGGGTTTGGAAATTCACCACAAGACGTTTTGTTTCAAACGGGAATTCCAAAATATGCTGCACAACAAGGTATATTGACAATTATTCCACTTTTACAAACAGGCCCTTCTTATTTCGGAAGCGATACAGCCTCTCAACAATCGTTAAAAGAAATTATAGACCTTATAGTTGCCAAATACCAATTAAAAGGCAAGGACTTATACATTGGTGGTTTTTCGATTGGCGGAACCTGTGCAGTAAAATATGCTGAGTTATCTGTTCAAAATAGTTATCCCATTATACCTAAAGCCGTTTTTGCAGTTGATCCGCCACTTGATTGGGAACGTTATTATAACGCAGCCCAACGAGTGGTGCGGCTATCAAATCCTGACCAGGTAAACGGGGAGGTTTTCTATATGATAAACAGGATAGAAAAAGAAATGAAGGGAACGCCCAAAACTGCACAAAATAATTTTTATGCCCATTCGCCTTATTCATTTTCTGATATGACACAAAAAGCCATAAAAAATTTAATCCATACTCCCATCATGCTACTAGCGGAGCCTGATATTCAATGGTGGTTAAAGGAACGGGGTTACGACTATTCTTATAACAACATTTCAGACCATGCAGCCATGATCAATGAGCTGCAACGACTGGGTAATAAAAAGGCTGTTTTAGTTACAACAACAGACAAGGGATACAGGAAACCTGATAACAGGAGACATCCCCATTCCTGGAGTATTGCAGATCCTGAACAAATAATAAAGTGGTTACAAGCACAGTAATAAAGAAAGCCGGCATGCAACATTTATTTAGCTAAAGGGGGCAGGAGGGGTATGCTATTTATTTTGAAAGCTCTACTGACGTAGCAGAAGAAACCTGTATTCAGAATGGATAAAGACGAATAAGGCAAATTAATTTTTGCAGTCATAAATTGCCAGTACTGCCACCGGCATGCACTATGTAAAAAATAATGATTTTTTTCATGGTTTTGCTGAACAATAACCAGGCTGATATACACTGCTGCTTTTTACCCTGAACTACATTTTTCAACAATTCATCCTTCCGGCATTACACAGATGTGTAATAGGCAGAACTGTTTATAAAGAGTAGTTTAGCCTGTATAAACATCAACCTGCAAGTATGAAAAAGATAGTATGCTGTTTTATCTGCCTTTGTGCCGGTGTCTTATTGCTGCAAGCACAAAAAATTCAGACGGCCAGGCAAAAATTGGATACCAGCAAGCAACGGCTGGTGCTGGTTAATCAGGCACAAAGCATTAATGGAAATATTGCCCTGGCACCGGAGATAAAAATCTTTGAAAAGCCCAATTTCCAGGGCGCCAGTGCCAACCTGGTGAGGAAACCGGATGGGAGTTTTTATCTTCCATTCCCATTGAGAAATGTATCTTTTAAAGTGCCTGATGGGAAGATCGTATATATTAAAAGGTGTTTTGAGTTTGGTTCGGAGACAGCCTATTTTACCTCTCAAACCAACATCAGCCTGCAGGATATTTGCGGTATCCGGACCGATGAAAAAGCCAGTATTGAAATAACCTTTACCGGTATTTCCACTGAAGTGCATAACCAGGATTGTATGCGTTTTTCAGGTACAGTGCTTATAAAAATACTGGAAACAGCGCCGGATAATGCCAGCAGTGATGCGGTGATGCAGTATACCCAAATGATGAAGGGCCGCCAGCGTTTTTTAACCCGCCAGGGGGAGTGCCGCATATTCGACTGGTCAACCAGTACACAACGAACCAGCAGGCAGTACAGCCCGCTGTACAATAATACCAATACTATATTTAACAATAACCCGGTTCCTGAACTGACCAGGATCGCCAGGGATTATTTCGATCATATAGATTCCTCATATAAAGTTGTTTTTACCGTGGGAAAAACGGCGTTGCGGGAAGGAAGATTGAGTGTCTGGACAAAGACCGACCTTGTTTCAGCACATAAGACCTGTGATCTTTGTGATGATTTCTCTTCCGGGATAAAGATGGAAACGCCCGGCTTTGCCAGTTTCCCGATTAATAAAACAGGCAGGGATGGAAAGAGGCTGGATGCAGCAAACCCGTATTTTATAGCGGGACCTTTCAGGGCCAAAGGATCAAGAGATGGGTTTGCCGTAACAGCAAGTGCCGGTACTATTAAAAATTTCAGGGTGCATTTTGCTGCTAAGTTGTAGCAATAATATCAGCAATTACTCCTGTCAGCACCGCTCTGCGAAACTTCCGGTTTCGAAAATTTACCAGTTCGCTTTTAACGATAAACGTTACTTGCAGCGTTGTTGCTGTTTATCAAGAACAACAACCCTGCTTAAACACTTCAAAGCGTAAAGCTTCCCCTAAAATCCACCTTTTACAGGATACGCAACTATTATAATAAACGGATATTTGGATAAACATATGGTATATGAAAAAGTATTTAATGTTGATGATCCTGCAGCTGGCTGTTTATACAGGTTTTTCACAAGCTATTACTGATCTGGTAAGTTATACATTGCCGCCAGGCTGGTATGCGCAGAAAACAGGTGATCATATCACCCTGCTGAAAACAGGAATGGAAGATGGCAATTGCCGGATCGTATTCTTTAAACCCGTGAAAACGGTCACAGATACGGTGACGGTTTATACGAAATACCGGAATGAGTTGGTGCCCGCTAAAAAATCTGTTATTACCGGCAGCACAGCGGTGCAAAAGCAAACAGGCCCGGGCTGGACCAGTTTTTCCGCTTTACAAAATACCGGTACAAAAGGCAATACCTACAGCATCGCTTTTTATTCTATCTCCGATACCAAACAAACCATCTTTTTTGCTGTATATGCAAACAGCGACACTTTATGTAACGATGAGCTGGATGCGATCATACCATCAATTAGCCTGACCACCCTAAGTGATGCATCAACTGCTGATAAAACAAGAAAGCCTAAATCCAAAAAAGTCCGGGTCTTGCCATTAAAATCATTAAAGGCTTTTGTTAACTGATACTTACTAGTTAATGAGAACTTTTATGCCAGGGTTAATAGATACAGGAAACCAGGTTAATGGTAATTCGGTAGTAAAATAACATGGAGGGCCTTTACATTTGAACATTCAATCATTCACCAATGCCCAGGAATTTATCTTGAAAAGAGACGGGGATAAATCCCAATAATGAACTCCTGATAACAGTTAACAGGTGGTCCCGGGTTAAAGAATAAATTTACCAGGAAAAAAAGATACCAGGCAGGAAGTGATGTTACCTGCTGCCTGGTACACCAATAAACAGAATGAATAACAACGATACTTTCACTATTCTGCTGAAGCCGGGCTGATGATATTAGCAACCTGGGTGATCTTTGTAACCGGAAAGCCTCCTTTCTGTGCATGTTCTCTCAGCAGGCTTTCATTAGTGGCCTGGTACACACAAAATATCTTATCACCTGCCACATAACTTTGTATCCATTTAATAGAATTGCCCATTTCTTTTAACACCGTACAGGATTTCTGTGAAATACCTTTTAGTTCAACAGGGGTGAATTTGCTGGCCCCGGGAATATCTCTTTCAATAAGGTAGGTTTTCATTGTTTCCTCTTTTTTACTGTTATCGCCGGCGGGGGCGGTGGTTTGTGCAAAAGAAGTAACGCTGCCTGTTAACAGGATTACGGCAAGAAGACTGTGCAGGATGATCTTAGAAATCATACAAATAGTTTTAGTGGTTAAGAATGAATCAAAGATATATGCAGCACATGCCGTTGTACTATCTCATTTCATGCAATAGTTGGTAAAATTTCTTCAACCTGTGGACAGCATTAAGCGGATTGCAGGTAATCAAGCGGAACGAGACCGAATTTTTTTCGGAAGCACTTGGTAAAATAAGAAGGGGTGCTGAATCCGCAGCTATAACTGATCTCGGTAATAGTACCGGATCCTTTTTGTAACAGTTCTTTTGCTTTGGCGAGCCGGAATTCTTTGACGAGTTCATTGGGTGAGTAACCGGTAAGGGCTGTTGTTTTCCGGTAGAATTGGGATTCACTCATGGCCAATGACCGGGCATAATCATTTACCTGTAATTCAGTATCGGTATATTTCTCTTCCAGTATATCAAACAGGGCGTTCAGCAGTTTTTCATCGTCCGCTGAAAGTGCAAAGAGATTGTTATGTGTTTTGTGCAGTAATTCTTTTGCGATAAGTTCTTTTACACCGGCGGTTATACTGATCTGTGTCTTATGGTTGAGGAAGGACATTCGTTGCAGCAGTTGTAATGTTTCACCAAATAATTTATCGTGTTGCGCAACCGGGTCGCCGGCCTGAATAGAGATGTGGTACTGATCAGTTGATGTGACCTGCAGTTTTTGCTGTATCGCAAGGGCCGCTGCGACAGCTTTACCTGCAGTGATAAAGGAACCAATGATCCGGTCTGTTTCCTGCAAAGCTTCCCGCCCGTCATGTGCAGCAATCTCATTACGGATAAGCTCGTTCTGTGCCTGCAGCAGTTGTGCCGCTGCTGCAGTGCCTGCCCGCTGCTGTACCAAAACCGGGTCGGGCAATTGCACCGACATGATCATCCGGTAGGAAGTATCATCAACAACCAAATGACCGGTATCGGTAAATTGTCCGCTATCGGGATCAGTAATCCGGCCGAGGAAGGCTTGTACAAGGCCAGGCTGAACTTCAATTATTTTATGGGGCAGCAGTCCATGTGAACGATTATGCAGTTCATATACTGTTTCCCTGGAAGGGGCTTCAATAAGACAGAACACATGTCCCCGTAGTTCGTCCACCCAATAAGTCAGGCACTTGCAGTTATGATCTTTTTCGAGGTAAACGTCCCGGCTATGTGCTTCTGCTACTTCTTTCGGATTGACTCCGGGAACAATATGAAGATCCATGTAAATGGGCATTGCTGAATATTATTTCTAAATCAAGATAATCATTTTACGGGCATCTTCCCGTGTTTGTGCAGCGGTCACGCAGATATGATTAACCACGTCTTATTGAAGAACTTTTTCGCCAACAAAAAATTCTTACCAACCATCGCTCTTAACCCGGTTTACTAATAACAGCATTTACTGCAACCGCTCAAAAAGGAAAAGTCCTTGTATCAAATTTTGTACATTCGGTAATGCAAATCAATAAACCCCTGACTGCCTTTATCAGTTTATTTCTGATTCCTTTTTCCTCCTTCTCTCAATCACCCGCCGGCAAGCTCTTTATCATTGGTGGTGGTGATCGTCCCCCGGCCCTGATGGAAGCATTGGTAAAGGAAGCTGGTTTTGGAAAGAATGATTATGCCGTGGTGTTACCCATGTCGGGATCAAACCCGGATACCTCCTTTTATTATTTCAAAAGTGATTGGGTTATAGCGACAGCAACCCCGATTTATAATCTCAACTTTTCGATGCTAAACAATACCGACCCTAAACGGCTTGACTCACTGAAGCATGCAAAGCTCGTATTTATAACGGGTGGCGACCAGGACCGGTTTATGAAGTCGGTGTGGAATACACCTGTTTATGCGGCAATTCATGAAGCGTATCAAAAAGGTGCCACCATTGCCGGCACCAGCGCCGGCGCCGCTGTAATGTGTGAACATATGATTACCGGCACCCAGTTGACAGATACAGTATACCGGGCCACCTTTCCCCGCCTGATCCAAAATAATGTGGAGTTTAAAACAGGACTTGGACTGATCAGCACCGCCATCATCGATCAGCATTTTATTGTACGCAGCCGGTATAACCGGTTGTTATCCGCAATTGCAGCTTACCCTGCACTTACCGGAATTGGTATTGATGAAGAGACCGCCCTAGTAGTGCAAGGTAATAAAGCCAGGGTGGTTGGCCTGCGGCAGGTAGTAGTATTTAAAAATCCCCGTAAGCTCAGGATTACAGAGGAAAAAAGGATCAGCTTTGCAGCCATGGATTTCTCCCTATTCACAGCCGGTGATGAGTTTACTATCACGGACAGAAAGTAAGTACGGGGTAGTTTATTCCCGGTTAAAATTTCTTTCATTTGATTTAACATCCTACTGTCCTATTACGAAATGAAAAACCCGGTATATTTGTCGCTCAGTTTTTAAATCTCCTTCATGTTACGTTCTATTGCCCGCTGTATTGTTCTTGCTCTAACAGGTGTTTTTTCAGTGTTTTCCATTTATGCCCAGGAGGTAAAAGAACCAAAACCCTGGTCGGAGGAATGGGCAAAACCATACGCTCCCTTTCGCATTGCAGGCAATCTTTATTATGTGGGCACTTATGACCTGGCCTGTTATCTCATTACTACCCCACAGGGATATATACTGATTAATACCGGGCTGGCGGCTTCCGTTACCCAGATCAAAGAAAATATCAAAGCACTTGGATTGAAGTATGCCGACATCAAGATACTGCTGACCACGCAGGCCCATTATGATCATGTGGGGGCGATGGCAGCGATAAAAAAACAAACAGGTGCACAACTGATGGTGCATGAAAAGGAAGCGGAGGTATTGAAAGACGGCGGCCATTCTGATTATGCGCTGGGAGGTAAGAGCAGTAGCTTTGAACCGGTTACTCCTGACCGCTTATTGCAGGATGGTGATACCGTTCAACTGGGCAATATGAAATTGAAATTGCTCCATCATCCCGGTCATACCAAAGGTTCTTCCAGTTTTCTGTTTACGGTAAATGACGGGCAGCGTTCATACCAAGTACTAATTGCCAATATGCCTACTATCGTTACAGATAAATCTTTTGATGCCATCAGCAATTACCCGGAGATCAAAAATGATTATGCCTATACATTAAAGGCCATGAAAAATATCTCTTTCGATCTTTGGCTGGCTTCACACGCCAGCCAGTTTAAACTGCACAGTAAACATAAGCCCGGTGATGCGTATAATCCATCCGCTTTTGCAGACCGGACGGGTTATGATGCTGCTCTGGCTGATCTGCAACAGGCATATGATGAAAAGCTGAAGCAGTAACGATATCATTTCTTCCCTGTTTGTTAAAAATGATTTTACCGGTTTACCGTGATACCGGCGTTTATCAAAACAAGTAATTTTGCCCGGTGAAACATTTATTGAATAACCCGGTTTATCATGCGCTGCTTTCCGGCGACCGTCATCTCAGTTTTGGAACAGGAGGAGTGAAATATTTTGCGGATGAAGTTTCTCCTTTTGCCGGTTTTGAAGAAGGCCATGCTAAAGGATTTGCAGAACTGCATGAACAACTTCCGGCGGGTCGTAAAATTCTATATGCCATTCCTTCTTTTATTGAAGAGCCGCAAGGCTGGACCTTTGAACATGAAATAGAAGGATTACAATTCCTGTTCACCGGAAATACAACCCTAACCAATAAAAACCCCGCTATTGTTCCCTTATTGGATATACATGTGGAGCAGATGGTACAATTAGCCCGGCTGACCAAACCCGGACCTTTTGGACAACGAACTATTGACTTTGGGTTCTATCATGGCATTTTTGATAATGATAAACTGGTGGCGATGACGGGGCAGCGGTTGCATGTGGGCAATTGTACAGAGATCAGTGCCGTGTGTACGCATCCTGATTATATTGGCAAAGGATATGCGTTTGCTTTAATTGAACATCAATTACAGATCATCCTGCAACACGGGCAGCAACCGTTCCTGCATGTACGGGCCGATAATGAACGGGCCATTGCACTGTATCAACGAATGGGATTTACTATTTCCCGTTCCATGAATTTTTATTTTATGAAACGGCGGTAATCATTTTCTACTTGAGTTCAGAAAAATTGCCTGCTTATCTTTACTGCAAATCTGTAAGCAATGGAATTAGGCATCGGCATGTTTGGTGACAATCATTATGATAAGGATGGCCAACCTCAATCACCCGGTCAGCGGTTGCAGGAGCTGATCGAAGAAATTAAATTGATGGATGAAGTGGGTATTGATTTTTATGGCATTGGTGAACACCACCGGCCTGACTATGCTGTATCTGTGCCCGAGATCATATTAGCCGCCGCAGCTACTGTTACGAAGAACATTAAACTCGGCAGTGCAGTTTCGGTACTGAGTTCGGCTGATCCGGTTAAACTGTACCAGAGCTTTGCAACGGTCGATCTGATTAGTAATGGCCGTGCAGAACTGATGGCCGGCCGGGGCAGTTTTATTGAATCGTATCCGTTGTACGGTTATAACCTGCAGGATTATGATGAACTCTTTGAAGAAAAACTGGACCTGCTGCTGCAGATTAATAACAACAACCCCATCACCTGGAAGGGTAAATTCAGGGCGGCTTTAAAGAACCAGCAAATATTACCCCGTGCTGTTAATGATCACCTGAATATATGGATCGCTGTTGGTGGTACACCGGAGAGTGTGTTGCGTGCAGCTAAATATGGTTTGCCGGTGATCTTTGCCATCATTGGTGGCAACCCGGTGCAATTCAAACCGCTGTTTGATTATTATAAACAGGCTTACCAGGAATTTGGACATGATATGAATTCCTTCCAGGTGGGTGTGCATATGCATGCCTTCTTCGGTGAGAATGGTCAGCAAACAGCGGACGAATACTACCCCGTTTATTCCTCGCAAATGAACCGTGTGGGCAGCACCCGCGGCTGGCCGCCTTACCAGCGGCAGCAATATGATACCGGCCGGGGACCTAAAGGCCATCTTGTCATTGGTGACGCCAATGAAGCCATTGATAAAATTTTGCAGTTGCATGAACTGTTTGGTCTTACCCGTTTCTCGGCCCATATGGATGTGGGCGGGCCTTCACATGCTGCACTGATGAAATCCATAGAGCTGTATGGAACGAAGATCGTTCCTAAGGTGAGAGCCGCATTAAAAGGAAAATAAGTGACGACTCTTTACAATAACTCTGCATACTCTACATACAGTCCAAGTAAAATATGCCAGACCAGGTAATGTCCGAGTCTTACAAATAGTGATGCCAAAAAACCTGCTTTCCTGAAATACCAGGCCTGTAAAAAATTCATCAGGAAACCAGTGAGCAGTGAATAACTGACAAACCATATGGCACCGTCGGGTAATTGTTCAAGCGGTTCACGCAGGGATGTTAGTACTGCGGCCAACCAAAAAAACAGGGTGGTATATTTCCCTTTGGCAATATAATGGCCGGCAAGCATCAGCAGGGTAAGTGGTATAAGCCGGTAAAATATTTCCACTTCCAGCGCACCGGAACTGTATAGCGAAATGGAATAAGGAAAAGGTTGCAGGAAAGGAGGCAGACTTTCATAGGGCTCCGGATGAAGAATTATTTTAACTACCAGGACATCCAGCAAACCAAACGCAATACCAGTCAGAGCCGGTAGTAAAAAACGGTTCTTATTTGAAATCCTTTGATCCAGCAGTTCAGGAAAGCCAGCCTGCTGCTGCAGCAAAATAAAAGGGAGCCCGATCAATAAAACAATAACATTTATCCAGTCCCACACCCGTATATTATCCATTGTCTGAGCCTGTTCATGGCCCCAGAGAACAGTGATGCCACTGAGTGAAACAAGTAAAAGAAACACAACCAATGATTGAGTCTTTTCGGCCTGCATAATTTTTTTCCCGTAAGACTTTTATGGCACCAATAATGTTACAAAGGGCATTCAGTTTATTTTAGTTGCGTATAGACCGTAGTTAACGGGGATGGATTATTCGTTCAATGACCGCGGGGGCTGCTAAGAGATGCTTTATTTAGCGCTACTACTGTTATCCGAAAACATAGTTTCCTTATTTTTAAACCTTAATTACCGCCAATGAAAAAGTATTCCTTATTTGTATTGCTGTTTATCTCGTTGGGCCTGGCCGCACAAGAAAACTACTGGCAACAACAGTTACATTATACCATCAGTGCCTCCCTGGATGAGCAGGCAAAGCGTATTGAGGGTACGGAAACGCTGGTATATAAAAATAATTCCCCCGTTCCGTTAAATTTCATCTGGTTCCACTTGTGGCCGAATGCCTATAAAAATGATTCAACCGCACTTTATAAACAATTGCAGCAGGATACCGCCCGGGCTAAGAAACTGGAGAATCCCGGTCGTGGTTATATAGACGGGCTTGCTTTTTCAATTAATGGAAAGACTGCCAGGACAGAGCCGCATCCGCAGCATATTGATATTATCAAATTGCTCTTAGAAAAACCTTTAGCTCCCGGCGATTCTATTCGCATTTTTACTCCCTTTCATGTGGTATTGCCAACTTATTTTTCTCGTTCAGGTTACGCAGATGGTGAGATCATGGCCTGCCAGTGGTATCCTAAACCGGCTGTATTTGATAAGGATGGCTGGCATGAAATGCCTTACCTGGACATGGGTGAATTTTACAGCGAGTTTGCCACTTATACTGTAAATCTCACAGTGCCTTCGGGCTACATAGTGGGAGCTACCGGTAACTTATTAACGCAGGCCGAACTGGATGCTTATAAAAAAACAGGATCGGCCAACAATACCGATCGCAAGGGGAAACCGGTATTGTACAAACCCGTTGTGACCACTGCTACCAAAACATTACAATATTATGCAGAACAGGTGCCTGATTTTGCCTGGTTTGCGGATAAGGATTTTGTGATCCAATATGATACGGTTCAATTACCCTCCGGGAAAATTGTGGATGCATTCTCTTATTACCACAACAAGAAGAATACGATCTGGGAAAACAGTATTGATTTTGTAAAAGATGGTACCCGGAAATACAGTGAATGGGTGGGAGAGTATGGATACCCCGTTGTGCAGGCGGTGGAAGGACCTGCCAATAATTCAAGTGGTGGTATGGAATACCCGATGATTACACTGATCACAAGTCCTAAAGCTAAAAAAGAAGCACTGGACGGGGTGATAGCCCATGAAGTAGGGCATAACTGGTTCATGGCAATGCTGGGCAGTAATGAACGGATGCATACGTGGATGGATGAGGGACTGAACTCGTATTATCATTTTCGGTATGAAGCAGAGAAATACCGCTATAATTCCATCTTTGGGGACCAGATACCGGAAGATGTGAAAAAACTGCCGGTTGATAAATTCATGGATATGATCTATAATGTGATCAATCAAAATATACCGATGCAGTCAGCGATGGAAACGCCGGCTGATAAATTCCCCAATAGCGATGAGTACGGAATTGTATCTTATGTGAAAACCGCTTTGTGGTTATATATGCTGGAAGCAGCGATAGGACGGGAGAAAGTAGATGCTGCCATGAAAAATTATTTTTCCAAATGGAAATTCAAGCATCCCCAACCAGCAGATATGCAGGCGGCATTTGAGGAAGCGATTGGCAGTAAACTGGACAAATTTTTTGAACTGACCCGCAAAGAAGGGAAGCTTGAATGACAGGGTGGATAAATGCTCTTGCCCATCCTTTTTTATCCAGCAACTGTCCTGAAAAGAGATAGGTAATTATATATATGTAAAGGCAAAATCCGGTATTCGGTAAATGACCCTCAAACAAAAGATATACAATCACTACCTGCAAGTCATTCATGATAAAATAGCTATGTTTCAAAAAACGCTGGCTGACCTGAAAGAAAGCGGCGCTAATGAAACAAAAAGTACGGCGGGAGATAAGCATGAAACCGCATTAGCCATGTTGCAGATCGAACAGGCTAATACAAGAGAGCAGTTGCATGAGGCGCAACAATTATTAACGGCGCTTGAAAAAATTAATCCTTTGTTATCTCCGCCTGTAATTGTGCCCGGCAGTCTTATTAAAACAAACCAGGGTTATTTATTTCTAAGTATAGCCGGAGGTAAAGCTATTATTGATGGATGCAGGGTGATGGCACTTTCTCCGCAATCTCCCCTAGGAAAATTATTGTTACAAGCAGGTAGCGGTCAAACCGTCAGCATCAGCCAGCATACTTATCACATTGAAAGTATAGAGTAGGCATTAAATAGCTGCGCATTTTATTTTGCTTAGTGGCCGGCTGCAGTTGTGATCCAGATCGGCTCTTCAGGTGGCATCCTCTCTGTACAATCGATACTAATTCCGCTGGCTTTGCCGATCACCAATCTCTGTATCGTATCAGCACCGGTAAGACTGTTACATTTTTTTATGATCCAGTTATACATAAAGGTGGGATCATATAATGAAAGCAACCGGTGAGGTTGTTTTTCAGAATTTGCCCAACGACGGACAAAAAATAATTTAAATAATTGCACCCATTTCGGTTTCAGTTGGAGTCGGCCAATCAATTTTTCAGGAACCAGGACATTGACAGACCATTCAGCCGAAGGCAATATGTTTTCCAGGCCGCCTACTTCTAAAAAACTATGGGCAAATGCCGAGCAACCTGCTCCCTGGCCTTCTCTTGGCTTATTATCGCCATTATATAATTTGTCATATCCTTTTTGTTTATACTCTTCCAGGTATTGCCATAGCCGGTTAAAAACCGAAGAACTGATCTTATACCTGATAAATGCGAGGTCACCGGTTTCACAGCGAAGGTCAATTTGAGGAAGATTAGCTTCTTTTTCATCCAGCTTGCCACTGAGCGTTTCAAATAATATTCCCAATCCGTAGCCTTTTCGGATTACTTTTTTTGTCATACCGGAATGAGGTATTGCCGTGGTTCCAACCAGGGCATATCTTGTACTGTCTCTCAGCTCCACCAGCATATGACCGATAGGATGTTTTTCTTTCCCGTAGCGGGACCGGACCAATGTATTAGCGATATAGCTAAATACTAATTTCCGGGGAGATTCCCAGTTGATGCCTTTGGGGGATGGGATCGTATAGATCGTTAATTCCTGTGCGCCAGCCTGCCCGGCCGTGAATAAAAGAAGGGGCATCACAGCTCTGATCAGTAGTAATAATTTTGAACGGTACTGTTGGAATGATAATATGATGAGATCAAAAATCATATGTCAAACTGAACATTGCCTTTCTATTTGGGCTCGTCTTTTGAAACAACCGTTAGCTTGTTTCAAAGTAGGCCGGGCAGGAGGCCGTTTCATATGACAACGGTCATTCAGCATAATGTCTTTAATCAACAGGTGTTCGTTTTCATAATGCGGTTGCATACATTATTCAGAGAAAAAAGTTTATCCCGTGATCCCGGTAATTTGCTGCAATCTTTTACTGGTTGCTATCCGCTTATACAAAAGAGCCGGCAAATGTTAGTTGTATTTATTACTTTTATCATCCAGACCTCAACCTATGGTTAATTTTCAAGCAAAAGTATTAGAGCACCCGGATTACAGCCGTCAGTTCAATTGCGGCGATTCACTTATTACTGCTTTTTATTGTCCGCTGGAAGCCCGTTTGATGTCGAACCGGTTTTCTGACCTGTGGAGCCAGCATAATTATATTTTTTATGTTATGGACGGAAGAAAGACCTGGCATACAGCTCATGGGTCTTATGAGTTGAAGAAAGGCGATTGCGTATTTGTAAGAAAGGGGGCCAATATTGTTGAACAGTTTTTTGACACCGGCTTTTGCCTGTTGCTGTTCTTTATACCGGATGAATTTTTGTGTGAAACATTACAATCCAAAGCAAAACCACTAAGCAGTCCCGGTCGGAAATTTTCCCCGGTTATGTTGCTGAAGAGCAGTGAAACACTGAATAATTTTTTTGTTTCCATGTTCTCGTATTTCAGGGATACGAAAGAACCTGATCAGTCATTGTTAGAATTAAAATTTAAAGAACTGATCTTAACCATTGCAGATAATCCGGGCAATGCGGAATTGCTGTCTTATTTCTGTTCCCTGTTGCGGGAACCCCAGTCCGTATCCTTACAAAGGATCATGGAAGACAATTATTGCTATAACCTGAAGCTGGAGCAATATGCAGAACTCTGCAACCGCAGCTTATCGGCCTTTAAACGGGATTTTCAGAAGCAATTCAATACCACACCCGGCAAGTGGTTGCTGGAAAAACGGTTAAACCATGCCATGCATTTATTGGGCAACCAGGATAAAAATGTAAGTGAAGCAGCCTTTGAAAGCGGCTTTGAGAATCCTTCCCACTTCAGCCGTTCATTTAAAGAACGTTTTGGTACGCCACCCACAGCGATAAAACAGGCACAAATTACTGCCTGAACTTTTAAGTAAGATATCTGGACGTCCTGGTAAAGCCTGCTGGTCAGCAGGCTGATATTTTTGTGCTGTTATTAAATCATCAACCATTTAATTTTTTTCAAATGAGCACAAAAGAAACACAGGGAAAATTGTGGAGTGTGGCTCCGCAATATTGGTCAACTTATTTCGAACCATTTTTTCTCCCGATCTACAAACATGTCATTAAACAAGTGGAACCCGGTGAAAACAGTTTTTTACTGGATGCAGGTTGTGGTTCCGGTTTATTCAGTCACATGGCTATTTCAAACGGGGCCGATGTAATAGGCGTGGATGCGGCACCGGGCCTGCTGGAAGTGGCCCGGGAAAGAAACCCCGGGAATAACTTTATGGAAGAGGACCTGGAATCATTACCCTTTGCGTCAGAAAGTTTCACTATTGTGACGGGGTTTAATTCATTCCAGTATGCCGGCAATTTCACCAATGCCCTGGCAGAAGCAAAACGGGTATTAAGAGAGGGTGGTAAATTAGTGATCGGAATCTGGGACAAGCCAGAGAAGAGTGATGCCACCAATATCCTGAAAGCAATCGGATCTTTATTACCCCCGCCACCGGCTGGTACACCCGGACCTTTTGCCTTATCCGAAGAAGGAAAGATTGAACAGATACTACAATCACTGTCCCTGAAACTGGTGCATAAAGCTGCTATCAGTTGTCCGTTCATCTATTACAAACTTACAGATGGCATCAAAAGCTTTATGGGTACCGGGCCCGCAGCCGCAGCACTCAATCATGTTAGTGAAAAACAGGTGCAGCAAACCATCGCTAAAGCGCTGCAGCCTTATCATCTTACCGAAGAACTCTATCACCTTGAAAATAGTTTCCTGCTGTTTATAGCAGAGAAATAAATCATTAACCATTAAACCTTTATTTGAACGATCATGAAAAGAATATTTTTCACTTTCGCTATACTGTGTGCAGTAATGCCTGCTTCTCTTCTTTACAGTTGTAAAAAGGATGATCTTGCAGATCATAAGACCGATGCACCCGATGTGGCTGTTGCCTGGATGAATTTATACCTGCGGCTCACAAAAGGTACAGCAGGATTTAATTCTGTTGTTAGTTTCCGGGCCTATGCATATGCAGGTCTTGCGTTGTATGAATCTGTAGCTCCCGGTATTAAAAACGGGCAATCAGTGACCAGCCAGTTACAGGCCGGTATACAAGTACCTTCTGCAGATCCGGCAAAGAAGTATTACTGGCCTGCAAGTGCTAACGGGGCTATGGCACTGATCACAAAAAAATTATTTGCCAATACAACCCCTGCGCTGTCAGGTGCAATTGATTCGTTGGAAAATGATTTGAGAACTACAATGATCAACAGTGCCGGCCCGGAAGAATTAGAACGTTCAGCTAATTTCGGGAAGCAGGTGGCCGCCAGCATTTTTGAATGGTCTAAAACAGACGGAGGTCATGAAGCATATAATAACACGACTTCGGATGCGTATACAGCACCAACAGGACCAGGTTTGTGGGTACCAACGGCACCGGGTTTTGGCAAGCCGCTTCATCCGTATTGGGGAAATAACCGCAGTTTTATTCCCGGGCTGGCAGCAGCCACACAACCCATTGCACCGCCAGTTTATTCCACAGATCCAGGATCTGTATTTTATAAAGCAGTGAACGAGGTATATACGGTATCAACTACTTTAAGTAGTACTGACTCGCTGGTGGCAAAGTTCTGGGCCGACCTGCCGGGGCAATATAATGTACCGGCACATGCCACGAATATTGTTACGCAACTGGTTGTTTTAAAAAAGCTATCCCTCCAGGAAGCGGCAATTTTATATTGCAAGCATGGCATTGCGGGAAATGAGGCACTCATCTCTGCTTTTAAAACAAAATATCATTATAATTTGATGCGGCCGGTCAGTTATATCCGTACTGTATTAGGCCACAGTAACTGGAATCCTGTAATACCAACACCGCCTCACCCGGAATACGCATCGAATCATGCTGTTATTTCAGCGGCATTGGCAACTGTACTGGAAGCTGTGTTTGGTAAGAACTTTTCTTTCACCGATCATACGTATACCAACCAGTATGGCAACCGCAGTTTCAATTCGTTTGCCTCGTATGCAAATGAAGCGGCGCTGTCACGATTGATCGGGGGTATCCACTATCGTTTTACTGCGGAGGAAGGAATAAAGCAGGGTCGAAAAGTAGGAGAGCTGGTTAATCAATTAAAGTTTAAGAAATAAGGATAGCCATAATATTTATTAAACATAGCAGTGCAATTGTTAAGAGGCAGTCTTCAGTTTGAAGCTGCCTCTTTTGTAAGATAAAAGCAATACTCAATACAAACCGGTATTTGCATCAATACATGACGGGAATCAGTATCCTGTTTTTTTCGCTATTCTATTTTTGCTGCTCAATCCCTGGTTATGAAATTCATTTATTACAGCCTTGCTTATTGCCTGGCAGGTTTTTCTTTCCTGGCTGGTAATGCACAGGTAACAGCTATACAGCTTACCGTTAACGTTCCTCTGCCGGATACTGGTACAAAAGCTATATATGTAGCCGGCTCTTTTAATTACTGGCATGCCGGTGATTCCATGTACCGGATGAAAAAGGTCAGTGAAGGACAGTATAGTATCATTCTACCTGTTTTTGAAGGAGTTCATTACATGTATAAATATACAAGAGGAGGTTGGGACCAAGTGGAACTGGCGGCAAACGACAGTACTACCAGTAACCGTCATTTTTATTCATCGGGTCAACTCCATATTTTGGATACCGTGCAAAAATGGAAGCTGCCGGTATCCCGTAGGGTTGTCCAAAATCCAAGACTGGATAAGATCAATGCTATGAAGGATTCTGTATTGAAAAAATTGCAACCCGAGCTAACTAACATGCAGGACCTGCTGAAATTGTATGTTCAGAATATGTTGCAGGAGCGGCCCAGTGAACGTTTGCACCGGCAACTGGATAAAAAGGCGATGAAGAAAGTGCATTATGCATTCACCGAGATCACCGGCCTGTTATTTAATGCGATGGCCCTGTTAACAAGAGAAGAAAAAGATGCAATGCAAAAAAAAATAAAAGATCCAGCCGGTAAAGATGATTTTCTGAATACATTTTTAAATTCGTTCAATACGATCACAGGGAATAATTAGGCTTTAAATAGGGTTGTTAATGCTGAAGTATTCTGCTTTCTATACCAATTTTACGATCTACCTTTTTAAATACAAGATATTCTGCATAGCTGAATGTAGTAATCCTATTTTTTAAATGTACGCATGTAATTGACCAGGCTCCAGATATCATCGCTTTCAGGAATTTTCTTTTTGTAGCCTGGCATATCATCTCTGCCCTTAACAATTTTGAAGTAGAGAGAGCCATCCGTTTGCCCCTGGGTTGCATTCTTTGAAAAATCTCCTGCCTCTGTTTTTAAATTATCTGATTTGGGGCCGTCGCCTAACCCTTTTTTACCATGGCATGACTGGCAATGGGTGCCCCATAACGCCTTGCCATCTGCAATGGAAGATACGTCAGCGGCAATGGGGTTCACTTTGTTTTTATCTGCATCAGGTACCGGCCAGTCTTTTTGTTTTTGGGTGGTATTAAAAATAAAACCTACACCAAGGATGGCTGTCAGCAGGAAAAGGGAAATTAAAAGTATTTTCATTTTATTGCTTTGTTTTTGAAGTTCAGTGTGCTTCAACAGGATAGCCGGCTGCTATGTAAGTAAAGGTCCCCCGGTAATTCTCCAAAGAGTTATATAGTTACATGCAGAAGTTTTATAATTCACAGGTTCTTTCCGTTGAATTTAAAGCAACAATTATTCTCGCTGTTACGGTTACTTGCTTACAGTCAGCCGTATATACAATGTAATTCGACTTATTTTACCAGGTCTGATGTGGTGTTTTGTTTACAGGATCTGCATCTGAACAGGAGCACATGATTTTAATTATATAAGTCAACCTTGCATTGCTCTACCTTGTGTATAGATTTTTTTTACCGGACTATTCAATACTATTAACCCAATCAATTATCAACATGAAATACTTATTCATTTTATTTATCTCCTTTATCAGCGCTGATTGTAGTCCGAAACTCTCCCCGGATCATAACTGGGGTAACCAACGTTGGGTACTGGTAGAGCTGAAAGGAGTGCCTGTACAGCAAAGCGGTGGACGCAGGGATGCATATCTTGATTTTGAAGTTGGTTTAAGAAAATTTGCCGGTAATGGCGGCTGCAATCAAATCAGTGGAAATTACAGCCTTGATAAAAATGCCATCAACTTTCATGAGCTGATCAGCACAAAAATGAGTTGTAATGATATTGAATTTGAAAATCTTTTTATTTCCACCCTGGAAAATATTGATCGTTTCGAAACAAGAGGGAATGACCTGTTGCTGAAAAGAAGACAGGAAGTGCTGCTGGTGCTGCGAACTAAATAAATTTTCTTTTATTCAACTAAGTACTATGCCACAAGATCAAACAATCGTTTTGCATACTTATACAGATATGCTGGAAGCAAAAATGATACAAGATAAACTACAGGCAAACGGAATTGTATCGTTCCTTGCCGATGAAAATGTAATGGGCCTGGATCCTATGGGCGGGGCTGAGCTGAAAATATTTGAAAAAGACAAGGAAGCTGCCCAAAAAGTTATGGCAGAGTAATGCTGATTTTATTTTCCGGTCGGTACAAGCACCAGCCGGTTATTTAAAACTGTTGCATTTAAATTAACAGCCAGATAAACCTCCAGTGAATACTTTGAGCTAATTTTGCCCGTTTATCACCATTCCTCTTGTACTTTCTTTATGTTTTTGAAAATACTTACGGTAGCAGGCCTGGCCACTTTTGAAATTTATGCGGCCATCCCTGCAGGATTTGCCTTTAATTTATCTCCCTGGACTATTTTTTTTACGACTGTTACCGGCGGCCTTGCCGGTGTATTTGCAGCTACATTTTTTGGAGACAGGATCCGGGCTTTCTTTCACAGAAAGAAAACACCGGCTGCAGAGGAAACAAAAAAACACCCGGTACTTGCCCGTATCTGGAACAAGTATGGTGTGGCCGGTCTTGGTTTTGCTGGTACAATAACTGTCGGTGCACCGATCAGTATTGCTGTAGGAACGGGGCTGAATGTTAATCTCAAAAAAATGCTGGTCTGGTGCTGCCTGGGAGTTATAACCCGCTGCGTGTTGTTTACCATTATTGGTTACTACGGTTTACAGTTGTTCTGATTGCAGACTTATCCTAGTTGAACACTCACTTTTCCCGGGTTATTTCTTACTGATCCGGAAAAGTATGCCGCTGTCAGTTACCGTATAAAGCATCCCATTCAGGCAAGCTACATCACGGAATCGTTCCCTTTTATCGGCCAGCAATCTTTCTTCACCCACTACTTTATTATTAACGATCACTAACCGGGCAATATGTGTACTGCTGAGGCCACTGATAAATAAATTATTCTTCCATTCCGGGATCGCATTACCGGTATAGAATGTCATCCCGCTGGGAGAAATGACCGGGTCCCAGTAATACACGGGTTGTTCCATACCTGCTTTTTGCTGAATGCCTTCCCCCACAGCAGGACCACTGTATTCAATGCCGTAAGTAATGACCGGCCAGCCATAATTCTTTCCCGGTTTAACGATATTCAGTTCATCACCACCGCGGGGGCCGAACTCGGCTTCCCAAAGATCACCTGTTACGGGATGAATATCCAGGCTTTGCGGGTTGCGAAAACCATAAGCATATATTTCGGGCATAGCCCCCTTTTGTTTACTGAAAGGATTACCCGGTGCCGGCTTGCCTTCTTTGGTGATCTTAAAAATCTTACCAAGGCCGGAAGTTAAAAGTTGTGCCTGCGCCCTTCCTTCCAGGATGGATCTTTCGCCGGTCGAAACAAAAAGATAGCCCTCTTTATTAAAAAGTAAACGGGAGCCATAATGCAGTTTACTGTCCAGAGCGGGAGTAGCCCGGAAGATAACTACAGGATTATCGATTTTACCGGCTGCTTCATTCAACTGGCCCTTGGCGACTGCTGTCAGGTTACCGGCACCATTTTTTTCAGAGAAAGACCAATAGATCGTTTTATTCTTTGCAAAGTCAGGATCAAAAGCCACATCCAGCAAACCACCTTGTGCCCGGTCATCAACGGCAGGGAAACCGGTAATTTTTTTTACCAATACCCCATTGGCATCATATATCTGCATAAAACCGGTTTTGTCGGTAATAAGCAGGCGGCCATCCGGCATGGGAACAATGGCCCAGGGCTTCCCGATTTTCTCCGCTAACTTATCTGTTTTATAAGGAGTGGTGGTTTTCACGCCTGCGATCCTCGTCTGACCTGCAAAAGCAGGTTTATAATTACTGTTGGCAGCCTTTGTTTCAACAGGTGGCAACTTAGTGGTGTCTCCAAAATCAGCAGTATTGGATGAACCGGAATTATTGGCGCACCCGGTTGTATAGATGAATACCGCCAGCACTGACATATAAAGGCTATATTTTACCTGCATATTTTTATTTTGAAGGATGAATTATAAAAATAAAGAAACCGGCTTAGAAAAACGGTTTTCTAACCTGTTTTAAACAAAAGGGTTTAGAGTTTGTTCGTAACTGGCTAAGTAATCCGATCCGGAGTCTTATAATTGATTTACTTTGATGTTCCAATCAGTTAATACATCTTATAAAAATAATAGCAAATGAATAATGATCTTACAGGTAAAGTAGCCTATATCACCGGCGGAAGCAAGGGTATCGGGTATGGAATCGCTAAAATATTACTGGATAAAGGGATGAAAGTGGCCATTACCAGCCGGACGCTGGAGGCAGCCAAGAAAGCAGCAGCTTCTTTGAGTGCTGATCCTTCTAAGATATTAGCCATCGAATCGGAAGTAAGTTCTATGGCAGCGGAGGCAAAAGCTGTGCAGGAAGCCATTACTCATTTTGGTCAGCTGGATGTACTGGTTGCCAATGCAGGGGTAGGGCATTTTGCTTCAATAGAAAATATAACGGAGCAGGAATGGAAAGATACCATTGATACCAATCTTACTGGTGTTTTCAATAGTGTAAAAGCCAGCCTTGAAGCGTTGAAACAATCCAAAGGCTATATCATTACTATTGCAAGTCTTGCAGGTACAAATTTCTTTGAAAATGGGTCAGCCTATAATGCCAGTAAGTTTGGACTTGTTGGTTTTTCACAAGCCATTATGCTTGATCTAAGGAAGTATGGAATAAAAGTCACCACGATCATGCCAGGTTCAGTAGCCACCTATTTTAATAATCATGTTCCTGCAGTTACCGATGCCTGGAAGATACAGCCGGAAGATATCGGGCAGATGGTAGCCGATCTTTTACAAATGAATCCACGGACCCTGCCCAGTAAAATTGAAGTGAGGCCAACGATACCGGGCAAATAATACAGGATACCAGTTCACCCTGCATGCATTTGCACATTCAATAAACACAGGTACCATGAGGCTTTTAATTACTCTTTCTGTTTTTTTATCTTCTTTTTTCCCGCTGCCGGCACAGCAAGAATACGCTGCTGATAAAATTCCTTTACTCTTCCGCCTGGATGATATTGGGATGTGTCATTCTGTGAACGAAGCGGCTAAAGCAGTCTTAGAAACAGGAATGCCTGTTTCAATGTCGGTGATGGTACCTTGTCCCTGGTTTACGGAAGCGGCGGAGCTGTTGAAAAAATATACCAACGTATCCATTGGTATTCATCTTACGCTCAATTCCGAATGGAAGCAATATCGCTGGGGTCCCGTGTCGGGAGTTTCGCAGGTGCCAACAATAGTTGATTCACTGGGTAATTTTTTTCCTTCCCGAAGCAAGCTTTTTGCCAATAATCCAAAACTTACCGAGATAGAAACAGAACTCCGGGCACAGATCGAAAAAGCTTTACGGGCAGGATTAAAAATCGATTATCTCGATTATCATATGGGTGCGGCAGTGCAGACCACTGAAACAAGAGCTATCGTTGAAAAACTGGCGAAGGAATATAAACTGGCAATATCCCGTTATTACGATGAAGTGGATGTGGAAGGAGGATATGCTGCACCAGCTGCGGGTAAACTGGATACGCTGATGGCAAAAGTTAAAGCCCTGCAACCAGGTGGAACAAAATTATTTGTCGTGCATATTGGTTTGGATTCTCCCGAAATGAGTGCGATGGAAGACCTCAATCCTTCCGGACCAAAGGACATGAGCAAACACCGGGAGGCAGAACTGCTTGCATTGCTAGCCCCATCTTTTCAACAAATCATTCATAACAATAAATTCCGGTTAGTTAATTACCGCATGCTGACAGAGGAGAAAGGACTGGATGCTTTGAAACGACCGGGAACGAATTAAATAATGCTGCGCATATCTTTGTCAAAACCACGTCGAACATCATGAAAAAAATATCCGTTTCCTCTCTATTGGTAATTGCTATGTTATTCCTGGTATCCTGGTCGCAGACAGGTAAGCCAACTTCAACTTATTACCAGCTCACGATGTATCAATATACAAGTGCAGAGCAGGAAAAAATGCTGGATGATTATTTGGAGAAAGCCTTTATCCCGGCGATGCATAAGCTGAAGATCAAAACAGTGGGTGTTTTTAAAGCAATAGCCAATGATACTGCCGCAGTGAAGAAATTATATGTACTTATACCTGTTCGCTCCATGGATATATTAGAAAAGCTACCGGCCCTTCTCGCCGCTGATCAGGACTATCAAACGAATGGAGCTGCTTATATCAATGCTATTCATACGGCACCTGCTTATACAAGAATGGAAACGATCATCCTGAAGTCGTTTTCGCTTGCACCATCCCTGCAACTCCCGGCATTAAAGGCTGACAAGAATGAACGGGTATATGAGTTGCGCAGTTATGAAAGCGCTACGGAAAAAATATTCCGTAACAAAGTAAAGATGTTCAATGAAGGAGGGGAGATCGCTATTTTCAAAAAATTAAATTTCAATGCCATTTTTTACAGTGAAGTGATTGCGGGTAGCAAGATGCCCAACCTGATGTACATGACCAGTTTTGAGAATATGGCGGACCGGGATGCGCATTGGAAAAGCTTCGGCACTGACCCGGATTGGAAAACATTGTCAGCGATGCCCGAATACAAGAATAATGTATCACATATTGATATTATGTTCCTGCGACCGGCGGCGTATTCAGATTATTAAAACACTATCGGCTTTACTTTCCTTTTTTACTTTGCCCGTTTTTCCGCTCCTTGCTGTTATGGGTGCTATTTTTTCCTTTGAGCAGTTGTTCTTCACCCTCCCGGCTGTCCAGGTTGTCCTTGTTCTCCGGTTTATGCCGGTTGGTATTGAATTGGGTATTCTGCTTCGGGTTTTTAGAGGTCATACTTTTCATATACGCTGTTTTTAATGTGATTACCAACATTTCAACCATCATGGCACTGTCAATGTACTATTATCCCTTCTCCAAAAAAATGATCTGCTTACGGGTGCATAAATAATTTTACCGGGAATAGGGGTATTTTATCCCCCGGTTGTTATAGGATAAATAAAACAACCGATCAGATGAAAAGAAAAACAAGGGCGGCCATCACCATGATGGTATTGCTGTTGAGCATTGCAACAACAGCACAGGAAAGAAAGGTAAATACTTTATTTAGCAGTCATCTCCGTTCTTCGGGCGGCTATGGTGCGCTAACGAACTCTTTTACAAAAATCCGAGGTGATTTTGCTAATTTGTCTGGCTTTTATGGCGGCTGGTATATCAATCATCATTTCCTCTTGGGAATCGGGGCCTCCGCTTCCACGAATAATATTAAAGTACCGGTGCAGTTCAGTACTAACCCGGCCCGGAACAGAACTTACCAGTATGGCCAGTTTGGTTTGATGACGGAGTATGTGCTGGGTTCGGATCGTTCACTGCATGTAGTGCTACAGGCATTTGGTGGTGTCGGGTTTACTTTACAATATGAAAGAAATAACTGGCATACTGACCCGCAGTATAATAATGTTACGGATGAGAACTGGTTCGTTGTGGCGGAGCCGGGAGTGCAACTGGAATTAAATCTCTTTAAGTGGATGAGGTTCAGCCCAGGTGTTTCTTACCGGGCCACATTCGGCAGTGATGCTGCCGGGCTAAAAGATAAAGACCTCAGTGCCGTATCCTATTCAGTAACGCTGAAGTTTGGCAAATTCTAAATAGTATGTACCGGCATTATTTTTAAAATAGTGCCGGTATGTATATATCCCTTACAGTTTTAGCTTTTTTACTCTTCGCCGGAAGATATTATTATTGATCAGCAGCAGTAAGGGTATCAGCAAATAACAAACCCCGCCCAGCCATTCAACGCCCATCATGGCAAGCAGTATAGAGAGTAATCCAATTAACGCATTCCATAAAGCCCCCCTCTTTTCCTTCCGGGTGTATTCTATTTCATAGTGGTTCAGTACCGGATCTTTGGTAGCATGCAAGGCTCTCTTATGCATGAAGTAGAGCAATATCCAGATCAAAACATAACCGGCGCTGAAGAGGATGACCAATTGCGGAAAATCTTCCGGTAAGAGAACAGGCAATCCTTTTTCGGTGGCTTTGGGAAATAAGTTCATGCCTGTCCATGATGAAAGCAAAATGGAAAAGAGAAACTTTAAGGGATACACATAAAAAAGAATGACAGCCAGGTAGGCGAGATTCAGCAGGATGGTGGTGAAATCATTCAGTGCATAGTGGCGAAAAAAAACATATTGCTGGTACCAGAATAGGAAGATCAGCGACACTGTAGCAAAAAATGGTACAGCACCTTTCAGGATCACCTGGAGTTCTTCAAAGGTTTGTGGTACTTCCAGTGATGCCACCAGCAGCGAGACCGAAAAAGCAAACACGGCATCACTCAAGGCTTCAATTCGTTTTATTTCATTACTGCGGTGCCTGAATTGTTCAGTCCGCAAAGCACCAAAGATTTTCTTCCGGATCATAAAACATATATAAGCGGGCCAATTTAGGAGGCAGGAAATCAAAAAAAAATGATTTTAGTCTTCTGCGGCCGTCATTCGCTGCTGCAGGATGCGGGACAGGATGATTTACTGACGGTAAACCGGTAAGTGTTTCCGCTGAATTTTCAATATTATAGCTGTTCCAAGACCTTAAAGTTTCATTATAATTTCCCGGAGCCCTTGTAGGGCAGATAGTTCCATTATTTTTACAGACCCTGATTAGCCCAATATTGTTCTGCTTAATAAAATGGGAAGCGTACTATTATGAATTTCGAACTGTTCACTCTTTTTGAGATGACCCCTGATTTTGTGTGTATAGCCGGAAGGGATGGCTATTTTAAAAAAGTGAATCCTGCAGTACCTGCTTTATTGGGTTACACGCCGGAAGAACTCTATGCCCGGCCCATATCTTCCTTTATACACCAGGATGATCTTACATTAACCAGCAGGGAACGGCAAACCCTTTTGAATGGGAAGACCTTGCTGAATTTTCAAAACCGGTATATCACTAAAGCCGGAATGGTGATCTGGCTGGAATGGACCTCTGTATATGTTCCGGGCCAGGAGATCGTGTTTGCTATAGCTAAAGATATTACGGCCAGTAAGATCCGGGAGCAAGAGACAGAAGAAAAATATCACCGCTATAAAACACTGGCCACACATTTTAAAAACAGGGCAGAGGATGACCGGAAATACCTGGCCTATGAACTACATGAGGAGGTGGCGCAACTGGCAGCTGTTGTAAAGATGCATATAGCCTGGGTAGATCAGCGGATGACAGGGCTACCAGCAAAAGCGAAAGAAAAACTGGAGGAAGCATTGCAAATTGCTGACCTGTTGATCCGGAGTATCCGGAGGATATCTTTTTCAGTTAGCCCCAATATGATGAATGATCTGGGTTTTCATGCCACGGTAGAGTTTCAGTGTAAAGAATTTGCTGTACTGAATGGTATTCCCTGCAATTACCAGAGTGATTGCCATGATGATGATTTATTGCCGGAAGAAAAAATTGATTTCTTCCGTATCTGCCAGGAAGCTCTCAGTAATATTACCGAACATGCAGAAGCCCGATCTGTTTCTGTGGTATTAAAAGACCAGGGTCAAACTATCTCTTTAAGCATAACCGATGATGGAAAAGGATTTGATGTCAATACCCACCTCAATTCTGCGGGTTTACTCAACATGAAACAGCTGGCTGTCTCTATTAATGGGGAACTCAGCATTCACAGCGAATTGGGAAGGGGAACCACGGTAACGGTAATAACAGCACGGCGGTAATTACTCCGTTAAAATTATCTTCACCCGGCAGGCCGGTTTAATTGCTCTTTTTTCGATACTTTAGAAAGAAATTCTTCATGCGAAAGCTAATCGTTTTCCTGTTTCTTTCCCTTCTGTACTATATTTTACCAGCCCAGGTATTGATCAAAAACACCAATGTGCTGGATGTAGAAAATAAAAAGATATTGAACGGTTATGATGTAGTGGTGCTGGATGGCCGTATTATAAGTGTGGATAAAGGAAAGCAATTCAAATTACCTCCCGGTACAGAAGTTATTGATGGCAGCGGTAAATGGCTGTCTCCCGGTTTCAGTGATGCGCATATCCATTTTTTCCAAAGCGGGGGCTTATATGCAAGACCAGATGCCATTGACCTGCGCAAATATCAACCCTACAAAAAAGAGATACAATGGGTGCATGATAATATGGAAGACCTGCTGCACAGGTACCTGGCTGCAGGCATTACTTCCGTGACAGATGTCGGGGCCAGTTTCAACTTCCTGCAACAAAGAGATTCCTTAGTTACCAGGGCTGCTTCACCCCTTGTAAGTATGACGGGACCTTTGCTGACCACCTGGTTACCACCTCCTTTTAAAGACCTGGGGAATGAAGGCCCCTTTATCCTGATGACTACAAAAGAGGATGCAATCAATGCTGTGCAGGAACAATTAAAATACAAAGCTGATTTTGTCAAGATATGGTATATCGTTTTGGACAGTAATAAGGAAGCAGGAGCCCGAAAAAATTACGAGATCGTTAAAGCGGCTATTCATGAAGCGCATAAGAATAATAAACGGGTAGCGGTACATGCCACTGAACGGATCACCGCACAACTGGCGGTAGAAGCGGGTGCCGACTATTTAGTGCATAGCATAGAGGATGAATATATCAGCAACGATTTTATACAATTACTGAAGAAAAAGAACGTGGTGCTTTGCCCCACACTGGTAGTGGGTCGTAATTATTCCAAAGTGTTGTCGGATAATTATCATTTCAGTACTTATGAACTGGAACATGCCCATCCTTTTACCAACAGTACTATTATTGATTATCCCTGGCCTGATACAACAATTGGTAAAAGTTATATTTCAGCTTTACGAAACCGGAAGCTAACCGGTCAACCCAAGGCGGAGGATAGTATTTCGGCAGTCAACCTGAAAAAATTAGCCGATGCGGGAGTCGTGATTGCTACGGGTACTGATGCCGGGAATATTGGCACACAACATGCCACATCTTATTTTGATGAATTGAATGCCATGCAGCAAGCCGGTTTGAACAACTGGCAGATCTTACAGGCTTCCACTATCAATGGTGCCAAAGCTGTGGGGCAGGAAAAAGAATGGGGTAGTATCTCCAAAAACAAATGGGGAAATATGGTATTACTGAATGCCAACCCGCTGGACAGCCTTTCCAACTGGAAAAAAATCGACCGGGTATTTAATAAAGGCAAGATTTTCTTTCCTGATTCAATAGTGAATAACACCGCTGTTATGCTGGTGCAGCAACAATTGAATGCTTACAACGCACATGACCTGGATGCTTTCCTGGCACCTTATGCTGACGATGTAGAGATCTATTCCACAACCGGTAAGCTACAAATGAAGGGGAAGGAAGAAATGAGAAAACAATACATCTTTATTACGAAGATGCCTTACTTATACTGTAAGCTGGTCAACCGGATTGTATCCGGAAATACGGTAATCGATCATGAAGAGATATGGACCAGCCCCAAACCGGTGAACCTGCAGTATGGCGCAGCTATTTATGTAATCGAAAAAGGTAAGATCAGCAAAGTATATTTTGCTGACTAAGTTGACTTAATACTAACTAATTTTTTTCTTAAATCACCTTCACATGCCAAAACAAATCCTGCTTCTTGTTATTGTTCTTTCTTTTAGTGCCAGCCTGTTTGCACAACCCAAAAAAGATTCTGTGTCACAGGATCTGAATAATTTTTTCAAACCGGTAAAGTGGAGAAATATCGGACCTTTCCGCGGAGGCCGTTCCGTGACAGCAACCGGTGTTGTAGGCAATCCCACTACTTATTATATGGGGACTACGGGTGGTGGTCTCTGGAAAACGGAAGATATGGGTACCAGTTGGGCCAATATCTCCGATGGGTTTTTCAAAACAGGATCAGTCGGCGCTGTGGCAGTGGCGGAATCTGATCCTAATATTGTCTATGTGGGAATGGGAGAGCATGCGGTACGGGGAGTAATGACACATCATGGTGACGGTGTCTATAAATCAACCGATGCCGGGAAGACCTGGAAGAAGATTGGACTTGATCAATCGCAGCATATTGCCCGGATCGTTATTCACCCGAAAGACCCGAATACCGTTTTTGTAGCCGTACAAGGTGCATTGTACAGCAAATCATCTCAAAGAGGAATTTATAAATCAACCGATGGTGGTGTAACCTGGAAAAATGTATTGTACGTGGATGAAAAAACAGGCTGTGCTGAATTATCCATGGATATGAATAATCCAACGATTCTGTATGCAGCCATGTGGGAGCATGGCCGTCTTCCCTGGAAAGTGATCAGCGGCGGACCGGGCAGTGGTTTGTATAAATCAACTGATGGAGGAGAGCATTGGGAAAAAATGCAGGAGGGGCTACCCAAAGAAATGGGTAAGATGGCCATAGCTGTATGCCGTTCTAATTCTGAAAAAGTATATGCACTGATCGAAAGCGATTCTGATAAAGAACTGGGAGGTTTATTTGTTTCCAATAATGCCGGTAAAAGCTGGAGCCGTGTTACCAATGATCACCGGCTGGTACAAAGAGCCTGGTATTATATTGAGTTATTCACCGACCCGATGAATGACCAGGTCATTTATGTACTGAGTGCTCCGGCGTTGCGTTCGAATGATGGTGGCAAGACCTGGGAAAATCTTTCCGGTACTCATGGTGATTACCACGACCTCTGGATCAACCCGCAGAATTCAAAGAATATGGTGATCGCTAATGACGGTGGTGCAGCTGTTTCAGTGAATAAAGGGAAAACATGGAGTACACAATCGAATATGCCCACGGCCCAATTTTACCGGATCAATGTAGATAACCAGTTCCCTTACCGGATTTATGGCGGACAACAGGACAATACATCTGTATCTATTGCCAGCCGGGAGTTGGCCAGTGGTGGTATCACAACAGCCAGCTGGACATGGTCGGCCGGCGGTGAAAGTGCTTTTCTCGCCTTCGATCCCAATGATCCCAGGTATGTACTGGGTGGCAGCTACCAGGGTACCATTGAAGTGCTGGATATGAAAGCAAAAGCAGGGACTAATATCATGGCTGCACCGATACAGTATCTCGGACGAGATGCAAAAGATATTAAGTACAGGTATAACTGGAATGCACCGATCATCCGGAGTCAGCATGAACAAGGAACTTACTATCATGGTTCGCAGTATTTATTGCGGACAACAGATATGGGTAAAACATGGAAAGAAGTTTCTCCTGATCTTACCCGTAATGAAAAAGAAAAACAGGGAAAAGGTGGCGGACCTTATACTAACGAAGCGGTGGGAGCAGAAAATTATGGCACCCTGAGTTATGTAATGGAATCACCGCATGAAAAAGGAGTGATCTGGACCGGCAGTGATGATGGATTGGTTTACCTGACAAAAGATGGCGGAGCCCATTGGCAAAATGTAACACCAGTGGGTTTACAGGAATGCCTTATCAATGCCATAGAAGTATCCCCTTTTGATAAAGCAACAGCCTATATTGCGACCACCCGTTATAAATTCAATGATCATACTCCCGGTCTATACAAGACAACTGATTATGGAAAGACATGGGCAAAAATAAATAATGGATTACCTGCCAATGCCTTTACAAGGGTTGTCAGGGAAGATCAGAAGAGAAAGGATATGTTATTTGCGGGAACTGAGTTGGGTGTCTTCATTTCCTGGGATGGAGGAAAAGAGTGGGTACCTTTTCAACTGAACCTGCCTGTTACACCCATTACTGATCTGCGTATCCACCAGGATGACCTGATCGCTGCCACATCCGGCCGTTCTTTCTGGATATTAGATGATCTTAGTTTATTAAGACAGTATAAGAAGGAAGCTGTTTCTTTTGCTATTTATCAACCAGAGGATGCCTATCTCGTGAATGGTTCCAGTGAACTGGACGAAACCGATGAGGATTTCAGCGGTAGTAACCGGTTCAGGGGAGTGAATCCCTCAACCGGTATTGTATTGTATTACCAGTTGCCTGAAGTAAAAGCAACTGACCAGCTGGTATTGGAGATCAAAGATGCACAGGGAAATGTAGTCCGTAGCTTCAGCACAAAGCCAGACAGTACTTATAAAAGATATGATGGCGGGCCTTCTGCAGAGCCGCTTTTATCTGCCCAAAAAGGATTGAACCGTTTTGTATGGAACCTGCGGTATCCCACGATGCCGGGTGTACCGGGTGTGTATATTGAAAGCAGTTACAGTGGTCATAAAGCATCTCCCGGTAAATATAGTTTTACACTCAAACTGGGTAAACAAGAGTTTACGGCAACGGCATCCATACTTCCCAACCCGCTTTATGTAACTGATGCAGCCACATATAACGAGTATCACCTGCTGATGAGCAGTATGGAAAAAGAACTGACGGGTATGCATCAATTGGTCAATACATTGTATTCGAAGAAACAACAACTGGAATCGCTGCTTTCTTCTTTACCTGCAGACGCAAAATTCGCAGCGATAAAAAAAGAAGGGCAGTTACTGGTTCAACAGATGAAAGCCTGGGATGAAGATATGGTGCAGCGGAAATCAAAAGCCTATGATGATGTGGAGAATTTCCCGAATAAATTCACGGCGAATTATATGTTCCTGATCAACCAGACAGAAAGTGATATTCCTAAAGTGAACCAGCCTTCTTTAGACCTGTTGAAAGAACTGACTTCCGAATGGGTGGGGTTAAAGAAAAGGGCAGATGAGCTACTGGAAAAAAATATCCCGGCCTTTAATACATTGTTATGGCAGGCAGGTATCGGTGCGATCTGGAAAAATTAGCCTGCCCTGCAAAAGGGATAATATTGTCTTTAACTGATATAAAGTCAATTCATAAATGTTTATGTGCAACTGGTACAATTGCTGTAATTTAATAGTGGCGCGGAATATATTTTTGAATTCAAACAGGTAATATGAAAATTCAATCAATCTCCTTCTTTTTTGCCATGACTGTACTGGTATTAGTATCAACAGTCAATACAGCAGATGCGCAGCAATATAAGTTACGGCAAACGACTTCCGTATCAGGCATGAAGTCTGAATCCACGATCTATGTAAAAGGAATGCGCAAGCGGACCGAAGGTGGTGGCTTTATGGGAGCTGCTGCCAGCCCGGTAACAATTGAGCAATGCGACCTGCAGCGAACGATCAAAATAAATGATAAGAAAAAGCTCTATTATATTGAACCGTTTTCCAAACAGGAAGAGGAAGTGATCGACGAAGATGCGAAACCGGTTGCTGTTAAAAATAAACCGGCACCTGCTGATAAGACAAAAGACAAGACAGGCGGGGTCATCTATATGTACCAGAGCATCACCGATACAGGAGAGCGGAAAAAAATGTATGGCTTCACCGCCCGGCATGTATGGAGTACGCAAAAAATAAAGCCCTCGGCAGATGCCTGCATGATGAAGGACAGTATGGTCATCAAAACAGATGGCTGGTATATTGACCTCCCACAGTTCAATTGCCCGGTAAGAAGTTATAGTGGTGCTGCAGTAAAAGGAGGGCAATATCAACCGGATTGTAAGGACAGGTTTGTAACCCGTCGCAGTGGTAAAGGCCGGATGGGATTTCCATTGGTTGAAACCAAAACAATGATCATGGGTAATGGCGCTGCAAAGACCAGTGAGTTTGCCACTTCATTGGAGACGCTGGAATTTTCTACAATGAAATTGGATTCAATGTTGTTTGAGATTCCCATCGGTTACCAGGAAACAAAGAATGAAGAAGACCTGCAGGAAAAAATGGATGTTAATGCTTTGATGAAGCAATATGGATATGATAAAGCAGACAAGACAGCAGCAGCTGTTGATCCTGATGCCCCTAAAAAAGAAGGAATGACGCGGATCGCCGTGCTGGCACCGACAGGGGATGAGTCATTGCAGGCTGAAGCACTTCAAAAACATTTGACAGCTGCCCTTACTAGTGACAAAACCGAAGCAATAGTGGTGAACTCGGAAGAAGAAGCAAAGAACTACAATTGTGACCTGCTGCTGATTACAGAATTTACCAAAGTAAAACAAGCCAGTAAAGTGGGCAGTTTATTAAAAGCAATTAAAAATACCGACCCTTCGGCTGCTTCATCATTCACCATTGAAGCAACCCTGAAATTGGTAAGTGTAGCCGACGGATCTGTACGTTCTGAAGAAAAAGTAACGGGGAAATATGATGGTAAAGCAGATGATGCGGCCATGAAAGCGCTGGATAAGGGATGCAGTAAGTTGCTGAAAGAGATTAACTAGTATATATAGCTCAGTTAAGCTGAAATAATAATAACGGGCGGACAAATGAATCATTCATGTGCCCGCCGTTGTTTTAAATACCAATAACTCTTTACTTAATATCTCTTGTAAAGTAGCCCTATTGACCAACGCTGTCTTTTAAATTCCCAGAAGGGTTATTCGCTTTGATCTTTCTTTTTAATTCGTCCAGCTTTTCAAGGTCTGCCTGTTTTTTAGCCTCTGCTTTTTTCTTTTTCTTAAAGAAGCCTTTCAGCAAAAAATTATTCTGCGCTGCTTCCATATTCTCGCTTAATCCTTTTGTTCCTGATTGAAGGTTGAGCATGGTAGAATCGAGTGAATTGGCAAAACCTTCATCACTGACCAGTTTTGATAAAGCTCCCTTCCCGTTATTCATCTTGGCCGTAAACCCGGCAAATTCTTTTGAACTTTTTTCCAGGTTCACCAATGTACCCTTCAGATTGTTGGAGAATTCTTCATCGCTGATCAGTTTTGATAGGGCCCCATTACCATTATTCATCTTAGTACTGAAAGCGGCGAGCTGACCGGTGATGATACCGGCATTATCAACACTGGTCTTAATACTATTCATCACGTCTTCCATCTCAATAGCCACTTTGGAAGCGATCATATCGTTATCCTTAACAGCTTTGCTGACTGAGCCAGCCATAGTACCTGGTGAAATAGTCAGCACTTTATCTCCCATTAATCCATCAGAACCAATACCCGCTCTTGCATCTGTTTTAATGAATTGCTGGTATTCCTTTCTTATCACCATGTTTACCAGTACAGATGTATCGGTAATCATCTCAATATTATCAACTGTTCCTATATTGATACCTGAAAAGCGGATATTATTTCCTGTCTTCAGACCGCTTACAGTTTTGAATTCAGATTGCAAATGAAAGGTAGATCCGAAGAGGTTTTTTTGCTTACCCACATAGTAGATGGTTAAAACAAACAGGGCTAACCCTATTACGACAAACATTCCCAATTTCCAGGTATAACCAGACTCTTTTTTCATACTTAATGTTTTATTGAATAATTATGTGAAAAAGGAACGGACCCAGGGGTCATTACTTTTTTCTAACTCGTCATAAGTCCCTCCGGCTTCAATCATCCCGTCTTTTAACAGTACAAGGCGGTCGCCGGTAAGCTTAGCACAAGCCATATCATGCGTTATGATAATGGATGTTGTTTTATATTTTTTCTGGAGGAATAATATCAGTTCACTGATCTCACGGGAAGTGATAGTATCCAGGCCGGTGGTTGGTTCATCATATAATATGATCTCCGGTTTTAAAATAAGTGTCCTGGCCAGCCCGATCCTTTTCCGCATACCCCCGGATAGCTCTGATGGCATTTTATCCATTGATTCTTCCAGCCCCACACTTTCCAATGCTTCCAGGATAGCAGCCTCCACTTCTTTTGAGGATAAATTCTTTGAATGACGTTTTAACGGGAAAGCAAGGTTTTCCCTCACTGTCATGGAATCATACAAGGCTGAATTTTGAAACAGGAAGCCGATCCTGATCCTGACGGCATTGAGCTGCTTATAGTCCAGGGTGCTGATATCCTCATCGAAAATTTTTATTTCTCCCATGTCAGCGGTTACCAGGCCTACCAGGCATTTTATTGCCACTGACTTGCCTGAACCTGACTTGCCGAGTATTACCAGGTTCTCACCTTTGTTGACGACGAGATCAATTCCTTTCAACACAACATTATCTTTACCAAACGACTTATGTAATCCCTTTATAGAGATCACCGGGGCTGTATTTTTCGCCGCAGGATTTTTAATGTCAATTTCTTGTTGTAAAATCATATTATTCAGAAAAAGAGGTCAGTTAATTGCACCGCCAGCATATCGATGATAAATATGGTTAGTGATGCAGCCACAACAGCAGAAGTAGCTGCTTTCCCAACGCTCTCTGTTCCATTGGCTGCTGTGTAGCCTTTATATGTTCCAATCATCCCGATAAAGAAACCGAAGAAAAACGTTTTGATCGTAGCAGGAATAATGTCCAGAAATTCAAGGGAGCTCAATACCTGGGCAAAATACCTGGACAGGCTGATATCACTATGAATATTCATGCCCACATACCCGCCATAAACGCCAATACCGTCAGCTACTATCACTAAAACAGGAACCATCAGGGTGGTAGCCAGGATCCTTGTTACCACCAGGTATTTAAATGGGTTGATGCCGGATACCTCCATCGCATCAATTTGTTCTGTAACTTTCATGGAGCCAAGTTCAGCACCAATTCCGGAAGAAATTTTTCCGGCACAGATCAGGGCGGTTATCACTGGAGTGATTTCCCGGATCAGGGATAAGGCTACCATACCCGGCAACCACGACTCAGCACCAAATTCCACCAGTGTTGGTCTTGACTGCAGTGTAAGCACCAGGCCCATAATAAAACCGGTAATACCGACTAACGGGAGCGATTTATAACCGGTTACATAACATTGCCGGATGAATTCCCGCAGTTCATATGGAGGCTTCAATACTTCTTTAAAAAACCGGGTCGTAAATAAAGTAACATTGCCGGCTTCAGAAAAAGCACTCTTAAGGTAAATAAGCAAAATTTTTTCTTTTTGATATCAATTGACTTCCCCGTTAAGCAGGGGAATAACTGAGCGGTTATTTTAAGCTTCGTCAGCAGCGCTTTTGATAATGGTAGAGATCATTTTAAATTTTTCATTCGCGTTGAAACAATGCGGCGATTTGGCCGGGATAATAATACCTTCTCCCAATTTTAACTGGAACTTTTTTTCGTTGATGACTACTTCGGCAGCACCGGCTATGATCTGGACATAGGTATCATAGGGTAAAGTTTTCTCGGCTAATTCTTCCCCGGAATCAAAAGAGGTAACGGTCACATTCCCGGTGGTCTTTTTGATAATTGTTTTACTCACAACGGCATTGGGTACATATTCAATAATCTCAACGATGATATGGGCTTTTGATTTTTCCAATTCCCGGTGAGGTGTATGGTTAGTGCTTCCGGCCAGGTCAGTAAGATTCTCTTTGTTTTTTTCCATTGTATGAGGCGATTAAATGCAGATGTAAGGTCCGACCGTTTACCTGTTTTTGAGTTACAGAACTGTATTAAAGTCTTACATGATTCACAGATTGCCTGTTTACAGCACTCCTGCAAGCATTGTTTCGGGGCAGTCCTGGTGCATATATGTGAAAGATGTAAACTATTCTGTTAAACCTGTAACAAATATAGCTTCCTCACTAAAGACCTTTATGAACGGTGAAGGCCGGCGGCTTTCATACTTCCAATTCCTTCTCCCCCTATTCATTAACCGCTAAATAAAATATATGAAGAAGTTTTTACTCAGTTTTGTTTTGATCACTTTTGTTGTTTCTGCCCACACGCAAACCCCCACTATTGTTACACCCGCTACAAATTGTTTTGTCTTCCGGAATTTCAATACTTCGGATGAAGGGTTCAGCTCGCCCAGTATATATTCGAGTTCGGATGATGTTTCTTTTTTCTGGGATGCAACGGCGGGAGCGGAGATCGAAAACAGCGGCTTAACCGTTCGTTCAGGCAGTCTTATTTCACCGGTATATATCCAGATGGCACCTGGTAATGTTACATTAGGATTCCGGTATGAGGCTCCCGCAGGATGCGAATACCGGATCAGGATCATCACCGGTATTATCAGTTCTCCTCTAGAAGTACTGGCCACAACAGCAAACGGCCCTGTTTATACATTACTGCCTTCCACTTCCGGAACAATTTGTTTGTCATTAACTGATGGTGACCTGACGCTGGGGAGGCCCGTTCGGTTTGAATTTACGTTCAGGCTCAACCAGCCCGGAAATGTAGTATTTGATGATCTCTCCCTGTCTGTAGCCGCGGGAGCTTTACCGGTAACTTTCGAAGGATTTGTAGCCCGGAAAAATGCTGATGAATCATTACAATTGTTGTGGAATGTGGGAGAGGAAGATAATGTGAAGCGATATGTTGTGGAAAGCAGTAAGGACGGGTTGAATTTTACAACCGCAGGCTATGTCACTGCTACCGGCAAATCCATTTACTCATTAGCATATCCTAAGCTGGCCCAGACAACTTATTTCCGGATCAAAAATGAAGATTTTGATGGCCGCAGTAAGTATAGCCCTGTTATTAAAGTGTACCAGAAGGAACAAATGAACGGCCAGATCCAATTGTATCCAATGCCGGCAACGGATATGGTAACGGTACAACATAAGGAAGCGACAGTTAAAGGGACTATTAATTTGTACAGTTCAAGCGGGAAAATGTTACAACAGGTAGTAGTAATTCCTCACAGTTTTCAAACACAAATTTCACTGGATCAGTTGGCAAAGGGCTTGTATCTTGTCAGTTATTATGACGGGCAATCCGTCACCAGTGCTAAACTGGTCAAAAATTGATCTTATCTTTCTTAATATTGGAATAAAATAAAAGAGGCTTGCCGGTTTGCAAGCCTCTTTTATTTATGTTATTAGTTCCTCTTAGTTACAATTTTATAAATTCCACTCTCCGGTTTAATGCTTTATTAGACGGAGTGTCATTGGTTGCTACAGGTTGTGTTTCTCCTTTGCCCTCTGTTTCAATACGGCTGGCATCAATGGCAAAAGATTTTACCAGCTCGTCCTTAACAGAAGCTGCCCGTCGTTTGGAAAGATCGAGATTCGCTGCGTCGGCACCATCAGCATCTGTATGTCCAATGATTTTAATCTTAACAGCAGGATTCTCAGTAAGCACAGCTGCAATTTCTTTTAAGGTGGCATAGGAGGCAGGTTTCACAACGTCTTTATTCACATCGAAATAGATACCATAACTCACCAGTTTTCCCTCGGTGAGTAACTTGCTCCGCATATCAGGATTGCCGATTGCAATCCGGATATTACTGACCATGGCAGCACCTTCTTCAAAACGGATCCGGTCCATTTTAACACTGGTCAGTGGAAAGGCTTTGGGAAGATCAAATATTTTTTGCTCATCCTGGTATAGCCGTATCCTGGCTTTTTGCACCCAGATAGCAATATGGTATTTTTTATTCTCTTCCTGGTAGTATTGCTCACCTTCTTTTGTACCGCTCAATCCCAGATCAGCACCTTCGTCATTATTTATATAGGTACGGTAACCAGTTCGTCCAAAATACTCACAACTGAAGAGGAACCCAGCTTTGCCGGGTACGGCTCCATGATCATATGATTTGGGATTGATACTTTGTAGCAGCCGGAAATCATAACCAGCCATTCTTCCTTCTTCTCCTTTAATAGGAATGATGTCAAATTCAATCGTGTAATTATCCGGGAGCTTTAATAATTCATCTGTCCAGATGGCTTCCCGGGAAGAAAACTTCATCCAGCGGCCGGGTAATAAATTGGTGGTAACGATTTCGGCAGAACCATTGGTATTCCACAAGGCTGGAAAGTCGCCAATATTATCCTGGCTGAAATCATCAAAGAAGATCACTTTTTCTCCCGGTATAAAATCAAATTTAGAGTAAGACAGCAGCGATGGGACAGTATCCTGAACTGGCTTCTGTTCTGTCTTCCCTGTTTTAACAGGCGCTGGTTCTTTTGTTCCTTCCTGTGGTTCCTGTTTTTCTTTTTTGTCAAACAGGCTGTCAACAGCCTGTTCCGTTTTCTTTTCGATGGCCCTGTTTGCTTTGCGTTCCAGGATTTTTTTAGGGTTAATGATCTGCGCCTTTGCATTGCTTGTTGTAATCAATAAAAACACAGCAAGGCCTATGCATGTTACCGGGTTCATATAATAAGTTTAAAGCCTTAGTTAAATGCGCCTTTAATTAGCCGTTATTATTTACCGGCATATGTCCGTACAAAATTCACCAGGTCACCAGGCATTCTAGTTTTGCCAAATGTGCCTTCGATGGCATCTTCATTGCCTGGGATCTTATTTTTAAAGCCAGGCATGTCTTTATGACCGGAGTAGATCTTATATAATAATGCTCCGTCAGACTGTTGCTGGAAGGCGGCTGTTGTAAAATCGGTCGGGCTGTTATCCATTCTCAATGCCCTTTTGCCATGCCCTTTACCATCCATTCCATGACATGAAACGCAATAGGTAATGTAGAGTTCTTTACCTGAACTAATGGACGACTCATCAGCAGGAACCGGGTTTTTCAATTTTTCATATTTTTCAGGTACTTTCCAGGGATCTTCCTGCTGTAATGTAAAGGACAGGGATACGGCCACGATCACATATAAGCCGGGTAGTAAGAATAGCTTTTTCATTTTTTTGTTGAATTAAATGTTCATCTGTTGAATTGATACACTGATAAAGTTATGATTGTGAGAAGCGGGTATATTATGACCTTCGTCATTAAAAGGCTGTGCGTGCCTGTTTTTTATGCCGACAAATTTATCTTTAATGGTTGTCGCCTTCAGCCTTGTGATTGTCGCTGTTGCACAGCGGATGTATGGGCGGGATAACTGATATTTGTAACGGAAACTTAAAAAATCAACGAAACTGATAAAAATGGAAACGCAAAACAAAACGATGCTGACAGTAGCGTGTACGGTAAATGCTCCAATTACTACTGTATGGGAATGCTGGACCAACCCGGCGCATATTACCCAATGGTGCAATGCTTCACCAGACTGGCATACACCCCGTGCAGAAAACGACCTTCGTGTGGGTGGCCGGTTTGTAACGAGGATGGAAGCAAAGGATGGCAGTATGGGCTTTGATTTCGGCGGAACCTATGATGCTGTAAGAACCAATGAATACATTGAGTATACGATGGAAGATGGCCGGAAAGCTAAAATTAATTTTATGGATGAAGGCAGCTCCGTTAAAGTAGTGGAGAGTTTTGAAGCAGAAAATACAAACCCGCTGGAAATGCAACAGTCTGGCTGGCAGGCCATCCTGGATAATTTTAAAAAACATACAGAGACAGCTAAATGACCTTTTCGTTCGATCTTAGTAACAACCCCGGAGTTCTTATTATTCCGGGGTTGTACTTTTAAGACATTATGGGAGCCGGTAAAAGCATTTATCACAGATTTGATTCTTTTAATGAACTTGCAGTCTTAAACCCGATTACCATGTTTTTAATTGTACTGGGAATTATTTTATTAATAGTTACCCCGCTTTTGCTGAGACAGAATCCAGCCCTCGAAAAATTCAAACCCGTTAGCCGGCTCGTGGGGGTGGGCTTTATTATCATCGGAATCGTTGTTTCTTCGGTGAAACAGATCAATGCCGGTGAAGTGGGTGTGAAAGTATTGTTTGGCAGTATACAGCCCGACGTACTGGGCAGTGGCCTTCACTTTGTGAATCCACTTCTGGATATCAGGAAGATCGATGTAAAGACCCAGAACTATACCATGAGTGGCGTAAACGATGAAGGAGAAAAGGCCGGTGATGATGCGATCAAAGTTTTGACCAGTGACGGATTGGAAGTAACGATTGACCTGACTGTCCTTTATAAAGTGGTTTCCGGTGATGCGCCCCGTTTATTACGGGAAACCGGTGATGACTACCGGGATAAGATCGTACGGCCCATAACCCGGACTAAAATAAGAGACAATGCCGTTTATTACCAGGCTGTTGATCTTTTTGGTAATAAGCGGGATGAGTTTCAGCAACGTATTTACAGGAGCATAGAAGATGATTTCAAGAAACGGGGCCTGATGCTGGAACAGTTACTGGTAAGAAATATCACTCTTCCTAATTCTGTAAAGGCTTCGATTGAATCCAAGATCAATGCAGAGCAGGATGCCAAGAAAATGGAATTTGTATTACTGAAAGAAAAACAAGAAGCTGAACGGAAAAGGGTGGAGGCACAGGGTATTGCAGACTACCAGCGGATCATTAACACCGGTCTTACTGATCAGCAATTACAGTATGAACAGATAAAAGCGATGAAGGAACTGGCATTAAGCCCCAATGCAAAAGTGATCGTTATGGGAAAGGGGAATACACCATTGATCATTGACGGAAAGCAATAAAGCCAACCCCCTCAGGACGAATAGCATTGTTACAAGAAAAGATGATCATTAACCTCCGTATGTTTTTTTCGATCTTTTTTTGTTTGCACCTGCCAATTTCTTTTCTGTTTCTGTTTTGGGATTGATGCTTTTTTTGTCTGAAGGCGCATTGGGAAAACCCGGGAAATCCTGGTCGATATGTTCATCAGCATTTTGTTGCACGTCTTCTTCTCTTTTAATTGGATTTGGCTTTTTGTTCATACAACAATATTTATACTGACATGAATGAAGCTGTTTGTTCAGTGTCTGATTTTTCATTTTGCCCAGGTGCAGGCAGGCTCATTCCTCCGGGTTTGATAAAATCAATAAGGTCTTTGTTTAGTTTTTCTTTGTGGGTAAACCAAAGGCCGTGCGGTGCCCCTTCATAGACCTTTAACACAGAACCGGTGATCAGTTTGGCTGATTGTTCGCCGGTTAATTTTATGGGAACTGTTTTATCCTTATCACCATGAATGATCAACACAGGGACCTTTATTTTCAAAAGATCTTTTCTAAAGTCTGTGGAAGAAAAGGATTTGGTACATTCTAATGTAGCTATCGGCGAAGCATCCATTGCTTTGGTTAAGCTGTTTGCAAGATAAGCTTCGGTTACAGGATGCTTATCAGGGCCTGTTCCGTAGAAATCATTATTAAAAGTTTCCAGGAAACCTGGCCTGTCTTCCATCATTGCTTTCCTGTTTTTGTCAAAATGTTCCTGTGGCACTCCATCTGGGTTATCGTCAGTCTTTAACAGGAAAGGGACCACCGCACTGACCAGTACCACTTTTGAAACTCTTTCGCCGCCATATAAGGAAAAATATTTTGCCACTTCACCACCACCCATTGAAAACCCTACCAGGGTAACATCGTTGAGATCTAATTCATCCAGCAGGCATTTAAGGTCACCTGCCAATGTATTATAATCATATCCTCCATAGGGCCTGTCTGATCTGCCAAAACCTCTCCTGTCATAAGTAATACAGCGAAGACCTTGTTGGGGTAATTGTGTTACCTGGTACTCCCACATAGAGCCGCTTAATGGCCAGCCATGAATAAAAACCACTGGTTTCCCTTCCCCCATATCCTCATAATATATTCTTACCAGCTTATTGTTATTGGATACTGAGTTAATAAATGGCATAATAGAATAAATTGTAAGGTTCTTCAAAAAATGATGTAATCCTTTACTGCTTTATCATCTCACATACAACTCTAACATGACCCGCCTGTTCTGTGCTCTTCCTGACGAATTTACATTTGTGCCCATGGGTCTTGTTTTGCCATAGCTATTTGATACTATCCTGCTTTCGGCAACACCTTTGGATAATAAGTATGTTCTGACTGCATCGGAACGGCTTTGTGAAAGTGTTGTTGGATCTTTCTCGTATGAATCTGTATGACCACTTATTTTCAAATCATAATCCGGATAGCTGTTGAGGATACTAACCACTTCATCCAACATGGGGTAGGAAGTGGTTTTAACCAATGCATTTTTTGAGTCAAAGTTCACACGGCGGGCAGCGAATAATAAGCGTTTAGGTATGTCTTTTTTCATCAACGGACAACCAAAATTCCCCGCATCTCCCAGGAGCGAAGGACATTTGTCATCTGCATCCGCCACACCATCACCGTCCGTATCATATGTACATCCTTTGGCATCAACCTTAATTCCGGCTAATGTGTTAGGGCACTTATCATCAGCATCTAAAATACCATCCCTGTCACTGTCAGCGGCACATCCGTTTGCATCTGTTTTAATACCTTTTGCTGTACCAGGGCATTTATCATTTGCATCGGTAATGCCATCGCCGTCTGTGTCAGGACATCCTGTGAACATATCCAAACCTTTTGCATTCGGGCATTTATCTTTTGCATCTTCAATGCCGTCGCCATCACTATCAGGACAACCTTTGAATCTTGAAAGTCCGGGAACGTCTGCACAAGTGTCATCAAAATCACTTACACCATCATTGTCTTTATCCTGGCAGCCATTCATGGCTTCTGTACCAGGAAGGGAAGGGCATTTATCCAGATAATCAGGTACGCTGTCTTTGTCGGTATCTACAGGGCACCCTGTACCATCAACCAACACACCGGGAGGTGTAGAAGGACATTTATCTCTTTTATTCTTGACTCCGTCACCATCGCCGTCTTTTTTCATCTCAAACTTAGAGGGAGCCGGGTTACTATCCTGTGCAAACAATGGCGAGAGACAGGGTGTTAAGAACGATACCACTACTAACAGTGCTAATTTTGTATACTTCATAAAAATCTTTTTATTATCAATTGGAAATAAGTATTAAGTGAACAAAGATTAATTTATCTGCTGCCTTAACAGTTATACAAACATGGGAATAAGTTATATCATTCACACATTGACTCTACAGGATAACACGAAATGAGTTTTCTATACCCGCATACCGATGTAATTACATGGATCGTTGATCTTATCAACTACCTTTAGTTAATACGAATATTATATGCTGTCATTCTACCAGTCCTCAATACAACAGGTTCTCGAAAATTTCAAGACAGTTGGTGAAGGCCTGACAGGGGAAATGGTTGCAGAAAGATTGAAAGAGCATGGTACTAATTCGTTGAAAGAGGTAAGGCAAAAAACAAAACTGTCAATACTCCTTGCGCAGTTTACGGATGTAATGATCCTGATCCTTGCAGCGGCTGCTGTTATTTCCTTTGCAGTGGGAGAGCATACGGATGCGTTTGTAATACTAGCCATTATTATTGGTAATGCCTGGATGGGTTATTACCAGGAGTATAATGCTGAAAAATCGATCAGAACGCTGCAGAAGATGACCGCCCAGTATGCAGTGGCATTGCGTAACAGCAGCCCTGCAAAAATTGAAGCGAACCAGTTAGTCCCGGGTGATATCATCTTACTGGAAGCCGGTGATATTGTTCCTGCTGATGCACGGCTGATGGAAGTACATTCTTTTAAAACTGACGAAGCATCTCTCACCGGCGAAAGTCATAGTATTGACAAGAAAACGGATATTATTACAGAACAGAACCTTGTTTCGGGCGACCAGCATAATATGGTCTTTAAAGGAACAATTGTAAGTAATGGTACTGCCAAAGCGATCGTCACTGCAACAGGTTTGAATACCGAGATCGGAAAAATTGCCGGTTTGCTGGAAGTTCCCTCTCAAAAAACACCACTGCAAAAAAGACTGGCTGTATTCAGCAAACAACTGGCAGTTATTGTTATACTCATCTGCGGGCTGGTATTTGGCATCGGGCTGTGGAGGGGCGAACCTGCCTTTGGTATGTTCCTCACAGCACTATCGCTTGCTGTCGCTGCTTTGCCGGAGGCATTACCAGCAGTAATTACGATTGCTTTAGCACAGGGAGCAGGTAGAATGGTTAAACAAAATGCCCTGATGCGAAAATTACCGGCAGTGGAGACATTGGGTTCTGTCACTTATATCTGCAGTGATAAGACCGGCACACTTACTCAAAATATAATGACCGTTGAAAAGACAGAAGCTGCTGCCGGCCTGGAAGATTTACTGAAACACGCCATGCTGCTGACGAATGAAGTAAAATTTGCAGAAAATGGATTATTGGGAGACTCGACAGAAACAGCGTTGGTGAATCATGCCCTCGGAAAGGGGCATACCAAGGAGGGGTCTGATAATGATTTTCCGCTTGTAGCTAAACTGCCATTTGATTCTGAAAGAATGCGAATGAGTACTTTTCACCAGCAGGCTGATAAATGGATACTATTGGTGAAAGGTGCCCCGGTAAAGGTGATGGAAGTATTGAGTGAGAAATATAAAGAACAGGCAGCAGGATGGCTGGACAAGAATCGTGAATGGGCAGCTGAAGGTTTACGGGTTTTATTTTTTGCCTATAAAACTTTTGATCAAAAACCAGCGGAGATAAAAGCAGCCATTGAAAGCGATCTTGATTTTTTAGGTATGACAGCGATGATAGATCCGCCGAGGGAAGAAGTGATAGATGCCATCAGGCAATGTAAAACAGCCGGCATTAAGTCAGTAATGATAACCGGTGATCAGCCACTCACTGCCACTGCCATCGCTGTACGATTAGGAATGATTGAGAAAGATCACCAGGACGTAAGAACAGGTGCCGGCCTGGATAAACTGTCGCAGGAAGAATTTAAAGCTGTTGTAAAGCAGACAACTGTTTACGCAAGGGTTTCTCCCGAACAAAAGCTGAATATTGTTAAAGCATTACAGGCCAATGGAGAATTTGTAGCCATGACTGGTGATGGAGTGAATGATGCACCATCGCTGAAGCAGTCGGATATCGGGGTGGCCATGGGAATAACCGGGACTGATGTTTCTAAAGAGTCAGCCGATATGATCTTGCTGGATGATAATTTTGCCACTATTGTTAAAGCTGTACGGGAAGGAAGAAGGATCTATGAAAACATCAGGAAATTCATTCTCTATGTACTTTCCTGTAACCTGGGAGAGATATTAACTATTTTTATCGCTCCTTTTTTAGGTCTTGCTATTCCGCTACTCCCGGGTCATATTCTCTGGATCAACCTTGTTACGGATGGATTGCCCGGGCTGGCACAGGTTGCAGAACCGGCGGAGAAAGATATCATGAACCGTCCGCCACGCCCCCCTAAAGAAAACCTATTTGCAGGGGGATTGGTAACCAGGATACTCCTGTCCGGGATTATGATGACTGCTGCTGCCATTTTTATTCAATGGTGGGCGAAAGGACAGGGATATCAGGTGAATACACAGCAAACGATGGTCTTTACCACACTGTGCTTTGTGCAGTTGGGTAATGCTCTCTCTGTACGTTCAGTGTATCATTCCTTATTCTCAACCGGGATATTTGCCAATAAGGGTATGTGGGGGGCTATCCTGCTTACCATTATTCTTCAACTGGTAATTGTATATGTTCCATTGCTGCATCCTGTTCTTAAAACAACATCATTGGATTGGAATGCAATGACGGCTATCCTGCTGACGACAGCTGCTTCCCTCATTTGTATTGAGCTGATGAAATACCTGAATAAAAGAAGATATTATAGTAAGATATTGATGTGATGAGCTTCAATGAAAGCGGGATTACTGACATCGGCCTATGATGGTTCTTTACTTATTTCGCCGCCTGAAAACTGGTCTCCGATTGTATGCATAAGACTTGAAAGAGGTCCTTCCATTTTATTGGTTCTGTCATCAAGTGTATTCTCATGTAATAACTCTCCGATTTGTAATTCAGCCTGCAGGTATAAGAGGATATCATTTTTTTGCCCGGCCAGGTATTTTCGCACATCATGTATGGTAGCCGTAACTGGCAACTCCTGTTTAATGATATGCACGGCAGTAGCAGCAATCAAACTTGTTTTTTCCTCAGCATAGCCTGTTGAACAGGAAGAGTAGCTGGCAATCATACCAATAATCTCGTCCTTGTTTTCTTTAAAGAGGAGAATTGTCAGATCTACAGGGGTGTTTCCTTGTAAGATATTGCCGGCACCATCATCGGTATCGCTGTATTTGTACAGGGCAGTTAATACAGCAGGTATTGCGGCCTGTCCAAACCTGTTTTCCTTAGTACTGGCTGGTTCTATTACTGTCTGGGTGTTAGGGTCAATCTTTTGAAGCATTGGATAACCCATTTTTGTTTGCAGGGAATCAACAAGATGATCTGGCATTGAATATTTTTAAATAGGTGTGTTTAATTGCCAATATGTAACGGATGGTACATTGCGGCAGTTGTTATTCATGTGCCCTTACTATGTGCCGGACATTGCTGTTAATAAATTAAAGGATTTTGATTTATCATCCACGGGTACCTTTCGTTGAGATTTGTTTCCTGCAGGTTTGCTTTTTTCCTTTTGAGGAACTATAACTGGAACATTAAAAATATCATGACTGGTATATCCATCTTCATCTTCCTGGATATTTACTATGACCGGTATTATCTTATTCTTGTGCATTAGTTTTAGCAAGTGCTGTTCATATCCTAAATCTATTCTTTTAAACAAGAAACTTAGTTATACATATTCACCCTGGTATTACATAATTCACACTTTATTGCCAGGGCTTCCTGCTTTAGTCCAATTGTATTCAATAAATTGGTAACTCATGGATGAATATGACCATCAGATCATATCATCGATATTAATATCAGCATCATCTTCAACTTCATTTTTCAGATAATACAATACCAGGAAAGTGATAAATACAACGGCAATAGCACTACAAGCAACCTGTAAAGCAGTCATGACGAGGTTATTTGAATTTTTCCGGAAATTGCCCGGTAATACTACCGGTAACTAAGTCAGCAATTTTAAAGGCTTCCATTGTTGCCCTGTCGTACACCAGGATATCGGCATCATAGGCTTGTTGCTGTCGTCGGATTGCTTCTTCCGCTGTAAAGAGCAGGTAATTGTTCATTGCGGTTTTAAATGTTGCAGGCAGCAAACCCGGGTTGTTCCTGCACAATAATATGGATACCTGCTCAGCATTAGCATGCCATATCCTTTTTAATTTCTCAAGTGCTGCAGTATTTCCCGAGGTGGTTTCCTGTATGATTCCCTTTGCGAGGCTGATATGTACTTTTAGCAATTCAGCCAGTTTATTACCTGTTTCTTCACCATAGAACGGTTTAATAGCGTTGCCAATAGCCACCTGGTTCTGAAGCAGCCGGTTAATGGTATGATCTGTGCCCGGAAGTCCGTCTACAATACAGAATATGAGATTTCGGGTCAGGAATGCCTGGTCGGCCCAAAGTTTCCGCCAATCCGCCTTCAGGTTCATTGCAGATGCAGTAATGACTGCCGGGCCGTTCTGTTTGGAAATTTTGGAATTTTGGCTGGCAGAAAAACCATTGTAGCTGACAATGATCACAACCGCTGCGATCATGAGGTCGAGAACCGGGCCTGTTTTAATAATACGCTTTACGGACCATTTTGTTTTGGAAGTAACTGCCTGTATCTCCGCTTGAACAACACTGTAGTTACTATAGGTTTTTTCCGCTTCCATAAATTATACCTGGATACTTTTCACGGAATTAAAAATACCAAAAGCTTTCAGCAGCCAGATGATAAGAACAATCACAACAACCACGTTCAGTATAGTTTTGATCTTACTGTCCATGGGGATGTATGAATTAATCAGCCAGAGGATAACTCCTGTAACAACCAGTACCACCAAAATTGTAAATAATGACATATAAAATAGTTTAGTAGCAATAAAGATGAGTTGATTCCTTGCATCAATTGTTACAGGTATTCTCCTAAAAGTTATATTATTCACAGCCTTGGAGAGGTACGTGGCGAAATGGGTAGTTAAAAGGAAATGTGGGAATGATGTAACGTATTTGAATGAACGTGTAACAATGATGCTGGTATAACACTGCATCTTTGCATCTCAATTCTACTATCAGCAATCGGTTTCTCATAGCAGTTGGTTTTGGTAAATGCCCCTGTTTTTTTGCAGGGGCATTCTTTTCCACCCCTCAGTGCAGACTGACCAGGGTACCTTCCTGAGAAACAATTAGTTCACTTAAACAACAATAACTACATATGAAATTTTTAACGGGCCTGGTTCTTATTATGACAATGACAGCTGTTACAGCACAAGCGCAACATGTAAATCTTGGATTTAAAGGTGGATTAAACCTCTATAACATTCATAATGATAACGGGGTAGAGTATGACACGAAAGCCGGTTTTCACCTGGGCCTGATCGGTCATATTCATATCAATAAATCATTTGCCTTGCAACCGGAGCTGGTCTATTCCACACAGGGAGCCAAATACACCGTTTCGGGAACAGATACAAAAATCAAACTTGATTACCTGAATGTACCGTTCATGTTTCAGTATATGTTTGATAATGGGTTCAGGTTACAGGCCGGACCACAGTTGGGTTTTCTTGTTCATGCAAAAACAGAAACCGGCAATGTTTCAGTTGATATAAAGGATAATATGAAAACAGTTGACTTTGGGTTAGGTTTTGGTGCGGGTTATATAAACCCCGCCTCAGGTTTTGGTGTGGATGCAAGATATAACCTTGGAGTAAGCAGCATTAATGAGAACAGTAACGTCAAATCGACCAACCGGGGTTTTCAACTGGGCGTTTTTTACCTGCTGAAGCATAGAAATTAATACCAATTAAAATAGTTAACATGAAAAAAATATTAAGCTCCCTTGCCCTGGTTGCATTGGTCACAACAATATCCTGCTCGGACAAACCAGCAGAGGTTAAGAAAGAAATCATCGTAGTGCCGGCAGCACCTACAATTATCGTAAAAGATCCGCCGGCAAAATCCACCACGATTACCGTTGATAAGAATGGAGTAAAGGTGGAAGCAAAGAAAGTGGATGTAACAGTTAAAAAACAATAGTACCAACAAGCCTTATCCTGAAATGAAGGCCCTGTGCATTGACTTGTACAGGGCCTTTTTATTTAGTGAAGGATCAGTAGCGACTACAGTTCAAATTCCCATACCGTTCTGTAGGTGCCGTGTTGCTCCACGTAAACCAGGAAAGCATTATAAAATGCATCAGCACCAATTGTAGCACTGTCGCCAATGACTATGAGTTGCTCTTTTGCACGGGTGATGGCAACATTCATCCGCCGGTAATCTTTCAGGAATCCAATATCGCCATCATCATTACTGCGCACCAACGAAAGAATGATATTATCTTTTTCCTGTCCCTGGAAACTGTCGATAGTGCTGATCCGCATTTCCTTTGGCAGTTGTTCTTTTGCTGCAACCACCTGCCCTGAATAGGGAGAAATGAAAGCCGTTTGTGCAGCATTCACTACAGCAGTTTCAATTAACTGCCTTACAATATTCAGTTCGCCTTCATTTTGCAAACTGGTCCCATCGGGACCATGCTTTTCATTGTAACCAGAACCGGCCGTATCAATGAAAGTAAGATGGATACCGGTATCAGCGAGATGAGCCGACGTTTTTAATAATCCATTGTAGAAATAATCACTGCTGAAACCGGCGATTGTTTGCCGCATCCGGTATTGCACATTCAGCAGGTGAACATTATTGACCGTTGTAATAGCGGCTTCCAGGATGGAACGGTTGAAACCTAGTTTTGCGGCTTCATTACTTAATACAGTAGGGGGAAGCTGCCAGTGGTCACCTGCCAGTACCATTTTATCGGCTAAAGGAAATATGCACCAGGCGAGAGGTTCAATACATTGTCCTGCTTCATCGATCACCAGTGTTGCAAAATGCAGGTGATCAACACCAGCATCATACAAGCCAATGGGTGTGCCGGCGATTACCTGTGCTTCTTCAAATAACTTTTCTTCATTATAGGCCTGTAGTTTTTTGATCTCTGCCCGGATGTTCTTTACTTCTTTAAAAAGCAGATTACGCTGTTCCCGTTCCGCTTTTCCAAAACTGCGTTTGTATTTCAGGGCCATTTTACGGAATTCTTCTGCCCTTATTTTTAATTGCTTAATCTCTTTAAGTTGTTTACTGTTATTCAGCTTCCCTTCGGGAGTATGGGGAAAAATAGTTTCGTCAACTTTGCTGGTATTCCCCACCCGCAATAATTTAATCCCTTGCCCGATCAAACCTTCGGCAATATTATCTACTGCTGTATTACTGGGAGCCGATACCAATACTTTTTCGCCTGCTTTAACAAGTTTAACAATGGCCTCTACCAGTGTGGTCGTTTTGCCAGTGCCCGGCGGGCCATGCACAATTGCTATTTGTTCGTTCTGCATAATCGCCGTAACCGCCTGTTGCTGGCTGTTATTCAAATCATGGTTTCGGAAGCTGGTATTAGTAACTCCGGATAATGCCTTTGCAGTAATAGGATTTCCATGCAATTGTTCAAATAGTTTGAATAATGGCTTATTACTCTCCAGTTCATTCAATACTTTTTTCATGATGCTTGTGGTCCGGGTATCGGGAGCCAGTTTAATACCCACCCCATCATCTTCGATCCAATCCGGGAAATCGGGAGCAAATAACCGGAACTCTCCATTCTTACCGTCCAGGCTGATCAATACGGCTTTTACCGGTTCTTCACCAGTAATAAAGCATTCAATAGCTGCACCGTCTCTGAAGAGGTTTGTTTCGGGCGGGAAACTGAGTTTGAAACTGATCTCCGGGTAATCAGCATAACCAAAACTTCTCCTTGTAACAATAATGGGATGCAGGGCCAACCCTTCTGCTTTTAATTGTTTCAACGTATGAGCCTGGTCCAGTTTATAACGATTGGCCTGTTCCTTTTCTTCCAGGTCAATACATTTTACCAGCAGTTGGACATGAGGATGCATAGCCCGGAAGATAGGGAGGAAAGCGGTATTAAAAAAAGTGTATCTTCTGCTGGCATGCGGAGGGCAGGAAAAATCAATTATTAATTATAACTTTTCTGAAAGTTTGTATGTTCAGCACCCAACGAATCGTTTTTTCTCTTTTGTACTGGCTGGCTGCCGGCAGTTCTGCTTTCGGGCAGGAGCCAAAGCTGGTATTACCGATCGGGCATACCGGTGCGGTGAACTATTCCCAGTTCAGCCCCGATGGAAAGAAGATCGTTACGGTTTCTGCTGATAAGACCGTTAAAATATGGGATGTATTTACTGGCTCCATGATGGCCGATCTTAAAAAGCACAGGGCGGAAGTCAAAACTGCACAGTTTAGTGCCGATGGGAAAAAAGTGGTTACGGCATCGAATGACAGCACGGCTAAGATCTGGGATGCGGTTTCAGGGAAACTTTTGATTGACCTGAAAGACCATCATGATTTTGTTACCACCGCCAGTTTCAATCCTTCGGGAGAAAAAATAGTAACAACTTCTTTTGACAGCACAGCCATTATCTGGGAAGCAGCGACCGGAAAATTATTATTCCGGCTCAAAGGCCATACAGATGGTTTACTATCTGCCCAGTTTAGCCCCGATGGCAAAAGAATTGTGACTGCTTCAGGTGATAAAACGGCCAAGATATGGGATGCGGAAAATGGAGCATTGTTGTTGAATCTTCCCGGTCACCAGGATTTTGTCTGGTTTGCCCAATACAGCCCGGATGGTAAAAAGATCGTTACAGTTTCCTTTGATAAAACAGCCAGGATATGGGATGCGGATAAAGGAACTTTACTGGCGGATCTGAAAGGACATACGGATGCTGTTACATCAGCCCAGTTCAGCCCGGATGGAACTAAATTGGTAACGGCTTCGGGCGATAAAACAGCCAGGTTATGGAATACAGTTACCGGTTCACTGTTGTTCATACTGAAGCAACACACCGGTATAGTGAATGCAGCCCGTTTCAACCCGGATGGAACCCGGGTCGTTACAGCCTCAGATGACTTCACCGCAGTGGTTTGGGATGTGATGACAGGAAAAGTTATTACGGAATTCCAGCACCAGTTTCATATCAATGCAGCCACCTTCAGCCCGGATGGAACAAAGATCGTAACCTCAGGGGCAGATAATTCGGCTATCATCTGGGATGTTGCTTCCGGGAAAATATTGATTGACCTGCTGGGACATAGTTCCTTTGTCAGTTTGGCTCAATACAGCCCGGATCAGAAAGAGATCATCACGGCTTCAGCGGACGGAACAGTAAGAATATGGGATGCCGCTACCGGTTCTCTCTTCAATGTATTAGCTGCTCACGAAGGAATGTTACTTTCTGCACAATACAGTCCTGCTTGTGTCGCTGATCCGGAAGGTGGCAGAAAATTCGTCACAGCATCGATTGATTCAACAGCAAGGGTCTGGGATAACTCGAATGGGAAACTCTTATTCATCTTAAAACATAAAAACATTGTCCGCTTTGCCAGCTTTAGTCCTGATGCCCGGAAAGTGGTGACAGCTTCTGCTGATAAGTCCATTAAAATATGGAGCGCCATATCCGGTAAATTATTGTTAGATATCCGGGGGCATAAGGAGACGGTACTGTCCGCAAAATTCAGCCCGGATGGAAAAAAAATTATCAGTACCTCTGAAGATATGACGACCCGTATATGGGAGGTAGCTACAGGAAAACAACTCTTCAGCGGGCAAGGCGATTTTGAAGATATGTATGATGCTTCTTTCAGTCCGGATGGCAAGTATGTGGTCACTACCTCCGGGTTTATTGATTGTGTTGTATTCAATGTTGCTACAAAAGCGAAATTGTTCTACCTGGAAGGGCATGATGATATTATTTATACCTGTGTATACAGCCCGGATGGAAAGAAGATACTTACCGCTTCAAAAGATAATACGGCAAAAATCTGGGATGCACTTACCGGCAAAGAACTTATCACACTGGCCGAACATGAAGGAGAAGTAACTTCTGCGGCCTTCAGTCCTGATGGTAAAAAAATTGTCACCACTTCCAGTGATAATACCTGCAAAATCTGGAATAGTGCAAACGGAGAGCTGCTGTACACTTTTATTGGTATTGATTATGATGACTTCCTGGTAGTGGATAAGTACAACCGGTATGATGGCAGCCAGGCGGCCAGAGGACTTTTATACTTCAATTGTGCCGGAGAAGTGATCGAGCTGGACCAGGTGAAAGACCAGTTATGGGTGCCGGGACTTGCTGAACGGATCAATAAAGGAGAGGCGATCCATGCAAAGACCCTGGCAGAACTGAATATCTTTAACCTGACTCCCGAAGTACAGGATATCAGTACAGGAAAAGAGGAATATCGCTTTAGTATCAAACTGCGCAAAGGCGGGTTGGGTGATGTGTTGGTATTTGTAAATGGAATTGAAGCGAAGCATTACAAACCTGCCCAGCTGAAAAAGAATGGTGATGCCTATGAACTCGTCATCAGTAATGCAGAACTCCATGATTATTTTATACCGGGTAAAGAAAACCCGGTTACAGTAAGAGCCTATACATCAGATAATGTTATTTCCTCCCGCGGGGTGATCGTTACCGTTGACCAGACAAAAGAAACGGCAGTTGTACCCAACCTCTATGCCGTGATGGTGGGTGTCAGTGATTATAAAGGGAATGAACTCGATTTGAAATATGCCGCTAAAGATGCCACCGATATTTCGGCTGCTATTGGTAATACGGCCAAAAAATTACTGAACACAGATGGCAAAGAGCATGTATTCATGTATAACCTGACCACGGATGCCAGCCGCTACCAGCTGCCGGAGAAGAACAGTATTAAAAGATTATTGGAAGAGATCGGTAAAAAAGCAACGGCCAACGATATTTTGCTGATCTTTTTTGCGGGGCATGGTGTGATGTCGGGACAGGCTGATCAAAAGCAATTCTATTTTCTTACGGCGGATGCTTCCACACTCTCTTCATCAGGAGCTGTATCAGATGTGGGCATCAGTACAAACGAACTCACTGACTGGATCAACCCCCAGCATATCAAAGCACAAAAAAGGATATTGATCTTTGATGCCTGCAACAGTGGCCAGGCCATTAAGGATTTTGTAAAGTTGGGTAATGATGAGCAGCAATTCATTGCAGCCAGGGACGATGATAAGTCGCAACAGGTAAAAGCCATTGATAAGCTCAATGAGAAAGCCGGCTTGTTTATTCTTTCTGCCTCTGCGAGTAACCAGAACGCTTACGAAATGGGACGCTATTCACAAGGGCTGTTGACTTATTCCTTATTAAAAGCCATCAAAGAACAGCCGGATATCCTGGAGAACGGTAGATTCCTGGATATCAGCCGTTGGTTCAATGCCGCTGAAAAAACGGTAACAGAAATATCAAAAGAAAGTGGTGCCCGGCAGGAGCCGCAGATTGTAACCAATACCAATTTCAATATTGGTATTGTGGATGCGGATGTATTATCGAAGATCGTATTGCCCCAAGAAAAGCCGGTCTTTACTGCTTCCAATTTTCAAAACAATGATGAAGCAGTGGGTGGTGATGATCTTGAGTTTAACAGGTTACTTAACCGCCAGTTGAAAGAAACTGCATCAGTTGCTGCCGGATCAAGGCTGGTTTATATGATGGAGACCAATACACCCGATGCCTGCACAATAAGCGGTAGATATTTCGTGAAAGGGGAAGCGATTCTTATAAAGGTCAATATCCGAAAGAACCGGGAAGTGAAGCATCATTTTGAAATTTCCGGAACAACAGAAGAACTCGCTGAACTCGCTGCTGCCATCGTCAGCAAGGCTGCAGATTGGGCAGTTGGTAACAAATAATACTGAAATAAAATTTACTTATGCTAAGGCTGATCCTGTCTTTTATTTTCACTATTAGTATGATCTGCCTGCAGGCACAAACAAAACATGCCCTGGTGGTGGGTATTGGTGATTATAAATACTGGCCGGATATTTCAAGCAGTAATGATGTCCCCTTTATTAAAACAACTTTACTGAAGCAGGACTTCCGGGAAGATAATATGCTTATCCTTACTGATTCCGGTGCTACAAAAGCCGGAATTGAAACAGCTTTTAAAAAATTGATCACCCGTGTTAAAAAAGGAGATATCGTGGTGATCCATTTTTCCTCGCATGGCGAACAGGTGGAAGATGATAATAAGGAAGAGACCGATGGACTGGATGAAGCGATTGTGTCCTACGATGCGATGTATCCCATTAACAGGGAAAATTTTTCAACAGACCAGGTAAAATATTTCCGGGATGACCAGTTCGGTGATTATATTGACGAACTGAGGAGTAAGTTAGGTGAACAGGGAGATGTGATCGTTTTTATTGATGCCTGTCATTCCGGTAGCGGCACCCGTGGTTCCCGGAAAGTGAGGGGAGGAGCAGCACCATTGGTTTCCAAAAATTATAAATCTTCGGGTAAAGCAATAACTGGTAAAGGCGATGTGTTCCGGGAAGATAAAGTACTGTCTGAAGAAAAACTGGCTACCTATGTAGTGATCTCGGCGGCAAGGGCAGGAGAACTGAATACAGAAGCAGATAACGATGGAACGGATATGGGTTCGTTGAGTCTTGCCATTGGCAAAGTATTTGAAAAACTTAGTCCCGGAACAACGTATCGGTCTTTTTTTTCAAATTTACTTTCTTTTATGAACGAGATCGTACCGGAGCAGCACCCCGTGATAGAAGGAACTGGCCTGGATCGTGAACTTTTTGGCGGACGGTTTATTGAACAAAAACCATTTATTGAAATTGAAGCCATCAATGCAACGATACTTACACTTAAGGGTGGGTCGCTGATGGGATTGGATAGCGGCGCAAAACTAGCGGTCTATCCATCCGGGACTAATGATCCGGCTACATCAAATCCTGTTGCAAGTGGAGTCATATCAATGTCTGAACCGTTTACTTCAACCGTGACCCTTGATACGAACCCGGGTTTGCAACAACCATCTGCTTATTGGGTATTTGTGACCGAGCCTGTGTATAATATCAAGCCGCTTGTTATCAAGATAGGCAATGCTACTGGTGATGGTACTACAATTGATTTTTCTGATCCTGAAATTGCAGGCGTCAAGAGTGTAATAAAGGAAATCCCTGTTGCAACGACGGAGGGCAGCCCTGACCTGTTACTTCTGAAAGGCATCGTCAGTGATTCCCTGAAAATCGCTTCCAATGGTTATTTATTCAGTACGGTTAAAGCAACCGATAAAAAGGATCTCTTGACCCAACTGAAACGCTATGTTCAGTATAGTTTTTTGCAACAGCTTCAAATAAAAGATCGTACCAGTAAGCTGGAGATAAGGCTGGTTCCTTTTATCAACGGGAAAGCTGACACATCAAAAGATAACCAGAAGATGGTGAACGGTATCTATGAATTCAACGTAAATGATTCTTTACTGGTATGGGTGAAGAACAACGGTGACAAAGCAATTTATTTCAATATTCTGGACATGCAACCGGATGGGGTGATCAATCCTATTCTGCCCAATACAAGATTACAGCCCCCGATCTACCCGGCCGATCTTAAAGTAGAGGCTGGCCAGGAAATCCTGTTTGATAAGTATAAGATCACTATAGCACCACCTTACGGGATGGAGATATTTAAAATATTTGTTTCGGAAACTGAGATCAATATGGAAGGTATTGCCGTCAGTGCCGGTTTAAAATCAAGAGGAGATTTTACCGTTCTTGAAAAACTGGTGAACAATTCCTATACAATTGCCACAAGGGGAGCCAAAATAGAAAACAGTGGCAAAGCTGAAGGCAGCACTTTTAATCTTTTGTTCAGGATCAAACCTGCGAACGAAAAATAAACTGTTATAACTTTCATTCAATCCTGTACAAAGGAACCTGCTGGCATACATTTTCGGGTATCTTCGGTTCTGCGCAATAGGTACGGTTTGCTTTTAAAATGGTTTGTTTTTTTGTTTCCTGTAAAAGTTGTTCCCAGGAAACATTATTTTTCGAACGGCTTGCATAATCTTCCAGCGATGTTTTAAAGAAATAAGAAAAAAAACTTCCGAAGTTTTTGTTGCTGGCAGCTCTTTGACCGGAAAGGGCCGCAGTAACTAAGATCGAAACCGGTTTCTTATCCAGGAAAAGTGTCCTGACATTATTCTCACTCCATTCGATCCCTGATCCCCGTGTTTTGCCCGGCTTTGTACCGCTGATATTAGCGGATAAGATATCATCATTACAACAATCACTCATCACTAAATTGAACCGGGCTCCTTTGTTTTTTATGGCTACGAATATATCTTCGATGTTCAGCGAATTATCCAATACATCCTTCCGGTTCGTATGCAATGTTTTCAGTTTCATATTCGGATAGACTTTATTCTCTCCCAATGTGCGGAATCCATGACCGCTGTAATAAAATACTACAATGTCATTGGCGGCCGGGCTGAGATTTTCCACGGCTTTCTGCACATTCGTTTTACTTAATTCCTTTCCGGCAATGGTTGTGGTGATAAACCCAGTGATGCCAAGATACCTTCGTAAACTGTCGAACGTTTCAACAGTCCTCTGCAAATCTTTGTTACAGGCCGGGCCAATGGTACTGTCTTCGATATCACCTACTACTATCAAATGAAACTTAATATTTTTTTCAGCCTGGGAGAAACCTCTTGTCCTTGGCCTGAAAAGACTTGTATAGAGTTCATCACTCTTAGCAAAAAACTGCAGGATGAATTCTTTTTTCAGTTCCTTTTGCTCCATCAGGCTTACCTTAAAAAAAGTGGCTGGCAGTAGTACAGGCTCATTCTCATCCTTACTAATTCCGGCCGGTTCAAAATAACCCGTGACAGGGTTCATGCGGAAAATAATAACCGGGTCAGCCCACTGTATTTGATCACTTGCTGCCGGAATCATTTTTATTAAAAGGGTATTGGTATCCTCAATTCCATCCTCTTTAACCAGGTACTGTTCTTCTGTTTGCCGTTGAACCAGTGTATCCTTCCCGGATACCGGGTCTTTGTACTTTGTTTTCATCAACCCGCTTCCGTTATTATTCAGCAACAGGAAAGAGGTATAGCTGGTTGTATCAGCAGTTGTATTGAAATTGTACTGTAAATGATAGACAGACTGGGCCGTAGCAGCCAGTGCCGCCAAAACTGCCAGTAACAAGAAAACAAGAGGTTGGAGGCGCATCGGCAGATGGTTTTATGTTTAAAGCTACTTTTTTATCGCCTATTTCAGTTCCCCTGTTTTTACAGCCTCCCGGCCGCTGATCAGGAATGATAATGATATAAATCATTCTTCCGGAAGTGTTTAACAGCAACCTTTATACCCGCTTTTCAGTATTCCTGCATGAAATATTCAAAGTAGTCATGAAAACAAACCCGTTTTCTGTAACTCCTGAATCAACTAACTTACAACAAGAAAATCCCCTGTTATATGGCAGAACAAAATAAAATCTTCAAAGTAAAGGCTGGCGAATTCTCCTTTTCAATAGACCAGGAAGCAGCAGATGCTGCTGATCTTATGCAAAAATCTCCTAGCGAATTCAATATCCTCAAAGGGCATCGTTCTGTCAATGCAAAACTGCTGGAGGAAAATGCTTTTGGCAAAAAAATGAAAATTGAAGTGGATGGTGAAACCTACGAGGTGGAGATCAAAGATGAGCTGGACCAGATGCTGGACCTGATGGGATTCAGCGCTGTATCCGGTAAACAAATCAAAGAGATCAAAGCACCCATGCCGGGTATGGTGCTCGAAGTGGTGGTGGTGAACGGGCAGGAAGTAAAAGAAGGAGATAAGATACTGATCCTTGAAGCCATGAAAATGGAAAACAGTATCATGATCCATGCAAATGCTACGATCAAACGGGTAGCGGTAACAGCAGGACAGGCTGTTGAAAAAGGGCAGGTGCTTGTAGAACTGGAATAATTCAATTATTAAAAAACGAACCATGCAAAAGATATTAGTGGCCAACAGGGGCGAGATCGCCCTGCGGATTATGCGAACCATCCGTAAAATGGGTATCAAGTCGGTAGCTGTTTATTCAGAAGTGGACCGGCATTCACCTCATGTGTTATTTGCAGATGAAGCAGTTTGCCTGGGGCCGGCACCTTCCAACCAATCCTATCTCAACGGGGATAAGATCATTGCTTTTGCGAAGCAATTAAATGTGGACGGGATACATCCCGGGTATGGATTCTTAAGTGAGAATGCCGACTTTGCTCAAAAAGTGCAGGATGCCGGTATCATCTTTATTGGGCCCAGTCCAGAAGCGATGCGGATCATGGGATCAAAACTGGCTGCTAAAGAAGCAGTGAAGAAATACAATATCCCGATGGTGCCGGGTATTGATAAAGCGATTGAAGATGTTGATCTCGCTATTGAAATTTCCAATAAGATCGGTTACCCGGTATTGATCAAAGCGTCTGCCGGAGGTGGTGGTAAAGGAATGCGGATCGTGGAGAAAGCAGAAGATATGCAAGAGCAAATGGAAAGAGCTATTAGTGAGGCCCGTTCATCCTTTGGAGATGGTTCTGTATTCATTGAAAAATATGTTACCTCTCCAAGACATATTGAAGTACAGGTGGTGGCCGATCAATTTGGCAATATCATTCATGGATTTGAACGGGAATGCAGTATTCAGCGCCGCCACCAGAAAGTGGTGGAAGAAACTCCGTCGGCGATCATCACCCCGGAATTGCGGGAAAAGATCGGCGACGCAGCAGTGATGGTGGCCCGTTCCTGTAATTATACCAGTACCGGCACCGTTGAATTTTTAATGGACGACCAGCTGAACTTTTATTTTTTGGAAATGAATACGAGGCTGCAGGTGGAGCACCCGGTTTCAGAAATGATAACAGGATTAGACCTGGTTGAACAACAGATCAGGATTGCCAGGGGACAGGAGCTTGGGTTTACACAGGAAGACCTGGTGCTGAATGGTCATGCTATTGAACTGCGGGTATATGCAGAAGACCCTTTTAATAATTTCATGCCCTCGATCGGCACATTAACCCGTTATGAAAAACCAACTGGCGATGGTATCCGGGTGGATGACGGGTATGAAGAAGGAATGTCGATACCTATTTACTATGACCCGATGATCGCCAAACTGGTGGTGCATGGCAAAACAAGAACAGAAGCCATTCAGAAAATGCTGCAGGCTATTAAGGAATACAAGATCGAAGGGGTAATGACCACTTTACCCTTTGGCACTTTTGTATTTGAACATGATGCTTTCTTCTCCGGGAATTTTGATACTCATTTTGTAAAAAATTATTTTACCCCTGAAAAAATCAAAGACAAACAAAAAGCGAATGCCGAAATAGCTGCTTTCGTGGGGTTGAAATACTGGATGGAAAAACAAAAGAAACTGAACCCGGTTGAACACAAAACCACCAGTTGGAAACGAAGGCTGGCATAAATGCATACCGTTAATCTTAAAACAACAGTGATGAAATCAAAAGTTGAAATATTAAGAGAAAAGATAGAAGAAGGGAAATTGGGTGGTGGTGTTAAAAGAATTGCTACCCAGCACCAGAAAGGTAAGTTGACAGCGAGGGAACGTATTATGTTATTAATGGACCCGGGTTCTTTTGAAGAGATCGGGGCCCTCGTTCTTCACCGCACCAAAGATTTTGGAATGGAAGACCAGCAATTTTATGGAGATGGTGTGATTACCGGCTACGGTACGGTGAACGGAAGGCTGGTCTATGTATTTGCACAGGACTTCACTGTATTTGGTGGTGCCTTATCAGAAACACATGCTGAGAAAATCTGCAAGATCATGGACCTGGCGATGAAAGGTGGTGCTCCTATGATCGGCCTGAATGATTCAGGCGGCGCAAGGATACAGGAAGGTGTAAGATCATTAGGTGGTTATGCAGATATTTTTTTCCGTAATGTGCAGGCATCAGGAGTGATACCCCAGATATCCGCAATCATGGGGCCTTGTGCCGGTGGAGCTGTGTATTCCCCGGCTATGACCGATTTTACGATTATGGTGGAGAACACCAGTTATATGTTTGTAACCGGTCCCAATGTGGTGAAAACTGTAACCAATGAAGAAGTAACGTCTGAAGAATTGGGCGGAGCTTCCACCCACTCTACCAAATCGGGTGTAACACACCTGACAGCGGTTAATGATATGGAGTGTATCGCTCATGTAAAAAAACTGCTGAGCTATATGCCACAGAACTGCGAGGATGTGGGAATGAAAATACCTTACACATTGGGTGATGAAACAAGAGAAGTGTTAGAGAATATTGTACCCACCAGTGCCAGCCAGCCCTATGATATCCGTTCCGTGGTGGAAGGCATTTGTGATGCTGATTCCTTTTTTGAGATCCATAAAGATTATGCAGAAAATATCGTGGTGGGCTTTGCCCGTATTGCTGGCAGAAGTATAGGTATCGTAGCGAATCAGCCGATGAGCCTGGCTGGTGTGCTGGACATTGACAGTTCAAAAAAAGGAGCAAGGTTTACCCGTTTCTGTGATTGCTTCAATATTCCTTTATTGGTGTTAGTAGATGTGCCGGGGTTCCTGCCGGGAACTGACCAGGAATGGAATGGAATCATCACCAACGGGGCAAAATTACTATATGCATTGAGTGAAGCTACTGTTCCCCGCATCACAGTCATCACCCGCAAAGCCTATGGAGGTGCTTATGATGTAATGAACTCCAAACATATTGGTGCAGATATGAATTATGCATGGCCTACTGCCGAGATCGCTGTGATGGGAGCGAAAGGAGCCAGCGAGATCATTTTCAAAAAAGAAATTTCAGAAGCTTCCGACCCGGCTAAAAAATTGCTGGAGAAAGAAGCGGAATACGGGGAGAAATTTGCCACACCTTACCTGGCAGCAGAAAGAGGTTTTATTGATGAAGTGATCGAGCCAAGGGAAACAAGAAAGAAACTGATCAAAGCTTTTGCGATGCTGGAAAATAAAGTGGTAAAGCGGCCCCGTAAAAAGCACGGCAATATCCCGTTGTAAAAATTTGGCTATATCTATGATGCTGCCAGTTCGAATTGATTTGCAGTAACAGGTTGCAAAAAACCATCCAGAATAGTATTAAATGCAGCAGGTGTTTCCAGCATTGGTACATGCCCGCACTGATCGATCCAATACAACTCTGAACCCGGAATGGACCTGTTGAATTTGAGAGCGACATCTGGCGGTGTTACACAATCATTTCTTCCCCAGATCAGGCAGCATGGGGTTTTGATTTTCGCCAGTTCTTTTTCCAGGTTATTATGTATCGTTGATTTGGCCAGTGATAATATCTGCAATGCTTTCCGGCTGTTTACGGTTGCATATATTTCATCTACCAGTTCTTTGGTGGCTGTCTCCGGGTTAAAAAAGGTTTGCTCTGCTTTTGCCTTAATATAACTGTAATCACCCCGCCTCGGAAAACTGTCCCCCATACCACATTCATAGAGGCCGGAACTGCCACTCAGGATCAATGATGCAACTCTTTCCGGGTGCTCCAGTGTGTACAATAAGGCGATGTGCCCGCCCATTGAATTGCCTAGTAAATGAAATTTTTCAAGACCCAGCTCATTCATAAGCCGGTCGACAAATTTTGTTAATGAAAAAATGGTAATACCTATTCCCATATCATAAAAGGGAAAGACGGGTACGATCACCCGGTAGGATTGCTTCAGGTGATCAATCAGCGGCCTGAAATTATTAACAGAACCAAATAATCCATAGAGGAGGACAATGGGCTCTCCATGGCCTTCTTCCTGGTAATCCTTTTTCCTTTCAATGGTTTCGCAATCGTTCATAAGTCATTCATTTAACAAAAAAAACGTTGACCCATGCTCATCATTCATGGGGTGGCTGAAAATGCGGAAGATAATGAAACCGGTGATTCAAAAAAATGAGCCTGATCGGTAGTTACAATGATCATTTTGGCAGCTGTTTTAACAGCCCAAAAAGGAATGGCAGCCAGCTTTCAGAATAACGCAGGTCAGTTTCCAGGTATTTCCTGGCCGCTGCATTACCGAGTTCAGCTGCCAACCGGAGATCTTCTTTACCAGCCTTTTTTTCCCCTAGGCCAATATTGGCCAATCCATGATAATAATATACAGCAGCAGTTCCCGGGTGATAAGAAACTGCTTTGTCAAAACAAGCCAACGATTCAGGAAATTTTTTTTGTTGCAGGTATACCGATCCCTTGCCCAACCAGCCGTTCAGGGACGTGGAGTCATCATTGATCCACCTGTCAAAAATGGATAACGCCTGGTCATATATACCCAGGCGGACAAGGTATTTATTTACCTGTGTAATTGTATACTGATCTTCCGGGTTTACATCGATGGCTTTATAAAAACTGGCAAGAGCCGCTGCTGTGTCTTTTCCTGAAAGCTGCATCTCACCAATATTCATATACGGAAGCCCCTGATTTGAATCGGCCGCAATGGCTTTTCGGTAATTATCCAGGGCATTGTCTCTTTCATCAAGATTCTTATAAATATTTCCGAGGACTACAAAGGCTTCATAGAATTGTCCTCCGTTGATCTCTATCGCTTTTTCGAGATTTTTTATTGCTTTTTTGTAGGATGTTTTAACTGTGACAGTAACAGGCTTTGAGGGCACCCTGTTTTTGAAAATATATCCTTTGTAATACCATCCATAGGCATCCCCGGGTTTGATATCCGTATAATTATTTGCATCCGACAGGGCAGCCTGGTAATCTCCCAGTTGGATATTCACAAGTACCCGCTTAAAAATGGCTGTAGTATCGTTTTTGTTCAGTTGCAGCAGGAAATCGAGCTCATGTTTTGATAGATTGTAGTTTCCCATTCTGAAGAAGGCCTCTGCTTTGGTTAACCGGACTTGACGATCAAATGGTGAAATATCTAATACCGAATCCAGGTATATTACTGATTCGGGGTATTGTCCCGTTTTTAAAAGAAAGGACCCGGTCATTTTCCAGTTGCTGATCGTGGATGAATCAGGGGTGGATACCACCTGTGATAAAATAAAGAAAGGAACGATCAGTAATATGAATAAGATAATTAAGTTCTTTTTCATATAGAACCGCCTGTTAAAGCTATGCTGCCTGTTCTCCTTTAACCTATGACTTTGATCAGAAAGGATAAAACCAGCCTGTTCCATTGGTTATAGCCTGTAATCAACTTGCTGAATGACGAAAATCAACAAGCCTGATTTTCATATCCGATAGCTTTGCCCTCAAATTGCAACCATATGAAACATCGTAATCTTCGCCGTACTGGCAGTTACAGTTTCTTCATTCTGTCTCTTTTATCATTTTTCTTTTTATCCTGTGAGTATCATAATTTTTCTACTCCTCAGCCGGCAGACAAAGAAAGTTTATACGAGTTCCCAAGGGAATTACGTGGCAGCTGGGTAGTGATCAATGATACGATTGAAGAAACCATCAGCCTTTCAGACAGCAGAAAGATGCTACCAGGTGATCTGTTTTCCGGTATCGAAGCCGGCCCAAGCCCTGATCCCGGAAATTACATTTCAAGAGTAAGTAAGCCACAAACAGAGGATTCCCAATACTATTTTGTAGAGAAGGAGCATGCTTACCTAATAACGACATCCGAGGAAAAAGTATTGATGGGCGACTGGCCGCGGCTCAGTCAAAACGGGGGCATGCTGAATCCCCCGATCTTTTATGGCAGTGTAAGAAGTATCCGGTATGATTCCCTGCAAAAAAGAACAGATACTGTATATAATTACATGCTGCATGATAATTTTATTTATGAAGTAGGGGATAAAGGATTGCTGGAAAAAGGATACCCATATCTTACAGCGGGTGATACCATCTTATTTACCAAAAGGGATACGCTTTGTATAGATATGGGGCAAAATGCTTTTCTCCGTAAGCTCAATAAACAATTTTATGTACTGAATATCCGTAGCCGGATTTTAGGAGAAGAAATATCCAGTTTTAATAACTGGTGGCGCATCTTCGTGCTTGAAAAAAGAGAAGATGGCAGTATTCAATTATGGATACCCGCTTCAAAAGCTGCAAAATTGCCTTGTATGTTTTATTCTGTGGATGCAGAATCATACTATTTTGACTGCTCCTGGACTACAGATGAAATGGTGCGTTTGCTGAATGAAGGCTATTTTGTTGTAACGGATAAATTGTCGAAGGTAAATTAGAGACCTGCAAAGATTGCTATAGAGCATATAATCAGATTTGCTTCAGCCAGCCGGTGACACTCATTCGTTGCCGGTTTGCTTTCAATACTTCATGCTCCATTTCATCACTTTTAAAGAAAACTGCTGTTTGTGATTGCGGCATGATTTGTTGAATTTCTTCTGCCTGGTATACCTGTAGCTGTCCGCCATCTTCTTCTTTCCAGTTCTTGTTCAGGTAGCTGATCAGCGAGTATTTCCGGTTGCTGTCATTCCTGAACTGATCCTTGTGCCGTTTATAGAAACTGCCCTCTTCGTATACTGCATAGTGAAATTCATAGCTGTTGATACCGGTATAACAGGTTTCATTGAGGTGCCCCACGAAATCATTGACCAATTCCAGGAATTCGTTCTCAAATATATTGGAATGGCTTTTATCCATCCAGTAAATTTTATCGCCCCTTATTTTTTGATGCGCATCACTTACTATGTCGTTGCCAATTCCGGCAGCTACCATCCTGTCATCGTTTTGCAATTGTAATATATTTTGACGCAGACCTTCCGACAGTGATGGGGTGATGAATCCAGTATCAATTCCGATCTTATTCTCCAGGTAGCTGTTTATCAGCTGGTCAAAATTTTTACTCATGGTGTAGTTAAAGGTTCAAGGTAGTCATTTAACACTGCGGGAGAACCATTGAGCAAACTCAACCTTTATATCCTTTTATTTTTTTACGTTTGCGCCTCTAAAATCGGGGGATGCAAACAAAAAAAATTGAACTGATGTCACCGGCAGGTGATTTTGAAAGTCTCCAGGCAGCCATACAGGCCGGGGCTGATTCAGTGTATTTTGGGGTGGAGCAACTGAATATGCGGGCAAGGGCCACCATGAATTTCAGCCTGGAAGATCTGGCTGAAATTGCGGAACGTTGCCGTAAAAACAATGTTCGTTCTTACCTGACGCTAAATACCATTGTCTACGATCATGATCTTTCACTGATGAAAGCAGTGATCCGGGAAGCTCAAAAGGCAGGCATCACAGCTGTGATCGCCGCCGACCAGGCGGTCATTGCTTTTGCACGGAGTTGTGGCATAGAAGTGCATATTTCAACACAACTGAATATAACCAACCTGGAAACAGTGCGTTTCTACTCACACTTTGCTGATGTAATGGTCTTATCAAGAGAGCTAAGTCTCGGACAGATAAAAACGATCTGCGATGGGATCAAAAAAGAGAAGATAACCGGGCCGTCCGGAAACTTAGTGGCCATAGAAGTATTTGCCCATGGTGCCTTATGCATGGCAGTTTCAGGTAAGTGTTATTTAAGTTTACATACCCATAACTCTTCAGCCAACCGGGGTGCCTGTGTGCAGAATTGCCGGAGAAAATATAAAGTGACCGACCTGGAAGAAGGACATGAGCTGGAAATTGATAATGAGTATATCCTATCACCGAAGGATCTTTGTACGATAAATTTCCTGGATGAGCTTATTGAAACCGGTGTAAGTGTACTAAAGATAGAAGGAAGAGGAAAGAGCCCTGATTATGTTAAGACAATTACATCCTGTTACCGGCAGGCTGTTGACGATTATTTCAAGGGAACATATACCCGGGAAAAGGCGCTGGCCTGGATGAAGCAAATGGAACAAGTGTTTAACCGGGGTTTTTGGGGCGGTTATTTTACCGGTCAGTTACTGGGTGAGTGGAATGATACTCATGGCTCCAAAGCAACTACTAAAAAGATATATATAGGGAAAGGCCATCATTATTACCCAAAAATAAAAATCGCCGAATTTAAGATCGAAGCTTACCCGCTGAATGCCGGGGACCGGGTGATGATCACCGGTAAACATACCGGGGTGATTGAAACAACAGTATCTTCACTGCATGTCAACGATAAAGGGGCAAAGGAAACTGCAGTAAAAGGTGACCTTTGTGCTTTCCCGCTGGATATACCGGTACATACTTCCGATAAGCTCTATAAAATTGTCGATGTGGCAGAAGAACAAACAACATGATCACTATTACCCAGCAAAGAGATAAATGTATTGGCTGCAACTATTGCGTGGAAGCGGCACCCGACCGCTGGCGTATGTCAAAGAGAGATGGGAGAAGTGTTTTGATCGATTCAAAGAACCGCAGGGGATTCTGGACCGTAAAAGTAGGTGATGAAGAAGGTGCCGCCAATGAAAAAGCGGCAACCCTCTGCCCCGTAAAGATCATTAAACTAAAGGATCTGTAGTAAACCTGCTCTTCGCTTACCAGAAGAGTAACTGCACAAACAGGTGTTCGGAAAACCCCGAAGATCAGTATCGGGGATTACGATTATCAGCTGTCCTTCTAACCTTAATCATACTCTCCCAAAGGAATAAGGTCAAAATTTGTACCCGGAAAGAGTTTTTAATTTTAAAAAGTTAGCAGATCATGAAAAAGGAATACTGGATCAATGTAAAACATGTTGACAACAGGCTGGTTGTTTACCTGAATGGCGAAACCGTTTGGGATAGTGGCATCGTTCACAATGATCCCGAACTGGATGAATACATTGAGATCACCGAAATGCTGCATGAACATGCCCATCATACCAGCGAACTTATTTTTGAAGGATTTAATGACTCATTTACTTCCTCTGAGTCTGTAGGCGAGATGAACCCCTGGCATTTTCATTACCGCCTGCTGACCAAAACAGTTGATGATAAAGGAAACGCAGTGGTGGAGAAAGATATCATAGCCCCTTACAATGAAAAGCACTTATCAAATCCCAATATCAGGGCTATTAATAACTGCTACCAGCTTCAGAAAAGCCATGGTGAGTTCAAAGTTGTTTCGAACCTCCTGTCACAACAATTTTATAAATAGGATACATTTAGGTTAAGGTTACTATCCAAACCCTGCTCTTTGTATGAAGCTTCATGCAAAAGCAGGGTTTCCTTTTTTACGACAGTATATTACTTTGCTATAAACTCTCCGGGATATTGTTGCTGTGATTGTTTATACGCATATACCAAGACACCATTCACCCAAACTTTTACAATACCGTCTGATAAGGCTTTTGGATCTTTTATTCCGGCATTGTCTTTTATTGTAACCGGGTCGATCAGTACCAGGTCGGCGAAATAACCGGCGGCAATGATTCCCCGGTTACGGATCCCGGTGTGTTCAGCAGCGAGTCCTGTCATTTTGTATATCGCTTCTTCCCAGCTCATGATCTTTTTTTCCTTTACATAGTGGCTCAGCGCCCGTGTAAAACTTCCATATCCCCTTGGATGACCACCATTGGCTCCATCCGAACAGATATTGGTATGCGGCCATTGCAGGAAGGTTGCAATATCTTCCTCTGTCATTGATTTACCCATGATCGCCTCAACTCCGCCTGCATCCGGGTATTGTTTTTCATAGCTCTCTGCTGTTGCCACAAGGTATAAAAGTGTTTGTGCCGCGGTTTCATTCCTCATTTTTGCAATGGCGGCAATTGTTTTGCCCTTATAATTACTGTCGGGTGCAAAACGAACCAATACGGAACCTTCGGGGTCAAATAAATGCTCAGTGGCATAAGTAGCTGCTTCCAGGCTTTTAAAATCTTTTTTAGGAAATAAAACACGTAGAGTGCTGTTCCAGAAATTATAGGGATAACAATCAGCGGTGATAGCAATACCCTCTGTCCTTGCCTTTTGAAGAGCGGCGATCAATTTGGGGGCGGTTTTCCAATCGTCTTTTAAAGCGATCTTGATATGGGATATCTGCACTGGTATCTTTGCTTCACGGCCAATACTAATGATCTCATCAATGGCATCATTCATACTGATATCTTCACTGCGGATATGACTGATGTATTTCCCTTTTTCTTCTGCAGCTACTTTGGCCAATTCGATCACTTCATGCCGGTTGCTGTAAAAAGCTCCCTCATATTCCAGCCCGGTCGAAAGACCTAATGAACCTTTCTTCAAATCTTCCCGTAATAAGGTTTTGATTTTTTGTAACTCTTCATCATTGGCAGGCCGACTCAGTTGTGGTTCGCCCAATATCTTTTCACGGATTGTAGTATGGCCGGTATAAGTGGCAACATTTATAGCCACGGGTGTTCTTTTGATTTTTGCTTTGATCGAATCCACCGGATCGCTGCTGCCGTCCTGGCCGGATATGATCGTGGTGATTCCCTGGTTTAGTGCAGCCATTGCTTCGGGATACTTGGTTAATGAACCACCAAGATGACTATGGCTGTCGATAAAACCCGGTGCCAGTATCTTTCCTTCCCCGTCAATCACCTCTTCCCCGGCAAAGGGCTGAAGATTTCCAACGGCGATGATCCTTTTCCCTTCGATCCGCACGGCTGCGTTCCTGGAAGCTGTGCCGGTACCATCGATGAGTTGTACATTCTTTATGAGCAGTGTCGGTGGAACCTCCAGCGGTTTGCCCTGTATAAAATTCCGGGCAATCCTGTTTCCAAAGCCGTTACCACCACTGCTCAGGGAAATGATCGTTCTGTTATTCTTTGTATCCCGGTAAATAATATTAATAAAACCGACCCATCCGCCGGTATGTGAATATTCTTTTTCCCTGTCTTTTTCAATACCCCAGCCAAACCCGTAGGGGAAAGTGGTGCCATCTTTTAATTTGACTGGCTGAAATGCCTGTTCCAGGATTGATCTCTTTACCAGCTTTTCAGTATAAAGACTTTGTTCCCATTTCAGCAGGTCTTCTACGGATGAATAAATATTACCATCACCCACCACGCCGTCAAAAGTAGTCAGGTCATCCAGCTTTTTTTGTTCACCTGTTTCTGCAAACCCATACACATGGTTGGATGGAACCCCGGGCATTTTTACATGGTAAACATAAGTGTCCTTCAATCCCAGCGGCATGGCGATATTCTTTTTAAAATAGCCGGCAAAAGGCTGGCCCGTTATTTTTTCTATAATACTCACCAGTAAAACATAATTGGTATTGCAATAATTCCAGCGGGTGCCGGTCGGAAAATCAAGGGCCGGTTTGTAAAAAGCAAAGAGTTCCAGCATCTTTTCATTGGTCAGTGTATCCAGCGGGCCTTTGTATTGTTGAAAAAGATCAAAATATTCAGGAATGCCGGATGTATGTGTCATCAGGTTTCGTATAGTGATACTATCGTATGGTAATCCGGGAATGAATTTCCTGCAGTCATCATCAATATTCAGCAGGCCCTTTTCTGATAATTGCAAAATAGCCATGCAAATAAATTGTTTGGAAACAGAAGCGAGGTTGAACGAGGAGTTGGTTTGCAGGGGTTGATGGGTCCGGCTGTCGGTTATACCAAATGCTTTTTTGTAGAGAACCTTCCCTTTTTCTGCATAGAGTACTGATCCGTTATAACGATTTGTCTCATGCAGAACCGTCAGGACGGAGTCCAGCTTTTTGATCCCGTCGGTGATTTGTGCGGATAAATAAACGGAGAGCAGCAGGTACGGGATAACAGCCATGATCTTTTTCATGTGAACAACAAGTTTCAGCTAAAGATAATGCCTAAAATAAAATGACGGCGGTCAGGCGGATAAAACCGGAAAAAGAAAAGCTCCGTCATTAAATATTAATGACGGAGCATAAACCTGTTTTTTTGTACAAAAAGGGTTAGAAATTATAGTTAATGCCGAACATCAGCATATCAGTTGTCATTTTGTAAGACACTAAACTGCCGGGTACTGCTCCATATGGATTAGAGCCACTGATCATCATCGGGCTTAATAACGGGCCACTGGTGGAACCGCCGCTGCTGCCATGATGATAGACTGCATTTACTGTAACCTTATTGCTAAACTCATATCCAAAACCAAACTGGAACGCATTTTTAATAATGGCTGTGGCAGGAGTGGAGAAGAAAGCCAGTTCACTGCTGATCGGGTTGGAACTAAAAGTATATCCTGCACGGAGCGGCAGTTTTTTAATGCCCTTGTATTGCAGACCCGCAGATACCACTGAAATATTATTCCACCCGAATCCTTTTACCGAGGCATTATTGGTCCATCCTTTGGCTTCAAAGCCCTGTGTATTCTCGTACGTTACATAACGATAATCGAAAGCCGCATCAATTAGGCCTTTGGAGAAACCAATGCCCGCTGAAAATATAGCCGGGTAGTTCATTTGAAATTTTACATCTGGTGCAGTACTGCCATCCAGGTATTTATTATTGAATGTAAAATCAGTAAAGTATTGTTGTGATTTATAGGATGCACCTAATTTGAGACCATCACCTGAATTATAATAAATACCCACCTGCCCTCCGGCGCCAAAAGCACTGGCTTTATCGCTGACAGGGTATCCTTTTTCTGAGCTGGGTGATGCCAGCGGATTAGGTGCCAGCTCCAATGCTGCATAATTGAAAGTGGGGGCTATACCAATTGATACTTTATCACTGATCTTATAGGAATAAGTAATTCCCACCTGCATCAGTTGGTAATCTGATTCAATGCGTCCGAACCCACCAGAGCTTTGCGGCATATTGATGGGATTGGAATTACTTTCAGGAAATGTGACCCCAAATCCGCTGATACCAAACGCTGAAAGACCCAGTGTATGCTTGCTGTTCTTTTTACCCCATACCATCGCTACTGCTGGCATAATGGAGATACCCCTGTCATCTTTGGTCACGCCGCTCATCGGGCCATCGGGAGTAGGTACTGTTGAGGATAATTCTGGTGAAGAGAAAAACAAGCCTGCATTAACTGAAAGTATTTTCTTATCAAATGCAGAAATAGCAGCAGGGTTCCAATGGAGTGCTCCATTTATATCTAACGGCTGCGCAGTAGCTGCTCCGCCCATAGACATATTGGTAGCGCCAATGCCCTGCATAATATGACCAGACTGGGCGAATAAAAATAACGGTACAATTGCTGAAAGCAGTGTTGAAATAAACTTTTTCATAATCGGAAGTTTTGAATGATTGCTGCAGTGATTGCAGGTTAAAAAGCAAAACTATTTTGGCCTCAATCTGGCTTATGTGATGATTATCACTTAAGCATGTAAATCATATACTGTTATGACATAAAACAGGATTTTTTTTCGAATGGTATAAGATATCCATGTCTTATTTAATTTTGAAGCATGAAGCATTTTGTTACTACATGCGGGGTAAGAGCAGCTGCAGAAAATGATTACCCGGCTATCGTAGAAATCTGGGAATTATCAGTCAGGGCAACACATGATTTTTTACCAGAAGACTACCTGCGGAAGATCAAATTATTGTTGCCATCAATTTTACCACGGGTTCCTCTTTATCTCTTCTGTGATGAAGGGGGAACCATAAAAGCTTTTGCCGGGGTGGCAGAACAAAAGATAGAAATGTTATTCCTTCATCCTGCCAGCAGGGGACAGGGTATTGGCCGTAAATTGACTGAATATTGCCTACAAGAACTCGGGGCCAATAAAGTGGATGTGAATGAACAAAATCAACAGGCAGTTGGCTTCTACCAAAAAATGGGATTTCGTGTCTTTAACCGGCAGGAGCTGGATAGCCTGGGCAGGCCATTCCCGGTATTAGAAATGCAATTGTGAACAGATAACCTGATACCTTTATTCTAATTTTCCATTTTTAATTAATCGTATATAATGAAGCTGAGTTTTTTTTCTTTTTTCCTTCTGGCCAACCTCGTTGCAGGCAGCCAGGTAATAACTGACTCTATACTTATTGAAGGCCATTACCGTTCTTTTCACTTTAACAAACCGACTGGCAGTACAGGTGACCGCAGCCTGCTCTTTGCCTTGCATGGCTCTGGCGGCAACGGCAAAAAGATGATGGGTGCAACAGCAAAACTGGAAGCTATTGCTGCCAAAGAAAACTTACTGATCGTATACCCGGATGGATACAAGAACTACTGGAATGAGTGCCGCAGGTATGCCACTTCTGATGCAAATAAGGAGAATATTAATGACAATGTTTTCTTTCATGCAATGATCAACTACTTCCGGTTAAAATACAATATCAGTAAGGAAAAAGTTTTTGCAGCCGGATTCTCGGGGGGCGGGCACATGGCCTATAAACTTGGGTTGACCATGCCGGGTGAGATCAGGGCGATAGCAGCTATCGTTGCTAATATGCCCGACTCCGCATCATCCGATTGCATTTTTACCGGCAAACCCCTGCCCGTACTGATTATTAATGGTACAGCTGATAATGTGAACCCGTATAATGGGGGTCAGATGTTTGTCAATAACAGCAGCTATGGCGTGGTGCGCAGCACCGAAAAAAGTTTTCATTACTGGTCATCACTGGCTGGTTACACGGGTGAACCCATTAAAACAGTTTTGCCTGATACTGACCCTGCCGATCAGAAAACAATTGAAGAGTATCGTTATCAAATTAAAGGAAAACCTACTGTGACCTTGCTGAAAGTGGTTGGTGGCAAACATGATTATCCGGGTGATTTAGATGTTTATCTCTATGCATGGGAGTTTTTCAAATCACAGGCCGGCAAGCCCGATGTAAGCAAAAAAGATCCTTCAAAACCTGTACTGCTTGTGGAAGCAGCCTGCGGTGAATGCCAGTTCAAATTGCCGGGTAAAGGCTGCGACCTGGCGGTTCGGATCGACGGCAAGGCCTGGTTCGTGGACGGCACTTCTATCGATGATCATGGCGATGCCCATGCCAAAGATGGTTTTTGTGAAGCTGTCCGGAAGGCCGAGGTTCAGGGCGAAATGGTGAACGGCCGGTTCCAGGCCAGTTATTTCAAACTGGTGAAAGCCCCAAAATAGGCAGTTAAATATTTTCTTTATCACCCTGAAGACCGCTACCTTGCTGCATCCTGTCAGTTGTGGTGCCCGTTAACCGGCAAATCAAAGCATTTCAAGCTGATACAACAGGCTTTTTCATAAATTTGCCGCACCAATTTCAACCAATGCCCGAAAATTCTCACCAGTTAGCCGCTATCCTCTTTGCTGATATCGTGGGTTACACCGCCATGATGCAGGAAGATGAAAGCATGGCACTTGAAAAGATCAACCGTTTCAGGCAGGTGATTCATGTGATCGCTGATGAGCTCAATGGGAATATCATCCAGTTTTATGGTGACGGTTGCCTTGTACTCTTCAACAGTTCTACAGACGCTGCAGAATTTGCCAAATTGTTACAGGCTGACTTCTCCGATGAACCCCAGGTGCCGGTCCGTATTGGAATCCATATGGGTGATGTTTTGCTCAACAGCGGAAATGTTTTTGGCGATGTCGTGAATATTGCCTCCCGGATACAGGCATTGGCACCCCCCGGTGGTATCTATATCTCTGAAATGGTGTACAGGAATATTGCTAATAAGAAAGACCTTGATTCTGTATTCCTGCGGGAGGAAAAACTGAAGAATGTAAAAATACCTGTCAGGATCTATGAAATATTGACGGAGAACAGTCAACCGCATTTTATTTCCGACATGAACGATACGCAGGTCAATCGTATCATTCATGAGAACAGTATTGCTGTTTTGCCTTTCTACAACCTGAGCAGCGATGCTGAGCAGGAGTATTTCAGTGACGGGCTCACCGAGGATATCATTACACAGCTTTCGAAGATCAAATCCTATAAAGTTATATCCCGGACTTCCGTGATGCAGTATAAAACATCACCCAAGTCAGTGAAAGATATCGGGAATGAACTGGGAGTTGCTTTAATCATAGAAGGAAGTGTGCAGCGTTCCGGTGAACAGGTACGTATCACCGCCCAGCTCATCAATGCCATTACCGATGAACACATGTGGGCTGAATCATATGACCGGCCTGTCAATGATATTTTCTCCATCCAGCGGGAAGTAGCAGTTGCCATAGCATCCGTACTGAATACAAAATTGACCAGGAATGAAACGCAGCAACTGGATCATGTCCCCACCACCAGCCTGCAGGCTTATGAATTTTACCTTCGGGGAAGATTACTGGTGGAAAAAAGAAATAAGGCAGATATCCTGCTGGCAAGAGAACTTTTTCAGCAGTCAGTTAGTAAGGACAAAACATTTGCCAATGCCTATTCAGGACTGGCAGATACCTACCTGCTTTCTTCCTTCCGCGGCTACGAAGACCCGGTAGAGATGTTATGGCTGGCTAAAAAGAATATTGATACGGCTTTGTCCTTAGATCCCTCTTCCGGGGAAACGCATGCTTCATTGGGTTACTGGTATCACCAGTCGTTCGACTGGCATGCTGCCGAGATCACTTACAGGCGGGCCATCGGGTTAAATGCCAATCAATCCAATGTATACCTCTGGTTCGCCATATTACTGGAAGCTAAAGGAGAGCGGGAAGAAGCATTAAAAATATACAAGCAGGGCAATGAAGTGAACCCAATGTGGGATTACCTCGTGGCCAACCAGATCAAAACCCTGGCCAATAATAATAACAAAGAAGAAGCGATACAGCTACAACATAAGCTGATCGAGAAAGCCGCCCATAGTCCTGAATTACTCAAAAAAAGATATGCAGAGCTTTCCCGTTTGTTCTGGTCATTCAACGATAAAGCAGAAGCCATTGCTGCGGCTGAACGGGGAGGAGATCACGGACTGGTCAGGTTCTACCATGATAATGATTCGTCGTTGCTGGAAAAAAGGGTGGATGCCTATTATGCTGACCTGAAGAACCGGAGTGAATATATTTCCCAGTTATGGATGGGAATCGACTATGCTTATGCCGGTGCAAGAGAAAAAGCACTCGAATGTTTCAATAATGCCATTGCATTAAAAGACACCGCAATAACCTTATTGCTGATCAGGGATTATGGTTTTCTGAATATCAAGTACCTGAGTATGGCACTCACCACCCGAAAGATCAGGCTACTGGTCAACTTTTAATTTTTGAATCTGCAGGCTTACTTGCTATCTGCATTCTATCCTTTATTTTCGGGCATGGTATTGTTGAAAGTATCAGGTATCAGTAAGAAAGGGAAGGATTCTTTTGTTGTAAAAGAGATCAACTTTTCGCAACAGCGTTTGCAAAAGATCGCCATTGCCGGCGAAACAGGTTCCGGGAAAACAACCTTACTAAAAATGATCGCCGGACTGGTTCAACCGGATGCAGGCGAAATCATCTTTGATAATACCAACGTAATTGGGCCGGCTGATAAATTATTACCCGGCCATCCGGGTATTGCCTACCTGAGCCAGCATTTTGAACTCCGGAATAATTATTGGGTGCATGAGCTACTCAGTTATGCAAATGAGTTAGCTGCTGATGAAGCGGCTACACTTTACAGGGTTTGCCAGATCGATCATTTAGTGGACCGTAGAACCGACCAGCTTTCCGGTGGAGAAAAACAACGTATCGCTTTAGCCAGATTACTGATCACTTCTCCCAAACTCTTGATACTGGATGAACCGTTCTCCAACCTGGATGCCATCCATAAAACAACGATCAAGTCTGTGATACAGGATATTAGTGAGAAATTGAGTATCACCTGTATCCTGGTATCGCATGACCCGGCGGATCTTCTTTCCTGGGCCGATCACATTATAATAATGAAAGACGGGGCAATTATTCAGGAAGGAACCCCGGAAGCGATCTATAAACAGCCGGTGAATGAATATTGCGCCGGGCTCTTTGGTAATTTTACTGTTATTGACAGTACTCTGGCCGCAAGTTTATTCACATTGCCCCGACAAACTACACACACCAAAAAAGCACTGGTACGTCCTGAACAAATTCTTCTGTCATCCAGTGACCCATCTTCTCTTTCAGGAACCATACAGCAAATAAATTACTTCGGTAGTTATTATATGTTATTAGTAAGTGTAAGCCATCAGCAGCTGTTGGTAAAAACATATCAACAGGATTTTTCCGTTGGTGATGCTGTATTCCTTACCATTGTTGCGAATGATATTGCTTACGTGTAATGACATTTATTTTACAGGAAACTACTGGTGATAATTAATTTCCATCAACATCTTCCGCAGTATTTTTTCAAATTAAGTATATCCCTGTAACAGCCTACTTTGGAATAGATTTTGGGTATAATAATTTTACAGAGTGATGAACGAAAGTTGATCATGTAGTGAACAGTTTTTAAAATCCCCTTATGAAAAACCAATTGACCCTCCTGGCATTTATTTGCCTGGGCTGCACACTGGATGCACAAATCTCGCTAACAGCCACTGCCGGTACCACGACAGGAAATTATTCCACACTTAAACAAAGCTTTGATGCGATCAATGCCGGTACTCACCGGGGCACCATCTTTATCTATCTTACGGCAAGCACCACGGAAACAGCTTCGGCTGTGCTGTATCAAAGCGGGTATAATAATATATCCAGTTATGCCTCGGTGAGAGTACAGCCGGTAGCAAACAACTTAAGTATCAGTGGGAATTTTGAAGCACCGCTTATTGATCTGAATGGTGCGGATAATGTAACTATCGATGGAAGGGTGAATGGCACTGGAGCTAATAAAAGTCTATCCATCAGTAATGCAGCGAAATCAGATTCCACAGGTAACTGCACGGTCCGGTTCATCAATGATGCAGTTGGCAACACAATTAAATATTGCAGCATCAAAGGGTCAACAACTGATGATGCGGGAGGAATTATCTTCTTTAGTACTACCAATGGAACTACCGGCAACGATAACAACCTTATTGATAATAATGATATCACAAATGCAGCTGATTCCGACCGCCCGCTGAACGCTGTTTATTCGTTCGGCACCTGGGGGAAAGCAAACAGTGGTAATATTTTTTCCAATAACAATGTGTTCAACTATTTCAACCGCAACTTCACTTCAAACGGGTTATACATCCGGGATTTTTCAACTGCCTGGGTCATTACCAGTAATAATTTTTATGAGACAACGAATTTCGTTCCGCTTGAAACCGTACGTTATGCAGGTATCGCCATTGATGTGGAAACCGGGGTCAATTTCACCATCAGTAATAATTTTATCGGGGGGGCTACTGCTGATCATACCGGTATACTGCGTATCAACAGCGGCAATACTGCGAATAGTTCCAGTGGCGGCTATGATTTTTTTCCGCCTGTTTTTGCGTTCACCGGGATATATGTCAGCGGGATCACGGAAAGCATTGTTCAAAATAATACGATCCGTAGTATCAATTATACAGGCACCGGTAATTTTGGATTTTATGGGTTGGTGGTCATTACAGGTGAAGTTACCATTGGCACTGTCAGCAATAATACGATTGGGGCCGCAGACGGTACCGGATCTATCACCGTGATCAATACCAGCACCGAAGCCCTCTTTGCCGGTATCTTTAATATGGGAGGTGCTTCTGCCAACGCTGATATCAGGAATAATCAAATTGCCGGTATCAGTACAGATGGAGATGTGAATATTCACGGTATTTACAATTTTGTCTTTTCCGACAGCGGTGCTACCGTGATCAGTAATAACCTCATCGGAAGCAGCAGCATTCCCAATAGTATCGAGGCAGCCTGGTCAGCCCCGGCTGCGGCACAAAAAGTGACCGGTATTTTCAGTGTATCCAATTCAGCGGCGGTAACAATCAGTAGCAATGTGGTGGCGAACCTTAAAAATGGAACCACGAACAGTAATAATAATGCAGAAGGTTCAGTCACAGGTATTGCCACACTTAGCGGTGTTAATAGTATAGGAGATAACACTATCCGGGATATGACCATTGGTAATGCCAATACCAATACAACGACTAATGCTTCTGTCACAGGTATCAGGCAGGTCAGTGCTATCCCGGGACAATCCATCACCGGTAATAACATCTATAACCTGGCTAATACTTATCCGTCCTTTGAAGGCAGTGTTATCGGGTTGTATTATGAAGCCGGCGCCGGAAAGGGTAATTCGGTTTCCAAAAACTTTATACAAGGCTTATCTGTTCACCAGGGAAGTACGGCAGCAAACCTGTATGGTGCCAAACTGGGAAAAAATCCTGTCTTCTTCAATAATGTGATCAGTCTGGCCAATACGGCTAATACAACTATTTACGGTATTTACGAAACCGGCTCCAATGCTGATACATCGAATCTTTATTTCAATACTGTTTATATCGGCGGGTCTGTTGCATCCGGTACAAATAAGTCGTATTCGTTTTACAGTGCGACTAATAATAACACAAGGGATATCCGGAATAATATTTTCACGAATGAAAGATCAACAGCAGGCAGTACCAACCAGCATTATGCTGCTTACTTTAACTATGGCAGTACGTCTAAACTTACGCTGGGCTATAATGATTATTTTGCTGCAGGCCAGGGGGCAGTGCTGGGAAATTATAATAATACCAACGTTACTACATTACCGATCATACCCGGGATGGATAATGCGAGCCAGTCTGTAAACCCGGTTTTTGCTGAACCCGGCGACAATATTGCCACTTCTTATGCTGTCGGCATTCCTCTTGATGGTATTGCAGGAACAGGTATTAATACCGATTATGCAGGCGTTTTCAGAAGTGCTTCACCGCAATTGGGAGCTTTTGAACAAAATATCACCCTGCCCATAACTTTACAATCGTTCTCTGGTCTGGCAATAAAAGAAATAAACCAGTTGAAATGGATGACCAGTGCTGAAATGAACAGCAGCCATTTTGAATTACAACGAAGTGAAAATGGGATGCAGTTTACCAAGATTGCCATTATTAATGCTGCCGGTAACACCAGTATTCCGCAGTATTATGAATATGCAGACAGGGGCCTGTTGCCTGCCAACAGCTATTACCGGTTGAAACAGGTTGACCTGGATGGTAAAACCTGGTATTCAAGAATTATCCTGATCAGCAGGGAAGAGGCCAGTTTTGTGATCACCGTGTATCCAAATCCAACAACAGGGGCACTAAACATGGTCGCCGGAAAAGAGTTGAAGAATGCAAGGATCAGGATCGTGAATGCGGGGGGGCAGCTGGTAGCAGAGAAAACAAGTATTTCAGGAACTTCCTATAGTCTCGATATCTCATACCTGGTAAATGGTGTTTACTTCATGGATGTGTATGAAAATAATAAAATAATGAGAACAAGAATTGTGAAACAATAAGAAGTTACATAATAAACCCGTTAATAAAAATGGAGACCGCCCGGTCTCCATTTTTATTAATGTGCTGCAATTCTTTTTCTGCTTGCATTAGTTCTTCATGATCTTAAACTCAACCCGGCGGTTCAGCTGGCGGCCTTCATCGGTATCATTTGTAGCAACCGGGTTCTTTTCGCCATAGCCTTGTGAAGTAAGCCGGCTGGCTTCAATGCCTTTGGAAAGAATATATTCCATCACCGACCTGGCCCGGTTATCACTTAGTTTGAAATTATAATCATCCGAACCCCGACTGTCGGTGTGTGCACTCAGTTCAATTTCAATGGCAGGATTTTCAGCTAACAATTTAACCACCCTGTCCAGTTCAACAAATGATTCCGGACGCAAACTCCATTTATCAAAATCAAAAAAAACATTATTCAACCGTACTACCTGTCCCACCTCAATCGGTACAAGGTACAAGTCTTTGTGAATTTCTTTATAACCTGCTTTAATTAATGAATCCAGGCTGAGATTTTCTGATTGGGCAAAGAAATGATCGGCAGTAGCTCTTATGAGGTAGTTCTTATCATACGGCAATACAATTTTGAAAGCTCCGTCTTCCGGGTTTGATATTGCATTACCCGCTGTAGAACCATCCGGTAATGTTTCGTACACTAAGGAAGCACTCAGCGGCTTACCGGTTTTTTTGTTATACACGTTGCCGCTCACCAATACAACAGGGTCGGGGCGTTCAATTTCCAATAATTTTACCCTGACAATATCACTCTCGCCATAGCTTTCAAAACTGCTGGTGAGATAAGCATATTCACCCCCGGCATCTAAGGTAAAAAATGCATCCCAGTCTGATGTGTTGATCGGGCTGCCCAGGTTAGTGGGGTCACTCCATTTTTGCCAGGTGCTGTCCAATCGCTTGGTCATCCAGATATCATTATCTCCTAATCCACCGAGGCGATTACTGCTGAAGTATAATGTAACACCATCCGAAGCCAGGTAGGGTGTCATCTCATCGTAATTGGGGAGGTTGATCTTCTTGCCTAAACTTTTGGGTTCAGACCAGGTGCCATCTTTTTGCAGGAAACAAACATAAATATCATTGTTCACGCCAGCTTTCTCTTCCGTCATATACAATAATAAAGTTTGCCCGTCATGTGCCATGGTGGCACCGTTTTGCCGGCCCCGGTCATACTTGCCATAGTTTTTTATTTTCAACATTTCCGGCTTACTCCAGTACCCTTTATCGTCCAGTGAGCTCATGCTGACACCATTGCCTACATAGTCACCATTGATATAGGCATTCCTGATCAGTATCCTGTTATTATCAGGCGATATCCAGAAAACAGCATTATAGTGATAGGTATTCAGGGGATAATCCATATGATAGGCTTCGCTCCATTTGCCGGATTCATCCCGTACCGCATACCAGATATCCTGCGAATTTCTTACCGAATTGTATTTAGTATTCTGAGGATCATTTTGGCGGATGAAGAATAGAATATTACCATCGGCAGAAATAGTTGGACGAAGTTCAGATAGCCGGGTATTAATAAGATCGCCCAGGTTTTCAATCTTCACAATGGTGCTTTCTTTAATGACGTTCTCTTTCTGGGCCTTTAAAGTGCCCGTTGTATCGTTCAGCGGCTGAGCGATGGCTGTCTGGAAACAAACAGGCAGGATGAAAAAGAGGATGGCTTTTTTCAAAATATTGGATTTGTAATAAGAATGAAAAATACCAAGAAACAGTTATACCTGCTACAGGAAAAATACGGCGTGTTTTACCTAAATACAGATTTGCAGCAATTCAGTACAAAAAAAGAACAGTTCATAAATATGAGGACTTCGGGCAGCTCACAGCCGGGTAATTTTGTGACACAAAAACATCATTTTAAAGTACCGGCATGAGAATATTATTTGTAGGGGATAGTATCATAAAAGGTTCGCTTGGGGTAAACTGGGTGAAACAACTGGCAGAAGACCACCCTGAATGGACAATTATCAATTCGGGAAAAAATGGAGACACCCTGGTTAAAGTAGCCGAACGTCTGGAGCAGATACTTATTGAAGATGCTGATTATGATGTTATCGTATTGCTGTCAGGCTATAATGATATCCTGCTACCCTCGCTGCATGAAAGAGGATTTTTCTTCCGCCTGGCCGGGGAACATTTGGCCAAAAAGGGCTATGCACCGCTGCCTGATCCCGGTTCTTTTGAAAAAAAATTACTGGAAACAATAGATAAGACCAGGGCCAAAAGCAAAGCAGCTTTGATATTGATGACATTGGGTTGTATGAATGAAACGAACATCTTTGCACTGAATCATAAACGAAAAAAAATAAATGATGTAATCAGGGATATTGCAGGTCGCAAGAACTGTTTGCTGGCTGATACCGGCGCTTTGATAGATGGTTGCTTACAGCAATTCAGAACCAGCAATTATTTCCTGGAAGGTTTCTTCAGGGTGAACTTGTTCGACAAAATTCTGTGCCTGCTTGGAAATCCTGATCGTTTAAGCGAGCAACGAAAACTACATCTTACTATAGACGGCCTCCATCTCAACAACCGCGGGGCTGGTATATTCCGGAAAGAAGTAGAATCGGTATTGCTCAATTATGCAAACAAAACTACCGGCCATTTTTTATTTAAAAACAGCCGGTAAAGTATATACTTGAAAGAACAGGTGAATTAAAGAGTGATGACGCTGTTAGTACCACCAAAAGCATTCGGTGCTGTTTCATCTGCTTCTGGTTCATTCAGCCATTCGGTTTCGTTCACCAGGTATTTGAACTCATGTTTAGAATCTTTAGGCAGGTTAACGTCAGCGCTGAAACTGCCATCTTTCTTTTTGCTCATGATCACTGAATTTTCCCAATCGCTATTGAGTCCAAGAATTTCGATTGTCTCGGCATTTTCAACTGTAAAAGAGAATTTTACTTTGCAGTAATCCTTTGTTTTGTAGTAGGTCTTTTGTACCATTTGGTGCTTTTTAAAGTATTGATTTTCAAAATTCTGTTATCAAATGGCTAAGCAAATCAGTAAAGTTGTGACCCTTTACCGCCCTTAATACCCCAATTCGGCAAAAGTAACCTGCGGGGCCCTCAATTTTCAGGCTTAGTTATCAAGAGGATGTTGATAAAAAATATTCCTTACAACAAAAGAGAGGGTGTTACCCCTCTCTTTTAATTGATTAATCATCATCGTCTTTATCCTTTTTTCCATTTAGTTCAACCTGCCGGAGACTGTCTTTCCCCGGTTTTTCTGCCTCCTTATTTTCGCCTTTCATTTCATCTTCTTCATTTTCCTCTTTTCCTTCATTTGCTGTTGTCCCATTTAGTATTTCACTATGCCTGATCAGTCCGCCGAGATGTGCCGTCTGCGCCATAGTTACAAAGGAACCAAGAGAGAGCAGTACCAGGCCGCTAAACAGTATCCTGGCCATGGATGCCTTATTTCTTATAAAAAGACCAATCAACGCAAGCCCGCCCATAATACTGATGATGATCAGCGAGATTTTGGCCATCTCTTCATGTTCTTCTATAGCGTTTTCATTAACGCCGGGTAAATTTTCAACCAACTCTTCTGTGCCTTCGCCAGTCAGGAATACGGGTATTGTAAATACCGCTGCGGCAATAAGAAAATATAAAGACAAGTTCTTGAAAGATTCATTTTTTTTGATCATGCCGAGCAAAAGAATGCCACCGCCAATAAGTGAAAGAAAAAGTGGCGCATGGTTCAATGCCAGGTGAATTTGTGCTGCATTCATAAGTATCTATTTAAAATGTAAAAATGACAAAACAGCAGTTAGTCTTAACTGCTGAAATTGTTGTAACCTTTAAAAAAAATCAGGAATAGCGGGGAGGACGAAAGATGGAAAAACTTCTTTTACAGGTATTCCCTTCCGGATGCAATACAGCAGTAATTGTTGACTGGTAAACAACCGGATCTTCATCTGTATCCTTTTCAAAAGCAAGGGGGATATCTGTATGCAGAATATTGCCCGGGTACTTAAAAGGTAACTGGTTATCTTCATTATCGTCGTTATCTGCCGGGTGCTGGCCGCTATAATGAAGCTTCAGAAAGCCGGAAAAAGTGATTGAAGGATCTTCTGCCTGGTGATCCCTGAAATGCTGAAATAAAAGAGGTATCCTGAACAACTGGTGCAGTTCAGAAGTACAATTCAGGAACAAAACAGATGATATGATCAATAAATACCGGCGCATACAAGACGGGGACAATGTAAAATAATTTTTGAAAATAAGATATGACCTACCTTTTTTACCTGTTAAGAATTACTTATTTACTTCATTTTTGAAAAGAATGAGATATTTGTAGGCCATGAAACAGCATATAGCACATATTGCATTGGTGGTGGCTGATTATGATGAAGCCATTCGTTTCTATACGGAAAAGCTGGGCTTCCGGCTGGAAGAAGATACCCTGCTCAGTGATACAAAACGCTGGGTCATTATATCACCCCCGGGTTCAGATGGCTGTCAGTTATTATTAGCGAAAGCAGCTACCGAAGAACAGCAAAGCAGGGTGGGTAACCAAACCGGTGGCCGGGTGTTCCTTTTTTTATATACAGATGATTTTTGGCGGGATTATAATGATATGGTCAGCAAAGGGATTTCGTTTCTCAGGGAACCGGTCACAGCGTCTTACGGAACTGTTGCTGTTTTTGCAGACCTCTATGGCAACCTGTGGGATCTCATCCAACCTTCAAAAAAATAACCCATGCTGAAACCTGCTGATGACTGGTTTTTAAAACAGGAAGAACCGGCAAGAGCCTGCCTGCAATTTTTACGGTCACATATTTTAGAGCTGGATAAAAATATCTCCGAAGCCTGGAAGTTTGGGATGCCTTTTTTCTGTTACAAAGGAAAAATGTGTTGCTATCTCTGGGTACATAAAAAATACAAACAGCCTTATCTCGGAATAGTGGAAGGTAAACAGGTAAGCCATCCCGACCTTATCATTGAAAAAAGAGCCCGGATGAAAATCCTATTACTGGATCCTGCGAAAGACATTCCGGTAAAGAAAATCAACTCCATTCTTAAACAAGTACTTAAACTATATAATTAAACAATGACCTTCAGAGAAGCGACGATAAAAGATATTCCGCAGATACAGGTTGTCCGCAATGCAGTCACTGAAAATACTTTATCCAACCCGGCACTGGTAACTGATAAAGATTGCGAAGAGTACATAGTGAAAAGGGGCAAGGCATGGGTTTGTGAAGTGGACGGTGCTATTGTAGGCTTTGCAATCGCAGACCTGCAGGATCATAATGTGTGGGCTTTGTTCGTACAACCAGGTTTTGATAAAAAAGGGATTGGTCGCCGCCTGCATGATGACATGCTGAACTGGTATTTTCAACAAACCACTCACACGATCTGGCTCAGTACGAGTCCCGGTACCAGGGCAGAAGCCTTCTACCGCAAGGCGGGCTGGAGAGAAACAGGCCTGTACGGTAAAGGGGAGATAAAATTTGAAATGCCTGCAACTGAATGGGGCACAAGGATTGTCTCTATGTAGGGAAATATTTTTACATTTAATTGTGATACAAAACAGCTTTTAGATTGTTGATGATAAAAGCAAGGCTCTAATACCAGCACCATGAAGCAAACCCGCCTGTTGTCCATTCTTTTTCTTATCCCGGTTGTTTTAACTGTCAATGAAAACACCGTTGACGGCCCTTATGTATCTTATCACAATGAACAGGTATTTATTAAAAATATCATAGAGGAGAATGGCAGTAAAATGGCACGGGTGGATAGTATGCCCATTTCCTCCCGGAATAATGTCACTCTTACTATCAATACAGATATTCCCGGCAAAACCTTCGCTGTTACATTTAAAAATGAACTGGTCAATGAACCCACTGTATTTCCGCTTCCGGAAAAGCAATTGATCCTGTCCGATATGGAAGGCAATTTAGCCGGATTCAGAAAATTATTACAGGCTACCGGGGTTATTGACAACGACCTGAACTGGATATTTGGAAGAGGGCACCTGGTATTATCCGGTGATTTTGTGGATCGTGGTCAGCAGGTTACCGAATTACTATGGTTTATTTATTCGCTGGAAGACAAAGCAAAGGCTGCCGGGGGATATATCCATTATATCCTGGGCAATCATGAGATCATGATCATGAGCGGCGATACCAGGTATGTCAATCAAAAGTATAAGGAAAGTACCGGCTTGCTGAATGTAAAGTATGAACAGTTATTTGATGAACATACCGAATTGGGACGCTGGTTGCGGACCAAAAATGTGATCGAGAAGATCGGTGATAATATTTTTGTGCACGGTGGTATATCTGATGCGGTGAATAAACTCCGGCTTTCACCGGAAGAGATCAATAACATGGTGAAGCCCTTTTATTCAGATAGCCTTTATATCTATCCCGATAAAAAACTGCCGGTTTTGTACAATGATGAAGGGCCTTTCTGGTACCGGGGGTATTATAAACCTGACCCCGATAAGGTATTACCCGGGCAGATACACAGAACGTTGTCACGATTTTCCGTGCGCCATATCTTCACCGGTCATTCTATCGTGGCGGATACGATCAGTGTATGGCATCATGGTAAAGTTGTGAATACGGATGTGCCACATGCCGAAGGAAAATCTGAGGCGGTACTTATTGAACAAGGCATCTATTACCGGGTAACAGCAACCGGCGAACGTTTCCAATTACCGGTATCCAATAGGAACTAAACTTCCCTACTTTCGCCACATGAAAGCTGCCACGGTACATGAAATAAAACAGGAATTACTGAACTGCAAACCTGCCGAAACGGTGGAATTATGCCTGCGGCTGTCCCGGTTCAAAAAAGAGAACAAAGAACTGCTGACTTATCTTTTATTTGAAGCACATAATGAAGAAGGATTTGTTACATCAGTAAAGAACGAGATCGATGAATTGTTCAGCGAGATCAACCAGTCGCAACTGTACTTTGCCAAAAAAAGCCTAAGGAAAATTGTCCGGATAATCAATAAATACAGCCGTTACAGCGGGGTCAAAGAAACGGATCTTGCGATACGGATACATTTCTGCACGATTCTCAAGGAATCGGGTATTCCCATCAGCCAGAATGCCGTTATTAATAATCTTTATTTATCACAACTGAAAAAGATCAATACCGTACTGGCTACGTTACATGAAGACCTGCAATATGATTACAGGCGGCAGGTGGATGAACTGTAACTAATAACTGTTTATTAAATTCGTTAACATTTGTTCCCGGCCATTAGAGTAATGTGCCTTTAATCATTATGCCGCGGAATATGACCGGGCCGGTCGGTAATTTTATCCCGATCGGAAACCAATGCTTCTTCCAAACCGGCTTTATATACTAATGGGTATGCTTAGCATACAGCTGCTTGTTGGCAGCCGGTCATATGCCGCTAATAATTCAGGTGAACTATCCATCCAGGTTTTCAGTGAAGCTAGATATGACAATGATTCGTCTGTTATTGTAATTCCTTTCAGCAGGGCCGGAAACCTAATCCTCGTAAGGGCTAGAGCGGACAGTATTGAAGGGAATTTTATTTTGGATACCGGTTGCCCCCACCTAGTGCTGAACATGACCTATTTCCGGCATTATGAAACCACCTGGGAACAAGACGAACAAAAAGGAGGGATGACGGGTGAGATCGCTACCGCCCTGCAAACCGTGATCAGCAATTTCAGGTTTGGAGGCACCGAACATTACCGGGTAAAAACTGACCTGGTGAACCTGGGGCATATTGAAAACAGCAAAGGCGTCAAGATCCTCGGCCTGATCGGTATGCAATTACTGGACAGGTATGAAATGATCATTGACTTTGAAAGAAGCCAGATCCACCTGCGGAAGGCCAACCGCAAAGATGACCTGGCAAGTCAAAACGAAGTACTCCGGGATACAGCCGCTTATCATACCATCCCCATTGAAATGAAAGATGACCGGATCATCGTGAGGACGGAACTCGCAGGGAAAAAAATACGTCTGATCATTGACAGCGGTGCGGAATCCAATGTGCTGGACAGCCGGTTACCTGATAAAGTATTTGAACAGGTTAATATTAATGGCCGGATCATCCTTACCGGGGCCGGGAACAAGAAAGTGGAAGCCTTAAGGGGTGATTTGCAAACACTGGTCATCGGAGGTCAACGGGTAAATGACCTGCCCGTAATGATCACCAACCTGGAAAAGACCTGTTTTTCCTATGGCGGCTGCGTGGACGGAATATTAGGATTTGATTTTCTCTCCTTACAAAAAATAGGGTTTAATTTTGTAACTCGCAAAATGTACTTATGGAAATGAGGAGGGCAGCTCAACATATCATCAAAACGGGGTGGCGGACAAGCTTCTTCCTCATACTGGCCCTCTTGCTGTTTGCCATAAGAGGTGCAGCACAACCTCCATTAAAGAATTATACGATCAAGAATGGACAGATGCATATTGCTATCGGCAAGGATATCGGCATTGCCTCTCTTGACAGCTTTATTACACAATACGGACTGCAATCACTGGCGCTGAATCAATTTCTTGCTAAAGGATTTGAAGATTCACTGAAAAAACAGGGATGGAAAGTGGTGATCAATAATAACGAGGTCTGCATTTTTACCAAGCTCATAGAAGGATTGGCTGACTTTGATGATCATGCCGAAAAGATCAGGTTGATGGAAAAGAAACAATTCCTGGATGGCGAATTTCCGGCAGTGAGTAATAAAGTGGTAATGGGGTATAACCGTTTCCGGAATAAACAGCCTTTCCGCATTACAGAAGATTCATTAGTTGTTTTTTACCTGCGAAACAACCAGAAAGCCGGTAAGGTGATGCTGGCCGGTAGTTTTAATAAATGGGTACCTGATAATTTACCGATGACCAAAACCGATAGCGGCTGGATCGCTACGGTGAAATTAAAACCGGGTAAGTACTGGTACAAGTTCATCGTGGATGGAAACTGGATCATTGATATGGATAACCGGCTGAATGAAAATGACGGCAGGGGTAATATCAATTCCGTATTCTATTATAACAACTATGTTTTCCGGCTGAATGGATATACCAATGCCAGGAAAGTATTTGTATCCGGCAGCTTTAATGACTGGCAGGAAGGAGAACTGACGTTTAGCAAAACAGCCAACGGGTGGGAGTTGCCCCTTTATCTCGCTGATGGCACATATACTTACAAATTCGTGGTGGATGGTAAATGGATAACTGATCCTTTGAACAATGATAAATATCCCAATGAGTTCAATGATTTTAATTCCGTGATCAGGATGGGTAAGATGCACTTATTCTTCCTGCCCGGTTTCCCGGATGCAAAACAGGTGATATTGACAGGTTCGTTTAACAAGTGGCGTGATGATGAGCTGTATATGAAAAAAACGGCTGCGGGATGGGAATTGTATTATACACTGGGGGCGGGCAATTATGAATACAAATATAAAGTGGATGGCAAATGGGTAACGGATACCGTGGGCCAGCATACTAATCCCGGCAAAAAAGAAACATCTTATTTTATCATTGATCCCAATTATACCTTCCGGTTAAAAGGTTTTGCGAATGCAAGATCCGTTTTCCTGGCGGGTGATTTTAATAACTGGAGCCCCAACTCACTGGCCATGAAAAAAGAAGGAGATGAATGGGTCTTCTCCGTGCATCTTGATCCCGGTAAACACCTCTATAAGTTTATCGTGGATGGCAAATGGATCATTGACCCCGGTAATAAACTCTGGGAGGGTAATGAGCACAGTACAAGCAACTCTGTACTCTGGATCGAAAAACCATAACTTACAATATTTTTTTCCAGTAGTTAAGCCAATCGATCATTCGGCTGGTAAATCCATATTCATTGTCAAACCAGGCAATGAGTTTTACCTGCTGGCCTACAACGGAAGTAAGGGTTCCATCAATCAAACAGGAGTGGGTATTGCCTTTGATATCTAATGACACCAGCGGTTCTTCCGTATAATCCAGTATGCCTTTATATTCACCCTGTGCTGCTTTTTTGAAAATGGTATTGATCTGATGTACGGATACCGCTTCATTCAGCTGTACCGTGAAATCAGCCATCGCTCCATTGGCCACCGGTATTCTTGTGGAAACAGCAGCGATCCTGTTCTGCATACCCGGCATCAGTTTTTCTAAGGACTGGTGCAGGTCGATCTCTACCGGTATTATGGATTCGGCAGCAGCACGGCCCCGGCGGAATTGTTGATGCGGCGCATCCACCAGTTCCTGTCTTGATGTATAAGAATGCAACATATTCAGCTGTGCCGATTGGATACCGATCGCATTCAGAATATATAAAACATGGACGGAACAATTCGTCATACAACCACCCGGGGAGATAATATGTGTATCGGCTGTTACCGCACTATGATTAAAGCCATAGATGAGTAAAGGAATATCGGCTGAACCTGTTGTGGACAACAACACTTTTTTAGCCCCGGCTTTTAAATGTTGGGAAGCAGCAGTATGATTGGAAAAGCTACCGGAACATTCCAGCACCACATCCACTTTCAATTCTTTCCAGGGAAGTTTGGACGGATGATCAACCTGGAAGGCTTTGATGGATTGACCGGCCGCCACAATAGTAGCTTCCTCCATGCTAACAGGCTCGGGGAAAGTGCCATAGATGGAATCATATTTCACTAAATAAGCCAGGTTCTCCACCGGCATGATATCATTTACTGCCACTAATTCCACACCGGGATGATGCAATAATCTCCTGAATAATAACCGGCCGATACGGCCCATTCCATTGATAGCGATCCTCATAGTTCCAATTTTGTAAAAAGAGATGCAAATATCCTGAAGAAAAACAATTCCGGGCTGTATCAGAATTCCGGATTAAAGCTATATCAATTGATACCGGTATCGTAATCTTTCTTCGGGTATTTCCTTATTGCTGCCGGTACTAAACCGGGCCAACCAACGTTATTCAGTGTTGCCACGTCTCTAACGAAGAATTTTCAGTAAAAAAAGTGGCCCCGTTAAACCACCCGTGCCCAAACAGGTCTGTATACTGTCCTTAAAAAATTAAAAATAATAAACCCTCACTTTATGAAAGCCAGACTTCTTTTTGTAAGTATCATCGCCTTTTCATTAGCTCTTTTTGTTACCTCCTGTCAAAAGGATAATTCAGCCAATGATGATTATGCCACCGAAGCATCCACGCATTCTGATGACCAGTCCACTGTTTCTGCAGAAATAGATGCCGTAGCCAATGATGCCGATGCCATGCTGGAAAGCACAGCCGGTTTCACCGCCCGTCCGGGGGATATTCAAAACTTTATCTGTGATGCCACTGTGGAAGTGGATACATTCAGTAATCCAAGAACGATCACTATCACTTATAACGGCAGCAACTGCCTCGGCAACCGTACCCGTACCGGTGTGGTGATTCTTTCCATGCCACAGGGTGTTCGTTGGGTAAATCCCGGAGCAGCTATTTCTATTACGTTCCAGAACCTGAAGATCACAAGGGTAAGAGATAACAGGAGTGTAACTTTCAACGGTACTAAAACCTATACGAATGTGAGCGGTGGCCTGCTGATCAACCTGCCTAACCTGAACAGCATCACCCATCGTATCAGCAGCAGCAATATGAGTGTGACTTTTGATAATGGCACACAACGCAGCTGGCAGATCGCCAAGCAAAGAGTGTTCACTTACAATAATGGTGTGGTGATCACTTCAAGTGGCACACATACAGAAGGTAACCTAACCAATATTGCTGAGTGGGGAACCAACCGATTCGGCCGTTCTTTCACTACTTCTACAACAGAGCCGCTGATCGTTCGCCAGGATTGCAGTTTCCGTCTCACCAGTGGTAAAGTAACACATACCACACCTGCCTTCACTTCATCGGCCACCTTCGGGCTGGATGCAACAGGTGCTCCAACCACTTGTCCCGGTGCAGGCACTTATTATATGAAGATCGTTTGGACAGGTAATGCTGGTGCCACCCGTACGATCATCCTTCCATATTAATTCATCCAATGAACTTATTATACCAGCGTCCCGGTTTCCGGGACGCTTTTCTTTTGTAAAAACGGTAGTGGTTTCTTTTTTCCATCTATATTAGCAGTATATGGCTGTCACACTGGTAACGAATATCAAACAACTGGTCAATACAAGAACCGAAAACGAATTGCTGAGAGGCGAAGCACTGGCCAACCTGCCTGTCATCAATAATGCGTTCCTGCTTATCGAAGATGGTATCATTGCTGACTATGGCAGTATGGATGAAATCCGAAACCGAAAATTCAAAATCGAAAATACGATCAATGCTGCCGGTCAGTTCATTCTTCCCGCCTGGTGCGATTCGCATACACATCTTGTATTTGCGGCCAGCCGTGAAGAAGAATTCATTGATAAGATCAAAGGATTGAGTTATGCGGAGATCGCAGCCAAGGGCGGTGGCATTCTCAATTCGGCAAAAAAGATACAGGCAGCATCCGAAGATGAATTATTCAACCTGGCCTGGAAAAGATTAGAAGAGGTAAGTAAACTGGGTACCGGTGCCATTGAAATTAAAAGCGGGTATGGGTTAACCGTAGAAGGGGAATTAAAAATGCTGCGGGTAATCAAAAAATTAAAAGAACGGTCAAGACTTTCAATCAAAGCCACTTTTCTCGGGGCACATACTTATCCACTGGAGTACAAAGAAAACCACCCCGGCTATATTGATCTTATCATCAATGAAATGCTGCCGCAGATCGCTGTTGAAAAATTAGCCGATTATATTGATGTGTTTTGCGAGACCGGTTTCTTCTCCCCCGAAGAAACAGAAACGATTTGTAAGGCTGGTATGCGTCATGGATTGAAACCAAAGATCCACGCCAATCAACTCAATCTTTCAGGTGGCACACAAATAGGAGTGAAGCTGGGTGCTGTTTCCGTGGATCATTTAGAAACTATGGATGAAGATGCCATTGGCATATTGGCTCATTCCAATACCATTGGTGCATTGTTGCCCACTGCTGCTTTCTTCCTCCGCATGCCATTTCAACCAGCCCGCAAATTAATAGATGCCGGTTGCGCTATTGCACTGGCTTCCGATTATAATCCCGGTTCATCACCTTCAGGTAATATGAATTTAGTCGTGGCCATGAGCTGTATACAAATGAAAATGCTGCCGGAAGAAGCCATCAATGCCGCCACTATCAACGGTGCTTATGCCATGGAACTGGAAAAAGAACTGGGCAGCATCATGACCGGGAAAAAAGCGAATCTTATTTTCAGCAAACCTTCTTCTTCGCTGGCCTATATACCGTATGCCTTCGGTTCTAATTTGATCGATAAGGTAATGATCGGCGGAGAATTTATTGAATGACCATGCTAAAACAAATCTTTACTATCTTTTTTCTGTTTGCTGTTGCGGCTTATACCAATGCACAGGTCAATCCCGCTGCTTGTACTACATTCCATACCGGCCAATTTTCTTACCGGGATTCCGCTACGGATGCGATCGTACAAGTAAAGCGGACCAAAAAATTGCAAACAGAAAAGAATGAAAAAACAGGATTGGTCACCAAACACCGGATCACCTGGCTATCTGATTGTGTCTACAAACTGACACAGACCTGGGCCAGCAGCAAAGCATGGAGAAAAAGAAATAAGAGCTGGAATAGCTACACGATTGTTTCGGTCAATGAGAACACCTATACATATAGTTGTAATTGCAAAGACGGCACAATAATAGAAGGAACGATGGTGAAAATGCGTTTTTGATTTCATTTAAAAGCTTCATAACCGCTTTTTAATACGGCCATACCATTCACATGCTGTAAATTCGTACTTCATGATACGATTAAAGAAACCCAAACCCGGATTTTTTGAGAAGATCATTGCGGAGAATAAGCTGCTCTCCATCAGCGACCGGCAGCAGGGGATGGATTTCCTGATCGAACTCTTTGCCGAAATAAGACCTGCCTTTGGCAAACAAAAAAAGAACCCGGAACAAAACCTGTTACGGGCTGTTACCGCCATCCGGGAAAACAAATTAGTACTGGCCAATGTGCAGCATGCTTTTCTTTCCCAATTGGTGCGGACAAAACTAACTACGGCCATCACTGAAAGCGGTATCCCGCTGGCCCGTAATTTCTGGCAGGAATTCTTCAGCCGCATGCGGCATAAACTATTACCGCCGCTGCAGGATGAAAATGATTTTCTCTATGTGCTAAACCGTATTTTTTATAAGAAAAGTGATTTTGAATGGGTGGAAGCTATTCCCCGCAGCAGCTGGATACAATTCTTTGAATCCATCGGTTTCAGTTTCAGTGCCCGGGAAAATAACATCAAAACAGAACTGCTGCAATCGCTGAAGATATTATCCTTCCAGGTGGCACAACTCGGGCTGGAACGGGAAGTGCTGTATTATTTACCGGAAGAAGAGCAAGAGAAAGATACACCCTTCGTATTGCAGAATTATAAAGTGCATGAACTGGAAAGCCTGTTGCTGGACAATGCAGATAATACAGCCATCATTGCGGCATCGGTGCAGTTGAAACAGATCATCCATACTGCGTTTGAGCTCATCGATCATATCCGGGAGAGCCATACTGATAAAGGAGCCAGCCTGAACCAAACCTATATCCTGCTCATTTTATCCAACCGCCTGGAACGGATGCTGCTGCTCGCTGATGTGCTGGATGCCGACGGGCAATTTGATACGGGTCGTCTCGTGGATGTATTCCGCCTGATGGTGCGGAATGAAAAAAGAAAGAACAGTATCCGGGAATTCATTTCGCAGGGCATGGGGTACCTGGCTTACCAGATCGCAGAACATAAAGGATCAAAGGGACATAAATATATTACCAGCAGCGGCAAAGATTACTGGCAGATGATCCGCAGTGCCATGTGGGGTGGGGTGATCGTTTCTTTTGTTGCCATTGCGAAAAACTTACTAGGCTTTTTAAAGCTGGCCCTTTTCCCGCAGGGGTTTTTATACAGCGTTAATTACAGTATTGGTTTTATCCTGATCGAACAAACAGGATCTACACTCGCCACCAAACAACCTGCCTTCACCGCCAGTGCCGTGGCAGTTTCTTTGGATACAAAGAAACAGGGTGGTGGGGAACCTGATCTGGATAACCTGGCTGTTACGGTTGCCAAAGTATCCCGCAGCCAGATCGCTTCTTTCTTTGGTAACCTGATCATTGTTTTCCCACTCACCTTTATATTGGCCTGGGTCTTTGATTGGGTGTTCGGTTATAAAATTGCAGAAGAAGCAAGTGCCTGGAAATTGCTGCATGACCAGCATCCCTGGACCAGCCTGGCCTGGTTATATGCCTGCTTCACCGGTTTCTTTTTATTTGTGAGTGGTATCATTGCCGGTTATGTGCAGAATAAGATACAATATGGCCAGATCAAAGAACGGCTGGTAAAACATCCGGCACTTCGTTTGTCCGTTTCTCCAACCAGGTTAGAAAAGATCGCCGGGTATATTGAAAAAAATGCCGGCTCCATCATCGGCAGTATTGCCCTGGGTTTCTTTCTTGGCTTTGCCGGTATCATTGGTAAACTGTTCGGTATTCCCTTCGATATCCGGCATATCACCATTGCAGCAGGTAATGCCGCCATTGGTGTGTATGGTTTGGGACTGCAACAGATCGATCCATGGTATTTGCTCACTGTCTTTGGTGGAGTACTCGGTATTGGCTTCTTTAATTTCTTAGTCAGCTTTTCTTTGGCCTTTATTGTGGCCGTAAAATCAAGGGGCATCCATCTTTCCCAATATCCCCGGCTATTGCGCATACTGGGCAAATACTTATTAAAGCATCCGGGGGAGTTTATTTTTCCGCCGAAGAAGGTTGTTGTGTAAAAAAACCGAATAAATATTCTCATTGGTAATGTACCTAAATCTGTATCAGCTAATAAGTATATTTATAGGCATATACTACTTCTGCAATGCGATTTTCGTTTACTATAGGGCTTTTGTTAATTTGCTTCATAACCTTTTTAGGAGCATGCAGATTCTCACTTGCTTGTGAACTAAAAATAACAAAAGAGTATATTGAGAGTACTTGTGGATTAACTAATGGCGTCAGATTTGAGGAATTACGTGTTGATAGTTTTTACGCAGACGATAAACCAAAGATTTATAAAGTTGTATGTTCCTACTCTGCGAATCCCTATGCAAACGGGCCTGCAAATAAAGTTAAAGACCAAATATATTTTGATATTGGTAATGGTGACTGCTACTGGTCAAAAGACACCGCTTCAAATGGACTCTATAAGAATTTTGGAGTATCAAGGGAGATGTTAGATAATGTAATTGAATCATCGGAAGATTCCATTGTTGAGACCAGGTCTTACATTACAGAAGATAGTATGGTTGTTACAGGTGGTAGAGCATCTAAAAGTAATGAATCGTATCCTGCCAGAGTTGCTATCAAATGTCCCTTGAGATTTAAGCCAAATACATGGTATTATGTTGATTTTCATGATCAACGTTACGAAGCTTATTTATATGTAGACAGTAATATGGCATTTCACCTTTCCCAAACTTATAAGCCGACAAATTTCTAAAGTATAGGTTTCGCACACGAACTGAAATTACAGTTTTAAAACGAGCTGGTTCATGAGACATGAACCACGGCAAAGGTCAAATCGAAGAAATCAATCATCCTCTTTATAGTCAGGTAGTTAAACTTTGCAAAAATCACAGATCCAATTATTTTTCGAAAAAAGACGAATATTTATTGTTTATCAATAAATATTTATTCATATTTGCAGTGTCATTTAAAACAACGCCAATATGGAAATCAGGATCACTACCAAACAGATACTTATTGTACTCTATATCATTGCCTGGCTATTTTTTGTCGGCCTGAGCATTGATGCCGGCGGTTTTATCGTCAATACGGTTATTGCCATGTGGTTCAAACCGGAGGCTGCCGCCGGTTTTTGGAGGCAGGCAGATATGTCGGCCCTGTATGCTTATGACCGGTGGCATTTCTTCTCCGTTGCGGTATTGGTATGTATTGCCGCCGTATTGAAAGCCCTGCTCTTTTACCTGATCATAAAAATTATACACGATAAAAAGCTGGACCTGTCAAAGCCTTTCAATGAATCGATGCGGCGTTTTATTACCACTGCAGCTTTCCTCGCCATCGGCATTGGCTTTTTCGCAGCCTGGGGAGCCAGGGAAACGGCCAGGTTTGTGAAGCTGGGAGTAAAGATGCCTTCCCTTGAAACATTACTACTGGGCGGTGCTGATGTGTGGCTGTTTATGGGTGTTATTCTCTTTGTGATCGCCCAGATCTTTAAAAGAGGCATCGAAATCCAATCTGAAAACGATTTAACCGTATAAGCCATGCCCATAATCGTAAACCTTGATGTGATGATGGCCAAACGAAAAATGTCGCTGAATGAGCTGTCGGAAAAAGTGGACCTGACACTGGCCAACCTGTCCATACTCAAAACCGGGAAAGCAAAAGCCATCCGCTTCAGTACCCTCGAAGCTATTTGTAAAGTGCTGGATTGCCAGCCCGGAGATATACTGGAGTATTCCAACAAATAGAAAGCCGTGCCTGTCATTTTGTAAATCATTCATCCGCATTGCACATGAAAAAACAAAACCATTATTCCTGCCAATCATTTATCGGTATTGTTCTTTTGAGCATCTTGCTAAGTATGGGTTCCTGTACAGAAAGGAGAGAACCTGCAGCGAGTAAAACGGCTAAGCAGCACCCGGCACTGCGCTACCTGCAACCGGGAGGTATTATTACTTTTTATGCTCTCATTATTTTTAACAACGCCAATAAATAAAGGCTATCTTATGAAGATAGCCTTACTGATAGCTGTCACACACTATGCAGCTATAATTAGGTTGTAACAAGGAACAATTATCTTCCCCAGGTAAGAATCAGCACCACAGTGAGAAGGGCAAAAATTGTCCCAACGATCAAGTTTCCCTGTACGTTCACATCGTGCAAAAGAGAGTTGATTTTTTTCATAACCTGATTTTTAGTTTTCGAAAATGGTTTCGATCAGGTTTCCAGAGGGGCGGAGCAATCGTGCAGCTGAGTACTGCGATAGAACAAGAGTACGGAGTTTTTTGGAAAAAGTCAATGACCTTTCATTTTTATAAACAGACAGAGGGGTCATTTTATTGCCCTGCCGGCAGGGAAAATTAAGCAGGCCCGGGCTTGCGGGATCAGGTTCCTGATGTCTTTGTGCAATTGCAGCAAAAATACCGGGACGGTCAGTGTCCAAACACAGGCACAAACAATAACTTAGCAGCAAATCAGCTTGCATGCAACCTATCATTGAATGTGTTCCCAATTTCAGCGAAGGCAATGACCTGACCCTCATCAAACAGATCACTGACCAGATAGAGACCGTGGAAGGCGTTCGCCTCCTGAACGTGGACCCGGGCAAAGCCACCAACAGAACGGTGGTCACTTTTGTCGGACATCCCGAAGCGGTGATCGAAGCCGCTTTTCTTGCGATCCAAAAAGCCGGTGAACTCATTGACATGAGCAAACACAAAGGCGAACACCCGAGAATGGGAGCCACCGATGTTTGCCCCCTGATTCCCATTGCGAATATTTCCATGGAAGAAACAGCAGCATTTGCACAGCGCCTGGCCAAAAAAGTGGGAGAGGAATTAGCCATACCTGTTTACCTCTATGAAGCGGCACAACCCAACAAAGAAAGAAACAACCTGTCGGTGATCCGTGCCGGTGAATACGAAGGCTTTTTTAAAAAGATCAAACAACCGGAATGGAAACCTGATTTTGGCCCCGCAGAATTTGATGCCAAAAGAGGTGGTACCGTGATCGGTGCCCGGGATTTTCTCGTGGCCTATAATATCAACCTCAATACCACTTCCACAAGAAGAGCCAATGCCATTGCCTTTGATGTTCGGGATGCGGGCAGAAATGTGGAAGAGAACGGTGTGAAAGTAAATAAGCCGGGTACATTAAAATCAGTAAAAGCGATCGGCTGGTTTATCGAGGAATATGGCATCGCCCAGATATCGATGAACCTTACCAATATCAATATCACCCCGGTGCATATTGCTTTCGACGAGGTTTGTAAAAAAGCGGAGGCCCGTGGCATTCGTGTAACCGGCAGTGAACTGGTTGGGCTGGTACCGTTGAAATCGCTGACCGCTGCCGGTAAGTATTTTCTAAAAAAACAACAACGTTCCACCGGGGTTTCAGAGAAAGAACTGATCAAGATCGCCGTGAAATCTATGGGACTTGATGAACTGGGGCCTTTTAAACCGGAGGAAAGAATTATCGAATATTTATTAGCAGACAAGTCGGCCAGCAAACTGGTAAGCATGCAGTTGACAGCTTTTGCTGATGAGACCGCCAGTGAAAGCCCGGCACCCGGCGGAGGTTCGATTGCAGCATATGTCGGTTCATTGGGGGCGGCATTAGCCACGATGGTGGCTAATCTTTCTTCGCATAAAAAAGGCTGGGATGAACGCTGGGAAGAATTCAGTAACTGGGCTGAAAAGGGAGAGCAGTATAAAACTGAATTGCTCTGGCTGGTTGACCAGGATACCAATGCTTTTAACCAGATCATGATGGCCTTCGGCCTCCCCAAATCAACTGATGCTGAAAAAGCAGCCCGTACCAAAGCCATCCAGGAAGCCACGAAGTTTGCCATTGAGATCCCTTTCAAAGTGATGCAATCGGCTTATGGAAGTATGGAAGTCATCAAAGCGATGGCCGAAACGGGCAACCCGAATTCCGTATCCGATGCCGGTGTCGGGGCTCTCTGCGCCAGAACTTCCGTGATGGGGGCATTTATGAATGTGCGGATCAATGCGGCCGGTTATGCTGATAAAGAATTTGTGGCGGACATCCTTCGCCGTGGCAGGGAAATTGAGAACAAAACCATAGCTTTAGAATCCGAAATTTTAAATGTTGTCAATGGAAAAATTGGAAACTAAGGTTCCTGTCAGCGAACCGAAACCGAACGTGATGCAGCACCTGAAGATCTATAACAAACAGGATATACTGTCGCTGACCCGTATCCGTCGTTTTGAAACCAAACTCGGGGAACGGCTGCAGGTCATCAACGACCCCACGGCCATTGAAGCATCATTAGCCGCCTCCAATGCGAAATATGTATTGTTCGGCATTCCCGAAGATCTCGGTGCGAAAGGAAATTTTGGTTTGGGTGGTGCTGATACGTTGTGGATACCTTTTTTACAAAGCATCCTGAACGTACAGAGCAGCGATTTTTTTGATGGCGGCGATGTGTTACTCATCGGCCATTTTGATTTCGGTGATATTCAATACCTGATCGACACCACTGCAAGAAGTGAAGATGAAAAAATAGAAGCTTACCGCCATGCCTTGCATACCGTGGATGATGAAGTGGAAACATTGGTGAAGATCATTACGTCCTTGAAGAAAATCCCTATTGTGATCGGGGGCGGGCATAATAATTCATACCCGCTGATCAAAGGTGCTGCCAAAGGATGGCATAAAGCCGGGGTGACACCGTTGGCACAGATCAACTGTATCAACTTAGATGCACATGCTGATTACCGCCCGATGGAAGGACGGCACAGCGGGAATGCGTTCCGCTATGCAGAAGAAGATGGTTATTTACAGAAGTATTGCATTGTGGGGCTGCATGAGAATTATTTACCACAGAATGTCTGGATCGATATTGTGAACAATCCCTTTATTGACTGCATCACTTTCGAAGACATTTTTGTACACGAGAAAAGGACTTTCTTACAGGCCGTGGCGCATGCCACCGGCTTCACTGAAGATACACTGACCGGTATTGATCTTGATCTCGATGCGATCCAGAACACACTCAGCAGTGCGATGACACCGGTAGGTATCAGCCCGGTGCATGCCAGGAAATATATTGCGTTTGCGGCAGCGGATGCCAAACCGGCTTACCTGCATATCTGTGAAGGCGCCACAAGATTATCAGACGGCAGAACAGATGCCACCAGTGGTAAACTGATCAGTTATTTAGTGAGTGATTTTATTAAAGCTCTATCTGTATAATCAGTATACAGCATTGGTGATTTTAATATCTGCTTTTGCAAATGCTTTCCTGAAACGTAGAAGTATTTTATCCGCTTCTTTTTTATTTTTTTCAGCGGTAAGTGCCTGCCAGGCTCCGTACAGGGCCCAGCCATTCTCGCTATTATTTTTCAGATCTGCCAGGAATACTTGTTTAGCTGCTGCATGGCGGCCTGCTTTCAGCAAAGCATTTCCCAAATAATGTTTGGGATTCAGTAACCAGTCTCTCGGTTCGTTGTACACCATATTCTCTTCAATGGTCACTGCTTTTTGGAATGCGGTAATCGCCAGGTCCGTTTGCTGTTCGCTGAGAGCAATCGTTCCGGTCAATAATTGTTCAGCAATAGTAATCCCGTCAATAGCAGGAGAGAAGGGAGTAAAAGGAATGAACAGGCTGCTATCCTTCATCAGTTGCTGTAATTCGGCCAGTTCATTTTTTGCGGCGGTGATTTTTTCAGTAGCCGCAAAAGCCATTCCTTTTCCAAAATGATACAGGGCATTGCTGTATACCTGAGTGGCTGCCGGTTGCGGCATATCCAGTAATGATTGCCAGTTACCAAACCGGACATGCACCAATACAGGAGTACTGTGAATGTATTGTACATACGATCCCATCGGAGCCGGTATAGCGAGATAATCTTTAGGAATACTATTTACTGTTTTTTCAGCAGCTATCATAGATTCTGCACGGTATCCTCCCAGCATGGCATTATTGGTTTGCATATGCAGGTTATGAATGACATACAGGAAATCATTACCTGCAACAGGTGCATAGAGTTTTGTCACTTTTTGATAACTGTTAACAGCATTCTCATTTACGCTTATTCCTTTACTGTAATTGCCGGTTCGCAAATAAATATGCGAAGGCATATGTACTGTGTGGGAAAGACCGGGAGTAATTTTTCCCAGCCGGTCAGCACTAGGTATCGCTTTGACAAAATAGGGTGATGGTTCCATCACATGGATATAGTAATGGTTGGCACCGGGATGATTGGGATATTTTACCAGGAGTTTCTCAAGTACAGATCGGATCAGTGGAGTCCAGGGTTTGGGGGCGCCATCATTCTTCCAGAGATCCCAGGGATGCTGCAGCATCAGGGCATCTGCATATAAAGCTGCCACATCAGGGTCATTGGGATACTGATCGTATGTTTCTTTCATCAGGTCAACATAGACCTGGTTTAGTTTTACCCTGCTTTCGGTAGAATCATCGGAATAGCGGCTTCGTTGTGCCCGTATCAGCATTTCCTCTTTTTCGGTGCAGGGCCCGCAATATTCAATAGCCCGGCCACTGGCTAATAAGGCATCCGGCGAAGCGGCGTAACCAACATCATTAATATTGGGGCCATAAGCAAGTGCCTGCGCCCAATACAACATGGCACAATCCGGGTCAAATTTTGCTGCTTTCTTGAATGAAGCCATCGCTTCTATAATGTGAAAGCTGTAATACATGTTCATGCCCTGGTTGAAATAGAACTGGGCACTATCATTTTTGGTACTGATCTTCCATTGATGATTGCCTGCACCCGGAATGGGGGGTATATCTGTTTCTTCTAAAAAAAATGCCAGGGCTTCCCAGTCCGGTCCGCAGCGGACAATATTTTTTTTGATGGATTCGGTTGCAGTTCTTTTTATAAAGGAAGGAGTATTGCTTTCGTTAACCGAAAAAGCCAGTAATACCGCTGTTGCAAATGCCAGCACGGTAAGCAATAATAATCTTGATTTCATGCCGCAGTTGGTTTAATATGGCAAGAAGTTACGAAGATTCTTTTTGGGAAAGAGAAAACTATTATCCGGCCGCTTTTTCTTCCAGCTCCACGATCTTTTCAAAAGCCTTTTCATAATCGTTGTTCAGGGAAACCAGTTCAGCGGATGCTTTTTTATAGGCTGTTTCAGCTTCGAGAAATTTATTTTTATCCGAATACACGGCCGGGTCGGATAAAGCGGCTTCCAGTTTTTGCTGTTCGGTTTTAAGCCCGGCAATTTTTTCTTCTAATTGCTGAAAGATGCGTTGCTGCTTTTGCAGCTCTTTTTTAAACTCTTTGTTAATGGGAGCTGATGGTTGTGCTTTGATCTCGGGTGCAGGAGCGGTAATCTTTACTTCAGTTTTTTTTTCCTGCTTCTGATTTTTCCCATCTGATTTTTTTCCACCGGACTCAGCCTTTTTTGCATCTGCTTCCTGCTTCGCCATTCTTTCTTTCCAGGCCACCCATTCTTCATAGCCGCCTTTGAATTCCTTGATCTGGTGATCCACGATCTCCCAGATCTTATTCGCTGTTTTGGCCACAAAGTAACGGTCGTGACTTACGAGGATGATACTGCCTTCATATTTATTCAGGGCTTCGATCAGCAGGTCGCAACTGTGCATATCCAGGTGGTTGGTCGGTTCATCCAGCATCAGGAAATTGGCCTTGCTGACAATGGTCTTTGCCAGGGCCACCCTTGCTTTTTCACCACCACTTAAAATTTTGATCTTCTTATCCGAATCATCACCACTGAATAAGAAACAACCCAGCAGGCCCCGGAGTTCCAGTTCCGTCATCTGGCTGCCGCATTCTTTCATTTCATCAATGATCGTATTATTGACATTGAGTGCTTCCAACTGGTGCTGGGCATAGAAACTTTCTTCCACATTATGTCCCCATTTGCGTTCACCATTGGTAAAACTTTCCACGCCTGCAATAATGCGGAGCAGGGTTGACTTTCCTTTCCCGTTCGCACCGATCAGGGCAATTTTATCGCCGCGGTCAATTTCAACCGATGAGTTTTCAATGATCACATTCTCGCCAAATGCTTTGGATACATTGTGCAATTCCACCAGCACCCGGCCCGGTGTTTTATCCACCCGGAAATTGATACGGATATTCGGACGCACCAGTTCTGCATCTTCGATCCGGTCCAGCTTATCCAGTTTCTTCATTAAACTTTGCGCCATGGCAGCCTTACTGGCTTTAGCCCTGAACCGTTCGATCAGGCGTTCATTCTGGCGGATATAATCCTGCTGGTTCTCGTATGCCTTTTGCTGCATTTCGATCCGGATCGCTTTCTCCTTCTCGTAATAATCATAGTTACCCGTATAGATATGCAGTTGCTGCTGGTACACTTCCACGATCTTGGTCACCATCCGGTTCAGGAAATATTTATCGTGGCTCACAATCACTACCGAACCCTGGTAATGCAGCAGGTATTTTTCTAACCATTCGATAGAAGGAAGATCAAGGTGGTTGGTAGGTTCATCTAATAACAACAGGTCAGGTTGCTGCAGGATCATTTTGGCCAGCAAGACCCGCATTCTCCAGCCGCCGCTGAATTGCTTATACGGTTTTTGCAGTTCCGTATTGGAAAAACCAAGCCCCTGCAACACTTCTTCTGTTTTGTGATGGATATTATAACCGCCTAAAGTCTCTAATTCATGTAACCGATCGGTGTATTCATGCAATGTCTTTTCATCACCTGTCCGTTCCAGTTCTTTACCGATCTCTTCAATTTCTTTTTCCAATTGCAGCACCCGTTCAAAAGCACCGAGGGCCACTTGTAAAATGGAATCATTGGTATCAAAACTCAGCAGGTCCTGGTGCAGGTAACCGATGGAAGTGGTACGGCTTCTTTCCACCGTGCCGGCAGAAGGTTGGTATTCACCCACCAACAATTTCAATAAGGTTGATTTACCCGTTCCGTTGTACCCGATCAGCCCGATACGTTCACCCGGCTGAATATGCCAGGTAGCTTCTTCCACGATAGCTCTTGCACCAAATTCGAATGTCACATTTTGAAATCCTGCCAGCATAATTTGTAAAATGAAGCGCAAATTTAGCCCAATTCAACCATTAAAAAATTGTTGAAATCGGTTAAATCCTTCCTATCCTTAATTCCCTGGCTATCTTTGCCGGAAACTTTTTTTGCATGGATTTTAAGAAAATCATTGGTTTACTGGCTATCCTGCTTCCGGCATTGATCATTTTACTGGGCATTATCCGTGTTTTTGTGCAGAAAACAAAAGGAGTGAATGGGCTGACCATGCTCTTTGCCATCCTGTTATTGCTGGTGGGGTTGATCCGTTATTATGTATTCCCGGATAAAGACAGTACCGGCGGTGACCATACAAAAGCCATTCCACTGACGGTGAGTAAACATAGCGAAGCCTTTAATCTTTCTCTTGAAAAGGTACTGACCGCTTATTATCAACTCACCGGTGATTTTGTGAGTGCTGATACTAACAGGATCGCTCAATCTGCCGCTGTTTTGAAAACAGCTTTAGACAGTTTAAAAATTGATGAACTGAAAGTAGATACCCTGATCTGGCAAACAGCCCTGCAACCGTATGAAAATACAAAGGCAGAACTAGCTGCTATAATCGCCGATCCTTCCCTGGCAGAGAAAAAAGCTTCGCTGAATATTTTATCCAACGAGCTTTTCACCTTATTAAGTACGGTACGATATGATGTGGCCAAATTGTACTGGCAGGAATGTAATGCCGCCTTTGGTGAAGACAAGCCCGGCAACTGGATCAGCAAAACAGAACAGTCTGTTAGCCCTTACGGGCAAAAGGATTGTGCTGAGATAAAAACGACTTTAAATTTTGTTCCCGCAGATACAACCAAAAAACAATAAGATTGTTGTGAGAGCTATGCAGCAGATCGTTGGAGTCTTACTCTTTAGTTTATTATCCGGTACCGTTTTTTCACAGAACATCGCCGCAGATAAAACAGTCCGTTTTTCATTGAACGGGTATGTAAGAGACAGCCTTTCTGGTGAGACGATCATTGGTGCCACCATTACCGTGAACGGGCAGCCAAAGGGAGTCGCCAGTAACCAGTTCGGTTTTTATTCCATTACGCTGGATGCCGGAACATATACTATCAGCGCCTCGCATATCTCGTATGTTGCAAAACCTTTTACGGTGCAACTCAGCAGCAGCCAGTCCTACAATTTCGATCTTGTCCCCAAATCATCAGCTAACACAGAAGTGGTGGTCTATTCCAAACGCAGAGATGCCAATGTGAAGAATGCACAGATGGGAAAGATCGATCTCTCAATGAACCAGATCAGGAATGTGCCAGCTTTCCTGGGTGAAGTTGATCCGTTGAAAGTAATACAGTTATTGCCAGGTGTCCGGAATGCGGGAGAAGGTAATGCCGGTTTTTATGTTCGTGGTGGCGGTCCTGATCAGAATCTCATTTTATTAGATGATGCAGTGGTGTATAACACAGGTCACTTGTTTGGTTTCTTTTCCATTTTCAATGGTGATGCGATCAAAAATGTGTCCCTGATAAAAGGAGGGATGCCAGCACAATATGGCGGCCGTCTTTCTTCCGTACTGGATGTAACCATGAAGGACGGTAATATCAATAAATTTCAGACAGAAGGAGGCATTGGACTGATCGCTTCCCGTTTTTCGATACAAGGCCCGATCAAAAAAGATAAAGCCTCTTTCATCCTCTCCGCCCGCCGCACTTATATTGATGCACTGGCCAAACCCTTCATTAAAAAGAGCAGTGATTTTTACGGCTCCGGTTATTATTTCTATGACCTGAATGCCAAGATCAATTACCGTTTCTCCGAGAAAGACCGGTTATTCATCAGTGGTTATTTCGGCCGTGATGTTTTTGACTTCGTGAATGCCAAACGTTCATTTAAAACCAATATTCCCTGGGGGAACCGTACCGCAACAGTGCGTTGGAACCATGTGTTCAACCGCCGCCTGTTTTCGAATACTACTTTGTTGTATAATGATTACAAGTTCAAATTCGCCGCACAACAGGAAAGCCTGGAGATCGGTCTTTCTTCGGGTATCCGGGATTATAGTTTAAAAACGGATTTTGATTATTACCCGTTACCGAACCATAAATTAAAATTCGGCGGGTTGGTCACCTATCATAAGTTTATTCCCAATGTGGCATCCGGCAGGCAGGACTCAGTCATATTCACTCCCAACAATGAAACGGAGAAATATGCAGCTGAAGCAGCTTTATATATCCAGGACGATTGGGAAATAGGGGAGCAATGGAAGATCAATTATGGAGTGAGGTGGAGCAGCTTCACACAGATAGGTCCATATAAAAAATTCACCCGGGACATCAATGGCAATAAACTGGACAGCACGGTGTATAAAAGTTTTGCTCCCGTAAAAACCTATGGTGGTTTTGAGCCAAGGGTTACCGTCCGCTATGCCATCAATGATGAGACTTCCATTAAAGCATCGGTAACAAGAAACTTACAATACATTCATCTCGTCAGCAATTCCGGAACAACTTTGCCAACCGATCTCTGGGTGCCGAGTACCTATATTGTAAAACCACAGATCAGCTGGTTGTATGCAGCCGGTTTATTTAAAAATTTCAACGACAATACCTGGGAAACTTCGCTGGAAGTTTATTATAAGGATATGCAAAACCAGGTGGAATACCAGGAAGGATATACACCATCACTGAAAGATCCAGAGGAAGAATTTGTATTTGGTAAAGGGTGGAGTTATGGTTCAGAATTGTTATTGAATAAAGTGAAAGGAAGGTTCACCGGCTGGATCGGTTATACACTCTCCTGGACATGGCGGAAGTTTCCCCAACTGAATGATGGCGAAAAATACCCTGCCAAGTTTGACCGCCGTCATGATCTTTCTGTTGTGGCCAATTATGAGCTGAATAAGAAATGGAGATTGGGGGCTGTATTTGTATACGGAACCGGTAATGCGATCACGTTGCCGGAACGTTTTTATATTATCAATGGTGTGCTGACACAGGAATACAGCAAGCTGAACCAGTACCGGATGAAAGCGTATCACCGGATGGATCTTTCTGCCACCTATACACCCACTCCTAAAAAACAGCGTAAACTACAGAGCTACTGGGTCTTTAGTATTTATAATTTGTACAGCCGCCTCAATCCTTATTTTATCTACTTTGACCAGGCTGGCAGTCCTGTTACCGGTGACCTGAAGGTGGAAGCCCGGCAGGTATCCTTATTCCCCATCTTACCTGCAGTGACCTGGAATTTCAAATTCTGATGAAATAAGTACAGGTGAATTTTCATGCCTGCATCGTAGTTTTTATCGTAAAGCTCTTGTACTAATAAAAAGACGGGGACGTTGTAGTAAAAAATATCTCCATGACTATCCAGGCATTCTCATCCGTTGAAAATATCATCAAAGCATATTTAGAACATAAAGACCGGTCCATCCAGTTTGGTAAGAAAAGAATGGATGCAGAGAAAGAGTATAACAAGCTGCTGACAAAATATAATGGGGAATCAAAGAACTACAGCCTGCAGCAGGCGGACAGCATTTATAAAGCGTATATGGATATGATCAGTTTCGGGCAGGAATCAGCAAAAGCGGAAAAAATATTCCTGGAGGCGGAACATAAATTAAGAGAAGTGGGGGAGATATTGTTTGAAGCTTCGATCACGGCTGAGATTCCTGTAACGCCTTCGATCAACGGACAGGCACCCGTTACCCGACGGGTGACCGTGGCTTATGAAAACGGACTGGTGATCGTAAAATAAAACTACGGTACAGCATATCCTGCAAAAAGGCTGTTGCTTTTTCTACGTATAAAAGCTCTTGTGAATAAAGGAAGATTGAAAGATCTTTCAGTGGCCTAATTGTTGTTTATGATACGAAGTTCAAAAGCAATATCCATGAAGAAACTGATCCGCATCATTCTCTTCTTTGTCGGGTTTTACCTCTATATCATGCTCCTGTCTTCCTGCAAAAAGAAAGACAATATCGATGATCCAATCCCGCTTGATCCCGGCACAGGTAATACCAGTTGCACCGCTACAAAAGCCAATGCAGAAAATATCCAGGTATTCCCGGCTGATAATCCCTGGAATAAAGATATAAGTACTTCAGCTGTTGATCCATTCAATACACAAATTATTGCGGGTATTTCCGGTAATGTGATCAAAGCAGATTTTGGCAGCGGGTTATGGAATGGTGCACCCATTGGTATTCCTTATATCGTTGTTTGCGGCAACCAGCCCATGACAACCATCATCTTTACGGATTATGGAGATGAAAGTGATCCGGGGCCCTATCCAATACCCTTGACGGCTCCCATAGAAGGAAACGGCGTTGGTGACTCACATGTGATTGCAGTGGATATTGAAAACAAAAAACTGTACGAATTATTTTATGCCCATGTGAATGGTAACCGATGGGATGCTTCATCCGGGGCTGTATTTAATCTTAATTCTAACCAACTGCGGCCGGAGACCTGGACATCAGCTGATGCGGCAGGGCTTCCCATTTTTCCCGGGTTGGTGCGGTATGAAGAAATACTGAAAGGGGAGATCGATCATCCGATCCGGTTCACCCTCACCAGCAATAATGTGAAACCGGCTTATATATTCCCGGCCCGGCATAAAGTAAACAGTACAGGCGGGCAATACAGCTTACCCTTTGGTGCAAGGATACGTTTGAAAGCCAGTTTTGATATATCCGGCTTTTCGGCCACTAACCAGGTCATCTTAAGAGCTATGAAAAAGTACGGTTTGATACTGGCTGATATCGGTAGTAATCTCTATATCAGCGGGGCTCCGGATGAACGATGGAATAACAATGATCTTCGTAATCTCGGGCAGTTACAAGGAAGTGACTTTGAAGTAGTCCAATTCAACAACTGATACTACTTCAAAGTGCAGTTATATTTCCGAGTAATAAGATCAGAATACATTCAGTACAACCAGGATAGCGTACAATACCGGGATGATCCACAAAAAGAAGGTAACAATCGCCAGGAAACACAGCAATAAGCTGATCCAGAATTTGGTGTTGATCTCACCCTGGTGAAGAAAAACAGCCAGTGGCGGTAACAGGATAGCAATGATAGCCAGTAAGAGAGTATTGGTGCTGATATCACTGTCCTTTTTCTTTGCTTTCTTAAAGGCTTTGAATTCTTTCTTCAACTCCTTAAACCTTGCTTTCTTTTCCTTATTGGAAAGAGACCTGAATTCTTCAAAAGCAGCATTGATGGTAGTAGCATCGGGCTCCTTGGCAGGAGTGCTGGTACCGGGGGCCGGTACAACGATGGCAGCATAAGAAACGGGAGCTATGCTTAGTAAAGAGACGAATAATACAAGCGTCAGTAAAAGGCTGCTTTTTCTCATAGTTTGTTGGTTTTATTGATGATTAAAATAACAGGCTAAAGTTATTTCATTTCAATTGGGTGGCAAAAAAATAACCCCGTTATGAACGGGGCTATTTTCAATATTATACTCAGTTAATGATTACATGATATCCATTGCTTTTACAAAAGCCGTGGTTTGAAAAGGAAGGATCATGGTCAGCCAGGGCCAGTGTGTAACAATGGCAAGAATCAGTGCCGCTGTAGAAGCGAGGAAAACCAACCACCAGATACCTTTGTATTTTTTTGTTTGCTCCATTTTTCAAAGTTTGCGCAAAAATAAGGCAGCATGGTTAAATCAAAAAAAGAGATTTTACTCCTTTGCAGTTGTTTTTTTAAATAACAGGATCGGTATTGATACCAAAGCCCCTGTTAATGCAATGATCCATTTTGTTGCTACCACAAAATGAAAAAAGCCAAATTCATTTCCAATCTGCGGATTGTTTATCCATTTCAGCAGGTAGCTGTTTTCCGTGATGTCTAAACCCCAGGCAAGTAATTGCAGTATGGCCAGCAGGCAGAGTAATTTCTTCAAGGCACCTGGTTTAAACTTAGCGGAAGCCATCATGCATAAAGCCGCAATGCCGGGGAAGATGCCGGCCATAAAAACAAAATCAAAACTCAGGTGGTAGCGGAGGATGGTTCGTACCGGCTGATCAAGCCCTGCCAGGATCGCCATAACTTTCTCCTTAGGGTAAAACAGTTCCAGGCCCATGATGGTAAATTTTTCCCCCTGTACCAGCAGGTCGTTTTCCATCCATTTCATACAAAAGGAAGCGGCCACTGCCAGCCCGAGACAGAACAGAAAAAGTTTTTTCCAGCGTTTTTGGTTTGAAATCATACGTTTGCGGAGATTTTTTTAAAGGATTGTTCCAAATAAAAGTACGAACAGTCGATGTTTTTTCTATATTCGTATTCAATGTGTTTAAAGGACACGACGATTTTAGGATTCAGACACATATCTAACGATTGACGACCATGAGACTTCAGTTTTATTTACGCTTTCATACCCAGGTTGGCCAGAGTTTATGGATCAGCGGGAATGCAGAGGAATTAGGAAATGACGACCCGCAGCAGGCCCTGGCTCTTGAATACCTGAACGAGGAATTCTGGCAGGCTACCATCGAGATCAGGAAAAAAGACGTTGAGAAAAGTATCCGGTATAAATATTTTCTGAAAAATGAAGATGGCGAACTGATTGGTGAATGGGGTAATGACAGGCTTGTTGATGTGTTCCGGAAGGAACTGCAGGAAATACAAATGGTAGATACCTGGAACCATGCCGGGGAATATGAAAACGTTTTCTTCTCGCTTCCTTTTAAGAATGTTTTGCTTGAACAACCCGCTTCAAAAAGCAAAGTAAAGACGGATAAAAATTTCACCCATCTCTTTAAAGTAAAAGCTCCCTTATTAAACAAGAACGAGATCGTTTGCCTGTTGGGCAGCGGCGAAACCATGGGCGACTGGACAACAGAGAAACCGCTGTTGCTGTCGAAAGAAGAAGATTGGTGGGTGGCAAGACTTGATCTGAAAGAAAATGGTTTCCCGATAGCCTACAAATATGGCGTCTATGATACCGGCGAAAAGAAATTTATCCGCTATGAAGATGGAAATAATCGTTTCCTATTTAGTGATGGCGGTAAAAAGAAGATCACTATTATTCACGATGGGTTTGTTCATATTCCCAATAATACCTGGAAAGGTTCGGGAGTGGCAATCCCTGTATTCAGTCTCCGCAGCCGCAATAGTTTCGGAGTAGGGGAGTTCACGGATATCAAATTGCTGGTTGACTGGGCCAAGCAAACCGGATTAAAACTCGTACAGTTGTTACCGGTGAATGATACGACGGCCACTAATACCTGGCTGGATTCTTACCCTTATGCAGCTATTTCAGCATTTGCCTTACATCCGCTTTATATCAATTTGTCGCAGGTAGCCGGTAAAGAACAAGCAGCAAAGATCAGTTCAATCAAGAGAAAGCAAAAACAACTGAATGACCTGCCGGCGGTGGATTACGAAGCCGTAATGAAATACAAACTTTCTGTATTGAAAGAATTGTATGAGGTTGCAGGTGAAGAATGTCTTGCCGGGGATGACTATAAAAATTTCTTTACAAGAAACGGGCATTGGCTACTGCCTTATGCTGCCTTCAGTTATTTCAGGGATAAATATGGCAGCTCACATTTTGAAGAATGGAAAACAAACGGAACTTATAAAAAAGAAGAAGTAGAAAAAATATTCAACTCCCATTCAGCTGCGGCCAAAGCCATGAAGATGTATTGCTTTATCCAATACCATCTTCACCTGCAATTAAAAGAAGCAGCTGACTATGCTCACAAGAAAGGGATCATCCTGAAAGGAGATATCCCGATCGGTATCTACCGGCATGGTTGTGATGCATGGACTGACCCCGAACAATACAATATGAACTGGCAGGCCGGTGCACCACCGGACGATTTTGCGGCGGTAGGACAGAACTGGGGTTTTCCAACTTATAACTGGAAACGTATGCAGGAAGATGGCTTTGCCTGGTGGAAGCAACGTTTCGAACAAATGAGTGACTATTTTGATGCCTTCCGCATCGATCACATACTTGGGTTCTTCCGTATCTGGAGCATCCCTGCTGATGCCGTACAGGGTATCATGGGTCGTTTTGTTCCCTGCCTTCCGGTACACATCAATGAATTCGGGGAAAACGGTATCTGGTTCGATTACCAAAGGTTCTGCAAGCCTTTCATTAATGATGATATCATCAATGAAACCTTTGGGCATGGATTAGGCGGCGTGGTTCGCTCCGAATTTTTAGTTCCTAACGAAGTGGGAGGATACGATCTGCAGGATGGATACCAGACACAAAAACAGGTGGAGCAGCATTTTGCTTCGCATGAACAGTCGGAAGAAACTGAGCGGCTGAAAAATGGCTTGTATGACCTGATCTCCAATGTGCTTTTCTTTGAAGAAGAAGGTTCGCAGGGACAGCATTTCCATTTCCGCATTGCGATGGAAAAAACATCCACTTTCCGTTATCTTATCCCGCATGTGCAGGAACGGTTGAAAAATATTTATATCAATTATTTCTTCCGCCGCCAGGATGAATTCTGGAAGAAAGAGGCCATGCATAAATTACCACAGCTGAAAGCAGCCACCAATATGATGGTTTGCGGGGAAGACCTGGGTATGGTGCCGGAATGTGTGCCGGATGTGATGAAACAACTTGGTATCCTGAGCCTGGAAATACAGCGGATGCCCAAGGATCCCAAAAAAGAATTCTTCCATCCCAACGATGCACCTTATCTATCGGTGATCACACCCTCCACCCATGATATGAGTACCGTAAGAGGCTGGTGGGAAGAGAACCGGGAACGTACACAGCAATTCTACAATAACATATTGGGACAATGGGGCGAAGCACCTTACTATTGTGAATCATGGGTGAACCGTGCCATTGTGTTGCAACATTTATATTCACCTGCTATGTGGAGCATCTTCCAGTTGCAGGATATATTGGGTATGAGTGAGACATTGCGCCGGGAAAATCCACACGATGAAAGGATCAATAACCCGGCTAACCCCAAACACTACTGGCAATACCGCATGCATCTTTCACTTGAAGAGCTGATCAAACAAAAAGAGTTTAATGAAGAATTGAAAGGCTATGTGGAAAATAGCGGAAGGGGATAAGTTATATTTGCGGAATGAAAGTTAAGTACTGGTCTTACCAACTCAAATTCAGGCATCCTTTTACGATTTCCAAAGGAACAAAAACCCACCAGCCTACATTGATCGTGGAGCTGGAACATATGGACATTAAAGGATACGGTGAAGCCCCTGCAATTGCCTATTATAATATTCCCGTAGAGAAAATGATCGCTGACCTGGAAGCAAAAAAAATGTTCGTGGAGAAATTTGCTTTTACCGATCCTGAACGTTACTGGCACTACCTGCATCACCTGATCCCCAATAATCATTTCCTGGTCTGTGCCCTTGATATCGCTGCCTGGGACTTATATGGCAAAATGAAAGGGAAGCCCCTCTACCAATTATGGAATGGAGATATTTCTAAAAATCCAATCACTGATTATACCATCGGGATTGATTCCATTGAAAAAATGGTGGCCAAACTCAAGGAGAAACCCTGGCCCATTTATAAGATCAAAGTCGGCACGGCTGATGATATTGCCATTGTAAAAGCCTTGCGGGAAAATAGCAATGCCATCCTGCGGGTGGATGCCAACGCAGCCTGGGATCTTGAAACAGCACTGCAATTGATCCCGCAATTAAAAGAGCTGGGAGTGGAACTCGTTGAGCAGCCTCTTGCCAAAGACAACTGGGAGGGAATGAAAGTATTATACAAAGAATCTCCATTACCGCTTTATGCGGATGAAGCCTGTGTGTATGAACAGGATGTAGAAAAATGCAAGGATCATTTTCATGGTATCAATATCAAACTCACCAAGTGCAGCGGTATCACACCTGCAAGAAGGATGATTACTAAAGCAAGAGAGCTTGACCTGAAGGTGATGCTGGGTTGTATGAATGAATCCACGGTGGGTTCTGCGGCCATGGCACATCTTTTACCTTTCATTGACCAGGTGGATATGGACGGGCCATTATTATTAGAAGAAGATGTAGCCACCGGTTTGACCTACGATTTTGGGAAAGTCACTTGCAGTGATCAACCGGGACTGGGCATCACCTTCACTGGTTTACAAGCTCCGTAACAAAAATTACCGGCAACCTTTACCCCAAACAGGTATACTTATTACCCATTTTTCCCGTTTATGAATAAACTGGCCACTGACGGCCTTAAATTTGCTATACGTTCTCATCAAACAAGTATACCATGCGAACGAACAAATTACTGATCCTCTTCATTTGTCTTTCCACTGTTGCCAGCAGCCAGCGGTTACATGTGGGCCTCTTTGGTGGCCTCGCCGCCTATAACGGAGATCTGACAGATAAAATATTACCCAAAAAAGTAACGAATGGTGCGATTGGTCTCACCCTGAATTATGAACTGAAAGACCAGATCATGCTCCGTGGCGGATTGACCTATGCAATCGTTGGTGGTGCCGACCGTTTCAGCGATAAGCCTTACCTCGTGGCCAGGAACCTGGCTTTTGAAACCAGGATCATTGAATTAAGTGCTGTTGGGGAGTATTATTTTTTCAATCTCTATGACCGGCGCTATTCTCCCTATGTATTCGGAGGCCTTGCTGTGTTTCATTACAATCCATATGCTTATAATGGATCCACTAACAAAATATTCCTGAAACCACTCAGTACCGAAGGACAGGGCATAGCTGGTTATCCTGACCGTCAACCTTATAGTCTCACGCAGGTGGCTTTACCATTTGGGGGCGGTGTAAAATTTGCCATTAACGACAAACTGAGAATCGGTGTTGAATTAGGTATGCGCAAACTATTTACCGATTACCTGGATGATGTCAGCAAAAATTATATTGATGTCAATGACCTGCTGGCTGCCAAAGGCCAGTTAGCGGTTGATATGTCTTATCGTGGCGATGAACTGCCCGGTGGTAATCCAACTTACCCGGCTAAAGCTGATGAAAGAGGCAGCCCGGCTAACAAAGATTTTTATTATTTCACGGGCATTCATCTTACGTATCGTATCGGCAACAGCAGCGCCGGATCAGGCTCCGGGGGACGAAGAAGCCGGATGGGTTGCCCTGCCAATGTTTATTGATACGATCCCATTCCCCATTTGAACCTTTACAGCCGTGTCATGTTGTACATTTGCAGCAATTATAAGACACATGGCCTGGAAAAATCAGCAACAATTCATCGAAGCACTAGACAACGCCGGAGAGTTACTTCGCATTACAACCTATGTTGATCCAAAACTGGAAATAGCAGAGATCACTGACCGTATCAGTAAATCGGGAAACGGTGGTAAAGCCATTCTTTTCGAAAATACAGGTTATGATTTTCCTGTCCTCATGAATGCCTATGGCAGTGAAAAAAGAATGTGCATGGCATTGGGTGTAAACCACCTTGATGATGTGGCCCACGAGATTGAAAACTTATTCAAACTCTTAGCCGCTCCCAAAGAAGGTATTTTGGATAAATTAAAAATGCTGCCCAAGCTCGGACAGTTTGCCAGTTGGATGCCCAAAGTAAAAAAAGGAAGAGGCGAATGCCAGGAAGTAGTGATGACTGCACCTGATATTACAAAGATTCCCGTTATCACCTGCTGGCCCAAAGATGGCGGCCCGTTTGTTACACTGCCCATCATTCATACCAAAGATCCGAATACCAACAGTCGCAACGTCGGCATGTATCGCATGCAGGTCTTCGGGCCCACACTTACCGGTATGCACTGGCATAAGCATAAAGTTTCTGCCAAACATTTTGCAGAGTATAAAAAACTGAATAAACGAATGCCGGTGGCTGTTGCCCTCGGTGGTGATCCGGTCTACGCATATTCTGCCACAGCACCCTTGCCGGAGAATGTGGATGAATACATGTTGGCCGGTTTTCTCCGTAAGCGAAAAGTGGAACTGGTAAAATGTATTTCACAACCCGATGTGGAAGTACCCGCTGATGCCGATTTTATTATTGAAGGCTATGTGGATCCCAACGATGAACTGATATGGGAAGGCCCTTTTGGTGATCATACCGGTTATTACTCCTTGCCTGATTTCTATCCCCGTTTTCATATCACGGCGATCACCCATAAAAAGAATGCGGTATATCCTGCTACTATTGTTGGTATACCACCACAGGAAGATGCCTGGCTGGGTAAAGCCACCGAACGTATTTTTTTAGCGCCGATCAAAATGACGATGGTACCCGAGATCATGGATATGGATATGCCGGTGGAAGGAGTGTTTCATAACCTCGTGATTGCACAGATCAAAAAAGATTATGCCGGGCAGGGACAAAAAGTAATGAATGCCATGTGGGGTGCGGGGCAAATGATGTTCAACAAGATATTGGTAATGGCGGATGAAGCTGTGAAGATCCAGGATTATGAAGCACTGGCGAAATATGTATTTAAGAATTTAAATCCCGCTACCGATATCGCATTTGCCAATGGCCCGATGGATGTACTTGATCACAGTTGCAGCAAACTCGGCTTTGGTGGTAAGATGTGTATTGACGGAACAAAGAAGTATGAGGAAGAAATTGCAGATAGTTATCAATGGACAATTGACAATGGGCAATTGACAGCGGCTTTGCTAAAATCAGGTTTTTCTGAAATTCATTCGGTAAATCTTTCCTTACTGAAAAAAGAAATTCCCTGTATTATTATTTCGGTTCAGAAAAGCAGGCCCGGGCATATAGGTGAATTGCACCAGCAGCTCTGTTCTCTTCCAGAAATGCAAGCAGTGAAGATGATCCTCTACATGGAGCATACTGTTGATGCCAACGATCTTCCAACAGCTCTCTGGCGTTTCTGCAATAACCTTGACCCGAAAAGAGATTTCCACCTGTTTACGAAACCAGTTAACCCATCAACTAATCAACCGGCCCACTATTTTGCCTGCATGGGTCTCGATGGTACCCGTAAAACAAAAGAGCTGGACAATTTTAACCGTGACTGGCCCAATATTATTGTGGCCAATGAAGCCACGATACAGGCGGTTGATGCCAAATGGGAAAGCCTGGGCATTGGTGCCTTTCTTCCATCACCTTCTTTGAAGTTTAAAGACCAGGTCTATGGGGAAGAAGCGGTGGTGAGTTAGCCCCCTGTCCCCCTGAAGGGGGAACTTTGGACGTAAATACTGACTGCTCCCGGAACTTCTTTAAGCAGTTACCTTTATGCTACATTTGATCAGCTAAATTTACTGACGAATTAAATGACTTATGCCTGGTAGTAATGAAAGAAGCAGCACAGGTTCCCCTTCAGGGGACAGGGGCATTCACCTCCTCATGACCGGTGCCGGTGCTCCCGGAGCTGCGGGCATTCTGCAATGCCTCTGGCAAGATCCGTCTGTTCATATCACGGCAGCAGATGCTAATCCCAATGCCGTAGGCCGTTTTCTTACCAATGATTTTGTAACGATTCCGGCAGCGAATGATCCGGCCTTTGCAGATACACTCTTATCCATTTGCCGGGAAAAAGATATTCATGTCGTGATGCCACTGGTGACCAAAGAACTCATACCACTAGCGTTGCGGAAGAATGATTTTGAAATGGCCGGGGCAAAAGTATTGGTTTCTTCTGCTGCTTCGCTGGAGATCGCCAATAACAAAAGCCGCTTGTATGAATTCCTGCAATGGAGGGGCATGGCCGTTCCGGTTTTTAAAATTGTGGAAACGGTTGAGCAGTTTCGTGAAGCGGTGCTGGAACTGGGCTACCCGGAAAAAAATGTCTGCTTTAAACCATCTGTCTCCAATGGCAGCCGGGGTTTCCGGATTCTCTCCGAGCAAATGGATGAACTCGATCTCTTGTTCAATTACAAACCTTCTTCTACATATATCCGTTTACACGATGCCATTCGCATCTTGTCTTCCGGTCTGTTTCCTGAATTATTGGTAAGCGAATATTTACCCGGCGAAGAATACTCCGTGGATTGTTTAGCCGATCATGGTGAATCAAAACTAATCGTACCAAGATCGAGACAAAAAATGATCAATGGCATCAGCTTGGAAGGGGAATTTGTCAACGATGAAACGATCATCAGCTATTGCAAACAGATCATTAAAGAACTGCAGTTGCATGGTAATATCGGCATACAGGTCAAACGTTCTGCGGAAGGAAAATTCTTATTAGTAGAAATAAATCCCCGGGTGCAGGGCACTATATCTGCTGCTTTAGGTGCAGGTGTCAATCTTCCCCTGCTCGCCGTTAAACAGGAACTGGGATTACCCATACCAGAAGAAGATCTACAGGTAAAATGGGGCACCCGGTTCTCCCGCTATTGGTCCGAAGTTTTTTGGAAGGGCCACTAATGATATGAATTATACGAATTGATAGCCGCTAAATTGCAGCCATTTACCAGGTTGAGAATAGGATTACTACTGGTTTTAAAATTCGCTGCCTGAACAATATAGTATAGCCAGAAATCTGTGTTAATCTGTGTTCCCTCTCTCTGGCCTTGCTTTCATCTGCGCTTAGTTCAGTAACTTGCTTAAAATTGTAGAACATGAAAAGATGGAGTTCTGTTTTCCTGCTGGGATTGTTGACGATGGCGGGTTGTGCCCAGAAAAATGATGGCCTGAAGACTTCGGCCAATACCAATACTTTATTGTGGAAGATCAGTGGCAAGGGATTGTCCAAACCTTCTTATCTCTTCGGCACCATCCATATGCTTTGCGGGGAAGATGCGGTCCTGAGCGACAATATGAAAAAAGCGATCAAAGCGGCCGATGAAGTGTACCTCGAAATTGATTTGGACAACCTCATGGAAATGTTTGGTGCCATGGCCAAAATGAAAATGACCGGTGACACCACCTTACAAGACCTGCTGAGCCCCGAAGATTATACATTGGTGAAAGAGTATTTTGAAAGCAGGAGTTCGATGATCCCTTTTTCCATGCTGGAAAGTTTTAAACCCATCCTGGCAGCCTCCACGCTGGAACAATCCAAACTGCCCTGCGATAATATGGCGGCCATGGATCAGATCGTGATGCAGGAAGCAAAGGATAATGACAAAGAAGTAAAAGGACTGGAGACCATGAGTTACCAGGCCGGTATGCTGGACAGCATCCCGTATAAAATGCAGGCCGAGCAATTGGTGAGTTATGTAAAGAACAATGGCAAATCAGATGACGGCACCGAAATGAAAGACATGCTGAAAGCCTATAACGACCAGGACCTGCAAAAATTAGAAGAGATGATGACGAAAGCCGATGCCGGTATGTCGGGCTTTACTGAACTATTATTATACAACCGTAACCGCAACTGGGTTAAAAAATTGAATGATCTCTTACCCAACAAAGCATTAGTGATTGCGGTGGGAGCGGGGCACCTGCCCGGTGAGCAGGGTGTTATTAACCTGCTGCGCAAAGAAGGCTATACCGTGGAGCCGGTGGAGAATAAATTAAATAAGACCAAAGAGATTTAAGTGATGAAGCTTTTGGATGGCCTGAAACCGGGATTGTAAAATTGAAAATGCGAAAGTTTACCAAACAGGGACTTTCGCATATTTCCGAGTTGGCTGTAATTTTAAAGAGACCTTCAATGAAACAACTCATCTTATCTTTTTTCATACTTACATTACCATTGTGGGGGCTCACACAAGAGAAACAACAACTGTGGACAGTATCTGACAGACAAAATTTAATCATTGGATTGAAAACATCGCAACTTGCCATTCTTAAGGAAGTTGAACAATTAAGCGATAAGCAAATTTATTTCAAACCCGACAGCAGCAAGTGGTCTATTGCTGAAGTGATAGAGCATGTAGGTATTTACGAAGAACTTCTATATTGGGATCTTTTGAATAATCAATATACTCCTGAGAGACCTGACCTTGTTGACTCAGTCAAAGGTATTGACTCTGCAATGACAGCGTATGCCACTGACCCAAATAAAGGACAGGCTTCTTTTGCAGTACAACCTATGGGACGTTTTCAAAAGAAAATAGACTTATTGAATTACTTCAACCGTTATCGTAATGAAGTAATAAAGCTTGTTCAAGAAACCAATACTGACTTTAGGCTTCATTTCATTTTTAGACCTGCTGATTGGGGCATCTGGCATATACGAGACCTTCATCAGTATACATTGTTGTGGGTTGCTCACACGGAGAGACACTTGAATCAAATTAAAAGAGTTAAGGCGCATTTAAACTTCCCCAAATAAAACTACAGCCAACAAACGGTTTTGGGCAAGTGTGGCTGGACAAACTAATTTCAGCTAATTACATCGCCGGTCTTCAGTCCTGGCTGGACGTTCAATTTTGGGCTTTAGTTCTTACCTTCAACTAATTAAAAAAATCAACTGCGGTTCCAGGCGGACAGTTGGAAAATTCCACACCTGCCCAAAGCCGCCGACGTTGTGCATCATGCTATTTGGGCACTTCCAGTTAATTCAAACTTCCAAATATGACCAAACTAATTTTCGCAACTCTTCTTACTCTAACAATATTTTCTTGTGAGCAGGGTAAAGTTCAAGTTGACAACGACAAAGAACGTTTAAATTCAGTGTGCGACAAATTCATGCAGACATTTCGTGAAGGCAATCTTCCTGGTGCCATGGAAATCCTAAAGCAAAACTCGATTATTGGTAATTCAGCAATTGACACTTTGCAGGAAACTATAAAAGAACAACTGAATAACATTTTCCCAAGCTACGGCAAAATGCTTTCTTACGAATTTATTTTAGAACGTAAAATCAAAAATTTCATAACAAGGCGTTTTTACATTTTAAAATTTGATAAATACTATTTAAAGTTTGACTTTACATTATACAATAACGGCAAGAGATGGACTATCACAGGTTTTAAATACAATGAAGAGATACTTGAATTATTGAATTAACAAAGGAATTTTAAACGTATTTGCAGGCGAGCCTGGTACAACCGACTCGCCGTTTGATGTAAATAACTAACCATGACGAGGCCTTAGAGGTGATTCCTCAAAGAAAAAAGTAAAGCCATACTCAAATGTCAGAAGAATTAAAAAAGTACTTATTGGAACAATGCCGGGATTGGATGCTACCTGAAGAAATCCGGGCATTAGGACATATTGGGTTAACAGAACATGGAGAACAAAGTACCAGGAAGATTACATTAAAAGAGTTCAAGATGGAAAAACTATATAGATTCTCTGATGCAAATACTAATATGCTTGTTGAATTAGGAGAAGAGCGATTAAGATTGAAGATCGCTGAGCGGCTTTTAAAAGATTCTGGAGATAAAATAATTAATAATTGCCCCAAATGCGGACTACTAGCCAGAACTCCAAAAGCCAAGCAATGCAGATACTGCGGACATGACTGGCACTAAAATGAGAAGGATACTAAAAACATTTGGCTGCTTATTCGATGAGTCGGCTACACTAAATATGCCTTAAAAAGTTTAGAAGAAGGATATCTGCTTACGAATAAAAATTTATTACTATGGAAACAACGAGAGACTGCATCTCTAATCAGGAATATAATAATTTAAATGACAGTCCTTAGAATCTTACTACTTACTATAATATCAATTTCGTTGTCTACTAATGCTCTGTCGCAGGATAGCCTGTATGCAAAGAAAATTGACAGCCTCTGGTTTCATTCTTATGACAGGAAGATTTTATCAAAAAAATGGATAAATGTTTCAGGAGTCAAAATTGGATATTCGTATTTCAAAAGTTCAGGTAAGATTCGATCAATCACAATGTTGAATAAATTAACAAAGGAAAATTTGCTTTTATTTTTCTTGCAGGATAAAATTATAATGATTTCTACCTCCGGTCAACAACCATACTTTATTTTAAATGACGAGGTTGTTTATGCCAAAGAATACCTACATACGACTGAACAAATACAGGGCTTTATTACAAAGGCTTACGATTATTTGAGCCAAGTATACTTAACATTAAAACCATGAATACTTAATGTTGGGCATGAGGAGACTTTATAGTAGTTTTACAGATCATTTTTAATAAAGACCCCATGCTCACCGCCATCCATCCCAAAATTCCCATGCGGGACAAAGCCACAACAAAGGATTTTTATGTCAACCAGTTAGGTTTCCGGCAATCGGGGAATACAGATTATGATGGTTATTTAATGCTGCAGAAAGATAGTATTGAGCTCCATTTTTTTGAGTTCAAAGAACTTGATCCGAAAGAAAATTACGGGCAGGTCTATATCCGGACAGATGATATTGAGCACCTGTATCAATCACTACTGGCTCAACAGGTAAGCATACACCCGGCAGGCCCCCTGCAACTGAAACCATGGGGACAAAAAGAGTTTTCACTGTTAGACCCTGATAATAATTTACTGACCTTCGGGCAAGCAGTGTAAAATGTACAACAGCAACTAAGCTTACGCTATCGAAGCTTTATTGTATTTATTCCGGTATTCAACAGGGGAGAGGCCGGTTATTTTTTTAAAGGTGGTGCGGAAAGCCTTGGTATCATTATAACCCACTTCATACATCACTTCGTTGATATTCTTGCGGCTGGTCTCAAAGCCTTTTTTGGCCGCTTCGATCTTTACCCGTTGAATATATTCCACCACCGTATTCGCTGTAGCTTTTTTAAAGCGACGTTCCAGGTTTCTTCGTCCAAGTGCCAGCATATCCGCCAGTTGGTCCACGGTGATCTTATCATTATAATTCCGCTCTATAAAATCCTGTGCTTTTTTGATAGGTTCATCTTCATGGGTCTTCTGCCCGTTGAACATAATGAAAGGCGACTGGCTTTCCCGGTCGATATCGATCATAAAGGTTTTGGCAATGCGGATGGCCACATCACGCCCCGCATGTTTTTCAATGAGGTAAGCCAGCAAATTCAGGAACGAATAAGCACCGCCGCTTGAATAGATCCCATCTTCTTCGGTCATGATGCGATCATCCACCAATATCACTTCGGGAAACATGGCCCTGAACTGGTTGGCTACGATCCAATGTGTGGCGCATTTTTTCCCGTTCAGCAAACCGGTGGAGGCCACAAAGAAAGCAGCAATACAAAAGCTAACCAGTTCCGCACCTTTCTTATACTGTTCCGTCATCCAGGGGAGAAAAGCTGCATTTGCTTCCATGGCTGCTGTCAGGTCGCCATGCATGGCCGGAATAATAATGATATCCGTTTTTGTCACTTCACTGATCAGCACATCCGGTTGTATCGTGTACAATCCATTCCGTTGCGGCACTTCCCGGGAGAGTCCCACTAATTGTATTTTAAACAACGGTTCTTTACCCATACTGATAAGGATATTATTCACTTCTGTCAGTATCTGTTGTGATCCGTCAATATTGGGCAGGCTGCTATGTCCAACAGGTATAAGAATAGATATATGTTTCATCGCTGGTTGTTTGATGATCAAATGTAGGAAATTGATTTGTCGCAATCAACCCCATGGATTGCCGCATTGACACCCCGCCAGATCAAAACAGGTTGTTTAGGTTTGTTAGCAGAAATAGCATTATGCCAATCACCTCTGCCAACAACTCTATTGTTATTGAATCAATGAATGCAACAGGCGTTGAACTGATCCATTTATTAAAAAGCACCACGGAGGCGAAGGTCAATATGGTTCCTTTTGAAGGAAGCTGGACAATAGCCCAGGTGGCTGACCATATTACTTTATCCAATACTTCTATTGCAAAGGCTTTATCATTAGCGGGAACTCCCATGAACCGGGCCGCGGATGAACGGGCCGGGGAGCTAGAAGATATTTTCCTGGATTTTTCAAAAAAGTACAAAGCTCCTGACTTCATTATACCTGCTAAAGATGTGTACGAAAAGGAAGTACTGATCCACCAGTTGGAACGTTCATTCAGTACCATAAAAGAAGTTAGTGATCAGACTGACCTTTCTGTATTGATCAATCACCCCGCATTCGGGGATATCAGCAAACTGGAGATCCTGTATTTTGTATGGTTTCATACGCAACGGCATTTGCAGCAGGTAAAAAATATTTTGCAGTACCTGGAGGGAAAGCAGTAATGAGGTTGTTATCAAGAATGTATTGTATGATTGAAGTATTTAAAACCAATGTAGACGAAGTGGACAAGGCCCGGAAGATCATCGGGTTACTGAAAGAGCATTTCCCGGCCAGCAGGATCAATATTGACCTGCATGATTGTGATAAGGTGTTGCGACTGGAGGGACAAGATTTTCATCCGGTGCAGGTCATCACATTGATGACGGAAAATGGATATAACTGTAGTATATTAGAATGACCGGTGAATACCTGCAACCGTTTTCATCCGTGTAAACTATCAACCAACTAAAACAACCAACATGAGTGTTCTTATTACGATTGGCCTTGTAGTGGCCGGCATCATCGTCCTTTTTCTTATCGTCGCCCTGCTCACCAAAAAAGAATGCAGGCTGGAAAAACAAATTGTGATCAATAAACCCAAACAGGAAGTTTTTGATTATGTAAAACTGATCCGTAACCAGGAACAATATAGTGTGTGGGTGATGAAGGATCCTAATATTAAAATCGTCTATACCGGCACTGACGGAACAGTTGGTTTTATTTCATCCTGGGAAAGTAAGGAAAAGAATGTGGGTATTGGTGCCCAGGAGATCATTAAAATAAAGGAAGGAGAGAGTGTAGATGTGGAGATACGTTTTAAAAAACCATTTGAAGGAACCAACTGGGCCACTACCACCGTAACAGCCATCAACGGATCACAGACCAGCGTCAGCAATGTATTTACCGGCAAATCAAAATTCCCGATGAATATCATGAACCTCTTTATGGAAAAACTGGTGGGAAAAGATATGCAGCAAAACCTGGTGAATATGAAACAGCAATTGGAAAAATAAATTACCTGCTTATTTAATACAACGATATGCAAAAAGCCGCAAAAAATACTGATGAATTCATAGCCGGTTTCCCGAAGGAAACCCAGGAATTACTCAACAAGATCAGGGCCATTATTCAGAAAGCTGCACCCAAAGCAACGGAGACCATCAGCTATGGCATACCCACTTTTGTGCTGGAAGGAAACCTGGTGCACTTCTCCGGTTATAAAACACATATTGGTTTTTATCCCGGTGCCGCAGGTATTGAAGCCTTCACCAAAGAGTTATCAAACTATGTGACTTCCAAAGGAACCGTACAATTTCCGTTGGATAAACCATTACCTGTTGGACTCATCACACAGATCGTAAAATTCAGGGTGCTGCAAAACCTGGAAAAAGCGAAAGCAAAAAAGGGAGCAAAAAAAGAAAAGGCTCCCCCGGCAGCAAAGTCAAAGAAACCAACGGATGAAGAACAGGTGAAAGCCTGGTTAAATAAGCTAACTCCTGCTGTGAAGAGTAAGATAGAAACAGTACGAAAGATCATTAAAGCAGCCAGCCCCAAACTAAGCGAAAGAATAAAATGGAATGCTCCCAGTTATTATTACAAGGAAGACATCCTCACGTTCGGGCCCTATCGAACACAAAAACTTTTACTGGTTTTTCATCACCCGGCAGTAGTGAAAGTAAAATCAGGTTTGCTGGAGGGCACTTATAAAGACCGGCGGCTGGTTCATTTCAAAGACAAGGCAGAAGCCAACAAAAACAAGAACGATCTGACAAGGATCATTACGGAGATCATTCAAATGATCGACAAAAAATAAACCCAACGTACATGCAAACGATAACCCCTTTTTTATGGTTTGACGGACAAGCAGAAGAAGCTATTCGTCTCTATACTTCTATTTTCAAAAATTCAAAGATCATCAACATCAACTACTGGGCCGAGGGTAGCCCATTCCCGAAAGGCCAGGTGATGACCGGCGTATTCGAGCTGGATGGTCTCCGGTTCTATGCCTTTGATGCGGGCCCGCAATTCAAATTCACAGAAGCCACTTCTTTCTTTGTCAACTGCGAAACACAGGAAGAAGTGGATCATTACTGGAACAGCCTGACTGCTGATGGCGGACAGGAAAGCAGGTGTGGCTGGCTGAAAGATAAATTCGGGCTGTCCTGGCAAATTATTCCCTCTGCATTAATGAAAAGGATGGGAGATAAGGATCCTGTGAAAGCCGGCAGGGTGATGCAGGCCATGATGCAAATGGGAAAGATCATCATCGCCGATATTGAAAAAGCGTATAACCAATAAATCATATTAAACCATAAGAAATGCCAGGTAAAATATTTGTCAACCTCCCGGTAAAGGAATTGAAAAGAAGTATTGCCTTCTTCACGCATCTTGGTTTTTCATTCAACCAGCAGTTCACCGATGATAAAGCGGCCTGTCTTGTTATCAATGACGGAAGCATCTACGCCATGCTGCTGACCGAACCCATGTTCAAAACCTTTACTAAAAAAGAGATCGCTGATGCCAGCAAAACAACGGAAGTACTGATCGCTATTGATACGGACAGCCGGGAGCAGGTGGATGAACTGATAAGGAAAGCAGTGGAAGCAGGAGGCAGCATTTATACCGAACCTGCTGATCATGGCTGGATGTACCAGCACAGTTTTGCCGACCCGGACGGCCACCAGTGGGAGATATTATATATGGATGAAAGTAAATTACCCGGGTAAATAAAAAAGCCGGTAACACAATTACCGGCTTCAATGTTTTGGTTTATCAATGATCAGAACTGTTCCAGACCGCTGAAGAAGAAGGAACCTTCGATCTTTGCATTCTCATCACTGTCACTACCGTGCACTGCATTCTCACCTACCGAAGTGGCATATAATTTACGGATCGTACCTTCTGCTGCATTCGCAGGGTTGGTGGCACCGATCAGGTCACGGAAAGAAGCTACTGCATTATCTTTTTCCAGGATGGCAGCAATAATAACCCCGCTGCTCATAAACTCTACCAGCTCTCCATAGAAGGGTCTTTCTTTATGGATAGCGTAGAACTCGCCGGCCTTTTCGGGGCTCAGCTTGGTTTGCTTTAATGCTACAATTTTGTATCCTTCTTTGATAATACGATCGATGATAGCACCTGCGTGGCCGTTCTTCATGGCGTCAGGTTTGATCATGGTGAATGTCCGATTGCTCATAGTTACGTTATTTGTTTTTGCGCCGCAAAAGTAAGTGAAGTTTGTGGTTTATAACGGCCCGTTGATGGTTATTTACAAAAAAGAGGAGCCGGCAGCCAAAAGGCGGAAACCATAATCTCCAAGCTGCTAACTCCAAACTCTTTATCTTCGCAGCCGTCTTTATGAAGCCAATACAAGAGATATATCCACTGCTGGGCCAGCCCCGGAAAATAGCGATCACCACCCACCAGAAACCGGATGCGGATGCCATGGGCTCGTCGCTGGCACTCCGGCTATTCCTGGAACAGCTGGGCCACCAGGTAACCGTCATTTCCCCTACCAACTGGGCGGGATGGGTGAACTGGATGCCGGGTGTGAAGGAAGTGATGGACTACGAAATGAATAAACAAAAAGCAGAAGCCATTTTGGACGAAGCGGAATGGTTATTCTGTCTTGACTTCAACATATTTCACCGCACCAAGACCTTAACAGAAAAGCTGAAACAGCTGACCTGTACCAAAATACTGATCGACCATCACCAGGAGCCTGATACTCCATCATTTGATTATGGTGTTAGTGATACCAGCAAAAGCTCTACTTGTGAAATGATCTATGATTTCATTACGGGTGCCGGGAAAGGGGAGCTGATCAACGAGGATATCAGTGAGTGTTTATATGCCGGGCTGGTTGGAGATACAGGTTCCTTCCGTTTCCCATCAGCGCATGCCGGTGTGCATAAGATCGTGGCCGACCTGAAAGAAAGAGGCCTGAAACACCCGAAAGTGCATGATAAGCTGTTTGATAATTTTTTGGAGAACAGGCTCCGGTTTACCGGGCATGTACTGTTGCACCGGATGGAGATCTTTTACGAATACAATACGGCCCTGATCGCCATTCCTAAAAGTGACCTGCTTAAATATTATATCAAGACCGGTGATACCGAAGGCCTGGTCAATTATCCCCAGTCCATCCAGGGCATCAAGCTGGTGGCATTGGTCATTGACCGGGATGAGGAAAGAAAATGGAGCTTTCGCAGCAAAGGTGATTTTGATTGTAATACATTTGCCCGCACTTATTTTGAAGGCGGCGGGCATTATAATGCAGCCGGGGGCCGCAGCAGTGATTCGCTGGAAGATACTGTGAAAAAATTCAAAGAAGTATTGAAAGAAAATGCCAAACTTTTACAATAATTAATAAATATGAAACTGATCCAGTCTTTTGTTTTAGCGATGTTTGCTGTCATCCTGTTTACAGCCTGTAACCAAGTTTCCCATAAAAAGACACCCGGCGGAATGCCTTACAAGTTAATAGCTGGTAAAGGAACTGTCAAAGTGCAAAAAGGGAATATCATCAAACTTAATTATACCCAGGAGATAAAAGACAGTATATACTTCACCACCCGGGGTAAGATACCTTTTTACATGCCAGTCACTGATTTTAGTAATCCTTACGATATTTCAGAGATCATTTTGCTGCTGAAAAAAGGTGACAGCGTTATTGCCACGCAAATGATGGATACCTTTATCAAAAGAAACCCGGCGAATGTCCCTCCTCAATTCAGGAATGGTGACCGTATCATTACTACAATCAGGGTTATAGATATATTCACTTCTGATTCACTGGCCCGCCTGGATGAAGAAAAAGAAAAAAGCATATTCCTTGCAGCGGAAATAAATTCACTTTCTAAATACCTGGCCGATAAAAAGATCAGTGCACAAAAAACACCCAGTGGAACTTTTGTACAGGTGATCAATCCCGGCACCGGCGACCTGGTTGCTCCGGGTAAAATGATCTCTGTTAATTATACCGGCACCGGCTTTATCACAGGAAAAGTATTTGATAGCAATACCGATACGGCTTTTAATCATGTGGAGCCGATGACCTTTGCCGTAGGAACCGGACAAATGATCAAAGGTTTTGATGAAGCTATGCTATTCCTCCGTCCTGGTGCGGAAGCAAAGCTTTATATTCCATCGATGCTCGCTTATGGTGCCCGTCCTAACTCACCCAATATTAAAGAATTTGAAAATTTGATTTTTGATATCAAAGTAGTAGATGTAAAAGATCAGGAGCAGGTACAACAGCCCGTTGTAAAAGAATTGCAGAAAAAAAATTGACGCGGCTCAATCAAATAAATAACGCCGTAATAAAATAATAACTGAACTTTACACCCGTCTTCATAACAGAGACGGGTTTTTTTATCCGTTGTTACAGAGGCCCCGTTTTTAGTCCAAGGTCCAGGTTTGATAATCAATACCCCCTGAAACAAGTTCCTGAGCAGTCCACTTACTTATTACCCTTTATTATAATCCGCTTTTGATAGGTCTGTGAAAGCACCTGGTTACACAGGCATGATTGAACATCTTGCTGAAAGAGCATCAATTTGATGCTCTTTCTTTTTTTACTGCTGGTAATTATTGAACAGGGTTATGGCTTCTTTAGCCTCTTTTACATCATGCACCCGCAGGATGCCGGCACCATTCATCAACCCGATGGTATTGAGCACTGTCGTGCCATTTAATGCTTCTTCTGCAGCGATGGCCAATGTTTTATAAATGGTTGCCTTGCGGGAAATCCCCAGCAGGAGCGGGGCATCCAGCATTTTAAATATGGACAGGTTGCGCAGCAGTTCGAAATTGTGAGTGATAGTTTTTCCAAAACCAAAACCCGGATCGATAATAATATCAGGAATACCGGCTTTTTGTAATTCACCTTTCTTTTGAATAAAGAAATCCAGTACTTCCTTTGTCACATTTTCATAAATGGGTTGCTGTTGCATGGTTTGCGGTGTTCCCTGCATATGCATCAGTACGTACGGCACCTGCAAAGCCGCTACTGTACTGATCATTTTAGTATCAATACTGCCGGCGCTGATATCATTCACAATAGAGGCACCTGCCGCAACTGCTTCTTCCGCCACGTCTGCATAATAAGTATCTACAGAAATAAAAGTATCCGGGAAATGGCTGTTGATGGCTGCTATCGGTTCAATGATCCGTTCCAATTCCTGTTCAGCACTGAGTTTCTCACTTCCGGGCCGGGTGCTTTGTCCGCCAATATCAAGGATCTTGGCCCCCTCTTTCAGCATTTGTCCGGCTTGTTTCAATACGGCATCCGTTCCCTGCCGGCGGCTGCCACTATAAAATGAATCGGGGGTGATATTGATGATCCCCATTACCACCGGCTTATCAATGACCAGTAATCTTCCTTTACAATTCAGCGTAAACATTAGTCGCAGTTCGTTATTTTTGGAGCTAAGATATAACGGAAGTCTGAAGGCAGCCGCCAGAAAAGGAAATCCTGATCAAAAAATATGACAACAACCAACCAGCAATACGATATCGCCATCAACTCCTGCAAAGATATTTTTTTGAAAAAAGCAAGCGATTACGGTACCGCCTGGAGAGTGCTGCGTACCATCTCAATCGTTGACCAGATCTTTATCAAAGCGCAGCGTATCCGCACCATTCAGGAAAAGAAACAACAAAAGGTGGCCGATGATATCACGGCTGAATTCAAAGGCATCATCAATTATGCCGTCATCGGGTTGATACAATTAGCCCTGCCTGCTGATGCCCCGGAAGAACTCGAATTGCAACAGGTGGCTGCTTTGTATGATGAGAATGTAAGCACAGCCAAAAGACTGATGCAGGATAAAAACCATGATTATGGCGAAGCCTGGAGAAGTATGAGCCAGGAAAGTTTCGTGGACCTGATCTTAATGAAACTGCAGCGTATCCGGCAGATATTGTCAAATGAAGGTAAGACACTGATTAGCGAAGGCATTGATGCGAATTACCATGATATTTTAAACTATGCTGTCTTTGCACTGATCCTGATGGCGGAAGCATAAGTTCCCCGGCTTTGCCCGTTATTGTTTATTTTCAGTTTACAATTAAGTTTTATGAAAGCAACGATCAATATAATCCGGGTAATCGTTGGGGTATTATTCATTTTCTCCGGTTTGGTGAAAGCGAACGACCCGCATGGACTGAGCTATAAAATGCAGGAATTTTTCGAGATCTGGCAGCTGGGCCAGTTCAACGATTGGTCACTCATCCTCTCTGTATTAATGAATGCGTTTGAGATCATTGCCGGCTTTGCCTTATTACTGGGCTGGCGGATCAAACTGGTGGGCTGGCTATTATTATTACTCATCGTATTCTTTACCTTCCTGACCGGTTATACTTATATCACCGGCAAACCGAAAAACTGCGGTTGCTTTGGAGATTGTTTACTGATCAGCTCCAGGACCTCTTTCCTCAAAGATGTGGCATTGACCATATTGATCAGCCTGCTGTTGTGGTTCAGGCGTTACATAAAACCGCTATTCAGCAGTAAAGTAAACATCATTGCAATGCTCCTGGTCACTGTAGTGAGTTTCGGTATGCAGTGGTATGCACTCAACTATCTTCCGTTCGTGGATTGTCTTCCTTTTAAGAAAGGAGCGAATATCCCGGAGAAAATGAAAATGCCGGCGGATGCCATCCCTGATAGTACCGTCATTACTTTTGTTTATGAAAAAGCAGGACAGCAAGTGGAGTTCACTGCTGATAACTTCCCGGCCGATTTTTCTGCGGATGCCTATAAATTCATCAGTCGTTATGACAAAGTAGTGAAAGAAGGAAAGAATAATGAACCACCTATAAAAGGATTTTCATTGTCGGGTATCACTAACCAGGATTCAACACAGTTTGTACTGGAACAACCTTATACTGTATTAGTATTCTGCGAAAACTTTTCTACTCCTTTTGCCACCTGGAAAAATGATTTTGAAAAAATATACATAGCCGCAAACCAAAAGAACATACCTGTCTATGCCATTACCAGCAGCATGGAAGAGTCGATGAAAAATTTCAGCCCCTATACAGGTGTACAGGTGTTGAAATGTGATTATACGGCGATACGGACAGCAGCCCGGGTCAACCCGACTGTTTACCTGCTTGAAAAGGGAATGATAGTGGATAAATATGGTTACCGCCAATTCAATAAGATCATACCCGTAATAACCGGGGTACCTGCACAGAAACCTGTGGTGACAGATCGAATTGATAGTGTATTACACGCAACAAGGGATTCTGTGAACCGTTTTGACAGCCTCGTTAACGAAAAAATGGATTCAATCAAAAACAACTAAGCTTGCTCAATTACATCCTTAAGAAGCTGCTATATGGCCTGCTCGTGTTAGTGGGAGTGGTGGTATTGGTGTTTTTTTTATTCCAGGGTTTTGGTGATCCGTCAAGAATTGTTATGGGGCAGTCGGGTGATTCCACCACGCAGGCCAATATCCGGAAAGAATTATACCTGATCGACGCAAAAGGAGAGAAGATTCCCAAATTCAAACAGTTCCTTTATTATCTCAACGATGTTTCTCCCCTCTGTTTTCATACGAAACAAGAGATCACTAATAAGAAACTCCAAGGCTTCTTCATCGGCGGGGAAAAAAAATTTGGTATAAAAGTTCCTTACCTGCGCAAATCATATCAAAGCAAAAGAGATGTCTGGAACATCCTGATGCAGGCCTTACCGGGTACAATTATCCTGGCTATTGCTGCCATGTTCATTGCCATCCTCATCGGTATTCCGCTTGGGGTGGTGGCAGCTGTCAAACAAAATACATGGGTAGATACATCAGCCATCTTTTCCAGTATTGTCGGCATTTCAGCCCCCTCTTTTTTCATGGGGATCATTATTGCCTATTTGTTTGGGTTTGTATTAAGCAACTGGACAGGTCTTTATATTTCCGGTAGTTGGTTTGAAATAGATGAGGTGACCGGGGAACAAACCCTGTCCATGCAAAATCTTATTCTTCCCGCCATCACCCTGGGTATTCGTCCCCTGGCCATCATCACCCAGCTGACCCGGAGCTCTATGCTGGATGTATTGGACCAGGATTATATCAGGACAGCCTATGCAAAAGGCTTAAGTAAAAGAACTGTCATCTGGAAACATGGGCTCCGCAACGCCCTGAACCCCGTCATTACGGCCATAACCGGCTGGTTTGCCGAATTGCTGGCCGGGGCTTTCTTTGTGGAATACATCTTTGGCTGGCAGGGGATCGGCAAGGTAACCGTGGATGCCCTGGAAAAACTGGACTACCCGGTAGTGATGGGATCAGTATTGATCGCCGCCGCTTTTTTTATACTTATCAACATACTGGCAGATATTTTATACGGAATCATTGATCCGAGAGTCAGAATTCAGTAACTTACTGAAACGAGAACGGATTTACTACCACCCGGCTATTTCCTTACAATCGCTGAACGAAACCACCTTGTATTATTGCCTGATAAGATACGGCTTTCATAGTGCTGGCATATTGGTTTCAGATTATTCATCCTAAAAAGATTGTTATGGAAAAAGTAACTGCCATATTAAACCGGAAAGGCCCCGGTTACAGGTTTATCTCTTCCAACAGTTCTGTAGATGAAGCATTGTGCAGGATGAGTTGTGAAAATGCAGATTACCTGCTTGTGTTCGACAACGATCAACAATTCGTCGGGGTTATTACAGAGCATGATATTTTACAAAAAGCAATGCTCGGTGAATTTTATCCGGCCAGCATCAGCGTGGAAAAGCTGGTAAATAAACGCCTCCCCACAGCAACTACTGATGATACGGTTGACCAATGCATGCAACGTATGCTGCAGTATCATGTGCGGCTGTTACCCGTCTTTGATGGATTTGTTTTTAAAGGCCTGGTATCATCAGACGATATACTGGATGAACTGGCCCTGCATAAAGAGATCGTCTTTGATGAAGATAAGGTCAACCGGGTTTATTGAATCAGGACTTCTTTGATCACTCTTTGTCCTAATGCCTCGTTTACCCGCTGCATGATCTTTTCTTTCTGGTATTTGAGCTCCTGTTTCAACGGCGCCACGGAAGTAGTGATGATCAGCTTGTCACCGATGATCTGTAATTTATCGGTATAACGGGCCACGGTCTTGCCCATGATCTGTTCCCATACATCTTCTATCTGCATTGCCTGGATAGAACCTTTGATCCGGCTCTTTTCCAGGAACTGCTGTATCGCATCACTGATAGAATATTCACCCATACCCCGCAAAGATAGTTTATAGTTTTATGACCTGGTAGTTAACCGAAAGAGCTTCCAAATGATCTGTCAGCCGTTCCTCATTGGTATCCGTAATAAAAACCTGCCCTTCGTTTTCCATACAAACCTTCCGCAGCAGGTTGCTGATCCGTTCTTCATCCAGTTTCTCAAATACATCATCCAGCAGCAGGAGCGGGGCAAAATGTTTTTCTTTGCGGATCACTTCCATTTCAGCCAGCTTCAGGGCAAACAATAAACTTTTCCGCTGGCCCTGCGAAGCAATATTTTTAAACAACTGCTTACCGAAATTTATTTCCAGGTCGTCCTTATGCACACCGACGGTTGACCGCTGTGCCAAACAGTCTTTCTGCCGGGAAGCCTTTAGCAATTCCGCAAACGAAGCATGTAACAGATCGCTTTCATAGAAAAGACTGATATCCTCCGGTTGCTGAGCTATTTCCTGGTACAGGTGTTTGGCAATAGGTAAAAAAGAAACGAGGAACTCTTTTCGCTTATTGAAAATGACCCCGCCGGGTTTCACCAATTGTTCATCCAGCACATCCAATAACGACAGGTCTTTAGTACCTGTTTCAGCAAATAATTTCAGCAGGGAGTTCCGTTGCTCGGTTACTTTTTTATAAACGATCAATTGCTGCAAATAATCCGGGTCCAGCTGTGAAAGCAGGGAATCCAAAAAAGTTCTTCGTTCTTTACTGTCGCCGGTGATCAGTTCTGCATCATCCGGGGCAATGATAACACAAGGGTAGCGACCGATATGCTGCGAAAATTTTTCATAGGCCTGGTCGTTAATGGAAAGCTCTTTGCGACCTGTTTCCCGCAACACACACACGGCTTTTTCGGGCTTATCCTGCAATATAAAATTCCCTTCCAGCCGGAAACCGTTCTTGCCCTGTTGCACATTATTGGCATCCAGCCGGGTAAAATAGCTTTTGGTAAAACAGAGATAGTGGATGGCATCCAGCAGGTTGGTCTTGCCCACGCCGTTCTTGCCACAAATACCCACGACCCTTTCCGTAAAGGAAAAAGAACGGGCACTGTAATTCTTGAATTGTAAAATGGATATGGAACTGACTTGTAGCATTCAAGACTGCAAGATAAAGGGAAGGCGCCAAGAACAAGGCCTTAAAAAGCCAGGAACGGACAGGATGGTCAAAGGAGACCCCGGCTCTGCCCACGACAGTCTTATCACAGCCAAAGATTGGGTTCAGAAGCCGGTAAAACACTAAAAATCAAAACGCTGAATTTCCTATTTTACCCTTATTTTTGCGTCCCGTAAATCGGTTTACAAAAACATCAAATCAAGCGCCGGTGGCTACCCAATTTTCTAAAGAAACATACCTGTACTGGTACGAACTGATGCAACTTATCCGTCAATTTGAACTGATGGCGGAAGAGAAGTATAAAATGGAAGGCAAGATCCGTGGTTTTTTCCATGCCTATGTAGGGCAGGAAGCTATTGCTGCTGGTTGTATGACGGCCACCCGTCCCGAAGACATGATGATCACCGCTTATCGTGATCATGGTTTGGCCATTGCGAAAGGTGTTTCCGTTAACAGTTGCATGGCTGAATTGTATGGCAAGGCAACGGGTTGCGCCAAAGGAAAAGGTGGTAGTATGCACTTCTTTGGTAAAGAGGTTGGTTTCTTTGGCGGACATGGAATCGTAGGAGCACAGATAGGAACAGGAACAGGATTAGCTTTTGCAGAGAATTACCGGGGTTCTGATAATGTGGTGCTTTGCTATTTTGGAGACGGTGCTGCCCGCCAGGGTATGTTGCACGAAAGTTTCAACCTTGCGATGCATTGGAAATTACCGGTGATCTATATCTGCGAGAATAACAACTATGCGATGGGTACTTCAGTAGAACGTACTTCCAACGTGGTGGATATTTACAAACTGGCAGACGGGTATGATATGCCGGCTGATATGATCGATGGCATGAGCCCTGAAGCCGTGCATGAAGGCGTGAGCCGGGCAGTGAAAAGAGCCCGGGAAAAGGGAGGTCCTACTTTATTAGAAATTAAAACTTATCGTTATAAAGGGCACTCGATCAGTGATCCGCAGAAATACAGAACCAAGGAAGAAGTGGATGAATATAAATCCAAGGACCCGGTGCAAATGGTTTTGAAAACGATCCTGGATAATAAATTTGCCACCCAGGAAGAGATAGAGGCCATCAACAAAAGAGTGGATGCGATTGTGGATGAGTCGGTGAAATTTGCTGAAGAGAGCCCCTGGCCAAACGATGATGAAGTGCTGAAAGATGTGTACGTGGATCAGAACTATCCCTTTATTACTGATTAAAGATTCTTTTTAATATAACAACTAACGAAAAGTAAACCAAGTTATGTCAGACAAGCAAAATGTGCAGGGAGTGGAAGGCAGTGAGGCCGTGATTGAAAAAGCCAAAGATTTTTGGGGTAAATACAGCAAACCCATCATCATCGCCTGTGTAGCTATTATCGTTGCAGCCGGTGGCTGGTTGATCTATAAAAATTTTGTACAAGGGCCAAAAGAAACAAAAGCTGCCGAAGCGATGTTCAAAGCAGAAGATTATTACCGTATGGATTCGGTGAACCTGGCATTGAACGGTGATGGACAAAATCTCGGGTTCCTGAAGATCATCAGTAAATATGATGGGACAAAAGCGGCTAACCTGGCTCATTTTTATGCCGGTAGTTGCTTTATTAAATTAAATGATAACGTTAAAGCTGTTTCGCATTTAAAAGATTTCAGTACTTCATCAAAGCCACTGCAGGCCAGGGCCTATAAATTACTTGGCGACGCATATGCTGACCAGGGAAAAAATGCAGAAGCCCTGAGTGCTTATAAAAAAGCAGCCCGTCATTTTACTGAAGACAAAATGGCTTCAGCTGAAGCGTTGTTCCTGGCTGCTTTATTAGCTGACCGTAATAAAGACCAGAAAGAAGCCATTGAACTTTTAAAAGAATTGAAAGATAAATATCCCCAGACCCAGCAAGGCGTGGATGCTGATAAATACCTTGCCCAAATGGGAGTATATAATGTAAACTGATTATGGCTGACGTAAGCAACAGTAAACTCTTACACATTGATACAGGCATTCTGAACATACAGGATGCCTGTATCGTTTTGGTGAAAACCGAATGGAATGCTGCTATCGTTGATGAATTAGAAAAAGGATGCATCAGCGAATTGCAAAAGCACTCCGTTAAAAAGATCATTACGATCACGGTGCCCGGTGCTGTTGAAATTCCTTTTGCTATTAAAAGCTATTGGGATAACAGCGGTAAAAAGAACAGGGCCGACGCATTTATTACCCTGGGTTGTGTGGTGAGAGGTGATACGCCTCATTTTGAGTATGTGTGTAAAGCAGTAACGGATGGTGTCGTGCAGTTGAATCTTAGTTTGCCGGTCCCTGTTATTTTTGGGGTGTTGACGGTAAATAATGAGGAGCAGGCACGGGAAAGAATTGGCGGGCGGCACGGGCATAAAGGCGAAGAAGCGGCAATCACTGCGTTGAAAATGGTAGCATTGAAACAAAACTTTGGCAAATAGTACCGGCATGAACGTTCAGCTTTTTATACCTTGTTTTATTGACCAGCTTTACCCGGAAACTGCTTTCAATATGATCAAAGTGCTGGAGAAAGCAGGATGTACTGTCAGTTATAATACTTCGCAAACCTGTTGCGGTCAGCCGGCTTTCAATGCCGGTTTCTGGGAAGAATCAAAAGCCGTTTGCAGTAAATTCCTCAACGATTTTGAAGGCACTGACCTGATCGTAGCACCAAGTGCCAGTTGTGCCGGCTTTGTAAAGAATTATTACAGTAAGTTATTTGATAACTCTTCCATGCATCATGCGGTGACGGAAATGAGTAAGCGGATGTATGAATTTTCTGACTTTATGGTGAATGTGTTGCACATTGAAAATGTAGGTGCATCCTTAAATGGCAAAGCCACTTACCATGACAGTTGTGCCGGGCTGAGAGAATGTAAGATCAAAACAGAACCCCGGAAATTGCTGGCTAATGTAAAAGGGCTGGAGCTTACTGAAATGAATGATGTGGAAACCTGCTGCGGTTTTGGTGGCACTTTCGCTGTAAAATTTGAACATATCTCCATTGGCATGGGCGAGCAAAAAGTGGAAAACGCATTAGCCACCGGTGCCGAATACCTTATCTCCACCGATCATTCCTGCCTCATGCACCTGCAGGGTTATATCAACCAGAAAGGATATAATTTAAAAACAATGCATATCGCCGATGTGATGGCATCCGGTTGGTAATACTACAAAAAATAAAACCGGTATGCAGTGCACACCGGTTACTATTGAAAAGCATAGGGGTCCTCTTATTTGGGAAGTACCACATGGTCGATCACATGGATCACACCATTACTCTGGTAAACATTTTTTATAGTGATGGTAGCCATACCACCATTCTCATCTTTCAGCATGTATTTGCCGCCTTTTTTCATGATCCACAGTTTACCCCCGGCAACTGTTGCCAGTTCCGCAGTACCATCACCGGCTTTGATCTTTTCATCCAGTTCTTTGGTGCCGAGCCGGCCTGCCACTACGTGGTAAGTAAGAATGCCTGTCAGTTTCATTTTGTTCTCCGGCTTCACTAATGTTTCAACCGTACCGGCAGGTAACATATTGAAGGCATCGTTGGTAGGTGCAAATACAGTGAATGGTCCTGCACCCTGCAAAGTTTCCACCAGCCCGGCCGCTTTAACAGCAGCCACCAGTGTAGTGTGGTCTTTGGAATTCACCGCATTTTCCACAATGTTTTTAGAAGGATACATCGGTGCACCGCCGACTTCTACTGTTTTTTCTTTTGCCATATCTCCCTGGGCATAAGCCGCATTCAACAATAACGAGGCTAAGAACATCAATCCGATTGATCTGATCTGTTTCATAATAAAAGATTTGGGGTTTTGTTTAATTACAGGCCAGCTCAATTTTCCCGGCCACAGAACAGATACGGTAACAGATCACAGGTTGGATTGCATTTTTCTAAAAATATATTACTTGTTTACCCCTAGTTTGATACTGCATTCCTGTATGTAGGGCTTTAGCCATGTGAAAACCCACTTTTGTACTACAAGGAATGTAAAGAAACTATCGCATTTTTGGATGTTTGTATTACTACCCCTTGAAAGTACTGTTATCGTTATATCCTTTTATTAATACTGGCATTTTAAAGAAATTAGGGAATCCCCTACTGAGCAGGATTAGAGGAATAAAAAACAATTAAAGGCAAATAATGAAGAGCTCAAAAAAAGGGACGGATATAAAGATTGACACTTATGTCAAAAAAAAGATACCCAAAGCTGATACTGATCTTTTTTGTAATGACTTAAATGATAATTCTTCAAAGTCCTGGGAACTGGATATTGCAAAAACCAAGCTCAATAAAATACTTAATTCGTCTTTAGATGTGATTTGTGCCGTTGATGCCAATGGTTTCTTTTTATATGTAAGTGCAGCCTGTGAGTCTGTCTGGGGGTATACGGCTGATGAGCTTATCGGCAAATCGTTACTGGATTTCGTTTACCCGGAAGACCATGAAAAAACAAAGGCCGAGGCAGCAAAAGTGATGGAAGGGAATAACAGAATTCACTTTGAAAACCGCTATGTTCGAAAAGATGGTTCATTGGCGCCAATCACCTGGTCTGCAAGATGGGATGAAAAGGATAAGATCAGGTATGGTGTGGCCAGGGACGCAACTGAAAAGAAAAAAAGGGAGGAATCAGAATATATCTATAAAAGCCTCTTTACGAATAGCCCGTTTCCAATTTATCTATGGGATATTGAAACATCACAGTTGATTGATTGTAATGAAGAAACCTTACTAAAATATAATTACTCAAGGGAGGAATTTTTGCAGTTGAACATACATGATCTGAGCACCACCAAAGACTTAAAAATCATTGATGAACTGATAAAGACAGAAAGGGATGGAAAAATTCATGCAAAAACATGGACACATAAGAGGAAGAATGGCGAACTGATGCATATTGATGTTTGCGGTCATTTGATCAATTACAATGGCCGTGAAGCTTTTCTTGTGATGGTAAATGATGTAACAAGAAGAATTGAGTCGGAGGAACTGAAAGAGTTTGATAAGGTAAATACGGAAGCGCTGATCAACAGTACAGAGGATTTGATATGGAGTGTAAGCGCTGGATTTAGACTTATAGTTGCTAATAAGGCTTTTATAAAGGGAATAGAAGATATGACGGGTATTACTCTTAAACCCGGTGACGACCTGTTGATGACCAGGATATTCCAGGAAGAACAGCTTGTTTTTTGGAAAGAATGTTATAGTAATGCTTTACAGGGTAAGCCTGTAAAAAAAGAAGTTTACACTAAGGCAACCAAAAATTGGAACGAGTCCTGGGCGGACATAAGCTTTAATCCTATTTATAAAGATCAGACTGTTGTTGGAGTTGCCTGTTATTCTAAAAACATTACAAAAAGAAAATTAGCTGAAGAACAATTACGAAAAAGTGAAGCAAGATTAATAGAGGCTCAGGGAGTGGCGAAAGTAGGAAGCTGGGAAACTGATTTGTTAACCCTGGAGGTAATATGGTCTCAGGAAACCTACCGGATTTTTGAAGTAGATCCCGATCTGTTTCAGCCCTCGCATCCCAATTTTATCAAATATGTTCACCCCGATGAGAGAGAAAAAGTTGACGCTGCATTTGCAGACTCGTTTTACAATAACGAAGTCAATACAATCGAACATCGTATTATTACGCCGTGTGGCCTTGAAAAGACAGTTGAAGAAAGCTGGCGGATTTTTCGTGATGCGGATGGGCATCCGGTCAGGGCAATGGGGACTTGCCAGGATATTACTGAAAGAAAAAAATCCGAATTAAAATTAAAAGAAAGCAATGAACGTTACAACCTGATTAGCCAGGCTACCAAAGATATGGTATGGGATTGGGACATTTTAACAGGGGAAGTATATAGAAATAAGGAGGGTTGGAGAAAGATTTTAGGAGAATGTGAGAATGGAATTGAAAATGGAACAATACAGGATTGGGACAAGAGAATTCATCCCGAAGATGCGGAAAAAGTAAACCTGGCTATACAGGAAATACAAGAGGCGAAGAAAGATATTTTTGAAGTGGAGTGTCGTATTCAAAGATATAATGGCACATACGCTTATATCCATGACAGAGGAAATATAATCAGGGATGAAAAAGGTAATGCAGTACGCATTCTTGGTGCTACGCAGGATATAACAGAACGAAAAGAAGCAGAGATAAAGGTTGCAAAAAGTGAAATACGCTTCAAGTCACTGGTACAAAACAGCTCGGATATTGTAAGCATCCTGAATGATAGAGCCTATTATACTTACTGCAGCCCGGCTATAAAAAAAATATTGGGATACGAGCCTGATGATATAATAGGGAAAAATGCTTTTTCATTTATACACCCTGATGATGTAATTAAGATAAAATATTTTCTCAGCAACAGGCATGTAACAGAAAACCTTGAACTCAAACCCTACCGGTATAAAAATGCACAGGGCGAATGGAGATGGCTGGAAAGCAAGATCAGTGATATGAGTGTTAGCCCGGAAGTACAGGGATATGTATTTAATTCAAGAGATGTAACAGACAGAAAAATTGCTGAAGAAGAGATAGAAAAACTATCTATTATAGCCCGGGAAACTGTAAATGCTGTAATCATTACTGATCCGGAAGAAAAAATCATTTGGGTAAATGAGGCGTTTACAAAGATCACTGAATTCGAGCCGGCTGATGTAATTGGTAAGCGACCAGGTGATTTTCTGCAGGGAAGTGAAACCAACCAGGCTGTTGTTCGCTTTATGCGGCAGAAGATCAAAAATGTTGAGCCTTTCGAATGTGATATACTTAATTATTCAAAATCCGGAGGGAAATACTGGCTCCGGATACAATGCCAGCCACAGTATGATACTGCTGGTAATCTCAAATATTTCTTCGCAATTGAAACCGATATAACGAAAGAAAAGGAAGCAGAACAGATTTTGAAGGCATCCGAAGAACGGTATCGCTATTTGTTCGATAACAACCCCTCGGGTATTATTATCTGGAACCCGGACGACCTTCGCATCCTTGAAGTAAATGAAAGCTGCCAAAAAATGTATGGTTATAGTCGTGGAGAATTTCTAAACTTGAATCTCCTCGATCTGCGGCCCCCGGAAGAACATCACAAAATTAAGGAGCTTGCACGGCAACTTCAATCTGATATTACGCTTAAACCGGTTGGGCTCTGGAAACATATTGATAGTACAGGCAAACTAATGTATATGCACATTGCCTCTCACCAGATCTATTACCAGGGGCGAAAGGTTATTATGGCTATTTTCAATAATGTAACAGAAAAAAAATTGCTGGAGGAAGAGTTGGAAAGGCAGAAAACACTAAAGCAGCATGAAATTACAGAAGCGGTCATCTCAGCACAGGAACAGGAACGGCAGGAGATAGGGAGAGAATTACATGATAATATCAACCAGATATTAGCCAGTTCCCGCTTGTATCTGAGTATGGTGAAAAAGGAAGCAGCAAAAGATATCTCCTTTTTGGAGGAAACTGATAACCTGATAAATACAGCAATCAGCGAGATAAGGAATTTATCGCATTCCATGATACCACCTTCCTTAAACGAATCTGAGCTGTTGGAAGCCTTGCGTCACCTGATATATAAAACAAGCAGACCAAGTGGCATTGTATTTAACCTGGTATCGGAAAATTTTAAGGAAACCAATATCAGTGACAAACATAAACTGACTATTTACAGGATCGTCCAGGAACAATTTTCAAATATTCTGAAATATGCCAGTGCTGCAAATGTAATTGTAGAACTAGAGCAGGATAATGAAAAGATACTGCTGAGTATTAAGGATGACGGTGTGGGATTTGACACAAAAAATAAATCAAAAGGAGTAGGGCTAATGAATATAAAAACAAGAGCCTCGTTATTTAATGGGGAACTGACCATTGTTTCTGCACCGGGAAACGGCTGTGAATTGCGGGTGATATTTAAATAACGGTAGTTCTTCCAATGAAGGTTAATAATATTTATGGTATGTCTTACATTCATTATTTTGCATTCAAAATTTTGATTTTATGGCATACTGGCTTATCAAATCTGAACCGTTTAAGTATTCCTGGGATCAGTTTGAAAAGGATAAACAAACTTTCTGGGATGGCGTCCGCAATTATGCAGCCCGTAACCATCTCAAAGCAATGAAAAAAGGCGACCAGGTATTCTTTTACCACAGTAATGAAGGCACAGAAATAGTAGGTATTGCCAAAGTAGCCAAAGAAGCCTACCAGGACCCCACCACCAACGAAGAAGCCTGGGTGGCCGTTGATTTCAAACCCCATAAGAAATTAAAAAAACCAGTGAGCCTGGCACAGATCAAAGCCGAAAAACGTTTAGCAAATATGGCATTGGTAAGACTGGGTCGTTTATCGGTTCAGCCGGTGACTGATGAAGAATGGGCGATCGTAATGGAAATGGCAGGAGAGAAGTAGTGCATTCATTTTTCCCGTTTAACAAATCACATGGGTTACTTTTAGTGTCTTGAAGAATCAATACAAGATTCTCCATTAATCAAAAAAGTATAGCCATGAAAAAAACATTCATCGGGCTGCTTATTATAGCAGCCGCCGGTGCAGGCATTTTCCTGTACCTGCAAAAAAAGAGTAATACTGTTACCACTGCTGAGATCCGCAAAGAATTACTCATTGGTAGATGGCAGGTTGAATCATTTCAACCTGCAAAAGATTCTTTACAGGCAAATTTCCGTTGTGCTATTTCTCCTGACGGACTGTTTTTACGGAGTGCCGGTGATTCATTAAAAACAGATTCACTGCACTATGAATGGACAAACAACAATGAGTTGCTGGTAAAAGAAAATGACAGTACGTCGATTTCGTACGTCATTACCCGGTTAACAGCAGACAGCCTGCAATGGCAAACCCCCGACAGTGTGCAAACACTGTTGACCAAACTGAAGTAATAAAATGTCCTGGCCATGCCGGGACATTTTTATGTAATCCCTTTTATTTAGCATCAAAAGAAAAATCAAAAGCCATGCAAAAAATTATTGTAGTCGCACTTGCCAGTGCGATGCTGTTTGCTGTTGCCTGTAACAGCCGGAATAGTGCTGACAAAAATCTACAGTACAATAAAGAGAGTATTTCTGATCTCAAGCAAATGCCACCGGGGAGTTTCGGCTTAGCTACCGACTCCGCCGCTTCGCAGGAATTTACCGGAAATGCTGAAAAAGAAGAAGACCAGGATCAGCAACAAAAGAAACAACCTGTTCAACCTAAACCAACAGAACCCGTAGCCAAACCCGACTGGGATAAAAAGATCATCAAAACCGCTACCATCAACCTGGAAGTTAAAGAATATCATAAGTACAATACCTCGCTCCGTGAAAAAGTAAAGAGTTTTGGTGGTTATATTGCCCAGGAAGAACAAAGCCAGTCGGATTATAAGATTGAAAATACCGTAACGGTAAAAGTCCCGGTTGACCAGTTTGATAATGCAGTTACCTTATTGACCAGTAACGTTGAAAAGGTGAATGAGAAAAAGATCAGTTCGCAGGATGTAACGGCCGAATTTGTAGATACAAGATCAAGATTAGAAGCTAAACGGCAGGTGAGGGAACGCTATATCAGCCTGCTGAAACAGGCCAGGAATATGGAAGAAATACTGAATGTGCAATCAGAGATCAACAGTATCCAGGAAGATATGGAAGCCGCTGCCGGCAGGATCCAATACCTTGGGCATTCAGCATCGTACAGTACTATTAACCTTACCTATTTTGAAGTGCTTAATTCATCCGCCAAAACAGATGACAATCCTTCTTTTGGAACTAAGTTCATCAATGCCTTTAAGACGGGTGGCAGCGGCGTCATGGATTTACTGGTTGGCTTGGTTACCATCTGGCCTTTATTCCTGCTTGCATTTATTGGTTGGGTAATCTACAGGAGAACAAGAACAGCAAAAGTCAAAGTATAATAAACTAACAGTGATGAAAAAGAATGTCATGCCGGGAAAGTATGACATTCTTAATTTTGAGTATGCCAAAAAAGAAACTCGTTGTATTGACCGGTGCCGGTATCAGTGCCGAAAGTGGTTTAAAAACATTCCGGGACAGTGATGGGCTTTGGGAAGGATATAATATAGAAGATGTGGCTACACCCCGTGCCTGGCGAAAAGACCCGCAACTGGTACTGGATTTTTATAATTTCCGGAGAAAGAATGTACTGGATGCCCAACCCAATGCAGCGCATTACGGGTTGGCAGCATTGCAAAATGATTTTGATGTAACGATCATCACCCAGAATATTGATGACCTGCATGAGAGGGCTGGTTCCACCAACATTCTTCACCTGCATGGAGAAATTTTAAAAATGCGGAGTGAAAGAAATGAATATCTTATTTACGATATAACAGGCGATATTAAATTAGGTGACAAGGCAGAAGACGGCTTTCAGCTTCGTCCGCATATTGTATGGTTTGAAGAACCGGTACCGAAAATAGAGGAAGCCATTCCAATTGTAAACGCAGCGGATATATTTGTGGTCGTGGGAACATCACTGGTGGTTTATCCTGCTGCCGGGCTGGTGAATTATACAAAACAAGGTATACCTGTTTATTTGATTGATAAGAAAGTTCCGCCGCTCCACACAAAAGAAAACCTGACTATCTTAGAAATGCCCGCCACGGAAGGTGTGGTAAAAATGACAGCACTTATTAAAGCATAATGATACTATGAATGATTTTAACCCCGATGGTTTTCTTTATTCTTTATTGGTAATAAGTTTTATTTTCCTTGTTCCATATTGTTTTTTCCTGTTGGCACAGTATAATATCCTGAATGCAATTCAGCAAGAGAACAGGCTGATGCGTCCTTTTGAAGTATGGTTTCAGCTGATCCCGGTTTTTGGATTTATATGGCAGTTCGTTGTAGTGAGCCGGATAGCAGATTCTATCCGGAACGAATACAGGTCGCAAAAAGAAATTTCATTTTTAGGGATAGGGGACGGGGAATTGCAGGAAAACATAAATGAACGGGTTACTTACTCCACCGGTTTCTGGTATTGTGTCATGGTATGTTGCTCACTGATCCCGATCCTTGGTTTTTTTACGGGTATCGGCGCATTGGTGTTATGGATAACTTACTGGCGGCAACTGATCAGGCACAAAGAACAGATTTTGCAATCAAACCTTTCCTGAGATCAGTTAGCCTTTTTTTCGTTGAACTCAACTCCGTAAGTAACCAGTTCCTTCAGCACCGGTTCATAGATTTCTTTTTTGGTAGGTATATGCAGTCCATTCATTTTGATCTTTCCCTGCAGGATCAGTTTGGCAGCAATGCCCAACGGTAAGCCAACAGTTTTTGCCATCGCAGTCCGCAGGTTATTTTCTCCTTTCACCACCAGTGAACTGCTGATAGCTGATTCTTTGTTACCGATCTTGTATACAAACTCATGCAGCATGACGATCATATCCTTATCATAAGGCCGCAAGGATAATTTCTTTTCCACAGCAAACTGGAGAATATCAGCCGCACTGCATAAACCTTTATTCACCATTGTATCCTGGTCATCGAGACCAAGAAAAAAAAGTTGTTTTAGGGTAAGGTTCGCCTGGTGCATCTGCTCGGCGAGGTAGGCTGCGGCCCGGTTCTTTACTTCGCCGATCTCGATCTCCTGGATATTACCACTGTCATCAGCTGTCATAAACGTTTGTGGGATCTTTTCACCTTCCTGGGTAGCTTCATTCTCCGCTTCCATCAGTTTCATCAGGTTCTCCATCAGTCCCTTTGTTTCAGCAAATCGTTCTGAAAGTTTCTCATTCAGCCATTCCCCAAAACCATGCTTATCCATATGTTCTTTGAAAACCTGGTACAGGGTTTTTCCATCAGTATCATATTGCGGTGTTTCATCTGTCAGCTTAAGGTCAATGATGTTCTTCCAGCCATACATAAAATCCGGGTGCCGTAATGTGGTACGGATAAAAGTAGTGGTATCCTGCAATCCATAGAGAGGTGTATAACTAAGTGAATCACGGTTAGGATACCAGCTTAATAAACCCAGGCCAGGTATCTCTACAATATTTTCTCCGGTAAAAAGTTCTTCGTATGGCAATTTCTTTTCGCTGCCATTCTCTTTATAATGGGCGCCTGCTTTTCCTGCCATTATGATATTACGGGGGTTCCAGCTGATCTTATAATGCCAGGGATTATCATCACTCTCCGGTGCCACGAGTCCTCCGCAATGCGATTTAAAGGAACTGATGGTGCCGCCTTTGGCATGAATGCTATCTATAATTTGCATGGCACTCATATGATCAATACCCGGGTCAAGTCCCATTTCGTAAAGGAAAAGAAGTCTGTTCCTGCTGATATCGGGCTCCAGTTTACGGATATCATCATCTACATAAGAAGCCGTCAGCAGGTTCTTCTGGAACTTCACACAATCTTTCGCTACTTCAATATGCAAAAAAGGAGGCAGTAGTGATATGACAATATCAGCTTGCCTGATATACTTACCTCTTTCGGCTGCGTTCGCAATATCAAAAGAGACAGCTGTTGCTTTTTGTGAAGTACCGATCTTCGATTGTGCCAGTTTCAGGTCAGCATCCACTACAATTATTTTCCAGTTCTCGGTAATTGCTGTATCCAGTAAGTAATCGATCAGTACTGTTGCTGATTTGCCTGCCCCAAAAAGTAAAACTGTTTTCATTCCAATTCATTTATAAATCCGGTTGTAAAGATTATTATTTATTTTTGCAAAAACCATTTTATGAAAAAGATAATTCTGATTGTTGCCGTACTTATTGCAATCAACAGTGCAGCGCAATCATTTCAATTCGGTGCAAAGGCAGGAGCCAATATCAGTAATTTCACCGGTGGTAATTTCGACGCTGTAAAAAAGAAAGCTTTAGTTGGTTTTCATGGCGGCTTGTATCTCCGGTTTTCCTTTATGAATTTTTCTATTCAGCCTGAAACAATGATCTCTTCGCAGGGAGCAGTCATAGACAGCGTATCCGGCAGCTATGACTGGAAAGTTACTTACGTAAATATTCCTGTGATGGCGCAATACCGGTTTAGCAGTGGCATCTATCTTGAAGCAGGTCCACAGGTTGGTTTTAAAATCAGTGAAAGTATAGAGAATGAAACGATCGACAATTTTGCCAAAGGCCTTGACCTTTCTGCTGCCGCAGGAATTGGTTTCAGAGGTAAAAGAGGCTTCGGTATCGGCGGAAGATATACAGCAGGGATCAGTAAAGTAGGTGACTTTAATTCCGGTAATATCAATCCTGATTTTAAGAACGGGGTGATCCAGTTCAGTATTTATATACCGCTGACACCCGGTAAATAAGTAAGAAGAGTTCAACAAAAAGCCCCTGCAGAGATCATGCAGGGGCTTTTTGTTACAGATCGGCCATATCTTTTGCTGATTGCACCGAAAGTATATGTGTGATCTTATACGTTACTTTAATGCCCCGGTTGGTATCCGGGACACGGATCGTTTGTGAACCACCGGGAGCTACTGAACGGAACTGAATAGATTCTGTTTTCAATGGCTGTTCACTGGGTTTTAAATATTGCAACTCCACCACCACGTTATCCAGCACATATTTTGAATCATTACTTACAGTAAGCTGAAGATTACGGATGCCACCAAAAGCCACTTTCTGGTAATCATTACTCGATACGGTCACCTGTTTTGAAAGACTATTATTTTTAAGCACTGCTTTGGGTGCGGGTTCACTGATTGTTTCCCTCACTGTCGTTTCAGTTGTTTCGCTTCGTACCTTTTTATTTCGTTCTCCGGTTCTTGCATTGATCTCCACCCCGGGTGAAGGTTCATCCGCAGGCACGAATTGCCTTTCAGGTTGTACTACTTCTTTTTTGGGTGAAGTTATTACGGCTTTTTCAGATACACTGACAGGAGCTGTCGGCGGTGATTGTTTTTGTTCCTTCAATTCCTGTTTTTTCATTTCATCCTGTATCACAGGCTGAGTTTCTTCATATACAGGTTCAGCAGGCATTTCTTCGTCCTTTGGGTCTTGTGCGGTTTGCTCCAGTAAAACCGGTTCTGTCTTGTCTGCAGGCAATATAGCTACTTGTTGTGGAATTAAAGTTTCTGCAGCTGCTACTGGTTTATTACCATTCGATTTCATGGCAAAACCGATCAATATTCCAACTCCGACAATAGCCAGGGCGACAGCCGCATTTTTCATCGCAGCATTCAGGTAGGTCTTCTTAGCTATTTTCTGTTTCCTGTCCTGCAGGGTCTTTACATACATTTCCTTGATCTCATCCAGCGGCTGCGAGTATTTGATCTCGGCTGTAACCGGCGTTTCGGTAATACTGATCGTTGGAACAGCTGTTTCTATTATTGCCGTTTCCTTCACAGAGGGCTGGTATTTTTCGTAGCCAACCACAGGCTGCTCTTTAATCCGTGCTGGCTGCTGTTGTTTTTGTCCCGGCAAGGTTACAAAGACAGATTTTTTAGGGATATAGGCTGGTTGCTGAACCACGGCTTCCTTTTGCTGAACAGGAACCGGCTCTTGTTTTTTTTCTTCTGAAGGTTTTTTGAAAAACCGGTCGTAAGGTTGCTCCTCCACGGCCGGGGAATATTCTTTGAGCTCTGCGATCTCGCCGGGGTAGCGCCAGGCGGCACTTTTCCCGTTCACCCAAACGAGGTCGTAAGGTTTCAGGCCATGCTGAATTAATTCGTCCAGCGAAAAAGGCCCTTTTTCCTTGTTATTCCGGAGTAAAAGGTAACTGGTCATGATCCGTTTCTTTTGGTAACGTCACAACAACGAAAAAACAGTGCCGCGAAGTGTAAAAAACTTGTTATAAACCAGCCAATTCGGAAAGCCGTTTTTAATTCACAGTAGTGGATAAATGAGGGCAAAAAACAGGTTTTTTTATCAGGTTTTCAAGGCTGAAAAGGGTAGATTTGCGAGCCTTCAAAAAGCCCCGTTTTAGGGATCCATTTTACGCAAAACGAATATAAGAAGCAGATCACATGGAAGAGAATTTAGAACCATTGGAAACGCAGGATAACAACCGCATCATTCCCGTTAATATCGAAGAGCAGATGAAGACCGCTTACATTGACTATTCAATGTCAGTGATCGTGGGTCGTGCCCTCCCGGATGTGCGGGACGGGTTAAAACCCGTTCATCGCAGGGTCTTGTTTGCGATGAATGAACTCGGTATCCATTACAACAAGCCGTATAAAAAATCGGCCCGTATTGTCGGGGAAGTATTGGGTAAATATCACCCGCATGGTGATACATCCGTATATGATGCGATGGTGCGTATGGCACAGGAGTGGAGTATGCGCTATACCCTTATTGATGGCCAGGGTAACTTTGGTAACCAGGATGGTGACGGCCCGGCAGCCATGCGTTATACAGAAGCAAGGCTGGAACGGCTCGCAGAGCACATGCTGGATGATATCGAAAAAGATACGGTTGATTTCCAGCTGAACTTTGACGACTCTGAAAAAGAACCTACCGTTTTGCCGGCAAGGGTTCCGCAATTACTGATCAATGGCTCCAGCGGTATTGCCGTGGGTATGGCCACGAATATGATGCCACATAACCTGACGGAAGTGATCGATGGTTGTGTTGCTTATATCGACAACCGGGAGATCAGTATTGATGAACTGATGCAATATGTAAAAGCCCCCGACTTCCCGACTGGTGGTATCATCTACGGTATGGAAGGAGTAAAGGCTGCCATGCATTTTGGCCGTGGCAGGGTAGTGGTGAGAGGAAAATTAACGGTAGAGACCAAACCCAGTGGCCGTGAACAGATCATCATCACCGAAGTGCCTTACCAGGTGAACCGGGATGCGCTGATCAACCGTATCGGTGAATTAGTGAATGAAAAGATCATTGAGGGTATTGCCCATGTTAATAACGAATCGACCAATAAAGAAGGTACACGATTAGTGATCGATCTGAAAAGAGATGCTATCGCTAATGTGATCATCAACCAGATCTATAAACTTACCGATCTGCAGACTTCTTACGGTATCAACAATGTGGCGATCATAAAAGGAAGACCAAGAACCCTGAACCTGAAAGACCTGATCAGCGAGTTCGTTGAATTCCGCCACGAAGTGGTGGTAAGGAGGACAAAATATGACCTGCGGGAAGCAGAAAAGAGAGCCCATATCTTACAGGGTTATCTTATCGCACTTGATCACCTGGATGAAGTGATTGCTTTGATCCGCAGCTCCGCCACACCTGATATTGCTAAAGACAATTTGATTAATGCCGGTTGGGGCCTGGATGAAATACAGGCCAAAGCAATACTGGAACTGCGTTTACAACGCCTGACCGGTATGGAAAGAGAGAAGATCAAAGAAGAATACGATGAACTGATGAAACTGATTGCTCACCTCAATGATTTATTGTCGAATGAGAGCATGAGATTTGACCTGATCAAAACAGAATTACTGGAGATCAAAGATAAATTCGGTGATACAAGGAAAACAGAGATCACTTATCTCGATGATGAAGTAAAGATCAAAGACCTGATCAAAGAAGAAGATGTGGTGATTACTATTTCACACCTGGGTTATATCAAACGTACACCGGCGGATGAATACCGGGCACAACGCAGGGGTGGAAGAGGAGTGATCGGTGGCAAAACAAGGGATGAAGATTATATCGAACATCTTTTTGTGGCTTCCACACACCATACCATGTTATTCTTTACCGAAAAAGGAAGATGTTACTGGCTGAACGTATGGGAAATTCCGGAAGGTGAAAAAACAGGCAAGGGTCGTGCTATTCAGAACCTGATGCCGCTGCCAACAGATGATAAGGTAAGAGCTATCATTGATGTGAAAGACCTGAAAGATGAGGAATTTGTAAAAGCCCATAATATTGTTCTTTGTACCAAAAAAGGTATCATCAAGAAAACAGAACTGGAAGATTTCAGCCGTCCGAGACAAACAGGTGTGATCGCTATTACCATTGTCGAAGGAGATGAATTACTGGAAGCAAAGATGACCGATGGTAAATCGGAGATCATGATGGCCGTGAAAAGTGGACGGGCAATCCGTTTCTCCGAAGAAAAAGTAAGAGCTACAGGCCGTGGCGCTATTGGTGTGGCAGGTATTGAAGTGGAAGATGCGGCTGATGAAGTAGTGGGTATGATCTGTGTAAATCCTGAAACAGATGCATCCAAAACCGTACTGGTGGTAAGTGAGAAAGGATTTGGTAAACGTACACCGGTAGACGAATACCGTTTCACCAACCGTGGTGGTAAAGGAGTGAAGACGATCAATGTGACCGATAAAACAGGTTCCCTGGTAGGGATTCTGGATGTAACGCCGCAGGAAGACCTGATGATCACCTGTAAGAGTGGTGTTACGATCCGGATGCCGGTAGCGGGTATCAGCGAGCAGGGCAGGGCCACGCAGGGTGTGAAACTGATTCGCCTGGATGAGGGGGACGAGATCGCAGCGATCACTAAACTGGATGAGGGGGAAGAGGAATTAGCGGAACTCCCGGAAACACCGGTTCCTCCAACAGAACCGGGTGATGACGCAACGGGTACCACTGAAAATCCATCCTAGGAGGGATTAACTATAACTACGTTTATTTTAAATATGCTAATATGAAAAAAGTCTCTTTGTTTTTTGTGCTGCTATCCCTGGCATTTGCCAGCTATGCCCAAAACTATGAACCCATCAAGAACCTTCTTGTGCTCGGACAATATAAAAAGGCCAAAGAAGACCTGGATAAGGGAATGACGAATGCAAAATTTGCCGCCAAACCAGAAGCATATATCTTAAAAACACTGGTATATGCCAGCCTCGCAGGTGATGAAACAGTAAAAAATACTCCTGAAGCAAAAACGCTGATAACGGAAGCGGAAACTGCTTTTGCCAAATACAAAGAGATGCAGCCAGATCTCAGCCTGGTAAAAGATCCTGTTTACCAGAGTGCCCCTATCAACCTGTACAGTTCTTTATTTTCGGTAGGATACAAAGATTATAATGAGAAGAATTGGCAACATGGGTTTGAAACATTTGAGAAAGTGGTGGCTTTATCAGATATGCTGATCAAAGAAAAGCTGATCAATGTTGCTGTGGACACCAACAGCCTGTTGCTGGCCGGTATCACAGCCGAGAGCAGTAATAACAAAGACGCAGCTGCCAAATATTATTCAAGACTGGCTGATATTAAAGTAGCGGACCGGGAATACGAGAATTTCTACCGTTTCCTGGTGAATTATTATTTCACCAAAAAGGATTTAGCATCTTTTGAGAAATATAAAGCACTTGGTAAAGAAGTATATCCCAAGAGTGAATTTTTTAATTATGATAAAGTGGATTTTGCAGTCGGTCTTGAAACCGAACTGGACAAAAAGATCCAGGCGGTAGAAGAAATAATTGCTTCTGACCCTACTAATTACAAAGCCGCTTTATTATTAGGTGGTGTTATTTATGATACACTGAACTCTACAGAAGAAGGTGCAGTACAACCTGCCAACGCAGCCGAACTGGAAACGAAGATGGTAGCTTCATTGAATAAGGCAGCCTCACTCAGCCCTAATGAAGAAGATCCGCATGTGTACCTCGGTGGTCACTACCTGAACAAAGCCAAAATGGTCAACAAGCAACGTTCTGCCCATGCAGCCGACATGCAGACCCGCACCAAACCCGGTAAGCCTGCTGCGAAAGAAGATATACAGAAAAGAGAAGACCTTGATAAATTATATGCCGCTACCATGGACCTTGCTATTGCACCGTATGAAAAAGCGGCTGCGATCCTGGGCGCTAAATTAGCCACCCTCAACCTGCGTCACAAACAACAATACAAATTCATTGTAAGTGACTTGGGTGAAATGTATGGTTTCAAAAAGATCATGGCAAAAGGCAAACCGGCAGAAGCCGCCAAATTTGCGGCCGAAGAGAAAAAATGGAATGACCTTTACGATTCGATCCATTAAAAATAACTCAGACACCGCTTTTACAGCGGTGTCGCTTTATATAAAAGTTTTCCGCTCCCGGCATACATCCTTTATCAACCCTTTGTATGAGCAAACATATTTCCCTTTTTCTTTTTAGCTTTTTTATCAGTGTCATGGCCCTGGCGCAGAACCTGGATGATATCCGTTCACTGGCTGGGAAGAACCAATGGGATAAAGCAAAGGAGGGAATTGACAGCTATCTCGGCAATGAGAATAATGCCAAACGATCTGAAGGCTGGTATCTCAAAGCCCTGGTCTATTATAATATCCTTAAACAGGGTAATAATGGTTTACCTGCCGGTTATGCTGATGCTTTTATGGCGTATAAGAAATTCCTGGAGCTGAAAGAAAAAGAGAAAGATGCGGCCGCTACAGAACATGAAATATTATTTGGGCTCACCTTTAATAATATTGACAAGGCCAACAATGATTTCCAGTCGAAGCGATTTGAAGAAGCATTGAAAAGTTTCCGGGAAGTGGAAGAGATGGAAAATTTTATTGTGAAGAAAGGATTCAGCTACCAGGCCTTTTCGTTCCCGGTGTATGATACACAACTCTATGTAAATATTGCCGCGGCCGCTATCAATGCCGGTAAAGAAGATATAGCCATCAGTTATTACCAGAAAATAGCTGATAACAAGATCACCGGGAAAGGTTTTGAAGGTATCTACCGGTTTCTTGCTGACCGCTTTCAGAAAAAAGGAGATAAGCCCAACCGGGACAAATACAGCAGCCTTGGCCGTGAACTGTACCCGGAAGATGAATTCTGGTGCCAGCTGCCGTTGAAAGATGCAGGCACCGATAAGAAAAAGCTTTTCGCCAAATACGAGGAGCTGATCAAGAGCTATTGTAATAATTACACCACGAATTATAATTATGCCGCCGAGTTGTATAATTATTGTTTCAAACAAACGGCCCGGCCGGCAGATTTTGCCACACAACATCCGAAGATCCCTGAAATATTGAAAAATGCATTATTGGCTAAAGCGACTGTGGAAGCGAACCTGCTGATGAGCCGTTACCAGCTCAACCTGATCAATGACCTGATCGACAGCTACAATAAGTCCACCGACACCAAAAAGAAAGACGCCTATGCAGCAGATATCAACCAGCGCTATGAACAGGTGTACCAGTATGCCGGTAATGCTTACAATAGTATAGATGCTTCCAAACTGGATACCCAGCCAAAGGATAAAGACAATTATATCAGCGCTTGTAAAATGCTGCTGGATTACTGGGACCGGAAGAACGACAAGGAAAGGGTGAAGGAGTTCCAGGAGAAGATCAATGCAGTGAACTAGACCTTCCCTGGAAACAACGAATCAGTAGAGCCGGGGTCATGCCTGGTTTTTCTTGGTCCAGTCAATTTAACATAATGTAAATTATAAGACTAAAATAACAATTTATTTAAACGTACGTCTTGGGGTATTCATCCGCGTTAGTTAATTTACACTCTTAATTAAAACTCAAATATGGATTACCCTAATCATTCAAGTAGTACTCCTGAACACCTGTTCAACAGTTACCAGGCTACAGGAACCCGGTCCAAATCGTTTATCGCTAATGTATTTGCATATATGTTCCTGGCACTGGGCATTTCTGCAGTTGTGGCTTTCTTGTTTTTCAATAACCCGCAATGGTTATTACCTATGCTTGAAAACAAGATCCTGTTTTATGTGGTGATGTTTGCACCTTTAGGTTTTGTGCTGACCATGTCACTTGGCTTTAAAAAGCTTTCAGCACCAGTACTGGTGACTTTATTTATAATTTATTCCGCAATTACCGGCCTAACGTTTAGTTTTATTTTGCTGATCTATACTGCTAATTCGGTCTTTGCCTGTTTCGCTTCGGCAGCGGCCATGTTCGGCGTAATGGCTTTTATGGGTTATACCACGAATAAAGACCTGACCAGTTTTGGCCGTATCATGACCATGGGCCTTATTGGTATTGTGATCGCTTCGGTGATCAATATGTTCCTCGGTAACGCTACCATGGACTATATCATCAGTTTTATAGGTGTGCTGGTGTTTACCGGTCTCACCGCTTATGATGTACAAAAGATCAAACGTATTGGTGAAGGTTTTGACGAAAATGGGCAAGTCCTGGAAGGCGATGTGAAAAAATTCGCCATCATGGGTGCCCTCACCCTCTATCTTGATTTTATCAACCTGTTCCTGATGCTGCTTCGTTTATTCGGCGGCAAAAGAGACTAATTATCTTCATTATTTCGTTGACAAAAGGCAGCTTTTCCAAAAGTTGCCTTTTGTATTTTTACAAGGCTATGAACCTGAGGGATACATTACTCACTGAACATTCCAAGGCACAAGCTGATAAAGTCGTTCAATGGATCGGCAGCCACCAGCAACGTTTCGACCAGTTGTTTACTCTTTTTACCAGCGATGACTCCAAGGTTGTACAACGGGCAGCCTGGCCGCTGAGTTATGCTGTTGCCGCACATCCTGTCCTTATTCAAAAACATTTTGGCAAACTGCTTCGCTACCTGAAACAACCCGGTTTGCATGATGCTGTAAAACGCAATTCGGTCCGCCTGCTCCAGGATATGGATATTCCCAAAAAATACCAGGGCGATGTGATGAATCTTTGTTTTGATTATATCATCAGCCCTAAAGAAAAACCAGCTGTAAAGGCTTTTTCTTTAACCGTATTGCAAAACCTCTCCCGCCAGTACCCGGAAATAAAAAATGAACTGCGTACCATTATTGAAACACAGTGGGACAATGAATCGCCTGCGTTCAGGTCAAGAGCCCGGAAGATCCTCAAAGAACTGAAATAGTATTAATGGCTTTTCAGGTAACCGGTAAGGTTTGTAACAAATAATCCTGAAAAGATCAATGCAAAAGATATAAATAAGGTATTCATTCCCATTTTCAATTCATCAGTCAGTAAAATAGTGATGAGTCCAAACGAAAAATTCAAACTCTGTATATACCGGCCATAGGTTTTGGCGATCTCCTGGTTCAATGGTTTTAGTTTTTTGATATCGTTATACCAATCAAAAACCACATGGCGTATATAAGGATAGATCAATGCTGTAAATACCTGGCCGATACCGCCTGCGATGATCAGCCAATTGGGGATTTCAAATTTCATATAAAAACATTTCAGTTATTATAATGATCACTCATGAGCCTGCTTTAGAAGATGCAGGAGTTTTATTGAATTCTTTAAATATCAACCGCAGGTTCTGATCATAGGTGAAATAGTTATAAAGCCAGTTACTGAATACAAAGAACCTGTTCTTGACACCAAGTATCAGCATCAGGTGCAATCCCATCCAGATGAGCCAGGCAATGAAACCTCCAAAATGTAATTTGGGTTTGGGCACATCCACCACGGCCAGGTTTCTGCCCACGGTTGCCATCGAGCCTTTGTCTTTGTATTCAAATTCATATTGCCGGCTGAGATCAGATTTCTTTTCGATCAGTACGAGGTTGCTGGCCAACAGATCGGCCTGTTGAATGGCCACCGGTGCCACCTGCGGATGGCTGTTGGGATATTTGGGTGTTTCCATATAAGCCAGGTCGCCCAGTGCATATATATTGTTATATCCCTGCACCCGGCAATAACGGTCCGTTTTGACCCGGTTACCCCGGGCAATCAGTGACTGATCAAAACCGGCAGGAATATTTCCTTTGATACCGGCCGCCCATATCACCGTAGCAGCCGATATTTTATTGCCATCCTGTAGCAACACTTCCTTACCATCATAATCCTTTACCAGTGTATTGGTCATCACCGTCACACCCAGTTTGGATAAATACTGTTGTGATTGGGCAGAGGATTTTTCACTCATTGCTGCCAGTGTTTTACCGGCTCCCTCCAGGAGATAAATATTCATCTGCGAAAAATCAAGTTCGGGATAATCTTTGGGCAACACATATTTTTTCATCTCCGCTAATGCTCCTGATACTTCCACACCCGTAGGACCACCACCCACCACTACAATATTCATCAGCCGTTGCAGTTCTTCCTTATTCTGTATAGCATGAGCATCTTCAAACAATTGCAGCAACCGGTGACGGATCTGCAAAGCTTCCACCGTTGATTTCATCGGAAAAGCATGCTGCTCGAGGTTTTTATTGCCGAAAAAATTGGTATCAGCACCGGTGGCCAGCACCAGCACATCATAAGGAATCTCTTCTGTATCAGTGATCACTTTATTCTCACCGGCCACGACCTGTTTCAATTCCGCCAGCCTTATCCTTACATTCTTACTTTTCTGGAATACCTTTCTTAACGGGAAAGAGATATTACTGGCATCCAGCCCGGCCGTGGCCACCTGGTAAAACAAGGGCTGGAACTGGTGATAGTTGAATTTATCAATAAGTATGACTTCAAACCCGGCTTTATTATTCAGCTGGCGGGCCAGCCTGAGTCCGCCAAATCCACCGCCAACGATCACTACTTTCATAAAAATTCATTTTGTAGTACAAACTTACATTATTTTCAATAATTATTGAAAATATAGGAAAATAATTATTTGCCTTGCCAAACCCAGACTTTTACTTTTAAGAAAAATTCCCGATGCGCCTTATTCTAACAGCCTTACTACTGCTGATCATCATTTTAGTGGCGCTGACATTATTTCAAAAACCATCAGGGGAAAAAGAACAAGATAACAGCCGGGGGAAGTTATTATACCTAAAGTGTCAGCCATGCCATCGCCTTTTTGAGGAATACGTTGGGCCACCCATGTATGGAACCTTAGAAAGGGTGCCTGATAAAGAATGGATACACCAATTTATTAATAACCCTTCAAAAATGATTCAAGAAGATGCTTATGCATCCTGCCTTAAAAATAAATACAAATCAGTAATGACAGCTTTCATCATTTCCAAAAAAGAGATAGATACACTTTATACTTATGTGTACAGCGAAGCCCGGAAAAGAAAAGATATCTGGCAAAAACCAAAATTCTTTACCAGGTGTAAATAGACATTTTTAGTAAAGCATCCGTACTTTGATCGTATCCTTCACTTCTTTCAGTAATTGCAGGGCCCGGTTGGATAATTGTTTATCCACATCGAGCACCACGTAACCAATATCTTCATTGGTTTTGAGGTACTGCCCTACGATGTTGATCTTGTGTTTGGATAACTGTGTATTGATCTCTGATAAAACACCCGGTACATTTTTATGGATATGCAGGATGCGGTGAGATCCTTCCTGCGGCGGCAGGGCCAATGCAGGCACCGTATGTGAACCAAAGGTCATTCCCTTCTCCAGGTAGTTGAACAATTTCACACTCACATCTTCCCCGATATTCATTTGTGCTTCTTCGGTGGAGCCCCCGATATGTGGTGTCAGGATCACATTCGGCAGGTCCTGTAGTGGCGTTTGAAAACGGTCGCCGTTCTTTTCCGGCTCCCAGGGAAATACATCAATGGCTGCACCGCCGATATGTTCTTCTATAATCGCTTTGCGCAGTGCATCCAGGTCCACCACTTCTCCTCTTGCATAGTTGATCAGGATCGCTCCTTTCTTAAAATACTTCAGGTTATTCTTATTAATTAAATTCTTTGTATGGGAAGTTTCCGGCACATGGAGCGTTACCACATCGGCTTTGCTCAACACTTCTTTCAGCGTCTTTCCATCAGCAGCATTACCCAATGGCAGTTTTGTTTCCACATCATAGAACAGCACTTTCATACCTAATGCTTCGGCCAGTACACTTACCTGTGAACCAATATTACCATACCCAATTATACCGAGTGTCTTGCCTCTTAACTCATAGCTTCCTTTGGCCTCTTTCATCCAGACACCTTCATGAGCCGCCTTATTCTTATCGGGAATACGGCGGATCAGCATAATGGCAAGACCGATCACCAGCTCTGCTACTGATCTTGTATTGGAATACGGCGCATTGAAGACTACCACCCCATTTTTGGTAGCAGCTTTCAGGTCCACCTGGTTTACCCCAATACAAAAACAACCGATGGCCTGCAATTTTTTGGCAGCGTCTAATATTTTTTTAGTCACCTGTGTCTTGGAACGGATACCCAGTATATGTACATCTTTGATCTCATCGATCAGTTCATCTTCTGTCAGTGCCTTGGTAATTTTTTCCACCTGCACATAACCATGCTGGCGAAAATTCTTTACTGCTGCATCACTTATATTCTCTAAAAAAAGTATCCGGATCTTCTCTTTGGGATAACTGGTGGGATTGCTGGGTGCCATAGTTTGCAAATATAACCCCGTCTTGCGTAAGACTAATTAACAGCTGGGGAAAAGTTGACGATCCGGCATAATCCTTGCCCTGTTATTTTCGTCCAAATTATCCTGATTGAAAAACATTCTGTACACTATTCTCTTACTCACAGTTGTTAGTGGTTGTAACATGGGATCACCGGAAGCAAAGAAACCGGATGATTCACTGGATTATTATCCTCCCACCCCCGCCGAATTATCCAAAGAAGAGTTCAGGTATTACCAGCGCATATTGCCGGCCTGGTTTGATTCAGCATTGAATTTCCGGGGCTTTAACGGTGCCATCCTGGTGGCAAAGAACGGAGCCATTTTATATGAAAAATATACCGGCAAAATTGATCTCCGGAAAAAAGAACTGCTAACGGACAGCACGGCGTTCCATCTTGCTTCCAGCAGCAAACCTTTTACTGCCGTGGCCATTTTAAGAATGGCACAAGAGAATAAATTATCACTGACCGATTCACTAACTAAATTCTTTCCAGGTTTTCCGTACACTGGCATCACTGTGCAAATGCTGCTGAACCATCGTAGTGGCTTACCCAACTATGTTTATTTTATTCCCAACAGCAAATGGGATAAAAAGAAATATGTGACCAATAACGATGTATTGCAAATGCTGTATACCGAAAGACCTAATAAAAGTTTTACTGCCGGCACCCGGTTCAGCTACAGCAATACCAATTATGTGCTGCTGGCGCTGATCGTTGAAAAAATCAGCGGCAAAACTTTCCCGGAATATATGCAGCAGAAATTCTTTCAGCCGCTGGAGATGAACCACACCTATGTGTTCACACAGGCAGATTCGGCAAGGTCGCTACCTTCTTTTAATTATAACAATGCTTTCTGGCAAAACGATTTCCTTGAACTGACCTATGGTGACAAGAATATTTATTCCACGCCAAGAGATATCCTGAAATGGGACCAGGCTTTATATACGGACCAGGTGTTAAGTAAGGAATTACAGGATTCTGCTTACAAACCGTATAGTTTGGAAAGACCTTCCATTCATAACTACGGACTCGGGTTCAGGATGCTGCAGATGCCCAATGGGAAAAAAGTGATCTACCATTTCGGCAGGTGGCATGGTTTCAATGCAGCTTTTGTACGACTGCTGGATGAACAAGTAACGATCATTATCCTCGGTAATAAATTTACCCGTACTATCTACAATGCAGCAAGGCTCTCCTATGATCTGTTTGGTGATTACCAGCAGGGGGGTAAACCGGAGGAGGAAGAACCCGAATCCCTCGTAACAACCAGCCCTGCTAAAAAGACTGAAACTTCTAAAAAGCAGCCGGTAAAGCCTACTAATACAAAAACTGAAACCAAAAAGTAATGCCTGATCATTCTTTTTCTGCCGATTGTTTCTCAACTTTAGAAGATGAAAATTCTTTCCGCAGAAGAAATACGGCAATGGGATCAGTTTACAATTCAGCAGGAATCCATTGCATCCATTGACCTGATGGAAAGAGCTGCCCGGGGTTGTACGGATTGGTTACTGGAAAAATATAAAGGAGTTTCTTCATTTGGTATCTATTGCGGTAAAGGGAATAATGGCGGCGATGGCCTTGCAATAGCCCGTTTGTTGCTGGAAGCAGGTTACCCTGTCAGCATTCATATTCTTGAGTTTGGGCACAAGGGTACAGATGATTTTCAGACCAATCTTTACCGGCTTCACCAGTTGCCTGCGGCAGATATTCATTTTATTCAATCCGGTCAAAATTTTCATCCTGTTCCCAAAGGCCAGGTCATTATTGATGCGTTATATGGTTCCGGTCTCAACAGGAACCCTGAAGGCGTAACGGCACAGCTCATTCATCATATGAACAGTTCCGGTGCAGAGATCGTTGCTATTGATATTTCAAGTGGTTTATTTGTGGATCGCTCCTCCAGAAGTAACACGATCGTCAAAGCCAACCATACCCTGAGTTTCCAATGTTATAAGGCTGCATTTCTTTTTGCAGAGAATGAAGAGTACACAGGTGAAATCCATATACTCGATATTGGGTTGCATCCCGGTTTCTATCATGCTTTGCAGAATAAGTTTGAACTCGTTGATGATACGATCATTCATTCCATATATAAACCAAGAAAGCGGTTTTCCCACAAAGGAAATTTTGGTCATGCATTAATAGTGGCAGGCAGTTATGGAAAAATAGGTGCTGCTGTATTAAGTGCCAAAGCCTGCTTGCGCAGCGGGGCTGGTTTGCTTACCTGTCATTTGCCGAAATGCGGGTATGATATTTTACAAACCAGTATTCCTGAAGCCATGTTGCTGACTGATTTTAATTCTTCTTTCAGCACAAAAGTGGAAGATGATCTGACCAAATATGATGCAATCGGAATGGGCCCCGGTCTCGGTACTGCTGCGGAAACAAAAATGCTGTTGCGGGAATTGTTTGATATCTATCGTCATCCCGTAGTACTGGATGCAGATGCTTTAAACATGATGGCGTCGCAGAAAGACCTGTTGGCGTTGATGCCCGCCGGTTCGCTGTTAACCCCGCACCCGAAAGAATTTGAAAGATTATTTGGAGAAACAGCCAATGAATTCGACCGTATATTATTATGCCTGCAAAAAGCAAAAGAACTCAATTGTATCATTGTTTTAAAAGGTCATCATAGTTTTATTGCCACACCCGATGGAAAAGGCTTTTTCAATGCCACGGGTAATGCCGGTATGGCCACAGCGGGCAGTGGTGATGTACTGACCGGCATATTGACCGGGCTGCTGGCACAGGGATACAGCTCAACGGAGACGGCGATCCTTGGCGTTTATTTACACGGAAAGGCAGGCGACGTGGCGGCAAATTATTATTCCATGGAAGCTATGATTGCGGGTGATATTATAACCCAACTGGGAGCTGCATTCAAAACAATTGTATAGAAGCAACGGAAAGCCGGTATACAAAATTGACGGGTTACATTTTATGTAAACGGGTATAAATTGTATCTTCTTATACCCAAACCTGTTTATGAAAAAGGTCATTACCCTGCTCAGCCTTATTACCGCACTTATCATCGCCTGTACTACCAGTCAGCAAACGAACAGCCTGCTCTCCAAACCGGGCGATGTGAAAGCTGATGAATACAGTATTACAATTGACCGGGATACAACGCTTGTTACAAAGAATGGTGCCTTACTGAGGATCCCGAAGGGTGCACTTGCGACTGATAATGGGAATACCGTTGTTCTTGAAATAAAAGAAGCTTATTCTCTTGAGCAGATGATCAGGTATGGCCTCACTACCTCTTCCGGCGATGAGCCGCTTTCCAGCGGAGGCATGATCTATGTGAATGCTAAAGCAGGGCAAAATGTAACGATAAAACAAGCAATCAAGATAGCGATACCCACCGATTATCTAAGCCCCGGAATGCAATTATTCAAAGGTGAAGAAACCAAAGAGGGAAACGTAAACTGGACGAACCCTATTGAATTACCCGAAAATCAACAATTGAAAGTAATTGAAGATGGAAAACAACTTTTTGAAAGTAAATGTGCCGGTTGTCATGCTATTGGAAAGGATATGAAAGGTCCAGACCTGGCACATTTTGTCAAAAGATTCCCGATAATGGGTGAAATAGCTTGGCGATATTACGAACATGGTTATATCATGAGTGAATCTGATTATCCAATTATTGAAAAATCATCACCTGATACTTCAGCTATTCAGGAAGATTATTTTCACAGATACTACCACCCGGATCCTTATTCTATCTATAAATGCAATCTTCTGTCCCGGTTTGTAACAACAGGCCCGAGAATGTTTACCGACTCCAGCAATCAATTGCTCGGATCTGTTTATAAGTACATACAAAACGAAAGCAACAGACGACAATTACCGTTACCTGCACATGCTTATTTGCTGGATTGTGCTGACAGTTGCATACAATACCAGCAAAGAATTACTGAACTGCAGGAACAGAAAAAGAACACAGCAGCAAAAAGAAGAAGCCTGGTTAGTGAAGCAGGGCTTTCAACAGAAGAAGTGAAAATAAAAACCGGAACCGAACCTGAGCCGCCTGTTCAGTTTGATGATGTGGTTTCTCCAACAAGTAACAAAGGAGTTTATTACCAGTTTTCCATCGAAACCTTTGGCTGGTATAATATCGACATCTTATTAAAGAACGTAAACGGCAACGTGGAAAGTGAATTGATTGTTCGTATTACCGGCTCTTACCGGGAAAAATTGGATATTTTTCTCATTATCCCTGAACAAAAAATTTATACAAAAGCAGGAAAAAAGAAAGGCGGTATTGATGAATATGTATTTGTGTATAACAGCGGAAAGATATTTCTGCCACAAAACGCAAATGCTTATATACTGGCCATGACTGAAGCAGAAGCAACCATTGCGTTCAGCCTGGTGCAATTTACAACCAGCCAGACGCAACAATTAGATGTAGAATTGAAAACCGCCAGTAAAGAGGATTTCAATACCGCTATCAGCAGCCTGAATGTTTCGGGTATGAAGATCGAGGCGAGGAATTCAAAGAATGCCGCTGAAATAAGAAAAACCGATGCTGACCTGAAAACCATTGAGGAGGAACTGAAAAAAGCTGAAAACCTGAAACCCACTGGCTTCGACTGTAACTGCAGCACAGAACCTAAAAAGGAAGTTGAAAACAAGTAATTTTTCTCCCTCAACCCCCTGAAAATAAAGCCTGTCGGGGGTTTGGGTCATTGGGGGCCAACCCCTATCTTTGCCGTCCTTTAAAACTTAGATTAAGACCACAGGCTTATGGACAAATTGATCTATCTCGTTCCCGCCATGGGAATCATTGGTTTGCTTTACACGTTTGTAAAATTCAACTGGGTGTCCAGACAGGATGCCGGTAACGAACGGATGAAAGAGATCAGCACTTATATCTCCGAAGGTGCGATGGCTTTCCTGAAAGCAGAATGGAAAATTCTCGGCTATTTTGTTGTGATCGTGGGCATATTGCTGGCGGTAATGGCGACCTCCAATCCCCATTCCCACTGGCTTATCGCTGCTGCCTTTGTGGTAGGTGCTGTATTCAGTGCCACTGCCGGTTATATTGGTATGCGAGTAGCCACCAAGGCTAATGTCCGTACCGCCCAGGCAGCCCGTACCAGTTTATCAAAAGCATTAAATGTTTCCTTTACCGGTGGTGCCGTGATGGGTCTTGGTGTGGCCGGGCTGGCTGTACTCGGTTTGGGAAGCTTGTTCATTATTTTCAAAATGATCTTTGTACCCGCCGGAGCATCCGTGAACGGTGTGGAAATGATCAAAATGATCGAAGTACTGACAGGGTTCTCCCTGGGTGCTGAATCAATTGCCCTGTTTGCCCGTGTGGGTGGCGGTATCTATACCAAGGCCGCCGACGTAGGTGCCGACCTGGTGGGTAAAGTGGAAGCCGGTATTCCCGAAGATGATCCCAGAAACCCCGCCACCATTGCTGATAACGTGGGAGACAACGTAGGTGATGTGGCCGGTATGGGTGCTGACTTGTTTGGTTCCTATGTAGCCACCGTATTGGCAACAATCGTCCTGGGTCAGCAAACTATTATCACCGGTGATGATGGTCTGGGTGGTATGTCTCCTATCCTGTTGCCGATGCTGATCGCCGGTGTGGGTATTTTATTTTCAATTGCCGGTACCTGGTTTGTTCGTGTAAGCGATGCGGCCGGTATCAATACAGATAATGTACAGAAAGCCCTGAATATGGGCAACTGGGGTTCTATCGTTCTCACAGCATTTGCTGCTGCTGGATTGGTAGCCTGGTTACTTCCTGAAACGATGACCCTCCGTGGATTTGAGTTTACGAAATGGGGTGTACTGGGAGCTATTGCTGTTGGTTTAGCGGTGGGTGCCTTGATGAGCATCATCACCGAATACTATACCGCCATGGGTAAAGGCCCCGTTAAATCAATTATCAAACAGTCTTCAACCGGTCATGCTACCAACGTAATTGGCGGTTTGGCGGTAGGTATGGAATCTACTTTCCTTCCCATTTTGGTATTAGCTGCCGGTATCTGGGGTTCTTACCAGTGTGCCGGTTTATATGGTGTGGCTATTGCAGCTGCCGGTATGATGGCCACTACGGCTATGCAATTGGCGATCGATGCCTTCGGTCCTATTGCTGATAATGCCGGTGGTATCGCTGAAATGAGTGAACTGCCTAAAGAAGTAAGGGAAAAAACAGACGTACTGGATGCTGTAGGTAATACAACTGCTGCAACAGGTAAAGGCTTCGCCATTGCTTCTGCTGCCTTAACAGCACTGGCCCTATTTGCCGCCTTTGTGGGTATTGCTCTTCCTGCTGACAACCAGCGTATCGATATTTATAAAGCCGATGTACTGGCTTCTTTATTTGTTGGTGGAATGATCCCTTTCATTTTTTCTTCATTAGCCATCCGTGCTGTTGGAGAAGCTGCTATGAGTATGGTGGAAGAAGTACGCCGCCAGTTCCGGGAGATACCGGGTATCATGGAAGGAAAAGGCAAACCTGAATATGATAAATGTGTGGCGATCTCTACCCAGGCCTCTATCAAAAAAATGATGTTGCCCGGCGCTATCACTATCATTTCGCCATTAGTGATCGGGTTTTTATTAGGCCCTGAAGCCCTGGGTGGTTTCTTAGCCGGTGCTACGGTAAGTGGTGTACTGATGGGAATGTTCCAGAACAATGCCGGTGGTGCCTGGGATAATGCCAAAAAATCATTTGAGAAAGGCGTTGAGATCAATGGAGAGACGTACTACAAAAAATCAGAACCACATAAAGCTTCTGTAACGGGTGACACAGTGGGTGATCCTTTTAAAGACACTTCTGGTCCGTCCATGAATATTCTTATTAAATTAATGTCTATCGTATCTTTGGTCATTGCTCCGACCCTCGCTCAGCTGAACGGGAACCCGGAGGCAGAAGCAGCCAAAATTCCAAAAAAAGAAATCAAAGCTGAGAAGCCAATAGCCTCATTGCCAAATACAAATACGGTTCAGTATAAATAATTAAAGAGTCTAATCAGAACCATTACATAAGTCCCGCTGTTTCTACAGGGGGGCTTATTTTTTTGCAGATACTCTACTCAGCTATCTCCTTTGTAACCTTTTTCAACCTGTTGCGTCTCAACGTTAAGCAGCGTTAAAAAAAATTAAATAATGTTGCGGGTTATTCTTTATACGAAATTGGTCGTATATTCGGGCTACAAAAGATGAAATTATGTCGAATACCAAAGTAATAAAGCCAACAGAAAGTGAACTGGAAATACTCCAGATTCTGTGGTCAAAAGGATTGGCTACCGTGCGGGAAGTACATGAAGGCCTGGCCGCATCCAAAGATGTGGGCTATACCACTACCCTGAAACTGATGCAGATCATGAATGAAAAGGGGTTGGTGAAAAGAGATGACTCTATGCGTACACATGTGTACCAGGCAGCAGTGAATAAAGAAAGGACACAAAAGCATTTGCTGAATAAGATGATCGATAGTTTATTCGGCGGCTCCCCCACCCAACTGGTGATTCAGGCATTGGGTGAAACCAAAGCCAGCCCCGAAGAAATTGAAAAGATACAGGCTTTATTAAATGATCTGAAAAAACAATAAGCGTTACCGATGGGCGCCATTAACCAATCCAACTTTTTGCAGGCATTAGGCTGGGCTGTGCTGAACAGTCTCTGGCAAATGGCCCTGCTCTGGGTCGTTTACCAGTTGATCACTGCTGTTTTTAAAACAGTCCGGTCTTCCCAAAAAAGTTTACTGGCATCTTTACTAGCCATTGGCGGCTTCACCTGGTTTCTGCTGACATTGGCTTCCATCCTTTATAAAACGGAGAATGCAGTTATCGGTTCGGCAGGTTTAATAAACCTGGATGGTAATGAACAGTTGAATGACTGGCTTTTCCGTACATTACCCATCGCTTCCCTGCTCTACCTTATTCTTTTAATATTTCCACTTTTACAATTTGTAAGAAATTACCGGTATGTAAATGTGATCCGTAAATATGGCCTTTCCAAAGCAACCGTGGAATGGAGAATGTTTGTCAGAAAAGTGGCGGCGCAAATGGGCATCAAAAAACCGGTACATATCTGGGTATCAGAACTGGTTACTTCACCGGTTACCATTGGTTATATAAAACCTGTCATACTTGTTCCGTTGGCAGCTGTTAATCAATTATCAACCCAGCAACTGGAAGCAGTCTTATTGCACGAACTGGCACATATACGCCGTTTTGATTACCTGCTGAATCTTATACTGAAACTCATCCAGTCCATTTTATATTTCAATCCTTTTGTAAAAGCATTTGTGAAGATCGTGGAAAGGGAACGGGAAAAAAGCTGTGATGAAATGGTGATGCAATTCCAGTATGACCCCTATGGCTATGCTTCTGCTTTATTGGAATTAGAAAAAGCCAATCATTTGCCCAAGACACTGGCGGTAGCCGCTGGTGGCAAAAAGAATGATCTGCTGCACCGGGTGGAATGGATCATGGGTGTTAATAAACAACCGGTTTTTTCATTCAATAAACTGGCAGGTGTGCTGGCAGGTCTTTTATGCCTGATCACTTTTAATGCACTGCTGATACTTAGCAAACCGGTTCATAAAATCAACAGCGGAATTGCTGCAACAACAGGTTCTCTATCTTCTCCTTTCTATCTTTTCATGGATGATGATAAAAAAGCAGAAGCGGTAAATGCCGCTGAAACTGCTGCTACTATTGTTAATAATATCGAGCCCTATGTAAAACAAATTGCGGCTTCTATTGATGAAAAAGAAGCGGCCATTATGGAAAAAGAATTAGAAGGGTTAGGCGAAAAAATAGAACATGCTATTGCGAACCCGTTTGCAGTAGCAGCAACCCATTTTGCTGCCCCTGAAGCTCCCGAACTAAAGAATTACCAGGAAGAACAAGTAAAAGAAGCGATTGATGCCTCTAAAAGAGTATTACAGGAAAAGGAATGGGAGGAAGTTGAAAAAAATATAGCCGAAGTATTTACCCAGCAACAGAAGGAAGCACTAAAAGCAGAATACCTGAAGAAGATTAACAAGGTTGACTGGAAGAAATGGGAAAATGAACTTCGCCTGGCTTATAATAAAGTGAACTGGGAACAAGTGAACGCACAATTGGCCAATGCCGTTACGAATATACGTATTGACAGTCTCCAGCATGTTTATAATAAAGCAATGATGAACCTGTCAGTCGTGGAAAGGCAACTCTCAAGAGACAGCCTGGCCGGTATCCCCGACTCCGATATTACCCTCGAAGTGATCGAACAAAAGAAGGCTGAAGTCAGCAAAGCACTTAACCAGTTGAGAGGCATTAAAGCAAAGAAGATCGTTCGCCTCTAACAAAAATTTACCTGATCACATCTACATACCCGGCGATTTTATTTCGGCCATTCTTCGGATCAATGACATAGTAGTACGTTCCCACCGGAACATCTTTACCATTTGTTTTTCCATCCCAGGGTGCCAGGTAGTTCACTGCATGATAGACCAATTGGCCATACCTGTTATAGATATCAATGGTGCACCCGGGATAACTTTCAAGATATGGGATCACCCAGCGGTCATGCACACCATCACCATTCGGACTGAAGATGTTTGGAATTTGCGGCTTCTTCAACACTTTAATAAATACCTGGTCGGATGCCGCACAACCGCCTCTTGCCGTAACGGTCAGCGTATATGTGATATCATCCACCCCGTTCACTGTTGGCATGGCAACAGCATTACTTCCTGCAAAATATAAATTAGGTGTCCATAAATAATGAAGGTCGTTACCGGTTACAACAGGTTGCAATACGATCCTTCCGCCTTCCAGCACCAACCTGTCAGGCCCGGCATCCACAACAGGATAAGGATGAACGGTTACCGGCATTGTATATGTTGTACTGCGGCATCCAAAATTGTTCATCGTATATAAACTCACGTTGTATGTTCCGGGAGTTGAGTAGGTATAATTTACCGATGAAGTGTTTCTGTTGCTCCCATCTCCCATTGTCCAGTTCCATTGGTTGGTAATACCACCCATCGGGTTGGTATTATCTGTAAACAGGAACTCTTCCCCAAGGCATACTTCTGCTCTGTCAATACGGAAGTCTGCTAATGGCTGATCATGTATAGTATTAAGCGGAATTGATACGGCCTCCACACACCCGGCACCACTTGTTACCTGCAGGTTCACGATAAAAGGTCCCGTTGTTACATAAGTATGTGAAGGATTTATCACTGTTGAATTATTTACGGTGCCGCTGCCGGGATCGCCAAAATTCCACAGATAAGTAAACAGGCTTTGTGTACCGTCAGCAATAGTTGACAGGTTAGTGAAATGGGCTGTTGCATTGGGCAAACAGATACTGGCAGGTATTGTGAAACCCGGTTGTGGTTGCGGCTGCACGGTAACCCGGATCACTCTCTCAGTACTAACACAGCCATTACTGGTTGTAACTTTTAATTTAACATCATAGTTTCCCCAGCTGGAATAAATATGTGTAACAGGATTCCCGGTAGCTGAAATCAAAATGGATGAGCCATCCCCAAAATCCCAGCTCCAGGAAGTAAGTATTCCTTCAGGTGTTACAGATGATTGTGAGAACGTAATGGTCTTTGTTTCGCAGATTGGTAAGCTCACCGAAAAATCAGCTACGGGCGGAGCCAGTACTTTTATCGTTTGTGATAAACTATCAGAGCAGCCCCCTGCAGTTGAAGTAAATGTATAGCGTAAGGTATATACACCCGGTCCAACAGCAGCCGGGTTAAAAATTCCTGCTGGTGAAACACCGGGGCCACTATAAACGCCACTACCGGGAACACCGCCAATTTCACTGCCCTGGGTGACCTGGAAAGGAATAGCATCCAGGCAAACATCATTCATTGCATTGAACTGAACCTTCGGAGCTGCATTCACAGTAATAGTACTGATCTTGTCATTTACACAAACACCTCCGGAATAGGCACGGTACCTGATCGTATACGTCCTGGTAAGTGGTGTTTGAAAATTCGGATAGAGATGTTTATACACTTTACCAGTGAACGGCATATCGTCCGTATCAAAAATGGCGGGTTGGCCAGTATTATCCCAGTATATCTCCACTTTCGTAATACTACCGGGAAAGACAGTAGAAGCTTCCATGATAGCCACTGAATCGTTGGCACAAAGTGTTGTTGGGTTGATCACCGTAAAATTAGCTGCGGGGAAACTCCCATTCACAAAAAGGGCTTGCTGTATTGTATCCTTACACCCATAGTTACTGGTCACGATCAGCTCCACATTATAACTGCCAATGGCGCTATAACTATGCTGCGGGTTTTGTGCTGCGGAAGTATTGTTAATACCACTCCCAGGATCTCCAAAATTCCATTGCCACACTGTAACAGATGAAGGTACCGTTACTGTACTGGTATCTGTGAATTGCGCATAGGTATCATTCAGGCAAACATCAGGAATAATAAAACCAGCTACCGGTTTTGGATTGATAATGACCGGCCGGATATAATTTGTACTGGTACAACCTTCACTGTTAGTGACTGTAAGGCTGACTGCATAAGAACCGGCCGCACTAAAAATATGTGAAGGATGCTGAAGCACTGATGTATTTGCAGTACCACTGGCAGGGTCATTAAAATTCCACGACCAGCTTGTCAGCGACCCTACGTTGGCTGTGGATACATCTGTAAAATCAATAGTACCAGACTGGCATAAGGGAGCGGATAAATTAAAACCCGGCGATGGCAGCGGATGAATTAAAACCGTCGCTGAACCTGTTTGTAATTGTGTACATATCGTGTTACTGGCATCTGTCACACTTACGAGGTCATAAATAAAAGTACCGGCTGAACCAGTTGGAACGGATACCGTAACTGAATTTCCGCTACCAGTTGTCACAGACTGGCTGGCCCCGCCATTGATCGTATATATAAAAGTATAGGGTGCTGTTCCTGTTGCTCCAGTAAATGTTATAACGGGTGAAGGGGAAGACTGGCAAATGATTGTTGTACCTGTAATCGAAGCAGTGGGCAGTGGGTTAACAACAATAACAACACTACCAGTCTGACCCTGGCTACAAGCCGTTGCAGTTCCGTCCATAACACTAACAAGGTTATACGTAAAAGAACCGGCTGTGCCGGTTGGCACCGGAACAGTTACCGAATTATCACTCACCGTAGTCACGGTTTGATTACTCCCGCCATTTATAGTATACGTGAAAGTATACGGAGCAGTCCCTGATGCACCGGTAAATGTTACTACTGGAGCAGCAGCATTTTGACAAACAAAAGTTGTTCCGCTAATGGAAGCAGTTGGAAGCGGGTTTACAGTTACCACGGCAGACCCTGTTTGCAGTTGGGAACAGGTAGCCGGGCTTGCGTCCTGTACACTAATCAGGTTATATGTAAATGATCCCACTACAGCAGTCGGAGCCGTTACGGAAACTGTATTGCCACTCGTAGTGGTCGCTGTTTGATTGGCCCCGCCATTAATAGTATAAGTAAATGTATAGGGTGCTGTTCCTCCAGACCCGGTAAAACTTATTGCCGGAGAGGAACCGTTCTGGCAAACTGCGGTGGTGCCGCTAATCGCAGCAAGTGGCAAGGGCAACAGGGTAACAGGATGAACAGTAGTATCAGAAAGACATCCCACATCAGTGATCAATGCATATTTTACAGGATAGGTTCCCGCTGTGGCATAAACATGTGAAGGGCTATTGACAGCAGAGGTACTGGCATCGCCAAAATCCCAGAAACGCTGGATTACCGGTCTGCCACCCGTGGTTGAATTATCTGCGAACTGAACAGGATCTGGAAAACAAACCGGGGTGTACGTGAAATCCGCTACTGGTGGGTTGAATACCTGTAATTCATAATTGATTTCCTGCTCTCCACTGCAACCATCTGGGGTCGGATTTTGGGCGATTACTTTGATAGGGTATGTTCCTGCGGTATTGATCGTGTAAGTAGAAGGTAATTTATAGCGGTATAACTGGCGGCCATTCACAAACCATGTTGAGTCATAAACAGGATTAGTGATCGTGACGTTTGTAAAAAGTCCTGAAAAATCCCAAACTATCTGCGTGGGTTGGTACGGGAATGTCATAGAGAAATAAAAAGGAGAACTTTTGCAGGCCGCAGGAAAAGAAACGGTGGCATACTGGTTCTGCACAGAAACAAACTGGTACAGGTCCCGTACATTCGTTCCTGCATTGTAGCCGTATGATTCCACATTACCATACCCATAGGCAATAGCAACAAAACCACTGTCGGAAAAGATACGGTGAGACGGGTTGGTGGCTGTGGAAGTGGTAACTTCTTCCTGGATATATGAATAAGGTGTAGACGGTATTGCCACCGGCACAGCTGTATAAGGAGCCCCGTCAATTCTCAAACTGCTCAACCCGCTGGTCTTAATGATAATGTTTAAAAAATGCCGGGTGATATTCGTATTAGGTGGTGTAAGATCATTCCTGGCAGATAAAACAGTTATATCACTTAGCGTTTGTTCAATAGGATTAAGAACGATCATTTCCGGATCGCTGTTTACATTATCACAGTTTTGTGTAACGATGTATTGTACCACGCAAACAGGCTGATCAGCAGTAATGATGCGGGAACTATTATTGCCAATGGTATTAAACTCATAGTAAGTCCCATTGATCAGTGTGGCCGGGTTGAGCGCAACTCCATTGACCTGTACACTGGTTGCAGGATCTTTGACCATCACCCTGAAGATATCATACGACTTTAACTTAAAGGGTGCCGTGATATAGAACTGGCCCCAGGAAACAAGCGGAAATAATTGCTGGTACAGGTTATCGCCTGAGCCTGCTCCTGCACAACCCATCGCGGTCCAGGTGGAACCTGCAAAAACCCCGATCGGCTTACAGGGCGAACCGGCAGTAGCTACAGATTTAATAAAAGAACCCGTAAGGTCAGCATTATTAGCAGACTGAAACTGGTATACATCCCCTTTATTCAGTGTAACCGTAAACAGAGTGTTTGCAGGATTGCTGTTGTTGGCATCGGCAACTTTTGGTGTGATCTCAACAGTTGTATTATCTTCTGTTGCTACAATTGCAAATTCCGATTTTGAATTTCCCCCACCGATAGAACTATATGAAGAAACAAAATATTCCCGGCCTAATACTTTTGTAGGTAATATTAAAGTTGAACCGGAACGGGCTGCATTCAATATATGCGAATAAACAACTACATCCTTATCAGTTACAATATGAATACCCCTGTTGACACCGGTTCCTGTAACCTGTGGATTGTAGGCAAGCGAATTGGCCGGTGTTGATGTGTTTGTTAACCGCAGGGTGGTTACCTGGTTGGCGGTTACAGTAAAATTAAGCGTACTCCCTCCAACTGATAATGTTCCTGTTGCATTCTGATCCGATGTAATATACAGGGCCATTCTCGAATTGGTTCCATCAATATGGCCCGTATAAATGATCCAGAAATCCTTTCCTTTATTAGAATAATCCTGCGCCAGCAAATAGACGGGCAGGGAAAATGAAAAGAGTAACAGCAGGAATAAAATCCTTCTCATAAGCAATCTCGTTAGCAGCAAAATGCTGCAATAAAACTATACGAAAGATGAATTTACTCAGGATGCAGGATGATTATAAGATACCGGGGGTGTTGACCGTATAAGAATTCAAAAGTTTAATGCCCAAACAGGATAATCAATTTAATAACAACGGGGACAAGCTTCGCTGTATTTATTCCCCAGCAGGAACCCTAGTACAATTTCATGGGTGCCGCGGTTAAATGCATTTAACTGGATATTATTACTGGTCCTGTCATAAGAATAACTGATATTAAATGAATTCTTTACATTCATCCCGAGCATTCCGGCATATCCGTCCTGGTAGCGGTAACTGCCACCGACCCAGAAAAGATCCCGGTATTGCAGTTTAAGATTTGCTTCCGGCTGAAATTCTTTCAGGGAACTTCCCTTGATATATTTCACCATCAGGGAAGGGATTGCATTCACATCATCATTCAGCAGGAACCTGTAACCGGCGGTGAGGAAAAGGTGCGGAACAAATCTTCCTTTTGTAAGAATAGCGGTGTTATCATCTACAAAACTGATCGTTTGCGGCATGATCTGCTGGGCAGCGAAGCCTACAAAATAATCACGGGAATACAACCAGAGTCCAAAACCAATATTGGGTTTTACCTTTGTAAGTTCTCCGCTGAAAGCAGATCCTACGGCCGGGTCGCTGGGATCTCCCGTACCATTAAAATCATGCTTGCTCCTGTCAATACTTACTTTAGTAATACCTGCTGAGAACCCTCCTGAGAGGTTTGTTGTCGGATTCAACCCTAAATGATACGCATAGGTGGCACTGGCAGAGAAGAAACGGAAACTTCCTGTCTGGTCATTGATAATATTTAAACCGATACCATGATGCGGTTCTGCTGCTGTATATGTTTCCCAATAGGCCCGGCCCCTCGGGTTCTCACCGGGCACTTCAAAAGAAGTGGCTGATGTTCTGTAGTCATTTTTACCTAAAGGCCCGTGTATAGAAATATAGGTTGTCTTCGGGGCCCCGTTCAATCCCACCCACTGATCTCTTACGCCAATCTTGACATCAGTATAATTCTCAATCCCGGTAATAGCGGGATTGATGATATAGGGGTTAATAATGTATTGGGTATAATGAGGACGTTGCTGCGCCACCAGGGCGAGACTTCCACTCAATACAATAGCTGCTGTTATAAATAATTTCTTCATGGGGCTTATCGTATTACATCCACATAACCGGCAAGCTTGCTGCGGCCATTTTTCGGATCAATTACATAATAATAGGTACCAACCGGAACATCTTTACCATTCGCCTTACCATCCCAGGCAGTAGCATAACCAACAGAATGATAAACGAGCTGGCCATAACGGTTATAAATATCGATGGTGCAACCCGGGTAACTTTCGAGGTAAGGAATATCCCACCGATCATGCACGCCATCACCATTCGGGCTGAAAATATTTGGTATCAGCACTTTCTTTAGCAGTTTCACAAAGACATCATCACTTGCTTTACATCCTTTATCCGATGTTACCGTTAATGTATAAGTAATATCATCTGTTGGTGAAGCCTGCGGGCCGGGTATCGTTACATTATTCAGCCCGGCTGATGGCGACCATAGATACGTAACAGGAACACTTGCGTTCACCGCTGGTGTCAGTACGACAAAGCCACCTTCCAGGACAACCTTATCTGGCCCTGCATTAATACCCGGTTTAGGATTTACATCAATCATTCTGCTGATTGCATTACTGCAACCATTGATTCCGGTATATGTATAAGTGATCGCATGAGACCCTGTTCCTGCTGCAGCGGGTGTAAACAAACCGGTTCCGCTGATACCTGCACCACTGAATGTACCTGTACCGGGAAGACCGTTTGTTACCTGTGCCTGGCTTACCTGGAATGCTGCCGCGTCTTCACAAACAGGTGGTAGGGCACTAAACTGTAAAGTGGGTGTGGGTAATAATGTGATTGTCCGGGAGAATGTACTCAGACAGGTAGCACCTGAATAAGCTACATATCGTATTGTAATGATCCTTGGTGTGGCAGGTGTTCCAAATTCAGGATATGCATGACTATACACTTCACCCGGCACCGGGTCATTATCCACCAGTTTAATGGTCGGGTTATTGGTATAATCCCAGAATATTTCCACTTTCACCAGGCTGCCCACATCAACTGTAGAAGCATCTTTAATATCAACCACCTGGTTGCTGCATAAATTATTAGGATTCGAAACTGTGAACCCTGCCACTGGCACCGAACCATTTACGAAGAACGTACTTCTTGCTGTGTCAGTACATCCTTTGTCAGAATAAGCGATCAGTGTGGTTGTATAGTTTCCTGTCGCGGTGAAATGATGGGTCGCATTTTGGATGGTTGACGTATTCGGGTTACCCGCATTGGCATTGGCATCTCCAAAATTCCATTGCCAGACAGCGATGGTACCGGGGGAAACACGGCTGGTATCAATGAACTGTGTTGCGATATCACTGATACAGGCTTCAGGAGTTATGAAACCAGCTTTGGGCAATACATTTATTTCAATGGGCTTTGTAACAATGGTGCTTACACAACCTTTATTTGTTTCCACCTGCAGGGTCACATTATAAGTACCCACGGTATTATAAACATGAGTGAACGGATTGCTGGTAGTAAGAATAGCTGTGGTAGCATCACCATAGTTCCAGTTCCACTTGATCAGTGCACCTGCATTGGCAGCTGAAGCATCGTTGAACGTAATATTTCGTGTTACACAACCTGGTAAGGAAGTGCTGAAGTCAGCAACCGGCAAAGGATTTACGATCACCGTTCTTGTAGCTGTATTATTTACTGTCTGGCAACCGGCGGCAGAAGTAATATTTAAAGTGATCGTATAAGTGCCTGCTGCTGCATAAGTATGTGACGGATTCTGCACTGTTGATGTAGTGGCATCGCCAAAATTCCAGTTCCATTGCGTAACGCTGCTTCCGGCCGCTGTGCTGTTATCGGTTAAATTAACAGGTGCTCCCAGGCAAACTTCCACCGGTGCATTGAAAGCAGCTTGTGGCTCAGCATAAACGGTGGTCAGTGATTGCGTACCTGTACTGGCACATCCGTTATTGGAAGTAGCAGTAAGAGATACCGTAAAAGGTCCGCCCGTTGCATACACATGTGAAGGGTTTTGCGTAGCAGCTGTTCCGGCATCACCAAAATTCCAGCTCCAGCCGGTGATCGTTCCGCCGGCTACCGTGGAAAGATCATTGAATTGGGCAACTCCCGCAGGTAAACAAACAACCGGAAGAGAAAAATTAACGACCGGTTTGGCATTGACGGTTACGGTTGAACTGTTTGTATTTGTACATCCTTTATCTGTTGTTGCAGATAACTGAACAGTATAAGTTCCCGCAGCAGCAGGTATATAATTCAGTGTTGAAGTATTGCCACCGGTTGGCGCCGTGTTTACCGTCCAGTTGTATTGATTAAAGACACCTGCATTCGGAACAGAAGTAGAAGTAAATAAAATATTATCCGCTGCGCAAACAGGAGATGAATTGGTAAAACTGATCGTTGGTAACGGGTTTACTATAATTGTGTGCGTTGCTGTATTATTAACGGTAGCACATCCGGCAGCAGATGTCACACTTAATGTAACCGTGTAGGTACCGGCTGCTGTATAAGTATGTGACGGATTTTGTTGCGTTGACGTGGTAGCATCACCAAAGTTCCAGTTCCATTGTGTCACCGTGCTTCCCGGTGCAGCACTCTGGTCGGTAAAACTGGTGACAGCACCCAGGCAAATTTCTGCCGCATTGGTAAACGCAGCCTGTGGCTCGGCATAAACACTGGTTAATGTCTGCACTTTTGTATCCACGCAACCATTATTAGAAGTAGTTACCAGTGTAACTGTAAATGGCCCGGGGCCTGTATAAGTATGCAAAGGATTTTGCGTAGCCGCTGTTCCTGCATCACCAAAGTTCCATGCCCATGTACTGATCGTTCCGCCTGCAATAGTGGTCAGGTCGTTGAACTGTGCAAGGCCGGAAGGCATACAAACATTCGGCAATGAGAAATTAGCAACCGGATTAGCATTGATCACCACCTGGTCGGTAAATGCGATACTGACACAACCGGTACTGCTTTCTGCAATTAAACTGACGGTATAGGTTCCCGGTGCAGCATAGGTATGCGTTTGATTCGGACTCGAAGGCGCATTCACTACAACAGGAGGTGTGGCATCACCGAAATTCCAGGTCCATTTCACCACTGTGGTGCTGCCCACAACGGTGGACTGATCCGTAAAACTGACCACTTTACCGGCACAGAAAGGTCCTGTTTTAGTAAAACTTGCCGTGGGTAAATTACCAACAGTTACCACATGCGATGCTGTATCAGATATACAACCCACATCAGTCCTGATCGCATATTTTACGGTATAAGATCCCCCGGCCGTATACGTATGACTTGGATTATTGATAGTAGCTGTTGATGCATCACCAAAATTCCAGAACCAGTTGGTAACAGGACGACCATTACCATTATTAGTACTGGTAAACTGAACCGGTGTATTGGCACAGCCCACATTGGAAAAACTGAAATCAGCGGTAGGCGGATCAAACACCTGGATATCAAAATCTATTTCCTGGATACCGCCGCAACCATCCGGCGTTGGGTTGGAAGCTACCACCCTGATAGGGTAAGTTCCGGCCGTTGGAATTGTGTATTGAGTTGGTAATGTATACGTATAAAGATTCCTTCCGTTTACAACAGATGTAGATGTTGGTACAGGTGTGTTTATTATTACATCTGTAAATAGGCCACTGAACTGCCATTCGATCCTTGTTGGCTGGTATGGAAAAGTCATCGAAAGGTCGAAAGGTGTATTCTTACAAGTAGCCGGAAAATTAACCGTGGCATATTGATTGGCCAGCGAGATAAACTGGTAGATATCTTTGATATTAGTACCCGCATTATATCCATAGGACTCTGCATTGCCAAAGCCATAAGCAATAGCATTAAATCCTGAATCAGAAAGAATGGTATGCTGGCCGGCTCCCACAGCCTGGGTCAGGTAAGAATATCCCGGGTTCTGGTGAAGTATAAAGGATGAAGCCGGAACAGGTGCCCCGTCTAAGCGGAAAGAACTGATCGCTGTACCAGTATTAGGAATGATTACACTGATGTAGTGTTCCTGGATTGAAAAGTTACCAGTTGCATTCCATAACACTTTATTGATGTTTTGCTCTACGGGGCTCAGGTATATTACCTCAGGATCTCCCGGCCCCGGGTTATTACAACCAGTGCCATTTTGGGATGTGATATATTGCGCTACTGTTATTGGAATATCGGCTTCAATAGTCATCGGCCGGTCTGTTCTCGGGATCTCGTAATAAAAATTGTTTTGGAGAGGTACGGCGATTGGCCCTCCGTTAACCGTAACAACAGTTGCAGGATTGGAAACACATATTCTGAAGATATTGTTAGCCATATTGACACCTGTCGGAGATGTCAGGTATTTTTTACCCCAAGCCGTCCTGGGTACTGCCTGTACCATATAATTATCAGAAGAGTTACCTGTAAGGGCTCCGTTACAACTGATATTGATTCGGCCACTGCCAGAAAAAACACCAATTCTTTTACAACCGGACCCGGTATTAATACTCTTGATAATTGAACCGGTAAGGTCTGAACCACTATTGCCTGTGGTCTGACCCATGACATTGAAAACCTGGCCCTGGGTCAGTGTTACCGTAAATGGAACACCAACCGGGTAGTTATTAATAGTAGGTGCAGTTGGTGTTATTTCCACAGTAGTAGTTCCGGGATCTGCTGCCACCACATAAAACCAGCAATTAGCATTTGCTGTGTTAGAATTGTTAGTATAATTAATTGAATAATATTCCTTTCCCAGGGTGGGTGTTGGATATAAAATAGTGGCTCCGGAAACACTTGCATTATAAATATGTGCATAGGCGACTATTGGCTTATCACTTGTTATATGTATACCCTTGTTTTCGCCTGTTGCTACAGGAGATGCCCCGGTTAGTCTTGCATCCTGGGCTCCTGCTTTGGGAATAGGGTTAGATGTTAAAACGGTATTAGCTGCTACAAAGTAGTTCTGAGTATAACCAAGGCCAGGGATTGATACGGTAACATTTGAAGCCTGGTCAGCTGCAAAATACAGTACCATGTCCTGCGAATTGCCCGGGTTCATAATAGTGTGATAACCGTATGCTACCCAAAAATCCTTTCCTTTATTAGAAAAATCCTGTGCAGAACAGAAATTGCCTGCCAGTACAGTAAGTACAAGCGTACTTAAGAGGTATAATTTTCTCATTGTAATTAGTCCAGTAGTGTCCAGTGATACGAATAAAAAGTCCAGTCCGAAACGAAGAAACCAAATTAATAAAAACAAACCGAAGTAAGAAGCCTTTGGGGAGAATAAGGATAAATGTGTTGGTTAACCCGGCAGGGCCGGTTTTAAGACTGACTGGCTGCCAGCTTCTCTACCCCTGTTCCTGGTTCAACCTACAGCTTAGTTTTTCAGCAATTTCCCCCTTTCTATAATAAATCTGTACTAATACCGGGAATTCGGTAAAACCCATTTCCGGTCTCGGATTACTAATTTTCCATACTTGTTTATTTATAGAAAATAAAAAAGCAAATTATTATAACTATAATATGATAATCATATACTTAATCAATAATATCTAATACTGTTTAAGTGTAACCCTGTCCTCTCAATTATAAAGCCTAATATAAACATATATTTGAAAATATAAAATTATATAAACCATATAAATATTTGATTAACAATATTATAATATAAATTATATCAGCTTATATTTTTAAGATGCATATCTTCATTGCAAAATGAAGAAATACTAATCAAATTAGATGGATAAAATATTTAATACCCGGCCACTACTGGGCACTACTTCTCAAATTACCCCCGGAAAAGATAAAGATGTTAGCAAGGGAACTGGTGGGGAATCTCCTTCCCTGTTAGATGCTAAAGTAGTTGGGGGAAATAGGGCTAATGGAGTTGGGGGTGATTTATCCACACAAGTGAAAAGGGATGATTACGTGGTTTATTTGTCCTGCTTGGATGGCTCATGGCAAAACCCCTCCCTCCCCGCTACCAGTTCACTTAGCGATGCAGAATGTTCCCAATTATACGATTTGATATTTAAAATGCTTGACAATGGCGTCCTGCTTGGGGTGACCTATGCAAAGGTTAAGGACGTTTTATCTAATCCAGATTTACCCAAATAAGTATCAATTTATTAGTCAGGTCTTGAGGGAATCCTGATATAAAATCCCTCCCATTGTGTTCAAAATATCGTGGGTTGAATTTATAGGCGGGTGAGAAAGTGAGAATTATTTTATCTAACCCCGCTTCCTCCAATTTCCTGACAAACCTTTCTAAGCGTTCTTTATCGTCCTGATTTTCCAATTCGTAGTAGTCAACGTTATTGTACCTCAAATAATCGAATATGGTAAAATCAGACATATAGGTGGTTTTAGTACAACAATTTAAAAAAAACAACTGTCATGCGAGAATTTAAAAATCTTACCGAAGTCATTACCTATTTCAGTAGTGAGGAAAAATGCAGGGATACCGTAGAAAAAATGAGATGGCCGGACGGGAACATTATCTGCCCCAAATGTGGTAATGAAAGGTCTTACCGTATGGGAGATATGAAACACTATAAATGCAGGGATAAGAAATGCGGAACTAAGTTTTCAGTAATCAAAGGGTCAATATTTGAGGCTACCAAACTCCCCCTTTCAAAGTGGTTTGTGGGTATCTATTTGGTAACAGCCCATAAAAAGGGTATTAGTAGCTGCCAGCTTGCCCGTGACCTGGGGATTGGACAAAAGGCGGCTTGGTTCTTATTATCCCGTATCAGGGAAATGCTGCGGTCTAAATCGGTTGAGGTATTGGATAACATTGTAGAAGTGGATGAAACCTACGTAGGGGGCAAATGGGAGAACATGAGCAAAGACAAAAGGGCAAAGCAAAGGGAATCAGGAAAGGACAATAAAACGCCTGTAATGGGCTTAATAGAAAGGGATGGCAAAGCCCACCTGACGGTAATAGGCGAAAGGACGTTTAAAGAGATCATCCGGGAACGGGTAGATGAAAATGCCATGCTGGTTACGGATTCCCATTTAGGATACAGGGGGCTTAATTATGAGTTCGTAGGCCATGCAGTAGTGAACCATTCAGAAAACCAATTTAAGGACGGGATATTTCATACCAACTCTATTGAGGGAACATTCGGACTATTCAAAAGGATGGTTTTTGGTATATACCATCAGGTAAGCCCCAAACATCTGCACAGATACTGCGATGAATTTACATACCGTTTTAACTCCCGTAAAACAAAAGACGTTCAAAGGTTCATGGAAACCCTTAAAAGAACCGAAGGACGGCTCAAATGGAAAGATTTGACAGCAAAATAGTAACTTGCTGATATGGCAAAAGCTAAAAAATCAGCACCTAAAAAGACTACCCCCAAAAAAGCCGCTAAGAAAAAAGGCAAGTACGATATTACCGTAAAAACAGACCTCTCCTTTGAGGAACTGATGAAACTTGCTGTTAATACCCCACTGCCCAAAAAGAATAAATAATGCGTTGTTTAATTGCTATTACACTACTTGCATTAATACTTTCTTGTAAAAACAAAGGAGATAAAAAAATACCTGATGACGAGCCAACAGATTTAGTGATTCAACCAGTAACCAAAGAATATGATTCATTAAAAAAATATAGCTACGCTTTAGTTAGCGCAAATAGTGACAACCAATTCGAGGAAGGATATGGAACTTGTTTCTTTATAAGAAAATGGAATAAGCTATACTTGATTTCAAATGCTCACATTTTCCTTCAATTCGATACATTTAAAAAGGAAAAAATCAAAAATAATAATATAAAAAAATTAGTATTAGTATTTGACTGCGTACACAAAATATCGAAAAAAGATACAATCATTATTGATTTAAATAAATTCAAGAACGAGCCGATATTTGGGCAATTTGAAAGACCTGATTTATACGTTTATGAAATAAAAAATATTCCTAAAGGAGATACTATTTATTCATTAGAAAAACTGCTTCTACCAGATTATAGCAAATTAGTAACTGGGGATGACATGATTAGTTATGGATACCCATACAATTCTTCAATCCCTAAAAATGAGGCTTACTTAAAAATAAACCCGTCTGTCTTAGAAATGAAATTAGTAAAAGACCCAAAAGAGAAAATAATAACCAAAAATGGGAAGGATATATCTAAATTTCATTTTACAGCCTCACCAAATATTGAGCAAGGTAGGTCTGGGTCTCCCGTATTCTTTAAATCAAAGAATACCCCTTTTTATAATTTTTGTGGGGTTATAACAGCCGGGAACCATAAATACAAAACATCCTTAATTATACGTCCTGAAGAGTTATTTAATTTATTAAATAAAAAACGATAACCTATCCACAGTAAAAGCCTTCATCTGAATATATAATTATAGTATCCTCGTTAATTATTACTGCGCTGGAATCTATTATTTTAAAAAAATAAATAGAATCAATAATACTTGGTTTGTTATGCGGGTACGGCTTAGGATTATCGTCTCTCTGGCAAGAGCCTACAAATACCATAAGGAAAAATAATATTACCAATTTCATTTCCCATTTTAGATACTTGTTTTTAGGTAGGTGCTATTGTGAAAAAATCAGCTAAATCAATACAGTAAACGCATTGGGGAAAACTACGATACCTTATTCACATAATGTGTATATCTGGAGGTTTGAATTTCACGGCAAAAAAAGCATATTGCAGTAATGCAACCGCCGCATTGGGTTGCGGCGGCTTGTATAATACATAAGAAACACTGAAATTGAATGGGATAACGGTAATAGAGGGTCCAAACCTTGAGCCTCCCGAAATGTCAATTAGGTGTTTCTTTTTTATTGACCCACCCACCGGCTCTGGTGCTTTTCCCTTTCGAGTTCAAAATAGTGTAAAAAAAACTTCTAAAAAAGTACATTTCCACAGGCCTTGATAAATTCAGGTATTCGGGAATACCTTGACCTACTTATTAACAGATGTGCTTTTAATAGGTTTTACCAGCCTAATTTACACTACTCCTCCCTACCTCAAATTTTACTTTAAGTAGCTGTCCTGAAATCTTTTGCACCCGTTTGGGAAACTAATTTTCTAAAAATACCCTTAAAAAACTCCCTTAGTGTTATGTTTGATTCTTGTATTATAGTATTGATACCTACTGGGGAGGGGTAGGATTAGAAGTAGTTCCCCCACTACTTCCCCACTTTTCTGTGAATACGGTTCTTTCTCCTATTTTGCATTCAATCTCATTGTTATGAAAATACCCCTGCTCCTCCTCTTCGTTATTCTACTGTCAGGCGCCTGTACCAACGTGAAGGAACCCGTTTTTGAAAATGTGGAAAACCTGAAGATCGGTAAGCTGAACCTGTCGGAGACCGACCTGTCGGCCGACCTCCGGTTCACCAACGCCAATAATTTCGGATTGAAATTAAAGACCCTGGACTGCGACCTCTACCTTGACAGCAGCTTCCTGGGGCATTTTTCTAATACGGAGCCGGTAAAGATCCCTGCCAGGTCGGCCTTTTTGCTGCCGCTGAGCGGACAAGCCAAGACACTATTATTGATGGAACAGACCCGTAAGGCCTTTGCAGGAAAGGAATCACATGTACGGGTAGAAGGTAAAGCCCGGGTGGGCCGGTCAGGTTTTTACAAAACTATCCCCATCAGGTACACTGATACCCTGCTGATCAAATATTGATTTACCTCTCCAAGGCTTTAAAACCCTTGAGATAAAATAACGACTGATCTGCAAGGCACAAAAAAACCGGTCTCCGACCGGTTTCAATTTCATTCTATTTATTTATTGCTGGTATTGTTGGGGAGGTGCGGGAGGTAATACCTTAGGCTTAGGATGCCCACCCCCGTCTTCAAATTTTTTACAGGTTCTTGGCAAGCGGTTATACGCATCTTCCGTGGCAGGTACATCATCGGCGTCATACCCGGCATTGGCGATGGCGGTTTTAATCTCTTCGATATTGATCCTGTCGGTCAGGTATTTGACTTGCGTCTCTCCTTTCCTGAAGTTGACATTGATGAAAGTAACACCATCATAGCGTTTCAGGTAGGTCTCGATCCTGTTCTTACAGGCTTCACATTGTGCTGTCGGTGTTTTGATCTTAGCGGTCAGCGACGCTTTCGTTTGGGCAAAAGCCGCTGAAACAAAAGCCATACTGATAACAGCGGTAAGAAATAGTTTCTTCATGCGGTATGATTTAATAAAAGCAATTTACAGAACTCCTTTCCATTGGGCAGGGTCATCCCGCCACTTTAACAAAACATCCTGCTGATCAGCACCCACGATCCCTTTTTCTAAAGCCAGTTCGATCAGGGTAGGGTAATTGGTCAGCGAATAATAGGGCAAAGATGCTTTTTCAAATGCTTCCGTTGCAACCGGGAACCCATACGTGAAAATAGAGACCATACCAATTACTTCCAGCCCGGCTGCCTTCAGCACATCCACCACCTGCAGGCTGCTCTTACCAGTGGAGACCAGGTCTTCGATCACAATGGCCTTTTGACCTTTTTCAAAAGATCCTTCTATCTGGTTACCCAAACCATGTTCTTTGGGTTTTGGCCTCACGTAGATATAAGGCAGCTTCAACTGGTCGGCGGCCATGGCTCCCCAGGCAATACCCGCTGTGGCAACACCGGCAAGCAATTCCGCCTCGGGAAATTTTTCAAAAACCACGTTACACATTTCTGATTTGATAAAATCTCTTACATAGGGGAAGGATAATACTTTCCGGTTGTCACAATAGATCGGGCTCTTCCATCCACTGGCCCAGGTAAAGGGCTGTGCCGGATTTAATTTAACTGCATTAACTTGAAGTAGTTTTTCGGCAACGGCTTTTTCATTTGTCATGGGACAAAACTAATTTGATAATGTGACAATTTGAAAATGAACAATGAGCCAGGTAATAACTTTTATCCTCATATTATGTACATCAAAATTTTCTTCAACGACAAACCCCTTTTTCTCTGCGATCAGGTAGATGCAACCATCGAGCCTTTCCTGCACCATGACGATGCTGTCTTCATTGATGAACTGGATAATCATACCGTGAAGTCAATGATCCATGAAATGCAGCTGGAAAAAGTACATGCCGGGGTTTTTATTCACTCTGATTTTGAGGCACTGAAAAAGGCGTTCTTTAAAAAATTCACCTTCATACAGGCAGCCGGTGGCATTGTCCAAAATGAAAAAGGCGAATTGCTGCTCATCTTCCGCCGGGGTAAATGGGATCTGCCCAAAGGCAAATTAGATAAAGGCGAATCACTGGAAGATTGTGCCGTGCGGGAAGTGGAAGAAGAAACAGGGTTGAAACAGGTAAAACTGGTGGAGCCCTTGCTCATCACTTATCATACTTATCATGAAGGCACCAAATTCATACTGAAAGAGTCGCATTGGTACAGTATGAAAGTAATCGGCCAGCAGGAACTGGTGCCGCAAACAGAAGAAGATATACTGGAAACTAAATGGGTGACAGCAGAGTCACTGGAACCTTACTTAAAAAACTCTTTTCCTTCTGTAGTGGATGTACTGAAATTGTTCTTAGCGTATTGATCAATTCTTTCGTGGCAACACCGCTACGGTCAGACGGCTCACGCAAACCAGTTTTTCATTTTCATCATAGATCTTAATATCCCAGACATGGGTGCTGTTGCCTGTATGCAGTGGTGTGCAGACACCCGTTACATAACCCTCCCTCGCACTTCTTATATGATTGGCATTGATCTCTAATCCCACGCAATAAAATTTAGTATGATCAACCACCAGCGCAGAAGCCACACTACCCAATGTTTCTGCTAATACACAGGAAGCACCGCCATGCAACAAACCATACGGTTGCCGGGTACGATGATCAACGGGCATTTTCGCTTTCAGAAAATTATCGCCTAATTCCGCCCACTCAATACCAATATACTCACCCATGGTCCCCTCTCCCAGGGTTTTCATTTTATCCAGGGTAAGTGTTTGATCGAACCAAATAGCCATATGTTTATTTTAGAACTGATTTAGCAACAATATCCGGTAAGAAGGGTGCTGCATTACCGCCATTCCGGATGATATCCCTGACGATAGTAGATGCAACAGAAGTATATTTCGGTTCACCGGTGAGGAAGACCGTCTCGATATTTTTATCCAGCGTACGGTTGGCATCTGCAATTGTTTTCTCGTATTCAAAATCGCTGACGTAGCGGATACCGCGGAGAATAAAATGAGCCCCGATCTTTTTACAATAATCAATGGTCAATCCTTCATATACGGCACCTTCCACCCTGTCTTCATCTTTATAAATATCCCTGATCCATTGTAACCGTTGTTCTGCTGTGAACATAGGAGCCTTGGCAGCATTCAGACCAATTCCCACCACGATCTTATCAAACAGCGGAATGGCCCGGTTGATGATATCAACATGACCCAGGGTTAACGGATCAAAGGTTCCGGGAAAAAGACATATTCGCATGGCATTTCAGATTTTAGATGGGGATTTTAGATTTATTGCAACCACGATCAGCCAAATCTAAAATCAAAAATTTATGCTTTGTTTTGATTGGATAAGAGATATAATACCGCCATCCTGACGGCCACTCCATTTTCCACCTGCTGCAAAATAATGGATTGTTTGCTGTCGGCCACATCACTGTCCAGTTCCACACCACGGTTAATAGGTCCGGGGTGCATAATGACGATCTCTTTATGCAGGCTGTCCAGCAGTTTCCTGCTGATGCCGTAGGCCAGGTTATATTCCCGGAGCGAAGAGAACAACACCTGGTTCTGCCGTTCTAATTGTATCCGCAGCACATTGGCCACATCACACCATTCCAATGTCTCTTTCAGGTTATAACTCACATTCACTCCCAGTGCTTCGCTGATATATTTGGGGATCAGTGTGGGCGGACCGCATACCACCACTTCAGCTCCCATCTTTTTCAATAAATAAATATTGCTCTGTGCCACCCGGCTGTGCATGATATCGCCAATGATGGCGACTTTTCTTCCTTCGAGGCTGCCTGTTCTTTCCTTGATAGAGAAGGCATCCAGCAAACCCTGTGTAGGGTGTTCATTGATGCCATCTCCGGCGTTGATGATAGCCGCCGGAATATGCTTGGCTAAAAAATGCGGGGCGCCGCTGGCACTATGCCGCATCACCACCATATCCACTTTCATGGATAAGATATTGTTGACAGTATCTAGCAGTGTTTCTCCTTTGGCCACGGAAGATGCCGAAGCGGTGAAATTGACTGTATCAGCCGATAATCGTTTTTCCGCCAGTTCAAAAGATATCCTCGTCCGGGTGGAATTCTCAAAAAAAAGGTTAACGATCACCACATCCCGTAAGGACGGAACCTTTTTTACAGGGCGTTGTAAAACTTCTTTGAATTGTTCTGCGGTCTGTAAAATAAGGGAGATATCTTGCCTGTTGAGGTCTTTAATGCCGAGCAGATGTCGAGTGGATAGTTGCATTAAAAAGCGAAATTAGGGGAAACAAAGGAATTGATGAATTTGGATTTTGGAACGGGGCAGGTTGGAAAATTCCCGACTACCTGTTACTTTTCAATACAAGATCACTTCCTTCTTATCCCACTCCACTTTCACCTTTTGCGAGATGATGGAGTCAATGGATTTACCGGTGTAATCAGGCTGAATAGGTAACTGGCGGCTAAACCTTCGGTCGATCAACACACATAGCTCCACTTTTTCCGGTCTGCCAAAATCAAGCAGTGCATCCAGGGCGGCACGGATGGTGCGGCCCGTGTAGAGCACATCATCGATCAGCACCACTCTTTTATTTTCGATGGAGAAGGGAATATCTGTTCTGTTAGCTACATGCAATTGTTTGCGGATATCATCCCGGTAAAAAGTGATATCTAATTTACCATACTGGATGCCTGTACCCGGCATTTCCTTTTGCATTTCCTCCACGATCCGGTCTGATAAAAAGATACCCCTGGGCTGCAGCCCGATAACAACCGTGTTGGCGAGGTCGCTGTTATTTTCTAATACCTGGTGTGCCAGTCGTTTGATCGTAATGCCCAGTTGCTGTTCAGAAAGGATCGGTCTCAATAGCTTCAAAATTTGTATAAAAATAAGAAAGCTGGCTTCATTTTCAACCACTCATTTCTTTTGCCGTTTGCAATTGAGATGTACCTGGAAGCCGATGGCCAGCCCGAATGTATTGAAACGGCCATTATCATCTTTATATTTCAGCGAACTCCAGTTCAAAGTTGCTTCCACGGCCACATGCGGGTTCAGAAAAAAAGCCGGCCCGGCCGAAAAACCAAACTGCGATTTGCTTTCTGCATCAAAGCCATCGTATTTCTGGATACCGGCTGCAAAATTTCCCTCCAGGAAAATATTGGTCTTTTGTGCCACGGGTAAAAAATAATACCGGGCAAAGGGGCCGATCAGCAGGTCACGGTAACTGTCGCCGGCATCACTGTAATCTGTAAACGATGCACGGATACCGCCGGCAATTTTATCGGCAAAGAAATACCCTGCATCCGGCATGATATGCAACACATTGGTACTACTGCCACCGCCTGAGTATTTCTGGGAAGTAAAAGAAACAGCTCCTCCCGCCAGTATATTTCCCTGGCTGATCTGTGCGTTTGCTGTTAACGTCAAAAAACAGAGGACTATCAAACCTGTTTTATACATACACCCGCTTTTAAAAGTTTTTGTAACACATTCCTTCATTTTCAATTGCAATCTACTTCTTATATGAATCTTTCTTCTTGCGAAATGTCAATATTTTGGAAGCATGTCAGCAAAAATCAAGATATTGCTCCTGCATAGTATTTCAATTTGTACCTAAACCAGCGAAAATGAAAAAAACGACCCTCTTATTTTTACTATTCCCTCTGTTTGCGCTTGCCCAAAATAATTCAGGTATTCAATTTCAAAATTTATCATGGAGCCAGTTACTGGCCAAAGCCAAAACAGAAAACAAATTAATCTTTGTAGATGCATTCACCACCTGGTGTGGCCCCTGCAAACAAATGAGTGCGGAAGTATTTCCTGCAAAATCGGTTGGTATTTTTTTTAATGCCAATTTCATCAATGCCAAGATCGATATGGAAAAAGGCGAAGGCCTTACGATTGCTGAGAAATACCAGGTGGAAGCTTACCCTACTTACCTGTTCGTGAATGGTGACGGGAAAATAGTACATAAAGCTATCGGGTATTATGAAGTGGCGGACTTTATCAGTATCGGTAAAGACGCAAAAGATCCGGCTAAACAATTCTATACCTTAAAAGAAAAATATGATAACGGGTCCCGCCAGCCGGAATTATTATATAACCTGGTCATTGCAGCCAGTGAACTGGATGATAAAGATGCCGGTAAGATTGGGAAGGACTATTTTAAAACACAAAAGAACCTGCTGACCAAAGACAACCTGGAACTCATGCTCCGGTTAACGGATTCACCCCTTGATGAACATTATAATTTCCTTGCCAACAATGAAACAGAGGCCGGGAAGATACTGGGCGATACCGAAGTAAAAATGGCAATTGATAATATCGTATTGCGTTATGCCATTTCCAAACAGGATGAAAATGCCCCGGTCAGCAAGCAAATTGAATCCGTGGAAACCATTGCTAAAAAATACCGGCCAGCCAGTGCAAAGAATCTTGCACAGGCTTACGGCCTCTACCTGTCGTTGCAAACAGAAGATTTTGCTGCTTACGAGAAAATAGCACTGGAATACACCGACAGGAATATCAGTGAACTCAGTGCCATGCAGCTGAATGATATTGCCTGGAATTTTTTTCTGAACGTAGACAATAAATCTTCCCTGAGAAAAGCACTGGTATGGATACTTGAATCCATAAAAAAAGACAGCAACTCCTATAACAATGATACAGCCGCCAACCTTTACAATAAGCTTGGCGATAAAAAGAATGCAAAGGTCTATGCAGAAAAAGCCATCAGCCTTGGCAAAGCAGCCGGTGATGATGTAAGTGAAACAGAAGAGCTGCTGAAGACACTGAAACAATGATCAATGCAAGCAATAAAAACGGGATTTGATAAACTAACCTGTTATCAAATCCCGTTTGTCTATAGAATAGCTTATTATTTCTCCTGCATGAACGGATAACGATAATCCGTTGGCGGGTTAAAGGTCTCTTTGATCGTTCTTGCACTTAACCAGCGATAGAGATTCAGAATACTTCCTGCTTTATCATTCGTACCGGAAGCCCTGGCACCACCAAAGGGTTGCTGTCCTACCACGGCACCGGTTGGTTTATCATTGATATAAAAATTACCCGCTGCATTCCTGAGTTTATTCGTTGCTAATTCAACTGCCGCCCTGTCGGTGGCAATGATAGAACCGGTCAAAGCATACGGAGATGTTGTATCCACTAACTCCAATGCTTTTTCAAAACTGTTGGCCGGGTAAATATAAACCGTGAGTACCGGTCCGAATATCTCTTCGCACATCGTTACATAATCCGGCTTCTTTGCTTCAATGATCGTGGGCTGCACAAACCAGCCATCCTTGCTGTCGCATTTGCCACCCACCCAAATCTCTGCTTTGGGATCTTTCTTTGCGTTATCAATGTACCGCTTAATGTTATTGAAACTCTTTTCATCAATCACAGCATTGATGAAATTGGAAAAGTCTTCCACCGTTCCCATTTTGAAACTCTTTACACCGGCAATGAGCTTCTTCTTCACTTCTTCGGCAATATTGGAAGGAATATAAGCCCTTGATGCCGCTGAACATTTCTGCCCCTGGAATTCAAAGGCGCCCCGCAGCAAAGCTGTTGCCACCACATCAGGATCTGCACTCTTATGCGCCAGTACAAAATCCTTACCACCTGTCTCTCCCACTATTCTCGGGTACGATTTATAATTGGCCATATTCTTCCCGATCGTCTCCCACATATTATTGAACACACCTGTTGAACCGGTAAAATGTACACCTGCAAAATCACGGTGATTGAAACATACTTTACCGATCGTCGGTCCATCCACATAAATTAAATTGATCACACCATCCGGTAAACCGGCTTCTTTTAAAATACGCATCGTCATTTGCGCTGCATATACCTGCGTATTGGCCGGTTTCCATACCACCACGTTACCGCACATAGCAGCGGAAGTGGGCAGGTTACCACCAATGGCGGTAAAATTGAAAGGTGTGACCGCTAATACAAATCCTTCCAGCGGACGATACTCCATACGGTTATGCATGCCCGGTCCGCTGATCGGCTGCTGCTTATAGATCTCCGATAAAAAATGCACATTGAAACGTAAGAAATCGATCAGCTCACAAGCTGCATCAATTTCTGCCTGGAAGGCGTTTTTACTTTGCCCCAGCATCGTGCAACCGTTCATATACGGACGATACTTGGTCGCCATCAGGTCAGCAGCTTTTAAAAAGATACCGGCCCTGTTTTCCCAGCTCATATTCGTCCAGGTTTCTTTGGCGGCTAATGCAGCTTCTATCGCCTGTACCACATGCTTCTCTTCACCGGCATGAAAATAACCGAGGGTGTGTTTGGTTTCATGCGGCGGGTGCATGGCCACTTTCTTCCCGGTCCGCACTTCTTTGCTGCCAATATACATCGGCACATCGATCTCCTGCTGTTTCAGTTCAGCCAGCACTTCTTTCAATCGTTTCTTTTCCGGGCTGTTCGGGCCGTAAGAAAGAACCGGTTCATTCACCGGCATGGGATAAGAGAAAGTTCCGATAGACATGATTACTTGTTTATTGGTTTATTCGTTTACAGGTTAACCAGGTCAGTACCGTACATTCAGTTTTCCCTGGTTAACCAATCAACATATTAACTGATCAACTGTTTTCCTTCTCACTCATCAAATACGCCTTGATAAACCCATCCAGTTCCCCATCCATCACCGGGCCCACGTTCCCCACTTCAAAATCGGTACGGTGGTCCTTGATCATTTTATAGGGATGGAATACATACGAACGGATCTGGCTGCCCCACTCGATCTTTTTCTTCTTGGCATTGCTGGCATCTTTCAGCGCATTGCGTTTCTGCAATTCCAGTTCATATAAACGGCTGCGCAGCATCTGCATGGCCAGTTCCCGGTTGCCGAGCTGGCTCCGGTCCTGCTGGCACACCACCACGATACCCGTAGGTATATGCGTTAACTGTACTTTGGTTTCTACTTTGTTCACATTCTGTCCTCCGGCACCACCACTACGGGATGTTTCCATCTTCACATCGGCCGGTTTGATCTCGATCTCGATAGTATCATCCACCAGCGGGTACACATACACACTCACAAAGGAAGTGTGCCGTCTTGCATTACTGTCGAAGGGTGAAATACGAACAAGGCGGTGCACCCCGCTTTCTGCTTTTAAAAAGCCGTATGCAAAAGGTCCTTCAAATTGCAGTGTACAGGTTTTGATACCGGCGCCATCGCCCCATTGCCAGTCCATCTCCGTCACTTTCCAGCCTTGCTTTTCGCCATACATGCGGTACATCCTGGCGAGCATTTCGGCCCAGTCCTGGCTTTCCGTACCACCGGCGCCGGAGTTGATCTGCAATACAGCAGGCAACTCATCTTCGGGTTCGTTCAGTGTGGCCTTGAATTCGGCATCATCGAGCAGGGTCAGTGCTTTTTCGTAGGCCTCTTTGGTTTCGTCTTCGGTGGCATCACCGGCTTTCCAGAACTCAAAGAGCACAGCAAAATCCTCTACGGCGGTCTCGGCCGTCTCATAGAGTTTCACCCAATACTCATTCACCTTGGCGTTTTTGAGAATTTCGGTCGCCCTTTTGTTGTCGTCCCAGAAACCGGGACTTAACGAAAGCTGCTTGTCTTCTTCAATTTTATATCGTCGGTTCTCGACGTCAAAGAAACCTCCTTACCCCGGCAATGCGGGACCGCATATCAGATAATTTTTCGATTGTCATGCGGCGAAGGTAAGGATTATTTGGGAAGCTGTGGTACTGCTAGCGGCTTCGTTGCGCCTGCCTGCCGGCATTTTTTACACAGTTCATGGTAGCCTTTCGTCAATATGGGTCAAACTCACCGAATTCTTTTATGTGCGAAATTAATTCCTGAATATACCATGATTTATCAGTAGTGATAGCAGATAAAATACGAATACTGTCTACCCCTTTATGATATGCATAAATTATTGCTGCGAATTCCCTTATTTTAATTTCCTGTGATTTGTCCTTTATGATGTCTTCAAGATATATCAAAAAATTTGGTACAGATGAAATGATAGCTTCTACTGATTGTCCTAAAGAGCCACGGGAAATCATATTCTCTTCATCTACGAAATGAAGCAGCTTTTCTATGTCACGCTGCTTGAATTGATTGATTAAAGTCTTACCATACTCTCTCGACTCTTGTGTATGGCTGTCTTTGTAAAACAGCATATCAGGATGCCATGGGATTACAGACAAGTAATAAACAAGCATTTCTGGTATCTCTGAAACAGAATGAGTGTTGAAGTAATCAACAAAAAGTTTCCAAACTTCGTTTTTGTCAGCAAACTTTTTAAATAATGTATATAATCCTAAATAAAGTTCGTCAGGATTGGTTGATTTAAACAGCTCTTTTGCAAGCTCAAAATTAATATTTGGAACTTCACCAGTTAAATGAGGTATAAATTGTGTAATGAAAGTTGTTTTATTTATGATGTTTGCTAATGTTGGTTCAAATGAAATTACCGTGTCTGTTGGGTTATCCTTTAAATAACTTTTGATGTTAATCCAGTATGCACTGTCAAACTCAGGTATATAGACAATTCCGTATACTGGTAAAGAATGATTAGTCCAATAATTCCGATGGTCACCAATTGGGATTTTACAGAGGTTTGCTTTTTTGTCAAAATATGAACTTCCGGATTTTATTTGTGAGGCTATAAAATTGCCTGTCGGTCTTTCATTTTTAACAAGCTCAATTAATGCGTCAACTCCAACATCGTTTTCTTGGTCAATTTTTTGGAAAATACAATTATGGGCTTCTACTATTGTTCGAACATAGTTGATGCCTGCTTTAGCTGTTGCATTTGTCTTTAGATACCTTGGCATGTAGGATTAAGGTTACGCATAACGTCCGGGCTTGGCGCCGTGGCGATATTCCGTGTTACGTCAGCCGGGACTGGTGCTGATCAAAGATATGAAGATGAAAATATATTCTATTGCTGGGATTTATTCGTCAGATTGATATGCCGCCGAGCATTGTCATGTCGATGAGGATTTATTCGTAAAGCCGCCATGACGCCAAACCCCATGTTAGCAGCCGTTCAGTTCATTAACTCTAATAATTCTCTCTTTATAGCTGGTATGCTAGTAGGGTCAATTCGAAATTCGACCTTAATGCTATACGAATAATCATTATCTATGCGATCCTCTTTGATGTAATAACATGTCACAGAGAGGTGACCCAAGCCATCAATTGCTTTAACTGTTAACTCCAACTCCCCAGGACTCATGCTTTCCAATGTCACTTGTCCTTTTCGCTGTTCATCCAATATAGATAATTCCGAAAGAAACTTTTCAATATCAGAGCTACTTATCCATATGTAATTGTCGAAGTGAGTTTGAATATTTTCCGTCTTAATTGCAATTTGTATTCGATGACTTGGGTAATGTTCTCTTACTGATTCTAATTTAGCAAAGTCAATCCGTCTTGTCTTTGTTTCGTTCGTTATTGTCATTTTCAATTATTCTTATGATCAGGGAATGTTACAAATGATGGCTGCTAACACGTAAATTTATGACACTCCCGACTTCCTTTCAAGAAAAAAAGGCTTTGATTTTCAAGAAATTGGTCTTCGCAATTTCAATTGTTGTTGTCACAATCCACCATTCGCCATCTCCTCCAGTTCTGCGAAACTTGCAGTTTCGTAGCAGTATTCTATCTCCTCCGGCGATTCCTGTTCCGTCTCCCGCCTATCCCTTCTGTTTGCCGGGATGCAAACATTCTGCGTAACTTGATAGCAGCTACTTAAATTCAACAAATGAAATACGTATTGATTTTTTTGCTTTGCGTACCCCATTTAAGCAACCATGCTCAAACAACAACAGAATTTGATGGTCACAAATGGGAGGCTCCTTATCACCTGCCTGCACCAAAAGACTGGGGCATCGAACGGTTTTTGATCCCTATCAGTTTTGCTCCCTCCATTTCGTATAAAGGAGTGGAAGATATTCGTTTTGCACCCGGCTGGGCAAATAGTAAAAGCGAAGAATACTGGACCTATGCTTTTTTGTGGTACCTGGAGGGTAAGCTAAACATGGATGAACAAATCATCGCAGGGAATTTAAAAGCGTATTATACGGGCCTGTTTAATATCAATACTGATAGCGCCAGAAGGGCTGCGGTGAAAATAATACCCGTAACCACTTCGTTCAAAAAAACGGCAACTGCTACCGGCGACCTGGAAACTTATACCGGTGTCATTGAAATGATGGATTATATGCAACTGAAACCGGTAACGCTGAATTGCAAAGCTCACCTTCGCTATTGTTCTGACACGGATAAGACCATCGTATTTTACGAATTATCGCCCCAGCCTTTCACCCATACCAATTGGGCCAGCCTTGATCAGCTATGGACAGGGTTCGCCTGTAAAAAAAATTAGGAACTCTCCAACATAACTTATCTTACAGCAACTCATCAACAACCAACGACATGTGTTTTTCTGCTACGGCAAGTTTTGGCGCCAGTGTTGTGCTCGGTGCTATCGGCATTGTGGCCGTAGCAAAAGCTAAAACAAAACCGCAACGTTTATTTGCCAGTATCCCGCTGGTCTTTGCCGTGCAGCAATTGTCCGAAGGCTTTCTCTGGCTGTCTTTAAAAGATCCCGGCCTGGCAGGCTGGCGAACCTTACTTACTTACACCTTTCTTGTTTTTGCCATGGCCGTCTGGCCTTTCTGGATTTCATTGACCGTACGGCTGCTGGAAACAAATGCAAAACGTAAACGCATCATGAATGTACTGGTGGGCATTGGTGCCTTTGTTGCTATTGGCGTTTCGTATATATTGTTCAGTTACCCGGTGGAAGCCATCACTCCGTTCTGTCCCACTTGTCCCGGCTCTGCCACTCCCTTGTTCATGGAGCATATTCATTATGAATTTGCCATTCCGCCGCTGGTGAAGAAACTGATCCTTGTTTTTGACATTCTCTATATCATGGCCACGATCATCACGCCTTTAATTTCAAGCATCAAAAAAATGAAATGGCTGGGCATTGTCTTTTTCGGCTCTTATTTGTTTGCCGTCAGTTTCTATCATGGTTTTGTGATCTCGGTCTGGTGCTTCTTTGCAGCCCTGCTCAGCTTCGTAGTGCTCTGGATCATCAGCGACCTGCGGAAAGAGCCATCCTGATACGTTTTCAAACCGATGATTATTACCATTCGCTCAAATTTCACATTTCCGGTTGGGGAATCTTCCGTAAATTATGATAGTGAAAAGAGCAATGGCAATATGGATGGGCAGTTTTTTCTCCCTGGCTGCCGCAGCGCAGCAGCTCGATGGTGCCTGGAAAGGAACCCTGAGTATGCGGGGTTGTTTCCTGGAGAATAATATCGAACTGCAGATCAAAATGAATGGCCGCTCGGCTTCCGGTGATTCATATCATTTCCAGGATATTGACAACTATGTCAAGAAAAATTTTAGTGGCCACTTTGACCCGGAACAAAAGAAATTAAAAGTGGCGGAAGGTGTCGTCACCACCTGGCATATTCCTTATCACTGCAGCATCTGCGTCAAAGAATTTGATCTTTATTACAGTAAAGAAGGCAGTGTTGAAAAACTAACCGGTCGCTGGAGCGGCACGGTGCTGAACAGCAGTGCTGGTTGCAGTGGCGGGCAGATCGTTCTTACACGGATTAAAGAATCATCATTTAAAGAAATACCGGAGATCAAAGTGGATACGGGTACTATCCGTCTCGATTTTTATGATAATGCGGAGATTGACGGCGACTCCATCACCGTGAAAGTGGATAAGAAAGTAGTACTCTCCAACCAGCGGTTAACGGCCAAAGCCATTACCACCCTGATACGCATTGATCTTTCCAATACATTTCACGAAGTGGAAATGATCGCTAATAATGAAGGCAGCATTCCCCCTAACACCGCCGTACTCATCATTACGGCCGGTGAAAAGCAGCACCGTTTATGGCTAAGTGCAAAAGAAGAAAAATCGGCGAGGGTACGGTTTGTATATGATCCGCCTTCCGGCACTAACAGTCTTAGTTCCCGCTGACAGCATCGCAATTCATCCTTCTTTTTTGCCGGTTGACGATAGCAAAGCTGTTTTATAAATCAGTGCCAAATAGTTTTGCAGCTTAAACCGAAAATCATGCGATCATTGAGTCTTATCCTTGTTTTCTTTTGCAGCGCTGTGCATGCACAAAATAAACCCGATACGATCCGTGCCGGCGATCTTCAATTAAAATACCTGCCCCTGGGCACCCAACAATACCTTGTCTATATCAAAACAAAAGAAGGATTGAAGAAAGGTATCTGGCTTTGGGAAAGAACAACGAGCCGGGAACTATTTCATGAACAACCATCAATCACTATCCGCCAGCAATGGACAACCAGTGATACAGGTTTTAACAGCCGTCAAATAACGAGTGTGGTGAATGCAAAAGATTTTACGCCTGTTTATCATACCACCACAAATCCCAAAACCGGGAAAGAGGCTTATAACTTTCATACGACTGAAATAGTATCAGCAGATTCTGTAGCCGGCGCAGGGAGAAAAGATTTTAAAATCATCATTCCCGAACCGGCTTTCAACTGGGAACTGGACCTGGAAACCTTTCCCCTGTTACCCTTAAAAGAAGGAAAAACATTTGCGGTCAATTTTTATCATCCGGGTAGTAAAACGGGGCCGGCCTGGTATAACTATACCGTTACCGGCAGTGAAAAACTAAACACCACGAATGGTGAAACAGTTGATTGCTACAAACTTTATACAGAATATGCCAATAACCGTGGCAACAGCACCTGGTGGCTGAGTAAGAAAACACATGAAGTGCTGAAAATGGAAGAACATTTTGGCGCCATCACCCGGTATAAACTTAAACTGGCCGTACAGGAATAAAATAATTATTCCATCGTAATTATATCTCCTTCGGAAATGATACCTCCTGATAAGGGAACCAGGTTTTGCCCGAAAAGAACTTTGTTGTTCTGGCGGCGATAGCTTGAAAGAGTCACTAAAGGTTCAGTGCCCTTCTGCCCAGTTTGCTGATCCACCGTGGGGATGGTACATCTTCCACAGGGTTTTATACCTGCCATGCGGCAGTTGCCAATACTAAAATCTTTCCAGCTATCTTCTTCGTAAGGTTCACCACCTGTGAAAACAAGATTGGGGCGAAACCTGTCCATCGGCACTGGTTTATCTAACCGGCTGTTAAGATCATCCAGGGAAGCCTGCCCTATAATGAGTACCGGGTAACCATCCGCCAGGCTTACCTGTTCACCGTTGTGGGCATAGGTAATATCAATATTCCGCTGGTTATTTTCCGGGAAGGCAACGAGTTTGCAATTAGCACCCAATTTTCTTGAAAACCATTCACTGTGCTGCGGACTTACTTCCAGTACCCTTACCGTATCATTCCAGACCGTTGCTGTTATTTCATGAGAAGATGCTTCAAACGGCAGTTGTATGGTGTCGCCATCATACTGAATGTTGAAACCGCTGTTGGCATATTCCGGCCTGAATAAAGCCATGGCCGGGTATTCCCGCTGCGTCATGAACCGCTGTTGTTCATCTACCAGCATCCAGCGGCGGTCATGCTCCAGCCCTTTGGGTAAGACCTTTGCAGAGGGCATTCTTATTCCACCTAATGACTTAACAGGATAGATCCAGATCCCGGAAATTTGTTTTACAGGCATAGGGCAAAAATAAACCTGTAGCAGGACAACAGGTAAAGTTCTTAAAACCGGCTTTGCTGCAGTTTTCTTTTGCGGGGTTGACCAATAGTGAATATGGCACCGATATTCAGTTTGGTAGCAAAATCTGACCGGGCATTGATAAACTCATTCCGGTTATTGTTGAGTGAGAATCCCCCGATATTAGCAAACAACATTACTCTTGGTGAGGGCTTAAAGAAAATACCGGGTGTGAAGGTCAATTGCCTTTCCGTATACCTGTTGTTCAGTAGAACTGTTCCGGCATTTTTTTCATACACACTGACCTGGTTAAAGGCAAAGCTGCCATTCATCGTCCATCCCCATTTACGGCTTTTCTTAAAATAGCTGGCATATTCATAGAACACACCGGCACCATGTATTTTGATCGAATTATCCGTCCAGTTGTTATACGACCCATACCAGGAACGGTTATAAAAAATACCGGCCCGGCTGTGTTGCCCAAGACCAATAGAAACAGAAGGCTGGATACTGGTGATATCAAACCGGGCGATCCTGCGGCTGATATCAATACCGGTATAAATTTCTCCCTTATTGAATTGTGCAGAGGCATAAAAAAAAGAACAACTGGTGAGCAACAGAATAATAAACTTTCTCATGGTTAATGGTTTTGCCGAATGTACAATCCGCAATTGCCATGAACCAAGTCTAAAAGACGGCTTTAACTTTTTACTGGCAGGTGATCCGGGTTAATTAACAAAACTTAAGTAGCCATCTTCACGGCCAGTACGGTGGCTTCTCATTCAATAAAACAAGGCTTTAAATCTTTTTCAAAATCCATCTCAAATCCTTTAAATTTATAGTTTACAGAACGAACCCAAACCAACTGTTATGCACCGTGTTATTATCCCTGTTGATTTCTCCGATACAGCCCTGAATGCAGCCCGGTTTGTGGCCCTGATGCTGGCCGGTAAAAAAGATGCCCTTGCAATACTTTATCATAATTATAAAGACCCCTCTGACCAGGAAATGTGTATCAATTACCTGGAAAGCCTGAAAATGGAATTGCTTCATAAAGGAGATATGAACGTGGAGTGTATCACTGAAATGGGTGGCGACCTGATCGAAAATCTTTCCCGTTTGGCACAAACAAGAACAGCCACCCTGATCGCCATGGGCATTACCGGCAGAACAGCACTGGGCCAGAATCTAATTGGCAGCAATACCCTGAAAATGGTGGAATACAGCCTGATCCCGGTGATGATCGTTCCGGCAGATGCATCATATAAAGGAATTAATAATGTGGCGTTCGCTTCTGATTTTAATGATGTGGTAAAAACGACCCCGGCTGCCTTTATCTGTTCCGTGCTGGAAATGTTCAGCCCCAAACTGCATATCGTGAACGTTGATCCCAACCATTACGTTTCTATTACCGAGGAATACCAGGCGGAAAAAGAGAAATTAGAAGATATGTTCAAAGCTTATATCACGGAATTTTATTTTATTTCCATGAATAATTTCTTTGAAGCCATGAGCAATTTTGTAAAAGATTATAATATTGATATGCTGGTGACCGTACCCCGGTATCACAGCAACAGCGAAGCCCTGTTCAAAAGCACCCATACCAAAAAACTGGCTTACCACAGCAGCATCCCGCTGATGGCAGCCCACCAATAAACACATACTGACCATCTCCCCGTAATCTTTTATCTTTATCCAACTGCCGATGGCGGTTTACTAAAATTACTATGCATGAAAACTGTTATTGTACCTGTTGATTTTTCGGAAACTTCCCTGAATGCAGCCCGTTATGCGGTGAGGCTGCTGACCGGTTACTATGGTGTCAATATGATCCTGCATAACGTATATGACAAGCCTTCGCAGGCAGGAGAAGCACAGGATAAACTGGAAAAGCTGAAAACAGAACTGATGGAAGTGGGTATCGTAAAGATCACTTTACTGGCGGAAGAAGGAAGTGATTTTATCGCAGAACTGGAAAAGCTGGCCCGTCACCAGCAGGCTGACCTGGTCATTATGGGTATAACCGGCCGTTCTGCTATCGGGCAGACCTTTATTGGCAGTAATACGTTGAAAATGGTGGAACGGAAAGTGTGCCCTGTGCTGATCATTCCCCCGGACGCTGCTTATAAAGATGTAAAGAATGTATTGCTGGCCTCTGACTTTAGAAATGTTGTTGCATCCACTCCTTCCGTACCTATCAAAAAAATATTAAAAACATTCCAGCCCCGGTTGCATGTGATCAATGTGGACAGTGAACATTATGTAGCATTGACAGAAGAGTACCAGGAAGAAAGAAATAAATTACTTGAGATGTTCCGTGAATTTGACCCGGAATTCTATTTCCTTGGTTTATATGATGTGGATGAAGCAGTGAACCAGTTTGCCGCCGATAAAAACATTGATTTTATTATCCTCATTCATAAAGAACAATCGGTTTTATCCCGGTTATTTGTAAAAAGCCATACTAAAAAGCTGGCCTACCAGAGTTCGGTACCGATTTTAGCCCTTCATGAGTAGAAAAAACCTGTTTGGGCCTGACTTGATTGCACGGGAACAAAGCACTAACTTTGTTCCCGTGCTTATTTTATGAAGAGGAATTCAAAGAAAACAGCCTGTATATACACGTTTGCGGAGCAATCACTCCCCGCCAACTTCTATATTCCTGATTAAAGCCCGTTACAGGCCTCTCATCTCCCTTTACTGCCCATTTTGAATCACCGGCTATTCCGGATCTTTTTATTTAACGATTGATGACATGAAAAATATTAAACTGATAGAAGTACCATCGGAAATTGGCGCAGGTACCCGCGGCGCCAGCCTCGGTATTGAAGCTATCAAGATCGCTGCCCTGGATTTTATGAGTAATTTCTTTATCCATTTTCCGTCGGAAAAAATTCAGACCGAGAATAAGTTACTCTATGAACCCATCGAATCTCCTTATGCCAAACGCATCAAGGGTATTTCTGCTATTTATGAAAGAGTAAGCAAGGCCGTTTGCGATACGATGAAAAATAATTTCTTTCCTATCGTACTCAGCGGTGATCATAGTACGGCCGGTGCCACCATCGCCGGTATCAAAATGGCAAAACCAAAAAGCAAAGTGGGTGTGATCTGGATCGATGCCCATGCAGACCTGCATACGCCATACACCACTCCTTCCGGCAATGTGCATGGTATGTCACTGGCCGCCACGATCAATGAGAATAATAAAGATTGTGCAGTGCATGAACTGGATGAAGAGACGACCAAATACTGGAACAGCCTGAAAAATATTGGTAAGATCGCTCCGAAAGTATTACCGGAAGACGTGGTACTGATCTCCCTTCGTGATTTTGAAAAAGAAGAACGGTACCTGATCGAAAAGCATGGGATGAAAGTTGTTACCACAAAAGAAGTACGAACGAAGGGCCCGGAAAACGTGGTAAGAGCTGTTCTGCGTTACCTGGCTGACTGCACGGATATCTATATCTCCTTTGATGTGGATAGTCTTGACTCTTCCATCAGCAAAGGAACAGGCACACCGGTAAGCAATGGATTAAGGGAAAGAGAAGCGGAAGACCTTATCAGTAAATTTATGCAGAACCGAAAAGTTTGCTGTTTTGAAATAACGGAGGTAAACCCCACACTGGATAAGGAAAACCTGATGGCCGAGATCGCTTTCAATATCCTGCAGCGGAGTGTGAATGTTTTACTGATGAATTAAATTGTGTATGCGCCTTTTATTAGTTTCAATAATTTTTTTATTGCTTTTACCCGGAGCCCCGTTGAAAGCCCAGGCTTACTCTTACACTGATTCGCTGAGAAAATACCAGGATAACTATGTAAAGACACATGAAGTAGTGACCGGTAAGGATAAAGCCTTTATGCATTTCTTCCCGGTCACTGAAAAATACAGGGTGAAGTCCAAAATTGAAAAAGTGCCGGAAGCCCCCTGGTTCAAGATGGAAACATCAGGCAAAGAAAAAAAAACACACCGGGTATTTGCCATAGCTACCTTTATGCTGCATGATACGCTGGTGAAACTTCATATTTATCAATCACAACAACTGATGGGTATAAAGCAATATGCCGACCTGCTGTTCATTCCTTTTACCGACCGTACCAGTGGCGAAGAAACTTATGCCAACGGCCGCTATATTGATGCTTCTCTTACTGATATCAAAGGAGATTCCTTAGTCATTGATTTCAATAAGGCCTACAATCCTTATTGTGCCTATGTCAGTAACGTTTATAATTGCCCGATGCCTCCCCCGGAGAATGACCTGCCGGTAACAGTCAGGGCCGGTGAGATGAAATTCAGCAAACCGCATTAATGAATGGCATTATAAGATTGCCAATTTTTCCCTGATCTTTTTTGTTGTCATTGGCCCCAGTTCAAAAGAGCTATCCAGGCATTCTTCCAGTATTTCCCTTGCCTTCTCTTCCTGCTGATTTGCTGCAAATATAAAGCCGGTATGCAGCATGGCATCGGGTTCAAATGTTTGTCCATATACATAAGTGCTGGCGATCGCATAAGCTTTTTCTTTCTCTCCCTTGTTATAATATATCCAGGCCAGCCAGTCATAGGTTTCAGGTGTTGGCCTGTTACTGATCTCTTTTTTAGCCAATGCTAAGGCCTTGTCATAATCCTTTAGTTGTTCTGTATAAAGATGGATCAGGTATTTATTGTACATATCGCCATATCCTGGTTGTACGACTTCCTGTAAAAATCGCCGGCTGTACGACTCACTCTTTGCTGTATTACCCTCCCACTCTTCCATTTCAGCGAGTGTCAACCAGAGATCAGGCATTTTTGTTTGCGACAACAGGAATTGTAATATTTTTTTTGCTTCTTGGGTATTGTTATCATGTGCATAAGCGATCCAGGCAATTCCTTTAAGGGCATATAAATAGCTGCTGTCTTTCTGCAATACTTTTAAATAACTGTTATAGGCTTTTTCAATTTGCCCGGCATGACCATACATATCACCCAAGTTGGACAGTGTCCAGCAGTACAGGCTTCTCTTTTTGTCTTTTACTTTATCAAAAGCCTGCTCCATCTTTTCAATAGCTTCATCAAGGTTACCATGATGATCTTCCAGTTTTGCTTTACGTATAAGGTAATCAAAAGAGGATTTGTCTGACAGCGATGCCAGTTGCAGTATAGCATCTTTATAATTGCCCAGCTCCATACCTGCATCAAAATCCAGCAGGCGGTTAATAAAAGTATCTCCTTCTGCTTTTTCAGCAGCGTCGTTATACAATGCAGCATTGCGGAACTGGTGTTGTGTAACTGAGTTTTGAGAAATGGCGAACAGGATATCAGGGTCAGTATCTTTCAGCTTTACAGAACTTGCTTTCAATAAAGAATCTCCTTTTTTCAGTGCTGCAATATCTCCGGTTAGTTTAAACGACTGTAAATAAGCGGAAGCCAGCTTCAGCATATTCACATAACTGCCCGTATCTTTTTGCAGGCGTTGCTGCCAGAAATTTATCTCTCCGCTGACCTGCTGTTTCTGCTGATCCAGTATACCTTTCTTGAGAAACACTGTATAATCAGCAGGGTTTGCTATATCCTTTTTGTTCATACAGCTTACCAGTACCAGCAATATTCCAACAGGAAGAATTAAAATCTTTTTCATCTTCATTTGTTTTATAAAAGAAAAAAACGCCGGGTTGTTTTGCAACCCGGCGTCCTGCTAAAACTAATTAATTGTGCGGTGCTGCCAGGTAAGGAAATGTGGCTACAAAGGCTTTATCATTTCCATTCACATTATCTTTCGTGAGTCCCGGGTTTGATGCCCCGGTCGGGCCACCGAAGATCAGCAGCAGTTCGGTGTCGATCACATCATCTGCCAGTGCTCTTCCTGTCAGTACATTGGTGCCATCAAAGAAAGTAGTGGTGCCATTTGTCTTTACGTTCAGCACATCCGTTACCAGTAACCCGGCAAACGTGGCTTTATCCTGGCCGAGTGCATTCTGTGTATACCCAAACCCGGTCAGCACACTCTGGAACTGCGCATTGAAGGCAGCATTCATCGCTGAAGGTGTTGTAGTATTGAATTCATTCTTCCGGGCTGAGCTGACAAATACCGTATTTATTGCCGGTCTTGCCATCTGGTCGTTTTGTGTGTAAGTGCCTGATGTGTCAAAATTGTCTTCGTTCTTGTCTTTATCGCAGCTTGCTGTAACTATGGCAAGTGTGAGCAACAAACCTGTTGCTATTTTATTTACCTGTATCATGATTATTGGTATTAGAAGTTAGAAAGATTATTTAGTTTTTGTTTCGCCCCATACATTGATAGTAGCCGCGGTACCTAATAAGGTTTTAGGAACTTCCACTACGATGGACATTACATTCGTTCCGGCGAAGGAATCCACACCCGGATTTCGGAAAGCGGTTTGTGTACCGGCAAGTATCTCTTTGAAACGAACAAGGTCAAAGAAAAATGGGTCATCTCTTGGTCCTGCAAATACTTTAATACCATTTGAATTCGTAGCAACAGTTGGGGTAGCAGCAGCATAAGCGGTAACAGCTACTTCAGTTACCGGGCCATTGGTTTTCACCATACTGGTTGTGCCTGTTGTACCAGGTGCCACAGGGCCATATACTCTCATTTTACCATTTTGTACCAGGCATTGGATAACGAGATCTTCCACATTATCCCCCGTATTGTCAATGTTGATTTCATACATCACACCAGACGGGAATGTGGCCATGGCAGAAGCACCGGGAGAAAGCAATCCCTGGGTATTCAGGGCAAATACCATCTTCGTATTATCTGCCGGGCTTTGAAAAGCATAAATATCTGTAATGTCATTGCCGGGGCTTGTACTACCCGGGCCGGTTACTGCAGGCGCATCAATATGATCGGCTGCAAAGATGACTCCACCTGCAATGGCAACGCCAACGAGGATGCCTGTTAAGAGCTTCAATTTCATAAAATTTGTTTGGGGTTTGTTTAAATTTGATTTTTTGTACGCTATTCCTGCTTTAACAGCGGGAACACGGAACAGATACGGGATACGTTGAAGAACAGATTGAAAGAATTAAAAAGATTTTATTGCCACCCGTCAAAAAACAGGAAATAGTTATTGAAACTATTCTTTTCTTTATATCGTAGATATGTGGACAAAACCAACTACAATGAAAAGACTTAAGATCACTGTTTTTATTTTTCTTACCAGTATTTTATCTTTTTCGCTTGCTGCACAAAATGGCATTATTGAAGGAACGATAAAGGATGTTGAAACAAGATCACCCATCACGGGGGCTACGATTAACCTGTACACCATTAATAAAGGAGATAATACCGATGCGTTTGGCTCTTTTCGCTTTACCAACCTTCCGGCCGGCCAGTATGAGCTGATCGCTTCCCATGCGGGTTACAGGACTGAGATCATCCCTGTTGAAGTAAAAGAAAACCTGGTTTCAACGGTTGCTGTAAATCTTAAAAGAGGTGTTCTTGATCTTTCCGAAGTACGTGTAAGCAGTAAAAAAACAAATGGCCTGAATACACTCAGCCAGGTAGATATCATGTTACGTCCCGTGAATACATCACAAGATGTTCTTCGTATTGTACCGGGTGTATTCATCGCACAACATGCCGGTGGTGGTAAAGCTGAACAGATATTCCTGCGGGGTTTTGATATTGATCATGGTACTGATATCAGTCTTACTGTTGATGGCATACCCGTCAATATGGTCAGTCATGCACATGGGCAGGGGTATGCTGATCTTCATTTCCTGATACCGGAGACCATTGAGAAGACAGCTTTTGAACTGGGTCCCCATAGCACAGAAAGAGGAAACCTGGCCACTGCAGGTTATGTTGATTTTAAAACAAAGGATTTTCTCAGTAATAATAGTATTAAGATCGAAGCAGGTGATTTTAACACCCAACGCATCTCAGGGCAATTAAAAATTTTTAATAAGAATACCGAGAGAAAAAGGCAGCAGTTCTATGTGGCTTCTGAATACTTTCATAATGATGGCTATTTTGAAAGTCCACAGAATTTTCACCGCTTCAATATCATGGGAAAATACAATGCCTGGTTTGGTAACCAGTCACAATTAACGATCACCGCTTCTACGTTTGACAGCCGCTGGAATGCATCAGGACAAGTACCCGACCGGGCCGTAAGTAGTGGCCTGATCAGCCGGTTTGGCTCTATTGATAACAGTGAAGGTGGGAATACCAGCCGTACCAATTTCAATATCCGCTTTGCCAAACAATGGAAACGCAACTGGCAGTCTACCGACCAGTTCTATTACAGCAAGTATCATTTCAAACTGTATTCCAATTTTACGTTCTTCCTTGAAGATCCTGTAAATGGTGACGAGATCAAACAACGGGAATCAAGAGATATTTATGGTTATACCACTACAGCGGCGAAGACCTGGTTGCTGGGTAATAAAAAAGCTGTAACTGAATTCGGAGCCGGTTTCCGATATGATAACATAAAAGATATCGAACTCTCCAGGGCAGTTAAAAGACAATTCCTTTCCTATATCCAGAAAGGGGATGTGCAGGAAGGGAATGCATTTGTATATTGGGATCAGCAGGTGGAGCTGGGTAATAAATTTTCGATCAACTGTGGTATCCGCTATGACTATTTCCGGTTTGGTTACCGGAATGAACTGGTGGGTGAAACTGATTTCCGGAGACAAACAAAAGGAACGATCAGCCCCAAGATCAATTTGAACTACAGCCCGTCAGCCAACGTAAAAATATTCTTCAATAATGGCATTGGTTTTCACTCCAACGATTCAAGAGTGATTCTTAGCAACCAGGCCAATGATATTTTACCGAAAGTATTGGGGACAGATCTTGGTATCATCCTGAAACCGGTAAAGGCATTAGTACTAAAAACAACCCTGTGGCATTTGTATTCACAACAGGAATTTGTGTATGTAGGTGATGCTGGTATTGTGGAGCCCAGCGGGAAAACAAGAAGAATGGGCGTTGATATTTCCGCCCGGTACCAGGTCAACAGCTGGTTATATGCCGACATGGATATTAACCTGACCAGGGCAAGGGCTATTGGCGAACCCAAGGGTGAAGATTATGTACCACTGGCTCCCGCTTTTACCAGTATCGGAGGGTTGACAGCCAAATCAAAAAGTGGTTTTAGTGGTTCCTTGCGTTACAGGTTCATAGACGACAGACCAGCTAACGAAGACAATTCAGTAATAGCTAATGGTTATTTTATTGCAGATGTGTTACTAGGTTATAAACTGAAAAAATTTGACCTGTTTGTATCCATGGAAAATATCTTCAACCGGGATTGGAACGAAGCACAGTTTGATACAGAATCCAGGTTGCAGGGAGAACCTGGTTCCATATCCGAAATACATTATACACCCGGCACTCCCCGCTTTATCAAAGCAGGTATCAGTTTTAGTTTCTGATCAGGAAAAAGTTTTAGCAAGACCTTCGTCAAATGAACGGGGCTGGTAATCCAGTTCCCTTTTTGCTTTTTCAATATTGAATCCTGTCTTCGGGGGGCGTTTAGCAGGCTGTGTAAAATCAGCAGCAGTTACTTTTTTGAGGAGTGATTTATCCAGCTTGAGAAAATCAGCTGCTTTGATGGCCATTTCATAGGGTGTGAGTATATCTGCGCCGGATAAATGATAAATACCGGTAGCTTTTTTTTCAATGATCGCCACAATACCTGCAGCAAGATCTTCCACATAAGTTGGTGTTCTCACCTGGTCATTCACCACACTATACTCCTCTCCTTTTTCCAGCTTCTCTTTTACTATGCTGAGAATATTTGATCGTCCTGCCAGGGGTTTACCATATACTAATACCGTTCTTGCAATAGCCCAGCCAAATGCATATTCTTTCACGATCTCTTCCGCTTCCAGTTTTGTTTTGCCATAAAAATTAACCGGTGATGGAATATCTGTTTCACTATACATTCCTTTTTCCCCATCGAAAACAAAATCAGTGGATACAAAAACAAAAAAGGATCGATACGCCTCTGCATTCGTCAATAAGGTGACTGTTCCTTCCACATTGATGAGATAAGCCTGCCATTGTTCCTTTTCACAATCGTCAGGCTTGCTCATCGCTCCGGCATGAACCACTACTGATGGTTGATACTTTTCAAATAGATCGTGAACAGCAAACGGATCTGTAAAATCCATGGGTTCATAATCAAAATTATCAACTCCTGTGAAGGAAAGCCTGCATTCCCCTTTACCGGTAGCGATAACAGGGTATTGTTTTTGCAGCAGTTGCTGCACCAGGTAATTACCGAGGAAACCATTTGCACCCGTAACCAGAATTCTCATCTTCAAAAATAAAGCTATTACAAACAAAAAATCCTGCCATCAATGACAGGATTTTCCGGTTCGTTTGTCTTTATTATGGTTTATTCAATTCTTCCACCAGGACAGAAATTTCACTTTCGCTTTTCAGCTTTAATTTTTTAGCAGTGGCCACTTCATCAATTTTAGCAGCCAGTTCCGGCAATGCATCCTGCAATGCCTGCTTGCTGTTCTTGATCTTTTTAATTTTACCACCTGGTGTATAGATATACAGCTGCGCTGTAGTAATGATCTCTTTACGGCTGTAATCACCTAATGTAGCGGCATCCTCTACTTTTTGTGACATAAATTTCAGCAAATGTACCTTTGGACCGAGTGATAATACCTGATACACAGAATTATCATCATGCCCGTCAACTTCAGGATAACCGGCTTTGAACATCACATGCTTTATATTACCACTGTTATCTGCCTGGTCATAAGAAACCAGTTCAAAGAATTCCAATTTCAGTTCTTCCCCGTTCTTTAATACCATCACTGCATTATTGAAAATATTGAACTTGACCGGAACGCCTGTTACCACTTTCCCTTGCCCCAGTTCCACAGCTCCCTGCTGGTAATCGGCCGTTAAAAAAGGAGAGCCATTGATTTCCGCCAACGCAGGAAGACGAAAAGGTTTTGCCGGAAGTTCATCAATGGTACCTTGTTCAACCTTCACAGCCGCAGAATCTGTTGTTTGTGATTTCACTGCTGATACAGAAAAAAAGAATACAACTATAGTCGCAATAGTAAAAAAGGAAATGTGTTTTCTCATGTGAAAATTTTAGGATTTGCAAATATAGTGGCCGCATCAGTTCAATCAACACCACTCATCATGATTATTGACAAGTTTATTTTTCTTATTATTTTTTTATTTCATACCAAATGAAAAGGCCCTGCTTCAAAAATGAAACAAGGCCGGCTTCAATAAAAGATTGTATGCTAAAACGCTTTTTTAGTTCCTGGGATCGTTGGCTCTGTATAATTCATTCCAAGATTGTACATGGTAAAGCTCCAGATATCTGTTGCTTCCTCTATTTGTTTGCTGGTGGGTTTACCTGCACCGTGCCCTGCCTTACTTTCAATCCGGATCACTGTGGGGTTGGTGCCTGCCTGTGCTGCCTGTAATGCAGCTGCAAATTTGAAAGAATGGGCCGGTACTACCCGGTCGTCATGATCAGCTGTAGTAACAATAGTTGCCGGGTAACTTACACCAGGTTTTAAATTATGCAACGGCGAATATTTGGAGAGATAACTGAATGCGTCAGCACTATCACTACGTCCGTACTCCACAGCCCAGGCCCAGCCAATGGTGAACTTGTGATAACGGAGCATATCCATCACCCCTACCTGTGGAATAGCGACTTTGAAAAGATCAGGCCGCTGCGTCATGGCTGCACCGACCAATAAACCACCATTACTGCCACCCCGAATGGCAATTTTGCTTTTAGTGGTATATTTTTCTTTGACCAGGTATTCGGCAGCACCAATGAAATCATCAAAAACGTTCTGCTTGTTTTCTTTCATCCCTGCCTTATGCCATTTTTCGCCATATTCACTGCCACCACGCAGGTTCACCACGGCATAAATACCACCCTGCTCCATAAAGAAAGCATTACTGACACTAAAGCCCGGGGTTGAGGGGATATTGAAACCTCCGTATCCGTAAATCAAAGCCGGGTTAGTACCATCCAGTTTCATTCCCTTTTTATAGGTCAGGAACATCGGCACTTTGGTACCATCCTTACTGGTAAAGAAAACCTGTTTTGTCTCAAACTGGGATACGTCAAACTTTACTTCTGTTTTACGGAACAAGGTTGATTGGCCTGTTGTAATGTTATACCGGAAAATGGTCGGCGGATAACTGAACGAGGAGTAAGTATAGAAAAACTCCTTGGAATTAATATCGCCTCCAAAACCGCCGGCAGATCCAATGCCAGGTAGTTTGATCTCCCTAACCAGTTTACCATCATAACTATGCTGGTAAACCCTGGTGGACGCATCTTTCAGGTAACTGGCAAACAGGTAACCACCACCCGTACCAACGCCCTGTAACACTTCTTCTTTTTCGGCAATCACTGTTTTCCAGTTTTCTTTGCCCGGGTTCCTGGGGTCCACCAATACTATTTTATAATTAGGCGCATCTTCATTGGTGCGTACTAATAATTTATCGCCAACATTCGTAACTACAGAAGGACTTGTTTTAAAACCAGCGATCAGTAAAGTGAATTTCGGATCAGCTGCCTTCATGTCCTTTACCCATATCTCCGCACCGCTGGTTCCTTCAGACATGCTAATGACCAGGAAACGATTATCTTCTGTCATACCGGCACCCATATTACGTAATGGATGTGCATCATCTTTATAGATCAATACATCTTCAGCCTGCGAAGTGCCGATCTTATGATACCATACCTGGTGAAACTGGTTTTGTTTGCTCAGTTTGCTTTTTTCATCCGGCTCGGGGTAACGGCTGTAATAAAACCCATCGTCCCCTTTCCAGTTAAGACCGCTGAATTTTATCCATTTCACATTATCGGCTAATTTTTTACCCGTAGCTGCATCCAGCACAAAGGCTTCTTGCCAGTCGCTTCCGCTCATGGCTACTGAATAGCCAACATATTTGTTGTTTTTTGAAAAAGACCAGGCCCCTAATGCCGTGGTGCCATCTGCAGATAGTTTATTAGGATCAAAGAAGACCTCGGGCTTACCATTCAATCCTTTCTGGCGATAAATAACACTCTGGTTCTGCAAACCATCATTCTTGCTGAAGTAATAATAGTCGCCTTTTTTAGAAGGAGAACCATACTTAGGATAGTTCCATAATTCTTCCAGTCTTTTTTTCACTTTATCCCGGTAAGGGATAGTGGCCAGGTAATCATTCGTTACTTTATTCTGCTGCTGCACCCATGCTTTGGTCTCTTCACTGTTATCATCTTCCAGCCAGCGGTAGGGATCAGCTACAGAAGTACCATGATAATTATCTGTAACATCCGTTTTTTTAGTTTCAGGATATTGCAGCTGTGCCAACGACAGCAGTGGCAGGGAAAGAAAGAAGAAGGCCAGTATTTTTTTCATACACAAAAATTTATTGGCCTAAAGTTAACCGAAACAACAGCCCAAAGAGCAGCAGCCTGATAAATGGCCTGTCAGCGGGATGAATGATAAATTTTGTAATTACCTTATTACTGTGGGGGCTCCGCTGCTCAGCCAGGTAGCAAAGATTTCTGATACTTTCCAGCGCTGGCCTGCATAAAGCCTTGGGCGAACGATAATATAATCAAAGAAGTCTTTAAGATAGCCCCGCTGGCATTCCACCATGACATACAATACTCTTTGTCCTTTAAATTCGCCACTTTTTATTTCCACATCCATTGAAGGATTATTTTCCAGGAAATACTGGCCGGTAAACTGTATGTCACGCACCATCGAATCGATGAGTTTTTTTTCATCCGCCTCTGTCCATTTTTGAAATACACTAAACCGGTCATAAAAAGGCTCTTCATGTACGTTTTGTAATTCGATGAAATGAGAGGCAAGGCCTATGATCTGCTTCCGGTATATTTCAGGTTTATCAACTACTGTGTACAAGAGATCATTCTCTTTGGGAGTTATTCCGCTTTCCTTATAATTAATAGTAAAATAATAATAGTCCCCCTTAATGAGATGGCAACGGCCTGCACCGATCTCAGATGTATCAGCTTTGCCCTCTTTGTAAACACCTCTCAGCAAGCCGGGTTGCTTTTCCTTTAGCACAGGTCCACCGGGAAGATATACCTGCACCACTTTGATGCTATCGTTCAGGTCAACCATATAATTCGTAATGGGAAAGGCCCGCACCCATTTCGTGGTATCGGCCTGGGCAATACATCTTCCACCGGCAAAAAGAAATACGAAAAGCAATACTTTCTTCATCATGATGATTTGATTTACAACTTAACGCTGGAAATTTTCCTTTTTTCTGCGTACTGGTGGGTATTTATGTTAAGAAGAACTGAAAGATACTTTATAAGCTCTTCCGTGTTTAAAAAACACAATCAAAACAAAACCTTATTTTTGAGGGCCTTTTACCCTTCGAATATTCAAACGATTGTTCGTCTCAGACAAATAATTAATCAGCAGAAGATAGCAGAACAATACTATGGCAAAAAAAGTAACAAAGATCGGGGTACTGACATCTGGTGGGGACGCCCCTGGCATGAATGCCGCCATCAGGGCGGTGGTACGCACCGGCATTTATCATGGATTAGAAGTTTTTGGCATCATGCGTGGCTACCAGGGCATGATCGAAGATGATATTTTCAAAATGGATGGCCGCTCGGTGGCGAATATCATCCAGCGTGGCGGTACTATTTTGAAAACGGCCCGCTGCAAGGAATTCTATGAACCCGAAGGAAGAAAGATCGCTTACGAAACACTGAAGAAAAGAGGAATTGACGGTTTAGTGATCATTGGTGGTGACGGTTCCTTCCGTGGTGCTGTTAAGTTCAGCCAGGAATATGATATTCCCTGTATTGGTTTAGCAGGAACAATTGATAAAGACATTGCAGGAACAGATTTCACCATTGGATTTGATACGGCTGTAAACACGGCTGTAGAAGCAATTGATAAGATCAGGGACACCATGGATGCACATGACCGTATCTTCATCATTGAGGTGATGGGCCGTGATGCAGGCTATATCGCCCTGCACAGCGGTATTGCCACCGGTGCAGAGAATATCCTGGTTCCAGAACGAAAAACCAATATGGATGACCTGATCGTATCACTACAGGAAAAAGAACGCCGGAAAAAACTAGTGAACCTGATTGTGGTGGCTGAAGGAGATGAATTTGGGGGTGCTAACGAAGTACAAAAAGTATTAGAGGAAAAACTTCCAAATGCAGAGATCAGGGTTTGTATACTCGGTCATATTCAGCGGGGTGGTTCACCCAGTTGTATGGACAGGCTGATCGCCAGCCGGATGGGCTACCACGCCGTGGAAAGCCTGATGGAAGGCCGGCACAATGTCTTTGTTGGTATCCTTAATAATAAGATGCATTATATACCCCTTGAAACAGCCGTTAAAAATAAAGGCAAGATCAGTGAAGAGTGGATGAAGATCGTTAAAATATTAGCCAGTTAAATTTATTACAACAGGTGCTGGCGGCTGATCGCTGGTCCCTGTCTTTTCACCAGGTCAGCAACAAGTAACCAGAAACGAACACTATGAGCAAGAACATTGAAAAATACCTGCACAAAGAATTTGATAAAGAGGCAGGCCGTAAACATGCTTTTAAAAGAACCAAGATCGTAGCTACCGTTGGCCCGGCTTGTGATACCTATGATAAATTACTGGAACTGGTAAAAGCCGGCGTGAACGTTTTCCGCCTCAATTTTTCGCATGGAGATCATGAAGGTAAAGGTAAGATCATTGATATGATCCAGGAGATGAATAAGAAAGAACCGTACAATATCTCCGTGCTTGCCGACCTGCAGGGGCCTAAACTGAGGGTAGGTGACATTGAGGGTGGTTCACTGGATATCAAAGAAGGTGATATACTTACTTTCACTAACCAAAAACTGGTGGGCACTATGGAGAAGATCTATGTCTCCTATCCCGATCTTCATGCCGATGTGAAAGTGGGAGAAAAGATATTGATCGATGATGGTAAACTGGAAGTGGTGGTGAAAGAGATCACCAAAGAAAAAGATGTCAAAGTGGAAGTTACCCTGGGCGGATTATTACTTCCTAAAAAAGGAGTTAACCTGCCGGATACCAATATTTCTCTCCCCTCCTTAACTGAAAAAGATCTTGCCGATCTGGATTTCATCCTGACACAAAAAGTGGATTGGGTGGCTTTATCATTTGTAAGAAAGCCCAATGATATCATTGACCTCAAAAGAAGAATCACTGAAGGTGGCCATAAAGCTAAAGTGATCGCCAAGATCGAAATGCCGGAAGCCTTAAAAAATTTACGGGATATCATTGTGGAAAGTGATGGTATCATGATTGCCCGGGGCGACCTGGGTGTTGAATTACCCATTGAAGAAGTACCCCTGATCCAGAAAGATATTATCAAAAAATGTTTACATCGTGCCAAACCCGTGATCGTGGCCACGCAGATGATGGAAAGCATGATCGACCGGACAAAACCCAACCGGAGTGAGATCACCGATGTGGCTAATGCTGTGCTGGAAGGTGCAGATGCTGTAATGCTGAGTGCGGAGACAGCCACCGGTAAATATCCGAAGCTGGTCGTGGAAACTATGAGCAAGATCATTCATGAGATCGAGACCAAGGCCTACGATTATGACCGGGAAGAAATGCTGAAACCACAGCCCCACTCTCCTTCCTTCCTGAGTGATGCGATCTGTTATAACGCCTGTAAACTGGCAGAGGATGTCAGTGCGGATGCAATAGTGGGTATGACACAAAGTGGTTATACCGGTTTTACCCTGAGCAGCTACCGACCCAAAGCATTTTTATACATATTTACCAAAGAGAGATCACTGGTGAACCAGCTAAGCCTCAGCTGGGGTGTCCGTGCTTTTTATTACGATGAAGAAGAAAGCCTGGATGATATCGTATTTGACCAGATCGATATTTTGAAAGAAAGAGGATTTGTTACCAAAGGAAATGTAGTGGTCAGTACAGGAAGTACACCGATACATTTACACCTGCCGACAAACGTTCTAAAAATCACAAAAGTGGAATAAAAAATAAGCCGGTAAAACCGGCTTATTTTTTTAGATACCATTACTGCCAGGCGCAAAGTATCACTGCTGCAAGTATATTACCGGTAATATGATAACCGCTGTCAATCAGCGTTAATACCTGCGGTTTACTCTGGTAGAGATAAGAAATAGTGATGCCGATGGCTGCAAAACATACTCCTGTGAATACACCGAGTTTGATCCCTGATAAAAACCCAGATAACATCAGCCTGTACACCAGTATACCCAAGCCGATACAGACCACTAATTCCAGCAGGAAAGTGAAGGCCATGATGCCGCCCACCCCTTTCCTGGCACCGGGCTTGCTCATATCCACCCCGCTGCTGGCTATCCATTGATTGGCAAATAATAGTTTAGAATACCAAAGGGCTCCTAACATAAAATAGGCAAGTGCGGCTACCAGAACAGCCGGCCAATTCAACCCTTCGATGAATGAAGTATCCATGTTCAAAGCAGTTTTGGTGAATGTAAAAGTTAGGCAATCCTCTTCAAAAATCAAAAAACCTTTCTGTTGATAGCTGAATCACTTAATCAGAATCATATATGAGTGTAATAATAGAAAAGGGCCGCTGATCGTTGGTCAGCAGCCCTTTTCTATGCCAAATATCAATTACATTCTTTTGATCATTACGTTTCTGTACCAAACAGTATTACCATGATCCTGTAATGCGATCTTCCCTTTTTTATAGGTACCAAAATCTGGCATCTTCGCAAACTTACTGCCTGCTACCAGTTTTTTCCAGGCATCATCCCATAAGATGGTACTAACTACATTCTCCCCATTCAGCCATAGCTCCAGTTTGGCGTCCACACATTTTATTTCCACCTGGTTCCATTCCTCAGCAGGCTTTACGGTTTCTTTACTGGAACTGATCAGGTCATAGAGGTCGCCTGCCCGGTGCTTAATGATCTTTGAATCAGGGTGACCATTGTTATCCAGCACCTGCATTTCAGGAGCGGTTTCCCAGGGCCATTTGTACTTCGCCGTGTCTTCATGCACATAGAACATAATACCGCTATTGCCATCCTTAGCGATTTTCCATTCCAGTTTCAGGTGAAAATTTTCAAACTCTTCATCGCTTACTATATCCCCGCCATCTTTGATTTGCCAGTTTTCTTTCATGGTGGTGTCGAGGTATAAATTACCATCAGCTATCTTCCAGGCACTGCCCACAGGATTGCCTCCGTATTTGTGCCAACCTTTGGTGCTTTCTCCATCAAAGAGCAGTTGCCAGCCATCTGCTTTTTGTTGATCGGTCAGTTTATTCACTGAAGATCCAATTTTAGTTGTTGTTGTGTCTGCATCAGCCGGTTTTTCAGAACCACTGTTATTACAGGCTGTCATCGCAGCTACTACAACCGTTGCGGTAAGCAATCTTTTCATGTGTTGATTTTTATTGGTTGGGCCAAATGGAATTCACCCGGCCTTATTTTTTCAGTAACATAATATATTTCACCATTGCCTCGGCATCTTCCTGGGATACAGCCGCATGGGGTGTCATGTACGCTTCGCCCCAAACACCGTTACCTCCTTTAAGTATCTTGCCTGCAAGATGTGTAACAATTGTATCCGGCATACCGGCATACTTATTCGCTACATCCCTGTAACTCGGACCTGTAAGCTTGTCATCAATTTTGTGGCAGGTCAGGCAATCACTTTTAGCTACTAATGCCAATCCTTTCTGGTACACAGGGTTGCCGGAAAGATCATCGGCAGCTGCTTCTTTTGTTTCCGTTGCTTTGGCGTCTCCGGTACCTGTACCACCACTTGTCTCTGAAGAACTATTTCCACAGGAACTAATTACTATTGCCACTGCAAAGGATAAAAATATCTTTTTCATACTGTATTATTTTTAAGAAATTAAATGTACGGCGAAATTAAAGGTTAGTCTAATCCCAGCAAAAGCCTGTTTGTTTTTTCATCGGTTCCGCTGGAAGCAAAATCATCAAAAGCTCTTTCTGTAACACGAATGATATGCCGCTGGATGAACTCAGCTCCTTCTCTTGCCCCGTCTTCTGGGTGTTTAATACAACATTCCCATTCCATCACCGCCCAGCCGGGAAAATCATATTGTGTCAGTTTGCTGAATATGGTTTTAAAATCAACCTGCCCGTCTCCCGGTGAGCGGTAACGACCCGCCCTGTTAGCCCAGCTTTGATAACCACCAAAAGTGCCTTGTTTACCGGTAGCATTAAATTCGGCATCTTTTACATGAAAAGCTTTTATCCGCTCATGATAAAAATCGATATATTGAATATAGTCCAGTTGCTGCAATACAAAATGGGATGGATCATATAATAAACAGGCACGGGGATGATTATTCACTTCTTTTAAAAACATTTCATAGGTAACACCATCAAACAAATCTTCACCGGGATGTATCTCGTAACAAACATCCACGCCACATTCATCAAAATAATTAAGAATCGGTGTCCATCGTTTACCGAGTTCTTTAAATCCTTCTTCCACCAAACCCGCAGGCCGTTGCGGCCAGGGATGAAAGGTATGCCATAATAAAGAGCCACTGAATGTGGGATGGGCTGTTAATCCTAAATGCTGTGATGCTCTCGCCCCGTATTTCACCTGCTGTATGGCCCACTCCGTTCTTGCTTTCGGATTACCACGCAACTGTTCCGGTGCAAAACCATCAAACAAAGTATCATATGCAGGGTGTACTGCCACCAACTGGCCTTGCAAATGGGTGGACAGTTCCGATATCTCAAGGCCGCAATCATTAATGATGCCTTTAATCTCATCAGCATAGGTCTTACTCTCGGCAGCTTTTTGCAGATCAATACAGCGGGGGTCCCAGGTGGGAATTTGTACGGCTTTAAATCCCAATGATTCTGCCCAAAGACAAATAGATTTTAAATTATTAAATGGCGCATTATCACCCAGGAACTGGGCTAAAAAAATAGCCGGGCCTTTTATAGTAGTCATAGTCAGTTAATATTAATGATTGAAAAACTAAACAGTGAAATCGATCCATTTTTTTTGAGCCTGCCCCGAGGCAATTACATTCTCAATAAAAGCCATCCCTCTAATTCCTTCTTCCACACCGGGAAAATCAAGCCACTCTGCTTGCGGTGTTTCCCCATTGATCCTTGCACGAACCGTCAAAGTGAAATTGCGGTATAAATTGGCGAAAGCCTCGAGATAGCCTTCCGGGTGGCCAGCCGGTGTGCGGCAATTATGTTTGGCAAAAGAATCGAGATAGCCTGAACCGGCCCTGTATATCTCGCTGGGTTTATCCAGCCATTTCACTAATAAAGTATTGGCATCCTCCTGTTTCCATTCAATGCCTCCTTTTTCGCCATATACTCTTATTTTGACATTATTCTCTTCCCCCGCTGCAATCTGTGTGGCCATCAGCACCCCGCTTACGCCATTATTAAATTTCAAAAACGCTGCCCCGTCATCATCCAGCATTCTTCCTTCCACGATCGTGTTGATATCAGCGCAGATCTTTTCTACTTTCAAACCGGTAACATATTCTGCCAGGTTAAAGGCATGGGTACCGATATCACCCATTGAGCCTGCTTTACCGCTGCGTTTGGGATCGGTGCGCCAGGCCGCCTGTGCCTGTCCTGTTTTTTCCAGTGAAGTACTGAGCCATCCCTGCGGGTATTCCACGTACACTTTCCTGATCTTCCCCAACGCTCCGCTTTGCAGGAAACGTCTGGCCTGTTTCACCATCGGGTAACCAGTATAGGTATGACAGAGTAACAAGGTAAGACCGGTTTGCTCCAGTTTCGCTTTGAGTTGTTTGGCTTCGTCCAGTGAAAAAGTAATCGGTTTTTCGATCACCACATGAAAGCCTTTATCCAGTGCCATCATCGCCGGATCAAAATGAGCAAAGTTGGGAGTAACGATACTGACAAAATCGATCCGTTTATCAGCCGGCAGGGCGGTTTCTTTCTCCAGCATGATTTTATAATCAGTATATATCCTGTCTTCATCCAGGAAAAGCTCCTTCCCTGAATCAATGGCTACTTCCGGACGAATGCTGAGGGCTCCGGCCACCAATTCCACCTGTCCGTCCATATTAAAGGCAAGCCTGTGCACCGCACCGATAAAAGCGTCTTTACCACCACCGATCATCGCCATCCGTAGTTTCCTGTTTTTCATCGCAAACGTTTGAAGTTAATAGTATGTATTAAAATGCTAATATAGTATTGGAAAAATGTATAAGGTGAACTATTATATGTGCTTAAAAATAGTACATTTAGTTTTTCTAAATCATTTTTACGAAACTAACGATTCAACAAATTCACTTGCACATGAAATCTACGACCCGTATTCAGCTTTCCGTAATGATGTTTCTTGAATTTTTTATCTGGGGTGGATGGTTTGTGACACTAGGGACCTTCTTGACAGCTAATCTTAATGCAACCGGCGGTCAAAGCTCTGATGTTTTTTCTACTCAATCATGGGGAGCCATTATTGCCCCGTTTATCATCGGGTTAATTGCTGACCGCTTTTTTAATGCCGAAAAAATACTTGGCGTTTTACATCTCGCCGGTGCCGGGTTAATGTACATGATGTACAGCTCAGATAATATTTCCAGCTTTTACCCTTATGCATTAGGATATATGATTCTTTATATGCCTACTATTGCACTTACCAATTCCGTTGCCTTTAACCAGTTAAAAGATCCGGAAAAAGAATTCTCTGGGCTAAGAGTGTGGGGAACAGTGGGCTGGATACTCGCCGGGCTACTGATCAGCTACCTGTTTCATTGGGATTCTAAAGAAAATGTAAGTAATGGGTTATTAAAAAATACTTTCCTTTTATCCGGTGCCGCAGCATTCGCACTTGGGTTGTTTAGTTTTATACTACCAAAAACGCCTCCCAAAAAGGCAACAGGCGAAAAAGTTACTTTAAAGGAAATCATTGGTCTTGATGCATTGAAACTCTTAAAGGACAGGAATTTTGCAATTTTCTTTATTTCATCTGTGCTCATTTGCATTCCCCTTGCTTTTTATTACCAGCATGCACATGCTTTTTTAACCTATACAGGTATGTCTGACCCTACCGGGAAAATGACCATTGGCCAGATTTCAGAGGTTTTGTTTATGCTATTACTTCCGGTATTTTTTAAAAAATTTGGGTTCAAAAAAACAATACTCGTAGGCATGCTTGCTTGGGCATTGAGATATGTATTGTTTGCTTATGGAAATGCAGGTGAATTAAGTTTTATGCTGCTGCTTGGGATTGCATTGCATGGCATCTGCTACGATTTCTTTTTTGTTTCCGGTTTTATATACACCAATTCAAAAGCCGGGGAAAAATATAAAAGTGCGGCACAAGGGCTTATTACTTTAGCTACTTACGGTGTCGGCATGCTGGCAGGGTTTAAAATTGCGGGAATTATTAAAGATGCTTATACAATTACTGATGGCTTTGATTATAAAATGATCTGGCTGATCCCTGCAGCAATCGCAGCTGCTGTCTTTTTATTATTTGCGATTTCTTTCAGAGACGAAAAGAAAGCCAACTAAATCATTACTAAAGATGGATAACCAGTCCTCAAGAAGAAAATGGCTTAAACATGCAGCAGCCGGTTCACTGGCAGTTACCGCTATTCCTACATTGAGTTCTTTCATTTCCCCTTCTGAAAATGAATATGCCTTGAAAGGAAATATCAACCATTCCGTTTGTTCCTGGACCTACAATTTTATTCCGCTGGAAGAGCTTTGCGGCCTGGTGAAAAAACTAAGATTTTCTGCGATTGACCTGCTGGCTCCCAAAGACTGGCCAACCGTTCAGCAGCATGGTATCACCTGTTCCATGTGTTATACGGCGGGTAAAATAAGTTTAACAGAAGGATGGAACGATAAAAAAAATCACGAATGGCTGATCAAAGATTTTACTGAAGCCATTCCACTCGTATCAAAAGCGGGTTATAAGAACCTGATCTGTTTCAGCGGTAACCGTAATGGCATGGATGATGAAACTGGAATGAAGAATTGCGTTGAAGGGTTAAAAAAGATCATGGCCCTGGCAGAACAAAACAATGTTATCATCCAGATGGAATTATTCAACAGCAAAGTGGACCATAAAGATTATATGGCCGATAAAAGTGCCTGGGGCGTTGAATTATGCAAGCGGCTGGGTTCGCCCAACTTCAAACTGTTATATGATATCTATCACATGCAGATCAACGAAGGCGATGTGATCAGAACCATACAGGATAACCACTTTTATTTTGGTCATTATCATACAGCAGGTGTGCCGGGCCGGCATGAAATAGATGAAACCCAGGAGCTCTTTTACCCGGCTATCATGAAAGCCATTCTTAACACCGGCTACCAGGGATACGTGGCCCAGGAATTCATTCCTTCCGCCAAAGAAAATAAAGACAAGCTATCCGCTTTGAAAAAAGCGATCAAAATATGTGATGTGTAAGTAAGAAACCCATTTAAAACGAAAACCCGAAAATCAAACGCATGGCTGACAATCAATTTGACGCAATCGTAATCGGCTCCGGTATCAGCGGTGGCTGGGCCGCCAAAGAGCTAACTGAAAAAGGCCTTAAAGTGATTATGCTGGAACGTGGCCGGAATATTGAACATATCAAAGATTATGTGAATGCCACAAAAGAAAGCTGGGAATTTCCTCACCGCGGCGGCCGTACCCAGCAAATGATCAATGATTACCCGGTATTAAAAAGAGATTACCCGCTGAATGAAACGGTACTCGATTATTGGGTAAAAGATAAAGAAAGCCCTTACACCGAAGTAAAGCGTTTCGACTGGTACCGGGGTTATCATGTGGGTGGCCGTTCCTTAATGTGGGGCCGCCAGAGTTATCGTTTTAATAAATGGGATTTTGAAGCCAATACGAAAGATGGTATCGCCGTTGACTGGCCGATACGCTATGATGATATAGCTTCCTGGTATAGTTATGCAGAAAGATTTGCTGGTATCCAGGGAAGCAAAGATGGTTTGGAAGTATTGCCGGATGGCGACTTCATGCCTGCCATGGAACTGAACTGCGTGGAAAAAGAAGTAAAGAAAAGATTGCTGGAGCATTATAAAGGCACCCGGCATGTCATCATTGGCCGTAGTGCAAATATCACCGTGCCGCATTACGACAGAACTAATTGCCAGTATCGTAACCGTTGCTGGAGAGGTTGTCCTTTTGGTGGCTATTTCAGTACACAATCTGCCACATTACCAGCAGCGATGAAAACAGGCAACCTCACTCTCCGCCCCTTCTCTATTGTAACAAGAATACTTTATGATAAGGATACAAAAAAAGCAACTGGTGTGGAAATACTCGATGCAGAAACAAACATGACTTATGAATACAAATCGAAGATCGTTTTCGTTTGTGCGTCTGCGTTGAATTCTACCTGGGTATTGATGAATTCTGCAACGGATGTATGGGAAGGTGGATTGGGCAGCAGCAGTGGTGAACTGGGCCATAATGTAATGGATCACCATTTCAGGGCCGGTGCTAGCGGTACTGTAGAAGGTTTTGAAGATAAATATTTATACGGCCGACGGCCAACAGGCATCTATATCCCCCGTTTCCGGAATATCTATGATGACAAACGGGATTATATCAGGGGATTTGGCTACCAGGGTGGTGCCGGTCGTGGACGTGGTGTTGAAATAGCGGAAATGACTGTTGGTGCTGACTTAAAAGAAGCGTTGAGTGTTGCCAGTGATAACTGGAATATGGGTATCACCGGCTTCGGCGAAATGCTGCCTTATCATGAGAATAAAATATACCTGGATAAAGAAAAGAAAGATAAATGGGGTTTACCGGTCCTTGCTTTTGATGTGGAGATCAAAGAGAATGAAAAGAAGATGCGGATTGATATGATGAATGATGCCAAAGAAATGCTGGAGGCTGCCGGTGTTAAAGATGTAAAGACGTATGATCATGGTTATGCGCCGGGCATGGGTATCCATGAAATGGGAACTGCCCGGATGGGCCGTGATCCGAAGACATCAGTACTGAATGGCAACAACCAGGTTTGGGATGCGAAGAATGTATTTGTAACTGACGGAGCTTGTATGACATCGGCTTCTTGCGTGAACCCTTCGCTTACCTATATGGCATTGACAGCAAGAGCAGCCCATTTTGCCGTGGAAGAATTGAAAAAAGGAAATCTTTAATCACTAACTCAAAATCGTTAGATATGGATCGCAGAGAACTACTGAAAATGATCGCTGTTGTTACCGGTGGTGTCGTCATCGGTGGTGAAGTATTTTTAACAGGCTGTAAAACGGCTGGCAAAACCGAAGCAGGCTTTACTGCTGCTAATATTGCCCTGCTGGATGAAGTGGCTGAAACCATCATTCCTGCAACGGCAACACCGGGTGCAAAAGCAGCGAAAGTGGGTGAGTTCATGAAGGTCATGGTCACTGACTGCTATACACAAAACCAGCAAACAGCTTTTACCAATGGCATTGCACAATTAGAAGAAGCCTGTAAAAAAGCAACCGGTAAATCTTTTATAGAATGCACACCGGAGCAACGTCACGACTTCTTAGTCAGTCTTGAAAAAGAAGCCAAAGAATTTAATACGAAAAGAGACGAAGCCGATAAACCGAAACGGGAAGCGTTGAAAGCAGAAAATGAAAAACTGCCCTGGAAAGATCAGAAAGAATTTGAAGCTACTCCCAGTCATTATTATACAATGATGAAACAACTGACCCTGCTTGGATTCTTTAGTTCCAAAACGGGAATGACAGAAACCTTACGTCATATCCCGGTACCGGGTAAATTTGACGGGGCGTTTCCTTATGCCAAAGGAGATAAAGCCTGGGCTGAATAATTATAACACCCTTAAAATTAAAAGATGCAATACAACAGAAGAAAATTTATAAAAATAACCGGTGGGGTTACCACGGGTTTTGCATTAAGCGGTTTAACCGGAATGTCCATTTTCTCTTCCTGTGAAGAAGCGGCGAAGATCAAAAAGTTTGGTATCCAGTTATACACCCTGAGAGATGTGATAGGAACTGATCCGAAAGGTGTTTTGAAACAGCTTTCATCTTTTGGTTATAAGCAGATCGAAAGTTATGAAGGAGCACAGGGTATGTTCTGGGGAATGAGCCATACCGATTTCAAAAAATACATGGATGATCTTGGCATGTCCATCGTTTCTTCGCATTGTGATATCAATAAAGATTTTGAAAAGAAAGCGGCGGAAGCAGCGGCGATCGGGATGAAATACCTTATCTGCCCCTGGAAAGGACCGCAAAAATCACTGGATGATTTTAAAAAATTCACCGATGAGTTCAACCAGAAAGGTGAGATCTGTAAAAAGAATGGTATCCGGTTCGCTTACCATAACCATGACTATACTTTTAAGCCATTAGAAGGACAACTGCCACAGGATGTGCTGGTGAATGGCACGGATGCATCGTTAGTAGATTTTGAACTGGATATGTATTGGGTAGCTGCTGCCAATGAAGATATTGAAGCCTGGTTAAAGAAATATCCCAGCCGTTTCCGGCTTTGCCATGTAAAAGACCGCAGCAAAACACCGGGAACCGATAATGGAAAGAATTCAGTTGACCTTGGTACCGGTGCAATTAACTGGAGCAGTGTATTGAAAACAGCCAAAGCAAATGGTATGGAGTATTTTATCGTAGAACAGGAAGCTTATCCCAATGGCAGTTCTACCGAAGCATCGAAAGTGAATGCAGGGTATATGAAGAAGTTGAAGATTTAACCTGGTTAGAATAATGAATTACGCAAAGCCCTGACTTCGTCGGGGCTTATTGCATTATTCATATAACTCTCTGCCGAATCTTCAAACGCCGGATGAATAAATTCCATTTTGCTTTTTTCTTTGCCTCGTAAGGAAGAATGAAATTCCGTGCAGCCCGTTTTTTCCGCCAGCATTTTAATATTTTCTTTTCGGACACCACTCCCGGGCATGATGATGATACGATCTCCGCTCATGCGATTCAGGTCTGCTATTAATTCCATACCATCCGGGGCAGCCGGTTCTTGCCCCGAAGTCAGTATCCGTTCGCAGCCAATCTCCACCAGTTGCTCCAATGCTTCAAAAGGATTGCTGCAACGATCAAAAGCCCGGTGAAACGTAACGCTTAAGGGATAAGCTGCTTCCACGAGTGCTGCTGTTCTTTTTTTATCTATACTTCCATCGCTGTTTAATAAACCGATGACCACTCCATCACAACCCAGTTGTTTACAGAGTTTCACTTCTTTCAGCATAATGGAATATTCCTCTTCAGTATATAAAAAATCACCACCTCGTGGCCGGATGATGGGAAATAATTGAACCGTAAAAGCTTCCCGGCATTGTATGATAGTACCATAAGATGGTGTCGTTCCGCCTTCCGCTAAATTGGCACAAAGTTCTATCCGGTCTGCACCACCTTCCACCGCCGACTTTGTTGTTTCAAAATCGGAAGTAGCTATCTCAATGATATACTTTATGGGTTCCATAGTAATTTTCAACTTTAGGCTTAAGTCTCCCCTTCGTGGGAGATTTAGAGGGGGCTTATGGCATTACAAATTTCGCTTTTACCAATTCTTCCCTGGTTCCATTCTTAATAGCAAAACTGAAACCCTGGTGGATGGCATAAGCACCTACCTGTCCCTTTTTATTGAGAGCCAGGAAGGCCACCTGGATATCTTTTGCTTTTTCCTTCTTGATCTTTACAATTCTTTCAATCACTTTTTTACAGGCTGCTTCGGGTGATAATCCCTGGCGCATTAGTTCGACCACGGAATGGGAGCCAGCAACTCTTATCACATCTTCACCCTGCCCGGTAGCAGTGCAGGCTCCGACTTCGTTATCTACAAACAAGCCGGCCCCGATGATCGGTGAATCACCCAAACGGCCCCGCATTTTAAAACCGGCGCCGCTGGTGGTGCAACTACCACTAAGGTTTCCATTGGTATCCATTGCCACCATACCGATCGTATCATGGTTCCATTCACCATTGTCCAGCTTATGTGGAGCAAACGGGCCATGGCCCTGCTTATTTTCTACGTTTATAGCTGGTGATTTGTAATGTGATTCTTTTAACCAGTTATCATAATTGATCTGTGCTTCCGGTGAGAGTTTTTGTTCCTCCAATGGGAATCCTTCCGCCACGGCAAATTGTTGTGCCCCGCTTCCCACCAGCATCACATGCGGCGTTTTTTCCATCACTCTTCTCGCCACAGCAATCGGGTGTTTGATCCGTTCTAAAAAAGCCACACTGCCGCAATTAGAAAATTCATCCATGATACAGGCGTCCAGTGTTACAAAACCATCCCGGTCAGGATTAGCCCCGAGTCCCACGCAACAGTTCTTAGACGCTTCCGTCACCATCACTCCTTTCTCCACTGCATCCAATGCCCTGCCTCCTTTTCCCAATACTTCCCAGGCAGCCTTATTGGCAGCCAGACCGGCATCCCAGGTGGATATCACCACGGGTTTTCCCTTTACAGCAATTATTTCCGGGGAAGCTGAAGCAACTTTGCCAAGCAATAAACCAAGGGATCCAAAGGCCGAGGATTGAATGAACTTTCTTCTGTTGAACATGTTAACCTGTTATATCCTCCGAAATTAAAGGATTCAGTTTCAGCAGGCAAAAAATGAAAGTGCAAGCCCCGTTTATTTATTCACAACCGGGAATAAGCTTAACAAAGCAATAAGAAGAAATATTTGATGTTTAAACATTGATTATCTATATTTGTACTTTAAAACAAGAAAAATGAAAATCGAGATCATATCAGGAAGTCCAAGAATCAACAGTGTTACCCGCCGGGTTGCTTTATATTTAAAAAATTGGATTGTTCAAAATACAGCACATGAAGTGGATGTTGTTGACATGAAAGATTGGTCAGTACCGCCTGTTCAGTCGGTTTGGGTAACAGCAGAAAAAGCACCGGTTGAATTGCAGCCACTGGCACAACGGGTGTTTGAAGCCGATGCTTTTATATTAGTTACCCCCGAATACAATGGCAGCTACTCTCCCGCTATGAAAAACATGCTGGACCATTTTCCTAAACAGCATCACAAGCCTTTTGGTATCGTAACGGCTTCACCCGGTGCCATGGGCGGCATGAGAGCTTCACAGCAATTGTTGCAATTGGTGCCTGCCTTATTCGGTGTAGCTTCACCTTATATGCTGATCACGCCGGCCGTAGATAAAAAATTCGGCCCTGATGGCGAACTGCTTGATGAGTCCTTTCAAAATTCCGTGCATAATTTCATCACTGAGTTTCTCTGGTTATCCGAAAAACTGGTCGAAGAAAAAGTAACCGCTTAATTCAACAAAATAAATCCTTCAGCTACTGAAGGGCAAAAAGGAGTTTTTATGAAAACCATTCTTCACAAGGCCAACACAAGGGGCCACGCCAACCACGGATGGTTAGATTCTTATCACACATTCAGCTTTGCGGGTTATCATAACCCGGAAAGGGTTCATTTTGGTGCTCTTCGGGTATTGAATGATGACTCGGTTGCTGCCGGTATGGGCTTTGGTGCCCACCCGCATGATAATATGGAGATCATTTCTATACCTACTTCCGGCGACCTTGAACACCAGGACAGCATGGGCAATAAGCAGGTGATCAAACAGGGAGATGTGCAGGCTATGAGTGCCGGAACAGGTATACAGCATTCTGAAAAAAATAAGAATCACAACAAAGAAGTAAAATTTTTCCAGATATGGGTCTTCCCGAAAGTAAAGAATATTGAACCCCGTTATGATCAGCAAACATTTGCTGATACGGATAAGCACAATAAACTGCTGACAGTCGTATCTCCGCTTGGTACTGCAGACGGAAGTGTGCAGATCAACCAGGATGCCTGGTTCAGTTTGGGTAAACTGGATAAGGATTTCAGCACCAGCTATACACTTAAAAACAGTAATAATGGGGTGTATGCTTTTGTGATAGAGGGTGATGTTACTATTAACGGGCAATCATTGAACAGAAGAGACGGCCTGGGCATTACTGAAACAGATACACTGGAGATCAAAGCAGATAGTCATGCAGAACTATTATTAATGGAAGTGCCGGTAAAATAAAGGAGTTTATATGAGCAACAAAAAATCAATAGAAGCCATCATTGCACCTCCGCCGCCACATATGGTGGGAGATGGTTTCCGGGTACATGGCTTTTTTCCTGGAGGAAAAATTGATAAAAAAAGAATGAGCCCTTTCTTTTTAATGGACTATGGCGCTAAAGTGGATTTTCCTCCTTCTGATAAATTGAGAGGTGTTGGAGTGCACCCGCACAGGGGATTTGAAACGGTGACTATCGCCTATCATGGCCGTATTGCCCACCACGACAGTGCCGGCAACAGTGGCGTCATTGGTGAAGGTGATGTGCAATGGATGACGGCAGCTTCAGGTTTACTGCATAAAGAATACCATGAAGAATCATATAGTAAAGCCGGTGGCTTATTCCAGATGGTACAGCTATGGGTGAACCTGCCTGCAAAATATAAGATGACTGCACCCAAATACCAGGAGATCAGCAATGATAAAATGAGCCGCTACCTGTTGGAGGATGGCAGAAGTTTTATCGAATTGATCGCAGGAGAATACAAGGATCTCAAAGGGCCTGCATCAACTTTTACTCCTGTTCATGTGTATAATGCAAGGCTGAAAAAAGGAGCAAGTGCTGATTTCAACTTCCCTTCCAACTATAATACAGGAATGCTCGTGGTGGAAGGAACTGCATTGATCAACGATAGTTTAGTGGATACTGATCATTTTGTACTATTTAAAAATGACGGCGAGAAAATAACGATTGAAGTAACTGAAGATACGATCGTTCTTATTTTATCCGGTGAGCCTATCAATGAACCGATTGCTCAATACGGCCCCTTCCTGATGAATACCTGGGAAGAACTGGAACAGGCTATTTCCGATGTAAGTGCTGGTAAGTTTGGAGTTTTGGAAGATTAATATTTTCCCACAAAGGCACAGGAGCACAAAGAAAATCGTCCTAAGCTTAGTGACTTTGTGGGATATTTTTTTTCTCTATAAAAGTAAACAGGCTCTTTCTGGCATTATTCTGCACCTTTCTTTTAAACCAGTTCATCCAGCCAAAAAATTCCCCTTTCCAGCCCAATGCCTGGGCTGCCCATTTGCTTAACTTGAATGCATCACTGTGTTCAATGATTTTGCCCTCTTTGATCCGCATATGGGCTTTGATATAATTCACTACCTTCTTCCCCGTCTTTGAGAAGGTATATTTCGCCACCCATTTACAAGTGTAGTATTCGTCATCCAGTGCCTGTATATTTGAGAAAGTGATCACGAGGTCCTTACCGTTTGTACAAAGCATTTCCCACATGGCCCGTACTTCATCGCCCTGCAGCATACCAAAAGCCGGGTCGCTGAAGACAATATCCTCACTATAGCAATCATTCATGCTCTTGAAATCCCGTTGCCCGAAGGCGGTATAAAAACGACTGATCAATTCTTCATTGGCTGCCATAAAATATAAATGTGGGTGAACAGAGAATCAGTAAATTTAAACCTTCAAAATCATCCTGCATGAAGAAATTTATTGGCTCCCTTCTTTTATCTTTCTCTGTTCTGTTAGTAATTGCTCAACCTGATCCGCAAGACTCGGCCTGGATCAAAGAGAATTATACCAAACTGGAACAGTATATCCCGATGCGGGATGGCATTAAATTATTTACAGCCATCTATATTCCTAACGACAAAACAGAAAAGCACCCGATCCTGGTAACAAGGACGCCTTATTCCTGTGCTCCTTACGGCAAAGATTTCTCTCCCCGTTTATGGGAACGGCACTGGAAATATTATGCCCGGGAAAATTATATTATCGTTGTGCAGGATGTCCGTGGCCGCTGGATGAGCGAAGGGGAATTTGAGGATGTTCGTCCTTTCAATAAAAACAAGACCGGTAATGAAATTGATGAAGCCAGTGATACTTATGATGCTATTGACTGGATGGTAAAGAATCTTCCCAACAATAATGGTAAAGTAGGAGTGTTTGGTATCTCCTACCCCGGTTTTTATTCTACCATGGCTGCAGCATCAGGTCATCCTGCATTAAAAGCTGTTAGCCCGCAGGCCCCTGTTACGGATTGGTTCATGGGCGATGACTTTCACCACAATGGTGCTTTTTTTCAGCTGGATGGTTTTGGTTTTTATTCCAGTTTTGGGAAGCCAAGACCAAAACCCACCACCGTTGGTTCTCCCGGTTTTAATTTCACCGTCAGGGATAATTATAAATTCTTTCTCGAAGCTGGTTCATTGAAAAAATTAGCAGAATACATGGGTGATAGTATCCGGTTCTGGAAAGATATGTATGCCCATCCCAACTACGATGCCTGGTGGCAGGCAAGAGATGCCCGTCGCTCGATGTACAATGTAAAACCAGCTATGCTGGTTGTCGGTGGTTTGTTTGATGCGGAAGATTGTTATGGTGCGTGGAATTTATATAAAGCCATAGAGAAACAAAACCCTGCTGCGAATAATAAAATAGTAATGGGTCCCTGGTCTCACGGCCAATGGTCTTCCGGTGATGGAAGCTACCTTGGCAATGCAAGATTTGGCTCCAATACTGCACATTGGTACCAGAATAATATTGAGATCCCCTTCTTTAATTATTACCTGAAAGGAAAAGGTGACCTGCAATCATTAGCTGAAGCAACGATCTTTTTCAGCGGCGAAAATCAATGGAAAAAATTAGCGCAATGGCCACCGGCTGCTACTGTTTCAAAAAATATTTTCTTAGCAGCGAATGGCAAGTTATCCTGGTCTGCCTCCGCGGAGAAAGAAGCTTTTGCTGAATATACCAGTGATCCTTCACATCCTGTTCCCTATACAGAAGATGTGCACCAGGGCCGTACCCGTGAATACATGACCGATGACCAGCGTTTTGCAGCAAGAAGACCCGATGTGCTGACCTTTCAAACCGATGTATTAACGGAAGACCTTACACTGGCCGGTGTTGTAACAGCCGATCTAAAAGTAAGCATCAGCGGAACAGATGCTGATTTTGTGGTGAAGCTGATTGATGTGTTTCCTGATGACTTTAAATATCCCGGAGATATACCGCAACAGGGCCGTACAGCCGGCGGCAGTTATCCCATGGGTGGTTACCAGATGCTGGTAAGGGGCGAAATTATGCGGGGTAAATACCGAAACAGTTTTGAAACACCTGTTCCCTTCAAGCCCAATAAAATTGAAATGGTAAAATTTGACCTGCCCGATGTGGCTCATACCTTTAAAAAAGGTCACCGCCTGATGATACAAATACAAAGCAGCTGGTTCCCGCTGGCTGACCGAAACCCGCAACAGTTTATGAACATCTATGAAGCAAATGCTACTGATTTCAAAAAAGCAGTGATCCGTATTTTTCATGATGCAAAAAATCCGTCTTCAATTGTTTTACCCGTAATGAATAAATAATATCATATGCGATTCCTGACCTGTTTTTTGTTTGCCTTTTCTGCTTCAACCGTCACTATTGCACAGCAGAAACAGCTTGACCTTATACCTTACCCTGTAGAAGTAACACAAGGAACAGGGTATTTCATTATAAAAAATACGGTTACCGTTTCTTCCTCACTCCCTGCTCACGAATGGAAAAACCTGTTTCCCTATTTCAAATATGAAATGAAAAAGCAATTCGGAATTGCTGTTAAAGAAGTGGCAAAGGGCCAGCCCGCTGATATCAGTTTTAATATGCGGAGAATGCCCACATCCGGAAAACCTGCCTACCAGTTAGAGGTAACCAAAAAAGGTATTCTGATCAATAGCAATTTTGCTGAGCCCGCCTTTCATGCCATACAAACACTTTTCCAGTTATTACCAATTGATAAAAAAGTCCCGGGGCAAATACCCGTTGTGAAAATATTCGACCATGCCCGTTTTGAATACCGGGGCATGCACCTGGACGTAAGCCGTCATTTCTTTCCGGTTGACTTTGTAAAAAAATATATTGACTACCTCGCTTACCATAAGCTCAATACGTTTCACTGGCACCTGACCGATGACCAGGGCTGGCGGATTGAAATAAAAAAATACCCCAGCCTCACCAATATCGGCAGCTGGAGAAACGGAACGATCATTGGCCGTTATCCCGGCACCGGGAGTGATAATAAAGGCTATGGCGGTTATTATACACAGGAGCAGATCAAAGAAGTGGTTAAATATGCCAAAGACCGTTTTATTGAGGTGATACCTGAAATAGAAATGCCCGGTCACGGCAGTGCTGCTATTGCGGCTTATCCCTGGCTGAGTTGTTTCCCGGAAAAACCCACAGAGATACCGGCGAATATGATATCACAGAAAAGTAGTTCCGAACAACGCAACGGGCAGGTCAAATTAGTACAGGAAACCTGGGGGGTGTTTGATGATGTGTTTTGTGCAGGCAATGATTCTACATTTATGTTTTTGCAAAATGTGATGGATGAAGTCATCGGCCTGTTCCCTTCCAAATATTTTCATATCGGTGGCGATGAATGTCCGAAGACTCACTGGAAAATTTGCCCCCGCTGTCAGCAACGCAAGAAAGAACTGGGTTTAAAAGACGAACATGAATTGCAGAGTTATTTTGTACAGCGTATGGAAAAATATTTGAACAGTAAAGGCAAAACCCTCATCGGCTGGGATGAGATACTGGAAGGTGGTTTAGCACCCAAAGCCATTGTAATGAGCTGGAGAGGTGAAACCGGTGGCATTGAAGCCGCCAAACAACAGCACCAGGTGATCATGACACCGGGTAATCCTGTTTATTTTGATCACTCGCAAAGTGAGAACGAGGACAGCATTACCATTGGCGGGTATAATCCAATAGAAAAAGTATATGCCTACGAACCTGTTCCTAAAGAATTAACCACAGAAGAAGGTAACTATATTCTCGGTGCACAGGCCAATCTATGGACAGAATACATAGAGAACAACCGGAAAGTGGAATACATGCTATTTCCAAGGATGGCAGCCCTGAGTGAAGTAGTATGGAGCAGCAAAGAAAACAGGAACTGGGAAAGTTTTGAAAAAAGATTAATGATGCAGTTTAAACGGTATGAGAAGTGGGGGGCAAATTATAGTAAGGCATATTTTGATTTGAAGGCGACTGTCATGCCATCGAAGGATAACAACGCTGTTTCCTGGAAATTAGAAAGTAAAATAAAAGAATCCATCATTCAATACAGGGATAAGGAAGACAAAGATGATATTGGTGTATCAGATTTTTTTGACTATACAGCCCCGTTTAATGTTGAAAAATCGACTACCTATGAAGCAGTTACAAAAATTGCAAACAAGCAATTGGGAAATGCTTTATTACAAAAATTTCATTTTAACAAAGCTACCGGCAAGCCCATCACTTTACATATTCCTCCTTCTAAAAACTATCCGGGTGATGGTGCCTTTACCTTAGTGAACGGTATTCAAAACCAAAAAGGATTGGCTAGGATCAAAGAGTTTCTTGGTTTCAGCGGTGCCGATTGTGAGGCCCTGATCAACCTGGGCAGTTTCCAGGAAATATCATCCGTTACGGTGCATGTGTTCCAGCAAAAAGGTTCCTGGATATGGAACCCGGCTTCGGTTGAAGTTTTTTCATCCGTGGACGGTATGTATTTCAGCAGCCTTGGTTCATCCGGTGATGTAACTGCAACGGCATCGGGTAATGGCACCGTCACCGTTAATTTTACTAATACTCCCACCAGTTTTATAAAAGTGATCGTAAAGAATTTTGGTGATATTCCTGAAGGTAATCCCGGTGCCGGTAAAAAAGCATGGCTATTTGTAGACGAGATCGAAGTGAATTAGAATTGCAGGTTTTTGCTGCCACAATCTTATTCCCTGCCATTGACATTTTTATATCTTTGACGGGCAATAAACGAAAACTTATTTTGCATGGCTACAAAAACAGCTCCTATTGACCTCACTGATAGTTTTGAAAAGATCCCTGTTAAGATTTATCCTGACCTGAAAGAAGGATCCAGGTTTGTTGCGCAGCAAATCGCCAACCTGATACGGGAAAAGCAACAGAAAAAAGAAAAATGTGTTTTGGGATTAGCCACCGGCTCAACGCCAAAAACATTATATGCAGAACTGGTGCGGATGCACCGCGAAGAAAAACTCAGTTTCAAGAACGTTGTTACGTTCAACCTCGACGAGTATTATCCCATCGACAACAAAGCACTGCAAAGTTATGACCGTTTCATGCGGATCAATTTGTTTGATCATGTCGATATCAATCCAAAAAATATTCATATCCCTAATGGCGAGATCAAGAAGGATGATATTAAAGCACATTGCAATGACTATGAGAGAAAAATAAAAGAAGCAGGAGGTATTGACCTGCAAATTCTCGGTATCGGTAACAACGGGCATATTGGTTTCAACGAACCTGGCTCAGGTATTTATTCCAAAACAAGGCTGATCACCCTGGATACTTCCACCCGTATTGCAAATGCGTATGAATTTGCTAATATATCGGAAGTACCCCGCTTAGCAATCACGATGGGTATCGGAACGATCTTACAATCCAAGAAGATCATCCTGATGGCCTGGGGTTCCGGTAAAGCCCCCGTTATTAAAATGGCCGCTGAAGATGACGATAACGAACATGTACCGGCTTCCTTGCTGCAGAATCATGATGATGTCACCTTTGTGGTGGATGAAGCCGCTGCATCGGAGTTAACAAGAAATAAATCACCCTGGCTGACCGGTGATTGCGAATGGACATCCAAGATGATCAAGAAGGCCGTGGTAAATATGGCCTTGAAATTAAAGAAGCCGGTATTGAGCCTCACGAATGCCGATTATAATGAATATGGATTAAGTGACCTGCTGGTGGAAAAAGGTGATGCCTACGAGATCAACCTGCAGGTGTATTATATGCTGCGTGATTCTATCACGGGCTGGCCGGGCGGAAAGCCGGATTCGAACATACCCAATCACCCGGAACGTTCCAATCCTTATCCCAAGAAAGTGATCATCTTCTCCCCTCACCCGGATGATGATATCATTAGTATGGGCGGCACGTTTCAGCGTTTGCAGGACCAGGGACATGAAGTACATGTCGGTTACCAGACCAGCGGCAATATTGCCGTCACCGATGAATTTGTGACCCGTTTTCTTGACTTTGCAGTAGGCTTTGAAGAGATAGCAGGTATTGATACCAGTACATCAGGAAAGATATTGAATGATGCCAGGAAATTCATTGCCAAAAAGAAATCCAACCAGGTGGATACACCGAATATCCGTGCCATCAAAGGTTTGATCAGGCGATGTGAAGCAAGGGCCACCTGCAGGTATGTAGGTATCAAAGATGAACATATCCATTTCCAGAATCTTCCTTTTTATGAAACAGGAACGATCGAGAAAAAACCCATGAGTGAAAAAGATATAAAGATCACCATGGAATTATTGCGGCAGGTAAAACCCCAACAGGTCTATTGTGCCGGTGATTTTGCCGATCCACATGGTACCCACATCGTTTGCTTCAATGTGGTATTAGAATCACTCAAACGTATCAAAGCTGCTGGTGATGACTGGATCAATGATTGCTGGCTCTGGCTATATAAAGGAGCCTGGCAGGAATGGAATATTGAAGAAATTGAAATGGCGATACCCATGAGCCCCGACCAGGTATTGAAAAAACGGTTTGGAATTTTCATTCACCAGTCACAAAAGGATATGGTGCCTTTCCAGGGCAGTGATTCAAGAGAGTTCTGGCAACGGGCCGAGGAAAGAAATGCCGCTACCGCCAATCTGTATGCAGACCTGGGACTTACCCATTATGCCGCCATGGAAGCCTTTGTCAGATGGCATTATTAGAGCCGGATTTAGATTTCAGATTTTAAAATTACAGGCCTATATTTGCAGCCCCAAAAGGGAGTTGGCCCCGTAGCTCAATTGAATAGAGCATTTGACTACGGATCAAAAGGTTTCTGGTTTGAATCCAGACGGGGTCACAAAGCTTCAGTAACCGCTGAAGCTTTTTTATTTAATACAGGTTATGGCAGGGGTTTCCTGTCTTTCCAGTCCGGTACATATTTATCCAGCAGGGCCTGGTATTCTTTATAATTCTTCAACCCGGAGAGATCAGGATCCCTGAGTAAGGCATCAAAATTCTTATATCCTCTTTCATAGGCCTGGCGGAGATAAAGAATAGCCTGCTCGGGTTTATTCAGCAAGGCATAACTGCAGGCAAGGTCAAAATAAGCTTTACCATTCTTAGGATTTAAACGGATAGAACGCTGGATGTAAATGATCGAAGAATCATATTGACGGAGGGAATGGAATAATATGCCAAGGTTAAACGCCGAACTGAAAATAGTAGAGTCAATGGCCACCGCCCGGCGATAATAAACAAAAGCAGAATCGGGCTGCTCCATGTTCATGTAAGCAGCACCAATATTATTATGCGCCGGCACATGCCCGGGATTTTGCTGAATTACTTTTTTGAAATAATATACCGAAGAGTCATACTGTTTCATTTCATGGAAATAAAAGGCCAGGGTTTCATTCAGCTGGTCGGGATCAACCGGCCGGGCTGCCAGTTGCTTTTTAAAATAAAAGCCAGCGGAGTCAAATAGCTTCAGCTGCCGGAACACGGTAGAAAGATTGGCCATCGCCGTGGTATTTTCCGGGTTCATCTGTAATGAACGCTGCAAATAGGACATGGCTGAATCCAGTTGCTTCATTTCTTTCATCACCAGTCCCATATTATTATACAACTGGGAATTTCGTGGATCCAAAGCAATAGCCCTGCGATAATAGGTCCGGGCTGAATCATAGCGTTTCTGGTCAAGGAAGATCAGGCCGAGATCATTAATGACTGAAATACTGTTGGGATCAAACTGCGGTAATGTTTTCAAATAATTGGTCACCGAATCCGGCTGCCCCAGTTCCCGGTATACCTTCATCAGGTTATTATAGGCCGATCTGTAATCCGGTTTAATGAACAACGCTTTTTTGAAATAAGCTTTGGCGGAGTCATAGTTATTATCCTGCCGGTAAATAACCCCCAGGCTGTTCAGAATGGTTGGATTGAAAGGTTCTGTTTTAATCGCTTTCTGGAAATAAGCATAGGTGGAATCAGGTTCCTTCTGTTCCTTAAATACCAACCCGAGGTTGATCAGGGAGAAGGCAGAAAAGGGATTTACCTGCAAAGCACTGCGGTAATAATAACTGGCTGAATCCAATTGCTTCATATTGAAACACACACGGCCAAGGTTATTCCATGCTTCTTCATATTTGGGATCAAAGTCTATAGCAGCCCGGTAATACGTTTTAGCTGAATCATACATTTTCAGCTCTTTATAAAAATTACCGATATAAATATTAACAATAGATTTATCCTGGTAATTAGCAAAGGCTTTGGTGAAATAGACCCTTGCCGAGTCGGCATTATTTTGACCGATAAATGCCTTGCTGATACCATTATAGGCACTAACGAATTTTGGATCAGCTGCAATGGCTTTCCGGAAATACACAATGGCTTCCTCATAATTCTTCTTCTCATTATTCAGCCAGCCGATATTATTGCTGGCATAAACGTTGGCGGGTTCAATCGCCAATGCCTTTTGATAATTGACGATAGCCGAATCGGCTCTTGACAGTGAATAATAATAATGACCCAGGTCCACATAAGCATCTGCGCTGCCGGGATCAACTTGTATAGCTTTGCGGTAGTATTTCAATGCTGAATCTACCCGGCCAAGGCTTTTATAGGAATACGCCAACGTCACATATGGGTACCGCCAGTTAGGGGCTGCAGCAATCGATCTTCTTGCATAAAAAATGGCACTATCGATCCTGCTGTTATCGAAATGCAGGGAAGCCAGTGTGTTCAAAATATAAGCAGCATTATTATCTGCCGCATAAGCAGTATAGGCATACTGGAAAGCTCTATTGATATCCATCAGCCTCCTGTCTTTTCCAAAATAACCTCTTGCTTTGAAAAAGTTCATCCTTCCCTGCAGGGATTGTGCAAATACGGGATCATCTTCTGCGATATAACTGATCGCCTTTTCCAGCATGACTCCCACATCAGAGAATTCCTGCCTCGCTACCTTTTCCATCCGGTCGAGACTGCTGGTCATTTCATCACTCTTCTCGGTTTCTTCCACCTGTGCCCTGATCTTTTGCACTGAAGCGGCATCCTTACATTCCAGGTAAAGGTTGATCTTGCTTTGTGCAAAATTGATGAACTCAACCGCCAGTGTTGATTGTGCATCGATGGTATAAGAAGTGCCGGGGAATTTCTTAACCATTTCATTGTAATAATACTCCGCTGAATTAGTCCCGATCAGCCGGCTTTCTTTCACCGCAGTATTGAAGCGGTTATACGTTTCGATCAGCACCGTATCTTCCGGGTACCGGCCAATACCCCGGCTGCGGGGCGCAAAGGAAGTGCCGCCGCCTTTTGCTTTCAGTTGTTTTGTCTTCAGCCATTTGTTCAGGTAGGCCGTATCAACAATACCCATCATCTTTTCAGTATTCTCATTGCAGCAAAAGAAAGGTTCCTGTTTTCGTTTGAACCGTTGCTGTGCAATAGCAGGCACATTCTGCTCCACATATTTCTGTATTTCACCCAGTGTGACTTTATAATCAGGAACACCTGTTCCGACGGTATCCGCCATACCGTTCAATCCGTCCACGAGGTAGTAGGTAAATAATCCATGCCCGTTACCAATGGAAGCATCCTCCAGCGATTCTTGTCCCGCTCCTGTTGCCAGCATAATGATCTCCCCTGCTTTCTTCTCCGATATAGCCGCATTTAATACCTGTTGTCCTTCAGAACCACCTGGTAATTCATTGCTCCGGCAGGCATCCATAATGAATACCACCTCCACTCCTTTGCGGCTGAACTCACCGATCCGGCTTTTCAACGTATAAAGCTGCACATTCCCGGTAACGATATAATTATTCTTGTCACCGGCCGGGTTGCAGTCATAGGTCAGGAAGAAAAACTCGTCCTGGTTAATAGCATCACCGTGACCGGCGAGGTAGAAAAAGAGCCGGTCTCCTTTCTGCAATCCTTTTGTCTTCAGCCAGGCCATTCCTTTTACCCAGAAATTAGCGGCCATGGCCTGTTCGTTCAGCAGGCAGTAGATATTACCATCCGGCACTTTGCCCCCGGCCGGTGATTTCAGGTAATCCCTGAACATCTCAGCATCCTTATCGGCATAGGTCAATGGACGGATATACTTGTAAGTGGAGATACCCATGATCATGGCAAAGGTCTGCGGGCCCCTGGCGGAGTCGGTTTTGGTGGCCGGTGGGGTCTGAGCATGAGCATTAGTGGCAATCATGCAAAAAAACAAACAGCCTGCAAGCAGTATTGCAAGGTATTTTCGCATAAATTCGAACAACTAATTTACAGGTTTACAGTGGATATATGACATCGAGGCGGCATAAAGGATCTGTAAGTCCCCTAACCTCTGATACCAGCACCAATAGTCCTGTTTTCAACTAACCAATGAACTAACTGAATGAAGCAGATCCATAAACGTATCGGGCAGCATGTCCGGCGTTTTCCCCGTCATTTCACCAAGTATCTCTATGAACGGGATACCATTTTTGCCACCATTTGGGTGTTCATATTCATTGTCGTTCTCGGAAGTATACCCCTCAATTTATCCGTACTGAACCCGCTGAAACTGGCGCTGAAGGATTTTGATATCAGCGATATAAGTTATTCGGATTTAGGTAAGGAGACAGAATATAACCTGGACAGTAACATTGTAATTATCAATATTGGTCATGCTGACCGGGAAGGCCTTTCCCTGCTGATAGATAAAACAGCGTCTTACGAACCTAAAGTAATGGGGCTGGATGTGGTTTTTGAAGGTCCGCATGAATATCCCTACAAAGACTCACTAACAAGGGCATCTATTGCAAAACACAAGAATCTTGTTATCACAAACAGGATCGATTGGGATGATGTGAAAGAACCACTGAAGGGACAATATTTTTCCGATGTTACCACGCATAAAGGATATGCTAACCTGGTCGGTGATTCAAAAACTGAAAGGAATAGCATCCGGCTTTTTTCTGCCTTTGAAAAGATCAATGGCACTGTTCATAATAGTTTTCCTGCTGCCCTGGTAAAAGAGTATGATGAAAAAGCATTCCGTAAACTGGAGAAAAGGCACAAGCCGGTGGATGTGATCAATTATTCAAGGCATATTAATCAATACAGAATTGTAGAAGGTGATTCGTTGCTGCTGGGCTTGATTGTACCTGACTACATAAAAGGTAAGATCGCATTGCTTGGCTATATCAGCCATGACCCTAACGATATAGAAGACAAAGTGTTTACCCCGATGAATGAAAAATTTGTTGGCAAATCAATCCCGGATATGAATGGGATTGTGGTACATGCCAATATCATCTCAATGATCCTGGAAGATAATTATGTATATAAGTTACCTTCATGGGCCAATTGGTTGATCGCTATATTTCTTTGCTGGTTACATATGTCTTTCTTTATCCGGTACTATCTTGAAAATCATATCTGGTTCCATTTAGTGGCAAAGCTGGCCCAGGTTTTTTCGATCATTCTTTTTTCTTACCTGGCCATTGCCTTATTCGACTGGTTCAATATTAAACTGGATATGAAGTACTCTCTGGTCGTTATTATCCTGGCTGTTGACGTTATTTATTTTTACGAAGCATTTGCTGTATGGATGCATAAAAAATATCATTACCACACTGTCTTTCACCAAAAACATCATTGATCATGAAAAAGTTCATTTTATTATCCATTGGCTTACTGGGTATTATCCTGCTCCGGGCACAGGATAATGGTTTCCTTATTTACAGTTATAAAGGAAACATTGCTGTCATTGAAAACAAAGTGGAAAGCAAGGCCAAAGTGGGCAAAATGCTGAACAGTGCAGCCAACATCAAAGTGGCGGCCGGTGGAACCGTTACCCTGATCTGTAACGAAGCAGCCATGTTCAGTATCAGTAAAGCCGGTACCTATACATTAAGTTCTTTTGGTGATTCCTGCAAAGTATCCACCAGTTCTGTTAGTGCTAATTATGTAAAATATGTATGGGCACAAATGACAAAATCAAGCAGCTCGCCGGGAAGTGATCGGAAAAAATTCATGAATACCGTGGGAGCTGTGAGCCGTTCCGTCAATAATATCTGGATTGACCCGAGACTGGATACCGTGAATTATTCCGGTGGCGAATTCCCGCTTTCCTGGAAATCCTATGCCGACGCTAAAGATTTTGAATTCTCCTTATTCAATGCCGATAATACAACAACCCCTGCTTTTAAAACCGTGGTGGGTAAATTAAAAATTCCGATACAGAATTTTGCTGCCAAAATAAAACCCGGTAACTCTTACTTATGGACAGCAGCAGTAAAAGGAGAGAATAATGATGAATTAAAAGTGTTGAACTATGTCAGCAAAGAAAATTTCCAGGCAACACTGGCTGCATTAAAAGCCTCCGCAGGGGCTTTTGAAAATGCAGCAGAAGAAGCCTACCGGTTAGGGTTCCTGCTGGAAGATGCACATTATATGGCAGAAGCTTACCAGTATTATTCCAAAGCGGCAACCCTGGCGCCTGATGTTCCGCTTTACCGTTCCACCCTGATGTCCTTTAAAAAAGATTACGAAATAAAGTAAGTCGCTAAGGGTTTGCATTAACTGATCCGCCACTCATGTGGCGGATTTTTCATTTAATAAAATCCCTGAATTTCTCTGCTTATCATTCCTTACATTTAAACGCACAAAAATTATATATGAAAAAACTATTCCTTATTGCTTTATTGCTCCCGGCCCTGCTTGGCCGCTCCCAGATGAAAGCAGCTGATGTAAAAACCTTTGTTCTTAAAAACGGTATGAAATTTCTTGTGGTGGAAGACAATTCCATCCCCAACGCCAATATGTACCTGTTCTACAAGGTTGGCAGCCGCAATGAATACCAGGGCATCACCGGCCTCTCCCATTTCTTTGAACACATGATGTTCAATGGCGCTAAAAAATATGGCCCCAAACTATTTGACCAGACCATGGAATTCAATGGCGGTGCCAACAATGCTTATACCACTGAAAATGTAACGGTTTATACTAACTGGTTTCCTTCTTCGGCTACCGAAGTGATCTTTGACCTGGAGGGTGACCGGATCGCCAGTCTCAGTATCGATCCCAAAATGGTGGAAAGCGAAAGAGGGGTTGTACTCAGTGAAAGGAGTACCGGGTTGGAAAACTCGCCCTGGAATTTGTTAGGCCAGCAGGTGCAGGCCACTGCTTTCCAGGAACATCCTTATCACTGGCCGGTGATCGGTTATGAAGATGATATGAAGAACTGGAAACAATCCGACCTGGAACGTTATTTCAAGACTTACTATGCACCGAATAATTGTGTAGTGGTGGTGTCTGGTAATGTGAAAGCGGATGATGTTAAAAGGCTGGCTGAAAAATATATTGAACCAATTGCCGCACAGGCACCCCCTCCGCCCGTACATACCGTGGAACCGCCGCAAACAGGCGAAAGAAGAATACTGGTACAGAAAGACGTGGCCACGCCGTACCTTATGATCGCTTATAAAGCACCGGAAGCCAAACATGCAGATTATTACCCGCTAATCATCCTGAGTGATATACTCAGTAGTGGTAAATCGTCAAGACTTTATGCTTCCCTGGTAGATAAAAAACAACTGGCTACTTCAGTATTCACCAATTACGACCAGAGTTTTGATCCCACTCTTTTCCAGTTCTATGCCGTTGCCGGTAAGGGTATCAACGAAAACGACCTGGAGAAAGCCATCTACGAAGAAATTGAGAAGATCAAAAAAGACGGCATCAGTGAAAATGAATTACAAAAGATAAAAAACCAGAAGCTGATGGAATTCTACGGACAGGTGGAAACGATTAATGGCAAATCCAACAATATTGGCACCTACGAAGTATTCTTCGGTGACTACAAGAAAATGTTTGACGCCCCTGCCGAATTCAATAAGGTAACGATTGATGATGTGAAGCGGGTAGCTAACAAATATTTCAGTAAATCTGCCAGAACAGTGGGTATACTGAAATCAAACACCAACGAATAATATTATTATACTACTAAAGAAAATCATCATGCAATACATAAAACGTTTATTCATCTTCACTTTGTTGCTTACAGTTGCTATGCAACTTTCAGCGCAGGGTTACAAACTGCCGAAATACGAAAAATTTAAATTAAAGAACGGGCTGACGGTTTACCTGATGGAACAAAAAGAAGTTCCTGTGATCAGCGTATCCGTGATACTGCCTGCCGGTGCTATCTATGATGGTGAAAAAGCAGGCCTTGCCTCCTTAACCGCAACGGCATTGAAACACGGTACCAAGAATTTCCCCAAGGCCAAATTAGATGAAGAACTCGATTTCGCCGGTGCTTCCATCAGTACCTATGCTTCCAAAGAATCAGCCGGTCTTTCTTCGAAATTTGCCGCAAAAGATAAAGACAAGATACTGGGATTGATCAAAGAGGTATTACTGGAACCTGTCTTCGATGCTGCCGAATTTGAAAAAGAAAAAAAACGCCTGCTGGTTTCATTAGAACAACAAAAAGAAAGCCCCCGTTCAGTGATCGGTGCTTATTTTGATAAGTTCATGTATGGCGATCATGTGTATGGCAATATCATCCAGGGAAAAATCTCCACTGTTTCAACGCTTACGGTGGATGACCTGAAAAAATTTTACCAGGAAAATTATTTACCCGAAGGTTCTGCTATCTCCATCGTAGGTGATTTTAATGCAGCAGAAATGAAGACCGCCATCAACGCTCTTTTCTCAGGCTGGAAAAAAGGAACCAAACCCCAGGTCAACCTTGCCTCCAAACCTGTTACCCCTCCTGCCGGCAACCGTGTATTACTGATCAATAAAGATGATGCCAGGGAAACCACTTTCTATATCGGCGCACCCGGCATCCCCCGCAATAATCCCGATTATGTAGCGATCGATGTAGTGAATACTTTATTTGGCGGCCGTTTCACTTCCATGCTTAATGATGAGTTGCGGGTGAACACCGGCCTGACCTATGGTGCCAACAGCCGCTTTGCTCCACTAAAAAATGCAGGAACTTTTGCGATCTCCACTTTTACAGCAGGCAAAACAACAGAGCCTGCACTTGATAAGGCGCTTGAAGTATTAAATAAATTGCACAGCAATGGTATTGATGAGAATGCATTGGCCTCTGCCAAAAATTATGTGAAAGGACAATTCCCTCCCCGTTTTGAAACAGCCGGTCAACTGTCGGGATTGCTGACGCAAATGTTCTGGTACAATTTTGATGAATCCTTCATCAATAATTTTGAAAAAAATGTGGATGGCCTTACGCTGGATAAAGCCAAAGCCATCATTGCAAAGTATTTCCCTAAAGACAAATTACAGTTTGTACTGGTGGGAAAATCAGCCGATATAAAGAAGATCGCAGAGAAGTATGGCCCCGTAACCGAAGTACAGATCAAAGAAGAAGTGAAGAAAGCTTTTTAAATAACAATAGAAAGATGATTATTTTAGCCCCTGCCATCACAGGGGCTATTTTTTAAAACAACAGTATGAAGATCATTTTCCGGGCTATCGGTAAATCACATGAGCCTTACGTAAAAACAGGTGTGGAAGAATTCACCGGCCGCATTGCCCGCTATTACAAAGTGGAATGGGATATACTGCCTGTTCCTAAAAATGCAGCGACATTAAGCGAACCAGAACTAAAGAAAAAAGAAGGTGAACTTATTTTAAATACACTGGGCAAAGATGATTATCTCGTTGCACTGGACGAGAAAGGAAAAGAGTTGAGCTCGGAAGAATTAGCCGCATTCATACAGGCCAGGGCCAACGAAAGCAGTAAACAAGTGGTATTCCTGGTCGGCGGAGCTTTTGGAATTGATGAAGCAGTGCTGAAACGGGCCAATTATAAATGGAGCCTTTCACAACTTACTTTTCCTCATCAATTGGTCAGGCTTATTTTAGCTGAAGGTATCTACCGGGCCTGCACTATCATCAAAAACGAGAAGTATCACCACAAATAAGATCAGGCGGTCATCATTTTCACCACCATTTCTTTCATCAGGGAAGCATCTTCGGTTCCGGCATCATTCACACCCACACTTTTGAGGTTATACGTATGCAGCAGCAGCAATATCTTCTCCACTCCTTCAAATTTGTATAAGTTGGCGGCTTGCATATAATCTTTGATAAAATAGGGATTGATGCCCAGTGCAGCAGCCACCGATTTTTCATCATGACTACCCGCCCCAAAGACCATAAACACTTTGCTGAAGAAACTGTATAAAGACGGAAGCACTAACTGGATCGGAGCTGATTTGGGATTCGCTTCAAAATACTGGATAATACGGATGGCTTTAGCCAGGTCTTTCTTCGCTAAGGCCGCCTGCAGTTCAAACACATTAAAGTCCTTACTGACACCAATAAATTCTTCTATGTCCTCTTCCGTTATACCTTTTCGTTTGCCCAGGTTTACCGACAGCTTATCAATTTCATTTTCGATACGGGACAGATCATTGCCGATATGATCCCCTAATAAGGCAAGCCCTTTTGCTGAAATGGTCAGTCCTTTTGATTGTACCAGTTCCTGTGTCCATTCGGGCAGCTTATTGTCATACATTTTCTTTGTGGTCACCAACACGGCTTTTGCCTTTAAGGTTTTGGCAAAACTGGTACGGCCGTCAACTTTTTTATCCTTATAAGAAACCACGAATACCGTGGAATGTAGCGGGTTGTCGACATAGGCTTCCAGCTTTTCCACGTCCCGCATCTGCTGTGCCTCTTTCAGGATTACCACCTGTCGTTCGGCAAACATGGGATAACGGCGGCAGGCATTGATCACATCCGCCCAGTTGGCATCACGGCCATAAAAAACAGTGAGGTTAAAGGAGGCTTCGCTTTCCGGCAGGATATGATGTTCGGCATATTCCACCGCCTTATCAATATAATATTCCTCTTCACCTTCCAACCAGTAAACCGGTTTGAAGGAATTTTTCTTCCATTCGCTTATGATCTTTTCTACGGCCATAAACCGCTAAGATACAGGCTTTGGCAGTTGCTTTAGTCCACAAATAATTAACTTTTATTCATGCAACCGGAACTTTCTGGCACGGTTTTCGGAATTTCGGGTACCAGCGGTTAATTTAGAGAGCCGGTTCAAAACCGGGGCACCAAAAAAGTCCAATTCTTTAACCGAAAAAAATCGTAAAACTTAAAATCTTTAGTATGACAAACACAAATTATCCATCTGCCACTCCACAGGCGCAACCTCCAAAAAATAATAAAGCCGGTAAGAACCTGCTCATTATTTTACTGGCAGCCGGTCTTTTAGGTACATGGGGTTACTTATTGTATGATAAAAACAAGACCAGCGAAAAGATCCAGGAAGGTGAAAAACAGTCGATGAGCTATATGTCTCAGCGTGACTCCCTGAAATCCATGTATGATGATGCTGAAATGCGCCTGGATTCTATCACCGGTGCCAACAATAACCTGCAGGGTGAAAAATCAGCCTTACAGCAGGAGATTGACGCTAAGAAAAAAGAGATCCGCAGCATCCTGAATAAAAAGAATGCTTCTGATGCTGAACTGAAAAGAGCAAAAACCCTGATCGCTGAATTGAATGACAAGATCACAGGACTTGAAGCGGAAGTAACACGACTGACTGGTGAGAACCAGGAACTCACCGCTTCCAATTCAACACTGAAGCAGGAAAAAACTGATCTTGAACAAAACCTGCAAAGCACTACCACGCAAAAAGAAGAACTGGAAAAAACAGTAGATGTTGCTTCCACATTCAGTGCTTCTAATATCCAGATCGCTGCAGTAAATGAAAAGAAAGGTGGTAAAGAAAAAGCAACGACCACCGCAAAAAGAGTAGACAAACTTGTGGTATCATTTGATGTAGAAAATCGTATTGCAAAATCTGGTCCTGCTGACATGTACCTGATCGTAACTGGTCCTGATGGCAAAGTAATCTCTGAAGGCGGAATGTCTTTAACAACCCGCACAGATGGTGACAAAGTATTTACAGCTAAAATTCCGATCGAATATGAACAAGGCAGCCGCAAACCGGTGCAGTTCCCGATTCGTCAGAATGATTTCCAGACCGGCAACTATAAAATTGAAATTTATCATAATGGCTTCAAGATCGGCGAAGGCGTGAGAAGTCTGAAAAAAGGTGGTTTATTCGGTTAAAAGCAGTGGTATTAACTCCTGCAAAAAAGCCGTCCTGTTCCCAAACAGGGCGGTTTTCTTTTTGTGCCATACTAACGATATCCTCGCCTTTAACATAATCCGGCTATGTAAGCAGGTCCACTACATCTCTCTTCATCGTTTATCAGCACTTCATGCTGCATACAGCATCGGTGATTTATGTCACGGTTAATGAATAATGGCGGAGATAGCTTTGCCAAAATTTATTACATGTCGAATCATATCTGGAATTTCTTGGTAAGGGCCGTATGGTATTGTTTGATCTTACTACTGCCTGTTTCAGGACTTATGGCGCAGGAGTCGCTGAAAAAAATCACCCTGCAGGAAGCGGTTGACTCTGCACTTGCTTACAATAAAGATGTGCAGCTTTCAGGTTGGGATGAAAAAATAGCGGCAGCAAAATGGAAAGAGACGAATGCCATCTTTCTCCCGCAGGTTGACCTCTCCTATTCAGCCATGACCACCAATAACCCGCTGAATGCATTTGGATTTAAACTGCAACAGCAATCAGTAAAACAAGCAGATTTTGATCCTGCGCTGCTGAATAACCCGGGTAATAGGTCTGACTTCCTGACGAAACTTCAACTAAAGCAACCTATCCTGAACCTGGATATGCTGTATATGCGTAAAGCCGCAGCAACACAAATCGAATTATACAAACTAAAAACACAACGAACCAAAGAATACCTGGCTTTTGAAGTACAGAAAGCCTATATGCAAATGCAATTATCCTATGATGCGGTGGAAGTATTGCAGGAAGCATTGCGATCAGCCAATGCCATGTACACATTCACAGATAACCGGGTAAAAGAAGGATTGATGCAGCAATCTGATGCATTGAACGTAAAAGTATGGATCAGTTCTGTAGAGACCAACCTGGCCGAAGCTAAAAGTAATATACAGAACGCTTCTGATTATCTCAGCCTCCTGATGGGTAGTCCTTATGGAACTGTTTATACGGTTGATAAAGCCGGGCAACAGGCATCCACCACCGCAATGGGGGCAATCATTCCGGCAAACCGTGCTGATTTTGTCGCTATGCAAAAAGCAATCGAAGCTTCCGCACTGATGATCGAATCATCACGGAAAAGCTATTTACCCAAAGTCAATGCTTTCGCATCCTACCAATTGAATGATAACAGCATGCTGGGTTTTGGAGCTGATTCTTATTTAGCAGGCATTCAATTATCCTGGGATATTTTCAAAGGGAACAGTACAAAGAATAAGATCGCCACGCAAAGTATGGAGAAAAATAAATTAACGGAACAACTCTCCTACCAGCAGCAACAAAGCCAGCTGGAGTTGAATAAAACGATCCGCCAGCTCGCCGATGCACAATACAAGATCAACCAGCAACAGTCAGCCATACAAAGCGCTGCAGAAGCATTGCGCATCTTACAAGACCGCTATGAACAGGGATTAGTAAACAGCACGGATGTACTGATGGCGCAAACACAATTATCACAACAAAAACTGGGGCTGGCACAGGCCATCTTCAATCACAATACAACAGCTGCCTATATCAGCTTTTTAACCGCAACAACTAAATAATAAAAATCAATACAAGGATATGCGACACATCAAATCATTATTGGGTATTTCACTGTCAGCCGTCTTCCTGTTCCTTAGTGCCTGCGGGGAAAAGAAACAGGCAGAAGCAAAAGATAACACAGCACCTGTAACAGTAGTGGTCGCCACACCGGGCGGAGCTGTGGAAGGCGGTATCAGTGTTAGCGGAAAGATCGAAGCACAGCAAACGGCCAATATCAGCACCCGCATGATGGGAACTATTACCCGCATCTACGTGAAAGTGGGTGATAAAGTCCGCCGCGGGCAATTACTGGCCACTATCAGCAGCCAGGACATACAGGCCAAACAAGCACAAACTAATGCATCAATTGCAGAAGCACAGGCCAATGTAAGTAATGCACAAAAAGATTTTGACCGTTTCACCAACCTGTATAAAAAACAAAGTGCATCTGCAAAAGAACTGGATAATGTGACCTTGCAATATAATGCTGCTAAAGCAAGACTGGAAGCGGCTACACAAATGCGGAATGAGGTCAATGCGATGTTATCCTACAGCAGCCTCACAGCTCCTTTTGATGGCGTGGTCACACAACGAATGGCGGACGAGGGCAATATGGCAAATCCCGGTATGCCTTTATTAACGATTGAACAAAACACACAACTGGAAGTGAGTGCCACGGTGAGTGAAAGCGATATTAACTCTATAAAAAAGGGTGATAATGCACAGGTGGAAGTAAAAGCGATTGGCAAAACAGTGGAATGCACGATCAGCGAGATCAGCCCTTCTTCACAATTTACCGGCGGGCAGTACCTGATGAAACTCAGCATACCGGAAAAAGAAAAGAAAGAACTCTATGCGGGAATGTATGTGAATGTATTTATCCCGGTTACCGGTAAAACAACAAAAGAAAATACAGCAGCAATACTGGTTCCACTCAGCAGCCTGGTTAACAAAGACCAGCTGACCGGTGTATATACCATCAGCAATAGTAATACCGCCTTGTTGCGCTGGGTAAGAACAGGGAAAATCTTTGCTGACAAGATTGAAATTCTTTCCGGGTTAGCACAGAACGAAAAATTCATTGTAAGTGCGGAAGGGAAATTATACAACGGTGTTCCGGTAAAAGAAAACAAATAAAAGGACCTGCAGCAATCAACTTGAACAACAAGAATTAATTCAACAATATGCAAGAAGGAATATCCGGTAAAATAGCCAGGTCGTTCATAAAATCAAAACTCACCATCCTGCTGATGGTGGCGTTTCTCCTGATTGGCGGCTACAGCACCATGCTGATACCCCGTGAAGAAGAGCCACAAATACAGGTGCCGATGGCGGACATCTTTATCGGCTTCCCAGGTGCCACACCCAAAGAAGTGGAAACAAAGATCAGTGCCCCGCTGGAAAAAATGATCTCTAATATCAAAGGCGTGGAATATGTGTACTCTACTTCCATGAAAGGACAGGCCATGATCATCGTGCAGTTCTATGTAGGGGAAGATGTGGAACGTTCATTGGTGAAATTATACAATGAGCTGATGAAGAATATGGACAAAATGCCACAGGGCATTACGTTGCCATTAGTAAAAACAAGAGCCATTGATGATGTGCCGGCATTGGGTATCACTTTATGGAGTGAAAACTATGATGACTATGCCCTCCGCCAGATGGGTGAAGCACTGACCAACGAGATCAAAAAAGTAACCGATGTATCGGATGTAAATATCATTGGCGGCAGAAGTCGGCAGGTAAAAGTGATACTGGATAAAGATAAAATGGCGGAGAATCATGTTGACTTTCTCAGCATCAGTAATCATATCCAGGGAAGTAACGTACAAACAAATGCTGGAACACTGCTTAGTAAGGATTCTGCGTTCTCTGTTGAAACAGGAAATTTCTTAGCAACGGCAGAAGACGTGGAAAACCTGGTGGTGGGTATCAACCAGCAGCAACCTGTTTTCCTGAAACAGGTTGCCAAAATTGAAGATGGTGCGGAAACACCCAATCAATACGTTTTATTCGGGTATGGTAAAGCAGATAGCGCCAAACAAAATTTTCGCTCCGAATATCCTGCGCTGACCTTATCTATTGCTAAACGAAAAGGGGCGGATGCCATGCGTTTATCCGAAAAGATATTAAAACAACTGGAGAATGCAAAGAAACAACTCATCCCTTCCGATGTGCAGGTATCAGTGACCCGTAACTATGGAGAAACGGCATCTGAAAAAGTATCAGAACTCATCCTCCATTTGTTCATTGCCATCTTAGTGGTAACAGTATTCGTAATGCTGGCAATGGGCTGGCGGGGTGGATTGGTGGTGTTCCTTTCTGTTCCCGTTACGTTTGCCCTTACTTTCTTCGGCTATTATTTCATGGATTATACCCTGAACAGGATCACCCTGTTTGCACTGGTGTTCATCACGGGTATTGTGGTGGATGATTCCATCATCATTGCTGAGAACATGCACCGGCATTTTAAAATGAAACGGCTACCGCCGATGCAGGCTGCCATCTATGCCATCAATGAAGTGGGTAACCCTACCATACTGGCAACGTTCACCGTTATCGCCGCCGTTTTACCCATGGCTTTTGTAACCGGTTTGATGGGCCCTTATATGAGCCCGATGCCGATCGGCGCTTCTATCGCCATGCTGTTATCACTGATCGTGGCACTGACCTTAACACCTTATCTCGGTTATATTTTCTTACGGGAAAAAGAAAAGAAAGGTATTGCGCATAAAGAAAGCAAACCACACCGGCTGGAAGACAGCGGCATTTATAAGATCTACCGTTCTTTCATTCATCCCCTGCTGGAAACAAGATGGAAAAGATATACGTTCATCTTCGGCACGGTGATCATTCTCCTGTTATCCATGTTGTTGTTCTACACCAAAACAGTAGCGGTTAAAATGCTGCCCTTTGATAACAAAAATGAATTCCAGGTGGTGATCGATATGCCGGAAGGAACTACGCTGGAAAAAACGGCTGCCGTGGCAAAAGATATTGCCGGCTATGTGGCCACCCAATCACTGGTAAAAGATTACCAGTTATATATCGGCACTTCTGCGCCTATCAGTTTCAACGGGCTGGTACGCCACTATGATCTGAGAAGAGGTGATAATGTCGCCGACATTCAGGTGAACCTGGTGAGCAAAGAGGACAGGAAGAAACAAAGCCATGATATTGCTAAGGAAATGCGTCCTGCTATACAGGCCATCGCTGCCAAATACAATGCCAATGCAAAGATTGTGGAAGTACCGCCCGGTCCTCCCGTACTGTCAACCATTGTGGCCGAGATCTATGGCCCGGATTATGACCAGCAAATTGAAGTGGCCCAACAGGTAAAAGGTTTATTGAACAGAACAGCCGATGTGGTGGACATTGACTGGATGGTGGAAGAAGACCAGCCGGAATATGATTTTGTAGTGGATAAGGAAAAAGCCATGCGGTATGGAGTAGCCCCGGCACAGGTGGTGGCTACCATCCGGGCTGCTTTATCAGGAAATACAGTAGGTACTTTGCATAAGCCTGCTTCTTACAACCCCGTAAATATTGTATTGAAACTGGATGATGCCGACAAATCCTCACTCGATGATCTGAAGAACTTGAAAGTGATCAGCCAGTCGGGTAATGCAGTGCCCGTTGGTGACCTGGTCACTATCAAACGGGCTACAAAAGAAAAAAGCATTTATCGCAAGAACCAGAAAAGAGTGGTGTATGTAACAGCGGATATGGCGGGCAAATTAGAAAGTCCCTCCTATGCCATGATGAATATTTCAGACAGTTTGAAGAATATTAAATTACCAGAAGGGTATTTATTGAACGAAGAATATACACAGCAACCGGAGTTTGAAGATAATTTTTCCCTGAAATGGGATGGCGAGTGGCAGATCACTTATGAAGTGTTCCGTGACTTGGGTATCGCCTTCGTGGTGGTGATCGTTATCATCTATATGCTGATCGTGGGTTGGTTCCAGAATTTCACCGTGCCCCTGGTGATGCTCGCAGCAATACCGCTTTCATTAGTGGGAATCGTATTGGGCCACTGGATGATGGGAGCATTCTTTACCGCCACTTCCATGATCGGTTTTATTGCACTCGCCGGGGTGATGGTGCGAAACTCAGTGCTGTTGATCGACTTCATTGATATCCGGTTGAAAGAAGGTATTCCTTTAAAGCAGGCCATCATCGAAGCAGGAGCTGTACGAACCACCCCGATCCTGCTGACAGCCGGAGCGGTGGTACTGGGTGCTGTGATCATTTTATTTGACCCCATCTTCCAGGGACTGGCGATCTCTCTGATGGGCGGAACGATCACTTCCACCTTCCTCACTTTATTAGTAGTGCCCCTGCTCTATTATAAAATGCTGAAGAAAAAGTATGCGAAGAAACAAACAACAGCTGAACAACCCGTAAATGAATAATGTATGAAATGAGCCGCAACAGGGATTGCTGTTGAATCAATGGTTCAGTTGGCGAATTCCATGTGGCTAAAAACAATAAAAAATATACACATGAAACTACTTTTTGTAACCTGCCTGCAGGATTTTAAAACCGATGTGATGAAGCTCTTTCACCAGGCAAGGGTAAAAGTCTTCAGTGTTACTGAAACCACCGGCGTAAAAGACGAACATGATACAAACCTGCTCGACGACTGGTTTGGTAACAAGGACGGTGAATATGATTCACTCATCCTGTTCAGCTTTACCAGCAGGGAAACGGCGGCTGAAGCCATGCGGCTGATAAAAACCTATAACGAAGAAGCAGGGAACCGCTTTCCGATCCGGGCTTTTATCCTGCCCGTGGAAGACTCTAATTATTTACCATAAAATAAAACACATGAGAGAAAGAATAATCAGGGCCGTGGCAGGCACTTTGGTATTGACCAGTATTGCACTGGCTTATTTTGTACATACCAACTGGCTCCTGCTTGGTGCCTTTGTGGGGGTGAACCTGCTTCAATCCTCCTTTACCAAGTTCTGTCCCCTGGAATCGATATTGAAGAAAGCCGGCGTATAGCCCGATGATCCTCTGCAAGCGGCCTGCCGGTAGTTGTAGTACCGGTAAGGCCGTTTTTATATGCGGGTCCGCCATTCAGCACTGTCCACTGGTTTTCCACAATGTGGACTCTTTTTTAAGCGGCAACGGCAGATAATCCTTAGTTTGAACGCCAAAACCAACGAGGGAAACCCGATGAGAGATATGAAGTCGTTGTTACTGGTATTGCTGTCCACCGGCCTTGTTTTCACCTGGGTCTATCACCTCTATGACAAGACCCAATACAGCAAACGGAGAACAGAGGTCTATATCAAAGATTCTATTGCCGTGGCAGAAGCCGTGAAAGATTCCCTGCAAAAGATCTATGCGGTTACTATCACCGACCTGGACCTGAAATTAGATTCCGCCAGCAGCAATGTGAATTCTCTGCAATCCGAACTCGGCGCCAAAATGGCCCAGATCAAAAATCTCCGCAGCGAGATCAATGCGATACTCGGCAAACGGGGTGTGACCAAGGAAGAACTGACCCTGGCCCGGCTCAAAATAAGTGAACTGCAATTGCTCGTGGATGACCTGCGGTCGAAGAATAATTCTATGGAAGACGAAAAGAAAAGACTGACAGGGCTGATGGAACAACTGAACGGGAATATGAGCAGCCTGCAACAGAATATGGCCAAAGTGGATGAAGAGAACAGGGCCCTGCGGGAAAAGATCAACCTGGCTTCCGTATTCGTGGCCTCTGAACTGCGGCTAAATGCAATGGCCGTGAAAAGCGGGAAAGAAATAGAAACCACGCAGGCTAAAAAAGCCGAAAAATTCGTTCTCTCTTTTTTATTGCAGAATAATGTGAACCAGTACAGCAATGCCGAGGTCTATGTGATCATTACCGGCCCGGATGGTGAAGTGCTGCAAAGCCCGGTTTGGGAATCCCGCACCATGGATACCAAAGGAGAAGGCAAACGGGAATACACCCTGAAGATCAAATTTGATTATGAAAAAGGCGAACAGAAACAAATGCTGTTCTCACTCACACCGGAACATTATAAAAAAGGCGATTATACCATGCAGGTCTATCATAATGGCTACCGGATCGGGCAGGTGCTGAAGACGCTGGGATGAGAGACAAGGCTTTCTTTTTTGGTTACGTAAAAAAAACAAGGCTAAGACTGATTGTATCATTATATGTAACCCCTGCCTGTCTTTATCTATCACCCTGAGCACCGCAGGATTTTTTTAGCTACTGGCCTCTATTGGGAGACGCTGGAGATGAAAAAAATTTATTGCAAACCCGAATTAAAATAATTTTCCAAACTTAATGACCCTAATGTAATCATATCAATAGAGTTATAGCTTATTGAGTATTGAATATGTAATGAAAAAAAATCAAAAAGATATCTGTCCCAAGAAGGCATCTGACCAAGATATAAATTCCTATGCCCTCCACCGCTTCTATTGGGGGTCCCAAACATCTCTCGTATATTATTTTTACTGAGAGAAAACTCTATGCCATACAGTAGGTTCTCTTTAAACGCATGACAACCTTCATAGTTTTCTGAATAGAATCTTATTGAGGTTACTGACAATTCATTATTAATAATAATACCAATTCCATTCTGTTTGCTTGTTAAGTAAAATGTTTCTTCAATTTTCTCCAATTCTATCCCATCAAAATATTTTTGAAATAATGTCGTCAGTTTTACAGCCCTCAATTCTTTGTCTATCCAATTGATTATCTCTACCATGTTATGTTAGTTTTTCCTATTATTGAACACTACGGACAACGGGACTCTGGATAGGAAAAAGATCAAAGGTTAAGGAAATAATTCCGAAGGAACATTAACCGAGTCTCGAAAATAATATTCACTTGCTGAACAAATATCCAATCTCTTACCCATAATATAGATAATCTTACCTCTTTCTTTACTGAGTTCCGTCATTATACTTCCACCAAGAATATTTGAAAAAATTGGGCTTTTAAATAATTCTACTTCAGTTTTATAAGTGGTGCCATACTGAAGGTTAATATCAGCATACTTTTGGCTCAACCCATACAAAAAGAAGGTTATTTTTAAACTATCAGTAGAAATTTTTCGAAAATAGCACTGAACCACCTCACCTCCTGTCACTCTGATTGTCCTTCCCAAAGAATCATACTGTCGGCTAAATGTATAATCATTACTATCACTTAACAAAAAAGCATAAAATCTCAATCTTCCTATTTCGTCAAATTTGTAAATCCCTTTCGCTCCAATGTTGCTTCCTTTATCCAATATCTCATAAACTCTCCCATTAGGGAATGATTTTACTTCAATTAGTGCACTATCAAAATCTTCAATCAAACGACCACTAGAATACCTGCAATTATTTTTGATTTCATTTTTCGAGTCACAAGAATAAAAAATGATTCCAGCAATTAAAACAAAAATTAAATTTCTCATACTATTGTTTACTATTTGATGGGATAGTATGTGTCTTCCCATAACAATGGCTGCCATTGACGGGTCGTGGCAGTCCAGAAGAAAACTTCACCGATCTCCATGTATGATTTTCGCTTATAGGCAAAGGGATCGTCCGGCATTCCTAAAATTAATAATTCCGGTTCGTGGGGACACGAACCGGGGCTTTCTTTTTGTTCCAACACCCCAACCTCAAAAAAAGAAGGCCTCCGTTAACGGAGGCCTTATACTTAGTAAACCCAATTTGCTTAGAATAAATTGTAGCCATAGCTCAGGTAGTACAAGCCACCTACTGCAGGGCTGCCGAAACCAGTGCGGTAATAGTTGTTACCGAGGTTGGTGCCGCCGATACGGAAAGTGCTCTTGGTACCAGCCGGGCGATAGCTTACCTGTGCATCCACCCAGGTAAAATAAGGCAATGTACCACTCACGAAAGTTCCTTCGTAGTAGTTATTATCCTGCCATTTGGCCACGATATTGAAACCAATGTTCTTGTACACATTATCATTACGCAGACCCACGTTCACCCGGTATTTCGGTGCATTGAAGAATGTAACCAGGTCAGTAGGTGCATCACGAAGGTCATCAGAGAATACGTTACCATAGATGGTATAATTCTTAATAAGCTGGTATTCCAGACCAATACCCCAGCCCATGGCTTTCACCACACCGGTAGTGTTTTGAATATAAGAGAAGTTGGTCGTGGTAAAAGAAGATAACAGGTGAGCCGGAGAAGGTGCAGCAAACTGGTTAGACTGACCCACACCGATGGTAGCCAAAAAGTCTTTGTACTGGCTGTAGTAAGCATAAGCATCCACTAACAGTTTCTTGCCTAAAAGACCTTTGTAACCGATCTCGTAAGAACTTACGGTTTCAGGCTTCACAGGAGTAAAAGTTGATCTTACCAGTTTGGTTACATCCAGTGTAGCTCTTGCAGCAATAATACTTTCTGCAGTATAAGCAGGGTTAGTAGTTGAATTCAGACCATAATAAGACTGGAACTCAGGTAAACAACCGATCAGCACACCGGCACCGGTAACCAGGTTGATGTATTGATTCTGGTTGGTAGGGAAACGATACGCTGTCTGGAAAGACAAACGGATATTGTTATCCTTCGCCACTTTGATCACAGCCGTGATACGGGGTGTCCAGCGGCCATCAAAATTGGTTTGCTTATCATAACGGATGGCACCGGTCAGTGTCAGCACATCATTCAGTAATTTTTTGCGGAGTTGCAGGTAACCACCCGTCTCATTGATTTTGATAGGACCAGTAGTATCAGCAAATAACGTTCCCTGGGAATTCATTACCCACTGTTTCCACTGCACACCAGCCATTACTTCCACTTTATCAGAGAAGCCTAACGCATCAGATACATTCACCTGTGCTTCACCAGCCCAGAGGTCAGATTTATCAAGGAATAAAGCACCGCCATTTTTGATCGGTGTACTGCGGCCTGCTTTGGCAGCCGCTTCAAAAGCAGCAGTACCGGGAAGCAAACGGCCAACATCTGCAGCAGAACGGGCAGACAAATGAATTTGTGCATCACTGATGGCACCACCCGCTTGTCTTCTTGTTTCAGCAAATGTTCCAACATACTGGGAGAACCAGGTAGCATTCGGTTTCCATAAGCTGTTAATATATACACCCAGTGCAGTACTGTTATAAGACTCACCGGCATTTTCCTGTGTGGTATAAGCACGGACAAACCAGTTCTTGGCTCTTACTTCCAGTTTATGTTGTGCAATTTTCAGGTTGCGCAGGGAATAACGGTCAGCACCTGTATAAACAGTAGTACCCGTACCGAAATAAGAGTTGAGAGAAGCTTCAATATTCTCCGTGATCTTGTAATGAAGAGCACCGGTGAATTTTGCATTGATCGTATTGTAATCAACTAATGTTTTTTCTTCATAACCGGTCCTGGAAACACTTTGTGAACCGAAGTAGTTATTTCTCACCCCTACATAGAAAGGTGCAAATTGCTGGGCGGCTGTTTGTGCGGCTCCGGCAGGGAATAAACCAATGAAACCGGCAATCTGTGCATTAGAAGGATAGGTTGGATTACCAATTGCGGTGAAATAGTTGTTAGCAATAGCAGCTATATCAACCGTACCACCAGTGGCTTGCAACAGACCAGCTCTTACCTGCGCCATTACTACTTGTGAAAAACCTGCCATAGTAGTGCTGGCTTCATCACCATATACGTTAATACCATTGTAATTGGGATCATTCGTACGGTTACCACCCACCACTTTACTCAGTACACCTACCTGTGATTTATTCCTGAAATCATCAGCTTGCCAGTCGCTTCCTCTTGTCAGCTGACCCGCCAGTTTGATAGCAAATTTCTTGCTCTTTCCTATTGTATTTGCCCAACGGAAACTCCAGTCAGAATAGGGAGCTGCTTTACGCTGTTTGCCATCCACATGCATGATACCCTGCTTTACGTTTACACTAAGGCCTTTGTATTTGAAAGGATTTTTGCTATTGATCAGGATGGTACCATTCATACCACCGGAACCATAGAGTGCAGAAGATGCACCCGACAGCATTTCAATATTATCAACATCCAGCTCTGTTAAACCAACGATGCTACCAACAGAGAAGTTCAAACCAGGTGCCTGGTTATCCATTCCGTCGATCAATTGGTTCAGGCGGGTGTTACCACTGCTTACAAAACCACGGGTGGTCACAGTACGGAAAGTAAGGCTCGCCGTATGCATATCCACACCTTTCAGGTTGGTGATCGCTTCATAATAACTGGGAGCAGCAATATTGCGCAGGTTGGCACCGCTCATTCTTTCGATGGTTACAGGTGCTTCCAAAATACGCTGGGGAACACGGCTGGCGGAAACCACCACCTCTTGTCCAAGCGTTGTATTAGGTTTAAAATCAACATCGAGTTTAGCTGTGGCATCGCTGACAGTTACTTCATAACTGTCATAGTTGACCGAGCTGAAAATAAGTACAACGGGAAGTTTGGCAACATTCAGGCTGAATTCACCATCTGAATTGGTGAAAGTACCCTGGCTCGTTCCTTTAATCATAACAGATACGGCAGGAACTGCATCTTTAGAAATGCTATTACGGACAGTGCCTGATACGGTAACTGTTTGGGCATGGGCAGCAATCGAAAAGAGGACAGCCATCATCAGGGCAGCTAAAAAGCGGTAGCTTTTTCTCATAAATTGGCAGTTTTAATTTTGGAATTTGACGGAAAAATAAGCATTGTAATTTTTATCTAAAAATTTAATTTTTAGGGAGAAAGGGATAATTTGTTGAAATCTTGGAAGGGTCATTAGCTGGCTTATTTTTGAACCCTTATTACTTTCGGTTATGGCTTCATTTTCTTTTCCCGGCCAGGCCGGGTTTTACAGCGGCAAAGTACGGGATGTTTACAGTATTGGCAATGATTGGCTGGTAATGGTCGCTTCGGACCGGATATCGGCTTTTGATGTCATTCTCCCCCGCCCCATCCCTTTCAAAGGGCAGGTGCTGAACCAGATCGCCGCCTGGATGCTGGCTTCCACCCGTGATATTTGCCCCAATTGGCTGGTAGAAGTGCCGGCCCCCAACGTTTCCATCGGGAAAAGGTGCCAGCCTTTCAAAATTGAAATGGTGGTCCGCGGCAACCTGACCGGCCATGCCTGGCGTACCTATGCTTCCGGGAAAAGAACATTGTGCGGTGTGGCCCTGCCCGAAGGAATGAAAGAAAATGACTATTTCCCCCACCCGATCATTACCCCAAGCACCAAGGCCTCCGAAGGCCATGATGAGGATATCAGTAAAGAAGAGATCATTGCACAAGGCCTGGCCAGTGCAGAAGACTGGAAAATTTTAGAAGATTATACCCTGCGGTTATTTGCCCGGGGTAAAGAGATTGCCGCTAAACAGGGATTGATCTTAGTAGATACCAAGTATGAGTTTGGCAAGATCGGTGATACCATTTACCTGATGGACGAGATTCATACGCCTGATTCTTCACGATATTTTTATGCGGATGGCTTTGAGGAAAGACAAGCTACCGGCGAACGGCAGAAACAGCTTAGCAAGGAATTTGTGAGGGAATGGCTGATCGCTAACAATTTCATGGGTAAGGAAGGGCAAACCGTCCCCGTGATGAGTGATGAATGGGTGAATACCATCTCGCAACGTTATATTGAGCTGTACGAAAAAGTAACCGGCAAAAAATTTGTTCCGGAAAAACTGGAGGATGAAGAAACCATTCTTCGCATCAATGATTGTCTCCAAAAACTTTCCGCATAGATACATTCTGCTTAGCTTAGGAGAAATAAATTTCCATGACTCCTGAACTTATTTTTCAATACTGCAGCAGCATTGCCCTGATCGGCTGGTTGCTGCTTCTTTTTCTCAGTCCTTACTGGTTTAATACCGATAAACTATTAATAGGCATCATCATTACTTTATTGGCCATCGTATATGCCTGGCTGATCTTTTCACACTTCAGCTTTTCCAATATGGGAGACTTTGGTTCATTAGACGGGGTGATGAACTTATTTACCGACAAGGCATTGGTCACCGCAGGCTGGGTGCATTATTTGGCCTTCGACCTGCTTGCTGGTACCTGGATCAAAAGAAACGCCATGAAATATGGCATCAGTCATTGGATATTAGTCCCCTGCCTCCTGCTAACGTTTATGCTCGGGCCGGTGGGTTTACTTTTATACCTGCTGGTCAGAACTATCAAAACCCGTCAATACTTTGCTGAAAATTTTTGAGCATGGCTGAAAAAAATATTCATACCAAAGAAAATACCGGCATCGTTGCCTCCTTCTTCATCCGGTTAAAAAGCCGCAATGCGATCCTCTACTATTTCGGGCTGTTCAATTTTTGCGGAGCCATCGTAACGATCCTTCTTTCACAAATAGATACTGTTGAGATCATAGGCATCAACCGCTGGATCAAGCCCACCAAATTCTTTTTATCCATTGGTATCGTTTGCTGGACCATGGCCTGGTACCTGGTTTATCTTACTCAGCAAAAAGCGGTTCGGGTGTATAGTATCATGACCGTGATTACCATGCTGGTGGAGTTGGTGATCATCAACGGCCAGGCTGTAAGAAATACTACTTCGCATTTCAATATCAGCACCGCAATGGATGGAATACTTTTCAATATCATGGGCGTTGCCATCCTTATTTTCACGGTGTGGACTGCTTACATCACTTACCTGTTCTTTAAACAAAAAGAATTTCCCATCATGCTGCCGCAGGGATATCTATGGGGTATCAGGCTTGGATTATTGCTCTTTGTCATCTTTGCTTTTGAAGGTGGGCAGATGGCGGCGCAGTTAGCTCATTCCGTTGGCGGGCCTGATGGTGAAGACGGTTTACCACTTTTAAACTGGAGTACTTTATACGGCGATCTGCGGGTGGCCCATTTCACAGGGATGCATGCCCTACAGGTACTGCCCCTCGCAGGATATTTTTTGGCAAGAACTAAAATACAGATCATTCTCAGCAGTATAGTTTATCTTTTATTTGTTTTACTGCTGTACTGGCAGGCCCTCCTTGGTCATCCATTACTATAAATACGCCTCGTTATGAAAATACTTGTTATAGGTGCTTCGGGTATGCTGGGCAAACCAGTTACGAAGGCCCTGATCGCAGCGGGTTTTGATATTACCTTATTGGCCAGAGATGTGGAAAAACTGAAAGGATTATTTCCTGGTATTAAAATTCAAAAAGGCGATGTGCTGGATGAGGGTAGTCTTACCAGAACGATGCAAGGGATGGATGCCGTGTATTGCAACTTGTCCGTCTTACCAGCCTCCAAAGAAAAAGATCCGCATACCGAACGGGAAGGAGTGGATAATATTATTACTGCTGCAAAGCAAACGGGTATTCGCCGGATTGCTTATTTATCATCGCTGGTTCACCGCTACCAGGGCATGAATGATTTCAACTGGTGGGCTTTCCGGAACAAACAACAGGCCGTTCAAAAAATACAGGCCTGTGGTATTCCCTACACGATCTTTTATCCTTCTACGTTTATGGAAACATACCCATTCCAGATGATGAGGGGCAATAAGATCGCCATGCTTGGTGATTCCATCATGCCCATGTGGTTTATTGCGGCTGATGATTATGGAAAACAGGTAGCTGCATCTTTCCGTCGCCTGACCAATGAAAACAGGGATTATGCTGTCCAGGGTACTGAGGCATTTACGTTTGCCGAAGCCAATAAAATTTTTATTGATAACTACAGAAAAGCAAAATTGTCCACGATGAAAGCCCCGATAGGCCTGATGAAATTCTTAGGTCGTTTTCACCAGCCTTTTAATTATGCCTGGCATATCTGCGAAGCATTGAACAAATACCCGGAGAAATTTGAAAGTGAAACCACCTGGGAAGAATTGGGTAAGCCCGTAATTACTTTGAAAGATTATGCCGCAAGTTTGTAATTTGGGGCATGAAAAAATTCCAACTTCTTTTTGCAGCGATATTGGCATCTGTGATACTCTTTTCACAGGGCAACGAAGCCCATCTGCTCATCGGCACTTACACGTCCGGCAGCAGCGAAGGTATCTATGTATATAAATTCAATACAGCAACCGGCGAAAGTATTTTGGAAAGCAGTATCAAATCTTCCAATCCTTCTTACCTGGCTGTTTCTCCTGATAAAAAATTTGTGTTTGCAGTGAACGAAGATGCACCGGGGCATATCAATTCATATAGCTTTGATAAAGTAACAGGAAAACTGGCGCTGGTAAGCCAGCAGCCTTCAAAGGGTAATCATCCCTGTTATGTAGCAGTTAGCAATAATCGTAAGTGGCTGTTAACAGGCAATTACAGTAGCGGCAATTTTTCAGTTAACAGAATCAATAAGAATGGCACATTGGATTCTGCCCGCACCAGCATTCAGCATGAAGGCTACAGCGTTAATGCAGACAGGCAACAGGCCCCGCATGTGCATGCAACAGTATTAAGTAAGGACAATAAATATTTGTTTGTTCCCGACCTCGGCATTGATAAACTGATGATCTATTCCTTCAATGCAAAAAATGGGAAAGTAGCGCCGGCTAAGATCCCCTTCCAGATGGTAGAGGCAGGTGCAGGTCCCCGGCATTTTGATTTCACACCTTCCGGGAAATTTGCTTACCTGATGGAGGAACTCACCGGTAGTATCTCTGCATACAGTTATTACAAAGGAACACTAACCCTGATCCAGAATATCTCTGCCCTGCCTGGCGATTTCAATGGTGCTATCGGCAGTGCCGATATCCATGTATCGCCGGATGGTAAATTTTTATATGCCAGCAACCGCGGTGAATCCAATACCATCGCTATTTTCTCTGTGAATGAAACGACAGGTATGTTGCGGCCTGTTGGTCACCAGTCTGTATTGGGTAAAACACCCCGCAATTTCAATTTTGATCCATCGGGTAATTTTTTACTGGTGGCTAACCAGAACAGTGATGAGATCGTTGTTTTTGTTATTGATCACTCTACAGGACTGCTGACTGATACCGGAAAAAGAATAAAGGTCAGCAAACCGGTTTGTATCAAATGGATCAGTAATTAAGCCAGTATTAATTCATACCCGGTAAAGTGAAGGAAAACACACTGCCTTTGCCGGGTTCACTTTCTACAAACATCTTGCCTCCGTTCTTAGCCAGGAATTCCTTGCAGAGCATTAACCCTAGACCGGTTCCGGATTCATTGGCTGTTCCTTTACTGGTAAAATAGTTATTAGCATTAATTTTTTGCAGGGTCTCCTCATTCATGCCGGTGCCTGTATCTTCCACAAACACTTCTACAAATGAATCTGCAGGGTTAGCTCCAATATAAATATGCCCTTTTTCCGGAGTAAACTTGATAGCATTGGATAAAAGATTTCTCAGGACCAGATTCACCATATCCTTATCAGCATAGATATATACCGGTGATTCAATCTTCATTTCCAGGTACACTTTTTTGGAATCGGCCTGCAACCGTAATAATTGCATCACTTCTTTTACTAGCTGGGATACATCCAGCAGCTGTGGTTTCATGGCATCCGCCTGCATCTGGCTCTTGGCCCACTGCAGCAAATTCTCCATCAGGCCGGTGGTATAATTCAGGTCAGTGACCACATCAGGTATCATCAGTTTGATCTCGTTGCCGGGGATATCATATTTCTGGGCGTTGCGAAACATATTCCGCAGCGCATACATGGGTGTCTTCAGATCATGGGCAATGACTGAGAAAAGTTTATTCTTTAAATTATCCAGTTCCTTTAGTTCAGCCGTTTGCTTTTCTAATTGCCGGGCCTTGAATTCTATCTCTCTTTTTTGCGCCTCGATCTCCTGCTTACTTTCCTCCAGTTCGCTGTTTCTTCTTAGTAAACGGAACTGGTAACCATTATTTTCTTTTTTAAACATATAAAGACTGGCAAAAATAAAAATGATCGCCAGTGCCTGGTTAAAAATGTAAAATCCATAATTGGCTGAGACTAACCTGTATTCATACCGCTGTGTCAGCACAAACACGATAAAGTATAAAGACATAGATAAGGCCAGCGAAAGAATCACATTTACCGTTTTCTTCATCAGGAAAACCGCCAGCACGGCATAAAATACAAAGAAGAGTTCAATGCCAAGGTCCAGGTTGGCCGCATATACCAGGCTGGTCATAACCGGGTAAAAAATAAAATAATACATCCGTGCCATTTCATAATGCCGGAGATGATTTCCTAATAGCACTATAAAACTGATAATAGTGGGTGAAAAGGCTACCACCCAGGCCAGTGCTGGTAATTGGTCATCATTGAACAAACCGGCCATGGGAATGATGATGCCATTCATCATTCCCATGGCGTTGAGTACATTGAATACGGAAAGTTTTCGTTTCTCGTATTCATCCATACCGGGTGTAACCCCGATTGATCTGATTGACAAAAAAAGGCTGCTGAAGAATTGAACTAATTCTTTCATGGTACGGTACGGTTTGGTTCTTGAATAGGCCTTCGGCAGGATACGGATAGAAATGGTTTCACAGGATGGTGGATATGAAAAACGGGTACATTAGAAATACGGCAACGGGGTTTTGCCGGATTTCAGTCCTTTAAAAATTTATATTTATTATGAGTAAGAAACTGGTAACCAGCTCAAACAGGTTTTATCGGGGTGTTTTCCGGATCGTTTCCTGCAACTTAGCTTTTGATTTATTAAAGACATTACGTCCTTTATCAACACCTGAACGGAGCTTTTTTTGTTCTTCTTCCGGCAAATGGATGAAATCCTGGCATTCTTTACTGCAACAGTTCTCAAATTTGGCTTTGCATTCATCACATTGAATAAATAAGAGATGGCAGGCATCGTTCACACAATTCACATGTGTATCTGCCGGCTGGCCGCATTGATGGCATTTGGCAATGATCTCATTCGTTATTCGTTCGCCCAATCGTTGATCAAATACAAAATTCTTCCCGTGAAATTTATTGGATAAGCCTTTTTCTTTTACCTGGTTGGTATAATGAATGATCCCGCCTTCCAGGTGAAATACATTTTTAAATCCCTGGTGCAGCATATAAGCGGATGCTTTTTCACAACGGATGCCACCGGTGCAATACATGATGATGTTCTTGTCCTTATCTGCTTTCATCATATCCACCGCCATGGGTAATTGTTCCCGGAAGGTATCACTGGGCACTTCGATGGCATTTTCAAAATGGCCTACTTCAAATTCATAGTGATTCCGCATATCAATGACGACGGTGTTAGGGTCATTGGTCAGCTGGTTGAATTGTTCCGCATTTACATACTTGCCGCGGTTGGCCATATCAAATGCCGGGTCAGTTATGCCATCCGCTACAATATTCTTCCTCACTTTTATATCCAGCACATAAAAAGATTTTCCATCATCATCCACTGCCACATTCAACCGCAATCCATTCAGCGGTTCGATGGCATATAAATAGGTACTGAATGTCTCCAGGTTAGCGGTGGGAATACTTACCTGCGCATTGATCCCTTCCTCCGCTATATAGATGCGGCCGAGCAGTCCCATTTCTTTCAGATCTTTATACAACTGGTTGCGGAATACAGAAGGTTCTGCGATCTTGAAATAACAATAGAAGGAAATGGTGGTTCTTGGAGTCGGGTCTTGCTGAATGCGTTCCTTCAGCTCCCGGCGGGAGATGCGGTTGTGTAATTGTGCCATGTTTTGAATTTTAGTTCAGCTAAAGAACCTCAATTGCAGGTTGAGCAAAATTCTTAAAGCAGGGCAAAGATAAGCTAAGAGAGGAAAAGTGAAAAGGGGTTGAAAGAGCGTTTACTCATAGCCTCCCTCCTGAACGTATAACGAGTTCTGCTATGGCCAGTCATCCCCTCTTGGGCGCAGGGAACGGCGGAACCCAATCCGGAATGCACTTTTATAGGTCTTGCCATCGAGGAAACCATGTACAAAATCGATCCTGAACTGCTTGAAGATATTATCAAAGCCGGCAAAAGCTTCGTAGTAGTTAGTATTCTTATCAATATAGAAACCGTTTGCCCCCAGCACCAGGTAAAGATTCAGTTTCCGGATACCGGGAATCTTGTTGGTTAGAAAGCCATTGAAATTATGTTCAATATGGGCCAGCGAATAGAAATTTGAAATATTACTGAACCTGTACAACGGCAATAGCTGGAAACTATTCAGGAATTCAGTAGCAAACGTGGAAAGGTTACCATTGAAATGCTGGTAATCCGGTATCTGAATTCGTTTGGTATCCAAAAAACCACCTATACCCAAACGATAACTGAAACGCCCCGCCAGTTTGAAATTAATATCATCTTTGATACGGAAAGCCCATTTGCTGAAATCACCATCACTACCCAGGAAATTATCAATGCTGCGGATATACTGCAACGTAAATACAGGATATTTTGACCCGATATTGATCTTACGATCAGGCATCTCGATGTAACGGGTACCGGGTTGCCAGGTTAATCTTGCCAAGGCTAAAAATACCTGGTGCCGGGTGATGTTTTGCAATACTAATTCATTGGGATAGTTGGGGGTGTATTCCACATTCTTACGATCCCGCCACGTATAATTCGTTTTGTTTTCCAATGGCATCCTGTCCTGGTACTGGAAAGCTACTGTCCAGGCAAATCCATTACCGATACCTTCATTATAACTGCCGCGGAAATAGATCGCTTCATAGGTTTTCATCCGGTTATTCTCTCCCAGCAGGCAGGACAAGGAATTTCCTCTCGGGCCGATGGGACTGTAATTGTTGAACTGGAACACTCTTTTACCCCCTGAAAAACTTAGCGAAGACGCATTCTTCTTTCCGAAATTGTACGTAACCGTAAGATGTGCGTTGAAATGTTTATTGGTAAACCCATAGCGGAGATTTGGTGCCAGGGAAATACTCTTCCGGCTGTAGGCACTGCTGTCGAGCCGCTTGGTCCAGGTGGCACCAGTATTGATCACCCATCCTTCTGCAGGATTGAAACTAACTTGTTCGGTGATGGGACGAAAGCTGAAAGTAGTTTTTTTACTTTCGGCAAGAAAAGTTTGTTCAAAGAAAAGTGCCCCGAAAATATTCAGCTTGTTCCTGATCCTTTCCAGCGAATCAAGATAGCCGGGATTTTTACGCAACTGTTCCAGGCTGTCCTTTCTCCGGTAATCAAATACTTCATCCGCCTGCAAAGGTATAGGCCTTGCTTCCTCCCAGTAACCAGCTGTTTTTTTATTGGAACTGTCGGTGTATTTAAGAACGGTACTGGTAAAATGTTTTTTCTCAAAGGCCGGATCGACGATGAAATCCGAATAAATATTCACAAAACTGCCATACACATCAAACCCCAATATTTTAGCAGAAGGATAAATGACCTGGCTGCCAATGGCCCAGACTTCTTTTTTAACTGGCCTGTATAATTGTTCTACCTGTAACGAATCGATCAGTTCCATCTGCGATTCTTTGGTCAGCAATAATTGCACAGAATGTATCCGCCATTCATCTTCCACAATATTAATAATGCCACTAAAGAGGGGTTCAAATTTACGACGGGGTGTAACCCTTATCCGGCTCACCTCTCTCCCGTCCTCATAAAAAGTGCCTTCAAATTTGTAGCGGTAAAAGTTCAATGCATTGTCAGCTATGGGCGAAATAAATCCACGGGGATTAAGGTTATTGCCGATAAAAATATTGTTATTGTAAAAGGAAAGGAACTGGGGAGCACTCAATCCATACCCATCGCTCTGCCCGCTGACTTTTGAAGAGATGACTTCCACCTTTTCTTTAGCGGGTTTATTGACCGAATACTTTGAAATAGTTTCAGAGAGGTACAGCATTTTTTGTTTACTGGTATCCCCATCTTCAAAGTCCACTTTTCTTCCAAAGATTTTTTTGGGGTAGTTTCTTATCCGCAACTGCCCCTTGGTATATACCTGGCATTGAAATGCATTCAACTGGTCCTGGTAAAAGGTTCTTTTCTTAATGCTGTTGCGAATGATCTCATACGCCGGGTCTTCCCCGCTTTTAATGATGACTTCACCTAAGGTTACTTCCTGCTGGCTGAGCTTGAAATTAAGTTCGATATCTGTCTTACCACAAATGACGAGCTTTTCCTCTTTTTTAAAATTCACATGCTGGCAAACCAGGGTATACTGTCCCGGCTCGAGTTCTAAGAAGTATTTGCCTTCGCTGTTGGCATTCGTCCCTCTTGATGTGCCCTTGATAAATACAGATGCATAGGGAATCGGCTTGCTGTCAGTATCAGTGATCAATCCGAAAACCTTCTGTGAAAAGGAGTGAAGGCTGAACAGGAGAAAGAAAAAACTTACCAGTAGTTTCTGCATAGTTTCCGTTAACTGCGGGAATAAATATTTTTATAAGATAGTTAGTTTTTCCCGACTGAACTATTTTCAGGAAGACCGTTTGTTGGAAGAACGCAGAAAACTTCCGGTCATGGCTCCAAACCCCGCCACTAATGCACCGATCAATGCAGTTAGTAAGATCAGGAGAATAGCATTCCCTCCCAAGGGAAGCAAGGAGGCTACTTTTTGAGAGAGATAACCTTCATTCTTCATATCAATCCACCACGCCAGCCCTGCCCACAACAAAAAAACACCTAAAAACCCCGCAAAGAATGCTTTTACGGCTTTCTGGTGCACTAAGAGAGCGATGAGAAATGCAGCAACTGCAATTCCCCACCAGGGAAAATATAAACCACTGACAAAAGCCAGTAATGCTGTTAATATAATTGCGACTAAAAATTTCATATCAGTTGATTAATAAATGATGGGTTGGTTACTTATCCTTTGGCAAACTTCATGATCCATTTAACTTTTTTGTCTGTCTTATCCCCTTCCCGCATGAACCATAAAGGATAATATTTTCCTGCTGCCCAGGTATCCACAAAGCTGTCATAATACTTACTGCCCGGGTTTCCGCTCTGTCCTGCAGGATATACACCATAGGCTTCAGTGGGGGTTGTTAAATGAACGATCATCCGCCAGCTGGGTCCATGACTATGGGTGACCGCATTGATGATATTGCCATTTCCTCCTACCGGCAATCCTCGCCTGGCAAAAGGCAATAATGCATCTTTCAGCAAATGATAAACAGTAGGATTTTTAAATTTCGACCATTCTAATTTTCCGGCAGTCTCTTTTTCGGAAAGGTTGGTTGCTGCTTTGTTCAGGGCAGCAGTCACAATATCAAACAATGTTTCCTTTTCGGGTGTATTAATGTTATCAATAAATACCAGGGTGGAGTCTTTTTTCAATAACTCCATCGTCGTCTGTTCTTCCGGCCAGGGTGCCTGTGGTGTCACTTTTGTTATCTCATCTTTCCATATCGCCACTTCGGTGCTGTCCCACCAGCATTGGTAAATAGTTTGTCCTTTAGAATCCGGGGTAGCATAGAAATCCCAGCTTCTTACCAAGGCCAGGTATTTTTTGGAAGCAGGTGTCAGATCAGCTTCCCGCACATACTTAAGCAAAACAGGCAATGCATCTTCTGCCAGGGTGTTGAAATAATCATACTGGAGTTTCTTCATATCATCCGGGGTGATACCATTCATCGCTGCCAGTTTGTTTTCAATGGTTATCCCTCTTGGTGTTATATAACTGCCGGGAATAAAATAAGGATAAGCAGAATCAGCGGGTCGCTGGTTCGCACTTTCTAAAAATCCACGTTCAGGATTCAATGCATGCGGGTTCTCCCCTTGTGGTATAAAACCCTGCCACATATAACTGTTGTCTTCGCCGGGCATAACATATAAACCCTGACGTTCCCAGCGGGCGGGGAACTTACCCTGCTGCCAGATGGCAATATCACCTGTTTTGGAAGCAAAGACAAAGTTCTGACCCGGGCAATCAAATGTTTTGATAGCTTCTTCATACTCTGTGTAATTCTTAGCCCGGTTCAGTTTATAGAATGTCATTCCTTCGTTACTCGGGTCATGCGCCACCCAGCGTACCGCCAGGTTCCTGTTTTTTGAAAAATCATTGGAAAAACTTTCATCATACATCACCGGTCCGAAAATAGTATAGGCAACAGTATCATAAACGGTAGCCCCACCTCTTACTTTGATGGCTTCAATACGTTGTGTTGTATTTTGCCAGATACCATTGAACCAGTATTCTTTCCTTGAATTGTCTTTGAATTTTATTTCGTAATAATCTTTCACATCCCGTTGGGCATTAGTCACTCCCCAGGCAATGCTGTCGTTAAATCCAATGATCACAAACGGAGTACCCGGTAATGAAACACCATACGTATTGCTTGTGGGTGTTTGTAATTGTATCTCGTACCAGATAGATGGTAATGATAATTCCAGGTGAGGATCATTACATAAGATCGGTGCCCCGCTTTTTGTTTTGCTGCCGGCCACCACCCAGTTATTACTGCCGTTATTCTTATCCGGCATTTCAACGGGCTTGGTTACGACAGGTTCTGTATTACCCAGGTATAAGGAATCACTGCCTGCAGGTGCAACAGGAACAATAGCCGGTGCTGGGAAAACAGTTCCTTTGGGAACTATCGGTGCTAATGAATCCGGCACCTGCGGATATAACATTTTTAATTGTGCTTCGGTGAAAATGGATTTGGCATTGGTGTTGGCCAGGTCGTTTTCTGTCCCTGAAGCCAGCATCTCCGCCATCATCTTTAATAATAAAGCAGAACGCAGGTTGGTCCATTTCTCAGGTTGCAGGTCCAGTAATTTATATTCAAGTGGTAATGTGCTTTCTGTTAAGGTTCCGATGTAGGCATTCACTCCGTTGGTGTAAGCTGTAAAAGAAGCTTTACTCACCGGGTCTTTTTCCATTTCCTTCATGGCATTCTCGGCGGCAAATTTCATTCCCAGCCTTCTTTTCGTTTTATCATAATCGATCGCTTTTTCGCCGGCGATCTCGCTGGCTCTTCCTTCGGCGGCTTTGGTTTGCAGGTCCATTTGGAACAAACGGAACCTTGCATGCAGGTATCCCTGGATGAAATACAGGTCTTCATCATTCTCTGCAAACACATGGGGAACGAGCCTGTCGTCTAAATAAACTTCGGCTTTCCCTTTTAAATCGCTAAATTGTAGATCTGCTGTGAAATCCTGGTCCGCAGGCTCTGCATTTTGCCAAAACCCATGTTGCGGACTTAAAAACTTTCCGATTGGCGGATTAGAACCAATTTTTGTATCCAGGGCATACACAAGGGCCCCGGTAATAACGGCTGATATAATAAACGGTACTATACGCATAAACTATTGAATGATAGCGAAAGATAAAAATTAAGGATGACTTGCCCTTATTTTTTTTGAACAGGCCATTCCATTTTTGGACAAGGGCTTTATGGGCTTTCTAATTTCCTTCTAATAATACACTAATGAAGTATTATTTTATTTGGTATGGTTTTTACATAAGGGCATATGAATCTTATTCATTAACATATAAAGACAATTTTATGACAACAAAGACAAAGATCGCATTAGGCCTCGTGGGTGCAGCAGCAGCAGGTGTGCTGATCGGTTTATTAATAGCACCTGAAAAAGGTAAAGACATGCGTAAGAAACTGAAAAAAACAGCCGGCGACTGGGCTGAAAACCTGAGTACTCTTTTTGTAAAGGGACAGGAAGAAGTGGAAGACCTGAAAGATAAAGGTCGCAACGCAAAAGCCGCTGTGGAAGAAAAAGTGAATAAACTGAAAGAAAGCCTGGGCTGATCATTCAATTTCAATAAGCAGGCTGCACGGCCTGCTTATTATTTCTATCCACCAAATGTTATGTTATGGAAATCGACGACCTGAAACAAAAGACAGCAGATCTTACCGACCATCTTGGTGATTATGCAGAAACATTCTTTAAGGTCACGTTATTGAACGTAACCCAGAAAGTAACAGATGTTGCTTCTGCTGCTATTTCCCTCGTTGTCATCTGCATACTCAGCCTCTTTGTATTATTCTTTGCTGGCTTCGGTTTAGGCTGGTGGCTGGGCGACCTGGTGAACAGCCGGGCAGGTGGTTTCCTGCTGGTAGCAGCGTTTTACCTGTTACTGATCACTTTTATTTTGTTATTCAGGAAGAAAATATTTTTTGCCTATTTCAGAAATCTTATCATTCGTAAAATATATGAGTAAGTCAATTCGATCCTACAACGAACTGATCGCCGAAAAACAAAGAATGGAACTGTTGTTAGTGGCGCAGAAAGAACTGGTCCGGTACGACCTGCAGGAACTCAAAGCAGAATTAAAACCAGCTATCAGTGCTGTTGCCCTATTAGGTAAAGTGACCACCGCAGACAGCAGTAACCCGCTGATCAGTGGCATCGCTAATACAGCGATTGACCTGGTGGTAAAAAAAGGGTTACTGGGCAGGGCCGGATGGGTGACCCGTTTGCTGGTACCCGTTTTACTGAAAAATTATTCGTCACATTTTATTACCAGCCATAAAGATGAACTAACACAAAAATTGTTTTCTCTTTTCAGCAAGAACGGGAAAGAAAAAAAAGAAAATTAATTATCTGTCCTGTTTAAATCAACCGGGACGCCACCATCAACTCAGCCCGTATGGACCGTTTTAATGAAAGAATCCGGCAAGTACTTGTCCTGATCATCATTATTGTTATTGGAATACTTGTTATCCAGGAACTATATATTTTTTTACCCGGCTTGCTGGGCGCCCTTACCTTGTATATCCTCAGCAGGGCGAAGTATTTCCAGATGGTGTATAACCGGAAATGGAAAAAAGGGAGGGCTGCCGGCCTGTTTATCTTATACTACCTGCTATTGCTGGGATTACCTATTTTTCTCACCGTGACACTGATCAGCCCCAAGATCAATGTCTTTCTGAATGATCCTTCGGCCATGATCGCTGCGGCCAAAGAATCCATACTCAGTGTGCAACAAAAAGCAGGGTTCACCTTTTTCTCCGAAAAGTCTTTATCCGGCTCATTGAATAAACTGTCGGAGTTTATTCCCACTATATTAAACAGCACAGCCAACCTGGTCACTAACCTGATCATTATGCTGTTCATGCTATATTATATGCTGTATCATGGCCGGGAGATGGAAAAATCATTGAACCGCTTTATCCCGCTGAAACAGGAAAATATCAACCTACTGGCCGCAGAAACCAAACGACTGGTAAAAGCCAACGCCCTGGGCATCCCGCTTATTTCAATGATACAGGGTGTAACTGGTTTGCTCGGCTACTGGATCTTTGGGGTGGACGAGTTTTTGCTCTGGGGCTTTATTACTGCCATATTTGCTTTCTTCCCTGTTATCGGCACCATGGTGGTGTGGGTACCACTTGTATTATATACCTATGCCAGCGGCGATAACTGGAATGCCACCGGGCTTTTGATCTATAGCGTACTGATAACGGGTAATGTGGATTACCTGGCCCGGATGACCTTATTGAAAAAAATGGGCGATGTACATCCTGTAATTACCGTTCTTGGGGTTATTGTAGGATTAGGCCTGTTTGGCTTTATCGGCCTGATCTTCGGCCCCCTGTTGCTCAGCTACCTGATAGTCTTATTCCAGATCTATATGAATGAATTTACCGGCAAGGAAACCGAAGCCCCCGTCACTGAAATACCAGCGGGGGAAAATACCAGCGGTTAATGACGATATCAGTTCCCGGTTTGTTTTTTTTGACTAATTTCAGTGTCACTTAAATCAAACTACTATGCCAGTTTTAATTGTCGTTGGTATTATCGTCCTGATCATTATCTGGGTGGTGAGCCTCTATAATGGTCTTGTCCGCCTTCGCAACCGCAGGCAAAATGCTTTTGCCGATATTGATGTGCAACTTCGCCAGCGGCATGACCTTGTTCCGCAATTAGTGGAAACCGTAAAAGGATATGCCACACATGAAAAAGACCTTTTACTGAAGATCACCGAAGCCCGTTCCAATGCGATGGCGGCTACTTCTATTGATGATAAGATCAAAGCAGAACAGCAACTGAGCAATGCGTTGGCTGGTTTGAAAGTACAGGTAGAAGCTTATCCCGACCTGAAAGCCAACCAGAATTTTTTGCATTTACAGGAAGAGCTAAGCGATATCGAAAATAAACTGGCTGCGGCCCGTCGTTTCTTCAACGGCGCTACCACTGAATACAATAATGCAGTGGAAACATTCCCGGGTAACCTGATCGCCAGGAATTTTGGATTTGGCAAAGAAATGTTCTTCGACCCGGGTGAAGATACCCGTAAAAAAATGGAAGAACCCCCGCAGATCAAATTCTGATTATGCAATACGTTGGCTTAGACGCACAGATCAGGAAAAACAATTCCAATTCTGTTCTTTTACTCATAGCATTCCCGGCATTACTGCTGGGAATGTTTTATGTTTTCTTCTTTTTTATTAATGACCAGAATATTGAAGCAACAAACCTGCAGTTCATACAGGTAATCCCCTTTGTTTTAATTGGAGTTGGCATCTGGTTCCTGGTCGCCTGGGCAGGACATGCTGCTTTTATCCGTTTAGCCACCGGTGCAAAACCGCTGGAAAGAACTGAAAACAAAAGAGTCTACAACCTGGTGGAGAATCTTTGTATCTCGCAGGGTATGACAACACCCAGGATATATGTGATCGAAGATGATTCACTGAATGCACATGCCAGCGGCATCAGCAACAGTACGTTTTCTGTTTCTTTATCAAGAGGATTGATCAATAAACTGGATGACGACGAACTGGAAGGCGTCATTGCGCATGAACTTACCCATATTAAGAACCGGGATGTCCGTTTACTGATCATTTCCATCATCTTCGTCGGTATCTTTTCTTTCCTCGCTGAAATGGCATTCCGGAGTCTTCGTTTTGCCGGTTCAGGCAAAAGAGATAAGGATAGTAAAGGAAGCGGTGCTATTATTCTTATCGCCATTGCTGTAACGGCAGTAGCTTATTTATTATCCATCTTATTACGCTTTGGTATCAGCCGCAAAAGAGAATATTTAGCTGATGCCGGTGCCGCCGATATGACAAAGAAGCCTTACGCATTAGCCAGTGCTTTAAAAAAAGTAGCTGCCGACCCGATGATAGAAGCAGTAGAAAGCCGTGATGTAGCGCAACTCTTTATTGATAACCCGAAACCTTCCGCCCATAAATCAGCGTCCTGGGATAATATCTTCTCTACACACCCGCCGGTTGAGAAGAGGATACAGCTACTGGAACAGTTTGTATAGAGCCAGGAGTTGATAGTCGTTAGTCAGGAATCTGAGAAAATTAGTGGGTTAAATATACCATAGACAACAGAAAGTCTTTTCCAATTGCAGAACTCAAGACTGCAGACTTCCGACTCAAGACTTCTTCCCCTCGATCATCGGGACAAAAGAAAAATGATCAAACACTTCTTCTTTCAGGGCACCATTCTCCAGTTTGGTGATCCGCATCATCCGTTGCACATCACCGGCACCCAACGGAATTACCATCATACCACCGGGTTTTAATTGTTCGATCAGTTTGGGCGGTATCTCCGGTGCGGCTGCGGTGATGATCACTTTATCAAAGGGGCCATAGGTGGGTAATCCTTCATAGCCATCGCCATAAAAGAATTTAATAGAGGGATATTTTTTAAGGTGCTGGAAATTCTTATTCGCATCATACAATTTCTTCTGCCGTTCGATCGTGTATACCATCGCTCCCACTTCAGCCAGTACACAGGCCTGGTAAGCACTGCCGGTTCCCACTTCCAGTACCTTATCAAATTTTTTAATGGCTAACAACTGGGTCTGGTAAGCTACAGTGTAAGGCTGCGAGATCGTTTGCCCTTCACCGATCGGGAAAGCCCGGTCTTCATAAGCCAGTTCATCAAACGCAGAATCTAAAAAGAAATGACGGGGAATTTTGTTGATCGCTTCCAGTACGGTTTCATCGGTGATGCCTTTGCTGCGGACAATATCAACCAGTTTTTTCCGTAATCCTTTGTGGCGGTATGTATCTTCAATGGGTCTCATAAGCTGCCGCAAGATAATAAACAAAGAAGGCTTTGCCCCCATCTTTCATTCAGGGATTGCTATTTTTCTTTTGACTGTAGGCAAGAAAAATAACTGCCAATACAATAATGAGTACCACACTGTATTCTATTCCGCCCAATGTCTTACCAACCACAAACCAACCATTTTGCCAGTGTACAAGAATGATCCCGGTAAACAGGATAATAATTTCCCCGATACAAAAGAGCCGGATGAAATAACCAAGGAACATACAAAAACCTCCCGCCAGTTCAAACAAGGTAACGGCCCAGGCCAGATAGAAACCCAATGGAAAACCTTTACTGTTGAGGAAATCACCAAATCCCGGTATAGTGTAATCGGCGAGTCTTGCTATAGCATGTGCCATGAAAATAATTCCCATCAGCATCCTGAGGATCGCAACAGGTAAAGAAGGTTGCAGGAATCTTTTCATGAATTCAACATAAAGTATAAAAGAAAACTATTCTGCTGTCACCCATTTCGCCCCATTCCATTGCAGGGCCATCCGGATCGTATCCGCAAAAGGTTCATCGGGTTTTGCTTCGGCCAGCGGCGGGTGATGCCGGGTGCCGCTCACGGCACTCACGGTATTAAAGACATCTTTTCGGTTTGCATCCTGGGTAACAGAAAGTACAGTAATGCCATTGATATCCCAGCGACCGGCTCCATCTCCAGAGTTTTCCTGCATATACCACATTTCCACTTTCTGTTTCACTTCAGCATCTGTTGGTGGAGCCGTGGAACAGGAAGCAAAAAAGCTTAAAAAAAATAGCCCAGTTAAAATTTTAATTTGCATTTTATCCTTTTAAGGAAACCAACTGTCAATGAATATTAATCGCACCTATTGTCTACCTCCCCGGCCTAAACCTAATAAAGCTTCTATCAAAGGGATTTCGTCTGCTGCGGCCATTATCCCAAACACAAACATCAGAAAATACAATGTTGCTGTAATTCCGTCGACTGAGCTCCAAAAATTTTTCCCGGTTTTCAGCATCCTTTGACGAGTAGTAGAGATAAAATATTTAACGCATAAAAAAGCAACAAGAATTCCGAATATTCTATTAATTATATCCCAAAGATTCATTTCATGAAAATCGCTAATGACTAAGAAAATTCAATTATAATTTCATATCCTCAATAACCGCTTTTATCTTATCATCCAGTTCCTTATTCACTTTATCAAACTCGGCCGCACGGTTCAGTTTGGTATTTACACTAAAATAGAATTTGATCTTGGGCTCTGTTCCACTTGGCCTGGCCGAAATACTGCTGCCATCCGCCAGGATAAACTGCAGTACGTTGGATTTCGGCAGTTCAATGGCCCACTGTTCGCCAGTTTGCGGGTTGGTTCCTTTCTGCAATTCATAATCCAGCAATTTCACCACTGCCGATCCATTGATCGTCTTCGGCGGGTTATTGCGGTAACTTTCCATCATTGCTGCTATCTGCTGCTGGCCATCCATTCCTTTCTTCGTAATAGAGATCAGGTGCTCTTTATAAAAACCATACTGCACATAGAGATCGATCATTTTTTCATAGAGGCTGCGGCCCTTATCTTTTTCATAAGCCGCCATCTCGCATAATAACGCCACAGCACTCACCCCGTCTTTATCCCTTACTTTATCGCCGATCATCAGGCCGAAGCTTTCTTCACCACCGATAATATAATTTTCCTTACCTGCTTTCTGACGTATCATTTCAGCGATCCATTTAAAACCCGTGAGCACCCGGTAACAGGCCACACTGTTTCCGGCAGCGATCGCATCGATCATTGGTGTGGTAACGATCGTGGTCACCACCATATCATGGGGCTGTGCTATGCCTTTCGCTTTTCTTGCTTCCATCAGGTAGTTAAATGCCAGCACGGCTGTCTGGTTACCATTCATCAGCACCCATTTGCCCTGCAAATCTTTTACCCCAATAGCCAGCCGGTCTGCATCAGGATCTGTACCACATAAAATATCTGCATCCAGTTGCTCCGCTAATTTCAACCCCAGGCTCATCGCCTCACTTTCTTCAGGATTGGGATAGACCACCGTCGGGAAATTGCCATCCGGCACGGCTTGTTCCTTTACAATATGTACATTGGTAAAGCCAAAACGTTTTAATACCTCCGGTACCATCGTAATACCTGAACCATGAATAGACGTATAAACGATACCCAGGTCTTTATGTTTGGCGATCACATCCGGGTAGATGCTCAACCCTTTCACCATATCAAAATACACTTCATCAATCGCTTTGCCGATCAGGACGATATTGGCTTCTCCCCCACTCCATTTCACATCATCCACGGACAATATCTTATCCACTTCTTTAATCACATTCTTATCATGCGGCGGCACCAGCTGCGAGCCATCATCCCAATAGGCCTTATACCCATTATATTCTTTCGGGTTATGCGAAGCAGTACACACCACCCCGCCTTTACATTTTAAATGACGGATCGCAAATGACAGGTTCGGCGTGGGCCGCAGTTCTTCATACAAGTACACTTTAATACCATTCGCTGCAAAAACATTAGCAGTCGTCTCCGCAAAGAAACGGCTGTTGTTGCGGCAATCATGTGCAATGGCCACACTCACTTCTTCGCCGGGAAAACTTTGTTTCAGGTAATTGGCATAGCCCTGTGTGGCCATACCCACTGTATATTTATTCATCCGGTTGGTACCCACCCCCATCAGGCCGCGGAGGCCCCCGGTACCAAATTCAAGGTTGCGGTAAAAAGCATCTGCCAGTTCATCCGGGTTTTGGGCCTGTAATTTTTTTATTTCTTCTTTGGTGGCAGCATCAAAATTTCCATTGAGCCATGCGTCGATCTTAGCCTGGATTGCAGCGTCCATATATCAGGTATTTAATGTTAAAATAGGAGCAATGAAGTTATTGAATTTTATTATTTGAAACCGAAAACAAACGATAAACGTAAATTTGTTTACTAATTATGAGGCCAGCAGCAGCACTACTATCATCGTCCCTTGTGTCACACACTTCATCGTCCCGTTCACTGCCGGGCCTGTTGTTAGCTTTTCTTTTTTTTCCGGTATCCGTTTTAGCCCAAAGTGATACATCCGCTCCCATTACCACTGTAGTAAAAGAAGTTACAGACAGCACTGATGAGCAACCGGTACCTATCCGACCCATTTCTGCCATTATTCCACCTGCTGATTATAATTATTACCAGCTTACACCGGAACAAAAGAAAAAAAGAATACGCCTTGTTGCAGCCGGCAATATCATTGGTTACGGCGGCACGATGGTAGCATTATATTCCGCCTGGTATAAAAACTACCCGCAAACAGGCTTGCACAGTTTCAATGATTTTCCCGAATGGAAACAGGTAGATAAAGCTGGTCACTTATACAGCGCCTATATCGAAAGCCGCTTGAGCATGGAACTATGGCGCTGGACGGGTATTGACCGCAAAAAACGTATCTGGATCGGCGGCATGAGTGGTGCAGCTTATCAAACTGTTATTGAAGTGCTGGATGGTTTTAGTGAAGGCTGGGGTTGGAGCTGGACCGATTTTAGTGCCAATATACTGGGCAGCGGTTTACTGGTGGCACAGGAATTAGCCTGGAATGACCAGCGGATCAAACTAAAATTTTCTTTTCACCGGAAGATTTACGATGATGCGGAGCTGAACAGCAGGAGTAATTCGCTGTTTGGTAAAAGTACAGCCGAACGATTACTGAAAGATTATAACGGGCAAACGTACTGGGCCAGTGCCAATATCAGGTCTTTCTTTCCGAAAGCAAAAGTACCCGGCTGGTTATCCATTGCTGTTGGTTATGGTGCAGAAGGTATGTTTGGCGGCCGGGAAAATATTGGAAAGGACGATAATGGTACTATTATTTTCAACCGGACGGATATTAAACGCTACCGGCAATGGTATTTTGCCCCTGACATTGACCTCACAAAGATAAAAACGAATAAAAAGGGAATTAAGTTCCTGCTCACGGTTTTAAGTGCTTTTAAATTCCCGTCTCCTGCTCTTCAATTTTCGAATGGCAAGTTGAAGGGGTATTTTTTGTACTTTTAAAGAAATAATCTTCATGCGTCGTTCATACTATATCGTTTTACTGGCAGGTCTGTGCATTTTGAACAATGGATGTGGCGACAAAAAAGACACTGCGCCACCCGCAGATACAGCAGCTGTTATCCAGTATACCACTCCTTCCGCAGGGGCTACATTTCTTAACGGTACCACGATGCAGGTTAAAGGAAATATTATTGACAATGATGGTATATCCGCAGTTAAATTGGAGGTAAGAAATACCGCTTCCAATACAGTTATGTACCAGCAAAACATATCAACATCCAGCGTCACATATTTTGACTTTAATTTCAACTGGACTGTAGCGGGTATCAGTTCTGCCACCAATACTACGGTGAGAGTAATCTGCACCGACCGCTATTCTTACCAGGTTTCCAAAGATGTGAGTGTAGTACTGACCGATTAATAGTTATTGCAGGTAAGTACCTGCAATCTTACCCTCTTCCACTTCCACGTAAATATGTTCCTGCAAGGTGGTGGAAACAGATAATCCAACGTAATCAGGATGTACAGGGAAAGAATTATGACTTCTCTCTACCAGCACCAGCATTTGTATCTTTTTGGGGTGAAAAGCCAGGAAAGGTTTCAGGGCATATAATAAAGTTTTACCGCTGTTCGCCACATCATCCACCAGTATTATGACTTTATTAGTGAAATCCATCTCCTGACTCAGGGTCACTTCTTTTGGCTCTCGTTTATCCAGCGTAATGCTGATGAGTTCTGTTTTAACAGGAGATATTTCGCTTAAAAGTTCCTGCATATGTTTGGCCACCACGGTGCCGCTTTCCCGCACACCGGCCAGGATGATCCCTGTTTCATCAATATTGTTTTCGATGATCTCCAGCGCCATTCTTCTCATTTTTTTTTCGGCAGTGGCCTGGTCCAGTATATATTTTTTTGTTGAAGGCATGGTTGATAAGGTCTTAAACCGGTAAACTTTGATGGGTTTGCTGTACAACCCGTAAATTAGCACTTGTAATTGAATGCTATGCAAATTGCGCAACAAATTTTGTTTGTCCTTCTCAGTGCTGTATCCGTCTGGCTTTTTTCGAAAAAAGTAAAAGAGATCAGTCGTAATATTCAACTCGGCAGGGATGAAGATCTCAGCGATAATAAACCACAACGCTGGAAAAATCTCCTGCTCCTCGCCTTCGGGCAACAAAAAATGTTTCGTAACCCGCTGGTGGCCCTGTTGCATTTTGTAGTGTATGCCGGTTTTATCATCATTAATATTGAAGTGCTGGAAATCGTACTGGATGGCATCACCGGTAAACACCGTTTATTTGCTGCTCCCTTAGGCGGATTCTATACTTTTCTCATCAATGCGTTTGAAGTACTGGCCCTGCTGGTACTGCTGGCCTGTGTTATCTTTTTGATCCGCAGGAATGGGATCAAACTGAAACGGTTTATCAGCAAAGACCTGGATGGCTGGCCCCGGAGTGATGCGAATTATATCCTGGTCACTGAAATTGTTTTAATGTCATTATTCCTTTTGCTAAATGCAAGCGATACCTTATTACAAACAAGAGGGGTTGAACATTACGCAGCCCACCCCACCGGGAATTTTATTATCTCGCAATACCTGCATCCTGTTCTGAGTGGTGTCAGCAACAACGGACTGGAGATCATGGAGAGAACGGCCTGGTGGCTGCATATCGCCGGTATTTTTGCCTTCCTGAATTATCTTCCTTATTCCAAGCATTTGCATATTATCCTGGCTTTCCCCAATGCCTATTTTGCCCGCCTGCAACCCATGGGTAAGATGGAAAACATGGAATCCATCCAGAAAGAAGTATTATATGCCATGCAACCCGAACTGGCTCCCACCGCTGAATCAGCCACGGTGCAAAAATTCGGCGCCAAAGATATCATGGACCTGAGCTGGAAGAATTTGATGGATGCATACAGTTGCACAGAATGCGGCCGTTGTTCGGCAGCCTGTCCTGCTAATATCACCGGCAAATTATTATCGCCCCGCAAGATCATGATGGACACCCGTGACCGGATGGAAGAAGTAGGAAAGAATATCAGCGCTAATGGCGAATTCAAAGACGATGGCAAATCACTGTTGCATAATTATATCACTGTAGAAGAACTAAGGGCCTGTACCACCTGTAATGCCTGTGTGCAGGAATGCCCGGTCAGTATCAGTCCGCTGGATATTATCATTCAGCTCCGCCGTCATTTAGTGATGGAAGAAAGTAATTCACCCCAGGAATGGACGACCATGTTCAGCAACGTCGAGAATAATTTTGCCCCCTGGAAGTTCAGCCCGGATGAAAGGGATAAATGGGTGGAAGAGTTAGGATAACCCGTTCGCAAAATAGCAAGCAATATGAAAACCGCTTACTTCTTAGGCATTCCCGCATTTGCATTACTCTCGGCGGCAGGATTGAATATTGACTCATGTAATAAACCCAAAAGTAATTCAGCTACTGATTGTAACACAAGCAGCTGGACCAATTATGTGTATATAGAAGATATTCCCGGCGATAAGAATTTTTACACTCTTCCTGAAAAAATATTCATTGGTGGCGGTCATGCTGAATTAGAACAACGCTTCACCAATTACTACCGATACTGGACAGGTATTGAATTAGCAATACCCTGTGATAAAAAGATAGCTGCTGAAAACACAAGACTGGAATGGTATTGCAAAAGCAATTTATCAATAGGCATGTATGAATCGGATATGGGTGCCAGTTTATCCGGGGAAAAGGATACGGCTTCTATTAACTGCATTACGGTGAACAGGCCTCCCTATTTCTTATTCCGTTACGGCGATATCAAATTGAATAATGTTCCGGAACTGGTGAATGATCCGTCTGAATGGGCTGTATATGCTATTGATATTTCAGAAAAAGGAATGAGTTTCTCAAAAAACGGGGTTGTAAAAAAGAGCATCCCCGGAAAAAAGACATTAGGAAACCTTCAAAAAATATACCTGCACTTTAAAGGTGGCGGAAGAATAGACTGGGTTAAGCTGTACGAGTACAATAAGCTGATCATGGAAGATAATTTTGACAAGCCGGGACAATCTTCAGTTCACTGGATAAAATAAACAAATGAATATTGCATCTTTTCCTTTTACAACACTTAGCTGGTCATCCATACCTAAAACAGAACACAAAGGCGAAACCGGTATAGCTTACTGGCAGGTGCAGATGCTGAATGATATCAGGGTGAGGCTGGTGGAATATTCTCCCGGCTATAAAGCCGATCACTGGTGCAGTAAGGGTCATGTACTTTTTTGCATGGAAGGTGAGATGGATACGGAACTGGCCGATGGCCGGATATTTAAACTCAGCCGTGGTATGTGTTACCTTGTCGGCGATAATAACGAGCACCACCGAAGTTCCACAATTTCGGGATGCAAACTTTTTATTGTTGATTAGGTCATAAATAGTGTAAAATATTTTCCCGCTTTATACGTTTTAGGCTCAATGTTGAAATATAAAATAGTCATACTTGTATCATTAATGGGGGTCTTTACCAGCCATGCCCAACGCCCCTTTGAACTCGGTGGCGAATACATGAAATTCCTGGGTCGTGGTTTCAACAGCAGTAAAGCTGCACTACGGGGTGAAACCTTTACTGCCAAAAACAGTTTCAGCGTGGGTATCACCTACCAGTTAGCATCTAAAAAAGCATACTCTGTTTCCACTGGCTTTGGAATTTATGCCGGTTACCGCTATGCATTCAGCAACAATGTAAATGGTCAAAGCCCTTTTGCAGGTGCAAGGCTAATGTTGTCCTTTGAAAATTTTGAAGGTAAGTCAAGAGAGAACAGTCTTTTTATTACGCCTGTTGCTGAACTGGGCTATCATTTCGTTTTTGCTAAACATATTTTTGCCGCTCCTGCTGTGGGATTTGGCTATACTGTCGAATTCAGCCGCGGCTTTAATTCCCTTGATGAAGATGTGGGCAAACGTTTTGTTCCTTCTCTTTCTGCCGGCTATCGTTTTTAAATTATTTATCGCTCATCAGCACTTGGGCCATACATACCGGGAACTGGTATATCCAGTAACCGCAGGTACACCGTTAACTGGCCCCGGTGATGAAACTGGTGACTGAAACCCCAGCCACGGACAGCTACTTTCTTCGGACTGCTCATGATGACCTGTTCTCCCCTTTTGATGACCCAATGTTTATTAAAGTCTTCATCTGTTGCTGCAGACAATGCTTTGATTGCATTTTCCAGGTTGTTATCAAGGATGGAAAGCAGCTCAGCCGTATCAGCTGCCACATGTCTTTTCGGTGATGGGTTGGCGGCGAAATCAAATTCATCTGCTCCCAGTATAACAGTGATCCAGTGAAGCGTTTCTGCAATATGGGTGGCCAGCCTTCCCAGCGTCATTGATTTTTCATGCGGCTTCCAGTCCTTCTGATCCAGCGGAACTCTTTCCAGTATCTTCCGGGTCAGTGCTGCTTCATGTTGTAACTCTCCGATAAAAGAAGTATTGAGTGACATATATTTCAGCATTTGGTTAATCTTTCTGTTTGATCTTATCCAGTTGCCCTTCTATTCTCTCTGTTATTTCTTCCGGATGTTCCAACTGGTGCACCGCATCTTTCTTGCGCCATATTTTCCATAATTGGATGATAGCAGTCAGGGCAAAAATGCCACCAATCACCCAGTTCAGGATATGCTGGTTATTATTGATCTTGCTGGCGATCAGGCGGCCACCGAAAATGAAAAGACAGTTGCCAATAAAAGTTCCCAGCCCGATACCAATGATGTAGGTATTATAATGATCCTGCCTCGGCAGTAAGACTTTCTTTGTGAACAATACCGTACTCCACCCAAACCAGAAGGGAATCTGTACCGGGTTGATAGCACTCATCACCACACCGAGAAAAAAAGTGGGGAGCGAACTGCTGAGTACAATATTCTTTTCAACTGAAGGATGCAGGGCTGCATAAAAACTCGAAGCCGCTAATGCCACCACAACCAGTAAGGTCACCCATTCCAGAATCCTGAATATCCTTTCCTGTTTCCGGATCCAGTCCATCGCCACCAAAGAGAGGCGGACATAAATGATCTCTACCAGTAAGGAACCCGCTGAAAACAATAAAGCCCCGGTCACACCATCTGATACAGCGATCTGCATAGCGGCTATATTCAGTGTTCCCAGTGGTAAGGAACCCAAAAAACTGACCAGCATGCCGGTAAAGAAAATTTTAACGAGGGGATGCATAGATCAAAAGTACAAAGAAAGAGGTCAGAAGTCAGACCTCTGATATCTGGCTTCGGTTTCCTTAATCATATTTCTCCAGCATTTTAAAATGCCGGCTTGCTTCTTTCAGAAAATTCCAGCCTTTCATAAAAGACCAGTAAGGCGTTCCGTTCTCATGATTGTGGCGGCTGATCTTATACAATGCTTTCCAATGTTCCAGGATAACGCCATAGGCTTTCCAGATACTCATATTACAATCGTAGATATGATTGGGCTCTGCGCCGCAACCATTGAATTCAAGTATGGAAAAATTCTTTCCCTCTTTCAAATCATCAATAGAAGTGGTTTTGATATCGTAACGGCCATAATAAAATTTGGTCTGGTGGCTCAGTTCATCAAAGACCTGGTGCATTTTTTCATTGATCTCGTTGTGCAGGTTGGTGAAATGAGCTCCCCGGTTATGATTACCGGCATAGGACAAATAAAATATTTCACCAGCAGGTATGATGCGGTCAAACCGGTGACCATGACGGTGTTCCATTTCTTCCATACGGAACTTAGCCCGTGGATGCTGGGCCACCAGTTCTTTTAACGTGGATTGGCCATCCCCTTTTACCTGCAGCAATTCTTTATCAATAAAACCACTCACTTTCCCTTTTTGTTCCGCCGGGTGACGGTAGTAGAACACACTTACTTCCACTGGCAATTCAACGAGATCCTGGATAATATATTCCACCGGTATCCTTTCATGGTACTTCAGCAGTTGGTCTTCATTATCAATTTTACGGAACAGGATACCCTTCATGCCGATATCAGGTTTCACAATGAACGGGAAAGTAAAACCAGCGTCCTTTATCTTTTTTTGAACTTCTTCAAAAGGCAGGTCATGCAGGATATAAATGGTTTTGGGTACCAGGTGACCGGGTAACTGGTCGTACATTTCTTTTTTGCCTTCGCCTTCAAAGCCCCCGAAAGTAATAGTGGGATTCGAGGAACTGAAAAACCAGAAGGAGCCGCTGCGCAGGCAATACCAGAACCAAACAAAACTGATGGGGAAATAGAGTACATAAAAATTCCACAACTCCCAATTCGTCAAACGCTGGAAAAATTTCTTCATGCTGTTACTAATGCGGCAAAATAAAGGAAAGAATCGCACAATGCGAATGAAACAGCTTTTTAGTTTAGATTTGAAATAAATTTCACTGCATGAATGTTCCGACCGTAGCCGAACTGTTTGCCAATGGGAAAAGCCCGGAAGTTTTATTCTGGGTGGGCTGTGCCGGCAGTTTTGATCAACGTGCCCAGAAGATCACCAAAGCCTTTGTCACCATTTTAGATAAGGTAGGTATTAACTATGCTATCCTTGGCAAAGAAGAAATGTGTACCGGCGATCCTGTCCGCCGTGCAGGTAACGAGTTCATGTTCCAGATGATGGCTTACCAGAATATCCAGGTATTGAATAATTATGGTATCAAAAAAATTGTAACCGCCTGCCCGCATTGTTTCAATACACTGAAAAATGAATATCCTGAACTCGGCGGCACCTATGAAGTGGTCCATCATACCACTTTGCTGCAACAACTGATCGACGAAGGAAAGATCAAACTGAAAGAAGGCGGGGCTTTTAAAGGCAAGAAGATCACTTATCATGACAGCTGCTACCTGGGCCGTTCCAATGATATTTATGAAGCCCCGAGAAAAGTACTTGAAGCATTAGATGCGGAATTAGTGGAAATGAAACGCTGCAAAAGTAATGGTCTCTGCTGCGGTGCCGGTGGTGCCCAAATGTTCAAGGAAGAAGAAAAAGGAACAACCCGTGTGAATATTGACAGGAGTAATGAAGCTATCGGTACGGGTGCCAATATCATAGCTGCCGCTTGTCCTTTTTGCAATACGATGATGACCGATGGTGTGAAGCTGGCGGAAAAAGAAGAATCAGTGGAAGTCTTGGATGTGGCGGAATTGATTGCTAAATCAATGGAGTAATGACTACACAACGAAAAGGCTTCTGGAGAGGTTTTACCTGGAAAAGATTTCTCAGGATGAGTTTACTAGTTTTTGTTATAACTACTCTCTTTGTGTTAATGGAAAATTACTTTACAAAGAAGCAACCGGTCAGCGAGATTTTATCGCTTAGTGAAACCGGTAAGATAGTCCTGAGATCAGTAATTATGGGTCTTGTTCTCGCCATCTGGCATGAACCCGGCCTTGATGATCGTTAAAAAGCTCAGCACGATGACAACTGAGTAGCCATTTTCTCCTGTAACGCTATTGCTTCCCTCAGCTTTCCTTTTGGAACGGGAATCCTGATTTCATGTAAGCCTGCATGTGCAGTATTGTTTCTTTCAACCGTTATCTCCATTATATTCAACCTTCCGGCATCCCTGATCTCCACCCGTTTTAATATATGTTCCGGGTTACTGAAAGGATGCTGCCCCTCCCCGATGGAAAGTTTTTCCTGCGAGATCTTTACTTCCGGGGTTTGGTTTTCCCCGGGTGTCAAAAAATGCAACAGGAAATGCAGCCAGCTTTTTTTCCTCCGGGTCCAGCGCTGAAAAGCCCGCCACTCCTCTCTTGTGTAGGTCCAATGGGCCAGGATGGGCGATTCTTGTTTGGGTGAATGTTCCAACAGGATTTATTTGGTTGTAATTTAGCGTCATGAATCTTGATTATAAATACCTTCTTGACGGTAGTTTTCACCCCAACTCCCGGGTTTGGGTCTACCAGTCCAGCCGCCTTTTCTCATTACAGGAAGCTTTTGAAGTGGAAGAAATGCTGCAACAATTCACCGCACAGTGGAAAAGCCATGGCACCCCCGTTAAAGGCGATGCTTATTTATTCTTTGGCCAGTTCATCATTTTGATGGCCGATGAAACGGTTACTGGTGTAGGCGGGTGCAGTACGGACAGTTCTGTCCGGCTGATAAAAGATATTGAACAACGCTTCCATGTAAATATGTTTGACAGAACCACCCTGGCATTCATGGTAAAGGATAAAATACAAATGCTCCCTCTTTCCCAGCTACAATATGCGGCGGAGAATGGATTCATCACCAACGATACGCTGTATTTTAATAACCTGGTGCAAACCAAAGAAGAATTAGAAAATAAATGGATCATCCCGGTGAAAGAAAGCTGGCTGGCAAAAAGAGCCCGTTTTTCAGATGCAGTTTTGTAAATTAGAACCACCAAAGCGGAAGTAGCTCACCTGGTAGAGCGACAGCTTCCCAAGCTGTAGGTAGCGGGTTCGAGTCCCGTCTTCCGCTCATTTAAATTATTTCTTGCCCGGGAGTATTATTGGTTTCTTCTTCTGCGTCTTCGTAAAATTATACGCCATGCTGATCCGGAAATTTCTTGTCCGGGTGTTGCTATAACTTTCTAAATTAAAATTGGTGCCATAGGTAAATATCCTTCGCTGCTGGTTGGCAAACGGATCAATGACATTAATAGTGATCAGCAATTTTTTATTGAAGAACTTTCGTTGTACCCCCATATTCATACTGGTATTCCAGCGGGCATAGCCCTGCGGATTGGCAAAGCGGTTAATATTGAAACCACCATTGATGCTCCAGCGGTCAGTTGGAACAAAGCTGGAGTTAATGTTGGATGTAAAGGATCCGCCATCCCGGAATTTCCTTACGGTTTTATCAAACTCACTGTATTTATTATACGTATAACTGGCACTGGCATTCACTTTCCATTTTTTGGTAATGGTCACCCCGTTCCAGGTACTCAGTTCATATTCCTTGCGGTCGCTGATATTTTCCCAGGTCACCTGTGTCACACCGTTTGCTAACAGCGTTCTTACCTGGCTGAATACATCTCCCACTACATTATAACCTATACCAAGGTTAACATAGTATTTGGGCTTAGTTCGGCCAACTACGAAATCAAAGTTATGTGCCGTGGAAGCTTCCAGTTTTTCATTACCGAAACGGATATTATACGGATCAGAAAAATCAACCGTTGGGTTTAATTCACCAATACCCGGGCGGCGGATGCTGCGGCGGTAAGCCAGTGTTAAGCTCAGTTTCTCTTTCCAGGTTTTATTGATATTGGCAAAAGGCAACCAGGTCCAGTAATCGTTCTTCACATCACGGCCTTCTTTTAGTAATTCAAACCAGATACCTGTTTGTTCAACAGAGGTACCGGCCGTAAAACTAAAATTCTCCCCGAGTATTTGCCTGACAGAGCCCCGAAGGTTCGTAATAGTTTGATGAAACCAGAAATCATTACTCAGCATATCCAGTTTTTCCATGGTGCCTTCCGGTTTCTTTTTATAGCTGGCATCCACGGTCACATGATTATTAGAACGGTTATAGGCAGTACCCAGCGAGATAAATGTCTTCTTATTATCCAGCATCTTATCATAATTTACCCGGCCGCTGTAACTGTTGATCTTTGTATCGTTCAGTTGTTGTTGCGCAGAGTCAATTCCGTTGGGAGTAAGATCAGGATTGAAGAACTGCTGGTAAAAATCCCGGTCACTTTCGTTGAAGGATAAATTATATCCTGCGATGATGCGTAAGGTTTCACCGGGCTTACCTTTCCAGGTATAACTGAGGCTCATGTTGGGGCTGCTGTTACTGCCTTCACTGAGTACTTCCCGCCGGCTCATCCGCCATAACTCATCGTTGCGGTTGATATTCCGGTATTCGGTGATATTGGTATTATCAAAATTGTTCTGGTTATAACTGAATACAAAATTCAGCAGGTTGTTCTTATTGAAATCATAGTCCACGTTCGCCCGGAAATTGGGCCGCAGGCTTTTATTTGTATAGTTGTTGGTGGTATTGAAAAAATTAGAAGAGTCGGTATAAATATTATTCCGGATCGAATACCCACTTCCTTCATACCGGTTATAACCGCCACCGGCATTGATATTGAGGGCAAGTCCTTTATTGCGATAGGTAAAACTGGCGTTGAAAGAAGCTTCTCCCCTTGTTCCTGCAGTCAATGAAACCCGGCCACTCATTCCCACCTTTCCTCTTTTGGTAACGATATTGATAACACCACCCTGTTCATTGGCATATTGAGGCGGCGGGTTGGTCATTACTTCTATTTTTTCAATCGAACTGCCCGGCATGGATTCCAGCAGGTCTTGTAATTGCTGCATGTTCAGCTCTACAGGTTTATCATCGATGAGAATCTTGGGTTCCTTTCCTCTAACGGTTATTTTTCCATCCGGATCTTTACCTACAAGAGGCACATTGGTCAGCAACTCGCCGGCATTACTGCCAGCGGCCAAAGCCGATTCACCCGCATTAAAAGTGATATTCCCATCCTTGGACTGGATCAATGGTTTTTCAGCATAGATCACAACCGCTTCCAGGTTATCCGTTGTCCTCGGCTGAAGAGTGATATCACTCATATTGAAATCATATCGCTCGGTCCGGAAATAGATACTGTCGATGGTCAACGGTTTCAGGCCGATATAACTGATGGATAATTTATAATAACCAAAAGGTATGGAGGAGAAAGTGAACTGACCAGTCTTGTCGGTGGAAACCGATCGCCTATTCAGGCTGTCGGTAAAAGAAATCAACTGGACAGTGGCACCCTCCAGGGCTTTCTTTTTTTCATCCATGATATTGCCGGTCAGTAATCCCAGCTCCGTTTTTTCCTGGGCAGCGGCGAAAAGGACGAATAGAACAGTGGTAATAAGGAAAGTGGCTCTTTTAAACATCGGTAATTAGACGGCCAAAGATAACCTGAACCTGCTGATGGCCAGAAAGTTTTGGAGCAATGGTAAGGCCAAACGTTTGTTTCCTAGTCCTGATAAATTGCTGCCATCCTGTCACAATCTTCGGGCTTTGGAGTATATTTGTGCTCCAAATTTTTAGTTGATGCTTGACTACGTGACAGATAAAGTTCAGGATGAAACAAGGCAGGGCGAGGCCTATGCTCCCTTTGCAAACGATCCGAATGGGTATAAAAAGAGATTTTATATCGAAAGCTATGGCTGCCAGATGAATTTCGCTGACAGCGAAGTGGTCGCTTCTATATTAAACAATGAAGGTTTTGGCGCCACAAGAAACGTCGAAGAAGCCGATCTCATCTTCATCAACACCTGCTCCATCCGGGAAAAAGCGGAACAAACCGTACGCAAAAGGCTGACCGAATTCAGGAAACTGAAACGCAAAAAGAAAGGAATGCTGGTCGGGGTACTGGGCTGTATGGCAGAGCGATTGAAAACAAAGTTCATCGAGGAAGAAAAACTGGTGGATATCGTAGTAGGCCCTGATGCATACCGAACACTTCCGGCATTGGTGGAAGAAGCCACCGGTGGGCAAAAGGCTGTCAATGTCTTATTAAGCCGGGATGAGACTTATGCTGATATCGCACCTGTTCGTTTAGACAGCAATGGAGTATCCGCCTATGTGAGTATTATGCGGGGCTGTAACAATATGTGTTCTTTCTGCGTGGTGCCCTTTACCCGTGGCCGTGAAAGAAGCCGGGATGCAGAAAGTATACTCAACGAATGCAAAGATCTTTTTGCCGAAGGATATAGAGAAGTAACCCTGCTTGGTCAAAACGTTGACAGTTACTATTATGTTGATGAGGTAAAAAATGAAACGGTCACATTTGCAAAACTATTAGAGCAGGTGGCCCTGGTATCACCCCTGCTTCGGGTTCGTTTCTCCACTTCGCATCCAAAAGATATTACCGATGAAGTGCTGTATACCATTGCGAAGTATGAAAACATCTGCAACTATATTCATTTACCCGTACAAAGCGGGTCATCAAGAATTTTACAACTGATGAACCGCACTTATACCCGTGAATGGTATATGGCAAAAGTGGACCGGATCAAAGAGATCATACCGGGTTGTGGCATCAGTGCGGATATCATTACCGGCTTCTGTACAGAAGAAGAACAGGATCACCAGGACACCTTAAGTATTATGGAGTATGCACAATACGATTACTCCTATATGTTCTACTATTCTGAAAGACCCGGCACCTTAGCACAACGTCGTTTCAAAGATGATGTGCCGCTGGAGATAAAGAAAAGAAGATTGCAGGAAGTGGTGGACCTGCAAAACCGGCTTTCTTTAGAGAGTAATAAAAAAGATATGGGAAAAACCTTCAAAATATTAATTGAAGGAGAAAGTAAAAAAAGTGATACCGACTGGAAAGGAAGAAGCTCCGAAGGAAAAGTATTTGTTTTTCCCAAAGAGCATTATGCCCTGCAAAAAGGCGATTATGTTTTAGTGAGAGCCGATGAATGCACACAGGGCACTTTACTGGGCAGGATCACAGCAATACAATAAACATGGACATTCAAATTATAAAAAATCGTTTCGGTATCATCGGCAACTCCCCTGCTCTCAACTATGCATTGCAGGTGGCGGCACAAGTGTCGAATACCGATCTTACCGTACTGATCAATGGTGAAAGTGGTGTGGGTAAAGAAGTATTCTCGCAGATCATTCATTCTTTATCAGCAAGAAAACATAATCCTTTTATTGCTGTCAACTGCGGGGCCATACCTGAAGGCACCATTGACTCCGAATTATTCGGTCATGAGAAAGGTTCCTTCACCGGTGCATCCGATGCAAGGAAAGGATACTTTGAAACAGTAAACGGGGGCACCATCTTTCTTGATGAAATTGGAGAACTGCCACTGGGCACACAGGCAAGATTGCTCCGTGTGTTAGAGACCGGTGAATACATTAGAGTGGGTTCTTCCAAAGTACAGAAAACCGATGTAAGGGTTATTGCTGCCACCAACAAAGACCTGTTGCAATTAGTGCAGGTGGGCAAGTTCCGGGAAGACCTGTATTATCGTTTGAGTACAGTACCTATTCGTGTACCGGCCCTGCATGACAGGCCGGAAGATATTCATATCCTGTTCCGGAAATTCGCTGCTGATTTTGCTGATAAGTATAAGACAGCCCCGGTACAGTTAGATGAGGAAGCAAAACAACTGTTAATAAACTATCCCTGGCCCGGTAATGTGCGGGAATTGAAGAATATTGCGGAGCAGATTTCAGTTCTTTCACAGGATAAGCAGATCGGTTCCAAAGAACTCAGCCGGTTCTTACAACCGTATTCCAGCAACCGGATGCCGGTACTGGCACATCCCGGTGCTCACACCCAGGACTTCTCCAACGAGAGAGAGATCTTATACAAACTCTTTTTCGATATGAAAAAAGATGTGACCGAGTTGAAGAAAATGTTCCTGGAAGTATTGCAGAACCCGAATATGGTGGCACAGAGCCAGCAATTTATCAATGAGCTGAAAGAATCAGGCGACTACCGGGTGAAGAATGGTGAGCTGATGCAGCCACCGGCATTGGTGCAGCAAAATTCGTTACAACCCTCCATGCAATCAGTTCAGCCGGTGATTATGAACAACGATATTCATGATCATGTGGAGGTGGAAGAAAGCCTCAACATCATGGATAAAGAAAAAGAACTGATCATCAAAGCCCTGAAAAAACACAAGAGCAAAAGAAAAGATGCCGCACTTGACCTGGGTATCAGCGAAAGAACCCTGTACCGGAAATTAAAAGAATACGACATTGAAGAATAAGGAAGCAAATATGAATAACGAAGTACGAAGTACGAATGGGAAAAGTCGTTACGGCAGCACTATACTTCCTGCTTTATATACCGTTATTGTTATAGCTATACTTCTTTTTACCGGCACGGCGAACAGTGGTTGTAATATTTATAAGTTCAAGGATATCTCTATTCCAGATACCATTAAGTCAGTCAAAGTAAATTACATTGAGAATAAGGCGAGGTATGTTAACCCGCAATTGAGTCCTAAACTGGCTGACAAGCTTCGCCAGAAGATCGTGAGCCAGACAAGACTTTCACAAACCAACGGCGATAATGCAGACTGGGAGATCAGTGGTTATATTTCCCAATATGACTTAAGCACATCTGCTATTTCTGGCCAGCGGGAATCAGGCAACCGGTTAACGATCGGGGTACATGTATCTGTTTTTGACCGCAAAGCGGATAAGACCACTGATTATGATATCACCCGGAACATTGAATTCTCCGCTACACAATCTTTGCAGCAGGCAGAAGCCGAACGAATAGAAGAGATCGTTCGTGGATTGACAGATGATATTTTCAACCGCATTTTCTCCAACTGGTAAGTTAGACTTAAATTGCGCCCATGAACAGCGCAATTCAGCAACTGGTACAATCATTTTTACAGAAAGACGACCTGCAGCAATGCAGTGTGCAGGAGTTACAGCAGCTTGCCGCTAAATATCCTTATTCAGCAGCTATTCAATTATTAGTAGCACGAAAAATAAAAGCTGAACATGATGGTTCGCCCGGAATGGAACAGCCTGCAAATGATATTTATTTTCACAACCCTTTCTGGGTTGACCAGTTATTGAATGAAAAGGGAACTGTTAGCATTAAAACAAAAGAAAAAGAATTGTTGACTGCACCCGAACCCGTTTTTGAAGTAAAAGAAGAAGAAGCAAAGATTGAAATCCCTGCGACGAGTTCTGTAACAAAAGCGATGGAAACAGCAACCTCCTATCCTCCCCCTGAAACCGCCACCCTGGTGGAAGAAGTGGTGATGAATACTGAATTAAAGACAGAAGAAAGTCCTGCTGTTGTTAGGGAAATGGAACAACAAGTGGTTGCAACCAGTGATGAACCTGCCATAAAAATCCCCGCCTTTAAAATAGAGCCTGTTGATCCGGCCAATGCAACGTTAACCTTTGAACCCTATCACACCGTTGATTATTTCGCTTCCCAGGGCATCAAATTCAGTACAGAAGAAAAGCCTAAGGATAAATTCGGGCAGCAACTCAAAAGTTTTACAGAATGGCTGAAAACGATCAAAAAAGTTCCGGCCACTGAACTGGGTAATATTGCTAATAACCAGCAGGCAGAACAGAAAGTGGAGCAATTAGCTGAAAAATCCCTGACTGAAGGCGATGTACTGACCGAAGCGATGGCCGAAGTCTGGGCTAAGCAGGGAAATACTGCCAAAGCCATCATTACCTACCAGAAATTAAGTTTGCTCAATCCCTCCAAAAGCTCTTATTTTGCAGGCCTAATTGAACAATTAAAGCAATCCTGATATGTCGATCCTTTTTATCGTGTTGATCATCCTGGCTAGTGTGGTACTCGGTCTTATTGTACTGATCCAGAACCCTAAAGGTGGCGGTCTGGCCGGTAATATCGCTGGTTTCAGCAACCAGTTCATGGGTGTTAAACAAACCAATGATGTACTCGAAAGAGGTACCTGGATATTTGCCGTGGTGATCGCTGTACTTTGTCTTACATCCAGCATTTTCCTGGGTGGCAAAAGCGGAACACAGAATATTGAAATATCGGCTCCGTCTAACCAACAGGCACCTGCTACCAACCAGCTTCCCCCGATCAACCCCGGAACGACTACACCAGCTGCAACTACCCCCGGTACTGCAACTCCAGATTCAACGAAATAATTGGTCGCTATATAATTTCACCCGGTCCCGTTTCATACGAGATCGGGTTTTTTATTTAAATTGTTGACGATCCGCCCAACCCTGTCAAAACCTATAACAGTTATTCATGAAAAGAAAAATCATCTTTGGCCTGCTGGCCGTCATCATCTTCGTGGTTGCTTTTGTGGCTATGAAGTTTTACGGCAGCGCTGTCTCCACTCCTTCCGGGGAGTTTTTTTATATCAAAACCGGGGCAAGTTATGCCGATGTTCAGCAAGAGCTCGTTGATAAAAAATACATCGGTAGCAAAACCTGGTTTAATTATGCTTCTTCCCTGCTCCGCTATAAAACTGTGAAGCCCGGCCGCTATAAATTAAAAAAAGGAATGAGCCTTTTTGACTTGGTAAGAATGCTCAGGGCAGGAAATCAAACACCTGTAAATTTTGTGATCACTAAGATCAGGACAAAAGAAGTGCTGGCTTCCAAAGTGGGTAAACTGTTTGAATGTGATTCAGCAGCCATGATCAGTTTTCTCAATAACCCTGATTCATTGAAGCCATTTGATCTGGATACTAATACAGCAATGGCTGTTGCATTACCACTTACGTACAGCATTAACTGGAATACAACAGCGGGCAAAGTATTTCGCCAGCTGTATACTGCTTATGAGGTGTTCTGGAATAAGGAAAGGAAACAAAAAGCAGACAGCCTGCATTTGTCGCCTGTTGAAGTCATTACGCTGGCTTCGATCATTGAAGAAGAAACGAATAAAAAATCAGACAAACCCAATATTGCCAGCACCTACCTGAACAGGATCAAAAAAGGAATGCCCCTGCAGGCTGATCCTACCGTAAAATTTGCGATGAAAGATTTTGGGTTGAGAAGGATTCTCAATGTTCACTTACAAACTGCATCTCCCTACAATACCTATATTAATAAAGGATTGCCGCCGGGCCCCATCTGCACACCTTCGGAAGAAACGATCGATGCCGTACTGGATGCTCCCAAAACCGATTATATCTACTTTGTGGCAAATAGCACTTTTGATGGCACCCATATTTTCACTACGAATTATGATGATCATTTAAAATATGCGAGATTGTACCAGAAAGAGCTTACGATATTGCTAAAAAAGAAAGACAGTGTCAATAAGGCTTCCTCAACAAACTGATCATGCCATTACTCACCCGGATAACAAATGCGATTAAAAAATCAGCCCCGGTTGATTTTTTAATCCGGAAAAGCAAAGTTGTTTTCCTGCCGGGTTTCCGGGGCATTGCTTTATATGATGTGGTGCAGTTCTTTACCGGGCAGGTAAAAACAGTGGGGATGACGGAAAGAGCTTCAGCCATTGCATTCAATTTCGTCATGGCCATTCCGCCGGCTATTATTTTCCTGTTCACACTGATCCCCTTTCTTCCCATCCGCCAGCAATTCCAGGAAGAGATGTACAGCCTGATCCGGGATGTGATACCAGGGCAAAAGAATAACTCTTACCTGATCGAGTTCCTTAAAGATTTCATCAATAACCCCCGCAACGGGCTTTTGTCTTTAGGTTTTGTATTGTCCCTGTTCTTTTCGTCTAATGCGATGATCGGCATCATGCGTTCCTTCGATAAGAACTATATCGGGTTCCGCAAAAGAACGGGCTTTCAAAAAAGAATGGTGGCACTCAAGATCACCATCATCTTATTTATCCTGGTAGTTATTTCTGTTTTGCTCCTGATCGCAAGAGAAGCCGTATTGACCTGGCTGGGTATTGAAAATAAAACTTTAATTGATGTTATCAACAACCTCCGCTGGCTGATCATCATTCTCTTATTCTTTGCTTCTATTTCTTATATCTACCGGCATGCCCCGGCCGTACATAAAAAATGGAGGCTGATCAACCCCGGTTCCATACTCGCTACTTTCCTGATGATCCTCTTCACCATGGGCTTTTCCTGGTGGGTCAATAATTTCGGCAATTACAATGAGCTCTATGGCTCTATCGGAACGGTACTGATCCTGATGTTGCTGATCTACTTTAACTCCCTAGTATTACTGATCGGGTTTGAGCTTAATGTCAGTATCTCGTCTCTTAAAAAAATTGCCGACGAACGGAAGAATGCGGGGCCGGACGGTGAAGAAAAGACCGCCTGATTTCCGATATTTGAACTATAGCAGTTCTTACTTATTAGCACAACAGAGCCTTATTTTTTCACTCTTCAATTTAATACAGATGAAAAAAATACTTTTTGCAGCCTTCCCGGTTCTTGCAACAGCTTTATTTTTAGCAACACCTGTTACCGATCCCCTTCCGCTCGGATCAGCCCTTCCAAATCCCGAAATGAAGATGAAGGATATTTCCGGCAATGAAGTATCCCTGAAAGAAGCGCAAAAGAAAAATGGTTTGCTGGTGATGTTTAGTTGTAACACCTGCCCCTATGTGGTAAAAAATCAAAGTCGTACCTACGAAGCCTGTAAATACGCATTAGGAAATGATATCGGTGTGGCCATTCTCAATTCAAATGAAGGTAAACGTGATGAAGATGATTCGTTTGAAGATATGAAAGCCTATGCCAAAGCACAGGGCTATAACTGGCACTACCTGGTTGATAAAAACTCCGCCCAGGCTGATGCCTTCGGTGCCAACAGGACCCCCGAGTGTTTCCTGTTCGATGCCAGTGGCAAACTGGTTTACCACGGCGCCATTGATGATAACCCGAGTGATGCTGCAAGCGTTACCCGTAAACATCTTATCGCAGCCATAGACGAAATGAAAGCCGGCAAAGATATTTCTGTCAAACAATCCCGGTCAGTAGGCTGTACTATCAAACGGCTGAACTAGCATACCTGGTCATATTGAAATGCCCTGTACAAAAAAAGTACAGGGTTTTTTATTTTCTTTTATGGAAATGAAAACAGGCGGCATCCAATTATTGACAGGTACATTCAACAACCAAAAACCAGCTTATGATCACCCGGTCATTCTTCAACAAACTGATTGTTCTTGGATTTATCAGCATCGTGGGCTTCTGCCTTGCCAGAGCGATCTATTATCAAAGTGTTATGGGAATCATTCTTGCTATCGTCAGCCTCGGGGCTGCAGCTTATTTTATGTATATACTGGCGAAGGCAAAGGAAGAAATGGAGCGGAAGGAAATAGGTTAATATGGTGAAGAGAATAATCTTATCTCCCATAACTGTCAGCCTTCTTTTCTTAGCAGGCATCATTAATCTTTCATGCCTGGAAAGAGCTCCTCAACAAACTCATACCATTAATGAAGCCGGTAATGCTGAAAACAGGTATACTCAGCCACCATTTGATACAACAACAAAAAGTATCCATGTTTTTGTTGCCCTGTGTGATAATCAATACCAAGGAATAGTACCTGTACCTGATAAAATTGGCAATGGGCAAGACCCAGACAATAACCTGTACTGGGGATGGGCTTATGGGGTTCGTACTTATTTTAAAAAGAGCAATGAATGGAAGCTGATTGAGTCCAGGAGAATTGACTCAATAATACTGGAAAGACTGATTTTTAAACATACGAAAACCGGTTACTTTCTCGTAGCAGACGCCTATGACGGAAAATATATCAGGAACTGTACGATTGATTTTCTGAACGGTGCTTCAGGACAAACGAAAGACACCGTTCTTGTCAAAGACCAGGTAATAGGTATCAATGGAAATGCAAAACTACTCTCCCTGATCGGGCACAATGGATTAATGGATTTTCAGCTGCCATCGCTGGAACAAAATACAGACAACAAAAAAAGAGATTGTATTATTCTCGCCTGTATAAGTAAAAAATACTTTACCCCTCATTTGAATAAAGCGAATGCTAACCCGGTTTTATGGACTTCGGGTTTAATGGGGCCGGAAGCATATACACTGCACGATGCTCTTTCAGCTTATGTAGACGGAAAATCAAATGAAATTATCAGAACAAAAGCAGCTGAGGTTTATTCAAAGTATACAAAATGTAGCTTACGTGCCGCTAAAAATTTATTAGTAACAGGTTGGTAATCCTGTTTAGTTCAGTATAGCCATGATTTCCTTTTTCAACTCTTCCTCAGCAAGCTGATCTTCCACGAACTTCCTGTACCCTGTCTTATTGTTGATGAATAAACTGGCGGGAATAGCCCCTGACCATTTCTCATCTACTTTGGGACAGAAATAATCCGCATTCGTCTCGTCTAAAAAGACAACCGTAGCGTTGATCTTTCTTTTCTTCACAAAAGAAGATAAACCTTTCGGGTACATCTCTTTCATATCCAGGCTGACGAGTATAAGCTGTATGCTGTCTGGCTGATGTTGGGCAACTTCCGCCTGGAAATATGGAATCTCTTCAATACAAGGCTTGCACCAGGTGGCCCAGAAGTTGATGATCAGTGGGGTCTTACTTTCAGCAATGGTCTTTTCAAGGTCTGTAATTTTTATACTCTTTATTTCCTGTGTAAAAACGGGTACACCGGAAAAAAGGAATATGCAAACTAATATAATCCTGATCGATTTCATAAAAGCAAACTTTAGATGTCTGAACTCTTTTCTTCCCGCCCGTTATTCTCCCATTCCTTAAATAGTTCGTTATACCGGGCTTCATCCAACCGCTGCTGGTTATAATGCCCCGCTTTACTCTTTTGGCGAAAAGCTTCATATAATGTCACCGCACAGGCCACACTAATATTCAATGATTGAATGATACCCATCTGCGGGATAATAAAATTACCATCTGCCAATGCCCTGATCTCGTCACTGACCCCGCTGTGTTCATTCCCAAAGACCAGTGCAATCGGTTCCGTCATGTTGATGGCATATAAATCTACCGCATCACTGCTTAAGTGGGTCGTTAAAATTTTTGAGTAGCGTTTACGCAGTGATGAAAAACATTCTTCGGCATTGTCAAACTGGTGAATGGTCAACCATTTGGCTGCACTGGAAGAACTCCTGGCCCCCCATTTTTTATGCCGGGGTATCTTGGTATTCAGGATATAAATATCCTGTAGCCCCACGGCATCACAGGTACGCATTACGGCAGAGATATTATGCGGATCAAATACATTCTCCAGTACCACGGTCAGGTCGGGTTGTCGTTTGACTAATACTCCGGTAAGTTTGGCGATACGTTCAGGGGTCATTGGATGACAGGTCTTTAGCTTGCAAACTTCGGTAAATTAAGTATATTTATAAGTGGTGCTTTTGTAAATCCTTCATCATTCAACTTTTTCTATGAAGTACGCCCCTGTTCAGAATTATATCAATGGAACATTTGTTCACTCCGGTTCACAACGGACATTGGATGTGATCTCCCCGCTGGATGGTAACCTGCTCTCCAAAGTTCCTATGTCAACAGCCAAAGACCTGGATACAGCCGTGAAAGCCGCCAAAGCCGCCTTTGTGTCCTGGAGCAAAATCCCGATCAAGGAAAGGGTGCAGGTTTTTTTCCGCTATAAGACTTTACTCGAAAGAGACCTCAAACAATTAGCAGAACTCTGCAGCGAAGAAAATGGAAAGACCTACGGCGAATCCGTTGCTGAAATAGAAAAATGTATTGAACTGACTGAGTTTGCTACTTCCCTGCCGCAATTAGTAACGGGTGAAATACTGGAAGTCAGTAAAGGGGTGGAATGCAGAACCGAACATGTGCCTTTAGGCGTAGTAGCTTCCATCGTTCCCTTTAATTTTCCCGCCATGGTGCCCAACTGGACGATACCGAATGCAATAGCATTAGGGAATTGTATGATCCTCAAACCATCGGAAAAAGTGCCCCTGTGCTGTGGCAAGATAGCAGCATTATTAAAAGAAGCTGGTCTGCCCGATGGTGTACTCAACATCGTTCATGGTGATGTGGAAATCGTAGAAGCTATCTGCGACCATCCCGGTATAGAAGCAGTTTCATTTGTTGGTTCTACTAAAGTGGCAAAAATTGTTTACCAAAGAGCAACACAAAACTATAAAAGAGCATTGGCCCTCGGCGGTGCTAAAAATCACTTAATGGTATTGCCCGATGCAATTCCGGGAATGACAGCGCAGAATGTGGCAGCCAGCATGAGTGGTTGTGCAGGTCAACGCTGCATGGCAGCATCTGCGATGATCGGTGTGGGCAATGTGGACAGCATCATTGATAAAATTTGCGAAGAAGCCCGAAAGATTATCCCTGGAGAAAATCTTGGTGCAGTGATCAGTAAAGAAAGTAAAGAACGCATCGAACGATACATTGGCGAAGCCGAAAGAGATGGTGCCAAAATTTTAGTAGACGGACGTAATACCAAAGTGAAAGGAAAGGAAAACGGCACTTATGTAGGTCCCACAGTGATTGATTATGTAACACCCAACATGAGTGTGGCCAAAGAAGAAATATTTGGTCCTGTTATTTCAATAATGCGGACTAATACGGTGGATGAAGCATTGGCAATTGAAAATGCGAATCCTTATGGTAACGCCGCTTCCGTTTTTACCCAGAATGGTGGTATGGCCCGTTATATCATTGACCGAGCCAGCGCCGGTATGATCGGCGTGAATGTTGGTGTTCCTGTACCAAGAGAGCCCTTCTCCTTCGGCGGCTGGAATGAAAGCAAGTTTGGTGTGGGTGATATCACCGGGAAAAGTTCGATTGAATTCTGGACAAAATTGAAGAAGAGCACCACCAAGTGGAACCCGGAATCGGGGGTGAACTGGATGAGTTAGCCCCTGTCCCCTAAAGGGGAACTTAGGCTGTTGATTCATTCGGGTAGTTGCATTGCCAAAAAAAATTATGTACCCAGTTTCAGTATTTCATGGTATCGCCTGTTGCGCTGGCATGAAGTCAGTCGGAACAGAAGCTGGCAACAGTAATGCAGAAGATTAAATAAAAAATATGAGCACAAAAACAATTTCCGAATCACTTGAAATTATCCAGGACAATTTGGATTATACTTTATTCTCCTGGAGCAAACAAAAAGGCATAGCTCCCATTGCCGTCAAACATGCGGAGGGAGTATATCTCTACGACTATGATAGCAAACGCTATATTGATTTCTCCTCCGGGCTGATGAATGTGAATATCGGGCATGGCAACCAGCGGATAACAGATGCCGTGGTGAAACAAATGCAGGAAGTGGCCTATGTAACACCGAGCTGTGTAACCAAAGTGCGGGGAGAACTGGGAAAGAAACTGGCAGAGATATGCCCGGGTGATCTGAACAAATCCTTCTTCACACTGTGCGGGGCCACCTCCATTGAAAATGGTATCAAGCTGGCAAGATTATATACAGGCCGTCATAAAATACTAACCCGCTATCAATCTTATCATGGTGCATCCTACGGTGCTATGTCTGCCAGTGGTGATCCGAGACGTTTACCGATGGATACACAACAAGCTCCCAACTTTGTGCATTTTGATCTGCCCTATTTATACCGCTGGGAATATGGTGAAGAAAATTTATTGAAAGAATCAGTAGCTTCTTTGGAAAGAGTGATCGCCTATGAAGGTCCGGGAAATATTGCCGCAATATTATTAGAAGGCGAATCCGGCTCTTCCGGTTGTTTGAAATATCCGGTTGGTTATTTGAAAGCCGTAAGAGACATCTGTAACAAAAATGGCATCTTACTGATCATGGATGAAGTAATGAGTGGTTTCGGCAGAACCGGTAAATGGTTTGGCTTTGAAAATCATGGCATCGTTCCCGATATGATCGCTATGGCAAAGGGACTGACCTGTGGTTATTTACCATTTGGCTGTTTGATGGTATCTGATAAGATCGCCGCTAAATATGATGATACGGTTTTAGCATTAGGCCTCACCTACTCTGCACACCCGGTCAGTTGTGCTGCCGCATTGGAAACATTGAAGATATATGAAGATGATGGCCTGATTGAGAATTGCGTGGCAATGGGTCAATATGTAAATGAACAAGTGGAACTATTAAAACAAAAACACCCGAGCATTGGTGATTTCAGGAATACAGGTCTGTTAGGTTGTATCGAACTGGTAAAAAACAGAACCACCAAAGAGCCCATGGCGCCCTTCAACGCCAAACCGGATGAAATGGCTGTGATGAATAAAGTAGCCGCAAAGATCAAAGACCTGGGTATGTACACCTTTGTACGATGGAGTTATATTTTCATTGCACCGCCGCTTTGTGTAACGAAAGAACAGATCGATGAAGGTTTAGCAATTATAAGTGAGGCAATCACTATTGCAGATGGTCATACAACTCCGTAGGAGTTGACTATATATAGACCGGAATATAACAAACCGAGCGCCGACCCCGTAGGGGTCAAACAATAATAAGAAACGATGCCCAATACATACACCCAGTTATACATTCAGTTTGTATTCGCTGTGAAATGGCGGGAAAGTCTTATTCAGCCTGCATGGAAAAATGAATTGTATAAATACATTACCGGCATCGTTCAAAATAATAAAAGCAAGATGCTGGCAATAAACGGCATGCCTGACCATATCCACATTTTCGTTGGTTACAAACCTTCGGTTCCAATTCCCGATCTGGTAAAAGATATTAAAGTCGCCAGCAGTTTATGGATCAACGGAAGAAAACTGGCGAACGGGAAATTTAATTGGCAGGAGGGCTACGGCGCCTTCTCCTATCGGTTACGGGATATTGATGAAATATGTAAATACATTCAAAACCAGGAATCGCATCATCATCAAAAGACATTTCGGGAAGAATACACCAGCCTGTTAAAAGATTTTTCGGTTGAATACGAGGATAAATACTTGTTTGATTTTTTTGATGATATACATTCAACTCCTGCGGAGTTGGGTAAGCCTGGTTAAGTTAACGTTCAATAAAGAGTTGTCTCCTCCGGAGACTTCAGAACCTTAAAGTTTTGAATTACTAAATGACCAAAGAAAATAGCAACATACCGGAATCCAGGAATTCATCTGCGCAGGTCAGGGATGCTTCGCTTATAAACGATGACCTCGCCCCTGTTCCTCCTGAAAAAAGAACCTGGGGCACCTGGAACTATGCGGCCTTATGGATCAGCATGAGTCTTTGTATCCCGACGTATATGCTGGCCAGTTCGCTGATCGGGGGCGGTATGAACTGGTGGCAGGCCATTCTCACCATTTTTCTTGGCAACACGATTGTATTGATACCAATGATATTGAATGGTCATGCCGGAGCGAAATATGGTATCCCCTTCCCTGTTTTCGCAAGAGCCAGTTTTGGTACCCGGGGCGCTAATATCCCGGCGATGCTGCGGGCTATTGTGGCCTGTGGCTGGTTTGGAATTCAAACATGGATCGGTGGTGATGCATTGTACCATATCCTCAAAGCATGGAACCCATCCTTAGCTGATGTGGATACACAATCATTATTTCCGCAGGCATTACCGATGATCTGCTTTTTCGCTTTCTGGTTGCTGAACATGTACATTGTTTATCTCGGCGTGGAGAGCATCCGGAAATTGTTAGTATTCAAAGCGATCTTTTTACCACTGGCGGCATTAGCCTTATTAGCCTGGGCTATCACCGCAGCTAAAGGATTAGGGCCGATACTGGAGCAACCTTCCAAACTGCACGGCAATGATTTCTGGAAATATTTCTTCCCGGCACTTACGGGTATGGTTGGCTTCTGGGCAACATTATCATTAAACATCCCGGATTTTACAAGGTATGCCAGATCACAAAAAGCACAGATCAGCGGGCAGGCTATTGGCCTTCCTCCATCGATGACATTATTTGCTTTCATTGGTGTAGTGGTAACATCCGCCACACCGATTGTGTACGGCAGCACCATCTGGGATCCGGTTCAGCTCGCAGGCAAATTTGAAAATAAACTGATGGTGAGTTTTGCTATGCTGGCCGTGATCATTTCCACGCTGGCTACCAATATTGCAGCGAATATTGTGAGCCCGGCGAATGATTTTGCCAACCTGGCACCGAAGAAAATAAATTTTAAGACCGGTGGTTATATCACAGGCATCATCGGCATCCTCATCTTCCCCTGGAAATTAGTCGCCGACCCCAGTGGATATATTTTTACCTGGCTGGTGGGCTATTCGAGTTTGCTGGGCCCCGTGGGAGGAATCCTGGTCGCCGATTATTATTTTATCCGCAAACAACAACTGGCGGTAGATGAATTGTACAGTTCAGCAGGACGTTATCATTTCAGTAACGGCTTCAATAGTATTGCAATCATTGCATTACTCGCCGGTATCTTACCCAATATTCCCGGCTTCCTGGTAACGATCAAAGTAATAGCGGCCGATGCAGTTCCTTACTGGATCAGCAATCTCTATAACTATGCCTGGTTTGTTGGGTTCTTTCTCAGCGGGTTTGTATATTGGTTATTGATGAACAAGAAAAAATAAGCTTATGTCTGTCTTAATAAAAAATGGAAGGATTGTTACAGCAACTGATGATTATGTAGCCGATATTTTTATCGAAGGTGAAACGGTGAAAGCTATCGGGAAAAACTTAGCCGTAAAAGCAGAAAAAGAAATAGATGCTGCCGGTAAATTAGTTTTTCCGGGTGGTATAGATCCCCATGTGCACCTCGATATGCCCTTCATGGGAACCTTCTCTTCGGATAATTATGAAACAGGAACAAGGGCGGCCTTGTTTGGCGGCACCACGATGGTCATCGATTTTATTTTGCAGAAACAGGGAAACTCCCTTCGTTCAGCATTAGAAGAATGGAAAGGCCGGAGCGATAACAACTGTGTGGGGGATTATAGTTTTCACATGGCGGTCACGGATTTCAATGACAACACAAAAAAAGAAATACAGGAAATGATTGAGAAAGAAGGTATCACTTCTTTTAAAACATTCATGGCCTATAAAGGTGCCTTAATGATCGATGACCGCCAGATGATCGGCCTGATGCAGGAAGTCAAAAAACAGGGCGGCCTCATCAATGTACATGCGACCAATGGTGATATGATCGATTTCCTGATTGCCAAACACCGGGCAGAAGGTAAACTCTCCCCGCTCTATCATTATTTATCTCAACCTGAAGTAACAGAAGCAGAAGCCAGCGGACGGTTTGCTGATATGGCCAACTATACCGGTTGTCCCGGTTATATTGTTCACCTGACCTGCGAAGGTGCATTGAATGCAGTTCGTAATGCCACAAGAAGAAATCAAAAAGTATTTGTGGAAACCTGTATTCAATATTTGATCATTGATGCTTCCTTATACGAACGGGAAGACGGTGCCAAGTGGGTCATGAGTCCGCCGCTGAGAGAAAAGAAAGACCAGGCTACTTTATGGGCAGGGATCAACCAGGGATTAGTGCAGGTGGTGGCCACTGACCACTGTCCTTTCAAATGGGAACAGAAACTAATGGGCAAAGATGATTTTTCCAAAATCCCCAACGGCCACCCGGCGATTGAGAACCGGATGGAACTATTGTACAGTGAAGGCGTAAACAAAGGAAAGATCACCCTGAACAAATATGTGGAAGTGGCTTGTACCAACCCGGCGAAGATATTCGGCATGTTCCCTCAAAAAGGAACGATCGCTGTCGGAAGCGATGCAGACATTGTCATCTTCGATCCGAATGAGAAGCATACACTCTCTGCCAAAACCCATCACATGAATGTGGACTACAGCGGTTATGAAGGCTGGGAAGTAACGGGTAAAGTGAAAACAGTTTTATTGAGAGGACAGATCGCCATTGAAAATAACCATTGCCATCTTGACAAAGGATATGGTAAATTTATAAAAAGAAATAAGGTGACTGATAAAATATAAAACAGGAACACGGATTACACAGATGAAAGGGATGAACACAGATTTTTTGTATCTCAGTTATCAGGGGTCATTAAAAAAAATCCGTGAAAATCTATCCGATCCGTGTTATCGGTGTTCAAAAAAAACAAACTATGCCAAGAATCATCAAATCAGGTCTCATCCAGATGTCGCTTCCAAAAACTGAAGGCGAAGGAACCATTGCAGAAATCAAAGAAGCGATGGTACAGAAACATATTCCCTTAATTGAAGAAGCTGGTAAAAAAGGAGTACAGATACTCTGCTTCCAGGAAATATTCAATACACCTTATTTCTGCCCCGGCCAGGATAAAGCCTGGTACGAAAGTGCAGAAACTGTTCCCGGCCCCACCATTGAACGGATGCAGGAATATGCTAAGAAATATAACATGGTGATGATCGTTCCGGTCTATGAAAAAGAACAGGCCGGTGTGTTGTACAATACCGCTGCTGTGATTGATGCCGACGGAACCTATCTCGGCAAATACCGTAAGAATCATATTCCGCATACAAGTGGTTTCTGGGAAAAGTTTTTCTTCAAACCCGGTAATCTGGGTTATCCTGTCTTTCAAACGAAGTATGCGAAAGTAGGTGTGTACATCTGTTATGATCGTCATTTCCCGGATGGTGCCCGGATTCTCGGATTGAACGGTGCCGAGATCGTATATAATCCTTCGGCTACTGTTGCCGGTCTCTCGCAATACTTATGGAAACTGGAGCAACCGGCGCATGCGGCTGCGAATGGTTATTTTATGGGCTGCATCAACCGGGTTGGTACCGAAAAACCCTGGAACCTCGGCAAGTTCTATGGCAGCAGTTATTTCGTTGATCCAAGGGGACAAATCTTTGCACAGGCCTCCGAAGACAATGATGAATTACTGATCGCCGAATTTGATCTCGACATGATCGAAGAGGTAAGAAGTGTTTGGCAGTTCTTCCGGGACAGAAGACCGGAGACCTATGGCAAACTTGTTGAGCTATAAAACTCCGCAGGAGTTCAATCTTTATAGAACGTGAAAATACATTGATACCATTCAACCCCGTACGGGGTTGAACAAACAGGTTTAAAATCATTCAATAAATAGTTGTCTCCCCCGGAGACAGTCAACAGCAAACATGGCAATACAAAACAACAGGCTGACAACAGAACAATACGAAGCCAACTTCAGCGACATTCACCCGCCGTATGAAAGTATTACGGCGGCCAAAGTGGATGCCAACCGTTGTTTGTTTTGTTATGATGCCCCCTGCATGAAAAGCTGCCCCACCAGTATTGATGTGCCCAAATTCATCAAACAGATCGCTACAGAAAATATAAAAGGGTCTGCCAAAACCATTTTCTCCTCCAATATTATGGGAGCAGGTTGCTCTAAAGTTTGTCCCGTAGAGAAACTATGCGAAGGTGCCTGTGTATATAATTTACTGGAAGAAGAGCCGATCCCCATTGCCAAACTGCAACGCTACAGCACCGAAATGGCAATGAAAGAAAAATGGCCATTGTTTCAACGTAAAACTTCAACAGGTAAAAAAGTGGCAATTGTTGGAGCAGGCCCTGCCGGCTTAAGCTGTGCACATGTATTGTCAAAAGAAGGAGTTGATGTAACGATCTATGAAAAAGAACGCAAAGGCGGCGGACTGATGACCTATGGCATTGCAGCTTATAAAGTCACCCCGCAGTTTTGTGAAGAGGAAGTGAACTATATTTTATCCATCGGAGGTATTGAGATCAGGTACAACCAGGAACTGGGAAAGGATATTACTTTATCACAACTGAAAAAAGAATATGATGCGGTTTACCTTGGCATCGGTGTGGGTGTGGCCAGGCAATTAGATATTCCCGGTGAAAAATTAGAAGGCGTTACGGATGCGATCCAATTTATTTATGATATCCGTACCAAAGGTTATCCTGCTGTTCCGGTGGGTGATAAAGTAGCCGTGATCGGCATGGGCATGACAGCCATTGATGCTGCCACCCAGGCCAAACGTCTCGGTGCAAAAGAAGTAACGCTGGTGTACCGGCGAACAGAAGCCGAAAAGCCCTGCACCGATGTGGAACTGGATATTGCCAAAACCGACGGCTGCGAAATCATCTGGCTGGCGGCTCCTAAAAAAATAAAAGGAACACAGGGAAAAGTAAAGCAATTAGTATGTAGTGTAATGAAACTCGGTGAACCCGATGCCAGCGGCCGCCGCTCCCCTGTTGATACGGGTGAAACATTCACTCTCGAAGTGGACATGGTCATCAAAGCAGCGGGACAAGTACCGTTTGAAAAATTAGTGAAGAAATATAACCTGGATCACAAGAACGGAAAGCTGCTGATCAATGAAAACTGCGCCACCAATAGCAAAGGCGTTTTCGCCGGTGGTGATGCCGTGAATGGAGGTAAGGAAGTGGTGGATGCGGTTGAAGCCGGGAAGAAAGGAGCAGCTGCAATACTGAAGTACCTGGATCTATATTGAATGTTAAATGTTGTATGTTGAATGAAAGAAGACAACGCAATATTAAACCTCACGTTTGATTTCTCCATTCAAATTATTGATTTGTACAGGACACTCATTCAACAAAACGAATATGTACTTTCAAAGCAATTACTAAGAAGCGCAACAAGTATAGGTGCTAATGTGGAAGAAGCAAATGCCGCACAAACAAAAAGGGAATTCACTCAACGAATGTCGATCGCATCTAAAGAAGCAAGAGAAACAAAATACTGGATAAGGCTGTTGGATAAAAGTCAACTTATTAAATACGATTATACCGGGCTACTAAAGAAGATCGAACACATCATAAACATTCTGACCAAGATCGTAAAGACATCACAGGAATCTTTGAATACAAAATAATTCAACATTTAACACATAACATTCAACATAATTTAAAATGGCAGACATCTCATCAACCTTCCTTGGCATCCGCTCCCCCAACCCTTACTGGCTGGCCAGTGCGCCGCCGACGGATAAAAAATACAATGTGCTCCGGGCTTTCGAAGCCGGCTGGGGTGGTGTGGTCTGGAAAACACTGGGCTCGCAGGTAAAGAATGTATCGTCCAGGTATTCCGCGGTGGATTTTGGCGGGCAGCGGGTCATGGGCTTTAATAATATTGAACTCATCAGCGACCGGCCGCTTGCTATCAATCTCAAAGAAATTGCCGAATGTGTCCGCTTATTCCCCGACCGGGCCATGATCGTTTCCCTAATGGCCGATAACGATAAAAAAAGCTGGCATGAACTCATCAAAAAAGTGGAAGACACCGGTGCCCATGGACTGGAGCTCAACTTCGGTTGCCCGCATGGCATGACGGAAAGAGGCATGGGTGCTGCCGTGGGACAAGACCCCGAGATCGCCTGCATGGTGGTGGAATGGGTGATGGAAGCCGCTACCCTTCCCGTTATCACCAAGCTCACACCCAATGTACACTCTGTGGTACCAACAGGACGTTCCGTGGTAAAAGCCGGTACCAATGGCCTCTCACTGATCAACACGATACAATCGGTAACAGGTATTGATCTGGATACCCTGGTGCCCAATCCCTATGTGGCGGGCAAGTCGGTATTTGGCGGCTACTGCGGCCCCGCGGTAAAACCCATTGCCTTAAAAATGCTCACCACCATTGCGCAGGATGAGCTCACGGGTAAAGTACCCATCTCGGGTATCGGCGGCATTAGCACCTGGAAAGATGCGGTGGAGTTTATGTTGTTGGGCGCCAGCAATGTGCAGGTATGCACCGCCGTGATGAAGCATGGCTTCCGCATCATTGAAGACCTCTGCGAAGGCCTCAGCAACTGGATGGATGAAAAAGGATTTAAAACACTGGATGATTTTATCGGTAAGTCGGTTCCCACGATTACGCATTGGGAAGACCTCGACATCAACTACCACCATATTGCCAAAATAAACCAGGACAAATGTATCCATTGCGGTCTCTGCTATATTGCCTGCGAGGATACTTCGCACCAATCCATCAATCTTACCTATGGTAAGCCTTACAATACCTACACGATAAAAGAACAGGAATGTGTGGGCTGCAATCTCTGCCAGCTCGTTTGCCCGGTAGATAATTGTATTACCATGGAAGAGCATCGGGTAGCGCCGGAGTATTTGAATTGGGTTGAGTGGCAGAAGAGAGGACTGCCGTTGAATGATCATTAATTGTCATCCTGAGAGAAGCGAAGGATGGATTGAGTGGCAGAAGAGAGGATTGCCGTTGAATGATCATTAACCTTGAGCTTATAAAAACGTTACATAGCCAGCTTGAGTATTCCATGCTTTCGTCTGTGGGTTTATTCTTAGGTCATAAATGATGTATACTTAGGCGTTCGCAACTCTAGTCTTTAAAAATCAGAATTTTCATCTACGTCCAAATCTTCTAAAAGCTTGGATTGTTTGATAAAAGCCATATGCTACAAAAATCCTTCCGGCCAGATCCCATACATAAGATGACGAGTTTAACGTTATCCACGGTTTAGCGCCATCCTTTTTGAATAAATTTTCAAGTTCGTAAAAACGAATGGGGTTCATAAATTTTAAAAAACTTTGAACAAAATCTGGATTAAAATCTAATGTGAACCCAAGAACATACTCATCCGTAGATAAAACTAGAGCATAAAAAAATAAAAGCCCCGAAACGAACGAAAATATCACTCCACGCATCCAATACCTCCCAAAATTATTTGACCATTTATTAAGCCATAAACTAATTTTATTGAAATCAACGAAAGGGAACTGAGGCAAAAGCCACTTTTTAAGATCATTATAATGAGCTTCAATTTCTCTTGACTGATACTCTAATGACCGAATATTATCTCCTTGCTTTTGGAATGCTGTTTGTAGTTGACCAAAGACCAGTTTGGCCTGAGAGTAATTTTGTTCTCCATTCATTATTACTTTCGTTGGAAAATCTGTCTCAGCAAAAAAAGCGTCTGTAATTTTACTATTTTGAAATTCTAAAATTGCTTTAGAAAAATCACATTTAATAAAATCCATCTTCCCTAAGTCTGAATTAATAAATCCAATTAGTTGATTGTTGTTAGAAGTGATCTCTCTGATCGAAATCATACCCCGATTCAAAGCATCAATTAAAATAAATTTTTCTAAATCACAGGCAAATATTTGAAAAACACTTGCTGAAACATTATTCCCAGTAAGCCTTACTTCAGAAAAGGAGCAATGCTCAATTTCCACACTATCAAACATCTGAAGAGGGATTGAAGCTTTCCCGATTTTACATCCTTGAGAAAACTTTAAATACCTATGTGGAGTACTCTTATCATTAGGTGAAATATTATCTACTGAGTAATTTTTTATTACACATTTCATAAAATGAACTAAGTGACCAATTATTGCGTGGTTTACATTAAATTCATGGCATTGAATATTTGTAAAATTCCCCTCGTTGAATAATGCACTATTATCAGAAATTGATATCTCTTTAAAAGAAATATCAAGAAAATTTGAATGCCTAGATCTAAATTCTTTCAAATTTAATCTTGAATTTTCGATTTCATATTTACTACCTGCATTTACTCGATTAAAATCTAATGAGTGGCAGGGACCAGAAATTATCAATTCAGTCTTAAAATAAGAATTTGATATAGTTAAATTTCTGAAGTCGGAAAAAAATACTGAGGCTTTTAAATGAAAAAAACACTCATCGAGTATTTCTAAATTACTTCTAGACTTCTCAATATAAAACTCATTTTTGAACTGACAATTTGCAAATCTGATCGAATTGATATTAGCAAGATTCTTACTTGTAAGTGAAATTTCTTTTTCAAAAACACAATTCTCAAAAATGAATAGATGTCGTAAGGTAGCAGATGTTGTTTGCAAACCGCTTATTGGTTCAATAATCTCAGCATGATTAACTAAAATATTCTCATCCTCTATAACAAATGAAACCTTGTCTCCATTTATATCACAATAACCCCTTCTAATTATACTGGAGAATTGGTCCAGATTTAGTTGAATTTTCTTGTCTTCCATAATTAAAAGATAATACCTTTTACTTTTAAAACATAAATGTCACTATCAATTTATTCTTATTCCTTCTACAAACCTAATCTTGCAATTTTTCTCCACAGAGTCCCAATCCCCAATAATCTTCAGCTCAATAACGAATAGTATAATTCAGTGTAGTTATTCTTAGCCGTCAACATATCCCTCCTTTTCGCATTCCGCCACTTATCCCCACATAGCGGAGTCTTGCTTGTCCCCCGCAGGCGGGGGCCGGGTCGCCGAACAGGTGGCATTACCAAACCGGGGTGGAAGAAACCCGGCACCGGCGTTATCTCCACCCCTGTTCGGATACTCCCTGTAATCCTAACACTTCCCCCGCCCACGGGGGACAAAGGAGAGCCTGCCCTTCGTAAACATTACTCCTTTGAAGCAATCTTCTTCTCTATCCACTCTTCCAGGTAACTATGCACCCATTGTATATTCGTCAGCACCTCATTATTCGTAAACCGCAGCACGGTAAACCCTGCTTCCTCCAAAGCCTTCTGTCTTTGCTCATCATTCTTCTTAACCTCCTCCAGTTCATGAATGCTTCCATCCACTTCAACGATCAGCATTAATTCTTTACACATGAAGTCAGCAATATAGTTCAGCACAGGTCGTTGCCGTCGGAAGCCATATCCTTTCATCTTCCCGGCACGCAACACATACTTCCACAAACAAGCTTCTGCCTTGGTCATTTCCTTTCGCAGACGGTTGGCGTTTGGCTGCAGGTTCTTATTGTAAAAATGATTGCTGTATCCTTCGGTCATTTGTTGAAATTACAAAACCTACCCGACAGCAGATAAGTTGCCCTGCCAATCCGGTAGCCGGGTATGAAAGAAAATATACTTTCAGTTCATCAGCAGTGCTGATATTTGTCAAAACAACCAACTATGAACCGAAGCTTTTGCAGGCTGGCCCTCTTCGCACTTTTAGTTATCTATCTTCCTGCTTCGGCACAAAACCCGGCTACAAAAAAAAATATCATCCTCATTATTTCCGATGATCATCGTTTTGATGCGATGGGTATTGCCGGCAATAAAAAGATCGCTACTCCCAATTTGGATGCGCTTGCTGCGGCCGGTTTTTATTTTCCGCAGGCTACCATCCACAGCCCGCAGTGTTCACCCAGCCGTTCTGCTATCTTATCCGGTCAGCCCGCCCACCGGAATGCTGTCTTCTCCAACGATATCATCAAAGAAGCCAAAGACTCGTCCCGTTTCTTTCAGCAACCTACCCTCCCGCAACTGTTGCAGTCGGCCGGTTACCATACTTTTCTTTCCGGTAAATGGCATGTACCTGCTGTGCCCTGGAATATAGGTTTTGAAGATATCCGCTACTGGATGCCCGGTGGTGCCGGTGCGTATAAAGATCCGCAGCTGGCTTTTGGCAAAACGAAAGAAAAGAAAAAAACAACCGGTTTCACCAACGAGATCTTTGCCAGCGAGATCATTTCATTTTTGGAATCACCGGCTGCAAAAGAAAAACCTTTTTTTGCCTGGTTCTCCGCCACAGCCCCGCATGCACCTTACAAACCCAACCCGAAGCGGATACAAAATATTTACGAAGGCAAAACAGCCAAACAATTATTGCCGCCTGCCTTTCCTGAACAATATACTCCCGGCGATTTGCTGCACTATTACCAGGCCATCAGTTTCCTGGATGAACTGGTGGGTCGCATTATGCAAACACTGGATAAAACACAGCTCAGCCGGGAAACGATCATCGTCTTCATTGGCGACAACGGGCTGATGATGGGCAGCCGCGGTATGAAAGGAAAAGTAAATCCCTATGAAGAATCAGTAAGGGTGCCGCTGATCATCCGCGTGCCGCAACCAAACGATTCGGTACAAACGATCACCTCACCGGTTTCCAGCCTCGATATTTCTCCAACCATTTTGGCATTGGCCGGTGTAAAAATTCCGGCATCCTGGCCCGGGAAAGATATCTCCGGCTGGCTGCAAAAAGGAAAGAAGAACGAACAGGACTATGCCATTACCGAATGGGCCGACAACGAACATGGCTATGCTGCTTACCGGCTTATCCGCACAAAGGAATATAAACTGATCGTTTGGGAGAATCGTACAAAACCAATGGAACTCTATCACCTGGTTACTGATCCGCATGAAACCACCAACCTGGCCGGCAGCGCTGATCATAAAAAGATACAACAGGAATTGCTGCAGCAGCTGCGGCAATGGATGACAAAGACCAGTGACCCGGCACTGAACTGGAAAAATATGCAGTAACCATAATGGGTACTGCCTGAATCCGTTTTCTTTCACCGCATTCAGCCATGCTGATTGTCGCATTCACCCTGCAACAGGCATAAAATTATTGCCGAGCTTTGTTCGTATAACCATTAAAAAAAGCAATATGTCAACCAACAGTGTAACACTACACCGGGTGCTTGCCACCAATCCCGAAAAAGTCTTTCGTGCCTTCACCGATGCCAATGCCATGGCAGCCTGGCTCCCGCCCTACGGGTTTGTATGCGTGGTGCATTCGATGGAAGCAAAACTGGGCGGTGGTTTCAAAATGTCTTTTATCAATTTCACTACCGGCAACGGGCATTCCTTCGGTGGTAAATATTTGGCCATCACTCCCAATGAGTTCTTACAATACACCGACCAGTTTGACGATCCCAACCTGCCGGGAGAAATGGTCACTTCTGTCTGGATCAAAAAAGTATCGGCGGGCACCGAATTGAAAATTACCCAGGAAGGCATTCCCGAAATGATCCCGCCTGATATGTGTTACCTCGGCTGGCAGGAGTCGCTGGATAAATTGAAACGATTAGTAGAACCGAATATCCCGGATATGTAAATGGTGATGCAGGGTTTGTTCTGCTCTGCTTTAATTATTTGTATTACCCAACCCATAAAAAAAAATACCATGGCATTTGTATCCATCTATTTGAATTTTGCAGGCAATGCGGAAGAGGCTTTCAATCACTATAAGCAGGTCTTCCGTTCTGAATTTTCCACCCCCATGATGCGGATGAAAGACATTCCGCCCCAACCGGGCATGCCCGAATTGCCTGAAGCAGAAAAAAACAAAGTAATGCATGTGGCATTGCCCATCCTGGGTGGCACACAGATCATGGCCACCGACATGTTAGAAAGTATGGGACACAAACTGATAGAAGGCAATAACGTCACCATCAGCCTGAATCCTGATACCAAAGAAGAAGCAGATCGTTTATACAACGAGCTGTCGGCAGGAGGAAAAGACAGTGTTGCTCCCCACGATGAATTCTGGGGTTATTGGGGCACCTGCAAAGACCGGTTCGGGATCCGCTGGATGTTCAATATCACCAACCAGCCGGCTTAAGAAGATTATGTAATAAGTATACACCGGGCTTGCCCGCCAGGAGGCTGGCTTTGTTGCGGTACAGCATAAAAAATTGGAGCCTGTTTGTAACAGGCTCCAATTGATATGAAATGATAAGAGTTAATTTAACTACTGATTTTATTGCTTTACGGGATTAGAAGAAACATTCATATCTCTTATACAAACATATTTGCCGTCACGTTGCTGGAATAACGACATATAGTGCCCATTGTCTTTAGCTGTTCCGTCGCTGTTGGTGGTTGTCCAGGAACCAATTTCCACCACCAGGTTTCCATCAGCAAAAAGATCAACCACTTTATATACGTTGACCTGCCCGGTGGTATCTTCTGCAATACCTTTTGCAATAGATTCTTTTATGGCCGCTTTACCAACACTGGGTACTTTATTCCGGCTATAACTAACGGCATCCTCCGCATAGTAAGCAGCTACGGCAGCAGCATCCTTTGCTTTTTCCCCGGCTGCAAAAGCATCTTCCATGGCTTGTATCTCCACTTTTAATTTTTCCATATCAACAGGTTTTACTTCTTCTTTTGAGGAAGTGCAGGCAGAAAAAACAAATGCGGCCATCCCGGCCAGGGCGGCTAATCTTAGTTGGGTTCTCATTGTAATTTTTTTTAGGTGAAAAGAAGCAGAAGGTACCATTATTAACCCGGAACATTAGTACTAATCTTAATTAGTTTCCCTGCAGCCACAAACTTCGAAATTCTCCGTTCTGAAGTATGCTGCCATCACATTTGGTTATTTCTGCACTTATGCTGTTATACCCCTATTCTCTGCTTACTGTAATCCCCTGATAAGAACCCTGGCTGGAATGGCATGCATTGCTCTCTACGTATTATAACTAATTATACTATATTTGCGTTCTTAAAAAACACAGCTTTTTATGAAAGTAAAACTCATTGGATTATTCTTGTTCCTTGCTACAGGCCTTTATGCACAAAAGAATGTTGTTGTAAAAAAAGGCGAGATCAAAGTAAACGGCGAAAAAGTGGCCACTTACGAAGGCAAAGGAGGCAATGCCTTCAGGATGGGCAAATTTGAAATTACACTGACGGGTGCATCCTCCCCTGCTATTACCTTACAGGAAGATGCGATTTATTTACAAAATCCCTTGTTTGAAGGGGTGTACTGGATCTATGAAATCAAATTTGCTGACGGAGATATTGCGTATCACCGGGCAGCTCCTGTTACCAAGAAATTCTTTGGTAACGTTGTTACTTTAAATCCCCGCAAAACCGGTGATGATATCCTGGAGGAACTCTTCAATGATGAGACCCCTGTTTTTATCAGCAACGGGGCACTTAACAAAGAAAATATTGCAGCCTTCAAAGCCTCCTCGAAAGCGTTTCCCAAAGAAAAGATCATGAAAGAAGCAAAAGAAACTGAAGAAGCAATTGCTACAATTACTACCGTGAATGTGAACCGGGATAAATCGAAACCGGTGGTCTTTACATCTGAAAAAAATAAGGACGATATGGGCAGCTGGTACCTGCTTACCCAGGATGATAAAGTGATCGGTCGTGTGTATAAGCGTACCGGCAATGAAGTGATCTACCAGGTATGGAAAAAAACACCGGCTGGTTTTAAACTGCAGGAAAAAGAAGTTGAATTTGCCCCCATCGTTATTACAGAAAACTTAAATAACGGTAACGGAGCATTAAGCAAGAAGTACGATGCGATTTATGTGGCTGATAAAAAGACCTTTCAATTCAGCAGTGCAGATGCCCTGAATGCAGAAAGAGACCTGGTGAGCAGCCTCATCGCAGCGGGAGTGCTGTAAAGTATATTGTTTTACAACCGGGGTTTTACCCGCTGGGCGTTAGATAATAATGGTATACCCCGGTTGTCTAATGTTTTTATCTTACAAGCTGCTATTTGAAGAGGCTGAATATATTAGCCAAAGGTCCGGAATTGACACTAAACAACGATGAGCTGCCTGGACATCTGGCTGAGAAAAAAACATTATATTTCATTCAGGAAAGCATGATTGTAATTTAACAGCAACCAACATGAAAATTGAACGAGTCTATAAACTGGTCTTCGGCAGTGTGTACCCGCATTATCTTAAAAAAGCAGAGACCAAGGGCCGCAGTAAAGAAGAACTGGACACTGTTATTTGCTGGCTTACCGGCTACACCCCCAAACAATTGCAGCAACAGATCGACAAGAAGGTGGATATGGAAACCTTTTTTGCGGAAGCAAAGCTGCACCCCAACGCTTCAAAGATCACCGGTGTTATTTGTGGCTACCGGGTAGAAGAGATCGAAGACCCTCTCATGAAAAAGATCCGTTATATGGACAAACTGATTGATGAACTGGCCAAAGGAAAGGCCATGGAGAAGATACTGAGAAAGTAAGAACTCTTGTTTTTACAAAGCAGTTTACGCTGCATGAACCCTACGTACAATTACCTTTTCTTTCTGGCTTCATATTTGCAATTTCGGTTGTCAAACCAACAGTAACAGCCGGTTATGAAAAGAAGATTGAAAAAAATTGGAAAGATCACAGGCATCACCCTGCTGGTATTGATCGTCGCCGCTTTTTTAATTCCCATACTTTTTAAAAAACAGATCACGGAGCTGGTCAAGAAAGAGATCAATAAAAGCCTTACCGCCAAAGTTGATTTTAAAGATGTAAGCCTGTCCCTGTTCCGGCATTTCCCTAAAGTTTCCATTTCACTCGAAGACCTGTCGGTGGTGGGCACGAATGAATTTGCAACAGACACTCTCCTTTCTGCTAAAACACTGGATGCTTCCGTGAACCTGGTCAGTGCCATCAAAGGAAAAGATATAAAAGTATATGGCGTTTTTGTACAATCGCCCCGCATCCATGCATTGATCAATAAAGAAGGAAAAGCCAACTGGGATATTGCCAAAGGAAGTACGGATACAGCCGGCACGACAGACAATTCCCCTTCCGAATTTAAAATGAACCTGCAGGAGTACGAGATCAGTGATGGTTACCTGTATTACAAAGATGAAAGCAGTGATATGGTGGCTGAAATATCTGGTCTTGATCATGAAGGCAGCGGCGACTTTACAGAAGATGTATTCACCCTTTCCACCAAAACCAAAGCAGCATCCGCTGATTTTATGTATGCTGCTGTTCCTTATTTAGTGAATGCCCAAACTGATATTGATGCAGATATACAAATTGATAATACCAACAGCAAATACAGTTTCAAAACCGATGCGATCACGGTCAATAATTTGAAGTTGAATGCAGACGGTTTCTTTCAACTGGTGAATGACAGTACTTATGGTATGGATATCAGGTTCAATACTCCCTCGAATGAATTTAAAGATATCCTCTCGCTGATCCCCGGTATTTACAAACAGGATTTTGCAACGATCAAAACAAGCGGCAATGCCGCTTTCACTGGTTTCGTAAAAGGGATGTATAGCCCGCAACAGTTACCGGCTTACGATGTGAACCTGGAAGTGAAAGATGGTTTCTTCCAGTATCCTGACCTGCCCAAACCGGTAAAGAATATACAGCTCTCCATGCATGTCAGTAATCCCGATGGTAACATGGATAATACGGTCGTGGATATTTCCAAAGGGCATGTGGAGATGGACAATGAACCTTTTGATTTTAAACTCTTATTTAAGAACCCGGAAACGGCGCAATACATTGATGCGGTGGCAAAGGGTAAACTCGACCTGGCCAATCTTTCGAAGTTTATAAAATTAGAAGAAGGAACCAAACTGGCAGGACTGGTTTGGGCCGATCTGTTTGCCAAAGGCAATATGTCTGCCTTGGAAAACCAGCAGGGCAATTTCACGGCCGGTGGTTTCCTCGATATAAAAAACCTGCTCTATGCTTCTCCGGCATTTCCTCAACCCATACAAAACGGGAATATGAAAGTGCAGGTGGAGAACAGCGGCGGTATTGCCGATAATACTTCGGTTGATATAACTGCCGGGCATATTGAAGTGGGCAAAGACCCGGTTGATTTTAATGTACAACTCCGCCACCCGATGTCGTCGGTTGATTTTTCGGGTGCTGCCAAAGGAAGATTCACCTTAGGTAATATCAAACAGTTTACAGAACTGGAACGGGGCACCAGTATCAGTGGAATATTGAATGCGGACCTTAGTTTCAGTGGTAATAAAACAGCGATTGACAAAAGCGAGTATGATAAGATCATCATCAACGGAACAGCCGGGTTGAATAACCTGAAATATGTTTCAACAGATTATCCAACGGGTTTGAGTGTCTCAAATTCAGCACTCAGCTTCAGTCCCAAAAATGTAACGCTTAACAATCTTGCAGGTAATTACCTGAATACAAACTTTACAGCCAACGGAACGTTCAATAACCTGGTGGGCTATGCTATGCAGGATCAGCCGCTGGCAGGAACACTGAATGTTACCGCTGATAAAATGAACCTGAATGATTGGATGGGAACAGATACCACGACGACCACCACTGCCTCTGCTGCATCTGCTGATCCCTTTGCCGTTCCTGCCAATATGAACCTTACCATCAATGCGAAAGCCGGTAAAGTAAAATATGACAAGGTTGATTATAACAATATCACCGGCACCTTATTGCTGAAAGATGAAACGGTGAAATTGCAGAACGTAAAAACAGAAGCCCTTGATGGAACCATGGTTTTTGATGGTTCTTATTCCACCAAAAACAATAAGAAAGATCCTGCTATTGCCATGACCTACGAGGTAAAGAATATAGATGTGCAAAAAGCATTCTTCTCCTTCAATACGATCCAGAAACTGATGCCGATCGGGCAATTCCTTGCGGGCAAGCTCAATTCACAACTGACGATGAATGGTAACCTGAATGGTAATATGATGCCTGACCTCAGCACCTTGAGTGGAAAGGGTAATCTTTTACTGGTCGAAGGGTTACTGAAAAAATTTGCCCCGCTGGAAAAAATTGCCAGTACCCTGCAGATTGACGAATTGAAATCAATCTCGATAAAAGATGTAAAAAACTATATCGAGTTTGCCAAAGGCAAAGTGCTGGTAAAGCCCTTCAGTGTGAAAGTAAAAGATATTGAAATGCTGATCGGTGGTATGCACGGCCTTGACCAGACTATCGACTACGTGGTGCAGATGAAAGTGCCGAGAAAATACCTCGGTACGGAAGGGAATAACATACTCAATAACCTGGTGACACAGGCTGCTAATAAAGGCATCCCGGTAAAACTGGGAGAAACGGTGGATCTCAGTTTCAAAATGGGTGGCACCCTTGCTAACCCAACCTTAAGAACTGAACTGAAAGAAGTGGCGGGTGATGCGGTGAAGGAAATGCAGCAGCAGGCGGTTGATTTTGCCAAAGCCAAAGTGGATACGGTGAAACAAACGATCAGGGACAGTCTCAGCAGTGTAAAGAACCAGGTAGTGAATGATCTGAAAAAAGAAGCACAGGACAGGTTGTTTGGCAACAAGGATTCGGTAAGATCCAACCCGATGGACAGTACAAAAAAGAAATCCGAGCAGACCATCAAGAATACGATCAACAATATTTTCAATAAAAAGAAGAAACCTGCAGCTGATACAGCGGTGAAGAATTAAACTATTTTAGTAAAGTCATTTTATCTTTTTCAGGGGCTGTTCGTTAGTTTATTTTTGATCCTTTAAAATTAGAAAGCCTGAAAACTTCCTGTGTAATTAGCATCGTATTGATACCTAATTGCTGCAGGTCACAAGTCAGGATGTCTAAATTTACCGGCAACCCGTTAACTGTTTCCATAAGCTCTATGTAAAGCATATCTTTTGAATCAATTGCCGGAGAACCTTTTAGTTTTTTGAAAAGTTCTCTTGCACTCTCCCGGTCACAGCCAAGTTCAAAACAGCCAAACTTTTTTGGACCTTCGTGTGTCTGTATACTTATATCGATATAAAACGAAGACTGCATAGATCATTAAAAAAATTGAGGCTGGTTTAATGAATTAAGCAGCCTCAATTTGAACAGGATTTTTACTTTACTTCAATTGCTAACAACCGGGGTTTTGCTTTTTCATTTTTGGGCAATACTATCCGTAGTATACCATCGGTATATTCAGCACTGATATTAGCAGTATCAACGCTTTCATCTAATGTAAAATGACGGCTGAAAGAACGTTGTATGTATTCATTACGTACCCAACCGGCTTTTTCCCCTGTTTGCGTCTTCGGCTCATCATGATTTAAAGAAATTTGAAGGGTGTTTTTTTCGACTTGAACTTTGAAATTTTCTTTGCGGCACCCGGGAGCAATTACGTCGACTTCATATTGCTGATCTGTTTCACGGACATTTACCGGGACATTACCTGTGTTAATGGATCCATCAATATCCCATAAGTTACCATCGAAGAAGCGTCGAAGGGTATTGTTGAAGATATTATCGACAACAGTGCCCAGTTCATTGGGGTTTGAACCATTTCGTTTTTGCATTGTGTTTGTCATAAAACCTCCTTTAGTTTTAGAATAATTAAAAAAAATTACCAAACAAGGAATGGATTATCCGCTTCGGGCCATCCTTTCTTTTTTCGTTTAAACAACCGGATAATTTTCCGCATAACCTCTGTTTTTTAATCCCCAAAAACAAGCAAGATGCCAGTGCCGATGCCGGCTGAAATTCTGGCATTTTTACTGTAAAATTTTCACGACTACTGAAAGGAAGACATTTAAACGATATTTACTACTTATTGCCGTGTCCCGAACGGTGTACCCCGTCAACGTCGGGCTGCATTCCACAATAATTAATTGGTGTAAAAAAATAAAAGATTCCTGGTAATCAGGAATCTTTTCTAAAAGTCGGGATGACAAGATTCGAACTTGCGACCCCTACGTCCCAAACGTAGTGCCCCGCCAAAGGCGGGGCTACATCCCACTGATCAATTTTTTAAATGCTTCCCCACCTTTCCAAGATTTGATTTGTTTCTCCCTTTTTAATGCGTCTTCCCTGGAAGTATATTCTTCAACTATTACTAACCGGAAAGGAATTCGGTTCCGTGTTGAACGTTGCCTGCCTGAATTGTGGAAAATCAATCGTGTATTAACATCAGCCGTTTCGCCAATATAATACCGGTTGTCTTTACAGCTTTGTAATATGTAAACATAATGTGACATAAAAGGCCCTGTTATATTACAGAGCCTTAACCAATGGTCGGGATGACTGGATTCGAACCAGCGACCCCTACGTCCCGAACGTAGTGCGCTACCGGGCTGCGCTACATCCCGTGATAATTACAACAAATTTAAAAAGACTCCTAGTTATTCGATGGTCTTTTCTAAAAGTTGTGGCACCTAACTACCGAATGCAGTGCCCCGCCGTTGGCGGGGCTACATCCCGTGATAATTACAACAAATTTAAAAAGACTCCTAGTTATTCGATGGTCTTTTCTAAAAGTTGTGACACCTAACTACCGAATACAGTGCCCCGCCAACGGCGGGGCTACATCCCGTGATAATTACTACAAATTTAAAAAGACTCCTGATTATTCGATAGTCATTTCTAAAAGTAGTAACCCTATCTCCCGAATGAAGTGCCCCGCCAACGGCGGGGCTACATCCCGAAAAATTATCCAATGCAAAAATAAAAAAAGCTCACAAAATTGTGAGCCTTTAAAAATTGTCGGGACGACAAGATTCGAACTTGCGACCCCTAGCACCCCATGCTAGTGCGCTACCGGGCTGCGCTACGTCCCGAACAAACCATACTCTTTCGAGTAGTAATTGGGAGGGCAAAAGTAAGGCTTTTTAGTATTTTTCAGTACCAGAAACAACCTTTATCTTCGCTGCTTAATGAAAATACTCATTAAGCAAGCCAGCATCGTTGATCCATCCTCTCCTTTTAACGGGCAAACAGCCGATATTTTTATTGAGAACGGAATAATTACCCGGATTGGTAGTTCCCTGACTGACCAGGCCGATAAAGAAATTGCAGTGCCGGGGCTCCATGTTTCCCCGGGATGGGTGGATGTCTTTGCCAATTTTGCCGACCCGGGCTATGAATTCAAGGAAACACTGGAAACCGGTGCCGCTGCTGCCGCTGCCGGTGGATATACCGATGTCTTTGTGATTCCCAATACCAATCCCTGTATTCACAACAAATCGAATGTTGAATACATCGTACAGAAAAGTAAATCTCTTACTGTCAATATTCATCCCATCGGTGCTATTACTAAAAACACCGAGGGTAAAGAGCTGGCAGAAATGTATGATATGAAGGCCAGTGGTGCCGTTGCCTTCAGTGATGGTATTAATAGTGTGCAATCAGCGGGATTACTGGTGAAAGCCCTGCAATACATCAAACCATTTGATGGAATACTGATCCAGGTGCCCGATGACAAAAGCATCAACCCGCATGGATTGATGAATGAGGGTATTATTTCCACGCAACTGGGCTTACCGGGCAAACCGGCCATGGCCGAAGAACTGATCGTAGCCAGGGATATCAAACTGGCCCGTTATGCTGATTCGAAATTGCATTTTACCGCTGTCAGTTCAAAAAAATCACTGGAGTATATCAAAAGAGGAAAAGACAGCGGTGCTGCCGTCAGCTGCTCCGTTACTCCTTACCATCTTTTCTTCTGCGATGAAGACCTGCAAGACTATGATTCTAATTTGAAAGTAAACCCGCCGCTCCGGACAAAAGAAGACCGTGATGTGTTACGCAAAGCCATCCTTGACGGAACCGTGGATTGCATTGCCACCCATCACCTGCCGCATGAATACGACAGCAAGGTGCTGGAGTTTGAATATGCTAAAAATGGTATGATCGGGCTGGAAACTGCTTATGCCGTATTGAACACCGCCGTACCCGGTACAGCAGCTGCAAAATGGGTTGAATTATTGTCTGTCAATCCCCGGAAATTATTTGCACTGGAACAGGCGGCTATTAAAGAAGGGAACAAAGCTTCACTTACTTTATTTGAGCCCTCAAAAAAGTGGACAGTTACTGAAAAAGAGATTCGGTCTAAATCAAGGAACTCTCCTTTTATCGGTAAAGAACTGACCGGGAAAGTAGCAGGCATTATAAACGGCGACAACCTTTTACTTAACTAATTATTCCGAACACAAATGATAAAAACCACTCCCCTTATCAAAGGTGCGATCACCGGGTTGTTGATGGTAGCAGCTTCTTTGATGCTGATCTACGCTACGATTTCCGCAAAGTCCCCTTTACAATACCTGGTATTTGCCTTATACGCAGCCGGCATTGCATGGACGTTGATCGCTTATTCACGGTCTGAGAACTATACCCCAACATTTAAAACTATTTTCGGGCAAGGCTTCCGTTGTTTTATTATCGTAGCATTGATTATGGTTGTTTACCGGGGCATTTACATCAACCTGCACCCGGAAATTGCCGAAGAAGGGGCAAGATTATATAAAGAAGACCTGATCAGGCAGGGCAACAAGCAGCTGCCGGAAATAGAAACTATTGTTGCATCGGCTAAAAAACAATTTACCGCAGCCGAGATTTCATTGACAATTTTCGGAACTTTACTCTCAGGCGTAGCTTTTACTGTGGTTGGAGCTTTTTTATTACTCATGAGAAAAAAATAAAATGGACATATCCCTTGTCATACCATTACTGGACGAAGCTGAATCATTACCCGAACTGTCTGCCTGGATAGAAAAGGTGATGAAAGAACATAACTATTCCTACGAAGTGATCTTTATTGATGATGGGAGTACTGATAATTCCTGGGAAGTGATCCAGCAACTTCGTTCGGGGAACAGTAATATCAAAGGGATCAAGTTCCAGCGCAATTATGGTAAATCGGCGGCACTGAACGAAGGCTTTAAAGCAGCACAGGGCGATGTGGTCATCACCATGGATGCGGATATGCAGGACAGCCCTGATGAAATTCCCGGGCTGAGAAAAATGATCATCGAAGATAAATTCGACCTGGTGAGTGGCTGGAAAAAGAAACGTTACGACAGCACGTTGGCAAAAAATATTCCTTCCAAATTCTTCAATGCCGTAACACGAAGAGCTTCCGGGATTAAACTGCATGATTTCAATTGCGGCCTGAAAGCCTACCGCAATAAAGTGGTGAAGAGTGTGGAAGTCTATGGTGAAATGCACCGCTATATTCCTGTGCTGGCCAAATGGTCCGGCTTCCGAAAGATTGGGGAGAAAGTGGTGGAGCACCGCAAAAGAAAATTCGGTACCTCTAAATTTGGTATGCGGCGTTTCGTCAATGGCTTCCTTGACCTCTTGTCGATCAGCTTCGTGGGCAAATTTTCCAAAAAGCCCATGCACTTCTTTGGCTTATGGGGTTCTTTATTTTTCTTAGTCGGTTTTGGTTTCTCTGTGTATCTCGTCATTTCAAAGATCATTGACTTTGGATACCCGATCACCAACCGTCCCGGTTTCTATATCGCATTGACCTCGCTGATCGTGGGGGTGCAATTATTTCTCGCCGGTTTTCTCGGCGAATTGATCAGCCGTAATGCACCGGGAAGGAACTCCTACTTAATAGAAGAAAAAACAGGCTTGTAATGGCGAAGGTCGTTATCATCGGGCCTGCTCATCCGTTACGAGGTGGTCTCGCCACGTTTAACCAGCGGCTGGCCAAAGAATTCAATGACCGGGGTGATGATTGTTCGATTTTCTCTTTCTCCTTACAGTACCCTTCTTTTTTATTTCCCGGCAAAACACAGTTCACCGATGAACCGGCACCGGCAGGAATAAAAATCCATACTGTTATCAACTCCATCAATCCCTTTAACTGGATAAAGATTGGTAACCGGTTGAAAAAAGAACGACCTGATCTCATCATCGTCCGTTTCTGGTTACCATTTATGGGGCCGGCCCTCGGAACCATATTAAGAAGAGTCAAAAAAAATAAACACACGAAGATCGTTTGCATTGCAGACAATGTGATCCCGCATGAGAAAAGGCCCGGTGACAAACCCTTTACCAGCTACTTTTTAAAAAGCTGTGATGCTTTTGTGACCATGAGTGAAAAAGTGATGAGTGACCTGCGTTTGTTTGAAAAAGATAAACCTGCCCAACTGGTCTCCCACCCGCTCTATGATAATTTCGGGGCCATTCTTTCCAAACAGGAAGCCCGGAACCATCTCGGTTTACCTGCTACAGAAAAGATCATTTTGTTTTTTGGTTTTATCCGGAAATATAAAGGCCTTGATATTTTACTGGAAGCGATGGCAACAACCCAACTGAAAAGTACAGGCATTAAACTATTGGTGGCCGGGGAATTTTATGAAGATGAGAAAACCTACCGGGAACAAATCGAAAAATTACAGCTCAGTGATTCGCTGATCCTCAAAACAGATTTCATTCAAGACAGCGAAGTAAAATATTATCTCTGCGCCGCTGATGCAGTGATACAACCCTACCGCAATGCCACCCAGAGCGGCGTTACTCCCCTTGCCTATCATTTTGAAAAACCGATGGTCGTAACCAATGTGGGCGGCCTGCCATCCCTTGTTCCGCATGAAAAAGTGGGGCTGGTGGTAGAACCCAACCCGGGGGCCATTGCAGAAGGCATTCTCCGTTTCTACCAATTAGGTGAAGATTATTTTATTCCTCATCTTCGCAGCGAGAAAGAAAAATACAGCTGGGCCAGCCTGGTGCAGGCGATTACGAAATTAGCTGATGCGGTTACTGAACGATGAAGTGTGCGATTCCGCCACAGGGCGGGACAAGCTGCAACAGCCGATGATAGTGGTACTTCAGCCGGGTAAATTAAAATCAGCTACAAAACAACAACCAAGGTAATCAACGGTCAATGATCTACAGAAGTAAAGCTCCTTTGCGGATTGGTTTAGCCGGTGGCGGCACAGATGTCAGTCCTTATAGTGACATGTATGGCGGTGCGATCCTGAATGCCACCATCTCTTTATATGCCAATGCCACGATTGAACCGCTGAATGAAAACACCATCATCCTCGAAGCAATAGACAGGAATGAAACGCAACAGTTTGACTGGGCGCATCAACTTCCCATTGACGGACATTTAGACCTGCTGAAAGGTGTGTACAACCGCATCCAAAAAGATTATGGTATCAAAGAACAGGGATTTCGTTTGTCCACTTTTGTAGATGCACCCGCCGGTTCAGGATTAGGAACATCTTCCACTTTAGTAGTGGCCATCATCGGTGCTTTTACAGAAATGCTGCGTTTACCACTGGGTGAATATGATATGGCGCATTATGCCTACGAGATCGAACGAAAAGACCTCAACCTGGCCGGTGGTAAACAGGACCAGTATGCAGCTACTTTCGGCGGTGTTAACTTCATGGAATTTTATGGTGATGATAAAGTGATCGTGAACCCGCTGCGGGTGAAACAACAGCATTTATTTGAACTGGAAAATAATTTATTGCTTTATTATACATCCACCAGCCGGGAATCGGCTGAGATCATTAAAAAGCAAACGAAAAACGTTACCGATAAAAAGGAAAAATCAATTGATGCCATGCATCACCTGAAAGAGCAGGCGCAAATGATGAAGGAAGCCTTACTGAAAGGAAGGCTGAATGAATTTGGTGAGATCCTTGATTTCGGTTTCCAGCAAAAACGACAAATGGCAGAAGGCATCAGCAACCCGCTGATGGAAGATATTTATGAAACAGCCAAAAAAGCCGGGGCAACAGGTGGTAAGATATCCGGTGCCGGTGGTGGCGGCTTCATGATCTTCTATTGCCCGGTCAATACAAAATATAAAGTGCTGCAAAGCCTGGAAAAATTTGGTGGCCGGCATCGCAGTTACCAGTTCACCGAGCATGGACTAAAGACCTGGACGATATAACTCCTTCCGGTGCAGCCATTCCTTCCGCAGATATCAATAACTTTGAAGAATCATTCAAACTGAATAATGGAAAAGATCAAAGATATTATTAAGGCCTCCATAGCAACCAAGCAACAGGTATTAGCAAATGAGGAACTACTGGCAACGATTGAAAAGATCGTTGATGCGATCACCACCGCTTTTCAAAACGGGAAAAGAGTGTATTTCTGTGGCAATGGTGGCAGTGCTGCCGATGCACAACATCTCGCCGCTGAATTCTCCGGCCGTTTTTATACGGACCGCAAAGCATTACCGGCTGAAGCCCTGCACTGCAATACTTCTTATATCACCGCAGTAGCCAATGATTACAGTTATGATGTGGTCTATGCCAGGATGATCGATGGTATCGGCCAGGCAGGTGATGTATTGGTTGGACTCTCCACTTCCGGTAATTCGCTGAATATTATCAAGGCCTTTGAAGTGGCCCGTGAAAAAAAGATGATCACGGTTGGCTTTACTGGCCTCACCGGTGGGCAGATGAAATCATTAAGCGATTACCTCATTAATATACCATCCACCGATACACCACGGATACAGGAAAGCCATATACTGGTGGGACATATTGTTTGCCAGCTGGTGGAAGAGAAATATTTCAAACCCCTCTAAATCTCCCCTGAAGGGGAGATTTTACAAAAGTCTTCATGTCAGAAAATACTTCAACACAAACGCATATTCACAGCTCTCCTTTTAGAGGGCAAGCAATTATACTGGCAGGAGGTCTCGGCACAAGATTAAGGGAAGCCGTTCCTGATCTTCCCAAGTGCATGGCTCCTGTTGCAGGAAGACCTTTTTTGTTTTATGTCATCAACCACCTGAGAAGACAAGGCGTTACTGATTTTATTTTTTCATTGGGCTATAAACATGAAGCCATTGAAGAATACCTGCATGCGCATTTTGCAACACTTCGCTACCAGGTGGTGATCGAAGAAGAACCTTTAGGGACAGGTGGTGCTATTCAATTAGCCTGCAGCAAAGCCACTGAGAAAAACGTTGTGATCGCTAATGGCGATACTTTATTCAATATTGACCTGCATACTGCATCGCATTTTCATCTGCATAATAATGCTGAATGTACTTTACTGTTGAAACCCATGCAAAGGTTCGACCGCTATGGTGTGGTGGAACTGGGTGCAGATGATCTTGTAAGCAGTTTTAAAGAAAAACAATTCTATGAAACTGGTACGATCAATGGTGGTTTGTACCTGCTGAATGTTGCTAAATTCCTGGAGGAAGAATTTCCCGCTAAATTCTCTTTTGAAAAGGATTACCTCGAAAAATATTATAACAGCCGCCGTATTTACGGGCAGGTGCAGGATGAATATTTTATTGATATTGGTATCCCGGAAGATTTTAACCGGGCCCAGACAGAATTACAACCGGCCGCATTGGATCTTCAAAAGGTCGATAAAAGCTGGACCTTATTCCTTGACCGGGATGGTGTCATCAATATTGATAAAGAAGGCAGTTATATTTTCTCCGTGGATGAATTTGTATTCAGTCCCGGTGCGCCGGCCCTGTTTAAAAAACTCACTGATAAATTTAACCGGATCATTATCGTCACCAACCAGCGGGGTGTGGGTCGCCAGTTGATGACCGAAGATACACTTGCGGGTATTCACCGGCATATGACAACCAAAGTAGAGGAAGCCGGTGGCAAGATCGATGCGATTTATTATTGCAGTTCTATCCATAATGATCACCCGGAACGGAAACCCAATCCCGGTATGGCGGTAAGGGCCAAACTGAATTTCCCGGAGATTGACTTTAGCAAATCCATTATGGTGGGTAACAACCTGAGCGATATGCATTTTGGCCGGAATGCCGGGATACATACTGTTTTTGTAAAGACCACCCGCCCCCACCAGGAGCTGCCCCACCCCGATATTGACCTTGCTTTCAACGGGCTGGAGGATTTTGTCAAAGCTTTATGAGGAACCTTAAAATTTTACAACCCTTTTGCCGTTATCGGCATCTGGATTAAAGCCTATTTTTGGATAACTAAACAGTCAACCCATTTTGGTGAAGAAAACAATACCCGGAACGATCTTATACTGCCTGTTGGCAATCCTCTTGTCACAGTCCTCCTTTTCACAAGTCATCGCCCCGGCTGACCTGAAAAAATTAAGGATCAAAGAAGATACACTACGGGAGTATGCACAATACATGATCACCGATAGTTTACCGGAGGACCGTATGGTTTCCGACAGCCAATTTACCAAGACATTGGTCAGGGCTTTGCAAATAAAAAATTCATTCTACTATCCTTTCGATTCTGTTTTTGGTATTTCAAGATTATACGCACCGGATACTTCTTTCCGCATCTTTACCTGGAACCTGGAGTTTGATGATTATTATTCCCGCCAGAAAGGTGCCATACAACTACGGACAAAAGATGGTTCTTTAAGACTGATACCACTCAGGGATAATTCGGAGTTTACCGCCAATGCCGATGATTCTGTACGTTCGGCCCGCAACTGGATCGGGGCTATTTATTACAATATCATCAAAACACAACACAAGGGTAAAAATTACTACACCTTGTTTGGCTTAGACTTTAATGGCGTGAATACACAGAAAAAATGGATCGAAGTAATGTACTTCAACGAGAAGAATGAACCGGTTTTCGGCGGCCCTTTCTTTACCTATGAGCAGGATAGTATTCCCCAGAAACCAAAATACCGGATGAGCCTGGAGTTTAAAAAAGGAACAAGGGTGCTCGCTAATTATATTCCTGATATGGATATGATACTGGTGGATCACCTGATATCAGAAACCGATCAGCCCGAATTATCATTCACGATGATCCCGGATGGAGATAATGAAGGTTACAAATGGGAAAATGGTAAATGGGTGCACATTGATAAAGTATTCAACTTTAAACTGCAGGACGGACAAGCCCCGGTTGGTGACCCGCTGATGGACAGTCGCGGCAATAAGAATGAATTCAAATTGCAGGAGAAATCGGATAAGAATACAGATAAGAACAAACAAAAGCCGAAGGATAATAAATCGCCCATCAATTACGATAACTGATAACAAAAAAGGCATCAATGGATTGATGCCTTTTAATTTTTTATACCGATTTTGCTTAGTCGTCCAGCTTCAATACCGCTAAGAAAGCTTCCTGTGGTACTTCCACATTACCGATCTGGCGCATCCGCTTCTTACCTTCTTTTTGCTTCTCTAACAATTTACGTTTCCGGCTTATATCACCACCATAACATTTAGCAGTAACATCCTTCCGCATGGCAGAGATCGTTTCCCTGGCTAATACTTTAGCCCCGATAGCGGCTTGTATAGCGATCTGGAATTGCTGGCGGGGAACCAGTTCTTTTAACTTCTCACACAACTTTCTTCCAAACTCCTGCCCCTTGCTGCGGTGGATCAGTGCACTTAAGGCATCCACTTTATCACCATTCAGCAGGATATCCATCTTCACAATATCTGCATCCCGGAAACCAATGGGATGATAATCAAAGGAAGCATATCCCCTGGTCTGTGATTTTAATTTATCGTAGAAATCAAATACAATCTCTGTCAATGGCATTTCAAAGATCAGTTCCACCCTTGTAGTGGTCAGGTAGCTCTGGTTCATCAGCATCCCTCTTTTGCCCAGGCAAAGCGTCATGATATTACCGATATACTCCGGCTTGGTAATGATCTGTGCTTTGATAAACGGTTCTTCGATCCGTTCTGTTTTTACCGCATCCGGGAACTCCGTCGGGTTATTTACAATGATCCTCTCTCCCTTGGTAGTGTAAGCAATAAAGCTAACGTTGGGTACCGTAGTGATCACCGTCTGGTTAAACTCTCTCTCCAACCGTTCCTGGATGATCTCCATGTGCAGCATACCCAGGAAACCACAACGGAAACCAAAACCGAGTGCCTGTGATGTTTCTAATTCATACGTCAGTGAAGCATCATTCAATTGCAGTTTATCCATGCAATCCCGCAATTCTTCAAAATCATCCGTATTCACCGGGAAAATACCGGCAAATACCATCGGCTTCACTTCCTGGAAACCCTTGATGATCTCCTTCGTTGGATTTGCAGCTAAGGTGATCGTATCCCCCACTTTTACTTCCTTCGCATTTTTGATACCCGTGATCAGGTAGCCCACATCACCACACAACACTTCTTTCTTCTCCGTCATCTTCAGTTTCAATATACCCACTTCATCTGCTTCATATTCCTGGTCCGTACTGACAAATTTTACTTTATCGCCTTTCCTGATCTTCCCGTTTCGTACCCGGAAATACACGATAATACCACGGAATGAATTGAACATACTATCGAAGATCAATGCCTGCAACGGCTCATCCGGTTTACCCACCGGTGCAGGTATACGGTTCACAATTGCATCCAGCACTTTGTCCACCCCCAAACCCGTACGTCCGCTGGCATGCAATATTTCTTCTTTCTTACAACCGATCAGTTCAATGATCTGGTCTTCTACTTCTTCGATCATCGCCCCGTCCATATCGATCTTGTTAATAACAGGAATAATTTCCAGGTCATTATCAATCGCTAAATACAAATTGGATATCGTCTGCGCCTGTATCCCCTGTGTGGCATCCACCAGCAACAAACAACCTTCGCAGGCAGCCAGTGCCCGGCTCACTTCATAACTGAAGTCAACGTGGCCGGGTGTATCGATCAGGTTCAGGATATACTCCTGCCCGTCCGTATGTTTATAGTTGATCTGGATGGCATGGCTTTTAATGGTAATGCCCTTTTCCCGTTCCAGGTCCATATCATCCAGCACCTGGTCCATCATATCCCGGTCGCTGATGGTGCCGGTGCTTTGCAACAGCCTGTCAGCCAGGGTAGATTTGCCATGGTCAATATGTGCGATGATGCAGAAATTGCGGATATTCTTCATAAACGATTTACCTCATTTTCAAGAGCGGCGAAGGTACGGCTTTTAGGCGGTTTTTGAGGGATTGTTTGACCGGCTTTTGAGCCCTGATCAGGCTGTGATTGCGACGCTCCGTTCGGGGTTCGGTTCGCTGTTCAGCACACATTTAAACCTGTATATACAGGAAGGCAATGCATTTTTCAAACCAGCATATTGGTTTATCTTAGAAACATAAACCTGTCCTCCATGCCACATTCATTTAATAAATTGTGGATACATGCCATCTGGTCAACTAAAGACCGGCTTCCTTTTATCGAACCTTCCATAGAAAAGAAGGTGTACGAATTCCTGAACAGTCAGTTTACAGAATCGGGTTGTCCTGTTCGTATAATCAACGGTATGCCTGATCATATTCATTGCCTGTTTCTCCTGAATCCGCAAAAACCAATAACCGAGATCATCAAACAGGTAAAGGGAAGCAGCTCCCACTGGATAAACGCAGAGCAACTGATCCGTGACAAATTTGCCTGGCAGACCGGCTATGCGCCTATTCAGTAAGCGAGTCTGTGCTGGATAAAGTGTACCAGTATATTGTCAATCAAAAACAACATCACCAGAAAACAACGTTTCTGAAAGAATATGAAGAGTTTATTAAAGTGCATGGATTAACAGATGATAAAAATGGTTAAAACCATTCAACCAATTTCTATCTCCGTCATAGCCCACGGTTTAAACCGTGGGCTATGAAAAAACCAATAACGTTCCTTAAACCATTTTAATGGTTTACTATAAATGAAGTTCCGTACGAGTTAATATCATACACAGTTATCTAATACAATATTCCCTCCCAAACTCCGTTCTAAGAACACTTACTCCCCTTCTATCCTTGTTAAACCAGCACCATTTTAGTAAACCAAAATTCCGGTTATGCAAAAAATAGCTGTACTGCTTATACTGGCCTGTGTGGCCGTTAGCACTCCTGCCTGGTCGCAACAAAAATTCAAATTGTCGGCTTTCGCCGGCACGGGTCTTTCCAAGTTCAGTGGTTCGGGGGCTACTGATAATTCGGTGTACTACCGCAATGGATTGAGCTTTCCCAATGATATTGATACCATGCGCAATCCTTATGGCCGCAAAGCCTATGGTAATTTTGTGGCGGGTCTCCAGGCAGACCTGGCCTTGTCGCCAAAATGGGTATTGATCGTTGCTGTGCAGTATGAACACACCGGCGCCAAACTAACCGGCGACAGTGTGCTGTCTCCTTCCGGTAATAGTAAAGTCAGCGGCAGCTATACCCGCAAGTATGATAATATTTCGTTTAACCCGCAGATCGGCCGGGTGGTTTTTCAAAAAGCAGTGAAGGTCATCCTGCACGGCGGCATTGACTATACCAGCAAATTATCCGTCGGGGATGATTTTGATTATACCGATCCGGGCGGGCAGCGGTATATCATTGGCAAATCAGGCGGTGAACCCGAAGTAAATGATTTCCGGATCACGATGGGGGCAACAGTATCGGGAAAAAAATGGGGCATCGGTTTTAATTACAAACACGGATTGACCAACTACATGAAATATGGTAATGATAAAGTGTTCTCCAGGTTGTTACATTTGCGGATCATTTATACTTTTCTGAATAAATAAACCGAAGCCTGTAGTTTTTAATACATTCGTCTTTCATAAACCTGCATATGAAAAAGATTGGCCTTTATCTGCTTTTCCTTATTCCTGCTGCTTGTAATAAAAGTGCGAATGAGCCATCCAACCCTCCAGCATTAACTGATGCTGTTTATAAGAACGGAATTTTATCAACCGGTAATGTATCTAACAGCGGCGTGACAGCTCCTGCCGGATATAACTGGAGTGAATCTCAGAATGAGGCAGGCAACACAGCTTTATCAAATCAGAATTTAGGTATCGCCTGTCATTATGATGGGTTCTCTAATTACAAACCGGCAGATGATTTTACTGTTCCGCCCGGACAGACATGGAATGTTTCAAAGGTTTCAGTTTATGTATTTGTTGGTCCGGGTACTGCAAATCCATTTGATGAATTACGTATTCAATTGTGGAAAGGAAATCCTTCTGTTGCTGGCTCCACTGTAATTGCAGGTGATCTTACTACAAACGTTCTGAGTTCAGCGATTGATAGTATGACCTACGCCATCCAGAACAGTGCCGTTCCTGCACCGGGTGTAACCCCAACAACAACAAGACCAATCTGGAAATTATCCGCTAATATAACAGCAACCCTTCAGCCCGGGAATTACTGGGTAGTATGGCAGGCGCATGCAAGCAGTGGTGCTTACGGTTTCTCCCCAACCGTAAAAGTTAAAGGTTCAAGAGGTCAGCCGGGATGGAATGCAATAGTATATAATTCATCGAATATCTGGCAAGCAGTATTTGATTCCGGAAGCCCTTTTACTCCCCCTATCATACCGCAGGATCTTGCTTTTGAAATAGAATATAAATATTGATATAACATTCGCCATCATAAAAATGCTGATACCGATACTCAAAACATTATTCCACCGGGAGCTGGGAAAATTAAAAAAAGAAATTGAATCCTATAAGGATGAAGATAAACTCTGGCTCGTCGAAAAAGGGATCAGCAATTCAGCCGGTAATCTCTGCCTGCATTTGATCGGCAATCTGAATACATATTTGGGAAAAGAATTAGGCGGCACGGATTATATCCGGAACCGGGAACTGGAGTTTTCGCAAAAGAATATCCCCCGCAGCGAATTACTGATGATGCTGGATGCCACCATACTTGTTGTGAACGACACACTTGACCAGTTAACCCCGGAACAATTAGATAAAGACTACCCGGCACGGGTCTTTGATTACAACATGACCACCGGCTTTTTCTTAGTGCACCTGCTGGGTCATCTCACCTATCATCTTGGCCAGATAAACTATCACCGAAGATTGCTGGACGCTTAGTTGAAATTATATCCACTTGTTTCGTTTCCTATCCCAGCTCATGATTCCAATTTTGAACTGAAGAGGATTGCGGAACTGGTTAGCGGCTGATCCAACCACATAAACACCCAGCTTGAATTTATAAATAGGGTTGAACGGCCATTTGAAAACCCGTTCCACGCCGGCAAACAACTCTGCATACCGAAGATTACGTTCGGGTGCAATTAAGAAACCGGCACCGGCCACTTCCCGCAATTGTAATTTTTTTAGGAAAGGGATTTTATTGATCAGGGCACCATTGAATTCATGCAGGTAGTGCCCCTCATAAAAACGATCAAATACCGGGAAGGTCGAATCCAGTGATTGAAAGGCTTCATTCGGGTTCAGGAACAAAAGCGGGTCTCCCCTTCGCTGGAATTTATAATCGATCGTCCGCAAGTCTTTTCTAGTGGGGAAACTGCCGCTTCGGATCGTGTACCTGGAGATACCGGCTATACCCAATTTCAGTTGCTGCTGAAGACCAAACTCGAGATAATCAAAATCCACTTTACTGTTGATAAAGCCGGGTATTCCTTTTCGCCATTCCACGTAGAACGTGGGCCATTTGGAACCAAGTATTATTTTTTCTCTCGGCTCCCGGATATACCGCTGCCGGGGTGTATAGGTAATCCTTATTTTCCCATAAGCTGCATTATAGGGTTCAAAAGCCGGTGCCTGGTTATTACCATCCAGCAGGTCATCAAAAAGACTGTCAATTTTGGAATTGGTCTTGTAATTACTCAGTGAGCGGCGGAGGGCAATATCAAAATCCGTATATAAGAATAACCCGTTCACCAGTTCTGCACCATGACCAATGCCAATAGCGTTATTCAAAAACTGGTTACTCCGTTTAATCATATTGATCCAGGCATCACCTTCAAAGATGTATTCAAAATCCCGTCCGGCTTCAAACCGGTAAAATGCCCGGTTGAAAGGATTATACATTTTCGATAAGCCTATATTCCCGTTCACATCCTTATTACGAAAACCATAGCTGATATCGCCTGAAACGGATAATGTTTTTCTTGATTTATAGATCCTGTTATAACCTGCTCCCAACTGCAGCCGGGCGCCACCAAACTGTATAGGCTGGTACAAAGATGTCAGTGCCGGGAAATACCAGGTGCGTTCTTTTTCCCGGTCATAAAATGACTGGCCGAATAAAAGTAGTTTCTTCCAGGTTACTTTATTGGTCAGCCGGTCAATGGAATCAAGATAGGTCTTTGAATGCGTGGCCCGGTAAATGCTATCCTTGTATTGAATGAAACGGATCTCTTTACTGGTCAGCGGTTCTGTTCTTGTTTTTTCCCAGAATAAACTATCCTTATCATACGCCTGTTGTGCGGTGGCACTTATTTCCACACCAAAATGTTTGGGTGGAAATTTTTTGTTGAACTCAAAATCCAAATAGCTTGCCACTGTTTTACCCGACAGCTTTCCTTTTCCATGTGTTGAATAATAGGTGAATTCCTGGCGGCTGATCATCCAGGCTTTATCATTGATAAAACTGTACTCCTGGCTTATCTCAAAAAAATCATACTCCGGGATATGATAAGACGGTAAACTGAATCTTGCTTTTAACAACACCCAGTTACTGTCGGAAATGATCAGCTCCCCTTCTACTGTTACATTACTGAGCTGCTTCGGCTTCACACTGATCGTGTACACCTTATGTTTACCAACAATCTTTGTGTGGGTGATCTTGTATTTATAAGCTGCCAGTCCGCTATAGCTTACCGGCGACAGAAATGGCACTTCCGATAATACTCTTGATCGGATAAGATTGTTATACAGGTTAAAATCTCCCTCCGTCATTGATAAATAGAACAGGCTTTCCGGTTCACCTCTTTTTTTCACCGCTGTTCTTTCTTCTTTTACCCGGTTATCATTTTCATGATCATACTTCAATACGATCTCCGCCATTGCCATATGCTGCAGGTCAGCATTCGGGTCTTCCTTTCGCAGGGAATCTGGCACCTGTTTCCCTTTTTTCTTTTTAACCGAAGAATCTTCCTGCACCGCCTTGATATATACTGTGCAGGAATACGGGCCTGCTGCTGCCAGTAACTCATCTTTATGCCGGATCACATTGCGGATATATTCTTCTGAACGGTCTCTCAGTTTACCTCTTACAGTTACTTCAGCCAGGTTTTTGGCTTCCTCAGCCTCCATGATAAAATTATGCACCGCCTCCCTGTCCACAACAATAGTAACCAGCTGTGATTTAAATCCCATCATACTGATCACAAGGTCATACTTCCCTTCTTCCAGTTTTAATTCATAGGTGCCGTCTTCCCTGGTTACTGTTCCTGTTTGCAGTTCTTTGACCTGCACCGACGCTAAGGCCAATGGTTCTAATTTGTTGTTGGTGATCTTTCCATGTACTTTAAAAAATTGTGCTGCTGAGCCCGAACAGGTGAGCAGGAACAGGAAGATAAAGCAGTTGCGGGGCATGTGTTGGTTTGTGGTATGTAAAAATGCAGCCTAATTCAGATAGCTCCTATTACAAATTATTTTTTGGAAATGTTTTAACAAGGATAGCTGGCCGCAGGGCAAACATTATAATCTGGCTAAATTTGTAACTTGTACGCATGAAACCGGCAGTCCTGTTTGTACTTCTTTTTATTTCCGGCTGTTCCCCGCAGCGGATGATGGAAACGCACCTGTATTTTGGCCAGTCAAAACCAACCGGCGGCATGGTCACAGCAACTGAATGGGAACAGTTCAAAGAAAATTATATCAGCAAGGTTTTTAAAGAAGGCAGTACGGTGGTGAATGTAACCGGCAACTGGTATGACCCGGATAGCCGCAAACTGATAACCGAGCCTACCTACGAAGTGATCTATTATTATAAAAAAGCCGGCGGTATCTCCAAACAAATAGACAGCCTGCGTTACTGGTATAAAACATTGTTTCAGCAGCAATCGGTATTAAGGGTTGATAAAAAAGTAAGAGCTTCTTTTTGATTTTTGGGATATTGAATTGCAAACTGTACTACCTTCAGTTCTCCTCTTATTTATCGTCATATGAAAAAAATGTTCCTCTTATTCCTGGCGGGTTTTTCTCTTGCTGTATCTGCACAAAAAAACAATTCCCCGACATGGGAATCGCTTTTTAACGGCAAGGACCTGAAAGGCTGGAAACAACTGAATGGCAAAGCCCGTTACGAAGTAAAAGATGGTATGATCATCGGCACCACGGTTCCGAATGAACCCAACTCATTTTTGGCGACTGAAAAAGATTATGACGATTTTATCCTGGAACTGGAATTTAAAGTGGACAGTCCCATGAATTCGGGCATCCAGTTCCGGAGTTTGTCACTACCCGAATACCAGGATGGAAGAGTGCATGGCTATCAACTGGAGATCGATCCTTCACCGAGAAAATGGTCGGGTGGTGTGTATGATGAAGCCCGGAGGGGCTGGCTCTACCCGATGGAATATAATCCTGCTGCAAAGAATGCCTTTAAGAACGGGCAATGGAATAAATACCGGCTGGAATGTATCGGCAATACGATCCGTACCTGGGTCAATGGTATAGCAACTGCCCATGTGGTGGATGATATGACATTCAAAGGTTTTATTGCTTTACAAGTGCATGCTATTGGCAAACCCGAGGAAGCCGGCCGCCAGATCCGCTGGAAGAATATCCGCATACAGACCAATAATCTTCGCCCTACTCCTTTCGATGGCATTTTTGTAGTGAATACATTAACCAATAATATCTCTGAACAGGAAAAAAAGAACGGCATCCAATTATTATGGGACGGAACAACCACTAATGGCTGGAGGGGTGCTTACAAAGATAAATTCCCCGAAAAAGGCTGGGCCATAAAAGATGGTATATTAAGTGTATTAGCTTCAACTGGCGCAGAATCTACCAATGGTGGAGATATTATTACCACTAAAAAATATGGAGCTTTTGAATTACAGTTTGAATTCAAACTCACTGATTCGGCCAACAGCGGTGTCAAGTATTTTGTAACAGAAAATGAAAAGAACAGTGGTTCGGCGATTGGACTTGAATACCAGTTACTGGATGATGATAAACACCCCGATGCCAAAATGGGTTCTATCGGTAACCGGACACTGGCTTCACTTTATGATCTTATTCCTTCTTTACCCATCAAAGAAGCCAGGAAAAAGATCGGCGAATGGAACCGTGCCCGGCTGATCGTTTATCCTGACAACAGGATCGAGCATTGGCTGAATGGCTATAAAGTACTGGAATACCAGCGGGGCACTCCATATTTCTATGCACTGGTGGCAAGAAGTAAATATGAAAAATGGGCCAATTTCGGTATGGCCGCCGCCGGTCATATTTTGTTACAGGATCATGGCAACCTGGTTTCTTTCCGCAGTATTAAAATAAAAGAGTTCTGATCATTCTTCATCTTTCAATTGTTCTGTATGTCAAAAACACGTCGTGACTTTATCAAACAATCCGGCATGGCTGCCACCGGTGTATGGCTGGCGGGTATGGGGTTAAGTGCAAAGAGCTATGCCAATATCATTGGCGCCAATGACCGTATCCGTATTGCTGCTGTTGGTTACTCCGATCGTTTCCGGCAGGCATTGCTTCCCAGCTTTATGAATCATTATAAAGAGCTGAATTTTGATATTGTTGCTGTATCTGATCTCTGGAAAATACGAAGAGAAGAAGGTGTTGCTTTTTTGAAAGACAAGATGGGACATGACATAAAAGGCTGCCTGAACAATGATGAATTGTATAACCTGAAAGATCTTGATGCGGTGATCATCAGTACAGCCGATTTCCAGCATGCGGTGCATGCTATCGAAGCTGTGAAAGCAAAGAAAGATGCTTACGTGGAGAAACCTTTTGCAGAAACCATGGAAGATAACCGGGCTGCATTGAAAGCTATCAAGGCATCGAATAATATTGTACAAGTAGGTTCACAACGAAGAAGCGGCGCCAATTATCATGCAGCGAATGAATTTATCCGCAGTGGTAAGTTTGGCAATATCACGATGGTGGAACTCACCTGGAATGTGAACCAGCCCGGCCGCTGGAGAAGGCCTGCATTGGTGGCACAATTAAAACAGGAAGACACCGACTGGAAACGCTTCCTGATCAATCGCCCTGCTGATAAATGGGATCCGAGAAAATATTTAGAATACCGTTTGTTCTGGCCTTATTCCTCCGGTATGCCGGGACAGTGGATGTGTCACCAGATCGATACGGTGCATTGGTTCACCGGTTTGAAACACCCGAGATCGGTGGTGGCCAATGGCGGCATTTATATGTGGAAAGATGGCCGTAAGAACTGGGATACCACGACTGCTGTATTTGATTATGGTCCATCCGATGATCTTAGCACCGGCTTCCAGGTCACGTTCAGTTCCCGTATGCACAATGGCGATGAGAACCCTGCTGAAATTTATTATGGCAACGGTGGTGAATTGAACCTCATAACCAATAAAGTATCTGCCAAAGGTGGTTTGAGAAAGAATCATGCCGAGGCGATGAATATGCAACCCAACCTTCTCGCTGATCTTGATTTGGCTGATATCAGTGTAAAAGCCGTGGCATCTGCCAATACAGGAGCTGACCCGCTTACATCAGCCCATATGCGTAACTGGATGGAATGTATCCGCAGCCGGAAACAACCGAATGCTCCCGTGGAGGCAGGCTATGCACATTCTGTTGCCAGCATTATGACCAATGCAGCAGTGCGAACCGGTTTCAAAGCAACTTTTGATGAAGCCAAACAGGAAGTAATGGCGGGAGGGAAAGTTTTTAAGTACTGACAACCAATAATAAGTTCAATAACCAATTAAGAATAAGTAGCGCCAAATATGAAAAAAGCTATCCTCGTTTCCCTCTTTTACATAATCAGTACTATAACATCAGGACAACAATATAAGGTTGACAAAAGATTGATTGGTCAGTTAATGGAAGTTTATGTCCAGACTAACAAAAAAGAAAACTTCTTCACCCGGCTATCAACATCAACTGTTGCAGTTTTTTCTTCGGGCAATAAGTTATTCATGAATGCAATTCAAAGTATCACTGAAAGAAACAAAATTTCAATTGACTCTGCTGCTAATATCGTATTTGACACATTAATGAGTTCATTTAGCCGTGATCATATATGGGACGAATATCCCGGAAAAGAGAAAGAGTATGTGGGCTTCCTTAATTCTTATTATCAATTAATCTGCCCCTGTATCACCGATAAAATTAATACTTCTCCTAATAAAAAGCTAAAGGATGGCGACATGGAAAAATGCGTAACCAATTTAGCATCAGATACATCATATGTTAACACAGTCAAAAGACAATTCAGCAACAAACCGCTTGATGAAATAATGCAAGTTGGAGAAATTGCCAGCCTTTTTGTTTTTAGGAATTGTAAACCAGTGAATTTATACTTTACCGGTATTCTCCGAGGTGAATCTGTATATTCATTTCTCAGCAAATGGGACAATGAACTATATGATATTGATAATAAAATTGTCCAGAAATATAGCAGCAAAGCTAAAGATTTGCCTGCCTTATTACCTGCTTATAAAAAATCTGAACCCAGCATCAAATCACTATCTACAACACTATCAATTAAAAAAATCGATTCTTTTAAAGAAAAGGAAACTAATAGCGCTGGAGATATTATAATCACCAAAACATATTACAGCTTTAAAAATGATTCAGGATTGATATATGGTCAGTTGGTTGTACAATTTAAAAAACAGGCAATTAATCCAATTATCACTTCGTTCAGATACATTCCATTTAAACAAATGAAGGATGGCAGCAAGTTTCTTGAAAAATTAAATGATAAAAATTTACAGCCCCCGTCATTTATGGAGCCACCGCCCGATGTCGAAATACTCCAGGAAGTAAAGATTGATACGCTAAAAAAAAGAAACTAAAAGTTTTAGAATCCACGGTATTTATTCAAAGGTATTTTTCACCATCATCCAGAATTCATCCAGCGCTATAATACGAGGTTTGAGGAAAGAAATGATGGAAGGCCAGTCTGCCTCCTTAAAAATATTTACTGCAGTTAAGCTTGTACTGATACGGCTGATACGATTCCCATCTTCATCTGTTGTATGTAACTGCCATTCCCATGTTTCCCCGGTTATTTGCTCCATGATGGATCGTAACTGACCCAGCTGTTCAAAATAATGCTGCTGCAAAGCCGTATCCGTATGCTTCAGTTCGATAGCAATGGATGCATTTTGTTGCCCGGCATCCATCCGGAAATAAATATGTTTGATCCCGGTTTTATAATTCAGCCAGTTGATCGTATCTCCCTCCGCTCCTTTCACCGGCCGCATATATTGCCCGAAACTAGTCCAGAATCTTTTTCGTATTAAGGATGCCTCCTGCCTGCTGTACATGGCTGCAAAATAAAGCAGCCCGGTATTCTTTGCTTATTTTTTATAGAAGATCGTAGCCGGGCCGGAGCCATTCTTGATCTCGAGCACTTTGGTACCGTTGGCAACTACAGCAGGTTTTAACTCATACGTATTACTTTTCAGCTCCGTTGTTTTTTCACTCTGCGACAGGCTCCCGCAATTATAGAATTTGTTCTTTACCCTGTTGGGAATAGTGGTAATACGTTTGGTCGCCGCATCGTATTGCAGGGTGCCGTAACTGATATTAAAGATATTGATCCGGCAACTACCGATCATCCGGGAACCGGCGACAAAATATTCTTCATAGGTCCCGTCTGCCTTAAAATGAAAACGAACAGACAGTTCAAAAGAATTACCTAAGAACGTATTGGTGGGTTTATCCCAGATCTCCGTCATGGAAGCAGTACCGTACTGCCATTCTCCCACCAGTTCTTTGGGGATCGTATTCCCATCATGGCTGATGTTCTTAAAGGAAACCCAGGTAAATATAAGTGCCAGTAGTACGAAGGGCCTGGCAGCCCTGGTCAATTTATTTTTCATGATAAGGTTATGAGGTATAAAAATAGAATCGGGGGTATTGCCAGAGAAAGTAAGTATGCATGAACTGTTATATCCGCAGATGAACCGGTTTACCATTTTTATAAACGGCTTCCAGTTCCGGGAATGTCTGGCTAACTTGTAATCATAAACCCTGCGTTATGACAAAGACCATCACATTATTCGTACTGATCGCTTTTAATAGTCTCGTTTCTTCCTGCCACCAGCAGCATGAAAACCAATCAGCAAAAGCAAAAGAGGCCATAACAAAAGCCGAGAAGGATTTTGAAACAATGACTGCCGAAAAAGGAATTGCCGAAGCCTTTTGGTTCTTTGCTGATTCCAACGCTGTCATCAAAAGAGGCGATGACAGCATTATCCGGGGAAAAGAGGCCATCCGGGATTTTTATGCCGCTGCTTATTTTAAAACCGCCTCGGTAAAATGGGCGCCTGATTTTGTCGATGCCAGTGAAGATGGCACTATGGGATATACGTATGGTCAATATGTCTGGCAATCCAAAGACAGCAGTGGTAAGATCAATGAGGCGCATGGCGTTTTTCATACGGTCTGGAAGAAGCAAGATGACGGCAACTGGAAATATGTGTGGGATTAAATTAAAAGGCAGTTTAACTTTTTATCATAGCCCGGGACATTATATTTGAGCAATACTTTCTTTATTGCTCACGGAAAAAAATCATAAATGGAACTTGCTGCCCTCCTTGGGTATTGGCCTGTATGTATTGCTGTATATCATCGCCACCTTTCTATACCCGGGTGGTTCTGATATAAACAGGACAGCGGCAGGATTCAGCTGGCAACACAATTACTGGTGTGAACTGATGGCTGACCAGGCACAGAACGGTCAGGTCAATGCAGCCCGGCCGGTTGCCATCACCGCCATGTTCATATTAGGGATCAGCCTTTCACTATTCTGGCATTTCGCTTCTTTTCTTTTTCGTCCCCGTTCTGCAGGCCGTATACTCGTCCGGTATGCAGGCATCCTCTCCATGCTGACGATGGTGTTTCTTTTATTTGCAGAACATGATCCCGTGATCAATACTGCCGGGGCCCTGGGAATGACAGCATTGATTACCGTCACTATTGGTTTGTACAAAAAGAGAAATCATACATTAGCAGCAATAGGGATATTCTGTATGTTACTAAGTGCTTTGAATAATTATATCTATTTCACCAACGAGTTGTACTATTTGCCGGTGATCCAAAAGATCAGTTTCGCTGTTTTTCTTTTCTGGTTCATAAGGGTTAGTTTTTACCTCTACTGTCGTGAACAGGAACCTTTACTAATGACCCCGAAGCCATAACGGTTTCTATTTGCTTTGCTGCAATCCATTCAGCTAAAATCCCAGTTCAGCTATTTCCCTGTTTCCTTCCCTATATCCTGGTCATAACTTCCCTGTACAAAATTGTTGTTATGAAAAAAGTAGCTGTTAAAAGAATGATGCAGGTGCCGGCAGAAGCAGCCTGGAAAGTGATCAGCCGTATCACCGGCCTTGAAGAGTATCATCCCGAGGTATACAACAGTATACTGACCAATGATGAAGTGGCCATGCGTACAACAGTAACCAATAACGGGAATACGTATACAGAAACCATCCTCCGGCTCGACAGCAGGGCTATGGAATTATTATACGATATACAAGATCCTTCACCGCTTCCTTATTCCAACTTCACTGGCTTTATAAAAATCGTACCTGTCAATATGATCAGTTGCGAAATTAGATGGGCAGCGGTATTCAGGCCCGGCACACCAAACGAAAATGAAGCTGTTCAGTTGATCGAAAAGGATATCCACTCCTGTATTGACGGGCTTGAAAAATATTGCCAGGTGGTGCAGGCGAATTAAAAAGGGGAATGACTTATTTAATATCATTCCCCTTTCGGCTCAACCTTTAGCCCGTTTTGCCTTGTATAATACTTGCAATATCTCTTTTACCAATGCTGGTTCTTTATTCAGCTCTAATGCTTTTTCCAGTGTAACAACAGCATTCGGATGATCGGCATTCTCATAATATCCTTCACCCAGGCTTGATAAAACATTTGCTGATTCCGGGTATAGTATTGCATTCACCTGGAATATCTTCAATGCTTCTGCTTTCTTTCCCTGTTCCAGCAATACATAACCCAAACTGTTCAATTCTCTTTCCCCTGCTACCAGGTATTTCAATTGCAATGCCAATCCCCGAAGGCTGGTATTCTTGTCCAGCAAACTACCGTTCTGCAACCAGTTCTTTACTAATGCGAAGCTCCTGTAATTGGGACTGTATGACTGATCAGCCAGAATTGCTGCCAGGTCATTCTCCAAAGATGTAACCGGGAATTCATTGATACGATTGATCTCCACCCCATTCCTGTAAATAATAAAAACCGGCACCCGGAATATGCCCTTCCCGGCTTCCTCATGCTGCGGGCTTTGTTTGTATAAGGAATCACTACCGGTGGCAATAAGGCTGATCTTTGAAGCCGGTACTGCTAACTGATCCATGATCTTCAGGAATCTTGGCACTTCCCTCCTGCTGTCGCCGCACCAGGTACCAAAGAATATTTCAATACGGATATCTTTCAGTTGCTGCTTTGATATTTTACTGATCACAACAGGAGAAGGATCATAGGCAGCGTAAGTACTGTCGAACCATTTATTATAAGGCGGTTTTTGAAGATCGGATTGTTGTACAGCCCCGTATAATATTTCAGGTTTATTCGCACTGGTTTGTGCAAGAGCCATAATTGTGCTGACAATAGTACAAAGGCTCAATATTAATTTTCGCATATTGATTAATGATAAAAAGTAAAGAATAGGTTGATTGCAGAACGATACCTGTCATACTATGGTATGACACCCGGCTGCATTATATAAAGATTGAGGAGAAAACTGTACCAGACGGAGGGCGGTCAATGGAGCCGGTGACAGCATTTTTCCAACTGTTTACATCCGTAGTAATATAATTTGCTGCCATTGTGATCTCCCATTCCTTTTCAGTAACGAAGCTTGTAAAACTGTACATATCATCTATATGAAGATGTTGATGGCTGAGCGGCAGTTGTGTTGATTTATCTTGTACTGTATTTTCAGCGAATATCTTTTCGCAATCGCATTGCTGTCCGGGGCCGGAGAAATAATTGGTTAACCGGCATTCTGCATAGCTGACCTGCTTTGCAAACTGCAAGACAACAAATGCAGCAAATAAAATAAGAGCAGCTGTTTTTTGCACGTTGGTTCCGATAAACGGCCGGTTAAGGCAGCCGTTGACTTTACCTGACCGGGCTGCATAAAAAAGGGTTGCATTAAAAAGGAGTCGCCATTTTACTAACAGAGAAAATGTAAGAATCTTGAAATCCGGCTGGTCCCCGTGGTTATGATCGGTTTTAGGGGTTTTTTGGTCGGTTTTACACTGTTGAAATTATCCTGTAGCAGACACACATAAGTTGTGTACATTTGTGAAAAGAACCAACTACATGAAAATTTTTGTTGCGGGCCTGCCATACGATCTGGATGATGCTGAACTGGAAGAGTTTTTTGAAAAATTCGGAACTGTTGCTTCTGCCAAAGTTTCTATTGACAGGGAAACAGGCAAGAGCCGTGGGTTTGGATTTGTGGAAATGCCCAACGATACCGAAGCCAAAGAAGCCATTGAAGGTCTGAATGACATTTCTCTGGGCCGTAAAACACTGGTGGTAAAACAAGCCGAAGAGAAGCAAGGTGGCGGTGGAGGCGGATTTAACAGCCGCGGCGGTGGAGGTGGTGGCGGTTACCGTGGTGGATCTGGCGGCGGTGGTGGTGGCTATAACAGAGGAGGTGGCGGCGGTGGCTACAATAAAGGTGGCAGCAGCGGCGGTTATGACCGTGACAGGAATCGTTATTAAATAACATGAAATCGTTCCCGATACAAACCCCTCCCCGAGGGGTTTTTTATTTTCAATCCTGTTTTTACTGCTGACATAGGGCTGTCACTACAGCATGGTTTCTTTGAATTCTAAAACAAAAAAACTATGTCACAGATCCAACAGCTTTTAAAAGAAATGGAAAGAGAAGCACAAACCACCCGCAAAATGCTGGAAAGAGTTCCCAATGATAAATATGATTGGAAACCCCATGAAAAAAGTATGACCATGCGCCAACTCGCCACGCATATTGCTGAATTACCTTCTTGGGTGAGTATGGTGCTGACCACTGAAGAACTGGATTTTGCCAGCAATCCTTATTCTCCCAAAAAAATTGATACCACCACTGAATTGGTGAGTTATTTTGAAGAAAGTTTTGCAGATGGTAAAAAGCATTTAGCCAATGCAAAGGACGAAGACCTGCTGCCCGACTGGACCCTGCGTAATGGAGAACAGGTATACAGTAAAGAACCCAAGTCCGATGTGATCAGGATGAGTTATTGCCAGATCGTACACCACCGGGCGCAGTTGGGAGTTTACCTGCGGCTGCTGAATGTTCCCATACCCGGCAGTTATGGGCCGAGTGCTGATGAAAACAATTTCTAAATCATGAAAGCTGCTGAAAGGCAGCTTTTCTTTTGCCTTTATTTAAACATGTACACATTTTTTTCACAACAGAGGCACGCTGCCATTGTTAAAACTACCCGAACGTTCCGTATTTAGTACTTTTAGCCCAATCAAAAGACCTCCCTTATGTGCCAGAAAAAATGGAGACAGGTCATCCTGTTACCCGGATTGTTCCTGTTCAATGTGTGCCTTGTTTTCGGGCAGAATACAGTAAAGTTCCGTTACGATAATAATTCCGTTTTTGCCGGTATTGAAGTAGGATCGAAAGGTGTGAAGCTGAGTGTGCTGGATGTAGATAAAACAGCCAGTGGAAATTCATTCACTATTCTGAAAGACACTTCCATCAATACAGACTTTATCAGCTTTTCACAAGCCACTTCATCTGCCACATTGAACGGGCTGCTCAACCTTTTCACTGTTGCCACTAAGGAGATGAAGATCCCTTCCAAAAGAGTATTTACGGTGATCAGCAGTGGTGTTAAAATGCAGGCGGATAAAGATGATAAGAATAAAATGATCGAAGAGCTGGTGGTCTCCTTCCGGGATAAGATCAAAGAACCAGACCGCAAAGTGGATATCGTGGATGTCACCCAGGAAGCCCGTTTATCGCATCTCGGCATTGTTCCCGAAGCAAAGCGGTATACAACATTTTTGATTGATATCGGTAGCGGTAATACAAAAGGTGGTTATTTCCCCAATGGCAATACAAAAGATTTTAAACTCTTTCAACTGAACTGGGGTACCAAAAGCACAGCCAACGCTACTGAAAAAAGATGCGAAGAAACCGACAAAACGCTGAGTAATTTCAATAAACAAATGTACCGGGTGCTGACCGGTGCTGAAAACACAGAAATTATTTATGCGGTTAATTCAAGTGGTGCTTACCCCTTGAGTGATAATATTGCTTTCAGCGGTGGTATTGCCTGGGCGGTTGCCACCCTGGTTCATCCCGAGCAGGTTAACCGATCTGTGATAACAGTGAGTTTTGATGATGTGCTGGCGTTCAGCGAGCAGTTATTCAAAGATTTCCCGGCTCTTTCTGCAGATGCACTGGTTAAAAAAATCAGCGATACAAAAGTTGATAAGACGAAAGCTGTCAGTGAGATCAAACGGGTACATTCCGTTTTTGACCAACGTTCACTAATGGCAGGTACAGGTCTTCTTATAAAGATCATGCGCCAGTTCGCTTCTATCTATGAATCAAAAGAATTTTACTTCGTGAAGAATGGCCAGGTGGGCTGGATCTCTGCTTATGTAGACCAGGCTGAAAAATAATCATTGATAAAAAATAGTACAGGAATAAGCGGCAACGGTTGTGTTGCCGTTTGTTATTTCAGCAGCTGTGGTACCCTCGGTTATGGCATATCTTCTCCATTTACCCACAGGGATTGTAAGCTGCTTTTCGGCGGCAGTGCCGTTAAAGAGCACCAGTATCTTTTTCCATGAATCCCCTGTCTTCACTCCATTGATCGTATATGCAATCACACCGGCGGGCATATCATAAAATTGTATACTTGCTGCAACATCCTTTGCTTTCATCATCCGGAAGGCAGGATGTTGTTTCCGCATTTTGATCAGTCCCTTTACATAGTCCAGCACATCCTTGTTGGTTGTTTTCAGGCTCCAGTCGATCGCATTGATACTATCTGGTGAATCATAAGAGTTCTCCATTCCTTTCTTACTGCGGAGAAATTCTGTTCCTGCATGAAGAAAAGATATCCCCTGCGAGGTTAGCACAATAGATAAGGCCAGTTTATGCATCTCTTTTCTTTCTGCGTCTGTGGCATCCTTTGCAGAAATAGCCAGTTTGTCCCAAAGCACATGATTATCGTGACACTCGGCATAGGTTACCGTTTGATATGGCTCCTTTGCATACGCCGCTTTGGAATAGTTCACTTTGCTGTAATCTACCTGCGGATGTTTTGTAGCCGCCACAATCCCAAATTTGATACTTTCTTCCATGCCGGCTTTGCCGCTGGCAAAACCTTTGTCTTCATGCTCAAACACACTTCCTTTGATCCCATCCCGGATATCATCACTGAATACAGCAATACGATCCAGTTTGGCTGCATTCTTTTTTAATGCCCTTACTGAATCCGGCAAAGGAGATGAACCTGCTGTCCAGCCTTCACCATAGATAATAATATCGGGTCGTACCCGGTGCAGTTCTTTGGAGATAAGGTTCATCGTTTTAATATCATGTACCCCCATCAGGTCTACCCGGAATCCGTCAATATGATATTCTTCCATCCAGTATTTCATGGATTCCAGCATGAATTTCCGGAACATCGGTCTTTCACTGGCCGTTTCATTACCACAAGCCGTGGCATTGGAGAATTTGCCATCTTTTGTTTGCCGGTAATAATAACCCGGTGCCAGCTGGTTGAAATTCGATGTCTCCGTCAGCGCCGTATGATTATATACCACATCCATCACCACCCGCAAACCATTTTCATGAAATGCCTTTACGAGTTGCTTGAATTCTTTGATCCTTACAGCAGGATCATACGCATCTGTTGCGTACGAGCCTTCCGGCACGTTATAGTTCAGCGGGTCATAACCCCAGTTATATTTCGCTTCCGGTTTTGATTCATCCACGGAATTATAATCATAAAAAGGTAATAAGTGAACATGCGTTACTCCCAGTTCCCTGATATGGTCAATACCTGTTGCGGATCCTTTCGCATTGGTGGTACCTATTTCTGTCAATCCCAAAAATTTTCCTTTATGCTGAATTCCTGAGTTGGCAGCAATACTGGCATCCCTTACATGCAATTCATAAATGATGGCATCGGTTTTTTGTTTAAAGGCAGGACTTTTATCAAATGTCCATCCGGGCGGATTAGTAATACTAAAATCAATCACAGCTGCCCTTTTTCCGTTTACACCCACTGCTTTTGCATAAGGGTCGGGTACTTCATCCGACCATTTCCCTTGTATGCTTACTTTGAAGGTATAGAAACGGCCTTGCTGATCTCCTTTAATAACGGCTACCCAGGTACCTTCTCCTTTTTGAACCATTGCTGTTTCACTGATTGGTTCTCCCCCATCTCCTTTTTCATATAAAAGGATTACGGCTTTCTCTGCATCCGGTGACCAGATATGAAAGACAGACTGCTGTTTTGAATAGGTAAGACCAAGACCCGGTCCCGTATATTCGGGATAATGATCAAACGCAGACCGCTGGGCTTTTCCGGGAAACAAATGGCTGATAAATGCTAAGAGCATAAGATACTTCTTCATTAAGGAATGAATTTGACTTTAAAGATAGCAGTAATACAAATGCTGATCACTGATTGTCTATTGAATTACCTGTGAAGAAATTTATTATACCGGTTCATTAATCTCAAAATCTTTCCTGTAAATTGATGCCTTATTATACTACAGTTATGGGAGATCTCCAGGTTAAGAAAAACAGTAAACAATACGATGCGGTAATTGTGGGTTCAGGTGCCGGTGGAGGTATGGCCGCTTATATACTGGCTAAAGCCGGTTTAAAGGTTTGCATTATTGAAGCCGGTTATATGTATGACCCGCAAAAGAACGTAACCCAACTTAAAAATCCCTGGGATAGCCCCCGCCGCGGTGCCAGCACCAAGATCAGGCCCTTTGGTGATTTTGATGCCTGTTATGGCGGCTGGTCGGTGGAAGGTGAACCTTTTACCAAAGAAGCCGGTACGGACTGGATGTGGTGGCGGGCAAGAATGCTGGGCGGACGTACCAATCATTGGGGAAGGATTTCACTTCGCTTCGGCCCCAAAGATTTTAAACGAAAAAGTATTGACGGGCTTGGTGATGATTGGCCCATCGGTTATGAAGATGTAAAACCGTATTACGACCGGGTGGATAAACTGATCGGCATCTTCGGTACCAATGAAGGATTGGAAAATGACCCGGATGGTTTCTTCCTCCCTCCTCCCAAACCCAGGTTGCACGAACTTTTTATTAAAGGTGCTGCTACACAAGCCGGCGTAAAAGTGATTCCTTCCCGTTTATCCATTCTTACCAAGAGTATAGAAAACGATGCCGGAAGAGGTGCCTGTTTCTTCTGCGGCCAGTGTAACCGTAACTGCAGTATGGCCAAGGCCGATTTCTCTTCACCCAATGTGCTTATTTACCCGGCTATTAAAACCGGCAATGTAGATGTGATCTCCAATGCCATGGCCCGGGAAGTGCTGACCAACAGTGAAGGACTGGCAACGGGTGTTTCTTATATCAGCAAAGACGATATGATGGAATACCAGGTCACCGGCCGCACCGTTATCGTAGCTGCCAGTGCCTGTGAAAGTGCCAGGTTATTACTCAATTCAAAATCGCAGCGGCACCCGAATGGATTAGCCAACAGCAGTAATGTGGTGGGTAAATATTTACATGATTCCACCGGCGCTGCATTGGGTGGTGTGCTGCCGCAACTATTCGACAGGAAACGGTATAATGAAGATGGCGTGGGTGGTATGCATATCTATTCCCCCTGGTGGCTGGATAATAAAAAATTAGATTTCCCGAGAGGTTATCATATTGAATACTGGGGAGGCATGAGCCAGCCCTCTTATGGTTTCAGTTGGGGTATTGAAAATCTGAATGGAAAATATTTAGTAAAAGGTAAACAAAAAGAAGCCGGTGGATACGGTGCTTCCTTAAAAGAAGATTACCGCTATTTCTATGGCGCCGGTGTGGGAATGGCCGGTCGCGGTGAAGCTATTCCATTGGAAAGTAATTACTGTGCGATCGATCCCAACGTGGTGGATAAATTCGGTATCCCTGTTCTTAAGTTCAACGTGAAATGGAGTGAACATGAGATCAACCAGGCGAAGCACATGAAAGAGACCTTCAAAGAAGTAATGCATAATATGGGTGCAATCATCACCTGGGGCGGTGATGATGATGAAAAGAACCAGTGGGGCTTATCCAAACCCGGGGAGATCATTCATGAAGCCGGTACGGTGCGGATGGGAAATGATGCGAAGAAATCCGCTCTCAATAAATGGAGCCAGGCACATGATTGTAAAAACCTGTTTTGCGTGGATGGTGGGCAGTTCGTAAGCCAGGCCGATAAGAATATCACCTGGACCATTTTGGCTTTATCCATGCGGGCCAGCGAATATATCATTGAGGAAATGAAGAAACAAAACCTGTAAGAATGCTGTACCGTTTTATGCAATCCTTTTTATTGGCAGTAATGCTATTCCTTGTAACAGGCAATACAAGCAAGGGACAGAATAATGCTGCCCAGGTACAGGAATTAAAAGAACAACTGGATAGACAGAATACGGAAATACAGAATCTCAGGAATAAACTTAATACAGAAACAACAGGGTTGAAAGCAGATGCAGCCAGTTATGCTCCCTTAGCAATGGTATTATTTCTTTTTGGTGGTTTTTGTGCGGTATGGGCATAAAACACAGGCAGGAATACCTGGTTCTGGTTTTTCTCCGGTATTGTATTTAGCGTACTGGCAGTGATGTCAATAATATTTATCAATTCAAATAATCGTTAGACCTTTTATCGAATAATATTATAATTAAAAGATTATGGATCGTCGCAAATCGCTTAAACTAATTGCCACCGGGGCTGTTGCTGTACCGGCTGTTATTGCCGGCTGTGCAACCGATGATAAGAAAACCGAAACTGCAAAAACAGGTGAACCGGTATTCAACCTGGACCGGAATCCCGATGAGCTGAAGTATGAGAAAGAAATACTGGCGAAAGAAAAATTCTTTACGGATCATGAAATGGCAACCATCGGGATACTGGCAGATATTATCATTCCTAAAGACGATATCAGTGGCAGTGCCACGGATGCCAAAGTGCCCGACTTCATTGAGTTCATTGTAAAAGATATGCCTTCCCACCAGGTACCCATGAAAGGTGGTCTGCGTTGGCTGGACCTGCAATGCCTGAAAAAACATGAGAAGACCTTTAAAGATTGCAGTCACGAACAGCAAATAGAACTGGTGGACCAGATCGCTTACCCCAACAAGGCGAAGCCGGACATGAGCCAGGGTGTCCAGTTCTTCCGGCTGATGCGGGACCTTACAGCTACCGGTTTTTATACCTCTGAAATTGGCGTGAAGGACATCGGCTATATTGGCAACCAGCCCACACAATGGAATGGAGTGCCGGATGAAGTCCTACAGCAGTACAAAGTGGCGTACACGGAAAAAGAGCTGAATGAATGTATCAGCTTTGATAAAAAATAAAGTCATTCACAGCAGATAGCTATGAATGACTTGTGTTGTTGCTTGCCGCAATATTTTTGATCAATAAGTTATCGTTCCCACTTTCTGTAGCTGGTTCATATTACTGATATCATAGATCAGGATGCCCGTGCTTACATAACAGATCAGCAGGTTATCGTAGGGGATCACATCATTATAGCTTGCTTCTTTAATGGTATACATCATCTTTGGCAAAGCAGCATTCTTTACATTCACCAGCGATAAGCCATCGCTGCCCCGGCATACAAAAACAACCGAATCCTTTAAACCCAGGCCACCCGGGTTGGATAACTGGAATAGACTTTTCTGTAATGGTGACATGATATTGCTGATATCATAGATGTATAAACCATCGGTGGCAGGACCGCAGGCCGTCCCACCCCTCAGTGTTACGTAAGCGGTAGTACTATTCGCCACTACCGGATCACAACTTCTTACATGTCTCGCTTCACCTAGTTTGACCGGGTTGGAAGGGTTACTGATGGAGTAAATGAACATCCCTGTATTGGAACCGATAAATAATTTATCCTGGTAAGGATAGATGGTCTCCACACCAAAGCCAACATTGACGGATGTTTTTTTAACGGGGTTTGCCGGGTCTGCCAGGTCATACACTTCCACCGTGCCATAATCAGCCAGGTAAAGATGATTGGCAGCAATAGTGAACCTGGCCAATGATCCACCAGTGCCTGTTCCGCCAGCAGCGGCATCAGCACTGGCACCATCTTTTGTACAAGCAGTTGCCAGTAAAACAACAACGGCCATAAATGATATATATATTGATCGCATACGATTTCTTTAATTGTAATAGCAATTGTAATTATAAATTGAATCCCTCACCCAACCACTCTGTATGGTTCCCGGAGTGATCACAAAACCGGAACATTCATAATACACGCCATGCTCCGGCGGAGGAATATAGTAATACTGGTAACTACCACCTCCCTGCATTCCCTGCTGAAAAGCATTAGCAACCCGTTTCACCTCCCGCACATGTTGCCAGTCGGCGATATCCACCACCACCAGCGCATTGTAGGAATTCACATACATATAATTTCCTTTGATCGACATTTCTGAACTCCCGTTCACCCGGATGAAGCCAATCGTTCTTGCCTGGGAAGGGTTGCTGTTATCTATTACATGTATCCCGTATCCAATATCATTCTGGAAAATAAGGTGGTCTTTTACGTAGATCTTTCCCGGGTTCTTCATCGTTCGAGGTGCTTCAGACAGGATCTTAAGCAGGGCTGTGTCAGTTGTGTAAACCGGTTTATAACCCCATACTTTTTGGTAGTTCACGGGTTCTACCGGCCGGCGGCCCCAATCCCAGCAAGAGGCCAGGAAGACGGAGCTGCATAAAAGCAGCAGTATTGATTTTCTCATATTCCATCTGACACCAGTAACAGATATACCGTTGCAGTGACAATTAAGTATATCTGTGTCGGAAGGCCTAGGGGTAATCACTCATAAGGAAGATCAGTATAAAAAAAACTAAAAGTCATAAACTAACCTTCGTTAAATCAACAGTTTTATACCGGGTTGAAGCAGTTATAGGCTGGCCCGGGTACCAATATTGTAAATTATAAATCCTTTACTCATGAAACCACTACCTCCATTCTCCGGAATCCTGGCGACATTACTACTTATTCTTGCATCTTCCTTTAGCGTTTTTTCTCAAAATGTAGCTATCAATACAACGGGTAATGCCCCGGATGGATCAGCTATGCTGGATATCGTTAACTCTTCGAAGGGTATGCTGATACCCAGGGTTTCACTATCCAGCACTTCAGATGCATTAACCATATCAAACCCGGCGACCAGCCTGATCGTTTATAATACAAATGGTGCAATTACGGGTGCTAACGCCGATAGCACAGGTTATTATTATAATGCCGGTACATCCGGGTCACCGAGTTGGGTAAAACTGATGGAGCAGGCGGCAAAATGGGATGATCTGCGGGTTGTGCTTGATAATGGAACAAACGGGGCAACCTTTGACTATCTGACCGGTTCAACTGGCCCGCAAATTTATTATTTCCGTGAATCTGCCGGAACGGATATGATGTCTTTCACAGTGCAGCTCCCTCATAACTGGAAAGAAGGAACTACTATCTATCCCCACCTGCACTGGCTGCCCAAAACAACTGCAGCTACAGGCAATGTTGAATGGAAATTTGATTACTCCTGGGCCAACTATGATCCAACAACTCCTGAAATCTTTCCGGCAATAACAACTAATACAGTAACAGCAACACCTCCTGCCGGTGGATTCACTGCAAGAGCACACACGATCACTCCATTAACAACTGGTAATGCAGGTATTGATGGTACAGGCAAAAAAATTTCCAGTATCCTGATTTGTCGTATCTGGAGAAAAGCTGATAATCCGGCAGATACCTACTCTTATGATGCCGGTGTATTATTTATGGATTTTCATTTGCAGATAGATGGCTGGGGAAGTAAAACAGAGTTTGTTAAATAAAAATCCTCGCTTTGCGAATACTTACAGAGATCAAAACTTCCATATGAATAATCAAAAAAAATATAATGCTACTTCTATATAAAAAAAGATGGCTCATCAGTATTGTCCTTGCAATGACGCTGCCTGCGTTATCATCTGCACAAGGAGGTATTGTTAATGCATCTGGTACCCATTTGGTGGCCAACGGAACAGTCCACCTTGTTATTAATAATGCCGGGTTAAAAAATGATGGCACATTTACAGCCGGAAGCAGTACACTTAGTTTTACAGGGAATACCGGCACATCGAATTCCTTCATTTCAGGAAGTGCTGCTGTTAACCTCTATAACCTGACACTGAATAAATCTGCCAACGGCCTTCAGCTCAACAGGAATATCGGGGTATCAAATACATTACTTTTTACAAGTGGTGACAGCCTTTTCTTAAACAATTACAATATTGACCTTAGCACCACCGGTAGCCTGAGCGGTGAAACCAATAATAAACGAATAACAGGAAGAACGGGAGGATACATACAAATAACTCAAGATCTGAATGCCCCGTCAGCTGTTAACCCCGGTAATATTGGTGCTGAAATTACCAGTGCTGTCAACCTGGGAACAACTGTGATTCGCCGCGGGCATGTGCAACAGGCAGGTGCTTCCATTTTTCGTTATTTCGATATCACCCCAACCACTAACACCGGGTTGAATGCCAGTATCAATTTTTACTACTTTGATACCGAACTGGGAGTAATCTCGGAATCCAACCTGGGTATGTTCTCCAGTGCCAATGGAGGTACCGGCTGGACCAATATCGGGGAAAATGGTATTGAACAGTCCTTAAATTATGTTACCAAAACCGGCATCGCCCAGTTCAACCGGTTAACATTGGCCACTATAAGTGCGCCGCTGGCTGTATCATTACTTTACCTGAAAGCAAAGCTGGCTGATCGCCAAACCCTGCTCAATTGGGCTACCGCAACCGAATCGGGTAATGACCATTTTGAAATTGAACGTTCTGCTAACGGAAGAGATTTTGTATTCCTCGCTTCACTGCCCGGTGCAGGCAACAGCAGCAGCATTCAGTATTATGCTTATATTGATAAGAATCCTATGCCCGGAATAAACTATTATCGCTTAAAACAGGTTGATAATAACATTCACTTCACCTATTCCCCCACAGTTATGGTAAATGCAGGAGTTAATCAGGGCCAGTTGATGACTGTGTACCCAAATCCGGCATCCGGAAATATCAAGTTGTCATTCACCCTGATTAAAAACCAGGAGTGCCTGTTGCAAATAACCGATATGAGCGGAAAAATAATACAAAGCAAAGCGATCCGTTGCATCGCCGGGCTTAATGAAATGGAATTGAATATAGCTTCATTACCAGCGGGATTTTATACCATCAGTATTTCAGGCAACGGACTTAAAAGTATTCCTATACTAAAAAAGTAAATCAAAAATATATCTATGACCGATAATAGTAAAAGGAGCAATAAGCTCCATTTACTATTTCTATATGATCCATGTTCTGGTAGGTATTTTTTAAACAGCAGGAGTATGTTGCAGGAACAAATTAAAAAGCCCCGGTCACCCGGGGCTCATAGTATAGCCAATTAATCAGCTTAAGGATCAGGCATATTCCTCTTTGGCTGTCTTGCTGTAATCATCAATCAGCTTTCGCTGCAATTCAAACGGCAACGCTTCATAGGCCTGGAAGTGCATACTGAATTTTGCACGACCCTGTGTGATGGACCTCAGTGAAGAAGAATAACCTTCCATCTCTGCCAATGGCACTTTAGCAATCACTTTCTGGAAATGACCTTCTGCATCAATACCTTCTACGATAGCCCGGCGGCTTTGCAGATCGCCCATTACCGCACCGGTAAGATCATCCGGGCAAAGTACTTCCACATGATAGATCGGTTCCAGTATCTGCGGATCAGCCAGCTGGAAGGCCTGGCGGAATGCCTGTAAGCCTGCGATCTTGAATGAAATATCGTTACTGTCAACAGGGTGCATCTTTCCGTCATAGACACAAACACGGATATCACGGGCATAAGAACCTGTCAATGGACCGTTCTGCATTTTTTCCATCACACCTTTTAAGATTGAAGGGAGGAATCTTGTATCAATAGCACCACCTACAATGCAGTTATAAAATACAAGCTTACCTCCCCAGTCCAGTTCATGCACATCACGACCCCTGACATTAAGATCAGTTGGTTCGGGCATTCCCTCATACCAGGGTTCTATACGCATATATACTTCTCCAAACTGTCCGGCTCCGCCGCTTTGTTTTTTATGCCGGTAACTGGCATCAGCCATCTTACGGATCGTTTCCCGGTAAGCAATTTTTGGTTTTACAAATTTTACTTCCAGTTTATGCTGGCGTTCAATTTTCCATTTGGCCACCGCCAGGTGCATATCACCCTGGCAATGGATGAGTGTTTGTTTTAACTCCTGTGAAACTTCCACTAACAAAGTAGGATCTTCTTCCCGCAATTGGTGTAAAGCCAATGACAGTTTTTCCTCCTCCCCTTTTTTCAGTGATTCGATAGCCACTGTCATATTCGGTGCAGGGAATTCAATTGGTGGCAATTCATAATTCCTGCCTTTGATATGCAGGGTATTATTGACATGCGTATTCTTCAGCTTCAGTGTAGCACCAATATCACCTGCCACCAGTTCATTAATAGGTGTTCGCTTATTACCTTCCACTAAAAACAACTGGGTAATTTTTTCAGTAACCCCGGTTGTTTCATTTTCCAGTTCCATACCTGCTTTGATGGTTCCTGAATACACTTTAAAGAATGACAGTTCACCTACATGTGGCTCACTGATCGTTTTATAAATGAAAATGCAGGCAGGACCGCTGGCATCGCAGGTAAGCTGCTCCCCTTTTCTTGTTTTTTGAGCTGGCATTTCATTAGCACTGGGGCACACATTATCTATAAAGCCCATCAACCTGCCACTGCCCATATTTCTTTCGGCTGACAAACAGAACAATGGAAACAGGTCATGATTGATCATCGCTTTCTTCATGCCCATCTTCATTTCATCTTCATCCAGCTCTCCCTTATCAAAATATTTTTCCATTAATGTCTCATCATTACTGGCAATAGCTTCAATCAGTTCTTTATGTAATTCGTCCGCTTTCGCTTTTTCATCATCAGGGATTGCCATTTTTTCCGGCTTTCCGCCTGTGTCTTTAAAACTATACATTGTCATGCGTAAGACATCAATGATCTCATGAAAACCGGACCCTGTTTGCCGTGGATATTGCACCACCACTACATTATTTCCAAAATGTGCTTTGGCTTCCCTGACTGTTTTATCAAAGTCAGCATTATCATCATCCAGTTTATTGACGGCAAATATCATCGGGGTTTTAAACTTCTCCGTGTATTCCCAAATGATATCTGTTCCTACTTCCACCCCCATTACTGAATTGAGCAGCATCACACCTGTATCTGCGATTCTTAATGCAGAGATCACTTCCCCGGTAAAATCATCATACCCGGGAGTATCAATGATATTGATCTTATAACCCTGCCATTTGGTGTGCAGGAGCTTGCTGAAAATAGAATTACCACGTTCCTGTTCCAGTTCGTGGTAATCACCTGTTGTATTGCGTTCTGCTATAGAGCCTCTGCGGGTAATAAGGCCCGCCTCGTATAGCATGCACTCCGCTAATGTGGTCTTACCGGAGCCGGCATGGCCCAGCAAGACAATATTTTTGACATGTGAGGTATCAAATTCTGGCATAGCAAAATATTTAAGAGTGAAGAATTGTTTTTTGAGCCATTACAAATCTTCTATAGAATAGGACATATTCTTATGAACCCTGTCAGGGCATAAGCTGATAAAGATCAGGAGGGTTAGTCAGTAAGCTGTGCTTATTGCGATCGTCCTAAAAAATCATTGAATTCCTGGCGGAGATCCCGGAGTGTTTGTTCTAAATGCTGGTGCTGGTCAAACAAGCTTTCATGTTCAGCTACGGTTTCATCATTCAACTGGCCATTATTCGCCTGCATTTCAAAATTCATTTTACGGTCATGATTTTTGATGGCCTGCTTAAGATCGTGAATGTTGATGAGCTGAATGTGAAACTGGTTGTGGAGATGTTCAACTTCCTGGAGAAGTTCTTTGGAGAGTGGCTGGGAGGCTGCCTGTTGAAGTTTTGCTTTGTCCTGGGTGAATTCTTCGCGGTACTGCCGAAGTGATTCTCTCCAGGCGTTGCACTCCCCGGCGAGCTGTGCAATTTCTACCTGAACCATGGGATTTAAATTTAAAGGTGAAGCAATATGTTTCCTTTATTTCCCTGGGGTATTGGATGGTTATTGTAATTTAAAACTCTTTTTCGGGAAAAGCCAGCACTTTTTTTGCACAATGGCCGGCATTAAAAAAAGCCATCGTCTTTTGAACGATAGCTTTTCACTATTCTAATATTGGCAAATTAAAGATATCAGCCTCTTCTTCTTCTCACAGTTGTCTTCTGGGCTTTCACCTTCCCGTTTTTACGCACTGTAGTAGTGGTACGGGTGGCTGAATTACCTCTTGGACCTGTCACTGTTGTTTTGGTACGGGTCACCCGGTAATTATTAACAGCTACGGAATGACGGCTTCTTACAGTTACAGAGCTAACCCTTGCCGGACGATAAATGGCATGAGCCCTTACCACCCGGTGAGTACGCACCACGACAAATGGCCGGTGGTGAACCACGCAACGGGGATGCCATACATGCCATGCAAATGGCCTCCAGGGTTTCCAGTAAGCAGGGTAATGTCTCCATCTCCAGGGAGAAACCCAGGGGCGATAAACAGGAGCATAGATAAACCGCACGGAAGGCCATAACCAGACATTCACCACAATTCTTACCGGCTCAAAATCTAAAGAGGCATTAGGGCCGCTCAGGTTACTGTTATTATTCCAGTTGTTGAAAGAATTTTCTTCTTCCCCGCCATCAGGTTCTACTATTACTTCTTCACCATAAATATCCTCATCCCCGATGATCTGGAGTTGAGCAGATTCACTGCCTGTTTTCTCAATTTCGATCACAGCGATATCCTGGTTCTCTGTTTCCGAAACAGCCACCTGCAGTACCAGGGCATGAACATCTTTGTCCATTTTATCGATCACCCGGATATAATCCGTTTCACCATCATCATTCAGGTCAAGGTTATTAACGCTGTTATTTTGCTCGTTGATCAATTTTTCAAATTCTTCAGGCGAACCTGCTTTCTGGAACATTTGCAGGGCACCCTGGAGGCTGAAATTATCGCCGGGCAACCCGGTGGAATCAACGGCGGATTGTTGTGCTTGTGAAAGGCTGGTCAACAGGGAGAAAACTACGAGAGTAAAAAAACGATTCATTTTCATAAAAACTGATTTGGGGTAATAGACAACGATAATCCACTGAGGTTTAGTCTGCACCTAAATTTTTATAGCCCTAAACGGGCTAAATTTCCCCGGTCACCCCCGATAGCCTATTTTTGGGGGCTCTGAAACCATGATCTCGCAAGCTACCATACAACAGATCCTTGGCCGCATCGATATCCTTGATGTGGTGGGCGATTTTGTGAAACTCAAGAAAAGAGGAGCCAATTACCTTGGCCTCTGCCCTTTTCATAATGAGAAAACCCCTTCTTTCACGGTCTCTCCCAGTAAAGAGATCTATAAATGTTTCGGTTGCGGCAAAAGCGGCAACAGTATCAGCTTCATCATGGAGCATGAAAAAGCTACTTATGTTGATGCATTGAAATGGCTGGCCAATAAATATGGCATTGAAGTAGAAGAAACCTTTGCCAGTGATGAACAGCGCCAGCAAATGCAGGCGGCAGACAGTTTATACATCATCAACAGTTTTGCGCAGCAGTTTTTTTCCAGGATGTTATTTGAAACCGAGGAAGGTCGTGATATTGGCCTGGCTTATTTTAAAGAACGAGGTTTCCGGGAAGAGATTATTGTCAAATTCCAGTTGGGTTATTCTCCAGAACAAAGAGATGCATTTACCAGGGAAGCCATAGCAAAGCAATACAATACGGAACTATTATTAAAAACCGGGTTGGTTGCCAATCGTAACGACCAGCTGATGGATAATTACCGGGGCCGGGTCATCTTCCCGGTGCACAATCACAGCGGCAAAGTGCTGGGTTTTGGTGCAAGAATTTTAAAGAGTAATGATAAAGCTCCCAAGTATATCAATACCCCGGAGAACGAGATCTATATTAAAAGTAAGATTCTTTACGGTTCTTATTTTGCACGCCAGGCCATTGATAAAGCAGATGAGTGTTTACTGGTGGAAGGCTATACGGATGTTGTTTCGCTGCACCAGGCCGGTATTGAGAATGTAGTGGCTTCAGGGGGAACTTCTTTAACAACAGACCAGTTACGGTTAGTAAAAAAATACACTAACAATCTTACGATCATCTATGATGGTGATGCAGCCGGTGTAAAAGCAGCACTGCGTGGACTGGATATGGCATTGGAAGAAGGCCTGAATGTAAAACTGGTGCTGATACCCGATAAAGAAGATCCTGATAGTTACGTAAACAAAGTTGGTGCCTCCGCTTTCCGGGATTTTGTGCAGAAGAATAAAAAAGATTTTATACTCTTCCAATTGGAAGTTGCATTAACGGATGCCGGTAATGATTCCACTAAAAAAGCCGATGTGGTCAATAAGATGGCCGAGACCATTTCCAAGATCAATAAGGCGGAAGATTTTACCAAGCAGCAGGATTATATTAAGCAATGTTCGGAGATTTTAAAGATCGATGAAAGTGGTTTACATGCATTGGTGAATAAATTCATCCGCGACCGTATTGCCACCATGGAAAGAAAACTTCCCTTTGAAGAAGCCAAAGCCCACGAGGAGAATGCAAGACAGGCGGAAGAAACCAATTATGATGATGCCACTTTCAATCTTTTATTCAAGGATGAATTGCAGGAACGTGAAGTAGCAAGGGTATTATTGGAACATGGTATCAAAAGATGGGATGAAGCAAGGATGGTGGCTGAGTATATATTTGATGAAATGCCGGATGAAAGCCTGATTGATAACCCTGATGTATCACTATTAGTAAGTACTTTCAAAAACGTATTACATCACAACAGTGTTCAGGCCAATAAGAATTTCTTTATTTACCACCCGGATACCAAACTGAGTGCTTTAGCTGTATCACTCTTGAACTTCCCCTATGATGAAAGCGAACACTGGCGCCGGGAATTCAGCCAGAACAGCGGATACCAGAAACAATTGTTTGAACAGAGCTATGAGGATTTCATACATACAGTTGCCAGGGAGAATGAAGATAAATTGCTGAAGTTTCTGAAAATGGATGAAGACCGGACCAACGAGATCGTTGAATCCTCTGTCAATTACCTGAAGCTGCGCAAGGTGAAAAGAATGTTACTGGAAAACCAGTTGGACCTTGAAAAAGAACATACGCCGGATGAATACAATATGCTTCACCAGACACACGATCACCTGAAACAAATGGAAATGGAACTGACCCGGAAAATGGGTACGGTGGTCATCAAATAGATTTCTCCAGCAGCATATCACTGTAAGATACTTCCACCAGGTCAGCATCGTTGATGCCAAATGCTTCCAGGTAAAAATCGCACTGCTCTTTTAACTGTTCCTGTGAAAGATCAGCATAGAAATTACTCGCTTCTATCTCGGCAAATGAACCCAGGCCCGGCACTTCATCAAGATGAAACTTAACATTGCCGATAAAGTAGATCTCCCTTTTCTTTTGCACCACCACTTTAATACCTGATGATTTTCGTAATGCTTCCTTCAATCCCTTGGGGTCTTCGATCTTTACCAGGTTAACACTGGAATTCTTTGGTCCCGCCTGGTTGGTTCTTTCGTACCAGATCAGGGCATTTTCAATATTCCCTTCTCTCAGTTTGAGCCTTCCGTTAGTAACATTGAAATAAGTGTCGGTTTGCAGGTCGGTTCCTTTAAATTCAGCTCCCTGGTTCAATAAATAATTACGGATAAATGATGCGTCTGCGCAACGGGCTTTAATCTCAACGTTCAGAAACGACATAAAAAAAGGTTTGCTGTTTTGGACAGCAAACCTAAATCTTTTTGGTGTGGCTTTTTACTCTGCTATTGCAGCATGCCTTCTCCGGGTTACGGGAGCATCGTCATCCCTCAGGTTTTCACCTTTGGTGAACCGCATGGCACTCCATACATGGTCCAGTTCCACCCTTTCAATGCTTTCATAACCTTCGCAGGTCAGGCGGTTCCAGCTGCAATCACGGTTCAGGTCGGTGACGATCTTGGAGGTAGTTTTGGGATAGGCTACCCAGAATTTGGATCCGTCCCGCAGCGAAGGCATCACATCTTTCAGAATACCATTCAGTTGGTTCTCATTAACGGCGAAAACCAGTGCAAAATCAATCTTCCGTGTTTTAAGCAGCGGGGTCATGTTTTTGGCGAATGATAACTTACTGAATTGCTTTTCGATGGAGGAGGGCAAACCCTGGATTAAAAGATTCTTTTCGTCTGCCAATTGTAACTTTTCAAAAACAGTTTGTGACATACTTAGATCTTATTTTAAAGGTTTCTGCCGGCTCAATTTGGTTCGGAGGTAACCGGCAGCGTTCTCAAAGCAGGGAGTGCAAAGGTAAGCATTAAAGCCGGGAGTTGTGTAAGAAGAACAAAGAAAAAACCCGCCAAACCTGCATTTGACGGGTTTTTAAATAATTGAAATCAAGTTTTTTAGTTCCCAACCGGCTTATAGTACTTTAATGCCTCGGGCATCAGCTTTTCAAGTTGCTCGATACGGCGACCTTCAGAGGGGTGAGTACTCATGAATTCGGGTGGCTTTTGGCCTCCACCCGCCTGTTCCATTCTTTTCCAGAGATTGATCGCTTCCTGTGGATTATAACCCGCCATAGCAGAAAATTTTAAACCCCAGTCATCAGCTTCCAGTTCATGCTTCCGGGAAAAAGGAAGCAAAACACCCAACTGGGTTCCGGCGCCATAGGCACCCAGGAAAAGATTCTGTGTTTGCTGTGGTTTATTAGCAACAGCAACCGATAAGGCTACGCCCCCCAACTGCTGGGCAAGCCCCTGGCTCATCCGCTGGTTGCCATGTTGCAATAAAGCATGCGATACTTCATGGCCCATAACAGCAGCTAATGCAGCTTCATTTTGAGTGATAGGTAAAAGACCTGTATACACCACGATCTTACCACCAGGCATACACCAGGCATTCACAGCCTTATCATCAACGAGGTTATATTCCCATTTAAATCCTGCGAGTTTATCCGTCATCCCTTTTTCTGCATAGTAAGAGTCAACAGCTTTTGTGATCCGCTGTCCTACCCTTCTTACCATTTCAGCATCCCGGTTATTACTTGTGGCCACTACTTTATTAGAAGAAAGAAACTGCTGGTACTCTGTTGTTGCCATTGTCTGCAATTCAGACTCCGGAAGCAACGTAAATTGCCCTTTACCTGTTAATGCGTTCTTTGAACAGGCAATGATCATGGCTGACAAAACAAAGAGGCTGATAATACTTCTGATCATAACAATAAATTTTAAGCTAAAAAAACAATCATTGTACCAAACCAAAACTGGTACATCAATTTCTTTCAGAAAGTTAAGATTTTTAAAGACGCAATACTTAGCGGTTGGTTGCATTATCCCGCCGGCGTTGACGGCGGCGGTCACGGTATTTCAGGATAGGAACTTTGCTTTCCACTCCTTTTAATAAACGGCCGATATTCTTCTGGTGAGTCAGCAATACCATCAATGCTACAGCGATAGCAAAGACACGGTAAATGTTATTATCAACATTGAAGATAACAAGGATGAAAACGGGGAAGGCGATACTGGCAAGAATTGAACTAAGAGAAACAAATCTTGTCAGGTACAAAACCAGCAGGAAGATACCCACGCAACTCAGGGCTGTCCATGGTGATATACCCAGTACAATACCAAATAAAGTAGCCACTCCCTTTCCGCCCCTGAAATCGGCCCAGATCGGGAAGATATGACCTACCACGGCGGCAAGACCCAAACCAATCTGCAGCGTTTGCAATTGTGTTTCATTGTCAAAATAACCAGGAAGAAGCAGGCCGAGTTTTACGGCTGCTATGCCTTTCAGCATGTCGGCGATCATTACGATAGTGCCCCATTTGGGTCCCAATACTCGATAGGTATTGGTGGCACCGGCATTACCACTGCCGTATTCCCTGATATCGATATCAAAGAAATACTGGCTCACCCAGACCGAGCTGGGTATGCTGCCAATCAGATATGCGAGAACGATCAGAAGAAGTTCGTTCATAGAACTTTGGGTTAAAGTTGGAACGACAAATTTAGGGGTTAATTGCTTTCCGGTAACATTAAATTAATACCCCGGTAATCCACTTTTAACGTACAAACCTTAAACAGAGCCAGTTATCTTTCTCTACCCTGCCTGCAAAAACCAGCATCTGTTTATCTGCACAGGCAACTATATCCTTTTCATCCTCTCTCAAAAGTCCGCTCAAAAGCAGGGTTCCCCCCGGAACTACCTGCCCGGCCAGCACCGCCATATTATCCAGGATCACATTTTTATTGATGTTGGCAAGGATAATATCAAACGACCCTCTGGCAGCTGCCGTATCCGCTTTTTCCAATGCAATGGCCTCACAACTATTCCTGGAAAAATTCTCCGCTGCATTTTCAATACTCCAGTCATCATTATCAACAGCCAGTATCTTTTCAGCTCCCAGTTTCTCAGCGAGTATTGCCAGTACACCGGTACCGGTTCCAAAATCAAAGACTGTTTTATTCCTGAAATCAATATTCCGCATCTGCTGCATCATCATAAAAGTGGTGGCATGATGTCCCGTTCCAAAACTCATCTTCGGTGTGATCACAATTTCATGCTCCACTCCTTTTGCCGCTTCATGAAAATGAGCCCTGACAGCCACAAAATCATCCACTACCACCGGCTGAAAGTTGGATTCCCACACAGCATTCCAGTTTTGAGCTGCAATAGTTTGAACCGAGTAAGTTAGCTGGTATTTAGACGCCAGCTCTTTTAGCAGGGAGGGTTCATAAGCTGCTTCAGGAACAAAGGCTTTTAACTCCGTTTCCTTTTCTTCAAATCCTTCATAGCCTGCATCAGCCAGGTTAGCAATCACTAATTCCTGTTGTTCCGGTTGAATGGCTATAAACGTTATCGCTATATGATTACCCATATATAAAATTAAAAACCCCGAATCAAATCCGGGGTTTATGTTTTAGTTATTGTTTTCTTCTTCTCTCGGTTTCTGCTCAGGTTTAGGGATCAATACCTTCCTGGATAATTTGAACTTACCAGATTTGGGATCGGTACCGATCAGTTTCACTTTCACTTTATCTCCTTCTCTCAGCACACCTTCCAGGGTTTCCAGCCGCTTCCAGCTTACTTCACTGATGTGGATCAGTCCTTGCTTACCGGGCAGGAATTCAACGAAAGCGCCGAATGGCATGATTGATTTTACCGTTGACTCATACACATCACCCACCACCGGAACAGCCACGATACCTTTAATCCAGTTCTCTGCTTTTACCACACCATCCTTATTTACACCGAAGACACTGATCTCACCCATGTTGTTCTTCTCTTCCAGGTTGATGGTTGTACCGGTTTCTCTTTGAATTTCCTGGATCACTTTACCGCCTGGCCCGATCACTGCACCAATAAACTCACGATCAATGAACATCTTGATCATTCTCGGAGAATGCGGTTTCACTTCGCTCCTGGCTTCGGGGATACATTTATACATCGCATCCAGGATATGGAGACGACCACGACGTGCCTGGTCCAGTGCCTGCGACATCACTTCCATTTTCAAACCATCCACTTTAATATCCATTTGTACACCACAAATACCATCCCTGGTTCCTGTTACTTTAAAGTCCATATCTCCCAAATGATCTTCATCACCCAGGATATCAGTCAGGATCGCATATTTGTCACCTTTTGTGATCAATCCCATGGCCACACCTGAAACGTGTTTCGGTATACCCACACCTGCATCCATCAATGCCAGTGAACCGGCACAAACAGTAGCCATAGAAGAAGACCCGTTAGACTCAAGGATATCGCTTACCACACGAACCGTGTAAGCAAAATCACCAGTCGGCATCATTTGTTTTAATGAACGTTGCGCCAGGTTACCATGACCCACTTCACGACGGCTCTGGCCCCTTATCATCTTAACTTCACCGGTAGAGAATGGCGGGAAATTATAGTGCAAATAGAATTTAGAATCAACAGATTTTGCCGCACTTTCCACCAGCAATTCATCTAATGGGGTTCCCAAAGTAACCGTTGTAAGCGACTGTGTTTCACCTCTTGTAAACAAAGCGGCCCCGTGTGGAGAAGGTAATACATCCACTTCCATATCCAGCGGGCGAACAGTCTCGAGGTCCCTTCCGTCCAAACGCACTTTCTCATCCAGGATCATATCACGAATCACATCATATTGCAGATCGCCATAGTAAGTGGAAGCCAGTTTCTTGGTCAGGTCCGGTAAGCTTTCACCTTCCGCCAAATTAAGATCAGTTTTCAGGAACGTAACCAGCTCTTCTTTGATCGCATCAAATTTATCGCTGCGTTCATGCTTGCTGAATTTACCTTTTGCCACTTCATATACCTTTTGCTTGGCAAATGCATATACTTTTTCACGTAAGGCTTCATCCTGGGCAGGTTTCTTATACTCTCTTTTCCCTTTCACCCCTACCATATCTCTCAGTTCTTCCTGGGCTTTCACCTGGATGCGGATCGCATCATGTGCCACTTGTAATGCCTGCACCAGTTCAGCTTCACTGCATTCTTTGGCTTCACCTTCCACCATCATCAGGTTCTTCTCTGTTGCCGCAATGATGAAATCCATATCCGATTTCTCCATTTGTGTGCGGGTGGGATTTACCACGAATTTGCCATCCACTCTGGATACCCTTACTTCAGAAATGATCTCTTTGATCGGAATATCCGAAACAGCCAATGCGGCTGATGCAGCCAGGCAAGCTAATGCATCCGGCATTTCTTCTGCATCGCTGGAGATCAGCGTCAGCAATACCTGCACATCACATAAGTAATCTTCGGGGAACAAAGGACGAAGGGCACGGTCGATCAAACGGCTGGTCAGCACTTCATAATCGTTCAGTTTGGTTTCTCTCTTAAAGAAAGAACCCGGAATACGGCCTGCAGAGGCAAATTTTTCCTGGTAGTCAACCGACAGCGGGAAAAAGCTTTGTCCTTCTTTAGGTTCTTTATTGGCAACTACAGTTGCAAGGATCATACAGTTACCAATGGACACTGTAACAGCTCCATCAGCCTGGCGGGCCAGCCGACCGGTTTCAATGGTCACGATACGGCCATCGCCAATATCAAATGATTTACGAATAGGTTGTTGTAACATAATTTAAAGTTTGCTGTTCAGGGTTTGAAAGTTGACGTTCGCAAGCACCCGAACATGTTTGAAGATTTTTTATGCACCCGGCTGTATTACTACTATCAGCTTCGTTGCGTCGCACCCTTCAGGTTTCTGTCCACTATTCAGCAGGAAATGAGCGGTAAATACGCAGGTACTAAAAACAGTTATTCCCAACATCCGGGAGATATTGGGAATAGACTTATATCTTGAGTTTCACATTCGACAAGAAACATCAGAATTAAAGACAGTTCCCTGACTCCCACAGGAGCCGGGCTTACTTTCTGATTCCGAGTTTCTCGATCAATTGGCGATAACCGGTCAGGTTATGCTTCTGCATGTAGTTCAGTAAACGTTTACGTTTACCAACCAGTTGCATCAGGCCGCGGTGAGTAGAGAAATCTTTTTTGTTTTGTTGAAGATGGCCGCTGATCTGGCTGATACGTTCTGTCAGCAGGGCGATCTGGCCTTCAATAGAACCAGTGTTGGCAGCATTGCCACCAAATTCTTTTACGATAGTTGCTTTTTTTTCTTTTGTTAATGGCATCTTTTGTTTTTTTAAAGATTCATCCGATTGTTTGTATTCAAATATTTCAGGCGGCAAAGGTAAGGCAACGAAACTTTACAGCCAAGAGTTCTATAAGCTATTTTTCAGGCAGTTAAGGAGTAAATCCAGCTCTGGCTTTGTATTAAAAGCATGAAGCACAATGCGTAACCTTTCAAGCCCCTTTGGCACGGTGGGATAAAGGATAGGACGGATATCAAGGTTATGGGCCTGGAGCTCTTTGGCCAACCGCCTGACTTGTTGATTTCCGGGTACAACCAACCCTTGAATGGGTGTCCTGCTTTGCATCTTTTCATAGCCGGTTTCAGCCGATTGAAAATAGCCGACCAGTTCATTTAGCTTCATTCGCTCCTGTTGTAATTGGGGGAAAAGTTGATAACTGGTTTTAATATGCTGAATAGTTTCCGCAGGCAAAGCGGTCGTATACATAAAAGACCGGGCGAAGTTGATTAGATAGTCTCTCAAAGCAGCTGATCCCAGCACCGCTGCCCCATGCGTGCCACAAGCTTTTCCAAAAGTGTGGATACGGGCAAATACCTGCTCCTGTAATCCTAACAACTGGATTAATCCTTCTCCTTTTTCGCCAAGCACTCCCGTTGCATGGGCCTCATCAATAACCAGGTTAGCATTGTATTGCTGCGATAATTCAACCAGCTCCTTCACTGGACATATATCCCCATCCATGGAGAAAATAGACTCAGTTACAATGAAGATATTGCCAGTTGATTTTTTTAACCGGGTTTCAAGATCATCCAGGTCATTATGCTGAAAAGAAAACGATTCTGCAAAAGATAACCTTATCCCGTCCCGGATGGATGCATGTGATAGCTGATCATACAAAATCGTATCGCCCCTTTGCGGAACAGACGACAATAAACCAATATTGGCATCATAGCCTGAATTAAAGATCAATGCGGCTGCAGACTGGTGAAACGAAGCAATAACTTGCTCCGTTTCTTCAATCAGTTCATAATTGCCCGTCAGTAATCTTGAGCCGGTTGAACCATAACTTGCCGCTATTGCAGTACTGTGCAACAGGTTATTCTTTACAATGCCGAGGTAGTCATTGGAACAAAGATCGATCATCCCTTTCCTGGCAATACGCAATTCACGAAAAGCATGTTGCTCTTTTCGTTCGTCCAGTTTCCTATGCAGAAAATTCTCCTTCATATCTTTGCCCGGCAAATATCGAAGTAAATAGTTGTATGAACGAACTTTCACAGGATACCAAAAACATTTTAGGACTACAGTTACCCACGGATCCCCGTTGGGTGAACCTGGCTGAACTTTCGCTGGAAGCCATTTTGACCGACCATGCCTATTGTGAGCAAAAAGCCGCCACCACCTGCATCACCCTGGTACAACGATACAGCGATAAAGAAAAACTCGTGAAAGAACTATCGCCAATTGTTACTGAGGAATGGGGTCACTTCCGGCTGGTAGTGGCTGAATTGCATAAAAGAAACCTGAAACTCGGCAAACAACGAAAAGACGAATATGTAAATGCTTTACTTGTGTTTCAGCGCAAAGGCGGCAGCTACGAGGACCGCTTTCTTGACCAGTTGTTAACGATGGCGATGATAGAGGCCCGGAGCTGCGAACGGTTTAAACGGCTCAGCGAAGGATTGAATGATGAATACATGCGGAATTTTTACCGTCGTTTTATGGAAAGTGAAGCCGGGCACTACACACTATTCATCGAACTGGCAGAAACCTATATAGATAAAGAAAAGGTTCGCCAGCGCTGGAAAGAATGGCTGGAACATGAAACCATGATCATGAAAGATCTTGAACTAAGAGGAGACCGCATTCACTAAGTCCATCCTTTTTTTTCTCTCTATTCTCGTAGACAATTTCACGCAAACGATTGAAGCTTTTTTATTAGTATGGAATGGCTAATTTCATTTGAACCATGAAACCAGCACCTTACCAGGAAGCTCTTGATGCATTTGCAGCTACCTTTCACCAGTTCACGGCAGAACCGATAACGACGGGACTGATCAATCAATCCTGGAAGATCACCTGCCAGCAAACGGGTGAACTTTTTTTATTACAAGAGATCAACAGGACTGTTTTTCCCGAGCCGGGACTGCTGCAGCACAACTACGAACTGCTCTGGAAACATATCAGGGAAACAACCCTTTCCTTTACCATACCGGCACCCAAATATTTCGCCGGCGATACGGCTTTCTTTATTGATAGTAATAATAAATACTGGCGGGTATTTGAATTTGTACAGGGATCTGTAACATTGGATACCATTGATAACCCGGAACAGGCAAAAACGGTTGCAGCAACATTTGCCGCTTTTACAGCTGGTTTTGCCAACTTTGATGCGACACAACTGCATCCCACTATTCACAGGTTTCATGACCTTTCTTTCCGCTTTGATCAATTCAAAGAATCATTACACAGCCAGTATTATGAACGGCTTCATAAGTCATCCGTACTGATAGAAGAGCTGAAAAAAAGAGAACGTTACAGCAGCTTCTATGATATTATCTCCGACTCTGGGGAATTCCCCCTGCGGGTGATGCACCATGATGCCAAAATATCCAATATACTTTTTGACAGCAGCGGTAAAGTGATCTGCCCTGTTGACCTCGACACCAGCATGCCCGGTTATTTCTTCTCTGACCTTGGTGATATGATTCGGTCAATGGTGGCCAACCAGTATGAAATGGATAAAGAGGTTGATAAATTATATATCCGGAAGGAATTTTATGAAGCGATCCTGGGCGGCTATTTATCTGTGCTTGCAAATCAATTAACGGAAGCTGAGAAAAAATATATCCATTTTGCCGGCCTTGCCATGATCTGCATGCAGGCACTCCGTTTCCTGACCGATTACCTGAATGGAGATAGTTATTACCGCATTGATTATCCTGAACAGAATTATGACAGGGCAAAAAATCAGCTAACGCTCCTGCAAAGGCTGGAAGAATTCCTGGAGAAACAATACGAGTTTAGTATCTGATTTTTAATTGTATTTTTCCATTTGTATGAAAGTAACGCAACAAGCCTGTTTCCGGCATTCATCCGGTAAAGAAGTATTCTTATTTACTCTTCGTAATACCAATGGCACAGAAGTATTGATCAGTAACTACGGCGCCATCATTGCTGCCTTCAAAATAAAAATGAATGATGGTTCCGTTAATGATATTGTACTGGGGTTTGATAAAATGGAAGATTATACCAGCAAGGAATACCTGGAAAGCTACCCCTGGTTCGGTGCCGCTGTAGGACGCCATGGCAACCGCATAAAGAATGCCGCCTTCTCTATTGATGGCAAACAATACCAGCTGTCACGAAACAATGGTAATAACCAATTACACGGAGGCGTTGAGGGCTTTGATAAAAAAGTATGGGAAGTGGTTGCTGTTGGTGATGAAGGAGTTGTTTTTTCGTATAACAGCCCTGATGGTGAAGAGGGCTTTCCCGGGAATGTCACGGTTACCATAAAATTCATTTTAGCTGACAATAACGAACTCAGTCATGAGTATACAGCCACCACTGATCAGCCAACCGTTGTAAATCTCACTCATCATAGTTATTTCAACCTTGATAATGGTGAAAGAACTATTGAGGATTATGAGTTAAAAATAAATGCATCTCAAATTCTCGAACAGGATGCGGAACTGGCACCAACTGGCAATTACACCGATGTAACAGGAACCAAATACGATTTCCGGAATGGGAAAATGATCAGCAAAGACTGGGACTACGAAACAGGCTATGACCAGAGTTTCATTGTTAAAACAAAAAGCCCCGAACTTATAACAGGCGCAGAAGTGTTTTCGCCACATTCAAAACTAAAACTGGCCATACTTACAACAGAACCTATCGTGCATTTCTATACAGGCAAAGGAATACCAACATTTAAGAATGCCAAGAATGGCAATAAATATGGGAGTTATTCGGCACTTTGTTTAGAAACACAGGTCCATCCAAATGCTGTGAACATCGCTCATTTTCCCAATACTGTTTTAAGACCGGGAGAAACCTATTTCCAGAAGACCGTTTATAAAGTGACTCAGGAGGAAAAATAACTGAGCTCATTTTGCAGGTCCAGGAATGGAAATTGATCCATCAGTTCTTTTGTCTTTTCAGCATGAGCTTTCAAAAATTGCTGGTGCGCAGTTGTGGCAGGTTGAAAAGCTTTATGTTTCTTAGCAATAACTATTTTCCTGACTTCTTCCATCAACAACCTGGCCCCCGGATCAATACAGGATTCAGTGAATTTCTCCAACACAAAAGAGGTAGCCATATAATTAGGATGTGCAAGATCAATATCATAGAAGCGGTAATCCCTTAACACATCAATCACCAGTTCATAAGCCGGGAAATAATATAAGCGGTCAAACTTGTTCACCATATGATGAACAGATTCAATCAACCTGGCCTTGCTTCGATTATTCTCCACTACCCCATCTCTTATATGGCGGACAGGGCTGACTGTGAAAATGATCTTTAGTTTCGGATTAAATTGCAAAAGCTGGTGATAGGTATTGTCCAGCATAGTAATGATCTCATCAATTGACAGTAAATGTTTAGTAAACCACTGGCCCGGTGCCCGGTGACAATTGGCCACGCCTTCGCCTGTTTTATTATTGGCAAGTGCTGTAAGCCGGTAGGAAAAAGAGGAACCCAATGTGATGATGATCCAGTCGGCTTCTTTCAGAAATGCATGAGCCCTTTGTTGTGATTCGTTAATTACCTGTATTGCTTCCGCGGCACTGGTATTGGAAAACCGGCTGTGATGCTGCCAGCTATGCCACACTTCATTCAGTTGAAAAAGGTCCTCCTCTTTATACTGCTTATTCTGAATATAAGAGGTAAGGCTTTTGCAAACACTGGCAGGGTCAAATAGTATTCCGTTAGGATTTTGCAACACAGAAAACTTTAGTTCCTCCAGGGCATTACCAATATGTTCTGTAAAACAGGAGCCGACCAGTAATAGCTTATCCTTATACCCAATTGGTTCCGGAAGTTTTTTGATATCAATATTTATCATTAAATCCATACAAGAAATTTTATCCTGCGCCGGGCTATATAAATATTTCCCCGGCTATCCGGAGACTCTCCGTCAATGCTTCTTTATTCAAACCGGGCAATATGCCTTTTGCTTCAAAATAACCGATCATTAATTCCGTATTCATATTACCCACTAATTCATCATCTGCCATCGGGCAGCCGCCAATTCCTTTTAAGGCACCATCAAATCTTTTACAGCCAGCCCTGGCAGCGGCATCCAGCTTTTCCTTCCAGTTACCGGGTGTGGAATGCAGGTGAACGCCTATTTCTATTCCCGGCAATGATTCAACCAGGTAGCTTGTCATATCATATACTTGTGCAGGAGTGGCTATGCCTACAGTATCAGCCAGCGAAATAATACCAATATCCATGGCCACCAGTTTGTTCACCCATTCAAACACCACCTCTTCGTCATAAGGATCGCCATAAGGATTACCGAACCCCATGGAAATGTAAACGACCAGTTCTTTCCCGGTCTTTACACACAGATTTTGTATGTCCTCCACCCGTCCGAGCGACTCTTCAATGGATGAATTCGTATTTCGTTGCTGAAATGTTTCCGACACGGAAAAAGGGAATCCCAGGTAATGGATCGCTTCAAAAACGCTGGCTGCTTCAGCCCCCCGGTAATTGGCAATGATGGCAAGCAATTTTGATGTGGTGGAAGAAAGGTCAAGGCCTTTGATGACCTCCTCTGTATCTGCCATCTGTGGAATGGCTTTGGGTGATACAAAACTTCCAAAGTCGATCGTATCAAAACCAACCTTTAATAAAGCATCAAGGTATTCAATTTTTTTCTCCGTTGGGATAAACCTCTTCCATCCCTGCATGGCATCACGGGGACATTCAATAAGTTTAATAACAGGGGATTCAGTCATGAATATTATTCTGTCGCAAATGTAAGACAAGAGTAGCTATCAGTAATCCATCTGTTCGGCCACCCGTTTGCGGCGGTTGATGTTTTCCCTCATCTGGTTAAAGAACCTGACCCTTTCTTTTTCCCCGGTGGAACTGATCAGCAGGGACCGCTGCATGGTGTTCTGGATAGATTGGTGGATATGATTACAAAAATCAATATTCCGGGTGGCCATATAATTGATCACACTATGATTGATAAATGCCAGTTTAAAACTTCCTGCATCTACCAATATGGTGTTATCCCCCAAAAAGACTTCGTTATTGTACAACTTATAATTGGCACCACCCCAGTTCTCATTCAGGAATAACGGGTATTTTTTTCCTGCCGCTGCAAGACTCTCAACATGATCAAGTACCTGGTGCATGCAGTCATAAATCCTGATCACATCATCCCGCTTTTCAAAAGCATGGCTGTCGCGGTAATAATCGACCTGTTGCAACGTAGTATCGATCCCTTCAATGTTCCATATTTCTGTTGAAGAGACCTGGCAATAGGTCTCGGCGATCTTCTTGCCAATTGTTTTCAGCGACTCCGGTATTTTTTCCACGGAGAATTTTTGATTATTAAATTCCTGGTAGCTGAGTATGGTTTTCATGAAAAAGAAAAACTTGAACCCCGCCAGTTCAGGTATCTGGAAATGATGAAAGAGCGGTATATCTTTATTTACAAAATAGAGCTCTGCCCCTTCAAACGACCTGATCATCTCGATATCCGCCAGCATTTTTTTCAGATACAGCTCGAAATTGAAATTAGCCGCACTTACCATCTTACCAGAGAAAATATAATTATCCGTATGAAGATGAAAAATACTATCGAGTGAAATATTAAAATGAACACATAGTTTCTGCACTTCTTCAAAAGTCAGCGGTTTGTCGCCCCGCATCCGACGGTAAGCACTGTCATTACTGATATTCAGTAACCGGGCCACTTCATCCACGATGGACAGGTGATGCGGGAGAATGTTTTTAATGTGGTTAAAGAACACCTGCTGAACTGCCTGTGGTTCCATGTTAGTTAGTTTTAGTAAATATTGCAAATGCTGCTGACCCTGTTTTGCAGTATATCACCCTTTCTCTAAAAGTAACCTGATTTTTTGCAATTATCAAGTAAGCAGACCTGATTTCCATTTGGTATTAGTGCTGGTTACCAATTCACCATCAGTTACAGTAAAAAGCCGTTATGAATCACTTTAAGGTAACCATAGGTTTGAATGGTCAACACAATTCACCACCAAACCCAACTAGAATGAAAAAGGTTACTGCTCTTCTGCCCATCATCCTGTTAGTCATTCAAACAATCGCTCAAACAGATTCGCTTGTTACCGCACCGGAAACCGCAGTCAAAAAAGGGCCTTACAAAGCAACGATCAAAACCATTGACGGAAAGACACAGCAAGGCTGGCTTTACCAGGTCAACGACAGCCAGGTAGTGTTATTAAAAGATGTCAAAGACCTCCGGACCCGGTATGATCAGTTATTACAACCAACCGGCTCTTTCACAGTGCCGGCAGACCAGGTTCACGCAATAAGTTTAAAGAGGAAAAATGCAGGGCTGAAAGGTATGCTGATCGGCTTTGGAGTGGGTGCATTAACCGGTATAGTCAGTGGCTTTATCAGCGGCGATGATCCGATTACCCCGTATACCGGCACTTTTGCCGATGCCTTTATTGGAATAGGAAATGCTTTTGCTATGACGGCTGGTGAAAAAGCAGTGGCCGGCGGATTGATATTCGGTACCGGTGGAGCCATTGTCGGTTTGATCATTGGTTCTGTAGCCAAAAAGAAATTCATCATTGGAGGAAACAAAGAAAAGGTCCGGGACCTGCATGCAGAACTGGTACAAAAAAATATCATTCCCCGATAGATAGCTATTAAACAGGGATCGCCGAAAACCTGGAACAGAGTAGGCCAACCATTAAACCATTAATCATGAAAGCAACAAAGTATTTGCCGGATGAATTCATGACCCGGCTGCAAAAAAATGAGTTTACTCAGAAATTTTCAGTTGAAGGGATGATAAAAATATCGTCCGATAACGATAAGAAAGAGCTCCATTTTATCCCGGGAAAACAATGTGGGAAATGGATATCAGTTCCTCTTTCCTTAATCCACGAAATAGAGTACCTGTATGAAATCCCCTGCCGCGACCACAACCATCCCTTTGTACGAATTTATTTTAATGAACCAGAAGAGGGTAATGCATATGTGAGGGTCTTACTGGAAATGTTACAAAAAATGAAAATGGCTACACCGGTTTCATCTCCACCTCAATATTTTCCTGGTAATAATAATATCGCAGATGAATTTCCACCTGCATATGAAGACACCAATTTCAGGGAAATGAGTCCTGCTGGTGGCAATGGTAATAGTCAATGTCATTGCATTTCTTATCAAAGGGTTTGCGTGCCAAGAACAAGATGTCATCGGGTCCGGAACAGAACAGGTGGGTGGACAACTATATGTACCACCTATGATGTTTGCACCAAATTCTGTTCACAAATGGATTGCTGGGACGGTGATAACGGGAGCCCTGTATAAGAACCTCACTAAGTTCCTGAAAGGAAAACGCTGTTTGGGTATCATGATCAAGAAATATATCCTTTTCATATCCGCAACATATACAAAAAAACCTCCTCGAAGGGTTTTTTTTATTTCCCTAACGCATTCACTTTTTCCCGCAACGCATTAAAGAAACGGTTCCGGTTCTTCTCCCCCGTTTTACTGATCAGCGTGGAGCGGCTGATAAGGCTATCGAAAGAAGTGGCTACTTTTTTAGCAAACCGTTCATCACGGGTAAAAAGGTAATGAAATACACTATAAGTGATCATGGTAAGCGGCTTCCCATCCAGGGTGATGATCATGGTATTATTTCCCAAAATAAGTTCATTCACATAATACTGTATGTGTGACCGGTAACTTACTTCATTATCACCCGGCATGAACTTGACTCCTTTCTCCGCCTGCAATTGCAGGTGGTCAATTAACTGATGGAACGAACTGACCACCGCCTCAAAATCATGCTGGCTTTTGAATAATCCCGCTTCCTGGTAATAGGCCACCTGGTTAATGGTACTTTGTAAACTTTCCAGGTTCCATAACTCCACGCTTGGAATGCTATTGTATTCCCGTATCACCTGTTGCCCTAATTCATAGCAATCTGTATAAGGGAACTCCTCCAGTGAAAATGATTTATTAGCCAGTGCTGGCTGGTTATTGATGGTCTTGGACCAGAAAAATGTCTTAAACGCAGCCATAGCCGGGAACAAATAAAAATTCCAGATCGTGGAATCTTTGCAGAGATATTGCACTTCCCGGTTTTGAAAGGAATTGAAATGTTTGAATTGCATGACCATCCCTTTCATATAATCAACAAATTCCCCCGGGGCCGAATTCATACCCGGAGCGTCAAAAAGTACAGAACTGGTCTGCAATTGCAGTAACTGGTCAAGCGAAAGATGGTAGTGCTCGCATATCTGTTTCAGCTCATTCAGGGTAATAGGTTTTTCTCCCCGGATACGGCGGTACACACTATCAGCACTCAGGTCGAGCAGGTCGCATAATTCATCTACCATGGATAGATGTGGCGGCAAATTCTCTTTCAGGTGGTTAAAAAGCTGTTGTTGCAGTTCGCTTGTTTCCATGTGTTCTTGGAAATTACGGAAAATCCGTAAAAACCAAAATCTTCATTACGGATTATTGCAGGTAGCCCGGAAATGGTCCCGCTAAGAACGGGTTTCCAATTACCGCTACCCTACGCATGGGAAATCAATGGAAAATTACTGATCGTTGATGCCATCCATGTTTTTCCAGTTATGAATCGCTTTAGCTGTAACTGATTTTTGTTTGGAAGCAATTAATCACCAAAAACGAAAATCATGAAACAAGCTGCAACTATTCTATTATTTTGTTTGCTCACTGCCACCGGGGATATATCCTCCCAGCATAACGACAGTATCATCCCGGAAGAAGCGACAAAGGCAACAACCATTACAGAAAAAAAGAAGAAGCTTAATTTTTTTGTGATCAGTAAACGAAAAAAGGGTGCCCTGGACCTGGCCTCCCGATTTAATGTGTTCAGGGCCAAACTGAAAAGCCTGTTTCGCCGGAAAAAATTTGTAGCCATTGTGGCAAAAGATGGGCAACAAGCCAGTGCCAAGATCCTGTACCGGTTAGAAAAATATAATGGACGTATCGGTACCCTTTGGTTTGATTCACACGGTATGTATAAAAAAGGGTACTCTTTATTTTTTATCGGCAAGGATGAGTACAGTTATAAAACACTGAAAGATTCAACGATTGTACAACCGCTGCAACAACTGGCTCCGCATGTGGGAGAAGATACCAAGATCATTATAGGCTCCTGCTATGGTGGTGCCACCTATACCCGTTCTTCCATTGATTACAAAGACACTACCCGTATGAATGGTGATTCACTGATGATCGGTATCGGTGAAATACTGGGCAAAGGAAATATTTATGCCTGCGAAAGCTGGGTGATGACCAAACCAGGTCTCTTTCTCAAGAAAGCAGCCGTGGCAGGATACCCGGGCCGTAAATTATTCAGGGATGTTTGTTATAAACCTGCCTGGGAAAATGTGAGCAAATGGAACCACTATAATGCAACTACCGACCAGTTTGCCACCGTTAACCCGGTAACGATGGATATGTATGGCAACCTGCTTTTCCTCAAGCAAGCTTATGCTGAAAAAAAAGAGGTTAAAAAAGATATTTCAAAAAATCTGGGGAAACTGGAGCACGGGCTTTATAAATAACGATAACGACTATACTATAAACACGAAACCATGAAACATTTGTTCATCATTGCTGCTGTATTGTTCCTGTCAACAATCAGTACAGCACAATCAAAAAAATACAAGAGTATTGCGTTATTCAATACCCAATCAGCAATGCCGTTTAGTAAACTGGCAGGAATGTTTACTGAAAATCTTCACCCCGGTATTGAAGCAGGTTGGGGAATTAATTTCTCGATAAAGAAAAAACATGATTATTTCTGGGAACTGAAAACTTCTTATTTCTTCCACCGTTTTGTACAACATGGCATCCCTGTATATGCCAATATTGGATATCGCTACAAATTCAGCGACAGGCTCTCCGCCAGCGCAGCAGTTGGTGGAGGTTATATGCACTCCATCCCGGCAACAGCCAAATTGAAATTGAATGAAAATGGCGAATACGAAAACAATAAGGGTATTGGCAGGATGCAGGCTATCGCCACTTTGGGAGTCGGGACCGGTTATATTATCAACCCACAGGCAGCCAAACCGGTTAAGCTGTTTATTACCTACCAGCAACGGATACAGATGCCTTTTGTAAAATCTTATGTGCCGCTGTTGCCTTATAACAGTTTTATGATCGGCATCAGTAAACCCATCACAACAAAACCAGTTAACCCTAAATAATTCGCCATGAAAAATATACATTATACCCTTTTACTGGCTTTACTTATTTTCTTTTCCTGCCGTAAAGCACAGGTTCACCTCACCACCACCATTGGCGAGCCTTGCCCCTGGGCAGATTCCAGCAGCATCCATCCTAAGAACGCAACGTTTCAGTCACTGCTTGATAAATATAAACATAAAGGACTACCGGGCATTTCAATGCTGGTTAGTGATACAAAAGGGACATGGATCGGAGCTGCAGGTAAAGCTGATCTTTCAAACGATATTGACTTTGTACCCGGCACTGTTTCCAAAGCAGCCAGCATTACCAAGTTGTTTATGGGGGCTCTTGCTTTTAAATTGATGGAAGATTCAGTCAATACCGGCATGGGCTACCGGCAACTGAATACAAAAGTGAGTAACTGGTTACCTGCCGGGATCATTAATAAATTAGCTAATGGAAATACGATAACACTCGGCCAATGCATGAAACATGAAACAGGAATTCCTGACCTTATCGAAGAAGATAAGTTTTACCTGGCCGTATTAAACAATCCCAATAAAAAATGGCAGCCGGAAGAACTGCTGGAATTCATATATGATAAGCCTGCTCTTTTTGCAACTGGAGATACTGCCGTTTATTCCAATACCAATACGGTTCTTGTCGCCATGATCATGGAAGCGCAGACAGGGAAAAAACATGCTGACCTGCTGAAACAGTATATCCTGCATCCATTAGGCCTGAACAGTACCTACTACCAGCCGCATGATCTACTGCCTCCAAGCGTGGCGCAAGGCTATTATGATCTTTATAATAACGGGAGCATTGTTAACGTATCCAACCTGGTTACAGGAAGCGGGAACGGGTATGGCGGCTTGTACAGTAATACGTATGACCTGCTGAAATTCGCTAATGCCCTGCTGATCCAAAAAACACTATTGAAACCCTCTTCATTAGCATTGATGCAGACCTGGGGCAAACAGGACGATACTAATTTCTATGGCTATGGAATTCAAAAATCGTTCTTAGAACATGGAGCTGATTTTGGTATCGGTCACAAAGGAAGGGATCTTGGTTATACGGCCAACCTGTTTTATTTCCCCAATAAAGGGGTACTGCATATTTTCTTTGTCAACTATGGAACGGATGCAGACAGTGACCTGAAACAGGTGTTCAGGGAATTCCAGGAAGAATTAGTTACGCTAACCTTACAATAAATTATAACCGCTGTTTCATGGCTTCGTATAGTATGATCCCGGTGGCAACGGAAACGTTGAGTGACTCAAAATCACCCGCCATCGGGATCTTTATTTTCTCATCACAGATCTTCATCAGTGCCGGGTAGATACCTTTTTCTTCACTTCCCATTACAATGGCACAGGGCTCTTTGTAATTACAATCGGCTACATTTTTTTGGGCTGTCATTTCGCTGGCAAATACCTTGATGCCATTCAAATGCAGTTCATCCACCGCCTTCATTAAACTATTGACCCGGCAAACCGGTATGGTTTCTAAAGCCCCGGCGGAAGTTAATATCGCATCCTCATTTAATGCCCCTACTCCTTTATCCGGGATAATGATGGCGTGCACACCGCAGCAAAGTGCCGTACGGGCCATCCCGCCAATATTGCGTATATCCGTAATGCCGTCGAGCATCAGCAATAAAGGTGCTTCGCCATTTTCAATGACCAGCGAAATAACATCCTGAAGATTTTGGTACTGCACTTTAGCGATCTGTGCCACACAACCTTCATGATTGGTTACATTGAAGCTATTCAGTTTTACAGCCGGAACATAATTTACCGGCACCCCGTTTTGCGCAGCTGCTCTTTTTATTTCGCTGATGTCTTCACCGGTGGCTCTTGTATCAAGATAGATCCGGTCTAATTGCTGGCCGGTCCGCAAGGCTTCTATGACAGCATTTCTGCCAATCACTAAGGAACTTTTTTTCGGTCGGTGCTGTTGCCTGAAATTTTTCACTTGTCAAATGTATTATAAACTAAAAACCCTGCAAGTTTTTCCAACCGGCAGGGTCTTAGAAGTCTCCCCTTCTGGGGAGATTTAGAGGGGTTATTTCAACCCAAATGCTTTTTTCACTTTACCCACATAATCCAGTTTCTCCCAGGTAAACAGCTCCACTTTCTTGGTTACTTTCTTACCGTCAGGAGAAGTGAACGTTTTTTCCACCACTTCAGGCTTGCGGCCCATATGTCCGTAAGCAGCTGTTTCGCTGTAAATAGGATTACGCAGTTTCAAACGTTGCTCGATAAAATAAGGACGCATATCGAAAACGCTTTCCACGATCTTGCTGATCTGTCCGTCTGTCAATTCAACTTTTGCAGTACCATATGTATTTACGTTGATACTGGTGGGTTGTGCCACACCGATCGCATAAGAAACCTGTACGAGTACTTCACTGGCCACACCAGCTGCTACCAGGTTCTTGGCAATATGACGGGTTGCATAAGCAGCTGAACGATCCACTTTGGAAGGATCTTTACCACTGAAAGCACCACCACCGTGAGCACCTTTACCACCGTACGTATCCACAATGATCTTACGGCCTGTAAGACCGGTATCACCGTGCGGACCACCGATCACAAACTTACCCGTTGGGTTAACGTGGTATTTGATATCACTGTTGAAAAGCTTAGCGTATTTTTTATACTTGCTTTTGATCCTTGGAATCAGGATATTGATCACATCACTTTTGATCTTGGCCAGCATTTTTGCCTCGCTGTCGAAATCATCGTGCTGCGTGGAGATAACGATCGCATCGATACGAACGGGCTGGTTGTTATCATCATATTCCAATGTTACCTGGCTCTTGGCATCAGGACGCAGGTAAGGCATTTTTGAATTTTTCTCCCGGCGGATAGCGGCCAGTTCGATAAGCAGATTATGAGCTAAGTCCAAAGCCAGTGGCATATAATGCTCTGTTTCGTTGGTGGCATAGCCAAACATCATTCCCTGGTCACCGGCACCCTGCTCTTCTTTTTTCTTACGGTCAACACCCTGGTTGATATCAGCAGATTGTTCGTGAATAGCTGACAACACCCCGCAAGAGCTTGCTTCAAACATATACTCACTCTTGGTGTACCCGATCTTACGGATCACACCCCGGGCAATTTCCTGTACATCCAGGTAAGCCTTTGATTTTACTTCCCCGGCCAATACCACCTGGCCCGTAGTTACCAGTGTTTCGCAGGCCACTTTTGACTGCGCATCAAAAGCAAGAAAATTATCGATCAGTGCATCCGATATCTGGTCGGCCACTTTATCCGGGTGTCCTTCAGAAACACTTTCAGAAGTAAACAGGTAAGGCATAAATGATTTTGTTTAATGATGAGTTAGTATTGAAAATAATAAAATCGGGTGCAAAGATAACACCCGATTCAATTCGTTTTAAACAGCTTTTCCACTAAATTTTAGAGTAAATAAGACGCAATCGCATCCGCTGCGTGGTATGACTGCCTCCGCCAACCCTGACCCTTCCTTTCACAATTCCATTCAGGTTGGGGAAAAGCACTAATGTTTGATCCGTAACAAGCGGTGGCGTCCCATATTCTTCTCTCACTGAGTAGGGAGCAGACAGCCGCAGGTCATACAAGGCAGAAGTACCTGTCAGCACATGCTGCACATACCGCGAAATATTGAATTTCCAGACCTTGATCTTATTGCCGGATCCATCAACAGTATTGATGGGGAATGAACCAAAGGAACCCCGGTTATAATCGCTGCCATCAAAAGTCAGGTCATACGGTATTGTTCTGAACTGTTTTTTCGGCAGGATGATCGTTGGATCAAAGGCATCCAGGTATAAGAACTCAGGGGCCGGGAATATGGTATCTGTATTATTATTATCATGCACCTGCTCCACGATCAGTTCAGCACGGTGAATCAGCCTGTTCCCGATCGTTAACAGGTCAGGTATCTTGATCCTCGCAAAAGAGCCGGGTGTATTTTGAATATATACCAGGTTGTCTTCAGCAGGGCTCTGAACCGTACTTATTTCACCAAATGAATGATCTCTTTGAATATAGCTTGCTGCTGCACTTAATGTGGTAAAACGGAAATATTCAACAGTTGTATCCCTTTTTCCCATTTTATCATACCGGTAATAAATAGCCAGCTTTGTATTAGTACCGCCAAGATCAAAACCCATTACAGCATTTCCTGTACTGGTTGACTGCAACGCAAATCCTTTGAATTTTGTTTTGAAAGCAGAATCAGAGAGGTAGGCACCATTGGCACCTGATGTTGAATCATAATCTAATAGCCTGCGTCCAAAATTATTCTGGTCAAGTTTTATTCTTAACTGGTTTTTTGTAGTGTCCTTATATGCTTTAACTGAATCATTAAGCACGGCAGGAAGAAAAGTTCGTTGCCCGAGCAAATTTGTAGTTTGGAAGTTGTTTTCCCTGATAAGATATGCAGAATCGCTCTTGAAATTAGCGGATTGTGCAATTTCAGAAACGGTAATGGTTTGCGGAACCATTGTGTCTCCATAGGTCTCAACATAGTCTAATACCAGGACTACAGAATCAAGGTATAAACTATCCTTATTAGCATTTTGAAATGCAAATTTGTATATAGTTGGTTTTAGTTCCAGGAACATTCTTGCATCGGTTCCGCCAAATAATGGGTCATTATTAATCTTCCCTAAGAAAAACTCCTCGCTTCTTTCCAGGCGCAGCGAATCAGAAAAATTATCAAACAACCCGTTAAAGGTTTGAACAGAAATACTCGTATCGAAAGTATTAATATTGTCAACAACCGGGATCAGGTCGGCACCGAGTGTGGTGGCATCATTGATCTTGCGGCAGGAAGAAAATACGATAATAGAACTGGCAATGGTAACTCCAAGCAGTAAGAGTAGCTGTCTGTTCTTCACGAAAATAATTTATACCGGGTTATGGAATTGATTATTTGGCAAGTTCGCCATACAGTTGTAAATAGTCTGTTAAATCTGATTCAGGATTAAATAACAGCGTCTTCTTCCCTCTTACTTTGGTAAACTCTTCTGTCAGTTTCTTATCGATCTTTTCTGCACCAAATGTAATGGCATCTGCATAAGAAGCAGCACCGCGGAACATGGCTGTGTTATTCGCATCCTTATACGCTTCCAGGTCTTTCTCTTTGATAGACGAATGTATAGTGGCCAGCTTTACAAAGTCGCTGCCCAGCTTTTCTTTGAAGGTATTGGAGCCGATTGTATAAACCGTTTTACTGTGTGCAAAGACGGGTTCTTTCTTATACACTGTTTTCAGGTAGGCCGGGATCAGGCCTGTCATCCAGCCGCTGCAATGAATAATATCAGGAGGCCAGCCGAATTTTTTTACTGTTTCCAATGCGCCTTTGCAAAAGAATACAGTTCGCAGGCCATTGTCGTCAAACCATTTCTCATTTTCATCATGAAAAACAAATTTGCGGCGGAACAGGTCTTCGTTTTCCAAAAAATAAACCTGCAGCCTTGCACTCGGCAGGGAAGCCACTTTGATCTGCAATGGCATATCATCATTATCCACCGAAACATTGATACCGGAAAGGCGTACCACTTCATGCAGGCGGTGGCGGCGTTCATTGATCGTCCCGAAACGGGGCATGATGCAACGAACCTCGAATCCATTGTCATTAGCCTTGATGGCCAGCTTATTGACGATCTCTGAAAATTCTGTCAGCTCCAGGTAGGGTGACATTTCGTTGGCAATGAACAGGATCCTTTTCTTAGCTGACATGGGCGTCTTTTTTGTTTAACTTTTTTTCTGAAAGGTGGCAAAGGTAACCAATTTATGCTGAAAAGCGGCTGACAAAGCAAAGCCGGGCTTTTGTACCCTTAATTCAACCCCGAAACACTAAGTTTACAGCCCATTTTAACCCAACGGGGTCGTTTTATGATCATATTCAAAAAAGCAGCTGATCTCCGGCACTACCTGGCTGATCAAAAGAAGCGCAAAAGATCAGTTGGCTTTGCCCCTACCATGGGAGCCCTGCACCAGGGACATATATCCCTGCTGGAAGCCAGCAAAAAGGATAACGATGTTACGGTCAGCAGTATTTTCATCAACCCTGCCCAGTTCAACGACCCGACCGATTTTGAAAAATATCCGGTCACGATTGAAAAGGATATTTACCTGCTGGAAAAAGCCGGGTGCGATATCCTGTTTCTTCCATCTGTGGCAGAAATTTATCCCGATGGTTTTCATAATCATAAGCAGTATGATCTGGGTAAACTCGAAACCTTGCTGGAAGGCAAATTTCGCCCCGGCCATTTCCAGGGGGTATGTATGGTGGTGGAACGATTACTTAATATTGTATGTCCCGGTAAACTTTACCTTGGCCAGAAGGATTACCAGCAATGCATGGTGATCAACCGGCTCATACAATTAATGGGCATTGAAAAAGACACTACGCTGGTGGTCTGCCCCACCCTTCGTGAAGCAGATGGCCTGGCCATGAGCAGCCGGAATATGCGGTTGAATGAAGAAGAAAGAAAAAGGGCTGTAGCTATTTACAACGTACTTACCAGCATTAAAAATAACCTGCAGCCACCTTCTCTTATTACTATAAAGAATAAAGCTGTTGACGAACTGGCTGCCAAAGGCTTCAGGGTTGATTATGTAGAGATAGCTGATGCCATTACATTGGAACCCGTTACTCATTGGAATGGCAGGCAAAAACTGGTAGTTCTTGTTGCTGCATTTAATAATGAGGTAAGACTGATCGATAATATGCTGATCAATTAAAACTTATTTTTGCTTTCATGATGCAGATCGAAGTATTAAAATCGAAAATACACCGGGCGGTGATCACCGAAGCCAATCTTCATTATGTCGGCAGTTTGACACTGGATGAAGACCTGATGGAGGCCGCCAATATCATCGAAAATGAAAAAGTGCAGGTAGTGAATGTAAATAACGGCGAAAGACTGGAAACCTATGTGATCAAAGGAAAAAGAGGCTCAGGTATTGTTTGCCTCAATGGACCTGCTGCCCGTCGTGGCATGGCAGGCGACCTGGTGGTGGTGATCTCTTATGCGATCATGGATTTTGAAAAAGCAAAGTCTTTCAAGCCCTGGATCGTTTTCCCAAAAGAAGGAAACAAACTCTGATATTCTTTACCCGGCACTTTGTAATGTAACTTCGTACCACTATTTTGGCATTCATGAACAAACGGCTTCTCACCATACTCCAGTACCTTTTTTTCCTGGGCCTCGGCATTTTCCTGGTATGGTGGTCTATCCGTGATCTTGGTGCAGACGATAAATCGCAGATTAAACTGGCCTTGAAAAAAGCCCGTTACTGGTTAGTCATACCCGTATTCATCATCCTTTTCTTAAGTCATTATGTAAGGGCTATGCGCTGGCGTTTACTGATTGAACCTTTGGGTTACAAACCAGGCATCACCAATACTGTTTTTGCTGTGCTGATCGGCTACCTGGCCAACCAGGCCGTACCAAGACTGGGTGAAGTGTTGAAATGTACCGTACTGGCCCGTTACGAAAAAGTGCCCGCTGATAAACTGGTCGGAACCATCATTCTTGAACGCATCATTGATGCCATTACCCTGCTGATCATATTTGGAATAACACTGTCCATACAACCCGGATTATACAACCAGATCATTGATACTTTTTTTAATGCTTCAGGCGATAAAGAAGAGAAAAAAGTTTCCGGCACACTGGTTATGCTGATTGCCGGAGGGGTTGTTGCTTTAGCCATTCTTGCCTACATGTTCATTAAAAAGAAATCGGTCAATGACATGTTTGGTATTTTTAAGAAGATCGCTTCCCGTATCTGGCAGGGCATCAGTGCCATTCAGCACCTGAAGAAGAGAGGACAATTCCTGCTGCTGACTGTTATCCTCTGGACCACTTATCTTTCCGGCGGGTATCTTGGTTTTCATGCCTTACAGGAAACCGAGCAATACGGCATCAAAGAAGCTTTCACTGTATTATCCGCAGGCAGTATAGGTATGATCGTAACTCCCGGTGGCATCGGTGCTTATGCATTTCTTCTAGAGAAGACCATGCAATTATATGGATTATCACAAGGCATAGCACTGGCTTTTGGATGGATATTGTGGCTGGCTCAAACCACTGTCATACTTATTGGTGGCTTAATAAGTTTTATTGCATTGCCCTGGTATAACAAAAAAAAGAAGATTGAAACGAGCTGACCTGATACCACAAAAAATCATGACCACTACGCAGATTATTCAGCGGGTGGCGCAATGGCGGTTAACCGGCAAGACCATTGCCTTTACCAATGGTGTATTTGATATACTTCACCAGGGTCATATATTTTCCTTGTCACAAGCCGCAAAAGAAGCAGATATACTCCTTATCGGCTTAAATGCAGATGCTTCTGTAAAACGATTGAAAGGTGACAGCCGCCCGGTGAACAACCAGGAATCAAGAGCATTGTTACTTGCCTCTTTGCAGATCGTTGATGCAGTGATCTTATTTGAAGAAGATACTCCCCTGCGGCTCATTACTTCCATTTTACCGGATGTATTAGTAAAAGGCGGTGATTACACCGTTGAACAAATTGCCGGGGCCAAAGAAGTCATCGCGGCTGGCGGCCGGGTTGTGATCAACCCAATCTTAGCAGGATTCTCCACTACCGGCATCATTGAACAGATCAGGAAAGCCTGAGTACATTTGCCATTTCTAAAAACTTAATATCAAACTTTTACCCCGTTCATTAATTTCATACCTTATCAATGAAATAAGATGGACACAATCGCTATGGCTGCTACAAAAAAAAGGACGATCGCAAGAGATATCAGTTGGCTTTCTTTTAATGCAAGGGTTTTGCAGGAAGCCGGAGACCCCACCGTTCCCTTAAGAGAGAGGGTTCGCTTTCTCGGTATTTTTTCCAATAATATGGATGAGTTTTTCCGGGTACGGGTGGCAACCCTGAAACGTATGATCAAATTTGGCAGCAAAGCCAATATGCACCTGGAAGATGACCCGCAGCAGATACTGGATGAGATCCAGATGCTGGTACTGAACCAGCAGGGAGAGTTCAACCGCATCTGGGAAGAGGTACTTCAAAAATTAAACGAACAAAAAATATTTCTTAAAACAGAAAAAGACCTTTCCCACGAGCAGCAGAATTTTGTAAGGAACTATTATGAAGAAGAAGTAAGCCCGAACCTGATTCCTTTGATGATCGAAAACATTCCAGTATTTCCCAACCTGAGGGATAAATCTATTTACCTCGCTGTGGTGATGTGGAAAAAAGAAAGTGCATTAAAAAAGAAATATGCACTCATTGAAGTACCCAGTCGTGTATTGGGCCGGTTTCTTTTGTTGCCTTCCAAACCGGAGGAACATCATATCATCCTGCTCGAAGATGTGATCCGCTTTAACCTGCCTGATATTTTTTCCTATTTCGGGTATGACCAGTACCAGTCGCATGTTTTCAAAGTCACCCGTGACGCAGAAATGGATATTGAAAATGATGTATCCACAACCATCATGCAAAAAATTGAAAAAGGATTAAAGAACCGGCGGAAAGGGAAACCTGTTCGTTTTGTGTATGACCGTGAAATGGATGCAGGATTGCTGGAGTACCTGATACGCCGGTTGAACCTGACCAAGCGGGATAACCTGATACCGGGTGGCCGCATTCATAATTTCCGGCATTTCATGGATTTTCCTGACCAGGTCTTCAAAGAAAAAACGAAACGAAAAAAACCATTTGATCACCCCCTGCTGACGGAGCATCGTGTGTCCGATGTGGTGATGGAAAGAGATGTGATGCTGCATTTTCCCTATCATTCATTTACCCCGTTGATTGATATTATCCGCGAAGCAGCTTTTGATCCAGATGTTACCAGCATCAAGATCACCTGTTACCGGCTGGCGCAACAATCCCGTATTATCAATGCATTGATCAACGCGGTGCGTAACGGAAAAGAAGTGGTGGTGATGCTCGAACTCAGAGCACGGTTCGAGGAAGAAGCGAATATGGAATGGAAAGAACGGTTGGAAGAAGAAGGCGCCAAAGTGCTGGTGGAAATCCCCAACATGAAAGTCCATTCCAAGATCTGCCTGATCCGGAAAAAAGTAAAAGATAATTTTATTCAATATGGCTTTGTAAGCACCGGTAACCTGAATGAAAAGACCTCAAAAGTATATGCAGATCATTGCCTGCTTACATCAAACCCGAAGATCATGCATGATGTAAGCCGGATATTCAGTTATCTGGAACATCCGAAAACAGGGATCAATTTCTTACGGGAATGTAAAACGGTTGTGCCCAGCCCTCTTTTTATACGCAGGGAGATCAATCAACTGATTGACGAAGAAATTAAAAATGCCAACCGTAGAAAACCCTGCGGCATCACCCTTAAAATGAATTCACTGTCAGATGAACAACTGATATTAAAATTAAATGAAGCAGCACGGGCCGGGGTTCCTATCCGGTTAATTATACGGGGCGTATTTTGTATGCTGTCTCAAAATAAAAAATTCAAACAACCGGTAAGGGCCATCAGCATCGTGGATGAATACCTGGAACATGCAAGGGTGTGGGTATTTCACAACCGGGGTAAAGAGAAAGTTTACATATCTTCGGCTGACTGGATGTTGAGAAACCTGGAACACCGTGTGGAAGCGACCTGCCCGATTTTTGATGAAGATATCAAACAGGAACTGAAAGATATTTTGAATATACAATTGCAGGATAATGTGAAGGCCAGATGGCTGGATAACCAATTGAATAATGAATATATCAGAACCACAAGAAAGAAGGTCCGTTCACAGGTTGAAACTTATAATTACCTGTATAAAAAAACACTAACCCATCGTGAGACTGGCAGCCATTGACATCGGAAGTAACGCAGCAAGATTATTGATCAGTGATGTGATTCCCGGACCACAAGACAAACCTGAATTCTTAAAGATAGCCCTCGTTCGTGTGCCTTTACGGCTGGGCTTTGATGTGTTCGATAAAGGAGAAATATCGGCTGTCAAAGCTGAAAAAGTGCTCAAAACAATCAAATCGTATAAATTGTTGCTGGATGTGTATGAAGTAAAACACCTCAAAGCCTGCGCCACCTCCGCCATGAGGGATGCTGTGAATGCACCCGAGATCATCAAAAAAGTGAAAGCCGAAACAGGTATTGATATTCATGTGATCAGTGGCCAGGAAGAAGCTTCTTTTATTTATGAGAATCATACGGCGGATGATCTGAAAAAAGATGAGTCTTATTTATACATTGATGTGGGCGGGGGCAGTACCGAACTTACCTTTTTCAGTGATGGTAAAATGATCTTTAAAGAATCCTTCAATATCGGCACCATCCGGTTATTAAAGAACCAAGTACAGGAATCCCTCTGGGATGAAATGAAAGAATTCCTGCGCAGCAAAACCAAAGGACACCATCATGTTACAGCAATAGGCTCCGGTGGTAATATCAATAAAATATTTTCCCTGTCAAAACGCAAGGAAGGTAAACCGCTTTCACTGGAGCTGCTGAGAGATTATTATAAAGAATTCAGTACGATATCACTTCCGCAACGTATGAGTTTATACCGCCTGCGGGAAGACCGTGCGGATGTAATCATTCCGGCCTTGCTCATTTATATCAATGTAATGCGCTGGACAGATGCCGATGAGATTTATGTACCCAAAATTGGACTGGCAGATGGTTTAATCCATAATTTATATGATGAGGTGCGGTTGAAAGAAATAGAAATCTGACGGATATTCTCAATTCCAAAATTTCAAAATGCCTTATGTCTGTTAATAAAGAAGTAAAAAGAGTCACCACCAACACACTGCAGAATATGAAAACGGCTGGTGAAAAGATCAGCATGCTGACAGCTTATGATTTTTCGTTTGCCAAGATCATTGACGGCGCAGGGATTGATGTGATACTGGTGGGAGATTCTGCCTCCAATGTTATGGCTGGTCATGAAACCACCTTACCAATCACTCTTGACCAGATGATCTACCATGCTTCTTCCGTTATCCGGGGCATACATCACTGCCTGGTTGTGGTGGATCTTCCCTTCGGTTCTTACCAGTCCAATTCAGATATCGCATTGGCCTCAGCTATCCGTATCATGAAGGAAACCGGTGCCCATTCCATTAAACTGGAAGGTGGTGAAGAAGTACTGGAATCGATCAAGAAAATTGTTTCAGCCGGCATACCTGTCATGGGACACCTGGGATTAACACCGCAATCCATTTACAAATTCGGGACGTATACAGTAAGAGCCAAGGAAGAAGAAGAAGCCAATAAACTCCGCCGTGATGCAAAATTATTAGAAGAAGCCGGGTGCTTTGCATTGGTACTCGAAAAAATACCGGCCAGGTTGGCGAAAGAAGTATCACAGAGTTTAACCATTCCCACTATCGGGATCGGTGCTGGCGGAGATTGTGACGGACAGGTGCTGGTGATGCATGATATGCTGGGTATTAATACCGAATTCAAACCAAGATTTCTCCGTCAATACCTCAATATTCATGAACTGGCCGCGGATGCTGTCAAAAATTATATCCGGGATGTAAAATCGGGTGATTTCCCGAATCAGCAGGAGCAATACTAATCCTCTTTCTTTTAATAGATAAATGCCGGATTATCTCCGGCATTTTATTTACGAGAAACTTTTTTCGGGCAATAAAAACCCGGAACTTTGCCCCGCAATTAAAATATGTCATATGGATTTCCTCGAAGCACTAAAGATAGAAACTCTCAATAAAGGTGTCAGCACCGGCAATAACTGGTTGGATGCAAAAGGTGAAACAATAGATTCCTTCTCCCCTGTTGATGGTAAAAAAATTGGCGCAGTCACTTCTGCAGATAAAGAAAGTTATGAAGCAGTTATAAAAAAAACAGAAGAAGCCTTTCAGGAATGGAGACTTTGGCCTGCGCCTAAAAGAGGTGAAGTGGTTCGCCAGGTAGGCGAAGCATTACGCCAGTATAAAGAGCCGCTGGGCAAATTAGTTTCTTATGAAATGGGTAAAAGCCTGCAGGAGGGATTAGGTGAAGTGCAGGAGATGATCGATATCTGTGATTTTGCAGTCGGCCTTTCAAGACAATTACATGGATTGACGATGCACAGTGAAAGACCTGCACATCGTATGTATGAACAATGGCATCCTTTAGGCATTGTAGGCATTATATCCGCATTCAATTTTCCAGTAGCTGTGTGGAGTTGGAACAGTATGCTGGCCTGGGTATGTGGTGATGTTTGCATCTGGAAGCCTTCTGAAAAAACTCCTTTGTGCGGAGTAGCTTGTCAGCATATCGTGAATGAAGTGTTTGCAAAAAATAAAGTCCCCGAAGGTGTAAGCGGACTGATCATTGGTGGCCGTGAAGTGGGTGAATGGATGAGCCATGATACCAGAGTTCCCCTGGTTTCTGCAACAGGTTCCACAAGAATGGGTAAAGCGGTTGGAGCTGCATTAGGTGCAAGATTGGGAAGGGCTTTATTAGAATTAGGAGGAAACAATGCGATCATCATTTCCAAAGATGCCGATCTTGATATAGCTATTAACGGTGCCTTATTTGGTGCTGTAGGCACGGCGGGTCAGCGTTGCACAACGACGAGAAGGCTCATCATCCATGAAGATATTTATGGGGCGTTCAAAGAAAAATTAGTGAAAGCCTATCAACAACTTAGAATTGGCGACCCGTTAGATCAAAATAATCATGTGGGGCCGCTGATTGATCAGGACGCAGTGAAACTGTACCTGGATTCGATTGAAAAATGTAAAGCGGAAGGCGGCAATTTTGTTGTAGAAGGTGGAGTATTGAGCGGGGCAGGTTATGAAAGCGGTTGCTATGTGAAGCCTTGTGTGGCTGAAGCAAAACCGGGTTATAAAATTGTGCAGCATGAAACTTTTGCCCCCATCTTGTATTTGTTGAAATATAAAACCATTGATGAAGCCATAGCCATACAAAATGAAGTACCGCAGGGTCTCTCCTCTTCAATCATGACACTGAACCTGCGGGAAGCCGAACAATTCCTGTCGGCGGCGGGCAGTGATTGCGGTATTGCGAATGTCAATATCGGAACTTCCGGGGCTGAGATCGGTGGTGCTTTTGGAGGCGAAAAAGAAACCGGCGGCGGCCGGGAAAGCGGCAGCGATGCCTGGAAGAATTATATGCGCAGGCAGACCAATACCATCAATTACAGCACAAAACTACCATTGGCACAAGGTATAAAATTTGATTTATGACGATAAGGCCGCTCAAAACGGCCTTATTACTATGATTTCTGCGAAATATTTCCAATTTTTACAGCCTGAAACAATATCCCTAAAACCTAACCCAGCTCCCATGAAAGGATCATTCCTTGCTCTTGCATTCATTCTAAGCAGTTTTTTTATAACCAATGCACAGATAAGAGTTGCCCTTGTTCTCGGTGGTCACCAGTCCGAAGTAATTGAAGAGAACGATCTTCCCGATTTTTCTACTTTTAAAACCGGTTATTCTGGACGCACCGGTGTTCATTTCGGTTTTATCGCCGATGTGCCTTTTGCCGAAAAATCAAAACTGTTTTTTCAGCCCGGGATCATCTTTTTTAATAAAGGAAGAAAATTTGCCGGTGATGTCAGCGGGGGTAGTGGTACTGTTTTCCAGTCTTCTGAACAATTCATCAATTATATTGATCTGCCCATGAATCTTGTCTATAAATTCAAACTCAGTTCCAAAACAAAATTCATCATTGGCGCAGGGCCTTATGCTTCCTTTTTTTATAATGGAAAAGAAGCCAAAGAAACCAATGACCAGGGAACATTTTCGTCAGAAGAAAATACAGATCTGCCGGTGGGTGATGCTCCCGGAAAATATAAAGTATTGAATTTTGGTGCCAACGCATTAGCAGGACTTGAATTTGGCCGTGTATTTCTCACAGCTAATTATAGCCGCGGGTTGAATGATTTTTACCAGGCAAAAGATTATACCGGCACCTTCAAACACCAGGTAATCGGTGCCACACTCGGTATCTTCCTGGGGCCGCAAACCGCCCCTGAAAAGAAAATAAAAGATAAAGACAAGGATGGCATTCCAGATGAGCAGGATGCCTGCCCGGATGATGCGGGACCAGCTGTTACCAAAGGCTGCCCGGATAAAGATGCAGACGGCATTCCTGATAAGGAAGATAAATGCATGGATGTGCCCGGTGTTCTTGCTTATAAAGGTTGCCCTGCTCCAAAGGATAAGGATGCAGATGGAATAACAGATGATCTTGATAAATGTCCTGATGTAGCCGGTGTGGCCAGGTATAATGGTTGCCCTGTTCCGGATTCAGATAATGATGGCGTGAATGATGATGATGATAAATGCCCGCAGGTAGTGGGCTTGGGACGATATGAAGGTTGTCCTGTACCGGATACCGATAGCGACGGAGTGAATGATGAAAATGACAAATGCCCGAAAGTACCGGGATTGAAAGAAAATAACGGCTGCCCTGCCATACAGAAAGAGATCGTCGAGAAAGTCAACTATGCCGCCAAACGCATCCAGTTTGAGTTTTCAAAAGCGAACCTGCTGAAATCCTCGTTCAAAGTGCTGGATGAAGTGGTAACGATCATGAAGCAAAACCCTGAATTGAAATTGTCGATCGAGGGGCACACCAGTGCGGATGCAAACTATAATGCCAACATACAATTATCACAAGACCGTGCCGATAATGTAAAAACTTATTTTGAATCAAAGGGAATAGACGCAGGCAGGCTTTCTGCTAAAGGTTTTGGGCCGTCTCAGCCGCTTAACAGCGGTAAGACGGAAGCTGAAAAAGCACAAAATCGTAGGGTTGAACTGAAACTAAGCAACTAAGTCCGTCAATCGTTCGTCAAAATTCTCCCAAAACCCCTGCTTTTGCCCAAAATGCAGGGGTTTAACATATGTAATTTGTATGAATGGTAATCATTACTTTTGACGCCTTTAGCAAATTTGTAATATTAAAAAAACGCAAATGACCAATTTATTGAAACGTACCTCTCTCCTAACGATCGGCGGATTGATGACATCTGCCCTGTTTGCCCAGGAAGTACCCAAAGGATGGCATATGCAGGATCCCAAAGCCAATGGCTATTACGGGATCAGCATTGACAAAGCCTATGAATTTCTTAAAGCAAAAAAAGTAAAAAGCAATACGGTGATCGTGGCGGTGATTGATTCCGGTATTGATACCACGCATGAAGACCTGAAACCTGTTTTATGGGTCAACAAAAAAGAGATCCCGGGTAATGGAATAGACGATGATAAGAATGGCTATATCGATGATATCAACGGCTGGAATTTTCTAGGAAGTAGTGATGGTAAACAAAACGTGGAAAAGGATTCATATGAAGCCGCCCGGGTTTATCACAAATACAAATCAAAATATGATGGCAAGAACGTGGATGCCGGCAAACTTTCTAAAGAAGAAAAGTTTGAATACGAAATGTGGAAACGTTCCAAAGAAGAAGTAGCCGGTGGTGATTCAAAAACAAGCTCCATGGAACTGGTGTTCCTGAAAAGAGCTTATACCAGCGCTACCAAAGCCGATACTATTTTACAAAAGGCGTTAGGTAAAGAAAAATATACCGGGAAAGACCTCGAAGCATTGAATTCAGATAATGCTGATGTAAAAAAGGCAAAAAATATGATCTATGGCCTGATGTCGGGTAACGATGCCACTGAATCAACTAACCAGGAATTCCTCGAAGGTTTTGGTGAGTATGTAGATAGCGAAATGAAAAAAGCAGAAGCGGCTGAAACAGCTCCTGAAAATTACAGGGGGAATATCGTGAAAGACAACTACAATGATTTCAACGATAAGTTCTACGGCAACAATAATGTATTTGTAAGTAATAAATCTGCCTTACACGGCACACACGTTTCCGGTATTATTGCTGCCGCAAGAGGTAATGGTAAAGGAATGGATGGTGTGGCAGATAATGTAAAGATCATGGCTCTCCGGGCAGTACCGGACGGTGATGAGCATGATAAAGATATTGCCCTGGCCATCCGCTATGCAGCTGATAATGGCGCACAGGTGATCAATATGAGTTTTGGTAAAGGCTTTTCCCCGGAAAAACAATGGGTGGATGATGCTGTGAAATATGCAGAAAGTAAAGGTGTATTACTGGTACATGCTGCCGGTAACGATGCGAAGAATATCGATACCAGTTTTAATTACCCTACACCTGTTTTCAATGATGGCAACAGAGCCGGTAACTGGATCACAGTTGGTGCCAGCGGCCCCAATAATGAAAATGGCAACAGCCTTACCGCTAATTTCTCTAATTATGGTAAACAGGAAGTGGATGTTTTTGCTCCCGGTGTAAAGATATATGCAACGGTGCCTGGTGGTAATACCTATCAGAATTTACAGGGAACCAGTATGGCTTCTCCGGTGGTAGCCGGGCTCGCAGCGCTGATCCTGCAATACTATCCTGCATTGAGTCCGCAACAGGTGAAAATGGTGATTGAAAAATCAGCACAAAAACCAGCCCTGAAAGTAAAGAATCCCGGTACTGGTGAAGAAGTGGATCTTTCTGATATCAGCCGTTCGGGTGGTGTGATCAATGCCTACGAAGCCCTGAAACTGGCTTCTACCTTAAAAGGAGAAAGAAATAAAAACACCAAAGCTGTTAAATCCACAGTCAAGCCAAAGAGAAAGGGATAAATTATTATTGGTATATAAATGAAAAGACTCCACATCACAGGAGTCTTTTTCATTTATTGTAATTATATCATTCGGTTATTCCACGGGGTTTACTACCACTTTACTCTCCAGCACGATCTTCCGGGTAATGTCTTCATCAGCTCCATTGGCCTGTACCAATTGCAATAAAATACTGGTAGCTTTCTCCGCCTGCTGGTAAGGAAATTGTTCTACGGATGCCAGCGGAGGATCATCCATATAACTGGTGATGGGCAGGTTGGCATAACTTACAAAGAAAATATCCTTATTGATCTTTAATCCTTCCTGGCGGGAAACTTTTGTCGCATCCAATGCTACATAATCATTGAACGCAATAATGGCGGCCGGTCTCACTTTTAGAGCCAGTAATTTCCTGACAGCTTCTTTGGTGGAAGGGCTGCTGAGATCGGTATGCACCACGTATGACTTGTCATATTCCAGCTTATTCTTCTTCAACCCTTCCTTATACCCTTCCAGCCGGTCTGAAGAACTTTGCATGGTATCCGGTCCATTGATAAATGCAATTTTTGTATGCCCTTGATTGACCAGCCAGTCTACCAGGTTCACCGAACTTTTTTTCAAACTACAGGATACCGTAAAGGCTTCCGCTGTTTCCGGAACCCGGTCAAAGAACACAACCGGGATATTATATTTTTTCAATTGATCAAAGTGCTCATAGTTATCGGTGTTCTTGGATAATGAAACGATCAACCCATCCACCCGGTGACGACGCATCGTATCCACTATCTGTTTTTCCCGTTCCACATCATCATGCGACTGACCGATCAGTACCGTGTAATTATTATGGGTGGCAATATCTTCTATCCCGTTAATGGCAATGGAGAAAAATTCTTCACCGAGGTTGGGCAAAATGACACCAATGGTCATCGTCTTTCCCTGCTTAAATGATATAGCTGCCTGGTTGGGTTCGTAGTTGAGGTCTTTCGCCAGCTTCTGCACCTGCATCTTGGTACGCAGACCAATACTGGGATGGTCATGCAAGGCTCTTGACACTGTAGAGACAGAGACATTCAATCGCTGGGCGATCTCTTTTATAGTAGCGGGTTTGCGGTCCATGCAGGGTCGCAAGGTAAGCACAAGCCCGGTAAAATGAAAGTCATTTGTGAGTAATGGCAGCACTAAAAAGAAATATTTTTTGAGGTGGCCATATCTTTTCGTAAATTCCATTAAACTAAAACGACGCCATATGAATAAAGTATCCTCCATCCTTGCCCGGAAAGGTACCTCTACTGCGAATGTCTCACCAGGCACCAGTGTATTGGAAGCATTGCGAATAATGGCTGAAAAAAATATCGGCTCCATGATGGTGATGGAAAATGGCAATTATCTCGGCCTGATCACCGAAAGAGATTACTCCCGCAAAGTGATACTGAAAGGAAAAAATTCTGCTGACACCAGTGTTTCTGAGATCATGTCGGCCGACCTTCCAACGGTTACCCCATCCGACAGCATTGATCATTGCATGGAATTAATGACAAAGAATAACATCCGCTACCTTCCCGTTTTTGAAAATGATAAACTGGCCGGCATCATCTCCATGAGTGATGTGGTCAAAGAAACCATATTAACACAGAAGGAAACCATCAACCATTTGCAGAACTATATCCGCAACAGCTGACTTACATACTCATTAAATACCAGCGAAACCCCGTAAGGTTTCGCTTTTTTATTATCCAACTGAATTCAAAAAAATCTATTTATCGGGTTCAGCCTCTTTCTCCTTCACCACCACCAGGTCCTTCATATCCACCTGCATCGGCAGCATACCAATTTTTACCACGGCCCTCTTCCCTCTCAGTTCTATCACTTCCCCCACCTGGTGATTGCGTTTCATTTTTACTTTATCGCCTATTTTGATATCACCTCCCACTTCTGCAAATTTTGAATCGATCTTTTTCTGCATCTTGCTCACCACTTTTTGTTCATTCTTTTTGAACAGCAGCCCTTCCATTTGTTTGATCACTTTATTCTTATTCTCTTCCTTGCGCCATTCGATCAGCAGCTGCTTCAGCTTTCGCTCCATATCTTTCAGGTAAGCGATCTTTTCTTCCGATACCCGGTTCTGCTCTTTTAATACTTCCACCTGCTGGCGATGCCGTTCCTTATCCATCACCTGCTGCATCTCTTTTTTTAACCGTTCATTCTCTTTGATCGTTTTGTTTAGCTCTGTTTCTTTCTTTTGCAGGTCACGCAGGTCCTGTTCAGTGCGGTTCAGTAATTTATCCAGCCTGAACTGGTCTTCATCCACCAATTCTTTTGCTTTTTTGATCAGCGATTTATCCAGGCCAATTCTTTCTGCAATGGAAAATGTATAAGAACTCCCCGGCTTACCAACGATAAGTTTGTATTGAGGCTGCAGGTTTTTTTCATCAAAAGCCATAGCACCGTTCAGGATACCGGCTGTTTTGCCCGCCATCACTTTCAGGTTCAGGTAATGCGTAGTCACAATACCGATCGCATGTTTGCGGGCCAGTTCCTGCATGATCACTTCAGCAAAGGCACCACCGAGATTGGGGTCACTGCCGCTTCCTAATTCATCAATAAAGAACAAGGTTCTGCCATTCGCATTTTCCATGAAGTGCTTCATGTGAATGAGATGGCTGCTGTAAGTACTCAGTTCAAACTCCAGGCTCTGCGTATCCCCGATATGGATCATCAGTTGCTTGAAAATACCAAACTGCGAAGAGGGATGCACCGGCACCAGCAGGCCACTCTGCACCATCATCTGCAGCAAGCCTACTGTTTTCATTGTGACTGTTTTCCCACCGGCATTAGGTCCGCTGATAACAAGTATGCGTTTATTTTCATCCAGGGTAAGCGTTACCGGTATGGTGGGCTTATTGCTGCGCTGGTTGTAGAGATATAATAAAGGATGATAGGCATTCACCAGGTGAATACCCGCCTTATCATGCACCACAGGAAACTCTCCTTTTATATCAGCCGCCAGCTTTGCCTTAGCCCTGATAAAATCATATTCCCCCACAATGCTGTGATAGGTTGACAGCAGCGCAGCATACACAGATAGTTTACCGGTTAATTCACGGAGGATGCGATACACTTCTTTTCGTTCATCATTCTCCAGTTCATGCACCTGGTTATTGAGCTCAATCGTTTCTTCCGGTTCAACGAACGCTGTTTTACGGCTGTCGCTTTCTCCATGCAGGATTCCTTTCACGGTTCTTTTCTGTTCTGCAAAAACAGCCACCACCCTTCGGCCACTCATAAAACTTTCTTCAATATCGGCGAGATAGCCCTGCTTGTTCAGTTTGGTAATGATCTTCTCAAACATCCGGCGGAGTTCATTGCGCTTGCGGTAAAGGCTCATCCGGATATTCTTGAGGTCTTCGGATGCATTATCCTTTACCTGCCCATAATCATCCAGCACCTCATCGATCATTTCGATGATCACTTTTTCATAGTACGTGTTTTCAATAACCTTTGCCATGGCATTGTATGCCTGTCTTCTTTCACTGTCGAACCAGCGGAATATTTTTTCGATACTCTCTGCGAGTTTACGTACCTGCATCAGTTGTTCACCTACCAATACAGCACCGAGGATGGATAATAGTTTTAATTCTTTGGCAAGGTTCAATATGTAATCATTAGGAAAGTAAATACTGTTGGTGACCAGTTGCCGGTATTCGTGGCTTTGCCGGAGTTCTGTGTCAATAAATTCTTTCCGGGTATGAATACGAAGGTTAGCTGCTTTGTTATGGGCATGCTCCGTCTGGCAATAATTCGCCAGCAGGTCTTTCACCTTATTAAACTCTAACTGTATATAGGCCGATTCGGGATATAACTTCATTTTTCTTCACCACACGGGTCATTTAATTAAGCCAGCAAATTTAGGCCTATTAACGGTTTCAGCAGGTACAGCGGTTCAATGTTTTTACAACCGGCTGAAGTCATTCCCGGCCCGGTTATTTTTTTTTATCTTCCGCCGAAACAGTTCATTTGAAACGGAGACTACGATATATGCGCCGCATCTGGTTGCGGCATGATCTTCCTGCAGGATTATCGGTGTTTTTTGTAGCACTTCCCCTGTGCCTGGGTATTGCGCTGGCATCGGGTGCACCACTCTATGCCGGCATTCTTTCCGGTATTATCGGCGGTATGGTCGTATCCGTGATCAGTAAATCGCAATTTGGTGTATCAGGCCCTGCGGCAGGACTTTCCCCCTTATTGGCAGCCGCTATTCTTTCGTATGGAGATTACAGGGTTTTTCTGCTGGTCGTTATTATTGCCGGTGTCTTCCAGTTGTTGTTAGGAGCATTAAAACTGGGCGTTATTGCCAATTATTTTCCTTCAGCGGTGATTAAAGGAATGCTTGCCGCTATTGGGATTATGCTGATTGCTAAACAAATTCCATTTGCCCTTGGATATGACCAGCCCGATTTCTGGCAAAGTGGCTTCATCAAAATTTTCTCTTCCAAAGATGTGACCGGTAATATCCGGAATTTTAATCTGCATATTGGAAGAGGCACGATCATCATTACCATGGTCTCATTGCTGATCATGATCTTGTGGCAACGGCCTTTTGCTAAAAAATGGAGAATAGTTCCGGCCCCGTTGGTGGCCGTACTGGCCGGTATTACGGTAAATTATATTTTCGGCTGGGTCACAACGGATCTTACATTAAAACCAACCCAGCTTGTCAATATACCTGCTAATATATTGGGAGAGATCGTCTTTCCTGATTTCTCTAAACTTTTTTCCTCCGCAACAATCTGGAAAGACGGCGTGATCGTTGGACTATTGGCTTCCTTAGAAACACTTCTCTGCGTGGAAGCAATTGATAAACTGGACCGGCATAATCGGATCACACCCGTGAACCGGGAACTGGCAGCACAGGGAATCGGTAATATAACCTGTGGCTTATTAGGTGCCATCCCTATTACAGCCGTGATCGTTCGGGGCGCAGCGAACATTGATGCTGGTGCAAGAACAAGGCTTTCTGCCTTCACGCATGGATTATTTTTATTACTGGCGGTGCTTTTTATTCCTTTTGCGTTGAATAAGATTCCCTATGCTGCATTGGCTGCTATTCTTTTAGTAACAGGTTATAACCTGACCAAACCCAAGTTGTATAAAAACATGTGGAGCCTGGGCACCAAGCAGTTTCTCCCCTTTGTCCTTACTATTGTCATTATCCTGGTGACAGATCTGCTGATTGGAGTTACAGCAGGTTTACTGCTTTCAGCTTTTTATATAATTAAGAACAATTTCAAGGCAGAATACAGGATCGATAAACGGAAAGTGCATGAGACAGAAATGTTTCATATCCGGCTGAATAGCAACGTGACCTTCCTGAATAAGGTAAAGCTGAAAGAGGCATTAGATAAAATCCCGGAATACTCCGTGCTGACCATTGATGGCAGCGACTGTCATTTTATTGACTACGACATCCTGGAGATCATCAGTGAATTTGAAAGCAAAGCCCATGACCGGCATATTGAAGTGCACCTGGAAGGTATTCAGAAAGTGAATGTAACGGCAATACACTAACTCATCTGTCCTTTTTCTCTTTGACCTGTAATTCTTCCCAGGGAGTGGTTCCATCTTTTTCTCTTGTAAATTCATACTTATCGGTTGCCTGTATTATAATTTCTGCAGTTGTATAGATCTTGCAACCGGGCATCAGGTGGCCACCAATGGTTTTGCCTGTACTATCACTGACGCTTAAATGGATATGGGAGCCATTGGTACTGACCGTACCCACCAGGCTTACTATTTCAAAATGTCCGCTGCCACTGCTGCCTTCCGGCTGGTTGGCAAACCGGAGCATGTAATCTGTCAGGCTCCCGGTGCAGGTAGCGATCCAGCCGGCATTGATCTGGTTCTCCTTTACCTGTTTTTCAATTCCTTCCTTCAGGTCCTCCCCGGGTTTCAGGCGAAAAGCATAGGTAGAAACAGTCTCTTTTTTCATAGCTGTGGTTTGACAAGCTGTTAATGCTGTAATTGTTAAACAAGTTATAACTAACCGGAACATAGATCGTTTTTAGTCAACCATCCGTAGATGGTATTGTTATATTGCAGGATGTTAATGATTACGAAAACAATCGATTCTCATGCAACTTACAAAACACCGGCTTGCTGTAATACTAAATTGCACGAAATTTATCATACGGATGAAAAATAAAACTCGAATAAACATGTTTTTCGCAACGGCAGTCATTAGCCTGGGAACTTTGCTCTCCTGTGCGCAAAAATCATCCCCTTCAACAAAGAATATGGATAACACAACAAATACAACTACACCCGCCGTCTTAACAACTGGTAAAACCGATACAGCCACATTTGCCAATGGATGCTTTTGGTGTACCGAAGCCATTTTTGAACAACTGGATGGTGTGATCAGTGCTGAATCAGGTTATACAGGCGGGCAAACAGAAAACCCAACGTATAAAGAAGTATGCAGTGGCGAAACCGGGCATGCAGAGTGCCTGCAGATCATTTATGATCCGGCAAAGATCAGTTTTGATGAGCTACTGGAAGTATTCTGGGAAACGCATGATCCCACCACACTGAACCGGCAGGGTGCCGATGTGGGAACCCAGTACCGCAGCGGGGTATTCTACCACAATGAAGAGCAAAAACAGAAAGCGGAAAAATATAAAATAGAATTAGACAAAAGTGGCGCTTTTGACCGGCCCATTGTTACCGAGATAACTCCCTTCACAAAATTCTATCCTGCTGAAAATTATCACCAGCAGTACTTTGAGAATAATGAGAATACGAACCCCTATTGTAAGATCGTTATCCGGCCTAAAATTGACAAGTTCAGAAAGGTTTTTAAGGATAAGCTGAAAAAGGATAATTAATATAAAAGACTGTGAAAAAATCACAGTCTTCTTTTTTTGTATCATTTCTGGTTTACTTTGTAAAAAAAGGAGTATGAAACGTTTTGCTATTCTTGTACTGCTGGCCGGTATAAGCATGTATGGACAGGCGCAAAAGACCATCTCTACCGTAAGCTTTCAACTCAGTTTCCCCCAGGGAGAATATAAATCAACCTACCCGGTAACCGGTGCCGGCATCAGGTGGAATATCATGCACCGGCCTTCCGCTGATATGCCGGTCAGTATCGGGGGTGAAATCGGGTTCCTGATCACCAGTTCCGACACTAAGTATTTTGACCTGTATACATTTGGTTTCTTCGACCGGTACCGTGTCACTGCCTCTAATAATGTTTTTTCACTGGCTTTTAAAGCACGGGCTGACATGGTGCCGCATGATAAGCCCGTCCAGCTGTTTTTGGATGGCACCATCGGAACCAATCTCTTTTTCTCCTCCGTTGATGCAGAAAGGGAAACTTTTTTTGGTAACAGCCAGTATGCCGGGGGAAATTCAACCAAAGGTTATTGGGCATTTATCTGGGGACCAGGTCTTGGTATTGAGATCCCGCTGGGAAAAGCAAAAGAAATTTGTTTGTCGTTAAAGACATCTTACCTGCTTGGTACGAATACAAAATACCTAACTGATCCTTATATTGATGATAACGGGAATGTTTTTTTTACAGAAAGAGAATCAAAAACAGATATGCTCGTTACGGAAGCCGGGGTACGCTTCGGGGTTTTTGGCAGGAAAAGAAACCACCGCTAAGAAAGCCGGGAAGGTAGTAAAAAACAAAAGGTGGGACAAACTCCCACCTTTTGTTTTGGGTACCATTCTGATCATGCAATTTGTTTTAGTTAAGTAGAGAATGGCTTTTCAGGAACTGGTTTCATTCATAGTAAAGGATTCGGTACACGGATTAAAAACGGGCTGACATAAGGATTTGGATTCATTTTACACAGGTAAGGTTAATGGCTGATGATCTTATTGTACAATTACTTTCTGACTGTATATCTTGCCGCCTTTTCTGACAACGATCACAAAATTTCCGCGGGCAGCAGTAAAATCGTTTACTGAAATGTTATTTTGGCCCTGTACCAGTACCACCGATTTACTATAAACCGATCTTCCTGAATAATCAACGATCTGCAGTTGGGCTGGCTCACTTCTGTCGGCATTGAATCTCGCCGTAAAACTGCTGCTGATAACCGATGGATAAACGTTCAGTTCCTGGCTATCATTTTCTGCGCCGGTTTTGAAAGCAAGTACAGAACTGTATTTGATCTCCCCGTTCTTACCTATCATTTTCAACCGATAGTTATAGTTTCCTTTAGAAACAGAATTATCATTATACGTTGTATGCTTTTCAAATGCATTTTCACCGGTATATTCAAAATCAGCGACAGCTGAATAGATACCAGTAGCAACAGCTCTTTCCAACAAACAACGATCCAGGCCTTCGGTAGTGGAGAAATCCCATTTGAATGCAATGCCGTTCCCGTTCCTGGTACCTTCAAAATTGATCAGGCTGGGTATAGCCAGTGGAAAAGGTGCATAATAGAATTTCTTGAAGTATAAACTTGCATAACGGGTACCGGTACTGGAGCTGTTATTGAAAGCACCAACCCGGTAGGTAAAAGAGGTTACGTTGGTATTGGTAACTGTGAACATCACTTCCTTGGCACTTGTATCCACCAATGCACCCCATAAAACACCTGTAACATTTGTACCCGTATAAGCTGTACCTGATTGAGAAATGCTAAGGTGACTGACAGTTGTATTAAAAGAGTAGGTACCACCTCCCATATCGATACGGTTATATTCCCTGAGGTTGTTGGGAGCTACGCCATCATCACCATCTATATCCAGCCCTGATACGTCAACAAAAGGCTGGCTGGCTGCAGTCGAAGTGCCCGTGAGTACAAATGTGATCAGGAAATCAATATATCCGTTGGTGTTAGCATTGACCCTGTATTCGGGTTGAAAGGCCTCGCCATAACCATCAATAGTTCTGTCAATATTCCGCAGGGCAATACCCGCAGACATATTTGTAATCTGCACCAGCGCATCATAGCCGGTAGTAACATTGGGAAATCTGTAAACAGCATTGACTGCCTTATCAGTTCCTGATACTAACGAAGGACTTTGAAATTTGTAGATTGGGGCCTGGGCAGAAGCATTGCCGGTGAGAACCAGGCTTGCAAGAAAACACAGAATAAGGCTGTTTACACGACGTGTAAAGATCGCTTTCATGGTACGAATTTTTTGACAGGTATTAGGACTTGTTAGGGCTGATCGAAGGATAGTGGCTAATCGTAAAACTACTAAAACTGCTTTTCTAAGGATTTCCCGGATTTATCTTTTCAATTTCCCAACCAGTATGTATCATTTTTACCAGTTGAGAAATCAAAAATATATTCCATATCTGGTATATGCAAGCCCAGCAAGGGTTTCAGCCGAATTGACCTTAAATATCAACCTGCATTTCAAGTGATTACACCTAAAAAAATATTCGGAAAATACTATAAAAAATGTCGGTTTTTACGAAAAAAGACAGTTGAAATACTATTTAGACTGTTGAAAATACCTGTAAATTTCCCTCTTTATTATGGTTCTTCCAGCTATCTCAAATGGACAAAACAGTCCTGAAAACATGTAAAGCTTTCACCCTCTTTTAACGGCAACGGAGTCCTGTATCCGAACTGCTTTTAATATCTTATACAATAAACCACAACACATGAGAAACTATACATTTTACTTTTTATCCTGCTTTCTTCTTCACCCGGCACTCTTTCACAGCCAGTCTCTGGCCGCAATAGACACCAGCAAATACAGGATCAACCTGCCTGCCCATTTTAAGTCCGGTAATAAAGCCTGGCGCATACTGGATGAAAAGCTCCCGCTTGTCTGCGAAGAATTAAAGGGAAAAGAGCTTTGCGGGGATGATTGTAACCCCGCCTATAATATTGATTTCACAATGTCTGCGCCTGTCGTGCTGGATTACTATGCTCAACGTATTGCCGGAACTAACTACGATATTATTACCCTGTATACATTTGAATGCTCCTTATTTTTAAAAAACAATGCCGGGGAAATCGTTACACGGATCATTCTCGTTGATACAAATGATGTGTTCAAAATAGCTAACAAAGCCAGTATTGCTGAATTCCTGGTCCCGCCACCGCCCAATAAGATTTCGCTGCAAAAAAATGCTTCCGGGCAACCAGAAGTGGTGGTGGCAGCAAACCTCAACAACGCACCTGCCACTTCCGTGTTCAGATCAGAGGGAAGTTATGGAGGCATAGAAACACCTTACTCTTATATCAATAAGAACAAAGAGAAGTTAGCGCCTAAGGAAAAAGATCAGCTGGCAGTTATTGATCAGCGGATCAAAGCTCTCGACCAATAAAATGCCCTATTCCTTTAGCTTGACTTTCCTTAGTTCAAGCAGGTTGAGAGCATTAGGATAAAAACCTGTTACATTAGTTTGCACAAGATGTACTGCTTTATCATACCACAAAGGAACAATCGGTGCATCATTGATCATGACCTGGTCAGCCTGCTGGTAAAGCCTGAGCCGTAATGAATCATTTTCTTCAGTCAATGCCTGTTCAAATAAAGCATCAAACCTTGGGTTATTATATCGTGTATAGTTAGGTGGTGCCGGATTCTTTGAATAGAAAACAGATAAATAATTCTCCGCATCCGGGTAATCGGCGATCCAGCTGCCCCTGAAGAATAGAGCCCTTGAATTAGAGGTCATTTCGAGTAACAACGATTTTTGAACCACATCCACCTGCACGGGTATACCCGCTTCGTCTAATTGTTTGGCGATAAAATTGGCCATGTCGGCATAGATGGGAACTGTCAGCAATTTAACAACAGGTAAATTTTTACCATCCGGGAAACCCGCCTCTGCCAGCAAACGACGGCTCATGGCAGGATCATAATAATATCCTTTTACGGCAGCGGTATCAAATGACGGCAGCCCCATCGGAACAAATCCAGATTCAGCGGCGGTACCTAATGAATTCCGCAAATACAATATCATCTTCCTCCTGTCAAAACCATAGTTGATCGCCTGCCTGATCTTTTTGCTTTTAAGCGGTGAGTTCTTAAGTATTTCATTGGTTGAATCGAATAATATTCCGAGGTACTCGGTATTCAGGTATGGACTTGTATGCAGCCTGATCTTACCTTCCCAGTCTTTCTTTAACACCCCCTTTTTGGTAAGCACTTCATCTTTAAAAGATGGATCGATATCATTGATAAACTCCAGTTTGTTTTGCCTGAACAGTAAAAACTCGGTGGCCTTACTATCGAAGAAAGTGATTTTTATCCCATCAAGGTAAGGCAGCCGGTTACCTGCACTGTCTCTCTCAAAATAGTTTTTGTTTTTGGTCATCACCAATGCCTGTCCTTCCACCCAGGCCACGAACTGAAAAGGGCCTGTACCTACAGGATGCCGGCGAAAATCACTCCCGTATTTTTCCACGGCTTCCTTAGCAACAATGGAACAATACTGCATAGATAAAATGCCGAGCACAGGATTATAGGGTCGCACCAGTTTTAGCTGAAAGGTTGAATCATTAAGGGCTTTAAAAGGTTGCAGTGAATCCACTTTCCGGTTAAATATCCAGGCACCGGGGCTGGCAATATTCTTATCAATGATCCGGTACAAGCTATATTCAATATCAGTTGCCAACAGCTTTCTGCCTTTCCCATCCGGGAAACATGCATCATCGTGAAAGAAAACATCATCTCTTATATGAAAGGTATAAACAAGCCGGTCATCCGATATTTCCCAGCTTTTTGCCAGCGAAGGGACTATTTGCAGTTGCTTGTCCACTTCCACCAGGGTATTATAGAGCTGGTGCGCCGGCCACATAATGGACTGGTTCTTGGCAAATGCCGGATCAAGGGAGGCAATGCCTGTTTGTTCATTATAATGGAACACTTTTTTATCACTGTGCTTTTTACCGCCGCAGGATACCAGGCATAAAGAGAGGATGAAATAAAGTGGAAAATATTTTGTTAAACGGTTCATTCCTTAAATATAGGCAGACTAAATTAGCAAACTAAAGCAAACATATCACATGAAAAGGTTGGTTAGTTATCTCATATTACTGAACCTGGTATTGCAAAATTCCTATGCCCAGCCTTTGCAAAAGAAAATAGGTTTTACAAGACAGGATACGCTGAGAGGCAGTATAACCCCGGAGAGAGCCTGGTGGAATGTATTGCACTATAACATCAATATCGATGTGAATATTGAAAAGAAAGAGATCACAGGTTATAATCAGCTGACATTTGATGTAGTTCAGGCCGGGAAGAACAAAGTAATGCAGATCGATCTGCAGGAACCGATGATTATTGAAAAAGTAACAGATGGCAGTATTTCGTATCCCTTCAAAAGAGAAGGTAATGTATACTGGGTCAATTTTGGAGAAAAGGATTTTGCTGCTGAAAAAGGGAAAAGAACGAATAGTATTTATATTTATTTCAAAGGAAATCCGAAAGTAGCAGTCAACCCGCCCTGGGATGGTGGCTGGATCTGGACCAAAGATGCAAAAGGCCGTCCATGGATAACTGTTGCCTGCCAGGGATTGGGTGCCAGTGTATGGTATCCCTGTAAAGACTACCAGGGCGATGAACCGGAAGAAGGAGCCCTTATAAATGTAACCGTACCGTCAAACCTGGTTGCAGTTGCCAATGGCCGTGAAGGCCCTCCCGGTGAAGAAAGAAATGGAAAAAAGAATTATTCCTGGAGAGTCACCAGTCCCATCAACAATTACAACATCGTGCCTTATATTGGCCACTATGTAAAATTCAGTGAAGTATATAAGGGTGAAAAAGACCTTCTTTCCTGCGATTATTGGGTACTCGACTACGATCTTGAAAAAGCAAAGAAACAATTTGGAAGAGACGTAAAACGAATGCTGAAAGCTTTTGAATACTGGTTTGGCCCCTATCCTTTTTATGAAGATGGTTACAAACTGGTAGAATCGCCCCACCTGGGTATGGAACACCAGAGCGCCGTTGCCTATGGCAATCATTTCCAGGATGGCTATTTGGGCATGGATCTTAGTGGCAGCGGCTGGGGAAAGAAATGGGATTATATCATCATCCACGAAAGCGGTCACGAATGGTTTGCCAATAATATTACCACGAACGATATCGCCGACATGTGGATACATGAAGGTTTTACTATGTATTCGGAAGTTTTATTCATTGAATACTATTATGGCAAAAAAGCAGGGGATGAATATTGCCTCGGCATCCGTAATAATATAAAAAACGATATATCATTGATCGGGCCTTATGGCGTGAACCAGGAGGGAAGCGGCGATATGTATAATAAAGGTGCCAACCTGCTGCATACTATCCGGCAGGTGATCAACAATGATGAATTATTCAGAACTATTTTAAGAGGCCTGAACAAAGATTTCTATCACAAAACGGTTGATTCGAAAGATGTAGAGGAGTATTTTTCTAAAAAATCCGGGAAAGATCTTTCTACAATTTTTGACCAGTACTTACGGACTACCAAAATCCCTGTACTGGAATATAAGCTGTCTGATAAAGCAATCTCTTATCGCTGGACAAATTGTATTGATGGTTTTAATATGCCTTTAAAAATAAGAGATCAAAAAGGTGAAATAGGGTTATCTCCCACCACCACCTGGCAAACAAAAAAACTGGCAACTGTAAACCCGGCATCAGTGCCTGAGTTTGATAATCTTTTTTATATTACTACAAAACAAATAAGCCAGTGACCTCACCATCCAAAAGACCCTTGGATATTGCTTATTGCCTATTGACCATTCAATCCTGACCAGTATCTTTACCACATGAGCACCATCCGCAGGCAAAGTATTATTTCTTCAACAGTGATCTATATAGGTTTTGCTGTCGGCTTGCTCAATACTTATTTTTTTACTAAGGAGGGCCTTTTTACAGAAGCGGAATATGGACTAACCAGCATATTTATTGCTATCGCTACCATGATGTATGTGTTTGCCATGATGGCTACCCCTTCCTATATTTTTAAATTCTACCATTATTATAACGATCACTTGCCGCCAAGTAAAAATGATATGATCACCTGGTCACTATTGGTCAGCCTGTTTGGTTTTTTACTGGTGATGATCGCAGGCTGGTTCTTCAAAGACATCGTGATCCGGAAATTTGGTGAGAAGTCTCCCATACTCCTCACCTATTACTATTGGATATTCCCGATGGGATTAGGCCTCACAATTTATTCAGTCCTGGAAGCCTATGCATGGAACCTGGGTAAGTCAGTGCTGACCAGTTTTTTAAAAGAAGTGCAATGGAGATTACTGACCACCGTTTTGATCATTTTAATGATCACCGGCATCATTAAAGATTTTTCTCTTTTTATCAAACTCTATGCATTCACCTACCCCGCTATAGCACTCACACTTTTTATTTATCTGGTTGCTACCAAAAAGATTCATTTTACATTTACCGTCAGCAAGGTCAGCCGTCGTTATTTCGGAAAAATTCTGCGGCTCTGCTTGTTTGTGTATTCGGGCACTCTCATCTTTACCCTCTCCCAGGTTTTTGACACATTAGTATTAGCTGTTAAAAGCGGGGCCGATGTCGCAGGCATATTTGCTTTAGCGCAGATCATGGGAAGTGTGATACAGGCACCGCAGCGGGGAATTGTAGCTGCTTCTATTTCTCATTTGTCTAAGGCCTGGAAAGAAAAGAACATGGACCTGCTCCAAAGAGTTTACCAGCGTTCTTCTATCAATCAACTGATCTTTGCTTCCGGCCTTTTTATATTGATTACCCTAAATTACAACGAGGCCATTCTCACTTTTCACCTGAAAGAAACCTACCTGGCAGGATTCAGTGCTTTTATTTTGTTGGGATTAATGCGGATCGTGGATATGGGCACCGGTGTCAACGCCCAGATCATTTCCACCTCTAATTACTGGAAGTTTGAGCTGATCAGTGGTGTCATCCTCTTAGCGTTAATGCTGCCACTCACCTATTTTCTTACCATCAAATATGCCCTGATAGGGCCTGCTATCGCCAATTTGATATCTATCACCATTTATAATATCGTCCGCATTGTTTTCCTCTGGAAGAAATTCAGGTTATTCCCGTTCACTATTCAGTCACTCTATACCATTTTATTGGCTGCCAGTTCCTTTGCTATTTGTTATTATGCATTTATAACCCTCCATGGGTTTGCAGGTTTGTTTGCCCGCAGTATTGCATTCATTGCGCTGTATAGTGCTGGCGCTATTTACTTGAATCTTTCACCAGACATTCAACCGGTCTGGTACACTATTCAAAAAAGATTGGGAATCAAAAAAGATTAATTAGCCGCAGAAAGACTGGCTTCACTGTTTTCCAAACGACCGGCACCAATGAAACGTTGCAGGTAATACGGTTCAAACATATCACTAATGGTCACTCCTTGTGATACAGAAGCATGAACGAATTTGTTATTCTGAAGGTAGATGCCCACATGCGAAACACCACCCCTTGTGTTAAAGAAGAGCAGGTCGCCTTCTTTTAACTCAGTTCTTGAAATAAGTTTGGCAACACGGTATTGCTCCCGGGCAGTGCGGGGAATAGCCAATCCAAAAGCACCGGCGATAACCGACTGAACAAATGCAGAGCAATCAACTCCTTTCTTGGTAGTACCACCCATACGATACCGGGTACCGTACCATTCATCTATCTTTTCCAGTAAAACATGATTTTGTAATTGCTCCACTTCCGTATTCAGCAGCACAGAATATTTCAATTGGAGAGAGGAGGCACTTTCGATAACAGAAGAACGGTCTCCAAAGAATGAAGGGGCAGGTTCAGGGGTTGTTTCTACTACAGAAATTCTTCTTGTTGTTCCCGTTTCCTTTTTGGCCGGTACAGGCTCTGAAGCAATCGGTTCTGTTGTTGCTGTCAGGGCAATATTGTCGATAAATTTGGGTGAAGCCTTAGTAGAATGAGTTGAACGAGCCTGGTCATTATTGGTTACGGAAGAAGAGTTTACCTGCTTATTACTGGTAAAATTCAGGGGCTTAAGACTGGAACAACTGGCCAGTAAAAAGATGATCGATATTGCAGGTAAAATGTTCTTAACCATTACTCTCTGATTTTTCAGGATGAATTCAGCGGGCAGGAAACAAAAACCTTGCCTTGATCTGGCAGGCTTGCAAAAATATAGGATAAAGCCCGAAATTTACCCGGATTAATAAACGGATTTTGGATGATTTAATTGCCCTGGAAACTAAGTCGCTGTTTGCAAGCGGTTTAGGGTTTCCCACAGGCTGTGTATATTGAGCCGGGTCAACCAGTGGCCAATTGCTCTTTATTGATTATTATTGACATATGACGATGCAATTACTCTTATCCTACATCAGTTTTTTATACCTCAGCACAGGTTGCCAGGAAGCATCCACCGCTGAAAAAACAATTACCGACAGCCTGCCTGTTATAACGGTTAAAAAGCAGCCTGTTCGTGATACCATACCGGCGCCAGTAGTACTGAAGCCCTATTCTTCATTAGTGTATGAAAAAACAGAGTTATTAGCCGCTGCCCCCGGTACCAAATCAGTACTTTTTAATACCTCGGGCTCAAAGCTCTATGCCATGAACCTGGAAGGTATGAGTGTTTATGAATTTGACCAACCCAGCCGTAAAATAACCCGTGAATTCAAATTCAAACCGAATAAGGGAACCGGCTGGGACTATGTGAAAGAAAAACCGATCGCTTCTTTCCAGGAAAAACCAGTGGAAGCCTGTTTCAGTCATGATGATAAAATTTTATGGGTATCCCTGCATAATGCAGAAGGCATCGTACCTATCCGGGTTGATTCTATCGAAACTAACCGGAAACCCGATTCCATCAAACATGCGGTGAAGAAAGTAACAGTGGTCTATCCCGGCAACAGCAAAAAAGATTCCTTTGATGTTCCCCTGATCAAAACGGGTAAAACCCCAAAGATCATATCCAAAACTGCCGACAGCAAATATTTGTTGGTGAGCAACTGGCATTCCTATAATGTAAGTGTGCTGGAAATGAATAAGGACATTTATCCTTATGGAAAGATCATCAGTACTATCCCTGTATCCTCCATTCCAAGAGGCATTGCAGTGGATGATAAAAACAATAAATCCTATGTAGCCATTATGGGCGGAGCCAGCATTTCAGTTATCAATAATTCGGCATGGATGAAAGAAGAGGATATAGCAGTGGCTTCTAACCCCCGTCATATTGTGATGGACAGCAGCCAGCGGATCTTTGTATCATATAACAGGCTGGCGAAGATTGCCTGTATTGATGCGGTAACCGGGAATACCTTGTTCAGCGCATCCACACATGCTCAACCCCGGACCATCATATTGTCAAAAAATCACAAGTTCTTATTTGTAACCTGCTACAGCAGCGATTTTGTGGATGTTTATAAAGTAAATGACAGCAATTTTGAACAGATCGCCTCGCTTCCCTGCAAGGGACACCCGGTGGGTGTGGATATATTCGAGAATAATGACAAACTGGAAGCCTGGGTCTGCAGCTATTCCAATGGCTCCATCAGCGTATTTAGTTTTAAAAAGAAATGAACATCGGATTTTCGTGGCTAAAAGAATCGGAAATTTGCTCCTCCCCTTATCCTGACTATTGACTATTGACTATTGACTATTGACTATTGACTATTGACTATTGACTATTGACTATGAAGTTTTCTCACCTACACGTACACACCCAATATTCCCTGCTTGACGGAGCTGCCTCCATACAAAATCTTTACAAGAAAGCGATAGCCGACGGAATGCCGGCACTGGCCATCAGTGATCATGGCAATATGTTTGGTGTTTTTGACTTTGTGGCCGAAGCCTATAAACACAAGGATGAGAACGGGAAAGTAAAAGTAAAGCCCATTGTCGGCTGTGAATTTTATATTACGGCCAACCGTCACCAGAAAACATTTACCAAAGAACAAAAAGACAAACGCTTCCACCAGATTTTACTGGCAAAGAATGAACAGGGATATAAAAACCTGGTGAAGCTGACTTCGTTGGGTTTTATTGAAGGGCTGTACAGCAAATATCCCCGGATAGATAAAGAACTGATCGTTCAATACCATGAAGGATTGATCGCCACTACCTGTTGCCTTGGTGCATCTGTACCACAGGCTATTTTAAAACATGGTGAAGAAGAAGGTGAGAACGAATTCAAATGGTGGCTGAATATTTTCCAGCAGGATTTTTATGTGGAATTACAGCGTCACGGCATGGCCGAGCAGGATAAAGTGAACCTGGTGCTGATCAAACTCGCAAGAAAATACAATGTAAAAATCATTGCCAGTAATGATTCACACTACGTGGAGCAAAGTGATTTCAATGCCCATGATATTTTACTTTGTATCAATACCGGCGAAAAGATCACCACTCCTGCCCTTCGTGATTTTGTGGATGATGATGTGAATGTAAAGGACAAACGTTTTGCCTTTCCCAACGACCAGTTCTATTTCAAGACCACGGAGGAAATGAGCAAGGTCTTTCATGACCTGCCCGAAGCATTGGATAATACCAACGAGATCGTTGATAAAGTTGACCTGCTGAATTTAAAAAGAGAGATACTACTTCCCTTCTTCCAGGTACCCAAAGAATTTTCTTCACAGGATGAATACCTGGAACACCTGACCTGGGAAGGTGCCAAAAGAAGGTACAATGAAATAACGCCGGAGATCGATGAACGGATCCGTTTTGAATTGTTCACCATCAAAACAATGGGCTTTGCCGGTTACTTCCTGATCGTGAGTGATTTCATTCGTGCCGGCCGTGATATCGGCGTATTCATCGGGCCTGGCCGTGGTTCTGCCGCAGGTTCCGTCGTTGCATTCTGTACAGGTATTACCAGCATTGACCCCATCAAATACAATTTGCTGTTTGAAAGGTTTCTGAATCCTGACCGTAAGTCAATGCCCGATATCGACACTGACTTTGATGATGAAGGACGACAAAAAGTAATTGATTACGTTGTTGACAAATATGGCAAAAACCAGGTGGCACAGATCATCACTTATGGCACCATGGCCGCCAAGATGAGTATCAAAGACGTGGCAAGGGTAATGGATCTTCCATTGGCAGAATCCAATGCATTAGCGAAAATGGTACCGGATCGTCCGGGTATTGAATTGCGCAGGGTGCTGCATGCCCCGATGAAAACAAAGGACGGTGAAAAATCATTGGAAGAAAAAGACGGGCTTAGTGCAGATGACCTGGAAACGGTAAAGAAACTCAGGGAAATTTATGACCAGTTAAATTTACCGGCGAGTAAAGTATTACACGAAGCAGAACGACTTGAAGGTTCAGTTCGCAATACCGGTATCCATGCAGCGGGCATCATCATTGCTCCGAGAGATCTTACCGATTTGATCCCGGTGGCCATTGCAAAAGACTCACCGTTGTGGGTAACGCAGATAGAAGGTAATGTGATCGAAGAAGCCGGTGTAATCAAGATGGACTTTTTGGGTTTAAAGACCCTTACCATTATTAAAAATGCCTTGCAACTGATCAAACTGAATCATGGTGTAACAATTGACATCGAAACCATACCGCTGGATGATCAAAAAACATTCGAACTCTACCAGCACGGATCGACTATTGGTACTTTCCAGTTTGAAAGCCCCGGCATGCAGAAATATTTACGGGAACTGAAACCGGATAAATTCGGGGACCTCATTGCAATGAACGCTTTGTATCGCCCCGGACCTATTGCGTATATACCCAACTATATTGACCGTAAACATGGCAGGGAACCTATCTCCTACGATCTGCCCGAAATGACCGAGATCCTGGAAGAAACCTATGGTATCACCGTGTACCAGGAACAGGTCATGTTGCTGGCACAAAAACTCGCCGGTTTCAGTAAAGGTGATGCGGATGTGTTGCGGAAAGCAATGGGTAAAAAGCAAAAGTCGGTGCTGGATAAAATGAAAGCACAATTTATCAAAGGGGCGACGGATAAATTATTACCGGCAGAACGATTAGAAAAAATATGGACAGACTGGGAAGCTTTCGCCCAATATGCGTTCAATAAATCGCACTCCACCTGTTATGCATTTGTAGCCTACCAGACTGCTTATTTAAAAGCCCATTACCCGGCTGAATATATGTCGGCAGTATTGAACAACGCAGGCGCCATCGAGAAGATCACTTTCTTTATGGAAGAATGTAAGCGGATGGGCATTAAAGTACTTGGGCCTGATATCAATGAATCACTGAAAGGATTTGCAGTGAATGATAAAGGAGAAATCCGTTTTGGTCTCGGTGGATTAAAAGGTGTGGGAGAAGCTGCCGTGGAAAGTATTATTGCTGAACGGCAAAAAGGCGGTCCTTATACCGATATATTTAATTTCATCAAACGCATCAACCAGCGTACCGTCAATAAGAAAACATTAGAAAGCCTTGCCTATGCAGGCGGCTTTGACCTGTTTACTGATTTTCACCGGGCACAATATTTTAATATCCCCGAAGGTGAAACAGCTACTGGTTTGGAAAGAGTCATCAAATACGGGCAGATCATTTCCACGCAAAATGCCACCACCACCAATACCTTGTTTGGCGACCTGCCCATCAGTATGGAAATACCGCCGCCCCGGTTGCCCGCCTGTGAACCCTGGTCACTCACCAGGCAATTAGACCATGAAAAAGAAGTGACCGGTATGTTCCTTAGTGGACATCCATTGGACAATTATCGTTTTGAAATTTATCATTATAACACTACTACTATTTTTGATTTCAATGAATTCCGGGATAGTATAACCTTGCAACCTAACCCCGGCCGTATGTTCCGCATCATTGGTTTGGTGGCAGATGCACAACACCGGGTAGCCCGCAGCGGCAATAAATTCGGTACCTATGTGATAGAAGATTATTCCGGCAAAATGGAGTTCCCTTTGTTCAGCGAAGACTACCTGAAACTATCACCGTTTTTACAATTGGGAAGTACGGTTTATATCACCGGTTTCTTAAAACAACGTTACAATAAAGCGGAATATGAATTCAAAGTGCAGCAGGTATCACTGGCAGAAACCTTAAAGAGGACACTCACCCGGCAGGTAAATATCCATGTTCATCCTAAAGATATCAGCGAGGATATGATCAAATTCGTGGAAAAGAATATGCGAAATTTCCCGGGCTCCGCTTCTTTACGGTTTATTGTGGCTGAGCCAAGGAACAAGCTAAAGATCAGCTTAGTAAATACCAACAGCGGCTTTGAAATGAACGATGAAATGATCCAGTTCCTGCAGCAAAAACCGGAGCTGGAAGTGCAGGTGTTAACGAATTGATAAGTAAGACATTTTAGCAGTTATGTCAGCAAACAGGCAGAAGATTTTGTCAAGTTTTACACAACTTTGTGCCATCACTGCATGTTATTCTTAACGGGCTTAAATTTGCAATCCCTTTCTTGTAATAAAGAACAAAAATTAAAAAAAGTAAATACAATGGCAAAAGAATTCAATGATTCCAATTTCCAGTCAGATGTACTGGCTTCTGAAAAACTGACCGTAGTGGATTTCTGGGCAGAATGGTGCGGACCCTGCCGTGCTATCGGGCCGGTTATTGAAGAACTGAGCAAAGAGTATGATGGCAAAGTGAATATTGGTAAAGTGAACGTGGACAACAACCCGCAGGTGTCTATGAACTATGGCATTACATCTATTCCTGCTATCCTTTTCATCAAAGGTGGCCAGGTGGTTGACAAATTAGTGGGTGCACAACCCAAAGGAAACTTTGTAAAGAAAATTGAAGCGCATATCTAAGCTTTGCTTTTATAAAATTGAAAACCCATTCTTACGAATGGGTTTTTTTTATTCAGTACCAATGACAAGCTGGTCTTTTATCAATGTGTCACTGTTTGCATTTCTTTTGGATTATGTTTATACTTAAACACCAGCAGGAACAATACTGCGATCACCAGGGCATACCCGGCAAAACTGAACCATATATTAGGCCAGTCTTTGCTGCCGGCAGCATCCGTAAAATGATCAACGATCCGGCCGGCAAAAATTCCTCCGAGGATAGCACCCAGCCCGTTGGTCATTAACATGAATAAACCCTGTGCACTGGCCCGGATGCCGGGTTTCGCTTCACGGTCTACAAACAAAGAACCCGAGATATTAAAGAAGTCGAAAGCCATTCCGTAGACGATCATCGAAAGAATAAGCAACGATAATCCTGAACCAGGGTTACCCACACCAAACAAACCAAAACGAAGTACCCAGGCGATCATACTGATCAGCATCACCTGTTTGATGCCAAAACGTTTCAGGAAGAAAGGGATCGCCAGGATGAATAAGGTTTCTGATATCTGCGAAAGTGATATCAATATATTGCTGTGCTTCACCGCAAAACTATCTGCGTATTCCGGAACCTTTCCAAAGTCACCCAGAAAAGGATTACCAAACATATTGGTGATCTGTAAAGCAGCCCCCAGGAACATCGCAAATAAGAAGAACTTCGCCATCATCGGGCTTTTGAATAACTGGAAAGCATCCAGCCCGAGACGGGTGGCAAATGATTTTTTTTCTGTTGATGAACTTACTTCCACCCTTGGCAGGGTAAAACAATATAACCCGGTACAAACACCTGCAACAGCAGCAAAATAGAACTGGCTGTTGTTCTGTGTCCAGCCCAGCAGGTCAACGGCCCACTCTGCCACAATGAAACCAACGGTTCCCCATACACGGATAGGCGCAAATGATTTTTGTACATCCAGGTTGCTATTGCTTAACAAAGAATATGAAACGGTATTACTTAGCCCGATGGTTGGCATATAAAAACAACTTACAAAGAAGATGGCCCAGTACATATCGCCTGCATTGGTTACTGTACTGGCATAATACAATCCTGCACCGCCAATGATATGACAAATGCCCAATACGATCTCGGCCCTGATATATTTATCCGCCAGAATGCCCATCAGCGCCGGCATGAACAAAGAAGCCCAACCCATCGTTCCATAGGTATTCCCAACTTTTGAACCCAATTCCGGGTCAACCGGATTATTAAAATTGGCAAACATATAGCCTCCGAGAGAAATAAGCCAGATACCCCAAACGAAGAATTGTAAAAAGCTTAAACCGGTGAGCCTGTACTTTAAATTCATATCGCAGTTTTTGAATTTGTAATCAACGGGGAAGATAAGGATTTTAGGGTTTTGAAACATACAGCCCGGAAGCCCTGGCAACCCTCAATTTCCTGTTTCAAATCTTTTGGCCCGGAGTCGTAACTTTGCTCCCAGTTAATTGTTGCTGACTTATGATCACTACTACCGAAACCTCCGCCGATCTTCAACTTATAGCTGATAAAGTAAAAGCCGGTCAACGGATCACTGACCAGGATGCATTGTTATTATTTGAAAAAGCAAGTCTTGGTTTTGTCGGTGCACTGGCCAACAGCATCCGAGAAAAAATGCATGGAGACACTACTTATTTCAACCGCAATTTTCATATCGAGCCCACCAATGTCTGTGTGTTCAGTTGCAATTTCTGTTCATACAGCAAGCTCTATGCAAAAAGAGAAGAAGGCTGGGAACTCAGCATCGACCAGATGTTGCACATGGTGAAGAAATACGATGGGAAACCGGTCACAGAAGTGCATATCGTTGGCGGGGTGCACCCGAAAATGGACCTGCAATTTTTTGCCGATCTGTTAAAAGCCATCAAAGCCCATCGGCCTGACCTGCATATCAAAGCCTTTACTGCCGTGGAATATGATTATATGTTCCGCAAGGCAAAGATGACAGCCGAAGAAGGGTTGAAATTTTTGATCGAAGCCGGGTTGGACAGTATACCCGGTGGCGGTGCCGAAATTTTTCACCCGGAAATAAGAGAAAAGATATGTGCCGATAAAGTGGATGCCGATGGCTGGCTAGCCATTCATGAAGCAGCCCACAAACTGGGGCTGCATTCCAATGCCACCATGCTCTACGGGCATATTGAGAAAATGGAACACAGGGTAGATCATATGAGAAGACTCCGGGAGCTGCAGGACCGCACCAAAGGTTTCAACACCTTCATCCCGCTGAAATTCCGCAACAAGGATAATGATATGAGTTATGTACCGGAAAGTTCTGTGGTGGAAGACATGAAAATGTATGCTATTGCCCGTATCTATTTAGATAATTTCCCGCACCTGAAAGCCTACTGGCCGATGCTGGGAAGACAAAATGCACAACTCACTCTTTCTTTTGGCGTGGATGATATTGACGGCACCATTGATGATACCACGAAGATCTACAGCATGGCCGGTTCCGAAGAACAAAACCCTTCGATGAATACGGCTGAATTGGTAACACTCATCAAACAGGCCAAACGAAAACCAATAGAAAGAGGAACACTGTATAATGTGATCAATGATTACAGTGTGATTGATATAAAGGAAGTGAATGCGGAATTGAATTAACACTCTGGCAAACTAAGCGGTACATTCACCGCCAACCCGCCATCCGCAGTTTCCTTATACTTGCTGTTCATATCAAGTGCCGTATCCCACATGGTTTTGATCACACTGTCCAGCGATACTTTGGCATAATCAGGTGAACTTTGCAAGGCTAATTGCGAAGCCGTGATCGCTTTGATGGCTCCCATCGTGTTTCTTTCAATACAGGGCACCTGCACCAGGCCGCCAATAGGATCACAGGTCAGTCCCAAATGATGCTCCATGGCAATTTCTGCCGCCATCATCGACTGTCGTTGGGTGCCGCCCATACATTCCGTTAATGCCGCCGCCGCCATGGCGGATGATACACCGATCTCTGCCTGGCAGCCACCCATCGCAGCAGAAATAGTAGCTCCTTTCTTAAAGATGCTCCCGATCTCGGAAGCTGTTAGTAAAAAATTAATCATCTTCTCTTCGATATTTCCATCGCAGAACACCACATAATATTGTAACACGGCCGGGATGACACCCGCAGCACCATTGGTCGGTGCGGTGACCACCCTTCCGAAAGAAGCATTCTCTTCATTCACTGCTAAGGCGAAACAACTGACCCAATCGAGTATATATTTAAAATCATTTCCTCCCTGCCGGATAGCGAGTAACCAGCTATCCGCATCGTTATAAGAACGGTTATTGATCAGTTTTTTATTCAGTGCAGCAGCCCTTCTTTTTACCTGCAAGCCACCGGGCAACATCCCTTCGGAATGACAGCCCCGGTAAATACAGGCCTTCATCACCTGCCATATCTTGAGTACGCCTTCTCGGGTGCTGGCTTCCGGCCGCCAGGCATTTTCATTTTCCAGTACCACATCATGAATTGCCAAACCGGTCTTGATACACCAGTGTAACAGATCATCCGCTGTATTGATGGGAAAGGGCAATTGTAGTTGCTGACCGCCTGATGAACTTTCTCCTTCTTTCACCACAAACCCCCCACCGACGGAATAATAAGTCTCCGCAATAGAATCCCCATTCTTCATCGTGGCTAAAAAAGTCAATGCATTGGGATGATACGGCAGCGTTTCCGTAAATAAGAACTCGATATCTTCTGCCGGGTTGAACTCCACTTCATGCAAACCAGACAACACTATCTTTTTCATGTTATTGATATCACTGATCTTGGCATGAATATTTTCCACTTCAAAGGTGACAGGATCATCACCACTTAATCCTAACTGCACAGCGATATCCGTTCCGTGCCCATGACCGGTTTTAGCCAATGAACCATATAGCAGGACCCGGACAGCAGCAACATTGTATAAATTATTACCGGTGGAAATGGATTGCAGGAACCGTTGTGCCGCCCGCCAGGGGCCTAAGGTATGCGAACTGGAAGGGCCCACCCCGATCTTCAGCATATCAAACACAGAAATTGCTTCGTATGACAAGTGATAATGTTTGTTCAAAAATACAATTACTGCACCGCTAAAGCTGCGTTGCCATACAATAAAAAACCCCGGTCAGTAAAAACCGGGGCCTAAAGCAAGCAGATAGTATCAGCTGTATAGATTACTGGATATCGACCAGTTCGATCTCAAAAAATAGAACGGCATTACCGGGTATCGCCCCGTAGCCGCTGCATCCGTAAGCCAGTGAAGAAGGGACGATCAGGCGGATTGTTCCACCTTTAGCGATCAGCTCCATACCCAGTTGCCAGGCCGGTATCAGCTGGCTGACAGTAAAACCTGTAAGGGAAGGGTTAGTTTGCTGGTCAAAAATGGCATTACTGGACACCAGCCTGCCCGTATACTTCACGTACACTTTGGATGTGCTAAGGGGAATGGCACCGCTGCCGGCATTCACCACCTGGTAAAGCATACCGCTGGGATGGGCCGTCATGGAATAACCATTGGTACTGGCATAGGCCTGCATCACAGCCAGTTCACTCGCAGGGGTTTTGTCCGTACAGGGACCACTGACCGCACTTTTAATACAACCCTGAAAACTAATAACGGTTACGGAAAGACTCAGGAGAAGCAGAATTTTTTTCATGTACGTTTTACTTAAAATAGAGGTTGATTGTTTGCTATGACAACCGGCAAGGCCGAAGCGCTGCACAGTTTTAAAAATGTTACTCCGGTATTCCTTCCCTGCTGAGCAGTTCCCGGTACCGCTGTTCATTGATATCCCATTTGTGGCGCACACTGAATATGACAATAAAAACAACTATCAGCAATACCGCCACCAGCAGCACTAATAACAGCGAAGACTGGTGCTGGGCAATTTCCTTATTGCGTACCATCTCCGCTTTTTTATACCAGCCGGAAAAAAAGTTGGCAAATATACCCACCGCCAGGATAACTCCCAACGGGAGCCCCAATGCCAGTTGTTTAAAAACCTTTTTGCGCCGCAGCCGGTTGGCTTTCCAGTGTTCTACAAATCCTTTCTCTTCGGGGTTCAGCATAATGGCTGCAAAATTAACCACCCCGGCAATACATCGCTTGCTTCAGCGGAGCAAATTGTATATCTTAGTCATCTAATATCCATGACTTGAAACTAGCACCATTACTAGCCCAGTACTTATACAGTACCAAAAGACTCGACCTCCGCGGAATTGGCAGTTTTTTGCTCGATCCATCTGTCAATATTGACCCGGAACCGGGTAAACAACAAAAACCCGCTGTAGCGGAAGGCATTACGTTTGAAAGCAACCCCGCCACCAAAGAATCAGCCGAACTCATCAGTTATATATCGGCCCAGTCGGGCAAAATGAAAGCCCTGGCCGCCGCCGACCTGGATTCCTTCCTGGAACTGGCCCAGCAATTCCTGAATATCGGTAAACCTTTTATGCTGGAAGGCATTGGCAGTATTGTAAAGATCAGGTCAGGACAATATGAATTTACACCCGGTACCCTGCTTACCGAAAAATTGAAAGACCTCCCCGCCAAAGAAAAAACCAATGCACCGACTGCGGCGAATGAAGAGTCGTTCAATAATTATAACCCGATGATCGCACCCAGGCCGGCTCCCGCCAAATGGAGAAAACCGGTGCTTGCATTTTTAATTGTAGCAGGTGTCGGGCTCGCCGTATGGGGTGGCTATACCATCTCCAAACGTTTTGCTGATAAAAACACGACAGTGGCTGCTTCAGCAGCAGATACCAATTCACCGCAAACAGTTATCGTACCGGAAACAACTATTGTTCCCGCAGATAGCATACCGGCACAAACAACCCAGGCACCCTTACAGGCACCGCCACCGGTTACAACCGCTGCCCTGCCTGCCGGAAAATATAAATACGTGTTGGAAACGGCTAACCGCAAAAGAGCTTTTGAACGCTACAATAAACTAAAGACCTATGAATGGAATGTGAACATGGAAACAAAGGATTCGGTTGTGTTCAAACTCTATCTTGTTTTACCAACACTGGTGAAAGATACCGCCCGTGTCAGGGATTCCCTCTCGGTGGTAAATGGCCGCAAAGTCTATATTGAAACAAAATAATGACAGCTCATTCTACGGCAGTGGACTGGATCAGTCGTTTACAATTGCAACAACATATTGAAGGTGGCTGGTATGGCCGTGTATATGAAGCGGGGCTGCAATTAAAAAAGGAAACTCTTCCGCCTAGTTTTCATGGCGACCGGCCCGTTTGCACACATATCTACTTTCTGTTACAGCAAAATGAATTCTCTGCCTTTCACCGCATCGCTTCCGATGAACTCTGGCATTTTTATGATGGCGACCCGCTGCTCATTTATGAATTGAATGAGAACGGTCTTACCGAACATCAACTGGGAAAAGATATAGCCAATGGCTTTCTTCCTTTTACGGTGATCAAAGCCGGCAGCTGGTTTGGCTCCCGCTTACAGGCCGGTGGTTCTTTTTCTTTAGTGGGCTGTACCGTTTCTCCCGGTTTTGATTTTGCAGATTTTGAACTGGCAAAAGCGGATGAGCTGTCTGCGAAATTTCCAGGGCATAAAGAATTGGTGAAAGAGATGTGCAGGTAATGAAAAAAAGTAGAGCAATATACTACTCAATCTCATTTACATATTCCTCGCTGGAATAGTTTTTGAATAAGTTTGCTCCGCAAAATGGGCAAAATGCTATTGGCATTGCAATAGTTTCACTAAACCCGCCGGAATATCCACTAGTCATAAAAATTCTTATCAGTGCGGATGTATCAATAACACTATTGGGGTTCATTTTAACTATTCTGATATTGATACCCTTTTCTTTTGGCAATTCCCATCGAGATCCAAATCTCTTAAAACAAAATCTCTTTATCATTGAATTACTTTTTTATTGTCAGTCCCATACTTTATCCACTAAATTGGCTTTGAGTTCAACAAATGTCTCATGCGATCACAAATTATACCGACAAACAACTAATCATCACTTCAAATACAAACCCATATAAAATTTTATTACTGCGCTATCTGGCTTGTCAGTAATGTTTGTGCTTGTGGATACACCTGTCATTGACCTGATCGCATTCATTTTTAAGTTGTAAACCGATCTCCCATATGATGAAGCCCTATGCGATATTCTTGGATCAGCGGCATTTTTTAATAAATAGGGAATTAAGGAAGTGTCTTTTTGCTTTTTAATAAACTTGATAACATCAATAATACTATCCCGGTTATTGCCATCCAAAACATCGATAAGTTCATTTTTAGTATAGCTCCTGCCTGAACAGGAAAGGATCACTGTTGTGCTAATTATGAATATTAGCTTCCTCATAGAAAGTTTATTTTAAACCGCAGTTTAATATATCCGAAATTCATCTAAATCCATTATTCAGAAAATGTACCCTTTAAGATTTCAAGAAGTTTACCGTCTCCATCAAATTTTAATTCAATTTTCAAGTCTGTTTCTCTTTCATAATAGGATTCTATCACTCAGGCCATTCTCCTGTCAGCCATGCAGTGCTGGATTATTTTACCATACAGCATCTCTCCTGATTTATTAAATCCATGTAGCTGTTCTGCACATCTGGTTTCAGAAAAAAGAGTATCAATTCTTACTATGCTACTGGTAATGTTATGAATTTTTATAGAATCGTTAGGGTTGAGCTTTACCGTACCAAAGCCTGTCTCGGAATGATCTTTTTGTAGCGTACTTATTTTCTTTTCATTATTAGTACAGGAGATTAACAAATGAAACAGGATAAAAACAAGGCCCTTGGATAGCAATAATTTTAGTTTCATTTTTTAAAACTTATTCTTCTTCCTGTCTTTCTCTAGTTTATATTCAACCAACCTGGTTATCCAAGCCAGTGCCTGAATTTAATGAATCCCGGCCTTAATCATAAAGCTGCCTTTGTTCATGCAGCAATTTGGTCAATTTTTTTTACCTACCTTCACAATGGTTTTAAACACTCCCATCGCCCTGCAATCGGGTATAAAGCGTTTGTATGACAAAACAATGCTCCGTCCATCCCTTGTTCCTTTTTTTATTATGCTTTGTTAGTTGGATTACAGGCAACAGCCAGGTAAATCGCCCGGCGCACTGGATAAAAAACTACGGTGGTAGCAAGTTTGATAACCCAGTCAGTGTAAAGAGTACAGCTGATGGCGGAACTGTCTTTTGTGGAGTTACTACTTCGAACGATTTTGATGTAACCGGGCTGAATGGCATTGAAAAAGATATTTGGGTTGTTAAGCTTGATAGAAATGGTCTTATTCAATGGCAGAAAACTTACCAGACAAGTTCCCTTGAAGACCCAAAGGATCTTATAGTTACTTCAGACGGCGGATATGCAGTGTGTGGTTGGATATTGTCCGGCAGTTTTTATAATACACTTATCTTAAAACTAAATAACCTTGGTGCTGTAGAGTGGCAAAAACAATTAACCAGCAAGAATGCGTTCGCAACTGCGATTACTGAAACCAGTGACGGAGGGTTTGCGTTTACCGGCTATATGAATGGCCTTCCGGATGGAGAATTTGTCGGTCAAACTCCTCACGGATTTCCCGCCGACGTATTTGTAGCAAAACTGAATAACGCAGGGGTATTTCTATGGGGAAGGACATACGGGGGGTCGCAGGGCGATTTAGGAAAATCGATTATTCAACTCAGTGATGGAAACCTGCTGTTGTGCGCTGATAGTTATTCTAACAACGGTGACGTAAGCGGTAATCATCATGCTCCCGCAAATAATCCAGATTACTGGATATTGAAACTTACCCCGACAGGTGATTTCATCTGGAAAAAATGTTTTGGTGGATTTGGTAGCGAGTTTGTTTCGGGTGGATTTGAAAAAGAGAACCGGTATTATTTTATTGGTGCAACTCGTAATTCATCATCTGCCCCAAGTGGCGATGTGACCGGAATGTTTGACGGAAATGATATTTGGTTTGTAGTATCAGATACAGCCGGTACGCTTATTCGCCAAAAATGTATTGGTGGAACCGGCAATGCTGATGTTGCTTATAGCATTGCACCAACGATCGATGGAAAGATCGTTCTGGGCGGAAATTCCAATTCAAACGACCAGTATCTATCCGGTAATCATGGACAATCCGATTATGCACTGATTAAAATAGATACACTTGGTAATAAAGTTTCGGGAAAATTGTTTGGGAATACCGCCGATGAATATGGGGGTATTCAGTTTGGTGCCCGTGCAGCGGTGAATGCAGACAGCAGCTTTTCCCTGCTGGCAGGAAGTCAGCTGGCCGGGGGAGAGATACCGGCATTGTATGGGTTCGATGATATCATTATGATACGGTATACAGATACTTCGCTATACCAGGATTTATATACAAGGCTCACCCATAACACAAATTTTTTTACCGGGCGGCCCATTAATTACAAACTCATTTTTGGTAAAAATAACGACGTGGTATCTTCCGATACGGTTTTATTGAAATTTGTCGGGGACAGTAGCCTGCAACTCGTTTCGGTTACCAATCCTCCCTCAATGGTGGACGGCGACACATTAATTTGGAAGATTCCAAAAGCATCTGTTTTAAGAGCAGATACTATATCGTTAACCTTTCAGCTGGAATCAGCTCTCAGTACTCTTCCTGATAGCCTGCGGGTCAGGAGTTCAATAGGCCCTTATGACAGCGAGTACTATCAAACCAATAATCTTGCCTATGCTGCCGGTAAAATAAAATCACAGAATGCCGGCATTCTCTTCTCAGACATAGACATTAACTCGTCTACTGCTATCAATGCTAATAAAGCTACGTATTATAGTATCAATTATTATTTCGAAAACGATCTTGATACCCTAACAGGTACCGTGCGTTTAGTGAAAGATCATCGCATGCGATTCATATCCGCAATTCCTATGTATGATGCTTCCGCCGGCGATACGATGGTTTGGAATTTCTCTGTTAATCCGGGTTCAATCAACAGAGCTATACAGTTACAACTGCGGGCTGATACTCCCGTTGTGCAATTGGGTGATTCGATCAGGCATTATGTTACTCTTCAATTTAATACACAGGATACCAGTGTAATAACAATAACAGATAGTAGTATACAAGTAGTCAACAAAATCTGTATTCTTCCGAGTACTGTTAATACAACCCTGCCACATCCACAAGGCGTTCAATGGATGCGGGCTGTAGGGGGATCGGCAGAGGATCAGGGGGTTGATATCATAGCCATGTCCGATAGTACGTTTATAACCGTAGCATTAACTTCTTCTACTGATGGTGACGCAGCTCCGGGTGCCCCATTTGAAAATGGGCTGGTAACAAAATATATGCACGGTGGAAATATAGTCTGGCAAAAGTTGTTGGGTGGCAACGGTACAGACCGTTTGCTGTCGGGGGTTAAGGCAGCAGACCAATCCGTGATTCTAGCTGGCCATACAGCTTCGATAAACGGCATCTTTTCAACTAACCACGGCGGATTTGGCCCCGATGCATGGCTGAGCAAACTGGATAGTAATGGTAATATAGTCTGGCACAAAACACTTGGGGGTACTAATTGGGATGGCAGGTTCGCATTTGTTCGAAAATTCCAGGATAACCGTTATGTAGTAGTTGCCACTACTCAATCTATTGACGGAAATGTTGTAAATCCTTACCCCGTCGGCAATCAATATCCCTGGTTGTTTATGATCGACGAGGCCGGAACCATGCTTTGGCAGAAAGTACTTCGGGATACCATGCTTAATTTTATCGACGATGTGCAGGTAACGCTAAACAAGGAGATAATTATTGTGGGCCAGCGTTTTTCCTCTGTCTATAATGGCCCCAGGTTATTAAAGACAGATAGTGTCGGTAATATCAGGTTGCTGAAAAACTTCCCGAAAGAAGGTCGCTCCCAGCGATTCATTTCACTGGTTGTTAATGCTGATAGCACATTTACGCTTGCCGGCGAAAGTAGGCTGGGGTCTGCTGCTGACCAATATTGTTACGGTGACCATCCAGAGAGAGAAGTCTTGCTTGCAAAGGTCGACAAGACGCTTAATATTCTATGGGAAAAGTATTATGGCGGAGATTTTGATGAAACCGCTTATAATATTATAAAGGCTGCAGATGGCGGCTACGTTGTATGTGGTAATTCGTTTTCTTCAAATGATAATGTAACAGGCAACCATGATGTAACCGGAACCACTTCCGATGCCTGGCTGCTTAAGATTGATAATAATGGAGAATTGATCTGGCAAAAGACGATCGGGGGTGATAAAGATGACCAGGCAAACCGGATGATCGGGCTCAACAACAGCGAGATCATTGTAACGGGTACTTCATTCAGTTATAATAATGGGGATATTTTCGGCAGCAAAGGTGCGGCTGATGCAATAGTTTTCAAGATTGGGGCATCCAATTCAATTACAGGTCTTGTGTACCTGGACAATAATGGCAATCACATCAAAGAAAGTAATGAACCGGTTCTTGAACAAGGCTTTGTGAAAAGTACAAAAGGGACATTCACGAATTCCAGCAACATCGCCAATGGTCAATTTGCCACAGCTGTAGACACCGGTACGTATGTAAGCCGGCCTTTGATCAGCAGCCCTCATTTTCAGTCCTTCCCTCTTACTCACACAAGCAGCTTTGCAACCTATGGGAATACGGATACGATAAACTTTGCAATGACACCCAGAGGTGTAATCAATGATCTCAGAATTACTGTAATGCCTGTTACCGCAGCAAGACCGGGCTTTAACGCATCTTATACAATAAAGTATGAAAATATTGGCACTACCACAATAACAAGTGGAAACATAGCGCTTATTAAAGATCATCGGACCAGCTTTGTTTCCGCAACTGTCCCTTATACTTCGATGTTAGCAGACACGATCAGGTGGAACTTTTTGAATTTCGCTCCGCTAGAAACAAAAGAATTCATGCTGACGCTTAACATAGCCCCACCTCCGCTACTGTTGATTGATGACACATTACATTTCGAAGGAATCATCAACCCGATCACTGGCGATTCCGTTATTATTAATAACATAAGCAGGTTAAATCAATTGGTGACCGGATCATTCGATCCTAATGATAAAACAGAATCACATGGACCTGGATTTCCGTCACATTTGTTAGACCAGGGAGAGTCCCTGAATTATATAATTCGCTTTCAAAATACGGGTACCGATACTGCTTTCCGGGTATTAATAAGGGATACGCTGGACCATAAATTAGACTGGAACAGCCTGCAAATGATCAGTTCAAGCCACGATTATCGTCTTACTATCACAGATGGAAATTTATTGGAATGGAAATTTGATCCCATCATATTACCCGACAGCACCCACAATGAAGCTGCAAGTCATGGGTATATCGCCTTCAGTATAAAACCCAGGGACAGTCTGACAGCAGGTGATACAATCGCTAACCGTGCCGGTATTTACTTCGACTTTAATCCGCCGGTGCTGACCAATACACAACACACCACTATCGACTACGGGGTGAATAATTGCCCCGGCGCAAGCAAGGCACTTTCTTCAGGAATTCGGGGTGCTCTTTCTTACAGGTGGCAGGTAAATAATGGTAGTGGTTACGTCGATCTGGTCAGTAATAGCCTTTATAGCAGCGTTAACGCTGATACATTAAGAATTATCACCCCACCGACCTCAATCGCAGGAAATAAATACCGGTGTGTCGTCACAACAGTCAATGGAGAAGTCCCAACCATCGAATATCAAATGAAAATTATAGTGAGATGGACAGGTGCAGTTAGCACAGCCTGGGAAGATCCCGGAAACTGGGATTGTGGAGTACTACCAGATGCGAATACAGATGTGATCATACCAAACGGGACTGTAATCGTCAACAGCAACACAGGAGTCAGGTCGCTTACTTTAAAGCCCGGCGTCGAATTCTGGGTAAATGCTGGTGCCGTTTTTTCAGTTCTTCATTAAAATAGTTGCCGGAAGAAGAGTAGAGAAAAACTGCCATTGAACGGCAAGAATAAATTCACTTTAGGTCATAGGTTTCAAAATAAAAGGAAAGCATGTAGGATAATTCCTAAATGCTTCCCTTTGAGGTCCCGAGCGGATTCGAACCGCTGTACGAGCTTTTGCAGAGCTCTGCCTAGCCACTCGGCCACAGGACCATTTTTTGAACAGGTGCGAAAATAGGATATTTTTGTTAATTGCTATTATTCATTCCCTTATAAAAAAGCTATATGAGCCGTATTGCAGAATCCGAAATGATCATCAACGACCGGGGTGCCATCTATCACCTGGACCTCCGCCCGGAAGAAATTGCCGGCACCATTGTTACCGTTGGCGACCCGGACCGGGTAAAGGAACTGAGCAAACATTTTGACAGCGTGGAAGTGAAAAGGCAGCACCGGGAATTCATCAGCCATACCGGTTATATCGGCAAAAAAAGGATCACCGTTCTTTCGTCCGGCATCGGGCCTGATAATATTGATATCGTACTGAATGAACTGGATGCCCTCGCCAATATTGATTTTACAACCCGGGAGATCAAAAAAAATCTCACTTCGCTGAACATCATCCGTCTCGGCACTTCGGGTTCTTTGCAAGCCGATATCCCGGTGGATAGTTTTGTGGCTTCCACGCATGGACTGGGTGTTGATAACCTGCTGAATTTTTACCGCCATGAACAGAATGATGAAGAACAGCAGTTATTACATTCTTTTATTACCCATACACAGATTCACGGGCAGATCGGCAACCCCTATATCAGCAGCGGGGCCGGTTCACTGGTCAAGCATTTTGTAAAAGATTTTCATCACGGCATCACGGTTACCTGTCCCGGTTTTTACGGACCGCAGGGAAGGATATTGCGCTTGGGCATCCGCAATCCTGAATTGATCAACCGGCTGACGGATTTTCGTTTCGGGCAGCACCGGATCACTAATTTTGAAATGGAAACCTCGGCTATCTATGGTTTGGGGAAATTATTAGGACATAATTGTCTTGCCATTAATGCCATTGTGGCCAACCGGGTGAAAAAAGAATTTTCTAAAGATGGAAAAGCCGTGGTGGAAAACCTGATCAAAAAATTTATTGACATCTTTGATTCCAGTATATAATGCAATTACATTTTCATAAATACCAGGGAACTGGTAACGACTTTATCATTGCCGACAACCGAAAGAATGAGTATTCAACACTTACAACAGACCAGATAAGACGGCTCTGCGACCGCCGCTTCGGCATTGGTGCCGATGGTTTCATGTTGCTGAATACAAAAGAGGGGTATGATTTTGAAATGAAATACTTTAATGCCGATGGCCGGGAAGGCAGTATGTGCGGCAACGGGGGCCGTTGCATCATCAAATTTGCTTACCACCTCAATATTCATAAAGACGTATATAAGTTTATAGCGGTGGACGGGGAGCATGAAGCCGAAATAGATACCGACGGCATCGTTTCCTTAAAAATGAAAGATGTGGAGAAGATCAAAAAAGTACACGGCGATTTTGTTTTGGATACCGGTTCCCCCCACTATGTAAAAATTGTAGCCGATGTAATGGGACTGGATGTTTATAAAAAAGGCCGTGATATCCGGTACAGCAAAGACTATGAACAGGAAGGCATTAATGTGAATTTTGTAGAGCAGATGACGGAAGTGGATCATATCCTCGTCCGTACCTATGAAAGAGGCGTGGAAGATGAAACCTATTCCTGTGGTACGGGAGTTACAGCCGCTGCTTTAATATCTTATCACAATGAAAATGGTTTTAATGATGTGGAAGTAAAAACGCTGGGTGGTAAACTGACCGTTGAGTTTGACCGCACCGATGATGACCGCTATATCAATATCTGGCTCTGCGGACCGGCCGAAAAAGTCTTTGAAGGAAAAGTGGACATAAAGTAACCGGGTAAAGAGTCGGAAAGAATTTTACCTTTACAAAACAGCTTTCTTTCCGACTTCCGACTTCCGACTTCCGACTTCCGACTTCCGACTTCCGACTTCCGACTTCCGACTTCCGACTTCCTCCCCTACCTTTGCGCCACCATGATCCAGTACTTTAAAAATATCGACCATAAGACCGTTGAGATCGATAAGCCGGAGAACGGCTCATGGATCAATGTCTTGCCACCCCTGAAGCAAGAGGAATTTTCCGAATTATCTACTGTGCTTGAGATACCGATCGACTTCCTGACCGACTCACTCGATATTGACGAAAGAAGCCGTTTTGAAGAAGATGATAACGTTAGACTGATCGTTATCAAAACACCGACCGAGAATAATTCGTTCAACGACAGTGATGCTTTTTATATCACCATCCCGATCTGTATCATTTTAACACATAACCAGATTGTCACGGTCAACTCCTTCGAGAACCAGGCCATCAAAAAATTCCTGAATACCTTCCCTAACCGGAACCCGGAAAAAAAGAACATGATGGTACTGAAGATCTTTGAAAAGATCGTTCAGAATTTCATGGATCACCTGAAAGAGATCAACCAGCGCAGGAATGCGGTTGAACAAAAATTATATGCCGCCAGTGAAAATGAACAACTGCTCCAGCTGATGCGGATACAAAAAAGTCTCGTCTATTTTGTTACCGCCCTCCGCTCCAACGAAATGTTACTCATGAAACTGGAACGGACCAATTTCCTGGGACTGAATGAAGATGAAAAAGAATTCCTGAATGACCTGATCGTTGATAATTCGCAGGCCCTTGAGATGGCGAACATATATGCCAACATCCTGAGCAGTACACTGGATGCTTTTGCCAGTATTATTGCCAATAACCAGAACCAGGTATTGAAACGACTGGCGGTGATCACCATCGTTCTTACGTTCCCGGTACTGATCGCCAGTATCTTTGGTATGAATGTACCCAGCGGTTTTGAAAAATCTTCTTACGCCTTCTATATTGTTGTTTTCTTTTCCCTGGTGGTAGCCCTGGCTATCGGCTGGCTCTTTCTTCGTAAAAAAATATTCTGATCCCCATGCATTATTTTAATATCCGTGTTTATGGCATCCTGATCAATGAACATAAACAGGTATTGGTAAGTGATGAATATATCCGGGGAAATTATTACACTAAATTTCCCGGCGGCGGACTTGAATTTGGCGAAGGAACAAGAGAATGCCTGGCCAGGGAATTCATGGAAGAAATGAATTTACAAGTGGAAGTGGGTGCACATATTTATACTACTGACTATTTCCAGCTATCAGCATTCAACCCCGAGCACCAGATCATTTCCATTTACTATTTTGCCAAAGCCTTAGAAGCCATCAAAGCACCCTTACGTTCCAAACCTTTTGACTTTGATGAACGGGAACTGGCAGTGTATGCGGAGAAAAAAGAAACAGAAACCTTCCGTTTCATCAACTGGGAAGATTTTTCAGCAGAACAGGTGACCCTGCCGATAGATAAGATCGTTTCAAAAATGGTAAAGGAGAATTTCTAACTATCCTTCATAGCAGCTGCTTTCATTTCGGCAGCTTTTTCATGACCAAGGTATTTCTCGATGATACTGTGTACAAGGTATATCACCGGGGTCAGCAGTATGGCAACAATAAATTTATAGATGTAATTCACCACTCCGACGGCGATAAAAAGATCAAAGGGCCAAACAAAATCAGTACCGGTACTATTGACCCTTGTGCCGATATAAAAAGCGATAAATAAAACCACAAAGCTGTCGATGAACTGGGAAATAAGTGTGGAGCCGGTTGCCCTGAGCCATATATTCTTCTCCCCTGTCACTTTTTTGATCTTATGAAAAACAAATACATCAATCAGCTGCCCCAGGATAAAAGCTGTAAGTGAACCAATGATAATAAAACCACCTTGTCCCAACACACTGTTGTAGGCTTTTTCCATATCCGGCACCCCGCTGCCCTGCTTACTGGTAATAAAGAAATCAGCTGGGGTCAGTTTCATAGCACCGTAAAAGATAATAAACGCAAAAGCTATCAACCCTGCCGTCAGCATGGATAAAAACCGTACACCTTTGGGACCGTAATATTCATTAATGATATCCGTCATGATAAAAACAACAGGCCACAACAACACACCCGCCGTAAGGTTAACGGACAGGTCATTCCCAAACAACCGGATCTGCATCGGCTCAAAGCCCAGTGTTTTTTCCAGCGAAAAAATTTTTACCCCGATGATCTCAGCGATCAGCGCATTGGCAATAAAAAATCCGCCCAATATGATAAAGAGGCGGGTCGGTTTACTTTTGATGATAGTATGGATCATTCAGGTAAAAAATATAGTACACTAACAGGAATAAGAATAAAAGGTTGACCCATATCAGCCAGCGTGGTACGGTATTACTGATCTTCTTTCCGCTGAGGGTAAGTACAAGATAACACAAATTGGTAATGGGCAACAATACGATACCCATGACAATACCGATAGTAATTACAGTAGAGGAAAAGACTTCACTAATCTCTGTTTTTACCATCGACAATACCAGCCAGATCAGTATGCAAATGCCTGATATAAAAGCCAGTCGGGATAAAAATAAAAGCCAGCGCATGGACGAATTTCGTGTAAAATAGCATTATTTTGTCAGCCTAATATCTACCAATTTATGAAGCAGGGATTGTTCCGGAAAGCCTTACCCCACCTCGTCGCTGTCGCTATCTTTATCATCATCGCACTGATCTATTGTAAACCGGCGCTGGATGGCCAGGTATTGCAGCAATCAGATATCACGATCTGGAAAGGCGCTGTTCAGCAATCCGTTAATTATGCCGGCACACATGATGGCCAGTATCCTTTATGGACCAACGCCCTGCTCGGTGGTATGCCTACTTTTCAGATTGGTTACCCGTCTAATAATTTCATTCCGGGCATTGTCACCACAATTATGACCCTGAACCTGCCCGCCCCCATTTCTTATTTCTTTTTGGCCTGCATTAGTTTTTACATATTAAGTATTATCCTTAAAGTAAATCCGTACGTGGGTATCATGGGTTCACTGGCTTTTGCCTATGCCACTTATAATCCCATTATCATCAGTGTGGGGCATCTCACCAAAATGATGACGATGGCTTATATGCCCGCACTGCTGGGTTCTATTCTTCTTATTTATGAAAAAAAATATTGGCTCGGTGCTGCACTAACTGCATTGTTCAGTTGCACCATGATCACCGAGAACCACCCGCAGATCGCTTATTACTTTTTTATCATGGTGGCTATCATGACCATATTTTATGTCATCACCTGGATCAAAGCAAAAGACTTTTCACACCTCGCAAAGGCAATTGGTTTCACCGCTTTCGCTGCCATTGTAGGTGTGGGTACTACAGCAGTCAATGTCATGTCCACTTTTGAATACCAGGAAGCCACCACCCGCGGCGGGCATACGGCATTAACAGATACCACCAGCAAAGAACAAAGTCCGAAGAACGGGCTGAACAGGTCTTATGGTTTAAGTTATAGTTTGGATATTCCTGAAACATTTGTACTGATGGTACCGCATATGTACGGCGGCAGCTCTGACCATGAAGAAGTGGCACAGGACAAATCAAAAGCCGTGGAAGCACTGATGACCATGCCGCAGGAATTACAACAACAATTACCGCTCCGTTATTATTGGGGAGGCATCAGTAATTCATCAGGCATGGCCTATACTTCCGGTCCGCCCTATGCAGGAGCCATCATTTGTTTCCTGGCGATCCTGGCCTTCTTTATCATTGATAAAAGATATAAATGGTGGATCGGTGCCGCACTGGTTGTTACCATCATGATGGCCTGGGGCAGTCATTTCGGGGCATTGAATAATTTCCTCTTTGATCATTTGCCCTTGTATAATAAGTTCAGGGCCCCTTCGATGATCCTGGTGATTCCGCAATTATTACTACCCCTGCTGGCCATACTGGGTGTGAACAGTTTTATCAACGCTGCCGATAAAAAAGCACTCTGGCCCGGGTTTAAGAAAGGCCTGATTGCAACTGGTGCTGTTTTTGTTGTATTGCTCTTGATATATTTTTCTTCCGGCTTTATGGGTAAAAATGATTCGGATATACTGAAGCAGGTAAGAGAATCGAATAACCCGCAATTAGTACAAACCGTAAAACCATTCTTTGACGGGCTGGTAGATGACCGGAAGGGCCTGTTCATGGACAGCCTGCTCCGTTCACTGGGTTTTATTATTGTTGCCTTTATTTCCTTATTCCTTGTTACAAGAAATAAACTCAGCGGTATGTGGGCCGCCATACTGCTGGCAGGCTTTGTATTCCTTGATCTTATTCTTGTGGATACCCGTTACCTTAACAAAGAGAATTTTATAGAGCAAGCCGATAATGAATCCGTATTCAACAGGAATGCCATTGATAATGAAATACTCGCCGATACTTCTTTTTACCGGGTAGCCGATCTTTCCGGCAACGGTAATATCGCTTCGTATAATTTTAATACCGTCGGTGGCTTCCATGCGGCAGGGCTTAGCCTTTACCAGGATCTTCTTTACCGTGCTGTGGACCCGGAGCAGTCTGCCATCATTCAACGGTTGCAAACCACCAATACCACTGACAGTGTGAACACGCCGGTACTGAATATGCTGAATGCAAAGTATTTTATTTACAGGGACAATAAGGAGACCAAAGCCAAATGGCTTAACCCGAATGCACTGGGTAACTGCTGGTTTGTTTCTTCCATCCAATATGTAAAAAATGCGGATGAGGAAATGGCTGCTGTCCGTGTAGCTGATCCCCGCAACACGGCCATCGTGCAGGAAAGTTATAAAACTGCTGTACTATTTGCACCACAGGCTGATAGTACCGCAACCATCAAATTGCTGAAGAACGATAATGACATCATCAGGTATACTTCCTCTTCGGCCACCAACCAGTTTGCTGTATTCAGTGAAGTCTATTATAAAGCCGGCTGGAAAGCTTTTATTGATGGTAAGGAAGCGCCAATCGTAAAAACAAATTATGCCCTGCGGGGATTATCAGTTCCTGCCGGTAAACACAGCATTGAATTCAGGTTCGAGCCTTCCGGTTATATGACAGGAAGAAAGCTGACCTCGTTTTTCTCAGGTGCATTGATCGCTTTGCTGGGACTGGGTCTTTTCATGGAATGGAAAAACCGTAAGAAACAGTCAGCAAAAGTGGCATGAAGTTCCTGAGTATTGTTTGGTTCAAAGTTCTGCCTGCCAAATTTGGCGGGCAGAAAGGGATCGATAATTTCAACCAACACCTGTCACGGTTACAGCCGCTGGTTTGTATTTGTTCAGCAGACAACGAACCAGGTGCAGGTACAACTTATAAAGTACTCCCTGTTTTACCAACTGGTAAAAAGCAATTGTTATTGCCGTCAGCCTGGAAAAAAATAAGGCAGGCTGCCATACAGGAAAAAGCAACTCATATCATTCTGGAACATCCCTATCACGGAATGGCCGCCGTCAGGGCAGCAAAAGCAACCGGCGTCAAATTGGTCATTCATTCTCATAACATAGAATCAGAACGGTTCCGGCAGATCGGTAACCGTTGGTGGAGGTTGTTGGCCCTATATGAAAAATGGGTGCACCGTAAAGCCGATCTGAATCTTTTTAAAACGGAAGAGGATAAACAATTTGCAGTTACTCATTTTGGCCTGGCGGAAGACAAATGCATGATCATTCCCTTTGGTATTGAAAGGCCGGTAAAAAATAATGCGGCTGCTGCATTGATAAGAGAACGTCATTCCCTACCGGCAGATCATAAAATACTATTATTCGCAGGAACCTTAGATTATCATCCGAATGCAGAAGCGGTGACATCCATTTACCAGCAACTGGCCCCTGCCCTTTCAGCAAAACAATTCCCTTGTAGTATCATTATCTGCGGGAGAAATAAAGAACCTTCTTTCCAGTATTTACAATCATACCATCACCCTGCTGTGATTATGGCGGCTGAAGTGGATGATATTGACAATTATTTCGCAGCGGCTGATGTGTTTATCAACCCCGTGCAATCCGGCGGTGGCATCCAGACCAAGAACCTTGATGCACTGGCTTTTGACCTCAATATTGTTTGCTTTGATCACCTGCTGCAGGGCATCCCGGCGTCGTTATGCGGTAATAAACTCTTTACAACAACAGCAGGTAACTGGGATGAGTTTACCAACTGCATCATTGCAGCCAGCCGGCGATCAACAGCTACTACGTCCGCCTTTTACGACTACTTTAATTGGGAAACCATCACAAAAAAGGCAGCTGATCGTATCGCCCAACTCTAAATAGTGCTTATTTTGCCGGTATGAACTCTCCCTCCATCAGTATTATACTTCCTGCCTTCAACAGCGAAGCATTTATTGCAGAGGCTATCCGGAGTTTACTCAGCCAGACCTGTACTGATTTTGAATTTATCATTATCAACGATGGTTCCACCGACCGGACCGAAGAGATCATTTTAACCTTTAGCGATCCGAGGATACACTATCATAGGAATGAAAAGAACAGCGGGCTGATCTACACCCTCAACAAAGCCATTGATCTCGCCAAAGGGAAATATATTGCCCGCATGGATGCTGATGATATATGCCTGCCGGAAAGATTAAGTATCCAAAAAAGTTTCCTTGATCAGAACGATGACATCGCCGCTGTGGCAGCTCCAGTTATTTTTATTGACGGGGCAGGAAAAGAAACTGCTGTATGGGAACTGGACAGGAAAACAGTACTTCCCGTCTCGATAAAAAAAGTAATGCCGTATGAAAATTGTATTGCCCACCCTTCTGTGATGATCCGTACTGCTGTTCTCAAAGAATTCCGGTATAAGGAGTATCAAAAAAATATCGAGGACTATGACCTGTGGCTGCGGCTCCTGAACCGTGGCTATACAATTGGTAAAACGGAAATGCCCTTATTATTATACCGGGTGCATGAGGCGTCTGTAACCGGCACTACCTTAAAAAAGAAGAATTTCTTTTTTAAGCATGCCGCTATGAAACGAAAATTCCTCTGGCGGGAAATGAAGAATGGACAAATCAATGGCTTTACGATAAAAGTTATAGTTTCATTTTTGTTGGACCTCGTTAAAGGAACGGGAAAATTGATAAAAAACGTATTCAGATCCTGAGATGTACCGCCTCTTGCTCATAAAAAGATGGATAGAAGATATCCTGCTGCTCCCCTTTATCGGGTTGGGCCGGCTGATAGCTTTGCTAAAACCTTCAGCGAAAGAATATGATATTTATTTCTTCTTCCCTTTTTATCATATCGGTGGTGCAGAGAAAGTACATGCACAGGTGGCCCTTGCAGCCGGTCATACAAATTGTATCATCTATTTCACCCGTACATCGCATAATGAAGGTTTTTTAGCTGAGTTCAAACAATCAGGGTGCGATATAAAAGATATTTCGAAATTCACTGATAATAAATGGTTGTATTTTCTCAACCTGGTTTACAGGGGCATTATCACGGGTTATATCAACCGTCAGCAGCATAAACCCGTTGTCTTCAACGGCCAATGTAATTTCGGGTATAAAATATCTCCCTGGGTAAAAAAAGATATCCGGCAGGTGGAGCTGATCCATTCTTTCAACAGTTTTTCGTTTATCCGCACCCCCTTTCTTCCTTTCATCAGTGCAACGGTCATGATCAGCCAGCAAAGAATTGCTGACCATCTCGCTTATTACCGGGAAATCGGTGTACCGGCTTCGTTTGCTGAAAAGATCAGGTATATACCTAACGCCATCACTTTACCTGCTGTTGTAAAAGAAAAAAGTAAAGAACAATTCACTGTGCTGTATGTTGGTCGTGGTGGCCTGGAGAAACGGCTTCACCTGGTCATGGAAATTGCCCGGCAGGTACATGCAAAAGACCCCTCCGTTTCATTTGAGATACTGGGAGATGTATCAGATGTTATTAACCAGGCCGAATTCCCATTTGTAAAATTTCACGGCAATCAAACGGAAGGAGCTGCGATAACAAATATCTATGCTGCTGCTCATTTGCTTATTCTCACTTCCTCCACGGAGGGTTTCCCGCTAGTGGTGATCGAAGCCATGGCATGGGGTTGCGCCGTACTGGCCACTCCCGTTGGCGATATTCCCCTGCATGTTAAACCAGGAGTCAATGGTTTTTTATTCGACGCCGTAAATAATGAGAGTGCAATAATTACCGAGGGAGTTAATCATATCCTTGAATTGAAGAACAATAGGGCTGCGCTGGAAACAATGACAGCTAATAATATCAATTATGCAAAGCATAACTTTGCCATCGAAAATTTTAATGAAGCATACCGGGAAACCATCAATCCAGCCAATTGAAACCACTAAGTTTTATCATCATCACCTATAACCGCCCGGCAGATATGCTGGAACTGCTGCAAAACATCAGCGGACTGGATCATGCGGATACATTACTGGAAGAAGTGATCGTAGTGAACAATGCTTCCACGGAAGATTATACGGCCGTAAAACAATTTGTCAACGATAACCGGCAACTCCCCTTTCGTTATTTTGATGCACCGGAAAACCTGGGTGTCGCCAAAGGAAGAAACTATGCCCTTAAAAAAGGGACAGCCCCCATCGTCATCATGCTGGATGATGATGCCGTGCTGCAGAATAAAGATTCCCTCGTAAACCTGGTGAATGAGTTCGAAACAAAGAATACGGAACGGGCAAAGGCGATCGTCTCTTTCAAAGTATTATATTACGATACACTGGCAATGCAGGTGAATGCATTGCCACATAAACGATTTGCCGAATTCAAAGACCAGGCATTCTTTGAAACCTATTTCTATGCCGGCGGTGCCCATGCGGTAAAACGGGAAGTGATCGAGCAACTCGGCTCTTACCCTGGTGATTTCTTTTACGGCATGGAAGAATATGACCTGAGTTACAGGATCATCAATGCCGGCTATTCGATCGTATACAGCGATAAGATCGTGATGCTGCACAAAGAATCTCCCCTGGGCCGAAAGCCGAAAAATGAAAAGCTGCGGATGATGTGGGTGAATAAAACTAAAGTAGCCTATCGCTATTTACCCAAACAATATTTTTACAGCACTGCATTTATGTGGTCGCTGCAATACCTGAAAATAACCGGCTTTAACCTTTCCGGTTTCTTCAAAGGATGGGGTGAAGTTTTTTCAATCGCCGGTAAAGAAAAAAGAACACCTATCAATGCTGCGGCAATTGAATACCTGCGGAAAGTAAAAGCAAGATTGTGGTATTAAGCTTTGTTCTCCTGCTGAAAGAAACGGTAGGCTTTTGCTAAACCATCTCTCAGTGATGTAGTATGCTTCCAGCCCAGTGCATGTAATTTGGAACTATCCATTAATTTCCTGGGCGTTCCATCGGGCTTACTCGTATCAAACTGGATAGTTCCTGCAAATCCCGTTACCTCTTTGATCAGTAACGCCAGGTCTTTGATCGTCACTTCCTCTCCTGTTCCCACATTCACGAACAATTTTTCATTGTACTCCTGCATCAGGAAAAAACAAGCCGCTGCCATATCATCTGCATACATAAATTCACGAAGCGGTGTACCTGTGCCCCATATCTCTACCGTTGCAGCACTATTCACTTTTGCTTCATGAAATTTCCGGATCATGGCCGGTATCACATGAGAGTTTTGCAAATGATAATTATCACCGGGTCCGTATAAATTCGTGGGCATGGCTGCTATAAAATTGCAGCCATACTGATCCCGGTACGCCTCACATAATTTGATACCGGCAATTTTGGCGATGGCATAAGGTTCATTAGTAGGTTCCAGCAAACCCGTCAGCAGGTGTTCTTCCTTCAAAGGCTGGGGAGCCAGTTTGGGATAAATACAGGAACTACCCAGGAACAATAGTTTCTTTACTTCATTTTTATAAGCTGCATGAATGATATTTGATTCCATCAACAGGTTATCATATAAAAATTCGGCCCGGTACGTATTATTGGCCAATATCCCTCCTACTTTGGCAGCAGCGAGGAATACATAATCCGGCTTCTCTTTTTCAAAAAAAATATGCACGGCTTCCTGGTTTCGCAGGTCCAGTTCTGCAGATGTTCGTGTAATAATATTGATAAACCCTTCCTGTTCCAGCTTGCGTACAATCGCCGATCCCACCATACCCCGGTGCCCTGCCACAAAAATTTTACTGCTCTTTTCCATGCTTATTCAAACCTGTTTAATGTATCAAAGCCTGATTCTTTCAATAAGATATCTTTCCGGAAGTACTCAATATCCGCATCCACCATTTCTTTCACCAGTTCATTCACCGTGTAGCGGGCTGACCATCCGAGTTTGGTTTTGGCCTTACTGGCATCACCGATCAGCAAATCCACTTCCGTAGGCCTGAAATAACGTGTATCCACTTCCACCACCACCTCACCGGGTTGCAGGGGAATGGCATCGTTAGCAACCGCTGTTACGATCGCTTTTTCATTCTCCTCTTTTCCTTCAAACCGTATCTCTACCCCGGCATGGGCAAAGGCCATCTTTACAAAATCCCGTACAGCCGTGGTGACCCCGGTGGCGATCACAAAATCTTCCGCTTCGTTTTGCTGCAGCATCAGCCACATGGCTTCGATATAATCTTTGGCATGTCCCCAATCCCTTTTTGCATCCAGGTTACCCAGCCACAGTTTTTTCTTTAATCCCAGTACGATCTCCGCTACGCCCCGGGTAATCTTCCGGGTCACAAAGGTTTCTCCCCGCAACGGACTTTCATGGTTGAACAGGATACCATTGCAGGCATAGATACCATAAGCTTCCCGGTAATTCACCGTGATCCAGTACGCATATAATTTAGCGACCCCGTATGGCGAACGGGGATAAAAAGGCGTGGTTTCATTCTGCGGCACAGCCTGCACTTTTCCATACAATTCAGAAGTTGAAGCCTGGTAGATCCTTGTTTTCTTTTCCAGTCCCAGTATCCGGATCGCTTCCAGCAAGCGAAGAGTGCCCACCGCATCGGTATTGGCGGCATATTCGGGTTCTTCAAAACTCACATGCACATGGCTCATAGCACCGAGATTATAGATCTCATCGGGTTGCACCTGTTGCATGATGCGGATGATATTCGTAGAGTCGGTCAGGTCGCCGTAATGCAGGACCATTTTGACATTCTTTTCGTGTGGGTCCTGGTACAGGTGATCGATCCGCTGGGTATTGATCAGGGAAGTGCGGCGTTTGATGCCATGCACTTCATAGCCTTTTTGCAGTAAAAATTCAGCGAGATAGGCGCCGTCCTGTCCTGTAATGCCGGTGATGAGGGCTTTCTTCATGCCACAAATTAATTTGGGCAAAAGTAAATGGAATTAACGGGACAGGAAACAACTGCTAACTACTTCAGCAGGTTAATATGGCCCTTTCGATAAATCGGGTTAGGACTACACGGAGAAGTAGCTTTGATCTGGTATACATACGTACCAATTGGCTGTTTCACGCCTTTAAAAGTACCATCCCAGCATTGCTGTGGGCTTCGGGTGAGAAATATTCGCTGCCCCCACCTGTTATAAACGGATAATTCAAAATTATCCACCCGGCCCCAGAAACGAACCCCAAAGCAATCATTCAACCCGTCACTGTTTGGGGTAAATGAATTGGGAACCAGGAAACCATTCTGGCCAACAGTCAGGTTGGACCTGACCAGTACAGAATCTGTCTTTTTACAACCAGGGGCATTCGTTACAGTTACTTTATACCAGGTATCTGTAAGCGGACTTACGATGGGATCAGGAATAGAGGGATTACTGATATCAGTTGCAGGCGACCATTGATAGCTGACACCTCCCGTAGCATTTAACTGCGCCTCCGGGGTGGCACAATCCAGGTCATTCGATTTTGTAACGGTGGTGACCGGCAAATTGTCTAAGTTAACAATACTCTGCAACGTGTCTTTGACTCTGCAAGTTGTATTTTCAATTACTACAAAAAAAGTATCCGTTCTCGTGGGTGTAAATCCATAGTTATTTGTCGTCGAAAGATTAGCCTGACTGCTGCTATACCATAAATACGTATCACCGCCAGATGCAGAAATTGATAGCGGATCTCCATTACAAACAGCCGACAAAGCCGGGTTAATTGCAAAAACTGGTTGTGGGGCCACAGTAACCATAAGTGTATCCTTTGCGATACAACCGGGATCATTATAGCCGGAAACAATATACTGGGTAGTGGCTGACGGAGAGGCTTGCGGGTTAGCTATCCCCGCATTGGATAACCCTGCTGCAGGTGACCAACTGTAAATACTGCCACCTGTTGCATTGAATTGCACCTGTTGCCCCTGGCAAATCAATGTATCATTGCCTGTACGGATATTGGGTTTCGGAAGCACAGTGATTTTGACAGAGTCATATACAAGACTTGTTGTAGAAAAAAAGATGTCATCAATAGCAAAATCATTACCTGACGCAACCGTATTATTATTAACTATGGTAATAACAGCTGTCGAACTGTTACCGGAATTCCACACCGTGTAAAAACTGCTCCATTGACAAGCTACTGCACCTGCACTGATATTATTTCCAAGGACAAGGTTATTAATGGAAAATCGGAGATTGGCCGGGTTGAGTGCTGCTAACGATTGTACCCAAACCGAAAAAACATAATTGGTATTCGGGGTAATATTAACTGTTTGAGACCAAACTTTAGCACCAATTGTCGCTGATCCATTTACCATCATCATTTTACCTGTTCCGGTAGTATGTTCTGTGCAGGCATTAAGATTTCCATTCCATGCAGTAGGATTATTGTCAACCCAATACTGGGCTTCGAGGATATTAGGAAATGCCTGTGAGTAATCAGAAGTAAATCCCGTATTCCCCTGGGAGAAATCTCCATTTACAACAAGGTTGGAGCCAAGCTGCTGGCTGTTAAAAAAATAGGTTGTTGTCTGAGTGGGTGTAGCAACAGGATTATTAATAGAAGGACTACTCAGGCCTGTTGGATTAGTCCAACAAAAAGAAGCGGATGAAGCTGTATTTAACTGAACCGAAGCACCCTGGCAAATTGTAGTATCCCGGCTTAAAACTGCATTAGCATTACTTAAATTTAAATTTACGGGTTTACTAATACTGTCCTGGCAACCGAAGGAATTATTAGTAATCACCTTAACATTATAACTTCCAGGCGCTGCATAAGTATGAGTAGGGTTAACAGTATTAGAGGTATTACCATCACCAAAATACCAGGTTGGATTTTGAATATCAGGCGTGTTATAAAACCTAACTGTGGCCGGATTACAAACATCTTGTGTATAAGAAAAATCAGTGGAAGAAGCACCAACACCGGTGAAGTTCCCATATAAAGCAGTGACTTCATCCTGGTTCAAGGCTCTGTTGTACCAGCGAATATCATCTAGCTTTCCCTTGAAGAAAAGATTATCCAGAGACCACCAGTTCCCAAATCTTAAATCACTGTTACAGGGCAACATACTGGGAAAAGGAGTTGCCACATCGACCCGAAGGACTCCATCAATATAAATCTTATGCCTGGTTCCATCAAACGTAACAACGGCCAGGTACCATTTATTAGCACATATCCAATTATTGGTATTAATATAACTTGAATTAACGGCATCCGTACAGGTACTATTAGTCCCTACAAGATTTGACCCAATACCGGGGAAGGGAGGATAATTAATAAAAAATTGGTATTGTGAGCCACCGCTGGGCGAACCATCGTGTAGAAATTTTCTTTTACCAACTAATACCTGCAGAGCATTAGAGGTAGTCTGAAACCAGACAACAAGACTCATCGTTGGAGTGGAAAAACCGCCATTATCCGTTACATTGATATAGTCATCCACCCCATCCAATAAATAAGCACTATTGGCATTACCAAACCTGTCAGTACTTAGCTGCGCTCCATTCAGTACTGTCCCATTATTATTATTTCCGCTTACATCATTAGCATTACCAGTAAATGGATAATGCGCAACCAATCCCAGATTAAGATTAACCTGTGCCTTTATACCACCACAGGAAAAAAGCAGGGCGGCAAATAGCAGTTTCCTAAATCTCATTTTCATAAAACGGTTTGTATAAAAAATGGTCAGCTTAAATCTCACCCTTTCCCATTCTCTACGAATACTATTCCGAACCAAAAAAAGAAGCCTCTAATAATATATAAAATATATTTTTACTCCAAATTACGACTCCAAAAATATGTATTATAAGAATTATTTAATCAGACTAGGTAAAAATATCCTTATCCGTTTCCCCAAAAAGGTTATCCGTTTTTTCGAGTACTGGAAGGAGTTCATGCAATTTAAAAGGCTTAACAAAAAAAGGGCTGTTTTAAAGTTTTCAGACGCTTACCCCTGTTTAAATGATAAGCTCACTACGACACCCTTTGATCAGCATTATACATACCATCCTGCCTGGGCTGCCCGTATCCTGGCGCAAACGAGACCTGAATTGCATGTTGACATTTCTTCCATTCTCAGTTTTGGGGCCATCGTTTCTGCTTTCGTGCCGGTTAAATTTTACGACTACCGGCCTGCCGATCTTCATCTGTCCGGCTATGAATCTGATTTCGCAGATCTCAAGAAACTTCCTTTCGCTGATAACCTTATCCGTTCATTATCCTGTATGCATACGGTAGAACATATCGGCCTTGGCCGCTATGGAGATGAACTGGATGCCGAGGGTGATATCAAAGCAATTTCTGAATTAAAACGGGTACTTGCTCCCGGCGGTGATATACTTTTTGTAACCCCGGTCGGCATACCTAAAACTGAGTTCAATGCCCACCGTATTTACAGCTATGAACAGATCATTGAATATTTTTCTCCGTTAACATTAAAAGAATTTTCTTTGGTCCCCGATTCCGGAGGATTGATTGAAAACGCTGATCCTTCACTAGTAGCACAACAACAATATGGTTGTGGATGCTTTTGGTTTAAAAAATAATAGTAATGCTTAAGACTCTATTCAAAAAAAAGATAATCATTGATCACGAACAGGAACTCGCTGATTGGGAAAAAAAAGGGAAGCCTTTCCCTCCCCCGCATATTGTAAAACAAAAAGCGATTGCCGAGTATGCCACACAATCCGGCACCACTACTTTAGTAGAAACCGGCACCTACCTGGGTGACATGGTCGAAGCACAAAAGAACAGGTTTGATAAAATATACTCCATTGAACTCAGTGAAAAACTACACAAGAAGGCACTGAAAAGATTTAATGGAAACCATAACATCACATTACTTCAGGGCGACAGTGGTACTAAGATCGCCGAAGTGGTTGCAGAATTAAATACACCAGCTATATTTTGGCTGGATGGCCATTATTCGGGCGGGATAACAGCTAAAGCGGATAAGGATTGCCCGGTACCGGAAGAACTGCATGCCATTTTTAACAGCACCGTGGACCATATCATTCTTATAGACGATGCCCGGTTGTTCGACGGAACGAATGATTACCCGGCCATCGGGCAAATACAAGATATCATTCAACACTATAAAAAGAATTACACGATCGAAAACAAAGAGGATATTATTCGATTAACTCCAGCAAAAATCTAAGCATGTTCAAAGTTGGTACTACGAATGAGGAAACCAGGGTACAATGGATAGCATCTGCTTTAAAGAAAATACCCGCCAACCTGACCCTTCTTGATGCAGGTGCGGGAGAATCCCAGTTTAAGAAATATTGTTCCCATTTAAAATATATTGCTCAAGATTTTGCTCAATACGATGGAACAGGCGATACGGGCCTGCAAACAGGCAATTGGGATAATTCTAAACTGGATATTGTCTCGGATATCACCGCAATACCTCTGCCGGATGCATCTGTTGATGCTATTATGTGTACGGAAGTGTTTGAACATATTCCTGACCCGGTGGCTGCTGTAAAAGAATTTAACCGGTTACTCAAACCCGGCGGGTATTTACTGGTCACAGCACCCTTTGCCAGCCTCACCCATTTTGCCCCCTATCATTTCGCATCCGGGCTCAGCCGCTTCTGGTATGAAAAACATCTGCCTGATAATAATTTTGTAATTGATGAGCTGATGCTGAACGGCAATTATTTCGAGTATATCGCACAGGAAAACCGCCGCCTGAAATCGATGACGCTAAAATATACTGGCAGAAAAATAAATATACTGGAGAAAATCATCATCCACCTGAACCTGTATATACTGGAACGAATATCGAAAAGAGACAAGGGCTCTTCGGAATTACTTTGCTATGGCATTCATGTATTTGGAAGAAAAAAGAAATAGAACAGGATATACTAATTACCCCATACCACATATTTTTCACGTGGGTCAGTGAGCACAGTGCCTGTTTTTTGTTTGGATTCGCTGATCCGTTTCAAATTATGCACCCACCCATAATGCTGTAGAAATACTTCATCATTCAGTTCAATGGGCTCGGCTGTCGTTTTGGGATGATAGTGCACATGCATCCTGAACCTTCCGCCTGGTCGTAATACTCTTTGTATTTCCTTTGCCGTCTTCCCAAAATCATTCACATGATCAATCGCATTCACAGAAATCACCGCATCAAAAAAACCATCATCAAATGGCATATCTTCTGCCATTGATTGTACAAATTTTGCCCGGTTATCATAACAATGTACGGGGTAACCGGCTTCAATATATTTTGCCATTAAGGGATCAAGACAATAAATCTCTGCCTGCCGGTAGCACAATCCGCTGGGGAAAGGGCCTGACCCGATATCCAGCACCTTCATACCCGCAAAAGTATTTTCATCAAGCAGCAGATCTTTCAGGTATTTTACTTCCTGGTGATCCCGGAAAAAAGTAAGTAAAGCAGCATTTTTTAAAGAGTGAGATTGTATTTTATTCACAGGAGAAGGAGTACCGTATAATTCTGACAGTTCACCAGTATACCATTTCACGTAGCTATCGATCTGTTTACGCCAGAATTTGATCTCTGCAAACTCCTTACTGGTTCCTGTCAAAATACTTACCAGGTGCTCGAATTTAGACTTTAAACTGTTTTTCATCCTGCTATTTATTAAAATATGGGCAATATTATTCAAATTGCAGAAATTTAGCTAATAAATGATAATCACACAGATCAATGGCGGGCTTGGTAACCAGCTTTTCCAGTATTGTTCAGCGAAAGCACTTTCACTGCATAAGAATATTCCATTACGGTTAGATCTCTCCTATTTTGAAGCAACAGGTAAAAAAGATGACCTCCGCTTTTTTCAGTTGAACGAAGAAACCGCCACTACAGCAGAACTGTACCCTTATTATAACCAGCATTTTTTCAAAAAAATTTCCCAACGTCTTACCAGTAAATATCGTCGTGATATTTATAAAGAGCCTTTCTTCCATTACGACCCCCTTTTTTTCAGCGTAAATGATCATGTAATGCTGAAAGGGTTAAGGCAATCCGAAAAATATTTTACAAACTATAAAAATGAAATCCGGAACCTGCTTACGATCAAAGAGGAATCAATCAAAAATGTCCTGCACTTTAAAGATGAACTAAACAACCAGGAATCTGTATCGGTTCATATTCGCCGGGGAGATTACCTCACCAAAGTAGCACTGCATGTATTGGGCCTGATGGACAAGGACTATTATCTCCGGGCCTTTGAAGCACTCAGCAGAACAATTAAATCACCCAAAGTGTATTATTTTTCGGATGATATTGAATGGGTGGAAAAAGAATTGCTACCACTTATACCCGGGGAACTGGTTGCAAAACGACAACCAACTAACCATATCGAAGACTTCTACCTCATGTCCCAATGCAAACATAATATCATTGCCAACAGCAGTTTTAGCTGGTGGGCGGCCTGGCTGAATACTAACCCGGGGAAAATAGTAATGGCACCGAAAAACTGGTTTAATAAAGGACCGAAAGATACACAGGACCTGGTCCCGGAGAGCTGGTTACGAATCTGAGTCCGAAATATATTGCAGAAACAAATTCATCCCCTTTCGCTTGGCTTCATCCAGCTCATAACTCAAATGCAGCTGGTAATATTTTTTCAAGTCGTAGATATCGTAAGAATTGGCCGCCACGATCTCATCAAGATGATGCAATCCCATCGCATTGGCCGCATTGAAGAGCCGGATAAAATCATCCGGCAACGGCTTCTTGCTGACCCAGGCCGCAAACACAAAGGGCAGCCCCGTAATTTTTTTCCATTCCGAGCCCAGGTCAAAAATAAACGTGGAAATGCGGCGTTGCTCCAGGGCCCTGTCTCCTATCACTAATCCTGCGGTTGTACCCTGTATCTTGTCCCGGTACGATTCATCTTCAGCTTGTACCAGTTCCGGATTCACACCCCAGTATTCTTTCATCAGCCATTTTAATAAGGCGACTGACGAACGGCTCTGGTAATCGAGGTACACGGTTTTGATTTCTTCCATCGGCACTTCGCTGAACAAACAAACCGAAGCGATCTCTGCTTCTGCACCGATGCAATAATCACCCACGATATAATAAGGATCAAACTGCGGAATAGCAGCCACGGGTATCAGCCCTACATCCACCATATCATCCGCCAGCAATTGCACCAGTTTGGCAGGATAAGCACCTATAAGTTCTATCTGCTCACTGATGGGCGGACGCTCCAGCCCCCAGATCAGCGGTTTTGTATTCAGGTAGTTAACGATACCAACTTTTATCTTCTTCCCCCCGGCCCCTGGAGGGCTGTTTTTATTGTCCATTTCTACAGTTTGGGTTCTTTATCTTTGCGGCAAATATAGTCACTTAAGCTTTTTGGATTTTGTAGTAGAACAACGAAATGCCGCAGGCGAACTACAAACCATCAACTTCAAACTACAAACTTACTGATGGAACTAACTCCCCTCACCGCTATATCCGCCATTGATGGCCGTTACCGCAAACAAGTGCAGCACCTCGATGAATATTTTTCTGAATATGCCCTGATGAAATACCGGGTATTGATCGAAGTGGAGTATTTGTTATTCCTCGAAAAAAAGAAATTCTTCAAGCTCAGCACCAAAGCCATCAAACACCTGCAAAAACTGGCAGCTGATTTCGGGCCCGAAGATGCACAGGAAATAAAACAGATCGAATTCACCACCAACCATGATGTGAAAGCGGTGGAGTACTTCCTGAAAAATGAATTGGATAAAGCCGGCGGTAAAGAAGCCAAAGAATGGATCCATTTCGGCCTCACTTCACAAGATATCAATAACACGGCCGTACCCCTTTCCTGGAAACATGCTATCGAATATGAATACCTGCCCGGTTTGTTGAACCTGAATGCACAATTAAAACTGTTGGCGCAGGAATGGCACGATATACCCATGCTGGCACATACACATGGGCAACCGGCCAGCCCCACCCGGCTCGGCAAAGAGATCATGGTCTTCGTGGAAAGAATAGAAAACCAGGTGGAACAATTTATCGGCATCCCTTTCAGTGGAAAATTTGGGGGCGCCACCGGCAACTTCAATGCACACCATGTCGCCTTCCCGAAAATGGATTGGGTGAAACTGGGCAACGAATTTGTAGCGGGCATCGGGCTCAACCGCCAGCAGTTCACCACGCAGATCGAACACTACGATAATCTCTCCGCCCATTTCGATTGCATGAAGCGGATCAATAATATTCTTATTGATTTTTCCCGTGATGTATGGAGCTATGTATCCATGGAATATTTCAAACAAAAAACAAAGAAAGGTGAGATCGGTTCTTCGGCCATGCCGCATAAAGTAAACCCCATTGATTTTGAAAATGCAGAAGGTAATCTCGGTTTAGCCAATGCTGTGTTTGAACACCTGGCTTCCAAATTACCGGTATCAAGATTACAACGTGACCTCACCGATTCCACGGTATTAAGAAATATCGGTGTACCCGTAGCGCATACGCTGATCGCATTCCGTTCACTGGAAAAAGGATTAAGCAAACTCATCATCAACGATGCAAAGATCCACGAGGACCTGGAGAATAACTGGGCCGTGGTGGCTGAAGCGGTGCAAACCATCTTGCGCCGGGAAAAATATCCCAATCCTTACGAAGCATTAAAAGACCTGACGAGAGGAAATAATACCATTGATAAAAAATCAATCCACCAGTTTATTGATGGCCTGAAAATAAGTGATGCTATTAAAAAAGAACTAAAGAAAATAACACCGCATAATTATACTGGTGTATAGAATACAAAGTGCTCGCACATAAAAACGAAAACCTGGCTATGAAATCAATTATCCTTTTTATTGCCTTGTCAATATTCTTCCTAAATCCCTCCTATACACAGATCAATTTAAAATCCGGCCTGGTAGCTTATTATCCTTTTAATGGTAATGCCAATGATGAAAGCGGGAATAACAACCATTGCGAACCAGTCAATAACCCCGTATTAACTACCGACAGGTACAATGTGCCTAATGCTGCATATAGTTTCAATGGCAAAGGAAGTCACTTCCGGATAAAGGATAAAGGCGATTTTTCATCACCCAGGTTCAGTATTGTAGTATGGTTTTATACCCAATCAAAGGAACTGCAAAGCCTGGTTGGTAAGAGAGACTTTTCGAAATCGGCCGGAACTGGCGGTGCACAATACCAAATGTTTATTAACTATGCCCCCTACCCCGGGGTTGGCTCCAATCTGGTAGGTAATAACTCCACTTGTAACAGTATTACTTCTTCAAGCTATATCAATACGAGGGACCAGCTATGTAATGCCAGTTGGTACTGTGTCATTGTTACCTACGATGGCAAACGACATAAACTTTACTTGAACGGTGAATTAAAAAGGGATGAAAAAACGGCTGACTTCAATAGCTTGCTGCAATGTGACAAAGAAGTAAGAATTGGTAACTGGTGGAAACTGGATATGCAGAACTTTAATGGAAAAATTGATGATATACGCTGGTACAACAGGGCTCTTAACAACGACGAAATTGCAAAGCTGAGTACAGCAGATTTTGAGGAATCGGCGTTAAAGATAAAAGGTAATACCACGTTCTGTGAGGGAGACTCGGTGGTGCTCGAAGTCCCTAAAGCAAACAATACCGACTACAACTGGTATCATAACAATACCGCTGTAGAAAGGGAGAAAAGCAATTTCCTGGTTGTAAAGAAACCCGGGGCATACCAACTCAAAACCAACTCAAAAGGATGCAAACAGAATAGCAAGATCGTTCCCGTCACTGTTATTAAATATCCCTCCAGGGAAGTAACGGTCAGCAGCACTGTGATCAAAAAAGGGGATACGATAATTTTAAAAGCAATAGAAGATAATGTCGCTTACTTATGGAACGATAAATCAACACAACAACAACTGCTTGTTCAGACCCCTGGAGATTATTTTGTAAAAATTGACAATAAGGGTTGTGCTGTACAAAGTGATACAATAACTATTAAACAAAAAGCAGACATTTTACCCGTTCCTTTTACAAAAAGAAATAATGAGCTTATCAAAATCATTGAGGTAACCGACACTGCTTTGATTGTGTTGAATTTCCATGATTACCGGCAGGAAGATGGCGATATCATTTCCGTGTACGTAAATGATGTGGAAATTTTAAAAGAGCAGCTGTTATCAAAAAAACCATTACAGGTTCCTGTTAAATTAAGCAGTAAAACACCTGTTGCGGAAGTAAAGATCGTAGCTGAAAACCTGGGAAGGATTCCACCCAATACAGCTATGATGGAGACCGTGATCAATGGGAAAAAACAGGTAGTCCAGATTGTAAGCTCCGGGCAAAAAAATGCGATCATCCGGATAAAATTGAAATAAGATTTATGCAGACGCCTGCTGATTGATAAAAATTAATCCGACAGTTTTACCGCTTCACAATAAATACCAGCAGTTCCTTATCGCCTTCCATCTTTGTACCGAAGGGTTGGAACCCGGCTTTCAGCAATACTTTTTGCGAAGCCACATTCGGTGTTTCTGTTACGGCATAAATTTCAGGCAATGTGGTTTGATTACGAAAATGATCAAGCCCTGCAATAGTCAGCTCCGTTGCATACCCCTTGCCCCAGCTTTCTTTTGGAAAGGCATAGCCTAATTGCATTTTAGTTGTATCATCCGGGATCGGGATCATCGCAAACGAACCCACAAACTCCCCCGTTGTTTTCAGGTGAACAGCCCAGCGGCCATAGCCCGGCATAGCTTCATAATCGGCCAGTTGTTTTTCAAAAGCCGCCATCGCTTCTTCCCGGCTCTGCACCGGGCGGATATACCGCACCACTTCTTCATCGCCATTCAGCCGGAAGAAATTTTCAAAATCCTCCGTCGTGTAGCGGCGAACCAGCAGGCGGTCTGTTTCAAAAATGTAGTGTGTGTCCATTGTTTGATTGTCCATTGACCATGGTCCATCGTCCATGGTGGCTCCGATTAGTCGTTACGAGTTTATTTCAACATTCATATTTCTTACATACCATTCGTGTCATTCGTGGCCAACCCTTTCTGCGCAGCAGCAATCAATCCGTGTTCATCTGTGTTAATCCGTGTCCAACACTTTCTGTGTTGCAGATAAATCATTCTTGCAATTCGTGTCATTCGTGGCCAATACTTTTCTGCGCAGCAGCAACCAATCCGTGTTCATCTGTGCTAATCTGTGTTAATCCGTGTCCAACAATTTCTGTGTTGCAGATAAATCATTCTTGCAATTCGTGTCATTCGTGGCCAATACTTTTCTGCGCAGCAGCAACCAATCCGTGTTCATCTGTGCTAATCTGTGTTAATCCGTGTCCAACCCTTTCTGC